>PDYJ01000763.1_pt1 | contig 2165375 bp, 1803 predicted proteins | sample 1430841 | NCBI WGS metagenome assembly PDYJ01 (sample SAMN07237672, study PRJNA390542) | Gut metagenome, whole genome shotgun sequencing project. | isolation source: fecal pellets | host: Mus musculus | place: USA: New York, NY | collected 2016-10 | reverse complement strand
ACATTGCCAGCATTTCCATTACCCATATACTGCGCCGCCAACTGATACGACCTTTTCAAGCAACTCCATTTCATTGGGTTGTTGCGACTGTTGCTGTGCCATAGAGTTCTGCATCTCCAGCTCATCGAGCCGTGCCTGCAACTTCGCTACCTGTGCCGATTCGTTGTACTCCGGGACATAGAAATCCTGCAACGATGCCTGAGCCTGTTGGTATGCCGCAGCCGAGTTCTGAATCTCATCGGGCAATGTCGGTTCCGCCGGAGCTGTAACGGTGTCGAGTTGTAGCGTCACGGCATTTATCGTGCTGTCATTACGCGCCTTGTCTTTCTGCGCCGCTCCTGTTCGTATGCCTTCAGCTTGGTGTCGGGCATACCTGCGGAAGTCTGGTCTGGAAGTTCCATGTTCGCCTTTCCCTTGACGGCATCGTCATCGCCGCTTGGAGCGAAGATAATCCAGAAGCATACGAGGCACGAGAGAACCAGCAGCGTATAGACAGTTATCCGTTTCAACCGCTCACGTTCTGCCGGAGTTTTCGGGGCGAATTTCGCTTTGAGGTCATCGAGCAGTTTCATCTTCTACCGTTTTAGGTGAGACATCGGAGGTACTTTGGGTCGGGAGTTCAAGTTGTCGGATATGCTCTATCTCAATTGCCTGCCGAGCATGACCGGCGCCCATCTTGTAACAGGAGTGACCGAACACGAAGAAGGCTACAAGAATAAATGCCGATAAAAGAATGGTAACGACCATTAGGCGTTGCTTGTGGGGCATATCTTCACAGGCTTGTTTCACCCGTTCTTTGATTTCCCTTTCGGGCCGTGCCACACCTTATTATATAAGGGCGACACGAGGTTGTGGATTTTCTGTTTTACACTCATTGGGACAATGTTCGTTTTGTGGTTATCAAATCTTTGTTTTCCAGAATCGTCAGACCCTCGATCATGAATCCGTTGGGGTTATCGTCGGAACGGCCGGTGTTAACCAGACGACAATTCGTGATAAGCGACCTTTCGGTCACGTTGCTCTGGCGGATGATCATCTGCCGGGCGTAGGTTCTGACTGATAGGGTAGTCGTTGAAATCGGCGACAATGCTGTCCACCTGAAGCACCTGCGTTATGTTTCCGGCTATGATGCGGTTGTAGTAGCCTTTCTCCACATAGTCGGAATAATAGTTGTAGGCACTTCTGTCGGCCAGCGACATGGCGCGGTTGATGTTGTGCTCAATCGCCGATTTGTCGGGCGACAGGGTGAAGAACAGCTCATGGAAGCGTCGCACGTGTTCCCGTGCCTCTGCCGGGCGGTTCTGCTCCATATCCTGCGACAAGGCTAGCATCAGGCTCTTGCCGTTGTCAAGGACATAGATTTTCTCCCTCTGTTTCTCGGCGAAGTTCAGCGACAGCACCACGGCACCGATTGCGATGAAGGCGCAGAGCGATACCATAACAATGCCGAACAGCCTTATCTGCCGAAAGGAGGTCTCGATGTTTTTTAATGACTTAAATTCCATTTGAATACTATTTTAAGAGTTTACCGGCACGACCTGCGACATTACCCGCTACTCCTCCGGCTATGCTGCCGGCCCATGAGCCTCCGGTCATGGCGGTGTTGTTGATCGAGCGGTTGTAGCTGCCCATGCCTCCGGCCTGTATAATCCAGCCTGCGACGGTCGGAATCGTGAAGTATCCGATGATGCCGATGATCATGAAACACCGTGTAAGCGGTGTTGCTCCCGTCGAGATCAACATTCGGGTTATTCGCCAGCTCCGAAATGTCATTCTGCAACATCAGGACTTGGATTTTGGCAAGGATTGTGGAGAATAAATCAGCCACAGGCAACCATAGATAGGTCTGAATGTATCGGCATATCCACTGGACAAGGGTGTTCTGGAAACCATCCCAGACGGATATGGCAAACGCTATCGGTCCCAATATCGCCAGCACTATCAGGAAGAATGTCCTTATCGTGTCTATCGTGAGCGAGGCAGCCTGAAAGAGCATTTCCAATAATTCGCGGAAGAAATTCTGGATAGCCTTCTTGACCTTATACATACCTCTCTCGATATACATTCCGGCGGCTGTGCCAATCTCTGTCACACCGAGTTCATCAATCTGCCTGTCAAACTCTGCATCGTCAACGAGATAAGCAGTGGACGGGTCGTTCATCATCTGTTCGTATTCCAGCCTGTCCTTTTCCTCCCGGTACTTCTTCATGTCGAGGGTCTGCCCTTCGAGCATCGAGGCGGTACCTTGAACGATGGGCGACATTACCGAGTTGATGGTGCCAAGCACCACCGAGGGAAAGAACATTATACAGAAACCGATGACGAAGGGACGGAGCAGCGGGAACACATCAATCGGTTCGGCCCTCGCCAGCGACTGCCAGATGCGGTAAGCCACATAGAACAGGGCACCGAGACCGGCTATGCCCTGAGCCACTCCAGCCATGTCGCCGCACAGAGGCATCATCTCGTCGTAGAGCGACCGGAGTATGGAGTGGAGGTTTGAAAAATCTATCGCGCAGAGCATGGCTTACCAGTATTTTTCGGAGCCGTCACCATAGAGGTTCACAACACGCTGTGTGTCGGCTTTCTTCTTGGCGCGGAGATACGACACAGAGATGTTCTTGTTTGTATAATATGCCGTCAGGTTCTTCAGACGCTTCATCTCCTTGTGGCAACTGTCCACGATATCCATGCGATCCTTGTCGGTCATACTGAGCGTCGTGATGTTGACCACCTGCTTCAAGTCGCCCAGCACGCCGTTGGCTTCTTCGAGGATGCGGGTGTAGCCGGAGGCTATGGCCGATAGTTCGGAACTCGTGAAATTGGGGTCGGTCAGCATCTTCTTGAAGTTGTTGACGTAATAACCGGATATGTCGCCGAGCATCAGGACTGTCTGCTGCACCTTTCGGGCGTCGCGGACGAGGTTGTTCACCGATTGCAGGGCATCGTAATATTTCTTTGCCTGCTGGTAAATCTTGACCGTCTCCTTGAAGTTGTTAATCATATTTTGGGCGGTCGTTGATTCCTGCACGAGTGATTTTGAGGAATTTACGATAGACTGGGCAATGTTTGACGGGTCGATTACCGTCCATTGGGCGTTTGCCCTGCCCGTGCCTAACAGAAGGCACAGGGCGATAAGTGGAAATAGATATTTCAGTTGTCTCATTTTTGCTTTGGATTTTAGTTGATTATGTCTGTCGCACTGTTGTTCACCATCTGGGACTCAGCATTGTTGATGCTGATAGTCTGCGGCTTGCAACCGATTTGACCATAGGGATACAGGAATACTCCGATTGGAGAGAGAAACAGTTCTTCGCCGGTAGATGAAATGCCAACGGTGAATCGCCCATTGGGAGTGTCAAAAGCGAATACTTCGCTTTCAAGAGTGGGAAGCAGCAGGTACATGTGCTCTGATCTGTTATCTCCGCGTTCACGTACCTTTACCATGGAAAGACCTTTGTTGTCTTGGAAGATGAGCTGGATTTTCTCATCAGTGGTCAGCCATAATGAATGGCGTAGTTTTTTTATTTCTTCGTACATTTTTACTTTTGGTTTTGTGGTTAACGGATTGAGGTGGCTGCGCCGCCTATAATTTTGATTAGTGCGAAGGTGAACAGCAGCGGCAGCAGGAGCATGACTGCAAGTCCGGCTATCAGTCCGAAAGTGATTGCCATTAGTACCTTCACGATAGTTATTGCAATTTTCATAACGACAATATTCTGTGGATTAGAAGATGGAAACCTTTAACGAACTCCGCAAAGTATGGTGCGGCGTAATTGGCGGCCTTGACCATTCCGACAAAGACTATCGTCAGAATTGCAATACCGGCGAGGAAGAGAATAAAGCCTGTCAGCACTCCGAGAATCGGATGAAAGAATTTGGGTATCTTCATATGGCACCCTCCCTTCTTTCATTGGCGAGCAATCGAATTGCCGCCTCTACGCTGCCACCGAGTTGCCGGGCTTTGTTCAACACCTGCACTTTCTCCGTTTCCTCGGTTGTATAGCAGAGATATTCCTCCATCGACACCTCCGTGGCATAGACGGCGGATTGAGTGCCGCCTAAACCAATCCACACCTCTTTATAGAGGCGGTTCGGATTGTTAGCCATGTTTATGGAGAGTATCTGAGCCTTCTCCTTGTCGGTCAGACCGAGCAGCTCCTGAATCTGGTCGAAACGGTTCATGTACTTGCGCTGGTCAAGGAGAATCTTGCAGTCGGAGTTGTTGATGATGGTTTCCTTGACAATCGGCGACGATATTATGTCGTCAACCTCCTGCGTAACCACCACAGCCTCACCGAAATACTTTCTGACCGTCTTAAACATATACTTCATGTATTCAGCCATGTTAGCGGTCGAAAGTGCCTTCCATGCTTCCTCGCAGATAAGTACTTTGCGGATACCTTTGAGCCTTCGCATCTTGTTGATGAAAGCCTCCATGATGATAATCGTTACCACAGGGAAAAGGTCTTTATTGTCGCGGATAGCATCAATTTCAAAGACTACAAACCGCTTGTTGAGCAGGTCGATATTCTCTTTGGAATTGAGCAGGAAGTCGAAACGACCGCCGTGATAATACTGGCGCAGCGTAGTCAGGAAATTATCTATATCGAAGTCCTGTTTATAGATAGGGATAGGACGCTGTGCCATTTCAGCACGGTATTCATCACGCATGAACTCGTAGAACGAGTTGAAGCATGGAACAATATCAGGGTCGTTTCGCATCTTGTCAAGGAACATTGACAATGCCGAGCCAAGCTCACCGCTCTCCGTTTTTGTTACTCTGTCGTCCTCTGACTTCCAGAGCGTCAAGAGCAACGTCTTGATACTGTCCTTTTTCTCGACATCGAAAACACCGTCATCCGTGTAGAACGGATTGAAAGATATGGGGTTGTCTTCTGTGTAGGTGTAGTAGATTCCATCCTCACCGTGAGTACGGTTGTGGATAAGGTTGCAAAGACCTTCGTATGAATTACCCGTATCAATCAGCAACACATGGGCACCTTGTTCATAATACTGGCGCACCAGATGGTTGGTAAAGAACGACTTTCCGCTACCTGACGGCCCAAGTATGAACTTGTTGCGGTTGGTAGTAATACCGCGCTTCATAGGCTCGTCGCTAATATCCAGATGGATAGGCTTACCTGTCAATCTATCGACCATCTTTATTCCGAAGGGCGATAGCGAAGAACGATAGTTCGTTTCCGCTGTGAAGAAACAGGCCGCAGGCTCGATGAAAGTGTAGAAACTTTCCTCGGCAGGAAAATCAGCCTCGTTGCCGGGCATCGCCGACCAGAACAGTGTCGGGCAGTCAATAGTGTTATGCCGTGGCATACATCCCATTGTCGCCAGTTGGCCGCCGACATCATTCTTGACTCGCCGCAGTTCCTCGGTGTCATCACTCCATGTCATGACATTGAAATGGGCCCGTACTGAGGTCAGTCCGTATGAATGTGCCTCGTTGAGATAGCGGTCTATCCACTCCTTGTTAATGGCATTGCTACGGCTATACCGTGAGAGACTGTTCATGTTGCGGGCAGTCTTCTCGAACTTCACTAAGTTCTCGTCATGGTCGTCAATCAGGATATACTGGTTGTAGATGTGGTTGCATGGCAACAACAATCCGACGGGACTTGCAAACGAGAGGCGGCTGTCGCTTCGGTCAGTCGATAGACGCTCGTACCGGTTGTCAGTGCTGACCTTTGCGGGCAGATCTTCCGTGTCTGACAGTGTATGCAGACAGAGCATCTTGTCGCCGATTCTCATCTGCTGTGCCGAAAGGTCTATGTCCTCCAGACAGGTAACATCCTCCATAGAGAGCGACATATATTTCTCAATAAGACCGGAAGACTTTTCTGTACCGACAAGTTCATCATCGGAAAGACGGCGCAGCCTGATATAGCCGGTATCGTTGATGATACGCTCGAACTGCTCAACAGACTCCATGAACTTGACAACCATCTCGTGATTGAGTTCCTTCGGGGTTATCCTGCCTCGGCAGAGCGTCGAAAAGTTGCTCTGCTGACGCGCCCTTTCCTTCGTGGTCTTTGTCAGGAACAGATAACACTTGTGGGCGAGATACGGACGCTCGTTGAAATGACGCTCAAAGCTCCTGTCCAAAAAGGATAAATCATCCTTCTGGAGTTCCGGCTTATATCGCTCCGACACAAACCAGTCCTGCTTATGAAGCACCGAGAAGTGAGGCAGAACCTTGATTGCCTTGCACCATGCTCCGTGCATCGCCTCATATTCGGCAGAAGTAACGGTGAAAAGCTCCGGTAGGCAGACCTCAAAGGCAACCGTAATGTCGGCGTCTTTGCTGATGATGCAGCCATGTTCCACTGCCAACAAGGGCAGTTTCGATTCCAGTGTTGTGGCTTTTAGCGTGTTTCTCATTTTGTTCTTCCTTTAATCAGTCGGTTAAGGCGCGGACGGTTGATGATATAGCGGGGATGGTATTTGACAGCAGCTAACTTCATCAGACCGTATTGCCCATACTTGGCGTTGAGATGGAAGGTGAGCCAGACAAGGGCTGAGGCGGCAGTAACGCCGAATCCGATACATATCCATTGGGATACTCCGGCGATATACATGATGACGAACACCACGAACAGGGCGAGAAGCCCGCCGGCGAAAATGAACAGATACTGCGCCTTCAGTCCCTTGTACTCCACCGACCGTCCTATACCTTTGTTGATAGCATACTCGGCCATGTCGTCGAATTAGAGGAAGAACGAGCGGAGGATTGTGGCTGCCACGATGAGAAAGATACAGGCACCGAACCATGACGCGGCGGTCTTGCTGGTGTCGGGATCGCCCGACGACCACTTGGAATAGACCTTGATGCCGCCGATGAGACCCACCACGGCACCGATGGCGTAGATGAGCTTGGTGCCGGGGTCAAAATAACTGGTAACCATAGAGGTAGCCTCGTTGATACCGCTGAGGCCGTTACCTGCGGCGTATGCACGTATGCCCGTTGCAAGTGCCATGACAAAAAGCATGGCGAACTGGAAGCCACGGCTTCCGACGAGTTTACAGATAGTCTTGTTGAGATTCTTGATAGTCATTTTCATGTTTTTGTTTCAGTTTTTGAAGCATGGACAGCCCCGACCGCTCCACGGACGGGAGCAGCCACACTTCGGGTTGATAAATTGGGGTTGGGAATTTTGCCCTTTCGGACGTGGAATTTAGTGGAGTCTCAGAGAGACATGGATTCAGTGAATGGAGGAATTATCCTACGAACTCATCGAGATCGAAATCATCGGAATTCAATTTGTTGAAATCATATCCTGATTGTTTTGCCCTCTCTTCCGATTCAGTCTTTAGCTGGGTTGTCTGCTTATCCGATTCAGTTGGTGTAACTTTTTTTTTCTCGTTATTAGAATCGGCTTTGGAAGAAATGGGTTTCATTGATAATTCCGCTCGAAGAGCGAGTGTAAGACAGAGTTCTATCCGACGGTCTATTTCCTCGTTGGTCGTTATCGCGTCGAAGAGTTTCGTCACAGTAAAAGGCTCAATAACCTTACCGGCCTCGGCCAGCTCTTCCTCTGATGATTTATTATCCATAGCTACATCCATAGCTTTTTCCAATTCATCCATAGAAGTTCCGGTTGCAACAGGCTCTGAAGGAGGCGTGTCATCAATGTTTCGCAAATCAGTGCTGAAAGCGTCATCGGTTTCATCCGAGTTCAGAGCCTTGAATTTTCTTGGGACAAACTCTTCATCGGGTTCGGAGTCATCTTCAAAGCCGTCTTCAAATTTGACATCCGAAATCCTGACATCGCCAATAGCCTGCCTCAGTATTGTCGGAAGTTCTTTCCGAACATCGGAAATGACTTCCGATGAAATTTGAGCCATAAACTCGTCTACATTGAATTTGCTGGGTGCCACCACGTGAATGTTGTCGGATGCCGCTTCTTCTTTTGGAGGCAACTCCTCAGTCTTTTCTTCACTTGGCTTTTGAGATACAGGCTTGATGACGCCGGTCAAGAACAGCAGACAGAAAATCGCAGTCAGCAGAAATCCGCCACAGAAGAATATTTCAATACCGGTCATATCCTCTGAGCATTTTTTCAGTTCCCCGTTCAGTCAAAATGTTTATTTCCTCTGAATGGGAATTGAGGTGGTCATTGAGGATATTGAATGCGACAGCACTTATCGAAAGCGGCTCGATGTTCTGGCTACCGCTGGCATTGGCATACGCCAGTGACTGAATGGTATCCCACAACTGAGGGGGAATTGAAATGCGCTTGACACCGATATTGTTGAGGCAGATACCGGGCCGCTTAAGGAATTTCTCGGAGTAATCCTCTACCTTGTCGTTACTCACTTTCTTGACCGTTTCTTCAATCTTGCCCTCATCCAATGCCGCTTGGAATGCTTCATCCAAATCCTGAAAGCCAATTGGTTTGCTTTGTCCATCAGACATTCTGGCAAGGTAATCGTCTAGATTAAACGGCACGGGGTCTTGATTCTCGCATTGAGCCAAATCGTCAACCGGCTCCAAAAACTCAATATCCGAATAATCCTTTTTAACATTGCATTTCACACATTCCTTGATTGTCTGTTGGATTTCATACATGACAACCTTCTGAAAATCGGGAAGAATCTTGTCATTAAAATCAGCAAGACGCTCAGATATACATGACAGAATCCTCTTTACGTCGCCATAAGTAAATTGTTCTTTTACCTCCGCCATATCTTTTGCCGTTTTCTTACTCCACACCCGACATCTGTCGAGTACAAGGAAGATAAGAAATAGAAGTATCGGCATTATCAAGAGCGAGCCATAGAATATGTAAGCGTATATCGAGGGACTCATACCAGAACAGTTTTTGCGCCACGATCAGTCAGTTCATTGATGACATCGCGATTTGCCACGAGGTGGGTAATCAGGATATTTGTCACGAAAGCACCGATTGTAAGATCGGGATTGCCGAAAAGCGATACCGTCTTCGCCAGTTTGTCGACCAGTTCCCTCGGTACGAAGATGCCTTTTCTTGATCCTACGGTATAGGGGGCGAGATATTTGGCGCGATAGGCGGCAATATCTTTGTCTATGGGTTGGCCGGATTCGACCTCTTGGGCGACTTTTACACCACAGGCGTTCAAGTCGCAGAATCTTGGATTGTTCATGTTCTTTTTGGGGGAATTTAGCGGTTGTTTAGTTTGGTGTTCTTGTTGAGAAGGCCGGTTATTTCGGCTTCATGCAGGTCAAAATGTTCCTTCAGCATATTGTTGATTATGCCTCCGATTGTCACATTATTCCCATGCAAAGCCCGAAGTATCGTGATCAGTGAATGATATTCCACATCAATCGGTACTTGTTTTCCCGACCTCCCGAAACCTATATCTACATTGTCGACAAGAAAGGTTTCTACGTAATCAGCCTCCTTGTCGTTCAAAGGCGAGATTACAGTCGGTTTGTTTCTTCGTCGGCTTCCTCGTCTGCCACCGGAAGTTCTCTCTTCGACAGCGGAGGCACTCGTGTCGGCTGATGTCTCCTCCGGAGTGTCGACCTGGGGAGTCGCGCTTTGCGGCTCCCTCTTGCCGCCAATACTCGGAGAGAGATTGTCCTCGTACTCATCGAGGAACTTCTGGGGATCAAATTTTGACTTTTCATCTTTGGGCATAGATTTCAGACTTTGATTACTTCACGAATTTCCTTAATCAGCTCAGGGAGATTGCTGTCTTTGAGCAGCCGTCTGTCCGGCGGGAGCAAAGTGGAGCGGAAAATTGTCGGCGACGCACCGGCTATGACTCCGTCCTTGAAATACTTGGTCGCATAAGTCATGACAGTTTTCAGAGACGACAGTTGGAACTCCGACAGGTAGTTGTCAATCAGCTCGCAGATTTTCGTCTTCTGCCTTCCGGGGACTCTGTTCCAGACAAGTTTCATGTCTTTGATAGAGGTGTCACCGGAGTCGATCATCCGTTCCTTGACATTGACCGCAAAGCGTAGAGAACTTTTCAAGTCACCGGTATCCGGGGAGATGGGAACCAGCAGGTAGTGCATAGACGATATGAGATTTACAATCTCAAGGTCATTGATTGTTCCCGTGATGTCAAAGAGCACAACCTTGATTTCCGGATTCTGTCTTACATATTCTTCCGCGTCATCAACAGCAGCTCCCGGAGTTGAATAGATTATCTTGTAAGGCCGTTTGTTGAATTTCGTGTAGAATTTAGTGAATGTTTTGTTGATTGCAGGATTCTCCTTGGTAACGCGTTTATCGTTATCCCTGTAATCCTTTTGAGTGTGCTGACGAGGGTCACAGTCCATGACAAGCACGTCCACCCCGTCAAGGTAATAGAGGTAGCTTGCCGCGAGTGCCGTCAGCGTCGATTTGCCAGAGCCTCCCTTCTGGGAAGCAAAGGCGACGAATACGGTGTCGCTCATTTGAAGAATTTGAGGGTAAATAAAATGATGATTTGCAGGGCCGATGCCATTGGGTGTCTTCGGTCTCAGATTACCGACAGACAGGCTCATCACCGTCACGAGTGGGTCGGAGAATGTGACTTTGGAATGATGTAGCAAAAATAATCGCTTTCAATTCAATATATCCGAGAATTTCAGAACCGCTATACCATACACCAAAAATGCGGCTCATTTGATCTCATCAAGTATTTGATTTACTTGCGCTGTTCGCTTGATGGGCGTTTGTTAGGGAAACATAGCCGTTTGCGAAAAAGTTTATAATTTGATTCAGATTGTCATCCATAGCCAAAAGTAGTTCATGAGCGGTCATTTGAACGACTTTTCATTCATACGATTGAATGTTTGAATTATCAGTAATTCGATTGATTGACCGATAATCCGTCTGAACGTCTGAACAACTGAACGTCTGAACAACTGAACGTCTGAACAACTGAACGCTTGAACGTCTGAACCTTTGTTCAACTGAACGTCTGAACACTTGAACTGATGAACGGCAGAACATTCAACTGTATGTTCATTCGTAAAGTCAGACAGACATTCAGTCTTGCGAACACGGTTTTGAAACATTGTCTGTCTGAGAAAAGTTTAATTTTCATTCTCGATTTTCATCCATAGCCAAAAATAGTTCATGTCCGTGCATGTCAGCATTTTGCAGTGAACAATTTTCTGGGTATGCAGTTATTACTTTCACAAAGGAGATGCTCCCTTCGGGGCTTAAATAAAGCTTTTCAGATCTTCAATTACAACGCTCCATATCCAATTCAGTCATGGGTCGGACTGATTTCATTGTGAAAATCTTTCATTAAAGATGTGTTTTCGGAGACCGGAGTATTGTAATTATTCCCACAACGATTTTTCTATCGAACAGGATGCACAAACGTGCATTGCAAGGTATGGTTTACGCTGCATGAAACTCATTTTGCAGCATAAACCGCCTTGCCATTGCATGGGGCTTGCGATTACTCCAAAGTCGTAATCGCCGAAGGTCTCCCTGCGGGGCAGTATCTCTATTTACCCACTAAATTCCATCCAATTTATGAAACAAGTGAACTACCGTGGAGGGCGGCACAAGAAGGCCGACCCCTCCACAGCATTCCGTTGTTCGGTAAACTTTACCGCATCGGAACAGGCGAGATTACTCGAAATGCAGGAAAAAACCGGCATCGCATCTCTCTCGGCATTCATAAAAATGCAGCTCTTTGGAAAAACTTTCAAGGTACATTATATTGATGACAACAGCCGTATCTTCATCAGCAACCTTTCCGATTTCAATAATCAGTATCGTCGGATTGTGAACGATTACGACCTATTGGTGCAGACATTGAAAGAGAATTTCACCGAAAAGAAAGCCTTGAAATGCCTTTATGCACTGGAGCAGGAGACTATCAAACTGGTAAAGCTAAACCGTGAGATTGTCGCTCTCGCCAAAGACTTCGACGAGCAATGGTTGCAAAAATCTCAGTAGGAAATTCTCTTTACGGGAGTCTGGTATATAACGGCGAGAAAATCAACAAGGAGAAGGGCAAGGTGCTTGCCACTAATAAAATCTACAATGACGGCAGCGGCACCATCAACATCCACCGCGCTTTTGAAGACTTCAAGATGTGGATGCCTCAATCCACCAAAGCGGAGAAACCGATGATGCACATATCCTTGAATCCGCATCCAGACGACCGTCTTAGTGATGCCGAATATGCTCAATTGGCACACGAGTATATGGAAAAGATGGGCTTTGCAGATATGCCATATCTCATCGTCAAGCACGAAGACATTGATCGCCACCACATTCACATTGTTGCTCTTAGGGTACGACCGGACGGCACGGCAATATCTACCAAGAACAACTTTTACAAGAGTAAGGAGATAACCCGCGAACTTGAAAAGAAGTATGGTCTTCATTCTGCCGAACGTCAGAAGGTTACGCCGGATATGCCAATCAACAAGGTTGATCCGAATGGAGATGTCAAGCGTCAGGTGGCTATGGCTGTAAAGCTGGTCGGGATGCGCTATAAGTTCCAGACATTAGGCGAATACAATGCTGTCCTCTCCTTATATAATATAAGGTGTGAGGAAGCCGACGGCCGATATAACGGTCGTGAGTATCATGGTCTGGTCTATTTCGCAATGGACGATGACGGCAAAACTATCTCAACTCCGCTGAAGGCTTCACGACTTGGTAAGTTTGCCGGTCGTGAGGCTGTTGACCAGCGTTATCAGAATGCCAAAGAGAAGATAGATGTCAGACCCACGAAAAGAAAAGTCGCAGCGGTCATGGCGCAGTCATCCGGCAAGGACGATTTCATTGCCCGTCTGAAAACGGAGAATATAGACCTTGTGCTTCGATACACCGATGATGGCCGGATATATGGGGCCACCTATATCGACCACAATACCCGGACAGTTCTCAACGGCTCCCGTCTCGGCAAGGAGTTTTCTGCCAACGCCCTTGAAAAGTGGTTCAATAATCCGGCTGAGAAACCGATTGTCCAGACGCATAGTAACACTAAGGACAACGGAACGGCTCCTGACAATAGTCAGCATCAGTATCAGCATCAGGGTGGAGACAGCCAATCCGACGGCACAGCATCCGACAATCAATCCAACCGGCACGGGCATACTGCACAATCAACATCCGCTCAAAGCCAATCCCACGGATATGATGACACTTCCATGTTCGAGGGGCTGGGCGGTTTGTTCTCTGTCGGCCCGGCTTTCGATGCACAAGAAGAAGCCTTCTATCGCGAGATGCAACGGCGTAAGAAGAAAAAACGTCGTGGTCCGAAACTCTAATTCTAAATTTCTAAATCAAAACAAGTATGTCACAACAAGAAGATGACCTGCGGTCGCTTGCCAAAATCATGGATATGCTTCGTGGCGTAGCCATGATACTTGTGGTCGCTAATATCTATTGGTTCTGCCAGTCGCTTATAGGCGGCTGGCGGTTCCACGCCGAGACAATGAAGGTGCTCGGCAATCTCAATGAGGCCGGCGGACTGTTCAACAATCCGTGGAACGCCAAATGGTGGGCGCTACTTTTTCTTGCCCTTTCGTGCTTCGGCACGAAGGGTGTCAAGAATGAGAAAATCCAATGGCGCCAAATCTGGATTATCCTGTCGGTTGGTGTCTCTCTGTTCTTCCTCAATTGGTGGATGCTCTATATCCCTTTGACGGTTCTCTATATTATTACTACAGTGGCAGGTTTTATCTGTCTCTTGTTGGGAGGTGTATGGATAAGCCGTTTGTTGAAGAACAATATGATGGACGACCGCTTCAACGAGGAAAATGAATCGTTCATGCAGGAGACCGAGAAGAAGACAAATGAATATTCCATCAACCTCCCCACAAAATTCTTTTACAAAAAGAAGTGGAACAGAGGCTGGATTAACGTCGTAAACCCATTCAGGGCTACAATAGTGCTTGGCACCCCCGGCTCCGGCAAGTCATACGCGGTAGTCAATAACTTCATCAAGCAGCAGATTGAGAAGGGGTTCAGCTTGTACGTCTATGATTACAAAAGTCCTGATTTAACGATGATTGCATACAATCACATGTTGAACAACATGGATAAATATGGCCAATACCCGCCTCGGTTCTGCTTCATCAACTTCGATGACCCTGAACACTCTCACCGCTGCAATCCTATTCATCCCGATTTCATGACGGATATTGCCGACGCTTACGAGTCGGCATATACCATCATGATGAACTTGAACCGCACGTGGCTGCAAAAGCAGGGAGACTTCTTCGTCGAGTCGCCAATCGTCCTGTTCGCCGCTATCATCTGGTATTTGAAGCGATTTGAGAATGGTAAATATTGCACGTTCCCTCATGCGATAGAATTTCTTTGCCGGCCATACGAACAGATATTCCCGATTCTGACAAGCTATCCGGAACTGGAAAACTATCTTTCGCCATTCATCGACGCATGGCAGGGCAACGCGCAGGAACAGCTTCAGGGACAGATAGCATCGGCAAAGATTCCTCTTACCCGCATGATTTCGCCGCAGTTATACTGGATTATGACCGGGGATGATTTCACTCTCGACATCAACGATCCGAAAGAGCCGAAGATACTGTGTGTCGGCAATAATCCCGACCGTCAGAATATTTACGGGGCGGCTCTCGGTCTGTATAACAGCCGAATTGTCAAACTCATCAACAAGAAGGGAATGTTGAAGTCTGGAGTGATAATTGACGAATTACCAACTATTTACTTCAAGGGACTCGACAATCTCATAGCAACGGCACGAAGCAATAAGGTTGCCGTCTGCCTCGGCTTTCAAGATTTCTCACAGCTCAAACGCGACTATGGCGACAAGGAGGCGGCGGTGGTGATGAATACTGTCGGAAACATCTTCTCCGGACAGGTCGTTGGCGAAACCGCCAAGACACTTTCCGAAAGGTTCGGCAAGGTGTTGCAGAAGCGTCAGTCCATGAGCATCAACCGCAATGATGTGAGCCACTCGTTCAACACCCAGATGGACAGTCTGATTCCGCAGAGCAAAATCTCGACACTGACACAGGGTATGTTTGTAGGCTCCGTGTCCGATAATATCGACCAGCGTATTGACCAGAAAATCTTTCATGCCGAGATAGTGGTGGACTCCGAGAAAGTCAAGGCGGATGAAGCAAGATACCGGCCGATTCCGATTCTTACAGACTTCAAGGATGACACAGAGGACAAATCAAAAATGAAATTTGTGATTCAGAAGAATTACGAGCAGGTTAAGAAAGATGTCCGCGACCTTGTAGAACGAGAAATAGAACGCATCAAGGAAGATCCGGTTCTATGTAGATTGCTCCCCAAAGGTATATAAACAGCAATCCCGACTCATTCAGTTACTGAATGGGCCGGGATTATCATTTCATTGCGCTTTCACATAGTGATTTATGCGCTCAGGCTTTCATATTCTTCATATTGGTCGTATTCATCGAAGTCGTCATATTCGTCGAAATCATCTTCGATATATTCGATGTCGTCCTCCTCGTCATCCGGGTCGAAACCCTCGTAGTGACCGGTGGAGGTGATTGATTTGAACACTTCATCTTCGGGGCTGTCTGTGGTGACAGCGTCTGCGAAGATTCTTACGAGTTCTTCCTGCGGAATCTCTTCATTGAAGCATCCGTCTTCTTTCAGAGCGTGATACAGTTCGGCAAACTGTGCTCTGTTAAATTGTATAGATTCTTTCATACTGGGAATTTCGGATTTAGTGGATGGACATCAGGCTCTATCGTCTTCATTGTCAAGTCTGCGCTGCACGTCTTCTTCGACGCCCTTTTTGAGGCCGTCAAGAAATTCCGTAACGCTCTTGCTTGAATCCTTTGATTTGAGCGATGATATTATGTTGTTGACGTAGTGGACTGTTACATCGAGGTTGAGTGCTGCCGCCATGTTGCGTACCAGCTCTGAGAACGAATCATCGTCCATGATGCAGCCGCCTACCTTTATGGCATGGCACAGGTGGGCGAAGTGTGATTTGGGTTTGCGCCAGCGGAGGGTGCTTTTGATGTCCGGCACACCGGTTTCAGGGGTGAATCCGGTCATGGCAGAGAGCGACTGGAGCTTTCGCGACACATAACTGTGTGCGGTATTGAAGGCTGATGCCAACGCCTCGTTGACCTGATTGAGCATCATACGGCTCTTGATTTCCGATAACTGGATGTCGGCGATAGTAAGCAGTTCCAGCGCGTAGTTGTGCATGGGTGAGCCTGTTGCTGTGACCTCATGGATGGTTATGATGAGGTCTGTGAGTTGTGCAGGAAGCTCTGCTGAGAAAAGGCCCTGACGCAGATTCTTAAATACTTCAAGATTTGTCAGGTGGAACAGATCCAAACGTCTTGTTTCCATAAACAAATAGTTTTTTGTGGTTTCGAGGCATTCAACCGTGAATGCAGAATCATAACAAGCTGAATAGTCAATTTTGTTCGTTGTCGTCTATTAGTCAATGCGTTGAATTGCTGTGTTTTATGTAGTTGAGTGTATTCAGAATGTATTTTGAACTGTCTTTCTACATTCAAAAATGTCTAAAGTGTTTTCAACCAAAAGAACTTTATCTGCTGATAGAATGTTTCTTAATGTGTATTTGAGATTTCAAGACTTCATTTTCTCCCCCAAAATTGGATATATCGAAGAAAAAATGAAAAAACGACCGAAAAAGATGCCTTTATCCGAATGGAAGGTGCTCCTTTTTGCCTCAAAGGATGCGCCACTCGCGCTGCTGCTGGACTCAATCCCGGCAATGAGGTCACGTGTTACCATAACCCATGACTTCAAAAAAGCAATAGCGGAGATTAACGGCGGCAACTATACTCACGTTATGTCTGATGTCACTCAACAAGACCCGGTCGCCAGAAGAATCATGACGTGGGTTCATATAAACCATTCCGAGATCGAAACCTGTTTTCTTGGAGTAAATGGTCATCCAAGTGGGGAGATTGATATATGGGAACTCTCTAACGGTAAGATTTTCACTCACTCAATAACTGGAGTGGACCCGCTGACCGAGCCGTTGAGTGTCCTGTATTCCGAAGAAACGCCTCTGAAATGGCTCAGTCATGCAAAATGTGAGTGTCTGCAAGTCCGTGAAAGGCTGAATCCCCGAAAGAATAATGTGGTTTTGATAATGGGTGCCGGAGGAACCGGTAAGGCAGTCCTCGCGCAGATTGCCCATTTCAGTAGCCCGCGATGCGAAGGGTTGTTTGTATTTGCCAACTGTAGCTCAGACAGTAATATCCCCAATGATACTGTATGGACGGTGGAGTGTGAGAACCGATTCCGGAAAAGCGTCAGGCACATGTTCGACCAAGCCGACAAGGGCACCTTATATATTCATGACATTGACAAACTCGATCGGGTTGCTCAAAAAATTATGTATGAGGAAATCAATAAAGTTGTGGATGCTCCTGTCGCTGACAAGAATCCCCGTCTTATAATCTGCGCCACAAACAAATACCTTGAACACGAGGTAGGCAACGGAGACTTCTCCGCTGAGTTATACGCGCTTATCAGCGACTTTATCATCAACGTTCCTTCTTTAAGCCAGTTTAAGGAGGAATTGCCGATGCTGGCAGACAATCTATTGAGGGCATATTGCCTTACGGCAAAAATTTCAGAACGGAAATTCACTAAAGATGCACTGGAGACTATTCGCGCCCATGTGTGGGATGAGAATCTTCGAGGTCTTTATCAAGCTCTCAAACAAAGTTATATGATGGCTGACTCCATGTATATCAAGCCCTCTCACATGAACCTTACGCCACATCTTGACAGGAATGACTCGCTGATTGACCAGAGCCATAGCATCAAAACAGCTTTGCTGAATAACAAAGGGGTTGTTATAAGAGCCGCAAAAGAGCTTGGCATATCAAGAAGCCATTTGTATAATCTCATGACGTTATTAGAAATCACGCATGGATTTGGCTTGCCCCCTCTAAAGAAAAAACAACGACTGGAAATGAAAAAGAATAAAAACTCCGGAGAAAATAAATAGAAATCGCCGAGACCACGACCGCGCCTGGCGGCAGCTTCGCCACCTCGACTTTTGCCGCCTCCATCTTATCAACGGCAATCGGCTCGTATCCGGCTCGCGTGAGCAGGCCCGACATAAGCCGACGGTCGGATTCGGAGGCTTCTACAATGAGAATCTTGTTCATTGTTAGATAATTTTTGAATTATTAAAATACACAGTCAGATACGTTCCATGAAAGAGCATGAAACGTATCTGATTTTTTGTAGTTATTTGTCAGAATATCACATAAGTCATGTGTTATTTGGTGCGGTTTACTATATGGACCGTTTTGCCATCCTTATCAATCATATTCAGTCTGAGATTATTTTTATCGGCGGTTAGGACTGAAAATCCGGGAGAATCATTGCAGAAAACAGTGCCATCAATTTTTTGCGGAGTCCTCGTGAGGGAGCTGGATGTATTGACCACATAGTCGATTTTTGAATCTGGGCGGCGGATGTGCTGATAATTGTGAATATGACCGCAGATATACATATCTACATTGTGCTTACGTAGAATTGTATCGACTTTCTTCTGCATATCAGTTCGCTCAGATTCCGACTTATCGGTATAGGCATAGATGGGATGATGACCGACCACAACGATCCAGTCTTCCGTCGCCTCAGTCAAAGTCTTTTCGAGCCATTGCAACTGGGCTTCGGTATCCTGATTCACAGCATCGGGATATGTGTCGGTCTTTTTCCTGTATTTGTCAATCAAAGGAGTGGTGTCGAGAAATATCACCTTGACAGTTGTCCCGTCATCTTCAAAGGTCTTGGCGTAATATCTCGCAGGCATCTCCCAACGGCGGGATATGCCGGAATAGTCGATAACCGCCTGAGTGTTGCCGCGATATTCATGGTTGCCGCAGATAGGATACCAGTTCACCATAAGCTCCGGGTGGTCGTAGATAAGCTCATAGTTGGTCATCCACAAGGGGTCTGTCACACTCTCCACTCCGCCGTAGTGATGTGTGTCGCCAAGAGCAAGAATAGCATCGGGTCCTATTTGTTCTGCAATTCTGCCCATCGTCGCGGCAACAGGCTTCTGGTCATAGTGACCATTACGTCCGAGGTCTGACACTACCATAAGGTTCACATCGCCTTTGGCGATTTCAGTCTGGGCAATGGCTCCAAAAGAGGGGATGAGAGCCAAAGCCGCGATAAGTAATTTACGAATCATTGTTTTGTATTTTTAGAATGTTACTTTTACACCGCCGTTGAATTTCACTCCGTAATATTCCTGTTGCATCGTGTAGTCCTTGCTGCCTTGGTAATAGCGCAGAGGCTGGTTGAGAAGGTTGTTGCAGTCGGCATATACGGTTATTTTTGTTTTGCGCCCGAATGTGTAGCTGACGTTCAGGTCCAGATATTTCACGGCATCATAGTATCGGTCGTAGAATGAACTTGCGCCCATTTCGTCGATAAATGCCGAGGCATAGTTGAATGAGGCTCTTGCGGAGAAACCGCACTTGTCGAAATATAGCGAGAGATTAGCGGTATGTTCAGGGGAACCCGGCAGACTTAGACCTTTTTCGTTTTCACGACCCTCGAAATTGAAATCGGTGATGCGTGAACGTGTATAGGTATATGTTGCATAAAGTCCGAGGCATTTCATCGCCGGTGTGATGAAACTGAAATCGCGTTGCCATGCAAGCTCAACACCGAATATATTGGCATTGCCGCCGTTCTTCGGTTGAGTGAATTTCGTCCATAAATTCCCTTCGTATTCCTTGTTGTAGGCCACCTCGTCGACAATAAAGCCCTCAATGCGTTTATAGAACAGACCGGCAGACACAAGTCCTATCGACTTCCAGTAATATTCGGCATTGAGGTCTATGTTGTGTGATGTGGTTGCCTTCAGACCGGGGTTGCCCACCGTTATCTCATTGTCGCCGCGGCTTATTTTCATTCCCGGGACGAGTGCCGAATATTTTGGACGGGATATTGACTGGTTGTAGCCCGCACGGAACAGGAAATCCTTATTTATCTCCCATTTCAGAAGAAGCGATGGGAGGAAGTTTATGTAGCTTGAAGTTGCCGGCGCGGTTTTCGACACCTCTCCGGTCTCGTCGTCATAGATTCTGCCGATGTAACGCAAGTCGGTGTTCTCCACTCTCAATCCTCCCATAAACTGAAGATTGTCCGCGAGCCGTGAGTCGATGCGCATGTAACCGGAAGTGACATTCTCTCGGGCGTGGTAATTGCCCGCAAGTTCCTCAGCCACCTGTTCGCTCTCAAACTGATTTTTATCATCAAGATTCAGAAAGCCGAGAAAATATTTGTCAATGAATGTTCCCGCCTTGTATTTAGCCGAAGGCATAAAACGGTCTGTAGTCATATCGACAGTATGGGAGAAAGCATCCTTGTCAAAGGCCTTCTCATCAATGGGAGTGTATTCGTAGAAGTCTATCTCTTTGTTCTTGAACTTGCTGACGAATTTGAAGCCGAATTTGAGCTTTGCCCTGTCGCTGAGTTTTGTCTTGAAATCAAGAGCTGCCTTGAAGTCCTTCTCGACAATATCTTCCTGCTGCTGTGTCAGTTCCTTGAGTGAGAAATCATCATTGAGTGTAATAGTGGAGCCTTCCTCCGGAGTGGCAAGCGGCTCCCGCGGATTCGACAGATCAATACTGAACTTCTGTTTTTTCAGACGATAATCGATATAGCGCTCGTTAGGCCTTTCCTCGGAGGCTCTCGCATATCCTAATTTCCAGTCAATACCGAAAATGCCGAGACGGTTCTCGCCTCCGAGAGTGAAGTCCATGGTGCGTTGGCGTTCCAGACGGGCGTTGCGGTTGTCGGGCGTGCCACCTTTGGTCTGCACCCTGACATCGGCTTTCCCCTCCGGGGTCATGTCTTTCAGCGTCGTGCGATAGCGGTTTTCCCAGTCGTTGCGGTTGTTGAAGATACCTTTGAACCATATCTTGTTGTAGTCGTTGAACTTCCAGTCGAGCGACAACGAATAACTCTGACGCTCGCGGGTGACAAAATACTGCCTTATCTGATAGTCGTTGACATAGATTTTGCCGTCGTCATCCTTTTCCCATATAAATTCTGTATTATATGATCCGGCTGGCGCATTATTATAGGAGGCCGCAAGCATCACTCCGAAGCGGTCATTGAAGAAACGGTTACCGAGAGTGAGTCCGAAATTCATCTGCGCCTTACGGCTTATCCAGTTGTAGCCTGTTCCCGCTACGGCTCCGACAGTAAATCTGTGTGGAGAATTTTTCGTAACGAGGTTGATAGAACCGCCGATGGCATCGCCGTCCTGATCCGGCATAAGTGTCTTGCTGACCTCTATTGTCTGAATCATATCGGACGGTATGAGGTCAAGCTGAACATTGCGAATGTCTCCCTCGGCCGATGGCAGTCTTGACCCGTTGATTGTCACTGAACTGAACTCAGCCGGAGTGCCGCGTACCTGACCGAAACGGGCCTCGCCCTGATCATACTGCACATTGATACCGCTTATCCGTTTCAGAGCGTCTCCGATATTCGAGTCGGGGAATTTGCCAATCTGGTCGGCAGACACCACATTGGTTATATTGATATTATTCTTCTGGGCATTTATGGCTCTCTGCTGCCCGGAGAAAACGCCGGTCACTACAACTTCATTCAGTTCCCGTGATGTATCCGACATTACAATGTCGTCAACCGTCGATTCTTCCGAAACCACGATTGTTTTACTGACCGGGAGAAAACCGATATAAGTTACTTTCAGATTATGATCCCCGGATGAAAGGTTGGCAAACGAGAAAAAGCCGTCGAGATCCGTAACCGCCGACAGCTTGTTGCTGTCAATGATAACCACCGCTCCCGGCAGCGGGTTCTTCTCATTGTCAAGGATGCGGCCTTTAAGTTGTCCGTATTTCGGACTGTCAGCCGCCATAATGGTCAGACTTGAAGCAAGCGCGACCAAAAAAGTTGACATTACTTTTTTCATTGTGATTGTTGTTTTGTTTCTGATTCACGTTGCAAAATTCGCCAACTAATATTTCATGGGTTTATCAGATTTGTTTAGATTTTATGAAATAAATTGTGTCATTAAACTTTTATTAAACTTTTGAGCATTAGGACAGTATTTGACCTATTATTAGTAATTTTGCAGCATGGAAACAAAAAAGAAGATACTTGTTGTCGACGATGAGGAGGCTTTGTGTGACGGCCTCGGATTCAATCTTGAAGCGGAAGGCTATCAGGTTGACATGGCGTATAGCGCGGAGGAGGCTCTTGCCCTCAACCTTGCCGCCTATGACCTGATACTCCTTGATATTATGATGGGGGAAATATCCGGGACTCAACTGGCACGCATAATGAAGTCGAATCCGGCAACTGCCTCCGTTCCCATCATATTCTGCACGGCCAAAGACACGGAGGAGGATATGATTGCCGGTCTCGACCTCGGAGCAGACGACTACATAATGAAGCCTTATTCTCTTAATGCCGTACTCGCTCGTGTTCGTACTGTGCTTCGCCGGACTGGGGCTTCTGTCGCACCCGCCAAAACGGATTCAGATCTTGTTTCATACAAAGGATTGGTACTGTCTGCCAAAAACAGGACTTGCACGGTTGACGGAACAGAGGTGAAAATGCCCAAAAAAGAGTTTGAGATACTGCTTAAACTCATTTCCAACCGTGGACAGATTTTCACCCGTGCGGACCTGCTGAACGAGATATGGCCCGACGAGGTTGTGGTGCTTGACAGGGTTGTTGACGTGAACATAACCCGCATCCGTCAGAAGATAGGAATCTACGGCAAGAATATAGTAACCCGATCAGGATACGGTTATGGGTTCATTGAATAAACTTTCTTATCCGCAGCGTCTGTTCGTTTGGCTTCTCGGATATTCCCTGCTGATGGTCGGGTGCTTTGTAATTTTTCAATATCATAGGGAAAAGGAATTCAAGGCGGAGAAGATTGACAAGCAGCTCCAGCTCATCAACACATATATTCTTACAGAACTGAGCGAAGGGCATGATGTCCAGGATATAAAACTTGACGAGTTCAAACCGTTCAACGATATTCGTATAAGCGTAATTTCCGACAAGGGACATATAATATACGACAATACTCTTGACTCGTTGCCGAAAACAAATCATCTTGACCGTCAGGAAATCCGGGATGCAATGCTGAATGGCTCCGGCTATGCTGTAAGACGGCACAGCGAGAGTACAGGCAACTATTATTTTTACTCGGCGAGAAAGAGCAATGACGGCAATATTGTCCGTACCGCAGTGCCGTATTCCATATCGTTCAGCGGACTATTGCAAGCAGATTACGGTTTTTTATGGATTATGGGGATTATTACATTGATTATGTGCATCCTGGGCTATTTCGCAACCCGGAGGGTAGGTCTCCACATAATCAGGCTTAACAAATTTGCCGAGAACGTGGAAAACGGGGCACAGATTTCCGATACAGAACCGTTTCCCCACGATGAGCTTGGCGAGATTTCAAACCACATAGTCCGTCTATATGCCCGTCTGCAACAGGCGGTGGCAGACAGGGACAGCGAGCATCGTGCCGCTCTTCATGAGCAGCTTGAAAAGGAACGCATCAAAAAGCAACTCACGAACAATATAAATCACGAACTGAAAACTCCCGTAGCGTCAATCAGGGTCAGCGTGGAAACGATGCTGGCACACAGGAATATGAGCGATGAAAAGCAAACGTTGTTCCTGCAACGCTGCCTTACGAACACGGAAAGGCTACAGCGGCTTCTGACCGATGTGTCACTCCTTACGCGCATGGATGACGGAAGCACCTCCATCATAAAGGAACAGGTCAATCTCACTGATATAATAAATGACGTGGTTGAGGACCGACAGATACTTGCCGCCACAAAAGGGATAACAATCGAGAATTTTGTTTCCCGCGACATCGTTATGGCCGGAAATTCGCCGTTGCTTGAAGCGGTGTTCAACAACCTTATCGACAACGCCATTGTTTATAGTGGAGGAACAAGGATAAAAATAGGATTAACCGGTTTGGATAGCGACAAGGTGACGTTAACATTGTCAGACAACGGTTGCGGTGTACCATCCGAACACCTTCCAAGGCTGTTTGAAAGGTTTTATCGCATCGACAAGGGTCGGTCGCGTGCGGCGGGAGGAACAGGACTCGGCCTTTCAATAGTGAAAAACGCCGTGATTATGCATGGTGGCGAGATTATCGCCGAAAATAAATGCTCTGGAGGATTATTATTCAAAATAACATTTTCAAGGAACTCAAAATGAAGACAAAACTGAAAATTGCGCTTGTCGCTCACGACCAACGCAAAGCCGATATGGTAGATTGGGTAAAATTCAACGCCCAATATCTTTCCCAACATGAGCTGGTATGTACCGGCACGACCGGAGGGCTTATAAAGAATGCTTTCTCAGAAGCAGGAATAGATGCTCAAGTCGAATGTATGAACTCGGGTCCGATGGGCGGTGATGCCGAAATAGCCGCAATGGTGGTAAGAAACGAGATTGACCTCGCTGTTTTCCTGATAGACGACCTTAATGCGCAGCCCCACGAGGCGGACATTCAGATGCTTTTGCGTCAATGTCGTCTCCACAACGTGCCGATTGCCTGCAACCGTATAAGTGCCGACCTGATGATTTCAAGCCGCCTGTGGGATGACCCCACATATAAACCCATCGAACAGAGCTATATACGGTTTGACCGCAATTAAACTCTCTGACTGTTCGGTAGTTTTAATAAATGGTTAAGGATTTTGAAATATTCATGAAATGTTTTCTTAGTTACTTTGCAGCAGAATAAGTAATTAAGACAACAATGGAAATACTGTTTCTTTGCGTAGTAATTTTTCTGTTTCTGCTGGCTGTGTTTGACCTGTCAGTAGGTGTGAGTAACGATGCTGTCAACTTCCTGAATTCGGCAATCGGGTCTAAGGCGGCATCATTCAAAAGAGTCCTGATTGTCGCTTCCATCGGTGTTTTTATCGGTGCGGCGATGAGCAACGGTATGATGGAGATTGCCCGGCACGGAATTTTCCGTCCCGAGCATTTTTCATTTTATGACCTTATCTGCATTTTCATGGCGGTAATGGTCACAGACATCATCCTTCTCGACATCTTCAACTCGCTGGGTATGCCGACATCGACAACCGTGTCAATGGTTTTCGAGCTTTTGGGTGCTACATTCGTTGTAGCTCTTATCAAAATGGCGGGAGGCATCGGTCTCGGTTTTGATGACTTGCTTAACACAGAGAAAGCCTTGTCGGTTATTCTCGGAATATTCCTGTCTGTTGCGATAGCCTTTTTCTTCGGTACGGTGGTGCAGTTCATATCCCGCATGGTGTTCTCGTTCAATTACCGGAGCAATCTGAAATGGAAGATAGGGATATTCGGCGGTATCTGCGCCACTGCGATTGTTTACTTCCTCCTGATTAAAGGGGCAAAGGATCTTTCTTTTATGACCCCTGAACTGAAAGCGTGGATAAAAAACAATACAGCGTTAATTATACTGTCCTGTTTCGCAGTTTTTACAGTGCTGATGCAACTGCTCCATATCTGCAAGGTCAATGTGCTGAAAGTGATTGTGCTGATGGGTACATTCTCGCTTGCCGTGGCATTTGCCGGAAATGACCTTGTGAACTTCATAGGTGTTCCCTTGAGCGGTCTGGCTTCATATCAGGATTTTATAGCCAACGGCGGCGGAGATTCCAAAGGCTTCCTTATGGATTCGCTCAACGGCCCGGCAAACACCCCGATATATTTCCTAATCGGTGCCGGTGTCATAATGGTGGTGTCACTTGCAACGTCAAAAAAAGCCCGGAATGTGACCAAGACTGAAATCGGACTCGGAAGCCAGCAGGGTGGCGATGAGATGTTCGGTTCATCCCGCATCGCCAGAAGATTGGTTAGATGGACTTTATCATTTCTATCTTGGGTGCGCCGTGTGACACCGATAAAAGTACGCCGTTGGTTCAACCGCCGTTTTAATGTGGATGAGACCATTATGGATCAAGGGGCGGCTTTCGACCTCATACGCGGCTCTGTAAATCTGGTACTTGCCGGCGCGCTTATTGCCTTCGGTACTTCACTAAAACTGCCCCTGTCAACTACTTTCGTCACATTCATGGTCGCTATGGGTACTTCTCTCGCTGACAGAGCATGGGGTCGTGAAAGTGCGGTATTCCGCATCACCGGTGTGATTTCAGTAATTGGTGGTTGGTTCCTGACTGCGGGAGCGGCGTTTATCGGTGCGGGAATGATTGTCGCTGCTATGCACTATGGCGGACAATGGGTTATGCTTCTGTTGGCGGCTCTGACGATATTCATAATTATCAACAGCAATCGGAGATTTAGAAAGAAGACTGAGGAAGACAATGGCGATGCACTGTTCCAGACCATAATATCCACTCAGGATAAAACGCAGACATGGCCGTTGCTTATGATGTATATCACGGAACAACAGGAGAAATTCATGACCTATGCCGAGGAAAAATACCGGGATATAACATCAGCTTTCATAACTGAAAGTTCCGGGGTGCTGAGCAAAACAGAGTCAAGCCTTGCACGTCAGAAAACGATACTTAAAAATGCTCGCCGCAAAGAGACTCTGTGCTTCCGTCACCTGACCCGAGAGATGTCGATAGAAAAAAGCACATGGTTCTATCTCAGTAATAACTGCTGCATGGGTATACTATATAACCTGCGACGCATCAACGAAGTGTGCAAGGAACACATCGACAATAACTTCCTCCCGTTGCCGCCCCGATATGCCACTGAATACGAGTTAATCAGAACCCAAATAAGCACTCTTTTCAACGATACTCTCGGACTTATGAGAAGTGGTGACACCGAGACAATAGGCAATCTTCGCCGACACTGCGACGAAATCAAGGATACCGTTTCCGATACATATCACCGTGTGCATGACCAGCTTCGCGACGGGGACACATCGGCAATGTCTGTTCTGTATGTATATGTCAATATGCTTCAGGAGACGCAGGAAATGGTATCGTCAATCCGTAAATACCTTCGTGCGTTTGCTAAACTGCGCGACTCGGAGTTCCGTACCCGCCCGGCAAAAATCGTGATGCCGACAGTATAAAGTCTAAGGTAAGAAAGATTGTTCCTAAGGTTGAGATGGAAGATTTATTCTTCCATCTTTTTTGTATTGCAATCGTCTGAGCGATTTAATATTTATCTAATATTTCCGATATAAACGTGAAATAAAAATGAGGTTACTTTGCAACAAAGAAAACTTATAAATCATGTGCATAACAGTTATCTCCATCATATCTCTGGCAGGAATCATTGTCATGTTGCAAAGACATATCAGCAGACGAAAAATAAAGGAAAGATTTTGTCTTGTCTCTTCTGGTCGGCCTGTTGGAAAGTCGTGTTTGATTATGACGATGCAGTCATGTGGCCCGATTATCGACAAAGCATTGGAATGTCTTTCAAGCAATGACAATATTGAGGTTTGTAAGAACCATCGAACAGGATCTCAGACCATTGATATAATCAGCGATAAAGTCCGGGATTGTTCGGCAGACACAGAAGGAAAGATCGGTAAGACCTCACTATATTGCGAATATATGCTTGAGGCCACTGACAAGATAGCCGAAACGACACGGCATCTTGTCACTTCCCCCGACAGTTATATCCCGATTTCATACAAATGCGAGATTGAGACAATCCGTGGAGGAATTGTCAGGCTATCTCGATTGGCTGACGGCATCCTCGGTGTTGATGACGATATAATAAAGATTGCCGGAGACACAGGTCTGGAGAAGGATTTTATAGAACACAGCATAGCCGTACATTCCAAAGGGATGACCCATGAAGACTTTGATGAAGGAGCACCCGCATATTCCTATCTTATGCTCCTGTATTATCTTCATTCCTTTGTCAGCTCCTTTTCACAGGCACTCAGAAACATCGAAACCAACAATAAATTAAAGACAGCATGAAACAAATTTTAATTATGACGGCGGTGTTGTCCGTAATTGCAATGTCTGCCGTGGCTCAGAATAAAAATCCATTCATTCCTGAAATACACGGAACAATCCGTGCCAAATATGAATATGAACCTCAGATAGACAAGGGACGCTTCGAGATACGCAATGCACGGCTGAGCGTGGAAGGCAAGGTGATTCCCATTGTGAGATACAAGGCAGAGATAGACCTTTCTGACGAGGGAACAATAAAGATGCTCGACGCATACGTGCGACTGCAACCAAAGGATGCGTTAAAATTCACCTTCGGTCAGATGAGAGTGCCGTTTACCATTGACGCTCATCGTTCACCACATCTACAGTATTTCGCCAACCGATCCTTCATAGCAAAAGCAGGTCGGCAATGTGCGCGATGTCGGAGCATCAGCGTCATGGACGTTCAATGACCGTATGCCCATTACTCTTGAAGGGGGTATATTCAACGGCTCGGGACTTACAAATCAAAAAAATTTCTGGACCGACAACTATAATTTCTCGTTCAAGGCGAATACTATGATTGCCCGGCAATTCAATATAACACTCAGTTGCCAAAAGGCAAATGCCGGGGATGTGAACGTGATGATGTACGATGCAGGAGCCTATTGGCAAAATCAGAGATGGCACATTGAGGCTGAGTACCTCCGCAAGCATTATGCCCACGGCTCTTTCGCTCCTGTAAATGCTGTTGACGCATTTGCCGCATATCGACTTCCGTTGAAAAAGGGGCTGACGTCCATATCATTCCTCGGTAGATATGACTATATGTCAGACCATAGCAAAGGTACGAAAGATGAATCCGGCAATCTAAAAATAGATGATCCTGAAAGACACAGACTGACCGGTGGTGTTACATTCAGCATGGGAAAGAAATCATTGCAGGCGGATATTCGCTTCAACTATGAGCAATATTTTTACAACGAAGGTGTAACTCCGGCAATTTCAGAACAAAATAAGATAGTCTTGGAATTTGTAGCCCATTTTTGACAATAAAGTGCAAAAAACAAAACCGACAGCATTGAATCCAATTCAGTAGCTGTCGGCTTTGCCATCTATCGTAATCCAGTGAAAGTACGCCGTGAGGCATACATATAAATAGGTTCAGCCACCATCGACTCCTTTGAGCCGGAGGATTGTGCCGGGTTCTCGACCCGCTGTGATTGCTGTGGCTGCTCATCCCGCTTGACTTCCTCGCCGTCTTTTTCATCGTGTTTAGGGGCAAGTTCGGCGGTAATCTTGCGGTCGAGGGCGGCAAGTTCGGATTTCAACGCCTTTAACTCATCCTCTTTGCCCCATGTCTTGGCGACGATGCCTTCGAGAACTGGAACATCGGCCTTGAGTTTGGCCGTGCGTTCCTCGTACTGGGCGATTATGCCGGGGATTTTCTCCAGAGCGTTGACGAAGTTCATGCAGGCGGCATGTGTGTCGCTCATGGCAATGAAGCCGTTGTTGAACTTGTATTTGTAGTTGCCTTCGACAACAAAACGGTTCTGGATGCCTTCTCTGCCGTCAACGACCGTCCGCTCCGATATTATGCTTATCGGGAAGCCATAGACCTCGCCGACACGGACGTATTTACCGTGGGTGTCGGTCGTGCGAGCCAATCCTTGCAGGTAGATGCCCATGTTCTGCTCATCCTTATACTTACAGTCGTCAAGGACAAGACTGTTGACCGGATTGCCGTCCTTGTCTCGCTGAACAGCAGACTGATACTTGGCAGCGTCTTCCTTCATCCGTGCGATAGCCGCCTCATTGTTGGCGATGTCGTGGCTGATGGTCTGGAGTCTGAAACGGGAGTCTCCGATGCCCTTGTTGAAGGATTTGCGCTCACTCTCCAATGCCGCTATGCGCTTTTCGAGTTTCGCTTTATCCAACAGGTCGGTGTTACCGCTGAGTATAGCCATGTATTCCGAGAAGTTCATGCCGTTCTTCTCATCCATCGAACCCTCGTCAATGGTTCTGGCTCCCATAGCACCGGATTTCAACTGGGCAATGAAAGTAGCCTTGCAGTGAAGAAGATTGAACTTGTAGGAGTCCAGCGACTTCTCGACAGCATAGATGATTACATCCACCTTGTTATCAGCATACAACTTGGCAATCTCGTTGCCGGCTCGTATCGCACGGCCCTCACGTTGTTCAAGGTCACTCGGTCGCCAGGGGCATTCGAGTTCATGGACCGCAACCGCTCTGCGCTGGGCGTTCACGCCTGTGCCGAGCATGGTTGTCGAACCGAACAAAACTCTGACATCACCGCTGTTCATAGCCTCGATGACAGCCTTTCGGCTACGTTCCGTCTTACACTCCTGAATGAAACGTATCTCATGCGCCGGGATACCATAATCCTCAATCAGCTTGCGCTTGATTTCGGAATAGACATTCCATTCGCCGGGCTTGTATGTGCCGAGGTCGCTGAAAACAAACTGTGTACCTTTCTGCGCGTCGTATTTGCGGTAGTATTCGGCAATCATCTTGGCGCAATGGCTGGCCTTGTTGTTCGGATCGTCGCCGTATGAAGGGTCAACGAGCCGGAGGTCAAGAGCCATCTTGCGGGCATAGTCCGTGGCAATGAGCATCTTCGCTTTTTCCTCGGTGTCAGACAATGGCGCCCTGCCGAGTATCGTGGCATCGCCACTCTCGGCAAACTTCATCAGTTTCTCGATGAAAGCCTCCTGCGCCGGTGTCGGAGGGATGTTGTGAAGAATCTCACGTTTCTCCGGCCGGTCAACACCTACATCCTCGGCGGTACGATAGTCCGTTATCTCGTTGTAGAATGCCGCCAGTTCCGGCACCTTGATGAAGTAGCGGAAACGCTCCTTCTGAATCAAGTTGTTGGTGACGGAAAACTCGAAGTCGGTTGTCTTCTTGGCGAAGATAGCCGCCCATGCGTCAAAACTGCGGATTTCCTGCCGCTCCAGCTCATTCGGTCGTAGATACTTGAAGAGCAAATACAGTTCAGTCAAAGAATTGGAGATTGTCGTGCCACTGAGAAAGGTCGCCCCTAGGTCTTTGCCTGTACGTTCCTGAATGGTGCGTATAGCATAGAGAAGATTGAGGGAGCGTTGGCTTCCGTCGGCGTTGCCGAGACCGGCGACACGGGTGTGACGGGTGTTGAACATCAAATTTTTATAGTTCTGAGATTCGTCAACGAATATGTGGTCGATACCCATCTGTTTGAAGTCCACCACGTTGTCGCGGTTCTGCTCCATCTGATACTGGATGGTGGCAATCTTGGCGGTAAGATTCTCCTTGCGCTTGATAAGACCTTTCAGCATGGCGCGTGACACGTCATGCCCCTGCTGCCTGACAACTTCAAGGTTCTCCTCCACGCTGTCAAGTTCCGCCTGAAGAATCTCCTGCTGGATTTCGGGCGACTGCGGTATCTTGCCGAACTGGTCGTGCGACATTATAATGCAGTCATAGTCGTTGTTCTTCATTTTATTGAAGAACGCCACACGGTTGTCCGCCTTGAAACTCTTTTCATCGGCATAGAGAATCCTCGCGTTGGGATAGGCACTATGGTATGTCATGGCAATTTCTGCCACATTCGCCTTCATTCCGATAATCATCGGCTTGTGGGCAAGTCCGAGACGTTTCATCTCATGTGCCGCCATACACATTATCAGTGTCTTGCCGGTCCCGACTTGATGGTCACAGATGCCGCCGCCGTTCTGCAACAGCATCCACACACAATCCTTCTGCGACTGATACACGGAGTGTATGCCGTAGCGGTCTCCGAGCATCTTCATATTGAGGTCGGGGAACGTCTGGTGGCTGCCGTCATACTGCGGACGCACAAAGCAGTTGAACTTGCGGTTGTAGAGGTCAGAGAGTTTCTCCTTGAACTCAGGCGACTGCGCTTCGAGCCAGTCGGCAAAACCGTTGCGGATTTCGTCGATTTTGGTATTGGCAAGCTGAATCGCCTCGCTGTCAGGCACCTTGATATCGTGGCCGTTCTCATCCTTTCCGGCAGACTTCTTGATGTCGGGGACGGTGTTGTGCAGGGCGTGTTTCAGAAGGCTTATGCCGTCGTATGTGCGGTAATAGCCTCTGACGCAGAATTCCTCCCATATCTTCATGTTCTTGCGTGGCGCGTCACATGAATACTCGTCCATCGAGGATGAATAGGCAATCTTTATGTCGGTGCCATACAGATTGCTCATGTAAGCGGAGTATATGCCGGTGGGTATCCACCTCTCGCCGAAATTGAAGTCAAGTTCGGCGAAAGTGATTTTTCGCGGGGTGGCTTCTTCAAGTGCTTTGAGAGAATCCTGCGCCATAGCGATATATGGCTCGATGCCGTCATATCCGGGGAAGTTTTTGATACGTTCTTCTTCGCGGTCAATCCATGCCTTGACATCCTCGGCTTTCTGCACCACGTTTCCGGCGATAAACCTGTCCTTGATTTCATAATTCTCCACCAGAGGGTTATAATATATGTGTCCCTCCAGACTCTGAATCAGATTTTCCTCGGACATATCCACTAATCCGGTCATATAGTCCAGATTGACGGCACCGAACTTGTTGAGCGATGCAGATAACGCCTCCATAGGAGTATCGACACTTGTCAGTTCATCCACAGCGAATGAAACAGGATGATCGAAGATGTCAGCCTTGACAAACCTACCGTTCTCGCCGCGCTCCAATGCCAGTGCGTCACGCCCATTGGCGTCCATGAGGATAAATCTCACATTCTGTTTCTCGTTGAGATTACCGTATTTCTCCACAAACTCATCATAATACTGATTGAGGTGTTCGCGCAGCTCGGCACTTGCCTCGTGCGTTTCAGCCTCGTAGTTGTAGAGTTGCTGGTATGTCTCCGACAGGGTGACATAGAGCATGGCGCGTTTCGCCTGTTCCGGCTTCAACTCCAACGGATTGAATGTTGCTCCGTTCTTGCGGACTTCCGAGAGGAATCCGACCATGCCGTCCTGAACGACCATACTGCCGTTATGGTGGAAGAACTGAATGTCCTCCGAGAAAGGACGGGGAGACATATCCCTTTCGACAGGCTCCGGCTTTTGTGGAACCACTCTTGGCTGTCTGCCGGGTATGAAGTCGCCTTCGGTTCTTTCAATGACGGTGCCGCTTTCGTTGATAGTCTCGCCATTTGCAGCGGCTTGTTTGGCGGCTTCTTCCGCCTCACGTTCCAGACGCATTTCTTCAAGCTGGCGGTGGGCAATAGACATCATGGTTTCGTAGAATCCATTGATGGGCGGATTGTCCTCCCAGTTAAGAGAGCCATAAAACTCCAGCTCCTTTTCATTGAGCGGACGGAATTTCTTTACGGGTATGTCCTTGACTTCGACACTCGGTTTCGGCTTGGGGGCATCCTCAGCCTGTTTCGGCTGACGGCGGGGTTTGCCGATAGGCTCCAATTCGCCGAAGAGATTGTAGGCAAACAGGCGAGGGTCGGGATTATCGGTGTAATCAGGACTGCCGTCGGTCTCTATATCCTTGGCTGGTTCCATTTTTGATGAATCAACAGGAGCGGGGGCAGGCTTTGGTTCCGGCTCAGGCTCCGCTTTTGGAGGCTGATTGGGTGTAACCGTTTCAACCACCTTCTGCTTAGGTGTCTTTTTCAGCTTCGGGTCTTCCAACTGTTCGCAGATTGCCACACGTTTGCCGGCCCGCACAAGTTTGGGCAGATATGTGTCAAGAGCATGATGCGGAAAGCCAGCCAATTCAATATAATTGTCCCTGCCGTTGGCTCTGCGGGTCAAAGTTATACCTAATATTTCCGAGGCTGTCACGGCATCCTTGCCGAATATTTCATAGAAATCACCCACACGGAAAAGAAGTACAGCATCAGGATGTTTCTTTTTCATCTCCTGATACTGTTGCATCAGAGGTGTATTGGTATGGCTCGACTTTTTTTCAGCTCTTGGAACTTCCACCTTCGCATCCTGCTTGGGTGTAGGAGTTGGCGTAACAGGGTCAGGTGTAGGCGGCTTAATGCCTTTGGAATTATACAATTCCAGATTCAGGCGCAGGTGCAACGACTCGTCGAGTGCCTTACGCAAGTCTTGTGCAATGCCATCGACACCTCCGTCATGGTGGTACACGATAGCAGGTTTGCCATACTGGTCATTGCCAACCTTGGCGTCGGTGCATATAACATTCTGCGGAAACGCCTGAAAGAACTTGTTGCCTGGCACTTTTGTACCCCGGTCAACTACCGATTGAATGAAAAACTCTTCATCAGCCGACAAAGACTTCTTTTCGGTGTGCTTCTGGAAAATAATCAGGTCAGAGCCGACATCTGTTCCAGCATTTTCGCTGAACGTATTGTTGGGCAGACGCAGAGCCGCCACAAGGTCAGCCTTTTTCACAAGCTCCATTCTTATGAAAGGCGAAGCGGCGTTCATTACACCCTGCGATGTGATAAAGGCAATCAGGCCTCCTTCTCTCACTTGGTCAAGACCTTTGAGAAAGAAGTAATTGTGCAACGACTTGGAAGCCTGACGATAGCCAATCTCCTTGCTAACGGCATAAGCCGGGTCTGCAACCGCGAAATCTCCGAAAGGAACATTGGAGGCAGCAACATCAAAGTAACCGTTGAAGTCACTCTCAATCTTCTCGAACCTCTCTATGCGTGTCAGCATTGACGGGTGCAGGGCTGACAAGATTTTACCGGTGAGCAAGTCCTTTTCGTAAGCCAACACCTCGGCTCCGGGGTATCTGTCATTGCGCAGGAAAGAGTCGATAAACGCTCCCTGTCCGGCAGACGGTTCAAGAAAACTTTTTATCTCTACACCCTGATATTTAAGCGCATCGGAAATAGCATCAACAATACGGTTGTCGGTATAGAATGCTGTCAGCGTTGACGCCTTCAACGACTCCATATAGCGGTTAAACTCCTTATCATCACGAGAATAATCGTGAATCAGCCGACGCAGCTCTACCGTAGGCGCGAACAGTTCAATGTCGCTCTTGCTCCACTTGGCGGCATCCGCCAGTTCATTGGCATCGTTGAGAATACACTTCAACCCACCGAATCCGGCATACTTGCGCAGCACTGCAATCTCCTCGGCAGTCTGCGCCCCGCGCCCCTTGACACCGAGACTAAACGCCATCCGTATCGCCTCGATGTTGTCGCGCATTGTTTGTAGTCTATTGTAACTCATTGCGGTATTGTTCTAAAATGTCCGCAATGGTACCCGCTAACTCGTTCTGTAGCCTCGGGTAATCTTCTCTGCTGAGGAAGTCCCCGTTGACTTCATACTTGTCAAGTATGGCGTTGACGTAACGGAGTCCGAGCAGTAATTCTGCCCACTCAATTTTTGCTTCTTCAGTCGGCAGGTCGTTGTGGAACAGTTCTTCAAGGAGGTTGAATATCACATCCCAACGGGACACATAGTGACCTTCGAGAAGAACACGCATGGCGAGTTCCTCGGCTACGGACTGACTGCGACCTTCGAGGATAAGGTGGGTCATGGTCTTATATGCTTCGCCGGCGCGGGTATTGATAAACTCTGGGTCTGTTAATTCGGGAAAGCGGTGGTCACGTAGGTGACCGTAGAGATAGGCTGCGAAATAGTCCATCTCATTTTCATGAGATTGTTTCATTATGGTGGGGAATTTAGTGGTTTGCCGAAATCCTGTTTGCTTAAAGTGGTGTATGGTAGGCATATAAGCAAAAGGACACCGGGTTCCCGCCCGATGTCCAACCACTAAATCCACGTCAAAAATGAAACAAAAACATTATATGACGTTGAATCAAGTGCAAAGATACAAAATCTTCGGGACATTCGGGAGGAGTTATTGATATTTTAGCTGATTTTCAAGCCTCTTAACCCGCTTTCTTGTGGGATTTACGCTTCTTGCGGGCTTTCTTCTGAAAATCATTCTCGTCGGGGGTGAAGGCCTCGATGACTCGCTTCACGATGAGGTTGTAGAGTTTTTCCTCGTCACGGCTGAGGTCGGTGGGATGCAGCCCGGTCGTGACTATGCCATGACCGTTATAGGGCGTTTCGCCATTGTGGAAGGTGTTGCGGGTGCTGAGCCATCCCACTTCTTTAGCCATCCGGCCGTAGCAGGGGTTGTGTTCCAGCACACGGAAGTCACGACGCATGGAGTCATAAACATTGCCGGGGATGCCGTTCTGGTAGAGGTAGGGGTATGAGATCAGCCCTTTGGCGTAAAGTTTGTGGGCGATGAGGAACGTCGGCTCAAAATCGTAGCCGAGTTCCATAGTGGCATCCATCCACAGGGTGACCATGTTGTGAAGAGTCTGACCCTTCACGATATTCAGTTCCACGTCGCCGCTTTCATCGGCTGATTCGTTCTCAGCCGATTCGATGTCGAGGTCTTTTCCTGCGGCCTCGGAATTGGCTTTGAGAAAAAAATTCACGAGTTCCTCCGCGAGCCATGCCTCATGCTTGTCGGGAGAATATGTGCCGTTCTCGACAGCCCGGATGATGATGGGCTTACGCAGACGTGGAAGCCATGCGCGGCGCACAGTCACCGGCATACGGAGATACCAGTACAGGTTCAGGAACGCCAGTTCTCCTTCGAATGTGGGTTCCATGGCGTTGACGACGACATTGCTTTTTGCCCACAGCGTCTTGATTACGGAGAGTTGGGCTTCGTCGGCTTTCGACTTCTCCCAGCCGAGCAGCGCATCATAGTTGCGCATCCTGAAATTGAAGTGGTGCGCGTACATCTGGCGCATGTCCTGACCGGAGTTCATGACGAACTTTTCGCCATGCTTGTATTCGGATTCGATGATTTCGCCGTTGGTCCATGTCACGGCATAGCCGTTGCCATGATAGTAGCCTTCGAGTTCGGAGGTTGCGCCGATTGCGCGGGCAATGGTCTCAGCCATGAAACGGTTGGCGGTTACGACTGTCACGAGTGTCTTCTTTGTCATATTTGAAATGTTTTTATTGTGAGTTGGGAATTTTGAGACGAAAGCGTCGGGAGGTTCCGGACCCTCCCTAGGCGTTTCATCCGCGTGGGTTCAGTGGTTGTGGATTATACTCTGCTGTGGGAATCAGAGTCGCGGGCCCTTTGGCTTACGCTGCTGCTTTTGCTGGATTTCGTCCTTCGGCTGGGTCTGTCCCTTGGTCAGAGGGTCGGTGATGTTCTTCGTCTCCTCGTTGGTGAGACCGTCGTTGTTCACCGCCTTCTGGGTGCGGGATTCGTCGGCGACCTTGACACGCGGGTCATTGAGCGATGTCACCGGACGCTGTTTCTCCTTGTCGAAGTACAGATAGACAGTGCAGGGCTGTCCCTTCTCATCGACCATGTTGTCGAGCTTGGCGACACGCCCGTTGGCGTAGTCTTCCTTCTGCTGTTCGGTGAGCGGAATCTTGTTCCATTGTCCGAGAGGCTTGATGCTGCCGTCTTTGAGTGTCCAGTTGGGTTTCCTCTCAGCCTTCTTTTCCGAAGCCTCGGTCGAAACGGATTCGCCTTTGCCTTCTTTCTTGGCTTCGGCGGCACGCTTTGCCTGCTCCACCTTCTCATACCAGTGTATGCCGTTGGGTACAAATTCGACAGCCTTGCGGTCGACATTGTACTGGAGTATTCCCGTGCGGGTCTTTCCATCGCGGCATACCACCTCTTTGGGGGGCAGGGGAAGACCTTTCTTCAGGGTCATGATCTCCGGCATGGTCAGCTTCGTCTGGCCGAAAGTGTCACGGATTCTGACATCCTTTGCCGGGATTGCCAGCAGCTCGTTGGTGTAGCGGTCCCGGCTGATGAGCGATGGAACTTTCTCTCCGGTGGCAGGGTCGATCAGTTCTACAATACGACCGAGGTTGCCGTTCTCTTTGAGATTTGCCTGATCGATTTTGTCGAATTTGTGTCCCATGAACTGGTCGAGCTTCTGTTCGCTCTGGATGAAGTGAGGGACAAGTTTGACGCTGCCGTCGGGGTCAGTGCGGAAAGAGAGTCGAGCCTCGATGCTGAATTTTTCTCCTCCGAAGGTCGGGGTGATATTCACCAGCTTGGATTTCCGGTTATAAAGCATCTCCCTCAGGTCGCCGGAGGCTTCGAGAGCCTCTTTGTCGATGCCCCATTTCTCTTTGAGCATATCCCAGTCGATTTTCGACTGGTCGATAGCCTGCCACTTGGGTTCCTGCGACATGGTTGTCTGAGATTGAGCTTCATCCGCTGTCTGCTCCGATGGTTCCGCAGAGGTTTCTGTCTGCTTGGACTGCTCGACTTTCAGAGCCGGGAGCGCCACATCGACCTTGTTATCTTTGAGTATCTCGGCATTCGCCACAGGGTCTTTGGCGAGGTCGCCGATTACGGTGCCCACCGTGTCGTATCGGTCGGCGGGTACGCGGAAGAATCCGAATGTCGAGGGGTTCTTGCACTGGCGCACGAAGTTCGACATAAAAGCTTCGAGAGGGTTCTGGCCTTTTGAGAATTTCACGAGGTCAGAGAGTTTCGCCGACTTTACATCGGTCATTTTGGGTGTGCCGTCCTCGTTGAGTCCGGTCACCGCGCCTACCTGCCCGGTGTCGTTGTTGCGGGCGATAAGGACTTCTTCTTGATTCAGCTCTTGTGCCATATTAATTAGAAGTTTTTGGGGTTGGAAACTTGTGCCTGAAAAGAGGCACGTTAATTATTGGTGTATGGTGGTATGGTTTTTATCTTCTTGTGGTTTCAAATGCGATTCTGGCATCTGCCCAGCGGAAGGTCACGCGGGACTGGCGGCTGTCACCGGATTTTATGAATGGTAGTGTACCGTCAGCCATCATGGATTCTATTTTGGTTTTGCCGACATTATACATTTCCATGAGCTGTGCCTTGGTCAAAACTCTTTCTTCCGGCTCAATGATACCCTGATTTGTCAGGACAGCATAAATCTCTTTGCTGGCTTCCTTGATTTCGCGTCTGATTTCACATTTGATTTCTGCTCGAAGATCATCAATTATGGCTCTGAAATCAGAGAGGATTGCTCTTTTCTCTAATACTGTCATATCAATATCGGGGTAATCGGGTTACACGTTTCATTGCTTTCTCGTATGCCACCGGATTCCAAGGACATTGGAACTTTTCGATAGCCTCCACAAGTTCCTTCAGGAAGTAGTGGGTTTCTCGACCGACCTTCTTCCATTTCAGCACCAGCCGTTTTCGGATGCGCTGAAGGTGTCGGGGTGATACACAGAGGATAGCAGCGGCCTCATCCTTGCTCACCATAGGCTGGTTGGGAAGCCGCTCATGGATAAATCCATATTCCTCGGCTTTATGAATTTTCTCATCCTGAGCCGCGAGAAACTTTTCAAGACGGCTGAGAGTGCCTTGCATTCTCTGTACCTCTTGTGCCAGATCGGGATGAGGGGGGAACATAACGTAATTGTCCATATCAGGTGGGTTTAGCGGTTTGTTTGTGATGCAAAGTTACTTCGGGAAAAGGAGGTGCATCTATGATAACTCCGGGATAGAGTTGGGATAAGTGTAGGATAAAAAACGCTTGATTTTCTAAAATCCGCAATAATTCATCGTTGAATAACAGCGACTTATACAAATACTCTTAATGAATGTTAAAGTAGAAATTTGTGGAAATTTTTTTGAAAATCTCACGTCAGGACACAGCGAGTGCCGTCCGAGCATTCCCGAACGGCACTCGCAAGAGGCTTATGGAATGTTCAGCTTAGAAATCGAGATTGCCGAGGTTTTTGGAAAGAATGTCCATATCCTTTCCGATTTTGTCGGCGGTAATTCTCGCGTAGATCTGTGTGGTCTGGATATTTGTGTGGCCGAGCATCTTTGATACCGACTCGATGGGCACTCCACGGCCGAGGGTCATGGTAGTGGCGAAGGTGTGCCGGGCGAGATGGAACGTCAGGTTCTTCTCGATGCCACAGATGTCGGCTATCTCCTTCAGATAGCAGTTGAGCTTCTGATTGGTGATTATCGGCATGAGCTGGCCGTCGGTGTAGCAGCCCTCATATTTGTTGAGGATTTTCAGGGCCGGCGGAAGTAGGGGTACCATTACCTTCGTGTTGGTCTTCTGACGGTGGGTGACTATCCACAAGCGACCGTCGAACATCTTCTGGATGTTGTCGACACGGAGGTGGGCGAGGTCGATGTATGCCAGCCCGGTGAAGCAGGCGAAGATGAAGATGTCGCGCACCTGTTCCAGTCGCTTGGAGGCAAACTCTTTCTGCATCATCTTGCAAAGCTCGTCTTCGGTAAGATAGCCACGGTCAACACGCTCGATGGAGATTTTGTAGCCGTTGAAGGGGTCAACGGTTATCAGTCCGGCGCGGATGGCTTTGTTGATTACCTGCTTGAAGAACTTCATGCACTTGTAGGTGGTGTTCTGCGAGTATTTATACTCGGTACGGAGGAAGAACTCCAAGTCCACGATGAACTGATACTTTATCTCTCTCAGGGGAATGTCGGTGATATTGTACTTCTTCTTCATGAACTCCACCACGCGGCGGTACATTCTTTCGTACTTGCGGTAGGTGGGGTCGGCTTTGCTGAGTCCGACGAGCTTCTTGGTGTCCTCCAGATGCTGCTCATAGAGTTTCAGGAGTGATTCCTCCCGCTGGGTGATGCCCATGTAGGCGTTGCGCACCATTTCTACGGTAACGTAGCCGTGACGACGCTGGATGTCATAGAAATGATTGGTCAGAATAGTCTGAATATCCTGAAGATGGTTATTGATCTCAAAAGACTTGGATGAACGACCGGTGGCTTTACCGGCTTTCCCATCCCATCTTTCTGGCTCGCAAACCAATTTTGTGCTCCAGTCCTGTCTTTCTCCGTCAATAGACACGCGCACGATGATGGCGGATGTACCATCCTTGTTGACATGATTGCTTCGGAGATAGAACAGAATCTTAAATGTGCTCTGTTTCATCTTACATTTGGATTTGGTGGTTATGATTGCGCAGGGTTTTTACCCCCTTGCAAAATTCATAACGAGTTAAACTTAATTTTGCTTAGACTCACCTCGGCCAATAGAGGACGAATAGCGGACATGATGTCCTGCGTATTCTGACGGAGTGCATGGGAATAGAAAATTAGGTATCAAATGTAAGCTTCGGACTATGCCACCGGACTCCATTTCTTGTGTGCCATCAGATGTCCGATTTTGGCCGCTATTTTCCGACTTATGTCAGAGTTTCGGTTTCGTAAAGTGCTGCACAAAACATAGTTACGACACTTACTGCTACACAACTGCTACATTTGGCATCTCACGATTTTTGTGTAGCAGATTTGCAACCAATGGGTGTCTTGTTCAGTCTTTTTTCTGTCCGATGACGGTCCTGAGTCGTCATTTTTAGGCATTAAAAAACCGCACAATAAGTTGATATTGTGCGGTTTAGTCTTGTTTAGACTTTTGTTGGCCGGAATCTGTCCGACCCGTCAAGTGGAGGTGGAGGGAGTCGAACCCTCGTCCAATCACGGATCCAATAAGCTTTCTACATGCTTAGTCATTGACTTGTTTTTCGTGGCATGACAGGCTCACGACAACCAATCATACCCTTATCCTTTTAGTTTCAATCGATGCCCAAGGATCGCATCAATCTATTTCCGAATTTCTCTGCACCATCTTATCCAAACGTCTCGGAACGGGGCAATGGGATGATGTCTCGTCCATATCACTGTGATACGGATAAAGCCAACCTACTATGCTTCAGTTTAGGCAGCGAGAGCGTATCTGTTATTTTCGCCAATTATAGGTCGATGCGTTGTTATTATAGAGCTTGCACATCAAAGCTCTGCATGCTTACTTACCGTATCTACGTGCTGTCAAATCCAGACACCCCCGGAATAGTAGATGTGCCTTTCTTTAAGACTGCAAAATTATAAAAACTTACCTCAATATGCAAATATTGAGGTAAGTTTTTATAATTTTTAACATTTAATCATGCCTCAATATTAATTGACACAACCAAACATCCTTTATTTGCTGCTTTTCTTTTGCTCCTTTGCCCATGTGTCTTTCAGACATACCGTCTTGTTAAACACAAGCTTATCCTTTGTAGAATCAGGATCTACAGTATAGTATCCGAGTCTTGTGAATTGGAAATGGTCTTCCTCTTTGGCATTCTCAGCAAGCCAGGGCTCTATCATCACGTTCTGGCGAATCTTAAGCGAATCAGGATTCAGGAGGTCTCGGAAATCGCCCTCCTCTGCAGAAGGGTTCTCTACTGCAAAAAGCCTGTCATAATCTCTGACTTCAGCTTGCCTTGCATGATTTACGGCCACCCAATGAAGAGTGCCTTTCACCTTCCTGTCGCTGCCCGGCATTCCGCTTTTGCTCTCAGGATCATATTCGGCATATATCTCCTCAACAATGCCTTCGTCATTCTTCTTAAGACCTGTGCATTTGATGATATATGCCCCTTTAAGCCTTACCTCTTTATCCGGCGACAACCTGAAGAATTTCTTTGGAGGATTCTCCATGAAGTCTTCACGCTCTATCCAGAGTTCTCTGGCAAATGGCATGGCATGTTTTCCCTCTTCAAGATTCTCAGGATTATTGTCAATATACATAGTCTCCTCCTTGTCCTCAGGATAGTTCGTAAGAATCAGTTTCACGGGGTTGACCACTGCACTCACCCTTGTAGCAGTCTTATTCAGATCCTCCCTTACGGCGTGTTCAAGAAGCTCGATATGATTAAGTGCCTCATATTTGGTATAGCCGATTCTTCCTATGAAATCTTTGATAGCAGAAGGAGTGTAGCCCCTTCGCCTCAGCCCGCATAAAGTCGGCATACGGGGATCGTCCCATCCGGCCACAAGATTCTCTTTCACCAATTGAAGCAACTTTCGCTTACTCATGACAGTGTAAGTCAGATTAAGCCTATTAAACTCAATCTGTCGCGGACAATAAGTCTCATCGGCAAGTTCCTTGACAAAGTATTCATACAACGGACGATGAGGGACAAACTCAAGCGTGCAGATCGAATGCGTCACGCCTTCGAAATAATCGCTTTGTCCGTGAGCGAAATCATACATTGGATAGACTTTCCAGGTCGTCCCAGTTCGCCAATGCGGGGTCTTTATGATGCGATACATAATTGGATCGCGGAAATGCATGTTGCTGTTGGCCATATCTATCTTGGCCCGAAGCACCATAGAGCCCTCTTCGAAATCTCCATTGTTCATACGCTCGAACAGCTCAAGATTTTCCTCTATCGGACGGTCGCGATAGGGAGAATTAGTTCCAGGCAGGGTAGGGGAGCCTTTTTGCGCGGCTATCTCTTCGCTTGTCTGCTCATCTACGTATGCCTTGCCCTCCCTGATCATTCTCAAGGCGAGATCATACAGCTGGGGGAAATAATCGCTTGCGTAATAGAGGCGGTCGCCCCAGTCATATCCGAGCCAATGAATGTCGCGCTTAATGGCGTTGACATATTCCATGTCCTCTTTTTGGGGATTGGTGTCATCAAAACGAAGATTGCAGGTCCCTCCGAATTTCTCCGCCGCGCCGAAGTCCATGATAAAAGCCTTTGCATGGCCGATGTGAAGATATCCATTCGGTTCTGGCGGGAAGCGCGTGCTTAATCTTCCTCCGTTTTTACCGGCAGCAAGATCCTCTTTGATTTCTTGTTCCACAAAGTTAAGGCCATTGTCGGCAACGTTACATTCTTCTATATTCTCCTTCATATACACATTCTATTGAGAAACAGCCTTAAGTTCGGCTGGAAAATTAAGTTGCAAAATTAATAAAAAAGTTCATTCCTTTTATGCAGTTTCCCTGAAAACTATCTGAAAATATAAAAAAAGCCTTGCGCGACTTTTAAAAGGCAGCATTCTTTGTAGGCGTTAGACGCAAATTCTTCGAGCGCGCCCCATAGCACATGACATTTTCAGGTAGATTTCGCCCCCTCAATTTTAACATTTGCCCAAAATTCGTGAAGCAGGCTGACATATCCGTATCGGAAAATACTTATGCGCTGAACCATCCTCTTTTTCATAAGCGGGATTGGCAAAGATCCTATTTTCATTAACCCCTCGATGAAGGCGGCGGCGAATGCGACCATGAGCAGTACAAGCATATTGTTGAATCGAGGTTCGTTCAGATGGGTTTCCTCCATATTGAATCCGGCGGACTTAAGCCCCCCGGAAGGTCGTTTCAAGAGCCCAGCGCCTGCGGTACAGCGTCTCTGTATAGTCGCACTCCAACGGTGAGGCGAGTATGATGAGTGATTCCTCACAGTCTCTGCCTATACGGCGCGGGGCGTAAATGCGTGTTCTTGTATTCCTGCGCATCAGCCAGACATCATGCAGCACAACGGATTCACCGACCTTCAGCGAGGACAGGACATCCCGCAGTTTCCGACCCTTTTTCTCTCCGTACTTCCTGAGATACATGTTCTCACGCAGCCGCAGACAGTATCGTATGCGGTTTATTTGTAACCATTTGATGAAGTTTGTATTGCCGAACTCCAGGTCTGCAAGCAGACACTCGATCCTCTCGCGTCCGACAAGGGAGACTACACTTTCCATTATCCCTATCTCATCGACAAAACTCGTGATGTCATGACCCGGAAGAAAAACAAAACATATCGGCAGCGATATTCCGTTGAAACAGATTCCCACGGCCAGGACATAGTATTTGAATTTTCCGAGTTTCCACGATGTGCCGTCCATACTCAATATAAATCGCCGTTTTACGGGAAGTGTGTTTATAATGCTGCGGGCAGCCTAATGCTGTTTCTCCAGTCCCCGCAAAAGGAACCTCTCGATGCGTCTGACAACAGAGCTGACGTCAGCCCGGGAAGTGAATTCCGATGCGAGTTTGAGGATGTTGACCGACCATGACACAATCATGGCCTGGAGGATTGACACGAGACATTTTTTCAGCGACAAGTTCATTCCCGTCTGACAAATCGGCTTCAGAATTGTTAATAGAGTATCCATAAGGCGTGAGATTTCCTTGATTTGACTTCACTCTATTAACAAAGGAAATCCGCGCCTTTCCTTATTATTTTGATTTATTGACAATTGGAACTGATTGTCTGATTCGGATATTTTAACGCAGTTTTGTTGCAATACCGGTATTAACGGCTATATATCAGAATATTATCTTCTCTGAACTAAAATGTCATGTCGTACATTTGTACGGTTAAATGTTTTTGAATAATTTCAACTTCAAATTTCAGGATATTCAAGCATGGAATAAGGCAGATGTCATGTTGGTTGACTCCATTAAGTACGATAGGTCCCCATGCTTTTACATCTAAAGACTGGATAGTTCGTTGGGGCGGTGAAACCGACCCCGTGTTTGCGACGAGAGTGCAAAAGATGTAGTTCCTGACAAAAGATTTGATAATATGACATACATAGGCATCGACATCAGCAAAGCGACTTTTGTAGCAGCCTTCCTTCACGGGAAAAGCTACCGTACCGAGACCTTCCCAAATGATGCTAAAGGCATCCGCAGGTTCATCTCGAAGCTTGACCCTGCCATCCACCACTGCGTGATGGAGGCGACAGGCAACTACTGTTTCCTCCTTCTTTATCTTCTTGACAAGTCGGGCATCCGGGCAAGCCTCATCAATCCGAAGAAGATTAAGAACTATGCCCGCGTGATGATGTCCGTAACCAAGACGGATTCCAAAGACGCTTGTCTCATTGCCGATTTCGGGGAGAGGTTCAAGCCTGAACCCTATAAGTTCCCATCAGAACAGATAATGATTCTGAAGCAGAAGAAAACAGTCCTGCGTCAGCTCCAGAAGCAACTGACAGCGACAAAGAATCTACTCTCATCGCTTGAACCTCTGCCGGTTAAGGACAAGAAGTGTGTCAATTCTCTTAAACAGACCATAACGTTCCTTGAGAAGCAGATCAAGTACATGCAGCAGGAAATGGAGGCGGTCGTGGCCGAGGTGTTTGACAGGCAGCTGAAACTCCTTACCTCAATAAAGGGTATCGGGGTCACACTTGCCACAGCGCTGATTATAGCCACCGGGGGCTTTACATACTTCGACAATGCCAAGCAGTTGTCCCGCTTTATCGGTATCTGTCCAACAATAGAGCAGTCCGGCACGAGCATAAACATCCGGGGACATATCAACCGTAACGGTGATGAGACTCTGCGTTCAATGCTTTATGTGGCGGCATGGTCAGCAAGTCAGCACAACAAGGCGTGCAAGGAATGCTACCAACGATTACGAGGCAATGGAAAATCCGGCAAGGTTGCCATGATTGCCGTAGCAAACAAACTCGTCAGACAGGCTTTTGCTGTTGTGACATCCAATAATTCATATATCGACGGTTTCGTCTCTACGAAACCTGATACCACCGTCTGAACACTTCCTCTCTCCTTCTGGCTAGGGGATGCCCCAGCGGCGGGGCGGCCTAAACCGCCCCCAAGAGCGGACGGAGGCATGACTATTCTCAAATAATCTAAGGTGGATGTAATTTTTTTCTCATTTTATTTGGATTTTAATATAGTTCGTACTATGAGCGCGCCCTTAAAAAAAGGACCGGCACCTAACAAAAAAAGCACCGGCCGTAATTCCTGCTAAGATTTCTAATTGAGGATAAGATTTTGACTATCCCTACTGTTAGTCCCCATGCATACACGAGCGAATTGCCTTATAAACAAGACGCTTGAACGACGTGGACTGTCATCGTCTCCACTGTGCAAATCTATTTTAACGGATGATATGGAAGAATCATGGTCCATAGGCAATAGAGTTATAAAGTCTTGATTTCTATGATTACTCGCTTTTGTCATTTTTTTATGTATCTAACCCCGTCTTGTTTTTTTTTTGACATCCAAAAACGGATGCTTCTTGGCAAATTAAATTAAATTTTCTGACCGGTCTTAAGCCTGCATTGGCAATAACATAGCCTGAGAATCTGCCATTCATAAATTAATTAAAAGCCTCATAAAGACAAGTAGACATGAATCCGGAAACATGTGTTCATGAATCCGTATTCAAATATATAACGTAGTAATCTTGCAAAATATTACCCTATCAGAAAGATTTAGACAATCATCTTCCTTTAAAGACTACTAAAAATAAAAGAGACATGGTCAAAATGGCAATAACTCTGAGCTTGTTTATAAATCATAGGCATACTCATAATGTGAAAAAACTTCCGTCAGCGAAAATGCTGCGGAAGCTATTTTATTAAGATAAGGTCGACGCAGAAAGGCCGCATAGCTTGCTTACGTTCCGACATAGAGCTATCACATTGTAAGCGCTATATCCTTTTCAGCGGCTATCCTCCTGAGATTAAGGATCGCATACCTCATTCGCCCGAGTGCCGTGTTTATGCTGACTCCGGTCAATTCGGCTATCTCCTTGAAAGATAGATTCTGATAATACCTCATATTTAGCACCTCCCTTTGTAGATAGGGCAACTCCTTGATGAGATACTTCACATCCTGATGAATCTGATTGTAGATAATGACATCCTCTATCGTTTCCTCGCAAAGCTCCTTCCGATTGAGCACGTCTACGTCATTGAGGTCGGCGCTCTGAACGTTTTCAGTTTTTTCTTGCCGATAGTAGTCAATGATAAGATTATGGGCTATACGCGAAATCCATGCGGGAAATTTCCCGTTTTCCGTGTAACGTCCTTGTTTTATTGTCAATATCGCTTTTACGAATGTCTCTTGAAAAATATCATTGGCTATATCCTCATTCTTTATTATCCTTAGGATGTAATTATAAATGCGGTCCTGATGTCTTTTCAAGAGCATGTCGAAAGCGTCATTGCTCCCTTGAGCATAAGCCTTGACCAACTGTTCATCGGTCATGCCTGTAAATTTTGCCATTCTGTCTTGTCTTTTTTTTCGTTAAGTAGAAATTTTTCGATAGGCAGTTTATTTATTGGGTCAGGGTAATTCATCTGGTTATCCGCTGCAAAAGTAGTCAAATTCCATGCCGCTTCCAAATAAATGGCAAAATAAAAACGTTAAACGTTGTTAATGCTACAATATCAGATGTCTTTTTCAGTTATATGTTAATCCATTTTAACAAGTCTTATCGCTGCCCAATCCTTATCAACCAACGCTCTGTCATACGACATGCCGAAAGGACGGGCCGCGCCGACTACAATAGGGATGTCTTCCTCATAAAAGCCGCTGAGGTACATGACTCCTCCCTTTTTCAACCTTGAGCAATATTTGTCAATGTCGCCTGTGATGACATTCCTGTTGATGTTGGCAAGGAAATAATCACATGGCTTGATGCAGTCAAGCTTGGAGGAATCTCCGCAAATCATCTCCACGTCTACATTGTTCAATCTGGCGTTTTCCACCGCATTTTCCCATGCAAAAGGGTCAATCTCGATTCCCGTGACCTTCCCGGCTCCTTTCATTTTGCACAATATTGCCAGTATGCCTGTGCCCGTGCCCATGTCTACAACGCTCTTGCCATCCATATCGGAATCGAGAATGTGTCGCATCATTTGGCTTGTAGTTGAATGGTGGCCGGTCCCGAAAGCCATCTTCGGATCGATGACAATATCATAGCGTGTTTTCGGCACATCGGTATGGAATGAAGAATGCACCACGCATTCTTCGCCTATCACAATCGGCTGGAAATAATTCTTTTCCCATTCTGAATTCCAGTCTTCCCCCTCTATTAATTCTGACTTACTGCTGAATGAAGCCTCGATAGGGAATTCGCATAAAATCCTGGCTACTGCATCGGAATCATAATCCTCTGCCTTAACATATGATGTCAACCCTGTGGCATCGGGAGAAAACGACTCGAATCCGACATCCCCGAGAAATGCCGCAAGAAGGTCGGTGATGTCGGCATTGCATGGAGTCGCGTCTATTCGCAATGAAATATAGTCTTGCATGAGATGCTAATTAAAAACTAAACGTTAAATTTATCGCATTTGATAATGTTTTGCAAAATTAAGTGAAAATCGCGAGATTTCCGCATTTAATTGTCGGAACTAAACAAAAAATCATGCTAATTTTATTAACTTTGCGCTCGAAATGGAGACGGAAAAGTTCAAGACAGCTTTCGACATGCTATATATGCCGCTTTGCATGTTTGCGCTCCGCATACTCGGCAACAAAGAGGATGCGGAAGACTGCGTGCAGCAAGGCTTTTCATCCCTTTATATCGCTCAAAAAGAAGGAAAGGATATTGAAGAGCTTAAGCCTTACCTATATAGGGCCGTGAGGAATCTCGCAGTCTCAAAGATTAGGGAATATTCAAGGATGAATGATTTCGACAATGAAGCGGTCGATGCGGTTGAGGTGTCGGTCGAAGCTATCGACACGTCTGAACGTGATGCCCGCCTTTGGGAAGCCATCGGCCTTCTTCCGGAAAAATGCCGACGGGTGTTTCTATTGAGCAAACGCGACGGATTATCAAATCAAAAAATTTCAGAAGAACTTTCTATATCGATAAAGACTGTGGAAAACCAAATGACGAGAGCATATAAGAAGCTGCGAGAAGCCCTTATGCCGGAAGGTCGCAAGGTCTTTTTCCTTCCATTTCTCTAATCTTGAATATCGTATTTCTTTTTTACGAAAAAAAAATATTAGTGCGGCATAGGGGTTTCAGAGTCATCCTTCGACTTATAAATAAAAGAGGGTCAAGCCGAAAGCACGGTGCATATGTTAAATTGGGCAATTAGAAGTGTTAAATTTTTAGGCGTAGAGTTTGACCAGTCGGAAGATGAAGAAGTCTCGGTCTCGGACACCACGCATTTGTGAGCGAAAGATTTTGACTTTAGAGTTGAATGCCTCGGCGGAGGCATTGGTCGCACGACGGCGGAAGTAGTTCAGGATGGTTGGAGCGTGGTTCCTGAATGTTTTGATTACCGAGCGGAAGTTGTTGTTACCAAGAGCCATTACCTTTTCATACCACTTGTTCATCCGCCCCATGGCTTTTGTCGGTGAGATTTTAGCATTGAAAATCTTGCGCAGCTCCATCGCAAGGCTGTATGCAGCCTTCAATATTGGATAGTATTTGAACAGGATGTTGGCGCGATGACGCTGTGTGTCAGTCCATTTGTTCTGTGCCATCATCAGGGTGTGCTTGCTGCGGGCGAGTATCTGGCGCATGGTTTCGCCGTTGGAATATGTAACCGGAGGCTCTGATTTGTCACGGCTGTTGTCTTCAGCTATGAGCTTGCGCCGGATGTCGACACGTATCTCGTCAACGGCCTCGTTGTATACCTGCTGCACATGGAAGCGATCGTTGACAACATGGGCGTTGTAGAATACCTCGGCGGCTATCAGCATCATCGATGGCGACAGGTCGCAGGTCACTTCCCTGACCCTGCGTCTCAATGATTTGCCCATCGCGCCGACTAGTATCGATATTATCTCGTCGCTTTTCGTCCCCGGTATGGCGGCTGCCAGCGTCCCGCGACCTCCGTGACCGTCTTTGTTTGTGAGGAATGTCCATACCTCGCCGTTGCTAAGACAGGTCTCGTCGAGGCTCATGTACGGGCCGATGTTCGCGCCGTTGAAGTAAAACCCGCAGCAGAGTTCGTTCTTGCACCACTCTGCGTATCCACTAAGCTTATTGCGGTACAGGTCAGCGAAATATTTGCCGTTGACGCAGTGCATCTGCGCTATGTGTTTAATCGACAGGGCTGTCGTCTCCACCTTCATATTTAAAAAAGCCACGAACTCGGCGCTGAGTCGTGTCCCTTCCTCATTGGGTAGTTCGAGATTGTAACTGAAGATTTCGTTGGTCTGCTTGTCCCACCACTTGTTCTTGCGCATGTGAAGAAACACAGGCCGTCCGCGCATCGGATAGTCCTGTATCGTAACGTAATCCGTATAGCCTCGCGCTACGATATTTGGATTACGATAGTCTTCATCAGACAGTTTCTTCTTTTCGTCAAGCCATATGTCATAAGACTGTTCCGTGCGCTCGAAGCGCACCATCTCAAATAGCTCGTCCAGCCCTTCAGGGAGGCACATCCATATTGCATCTGCGGTTTTCATGCCACAAATTTAACACTTTTCTCAAAATTCATGCACCGGGTTTTCGACTTGAGCCATAAAAGACTCCACATATGAGCGATGATCCCAAAATAAAAGAAAGCATAGATTTCGTGGCTAAGCACTATGATGCCCATGCATTCTCCAAGAAAAAAGCATGGATGGAATTAGTGGGGAAGAGAAATCTATTTTTCAAGCCGCGTATTGCAGCTGCCTCCATAGCGGCATGTATTCTTCTCGCTGCATCTGCATTTATATATAATAGAATTACATTGTCCAACAGACCGACCTCACCTGCGGACGTAAAAACGGTGGAACAGCCTGCCCAGAAGACCAAAGACTTTTCTTCTCGCCTTGAATTCACAGATGCCTCATTGAAGGATGTCGTAAAAAAAATTGAATCTGTCTATGAGGTCAGAATTGTCAACGTGCCGGATACGGACATACGTCTTACCCTCAGCTATGAAGGCACGGCGGAGGATCTCATTTCCACCATCAACGAACTTGAAGGAACACAAATGCGCGTAGAAAGATGAAGAAGAAATATTTTTTGGCTGCGGCTTCCACCCTCTCCATGGCTATGCCATCTGTTGCTCAAGACGTTTCTTTAAATGCCGTCAAGATGCCGGCCGACAAGGCATTCTCTATAATAATGCGACAGACTGGCAAAAATTTCATATACTCATCCGGCACGCTCGACGGAATCTACATCACTGTCTCGGCCACAGATGTCCCCCTTGAAAAAGTCCTTTCTGAGATGTTCAAAGGAAAGGGAATCTCCTATAGCATCAAGGGCAACAATGTCATGCTAAAAAAAGAGAAAAAAACGGAAAAGATAATTGTCAGCGGCTACGTGACGGAAGCTTCCTCCGGAGAAGCCCTAATTAGAGCATTGGTCAAAGACAATCGCTCAATGACTTTTACAACCACCAATTCATCGGGCTTTTATTCTTTGCAACTGCCTCCCGGAGAAGTGGAAATCACTGTCATTTATCCTGATTTCAACTCTGTCAACGTGTCGAGGAAGCTTGAGAAATCTTTGAAATTGAATTTCCCTATGTCAGGAAATGAGGAAGGGAGGAAGACTGAACAGCTTGAGGAACTGGTGGTGATTGCCGACAAAAACAAAAATCTTGCCATGGATTCTCCGGAAATAGGAAGGGTGGCTCTGAGTAGGGGAGACATACTCGCCACTCCGACTTTATTCGGAGAAGCAGACATAGTTAAGACCCTGCAACTTGAGCCCGGAGTGTCGGCCGGCATTGAGGGTCTCGCGGGAATGTATGTGCACGGCGGTGAAAACGACGAAAATCTATATATGCTTGATAATGTGCCTCTTTATCAGGTCAATCATTTCGGAGGTCTTTTCTCTGCCTTCAACACGGAGGCCGTCAAAAACGCTGACTTCTACAAGTCAAGCTTCCCTGCTAAATACAACGGACGGCTATCAAGCATTCTTGAGGTACAAACCAAGGACGGCAATCTTTATGAGCATAATGGATCCTTTAAGCTCGGTCTGACTTCAGGAGCATTCCAGATCGACGGTCCGATCATGAAGGGAAGGACCACGTACTCTTTCGCATTAAGACGTTCCTGGTTCGACCTTCTCTCAATCCCAGCATTGGCGATCTACAACGGAGTGCGCCAAGATAAGGAGAATGAAACTATCGCTCGATATGCCTTCTCCGACATCAATGCTAAAATCACACATAGATTCTCCGAAAGGAGTTCTGTGCATGCAATGTTCTATTATGGCGAGGACTATCTGAAGGGAGGAGAAAAAAAAAATATGGAAGTAGACGATGGCTCGTTGAGGAATGAAAAAGACGTCTCCACCCTTAAATGGGGAAATATCGTCGGCGCATTGGGATGGAACTATGAGATTTCCGACAATCTTTTCAGCGAATTGACGCTCGCATATACGAAATATAATTCCTCCCTCCGCCAAGAAAGCGGCTCCACTTTAAGCAAGGATGATATAATCGTGAAAGATGACTACAGGGACTACAGATCCAACAACAGTATCAACGACATATCCACAAGAGTTGATTTCGGATGGAACCCCTCAAGCTTGATAAAAGTGGATTTTGGAGGAGGTGTGACTTCCCACTCTTTCACGCCTCAGAAAATAAAGGCCACTCTCAAGAAAATGGGCGTCATCGCAAATTATGCCACTTTTGAAAGCAAAGCCAACGCTTTCTCCTCGTTCGCATATGCAGGGGCGAATATTGATCTTCCGGCTTCCATCAGAATGAATGTCGGACTAAATCTTTCCTCTTTCAACGTATCCTCTAAATCCCATCTTAACCTTGACCCGCGCTTAAACTTTATGTGGACGATGAGACCCGGCTGGAACGTAAAGGCAGGGTGGAACCGAATGTCGCAATATGTTCATCAGCTGACGGAAAGCGCCATCTCACTTCCTACCGACCAATGGGTGCCGATTCAAGGTTCATTACCTCCTCAGAGAAGCGACAAGCTGTCTATTGCTGTAAATCACACTACTTCCGACGGATTCACAATCTCTCTTGAAGGCTATTGGAAATGGCTCTCAAACGTCATTGATTATCGCGACGACTATTTCCTATATCCCGAAGGAACCCCTTGGGAGACTCTCCTTTGCATAGGGAAAGGGGAGGCTAAAGGCATCGACCTGAAGATTTCCAAGACTTTCGGCCCGTTTTCCGGTCATGTAAGCTATTCTCTGCTGTGGGCTGACTGGGAATTCAAAGACAAGAACGGAGGCAGAAAATTTCCGGCACGTTTTGACAACCGCCATAAAATCAATGTCGCCCTGAATTGGAAAATCAACGACAAGTGGGTTCTAAATGCTGCTTGGACGGGAATGAGTGGAAATATGGTGACTCTTCAGACTCAGCAATACGACCTGCTCGATACTCCCGGAATTCCGGGATATACTGTCGGAATTGGATGGCCTGACGGAGATATGCATTATTACGGCACTCTTGATTTTGGGAAAGGAATCAACAACTACCGGCTTCCGTTCTACCACAGGCTCGACCTGAGTGCCAACAGAAAAACAAAAAACGGTATGTGGACATTCTCCCTATATAATGCCTACTGCTATATGAACGTCATATCCATTAAACGCAACGACTCGGAGTATTTCGACGGAATTCCTTTCCGGAAATACAGATTGATTCCGATTATTCCGTCAGTATCCTACACATGGTTTTACTAATGAAGAGTTGTTTAAACTTTTTTCTTTTTCAAGGTTTCGTCAGATTTTCGAGCTGATTTTGAATCGTGAAGAGGGAATTTAGCGGGCTAAATGACCGATGAACGATTAAAAAGTAGCCGAAAAGATGATGAAAGATCGGAAAAGAGCCCTCAAAAAGGAAAAAAGCCTTAATCAACTTCATTCGCGTAAAAAAGTTTAGACAACTTCAATAATCCATCAATATGAATAAGCTTTCTATATACTCATCTACAATACTCCTGTCGGCCACATCCTGCGGCGAAACCTTTTATCCGGATTTCGACACGGATCCGGTGGCTGTCCTCAACAGCATGATCATTCCCGGGGAGAATATCTCTGCCGAGGTGACCCATAGTTTCGTTTCTTCTGCAGGTTTAATGAATAAAGATCTCAGAATCATCAAAGATGCCACGGTCTCTCTTTTCGTCAATGATGACTATCGCGGACTTATGCAATACGATTCTGAAAGTAAAAAATATGTCTCTGACATAAAAGCAGCAACTTGCGACAAGGTGAAAATCAAAGTTTCCACTCCTAAATATGGAGATGCGGAAGGGGAGACCATCATTCCCGATAATATCGAAGACGCCGCCTGGTCTTTCACCACTACTGTAGTAAAAGATCCGGATGCCATTATAGTACGCCCGGACGATACATTAGACTATCAGATATCCATCATTTGTGATTATTCTTTGACTTTTGTCGATCCTGTTGACGCTGAAAACTATTATTTTTTGATCTCAAAGCAGACTGCAGTGGATTGCTCGGATCCGATTCTTGGGGAAAATGATTCTCCCATTGATGCTGTCTTTCCTAAGGACACCAGTTTTATCGTATTCTCCGATAAATCGATAGCAGGGAAAGAATACACCCTCAATTTCTCATGCAAGCGCAACTATACCGACTTGTGGATATACCCCAATGGCGTAATCAACGATTTCTGTCTCTATTCTATCTCTAAAGACTACTATCTCTATTTGATCTCGATTTATAAAAAATACAATGGATTCAATGGCGAACTCGAAAACCTCGGAATAGCAGAACCCAAATTCATATATAGCAATGTAAGTCCCGGAGTGGGAATCGTTGCCGCCCAGACGCCGGTCTGCACGATTCTTCACGACGTGACAGATATTATTAAGGAGGAATGACAATCAAGACCTGAAGGGCAGGTTTTTTCAATACGGAGTGGATGTGGTCAACCTTATGATGGCCGCATCCGTTATATAAAAAAATATCCACTTTAAGATTTCACAACAATGTCTAAACCTTTCACCTTTGACCGTGTAGTCCGCATGTTGATAGCTTTGGCCATCACGATAGCTGTCATATGGCTCACAGGACTATTATACAATGTTTTGCTTCCTTTCTGTCTCGCCTGTCTGCTTTCTTATATAATGGAGCCCTTCGTAGAATTCAACCAGCGTCTTCTAAGAATGAAAAAGAGAGGCCTGGCGGTCTTCATCACCATATTCGATTGCACTATCGTAATCGGAGCGATTCTTTATTTTCTTATCCCCCCTATTATTAATGAAATACACAGCATGGGGGAGATGATCAAGCAATTCTCCGGCAAAAGCATCAACCTGTCTTTCCTCCCGGACAATGTCGCGATATTCGTAAAGAGCAAACTCGATTTCTCCCAACTGATCAAGCAAATATCCGAAAACAAGATTCTTCTCGCAAGGAGTGAAGACATTATCAGCGTCTCCCTTGAATATCTTATTCACGCTCTTGAATGGCTACTTACGTTCATCTACATCATCTTTATTCTTCTCGACTACGACAAAATGGGGGAGGGGTTCCGCCTGCTTGTGCCGCAGAAATACAAAGCTTCGGTGTTTCAGATTGCAAGCGACATTAAAGAAAGCATGAACCGCTATTTTCGTAGCCAGCTTCTTATCGCGACGTGTGCCGCAGTATTCTATTGCATCGGATTTTCCATCGTGGGCATTCCGATGGCCGTAGTGATGGGCATTCTTGTCGGCATCCTTTATATGATTCCCTATTTTCAATATGTCACCCTCATTCCCATCATCGCCATTTGTTTCATCAATTCAATGGACGGACACGTGGAATTTTGGAAACAGCTCTGTGAATGCGGACTGGTCTACGTCGTCAGTCAATGCATATGCGATTACGTCCTGACTCCGAAAATCATGGGAAAATCGCTGGGGCTTAATCCTGCCATTATACTTCTTTCTCTATCAATCTGGGGCACTCTTCTCGGAATCATAGGAATGATCATAGCCCTTCCGCTGACCACTCTTTGCCTCGCATACTACAAGAAAGTGATAATCGAACATCGCCCACTATCCGATCCCACCCCCATCACACAATAAAAAAGACAAGTTTCCGCCGAGCATTAGATAGATGCTTGGCGGAAACTTGTCGCAAACTTAACCATTCAGTCTATATTTTTCCAAGATGTGATGCTCGCTATTTCTCTCCTAATCAATCTTCACGTTTCGCATCATTGTATCTAACAATAGTATCTATAATTTATAATTCATTCTTTGCGTATGGCAAATTCCACTTTTTGAAAACCAAGTTTATTGACATTGGCGAAGACCATAACATATTGAATTTCTTCACCTAAAGCCATCCTTTCAACGATGTGACGATATTCATCTTACAATAGCCTGACCTCACCAAAGATATGTGCCTCTCGACATCTCCCTGATGAAGAAGATACTCCCCCTTCTCATATATTATAAGCTTACCCTCACTCTCACAAAGCCCAATGAGACCGTCGAGATTAATCTGCGACTTATATGAATTGAAAAATTCAGCCAATGTCTACCAAAATCGCCGCTGCCAGCTCGAAACGGCTATTTTATGATATGATAAAGCGTGAGCCAACTATGCACGCCTATACTGTCTGTTAGAGAAAAATTATGATGTAGATGTGGCTATGCTATCTTACGCTATATGCGTGATAAAATCTATGCATTATCCTGTATTATAACTAACAGTTCCTCCAGTTTTCTGTATGTAAGGCGCATAACGCTTCCTTTTTCCCAAATTATCGCGGATCGGTCTTCTCCAATCTTAATGCAAATTTAATCATGATCTATGAGATTCAGTGCATTATTGCCGTATTTTTTAGTAAAAAAATAACAACAGTGCGTTAGATTTTTAGATGTGCAGGCTTAGAGCACGTCATCACCATACTTCTACATCGTTGCGATGCCCGCATAGCGCCCTCTTCTGCTTTAAAAATCTGCTCAAAAATCACCGCCCCTAAGACCACGAAATTTTAAGGAAACTCTGAAAGACCTTATGTATAAATTTTCTTAGAAACTGTTTAAAATTAGAATTAAAAAAATGTTATAGGGCATAACAAACCCTCAGCCAAAGTGTTGAAGGAGAAAAAACATTGTTCATATGCATAGAATCAATCTCTATCAGACACTTTTGACCGAGGGTCAATGGTCTTATATAAACAAAGTATTCTTCGAAAATGATTGTCGCAAACGTAAAAATTCACTACGGAGCCTATTCGAAGCGGTATTATACCTACTGGTCACAGGATGTCAGTGGAGGATGCTTCCGCACGATTATCCCAAGTGGCAATTGGTGTACTATTACTTCCGAAAGTGGTCCAAAGAAGGTAGAATCGAACATTTGCTCAACAAACTTGTACGAAAGGTGAGGAAGAAACGAAATCAATCAGAAAGTCCCTCTGTAGGAGCATTGGACGCCCAAAGCGTTAAATGGGGCAACCGCAAGAGTGACAATGGATTTGACGCAAACAAGAAGGTCAAGGGCATCAAACGTAACATCGTGGTAGACCGCAATGGCTTTATTCTTGCCCGGACAGTATGCAGTGCATCGGTTCATGATTCCCATCAGGCTCACCCATTGTGTAATGCAGCAGACAGAGAGTGGGAACGGCTTGAAAAGGTTCTTGTTGACCGGGGTTACCGAGGGGAGATTGCTAAAGATATTGAAAAAGATTTTGCAATCAGCCTTGAGGTTTCCAATACTCCAAACGGGACTAGGGGATTCATACCGAAACCTCTCAGATGGGTGGTCGAGAGAACTTTCTCATGGCTTGACTGGTTCCGTCGCCTTTCTCGCAATTATGAAGAATCAACCGAGGTCGCTGAAGAAATGATTGATTTGGCTGCCATAAAAATTTTATTGAATCAAATTTAAACAGTTTCTTAAAATCTTCAGATTCTTTTGCAGACCAAAACTAATGTCTTAAATTTGCATAAATATCCACAGAATAATTCATGAAACTTTCAAAATACATCCCGCCACTGTTGATGCTTGTCTTAGCGACTGCCTGCAACAACGATCTTTTTATCGAGGAACGTTTCCTTGAAGAAAAGGAGTTTAAACTTGATGGGGATGGCTCCTCCACAAAAGTACATTTTCAATCCAAAGGATTGAAAGACATACGCATACAGACCATACCCGAGCAAACCGCTACAGTCACATATATCGACATAGATGGGAATGAATCTTCCGACCCGGGCGGTTGGTCGGAAGACACCTCTGTCATTCTATATTCCTCTATAGATTATTACTTCAGCATTGGTATAGATGGCAAAGAAATGTGGCTCAACAACATGGGCAACACCAGCGAAGAGTCTGTGGTCTACTACATAACTCTTGACTATGGCAAGAATCAGGAAATAATCAAGGTAGAGGCTTCCCCCGGCGCACCTATGCGGGTAGTTGAATGCAATTACGATTTCTCAAAAGCCAAGGAAATCATACCTTCTCCATATGATGCCGTGACCTACAGTCTGACGAATCCCAGTGATGTTCCCCTAACTGTCAAGATAATGCCTTACAAAGGAGCCTTGGATTACCAAAAATTCACCGCCGACAATGATTGGGCTGAAAACAGATTCTTTGAAATGCCAATACCTACATACCATAATGGCTTCTGGGGCTTATCCCATAATCATTTCGTTGAATTGGATGGAAGAGATTGGATGACAACGCCAAAGAATGTCTTCGAATCGCTCACTATTGAAAGGGCGCTCCCTGCCCATTCAAAGATAGAAGCCATATGCAGGCAACAGACATTTGTCATTCCCTACAGTCTGACCGTGGAAAGCCCCGGATCTTACATCAAGAATACTATCACAGGAACCTGCACCATCTCCCAAGCCTCATCATATGAAATCATTATTTCCGAACATAAAAATTAGCGCATTATTGCTGCTTGCTGCCTCTATCCCCGCCTTTGGACAGACAAAGAATGATTCCATTCAGATGCCTTCTGGAAATTTCAAAGGCCTGGAATGGAGAATCGGGGCAGAAGTGTCTCCCGCCTATGTATTCCCTACGAATGCCTACCTTAAGGGATCCAATGAATATGGGGATAAAATTAAGGCTGCCTTTTCAGCCGGCATAAGAGCGGATTTTAGCTTTAATGAATGCTCAAAATGGGGAATACTCTATAATGGCGCATATCAGGGATTGGGAATCGACTGGTCGGTTTTCACCCCTTCGGGCCTATTGGGAAACCCTGCGTCAGTGTTTATCTATCAGGGTGCGCCTGTCATCCGGTTCAACAAAAGATTAAGCCTCGACTACGAATGGAAATTCGGTGCGGCCATCGGCTGGAGCTATATCTATGATAAAGACGGAAATGACTACAACAGCGCGATTAGCACTGCCGCCACGGCGAGAATGTCGATAGCGGCAAAAATCAGATACCGTCTTTCCCGCGACTGGAGCATCTCCGCCGGAATTGAAGGAACCCACTTCTCCAACGGCAATACATCATATCCCAATGCCGGAGTCAACACGCTCAGTCTGGCCATTGGTTTTGCATATACCATCCCCTCCCACAATTCAAAAGAGCCTGACCCTCTTCTGTCTGCCAGACTTTCCGAAGAAGCCGACCGTGGGAAATGGCTTTTCGACTTCATGGCCTATGGTGCCTGGAGAAAGAGGGGAATAAACATCACAGGACAGCCTCAAATCCTTCCCGGCAATTTTGGGGTCTATGGTGCCGAGTTTTCTTTCCTTAGAAAGGTGAACAGATACCTCACTTTTGGTCCTGCCATCGACTTTATGCACGATGAGAGTGCGGGATTGAAAGATTATTGGGCAGATGGCACGTATGGCGACCAAATTAAATTCTATCGACCGCCATACGACAAACAAATGAGTCTCGGAGCTTCGATACACGCTGAGCTCACAATGCCGATCTTTACCATTAATGCCGGAATCGGCTACGATTTCCTTAAGCCGCAAGGGGAGGAACGCTTCTTCCAGACCTTGTCATTGAAAACATTCGTCACAAAGAATCTCTACATCAACACAGGCTACCGCCTTGGCAATTTCAAAGACCCACAAAACCTCATGCTCGGTCTGGGAATCAGATTCTAATCCGTCATCCCCATCCACTATTCCAAATCCCAAAAACCAACGGAAGACAGACACGGACAACAAAAATCACCGTCAGAACTCACTCGAGAAATGGAAGTTGATCTTCGGAAAATCATTTCTCGCCATCTGAAGGACATAGTTGGAGTCCGCGAGAAATACGTCGCGACCCTCCTTATCCGTGGCCATAAATTGATGTTTCCTTTTCTTAAAGGCGGCCAAAGCCTCATCGTCGTCGCTCTCAATCCAGCAAGCCTTATAGAGGCTTATTGGCTCCCATCTGCATTGAGCCCCGTATTCATGAAGCAGGCGATACTGAATCACCTCAAACTGAAGCTGGCCGACAGTGCCGATAATTTTCCTTCCGTTGAAATTATTTGTGAATATCTGGGCCACGCCTTCATCCATAAGCTGGTTAATCCCTTTGTCAAGCTGCTTTTGCTTCATCGGGTCAGCATTCTCTATATACTTGAACATCTCCGGAGAGAAAGAGGGGAGACCCTTGAAATGCAAAAGTTCGCCTGAGGTCAGCGTGTCACCGATTTTGAAATTGCCGGTGTCCGGTATGCCCACGATGTCGCCCGGGAAGGCCTCGTCCACGATATTCTTCTTCTGCGCCATGAAAGCCGTTGGGGCCGCAAATTTCATCATCTTGTCGTTGCGCACATGTCTGTAATTGACGTTGCGCTCAAACTTCCCTGAACAAATCTTCACAAAGGCTATGCACGACCGATGGTTGGGATCCATGTTCGCATGAATCTTGAACACAAATCCGGAGAACGCATTCTCATGCGGATCCACGGTTCTCTCCACGGCCTCTATCGCACGCGGAGAAGGCGCGATTTTCACGAAGCAGTCAAGAAGTTCCTTGACGCCGAAAGTATTGAGGGCCGATCCAAAGAAGACCGGGGCAACAAGACCTTGAAGATACTCCTCGGGGTCAAATTCGGGATAAACACCGTCGATCAATTCAAGATCCTCTCTCAGCTTATCGGCATCAGCTTTCCCCACAAGTTCATCCACCATGGGAGAGTTGACGTCTTCTATCTCCACGCGCTCGCTGATGGTTTGCTTTGAGGGAGTGAAAAGATCAAGTCCGTGTTCATATATATTGTATACGCCTTTGAATTTGGCTCCTATATTGATAGGCCAGGACAAAGGACGCACACTGATCTTCAATTCCTTCTCAAGCTCGTCGAGAATATCGAAGGGGTCGCGCCCCTCACGGTCAAGCTTATTTACGAAAATGATTACCGGAGTGTTCCTCATCCGGCAGACCTCCATAAGCCTGCGGGTCTGTGTCTCCACGCCTTTGGCAACGTCCACGACGATAATGACCGAATCCACGGCCGTCAGTGTCCTGAATGTGTCCTCGGCAAAGTCCTGGTGGCCGGGCGTGTCAAGTATGTTTATTTTGTAGTCGCCATAATTGAAACCCATGACCGATGTGGCCACTGATATGCCACGCTGCTTCTCTATCTCCATCCAGTCGGAAGTGGCGGTCTTCTTTATCTTATTGCTCTTGACGGCTCCCGCCACGTGGATTGCTCCTCCGAAAAGCAGAAGTTTCTCCGTCAGTGTAGTCTTTCCGGCGTCAGGATGCGAGATGATTGCAAACGTCCGTCGTTTCTCTATTTCCTTGTTAAGTTCTTCGCTCATGTTGTCAGTTGTCTGCCTCGTTTCTGTCTTCAGAAAACTTCAGTTCGTTGTTAAAATCAAGTTTATAGTAATGGGAGAGGAGGGCGAGGAATTTCGAGATTTGCGCTACGGCCTGCTGCGTGTCTTCAGAGATTTCTTTCCCTTGAAGCCGTAGCATCAAAATGCCGTATAGGGCGTTGAAGCACGTCTCTATTTCGTCCGACTTCATTTCTCCGGCTTTCCCTCGCAGCTCCACTATTATAGGCAATGTATGATAGAACTGTGCGGAATAAGAGGCAAATTTTTGGTCGGCAAGTAGTCGGCGGTGAAGGTCATCGAGCGCGATAATCACGTTCTTATTGATTTGGAGATGCCCCTTGTCCACCACGTCCTCCCGGCGCATCATGTCAATCAGACTCTCATACCATTCAGTAAGGTCTTTTTTCTGCTGATCGTCAAGACCGGTGTATTTATCGATTATGTTTTGCCGTATCTTGTCGATATCAAGCTTATTGGCGCGTATCAAGTCTTCTATCTGCCACATGTAAAGCAGATATTCGGCTATGTTCTCTCTCTTTTTTGCAGATGCGGTTATCATATCCTCATTCTTTTCAGTTTGCAAAATTAATGATTTAATTCAACTCTCGCAAATATCGTTTCTCGTGTATTCAAGGGCACAATTCTTTAGAATCATACATGCAGACAACGGCCGACATTTATCATCCCATGATCTATCAGTTTTTACCCTCATCTGTATTAACGATGGTGTCTTCATCTATCGGACAATAAGTCCCTTCAAAATGAGAGGAATCTGTCAAGACAAGTGGCTCGTCAATCAGCAGATCGGCCGGGCTGACCGGATTGCTGACCGGAGTGTTTATCACATCGTTAAACGAGAGTTGGAAGAACAAAAGCACCGCCGCTCCGGCCAAGAGTTGCGTAATCAGTCCCCAGCAAAACTTATAGCATTTCTGCCTGAAGCCATAGACGAGTCTGACGATGGAGATTGCCAAAACCAGAAAATACAGAATCCAGACAACCCAAAATGAGAAAAGTGTGCAGGCCGTGCAGATGTCGATCAAAATCGGCAGTGTCAATATCCAGGAAATCGTGAATACGGTCTCGCAATGACGAAATACAGGTTTTTTCATAGTCATGATTATTCTTAGTGGAAAATATTGGAGCCGACAGCTCGTAGCTAACAACGGCAGAACAGCTCTAAGGGAACACGCGAATTAATCCAAAAAATCCTCTACCCTTGTATATATTCAACAAGTCAAACACAAAATCAGTTGACCCAATCGCTTGTAGATTATCTCGTCTCCAACTGCTTTCGAAACTAAGCGAATCATTAAGGCGTTATCCTTTTAGGGCATCCTAAATTGTGCCCGCTTCAAATTTATGGAAAATCTTGCTTTGAATAATATTTTGACGCGATCAAGCGTCAGAACCTATCTGCCCGACCGTCAGATTCAGGAGAATGACATTGAATTAATCCTTAAGGCAGGGATGGCAGCTCCCTCTGCCGTCAACCGCCAGCCGTGGCAGTTTGTGGTAGTAAGGGATAAATCCACGCTTCGCCGACTTGCAGACTCTCTCCCTTACGCCAAAATGGCGGCTCATGCGTCAACCGCGATAATTCCTTGCGGCGACAAAAAGAATTTCCTTGAAGGTATCGACGACTCGCTCTGGGTGCAGGATCTCTCTGCCGCAACCGAGAACATTCTTCTCGCCGCCCATGCTTTGGGATATGGCGGCGTCTGGACGTGTGTATATCCCCATCCCGAAAGGGAAAATCCGGTCAGGGAGATTCTCTCTATCCCGGATGGAATAGTTCCATTCGCTGTCATTCCGATTGGAGTGCCAGCCAACCCTCCGCACATCATTGATAAATGGGATCCCTCGAAAATTCACAATGAAAAATGGTGACCGCTGAATGAAACTGACGTATATCTGGCACGACTGCTTTTGGCTTCAGTCTGATTCGGCAAACGTCGTATTCGATTTCTGGAAAGACCCTACCTCCCCATCTCCTTCCGAAATCCCCGCCTTCCTGAAAGAAGCCGACAAAGACAAGCCCCTATATGTGTTTGTGAGCCATCATCACAAAGACCACTATTCCAAACGTATTTTTGAATGGCATTCCCTGTTCTCCGATATTCGCTACATAATCAGCGATGACACCGCCCGACATGCACGCCATATCCTGAATCCGGGGTCATTGTATTCCGGTCCGAAACCATCGCCATCTGCCGTCACGGTCCTCAAGCCCGGAGAATCCTTCTCCGACAGGCTGATCACTATCCATGCTTTCGCCTCCACCGACATAGGGAACTCCTATGCCGTCTCTTTGGATGGAATGACGTATTTCCACGCCGGCGACCTCAATGCCTGGATATGGAAAGATTCCTCCACTCCGGAGGAAGTGGAGGAATCTTTGTCGGACTTCGGGAAAATTCTCGACTCCATACTGATGAAATACCAGTCATTCGATTTCGTCATGTTTCCGGTCGACTCAAGAATCGGCAGGGATTATTTCACGGGAGCGAAATTATTTGTCCGTGTTTTCGACGTGCGACATTTCTTCCCAATGCACTTTGAACTCGGGGAGGATGCACATCAAATTCGAAAATTCCATCTCGACGCAGCCAAGACGGAATTATACATGAATCCACATGACGGAGAATACATATGCTTGCAGATGCCTTACTCCTCCTTCTCTCGCGGCTAAAAGAAACCTGCCGTGTCAGTTCCTCGTCTTTCTCTCCACTCTCGCAAAGAAAAGCGGGCCTCCCGACGGCCTTTCTCTCAACAGGAAAGATGAGAGCATTCCCTCTTCTGCATCGCTTCTGAGAAGCTGGGTCTCCATTCCATATTTTGCCTCGTGCATGAAAGAAAGTTCAAGACGCCGGATATAGGTCGTGTCATGCTCCTCAAGGGTAAACCGGTTGAGAAGGAGCGTGACGTATCTGACGGTATTGACATGTCTGTAGGAATCAAGGTCGCAGTATTTGAAACGATAATCGAACATAGGAGAGGTGGATTTTATGCTTCCGCGTGGTAATTCCCCCGTAAAATCCGGCTCAACTATTGTCCGGTGTTTCGCCTGTGTGGGGATAGGTGGTCGGTCTCCTGAAACCATTCCCTCCGGAAGCGAAATGTGCGACAGTCCTACGCTCGTATGGTCTTCAGTGTGAATAATCATCCAGACGGAGCGTGCATATCCGTAGACTTTCCCTGAGGGGGAAGATATTTTGAACGCCCTTTCAGAGAAATGACGGTTGAAACTCTCTATCCATGTCGACAATACATATGTTTCGTTGACCTTAGGATAAGTTTCCATCTCGATTGTCAGTCTCGACAACACCCATCCGGCTTTCATCTCCTTCATGGAGGGGTTGCCTATTCCCAGGGAATTGGCGTGAGCGGTGGCTATGTCGATTATCTTTGTCGTGAGCACGGGCAGCGAGAGCTCCTGCTCCGCATTGGTTTCTCCTGCTGAAAGGAAATAAGATTCTTCGTATATGGGCTGCATATTATTCTGAAATTATAGCCTTAATGCCGACTTAACAAGGCGAGGAGCCGGCAGTATGGGTATTGTTTCTGCAAAATTACTAATTTTTGATTAACTTTGCAGTCTGTATGCAGGTTTTGGCATGAATCCTGGAATTTTCCTTGTCCTTGCCATGACCGTCACGGAAATTCAAGAGCACTGTTTTGATTAATTATAAACGAAACCATATACTTTTCTTCCTCTCGTTGTTTCTCCTTTTGGCTTGGGGATGCAGCAGTTCGCGCCATGTCCCCCAGGGAAGCTTGCTTCTCGATTCTGTCGAAATAAAGATCAACAATTCTACAAAGACTCTCGACGAAGAGGAAATGACGGCTTATCTTCGCCAGCTGCCCAACCATAAAATGCTTTGGAGCACGAAATTCCGTCTCGGCATCTATAACATGAGCGGAAGCGACACCACAAAATGGTGGAACCGCTGGATTCGTAAGCTCGGAGAGCCGCCGGTCATCTACGACTCCACCTTGACCCGAGCGGGAAGAGACCAGCTGCTGAAAGCAATGAACAACAAGGGGTTTCTCGAAGCATCCGTCACTACCGACACCATCATCAACGCCAAGGACCGCAAAATGAAGGTGAAATATTCCCTCAATCCGGGTCTGCCGCACGTCATCAATTCCATATCATATTCTTTCCCCGACACTCTGCTCAGGAATCTGATTATGCGAGATTCCGCAAAGTTTATTGTCAGGAAGGGCGACAATCTCGACCGCTCACTGCTTGAGTCGCAACGCGAATGGATTACGCGTCTCATGCGCGACCATGGCTACTATTCCTTTGCAAAGGAATACATCACCTTCAGCGCCGACACCACCGAAGGTAGCCGACTCGTGGATCTGACAATGACCATGAATCCCGTCTTCTCCCGACAGTCCGACCTCAGACTGCCCCACGAGAAGTTTACTATCGGAAGAGTCTTTTTCGTGACCGACTACGACCCATCTTCCGAGGAGCCTTTCAAAGACAGGAGTGCCGTGGATACTGTCGGCTACAAAAATCTCATCATCTACTACGGACATAAGAAATATCTCCGCCCCTCCGCCCTTTACGAATGCTGCTTTCTCCGTCCCGGGGCAAACTTCAGCCAGACGGATGTCGACAAGACCTATCAGGCCCTTTCCAGATTTTCCATCCTGAAATTCATCAGCATTCGCTTCATGGAGTCGGGCAGTCTTGACAACCGCCGCTTGCTCGACGCCTATATTCTCCTGACTCCCGGGAAAAGCCAAAGCGTAGCTCTCGAAATAGAGGGGACAAATTCGGAGGGAGACCTCGGAGTAGCGGCCTCAGCCACCTACACCCACCGCAACGTGGGAAAGGGTTCGGAAACACTGACGGCTAAAATCCGTGGCGCCTACGAATCCCTTAGCGGAAATCTCGACGGACTTATCCACAACCGCTACATGGAATATTCCCTTGATCTTGGCGTGACCTTCCCCAAGTTCAAAGCCCCGTTCCTCTCCGAAAGATTCAAACGGAGAATAAACGCCGCTACGGAGTTTAATGTGGCGATGACTTATCAGGAACGCCCGGAATACACGCGCATTATCTCCAATGCCGGATGGTCGTATAAATGGACCTACAACAAAAACAAGAACCGCTATATATTCACCCCCATAGATATCAATTATGTCTATCTGCCGGAAAGCACGTATAATTTCATCGACCAGATAGCCCCCGACAATCCTCTGCTGAGATATAGCTACGAAGACCACTTCATCATGAGAATGGGATTCAGCTTCTATCATTCCAACAAACGCACCAATCCCAACAACAAGAACTTTTTCCAAAGAAACGTCTATACGGTCAGGGCGAATGCCGAGATTGCGGGCAACATGCTCTTCCTCATAAGCAACATAATCCATCGCCGCCGCGACCCCGCAAGCGACCCCTATAAAATCTTCGGAATCCATTACTCGCAATATTTCAAAATCAACAGCGATTTCTCCTTCCTCCATACGTTTGATTTCCGTAATTCCCTGGCTTTCCATGCAGGCTTCGGTGTGGGCTATCCTTATGGCAACTCGCGGATCATGCCTTTTGAGAAGCGTTTCTATGGCGGCGGGGCCAACGGCGTCAGGGGATGGGACGTCCGCACCCTCGGTCCCGGCCGGTTTCCCGGCTCCAACTCCGTCAGCGATTTCATCAATCAATGTGGAGACATCAGGCTCGACCTTAGCGCCGAATACCGTGCCAAATTATTCTGGATTCTTGAACTGGGAGCCTTCATCGACGTTGGTAATATATGGACCATCCATAATTATCCCAATCAACCGGGTGGCATGTTCCATTTCAATTCTTTCTATAAAGAATTGGCGGCCGCCTACGGCCTTGGCCTGAGAATGGATTTCACGTATTTCCTTATCCGCTTTGATGTCGGCATGAAAGCCCACAATCCGGCGATGGGACAGGAGGAATGGTCTTTGCTCCACCCCCGATGGCATCGCGATTCATCCTTCCACTTCTCCATCGGCTATCCGTTCTAAGTAATCGAAAAAATTTTTTTAACCATTTTTTTGAAGACTCCTTAATTCCAATAGTTCGTTAATTTTTGAATGAATCATGCGGAGTCTCTGACGCCGAAGAACAATAAGTTAGGCGGAATCTCGTCCGCCATGACAAAATTATTTTTCTGATTGTCGGATTTCTGACCCTCAATAAATTTCTTAATATGTTGATACAGCGAGGCATTATGAAGTACTCTTCTGACGGAAGCGACGGAAAGTCTGCGTCCTGTCGCCTCGTGTATCCTGTCAGACATTTCCCTGGCCACATTTACTGCGGAAAGGGATGCGTTGTAGCCAAAGGAGAGTCTGTCGGCATCAGTGGACTGCCAATGTTCAAGCCCTGTGTTTTGCTTCGCATCGCGATAGATGAACTCAATCTGGAATCTGGAGTGGTAAAGGAGAAATATCTCGGACGCCTTCATATCAAGATCCGTACTGAAAAAAATCTTCCTTATGACCTTGTCTCCGCATTTGAGTTCCGCTATCACGACCTTGATCTTCCGTTTGAGGGACTTCCCTTTGACCGTGGCGCTGAAAAGGGTCACCTCCTCTCCATCGATTTCAACGGTATCCCTGACGAACACATCCTCCCGGAGATTATGAATGTCTACGGTTCCTTCCTGTTCTTTGGGACGACCGGGGCCGTTCTTCCGCGGACCGGTGTAGATATATTGCAGCACGGCATCATCACGCAACCTGCTCACGACATTGAATCCAAGCCTGACCGCTCCTGCGACAAAGTTATAACTCGCGAACAGACAGTCCCCTACGAGAATGTCAGAGATATTGAGAAGTTGTTCCTTATGATCGGATATTGCCCTGAGACACTTTGCTGTCTGATTGTCGCGGTTCTCCTTCATGTGTTCAAGATAGAACGGTGTACGGCCTTTCGTGGAGAGCGGAGTTGTCTGTACCGCGAAAAGGAATCTCGCATCGCTGACACCGGCGGCCACCTGGGCGAAACCAAGAATCTCAAGCCCCCGTTTTGTCATGCCGGCACATCCCGACCAATACCTGCCAAGTCCGGGAGTCTTCTTTCCGGATTTGCGGAGAAAGCTGTGGTCAAGGGCTATGGCGATCCTGTGGACGTTGTCGGCAAGGAGCATGTTGCTGTTGAAGGCGCACCAGTCGAACTTCTTTTTGAAATTCTGCCTGAAGCGGCTCTCACAGGAACCTCCATGCCGGGCCATCGACAGGAAATTCAGTCTTCCGTATATTGTCAATATCAAAATCATTGTCTCGATGAAGAAACTTTCAAAATTTTTTCGTACTTTAGCAGTCCGGTTGAGCGCGGTTGCGACAATCGACCTTACTTGGTCAAGTGGCTGAAATTTATTCATAACTCATTGATTTGCAACTATAAAGTTACGAAAAATTTGGCACTTGACCAAATTTTATTGACACTTATTTTGTTGGAAATCAATAATATGGATATGTTTTACAGCATGAATTTCTAATTCAAATTTTTAACGAACTATTGTAATTCCGTTCAACCCGTTAATCCAACTCTTATGAAATCATTAGTTATATTCGATCTCGACGGCACCCTCCTAAACACGATCTACGACCTTGGCGAGGCTTGCAACTACGCCCTGAGGAAAATGGGGTTTGCCCAGCATCCTATTCCGGCCTACAATTACATGGTTGGTAACGGGGTCAGAAAACTTATCGAACGGGCGCAACCCGATGCAGATGTTGAAACTGTCGACCAGCTCCTGTCGATCTTCAGGGAGTATTATGATTCCCACTGTATCGTCGACACGAAGCCCTACAATGGGATTCCGGAGCTTCTCGACAAACTGACGGGCAGGGGCGTGGCGATTGCCGTGGCGTCAAACAAATATCAAGACGCAGTGGAAAAAATCGTGCGTCATTTCTTTCCGCAGATAAATTTCGCTTCGATTCAGGGGCAACAAGAGGGTAGGCCCACCAAGCCCGATCCTTCGATCGTGTTTTCTGTCTTGTCGGAGCATCCCACGCCGAAGTCTGAAGTGCTATACGTAGGTGATTCCGGTGTCGATATGGAGACGGCGAGACGTGCCTGTGTCGAGTCCATAGGAGTGACCTGGGGTTTCCGACCCGTGACGGAACTTCGCGAAGCCCATGCCGACAATATCATCAGCTCTCCGGAAGAGATTCTCGGATTCCTTTCCGACCCATTTTAGGAATCTGGGAAGAAGCGACCAAAAAAGAGACCGGAGCATCATGCCCCGGTCTCTTTTTTGCCGAATCGTGGGTCGATCCTGACCTTGGCGCAGACTATCAATGTCGCGACGCAAGCAGCCATGACTATCCAGAAAAAGTTGATGAATCCCTGGGGTGAGTCCACTCCGAAAATGCTGTGGGCGGAGCAGACTTCATGCAGCCATCCCGCCGCCATTCCGGGAATCATCATTCCCAAGGCCATGAAGGCTGTGCAGAAGGCATAGTGGGATGTCTTGCTTTCCCCCCGGCTAAAATAGATCAGATAAAGCATGTAAGCTGAGAACCCGAAGCCATATCCGAATTGCTCCACGAATATGGCGGCCGAGATCCAAAAGAAACTTTCAGGCTGAACCATGGCGAGCACGCAATAGAACGCGCAAGGCTGCGTCAGGCTCAATGCCATCGGCCAGAGCCAGCGTTTCAGTCCTCCCCTTGAGATTGCCAGTCCTCCGACGATTCCGCCTGCAAGCAGGGCTACTACTCCGATCGTGCCGTTGACGAATCCTACTTCGGCTGTGGTCAGTGCCAATCCCCCCCCGGCGCGTGGAGTGACCATGAAAGGCTGCACGAGTTTCAGGCACAAGGCCTCCGGAAGCCTGTAGAGCAGCATGAACGCAAGTGCGCTCCAGATATATCGTTTCTGAAAGAATGTGACGAAAGTAGTGCCGAAGTCCCTAAGAATTGTATGGGCAGTCACCCCTGCCTTGGGTTTGTCGCCCTCCGGGCGTGGCAGGAAGAAACTGTGGTAGAAGGCCACTGCGAGGAAAAATGCCGACAGGATTGCAAATGTGGCGGTCCATGCCGTCGATATGTCGCCCGTCTTCTCCTCCAAATATCCCGCAAGCATCACCAGACCTCCTTGCCCCATGACGCTCGCTATTCGATAGAACGTGGAGCGCAGTCCGACGTAGGCTGCCTGTTCATGGGAATCGAGCTCTATCATGTAGTAGCCGTCGGCGGCGATGTCATGGGTGGCTGAAAAGAATGCCATGAGCCAGAATGCCGCAAGCGTCCCTGCGAAGAAGAGGCTCGTCGGAAGAAGGAAAGCCACCGACGCCATGCATATCCCTATGAGCCATTGCATCGTGACGGTCCACCATCTTTTCGTCTTTATCAAATCGACGAACGGACTCCAAAACGGTTTTATCACCCATGGCAGATAAAGCCATCCCGTATAGAATGCCATCTCCTTGAGCCCTATGCCAAGCCTGACGTACATAAGGACAGTCAGAGTGTTGACTGCGAAATAGGGGAGACCCTCCGCGATATATAGGGTCGGTATCCACCTCCAGGGTGAAGTCTGTTTATTCGCTTTCATTTGTAATCGGCAAGCGCCACCTCTGAATAAATCTGCATTATGTCGGTTGCGCTCAGCCTTTGGTAGTCCTCAGGCCGGGGCACGATCATCAGTCCGGCCATGTCGATACATCCGGGGCTGACGATTCTTTTCTCATCCCCCTCGCAGAAGTAGCACGACGGTCTGTGTGCCCTTCTTGGCACCACTACGTATCTCAACAGTCTGTCGCCACCTACCCAGAAAAACGTATTAACCAGCTCGCGGTCAGTTAGGTGAAGGTCGCGGTCAAGGCCGCCGGTAAAGATCCCTGCTGCCAGAGCCGACATCCCTGAGTCGTCGGGGGCTACCACTCCAGATACGATGAAATAGGGGAGACGTACGTCGAAATCGGAAGAGGTCTTGATGCCCGGTTCGATCGCTGGGTGCAATTGCTCCACGAGCCGCAACAGAGGAAGTTCGTCTTTCAAGACTGCTTGGAGGTGAAGATGGTCGGGGGCGGATGCTCCGGCCCGTGCCCCGTTGAAGAAGACGGCCATCCCCGGGAGCGACTCGGCAAGCTCCACGATGTCGAATGGCACGCTTTCCTGCGGCTTATGCGTCGTGGATGCTATCGTGAAGTGCACCGGCAGAATCGGATATGGATTCACGAGCAATTCCCAGCCGGGCAGTATCTCCGTCGTGATCTGCTCCTTCGGGCGGTTGGCCCGGCAAAGGAAGCAGGGACGGCCGGCTATACTCTCCTTGTCGGTCTTGGCTCCCGTGGAAACTATTCTTGATGGATTGCACTGCACCGCCATCTCGAAATTTCCGAGCGCGACCTTTCTTCTTTCCGTCTTTGCCAAAGCGTCGTAGTTTAGCTTTGCCAAGGGCCATATTGCGAGTTGCTGCTCTATAAGGTCGTTGAAGCTTTCATTGTCTATGATCATCTTCCTTCTCCATGTTAGCGCGGATTCGTGCGATCAGCTCCACCGACCGCAGGAAATCCTTGTATTCATTGTTCCTGTTAACTTTCTCCACCGATAGGTCGGCGTCGCTGTTGCCCCCCCAGCGTCGGCAGCAATAAATGGGTTCGAAGATTCTCCCTACTGCATACTCGCGACTTACCCTCAGGGCCATCGCGTAGTCCTCGCCGTAGCTGACGTTGGGGAAAAGAATGTTGCGGGCAATAAGGGTGAAGAAGGCTCTCGGGGCTCCGAATCCGTTTATCCGCAGGGCATTGTTGGCTCCGTTGAGTGCAGTCCATTCCTTATGGTCTACGATTCCCGGAGGTATGGGGTTCATTTGGAAGTCGGTCATGACATAGCTCCCTATGACCATCGCGCATCTGTCGGCATAGAATTTGTCTACCATCTTTTGCAACGTCGAGGAATCGATGTATGTGTCGTCGGAGTCGAGCTGCACGGCGAAGCGTCCGCAGTGCTCTGAAAGCAAGGCCTTGTTCCAGCATCCTCCGATGCCGAGAAATTCCTCGTCTTCCGCTTCCAGCACGATGAGCCTCTGATCTTCGATGCCGCGGAGAAGTTCTCTCGTGCCGTCGGTGCTTCCGTTGTCCACCACGATTACATTATATGGGAAATCAGTCCTCTGGTTCAAGGCTGAAAGCACGGCGTCGCCGACCGTGGCCACGCGGTTTCTGACCGGGATGATGACTGAAGCCTCCGTCGGGAAATCCCCCTCTTCGAGATTGGGATGCAGCGGAGTCAGCGAGACCATTCCGCCGATGTCCATGAGATGGTCGGTGAAGACTCTCTCCATGCATGTCTGATAGTAGCTGTTGCGGGGGTCTACGTAGTCGTGCTGCATATCTCCGCTCTTGCGGAAGTCAACTTTCTCCACCGTGTAGAGATATTCCGGCAGGACGGCCACGGTCTTGCCGACCGACATCCTAAGCCGCAGGGCATACCATCCTCCGTCGGGGAGCTGCGACTCATCCTGAAAATCCTCGGAGGCGGCGAGCACGTCGGCGGCGTTGAGAAGCACAACGCTTCCGAAGTCGAAATCATCCCTGACGGAGCCAAACTGATAGTCGTTGACGGGATGGAGGATAATCTTGTCGCCGACCCTTTCGCGATAGTGGCTATACGTGATGGAGGCGTCGGAATCGGCAGCCACCTCCTCTATGCGGTGCATGAAGTTGGAGTCGAATTCCACCTTCTTGCGGTCGATTTTCACAAGCACGAATTGCTCCAGGCTGTTCTTGCATATCTCGTCGCGCAGGGCGTCGACGTTGGTGAATTGTATTAGTTTCATGTTCGGGTTATTCAAGATGGGAGGAGAAAGTTATTGAAGGGTTGTTGATGCTTGAGGGTCATTTCTCCAGATATTGCAGGAGGGTCTTCATGAGGCTTTCCCTTTGGCGGGGATTGCGGATGGATTCGAAGGGCACGCTCATGACGGCCACGTGGCTCTTGCCGTTCTTGGTCAGGAATCCTGCCGGATGTCCGGTGTCGGAGAATGTCAGGAAGGGCTCGGCGTCGATAAGCCTCGACGCAGTCAGCACGTCGGGATTCTGCACGATGTATTGCTGCTCGTTGAGGCTGTTGCTGTAGCTTATCGTGGCGTCCTGTGGATGCACGCCCATAGCGCCCGCGGCCGACAGTTGTCCGGAGTAGGATTTCATCCCTTCCCCCTTTGTGACTCCGAGCACTTTTTCTGTAAATTCCTTGCTGCCGGCAGGCGAACGGTAGTCGAGAAGGTCGCTGACCACGTATTCTCCGCTGACCATCAGGTCGCCACCGTGGCGAGTGAATTCTGTCAGTTCCTGCTGGAGTTTTGCGGGGAAGGCGATGTAACGCATTCCGGTGTTGCCGTTTCCGGTGACGGTCACTTTCTGCCGGCCCAGTATCAGGTCGATGATCTTGTAGTCGCGGAGGTTGACGTCGCCGCTGGTGACGGCCCCGACACTCGCGGAGACGAATCCTTTTCCGGCTGCGGCGATTGCCTGCCCGTGGAGATAGGGATAGTCAAACGTATTGCCAGCTATGACCTGCGTGGCGAGGTTGCCGTCGCTGAGTCCGAAGGATTCCCCGGCTGCGCGACGGAATTCTGTCTGGTAGCCCACGAAGGAGATGTCGCGTACGTAGGGCACTCCGAAATCTTCCGTGGCCTTGAAGCCGGCGTTGCTGTTGTCGCTGAAAGTCATCGGAGCGCTGACTCTGGTGAAGCCGTTGATGATGAGCACGGGGGTATGGTTGCCGGGGGCTTCGCGAAGGGCGAGCACTTCCGAGGGGAAGGATATGCCCCCCTCGTTGGCTGCGACTATCTTGAAGGAATGGATGTCGTGATCCTCCACAATCACTTCGAAATGCGTGGAATTGGATTCTCCGAGAAGGTGGAATCCAAGTTCGTCGTCGGTGCGCTCGAATATGAGGTATTTTTTCGGCATGGCCGTAGATTCGAGACGGTCGGGCGTGGGAGCCCAGCTCAGTCGGTAGTGCCCCTGCTTCAGTCTTGTGATAACGAAATCTTTGACGGGGAGGGGCTGCACCACGAATTTGCGGTCTTTCCTCTCCGCCACGAAGCGACCGATGGCTTTGTAGATGGAGCGGGAGACAGTGAATTTGAATGCCGGGTCAAGGGCATACTTCATGTCGGCGAAATTCTGATGGCTCATGAATTCGATGAGCGAAGTCGGCACCTCCGGCACCCTTGCCTCCACATAGGATTTGTCCCACATTGAGCGACGTGTCCAGTTGGGTTCCCATGTCTGTCGGATGTCGCCCGTGATCTGGCGCATTAGCATGTCGGTCAGCGTGCGTGAGTTGCTTCGGGGAGTGCCGTCGATGTATGAGTCTCCGTTGTTGGTGTAGTAGATGCCGAGCGTGCCGACGAATGTGTCGTCGGCTCTCTTCCCGGCGTCGGAATGCAAGGCCATGGCAACGTCGATGGGTATCTTAAGCCCCTCCATGTTGGGTAGCACCCTCGAACCTCCCGCAAGATAGTTCACCCAATGTCCCCGTGAGGTGTAGTCGTCCTTGTAGTCGTCGGTGCCTCTGTAGGGGGAATAGATGGATTCAGGCACTCCGGCCCATTGGAGCCAGTAGCGTGCGCCTTCGAGATATCGGGGCATACCCGATGTCTTGAACACAGGGGTAGGACCTTTGGGAACTGCCTCCACGGGGAATTCGATTCTCACCGTGTCCTGCGGTTCGATTATGTCGGCCTCTTGTTCGGTCTCTTCTGTCTCAGATTCCTCCTCTTCGGTCTCCTCGGTTTCTCCGGATTCAGTCTCCTCTACGGTCTCTTCAGTGGTTTCCTCTTCGGTTGTTTCCTCCTCTTCCTCGCCGTTCTCATTGGCCTTTCCCGGAGTAGCTTCCGGTTTGGGCGCTGGCTTCATCTCAACCGGCACGGATGGGTCGTAGTAGATGTCGGCGCGACGCTGACTTCTCGCAATGTTGCCCATGCCGCCGCCGATTTTGACAGCGTCGGCGGTCAAAGCCTTGTCGGCTGTTTTCGACAAGTTGGTCAGGGTGACGATTGGTTCGGTGTCGCTGTAGCCGGCCGTCAGAGGGAATGTGCCAAGATATATCCATGTGCCGCCGCCCATAGTCTGGTTGACCTTGAATTCCCGTGTGCCGCCGGAGTAGTTGACGGTGTAGTGGGCGTCTTCTGTGGAGTTGGGAAGAGATTTGTAGCTGACGTATACGGCATACTCCCCGTCGGCCGGTATGTCGGCATACCATGCGGCTACGGATGGGGTGCCGGAGGTGACGGTAGTGGTCTGGCGGTATGTGCCGTTCTGGAATGGATTTTCAGTGTCGCGGAAATCGGGGAGGTCGAAAATGAATCCCTCTCCGTTGCCTGTCATCCAGGGTCGAGACCCGGTTTTCTCTTTATAGTAAGGTTGGGAATACACCTGACCTCCGTCGTTGGTGTCGTTGTCTACGATCACCTCGTTGGGATTAATGTCGCGTTCACGCGGAAGAAGCACGTAGGCACCGGCATTCTCGATCATAGGCACGACAAAGGGAAGGATATAGCCCATCGTATGTGTGTCTTCCACGATTTGGAAAAGCTGCGGACGCTGCCACATCCATCCGTTCTTCGCCGGGTTGTAATATCGTCCGTGGCTTGGCCACATTGCGATGATGTCCCCCTCCATCCCCTTCTTGTGCTCGAAGAAAGGCTCTGCGGGCATCACGAAAGGAGTGTTCTTGCGGAATTGTTCCGGAAGCTTGTCGATGGTTGTGATGTAGTAGGCATAATTATGTGTGCCGACGTTAAGGGAGACGAAATAATCCTTTATGGAGTCGGGGAGTATTTCGGTGATTTTGTTTCTCATGTTGCCGATAAGCTCTTGCGAGACGGGGAGATACGTAAAGTTCTCGTTAAGGCTTATTTTTGCCGTCTGAGTGCGCTTGTCGGGTTTGACGCTGTTGACTCTCAGTCCGCCGGGATTAAGGTTCTCCGGAATCCACTTGATGATTTCGTCGTTTACGAGAAGCGTAAGCGAGTCGTTCTGCGGCTGCTCCGCAGGAGGCGTTTTGACCTTGCGTTTAGCCACGCGAGTGCGCTTCCTTTTTCGGCTGCTCTTGCGTCGCTTCTTCTTGGTAGACTTCTTTCTTTTGGTCTTTTTCTTCGCCACGGATGTGGTCTTGGCTTTGGTGCGCTTCTTGGCTTCGGCGGTTTCGGTAGCGACAATGCCGGAGATTGCAATCACCAAAGCCATAAATATATAAAAGAATCTTCTGAATCTCATAATCGATAACAAAAACATAAAACGTAGAGGAAGCCGCAAAAGCCGGAGCCCCACAGCCACCGCAAATTGCTACAAAATTAACGAAAAACAAAAGACCATCAAAACATAACCCCAAACTTTTTGCAAACCCTAACAAAGATTAAGCCCCGGGCTGGCAAGTCCGACATGGAGAGCAGGCCTCCGAGCCTGCGGCCTACTACCGTCCGCGCTCAGCCCCAACATGGAGTTACCACCGGATGGCATTTCTGTGCCTCGGCCAAGGGCCGAGGTTCGAGTCCGAGTCCCCATACCCAAAAAAGGCGGCCACGAGTGTGGCCGCCAAAAGAGAAACTTTAACCAATCTCTTCAAACAAAAGATTACTAAAAACCGTCAAAACTGATAGCCTATTGATAACGTAATATTCTGTGTCGTGATCATATTGCTATGATGGTTGCTCAGCTTGGCAAAGTCTGTCCCATACGAACCTGATAGAAATACGTGGCGATACGAAAGCCTGAGTCCTGCATTCCAACCTGTCTGAAAACGAGTCCATACGTTCCCGTTCATGTTGTTGGCATCGTCGTTAAAGAGATTTATGCTCTCCTCTTGACAGCCATCGTTGTTCTTTTTATAGGTGGTCTTCCAACCTGAAAGATGTGCCTTTACATCTATTCCGGCGAAAGGAGTGATTGAAAAATCTTCTCCGATATTGAACTTGTATGCGAGATTCACAGGCGCGACGAATGTCACCATCTGAGTTCTTTGTCCCGATTCTTCATATTCTGAATTTGTTCGCTTAAAATTCTCCGAATAGAACATGAACTTCATGCTGCCTCCCGTCTCCAGATATAATGGAGTGTTTTCTAACATACGGAAACCGTGGAGATAGTTGACACTGAACCCGAGGAAACTGTCTGAATTGGAAGAAACGTCCTCATTCTTGAAGTGAGTTTGATTTGCAGATGCTCCTATTAAATTATAGCCGCTCTGCGCTGTCGCTGCCAATGCCGATAGCATCGACAATCCAATAAATACTGTTGATTTAGAAATCATAATACTAAATTTTTATAGTGGAATCCTCACATACAAATATGCTTTAAAGCATACTCTTGCCTCGTCATCCATATTATAGTCGAATGATTCTGAAAAATCCCCTATATTGTGCATAAAAATTTTTCAAATAAATGAAAAAGTAATTTTCTAAAGATATTGATAGAATGAAGTTGTTTAAACTTTTTCTTTTTCAAGATTTCATCAGGTTTTCGAGCTGATTTTGAATCGTGAAGAGGGAATTTAGCGGGCTAAATGACCGATGAGCGATTAAAAAGCAGCCGAAAAGATGATGAAAGATTGGGAAAGAGCCCTCAAAAAAGGATAAAAGCATTAATCAACCTCATTTGCGTAAAAAGTTTAAACAACTTCAATATCAATGTTTTCCAGATTCTCCTATTATACAATTGGAATTTTTGATTAAAACCTTCCAATAGTATAATAAGAGTATCACTTGTGGCTGCCAATATTATTTCTTAATAGGTCTAACATTGAAGAATGCGTTGGAAATAGGCATTATGCTCGTCTCAATTGCTCCCCTTCCTTGTCTGACAGGAATCATATATTTGTCATTGACAACACCCTCTATGGGATAATCATCGAAATAATTATATTGAAAATCATCTATACGCTCATTTTCTGGTGTAACTTTGTAATTTACTGTTACTGTTGTTGTCTCTGTTTCCGATTCAGTAAGCTTTCCGTTTATGGCCAATCCTATTTTTTTAAGCAACTCCGAAATGCTTAAGTTTCCACCAGCTTCACTGCTGGACATGTGTGTGACAGAGTATGTGTTTGTGATATCAAAGGTCTTGCCTTGATCTGGATTTATCAGATAAGCTATTATTTTCTTTTCGAGAGGATCTTTTCTGATGTCCCATCTATTGAAGCGAGTGTCATGCCCGTTTTCAAGCGGGTAAAACCACTTTGACTTTACGCCTGCTTTATCAATTGTATATGTGTACTTTGTATGTCTAAACGTAGTAGGATGGCGTCTGTGTTCATTAATTCGAAGGTTGAATATCTTTTCGGGAGACGCATATATTTTCATACTTTCAGAGGATACCTTCTGCCCATTTATACTTCCTTCGATTATAAAGAGGAAGCAAAACGCTCTTCCTGTCAAAAGTCTTTTTAAAACTTCTTCTCTCGAAAGTTGATAAATCTTGTTTTCCGTGCTTCCATTGAACAATGGTTTATCATTTGTGACTCCATTGGCAACATCTTCAAAATTCACAAAAGCGTCTCCTGCGATTTTAAATCTGAAAAGACAATCCCTTATGTCAGTTCTGAAAGATGTTGGTGCTTGATTCACGTCTGACAAACCATAATACATAAGATATCTGGTTGCCCTCTTTTGATTGTTGGTTTTATTATATGTCTCTATCAGCAGTGGATCAATGTCACTTTTAGGAACATATCCTCTTTCAGAATATTTCTCATCAAACTCATCATACTCCACTGATGCACGTGTCAAGGATTTCGTATAGTTAGGATTGAATACCTGATCAACGAACTCGTATTTGTCGTTTATCGTGCAATTTTCCCCACTGCGGGTTCTGGCTCTTTTCAATTTTATGCTGCTGCTTTCTGTTACAACAAATACGTGGAATCCTGGTATTTCATCATTTGACAAACTATCCACAATATTGCCATCAAAGAACAGTTTTCCCTTATACATTACAGGGATTTCATTGTCAGCGACATTGATACTCGCGACCTTCTGATCTCCTATCTCTGGAATGTGAATGTTTAGTAGAGGCACAGATCTTTCTATTTCCTCCAAAATGCCGGCTTTGCTTTCATAGCTTTTTAGTAGATCTCCGAACATACGGCATCCTACTGTCTTTTCTTTTGCGATTGGATAGAAGATGTTGAAATCGTTATCCATTTTCTGCAGAGCTTCTTTCTTTAAAAATGCTCTGACTTCTTTGCTCTCTGCAGTGGCTTTCGAAAGGATTTTTGCGAATGCCTGTAGTGCTGAGTCTTTTGTCAAGACCACCTCTTTCGGATTGCGTTGCGTCGTACCAACCGCCAAATCCTGTTCCACAATAGAGGAGCAGCTGATCATGCTTGTTAGCATGAAGATGCTGAAAAGAAACTCCGTTAATTTGCTCATAATAAATTAGTTAATTGAAAATTGAAAATTTATAGTTTTAGAGCTCTAATTTTTCAATCAATAGAGAAATATCCCTCGTACAAACTATCGTTGGTTGTAATCTGAAGGAAATATTCCCCCGTAGTTCCATCAAAAGGCACCATTATTTCTGATGCATCTGTTGAGATAGTTGTGAATTCCATACCTGTCATCTCGTTCTTTACTCTTATGTCAAAGTAATCACCTTCTAACGGAAGACTTATCATAAGGGAATTTCTGCCAAAGGAAACATATCCCATTATTTCCTTAGAGGGAAAATATCTCCTATGAAATTGGTCATCTATTTTCTTTCTCTTTTTTATTATCACTTGCTTATCGGGTTGAATACCCTTGTCACTCTGATTTGACGGCTCTCCATTTATAAAAATGAGGTTCGCTGCGAAAATCGTCATCGCAAGGATGGAAACAATTTTTTTCATATTTTTTCGCTGTTTGGGTTGTGAAATCGGCTGCGAAATTAGGCACAAAAATCAAATGTTGCAAGCCTTTTGAATCTTCCACAGCTTCTGCAAATTTTCTCGTAAATGTCAAAGGTTCAGCAAAATATCGACAATCCAAAATCGCAGATTTCTGCACTAAACCCTAAACAGGACTTTTCTAACCGGTTACAATGAGTGCAGCCGCATGAAAAAAATTTCATGCAGCTGCACTTTTAACGTATGTTAATGAAAATGGCTCCGATTTTAACTGCTCTCCTCGTCTTTTAGATTGACGTAAAACAACAAATACCGACGGTAAAGCTCTTTGTTAGGCGACTCCAAACGGAGGATTCTATTTATCAATCGGCTGCGTGTCGATGAGATTGTCTTGGGATTTTGATCTAAAAGGTAGCCGACAGACTTGTAGTTAAATCCCGATATTGTGTATATGAGAATCCGAGTTTCTTTGTCATCTATCGATATTTCCCCGCATATCGTGGAATACAGATTCTCCATCTTGGAGTCAATCTCTTGAATGAGCCGCTGAAGTGTTTTCTTCGACCTATATTCTTCTGCTATATTATCCCTTTGTTTTGTGTAATCTTCCCTCAGGCTTTTCGACACCTTCCTTAAATCCTGCTGCAATATCTCATCCGCAAGGCTATTATAAGAGTGAAAAGTCTTAAGTAATGACTTCCTGAGTTTGCCAATCTCCTTTTCAGATTTAATTGAATAGTCTTTGAATTTATTCTCGGCCTGCTCTCTGGATTCCTCTAATATAGTTATGGTAGACACTTTTTCCGAAAGTTCTTCTTTATATTTCTCCAAACTTGAGTTCTGTGCCTTAATTCTTGCGCTTTGTTCCGATAGCTTCCTCCTATATTTAATCCAAATTCGTCTCCCTCCAAAGAAAAGAAGCATCGCTGCAAGCAAAACTGCTATAATAAACCATCTTATTATAGTCTCATTCTGCTGGTTAATTTGCGTTATCAATTCCTTGTCTGTGGTCAGTTTATACTTCTCTTTATGCAATAGACTTTGCTTGATAATTTGCCTCACCATTTTGTCATAACTATATAGAGCTGAATCAATTAAATCCGCATTTTGAGCATATTTGCCAGTATGTTTTGTTAGACTCCAACCTAATTGATACCAATGCATTGAATCTGCCATATCTACCATAAGGCTCTTCATAATATCTCTATGTTTATTGGCTTCTTCAATTTTACCTGACCAAATTAAAACCTCCGCCATCATACCATGGTCAGAAGCATCAAATGCTCCTGGAAATTTCGAATTAGCTAATAAATAGAATTCAATTGCCTCCTTATATTTAAAATCAGAAGCAAGATTGTAAGCTTTGAAAAGAAGAATTCTTTTTAGGGCTCAAGCCGAAAACCCGGTGCATGAATTTTGAGAAAAGTGTTAAATTTGTGGCATGAAAACCGCAGATGCAATATGGATGTGCCTCCCTGAAGGGCTGGACGAGCTATTTGAGATGGTGCGCTTCGAGCGCACGGAACAGTCTTATGACATATGGCTTGACGAAAAGAAGAAACTGTCTGATGAAGACTATCGTAATCCAAATATCGTAGCGCGAGGCTATACGGATTACGTTACGATACAGGACTATCCGATGCGCGGACGGCCTGTGTTTCTTCACATGCGCAAGAACAAGTGGTGGGACAAGCAGACCAACGAAATCTTCAGCTACAATCTCGAGCTTCCCAACGATGAAGGAACACGACTCAGTGCCGAGTTCGTGGCTTTTTTAAAAGACGAAGGTGGAGACGACAGCCCTGTCGATTAAACAGATAGCGCAGATGTACTGCGTCAACGGCAAACATTTTGCCGACTTGTACCGCAATAAGATAAGCGGTTACGCCGACTGGTGCGAACAGGAGCTTGGCTGTGGGTTCTATTTCAACGCCGATAATATCGGCCCTTACATGAGCCTTGACGAGACGTGTCTGAGCAACGGCGAGGTATGGACGTTCCTGACCAACAAGGACGGCCACGGAGGCAAGGGAACACTTGCGGCAGCCATTCCCGGCACAAAGAGTGACGAGATCATATCAATCCTCGTCAGTGCGATGGGACGCTCCGTCAGACGCAGGGTCAAGGAAGTGACCTGCGATCTTTCGCCATCAATGATGCTCATAGCCGCGGAAGTGTTTTACAACGCCCATGTGGTCAACGACCGTTTTCATGTCCAACAGGTCTATAATGAGGCCGTTGACGAAATCCGTATTGATATTCGCCGTCAGCTTATCGCAGAGGAAAACAACCGCGACAAGTCCGAACCGCCGGTAACGTACTCCAACGGAGAGACCATGCGCCAGATACTGGCCCGCAGCAAACACACTCTGATGATGTCGCAGAACAAATGGACTGACATACAGCGCCATCGCGCCAACATACTGTTCAAACACTATCCAATATTGAAGGCTGCATACAGCCTTGCGATGGAGCTGCGCAAGATTTTCAATGCTAAAATCTCACCGACAAAAGCCATGGGGCGGATGAACAAGTGGTATGAAAAGGTAATGGCTCTTGGTAACAACAACTTCCGCTCGGTAATCAAAACATTCAGGAACCACGCTCCAACCATCCTGAACTACTTCCGCCGTCGTGCGACCAATGCCTCCGCCGAGGCATTCAACTCTAAAGTCAAAATCTTTCGCTCACAAATGCGTGGTGTCCGAGACCGAGACTTCTTCATCTTCCGACTGGTCAAACTCTACGCCTAAAAATTTAACACTTCTAATTGCCCAATTTAACATATGCACCGTGCTTTCGGCTTGACCCCTTTTTAGTAATGCTGAATCAAGATGACTATCGAACAATTGAAGACCTTCATGAAATATTTGATCCGCCTCAGCATGTTTCTCATTATGCATTAATACTGCTCCATACTGAATCAACATATCAATAATCCTTGTAGTGTCATTTGTGAGCCGTATCTTCTCCAATGCCTTTTCTGCATACTTCATCTCCTCCTCTCCGATCCAATCCTCTTCATACATAGAGGCCATATTTGAATAGGAATATCCCGTATACAGATATTCATTTAGCTCCTCTCCGGTTTTGATTGCAATTTCATACTGCTCCAAAGCATTTGCATCGTCATCTATAATATCGAGCACCGAAGCATAGAAAAAATGAGTCAAAAGTTTCTCTCTCGACGGATCGGTATCATCTCCATAATAAGAAATGGCCTCTTTCAATAGCGAATCAGCTGCCGGCTCATGCCCGATCTTTGTCAGCGCAGCATGCCTCAAAAGCCCATACCGTGCCCTCTGCTTACGTGAGGAAAGCAAACTCTCATCCAACCGCTCAATAACCTCCAACGCCGAATCCGGATGATTATCAAGCAATGAATCAGCAAGATCAAGCTGTCGATCAACCTCATCATTCCCACATCCTCCCACAAGGAGAAGGCCCATTATTAATATAGCATAAAGCAATCTGTTCATAATGAAAAGTGAAATCCAAAAAATTTCCACAAAATTAATAAAATAAACCCATCCTTGCAACCCCTTATAAAATGCAAAATGAATAGTCCGTGCCAGGTCCAACATGACACCTACCGAGTCCTACATGGAGAGCAGGACGTCCCGGCTTGCGCCTGCCGTCCAATCCGAGTCCCCGCTCAATAAGCTCGCACCGGAGCGCGGTTCAGTGCGCGGCAATTTATTGCCGCGTCGAGTCCGCGTTCAAAAAAAGTAATTTTAGTTCGTTCGTTTTCCTCAAAATAACAATAGCCCCCGAAAATAAGGCAGTAACTTTGCCCCCGGAAACAGGAAAGAAGAGTCTTTCCCCGGCACGCAGCCCACGTCCCGGACGCCTTCCCCGAAAAGGAAGGGTCTCTCCCGTCCGGCGTCTGAAGAGAGCATCCTCGATGGATCGGGGAGCGGTTCAGGAAAAGAGGGCGAGGTAAAAATAGTCGGACAGCCCGGGATTCCGCCCCGGCCCATCGGAAGGGCCGGGTGCAAAAATCCAAGGTCACTGTCCTTCGGCGCACAGAACATCCAAGGCCTTTGTCCGTTTGTCCCAACCGGCGTCACCTCCCCCTCCCGGCCCATCGTCAAGGCGAAGGCGACAAAGCCACTGAACCATCCCCTTTCCGGCACAGATGAAAAAAGCCGTCACGACTGACTGCCCCCATGGAGGCCCTGAGAAGCCCCCATTACGAGAACATTGACATTTTGCAACACCCGTCAGCGACTCCAACTCCGACCGCGTCCAGCATGGAGCGCATGGCCTCCCGGCCTGCGCACAACCGAGTCCAACCTGACGGAAGTCATCCGACGAAACCGAAGCAAAAACGAGTGCCGTCACGTCCGGGAGCGATGCCCCAGCATCCCCCGTCTCGTCCGTCACGAGTTTTTGATGGCAGTGATGCCCCACGACCGGCAGCCACACGTGGCTGTCGCCACCACTCCCAAAGAGGTCGCTTCATCAGGTTTCGTGCATGAAAAAGGATTCCACCAACCCCGGCATGGCGGCAGCCCTCCGAACCTGCCCCGTGACACCATGTCCAGTCCAACATGGAGACCGAGTCCGCGCTGAGTCAAACCGAGTCCGACATGGGGAGCAGGCCTCCGAGCCTGCGGCCTACTATCGTCCGTGCTCAGTCCAACCGAGTCCGCGTTCAGTCCAACATGGAGCGCATGGCCTCCGGCCTGCGCACAACCGAGTCCGAGCTCACTAAATTCGCACCGTAGGGCGGTTCAGTGCGCGGCAATTTATTGCCGCTCCCGTCCGCACCGAGTATTAAACCCTTAATACTTTCTACTTAATACTTAATCCTTTGCGCAAAGCGCGCATCAGCTGTTAGCCGTCATAACGATCAGGCGGCACTTCCACGGATGGCTATAACTACGGTAGGCCGTAGTTATAAAAGAAAACCCAAAGAAAAAGGGCCATGCAAACTGTCCGACAAACAGCTTGCATGGCCCTTTTTCTTTTTGTCCGCGCTCAGTCCAGCATGGAGCGCAGGACGTCCCGGCCTGCGCCTACCGTCCAACCAGTCCCTTCGCGCCGGAGGGCGGTTCAATGCACGGCAAGAATTGCCGCTCCCGGCTCGGTCTTAAGTGCTTGGACTCGTTGGGATACAAAGTGACATATAGTCATAAATTTTTGTTTTTGATTATATGTCTTTATGTATACTTTGAGCCGCGCTGGGCGCGGACGGTGTGGGATTCATAGCGGCGTATTTTTGTTTTTTTGGATTTATGTGTCTTTCGCATGGGCGTTGGTATTGTTTTTTTTATTACTTTTGCAGCAGGAAGCGGCCGTCAGGCTTGACGGATTGCTTCTCTTGTTTTGACTAAATCTTTTAACCCGAAAAATAATTATGCCGACAAAACCTTTTCATTATCAGGAGCCGTTTCCTCTCGGGCCTGACACGACTGAATATCAACTTATCACGAAGGACTACGTGAAGGTGGAAAACTGGAACGGTCATGAAATGCTGGTGGTGGATCCCGAAGCTTTGACCATCATAGCCAACGTGGCAAGCCACAATTGCTCCTTCATGCTCCGCCGCGAGCACAACGAGATGGTGGCCAAGATTCTCCATGACCCGGAGGCTTCGGAGAACGACAAGTTCGTGGCCCTCACCATGCTCCGCAACGCCGAGGTGGCTGCCAAAGGTGTGCTACCTTTCTGCCAGGACACGGGCACATCCATCTGCGCCGCCTACAAGGGCCAGCACGTCTGGACCGGCTGCAACGACGAGGAGAAAATCTCCCTCGGTGTCTACAAGACCTACACCGAGAACAATCTCCGCTATTCGCAGAATGCCCCGCTCAACATGTATGACGAGGTGAACACCGGCTGCAACCTACCGGCACAGATCGACATCCACGCCACCGAAGGCGGGGAATACAACTTCCTCTTCGTGGCCAAGGGTGGCGGCTCAGCCAACAAGACCTATCTCTACCAGGAGACCAAGGCTATCCTCAACAAGAAGACTCTCGTGCCTTTCCTCATCGAAAAGATGAAGACACTCGGCACGGCTGCATGCCCTCCCTATCACATTGCATTCGTCATCGGCGGCACCTCCGCCGAGGCCAACCTCGCAGCCGTGAAGAAAGCATCCGTGAAATACTACGACAACCTTCCGACCGAGGGCAACGAATACGGCCAGGCCTTCCGCGACGTGGAGCTTGAGAAAGAACTGCTCGAAGCCGCCCACTGCCTGGGCCTCGGCGCACAGTTCGGCGGAAAATATTATGCCCACGACGTGCGCGTCATCCGTCTGCCCCGCCACGGCGCATCCTGCCCCGTCGGAATGGGAGTCAGCTGCTCTGCCGACCGCAACTGCAAGGCCAAGATCAACAAAGATGGCCTCTGGGTGGAGAAACTCGACGAATTCCCCGGCCAGCTCATCCCCGAAGAGCTTCGCAAGGCAGGGGAGGGGGAAGTGGTGAAAATCGATCTCGACCGCCCCATGAAGGAGGTGCTCGCCGACCTTGACAAATATCCCGTGTCTACACGCCTCTCGCTCAAAGGTACCATCATCGTAGGCCGCGACATCGCCCACGCCAAGATCAAAGAACGCCTTGACGCAGGAGAGCCTATGCCGCAATACCTCAAAGACCATCCCATCTACTACGCCGGCCCTGCCAAGAAACCCGATGGAATGCCTTCAGGCTCCTTCGGCCCGACAACGGCAGGACGTATGGACCCATACGTCGACCAGTTCCAGGCTGCCGGCGGCTCAATGATCATGATCGCCAAAGGCAACCGCAGCCAGCAAGTGACCGACGCCTGCAAGAAACATGGCGGTTTCTATCTCGGCTCAATCGGCGGCCCCGCAGCCATCCTCGCCCAGAACTCCATCAAGAACGTGGAGCTTCTCGAATATCCCGAACTCGGCATGGAGGCAATCTGGAAAATCGAGGTGGAAGACTTCCCCGCCTTCATCCTCGTAGACAACAAGGGCAACGATTTCTTCAAGCAAATCAAGCCCCGCTGTCCGCTCGACACCTGCAAATAATCCTTGCCGGCTGAAGCATCAATCGGCCCCGCAAGACCCAAATGAACAAAATATCCCTGCCTTTTCTTTCAAAAGCAGGGATATTTTGTTCATTTTTATCTTCCGGCCTATCTTTTGAACAATCAGCCTACCCCTTATATAAATACTTTTGACTATATTTGCACTATGAATCCTTCACGCCTCGGCGGCATCCACAAGGTCCGGCAGGAGTGAATCATCTATCGTAAAACTTTAACAATCTAATATGAGACGAATCATTATTAGTGCATCTGTGATGACATGGCTGGCCATGGGGGTCTGCCACGCATCGTCGGCCGCCATGCCCTCAGCGGCTCCGGCAGCTGAAGCCGTGAAGACGGCACCCCCCGGAAAATTCGAGGCGGGCAACTCAACGTTCCTGCTCAACGGCGAACCTTTCGTGGTCAAAGCCGCCGAGCTCCACTATCCCCGTATCCCCAAAGAATACTGGGACCAGCGTATCAAACTTTGCAAGGCCCTCGGCATGAACACCGTCTGCCTCTACACTTTCTGGAACTCCCACGAACCTAAAGAGGGACAATTCGACTTCACCGGACAGAACGACCTCCGCGAATTCGTGAAGCTTTGCCAGGAGAACGGGCTGAAAGTGATTCTCCGTCCCGGCCCCTACGTATGCGCCGAATGGGAGATGGGCGGACTTCCCTGGTGGCTCCTGAAGAAGAAAGACATCAGGCTGCGCGAGAACGACCCCTACTTCCTCGACAGGGTCGACAAATTTCAGAAAGCCGTGGCCGAACAGGTGGGCGACCTCACCATCGACAAGGGAGGCCCGATCATCATGGTGCAGGTGGAGAACGAATACGGCTCATATGGCGAGGACAAGCCTTACGTGGCCAACATCCGCGATATGCTCCGCAAGAACTTCGGCAACGACGTGACCCTCTTCCAATGCGACTGGGCATCCAACTTCACCAAAAACGGACTCGACGACCTGATCTGGACCATGAACTTCGGAACGGGCGCAAACATCGACCAGCAATTCGCCAAACTTAAGGAGCTGCGTCCGGAAAGCCCTCTGATGTGCTCGGAATTCTGGAGCGGATGGTTCGACAAATGGGGAGCAAACCATGAGACCCGTCCTGCAAAAGACATGATCGAGGGTATCGACGAGATGCTCTCGAAAAATATCTCCTTCAGCCTCTACATGACCCACGGAGGAACCAACTGGGGACACTGGGCCGGAGCCAACTCCCCGGGATTCGCTCCCGACGTCACCTCCTACGACTACGACGCCCCAATCAGCGAGAGCGGCCAGACCACTCCCAAATACTGGGAACTGAGAAAGACCCTGGAGAAATACTACGAAGGGAAGAAACTCCCCGCCGTGCCGAAAACGATAAAGCCTATCGCCGTCAAGAAATTCAACTTCACGGAAGTGGCCCCGCTTTTCCCCAACCTTCCCGAGCCCAAAAAGGACAAGAAGATCAAGACCATGGAGGAATACGACCAGGGATTCGGCAGCATCCTCTACCGCACGACCCTTCCCGCTCTCCCCAACGGAGGCCTGCTCACCGTCAATGACGCCCACGACTTCGCCCAGATTTTCATCAACGGGAAATACATAGGGAAACTCGACCGCCGCAACGGCGAGAAGGAGCTCGCCATTCCGGCCTGCGAGAAAGGGGCAAGCCTCGACATTCTCGTGGAGGCCATGGGCCGAATCAATTTCGGACGCGCGATAAAGGACTTCAAAGGGATCACCAACAAAGTGACCGTCACCGAAGACCGCAACGGCTATCCTTTCGTCTGCGACCTCAAGAATTGGGAAGTATTCAATCTCGAAGATTCCCCCGAATTCTACGACTCGATGGAATACATGCCTATCGGCGCATTCACTCCCGGAGAGAACGGCCGTCTGCCAATCGGCGTCTACAAGGGGACATTCAACGTCAACAAGCCTTCCGACACGTTCCTCAATTTCGAGACATGGGGCAAGGGGCTCGTCTACGTCAACGGTCGTCCCCTCGGAAGAATCTGGGAAATCGGTCCGCAACAGACGCTCTACATGCCCGGCTGCTGGCTTAAGAAAGGAGAGAACGAGATAATGGTGTTCGACATCGTCGGCCCCAAGCAAGCCGTATCCGAAGGTCTGACAGAGCCTTTGCTCGACAATCTGCTCGTGCAGAAACCGCTGACCCACCGTCAGGAGGGAGAGAACCTTCAGCTCGCCGGATTGACCCCGGCCCTGACAGGCTCTTTCAATGCAGGCAACGGATGGCAAGAACGCAAACTCGACACACCGGCCGAAGGCAGATACATCGCCATAGAGGCTGTCAACTCCATCGACAGGAAGGACAACGCAGCAATCGCCGAATTCTACGTGCTTGACGAAAACGGCGAACGCCTGTCGAGAGAACCCTGGATCGTAGACTATGCCGACAGCGAAGACGTCAAAGGCGTCAACCGCTCTGCCGACAAGATGTTTGACCTTCAGGAATCCACCTATTGGAGCACCTCCCCGGGCGATCCGTTCCCTCACTCGGTCGTAATCGATCTTGGCGGCAATAAGAAAATCTCCGCCATACAGTATCTCCCCCGCATGGAGAGTGAGGTGCCGGGAGCGATCAAAGATTTCAAGGTCTACGTCAGCAAGACACCATTCAAAAAATAATACCCCCCTCAGTAGCGGTCGGGACGTAATTCCGCTTCGACCGCTACGAGGAAAACGTAAAAAATAAAGGCTGCCGATTGGCAGCTTTTATTTTTTACTTGACTCACTCCATCGGCTCCATGTGGATCCCGATATACGTGTCAGAGCCATACTTACTTTTCAGGCGACGTTCTACTTCCGAGGCAATCTCATGCGCCTCCTTAAGCGACAGCGACGACGACATCTTTATATGAGCGTCAATAGCCACCTTAGGGCCGATACGCCGCGTGCGCAACCTATGAAATCCCTTCACTCCGGGCGTGGAGTAAATCGCAGATGCAATCTCCCTCTTATCATTTTCCGAAAGCGACTTCTCCAACAGCTCATCAATACCCGGCTTCATAAGCGAATAAGCTGCCTTCAATATAAAACCGCTGACCACGATGGCCGCTATCGGATCGAGCACATTCCATTTCGGTCCGAGAAACATGGCGCCTCCGATACCCACCAAAGTGGCAAGCGAGGTCATGGCATCGCTACGATGATGCCATGCATTGGCCACCACAGCGGAGGAATTGAGCCTTCGCCCTGCCCTCACCGTATATTGATAAAGTCCCTCCTTGAAAAGGATGGAAACCAACGCCGCCAACAGTGCGATAAAACCCGGAGAGGGGAGAGGCTCGCCCTTAAAGAAGCCGACAGCCTTCTCGATTCCATTCCAGGCAAGGCCTATTCCTACGAAAGCGAGCAGCAAGCCCACGATCACCGAAGCAAGCGTCTCATACTTGCCATGCCCATAGTCGTGGTCTGCATCCACCGGTTTGCCCGAAATATGCACAAAAACCACAACAATTATGTCAGTGACGAAATCAGACAACGAATGGACAGCATCTGCAATCATCGCGGAGCTGTGACCCACGATTCCCGCCACAAACTTGAACACCATCAGAAGGAAATTGACCACCCCTCCTACCAGCGTCACTTTATAAATCTCTTTTTCCCGTTTCTCAGCCATAAGTGAATTTTCTTGTGTATGTGCAAAAGAAGTGCAAAATTAAGAATAAATGAGCATATTGACCAAGAAAGCCGAGAAAAATAAACCGAGAATCAGACCACCTTTGCAAGAAGGGAACAGCAACAAAAAAAGGCCCTGACATTATCTGTCGGGGCCTTTTTCGTTATTTTTGATACGTCATTTCTGACGTATGACCATCCTTATTATCAAAGGAGGGAAATCGAACGCTTGATGAAATCGTTGAGACTTTCGCCGCTCAGAAGATGGCTTTGCAGCAACGCAAGGTCGATGATCTGTTTCACCTTCGGCTGCTCTGAGGCATAGCGCGACACGATGTCTTCCTCCTTCTTGCGGAGATCGGCAACCTTGCCCTCCTTCTCCGAAAGGTCGGGAGCGGCTTCCTTCTTGTCGGTCGCTTCCTTACGGGCCGCCTCAATCTCATTGTTGAGAGTCTCTATCTCAGCTCGAATCGGAGTCACCTCATTCTCCAGAGATGACGTGGCGAGATTGATTATCTCCTTGACCGCAGGCTGTTCCGTATTCACGATTATCTCATAATTGTCGGGCATCTCGCCATAGAATCCGCCGCCGGGCTGCATGGCCGCCATCTCCTTCATCCTTCGCATGAACTCATTCTGAGTGACTGTGGCCGGAGCGTCTTCCGGACGTAAAGCGGCAAAGGTCACGATGAACTGAGCCTTGTCGACTTTCGGCACCTGGCTCTTAACGACAGTGCTCATAATGTCGGTCTGTAAGGGTGATAGACCCGCGTCGCTGCGGTCGCTCTTCTCAATCAGACGCTCCGGGATGTCGGAATCAACCCTGACGAAGCGTGTCTTCTCATTCTTCTGCTCAAGCAGGCCCACGATATGAGGATCAAGCTGGCCGTCCATCACGAGCACATTGTAGCCCTTGTCCTGAGCAGCCTTGACGTAGGTGAACTGCGCGGTGGCATCCGTTGCGTAGAGATATATGACGGTGTCATTCTTGTCGGTCTGCGAAGCCTCGATAAGCTTACGGTATTCTTCGAGAGTGTAGTAGTTGCCATCCACGTCCTTAAGGAGGAAGAACTTCTTTGCTGACTCTGAGAATTTCTCATCGGTCAGCATACCGTATTCGATAAAGACCTTTATGTCGTCCCATTTCTCCTCAAAGCCCTTGCGGTCGTCCTTAAACATCTTGTCGAGCTTCTCAGCCACTTTCTTAGAGATATAGGAAGAAATTTTCTTCACCTGCTGGTCGGCCTGAAGATAGCTGCGGCTGACATTGAGAGGGATGTCGGGAGAATCAATCACACCCTGCATGAGGGTCATGAATTCCGGCACAACGCCCTCCACCTGGTCGGTCACATAGACCTGATTGCAGTAGAGCTGGATTCGGTTTTTCTGTATGTCAAAATTATTCCTGATTTTCGGGAAATAGAGAATGCCGGTCAGCGTGAATGGATAATCCACGTTAAGATGAATCCAGAACATCGGGTCGTCGTTGCCCGGCATCAGCTCATGATAGAACTTCAGATATTCGTCGTCGCTAAGTTCGGTCGGTTTCTTAGTCCAGAGCGGTTCGGCTGCATTGACAATCTTGTCTTTGTCAGTGTCGACGTATTTGCCGTCTTTCCATTCCTGCTCCTTGCCTGAAATCACGGGAACAGGAAGAAAACGACAATACTTCTTCAGCAGAGCGTCGATGCGCACCTGGTCGAGGAAATCCTTGTTGTCGTCGTCGATATAAAGGATCACGTCGGTGCCTCTTTCCCCCTTCTCGATCTCCTTCATCTCATATTCTGGACTGCCGTCGCAGACCCATTCCACGGCCTTTGCCCCCTCCTTATACGACAAAGAACGGATCTCCACTTTCTTCGACACCATGAAAGCCGAGTAGAAACCAAGGCCGAAATGGCCGATGATGGAGTTTGCAGTGTCCTTATACTTAGCCAAGAACTCCTCGGCTCCGGAAAAAGCAATCTGATTGATGTATTTTTCTATGTCTTCGGCATCCATGCCTATGCCTTGGTCAGAAATCGTGAGAGTGCCGGCCTCTTTGTCGACTTTCACCTTCACGTTCATTTCGCCAAGCTCGCCCTTGTATTCTCCGAAAGATGAGAGGGTCTTCAGCTTCTGGGTGGCGTCGATAGCATTCGACACGAGCTCACGAAGGAAGATTTCATGGTCGCTGTAAAGAAATTTTTTGATGATGGGGAAGATGTTTTCAGTAGTAACCCCAATTTTGCCTGTTGCCATATTATATATGAGTTTAAAATTTTTCTATCAAGAGAGAAAATCAAAAACCGTGCCATTTTCTCATCAGGAAGCAAAACGACAGCCTTCCAACAATTAATCGGGAGCAGAACGAGAGCTGCAATGTCGAAGCTTCCACTACGCGCGGCATAACTAAAACAACCGAAAATAACAGTTGGGTTGAAACTAATGCACCATAAGAGGAGTCTAACCATCATGTGACACCCAAAAGATGCCATTGCTTCAGACAGAGCTTTCCGGCAGAGACAATTGACATCCCTAAATCAATTTTCACTGACGGAAATGCCCATAATGAGATTATTTTTTATTAATTTTACACCCTCATATAGACAGCGTAACACATGAACACCCTTCAGGAAAGCTATCTGCTTTTTTGAAGGGGGAGAAATGACAATAACCAACCAAACAGAAATGGATATACTTCAAATCAACAACGTCAGTAAAAGCTACACCAACCATGTGGCCCTCGACAACGTCTCGCTGACAATTCCCGAAGGCTCGATCTATGGCCTTTTGGGGCCGAACGGTGCCGGCAAGACCACCCTCATCCGAATTATCAACCATATCACTGCCCCGGATTCCGGAGAAGTGATATTCGACGGACATCCGCTTACGCAGAATGACATCGTCCATATCGGCTATCTCCCGGAGGAAAGGGGACTTTACAAGAAAATGAAGGTGGGCGACCAGGCAATGTTTTTCGCGAAACTGAAAGGGCTCTCATCCAAACAGGCCATGACGGAGCTAAAGCAATGGTTTGAACGGCTGGAAATCATGGATTGGTGGAACAAAAAAGTAGAGGAGCTTTCGAAAGGCATGGCCCAGAAAGTGCAGTTCATAGTGACGGTGCTCCACAGGCCCAAGCTATTGATTTTCGATGAGCCGTTCTCCGGCTTCGACCCCATAAACGCCGACCTCCTGACTAAAGAGATACTGAGGCTGAACAAAGAATTCGGCTCCACCGTCATATTCTCCACCCACAACATGGAGAGCGTGGAGGCTCTTTGCGACGACATCACCCTCATCAACCGCTCCCATAACATCCTTTCGGGCAACGTCAACGAAATCCGCCAGGCCATGGGAAAGGGGAGATACAGGATAAGTTTCGAAGGCGCTCCCTCACAGCTGACAGAGACCCTCGGCGATCGCATCATGGAATGTCGGTTCAGCAGCGAGCATGGCCTCAACAAAGCCATCATAAGGCTTCAGCCGGATGCAGACCGCAGAGACGTGATCGACATTATCAACAAATCAGTGGACCTCGTGACGTTTGACAGGGCGCTTCCCTCCATGAACGACATTTTTATCCAAACAGTAGAAAAGAACAACCAGCAACAATCATGAGTTCGAAAATCAACATAATCATTGCCCGGGAATTCACCGAGAGGGTCGCAAAGAAAAGCTTTATAATCACGACCCTTCTGATGCCCATAATAATGGTGGCCTTCATGGCCGCCCCCGCCCTTATCGCTGCATTCTCCACTCCTTCTGAAAGGACAATAGCCGTGGCCGACAAAAGCGAGCTGATCTGGCCTGCATTGACTGCAGAGAAGCCCGAACACGTCAGCTTCGTAAAAGTGGCCAATGCCGACAGCGTCATAACCAACCAAAAATATGACGCCGTGCTGGAAATCAATGAGGATATCGTCAGCAACAAGAAGAGCACTGTGAGGCTCTACATGCACGACGCCGGATCGATGGAGCTTGAATCGAAGATTTCATCGATAATCAACGACGCTATAGAGTCGAAGAGACTTAAGGACTACAATATCGAGAACCTTGACGTGATTCTCAACGACATCAACTCTAATATATCTCTCCAGACAATCCGCCTTGACGAAAGCGGCAACGGGGAGAACACATCGTCGATGCTTTCCTATCTGCTTGGAATCGCCATGGCATTCGTGCTATACATGTTTCTGCTGATGTACGGACAGATGGTCATGACCTCCATAATAGAGGAGAAAAACAACAGGGTGCTTGAGCTCGTTGTCACCTCCATCAAGCCAATGCAGCTTATGCTCGGGAAAATCCTCGGAGTAGGGCTCGTGGCGGTCACCCAGATTGTCATATGGGGCGTTCTGACCTGCCTCATGTCGGCCTTCCTTCTCCCGGCATTGCTCCCTGAGACTGTCAGCAGCCAGGTGGAGATGTTTAATGCCGGAAATCTCGACATGGCTACCGCTACTGTCGACACGGACCTTATCCAGGCAATATCGATACTCGGATCGGTGGCGTATATCGCAAAGATTTTCGCATTCATGCTGCTGTTTCTTGTGGGAGGCTTCCTGTTCTACGCATCCATTTTCGCGGCCATCGGGTCGGCCGTCGACAGCGTTCAGGATGCTTCGCAACTCGTCTCATTCGCCACAATCCCCATCATCATCGGCCTTATCGGAGGCATGGCTGTGGCACAGGACCCGAGCGGGACGCTGGGATTCTGGCTTTCGATAATACCTTTCACCTCTCCAATGGTGATGCTTATCCGCATTCCGTTTGAGATCCCGGCATGGGAGATATGGATCTCCGTAGCCTTGCTGTATGCCTCATTCATATTCATGGCATGGCTTGCCGCGAAAATCTACCGCATCGGCATATTCATGCACGGGAAGAAACCGAGCATCAAGGATCTTTACCGCTGGAGCACCTACAAGTAATCATCCTGAATTTCCCGGACAAGACAAATAAAGCCTCCGACACGCGAGTCGGAGGCTTTATTTGTCTTGTCCGCCGGTTTTTATCAATCGTTGCGCATAGTCTCAGCAGGGGAGAACCCGGCCACGAAGCGCGAAGGAAGTATCAACACAAGATACGTCACCACAATCACTCCGAGATTCAACAGCAAAATTGATGTCCAGGAGATGCTGACCGGCACGAAGTCGATATAATACGACTCGGCATCGAGCGGAAGGAAATGGGTCTTCCCTTGAATGAATATAAACGCCAATGCCACGAGATTGCCAATAATCATGCCGACCAATGCGATTCTCAAGGCGAGATATACGAAGACCTTTCGCACTTTTGACGTCGGAGCACCAAGAGCCTTCATGATTCCGATAAAACTTTTCTTCTCGATAATGATTATAAGCATGCCGGAGACAAGAGTGATGCACCCGACCACCATCATCAAGACAAGGACCACCACTACATTCATGTCGAGAAGGCTGAGCCAATTGAAATAGCCTGCGCCTTGCTGAAGGACATTGTCGGTGCGATACAATCGGAAGAGCTCACCACCGGCCGTCGCCTCGTTGAGATGCTGTTGCAGGAGATGCGTATAGCTGTCGACTTTATCGAAATCATCCGTGAAGATTTGGAGAGACGTGCCCTGATCGGTACCAATGTTGCCCATTTTCTGCACAAGCGACATCGGGCCATAGACAAAAAGATTGTCGTATTGGTCGAAATGAGAGTTGAAGATCGCCACAATCTTCATACGCCTTACCCTCAAATCATCACTGATAAAATAGACGTCGATCTTATCGCCAACCTTAAGACCGAGCTGGCGGGCCGCATTCTGCGAGATTGCAATCTTACCTTTGTTCTTGTCGAGGTTAAAATCCACGATTTCCCCTTCCACAGTGTTGGAACGGATAAAATCGGCAGTGGCGTTGTCGTTGAGCCCCTTCAAGTATACTCCTTTAAAATCGGATGGAGTCTTCAGGATAGCCGGCAACGCTGCCTGAACGGAATAATCCTTTATGAACGGCAATTCCGAGAGCTTCTGCTTTAATGTGGGGGTGAGGGTCACTATATTGTCCTCATCAGGGGTAGTGGGCGACACGTAGACGGAAATATGGGAGTTGAAGCCTACGACCTTATCCCTGATTTCCTTTTTAAAGCCGAGCACTATCGCAATAGAGACAAGCATGACGGCAACTGCTATCGCAACCGCCGCAATCGCCACGCTCACGGCGGGGGCTTTCTTTTTTCCGCCGGAAGAGAGGGAGAGTCGTCTTGCTAAAAACAATGGATAATTCATAGTCTGCAAAATTAGATAAAAAGTTTCATAGTTGACATCCTTCAAATGAAAAAACACACGGCTGACGCATCTTAATTTTTTACAAAATCAAAACTTTTTAAGGCATAAAGTAGATAGTCGTTGTCCCATCCGGCTCTCTTCCTATGGCCTTTTACCCCCATCGAGGATACCTTTGCGTTCTTGATTATATTCAATCCAATGCGGTTAAGCAGAGAAAAATTCTGAGCGGCATTATCCTTTTGTTTACGCGAGGCATCATCGCCGAAAGCGACATCCAATGTCCAGTGCAGTTGATTCTCAACGCTCCAGTGTGTCCTTATCGAATGATTAATATATTGAGCGTCAGCTTCAAGGCTCGACAGGTAATATCTGGTCTCCTTATGGATCTGCCCTGACTTCACATCGCGTGTCCGGGATTCTATTTTCACGATGCTTTTAAGACCTGCCCATTTGTCTTTGTCGATAATGTTGTCGAGGTTTGTTATGACCGAACAGGTTCTTGTCTCCTCCCGTCCATGAGCCTTGCCCTCCATGGTGTGATCCGATGAAGGCTTAATATATGTGAAAGAACCGCTGACACGGTCGAGCATTTCAGGCTGATTCCCCTTCAAAGCGAGGATATAATCGGCTCCGCGCTCTATTATTGTCCTGGCAATCTCCGTCTGGCAGCCCATGGCATCGATCGTGACTATGCAGTTCTTTAGCTCAAGGATGCGCAGCAGCCTGGGTATGGCTGTAATCTCGTTGCTCTTTCCGGCGACCTTTTCCTGCGCGAGCAACAGGTTGTTGGCCGATGCCCACGCGCTTACAAGGTGGGTGTATGTGCCGGTGCCGTCATCGCTGCTCCCGCGCATACATTTGCCGTCTATGGCAACCACTTCGCCGTCCGTCAATTCTGCTATGCTCCTGGTCCATGCGACAAAGGAACCGTTCAATTCCTTGGGATCCAACATGCTGATTACCCGGTTGAAAGTGTCGTGCGACGGTATCCCGTTAGGCAGGTGGAGGAATTTCTCAAGCCAGTCAATCTTGGCGTTGCCGTAGTCCTCTATCTCATTCCAGCCTTCAGCTCCGCAGATGACTGCGCAAAGCGATATAAACAGGATGGATTCAAGACTGTGTTTTTGCGTCCGAAGGACTCTGGGATCTGTCACTGAAGAGAAGAATGCTATTGGGGTATTGGTGTTCGTCATATCTCAACAACGGATATAGACCGATTTAAATTGGACAATAGCCGTTAAGTTTATTTAAGATGCGTCTGCCCTGTGAAAAAACAGAAAGCAGGCGAACGGAATAAGAGCTTTCGGATGATGAAATTTAAACGTAGGCGATTTATTTTTCAAAAAAATTTGGAAGATAAAAAGCCAAGTGTTAACTTTGGAGGGTAAAAACAGGGAGGAACATCCCTTCCTTTTATCTAAATGCCACTGTGGCCATGAATAAGCCACAGAAATGAAAACAACTAATAACTCTCAGGACACAAATGGAAGAAAATTTGACCAAAACCTGCCTTCACGACAAACACGTGGCTCTCGGAGCCCTGATGTCGCCTTTCGGAGGATTCGACATGCCCATCCAATACAAGGGCATCACAGAGGAGCATAACGCAGTGCGCCATGAAGTCGGGGTATTCGACGTAAGCCACATGGGAGAAGTCAGGGTTAAAGGTCCTGACGCCTATAAGTTCGTGAGCCATATATTCGTAAATGACGTGACGGGAGCTCCCGACGGCCAGATTTTCTATGGAATGATGTGCTACGAAAATGGCGGCACTGTCGACGATTTGCTCGTATACAAGGTGAATGATGAGGAATATTTCCTTGTCATCAATGCCTCCAATATAGATAAGGACGTGGCATGGATAAAAAGCCATGCCGAAGGATTCGACGTAGAGATAGAAGACCAAAGCCCTTACTACGGGGAAGTGGCCGTGCAGGGTCCGAAAGCGGAGGAGACTGTAGAAAACGTGCTCGGACTTCCCGTGAAAGACCTTCCTTTCTATAATTTCAAGACCATCCAGACAGATGGAGAGGAAATCATCGTCAGCCGCACAGGATACACGGGCGAGGATGGCTTCGAAATCTACGGAAGCCACGACTATACGCGTAAGGTGTGGGACAAACTGATGGAGGCAGGCGTACAGCCATGCGGGCTGGGTTGTCGCGACACGCTGCGCTTCGAAGTGGGCCTTCCCCTTTATGGCGACGAGCTGAGCGCGGAGATAACCCCAATAGAAGCCAGCCTGAGCATGTTTGTCAAACTCGACAAGCAGGAATTCATAGGCAAGGAGGCTCTCGCCAAGCAAAAGGCAGAGGGAGTGAAACGTCGCATCGTGGGAATCGAGCTTGATGGCAACGCCATTCCACGCCACGGGTACCCCGTGGAAGTGGAGGGGAGGCAGGTCGGGGAGATAACGACCGGCTATCGCTCAATCTCTACGGGCAAAAGCGTGGCCATGGCCATGATCGATAAGCCATACGACAAACTCGGGACAAAAGTTGAGGTAAGAATCAGAAAGAAGACGTTCCCCGCAACGGTGGTGAAGAAACGCTTCTACGACAAAAACTACAAGAAATAATTACATTAAAACACAATAGCAATGAGCAAGATTTTAGATTCTCTCCGCTATGCGGAATCCCATGAGTGGGTGAAACTCGAAGGAGACGTGGCAACAGTCGGAATCACCGACTACGCCCAGCATGCACTCGGCAACATCGTCTATGTAGACATGCCGGAAGTGGGCGACGAAGTGACACAGGGCGAAGATTTCGGTGCCGTAGAGTCGGTCAAGGCAGCAAGCGATCTTATTTCTCCGATCAGCGGCGAAGTGATTGAGATCAACGAGGCTCTGGAAGACGAACCTGAGCTGGTGAACCAGGATGCCTTCTCCAATTGGATCATGAAAGTGAAAGTGTCGGATCCAAGCGAGATAGACAATCTTCTTGACGCAGCCGGCTATGCCAAGATTTGCGAAGAATAATCATATCACATTTTGAGAGAAATGCATGTCGCCGCTTGATGATTTCAAGCGGAGTCATGCATTTCGCTCTCTAAGCACCATGACAAAATGACCAACAAATATCTACCGCATACAGAAGACGACATAAGGGAGATGCTCCAGACGATAGGAATCGGGAATATCGACGAACTTTATGCAGACGTTCCGCAGGAGGTCGTCTTCAAAGAGGAATACGACATACCATCAGAAATGTCGGAAATCGAACTCCGCCGCCATTTCAAGAATCTTGCACAACAAAACAAACCCCTGACCATATTCGCAGGATCGGGAGCCTACGACCATTATTCGCCTTCCACAATAGCACACCTGCTTGCACGAAGCGAATTCTATACGGCATATACACCTTATCAGCCGGAAATCTCACAAGGCACGCTCCAATATATTTTCGAATATCAGAGCATGATCAGCGAACTGACCGGGATGGAAGCCACCAACGCATCTATATATGACGGGGCGACATCAGCCGCCGAAGCCATGTTCATGATGGTCAATTCGGCAAAGAAAAAGAATAGGGTATTGCTTTCCTCCACGTTGCTCGACTCTGTCGTGAAAGTCATAAAGACTTATGCGAAATTCCATGGCGTAAAAGTAGGAGTCATTGGAGAGAAAGATGGAGTGACCGACCTTGACGCCCTCTACAAAGAATTGGAGGAGGGAGACGTGGCCGGAGTCATATTGCCGCAGCCAAATAAATACGGTATAATCGAAAATCTTGAAGGAGTGGCTGAAAACGTTCACTCCGCCAAAGGATTCATGACGTTGTATTGCGATCCCTCCGCATTAGCAGTGCTTCGCACTCCGGCAGAATGGGGGGCGGATATCGCCTGCGGCGACGGTCAGACCTTGGGAATGCCATTGTCGTTCGGCGGTCCGTACCTCGGATTCATCTCCTGCTCAAATTCCATGCTCAGGAAGATGCCGGGACGCGTCGTAGGAGCCACAAAGGACGCCGACGGAAAACGCGGCTACGTCCTGACGCTTCAGGCCAGGGAGCAACATATCCGCCGCCAAAAGGCCACCAGCAACATTTGCTCCAACCAAAGCCTCATGGCCCTTTTCGCCACGGTCTATCTTTCCTTGATGGGAAAACAGGGATTGAAAGAGGTCAACGAATTGGCGTGCGACGGTGCCCATTATCTTTATGACAAGCTTATCGCCTCCGGGAAGTTTGAGAAAGCCTACGACAAACCTTTCTTGAAGGAATTCGTGGTCAAGACCAATCTCGACATGAAGAAAATCAATGAAAGGCTCATTGAGAATGGAATCATGGGAGGAATCATTCTTGACGACAACCGCGTTGAGTTTGCCGTCACTGAAAAACGCACAAAAGAGGAAATAGACACGCTCGTAGAAATAATGCTTGAGGACTAAACGATGAAAACATACGACAAACTTATATTCGAACTTTCAAAACCCGGAAGGAAGGGTTTTGAGTTGCCGGAAGACCAATTCAACACCAATGGACTGTCGTCGATACCCACAGACCTGCTCCGCAAGGATGAAGCGGAATTGCCGGAAGTGAGCGAACTGGACGTGGTCAGACACTTCACCAACCTATCAAATAAAAATTTCGGTGTAGACACGGGGTTCTATCCTCTCGGAAGCTGCACCATGAAATATAACCCCAAAATCAATGAGGAACTTGCGGCAATGCCGGAATTCCTTGCCCTCCACCCATTGCAGGACGCATCGACCGTGCAGGGAGCCCTTCACATCTACTGGGACCTTCAGCGAATGCTTGCAAACATTTCGGGATTGGCGGAATTCACCCTTAATCCCTATGCCGGAGCACACGGAGAGCTGACCGGACTCATGGTGATGCGTCAATACCATATGAGCAGGGGAGACGAGAAGCGGACAAAAGTGATCGTACCCGACACCGCACATGGCACCAACCCGGCATCAGCAATGGTGGCCGGTCTTGAGGTGGTGGAGGTGAAATCGAAGCCCAACGGATCGATCGACGTGGAAGACCTAAAGCCTTTGCTCGACGACACCATCGCCGGAATCATGATGACGAATCCGAATACCGTCGGGATGTTTGAGACGGAGATTCTTGAAATCGCAAAACTCGTGCACGACGCGGGCGGCCTTCTATATTACGACGGAGCCAATCTCAATCCGTTGCTTGGAAAGGTAAGGCCGGGCGACATGGGATTTGACATCATGCACATCAATCTCCATAAGACGTTCTCCACTCCTCATGGAGGAGGAGGCCCGGGCTCAGGTCCTGTCGGCGTAGCCGCTCACCTCGTAGACTTCCTTCCCAATCCACGTGTGAAGAAAGCCGAGGAAGGCAGCTATCATGTGGAGACAGGCGACCAGAGTCTCGGGAGCATTTCATCTTTCTTCGGCAATTTCGGAGTCATGATGAAGGCTTATGCCTATATTCTCTCTCTCGGGAAAGAGAATATCAAAAACGTCGGACCGCTTGCCACCCTCAACGCAAATTACATCAAGGAATCTCTGAAAGATGATTACCTGCTGCCGATCGAGGGGGTATGCAAGCATGAGTTTGTATTCGACGGACTGAAGGACAAATCGACGGGGGTCACGACACTCAATGTCGCCAAACGTCTTCTTGATTATGGATTCCACGCGCCGACAATCTATTTCCCGCTGCTATTCCATGAGTCAATGATGATCGAGCCCACCGAGACTGAAAGCAAAGAGACACTCGATGAATTCATAGAGGTGATGCACAAGGTGGCCAAAGAGGCAAGGGAGACTCCACAATCCGTGATCGACGCTCCATTGACCACGATCGTCAGGAAGCTTGACGAGACATCCGCCGCCAAGAAACCGATTCTGAATTACAAGGCACTTAAAGAGGCTGAGGCATGAAAACAGACTTGATCGTAATCGGAGCAGGGCCCGGAGGATATGAAACTGCCCTTGAGGCAGCCAAATCCGGGCGTAGCGTGACCCTTTTTAATGGTGGAGCTCTTGGGGGCACTTGCCTTAATGAGGGATGCATCCCGACGAAATGCCTTGTAGCCGATTCGGAAATGATCGCTAAATTCAAAGAGGGCGATAAATACGGAATCGAGGAATTTACCTTCTCAATCGACTACAACAAGATTCTCGAGAGGAAAAGAAACGTCACGGAAACCTTGCAGAACGGCATCCTCATGATGCTCAATCAAGCCAAGGTGAACGTTGTAAACGCCAAGGCCTCATTCAAGGATCGGAATACGGTCATAGCTGATGGAGAGGAATATAGCGCGGACCAGATTATCATCGCGACAGGGAGCGTCAGCAAATCGCTGCCGATACCCGGCCATGACCTTGAATGCGTAATGGATTCCACCCGTCTGCTCAATCTTGAATATATTCCGGCTTCCCTGACGATAATCGGAGGCGGAGTCATCGGAATGGAATTCGCTTCGATATTCAACAATCTCGGCTCGAAAGTGACCGTCATTGAATACATGAAGCAAATTCTCCCTCCATTTGATTCAGACATTGCCAAACGCCTTAAACAAAGCCTTTCGAAGAAAGGGATCAAGATTATCACGGGCGCAGCTGCAAAGGAGATTAGGCAGAATGAGTTCTATGAGATAGAGGTAGTGTATGAATCGAAAGGAAAGGAGGAGACAGTCGTATCTTCCGACCTGCTGATGGCCGTGGGCCGCACTCCGAATGTAGGTGGCCTCAATCTGGAGGCAGCAGGGATTGACTATTCTACGAAAGGGATAGCAGTGGACGGCGACATGAAGACCAACGTCGAGGGTATTTATGCCATCGGCGATGTGACCGGGAAAACCATGCTCGCACACGTTGCTTCCTTCCAGGGACAAAGGGCACTGAATGCCTTCGAAGGGATAGCCGACAAAATAAGGATGGACATCGTGCCGGCTGCGGTCTTCACCTCGCCAGAATGCGGAATGGCAGGTCTCACCGAAGAAGAATGCAAACGGTCGGGAATCGATTTCACGACAGGCACGAGCTTCTTCCGCGCCAACGGAAAGGCATTGGCCATGGGAGAGTCGGAAGGATTGTGCAAACTCATTTTCCGAAAAGATGACGGATTGCTGATAGGAGCACATATTATGGGCGCCGAAGCAGCTGACCTGGCACAGCAAAGCGGGAATCTCATGAACTGCGAAGCCAAACTTGCGGAAATCAAGGATATCATTTTCGGACATCCCACAATAAGCGAAGTCATCCTGTCGGCTGCCAGAGCCGCAAAATGATAAGCCGGCCTGACAAAAACTTGTCCTCAGCCCGACAGAGAAGTAAGAGCGCTTTCCAAATTTTAGAAAGCGCTCTAAATAAAGAAACCCTACCGAAAATCCGGTGGGGTTTCTTTATTTTTACTTATCGAGGATTTCAAATAAGTCGGCGTCGTTGTGGGCCGGGAATTTACTTCGGAATTTGTCGAGTTTTTCTTTTGACAATGAGGCATAGAGAAAGCCTTTATCGGAATCAACATATGCAATTCCATTGCCTTTGAAGTCAAGGATATGGGAGCTTCCGTCATATTCAAAACCATTGTTGTCAGTGCCCATACAATTCACTCCGGCCACGTAGGACAAATTTTCAATTGCCCTTGCCTGAAGAAGCTTATTCCAGGCATCTATGCGCACGGCCGGCCAATTGGCAACCGCTATCAACAGATCGTATTCATTGTCTCTGTTCCTGCACCATACCGGGAAACGAATGTCGTAGCATACGACCATAGCAATATTCCAGCCACGGTATCTGACAGACAACCGGCTATTGCCAGGATTAAAACTATCGTTCTCTCTCGCCATGGAAAAAAGATGGCGTTTATCTGCAAAACACTCCTCTCCTGAAGGTTCTATGAAAAATGCGCGATTGAATAGAAGTCCTCCGGAATCGGCTATGAAGCTTCCGGCTATGGCCACTCCATATTTATCAGACAATAGCTTTATGCGATCAATCGTCGCTCCGGTGTTGCGTTCCGCATATTTCCGCAGCTCATCCTTAGGCATTGAAGTGATGAAACCGGTGGAGAACAATTCCGGGAGAATCACAAGGTCGGTGGCGGGATGCACGTCGGGCAACAACTTTTCCAACGCCTCCAGGTTTGTCTGCTTGTCTCCCCATTCTATCTTCATGGGGACAAGACATATGTTGAGCTTACTCGAAGACATAATCGAAGAATCAAGCGAAGAATTTGTCGGGGTACTTAGCGGCATACTTATATCCGGAGTAATATCTTTTTATATAGGCCATATCCTGGTCAACATTCCCGGTCGCTACATACTCATCTTTAATGATTATCCTCTTATTTCGATAATCAATCACTCCGAGCTGAACAGGGACGTCTGCTCCGCGGGCGATATAAAGGAATCCGGTGTGCCATCTGTCGGTCATGCTACGCGTTCCCTCCGGAGTGACCGCCAGATTGACATAGTCCCTCGTCTTGAACATTTCTATGACCGAATCCGTCAATGACGAATGCTTGCGTTTGCGGGGAACAGGAATGCCGCCCAATGCCCTGAGCAGATATTTCAAAGGGAAGAAAAACCAAAATTCCTTCATCAGGAAATTGGCTTCCCTTCCCAAAGATTTGTAGGCGAAGAGACCAAGAATGAAATCCCAATTGGAGGTGTGGGGAGCGACGCAGATTACGCACTTTTGTCGGCGAGGCGCGGTGATATCAACATGCCAGCCGGCCCATTTCAATATTCTTCCCCAAAGATTCATTCCGTGGCAGCATTATTCATTATTCGGCAGAAACCCGCTTGTTGACGTCTTTGGCCACCTGCGGAACCGCCGCATTGAAAATCTTCAATGCGGCTTCAAGCTCAGCCATGAAATCTTCTGAAATCTTGGCAAAAAGCTTTTTGAAAAAAGCTTGTTTTGCCTTGGCATATTCAGCATGATTTTCAAAAGCCTTGGGACCTTTATCGAACGAGACATTGGAATTGGCTCTCGCAACGCCTACAGCGCCAAGCACCATTCCCATTGCTTTCTCCACCTCAGCCTTGTCTACGCTCTCTACATTGTAGTAGGCCGACATCATAGTCTCACACGCAGAGGCGCCAACCGCCTCAACATATTTTTTGAATTCTCTCTTATTTGACATATTGATCAATAATTATAATGAACGAATTTCAACAATTATGGATAAATACTCTCATCGCACTGACATATCAAGTCAGCAATTGATTGAAGTATCACCGTCTATAGTTATAACATCTGCAAATCCAATTTTATTGCATTAGAATGCCACTGCTAATCCCGCCGCTCCTTGCGGGAGGCATCAATTCTCAGCAAAATGAACAAGAGAATGGTGAATCCCCATAGTGCGGAGCCTCCATAACTGAAGAAGGGGAGAGGAATGCCAATCACGGGACACAGGCCTATCACCATTCCGATATTGATACATAAATGGAATATGAGGAACGAGACAACACAATAGGCATAGACACGGCCAAAGGGAGTGCGCTGACGCTCCGCAACGTATATTAGGCGCAATATCAAACCAAGGAAAAGCACCAAGACAGTGGCAGAGCCGACAAATCCCTCCTCTTCTCCAATCGTGCAAAAAATAAAATCCGTGTGCTGCTCAGGCACGTATTTCAGCTTCGTCTGCGTCCCGTTGAGAAATCCCTTTCCAGTGAGCCCCCCGGAGCCAATTGCAATCTTCGACTGGTTGACGTTATATCCGGCGCCTCTCAGGTCTTCTTCAATGCCCAAAGCCACTTTTATCCTTAACTGCTGATGGGGCTCAAGCACATTCCCGAAAACATAATTCACTGAAAAAAGAAACAACACCGAGACAGCCACGAATGAGACAGTGATGAGGAATTTCTGTATGCGATGCCGGAACATAGCAATGAGCGTATAGGCCACAGCAAGGACAAGAATAGAAATAAAATATGCCAGGCCATTTACCTCCACGCCACACGAACTTAGAATCCCCACGACTATTGCCGAAAATATGAATCCAATCGTGACGTTTCTTCCGATGATGAAATCTTTGCAATAGAACAGAAGCATGGCGGAGAAAATGACCATAATCAACACGAAGACTGAGAACTCTCCAACCGGCATACCAATGACCAAAGGATCGACAAACTTTACGGCAACCACAAAATACAATACAGCGCAAAAAACGGAAAACAATACAAGCCCACTCATGCCTTCACGATACAGAACGAAAACAAGAGAGGTATAGACGAGCGCGCTTCCGGTCTCCTTTTGCAAAAGAATCAAGCAAATCGGCAGGAAAATGAGAATCAATGCCCGGAAATAATTGCTGATTTTAGCATTTAAGGTAAAATTATAGCTATCAAACAATTTTGCCAAGGCGAGAGCCGTGGCAAACTTTCCAAATTCAGCCGGCTGGAGACTCACAGGGCCGAAGACGAGCCACGACCTTGATCCCTTAATGTCGGGGGCAAGAAAAATAGTGGCAATGAGCACAAGCACCACAAATCCATATATAGGATAGGCATATGCCTCATACATCCGATAGTCGAGTATAAGAATTACAAACCCAATGACAAGCGACAACCCAATCCATAGGAACTGCTTTCCGGAAAATTCCTGAAAATCAAACATGCTTGCGTTGTCGAAATCATAGCTTGCAGCATAAATACTTACTGCCCCGGCCGACACAAGAAGGACATATAAAATTATGGTGACCCAGTCCAATGAGCGGAACACCGAGACATTTGCATCAATGCGATTTGACTCCACTGCTTATAATCGTATTAGAGTTTAACATTCTTTCTTCGAGCGCGGTTCGCTCAACCTTCCCGGTCAGATACTTTTCCATCATCAGGCTGCCGATAGGGACGCCGTAAGTGGCACCGAATCCGGCGTTCTCCACATAGACTGCAATTGCAATCTTCGGCTTGTCATATGGGGCAAATCCCATGAAAGCCGAATGGTCCTTTCCATGGGGATTTTGGGCTGTGCCGGTCTTACCCGCCACCTCAATACCGGGCAGAGCAGCCGTGCGACACGTGCCACCCAAAACCGCCATCCGCATTCCCTCCGCGACGTCTTCGTAGTATTGACGCTTAATATGAGGTGCGTGTTTTTCAGTGAACTTGGAGTCAATGACCGTATCAGCGATATGTTTCACGACATGAGGCGTGAAGAAATATCCACGGTTGGCAATCGTGGCACAGAGATTGGCAATCTGTAGCGGCGTTGCAAGCACTTCACCCTGACCGATTGACACCGAAATGACTGAATTTCCGCTCCAATTTGCCCCCCTGAATGACTTCGAATAGAAATCGGCATTCGGGATAAATCCCCTGCTCTCAGAAGGGAGGTCGACGCCAAGCCGATAGCCATAGCCCATCTCCACCAGATAATCTTTCCACTTAGTCAGCTGGCCAGACGGTTTTGTCCCCCGCTTGTCGATCATATTTTTAAATCCCCAGCAGAAATAGGCGTTGCACGACGTCTGCAAGGCAGGCTTCAACGCAATAGGGGAGCCGTGGCCGTGGCATCCGACTCGGATTCTGTTGATATAGCCATGATAACAAGGATACTGTGTGGATGTAGTTATGATTCCCTCCTGCAGAAAAATCAATCCCTGAGTCGGCTTGAATGTTGACCCCGGAGGATACGCCCCTTGGAGCGCACGGTCGTAAAGAGGCTTGTAGGGGTCTCTGACAAGCATTGCATAGTTTTTCCCCCTATCCTTACCGACAAGAATAGAGGGGTCGTAATTGGGAGCCGTCACAAGAGCAAGGATCTCGCCTGTGGCCGGCTCAATCGCCACAATAGCCCCGATTTTATTAGCCATAAGACGCTCGCCATACTCTTGCAATTCTATATCTATGGAAAGAGTGAGATTACGACCGGAAATAGGGGCTACATCATGTATGCCATTGTCATACTTTCCCTTGATTCGGCCGTAGGCGTCCTTCATCAGGATTTCCACACCTTTCACTCCCCTTAGATGGGTCTCATAGCTTTTCTCAACTCCAAGGTCGCCGGTATAATCACCCGACCGGTAATAGCGGTCTCTCTCCACATCAGCGGCAGAGACCTCACGAATATTGCCAAGAATGTTTGAGGCCGCGTTATAGTTGTATTGTCTGACGGTGCGGGTCTGGATAAAGAAGCCTGGAAAAAGATACAACTTTTCCTGCAGTCTCCCATAATCCTCTTGCGACAAATGTGATATCAGTTTTTGTGGAGTGTAGGCAGAATAACCGGGATTTTTGCGCGGATTGCGCATTTCCATCCATTTTTCAATAAGCTGTTGTTTTGTTATTCCAAGCACATCGCAAAGGGCAAGCGTGTCGAAATCGCCCACGTCCTTAGGAATAAGCATGACATCATATGCCGGCTGATTGAAGACCACGAGTCGGTCGTTGCGATCGTAGACCAATCCGCGCGCCGGATAAATAACCCTCCTCAAGAATGCATTGCTTTCGGCATTCTCCTTATATTTATCGTCGCCCACCTGAAGGGTAAAGAGCCTGAATATATATATGACAACAATAAGGGAGATGAAGCCGGCAATGACATACTTTCGTTTTGCCAGATTATAATCTTTACTCACGATTAATGATTAAACAGTCGATTGCCAGAAGAATCAGAAAAGTCAATAGACAGCTACAAGCTGAAAGAATCACGATATCCTTGACATCGGCGAAATTAAAATATTCTATCGTAAAAGCCAAAAGGCAATATATCCCCACCATCGATATGAGATATTTGCAATACGTTGCAACGCCCAGAGTAGACATTGAAGGAATTATATTCTTAGTCTTATCGTCGCGGGGCACATAAGCGAAGAACACCGGCTTCCTCAGGGCGGAAAGCAATGTGCATGCAAGGGCATTCACTCCGGGCGTGTCAGAACATATGTCGACACATAATCCCATAAGAAACGACAACGTGAACAACAGCCCGTTGCCAATGTTCATGGGAAGCCTTATTATAAAATATATGAACACTATCGGCACAGCTACATTGAACAATGCTATATGGTTGCATATAAGCACCTGCACAAGCAGCATCAAAATAAACAGCGCTGACAGCCTTATCACTTCTCTATGCATATCAAATCAATCTAAACGGTCATTTATCAGACGGCAAATCAAAATTCTTCAAAGAATCAAGTTGCGGCTTATATTCATCCTTTATGACCCTCACAGTGCTTAGTGCCTTAAAGTCGGAATTAAGCTTGATCTTGAGGATGTAGAAATTGTCGTCTCTCCCTTTGATCCTATTCATTATGGTCCCTACCGGAATGTTCTCGGGGAATGTCGTGGAATACCCACTCGTGACAACCGTGTCGCCTGCATTGAACTTTGCATGCCGAGGCACTTCATCCATATACGCAACCATTGGATCGCCACCTCTCCAGTTGAGGCTGCCTATATAGTTGGTGTCTTTTATCTTGACCGAGAGATGCTGGGTCTCATTAAGCAAGGAAATCACCCTTGAGGTATTTTCTCCTGTCACATTCACAATACCTGCAACTCCGTTTTGGTCGACAACCCCCATTCCCGTTTTCACTCCGTCGCGCTCACCTCGATTGATGGAGAAATAATTCCTGGGATGCCTGACGCTGTTGTTGACCACAGTAGCAGGAATATATCCGAAGCGTTGGGACTCGAACATAAACTTACCGGAATCCGGCAACAAGGTCATACATTCGGAAAGTTGGTGGCGCAGATTCAAAACTTCATTCTCAAGCCTCGCATTGCTTGCCTGAAGGCTTTCGTTTATGCCCTTAAGATGGAAATAACCGGTCACATTCGAAGAAGCCTTGTATAAAGAGGACGTGACATAATTAGCAGAAGTGAGATATACAGATTGCTGATAAGCACTGTGGCTGAACAACAACACACAACTAAGCAGCACATAGAATGCGAACAAGAACCACGTGCCGTATTTTATGAGGAAATTAATTAGATTTCTCACTTTCTACTATAATAATGAAGTAATTAACTATTCAAGTAGCGGAACATTAATGGGCATTCAAGATGCTGCTGACAAAAAAGAATGCCAAAATCTTCCTCCATCCAAACCGGGAACTTCAAATACAGGCTTAAATTTAGATCCATTAAACGCCAAAGCCGTCGTCCTATGGACAACGGCGTAAGTCGTATCGAAACGGACTTTCCCTCCTCATCGAATGAGGAAAGAAAATTTGTTGATGTTTTTAAGGGCAACACCTGTGCCTTTTGCAACGGCGTGCAGAGGATCCTCGGGTATCTTAAACTCAATTCTCATCTTATCCGTGAATCTCTTTGCAAGACCTTTTAACAAAGCTCCGCCACCAGCCAGATAAATGCCATTTTTGACTATGTCGGCATAAAGTTCAGGTGGCGTTTCCTCAAGGGCTGCAAGGATAGCTGCTTCCATTCTTGATATTGTCTTGTCGATGCAATGAGATATTTCCTCATAAGTCACAGGGACTTCCATTGGGAGAGACGACATCCTGTTGGGGCCATGCACAATAAATGGCTCCGGCGGATTATCGAGCACAGGAAGGGCTGACCCTACATTTATCTTTATCTGCTCAGCCATCGTAGCTCCGACCTTTAGGTTGTGGACTCTACCCATATGTTCCTGAATATCGGCAGTAAGATCATTGCCGGCAAGACGGATGCTCTTATTGCAAACTATGCCACCGAGAGAGATAACGGCAATTTCGGTGCTTCCTCCGCCTATATCTACAATCATGTTGCCTTCGGGAGCCTCAACATCAAGGCCGATGCCGAGAGCGGCAGCCATAGGCTCATATATCATATAGACATCCCTTCCACCTGCATGTTCTGATGAATCCCTGACGGCCCTGACTTCGACTTCCGTAGAACCGGACGGGATACAGACCACCATTCTGAGAGAAGGGGAGAACCACCTACGTTTTGAGCTGACCATCTTGACCATGCCTCTAATCATCTGCTCTGCCGCATTGAAGTCGGCAATCACGCCATCGCGTAAAGGGCGTATCGTACGTATGCCCGGAGGCTCTTTACCTTCCATGAGGTGAGCCTGCGTACCTACAGCAAGGAGACGGTCGGTCTTATTCTCGATAGCCACCACCGATGGCTCATCGACTACAATCTTGTCATTATGAATGATAATGGAATTGGCTGTGCCCAAATCCATTGCAATTTCCTGAGTGAATGAAAATATTCCCATTATAAGGTCGAATTAACGATTGGGGTTAAAATATCTCCCGCTTCATCAGCGAGGATGAATCTAAATATTTCTGCAAAGTTAATCAAAAAAATCCAATAATGCCTCAAAAAAATCTGAATAACTGCAAATGTAGAGTCAAGTGGCAAGTGCAAAATTAGCAAATCATTCGGAAGAACTCAATTTTCGGTGTTGAAAAACCTAATTTTTTTCTCGGTCTCTCATTGATTTGGTACTGAACTTTGTTAAGTTGATCCTGGGAGACAAGTCTGAAATCAGTGCCTTTCGGGAAATATTCTCGCAATATCTTGTTCATGTTTTCAATCGCGCCCTTTTGCCCTGAGCAATACGGGTCTGCGAAATAAACGGTACAGTCCAAGGCGTTACAGATATTCTTGTGATTCATAAACTCAACACCATTGTCTGTTGTAATGGTGTGTACAAACTGCTTGTATGGCAGTAATAATCGAATGACAGCTTCCTCAACATCGGCCGGTTTCTTAGATGGGAGCTTTGTCTGAATGAAGAAGTTCCGGCTACGTTCGATTATGGTCAGGACAGCACTTTTCTGTTCGGCTCCGACTACCAGATCCATTTCCCAGTCTCCAAATCTTTTGCCGTCGGCCTCGGCCGGACGGTCATGGATTGAAACCCTGTCTGGTATCATGGATTTTCCTGCCGTCTTGTATGGCTTGGCCTGATGTCTGCGATGTTTCATTCCATGATGCGTGTACTGGCTATACTTCTCAAGGTCTGACCTTATTTCCTGATATATACGTTCATGGGATATCTGTATGCCCTCCAGTTTGAGTTTGCCGGATATCTGTTCGGGAGACCATCTTTTCTCGACAAGCAGCTTCATGGCACGTTCCAGAACACCGGGCTTGAGCGCTGTGTTCCTAACTATACGCTCCCGTCTTTCCTTCGCCATCTCATTTGCCAGCCCGGGACTGTAGCCGCCTCTCTTGTTACGGTTGCGTTTGAGTTCGCGACAGACGGTAGACGCCGCAATCTTTTTTGCGGGAGCCGTATTTCCTTTTAATGCCGCCTCTTCTTCGCGAAGGCGGTTCAACTCGTCTGCTATGGCCTGAAGCGAAGAACCATTTTGGCGCATGGCAGAAATTGTGTATCTTTGCGCAAGGGTTAATTGATTGTACATGAGCAATACAAAATTAATTAATCTTCGGGAGACTTCGGTCTCCCTTTTTGTTTTTTTGTATTGCCACTATGGGAAAGGTTTTCTTAGCCATGGCCGCCGTCTAAAATTATGAAAACGGAGCTGCCGCAAGACAGCCCCGTCTGTTTCCACGATTTCAGCGTGGCGGATGAATCTATTGCTTGGTCGAGTTGCTCCTCTGCAGGGCTCGCCTCCTCTTCGATCCACGGGGCAAAGTTAACACTTTCCCTTGAATCTACATCATTTAGGCTCCATAACGTTGCACTTCGTTTTGGAATCTACAGAATGAAGTTGTCTAAACTAATTTGATTTGTGAAATTTTTTAAGGAAAATAACGATAAAGGCAAGGAAGTTCCAACCTTTCCAACTGGAGACGGTGGTGTCGAAGCGGTTAAGAACTGCTTTGAAACCATCCATCCATGCGTTTGTCCTCTCGATTTTCCATCTCTCCTGATACATTTCCTCATCATAGAGCCAATCCTCTTTGGAATCACCGCCATTCCTCGGATTCGGACATACATTCGGAGTGATGCCGTGGGAAATCAGGGCACTTCTGAGTTCTTTCCCGTCAAAACCTGCGTCAAGGTCACAGAAAAGTCCGTCTACGGCGATAGATGCTTCGGAGAGCTGGCCGACGATCTCTTCAACCCTTTTCTCTATTTCGTAAAGATCCGCATGATTCCCGGCCTGAGGTTCGGACATGGCGAGAGGAATTCCCTGATTGTCCGAGAAGAAAAGCGCGTTGGTCGTGCACCGCTTCTTCCTTCCTTGATATTCAGCCTTTTCGCCGCCTCTGTATACTGGCGTATGGGAACCGTCGATATGGGAGATGGACAGGTCAAGCCTGTTTTTATTTCTACTCAGAATCCTGGAATATATCTTCTGCCATTCCTCTTTTTTACACCATTTGCGGTAATGGTGGAAGACAGTCTTCCAGCTCGGACCCTCGCCGGTGAAAAGATGCCCGATCGGGAGCAGGCGCCATTGGCAGCCACTCTTGAGCTTATAGAGTATGGCGTTTACCACCTCAATAAGATCAAATTTGGAGGCATAGCCTCTTTTTGCAATCGAAAGATAGGGCATTATTTTAGATTTTATTGTATCTTTGTCGAGTACAGCGTATTCTGGCATTGGTACGGTATATTAGAGTGTGGGAACTATAATATAGTGCGTCCTTTGCGGAATGCGCTGTATTTTAATTATTTTACTGTATCATTAACATATCGAAATAAGTTTAGACAACTTCAATAACTGCAAAGCGATAAAAAAAGCGCGGATTGAGAAATCCGCGCTTTTTTATCGAAGGGGGAATTAATTTCATCCTCCCTTAAAATCAGAGTAGTTATGCCTTTCTTGTCGACAGAATCAATTGTTGAAATAAGTAGTCAGGACATAATCAATGCTTTCAAGCAGCGTCTTGAGGTCGGAATCATCGGGATTCATGGCCTTGGCTTTATCAGCTATTTGCTTGGCGGAATCAAAATATTTTGCTTTCACGTCTTTGCGGGCCTGAGCAGCCTCGGGAGAAGTCCCTTCAATTGAATCCCACTTTTTCGTGCCTATACGGAAAATTTTCTTGCTTGCGTTCTTGAGAGTCTCGAAATCAACGTTAGCCATATCAGCAGCCTTACGGTAGTCTGCCTCGGAAGCGTCATCATTGTCAGCCCTGTCATATACGTATCCTCTTAATCCATATAACGCAGCATTGTCAGGGTTGGCATCAATCACCTTGTTAAGTTCGGCAAGAGCCTCGTCAATCTTGTTGTCTACCACAAGCGCATTGATCATATTATTGATGAAAATCGGCTGTTCGAGTCCGAATTTCTCATGACCGGCCTTTGCGACATCCATGATATGCTTCTGCGCCTCAGCCGTGCGAGCTTCGTCGCGCTGCGCCACAGTCTGCCAGCATGCTATCTCATAGACATAAGCCTCATGTTGCTGATAGCCGGCCTCGCGGGCCTTTTTGAAAGCTTCTGCGCTCTTCTCCACTTCATTTCCTGAATATCCTGAAAGGCCGGCATTGAAGTAGGCAGTGGCAATCTGCTCAGCAGGTATTAGCGCTGACGCCTTGCCCATCATACCAGAGGCAGGGAGGTCGCCATAGACCATAAACGCCTCATAGGCTTGAGGATAATACATCTTCTCATTGAAATAGTTGGCACCTGCCGTGAAGAAATCGTTGGCATGTCCGGCAATCTTATTGAGAATGTCTTTGGAATATTTAGGCTTAACTTTTCCCTTAGCGTCAGGGACGCTGTCAAGAGGGAGGGCCTTAAGGAAATACTTATAAGCATTCATCAACTCATCTGCCATAACGGCAGGTTTTGCAGATGGGTCATCAGGATTGATCATCTGGGTTTTCGTTGCATTATCGTAGGCATCCATTTCAATTTTGCCAGCGACATAGTACGTGCGAGCCTCATTTTTTGTCTGAGGATCTTCCATTGCCTGCTTAATCAGGTTGCGTGCGTTGTTTAGCTGATCGGTCTTACCGGCAAGTTTGTCGGCTTGATCAACATTTGCCTTCTGTGCGCCGGCAGAACCTATGGCTGCAAGACATAGCGCGAGAGCGATAAACTTATTCATAGCAAATATGATAAAAAATTATTGATTTTCAAAAAAGTTAGTTTCCCTACTACTTAACATCGGATTCCACCGGGCTACCGTCAGCAATCTCCGAATTGTCTGCTTCATCCGGCTCATCGGGAAGTGGCACCTCATTAACAGTCACTTCTGGAACCGACTCTTCGACAATCAAGTCGAGCACACCATCAAGCTCTTCCTTTGCTTCCTCTTCAGGATCGGAATCGACCTTACATACGGAAGCTATTTTGTCTCCACGTTTAGCCAAATCGATAAGCTTGACCCCTTGGGTTGCCCTACCCATGATACGGACTCCGGCTACGGGAAGCCTTAATGTGATTCCGCTTTGATTGATTATCATCAGATCGTTGGAATCATTGACGTTCTTTATTGCCACAAGCTCACCGGTCTTGTCGGTGATGCTCATCGTTTTCACGCCTTTTCCACCGCGATTCGTCACACGATAGTCGTCCAAGGGAGATCTTTTCCCGTATCCATTCTGAGAAACAACCATTACAGTCTCATCTTCAGCTCCGGTCATCGTAATCATACCAACAACTTCGTCATCTTCTCCGCCAAGAGTCATGCCCCTTACGCCGGTAGATACGCGTCCCATTTCCCTGACCTTGCTCTCATGGAAACGAATCGCCCGACCCTCACGATTAGCAAGGATCACCTCTGCATTTCCATCAGTAAGCCTTACCTGAATCACGCGGTCGCCATCGAGAATCTTGATGGCTTTTTTGCCATTTACAGGGATATAGGCATATTCCCGGAGCTTAGTTTTCTTGATAATGCCGTTTTTAGTGGCGAAAATAAGATTGTGGGTATCTGCATATCCTTCCTCCTTACCTTTTGCCACACGGATAAACGCATTGACGCGGTCGTCGGCGTCTATCATTAAAAGATTCTGTATGGCACGTCCTTTTGAGTTCTTGCCATACTCAGGAATTTCGTATACTTTCATACGATATACTTGTCCTTTTTCAGTAAAGAACAACATATCGTTGTGGTTGGTTGCAGGATATATATGCTCAATGAAATCCGAATCGCGGGTGTCGCTGCCTTTTGCCCCGACGCCTCCACGATTTTGCGCACGGAACTCAGAGAGGGGAGTGCGCTTGATATATCCGAGATGAGAAATCGTGATGATCATTTCGTCGTCGGGATAGAAATCCTCGGCATTGAGGTCTCCGGAGAAAAGATTGATCTTTGTGCGACGTTCGTCACCGTATTTATCGCGAATTTCTATAAGCTCGTCTTTCATGACCTGTTTGCAGACCTCGTCGTTGTTGAGGATGTCGTTGAGATGCTCAATCAGCTTCATCAGGTTGTCGTATTCAGCACGAAGTTTCTCCATTTCGAGACCCGTAAGCTGACGAAGCCTCATCTCTACTATTGCCCTTGTCTGAACATCATCAAGATCAAATCTTTCAGAAAGACGCGCCCTTGCTATTTCTGCATTCTGGGAAGAGCGGATAATGGAGATGACCTCATCGATATTGTCGCAAGCAATCATCAATCCTTTCAGGATATGAGCTCTCTCTTCGGCTTTTCTAAGCTCATATCTTGTACGTCGAATCACGACCTCATGCCTATGCTCAACAAAGGCGACAAGCAGCTCCTTGAGATTGAGTGTCTTCGGGCGGCCATTGACAAGCGCCACATTATTGACGCTGAAAGAGGTCTGAAGCTGTGTCATCTTATACAGCTTATTGAGAATCACCTTAGCATTTGCATCACGCTTGATGTCGATTGCAATGTGAATGTTGCCTCTTGCCGAAGTGTCGGTGATATCTGAAATACCTTCTATTTTCTTCTCCTCAACCAAGTCGGCGATGCTCTTGACAAGATCATTTTTGACAACCCCATAGGGTATTTCCGAAATTATGATCTGATCGTGGTTGCCGTCGTTTTCAATTTCAGCCTTTGCACGGATAAGGACACGCCCTCTTCCGGTCTCGAATGCATCCCTGACTCCCTGCATTCCAAAAATCTCGCCTCCGGTGGGGAAATCAGGAGCCTTGATATATTCCATAAGCCCCTCGATGTCGATATCGGGATTGTCAATGACCGCTATCGAGGCATTAAGAGATTCCGTGAGATTATGAGGAGGCATATTCGTGGCCATGCCGACAGCAATGCCAGAACCGCCATTTACGAGAAGATTAGGAATCCTTGTAGGAAGCACGGACGGCTCGGAAAGCGTATTGTCGAAATTAGGCACGAAATCAACAGTCTCAGCATCTATGTCGCGAAGCATCTCCTCGCCCATTTTGGCAAGCTTCACTTCCGTGTAGCGCATGGCGGCCGGAGAATCACCGTCGATTGAGCCAAAATTACCCTGTCCGAAAACAAGAGGATATCTCAAAGACCATTCCTGAGCCATCCTGACCATCGTAAAATAGATTGACGAGTCGCCATGAGGATGGTATTTACCCATCACTTCGCCAACGACTCGAGCTGATTTTTTCGTGTCTCCGGAAAAGAAATTTCCAAGTTCATTCATTCCGAAAAGCACCCTACGATGCACGGGCTTAAAGCCGTCTCTGACATCGGGAAGAGCACGCGAGACTATGACCGACATAGAATAGTCGATGTAGGCACTCTTCATTTCTGACTCGATGTTAATCGGAATAATTTTGTCGTCTCCTTGCATGTTTAGTAATTCTACATATTTTGACAGATTCCGGAGAGTGGAGGCCGAAGCGGCCGGGTCTGTCGTTTCCAAGGAGCAAAGTTAATAATTTTTCTTTAAACAGGCAATAGCCATTTTGGAAATTTCACATATCGGCATCAGTGAAAAAAAGCAAGGCAACAGCCACCGAAAAAGGAGCGAAATCTGAAATTACAAGTAAATTGACAAAGATTTGATAAATTTGGCACGACATTTGCGCTACTATGATTGTTTAATAACAGGAGGCGTTTCAAGAATAATGGAAAAGACATCTGCCTCCCCAATCACACATAATTAAAGAATCATAACACACAAGCATATTTTGATGAAAAACGATTTCTCAAAACAATTCCGGCCAATCCTGGATTTGGCCATGGAAGAGGTCAAGACTTTCCAGTCTCCTGCCATACTGAGCGAACATTTTGTGCTCGGGTCGCTAAGGAATCAGGAAGGATATGCAATCAAAATCTTACGACAATTGCAAGTGCCTGTGGATGAGATGACTCAAGAAATTGAGAACTATCTGCTTAATGCCAAGGCGCCATCTGAGACGACAACCCTTTTTGAACAGCAATTCAAGATTTCATTGTCGGCCATCCGACATCTTCAGCTTGCCACATCCGAGGCAAGAAAGATGAATGCACACATCATATCCGGAGAACATGTGCTTCTTGCCCTAATCCACGACCAAAGGTCGATGGACAGCGACTTTTTGCGACAGATAAAAGAGAAATACCTGAATTTCGACATTTCAATACAGAATCTTTCCGAAGCAGCCGCGCCAACGTCAGGACAAGATTTCGAAGAAGATGAAGATGATGACAACGAGATTTCTCCGTTTAAGGGCAACGAGCGGCCCAAAAGTGACAAACCGTCAAAATTCGGTAAAAAAGTCTCCGGCGGAAAGGGAGGCAACGACACTCCCGCTCTTGATAAGTTTGGTTATGACATGACCAAGGCTGCGGCAGAGGACAAACTTGACCCTGTGGTGGGCCGCGAAATAGAGATCGAACGTCTCGCCCAGATTCTCTCGCGCAGGAAAAAAAACAATCCCGTGCTGATAGGTGAGCCCGGAGTGGGGAAATCCGCGATAGTAGAGGGTCTTGCCTTGAGGATTGTGCAAAGGAAGGTGTCACGAGTGCTTTTCGACAAAAGGGTAATAGGTCTTGATATGGCCGGGATGTTGGCAGGCACAAAATATCGTGGGCAATTTGAGGAAAGGATAAAGGCCGTGCTTGACGAGCTTTCGAAAAATCCCGACATCATCCTTTTCATTGACGAAATCCATACAATCGTCGGAGCCGGAGGAGCTCCCGGAAGCATGGATGCAGCCAATATGCTGAAACCGGCTCTCGCACGAGGAGAAATACAATGCATTGGGGCGACAACTCTCGATGAATACAGACAAAACATTGAAAAGGACGGAGCTCTTGAGCGTAGATTCCAAAAGGTGATGGTAGAGCCTACGACGCCTGAAGAGACTCTTCTTATTCTCCAACAAGTGAAGGACAAATATGAGCAACATCATAATGTCAACTACACAGAAGATGCTTTGCGTGCATGCGTTGACTTGACAGAGAGATACGTCAGCGACCGCAATTTCCCTGACAAGGCATTGGACGCCCTTGACGAAGCTGGTTCAAGAGTGCACATCACGAATATCGTAGTTCCGGAAGAGATTGAGCGTCTTGAACGCGAGGTTGACGAAGCCACGCAAGAGAAGCTTGCAGCAGCCAAAGCCCAGAATTTTGAACTTGCCGCATCTCTTCGCGACAAGGAAACCCACAAAAAGGAGGAACTCGAACAAGCCAAGACAGCATGGGAGAAGAAGCTTGACACAGAGCGCCAGAGTGTTGACGAAGAGAAGGTGGCAGAGGTCGTGGCAATGATGACCGGAGTGCCAACCCAAAGGATAGCACAAGCAGAAGGAGCCAGGCTTCTTGAGATGGGAGAAAATCTTCATGGAGCCGTCATCGGACAGGACGATGCAATCAAGAAGGTGGTGAAAGCCATTCAAAGGAATAGAATTGGCCTGAAAGATCCTGAAAAGCCTATAGGAGTATTTATGTTTCTCGGGCCAACAGGAGTGGGTAAGACCCATCTCGCCAAAAAGCTGGCTGAATATCTCTTCGATTCCAAGGACGCTTTGATTCGCATGGACATGAGTGAATATATGGAAAAATTCACAGTGTCTCGTCTTGTCGGGGCACCTCCGGGATACGTGGGATATGAAGAGGGCGGACAATTGACAGAAAAAGTAAGGAGGCATCCATATTCCGTCGTTCTGCTTGACGAAATTGAGAAGGCACATCCCGATGTCTTCAACTTGCTTCTGCAAGTGATGGACGAAGGAAGACTGACGGATTCACTCGGACGGAGAATCGACTTCAAGAACACGATTCTCATAATGACAAGCAATGTCGGCTCTCGCCAACTAAAAGATTTCGGAGGTGGAATAGGCTTCAACACTGAGACAGTCTCCAAGGAACAAGCACATGGCGTCATTTCCAAAGCACTGAACAAGGCATTCTCACCGGAATTTCTCAACCGCGTGGACGACATCATAATGTTCGACCAACTTGACAAGGAAGCAATATCCAAAATAATAGATATCGAACTTAAAGATTTCTATTCCCGAATCGAAAAGCTTGGATTCAAGCTCAATCTGACAGATGAAGCCAAGAATTTCATCGCCGAAAAAGGATATGATAAAAACTTTGGAGCACGACCGCTGAAACGTTCGATCCAGAAATATCTCGAAGACGAGCTGGCAGAACTGATGCTGAAATTGAATGCCCAAGGCCAAATCGGAGGCACTATAACCGTTGAATATCAAAACGGCGATGAAAAGCCCAAGGCTTCCTATATCCCGCTTATCACAGATAATCCCGGTTTGATTGAATAAAAACAAGTGGAAAATAAATCGGATACAAAAAGACAAGCTCCCGCCGGCGGGAGCTTGTCTTTTTGTATCCGATTTATTGCAGTTATACGCCAACTAAAACTTTTTCATATGCAAGCCGTCGGCCCCATCTGAAATCAAATGTTCCCACAAATACATAGTCATTTTTATGAAGAATCCTTTTCATGATTATATTGTTCTCACCGGTATCCGCTCGAATGACTTTTATTCCCATACTCCGACATTCATCTTCAATCATCTTTAGGATACTGTCGGATTTATGCCTTCCCCGTATATCTTCGGAGACTGCAAGACGATGAATCACGCCAAAATCACTTGCGGACGGCCATATACCCCTAAAATCGAGATATGCCTCATCATTCAAGGCGAGGAACACATAACCTACTATCGCCCCTGCTTCTGTGAAAACCCTGGCGCCGCCATTGTTGATATCGGATTCCAATACCCCGGCAGAGGGATAACCGTCTTCCCATTGCCGGAATCCTATCGACCGCTGGAAGGCTCTTGCAGAATCAAAGATTTCGAGCAGTCTTCCCATATCTTCTCTGTATGCTTTCCTAATATCCATAGATGAAAGAGCTCTAAAGCACGATTGAATGATTCTGCTCTAAAACAACAGAGCTATGCGATATGTGATAAACGAAAGAACCCAAGCGAGAGCCGTGTTATAGACAATTGTAAACACGCCATATTTCCATGAGCCTGCTTCCTTTACAATCGCCACGACTGAAGCTATACAAGGAAAGTATATCAACACAAAAACAAGGAAGGCAAGAGCCTTGGCAGGAGTGAACGGAGCCTCGCCTGTGGTCTTCGACGTCTTTCTCAGTCTTTCTGACAATAGCTCGGCATCGTCATCGCCTACATAGAGCACTCCCAGTGTGGACACTACAACTTCTTTCGCAGCACATCCCGCAAGCAGGGAACTGCATATCTTCCAATTAAAATCCATTGGAGACATCACAGGCGCACAGCCTTTCCCGATATATCCAAGAATCGAATGTCCTTGCTGATATTCATTCATCACCAAAGTATCTATCGCTCCTACAGAAGAAGAGGCAAGCGTGGACTCCGGCATTTCCTTTAAAGCATTCATTTTGTAGTCCTGAGGAACCTGGTCCGCCGAATAACGAGGGAAATAGGAAAGAGCCCATATGATGACTGAAGCAACAAGAATTATCCCTCCCATTTTCTTAAGATACTGCTTGGCCTTCGACCACATATTGCGGATGGTGGCCTTTGCAGTAGGGATACGATAAGGAGGCAGTTCCATGACAAACGGCGTCTCATCCTTACCAAACCAGAATTTTCTTAAGAGTCTGGCAGTGATTACCGCTACAATCACTCCAAGCAAGTAAAGACCGGAAAACACCCAAGCCCCATATGCCGGAAAAAATGCACCAGCAAGGAGAATATAGATCGGTATTCTTGCAGAACAACTGATGAACGGATTTATCAGGATAGTAATCAGCCTACTCGATTTGCTTTCGATGATTCTTGTCGACATTATTGCGGGGACATTGCAACCGAATCCCATGACAAGGGGAATAAATGACTTTCCATGAAGTCCCATCTTGTGCATAAGCTTATCCATGATGAACGCAACCCTTGCCATATAGCCCGAATCCTCCATGAAAGATATGAATGCATAGAGGATAAGAATATTCGGGAGAAAGACTATAACTCCGCCAACTCCGCCAATCACGCCATCGAGGAGAAGGTCTTTAAACGGACCGTCGGACATATACGTACCCAAAAGACCGGAAATCCAGCTGACAAGGGACTCAATCCACTCCATAGGATAGGAGCCAATCTGGAATGTCGCCCAAAACATCAGCCACATGACAAGAAGGAAAATCGGGAAGCCAAACAATTTGTTTGTCACAAAAGCATCTATTATTCTTGTGGATTCTTCCTCCTGTTTCTCTCCATCTTTAAAAGTTTCGGCAAGGGCACCCTGTATGAAACCATATTTTTCCGAAGCAATCAAGGAATTGGGGTCGTCTCCAAGATCTTTCTCGATTCTGGCCGACTCCCTGTCGCGAATCTCACACCATTTGGGATAGCCCGGATAATCTTCAAGAATGTGCTCCACTTCAGGATCTCTCTCAAGCATTTTTATAGCAAGATATCGAGGGGAGAAACGATGCGTCACATTAGTATCCTCCTTCATAGCAGCATTGAGGGCCGCTACACCTTGCTCCAATTCAGGACGCATGCGGATATGTATGTGGCGAGTGTCGGGATTCTTCATTTCATAAACCTGAATGACCGTATCAAGAAGATTGTCTACGCCCCATCCGGTAGAAGCTTTAGTCGGAACCATGGGTACTCCGAGCATCTTTCCCAACTGCTCATAATCAAGATATGCATGGCTTCTTTCCAATTCATCATACATGTTGAGAGCTATGACCATGCTCCGGTTCATATCGATCAACTCCGACGTCAGATAAAGATTCCTTTCAAGATTAGAGGCCACCACCACGTTGACAATAACGTCTGGAGTCTCCTCTTTAAGGTATCTCATGACATACAATTCCTCCGGAGAGTAAGCTGACAGGGAATATGTCCCCGGCAAGTCGACTATGTTAAGCCGATAGCCCTTATAGGTCATATAGCCTTCCTTTGCGCCAACCGTCACTCCCGCATAATTACCAACATGTTCGTGAGAACCCGAGACGATATTGAAAAGAGAGGTCTTACCACAATTGGGATTTCCAACAAGAGCAATGTTTATAATCTTGTCTTTTCTTAGCAATGCGTGATCATCTATTAAGCCGCCAGGAGCTTTGCTCTCTGCTTTTCCGTTTGCTTTCTCCCATTCTTCAAGTGGCTGGATGTCGATAAGATTAGCCTCTGCTCTCCTTAAAGACACCTCATAATCCATAAGACTGTATTTTATCGGATCCTGAAGAGGAGCGTTCAGAACCATCTTAACTTTCCTGCCTCTTACAAAACCCATTTCCATGACACGCTTTCTGAACGCCCCATGACCCAAAATTTTGGTTATTACCCCGGTTTGACCGGGCTTAAGATCGGATAACCGCATCGTATTTATTTTTCTTTAGAGCTCTTGTTACTGTCTCTCCTTGGCAAATCATTCAGATTATGCCAAAGTACTTGCAAATTTAAGCAATTTAAAAATAAGTTTAAATAAATTCAGTTATTATTATTCCTAAAATACCTACATCTCGGTATTCCGAAAGGATGAGCTCATAAGAAAGTCTCAGCCGCTCGGCGCGACTGAGACTTCCTTATTTTATTCTACAACGAGAAGCATCTAATCTCTTTACTTGCTTTCCTTTAGGTGCTTATCAAGGAAACGGAAGAAGACTCTTTGCCACAAAATAGCGTTCTGAGGCTGAAGGATCCAGTGGTTCTCATTCGGAAAGACAAGCATTTCAGCTTCAAGCCCACGCATTTTTGCAGCATTGAATGCCATCATTCCTTGCGATGCGAGAATGCGATAGTCAAGCTCGCCAACTGTGACAAGAATTGGAGCCGTCCAATTATTTACGAAAAGATGAGGCGAGTTTGCATAGGTGCGTTGAGCCACTGCATTGCTCTTATCCCAGAACGGGCCGCCAAGATCAAAGTCTACAAACCACATTTCCTCCGTCTCAAGATACTGCGATTCTACATTGAAAATACCCGCGTGAGCAACAAGGGCCGCGAATCTTCCTTCATGATGACCTGCCAGCCAATAGACGGAGAAACCACCGTAGCTTGCCCCTATGGCTCCAACGCGTTTCTCATCTATATATGATTCCTTTGCCATATTATCTACAGCGGAGAAATAATCCTTCATGTTCTGACCGCCATAATCACCGGAAATCTGACGATTCCATTCCGTCCCGAATCCCGGCAGACCTCTGCGGTTGGGGGCAATCACCACGTAGCCATGTGCCGCCATGATCATAAAATTCCATCGATAGCTCCAGAATTGGCTGACAGCCTGCTGCGGGCCGCCCTGACAATAAAGCAACGCGGGATATTTTTTATTCGGATCAAAATCCGGAGGAAGAATCACCCATGTGCACATTTCCTTACCATCCGTGGTTGGCACCATGACTTTTTTAACTTCTCCAAGTTTCAACTGACCCAAAAGTTCGGTATTCACATTCGTCAGTTGTTTCACCTCCCTGTTGTCAGAGCGAACAAGGCATATTTCATTTGGAGCACTCATCGAATGGCGTAATGAAATGACTGCATTGTCAGCGACAGGGACAACCGTTGAGTAATCGCAAACGCCGGTGGCAACGGTGTCTATCACACATGTCTTGACATCAATCTTGAAAATGGGTTCCACACCTTGATAGTAGCCAGCAAACCATATGGATTCTCCATTTTTCGCCCAGGCAATTTGTTCGGGCCAATAATCCCAGTTTTCAGTCAAATCCCTTTTCGCGCGTTCTTTCGTGGTCATATCCATCACCATAAGACGCTTCTTGTCGCTTTCAAACTTGGCGGTCTTCATCGAAAGCCAAGCAAGCGATTTGCCGTCGGGCGAGAATACCGGATCAGTATCATAGCCCGGAATCTCTTCAGTGAGGTTTGTTGTCTCTTTTGATGACAGGTCATAAAGATAAAGGTTGCTATCAGTAGAGAAGGCATAATCCATCCCCTTTAATTTGCGAGACACATAGACAAGCGTTTTGCTGTCGGGCGACCAGGCAAAAGCCTCGCTGCCACCAAAGGGACGCATCGGGCACTCATATGGCTCGCCCTCCATGATATCAATAGCATTGGAAATGCCTGATTCCGCCATATCCGCCACGAAAGGATGGGGAATCTCTGTCACCCACTCATCCCAATGCTTATACATCAAATCATCTACGACACGTCCGGATGTCAGCGGGAGATCCTTGAACAGTTCCTCGTCCTTGTTGAAAGCCTTGATAGGGGAACCATATACAATCTTAGAGCCATCAGGAGAAATCTTAAAGCATTCGATACCATTCTCTACGTCTGAAATCCTTTTCACTCCAGATCCATCTGCATTCATGACAAATATCTGAGTCTTCTTCGACTCGTCGTCCTTGCGCAAGAAAGCGATTTTATTGCCGTTATCAATCCATTGGAGATTAGATTCCGATGAGGCTGTCGTGGTCAGCCTGACCATGTTTTTCCCGTCGGCATCCATGGAATAAATCTCAGCATTACTTTTGTTTTCCTTAATGCTCTCATAAGCCAACGTAAAGATGATTTTCGAACCATCAGGCGATGGATGGGCATCAGAAATACGACCAAAAGCTTCAAGCACTTCGGGAGAAAACATTCCATCCGTTATTTGGATGTCGGGCCGCTCTATGACACTCCCGTCTGATTGGGAACCGGAGCTCTGACACCCAGACAGGGCAACCGGCAAAAGCATAGCGCCCATTGCAAATTTAAGTTTGTTCATGAAAATAAAAGTTTATATGGTTTCGATACACACGTTTCATTTTGATATATTTGAAACTCTCTTACACTTCAAAATTCTCAGCCATCGAAAGGATAAGACATTTGATTTATTCGATGGCTGAGAATAAGACGGACAATTTCAATGCGAAACTACAAAACTTTTACGACACAAGCAAATATATGGCACTAAAAGCGTAAAACAATCTCTTCGCCTGTCAAAGTCATCTTTTTTTAACGCCTCCAGTTCTACCGGTCTTCCTGCTTTTATCCGTCAATCTGCTTTTGCGCCTGTCGTTTTTAATATGGCATGAATTATTATCCGGATACAACCTCCCGAGCAAATCTGTCCGATGAATCTTTTTTAATTCCGAAATTATTTGCTGCCTTGCTTCAGGCTTATACCAGAAAAAAAACTGACGTTGCCTTAATTTATCTTGTTCGGTTTTAGCAGTGAATACCTTTTCACCGGTATAGGGGTGAAATCCGGAGTAATAAATTTCAGTAGCCAGAGTCATCGGAGTGGGAGTGAAGTCTTGCACCTGTTCAAGTCGGAAATCCATATCCTTTGTGATAGCTGCAAGTTCCGCCATATCCTCCTCATGACATGCAGGATGGGAGGATATGAAATATGGGATCAACTGCTGTTTCAATCCAGCTTCCCTGTTCAGTCGATGAAATATGTCCTTGAATTCACTGAAAAGCGAAAATGATGGTTTTCTCATGCAATCAAGCACTCGATCTGAGGTATGCTCCGGAGCGACTTTCAAACGTCCGCTGACATGATTGACTATCAACTCCCGGATATATCTTTTGTTTGCAATGGCCACATCCTTGTCTTTGCAATCCGCCATTGCAAGATCGTATCTGACTCCGCTTCCAATAAAGGATTTCTTCACCTCAGGCAGCTCATCAACACTTTTATAAATGTCGATCAAAGGTCGGTGGTCATTGTCAAGATTCTGACAAGGCTTGGGATGCAGACATGACGGACGCGAGCATTTTATGCAAATAGAGCGATCCCTGCCCCCCATGGCATACATATTTGCGGATGGACCTCCAAGATCGGATATGTATCCCTTGAAATCAGGCATCTCGCAAACCTTCCGGGCCTCTTTCAATATAGATTCCTTTGACCGGGAAGATATAAACTTACCTTGATGAGCAGAAATCGTACAAAACGCACAACCTCCGAAGCACCCACGGTGAAGATTGATGGAATGGCGAATCATCTCATAGGCAGGGATGACCTTCCCCTTATAACGAGGATGGGGCATTCTTGTATATGGCAAATCAAAAGAGGCATCTATCTCCCCTTGAAGCATCGGGGGAAACATCGGAGTGATCTTCACCATCTTCCCTAATGCCGACTGCCAGATAACCTTGCCATAGAACTTATTAGATTCTTCCTCAACATGCCTGAAATTCAATGCCTGTTTTCTTTTATCCTTCAGACATTCTTCATAGCTCGCCAAAATAATATCGTCAATCCCAGGGGATTCCTGAGAAATAAAAGCCGTCTGAGGTATATCGTTCATCTCCTCAATGTGTTGTCCCGAATCAAGTCTGCGTGCTATTTCCAGTATGGTCCTTTCCCCCATGCCATAGCTGACCATATCCACAGGCGCGTCGATAAGAATAGAGGGCAGAAGGCGATCCTGCCAATAGTCATAATGAGCAACCCTTCTAAGCGACGCTTCTATTCCACCGGCAATAATCGGCACATCCGGATATAAATCTCTCAAAATCTTTGAATAGACCACGGTAGGGTAGTCGGGGCGCATACCATGGCGTCCGCCTGCAGTGAAAGCATCATCATGACGAAGGCGACGGTTGGCTGTATAGTGATTGACCATTGAGTCCATCGCTCCGGCCGAAACCCCGAAGAAAAGTCGAGGCCTTCCAAGCTTCTTAAAGTCTCTGAAATCGTCACGCCAATTCGGTTGAGGGACAATTGCCACCTTAAAGTCTGCCTTCTGAAGCGTACGCCCTATGACAGCCGCTCCAAAAGAGGGATGGTCTACGTATGCATCTCCTGAGAACAGAATAACGTCTGGGCAATCCCATCCAAGACGCTCCATCTCATCCTTAGAAGTAGGGAGAAATAATTTATAATCAGTAGTCATTATTCCGCCTCCTCTTTTTTAGTCTCATATATTTCCTTGAGGGTAAGAAGCTCGTCGCGAAGTCGAGCTGCCTCAATAAAATCAGTCTTTTTGGCAGCAGCGATCATCTCCGCATTAATCTTGTCAATCCTTATTTTCAGTTGCTCCGGATTCATGTATTCGATCACGGGATCGGCCACCATTCCTATCTTATGGTCTTCCTCTATATAAGGCTTTGGAGATGAAGCAGACGAAGTCCTAATCTTAGAAGGACGTTTCTGCGACGTTTGTTTTGAAGATGCATCTTTTGAAGCGACTTCCTCTTCGCCGCTATAAAGAGTGATCAAATCCCTTGCAGAAGACTTCTTGACAATCTGGGTGGGAATGATTCCATTCTTTTCATTGTACTGAATCTGCTTCGCGCGCCGTCTCTCAGTCTCGTCAATCGTGCGCTGCATGCTATCCGTGATTTTGTCTGCATACATTATGACCTTCCCATTGACATTTCGGGCAGCACGTCCGGCCGTCTGCGTCAATGATCTGTGATTGCGAAGGAATCCCTCCTTATCTGCATCAAGAATCGCGACAAGGCTCACCTGAGGAAGGTCAAGGCCTTCTCTAAGTAGATTTACCCCAATCAAGACATCATACACACCCTCCCGCAAATCCTCAAGGATGCGTATTCTCTCCAGAGTGTCGACATCGCTATGGATATACGCACTTGATATTCCCCATTTCCGAAGATGCTGGTCGAGCTCTTCAGCCATGCGTTTAGTCAGAGTCGTCACCAACGTACGCTCTCCGGCCTCAATCCTTAATTGGATCTCTTCCATTAAATCGTCAACCTGATTCATCGTAGGCTTTATGACAATTTCCGGATCAAGAAGTCCTGTTGGCCGGATCACTTGTTCCGTGAAGACACCTTCCGTCTGCATCAATTCATAATCTCCCGGAGTAGCGCTGACATAAATCGTCTGAGGAGTAAGCCTCTCAAATTCTTCAAACTTCAGGGGACGGTTGTCGATAGCGGCAGGGAGGCGGAAACCATATTCAACTAGATTCATTTTCCTTGAAAGGTCGCCGCCATACATAGCGCGGACCTGGGGGAGAGTCACATGGCTCTCATCTATAATTGTAAGGAAATCTTTCGGGAAATAGTCAAGAAGACAGAACGGACGCATACCCGGATCTCTTCCATCGAAATAACGAGAATAGTTCTCAATTCCCGCACAATGTCCAATCTCCTTCATCATCTCAAGATCATACGTGACACGTTCTCTCAATCGGTCGGCTTCCACGATTTTTCCTTCTCTGGCGAAGAAATCGCACTGCGTGCCTAAATCCACGGCAATCTGATCTATTGCAGACGCCATTCTTTCTTTCGAAGTCACAAAAATATTTGCAGGGTAGATATTGAAACCATCAAGATTCGAAAGGACCATTCCATTGACTGGATCGATTGTCTGAATTTTCTCTATCTCATCGCCCCAGAACAGCACTCTTAGCTGTATCTCTTCAAACGACAGCATTATGTCGACCGTGTCACCCTTCACCCTGAATTGTCCATGATTTAGTTCGATTTCCGACCTTGAGTAGAGAGAATCCACAAGACGCCTAAGGAACGCGTTTCTTGGAATCCTTTGACCCACAGAAATCTGAATCACACTTTGCTGGAAATCTTCAGGATTGCCCATGCCATAAATGCAGCTGACACTTGAGACTACGACAACATCACGTCTTCCGGAAAGGAGGGCTGCCGTAGTGGAGAGACGAAGACGTTCAATCTGGTCGTTGATCATAAGATCCTTCTCTATGTATTTGTCGGAGGATGGTATGTAGGCTTCCGGCTGATAGTAATCATAGTAGCTGACAAAATACTGAACGGAATTATCAGGAAAAAAATTCTTGAATTCCGAATAAAGTTGAGCTGCAAGAGTTTTATTATGGGAAAGGATAAGGGTAGGGCGTTTCACTTGCTGAATGACATTGGCCATAGTGAAAGTCTTGCCCGAACCGGTCACGCCGAGCAAAGTTTGTCGCCCGACCCCGGAATTCACACCGTTGACAAGCTCCTGTATAGCTTCGGGCTGGTCGCCGGTGGGTCGATATTCTGAAGTAAGTTTAAAATCCATGCTAAAGATGACAAAAGATTATATACAATTGTCGATGAACGGGTTTAATCGATTTTGAGCAGGTCAATTTTAAGTACCCGCGTAAATATAAACGCAGAAGTATGATGCTAAATTTTAGTATGGACTAAAAATATGTATGCAAAGGCATAGAGCAGGCTCTTAAGATGGGGGATATTGGCGTAAAAAAAGAAAGGAGAAACATAATAAAGACCAAAAAACGTATGGAAACTCGGCATAATCTTGCATGATACACTAAAAAGGATTAACTTTGCAATGTAAAATAAAAATAGAACCGCATCAGCGGAAGAAAAAAGCATATAATAATGAGAAAAAACATTGTAGCCGGCAACTGGAAAATGAACACCGTTCTTGAAGAAGGTGTTGAACTTGCCAGCCAGGTAAATGATCTTCTCAAAGAGAAGAAAGCTAATTGCGAGGTCATCATGTGCGTTCCTTTCACGCATCTCGTTTCAGTCAAAGGAGTTATTGACGAGCCCTTGAAACTTGGGGCAGAAAACTGCTCAGAACATGAGAAAGGAGCCTATACGGGAGAAGTCAGTGCTTCCATGGTGAAGTCTACCGGAGCAAGCCACGTCATACTTGGCCACAGTGAGCGCAGACAATATTTCGGAGAAAACAACGAGCAGCTTCTTGCAAAGACGCGCCTTGCACTTGCAAATGGCCTGACACCGATTTTCTGTGTAGGCGAAGTGCTTGAAGAACGTGAAAACGGCACATACAACGATGTTGTGAAGGGTCAGGTTGAAGCTTTGTTTGACCTGCCTGCAGAGGAATTCTCAAAAATCGTAATAGCATACGAACCAGTATGGGCCATCGGCACAGGAAAAACAGCCACAGCAGAACAGGCCCAGGACATGCATGCCCATATACGCAACGTAGTGGCACAGAAATATGGCAAAGAGCTTGCAGACAACACTTCAATCCTTTATGGAGGTTCTTGCAAACCATCTAACGCCAAAGAGCTTTTTGCAAAACCGGACGTAGACGGCGGTCTTATCGGCGGAGCAGCCTTGAAAGCTGATTCATTCATGGGAATCATTGAAGCTTTCGATTAAAAAGCATATCGCAAGAAGGCTCTGTGCCTCAGTAGGGCACAGAGCCCTCATTTTTTTAATAACATAAAAGCGGCAGCAGGCATCGTTCTGCATCTTGGCCGCAAATAAACCGGGAAAATCAAATGACCACTACTCCGGCAAGGATTCTCCGCATGGTTCTCGCCTGTGTGCTATCAATATCAGTATCTTTCGGAACAAAAGCCACCGCACAGAACCCAAACGACGGAGACATTGACATTGTTGAAAGGATACAGCAGGAGTCAAACGGGAATGTCGAAATAGAAATCCCAGCTTCCATATTGGAGCTTATATTGAAAAAAGACTCCCCAAAGCCCTCGCATGAGATCAGACCGGGCATTAATAAGTTGTCGGGATTCAGAATCCAAGTATTTAGCGATGGCCGCAATCAGCATACCCTTGAAGCAAGAGCCAAAGCCAGAGGGAGTGCTATTCTTGCGCGATTCCCTAAATATCGGGGTCAGATATACACCTACTCTCATTCTCCCAACTGGTATACCAGAATTGGCAATTTCCGGACAAATACAGAGGCCAACCATGCGCTCGACGAACTAAAAAGGGCATTCCCGAACTATGCGTCAGAAATGAGGGTGGTGAAATGTCAAATCGTAGTCATAAAGCAATAACAATGGAAAACCGCGATGAAAAGACGGTGAATGCCATAGCGGCTCATTACCGTGAGATATTACGACTCATCGGAGAGAATCCTGAAAGAGAGGGACTGAAAAAGACTCCTATGCGGGCAGCAAAGGCGCTATATGACATTACAGCCGGATATAGGCTTGATCCGACAGAAATTGCCAATCAGGCAATTTTCGAACATGCAGGTTCAAGAATTGTCATTGTCAAAGACATTGAATTCTATAGCATGTGCGAGCATCATATACTACCTTTTTTCGGTAAAATAGCTATAGGATATATCCCTGACGGAAAAATGATTGGTCTATCAAAACTCGCCAGACTCGTAGATTGCTATGCGAAGCGACTTCAAGTGCAGGAAAGATTGACAGCGGATGTCTGCCATATCTTAACGGAAACACTGCCCAACCATGGAGTGATAGTCGCTTGCGAAGCCGGACATCTTTGCATGAAGATGAGGGGAGTGGAGAAGCAGGATTCCACCACAGTGACCTTCGACTATACAGGACGATTTGAGCATGACGCGACATTACGCCAAGAGTTCCTCAATTTAATAAAAATGTGATTCTTGATCGTATAAGGTGAATCCGACACAAATTAAGGGGGCCGATTGCAATTGCAATCGGCCCCCTTAATTTGTGTCGGATTCACCTTCCTGAAACTTTTATTGCATCATATAGCCTTTGGTTGAAATCTTCAGAGGATAAAAGCCTCTCAGCCGAGATATGCATACGATATCTCCAATAGTGTTGCGAATTTGAGGGTTCGTTTATCTGCTCGTCGTGAGGATTCTGACGCCTTAACTCTCCATCTGCCGACAACCAATCTGCGAGAGGGATTATGCAGAACATTGAGGGACTGTCGAGATTCAACCTCAAGATTTTCTCACATATCCAAGGCTCGGCATATAAAGGAGCTGTCCCTTCTTGATGGAGGGCATTGTTGAAGAAGCGTTGGGTCACGTTTCTGTCGGCTTCCCACCAAACTCTGATTCCGCCCATATCATGGGTTGATGTCGTGCAGACTGAGTAGTAGGGATAATGCCAAGTGTCGCCAAATTCCAACGCAGGATCCTTAGGCATCCTTTGAATTTCAAGCGAAAGAATCTCAAGCTTGCTCATTACCTCAGGAACACAATCCGGAATCATTCCAAGATCTTCCGCACATGTCAGCATGCCTGTGGAATCTATCAATGGTGGTAGCTTCCACATAGCCTTACCATACCAAAAGTCGTTATGTCGATGATAGAAGAAATCATTATACAATCTGTTGAAACACCATTTCTCATAGTCGGTCAACATCCGATATTGATAGGAATACTGTGCGGCGATACGTGGATGATAGTGCCCTTTTTGATATGGATCTTCAATAAAGAGCACATCGTCGATCAGTCCCATCAAGGCATTGCATATCCGTGTGTTCTTATCCGTCTTTTCGAGAGTAGAGAAATAATCCAAGACTTTCTTCTGGGTGCTGACAAATGAGGATAGTTTATATCTTCCCTCAGGCAAGGCGACAAGATACGATTTTTTTACCTCATCAGTATATTCCCCAAAGAAATCAGTCAGCATCCACTCGAGAATCAGAGGAGATGTCTGGACGTCAGCATCAATCCAGAAATCATAATTATGTCTCAATTCTTCGGCTGAAAATGGAAGAGCGGGATTAAAATAACCCAAAAGGCCATGGACTGCTTCCATAGGTATCTGCCATATGCGAAAAAAGCCAAGTATGTGGTCAATCCTATAGGCGTCAAAATATTCCGTCATCTTGCGGAAACGATCTTTCCACCATTGGAAACCATCTACAGCCATCTCATCCCAATTATATGTGGGGAAGCCCCAGTTTTGACCAAGCACTGAGAAATCATCCGGTGGCGCACCGGCCTGACAATCCATATTGAAAAGGCGAGGGAATTGCCAAGCATCCGCACTAAACCTGCTTACGCCGATTGGAATGTCTCCTTTTAGCACCACCCCATTAAGATGAGCATAATCCCGAGCCTCTCTAAGCTGCCGGTCAAGATGGAACTGAAGGAAGAAATGAAATTTCACCCCATCTGAATGAAGATTGCAATATTCCTCGACCTTATCAGCATTATATTCTGCAAATTCTCCCCATTGAGAATTGTCGGGAGTCTGATATTCATCCCGAAGAACTCGCCATACTGCGTAAGGCTTAAGCCAACTTTCATTATGGGCAAAGAAGCTGATGAATTCATCCGTTTTCAGATCTCTTTCTCCATTTTGGGCAAAAATCTCTCTGAAGTATTGGTTCTTGACTTCATTGACAGCCTCATAGTCAATTTGCGTCAACTCATTCAATTCGATTGCGATTTTCCTAAAATGCTCCCGTCGGCCTTCATCATTGAGCATTCCTATAGCCTCAGGCCGAAGATACATAGGATGGAGCGCAAATGAAGAATTGGCATTATAGGGATAGGAATCTATCCATGTGCAAAGTTTCGTAGTGTCGTTTATCGGCAGAAGTTGAAGCACTTTTTGCCCCGTTCGCTTGCACCAATCCACCATTTTCTTTATGTCGCAAAAATCACCGATTCCAAAATCGTCGTCAGTGCGTATTGAGAAAACGGGGATAGCCGTGCCTGCGCCTTTCCAGTCATTGGCAGGAGACGCGAATCTCAATCCATCAACTACAATCTGACAATCCGGAGCTTCATTTATGAAACCACAACGCCTGTTGTCGATATTTTCCCATTCCACCACTTTCCCCGTATCCTTTTTCACGATGAGGAATTTATATTGGAAAGGCTCTGAAAACTCAGACAAAGGGAGATTTATTGTCCACTCAGGAAAGTTTGCATCATTCAGATGAAGTGCTTTATCCGGATTCCAATTGCCAAGATAGTCGCCTTCCCCCGCTATTGCGAGCACCTCATCCGGATATACCATAGGAGCACAAACCCTAAACTGCATCGTGCCGGGGAGCGAGGCAAGGACCATGTCGTGACATTCCCGGAGCAAGATTCCATCAACAAATGCAGAGGAATAATATGGCTTGTCGGATGGCAGATCTTGCCAACAATCGAAAATCTTGACATTGTCAAGATCCGGAGAACTTTTGAAAAGATGGGGCTTTCCCCATTCAAAACGCCATGCTTTATCCGGAGACTTCACAATAAAGAAATAGTTGAAATCGCCGGGATTGGAGTCAAGCTCAATGTCGCAAACCCACGAATCCGGGGATGTGAGCCGCATCTCCAACGCTTGAGCCGCGTCGCCACCACCCATTTGGAGGATGTCTCCACATATGAACAGAGACTCGCCCCATTGGGTATGGTAGCTTATGTTAAAAGAGATTTTCATGTGAGAAATTTATTTAGTTTTATGTAATTTCCAATCGCTTATCCGCATCTGGAGCTTCCGCAAGACGTGCAAATAAGACACCCCTCTTGATAAACAAGAGTCTCAGCACCACAGTTCGGACATTTCTGGCCTTTAGCTTCAGTCCCATTGGGAAGATATTTCTTCAGAGTCCTTTCCACACCATTTTTCCATGTGTTTATGCTCGTGGAATCGAGATCCAGGCCGCCAACGAGCTTGAGCACCTGATCTATCGGCATACCATATCTAAGCACTCCTGAGATCAACTTGGCATAGTTCCAAAACTCGGGATTGAACTTCTCGCTGAGTCCTTCTATAGTAGTCTTGTAGCCTCTCTTATTTATGAACTGGAAATCATATCGCTTGCGACCGTTCTCGTCTACAGCCTTGATAATCTTGCCGTGATTGACACGTTTAGGACAAAATATGCCGTCTTCATCATCTGCAAGTCCGGTGAATATTTCATATGGCTTGCCATCTACAAGACCTACGAACGCAATCCATTTCTCCTTATTATTTTGAAACCGTACTACGTCAGCCTCAAGTTCGATCGGACGTTTCACGACATGGTCAGTCATATGTATCAGTCCGATCGGGTCGTTCATAGTCTCGTCTTTATCATTTTTCTTTTTAGGGACTGCCTCAAGCACATTATTGCGCGAGCCATCCCTATAGACTGTGCAGCCTTTGCATCCTGATTTCCAAGCTTCAGCATATAATTTTGAAACAAGCTCTTCCGACACGTCGTTGGGCAGATTTATCGTCACGCTAATGGAATGGTCCACCCATTTTTGGATAGCACCCTGCATCCTGACCTTTTCAAGCCAGTCTACATCGTTGGCAGTGGCTTTGTAGTAGGGAGAACGCGCAACCAGCGTCTCAATTTCTTCCGGCGACATATTGGCTTTGACTTCAATATTATTGATCCTCATCCATTCCATAAACTTATGATGATAGACCACATATTCCTCAAATGAATCTCCAACCTCGTCGACAAAATCAATTCGGGCATTCTCATCGCTGGGATTCACCTTACGGCGTCTCTGATAGACAGGCATGAATACGGGCTCAATCCCTGAAGATGTCTGGGTCATTATAGAGGTTGTGCCGGTGGGAGCAATTGTCAGGCAGGCAATATTCCGTCGTCCGACTTTCTCCATTTTTTCCACCATTTCAGGAGCAGCCTGACGCAAGCGGGAAATGTAGGGATTATTTCGTTCCAATTCTGCATCGAACACTTCAAATGCACCTCGTTGCTCAGCTAAATCCACTGAAGCACCATAATATGCTATTGCAAGTGTCTTGTGGACTTCAACTGAGAAATCGGTGGCTTCTTTTGTACCATAGCGCAACCCAAGAGCGGCAAGCATGTCTCCCTCTCCGGTAGTGCCACAACCCGTGCGTCTGCCTTTGAGGGTTTTCTCCCGAATTTTGCGCCAAAGATTAAGTTCGGTTGCCTTCACTTCATCCACTTCAGGATCATCCTTGATTTTTTCTATAATCGCGTCGATTTTTTCTGCCTCAAGATCTATAATGTCGTCCATTATTCTTTGAGCATATATGGCGTGTCGCTTCAGAAGGTCAAAATCGAATCTTGCCTCCGGCGTGAACGGATCAACCACGTAACTATACAGATTAATCGCTACCAAACGACAACTATCGTAGGGACACAAAGGAATCTCGCCGCAAGGATTCGTAGAAACCGATCTGAATCCAAAATCGGCATAGCAGTCCGCAACACTTTCCTTCACCACAGTATCCCAAAACAGCACTCCGGGTTCCGCGCTTTTCCATGCGTTATGGATTATCTTTTCCCAAAGTTTTTTAGCATCTATTTGTCGGGATACTTCCGGACAGTCGGAGTCTATCGGGAATTTTTGCTCATAACTCTGCCCGGACAGAGCTGCCTCCATAAAATCGTCGTCGATTTTAACGGATACATTAGCTCCGGTCACCTTTCCCTGTGTCATTTTTGCATCTATGAAACCATTTGCATCCGGATGTCGGATACTGACGGATAGCATTAATGCACCACGACGACCGTCCTGAGCCACCTCTCGAGTGGAATTGCTGTAACGTTCCATGAACGGGACAAGACCTGTGGATGTCAACGCTGAATTCTTCACAGGAGAACCTTTGGGACGGAGATGCGACAAATCATGCCCGACCCCACCTCTACGTTTCATAAGCTGAACCTGCTCTTCATCTATTTTGACAATTCCTCCATATGAATCAGGAGTGCCGTCAAGCCCTATTACAAAGCAATTCGAAAGAGACCCAACTTGAAAATCATTGCCGATACCGGCCATAGGGCTTCCTTGAGGCACGATATACCTGAATTTCTTAAGCAGACCGAAAATTTCTTCTTCAGAAACAGGATTGGGGTAGTGGCTCTCAATTCTTGCTATTTCTGATGCAATCCGATGGTGCATGTCATCGGGAGTCAGTTCATAGTAATTCCCATTAGAATCTTTCAATGCGTATTTAGTAGCCCAGACTCTTGCAGCAAGTTCGTCACCATTGAAATAACCTACCGAAGCTTCATATGCATCTTCAAATCTATATTTTTTAAGTTCAGCCATTGGGTATAAAAGTGGGTAATATTGGGGTATTAAATTGGATAATGTTGAAAAATAAAACACGAATGGAATCAATCTTTTTCTCAAGCATCTCCATACGAAAACAAAGTAGCCTGATAAATTTGATTTTCTTCACCAATGCAAAATTAGCAAAAAAATCCCTATATTTGCATCAACAAACATCATTAATCTGAAATATTGGGATTTTAAAACTTCCATATCTCTGTTTATCAACTCAAATTAATTATGGAAATTGAAAATTATTTCTCAAATAGGGCAACAGTAAGAGATTATTCTGACAGAGAAGTATCCAATGAGGTCATCAACGGAATACTCGAGAAAGCCATGAGAGCTCCGACATGCGGGAACATGCAATTATATTCCGTTGTCGTGACTCGCGACAACACAAATAAGGAAAAATTGGCGGCATTACATTTCAATCAACCAGCGGCTACCGGAAGCAACTTGATTTTAACGATATGCGCTGATTTCAACAGGTTCTCAAGATGGTGCGAACTAAGTGAGGCCTCACCATGCTATTCTAATTTCCACTCATTCATCATGGCTGCCACCGACGCGATTATCTATGCTCAACAAATAGTCACGATTGCAGAGTTGGAAGGTCTCGCCACCTGCTATCTTGGTACAGTCAACTATACAGCTAAAGAAATATCCGACCTCTTCCTTCTGCCGGAACTGGTCGTGCCCGTAGCCTCGCTGTCAATCGGATACCCAACTGACGCACCTCCAGTGAAGACCGAACGTCTTCCTTTAGAAGCAATAGTCCATTTAGAGCATTATCGGAAAGACAGTGACAAAGAGATTAAATCTCTTTTCAAGACAAAGGAAGAATGGCCGGATAATAAGCGGTTTGTCAAAGAAAATGACAAAAAAACTTTGGCACAAGTTTTTACCGACATCCGGTATCCTTTAAAAACCAATGAAACGGTCTCCCAAACATTCATAAACTTATTGCAAGAGAAAGGATTTATCTAAAGAGAGTCATACACTCTATTCACTCTACATAAGAAGCTGTTTAAGCAATTATTTACGCACAAGCGCTTAAGAGCTCACTCCTTAAGATATCGAGATTGCAGAGGTCGCAGCCTTGGAGAAGATTTTGCCACTTGCATTTCAGTCACATACCGAAGTATGTGACTGAAATGCAAGTGGCAAAATGCGTCCACGGAAGGCGATACTAAAGCAATTAATTGTCGGAAAGTATGGCAGATCAATGTGTCAATAATGTGAGCAAGTGCTTATGATTAGATGGAGATGATGCCAACAACGAATAATTTCTGTTTTGCCGCAATTTAGATACGACAGCGCCGGCCTCTTCTGCAATCAAAACTCCGGCTGCGACATCCCATCGATTAAGATTCAATTCCCAATATCCATCAAGAAATCCGGCTGCGACATATGATAGATCTACAGCAGCAGATCCCATACGTCTTATTCCTCTTACCACAGGGGCTATCAACGAAATTTCTTTTAAATTGTTATCCGGATTTTCATTCTTGTCATAAGGCATACCGGTAGCGACAACGCATTCAGAAATCTTCTTTTTAGACGAACAACATATTTTTTTGCCATTCAGATAGGATCCGCCATCCTTTATAGCATAAAACATCTCATCTATGTACGGAGCATATACAACACCAACAACGGCACTACCGAAATGTTCGAGTGCTATAGAAACGGAAAAAATGGGCAATCCCTGACTAAAATTCGTGGTCCCATCAAGCGGATCAATCACCCAACGCCATTCTCTGTCGGCATTTTCATCATCCGATTCCTCAGATATGATTCCATGTGAAGGATACTTATCATGTATCATTGATTTAATCAATGTCTCAGATGCCTTGTCAGCATCCGTGACAACATCACTATCGTTTTGTTTCGTCTTAAGACCGAGAGAAGAGGATCGAAAATAGTCAAGTTGTATTTGGCCGGCAGCCCTGGCCATATTTATTGCAAAAGAGAGGTGTTCTTTTAAATCTTCCATATAATTTGATTTAGTCCTTATTAAACTTCAGCTTATCGGAGATAACCAAACCTCCAATAATCAAGAAACATCCAATATATCCAAGTATATAGATTTTTTCTCCAAAAATAAGGAATGCAGCAAGCATAGTAATGGGAGGCTGAAGATACAAATAATTGTTGGCTGTGATCGATCCAAGTATCTTCATTGTTTCATTCCATATAAGGTATGCTGAGATTGAACAAAACAATACAAGAAATAGAAAATTGAAAAGATACCGGGGCTGACTCATATCAAAGAGGATTCCGAGCCTTAACGGAGCTTCCTGAAAAACAAGCAATGGGAGAGCTGTGATTACGCCATAAAAGAAAAGCTTTCTTGTAATAAAGAAAGAGTTGTAGACAGGGATAAGCCTTTTGACAACTATTGTGTAGATAGCCCACGACAAGGCTGCACTTAAGGCAAGCATATCTCCAACCGGATTGAATGCAAAACCGCCACCATGGCTGAAAATAACGCAACCAACACCTACAAATGCAGTTAACGAACCAATGATTACTCCCGGCTTCATTGGCGACCGATAAATCATTGAGATGAGAACAGTCGTGAAGATCGGGGAAATTGAAGCCAAAAGAGATACGTTTCCTGTTGAAGTGAATTTTAGAGCATAGTTTTCAGTGATGAAATATAGCGAACCGGCACATAGTCCGCATATCAAGAAAAGAAATTCGTCACTCCATCTATCGGCTCTGATTTTTTTGAATGTAAAACAAAGCAAAACAGCATAAGCCGCAGTGAACCTATACACGTATGTTTCGACAGGAGTCCATCCTCCCTCGTTCATTAGCACTTTTGAACTTAGGAAAGAGCAAGCCCAGGCTGTCACCGTGAGCAAGGCCCCTATATGAGCCAAAGGCAAAGTATATCTTCGGATAGACTTTTTCGTGTAATTATTTCGAGACATTACAAAACTATGAGCTTAATAATATGCAAAGTCAAATAAACAGTGAGAAGCACAGAACGAGATTGCAACCAACCAAATCTGCATTTCAAGTTACACTATTGGGACTTTCACGCAAAATTAATATTTTCCAATCAAAACAACAAATAAAACGGCGTCCACTTCATAGTGGACACCGTTTATAATGGCATATCGCCAGTGTTTTGAGTAGATTCCGATTTTTATCAGTCTTCCGGCTCAACTACGAAATCTTCCTTGCCAACTCCACAGACCGGGCATACCCAGGAGTCAGGAATATCTTCGAAAGCTGTGCCAGGGGCTACGCCATTGTCGGGATCGCCGATTTCCGGATCATATATCCAATCGCATACTTCACATCTATACTTTTTCATTTTGTTAAAAATTTAAGTTAATATAATGTTAAACAATCCTTGACGAGGATTAGTTTTACCACGACTGAATATTTATCAAAATTTGCGAAATCCAATCATATTCTAGTTCCTCCGTCACATAACACAAGCAGTAATCAATCTGAATTATAAAGTAGACGATTAATTTAAGAGCGCGTCCGAAAAAGTTATCCTACTCATAGGGTTATGCTGATGATTTATTGAACCAATTGATAAAACGACATTTTTTTGACATTTTGTCACTCAAAATTTGGATTATTCGCATTACCTATTTAACTTTGCAGGAGAAGAGATGGTTCGAACAAAGCTGACACAGATATATTATTATGCAATCTGCCACATCATAATCTATCTATAACGACAGTTGAATCATTCTTCAATCCATAGCAATATCAAGTCTCAGAGAATATGTCTGAACCCAATAGCGAAAGAAAACAAATTGAGAGGTTCACCTCATTCCTTATCTCTAAAAATCTCAGGAAGACTCCGGAGAGATATGAGATTTTACGCTGTGCAATTGAATGTGAAGGGCATTTCGATATCGAGCGGCTTCATCGCGAATTGGAAAAGAAAGGATATCACGTCAGTAGGGCGACTGTCTACAATACCATTGAGCTTCTATGCTCAAGCGGGATTATCAGAAAGCTGCTCTTCGATACGCATCAGGCAAGATATGAACTGGCGGAACTTACGCATTCCCATCTGGTCTGCACTCAGTGTGGCGAAATCACAGAAATTTCGTTGGATGAAATCGATGCTCGCTTGGCAACTATGAGTTTTAAGTCATTCACGCCTGCATACGTCTCTACATGTATCTACGGACTCTGCGACAATTGCAAAAACAAAGAGATGAATAATGGACTTTGACAAATTATCAAAATCCACAAAACAAACACCAATAACCTAAAGAAACAAACCATGGCAAAAGTCAAACCATTCAAGGGAGTTCGTCCCCCCGCGAATTTGTAGAGGAAGTGGTTTCTCGTCCTTACGATGTGCTCAACAGCGATGAAGCCCGCGAAGAGGCTACAGGGAATGAAAAATCTTTGTATCATATCATCAAGCCTGAGATTGATTTCGAACCGGGCACGGATGAACATGATCCCAAAGTCTATGAGAAGGCCGTTGAAAATTTTAACAGATTTCAAGAAAACGGATGGCTGATTCAAGATGACAAGGACAAATACTATATCTATGCCCAGACAATGGACGGCCGCACACAATATGGCTTCGTAGTAGGCGCATGGGTCAACGACTATACAGAAGGCAGGATAAAGAAACATGAACTGACAAGAAGGGACAAGGAGGAAGACCGGATGAAACATGTCCGTGTCAATAATGCGAACATTGAGCCTGTCTTTTTTGCATTTCCCGATAATGACGTGCTCGAAGACATAATATCGACCGTCACAAAAAATCAACCGGAATACGATTTCATCGCTCCCGATGGATTCGGTCACACTCTTTGGGTGATTGAAGATGATGCCACCATATCACACATAACGGAAGAGTTTGACAAAATACCTAATTTATACATAGCAGACGGTCATCACCGTTCAGCAGCCGCAGCATTGGTCGGGGCCGAAAAAGCAGCCAATAATCCCGATCATAAGGGAGATGAGGAATACAACTATTTCATGGCAGTTGCGTTCCCTGCCTCTCATTTGAAAATTATAGACTACAATAGGGTAGTGAAAGACCTCAACGGACTGACCACAGAAGAGTTGCTCAGCAGACTCAATGAAAACTTCCTGGTTGAAAAACAAGGGGAAGAAATCTATACGCCCAAACATCTTCACAATTTCTCTCTATATATTGATGGAGAATGGTATTCGCTGACAGCCAAGGAGTCGACATATGACGACAATGACCCTATCGGAGTTCTCGATGTCACAATATCCTCCAACCTTATCTTGCGCGATATTCTGGGAATAACAGATCTTAGAAGCGACAAAAGAATAGATTTTGTTGGGGGCATACGTGGTCTTGGCGAGCTTAAGAAGAGAGTAGATAGTGGAGAAATGAAGCTTGCCCTTGCTCTTTATCCTGTCACTATGGATCAGCTTATCACAATCGCAGATACCGGCAATATTATGCCACCCAAGACCACATGGTTTGAACCTAAACTCAGATCTGGCCTAGTGATTCATAAGCTTGACTGAAAGACAGACGTGACGCCACTGGATATATCTATTTTTAAACAAGCTCTAAGGCAATCGATAGTTCAATTATGAAAAAGTAAGTGTTATGATTATTCCTATAGTTGTTTTATCCAATCTGAGTGCAGGATTTCAATCCGGGATTCAGTTATATCATCCCAATTCGAAATCCCGACCCTCATATTGGCAATCCAAGTATAGGAATAATCATAACCCTTACTTATGTAATTTTTCAAAGCCGGGAAAAATCCCGGCTTTGTTCAACTTTATGTTTTCTTAAATGTTATAAAGGAAAGTTGGATGATTTCGTTCTGACAATCAGAATGAATTATTCAGCAATAGCCAATAGTAAAAATATAGTGTTATAAATCTTTATTATTTTGTTATGAAAAAGTTAGTTTATCTTTTATTAATTCTTCCGTTTGCCTTCGTAGCAGCTTGCGATGACGATGATGATCTTCCTGAGGTAGAAATCACATACACAATGAGCAACGTCACTCAGGTGGATAACTCCTTCTACGCCATAAAAGGAGATACTGCCATAATCGACAACCTCACAGTGAAATCACTCAATGGCAACTCTGCTACAGTGACAGGCGTAAGATACTATCTCGACTATCTTCCAATAATCAGCAACCCGGTTGTCACTCCGTTCTCCACATGGTTTGAGACCGAAGACCTTCCCGCGAAAAAGTATAATATAGGAATAACTGCGACGATTCTTCAGGTTGACAAGTCAATCAGTAATGCAGCAATGAATGTCCCGTTCATACTTGTCGAAAATAAAGACAAACTTCCTGCAAACGCCCCTGAAATCGGGACATACTCCCTGACAATGAAAACAGTGCCAGAAAAGAACTAACGTGAGTCTCTATATACGACAACCAAGATATCCACCTGTTCCGTCAATAAAAAGACACGACCTTAAAGGTCGTGTCTTTTTATTGACCTCTTTTTCTTATCACCAATATGGATATGGCCAAACATACCACAAGGACCTGGGGATAGAAAAGATAGCGTAATGGTTCTACAGGCGAAATCCCGGCAAGGGATGTGGCCATCAATGTCTGAGCACCATAAGGAATCAAAGCCTGCACAACACATGAGCCTGTGTCAAGAAGCGAAGCAGCCTTCTTTTCAGCAATATTATATGTCGAGGCGATTTTTTTAGCAAGCGAACCAACAGTGATGATGGCAACTGTATTGTTGGCTGTACAAAGGTTTACTATTCCCACGAGCAAAACAATACTTAGCTGGGCACCACGTTTTGAGGAGGTGCCAGAACCGACCAACTTAAGTATGAAGTCTATTCCTCCAGCACATTTTATCATTCCCAACATGCCTGCAGCCAACAGTGTTATCACAATCAAGCTGCCAACGGAATCCACGCCCTCACCGGCTACATAGAAAATATTAAGGATTGGCATGCCTATGAACAACCCAGCCAAGACGGCAACCAGAATTCCAGCGAGCAAGACAATCGCAACATTTATGCCTATCAATGCCAATATTATAACCAGCAAATATGGAACAACCAAATATGAAGAGCTTTCATTTGAAACCTCAACAAAATCAATATGAGGAGAAAAAATACTATAAAGCACTAACGAAATCATTGCAGCCGGCAGGACAATCATGATATTGGCCATGAATTTATCTTTCATATCACATCCTTGCGTGCGCGTTGCGGCAATAGTAGTATCGGAGATAAAAGAAAGATTATCACCGAAAAAAGCACCACCAAGAACGATAGCCACAAAAAATGGAACAGAAGAACCAATAGAGGATGCCATATCCACAGCAAAAGGAGTCATGGCAACGACCGTGCCAACAGAAGTGCCAATCGCCATTGATATGAAGCATGTAGCGACGAACAAGCCCGGAACGATTAATTGAACGGGAAGGAACGACAATGTTACGTCAACAGTTGCTTCAACCGCCCCGATTTTCTTTGCGATGGCAGCGAACACCCCTGCAAGAATAAAGATCCAAATCATATACATGACGTTGGACTTTCCTGCTTCTTTAGAAAACACCTCTATTTTTTCAGAGACCGTTCTTCCTTTTATCGTAACAGCCGCCCATATTGAAGCTACAAGCATTGCGATGCTTATAGGCATTTTATAGAAATCTCCAACATATAAAGATGCTCCCAGATATACTATTATGAAAACTGCGATAGGGGATATTGCAAGCCATCCGCGGGCTTTATCTGTTTCGTTTCGTTCTGCATTCATATCATTAGTGGTTTGCTTACGTGCAATCTTTTAGTGCCTAAAATTGTCCTTAAAGTAGGATTCTTTTTGAGGAACGCATTAATAATCTTAATAGTATTGATAAGTCCCGAATATTCGTAAATATTCGGGACTTTGATTCATTCCGCTCAAAAAAATTTGAGCGAAGACAGTGTGTTTTTTATTTGTTAACCTGATATTTATTCCAACCTTCTTTAAGATAGGCAATGACCTGCTCTGCCGCTGCTACTCCTGCATTGAAATTAGCCTCTGCCGTCTGCGCACCCATCTTTTTGGGGGTGAAAAAGACACGCGGACTGAACCTCTTTTCAAATTCCTCTGCCATAGCCGGCTTTATGTCGCTGACATAGCGGAGATCGGGACGCTCTTCAAGAGCTTTCATCAGGCCTACTTCATCAATAACTTCCTTTCTGGCAGTGTTGATCAGAACGCCATTCTTAGGCATCTTCATTACCAAATCATATCCTATAGAGCCTTTTGTCTGAGGAGTCGCGGGAATATGAAGCGAAACAAAATCATTCTGAGAGAATAGATCGCTGACATCATGGACAGGCACAACTCCCTCAGCTTCCATAACAGAATCAGGAACAAAGACATCTAAAGCCTGCACCTTCATACCAAAGCCCTTAGCAATACGTGCAACATTGCGACCAACCTGTCCGAAAGCGTAAATACCAAGCGACTTCCCCTTGAGCTCAGACCCGGACGTGCCATTATATCGGTTTCTGCACATCATAACCGCCATTCCAAAAACCAATTCGGCTACAGCGTTTGAGTTTTGTCCCGGCGTGTTCATAACACAGATTTTATGCTTAGTCGCAGCCTCAAGATCGATATTATCATATCCGGCACCGGCCCTGACAATGACTTTGAGCTCAGGGGCAGCATTCATCACCTCCTCATCAATCACATCGCTCCTGACAATCAAGCCATGAGCATTGCCTACTGCCTGAAGAAGATCAGCTCGGGTTCCATGTTCTACAAGTTCCATTTCATTGCCGGATGCATTAATGACATCGGCAATAGCCTTCACTGCAGCAGGAGCAAAAGGCTTTTCTGTGAAAACCAATATTTTCATATTCTTTCTCAGTGCTTGGATTCAAATTCATTCATACATGCCACGAGAGCCTCCACACTTTCCATCGGAAGCGCATTATAAAGAGAGGCACGGAAACCGCCTACATCACGATGACCCTTAATGCCAACCATTCCTCTTTCTGTAGCGAACTCTATGAAGGATTGTTCCAGTTCCTTATACTCCGGTTTCATCACGAAGCATACATTCATGATCGAGCGATCTTCATGAGAAGGAACAGTAGCAACAAACATACGGCTTGAATCGATGGCACTGTAAAGACAATCTGCTTTGGCCATGTCGATTTTCTCAATAGCACGGACACCTCCAAGGGATTTGTAATATTTAAGTGTCTGGAGTGCCGAATATATCGGGAGAACCGGAGGAGTATTGAACATTGATCCTTTCTTGACATGCGTACGATAGTCGAGCATTGTTGGAATCACTCTATCCACGTGGCCAAGGGCTTCGTCCTTTACAATAACGAAAGTAACTCCAGAAGGAGCAAGATTTTTCTGGGCGCCACCATAAATGAGGTCGTATTTGGCCACATCTATCGGACGAGTAAAAATATCCGAACTCATATCTGCAATGATTGGAGCCTTCACATCTGGATCTTTTCGGATCTCAGTGCCGTAGATAGTATTGTTGGATGTGTAGTGGAAATAATCCACATCATCGGGAACCTCATACCCTTTGGGAATATATGTGTAGTTCTTATCCTTTGAAGAAGCCACAACTTCAACATCCCCGAAAAGCTTGGCCTCCTTTATTGCTTTGGAAGCCCAGACGCCCGTGTCGAGATACGCAGCTTTCTTTGAAAGCATATTCATGGGAACCATGGCGAATTGAAGACTTGCGCCGCCACCCAGGAAGAGGACACTGTATCCCTCCGGAATCTCAAGAAGCTCCTTGAAAAGGGCAACAGCCTCATCCATCACTGCCTGAAATTGTTTGCTTCTATGGGAAATCTCAAGAATCGAAAGACCCATGTCGGCAAAATCACGAACAGCCTCAGCTGTCTTGTCAATGGTATACTGGCTCAGAATACTGGGTCCAGCATAGAAATTGTGCTTTTTCATGACAAAATAAAGTTTTAATGAAACTTGGGGCAAATTTAACGGTTTTAGTTGTTATGACAAAATAATTCAAGAAAAATTTCATCAATTATTGGAATTTTGGCAAAAGTCTTTCACTTTGCTCATACGCCCGCAGGCATGCCACTTTATATTGATGCTAATGCTTTCATTTTGCCATACAAACCACATATTTACATGTTTCTAATCAATAATTAGCTACTTCAACTCATTTTTTTCTCCGTTGCGACTCAAGTCTTTCCCACATTTTTGCCTCCTGTGGATTGTCGCATGGGCTCCAAAACCTATTGCCTGTAAGTGCATCTGGCAGGTATTGTTGCTCAACATAGTTTCCCTTAAAATCATGTGCATATTTGTATCCTTGACCATATCCAAGCTCTTTCATCAATTTGGTGGGCGCATTTCTCAAATGAATAGGAACGGGGAGATTCCCGGTGGATTCCACAGCCTCCAAAGCCCTGTCAATTGCCATATATGCCGAATTGCTTTTAGGTGAGTTTGCGAGGTAGACGGTGCATTCCGCCAGGATTATTCTTCCTTCGGGCCAACCGATTTTTCTGAGGCTGTCAAATGTGGCATTCGCAAGCAGTAACGCATTTGGATTTGCCAAACCGATATCCTCCGCGGCCACGATAACAAGACGCCTTGCAATAAACTCTAGATCTTCACCACCCTTCACCATTCTGGCAAGCCAATAAATCGCAGCATCCGGGTCGCTGCCTCGAATTGATTTTATGAAAGCAGAGATTATATCGTAGTGCATCTCTCCGTTGCGATCGTAAGCCATAGGATTTTCCTGTAATCTCTCCGTCACGGTTTCGTTGTCAATGATTATTGGCAATGAAGTGGGGGTAGATTGTTCGAGAAGATCCAGAATATTGAGCAATTTTCTTGCGTCTCCACCGGAAAACCGGAAAAGAGCCGATGTTTCTTTGATATCTATTTTTCTCCTGCCTAAAATCGGATCCTTTTTGATCGCATTGTCGAGGAGAATCTTCAAGTCGTCAATATCAAGCGATTTCAGGGTGTAGACTTGCGTCCTGGAAAGAAGCGGACGAATCACTTCGAAAGAGGGATTTTCGGTGGTTGCTCCTATCAATGTTATGATTCCTTGCTCCACCGCTCCAAGAAGAGAATCTTGCTGCGATTTGCTGAACCTATGGATTTCATCTATGAAAAGAATTGGCCTGGATTTAGCGAACATGCTTGATGACTCAGCCTTGCATTTTTCAATCACTTCCCTGACATCTTTTACGCCCGAAGTGACTGCGGAAAGCGTAAAAAAAGATGCCTCTGTTGTGTTGGCGACGATTCTCGCAAGAGTGGTTTTCCCGACTCCGGGGGGACCCCAAAGAATAAAGGAATTAATCCTCCCGGACTGAATCATTTTCCTTAGGATTCCATTTTCTCCGACAAGATGCCGTTGTCCTATATAGTCGTCAAGGGAGGCCGGACGAAGTCGTTCTGCAAGGGGAATATTATTTGTCATTCTTATTGCTTATGGCGTTGAGAATACTATTCACGTCAACCTCCTCTAAAGAATCAACCACCATGTCGGAATAAGGTTCGAGGGATTCACGGGAATTTGTGCCGACTACCCCTACAACATACGCATTAGCCGACCTACCTGCCTTGACTCCTTGTATCGAGTCTTCAAACACGACACAATTCTCTGGCTTACATCCTATTTTTAAGGCTCCGAGAAGATATCCTTCTGGGTCTGGCTTTGACCTGGATATTAAATTGGCAGTCACAACAAAAGAGAAAAAACTTTTCATTTCCGGAATCTCACTGTCAAGATGTAGCATTTTGTCGTCGTTACTGCTCGTGACAAGCACTGCCGGAATGCCTTTTCCTGCCAGTGATTGCAATAGGGAACGCGCTCCGGGCAAATATTCATAATGCATTCTCCCCTCAAGTTCGTAAAGACGTGCCACAACTTTTTCCTGAATATGCTTATCCGGATAATGATCGGCAAGAATCTTGTCGAGAGTGCAACCCTTAATGACCTCTTCGAGGTTATCAATACCTGATGGATACTCCCGATTTACCTGAGCCCAAATCTTCGAGTATTCACCTTCACTATCAATCAAGACACCGTCCAGATCAAATAAAAAGCCATATTTCTGTGATAACAATGCTTCTGTCATATATATAAGCTGTTTAAACTTTTTATGCGAATGAAGTTGATTAGCGCTTTTTCCCTTATTTTGAGGACTCATTTCCAAGATTTAATCATCTTTTCGGCTGCCTTTTAATCTTTCATAGGTTATCTAGCCCACTAAATTTCCTCTCCACGATTCAAAATCAGCTCGAAAATCTGATTAAATCCGGAAAAAGATAAAGTATAAACAACTTCATTTATAAAGAATTTATCTGCAAAATTAGGAAAAAATATTAGTTTGAAGTAAATTTGCAGTTTAAAAAGAAATAAACCCATTGAAAATGGCAACAGACATTTCTCTTAGAATAGATCCAGAGATAGCATCCACTCCGGAGAAGCTAAGGCTTCGTATTGCAAAAGAAATAGGGGTGGATCTTATGAAAGTCAATGACTATAAGATTGTGCGTCGTTCTGTGGACGCACGTCAAAAAAACGTCATTGTCAATCTCACCGTGAGAGTCGCGCTGGATGAAGAGAAAGAAGTGAAAGCTGTATACGAACCTATACGTTTCAAGAAATTATCGGATGGAGCTCAGACATTGGTGATAGTCGGAGCCGGTCCGGCAGGGCTGTTCGCTGCATTGAAAGCCATTGAGCTTGGCATACGACCTGTCGTTTTGGAACGTGGAACTGACGTGGAAAGCCGAAGAATCGAACTTGCAAAGATCAGCAGAGAAGGGACCGTCAATCCCAATACCAACTATTGTTTCGGAGAGGGAGGAGCCGGAGCTTACAGCGACGGGAAACTCTTTACCCGAAGCAAGAAACGAGGCAACATTGCCTCTATTCTTCAAATCCTTCATCAGCATGGAGCTTCTGACGATATACTCATAGATGCACATCCACACATAGGGAGCGATCGTCTCCCAGGCATCATCAAAAATATCAGACAGACAATTCTGGATTCCGGGGGAGATGTCAAGTTTAATACGCAAGTGACTGGTATATTGCTTGACGGAGATAAGGCAATTGGAGTGGAAACTTCCTCTGGAGAACGTTTTCATGGAGCTGTCGTGCTTGCAACAGGACACTCTGCCCGAGATGTCTATCGTTTTCTTAATAAACAAGATATCGATATTAATGCAAAATCATTGGCTATGGGCGTCAGACTTGAACACCCTCAGCAACTCATCGACAGAATACAGTATCACAACAAGAAGGGGAGAGGCAAGTATCTCCCTGCCGCAGAGTATAGTTTTGTAACGCAAATTGATGGAAGGGGTGTATATTCATTCTGTATGTGTCCCGGAGGAGTTGTAGTGCCGGCCATGTCTGACAACGGACAATCAGTTGTCAATGGTATGTCGGCATCAGCAAGGGCAAGCCAATGGGCAAACTCAGGAATAGTAGTGGAGCTTCATCCGGGAGACATTCCAGGCTTTGCCGCTTACGGAGACCTTGAAATGCTCTACTTGCAGGAAAGTCTTGAAAGTAAGTTTTTTCAGAGTTCGGCAGAAAGCATCAATGCTCCGGCCCAACGCATGAAAGATTTTGTAGACGGGAAAAAGTCAGAAAGCTTACCTCGCAGTTCTTACTCGCCAGGAATACATTCCGACAGACTCGACTCTCTTTTGCCTCCTCAAATTTCGAAACGTCTAAAAGAGGCTTTCAAGATATTTGACCGCAAAAGCCATGGATTCTTAACTAACGACGCTGTGCTTATCGGACTTGAATCACGCACCTCAAGCCCTATAAGGATTCCGAGAGAGCCTTCGACACTGGAGCATATCAGAATCAATAACCTTTATCCTGCAGGAGAAGGAGCCGGATATGCAGGAGGGATAGTGTCGGCTGCTATAGACGGGCAACGATGTGTCGAGGCATATTACTCAAAAAACAACAAAATAGATGGCAATAATTCTTAACATAGAAACATCATCAAAAACGTGTAGCGTAGCTCTGACAAAAGATGGTGCAATTGAATTTGAGTTAGAAGATACGGAAGGAATGAACCACGCCGTAAAACTCGCACCATTTGCAGAAAGATGCATGGCTGAGCTTAAAAGAAAAGGAGAGAAGCTCGATGCGGTGGCTGTCAGCCTTGGTCCCGGCTCGTATACCGGGCTGCGAATAGGATTGTCTTTCGCAAAAGGACTGGCATTCAGTCTTGGAGTTCCGCTCATTGGCCTCTCTACGTTGCAGATTCTCGCCGTAAAGGCAATGTTCAGAAACTTCATTTGGGAAGGAGACGAATGTATCGTAGGAATGATTGACGCCAGACGAATGGAGGTATTCACCGCTGCATATGACTTTTCGCTCAATGAACTGGCGAAAGAGAAGCCCATGATTCTCGATTCCAATTCATATATTGAACTTCACGACCATAAAAAGGTTATATTTATAGGTGATGGCAGTGAAAAATTCCGTGGCATATATGGCGGCAAAAATGCGGAATGGCTTGGCAATCTCATGCCCCATGCTTGCGACATGATGGCTCTATCTGAGAAAAAATACAGAGATGGAGATTTCATCGACTTGGCCTACTCTATTCCCAACTATCTGAAACAATATCAAACCACCATCCCTAAAAATAAAGTGATTGATAAAGAACATTCCTGATTAGTAGAAAATATTGCCTTACATTAGCTAATATTTCTCATTCAGGATTATTCATAGATTCATCTAAGGCCACAATTGGCTTCTAATAAAATTCTAACACTCAAAAGACCAAATTACAAAAACCAATAAAAATGATTCCCTACAACGTCAGCGAGAAAAAACTCGCACTCCCAGAATACGGAAGAAACATACAGCGCATGATTGACCATTGCTTGACAATCGAAGACCGAGACGAACGTACAAAATGTGCTCACAGTATCGCTGATGTGATGGCGACCCTTTTCCCCTCGATAATAGGAGAAGGAGGAAATCGGCGCAAAATATGGGACCATATATTCATCATGTCGGATTTCAAACTCGACATCGATTTCCCTTGCGAAGTCGTCACTCCGGAGAAACTTGTCAAAAAGACAGAAAAAATTCCTTACAACAGTCAGATATACAGATATCGGCAATATGGAAAAAATATCCAATCGATGATAAAAACAGTTGCAGATATGGAAAACGTTGTTGAAAAAGACCAACTTATTTTTCTTTTGGCCAACCAGATGAAAAAGCTTCTCGTTTTCAACAATCCGGAAAGTGCAAATGATACAAGGGTATTTGCCGACATTGCTGAGATATCAGAAGGCAAAATACGTATCGACCCCAAGTCCTACAGGCTTAACGACTATATCGACAACTCTCCGACAAACGCAAAAAATAAAAAAAAGAAAAACAAATAAATCTTTAAAGACTATGAGCACATTTATAGTAGAAGGAGGCCATAGCCTGCATGGATCAATCTCTCCACAGGGAGCAAAGAACGAGGCACTCGAAGTAATCTGTGCCACATTGCTTACCCCTGAAAAAGTGACAATATCCAATATTCCCGACATTGCTGATATCCGGAATCTCATAATTCTTCTTAAAGAGATGGGAGTTGACGTAGACCAACCGGATAAAAACACAGCCATATTCCAGGCAAAAAACTTAAATACCGACTATCTTAAATCAGAATCATATAGAAAAAAAGCACAGTCGCTAAGAGGCTCGGTAATGGTAATCGGTCCTCTTCTCGCAAGATTTGGAGAGGCCATACTTCCAAAGCCCGGCGGCGACAAAATCGGAAGAAGACGACTTGACACTCATTTTCTCGGGCTCTGTAAACTGGGTGCCGATTGTGAATATAATCCAAATGACTCATGCTATTATATCAAAGCTCCAAAGAAAGGACTTGAAGGAAACTATATGCTTCTTGACGAGGCTTCGATCACTGGGACAGCCAATGTCATAATGGCAGCAGTAATGGCAAAAGGCACAACCACAATATATAACGCAGCTTGCGAACCATACATCCAGCAACTTTGCAAGATGCTGATTAAAATGGGTGCAAAAATCGAAGGAGTAGGATCCAACCTTCTGACAATCACAGGAGTGGAATATCTGCATGGAGCAAGCCATCGTATGCTTCCCGACATGATTGAAGTGGGTAGTTTTATTGGTATGGCAGCAATGACGGGATCCAATATTGTCTTAGAAAACGTCGGGATAAGAGACCTTGGAATTATGCCGGCCGCATTTGAAAGGCTTGGCATATGCCTTGAAATAGAGGGAGACAATATAAGAGTCAATCAGAAAGAGATCTATGAAATCGACCCGTTTATAGATGGCTCTATCATGACATTTGCTGATGCGCCATGGCCCGGACTGTCGCCAGACCTTCTCAGCATATTCCTAACGGTAGCTACCCAAGCGAAAGGAAGCGTTCTGATCCATCAGAAAATGTTTGAAAGCAGATTGTTTTTTGTAGATAAGCTCATTGATATGGGAGCACGGATAATACTTTGTGATCCCCATAGGGCTGTCGTGATAGGATCAGGGAAATTCCTTTCCCTACATTCCTCAAATCTCGTGTCGCCGGATATTCGTGCAGGCATCGCAATGCTTATCGCTGCATTGGGAGCAAGAGGAACAAGCTGCATTCAAAATATCAACCAAATCGACCGGGGATATGAAAAAATAGAAGAAAGACTAAACCGAATAGGAGCAAAAATCATTAGAACAGATGATTAAAATTTCTAATGGTCAACCATAATAATTGTCAAGCCTATGATTGAAGTCAACGACATAGTCGCAATAGGGAAATTCCAAAAAACTCATGCCCTTAAAGGAGAATTGAATGCAATCCTTGAAATTGATTCAGAGTTTCTTGAGGAAGGGAATGCCATTATCGCCGAGATTGATGGAATCTACGTCCCGTTTTACATCAAAAGCATCAGGAAAAAAGGAAGCTCTTCTTTCCTAATACAGATAGATGGCATAGATTCAGAAGATGAGGCCCGAGTTTTTGTCAACAAGACGATTTATGCCGAGAAATCAAGCCTCGCGTCTTTCCTCGAAATAGATGATGAAGATTTATTCGACAGCGACGACCTGATAGGATATTCAATCTATGATTCAAAAAGCGGGAAAGAAATCGGGAAAATAATATTTCTAGATACGTCGACACAGAACGCACTATTTGTCGTAGAGACTGAAGACGGCAACGAGATATTCATCCCTGCGGCCGATGATCTGATTATAAAAATAGATGATGAAAACAAGATTGTTGAAATGACCTTGCCCGAGGGCATCATTGACATCAATACCAAGTATTAGACCATACAAAACTTAAAATGCAAATGAATGATCAAGATTACAAATTTGACGAAGATGAAGCTTTGAAATTTATCAGGGCTGAATTGTCGGAGGATGTCAATCTAAAATATGATGACGAAGAAATCCTTTGTATAATCGATATCATTTGGGATTATTACGAAAGCAATGGCTTCCTTTCGTTAAATCTTGATGAGACCGAAGAGGAAGTGCTCGACATTGACAATCTGATGAAATACGTTAAGAAAGAAGTAAAAGCCGATGACGATCTCAATATAGACAGTAAGGACGTAGAAAAAATTGTTAAAGCGGAACTTGATTATGAAGAATCTCTTGAAGACTTTATTTAAAAACGCCTTGCCGGTGATGATGATTGCCATGGCATTATCCGGAACGGTTCAAGCCACTACAAAAGATGCCAAACCTGATGAAAAGCAAAATACAAACACACGTATTGCAGAACTCGATAATCTCGATTTTATAGAGATGCTCAATTCAGTGGATGTAGGGCAGACGTCAGCATTAATACAGAAGTTTCAGACAAAGGAGGGCAAGACTCGTCTCCTTAATGGCAAATTCAATCCCAAAGGGGAATGCACGGTTGAAGCCTACAGAAATAAAGAAGTTCTTCTCGTGACAATACCTGCACATCTTCTTTTCGGACCAAACATGACAGAACTCAAGCATGGGGCTGAAGAATATTTATCCCCAATAAGGAGATATCTTAAAGATCCGGACATGTACAGAGTGATGATTGTCATGCATACAGACAACACTGGAAGCGAACCTTATCGTGAGCAAGTGACTGTAGACAGGGTTAATGCTGTGTTTGATTGGTTTGACAATTCCGTCTCTGACACAAGATATCTATTTTCTTATGCACTTAGCGACGATATGCCATTACGGCCCAATGACTCTATGGAAAACAGAGATCGCAACCGTCGTCTGGAAATATATCTCGTACCAGGACAGAAAATGGTAAATCAAGCAAAAAAAGGAAGGATCTCGTTTTAAGACTTCCCGATAATAACATAAGCTAATAGAGAGAAGACTATAAATCGAGGATGGATTGAGCTCAATCCATCCTCGATTTATAGTCTTCATAAGAAAATTCCCGCAACAAAATCATTTGGCCGTCTGATTTTTTGAGCCAGATTGACGGATGCTGTATGCCGTTAAACATATTGGTCTTGACCGTGGTATAATGGTTCATATCGAGCAACGTTAAACGCTGACCAACCTGAAGAGGATTTCTAAATCTCCAATCGCCCACAAAGTCTCCGCTTAGACATGAATTTCCGCCAAGCCTATAAAGAATTGCAGAGGAATCATTATCGTCTGCAGCCTCTGCAATTGCCGGACGGTAGGGCATTTCAAGACAATCCGGCATATGGCATGCAAAAGACGCGTCAATAATGCCCGTTTTTATACCATTGTCTTCAACAATATCCAGCACCTCCGTGACAAGATTGCCAGTCTGCCAAGTAAAGGCACTTCCCGGCTCCATTATAAGCTGAAGATTTGGATAGTCGGCATGAAGCCGGTTAAGAAGGGCTATCAGATGATCGATGTCATAATCTTTTCGAGTCATAAGATGTCCTCCCCCCATATTGAGCCATTTAAGTTCAGGGAGCCATTTCCCGAATTGCTTCGTCAGTGCCTCTATCACCTTTTCAAGATCATAGCTCGAGGATTCACATAAAGCATGGAAATGAAATCCCTCTATTCCCTCAGGAAGAATCTCGGGAATTTGATCCGCATTTACTCCAAATCTACTTCCTGGGATACAAGGATTGTAAATATCCGCTTCTATTACGCTACAATGTGGATTTACACGTATTCCACAAGACACTCTACTTTTACTGGCATCATTATGTTCTTTTACATTAGGATAGAATCTTGAGAATTGAGATAGGGAATTGAACGTTATGTGGCTACTTCCTTTCAAGAAACGAGGAAATGATTCGTTTGTGTATACTGGGCAATATGCATGGACCTCATTACCAAGAAAATCCAAAGAAAGTTGCATCTCATTCAAAGAACTTGCAGTAGAGGCGTTTACATATTCAGAAATAATTGGGAAAGTCTTCCAAAGTGCATTTGCCTTTAATGCCATGATTATCTTCACATCTGCCTCCTTTGAGACGCGAGTGATTAATTCAAGGTTATTCCTAAGCTTATCCTCGTAGATGATATAATATGGGGTCGGGATGGCGATATTATTTGTATCCATTTGATAAAATATTTTAGAACTTCAATTCTCAAAATGCATAAATATCTAATTATATTAGTCTTTAAAAACAATTTGAATGAACAAAGTGATCTTCAAAAAATAACTTGGTAAAATTTATTTTTACTTTCTAAATTAATGTGAATTTCGCGAATTTCAACAACAGTTTTTTAATACCAACAACTCCGAAATCTACTGTTATCATGTCCTCTCCGGAAAGCTGATTGATATTGATGATTTTCCCTTTCCCGAATCGGTCGTGTTTAATCATAGTGCCGATAGAAAGCTCATCTGTCGTATGTTGAGGCTTTATACCCATCCCAGAAGGGCATCCGGAATTGACCTTAACGAAATTTGAGCCATAAGCAGATCCACTGATTTTCCTTCTGAACCCGCCTTTCTGATTCATATCCGAGTAATAAGAGCTTGCGGGATTCGCAAAAGAAGACGGCTCTCCGGCCATGTTGCTTGACAACATCAAATTAATGAATCTCGTATCGATGTCACTCAGAAATCTTGACGGATTTGTCATTACTGTTTGTCCGTTTCTAAAACGACTTGCGGCATATGTGAGAGTACATGAATTACAAGCACGCGTTATAGCAACATACAGCAACCGACGTTCCTCCTCAACTTGCGCAAGAGAGTCCTGACTCATTGCTGAAGGAAATAAATCTTCCTCGACCCCGACAATACAAACATGTTTGAATTCCAGTCCTTTTGATGCATGAACTGTCATCAAAGTGACCTTGGGTTGGTCGTCATCTTCAGCTTGATCCTGGTCTGTGGCCAGCATTACCTCTGAAAGAAATGATTTCATATCATTTTCTCCTTCTCCTGTCTGCTCCCTGAGCTCTACAAAATCTTTTAATCCTGAAAGAATCTCCGACAAGTTCTCCTGGCGGCTTATGCTTTCTGGAGTGGAATCATGTGCAAGCATCGTTAAGATACCCGTACGATTATAAATCAACTGACCTAACTCATAAGCATTAGAGCCGGAAGCGTTGTCGTTTATAAACTCTTGAATCAGATTTTTGAAATTTTCTATTTTGCTAATCGTGCCTGAATTAAGACCGACTTCTTTTAAAGGAGAATTATTAATGACATTCCATGTGCTCATATTATTTTGTGATGCAAAAGCATGCAGTTTCTTCAACGTCGTGTCTCCGATTCCACGTGCCGGATAGTTGATGATCCTTTTAAGAGCCTCATCATCATCCGGGTTCACACTAAGACGGAAATAAGCAATCATGTCTTTCACTTCCTTTCTCTGATAGAAAGAAAGACCGCCATAAATCCTATAGGGGATACTTCTTTTTCTTAACGACTCCTCAAGCACTCTTGATTGAGCATTCGTTCGATATAGTATTGCATAGTTGTCATACGAGTCATGCTCAGTCAGTTTTGACTTGTTTATAAGATTAGCCACAAGAAAAGCTTCCTCCATATCGCTATAAGTTTTAACGACATTGATTTTTTCGCCCACTTCGTTTTCACTATAAACATTCTTCTTCATCTGCCGGGTGTTTTTTGAAATCAAGCTTCCAGCCGCATCAATTATGTTCTGAGTGGAGCGATAGTTGCGTTCAAGCTTGAATATTTTCAACCCCGGATACCTCTTCTCAAGATTAAGAATGTTGCCTATATCTGCTCCTCGAAAAGAATAAATGCTCTGAGCATCATCTCCAACCACACACAAGTTGTTTTGCTGTCCGCACAATTGAGAAATGATAAGATGTTGAGCGAAATTTGTATCTTGATACTCATCGACAAGAATATATCTGAAGAAATCTTGATAATGGCGACATATGTCGGGGAAATCACGAAGAAGGAGATTCATGAAGACCAGAATATCGTCGAAATCCATGGCGTTGGCCACTCTACATCGTTCGCAATATGTCTTGTATATCTGTCCAGTCAAAGGACGTTTTGCTTTTCTGTCGGATTCATAATTATCTTTATCAAGCAGATATTGATCGGGGGAAATCATTGCATTCTTAGCATTAGAGATGGCCGATGCCAAAGCTGCCGGTTTATAAGCCTTTTCATCCAGTCCTAAATCCTTTATTATCATTTTTATCAAAGATTTAGAATCAGCCGCATCATAAATTGTGAATCCGGCATTAAAACCCAATACATCTGTATGACGCCTAAGTATACGTAGGAAAACAGAATGGAATGTACCCATCCAAATTCTGGAAGCTATTTTTTCTCCCACAATAGCGGTTATTCTCTCTTTCATCTCTCTTGCTGCCTTATTGGTAAAGGTCAGTGCAAGGATACGATAAGGTTCAAAACCATTTCGAAGAAGATCCACGACTTTATATGTCAACACACGAGTCTTTCCGGATCCTGCTCCGGCAATGACCAACTCAGGACCGTCTTTATAGACCACGGCTGCACGCTGTTGGTCGTTAAGAGAATCCAAGTAATTATATTTCAACGAATCCATTATTTATCTTTTAGACATCATCACAATTAGAGAATCTGTTTTTTCGCAAGGCTATGTAATCAGGGACAGAGGGAATGAATTGATACGATGAAGCGTCATAGTCCATCACACAACAATAATGATTCATGCCATTTGAAACTATCAAATATTTAGCATGGAGCACCATATTGTATCTGACAATCTGATCAAATACAGACTGAGTCACTGTTATGTCGGGAGCCTTGTATTCTATAATTATGAAGGGTCTACCTTGAGAATTAAACACAACAGAATCACATCTTTTTTTCGTGCCGTTTAAATCTATGCCAATTTCATTGGCAATAAGCGAGGCTGGATAATGCAAATCGTTGATCATCCAATTTATGAAATTTTGTCTCACATATTCCTCAGGAGTCAGAATAACATGCTTCTTCCTCAATGTATCAAATACTTTCAACACACCGTTCTCCCGACTTATTTTCAATTTGGCCAAAGGAAGATTGAGACGAGGAAATTTTGATTTTGAATCTAAGATCAATTTTATTGTGGTAGAGATGGCGTTATTATTTACTTATAAATGAATTCATCGGTATGTAGTAGGGATCAAACAGGGAATTTAATACATCCGCAAGTCTAAGACCACCCTTCAGAAATTGCTCCTCTACGACAGGCGTCCATTCTGCTACATAATCATAGCTCAATTTTGAATCTTCCGGTGTGGTAGAATATATCGTCCTACAAATATCAAAAGTTTCTTTTGCCCATTTTGCAGGACAACCGTCTTTGACAATCTCGATTTCCTCCAAAGGGGACAAACGGTCGATCTGCTGTTGCCACTCAGAATAACTCCACTTGTGTGCGGATTCCGGGAGCGATGTATCCCACACGGAATGTATGTTGTTGTCTCTACCGAAATATTTCACAATCCAACGATTGCCTCCAAGGTCTGAAGCATGTCCAAGATGCATGGGCTGGTGGATATCTCCAAGAAGATGCACCACCATTTTCAACGCAAGCTGCTTTTCTTCTCTTGTTGAATTATCTTTATTTAAGACACTTATCTGCTCTTCTAATGCTCTAACTATGTCACCTTTTTCATTGAGTGGGGCATCCTTGAATGTTTGGCCTTCATCAATATTCTTATAGTGCCACGTTTTTGAATAGGCATATTCAGGAGTATGTGAAGCGTTGTCTAACCAATTGGCGTAATATACCATAGATCTTCCATCAAGCAACTCTTCAACAACTGCTTTTGTTATGGGTGTCAGATGATTCTCTGCAATGAAAGCTGTAGTGTCATGTCCTTTCTGTCCCCATCCGAAGCAAGGAATCACTGAGAGGCATAGACATCCTGTAGCAATTATGTTTCTTACCATATAAATTGTCAATTAGGATTGGTTATTTTCTACAAAATTAGTGAAAATACCAATAAAAAACAAATTATAATAGCGATACTGGCAAGAAGAATGATACTTAAATTAGAGATTAAATGAGTTATCATGAAAATAAACTATTGCAACAACTTCTTTGGTTATAAATTGATATCCGCTAAAACAATTAGAACACCGACTACGTTATTAATAAAAGATAATGTATTAAAACTGTATAACAATTGCTAAATATCGGCTCAAAATATATATAAGATATTTGCGCATATATATTGATGGGATTTTTAATCTTGAAGAAGTAATGTCGGGATTCTTACTTTACTGATGAAAGACTGGAAAGTCTGCCCAATAAGCAAGAAGATGTCATAATAAAAATTTGAGTAGATATTTATCTCATATTGATACATTATCTTATACCAACGAGTTTTCATATTTTTCGATGAGATGCTATATTGATCTAAATTTTGATTGCAAATACACTAATAGTGTAAGTTTTATTATCTGAATAGCCCGATTATATATATCCATCGGAAGTATGTAATTCCACAAAAATTAATTAATCTAAAACATCTTGAGAATATGACATAGTAATAATGATATAAAGTATAGGGCAATTAAACTAATTATTAATCCCAAAAATTATATCCTGTAGATAAATTATTATTAGGTGGGAAAATACCAATGATAACACTATTGGATATTAATCAAAATCTAAGGAATATAAATCATTATTCAATTAACTAAATATGCAATATGCAAAAATAGACAGTCTCAATATAATTTTAGATTCTACAATAAACCAATTGATTTAATACTACATCAATTAAGTAATCAAAAAAATATTTACCAAGATATTTTTGAATATTGCTAAAATGTTTAATATAAAATAATCAATAATCATAAAATACAATTCGAATATGTCATGTATGAATAATAATATACACTGGGAAATAGACATTGATTTCATCAAACATGTTAATAATTTCTTGAATGCAAAGATATATAAATCTCAAAAAATCGGATAAAAATATGAGCTCATCTATCATTAGTTCTAGATAATGAGATTCTGCTATGATCTAATATCTACTATCTACAAAAAACTAAGCAATCGTGATTATCTGCAATAATTATATATTGATGCATACAAACATTATTTGAGTATTCAAATAAAAGAAGACGTATATATCAAAAATACCTATGATTAGAATGATTAGAATGATTAGAAATCACTCATAAAATACACACAAGCGTAATGACATTTTAAATAACAATTGATAATGCTAAAACATTATTTCGTTATAAAATATAAACGTATAAATTTCGACAGTAGATCAAAACTTAACTACAAAAATTTATGGAAATCAACAGGCTTAAAAAATGTATGAAGAAATTGTGGAAAGATACTTTCCATGATTCCGATGTATATATTTCATTAGTATTCGATAATTACTTCAATCTTGACAATATCGAATACTATGAAGAAGACGGAGCTCTAATATCAGCATTGTTAGGAGTCCCGTATTCATTCGGATATGGTAACCTTACGATTCGAGGACTATATTTATGTGGGCTGGCAACTGTAGAAAGTTATCGAAATCGAGGAATCATGAAAAACTTAATTACAAAAATCAATAAGAGGGCATTAGCAAATGGATATGCTTTCACATTTTTGATTCCCTCTTCCGATGCTCTCAGATTATATTACTCTAAAAGTGGTTATCTCAATGCAATATATCGTGTAGAAGATAGATACACAGACATACATAATTTCAAGAATGAATATATGTCTATTTTAGCAAATGATGATGAGAGAATTCGTCTATTAAAAGCAAGAAATTATGATAGTCTGACAGTAATAAAATTAGACATTAATAATCAAGAAGAAATAGAAAAAACAATAAGATATATTTCGTCAATTGAAAATGAAATATCAACTTATCTTGGATTGCATCATTCACAAAAAGATATACTTGCAATTCTAGAAGAGAATTCAATTTCAAATGGAGATATCTATATATGTAAGACACCCAATGGAGAAATCTCCGGCGTTGCATTTATGAATGCTAGCATTCACAAACGAATAAACATACCAAAGATATATCATAAGGATGGTTCGTCGTATTACAAATTACTTGATCGTATCAAGGAAGGTAATCGAGATCAATCAATCAGCGTTTTCTATTATCCGGAAGAATCAAATCGACAAATTTTGTGGCAACAAATTTATAGAGCTGCAAATCAGGATGGAGAAATGCTCGGAGGTGCATATAGAATAGCAGATCGCACTTATGATGCGGGAAGACATGCAAAATCTTATGGAATGGTGAAACTTCTTGACTTTCGCGAGATCTTAAAATTCTTGGCTAAATATAGGAGCGACTGCAAATTTTCGATTCTCATTAAGGATTACGAAATCGAAGATTATGCCTTAAAGTGTGACATCGAGGGAGGGATGTGTAATTTCAATACAGTCTCTAATGATTTAGCTGATATCTTTAAGAAGAAAGATCCCGACTTGACCATATTAAGCAAACAGAATCTTGCGGAAATCCTCTTGAGAAGAAAAGACAATTCAAATCTCATAATGGAAGCATTGGGTATCCCAAGACTGGCAATGAACATGTCTTTATTATTGGATTAATTATGGATTGAAACAAATCCATGCAAGAGATAGTATGAAATCAGAAGAAAAAGATGATTTTATACAGATAAGAAACCAATAATCGATAATACCCGCTCGCCAAACATTAAGTTTAGACCGATAGGAAAAGCCGTATGCCATAGCTATATTTACGAATATTGCAAGTGCATACGGTCTTTTCACAACCTATGCATCTTGCCAGTGCTGAAAGACTCTTCTATAAAGTAACAAGAAAAGAGGCTAAGATAATGATTGACTATCCTTTCTCTATACTTATCTAATCCAATCTGATACTGGAAACCAATCCAGGATTCAGTCATTCACAACCAAATCTTAGATCGATATCATGAGAAGAACATCGGCAATCCAAGCATAGAATAAGTAACTACTTAGCTATCTAAACTTACAAGTATGTTGATAATCAATAATAGTAATCTTGGCTCTTCATTTCAATGGAAATAGAGCGTTATTGAATATTTTACACTTGCAATAATCTAGTATTCAGCAACTTTACATAGGCTGGTAGCTTCAGAAATAATATGAACCTCGAATCGAATTAAATTTATCATACAGAAAACGCCATATTTTTCATCAGAAGATAAATGATTGATAGTCTATGAAATAGTCTCTTAAGTTAATCAAATAAACTCCATGAGAATTGAAAATACTTTGCAAGTCGACTAAGAATGCTCAAATATAGATTTCTTATAATATAAGATCGCCCAATTCTGCAGCAAGAACTGACATTCAATACATATCAATACTCTGTACAAGACAAAATTGTCCTATTTTTCACTATGGGGAAAATAAAAACTTTAATAGGGGAGGGGTATATTCTTTTCGAACTAAACAAATACAAATATTTGCATTTTCAAATCAACATTTAAGATCTAATATGAGATTACAAAATCAACAGAAGCAAATATACTCTACCATTTCTCACACCTAAAACACAATTCCATCACAAATTATTTCTATTTACATTTACAATATTATTACTTTAACACATTTTCACTATTAGACTTACTGCATGATTATCAACCTATTACAAAATATATTTAGATTAGTTTATGGAAAAGACACTTTTTTCCTAATATTTTCATAAACACTTATTCAATTTGTCCTTTTATATTGCAAAAGAACAAGAAATTAAACTATATGTACTCATATAACACTTCAAGTATATATCTGCATTATTTCTCAATTATAAACTATTTCTATTTACATTTACAATTCACAATCTCACGAATATATTCAAAAATCAAATTTGGTTTTGTAAAAATTAATTTGTAAATTTGTAAATTCAAAATCAATACGTAGAAATAGCCATGCAAGACGACTCAATAGCAATTCGCCTAAAATTCCTGATTCAAAAATTGGGAATAACTAATTCAATGTTCGCTGATAAATGCGGTATCCCACGTGCGAACCTCTCTCAATTGCTGACTGGACGAAATAAAAAGATAAGCGATGTTGTGATACGCCAGATTCATGAGGCATATCCATCATTATCCGTCACATGGCTTCTATTCAATGAAGGCAACATGTGGAATGGATCTCCAACTGAATCCATTGCATATACCTCTACCGATTCGAATTCATCTTTCGCTGATTACGGAGATAAAGAGAACGAATGCACAACGGATTCTGCCGACATGAGCCAAAATTCATACAAAAATCCCTACGAGAATCGAGTAGATACGTATGCCTGCAAAGATGCTGAAATTTACTCCAAGGAAAATGGCGTTAATTCCAACGACGGCACCATTCATCATTCAATAGAAGAGAACGTTAGCAATTGCAGAAAAACAGCCAAGATAATTAATGAAATAGAAAATTTTAAGAACAAAAGGAGAAAAATCGTACAAATCACCGTTTATTATGATGATTCAACGTTTGAATCTTTCTTTCCCCGTTAATACATTGGGCCATTATCATAAGGAAGACAATAAGCGACCTTAATATCTCGTTTAAAAAAGATAGCATGATTGATTAAATCTTAATCAACTGCAACCTGCTGACAATTGGATAAGTAATTCAGAAAAATAAATGAACATATCAGGCTCTTTTGGAGAAGTTGATAAAGTGGGATTTACCCAGCCCCGCCAGACCTCGGTTGACAGCGTAGAACAGATTGTCAGTCGAGACATAATCCGCAGGCTGTATCCACTGCCCTTTAAGCATTCTCCAAAGAGTCTCGGCAATGTTGAGATGAGGGGAATAAGGAGGCAGGAAGAAAAGGTAAAGACCCCGTTTCTCCCATATCTTTCTCATTTCCTTCATATACTTGCTTCTGTGCACCTTGGCATTGTCAAGCACGATGAATGTGTCCTTCCTTATTGTAAGGGAGAACTTGTCAAGGAAATCAGCGATGCGTTCGGATGTCATGCTTTCCGTGGAACAGAAGCCATGATACCGGCTGTTGTAGTCAATCATTCCCCAGATATTGAGCCTTGCGCCTCTGTCCGATGGAATGGTTATGCTTTCACCGGGGAACTGCCAGCCGTATGGCACATATCCTTCGGTACAAGTGAAGCTCCCGTCTCCGAAATAGAGGTCAATAAGACCTTCCCGGTACTGTTGTTCAAGCTCTTGCAGCTTCTCCTTCTTATAATCGTAGAGCTGCGGCGAGGGTGTCCCTTTGGTCGTTTTCCTTATACGTCCAAATCTTGCGCCAAGGCTGATAAAAAAGCCCTGTACGTGTCGCGACACGCCTCCTTGCCTGTTGCCTGCTGCCATCTCTCCTTGGCCTTCATGACACTGAGCCGGTCCTTCTCGATGGCATCTCTTACGGCTTCCTCGTCCGATGAGTCCATTATTGGCTTGGCTCCTTGTCCCGGTTTGTTTCGCAGACCATCGATACCCTGTTCGAGATACCGTCTGACCCAGCGGTTGACCTTGTGTTCCGAGCACGACAGCCTTTCCGCTATCTTCTTTGAGGGCAGGCCATCGGCTTTGTCCAATATTATACGGCTTCGTTTCTGCATAAACGGCCTGGAGTCGAAGTGCTCTATGTATTCCAACTCCACACGTTGTTTCTTGGTAAGTTTTACTTCTGTGATTCTCATAACTGTATCTTACCTTGGTATTATGCAAAAACCGTGCCAACATATGTACATTAATTTTTAGTAGATACTTATAAATTAAAACAAACGAAAATAGAATGAATCTGGCCTATTCTATACAATGTAAGAGACGACTAATATTGATTGTCCTAACATTATTACAATATGTATCAATCGATGCAACTATTAGATTTAATGGCAATGAATATGAAGTCATTCAAATAAGCCCTGATCGAAACACGGGACTTGATGCTCTATACGTCATAAATGGAATAGATAACACTTCAATCATATATGAATCTGATGCCCCAACTGCTCCCCAATGGTCAATGTTTGACAATCGTGGGGGAGCATTTGCACAACCGGTCGAAGGACTGATTCATGATGGATACACAACAACACTTAACCACATTAAAGGGAATTGTGGATACATAATAAAAGATGGAAATAAAAATATCTATTTTTGGATCATCGATTATGAATACTCACCTTTCAATATTTCCATATTTAATATCTCTTCAATACAAGATTGCAACTATACAATATTAGACTTTGAAGGCAATGCGTCGCCAATACATTATTATACAATTAATGGACAAAGAAAAGACTTATCAAGAGATATATCATTATCTTTTATGACGCTTGATTGGAATGATGAAGCAACGCAATACGAACATATTTCAAAAACAATAAGTCTCCCGTCAATCTCAGAAAGCATTAAAATTACTCCTCCTGTATACTGCGATACATCTTTTGAAATATCTGGCGACACTTTCCTAAAAAAGTGGGGAATTAATGTAACTAAAACTATTGACGATTTCACTCCAAATGCCACCTCAGTATCAACAGTAATGAATATCGATAATATGCATAAAAATTCCGGAGAATTATCGAATATTATTAATCAAGATAATGAAGACATGAATGGAATTTCCGCCCCAGTGAGAGCATCATTCAGCGCTTACTGCACTGATGCCGTTGTGCATCATGAATGGCAGATTTCTGAAGATGAGGATTTCAGCAATATTTCATATCATATTTATGAACAAGATTTCGACTTTGAATTCGAAAAAGAGGGCACCACATATGTGAGATTTGTTGGGAGCAACGATGACGGCAGTTGTCAGGCCTATGGAGAAAAGTATGTAATCAAAATTGGAGATACTAAATTAAAAATTCCCAACGTATTTTCTCCCGACGATGATGGCATAAACGACATATGGAAAATCAGCTATACATCTTTAGTGGAATTCAAGTGTTGGATCTTTGATAGACAAGGTCATGAATTGTTTTCATTTGAAAACCCGAATTTAGGATGGGATGGAAGATTTAACGGAAAAATAGTTAAGCCGGGTGTTTACTATTATGTCATACAGGCAAAGGGAGCAGATGGAAAAAAATACAACCGTAGTGGAGATATAAATATTCTACGTCATAAAAAATTTAACAACAATCCGGATTATTCCGAATAAAGGAATTAAATCAAATACAGGAACACACTTTTATAGATACTGAAAGAAATGGAAAATATGTATACTGCCACTGATTATGTGGAGGTTTATGGCGCACGCGTCCATAACTTAAAAAACATCGATGTCACAATACCACATAATTCACTATGCGTTGTCACAGGACTTAGCGGATGTGGGAAATCCTCTCTTGCATTCGATACGATATTTGCTGAAGGACAAAGGCGATATATCGAAACATTCTCGGCATATGCTCGGAATATGCTTGGCAGCCTTGAGCGTCCGGACGTGGATAAAATCACTGGGCTAAGTCCGGTCATCAGTATTGAACAGAAAACCGTCAATAAAAATCCTCGAAGCACTATTGGCACGACAACAGAAATCTACGATTTTTTTCGTCTTCTTTATGCACGGCTCGGTGAAGCCCGTAGTTATATTTCCGGCAAACCAATGGTGAAATATTCTAAAGACAAAATAATATCTTTGCTTCTTGAAAAATACAATGATAGAAAAATCCAAATACTCTCTCCATTAGTAAAAAACAGAAAAGGTCACTACAAAGAACTTTTTGAGAATCTCAGGAAGAAAGGATATTTGAACGTGCGGGTTGATGGAGTTGTAAAGGAACTTGAATATGGCATGAAGCTCGACCGATACAAAAACCACTCCATAGAACTTGTAGTAGACAGGCTTCGTGTAAAAGAAAAGGATATCCAAAGATTACGTTCTACTGTGGACGAAGCTTTAAAGCAAGGAGGGAAACAGATGATAGTACTGGATATGGATACCAATCAAGTGCACCATTACAGCCAATTACTTATGGATTCAGAAAATGGAATCTCATATCCGGAAGCGGCACCACATAATTTTTCTTTTAACTCTCCTCAAGGATATTGCCCAAGATGCAAAGGTCTTGGCTCCGTCAACGTTATTGACGAAAGTAAAATAATGCCTGATAAAAGCCTGTCGATATATAATGGAGGCATCCTGCCATTAGGCAAGTATAAAAACTCTATGATTTTTTGGCAGATTGATGCTATCTGCCAAATATATGGCAAAACTCTTAAGACTCCACTTTGCGAATTGCCCGAAGAAGCACTCAACGACATCCTAAACGGCACTGACCAAAAGCTAAACATACAAAATGCTACACTCTCAACGAGCTACAGTCATAGTAATTACGAGGGGTTGATAAAATACATCGAATTGCAACAATCTGAAGAGGTGGGAAGCGCAGCCAATAAATGGAGCGGACAATTTTATTCCCAAGCCGTCTGCCCGGAATGTAAAGGTCAACGATTGAACAAAATCGCACTCAATTATTTCATTGACAACAAAAGTATAGCAGATGTGGCAAGCATGGACATCGCAGAACTTTACAAATGGAGCTTGACTCTCCAAGATAAAATATCTCCAGAAAAAAGAATAGTGGCAGTCGAAATATTAAAAGAGATCAACAATCGCCTGAAATTTCTGCTCGATGTCGGGCTTGATTATCTTTGCCTAAATCGCAGTAGTGCCTCGCTTAGTGGAGGAGAAAGCCAAAGAATAAGGCTGGCTACTCAGATAGGATCAAAGCTGGTCAACGTGCTTTATATACTTGATGAACCTTCAATCGGACTCCATCAAAGAGATAACGTTCGCCTTATTAATAGTCTTAAACAGCTTAGGGACGCAGGTAATTCCATAATCGTCGTTGAACATGACAAAGACATTATGGAGGAAGCCGATTATATTGTTGATATCGGTCCGGGGGCAGGTCGTCATGGGGGAGAGGTCGTATTTCAAGGCAGGGTAGAAAACTTGAAATCTACCCATACATTGACAGCATCGTATCTGAACGGCGAACGACAGATAGACATTCCTCAAAAAAGACGTAAAGGGAATGGAAAATTTTTAGAGATAAAAGGGGCTTCGGGCCATAATCTAAAAGGTGTAGACCTCAAGTTGCCCCTTGGAATGTTTATATGTGTCACCGGAGTAAGCGGAAGTGGAAAATCCTCTCTTATCAATGGGACTCTTCATCCTTTATTGAGTCAAAAGTTTTATCGATCTCTTCAAGAGCCATTGCCATATAAAGAGGTATTTGGAATAGAAAATATCGATAAAGTCGTGACTGTTGATCAGTCGCCCTTAGGTCGCTCTCCAAGATCAAATCCTGCGACGTATACCGGAGTATTCTCCGACATCCGAAAGCTTTTTGTCGAACTTCCTGATTCAAAACTGAGAGGATACAAACCCGGACGTTTTTCATTCAATGTTGCCGGTGGCAGATGCGAGACTTGCAAAGGCAATGGCTATCGCACAATCGAGATGAACTTTCTTCCGGATGTTCTCGTGCCCTGTGAGACCTGTCATGGTAGACGCTATAATAGAGAGACGCTTGAGGTTAGATTCAAAGGGAAATCCATTGCCGACGTCCTTGAAATGACCGTAAATCAAGCTGTGGAATTTTTTGAAAACGTACCATCCATCCTTAAAAAGATAAAAGTGCTTCAGGAAATAGGCTTGGGCTATCTTAAACTCGGCCAGCCCTCCAGCACGTTGAGTGGAGGAGAAAACCAGAGAGTAAAACTCGCCACTGAGTTAGCAAAGAAAGACACAGGGAAAACCTTATTTATCCTGGACGAGCCAACAACAGGACTTCATTTTGAAGATATAAGAGTGCTCCTAAAAGTAATCAACCGTCTTGCAGACAAAGGCAATACGATTGTTGTAATAGAACACAATCTTGACGTAATCAAATCATCGGATTATGTAATCGACCTTGGTCCGGAAGGTGGCAGAGATGGAGGTCGAATAATTGCAGAAGGCACTCCAGAGTCGGTCGCTGAAGAAGCAACTCATACATCAGTATTTCTTAAAGAGGAATTATTGAAATCAAATTCAGCACCGTGTAAAAGAAGCTCCTCACGTATAAAAACGTCATAATCTACCCATGCAGGCTAATCGTATACTACGACAGTCGATATCGAATGGATTCTTGCAGAGCGATTCATTTTTTTCTCAAAATAATGCATACGGTTTGACTGTATGCATTATTTTTGTATAACCGAATTTAGGAGTTGGTTTTGGGAAGCGAAGTCGATATTAAAATATCAATAAAGAAATTGCACATAATCAATATTATGTTAAATAGAATCATTGGAAATCTTTTTTCCTATGTTATTCGTCTTTGTTTTGCTTTCATTACATTTTTTTTCATTATATTTGTAAGCAAAAATTTGTACATAAGTCTCACTAACTCCTTCTTCGGATATCTTATCCTATCAGTTAGCTTTTTTACAATCATGAGACAATATCCATTAACCTGTTTACTAAATAATTAAATTTATTGATATGCGATCTACTGATTTAAAACAAGGACGAACTTATCGGTTTGCCGTGGATAAAGACAATTCCACAAAAAAGTATTTCAAGATTCAGACAGATGATGGACTGGAATTTTCTTTACTTAAATTTAAATTTCAACGTAATCTTCCCGTTCCGGATTATATAACATGCCACGTCAAATCCCTCTACCCTGTTATTGCTCTTGGTCAGGACATATCCCCTTTCATTTCTGATTTCTACCAGGAAGGTAATGAATATGATTTCAGAATAAAATCTGTGAAAAACGATTCTTCCATTGCATACGAACTTGAAGATGAGCATGGACTATGCTTCAGATTATACAGCGCCCCAGATAATCTTGTAATAGGCAACAGAGTAACTTGCAAAATATTAAAGATAAGAGGAATAAACGTCAATCTTAAATATATTGGAACATTAGCGACAAGATTGCCTCTTGATTTTTTTGATATCGACGAATGGCTTAATTTTATAGGGATTGTCCAACATCATGACGGCTATTGGTCTCTTATTGAGTCAATTCCTGAATTTGAAGATAGTCTTATTAAGTATGACGACTCAGATCCATCTTGGATTCTGGATCTCCTTAAAACAGTGGCTAATAAAATCACTGACTGGCTTATTGAATGTAAGGACAATAGAAAACGCCTTGCAAACACAATTCGCAGAATGAATCTTGCAAGACAGATTTCATTGTTCATACTTGAAGAATCCGACTTCCTTAGGAACTGCGATTCAAATCAAAGATCGGTAATCCAATCACAATTGTCATATTATGTTGAACTATTTGATCAATACGACAAGGCTGCATCAATAATCTTCAATAAGGAATACGAAGACTTCATTGATCAAATTCTAAGCAGGTTAAAAAAAGCAGGGTATCTGTATAAACCTGCCAAGCAGTTTATGATCATGATGACAATACTCAAGCTTCGTCCTGAACTTATCAATGCCAGAATGGGAGAACTCTTTGAAGCTCTTCATAATTGGGAACTCTCTAATTGGCTCTCTGAGCCATTTCGAACCGCCTTGGTGCAACAACTTCAAATATTTATAAAAGAAAACTGCAGGCACATCAACCTTCTTCCTGCCAATGACTCAAGCAGCGACAATAAGACCATCACTAAGATGATACTCGCGATTGCCGTGCAGTGTTTTCTTGCCAAGGATTCAGACAAGGTCGATTTGCCAATAAACAGGGCAATGTTTTATCGATATGTCTCATACCTATATCCCGGGAATCTAATATCTCTTCTCGACAAGGGGGCAGATTCAATCCTTGGGGTTGAACGCCCTCTTGAATTCGTATGGAACGACACCGAGCACCCCACTCTATTGATGCTGAAAGCCACTCACCCAGCTTCTGTCGCCGAAGAACGCAACCTATTGGTTAAAACCTATACCACTTCTAAAGCGTCAATCCATCTGACACAAGGGAATATCCAAGTCATTGCACAGGGGGCAGACCCTGATTCCACCGTTCTGCCCAACAATGTCATCGACTGGTTATCTCCAAGAATCTCTCTAATTGACGACATCAAAATCAGCAACCATAGGAAAAGCAAGGACTTGAACACGTTCCGCCAAATGTGGGAGGATATCGAATGGTCGATATTAGGACTGGAACAGTCTCCAGGCGAAAAGATCGAAAAGACAAAGCCATTTGACGGGGAAGAAGTGAGAGTAATTATCGACGAAATGAGAATCGTAAAAGATTTGCCTAAAAGCAGACAGCTACAATTCCATTGCACTATCGTCGACGATTTATTTATGGGCGATGGTTGGATGCCATGCGACAAATTCCATATGATAAGGTGGCTGACAAGCAATGATGTTCCAAGCAACTATGACGGGTCTCTAAGTTTCGCGCGAGACTCAAATGGAAATCCCCTTCTTTTCACAGCCAACGCTTCTACAAGAGGTGAGATCATTGAGTTCTCCATTAAATCTCAAATTGAAGACTACCTGCTCGAAAGCATGTACCCCGGAGAAGAGAGCGTCTGTATAGTGACGTATCTCGACAGGATCAACAATGCCTGGTTGTGCCTTTCAGAAAAAGGATGCACATTCAAAGTGCCTTGCGACGAAGTAGAAGAAGGCCTTTCAGAAGGCATGTTGGTCAGGGTCCGATATATCGAGCCTGACCGGTCAGGGCAATCGATTGAATTTTTCATGGGAGAACTTTCAGAGAATCAAGACAATCTGCCTCTCTCAATAAAAAAATCCCAATGCCTCTATAATCTCATGCAAGGGATGGGGGAAATCTCCGGCTTCGGGGCAGACCGCAACTCTAAAGTCGTAGAGGTGGAAGAGGTAATGTCGCATGATGAGCTGATGGAACTTATATATATGTTCCAGCGGTGTGCATACTCTGAGAAAGAATATATCAAGGCATTCAACTATCTTGGATTGGCATCTCTTCTCTCTAAACTCGCTGAAGCACCCGATTTAATAAAGGAAATATCAACTCATATGGAACTCCTCCAACTCCTTCAAGATTTTGGCCGAAACCATACGGTAGATCCTGTCATGCTATCCTCCTGTGAAAACAAAGTGAAAAATACCCCCATGTTGGAAAGACTGCACACGAGACTTAAAATTGTGGCAGATCTCGACCTGAACGAGAATTCGGAGTGGCTATGGAATTTGCGAAAAAATCCCAGAAACGAAATAGAGAGCCATCTCGCTTCATTGGTTCTATCTTACAATATGCTTCCAACTGAACTTGAAAAACCACGCAAAGATATCATTAAGGAGATTTCAACGCTTCTTAACGTCAATAGCTCTGCTCCATCTTCTAAATATTATGGCGACGAATCACAGACCGTGGAATTCAAAAGCAGCTTGATCTATTCTACCCACGGAGGAGCCAAACCGGATGCCAAGGAGCAACTCTTCGAGATTGTCCACATTATATGCGGATTCATGAATGCACGTGGCGGAAATCTTTTTATAGGAGTCAATGATTCGGGATATGAGAACGGACTGGAAGACGATCTTGCCTACCGCCGCACACATGGCATGAAACCGACCATAGACGCGATGATGGTAGATCTTCAGAACCATCTTGACCGAGTGATGCCAATGCATGCAAGAGATCATTGGGAAATTGAATCCGACAGTGAATCAAAGAAAGGAGTTATCGTGGTAAAGGTGTTGCCTGTATCCCAACCCGTAGAACATGATGGAATAATATATGTCAGATCAAGTTCCACCACGAAGCCTCGATTAGGAGACCAACGGGATGAATTCATCAATAATAGAGCTCATAACTATCAGCTTCTTATGAAGATATGGGGAGTTGGGAAGGATGAGGACACTACAGAAGATATTCCTCTGTCAGAAGAACAGGCAACTCCGGTAGTCATCCAGAGTAAACAACTTGAAAATGACGAGACGAAGACACGTAATGACGAAACACAAGACACTCTTCCGGAAAATTTCCAAGGGGCGACGGAAGCTCCCATAATTACCGGGCGACATCGTCTAAATGTTTTGCATTCGTATGATGCCAACTTCGTAACCCCCGCCTATTACCTATATTTTCATAAGGACGGATATTTAAGATTCAAATACGACGATGCCTATTTTGACTATCTTCAGGAGTGGTCAGCTTCACTCGCCGTCAGGGATAAGGAAAAAAACGGTGTCCTCGTGATGGCATATGCTGATGGGGCTGTCTCAAGAATCCCAATGTGGATTTTCTCTTCATATTCCGACAATGAAGATTGCCGGTTCAGAAATGACTCAATCCTCGAATTTATAAACATAGCAACCATAAATGATTATCTTCTCAGTGTAGTCGAGACTGCATTCGGAGCCATTTATTATCGAATCGACGCGATTTCCAACATTAAAGAAAGCTCCAGCCTTGATGATCCGGGAACAACCCTTTGCGATAACAAATACAAGATTTTAGCACAAGAGATTGTCGCGCCTGACAAATTGGCCTTTTTCAATCCTGAGGCATTGAATCGAGAACGTCGTTTCTGGGGCGTACAAGTCCCTCAAGGCGATGGGACACTTTCCATTCAGGAAAAAATACAGAAATTGCTCAACCCGGTGGCACATTCAGAATAAGTGTCATCGAAATCCATTCTGACAATCAAAAAGCTGCGGATACTCCCATAATGGAAATATCCGCAGCTCCTTATGTCGGGAATCATCATCAAAAACTTCCACTATTTGAACGTGTCAGGCAAATCATTTTCGTATAAGACAGTGTCGCCCTTAGATAGCATGCCCGACAATAATTGCTGAGCTTCATTAAAGCTATCAACCGTAAAAAGATTGTCACTGTTGAATCCTTCTTTTTTGATTCCTGAAACAAGTGCATCTCGATTGTACTGCCCCACTACTATCGCAACATCAGCACTTCCGGCTATCGCTTTTCCAAACGACTCATTCAATTCCGCCTGATGTTCCCCAAGCTCAATCATCCCCGGAGTGACTATTATCCTCTTTCCTTCATTAAAGCCCGACAACACTTCAAGAGCCATTTTCGACCCGGTCGGATTGGAATTAAAAGCATCGTCAATAATTGTCACGCCACCCGGAGTCAGCTTTATATTAAGGCGATGTTCCACCTGCTCTATCTTTGCAACAGCTCTCCTGATTGATTCGTTATCCATTCCAAGGCGTGATGCAACTATGACAGCCGCAAGAAGATTGGAAATGTTGCATGCCCCCACAAGTCTTGTGGTCAGATTTAATTCAAGTCCGTCTGGTCCATAGACGTTAAACGTCGTTCCTTGGGATGTATATCTTATATCTTTGGCAATGAAAGAACAATCCTTCCTATCGTTATCGCCGATACAATAACGAATCGCCTCGACATTATCAACTGCCCTGTTGGCACAATAATCAAAATCATTGTTAACAACGGCAAAACCAGAAGACGGCAAGGCATCGACAAGCTCAAATTTAGTGGCCTGAACATTCTCCATAGTCTTAAATGATTCAAGATGCATCGGCCCGACAGCTGTGATTATTCCTATTTCCGGATTCACGAGGTCGCAAATCTCCTTGATGTCCCCTTTTTGCTTTGCTCCCATCTCACATATAAATATTGAATGATAAGGCTTCATCATTTCTCTTATAGTGCGAATAACCCCCATCGGAGTATTATAGGAACCCGGGGTCATCAGCACATCAAATTTCTCCGAAAGGATTCTGTTTAGATAATGCTTGGTGCTTGTCTTGCCATAGGAGCCTGTGATTCCGATTACCTTCAAGCCAGGCATTGACGCAAGAATATCTGAGGCTTCTTTCCAATACCTACGATTAATCAGCTTCTCTACAGGCATAAGAATTACTACCGCAAGCATCACTACAAACCAAGAAAATATACTCAAAAGAAGCATAAAGCCAATTGCCACAGTCGGAGGCAAGTATCCTCCTCCAAGGACAGTATCCCCTTTAGTTGATAATATTACTGCGACAAAAGAACCTACGCTAAGAAAAGCCGCCACTGCGTATATTCGCCATACGCGTTTCGTAAATACCAATGGTTTCTTGAACTTTTTTCTCCAAATAAGCCATATTTTGGTCAAGCAGACCATGGCCACTATAAGCAATGAAAGCCTGAGATCGAGCAACGTGGAGAAAACAAGGAAAAGCAACGCCACGTCAACCAGGCGCCATGTGCTCCCAATATCATTTTTAAGATATCGCCAATACCTTGGAAGTCGGTAGCTGTTCTGCTGAAGCATGTGTATATCGTGCTTTAGATTAGCCACCATATATGCTCCGCACACTACATAAATTACTATTAGAAATGCACTCATAAATCTGTTTCGTTGTAAATGTTCACTATTTCCATTTGTTAATCGTATGATTTCGGATTAAGCTCCTTTTTTAAAAATTCTGCAATCACGGCCCTAAACCCAATTGGATTATCAAGAAAACAATAATGGCCGCAATCAGGGAAAGCCACAAGCCCAGCGTCAGGGATAAGACATTCCATGGTTTTTGCATCAGAAAGAGGTGTTGCAGTATCATTTTCCCCCCACATAAGGAGTGTAGAAGCCTTTATCTTAGGCATGACATGCTTCAAATCCTCATTCACGCATTTGCTCATGACTGCTCTCATCACGGGCGAAGAGTTGCGATAGTCTGCCGAACCTTTTTTAGACCTCCATTTATCTATTATCCTCTCCCCTTTCTCTTTTCCATATATTATTCTCACTGATTTTTTAATGGCCTTAAAGAAATATATTTTCCTATAATATCCAAGGCCTCGTTTGGGTTTTATGCCTGCAGCATCAATAAGCACTACCTTTTTTATGGGCCTTCTTGACGAAAGCAATATCGCGATTCTTCCGCCAAATGAATGCCCAATCAAAACAGGATTCCCAAGATTCAGCTCACTTATGAATTTCTCTACAAACGACGTAAAATCTTCCACGCCCCATACGTCATTCGGTTCCGAACTAAGTCCGTGCCCCGGAAGATCAACACTCAAGACTCGCATTCTCTTGTCGAGCACCGAAGCGATACTTCTGACGGTAGTATGGTCGCAACCCCATCCATGCATTAAGACCACCGGCTCTCCGTCTGAAGGTCCGGTCTCCTCATAATGCATTGTCATTCCTTCTATTTCAATATTCTTTTCCATAAATCTACAAATACCGGTATGGCAACACTCTACGGACTACAATTCCTAAGCCGGATCGGAGCCTTGCCAACGGCAATGCAAAATTACTTAAAAAGCTTTAAACTTCGCCACTGCCGATTAAGGATATTTGCAAAAGATATATATTTTTTATATATTTGCACTCTGTTTATTTCCTCGTGGCGACGCCCATAGCGTTAACCTTCGATTAACTTGGCACAGGCTCCATACGGAGACCTCCCTTATAAGATTTCCTTCCAGATGACAACCAAATGGAACTATCAACCTCTCACCCATCAGCAAAAGAAACAGGCTGAAGAACTCCTCCCCAATTGCGGAGGAGCATATCCGATTGCCGAACTTCTTATCCGCAGAGGCGTCACGACACCCAAAGAGGCTCAATCCTTCTTCTCTCCGGCCATAGCCGACCTGCATGATCCATTTCTAATGCCAGAAATGGATAAAGCCGTCAACCGTCTTAACAAAGCTATGGGGGCAAAAGAGAGAATCATGGTATATGGCGATTACGATGTTGATGGCACGACTGCCGTGGCCCTCGTCTTTAAATATCTTCAGAACTATTACAGCAACATCGAATACTATATCCCAACAAGATATGAGGAAGGATATGGCATCTCCCTTAAGAGTATTGAATACGCTTCAGAGAACGAAGTCAAGCTTGTAATTGTGCTTGATTGCGGCATAAAAGCGATTGATGAAATCGCCTATGCAAAAGAGAAAGGGATAGATTTCATCATCTGCGACCACCATGTCCCCGACGATGTATTACCCCCAGCCGTTGCCATTCTAAACCCCAAAATGCCGGGGTCTTCATATCCATGCCCTCATCTTTCGGGATGTGGGGTAGGTTTCAAATTCATGCAGGCCTTTGCGCTCAGCAATGGCCTGACAAATCATAACGAGCTGGAGTCTCTGCTCGACCTTGTGGCTGTCAGTATCGCTGCGGACATTGTCCCGATAATTGATGAAAACCGGATTATGGCCTTTCACGGACTTCGCAGGCTGAATTCAAATCCAAATCTCGGACTCAGAAGCATAATCAGGCTTTGCAAATTGACAAACAAAGATATCACCATCAGCGACGTCATTTTTAAAATCGGACCGCGTATCAATGCATCCGGAAGAATGCAAAGCGGTGTTGAGGCAGTCGATCTCCTTGTCTGTCGAGACCTTCATGATGCTTATGAAAAAGGGAAGGATATCGACCAATACAACCGCGACAGGAAAGAACTCGACAAAAAAATCACGGATGAAGCCAACTCGCTTATTGAAAACAATGTCAATATCATACATGGCAAAAGATCGATTATCGTTTACGACAAAAATTGGCATAAAGGAATCATCGGGATTGTAGCCTCCAGACTCACGGAACTCTACTATAAGCCCTCCGTGGTGTTGACCTACTCAAATGGCCTTGCCACGGGTTCTTCCCGCTCTGTTCAAGGCTTCGACATTTATTCTGCAGTAAATTCCACCCGCGACCTGCTTGAAAATTTCGGAGGGCATACATATGCCGTCGGCCTTTCTCTAAAAGAGGAAAATATTCCCGAATTTCGACGCAGGTTTGAGGAATATGTGGCCGAACATATCCAACCCAATCAATTGACCCCGATGATTGATATTGATGCGGTCATAAATTTCTCAGACATAACTTCTGAGTTCATGGGTTATCTAAAAAAATTCAATCCATTCGGACCCGGAAACCAAAATCCGGTATTCTGCTCCAGAAATGTATTCGACTTCGGAACAAGCAAACTCGTTGGAAAAAACATGGAACACATCAAGCTTGAGCTGGAGGACAACAGCACGAGCAGAGTGATCAATGCCATTGCATTCAACATGGCTCCCTATTTTGAGCACATACATGCCCATAAGCCTATTGACATATGCTATACTATAGAGCAAACAAAGCATTCCTCCGGTCTTGATTCCGTTCAGCTTATGATTAAAGATATTCGCCCTTCAGAGGGTTGATATTTTCTACACATTACGTACGAAACTATAGTTTCAATAGTTCGTTAAAAATCTGAATTAGAAATTTATGCTGTAAAACATATCCATATTATTGATTTCCAACAAAATAAGTGTCAATAAAATTTGGTCAGGTGCCAAATTTTTCGTAACTTTATAGTTGCAGATCAATGAGTTATGAATAAATTTCAGCCACTTGACCAAGTAAGGTCGATTATCGCAACCGCGCTCAACCGGACTGCTAAAGTACGAAAAAATTTTGAAAGTTTCTTCATCGAGACAATGATTTTGATATTGACAATATACGGAAGACTGAATTTCCTGTCGATGGCCCGGCATGGAGGTTCCTGTGAGAGCCGCTTCAGGCAGAATTTCAAAAAGAAGTTCGACTGGTGCGCCTTCAACAGCAACATGCTCCTTGCCGACAACGTCCACAGGATCGCCATAGCCCTTGACCACAGCTTTCTCCGCAAATCCGGAAAGAAGACTCCCGGACTTGGCAGGTATTGGTCGGGATGTGCCGGCATGACAAAACGGGGGCTTGAGATTCTTGGTTTCGCCCAGGTGGCCGCCGGTGTCAGCGATGCGAGATTCCTTTTCGCGGTACAGACAACTCCGCTCTCCACGAAAGGCCGTACACCGTTCTATCTTGAACACATGAAGGAGAACCGCGACAATCAGACAGCAAAGTGTCTCAGGGCAATATCCGATCATAAGGAACAACTTCTCAATATCTCTGACATTCTCGTAGGGGACTGTCTGTTCGCGAGTTATAACTTTGTCGCAGGAGCGTTCAGGCTTGGATTCAATGTCGTGAGCAGGTTGCGTGATGATGCCGTGCTGCAATATATCTACACCGGTCCGCGGAAGAACGGCCCCGGTCGTCCCAAAGAACAGGAAGGAACCGTAGACATTCATAATCTCCGGGAGGAGGTGTTCGTCAGGGATACCGTTGAAATCGATGGAGAGGAGGTGACCCTTTTCAGCGCCACGGTCAAAGGGAAGTCCCTCAAACGGAAGATCAAGGTCGTGATAGCGGAACTCAAATGCGGAGACAAGGTCATAAGGAAGATTTTTTTCAGTACGGATCTTGATATGAAGGCGTCCGAGATATTTCTCCTTTACCACTCCAGATTCCAGATTGAGTTCATCTATCGCGATGCGAAGCAAAACACAGGGCTTGAACATTGGCAGTCCACTGATGCCGACAGACTCTCCTTTGGCTACAACGCATCCCTTTCCGCAGTAAATGTGGCCAGGGAAATGTCTGACAGGATACACGAGGCGACAGGACGCAGACTTTCCGTCGCTTCCGTCAGAAGAGTACTTCATAATGCCTCGCTGTATCAACATATTAAGAAATTTATTGAGGGTCAGAAATCCGACAATCAGAAAAATAATTTTGTCATGGCGGACGAGATTCCGCCTAACTTATTGTTCTTCGGCGTCAGAGACTCCGCATGATTCATTCAAAAATTAACGAACTATTGATAGTTTGGCTATTTATAAAAACCGACTGCGCCCCACAATTCTTAGGCTCGTACCGTCCTATAATTTCGACGCAGTGATTTATCCTTAACTAAATTATCAATACGTAAAGTCAGGAAAGGCTCAAAGTGGCATGTGCTTTATCAGCAGTCTTTCTACACAGAATTATGGACATTCACGGAATACTTAAAAAATATTGGGGATTCGATTCATTCAGACCCCTTCAAGAAGATATTATTAATTCAATTCTTGAAGGACACGACACTCTTGGGCTCATGCCTACAGGCGGAGGAAAATCAATCACATTTCAAGTGCCCGGACTGACTTTTGAGAAAGGAGTCACCATAGTGGTCACCCCTTTAATATCCCTGATGAAAGATCAGGTCGATAATCTCAAACGCAGAAAAATCAAGGCCGTATATTTCCATTCAGGAATGTCGGCTCCTGAAAGCAGAATTGCTTGGGAAAATCTGACCAACGGCAAAGCCCGATTCTTATATGTTGCCCCGGAAAGATTGTGCAACGAACGCTTCATGCTTGAGATGCGCCATATCGACATCAATCTTATTGTCGTCGATGAAGCCCATTGCATTTCACAGTGGGGCTATGATTTCCGGCCATCCTATCTTAATATAAGATCTCTGCGCAAAATCAAACCCGAAATACCAATTCTCGCCCTTACAGCTACAGCTACGCCTGACGTTGCCGACGACATTTGCCACCAACTCGATTTCCGAAACGGGAAAATATTCCGCAAAAGCTTCATTCGAGATAATATAAGCTACATCGTGCGCCGGACGGAAACGAAAATCCACGAAACGCTCCATATTTTATCTTCTACTCAAGGTTCTGCCATTGTCTACGTCAGAAGCCGCAGAAGATGCAAGGAGATTGCCGAATTCCTTCTCTCGGCCGATATCCCTGCCACATTCTATCATGCAGGATTAGACTTCAAACTTAAAGAGGAGAGACAAAACGACTGGCAAAGCGGGAAAACAAGGGTAATCGTTGCCACCAATGCTTTCGGAATGGGTATCGACAAACCCGACGTGAGAGTTGTAGTGCACTATGATCTTCCCCCCTCTTTGGAGGAATATTATCAGGAAGCCGGCCGAGCAGGTAGGGACAACAAACCATCTTATGCTGTATTACTGACATCCAAGACGGATCCGGCAGTGGCTCGACGACGCATTTCTGAGGCTTTCCCGGATCGAAAAGTAATCAAGACCACATATGAACGTATTTGCAACTTTCTCCATATAAGCATCGGAGAGGGATATGAATCAATCAAACAATATGATATAATCAAGTTCTGTCAAACCTTTAAATTGCAAGAAAAGCAATGTCGTTCTTCTATCAGACTTCTATCTCAGGCCGGATATCTCCAATTTATTGAGGAACCTGACAGCAGATCGAGATTCAAAATGACGTGCTCGCGTGAGGACCTCTACGACATCCATGACCTCTCCCCCATTGCAGATAAGGTTTTATCAAAGACCATGCGGCTATATACAGGGTTGTTTTCAGACTACGTCTATATCTGGGAGCCGGAAATCGCCTCCCAACTCCAAATTCCTGAAACTTCCGTCTATGAATCTATGCTTGAAATCTCAAGGAAAAAGATTGCCAGCTACATACCTCATTCTGACATTCCCATGATTTTCTTCCCCACGGCAAGAGAAGAGACCGGCAATGTGCTGATTGGCAAGAACATCTACGAGGCAAGAAAAAAGAATATGGAGCGACGGATTGAAGCCATGCTCGATTATTCCTTCTCCGACAGCGGTTGCCGAGTGGAGCGAATGCTCGCATATTTTGGAGAAAAAAATTCAGGTAAATGTGGAAAATGCGATATCTGTCGCCAGGAAAACAAGAAAAACAGAAAGCTTGATAAAACTGAAAAAGATGTCGTGACTATGATAATAGATTTATTGAAATCTAATCCTCAAGGCATGACCCTTCAAATGATTGAACGCCTTTGTGGCAAAGACAAAGCAAAAACAGCCCTTGCCACTACGTTTCTTGTAAATGAGGGTTTCCTGCGATATGAAAACCAGACTTTTTATATAGTGGAATAAAAAAATGATAGGACTCGCCGACTGTAATAATTTCTTCGTATCGTGTGAGAGAAGTGTCGACTCTTCTCTCGAGGGTAAGGCCGTTGTCGTCATGAGCAACAATGATGGCTGCATTGTGGCCAGAAGCAATGAAGCAAAAGCCATGGGGATAAAGATGGGACAACCCGTTTTTGAGGTTAAAGACCTGGTCAATTCCGGGAAATTGATAGCCATTTCAGGCCACCACCTTCTTTATCGCGATATCAGTTTTCAGATCCACGATATCTTCCGCCGGTATGTGCCTTCTACAATTGATTATTCTGTGGATGAGGCATTTCTTGACATGTCGGGCATATCTCCTGAAAACATCGAAGAAATTGCTATCGAAATTTGCGAGACTTGCCTACGAGAAATGCGCATACCGGTCACCATCGGTATCTCTCTCTCTAAAACCCTTGCGAAGGTCATGACGGAATCATGTAAGAAGAGAGGACAAAAAGTTGGAATACTGACAGACCAAAAAGAAATAGACATCTTGCTCAACAATCTTTCCATAAGAGATCTGTGGGGAATTGGTCGCCGTCTTGCCAAACGCCTTTATCAATATGGAGTCTTCACCGTCGGAGACTTTGCCCAAAAAGACAGAAATTGGGTAAAAGCAAATTTTGGAGTAAATCTTGAAAAATCCTGGCTTGAGCTACATGGCACAAACTGCATAGAGCTTAACCATGTCGGAAGAAATATACAAGACTCTATAAGCGAAACACGAACTTTCCCGACAGACATAAATGACTTTGACTATCTTCGGGCAAGAATAGCTATCTATGCGGCCGACTGTGCAAAAAAGCTACGGAAGATGAATGCAGTATGCCATTCTGTATCCACATTTTTGCGCACGAATCGATTTCACACTAAAAACGGAGTTCATTATCCTGAAATAACGATCAGATTGGCCTCTCCATCCGACCGGACCTCCATAATTGCAGAATCAGCCATTATAGGATTATCAAGGATATACTCACGTGATTTGTCCTACAAACGAGCCGGAGTGATTCTATATGACATTAAACCAAAATTGGCAGTGATGGGATCTCTTTTCGAAAGCTATGATAATCAACAAAACGAAAAACCCAACAAAATGATTCCGTCATTAGTGAAAGTGCTTGACTCTCTTAATTCCGATATTTCTCATCCTCTCATCCGACTCGCGTCTCAGCTTACTAAAGGACATCCCGGACATAACGACGGATATTCTTCCTCCTTTCAATATCCAGGAATGCCGTCAGACATTATTGACTGACCACGGCATGAAAATGACATAGAACGCTTTCCTAAAATCCTAAGAGTGCGTCCTTAAAAATTTCGGGGCCGTAGGGGCGGTGATTCTTGAACAGATTTTCATACCTCGGTATGCTCCTTTCAGCAAGTGACAAAATCCACTCCAAGGCTGCGCCCCCTACGACCCCGGAATTTTAAGGACACGCTCTAAAAGTTTTGTCTGATTAATTGAATATCGGAAAGTTTTGATTAAATTTGCGAGTAAAATCATGCACCGAAGAAATACACATATAGCCCTATTTATCTCATTCCCATTATTCGTGGGGGCATGCTCTCATTCCCAAAAGGAGAGCAAAGTCTCTGAGGATTCACAGGTTATCCCTGATACGATACACGCCGTGACGCTATATGGGCCAACTTCCTATTTCAATTATAGAGGTCAAGAAATGGGGTTTGATTATGAAAACCTCAAACGCTTCGCAGAAGACGAAGGCTACGTGCTTGATTTGAAAATAGCCCCTTCCCTTCAGGTTCTTCTTAAAATGCTATCCTCCGGAGAAGCAGAACTGGCAGCTTACCCGATTCCCAAAATAGAAGAATACAATAATATCGTGATCCACTGTGGTCCTAAGGAGGTGACTTGGCAGGTATTGGTTCAGCCTGCCGGCAAAAAATCCGTGACCGACGTCACTCAGCTTGTCGGGAAAACAGTTTATGTCGAAAAGGATTCAAAATATCATTATCGAATGACGAATCTTAACAACGAACTCGGTGGCGGAATCGATATCGTCCCTATAAGCAAAGACACCCTTATCGCTGAAGACCTTATCAGAATGGTGGATAATGGAGAAATCCCAATGACCATAGTCGATTCCGACATAGCGAAGCTCAACAAGTCGTATTATCCCAACCTTGACGTAGATATGAAAGTCAGCCTCGATCAATATTCATCTTGGGCTGTGGGCAAGGGGTGCGACTCGTTGGCATATAAGCTCGACGTATGGGGCAAAAGTTTGAAAACCACCGACATGCTAAAAACAGTCTATAAGAAGTATTTCGAAATAAGCAAATCTGCTCAATTTTATGAAAAGGGCGATGCCATGCTTGACCTCCATTTGGGAAAAGGGGGACGAATATCCTCTTATGATGAAGTTTTCAAACGTCATGCCTCCCTATCAGGGTTCGATTGGATACTATTAGCAGCCATTGCCTACAACGAATCAAGATTCAACAACGATGTCGTGTCGTGGGCAGGTGCCAAAGGAGTCATGCAATTAATGCCATCTACGGCACGAGCCATGGGTATTGCCTCGAAGGAAATAACCATTCCCGAAAGAAACATATATGCAGCTGCAAAGCTTCTAAAAAATCTCGACAGATCTCTTGAAAAGCGTGTTCCTGACAAGAAAGAACGACTTAATTTCGTCATTGCTGCATACAACAGCGGCTTAGGCCACATATTCGATGCCATTGCTCTGGCAGACAAACACGGACTTGACCCTGCCGTATGGCTTGGCAACGTAAGCGAAGCCGCCCTAATGAAGTCAAGACCGGCATTCTATAATGACCCGGTAGTAAAAAACGGATATTTTCGTGGCAGAGAAACAATCGACTTTGTAGACAATGTCAATGAGACATACTCTTTTTTCAAAAATGCAATAGAATAGATTCTCAAAAAGCACATCTACTTATGCTTATCCGCTTTGAATTGACATATGTCCATCTACTATAACTTAAATCACCAACTATTTTATAACCCAAAACAATGAAAAAGACATCATTTAAAATCGGATTGCTTCTAACAGTGGCAGCGTCTTTCCCTCTCCAATCCTGCATCGGCAGTTTCGGGCTTACCCACAAAGTGCTCGACTGGAACAACCAAATTGGTTCAAAATTCGTCAACGAACTCGTCTTCTTTGCATTTTGGGCCCTTCCCGTATATGAGGTCACAGCCATTGCCGATTTGCTTGTCATAAATTCTATAGAATTCTGGAGTGGCAACAATCCTACTGAGGCATCCACCAAACATGTGGACACAGAGCATGGAAGATACCTGATTGCATGCGATGGGAAAGGATATACCGTCACAGCTCCAAACGGAGACATTATGCGGCTCGATTTTGAGACAGACTCTCAGACTTGGTCTGTCGCATTCGGCGACGGGGAAGCCTATCCATTCATGACAATGATAGATGACTCCCATGTCAAGATGGTCACTCCCGACGGAGATTTCCGTTTGGTGGAACTATCCGACAAAGGGCTACAGGCATATCAATCAATGATTGGCAAAACGTATATGGCTGCGAATTGATTCCAATCGTATTTTTTTGACGCCCCGATACGATATTCTTAGAATGTGTTTGAATTTAGTAAGTACCTACGAAAAATAAATGAACAAATGCCAACCATATATTGTGGCAACCTATAAAGTCGTTCATCAGTCGTTATGGAACCCCATAATTCCATCTTCACGATTTCATATCTCGCTCACACTATAAGGCAATCATATGCACATTTATTTTTCGTAGGTACTTAATCGTAAAAAAATAAGTTGGTAAAAAATTTATGAAGTATTCTCCTGGTATTTTTAATTCATCTTGCTGGCGCATACCGGGGTATGCAACTACAAGATGAAATATAAATCACTGGAAAGACGAATAAATCCTACCAAGTTATTGAAGATTACTTAACGCAGCTTAAGGCTGAGAGTATTTTTTGATGATTCTAAAATCAAATTCCGTTTTTGTTTGTTATAACATTAAAGAGCTGCCACAAGGCTGTCATCTCAACTTGAATTAATCAATTAAATTTATAAATAAAATGAAAGCTATCCATGTTATAAGCGCTGTCATCGGTGGAGCAATCGCCGGCGCAGCTGTAGGGCTTCTTGTTGCTCCGGAAAAAGGAGACGACACACGTAAAAAAATCCTCAAAGTTCTCAAAGATAAGGGAATTTATCTAAAAAAGAGCAAAATGGAAGAACTGGTTGATGAGATTCAAGACCAGATAGAGGAGAAAATTTAAATATCAACTGCCCCTGGTATTCTAAGCAGAGGGAATCTAAATCAATGCACACCAGCACTATGAAATCTTTAAACATTCTTTATGCATTCATCGGCGGAGCTATCGTAGGTTGTGGAGCCGCCCTTTTGTTCGCTCCTGAAAAAGGAGCAGAGGTTCGTCAGAAAATTTGCGATATCCTTAGAAAGAAAGGAATTAAGATTAGCGATAGCGAGGTTGACGCGCTTGTGGCTGAACTTGCAAAGGAAGAGGATTGACGATTTGATTGAAACATCGTTATCACAACGTATCAGGAATGAGGGGATGGAGTCCATTCCCTCATTCTTAAATTTAGGAATTCTTCCACCTGACTCTCGCAAGAAAAAGACTATATCAAGTTTGATCTTATTGTGATAATCGATCTTATTCTTCTACAGCCACATTCCACTTTGGCAACTTATTAGATTTAACAACTTTCCCATATGAAGCCGAAAATAACAGAAGACATTAAAGAAATTATATCCCAAAGTATAAATTGGGGCAAACTGGAAGTTAACTACCTCAAACTGACAGCCTCCGAAAAACTTATAGTGCTAATGAGTGCCATGATAATTGGGGCGGTGATTCTTTTGCTGCTGCTGCCATTCTTTATTATGATGCTATTTGCTCTCGTGGGGACCTTTATGCTGTTTATGGCTCCTCCACTTGCCTACTTGGCAGTTGGAGGAATCGTACTCATGCTGATTATTATTGTCTTCCTTCTTCGCAAGCCACTTGTCATAAACCCTATTTCAAGGTTTATAACTAAAGTAATTCTTGACAAACAGACTGATAAAAAACAAACAGACCTATGAATGAGCTCCAAAAACCGACACAATCAGCCGACAACACGACGACAGATTCAGCCTTTAAGGGATACACCCTCGAAGAATTAAGATATCAGAGGGCCTTGGTGGCTCTTCAAAAGGAGTTTTGTCATACCAGACTTCTTAGGAATCTTAATAACCTTCAGAAATCCAATCCATTTTTACCGGCTAAAGAAAACTCTACTCTTCCAGGGAAAGTAGGATTTATTGCTTCAAAGATTTTTTCGGGTTTAAACTATCTCGACTATGCGATGATTGGTTTCTCCGTGTTTGGGACCGTCAGAAAAATCATGTCAATCTTCCGCAAGAAAAAGAAATAACCGGATAAGCCATCCGACGCCCCTATCGGCGAAGTTGTTTAAACTTTTTCTTTTCCAAGATTTCGTCAGATTTTCGAGCTGCTTTTTAATCGATCATCGGGAATTTAGCCCGCTAAATTCCCGATGATCGATTGAAAAGCAGCCGAAAAGATGATGGAAGATTGGGAAAGAGCCATTAAAAAAGGAAAAAAGCCTTAATCAACTTCATTTGCGTAAAAAGTTTAAACGACTTCGGCTATAAAGAGATGGGATATCTCAATTCTCAAAAAAAATGGCATTATCAATAAACTTTTTCACGTCTTCATTGTCTTATTAGTATAGGTAATTGTCGCTGACATTGCCCAAAATAATAAAACAATGCTATCGCGACAAAACGGAGACCGGGTCGAGGCCCTATCTCCGTTTTTTTATTAATCGAAAAATTGAAGATTACTCAATGCTTTAATCATGATCACACTCATAGCAGAATCCAAAACGATGAATTTGTCTCAAATTCCAGCCTCATCGATTAAGAATCTCCTCTTCCCTCCATTTGAGGATGAAGCGTTTCAGATAAATGAATTCGTCAAAACGCTAACTACTCAAGAATTATCACAGCGTCTGTCAGCAAGCGGCAACATAGCAATTAAATCGTCATGTCTTGCCTATGAATTCCCAAACAAAAGTCTCGGGAACCTTGCCCTGTTTGCTTTCACGGGGGAAGTTTTCAAAGCACTGGATGCAAAATCGTTTACCGACAAGCAGCTGGAATTTGCCAATCAAAAACTGATGATTATATCCTCATTATATGGCCTTCTGTCTCCCAAAGACTTTATAAAACCCTACAGGCTTGATTTTTCGGCACAATGTTCTCCCGATGGTGAGCCGCTCACTAATTTTTGGAGAAAGCGGCTTACAATTGCCTTTGCGAAATGGCTAAAGGAAAACAAAGAAAAAGAAATTCTAAATCTCTTGCCGACAGATGCCTCGAAATATATTGATTGGAAAATAATCAAGTCATTCGCAAAAGTAGAAAAACCTGATTTTAAAATCATAACGGAGTCTGCTACTCTCAAAACGCCCAACGCGGGAAAATTAAAGGAACTCAGAGGAAAAATGGGGAGAACAGTGATTGATTTAGAAATTGACACGCTCTCTGCCATCAGGAATCTCTCCACTCCATATTTTATAGCAGATACAGAGGAGCCAAGACCCGGGGCAACAAGATTTCTGTTAACCTAAAACAAACCTGTAGATAACTTTTTTTACTCCCATCTCTTGCATATTCAAACCATATGGATTACCTTTGTGTTGTAAAAACAAAGAGACAATAAAGCAAGAGAGCTTTACCCCCATACCACATCAAAGTATATTGGGAAACTCATCAAATTTTTATGAAATACCGAGACCAGCTGTCGTCTCAATGGCGGGCCCCACTCTTTCGAGAGTTATCTTAGGATACAGGCGGATTACAAAGATGCGATGGCACTCAAATCCTGTCATTCGGAGTTTCATCACAAATTCCTTTGATGTGGCTTTATAAAAGCCGATGATTCGACACCCTGCCGTTTCATCGGCTTTCATTTTGATATTGTTCAACTCATATCTTATATATGGAATCTGTAAAAAAAGCATTGCTAACCCGTACGAGTGTCAGACGCTACGAACGGGAACCCATCCCGGAAGAAACCATGAGTTTCATTTATGATGCGATAAGAAACACGCCTACAAGCTATAATGGGCAACAGTTTTCTGTCATCGACATCTCCGACCAGAATTTAAAAGAGGAGCTTTATGAGCTTACTAACTCTAAGCAGCTTAAGACCTGCAATCGGCTGCTCATATTCTGTTCCGACTACAATAAGATCTCCCTTCTTGCGCGTCGTAAAGGGCTGGACGTGCCTGCATTCACCGACACTATGGACGGAGTGACTATTGGAATAATAGATGCTTCTCTCGCAATGATGAGCGCAGTTGTTGCCGCTCAGGCCGCAGGACTTGGCAGCAATTGCGTCGGCTATCTGCGCACCGTGGATCCTGCAAAAGTGGCCGAGTTATTGCATCTTCCGAAAGGAGTCTTCGTTGTGTGCGGGTTAGCATTGGGCATTCCAAGAGAACATCCCGACCTTAAGCCTAAGCAGCATGCGGAAACTGTGTTCTTCCCCAACACATATTGTCAAAACGAGGAGCAGCTGACTGACGATCTCGAAAAATATGATGCGGAGGTGAAGCACTACAACGCCACGCGCTCAGGAACGACAACTGACAATGACTGGTGTGGCCATATCCTCGACTACTACAGACATGCAATGGACTACCGAATCCTCGATTATCTCAAAAATCAAGGCTACGATATAAAAAGATGAAATAATCAGATAAATAGAAGGGCATGAGTGGTCATGCCCTTCTGTTTATCTTAAAAGAGGGGATATGAATGCATCTTCATACACCTCCAACTCATATTTGTTGAAATCGCCTGTCAGCGTGACTATATCATATCGATATTCGAAATCTGCATGCTGCATTTTCAGATAGATATCCGCTCCTCGGGCCATCCTCTTGATTTTGTCGAAGGTCACGGCCTCAAGTGCACTCGTGTCTCTCCCGCTCCTTGCCTTCACCTCAATGAAGACAATCACGTCTTCCATCTGGGCGATGATGTCAATTTCTATTCTCCGGAGACGCCAATTCCTCTCCTTTATTGCATACCCTTTAGACACATAATACTCCATGGCCTTGTCTTCAGCGAATTTGCCGAAGTCAAGGTCACGGAGTTTCTTTGCCTTGTCCATGACAAAAAATAATTATCAATATGCCTTAAACGACATATCAAGCCCTTTTACGCTATGCGTCAACGCTCCGACAGAAATATAATCGACTCCGGCCTCTCCATATTTTCTAAGATTTTCAAGAGTGATGCCTCCGCTCGATTCTGTCTCCGTCTTGCCGGCTACAAGCTCCACCGCTTCTTTCGTCTGCTCCGGGGTAAAATTATCGAACATTATCCTGTCAACCCCTCCTATTGACAACACCTTACGAATATCATCAAGGGATCTCACCTCTACTTCAATCTTGAGATTCTTTTCATTCTCCTTGCAATATTCCTTTGCTCTCTCTATAGCTTTGTCTATTCCGCCGGCAAAATCAATATGATTGTCTTTAATCAGAATCATATCAAACAGACCAATCCTGTGATTTGTGCCTCCTCCGATTTTGACAGCCTCCTTTTCCATAATCCTCATGCCGGGAGTCGTCTTTCTTGTGTCGAGCACTTTGGTATGAAGTCCCTTGAGCTCATCCTGATATTTTCTCGTCATCGTGGCGACTCCGCTCATTCTTTGCATGATATTGAGCATGGTTCGTTCAGCTATCAACAACGACCTCACAGGTCCTTCCGCCGTAAATGCCACGTCTCCCGGTCTGACCCTTGCTCCGTCCTCTATCATGACATTAACCTTGATTGAGGGATCAACCTTATGAAGCACCCGGATGGCCTGCTCTACGCCTGCCAATATTCCCTCCTCTTTTATAAGAAGTTTTGATCGCCCCATGGCGTCAGCAGGTATGGTCGACAATGTGGTATGGTCGCCATCCCCTATATCCTCCGCAAACGCGAGATCGAGCAATTGCTCGATTAGCTGTTCTTTCGTTTCCATTTTTTGTTTATCTTTGTGGAATAATTTTGAAGCCATAAAACCAGCTCGATGGCTTCACTCTGCGAAATTAATAAAAAATATGGAAATATTGCTACTGACAGTGGGGAAAACCACACAGCCTTTCATAAAACAAGGAATCGAAGAGTATCTAAAACGTCTTCGCCACTATGTCGCATATAAAATTGAAAGCATCCCCGACATAAAGAATCCCCGCGCTCAATCTGAAGAAAATCTCAAGCAAAAGGAAGGGGAAGCGATTCTGTCTTATATCAGTGCATCCGATTTATGCATATTGCTTGACGAACGCGGAAAAGAAATGACATCCGTAGAGTTTTCTTCATTTGTTCAAAAATTGATGTTGTCTGGCAGAAAAAAAGCCGTCTTCGTAGTAGGCGGAACTTATGGTTTCTCCAAAGATGTCTATGACAGGGCTGATGCAAAAATATCCCTGTCAAAAATGACATTCACCCATGAGATGATACGACTTTTCTTTACTGAACAATTGTATCGGGCAATGACAATAATCAGGGGCGAACCCTACCATCACGAATGATTCTTCCCTTTTCTCCATGCGCTCAGATAGACGTTTTTCAATGAAGGAATAAACGACAGGAAAACCAATACCGAGATTATCATCGCATAGAGGTAAACACAATTGCGCAATATCCTCAAATTGTCCATTCCAAACTTTCTGGCATCATCAGAAGTATCGGGAGAGAGGAAATCATCGATATTGATCGCAGTAAGCGTGCTCTTCCAAATGATTTCTCCATTTTCAAGATACACCATGCCGGGGTTGCCTCTGACCACCTCCTTTATCTGCGAATCATCAGCACTGAAGATAGGATAACTCGCCATCGAAAGGTCTTCCCAATCGTTGATCTCATCTATCGAACCGGCCACCACTCCAATCATTTTCACATCATTTTTTACCGCCCACTCATACAAGGAATTTAGCTTCCATGTCGTGGCTGGAGAAACGGCAGGCAGGGAAGGAATCATCACTAAAAGTTCTTTTCCCTCAGCAAGGATTTCATCTTCCGTGACATCCTTTCTTCCATCCGGAGTCCATATTCTTAGATTTTTTGTAGGTTCCGTATCATTTCCGGATTCTGTGTCCGATGTGGATTCAACCTCTCTCCTATCTATAAATATCCATCCATCTTGTTCATCGGGCAATTCATCTGAGATGTTAAACTCTCTGCGCTCTCCATCTTTTTCATAAATAAAGACATATTCCGGCTCATCCTGCACGCGGTCATTTCTATCCACAAGCTGCTGCCCTACCTTATATGCTCGGAAATCAAGAAGAGGCTGGGCCACATAACCAAACATCTCCACCGCCATTATGAACAGTCCTGTGCCCAATATGGCTATCCACTGAAGCGCAGGAGTGATCAACCAATGCACGGATTTATTGAAGGCCAAAAGCCACAATGTCAAAACCGTCAAAACTATATTCTTCCAAAATGTAGCCCAATTGCTTAGAATTATAGCGTCGCCAAAACACCCGCAATCGCTCACGGGATTCTTGATAGCTATCCATAATGTCAGCGGAAGCATGAAAGCCATAATTATCAATACGAGAATGGGAGATGTACGCCGAAGGCAACCCGCGGCAAGGCATATTCCTATAAAAAATTCAACGGCACATAAACCAAACACCCCGACAACGACAAGATTAGGCCATACCGACAATGACATGGAAGCCAGATATGCATCCACCTTATATAGCGTTCCCCATGGGTCAACCGCCTTGGTGAAACCCGAGATTATGAACACGCATCCCACCGTCAACCTGATAATCCAAGTGACCACGCAAACAAGACGTGGGCGTTGTTCAAGAGCATTATCAATGACCCTCTTCAGCATAATTGAGTTTTATCAAAGCAAACAACGAATAATTGATCATATCCATGTAATTGGCGTCAACGCCTTCGCTTATAAGAGTTTTTCCATCATGATCTTCAATCTCTTTTGTTCGAAGCAGTTTCTGGAGAATGATGTCGGTGAAGCTTGAGACTCTCATATGTCGCCAAGCCTCATCATAATCGTGATTTTTGTCTGTCATCAATTTAGTCGCAGCAGATATTGATTCGTCATAAAGAGAGAGAGCCTCGCTTTTTGTAATCTGACTTCCGGGTCCAAGCTTGAGTTGAATCAAAGCAATGACGCAGTAATTCACTATGCCAATAAATTCCGGCTCGATTCCCTCATCTACAGCGGCTTCTCCCTTCTCTTCTATCGAGCGTATCCTACGGGCCTTGATATATATCTGGTCTGTGAGGCTCGACGGTCGCATCACTCTCCACGACGTGCCATAATCTTGAAGTTTCCTTGCAAAAATGTCTCTGCATTTTTCTATCATTTCAGCAAACTCTTTTGCTGTATCTGGTTGATATTTTTCTATTTTCATGCTAATAATCGTAGTTTAGAAGCTCTATGGATATGCCGGCTCTGGCGCTTCGCCGTTTATGTCCCGTAAATGCGGCATATCCACAGCCATGGTTATATCTGCGCAAAATTAATCATTTTTATTTATTTTATAAATAATTATTATGACCTATGACTTTAATTTCTTAATTTTGCACGATTTCTCCCACCCTTTCATTCCTCACATATTATTTTCATCCTTAATTCGTCACCGATAAGCCTCTGTATTGAACCTTATCAATCGTAGAGCTTATGGGCAAATTAAGAGCATGTTTAAAATGAATGTAAAACCATATGAGAACATTTCTTCCCGAATGGGCCGAACAAGAAGCGGTCTTGATGGCATTCCCAACGAAAAACACTGATTGGGCTTATATTCTTGAAGAGGCTCAACTACAATACCTGCGCATAATCGACGCTTTGACAAAAGAGGGCATAAATGTAGTCGTATTATGCCATGATGTCGAAAAAACGAACGACCTGATAAAGGGGCTTCGCAAAGAATTCATCTCCTTGATTAGGATTGATTACAACGACACATGGACTCGTGATTACGGGCCGCTGACAATCGTTAAGGATGATTGTCTTCGTGCTCTTGATTTTGGATTTAATGGTTGGGGATTGAAATTCGCCGCTGACAAAGATAATCTTGCCAATCTTCGAATGATGGAAAATTTTATCATTCCAAAGGCAGTCTACAGAAATGAACGAGAATTCGTGCTTGAGGGAGGATCGGTGGAAACTGACGGCGAAGGAACGATCCTGACCACCAGCAAATGTCTATGTTCCCCGAATCGAAATGGAGGCCTGACAAAAGAAAAGGCGGAGTCTATGCTGCATCAATATCTTGGGGCATCCCATGTGCTTTTCCTTGATTATGGAGAACTTGAGGGAGACGACACTGATTCACATATCGACACTCTCGCTCGCCTCGCTCCTGAAAATATCATCCTTTTCACGGGATGCAGGGATATCGATGATCCTCATTTTGAAGAGCTATTGAAAATGAGAGCCCAGCTGACACTGTTCAGAAATGCAGAAGGAGAACCATTCAATCTTGTGGAACTTCCTTTGCCCTTACCCATATATGATGAGGAAGGCAACAGACTTCCCGCAACGTATGCCAACTATCTCGTAACGGATAAAGCCATTTTCATCCCGACATACAATCAGCCGGACAATGACCTTCTTGCCATGCAGACAATCAGAATAGCTTTTCCCGACCATAAAATAGTTGGCGTGGATTGCACGACATTGATTAAGCAACATGGGTCACTTCACTGTGCTACAATGCAACTTCCAAAAGGATTGCTCAATCCTATAATCTTCGAATGTAATTCCGGATGCCAATAAAAAAAACAATACAGAAAATGAATAAAGACATGACAAAGATAAAGGTTGGAGTCGTGCAGCATTCCTTCCTTCAGGATGTTGACTACAATAGGCAAAGAAACGTAACCGCAATTGAGAGTCTTGCCGATGAGGGTGCCGACATGATTGTGCTTTCAGAGCTTCATGATTCATTATATTTCTGCCAATGTGAAGATGTAGAAAATTTCAAACTCGCGGTCAATCTTGATGACTTCATTGAGATTTACTCCCGCGCTGCATCAGAAAACAGCGTCGTGATAGTGGCCAGCGCTTTTGAGAGAAGGGCCCCGGGATTATACCACAACACTGCAGTGGTCTTCGACTCCGACGGGAGTGTTGCAGGGAAATACCGAAAAATGCACATTCCTGATGACCCCGGGTTTTATGAGAAGTTTTATTTCACGCCGGGCGACCTTGGATTCCAACCAATAGAAACATCGCTTGGAAAACTTGGGGTGCTTGTATGCTGGGATCAATGGTATCCGGAAGCTGCAAGATTAATGGCAATGAAAGGAGCGGAAATGCTTATCTACCCTACGGCTATCGGATGGAATCCCGATGATCCTCAAGATGAAAAAATCCGTCAACGCGATGCGTGGATCACGATACAGCGGTCGCATGCCGTTGCCAACGGACTCCCTGTCGTGAGTGTCAACAGAGTCGGATTTGAAGAAGATTTGTCGCAACAGACTTCAGGAATAGATTTCTGGGGCTCCAGTTTTGTAGCGGGTCCTCAGGGGGAAATAATTGCCATGGCCTCTGAAAACAGTCCTGAGGAACTGATTGCCGAGATTGACAAAACACGTTCAGAGAACGTGCGTCAATGGTGGCCATTCCTTAGAGACAGAAGAATTGAGGAATATGGAGGTCTCTTGAAAAGATTCTTGGTTGACTAAGAGTGCTTCCTTAAAATATTAATAATCCGACAACCCGAAATGGAGATTGATGAGGAAAAATTCAGCATCAGTCTCCATTTTAGGATTCTCTATCAGCCAAGATAAGACTCCGACAACCCCGATTTTTTCTGTCATCGAGAATCACATGCTATTGAGCAAATTTCTCCATTGATCGGCAATCTCATGCAATCCGGCTTTTTCTGAGATTGAGATCAGACGCTCTATGGGTTCTTTTTTGTCTGGGCATTGGCTGGCTGCAGTCTGATAGTTGAGAGCCGCTCTCGAATAATCTTTTTCTTCAGCCATTATATCTCCCTTAAGAAGCGAGGCATCATAACATGATTCTCCTTTCTTCTTGATTATTTTATCAAGTTTCTTGCATGCTTGTTTTGTCTTACCCTCCTCTATAAAGCATTTAGCCAATCCAATTTCTGCTCTTTCATTTTCCGAATACAATGAGAGAGCTTTTTCATAATTTGCCCTTGCCGGTTCTATGTCAAGTCCATCCGTGAGCGAAACGTCGCCCATCTCAACAAATTCGTCAGACAAACTGCGAAGCAATTCCTCCTGTCTGGCAATCTTATCGCGGAGAGTGTTGATCAAATTCAGTTTGGTTGCCAGCCATCGTCTGACGCCTCTTTTGGAAAAAGCCTGCGTCAGTTCTTCAACTTCCCATGCCTTCTCCACTGCCTTCCCCATATCTCCATTATTAAAATCAACGACAGCCTCAGAAGAAAGGTTCCTGGCCTTAGTCTCCCTCAACACCTTATCTGCCGCCTCTGTGTCATTGAAATTGCGACTGAACTCTCTGGCTTCGTGACTTACGATTATATCATAACGTCTTAATGGACTGACAAACCTCAATCCTTCCATGCTTCGGCATCGGCTTAATGCCACATAGGTTTGTCCGGCAGAAAAGGCCCCATCCCCCATATCAATAGTCACATTATTAAATGTCAGACCCTGGCTTTTATGAATTGTCAATGCCCAAGCAGCCTTTAATGGGTATTGCGTGAACCTCCCCAGCACTTCCTCCTTCACTTTTTTCTCTTTCTCATCGTAATAGTAGTTTATATTTTCCCACGTCTCCTTTTCAACGTTCACTTCTCTCCCATCCTCAAGCTCCACTATTACACGGTCGTCACCTATTTCCTTTATTCTGGCAAGAGTCCCGTTCACCCAACGACGTTCCCTGTCGTTGCGGATAAGCATAACCTGGGCATCAACTTTCAACTGGAGATTCAAGTCCGTGGGTAGAATTTTTTCAGGGAAATCATCCTCTATATCCCCTTTGAAAACATATTCCTCGCCGGGAAGAGCTTCCATTTTTTCTGAATTGATTATTGAAGCTGCATCCTTTCTGGCAGCCAATACAATTTCAAATTTCTCTTCAATTGAATTCAATGCATTTGCATCCACTCGGCTGTTGAGCAAGTGAAAGTCAAGCGCGCTTGTCTTATTAAGCCTGACTCGGTCAAGCAATCCAATAAATTCGGTATCCGTCTGGCGATAGATTTTCTTTAACTCTATAGAGAGTAAATTTGCTTGGCGATAGGCTCCCGCATTGAAAAAGAAGAAGTCGCGATAATACCTCGAAAGAATTCCTTTCGTATCAGATGTGACAACGGGCTCAAGCTGAAAGATATCCCCGACGAGGAGAAGCTGAACTCCGCCAAACACACTTCCCTTATCACCTCTGACTCCCCTTAAGGCTCTGTCGATAAAATCAATCATATCAGGCCTGACCATGGAGACTTCATCAATGATTATAAGTTCGAGCTCTTTCAAAAGCTGCCTCTTTCTTTTTGAAAATTTCTTGCTTGCCGCAAATTCCCTGACCGAGTATTCAGGATCGTCTGGTGGCACCGGTCGCAACGGCATCTGAAAGAAAGAATGAATCGTGACTCCGCCTACATTCACAGCCGCCACTCCAGTAGGAGCCAGTATCACATATTTTTTCTTCAGATTCCGACATATGTAGCTTAGGAAAGTTGACTTCCCTGTGCCGGCCTTACCGGTCAAAAAAACATTGGCATTTGTTTTCGACAGCAATTCAAATGCCTTTTGGAATTCCTTGTTATCCAAATCAAGTTTCTTCGGTAGGTTTATTGCGTTTGTCAGACTCATCTGGTTGGGTGTATGCGATTGAGGGCTTAAGAACTTGTAAAAAATATTTCTGTCCTCCAACGATTGACATGAAGTGACATGAGGTTGAGTATGCAAATTTAATCAAAATACTCCATGCAGTCAAATATACGACCTACAAAAATTTATTGGCCGACCTATTCAGCCACCGGGATACATGCCCCGACATAATGTGAATATACATCTATGCCACCATGACGTTTGTGAGTCTGGTTTAGAACGCTTTCCTTTATTAACCAAAATCATGCTCATATGAGCATTTCTTAAAGACTACTAAAACAATTTGGTGGAAAGATGGAAACTTTCATGAATTTTTTTGTAAATTCGCACACTAACTAATTTTCTGAAATCATGAATTCATTAAAGTATTTCATACTTGCAGCGACAATATCCGGAATAAATTGTTTCGGATATGCAGAGACTCCCACAAATGTAAATGAATATGGGACATCGTGGAACTGGAATGGAGGAACAATAGAACTCGTCTCCCCGGAGAGAAAAGCCGGACAGCAAAGCGTGCTCGGACTTGCATTGCCGGCAATGGATCATGTCCGGGTCGGCTTTGTAGGTCTTGGCATGAGAGGTCCCGGAGCTGTGGAGCGTTTCACATTCATCCCGGGAGTAGAGATAAAAGCATTGTGCGACTATGAAAAGCAACGCGCTGAATCTTGCCAAAAATATCTGACAGACGCATCTATGCCCGAGGCCGACATATATTTCGGAGAGAAAGGATACGAAGATCTTTGCAAACGCGACGACATTGATCTTGTCTACATAGCCGCCGACTGGCTTCATCATGCGCCCATAGCAAAATGCGCTCTTGAAAACGGTAAAAATGTGGCCATTGAAGTGCCATCAGCCATGACCCTTAAAGATTGCTGGGACTTGATCGACCTCAGCGAAAAGCAGCAGAAACATTGTTTTATTCTTGAAAATTGCTGCTATGACTGGTTTGAGATGAACGCTCTTAATATGGCACAGCAAGGTGTCTTCGGAGACATAATAAGGGCACAGGGCGCATACATACACGACCTCAGCCCCTACTGGAAACATTATTGGAAAAACGGGGAAAACGACAAGTTGGGTTGGAGACTCGATTACAACATGCGCCACCGGGGCGATGTCTACCCCACCCACGGACTTGGCCCAGTAGCTCAGGCTATGGACATTCATAGAGGCGACAGAATGAAGACTCTCGTTGCCATGGATACAAAATCCGTCAACGGCAAGGCTTTGATTGAAGAGCTTGCAGACTCGACTTGCAATTCCTTCAGAAACGGCGACCACACCACGACATTGATACGCACAGAAAACGGAAAAGTCATTGAGATACAACATAACGTCATGACGCCTCAACCATACAACCGTCTATATCAGCTTACGGGGACAAAAGGATTCGCCAATAAATATCCGGTTGAGGGATATGCAGTCGGCCGACAGCAGCTTTCCGATGCGGGAGTTGAGGTCGACATAGAGAATCTTTCACCACATTCGTTTCTTGAAGACAAGGAAAAAGAAGCTCTTGAGAAAAAATACGCCCACCCTATTCTAATAAAATATGGCGATATGGCTAAGGAAGTGGGAGGACATGGAGGAATGGATTTCATTATGGATAGCCGACTCATATATTGCCTTCAGAACGGCCTTCCCCTCGATATGGACGTATACGACCTTGCGGAATGGTGCTCATTAGCGGAACTTGGTTCGCTTTCAATGGACAATAACTCAGCCCCCGTCTCTATCCCGGATTTCACAAGAGGAGATTGGAACAAAATCAAAGGCTATCGACACGCCTTTGCATCTCCTGAACAAGAGGCCGAAGCAATGAGGAAAGCCACTGAATTTACAAATAAATTGAAATCCTCCTCTCAAAAAGCCAACAATAAAAAAACTAAATCGAAAAAGAAATAAAATGGCTGAAGCAATGAAGCAGATCCTCGCATGCTTTGGTGTCGAGTCAAAAGAATTGACAATTGACCCAATGGGAGGAGGTCTGATCAACGACACGTTCAAAGTCAGCTCAGGATTACCGTCCGGCAATGAATACGTCTTGCAGCGAATCAATAACAACATTTTCAAGGATGTGGATGCACTGCAACGCAACATTGAGGCTGTGACATCTCACATACGTCATAAATTTGAAGAAAGCAACGACCTTGACGTAGATTCACATTCTCTGGTTTTCCTTAAGGATACGACCACAGGCAAGACATATCATTTCGATGGAGAAAACTTCTGGCGGGTAATGGTCTTTCTTCCCGGAACCGTAACAAGAACCACAATCAATCCTGAGAATGCTTATCTCACGGGAAAAGCTTTTGGCAAATTTCAAGAAATGCTTTCCGACCTGCATGAGAATCTTGCTGAGACAATCCCTGATTTCCACAACATGGAGTTCCGTCTATCTCAATTCGATGATTCGATTGCCAACGGATGTCCGCAACGCTTGAAAGAGGCTTCCTACCTGATCGGAGAGCTACAAAAGCGTCGCAGACATGCCTGCCTTGCGGAACGACTTTACCGGGAAAATAAATTGCCCAAAAGGATTTGCCACTGCGATACTAAAGTAGATAATATCCTATTTGATGAAATGGGGAATGTAGTGTGTGTGATTGATCTTGACACGGTGATGCCATCATTCGTTTTCTCTGATTTTGGCGATTTCCTACGCTCCGCAGCCAACAAAGGGCTGGAAGATGATTCGAATCTCGACAACGTGGAATTTGACATGGAGATTTTCAAATCTTTCTCTAAAGGATACATCGAAAGCACCTCTTCGTTTCTGACTGACACAGAAAGAGACCATCTCCCTTATGCTGCTGAAAGATTTGCCTATATGCAGTCTGTAAGATTTCTGACAGATTATCTGAATGAAGACAAATACTACAAGATTTCATATCCGAAGCATAATCTGGCAAGAGCAAAGGCGCAATTCAAGCTGTTGCAATCAATCGAATCTCATCTCACAGAAATGCTGGAATATATTCAGAATTTGAATGCATCCTGACCAAGCGAACCTTGCCTCTCTACAAGTGTATGCTACAGACATCTGATTCCGATTAAGAGCCTGTTTAAAAATGATTGTTAAAACAGACGCGGCCACTTTTTGGGAGTGCACTCCTAAAAAGTGGCCGCGTCTGTTAATCATCGACACTTAAGCGCGTTCACTTATCCCAATTGTCAGTCCGAAACGGGACAAGAGGCAACCCGATTATATTATGAACTTTTCCGACAGCGAAATTTTTGAAATTATATCTCACCGCCTCTATCGTTCCTGCCTCCGGGCACGTCACCTCAATATTGAGAGTTTTAGGATTCTCCACAGCCTTGGCTGGATGGAAAACACGATCAGCTCCGGCAGCCTCAAATCCTTCAAGCTCTTTATTGGGAGTGAATCCATCCCATGCGTTGTTAAAACTCAGGATGGCTTTGTCTCCCTCCACCTTCATTGTTTTAAAGGTCGGATAATCAGCAGGCATCCCCTTCACTCCATAAGTCTTTCCGGCTGCCATGAACGCAAGCCGCTCCCCTATCTCTTTTTTCTTCCGGGCATGAATATCATTGACCTCAAATGGATACACAAGATCTGACGTGCAAACTATTCCGCTATTAGGCACCAATTCCGCAGCCTTGTGCTGGCACTCCCTGAAGAAAGCTGCATTGTTATTATCCGGATTGCCGTAATCCCAACCCGGGAGCTCTACGAAATAGAAAGGCAATTCTCCAAGTCCCCATTTGGATCTCCAGTCTTCCACCATATCCTTCTTGTGAAAAGGATATGTCGACTCCTTGCCGACATTCGACTCTCCCTGGTTCCACAAGAAGCCTTTGATAGTATATCCAATCAAAGGATGCAACATTGAATTATACATGATGTTGATTCTCTCATAATCCTGAAGAGTCGTGTCGGCTTTCTCCTTGTCAATATCCCATTCCGGATATTTGGATATCTGCTCACGGCTTTGCCAACCCTCAAGTTTGCTTCCTCCATATGAACAATCTATAATCCCAACGGGCACATTTAATATCTCGGAAAGCGACCGGGCAAAGAAATATCCAAGCGCACTAAAATTATATGCATTTTCGGGGTTGCTCACTTTCCAAGGACTTTCAACTTTGTCTTGCGGGGAATAGGCTTTACTTTTAGGAACTTTCGCCATCCTTATATAAGGATATTTTCCGGAGTAGGCAATCGCCTCCATAGCGCCTTCCACAGGCTGCGTCCAGAATCCCCTCAAAGGCATTTCCATGTTCGACTGACCGGAGCAGAACCACACCTCTCCTACAGCCACGTTATCAAGCGTGATGTCGCTTCCATCTCCTTTGATATTGATCTTGTATGTGTAAAAAGAAGCCTTAGGCGTCGGCAACTCCACTTGCCATTTCCCATTTGAATCCGCCACCGTATTGACAATATGAGAAGGATTCCACGACCCGTATATCGAGATTTTACTTCCGGGAGTTGCCCAGCCCCACAACCGGGCGTCAGCCTGCTGTTGCACCACCATGTCATTGCCGACAATATCCGGCAAATCAATTTTAGCCTCCGAGACGAAAGGCAACATAATCAAACAAGAGAGAATGATATTTTTCAGTTTCATATGTTATGTTGAGTAAATGTCATTTATTTGGCAAATTTAATAATTACGCCATACGCAACAAAACAAATGTTGCCTAAGTATTGGAGATAGCTAAAATAATATTGCAAACTCCTTTTTATTTCGGCTAACCTATAAGAGTGCTTCCTTAAAATCTTATAGTGAATCCTGCAACAGCACGGTCCTCTAATGGCGTTATTCTGCCCCCCTCTCAAAGAGCTCTTATAATATCAGGGTTGCAGAGTCACCAAAGATTCCTTTTAGGGAAGGCATTCCCATATTTAATCCGAAGACGATCAACAAGCCGATTCATGTCACGACTGAAGTTATGACCGGTCCAGACGCCCGAATTAGTTGTCATAACCCAGCAATCACCCTCGGGAAATCTTATTATCAAAACATGCGTGGATCCAAGTGTCCCGGTTCTTATCCATTTTCCATTCCCATCTGAGTCAGTCCAGCCTCTGGTCTGTTTGTCTTCTCCCTCATGAAATGTCATTTGCATCACGCTCGAAGGGCTTAATATGTCTTTCACGCCGGGGGCTCCATCGATGGCCGCTACGAATCTTGCAAGGTCGGAAGCCGACGTCAACCATCCTCCGGCTCCAAGCAGACCATTGATATTGCTCCCTCCGTAGACCCTGTCTACCTTTCTTCCACTTCCATTATATTCCTTAATCTTGACAGTGTCCGGACCATAGTATTTTGTCTCGTCAGGATGCCTTTGGGTATAATAGTTGGTGGCAGGCCGGAAGCGATATGCTCCCGCAGGCCGAAGTATCTCATCCGACACATAGTCCCAATAACTTTTTCCTGTGGTCTTTTCAATGGCAAGAGAAAGCAGCATGTATCCGAAATTGCTATATCTTCTGCCGGAGCCGGGGTTAAAACCAAGTCTCCTGCCAAGCACTATTTTGGTCAGCTGATTATTGTCAGGTGGGGTTTTAAGCCTCTTGACTTCCATTATGTCTGCTGTGTTAAACATTGGATCGCCTGCTCCCAATGTAAATCCTCCTTTGTGCTGAAGGAGGTGATCGATTGTAATATTCTCTATTCTTTTGTCTTTTATTGCACTAGTAAAAGATGTGTCGTTTAGGATTCCATTCTCTCCGAACACTTTTGAATCAAGCCTCATCCGCCCCTGCTCCACGAGCTTCATTATGGCAGCTGCCGTCACCAATTTTGAGGCCGAAGCGATTCTCATTATTGACTTTGGCCCCATTTTAATTCCGGCTTCTCGGTCGGCCCACCCATAGCCTTTTGCATACAAAAGAGAATCATGACGCGTGACGGCCAATGAAATGCCATTTATCTCCCATTTCTCCCTAAACCGTTCAATCTCATTGTCCATTGGCCTAAGTTGGCTTATGTCGGAAGACTCATTGGTCAGCGTATCACTCCAATAAATTCCGCTTGCCCCCTTGTCGTCAGTCGATGCAACTCCCAAAGGTCTATGGAAAATAGAAATAGCAACAAAGGCTACGACCACAAAGGCCATTATATATATCGTACTTCGTTTAATATCTGATCGTCTCATTCAGAAATTCATCCGATTTATGTTTTTTCTTTGCAAAATTAATGAAATCTACCGAATTGAGTCTAAAGAATTCCCTAAACTTTTCTTTGACTTGTTAAGAATCTTAGCGTGTTCCTTAAAATTTCGGGGTCGATCGGTTGCGATGCCCGCATCGCGCCCTCTTCCACTTTCAAAATCTGCTCAAAAATCACCGCCCATACGACCCCGAAATTTTAAGGAAGCTTTAATCAACTTCATTGCGTAAAAAGTTTAAACAACTTCAAATATAGACTTGCTCACCGAACCTAAAATAATAAAGAATCCTCAAAATAACATCTACACCCACATTTTCATAACTATCTTTGCACTTGCAAATCCTCAAACCAAGAAGAAAAGCCTATTATTCCCATAAAGGCAATAAAAGCACTTAAGGCTATATCAGCCACATCTGCTATCACAGCTATCAGAATCTTCAAAATCGGAACAAAAAATTCAAAATCAGAACAAAAAATTTCAAATCAAAACACTTTGATCTTTTTCAAAACAAAACACAACTTTTCAAAATCAGAACAAAATTTTTCAAATCAGAACAGCTAAAACACATATCCTATCATTACCAATTCCTTATCCAAACGGCATGGAAATCACAATATTTTATGCATCCGATTAGACTTATATCCCTGATTGACAACTTATCGACTAAAAAACTCAATCATTAAGAACAATAGTTCGTTAAAAATCTGAATTAGAAATTTATGCTGTAAAACATATCCATATTATTGATTTCCAACAAAATAAGTGTCAATAAAATTTGGTCAAGTGCCAAATTTTTCGTAACTTTATAGTTGCAAATCAATGAGTTATGAATAAATTTCAGCCACTTGACCAAGTAAGGTCGATTGTCGCAACCGCGCTCAACCGGACTGCTAAAGTACGAAAAAATTTTGAAAGTTTCTTCATCGAGACAATGATTTTGATATTGACAATATACGGAAGACTGAATTTCCTGTCGATGGCCCGGCATGGAGGTTCCTGTGAGAGCCGCTTCAGGCAGAATTTCAAAAAGAAGTTCGACTGGTGCGCCTTCAACAGCAACATGCTCCTTGCCGACAACGTCCACAGGATCGCCATAGCCCTTGACCACAGCTTTCTCCGCAAATCCGGAAAGAAGACTCCCGGACTTGGCAGGTATTGGTCGGGATGTGCCGGCATGACAAAACGGGGGCTTGAGATTCTTGGTTTCGCCCAGGTGGCCGCCGGTGTCAGCGATGCGAGATTCCTTTTCGCGGTACAGACAACTCCGCTCTCCACGAAAGGCCGTACACCGTTCTATCTTGAACACATGAAGGAGAACCGCGACAATCAGACAGCAAAGTGTCTCAGGGCAATATCCGATCATAAGGAACAACTTCTCAATATCTCTGACATTCTCGTAGGGGACTGTCTGTTCGCGAGTTATAACTTTGTCGCAGGAGCGGTCAGGCTTGGATTCAATGTCGTGAGCAGGTTGCGTGATGATGCCGTGCTGCAATATATCTACACCGGTCCGCGGAAGAACGGCCCCGGTCGTCCCAAAGAACAGGAAGGAACCGTAGACATTCATAATCTCCGGGAGGATGTGTTCGTCAGGGATACCGTTGAAATCGATGGAGAGGAGGTGACCCTTTTCAGCGCCACGGTCAAAGGGAAGTCCCTCAAACGGAAGATCAAGGTCGTGATAGCGGAACTCAAATGCGGAGACAAGGTCATAAGGAAGATTTTTTTCAGTACGGATCTTGATATGAAGGCGTCCGAGATATTTCTCCTTTACCACTCCAGATTCCAGATTGAGTTCATCTATCGCGATGCGAAGCAAAACACAGGGCTTGAACATTGGCAGTCCACTGATGCCGACAGACTCTCCTTTGGCTACAACGCATCCCTTTCCGCAGTAAATGTGGCCAGGGAAATGTCTGACAGGATACACGAGGCGACAGGACGCAGACTTTCCGTCGCTTCCGTCAGAAGAGTACTTCATAATGCCTCGCTGTATCAACATATTAAGAAATTTATTGAGGGTCAGAAATCCGACAATCAGAAAAATAATTTTGTAGATTCCAAAACGAAGTGCAACGTTATGGAGCCTAAATGATGTAGATTCAAGGGAAAGTGTTAACTTTGCCCCGTGGATCGAAGAGGAGGCGAGCCCTGCAGAGGAGCAACTCGACCAAGCAATAGATTCATCCGCCACGCTGAAATCGTGGAAACAGACGGGGCTGTCTTGCGGCAGCTCCGTTTTCATAATTTTAGACGGCGGCCATGGCTAAGAAAACCTTTCCCATAGTGGCAATACAAAAAAACAAAAAGGGAGACCGAAGTCTCCCGAAGATTAATTAATTTTGTATTGCTCATGTACAATCAATTAACCCTTGCGCAAAGATACACAATTTCTGCCATGCGCCAAAATGGTTCTTCGCTTCAGGCCATAGCAGACGAGTTGAACCGCCTTCGCGAAGAAGAGGCGGCATTAAAAGGAAATACGGCTCCCGCAAAAAAGATTGCGGCGTCTACCGTCTGTCGCGAACTCAAACGCAACCGTAACAAGAGAGGCGGCTACAGTCCCGGGCTGGCAAATGAGATGGCGAAGGAAAGACGGGAGCGTATAGTTAGGAACACAGCGCTCAAGCCCGGTGTTCTGGAACGTGCCATGAAGCTGCTTGTCGAGAAAAGATGGTCTCCCGAACAGATATCCGGCAAACTCAAACTGGAGGGCATACAGATATCCCATGAACGTATATATCAGGAAATAAGGTCAGACCTTGAGAAGTATAGCCAGTACACGCATCATGGAATGAAACATCGCAGACATCAGGCCAAGCCATACAAGACGGCAGGAAAATCCATGATACCAGACAGGGTTTCAATCCATGACCGTCCGGCCGAGGCCGACGGCAAAAGATTTGGAGACTGGGAAATGGATCTGGTAGTCGGAGCCGAACAGAAAAGTGCTGTCCTGACCATAATCGAACGTAGCCGGAACTTCTTCATTCAGACAAAGCTCCCATCTAAAAAACCGGCCGATGTTGAGGAAGCTGTCATTCGATTATTACTGCCATACAAGCAGTTTGTACACACCATTACAACAGACAATGGTGTTGAGTTTATGAATCACAAGAATATCTGTAACGCCTTGGACTGTACCGTTTATTTCGCAGACCCGTATTGCTCAGGGCAAAAGGGCGCGATTGAAAACATGAACAAGATATTGCGAGAATATTTCCCGAAAGGCACTGATTTCAGACTTGTCTCCCAGGATCAACTTAACAAAGTTCAGTACCAAATCAATGAGAGACCGAGGAAAAAATTAGGTTTTTCAACACCGAAAATTGAGTTCTTCCGAATGATTTGCTAATTTTGCACTTGCCACTTGACTCTACAAGAAAAATAATTTTGTCATGGCGGACGAGATTCCGCCTAACTTATTGTTCTTCGGCGTCAGAGACTCCGCATGATTCATTCAAAAATTAACGAACTATTGTAAGAACGCTCTCCTTAAAATCATCAACCCTACGATCGCGAAATTTTAAGGGAAGCGCTCTTAAAGCCAGAATTCAATATTTTATAAGAGCTCCCCAAGATCTATCCCATCGACGCCCTAAGAAAAAAAAACGTTTTTTCGATAATTTTTCTTATGTTTTACAACATAATTAAAAAACATTTATTAACTTTGCAGCGTTTTAGAATAAAAGACAATTCTATGGTGAGAATAAGATTACGAGTGAATACTTTTTTTCACTACGGAAAAGGTAAAAAAGAGTTAGGTTCAAGATTCCGTTGGAATCCTATTCTCTCCACGATTGATGATAAGTTTAATTTAAATTTTTATTGACATGAACAGTTTCATCAAAAAAGCCGCCAAGGCCTACCGCACAGTCAACTATTGTCTTGCAAGCGCACAGGTCTATCTTAACGAGGCAGCTCGCCGATAAGAGGCATCGGCTAATAGATGGCCGATTTTCAGTTTTACAGGTTTTATTAATGCCAAGCGTTCCTGCGAAGGAGCGTTTTTTTATACCCATTTGATTTTCCTGAACCAAAGAAACGCACACGCAGTCAGCACCATGGATATAATAATAATAAACCAGAACGCATATCTATAACCACCTATTAAAATATCCACGTTCATGCCGTAGAGACTTGCAATTAATGTCGGAACCATAAGAATTATCGACAAACCTGTCATTCTCTTCATGACTCCATTGACATTGTTGGATATTATAGAGGCATAGGCATCGAGGGTATTCTCAAGAATGTCGCTATATATACAAACCGTGCTGTCGGCCTGCCTCAATTCTATATCGACATCCTCAAGCAATTCCTCATCTATTTCACTCTCGAAAATTTTCTTCACTCTCTCCAGAAGCATTACATTGCCCTTAATTGCGGTATTGAAAAATACAAGAGATTTTTGAAGATGCATAAGCCAAATTAAATCATCGTTACGTATACTTTTCTTAAGATCTTTTTCTGCTCCTACAACGTCATTTGTCAGCGTCTTTAAATAGTGTAGATACCAAAGAGCTGTCTCATATAATATCTGTAGAGTCAAATCTGCGCTTTTTGTTATGTTAAGTCCTTTCTTCATGGTCCTTGCCACAAACGACCTGACAATGGCATTCTTATAATAGCTGACCGTAAGAAGCATTCTGCCATCTTTGCTGATTATGCCGAATGGCGCTGTCCTGAACGGCATTCCCTCATCCGGGCTACATTCAATAGGAACCAGAACAATAGTCATTGTCCACACTCCCTCACGTTCCACTCGGGGCAATTCTTCAGGATCCCCGAGATACTCAAGGAACATTTCCGGGACATTTAATTTTTCAGTCAAAAAATGCCTGTCGTCGTCATCAGGATTAACAACATTCATCCATAGTCCGTGTTTCCATTGACCGGTCTCGACAAACCCATTGTCTTGCTTATAATAATTTCTCATCTATTGAAATTTCTATGACCGATACCCCGGGATGCAATTTCTCGCTTTTGTTCGGTCGGATGAATTGATAAGGGCGTGCCATGAAATCACATGACACATCCTTTATTAGTCGCACAATCTTATCTGCAATTAAATATCAGCTTCAATCTGAGGACTCGGGCGGAAAATCAAATTATAGACGAATACCGCAAGAGCCGCTCCTGCCAACGGTCCTACCACCATTACCCCAAAATCAGGCCACGCGTTAGAAGAAAATAGTGCCGGACCGAAGCTACGTGCCGGATTCACGGAACAATTATCCACGGAATCCCAACAATATTAACAAGCCCAAGAGCCAAACCAATGGCCACACCCGAAAATTTGCCGGCTCCTTTCTTTGGATCCGTAGCCCCAAGAATCACAAGGACGAACACCATAGTGAACAATACTTCCACAAACAGCGCCATACCTTGGCTTACCCCGGGCTGGCAAACATTAGCTGCAAGATAGATGCCAAGCACTCCTATCGACGGCCCGGCCAAAACGGCACTTCCACAAGCCATAAGGACCAGGAACATAGTGCCAAACATTTCCGCAATAATTTTTTTTCATAACTATTGATGTAAAAAAGTTTTTATCAAAACAATTGTTCTAAAGCCATCCGAATCAATAATAAAGCCATCAACTTAAGGTAGGGATAATCCACGCCTCTTCCTATCTTCAAAGCCAAGGGGTCATCTCATAAAAAACGAATTTAGACATAGCCTATAAATAGAATACCTTTATATTAATTTCCAATAGTGGCCTTTGAAATTTAAACACCATCTAAACAGCAAAAGTTTTGCGAATACATCAGCCTTCTTGCTCATGAGAAAACTAAGAGCACTTTCCTTATAATTTCGGGGCGGTAGTGGCGGTGGTTTTTGAGCAGAATTTTTTAGGAGTGCTAATTGTCCATGTCAGTCTCCTAATATGGGCGTAATCGGTCAAAAACAGCGTCAGATTCTTCAATCTTGATAATCTCACAGACGTATTGCAAAATTTCTTGATAATTTAGGCTATATTTGCATCAAAATTCAATAACTAACCAAATCCTGTTAATGAAAAAACTTATCTTACCAATGTTTATGGGATTGGCTGTCGCAGGAATGAATGGCCAGACCTTCAATGAATGGAAGGACCCTGAAATCAATGCCGTAAACAGGGCGCCGATGAGATCGGCTAATTTCGCTTTCAATAAAGGAGAAAATGCCCTTGCGAACAAGGAAATGAAGCTCTCCGCCAACTATCTTAGCCTCAACGGCACCTGGAAATTCAATTGGGTGAACGACGCTGATCAGCGCCCCACTGATTTCTGGAAACCAGGATTTAACGACAAATCCTGGGTCAACATGCAGATTCCGGCAATGTGGGAGCTCAACGGCTATGGAGACCCCGTCTACGTCAACAATCACTACGTCTGGCGCAACCAGGCTCCTTTGACCCCTCCCATCGTGCCAACAGCAGATAATCATGTGGGTTCTTATCGACGTGTCATAAAAGTGCCGGCTGATTGGAAAGGGAAAGAAATTTTCGCACATTTCGGTTCTGTGACATCCAACATATATCTTTGGGTCAACGGCAAATATGTGGGTTATAGTGAAGACAGCAAGCTTGAGGCGGAATTCAACCTGACCCCATATCTTGTGGCCGGCAAAGACAATCTCATAGCATTCCAGATTTTCCGCTGGTGTGACGGCACATATCTTGAAGACCAGGACTTTTTCCGTTTCTCCGGCGTTGCAAGAGATTCCTATCTATATGCAAGAGACAAAAAGCGCATTGCCGATGTGAGGGTTACGCCCGATCTTGAAAACAACTATAAGGACGGGGTCTTGAATGTCGACCTCACCCTTACGTCCAACTCTCCCGTAGAACTTTCCCTCAAGGACGCCAATGGGAAAGAAGTGGCATCCGCCACTGCATCCAAGAGTGGGCGCACTGTCATGAAGCTTGCCAATCCAGAAAAATGGACTGCCGAAACCCCTTATCTATATACGCTGACAGCTTCCATGAAAGGCAGCGATGAAGTAGTGCCGGTCAATGTGGGGTTCAGAAAAATAGAACTTGTGAAAGATCAGGTGCTCGTAAATGGGAAACCAGTGCTTTTCAAAGGAGCCAACCGACATGAGCTCGATCCCGACGGAGGTTATGTTGTTTCTCCCGAAAGGATGCTTCAAGACATCCAGCTAATGAAAAAGCTCAACATGAATGCCGTCCGCACTTGCCATTATCCTGATGATAAGCTCTGGTATGACCTCTGCGACAAATATGGCCTTTACGTAGTGGCTGAAGCGAATATTGAAAGCCACGGTATGGGATATGACGAGAAGACACTTGCAAAGGATCCTCGATATGCCAAAGCTCATATGGAGCGCGACCAACGCAACGTGCAAAGAAATTTCAATCACCCATCAATAATTTTCTGGAGCCTTGGCAACGAAGCCGGATACGGGCCTAATTTTGAAGCCACCTACGACTGGACTAAAAAAGAGGACCCAAGCCGCCCTGTGCAGTATGAACAGGCCCACCAGACGGGCAAGACCGATATCTTCTGCCCTATGTACTACGGCTATGAAGGTATGGAAAAATGGGGACAGAAGACAGATGCAAAGATGCCTTTGATTCAATGTGAGTATGCCCATGCAATGGGCAACTCCATGGGAGGATTCAAGGAATATTGGGACCTCATCCGGAAGTATGCTAATCTCCAAGGAGGATTTATCTGGGATTTTGTTGATCAAGCAGTCAGAACCAAAGGTAAGGACGGCGTGGAAATCTACGGCTATGGTGGCGACTTCAATAAATACGACGGATCTGACGGCAACTTCTGTGCAAACGGAGTGGTCAATCCCGACCGCATACCAAATCCTCACGCAGGAGAAGTAGCCTACTACTATCAGAACATCTGGACATCACCGTCCGACTTGAAGACTGGAAAGATAAAGGTGTTCAATGAGAATTTCTTCAGGGATCTTTCTGACGTGGACCTCGATTGGGTGTTGCTCAACAATGGAGTCCCCGTACGCGACGGGCACATCGACAAAATTGACGTGAAGCCCGGAGAAACGACCGAATTGACTATTCCATATGGAGAAATATCAGGTCAAGGCGAGTGGCTTCTCAACCTGTCATATTCCCTTAAAGATGCAAGAGGGATTCTTCCTGCAGGCCATGTCGTGGCAACCGAACAGCTCGCCCTGAATCCGATGCCGGCTGCACAGCTCGACATAGCCACGCCTTCCAACCCCAATGTCGCCACCCCCGTTCCAGCGATAATTGACAATGATGCCAACTATCTTATCGTAAAAGGTGATCTATTTACAATCGAGTTCAACAGATGGTCGGGACTTATGGTTCGCTACGACGTTGAGGGCATGCAGATGATTAACGAAGGCGGATCACTTTCGCCCAACTTCTGGCGTGCTCCGACCGACAACGATTACGGCGCAGGGCTTCAGAAGAAATATCGTGCATGGCACGACCCCGAGATGAAACTCAAGTCTCTTAAATCAGAGATGAAGGATGGCTTGGCATACGTTTATACATCCTACGATATGCCATCTGTAAGCGGCAAGCTCGACATGACATACATCGTCAACGGAGACGGAGCCGTAAAGGTCTCTGAGTCCTTCACGGCTGATAAGTCGGCAAAAGTGTCAGATATGTTCCGTTTTGGAATGCAGATGCAAATGCCTTTGTCGTTCAACCATATCCAGTATTACGGACGTGGGCCAATTGAGAACTATCAGGACCGCAACCACTCTACCAACATCGGCATTTACAATCAGACCGTGGCTGACCAGTTCTTCTCTTACATCCGTCCGCAAGAGACAGGCACAAAAACCGACATCCGCTATTGGAAACAGTTGAACAACTCCGGCAACGGCTTGGAATTTGTGGCCGAGAATCCTTTCTCAGCATCCGCTCTCAACTATTCTATCGATAGTCTCGACGAAGGAGAAGACAAGCACAACGGACATTCTCCCGAAGTAAAAAAAGCTGACTACACCAATGTGACTATTGACAAGGTTCAGATGGGACTTGGTTGCGTCAACAGCTGGGGTGCTCTCCCCCTTCCGGAATATCGCATTCCATATGGCGACTACACCTTCACATTCATGATGAAGCCCGTGTTCAACCAGCTTCATAATTGAATCCATCTTCGGCATATTATGCCGCAATAGAAAATATCGGACTTCCGACTGTCGGAAGTCCGGTATTTTCTATTGCGGCATTCCATCTAACGACCCTTTTGCATCATTCAAACGTTAGAAATAAGGGAGACGCGGCAACTTCCGAGTCGCGTCTGTTTACTAAATTTATTAGAAGTTGTTTAAACTTTTTCTTTTCCAAGATTTCGTCAGATTTTCGAGCTGCTTTTGAATCGTGAAGAGGGAATTTAGCCCGCTAAATTCCCTCTTCACGATTCAAAAGCAGCCGAAAAGATGATGAAAGATTGGGAAAGAGCCCTCAAAAAGGGAAGAAGCATTAATCAACTTCATTTGCGTAAAAAGTTTAAACAACTTCTTAGACATGAAAAAAACACCGAAGTCGAATAGCAAAGCTAAGAATGGGTTGCGAGGTCTCTTCCGGTTGTGTTGGGCTGCCGTCCTTTGCATATGCAGTTTATCTGTCATAGGCGGGACTAAATCCAAAACGAGCAATCAAAGCCCGGAATTTGAGAAAGCTGTAGCCGTAATAAAAAAATATGAAGGCATGCACTACAACAAAGGCAATCTGGTTGGCTACGGACACAAAATTCTTCCCGGGGAGAAATATAAAAGAAACCAACGTCTTACCCTGGAACAAGCCGATCAACTGCTGCGTAATGACCTGGCAAAATTATGTGCAAAATATAGAGCATTTGGCAAAGACAGCTTGCTTCTTAGTGCCCTCGCGTATAATTGCGGCATAGGAATCGTGGCCAAATCCAAGGTATACAAAAACCTCAAGGCAGGCAACCGCGACATAAAAGCTTCCTACCTTGCCCATTGCAAATATCGTGGAAAGGCATTGAGCCAATTAAAACGAAGAAGAATCGAGGAATTTGAGGTTTTATTTATTCCATGACTGTCAGGAGAATAATTTTTGTATCCTCTTACGTTATTTTATAAGCTACATTAATATTCGCTTAAAATGAAAACAATACGCAATATTCTACCAATACTATTTTCCGTCGGCATTTTCGGGGTGCTTGTTATCGGATGCAAAGGAAAGAAATCTCCTGACCCTGACCACAGCAATCTTCCGGAAGACGTTAAACCCGTCGCACTCGCCATTCTTGCTGATTCCGCCGAATCCTTTGCCGCATCCGTAAATTATCCTCTTCAACGTCCGTATCCTATCAAAGACATAAAGGATTCCACCGAAATGGTGAAATATTATCCCACTCTCATCGACAAAGAATTTAAGGAAAAGGTGCATCAATCTCCCGATTCCCTATGGGAACAAGTAGGATGGAGAGGATGGACACTCGGCAACGGAGAATATCTCTGGATCGACGGAGGAAAAATCTACGTGATGGATTATGTATCCAAAAGAGAGCAGGAGATGCTCGACTCTCTCAGGAAAGAGGAGATAGCCACCCTCGACCCATCAATGCGCAAGGGCTGGACACCCGTGATGTGCGTCATCGACACTCTCAACGGCGACATCTTCAGAATAGACATCGACAGCGTAAATGAATCGCCTGTCTATCGTCTTTCAGGCTACCGTGCGTCGGCCAATCTTTCAGGTCGCCCTTCACTGATGCTTTATGGCAATCTTGAGACTGAAGGCACAATGTCTGTGAGATTTTATCATTTCTCCGATTCCATTGGCAATGATGCCAACTATTCTCCTGATGCGATTGAAGATGACAGTATCCCGTCGATAGAGATGAGCAAAAAAGGGAAAGCGAAAAGAATTCCTGTCCGCCCGACATATTGGCTTGATCATATTAAGGAAGACTCCTTGAGAAAAGCATATCGCGAACTGAAAAACATGGATCAGCATACCGTCATAAAAATCCAAGGTTTAAATCCGCCTCCGCAATCGTCAGACTCTGCGTCTCCCACGAAAACAGCTCCTGCGACAAAGCCCACGAAATCCGACAGTTTGGAAAATTAATGGAATTTAGATAATTTTGCGGCGAAATCAGCAGATGATTTCGCCGCAATTTCTATTTACATGAGACAGTTTGATTATTTAATTTCGTTCGATAGCGATAAGCTCGGATATGGCAAAGTAGAAATCCGAAACACCAAAGGATATGGTGTGCCCAAAGGAATCACCGCCGTAATCGGAAATAATGGAAGCGGAAAAACTACACTCGCAACCATTATCGAAAAAGGCAGGTATGCCTATGGCAATAGAATAAATTTCCATCGTCAGGGTCTGAAAATAAAAATGCTCTCCTTCTCCGACATCCATTCCCTGGCGGCTATGGAAGCCCACTATTTCTCACAACGTATGGAAGCGACCATGAACGACATGGTGCCATCTGTGGCAGATGTTCTTGGCGAGAAATTGTCAACTCCGGAATGGAAAAGATTGTCTATAAAATTCAAGCTTTATGATGTGGCCGACAAAAAAGTCAACTATCTCTCCAGTGGAGAGCTTAGGAAATTTATAATCATCAACGCTCTTATTTCAAAACCGGATTTACTCATTCTTGATAATCCCTACATCGGCCTTGATTCACATTCAAGGCAAGAGCTTGACAAAATGCTTGAAGAGTTAAGGTCTGATGGAATATCAATAGTTCTATTGATTTGCGATATAAGCGACATGCCGGTTTTTTGCGATTATGTCATGACTGTCGAAGATTGCAGCATATCCTCTCTATGCAGTAAAAGCGACTTCAACGAAATTATCCCGACTTTAGACATCAATCAAGTCTATGAAAAACTACCTCCACGTCGAAATCGCATAAACAATGACTATCAAGTGGCTTTCGAAATTCGTAACGGCCACGTCAAATATGGCGACCGACAAATAATCAAAGACCTTGATTGGTGTGTCAAGAAAGGGGAACAATGGGCACTTTCGGGTCCCAACGGCTGTGGGAAATCTCTCTTATTAAGCATGGTTTGCGCCGACAATCCCCAAGCCTATGCCAATGACATCACCCTGTTCGATATCAAGCGAGGAAGCGGTGAAAGCATATGGCAGATAAAGGATTCCATCGGCTATGTTTCCCCGGAAATGCAATTGTTTTTCAAGTCTAACTCTTGCGTCAGGGAAATAGTGGCTCAAGGACTGCGTAACTCTTTGAATAAATATAGCCCGCTGACAGAAGAGGAATCGGAGGAGGCTGAAAAATGGATCGACCTTCTTGCCATCAGTCATCTGTCAGACCGAAAATTTAATGAGCTGTCATCCGGAGAACAACGTCTGACGCTGGTTGCCCGAGCTATGATTAAGCAGCCGGAATTGATTGTGCTCGATGAGCCTCTTCATGGACTGGACTCATTGTCAAAACAACGTGTAAAAACAATAGTGGAATCAATAGTATCCCGAAATAAATCATCCCTTATTTTCGTGACCCACTATTTGGAAGAGATTCCGTCAAGCGTGACCCATTCTAAAGTGCTGAAAAAAATTGCTTCCCCCGCATGAAAACGGGAGAAGCAATTTTGGGAATTACGTCTATTTCCTTGCAGAATCAAGTATGACTGATTATTTATAGTTGAAGAATATGCAGGCCTCGCCCACTCCCCCGTCAAAGCTCTTTATCAGAGTGCCGTCATTCTTAAAATAGGCGACACTGCCGGGAAGAGAATATATTTCGAGTCCTCCTCCTTCAGGATAACTCGATATGACAATGTTGCCCGTCAGAGGATCCACCTCCATATTGCTGGGAGATTTTATTCCTTCAAAATTCATCTTTGTGAAAGTTGCCGAAGGAATATCGTATCTAGAAAACTCAGGTGTCCCTCCGTAAGGATAGTTCATCAGATATAGAGTGTTGCCTTTTATCGAGGCTTTAGTCGCATCCGCCACCTTCACGTAGCTATTGTCTGCCTTTATCTCATAGATACTTTCAGCGATGTCATTATAATTGCCTCGGCACAGCAGATACAGCCTATCTCCATTCGACAAGAACATTGCAGGATTCAGAGGGACATCGAATCTTTCCACCTCTTTGAAGGGCTCGACCGAGACAGCGGATGCAGTGGTGCCAAAATCAGGATAGTTCGCGCCGTCGGAATTGGGGACATAGATCATATTGCCCTTAAGCGCGATTGTCTCCGGATTTGGGCCGACCTTCACAGAAGCGTCAATCGTCATGCTCAGCGTATCGAGACGTGCGACATAGCCATCATACATAGATATGTAGACCTTTCCTTTAGTCGCCACCATCGATCTGGGCTTCTGTCCATCTTTCGAATCCTCAAGACGTAATTGCTTGATGCTCTCGCAAGTCTTGCGATCGATAATCTCAATGGTGTTTGACTGCGACATCCCTATATAGAGCTTGCTCCCATATGCGATGCCACATTGCGGCGTTCCGCCAAGACTTCTTTTATTGACGGTCTTGAAAACGTTTCTCGCATAAGACTGATCCGCATAATCAATGATATTGAGGCTTCCCTCAATATTGTTTCCCTCATTTCCCTGATTGAGGACAAACACATCTTTCTGCATTCCGGCAAATTCGTCTTCCGGCGAATCTGGTGTGTCATCATTGCCGCACGATGACATGGCAAGGCTTAATGAAGCGATTGCCAAAGCAATGTAAATTTTCTTCATGATTAAATATTTTATTTAGGTGTTATATTTCAAAATCCACTGTCAATTTCCATGAACGACCGGGCATGGGATAACGAGCGATAATCTCATATTGCCTGTCAAGAATGTTAAGTATGTCAAGACGGGCACTCATGGAATAAGCGCCAAATGAAATCTTCTTTGATATAGCCAGCCCGAAGTCCATATATCCGGGAATGCGTGTCTCCGGGTGGTTGTAGTTTGTGGTGTATCTTGAGCTGCAACCCGTAGCGTGTGCCGTCACATAGACCCATGGATTGAGCCATGATATAGAAGCTGAGCCGGAATTGAGCGGGGTATATGCCACTTGCTTCATCCAGTCTCTATCATCGGGGGATGTTCTGACTTGCGCACGCTGATAAGAATACGAACAATCCAACAGAATTGAATTTCTCCTCTCAATGTTGAATGTTGCCGACAGCGTGGCGTCAAGCCCATAGACATTCACCTTCCCAAGATTATTGACCGTCCAAAGAAACATATTGAATGGCACGGCGACAATCTTATTTTTAACCTTATTGAAATATCCGTCGACGGAAGCCGTGAAATCGCTGACAACCGCAAGCGAAGGAGCCTGATAAGTAAATCCCAGATTGAATAAATCCGTCGTTTCCGGATTTAAGTTAACACTGCCGTAATTGTCGTAGTATGCCTCACTAAAAGTCGGAAGCCTGAATATATTCTTATAAGAGGTTCTTACAAACAAGCTGACATCTTCGATTGGCCTTAACGACATGCTAACCATCGGAGAAAACTTTTGTTCGTCCTTTCCGGCGACTCCATCCTTTGCATCATTCAGATATATCGAATACAGTGCACGGGCCATCACAGTCATCCGCCAAACATTAATTTTTGCAGAAAGCGTCTGAAGTATCGAATGTCTGTATGGTCTGATGGCTGTTTTTGTATTCGACGACAAATTCGCTAAAGCCCAGTCGGCGGAATAATCCAAAGAAATATCGGGAAGCGGAGTATACAAAAGACACCCTGACGCATATGCTTCTCTTTGGATATAATAATTATCGAGCTTGCCGTTGGGATACTCCCCCCCGAAATCGGTATATCTTGAAGTGGCCCAATTGAATTTGCCAAGAGCGAGCAAAGACAATACCGATGACATATTCCCCTTGAATTGCAACTGTCCGAAAAAGTTTTTCTCACGAAGATGTTCGTTGCTTTTGTTGACGTAGTAGATCACGGGGCCCGGAAGATACCGCGCGTTGTCGTAATAATACAACTTTCCGCTAAGAGTCTTCCCGACTTCAATCTTCCACGACCCATTAAGTTCGGCATGCCACGAATTCATTTTCGAGTTTTCCCGTTTTTCTCTCGTGACATAGTCGCCGTTTACTAAGGTGAATGGATAATTATTTTTTGCATGTATGAATTCAGCATTTCCTGAAAAGAAAAATCCTTTTCCAAATCCCTTCGAAAACCTCACAAAAGGATTATAGAGCCCAAACGAACCAAAGCGCATCTGCGCCTTAAGGTGAGGTTGGAAATCTGATGCGCCATTCCCATCAAAAGATGATATATATAAGGAAGACGCAGAGGCCGCGGCCCGGGCAGGCATAAAAATGTCGTCGTTATCTCCGGAATACAACGATATGGCTCTTAGATTGTCGAGGGAATATCTCGACAAGTCGATTTGACCTGACTGACAATCGCTGAGCGAAACGCCATCATAGACCACTGCCGTATGTTGCGAACCAAGCCCCCGGATAGAGACGGTCTTCATTCCTCCGGCTCCTCCATAATCCCTGATATTCACTCCAGACATCCTTCTCAAAGCGTCGGAAATATCAGTTATACCTGCCACTCTTATTTTCTCAGAATCTATCTTCTGATAGGGAGTGGATGAGGTCAATGCTCTTTCGGAGGACGACGATTTCACCTCTACATCCGGCAAGGCCGTGGAAACAGTGTCGTCAGCCACAAAGTTCCCCGTTTTCTGAGAATAGCAATCGTTCGCCACGCCTGAAAAAGCCGCAGCGATTATTAAATACAAATAGGATGGAGTAATTATCAATTTTCTCATTTCTCGAAGAAAAAAGGATTATATGCCTTAAGTAAGTGTTCAGATTATTCCTATACATGGATTGCCAATATGAGGGACGGGATTTCGACTTGGGATGATGGCGTGATGGGGTTCCATCATAACTGAATCACGGATCGAAATCCAGCGCTCAGATTGGATAAGACATGTATAGGAGTAATCTGAACACTTACTTGTACATTTAAGACATGCCTGGAAGGTCGGACTGTAAGGAAGACTAAATCTTCCGTCACCGTAGCGAGTCTGTCGGGGAATTTCGCCCCTGTTCCTCCATCGCCTTTTGAGCGTTGGCGATGCAAAATTACAAAAAGAAATTGAAATTTTAAAAGTTTCAATGATTGTTTATACACTCGAAATGACAATTGCATAGTGTGCCCTTATCTTAACAAACCACATTTCAATGTCCAAACTAAAAAAAACAATTTGTAGTCAGCCTCTCTTTTGTGCATTCCGTCATTCGCGCTATAGTCTGTCGGCAACAGATTATAGAAGCCCAAACTATATATTGTGCATAAGTTGCGATTCAACATCACAATGGAATTAAATCAGAAAACAAGTATTAATTTTGCATAATCGGAAATTTGTTTGTAAATTTGCAGTCCCATTAACAAAATGTATTAATAAATGAGCCTTATTATTCCACAGAGCTATACGCAGAAGCTCTTGCCGGAAACGACCGAACTGGCAATAAAGAAGATTAAACATAGTTTTCAAAAGAAACTTGCTCAAGCCCTCTGTCTTCGCAGGGTGACGGCCCCTTTATTCGTGCTATCCGGCACAGGCTTCAACGACGATCTAAACGGCGTGGAACGAGCAGTGACATTCCCTGTAAAATCGCTCGGAGACAGGAAAGCGGAAGTGGTCCATTCTCTTGCAAAATGGAAAAGAGCGAAATTGGGAGCGTATAAGATAGATCCAGGGTATGGCATATATACTGACATGAACGCTATCCGGGCTGACGAGGAGCTCGACAACCTTCATTCTCTATATGTCGACCAATGGGATTGGGAGAAGACAATCCACGAAGAAGACCGCAACTTGGAATACCTTAAGGATACAGTCAAAAAGATTTATAAAGCCATTAAGGAAACAGAACGAAAGGTTTACGAAACTTTTCCCCACATCACGCCCAGACTTCCGGAGGAGATAACGTTTATCCACAGTGAAGACCTGCTTAAAGAATATCCGGGCATGACCTCTTCCGAAAGAGAATCTGCAGCCGCCAAGAAATACGGGGCTATTTTCATTATAGGAATAGGCGCCCCATTGAGCAACGGTGAGCCCCACGATGGAAGAGCACCGGACTACGACGACTGGATCTCAGAAAACGAAGAGGGATATTCAGGACTTAACGGAGACATAATTGTCTGGGACTCCATATTGGAGCGTTCTTTTGAAATTTCTTCCATGGGAATCCGGGTCAGTCCAGAATCATTAAGAAGGCAGCTTGAAATCAGGGGATGCACTGAAAGAGGGAATCTGGCATTCCATAAAAAGCTACTCGATGGCAAACTGCCTAACTCTATAGGAGGAGGAATCGGACAGAGCAGATTATGTATGTTTCTCCTTCAAAAAGCACATATCGGAGAGGTGCAGGCATCAATCTGGCCCGAAGACCAGATTGAAAAATGCAACAATGCAGGGATTTATCTTATGTAAACCTGCGAAAAAAGCTGAAATTAAGAGATAATTTTTGCATCTTCATTTTTTTTACATACCTTTGCCGGATATATTGTTTCTCGGTCAGCCATCGGCTCCTCTTGTCAGGCAGCATTCATAAGCCGGCCTTGCATTCACTACAGGTAAGAATTTAATTATGGTGAACCAACTCAGAAGTTACGCCAGCACGTTCGGACGTCGCATGGCGGGTGCACGTGCCTTATGGCGTGCCAACGGAATGAAGGAAGAGCAAATGGGGAAACCCATTATCGCTATTGTCAATTCATTCACCCAATTTGTACCCGGACATTCACATCTACATGAAATAGGACAAATCGTAAAGAAAGAAATTGAGAATCAGGGATGTTTCGCAGCTGAATTCAACACAATAGCAATCGACGACGGAATAGCTATGGGACACGACGGAATGTTGTATTCCCTCCCATCCCGAGATCTCATAGCCGATTCTGTTGAATACATGGTCAACGCCCATAAAGCCGACGCCATGATTTGCATCAGCAACTGCGACAAAATCACTCCGGGAATGCTTATGGCCGCCATGAGATTGAATATCCCGACTGTATTCGTTTCTGGAGGGCCAATGGAGGCAGGGAATTCCAACGGACGCAAACTTGACCTCATCGACATTATGATAGATTCTGCCGACAAGACCGTGCCGGATTCAGAAATAGAGGTGCTTGAACATGAGGGCTGCCCTACATGCGGGTCTTGTTCCGGAATGTTTACGGCAAACTCCATGAATTCGCTTAATGAGGCAATAGGGCTTGCTCTTCCGGGAAACGGCACTGTGCTTTCCACCCATTCCAATCGTATAGCCTTGTTTAAGAAGGCTGCCGCATTAATAGTGGAGAACACATATAAATATTATCGAGACGGCGACAATTCTGTGCTGCCCCGATCCATAGCAACCAGAGACGCAATGCTCAACGCAATGACCCTTGACATAGCTATGGGAGGAAGCACGAATACAGTGCTTCATCTTTTGGCAATAGCCAACGAAGCAGGAGTGGATTTCAAAATGGATGATATCGACATGCTGTCGAGAGAATCACCGGTGTTGTGCAAGGTTGCGCCTAACACAAAAAAATACCACATTGAAGATGTGAACAGGGCCGGAGGCATTCTTTCCATTATGAAGCAACTTGCCGACAAGAGCCTTGTAAACACATCCGTAAAACGTGTCGACGGAATGACTCTTGGCGAAGCCATAGAAAAATACGCCATTGAGGGTAAAGAATACTGCTCGGATGCTGACAATCTTTGGCACTCAGCTCCAGGACATAAGCACACAACCGTCATGGGAAGTCAAGAATGCAGATTCGACTCGCTCGATTGCGACCGTGAAAATGGATGCATCAGGGATTTCGACCATGCCTATGTCAAAGACGGAGGCCTTGCCGTATTGAAAGGCAACATCGCCAAAGACGGGTGTGTGGTGAAAACGGCAGGAGTAGATGAAAGCATCTTCAAATTCTCTGGCCCGGCCAAAGTTTTCCATAGTCAGGAAGAGGCTGTAGACGGAATCCTGAAAGACCAAGTGAAAAGCGGGGATGTGGTAGTCATCACGTATGAAGGGCCCAAGGGAGGGCCGGGTATGCAGGAGATGCTTTACCCGACCAGCTATATCAAGAGCAAACATCTTGGAAAAGAATGTGCCCTTATCACTGATGGACGCTTTTCAGGGGGCACATCCGGATTATCTATAGGACATATTTCTCCGGAGGCAGCAGCCGGAGGAGAAATTGCATTGGTCAGAGACGGCGACATAATAGAGATCGATATTCCTGCCCGAACAATCAATGTCTGCCTTTCTGAAAGCGAACTCGCTTCGCGTAGAAAGGAAGAGGAGGCATTGGGAAAGGAAGCTTTCAGTCCTCGTGGCCGCGACCGTATTGTGAGCAAGGCCTTGAAGGCATATGCGTCTCTTGTTCAGAGTGCCGATAAGGGGGGCGTAAGAGGTGATATATAACTATTTGAACGAACCTACAATTTCATACAATCCATATGAGCGACAAACTGAAAGGTTGTGAAATATTGATGCGGGCATTGATGGACCAGGGAGTCGATTTGGTGTTCGGCTATCCCGGAGGCCAGATTATGCCTGTCTATGATAGCCTTTATGACCACTCCGACCATATACGCCATTATCTTGCCCGCCATGAGCAAGGAGCCATTCATGCGGCCGAGGGATATGCGAGAGCAAGCGGGAAGACCGGAGTGGTCATAGCCACGTCTGGCCCCGGGGCTATGAACCTGATTACCGGACTTAACGATGCCCTGATGGACAGCACGCCCATTGTGGCGATAACCGGCCAAGTGCCATCCTCTCTGCTCGGGAAGGATGCATTCCAGGAATCAGACGTAGTCAGCGTGACTCTTCCCATCACTAAATGGTCGATTCAAGTACGCACAGCAGATGAGATTGCCCCTGCTATTGCAAAGGCATTTTATATTGCCAATTCGGGTCGTCCCGGCCCTGTGGTGCTCGACATTTCAAAGGATGCCCAAATAGGACTGTCAGAATATGTCCCTACCCGTTGCAATTTTATCCGCAGCTATGATCCGGACCCCGCAATAAGTGAAGATAAACTGCGTGAAGCCGCTGAAATCATTAACTCAGCCAAACGCCCCATGATTCTCGCCGGACACGGTGTCACTATCGCTCGAGCGGAAAATGAACTCTCTGAATTGGCAGAGAAAGCAGAGATCCCTGTGGCATGCACCATGCTTGGACTTTCCGCACTCCCTTCTTCCCACCCTCTGAATAAGGGATTGCTTGGAATGCATGGAAATCTCGGACCGAACATCAATACGAACAAAGCCGACGTAATCATCGCCATAGGGATGAGATTTGACGACCGGGTCACTGGAGACACAAAGAAATACGCGCCTGAGGCAAAAATAATCCACATCGATATCGATGCAAGTGAATTCGACAAGACCGTCAGAAGTCATGTCCACATCCATGCAAACGCAAAATCGGCATTATCCCGTCTGATACCTCTTATAGCGGCAACGTCTCATAAGGAATGGCTTGGATCTTTCCTACGCCATGAAAAAGTCGAGAATGAAAGAGTGAAGAATCAGGAATTGCATCCGACCAATGACGATGGGAAAATGCATATGGGAGAAGTGGTGGATCGAGTGAGTGAAGCTTTCGGCAATGATGCAATTCTCGTGACAGACGTCGGACAAAACCAGATGTTCTCTGTTCGTTATTTCAAATTCTCGTCCCCACGCAGTTGCATCTCTTCAGGAGGTCTCGGCACCATGGGATTCGGACTGCCAGCCGCAATAGGGGCTAAGATTGCCGTACCTCAGAGAGAGGTGGTGCTTTTTGCTGGCGACGGCGGACTCCAAATGACGATAGAGGAGCTCGGAATGATAATGGAATATAATGTAGGAGTGAAAATCATCCTTCTGAATAATAATTTCCTCGGGAACGTACGCCAATGGCAGGAACTCTTTTTCAATAGCCGCTATAGCGCCACGCCTATGATCAACCCCGACTTCGTGGTCCTTGCCAGGGCTTATGGCATAGCAGGAGAAGACGTCGCCCACCGCGACAATCTCCCGGAGGCTATCGAAAGGATGAAAAACCACCGTGGAGCTTATATTCTAAACGTGAATATTGAAGAGATGGGCATGATATTCCCGATGACTCCAGGAGGGCATGGTGTGGATGAAATCCTCCTTAACTCCACAGAATACTACAAACCCGTATAAACTCACTTCATAAAATGGAAAACCAACTATACACCATATCGGTTTTTACAGAGAACCAAGTGAGTCTGCTCCATCAGATCTCAATGATATTCAGCCGGAGGTGTCTCAACATAGAAAGCCTGTCGGTCAGTGCATGCTCGATTCCGGGTGTGCATAAGTTCACGATCACCTGTAAAAGCACACGTCCTATGATGGAGCATGTGGTCAAACAGATTGAGAAGCGTATCGAAGTAATAAAGGCTTTTTTACACACTGATGATGAAATCGTTTTTCAGGAAGTGGCCCTGTTCAAGGTGCCGACATCGAGTGTGCTCGAAAGTGGAAAGATTGAAGACATTATCAGGCAAAACGGAGCCAGGGTACTCGAAATTCAGCCTGAATACACTATCTTTGAAAAGACCGGCCACACAAGCGAGATAAAGCTACTCTTCGACAAGCTCAAGCCGCTTGGCCTGCGCCAATTCGTAAGATCGGGGAGAGTGGCTGTCACAAAGGCCACTCAAGAGCTTGTCGATGAGTATCTCGAACGTCAAGAAAAGCGCAAGGCATCCATAGACAACAAAGAATAAAAATTCACAATTTCATACTACTGTAATTATGGCAAAACTCAAATTCGGTGACATCGAAGAAACTGTCATCACACGCGAAGAATTTCCCTTGGGAAAAGCACGCGAAATTCTCAAAGATGAAACAATAGCCGTTATCGGTTATGGCGTACAAGGCCCGGGGCAAAGTCTCAATCTTAGGGACAATGGTTTCAACGTAATCGTGGGTCAGCGTAAAGGCAAGACCTATGACAAAGCAGTAGCCGACGGCTGGGTGCCGGGAGAAACTCTCTTTTCTATTGAGGAAGCCTGTGAGAAAGGCTCCATCATCATGTGCCTTCTCTCCGATGCTGCCGTTCTTTCCGTATGGCCGACAATCAAAGACAAGCTGACCCCCGGCAAAGCCCTCTATTTCTCTCATGGTTTTGCAATCGCATGGCCCGACCGCACGGGAGTAGTGCCTCCGAAAGACGTAGACGTAATCCTTGTCGCACCCAAAGGCTCGGGCACTTCCTTAAGGACTATGTTCCTTGAAGGGCGTGGCCTAAATTCAAGCTATGCCATCGAGCAGGATTACACCGGCCATGCACTCGAACGCACACTAGCCCTTGCAATCGGAATCGGGTCAGGCTATATCTTCGAAACTACATTCAAGCGTGAAGCATATAGCGACCTGACCGGCGAACGTGGTTCACTCATGGGGGCAATCCAGGGTCTTCTGCTTGCCCAATATGAAGTGCTTCGTGAGAACGGCCATACTCCCTCGGAAGCATTCAATGAGACAGTGGAGGAACTCACTCAATCCCTGATGCCTCTGTTCGCAGCAAAAGGAATGGATTGGATGTATGCCAACTGCTCCACTACCGCACAGCGCGGTGCACTCGATTGGATGACTCCTTTCCACGATGCCATCAAGCCGGTGGTAGAAAAGCTATATGCAAGCGTAGCTTGCGGACAGGAAGCACAGAATTCCATCGACTCCAATTCAAAGCCGGATTATCGCGAAGGACTTGAGAAAGAACTCAAGGCACTGCGTGAAAGCGAGATGTGGCGTGCAGGAGCGGTAGTCAGGAATCTCCGTCCCGAAAACAATTGATATTTTTTTCTATTTGACTAAGCTGAAAGGCAGGAGATGGCGTGATGCCATTTCCTGCCTAATCATTTATTCCGGATTGGATTTATTCCGTTTCCTTTGTTTTACCTCGTAGGATTGCAATGCTCTCCCCTTCTATGGGCAAAATTGCCATGTCCCTTCTTATGGCGTTTCCCATGATGAAAATTTTTGTTCTTCAGGTTTGAATTTCCTCCCTCAAGATAATTATTCTCAAGGAAAGCAGTGTATTGCTCGGGGGTCAGGACAGTCTTGATATCGGCAAGTATCTTTTTTCTTCCCTCTATTCTTTTTGCCCTGAAATCATTCTTGAGTTGCTTGCGCTGCTCTGAATTCAGTTTCTTGCCGTTTTGATAATCCTTCTTAGAGGATACGCCTGCCTGAGCGTTTGCCTTGAAAAGCTCATCTATCTTTTTCTTCTGAACGTCCGTCAGGCCAAGGCCTTCAAGTTGGTTTCTGAGATTGCATTGCCTTTTATTGTAAGCCCTATTGCGGGGAACACCACAATAATTTGGGTTGTCGCAATTTTGTGGGCCGGGACAGGCAGCGCATTCATTCGCATTGCAATTTGCCTGGTTGCAATTTTGGGGATTGGCACAGGCCTGTCCGGGATTGCAATTCTCGATGTTGTTAACATTGCAGCATGAATCCTGCACCGACTTGTCGCTTCCGGCTTGAGCCATCATTGAAAGGGAGGATACTGCGATTGCGATTGCTAAAAATATTTTCTTCATTTCTTATAGTTTGGTTTTTATCTTACTTATCGTTTCTGCTTCATTTTTTATTCTGTCTTATTGACCAAGACATAGCAATCAAGTTTAAGGGCAACTCTCCTATTTATAAATCGTTAACCAAACTGTGAAATATAATGAAATCCATCCTGACCAAAAAGCAGGATGGATTTCATCATATTGTCGTTGAAAATTCTGAGCGCGATCCTCTTGAATGGGAAATGACCGACCTATGATTCATCAATAAGCCTCAAGACTTTTTTGCGGGATCGCAAGTCAATCCAATACCAAGCTTATTGAATATCTTATGGTCCACCTCTCCCAGCATCACAGTTGAATGCATCTGGCAGCCATTCAAGTCAGACAGTTTCTCAAGTGCCAGACGGCATTTCGGATTATGGGTGCTCAAGACCGACAGAGCTACGAGGACTTCATCTGAATGCAAACGTGGATTATGACCTTTGAGATAAGTCAGCTTAGTATGCTGTATAGGCTCTATCATCTCCTGGGGAATCAATTTCTCATCATGCGGGATTCCGGCAAGATATTTTATGGCATTGAGAATTATCGCAGAACTCGGACCAAGGAGTTCGGTGGTTCCGGCTGTGATTATTGTCCCGTCGGCCAATTCAAGCGCAGAACATGGCTTCTGCTCTCTCTGGGCCCGTTCTCTTCCCGCATTTATACATTTTCTATAAGAAAGATTGATTCCTGCCTGTTTGAAAAGAAGAGAAATTTTGTTGACCTCCGCATCATTGCCCTCGCCCTTTGCCATCTTGTTAAGAGCAGTGAAATAGCGTCTGATGATTTCATTCTTCGAGGCTTCTCCACAAACATTGTCGTCGTTTATGCAGAATCCAACCATGTTCACCCCCATGTCGGTTGGTGATTTATAAGGATTCTTGCCATAAATACCCTCAAAAAGAGTATTAAGCACCGGAAAAATTTCAATATCTCTGTTGTAATTTATAGCTGTCTTTCCATATGCCTCAAGATGGAAAGGATCAATCATATTGACATCATTGAGATCCGCCGTGGCGGCTTCATATGCAATATTCACGGGATGCTTCAAAGGAAGACTCCAGACAGGGAATGTCTCAAACTTTGCATATCCTGCCTCCACTCCCCTTTTCTGCTCATTGTAAAGCTGACTGAGGCAGACCGCCATTTTGCCACTTCCCGGACCGGGAGCCGTCACTATCACAAGCGGGCGCGACGTGGCAATGTAATCATTGTGGCCGAATCCTTCATCTGAGGCAATCAAGTCGACATTGGTCGGATAGCCTTCGATTATATAGTGATAATAGACGGTTATTCCCATTCGTTCGAGCCGCTTTCTGAAGCTGTCGGCACTTATCTGTCCATTATAATGAGTGACGCATACTGAGCCGACCATAAAGCCACGTTCCATAAACTCATGCCGAAGACGCAAAACATCCTCATCATACGTGATACCAAGATCGTTGCGCACTTTATTGCGCTCGATATCCTGCGCACTGATCACGATTACGATTTCAGTCTGGTCTTTCAGTTGCTGAAACATCCGAAGCTTGCTGTCGGGCTGGAATCCCGGCAGCACGCGGCTTGCATGATGGTCATCGAATAATTTCCCTCCAAGCTCAAGATAGAGCTTATTACCGAACTGGGCTATGCGTTCCCTGATGTGTTCGGATTGTATCTTAAGATACTTGTCGTTGTCAAATCCGTATGTCATAACGGACTGCAAAATTACGAAATTTCCGCCATCCTGCAAGTCAAAACCGGGATTCTTTTCAAAAAGAATCCCGGTTTTGACTTGCAAACGCTTGAAATCTTTTTTATTATAGGCTCTTAATAAATGAAACTATGTCTTGAAGCACTTCAGGGGAAATCGTCTCTTTTATCTCCCCATACTCAGCTATTTCTCCAGTGGAAGCATGCTGCATAAGATGATTCAAGCCGGGGTATGATTTGACTTCGGCAGAACCGACGTATTCTTTAATCGTCGCAAGATTTGAGTCAGCATCCACTTGAGTGTCCAAAGTCCCGTTTATAGCCAATACCGGCTTTTTTATTCCGGCAAGCCAATCTCGTGGATTGAGTCTCAACAACGAGCCAAACCACTCGTTGCCTGCATTAAGATTTGCCTTCACTGATGCCACAACATGCTGGGGAACGCCAAGATCGTTCTCCCGAATATAGGCATCCACATCAAATGGGATTCCATTATTCCCGGTTATAATGGAATCGAAACATGCTGAGATTAACTGTAAAGACTCCTCCTTTTCAATATCATCGATACCAAGCCGGCCAAGCGACCTCTCGTTTTGCTTCATAATACATTCCTTGCCGCTGACAGCCATCCCTGCAAGGCTTACGACGAAATCAGGAAGATTCTCCGACGCAAGTTTCAAAGCAATGGTTCCACCTTCGGAATGCCCGATGATTCCTTTATTCCCGAATTGGGGGAAAGTTCCGACAAACTCCAAGGCACTCTCAGCGTCATCCTTGAATGTATCAAACACAGACGAGGAGAAGTCTCCTTTCGATTCAAACATGCCTCTGTCGTCATATCTTAACGAAGCAATGCCATTTCTTGCAAGATAGTCGGCTATCACCGCAAACGGTCTGTGCTCGAAAATTTCCTCATCCCTATTCTGAGGACCGCTGCCGCTGACCATCACCACCACAGGCATCTTCCTGGAGTCGGCTGTCGTTGGAATCACGAGTGTCCCCGCAAGAAGGGTGCCATCCTTGGCAATAAAAGTTGTGTCAATGGAAGTATAAGGGAATGGGGCACGTGGAGTCTGAGGACGCCTTTCGCTTAAATCCGTGTCCGGCTTCAGCGTCAATGGGAACGTAAAACCTCTTTGAGAGAATTCGCCCGTGATTTTATCATCTGTAATTATCCCGGAAAACGATGCCCCGATCTGTTTTATCAACAATGACAGGCTGTCGCCATTGCAATATGCCACCTCTACAGGAATCCCGTTCGCTCCCTGCATCGGCACATCCATGGTGCACTTAGAGATTTCATTCCCCTCGCTTTTAAAATTGAAAATCAGGTCAAGCTTAGTCTGTCCAAGCTCAAGCTTCCCGCGCCATTTCCCTTCGACAGCACCACCATCAATGACTGCGGCAATCGCCATCGATAGCAACAGGCTTCTCAATAATTTAGTCTTTGCCATATCGTGAAATATTTTTTATTCTGAATAGATGAGTGATTCTCGGAAGACATAACCGGCTCTTTCCTTGTCAAACGGAAATATCCTTACGTTGACATATCTGATATTCCCGCACCAATCCATAAGTCTCTCTCCCTCAAAATAGACAAGGGAATAAGAAGCCTTATTCCCCTCACTGTCTGTTTTGATAAGCGTCCTGACAAGATACCTGACTTTCTCATGCATGTCTGCCATCATTTTTGCTTCCGTATTTCTGCACGTTCCGATGCCTCAAGTTCCTTTTTCAATGCCTCCCCGGGTCTATTCCTGATTTCGCCCGTGGCAATGTTGATTCTGACGATGGAGTCTTCTGGCTCTCTCAATGCATTTTTTATAGAATCTTCTTGCTCCTTTGTCTTAATAACCCTAGGGGAAGCCACGCCATATTTCTTCTGGTTCCTGTATTTTTTATATTCAAGGCTGTCGAAAGAAATCCTTCTGAGAGTTATGCTGTCGGCAAACAATGGCATGATGCCCGATTCCTTTACTCTAAGAGTGCCGTATATTCTCTTGACGGTTTTGGATGTGTCGGTCTGAAGCTTCAGACCGACGTTTTTACCCTGCCCTGTCATGGAACTTACGGCTTCAGCCGAGCCATCGGAATAATCCACACCCAACACTCCGGAAAGGCTCGTAGCCTTGTTGAGGTGCATTGTCCATTCAAGCATATCGCCCGTCTGCAACGCAGGATTATCAATGCTGACTATCCAGCCTTCAGTGTCACCGAGATTTGAAACAAGCGCATTTTTAGGATAAGGCCACAAAATATCTGCCTGATCAATTTCCTCTACCACGTCGAGTTTCAAAAGGCTCTTCTTGCGTTTCCTTAATTCCTCGTCGACCTTGGCAAACAAATCAGAATACTCATCAAGATTTCTGCCATACCAAGCAAGTGTAGAGTCGAGTTCCTGCTGGGTCACACCATGCTTTTCAAGCACGGATTTTGCCAACTTCTGTCTCTCTTCCGCCAATTGCGGCCCATTATGGCTGACATCGGAATATGCCTCTGCCAGCTGCATATCGGCCATAAGGCTTACCATCTCCTTTTCAGAAATAGCACCCTCCGGCCTGGAACTGCAACCGGACATGCCCGGGAGCAATGCCAATGACAATAGGCATACTTTACCGCAGGAGAAAACTCTTTTAATTTTACGCATTTATTTCAGCTTTGATTGTTCGGCTTTCTTTCCGGCATTGTTTTCCGATATGAAATGGAATGCATTGGAGGCATCATTGGAATAGATGAAAATCAGCATTCCCACTCCTATACATATGGCGGAATCCGCAATGTTGAATATGAACTGGAAAAACTCAAAATAATCACCTCCTATAAAAGGAATCCAATCCGGCCAATAGAATGAAAACAACGGGAAATACAACATATCGACCACTCTACCCTCAAACCATCCGGCATATCCACCACCTTCAGGAAAAGCCACGGCAATACCGGGCGGCATGGGGTCATTGAAAAGCTTGCCATAGAACACGCAATCAAATATATTGCCTGCCGCTCCTGCTATTATCAAGGCCATGGCCACAAAAAATCCATTTCGAAGATTCCCGGCCATCCTTATTTTAGCCACAAACCATATGAACAGGCCGACAGCAAAAATACGCCCGAGAGTCAGCACCATCTTGTTCCAAAGTTCAAGGCCAAAAGCCATTCCATTATTCTCTATGAATTTCAGCTCCCACCAGCTCGTGATGCTCAAAGATTCCCCAAGATAAAAATTGGTCTTGACCCAAATCTTAAAGATTTGGTCGGCGATAACCACAATCAAGCTTATGGCCACCACCAACCAGATTCTTTTGGTCACGACATCCTTTGAGGATGTCGCGACCGCTTTGATATCTTCCGTCGTCAAGTCTTTCACTTTCTGGTCACTTTTGCAAACGCCTTAATTCCCTCGATCTCAAGGTCGGTGGCTCCGTCTCCTGAAAGACCGTCAACAAGCGATATTGAATTCGCGAGAACCTGCCCGGCGATATACTGGCCGAATTCTTCAACAGCTTCCCTTATCTCCGCAACGTCTGAAAGCTCCACGATCACCTTATCCGTGATGTCGAAGTCATTCCCCTTACGGATGTTTTGGATACGATTGATGAGCTCCCTCGCCATTCCCTCGTTCTTAAGTTCAGGAGTAATGGTGATGTCAAGAGCCACGGTTATGTTCCCGTCGTTTGCGACAAGCCATCCGGGTACGTCTTCCGGTATCACCTCAACATCGTCAAGAGTCACGACAGGCTCTCCCGGAAGTTCGGGGAATCTTAATTCTCCCTCCTTTTCAAGTTGGGCGATACGCTTTTGGTCAAGTTCAGTGATAGCTTTGCCAAGCTGTTTCATGATTTTGCCATATTTCGGGCCAAGCTTTTTGAAATCAGCCTTGACTTTCTTGACAAGTCCGCTTTCCTCGTTGTCTACAATCTTCAGGTCCTTTATGTTGACCTCAGATTTTATAAGACTATCGAGAGCTTCCACCGCATGACGCTGTTGGGCATCCACCACAGGAATCAACAACGTCTGGAGTGGCTGTCTCACCTTCAAGTTCACCTTACGGCGCAACGCCAGGACATTAGAAGTGATTTCCTGAGCCAGTCTCATTCTTTCCTCCAGATCCGCATCAATCAACGCCGGGTCGGAGACAGGGAATGTTGCCGTATGTACTGACGCATACCCCTCCTTTTCCTTTGAGGGCTCCACAAGATCGGCATAAAGCCTGTCGGAATAGAAAGGAGCAAATGGAGCCATCAGCAAAGCGACGGTTTTCAAGCACGTATAAAGCGTCTGATAAGCCGAAAGCTTATCGTCGTCCATTTCCCCGGCCCAAAAACGTTTGCGGTTAAGGCGTACATACCAGTTGCTGAGGTTGTCGTTGACAAACTCATCTATCGCACGCGCGGCCTTTGTCGGCTCATAATCATCAAGAGAATCCGTCACGTCTCTTACGAGCGAATTCAAAAGAGATAGAATCCATCTGTCGATTTCCGGACGCTTATCCGATGCCACTTGAGATTCTGCGCCTGTAAACCCATCTACGTTGGCATACAGGGCAAAGAATTTATATGTATTGTAGAGAGTGGCAAAGAGCTTCCGGCTTACTTCCTCCACCCCTTTTTCGTCGTATTTGAGATTGTCCCATGGAGAGGAGTTGGAAATCATATACCATCTGACAGGGTCGCTGCCAAACCTTTCGATGTTATTGAACGGGTCAATGGCATTCCCAAGACGTTTAGACATCTTGTTGCCATTCTTGTCGAGCACAAGACCATTTGAAATCACCGCCTTATATGCCATAGAGTCAAAGACCATCGTGGCAATGGCATGAAGCGTGAAGAACCATCCTCTCGTCTGGTCGACTCCCTCGGCAATGAAATCTGCCGGATAGACCTCTCTACTGTCGAGCAAATCCTTATTCTCAAATGGATAATGAATCTGTGCATATGGCATTGCTCCGGAATCAAACCAAACGTCGATGAGGTCGAGTTCCCTCTTCATTGGCTTGCCTGTGGAGGAGACAAGCATTATCTCGTCTACATAGGGTCGGTGGAGGTCGATTTTGTCATAGTTAGCCTTTGAATAGTCGCCCGGAATGAATCCCTTATCCTTTAAAGGATTGGAAGCCATTACGCCTGCCTCGACAGCCTTTTCTATTTCATTGTATAGTTCCTCATAGCTGCCTATGCAGATTTCCTCTTTTCCATCCTCAGAGCGCCAGATAGGAAGTGGCGTGCCCCAATAACGGCTTCTCGAAAGATTCCAGTCCTGAAGATTTTCAAGCCATTTTCCGAAGCGTCCGCTTCCGGTCGAGGCCGGCTTCCATTTGATGGTCTCATTGAGCTGCATCAATCGCTCTCTTGCAGCTGTCGAACGTATGAACCAGCTGTCAAGCGGATAATACAAGACAGGCTTGTCCGTACGCCAACAGTGGGGATAATTATGGACGTGCTTCTCTATCCTGAAAGCCTCTCCTGCTTTCTTCATTTCCATGCTGAGCTCAATGTTGAGGTCTTCAGCCTGTGAAGCTGCCTTCTCGTCATATTTCCCGTCATGATTGAATTGCGGATCATAGGCATTCTTGACGTATTTTCCCTCATAATGGGAATATACGTCAGTGTTAACGCACTTATCCACGAATTCCGGGGCAAGCTCATCCATCTCATAGTATTTTCCCGAGAAATCCACCATGGGCCTTGTCTCTCCCCTCTTATTAATCATAAACAAAGGAGGGATGCCGGCGGCTTTAGCCACCTTCGCATCATCGGCGCCAAAAGTCGGGGCTATATGCACGATTCCGGTGCCATCCTCAGTCGTGACGTAATCGCCGGGAATCACCCTGAATGCTTCTTCAGAAATCTCGACGAAACGATCGCTGCCACAAGAGAATACATTCTCAGGATGAGCCGAGGCAAACTTCTTGACATAATCAGCGCTGGTGTCATCAAGCTTCTCCGCCGGTTTCACCCACTTCATGAGCTGAGAATACTTCATTCCCACGAGTTCCGAGCCTTTCCATTTCCCGACTATCTCATAGGGCAAAATCTTATCGCCCGGAGCATAGTCTTCAAGACTCTTGCCGGCTCCATCCTTCTTGAAGTAGGCATTTACGAGCACTTCCGCCATGACCACGGTAAGCTTCTCCGCAGTATATGGGTTATAGGTCCTTATAGCAACATAATCGAAGTTGGGGCCGACACATAGCGCCGTATTTGAAGGCAAGGTCCAGGGAGTCGTTGTCCAGGCCATGAAGCACGGATTGCCCCAGCCCTCCATCTCCTGCTTTGGATTGATGATTCGGAACAGAGCCGTAGCCGTCGTGTCCTTCACGTCGCGATAACATCCTGGTTGGTTAAGCTCATGAGAGCTGAGGCCGGTGCCTGCTGCCGGAGAATATGGCTGGATTGTATAGCCCTTGAACAGATATCCTTTGTCGTATAATTGGCGAAGCAGCCACCATACGCTTTCCATATATTTGTTATCGTAAGTGATGTATGGATTTTCAAGATCCACCCAATAACCCATCTTATGGGTAAGATCTGTCCATTCCTTTGTATATTTCATCACTTCCCTACGACATGCTGCATTATAATCATCCACGGATATTTTCTTCCCGATATCCTCTTTGGTGATGCCGAGGCTTTTTTCCACGCCAAGCTCAACGGGCAATCCATGGGTGTCCCATCCTGCCTTGCGTTTCACGTGAAAACCCCTCATTGTCTTATATCGGCAGACAATATCCTTAATCGTGCGGGCCATCACATGATGAATGCCCGGCATACCGTTGGCGGATGGGGGGCCTTCGAAAAAGACGAATGTGGGGCATCCCTCACGCTCTTTCATCGAAGCCTCAAAAAGAGAATGCTCATCCCACGTGCGGAGCATCTCTTTATTGATGTCCGAAAGATTAAGCTGCTTGCTGTATTCTTTGAATTTTTTGCTCATTGCAGAAATTATGTTATTGGGAAGTATTATTTGAATTTTGCTCCTTTACAACCTTTGGTGCCTCCTTTGACACCGCCTCCCATAGCGAAGATATTGGCATCATAGGTGAAGGTCTTGCGGTCGGTCTCACGTTTACGCTTCAATGCCAAGGCCACGAGTTTGTCCATCAGCTGCATGAATGAGATTCCGCTTTCCTCCCAAAGATAGAACGAGAGGCTTCCCGGAATCGTGTTGATTTCATTGACGTATATACTGTTGTCTTTCTTGTCAACCATAACGTCTACTCGGCTGACGCCATGACACGACAGAACCCTGAATGTTTCTCCGGACATGTGTCTTATCGCCTCGCTCATCTCCTCAGGGATATCGGCGGGAATCTTCTTTTCGCTGGCCTGCATGCCGGCTTTGGCTCCGCCTCCATATTTTTCCTCGTAGGAAAGGAAATCCCCTTTGGAAATCGGCTCTTCACATACGCTGCTCTGATGGTCGTCGGCATCCCCGAGCACTGAGCAATTGATTTCCATCATATGCTCAATCATATGCTCCACTATTATACGCTGAGAGAATTTTTCAGCCTCATCAATCTTGGTTATCAGACTTTTTCTGTCGGAAGCTTTCCCTATGCCGACACTCGATCCGAGATTGGCAGGTTTCACTATCACCGGGTATCCAAGTTTATTCTCGATCTTGTCAAGTAGCTCTTCTTGCTTAGCCGACCATTCCTTGTCGGTGAACCACACATAGTCGACGACAGGAATATCCTCCGAACGAAGAATCATCTTCATCGTGATTTTATCCATGCCGTTTGCGCTCGACAACGTGTCGCACCCTGCAAAAGGTATGCCAATGGTCTCAAGAAGGCCTTCAAACATGCCATCTTCTCCATGTGAGCCATGAAGAATGGGGATTGCCACATGCAATTCCTCATAGACGGGGTCTTTTTTCGAAAACAATCCCCCTTTTGTATTAGCTCGATAAAGCTTGAAATCGCCATATTCCGGACGCATATATACTTCCTCGCTTCTCTCCGTGAGGCTTTTCATGTCCTTATAATTACGGATATCAAGAGTCAACGGTCCTGTAAACCAGCGACCCTGCTTGGAAATATAGATCGGGATAATGTTATATTTCGCTTGGTCAAAAGCGTTTATTGCCTGCAAGGCTGAAATGACCGAAATCTCGTGTTCCACCGACCTTCCGCCGAAAAACACACCTACATTAGTCTTCATATACTATTGGAAAACCATTAATTATTGCTGTTTTAGTTTCGATTCCACAGCTTCTTGCCATCCAGGAATCATACAACAGCTTTTCAGACTGCAAAATTAGCCAAACGTATTGGAAAATACAAATTTTGCGCCTTTATACTTCGCTTTCTCGCTCCCTTATTTGACTTTCGCATATATTCAGGGCACGTCACTATAAAATCCATAGTGGCGTGCCCTTATATCATTTTCCTCGAATCTTCATCTCTTCGATGGCCAAGGGAAGTTGGCGGGATTCAAAGTCAGATTCACTTTTTTCTCCCCCAACCTTACGCTGACATATTGGGTCAGTTTCTCACGGTCGGTGGATGTCAGTCCTTGAGGAGCATTGACGAATACGATGTTCACGGTGTCGGCAGTTTCCCCGGAATCCGCTTTTGTCGATACGGCCACCATTCTCGAAATAGCGATATCCTTAATATTGGGGAACAAGACTTTCACTTCCGGAGCAATGCTCACACTTTCGTCGGAATAGGAATTATGCTCTCTTATCACGTTTTGCAATGAATCTATCTTTGATTGTCGGGCGGATATATCAGACTGCAACGCAGAATAAAAATGCCCGAAATCCTTGTCTTTGTCCGCTTTCCTCTCCGACATCGAAAATCCCTGCTTTATATTCAGCACCGTTCCCCCAAGGCCTACGCTGTCAAGCTTGTTGAGCATAGCCAACTGCAATGAATCCTTCGGCAAGGCTGCCCCGATCAGGGTCACGTCTATATATTTCTTCCCATTCTGTATATACTCCTTATGATTCAGCACCTGCGTATTCGGAAAGACCATCTCCTTTTCCACAAATGCCGTAGCCTCATTGATGAAAAGGCTTTTTCGAATCATGCCATACGTCAGATAACAGCTTACGCCTATCGTTATGAAGACAATGGAGTAGACAATGGCCTGTACTCTTTTATTTTTAGCCGTGTCCTGCACCACTATTTTCTTATAATGCATCAGTTTCACTCCAATCCACGTCGCAAAGAGAATAAAGATGGTGTTGGTGAAAAAGAGATACAATGCTCCCATGAAATAATGCAGCTGCCAAGTGGCAAGGCCATAACCGGCCGTACAAAGAGGGGGCATAAGGGAAGTGGCAATAGCTACGCCGGGCATCACTTGCCCCTTATTCTTGCAGGCGATGCTTAGGATTCCGGCCGCTCCGCCGAAAAGAGCTACGAAAACGTCATAGATAGAAGGAGAGGTTCTTGCAAGCAATTGGCTCGACCCCTCATATTGCGGAGAGATAAGGAAATAGATGGCCGATGCAACCACTGAACCTAACATTGCCATGAATATGTTTTTCAATCCCCTCCTCAGCAATGTATAGTCGGCTATGCCAATTGCCAACCCCATGCCGATTATCGGGCCCATCAAGGGAGAAATAAGCATGGCTCCGATTATGACCGGCACGCTATCCGTATTAAGCCCGAGCGAGGCTATGAATATCGCAAATATCAATACGAGGAGCTGGCTCCCCTTGAAGCTTATCCCCGACCGTATGCTGAGCTCCGCCTCGTTTTGGGGGATAAGGTCTTCGGCGACATTAAAGTAGGCTATTATATCCTTGCCAAATCTCTGTAGGTTCTCCTTTATAGTGGAATTGTTGTCTGTCATAAATATCAGTCGTTTATAGTATGCTTGAATTTGGAAGTCAATTAGTGTGTTTGAATTTGGCCACACTATTGATTTTACGTCCTCTTTCCATATTTTTAACAATTAAGCCACAATCTTGTTAAGGACGAACTCCTAAATTGTATCATTTTTGTTTGGAGCTCCCTCTTCCTCATACAAGCGCTCAAAGAATCAACTCAAAATCCTCCACCCCGAGCCATTCTCCAAATTTCCATCCTACTTCCGTAAAACCGGACACCTTCTTGAATCCTAATTTCTTGTGAAGCGATACGCTGCTTGAATTACCCTCTGTGATACACGCTATCAAAACGTGGACACCCTTCTTCTTGCATTCTGAAATCAAATGAGCCATCAATGCCGACCCTATTCCATGTCCTACATAATCAGGATGAAGATATATTGTGGTTTCATACGTCTTCTTGTAAGCCTCCTTCTCCTTCCATGGATGTGCATAGCAATATCCGGCCACTCCGTCATCATTTTCAGCGACAAAATACAAGCCTTCTTTTGACAGTTGCGATATTCTAAAGCACATCTCCTCTTCCGACACGCCGGTTGTCTCGAATGTGATTGTCGTATTGGTTATGTAATAATTGTAGATGGATGCTATGCGCCGGGCATCCTTGCGTTCAACTTCCCTTAATGTCATGATAAATAATTTTTGAGGAGCAAATTTACAAATTATTTGAGAGAATTTGATTAACTTTGCATTAACAATTCAACAACCATATGGCTGAAATTAATCTAAAAGGCCTGGGAGTGGCCCTTGTGACTCCATTTAAAAAAGACAAATCAGTAGATTTTGAGGCTCTTCAGAGGATGGTGGAATATGTCCTTGAAGGTCAAGCCGACTATATCGTTGTCCTGGGAACGACAGGAGAAACCCCTGCGCTGTTCCCCGAAGAGAAAGACAAAATCAAGAAGACAATAATTCAAACCAATGCCGGCAAGGTGCCCCTTATTCTTGGCGTTGGAGGCAACAACACCCAGGCCGTCGTGAATGAGCTTAAGGAGGGAGACTTCAGCGGATTTGACGCTATTCTTTCCGTTGTGCCTTTCTACAACAAACCGTCGCAGGAGGGTCTGTTCCGTCATTACGAAGCTATTGCAAAGGCATCTCCACTCCCGGTGATTCTTTATAATGTGCCCGGACGTACAGGTGTCAACATGGCGGCCGCCACCACCCTTTCGCTTGCAAGGGAATTCGACAATATCATCGGCATTAAAGAAGCTTCAGGAAATTTCCTCCAAATTGAAGAAATAATCAAAAACAAACCTGAATCTTTCGACGTCATTTCAGGCGACGACAGTATCACATACCCCCTGATGACGCTTGGAGCAGTAGGCGTTATTTCCGTCATAGGCAATGCTTTCCCCATGGAATTCGGTCGTATGGTGCGTCTTTGTCTTGAAGGCAATTTCCAAGAGGCAATGCCAATCCATTTCAGATTCAACGAACTGTTTAATCTGCTCTTCGTAGATGGTAATCCCGCAGGAGTAAAATGCACTCTCAATCAACTCGGGCTTATTGAAAACGAGCTCCGTCTTCCTCTCGTGCCTACGAGAATGAGCACGAACGAAAAAATCCACAATCTTTTGAAGCAACTCTACACCCCCTCTCCTAATGAGAAAGGGATTTCAGAAGATTTCAAATCCTCTCTCTGAAAAAAGGATTTATAAGGGGGCGTCAGGCATGAGGACAATCAGGCTGTCGACGCATGGCAGAAGCAGACACTCTCTAAAACATTTGCAATTATTCGATGATAGACAAGGCAACAGTCCAGAAAATAAAAGACACTGCCGACATCGTTGAAGTGGTCAGCGACTATGTGCATCTCGTGCGCAGAGGGGCTAATTATATGGGATTATGTCCGTTTCACAACGAACGTACTCCCTCTTTTTCCGTCAATAAGGCAAGAAACTATTGTTATTGCTTCTCTTGCCATAAAGGAGGGTCGCCTGTCAATTTCATAATGGAGAAGGAGGGCATATCATATCATGACGCCCTCCTTCAACTCGCAAAAAAATATGGCATAAAGGTTGAGGAGAAAGAACTGACCAACGAACAACGCGAGATGCAGAGCCGAAGGGAAGGGATGTTCCTTGCCAACGAATGGGCCATGCAATATTTTGAGCATAATCTTACGGAGACTTCCGACGGACGCGACATAGGATTGTCGTATCTTTTCAGCCGTGGGGTCACGGAAGAAGCCATCCGGCAGTTCCATCTCGGATATGCCATAGACCGAGGCACGGACTTCACGGAAGCCGCACGAAAGAAGGGCTTCAGCATGGAAACTCTCAAAACATTGGGGCTTGTCGGCACGAGTCAGAATGGATATGACTACGACCGGTTTCGCGGAAGAGTCATTTTCCCTATTCTTAACTCCTCAGGAAAAGTTGTGGCTTTCGGAGGACGCGACCTTAAAGGGGGACTCGCCAAATATATCAATTCGCCGGAATCGGAACTTTATAAAAAGAGCAATGAGCTTTACGGGATGTACCAGGCACGCTCTGCCATCGTAAGGGAAGACAAATGTTTTCTCGTGGAAGGGTATCTCGACGTAATCGGAATGTGGCAGTCAGGAATGAAGAATGCTGTCGCGTCGTCGGGCACTGCCCTGACCGACGGACAAATTGCCCTAATCCATCGCTTCACTAAAAACGTCACCCTTATTTATGATGGCGATGCTGCCGGAATAAAGGCTTCTCTGCGAGGAATCGATATGCTGCTTTCTCATCAGCTTGACGTAAAAGTGCTTCTCTTGCCGGATGGCGACGATCCCGATTCTTTCGCAAGGAAACATACGCCGGAGGAATTCAGGAATTACGTGGCTCAACATGAAGCCGACATAATCCGATTCAAGACCAAGGTGCTGATGAACGAGGCGGAAAACGACCCTATGCGTAGGATTGAAGCTATCCGAAGCGTGGTGCAATCCCTGGCATGTATACCCGACAAGGTGAAACGCGACGTCTACATTCAGGAATGTAGCCGAATTCTCGATGTGAGCGAAGAGTCGATAGGGTCAGCCACTGCAAAGGCAAGGGAGACAATCGTACAACAGTTGAGAAAACAACGCCACCTCAGGGAGCTGAATAAAGACCTTGAATCTGAAAGAATTGAACCGCAAAGGCCAATACCTGTTGACGAACCATTCCGTTCGAATCCTCAGGGATCTCCCTTAGAGAAAAAGATCGACAACATTTCTTCAGCCTCGGGTAATGGCGGAGATCGCAGAAATGAAAGCAAACTCCGTCCGCTCGAATGGAAGGTGCTGGAATACTGCATTAAATATGGTTTTATCGATTTTTGTGATGGAGTCGATGAGCAAGGGAATAAGACAAATCTAAATGTCATTGAGTTTGTCAACGACGAGCTTATGGCTGATGGAATCGAATTCTCAATCGACGAATATGCCTATGTCTTCAAAATGCTGAAATCAATGGTCGGAGATTTCAAGACAAAGCTTGAGGAATTTAGAGAATCCCTTTCAGAGGGAAAAGACAAAATAAGAAATGACGGCATCAATGAAATTGCCGGAAAACAACTTTCAATCAACGAAATCACCAAAGAGGAAAACAAACTGGAGGAAAAAATCGCATTATGGGAAACGGAAAGATTGTTTGAATTCTCCAGGACCTATCCGACACGCGAACTTGCAAGCCACGAAAACGATATAGTCAGGAAAATAACGACTGAAGCCATTCAAGAACGCCATCAGCTCAGCAACATCTATTCTCGCGACCATCAGACCGAAAGAGAGGAAGACAAGCTGTATTCTTTAATTCCCACTGCCCTGACTGTCTGGAAAAACGGCATTCTGGATATTCGGCTCAACGATCTCTTCTCAGAATTCCGTAAGATTGCAGGCAAAGGCATGGCAGAAGAGGAATTAAAATTACAATCCGATATTGCGGAATTGATAAGGCTTAGAAGCCAAGTGGCTAAAAATATTGGCGACCGTATAATCGACCCCGGTGTCGCATCTATGAAAAGAAGACCCGGAAAGCCATAGCAGATATTAACAGGCATCCGCCGACCGATAGCTCTCAATCAATTCATCCACGCTATCAAAAAAATCCTGTTCGGGAATATCGTAAGGCAACCAATTTATCTTAAAGCCACGCCGTTCCATTCCCCGGAACCACGTCATCTGACGCTTGGCAAATTGATGAATCGCCATCTCAAGCTTGCTCACCATATCTTCATATGAAAGCTCGCCTATTACGTAAAGCGTCAGATACTTGTATTCAAGTCCATAGTATATCAGGTCATCCGGATTTATGCCGGAGGCAATAAGACTCCTTATTTCATCCACCATTCCTTCGTCCAGTCTTTTGCGAAGCCTGTATGTTATCCTTTGACGTCGCTGTTCCCGAGGGATATCCATCCCGATTATTAATGAGTTAAGCGGCGTTGCTGTCCGTCGGTCTGCTTTTAATGCCTCTGATGGATTTTTCCGATAATACTCTTCGATTTCTATTGCCCTTATGGCTCTTTTCTCCGTATCGACATCAGTCGTATTGTGTAATGTCTTATACGACTTCAAAATCTCTGTCAGCTCATCAAGAGTTTTTCCCTGAAGTTGATTGCGGAGTGGCTCATTTACCTCAACATCAGGCAAGACCACGCCGCTTAACACTGTCTCTACATACATGCCCGAACCGCCACAAAAGACGGGCAATATCCCTCTCTCTTTAAGCTCAGGATATACCTTATGGAAATCTCTTACGAACCGATGCAGATTATATCTCTCGCCCGCCTTGCATACGTCAATAAGATGATATGACACGTCGCCATATTCTTCAAGATCTTTTCCCGTCCCAAGATCCATCCGGCGATATACTTGACGGGAATCTCCACTAATAATTTCCGAATGCAGATGTTTTGCAAGGGCCACCGCACGTCCTGTCTTTCCGCTGGCCGTTGGTCCTACTATAGTAATCAGGTCTATCCCCATGAGTTACTCTTCTTTTTTTTGTCGGCAAGCTTTCGCCACCATCTTTTGAGTCCGTAGAAAGGAGTGTCTGAATTAAACATTGAAATCCTTATCCATTTGTCATCTTGAAAATCGAGGTTGGATTTCCTGACATCTAAAAGATTGAAACTCGGATTATACAACTTGATTTTGGATTTCCTGTAGCCTCGCTCATCAAATGTCTTCTCTGTCAGAATAATTGTGGCAAGTCTTGAAGTATCGGCAACTGAAATATCTGCCAACCGACCCGGATTGTTGGAATAAAGATATTTTATCTTTTCATAGTCCATCCATTCGCCGTCGGTATTCATTTCCTTGTAATCCTCCGGGGTCCCGTCAAGAAAATAGAAATAACGCAGAATGCTATGGTTTGACATTTCAGAGGTCTTTCTTCCAAAGAAAAATCTCAGCTCGCCTTCATGCCCTGTCATTTGCCGGATTATCCTCTTAATCTCCGAGATTGCCAATCCGCTCATCGAACGCTTTGTAAAAAACGGAGTATCGATGACCTCTTTGTATGGTGTCTTCGGGTCAATTGCATGGGCATCCACATAAATATGGTTCTGACAAATGACGTAAAACCTGAGATAGGTCTTCGCTGTCATGTCTTGCAACTCTTCGGGGGTGATTATCTCATTGTTTTCCTTAAGATCGAGATATAGATTGTAGTATCTTGATATGAAATACAATTCATCAATGACGAAGCCAATAACAGTCATCCAAGTAAACATGTACCAGTCACGGGCATTAAACCCAATCCTTATATAAAAAATAAGGTAATATACCCAGACAAGCACAGACAATGCCCCAAACATTTTCAGAAGATTCTTAATCTGGAAATGCGCCTCATGGTTCAATATCGCTCCCATCGCCCCTCTCTCTATAGAGTTGCCGTTAAGAGTCTTGCATTCTATGCAAATCTTAAGCTTTCTTTGACGAAGAACGAAAATAAGAAAAGTCAGGAAACATACTGGATTCATTATCAAAGAAGGGATGAAAGGACCTGTGAAGAACACAAATTCTTCAGGAATCACTTTCCATCCCCACGCATAAAACACGTTGATTAGAATCGTCACAAAAGCATACGACACCAATGAATAAAGCATAGCCATTGGCACAATCATGCAGGAGCTCTCGCGTTTTACCCTGCTTTGGTCTATAAATGTATACAGGAATGCAGCGCATACAAGAGCCACAACTGGAGAAAGGAAATATGGCAATAGCTTGCTGAAGGTCATCATGGCAATGACCGTAACCATACCATAGGTAAGGTTCTTCCAAAGTTTATATAGCTGGATGCTGTTTATTTTTCCAAGATTCTCCATTGTTGTCAGGTCATTTTTTTTACAGGTGGAAATCTAATCCCTTGTCAAATGGATAAAGACTTATACCTATATAACAAATCAAATCATAAATTGGAGTTGAGGAAATCCACTATTTTTCTAAAAAGTTGCTGCTTTCCGTTGCAATCTCTCAGACTATGCTCAAATCCGGCAAAGGCCATCATATCGAATATCTTTCCCTCTGTATTCATTTTTGAAGAATATTTCAGAGTGTTGTAGAAATGAACATTGTCGTCGCTCGTTCCCGACATTATAAGCAATCTGCCATTGACTCCCGAGGTGCGGTTGAGAGCAGACGACGCTTCGTATCCAGTCTTGTTTTGTCCCGGAGTCAGCATATACCTTTCGGTGTATATTCCGTCGTAGAATCGCCAGTCGGTCACGGGAGCCATTGATATTCCGGCCTTAAACGGACTATTCTTGGCTCCAAGCTCCATCAAAGTCATATATCCGCCGTAACTCCAGCCGAAACATGCTGTCCTGTCGGCATCCACGTAAGACAAAGAGGAGAAATAACGCGCCCCGGCAAGCTGATCGATGGTCTCATAATGTCCAAGGTTCTTGTAGACAGCAGTCGACCATTGGCGAGATCTGTTGCCTGTGCCTCTTCCGTCGACACAAGCCACAATATACCCCTGCGACGCCACATAATAAATTCCCTCCATTCTCCATTTGTTGAGCACCTGCTGCGAATCGGGGCCATTGTATTGATACATAAGAAGAGGATACTTTTTCGAACTGTCGAAATCATGTGGCTTTATTATATAGGCATCCATCTCTTCCCCTTCATCATTCTTGACTTTCAGGAATTCCATCTTTGGCGCTGTGGCAAACTTTTCCATGTATGCCTTATTATCAAGCAAGGCATGAAGTTTTAATCCCCGGGCATTGCATATGGAATATTCGGAAGCGGTTGCCGAACTGCTGTAGTTGTTGACGTAGTAGGTGCAGTTGGTGCTGAATGTGGCGGAATTTGTGCCTTTCTCCGTGTTGAGGGTCTTTACAATTCCCTTGGCGTCAATCGAAACTATGCTCCTATTGATAGCGCCCTCCGACGTCGTCTGCATATAATGAATTCCCGTGACATCGTTTTTGCCATAATAGGCTGTCACATTGAATTCTCCTTTGGAAATCTGTCTCCTCATGGCCCCGCTATAATCATATTGGTAGACATGGCGATAGCCACTCCTTTCGCTGGCAATGACAAATCCTGTTTTGCCATATTCCACCATCTGATAGGCCGTCGGGCTTAACCATGCCTCCGATTGATCGCTATAGATCTGTTTCCCGACGGTGGAGAGCGGGTTGACGCTGAACAATCTGAGATGATTCTGATCGTGATTCAAAATCATGACCATGAGCCTGTTGCCATCTTCTCCTCCAAATTCTATCGACGGGACATAGTCTGTCGCGGAAATCGGCAAGTCCATCTTCTTGATCACCCTGTTGTCCAAATCATAGGCATTTACGCTCACGACCGAATTGGGGTATCCGGCAAGAGGATACTTATATCTGTAAGACTCCGGATAGAGATCCGCCAGTGGTTCGTTGTCGCAATAACTGCGAAAATTGTCGAATGAATACTCCGGGACTTCTGTCTCGTCGAAGCGGATAAATGCGAGGACATTATCATTGGCATTCCAGCGCATTGTATTGACGAGGCTGAATTCCTCCTCATAGCTCCAATCTGTAGTGCCGTTAATGATTTTATTTTTTGCCCCGTCCTTTGTTATCTGATTATCCGTGCCGTAATCAAGGCTTGAAATAAATATGTTGTTGTCGCGTTCATATGCCACAAAACGTCCGTCGTGGGAAATCGTAGCAGATTTTTGCGGGCCCTTAGTGCTGACACGCTTCACGGTAGAGCGCATGATGTCATAAACATAATACTCTGCCGTGAAACTGCGCCTGTAAATCATCTTTTTGTCGTTCCAAAGCAATATTTTCTTTCCATTGGCGCTCAGTTGAAAACCATCAAATTCAGATATTTTCAGTTCCCCCTTCTGAGTATCGATATTGAAAAGTTCTCCAGTTTTTTTTCCGGTCTTGAAACTTATTATGTCGATTCTCTTCCCATCCGCGCTTTTTGTAGCATACGTTTCCCCTCCCTCAAGAGGAGTGATTGCGCCCAAGGCCTGTGGTCTGTCGTTAAAATAATCTTCCATCGACAGTGCTTCCGCTTTTGCTATTGGAGAGGCTATGGCAAACATTGCCAATAGAAATATCTTGTTCTTGAAATTCATAGACAAAAAGATTTGTGACGTACATAAAGGGAAAAATGTCGTTTATCCCTTTATGCACGTCATGATTTAATATGCCCTTGCGATTATGACGCGACGCTTTGAAGGTTTGCCAGTCACCATGCACACTCCTTCCTCCTCTTCTCCGTCGAGAGGGATGCAGCGAATCGTGGCTTTCGTGTCTTCCTTTATCTTCTCTTCTGTCTCTGTCGTGCCATCCCAATGACACAGGAAAAAGCCTCCGTTTTCGATTTTCTCCTTAAACTCATCATAGGAATCCACCTTATAGGTGTGCTCTTCCCTCAGCTTGAGAGCCCTCTCAAACAATGCACGCTGTATGTCTTCAAGCTCTGTCACTATACGTCCTACGATACCTTCAAGATTGGCGGTTTCTTTTTCGAGTGTGTCACGACGCATGATCTCAACTGTCCCGTTTTCAAGGTCCCGTGCGCCGATAGCCAAACGAACAGGAACGCCCTTAAGCTCATAATCCGCGAATTTGAAACCCGGACGACGATTGTCAGCATCGTCATATTTCACGCTGATGCCATGACGCTTCAAGTCTTCCACGATTGGCTCTACGGCTTTGGAAATCTCAGCAAGTTGTTCATCGTTTTTATAGATAGGCACTATGACGACCTGTATAGGAGCAAGGTGCGGAGGAAGCACAAGGCCGTTGTCATCGCTGTGAGTCATTATCAACGCTCCCATCAAGCGAGTGGAGACTCCCCATGAATTTGCCCACACATACTCGGGCTTGTTGTCTTTATTCATGAAAGAGACATCAAATGCCTTGGCAAAATTCTGTCCGAGATTATGCGATGTCCCTGATTGAAGTGCCTTGCCATCCTGCATCATTGCTTCAATTGTATATGTGTTGAGAGCTCCGGCAAATCTCTCATTTGCCGACTTGACACCCATCACAACAGGCATTGCCATATATTTTTCAGCAAACTCGGCATAGACCTTGATCATCTGCACGGTCCGCTTCTCCGACTCTTCCGCCGTGGCATGGGCGCAATGTCCCTCTTGCCATAGGAATTCCGACGTGCGCAAGAACATTCTCGTTCTCATCTCCCATCGCATAACGTTGGCCCATTGATTTATCAAGAGAGGAAGGTCGCGATAACTGTGAATCCAGTTTTTATATGTTCCCCATATGATTGTCTCTGAAGTTGGCCTTACTATCAACTCCTCTTCAAGCTTGGCAGCGGGATCCACTATCACTCCATTTCCGTCAGGATCGTTTTTCAGTCGATAATGCGTCACGACCGCGCACTCCTTAGCAAAGCCTTCTACGTGCTCCGCCTCCCTGCATAAGAAAGATTTCGGGATAAGCAATGGGAAATACGCATTCTGCACTCCCGTCTCTTTAAACATATTGTCGAGGGTGCGTTGCATTTTTTCCCATATGGCATACCCATAAGGCTTTATCACCATGCAGCCTCTGACAGCGCTTTGCTCCGCCAAATCGGCTTTTACTACAAGTTCGTTATACCATTTAGAGTAGTCTTCACTACGCTTTGTAAGATTTTTTAATTCTTTTGCCATGACTTAAGGTCGGTTCTTGTTTCTGCGACACGCCAATCCGGCAGCCGCATAACAGGGTTTTGCTTAACACAAGCAAAAGAGAATATTCCCCTCTTGCTTACGAACTACAAAGTTAAACAATTAAATCTACATAATAAAGAAAGTAGCCCCAAAATATTGTCTGGAGCTACTTTTTAGTAATCGAAGTTGGTTTAAACTTCATCATAAACTTATCGTATGCGATCGGCTGCCCTTAATTTGTTAAGATCGCTCTGTATCCTGTTGGAGGCGAATATCGCTGAAACGACTGCAAGGAAAGGCGCCACATATGCCACCGACGACCATTCTATCTGCTGCATGCCTACTACGGCATTGTAGCCCAGACAACCGGCCGTGGCCACCGTGGCGACAAGCATCAGAATGCCGACAAAACAAATCCTCCTCTGAGTCACCGGGTTGCCATACAGAAATATATCCACAATAAACAGGAGCGTAGTAGTCAATGACAATGTAAAGAAATACCATGTCCCGAGAAACGTACCAGTATATCCTCCTGCTGTGGCTTCCCCTTCATAAGAAAAGCCCATGCTCTTGAAATCCAATGTGAAAAGTTCGGTCTGAACTTGCGCAAGCGAGCAGAATGTGTAACACCCCATCATGACTGCTGCAACAAGGAGGAGAAGAGATTGCCATCTTTGTATTACCATAATTGAATCTGTTTTTGTAATTATATCTGCAAAATTAATCAAATTTCGGCTATCTCACACTTTTTCGGCACGTGATTTGTTGTATAGAATATCATTATTTATCAAAATCCCAAAATATGGCATCCAATCAAGCCTCTATTATATACGAAAAGGTGAACTCCCTTCTTGACGGGTCAAGCATCCACGACGCGATAGCATTGCTCTCCGATGCGCTTTCCAGGCAGTCTGATCCTTCGCTTCGAGATCTGCTGACAAGACAAGAAGACACCTATAAATACATGACCCACTATCTGATGGAGGGTTTCCCCGACAACGGGCGTTCGAAAATGATTTCCGACATTATCTCTTCCCTGAGTTTTATCAACGACTCTATATTAAGAAACAATGTCGCCATCGATAGCCCCGACATATATTCCTCCACGTTAAGAATGGAGAGAATTAGGAAACACTCTTTAGATACGCTTTTAAACTCTTATCGTGAAGCCTTGGCTATATCTGCCCTTGCCGAAGAGGCGGGCAATGGGATTGAGATGAGAAAAAGAGCTGATGATGCCTTGCTCGCTTTGTTCTCCCATGTCTGGACGGCTTTCGGATTGTCGCCGGAAAACTATAAGCGTATTGCCGACTACGTGACAGGCAAGGAGTTGCCGTTTGAGTTTAAGGCTCAGATGATTTCAGCCCTCATGTTGGGTAATTTTGCATATTACGACCGCAACGGCCTGACTTGTTTGCTCGACATTTTCGAATCCGATTGCAATCCACGTATATCCGCAAGGGCTCTTGTCGCAATAGTTCTCGTCGTTGCCAGACACGCTCAAAGAGTGGCCAAAGAGCAGACTTTGTCACATCGATTCGCGCTTTGGAACGATTCCATTATCATCTATCGCCAACTTCGCGAAGTCGTAATGGCCATAATCAAAGCCCACGACACAGAAAGGATAAATACTAAAATGAAAAATGAAGTGATTCCCGAACTCATGAAGCTTAGGCCTGAAATTCTTAACAAACTGAGGAATTTCTCTGAGACAACCGATATGGAATTGCTTGACGCCAACCCAGAATGGGAGGACATCCTCAACAAGAACGGCCTGGGCGACAAACTGAAAGAACTTACGGAAATGCAAATGGAAGGAGGCGACGTCATGATGATGGCGTTTTCCAATTTAAAAAGCTTTCCCTTCTTCAACAACCCCGCCAACTGGTTTCTCCCATTCTCCCAGTCACACCACGAACTGGCCTCCGGATTAATGAATGATTCCTTGATATTTAGTGAGATTCTGGACATGGAAGGAGTGATGTGTGATTCTGATAAGTATTCTTTTGCTCTATCCATGAAAGGTATGCCCGAGGCACAAAAGAAAATGCTCACAGAAAGAATGGGCGACCAAATGGCGCAACTTAAAGAAGCGATGGCAGAGAAATCAAGCAAATCAAGCATTCCAGAGTTTGACATGGAGGTCACGCGCTACGTCAGAAATCTCTACCGCTTTTTCAAGCTGTTCAAGAGAAAGAATGAATTTGCCGACCCTTTTGCAAGTCCATTGGATTTTAAGGCGCTTCCTTTCCTTGAAGAGTTGCTGACAGACACAGAAATAATGACTCTCGTCGGAGAATTCTACTTCAAGCGAGGATATTATAAAGAGGCACTCCCTATAATGCTGAGACTGGAAGAGCAAAATTCCGAGGATTCCCTTATGTGGGAAAAAATTGGCTACTGCTACAATTCCCTTAAAGACACGTCGAGGGCGCTGACATGGTATCGAAAGGCCGAGTTGGTTCATCCCGACAGTAAATGGCTGATCACGAAAATGGCTCTATGCCTACGCCTTGAGAACCGATATGAGGAAGCCGCGCAATATTATTCCAAAGCCCTTGCCGTAGACCCCGACAACTATAACTTGCTGATGAGTGCAGGCAACTGTCTGCTTGAATCCGACAATATCGAGGAGGCATTGAAAGACTATTATCATGCAGATTATGTCAGACCCGGAAAGATTTCCACATGGAGGGCAATAGCATGGGCAGAGCTTAGAAGAGGATATATGGACAAAAGCTTGGAATATTACGACAGAATTACATCTATGCCGGACTCTAACGCTACCGATTGGCTCAACAAAGGCCATGCCTGCTATCTTTCGAACGACTATAAAAACACTGTGGAATGCTATAAAAAAGCCACAAAGTTTAATGGATATGGCATTGAGAAACTTGAAGCTGACATTCTTCAGGATGCCCCAATCATCGAAAAATCCGGTGGCAATTTGCAAGAATTGCATATTTTGCTCGACAAAGTGAAATATGACACTGAACTCGGATAAGCTCAACTTCCCTATATATAAGCGTTCCTTAAAACCTCTGTGTTAGAGATTTTAAGGAACGCTTTATGTTGGGATAAGGCTTCAGCGTCTGAGGTCCTCCTCTATTGTTTCCACTGCTATCGAAAGGTCTTTTGCATATGGAAGACGGTCGGCTATTGCCGAGATTCCATGCAATACGGTTGCGTGGCGACGGTTAAGCTTGTTGCCTATCGCGGATGATGACAGTGAAGTCAGCTTATGACAGAGATACATTATGACCTGACGCGCATCTGCTATGTCCCTGACCCTGCTTTTGGAGAAAATGACATCCGGATTAAGCTTATAGAATTCAGCCGTGGCCTCTACGATCATGTCAAAATTTATAGTCTTTCTTTCAGTATTTTTGACGGTGTTTTTCATCACCTCTTGAGCCAACTGGAGAGTAATCGGGGCATTAAGCGTAATCGATCTGGTCAATATGCCCATAACGATTCCCTCCATTTCCCTGACTGAGCCTGTAGACTGCTGCGCAATTAGCTCTATGACATTCTCCGGAAGGTTCAATCCATTCTTCTTGGCCTTAAAATCAAGAATCTTCTTCTTGAGGGCGAAGTCAGGCTTGGGCAACTTCTCGGTTATGCCCCATTTGAAACGGTCGATCAATCTGTCGGCAATGCCGTCAAGCTCCATAGGAGGACGATCGCACGTAAAGACGAGACCCTTGCCGTTTTGATGAAGATGGTTGAATATCGGGAACAAAACATTTGCCGTGCCATCTTTGTGGCTCAACTCCTGCAGGTCGTCGATCAAAAGCATATCCATCTGCTGAAACCAGTTTAGGAAAACGGGAATCTGCTTGTGGATGGTGGCATTGGCCATAAGATTCTGGAATTGGCGAAGGCTTATGAAAAGCACTTTTGCCCTGGGATTCCTTTCCTTAACCCTGATGCCGATTGCCTGAATAAGATGGGTCTTGCCCACTCCTACCTCTCCATAAAGGAAAAACGGGTTGAAATCATGCTTCCCGGGATTATTGGCGATATATTCGGCGATTGTGTATGGCAAACGATTGCTTTCCCCTACACAATAATTTTCAAACGTCAGCGACTCGTTGAGCTGAGGATTGAAGTCTGGCGTTTCTGAGTTTGATGAGTTGCCCAACGGCGAGTCTCCCTGCATCGATCTGACATACTTGTTTTTGATAGTATGGCTTTGCTGTGGACTCGACAATGTCACGTTGGATGCCGCATCATTGTTGATAATGCCAACCTCGTATTCAAGCTGCACTCCTTCGCCAAATACCTTCCTCAACGTATCAGACAAAAGATTGATGAAATCGTCTTCATATTTCTCATAATAGAAATGTGAAGGCAATCCCAGTGTGAGTTTTTTGCCCACTAAGCGAATTGGTCTGGCGCAGGCAAACCATGTCCTGGTTCGCGCTTCCCCGATATTATCGCGTATGATTTCAAGGCACTTGGCCCATTTTATGGATATATCTTCTGTCATGTCGGTAGTTTCTCAATCGGACTACAAAATAACAACAAAATAATCACAAAAAAAATAGTTTTGACACTTGCATTTTTCGATTTTCCATAATTATCTATATGTCAAGAAAATAAAATTAGAGGAGGAAAAGATGTCTTTTTCTCCTCTACAAATGCTCCGTTGTATGAGACAACGTTTGAATCCGCGATGCTATTCCAGTGGCTATAGAAGCTTTATGCTTATGTATCGTTTTGGATTCTTCTGAATATCAAGAATCAGGGAGTCAATGTCTGTCGTCACCTTATTGATTCTTTCGTAAAGCTCCGGATCATTCATGATTCTTCCGAGAGAGGAATTGCTGTTGTTTAGTTGGTCGGAGAATCTTGCAAGATTCGATGTGATATCATTGACGTTCTGCATTGTGGATGCCACCGGGAGATTCCCGAGTTGTTCGGACAACGCACTCAGATTTCGCGTTATCGTGTCAAGATTTGTAGCGACATGCGAAGCGTTTCCGAGGATTGATGGCACTTCACGGTTCATCAAAGCATTTAGTCTTCCGGATGCGAGATAAATATTTTGGGTAATCCCGTCAAGGCTTTGAATGGATTTCGCCAAGGCCGGATCGGCCACGAGTTTATTGAGATTGAGTAGCAAGCTGTCTACCTTCGGAAGTATGCTCTCTACTGTGGGCAGCAATCCCTCGGAGAGACTTTTCATCATGTCGGGAGTCATTGAGCCTTGAATCTCCCCACCGACTTCAAGCATTTTTTTGCTTTTCCCAAGCTTTATTTCAACGAAAGCACCATTAAGCAGGCCGCTTCCGATAATGGCCTTTGAATCCTCAGGGATGCGCAATGATTTGTTGAGAGCCAGCAAAACATCAATCTTTCCAGGATGCTCATAGTTGAAATTTATCTCCCTCACCTGTCCAACCTTGTAGCCATCCACCGTCACCGGGGCCGCTATCTCAAGGCCGGCCACATTTTCATATTTCGCTACGTAGAAGTTACCGGGCTTAAACAGATTAATGCCCTTAAGGTATTCAATACCTATGAACAGAATCAAAAGAGCGACAATGACGGAGAGTCCAATCACAAATTCTTTTCTAAATAATTTTTTCATATGTGGAATCAATTTTTTGCTGAACTTTTACTTTTAATACTTGAGATAATAAACGCATCCGGAATCTTTTTCTTAACATCCTTCAGCATTTCGCTTATCTCGTTGCGGTCGGAGCTTTCTCCGAAGTAGTATTTATAGAGATTGTTTTCTTTATAAGTGGTGATTGGAGAAAGGCCACAGAAGCGAGGATTGTTTTGTTTAAGCAAATCCTCGGAAGCCAAAACCTGAATCTTATATACTGTAACAAATTTATCCGTCTTTGCGTTGTGGGAAGAAGCCGGTCTTGCAGATTTTTTTCTCTTTTCGCGTTTTTTTCTTTCCTTTTCCGCTTTCTTATCCTTTTTTTTGTTTTTCTTGTCGGCCTTGTCTGAAGACAGTGTCTCGTCAACGACTTCGTACGAAACAGACGCCATCTCCAATTCTACCACTTTCCCCCTTCTTTCGCTTTCTGAATGGAGAGGGATAGAAGCTGTCTCAAGATTTCTTGACTCAGATTTCTTTCGAGATGACGCAGAACGTCGCCTGCGACGACTTGTCGCATAGCTTCCGTTGTCTGCCCTAAGCGAGGGGGCGGACTCCATCTTTTTTGAAGCGTATCTACGAGTGGATATGACCACAGGACTTTCAGAAGAGGTTTCTTCTACTGCCACCTCCTGCATTTCATAATCCTTGGCATGTGTCTCAGAACCCATCCTATGGTCGGCTGTTGTCTTGACCGACTTGCTCCAATTCTCATAATAGCTGTCGACTGCCTTAAATATGGCTGACGCAAGCTCTTTCTGTCCTTTTTTTGAAGTCAGATAGCGAGCTGACTCGGGATTGCAGATAAAATCAAGCTCTATCAATACAGAGGGCATAGACGTTGCCCATAAAACCCAGAACCCTGCCTGATGTACTCCTCTGTTGACACGTCCGGACTTGACAAGCTGTTTCTGAGCCTCCTCAGCAAACTTTATGCTTTTGCTGAGATTTTTCTTCTGAGCCATCTCAAAAATGATATACGACTCATCTTTCGAAGGATCAAAGCCACTGTATTTTTGCTCATAATTCTGCTCAAGCTCGATGACGGAATTCTCTCTACGCGCCACTCTCATATTATTGTCGTCTTTATGCAGTCCCAAGGCATAGACGGAACTCCCGGCAACGCTCTTTCTCCGTTTGTTGCTCTTGTCGAGAGAATTGGTGTGGATTGAGATAAAGAGATCTCCTTTGGATTTGTTGGCAATGTCGGCACGCTGCTGGAGTGTCAGATACTTGTCATCGTCCCTTGTCATTACAACCTTGACCTCTTTCAACTTCTTTTTTATTATGTCTTGAAGCTGAAGGGCTACTCCAAGATTGATATCCTTCTCTCTTGCTTTGTTGTCTGTAGCCCCTATGTCTTTGCCGCCGTGACCGGCATCGATCACGACAGTGAAGTCCTCCCCTTTCTTATCTTTTGCCGATAACGAAAGCGACGCAGCGAAAGAGATAATTAGAATCAGACCTATTATTTTTGTATAAAATCGCATCTTCTTTTGGAATTTACCACAAAATTACAAAAAAAATACATTCTCTTATGCGCAATAAGGCTTAAAAACCAATTTATAGGTGATTTTGAACTGTAAGAGCGCGCTCTAATATCACAACAGCTTTAAGGCAATCGCGGCACAAGCCTCGGCGTCGGCCAGAGCATGGTGATGGCGGGAAAGGTCGTAGCCACAGACCTTGGCCACAGTCGGCAACCTGTGATTGGGGAGGCTTTTACCGAATTTTCTCCTCGAAGCTGTGCACGTGCACTGAAATTCATATCCGGGATATGTCATGTCAAATCTCTGGAAAGCCGCCTTCAGACAGCCCTCATCGAATCGGCTGAAGTGTGCCACCAATGGGAGTCCCTCTATTAATGGAGCTATTTCCGCCCATACTTCTGGGAAAGTATCGGCATCTTCAGTATCATTTTTTGTCAGTCCGTGCACTTCCACATTCCTGCTGTTATAGTAGTTAGGGACAGGATGTATCAGCTTATACACCTTATCTGTCACTTTCCCGTCTTTTACTACGACCACCCCGACGCTGCATACACTACATGCATAGCCATTAGCCGTCTCAAAATCTATTGCTGCAAAATTCAACATCGTTATTTTCTTATATCTTTTTCTCTTTCCGACCTCAATAATAGCCGACCGACTTTACGGACTCCGAGGTCTTCCTACTTATATATGACGAAATTACCAAAAGATTATTTTGGATTCTTGCCGCATATTGCTAATTTTGCATCTTAAGAGCGTGTTGAATTATATGCAATAAGGCAATGACATTTGATGACCTACCAACGACATTCTTCGATTTCATTAAATCGCATGAGAATGAAGACCCTGCTTCACTGCGGCTCAGGCTTCACGGCAAAGAGCTTGGATTTGACGTGAATTTCGCTATAACCCAGATAGAATGCAGAAAGAAATGCAGAAAAAAACTTGCAGGATTCCTATTAAATCCTCGTTTCCTCTTTCCTAATGAAGTTTCATCCGAACAGGCAAGCAATGAGGCTGTCGCAAGATTTCATGCGGGACTTATCGAAGATTGCGGTTCTCTTCTTGATATGACTTCCGGTCTTGGCATTGATGTTATTACAATGTCAAGGTCAGCCCGAAACGTGGCTTCATGCGAAATTGACAAACAGAAGGCAATGGCTCTTAAATGGAATGCCTCTATCCTGTCAGCTGAGAACATAACTGTCCTTAACGTAGATTCTGTCGAATGGCTCAGAGACAACGATTCAGTTTTTGATGTCATATTCATCGACCCGGCACGACGAGGCGACCAGAATGCCCGGCTATATAATCTCCACGACTGTCAACCCGACATATTATCGTTGTTGCCATTGCTGCGAAAAAGATGCGACAGACTCTTCATCAAGGCATCTCCCCTGCTCGACATCTCCCAAACTATTTTGGATTTTCAGGAATTAAAATCCATCAGGGCGATTAGCGTGAATGGAGAATGCAAGGAATTACTCGTGGAGGTTTCCCGCTATTACGACAACAAGATTTTGTTTGAAGCGATCGACCTTTCAAATGACTCCCAAATCATCTCCCGTTTCTCATTCCACAGCAAAGAGGGTCACGACTTCATTCAGAAAAAAGGGTACTCCTCCATTAAATATGCATCTTCAGAAGACTTGAAGGAAGCCTGTTTTATTTACGAGCCAAACGCCTCTGTCATGAAATTGGCTCCATGGGAAGAGATTAGTGTAGACTATCCATCCCTAAAGAAACTTGACAAATCCTCTCACTTGTTTATCTCAGAAAGTCCGGTCTCAGGTTTTCCCGGCAGGATTCTCAGGATCGACAAACTGCTTACCAAAAAAGACATGAAGAGCATTAAAGGAGGAAGATTCAATGTCGTCGCACGCAACTACCCTGCCGAAGCTCAGGAATTGAGAAAGAAATACTCTTTAAAGGAGGGGAAAGAGATGTTTATTTATGCTACAAGAATCGGTGCTTCCCCCATCCTCATTTCTGCGGAGCTGATAAAACGCTGAAAAAAACGCCTTGACAATATTGTCAAGGCGTTTTTTTCAGCTGTATCCTATATATCAGAAGCGGAATCCCGCAGTCAGAATCACCTGACTGTTCTTCAGCGAAAGCTTCGACTGAGGAGAAGGATATGATATATTATTTTCATAGTCTACATCCGGAGAGAATGCATGGTATGTCGAACTTATGTTTTTATAGACATATGCCATGTCGAGATAGAACTGTTGATAACGATACCCGAATCCACACGTGACGTAATTTGTGTGGTTGTCCAGACGATAATTTGGCAACGTGCCGGAAGTATATACAAAGTCCTTGCCATCCCTTACTTGCTTCTTCACGGGGGAGGTGGAATAGCTGTAGCCTGCCCTAAGGCTGAATGCAGGCGTGACGCGGTATTCAGCACCAAGACGGAATGTATGGGTGTTTTGATAATAGTATTCGATGTCGGAATTCTGGTCATAGAAAGGATCGTTGTTATCCGCGAATGCACGTGTGGCAGGTTTTGGAGATGAAGAATAGTCGTAGCCCCAATCGTCGCCATACCAGGGATCGCCGCCTCCCCAGCCTCCGTAGGAACTTGCCTTGGAGAATTTCATTTTGTTGAAATTCTGCCACTCATAATCAAACGAAAGAATGAAATTATTGCCTATGACTCCCGCTACACTTCCTATTATCTTCCAAGGAGTGCGGAAATCGTAATCGTTGTAGCCAAGTGTTCCTCCGTTGGTGTCTGTGCCACCGCTCATGTCTTCATATTCATAGTCGACGGAGCCGCCGAATTTCTCCGTGAGGCTATACCATGTCGGAGTATGGAAAGCGAAACCGATTCTAAGTTCCTGAATTGGCTTAAGGATAAGGCCAAGCTGATAGTTGAATCCGGTGCCGTTGATGTTGTAGTAATTACGAAGATCCCAAGCTGCATTGCCAACGTAATTGCCATTTTTAGTTGAAACATAAGCATTGCTGAGCGACTCCCCCCACCGGGATTCCATCGTATAGTTAAGACTGGTGATGTCGAAGTTCATACCCCAATACACCACGTTGGAAATATTGCCTCCGATTACGATGTTGAATTCATCAACAGAGCCTTTCTCCGTCACGTTGTAGCTTCCCGTGCCCGACGTGCCTTTATCCCATTGTCCGAACCATTGGGTATTGTCGCCCGTGCCTGAGGGATTGATAAGCCATCCATCATATCCGAGAATCGAAATCCATGGAGCGTAAAGATTGCCGGCATAAGGGTCGACGTAAGGGTCAAAGCCATCTGTAGCATGCAAGTCGCCTGCCTGTATACCTTCTCCGTTGGTCATGCCCGCAATGAAATTACTCAGGGAAGTGTTAAGTTGAGGAATCTGACCGGCGTATTGGCGGTTGAAAGATGCACCCTTATTATATGTGAACCCGAAATTCACGTTAGGGAAAGTCATGCTTGGAAGACGCATGGTCAGAACGGCTCCAATATTATTCAGCAGGAATTTAGTCTGCGTCATGTCGATTTTGTTTCCCTGGGAATTTGTGGAGGCGCTTTGCAAATCGAGGTCAAGAGTGAATCCGATGTCATTGCTTCTGTAGACTCCAATACCTGCCGGATTTTGAGACAATGAAGAGAGATCGCCGCCAAGAGCACCAAACGCTCCGCCCATCGACATAAACCGGGCTGTCCCCTTCATATCTGATTGCGAAATACGTAAGGCATCTATTGCACTTTGCCCATACGCCGTTGCGGTCGTGGCCAATGCTGCAGAGATTAATAAAAGTGATTTATTCATATCAATGGATGTTTATTCGTTTAGTTTCGTAAGACAAGCACACCAAAGCCGACACTCAATAGAGAAGATCCGCCGGGCGTGTTGCCGCCTTATTTATTGTGAAACAAAGGGATTGTCTTAAAAGTTTAGAGCACGTTCCTTAAAATTTCGGGGTCGTAGGGGTCGTAGCCTTGGAGTGGATTATCTGCTCAAAAATCACCGCCCCTACGGCCCCGAAATTTTAAAGAACGCGCTCTAAGTGAGAACCCTGTTTTGGGGCTCTCACTATTTGAAGGTCATCGACGTCCACCTCTGGATCCACGGGATCCGCCTCCACCTACAGTGCCTCTTGAGCCTCCGCCTCCTGTGCGGAACGAGCCATTGTTGCCGCGGTTGTAGCTTCGATTTGTGTTGTAATTGCGATTGGAATTATTATTTCTATCAGAATTGCTCCAGCCGGAATTATCCCGTCGGTTTGTCGTCGTTTTATTGTAAGAATCTGTGCGTGAACCTCTGTTGCCACTGTTAGTGACACCTCCGGGGCGAGACTGATTATTGACAGTTCCTCCTCCGACAACAGTTCTGCCGGTGCGCTGATTGCGCTGTCCGCGATTGTTTACGTATTCCCATTTACCATTATTGTTGACAACTCCGGAATTATTAGGTCGGAGGTTGTTCGAACCCGGTCTTGTAGTAGATCCCGGACGAGACATCCATCCCGGACGGGATGTAGAGCTTCCGGGGCGAACGCCTCCACCGATTGGACGATGATGATTGTTGGCAATGTTTCCTCCTCCAATAGGTCGGCCACTCGACCATCCCGGACGCGGATTGACCGGGCGATTGCCATTCGGTCGCCAATCTGCCATGGGAGGATGATTCCACGACGGGCCCCAAGCCGGACCCCACGAAGGACCCCATCCCCACGATGAGCCCCAACTCCATGACGGTCCCCAACTCCAAGATGGGCCCCACGCCCAAGACGGGCCCCAATTCCATGAATACCAAGGGTCATAGAATGAAACACCCCATCCCCATGGGCCTGAGCTGAATCCCCAGCGATTGTAGTAAGGCCAGGAGTAGGAGTATGAAGGAAGGAATACGGGCAATCCATTGTCGTTGATTTCTATGTCGACATTGCCGTAGGAGTTGGCAAGGACATCGGCAAGGACATCAGCATTGTCAACCACGATCGTAGGATTATAGTATTTCTGGATCTGTTGGGTATAGACAAAATCCTCCCCGTTTTCCATCGATGCTCCAATGGTGTCGATCAGGGTTGCGTAATATTGGTTGCGTCTGTTGTATGTATCGACGTCCATATCAGCCATATTGGCGATATAGTTCGATTTTTTCTTGGCCGCCTTTTGAGCCGCCTTTTCTGTCTTGTCTTTATTTGGATTGTAGTAGATGTCATCGTCGAAATAGCTTTGGGCAAAAAGCGATGGAGCTCCGAGCAAAAGCATCCCTGCAATTATAAGTTGATGTTTCATAATCCGATTCATTTCTTTTTCTTATCTGACATATAAACGCTTCTAAAGTTTAATCATATGTGTTGAGCGGTAGTTTTTTTCAAAATTTTAAGTAAAACTCTCCACAAAGCCTGCGATACTTATCTGTAGGGCTTTTATCAGCCTCAAACATTGTCAGTTTTTCAGCATCCGCCCTGCCGCCCATTATATCGCTACCCGGAAAACACGCATCGTCTTTCTCCATATGCCGGGACAACGACAATTCAATCATGATTCTTTTAAATTCGGCTCCATCATGATCCCTGACGCAGCAAGCCCGGCTTAGTCCGTAGCCCTGCGATTCAGCATATGCAATTATCTTATCGCCAATATCAGCAGGAATAATCATGGCAAGGCGTCCGGTTTGCGAAAGGAGGCTCCTGGAGTGGACAATCAAAGAGGCCGGAGACAGAAGTCCCACATGCCTTGCCGCCAATCTTGGAGTCTCCAACATTCCGACGCCGGAATCATAATAAGGAGGATTACTGACGATTAAATCGTATTTCCCCTTGCTTCCATCGATATCCTCAAACGACTCATGCCGGCAAACCAACCTGTCGCTCCAAGGCGAATTTTCAAAATTGCCTTTTGCCTCTTCGACTGACGGGAGATGAATGTCGATAGCCTCGATAAATGATTCCTCATATCTTTGCGCCATTATCAATGCAATCACGCCGCAACCCGTGCCTACATCAAGAATGCGGCGACCTTCGCACTCAGCCCAACAACCAATCAGCACCCCATCAACCCCGATCGGCATGGCACTACGCGAATGATTCACCTCAAACCGTTTAAATCTGAACAATCTCTCTTTCATGACTGCAAAAGTAAAGAATTTTGCTTAACTTTGCATCATGGTTAAGAAAAAACAGTCCTTAAATTTATCCGACTCTCCTGAAATCCGGACGGAGAGCTCAATAATAGCAGAAATACCGAAGGGAGACAACATCAACGAATTCAGCTACTCCCCATCTTCAGTCCTCATATTGCCGCTGACTGATTGTGTGGCATATCCGGGAATGCCACAACCCGTAAAAATCACAGAAGAAGCAGATTTAAACCTTCTTGAGATAGCATATGAGTCGAACGAGTGTGTCTTTGCCATCCCACTAAAAGAGAACGCGGAAAAGGCCACTCGGCTTAGGGACTATTATCCTATAGGGACAATATGCAAGGTCGGGAAAATCATCAAGATGCCTGATATGGATCCAGTCGTTTTCCTCATCCCGGGCCCGAGAGCCAAGCTGACCAAGATAGCAGGAAAAGCGATTCCGCCGACAGCCTGCGTGATGCCGATAGATTCCATTTTGCCCTCGCCCGACCCGCACGAGATGGAATGTCTGTATTCAGAAATCCAGAAAGCCTATGCCAAGATTCTCTCATACGTATCTCCTAATGAAAAGGAGCAACTGACTATCTCAATCGAAGGTCTTGGCAATGATGTAGAGAAGGAGATCTATTTCATGGCCGTCAGCTCGCCGATATCTCATGGACAGAAAGCAAAACTTCTCCTTGCGGAAGATATCAACCATCTTCTCGAATTGTTTCTTAGAATGCTCGACGAAACGATGCAAAAAGTGGAGTTGCAAGCAAAAATCCATATGCGCACGCATCAAGACATGACAGAGCTGCAACGTAAACAATTCCTTCAACAGCAGATCCGCACTATAAAGGATGAACTCGGCGACTCCCCCGACACGGCAGAAGAGGACGAGCTCAGAGCCCGGGCCTCCAAAATCAATTGGAGTGCGGAGGCAGGGAAGCATTTTGAAAAAGAACTCAACAAACTTGGGCGGTTTAATCCCCAAAGTCCGGAATATGCCATCCAATATTCATATCTCGACACGCTCCTCAACCTGCCATGGGACAACTATTCGCCCGACGACTTTGCCTTGGAGAAGGTGGAACAAATTCTTGACCGCGACCATTATGGGCTTGAAAAAGTGAAGGAACGCATCGTGGAACATATGGCAGTCATTAAGCTTCGCAAGGACATGAAAGCTCCGATAATCTGTCTTTACGGTCCTCCCGGCGTAGGCAAGACCTCTCTTGGCCGCTCCATAGCAGATGCATTGGGAAAGGAATATGCAAGAATTTCTCTTGGGGGACTTCATGATGAAGCAGAGATAAGGGGACATCGCCGCACTTATATAGGAGCCATGCCCGGCAGGATCATTTCCGCCCTTTCGAAATGCGGAAAGGGAAACCCCGTGTTTGTGCTTGACGAGATAGACAAAATCGGGAAAGACTTCAAGGGGGATCCCTCAACTGCCCTACTTGAATTGCTTGATCCGGAACAAAATTCCAGATTTCACGACAATTATGTAGATTTCGACTACGACCTGTCGAAGGTTTTATTTATAGCCACAGCCAACAGCCTGACGGATATATCGCGTCCGCTTCTCGACCGGATGGAGATAATCGAAATAGGTGGCTATATCGAGCAGGAGAAAGTGGAGATAGCCAAACGTCATCTCGTGCCGAAAAGCCTTGCCGAACATGGTTTCGAGGCTAATGAAATTGTCTTCACCGATGAAGCGCTTGAAATCATTATCACTCGCTATACGAGAGAATCAGGAGTCAGGCAGCTGGAGAAAAAGATAGCGCAAGTGCTGAGAAAGATCGCGCGACTCAAAGCATCAGGTAAAGATTTTCCCAAACAGGTGGACGCTGCGATAACACGTGAGAATCTCGGAAGAGAGGAAGTCAATCCCGAGCTTTATGAGAACAACAAGTTTGCCGGAGTCGTGACCGGTCTTGCATGGACACAGGTAGGGGGAGAGATTCTTTTCATTGAGACATCCCTATCTCCGGGGAATGGAGAGAAACTAACTCTGACGGGCAATCTCGGAGACGTCATGAAGGAATCGGCATCAATAGCCCTTCAATATCTCAAGGCCCATTCCCATAAGCTTGGAATCAATGGAGAGCTTTTCGGAAAGATGAACGTGCATATCCACGTGCCTGAGGGAGCCATTCCCAAAGACGGACCTTCTGCCGGAGTCACCATGGCCACTTCCCTTGTCTCAGCCTTCACAGGACGCAAAGTCAGGGAAAAATTGGCCATGACAGGAGAGATTACCCTTAGGGGAAAGGCGCTTCCTGTCGGAGGAATCAAGGAAAAGATACTTGCAGCAAAGCGCGCTGGAATCACCGACATTGTGCTTTCAAAGGAGAATAAAAAGGACATAGAGGATATTCATCAACGCTATCTTGAGGGATTGACATTCCACTATGTTGACACGATTGAGGATATTCTCGACTATGCCCTTTTACCTGAGCTCGCGGAGATAAGATATAACTGAGATATTACTGTCCGCTAAACTTTTTTTGAGCGATTGAAAAATTAGGGCTGACACCTATTGCAGGAGTCAGCCCTAAATGGTTATTTTGGTGTCGCCAAACAATCCATGAATAACCATGAGTAAAAGTAGTAATTTCTTCGGACAGCCGATATATGGACAGCTGATAAAATCACTCAATCGTGAAAAAATTGTTGAATTCAGCCGAAAACACGGCGGAGAGAAGTATGTAAAGAGCTTTGACGGCTATACGCATCTGCTTACGATGCTCTATGCCGTGATCCAGCGCTTCGACTCATTGCGTGAGATAGAGACATCTATGACAGCGGAGGTTCGCAAACTGCACCATGTCGGAATTGATACTGTGCCAAAGCGCAGCACCCTGTCGGATGCAAATGCCCGACGGTCAGAGAAGTTCTTTGAGGATGTCTATCGCGACCTGTATGCAGCCAACAAAGACATTCTTTCATCGGACAGCAGACGCAACGGCACGGAAGAGTGGATAAAGCAGCTTAGGATTATCGATTCCACTACAATCACATTGTTCTCCAACGCTATTTTCAAGGGTGTTGGTCGACACCCCAAGACGGGAAAGAAGAAAGGCGGCATAAAGGTACACTCTGTCATACACGCCAACGAGGGGGTTCCCTGCGATGTGCAGTTCACTTCGGCGGCCACCAATGACTCTTTCATGCTTGCTCCGAGCCATTACAGCCACAACGAGATAGTCGCTCTTGACCGCGCCTATATCAATTATGCCAAATTTGAGGAACTGACGGACCGTGGCGTTGTATATGTCACCAAAATGAAGAAAAACCTCAGTTATGAGGTACTTGTAGACTGTATGCATCAGAATCCGCAGGGACTGATGGAATACCGTGAACAGGTCGTGGTGTTCCGTAAAGACGGTATAAACCACATCGCCAGAATAATTACATACGTTGACATCAAGAAGAACGGGAAGCCAAAACTCATATCGCTTCTGACCAACGACTTCGACATGCCGCCAGAGACAATCGTGGCGATATACCGCCGCCGATGGCAGATAGAGTCTCTTTTCAAGCAGATCAAACAGAACTTCCCCTTGAGATACTTCTATGGCGAGAGCGCCAACGCCATCAAAATCCAGATATGGGTTACACTCATCGCAAATCTGCTGCTGTCAGTACTTCAAAGCAACTCGAAAGACGTTGGAGCTTCTCCGGGCTGGCTACAATCGTCAGAATTGTGTTGATGTATTACTTGAATCTCGAAAAGTTCCTCAATCAGCCCGATGCAGACCTGAAAATCATGCTCGCCGAAGCATCGGAATCGCCTCCCGAAGTTCCTGAAAACTGCTGAGGGGGCTTGTCAAATACAAAAAGTAAGCCCAACTTCTGCCGTTCAGGAAGTTGGACTCGCCTTTTTATGGTTTAGCGGACAGTAATATAACTGAGACCCGAAATATCCGGCAAATCTTCCGGATTACGAACCGCCAGCAAGTCAAGACAAATCATAAGCTAATAGGACGAGGCCGGATTCAGCTGATCAGCTGAATCCGGCCTCGTCCTATTAGCTTATGCGTCAGAGAGTAGTTTCTATAAAAGCCGTTTATATTGAATCATCGTAATCTCGACGTTTAGGGATTACGTCATCCGGCCTGCGTATGGTCAATGAGATTGCCGGCTATCTTGTTGGCCATTCTCACTGCTATGGTGATGTGGGAACAAACGTGGTCTTTTCCGATGAGCTTGTCGATACCGGCATGTTCGAGCACTTCTCTGACATTCTGATTCACGCCCGACAATACGACATGTATGCCTTCGGCCTGCGATGAATGGATAAGAATCTCAAGATTATGTACTGCCGTGGCATCAATGAAAGGAACTTTCCTCATTCTGATGATACGTACTTTTGGTTTTTCGCCCATGGTAGAGCGCATCATTTCATCGAATTTAGTGGCTACGCCAAAGAAGAACGGGCCGTCGATTTCATAAATCTGCACTCCATCTGCCACGTCGAGCACTTCGTGGGTGGTAGCCTCCGTGCCTTCAGCGACATCGAGCTGCTCACTGTAGACCTTTATCTGAGTGTTTTCAGTCACGCGGCGCAGGAACAGGATAATGGCAAGAAGCAAACCGATCTCAATGGCAATTGTGAGGTCGAAAATGACGGTCAAGATGAAAGTGACGGCAAGAACCGTCACGTCGCTTTTAGGGTTCTTGAGAATACCCCTGACCGTTCTCCATCCGCTCATGTTATAGCTGACCATTACGAGTACGGCCGCGAGGCAAGCCATCGGGACGAGATTGATAAGCGGCATCATGAACATGAAAATCAGAAGGAGCACTATGGCATGGATGATTCCGGCGACAGGAGTTCTTCCTCCGTTAGTTATGTTGGTCATGGTTCGTGCGATAGCACCCGTGACGGGTATACCCCCAAAGAAGGGCACGACAATATTCGCCACACCTTGACCGATCAACTCAGTGTTGCTTCTTGTCTGGGAACCGGTCACGCCGTCGGCCACCGTAGCAGAGAGAAGGGATTCTATTGAGCCGAGAATAGCGATTGTAAACGCTGAAGGAAGCAGGAGATTGATAGTGTCCATCGAAAGGCTGAAACCCTTCGGGGCAGGAATATCAGATGCCATGGATCCGAATCTGTCGCCGATGGTGGCAACATGGATCTCCGGGCAATACTCGTTGAGAAGCCATACGGCGAGAGTCATGATGATAATTGATATCAACGCGCCGGGGAGCTTCTTGGAAATCATCGGCACGGCAATGATAATAAGGAGCGAAACCACAGCTACAACAGTAGTCGCCAGATCGATATTTTGGAGATTGCTTAGGTAGACTCCCCATTTAGGGATAAAGGAGGCGGGGACTTCCTTCAGGCCAAGGCCGAAGAAATCATTCATCTGCGTAGAGAAAATCGTTAAGGCAATTCCGGATGTAAACCCTACGACAATGGGATAAGGGATGAATTTTATGACTGTCCCGAGATGAAACAACCCCATAAGCACGAGAATCAATCCGGCCATGAATGTAGCCACAGCAAGACCCTCAAGTCCGAAATTTTCAATAATTCCGTAGATGATGATGATAAATGCTCCAGTGGGGCCACCGATCTGCACGGAACAGCCACCTAAAGCAGAGACAAGAAAACCGCCGATAATAGCTGTCACAAGGCCTATCGTGGGGCTAACGCCACTGGCAATAGCGAAAGCCACAGCAAGAGGAAGGGCCACAATGCCCACTACAATTCCAGCTATCAGATCGGTTTTGAATCGCGAAAAGGAATAATCCTTCATCGCGGAAATTAATTTCGGTTTGAAATCGATTGGTCCGGATAAACTCATATCATTTATTGGTAGGTTAATAATTCTGAAAAACTTGACCGGATTCATCCGCTGATTCGCGGATGAAATACCTAAAACAATCTTTTGTTTTGCAAAATTACTAAAATTGTGTTTAAAAACATAAATATTCAGCATGAAATTTCATGATATTTATTCACATTCGGCTTACAATCCATTATATACACCAATGATAAAAGAAGCAACCAACCTATAATACGTATAAACCGACATGGCTAAAAAGTCCTAAAGGAGGACTTTTTAGCCATGTCGGTTTATACGTAAGATTACTAAGAGCGCGCCCCTTAGAAAGAATAGCCTACTCCAATCCGGAAGTAGCTTTCCTTAAAAGACGCCATGCCTCCCGTATCTTTAAGGAGGTTAAGGAGACCGAAATCATATTCCAAAGAGACATTGAAATTGCCGAAATCAAGTCCGGCCGCAACATCCCAGAGGAGATTGAATCTTTTCAGCCCTCCGTCTTTTCCGTAAAGATTATTGTCGTAGTCTTCATAACCTTCTATCTTATCAACATCCTTAATATGTTCTTGGGAGACAAGACCTATTGAAAGCTGCGGACCTGTCTTTAAAAACAAGGATGCATTTTCCCATATATCGAAGTGAAAACCACAATGCAGAGGGATACTGATTCCAAATTTGTCGACATATCCATCAGCTTCTATTAGCTGCTCGTTGCCTAATTGGACATTTGCCAATCCATAGGTGTCATAGAAAAGAAAGACTCCGGGTTCCAGATAGAATCCATTGGAGAGGGGCACGCAATAATATCCTCCAAAGGAGACTCCAAGTCTTGTGTCGAATAATGAAACCTTAAAATCCCCTACCTTAATATCTCCGGGATTGGACACGTCGATCGACGCCCTTATACCCCAATGTGGAGCAGAGAAAGAGGATAAATTATCTTCCGCCTTCATTGTTGATGAAGCAAGAGAGATCGCTAAAAGCAATAAGGAAGCAGGAGTCTTTTTCATACTTAGTGGATTTAGAAACTTGTGATATTCAGCCACATGCAAAAGCTTATAAGTTAAGGTTCATCAGTGGCTCAGATACGTAATTACAAAGTTAAGCCAATTATTTAATATTACAAAATAATGAGCGATAAAAGCGAAAATGTAGAGTCAAGTGGCAAGTGCAAAATTAGCAAATCATTCGGAAGAACTCAATTTTCGGTGTTGAAAAACCTAATTTTTTTCTCGGTCTCTCATTGATTTGGTACTGAACTTTGTTAAGTTGATCCTGGGAGACAAGTCTGAAATCAGTGCCTTTCGGGAAATATTCTCGCAATATCTTGTTCATGTTTTCAATCGCGCCCTTTTGCCCTGAGCAATACGGGTCTGCGAAATAAACGGTACAGTCCAAGGCGTTACAGATATTCTTGTGATTCATAAACTCAACACCATTGTCCGTTGTAATGGTGTGTATAAACTGCTTGTATGGCAGTAATAATCGAATGACAGCTTCCTCAACATCGGCCGGTTTCTTAGATGGGAGCTTTGTCTGAATGAAGAAGTTCCGGCTACGTTCGATTATGGTCAGGACAGCACTTTTCTGTTCGGCTCCGACTACCAGATCCATTTCCCAGTCTCCAAATCTTTTGCCGTCGGCCTCGGCCGGACGGTCATGGATTGAAACCCTGTCTGGTATCATGGATTTTCCTGCCGTCTTGTATGGCTTGGCCTGATGTCTGCGATGTTTCATTCCATGATGCGTGTACTGGCTATACTTCTCAAGGTCTGACCTTATTTCCTGATATATACGTTCATGGGATATCTGTATGCCCTCCAGTTTGAGTTTGCCGGATATCTGTTCGGGAGACCATCTTTTCTCGACAAGCAGCTTCATGGCACGTTCCAGAACACCGGGCTTGAGCGCTGTGTTCCTAACTATACGCTCCCGTCTTTCCTTCGCCATCTCATTTGCCAGCCCGGGACTGTAGCCGCCTCTCTTGTTACGGTTGCGTTTGAGTTCGCGACAGACGGTAGACGCCGCAATCTTTTTTGCGGGAGCCGTATTTCCTTTTAATGCCGCCTCTTCTTCGCGAAGGCGGTTCAACTCGTCTGCTATGGCCTGAAGCGAAGAACCATTTTGGCGCATGGCAGAAATTGTGTATCTTTGCGCAAGGGTTAATTGATTGTACATGAGCAATACAAAATTAATTAATCTTCGGGAGACTTCGGTCTCCCTTTTTGTTTTTTTGTATTGCCACTATGGGAAAGGTTTTCTTAGCCATGGCCGCCGTCTAAAATTATGAAAACGGAGCTGCCGCAAGACAGCCCCGTCTGTTTCCACGATTTCAGCGTGGCGGATGAATCTATTGCTTGGTCGAGTTGCTCCTCTGCAGGGCTCGCCTCCTCTTCGATCCACGGGGCAAAGTTAACACTTTCCCTTGAATCTACATCATTTAGGCTCCATAACGTTGCACTTCGTTTTGGAATCTACAATAAAAGCGAAAAAAATTGATTGTCCTCCCGACAACCAATCTTCTGTTAACCTTAAAATCTAATACCATGAAAAACTCGATGCAAAATTACATTTTTTCAAACACTGCAATATAACATAGAAAAACAGCTTGTGTTTAACATTATTTAATAATTGAAATATGATATGTAACTACTCACCTATACAAGACTGATGAATTCTGAGACTAGAGGGAGCTTATGTTTTCACCGTAGTCCGAGTGATACTTTTGATGAGATGAATTCTCTAATTTTTAATAAATTAAGTTCAAAATAGTTGCTGATTTTCTTGCGTACCTCAAAGATGTTTTGTATCTTTGTGTCAGTGAATAAGCAAGTTGACATAGAAAAGTATCTCGAGGAATTCCGCTCTGAAATCTCACGGCAACACGATACCATCAAGGATTTGACGGATGATGTTGCGCGTCTGAACCGTCGTGTCGAGTCTCAGAATGTGGAGATAAAGTCGCTCAAATCCGAGAACAAAGACTTGCGTAATCGGCTGTCAAAGTATGAGGAGCCGCAGCCGCCAAAGAACTCCGACAACAGCAGTGTGCCGCCCTCCAAAGAACGTATGGGTGACGAAATCAAGAGGCGCACATCTTCGTTGCGAGAGAAAAGCGGGAAGAACCCTGGTGGACAGCCGGGACATGAAGGCAATACCCGCATGATGTCAGCCCAGCCTGATGAGACCGAGGATATACAGCCCAATTACTGTCGCGAGTGCGGCCGCGAACTGTCAGACATTGAGGGCGTGGAGGAATATCGGGAGGAATGTGTCGGTGTCAGGATTATCCCTGTCGTAAAAAGACTTCGTTTTCTCAACAAGACCTGCACCTGCGGATGCTGCAATCGCGTGGAGTATACCAAACGGAAGAATCCGGTATATCTGTCATCTGAGATACGTGCCCTCGTAGTCTATCTCAATATCGTGATGTGCATGCCATACAACCGCATCAAAAGTTTTCTACATGAGGTGATGCACATTGATATAAGCGAAGGCTCGATACGCAACTTCATAGAGGATGCCGGAGACAAGGCAGACAAAATATGCGATCGCATCGCCTCCGAACTTGTCAAAAGCCCTGTGGCAGGCGCGGATGAATCGGGATTTTATGTCAACGGCAAACTCAACTGGGCGTGGATATTGCAGAATCCGAAACTTACGCTGACGTGGATAGCCAAAGGCCGTGGAGCCAAAGAGATGGATGACCGTTTTGGCCGGAACGCATTGGAGAATACCGTGCTGACCACCGACCGCCACAGCGCATACTTCTCGATGAATGTCAAGGGTCACCAGATATGCATCGCACATCTGCTGAGAAATCTGAACTACCTCAACGACCTTGACAAAAATCAGAACTGGTCATCGCGGCTACAGGAGCTGTTGAGAAAAGCCGTGCACTGGCGAAACACAAATCCCGAGGCCATAGCCGATACATCAACGTGGACAGAAAGCCTCGACAAACTTCTCAATGAGAATCTAGATAAGTTCAAGAAGCCGTTCCGACAAATCCGTAACAGTCTGCGAAAACTCAAAGACCACGTGTTCCACTTTCTGAAAGACCCGCGGGTGCCGTCACACAACAATGCTTCGGAAGGAGGGATAAGAATCCTGAAAGTGAAACAAAAACGGAGCGGCGGCTTCCGAAGTCAGACAGGAGCGGAGGACTTCATGGCAATCCACTCGGTTGCCGACACCGCAAAGAAAAACGATTTCTCCCGCTGGGATGCCGTTTTGGCGTTGGTCTGACAGACCGACCAAATCAGTGTGCCGTTGCTATAGGTGAGTAGTTACTATGATATGCAACTCTATGCTATGCATATGAGACTGAGCGCGGACGGAAGCGGCAATTATTGCCGCGCACTTAACCGCCCTCCGGCGCGAACGGACTCGATTGGACTCGGGGCGGACGGTAGTCGCAGGCCGGAACGTCCTGCGCTCCATGTTGGACTGAGTGCGGACTCGACGCGGCAATAAATTGCCGCGCACTGAACCTCCTCCTGCGCGAACGAATATTCGGCACGACTGAACATCACAGTGCGACACAAAAAAAGCGCCGCTTTTTGCGTGGCGCTTTTTTTGTGTCGTAGAATTATTTTTAGCTGTCTTCAAAAATAACTTGGTAGAATTATTTTTTATGATTACTTAGCGGATGAAGAGGAGCTCTCTGTATTTGGGGAGAGGCCAGATTTCATTGTCGACCATCAGTTCGAGCGAGTCGATGTGCGTGCGTATCTCTTCCATGAGGGGGGCTACCTTGTCGTGGTATGCTATAGCCTTTTCACGTTCGTTTGGCTTGCGGTTTGCAACGTGACGCTCTGCAACCATTCTTTCGACGAGAGCCTTGATGTCGCGCATATGACCAGAGATCTTTTCAATTGAATCCAAGTCGCCGCCACCAATTTTTTGAGCAGCCTGATCATCAAACAGTGCCTTTATCTTGTAGACATTGTCGAGAAGCAATCTTTGATAGGAGATGGCAGCCGGGATGATATGGTTGATTGCAAGATCGCCAAGGACACGACTTTCAATCTGAAGTTTCTTAGAATACATCTCCCATTTCACTTCGTTTCTTGCCTCCAATTCCTTTTTCGAGAACAGCCCCGTGCGTTCGAACATTCCTACACTTGATTCAGACATGTATGAATCGAACATCAACGGCGCAGATGATTCAACATCAAGGCCACGACGTTTGGCTTCCTCTTTCCATTCATCGCTGTAGCCATTTCCGTCAAATTGGATTGCACGCGATTTAATTATATTCTCACGCGCCTCGTCAAGGAGCACTTTATCGAGCTGCTCACCCTTCTCCAGACGACGGTCAACGCGGTCGGCAAAACCGGCCAATTCATCAGCGACAGCCGCATTGAGTGCAATCAAAGCAGACGCACAGTTGGCAGAAGAACCCACAGCACGGTATTCAAAACGGTTGCCTGTGAAAGCGAACGGGCTTGTGCGGTTGCGGTCGGTGTTATCAATCATCAACTCCGGAATCTGATTGACATCAAGACGCATACCTCCTTTTCCCTGAAGGATGATCGCGTCAGTCTCATTTTTCTCAATGCTATCGAGAATCTCATTGAGCTGACTTCCAAGGAACATAGAAATGATAGCCGGTGGAGCCTCATTTGCGCCAAGACGGTGGGCATTAGTGGCCGTCATTATGGAGGCCTTCAGCAAAGCGTTGTGCTTGTGGACAGCAGCCATCACATTGCTGACAAATACAATAAATTCAAGATTCTGACGTGGCGTCTTGCCAGGGGAGAACAAGAGTTTACCCGTATCGGTGCCAAGACTCCAGTTGTTGTGCTTTCCGCTACCATTGATTCCTGCGAAGGGTTTTTCATGAAGGAGCACCCTGAAATTATGACGACGGGCCACCTCATTTATGACTGACATAAGAAGCAGGTTGTGGTCGTTGGCAAGATTGGCCTCCTCAAAAATAGGAGCAAGCTCAAACTGATTAGGAGCCACCTCATTATGACGAGTCTTTGCCGGGATACCGAGCCTGTGGCATTCAATCTCAAGATCAAGCATGAAAGCCTCTACTCGGCTTGGGATTGCACCGAAATAGTGGTCTTCAAGCTGCTGGTTCTTGGCGCTTTCGTGTCCCATTAGTGTTCTTCCTGTCATCACGAGGTCGGGGCGCGCAGCATACAACGCTTCGTCTACAAGGAAATATTCCTGTTCCCATCCAAGATAGCTCAAAACGTGTTTGACATTCTCATCGAAATACCTTGCAACCCTTGTAGCCGACTTGTCGACAGCGTTGAGAGCTCGGAGCAAAGGGGTCTTATAGTCGAGACTTTCACCGGTGTAGGAGATGAAAATCGTTGGTATGCACAAAGTGTTGTCAACAATAAAAGCCGGAGAAGAGATATCCCAAGCCGAATATCCACGAGCCTCAAACGTGTTTCGGATTCCACCATTGGGGAAGCTTGAGGCGTCAGGCTCTTGCTGGACGAGCAATTTGCCAGTGAAAGTCTCAATCACGCCACCCTTGCCATCGTGCTCGATGAAGGCATCATGCTTTTCTGCGGTGCCTCCGGTCATCGGCTGAAACCAGTGGGTGTAATGACGAGCACCCTGCTCCACAGCCCAACGCTTCATGCCTTCCGCCACACTATCGGCCACTTCCCTATTGAGAGGCTCCTTGTTATCGATAGCTTTCACGAGAGCCTCATACGTAGGGCGGGGAAGATATTCAAACATCTTCTGACGGTTGAACACCTTTTCAGCATAATACTTATCAACTCTTTCCTTTGGCATTTCGACCTTTACGGCCTTTCTGGAGGTAGCCTCCTCCACGCTTTTGAATCTTAGATTTGACATATCTATTATTTAGAATTGTGTGTTTTTAATTTTTCAATGAGACGCGACATGGCTTTCTCGGTGTTTTCACGGGAATTAAAACCGGTCATTCTTACATAGCCCTCCCCGTTAGAACCGAAACCGGAGCCGGGAGTAGTGGAGAAACCAAATTCATGAAGGAAATATCCAAACAATTCCCAAGAATCCCTGCCATCACCTGCAGAGGCCCAGACATAAGGAGAGTCTTGTCCGCCAAATGCCTTGAATCCAATCTCTTCAAATGCGGCCTTGATGATCTTTGCGTTTCCAAGATAATAATCCGTAGCCGCCTTAACGTCGTGCTGTCCGCCGGGAGTATAAATCGCCGCCGCACCTTTCTGCGAAACGTAGGAGCAACCGTTGAATTTGGTGGTCTGACGACGGTTCCACAATGCATTAAGACTTACAACGGAGCCATCCGAATAATGCGCCATTATACTTTTCGGCACAACAGTATATCCACATCGGACGCCAGTGAATCTAGCAGTTTTCGAGAAGCTTCTGATCTCAATAGCCACTTCCGAAGCCCCCGGAATCTCATAAATGGATCGGACAGCATCAGGGGTTCTTACAAACGCTTCATAAGCAGAATCAAACACGATAAGACTGCCATTCGATCGTGCATACTCCACCCATTTTTGCAAGTCGTCTCTTCCAATTGCCTCACCAGTAGGGTTATTGGGGAAACAAAGGAATATGATATCTACTTTTTCATCCGGCACGGAGGGCAGGAATTTGTTTTCAGGGCCACAGCCGAGATAGTGCAGCCTGCTCCACTTACCATCAACCAAGTCTCCCGCCCTGCCATCAATGACACTGTCGTCGACATAGACAGGATAGGAAGGATTCATGACGGCCACAGTGCATTCCTTGGAATAAATGTCCCCAAGATTGCCAATATCGCTTTTGGCGCCATCGCTGACAAAGATATCGTCGGGGCTTATATCTATCCCTCTGTTTCTGTAATCATTAAGAGCAATTGCATCTCTCAAAAAGGGATAGCCTTGCTCCGGGCCATAACCTCTAAAGGTGGCTGAGTCTGTCAATTCTCCGATAGCGTCGCGCATAGCCTTTGCCACACTTGGGAATAGAGGCAGCGTGACATCGCCGATATCCATCCTTATCACTTCAGCCTCCGGATTCCGAGACTTGAACTCCGCAATCCTGCGTCCCACCTCCGAAAAGAGATAGGAGACCGGCAACTGTTGGAAATTATCGTTTGCAAGAATCATAAATGCAATTTTTACCTATATTTTTTCAGTCATTTTATTCTCAAATAAAGAAATATCCTTCCGCTATGAATTCAGCTCCGCCTCGCATGAAGACGTGGCGAGAGTCGGGGTCGTATTTAATATGAAGCGTACCTCCAAGAAGCTCCACATCGACTTCATTATCGGACAGTCCCTTCAAAATGGCGGCAACAGCCGTGGCACAAGCACCCGTGCCGCATGCAAGGGTCTCTCCGGACCCTCTTTCCCACACCCTCATTCTGATGTGCTGCCTGTCTATTATCTGAGCGAACTCGATATTAGCACGCTGTGGAAAAAGGGAGGAAAATTCCATAATCTTGCCGTAATGGAAAATGTGTCGGTCGGATATTTCATCGACGAACACCACTCCATGCGGATTACCCATGCCAATAGCCGTCACTTGAAAAATTTCGTCATCGACATTTATGGTCTCATCTATCATCATAGAGTCGGGGTCGCCGGAGGCAGGCACCTCTCCCCTCTTAAGAAAAGCCTCGCCCATGTCGACCGTCACTTCATCCACCCGTCCATCCACAAGATGAAGATGAAGCACTTTAATTCCCGCCAAAGTCTCAAGGTCGATTATTTTTTTATCAGTAAAGCCCTTGTCGAATAAATATTTGGCGACACATCTCGAACCATTTCCACACATTTGAGCCTCCGAACCGTCGGCATTGAACATTCTCATACGAAAATCGGCATTGGAGGAGGGAAGAATCGCTATCAACCCGTCGCTGCCAATGCCGAAATGTCGGTCGCTGATTTTACGAGATAAGTCCGGAAGATCAGTGGTATCTGTGTTTAGAGAGGTGGGAGTGCCCAGCGCATCGACATATATGTAGTCATTGCCGGCGCCCTGCATTTTAGTGAAGTATATTCCTCTTTTCTCAGGCATATATATGATTTTTTACCTTTAAGTATCCTCTGAGAGTGTGTTTAAAATTAATCCACTCGTAGAAACAATGCGCAAAATTACATAAAATTATGAATTTGGCAAAGAAATTTCATAAAAATTTTTCTTTTTGTTAATGTTAAATTTCATCAGTTGACAATTTGACCATCAAATACCGAATACTGCAAACAAATATCCATCTCAATCTCATATTTGCCGATATATGATTCAAGTAATCAGTTGCACTGTGACATTGTCAGAAATCATGACACCCTCAGGCGTCAAGCATAATCTGCCACCATCAACTACCAATTTCCCCTCCTTAATCATACTATCAGCATTGTTTTCAAGAATTTTCAATGCCACTTCACCAAAATCACTTACGAACTCCGAGAGATCCAACCCCTCCCTCATCCTGAGACGAAGCATTATTCTTTCCTCTGCCAACTGCACAGAATCAAGGCATTCCTCTTCATAAAAATGAGTATTGGCGACATCTCCTCGTGCTGAAATCCCATCCGATGAAGAATTGAAAAATGAGATATAGTCTTTTATATTTGCCGAATTCCAACGTCTGACGGACTTGCCGTCGTAGGAATGAGCCGACGGACCAATTCCAAGGTAGGGATTACCCAGCCAATATCGCTTATTATGGATTGATTCATAGCCGGGCATGGCATAATTCGATATTTCATATGGCAAATATCCATTCTCAGAAAGGACATTGGTCAGAATCTTCCACATACTCAAGCATTCCTCCTCATCAGGAAAAGAAAGTTTGCCAGCCTCCCTTAAAATCGAAATCGGAGTCTTTTCCTCAAACATCAATGAATAAGCAGATATATGCTCAGGCCTTAATGATAGCGTCCGTCGGACAGTTGATATCCAGCTCTCCATTGTCTGCCCGGGAAGTCCAAACATCAGATCGACGCTGACGTTCCGAAACATACTCCTTAATATATGATAGGACTCAATGGCCTTGCTTGAATCATGGTTGCGCCTTATAGCCTTTAACTCCCCATCATCCAGCGACTGGATTCCCATACTCACCCTGTTGACACCCGCATCTTTCCAAATCCGCGCCTTGCAGGCATCAACATCCTCCGGATTCACCTCAATAGTGAATTCGCTCCAATCGCCCTCTTTTTTTACTAATTCACGGACACCACACACAAGATTCAGGAAACTATCCTGCGGCATAACCGATGGCGTGCCTCCTCCTATATATAATGTGTCGGGATTAAATCCTATTTCTTCAATCCTGCAATCGAGCTCATTAATCAATGCAAGAACCAAAGCATCCCAATCAGCCTTATCGGACCGAGTGCTGAAAAAATCGCAATATATGCACTTTGAATGACAGAAAGGGACATGGATATATATTCCGGACTTATACATGACGATATGAATATGTGAGAGTGTGCGAGAGAGGATGAGAACATCAACTTCTCCGCGAAATTAATAAAAAAATTAGAAATATGTTTTTTAACATACTCCAAAATGAAAGCCGTTATCATTTTTTTTACTAAATTGCGTCACTTTTCAAAAGCGAGGCATTTGATAAAACCATTGTCAAAATGCCTGCAACGTGAAACCAAGCGAGATTAAACTTAAAATCTTAATCCAAATGAAGATTTATAAAACTGACGAAATTAAAAACATCGCCCTTCTCGGATCAAAGGGCTCGGGAAAAACCACACTTGCAGAGTCGATGCTCTATGAGTGTGGAGTGATAAAACGTCGTGGCACAGTATTGGCAGGGAACACTGTTTCCGACTATTTTCCAGTGGAAAAAGAATATGGCTACTCGGTGTTCTCAACCGTATTCAATGCAGAATTCAATGGAAAGAAGCTCAACGTGATAGATTGCCCGGGAGCTGATGATTTCGTTGGCAATTCCTATACGGCACTCGGAGTCTGCGACACGGGCGTGATTGTGATAGATTCCAACTACGGCGTGGAGGTCGGGACACAGAATATATTCCGCACCACGGGCGTACTGAAGAAGCCCATCGTCTTCGCTCTCAACCAAATTGACGGAGAAAAGGCAGACTACGAAAATGTCATCGAACAGCTACACGAGCATTTCGGGCAGAAGGTGGTGCAAGTGCAATATCCTTTGGAATGCGGCCCCGGATTCCATTCAATGATCGACGTGCTTCTCATGAAGAAATATGAGTGGGGTCCTGACGGCGGAGTTCCGACTATTTCTGAAATACCGGAGGATCAGCTTGAAAGAGCCAACGAGCTCCACAATGCCCTCGTGGAAGCAGCGGCAGAGAACGACGAGACCCTGATGGACAAATATTTCGAGCAAGGACATCTGACGGAAGACGAGATGCGCGAAGGCATCAGAAAAGGGATGATCGACCGCAGCATATATCCCGTCTTCATTGTCAGCGCAGCGAAAGACATGGCCGTCAGGAGGATGATGGAATTCCTCGGCAACGTATGTCCTTTCGTATCCGACATGCCCGCGCCGGAGACAATCAACGGCGAGATAGTGGAGCCAGACAGCAACGGGCCTCTGTCAGTCTTCTTTTTCAAGACATCCGTGGAACCACATATCGGCGAGGTGTCATATTTCAAAGTCATGAGCGGCACACTCAAAGCCGGCGACGATCTTGAGAACGTCTCCCGTGGCGGAAAGGAACGACTTGCACAGATTTTCACGGTGTGCGGACAGATGAGAAACCCCATCGACCAGCTTATGGCAGGCGACATAGGAGCAGCCGTAAAACTGAAAGACGTGCGAACGGGCAATACGCTGAACGCCAAAGGATGCGATTATCAATTTGATTTCATCAAGTATCCGGCTCCCAAATTTATCAGGGCCATCAAACCCGCCACCGAAAGCGATGCAGAAAAACTCATGGGCATTCTGACCCGTATGCATGAAGAGGATCCGACATGGATAATCGAGCAAAGCAAGGAACTGAAGCAGACGCTCGTCAAGGGACAGGGCGAATTCCACCTCCGCACCCTCAAATGGAGAATCGAGAACAACGACAAGCTCCCCATGGAATATCTTGAGCCCAAGATTCCATACCGCGAGACAATCACCAAAGCCGCGCGTGCTGACTATCGCCACAAGAAGCAATCGGGAGGCTCCGGACAATTCGGCGAAGTGCATCTGATCATAGAGCCGTATGCCGAAGGAATGCCGGAACCCGATACGTATAAATTCGGCAATCAAGAGTATAAGCTCAACGTCCGCGACAAACAGGAAATTCCTTTGGAATGGGGAGGCAAGCTCGTGGTCTACAACTGCATCGTGGGCGGAGCAATTGATGCACGCTTCATTCCAGCTATCGTGAAGGGACTGATGGACCGCATGGAGCAAGGTCCTCTTACAGGATCATACGCCCGCGACGTCAGGGTAATGATCTACGACGGCAAGATGCACCCGGTTGATTCAAATGAGATTTCGTTCCGTCTGGCAGGAAGAAACGCTTTCTCACAGGCATTCAAGAACGCCAATCCCAAGATTCTCGAACCAGTGTATGACGTGGAGGTTTACACTCCGGGCGACACAATGGGAGACGTCATGAGCGACCTTCAAGGACGCCGAGCCATAATCATGGGCATGGAAAGCGACAACGGCATTGAGAAACTCAATGCCAAGGTTCCTTTGAAGGAGATGTCGTCTTATTCAACCTCACTGAGCTCCATCACAGGAGGACGCAGCTCGTTTACAATGCAATTCGCATCCTACGAACTTGTGCCCGGAGACGTGCAGGAGAAGCTTCTCAAAGAATACGCAGAAACACAAGAGGAGGACTAAGAGTGTCGTCGGACATCGACATACCTTAACACTTACTTATTGCTACTCAAACACTAACTATTTATCGGGGCGGCCAGAGCGAATTGGCCTCCCCGATATTTTTTAGGAAAGCGCTAAGAGATTGTCTAAAAATTAGTGCGAAATAATGTTATTAGGCATAACAAACCCTCAATCAGAGTGTTGAAGGAGAAAAGACTAATATTATGCACGAAATCAATCTCTATCAGACACATCTGACCGAGGATCAGTGGTCTTATATAAACAAAGAATTCCTTGAAAATGATAGACGCAAGAGAAAATATTCACTACAATCAGTTTTTGAAGCTATCCTCTACCTATTGGTCAGCGGTTGTCAATGGCGAAGGTTGCCTCACGACTATCCCGCGTGGAAAAGTGTCTATTATTACTACCATAAATGGAGACAAGAGGGTCGTGTCGAGCATTTCCTTGAGAAACTCGTCAGAAAGATACGTCGCAAACGCGGCCAGGCATCAAGTCCGAGTGTTGGCGCGATGGATGCCCAAAGTGTCAAATGGGGTAGCAGACAGGGAGATAACGGATATGACGGCAACAAAAAAATCAAGGGTGTCAAAAGAAATATCATCACCGACCGCAATGGCTTCATCCTTGCGAGGAAAGTCTGTAACGCCGGTATTCACGATTCAAAAATGGCTCATGAGCTATGCGGACTGGCGGATGATGTATGGGAAGACCTGCGCAAGGTATTGTGCGACCGAGGGTATCGGGGAGACGTGGACAAAGACATTGAAAAAGACTTCGGCATCGAACTTGAGGTATCCAATACCCCCAATGGAGTTAAGGGATTCCTGCCAAAGCCGCTCAGATGGGGCTCAAGCCGAAAACCCGGTGCATGAATTTTGAGAAAAGTGTTAAATTTGTGGCATGAAAACCGCAGATGCAATATGGATGTGCCTCCCTGAAGGGCTGGACGAGCTATTTGAGATGGTGCGCTTCGAGCGCACGGAACAGTCTTATGACATATGGCTTGACGAAAAGAAGAAACTGTCTGATGAAGACTATCGTAATCCAAATATCGTAGCGCGAGGCTATACGGATTACGTTACGATACAGGACTATCCGATGCGCGGACGGCCTGTGTTTCTTCACATGCGCAAGAACAAGTGGTGGGACAAGCAGACCAACGAAATCTTCAGCTACAATCTCGAGCTTCCCAACGATGAAGGGACACGACTCAGTGCCGAGTTCGTGGCTTTTTTAAAAGACGAAGGTGGAGACGACAGCCCTGTCGATTAAACAGATAGCGCAGATGTACTGCGTCAACGGCAAACATTTTGCCGACTTGTACCGCAATAAGATAAGCGGTTACGCCGACTGGTGCGAACAGGAGCTTGGCTGTGGGTTCTATTTCAACGCCGATAATATCGGCCCTTACATGAGCCTTGACGAGACGTGTCTGAGCAACGGCGAGGTATGGACGTTCCTGACCAACAAGGACGGCCACGGAGGCAAGGGAACACTTGCGGCAGCCATTCCCGGCACAAAGAGTGACGAGATCATATCAATCCTCGTCAGTGCGATGGGACGCTCCGTCAGACGCAGGGTCAAGGAAGTGACCTGCGATCTTTCGCCATCAATGATGCTCATAGCCGCGGAAGTGTTTTACAACGCCCATGTGGTCAACGACCGTTTTCATGTCCAACAGGTCTATAATGAGGCCGTTGACGAAATCCGTATTGATATTCGCCGTCAGCTTATCGCAGAGGAAAACAACCGCGACAAGTCCGAACCGCCGGTAACGTACTCCAACGGAGAGACCATGCGCCAGATACTGGCCCGCAGCAAACACACTCTGATGATGTCGCAGAACAAATGGACTGACATACAGCGCCATCGCGCCAACATACTGTTCAAATACTATCCAATATTGAAGGCTGCATACAGCCTTGCGATGGAGCTGCGCAAGATTTTCAATGCTAAAATCTCACCGACAAAAGCCATGGGGCGGATGAACAAGTGGTATGAAAAGGTAATGGCTCTTGGTAACAACAACTTCCGCTCGGTAATCAAAACATTCAGGAACCACGCTCCAACCATCCTGAACTACTTCCGCCGTCGTGCGACCAATGCCTCCGCCGAGGCATTCAACTCTAAAGTCAAAATCTTTCGCTCACAAATGCGTGGTGTCCGAGACCGAGACTTCTTCATCTTCCGACTTGTCAAACTCTACGCCTAAAAATTTAACACTTCTAATTGCCCAATTTAACATATGCACCGTGCTTTCGGCTTGACCCTCAGATGGGTGGTTGAGAGGACTTTCGCATGGCTTGATTCTTGCCGCAGACTCGCTCGAAATTATGAAATATCAAATGAATCAGCGGAAGAAATGATTGATTTCGCTGCCATAAAATTTTTAATCAATAAAATTTAGACAATCTCTAAGAACACGTAAAAAAAATCCCGCCGGGAATGTCCGGCGGGATTTTTTATATCAGTGTCTGAAGAATCAGAACCAGCGAGTGTAGGCGAAGTCCTGACGATGAGGCAACGCAGGATTGTTGGGGTACATTCTCAGAGAATAGCGGAATGTGCCGGCATCCTTGGCGGCAGTCTTGAGTTCATACGTAAGCACTCCACCATCTTTCTTAGTGATTTTCAAGGGTTCTGTGCCTATAAACTCGCTTTCACCATCGTGGTCGCGATATTTGACAATCTCGACACCGATTGAGTCACCGAGACCCTTAGTGTCGATCACGCATTTCACGTCGACAGGATTGCCGGTTCTTACAGTGGTTTTCCCGGTTGTGCCATCGGTGATTTCAACCTTCAGGATCTCAATCTGATTCCATTTTGAAGCAACGTTTTCTTTCCAAGCCACTATTTCACGAGCCTTAGCGTAGTTGTCGGCCTTAAGCGTCTCGCTTCTCTTGGCTTCGGGAGCGTACAGACGGCTGATATAGTCGTCGAGCTGACGCTTCATCGTGAAATGAGGAGCAATATGGCCAATCGAACGCTTGATACGGTCGATCCATTCAGGGCTGTAGCCTTTGTAGTTCTTGTTGAAATACATCGGAACAATCTCATTCTCGAGCATAGAATAGATTGTAGCCGCGTCGAGACGGTCTTGCTGCGACTGATCAGTATACGTGCGCTTCTCAGTCAAAGCCCATCCGGCGAGCTTATCGAACTTGTAGCCTTCATACCACCATCCGTCGAGCACAGAGAAATTGAGAAGACCATTCATCTCAGCCTTTTCTCCAGACGTGCCGGAAGCCTCAAGAGGACGTGTCGGCGTGTTGAGCCAGATGTCGACACCTGTCACGAGACGCTTAGCCACGATCATGTTGTAGTCTTCAAGGAAGATAATCTTACCAAGGAATTGCGGCATCTTGGAAATCTCCACAATTCTCTTGATCAGCCCCTGACCGGCACCGTCGGCAGGGTGAGCCTTGCCGGAGAAGACAAATTGGACAGGATATTTGTCATTGTTGACAATCTTGGCAAGACGGTCAAGGTCGGTGAAAAGAAGGTGAGCACGTTTGTAGGTGGCAAACCTGCGAGCAAATCCAATGATCAAAGCATTGGGATTAATCTTTTCGAGGATATTGACCACGGCACCGGGATCGCCTTGATTCTTGAGCCATTTCTCCTTGAAATCACGACGAACGAAATCGATGAAACGATTCTTGAGGGTCATTCTCATATTCCAAATCGCCTCGTCGGGCACATCGAAAATGGCTTTCCAAGCATCCGGATTGCTTTGGTCTTCGAAAACCTGCTCTCCAAGATTTTCCATATAGAACTTCTTCCATTCAGAAGCAGCCCAAGTAGGCATGTGGACACCATTAGTGACGTATTTCACATGGCTTTCCTCAGGAGCATAGCCTTTCCATACTCCGGCAAACATCTTTTTGGAAACTTCTCCATGAAGCCAGCTAACGCCGTTGGCCTCCTGACATGTGTTGAGCGCGAATACGCTCATAGAGAAGCGTTCGGGGGTGTCGGGATTTTCGCGACCCATGTTGATAAGGTCGTTCCAGGAAATGCCAAGCTTTGCGGGATATTCTCCAAGATACTTTCCGAGCAGCGCCTCATCGAAATAGTCGTGGCCGGCAGGCACGGGGGTATGCACCGTGTAAAGAGAGCTTGCACGCACTACCTCAAGAGCGACGTTGAAAGGCAGGTTTTCTTTCTGCACATAATCTACGAGGCGCTGGAGGTTGAGCAGGGCAGCATGTCCCTCATTGGCATGATAAAGGTCAGTGTGAATGCCAAGACGATTGAGCATGTAAATACCTCCGATGCCAAGCAGGTATTCTTGCTTCATTCTGTTCTCCCAGTCGCCACCATAAAGTTTATGTGTTATGGGGCGGTCGTACTCAGAGTTCATCTCGAAGTCAGTGTCGAGAAGATATAGCTTCATGCGGCCTACGTTTACACGCCAAACGTGGCAGTAGATTATGCGACCGGGATAAGGCACCTCAAGCACCATCGGCAGACCGTCTTCGCCCATTACCGGCTCTATCGGGAGCTGGTCGAAGTTTTGAGGCTCGTAGTTGGCAATCTGCTGGCCGTCGATAGAGAGGGACTGCGAGAAATAACCATATCTATATAGGAAACCGACCGCAGTCATCGGGACGCGGCTGTCGGAAGCTTGCTTGATGTAGTCGCCGGCAAGGACACCAAGACCGCCGGAATAAATCTTCAGGCAGTTGCAAAGGCCATATTCCATAGAGAAATAAGACACTGATGGGATATCGCTTCTCATAGGCTGCTTGAGATAGTCCTGGAACTCGGCGTAGACACCATTGAGACGCTCCAGCATTCTCTCATCATTGAGAATTTCGTTGAGCCTGTCGGAGCTGACTTGCTGAAGAAGCATGACAGGGTTCTCCCCTACCTTGCGCCAGAGGTCGTGGTCAAGGTCGCGGAAAAGATTCTTTGCCTCGCTATTCCATACCCACCAAAGGTTTTTGGAAAGCTCCTCAAGAGGTTTGAGAGCTTTTGGGAGCTCCACACTTACAGTTAGATTGCGCCACACGGGCTCGTTTGTATTGCTAACCTGCAGTTTCATTTATTGAAATTATTTAGTTGTATTTTTGTTTGATATTCTTTTGTCTCTCCTTTTTGTGGCAACCCTGAAAGCCTCATCATATGCAGAAATGAAGAACTTCCAGTCGGCCTTTGAAGCAGTGTCGACGGCAGCCTTGCCGGCTATCTCCCTATCGCTATCCGACATCGAAGAATACTTTTCAACCTGATGTGCAATTTCCGAGGCCGCTTCCTGATAATTTGAGTCAGTCCTTCCGACGACTTTCACTCCACAGGCAGAGATTGAATTAATGAAATTAGCCAAAATCCATTGTCCGAAACCACTCTTGTCGGTCGTCACTGTCGGCACTCCGAATGCAATGCTCTCCAGAGGCGTGTATCCCCAGGGTTCGTAGTAGGAAGGGAAGACCGTTATGTCGAGGGCAGGAAGGATATCGTAGTAGGAAATCCCCACCACACCATCGTTGCCATCAAGATAGCATGGGACATAAATCACGCTGACTCCATCCTTCAAATATCCTTCGCTTTCAAGGCGGCTGATTCTGAGGGTCACGGAGTCGCAGTCTTCGTTGTTCAGCCTGTGGGTCATGAAATCAGGATAGCTTTTTATGGAGCTTCCGTTTGCCATTGCCGCCAGCAGAGTCTGAGAGGGTTCTTTCACCCATGCAGGGACAAGGACAAGAGCCAAGACCTTTGAAGACGGATTTCTTTTCTCAAGGTCGGTTATTGCATCAAGAAACAAGTCGAGCCCCTTATTCCGGTATTCATTACGTCCGGAAGTGGCTACAATCATTGTCGAATCGTCGAATTCCTCACCCTTAAGGGCTTTGGCAATAGACAAAATTTTTTCTCTGCCAGCCTTTCTAAGCTTTAGATACTTATCCTTTACTGGGACGAAATCCGGTTCGAATCCATTGGGAGTGACCACCTGAGGGCGGATTTCGAGCAACTGCTCACATTCCTTGGCAGTCAGCTCGCTCACCGCCGTGAAACAATCGGCATTATGCGCGGCAGTCTTTTCAAGAGAATGCTTCGACTCCATGTTGAGTTCGCGAGCCATCTGGTCGCCATTATATCCTTCGAAATAATCATACAACGGCTTGCCATTTCCGCAAATGCTTCGCCCGATGCTTGTGGCATGGGTGGTGAAGACAGTACGAGCCTCGGGAGAAATCATCTTCATATAGAGGAGGCCCATAGCCGTGGTCCATTCATTAAAGTGAGCCACCGTATTGCAAGTTTTCACCTTAAGATGTTTAGCAATAGCGTCCATTACGATTGCAGATGCCACCGCGAAGGCGCATCCCTCATCATAATCTCCGTAGGCATGGATGGAATCCACGCCAAAGAGCTCCCACATTTTGCCATAGATATCGTTGAGGTGCCGGTAAACACCGTCAAATTTAACGAGAATAACTTGAGGAGATCCCGGGATGTTCCAACGTCCGGCCCTTATAGAAATGCCATAAGGGAGCTTTAGTTTGCTCGCACAAGATTTTAAGAGGGTTTTCCTTTCAATGAATGTTGGTGAGGGGTTTTCCGGAGTCCATACGTCCGGACCGACAAACACAAGTCTATCTCCAAATTGTTGTTGAAGCACTCTGGCTTTCGTAGACAGGACCGTATAAATACCTCCTATCTTATTGCAGACCTCCCAACTCGTCTCCATAAGGAGATTAATTTGGTCGCGATCTGATCGCTTTGAATCCTGCATAATTATCTTTTAAGTCTTTTTACCTCATTCCCATCGGCCGCTATTCGGGCAATGGGGCGTTCATTCTTAAGTATTGAACTTTCTATCGGCAGCAAAGTTACTAATTTTATACGACATAGGCAAACTTTAGCTTAAAAATCTACATTTTGGCATATGCTTGCCGGGCGCACACTCAGTCAAGAAAAATAAGGATTGGCCACGTCCCATAGCCGGGTCGCAGCCAATTTTTTATCTATTTATATCAAAATAAGCTCATGACAAGCATCCTTCTCAAAGGCCACCATAGCCATGGACTATCCATGACGTCGCCGTCAGAACGGGACGTCGTCGGTCAGAAAGGGAGATCCTCGTCGCTGTTGGCGGGCGCAGAATCGAATGCGGTGGCGGCAGGAGCGCCAAACGACTGGGGAGCGCCCTGAGGGAAACCTCCCTGGGGCTGGGAATATGCACCCTGAACATCGCCACCGTATGCAGGCTGCTGATATCCTTGCTGGGGCTGCTGCATGATTTCCTCAGAACGATAGACGGAAACGTCGGTGTACCAACGGCCGTTGAATTCACGGCTTTCCAAATCGACACTGAGACGATAGTCCTTGCCCATTTCAAGCCTTATGTTGTCGACATTGGCATTGAAAGCCTGTATTTTCACGCGCTTGGGATAATTGCCTTGTGTCTCAATCACCCATTCTTTTTTCTTCCAAGGATTGCCGGCCTTCGACGTGCCGGACTGCAAGGGAAGGTCGATGATTACTTTTCCTTCGATTTCCATATATTTTTGATATTTGCTTTTGAATTTGTTTAAACTTTTTACGCAAATGAAGTTGATTAATGCTTCTTCCCTTTTTGAGGGCTCTTTTCCAATCTTTCATCATCTTTTCGGCTGCTTTTAAATCGTTAATCGGGAATTTAGCGGGCTAAATTCCCTTTTCGCAATTCAAATTCAGCTCGAAAATCTGACGAAATCTTGAAAAGAAAAAGTCTAAACAACTTCATTGAAGTTGGCGCATCAATAACCATCAAATCCCAAGCCGTCGTAAAGACCTTGTATAAAAGACTCTCTCAGGGGAATCGATCCCACACGTTGAATCCTCCTTGCTTTTCCATGATGGGGGTTGACATCGCATATCTCGCGAAATTACAAATTTTGATTCATTCCCACAAATTTTATGCCACATTTCAAAAATAATTTTGTTTAGTCTTCATCCTTTTATATCTTTGCACGAAGAAACTTTATACAAAACGAATGAATCCTATAATCGCAAAATATTTCCCGGGGCTGAGTCCGAAGCAGGTATCCCAGTTTGAAATAATGATGGAGCTATACCCTCAATGGAATGAGAAAATCAATGTCATATCAAGAAAAGACATAGACAATCTTGCCGTCAATCATATATTGCATTCCCTCTCTATCGCCAAGTTCCTGTCGTTTACACCCGGGACTCGCGTCATGGACTTCGGCTGCGGAGGAGGATTGCCGGGGCTGCCATTGGCAGTTTTATTTCCCGACGTCCATTTCCATCTTATCGACAGGATCGGAAAAAAAGTGAAGGTTGCAGAGGAGATCGCAAAAGCGATCGGACTGACCAACGTCTCTTTTCAACATGGAGATTCAGGAGAGTGTCATGAGAAATTTGATTTTGTTGTCAGCAGGGCCGTGATGCCACAGGAAGACCTTGTCAGACTCTCTCGCAAGAACATATCTTCAGTTCAGAGAAACGCAATCCCCAACGGAGTCATCGCGCTGAAAGGCGGAGACCTTAACGCAGAACTCAGAGGCCTTAAAAACCGTAGCGAAACACAGGAAATATCAAAATTCTTTGAAGAGCCTTTCTTTAACACCAAGAAAATTGTTTATACAAGCATATAAGGGAAAGTAAGGGAAAGGCTTGAACGGACAAAACGCCCCAACATCCTTCCCAATACAATTTTATAACAAAGCAATGAAAGTAGCGATATTTCACTTCAGTTTATTCGGAATCAATACATACGTTGTATATGATGAGGTCACGAAAAAATGTGCGATAATTGATCCGGGAATCATCAATAAGGAGGAAGAAAAAGCGCTTGACGATTTTTTAAAGCGTGAGAATCTGACCGTGACGCACGTCGTCAACACCCATCTCCATCTTGATCATGCCATAGGCGACAATCTCCTTAAAGAAAAATATAAGGTGCCTGTGCTTGCCCATAAACTCGACCTTCCTCTCGGGGAGCGCATGCAGCAGCAAGCCATGATGTTTGGAATCGACAAAGAATTCCAGGGAGTGGAACTGACGGGATTCCTTTCTGATGGAGAGAAGATAAGAATCGGCAACGGCGAACTTCAAGTGATACATGTCCCCGGACATTCTCTCGGAAGCGTCGCCCTATACGACAAAGCAGACGGATTCGTCATAGTCGGCGATGCCCTATTCAATGGCAGCATAGGCAGGACTGACCTTCCCGGAGGAGACTATAAAACCCTCATCGGAAGCATCAAAGACAGATTATTGATTCTTCCAGACGACACGGTGGTGTATCCCGGACATGGAGAACCGACAACAATCGGAGCAGAAAAACGCCTCAACCCGTATCTAAGCACCCTCAACTAAGACAGGGATCAAGAAAAAGAATCGACCCGATTGCGCAAAAGCGCAATCGGGTCGATTCTTTTTCTTCAATACAAGCAACAATGGAATGCTTTATGGAATGTAATAACACCTAACCTGGCCAACCGGAAGACTGCCGACAACCTGCAAAGGGATGTGGCGTGAATCCGTGGAAATCCAGGCATCTATATCATCGCTTGATTTTTTCTTACCTTCGGTGGTGAATTTAAATTTTATGTGGTAGGCCTCTCTTTTACTTTTATCCCTGAGTTTGATTGTTTCCCTCCCAACGCATCTTATAGTGAGCGACTCTACCTTGGAGCCGGAAAACATTGTTGCCTTAACGACATTGCCGGAGGTCAGTTTGTCATAGTCAATCACCCGCAGAAAATAAAATACGCTAAGCATATCATACGTAGCACCTGAGGCCGTAAAGTTTTTTTCGCTATGGGTCTTATTGCCTTTCTTGTCAATCTTCGTTCGTTTAGCAGCTCCCCCTACATGGCTGCCCGCATAAGAATAGACAATATCGTCGCGGCTATACTTACCATCCTCGTGTGCGATTTTAGAGTATTCTTCCGGCTTCAAGCCATTTTTTGCTATCGTGCCGGTCAGAGTGTCGCGCACCTGATAGAAATTGTCGGCCCAAGACTTGGTCTTTCCCGTCAGCTTGACATGATATTTGTCGCCAATATTCTTCAACGACAAAGTAGCCGTGCCGGCATCCTTATGGATCAACCCCCACTTATATGAAATGACATAATGAAGCGTTTCGTCGACGAAATCAGCAGCCGAGGCGGCAGAAAGCAAAAACGAGAAAACGACTAAAGCTATTAATGACGTGATTTTTTTCATACAAATACTAACTATTGAAGTTTTTTAAACTTCATATTTCAATAACACGCGTGAATACTCATTATCATTGAAACGCCTAACGAATGTTTGACCTCAGCCGTCGCTGAGGGTTTAAAAATGCCAAAGGGGACAGAAAGTTTTTCGGGATTGTTTATACAGAAAAGAACAATTATTGCCGTAAATGATGAGTCTTCCAACCGTCGTGAGGGAAATTTCCCTCACGACGGTTGGAAGACTCATCATTTACCATCAACACGCGAAACAGAGAATATTGAAATGACATATATTCCTGCCTTATGAATTCACATCAAATGCTGTTGGCTTGGCTGCTTATTCGTATTGCGCGAGGATCTGCTGCAGGGCATCGGCGGAATGCACTCCGGATGCTCTCCATTCAAGTTTGCCATTCTTGAAAATCATCAGAGTCGGCACCGACCTGACATTGTAGATTGCGGCAAGCTGCTCATTCTTGTCGATGTCGATCTTTATTATTCTTGCCTTTTCTCCGACTTTCTCATGCAATTCTTCAAGCACGGGATGCATCATCTTGCATGGACCGCACCACGTAGCGAAGAAATCTATAAGCACAGGTTTCTCCGATTTGATAATATCTTCAAAGTTTTCCATAATTAATTTGATTGAATTTATAGTCATAACGTTTTCGTCGCTCTCTTTGTTTACTCCCTATCGTTCCTTTCCATCAACAAAAAGAAAGCAGAAAAAAAAAGCGTACGTACTTGGAGAATGAGGGAGCATCCTAAAAAATCGTATGATATAAAAATTAATGTGAACAAAACTTTGAATTTTGGCATAGTTTATTTAACTTTGTCAATCAAAACATCCGATGTTGCATTTATCCAAAACAAAAGGAATATCAAAATGCCAAAATCATAACCTTTAAATACTAATATAATGGATCTAAGTCTCAATCCCAACAAAATCGTGGATTTCTGCAAGAAAGAACGCAGTCAACTCAAGAGGGAAGACCTTGTCCGTTTCGTCAAAGAGAACGGCATAAGGATGATCAATTTCATGTATCCGGCCGACGACAATCGTCTGAAGACCCTCAACTTCGTAATCAATTCCGAGGAATATCTCAACTCCATCCTTACGTATGGAGAGAGAGTAGACGGTTCGAGCCTGTTTCCTTTCATTGAGGCCGGCAACAGCGACCTATATGTAATCCCGAGATATTCCACTGCCTTTGTCGACCCATTTGCAGAGATTCCAACATTGACGTTTCTCGCCTCTTTCTTCGACAAAGAGGGAAAACCTCTTCATTCCTCTCCAGAATACACTCTTAAAAAAGCGTGCGAGGAATTCAAGAAGACGACAGGAATGGACTTCTACGCCATGGGAGAATTGGAATACTATGTCATTGCCCCTGACACCGGTCTATTCCACGCCGTAGACCAAAAGGGATATCATGAATCGGCACCATATGCCAAGTTCAACGATTTCAGGATTGAATGCATGGACATGATCGCCTCCACGGGGGGACAAATAAAATACGGACATAACGAGGTGGGCAATTTCACTCTCGACGGCATGATATATGAGCAGAATGAAATCGAGTTCCTGCCGATACCCGCATTGGAAGCCGCCGACGACCTTATGATCGCAAAATGGATTATCCGCACCAACGGCGCGAAGAAAGGATATGACGTCACATTCGCCCCGAAGATTACAGCCGGCAAAGCCGGAAGCGGACTCCATATCCATTTCAAGATAATGAAAGACGGGCAAAATATGATGACAGAAAACGGACACCTGAGTGACATAGCCAAAAAAGCGATTGCAGGGATTCTTGAACACGCGGACGCTATCACGGCAATGGGCAACAAAGTCCCGACAAGCTACTTCCGCCTTGTGCCCCATCAGGAAGCACCGACTTCAATTTGCTGGGGCGACAGAAACAGGTCGGTGCTCGTCAGGGTTCCGCTTGGATGGACCGGGGAAATCGACATGTGTTCACAGGCAAATCCGCTTGAGACGGTAGATCTGTCGGATTCTCCACAAAAACAGACAGCCGAGCTTAGAAGCGCTGACGGTTCGGCAGACGTCTACCAGCTGATAGCCGCTATGGTCGTAGCCGCCAGAAAAGGATTTGAGAATAATGATTCCCTTAAAAGAGCAGAGGATATGTATGTCAGCGTAAATATCCATGACGACTCTCAAAAGGAGAAGCTGGCACAGCTAAAGTCGTTGCCCGATAGCTGCGAGGCCTCCGCTTCCGCTCTCGAACGCGACCGTGGCGTATTCGAGGAGGCAGATGTATTCTCTCCACAATTGATCGACGGAATAATCAGGAAATTGAGAAATTATCATGATGCGGATATCCGGAAAGAGACCGAGGGGACTCACAATGAGATGATGAAGCTCGTCAGAAAATACTGGCACTGCGGTTAATCACGACATATACGAACAATAAAGAGGGATTCGCCCGTAATCATTTGAAGATTACTAAGGCGAATCCTTTTTTTCTCGGCTACAACTTTATTTCAATCCGGAAGATGACGATGAAATTTATCTTCCATAGACCGTCAAAGTGCGTTACTATCTATAACAAGTCGTAATGTCTGAAATCATTATTCAGCAAATCAAACGTCAGGAGATTTGCCAAAGGTTCAGGATTTTTTTCTTTTAAGAATTTTACTGCTTCTGATGCCTGCAACGATGCACAGATTGCCGCCGACGGTCCCATTACTCCTCCTATCTCACATGGCATTATCCCTTGGCCTTCTCCGCCATCCGACAACTCTAAAAATAGGATTTCAGATCGGTAGCCCGTGAATACCTGACCATGAAAACCCTCCACACCTCCTATACAATATGGCTTGCCCTGCTTATGGCATTCTTTCTCTATCATTGCCTTCGACACCGGATTGTCGGTGGCGTCGATAATGAAATCGTAATCTTTAAATACTTGCGGGGCATTCCTCTCATTTATCAAGCAATCGACCACGACAACATCTACCTCTGAATTAAGTCCGGTCATTCTTTCTTTAAGCACTCCGGATTTTCGCATGCCGGATTCAGAAGTCTTGAAGAAAAACTGTCGATGAAGGTTTGAGATGTCGATTGTATCAAAATCTGCGATTCCTATGCGTCCGACACCGGCTCCGGCCAACTGCATCGCCACCATCGAACCCAATGCGCCACATCCAACGACAAACACGCTTCTCGACATCAGCAATTCTTGCCCTTCAACACCGATAGCCTCCACGGCAATCTGGCGAGAATATCTTATGCGGCTTTCCTTATCCATAATTCACAGCATTTAAGCATCTCCTTTTCTCTCTATATATATCATATCGGCTTGATCATATGCACATCCATTTGAGGGAAGGGGAATGAGAATCCTTTCTCCGGAAGTTCCTTGTAGAACCGTTCGTTCATGCGATAGTATAGGCTCCAATAATTATTTGACTTTGTCCACGCCCTGACTACTATTACTATTGAACTGTCGGCAAGTTGGTCAAGACCCACGAAAGGACTTGCATCTCTCTTTACAGGCAAATGTTCATTGATTGACATTTGTTCCTTTAATTTGTCTTGTAGAGCCTGCTGATGAGCCCTGCGACGCATCTTCATTCTCTTCCACCAGCCTGTCTTACCGCTGATTGAAGTTGCATCATGATCCGCCTCAAGCGCATTCTCATTCTCTTTTTCCCTCTCTTTGTTAATCTCTATATCCGTCTCAATATCTGTCTTCACGATAGCTTCATCTTCAAGCAACATTTCCATTATGACAGACTTTGCCTTTTCAAAGTCATCCCCATACGAAAGCCCTACCTTCCAGTCTACCCTTCGATATTCTTCCTTGGAGTAATTATTAATCGAACCTGTCGACAGGCCTCCATTAGGAATGATTATAGATTTGTTGTCGGGGGTATTGATCACAGTATGGAATATCTGAATCTCCTTCACGCTGCCTGTGAAACCCTGAGCTTCTATAAAATCTCCCACCTTATAAGGCTTGAGGAGAAGGATCAAGACTCCACCAGCAAAGTTCTGCAAAGTTCCACTCAAAGCCATACCGATTGCAACACCGGCAGAAGCAAACAAAGCGAGGAATGAACTTGTCTCTATCCCCAATATTCCGATTACAGTCACTATCAGGATAAAGAACAACACTATCCTAATCAACGACAAGACAAACGTGGTCAATGAAGCGTCGACCTTCCTTTTCACCATCAGGGAAAAAGTCACCCCGTAGATCTTTTTAATGATGAACTTGCCAATATAAAAAATCAAGACAGCGATAACGAGCTTAAAGGAGAATTGCACGATACCGTTTGCCATGTGGCTTATGGCATCGTCGATACTGAGTCCTTTGAGAGCCTCAAGAGCACTTTTCCCACTTTCTATTTTCTCTTGCGCAGGCAATGCAGGGACATTCGGTGTCTGGAACATTTTGGGTTAATTTTTTAGATGTGATTTTGAATTTTTAGCGATTTATAATGTATTATTTCCCCGACAACGCTTCCTGCCTTGTCGGCAAGAAGCGTTGTCGGGAGAATGCTTCCTTTTATTTTATCTGACAAATCAAATCATCAGTATACTCTCTTGAACCAGTCGAGCGACCGATAATATTGAGTCTTCTTATCATTAGCATCCGATTTGTAGAGATGGCAAGATATTCCGGAATAGTCGTCCGCTGGTATCGGGAGGGGGGGAATATTGAAATCCTTTTCAGTCGCTGCCTTCCAGACTACGAATTGCGCCATGGCTTCATCAAATTCCTTCATTTCTTCAGGATTGTCCTTGGCCTGCATCTTTTTTCTTGAGAATTGACCCAAGTCATAAAACGGACCAACCTTACTTCTTGTATAATTAAGCAGTCCGGCTGAATCGACATCCCTTGAACCCGAATATATTCTCCGGCAGGCATCGGCCACACCCTCAATCTTCGTCATGTCGAGCAAAGCTATTGTGGCCACATCAAAACCGGCGGGATCCTCTCCTTTCTGATAATATTCAAAAAATATTCTTGCCGCATCCTTCAAATCACCTGTAAGGCCAAGAAGATAAGGCAAAGTGCGGTCATAAGGCATTCCATTCTCTCCGACCTCAGTAGTATATCCAATGTAGTAGTCGCATTTATTGCGCAATTGATATATTGTCTCAATATTTGACATGTAGCATATGTCAAACCATATGTAGTCAAACATACCGTCGAGTAACGCATCTGCCATCTCGTCTATATCCATCCAATCCTTATGACCACTGTCTTTGTCATAGTCAACATCATAACCAAATGCCTTATGAATCGGAACGACAAGAGATGAGAATTCATCTCCGCTACGGGTGGCATGGCCAGAGAATTCAGGGTCAAAACCGGAGCCGTGTCCCCAAAATATCAATCCATAAGAATCAGCTTTTCTCAGATTGGCCACATCTTCCACCACCTGAGAAAGACGCTCAGGGTCGGTGGAATACAGTTTGCGGTCATATTCTTTCAAAATCTCAAATTTCGGGGAGCCATCTTTTTCCTTCGTAAGCTCCAGAAGCGTGGGAGGAACGCTATGATCCAATGTCACCTGATAGACAAGCATTGAGACGCCTTCAAGATTTAAACTCTCAGCAGCCTTTAGGATTTCACTTTTATCACTTAGTATATTTTCATTCAAATTGTTTGAAGCGACCGCATAAAGAAGCACAGTCTTCTTAAGTGGTCCGTTTGGCAACGGGTCCGGCTCATTCCTATCCTTCTTACAGGATGATGATATAAAAACAATCAACAAAGAGCTTATCAGAACCGCCTTTTTTAATATTCCATACTGCATAATCAATGCTATAAGATGTTATTAGTTTGTTATCGAGATTTCAAGTATTCAAATTCAAAAGAACAGGATTGCAGTTATGAGCCGCGCAATTTATCATGCCGGGCACACATGACATTGAGACAAAACATCATCTCTCATATTCAAGAATTCAAAAATATTTGTCCATTTTTTTGCATATGCCTGCCATCATGAATACTTTTTTATTTAGTAACGTATTTTTTCTTTAGAGATTATCTCCTCTCTACTTTTATTGCACATTTGCATCACCTCAGCTTACATTTTTTGAATCTGCAAACAGCTGCCAATCAAAAACACTTTGATTATAAGAACAATAGTTCAATTAAGAAATATTCTTTTTCATGTAGGATGTATTCTTTATGAATATATCCGGCCATTATAATCGAACTTCCAAATCACATAATAAGAGAAAATAAAGAAGAATAAGTGCTTTATTATTTTAAATTTTCACATTTAAATGTTAATTTTGCACTTGAGTGTTAAAATTAGAGTAAACCAACTGCGTTTATAATTGTTAAAACTATGTAAGAAATATGGAATAGTCTCTCCTAATCCTATTTTAATTAAATTAAAGAAATGAAGAAATCGCTAATTTGGCTTCTTACGATCGTAATGTCTCTGACCTTCGGAGCATTGCTATACTTTCAAATCATGTATCTCGAAAACATGGTTAAAATGAGGGATGCTCAATTTTCTGAGACAGTGATGAGATGTCTTTCCTCCACTTCCTCAATGTTGGAGCGGAAAGAGACCATGCATTTTCTGGAGGAGGACGTGAACATAATCGAATCGAATCTGTATGACGACACTTCATATGGCAGCAATGGCGAAAATTTTAAATATACCATAGAAAGTCCCGACGGGACCGTCACCAAGTATACTCTCGCAGCCGAGATCGACCGTTCAGGACAAGACCCTTCAAAGGCATTGTTTCCATCGCCGACAGGCAGCATCGAAAGCCACTACAGGAACATGCAGGAGGTTATCAGAAGTCAGTATCTTTATCAGAAAGGCCTTTTGAACGAGGTAATACTTTCAATCCTTCGCGAATCGGGCAACCGACCGGCCTTCGAGCGAGCCGACTCAACGATAATCAAAAATTATCTTCAGTCGGAACTGGCGAACAATGGCCTTAACGTTCCGTTCGTGTTCGCAGTCAGAAGTGGGAAGGGAGCAATTCTTTATGCCACAGAAGGATTTAAAGAAAACAATGGAGACGAAATCTATTCTCAAATCCTCTTTCCCAACACCGACAATCATCTTCGTCTTGAAGTGGGCTTCCCTACCAAGAGCACTTATATCTTCTCCTCAGTAAGGTTTATTATTCCGACCCTTGCGTTCACACTCATCCTGCTTGTGGTATTCCTCTACACAATCGTACTGGCATTCCGGCAGAAAAAACTATCGGAGATGAAGACAGATTTCATCAATAATATGACGCATGAATTCAAGACCCCGATATCAACAATCTCCCTTGCCGCACAAATGCTCAATGACGATTCCGTAAGGAAATCACCGGCTTCGTTAAAACATTTGTCGCAAGTAATCAATGATGAGTCAAAAAGATTGCGATTCCAGGTGGAGAAAGTTTTGCAGATGTCGGTTTTTGACAATTCAGGGAGCGCACTGAAATTCTCTGAGGTTGACGCCAACACTATAATCGAGAACGTAGTGCACACTTTCACTATAAAAGTGGAAAAATATGGAGGCTCTATCGTCAGTCATCTGGATGCGGAGAATGCCATCATAAATGTCGATGAGATGCATTTCACCAATATTATCTACAATCTTCTTGACAACGCCGTGAAATATATGAAAGAGGATGAAGAGCCTCAGCTGTCGATTTGCACAAAAGACATCGGTGGGAACCGGCTCGAAATCAGAATCAGCGACAATGGAATCGGAATAAAAAAGGAGGACATTAAGCGAATATTCGATAAGTTCTATAGAGTTTCCACCGGCAACCGTCACGACGTGAAAGGCTTTGGACTTGGATTGGCATATGTTAAGAAAATGGTCAATATCTTCAAAGGGAACATTCTTGTGGAAAGCGAATTGGGCAAAGGCTCCACTTTCGTCATAACGCTTCCGCTCTCTGAAGACACAGAAGACAACGACAAGTAAATCTCAAACCAGGAAATAATAAAAATTTAATATATCAAGTTATGGACGACAAACTTAAAATATTGCTCTGCGAGGATGATGAGAATCTCGGCATGTTGCTGAGAGAATTCCTGCAGGCAAAGGGCTTCAATGCCGACCTCTACCCCGATGGGGAAAAGGGCTACAAAGCTTTTCTAAAGGGGAAATACGACCTCTGTGTGCTTGATGTGATGATGCCTAAGAAAGACGGGTTCACGCTTGCACAGGAAATTAGGAACGTCAATGGAGAAGTGCCTATTATTTTCCTGACCGCAAAAGCCTTGAAAGAAGATATACTTGAAGGCTTCAAAATCGGAGCTGACGACTATATCACCAAACCTTTCTCCATGGAGGAACTCGTATTCCGCATCGGGGCAATCCTGCGACGAGTAAAGGGCAAGAAGGATAAAGAAATCACTCTTTACAAAATAGGCAAGTATACGTTCGACACCCAAAAGCAGGTGTTGATTTCCAATGAAAAGACCCAGAAACTGACCACTAAGGAGTCTGAGCTTCTTGCACTTCTATGCTCCCACGTCAATGAAATCCTTGAGAGGAACTTTGCCCTCAAATCGATCTGGATAGACGACAATTACTTCAACGCAAGAAGCATGGACGTCTATATCACAAAGCTTCGGAAACTGCTTCGTGATGATCCCAATATCGAGATTATCAACATTCATGGCAAAGGGTATAAGCTCATCGCACCGGAGACTCACACCTCCAATTCTGAAGAATGATTGTCTGTGGAAAAAAGTATAGGGCGAGAAGCTTATGCCTATAATTGAACCATAGGAAAAATAAGGCAGCAAATAATTTACTGATAGGGACAGTCGGATGGCTATTCCTATCAGTTTTTTTATTACTTTTGCAAACAATTAGCGGCCGGATCACAATTGAAAACAAACAGAGACATCGAAGGCTGCTCTTGGCATAATATCTCATAAACCTATATGATCTACATTTACAGGATATATCAATGGCTAATCGCCGCTCCTATATTTATTGTGGCCACCTTCATCACTGCCATCATCACCGCTGTCGGTTGTCTTTTGGGCAATGCCGAATTTTGGGGTTATTATCCTCCCCATTACTGGTCGAGGTTCTGCTGCTGGATAGCCATGGTCAGAGTAAAAGTTGATGGCAGGGAAAACATCAATAAAGACAAATCTTATATTTTTGTGGCAAACCATCAAGGGGCTTTTGATATATGGACCGTCTATGGTTTTCTCAACCATAATTTCAAATGGCTGATGAAAAAACCTCTTGAGAAAATATTTATGGTCGGCTGGGCTTGTAAAAAAGCTCGCCATATCTTCGTGGATGACTCCAACATACATTCCATCAAAACGACTATAGAAGAGGCAGAGGAAACTTTGAAAAACGGCATGTCGCTCGTCATATTTCCTGAAGGCAGCCGATCTTGGGACGGCCATATGATTCCTTTCAAACGTGGAGCATTCATGCTCGCGGGCGAATTCAAGCTTCCGGTGGTGCCGATTACGATTGACGGCAGCTTCAAGGCCATGCCAAGATTCACATATAACATCACTCCCTGCACTATCACCCTGACAATCCATCGTCCAATATTTCCGGGCGAGCGTGGATTCAACACAAAAGCCTTGATGGCTCAGTGCCGTGAAGACATCAACTCTGCACTTCCTCCTCAACACCAAGACCCACAAGGGTAATACTCTGCAACCAGAATCATCTCATCAACTTCTTCGACGTCTTTTGGAGAAAGTTTATCCAGTTTTTGTTTGCATTGTCAGAAATTTTATTATAACTTTGCCGATGAAGCAGGGGTGCTGCATTTATTGTGGCTGAGATTATACCCTGTGAACCTGATACGGATAATACCGATGAAGGGAGCTTCCACTACTATCGTGCAGTTGTTCTACCCCATTCCATCGGTGTCGATTCCATCAGGATCGACATTTTTTATTTAAGAGGAATGACAAGAAAGCTGACATCAATATTGACCATAGCAGGATCCGACAGCTCAGCCGGGGCCGGAATTCAAGCAGACTTAAAATCCGCCGGTCTATGCAACGTATATGCGACCACTGCCATAACCGCCATCACTGCCCAATCCACATCCAAAGTCATTGCCGCCGTCCCGGTGAACCCGGAGTTACTGTCACAACAGCTGGAAGCAATAATCTCTGATGGGATGCCGGATGCTATAAAGATAGGAATGCTCGGATCTATCGAAAACGCAAGGATAGTGAAGCGATATCTCGCAAATGTTTTTTATGATATTCCCATTGTCGTAGATCCTGTCATATCTGCCACTTGCGGAGGTCAACTGACTACCAACAGGAAGCGAATAACGGATTTATACATGCAACACATTTTTCCACTTTCTACGGTGGTGACCCCCAATATCGATGAGGCCTATGAATTGACTTCATCTGAACGGGGAAGCCTCTCCGGAGACGAACAAATAGCTCTTGCCTCGGAGATTATCCTGAAATCGGGTTGTCGTTCTGCAGTAGTCAAAGGAGGCCATTCCAACTCCGATTTTGCACGAGACATCCTCATGGAAAACAATTCGGGGGAAATGAACACGACAGCCTACGAATCCAAAAAATTCAGATGCGACAATCTACACGGCACCGGATGCAGCTATTCTACCTTTCTCGCAAGTGGTCTCGCTTTGGGTTATTCTGTAAAAGATGCGTTTGTTTTCGCGAGCAAGACCACCAAGACATTGATTGGCCAAAGTTGCGGATATGAGTTCGGAAACGCTGGCAACGGGCCTCTAAACCATTTCAATTACAAAATAAAATAAAACATAAATCTATGGATATCATTCTTAACAACGTTCTTACGAAAATCCCGGCAGAAGTCTTGACCATAGCTGATTTCGTGAAATGGAACGGAATAAAACCTCAAGGTTCTGCGATAGCCATCAATGACAAGGTCATAAAAAGAAAAGACTGGCCTGTCGCCGGACTGAACCATCTCGACAGAGTGACGGTCATATCGTTTGCTTTTGGAGGATAAGAATAACCTCAAGATTTGATTATGAAGCACGGATTACAGATAATAGCAATGACCTCGCCACATCGCATTCCCGATGAAGCCTTAAAAATCATCAAGCTTCTTCAAAATGGAGATGCAGATATAGTGCATATAAGGAAACCGGATTGGGATATAATGGAGACCTCAGAATTGATTTCCTCCATTCCGAATCAATATCATGGCCGTATAAAGATTCATGATCATTTCTCTCTATGCAGGAAATTTCATCTTCTTGGGCCTCACCTAAATTCACGCAATCCGAAAGCAGATATTCCCTGCACACATATCAGCTATTCGGCACACTCTATTGAACAACTTTCCCTTCTTAGTCATTACGATTATGTGACGTTATCTCCCGTTTTCGATTCTATATCCAAACCGGGGTATCTTTCATCATTCAATCTTGAAGACATCCGGCCACATATCGAAGGGAAACGAGTGATTGCACTTGGAGGCGTGACCCCCGACAAATTTCCGAAGCTTGCCGCATCGGGATTTTACGGGGCTGCCATGCTTGGATATTTCTGGCATTAGACATGCGGCGCCTCTATATAGTTATAAATAATCAAATCTTAGAAATATGCTTCAATACATCACAAACACAGACTGTAATACCCCTGTGACAGAGCAAATTTTCGGCGTCATCGAAGGAGGGTGCCGTTGGGTGCAGATAAGAATGAAAGATGCTTCTGATGAAGAAATAAAGATGGTGGTAGACGCCGTCAAACCTCGTTGCATTGAAAAAGATGTCTTCCTAATCCTAAACGACAGAGTGGAGCTTGCAAAAGAGCTTAACGTCGGAGGCGTGCATCTCGGCAAGGAAGATATGCCTTGCAGCAAGGCCAGAATGATATTGGGGCCGGGGGCCGTGATCGGCGTGACTGCAAACACCTTCTCAGATATCCTTGCAGTCAGCAATCTCGACATTGATTATTATGGCATTGGTCCGTACGCTCACACGGAAACAAAAAAGAAACTATCTCCCGTGCTCGGAATCGACGGCGTTAGAAATCTCTGTTATGAAATGGCAGAAAACGACATAAATATCGCTCATGTCGCCGTTGGAGGCATAACGCTCGAAGATGTTCTTCCTCTGATAGAGGCAGGAGTAAATGGAGTGGCAGTCAGCGGAGCGATCGCCTTTTCCGGCAATATCGTGGAAGAGACAAAAAAATTCATGAGTCTGCTTCCACACATACAACAGTAACATAGATTGGCATTCTCTCCGGATCCGGGAGAATGCATTATATGAGTGTCGTTGTTTTAACACACTCTAAACCACAACCAAAATATAAATGGACGAAATTCTGAAAATCGGAGACAAGGAATTCACTTCCCGTCTCTTCGTGGGGACCGGTAAATTTCCGTCGCCATCTGTAATGCTCGACGCCATCAAAGCGTCCGGTTCTCAAATGATCACGGTGGCGATGAAACGTGTCAACATGATGAATGAGGCAACAGACGAAATGCTGGGGCACATAAATAGAGAAAATGTGCAGCTACTTCCCAACACTTCCGGCGTCAGAAATGCAAAAGAGGCCATAATCGCCGCACAAATGAGTCGCGAGATATTCGAAACGGGATTCATAAAACTTGAGATTCATCCCGATCCTAAATATCTTATGCCCGATCCTATCGAGACTCTCAAAGCCACAGAAGCCCTTGCAGCCGACGGATTCACGGTTCTTCCTTATATTCAGGCAGACCCGGTGCTTTGCAAACTTCTTGAAGAAGCCGGAGCCGCAGCCGTCATGCCGCTTGCCGCCCCCATAGGGACCAACAAGGGACTCGTGACCCGCGACCTTCTTGAAATAATCATCGAGCAAAGCAACCTTCCGGTAGTGGTCGATGCTGGGCTCGGAGCTCCTTCTCACGCTGCCGAAGCAATGGAGATGGGCGCTGACGCAGTCCTTGTCAACACGGCAATCGCTGTGGCTGGAAATCCGGTCGCTATGGCTGACGCTTTCCGACAAGCCGTGATTGCCGGAAGGATGGCATATAACGCAGGATTGGGAATAGTCTCATCATGCGCCGTGGCAACAAGCCCTCTCACCTCTTTTCTCGATTGATTATCCCAAACATCATTAGAGCGTGTTTTATTCATAACACCCCTTAGAACTTTTTTCAATGGAAATAGAAAATATCAATGTGTCTTCCTACCCCAACTCCACGAAGACATACGTAAAAGGTAAAATCCACCCTATTCAAGTGGCGATGAGGACAATTCATCAATATCCCACTGTCAAAATCATAGATGGAGTCAGAATCGAGACCCCGAATGAAGACGTCACAGTATATGATACAAGCGGCCCCTATACCGATCCCAATATTGAAATCGACATAAATAAAGGGCTCCCCAGAATACGCCAGAAATGGGTGGAGCAGCGAGATGATACAGTGACGCTCGAAGACATCACGAGCGAATACGGACGGCTTCGCAGAAGTATGCCGGAGCTTGATGCTATCCGGTTCCCGGTGGAGCATAAACCTCGCCGGGCAAAGGAAGGGCTTAGAGTCACTCAGATGCATTATGCACGCAAAGGAATCATCACTCCGGAAATGGAATATGTCGCAATCCGGGAAAACCTTGACAACGAAAGAAGGGGAATAAAGACACACATCACCCCTGAATTCGTCAGGGATGAAATTGCGTCTGGCAGAGCCATCATTGCAGCCAACATCAACCATCCAGAGGCAGAGCCTATGATTATCGGATCTGCTTTCTCCGTAAAGTTGAACACGAATATCGGAAATTCAGCCCTATCCTCAGGAATCGAGGAGGAAGTGGCTAAAGCCGTCTGGAGCTGCTATTGGGGTGGAGACACCTTAATGGACCTCTCTACAGGAGACAACATACATGAGACTCGCGAATGGATTATACGCAATTGCCCTGTCCCGGTCGGCACCGTTCCTATCTATCAGGCATTGGAAAAGGTCAATGGAGACGTCGGCAAACTTACGTGGGAGATTTATCGTGACACCCTAATTGAGCAATGTGAGCAAGGTGTGGATTATTTCACTATTCATGCCGGCGTCCTTCGCGAACATGCTGATTTGATTGAGCAACGCCTGACAGGATGTGTGTCCAGAGGTGGTTCGATTATGACTCAATGGTGTGTACTACACAATCAGGAGAGTTTCCTTTACATGCATTTTGACGAAATATGCGAGATTCTTAATAAATATGACGTAGCCGTCTCTCTTGGCGACGGAATGAGACCGGGCTCTATACATGACGCCAACGACCGAGCTCAATTTCTGGAACTTGAAGTGCTTGGAAAACTGACGGAGAAAGCATGGGCCCACGACGTGCAGGTTCTGATCGAGGGACCTGGACACGTCCCCATGAACAAAATCAAAGCCAACATGGATAAACAAGTGAAGGCATGCCACAGCGCTCCTTTCTATACACTTGGGCCATTGACCACTGACATCGCGCCGGGATACGACCATATCACATCTGCAATAGGGGCTGCCATAATCTCCAATCTCGGCACTGCCATGATATGCTACGTCACTCCAAAGGAACACCTTTCCCTACCCGACCTCAATGATGTCAGAGACGGAGTGATAGCTTACAAGATAGCCGCCCATGCAGCAGATCTTGCCAAGGGATTTCCGGGAGCAGAAATTCGCGACGATGCATTGAGCAAGGCAAGATATGAATTCCGTTGGAAAGACCAATTCAATCTTTCACTCGATCCTGCAAAGGCGAAGCAATATTATCTCGACGCACGCAGGAACGCCCCGGATGCAGACGACCGTTTCTGCACAATGTGCGGCCCCAATTTCTGCGCAATGAGAATTTCACAAAGCATCACTGAAAAATGCAAAGAATGAAATCCGACCCGACACCTGAAGCAATCTTCGGACATGGGTTCGCCGACATAATCGGCGAATATGATTGGGACGAAACTATCCGCATGGTGGAAGCGGCCTCAGCTGAAGATGTCGAGAGAGTATTGAAAAAAGCGGCAGCCAATAAAAAGCAACTGTCGCCCGACGATTTTGCAGTCCTAATTTCAGATGCGGCCACTCCCCGACTTGAGGAGATGGCGGCTTTGAGCAAGAGATTCACAGATGAGAGGTTTGGAAAGACAATCTCAATGTATATACCCATGTATGTCGGGAATGCATGCACCAACAAATGCGTGTATTGTGGTTTCAACCACGATAATCCTTTCCAACGCACAATCCTCGACATGGCACAGGTGAAGCAGGAATGTGAGGCCATTAAGAAGCTTGGTCCGTTTGAAAACCTCCTGATTGTCTCCGGAGAGTATCCTTCCCTTTGCGGGGTGGATTATCTGGAGAACGTACTGCACACCTGTCGCCCATACTTCCATAACCTCACAATCGAAGTCCAACCCATGAGGGCAGTCGACTACGAGCGTCTGACCCATTCAGGGCTAAATGGAGTGGTCTGTTTTCAAGAGACATATCATAAGGAGGCATATAAGACCTACCATCCTAAAGGCATGAAAAGTCATTATGAATGGCGGCTGAACGGCTACGACCGCATGGGAGAGGCCGGCGTACATAAAATCGGACTTGGAGCGCTTCTCGGGCTGGAGGATTGGAGAGGGGATTCCGTCATGCTTGCACGCCACCTCAGGTATCTCCAGAAAAAATATTGGAGAAGCCGATATTCAGTCAATTTCCCAAGAATGCGTCCATCTGAAAGCGGATTTCAACCCAAAAGTATAATAAGCGACAAACAGCTGGCTCAACTGACATTTGCTTTCCGCATTTTCGACCACGACGTCGACATCTCTTTCTCCACAAGAGAAGCACCTGAATATCGCAACAACATGGTGGCTCTTGGCGTGACATCGATGAGCGCAGGAAGCAAAACCGATCCGGGAGGCTATTCTGTTGCGTGCGATTCGTTGGAGCAATTTGAGGTCAGCGACGAACGCACACCATCTGAAGTAGTCGCCGACATCAGGAATCAAGGCTACGACCCTGTCTGGAAAGACTGGGACAGCGTTTTCGACTGACTACATTTACAAAAGCATCTTGACTCAAGAGACTCACGTATAAGTCAGGCATCATATTTATCTGTCAAAACGGGCAAACAATTTTTTGCCCGTTTTGTTATTAGAAGTAAGGAACAACCTTAAATTATTAAATCGTAATAATTATGAAATTCACACAACCAAAACTACCGTATGCCCAAGATGCGCTTGCCCCGGTGATCTCGCCCACAACAATCGAGTTCCACTACGGCAAGCATGAAAGAGCATATATCGACACTCTTAACAAACTCATCGAGGGGACAGAATTTGCAGACATGGCACTGGAAGACATTATCGTGAAAAGCGAAGGCAAGCTTTTCAACAATGCAGCCCAGGCATGGAACCATATCTTCTATTTCTTCCAATTTTCTCCCGATGGAATAAAGGAGCCATCCGGGAAACTTCGTGATGCTATTGAAAGCCAATTCGGCTCTATCGAGGATTTCAAATCCAAGTTCGAGGAAGCAGGAGCCACATTGTTTGGCTCCGGTTGGGTATGGCTCGCGGCAGATTCCGATGGAAAGCTATTCATACTGCAGGGCAAAAACGCAGAGAACCCAATGACCCAAGGCTTGCGTCCGATTATGACTTATGATGTCTGGGAGCACGCATATTATCTGGATTATCAAAACCTCAGAGCATCCTATCTACACAAACTTTGGGATATAGTCGACTGGAACGTTATAGAAATGAGATATGGAGAATAATTGAGCTTCATATCAAAATTCTTCAGGATTCTTTTTAATTATAGCCCTATCTTTTGGGCTTGATTAGTTAAAGGTTCTAAAAGTTCTCTATCTAATGCCTGGCTTCTTTTGAAGTTATGGCATTTTTTTTGTAATTTCGCGCTGAATTGGATAATTTTTGAGAAGCCGGAATATTTTTGGCTCATCTTTTGTTATACATATGTGAATTATCGGGAAATTCCGTTCCCGGCGATTCAATCTCAATGCTTGTAACTAATTTTTCGACGAATGCTCGACAACACCGACATCTCATCCCACATTATAGAAGCTATCCTGGATAAGAAAGGCTCTAAGATAGCGGAAATTGACCTCTCCTCATTGGAAACCGCTCCTTCACAGAAACTAATAATCTGTCAGGGAAGAAGCACCGCACAGGTCGGAGCAATAGCCGACTCCGTGCGCGACTGTCTTTTAGAAAACAAAGGCATCAAACCCATCAATTATGAAGGCTATCGCAATAGCCAATGGATAATCATCGATTATGGGGAAGTTATGGTGCATATCTTTCTTCCTGAATTCAGGGAGTTTTACGCACTTGAATCCCTATGGAGCGATGCCGAAATTAAATTCATTCCTGATGAGGGCTAAGACGATAACTTCCACATTACATCACCATTCAGAGAAATATCCACAACTATGATTAAATATCCACGCCCTCAGAAGAACGGCAATCAAAACAAAAAGCCATTGTTCAACATGTATTGGATGTATGGCCTAATTCTTCTCTCCCTACTCGCATTGTTTTATTTCCAAGATGCCTCCCAGACTAAAGAGGTGGATTGGACTGATTTTGAAAAGGCAGCCCTTGCCGGCGACATGGACAAAATAATGGTGTTCTCCGAAACCCGCACAGCGGAAGGGTTCATGACCGCCGAGGGGGCAAAAAAGCATAAATTCAATACTTCAAGCGAATTCGACGGAGACAAGAAAATAACCACTACTATTCCTTCATCTGATAAGATTCAAGAGAAAATCGATTCTTGGAATGCCGCTCTTCAGGCAGAAGGGAAGCCCCTGATTAAAGTGAACTATGAAAAGGGGTCTGATCTTATGAAGCTTTTCTGGTATTTCGGTCCTATCTTGCTGCTTGTCATATTCATGGTCTACATGTCAAAAAGAATGAGCGGAGGAGCTGGCGGAGGCGGTATTTTCAATGTCGGCAAATCAAGAGCCACGGTTTTTGACAAAGACAATGGTTCGACCGTCACGTTTAAGGATGTGGCCGGCCTTGCAGAAGCAAAGGTTGAGATCGAAGAGATTGTAGAGTTTCTCAAGAATCCCCAAAGATACACAGAGCTTGGAGCCAAGATTCCAAAGGGAGCACTTCTTGTTGGCCCTCCGGGCACAGGTAAGACCCTTTTGGCAAAAGCCGTGGCGGGGGAAGCAAATGTGCCTTTCCTGTCAATGTCGGGATCTGATTTTGTTGAAATGTTTGTAGGTGTTGGTGCGGCTCGTGTCAGAGACCTTTTCAAACAGGCAAAGGAGAAAGCTCCATGCATCGTCTTTATTGATGAGATTGACGCTGTGGGACGCGCAAGAGGCAAGAATCCCAACATGGGATCGAATGATGAACGGGAAAATACCCTAAATCAAATGCTCACAGAAATGGATGGCTTCGGATCCAACAACGGAGTGATTATCCTTGCAGCCACCAACCGCGCAGACATGCTCGACAAAGCCTTGCTTCGTCCGGGTCGCTTCGACCGCCAGATTTATGTGGATCTTCCTGAGCTGACCGACCGCGTCGAGATTTTCAATGTCCATCTGCGTAATTTAAAAGTCAACAGCAAGCTTGACGTTGAACAGCTTGCCCGACAGACACAAGGATTTTCCGGTGCTGACATTGCAAATGTTTGCAATGAAGCAGCTCTTATAGCTGCCAGAAACAGCAAGCAATCCGTCGATTGGAACGACTTCATGGCAGCAATCGACAGGATAGTAGGAGGTCTTGAAAAACGCTCAAGAATCATCACGGATGTGGAAAAGTTTTCTATCGCCACGCATGAGGCGGGCCACGCCACAATCAGCTGGATGACCCAATACGGCAATCCTCTCGTTAAGGTTACAATAGTGCCTCGTGGAAGGGCTCTTGGGGCTGCATGGTATGCCCCTGAGGCTCGACAGATTATTCCAACCCAGGCTCTGCTTGACACAATGTGCGGACTGCTTGGAGGAAGAGCTGCCGAGGATGTTTTTACGGGTCAAGTCGGCACAGGAGCAAGCGATGATCTCGAAAAATGCACAAAAATCGCTCGATCTCTCGTCCTCGTATATGGAATGAGCGACAAACTGCCCAACATCAATTACAACGATTCTACCGGGCAAGATTATGGCCTCACAAAACCATATTCCGAAGAGACCGCCACCATAATAGATGAAGAAGTCAAGCGCATAGTCAACGAACAGTATGCAAGAGCAAAAGAGATACTGACCAAATATGCCAAGCAGCATAACCAAATCAGAGATCTCCTTGTTGAAAGGGAAGTCATTTTCCACGACGACGTCCAAAGCATCCTCGGCCCGCGCAAATGGAAAAGCCGCACAGACGAGATAATCGAAATCAATAAAAAAGAGGAAGCAAAAAGATTGACGGGGCAAATATCCGACAATCCATACGCAAAAGATTTCCCGGACGACGGCACTTCAGCACAACCGACTGAAACCAAAACAGAATCTTCCGACGATAAGGAAGAAGATCCCGGCACTCCCCCGCCGTTTGCAAAATAAATGAAAGACTCAACCGCCTGCATCTCCCTTTTTTTGACAGGGAATGTCGGCGGTTGCAAGTTTAAAAGATGGTTAGATTTTTTTGGGAAATCGAAATCTGTTTTTGATTTTCCAAAAAGAACAATAATTGGTCGATATTTCCTATTTGATTCAACCATCCCTCTTTTTTTATTAATTTTGCAGTATGATAATTTATTAGAGCATAGCCCTCTTCTCCAGCAAGCACTGCATTATCGAAAGACTTGATCTAATAAATATCGGCCTCCATATCCAGTTTCTACAGTATGATTCACTTGTAATTAAAATATATACAATTATAGTTAACATGAAAATTACGCAAATGAACGCGCTGGCCATTTTGATGGCCACAGGGGGATTGATGTTATCCTCCTGCAAAGGAAAATCCGACCAACAACAAGCCATGCAGGCTCCTGAATTGGCCGTCATCACGGTGTCTGCCACCGATGCCTCTCTTGAGACCGCCTATCCTGCATCTCTCGAAGGCAGCAATGACGTTGAGATTCGTCCGCAAATTTCCGGATTCCTGACAAAAGTTAATGTAGACGACGGAGACTTGGTGAAGAAAGGACAAGTAATGTTCATCATCGATCAAGTTCAGCTTCAGGCAGCTGTTGAACAAGCACAAGCAGCAGTGGCTGTCGCACAGTCGAATGTCAACACATGCGCAACAAATGCCAACAACAATAAAATCCTATTCGACAAAAACATCATAAGTGCATCCGCCTATCAGACCTCTGTCGATGCACTCAATTCAGCAAAAGCCCAGCTTTCGCAAGCCCAGGCAGGACTCACTTCTGCAAGAAAGAATCTATCTTATTCCACAGTGACCGCTCCCGTATCGGGCGTTGTCGGCACAGTAGACTTCAAGGAAGGCGCCCTCGTGTCGCCCTCTACCCTACTGACAATCCTCTCAAGCAATTCAGACATGGATGCAGTCTTCTCAATGACTGAAAAAGACGTGTTGAATATCACTAACGGGGGCAAACAATCGCTAAAGGAAGCCATAGCTTCGATGCCGGAAGTTTCCCTTCAGCTTGCAAATGGAGATATCTATCCCTACAAGGGCAAAATATATTCCATTTCGGGAGTGCTCAATCAGGCCACGGGCAGCGCAACTGCAAAGGCATCCTTCCCCAACCCGGATGGACTTCTTCATACAGGCAACACCGGAAAAGTACTCATTCCCTCCAACAGGGAAGACGTCATGCTGATTCCACAAAAGGCAACCTACGAAGTGCAAGACATGAAGTTTTGTTTCGTTGTTGGAGATTCAGCCAAACTCGTTTCAAGAAACATAACAGTCGCTCCTGAGAATGATGGCAAAAATTATATAGTGACCTCCGGCCTAAATCCCGGAGAAGTGGTTCTGACCGAGGGCGTCGGCATCAGTGCACGTGAGGGCATGGTCATTACTCCCAAAAACACTGTGGCTCCTGCAGCTCCGGCATCCCAGCCTTCGGCTGCTGATTCCACTTCTGCCGCTCAAGAACCAGAAGCAAAAAAATAAATTTACGTAGACTTTTAAACGATGAATTTAGCTACATTTATCAATAGGCCGGTATTCTCTACCGTAATTTCGATTTTTATCGTGATTTTCGGTATTCTTGGCCTTGCGGCTTTGCCTATAGAGCAATACCCAGATATCGCACCACCAACCGTACAGGTATCCACCACCTATACCGGTGCTAACGCGCAATCCGTGCTAAACTCGGTAATTGCTCCACTTGAGGAGCAAATCAATGGTGCGGAAAACATGGATTACATGTATTCTTCTGCTGCCAACAATGGCTCTGCCACGATTACGGTCACCTTCAAACCCGGTATGGACCCGGATATGGCGGCTGTCGACGTGCAAAACCGCGTTGCAAAAGCAGCATCATTCCTTCCGGCCGAGGTCAACCAAGTAGGTGTTATCACCCAAAAGAGAATGTCGTCGATGCTTATCGTCTTCGATATTTACGACGAAGCAAATAAGTATTCTGAAAGTTTCATTGAGAACTATCTCGCCATCAACGTCATTCCTGTGATCAAGCGTATCTATGGAGTAGGCGATGCGATGGTGATGGGTGCGGACTACAGTATGCGTATTTGGCTGAAGCCCGACGTGATGGCTCAGTATGGCCTGATGCCTACCGACATTTCAGCCGCACTTGCAGAGCAGAACATCGAGGCAGCTCCCGGACAATTTGGAGAAAGTGGCAACCAGAGCTTCCAATATGTCATGAGATACAAGGGACGTCTGACAGATGAACAGCAGTTTGACGATATCATCATCCGCGCCACTCCGGATGGCAATGTTCTTAGGCTTAAAGACGTGGCAGACGTTGAACTCGGTCGTCTATCCTATGGCTTCCACGCTACGGTCAACGGCCATATCGGCGTAGCTGCACTCGTCTTCCAGTCTCCGGGCTCCAATGCTACACAGGTGGTCAATCAGATTGTCGATGAGCTGGACAAATTCCAGAAAGAAGCACCTGATGGACTTAAGATTGGATACACACTCAACGTAAACGACTTCCTCTTCGCTTCAATCCATGAGGTAATCAAGACCCTGATCGAGGCTTTCGTGCTTGTGTTCCTGGTTGTCTTCATCTTCCTTCAGGATTTCCGGTCAACGCTCATTCCTATGATTGCTATCCCCGTGGCATTGATCGGAACATTCTTCCTGCTTTACATCTTCGGATTCTCCATCAACCTTCTGACCCTTTCTGCTCTTGTACTCGCGATTGCGATTGTCGTCGATGACGCCATTGTGGTGGTGGAGGCCGTGCATGCCAAGCTTGACCAAGGCTATAACTCTGCACGCCGCGCCTCTATCGACGCCATGAACGAGATAGGCAGCGCCATCGTCTCTATCACCCTTGTCATGATGCTCGTGTTCATTCCGGTCTCCTTTATGGGAGGCCCATCCGGGGTGTTCTACCGTCAGTTTGGTCTGACAATGGCAATGGCTATCTTCCTTTCTGCAATCAACGCCCTTACGCTCTCTCCCGCATTGTGCGCACTTTTCTTGAAACCACATAATGTCTCCAACGACAAGGCCGACCCGACGGGAGGTTATGAAGTGCCCAAAGACAAGGAAAAACTTCCTTTCCGCAAGCGTTTCTTCTATTGGTTTAATGTAGCCTTCGATGCCATGCTCGGCAAATACAAGAACTATGTCAAGTTCTTCCTCAACCATAAATGGCTTGGCTTCGGATCCGTGGCTGCATCTGTAGGCATTCTTGTCTGGCTTATGTCAACGACACCGACCGGTCTTGTTCCAAATGAAGACACAGGTTCGCTCATGGGCGTTGTCGACATGCCTCCCGCCACATCTCTTGAGAAGACCAAATCCATCATGGACCAAGTGGACAGCATAGCCAGGACAATCCCGGCCATCGAGACCACGACTGCCATCACCGGCTACAGCTTCGTGGGTGGTCAAGGCAACACTTATGGCTCATTCATCGTTAAGCTCAAGAATTGGGATGAACGTGATGCCGACACAGAGAACGCCACCGCCATTGTGCAACTCCTCGGACAGAAATGTTCGCAAATCAAAGATGGCCGTGTTATGTTCTTCCAGCCTCCTATGATTACTGGATATGGCGCCACCAACGGTTTTGAGCTTAAACTTCTTGATAAGACCGGCGGCGACCTCAACAATTTCTTCCAGGTTTATCAGAAATTCATCGCAGCCCTCAACGCACGTCCTGAAATTTCCATGGCCTATTCGACGTTCAACCCCGCTTTCCCGCAATATCTGGTAGATATAGACGTCGCTAAGGTTAAACAGGCCGGATTGACCCAGAATCAGGTCCTTTCCGCATTGCAAGGCTACTATGGAGGCATGTATGTATCCAACTTCAATAAGTTCGGCAAGCTCTACCGCGTCATGATGCAGGCAGCACCTGAATCAAGGGTAACTCCGGAAACGCTCAAGCAAATCAAAATCAGAAATGGAGCTGAAATGGCTCCAATTGACAACTTTGTCAAGCTGACACGTGTCTATGGCCCTGACGTAATCAACCGTTTTAATATGTTTACGTCTATCAATGTGACCGGAAATACCGCTCCAGGATTCTCCTCAGGCCAGGCTATTGAAGCCATTGCCCAAGTGGCTGAGCAAAATCTTCCGACGGGATTCGGTTACGATTTCTCAGGTCTTACCAGAGAAGAGGCAGCCACAGGATCCGGACAGACCGCCTATATATTTGCCCTCGTGCTATTGTTTGTCTACCTAATCCTATCAGCACAATATGAAAGCTACCTCCTTCCATGGGCGGTCATTCTTTCTGTGCCGTTCGGACTCATGGGCACGTTCATATTCGCGAAAATGATGGGCATCACCAACAATATCTACCTTCAGATTGCCCTTATCATGCTTATAGGTCTCTTGGCAAAGAACGCCATCCTTATCGTGGAATTCGCCCTTGAGCGTCGCCGCACGGGCATGAGCATTTTCAACTCGGCCCTTCAGGGAGCCGTGGCCCGTCTGCGTCCTATCCTGATGACTTCGCTTGCCATGATCATCGGCCTTATCCCCTTGATGATTGCAACCGGAGCGGGAGCCAACGGCAACAGAGCTCTTGGAGCGGGTGCCATCGGCGGCATGCTGATAGGCATGATTCTGCAGGTATTGTTTGTACCGGTCCTCTTCCTTGCATTCCAGGCTTTGCAGGAGAAGCTGTCGCCTCCGAAATGGAAAGACACCGACAACAGCGGAATCTCTTCAGAGCTTGAACAGTATCTACCACATAAATAAGACGCCATCATAATCAGTCCGGTTGTTTCAGTAGGGAATGACCACTGAGACAACCGGACTCAAGATTCTATAATATGAAATTATATAAGATATATGCAGTGGGAGCTTTGATGGCGGTCGCTTTCTCAAGCTGCCACATCTACAAGAAATATGAGCTGTCCTCCCAGGAAAGCGCCATTGCTGCGGATTTCCGGAAATCTATGGAAGCTCCCGTAGACTCCACTTCTCTTCCCTACCTTGGATGGGAAGACATATTCAAAGACCCGAAGCTTCAATCATTGATACGTCTGGCTCTTGCCAACAACAACAACCTCGACAATGCGAAGCTCAATGTTGACATTGCCCATGCCCAGCTAAAGGGAGCGAAGCTAAGCTATTTCCCGTCGATCGCGTTTACTCCCAACGGAGGGACTGCGAGCTATGGGGGAAGCAGAATGGAATGGAGCTACACCCTTCCCCTCGCTGCTCAATGGGAGATTGATGCCTTCGCAAAAATCCTCAACCGTAAGCGCGGAGCCCAAATGAATTATGAGATGAGCCAGGCCTACGAACAGGCTACACGTTCTCAGATTGTCTGTGGTGTTGCCAACACATATTACTCACTCGTGATGCTTTACCAACAGCTTGATCTCACGAAGCGTACTTCAGAAATCTGGAAAGAGCAGGTAGAGACCATGCAACTCCTTAAGGAGGCAGGACATACGAATGAGGCCGCCGTAGTGCAAAGCCGAGCCAACCTCTACAACATCATGAGTTCGATTCCGACCCTTGAGACATCGATCCATCAGTTGCAGAATACGATGTCGCTCCTTCTCAACACATATCCGCAGACCTGGGAAGTATCCTCAGATCTATCTTTTGACATTCCCAAGCAGATTGTGGAAGGTGTGCCTGTCTCATATCTCGCTGCTCGTCCGGATGTACGTGCCGCCGAACGTTCGTTAGCAGCCGCCTACTATTCCACCAACAGCGCCAGAGCTGCATTCTATCCCTCAATCGTTGTATCTGCGCAGGGAGGATTCACAAATCTTCTCGGCTCGATGATTAAGAATCCCGGAGAATGGTTTATACAACTTGCAGGACAGCTCACCGCTCCTATTTTCTCCAGAGGCCAGAATATCGCGACTCTTCAAGCTGCCAAGGCTCAGCAAAAGCAAGCACTCAACAATTTCGAATCTGCAGTGCTCGGAGCAAGTGCTGATGTCAGCGACGCCCTTGTCTCATATCACAAGAACGTGGAACGCCGTCAATACCTCGAACTTCAGGTCGACCAGCTTGAGAAGTCGGTGGAATACACCAATGAATTGTTTATGTACAATCCGGGCACGACATATCTTGAGGTGCTGACTGCCCGTTCAGGTTTGCTAAATGCCCAATTGGCACTCATAGCCAACTGGCATGAGAAAGTGTCCTCGCTCGTATCGCTCTATCAGGCGGTGGGCGGTGGCCGTTAATTATTATAACCTTAAATCCTTCAATCATGGCAAAAATCAGTAATCTCGCCCTTGTCCATCCGGATGCAAAGTTGGCCGACAGTGTTGTTGTCGATGCGTTCGTTTATATCGACCGCAATGTCGTAATCGATGAAAACTGCCACATCCATTCCCATGCAAGTGTCTTGTCGGGTTCGCGCATCGGCAAGAACAATGAAATATTCGAAAGTGCCATAATAGCGGCCAAACCCCAGGATTTTCGTTGGAAGGGAGAGGATTCTCTTGTTGTCATAGGCGACAACAACAAAATCCGCGAACAGGTCATTATCAACCGTAGCATTCATCCCGGAGGAGAAACTCGAGTAGGGAATGATTCTTTCATCATGGCACAGGCTCACATCGGCCATGATTCTGAAGTCGGCAATCATTGCGTGCTCGGCAATTCCGTGAAAATAGCCGGCGACGTAAAGATTGGCAACTGCACGATTCTTTCGTCTCATGCTCTCGTTCATGAGAATTGTCATATTGGCGACTGGGTTCTCATCAAGGGCGGATGCAGGGTAAACGGCAACGTCCCTCCGTTTGTCGTGATGGCCCACAATCCGATCACCTACTATGGAGTCAATGCCTACATTCTAAAGCAAGGTAAGAAATCGGAGGCCATAATCGATGACATTGCCAAATGCTATCGTCACGTCTATCAAAACAGCGCTTCAGTCTTCAACGCATTACGCAGAATACATGAAGACATTGATCCCTCTCCCGAAAGAGATGCAATAATTGATTTCATAGAGGGTCATGGCATGAAGCTAGCGGCACTTCCGCAAGTGGATATGGAATAATTCCTATTGAGAGGGGTCTAATTCAAACACCCTCTTAGATGTGTCAACAAAAAGGGATCGGCAAAACCGCGGTTTTGCCGATCCCTTTTTGTTGACACATCTAAGGCTCAAAGACATGACAAAATACGATATAATAGCAATTTCTTAGAGTAAACGTCCGTAAACGTCCCATAAACCGCCTTGCCTGACTGGAAGGGCGGTGTTAATTTTGCGGAGTAACCAAAAAACATGGATTATGACCGCAAAAGATTTCACAGAATTTCACGCCCTCGTCGAGCAGTTCCAGGGAGAGATGTCGCTCAAGGACATTTGTATGCAGGAAGGCATCGACTACAGGAGCTACATCTCATGGCGCAAGCGTATGGGATATTCCAGAAGCAGGAAGCCAGCCGCCCCGGCCACAATGGTAGAGCTGGAGGTCATGGACCTTCCGTCCATGCCGGCATCGGCGGGCACGGCAAAGGTGCACATCGAGTTTGAGAACGGTCTTGTCCTCGACCGGGGGTCCATGGAGGTGGACAGGCTGACCGAGTTCCTTGACAAGATAAAACCGGTGCTATGCTTGAGTTGAACGACAATCTGAGGTTCTATATCTTCAACGGGAAGACGAACCTGCGTGGCGGATACATGCGCATGTGCGCCACCGTCAGGGAAGAGATGAAGTCGGACCCTCGCGACAGCCGCAACGTCTATGTCTTCATCAACCGCAGCCGCACCATCATACGCATGCTTCACTATGAGCGTGGATTCTATGTGGTATATGAGAAACGCCCGGAGAACGGTCGCTTCAAAAAGCCGATATACGACTCCCAGACTGGAAAAAACAAAATTTCCTACGCGGACCTGGTTTGTCTCACAGAGGGGCTGAAACGCACCGAGATCAAGCTTCCGGAGGCTGGCATGGAGGATACAAAGATTTGATATATAGCAAATTAAATGGTTGAATTGTTTGCATATCTCATTGATTTTTTGTAAATTTGCATCATGAAAACCAACCGTGCCGACATAGAATTCTACCGCGAGATGATGGATCACTTTCAGGAGGAAAGCGCATCCAAGTCGGCACAGGTGCGCGCCATGCAGGACGAGATTGCGGCTCTGAGGCGGGAAAACTCCGTGGCGAAGGAATCCCATAGCGAAGACATGGAGCGTCTGCGTCAGTCACATAGCGAAGACATGGAGCGTCTGCGTCAGTCACATAGCGAGGACATGGAGAACCTCAGGAAATCACATGCCGAAGAGATGGAAAAGATGCGGCTGTCGTTTGAGAGAAGGCTCGACCGTATGGCCGAGGCCAACGCGGGACTGGCCTCGCAGCTCGGCGATGCGTTGGCGTCCGGAAAGCTTGCAAGAGCCAGGAAGTACGCAAGGTCATCCGAACAGCGCAATCTGCTGAACAACCGCAAGGGAGTGAACCGGACGGAGGAAGAGAATGACTCTGACGGCACTCCGCCTGCCGGCTCCGGCCGGCAGGATGCGGCCGATGCGGAAAACACGAAATCCAAAGGTAAGGCCAGAGCCAAAGGAAAGCCTGAGGGCAAGGCCCGCTTCGACGAGGTGGTGGAGCATCCGATGGAAGAGAATATGGTCCTTCCCGAAGGTGCGAGACTCCTTCCGGGCGAGATGTGGTTTGAGGTGGTCGAATACATACCGGGACGCACCGCATGTCACCGTTACCCGTACAGGCGCTATGTACTGGAACTTCCTGAAGACGCAGACAAGGAAACCGTGTTCGGCGACACGCTGCCTTCGGGGATACGCGCCAAATGCCCGGTGGCCGGCTGTATGCTGTCGGCGCCAATGATCGCTTTCATAATGACGCAGAAGTACGCCTATCATCTTCCTCAGAAACGTGTCAGGATGATGCTCCGCGACATGGGGGCGCACATACCGCGCACCACGCTCAACCGCTTTTACATGCATGGTGCCGACGCATTGCTGGCAATGCTCGGGGAAACCTTCCGCGACGAGGTGCGGAAAGGCGGGTATTTTATGGTTGACGAGACCCTGCAGACAGTCGGGGTGGACAATAGGGAACTCGGGCGCAGGTATATGAACCGCTATCTGTGGGAGTTCTACAACAGGGAGAAAGGCCTGGTGGAATATGTCTATGAGGAGGGAAGCCGGGGACAGAACGTACTGAGGTCATTCTTTGACTCTGATCCACAGACATTGGAAATGCTGATATCATGCGACGGATACAACGCCTACCGGCTCTTCGACTCCGATGAGTACCCCGGGGTGACCGTCGTCGGATGCTGGACACATGCGCGCCGGAACTTCATCGATGCGCTTCCCTCATGCCGCAAGCCGTGCGGGGAGATGATCTCCATGACAGGAGGTCTCTTCGAAAACAAGGCGGTATGTGCGGAACTGGGCTTTACCGAAGACAACAGGCTGGCTTATCGCAAAAAGAACACAAAGCCCCTCCTCGACACGATAAAGGCCGCCGCCGACAGGATGTGGAACGATCCCGGGCTTATGGCGGTCGGACTGCTCAAAAAGGCCGTGGGGTACCTCCGTAATCAATGGGACCACCTGTCCAATATCCTGAAGTCCGGTGTCCCTGAGATATCCAACAACCTGTCCGAACAGCGGGTCAAGCCGATAAAGCTCTCGCTTAAGAACTGCCTGAACATCGGGAGTGAGGAAGCGGCAAAAAAAACATGCCTTCATGCATTCTCTTGCCGAGAGCAGCCGGTTGTGCTCGGTCAACATAGCCGACTACTTCACGAGTCTGTTCAGACATGCAAGGTCGACCCTGTCTTCAGACGACCTGCGCGGGTTGCTTCCCAACCATTACACCGCAAAATGTTAAAATCACTTCGTCAGTAAGATTTTTTTAATGACATGAAAAATTAAAGTGTCCGAAACTTCAGGTACTTAAGAAAGTCATGCGCCATATGGGACGTTTACTTTCTTAGATTTCGGATGGTCGGGACAGTGATTTTTGACAACCCCGGAATTTTAAGGAAAATCAATCTTAGACATAGTCTAATCTATTTATCTTTCTCCTTAGCATAGATTTCCTTATCATGTCAGCTTAAAATCCGGGGATTTTATGTAAATTTGTAAAAACATTTTATGCAATCGACATGGATATTAAAAAACTCTCTATTCGGGCCCTTTCCGGTTTGGTCTACATAGCATTGATAATAGGATGCGCATTATGGGGTATTTATCCTTTCACCTGGATGGCCGCGATTTTTGCGACAATAGCCGTCATTGAGTTTGAGAAAATCACACATGAACTCAGTCCCAAGACTTTTCCCACATTGCTTCTCGACATCGCGGGAGTCATATGCCTTGTTTTCTCTTGGCTCTTCTACCCTCTTCTGATCTGGATTTTAATCATGATCTGCCGCATGACTATGCAGCTCTATTCCAAAAGTGAATCGCCAATTGCAGATCTTGCCCGGTCGATGATGGCTCAAATATATATAGGCGTTCCTTTATGCCTGATGTGTCTTGTCGCTTGGCTTTGGAACCTGCATGTGGTGCTTGGCCTGTTTTTTATGATATGGATCAACGATACGGGAGCTTTTATCGTAGGCAGCACTTTGGGTAAGCACAGGCTGTTTGAACGCATATCCCCGAAAAAATCCTGGGAAGGATTTTTTGGAGGATTGCTGTTCAACCTTATCGCAGCTTTCTTATTCTATAAATATTGTGGCGACTTTTTTTCTCTCGATGGCCTGTCGCTTGCCGGATGGCTCGGACTTGGGGCTATCGCAACGGTATTCTCTACTTGGGGAGATTTAGTTGAATCCATGATTAAGAGAAATCTTCACATCAAAGACAGTGGCAATATAATCCCCGGACACGGCGGCATTCTCGACAGGATAGACTCCCTGTTGTTTGTCATGCCGGTGGCCCTTGTCTATTTGTATTTAATCGCGTTATTGTAGGCGTCATCAGTATTTTGAATACACAGAAGACAGATTGCATTGTTCTATGTCCATTGCAATCTCATCTAAGAGTTTTCAAATTGTATGGGTTACGATATGGTTCACTTCACACGAAACCAATACCCGATTGTCCCGACAATAGACATCTGGTTTGAAGCACTATAAACATCGCTTCTCTTGGCCGAGAAGATATTTCCAAGACCATAATAAAATCTTGCCTCTAATGCAATAGAATTACGTTTTGACAAGTTGAATTCTGCGCCGAGACCGGCACTGATTCCATAGTCAATCTTCTGCTTTACGTCTAAAAGCATTTGCTGATTCATGCGATTGTTGACAGGAAAGCCGGGCAAAGATGTCATCTTGCTGGGATTGAAATTGGCTTTGACTTTATCTCCAAGGAATAGCCCGACCTGAGGACCGGCATTGAAAAAGAACTTCCCTCTTCTTCCAAAGAATATATGTGCCATAACCGGAAGCTCCAAATAGTTCAGAGTCCTTGAATAATTGTAAGGAGCATCTTCGAAATCCTCTTCCCAACCTCTCTGCACGAAATTCAATTCGGCAATCAATCCAAAATGATTCTCCTCTATATATCTAAACATGAATCCGCCGGACATGCCCATCTTCATCTTCTGATCTACTGATGGATTGAAGAAGACTCTTGAAAAGTCTACCCCTCCCTTAACCCCTATCGCCACGTTGGAACTATAGTGGGTCTGGGCATTGGCTGACAAGCTCGCCATGCCTATTGCCGCCACCGTAAGGAATCCGGCTGCTATACGCTTGAATGATTTATTGCTTTTCATCTAATCTCAATCTTGTCAATACTCCCGGATGGACGAAATTTAAGAACATATACCGAGGGATTGAGGAAACCTCCCCAATTGCTCACTCTTTGCAACCTGAAGTCTGTCTGAATGCCTTGCGGCTGTCTATTAGCCGGCTGATTATAGTCTCCTCCATTTTGAGCAGTGGAATTAACAAAAAAGTTGGCTATGTCAAAGCCGGAAACCGCAAAATTCGGAAATGACTTGATAGGAGCTTGACCAAATAATTCCGTAAATTTATCAACGAAATTTCTTCCCTCCTCACTATCGGCATCAAACCAACACCTTGCGGGGACAACAATCTCGGCAGCATCAAACCTATTATTGAAAGATTCTGTCATCGTCACCCAGTTTGGTCTTCCGACAATCGTCAAATCCGCCACCGGATGCTTTTCCCGGATTATCGAAACCGTGGCGAGCAACTCATTTACGTCATCTTTTTTCTGAGGGAATGCATATATCAGATATGATTCGTCATCGCTGATTTCATATTCCGCCAAAGAATTTATCGACATTTTTTTTGTCTTGGTCTCAGGGAAATTATTTTTAAGAAGCTCGGCTATTCCATCGTTTTCATCTTCTATCCCGACCATCAACAGCTCTCTATTGCCGTAGTCCTCTGTTAAAGACTCTGCAATCTGCTCGTTGAAAAGCGATGAAGGTGGCAAAATCTGCACTATCGAAGGATTGTCTTCGTATAGCTCATTCCGCACATCAAAGGCATTCACGATTTCAAGATGATTGCTCTCTCCGTAATCTGCAAGGAATGCGGGGAAGTTCTTATCGGCCGTAGCTATCAACAGATTAGGCTCAAAAGAATCAAGTTCATCCGTGACACTTGTTGTCGACTTTCTCCCGTCGATCACTTTTAATCTAATCTTAAACGGAGAATCCTTTAATCCGTCGAGAGCCATAAGGACTCCACGACTAAAATCAACGTCTTTTTTCGAAACCGGATCATCAAGAAGCATAGCTACTCTGACCTCTCTGAGCTGCTCCAAACCTGAGTCTATCTTATGAATCGAATCATACAGCTCACGGATTCCGTCTTCAGATAGTTCTCGTGGATCAATGTCATTCACTTGCTTTTCAACTTTCACAGTCTCAATGACAGGGATATTCAATATATCGTTTTTCTCAGGTAAGGCCACCTCTTCATTGGCTTCCTTAAGCGTCTCGACATCCACTCCTGTCTTCTTCGATATTGACGACCAAGAGTCTTTCTTTTTCACTTTATAGCTGTCGATGCTTGCAAGACGTTCCTCCTCAACAAGCTCCGTACGATACCTGTCGCTGTTGGAATCAACATTAATCCTGACCGTATCCCCAATTCTGAAATTGACTTCAGAGATACCGGGATTTGCCTTGAGTATGTCTTCCACAGATGTTCTGTATCTTTTAGCCAATGCATAAAGTGTATCCCCGGGTTTGACAACATAATATAAGTATTTATTCTCAACGGCCGCAGGCGACTGTTGAAATTCGAGTGACTGTCCGGCCTTTATACCGTATTTGGAATCCGGATATTGGGCATAAATGACATCAAGCGGTATGTTATATTGCCGGGATATACTGTATACGGTCTCTCCTTTTTTCACCACATGCCTTATTGGCTCGTAGACTGTATCAACTGGCTCAATCGCAGATTCAACCTTGGTGACCATCGTCACCTTTCCTGTGGGGTAGTAAAGTCGTGTCCCTTTTTTCATATCGGACGTGGCATTAGGATTCAACCTCACCAATTCCTCTATGTCCCAATCATATTTTCGGGCGATGCCATATATCGACTCCCCTTTCTTGATTTCGTGGTAATAATATTCCTTGCCCAGAATTTCCACTTTTGGAAGTTCCGGGGAGGAAGCGAGCGTTGATTGAAACGCCATCGAGAACGCCACCAAAGGCAGCAAACGAGAATACTGTTTCATAGCTGCAAAATTAATCAAATTTCAGCAATATTGACCTATGACTTACTCATTTTATTGCATGCGCTTTCGATATTTTATCATTCCATCATTCTATCCAATTTATGAAAATGTCATTTTGAAAATAAATATGGCCCGGAGTATAGGTTTATTCCCCGATTTTTGATAAATTTGCATCATATTAACTACTATAAAATATCATGATGACAGATAAAATCTTACTTTCAGCCAAATGGCCCGAAATGCCCTCTTTTGAAAAGGGCATACGCCGAGCGCCCGACAGAGGCTACACCCTTACGACTGAAAAGACAATCACCGCCTTAAAGAACGCACTTCGCTATCTTCCGGAAGAGCTTCACGAAAAAGCGGCTCCGGAATTTCTTGAAGAACTGACCACAAGAGGACGTATATATGCCTACAGATGGCGTCCTCAAGGAGACCTCAAAGCCAAACCAATTGACGACTACGAAGGGAAATGTCTTGCAGGGAAGGCTTTCCAAGTCATGATTGACAATAACCTCTGCTTTGACATAGCTTTATATCCATACGAACTCGTCACCTATGGGGAGACAGGCCAGGTCTGTCAGAATTGGCTTCAGTATCGTCTTATTAAAAAATATCTTGAGCAGCTGACCGACGAGCAAACCCTTGTCATAGAATCAGGACATCCATTAGGTCTTTTCCCATCAAAAAAGGACGCACCCCGTGTCATAATAACCAATGCAATGATGGTCGGCATGTTCGACAATCTTCATGATTGGCACGAAGCCATGCAAATGGGTGTAGCCAACTACGGGCAGATGACAGCCGGAGGATGGATGTACATAGGCCCTCAAGGAATCGTGCACGGAACGTTCAACACTCTTTTGAACGCCGGCAGGATGAAACTTGGCGTGCCTCACGACGGCGACTTGTCGGGACATCTTTTTGTTTCATCCGGGCTTGGAGGCATGAGCGGAGCACAACCCAAAGCAGCAGAAATCGCGGGGGCTGCCGCTATCATTGCGGAAGTCGACCTCTCAAGAATCCAGACAAGAAAGAGTCAGGGATGGGTGCAAGAAGTGACTGATTCCATCCCACATGCGTTCAGCCTGGCAACCTCGGCCATGAAAGATAGACATCCCATCTCAATAGCTTATCTTGGAAATATTGTAGACCTTCTTGAGTATGCTGTGAATAACGGCATACATATCGAGCTGCTGAGTGACCAGACATCTTGCCATGCCGTATATGAGGGAGGATATTGCCCCGCCGGTCTGACATTCGAGCAACGCACCGAACTCCTGCATGAAAATCCTTCAGCATTCAGGCAGAAAGTCGATGAATCGCTCCATCGCCACTATAAGGCAATAAAGGCATTGACAGAAATGGGCACTTATTTCTTCGATTATGGCAACTCCTTTATGAAAGCCATTTATGATGCGGGAGTAAAGGAAATATCTAAAAATGGCATCGACGAAAAGGATGGATTTATATGGCCTTCATACGTGGAAGACATTATGGGGCCAATGCTGTTCGACTATGGATATGGCCCGTTCAGATGGGTATGCCTTAGCGGTAAGCATGACGATCTGATAAAGACCGACAGAGCCGCCATGGAATGTATCGACCCCAATCGTAGAGGCCAGGACCGCGACAACTACAACTGGATTCGTGATGCGGAGAAAAATGCCCTTGTCGTGGGAACCCAAGCCAGAATCCTTTATCAAGATGCCATGGGACGTCTTAAAATAGCCCTTCGCTTTAATGAAATGGTAAGAAACGGGGAAGTAGGACCCATTATGCTTGGCAGAGATCATCATGACGTCAGCGGCACCGATTCTCCGTTCCGGGAGACTTCCAACATCAAAGATGGGTCGAACGTCATGGCAGACATGGCTGTGCAGTGTTTTGCCGGCAACTGTGCAAGAGGCATGAGTCTCGTGGCTCTCCATAATGGAGGAGGCGTAGGCATAGGAAAAGCCGTAAACGGGGGGTTTGGAATGCTATGCGACGGCTCGGAACGTGTGGACGAAATTCTCAGGAATGCTATGCTTTGGGATGTCATGGGTGGTGTGGCGCGTCGGTCGTGGGCTCGAAACGAAAACGCAATCTCAACAGTGAAGGAATGGAATGAGACTCAATCACAAAACGGATTTATGATTACCGAACCATTCTTGGCAGACGAGAAGCTGATCAGAGACTTAATCGAAAATAAATAAACAAAATCTCCCTTGGCGGAATCCGACACGACGTATTCCGGCGCAGTGGAATCATACTTATACAAGAATGAAACAGATAATAGAGTGCGTGCCCAACTTTTCAGAGGGACGTGACAAAAACATAATCGACGCCATAGTCGCTGATATCGAGAAAGAGGGAAAGATAAAAGTCCTCGATGTTGATCCCGGAGAAGCCACCAACAGGACTGTCGTGACTTTCGTCGGCGAGCCAGAAGCAGTAGTCGAGGCTGCTCTCAGAGGCATGAAGAAGGCAGCTGTATTAATAGATATGCGTAAGCACCATGGCGCACATCCACGAATGGGAGCCACCGACGTATGTCCACTGATTCCTGTCAGCGGCATCTCGCTTGAGGAATGTGCCTCCCTTGCCCGCAGACTTGCTGATCGCGCAGCTAAAGAACTGAATATCCCATGCTATTGCTATGAGGCTGCCGCATTCACGCCAGAACGCAAAAATCTTGCCGTATGCCGCCAAGGCGAATATGAAGGACTGCACGACAGAATGGGCAAGGATGGTGAAGGCCCCGACTATGGCGACCGTCCTTTTGACGAGGATGTGGCCCGCACGGGATGCACAGCTGTAGGAGCACGTGATTTTCTCATCGCTGTCAATTTCAATCTCAACACCACCTCGACAAGACGGGCCAATGCTATCGCGTTTGACGTGCGAGAAAAAGGTCGCTCTATGCGCGAGGGAGGCAAGCCCAATGGCAAACCTATTAAGGATTCCGAGGGCAATACAATAATGATTCCCGGCACTCTCAAAGCGACTAAGGCCATAGGATGGTTTATCGATGAATATGGGATTGCCCAGGTGTCGATGAATATTACGGACATATCCACAACCCCGCTACACGTAGCTTTCGATGAAGTATGCCGCGCTGCCGCCGCACGCGGCGTGCGTGTCACGGGAACCGAGATTGTTGGCTTGGTGCCTAAGCGCACGATGATCGATGCAGGGAAACATTATCTCCGCCTGCAACAACGATCTGCCGGCACAAGCGAGAATGAGATAATTAAAATAGCCGTGAAATCGATGGGGCTTGATGAGTTAAAGCCTTTTGTGCGCGAAGAAAAAATAATAGAAGACATGCTTGCGGATAAGCATGGGAAAAAGCTTGTCGATATGACTTGCAAAAATTTCGCTGAAGAGACGGCATCTGAATCTCCGGCTCCCGGGGGAGGAAGCATATCTGCATATATGGGCGCTTTAGCAGCGGCATTAGGGACCATGGTGGCCAACCTTTCAGCCCACAAAGCGGGTTGGGACGAACGATGGGAGGAATTTTCCGACATCGCTGAAAAAGGCCATGCAATCCAGGACCGTCTTATTGCCCTCGTGGATGAAGACACGGATGCGTTCAACAGAATTATGGCAGTGTTCGCAATGCCTAAAAAGACTCCGGAAGAGAAAGAAGCCCGCTCGAAAGCACTTGAGGAAGCCACTCTGTATGCAACCGAAGTGCCCCTAAGAACTATGCAAGCAGCCTACGACACCTTCGGAATCCTTCAAGCCATGGCAGAGAAAGGAAACCCGGCTTCCATCAGTGATGCCGGTGTTGGAGCTCTTGCCGCACGAAGTGCCGTAATCGGAGCCCATCTCAATGTCAGAATAAATGCTGCCGGTCTTAAAGACAGAGAAAAGGCGGAAGAATTGCTGACGGCGGCTTCAGTATTGGCAGGTGCTGCAGTTGAAAAGGAGATGGAGATTCTAAAGATTGTCGATAAGGTGATTGACAAGAGCTGATAATGCATACAATGAACAAGAATATCATAATCAAAAACGCCACAGTTGTCACACCTTTGGGAAAAACTCCCAAAGGCGGAGACAGCATGGGCGATTTACAAGTAATCGAAAATGCCACGGTAATAGTGACCGACGGCATAATATCATTTGTCGGCAGCTCTGTCGATGCTTGCACACCCGCAGATTATACCTACACCGTAATCGATGCTGCCTCACGCGTTGTCTTGCCCGGATTTGTCGATTCCCATACTCATTTGATTTTCGGAGGCTTTAGGCCAGATGAGTTCGGATGGAGATTGAACGGAGAGACATACATGGAGATCATGCAACGCGGAGGGGGCATACAGTCTACTGTCAATGCCACACGATCAGCAACCATTGGAGAACTTCAAGAAAAAGGACAATGGTTTATTGACAAGATGAGCGAGATGGGAGTTACCACTGTAGAGGCAAAGAGCGGATACGGCCTTGACACTGCATCCGAACTGAAAATGCTTGACGTAATCAACAATCTTGCCAAAGTTCCGAATCAAAAACTGAATATAGTAGCCACTTTCCTCGGAGCTCATGCCGTGCCAACGGAATACAAGGGGCGTACAGCTGATTACGTCGACCTCTTGATTCGCGAAATGATTCCTGCCGTGAAAGGGAAAGCCGAATTCTTTGATATCTTCACAGAGAAAAATGTCTTTGAGATTGAGGATTCCAGAAAATTGCTAAACGCGGCTAAGGAAGCAGGGTTCAAACTAAAACTCCATGCAGATGAAATCGTGACGCTTGGAGGAGCCGAACTTGCGGCAGAGACCGGAGCCGTGTCGGCCGACCATCTGCTACATGTCAGCGACGTGGGAATTAAGAGAATGGCCCAGGAGGGGGTTGTGGCGACATTGCTTCCGCTTACGGCTTTCTCCCTTCGTGAACCTTATGCCCCTGCTCGAAAATTCATAGAAGCAGGCGCAGCCGTCGCACTTGCCACAGACTTGAATCCCGGCAGTTGTTTCTCAGGCTCCATCCCTTTGACCATAGCCCTCGCTTGCATCTATATGCATATGTCGGTCGAAGAGACTATAACAGCCTTGACTCTTAACGGAGCAGCCGCTCTCGGGAAAGCCAACGAAATAGGAACAATCGAACCCGGTAAAAAAGGAGACCTCATTATGCTTGAATTCCCCAACTACCGAATGCTACCCTATTACGTCGGAATGAACTGCGTCAACACCACAATCCATCAAGGGAATATCGTATATTCCAGAAAGACTCATAACAATCCTTTTTAATCATGAACAATCAAAATACGTATGCAATAGGTTCAGGTCTCCTGACATATGACATCATTGAGCATATCTTGAAGGAAGACATGAAGCTGACTCTATCTGACGATGCAAAGAAAAAAATCAATCATTGCCGGGAATACCTCAACCGGAAAGAAGAAGATTTTTCAAAACCGGTCTATGGCGTGACCACAGGATTCGGCTCCCTTTGCGACAGGACAATTTCAAAAGAGCAACTTTCCACTCTTCAGGAAAACCTCGTCAAGAGCCATTCCTGCAGCGTGGGTACTCCTGTGGATGCCGTGGTCGTCAAGCTTATGTTGCTGCTTAAAGCTCACGCATTGTCGATGGGTTTCAGCGGAGTGCAAGTAGCCACTGTGGAGAGGATAATCGATTTCTACAACAACGGAATCCTACCGGTGGTCTACGATCGTGGTTCGCTCGGGGCTTCGGGCGACCTTGCTCCATTAGCCAATCTTTTTCTTCCCCTGATTGGAGAAGGAGAGGTGGTCTATCGGAATCAACACTTTTCCGGAACTGAGATTCTTAAAAGATTCGGGTGGGAACCTATAAAATTACAGTCGAAAGAGGGTTTGGCTCTACTGAATGGCACCCAGTTCATGAGTGCCAACGGAATAAAAGCATTGATTGACGGCTGGCATCTTGTCAACTGTTTCGATCTTTTCGGGGCAATGAGCCTTGAGGCCTATGACGGACGTATCGAACCATTCCTTGATTGCCTACATCAAGTGCGTCCTCACAGAGGCCAGATTGAGACCGCCGAAATTTTCCGCCGTATTCTCAAAGGCAGCGAGATTATTGATAGGGATAAACAGCACGTGCAGGATCCATACTCATTCCGGTGCATCCCCCAAGTGCATGGCGCGGTTAAGGACGCCATGCACCACGTGACCGAAATTCTCCACATTGAAATAAATTCAGTGACTGATAACCCTACAGTATTTCCTGACGAAGATCTGGTCGTGAGTGGCGGCAACTTCCATGGAGAACCAATTGCGTTGGCTTTTGATTATATGGGCGTGGCACTTCACGAACTTGGTAATATTTCAGAGCGAAGAGTGGCGCAATTGATTCTCGGCAAGCGAGGACTTCCGGAATTTCTCGTTGCAAAGCCGGGGCTTAATTCGGGATTCATGATTCCCCAATATGCAGCAGCTGCAGTAGTCAGCCAAAACAAAATGTACGCCTGGCCCGCATCATGCGACTCTATAGTAAGCTCCAACGGACAAGAAGATCTTGTCTCAATGGGAGCCAACTCTGCAACAAAGCTCCACAAAATAATCGACAATCTTAAGATAATCGTAGCCGTAGAACTGATGAATGCTGCCCAAGGAATTGATTTCCGACGTCCGCTGAAATCTTCCCCACAGATTGAAAAGGTCATGACCGAATATCGCAAGGCGGTGCCTTTCGTGGAAGACGATGTGGTCATGGCTGATTATTTGAAAGCCACCCAAGATTTTCTCGAACAGTTTGATGTAGTCATTGAATAAAAATTGAGTCCGGACGGCATGGTCATGCTGTCCGGACCAAAATTCTTCTATTTTCCCTTTCGAGATTGCTGCCGGCAACAAGTCGGATGCATCTCCTTATGCAAATATATATATCGAATGAAAAATATCAAATGTCCGAATTGCGGAACTGTGTTCAAGGTTGACGAAAGCGACTATGCCGCCATAGTCTCTCAGGTCAGGAATTCTGAGTTTGACGATGAAATAAAAAAACGCATTGAAGAGCTGAATGAAAAACATGCCGCCCAAGAAAAAGCTGCCGCAGCCGAATCGCAAAGACAGCATGAGAAAACGATAGCCGACAAAGAACGAGAACTTGCCAACCTTGAGAAGGAGATTCAAAGGCTAAAGGGAATAATCGACAACAACGAAGACAGGAAGAAAGCTGAACTGGCTGTGGCGACAGCTGAGTCCAATCGAAAATTGGCTGAACTGAAGGCTGACAAGGAGAAGGCTATCGCCAAACTGAAGACAGACATCGCCACTTCTGAAAAGCAACACGAACTCGACATACTTGCCGAACGGAACGCCGCCAAAGATGAGCTATACAAGAAAGACGAGACAATAGCAGCCCTCAATCTTCAGATGAAGGCTGAACAGGCAGCTGCTAAAAACAAAGAAATTGAGCTAAAGGAACATCATGCCAATGCGCTTCGAGGCAAACAAGAGGAAATCGACCGACTGAAAGATTTTAAGTCAAGACTATCAACCAAAATGCTCGGAGAATCGCTTGAACAGCATTGTGCCATATCTTTCGCACATATGCAAAGCATGGGTATGTTTCCCGATGCGTTCTTTGATAAGGACAACGACATCAAGACAGGCACTAAAGGGGATTTCATATTTCGGGATTTCTTCAATGGATTTGAATACGTCTCGGTCATGTTTGAAATGAAAAACGAAGCCGACACAACAGCAACAAAACACAAGAACACAGACTTTCTCGAAAAACTTGACAAGGACCGCAGAGAAAAAAACTGCGAATACGCCATTCTTGTTTCCATGCTCGAACAAGACAATCCCTTATATGACAATGGCATCGTGGATTTCTCCCATCTTTATCCCAAAATGATGGTCATACGTCCGCAATTCTTCATTCCCATTCTAAGGATTCTGACTCAATCTTCATCGAAAAATCTCCGACAGATAATTGATTTGCGCCAACAGCTTGACGTGGCTCAGGCTCAATCGCTCGACGTCACCAAGCTCATGCAAAAGGTTGAAAAATTTCGTAATGCCTTTGGAAAGAATCTCCAGACCGCCCAGGCAAAATATGAAGCTGCCATGACCGGGATAGACAAAATCATAGCCAATCTTGAAAAACAAATTTCCGACTTAAGGGCCGTGAAAGCCAATTTTGAGACTTCTGAGCAACGCCTACTCAAGGCGAATGAAGTCCTTGAGGAAGATTTCACAATTAAAAAGCTGACTCACGGCAACCCTACAATGCGTGCAAAACTTGAGGAAGCAGCAAAATCTCCGGACTAAGAAAGCGTCTTAATCGGCAGACTCTTAGCATTTTCATTAAAATTTCGAGGCCGTAGGGCGGTGATTTTAAGGAACGCGCTTATTATCCGGAGTCAGCTTCCTGACTACATGGCATGGACTCCCGAATGCCAATACACCGGATGGAATGTTTTTAGTCACGAGGCTACACGCTCCAACCACACTTCCCTCTCCGATTTCAACGCCCGGCATTATGGTCACACCGGCACCAAGCCATGCGCCGTCGCCTATCTTTATCGGCAACGCCCGCATCACTCCCTTAACTCTCTCTTCCCTATCAAGAGAATGAGTTATCGTGCATATTGTAGTGTTCGGGCCGATGAACACGTCATCTCCTATTTCAACCAAAGCTTCGTCTAATATGCTGAGATTAAAATTGCAAATAACTCTATCACCAATACGGATGTTGTTACCTATGTCGCATCGGAATGGGGAATGAATAATGCAGTCTTCTCCGATATTGCCAAGCAAACCGCGTAACACCTCTTTTCTTTTCTTTTTCGCGGAAGGTGGCAAAGAATTAAGCAGGAAGCATAGATCGGCAGCACTTTCAAGTGACTCCCCTATCTTCCCGTTGAATCCATTATGCCATCTTCCGGATGACATTTCCTTTAGTGCATCCATACTCAACCACTTTTTAACTCACTCCCTATAATACACTTACTGATATATTCTCGACACATCACATTCTCCGGAGGGTCTTTCAAAATTGGAAAAATATTCTTCCAACTGCCTGCTGCCAACGATCTGATCATTCGCGCCAAGCCCTTTTCTTCCTTCCAGACGTTTTTCCAATGTCTCAAACGGCACCTCCATATATATGAACCCAAGGGAAGCATAATGTTTTCTGCATATCGACCGAATTTCATTACGCTTGCTCAACTTGCACATAGTGGCGTCCACAACCACTCTACTACCCTCTTCAAGGCTCCTGCAAAGGCTTTCGGTAAGAATCTTCCAAGATGATTGGAAAATCTCCATTTTTTGATAATCCGGCATATCCGGGAATGAGTCCCCATACCGGTCCCAAATTATTTCATCAGAGGAAATTCTCTTGAATCCGAATATCTCCAACAATTTAGAAAGGTATGTTTTGCCGCTACCACTTACGCCACACATTGCGACAACCTGAAGCTTTTCTAAAGAAGCCAAGAAACCTTCAGGCAGTCTTCCATCTTCTTTAAAATTACCAATCATTTTTTCCATAATCGCATATCAATGATGAATCGTTGCCCCAATCGCAACACGTCGAAGTAGCATAATTAAAGTTGTATTTCGCAATTCCAAGATCAATAAGCATTCTCCGATCATCCTCCTTTACAAATGCACACAATTCACTGCTACTCTCTTCCTGCTTAATATGAATCCTTACCGGCCGTCGATTCAAAGCAGATGGAGCACAGGCTACGGCCTTGAGCCCCGCTATTATAAACGGATAGATTTTTGAAGCCTTATCAATGTCGGAAGAGGGGATGAAAAAGTCGGAATACGTCATCTTCTTTCGGTGGGCAATCATTCGCATGACCGCCGCGACAGGACGCTCTTTTTCTGAAGGCATTCCTATCGCGACAAGAAACAATATCCGCTCCCCCGCCCTGACTTGCACTTTTGCTTTTGCCGTATCAAAAGTGCCTCCGACAAAGCAAGTGCCAAGACCAAGGCTTATGGCCTTGACCACGAATCTTTCTGCGAAATAACCCGCGCGCTCGTAGGCATCGGGAGTAGCGACATCTACAACAGCAGCCAGATAATTTCTGGCATTTTCAAAAATCCCATAGCTGCGTCCGTATCCTTTGAAAGGTGCCGCATCGTCAAGCACCAATTGAAACCTCATTCCTTGCTCATGAGAATTGGTCATCGAGATTTCTGCCCTCAGCTTGTTGGCTATGTTTGCATCGATTTTATTCTCAGTAAACGACCTCACGGAATGACGACTTTCAAGCAATCGTAGTCTAATCTCACTCTCCGTCATATGTCGACATTATTTCTCAGAACAAGCCTGACAACATTCTCCACATGATGTGTCTGAGGAAACATATCTACCGGCTGCACGTCTGTCACCTTGTACTTAGCATCAAGGATTGCAAGATCGCGAGCTTGGGTGGCAGGATTGCAACTGACATATACGATTACTTCCGGCGCGGCATTCATAATCACTTTTATTACGTCTTCATGCATTCCCGCCCTTGGGGGATCCACGATCATAACGTCAGGCCGATCATGTTTTTCTATAAAATCGTCTGTCAAGATATCCTTCATGTCGCCTGCATAAAATAAGGTGTTGTCAAGATGATTCACCTCAGCATTGAGCTTGGCATCGGCAATTGCTTCCTCCACATATTCGATACCTATGACTTGACGGGCTTGACGGGCTACGAAGTTAGCTATCGTACCGGTTCCGGTATAAAGATCGTATACTAAAGGTTTATTTTCCTTGGCAGAGTCTATTCCAGGATCAAGGCCAGCAAAATGACGCGCCACCTTATATAATTCATATGCCTGCGACGAGTTTGTCTGATAAAATGATTTCGCATTTACCCGGAAACGCAAACCTTCCATCTCCTCTTCTATGTATTCGGGGCCATTAAATGAAACCACCTTTTGATCGGCTATGGAATCATTGAGTTTTAGATTCACGACATATAGCAATGACGTAATCCAGGGGAAACGCTGCCTTACCGCCTCCATGATTCTCATTATCGCCCCCTCGTCGTTTTCTCCAAAAGTAAGGCATACCATCACCTGTCCCGTGGAAGCAGTCCTTAGCATCAACGTCCGCAAAAGTCCTTTGTTCTCCTTTATATTATAGAAAGAATACCCCTCGCGGTCGCAAAAATCGAAAATGAAATTTCTGATTTCGTCACCTATATTGTGCTGAAGATGGCAATCATCGATATGCAGCACCTTATCGAAGGCTCCGGGAATATGAAAACCAAGAGCATTTCCACTATCTAAAAACTCTTTTCCCGACTTAATATCCTCCCACGACCTCCACTTCTTGTTCGAGAAAGTATATTCCATCTTATTTCTATATTCCCATTCATTATTCGAACCCAGCGCCGCAGGAATTGCCGGCAATTCCACCTTGGCTATTCTTTCCAATGCATCGACCACTTGTTGCCTCTTATGCCTTAATTGCTCCTCATATGGAAGATGCTGCCATTTGCATCCTCCACACGTCCCAAACGACTGACAAGCCGCCTCTCTTCTGAGCGTAGAAGGCTTAACAATCCTGACGATGTGTCCTTCTGCATATGAATGCTTCTTCTTGTCTATTTTGATGTCCACTATATCGCCGGGCGCAGCATATGGCACGAATACTACAATAGGAGATTCATCGGTCTCCTTGATTTTAGTACGCGCTATTGCTTTTCCCTCTGCAGCCACTCCCGTGACCTCAATATTTTCCAATATTGGTAGTTCTTTTCTTTTTCTTGCCATATTTGACATATTTTATGACTGCAAAATTAGTGAATTTACCGAAGATTTTATTAAATTTGCACATGCAATTTGACTTGGACATGCTCCAAGCAGTATATAACCCAACCGACGACCTTAAAAATAAATATTTTTTGAAGTTCGTTAATACTCTTTCGTAAAGAGATAATGAATTTAGAAACAACCTTGAATAAATAAATATTTTCAAATGGCTAAAGCAATTTATACATTCGGCGACGGAAAAGCCGAAGGTAATGCCGGGATGAGAAATCTTCTCGGCGGCAAGGGAGCTAACCTTGCAGAGATGAATCTTTTGGGAATGCCTGTGCCTCCCGGTTTCACAATCACAACCGATGTCTGCACGGAATATACCCAATACGGCCGCGACAAAGTCGTTGCCGACATCAAACAAGAAGTTGAGAACGCCATTGCCCATGTTGAGAATCTCACAGGCAAGAAGTTTAACGACCCCTCTAATCCGTTATTGGTTTCAGTACGTTCAGGAGCCCGCGCATCTATGCCCGGCATGATGGACACAGTGCTCAACCTAGGCATGAACGATGCCACAGTAGAAACAATGGCTGTCAAGAGCGGCAACCCCCGTTTTGCCTGGGACAGCTATCGTCGCTTCGTACAGATGTATGGCGACGTTGTCCTTGGAATGAAGCCTAAGAGCAAAACCGACATCGACCCCTTCGAAGCCATCATGGACAAGGTTAAGGAGGGAAAAGGCATCAAATTCGATAACGAGCTTGACGTTGACGACCTGAAAGAGCTCGTTAAGCTTTTCAAGGCAGCCGTGAAAGACTACACAGGCAAAGACTTCCCGGAGTCTGCTTGGGAACAGCTTTGGGGCGGCATCTGCGCCGTATTCGACAGCTGGATGAACGAACGTGCTATCCTCTATCGCCGCATGAACCAGATTCCCGAGGAATGGGGCACCGCTGTCAACGTACAGGCAATGGTCTATGGCAACATGGGCAATAACTCTGCCACAGGCGTGGCATTCAGCCGCGACGCAGCCACAGGTGAGAATATTTTCAACGGAGAATATCTGATCAACGCCCAAGGCGAAGATGTCGTGGCAGGCGTGCGTACCCCCCAGCAAATCACTATTGAGGGATCACGTCGTTGGGCCGCCCTTCAGGGAATCAGCGAGCAGGATCGTGCTTCCAAATATCCCTCTCTTGAGGAATCAATGCCAATTTGCGCAGCAGAACTTATCTCTATCGCTCATCGTCTTGAAGACTACTACCGCGACATGCAAGATATGGAGTTCACCATTCAGGACGGCAAACTCTGGATGCTCCAGACCCGCAACGGCAAGCGTACGGGGGCTGCCATGGTGCGCATAGCAATGGATCTTCTCCGCGAAGGCATGATTGACGAAAAGACCGTCCTTCTTAGAATGGAGCCCCAAAAGCTCGATGAGTTGCTCCACCCCGTTTTCGACAAGAGCGATGTTAAGAAAGCCACGGTCATGGCAAAAGGTCTGCCGGCATCTCCCGGTGCTGCCGCAGGTCAGATCGTATTCCAGGCTGACGACGCAGAAGCATGGGCAGAGAAGAAAAAGAAAGTTGTGCTTGTCCGTATTGAGACTTCTCCCGAAGACCTCCGGGGCATGGCCGTAGCCCAAGGTATCCTTACGATGCGTGGCGGCATGACAAGCCATGCGGCTGTTGTTGCCCGCGGCATGGGCAAATGCTGTGTATCAGGAGCCGGAGAAATCAAAGTAGACTATAAGGCCAAGACTGTTGAAATGAACGGCAAGGTATACAACGAAGGTGACTGGATTTCGCTTAACGGTTCAACCGGAGAAGTATACAATGGTCAGGTTCCGACCCGCGACCCTGAGCTCGACGGGGATTTCGGCGCAATCATGAATCTTGCGGCCAAATACACCAACACTCTTGTCCGCACGAATGCCGACACTCCTCGCGACGCAAAACAGGCACGCAGTTTCGGAGCACAAGGCATCGGCCTCTGCCGCACGGAGCACATGTTCTTCGAGGGAGACAGAATCAAGGCTGTGCGTGAAATGATTCTCGCTTCTGATGTTGAGGGTCGTCGCCATGCCCTTGACAAGCTTCTCCCCATCCAGCGTGGTGACTTTGAAGGTATCTTTGAAGCCATGGATGGATTTGGAGTGACAATCCGTCTGCTTGATCCCCCTCTCCATGAATTCGTACCCCACCAGACAGCCACCCAGAAGGAACTTGCCTCTGAAATGGGTCTCTCCCTTGAGGAAGTTAAGGCCAAGGTTGATGCACTTGAGGAGTTCAACCCCATGCTCGGCCATCGTGGATGCCGTCTCGGAATCACATATCCTGAAATCACCGAGATGCAGACCCGAGCCATCATCGAAGCTGCCCTCAACTGCCAGAAACGTGGCATAAAGGTAATGCCTGAAATCATGGTTCCCCTCGTAGGTACTCTCAAAGAGCTTCAGAACCAGGCCAACGTAATCAACACCACAGCTTCTAAGGTATTTGAAGAGAGAGGCGAATCAATCCGCTACAAGGTCGGAACAATGATTGAGGTTCCACGTGCAGCCCTCACTGCCAACCAAATCGCAGAAGTTGCCGACTTCTTCTCATTCGGAACAAACGACCTCACCCAGATGACCTTCGGATACTCCCGCGACGACGCTCCGAAGTTCCTCAAATTCTACAAGGAACACGGCATCTTGAAAGTAGATCCGTTTGAGGTGCTTGACCAAGAAGGTGTAGGCCAGCTCGTCAAGATGGGTGTAGAAAAAGGCCGTTCCACCAATCCCGATCTCAAAGTCGGCATCTGTGGAGAACACGGTGGCGAACCCAGCAGCGTAAAATTCTGTGCCAAACTTGGCATGAACTACGTAAGCTGCTCACCTTACCGCGTTCCCATCGCCCGCGTAGCTGCGGCGCAGGCCGCGATAGAGGACTAATTCGATATAGTCTCTATCCGATAGACAATCAATAATTTAGGCTGTAATGCTTCTGAAATCAGGACATTACAGCCTATTTTTTATGACTTTTCCCGTGCATTTGGCATCACTTTCTGAGTACAAATAATCAGAAGTTTTTACCAATTGTTTACCAATTGAACATTGCCCGTTTACCAGATGTTTACCAAATGTTTACCACTGCAATCTATTGAGGGATAGTTAGTTATAGTTAAATATTAAACATCAAATAAATATCAAATAATTTAGTAAACATGGCAAATTTCAAAGCATGTGTACGAAGACCTCGAAGCGATGGGTTCTGGCAGGTTTACATCCGGGTCACCCACCACAGAGGTCTTGGCTACATCAAAACAGACAAGATGGTCACGAAGAAGGAGCTGACCAAAACCAGTGAGATAAAGGATGCCTTCGTCCTTAGTTACTGTGCCGACCTCATAATCCGGTACAATAATTTTCTCAACACAGTGAACGCTGAAGAGTGGACTGTAAATCAGGTTATCGAATTTTTGACAACCGAATCGCAGGACATCTGTTTCAGTGACTACGCAAGAATCCACATCAATCGCATGATTAATAGTGGGCATGAGCGTACATCCAAGAACTACAAGTACGCTGTAGAGAATCTTGAACGCTATATCGGTTCAAACAAACTCATGTTTGGTCAACTAACATCAGCCGTGTTGAAGAAATGGATCGAATCGCTCAGGAACACCAATCGCGCAAAGGAAATGTATCCCATTAATATCAGGCAGATATTCAAGGCGGCGATTGTGGAGCTTAACGATGAAGAGAAGGGAATCGTCAAGATTAAATTCAATCCATGGAACAAAATCAAGATTCCCAAGGCTGACAAGACTACTCAACGAGCCATAAGCGCCGAGGCTTGCAGAGAGTTCTTCAACAGACCGCTGCCTCAGACAAAAATGCTTTCCTCTCTTCCGGAACTGGGCAGAGACGTGGCGTTGCTGGTTTTATGTCTCGGAGGCATCAATACAGCGGATCTGTATGCCTTGAAAAAGTCTGACTTCAACAATGGTGTCATAGGCTACAAGAGAGCCAAGACCCGTCATTGCCGCGCTGACGAAGCATATATAGAAATGCGGGTAGAGCCATTCATCCAACCTATTTTCGACAAGTACCTCGCTTCTGAAGATGACGAGTTTCTGTTCACATTCCATAATCGCTATTGCGACCATGACAGCTTCTGTGCCAATGTAAATAACGGCATCAAGAAGATATGCGAAGATATGGGCATGGAGAGAGAGTATAGATATTGCGTTTATACTTTCCGTCACACCTGGGGTACAATCGCACAGAATGACTGCGAAGCCAATCTCTATGAGGTGGCTTTTGGCATGAACCACAGTAGAGGGCTTAATGTCACTCGCGGATATGTGAAAATAGACTTTTCTCCCGCATGGACATTAAATGCGAAAGTCATAGACTTCATTTTCTTCACAGAGAAGGAAAGTAAGCAGGGAAAGGCAAAAGATCTTGATGAAAGACAGGACAAGTATTTTCGCATATCCCCCAAGATGCTGGTGCAAGGACGGGCATATTTCAAGGGAAAAGTCCTTGCCGAAATCATGGACACCGGCTACAGCAACGTTGAGCAAGTAATATCTGCCCTTGTTCCCATGCTTCCGGATTCTATCCCCATGAGAGCCGCCATCCAGTTCAGAATAGATAATCTCGATCATGAGACGCATGTTGTCTATGAGCGAACCAAAGGAAAAGGATTTTAATCCACCACGAAGCAACGTTTGAAAAGTTCCACATTAGGGAACAGACTCGCAACACCCCCTATCAAGCCGTGTCGGTAATCATAACCGGCATGGCTTTTTCATTTCCCTCCAGTCACGGATTCGGACGGGAAATCACATATCGGCGCCATAGCCAAGCGATACCATCTGCAAGCCTGTCGAATGACCAACACAACAGTCGATAGGAAAGTATCACTGCCCATTTGGCAAGGAAAAGCGCCAGACGGAACAGACGGACAGCGACCCACACCACTATCCATATTATAAGCAGGAATGGTGAGAGTATAAGAAGGATGACAATATCGTAAGGAATAAACATTGCTTTCAGGTGTTAATTTTACATTGCTTCGAGATGTAACCCTCTTGTAAAATTAATAAAAAATTCTGACACATGCAACTACTAAACCATTTATTACTAGATACTTGAACTAATATTATATGATATCTCGGTTACTGAAAACATGGAACATCAGACACTTTGGAACCTCGGTTGAACTAACTTCAATACCATAGAGAACTACAATATCAAGTTGCTGGAGTCATGGGTAATTGACGCTCGATAATTCCGAGGCTATATGAAACCCAAGAAATGAATACCGGGAAAATATCAACCGTTCTACTCAGTAAATTCTATTCCCTATTATCAGCAGAACCGTATATTTCAGTTGCATTGACTGAATATCCGGGTGTCTGATATATCGAGCGTCCAAGGACATTCAGGTATTCCAACCATTGCTCCGGATATTCGGAGTCTATGAACATCTGACTACCTATCGACCGAAGTGCCGAATGTAATTGGGTAATCAGATTCTCTAACGACAATGCCTTTGGTAAATGTAATCGGATTATCCGATGTTACAGGTTTCAAGTTATCTCGGTCAGTTATTATCGAGGTATCGGTCAACCGAAGTATCACGGTCACTAAAGACACCGGAATACAGAGCTTTCGGAAGAAAAGTGTTGTGCATTTCTTCACATGGCGACGGTTGTCGGTAATTTCGGGGTGTAAATAGACCCGGGAGGACATCGAACTGCGTTGCAGGATTTGCTAAGCAAGTTGTACCTTTTGCCGTACAAAGCTCCGCTTCGTGCGACCAAAGGTGACTTGCCGACTGCTGCACGTCGGAGCGATTTCATCGATGTTTCGCTTTGCGAAAGAGTGTCCGGGAACCTTGGACACCCAGATAATCCAGTTACTATGAACCGAAGAACCAAAAGAATAGAAATCCGGCTGACCGAGGATGAAGCCACATTCATCAAGGAAAAATCGTCCTCCTACTCATCTGTAGGACATTATATCCGCTCTGCCATAGCGGAATATTCCGACATCAACGCCAAACAAAAGCTCCAGCTACTCAATGACCTCGGTGAGTTTTACCAAAAGTTTCAGAACGAACTGTCCTGGGCCGGCGGAAACCTGAATCAGTCGGTAAAGAGAGCCAACGAGCTTTCGGTTGCCGGGTTACTGTCAGGAACCTATATATCCGAAGTCCTGATGCCCGCAATATCCGATGTCCAAAAGACCTTGGACACCATGAAACGGGAACTTCTAATCGTCACGAAAAAGGCTACAAAGCTATGACGGTTATTTCAACCCATTGTCCGGGATATTCAAATATTCAGCATCCAAGACATCTCGATTATCAGAATAAGATGACCGAAATAGCGGGATATTCAGCATCCGACCAACCGAAGTAACCTGAACACTCAATACCAAGATACCAATAAACCAGAAAACCAAGAATGATAGCCACCATACTACCGGGAAGCTCGAACTTCCATGCTGTCGGTTACAATGAACGAAAGGTCTCGAAAGGTGTAGCCCGACTTATCGAGATACTTAACTTCGGGAGCATCGGGACATTCGGTAAGCCGACACCCGACGAACTCGTCAAATATCTTCAGGAGTATTCCTCCAGTAATGAACGCATCCAAAAGGCTCAGTTTCATCTCGCCATATCATGCAAAGGAAAAGAAATGAGCGAAAACGAACTTCTTGACTTCGCACATAAATACCTTAAAGAGATGGGATACATGGAGCCGGGGCAACCGATTCTCGTATATTCCCACTATGACACATCCAATACCCATCTCCACATAGTTACATCACGAATAGATCCGAACGGAAGGAAAATCAATCACGATAACGAGCGCCGCCGCTCGCAGGAGGTCATCGACCGTATTCTCGGAACGGACAGACGTAAAAAAGTCGAGAAAGACTTTGAGGCTGCCAGACAGTACACCTTCTCATCATTCGCCCAGTTCAAGGCTGTAATGTCATCCATGGGATATGAAGTCTATGAGAAGGATGACACCGTATATATAAAGAGAGGCGGACGTGTGCAGATGAAAGTTCCCTCCGGCGACTTCAACGCCTTATATAAGTATGGTGCCACCGACAAGACCCGGGCGCGCCAGCTCCGCTCCATCCTTATGAAATACCGTGACACCTGCACCGACAAGGAGGAATTGAAGAAAGAGTTGAAAAGCAAGCTCGGAGTCGATATAATATTCTTCGGGAAAAAGGACGCGCCCTACGGATATATGCTTGTCGACCACAGCCGGAAGATGGTGTTCCATGGAGCCAGAATACTCGCGGTCAACGAACTGCTTGACTTCGCCACACCTCAGGAACGGTTTGACCGCATAGAGGCTTTCATCGACGACCTGTTCACACTCAATCCAAAGATAACCCAGGGAGAGATACATGACAAGCTCTGGAGGAAGCACGCCTATATAAAGAAAGGTGTCATATATTATAACGGTCAGACAAGACAACTCAAACAGTTCCTCGCGGATGCCATCGCAAGAAATGGCAGAATCAAATGGATAGAGGACTTCAACCCCATGACCGAGGCAGAACGTGACGTACTGTGCAAAGCCGGCAAAGGTACGGATCCGTCGTTTGTTTCCCTTTCTTCACATAGATACAACCATTACACGCAAGCCTTGAATATGATGGGCAGGATATTCGCAGACATAAAAATCACAGATGTCAGAGGGAAGCTCAGTGAGGAAGGCTTCATCATAAAGCAGGACGGAGACAACACCTTTGCAATCAATTTCTCCAAAAGAATCATAATCAATCTGACAGAAGAAGGCTTCGACCTCTCTCGCCTCAAACGGCAGTATCCGGAGAAACAGCAGCCGATGAGGCAGCAGCAACATAAACAGAAGAAATCGCCTCTTTCAGGTGTTCGCAAGCTCAAGGATGCCGGAGGCGGCAGCCAGAGTGAGAAGCGTGAATGGGAGGTCGGCTATAAAGGCGATTACGACCGTATCGACGATGGTCAGTCACTCAAAATGTAGCGATACTCTCCGAGCCTGACAACCGGCATCTTTTCTATCCCAGGACTTTTAGAAGTCACTATTTACGGCACAGTAAACCTTGGAACCTCAGATATTTGCACCGAATGACCGAAGTTCATACAACCGGGGTCAAATAAGTGTTGTGCATTTCGCTTTCTGGGTTGACCGGTTGGTAATTTTGTGAAGATATCAATAACGCACAACCCACGATGATGCAGACTCCTGTCATAGTGACATTCGCCAATCAGAAAGGGGGCGTCGGCAAAACGACGCTCTGCGTCACCTTTGCCAACTATCTTCTGACAAAGGGTGTCAATGTCGTTGTGGTTGATTGTGACTTCCAGCACTCCATACTCAAATGCCGCCGTAGCGACATCCGTAAATACGGCGAGCAGGCTATGCCATACGATGTAGTCGAACGCGAAGCCACAGACCGTCAGGAAATGATTGAGCTTATCGAGAAACTGCATAATGACCCGAGCATAGAGGTGGCGGTGATTGACTCTCCGGGAAGTCTGAAAGCCGGAGGTCTGGTACCGCTGTTCGTCAACTCCGACATCATAGTGATACCGTTCCACTATGACCTCGTTACGGTTCCATCCACAGCGAGCTTCCTGATGTTCCTTGACAGGCTGCGCCATGCCGTAGGCGATGACATGAAGGCAAGACTCTTCATCATTCCCAACCTTAATGATGGCAGGGTCGGCAAACGCTCGGAGCTTGTAATCTGGGACAACACAAGGGAGACATTCTCCAATTACGGATATGTCACCCCCAAGCTGCCCAAGCGAGCCGATATGCAGAGATTCAGCACCGTGGCGGCTCTTGACATGCAGCTGAAGATAGTCGAGCCTGTATTCGACAAGATATACTCGGCAATCTTCGACACGACAAAACCAATTCGGACATCGAGGCTGTCAGGCATACAGCTTGTGGACAACCTTAATCCCAAGGAAAAGAAGACCAAGGGTAAGGCCGATTCCCCTCCTGAAAACTCAACCTCGCCTCCAGCCACGGTTGAGACAGCCAACCTTGAAGCGATTAAGCCTGATAATGAAAACACATCATTTGAAAGCACACAACCGGAAGATACAGGCGACAACGAACATGAATAAACCTCCAATCACTATCACATAATGAAGAAAAACATACCGGAAATAGACGAACTCCTTGACGGCATCAATGACCCCGACATCATGCTGCACCCAAAGGCTTCTGACAAAGAAAAGCAGGAAGAAGTCAACGAAATTCAGGAGGAGAAAACTCCCGACCCGCCATCGCAATCAATAAATGAGGAATCAACCAACGAAGAAGCAGCTATACAGCCCATCGTGACTGTAAACGACAAATGCTGGGACGATTTCCTTACCCATCTCGCGGCATCCGACATGCGAAATGACAAGGATGACCGGCTCGTATGCAAGCTCGACCGTGATCTTGCCGACTCGCTCGATGACTGCGACATCGGCAACAGATGCCGTTCAGACCTTGTGAACGCCATCATTCGGGCTTTCTTCGGTACATTCCTTCACAGGCTGGTAAAATACCGCCGTGAGAAAAAATCACTTTTCATGAACTACAACAAATCCAAAGATGAAAAAACTAATCTGGACAGACGAGATGATTGAAACGCTCAGAAACCTTTATCCGGTGGAAACCAACTCTTATACTGCCTCTGTATTGGGTGTCTGTGAAAAGAGCGTGAACAAGAAAGCTTCGGAACTCGGTATCGGGAAGTTTGCCAAATCCAAGTGGCTCGAACGCGCCGAATACATCCGTTGCCATTTCTATGATAAGTCATTCGCAGAGATAGGCAAGGAACTCGGCATAAGCAAATGGAGCGTAAGCCGGATAGCCGGACAGATAGGACTCAAACGAACCGACAGGGAGACCTCGCACGTCTCTTCCCGTGTTCGCGGCGAGCTGATACGACGTGAGAGGCGCCGCATGATTTTCGGTCTTGAACCTCTGACCAACATAAAGGTTGTCACCAACCGGGCCCGCATACGCCTCCGTTCACGGCTCAAAGCCAAGGGATATGTTGTCAGCGACGAGCGCAACGTGATGTATTATCCAACAGACCTTGAACGCCAGTCACGGCAGGAAAACGTAGGTATCAAGCTCGGACTGAAATTCAAGTCGCTTCCGAACGAGGAGGAAATATTTGTAGCAACCGCAATCTGAAACAGCCATGTACGGACAAATAATATCATTTCTATTTCTGCTCCTCATTCTGTATTATGCCGTGATGATATTTCTCGACATTCAGAAGGCAAAGGCGGCAAAAGTAGCCGAACATGAGAAGAACAATGAGGAAGAGATCGACATATCGGACGAGGCAAGCACATTCAAACCGGTGATGATTACCAGAGACGAGCCTATTAAAAATAACTCCGAGTCTGATTCTATCGAGAACGACAAAGAGAATAGAACAGACAATGAAGGACAGTCAGACAAATCGAATAAACCCGAATCTGACACTACACAGTCTGATAAACCGAAATCTGACAAACCGAAGTCTGAGCATCCTGTTCAGGAGAAGAAGCCTGAAACTGAAAAAACAGACCGCCCTAATCCGGAAGTATCTCACGAGGAGAAACCTGAGTCTGAACCTGTAAAATCTTCCAGTGATGAAGATACTTCAGAAGATGTTACTCAAAAATCCTCAGACAAACCGTTCAGACGGCCCGGCTATCGTGAAGCCATCATGACAGGTTATATATCTGTCAATTATCTCATCGACGAAGCCAACAGACTTGCCGAAACGGGCGAATGGGATCTTGGCAACGTCATACACACCTGCGACAACGCAGCCTAGATCCGATACATTACACAGAAACAGCTTTACTCATTTCTATACCAACCATTATCTTGATTTTCCGATACTTCGGAAAACACACTGATTCTTTAGCGACATCTGTTCCTTTGGCGATTTTGAACCAATCACAAATTTAATTCAGAAATGCACAACATCAAGAACAAATGTCTGCGTGCCGTTGCACGCTTCCGCAACTCCGGTTTTGCCCGCAAGGGCGTACTCGCTCTCGGCGCTCTCACTATCGCAGTGAGTGACGCAATGGCAGCCAGCAAGGGTGCCGCAGGTTTCACCAAGGCTACCCAGGAGGTCAGCTCATACCAGACCCCGGTCTCCAATCTTATGAAGGCAATCGCCGCCGTCATCGTGCTTGTCGGCGCCTTCAATGTCTATTTCAAGATGCAGAACGGCGATCAGGACGTGAAGAAGACCATCATGCTCACCATCGGCGGCTGTATCGCCTTTATCGCGCTGAGCGAGGCCTTGCCCCTTTTCTTCAAGTAAGGAACCGCTGAAACCAAGACTGACATGGCAATGAATCAAAAAGGCTACCCTGTTTTCAAAGGGTTACAGAAACCTCTGGAGTTCATGGGAATCCGTGGACGCTTTCTCACTCTGGCGGCTGCCGCCATCGGAGTCTCGTTCGTGGGATTCATCGTGTTCTCGATCGCACTCGGGAAGCTCGCCGGATTCATCGCCATGCTCGTCATGGCGGTTATCGGGCTTGTGACGATATACGTCAAGCAGCGCGGAGGGCTTCACAACAAGCGCCGCGACAAAGGGGTATTCATCTACCGTAACATTCTTAAACGATAACAATGGCACAATCCAAAAAACGAATATTCGACGGGCTTTACGCGCAGCTGGAGGAAACGGACGGTAATGTTGTCCTTTTCTCCGCCAAGGGTGAGCCGTCCGTCATCTTCGAGATGACCAACCCGGTGCAGCAGCTATGCACCGATGCCGAGCAGTACATGCTGTTTCAGGATGTGCTTTCAAATATAGTGCAGACTCTCGGCGAGGGCTATGCCCTCCAGAAGCAGGATGTCCTGTGCAAGCAGTCATACCGACACGATGTGCCGGAGGATGCCGAGTTTCTTACCCGAAGCTACTTCAAATACTTCGAGGGAAGAGAATTTACCGAGATTCGCACCTACCTGATTATCACACAGGAGGCTCAGAAAAGCCAGTTCGTGCAGTACGACCCTAAGAAATGGCTCGACTTCCATTCAAAGGTATCCAAGGTAAACGACATCCTTACAGAGAAAGGAATCCGCCACCGCAAGCTTTCAAAACCGGAGGTCAACGAATACTGCCACCGGTTCATGGCATTCCAGTTCAGACACGGCCCCTTCTCGATGACCAATTTCAAGGCATCGGACGAGTATCTGAAAATCGGTGACCGCGTGATCCGTTCATATCCGCTTGTCGACATTGACGAAATCAATCTACCTTCGGTAATCAAGCCATACACCCAGATGAGCGTCAACGGCTACGGCATAGCCACCGATTTGCTCTCTTTCCTCACATCCGTTCCATTCTCTGACTGTGTGGTTTTCAATCAGGTGGTGCAGATTCCAAATCAAAGGAAATTACTGCGTAAGTTGCAGGCGAAGGCGAAGCGTCACGGCTCAATGCCTGACCCGAGCAACAAGATTGCAAAGGCAGACATCGAGGAAGTATTGAACCGCCTCGCCGTCGATACCTCTCTGTTGGTCAACACCAACTTCAATATCCTCGTGAGCTGTCCTGCCGACAAGGGCACTCCCGTCACATCATATCTGGAGACCAAACTTTATGAGTGTGGCATTATGCCGTCAAGGACTGCCTACAATCAGCTGGAACTCTTCATCGACTCGTTCCCCGGCAACGCCTATTCTTTCAATCCGGACTACGACCTGTTCCTGACATTGAGCGACGCCGCCCTTTGCTTCTTTTTCAAGGAACATCTCAAAGGCTCTGAAAATACGCCACTGACCACATACTATACCGACCGTCAGGGGCTTCCGGTATGTATCGACATCACCGGCAAGGAGGGCAAGGTCAAGATGACAGACAATGCCAATTTCTTCTGTATCGGTCCAAGCGGAAGCGGTAAGTCGTTCCACATGAACAGTGTGGTAAGACAGCTGTTAGAGCAGAACACCGATGTCGTGATGGTCGATACCGGTGACTCCTACGAGGGCATTTGCGGCTATTTCGGCGGCACATATATCTCATACTCAAAGGAGAAGCCTATTTCGATGAACCCGTTTAAGGTGACACGCGAGGAATATGAGCAGAACTTCGGGGAGAAGAAGAATTTTCTCAAATCGCTGATATTCCTGATTTTCAAAGGCAATGAGGCTCCCTCAAAAATTGAGGATATGCTTGTCAACCAGACTATCGTGGAATATTACGAGGCGTATTTCAATCCGTTCACATCTTTCTCCGACACCGAGCGTGAGGGCCTGCGCCAGAAATTGCTTGTGGCGGCCAAGATGGAGGACGACTACGAGAAGTTCGCCACCGATATGCGCGACATCGAGGAACAGATAAACTCCCCTGAGCCGGAGACAAAGACAACCGTCCGCGCTCTCATACTCCCTTCCGATGAACGGCGCAACAAGATTATCAGACAGTGTCGGGCACTGAGGGCCATGATTGTTGACCGCGCAACTACCGAGGCGGAGAAAGAGAAAGCTGCCTCAAAGATTGAGGTGTATAAGAAAGAGCTGCACGAGACCTCCATGCTGATGAAGATTGATAAACAGATTGACCATATTGAGGAGCAGAAACGCCGCCTCAAAGTAAACGGTCTCTCTTTCAATTCTTACTATGAGTTCGCTCTGGAGCGTATCCCCCAAATTACCTCGCTGGAGAAAATCAAGTTTGACATACGGGATTTCGCAGCCATCCTCAAACAGTTCTACCGTGGCGGAGAACTGGAGATGACCCTTAATTCAGACCTTGACATAAATCTCTTCGACGAGAAGTTTATCGTCTTCGAGATTGACAAGATTAAGGATGACCCGGTACTTTTCCCTATCGTGGTGCTGATAATCATGGACGTGTTTCTCCAGAAAATGCGTATCAAGAAAGGAAGGAAAGCCTTGATAATCGAGGAAGCATGGAAAGCGATCGCATCGCCTACCATGGCTGAATATATAAAATATTTGTACAAGACCGTCAGAAAGTTCCACGGCATCGCCGGGGTTGTCACTCAGGAACTTAACGACGTGATTGACTCCCCGATTGTGAAGGAGGCTATCATCAACAATTCGGACGTGAAGATACTTCTCGACCAGACGAAGTTCAAGGACAGATATGAGGATATTGCCGCCATTCTCGGTCTTACCCCGATTCAGCGTCAGCAGATATTCACCATCAATGCCCTGAACAACCATGACAACCGCAATTATTTCAAGGAGGTATGGATATGCCGTGGTCAGAACTCGGATGTGTACGGCGTCGAGGAACCGCCTGAATGTTACTGGGCATACACCACCGAGCGAGCCGAGAAGGAAGCGTTGAAAATCTATCTCCGTCACTACGGCACCATGCAGGAGGCAATCACACATATTGAGATTGACCGCAAGAAAACCGGTATCTCCAAGTATCTCGATTTCGCAAGAAAAGTCAACCAACATCAGAAAGTAATGTCGCTATGGTAAAACTCAGACATATAATCGCACTATTAGCAGTCGCTTCGACTTCCGGAATCGCCTCGGCACAGTGGCGTGTGGTGATCGATCCTTACTGCATCAGTCAGGTTGCCGCCAATACAGCCTCACAGAAAGCCATCGAAGACCAGCACAACAAGCGTCTTGACTCAATATCAGCCAAGCAGAACAAACTGCAACAGTACACCGTGAGCATGGCGACCATCAAGGAACTCTACAAGGTGACTATGGAGAATGTCTCCGGCTTCGGCACCGAGAGCAAATACTATATCGAGATAGGACGCTGTGCCATCGACATTGTAAAGGATGTTCCGGAACTTGTCAAGGTGGTCAACAAAGCCAAGTTCGCAAACAAGGTTCTATGTCTCAATGAACTCGCCAATATCGTGACGCAGACACAGCAGCTTGTCGCCGATTTCGTCAATATCGTCAACAACGCCAAGATACAGAATCCGCTCAAAGGTCAGGCTACCGCCGAGACCAAGAGTGACGGCTACAACTTCCTTGACCGCTATGAGCGTCTGACCGTAGCCAACAAGATCTACACAGACCTTATGGAGATACGCTACAAGATTCAGGGTATGATGGCTATGGCTCAGTATGCCTCTATGAACGACCTGTTCTTTGCAATCGACCCGGAGGGTTGGGCGAATGTCATGGTCATGTCGAGCTATGCCACCACTCTCGCTTACCAGTGGAACGGACTGCATAACATCAAGGATTTGCAGATTGACTATGACAGACTCGATGCCATAAACCAATTCAAATGGGGCTTCTGATGGGACGGATCTACAAAAAAATAATTCCGGCGGTTATGGCTGTCACTCTGCCTTTCAGTGCTTCCGCATTTGATTTCCCCAGAGACCTCCCCACATTCGAGGCTCTTATGGCTTTACATAAGTGTGTGAAGAAAGATGAAGACCAGGCACTGACACGTGTCGCCAGCAGCTTCGGGGAGCAGTCGGTTGTGACCAAGGGTGCAAAGAAGTTCAATGATGTCCGCACCACTCTTGACTCCAAGCTCAACAACGCCTATTCATACGTTGTGCTTGCCGGAGCTATCTCTTCTACCGTAAGCTCACTCTATCTTCTGTCGAAGGAGTATAAGGATTTTACGATCAATACCTTCAAGCACGTCAAGGCGAAGCCCTTTGTGGCATGGTACTATACTGACGCGAATGTCGCAATATCCCGTGAGATAAAGCACTGCTACAACCTGTATGCCGCTGTCGCCGCCTCCGGCATCAACCTGATGAAAGCGTCGATGGATGAGAAACTTGACCTTGTGCTTACTCTCAAACGCTCTATCGACAACGCACGGTATATCATCGACAATGCAAATCTCTACTGCTATCTCGTGACCGAATGTGGCTGGAAGCCCGACTACATCTGGGAGATACTTACCTCCGAGGTCAAGGACGAGATAGTGAAAATCGTAATCAACAAATGGAACAAAGGATATGAAAACTAAGACAATCACAGCTCTCTTTGTGGGTGTCGCCCTGATATGTGCGCCCATAACCGTTTATGCCAAGACTCCGAAAATCCACGATGACCAAAAGGAGAAACAATGGCGCTCAATGGAGAACGGTCCGTGGGATTTCGCTCCCGACTGGTACTACTATTTCCTGCACAAGAATTATTCCGGTGCCGAAATGTACTGGAAGTGGGCCGGCTTCAAGTCCGGCTACCGCGTACGCTTCAAGGAGGAGAAATCCAACGTCAAGCGTATCATGCCTGTCCGCGTGACCGCCGAGGAGACTCAGAGGCAGAAGCTCTCGCAGGTGGAAAAGGAACGCGCCCATATTGAGGAGCTTTACAAGGAGGAAGTTGCCCGCGAAGCCGACCGCATGGTCGATGTGACCTACGCCTCATACAAGGATGACTTCAACCGTATGCAGGACTGCATCACCGACGGACTTCTGTACTGCCTTCAGAAGAGTGACGGCAAGCTCAAATATCAGGTAGATGAAATCAGCAGGCAGAACGAGTTGCTTTGCGCCGACATCGCCTATATCCACAAGACCGGCGTCGGCTACGAGCTGGAGAACGCCAAACGCCGTCAGGCATATGAGGAAGCCAAGGAGAAGATGGGCGAGATTGTCAGCAGGACAGCCCACCTGTGCGCCGTGGCTGCAACCCACTACTAAACGACAACTCAACACTAACTTACAAATTTTGAATCAATGACTTTATTAAGCATACTCTGCACAATGGGGCTTCCCTCTATAGACGAGAGCCTTGACAAGCTCCTTGTCGCCATGGAGACGTTCCCAAATGTCGCGGTATTGGGCGATGCCGTGGGACTTGCCCGGATTATCGGTCTGTGCCTCGCGTTGTGTGTCGGCTCATACGAATGTTGGATGATGATGCTCGGCAGACGCGGCATGGACGTGATGAAACTGCTCCGCATTGTCGGCATATCAATCTGCATATCCTGTTCCTCATGGATCTGCTCGGCGCTACAGACTCCCGGCAAGGGTCTGGAGGCGGCTACAAAGGCTATGGCGAAATCAAAGAACAAGGAGGTCGCCGCCTTTGAGCTGAAAGTGGCACAGAAACAGAGCGAGTATCTTGAACGTCTGCGGGCTGTGCAAGACTCTATCGCAACCGCACAGCAGGTTGCCGCTATCGGAGAGGACGCAAACTGGTGGGACAAACTGATATATAATGTCGAGAACCTTGGCAACACAATCAACAACTATGCACAGCGTGCGGCTGTCGCAGCCGAGACAAAGGTCAGCGAATGGGTAAACGACATTATACGCTTTATCGGGGAACTGATTTTTCAGATGTCATATTACGGAATTCTTGTGGCGCAACGGATATTCCTTGCCATAATGATGATATTCTGCCCGATAATGTTCGCACTATCCCTTGCGCCACCCTGGAACTCGGCTTGGAGTCAATGGATGTCGAAGTATCTATCCCTCACGTTGTGGGGATTTGTGACCTATATGTGTCTGTACTACATCGACTTCATTCTCCTATACAATCTCCAGCAAGACCTTATCGCCTACAACCATTTATTGACAGGCTCTGTGAACTCATGGTCTCAGATAGGTGCGCTCGGTCTTCAGGGCATCGGCTCCAACTGTATGTATGCCATGGGTATGCTTGTGGGAGCGTATATCATCCGCTTTGTTCCGGAGGTCGCCTCATGGCTCATCCCCGGCGGTGTAAGCAGCGGTGTCGCCTCTTCGGCAGGTGCATGGTCAATGGGCGCAGCCATGACAGCAGGTTCGGCTGTGGGTTCTGCGGCCGGCATGGCACTCAGCGGCGGCAGCTCCGTTGCCGGAACTCTCGGCAAGATTGGCGAGAACAATCTCAAACACAATTTCGACACGGACAATAATTCGTAATAACTACAATAATGCTTATCCAATCTTTAGCACAGAAGACGAAACTCGCAATGATGACGGTGTTCGCAACCATTGGTGGCTGCGCCCTCATCTGCGGGTTCACCGTCTGGAGCTGCATCGCTCTTGTGAACAAGGAGCGTCAGCAGATATATGTACTCGACGGGGATATCCCATTTCTCGCACAGAGGGCGCAACTCGAAGCCAACTTCACAATGGAGGCCCGGGCGCACATACAGTTGTTCCATCAGTATTTTTTCAATCTGCCCCCTGACAACGACTATATCAAGTGGACTGTCGGCAAGGCTATGTATATGGCTGACGGAACAGCTCTGAAACAGAAACAGGCTCTAGACGAGAACGGCTTTTACTCTGACATCATATCGTCATCGGCAGTCTGCACTATCATGTGCGATTCCATCAACTTCGACGAGCACCAGCGTAAGTTCACTTACTACGGCACACAGCTGATCAAGCGCAGGACACGCGACCTTAAACGCTCCATGGTGACGACCGGATATATCGAGAATGTTCCGAGAACCCAGAACAATCCCCACGGTCTGATGATTACCGGCTGGAGGACAATCGAGAACAAAGACCTTGACTACTAATATAATCCGATTATGAAATCATTAAGCAGAACTATCCGTGGCAGCCGTCTGAGGACACACAATGTCATCCGGACATGGCTGAAACCGAAGATGGGTGCAATAGGCACACGCTATCGCCTCGCGGCGAGAATACGCATGGCTAATGGCTGGGCCACCAGACATCCCAAAAGGACTTTCCTCTATGTGGTCGGTTCATTGCTTTTCATCCTTGTGGGAGATATGATGGTTGCCGGAATAAGAGCCGAGATGAAGGAGCCGAATGTCAACATGATAGCCAATGTGGAACCTATCTTCAACGGCTTCCGTACCATTCAGGCGAATAAGGAGGCTCACCGCAAGACTATTCTCGACATGACTACCAAAGGTCAGACCATCAGACATGAACTTGACTCTATGATTGCCATCCCCACTAAGTCGCATGAGGACTCCATCGGTATAATCCGGAGATACAACCAACTCGATAACATTGTGAAATCACTTAAACAGAACGATAATGATTGAAATGAGTTATTCATGCTTCATTGGTATTGGCCTTTTCATGTTCTTCATGTTCGCCTTATTGAAAGGAGCTTCGGTAATGCAAAAAAGAGAGCTTTATGATGAGTCTGTGAAATCAATGAGGAATGAGATAAGATGTCTGTTTTCTCAACTAAGAGCCGAAAAGACTGACAACAGACAGTTCCCTGATGTAGTTGCAAGAATCGAGGCTGCTGCCGATAAAATCGAAAAAGCCGCCGATAGAATTGACCGAGCTGCAAGCGCAATACAACGGAGTTCCAATAAAATAGCCAACTCATCTTCTATTATATCCATGCTCAAAACTTTAGAAAAACTATAACAATGACTAAAATCAATTTCAAACAACCGAAGTATATCTTCCCGGTGGTCATCTTCGTGCCGGTCTGTGCGCTGATATATTTCGTCATGCAGACTTTCGGAGGCAGCGGCGATGGCGAGCAGAAAGTCGCCACCGACCGTATCAACACCGAGCTGCCTCAGGCTAATGCCGAGGAAGCCGGAGACAAGATGTATGAGATGTCCCGACGTTTCAGTGACGAGGACGCCTTTACCGCTGTCGGCGCACTCGGAGAAGAGAAGACAGATTCCGAGGAACTGGAACACGGTTATTCGGAGGAGGAGCTGAATCGTCTCGATGCCGCCGAAGCGGAACGTCTCCGCCAGCAGCAGGAACTTGAAGAGCTTGAGCGTTCCCTTGCCGAGTCGCGGCGTCATATCAACTCCTACGCCTACGATGATTCTTACTCCAACTCTTACAGCAACGGAACAAGAGACGGATATTCCTCGCAGGACAATTTTGCACGGGAACTGGATGAGATTCAGCAGCGCAGTTATGAACGTCAGAAGGCAATCGAAGCCGGACTCGGTATCGGTCAGCCTGACCCGGAGGAAGTATTGAGGAAACAGCGAGCCGACTCTATCGCAAGAGCCAAGCGTGAGGAAAAGGAACGTAATCGACCGAAGCTCGTCATCAAGTCGCCGGAGACCAATGCCGACAAGTTCAATACTGTCGGGACTGAATCCGAGGCAGTGGACGCCTCTCTGATACGCGCCATGATTGACAAGACCACCAAGGCGCATGAAGGCACACGTCTCCGATTCAAGTTGCTCGACAACGTGACGGTCAGCGGTGTGAAGTTGAAGAAAGGCACATATCTCTATGGCACAGTTACCGGCTTCGGTCAGCAGCGTGTCCGTGCCACCATCACCAGCATACTTATCGGTGGGAAGTTTATCAATGTCAACCTGTCGGTATTCGACAATGACGGGATGGAGGGTTTCTATGTTCCCGAATCCGCTTTCCGCGATTTCATGAAGGAAGCAGGGTCAAGCACCGTCCAGCAGAACATCAGTTTTGAGTCCGAAAACGGTTATGGCTCCGGCATATCGGGCGAGGCTATTGCTCTTCAGGCATTGCAGAATATGTATAATTCCGCCACCTCTGCCGTAGCCGCCAATATCCGCAAGAACAGAGCCAAAATAAAATATAACACAATCGTTTATCTCATCAACTCGGACGAAGCCCGATAAATCAATAAATAGATAAACTATATTACTATACAGTAAACGCACAAATAAGCAAACTTACAATTCGGATAACTTACAAATCGTAAAACAGATACATTATGAAATTGAAAATTCTTTTAGCCGCAGTCTGTGTCTTGGGCATCGCCGGCAGCTCGTCAGCAAAGGAGAAGATCTACGTCAACGATGAAGTGACCACGCACATCGTCATGCCGGAGAACATCAAGATGGTGGACATATCGACCACCAAGCTCATCGGCAACCAGTGCGCTGACAACATTGTCCGCATCAAGCCTTTCATCGACAACGATTCCATTCAGACATACTACCGTGAGAACGAGCTTATGGCTACGCTCACTCTCATAGGCGAGCGACATATGGCGCAGTACGACATCATCTTCACTCATGCGCCTGCCCGGGCTGCTTCCATCCATCATGTACCTTACAGTCACACGGAGTCATATATCAATCCGGAGGTCTCGATGCCGGAGACTGAAATGGCACGCTATGCCTGGGCTGTCTATGGAAGCGACCGCAAGTACAATCAGGTTGTGTCCAAGGCTCACGGCATGAAGGCGGTGGTCAACAATATCTACTCGATTGGCGACTATTTCTTCATCGACTACTCATTGCAGAACAAGACGAAGATTCCATACGACATCGAGGAACTGCGCGTGAAACTCACCGACAAGAAGGAGGTCAAGGCTACCAATTCACAGACCATTGAGCTGACCCCTGCATACTCTCTGAATCTCGCCAAAAAATTCAAGAAGAACTACCGCAATGTTCTTGTTATCCCCAAGCTGACTTTCCCCGATGAAAAGGTACTTCGTCTTGAAATCTCCGAGAACCAGATAAGCGGGCGCGTCATCACGCTGACCATCGAGTATGAGGACATTCTCAATGCCGACGGCTTTGACTCGGATATCCTCAAAAAACTTCCTTTCAACTATCAGCCCCATATCTACAAGTAAGACATGAAGAAGATTCTTATCGCACTGGTATGTGCCGTTGTTTCACTCGGTGCATCCGCTCAGGGAAAACTCACTGTCAATGCAGGTTTCCTTTTCCCTTCCACTCTCAACGCCACTGTGGGCTATGAGCATTCGTTTACCTACGGCAATGCCGTGGAAGTGTTCGGTGAAATCGGCAACCACTGGAAATCGGGCGAAGGTCAGTTCTGGAAAGGTTATTACTGGGATGGCGGCATACTCTACAAGCATCGTCTCGTCCGCTACAAAAACGGTATGCTCCGCTTCCGTTTCGGCCCGGAGTTTGGTGCCACAGAGAGAAAGTTCTTTCTTGGCATCGAAGGCGGCTTTGAATACAATTACGTCTTTCAGAACGGTTGGGAGTTCTCGTTGATCCAGAAAAACAATGTCAATTTCATCCATGGCGATACGTTCCGGAACGGTCTGTTAATCGGATTGAAGATACCGTTCTAATCCATTATTGAAAGAGCTATCAATAGCCCAATTGCTGTTAGAATCGATATTCCGGCGCCAATCCAACTGAGTGTAGTGCCCAGACGCACCTGCTTTTCTTTTCTATCGGGGTCGTTACCATATTTCAGGTTCGCATGAGCACGAATGCTCCTGCCGATAACTCTGACAACCATACCAAGCAGAAGAACTGCTATTAATAGCCAATCATACCAACTCATATTTTCTTTTTTACATTATAACATCTGAACAATCAATATGGCTTTTGAAGAAACCAAGGAACAGCAACAGATGTATAACTACTTCCGTAGCTGTATCTATATATTCCTTATCATAGAGATTGTGATGAACCTGCCTGTTACGGCTGACAACCGTATCACGCAGTTCATCCTCGATTTACTTGCGCGCTTCAAGGTGTTCAGCTCCGTAGCCGGGTGCAAGACCATCGAGCTTATATGTATCTGCATCGTGTGCATAGGCACAAAGGCAAAGAAAGCCTTGAAGTTCAATCTAAAAACTATGGTCATCTATCCCGTTCTGGCGGGATTGACCCTTGTCGGACTCTGCTTCATATTCCATCAGGGAACATGGGGAATGTCGGTGTTCGGTTTCCCTGCTAACAGAATCCTTTATGCCGCATGTTCTGTCGTGGGAACCATGCTCGTCCATCAGGGGCTTGACGGTATCGCCAAGTATTACAACCACAAGGTTGGCGAAGACCGCTTCAACTTCGAGAACGAATCCTTTGAACAGTCCGAGAAGAAAGTCGAGACTCCCTACTCGGTAAATATTCCCATGCTCTATTACTATAAACGTCGGATGCACAACGGTTTTATAAACATAATAAATCCGTTCCGTGGCTCGATCGTGCTGGGAACACCGGGTTCAGGTAAGTCATTTGGTATCATTGATCCCTTTATCCGTCAGCACTCTGCAAAGGGTTTTGCAATGATGGTGTATGACTACAAGTTCCCGACACTTGCCAAGACACTTTTCTATCAGTATTGCAAGAATAGAAAGAACGGTAAGTTGCCGACCGGCTGTGGCTTCCGTATCGTAAACTTCACGGATGTGGAGTATTCCAATCGTATAAATCCTATCCAGCGCAAGTACATTCCTGACCTCGCGGCAGCTTCGGAGACGGCGGCGACTTTGCTTGCCTCTCTCAACAAGGGAGGCGGAGAGAAGAAAGGTGGCTCGGAAGCTTTCTTTACCAACTCGGCGGAGAACTTTCTTGCCGCAATCATCTACTTCTTTGTGAATCTGCATCCTGTAGGATTCAAGAACGGCAAGAAGCTCAAACGCTTCATACTACATGAAGGGAAGAAACTGGAGATTGTCATTCGCAACTGGGATGATTTCAATGCCCTCGATGAAAAAGGTAATGTCGTACTTGACTTTGTGAATGAGAACGGAACCGATGTATCGACTGACGAAGACCGTATGTTCGTTGACCTTAACGGATTCTCTTACAAGGACAGAACCGGACGTGAGATAAAGATTGAACGATGCTGGTATGAGGATGATAACGGCAATGAGGTCGAGCCTGACACCATTACCGGCGAATACTCCGATATGCCTCATGTGCTTTCATTCCTGGGACATGGCTATTCGGAAATATTCGACATTCTCATGCAGGATGACAAGATTGCCTCCCTGATGGCTCCTTTCAAGTCAGCCTTTGAGAACAAGGCGAATGACCAGTTGGAAGGTATGGTCGGCACTCTGCGCGTCAATGCTGCCAGACTTGTATCTCCGGAAGCATATTGGGTATTCACAGGTGATGACTTTGACTTGAAAATCTCTGACCCGGCTAATCCGAGCTATCTTGTGATTGCCAATGACCCTGAGAAGGAGCAGGTCATCGGTTCTCTGAATGCACTTGTTCTGAATCGCCTGATTACCCGTGTCAACTCAAAGGGAAATATTCCGGTAAGTATCATCGTCGATGAGTTGCCCACACTGTACTTCCACAAGATTGACCGTCTTATCGGCACCGCCCGTTCAAACAAGGTTGCCGTCACTCTCGGATTTCAGGAGCTTCCTCAGTTAGAGGCTGACTACGGCAAGGTGGGTATGCAGAAGATTATCACCACCTGCGGTAATATCTTCATGGGAGCCGCCCGTAACAAGGAAACTCTCGAATGGGCGCAGAATGATGTGTTCGGCAAAGCCAAGCAGACATCTACATCAATCACAATCAACGACTCCAAGGTATCGACCTCAATATCCGAGAAACTTGACTATCTCGTTCCGGCGGCAAAGATTGCGGATATGGCGACCGGCTGGCTCGCAGGTCAGGCAGCCCGAGACTTCACGGCGACTGACAAGAGTATGCTTAACAACTTCGACATCGAGCAGTCCGAGGAGTTCAAGACCACCAAGTATTTCTGCAAGACCAACTTTGACATGAAGAAGATTAAGGACGAGGAATCCCACTATGTCAAGCTTCCCAAAATCTATGAGTTCCGGGACGAGCGCGAGAAGGAAATAATGCTCAACCGCAACTTCAAACGTGTCAATCAGGAGGTTGATGAAATAATCCGTGTACTTGCAGGTAAAGCCTGACCAATATGAATAATGCTGTATATTCCAAAAACTTTTCAGTGCCTCTCTCGCTCAGACTGAGCGGGAGCGCACTGAAAGTCATAGCTGTCATCTCGATGGTGGCAGACCACTGTGCCTACTTCCTTATGGAGCACGGCACTCCATTATATGAAGCCATGCGATGTTTCGGACGTATTGCCTTCCCGGTATTTGCATTTCTTATTGCCGAGGGGTTCGCCAATACACGAAACCGGACACGTTATTTCCTTACATTGCTCGGTTTTGCAGTTATCAGTGAAATACCGTGGTTTCTGTTGAATGGCGCGGACGGCACTCATAATGTGATGTTCACACTTGCTTTGGGTGTTGTAGCACTTGCGGTATTCGATAGACTGTGTGAACACGGGCCGCTATGTTTCCTCTCTATATTGTTGCTATGTTCTCTCGCCTGGTGGTCGGGAATTGACTATGACTGGCGAGGCATATTGATGATTATCTTATTCTATATGTTACGCCGTCAGACCATCGAGCCATGGATCTGCCGGAATAGAATCTGCTTCCCCTCTCAGGCGATAGTTCAGATTCTCTTCACTCTGCCACTGATGATGCACTATAGCATGGCTGGCGCCATACTCGCCTCAATAGTCATCTTCCTCTATGACGGTACAAGAGGAAACATAAAAGGCGCAGTCGCCAAGTATAGCTTCTACGCCATCTATCCCCTTCATATGTGGCTTTTATATTTGGCTATTTTTTGTTAACACCTCATAATTTAGTAATTTTGCGATAACTATATATATTCAATATAAAGATAGATTATGTTCGTACCAATTTATGATAATAGCGAATTGATTCTAAAAGATAAAATAGACGGACTCCATAAACAATGGATAGCTAATATTGTAAATAATGACAATTCTGAGATTGCAGATGAACTTCGAGAACTATACGTCCCAGACGGATTCTATCCCTATTATACAAAACAAAAGATAAGGATTTTATTTATTGGGAAAGAAGGTCTGGAACTAAGTGGTAACGATTATATCTCATGCTTATATGATGCTTATAAAAATAAGATGGTTGGGAATAAACCATTAAATCAGTATCGCTTTCACACTACAATGTTATACATATCTTATGCAATTGAGCGGAATCTGTATAATTGGTCTCAGTTACCATTCGCTGAAGAATTTATTGATGAGTTTGGAGAACCGGATGGATTTAGTTTCGCATTCATGAATCTATCCAAGTTCTCAAATGATAGCGGAAGATGGCAAGCAGATGAAGAATTAATCGACTCATTTATAAGACTTAGCGACAATGATAGAATCAATTTTATCCAAAAGGAGATTGAGTTATTGAATCCAGATTTAATTATAGGAATGAATTTAGGAGACCGGATGAAACATCTCGGGAAGTTTGATGATTTCCAGTTTTTTGGGCCAAAGAATGATGTATGCTTTCAAACTCTTACAACAATGTATGGTAAATATAATTATATCGATACTTGGCATTTTGCAGCCCCCAATAAAAGTCCTGAGATACAAATATTTAATCCTCTTATAGGTTGCTTGCTGAATAAAGGTATTATTCAATAACTAATGATTAGACCAATATAAATCAGTAATATAAAAGAAGTGTCAGGCGATGATGCCTGATACTTCTTTTATCTACAAATGCTTCAGTACACTAATAACAGCTCTAATATAGCCTTTATCTTCCGCATAGCCGATTTTTTTTAGCCAAAGCAGGTAGTTCCCACCCTTATAGCGATATTGTACTTTGGTCATGTATGCCTTTACCGATTCAGTCCAGTGGTTAAACTCGTAGTAGGTTTTCGTCCGGGGATTGGTAAGACCGAAGAGATTGTGCTTGTTGCGGCAGACCGATGACTTGAACCAGCCGGTTTCAAGAATGGCCTGTGCCAACACTATCTTTGGGTACTTTATGCCGTTTTTCTTTATTTCGGCGAGAAGATTGGGAATTGTCAGCTCCGGTAGTTCTTCTCGACCAGCAATATCAGTGGATCTTTCAGCCATCTCTTTGTACTTTTCCTTTGCAGTCCTGTTTTCGGATTTACCTAATGTTTCCTGAGACTTTCTTTCGTCACTTCTTCGGGTATTCAGGCTATTGTAGCCATGATTTTCATCATATCGTGCTTCCTTGCAGTCTCCGGATTTTTCGGTAGTCTCCGGAATGGAAACAACTGTTGAATCTGCCACTTCCTTTGTAACTGCCGATTTTTCAGCAGTTAACGCTGTGTCTTTTGTGATTGTATAGAACTGTGCCGATGCAGGAACCGCCGTCAGCACCATCATAAATGTGACCAGAATAGTGTTGTGCATTTCTTTTTGAGCTTTGTCGTGAAGATAATTTTGTGGTGTTCAAGCGGTACGACTCCGCAAAATTAACCGACAAAATACAGTCAAATGAAATTAGACAACAAAAATCAACCTGAGGCACTGCCGTATGAGAAACTGGCATTGCTGGGCATTGACCGGGAGAAAGCCGACAAATTACCGCAGGAGGTAAAGCAGAAGCTCGTTTCCGGCGAAGTGACACCGCTCATGCAGGTCTCGATAAATGCCCGAAATGGTGACGTGATCACGTTACCGCTCAAACTCCAGATGATTGAGGGTAAGAACGGCGAGCCTGCCCTTATCGCTTATCCGGTCAAGGCTGAGCTTGAAGTGGAGCGCAACTCCATCCTCCGTCTGACCGAGCAGGAAGCCGAGCGTCTGCGCCGTGGCGATGTGATTCAGAAAGCCATCGACATCAACGGTGAGAAGACCCAACAGTATCTCCAGCTCGACCCAGAGACCAAATCGGTCATCCACAAGCGCGTCACCGACATCAGGATTGAGCAGCGGCTCAAAGACATGGAAAAGGTGAACGACATCGAACTCGGTACTCAGCAGAAGCAACAGGTACGAGAGGGAAAGCCTGTGGAACTTAACGTAGGTGGCGAAAAGGTGTCTGTCAGCATTGACCTCAAGGAACCTCAGGGCTTCAGGATTGTCAACGGTGATATGAAGGAATGGGAGCGTCAGCAGAAGCTCCGCTACGACGAACAGCATCCGGAGTTCATCGGTCTGGTGATGACCGACAAGAATCGCTGGGAGTATCAGAAGGTCGTTGACAGGCAGTCTACCGAGCGCGCCATCAGACTTGACCCGTCAAAGAATGTCGAACGTAGCGCCGGAGGCTTGAAAATGTAGTCATGGACAAGCTTTCAGCAGAAGACCTCGATTTTATAACGGAGCTTTTCAGAGTCGATGAGAAGGAGGCACGAAAGGTCATAGACGGCAAGAGTTTTTATAATCCGCTTACCAACAAACTTGAAGACAAATCCGCTTTAGTCGCCGGAAACTATGTCGCTTTGTCTGATGATATTCAGAATTGGATAAACAATGAGGAAAACAGAATAAGGTATTTCCCCGGCTATGACGGCATCGAGCCATTCATAGCGTTTGCCAAAGACACAGTGGAGATGATTAAGACGCATCAAATCGACGAGGAAAAGAGAAAATCAGAAGAGATGAAATCCACGAAAGCATCCAATGCTCCGGCAACTGTCATGGAGCAGTTCGACCGGATGAAAGAAAAGCATCCCGACGCAATACTTCTGTTCAGAGCCGGAGATTTCTACGAGACCTACCGACAGGATGCTGTCAAGGCAAGCCAGATTCTCGGTATCACAACCGCCAATAGAAAATTTGACGGTCAGGACGTGAAAATCGCCGGATTCTCGCACCATGCCCTCGACACCTATCTTCCCAAACTGGTCAGAGCCGGTATGAGGGTCGCTATTTGCGAGCAGCTTGAAGACCAGAAGCAGAAGAAAGTAGAGAAAGAGAAACACACAGAAAACAACAAGGAGGCTCAATCCTCCAAATCCGAAAAACCACAACTTACAGATTCAGCCATGCCGAAGAAAAAGAAAAAAGAAGAGGCTCCCGAACAGGAGCAGCCCAAGGCAAAGGTCGAGACCAAGCCGGAGGCAAAAGCCGAAGTAAAATCGGAACAGAAGTCAGAGACACAGCAGGAGCGCAAGCCCCGTGAGCCGCAGATGGTCACGGTCAACGGTGACAAGGTTACACATGGACACGCCTTTCAGAGCAAGACCAATCCCGAGGACTGGTACTTCACCGCCAAAATCAACGGCGAACAGCTCAAACCGCAGAAGATGGATCCGGCTGACCTCGTAGCCTATCAGAAGAAGGAGATTACTGTGCCGCAGCTCATGGAGCGTTACTATCCCACCAAACTGATGGAAAGAGTACCGGAGGTAGCCTACAAGACACCCAATGTCATCGCCGGTCCGGAGAGCAATCTCACCGTCGACAAGTTTAACGTCTATAAGGAGAAGGACGAGCAGCGTGCCGATTTCGGCAAGTACAAGTTCTATGCTGAGGTCGGAGGTCAGAAGATGTCGACTGTCGCACCCCGTGAGGAGCTGAACGCTTACTTTGACCGTGTCCGCACACCCGGTCAGCTCGTAGAACGGAATTTCGGTGAGCGTCTGCACCTCTCTTCGCACTATGCCCAGTTCAAACTCCCCGAAGGTGTCGAGGCATCCGGCGTGCGTGTCGCCAAAGACCGTGCCGACGGCAAGTGGAAGGTGTCTATGGATCTCGGCGAGCATGGACGCACCGACAAGAAGGAAATCTCCTTCGATGACGGATATGCGCTCTTCAAGACCAAGACCGCCACACGCGAGCAGATTGCCGCCAAGTATCTCAACACCGAAATCACCGCCATGGTCAACGGGCCCGCGATGAAGATGGAGAAATCCTCTTCGATGAAAATGTGAGATTGTCTCACAAATAATAACAGTGTAATTTCCATAAAGTAAAAATATGTCAGCAATGAATTACGAGGAGCTTGTGCAGCTTCTTCAGGAGGGTCGAATCGGACATCTCCAGTTCGTAATGGACGGCGACAACGCCAAGGATTATCTCCGCTGGTGCGAGGAACACGGCACCGACCCCAGCGATGACTCCGCAGAGTTCTATATCGAGCAGACCGAAATCGAAATGATGGATCGTCAGACCATCGACGACGAGAATTATGGCATCTGGCTTTAATTTCCCTTCATCCAACGGAACGGCGGGCGCAGGTCAGCTTGCGCTCGACCGTTTCGCGGAGATGATGATAGAGCGCATGGAGCAGATGAAGGCATCCGACTGGAAACAGGGTTGGATTGGCGGCGGCTCCGGCTATGCGGGTCTTCCGCAGAATGTCGGAGGACGCAACTATTCCGGTTCCAACTCTTTCTTCCTCCAGCTCCAGACTGCCGCCAAGGGGTATGAGCTTCCGGTATATCTCACTTTCAAACAGGCGCATAATCTCAAAGCCCATGTATTGAGCGGCGAGAAATCGTTTCCGGTAGTCTATTGGGATATGATGGTCAAGGACAAGGACGGCAAGAAGATAAGCTCCGACGAATACAAGGCTATGACAAAAGAGGAGCGTAAGAATCTCGATGTCATTCCCTTTGTCAAGGCGTTCCCGGTCTTTAACATTGACCAGACAAACCTCCGTGAGGTTCAGCCGGAGCGCGTCCAGAAACTTCTTGACAAGTTCAAGGTGCCTGAGTTACGCGACACTCAGGGGATGTACGCCCATGCTGCGCTTGACCGCATGATACAGCAGCAGGCTTGGCTCTGCCCGATACAGACGGACAAACGAGAGAGCGGTGCCTACTATTCCCCCTCGCGTGACGTGGTGGTGCTTCCGATGAAAGCCCAGTTCAACACCGGCACCACTCCCGATGAGATTTATCGTGACGGCATGGAGTTTTACTCCACCATGCTTCATGAGATGACCCACTCGACGATGACGCCGGAACGTCTCAACCGTGAGATGGGCGGTAAGTTCGGAGACCCGAAGTATGCCAAGGAGGAATTGGTTGCCGAGCTTACTGCGGCTATGATTTCTCACTCGATGGGTTTTGACTCGAAGATAACCGACAACTCCGCCGCTTATCTGGACTCATGGATTGGTGTACTCAAACAGGAACCGAAGTTCATCGTCTCCATCATGGCTGATGTCAACAAGGCTTCCGACCTGATTCTCGACCATGTGGACAACCAGCGTCTCGCCTTGGGTGAACAGCCCTATCTCGCGAAGAATGACCCGTGGCTTCCGGCAGACCCGAATGAGGAGGTGCCGTTCAGGAACGCGACAATCTTCAAGACTCGCTCCGGCGATTATGCCATACGCGCCTCATACGACGGCGTTGACCTCGGAATCAAGCCTATCGAGAAGTCAACGGCCCGGACCTATTTCCAGCTTACTGACGTGAAGGACAAGGAATCTTTCCTGAACATGACCGCCCGTAAGCAGTACGAATCCGAGATTGCCGGTATCGGCAAATCTGTGGAGAAAGCAAAATCTTTATGCATCTGACCATTCACATCATGGCTGATTACAAAGTAAATTTCAAGGATCTGAAATCGCGTGTCGGCATTGACGATGTTGCCTATTCGCTCGGCTACCGCCTCGACCGCAAAGCGGGTGTGGGCAGATATATCGAGCTTGTACTCGGTGACGGCGCCAACAGGCGTGACACAATCATTGTGAGTAATCCCCGTAACAAGGCGGCTCAGACTTTCTTCCGTCGTGACGGCAGCAAGGGTGATGTCGTGACTCTGATACGCGAGAATCTTGATTCCTTCTTTGTCACCGGCAAGGATGAATGGCAGAAGATAGCCAAGGTTCTGGCACGCTTCGCCAATATGCCTGAGCCGGATTACAAGGAGGACAGGGATTATGTCAATTCAGCCCGTACCAGCCATGTGTTCGACAAGTCGAGGTATGAGGTGACGCCGTTGGATCCGGAACGAATACCCAAGATTTTCTCACAGCGTTGCATTGCTGATGAAACGGTCAGAAGCCTTGCACCCTTCATCTCGCTTATCCGTGATACGAAGAATGAGAATTTCGATGGGTACAACATTGGCTTCCCTTATACCGAGGCTTGCGACTCCACGGTCAAAGGCTATGAGATTCGCGGCATGGGCGGATACAAGTCAAAGGCTGCCGGGACAAACTCATCTTCGGCGGCGTGGGTGGCGGATCTATCGGGCGGCAACAACGGTCTTGTGAAATCGATGTTCTTCTGTGAATCGGCTTTCGATGCCATTGCCTTCTATCAGATGAACCGGGCGCAGATCAGTGACAATATCGCTCTTGTTTCCCTCGGAGGTACGTTCTCCGACAGACAGATTACCGGAGTAATGGAGCGGTTCCCCAATGCGAGAGCCTTTGACTGCTTCGACAATGACCTTGCCGGGCGTATCTATGGTCTCCGAATGATGGCTCTGTTGGAGAATATCCCTCTAAAAATCACCAAGACAGGCAATGGACTGATGGTTGAAGCCAAAGGAAAGTCCATTGAGATTGACACCGACAGGTCAATAATATCTCAGGTCAGTTCCAGCCTTTCTATCCGCTATAAAATGGGTCAATGGACACCGCCAAAGGCTTTCAAGGACTGGAACGACTGTCTGATGAATAAGCCTATGGAGCCGATAATCACTCCGAACAAGTCTGACCGGGATACTAACCTTGCCGAACAACGCAAATCATCATTAAAAATGTAAAATATGATATGTCCGATTATGAAAAAAGGTGCTGTCATCCTCGCCATATCTCTGAGTTGCTTGATGAGTGGCTTGCCCTCTGTTGCCCAGCAGACAGACCCGACATTGACGGCCACTGTCATTCTCCAGACGGAGGAGCTGAAAAGCATCCACAAGAAGAGAAAGTCAACTCAGGAGAAAATCATAGCGGCTGAAGCCGCCGTGACTGTGGCGCTCGACCGTGTCCACAATGTCGAGAACAAAATGCTGGAATATCTCTCCAACGCCCAGGGTGCCATGCAGAACCTTTATCAGATAAAACGCACCGCCGAACTTGTGGCTACCGAGATTCCAAAGAACTGCGACCTTCTCCGCAAGTCTGTAAAGGGTAATCTGAAAGGCACGGCTATCGCCGCTCTTGTATCCGATGAACTGACCGATGCCGCCGCCCAGATGGCTGCTCTGTATCCCTTCATGAAACGACTCGTTACATCCGGAACTTACGATGTAACCAACATGGAAGGGAATACGGAGAAACATAAGGTCAATCTTCTCAACTCTGCCGAGCGATACTATATCGCCAACGAAGTTGTGACGAGGATGGAGGCGATAAATACCGACCTCTTTATCCTCGCATGGCAGGTCAGGACTCTGTCATGGAACGACCTGTGGTTCTCGCTCGACCCGGAGGGATGGGCTTCGGTGATGTCCGGCAAGAATATCGTCAACGGACTTATTCTGGAGTGGAACACCATCTACATGCTGAGATAAAATAAATCGAAAACACACTTTTATATCACTATGGAAACAGAAAAGAAAATCGTTGGTCACTGCCCTTTGTGCGGCGGCAACGTGGTCAAGACCTGCAAGGGATACCGATGTGAGAACAACATCGGTGATAACCCCACATGCAGTCTGAACATCAACGGCATCCTCGGAAACCGTAAGATGTCGGACGAAGAGATAACCGAATTTCTCACAACAAGGCGTATAATGCTTGACGGCTTCGCCACAAAGGAGGGAAAGATCTTCCCGACAGTCCTTGAATTAGGCGATGACGGAAGTGTCAACATGCAGTCCGTGATTGGCAAATGCCCCCACTGCGGAGGTGACATCCGTGTCGGAAGCCGGGCGTTCAATTGCTCCAATTTCCATCATCCCACGGCACCATGTACCTTCTCCATATGGCGCAACATCGGCGGTCACCAGCTCACACTCACCGAGGCACAGGAAATCTGCGAGAAGGAAATCACTTCATCGGAACTTGAGATGTTCCGGGATGACGGCTCGGTCTATCGCAAGCGTCTCGGTCTTTCACCCGACAAACTTCAGATTGTAAAGATATGAAACCGGGAATGAAACTGACGATACTGCTGATAAGCGGTGTCATCATCTGGGGAAGCATCTTCTTTGCCATCGGATGCAGCAACAACCCCAAGGAGAGAGCAAAGTCTGTCGCCGAGAAATCTCTTCTCGCCTGTGTCGATTGTCCGGAGACTGTCAGAATCAAGGCGGTCAGCAAGCCTGACAGCGTGTTCGGTCGTGATTACGTAACTCAGGACGAACAGATGAACATAGCCATGGCGATGCTCAAAATCAATCAGAAGGTCATGGCTGAGACCGACGACATGGAGAACATCGACTTGGAGAGCAGGGAGATGACCGAACTGATGGAACGTCAGATGTCGGCGTTGTCTGTTCTTCGTAGTCTTGTTCGATTCGATGACCTTGAAAAGAAGGAGCAAAAGCCGTTCAACGGCTGGAAAGTCAAGATTGAGTATGAGACCCAATCTGAAAGTGGAAGGCCTTACCGCTCTGAATACTGGTTCATTCTCGACAAGGACGCGACCTGTGTCGTAAACTCCTTTGAAATACCTCTCTTATAATCAATCACTAACTTACAAAACTACAGAAAATAATGAAAGAACTTATCGAACAGATCTCCGCACTCGGAGACACATTCATCAGGAACGCTGAAACCCAGCTTGAAAAGGGCAACAAAGCCGCAGGTCTCCGCGCCCGCCGTGCTTCGCTTGAACTGGAGCCTATGCTCAAACGATTTCGCAAACTGTCTCTCGAAGCCGTCTCCGGCAAAAAGTAACCGATATGGCTATTACCCCTTTCCAGACTATGGTATCGCGCCTCGATAAATCACTTCGCTCCGAGGATAAGGATGTTTGCCGACGTGTAGTTGACAAGGCCCGGCCATACATCGCAATACGTCAGAGCAACAAAGTGACGGTGTGCATGTGCTGCGGCAACAGCATGGTCTATTCCGGCAACGAGCGTTTTGTAAAATGCTGTGAATGTGGCCGCACAGTCGAGATTATCGAGGAAGAGGCGTGGCTGTCATCAAAAAGATCGGTGCAGAAATATTTTGCCACTGTTGATGTTGTCGAGGGTATTCAGTTGATGCGCACCTATGATGTGGTGCTTCGTTACTCGGCAATCAACCGGCTGAAAGATGTCTCTGTTCACGAACTCTGCCGCCACTGGATCACATCGGACGGTCGATGCGAGGTCACTTCCAAGCGACACTTCATGGGCACATTCATCACTCTGTTCAAGTCGATGAAACTACGGCTGAAATCCACTGATGTCGAAGATTATCTCGCCAACCATGCCGTCGTGCTTCCTGAGATAAGGCTTCTGCCGGAACTCTCTCTCAAACTCGCGTCAAGCGGCAGGCTGGTACCAGGCAATGCACTTGCCACAATCAGAAACCTGCTTGAACCTGACTATTCTATCATATAGCGTTTTCTTTTCTTACTGTCATTGTAATAGGACAATTTCTTTGCTATCAGGAATCCTGGTGCGTGAGCATCGGGATTTCATTGTTTATAGTCTATGGTGTATTGACTGGTAGCGAATATAAAGTAGCACAGCTATTGAATGGATGATGTTTAGGAGCAACGCATAAAACCACCATGTCAATCCGGCTCCATAGCGGCTATTAAAGACAAGGTTGTAACTCAATATAGCATTATAGGCTATCATCACAATCATGTTACCTAACGCTGCTCTCGGTCTGACTCTGTGACATAGCCATGTCGATAGCAGCGACAGCGCATAAGCCGCACCGAGCAACGCCATATCTTCATTCCACCCTTCTGCCGTACAACTTACAATCGCCAAAAGAAAAAGCACAAGCCATGCTATCCAAAATCGGTTATCGGTCAATCGCATATCACAATTCTATATTCAATGTCTATTGGCGGATTCATATTGTTGAGATATGATTCAATATTGGCTTTAGTGATCAATTCTTTTACATAGCCTCCAACAATAAGACTAACAGGGTCAATAAGGCTTCTGCCGATATAGATATATTCAGAAGGGAAATCAAACGCAACACAATGTCTTGCCTCCTTTATCCATTCCTCTATTTTCAGTATCAACTTGCCATTCTTACTATTCAGCCATTTATAATCATCGCAAATCTCTGTTAATTCATCTTTGGTGTCTTCAAACAACTTCTTTGGGAGAATATCTTTCATGCCATTCAACGAGTCCCTTATAGTAGAGAATTTGATTTTATCCTGTATAGGGAATAAGGCGATGAATTTATCTACTGTTGGATTGCCCAGATTAATGAGGCGTTCTTTCAGATCGTCGCTTAAATCTGTATGCAGCAGTTCACAAACATCATACTGTATAGTGGATACCTTCTCCTGATAGAATTTATCTCTATTATTCATCATTAACTATAAAATTTCTTTTTTTATAACAAAGCTGAAAAATATATTAGCATTGTCCGAATATTTTTTGATATAGTCGCAGGCAACTTGATAACTTCGGGCAACATACTCATACGAAGTTTCAGAGTTATTCCGATTGCAGTACCAATTGTCGTATGTGAGTTTAATGTTACCATTATTAAAGATATACACGTCTCCACCAAGAATAGGGATATTTGAATTGTAATACTCCACTGCTATTCTCAGAGCTTCACTCTTGGTATAGGCAATTCCTTCCACACCAATTGATTCAAGTGAAATATTCGTTAACTCCATACCTGTTGCCACCGTTGTCTTAGCTCTAAAACAAAGTGAGACTATAAATGTGGTAATCATCGTCGGAAGAAATGAAACAATACTCCATATCAATATTATTACCAATGTTAAATCTAAAGCTGAAAAACCTACATGCACGTCAGCAGATACATCGTCAGATACTTCAGTTGGTGCAAGCCAATCTATAACAAATATGATTGCAAAAATGACCGCTAAGGCGACAGCGGAGAATAAGTAAGTCGTGAGTCCAAGTTTTAACCAAGCACAAGACTTATTGCTCTTCCAGGCCACAGCGTGCCCGATTAGGTATGTGGTAAGCATTATGATGCAAATGGGTAAGACATCAGAATCCAACCTGAATTTGTAAAATAATTCCATCTGTCCGACTGTCAAAGCCGTTGACAATATAGCAAATGCCTCAAATATCCAAAATCGTTTATCGGTCAGTTTCATGTCAAAAATTTATTTTGCTATTAAAATCAGAAAAATCGCAAAAACGAGGAAGCCGAGAAAACCATTGGCAAGGTTGTTGTCGGCATGGTCTATGTTGCTGAAATCGTCCGAACCATAACGTATTTGCTCGTATGATACTTTACGCCCTCGACGGAACAGTCGCAAACAGCCATACCGAAGCCCGGCACCGATATGTAGAATCGCACTGCCGAACCATGAACGGATAAATATTTCAGCAATCAATTCCATTAAAGTTTCCATTATTTCACACCATATTTGGATTTGAAAGCCTCTTCCTCAATAAAGTTTTCAAGCAACGCATGGCACGCATCGTTTTCAGTAAGATGATTGCTCAATGTTTTTGCCGATCCTCTGTCATCGATATAAACAAGTTTATATGTGTCTCCATCTCGCATTACCACCACACAGTCGGGTTTGCTGGTTGTATCAAATCCAAATCGACACGATTCAATTCCCATAACTTTAAGATATTGTGCCACCGATGCTTGGCCTAATTTCTGTGACAACATCGGCTGTTCCAAATACCGTTCAAGTTTATCATTCAGTATGTCGCATACTTTACCAACTGATACAAAAGTGTTCACAATTCCGGTGTTTTTCCCACCTCCGGTCAAGTAATCCGCCCTTATGATTTTAGCACTTCCTGTTTTTGTTATGACAAACATCTCAACACGCAGAAAAGGAATAATCTCATATTTCATCCTTGCCGGTATCAGATATTCGAGACGGTCATCAAATATCCTTGCAAGCGGTTTTCGCATCGCGATCAATATCAGCCAACCTATCCCGACAATCACCCCGAAAGAGAAGAATATCATTCCCATATAACCGATAAATTTATCTATACCAGAACGAGGATTGTTTGTCATAAAGAACCCACCAACAACAAACAACAAGCTGATCAGCGTAAAACCAATCACTCGCCATATACTTGGGTATATATCAATTCGATTATTCATTCAAAACCTACGGTTAATGCTTTAACGGTATAATTCCACCCCATGACATATACGAACCACATCAGAGCGATATTTATAAAAAGAATTACAAGCAAAGCAGGTCCGACCTCTTTATACTTATTCCTGAACGCATAGACTACATTTGCCGTCTGTGCGAATATCAGCAATATATTTGCGACCAACAGACACCAGTTAATCTTGGTAGTCCCTCCGGCAAAATGAACAGCGAAAGAAAAGAATAACGTAATTGCAAACAATACTACAATTATCCATTTCGCCTGATAAATCAGTTTCATTGCTTGCCTCCTTTTTTATTATTCCTGACAGATTTTATTGGAGCCGGCCTAACAGCTTCTTTTGGCATTACGTTTTCAAGCATATCCCTGACGGTCTGCTGAACTTTGATTTTTAGATATACCGATTCTTGACGTTTATGGTCGAAGGTTTTCAGATACAACGTATTGTTGTCTTGCCAGAAAATAGTGCGTAGTCCAGATCCATCGCCCTGACAATAAGGCTCTTCACCACTGTATTGAAGGCTCTTGTATGACTCAAATTCATATATGAAGTTTCCTTCGCGACGAAAGAACCTCAAATCCAAAGGCCAGTCGCAATCATAACCGACCTGCGACACATAAATCCCATTGGTGTTTACCGCCGTGGGACAAGCCGCGCGACAGATATATTTACCGTTCTCAGAATCAAACCACCATATTGCATCGTCATGCGGCGATTCAGGGATAATGAAACCATATAATTTCAGTTCAGGCAGAAATGTTAGCCATCGTTTGTTAAAACCAAAATCCGGGTTATCATAAATAGTATATATTTCTTGTTGCCAAGCAGAATCAAGACGTTCAAATTTAGCTTGAGACTCTTTCAACACCATAGAGACAATATCATTATCGGCAATGGTATCAGCCGGAATGACATTATAGCGCGAAAACTCTCTTTCGGCTTTAACATATTCCGTTTCGCTTATTTTCTCCACAGAGAAAACTGTTTGTGCAGACGCAACAGAAGCATACGCCATCACAATCAGCAATATCCAAAATCGTTTATCCGTCAGCTTCATTGCTTGCCTCCTTTCCGATTGATGAGCCAGAGGAGTCCTCCCCAAAACAGAACGTTTGCACCGACCAACATGATATTGGTCAGTGTGTCGGGGGGGTCGAAACAGAATATCAGGCTGAACATGAATAAGAACATGACCACCGCCGACGCTATGAATTTGCCAATCTGATCCATAGGCTATTTCTTTTTGTGTTTAAACTTGATGGTTTTCTTGGTGTTGCGTTTGGGATATTTGGCCTTCATTCGTAAGAAACAACTATTATAAACATAATATTTTGAAATCATCTAAGAATCTGTCGTTTGAAAACGGAATTGCTGTCAACTCCCATACTGACTATATTGTAATCCGAAGGTATATAAATTGTGTCGCCAATCGCCACAATCGGTGTCGGAACATTTATATTACCGGTAAATTTCCATACTTTACCATCAGTATTGCGTTTCAATTCACGTGATATTATCCAAGGCCCAAAAGTAGAGTACAGAAATGAATAATCAGAGTTATAGCAGATCACATCCGGTAGCTCAACGCAGACAATATCATCTATTGACATTACCGTGTGCTCTCCCCACCAAATCAAAGTGTCCTGAACCCCTTTAGGAAGTTCGGAATAAAGCACATCTTCGCCTTCAGTGTAATCTATGGAACGAGTACATCCAATACAAATGCCAATCAATCCAAAGCCAATCACTCCTATTATTTTCTGCCACAGTTCCATGAGAGTCTATTATCTATAATATCGCAAATTTACGAAAAATAATCGACATTGGATGTGACAAATATCCCAAAAGAATGGGAAAAACAGCGGAAAATCAGCTTAGAGCATATCTTTTCTTAGTTTTTCTCATGTTGGAGGTGGGGTATGGTGTTATTGCATGTCTTGCCATACTGAATATTAGATCCGTGGGGGAATGGACTGTTGCTTTCCGATTGGATCTGTTGGCTTTAGCGCCCGTGTATTTTTCGCTACGAAGTTACGGCGGGCGATGCCGGCGGCAAGTGACCGCTGTGCTTGTCTGCACGGAAAGCTGTCGGCAGCCTTCCGCAATTTGTACCAAATTGGGTATTCCTACATCTTTCCGCTTGCCACACTTGCCTTACACCATCTATGCCCGTCGTGTGTGATGTATCGAAAAAATTACCCCGGACGCGAGAAGCCAAAAGGCTTCAAACCAAAGGGAAATAAACGATTGAGCGAGCGCAGAGAAAAGCTTGCTTATCTATGCCGAGCGTGAGTTTATTGCGCGGAGCGAAAACATTAACTTCTAAATATAAGGAACTATGCACGGAATAGTCTATCAAATCAGCACATCACCCATTGACAGTGATGACTACATCGGTATCGACACCGTATCGGAGGGTGACATGGCAGGCTTCGACTATCTCTATGATACCGAAGAGGGCGAGCGCAGTGAACTCATACATGACCTTGTGGAGCGCATACTCCCAAAAGGTATGTTCACACTTGACACCGACAACGAGACCCTTGTTTATCAAGGCGGTTTTGAGGAATGGCGAAAGTCGTATCTCGACCTTATCCGAACAAAGACGGAAGCCATTGACGAGGACAACATCATGGAATGGATAGGTCCGGCTTATCAGTTGCAAAAGACTATCGTAAACCCGCTTGAAAGTCCCGACTATTTTGTACTCGAATCGGACAGTTACGGCACAGCCGAGCGTTCTCGCGAACTTATGCTCTTAGTGGGCAAACTTGAAGCCGGAGCGAAACTATATGTCGGGGAAATACTTGGCTATCACACTTAAATACAGATAATATGGAATTTACTATAGAGAAAATACCTGTTTGGGCTATGTGCTACCTCGTTAACGGAGATTACTCCAGCATGACGGACGAGGACAAAAATATGGCAGATGAATGGTGGGAACGCAATAATGTCGTTTCCGTAAGTCCGGCTTCCGATGACGAAGGAAGCAGTCACCCTTATTTTACCCATTATCCGGCTTTCGGTCTCGCCTCTGACGTTATTGACTGCACGGTAATGGTAATGTAAAAAATCTCATGGTCGCTCCGGCTTTCGGGCTGGAGCGACATAAATCGAACAATATTATGGAATATCAGGAAGCAATCGACATAATCAAAGGGAAATCCGGATTATACGAAATCACGACTTTGCAGGGCAGCGAGCACAAACGGTTGTTTCTGTCGCAGAGCAACCATGTGTGCGAGTTCGCACCACGTTCAAGAAAACGAGGCTATCCGGTAGGTGTCAATATCGTATCGGGCTGGCTTTGCCTCTCTCCGGCGAAGCCTAAAGAAACAAATACGGTGCTGAAATTCAAACGGTATGCCGCCCGAGCCACTTTCCCCTCGGCGTTTATCCGCAAGTGTCTCGCCGCCGACCCCTCAAAGGGTTGTTACGAGAACCGTTTGACTACCGGAACACGTATTGACGGAGAAATCATATCTCTTGAAGCCATAAGAAAATATGCACCTTGGGCTGTCGACGAGTTTAGCAAGGCATTGTCAGAACGAAGAAACTATACATCCGGTCGTTTCGACTTCCGAGGCTATGACGGCTCTCTTTGGCTAACCGTAGTTGAAAACGATGACGGATATTATCGCAAGGGCGACATAGCCGCAGGTTTCAGCAAGGAGTATCGGGGCTGTGGCAACGGCTACTACTACACACTGATAGATGATGAACACTTCATCGGCACTGACATTGACTGATTACAAGCCGCTCCGACTGCAACGGTCGGGGCGGTTTTGCTCCGTACACTCCGCAAAACCGCCTGTTTGGGAACAGCGCAGATTGACTTAATTCATCTGCAAACAATTAAATAGTGTTAAATGAAATAAAAATATACCAATTTGTGTCAGTTGACCATATACGTCTTTAATGTTAAGGAGACTAAATCATAACTTGGTCAGTAGTGTTATAATAAATATCTTTGTAGCACAATTAAAACAACAAATATCATGGGTTCATATAGAAGAGCAAAAAAAGAGGACTGCATGCGTTCCTCTAAAAAAGAGATGTCCATTGGCATTGGAAGTGTCAATGACAGTTTTGAATCATTACGAAGAATGTGTAATGATAAGTCTAACGAACTTATAAAATCCCTCGACCTAAATGCTGGAGAGGAAATGGAAGTAGTTTTTTGGACTGCTGATATTCCTGAACTAATATGTGTGTCCAAAATAACAAAGAACGAGTCTGGAATGCTATCTTACAGATTAGATTTTACGCTTTCTACATTATAGCATAGTAACTACCTCTATTAAGTTTTAGTTACTTATCATGATAACTTATTGATTTGATTACTCCGCACATCGATACCGAGTAAATTCCATACAATTGAAATCATATTAACACCGCGAGTTATATCGAATTTTCGCCTATGGCTAATTCAATATAACTCGCGGTGTTAATCTATTATGGGATTCTACTAATATTGAGTTAACAAATGTTCCTTTAATCCTTCTTAAAACTATTATTTACAATCTGTTGAAGTTCTTCATCTGGTACATCTTTTGAAAAGATGTAATATACTTTTGTACTCGTAGAACTGGCACCACCATATGCGCCCACATAACCACTTCCGGAAGTTACAGATTTAGTATCTACTAATTCCCAACCATGAAGAGACATGTAATTTAGTGCTCCAATTAGTGATACGAATTTAAGATCCTTGCCATCTTCACCTTTTATTGGCTGTGGCTTCTTATTAGATCCATCATCGAGTTTAATAGAGTTCTTATGAAACTCCATCTCTACAAAAAGTTTCTTTGCTTGTAAACTTGAACAAGCTAAAAAACTTAGCAGCAATATAAAAGCTATTTTATTCATCGAACTATTAAATTATTTGGAAACATCGTTAACCGATATTTGTATATTGCAAAAATACACAATTTAATCGAGGTATAAATAATACCACCTCATATATATCAACGAAAATGATATATACTTCTTATAACGTCTCAATTATATAAGCAAATCTACCAAGAAGTATATATGTTTCCCCCTCTTCAAGTAATAATTTCAGTTGGCTTACTCCGGTTTTCAACACAGAATAAGCTTATGCCTATTCATAATATTGATTTTGTTGGCACATGCCGATACGCCGGCAACGCCAGTGACATCGAGGTTCCGCCTGCGGCTTCTCTTCAATGTCACTCGCGTTGTCGGCTGTCTTGGGTTACTTGTCTGAATCGAAAAACTGCCTGGCTCTTTTACAGTCATAGGTTGACACTTATGACTGAACGAGCCGAAATCTATGAAGACTTTGGCACGCAATAACGGCACACGCCCCCGACGAACCATATTTCATGTGGTGCCGGGCGGCAGTGTGCCTAACTTGGAAGACATGTCGGCTGACATACTCCGTGTAACAACACCGAGTATGATTCAGCCGATATATTATGAGTATTATCCGGCGTAGCCGATACGCCGACAACGCCATTGACATCGAGATTCCGCCTATGGCTTCTCTTCAATGTCATTCGCGTTGTCGGCTGTCTTGGATTACTTGTCTGAATCGAAGACTTGCCCGGCTCTTTTACAGTCATAGGTTGACACTTATGACTGAATGAGCCGAAATCCCTGAAGACTTTGGCACGCTATAACGGCACACGCTCCCGATGAGCCATATTTCATGTGGCACCGGGCGGCAGTGTGCCTACCTCAGAAGACTTGCCGGCATACTTACTCCGTGTCGAAACACCGAGTAAGATCTTGCCGATGGATAATGGTGATTTTTCAGCTGCGCCGATACACCGACAACGCCAATGACATCGAGGTTCCGCCTGCGGCTTCTCTTCAATATCATTCGCGTCGTCGGCTGTCTTTGGGCTACTTGTCTGAATCGCATACTTGCTCGGCTCTTTTACAGTCATAGGTTGGCACTTATGACTGAACGAGCCGAAAAATATTTCGGAATTATCCTTTGACGGCTTTGGGCTTCATGGTCGGGATGTTTTATTGTGCGAAGTTACTGCGTCCCGGGCAACGTCAAGTGCCGCTGACGCTTTCCGTCGGAGGGCTTGACGGCAGCGTTCTTGCTTCGCAAGCGGCAAGCCGCTGACCGCAATTTTTCTACGTGCCTATAAAAATTGGGTATTCCGTCCGCGCCCTCTGACTCCACACTTGCCTTATGCTCCCTTGTGTCCGCAGTGTTCACTTGCACATAAAACGGTTCTCCCGACCAGGAAGCTCAAAGAGCTTTACAAAAGGGAAAAGAATTGGAACTCACAAACATAAGGAACTATGATGAAAGGAACAGAACATTTCAAGCAGGTTATCAAGTCATATCTTGATAAGAGAGCGGAGAGCGATGAACTCTTCCGTGCCAAGTACGAAACCACCACTCGCACTATCGAGGATATAGCGACATACATTCTCAATGAGGTCAAGGCTTCGGGGTGTTGCGGTTTTACCGATGATGAGATTTTCTCTATGGCGGTACACGTCATAGATGAGCCGGACATCAAAATCGGCAAACCGATGACATGCGGTGTAGTGGTCAACCACCACATAGAACTGACCGAGGAGGAAAAGGAAGAGCAGAAAGCCATTGCCCTCAAACGCTTCCAAGATGAAGAACTCCGCAAGTTGCAGTCACGCAACTCCAAACCCAAGGCGGTAAAACCGCAGGAGAACAAGCAACCCGAATTATCACTCTTTGGCGATGACTTTTAAGCCATGAAAGCACGTACATCATTCGAGAAGCAGGTGGCAGCCTCAAATGTGAGGCTGACCGCCATTGCCCCCAAGGTTACAGAGTGGGGAGTGAAAAATCTGTTCAACCATCCGGCTTTCAGAGTGCCGAGCGGTCTTACCACTTGTGGAGACTGCGGTCATAAGTTCCGACATGAGGGAAAGGGCAAGTATGTCGTATGCCCTCACTGCGGACACAGACTGATGATAAAAGACACCCTAAACCGCACTCATAAGGAAAGCACATACTTTGCTGTCCTTGACACTATCGACGGCTTGCAGGTTGAGCGTGTGTTTATTCTGACCGTGGAGTTTAAGAAAAGTCAGCCGTTGAAGTCCTATAATGTCGAGGTGTGCCGTCTGTGGCTCAATGCCAAGGGGCAGACCGCACTGACATCAAAGGCAAGGACAATCGGATATTATCGGGATTGTTTTAACTGGAGTTCGGAGATAGAACTCCGGAATATGTCGGAAGTTCATCACATCATAGCCAACACGTGGCATTATCCGAGATACAAGGCAATTCCGGAACTGAGACGCAACGGCATGAAAGGCACGTTACCCGACTGCCACCCCTTTGAACTGATGAAGGCTCTTCTGACCGACACAAGGATTGAGACACTTATGAAAGCCGGAAATCACAAGGCGGTCAGATATTTTCTTTCCAACAAGTCAATGCTTGACAAGTGCTGGAACTCACATAAGATAGTCATGCGCAACGGCTATCAGATTAAGGATTACGGATTGTGGTGCGACCTTATTAAACTACTTGACAAGGCAGGAAAGGACACACGGAACGCCAAATATATCTGTCCCGTAAATCTAAAGGTGGCACATGACCTTTGGCTCGACAAGGTGACTTCCGCAGATGAGAAACGCAGAAAATCCGAGGAACTTGCCAAGGCTAAAAAGGAGGAAAAGAGGTTTTATCAGACCAAATCATGTTTCTTCGGCATTGTAATCAAGGACAAGGACATAGAGGTTTCCGTTCTTGACAGCATAGAGGCTTATCAGAACGAGGGAGAGGCTATGCACCATTGCGTGTTCAAGTGCAGTTACTACAGTCGTGAGGACTCAATCATTCTGTCGGCTCATGACAAGGACGGAAACCGCATCGAGACCGTGGAGTTTTCACTTACGGAGAACAAGGTCATTCAGAGCCGTGGGGTATGCAACACCAACACCGAACTTCATGACCGCATTGTGAAACTTGTAAACGCCAATGCCCACCGTTTCATCAAGGCAAGGGCTTCAGCATAATAGTTCCTTATAAATTCCGAATCCGTCTCCTGCCGTGAGGCAGGGGCGGATTTATTCGGAATAAATAGGTAAACTAAAAATATTATCCCATAGTAACCAAGTATCAAAAGAATTTATTAACTTTGTAATACAAAACGAGAAGTATATGAAAACCAAGATAATTACCATTGCCAACCACAAGGGAGGCGTAGGAAAAACAACATCCACGGCGTCTATAGGTGACGCACTCGCCATCCTCGGGAAGCGGGTTCTGCTGATCGACCTTGACGCGCAGCAGAACCTCACGTTCACGCTTACGCAGAACGAGGAGCCGGAAACCAGTGTCTATGACTCTCTTGTGAAGGACGCTCCGCTTCCAATCGTCAATGTCAGGAAGAACCTTGACATCGTTCCGGCTTCCCTTGAACTGGCAAGAGCCGAAATCGACATGGCAACCAAGATAGCGAGGGAGGGTATCCTCAAATCCCTACTTGCCGACCATATCGACAAGTACGATTATATCATCATAGACTGTCCGCCGTCGCTCGGCATTGTCACCACCAATGCGCTTGTGGCTTCCGACAGGCTCTATATACCGCTGACCGCCGAAGCTCTTCCGATGAAAGGTCTCGCCATGCTTGACGATGTGGTGAGCGAAGTCCACAGGCGTGTCAATCCTTCTCTGGAACTCGGAGGCGTTTTCTTCACCCGGTTCAATAACCGCAATCTCAATAAGGAAGTGGTTAAGATGATAGAAAGTCGGTATAAGGACAAGGTATTCAAGACCAAAATCCGTGAGAATATCACTCTCGCCGAAATGCCTCTTTCCGGTCAGTCAATCTTTGAGTACGACTCCAAGAGCAACGGAGCGGTCGACTACATGGCACTGACCGAGGAGATTATTGCAAGAGAAGATAAATAGGTAAACTATATTATCAATAATAAAAACTACATGACTACTTGCCTACTTTGATACAAGTTGGCAAGTAGATAAATCATAAAGACAGACACCATGGCAAAGAAGAACTTAGCATCGCTGATGAACGGCATAATGAGTGATACAAAGCCGTCGGAACCGGAGGTTACGGCTATCGGACAGCCCGAGTCAACAGCAGCCGAAGTGACCGAGGAAATGAAAGCCAATCTGGAGGCGAACCGCCGCCGGAATGTAGGTCGTCCGCGCAAGGGCGAGTCCGGCTCCAAGACAAACGAAGTCCGGGCTACATTCATCGTTGACCCCGAACTGATCCGCAAGGTCAAGTATATCTCCCTTGTCGAAAGCTCCCTCTTGAAAGATGTTATCTCCGAAGCTCTGACCTCCTACATCGAGGCTTGGGAATCCGAGAACGGTAAAATCCGACTGCCAAAGAAGAAATGAAGAAGGTTCTTGTCATCGGTTGTGCCGGTGCCGGGAAAAGCACTTTTGCACGTAAACTGTCTGAGAAGACTGGTTTGCCTTTGTACTATCTTGATATGATATGGCATAAGGCAGACCGGACTACTGTATCGACTGAAGAATTTGATGCGACACTATCGGAAATTATGAATAAAGACCAATGGATATTGGACGGAAACTATCTTCGTACAATGCCATTGCGCCTTGAAAAAGCCGATACCGTTTTCTTCTTCGATTTACCACTCGATGTCTGCCTTTCTGGAGCGATTGAACGGCTCGGTAAGGAGCGAGTGGATATGCCATGGAAAGATGATGTCCTTGACGATGATTTCCGTCAGTGGATTCTGGATTTTCCGAAAAAACAATTGCCGGCAATCAACCGGCTTCTTGAATCATACAGTGGTAATATTATACGCTTTACGACTCGTTGTGAGGCAGATAAATACATAAATGTTTTATAGATGAAAAAATCATTTCCTGATAAAGATAAGGCATTCCCGAATCCGAATATTCCAAGTCTATGCTACATCAAAAATGTCATTAAGAATCCAAGGATTATAGTTGGAGACTATACTTATTATGATGATGTCGATGGTGCGGACAGATTCGAAGAACACGTTACTCATTTTTATGAGTTTATCGGTGACAGACTGATAATCGGAAACTTCTGCGCTATAGCCAAAGGAGTGACATTTGTGATGAACGGTGCCAATCATCGCATGGACTGTGCGACTACATATCCGTTCTACATTATGGGCGGAGATTGGGGTAGCATGATTGCTCCAGTCATGAACGAGTTGCCGCTTAAAGGAGACACTGTCATCGGCAATGATGTCTGGATCGGTCAGAACGTAACGATAATGCCAGGAGTGCATATTGGAGACGGAGCAATAATCGGAACAAACGCGATCGTAGCTTCTGACATACCGCCATACTCCATTGCTGTCGGTAATCCGGCAAGAGTAATTCGGCAACGCTTCGATGATGAGACTATTGTACTGCTTGAACGATTGCAATGGTGGAATAAGCCCATTGAAGAAATTGATGCCTTGATGCCGATTCTTACAACTCCTGACATTGAGAATATGAAATCAGCAATAACCGAATATCTCAAAAATCTTTAGGGCAAATGCGAGCCTTGACTCTACCGAAGTATTGTCAAGGCTCGCTGACCTACGCCGCGATGTGTAGATTATAATTCTATGTCGTTGAACAGATTGCTCTCTATATTCATCACACCGTCAAGTGGTATGGAGTGCTTGTCACTAAGTATAATCAGACCTTCAATTTCATCTATCTTCTTTATTTTTCCTTCTGTATGACAATAGCTTCCACCCTGTTTGAGCAAATCCGGATGGAAATAGGTTATCCTGATTGTCGCGTCTTTCTCTATCGCATAGACAAGTCGGCGGGATAACTTGTCAAGTTCCTCCGCAGACAGTTCCGGTTTCTCGGAAGTGAGTCTGGCGGTCTCAGCTATGGCGGCATCATGTCCGGTCAAGGCGGCAAACGGTGCAAACTGGGCCGCACGGTTCTCCATTGACATGGGTGTCCGTGTCTTGCTCACATGGTGAGGAAGATTGATTATATCGTCATACCTACTCATGGTGTCCTCCTATCTGTTGGTTCCGGTCGCGCTGTGTCGCGCCGTCGGCATAGTTAAGACCTTTGAGAATGGCGTTCTTTCCAAACATCTTCTTGATTTTCAAGACTGCCTCCTGCCTTCGCCGCTCCTTGGCAAGTTCGGCTTCTTCCGCTTCCTGCTGTCGCTTCAACTCCTCATAATCCGTGAACAGGTCGAGCTGCATGGCTTGTGGCCTTGATTTCACATCTTCCTCATGAATAAGCCGATTGATTGAGAGGGTTAAGCGTCGCACAAGCAGGTCAGGATTAATTATCCTGTCGTATAACTCGGCGACTTTCTCAGTCAGTATCTTTCCGGATGATGTCGGATGCTCAATGTTGATTGTGCCGTGGGCATGAACCGGAACCTGTCTGCCGTAATGGTCGGTCGTGATCTTGCCGTAATACTTTGCCCTAATCTCCGGTCTTGTCAGTGACTCTATATCATAGCCGACGGTCAGAACGAGCTGGTCTGTTACAAGACGTTTGTCAATAAGATCGAGCGATACGCTGTCAGCCATTTCGAGAACCACATTTCTCGCCTGAGCCGAAATATATGCACAGGTCAGCACCTGACCGCTACTGATACTCTTCGCTTCCGGACGGTATGATTTCACATAATCCATCGTGACCGGCTCCCAGCCCCAGGAATGGTCTATCAGAAGCTCTGCGTTTACTCCGAACAGTTTATACAGAAAATCCTCATGCTCGATTGAGCAACGTGCAATGTCGCCCATCGTCAATATTCCGTATGGTGCGAGACGGTTGGCGATACCGCGTCCTACACGCCAGAAATCGGTAAGTGGCGTATGCTCCCACAGTTGACGACGATATGACATCTCATCAAGCTCTGCGATACGGACTCCGTCCTTGTCAGGCGGCATCTTCTTGGCGTCTATATCCATGGCTATCTTGCAGAGATACATATTGGTGCCGATACCTGCCGTTGCGGTTATACCTGTCTCAGCCAATACCTCCCGAATCATCTTAATCGCCAGTTCATGAGCCGTCATGCCGTAGGTTTTGAGGTATGCCGTCACATCCATTATCACCTCGTCGATTGAATAGACGTGAATATCCTCCGGGGCGATATATCGAAGATAGACATTATATATCCGGGTACTGTACTCAATGTAGTGAGCCATCCTCGGCGGTGCGACAAGATAGTCAACAGCAATCTCTGGGTGTGAATCCAAGACCGCTTTCGAGTATGACTTTCCATGCCGTCCACGTCGATAGTTTGCCTCCCGGACTTTCTGCACGACCTCAAACAGCCGTGGTCTGCCCCCAGTGCCATATTCCTTCAGTGCCGGAGACACCGCGAGGCATATAGTTTTCTCTGTGCGCGACGCATCAGCCACGACGAGGCATGTGTCAAGCGGCTCAAGTCCTCGCTCGACACATTCCACCGAAGCGTAAAAACTCTTCAGGTCAATGGCTATATACTGCCGTGACTGCATGAATTACTTGTCAATTTTTTCAATCTCCGCAACTGTCGAGACCGAGCTGTATGTTCTCTTTCTCTTCATCAATGATTGAACATCCACCTTTCGGTGGAATCCGTTTAATGAATTTCGCAGGATTTCCGACAACAATTGTATCAGCTTCCACATCTCTGGTCACGACACTGGAGGCTCCGACTACAGCATTGTCGCCGACTGTCACACCGGGAAGTATTGTGGCTCCGGCGCCAATCCATGCGTTTTTCCCGATGTGAACGGGCTTGCAGGTTATGACCTGACGTTCATAGAGGTCATGATTGTTGGATATGAGCTGCGCGTTGGCGGCTATTTGCGCACCGTCGTCGATTGTTATGCCTCCGGCTGACATCATCAGGCATCCGGGCATTACCACAACGTTTCTGCCAATCTTGACCATGTGGGGTCTGACGGCTGTAAGTGGAGCTATGACTCTGCTGCCTTCTCCCATCGAGGGGAAAATACGGTGCATCAACTCATCATATTCGGTTGTCCCCGGCATGGTGTGATTGAACCTGAATATGAGTTGTGCATGTTCGTTGGCAAGAGCCAATTCTTCATGAGTCTGCTTTGTTACGTCTATTCTTATCTCTTCCATATTATCATACGCTTTTACCCATTTCATAAGCCTGCTGCATATAGGGAGTGTCGAGGATTTCTCCTTTCTCGTAAACCCCCTTGCCGAATATAACACCCATTTCCTTTGAGCCGGGAATACAGTCTGCCATACCACGCATACAGGCGAGTGCAGTGTCCATAGTATGTTCCTCGTCCTCGGCTGCGGTCATGATGTAGTATAGCTCCTTGTCGCGTATCACTTCATACTTTGCCACCATGCGGTCGAAAACAGCTTTCAACTGTGCCGATATCGAGTACATATACACTGGGGAAGCGAAAACGAGAACGTCGGCATCAAGAATCTTCGGCATCAGGGCATTCATGTCATCTTTCTTGCAGCAAACGCCATCGTGCGAGCTACAGTAGTAACAACCTGAGCAGAATCCAATGTTGTGAGCGGAGATAAAATATTTCTCCACATCATGACCGGCTTCAGACGCTCCTTTAAGGAACTGGTCACAGAGTGTGTCGGAGTTACCTCCATGTCGGGGGCTACCCGACAGTATCAATACATTCTTTGCCATATATCAGTTTTTCAGTTTTCTTGAATATTTCTCTTCGATTATCTCGTATGCGCGTCTAACGCAAGAATATATCTCGTTGTCAGGCATATCCTCGTTGAGATTCACCCTTAGCCAGAACTTCATCGCCTTGTTTACCGGAGTGGTCACAGCTGAATATCGCTCGGTTATCCTTGCAATCTCTTCATCGGTGGAACGGAACGACACCGAGGTAAAGTCATCCATATCAACCATGCAGAACATGTGGTCCAGGACATAGAATACAAGTGTGGAATCGAAGCGCGGAGCAAACTTCCCGAAAGGAGTCTTCTCCGTCACCCCGTCCATCGACAGGCAATAGTCGCGAAACTCCTCTATATTCATTTCCGTAGTCTGTTGATTATTGTAATCGCAAAGTGAACGAATATACCATAGACAAGAGTTGCCAAAACAGCCAGCCCTTCATTGATTATTATGATATGCGACAAAGGCATGGACCATTCCGGTCGTGCCTGCTGAAAAGCAGCGACAATGGCGCATACCGAGAGGACGATGAAAACAACTATCATCGACAACGGCGCAAAGCCAAATTTATATTTGCCGACCTGTATCATTTGAACACTTTTACACGTCCATATAAATTTCCTCGCTTCACCTGCTTACGATAGCACATGAAGAATTTGCCACATAGCGCGGTTACAATGATAGCGGATAACAGATTCCACCATCCAACAGAACCTTCTGCAACACGGACAGTACGGTCAATTATGGCCACACCTGACATAATGGTCAGCGTCAGCCAGATATTTCGTTTTATTCTATTGCTCAACATGATATTTCTATATCGGGATTAATTGAATTGATATGTGCGATAAAAGCATCACGATCTTTTGGCGAGATTTCAAGTGGAGCGAAACTTTTCAAGACGGAGCGGTCTGTGAAACTTATGGAAACCCGCTTGGTTGACATGGCTGCCGTTGCAAGAATCCCGGTTGTTTTCTTCACCGACTTAATCTTGTCGATTGGCAGACGTGTTGGTCTGAAAAACATATACACAACAAGGTTTTTACCGTCTATCTCATACCAGCATCCGAACAAGCCAATGAGACATAATGCAGTCAGACCGCCACATATAAACACGGCATACCACCATGGCATATCAAAAGCAGTGAACCACATCAATACCGGAACAACAAGCAAACATAGCCATGCCCACCAGTCTATTTTTGAACGATACACAGTCTTTCCCATAGAGAGGTAGAGCTACAACTTACAATAATTCTCGACAACATATAAATCAACAGAAATATGTTGTGCCGCGACCTTTTCCAATGTTTGTCTAACATCTTCCCAAAGAAGACCACCCAATCCGGCACCTATCGCAGGAAGAGCGATCTTATCAACACCAACACTTTCCGCAATTTCCATCATTTTGTCTATCGCGCTCTCAATATATTCGAGTTTTGCCTTAGTTCGCCATGTGGCTTGAGTCCCGAGGTTAAACACATACCCTGAGCCATAATTATAGGCATAGGCATCTCCGGGATTAAACTCCCCGTTATCACATAGTCGTTTGTATTCAAAATACATTTCAGGGAATTTAGCCTTAAACTGTAATGCAATTCCTTTGCCCATGGCTCCGGCACAATTACATCCGTGGGCGTAACTCATCACACCGGGAATCTTAAATATGTCACCGTATTCAATGTAATGTATCATTAATGTTTATCTGATTTGAAATTCAACGTATGCCGTATCACTCTTCTGAATCGGATATGGCGGATAACTGAATGTCTTGACAAGACGATATGTTGATGACGTGTCGGACAAATCATAAATCCACGGCTTCACGGTCAATTGGAAAGAACCGTCAGGTTTCACTATGTAGCCGATATCGTTGAAACATACTTCAATGCCCTTTGTCTTATATTCCATATACTTTTCAGAGTATGGAGCCTGTCTCCAGCCTCCATCCGAGTCTATATCTATTCGATACCATTCTCCGGTAGTCAAATCTGCGTCACGACTGTTTTTAAATTCCACTATCATAGAATCCATCGGAGTTTTGACCGGGTCAGGGCTGACAATTCTCATTGTCATGCCCTCAACCGTGGCATAGCTCTTCTGAGGCATCACATCCGGAATCTCTATTCTCTCTCCAAGGAAATGAGGCTGCTTGCCAAACCATATATCAAGCATCATCTTGTCACGGGCAAGCCATTCACGAATAGCAAGACGAATGCGCACCCATCTTCCGGCTCTCAACGGTGCGGATATTGCAACGGCTTCAATTCCATTGGCTTCGGCAAGATATAACGCCCTTGCATTATGGTCTGCCTGAGATATGATTATGAGTGAATCGCAACCAAATACCTCCTTTGCCCTCACCACGGAATCAAGTGTGCGGAATCCGGCGAAGTCGAGAATGATTCTCTCTTCCGGAACTCCATGAGCCATAAGTGAGTCGCGCATAGCCGTAGGTTCGTCATAATCCTTGGTATGATTGTCACCACTGGCAATGATGTAATCAACTTTTCCGGCATGATACAGCTCAGAGGCTGTCTTAATGCGGTTTGTAAAATATGAGTTCGGTCGACCCCATTTGTTGAGTGGATTTGTGCCAAGCAGAAGTGCCACCTTGTTGTGTGGTACAGAATCTACCGAAGTGTAGATTTTCCCTTCCGCAGCCCTCTCCACCTTAACATTGGCATATACCGTAAAGATTATGACCAGTAGCATAAACGCTACGAGACTGAGAGTTATCCGTTTTATCAGAATGTGTGATTTATTAGTCATAACGGGTTATTGTTTAGCCGATCTTTGAGCTTGGTGTTGCGCTTGGAGACGGTCTGGTTGTGGATGGCGTATGCGAGGGCTTTGGTGGTGCCGACGAGTACGCAGATTTTCTTGGCGCGGGTTATGCCGGTGTATATAAGGTTGCGCTGGAGCATGACAAAGTGCTTCATCGTAACAGGCATCACCACCATCGGAAACTCCGAGCCTTGGCTCTTGTGGATGGTTATGGCGTATGCGAGAGTCAGTTCGTCAAGTTCCGACACGTCATATTCAATGACACGCCCGTCATATATAACGGAAAGAGTGCGCTCTGACGTATCGACTGCACTAATAAATCCGATGTCGCCGTTAAACACGTTCTTGTCATAGTTGTTGCGAATCTGCATCACCTTGTCACCCTGACGGAATGTGTAACCGCCACGTGTCAGAGCTGGTCCGGATGGATTCAGTGCGGTTTGCAACTCCGTGTTCAAGTTTCCGGCACCGACATTACCCCGCTGCATCGGTGTCAGCACCTGTATCTCTTTCGGCTTGTAGCCGTAGGTCTTTGACAGGCGGTCGCGCACAAGACTTACTATCAGTTGCGGGATCGTCTCCGCATCCTCTGCCTTGATGAAGAAGAAATCGGTGTTTCTGCCGTTGCTGATATTCGGGAACTGTCCGGCATTGATGGCATGTGCGTTCATCACTATACGGCTCGACTGCGCCTGACGGAATATCCGTGTCAGTCTTACCACCGGAATCTGCCGGGAGTCGATGATGTCGCGCAACACGTTTCCGGCCCCGACACTCGGCAACTGGTCGATGTCGCCAACGAGAATCAGGCGCATCGTCTCCGGAATTGCTTTCATCAGGTTGTAGAAGAGCATGATGTCGATCATCGAGCACTCATCAACTATCAGCACATCACCCTCCAAAGGATTCTCATCATTTCGCTTGTAGCCGTCCATCGGGTTATACTCCAGCAGACGGTGGATCGTCTTGGCTTCCATTCCTGTAGCCTCGGTCATGCGCTTGGCGGCACGTCCGGTAGGTGCGGCAAGGACAATCTGTTTCCCTTTTGCCTTGAAAGCGGCGATAATGCCTTGTGTCGTGGTTGTCTTTCCCGTTCCGGGTCCACCCGTCAGCACCATCACCTTGGAATCGAGTGCCTGATTGATTGCCGCCTGTTGCACCTCGTCATATACAATCCCGGAAGATTGCTGTTCGCCGTAAGCCAGTTCAGGCTCAGCCGCAATACTGTCGGAGACATTGCTTGCGAGCAATGCTGTAAGTCGTTTTGCTGAACCGTTCTCGGCATGATAAAAGGGAGGGAGATAGACCACCTCATTGTCCGCTATCAGGTCGTTGGCGGCAATCATTTCAGCCATAGCCTTGCGCACAGGCTCCTCATCTGCCTGTAGCAGTTCCTTTGCCTCCGTCACCAACTGTTCCGGCTCTGCGAAGACATGCCCCTCTTCGGCAAGCTGATTAAGGGTGTATAGGATACCGCTCCGGCATCGGCGAGGGTCGTTGTTCTCATATCCCATCTTCGACGCTATACCGTCGGCGGTCTTGAAACCGATTCCCCAGATGTCATCGGCAAGTTTGTAGGGATTCTCCTTGACTGTCTTGATTGCGTCCTTCTGATACTGGCGATAAATCTTGGCGGCGTAAGCCGTGCTGACACCATAGCCCTGGAGGAACACCATCACCTCCTTGATGTCTTTCTGCTTCTCCCAGCTCTCGCGTATCTTCTCCATACGCTTCCTGCCGAGGCGAGACACCTCCAGCAGACGCTCGATGTCATTCTCGATAACGTCGATTGTCTCCAGTCCAAAGCGGCTGACTATCGCCTTGGCATACACCGGACCGATACCCTTGACAAGTCCGCTGCCGAGATATTTCTCGATACCGTAAATCGTGGCAGGCATGACCTCCTCCCACGATTCAACGACAAACTGCTGACCATAGCGGGCATCAACCCTCCAGTTACCCTCACAGAGGAGCACGCTACCCACCGGCACGTCAAGCAACGACCCGGTCAAGGTCACAAGATCCTTATAATCCTTGACCTTGACTTTCATCACTGACCATCCGTTCTCCGGATTCTGGTAAGTGATATGCTCAACCACCCCTCGCAGCTTCGTCATTATTAAAGAGAATGTTCAGACGATTATAGTTCTCATTTCCATTTGAGACATTGCTTTGTCAAGACAACTCCGCAACTCGGGATTTAAGTTAAGCGCAATCAACTGTTGGTAAACATGTTTTGAACGTTGATAGCTCAGTGTTTCAAAAATAATAAGAAAAATCTGTTGTATCTTTATGAGACGCCATGGTGTTATGACTGAGCTTAACATTGAGTTGGCGGCATTCAGGAATTCAGTAAGGTTGTAAGGATTATATTGGAAATTATCAAGTATCTCAGACACGGAGTTTGATGTGCCGATTTCGGCGGCATGCAACTGAGCACCAATATATTGTGACGATAAATTGTGACCTCGATGATTCATCGTCAACAGCTTTTCGTCAACATCACAATGTTTAATGCCCAAACAATGCAAAAAGCATTCAATGCTTAGGGATAACGGACTACGATTCATCTTTTGAAGCCAATAATCTTCTGTGATTAATATTTTATTTGTTTTAATAGCATGGCTTACTACTTCTAAATGTGAATCGATTAGCATATTACCATTGTCTTCAATATTCAGTAAGTCATCAGTAACGACAATATCAACATTATTATTAACCCAATCAATCAGATCATCAAGATAATCCAGTTCATTGATAAATCCATTGGAATCTTGAACAGAAGAGAACGCATCTACCAAAGATTTTTCAATGATACATGACTCACTCGAAATTATTATTTCATCTCGACTTGAGACAATACAATCGAAGATTGTTTGAGTAGTTGACAATTTAACAGGGATTTTTAGGCCAAATTGTTTACAAAGTAGGTGTAGAGTAATAATTGCGGAAAGGTCTATTGCATATTTTTGTTTTAAGAGAGCGTTATTATCTATCGAACCGATTTTGAGATTCTGCTCGTAAAGCGGAATCTGAATAATTCTATGATTTCCCCATATAAACTTGGCGAAACTTAAAGCATCCGTAAATACTCGTACCATAATAAGGGGCCGATTCCCATTAGCGTACTCATCATCATATTTAGAGTGAATATCCTGTGGATCAGTACCACAATAATCTTCAATCATGGATTTAAGTCCTTCTAATGGATTATCCTTGATATCATCAAAATTATAGCATCTGATAATTCTACTTTTATGGTTTGTAATGTCTTCACTCACATTACGTAGCAATCCGAAATACTTTGTGAATACAGCCTTAAGAATCAATTTCTTTCCAAGCTTCCCACTACCCAATGCAATTGAATCCTCTGGATGTTTACCTATAAAATCTTCTAAAATTGAGCCAATCTTTACATAATCCCAAATGTCTGACTTACCATCTGAGTATAAGATATAGTCATCTGTTTCCACAACATCTTTTTGAGAATCAATAATAGACATTACTGTGGGATTTTGGTGAACAAGGTAAAACATGTCCCTAATATCCTGGTTTGTACTCTTTACAACTTGATTGTATAAAAAATCCAATGCTTCAAAATGCTTATTGGCAAGTAGAAGCTGACCATAAACAATTTGAATAGCTTGCTTTGGTAAATCATAGTCATATAACAATCCGACTTGTCTTAGCAATTCCGGATTTGGTATTCCGGCATGTTGCAGATTGTTTATCAAGTGGATTATTGTATCCGGATTCTTATTATCAATTTGATATAACGATTGAGCAATAATTGCTGACTCAATATGATTATGAACCTTTTCGCATAATCTCAACTCTTTTCCAAGAAGATATGGGTGCAGAACGCCTCCAAGTCTTAGCGATTTTAAATATCGCATCAAGTCTGCCGGACGTTTTGCAGTCTCTAATAGCTCAATATAGTAGAATGTGTGCTCATTGATAGTAGGACATTGTGGCAAAAGATCTTTTGCTCTATCTATTGCCAAGTCATATTCCTCTATTTCAGAGTATATGGTTGGATATAAGAACTTCAGAATATCTGGACAATCATTCTCTATATGTGCGAGTTTATATCCATATTCTTTTTCTCCAGACATAAGTCTTATGAATTCGCTGAAAACACAATGGTTCACATTATTTCCCCATGGTATCTTTTGCATAAGGGTACCCCAAAACCGACCGTCTTGCTTTAGAAGATAAAACAAACTGATATATATTTGAGGAGGCATCGTATGTAAAAAATCTGCGTCGGCGATACTTTCAATCGCATTTATGATTTTTTCTCGCTCATTATAATTGATGTAAACGGGCAGCAAATTCCATATAATACTTTGATCCTCTTTCTGATATTCTTCTAATACTGAAATACCCTGCTCCTTATCACCAAGTATAAATAGGATGTAGGCATGGAAAAGAGCTCCCATTATTTTGGAATGGCACTTTGGTCTTTCTGCCTTAACTTTTTCCAACCAAATATAGGACTTGTCATGTAGAAAGCTGACAAATGCGTGGTATAGACCGAAATCAGGCAATAATTCACGTATTTCCGTATCTTCTAATTGGTGTGAAAATCCATTTGACAGATTGAGCAATATTTCAGATTCATTCGTTCTTATATTAGCTCCAACCAAAGGCATACGCAAAGTAGTTAGAAACCTTGAAAGAGCAATCGATAATTGAACAAGCCAAACTTTAAGAGTCTTATATGTCAATTTTAGAGATGGGTCAAATTGAAAATCTAACGAAATGAGGTCATATCTTTGATCTGTCTCATGTTTAAGATATAATATTTCATATAGTGCGTTGTATCTCTTTGTCTCACAAAGCCTTGTAATCGTTTCAACAGCATCAGATGACTCTTCTGAAAGGATATAAGTTACATATTTCCAATCAGAATCATATAGTAAATCAGAATACATTTCAATAATTTGATTTGCATCAGAATACCTATCTGAGGCACATAGGCTATATACATACCCCTCGATAATGGACTTATTCTCACGTCTTGAAACAATCATTGAGTCATAAGCTGACCGATAAAGTTCGATAGCTCTATTTGAGTCGATATATCGCAAACATTCAGCTTGCCAAAATTTTATATCAGCAATTATAGAATCATCATCTATATAAATTGATGCTTGTTCTTCTAATGCTATTAGGTTCTTGAATGCCGTTCTTAATTTTAAACAATTTACATCCTCCTTAAATTGTCTAAGCAAATTTATTATAAGCCCCCTCGATTCTCTTGGAATTTTTTTAATAGTTGCTTGTAATAATCGGGTATTGTTATTGTTATCTTCTCTTAGACTCAATAATTCGCTTTTGATTTCTTCATGCTCATTATGTAGAGACAATTCATCAACTCTATCGGTATATAAATATACTATGATAATTATGGCAGCAAGCACCGCATATCCTAAACTAATTAGAGCATCCTGTTTATCCCATTGAAATAGGAATTCCCATTTTGAACCGTCGTTTATAATGTTGATACTTGGGATTAATACCGTACTTACTCCGTATATTGTTGATAATGTATATAAAGAGAGAGCAACTAATTTCCTCTTTGACAACACAAATTTATGTCGAAATATCATTCTGATTAATTCGACAATGAGATTCTTGTAAGTTGAATCATCAGTTATGCCTTTGATTCGATCAAAAACACAAAGACACAATATTATGAGAAACGACGAGATTAAAATCATTAGTTAATGGTAGCTTAAATGCACTCAATATAATCAGACCCTGTGCTTTCCAAGGCCCCATACTCGGTCTCAGGTTCACTGACAATGTTTTCTTCATCCACGATAAAACCGTAGCCTTTGGATTTCGTCATGACATTCCTCAGCTGGGAATAGCTCCAGATTTGGTTGGCCATACGGGGGACGATGCCTTCGGTGTAGCGGCGGTCGAGCGGATGGTATGCGCCTACCTTGATGCGGAGGGTCGGATAGTTCGGGATGGACTGGCCATCCTTCATTATCTTTGTGCGTGTGCCGAACGAGATACGCTCAATGTCATAGTATCCGTCGATAGTGTTGTCGATGAGAGGTAAAAGATACTTGGCTTCGGAAATGTCTCCTCCGGGCATATTGAGCATAACATATGTCGCACCCTCCGCCTCATGATTGTAGAAAAGTTGATAGAGCTTGGCGATATTCTTGCGTCCATCTTCTCCGCTTTCCTCCTTGCGCACAAGACAGGTAAGGAACTTGCCCTCGATATGCGGCAATTCGGTGGTCATTGATGCCGGAGGCGGTAACAACTGACGCGGGTCGGTGGCAAGGTTTGGCAACTCCTGCCGGTCGAATGCTGTGTCGACAAGGGCAAGAACCCGAGCGTTTTCAGTTTCAATCAGGTCGCGATCGTGCTCGTTCTCCCTTATGTTCGGGTCGGATAGAGCGAGGGCGATGATTCCCTTGTCCTCAGTGTATGGGGCGAACACCTTGCCGATGATGTCGGCGAAGTGTTTTTTAAGCCATTGGTCGGAATCTATGCCAGGCTTGGCTCGCATGGCATGGAACTTATAGCGACGGCTCAACTCCGTCCGTATCTTGTCGCGGAAGATGTTGCGCACCTTGTCACGCCACTGCCGTTTCTGCATGGTGTTGTCGCGGGCATAGAGAGACAGCACAAAGAGAAAGTTGACGTCGTAGTGTGTCACGAGCAGTGTGTCGCGGTCGAAGAGGCGGTTGACGTATTGGCGTGACACATGTGTCTTGGCTTTCTTTTTGGTCTCCTCGATATGATCGCGATAGTTCAGATCCGGAGGCACCATTCCCGATATGAAGAAGTTCGGGATTACGTTGTAGCCCTCCGTCACCTCATCACGTAGACAGAAGTCTGTCTCCCTTCGGTCGGACTTTTCGGCATCCTCGCCGAAGAAGAGATTGAGGTTCCATTGTATTACGTTGCGAGCGTAGGTAAACTGTTTTGCCACGGACTCGCGACCGATACGGTTCTTCTGCTTGTAGTATTTCGAGTCGCCGATATAATAGGTCATGTGGTCCCCTTTCTTCTCCTCTTCGGGCTGACGCGCTCGGGTCAGCGAATCCCATAGGAAAAGATGGTCAACCTCCTTGCCGTCTTCCTGCTTTTTATTGAGGCGGTCAGGGAAAGTATGGTCGCCTATAAGTTCATCAATCATCGTCTCGAAGACAATGTTGAAGTTCTTGGCAAGCAGGAACTCGTTCATCTGTGAGGCAATGCGTATCTGTTTTGATTGCTCAAAGAACGCGAAGCACAAATCCCATAGCTCCAGAGCCTTGTCTGAAAAGTATTTGTATTTTATCTGGCGGAGACGGCGTATGCCGAGACCTTTGTTTAGATATTGTTCGAAGCGTCTTCCGGTTAACAGTTCGTAATTGACGTTGATTTCCACTGGAAAGCCATACTCTTCATGGATATAGTTGAGTATGGAAAAGAAAATCACGAGCAACTCCTCGTCGAAGTTGACCATACGCTTCTTATTCACGGGGTCGAGATATACTGGCGCTTCGTCCTGCACCACCATCTGGCTCTTGGCTATAGTGCGGGTCCAGTTTATCTTGTTGAATCCGCTGTGGATGTTCTTCATTACGAACATGAACCAGTCGCGGTTCTGTTTCGCGAAGTCAATCAGCGACAGCAGGATGTCGAGATATGTGTTGGCGGTGCGCTTGCGTCCTTTTCCCTGACGCACTATGTTCTGATGCCGGATGATGGTATGGTCGCGCCCCGAGGTCTTGCAATCCTCGCGATATACGGCAATGGCGCGGTATACCCACACGGCGAGTCCGTAGATAAACTCCCGCTCCTTTTTCGACAGCGGCGAGCCGTCGGCCTCAAGGTCTATTATCTCTTCCGGGAAGTGACGACCGAAGACCCTGCCGTCGGTAGCGTCAAGCACCACCTTCGGAAGTATGAACACACTCTCTCCTTCGGCGGCGTGATAGTAGTAGCCAACGTAGTTGACACGCACCATGCCGTCGATAGGGTCGAGTTCGTCGATGTTGGGGAACAACTTGTTGACGGATTCGACCGGATAGTCGTGTTCCTCAATCAGCAGTTTCATGGATTAACTACTTCAAACGGGACATTGAAATGCTCGGCGAGTTTTTCAATCATCGGGAGGAATCTCCTCAGCCACATTGTTGTCACGACAAAGGCCACACCGTCAGACGAGCGTATGATTGTCTTATTCCAGCGGTTCTCCTTTGTGTATGTGTCGGGGTTGTCTACTCGTTTGATAATAGGATCATCCCCACGGGTTATATATTCCTTCACCGCGCTTTCGATTTCATCCATCGAATGACTGCGTGCCGCGTCCTCCAGAATTGCAATCATGGCTGTGGTCATGGTGGTTTTCTGTTCACCGTTAACATTGACTTTGATGGTCTTGTAGTCAGCATCATTGCCGGGAGCTTCCTCGTCGACTACAGTCTCGTCTCTTGACAAGGGAGATAGACCGAGATTGAGAATGAAGCGTTCCACACGCGACTCGACGGTATCTCCCATCCGGTCGAAGTATCCGGCGAAGGTCATTGTCTCGTCATTTTCGTCCTGAAAAATGGCATCATCCAGTCCGAAGTCCTTATAGACATCGTTGTAGATGAAGAACAGTACCTTTGAGAGCAGCGTGTCGGCGGATATGATGAAGTTGCCTGCCGCATTTTTCTTTGCCTTGGCGAAGAAATAGCCGAGCTTCTTGTCCTCCTGGTCGGTGTCTGTTCCAATCTTGGCGTTGACTGCCTTGACGAACTCCCACCAGTCGTATTCATTGCCGTTGACAGCGATACGGTAGCTGAGACCGCTGTCGGCAATCTTGACATACTTCCATTCCCAACGGCGCTTGAAAGCCGAGTCGATGGGAAACAGCGACTGGTCGCTCGTGTTCATGGTGGCCCATATATGGAGATTGTCGGGCAGGAGCAGATGCGAACCGATCTTGACCTTGGCTACCATGTCATCGTCATAGATTCCGTTGATGGTATCGGCATTTACAACTTCAAGGTCGGCAAACTCGCGGGCAAGCTCCTTTTTGAGGTCATTGTCAGCCACAATGGGATAGTCGGAGAAGCCATAATCGTTGCGGTCGAGCAATTGGAAAATGTCTCCGAAAATCTGAGCGCAGTTGCCACGGTTGATTTCCTCGATTACGAGATATACAGGCTTCGGCTCTTCATTCTGCTGCTCACGCCAAGCTGCGATATAGGCATTGAGAAACGCCTGATAGACGTACTGATACGTTATCCTGGTTGTTGTCACAGGCTTGCCCGTCTCCGCGTCCTTCAACGGAATGGCCTTGTCGCCCATGTTGGTATAAACCTGCTCCTTGTGCGTTATGGGCTTGTACGACCCGACGAACGAGGCGTAATCCGTATCGGGATGGAACGTGATACGATAATGCTCATATTTCTTGCAAGCCTGCTTGATGCGATGCGACTTGCCGGTACCCGGTGCTCCGAAGTAGATAAGCTGAAGAGAGTCGTCGAGTAGTCTGTGGTCAAGACTCTCGTTTTGATTATCAAAATTTTTGAAGAACAAATCTCTGTCGTTCCGGTTTGGCATATCGTTCATATAGTCCATGCAATTGTCAGTAAGGGACACTATTTGATTTTCTATTTTTAGAATGTGGGAGAAATTATTAATGGCGTTAGTCACAATGTCGAGATTACCCATTTGGTCATCATAAATGCTTTCCAATGCCTCTCTTATTGGACTTGGGCCATTCTTCTCAACATAGTGAAGCAACTCGCTGACTAAATACTTTGGAGTATCGCTTGCCTTCAAACTTTTCGTGAAAGGATTTGGGGCATAATACCATCTAATCCAATGAGATAGATATGTGTTCGCCTCATTTTCATCTATATCGCGAGTAAAACGAGGTGTGTAAACACCGTTCTCTTCGCAATATAATCCAAGTTGGCAAGCCAACTGATAAGCAGTTCTGAAATAATCTGGGAAAAGCGTTTGCTTGTCCATTATATCTCTGAACCTTTCGGAACTCATCTGTTCTTTTGGGAGAACTGAGACGAATTGGCAGACTGTTTTGGCGGTCGCATTTCGCCATCTGCAAATAATATCAGCCATCGTATCCGTATTTTGTAATGTCAAGTTGTCGTAAAATTGCCATCAGGACATCAACAACTATACTGTTTCCTGACTGCTTATATGCCTCAGTATCGGAGACTACTATCTTAAAACTGTCGTCAAAGCCCATCAATCGCAGGCATTCACGGGGTGTGAATTTTCTGAACCAGCCTCTAGTCACAGGAATGTCTAGTTCTTTTTGTTTTCCAATCATTACCTGACATTCTCCTCGGCAAGGTTCGATTATATACTTAGATAGATTTTCATTTATAAAATATCTTTCCTCTCCATTTTCAATTTCATGAAGCATGGATAAGAAATCTGGATTTTGTCGAATGGAAGACGTATAGGGATGGAAAACGAAATCTCCATGCCAGTTAAATTGCTGATTACGCTTCTGACATAGCATTATATTTCCGTTAATTTGAGTATAGCTCTTCTTGTGGTTTATTGTCTGGGTAATAAACTTAAAACCTTTCTCTTTAAGGAAATATTTATTTGGAATTTCAGTTTCCAACAAATCAAGTATCGAGCGCTCCAAAGAGATTGGATGAGGAAATTTAAAATCCGTCTCCTTTTGAAAACCAATACAATATATACGGTCTCTGCTCTGCGGTATACCGTAGTTTTTACTATTCAGAACTTGATAATGTACGTCATAGCCACAGTCATCAACAAAAGTTCTATGGATAGTCTCCCATGTACGGCCTTTGTCATGAGAAAGCATACCCTTGACATTCTCAAAGATAAAGACTTTTGGGTGACACTCCATAACAATGCGTGCGAACTCTCTAAACAAGGTTCCTCTTGTATCATCAAATCCCCCATGTTTCCCTCTTTGAGAAAAAGCTTGACACGGTGCGCCTCCGACAAATAAATCTACTTGTCCGTCGTAAGGAGTTGCATCCAGTTCATGAATATCTTTATGCCACTTATCATCCGAAATATCATAATTGGCAAAATAAGCTTTTTTACAATTCTCGTCAATATCCCCTGCAAAAACAATCTCTGTCGTTAGACCTAATCTTTTGAACGCATGTTCTATTGCGCCAATACCACTAAAGGATGTGCCGAGCCTGATCTTTCTCTTTGGAAAAGCAAACGAAAAGGTTCTCCAATCATGATCCTTTGAATCAAGATTGGCAACAGTATTCTGCATGTCGTTGATTGCCTTTTTCATTCGTCAATGCCATATTTTGTTATATCCAATTGCTTTAACAGTGCAATTAGAACATCCACCACAATGCTGTTGCCCGCTTGCTGATAAGCAGACGTATTCGCAACCACTATCTTAAAATCATCACGAAAGCCCATTAATCTAAAACATTCCCTTGGTGTAAGCTTGCGTAATCCATTGATTCCTTTGGTTCTGTTGTATGAAACATAATTATCCACTCCAGCACGATGCATTTTGTGCATTGATTGCAGTAAAGGCCTCGCCACATCCAAGTCAGTCTTCGTAGATGTCTTGAATGTCTTAGTTCCACCGGCGAGTACATACTTGGCGACTTTTTCGGATAGATAATATTTATCGTCGACATCTGACAACTGAAACACAAATTCATTGAAACTCGGTTCCAAATGACCGGATAATATGCCTTCACGTCTGTCCTCAGAGACACCGAGCATCTTTACGGCGACTTCCTCAACGGTAAACGATTCAGATCTGTAATCCTCCATAAAATCATACATGCGGTATGATAACGGTATGGGGGCGGGATATTTGAATTCTGTCGGTTTTTTGAACCCTATACAGAACAATCGTTCTCTCGTTTGTGGTATTCCATAGTCTCGGGCGTTCAAAAGTTGAAAATGAACGTCATAACCACAATAATCTTCAAAGGTGTGTTTTATGACATCCCATGTTCTGCCTCCGTCATGACGGAACAAGCCTTGTACATTTTCAAATATAAACAGCTTGGGCTGACACTCCTTGATAACACGAGCAAATTCTCGGAATAATGTTCCTCTGGTATCTTCAAACCCCAATTGTGCCCCTACTGTAGAGAAAGCCTGACACGGTGCTCCTCCAACCACTATGTCAACTTTACCCTTGTGTTGTCGGGCATTAAATTCACATACATTTGTATGCCATTGATTTTCTTTAATATCGTAGTTCGCAAAATAGGTTTCTTTGCACTTTTTGTCTATGTCTCCAGCGAAGACAATTCGGTGTTTTAGACCCAATCGCTTAAAGGCATACTCAATTGCACCTATCCCGCTGAAAAGGGTTCCAAGGCGAATGGTTCTTTCTGGGTGTGAAAATACCCGATGCACCCAAGAGAGTCCATCGACATCTAAATTAGATTGACAGTTCTGTTCAGTTCCGCTACCGTGTTTAGCTGCCATGTGAAAATAAAGAACCTCCAAGCAGAGCTGACAGGCGACCAAACCCTTTGCGTCCACGAGGAAGTTCCTTAGTATTTCGTATATAGGTTGATACTTACATTGTTGGTCAGTTGTCAGCGCGAGCGCATTAGGTTGCAAAGTTACGAAATAAATCCGAGACTTCGGCTATCCGCTGCAAAGTTAAGCACACAGATGCACGGCTCTTTCATTTAAGATTTCGTCTCATTCTCGACAAATGTGTTGTTTTATAGCGAGAGCAGTACGGACGGAGAGAGACTTTAACCTCTGATTTTCAAGAGAATAAGTACAATAAAAATTTGGTCAAGTGACAGATTTTTAGTAACTTTATAGGTGATAATCAAAGAGTTACGCTAAAAATGAAGCCACTTGACCAAGTCTGTTCGACTGACGCCTATGCGCCTGATCATACCGCAAAAGTACACAATAAATTTGACACAAGGCGCAGTATCATGGAAGAGCTTCGAGCATTTGCCTCATCCGTGCCGGATTTCCGTAGATTGGACAAAGGCAATTTCCGTCACAGCCTCAACGATATCATCATGCTGATGATACTCGGACGTATGGCCGGATGCATCGGACGAGCCGAGATATTGGAGTTCGGCAGATACAACCTCAACAAATTACACAAAATGGGCATGTTGAGGAACGGCGTACCATCTGAGGCCACGCTTTGCCGTGTGGAGAACGGCATCAACGATATGGATATGGCCGACAGGATGCAGCAGTTCGCAGACATATTCCTTGAAAGACTGACCTGCGCCAGCCGCATCATTGAAATAATCTGCATTGACGGCAAAGCCGAGCGCGGCACCGTTCAGGAAAACGGGCGTAGCCCGGATATCGTCTCTGCCTATTCGTTCAGCACCGGCATAACAATCGCCACCGAAGCCTGTCAGGAAAAGAGCAACGAGATAAAGGCCGTACCGATACTTCTTGATAAAATAGATGTCGCAGGAAAGATTGTCACAGCCGACGCCATGTCTATGCAGAAGGACATTGTCGAGAAAATCAGAAAGAAAGGGGGTGACTTTCTGATAGAACTCAAAGCCAACCAGCCGTCATTGCGATACGGCATTGAGGACAGGCTAGTGGAACACACACCGGTATATTCTTACACCGAAGGTCCCGAACTGGCCCACGGCAGGATAGAGACGAGAACCTACCGCGTATATGACGGACTGGACATTATCGCCGACAAAGAGAAGTGGGGCGGAAACATGACCATCATAGAGTATGAATCATCTACAGTCAAAAAGTCAACAGGGATGCGCACTTCGGAAAAACGCCTGTATGTCAGCAGTATGCCTACGAAGACTCCGAAGCTCGGAATCATCGTGCGCAACCACTGGTCGATAGAAAGCATGCACTGGGGCCTGGACTACAATCTCCAGCAGGACAATATAAAACGTAAGTCGACAAGAGCCGCCCGAAACCTCGACACCATACAGAGAATAGTTTACTCGGTGTTCTCAATATGGAAAGGACTTCGCAAAAAACGATCGGATAAGAATAAAGGCATAGCCGAACTGATGAGACATATCTCAATGAGCTTTACTCGGCTGATGCGATTTTTAAGCCAAAAATGAAAAAAATAAGATTTTGACACCAGAATAACTCGTTGACAGACAGACACAGAATATTGCCCGATTCACAATGAACCGGGTAGGGGAAGTCATGCTTTTTATTTTAGTTTAAATGAAAGAGCCGTGACACAGATGGGAAAGAATTGGGCACACATCTGTTAAAATCGCTACAATCCTGATTTCCCATAGCTTGCCGAAGGTTCGGCGGCCATAGGTGTGCCAACATTTTCAGGAATATAGGTATGCACGGGCTTGTCTCCGACGATGCGCCTATAAAGTCTGTCGAGAGTCGCCTCTCGCTGCGCAATGGTCTTGATTTCGCACTCCCATACTCGGATGACGCTCCATCCAAGAGTGGTAAGTTCGGCTTCTGTCCGGAGGTCGCGCTCGATATTGCGGCTTATCTTCTCCTGCCAGAACTCGACATTAGTTCTTGGGGAGGCGGTAGTAGCGGCGATCTTCATGGCCGTGCCAAAAGCAGCCGTTGACGAAAATCACAGCCTTGTACTTCGGCAGAACAATGTCCGCCTTGCCGGAGAGATTCTTGACTTGCAGACGGAAACGAAGACCACGGGAGAAGAGATATTTCCGGACTATCAGTTCCGGCTTTGTATCCTTCCCCTTGATAGCCGCCATTCAGCGGCTACGCTGTTCCGGAGTCATCGTGTCGGCCATCAATCAGCTATTGCGCGATGAAATTCAACCTCGTTTCGATGTGTGCAATAGGGATTTGTGGAGAAATTGATGAAAATTTTCTTTTCATGGATTAACTTCCACAATGTCTGACTAATTATTGTTTCATCGGAATAAGATATTTCAATTCCACCTTGATACTGAGTGTCTTTCTCTTTACGAAGACGACCTTCCAGATTTGCTCTATTGAATATAAACGAACAAATTTGCTTAAAAGAAAAGCTTTCGTTCTCGTTGATAAATTCATTTATAAGCACTGATAATTCGCTTCGGGAATATGTCATTGGTAGAAATTCACGCGAATATTTTATAATCATGTTTACATTCTGTTAAAGTTTTCAATAAGCTAAAATGGTGTATTTTAAACCGTCATCTTAAGACAATCGTCAATAGTTCTCGATGGCCTCGATGAACGGCAAATCCTCTTCGATGTCGGAACGGAGTATGGCACGGGATGCCGGGGCACGATCGTCAAGCCCGTATGCTATACAGCTGGTGAAGGCTATGACCTCCGCTTCTGTGTCGAATGTCTCCGGGTCATGAAATATGAGAGTGTCATCTATGGAAAGTTCTTCCTTGAAGCCTTCCAAATCTCCGTCCTCGATAAAGTCAATGATGGATGGTTCGGAGATGACATATACGTTTATAGCCATATGTGTATCGGTTTTATGTCGGTTTATAAATGTGTGTGCTTACTCACCGCACTGGTCTGCGAGCTTGTCCTTCACTATCGAGAGGAAGCTGACCTCATCGACAAACTTCTCTTCAGGGATGTTCTTTTTAAGGGAGTCAATCACTTCCGCAAGCTTTGCAATCTGCTGTTCAAGTATTTCTTTCTTGTCCATGGCCATTAAGTTTTTACATTCTTACTAATTCTGTCAATTCGACTTCAAGTAGCTTCGCCATCTTGATAAGGCTTGCCAAGTCGGGTTGGCTTGAGTTGGTACACCACTTAGAGATAGTGGTCGGATCCTTGCCCAATTGCTCGGCCAACCACTTGTTGGTACGCCTCTTTTCAGCCAATACTACTTTCAGTCGGTTCAAGTCGGTTGTTTCCATAATCGATTATGTTTCCACTTGCAAAGTTAGCAAAAAACAACGACAAATCATAGGTTTTTGGTCGAATAAATTTGCCACACAAACAACAAAATGAACTTATTTCATTATTAGTTCAGGCAAAGGTCCATTTCAAGCAGTTCTCCGTAGGATTCGGCAAGACGGCGGATGGCTTGGTCATCGAGCATCCATATCTTGTTGCCGCCGTATGAATCCTTGAGGTCGTACATGAGGTTGAGCAGAGCCACGTCGCGGTTGGGGGCGGTCAGATTGCTTTCCTCGACATACATCACTTGGACAAGCCATTTATCCGGGTCTATCCTCAGATAACAGTCGGCTACATCCGGGTCGGTATCAATACGCTCCTGAACGGCGGAACGAATTGCCTGTTCAAGAGCGTAAATCTGTTCGTCTGATATGGTGGTGATTTTCATTATTGATCAGGTATGATATTTTTGGCCCAAGCCGGAAGTTCATCGACATACATCTTTTCAAGTCTGCCGTCTGTCAGTCTGAACTGAATCTGCGCGTCCCGGTCATTGACCGAATTGTCATAGACGTACAAGCGGTCAACCAACGATGCTATCGCCTCGCAGTTGATTATAGACTTGGTATATCGGGATATTATCTTCCGGATTGGCACATCATGTCCTCCCTCCATAACCCTCTTTGCTATTCGGGAGGCATTGATGGACGGATGACTTGTGGATATAAAGAATACACGGATAAAGAATCCGGCTTCCTTAGCACGGACAAGAAAGTCTATCTTGTCTTCAGCGGAGAAGACTGTCTCAAACACAAAACTCACTTTGTCTCGGAGGCACTGCTCACGCCATTCGGCGCAATAGTTGGCTGCCTGTAGCACAGCCTCCCGAGAGTTCCAATCGCCGAATTTATCATTGGCAATCTGGTCGGGATTGATATAGACAGTGCCATCAGCCCATTCGTGATGAAGGAATTTCTGGGTTACAGAAGTCTTACCGGACCCGTTAGGCCCGGCTATCACTATGAGTTCCGGCTTTCTCCCAGCTTTAACCATTTATTGCACTGTTAATGCGATCAGCCCATTTAGCCTTTACGACTTCGGCTTCTCGACGCATTTCAGAGAAATAGGCAGCGGTTGCCTGCTCCTGACGCACTTTGGCATCATGGGCAACCTCCTTCATAAGCTGAGCCAGCATCTCGTCACTCGGTTCTTGTCCCGAAGTGAAGCGATATGAATTCATTTCTTGTTCTGACATAATTCCGTACTGTTAGATTACAAAGTTACAACAATTATTTCATATTCCAGGTTTTACAGCTTCTTTATCTCTTGGATTACATTAGTCAACAGTTCGGTAATTTTTGAGCAGGCATAGCTGTATCGCACTGATACACAATAGTTTGCATTGATATTGAATTGTTGTTGCATCTTATTGATATTCAATTGAATATGCAAATTTTACCGAACTATTGATTAGTAGAATCTCCGGTCATATCATCCTATAAAAGTTATCTTCCATCGACCGGCTTTGTTAGAGCCTGTCTTTTCGGTAACGACTTTGTCCTGCATAAGTCGGCGTTGATAACGTATTGACTCGGGTTTCATTCCAAGCGCATTGGCGATTTCCTCTATTGAAGATTCAGGGAATGAGACCATCTGATTAAGGATTGAGCGTTGGATAACAGATAAATCCGGATGTGAATTTATGCGTGAAATTATCTGTGAATCTGAATTGTCATCAATATCTACTCCGCTGTAACCTTTAATATTATCTCCGTTGTTTATCTGTGAATCTGTCTGTGAATTTATCTGTGATTTCACAGATAAAGGAAGTGTAAGCCAAACCTCTTTTACTTCCGGCTCTTCATGAATTTCAGGATCGTTGAATCCGAGGGTGTCCCACGCCTTGATTATCTTCATGAAGCCGGACCCTATATTATCACCGAATCCTATCATTCGCAGCATCTTCTGGATTGTACTGTTGCGAGCCTGGGTATAGTCGCCATTGTATATACGCTCGGGGGAGATTCGGAGCGTACCGGGATTCCGCATCACAATCCTGTCAGTACGACGGTCAATACGCAGCACGCCTCCAAGAAGGTAGTCGCAATACGTGATGCAGTTGATCATTGCCTCCCTGACTGCTTCATGGAGCGGGCCTCCATCGCGTCTTACTGTTCCTTCAAGTTTACCCTCTGATGGCAGTGTGAAAAGTAGTTTGCGCAGAGCCAAAACAAGGAAGTTATACAGATTATGCTCCCAACGGCCGTCGTCAGTAAGTCTATCATTCCATTTCTTACTGTCGCCCGGCTCAATATCAATCAGGTCAAGATAATCAAGTCTGAAATTCGGAAAGTTCTTGTGGATATGAATCCCTTTGCCAAACATCAAAAGTCCGGCCATGGTTATTCCCTCAATGCCTTTCTGACGGTTTATGTCATAGCCACCCATTTGAATCAGGAAGTCTCGATCGTTGAGTTCTTCGTAAGCATGTCCCGGATTCAGAGTATTGAATGACCGGCGATACTTTTCAAGAGTCTCAGCGTCAATATCCTCCATACCGTAATGCTCTATAATCTGAGAGTCGGTATTGTCTGAACTGTCACGAAGCAAGAGGGCTAGCTCCTCTTTGGTCACTTGTCGGTCTCCCTCGTGGCCTCTCTTATAGGTGCCTTGCTCCAACTTCTGATTGATGTATATTGGCTTTTGACGATAGTCAGCCTCAGGAACATTTATGTAGATTACATCCATTCCATCAACCTTCACAATTCGTACGTCGCTGTCGACAAGCACGCTACGGTTTACCTTCTGCGGATTATGCAACTGGTTGAAGAAATCGGTGACGACCTTATTTGAATCCATGACTCCGATAATCTCAAATCTTTCGGCAAGAGGCTTCTCCTTGTTTTCGTAAACGCCTAACAAGATAACACCGCCACGGGTATTGGCGAAAGCTGAATAAGTCTCCCATACCGAATCCGGCACAGACTTCTTACACTTCTTCATTTCAACCGAGGAATGCTCTCCATGATTGACAAGCTCCTTGATATATTCAGCGGTAATTTTCATAATTGATATTATATTTCAATGGAGTTACCCTTTGATTTTCACATACATCACCTCGGGTGTTGAAACTCTGGTGGAATTGATAAGTTCTTTGATGTCTATTTCAAGAAGATTAGCGATATCCCTAAGTGTTTCCAGTGACGGCTGGGTATTATTGGTACACCATTTTGAAACGGTAGCCGGGTCTTTCTTCAACTGGTCGGCAAGCCATTTATTAGTCTTCTTATGCTCTGCAAGAACTATTTTAAGCCTGTTCAAATCTTCTTTCATAGTCTTCCTTATTGAATATAACGCAAATTTACTAATTATTTCGCAAAGTATGCAATCTTTGGACACAATTCATCAAAGGAACCCTCATTTTCAGGTTGTGTCGATTTGCTCTTCTGGCAGGAAGGCGTTTTTCGGTGCGAAATTACTGCGTCCGGGCACAACGTCAAGTGACGCTGCGCTTTCCGTCTGCGTCCGCGACCGTGAGCCTCCACAAATTTTCTCGTGCCTCCAAAATTTGGGTATCCCGATCTTGCCGCTGACTCCACACTTGCCTTATGTTCCCTCTTGGCCGCAGTTGTTGGCTTGCACGAAAAACGGCCAGCCCTGCCGAAGAAGCTCAAAGAGCTTCACAAAAGGGAAAAGAACTTGAACTTCAAACATAAGGAACTATGAGAGTAAAAAGAATGACTATTGAAGAGGGTAAGCGTGTAGGCATCAACCGCTTCCCAAATTTCCACAGGACAGGAAGTGTCCGAGGCATGAAGAAGCTCTACTATGGAGCGGACTGCCTTTTGGTACGTTGTGGCGACTATATCTATAATGTGTCGCCCGAACCCCAAATCTACAATCAGGCAACAATCTAATTTCCACCCGACATGAATACAGACATCGACTTTATGAATATCGCCGAGGGCGACAAGGCGTTTGTGATGGAGTTTGAGAACTTTGTCAACGGCAAAGTGAGCAGCACCGAAAAGACCGGAATGGCTATGACCACCATGCACCGCTACCTGCAACAGCAGGCTTTCAAGGTCATGCTCAGCTACATGAAGGCTCTTGCATACAACTACCGCAAAGGTCGTTATGACGAGCGCAACGAGTGGGCATCGCGCATCGCTGACGAGGCTTACGGACATCTTGTTGACTGTGACCTCATATATGACGCTGATTACGCAGAACTTAAAAACGGATAATGACATGGAAGATACCGATTTCCCCGAATACTGGAAAAGGCGCGTGAGTTTGACCCCTTCGGGCACGCGGGACTGACCCCTTCGGGCATAATAAGATTGACCCCTTCGGGCAAAATAAAAATGACCCCTGTCGATGATACGGCAGGGGAATTTTTTTGTAGTTTTGAGAGTCCTTGTCCTGGCACGGCGGGGTTCAATGTCAAATACTACAAAATATGATTGCAAAATTAAAAAACATCCTGAGATGTTACGCAGTCGGAATGGGAATAAAAGAGACGGCCAATACGTTTCACATTTCCCGCAACACAGTGCGCAAGTACGTCCGGCTGTTCATTTCAAGCGGCAAGCCTACAGATCAGCTGCTTGAACTTACGGAGGAGCAACTCCGTGACATGTTCGGATGCACGGAGTTCCGTCATCGCGAGCCTTCGCAGCGTCAGCTCGAACTTGATGCGCTGATACCGGATTATGTCGCCCGTCTTTCACGCAAGGGAATGACCGTGCGCAAGCTCTTCAATGAGTATCGGGAAAGTCATCCCGATGGCTTTCAGGAATCTGTGTTCAGACGCACCGTCAGACAATACAGATTCCATACCACTGTCGTCGGTCATGTCGAGCACTACGCCGCCGACCAGATGTACATCGACTTCGCGGGCGACAGACTCGCGGTTGTCGACGAGATGACGGGCGAGGTCAAGAAGGCCGAAGTGTTCGTGGCCATACTTCCGTTCAGTCATTATACTTACTGCGAGGCCGTATGGTCCCAGCGCAAGGAAGACCTGATCAAGGCCTGTCAGAACGCCTTTCAGTACTTCGAGGGTGTTGTGGCGGCCATCGTTCCCGACAATCTCAAGGCGGCGGTGAAGACCAGCGACCGTAACGAACCGGTAATCAACGAGGAGTTTGCCGCCTTTGCCGAACATTATGGATGTGCCGTATACCCGGCGCGTGTACGCCATCCAAAGGACAAGGCACTTGTCGAGAACGCGGTCAAGCTCCTGTACCGTTCAGTCTATCTTGATATCGAGGGAATGGTTTTCAACTCTCTGGATGAGCTGAACACGGCGATACACATATCGCTGCTAGACTTCAACGAGAAGCCGATGGCCGGCCGTGAACTGTCGCGCCGTGACATCTTCCTTCGCGGGGAGAAGGACTTTCTCCGCCCCCTGCCCGAGAAACTGTTTGTCATGAAGGAACGCAAACTGATGACTGTCGGCAAGAACTGCTACGTATCCCTGTTCAAGCACCACTACAGCGTTCCTCGCGAACATGTGGGCAAGCGTGTTGTCATCCTCTACGATGCCGACACAGTGGAGATATATTGCGGTCTGAACCTCGTGGCGACGCACGACAGATGCGACATCCCTTACACATACTCGTGGAAGAAGGAGCACAACCTGCCCGGTCATTACGGCCCTTACGACAAGGATCTCGAGGAACTCTTCCAACGTGCGGCGGAGATTGACAATATCGTTCTGGATTACCTACGAGAAGTAGACAGACGGATGCAGTACCCGCCAAAATCCTTCAGCAGCTGTCGGGGGATACTGTCGCTCGAGAAGAAATATGGAACAGACCGGCTCATAGCGGCATGTGTATGCGCCTCGCAGAAATCTGAATACGGATATCAGGCGCTGCGTGAGGTCCTTGAACAGGGCGATGACGCCGACTTCCTTCCCGACGAGGATGGAACAGTCCATACCCCGGCGCAATCATCCCCCGCGCCTGTGCACAAAAACATCCGGGGGCGCGAATACTACAGCATCAACAACAAAGAAAACGTAAACAACAATGACAACAAATGACAAGACAGCGCCGGTGAGCCAGCAGCCGGACCAGAACGCAATATCGCTGGATCTGATGAACCGCATGAAAATGCACGGAATGGCCGAGGCCTTCCGTGAGAGTCTGGCAGGAACCACTGCCCAGGCAATGACCCCGGACTCCTTCCTGTCCATGCTGCTCAGCCGCGAGTGGGACTACCGCGCGCAGGCAGCGGTGACAAGACTGACAAAAAACGCATCGTTCCGTTACAAGGCATACCTCGAGGAAATCGACTATACGGTCAGCCGCGGTCTTGACCGCAACCAGATGGAACGTCTGGCTACCCTTGACTTCATCCGCAACGGACAGAATCTCTTCATAACAGGATCTGCCGGCACGGGCAAAAGCTTCCTCGCCTGTGCCCTGGGGCACGAGGCCTGCAAAAGAGGAATACGCACACTCTACGCCAACGCAGCCAAGCTTCTCGGACTGCTCAAGGTGGCCAAGGTCAAGAACTGTCTTGAGGCTGAACTCAAGAAAATCGAACGATGCCAGCTTCTGATACTCGACGACCTGTTCCTTGTCCAGCTCGACGCCAAGGAGCGTCCGATACTGCTCGACATCATCGAGGACCGTCACGAGCGCAAATCCATCATAATAACCTCGCAGTATCCCTCATCCAGCTGGTATGACATGGTGGGAGACCCGACGGTAGCCGACGCAATCCTCGACCGGATAGTCCACTCAGCCCACTCCATCGAGCTGACGGGCGAAAGTATGCGCAAACTCAAGGCAAAAAAAGGACTGAAACAGCAACTGAGGTAAAATAAAATTGACCCCCGCCGCCAGGACTTTTAAGGGGTCAATCTTATTATGCCCGTGGGGTCAAATCCCGCGTGCCCGAAGGGGTCAAACTCACGCGCCTTTTCCAATGATAGAGCTCGGAAGCAGTCTTTATGCGGTTGGTGAAATATAAGTTCGGCCGTCCCCATTTGTTGAGTGGATTTGTGCCGAGCAGAAGCGCCACTTTGTTATGCGGCACAGAATCAACCGCAGTATAGATTTTCCCTTCTGCAGCCTTCTCCACTTTAACATTGGCAGATACCGTAAATATTATGATCACCAGTAGAAACACTAGGAGACTGAGGATTATTCGTTTTATCAGTATTCGGGATTTGTGAGTCATATGCTATTATTGTTTAGCCGCTCTTTGAGCTTGGTGTTGCGTCGGGAGACGGTCTGGTTGTGGATGGCGTATGCGAGGGCTTTGGTTGTGCCGACGAGTACGCAGATTTTCTTGGCGCGGGTTATGCCGGTGTAGATGAGATTGCGCTGAAGCATGACGTAGTGTTTCATCGTCACGGGTATGACCACCACCGGAAATTCCGAGCCTTGGCTCTTGTGGATTGTCACGGCGTAGGCCAGCGTCAGTTCATCGAGTTCCGACACATCGTATTCAACGAGCCGCCCGTCATATATAACGGTCAGGGTGCGCTCCGTGGTATCCACAGCGTTGACATATCCGATGTCGCCGTTGAACACGTTCTTGTCGTAGTTGTTGCGGATCTGCATCACCTTGTCACCACGCCGGAATGTGTAGCCCCCGCGTGTCAGCGACTCCCCGGAGGGATTGAGGGCATTCTGCAGTTGCGTGTTCAGGTTGCCGGCCCCGACATTGCCACGCTGCATCGGAGTCAGCACCTGTATCTCCTTCGGATTGTAGCCGTAAGCCTTGGACAGACGGTCACGAACAAGACCGACAATTAGCTGCGGTATCGCCTCGGCATCATCGACATTGATGAAGAAGAAGTCTGTGTCCTTGCCATTGCTGATGTTGGGGAAACGCCCGGCGTTGATGGCATGGGCGTTCATCACTATGCGGCTCGTCTGCGCCTGACGGAAGATGCGTGTGAGGCGAACAACCGGAATGCGTTGCGAGTCGATGATGTCGCGGAGCACGTTCCCAGCCCCGACACTCGGCAACTGGTCGATGTCGCCCACGAGTATCAAACGCATTTTCGACGGAATCGCCTTCATCAGATTGTAGAAGAGCATGATGTCAATCATCGAGCATTCATCGACAATCAGCGCGTCACCCTCCAACGGGTTCTCATCGTTGCGCTTGTATCCGTCCATCGGATTGTATTCCAACAGACGGTGTATTGTCTTTGCCTCCATGCCGGTTGCCTCGGTCATTCGTTTGGCGGCGCGACCTGTGGGAGCGGCGAGAAGAATGCTCATGTGCCGAGCTTTGAAGGCGGCGATTATGCCCTGCGTGGTGGTTGTCTTGCCCGTTCCGGGGCCTCCGGTCAGCACCATCACCTTTGATTCCAACGCCTGATGTATAGCCGCTTGCTGCACCTCGTCATAGACGATGCCCCCATTATCAACTCGGTCAGGCTGATTGCCGTATGGCACGGCTTCCTCAGCAGCCATGTCGGAGAAAAGCGATTCTGACAGAAGCGTTGTGAGACGCCTTGCCGAACCGTTCTCGGCATGGTAGAACGGTGGAAGATACAGTACATCGTTATCCGCTATAAGGTCTTTCGCCTCAATCATGTCGGCGACGGCCTTGCGTATCGGCTCTTCATCGGCCTGGAGCAGTTCCTTGGCGGCAGTTACGAGCTGTTCCGGCTCGGCATAGACGTGTCCGTCCTCCGCAAGCTGGTTGAGTGTATATAGAATACCGCTTCGGCAGCGACGAGGGTCACTGTTGCCGTAGCCCATCTTCGAGGCTATGGAGTCGGCAGTCTTGAAGCCGATTCCCCAGATGTCATCGGCAAGCTGATAGGGATTCTCCTTGACTGTCTTGATGGAATCCTTCTGATACTGGCGATAGATTTTGGCGGCGTAGGCGGTGCTGACACCGTAGCCTTGCAGGAACACCATAACTTCCTTGATGTCCTTCTGCTTCTCCCAGCTCTCGCGGATCTTCTCCATCCGCTTGCGCCCGAGACGTGGCACCTCCAGCAGCCGCTCGATGTCGTTTTCGATTACTTCGAGAGTCTCCAGTCCGAATCGCAACACGATGGCGCGGGCATAGGCGGGTCCGATACCCTTGACCAGTCCGCTGCCGAGATACTTCTCGATACCGTAGATAGTGGCCGGCATGACCTCCTCCCACGACTCCACGACAAACTGCTGACCGTAGCGCGAATCCACCTTCCATTGCCCCTCGCAGAGCAACACACTACCCACGGGCACATCCAACAGCGACCCGGTCAAAGTCACCGGATCCTTGTAATCCTTGACCTTGACCTTCATCACTGACCATCCATTCTCCGGATTCTGGTAAGTGATATGTTCAACCACCCCGCGCAGCTTTGCCATCAATCTTCTTTATTGCTCATGTAGGCTCTATCTAATCAACACGCTTCATAAAGCTGGCAGCCTCTCCACGCCATCGTATATTGAAAGAATTTCCAATTTTGTCAGCGAGGAAATGAATTGAATCTTTATAACTTGGCAGATTTGAAGAATCCGTCTCAAATATTTGTGTTTCACCATCTCCATTACATATAACCTTCAGTATCTGGAATGCAGACGGATCTCCATATCTCACTCTATATGGACTGGATGAGTTACGTGTCTCCTCATCGAAATTTAGATTACGCGTGACTGTTTTTATCTCCATAAGCATTATTATTGGGGATTCTCGACAGCAAAGGTGGCATGAACCGTGTCGGAGATAACAAGGTCTTCAGGGGTTATGTCGAGAGAGTCGGATGTCGATGCCTTGGCCTCAGTGTTGGAATGGATGTTCCGAGCCTGCGACATAACATGGATATTCTGATTGCCATACTCGATGCTTATCAGTCTGCCGAGGGTGCATCCTGCCGCCTCTGCCATGATTGTGGCTTTCTCCTTAGCGTCGCTGACGGCACGTGCGAGCATCTTCAACTCGCTCGGACGCTGGTCTTGCAAGGTATAGCCGATGTTGATTTGCGATGACGGGATGAACTTGCCGATGCCGCGCACGATGCAGTTGACAAGGAGATTGTCAATCGGCAAATCAATCTTTATGCGCTGGTCGAGAGTGTAGCCTTTCTTGACCGTTCGAATGAAATTGCCGTCATCGTCATATTCGTTTTCCGTGTAATCCCCGATGTCAAGACGCACGGTTTTTGCGAGCTTACCGGGCTTCTTGTTGTATTCGAGTATCTTCACCATCCAAGCCGAGTTTTCACGTGCCTGCTCATATGCCTTGCCATAGTCGGCAAACCATTGGTCTATCTTAACTTCAAGACGAGTTACGTCGGGCACGACGTGTATCGCACCTTTGCCTTGTAATGTTATCGTTGCTTCTTCCATAACAATAGTTCGTTAATTTTTGAATGAATCATGCGGAGTCTCTGACGCCGAAGAACAATAAGTTAGGCGGAATCTCGTCCGCCATGACAAAATTATTTTTCTGATTGTCGGATTTCTGACCCTCAATAAATTTCTTAATATGTTGATACAGCGAGGCATTATGAAGTACTCTTCTGACGGAAGCGACGGAAAGTCTGCGTCCTGTCGCCTCGTGTATCCTGTCAGACATTTCCCTGGCCACATTTACTGCGGAAAGGGATGCGTTGTAGCCAAAGGAGAGTCTGTCGGCATCAGTGGACTGCCAATGTTCAAGCCCTGTGTTTTGCTTCGCATCGCGATAGATGAACTCAATCTGGAATCTGGAGTGGTAAAGGAGAAATATCTCGGACGCCTTCATATCAAGATCCGTACTGAAAAAAATCTTCCTTATGACCTTGTCTCCGCATTTGAGTTCCGCTATCACGACCTTGATCTTCCGTTTGAGGGACTTCCCTTTGACCGTGGCGCTGAAAAGGGTCACCTCCTCTCCATCGATTTCAACGGTATCCCTGACGAACACATCCTCCCGGAGATTATGAATGTCTACGGTTCCTTCCTGTTCTTTGGGACGACCGGGGCCGTTCTTCCGCGGACCGGTGTAGATATATTGCAGCACGGCATCATCACGCAACCTGCTCACGACATTGAATCCAAGCCTGACCGCTCCTGCGACAAAGTTATAACTCGCGAACAGACAGTCCCCTACGAGAATGTCAGAGATATTGAGAAGTTGTTCCTTATGATCGGATATTGCCCTGAGACACTTTGCTGTCTGATTGTCGCGGTTCTCCTTCATGTGTTCAAGATAGAACGGTGTACGGCCTTTCGTGGAGAGCGGAGTTGTCTGTACCGCGAAAAGGAATCTCGCATCGCTGACACCGGCGGCCACCTGGGCGAAACCAAGAATCTCAAGCCCCCGTTTTGTCATGCCGGCACATCCCGACCAATACCTGCCAAGTCCGGGAGTCTTCTTTCCGGATTTGCGGAGAAAGCTGTGGTCAAGGGCTATGGCGATCCTGTGGACGTTGTCGGCAAGGAGCATGTTGCTGTTGAAGGCGCACCAGTCGAACTTCTTTTTGAAATTCTGCCTGAAGCGGCTCTCACAGGAACCTCCATGCCGGGCCATCGACAGGAAATTCAGTCTTCCGTATATTGTCAATATCAAAATCATTGTCTCGATGAAGAAACTTTCAAAATTTTTTCGTACTTTAGCAGTCCGGTTGAGCGCGGTTGCGACAATCGACCTTACTTGGTCAAGTGGCTGAAATTTATTCATAACTCATTGATTTGCAACTATAAAGTTACGAAAAATTTGGCACTTGACCAAATTTTATTGACACTTATTTTGTTGGAAATCAATAATATGGATATGTTTTACAGCATAAATTTCTAATTCAGATTTTTAACGAACTATTGCCATAATAGTATCAGTTTATTGGTTCGTCGATACTTGGATCCATATCGACATTGTTGCGGTTAAGTGTTTCGAGGAGCTGCTTCTTGAAAATGCCGTTAAAGCCCCATGAAAGTTTCTCGTGGACATATTCAGTCGCTGAAAAACCACACATATTCACTCCTGAAAGGAATGGCCAGTCCGCTTTCTTTATCCTCACCGGACCCATGACATTGGTCAGAACGAACGGGGCGCAGTCATCGATGCAATGTATTGAATCCGGGTCATCGACATATCGGGCAATTACCATCAAAATCATCGGCCAACGCAACAGCCACGGCATTTTTGTCGTGCTTGTTGTTGCGGTCACGCACCAAGACCAGCTTCGTGCCGAACTCCAGTTCAAACCAAAGGTCATCGCCTTTTTCAAGATGGAATGAAAGTCCGGCTATCGGACATTCCTTGAAGAAAATCTTTTTATAGACGTATTCAGGTTCCCAATGTGGAATATCACCTAAGGGGGAACGCACATCGCCTGGCAGAATCATCTGTCCTTCCAATCGGTGATTATCTTTCGACTCGCTTGACCAGTCAAATTCTGCAACATCAATCACAGCCACTCTTTCACGTTTCTGAGATTCATTCACATCTCTTATTATACCCTTGTCGGATTCAGCAGGTATCTCTGCAGACAATCCCGGTTCTCTCCGTCTGTCGCTCATATATTATTGTCAGTCCCAGTCGTTTAACGATTTTATATATTGGTCAATGTCGATTTCATCAACATATCTGTCACTCTTACACTGGCAATCATGACAACAGCACTCCTCTGAATCGACTTGTACGTGGCAATCACATACTTCAATTTCTGTATTCGTTTCTTCTTGATATTCCATTGCTTTATCATGGATTTCCATCCTACTCCTCAACTTCAATTTCAATAATCAACGGTCGGTGGTCGCTTATTTCCGGTTCCCATTTTCCAATTTCGAAATACTTCGGCTCAATCGAGCTGAAAGCGTAATCGATGAAGAAAGGCGACTTCTCTTTGAATCGCCAAAAGAACGTAGCCTCTGATTCCTGTCCGAATTCCTCCTTTGTCTGAACATGATACATGCTGTATAGTCCATGACTGTCAAAACACGCTATGCAATCCTCGAAAGTTCCGGTGGCTTTACTCACGCCTTTCTGACCTATGAAGCAATTGAAATCACCCAAAGCGATAGCCGGTAAACGGTCGAGATAGAAGGAGTATTCTTTCAAAGCCTCCAGCAACAGCTGAGGATATGTCTTCCGCTCCTCTTTGCTTATCGTAGGCCAGCAGGCGAGAATGAACTTGGGGAATCCGGCACCATTCACCAATAAAGGGAGATGATGCCTGATTTTCCTATAATTCTTAACGATATTGACCGAGAGATGATTCTTCCAGATTACACCAAGACCCTTGTAAGGAATGTCATCATCCCCGGTCCACAGCATATCATACCCATCCGGCATTGACACCTGCTCACGACAGGCACACTCTGGAAGGATATATAGATCCGCGCCCATTCCGAGAACATGGTCAATCTTGGACTGTGTACACTTCGCTATGTTATAGCTGACTATCTTCATTACCTTACTTAAAATTGAACTTAATCATCAATAATGTCGGAAGAATTACCTGATACAGTCGTTGTTTCATTCACGGCAGCATCGGCAATAGGTATCAATTCAAAATCCAAATCAGTAGGAAGTAAGTTGAGATTCTTGAAAAGATATCGTAATATTGATATTTTTGTAGGAGTGCCACAGGATGTAAAGACGTAACATCCTTCTGCAAAAAGCGAATAATCTTCATCGGGTTTACTGTGAACCCAGATATCCGCATTACACAGGACGCGCATCGAGGATGGAGAATCCTTATAGAGAAGTTGACATACAGCCACAAGCATTTCTTTCCATGAAGTCACCTTGACGTGTTCATTCTTATAGGTAAAGGCCGTTATCTTACGCCCGGTCAGTATAGTGTCTTCATCATCGAATGCCACATGATCGGTATCTTTCTCAACAGGCTTGAACTCAGTTGAGGGCATCGGCCACAACCACATAAAGCGGTTGAGTAGGATGGCTTGACGTTCTATCAGTTCTTTCTCAGTCCATTGGTCTACTGTTTTGATATAATTACTGAGTGAGAAATGACTTTCATCAAACCCATATATATGCTTGCCTTTATAATCGTAGCCTTTCTTCTTTTCCTCGAATGGGCGGTTGCTGTAACTGCTGTTATATCCGGTGAGCGTAAGGTTTGCGAAGGTGTGAAGATACTCTTCATGGATGCGTTCGGCATCTTCGCCAAGATGCTGCCGCCATGTGGCGGTAAGTGTCTGCGGCATGATGTGCTCGATTGTATAAGAGCCGTCCTTTATATGGGGAACGATATTCTCCCACTTGCCTTCAGCGTTGTCGCAATTTTCCATGCGTTCAAACAGGAAGTTGCGGTACGACTGCGGAATGCGGTATATCTGACGTTTCTTGAACTCTTCTGAGACTTCGGCATCTGATGGCAATGCTCCTGTGCCTTGTCGTTTCAGCAAGACATACTTTAGAACCTCGCTATACTGCGACGGCTCTATCCCTTTAGCCTCCTGCTCACGGCGAAGACGCAGCACATCATGATGCATTGTCGCAAAAGCCTTGTTCATGGCGTTTGTGGGATAGTTGCAAATAATGCGCCGTGCCCAATAGGCTTCAATTAGGTCAAAGACCTCAAATACTTCATTTGATGTAAAACCATTGTCATTGGCATATTTGAGAAAAGCCATATAGAAAGCCATTCCGACAGTAGATTCTATGGTGTTGATTTGTCGGAATTTGGTATTTAGTTTTTCATCATCCGACTTTTGGGATGTGAATATGTTCCAATACCGGGCATACTCGGTCATGTCTGACATCACTTCCTCACGCGATATTCCCGTTCGCTCGACAAAAGATTTGAAATCGAAATAAAGGTTGTCGATATTCGCAATCGCCTTAGTATAGATAGTGAGGTAGTCGCGTACAAACATCGTTGGGTCGTAGCCGGTATATATCTCTATTCGATTCCAATACTTTTCATAGCAATGCTCCTGCTCCTCATTGGTCATTGACATAAGAAGGAAATTGCGTATTTTGTCAGCTTCGCTGAGATCGAGGCCCGTAGAGTTGAGGCTTTCAAAAATAAGTTGCGCATCGTCTTCTCGTTCGAGGCGTATGTCTATGACCACAAGTTTTTTGATTGACTCGAACAGCTCTTCAAGTTTCAGGGTGCAGGATTTAAGCTCGTTATAGAAAAACTCATAGTTGCGGGTCACGTTAGACTCACGGACATGTTTTTCCGGCTCGTATATCAGAGCATCAAACGCCTTCATATCGTTTTTGATGGGCTTCAGTTTTACCTTTCGCTCATCGTCCTGATACTCGTCGACGATGTATGTGCGGTAAATCATCGCAATCTTTCGTTCATCGTCATAGGCTAAATCGCCGGCCTTGGCCGCATTTACCATTGCGATAAGCAGAAGTGATATTGTTGTGATGCGCTGCTGGCCGTCAATAACGAGATAATCGTCATTGACATCATTGGCCCGGCTTGTGACTATACTGCCGAAGAAATGCGAACGTCTCTTATCTTCATGTAATTTCACAAGGTCAGCAAACAGGTGACGACAGTGTTTTATCTCCCAATCGTAGTTGCGCTGATATAACGGGATGATGAAGCGTTTGTCGCTCCCCTCAAAGAAACGCACTAATTTCTTATCTTCTCCTTTCATATTCTTGATGGATAGGCATGTCAATCAATGCCGTTGATGATGTTATACAGATTCTCGAATTTGTCAACGACTCCATATCTGGTGGTATTGGTCGATATGGAATTGAAAAGGCGTTTGGCGCACTCGGTTTTGGCGAGTTCCACGCCACGAAGTTCCATCTTGTCGAGCGAGCCTTTGGTCTCGGCGACAAAGAAGATGTGGCGCACAGCTCCGTCCTCAAATACAATCGCCCAGTCGGGAGCGTAGTAACCGACAGGCGTAGGGATTTTGAGTTTGCGCGGCAGCTTTGCGAAGATGAGAACTTCGGTAGCTGATTGCAGAGAGTTGGCGAAGTCACGCTCGCCGTCGCTGTCGTATGCGACGTATGGAGTGATATGCTTCGACAACTCGACCGCCTTGTTGACATTCAACCTACGCTCAGGCAGGAAAATCGTGCTGTCATAAGGCTCTGCCTTAGTGGGATTATAGGTGATATGGTCAACAATCATAGTAGCCTTTTCATCGCGGATAGCCTTGATTACGTTGCGGATAAATTCTTCGGGGTTGTTCTTGAACAACAAGGCTTTCAAGCCGATACCTTTAAGAATTTTTACAACGGAGCGTCGGGTCAGACGTGCGCCACGCGCTATGTCGCCGACAACATCATAAGGCACTGACGAAGTGCAAACGTCTGTCAGTTCGCGAGTAGTGGATTTTGTGTTGCCAAACTCAGTTACGTTCTCCTTATCCTGTACTCCCGAAACCATGACGTACTGGAGTTTGGTTACGGTGAGATTCTTCTTCAAGTTGGCGATGGCCTTGTCTATCAGTTCCTCGCTGTCATAGTGAACGGTGTAGACATACTTGTGGTTAATCTCGTTCCAGAGTTTCTGAAAACGTTTGTCGGTGAAATTGTCGTTAAGTTCGTTGGCCGGAGTTGTGGCAGAGGCTTCCGTCACCATATCATCAAGAGCCTTCGGGTCGAAGATTGACTTGATAAGTTTATTCACATCCTCGGCGATAGGCGCGAGTTTAGAGCCGAGCGGTGCGAGTTGTTCTGCCGCAACATCGGCATGATATTTCTCGGTAAGATGGCCGGAGGCATCGACATAGTCGTTATCTTCGAGATATATCATAATTTGGCTTGCCTCGGTATCTGATATAGCACAGACTTCACCCGTAACCGCATCAGTTACTTTGCGTCCTGCAAAGTAATCGTGCGAAGCGGCCACGGCGCGGTCGCGCAGAGCCTCGCGTGTCTCGCGCTGCAATGCGGTTGTGAAATCAGTGTAGCTTTCATTGGCAATAACGGTCAGTTGGTTCACTTCGTGAACATCTTCGCCGAGAAGTTCCTTATCCTGGCGAATACCGTTGCGGTCAACGCAGATACGCAAGCCACGGCCTACCTCCTGACGTTTGGCGGTGGTAGAATTGCTGTGGCGAAGCGTACAGATCTGGAACACATTCGGATTATCCCAGCCCTCACGGAGCGCGGAATGAGAGAAGATGAAACGTGTCGGTTCCTCAAAACTCAGCAGACGTTCTTTATTCCGGAGGATAAGATCGTAGGCTGAGATGTCATCAGAAATGTCGGAGCCGCGCTTGGTGTCAGAATTGACCGAGCGACCTTTCTTGTCGATAGAAAAATAACCCTTGTGCGTTTCGTAAGGCTTGAAACGGCGAAGGTACATATCGTAAGGAGTATCGAATACAGATATGTAGTCGTTGATAATACGGGCGTATTCTTCCTCGAAGATACGCTGAAACTTACCCTTGACCTCGTTGCCGTCCTCGTCATATTGACGATAGTGGCTAACTTCGTCAATGAAGAAAAGGGATAGGCACTTGATGCCACGGTTGAAAAGTTCCTTTTCTTTGGTGAGGTGAGCGATGATGGTCTGCCGAATCTGAACGCGCTGCATCGCTTCCTCGTTGGTATCGCCGACTACATCACCGCAATAAATGGTCGTGCCGTTAAGGAACGAAACGTAGCCACGGCCACGCGGATTTATTTCGGAAATGACATAATCATCATACTGTGCAAGTCCTGACGCGGCAAAGAGAGAATCGCCGGTGGCGAACTTCTTCACTTCGCGACGGATAGAGCCGTCGGCTCGCTTGCACTCCAGTTCTATGCGCACCTCCGGCGGACGCTTGGGCGACAGCACCATGCCGTCGATATACATATATCCGCTCGTGCCTTTGAGGTTCTTGACCTCGAAGCCCTGCACATGAATACGCTTGACGAGTTGTTCGCGGTAAGCGTCGTAAGCATCGAGCGCATATATGGTATCGTGCCGAGTCTTGTGCGTGGCTGAATAGTTTAGCACAAAGAGCGGTTTGAACTTCGCGAGTGCGGATTGAGTGGCTGCGCCCTCCATCTTCTGCGGCTCGTCCATTATGATTATCGGGCGGTTTGCGGCGATAACATCAATCGGACGGCGCGAGCCAAATTCATCACGCTTTGAGTAGATGATGCGGCTCTCTTTTGAGCGGCCACCCTCTTTTAGCGATGCTGCAAAAGCCTGGGTATTGATAACCATAACCGAGATACCGCTGTCTTGCGAGAACTGGTCGAGCTGATTGAGGTTCGAGCTGTTATAGACAAACCAACGTGCTTTCTTTCCGTAATACTCCATGAAATGGTCCTCAAGCATACGGAATGACTTCGCCACGCCTTCGCGGATGGCGATGCTCGGCACAACGATGATGAACTTGCTCCAGCCATACTGCTTGTTAAGTTCAAACATCGTTTTGATATAGACGTAGGTCTTGCCGGTGCCGGTTTCCATCTCGATGTCAAGATTCACCACGCCGTGACCATCGCTCAGTGATGTGCTCGGCACGATTTGGTTCTGAATCTGAATATCGCGTATATTGTCGAGAAGCCGCTTCTTGTCAAGTTCAACATCAGCATTACGATAACCTGCTTCTTCCTCCTCTGAGAAGATAGAGCCCTTGGCAATCTTGCCGACATCGCGGCGATAGTGTTTCGGATCCCGCTTAGGCTGGCCCCGGAAAACATTCACCGTATCCTCGACAGCCTCTGTCTGATACCCTTGTATCTTAAACTGAAACTTCATTAGTTCACCTCCCCTCTTTGTAAAAGAAACAAATGCTTCTGAGTCTCAATTTCTGCGCGTAGTTCCTCTTCTGATGGAAGCACTGTAAGATATTTAGATGCAAATAATTGTTTACTTCCGTTCAGCATTGAGTATTTGGCAATATCTTCGCTGGTCTCAGCACACAATAATATTCCTATAGTCGGGTTATCACCCTGTGTACGTTTCAGCTCATCATACATTCTGACATACATGTCCATCTGTCCGATATCCTGATGTGATATTTTTGTTGTCTTCAGGTCTATCAGCACAAAACATTTTAGCAAATAATTGTAGAAGACCAGGTCTATATAATAGTCACCCGCATCGGTCACAATGTGTTGCTGCCGTTCGACGAAAGCATATCCTTTGCCAAGTTCCATTAGGAACTGCTGTAGATGTGTGATGAGCGCGCTTTCAAGGTCACTTTCTGTGTAAGATGCATCCTTGGCGATACCAAGGAATTCAGTAACCATAGGTGATTTGATATATTGTTCGGGCACAATAACTATATTATCCTTTGCTGTCAATCGCTTCATTTCCTCTGAAACAGCTGATTTGTCGGGTGAAGCAAGCAAACGGTGATAGTATTGCGAACCCACATTTCTCTCAAGAGTCTTTACAGACCACATCTGCTGTGCAGCTTCATCCATATACCATAATCTGGCTTTCTCATTTTTCTCGCCCAGAACAGCCTGTATATGCGACCACGTGAGATTTTGCAGACGCGTCTGCAAAATCTTTCTGTCAGGAAAATATAAGTACAGCAGCCTATAATAAGCAAGAGAACGCTGACTATAGCCTTTACCGAGATCAAATGTCAATTGTGCAGAAAGCTCCTTTAAGAGATTGGTCCCATATTCAGCCCTAATCTCGCCGTTTTGCTCTTCTTCTACAATGCGTTTTCCTATCTCCCAACGCTCATCTATTATCGTCGCATTGAGCTGAATGGCTGCTTTGCCACGGTAACGCCGGGTGATTTCCCTGATATCAGCGACAAGTTTAGATAATTCCACTTTCTTTTCCATATTGTCACAAAACATGAGTGGTTATCTTCTTTTCGTTTGAATAGGATTCGATGATTTGGTCGAAGTTGTCGAGCACATTGTCGTTGGCAGCGGAAGCGTCGCGAATGACAAGGTGCGTCGGGAGCAACTTCGCCATTTCCTCGATGGTTGTTTCGTTAACGTCATTGTCGAAACAAGCGAGCAGGTAATCATCATCGACAGAGAACACCTCCTTACCTGCGACTTCCTTACGTTCAATCTTGGCAGAGAGTTCGATGCCGAGGTCGAGCATAACTTGGAAAAGCAGGTCTTCGCCGGAGCGGTCAGCCTTAATGTTATCCACAAGGCTGTCGAGCAGTGACGGATCAAACTTATCGGGAGTATAGAACACGTCCTCCATGTTCGACGAATCGAGTTTGAGGACACGGAAGCCGGTGTCTAAGCCTTGACCTTGCAGACCCGCTTCTTCCTTGACTTTCTTTCCGGCCCGGCGTATGCGCTCCTTGCCAATTTCGCAGATATTGGCATATCCGGCCTTACGCGCCTCGCTCTTTTCGTCGGTGACTTCGGGGAGCTGCACCATAATGAACTTACGATGTCCTCCGTCCTCGGCATTGAGCTTCATAACGGCGTGTGCAGTAGTAGAACAGCCACTAAAAAAATCGAGTATTAAGGAGTTGCTATCAGTAGCAATGGTGCTTAAATGCTTTAACAGATTAATTGGCTTTGGTGTTTCAAAAACGGCATAACCGTCAAATAACTTCTTCAATTCATTTTTTGCACCCTCATTTGTAGACATATCTTTGGCAAAAAGCATTGTTTCGGGTGTTAACCCTCGTTCTTTTGCATATAAATAAGTCTTAACTCTGGGAACACCGTTTCCGTCTCGTCCAAACCATATGCGATTGTCAGCTATCGCTTCTTTCATTACTGTTTCGGTATAAATCCAACATCTTCCACTTGGTAAATGATGAACATTCCCATTTGGTGCAACGAGTGTATAGAATTGATTCTTAGTTCCATGTCCGGCTTGGGTGTGTGCAGGGTCTGATTTCCACAATCCTCGTGGGTCATTGTCTGGATTACCATAATTGGATAGTGCTTTTTCATCCATAGGTAATTGAGCTATTTTCCCAACTTCAATATTTTTCAAGAAACATATTACATAGTCATGTCGTACAGATATAGCCTTACGATTTTCTCTGTTTAGTCGTTTTTCCCATATAAACATCCCTACAAAGTTCTGTCCTCCGAATATTTCGCAACAAACTTTTTTTAGGTTCTCAACTTCATTATCATCTATCGAGATAAAGATAACACCATCTTCGGTAAGCAAGTCGCGAGCGACTTTGAGGCGAGGATATATCATATTAAGCCAATCGGTGTGAAAGCGTCCGTTGGCTTCGGTGTTGCGCTGCATGGGGTCGATAGTTTGGTTGCCCTCGGCATCAAACAGACCACTGCTTTGCTCGAAGTCCTCCTTACCCTGAGTGAAATCGTCGTTATAGACGAAGTCGTTGCCAGTGTTATATGGAGGGTCAATGTAAATCATCTTGACCTGACCGAGGTATGTTTCACGAAGGACTTTGAGAACATCGAGATTGTCGCCCTCGATATAGAGGTTTTCGGTTGTGTCGAAGTCTACCGATTCCTCGCGGCAAGGACGCAGAGTGAGATTGACCGGCTCATTGGCGAGACGGGACGCTGCCCGCTTGTCGGGCCAGGTGAACTGATAGCGTTCCTCGCCGTCTTCGAGCGCATCGTTCGACAGTTCCGCACGGAGCTTGTCGAAGTCGATGGCAAGTTCGGCGGTGCCGTCCTTGCCTATCCGCTCAGTGACGCAGTGAGGAAACAACGCGGCAATCTTCTCCACGTTGCCGCCCATAACATCACGGCTTTTCATTTTTAGTTTTTCCATATGTTGTGGTATCTTTTTTTTCGTGATAATTATTAATATGGGTATTAGGCATGGTTTCTTTTCCAGTATTCAAGTGAATTTCACGCCCTATCTCATGAATTGTTTCTCTGGTTAGAGAAGACGGTATAAACACAGCTACTACTATTGTCAGTATGAATGAACATATAGCTATTGTAATGGCAGTGCAATTACCTCTTTTTGCTAATTTATTCGAGCTTTTTGCAATTGCATTAGCCTTTCGTGCTTCAAAAATTGCCTCCTCATTTAATTTGACTTGTTTTTCGTATTGTCTTTTTTCTACAGTTTTGAAATCATAAGCAGCAATATCAATTAGCGCAGTTGTTGGAATAATTCTTGAACCTCTCAACCGTTTAATAAACATAACCAAATCAGAATCTGTAATAGCATAGCTATCGTATACTTCCGGTTTTTGGGTCTCGGGATTATACTCACAATTTAAAACAATAATATAATTCTGCTCTTCAAGAGTCTTAAGGAAAGATATGGTTTGTAGAAATTTGACGACACGTAACTCATGCAAATTAAGATCTTCCGTAATTTTAGGAGATAAATTATGGATTCCCTCAGAGTTATCAACATCCAATAAATTTGACTTTGTAATTAATTGTATTGACTCATCTTTATAGATGATATCAATGTTAATATCCAATTGCTTTAGAAGGATACGAAAAAGGATGCCGATTGAATGATAAGACTTCTTATCATTACCACAAGCTAATCTCTTCCGATTGTAATTGTTTATGATTTCGGAAACAATTTCTTTTTCGTACTTATGTTCAAACATGTTGATTTTTCAGCTTTTTAATTTCGGCATATAATTCACGTTGACGGCGAGGTTGAGTGGTGGATCGCATTTGTCGTTCCAACGACTCAATCTGACGCATGAGCTTCGTGCGTTCCTCGTCAACGCAGATTTGTTCGGTGAGAGTGTTGCCTTCGGCAACTTCCAGTTCACCGACAAAAGTAACGATATTCTGCCAAACCGCATCGAGGTTTAAGCCTGATAGCGATAGTTTGACATCATCAGCCGACTGCCACGGTGCGGTAAAGAGCTTGGTATGATACACAGCGAGTTGCACCTTATCTTCATGACGTAGAGCAAAGATTATGCGATGCGGAATGAGTTTAGAGATAAGGAGAATGTTTTTGGTGTCGTAGTCAGAGCGTTTCAGCTCCACATCGACCACAAAAACAGCCTTAACCTCCGTGCCCTCGGCTATTCCCGGCAAAGACTGCGGCGCAATGAAGTTGACGATTTCCATACGGGCAATGTCCGCGTCGAAAGCGTCGCGCTGTGACTGTTTCAGCTCAAACTTTTTATAAAGTTGAGCCTTAGGCATCGGGCGGTTTACTTCTGTTGATTGCGGTAGTCCGAGCATGGTGTTACTTGATTACGAGGAAACAAATAAGTTCAAAATCATCGAGGCCACGGACTTCGTTGCCGAAAAGTGCGTTGGGGTCTCCCTCAAAGAAAGAGAAAAGGTCGCTTTGCTCCTTTACTTTGACAATCGAGGCGATGGCATCGCCGAGAAGCCGGGAGTAAGTACCCATGCGCTGACCGTCGCGAGTCTCACCGTTGAACTTGCGGCAGAGTTCCATGATAGGCTCCGACTTCCCTTTGCAGAGCATACGCAAGCGGTCGAGCAGGTCTTTGGGTTCGAGGTGGTTTACAATCACCTCCGAATCCTGACCGATATAGACCATATAGAACGGATGCAGTCTGTTCTTGCGGTCTATATTCACGGAATTGTTACGGTTCTTCAAGACGAACACGACCCCCGGAGGGGTGTCGGCAGTCGCCGGAACAATAGCGTGGAGACCATGCGGCGTATGCTCGATGTCATGCCCTTGGTTGATATATTCGAGCAAGTCGAGCCTAAATTCGTTCAAGCCCAAATCCATGATTGACACGCCGGAGTTCATTTCTTCAAGGTCAACGACCTCGGACTGGAGGCGTTCAAGCTGCTTGCGGCGATATTCAAGGTCTCCCTTTTCTTCGTTTGAAAGAGGGTTATCATCGCCGGTGGCGGTAAGCACCGACACTTTCATACGGGCCTCGACGCGACCTTTGAGATTGATGTAATCGTCAAGGTCCATGTCGGGCCAATAGTTGACAAGCTGAATTACCGCGTTGCATGAACCGATACGGTCGATACGACCGAAGCGCTGAATGATGCGCACCGGATTCCAGTGTATATCATAGTTGATGAGATAGTCGCAGTCCTGGAGGTTCTGACCCTCGGAAATACAGTCTGTGGCAATCAACACATCTATTTCTTCCGTTATCTCCGGATAGAGCGTTTTGCGTTCTTTAGAAACCGGAGAGAAGAGCGTCAGCACCTTGTTGAAGTCGGGGGCCGTTTCCCTCCCTCGATTTCTTGTGCGCAATGTGGTTTTGGCTTCTATGTCGCCGGTCACGAGTGCGGTGTGAAGACCATGCCTTTCAAGAATTGCCGGGGCAAGATGTTCGTACAGATATTGCGCCGTATCGGAGAAAGCAGTGAATATTATCACTTTTTTGTTGTCTCCGTTGATAGGATGTGCGAACTTATCCCGCAGGTCAACTATGAGCTGTTGAAGTTTGGAGTCATGCTCGGGAGTGATGTCGGCAAGCATGAAGAGAAGCAGACGCAGCGAATCAAGGTCTTGCTGCAGGTAGTCACGCCATTGGATATAGTCCATATCGCGCAAGTCAATCTTGGTTTTCTTGCCTCCGATGAAAACGCTGTCGTTCTGTTCGTCGAAGTCCAGTCCTCCCTCGAAGTCAAAATCGTCTACCTGCGCATCCTGCGAATGAATATTGTCGATGGCCTTAACTGTTTCGGAAATCAGTTTTTCAATCCTCGACAATGTGAGACGGAACGAATTGACGGAACTTTCCAGACGCTTTAGGAGATTGATACTCATCAAGCGGCGTATGCCTCGTTCACGACCTGCGCGTGAAAGGTTTGAAAAAGTATCACCGTCGCCCTTTGAATACTTGTCGCGCATACTCGGAAGAATGAAGTCCGAGGGGGTGTATATGGCGAGATTCAGCTCACTGACAGTCTGGAAAATATCGTTGTAGTTGATGGCCGTATTCAAATCGGTCAAATCGGGACGGCGGGATATAGGAGCCAACCGTTCAGGGAATGTACCGATGTCAGTAGTATCATAATATTGCTCGATATGCTTTCTTGACCGTGCTATGGTCACACTGTCGAGCACCTCGAAGAAATCAAAACTCAACGAATCAAGCAATGCCTTGGTGGTCCGCTCATTGTCGGGCAATGCCGACCATTTATTGAACGCGCCCTGAGCCTGACGGAAAATGTCATCTATTGTCGATGTCGTGTTGAGCAATGAATTTATTACATCAGCCTCACCCTCATACGCAAGTGCGAGCTGGTTTTTCAAGTCGTTGAAACGATTATTGACCGGAGTGGCGGAAAGCATCAGCACCTTGGTCTTTACCCCGGATCTGATAACACGGTTCAACAACTGAAGATAACGGTTCTCGCGAGGATTCTCATCATTCTCGTCTGTGGTAATCTTGCCGCCGTTGCGGAAGTTATGGCTCTCGTCAATGACTACAAGGTCGAAATTGCCCCAGCTTATGCGGTCAAGATCATAGCCGTTTGACATTCCACCTCTACGGGAAAGGTCGGAATGGTATAGAACATGGTAATTGAATCGGTCTGCCACCAGCGGGTTGTTTTCATAAGGACTCTTGAACGTGTTCCAGTTGTCATAAAGTTTCTTGGGACACAGTACAAGAATACTCTTGTTACGTGACTGGTAGTACTTTATCACCGACAGAGCGGTGAATGTTTTACCAAGACCGACGGAATCGGCAAGAATGCAGCCGTTGTACTTTTCCAGTTTGTTTATGATGGCGAGTGCGGCATCTTTCTGGAAGTTATAGAGCTTGTTCCATATGACAGACTGCTTGAATCCTGTCGCCTCATTGGGAAGCACATCCTCGGAAATGTCTTCAAGGAACTCGTTGAAGATATTGTATAGCGTCACGAAGTAGATAAACTCCGGAGCATTCTCCTTATAGGCATTTGTGATATTGTCAAGCACCTGTTCAGTAACGGTCTGCATCTGCGCCGAATCGTTCCAGATCTGATTGAATATCTGGAGAAACTGCTGAGAAAACGGTGCTTCCATTTTGGTGATTGCCGTCGCAAGGGCATTTCCACGCTCGGTGCCAAGCTCCACACATGTAAAGCCGTTGACACCTGTATATACTATGTCATCGACTACTGCCATTGGTGGGATGCCGGCATGAGTCCGGTTGGACTTAAAGCACACCTTGCGGCGAATCCACTCGGCACATTCTTTAGCAACGGCTTTAAGCGACAGTTCGTTTCGAAGCTTGATTTCAAACTCCGAGCCATACAGGTCACGCTCTCGATTGAGGCGTGGTATGTAGAACTCTCTTTTCTGTTTGTCGGCACGTTCGGTGACAAACGAGGGTGAAGTGAAGATGAAGCGCAGCTCGGAAATCTCCGATAGCTGCTCTTTCAACTCCTGAAAAGCATATATGGAAAAACATGACGCGGCTATGGCCACCTTGGAGCCGGAGCGCAAGGTGACAATCATATCGTCTTTCAGCGTCTTGTCTATGTTGTTTATTATTTCCATATATAAATCAGAGAACCCCAGCGTAGCATCTGAAGGCCGACCAAAGCCCGTAACGACTACGAAGGGGTTCTCAAAGTTTTCTCGGCTCGCGCCTTATGTCTTTGTATTTTGTTGACTGGTCATTTCTCAGATATTCCGTTGCGTAGAATGCAAAGTTAACAAAAATTTTCGTATTTGAGGACATTGCATACAGATTTTGTCGTTGTTTTCAAGGACTGTAGCTATTGATTTTGCAAAGATAATAACGGCGACTGCCTAAACTGTCTTTCCCTGAAAAAAGTTGACTCATAAACAATAATAGTTTATGGGGTCATACAAACAATAGTTCGTTAAAAATCTGAATTAGAAATTTATGCTGTAAAACATATCCATATTATTGATTTCCAACAAAATAAGTGTCAATAAAATTTGGTCAAGTGCCAAATTTTTCGTAACTTTATAGTTGCAAATCAATGAGTTATGAATAAATTTCAGCCACTTGACCAAGTAAGGTCGATTGTCGCAACCGCGCTCAACCGGACTGCTAAAGTACGAAAAAATTTTGAAAGTTTCTTCATCGAGACAATGATTTTGATATTGACAATATACGGAAGACTGAATTTCCTGTCGATGGCCCGGCATGGAGGTTCCTGTGAGAGCCGCTTCAGGCAGAATTTCAAAAAGAAGTTCGACTGGTGCGCCTTCAACAGCAACATGCTCCTTGCCGACAACGTCCACAGGATCGCCATAGCCCTTGACCACAGCTTTCTCCGCAAATCCGGAAAGAAGACTCCCGGACTTGGCAGGTATTGGTCGGGATGTGCCGGCATGACAAAACGGGGGCTTGAGATTCTTGGTTTCGCCCAGGTGGCCGCCGGTGTCAGCGATGCGAGATTCCTTTTCGCGGTACAGACAACTCCGCTCTCCACGAAAGGCCGTACACCGTTCTATCTTGAACACATGAAGGAGAACCGCGACAATCAGACAGCAAAGTGTCTCAGGGCAATATCCGATCATAAGGAACAACTTCTCAATATCTCTGACATTCTCGTAGGGGACTGTCTGTTCGCGAGTTATAACTTTGTCGCAGGAGCGGTCAGGCTTGGATTCAATGTCGTGAGCAGGTTGCGTGATGATGCCGTGCTGCAATATATCTACACCGGTCCGCGGAAGAACGGCCCCGGTCGTCCCAAAGAACAGGAAGGAACCGTAGACATTCATAATCTCCGGGAGGATGTGTTCGTCAGGGATACCGTTGAAATCGATGGAGAGGAGGTGACCCTTTTCAGCGCCACGGTCAAAGGGAAGTCCCTCAAACGGAAGATCAAGGTCGTGATAGCGGAACTCAAATGCGGAGACAAGGTCATAAGGAAGATTTTTTTCAGTACGGATCTTGATATGAAGGCGTCCGAGATATTTCTCCTTTACCACTCCAGATTCCAGATTGAGTTCATCTATCGCGATGCGAAGCAAAACACAGGGCTTGAACATTGGCAGTCCACTGATGCCGACAGACTCTCCTTTGGCTACAACGCATCCCTTTCCGCAGTAAATGTGGCCAGGGAAATGTCTGACAGGATACACGAGGCGACAGGACGCAGACTTTCCGTCGCTTCCGTCAGAAGAGTACTTCATAATGCCTCGCTGTATCAACATATTAAGAAATTTATTGAGGGTCAGAAATCCGACAATCAGAAAAATAATTTTGTCATGGCGGACGAGATTCCGACTAACTTATTGTTCTTCGGCGTCAGAGACTCCGCATGATTCATTCAAAAATTAACGAACTATTGATACAAAGAACAGCAAAGAGAAAAAATGCCAAGTGCCCGAGCCTTGTATCAGGAAGGTCTTTCAATCGGACGGATTGCGAAAATTCTTTCAATGCCAAAAACCACAGTTTGGCGATGGATTGCTACCTTTGCAGAAGAAAAAGGAAAAAATATGTCTGCAAGGGAAAACGACACGAAAGAATACCGGGATATAGACTCCGAGGTCAGTGGCAAGTCGGGCCGACCGGAGAATGCAAAGACGGCGGCCTGTCCGTCAAAACCGGAATCCGAATCGGCGGAACAGAAAATCGCACGGCTTGAGAAAGAACTCAGGGAGGCAAGACTCCGTGCCGATTTCTATGACGAGATGATCAACGTTGCCGAGAAGAAATTCGACATCCAGATACGAAAAAAAGCTGGCGCCAAACAATAGAGAACCTGCATGCACGCGACCCGAGGCAATACGGCATCGAGCCGCTGTGCAGATTGTTTGGCGTAAGCAAGCAGGCATATCATAAGAACAAAGGGGAATCCGCTGGCAGAAAAGCCGCGCAGGAGTCGTTCGTCCTTGAATATATCCATCACATAAGGGGAATGGATGCGGGAATCGGCGGCATGAAGCTGTGGTATATGTACAAGCGTGATTTCCCAGATATTGAGAGGGTCGGACGGGACAGGTTCGAAGACATCGTCCACCGTAATGGGCTTAAGGTGAGGGACAGGATGAGAAAGCCACGCACCACGGATTCCAGCCATGGACTCCCGCTGTTTCCCAACCTTGTGCGCGAGTTTATACCCACGGTTATAAACCAGTTGTGGGTTAGTGACATAACATATATTCCCGTATGGCCTGACGATAAGACCTATGAGTTTGTATACCTGTCGTTGATAATGGATGCATACAGTCATGTGATAATAGGATGGGCAGTAGGCCCCACTCTGGAGACGCTGTATCCGGCCGGGGCTTTGAAAATGGCCTTCGGCAAGCTTGACGGGGTTGATGAGGAAACCGTAAGAAAACTGATCCATCACAGTGACAGAGGCGTTCAGTACGCATCGCGGGATTACGTGACGCTCCTGAATGGGAAACAGATAAATATAAGCATGACAGAGAACGGGGACCCCAAGGAGAACGCAATGGCCGAGAGAATCAACTCCACGGTCAAGAACGAACTTCTAAGGGGTGTCAGATTCACCTCAATACAGCAAGTGACGGATGCCATGAAGACGGCAGTCCGATTCTACAACACCATGAGGCCGCACATGAGCGTGGACATGATGACGCCTCAGGAGGCAGCCAAGTGCAATGGTGAAATACGTAAATGGAGGAAGAGTTATCGAGAGGAGGCGATAAAAAATGCAAGGTATGAGGAAAATCACTGAAAAAAGTCAACCCCTCCCAGGGATAACGCCCCCACAGTCAACCCCCGCAAGGGATAGTAATAACCGGGTCAACTTCTCTCAGGAATAACGACTTCTCACAGTCAACCTAAATCAGGAAAACACAGGAATTTGTGTCGGATGGTAGATGATCCAGGCCTTTTGACAGATAAATCATATCGCTAAGTGTGACATCTTCCTCAACAATGGGATTCGGATAGTTGTCGGAGAAGGAACCTGGAATTCGATGTGAGTAACGAAGCCTGAGCCTGAATGCTTTCGACGGTGTTCCATTGTAGTCATAGTCGGAGAAGCTGACGAAGCCTCATTTCTCTGCGACCCGCCTTCCGAGGTCAGCCCTTTGCCCCCGAACGGAAAGCCTATCCAATATCCGACTTCCCGCTCGTTAGCCTGCGGTTTGTAGTGCTAGGCACCGACCGGCACAAGACCAATACACCCTATCGGCTCATCGGCCTCCTTCAGCACCATGGCGAAAGTATTTTCGTTTGGCATAAAGAAATCGCGGATAAGTAGGGATATTCAGAAAATATCCCTAAATAGGGGTTAAACTGAGCATCGCAGGTCTGGAAATTGCGTCACCATGTTGGCTGGAGGGATACGAAATCTGAGCACTTACATATTTTTACTAAACTTTATATGGGGATTCTTGTTTGAATTATAAATTAACTTAAACCCCCAATTAAAAGATGAATACAGGATTAGGCGACCTTTTTGACCTTACGGGCAAGGTGGCAATCGTAACAGGAGCCGGCGACGGCATAGGACGTGGAAGCGCACTGATTCTTGCTGCCGTAGGCGCAAAAGTGATAGTCAGCGACATCAATATCGACAAGGCCAACGCCGTAGTCAAGGAAATAAAAGAGAACTATAACAGAGAGGCCACAGCAGTGCTTTGCAACGTGCTTAATGATGCCGATCTTGTCAATATGGTCGACACGGCTGTGAAGACTTACGGCTCGGTCAACATTCTCGTCAACAATGCCGGACTTGGCGGCGGCGGACGTGAAAATCCGTGGAAAATCGACGAAGCCTACGTGGAGCGTATCTACAAAATCAACGTAATAGCACCGTGGCGTCTGTGCCAGCTTACGGCTCCATTGATGGAAAAGAGCGGCTATGGCTCCATCGTCAACATAACGTCGATGAGCTCGATCGACAAGGAGGCAAACATGAGTATCTATGGCTCGTCGAAAGCCGCGCTCAATCATCTTGCCGCAAACCTGGCCTACGATCTCGGACCCTTGGGGGTAAGAATCAACAATGTCGGACCCGGAGCGACCAAGACAGCGGCCCTTGCCTCAATTCTGACCCCTGAGATACAGGAGAAGATGCTGCGTCATACTCCCATCAAGCGTCTAGGCGAGGTAGCCGACATAGCGAGAGCAGTATTGTTCTTCGCGTCGGAGGCATCGTCGTGGGTCAGCGGACAAGTGCTTTTCGTCAATGGTGGCGGAGTCCAGACAATGGAGTGATTATCAACCAAATTCTTAAACAAAACAAGAAATTATGAAACCATCAGACAAACTATATGATTTCACAGGCAAAGTGATTCTGATCACGGGCGCAGCAGGAGCTATCGGCAGCGAAGCCGCCCGCCAGTTTGCAGCCCAAGGAGCCAACGTGGCCCTCATGGACATAAACGAAGAGAAAGTGAAGGCCACTGCAGCCGCTATCACAAAGGAGACCGGCTCAGAGTGCATAGGCATCAAGGCCGACGCCACGAATGAAGATGAGCTAAAGGCTATGGTTGAGGCAGTTGTCGGCAAATTCGGCAAAATCTCGGGCCTCGTGAACAATGTCGGTTGGGGCAAAGCCACACCACTTTGGGGTTCCGACACCGACAAACTCGTGGCATCCTATAAGCTCAACACTATCTCTGCATACAATATCACTAAATTCTGCATGCCCTATCTGCGCAAGGAGCCCAACGCCTCTGTCGTTTTCTCCGGTTCGATGGTCGGCACGACACCTTCACCGGAGTTCATCGAATACTCCACGGCCAAGGCCGGATTGATCAACATGGCTCATTCAATGGCTGTTGCAAGCGGTCCGGAGGTGAGATTCAATGTCCTTGTAATCGGTTCGGTCGACAACGGAGCCGCCACTCTTGAGGCTGGATATGATCCCGCCATGCTGAAGAAAATTTCAGACTCGATAGTCATGAAGCGTCGTGGCACTCCGACCGACATCGCCCATGCCATGATCTTCCTTATGAGCGAGGCTGCCTCATGGATCACGGGCATAAATCTGATGGTGGACGGTGGCGGCATGTATGAAAGCAAGATGCCAAGCTAATTACGTGACACCTTTTTAATATTTGATTCCTATTAGAATACCGATTGTCGGATGATGGACGGTCGGTATTCTCTTAATGTTTTAGATACTATTAGGTGCACCCTGACCGTTATATATTTCGGGCGGCTCGTTGAGAAGTTTCTGAACTTGATGAGCCGTTGCGGCATCAACCGTCTCCCAACGCAACCCAGCCTCAAGGAGCGACTAAACAACAATTGCTTATGAATAGAATACCATACATCATATTATCCGCTTTCCTATCACTTGTTGCTCTTAGTACATGTGCTGAGAGGTATAAAATTTTTCGATTTGATAACGGAGATGATTATATATGCGAGGGGGTAAGGCGAATTGTTGACGATGCCGGAAAAATCGGATTTTCTGACGACAGAGGCAAAGTAATAATCGCGCCACGCTACGCTTTCGCCTTTCCTTTTGAAGACGGCGTGGCAAAGGTGACGGATAAGGGCTACACTGTCAGCGAGGGGGAACATCGTCGCTGGATAAGTCCGGAATGGTATTTTATAGACCATAACGGCAGCATTGTCAGACGGGAACAACGATATGCACAGATTGGACAGAGACTGGAAACATATATAAAGGCACAGGACGCCCGGATAGGTGCGGCCGTGATCATCAACGGCACGGATACGGTGTCGGTCAACGGCCGACGTGATTTCCCGATGCTGAGTGTCTATAAGTTTCCCCAGGCAATAGCCGTGGCTGATTATTGCTTCAGACATAACATCGCATTGACCGACACTATACGTATTGCTGCCGATGAACTAAAGCCCGACACATGGAGTCCGATGAGAGACAAATATGGCCGCGAAGATATATCGCTACCGCTCTCCGAGGTTTTGGCTTACTCCGTTCAGCAAAGTGACAATAACGCCTGTGATGTACTCTTCCGGCTTATCGGTGGACCACAGGTCGCCGACAGTCTAATGAAGCGTATCGGCTATGATGAAATCCACATCCTCAACACTGAGGAGGAGATGAACCAAGATCCATATCTGTGTTACGCCAACCGTGCCACACCATTGCAGGTGGCGTCGCTGTTTGACAGATTCTACCGTCAGGAGATGCGGCATGATTCATCCATACTTGAAGCCGTAGGCGCGATGATGATGCAATGCAACACGGGCAACAACCGTCTTCCGCTTCCACTTAAGCCTACAAATGCCATGATAGGACATAAGACCGGCACCGGCGCAGTGAACAGCCAAGGCCGTATAATTGGGGTTAACGATGCCGGGTATCTATTCCTTCCCAATAAACAGGGTTATGCAATTGCCGTATTTGTAGCCGATTCCGGATATGGCATGGCAGAGACCGAGAAGATAATTGCCGACATATCGGAGATTGTTTTCCAGTCGCTGATGAAGCAGGAAACGATTAATGGTGAATATGTTGACAGCAACGACGGATCAACTCTGACTATCATTAAGGAAGAGAATGGGAGGCTTAAATTGGGAATCAGTCTAACCCGCCTCACGACGATAGACGACGGCGGAGGGGCGCTATCCGACAAAGGCTTGACATTCTCCGCCACTGATGCCGCGGGAAATCCGATTTACGGAGAAATAATCATTGACGGCAATAATGCTAAACTAAAATTTACTAAATCGACATGGGAATATCTTCCTGTCGGGACAACCTATACTTTTCAAAGAAAATGAAAGCAAAAAGAATTATTCAGTCCATAGCTTTTTTAGTCATGACAATGTGTGCCACGCAAGCATCCGGTTGTGCTCATAACGACAATATAATCTCTGTCTCCGCGCCGGAATTTGAGAAGGAGATTAAAACAGATTCGGTTCAGCTTCTTGACGTCCGCACTCCGCAGGAGTATGCTGAAGGGCGTATCGACGGAGCACTGAACATCAACGTGCAATCCGACGATTTCAAGGAGCTTGCCCTAAGAAAGCTATCGAAAGACTCAACGGTGCTGGTCTACTGCCGCAGCGGTCGCCGTTCATTGGATGCCGCCGAGAAGCTGACCAAGCTCGGATATAAGGTCGTCAACCTCAAAGGTGGGATTATAGAATGGAGAGAGGATGGTCTGCCAGTGGTGTCTGAAACGGAAAACTGACTCAACTGCAATGAAAAAGATCCTATTTATATTGGCCATGGCCATAAGTCTGTCGGCCATATCTTTGTCCGCTGAGGAAAGGGGATGCCGACAACGCGGCGGCAGACTCGTATTCGAGCATCAAGGGAGACATCATCGGCCGGCATACTTCATCGGAGAGAACAATGTTTATTTCGAAGGCAGGAAGATACAGGATGCCTCTGCTTCAAGTTTTGCAATACTGCACGACGGCTACGCCAAAGACACTTGGAACACCTATTATTGGGGAAGGAAAATCGATTGATGCAGCAGCAATTTTCTTCATCAAATTTCGTTTGCCTAAAAAAAGGAGAACATCATGATTTCAAATAGAGTTAAACGTAATATTTGTCTGACGCTCAGTATAGTGTCTTTTATGTGTGTCATCGGCAGTGCCATCAAAGTCTTTGACGGCACAAGCAAGTGGTGGCAGCTATTCACTATCACCATAGCCTTCGCTGTCATTTTCAAATTGTATATGGCTTATAGAAAGCAAGTGAAGGAAGGAAACCTGTTTGGCAAAGTTGATCCGCTCAAGCATAATTCTAACATAAACTAATCGGAACAATGGAAGCACCTTGGTATTACTTGCTCATTTATGTCGTGATTGGCAGCCTCATTCTCTGGTTTTTCGACAAGAAGCAGATTATAAAGTCCAAACGTCTGCGTTACTTTATAGTAATTATCGTCTACACACTCATATGCTGGGGCGTATATGACCTTATTACTGGCCGGCAATGGTAGGATGGCCATCCGAGCATTGGGAAATGGCACCTACAGGAAGAGACGTATCAGAGGACACAAAGGTCATGCAGGCAAATTTTCCGGTTGACCTATATCATTGCCAATATGGTTTTGAGGTTTGATTTTCATTATTGAATGCTTACGCCGGTCCATCCGTAGTCTTTGACAATGTGAAGGGGAGATCATTCAATATGACAGACTGGATAAAGAGGAGTAATCTACTACACTCCATGGAGAGAGCCTATAGGGCAAATTCTTCGAATTAGCTATAACTGTAGGGACAGTTAGCTTTGCAACTATTTGATAATCCGTAGAACTTATCATTCGCAATGTTTGTTTTTTAAAACGCTTTCCTTAAAATTTCAGGGTCGTAGGGGTCGCAGCCTTGGGGTGCATTCAGGGCAGGATAATGTCGGTTCTGACGACAGATTCTATGCATATCGGGAATTCTCTGGGAATAAAAATCACCGCCCCTTACGGCCCCGAAATTTTAAGGAACGCTTTATCCTATTGACGATTGAGTGTCAGAAATGTAGCGATGAGGCTTCTTTGAATATGTCAAACACCTGATATTTTAAGCACCTTTAAAGAGATGGGGTCATAAATGAAAAAAACGTGATTTGATCCTAAATTAAAGGGAAAAAGTTTTGCTTATCCGAAATAGATTTTCTATCTTTGTGACAAAATAATTCATGTAATACATAAGTAGGTGTTCAGGTTATTCCTACACTTATCTTATCCAATCAAAGAGCCGGTTTTTCAATCTTAGATATAGTTATGATGGAATCCCATCACGCTGTCATCCCGTATCGAAATTCATGCTCACCGATTGTCAATCTAAGAAAGTACACTAATAACATTAATTAAAATCAAAAAAAACTAAACAATGGGACTTTTTGATAAGATTTTCAAGGCTGTGCCTGAAGAGGACAAACTCACGAAGCAGGAGGCATTTGCAGGCATTGCCGTTGCTATGGCGGGAGCCGATGGCAGCATCGCTGAATCCGAATGGGACGGGATATGCAACTATCTGCGTCGCCTTCGCCTGTATGACAACTTTGCTGACGCTGCTTTCAGCAAGATGTTCGACAAGATTTTCCGCATTCTGAAAAGCAAAGGCGCCAGCGCATTAGTGGCATCCAGCATAGACGGTCTCCCCGAAGACTTGAAACTGACAGCCTTTGCCTGTGCAGTAGACATCGCTTTGGCAGATGGCGTACTTGAGGAGGAGGAGAAAGGTATCATCTCGCAACTTGCCGATTCACTCCAGATTCCCGAGCAAACCGCCGTCTCAATCATAGAGGTGCTTATCATCAAGAATAAGGCCTAACTTCAAGAAACAGATTCCATCAATAAAGCGGTCAATCCTTTTTAAGCACCTGATAGGCATTAACTTCAGAAAAGGTTTGACCGCTTCTTTTTTTCCGAAATTCATGTGGTGTAGAATTCATACAGACAATATCTTGCAAACAGATACATTCTGATCTATTGAAATGAATAATACGAAACTCAATGTTTTTCCGGGGATGAAAGCTAAAAAGCCGCAATATGTGCTTGTGACGGAGAATGGAAGCGAACGAACCTCAAACGTAACGGAAGAGAAGATTCGTGATGAAGTAGATGATATTGACGACAACGTCTCTGTATACCTTGAGAAGTGTATGCCCCGCGTAGTGGTCCGTCATGCCGAAGCATATTCCATTGATTATTTTAAAGACAGGAGCATTGCAGTATGCTTCCGGGTCAACGGATTTCTGATCCGCATGTGGAGGCCGGACGTCGACTGCGATATGGCGGCTGATATGATGTGTGATTTCTTCCGCACTGCCTCGCTCCCAGACATGACCGGATGGAATTGCCAAAAGGTTTATCCCGATCAAGAGGAAGACAAGGAGACTGACAAACTGATTGTCGATGACCAGGATTTCCGATATTTCGGTTGTGCTGATGTTGTTGGCGCATTGGAAAATATCATCGAGGGCAAATCGCAAAGCATGCTTTATATCTTTACAAAGGATAGTGGAGGTTACGTCAAAATATGCAGAAGTGACAGGGATGCAAGCCCTGAGCATGCCTACAAGGTAGAATATGTAAGATGGACAGAACAGCCCCCCGTGGGCTATCGGGGAGAAATGTCGGATTTCAAACAACTGCGAGTCTGGCTTTGGAATCTTATTGACGGCAATTTGTTGCCGGAAGCTATCAAAGACTGGTGGGGATTTAATGTTAACCGATATTTTGAAAGTATGGTTTCACGTTTTTTAGATGAGGAGAAAGATGAAAGGTAAATAATCGAGGAGCTTAGGGATTATTGCCTTGCGATGGAGGGAATGACGGAGAAGACTCCCTTCGGGAAGTTCTCACGTCGCTTTGAATCGACACTCGTATTCTATGTCCTCGACCATATGTTCTGCATGGCCGATATGGATGACTTCACATCGGTTTCATTCCGTTCTACCGATGAAGAGATAGCGAGGATAACTGAGCGATATTCAGCAGTGACCACTCCGGTAAACAAAGCGATGAAATTTTGGCTCAGGGTAAATCTCAATGAAGATATGCCCGACTATGAGATTTACAGACTTGTCAGCCGCGCCTATGACATAGTCAAGGATAAATTCCAAAAAATAGAATAGAAACCATGGGAATATTGAAATTCTTTATTAAAATAGTGCTTGGGCTGCTCATCGGAGTGGTGGCAGGTCTGTTGATTGCGGCGGTCGGCATTACTTGTTTTAGCGACACAACCTTATCCGAATTTCTTTCAAAACTCGCCTCCACGTCATTTCCGGTTGCGATGGTAGCGGCGGGATTCGGAATTCTGATCTTTGTTTTATCAATAGCAATATTGATTCCCCTGCATGAAGCCGGACATCTTGTCTGCGGCCTTTTGTCAGGATATAAGTTTGTGTCGTTCAGAATTTTCAATCTGACATTCATAAAATCAGACGGAAAAATCAAGATCAAACGATATTCAATCGCCGGAACCGGCGGTCAATGCCTGCTGACGCCTCCCGACTTGCCGATTGAAAGGATCCCGACAGGATGGTATAACTTCGGGGGAGTACTGTTCAATATTATTGCTGTCATTGCTGTGGCATTTTCAAATCAGAACAAAACGCCTCTCCAATATTATCCTTCGCACTGACTACGGCAACCGGCATTCTCAATTATACCCCTATCCTCAAAAAATTATTTTTGCAAGGATAGGGGTTTTTACCTATTTTTGCGACTTAAGTAAAAAGTTCAATTCAATTAAAGCCTCTCTATATATGTGCAAACTTGGTTTTCTAACGTCTTTAATGGTCATGATTGCCTTCACGAGCAGCCATGCCGTGGCACAATATACCCCTCCGACACAGCCTGAGGATTCAGCCATCTTTGCAAAATCTTACAACCCGCTTCGATTCGGCGACCGCCACATCGTGGCCCCGATGCATCTCCCTGACAGCGTCGACGTGAAGAGGGCAACTCAGAATCATTTCTGGAGAGCGGCTGCGGAAACTTTCGGATTCAACATCGGACTCTGGGCCTTCGACCGCTACGTGCTCGACGGACATTATGCCCGAATCTCCTGGAATTCCATCAAAGAGAATTTCCGACACGGTTTTGAATGGGACGACGACCATCTGCACACCAACATGTTTGACCATCCCTACAACGGATCGATTTTCTTCAATGCAGGACGGTCAAACGGTTTCAACTTCTGGCAGTCGGAACTCTTCGCCATCGGTGGCAGCGCCATGTGGGAGATGTTTATGGAATGTGAATACCCCTCCACCAACGACATCATCGCCACGCCTATCGGCGGAGCCGCGATCGGAGAGGTGCTTTACCGTGCTTCCGACATTATCCTCGACGATCGTGCCACGGGCGGGAAACGCTTCGGAAGGGAGTTAGCGGCATTCATAGTCAATCCGATGAGAGGAATCAACCGTATCGTATCTGGGCAGACATGGCAACGCCGTGCCACGTCAGGACGCCAATATGGCGTGCCGCCAATCAGCGTCGACGTGTCCCTCGGCGCTCGCCTGCTGACGATGTGGGAAAACTCAGAGGGTAGCGTGGCCGGCGCGGCTGCCAAAATCAAAATCGAATATGGCGACCGCTATGCCGTCAACACCGCTGCCCCCTACGACTATTTCTCATTCCTTATAGGAGTGCAAGGAATCAAGTCGCAGCCCGTAATCAACAGGGCTGAAATCATAGGGCGGCTTCTTTCCAAAGAAATTGTCGACAAAAACAGCGTGAATCTTTCTGTCGGGATGTACCAGCACTTCGACTTTTTCGATTCCGACACGATAGATTCATACAAAAGCACGCGAACGCTGTCTCCTTGCGCCGTGCCATATAAACTCGGTGCCCCGGCATCAGTAGGTGCTGGAACGATGTTCAGGGTAAAGCCTCACAAGTCATGGTCGATCGACGGTAATCTCCACGTCAACGGCATATTGCTCGGAGGAGTCCTGACAGACTTCTACCGCAACTACCACCGCAACTACAACTGGGGATCCGGATTCTCGCTGAAAGCTGCCGTCAACTGGCAATTCCTCAACGACAGATTCATGCTGAGAGTTGCCAACCAACTTTACCGCATTTATACCTGGACCGGATATGACCAGAACTTCGATTGGTCAACCACTCCGGAAGGAGCACCTGTCAACATTCAAGGCGACAACTCCATTGCGACATTCAATCATCTTGAGACAGAACTCAACTATCTTCTGACCAAACGCCTCTACATAACGGCCGGAGCTGATTTCTTCACTCGGACAACAAACTATAAGGACCTTAGGAAACAAAACGCAGGCACGACCACCTACTATCCCATAATCAACAGCAAACAAATCTCCCTCAACCTCATGCTGACCTACAAATTCTTACCCTCCTCTCCCCTCCCGAATCATCCTACCAAATCCGCACGAGGTCCAGCATGGAGCGCATGGCCTCCGGCCTGCGCCTACCGTCCGACTCGAGTCCAACCGAGTCCATTCGCACTGAACTGCTCGAAACTTTTGTGAGGGGAGACAACGTAGCTATTGCTTTTCGGATGCCGTGTTTGTCAAGAAGATTTTGTAATTTTGCGGCATGAACGAAGCTATCAAGTCTCTCAAAATACAATTGGAACTCCTTAAAATGGAATATGAGGAGGAAAAAGCCGCTTTCAATAAGATTTCCGAAAAAATAGGACTGACTCGACTGGCCGAAAAAGGAAATGCCTGGCTTGGTATCCGTGTCGGCAAATCCTATCACAATTCGCTCAACCAGAGAGTGGTGGAACTTTTCCGCAACCCTTCCGGCCCTTACGGAGAAGACGACCATAATTTTGAATACGGCCATCCGGCGGTGCTTTTCACGGTTGACCGTAATGACAACGAAGCTCCACGCATACATTTCTCCGCCACTGTCAGCTTCGTCGACAGAGGAAGAATGGTGGTGGCGATTCCGAAAAGCGCCGACCTCTCACTCCTGACTTCGGGGTATCCTGTCGGCGTAATGCTGTCGTTCGACGAGACGTCTTACCGCACCATGACAGACGCTCTCAATCGAGCCATAAACGCCAAAGGACGCCTCGCTGAACTTCGCGACCTATTTTATTCATCACGCAAAGCCGAAGAACTTACTTTCACTCCCCTTCGCTTTCCCTATCTCAACAAATCGCAGGAGACGGGGGTCAACAAGGTGCTCCGGGCCAAGGACGTGGCAATCGTGCACGGACCTCCGGGCACGGGGAAAACGACAACTCTCGTGGAAGCCATCAACGAGACTTTACGACGGGAGAGTCAGGTGCTTGTCTGCGCCCAAAGCAATATGGCCGTGGACTGGATTTCTGAAAAGCTTACCGACAGAGGTATCAACGTGCTCCGCATCGGGAATCCAACAAGAATCAACGACAAGATGCTGTCGTCGACGTATGGACGGCGTTTTGAATCGCATCCCGACTACCCCGACCTTTGGAGCATAAGGAAAGCCATCAGACAATTGCAGGGAGCCGGACGCCGCACAGACCAATGGCACTCCAAAATCGAACGTCTGAAAAGCAGGGCCACCGAACTTGAGATACGCATCAACAACGACCTCTTCAACAGTGCCCACGTCATTGCCTGCACACTCGTCGGGAGCGCCTCGCGACTGCTTGAGGGGATGAAATTTTCTACCCTTTTCATCGACGAAGCCGCCCAGGCGCTCGAAGCCGCCTGCTGGATTCCGATGCGCAGAGCCGGAAGAGTTATCCTCGCGGGCGACCATTGCCAGCTCCCCCCTACCGTGAAATCATTTGAAGCCGCAAAACTCGGGCTCGGCGTCTCGCTCATGCAACGCCTCGTGGAGAGCCATCCCGAGGCCGTCACTTTGCTGACAATCCAATACCGTATGCATCAGGATATCATGAAATTTTCCAACGATTGGTTTTATCATGGAGCTATGCAGGCCGCCCCCGACGTACGCTATCGCAGTATACTGGATTATGACACCCCTATACAATGGACAGACACCTCCACAACCACAACGGACACTGCCGAGGAAGATAGCCCGCAGGCTTTCCGCGAGGCACTTGCCGGACAGACAATGGGAAGAATCAACCGCGACGAAGCCCTGCTATCCTTGCTCACGCTGCAGAACTATATCGAGCGGATAGGGAAGGAAAGATTCCTTGAAGAAAGAATCGACGTGGGACTAATCTCACCATACAGGGCCCAGGTGCAATACCTGCGCCGGCTTCTGAAGCAGACTCCCTTTTTCAAGCCTTTCAGAGACTTGATTTCAATAAATACGGTCGATGGGTTTCAGGGACAGGAACGCGACGTCATAGTCATATCCATGGTCAGGAGCAACGATGAGGGGAACATAGGTTTCCTCCGGGACTTGCGGCGCATGAACGTGGCAATGACCCGGGCAAGGATGAAGCTGATAATAATCGGCGACTCGTCGACCCTGACCGCCCATCCTTTCTATCGCCGTCTGCACGATTATATTTGCGAACTTCCCTGACCTTCATCAGTCTGATCGCCTGTCTTTCCGGCATTCGGGTCCTTGAAAAGACCTGACAGATATTTCTCATTGACCGTCTGCATAAGCTCCCAGAAGTTGGGGACAAAAAGAGTGCCTATCAAGGCATTCATAGCCATACCGAACACAACGGCCGTGCCGAGTTCTATCCGGCTGTTGGCCCCTGCCCCCGTGGAGAACATCATCGGCATGACGCCAAAGACAAAAGCCAATGCAGTCATCATGATCGGACGAAACCTTATGACGCCCGCATCATGGGCGCTTTGGCGAATGCTGATGCCCTGTTTCCTGAAATCCATGGCATACTCCACGATAAGGATAGCGTTCTTTGCCGACATTCCAAGGAGCAAAATCAGTCCAATCTGAGTATAGATGCTTATGCTCTGATTCATCACCATGCAACCCAGCACCGTTCCAAGCACTGCAATAGGCATACTCAAGACAACGGCAATCGGGTCGGTCCAGCTTTCATATTGGGCAGAAAGCACGAATATAGTCATGATGATGGCGAATATGAAGACGAAAGAGATGGTGGTGCCGGCCTGTGTCTCCTGATAGGCGATTCCGGTCCAGGCATACGAATAATTCTTGCCAAGAGTCTCTCTGACAGTCTCCTCCATTATGCGGATTCCCTCGGAGGTGCTGACTCCTTTTGCCGGAGTGGCTGTCAGCGACGCGCTGGTGTACATATTATAGCGATTCACATTCGGCGCACCAAGCGACGGCTCGACGCTGCAAAAAGAACTGAAAGGCACCATCTCGCCGGATGAATTCCTCGCCGAAAGACGCATTATGTCGTCGGGACGCATACGGGAAGCCTCCTCCCCCTGCACGGTCACCTGGAAAGTCCTGCCGAATTTCACGAAGTCGTTGACATAACCGCCGCCCAGATAGGCAGACAGGATACTATATACTGATTCAATGTCCACTCCTTGAAGCTCTACCCTGTCGCGGTCAACCTTCACCTGATATTGGGGTGTCAAGCCCTGATAAAGAGTCGTGGCCTGGGCAATCTCCGGTCTTTTCTCCGCAGCTTCCTGCACCTCCTTAAGGGCTTTCGTCATCTCCCCCGCTCCAAGGCTGTTTATGTCGAGAAGCTGCATCTGCAAGCCCGACGACATTCCGAGACCGGGAATGGCAGGGGGATTTATGGAGAACACTATCGCCTCCTGCTGACGGGCCGACACCTCATCTGCCATCGCCATGACCTTATCAATCGATCCTTTTTTTCCCCTCTCCTTCCATGGCTTAAGAATGACGAACATAGAGCCGAGATTTGACGATGCACCTCCCGCCATGAAAGAGAATCCCGAAATCGACATGACATCCTTCACGTAAGGGTTCTTCTTTATCTCCGCGGCCAATTCATCGACTACTTTCTCTGTTCTTTCAAGCGAAGCATCCGTAGGAAGCTGTACGGAGGTCATGAAATATCCCATATCCTCTTCAGGGATATAACTCGTGGGCCATTTCACGAATCCCCAGAAAGCAACAGCCGCAATAGCGACAAACACGAGCATCGACACTAGTGGCCTTGGCAGCATCGCCGAGATAATCTTGTCGTAAAGGCTCTCCACCTTGGAGTAGCCTTTGTTAAACCACTTAAAGAGGAAGAAACGAGCCGGTTTCCTCGGATTGAGAAACAACGCGCACAACGCCGGCGTCAGTGTCAGGGCATTGACGCCGGAGAATGCCGTAGAGACAGCGATAGTCAATGCAAATTGCTTGTAAAGCTCTCCCGTGATACCACTGACGAAAGCCGTCGGTATGAACACAGAAAGCAAGACAAGAACCTCTCCAATTACCGGACCCTGCAACTCCTTCATAGCCTTTATCGCAGCCTGTCGACGGCTCATAATCCCCTTGTCGACAAGACGAGCGCAATTCTCTACCACGACTATGGCATCGTCGACGACAATAGCGATAGCAAGCACAAGTCCGAAAAGAGTCAAGGTGTTGAGCGTAAAGCCCAGAATCTTCATTACAGCGAACGTTGCAATCAACGACACAGGAATAGTCAGCATCGGGATAATCACGGCCCTCCAGTTCTGCAGGAAAAGAAGGATGACGATCATGACGATCAAAGTGGTCAGCACGAATGTCACGATAACGTCATCGATAGATGCCATTACAAAGTCCGTGGAATTGAGCACAACCCTATAGTTGATTCCCTCAGGGAAATATTGCGCAAGCCTTTCGAGTTCCTTTAGCGAACCATTGGCCACATCGAGGGCATTTGCCCCGGGAAGCTGTTCAATCCCTATCAAGGCCGTGGTCTTGCCATTGACCTTCGCCACCGCCGAGTAGGAATCACTGCCGAGTTCAACCTTGGCCACATCTTTCAGCCGCAGGATTCCCGTGCCGTCAGACCTCAAAATGATATTTGCGAACTGGTCGGCATCCGTCAGCTGCCCCTGACTCGTCACCGTAAATTCAAATTGCGAACCATTGGCTGCGGGCGGAGCACCTACCGAACCGGCCGACACCTGCATATTCTGCTGCCTTATCGAAGCCATGACATCCGAGGGAGTGAGCCCCCTTACCCTCATCGCCTCCGGATCAAGCCAGACACGCATACTGTATTCCCCGCCACCAAACGCCGACACACCGCCGACGCCTTTAACACGCGACAGCGGGTCGATGAGGTTGATTTGCGCATAATTCGTGAGATACAACGCACTGTAACGTTCAGGCTGGTCAGTCTCCAGCGCAATGAAAAGCACTTCGTTGCTGCTTCTCTTGCTGACACTGACTCCTTGCTGCGTTACGGCACTCGGAAGCTGAGGCGTGGCCCTCGACACACGATTCTGAACATCGACGGCAGCCTGATCCACGTAAGTGCCATTTTCAAAGGTAATGGTCAGCATATAGCTGCCGTCAGCTCCACAATTGGAGCTCATATACAGCATATTGTCAACACCATTGACCTGCTCCTCAATGGGCACGCCTATCGCACGAGCCACGGTCTCCGCGTCAGCTCCGGGATAGTCGGCGCTCACCATGACGGTAGGAGGAGTTATATCTGGATATTGAGCCACCGGCAAAGTCTTCACGGTCAGGATCCCTGCAAAGACGAGAAGCAACGCAAGGACAGTGGCGAAGATCGGACGGTCGATGAAAAATTTAGAGAACATGGCTTCGTAGCAGTTTTTATTTTTTTACTATAGGTTTAACAGTCTCCCCTTCCCTTACGGTCAGCAAAGCCTTGCTGACGTATTTCATGCCGGGCAAAATACCCTTGTCGATTACCCTAAGGGAATCCTGAAACACCTCTCCCAGCTCAATGGGGGTGTAGACCACTTTATTGGAATCGTTGACCACATATACGTATTTCCCCAATTGGTCGGTGCCGATAGAAGCATCCTTTATCAAGACGGACTTAGGATTGGCTCCGTATGGAAGCGACACGGTCACATACATGCCGTCTTTCAGCTCGTTGTCGATGTTTTTTACTTTCCCTTTCAGGAGAATCGTCCCCGTCGACTGATTGACAGAAGGAGCCTCATAAGAGAGATCGGCCGTATAGCTGTGGGGCAAGGCGTCGCGGAATTTTAGAGGAATAGCCTTGTAAAGATTCCCGTCTTCACCATTCATTGATGCCACCATCGTCTCGTATTGGGAATCCTCGATTTCAAAGACGGCGCTCAATTCAGTATTGTCGTAGATATCCGCGAGAGCCACGGGCTGCACCGACCCGCTGATGACATTGCCGACTTTTATCTTCGCGTCGGAGATGTAGCCTGATATGGGAGCGGTCACCGTACAATATCCGAGATTGGTTCTGGCCATGTTCAGCGCAGCCTTGCAATTCTTTATATTGCTTTCCGCCTGTTGCAGCGTACTCTCCGCGTTAAGAACCTCCATCTTGGAAACGGCATCAGCTTCGAGGGCTTTTTTCACAGCCTCGTAATGGCTCTTGGCATAGTCGCGAGAACTTATGGCCGAAGACAACGCGGCTTCAGAGCGGGCCACTTCATCGCGATAGAGCGTAGGATCTATAGTAAAAAGCACTTGTCCCTTCCTCACGTAAGAACCAGGCTCGAAATTCTTGGTAAGTAGTTTCCCATTTACTTGACCTACCACCGTAGCCTTGCCATCTGCACTGAGATAGCCGGGATACGTCTTGTGGAGCACCACGGAATCAGTGAACGCTACAGCTACGTCAACTGGCCGAGCCTCCTCCGGAGCCTTTTTCTTGCCATCGTAGCTACAAGAGACAATCGGCATCGCTGACAATATAATTAACAGGATTGTAGAGTGTGTTTTCATATTATATGAGATAAGGAGTTTCCGTTCTATTTCAATATTTTAAAGCCTGTCAGTCTGCGGGATTGAATGATTGCCATCCCCCGCCCAAAGCCTGATAGATGCTTATCAGCGAGGTCAAAGCCCTTCCTTCAAGAGCCACGAGCTCATTCTGGCTTTCCAGCCAGTTCATCTGGCCATCCACCACGTTGGAGAATGCCGTCAATCCGGCTTTATAAAGGTCGACCGACAAAGTGAGGGATTTCTCGCTCTGCTCCACCACCCTCTTCTGCAAATCTATCGACTTCAAGACAGCTTCATATTGCGACAAAGCATCATCAACCTCTCCCACGGCGTTCATGACCGTAAGGTTGTAGGAATCAACGGCAGCTTCAAGTTGGAGTTTAGCTTCCGCCGTGCGGTAGTTGCGGGCAAGACCGTCGAAAATAGTCCATGAAAGCTGAGGAGCCACACTATATGTCAAGGAATTTTTACTGAAAAGATCTCCAGCCTTATGAGCCGACGTGCCTATTTCCCCTGACAACGACAAGGTTGGCAGAAAATCCTTTTTCGCCACTCCCACCATCGCCGCATATTGCGCCAATGCCATCTCAGCCTCCACTATGTCGGGACGCCTGCGAAGGAGATCGGCGGGAACTCCTACCCCTACAGTCTGATTGAATTCGGGCAATGCATTCTCTCCAAGCCAGCCGGCAGAAAGATTCCCAGGATATTCCCCGGTAAGAATGGCTATCGAGTTAGTAAGAGTCTTGATCTGCGACTCCAATGACGGCACAGATGACTCCGTATTGTAAAGCACGATTCTCGCTTGAGTGACATCAAGCATACTTGCCAATTCGGCTTCGAAACGAGCTATCGTGATTTTCTCGATATGTTGTTGGGATTCTATATGGGCTTTCGCCACCTCCAGCTGCTTCTGTGCGACACGAAGATTCATGTAGGCAGTTGCAAGATTAGCACACAGGCTTACAATTACCGCGTCATAATCCATTCTGGAAACATTGAAAGCCGCCTTTTTCACTTTCACTCCCTCTCTGACTCTTCCAAACACATCTATTTCCCATTGCATCGATGCCCCGAGGGAAAAATACGACGAATTGACTGAGGGCATGGAAGCTCCTTCCATTGCCCCGGCCTGGCGATGCTTGGTCCAGCCTCCATTTAGGTTTATCGTAGGGAAATATCCAGCCTTTGCCTCATTGATAGCCTTGCGGGCCATTTCGATTCTCTTTATGGCAGAAGCCACATTATAATTGTTGGCCACCGCTTTTGAGATAAGACTATCGAGCATGGGGTCGTTGAAACTTTGCCACCATGCATCATCAGTGGGTAATGTCTGGGCAGACTGAGGAGTCATCTGCCACATCTCAGGCAAAGAATCTCTCATCCATTTAGTCTCGTTTTGGGCAAAGGAATGCAGAAACGGGAACATCAACAGCGGAACCAATAGTTTATAGATCATAATTCAAGTGGATTGTTCTTTTAAATTGCTTTTTTTCACCCGTTGCGGGGAAAATATCGAAGCTATCTAAACTTCATCTTGATACCAAAACAAACAAACACTCCGTTTCGATTAAGACCGTCGCCTAAAAAGAATAAAAAGCAGGGATATCCCTGCTTTTTATTCTTTTTAGAGTGCAAGTTGGCCGCCAGTTCATTCGACACGCCTCGGAAATGCATACACAGCCACCCGATATCGTGTGGCTGCAATGATGGCACACACATCATCTTAGAGTTTTGACTTGGTAATCTCTAGGATATGTTCTTCTTCCATTGTCATTTTCGCGAGTATCAGACTGCAAAATTACTAATTTTTTCAGCGATTATAACTTAGAATACAACTATTTTGGTTAAATTTGCAGTCGGAATGGCATTGCCTTTCCATGACATTTAAAAGATAAGAATCGTTATGTTTGTCTTGAACTTGAGAACCTAAGAAATTTTCATTCGTACTCAATGATATGGCATGATGGCTTCCCTCGCATAGCGTGGGCTGCTGTCAACCACATCTGAGTACAAGGCTTTCTCAGGGCCATCAAGTTAAGACGTGGCATAGTTGGCTAACGTTTCTTTTTTATAACTAATATCTCTATTGAGCCAATAGAGATACAAAAAATATGAATAAGAAGATTATATTTCTAATTTCACTCTTCGCCATATTCGCTGTATCATGCAGTAGTGACTATGAGCCTAAAACTCCAATAAACGCCATTTCGCTTAATATGATGACCGGAGATCGTGAAACGACTATTGGCGGTTCTGATGTGTTTATCAATGCTTCCAATAACTTCTCATCATCATATTGCGGCATTGCCGACCTTGGCAGAAAAGGCAGTTTCAACCAAAGTCCCAATCTATCCCAGATAGCACAGGAAGTAGCAGTCACTCCCGGCAACTTCTATCAAATCATGCTCGCACAAGATATCCAGACCGTGGCAGGGGCACGCGCTTATCCTATCAATGCCAACTACTACAACGTGTATGTGGATTCTTGGATTTATGACAAAAACAAGGACATTGCCGGAGCCAAAATCAGCTTTGCCGAATGCTATCCCGAAATCAAACAACTTCCAAAATGGGATGACAAAATTGTTGTTAAAGTGGAGAATGATGCATATTACAGTATTGTTTCATACGAATTCACACATGGTTGCGTGATTGATGAGGCTGTTGAAGCCTATTATACCAACGGACATAATGACCTGACAGATATGCTTGATTTCGAGATAAATGGGAACCAAATGGTGTTGAAATATCCTGATATAGGCGATACGAATCCTTATGTCAAGTTGTTGGTTCGCTATGAGAATGTGTATACACGTGTTTCTTTAGATTTCAAATAAACGTATAGATTATGAGAATGTCCACAAAATCAGTTTGTTATATTGTTGTTTTGCTCTTGTTTTCGGCATGTACGACCTCCAAATCAACAGTATCCAATAACGTCAATCTGTCTTATTATGAATACGCGTCAATCATAAACAACGACACATACCGTATTCCTGCAGAGCTGATGGAGTATGAGATACAGCTGTTTGACGCTGTTGAGAACTCTCACCTAAAACTCGTAAGCGATGCACGAATATATGAATTAAATCCTAATCAACAGAAAAGACTACTGTTGGTTAAATACGGAGTGAATGTCACGCAGGAGGAAACTGTCGTAACTGTAAACTTCATAGACTATGATACCGGGAGACCGGTGGCATCTTGCCGAGGCGCTTATTCATCACTTGGCATAGCAGGTGCCGGATACGATATTAACGAAGCAATAAAGCGAGTGTCGAAACAAATATCTGAGACATTCTCAAAATCCAATTAAGCTCAATTCCCCGACTCATTGCATATCTGTTTTTCCTGATGTTGGCTCCGGGGCAGCGAGCTACTGATCTCAATATCATTAAGAAAATGAACAGACTAATTTCATTTATGTCAATGTGCGTTGTGGCAATAGCCGTGAGCGCACAACAGAAAGCTGACATCGAGGTCAGCTATTCTGAAATCTCCTTCTATGAGAACGGAGTGGAAAGAGGCAACAAATATCATCTTCTTGCAAATGCGGTACAGTCAAAATTCTTTAATCCCAGGTCTGAGGAGATTGACTCGTTGACATCAACTCCCGAGGGTCTTGCCAACTTCAAAAAAACTCAGGAGGCAGCGTTGCAGGCTATGATTGCCCAAGGCGGTATAGATGTAAATAAACTGCCCCGCAAGAAGGAGACCCTATATGTCCTGAAGTCAGCGGCAGATTTCACCATCACTGTCTATGACATGATAGGCACTGACGAGCCTGTGTATTACACAGAACCCTACTCGGAAATGGTCTGGGAAATCGGCGACAGCACCAAGACAATACTCGGCTACGAGTGCATACAGGCCACGACGGATTATCATGGCCGTCGCTGGACCGCTTGGTTCACTCCCGATATTCCTGTTCAGGATGGCCCGTGGAAATTCCACGGCCTTCCCGGGCTGATACTTAAGGTAGGAACAGGTGAAGGCGGTTATGGATACATAGCAGATGGAATTGAAAATTCCGACAAAGCAATCACCGGCGTATATGGAGGCGATGCGTATGAGAAACGAGACCGTAAGGCAATACTGCGGGCAATGAGAGCGATGCGCGACAATCCTATGGGGCATCTTAACGCCAAGGGCATTAAAGTGGAAATCTCTTCGGAAACCTTGTCAAAGGTATCAAAGAGCGGAGATTTTATAGAAACGGATTATCATTAATTTGAGTGCTATGAGATTATTTTCTCTGATACTACCTGCTACACTTGCAATAGTCTTTTCAATTGCTGTCAGCGCAAAAGAGCCGACATTCATTCCGGTAATTGAAATGGTTGATGTAGAAGGCGGCACTTTCACAATGGGACTTGATGAAGGCGAGGCTGAAAACCTGTATGAGACCCCTAAACATGAGGTAACGTTGTCCGATTTTCGTATCGGCAAATATGAAGTGACACAAGAATTGTGGGAGGCCGTTATGGGGGAGAATCCGAGCATTTCCAAAGGAGATGAATTACCTGTGGAAAATGTCTCATGGCACGATGTGCAGATATTCATAAAGAAACTGAACAAGCTGACAGGTAAGAAATACCGTCTGCCGACGGAAGCCGAATGGGAGTTTGCTGCCAAAGGAGGGAATTTGTCCAGGGGCTATGTTTTCATTGGAGGAAATGAAATTGATAAGACTGCGTGGCATTCTCACAATGCGGATAAGCATACGCATCAAGTCGGGTTATTGAAACCCAATGAACTTGGTATATATGATATGGGCGGCAATGTGTCCGAATGGGTGCAGGACTGGTACGGGCATTATTCAGAGAAGCCCCAAAAGAATCCTCAGGGAGCAAAAAAATCGGATATAGGCAAGATATTTCGTGGAGGATGCTGGGGAAATATCCCTGAATATAATAATCCCGGATGCAGATTTGTAAGCAATCCGAATTTTAAATGCTCATTTATAGGTTTTAGATTGGCAGAATAATCTTCATTAGAGCAAGAAGCTAATGTATTGATATTTTATTAAAGCAAATGCCAATAACGGTTGTGGTTGATTCCACTCCCGTTATTGGCATTGCTATTTTCACACTTTGTTGGCATTCCTTTTCCCCCGGAATCCCACATCTCCTTTACAGTTCTCTGATCTTCGCTTGCGATCATTCTGCTGAATATCCTTTAGTGGAATACTCTTCGACATATTCGATAGATCCGAGACCGTCAATAGCCTCAACTTTGTCACTGTTTATAACATGGAAACAACAGGATATCATCTGAAAACATACTAATAATCAACGATATTATCCATATCATGTTGTATCTTTTTTCCTATGCAAGTTCTTTTGCCGAAACGTTGCTTAAGAGCGAGTTCCTTAAAACAGCTCAAGCGAAAGAGCCATCAATGCGAAGCCAAGTATGACTCCAATTATGGCGGCGTGATGATGTCCGTAGCTGTGGGCACTCGGCAGAAGCTCGTCGAACGATATATAGACCATAATACCGGCTACGGCAGCCATTATTATTCCATTTACGCCGGGAGTCCAGAACGACATAAGCACCAATCCTCCAATCAAAGCACCAACAGGTTCGACCAATCCGGAAAGTATGGAATAACGCATAGCCTTGACGCGGCTACCCGTGGCCTGATATATCGGCACAGCCACGGCTATACCTTCCGGGATATTGTGGATGGCAATAGCAATGACTATAGGGAGAGCGATTTTCCATCCTTCGAGAGCGGAAACGAATGTGGCCATGCCTTCCGGGAAATTATGTATTCCGATTGCAAGAGCCAGAAGGAATCCTTGCCTTTTCAAATGCTTATGTTCGTCGCATACAGGCTTTACTTCATCCATGCTATGGTTTTCATGAGGATTCTGGGCTTCGGGCACTATCCAGTCGATGAGAGCAATGAGACCGATGCCTGAGAAAAATGCCAAAAGGCCATACCATCCACCGGAAGAATCGGAAAAATGACTCTTCATATCGGCCATTGCCTCTGGGAGCATCTCCATAAAAGATATATAGACCATCACTCCTGCTGAAAGGCCAAGAGCCCAGGAAAGTACTCTCTTATTATCTTTTCGTGTAAGGAAGGCCATGAGAGCGCCTACCCCCGTAGACATGCCTGCAATCAGCGTCAACAGTATGGCAAAAAAGAATGTATCGAAGTCTATTTGATGTATCATATTCTATCAACAATTCTTTTGAATATAATGTTGCAGCTCATCGCGCTCTAAATACAGAAGCTGGGGATTGCGCATCTGCGCAATCCCCAGCTTGAAAGGAAGTTATTACGTTAAGTAATCCTCAAAATATTACTATTTCGCATCAATCATTCGGCCTCGCGCTGCTCGTTGAGGAGGCGAATCATTTCGATGGCACTCTTCGGGATGCGTGAACCGGGACCGAAGATGGCCGAGACACCCGCTTTATAGAGGAAGTCGTAGTCCTGAGCGGGGATAACGCCTCCGGCAGTCACGAGGATGTCGGGACGGCCCAGCTTTTCGAGTTCCGCAATCACCTGCGGAATAAGCGTCTTATGCCCGGCTGCGAGCGAAGACACACCGAGAATGTGAACGTCGTTTTCTACAGCCTGACGTGCAGCCTCGGCAGGAGTCTGGAACAATGGCCCCATATCGACGTCGAAGCCACAATCGGCATAGCCTGTAGCCACGACTTTGGCACCACGGTCATGACCGTCCTGACCCATCTTAGCGATCATAATACGCGGCTGACGGCCTTCGCGTTTCGCGAAATCAGCCACTACTCTGCGGGCTTCCTCAAATTCAGGATCACCCTTTTCTTCACTGCTATACACTCCGGAAATAGTTTTAATGACAGCTTTGTAACGTCCGACCACTGCTTCGCAAGCATCGGAAATCTCTCCCAACGATGCGCGAAGACCGGCAGCCTTGACAGCAAGATCAAGGAGGTTGCCCTTGGAGGGATCCTTCACGCATTCCGTGATGTCCTGAAGAGCTTTCTTGACGGCAGCCTCGTCACGGTTGGCACGCAAATCCTCCAATCTTGCGCATTGCTCTTTTCTGACCTCCGTGTTGTCGACTTCGAGAATATCGATCGGGTCTTCGTGGTCAAGACGATATTTGTTGATCCCGACGATTGTCTGCTTGCCGGAATCGATACGGGCCTGGGTTCTTGCGGCGGCCTCCTCGATTTTGAGTTTGGGCAAGCCGGTCTCGATAGCCTTCGCCATACCGCCAAGCTTCTCGATTTCCTGAATATGTTCCCATGCCTTGTGGGCAATCTCGTTGGTCAGGGCTTCTACATAGTAGCTGCCACCCCAAGGATCCACTTGCTTGGTGACATAGGTCTCTTCCTGAATATAAATCTGGGTGTTGCGGGCAATACGGGCGGAGAAATCGGTCGGGAGGGCAATAGCCTCGTCAAGAGCGTTGGTATGCAACGACTGGGTATGGCCAAGAACGGCTCCCATAGCTTCCACGCAGGTGCGACCGACATTGTTGAATGGATCCTGCTCCGTGAGACTCCATCCGGAAGTCTGGCTGTGGGTGCGGAGAGCAAGCGATTTAGGATTCTTCGGATTGAACTGCTTGACAATCTTTGCCCAGAGCATACGTGCGGCACGCATCTTTGCAATCTCCATGAAATAATTCATAGATATAGCCCAGAAGAAAGAGAGACGGGGAGCGAACGAGTCGATATCCATGCCGGCGTTGACGCCTGCGCGAAGATACTCCAGTCCGTCGGCAAGCGTGTAAGCGAGCTCGATGTCGGCGGTGGCTCCTGCCTCCTGCATATGATAGCCGGAGATGGAGATTGAGTTGAACTTCGGCATGTTCTTCGAGGTATATTCGAAGATGTCGGCGATAATCTTCATCGAGAATGCCGGGGGATAGATGTAGGTGTTCCTCACCATGAACTCCTTCAAGATGTCGTTCTGGATCGTACCCGCCATTTCGTCGAGTCTCGCACCCTGCTCAAGGCCGGCGTTGATATAGAACGCGAGAACCGGAAGCACGGCTCCGTTCATAGTCATGGAGACTGACATTTTATTTAGAGGGATGCCATCGAAGAGAACCTTCATATCCTCAATCGAGCAGATAGACACACCGGCTTTACCGACATCGCCTACCACGCGCTCATGGTCGGCATCATATCCGCGATGGGTCGGAAGGTCGAATGCCACGGACAGACCTTTCTGCCCGGAGGCAAGGTTGCGGCGATAGAAAGCGTTGGACTCCGCAGCGGTAGAGAAACCGGCATACTGACGGATTGTCCAGGGACGCAAAGGATACATCGCGCTATACGGCCCCCTTAGGAATGGAGGAAGACCCGATACGTAGTCAAGATGTTCAAGACCCTCAAGGTCTGATTCTGTATATACATGTTTCACCGGGATTAACTCAGCGGTGATCCATTCTGCCTCCTGACCTTTGGAGGCCGGGGCTGCGTGCTTCTCTGCGACAGCAGCCTCAATATTTATTTCTTTGAAATTCGGTCTCATTTCAGTTAAGGAGTTTAGCATTAAACTTGACAAGGGTATCGAGTACGTTCACTCTGACATGGATGAAATCTTCGATCCCCTTTTCCTTCAATTCTTCCATGCATGCGGGGGCACCGGCCACAACAAACATGGCGCGACCATCGAGCATATCGTAGGCCTGCGGAGCAAATTCGGCATATTCGTCGTCGCTTGAGCAAAGAACGACCACGTCGGCTTTTTTCTCAATAGCCGCGTCGATGCCCTCTTTGACGGTGTTGAATCCGATGTTGTCGATGATTTCGTAGCCTGCGCATCCGAAGAAGTTGGAAGAGAACTGAGCCCTTGCAAGGCGCATGGCAAGATTGCCAATAGTCAGCATGAACACTTTAGGACGCTTGCCGCTTCTTTCAGTATCAAGACGCAATTGCTCAAACTGGCTTGCAGCACGGTCGAAAATCAGATAATCAACGGCTCCGTCGACTACCTCGCCGCTTCCACAGCCACAACCACAGCTGCATTCGCCGCTCTCGATCTTGCCAAGTGCCGTCTCATTGAAGTTAGGATATTGGTTGGTCCCGAGTAGCACTTCCTTACGACGAGCGACATCCGTATGACGCTTCACACCAGACTCGTTGACAGCCTTCTGCACTTTACCCTCCTTAAGCAAAGCGAGGAATCCACCTTCGTCTTCGACATTGTTGAACAACTCCCATGCCACTTTTGCAATAGAGGCCGTCAGAGTCTCAACGTAGTATGAACCTCCGGCAGGGTCTACGACTTTGTCGAGATGGCTCTCCTCACGAAGAAGGAGCTGCTGGTTTCTGGCAATACGCTCGCTGAATTCGTCAGGCTTTTTGTATTGCAGGTCGAACGGGAGCGTCTCGATTGAATCAACGCCGGCCAGAGCTGCGCTCATGGTCTCTGTCATGCTTCTGAGCAGGTTGACATGAGCATCATAGATAGTCTGGTTGAATTGGCTTGTCACGGCATGAATCTTTATTTTGCAGCATTCATCAGCCGCGCCATAAGCCTTGACGATTTCCGCCCACAGCATACGAGCCGCACGGAACTTTGCGAGCTCCATGAAATAGTTGGACGAGATGCCCATGTTGAACTTTATGCGTTTTGCCGCTACACATGGCTCAACGCCAGCTTCAGTCAGCAGAGACATCCATTCCGCTCCCCAGGCAAGGGCATATCCGAGCTCCTGCGTGATGTAGGCACCTGCATTGTTAAGCAAGTATGAATCAACAGCAAAACATGCCAAACCCTCTACATCCTTGACAATATCGAGAATCTCAAGAGCCTGAGCCGTAATGTCGATATTCGGAGCAAGTCCATGACGCAAAAGGCGTTTGAACGGGTCAAATGAGATTGAGCCTTTGAATATCTTTTCAGCCTGAGCATCCTTGATAATCTCTACGAGCATCTTGGTAAGCTCACAGGCCTTGCGGGGGCAGCATGAGAAATTGATTTCGACCTTTCCAAGGTCGATGCCTTTAAGAATGGTCTTGAGGTCATCGATAGTCACGTCGCGACCGACTTTGATTCCGAGGGAATCCACGCCACGGTCGAGAATGTGGAGAGCCTCCTTATTAATCTCAGCCGGGGAATCCCCCTCCACTTGCTGGCGGATAAGCCAGTCGTTTGAGTCCTTTGTGCCTCTGACGTAGGGGAATTGTCCGGGAAGCGTGCCCATGTGGGGCAGATCCTTGACATCGCTCCTGCGATAGAATGGCTGAACATTGAAACCCTCGTTGGTGCGCCATACAAGTTTCTTGTTGAAATCGGCACCCTTGAGGTCGACATTGATTTTCGCGAGCCAGTCTTCCGTCGACGTAGGCTCAAACATGTCGAATAGTCTTTCTTGGTTTGTTGCCATAAATACCTACAGCTTTAGATATGATATATGAAATTTGATCAGTATTCTTAGAATATAGAAATTGGCAAACCAAAAACCGTTGTCGGCTGCGACATCCGGCCCGGCAGCAACAAAAGAGATCTACTGACAAGCCTGAGAATTTCACAGACAGATTTAAGGAATGTCCAAATCCACATCCTTTGATGCAAATTTAGACATTAACTTTCAATTGAAGAAATTTTTCGCTAATTTTTTCAATAAATTATGTATTCTTATTCCACGATTAGCTGTTTGCCCTCACATTTCATCACTTTGCCCGGGAAATCATCCACTAATTGGAGATTGTGGGTGGCCATTACGACACAATGACCGGAATCGGCAAGCTCATGGAGCAAGGTCACGATCTGATAGCCCGTCTGAGGGTCAAGATTGCCTGTCGGCTCGTCGGCTATTATCAACTCAGGCTTATTGAGCAGGGCCCGTGCAATCACGATTCGCTGCTGTTCTCCGCCACTCAGTTCATGAGGCATTTTGTAGCTTTTATTAGCCATGCCGACCGATGCCAGCACCTCTTCTATGCGGTCTTCGATCTCTCCTTTGTTTTTCCAGCCCGTGGCACGAAGCACAAACCTAAGGTTGCCACTGACAGAACGATCCTGAAGCAGCTGAAAATCTTGAAACACTATGCCTATCTTACGACGAAGATACGGCACCTTTCCTGCCTTTAAATTCAAGAGATCGAAACCAAGCACTTCCACCGACTTCCCCTTGGCAATGGGCACGTCGGCATACATGCTTTTCATCAGGCTGCTTTTGCCGCTCCCGACTCTACCCACAAGATAGAGGAATTCATTTTTTGACAACGAGAACGTCACGCCTTTCAGCACATTTTTCCCGCTTCTTTCTATTTCTACGTCCTTATAATCTACAATGACTCCCATTTTTAATTTGTCTTAGAGTGCAAATTTACAACAAAAACATGATATTCTCACGGCCTCCGGAAATAAAATCATCAGAAACTGAACATCAGCATAGCCGTGAGTCTATTTGCGCAGCCATTGGTCTTATCAAAATTCATTCTTTTGCCAAGAAGATATTCCGCGCCAATCTCAAAACGTGGGGTAATATCCCAGAATATGTTGGCCGCGCCATAGAGTCCGTATTTATAAGTGGAATTTCCGGGATTTTGCTTGGGATAGTAGCATTGTTCCGACAAGGCAATGTTGGCGAACACCTTAGGAGTGAAATAATATTGGGCTCCAAAAACGAAGCCCGCTGCAGTCGGCGCATATAGCGTGCCCTTCTCTCCAGGTTTGCCGACAAGATCGAAACTATCGCAAGCGAGGTCAGTGGTGTAGGATGAATGCCCCTGCCCGACCGAAGCAATTCCAAAAAGATTCATCTGTGGCAGAACCTTGACCACCGAGGAAAGCTGCACCGCCCATCCAAAAATATCGTGGTTTTTCTGTTGAATCAAATTTCTATACGACAATACCCTCGTCAGACCGGAAAGCCTGATATGGCTTTTGCCCCCATCCCATTGAAATTGAGCAAAAGCAGCGATGTCGGGGACATAGTCACTGCATGCTTTTGTATATTCACCGTCGGCCGCTATAGAAGATTTAGGGAATTCGAAAGAAGCCGCTACAGTCCATTTTTTCTTGAACGTCGTAGTATATCGCAGCAATACGTTGGCGCGTGAATTAACTCCGTTAGGACCCGCCCCGTCGATTGTCGGGGGTTCTGCCGAGGTGTCTTCAAAGGTAGTGGTGGCATAGCCTACGGTCCAATGGTTGTTTTGAAGGTAGGCCTTCTTAAGTTTGAAATCGCGATGGTTGTAGCCGGAAAAATCACATTGAATGAATCCCATAAAATCCCCAAAGATCGCGCTATTTCCGAGAATCGTGAAAAACAGTCCGGTTCCGGCCGGAGTGGCCCAAAGATTCTTCATATTCGACTTATCCTTGGGGATTGGAATCAAATATGGAGAAAAGCCGCTTGAGGGCAGAGCCCCGTCCCAATCGAAATATCCCCTCATCCTTATAAGTCCACCGACACCCATGGCGAGCTTTCCGTCTTTGCTCATAAACATGAAATATGGGGCTCTCGGATCCTGGAAATGACGAAACTGGTCGATATAAAAGGTGTTCAAACGCTTCATGATGGAGTCCGTATGCGTCCCCGCTTGCGATTCGCCAATTACGTGGGTAGACTGCATCATGTCGTTTTTACGTATATCTTCGGGATAGCCCGACGCCGGTATTGAATCATTCTGCACTGCATATGCACCCATTGAAGAAAACATTATTCCGAATGAAAGGAGATATCTCTTCCAGTCAAAACACGCATTGTCGTTTCGGCCACGAAGCCACCTTGAAGCATTATTCATATTCACTACTATTAAAAGTTATTCATATTTAACAACATTTTTTCAGTCTTAACGGTTTAATGGAATCTGATATCCACCGTCATCAACTTTTTTTGCATTGCAATTTATCATTTGCCTTTGTATATATTACCGTTTTTTCTTAACTTTGCAGACAGAAAATGGAAGAAACAAAAAACAAAATAGAAGAGCAAGACAACGACAATATATATGTCTATTCTGAATATCCCGACAACGACAATCCTTCCGGATATGCAGACAAACATAATCTTGACGATTCAGGCCCTAACTATTCGCAGGTGGGCAATAACGATGTCGACCTCTCGGAAGACCATTACCGGGAAAGCAGCGATTCTTTTGGTTCATCGCCGTTTTTTCTTATGCTTAAAGTGCTTTTCAGTCCTATTGAGGGTTGGAAATCGGTGAGAAGAAGCAAGCCTGGGATAGAAGAGATGCAGCAGAAATGCTTCTATCCTCTTTTGGGCATATATTCATTGAGCAAATTCATGAGAATAGTCTACAACACGAGGACTCCGGTGGCAGAAGTCATTGTGTCGGCCATATCTTCATTCGTCTCGTTCTTCTTTGGCTATTTCTGCATCATGCTTATCATGAAAGCCTTGATGCATAATGAGCTTGAAAAATACCGCAATGAGGATTTCTCAAAAATCTTCGTGTGCATCTCCCTTTCAACGCTTTGCCTGTTTTTCACTCTTCTCGACATTTTCCCTATGCTATGGGCTGTCTTGATATTCCTTCCCATCTGGACGATATATGCAATCTGCAGGGGCGTAAGGTTTTTCAAGTTTCCCGAAAACAAAAAGGCCGCATTCACGGTTATTCTGAGTGGCCTGATTGTCGGGGTTCCCTGTCTGATTGACTGGTTTCTTCAGGCCATACTCCCAAATTAAACAACATTGCTATGAAAGCGAATCAGGTCAATATAAAAAATAAGAAAGCCCACTTCAATTACGAGATTGGAGACACATATACAGCCGGGATGGTCTTGACCGGCACGGAAATAAAATCGATCAGGGAAGGGAGAGCCAATCTGACCGACAGCTATTGTGTCGTTGACCATGGCGAGGTTTGGGTCAAGGGAATGCACGTCTCCGAGTATTTCTATGGCTCCTACAACAATCACGAATCCCGCAGAGACAGAAAGCTTCTCCTCTCCAAAAAAGAGATCGCCAAAATTGCCAAGCAAAGCAGCGACGCCGGGTTCACTATCGTGCCTTTGAGAATATTCATCAATGAAAAAGGATACGCAAAAATAGTAATCGGCATAGGTAAGGGCAAGAAGGAATACGACAAACGGCAAACGATAAAAGAGCGGGAAGACCGCCGGGACATCGACAGAATGTTTAAGAGATAGGACAAGCGTCCGGGTAGAGTTCAACAGCTCTCCCCGGACGCTTGCCTTTTAGCAATCATAGGTAGAAACTTAAGTTTAAAGGTAAAAAAAATATGGACTTTGTGAAACACGAATGTGGAGTTGCGATGGTCAGGCTGTTGAAATCGAAAGAGCATTTCCAGCAACGGTATGGCGACGCTTTCTATGGCCTGCATCTTCTTGAAAAAATGCTTGTCAGGCAATACAACCGCGGGCAGGACGGAGCCGGCATAGGATGTATTGACATTGCAGGGAGGGCTCCGCGCGTCTTCCAGATGAAACAGGAAGGGGCTGATGCCGTAGAAAAAATTTCAGCAAGAATCGAGAAGGAGATAGCCTCCGAACGTGAATGGGGATCTTCGGAAATGCCTTTCTATGGCGACCTCATGCTTGGCCACGTGCGCTATAGCACGACCGGACTGACCGGGGAGTGTTTCCTTCATCCCTTCCGCCACGATCATCAGGGAGATAATCCAGAGTCATTGATGATATGCGGCAATTTTCATCTCATCAACACCTCCGAAATATATGATTGGCTCGACAAAAAAGGCGTGGAGTCAAACCCACAAGCCGACACCCACGTGCTTCTTAAGCATATTGCCTATCATACATGGGACAAAGAGGGGAAAAGACTCAACACTGAAACCGCACTCGAAGCAACATCCCCAAAATGGGACGGAGGATTCGTCATTTGTGGGATAAACACAAACGGGGAATGGTGGGCCGTCAGGGATTCCCACGGGATAAGGCCGGCATTCTGGTATGCCGACGACGAGAAGGTGGTTGTTGCAAGCGAAAAATCCGCCATCTCACTATCGGCAGGTATCGATCCCTCGGAAATCAGGCAGCTCATGCCGGGAGTGATGATCAAAGTCAACAATGAAGGGAAAATATCATTCAAGAGAGTTATTGAGCAGAAGCCTATAAGGGAGTGCGTTTTTGAAAGAATTTATTTCTCCAGGGCCGATGGCGGAGAAATCACTCTGGAACGCGAGAAACTCGGCAACCTTCTCGCCCAGCATGTGGAAGAAATAGGCAACCATGACGTGGAAGATACGTTCTTTTCATTCGTGCCGGCCTCCGCGCGATCAGCATTCCTTGGAATGGTGGCCCACTTTGCTGACGTCGCCCTTCCGGTCGATGCCCAAAGCCTCGCAGGAGACTATTCTGAAAAGTATTCCCCTCACGTGCTTTTGAGAAAAGATGGAAAGAAGGTGAATTTCGGAAGGCTGATTGAGAAAGGGAAAGCCCTGCGGACATTTATATCCACAGAGAAAGGAAGAGAAAACCTCGTAGAAAAAAGCTACATAAAGATGATTCCCCAGCTTCCTGAAGGGATAAACAGAATCGTCATTGTTGACGACAGCATCGTCAGAGGCACAACTCTGAAATCGTCGGTGATCTCAATTCTCGACACATACAACCCGAAGGAAATCGTAGTAGTCTCCTGCACTCCGCAGGTGAGGTATCCGGATTTTTATGGAATCGACATGTCGCGGCTCGGCGAACTTATAGCCTTCAGAGCCGCCGTCAATATCGCCACGAGGGAAGGTAAAGGCGAGATTCTCGATGAGATTTATCGTCAAAGCAAACTTTCTCTTGAGAAAAAGCAGCGGACGAAAAACTTTGTCCGTCTCCTTTACGCGCAGATGTCGGGACATGCAATATCCGAAGAGATTGCAAGAATGGTCACCCCCGACAATTGTAAAGCCAAAATCAAGGTGGTCTATCTCAGTATGGAGGATTTGCGCATGGCAATTCCCGACCATACAGGCGATTGGTGCTTCTCCGGCAATTATCCCACATCAGGAGCATATGCAAAAATCTGCCAGGCTTTCGTTAACTATTATGAGGGGAAAGCCGACAAACGATAAAAACCTCCCCTTTCGCGACTCATGGTAAACAGGAAACGAAGAGGGCTCGAACTGCTCTCTCCCGCCGCTAACGCGGCTATTGCGATAGAAGCCGTCAGGCATGGTGCCGACGCGGTATATATAGGAGCGACGAGCCATGGAGCAAGGAAAGCCGCCGCCAACTCTCTCGACGACATAGCGGAGGTGGTGGACTATGCTCATAAATTCCGCTCAAAGGTCTATGTCACTGTCAATACTATTATCTACGACAGCGAAATCAAGACCGTGGAACGTCTATGCCGGGATTTATACCATATAGGAGTGGATGCCCTTATCGTGCAAGACATGGGAATGCTGAGAATGTCGCTACCCCCGATTGCGCTTCATGCGAGCACACAATGCGATATCCGCACGCCTGAAAAAGCAAGGTTTCTTCAGGAGGCAGGATTTTCTCAACTCGTTCTCGCACGAGAGCTGTCGTTGAAAGAGATAGCAGAAATATCCGACGCAGTGGATGTTCCTGTGGAATGCTTCGTTCATGGCGCATTGTGCGTCAGCTATTCAGGCAAATGCAGCGCAAGTTGCGCCTCTACGGGAAGAAGCGCCAACCGTGGGGAATGCGCCCAAATCTGCAGATTGCCCTTTTCCCTTATGGATGCAGAGGGAAATGTCATAGCCCGCGACCGACATCTCTTATCCCTGCGTGATTTCAATGCTTCCGCATTGATGCCCGACCTGATTGAGGCAGGGGTCAGCTCGTTTAAAATCGAGGGAAGACTGAAAGACATGGACTATGTCAAAAACATCACTTCCCTCTACAATCTGCTTCTCGATAATATCGTCAGCAACAGTGGAGGGTGCTTCCATCGGAGTTCTTTCGGAAAGAGCGACATTTCCTTCATTCCAAATCCGGAAAAGAGTTTCAACCGTGGATTCACGGACTATTTCCTAAAGCAACGCCGACCTATCTCCATAGCATCACTGTTGACACCAAAATCAATGGGGGAAACAATCAGCGACATCAACAGCCTTAACAATGGCGATGGCATCAGTTTCTTTGACAATGACGGAAACTATCAAGGGGTCAACGTCAATAAAATCGAGCATGGAAGAATCGTCCCCGGGAGAAAAGTTTCAATACCTAAAGGGAGCGCCATCCATCGCACGTTTGACGTGGAATGGCAAAAGACCATGGCTAAGAAGACAGCTGAAAGGAAGATTGGAATAGACGTAGAAATGTCGTGCAGCGGCGTCAGCGCAAAGGATGAAAGAGGCGTATCGATTAAAATCCCCTTTGACATAGCCCCGGCCAAAGCCAACAAAGCCATGGATTATTCAAAGGAATTCGCAAAGCTTGGCAACACAAGCTACAAGCTTCTTTCTTATTCATCGTCATTACCAGCCGACAGCTTTATCCCCCTGTCGGAAATCTCAAGGCTTCGAAGGGAGTTGGTCTCGCTCCTCGACCAGACAAACAAGACGACATATCGCTTCGACATGCGCCACCAGGAAAACCTCAATGCCGTCTTCCCTTCCAAAGAGCTTCGTTTCAACGACAATGTTGCCAATAATATGGCTATATCATTCTACATGGATCATGGCGTGGAAAAAATTGAACCTGCACTGGAGACTGCGGGAGTGAAAACACAGGCCTCCACAGTCGTTATGACCACCCGCCACTGCATTCTCCGGGAATTGGGAATGTGTAAAAAAGAAAAAGGGCTCCGGTCGTTGCCAGAACCCTTGTTTCTTAAAGGAGCAAAAAATCAATATGAATTGAATTTCAATTGCTCGCGTTGCGAGATGGAGGTGTTAAGCTGCTGACAAGCGTGCTGTCGCCGGGCAATGGATTGCAAATGCTGTCTTTTACCAAAGCTGCTTCCTTCTCCCTTATCGTTTCGACGAGCCTGTCGATTAGTCGTATCAAAGAATCATTCTCCTCCTCCGACAATTTAAGGTCGGTGTCGGCGGGGAACTGAAAATTGATTTTCGACATCTTCTCATTAAAACCATCTTTCAGCCTTCTCAACGTGGCACTGTCGGCCACGTTGGCAAGGCTGTCGGTGTATCCTTTGATGACATTGGCACTCTTCTCAAACAATTGGTCGGCCATGGCTTCGCCGTTGTCGGTCTTTACATTGCCACACGACGAAAACGGCAAAAGGGATCCGAATCCCAATGCCGCCACATATATGGCTTTGATAATTCGGTTGCCGTTCATATCAATGAGTCAGTTTTGATTTTAGATACTTTCCCGTATATGACTCTGAGCATTCAGCAACGGTCTCGGGCGTGCCTGCCACTACTATGTTGCCTCCGTTCTCCCCTCCTTCGGGGCCGACATCGATCACCCAGTCGGCTGATTTGATCATGTCCATGTTATGCTCAATGATAATGACGCTGTGTCCTTTAGCGATTAATGCATTGAGCGACTGAAGAAGCGTCGCAATGTCGTGGAAATGCAATCCTGTCGTAGGCTCATCGAATATAAACAGCGTATGGTCAAGGTTTTCCTGCGATATATAGTATGCAAGCTTCACTCTCTGATTTTCTCCCCCCGACAATGTGGATGAACTTTGCCCGAGCTTGATATAGCCCAGACCGACATCTTTCAATGGGCGGAGTTTCTTGATTATCCTTTTCTCAAGCGTACCGGGTTCCTCTTCAAGAAATTCGATTGCCTGGTTGATTGTCATGTCGAGGAAATCATAAATGCTTTTACCTCGATATAAGACATCAAGCACCTCTTGTTTGTATCGCTTGCCGTGGCATACTTCACACTCTACTTGGATATCGGCCATAAACTGCATTGGGATGGTTATTGTCCCTTCCCCCTTGCATTCCTCACATCTTCCTCCTTCGGAATTGAATGAGAAATAAGATGGCGTGAATCCCATTTGCTTCGAGAGCTGCTGCTCCGCGAAAAGTTTTCTTATTTCGTCAAAAGCCTTAAGGTAGGTGGCGGGATTCGAGCGGGAGGACGTCCCGATTGGATTCTGGTCGACAAATTCCACGGCCTTCACGAGCGAGAGATCGCCCTGAAGACAACGGTGGCAACCGGGGGAGTCCGTAGCCTCTCCAAGATGGCGCGACAATGCCTTATACAATATCTCCCTCACAAGAGTAGACTTTCCGGAACCGCTGACTCCGGAGACCACCGTCATTACCCCCAAAGGGAATTTGACATCTATGTTCTTAAGATTGTTTTCCTGCGCACCGACAACTTCAATATAATTTTTCCACGGTCTGCGGAGAGAGGGATACTCAATCTTGCGATTGCCTCTAAGATAATCCACCGTGTAGGAATCCGAGGCCTCTCCGGATTCCAAAGTCTCCTTGAGGTTTCCCTGGTATATGACGTTGCCTCCGAGCCGTCCGGCATCTTTGCCTATATCCACGATGTAGTCGGCCGCAAGCATGATTTCCTCGTCATGCTCCACCACCACCACTGTGTTGCCTATCTGTTGAAGCCTGCGCAGCACTGTAATGAGCCTTTGCGTGTCGCGTGAATGAAGCCCGATGCTCGGCTCGTCAAGGATGTATAGTGAGCCGACAAGCGATGAGCCAAGCGACGTGGCAAGATTTATTCTCTGGCTTTCTCCGCCCGACAACGACGAAGACAATCTGTCGAGAGTCAGATAGCCAAGCCCTACCTCATCAAGAAACTCCAGACGGTTGTTGATTTCCGTCAGCAGCCTCTTTGCTATAATTGCATCCGATTCAGGCAACTTTAGCTCGGCAAAGAGTCTTCTCAATTCAGTCACGGGAATCCTGACAAGCTCCGTTATGGTGCGCCCGTCGATTTTCACGTTCTCCACATCGGCATGAAGCCGGGAGCCATGACATTCCGGGCAGACCGTCTTCCCGCGATAACGCGCCTTTAGCACACGGTATTGAATCTTGTATTGATTCTCATCCACCCATCTGAAAAACCCGTTGATGCCCTCCCATGCGCCGTTGCCGTCCCAAAGGAATTTCTTCTCTTCCGGCGTCAGCTCTATATAAGGAGTATGGATCGGGAAACTGAATTTCGAAGAAATATGAATCAAATGGCGTTTCCACTCGCTCATCTTCTCGCCCCGCCAGCATTGCACGGCATCCTGATAGACAGACAACGTCTTGTCGGGGACGACAAGATCCTCCGATATGCCCATGACCTTCCCAAAACCTTCACACACCGGACATGCTCCATAAGGGCTATTGAAATTAAACATCAGGTCGGTGGGCTCTCTGAATTCATGCCCGTCTGCCGAGAATTTTCTCGAAAACGAATGCTCATGGCTCCCGTCTTCCGCCCATACTTTTATCAGGCATTGGTCGTGACCCTCGAAATACGCCGTCTCCACGGAGTCTGTCAGTCGCGACACCTCCTCTTTGTCGGTCGACACGGTTAGCCTGTCGATCAAAAGACGACAGCCCTCGATATCTTCATCCCCGGATGACTCAAGCAGCTGCTGGATGTCGATGAATTCTCCGCCACGTTCTACGCGAGAATATCCCTCTTTGAGATATATCGCGAGCTGGTCCTTCATCGTGCGCGACTCCGGCACGTTTATATCCACAAGCACAGCCGCCCTTGTCCCCTCCGGATACGACAAGACAGTCGAGACTATGTCTTCGATAGTATGTTTCTTTACTTCCCTGCCTGTCAATGGGGAATACGTGTGCCCCACTCTGGCGAAAAGCATCCTCAAATAGTCGTAGATTTCTGTCGACGTCCCGACCGTGCTTCTCGGATTTCGCGTGACGACCTTTTGCTCTATGGCAATCGCGGGAGGAAGCCCCGTGATGTAGTCGCATTCCGGCTTTGCCATACGGCCAAGAAACTGACGGGCGTATGCAGAAAGGCTCTCCACGTATCTGCGCTGGCCCTCGGCATAAAGCGTGTCGAAAGCCAGCGAAGATTTCCCTGATCCGCTGACTCCCGTTATTACTATAAAATTATTCAATGGGAGCGAAAGGTCGATATTCTTAAGATTATTGACCCTTGCCCCCTTTATGTTGATTATTTTTTCACTCATAATTTATCTTATCGTTATTCCCTCGTGGGGACATCACGAAAAACACCATAAATACATAACGTTGCAACAAACCTTTTTATTGAAAATCAGATTTTAAAAACACGTAATTCTCAGTATTGCAACTCATTTAAAAGGGGTCGGCATTAGGAAATGCCGACCCCTTCTTATTTTCAATCGCAATCATAATCGACGCATGTCAATATGGAAGCCCCCTGTGCTCATATGTTGATATTGAGATTTATCGACGGAATCAAATTCCAAGGGCTTGAGGGACGCCAACCGACAGAAATCCTGCTGGGGCTTGCATATTCATCATAGTAAGGATAGAACTGTTGGGTATAAAGCCTGTTCCCTCTCCTATATTTGACGATGTACGTGTCATAATCAATCTGCCATACCGCCACATCGCTGCAACCACGCGTCAGGTAAGCCACCATATGCCCCAGATTTACGGGCGGATGCATTGGGCCGTGATGATAATGATGGCGGGGAGGCGGAGGAGTCGGACGATGACGATACCTTATTGGTCTGCCATGGTGTTTTCCGGAATAATGGCCATTGCCATGCGGACGGCCATGTCCATAAGCAGGGACTCCACCGGGACGCACAGGTCTTCCATACCCGCCGTTATGGCCATGACCAGGCTTATTATGATGATGTTTGTCCTTATAATTCTTGTCTCCGCCGGGACGAGGCTTGGAGTGGTTCATCCCCTTGTGATGATTGCGGTCGCGATCCCGATGGTCGCGGCGGCCTCTGTCTCGCTGCTCTTGCCTGTCACGTCCGCCACGGTCATGTCCGTGTTGGGCAAAAGCCACTCCGGAACCTGAAAGCAATATGAAGGAGAGAATCATTGAGGTAACAATACGTCTCATAACATTGTCATTTTAGCGTTAAACTTTTGGATTGTCTGTATTTTATAGACAAAATGGCAACCGAAGGTTTATTTTCGCTATCTCTTTTAACTTTTTGCAACACTTCGAGTTCCCGATATCTCTCAAAATAAAAAATGCATCCGCTCAAAAAATTATCTAAAAAAGTTTGGCGGTTTCAAAAGAAACTACTAATTTTGCACCGTCAAACCGACACGGCGGGAAAGAGATTCCGCTTAAGAAATAGAAATTGCCTTGTGGTGTAATGGTAGCACACCGGATTCTGGTTCCGTTTGTGAGAGTTCGAGTCTTTCCAAGGCAACAAATTTCAGGAATGCCTTGTGGTGTAATGGTAGCACACCGGATTCTGGTTCCGTTTGTGAGAGTTCGAGTCTTTCCAAGGCAACAATCTATCAGATTATATTTAATCTCTTTTGGGGCATTAGCTCATCTGGCTAGAGCGTTTGACTGGCAGTCAAGAGGTGACGAGTTCGAGTCTCGTATGCTCCACAAAGCTACTTCTAAAGCGATATCGATTTAGAAGTCGCTTTGTTTTTTATTATCGTAAGTTAATGCAATGACACTGATTGAGCTTAATAGAGACAACATTATTAGATTGTGCAAAAATATAAGGTTGCCAAATTGTGGGTCTTCGGGGTCAAGCCGAAAGCACGGTGCATATGTTAAATTGGGCAATTAGAAGTGTTAAATTTTTAGGCGTAGAGTTTGACCAGTCGGAAGATGAAGAAGTCTCGGTCTCGGACACCACGCATTTGTGAGCGAAAGATTTTGACTTTAGAGTTGAATGCCTCGGCGGAGGCATTGGTCGCACGACGGCGGAAGTAGTTCAGGATGGTTGGAGCGTGGTTCCTGAATGTTTTGATTACCGAGCGGAAGTTGTTGTTACCAAGAGCCATTACCTTTTCATACCACTTGTTCATCCGCCCCATGGCTTTTGTCGGTGAGATTTTAGCATTGAAAATCTTGCGCAGCTCCATCGCAAGGCTGTATGCAGCCTTCAATATTGGATAGTATTTGAACAGTATGTTGGCGCGATGGCGCTGTATGTCAGTCCATTTGTTCTGCGACATCATCAGAGTGTGTTTGGGGTCAAGCCGAAATGGCGGTGCATATGTTAAATTGGGCAGTTAGAAGTGTTAAATTTTTAGGCGTAGAGTTTGACCAATCGAAAGATAAAGAAGTCGCGGTCCCAGACACCACGCATTTGTGAGCGAAAGATTTTGACTTTAGAGTTGAATGCCTCTGCGGAGGCATTGGTCGCACGACGACGGAAGTAGTTCAGGATAGTTGGAGCGTGGTTCTTGAATGTTTTGATTACCGAGCGGAAGTTGTTGTTGCCAAGAGCCATTACCTTTTCATACCACTTGTTCATCCGCCCCATGGCTTTTGTCGGTGAGATTTTAGCGTTGAAAATCTTGCGCAGCTCCATAGCAAGGCTGTATGCAGCCTTCAATATTGGGTAGTGTTTGAACAGTATGTTGACACGATGGCGCTGTATGTCTGTCCATTTGTTCTGCGACATCATCAGAGTGTGTTTGCTGCGGGCCAGTATCTGGCGCATGGTCTCTCCGTTGGAGTACGTTACCGGCGGTTCGGACTTGTCGCGGTTGTTTTCCTCTGCGATGAGCTGTCGGCGAATGTCGATGCGGATTTCGTCAACGGCCTCATTATAGACCTGTTGGACATGAAAACGGTCGTTGACAACATGGGCGTTATAGAACACTTCCGCGGCTATGAGCATCATTGATGGCGAAAGATCGCAGGTCACTTCCTTGACCCTGCGTCTGATTGATTTCCCCATAGCTCCGACGAGTATGGATATAATTTCGTCACTCTTTGTTCCGGGAATGGCTGCCGCAAGTGTTCCCTTGCCTCCGTGGCCGTCCTTGTTGGTCAGGAACGTCCATACCTCGCCGTTGCTCAGACACGTCTCGTCAAGGCTCATGTAAGGGCCGATATTATCGGCGTTGAAATAGAACCCACAGCCAAGCTCCTGTTCGCACCAGTCGGCGTAACCGCTTATCTTATTGCGGTACAAGTCGGCAAAATGTTTGCCGTTGACGCAGTACATCTGCGCTATATGCTTAATCGACAGGGCTGTCGTCTCCACCTTCATCTTTTAAAAAAGCCACAAACTCGGAGCTGAGTCGTGTCCCTTCCTCGTTGGGAAGCTCGAGGTTGTAGCTGAAGATTTCGTTGGTCTGCTTGTCCCACCACTTATTCTTGCGCATATGTAGAAATACCGGGCGACCTCGCATCGGATAGTCCTGTATCGTAACGTAATCCGTATAGCCTCGCGCTACGATATTTGGATTACGATAGTCTTCATCAGACAGTTTCTTCTTTTCGTCAAGCCATATGTCATAGGACTGTTCCGTGCGCTCGAAGCGCACCAGCTCAAATAGCTCGTCCAGCCCTTCAGGGAGGCACATCCATATTGCATCTGCGGTTTTCATGCCACAAATTTAACACTTTTCTCAAAATTCATGCACCGGGTTTTCGGCTTGAGCCCAACTTATTGAGAATCATCCTTAAATTTCTATAAGTCAATTTATAAAAAAAATATAATCACACAAATATCGGTTCAAATCGAGCGGATTTATTCGCGATTATTCTCAGAGCAAACCATAAAGAAACGCTCCATTGGCCTACAGGATGAGCTACGTCAAACGTAGCCTTTCGGCACAATGGAGCGCTATACTACCACAAAGGTAGTAATATATTTTCAAAACGCCAAACTAATTTGATTTATTCACTCACAAGCTTACTCAAACAAGAAGCGCATAAGATCTTCTATCTTGCCTACCTCCACAAGCTTTATACTTAATTTGCCACATACTCCTTTGAGATTGCCTTTCGGGATTACGGCACATTCAAACCCAAGCTTTTCCGCTTCCGCCACACGGTGCTCAATCCTGGTGACTGTCCGGATCTCTCCCGAAAGTCCCACCTCCCCGATAAATACGGTCTTCCGCGACACCGAGATGTCGAAATTAGACGACATTATCGCGGCAACCACGGCCATATCAATTGCAGGGTCTTGCACCTTCAGCCCGCCTGCCATATTAAGGAATACGTCTTTTTGTCCCAACTTGAATCTCGCCCGCTTCTCAAGCACCGCCAGAAGCATGTTGAGCCGACGTTGGTCGAATCCAGTCACGGAACGTTGAGGCGTGCCATAGGCAGCACTCGACACCAATGCCTGCACTTCCACCATAAACGGCCTTATCCCTTCCACGGTCACCCCTATTGTTATTCCGCTCATCTCCTCGTCCCTATTCTCGGAAAGAAGCATCTCCGACGGATTCATCACCTCCTTTAGCCCCTTCTGCACCATCTCATAAATCCCTATCTCACTCGTGGACCCAAAACGGTTCTTTATCGCCCTTAGAAGGCGGTAGAGATATTGGCGGTCGCCCTCAAATTGCAATACCGTATCGACAATGTGCTCAAGCACTTTAGGCCCGGCGATGGCCCCGTCTTTGTTGATATGGCCCACGAGTATCACCGGGACGTTGCTCTCCTTGGCATATCGCAACAAAGCCGCCGCGCATTCCCTGACCTGACTTACGCTTCCCGCAGCCGACTCCACATCGTCGGACGCTATGGTCTGGATTGAATCAATTATGACCAATTGCGGCTCAACATTCTCTATCTGAGTGAATATATTCCCAAGACGAGTCTCGCAAAGAATCAACGTGTTGTCGGAGACTTTTCCCAGTCGGTCGGCTCTCAATTTGAGCTGGCTCGCGCTCTCCTCCCCCGACACATATAGTATTCTTTTGTTTCTTATCGACAGGATATTCTGAAGAAGGAGCGTGGATTTTCCTATGCCGGGTTCTCCGCCTATAAGGGTCAGGCTGCCGGCCACCAGTCCCCCTCCGAGCACCCGGTTGAGCTCCTCCGATGGCATGTGTATGCGCGGTTCGTCAAGCGGCTCTATTTCGGAAAGCTTGACCGGGGTCTCGGTGCGCTGACGCGACTTATTAGCCTTCCCTTTTTTCGCCACTACTACCTTCTCCTCGGCAAACGTATTCCATTCGCCACACGCCGGGCACTTCCCGAGCCATTTGGGCGACTCATATCCACATGATTGACAAAAATATATGCTCTTGGTCTTTGTTGCCATACAATAACCGGTTTTCCCTATTTATTATACTAAGATTAATTTCTATGCCCCCGGAATTCTGCAAGCACAATCCCCGTTGCCACTGCCACATTCAATGAATCAGGACACGATTGCGGACAATTCGCCGGGATCATCAAGCTATGCGTAACAAGCTTTCGAATCCGCTCGGAGATTCCATTGCCCTCATTCCCCATGATGACTACTCCCTCCTTCTCAAGCGTTGTCTTGAAAATATCATCGCCTCCCAAAAGAGTGCCATAGACGTTTCTCACCTTGCTCCGGATTATCAGTTCCTCCAAATCAGCATAGATCACCCTGACTCTTCTCAGCGATCCCATCGAAGATTGCACGGTTTTCGAATTGAAAACGTCCACCGTGTCTTGAGAGGCATATATCGTATCAAGTCCAAACCAATCGGCCGTGCGGATAATCGTCCCAAGATTTCCGGGATCCTGAATACCATCCACCATTAAATAAAACCCGTCAGGACTCAGACCGGGCAACGTAGACTCTTCCGCCAGATAATATTGAGGCAGATGAAATGCGGCCAAGACTTCAGGAGGCGTTGACAATGAAGAGACCTTTCTAATCGTTTGATGTCCTGCCTCAAATATCCGCCCCTTCGCCGACTGCACAATCCCGGGATTATGTCCGATCCATTCCGGAGAGGCCACGAGGCAGTCAAGATCAAACACTCCAAGCATATCCGCTACGCATTTTTCCCCTTCCGCGATAAAAAGCCCGTGGCGAAGCCGCCATTTCTTGTTGTGAAGAGAGGCCAATAGTGAGGTTTTTGTCTTTGATATTTCCATCTGTCGCTATTTTTGAATCAAAGATACGGTTATTTTTTGACTTATGAAAAAATTTATTTACTTTTGTGCTGCAATATCGGGATTAGTAATCGTAAAGCATAAATTTTATCAAGTTGTTTTTTATCATTACTTAGTACCCAGCTAACTAAATAAATATCTTAAATGAAATATATTGGAGCACATGTCAGCGTTGCCGGAGGTGTAGGCAACGCGCCTGTTCAGGCACACGCTATCGGGGCCAAGGCCTTCGCGCTTTTCACGGGAAGCAGTTCGCGTTGGCAATCAAAAGATATCCCGGAGGAGGAGATTGCCAGATTCAAAAGCAACTGCCAACTCTACGGATTCACCCCGGAAGTGATTCTCCCCCACGACAATTTTCTTATCAACCTTGGGTCGCCGGATTCCAAGAAACTCGCCATGTCGCGAAAATCATTTCTCGACGAGATGCGTCGCTGCATGCAGCTTGGTCTGACAATGCTTAATTTCCATCCCGGAAGCCACCTCAATGCCATATCCGAAGAGGAATGCCTCGACCGCATCGCAGAGTCAGTCAATATGACTTTGGAGAAGACTGAAGGTGTCATCGCAGTGCTTGAAAACGTAGCGGGACAAGGCTCCAACATGGGCCATAGTTTCGAGCAGCTTGCCTATATCATTGACCGAGTGGAAGACAAAAGCAGAGTCGGCGTATGCATCGACACATGCCATGCATACTCTGCAGGATTCGATCTTGCCACTCCGGAAGGGTATGAGGAAACTTGGCGACTGTTCGACTCCATAATAGGATTCAATTATCTTAAGGGAATGCATCTCAATGACGACAAAAAGGAACTGGGATCGAGAATCGACCGCCATGCAAGCATCGGCATGGGCACTTTGGGCAAGGATTTCTTCTCCCGGCTTGTCAACGACCCGCGTTTCGACAATATCCCCCTGATTCTTGAGACGCCCGACGAGGCTGCGTGGCCTGAAGAAATAGCCTGGCTATATTCTGAAATCAGATAAACAGATCTCTTTTGATAGATACCTAATTGACAAAACTATAAAATCAAATACATACGATGAAAACAAAACCGGATTTAGGCTTCTGGAAGCTATGGAATCTGAGCTTCGGTTTTTTCGGAGTCCAGATTGCGTATGCCTTGCAGAGTGCCAATGTTTCGCGTATTTTCACCACTATTGGTGCGGATCCGCATGAGCTAAGTTATTTTTGGATTCTCCCCCCCTTGATGGGACTGCTGGTGCAGCCGGTCGTAGGAATGATGAGCGACCGCACTTGGAATCGCTTCGGACGCCGTCTCCCATATCTTATACTTGGAGCGCTTATCGCCGTAGTAGTGATGTGTCTGCTTCCAAACGCAGGAAGTTTCCATTTCACGGTGGCAAGCGCAATCCTATTTGGCATCATTGCTTTGATGCTTCTCGACACTTCCATCAACATGGCAATGCAACCCTTCAAGATGCTTGTCGGCGACATGGTCAACGAGAAGCAGAAAGGTCTTGCCTATTCAATCCAAAGCTTCCTTTGCAACGCAGGCTCAATCGTGGGATATATATTCCCGATATTATTGGGATGGATAGGACTTCAAAACACGGCCCCTCACGGTGTCGTACCCTCCACCGTCATATGGTCTTTCTACATCGGAGCCGCCATTCTGCTTATTTGCGTCATCTATTCTCTTATAAAGATTAAGGAATGGCCTCCTCAGGTCTACAATGAATACAACGGCGGGGAAGAGCGAGGCAAGGAGAAATCTCCCGGGGTCATAAGGCTTCTCCGCAATGCTCCTTCGACATTCTGGACGGTAGGAGTCGTGCAATTCTTTTGCTGGTTCGCATTCCTTTTCCTTTGGACTTACGCCACCAACACTGTAGCCTTCAAGGCTTTTGACACGCCATCTATGGAAAGCGTGGCAGGTATTGCCGACGGCGACAAGGTCTATAAATCCAAAAACATTCTGCTTGGTGATTCCGTGCTCATCGTAAGCCATGGAAGCGCACTCGCTCAGGGAGTCGAAGCAGGGGGAATATTTTATCCCGCCTCAACGGTAGTTGTCAATGGCAATGACACTATTGTTTCCGACCATCACATCGTAAATGATGAGAACGGCTATGCAAAGGCTTCATTCAACAAGCCTCTTTCTCAAATCTCCTCCCTTTCCATCGACGGACGTTCCGTTCCTGATTTTTCGAATGCCAAAGTGGTGGATTATCTTTCAAGACTCCAGGGACCGGTGACCCTGACGGAGGCCGCAATAGTGGCTGAGGGGGAAGACGGGACTCTTACGATTGAAGACGCTTCGAGCCATCAGGTGAAGGACGCTTCCAAATGCAGCTACGTGACCAATATCGTCCTTAATGCCGCCACTCCGCAATACAACGACGCCGGCAACTGGGTAGGTCTGCTATACGCAATCCAGGCCTTGGGATCAGTCGTATGGGCCGTGATGTTGCCGAAATTCAGGAGCCGCATCTCCTATTCCTTAAGTCTTGTCCTTGCGGGAATCGGGTTCATAATGATGTCGTTCATCACCAACCAATGGCTCCTTTTCCTCGCCTTTATCCTTATTGGATGCGGATGGGCGGCAATGCTCGCATGGCCTTTCACGATCCTGACAAATTCAATCAAAGGTGGGAATATCGGAGCTTATCTCGGTTTGTTTAACTGCACGATCTGCATTCCTCAGATTGTAGCGGCATTGGTCGGAGGCGTGATCCTTTCCATTATGAGCAAACCGGGCGAAGTGGCGCCTGAGTATCTGATGATGACAATCGCGGGAGTCGCAATAATCATAGGCTCTGTCTGTGTCTTCTTCATCAAAGAGAGCAACGACGGAAATGCCCCGAAAGAGGCTCCGGTGGAAAGTGAGAATATCTGATCGCCAACCACTCCAAAGTTAAACATAAAGGCGAGCCAATCGATTGGCTCGCCTTTATGTTATATGGCTCCTTTTTATCTCCAAGGAAATTCCTCAGGCACTGGATGCCCCTTCACCACTTGACGCACTGTGCTGCAAAAGCTCCTGACCATCTTCTTGACAGGTCCGGGCTCCATACCAAGCACCTTGTATAGCAGGCCGGCATCATTTGGAAGCCGTGTTATCCCTGCCGCGATCATATTACTTCGGTCGAGAAAAGCCTCGGTCCTGTCGTAAATCTCATCCGCCTTTTCCTTGGGAGTCATGACGAGAACATTGGCAAAGACATCAAATCTTCCCATCACGCCAAGATTTCTGGGATGCTCCATAGCAGGGTCGATGACGAATTTCTCTCTGAACAGTTGCTTGCCGTCGGGACGCTCCCCATGGCTGCAAACTGAAAGAATATCGTATTGGAAAAGTTCTCCCTCGTTGTAATATTTCCTTCCGCCCATGAAAATCTCAGAATAAAAGACCGTGGCATTCTCCGCTACAGTCAGACGCGTATCTGATATGAAACGTGTGTGCTTGCACGGAATCACCGGTTCGGGCATGAACTCAAGATAGGCATTGTCTTCAAGCACAATGTTCTGGACGAGTCCGGAATAGTTGTATCTCATCTCTGCCAACTTCGTTGCGGCTCCTGTGGAGACCCATGCATAAGCATCTTTCTTCACAGTTATATCCTGCCGGTATCTATCGCCATCCACGTTCGGACCTCCCGACGACAGAATGTAGACGCAAGGCATTTCAGGCATCTCCTCGTCGAAATACAGCTCTTGCTGCACGATAAGCGGATGGCGCCTGTCCAAGTCCCTGAGGATGCTTTTCCCCTCCTTGTCGAGCTCAAATCCAAGACGCAGATACCCATGCTTGCCGGGCGCTCCGACATACATGGCTTCAGGCTCCTTAAGATAGCGAGCCATCTCCCGCGCCGCAGAGAAATCCACCTCCGGGGCTATTGTCTTTTCCTTTTTCTGGCTGATCATATCATTCCTTGCCACCGGTTTTGTCGAAAAGAGCCATCTTGAAGATGAGGTCTACAAGTTCGTCTATTCCCTCCCCGGTCATACAATTGGTGAATACAAACGGTTTGCCAGGACGCATAAGACGTGAGTCATGGTCCATCACCCCAAGGTCGGCATGCACGTAGGGGGCAAGATCCGTCTTATTTATGACGAGAATGTCGCTCTGAGAAATTCCGGGGCCATCTTTGCGTGGGATTTTGTCGCCGGCAGCCACGTCGATGACGTATATAAAGAAGTCCACCAAGGCAGGAGAGAATGTCAGGGTCAGATTATCGCCACCACTCTCTATAAGCACTATGTCGGAATCAGGAAATTTCTCTTCCATCTCTTCCACGGCCGCGATATTCATTGAAGGGTCTTCCCTGACAGCCGTATGAGGACACGCACCCGTCTCCACTCCTATTATTTTGTCTTCCACGAGAATCCCCTTCAAGGTCTTTCTGACGTGTTTAGCATCTTCCGTGGTCACGATGTCGTTAGTGATAATAAGCACCTTCTGCCCAAGCTCAAGAAGCCTGGGAGTGATTGCCTCTATCAGAGCGGTCTTTCCTGATCCTACAGGACCGCCAATTCCTATTCTACACGTATTCGACATATCTTATTTCTTATTCAAAATTTTGTTGATAACTGTATTTTCTTGTCTTTAATGGATTTCAGTTCATGAACATCCTCATATTGCCCTTCTCATGAAGGGATGCGAGGATATCAAGTTCGGGATAGAACGCATTCATGTCTCCGGGCTGCATTTTTGAGGCCTCTTCATATAGGGCCGGAATCTCTCCGGCAAGTTTCTCAAGAATTAATTGTGTGTCGTAGTGAGAAACCTTCACGCAACGCAACGCCGCACTGAGCACCATATTGATAATCCCGTATTGATGGGAGCAGAACAATTCGCGCTCCCCTATTCCGGCGGCGGCAAATGTCATTCCCTGCGCCACCGGATACGTGCCCGGTGTTTCTCCGCTTTTTATGTCGCCGAGCCATTGCTCTATCATGCCGTTGTCGAAGAGTCTCACGGCCAACTCAGCCAGTTTCTTCCCCATTCTTTGGATCATGAGCCGCGCCTCTGAATTCATCTTGAACATTATCAAATAGCGGTCCATTTCGCGGCAGGTGTCATAATCCTTCTTCAGGAAAGCCCTGTGAGTATGAATGGCGGCAACCCCGTCGCTATAGGCAGCCTGATGGGATTGGGCCCTTGTGAACGCTTCCAATGATGCTGCATCTGTCACAATGTTTTCGAAAGATGCCGTTTCCAGACTGTTGGAAAAGGAAAAGGTTCCGACCGGAAATGTGGAGTCAGTGAACTGCAACAACCGCATCAAGGCAACCATGTCTTTTTCTCGCGACATAGGCCTCAGTGGTTATGACAATGACAATCGCCATGATCATGGTCATGATGATGGCCCTCTCCGTGCTCGTGTTCATGGCAGTGCACGATGTGGCCATGCGAATGTTCGTGGCTATGGCTCTCATGACCGGCGCCTCCGAAAAGTCTGCGGATCTCGTGAGGGGCAAGATAAGGGATTATCTCCATCCCTTTTTGGAATTCATACGTAATCCCTTCTATGTGATGTGTCTCCATGACGGAAAGCATCACCTTCTTATCCACCGTCAAGGGGACGTACACCTTGGTGCCTTTCACCACTGCAGGCCAATGCTGGTTGCCTACGGCATGGCCAAGTTCCACCGACACTCGGATTATGGTCTGTGGGTCATTATCGGCAAGCCCCGACATATCGATGACAAGCACCGGACTTAACTCTATCTTCAATACGGCAGCTTTCCCTGTCTCGGGATCATAATATATTACGTCGCCGTCAACTATTTGTGAGTGTCGCGCAAGGGCTATGGGATATTCCTCCCCACTGACGCCTTTCCCAAGGAAACGCGATTTCTGGGCGGTCCATTGGTCGAGGAATATGTAATCCACCTCGGCGTTCTCCAGCTTCTCTTTCCATTCCGGAGAAAGATTGATGTTGCCTAATATATCGTTGTAAACTTTCATTGCTGTCTGATTAGAATAATACAGGGGGAGGCCTCTGCGACCCCCTCCTGTATCTGATGGTTATTTCTGTTTTTTATATCTCTGCATATGATTGATTAGCTGAACCAATACAACTGTGCAAGCGGAAGCTCCTTGGCAGGAGCCACATATGCCTTGTAGCCATCGACTGTGACCTCGAATGTCTCCGGATTAACCTCGATCTGTGGTGTCGCAGTATTTCTGACCATATCCGCCTTCGTAATCTGGCGCACGCCGTGCACAGGATAGATTATTGAATCAAGCCCGAGCTTTTCCTTAATGCCAAGGTCGTAGGAAGCTCTGGATACGAAGGTCATTCTCGTTGTCTCTATTGCCTTCTGTGTTGCCCCATACATCGGACGCATTATCTTGGGCTGTGGCGTCACAAGCGACGAATTGGGGTCTCCCATGTTGGCCCAGTTTATCAGACCACCCTTTATCACGAGTTGCGGTTTTACGCCGAAGAAAGCAGGCTCCCACAACACGAGGTCGGCCATCTTCCCTTTTGCAATCGAACCGAGCACGTCGCTTATGCCGTAGCATATAGCCGGATTCAATGTTATCTGTGCAAGATAACGGAGCACACGGAAGTTGTCGTTGCCCTCGGCGTCCTCCTTGAGTTTTCCACGTGCATTCTTCATATATGAAGCCACCTGGAATGTCCTCATGAAAGATTCTCCGACACGGCCCATTGCCTGCGAATCCGACGACACCATGGAGATGATGCCCAAATCGTGGAAGATATTCTCTGCCGATTGTGTCTCGGGGCGCACGCGGCTCTCAGCGAATGCCACGTCGGAAGGTATCTTCGGATTGAGGTTGTGGCAAACCATAATCATGTCGAAGAGCTCTGCCTGGGAATTTATGCCGAATGGAAGAGTGGGGTTGGTCGACGACGGAAGCACATTGGCCATAGAAGCGATTTTAAGCAGGTCGGGGGCATGGCCGCCGCCGGCTCCCTCAGTGTGGTAGGAGTGGATGGTTCGTCCGTCGATGGCTGCGATTGTGTCTTCCACGTAGCCGGCCTCGTTGAGAGTATCGGCATGGAGAGCCACCTGCACGTCATATTTGTCGGCACATTCCATGACGCTTCTCAAAGCAGCCGGGGTGGTGCCCCAGTCCTCATGAATCTTGAAGCCGCAAGCTCCGGCCTCGGCCTGTTCTGCAAGGTTTTGCCTGATTGAGCAGTTGCCCTTTCCAAGAAAACCGACATTGATAGGAAGGCTTTCTGCTGCCTTAAGCATTTCCTGAAGGTTCCAGCGTCCAGCCGTGATGGTAGTTCCGTTGGTGCCGTCCGTAGGCCCGATTCCGCCCCCGATCAATGTTGTTATGCCATTCGACAGGCAGTTGATAGCCTGCTGAGGGCAGCAGAAATGCACGTGGCCGTCGATTCCGGCAGCCGTTAGGATCATGTGCTCTCCGGAAATAGCATCGGTGGATGGGCCGGTCACGAGATCTGGTGAAACTCCGTCCATTATGTTGGGATTTCCGGCCTTTCCTATTCCGGCGATTTTTCCATCCTTCACGCCCACGTCTGCTTTTACAACGCCTAAGATTGGGTCGAGAATAGTCACGTTGGTGATGACCAGGTCGAGGCTTCCCTGATCGCATGAGCAATCATTGGCAAGCCCCATGCCATCGCGAAGAGTTTTGCCGCCTCCATAGACGAGTTCATCGCCATAGACACGTAAATCCTTCTCTATCTCGACGTAGAGATCTGTATTGCCGAGGCGGATCTTGTCGCCCACTGTCGGGCCGAACAGATTATTATATTCTTGTCTTGATATTGTAGCCATAGTTATGTGCTGTCTTTATTTTTTTATCTGATTTTGGGTGTATTCCGACTTTTCTTCCTCCTCTGAAGCGCATTTGAAGCCGTATTCCTTCATGCGGCGCACTGCCTCGATGCTTTTCGGATAGAATGTCGGGGTGTCCTCAAGTCCGGTGTAGCCGTTTACAAGGTCATTAAAGCCGATCGTACGGCGCTTCCCGCCATATCTTACGAGATCCACCTCTTTCTCTTCTCCGGGCTCGAAACGGATGGCGGTTGTTGCCGGGATGTTGAGATGATAACCCAAAGCCTTCGGACGATCAAATTCCATATATCTGTTCACTTCAAAGAAGTGGAAATGACTGCCCACTTGTATGGGCCTGTCGCCGGTGTTCCTGACAGTCAGTTTGACTGTGCGTCGATTGGCATTATATTCTATAGGAGAATCAGAAAGGATCACGCCCCCGACTGCTACATGCTCTTTCGGCGTGAATCCCGCTACATTAGGATATGCTATATCTGGTTTGCCCGTGAATACGCCGTTAGGGGTGGTGTATTCTTCTATGGCTGGATTGTTTGCTTGGTCCATGGCGTTATTGGATTTGATGTGTTTTTACTTGATTGGTTGATGAATGCTGACCAGACGCGAGCCGTCGGTGAATACGGCCTCTACTTGGAGTAGGGTTATCATATCCGCCACTCCCTCCATGACCTGGTCTTTTGTAAGGACATTGGAGGCATCGTGCATCACCTCTTCTACGGTCTTCCCCTCTCTGGCTCCTTCAAGGGCGGCACTCGTGATATAGGCTACGGCCTCGGGATAATTGAGTTTCAAGCCTTTCTTCAATCTTCTCTCTGCTATGAGGCCTACCATCAGCAGCGTCAGCTTGTCTTGCTCTTTCGGTGTAAAATGCATATTATGATAGATTAGATGTAAGCATGTCTATATATTTAGGCACACGGGACTACTGATAAAGCCGTCCTTATCTTTTACAACAAGTCGTAATCGCTTTTGTTCTTGCAATAATCCATTTTTCAACATATCAGAGAAAAAAAAATATGGCCTCGGATGGAAAACACCCACCCAAGGCCATCTTTATCGGGAATTGATAAATATATTTCTTATTCCGTGATTATCCTGCGCGCTCCAATATATCGGGAGGAATAATAACCACTGTTAGTATCTATGCGGATTCCTCGCGAAGTGCTCGCATGAATGAAGGTAAACGTGCCTTTCTCATTGTCTGCACTGACCACAATGCCGACATGGCCTACTCCACGCCGGCGGTTGCGCCCCGTGAAAAAGACCAAGTCTCCTTCCCGCAATTCTTTAGTGCTGATTGCTTCCCCCTGAGTGTACTGGGCCTGCGACGAAGCATTCAAATCATAGCCAAACTGGCGGTAGACATAGCTTGAAAAGCCTGAACAATCGAATGCGCTCGGGCCTTTGGCTCCTCTTCTATATCTTTTCCCCATATGAGAACGAGCTTCTTTAAGAAGGTCTCTCACCATTGCCGTAGATTCTGAAGAAAGCTTGTTTTCTTCAAGGATATCCGACTCTCGACGGTCAACGTCCTGACGGATAAAGTCTTTTATGACATTCTTATCCATCTTCGATTTGACATTCGCGAGTTGTGCTTTATGAGCAGCCTCATGGGCGTTAAGAGTATGGTGTCCTTGTCCGGATGCAGATAATGCCCCGACAGCCAAGAATAATATGCTGAGTATGTTTGGAAATTTCATGGGTGGGTTATACTTGAAGACGGGCTTTATTCCGTTTCGTTTGCAAAATTAACTAAATTTTCACAAAGCAACAAATCAACGATTCTAAATATCAATAATTTAAACTTATTTATAATTTGGCACAATCGAGCAGAATGTGTGCATATGCCAATCAAGAGCCGCCAAGCTATTCTTGCCAAGTAAGATTTTTACGCCATATTTATGAGATTTCGCCTTTTCATTCGTTATTACTCTAAAGGCCATGTGCGCCTCGCTATGGAAACCTCCAACTTAACTAATATGAATAAATTACTTACATTGACTCTCGGCCTCGCCACGGTCATGCCTCTTGCGGCAAAAGACCGTATGACTCACGACCCCAAGGCCACAAACTCCGAAACCATCCTCCATGCTTGGAGCTGGAACTTCCCGACCATCGGCAAGAATATGAAAAAAATTGCCGACGCAGGATTCACGATGGTGCAGACGTCTCCGGTGCAGAATTGCTACGCTCCCGAGGGAAGCGGAAAACTGATTTTCGACGACAATGTCAAAGAGGGAAACTGGTATTACTACTATCAGCCGACCGATTGGAAAATCGGCAACAACATAGTAGGTTCGCGCCAGCAGATGAAACAAATGATGGACTCTGCCGCAAAATACGATATAAGGGTAATAGTCGACGTTCTCCCCAACCACACCGCTTTCGATATTGATGCCGTCTCCGATGATTTCTATAAAGCCGTTGGCGGACGCGACAAAATGTTCCATTCCAAAGGATTGACTCCTATAGAAGACTACAACGACCGCAATCAATGCACGCTTATGGCTATGGGAAATCTTCCTGACGTCAATACCGAAAACCCTGACTTCCAAAAATATTATCTGCAATTCGTCAACGACCTTCTGGAATTGGGGGTCGGTGGATTCAGATACGACACTGCAAAGCACATCGGCGTCCATTCCGATCCGGTGGATTCCGCCTCTGGAGTAAAGGAAAATGATTTTTGGGATGTCGTGACCGGAAGAAAGGCCGTAAAGGGCATCAAACTCGCATTGCCCTACGATTCCTTATTCGTTTATGGAGAAGTGCTTCAAGACCGCAACGTGCCTGAAAATGAATACGCCGACTATATGGGGCAGACCGCGTCAGGCTATGGGCATGTGCTCAGGGAAGCTCTCGACAAAGGTTCGGCCAACGGAATAGACATTATGAGCTGGCATCATTCCGCCGCCCCGGAGTACCTGACCACATGGGTCGAAAGTCATGACACGTATGCCAACGCCCACGAATCCGCTCATCTGTCGGACGACCAAATCCGCACCGGATGGGTGTTCCTCACCGCTCGGCAAAATGGCACTCCCCTCTTCTTCAGCCGCCCTGCAGGATCTACCCGTAAAAATTATTGGGGAAACAATAGGCTTGGTGAAAGGGGAAATGACGAGTTCTTTCATCCCGAGGTTGTGGCCGTTAATAATTTCAGAAAGAAAATGGCAGGACAACCCTAGGATATCCGCTCATCCGAAAATGGGCAGGTGCTTCTTGTCAATAGAGGGAAAAAAGGCGCCGCCGTCATCAACATCTCGAAAATTGCCAATTCTGTCAATTTGCCGACAGGCCTCCCCGATGGGACTTATAAAGACGTGGTCTACGGAAAGGAATTCAAGGTAAAGAAGGGCATGCTCCATGGCCAGCTTGCCCCCGAACGCAGCTATCTGCTGGAAAAGAAATAAGTTATCATTGACTAAGAGGCCTGATTACTTGCTCTGCAAAAAAAGCATAAAATAGAAACATTCCGACCCGTCGGAATGTTTCTATTTTATGTCGCGATGCACATCAACTCTCCCCTTTTCTCATCCTGACATTCACGTGACAAGTTCTTACAGATTCGTCTCAAATGCTTTTTATCATAAAAGCTATGCAATCCTATGGAATATTGGCACGGTATTTGATTAGACAAAAATAGAAATAAAAAAATAACCTTTAAAACCACAACCGATATATGAATATCAAACCTCTGGCCGACAGAGTGCTCATCGAGCCCACGGCCGCAGAAGAAGTCACGATGGGTGGCATCATCATTCCGGATTCAGCAAAGGAAAAACCTCTCAAAGGGAAAGTGCTTGCCGTAGGCAATGGCACGAAAGACGACCCCATGGTCCTCAAAGAGGGAGATCAAGTGCTCTATGGAAAATATGCGGGCACTGAAATCGAATTCGAGGGAACGAAATATATCATGATGCGCCAGAGCGACGTCCTCGCCGTGATTTGCGCATAACAAAAAAACGTGTTGAAGGCAAACACATTAAAAAAGACTTTAAGAAATGGCTAAAGAAATCAAATTCAATATCAAAGCTCGCGAGGAGCTTAAAAACGGTGTCGACGCGCTTGCCGACGCAGTGAAAGTGACACTTGGCCCTAAAGGCCGCAATGTAATCATCGAAAAGAAATTCGGCGCGCCTCATATCACGAAAGACGGAGTGACCGTAGCGCGTGAAATCGAACTTGAAGACGCTTTCCAGAACATGGGTGCACAGCTCGTCAAGGAGGTTGCATCAAAGACCGGCGACCAGGCTGGCGACGGAACGACCACAGCCACTGTCCTCGCCCAGTCAATCGTAAACGTAGGCCTCAAGAATGTGGCTGCCGGAGCCAACCCCATGGACCTCAAGAGAGGTATCGACAAGGCGGTATCTGCCGTAGTGGAGGGAATTAAGGCTCAAAGCCAGGAAGTGGACGACGATATGGAAAAGATCGAGAACGTTGCCCGCATATCCGCCAACAATGATGAAAAAATTGGCGCACTCATCGCTGAGGCTATGAAGAAAGTCAAGAAAGAGGGTGTAATCACCGTTGAGGAGGCCAAAGGCACGGAGACAACTGTAGATGTCGTAGAGGGCATGCAGTTCGACCGTGGATACATCTCCCCCTACTTCGTGACCAACAGTGAGAAAATGGAATGCGAGATGGAGTCTCCATTCATCCTTCTCTACGACAAGAAGATTTCCAATCTTAAAGAACTTCTCCCCATTCTTGAGAGCGTCGCACAGAGCGGACGTCCATTGCTTATCATCGCGGAAGACGTAGACAATGAAGCTCTTGCAACTCTCGTAGTCAACCGTCTTCGTGGTTCCCTGAAGATTTGCGCTGTAAAAGCCCCCGGATTCGGCGACCGTCGCAAGGAAATGCTTGAGGATATCGCCATCCTGACCGGCGGCACCGTCATCAGCGAAGTCAAGGGAATGCAGCTTGCTCAAGCAAACGTTCAGGATCTTGGCACTGCCGACAAAGTGACCGTAAACAAAGACAACACCATTATCGTAAACGGTGCCGGTTCAAAAGAGGCTATCGCCGAGCGTGTCAACCAGATTAAGGCTCAGATTGAGACCACAACTTCCAACTACGATAAGGAGAAACTCCAGGAACGTCTCGCCAAGCTCGCCGGCGGCGTTGCCGTCCTCTACATAGGTGCTGCCTCCGAAGTTGAGATGAAAGAGAAGAAAGACCGTGTCGACGATGCTCTTTCCGCAACGCGTGCTGCAATTGCGGAGGGAATCGTTCCCGGTGGTGGCGTAGCCTACATCCGTTGCCTCTCAAAGCTCGATGAACTTAAGGGCGACAATGATGATGAGAACACAGGTATCGCCATAATCAGAAGGGCCATCGAAGAACCTCTGCGTCAGATTGTGGCAAACGCTGGTGTTGAGGGAGCCGTGATTGTCCAGAAAGTCAAGGAGGGCGAAGGCGACTATGGATACAATGCCCGCACTGATACGTTTGAGAATTTCTTCGCAACCGGAGTCATCGACCCAGCCAAAGTGACAAGGGTTGCTCTGGAGAATGCAGCAAGCATTGCCGGAATGTTCCTGACGACAGAATGCGTGATCGCCGACAAAAAAGAAGAAAATCCTGTCCCCCCGATGGGCGCTCCCGGCATGGGTGGCATGGGCGGCATGATGTAATCCATCCCCATCACAATAAAAAAATCACCTTCGGATATCCAAAGGTGATTTTTTTTATTGTCTCAAAGAAATCTTTATAGCTATGACAGCTACAACAGCTATAACAGCTACAACAGCCATAACAGACATAATAGCCATAACAGCTATAGCAGCTATAATACACTCTTCATAAAATACAAAATCGAAACAAAAATTTTCAAAACGGAACACTTTTGTTTTTCAAAACAAAACAAAATTTTTCAAAACAGAACACAAAAACAGGAAACGGAAAAACTCAAAAACACCAAAACACCGCCGGATGGCATTACCGCGCCGCGACCAAGGGTCGCGGTCCTCAAGTCCTCGTTCCGTTATCGCCAACTTAGAGCAGATATAATAACAAAGAAAGAAGTCTGCACATCGATAAAAATTCCAACCACACCCATTTTTCTCGATTTCTAAACATCTTCATTCAATTTTTTTCATTAACTTTGATGGCAAAAGATTTAAGCTATGAAAAAATTAATACCCATAATATCAGCAGTTATTGTTTTTCTTGCTGCCTGTGCATCCGGCTTCAACCAGAACAAGGCAGAGGAATTGCTCGAAAAGAACTCCCTCGACAGCGATGACTACAACGAGCTGATTCAGCTTTATGACGACGGCATGGCCGACGCCATTGAATTCTCAAAAAAAGAAGCAAAAGACCTTTCTGAAAGCGAACGGAACGAGGTGCTGACCGTATTTGCAATAGGAATGAGGCTAAGCAAAGATGAAGACAAACTTTCAGAATCCCAGAAAAAGGAATTCGAACGAATAAATCAAAAGGGCACCGACGAACTTAAGAAATGATTTCAATCAACAATCTTTCTGTAGAATTTTCCTCTCACCCTCTTTTCACGAACGTATCTTTTGTCATAAATCCCTCCGACAAAATCGCGCTTGTCGGAAAGAACGGTGCGGGCAAATCCACCATGCTGAAAATTCTTTCAGGCCTGCAGCTTCCATCCGAAGGAAACATAGGGAAACCATCCGACATCACTATCGGCTATCTTCCACAGCAAATGAAAATAGCCGACGACACTACGATATTTGAAGAAACAAAGAAGGCTTTTAAGGAGAGAACATCCCTTGAAGAGGAACTCGAAGCCCTCAATCGCAAACTTGAGGATTACGAGGACTTCGAAAGCGAAGAATATACAAAGCTCCTTGAGAGAATCGAATATCTCCACAATAGAATCGCCGTCGATGACACATCGAATGTCGAGGCGGAAATAGAGCGGACACTGACGGGACTCGGATTTAAACGATCCGATTTTTCCCGACCTACAAGCGAATTCTCCGGAGGATGGCGAATGAGGGTGGAATTGGCAAAGATTCTTCTTCAGCAGCCCGACGTGTTGCTGCTCGACGAGCCCACCAACCATCTTGACATTGAATCTATCCAGTGGCTTGAATCTTTCATCCAGTCAAAGGCAAAGGCTGTCGTGCTCGTGAGTCATGACAAGGCATTCCTCGACAACGTCACAAAGAGAACAATTGAAATCTCCTGTGGCAGGATATACGACTACAAGGTCAGCTATACCCCTTTCGTCAAGCTGAGGGAAGAACGCCTGCAGCAACAGATGCGAGCATATGAAAACCAGCAAAAACTGATAGCCGACACAAAGGATTTTATCGAACGCTTCCGATATAAAGCCACAAAGGCTGTGCAGGTGCAGAGCCGCATCAAGCAGTTGGAAAAAATAGTCCCGATTGAAGTTGACGAGGTCGACACATCGAGGCTTCACCTTAAATTCCCCCCTGCCCCGCGCTCGGGCGACTATCCCATCATTTTGGAGGGCGTCGGGAAAACATATGGCGACCACCTCGTGTTCGCAAATGCGGAATTCACTCTGAAGAGAGGAGACAAGGTGGCCTTTGTCGGAAAGAATGGTGAAGGAAAGTCAACTCTCGTCAAATGCATAATGGGAGAAATTCCTTTTGACGGGCATCTGAAATTAGGGCATAACGTGGAAATCGGATATTTTGCCCAAAACCAGGCTCAATTGCTCGATGAATCCATCTCCGTGTTCGACACTATCGACAATGTCGCGACCGGAGACATCCGCACAAAAATCCGAGACATTCTCGGAGCATTCATGTTTGGGGGCGAAGCCTCAGACAAGAAGGTGAAGGTATTGTCGGGCGGAGAGAAAACCAGACTGGCGATGATCAAGCTACTTCTCGAACCCGTCAATTTCCTCATACTCGACGAGCCAACCAATCATTTGGACATGAAGACCAAAGAGATTCTGAAAGAAGCCATAAAAGACTTCGACGGAACCGTCATAGTCGTCAGCCATGATCGTGAATTCCTTGACGGACTGGTCGAGAAAGTCTACGAATTCGGTGGCGGAGAAGTTAAAGAGAATCTTGGCGGGATATATGATTTCCTTAAAAGAAAAAAACTCGCAAATCTCTCCGAGCTTGAGAAGTCTGCCTCGGTCTCCAAAATGCCGACTCCGGAGCCAGCTTCAACAGACTTGAACACCGATTCCGAGAGCCAACGTCCCCCTTCTTCCGCCTTAAGCTATGCCGAACAAAAAGAGAGGGACAAAGCCATTCGGAAAGCTGAAAAGGCTGTAAAAACAGCCGAGGAAAAGATTGCGTCGCTCGAAAAAAGACAGCAAGAATTGGAAGCAAAGCTTGCCGCAGGCGACGCCTCATCAGAAGTGCTCGACGAATATTCAAGCATCTCTACAAAACTTGAAGAAGAGATGGGGTCTTGGGAACAAGCACAACAAAATCTCGAAAACCTGCTTAATCAATAACTCGCGTAGCCAAAAGCCTCAAAAACAAGAGGCCAACCGCTCCTCCCTAAGTCTTATAAAGCGACTTTTCAATTGGGAAGACTCCAATCATCTTTTGACTAATCTTAGAAATGGAAAAAAACATTAACCACGATAAAAATATACGAGCCGACCACGACAACATCGGTATACGTCACGGAATTGACTTGTCAAACCTTGACAATGACGTCAATCCCTCAGAAAATTTCTACAAGTATGCCTGCGGAGGATGGATGAAGAAACATCCTCTGACAGCTGAATACTCCAGATTCGGGACATTCGACTTGCTCCGGGAAAACGCACGCGAACAATTAAAGGACCTCATTATTAACCTTGAGCATAATCCTGACTCAAAAGTGAAAGGCACGGACGCCCAGAAAGTGTGCGACCTATATCGAATGGGAATGGATTCTGAGCGACTTAACAGGGAAGGAGCGGCCCCCTTGCGCCCTTTCATCGACAAAATCATGCAATCGAAACCGGAAGACTTCACGGAGTTATTGTCGTGGCTTCACAACGGCATATGCAATTCCTTTTTTGCAACCGGAGTAGGTGCCGATTCCAAAGACTCCGACCGCAATATCATGCATATCGGGGAAGCCGGCCTCGGGCTCGGTGACCGCGACTTCTACCTTGAGGACAACGAAACCAACCGAAAGATTCTTTCGGCCTACCGGACATACGTGAAACGCCTGATGGAGCTTATCGGATATGATGAAAGGCAATCGGAAAGAGTCTGGAACAACGTCATTTTCATCGAGACGGAATTTGCAAAACACAAGATGACCCGCGAACAAAGACGCAATCCTCTGGCCAGATACAACATCCGCACTCTTGAACAAATCTCGCTCGACTACCCGAACATCGACTGGAAAATTTATTTTGAACGACTCGGAGTGACGGGCCTTCAGGAAGCCAACGTATCCTCTCTTGGATTCATGGAATTCGTGAATTCATTTCTTCCCACCCTGACATGGGAGCAGATAAAGGATTACGTGCTCTATGAGATGGTCACTGATTCATCAGGCGTCTTGAGCGATGATTTCCACGATGCTAATTTTGAAATGTTCGGAAGAGTCATGAGCGGAAAAGAGGAACCCGAACCCCGTTGGAAGAGAGCCATGACTATTCCGAATTCAATGCTCGGAGAAGCGGTCGGGAAGCTATACGTTGCAAAATATTTCCCTGACGACAACAAGGCATACATGCTGACTCTTGTTGAAAACCTACGTATGGCCCTTGCATTGCACATTGACAACCTTACATGGATGTCCGACCAGACCAAGGCCAAGGCAAAAGACAAGCTCGCCGCATTTTCCGTAAAGATAGGCTATCCCGACAAATGGAAAGACTATTCAGAAATCGACGTCGATCCCAATCAATCTTATCTTGAGAACGTCTACAAAGCCTCTGTATGGTACACGCAAGACAACATGCGCAAACTTGGCAAACCCGTCGACAAGACGGAATGGCACATGACGCCGCAGACAGTAAATGCCTACTACAACCCCACCTCGAATGAGATATGTTTCCCCGCCGGAATTCTTCAGCCTCCCTATTTCGACCCCACTGCCGACGATGCTCAAAACTACGGCGCTATCGGAGTGGTCATTGGCCATGAAATGACACATGGATTTGACGATCAAGGAAGACAATTCGACAAAAACGGGAACCTCCATAATTGGTGGCTTCCAGAAGATTCCGAACGCTTCAACAAGCTCACAGAAATCCTCGTCCGCCAGTTTGATGACGTGGAAGTGGCTCCCGGAGTCCATGCCAACGGCACGTTTACGCTTGGCGAAAACATCGCCGACCAAGGAGGACTAAGAATCGCCTTGACTGCCTATCTCCAATCTATGAAGGGCAAGGACCTTTCTGAAATCGATGGATTTTCTGCGATACAGAGATTCTATCTATCCTATGCCAATGTGTGGGCCGGCAACATCCGACCTGAAGAAATTATTGTCAGGACAAAGACAGACCCACACTCTTTAGGTGAGAGTCGCGTAAACGTCACGTTGCGCAACATTTCCCCCTTCTTTGAAACTTTCGACATCAAGGAGGGCGACAAAATGTATCGTCCGGAATCCGAAAGAGTCATAATCTGGTAAGCAATCCAATGCAAAGGCTTAGCATTTATAGCTTCGTTTTTCGCATTTAATTTTAATCTTTATTGTCATGTTCGGTCTTATAGGATATCCTCTCCATCATTCGTTCTCAGCTAAATATTTCAACGATTTTTTTGCAAGAACAGAAATCCCCGAGTATTACGAATTGTTCCCCATAAGGGACATTGATGAATTTCCATTGCTTCTGAAAAAGCATCGCGATTTGGAAGGTCTTAACGTCACAATTCCCTATAAAGAGAAAATCATCCCGTTCCTCACCGACCTATCGGAGGAGGCCCGAGAGATTGGAGCGGTCAACACTATAAGAATTCTTAACCGAGGCAAAATTCTCATCGGGCATAATACCGACGCTATCGGATTTAAGAATTCCATATCTCCCCTTTTAATGCCCCACATGAAGAAAGCTTTGATCCTTGGCACGGGCGGGGCGTCAAAGGCAGTGGACTATGTCTTGAAGAAACTCGGCTTGGAGGTGACGAAAGTATCAAGAAGAGAATCTGAGGGAGTGATGACCTACGATCAACTCGACGAAGACGTTATCTCCTCACACCATGTCATTGTCAACACAACTCCCCTCGGGACATGGCCCGACATAGATAAATACCCCGACATACCCTACCAATTCCTCTCGCCCCTCCATCTCTGCTTCGACCTGGTGTATAATCCTGAGACGACAAGCTTCATGCGAAAGTCTGCAGAACATGGAGCGATGGTGAAAAACGGGCTTGAGATGCTCCATGGTCAAGCCGATGCCGCCTGGAGGATCTGGGTGCCCTGACAAAATCTTCTGAAATGCCATTCCTGATTCCTCTGATTGCACTCATCACGGGCATTATTGCCGGGGCTTCGCTCAATGGACCCTGGTGGGGAATCATTCCTATTATAATAGGTCTTTCCTACTATCTTTTTCTTCTCAAGAAAACGACTCTTCCTTTCAATGCCCTCAGGCTTAACTCTCGCCATTCCATATGGATTTTTCTTCTTTTCGCCGGGATAGGGGTCTTTGACTCATGGTTCAACAAGCCTGCCACCCTTCCCGTCTACGAACTGGGAAGACAATACATCATCCGGGGGGAAGTGGAGGATGCCGCAACCCTCGCAAATGGCGACAGGCTGACCATCGATGTCATTTCCATGACTGACTCCACCGGACGCATGAAGGAATACCGCAATCTGACCCTCCTTTTGACCACCGACGGGTTGTCGGTGGCGAAAGGCGATGTCGTAGCATTCCGATCACGCATTATCGAAATCGTCGACAATCCCAACTACCGCCCTTCCGGCTATGCTTCGAGAATGAGACGCTCCGGGATATTCTATCGCGGATATGCCGATGCAAACTCCATCACTATTGTCGGACACAATTCCGGAATATTTGTATCCTCCCAAGCATGGCGCGACAAACTGGTAGCAAAGATCGAACATTCTTCACTTGACCGACCCACGATTGACTTCATAGTCGCCATGATGTTTGGCGACCGCAGCTTCCTGACGAATGAGACGAAGGAATCCTTCAGCAACGCGGGCGTAGCCCACGTGCTTGCGCTTAGCGGCATGCACGTAGCCATAATAATGGGGCTTGTCCTCTTCCTGCTTTTCCCGCTCAAACTTATCAGACTGCATGCCCTACGATATTGGATAGCCCTATTATTACTATGGGGATACGCGTTTTTCAGCGGCCTTGCCCCCTCCACAGTCAGGGCCTGCATAATGACCTCTTTCGTCATTCTCGCCTTGTCGCTGCAACGTCGCAACGCTTCGGGCAACGCATTGCTCGCCTCAGCTTTCACCATCCTGTTGTTCAATCCCTTTGCATTGTTTGACGTCGGAATGCAGCTTAGCTTCATATGCGTGGCAAGCATTCTTGCATTCGCCGGTCCGCTCAACACCATCAACCATCACTTCCATCCCCGATTGCATTCATTGATGTCGGCTATTCTCGTGTCGTTGATAGCCACACTCGCTTCATGGGTCGTAATCTCCTACTACTTCAATAAAATCCCCCTACTCTTCCTCCCGGCCAACCTAATAATCCTGCCTCTTCTTCCGGTATATATGGGGGTGGCGGTGGTCTATATAGGAGGATTGTTGGCAGGATTCGACATTTCATTTCTGGCAACGATTCTTGATTACGGGTTCACATTGTTCCAAACCGTGACTGACTACGTCTCCTCTTTCGGCGCAGCTGTTGTCGGGCTTCGCGTCCAGCTTCCGGTCGTGGTGTTATGGCTGCTTGGAATGCTCATTATCGGCATGGCGGTGCATAGAGGGAAAAAGTGGCTTCCCATATCAATCGGGGCGGGCATGATGGCGGGGGCGATTATGATTGTCGCGCTGCTTAACAAAAAAGAACCCGACGGACTTATTTTTCAGAAAAACCTCACGGACATCTCCCTCGCCTTGTATGACGGGTCGGAGGAGGCATTGGCCGTGCTTCCGCGCAATGCGGTCAGTCGCATTCTTCACAAGGGATGTGAAATCATATCCATCGACTGCAAAACCAACCTCGACTCTCTCGCAAGGGTGATAAGCAATCCTGCCGTCAGAAAAAAAAGATTTGTCATTCTCGGGTCGGGATTTACATTAAAAAACTTGCGTGACTTACCCGGCATCCAAGACTTCGACAAGGTGATCATTCATTCATCCGTCAGAAAAAAGAAAGAGGAACTCATTATCCAGCAAGCGAAAGAGTATGGACTAAACACCATTCACAGCATTCGTAATAGCGGGCCTTTGGAGATCCGGCTATGACATATACCCGACTCCACAGGAAGATTCAACTCAATCCAGCCGAACAACATTTCTGCAGAAAACTCGAAAAATACATACTTTTTAAGTTTTTTTTAAACCATATCCACCGATACGCGTTTTAAAGATAAAACAAACCAAATTTCTCTAAATCTTAAATTCAATCGAGTTATGAAAAGAACATTTTTATTTTTGGCTGCCCTTGCGACGCTTACATGCGGATGGAGCCAAAATCTTTCGAAAAACGAAGCAAAAAGCCTTCAGGCTTTCATCAATCAGCCTGCCGCCAAAGGTGGCAACAATGGCCAGGCCCTCGGATTTGCCGGTGGGAATGTAGCTTCTCTCCCGGGCATCACAATCTCCGACGGCCACGTCACAGAGATCAAATGGGACAACAAGGAGCTTGCCGGAAGCCTCGACTTGACCAACTTCCCCTCGCTCCAGAAGATTGACGTCAGCGGCAACAAGCTGACCTCCCTGACCATCGTCTCCCCCACAGTCGTTGAAATCAACGCTTCAAAAAACCGTCTGACCTCCGTAGGTCTTGACTGCCAGCAGCTGATGGTGCTCAAGCTCAACAGAAACCGTCTGCCTGAAATCAACATCACGGGCACTCCGCTTCTCAAAAAGCTCAACATCGCATCCAACCAGATAGTGGATCTTGATGTCAACAACGCCATCAACCTCACCTACCTCAACTGCATGAGCAACAACCTCGAGGAACTGACCGTCTCCAACTGCCAGGCTCTGAAGACCCTCTACGCCGGCTACAACGACCTTACGGGCATGACGCTCGAAGGCCTTTCAAAGCTGGAGAACCTCAACATTCAAGGCAATCGCGTTCAGAAACTTTACATTCAGGAACTGCCGTCGCTCGTGACCCTCGCCTGCAACGACAACCATATGACTGAGATGGCCATCAACAACTGCAAGGCCCTGAACGACATCTTTGCTCCCTACAACGACTTGACCTCGTTCACCGTGACCGACGTTCCGACTCTGGCATTCGTCAATCTTGAATGGAACGACCTCACTTACGTTGACCTCAGCAACCTCTCGTTCCTCCAGAGAGTCAACCTGAGCAACAATCAGCTCCAGACCCTTGACGTAAGCTTCGACCCCATGCTGACCCATCTTAACGTCAGCTACAATGTCAACCTGACTGACCTCCGCACCGTAGGCGACACCCAGCTTCGCCAGATTGTTGGAGAATGGTCGAACTTCGATTCTCCTGAAAATTTCTAAATCCCACCACTTACACTGTCAGAAAATATTCCACCAAGCCGGAAAGGTGGATAGATTAGAGAAAATAATGTGAAGATGCTCCTTCGGGAGCATCTTTTCGTTTGTATAGTTATAAACTTTTTATTAATTTTGTCGCGTTGCAGTCTTTTCCCGGGAGACCTTATCGCAAGGCCGCAATCCGGAGGCCGCTTCAATTTCATTAGAGATTATATTGAATGAAAACCATACTCATAGCTGATGCCGGCTCAACAAAGGTGGATTGGGCCGTACTGACCGACAATGGAGAAATCCTCGCGAGATTCACGACATGCGGAATCAACGCGCTGCTTGTCGACGACGAGACGCTTGCTTCGACGATGGCTGAGGCCGGGTGCGGAATCCCCTCCGGTGTCTCTCCCGATGAGATTTTTTATTACGGTGCCGGATGTGCCACCCCCGACATTTGCAAAAAAATGCAATCCGCTATCCATAATAATTGGCCTGAAGCATCTATCTCAGTCAATTCCGACCTGCTTGGAGCGGCGAGATCGCTTTTCGGACATCGCAAAGGCATTGCCTGTATTTTGGGGACGGGCTCGAATTCTTGTCTCTATGACGGCAATGAAATAACATGCCAGATTCCTTCCCTTGGCTACATATTGGGCGACGAGGGTAGCGGCGCGGCCCTTGGCAAAAGGCTCGTGGTCGACGTATTTAAGCAGCAGCTTCCCGAAGACATCCGAGACAAGTTTCTCAACCGGTATGGGTTATCTCTCCCCATTGTGCTTGATAAAGTCTACCGTTCTGCTGCCCCCAACAGATTCCTTGCATCCTTTGTGCCCTTTTTGGAAGAAAACAAATGGAATCCCAACATCTACTCACTCGTGCTTGACGAGCTGACTAATTTCGTCAGAAGAAACGTCGCGATGTATCCAAGAGCACATTCCTTTGAGCTCAGTTTCACCGGATCGATAGCTGCCGTTTTTGAGGGAATCCTACGCGAAGCAGCAGCATCGCAAGGCTACAGTATTTCTTCCATCTCAAAAGAGCCCATGGATGGACTTGTCTCATTTCATTGCAGCCAACCATTATGACAGGCCACTCTTCTTCCATAAACTCATCCCCGATTCTGCGCCTCGGCAAGAATGCCATGGCAGGCATGTTGATGGCGGCTATATCCCTTGCTCTCTCAGCGAACGCCGACGCAAGAAGCGAATACTGGCAACAAAAGGTCACCCTTTTCAATATCCTTCCCATAGAGGAGGGTGATATCGTATTTCTTGGGAATTCCATCACCGACGGAGGAGAGTTCGCCGAGCTCTTCCACAACCCCAAAATCAAGAACCGTGGAATCAATTCCGACGTGATTTCAGGGGTCAGGGAAAGATTATATCAGGTCACCGACCACAACCCCTCGAAAATTTTCCTCCTCATCGGAATAAACGACATCAGCCACGGACATTCAGTAGAGAAACTGGCCGCCGATTATGAGACGCTCGTAAAGGAAATAAGGCAACAGTCGCCAAAGTCCGTCCTGTATGTGCAATCCATAATGCCCATCAATAATGACTTCGGCAGATATAAAAACCTTCGTGGAAAGGAACGGACAATAAAAGAGCTTAACGCCAGATTAAAAGATATTGCCCGGCAAAACAATGCCACTTTTATTGATCTCACCCCTGCCCTCTCAGATCAGGCTACAGGAAAGCTAAGAAAGGATTTCACCAACGATGGCCTCCATCTTTTGGGGAAAGGCTACAAAGCCTGGGCAGAAGCCATCTCCCCCATGATTAGTGAATAATCTTTTTTCAAGATAAATTACCAAGCAAAAACTTAAACACGAAATTTCACAAAGATATGAATCTAATAAAAAAACTGACAGCTATAATCTCAATCTGCGCCGCCATTGCATCCCCGGCTTGTGCCTCGGCCCAAGAGATAATAGAAATAGACCCTCTCTTCCAATATCCCTCCGCTCCGGAGGAACTATCCTCGATTCAGGATAAATCCAACTATCTTGTCAACCATTTTTGGGAGCCAATGGATTTCAAGGATAAAAAAGCCGTGGATCAGAATGCCTTAAATGATGCGTTCAAGGTCTATTGTGTCCCTATGAGATGGGCAGACAAAGAGCGTGCCCTCGTCTCTGTAGACAAGCTAATCGAAAAGATTTCCAAGAATCCCACACTGCTGATACAATTCACCAAAGCAGCCGAAGAAAACCTCTACAGCCCAAGGGCCGACGTATGGATTGATGAAGTGTATCTCAGGTTTCTCAACGCAATCGTCAAAAACAAGAAGATTCCGTCGTCGAGAAAACAACATTATCAAGCCCAACTCACGACCCTTCAAAACACGCTAGTCGGCAACGAGGCCCCGGAATTCAAGTTTGTTGACGCCGACGGCAAAGAGCAGACATATTTCCCCATGTCGACCGTCACCATGATAATTTTCGGCGACCCCTCCATGACCGATTGGAGAATCGCCCGACTCAGGATGGAGACTAACATCGACCTGACCCAAGCCGTCGACAAAGGGAAAGTCAACATTATGTATATCGTCCCCAAAGACGTGGAAAATTGGGAAAATGAAGTATCCAACTATCCAAAATCGTGGATTATCGGCAAAGCTACCGATGCAGGAAAGATATTCGATTTAAGGGCAGTCCCCTCAATCTACGTAATCGGCTCCGACAAAAAGATACTGATGAAAAATGTCACTCCCGATGCCGCGATTCAAGAAATGCTCAACCGAATCGACAAGCAATAATTTCGAGCAGAACAAAAAAACTTAACACCCTCCTCATCCGGATTATGAATAAGTTTAATCTCTCTAAACACATCAAAAGCCTATATTTCAGGACCACCGGGTATTCCTACACAAATCTCGGACGTCTGTTTCTACGTCTCTTCGTGGGCATCATGCTCATGCAATTCGGAGTAAGGCAGATTGCCAGGTTTTATGAGATGCGCGACGTCTTCCCCTCAGTGCTTGGAATGGGCTCTGAGACATCGCTGATCGTCATGATATGCATCGAGCTTATATGCTCTGCATTCATTATGTTCGGGTTTCTGACCAGGCTTATGATCATTCCCCCGTTTTTAGCGATGATACTGGCAGAATACCATCTGCTCCACGACTATGTCGGCGAGGCCCCGTATCTTCTCGACTGGCAGCAGCAGGGCTATCTCCCCATCATGTTCCTTGGCATTTATTTCTTCCTGATGCTTGTCGGGCCGGGGAAAATATCCGTGGATTATTTCCTGTCGCTTCATATTATCCATACTGAAAATAAGAGCGAATCCGAACTTGAAGAGGTATGAAAATCGCAGTGCTTATATCAGGCGGGGTGGACAGCGCCGTAGTCGTCCACAAACTTTTTCAGGAGGGGCATGACCTTCATCTCTTCTATATCCGAATCGGCATGGACAATGATGAAGGCGACTGCTCGGCTGAGGAAGACATTGAGATGTGCACGCTTATCGCGCATAAATATGGTCTGCCATTGAAAATCGTATCACTCCACAAGGAATATTGGGACCACGTCATGGCCTACACCCTCGACACAGTGGCAAAAGGGCTTACACCACACCCCGACATGATGTGCAACAAGCTCATAAAATTCGGTTTCTTCGAACAACGCTGGGGAAAGGATTTCGACAAGACCGCCACCGGACATTACGCCTCCATCAAAGAGAAAGACGGCACCCTTTTCCTCGCCACGGCCAAAGACCCCGTCAAAGACCAGACGGATTTTCTTGCCCAAATTTCCTACGACCAACTGTCGCACCTCATGTTTCCTCTTGGAGACTTAGACAAGGCAGAAGTGAGGGAAATTGCCCGCGAGGCAAATCTACCCAATGCCTCGCGCAAAGACTCACAGGGAATATGCTTTCTCGGGAAAATCGATTATGCCGATTTCATAGCCCGTCACCTCGGAGAGAAGCCGGGGCCGCTCATCGACATAGCCACCGGCAAAAAGATAGGCGAACATAAAGGATATTGGTTCTACACCATCGGACAACGGAAAGGACTCGGAATGAGCGGGGGCCCATGGTTTGTGGTCAAGAAAAATATCAGGGACAATGTGGTCTACGTATCCAACGGATATGACACCAAACTCCAATACGGACGCCGCATCCCTCTTGAAGAGATCAACTGGATAAGCGGCATCCCGTCAAGCCTTAACGCCGAGGGGGAATGCAGCTTCGACATAACGTTTAAGACGCGCCATACTCCCGAATTTCTTTCAGGGAAAATCATCAAGGACTCCGAAGGCATCCGTATTATTTCCGAAAGCGATGTGCAAGGGATAGCCCCGGGGCAATTTGCAATCATCTATTCCCCGGACAAGACCTTATGCCTCGGCTCTGGGATGATTTCCGCCAACATTCCAAAACGGAAAACCTCGTCAGGCAGAAATAAAGTATCCGCAACGCCCAATCAATCCTCAACCTCCACAATCTGAAACCAAGATGGAAAAGAAATACAAACTTGAACTGGTCGGCATAACCTACAACCAGATTGAATCAGGGGTCTATGCCCTTATTCTCCAACAAGCCGGCGGGACACGCAGGATTCCTATCATAATAGGATTTCCTGAAGCCCAGGCAATCGAATGCAAGCTTCAGGAGGTGGTCACTCCCCGTCCTCTGACCCACGACACAATGGTGGCGGCTCTCTCCGCATTCGGCATCTTTTTGACAAAAGTCGAAATCCGGAAATTGCCGAACGGCGTCTTTGCCGCCGACCTCATATTCTCCGACGGCAACAATGAGAAGGTGGTAGACTCAAGATCGTCGGATGCCGTGGCCCTCGCAATCAGGGTCGGAGCCCCGATTTTCACGTCGGAATCCGTGCTGAATGAATCCGGATTCGAACCTGACGCCAAAGAAAAATGCACTCCGGAATCAACCCAATCGGCCATATCCGGTTCTGACAAACAGGAGAATCCTCCCGCCACTGCATCGCATCTTTCAAGAATGTCGCTTTCCCAACTTTCACAAGCCATGATGAAAGCGGCCGAGAATGAAGATTATGAAGAGGCAGCCAAAATAAAATCAGAAATCGACCGTCGCAACAAGCAGAATCCAGAAGAATGAAAAACAGGAAAAAACGTATCGACATAATTATCGATATCATTCGCGACAACTGTATAGGCAGTCAGGAAGAGCTTGCGAAAATGCTTGAGGAGCAAGGTCATCACGTGACGCAGGCAACCCTGTCGCGCGATTTAAAAATGCTCCGGACAACGAAAGTGCCTACCGACAGAGGGACCTATATGTATGTGCTTCCCGAGAGTGATTCGCTTAAAGACAAGATTCTGTCTTCCGGCCATGCTCCGGCCCGCGCCAATTATCAGAGCGGGTTTATTTCCCTGAAGTTTTCCGGCAATATCGCCGTCATAAAGACTCGCAACGGTTATGCCTCGGGGCTTGCATATGACATCGACATGAGCGAAACACCTGAAATACTCGGCACTATTCCCGGGAGCGACACCATTTTCGCTGTCATGAGGGAAGGAATCTCGAAAAAGAGGGCTCGAGAAATTTTCGCCTCGATCCTTTCTGTCGACATTGAGCTTATCGGCGATCTGTCGTAATCAGACTTTCCCAATGCAAAAAACAAGACTCACTTATAAAAATATTTTATTCATCCTCTCTTCAAAGCAAGAAAAATAGGTTTAGAAACTTCATATGATAAAGGTTGGAATCATCGGAGCTGAAAAGCCCGAAGCCGGAGAATTATTAAGGATACTTATAAATCATCCCGAAGTAGAGATAACGACTCTCTATTCGCCATCTTATAACGGACGACAGGTGTCTTCCTGCCATCATGGTTTCCTTGGGGAATCCATTGTGGAGTTTTCCGACAAAATCGACCCTTCTGAATTGGACACAGTTTTCATAGCCGACGAATCAGAGATAGGGGAAAACGTGATGCGCATGTCGGAGGATTATCCGGATTTGAGGATAATCGACATGTCGGCTCCACGATTTGAGCATATGGATGCACATGGAATGGAATACGGTCTTTCGGAGGCAAACCGCAAGAGTCTTGTCAGGGGTGCACGCCTTGCCGTCGTCCCTTCCCCGGCAGCAGCCGTAGCCTTGACGGCTCTCAACCCTCTCGCTCTCGCGGGGATGATTGAATCCGACATTGACATTGACATTGCCCTCCCCCATCAGGCGGCAAACGCAGTCGACATTCAATCGCTTTCTAAAGAAATAAAATTTATGTTGTCGAAATCGCATCCTGACTTCGACAGCCAACTGCGCATAAATATTATCCCCTCCGACATTGGCCGGGCCATAAGGGTCAGAATGCTCCTACGGTCGCCATTAGCCACCGATGAGGTGGACCGCGTCTTCGAATCGGTCTACGACGACCATAGCTTCGTAGCCACGAGTCATTCCGATATAGGCAACAGGGAAGTGGAAGGCACGAATAAATGCGTCGTCACCATCAACAAACCCGGAGCGGGCCTGCTCGAATTGCAAGGCATAGGCGACGTCTATCTCCGGGGAGGGGCGGCCACGGCTGCCCACATTATGAATCTTTTCTTCGCCCTTGACGAAAAAGTCGGTTTGAAATTAAAGAATTCATGCTTCGGGATGGAGGATTCTCACTCTGATTCCCAATTTTCCTGGTTTGCATAACACTCTTCTCAATGTCTGTCAATAAGGTAATATTAATCGGACACGTCGGCATGGATCCCGACGTGCGCTATCCGGAAAAAGACCGTCCCATCGCCTATGTTTCCCTCGCCACTAACGAAGTCAGGGGGTCATCCAGAGTAGAGGTGACGGAATGGCATGCGCTTGTCTTCGGAGGCCAGAACGCCTCTATCGTGGAGCGTTATGTCAGGAAAGGGACCCAGCTCTACGTGGAAGGATATCTCCGGACCCGCGAATATGAAGACCGCATGAAAATCATCCGGAAGCGAACAGAAATCATAGTTGAAAGGTTTGAAATATTGAGCCGCAAGCAATGACAAGACGCTCCCGACAGTCTCTTCCGAATGAAGTTGCCTGAACAACTTCATTGAAAAACTCTAAAAAAACAATCTGAAAACAAGATATAATGAGAAAATGGCGTATTGAAGATTCAGCCGAGACCTACAACATCAGCGGCTGGGGATTGAAATATTTTTCAATCAATGATAAAGGACATGTGCAGGTCAGTCCTCGTGAAGGATGCCCGTCGGTCGACCTGAAAGACGTGATCGACGAGCTCAAGATTCGTGATGTCTCCGCCCCGATGCTCTTGCGATTTCCTGACATTCTCGACAACAGAATCCAGAAAATATCATCCTGCTTCAAGAAAGCCGCGAATGATTACTCCTATTCCGGCCAGAATTTCATCGTCTATCCCATAAAGGTGAACCAAATGCGCCAGGTGGTGGAGGAGATTGTCAGCCATGGCAACAAATACAACATCGGTCTTGAAGCCGGCTCCAAGCCTGAGCTTCACGCAGTGCTTGCCGTCAACACCCATACCAACTCGCTCATCATATGCAACGGATATAAAGACGAAGACTATGTGGAGCTTGCATTGCTCGCCCAGAAAATGGGACGAAGAATCTATCTTGTGGTGGAGAAAATCAACGAGCTGAAACTCATAGCCGACATCGCCAAGCGTCTTGGAATCATACCCAATATCGGAATCCGCATCAAACTCTCCTCGTCAGGCAGCGGCAAATGGGAGGAATCCGGAGGCGACGTGAGCAAATTCGGTCTTAATTCCTCTGAACTGCTCGACGCGCTCTCCTTCCTCGAAAAAAACGGCCTCATGTCGTCGCTCAAACTCATTCATTTCCACATTGGCAGCCAGATCACCAAAATACGCCGCATAAAGAACGCCTTGCGCGAAGCAATGCAATTCTACGTTCAGCTGTCGAAAATGGGATTTGATATCGATTTCGTCGATATAGGGGGCGGTCTTGGCGTGGACTACGACGGGACACGCTCATCCATGGGAGAGAACTCCATGAACTATTCGATCCAGGAATACGTCAACGACTCAGTATCCGCCCTGGTCGATGTCTGCGTGAAAAACAGCCTTAAGCAACCAAATATAATCACGGAAAGCGGACGCTCGCTCACCGCCCACCATTCAGTGCTTATCATAGAGGTGCTCGAGACGACACAACTTCCGATATGGAACGACAATGACACTGTCGGAGATGACGAACACGAACTTGCAAAGGAATTATTCACCATCTGGGACAGAATAAACGCCTCTACCCTTTTCGAGGATTGGCACGACGCCCTGCAGATCCGGGAAGAGGCCCTGGAGCTTTTCAGCCTCGGTCTTCTCGACTTGCGCACACGCGCCCAAATTGAAAAACTGTTCTGGTCTGTAGCCCGCGACGTCAATGACCTGACAAGAAGCATGAAGCATCCGCCTGAAGAGCTTAGAAAGGTAGACAGAATGCTTCCGGAAAAGTATTTCTGCAATTTCTCATTGTTCCAAAGCCTGCCCGACTCCTGGGCCATCGACCAGCTTTTCCCCATCATGCCGATACAGCGACTCGACGAGAAGCCGACAAGAAGATGCACCATTCAGGATATAACCTGCGACTCCGACGGAAAGATCAACCGATTCGTCTCACCGCAGGGCATGGCTTATTCCCTGCCCGTGCATACATTCAAACAAAACGAGAAATATTATATCGGAGTCTTCCTTGTCGGGGCCTATCAGGAAATTCTCGGCGACCTCCACAATCTTTTCGGCGACACATGTGCCGTGCATATCTCCGTCAACGAGAACGGCTATCAGATAGAGCAGGTGATCGACGGCGAGCCCGTGGCTGACGTGCTCGACTATGTGGAATACAGCCCCAAGAAACTCGTGAGAAACCTTGAGGCCTGGGTGTCGGCATCCATGAAACAGGGAGTCATAACCCCCGAAGAGGGCCGACAATTCCTCAACATCTATAAGTCGGGACTCTACGGCATCACTTATCTTGAACGCGACTAATATCATAGATGAGATATTTTCTAAAACTCGCCTACAACGGCTCGGCATTCCATGGATGGCAATCGCAGCCCAACGCCGTCAGCGTGCAGCAAAGTCTGGAGGGGGCACTGTCTACAGTGACCCGCCTCCCTGTTGCCGTGACGGGGGCGGGAAGAACCGACACAGGCGTTCATGCACGCTGCATGTATGCCCACTTCGACCTTCCGGAGCCAATAGCGTCGAAAGAGAAGCTCCTGCTTTCCCTGAATCGCATTCTCGGAAAAGAGATCGCCGTCTACGATATAATCCCGGTCAGTCCGGAAGCACATGCCAGATTCGATGCCACCGAACGGACCTACAAATACTTCGTGGCCTACGGTAAGTCGCCTTTTTTCTCTGATTTATCATGGCAGTCGCCCTCTCTTCTCGACTTGGAGAATATGAATGCGGCAGCCGAAATTCTGCTTACGACGTCGGATTTCTCCTCTTTCGCCAAGCTGCATTCAGACACTAAAACCAACATTTGCGACGTCAGAAAAGCAATTTGGACTCCCCTGCATTTCACCGACAATCCATATCCACCAGGGGGCTTTGGCAGTCGCGACGGCATAGTATTCACAATTTCCGCCGACCGCTTTCTCCGGAATATGGTCAGGGCGGTTGTCGGGACTCTTGTCGATGTCGGCAGGGGAAAACTGACGCTGTCGGGTTTCCGCTCGATCATTGAAGCTAAAGACCGTTGCGAGGCGGGCACGTCGATGCCAGCCAAGGCCCTGTTCCTTTGGGACGTAAAATATCCATATATCGATCCCCATTCTCATATTCCAACACTATGACATCCCCAGAAGCGCACATAAAAATAGAGGAGCTTCGCAATGAGCTCCACCGCCACAACCATAATTACTACGTGCTTAATGCTCCGGAAATATCCGACAAGGAGTTTGACATGCTAATGAAAAAGCTTGAGGAGCTGGAAAAGGAATTCCCGGAATATTCCGACCCCCTATCCCCTACCCAAAGAGTCGGTTCCGACCTTACGAAAGGGTTTGAGCATGTGGTCCATGCCCGGCCGATGATGTCTTTGGCCAATTCCTATTCCATCGAGGAGGTCGACGACTGGTTTATAAGGATAAGGAAAGCTCTTGACGGAGAGGCATTTGAGATCGTCGGAGAAATGAAATTCGACGGCACCTCAATCTCCATCACATATCACAACGGGAGAATGGTCAGGGCCGTCACGCGTGGGGACGGCACACAGGGAGACGACGTGACAGCCAACGTCAAGACCATCCGCAGCATCCCCCTTCAGCTCCAGCCGGGCGACTGGCCTGAGGATTTTGAAATCAGGGGGGAGATATTGATGCCTTGGGAAGTGTTTGAAAAGCTGAACGCGGAAAGAGCCTACAATGAGGAGCCTCTTTTTGCCAATCCCCGCAATGCAGCCTCCGGGACTTTGAAAATGCAGGACTCACGCGAAGTGGCCAAACGGCATCTCGACGCAAGGTTTTATTACCTTTTGAGCGACAATCTTCCCTCCGACAACCATTTCGACAACATAAAGGCTGCGGAAAGATGGGGATTCAAGGTCTCTAAAGCCATGCAAAAACTGAACTCTCTCGAAGAGGTCAACGAATACGTGAATTATTGGGACGTGCATCGTAAGGAGCTTCCCGTAGCCACCGACGGACTTGTCTTCAAGGTCAATTCCCTTCGCCAGCAACTTAATCTCGGCTTCACCGCCAAATCACCACGCTGGGCCATCGCTTTCAAGTTCAATCCCGAGAATGCCTGCACCCCTTTGAGATTCGTTTCCTTTGAAACGGGACGAATGGGAATCGTGACTCCCGTCGCCAACCTCGAACCGGTGCTTCTTTCGGGAACCATAGTGAAACGGGCTTCCCTGCACAACGATGACATCATCCGTGAACTCGACATCCATGAGGGAGACTGGCTATACGTGGAAAAGGGTGGAGAAATCATTCCGAAAATCACGGGGGTGGAAGAATCCAAACGTAAGCCGGAAGCTCCGGCAATCAGGTTCGTATCCCAATGCCCGGTCTGCGGAGCCAAGCTCGTCAGGATTTACGGAGAGGCCGCCTGGTGCTGCCCCAACCATTACGGATGCCGACCTCAGATTACGGGAAAGATCGAACACTTCTGCGCCCGCAGAATGATGAATATAGACGGAATCGGAGAGGAAACAGCCGAATTGCTTTTTGATTGCGGGCTCGTCAAAAACATTGCCGATCTCTACGACCTCACCGCTTCTCTACTATGCAGGCTCGACAGACTCGGGGAGAAATCCGCAAAGAGGATAATCGACGGAATCGAGGCTTCGAAACAGATCCCGTTTGAAAGGGTGGTCTATGCGTTGTCGATACCCAACGTCGGAGAGACCACAGCCAAGAGAATAGCCTCGGCAGTGAAGACGATGGACAATATGATGGGGATGACGGTGGAAGAGCTGACAGCAATCCCCGACGTCGGGCCTATCATTGCCAAAGGGATATTCGATTATCTCCGCGACCCCGTCAATATCGACATTATCGCAAGGCTCACCGCAGCAGGCGTCAAAATGACTCTTTCCGAGGAAAAACTCGCTCCCAAAGGGACGGCGCTTGAAGGAATGACCATAGTGATTTCGGGAGTTTTCCAACATCATTCCCGCGATGAATATAAAGAGATAATAGAGAGGGAGGGAGGCAAAAACTCAGGAAGCATATCCAAAAAGACCTCCTTCGTGCTCGCAGGCGACAACATGGGGCCTTCGAAAAAGGAAAAATGCGATAAGCTTGGCATCCCAATGATTGGAGAAGATGAATTCCTTGAAAAAATCAAGGGCTGAGTTTTCCGCATATACAAGCACACATAAAAATCCTCCCCCTTCGAGCTTTCTCGAAGGGGGAGGATTTTTATGTGCCGACCTGCCGGCCTATTTTTTCAAAGTGATTTCAGTATCGAGATTCGGGAATGGGGATCATCTGCCCCAAAGACGTAGCTGCCTGCCACAAGCACATCCGCCCCTGCCTCTGAAAGATCCTTTCCTGTCTTCTCATTCACTCCGCCGTCAATCTCAATCAATGCCTTTGAGCCTGACATGTCGATCAAAGCCCGCAGTTCCCTGACTTTTTTCAGAGTATTCGTGATGAACGGCTGTCCTCCAAATCCCGGATTGACCGACATAAGGAGCACCAGATCGACATCAGCTATTATATCGACAAGCATCGAAACCGGAGTTGAGGGGTTGAGGGTCACGCCCGCCTTCATTCCGGCTTTATGAATCAGCTGAATCGTGCTGTGAAGATGGCGGCATGCTTCGAAATGCACATTCATCAGATAGCCTCCGGCATCCGCCACTGCCGATATCCATTTTTCCGGCTCCACTACCATAAGATGGACGTCGAGGGGCTTTTTACACAGCTTCGCCACCGATTTTATGACGGGAAAGCCAAATGAGATATTAGGCACGAACACGCCGTCCATCACGTCCATGTGTAGATAGTCGGCATCCGAACTATTGATCATCTCAATGTCGGGGAGGAGATTGGCAAAATTCGCAGCCAATAATGAAGGCGAGACTTTCATAGGAAAATTTCTTTAGAGGTCAAGTTTTGTTAGTAAATGGGAAGCTACATTATGCTGTTTAGTTGTCCTGCTTGTCATGGGAAGAAGTTTCAGCTTTTGGCTTGGGCTTCAAAGCGTGCCAAATTATGAATATAAGGCAAACCACGGCTATTCCGTAACCGGCCCAAGTCAGGTATTTGTTATATTCCTCCACTTTCTGAAAAAGCTGGTCGGGACTTACCGTCTGGGCCAACCAATAACCCAGGCCTCCGAGCACCATATTCCAGACCAGGGCACCAAGAGTGGTGAACAAAGCGAATTGCCCTATGTTCATCCTTGAGATTCCTGCGGGAATCGAAATGAGCTGACGGATGGCGGGAATCAACCTTCCGATAAATGTGGAAATCGCGCCATGCTTGTCGAAGTATTCTTCAGCCCTGACCACTTTCTCCTTGTTTATCATCAGCATGTGTCCCACGCGGCTCTCAGCAAAGCTATAGACCACGGGGCGGCCTATCCATAGAGCAAGATAATAATTGATGAAAGCCCCACAGAGGGCGCCAAGGGTAGCCATCAGCACCACCACAAATATATTCATGTCTGCCCCTGCCCCGGTGTTGGTGCAAGCGAGATAGGCAGCCGGAGGCACAACCACCTCCGAAGGAAACGGAATGAACGAACTTTCAATGACCATGAATACGAACACAAACAAATAGTTGGCATTCTCCACAAACCATTGGAAGAATTGGCTGGCATCAAATATTGCCACTGGTATTAAGTCAAGCATATATATTAAAATTAGTCGTTTGTTTAGAAACTCATCCTTAGAAATTGCCGGAACCGAAACACATTCCTAAAGTAGGCCCGTAGCCTCAAGCATCTTTCTATAGAACGCGGCTTTATCTTCAAGTCTCATCGGATAAGCCCTCGAAGTTGACGGCATTCTCCAATGCCGGAATTGGGCCATTCGGCCGTCGGCAAGCGGAAGCACGCAATCCCTGAATTCGCCCACCTTAGGAACGTCGGTCGACGTAAGCATTGCCACTATTCCTGCCGCTTTCTCTCCCGTCGTGGCCACTGCCCGGCATTCCGGCAACTCCGACAATGTGGCGGCAAGGTCGATGGGCTTATCGATTCTCAGCCATTTGTCGGAAGCATTGTCTTTAGTGCGGACCACCTCTTTTCCGGTGTCGCTCAAAGCGATTCCCTTCTCTTGCAGGAGGCCGACAATTTCATCCTTGTGGAATGTCTTGCGCGGAGCGTCGACAAAATGGTCTTTGTCGCCAAAATATATCAGCCCGAATATGCGCCACATGTCGTTGATGAAATTGGGATAATAGAAATCCATCGACCATCTGTTGCGCTTCGGGGGGAATGTCCCGCACATCAAGAGACGCGCATTGGCTGGCAGGAAAGGCTGCAGAGGATGAAATTCCGTGTCCATAGGCTTCTTGGGATTATCGGCAATCAGCATTTCAATGCGGCAACGACGCTGTCGGCAAGCTTGCAGATTTCCTCCTTCACCGAGGCGTCGATACTTTGCTTCATGACCAGAGAATAGACCGGGGTAAGCTTCATCTTCTCCGCATATTCATTGAGTTTTGCCCCGGCGGCTGAAGCCCAAGTGAAGGAGCCGAATGTGGCAAGCACCTTGTTCTTTATCTCGCGGGTCTCCATGGCTATCATGAATTGCTCCACGGGCGGAAATATGTGCATGGAATACGTCGGCGACCCGACAATGATTCCCTCATAGCGGAATGCGTCATTGATCATGTCGCTAAGATTGTCGTGTGAGGCATTGTGAATCTTGATATTCCTGACCCCCCTTGCTGAGAGCTGACGACCGATTTCCTCTGCCACTTCCGCCGTGTTGCCATACATCGTGCCATAGATAATTGTCACTCCGGGTTCGCTTTTGTATTGGGCAAGCCTGGAATATATATCGACGACCTCGCTTATCCTTTCATGCCATACAGGGCCATGAGTGGAGCATATATAGTCGATTTCGAGTCCTTGAAGCTTTGCAATGGCTTTTTCCACGAATCTTCCATACTTGCCGACAATGTTGGAATAGTATCTATACATTTCATCGCGATACCATCCCGTCTCCATTTCGGAGTCGATTACGCCACCGTTGAGAGCGCCGAACGTGCCGAACGCGTCGCCGGAAAAGAGGACTCGGTCTTCCACCACATAGGTCATCATAGTTTCCGGCCAGTGCACCATCGGAGTCATATGGAATCTGAGGGTCTTTCCACCCAAATCTATCTCCGTGCCCTCAGCTATCTCCATGAGTCGGTCATCGGGGATATGATAGAATCCCCTGACCATGCCCAATGTCTGCTTGTTGCCGACAATCTTGGCATCCATATATTCCTCAAGAATATATGGGATAGATCCTGAATGGTCGGGCTCCATATGATTGATTACGACGTAGTCTATCCGAGCGTCGCCAATAAGGTCGTGTATTCCTCTGACATAATCAGTCAAAGTGCTTATTTCCACAGTGTCGATTAAAGCATTTTTCTCGGTTCCCCTGACAATGTAGGAGTTGTAGCTGACTCCGTTGGGCAAAGGCCATAGAGCCTCGAATCTGTCTGTCACTCTGTCGTTGACTCCTGCATAAAGGATTCCGGGGATAATTTCGCGGATATTCATTCTTTTCCTTCGTTTTATTCTTTTTTCTCTATGTCAGCCGGGAAGGATACATTCAGAAATCTCTGTATCCTCAGACTTCAATACTGGTACTGAAATCCTGCTGTCATGACTATCTCTAATCAGAATGCAAAATTAGGCAAAAATCGTGGTATTTCTTCAGTAAGGACAATAAAAAACAAGGCCTAAGCCTTGTTTTTTCAATGTAGCCGCGTTTGCGGCCATATGTCATTTCATATAATCCTGAGGCGAGACCTATCAATAATTCTTGGCGTTGACTTCGAAATAGCTTTGGGAATGGAAGCAGACAGGACAAACCTCTGGAGCTTCCGTGCCGACACATATATGACCGCAATTACGGCACTCCCAAATCGTCACGCCACTTTTGCGGAACACTTCGTGCGACTCCACATTCTGCAACAATGCGCGGTAACGCTCCTCATGATGTTTCTCAATGGCAGCGACACCCCTGAATTGCTCTGCAAGGCTATGGAAGCCCTCCTCTTCGGCCTCACGTGCGAATCGGTCGTACATGTCGGTCCATTCGTAGTTCTCCCCTTCGGCGGCATGCTGAAGATTGACGGCCGTATCTTTGCTGACCCCTCCAAGAGCCTTGCACCAAAGCTCGGCATGTTCTTTTTCATTGTCTGCCGTCTTGAGAAACAGGGCAGCAATCTGCTCATAGCCGTTTTTACGGGCCACGGAAGCGAAATACGTATATTTGTTGCGGGCCATGCTCTCTCCGGCGAATGCTTCCTGAAGGTTGCGCTCTGTCTTCGTTCCGGAATATTGGTTGGTAGGTTGGTCGGCAACATTGTCGGTGATCTCCACTTTCTCAAAATCGGATGCGGGATGCTTGCACACGGGGCATATGAAATCAGCGGGAAGCTCATCTCCTGAGTATTCATACCCACAGACCTTGCAACGCCATACCGTATGACCCTTTTCACTGGATGAAGCAGGCGCGGGTGCGGACTTGATATGCTCCTGATAGTAGGAATACGTAGCGGAAGGCACGTCGTTAATGGTCTTCATTTCCGTCACTTCTCCGATAAACATCATATGGGAGCCGAGGTCGACCGTGCGGGTCACTTTTACGCTGATATAGGCATTCGTGCCGTCGGTCACTGCAAGAGTGCCATTGTCCACTCTTTTGCATTGCTCATAGTCGCAGAATTTATCCACTTTATGACCCGATTGGAATCCGAAATGTTTGAAGAGGGAGAAATCAGCTTTTTGGCTTATGATTGAAGCCGTAAAAATCTTGGATTTCTCAATAAGTTCACAAGTCAGTTCATCCTTTGACAGACTTACGCAAACTTGCACAGGAGAGGAAGTCACCTGTGCGAAAGTGTTGGAAATACAACCGTTGTCGCGGTCCTCACACTTTGTTGTTATGACAAATAACCCGTAAGGGATTTTGAACATCGTATTTTCCATATTTATAATTATTTGATTTCACTAAGTCCTACAAAAATATGCGTCAAGCTATTCAAATAAGGCTTAATGGTGATTATTCTCATGCTTTGTCTTTACATTTATACAACAATCCCCGATTCAATAAGTTTGTTTATAAGAGCCGAGTTAAATCCTTTTCATGATACTCGTGGAAATCTTATTCTCCATCAACGGAATCATATCGCCATTGCCCCGCCGTAGGGATAGTACGCCAGCGACTGTTCCACGGCCCCTGTCGTGCCGTTGACCACTGCGCGGACGTTGCCGAACATTATCCTCCAGTAAACAACCATTAACATTGCCATAGATGTTACTACCAATAAATTGATAGTGACAATGTTGCGAGAATTAATTTTCAAAATATGGTAGAAATATAAGTATGGGGATTTCTAAGTACAGCACAGACTACAGCTTAATCTATCAAGAAAGTCGAATTGAGAAAACCAATCATTATTTCACCATGTTTTTGAGCGGTTTCATTAGTCCATCCATCAGGATTGCCTTTGGCATCAAGATACATCCTGAGTAATTTTAAGCTTTGGAGTGCCTTATTTCGTACTTGGGATTCAACTCGTGAGAATTTTACATGAACATCCTCATTACTTTGTTGAGAATTGAAACTTTGAGAAATCATAGCAAGGTTCCCAAAAGAGTCTATGTCCCTTCTTGACCACTCATCATTATTGGATTGGTTTTGCGGATGCAAATGTTCTATTGAACGATTTGCCCGGAAAACATAATCTAAAACGGATTGATGATATTCCTTTGGATATGAAATAAGAACACCGGACTCATCTTCAGTTTCCTTCGGTAGAATTTCATGTTCCCAAAGATAATAATCCAATCTCCAAAACCAGTAGCGATCAATTGTATCATAGGTCATCTTATCCTTTGCAACCGGATGACTATGCTGATTATTATCCCATTTTTTAAGATGGGATAAAATCGACTCCGTTGATTTATGCTTATCCCCATCGTTCAGGAATTTCAGCAATTCCTTTACCCACTTATAATAAGGTGTGGATACATATAGCATGGCCTCATATTGCATTAGGCAATCATGGGACACACTTTCGTTTTCGTTGTGATATGTCAAAGAATATCGACTGTCCAGTCCATCTACTTTTCGGCGAATTACGAAACAATCAAGTGCTATTCTCAGTTTGAGAAGACGTTCGTAAAATCCTTGGACGTCGTTCTTTGTCAAGGACTCGCTGAATATTTCGGTAAGTTTGTCGGTCTTATAAAAAGACCAATCTCCTTCTTTGTTCTTGTATATATCAAGAGTGAGCAACAAAAACTCCGGGAAGGTTATGACACTTCGTTCATTATTATCGCTAAACGGGTTGTTAAAATCTTCAGCTTTTACATCTATTTCAGCGATAGTTGGATATGACCCCGATGTTCTCTCTGTAAGTGAAGATGAGTCATAATCTAATATCTTATACAGAGCATCCTTTGTGCCAAGATTAAACAAGGACTCATATTCTTTAGAATACGCATATAGCCCCACATCTTCTTTCTTTTGAGTCAATTTCGACCAACTGTTCGCAAGATGACGGGCTTGTGGTTCAGATGAGATGTATCGCAAATGATGAGCCTTTAACAGATCGTAATCTGACAACTTCACACCTTTTGAGTTGGCATTTGAGAAAAACGTATATGCTAAATCAAGGTTATTACCTTTGATTACAATTACAGAAAATTTTAACGATTTTAAGATTGTATCCAGAAGTTGATTGCTTCGCAAATCACGTATTAAAGTTGTAAGCACAGCCTTACAGTTTCGCACATGCTTTATTGCGTCGCTATCCTTAAATCTTTGATTTAACAATGGGATATTTCCGGTATGACCAAGCCCCCAAAGAATGAGAGAAAGTGTTACAAGTCGTTGTTGTCCATCAACAATTTCATAAGACCCGTTACGGTCTTGCAGAATCAAGGTTCCCAGATGATAAGGCGAGTTTGGATGTATTTCTTTAAGGCTCTCCCATAAGGATTCTATCTGCTTATTCTCCCAACAATAAATACGTTGATAATCTGGTATGGATAACGGAAGATCAAAGACATCTGTTATTCCCATATTTTGTATAGAAACTCTTTCCTCAGATAAGGAACGGTATTCGGGAGTGGCGACGTCATATACGCCTTTCAGTTCTCTGAAGGTTGTATTCTTAGAGAAAATATTGACGATATTTTCATCAAAGATTTCAACGATGCGCACCAGTTTTGCTATAAGATCTTTTGTCCCATTAACTTCCTCTCTTATAATGCAGCTGATGCAGTCAGAGTCAGGAGCCAACCATTTGATTTCGCTTTCAAACTCTTTGACGCTCAACTTCAGTTCACGAACCTGTCGCGCGTATTTTTTACCGGTATATTCTCCTTCCAAATGTAGGCAAACATAACCTCCATAGTATTCATAATGAATCCAAACAGTATCTAAGGATGTGTATATTTGAATCCATTTGAAGTATTGCCTCTTATTATACCAATCCGGCATAATTTTTACCCATTCGCGTGAAGGTTGTATTTCAGCGGATGGTTGTATTTTGGCTCAAGCCGAAAACCCGGTGCATGAATTTTGAGAAAAGTGTTAAATTTGTGGCATGAAAACCGCAGATGCAATATGGATGTGCCTCCCTGAAGGGCTGGACGAGCTATTTGAGATGGTGCGCTTCGAGCGCACGGAACAGTCTTATGACATATGGCTTGACGAAAAGAAGAAACTGTCTGATGAAGACTATCGTAATCCAAATATCGTAGCGCGAGGCTATACGGATTACGTTACGATACAGGACTATCCGATGCGCGGACGGCCTGTGTTTCTTCACATGCGCAAGAACAAGTGGTGGGACAAGCAGACCAACGAAATCTTCAGCTACAATCTCGAGCTTCCCAACGATGAAGGAACACGACTCAGTGCCGAGTTCGTGGCTTTTTTAAAAGACGAAGGTGGAGACGACAGCCCTGTCGATTAAACAGATAGCGCAGAGGTACTGCGTCAACGGCAAACATTTTGCCGACTTGTACCGCAATAAGATAAGCGGTTACGCCGACTGGTGCGAACAGGAGCTTGGCTGTGGGTTCTATTTCAACGCCGATAATATCGGCCCTTACATGAGCCTTGACGAGACGTGTCTGAGCAACGGCGAGGTATGGACGTTCCTGACCAACAAGGACGGCCACGGAGGCAAGGGAACACTTGCGGCAGCCATTCCCGGCACAAAGAGTGACGAGATCATATCAATCCTCGTCAGTGCGATGGGACGCTCCGTCAGACGCAGGGTCAAGGAAGTGACCTGCGATCTTTCGCCATCAATGATGCTCATAGCCGCGGAAGTGTTTTACAACGCCCATGTGGTCAACGACCGTTTTCATGTCCAACAGGTCTATAATGAGGCCGTTGACGAAATCCGTATTGATATTCGCCGTCAGCTTATCGCAGAGGAAAACAACCGCGACAAGTCCGAACCGCCGGTAACGTACTCCAACGGAGAGACCATGCGCCAGATACTGGCCCGCAGCAAACACACCCTGATGATGGCACAGAACAAATGGACTGACATACAGCGCCATCGCGCCAACATACTGTTCAAATACTATCCAATATTGAAGGCTGCATACAGCCTTGCGATGGAGCTGCGCAAGATTTTCAATGCTAAAATCTCACCGACAAAAGCCATGGGGCGGATGAACAAGTGGTATGAAAAGGTAATGGCTCTTGGTAACAACAACTTCCGCTCGGTAATCAAAACATTCAGGAACCACGCTCCAACCATCCTGAACTACTTCCGCCGTCGTGCGACCAATGCCTCCGCCGAGGCATTCAACTCTAAAGTCAAAATCTTTCGCTCACAAATGCGTGGTGTCCGAGACCGAGACTTCTTCATCTTCCGACTGGTCAAACTCTACGCCTAAAAATTTAACACTTCTAATTGCCCAATTTAACATATGCACCGTGCTTTCGGCTTGACCCTGTATTTTCACTATATTCCTCTTTAATTCTTCTGCAAGAGGTGGATAGATATTCGGATTCATATCTTATAGATGCGTAGCAGCCCAGCGGAAATCATAAGCTGCGATTATTACGTCAGCTATTGTCTCGATAATGGCTTTATCGGAAAACAGAGACTCACTTTTAAGGTTTATCCAATATGATACGTTCGCAGAAACGTGGTCGGGCATCCAACCTTGATCAATTCGTAATTTCATCTCTTGGGAGAAACTATTGAAATATGTACCAAGTCCGGATTCCGGATATGTACGTCCTTCAAAATAATACACATCTTTCAGGAGGGGAGAAACGCAACGATCAATGGCCGTCATAGCATCATTTACTTTTGAGTCAGATGCTATTTCATCGAAAGTTTTTCCCATTAGACGTTGTGGACGTCGTGCACTGGTGGCAAGAATAATTTCGCAGGCGATTTTATCCTTTGCCACTCTAGGACGGAAGATTACCTCCAAAGACTTATCATCAGGATAAAAAACATAGAATCCCCCATTACCGGTGTTTCGTTTCTGTTGGATTTTGGAAATATCAGGACGCTTTGATTTGATTAACGATGAAACACAACGATGAAGCGTGTCAATAAGACGTTTCTGATTGACCTCCGATTCTGCAACAGGTTCGCTAATTCCGGTAACTGAAGACTTGTCAATTATGGATCGGATATTTTTCTCTATATCAGAGTTTCCACCATTACTGTCAATATCTACTGTTGATTGAATCAGATACAGCAGATTGCGAATGTCATTGTGGCGTTGAGAGAGATAACTATCTTCCGCACAGACCGCTTCAAGAATATCCTCCCAACCGAGATTTTCTTCATCCTCGTTTTGAATGTGGAGGTTCATTCTTGTGCTTATTGCAGAATCCCATTTTAAGAAGTTAGGCATTAATGCCAACATCTTGTATATTTTGGGATAGCAAACCTGTATAGCGACGATAGCAAAGTTAGCGATGCGTCCTGCAAGAGTATTGACAAAGTCGTTTTTGTCTTCTTTCCCACATTGTGAAATGCAAGAAAGAAGTGAAAGTGTGTTTATTAGCCGTTTTATCGAACGTGGATTCTTGCCCACTGAGAATTCGACAATCTCTTGAAAGGGCTTTCTAAGCCTGTCATCACCTTTTTCAACACCGGTAATATAGCCGATATTGACAAGCGAATCAAGCACAAAATCCATAGGGCGGTAGCTGTTCACCGGTAGAGAAAATGGCACTTGTATGATCTTATCAAAGAAAGAACGAAATTCGCGCTCATTTTTATCTGTCAGTTTGCCGAACTTAGGTTCGAGTCCCTTGACTACTACCTCATAATCAATTGCAAGAACGAATATGCAGTCGTTGATGCAGAATATATTCTTCAGCAGTTCGAGTATTTCAACAGCGACCGGAGGATTAAGACGGTCAAGATCATCCACGAAAACAATTACGCCTCGTTTATTGGCTTCAGAGATGTTTTTCTGGACAGCCACTTCTAATTCGCTCTTCAGTTCTGCCAACGAGGCTGTATCAATTTCATCATTTGCCGTAGCTAACTCTGTGGGAACATTAAGGACTTCAACAGCAACGTTTACACCTGGAATCATCTTTATTGCCTCACGACCTCCTCGGTACAATCCTTTCAATAGCTTTGATACCTTCTTTTTGGTTTCACCGCTATTGTGAGTGAGTTCACGAACAAGCTGTGACAGGATTTTATATACTGTGACTTCCGGCGAAGACATCATGGAATACTCCCATGTGTTTATTTCAATCCCGATGAATTTTGATTCTGAGCCTGAACAGAGAGCTCGTTCCAATCTGGTCATCAAGGATGTCTTGCCACTTCCCCATTCACCTTGAAGTGCTATGGTTATTGGCGCGTCGGATTGCTCAATGAATCTTATCAGACCATTGACATATCGTTCTGTCCCGAAATCGTTCCGCTCCTCGCTAAAAGGGATATCGGAAAGGGATGTTTTGTTGTCTTTTTGCATAGAAAATTACATAGCTGGTGAATGTTTGCCCTTGCATGATCCATTTGGGTGGCGAGGACAGCTGTTAAGTGTCAAAGTATTGAGGGATGAAAACTCACGGCTGACGCATCTTAATTTTTTACAAAATCAAAACTTTTTAAGGCATAAAGTAGATAGTCGTTGTCCCATCCGGCTCTCTTCCTATGGCCTTTTACCCCCATCGAGGATACCTTTGCGTTCTTGATTATATTCAATCCAATGCGGTTAAGCAGAGAAAAATTCTGAGCGGCATTATCCTTTTGTTTACGCGAGGCATCATCGCCGAAAGCGACATCCAATGTCCAGTGCAGTTGATTCTCAACGCTCCAGTGTGTCCTTATCGAATGATTAATATATTGAGCGTCAGCTTCAAGGCTCGACAGGTAATATCTGGTCTCCTTATGGATCTGCCCTGACTTCACATCGCGTGTCCGGGATTCTATTTTCACGATGCTTTTAAGACCTGCCCATTTGTCTTTGTCGATAATGTTGTCGAGGTTTGTTATGACCGAACAGGTTCTTGTCTCCTCCCGTCCATGAGCCTTGCCCTCCATGGTGTGATCCGATGAAGGCTTAATATATGTGAAAGAACCGCTGACACGGTCGAGCATTTCAGGCTGATTCCCCTTCAAAGCGAGGATATAATCGGCTCCGCGCTCTATTATTGTCCTGGCAATCTCCGTCTGGCAGCCCATGGCATCGATCGTGACTATGCAGTTCTTTAGCTCAAGGATGCGCAGCAGCCTGGGTATGGCTGTAATCTCGTTGCTCTTTCCGGCGACCTTTTCCTGCGCGAGCAACAGGTTGTTGGCCGATGCCCACGCGCTTACAAGGTGGGTGTATGTGCCGGTGCCGTCATCGCTGCTCCCGCGCATACATTTGCCGTCTATGGCAACCACTTCGCCGTCCGTCAATTCTGCTATGCTCCTGGTCCATGCGACAAAGGAACCGTTCAATTCCTTGGGATCCAACATGCTGATTACCCGGTTGAAAGTGTCGTGCGACGGTATCCCGTTAGGCAGGTGGAGGAATTTCTCAAGCCAGTCAATCTTGGCGTTGCCGTAGTCCTCTATCTCATTCCAGCCTTCAGCTCCGCAGATGACTGCGCAAAGCGATATAAACAGGATGGATTCAAGACTGTGTTTTTGCGTCCGAAGGACTCTGGGATCTGTCACTGAAGAGAAGAATGCTATTGGGGTATTGGTGTTCGTCATATCTCAACAACGGATATAGACCGATTTAAATTGGACAATAGCCGTTAAGTTTATTTAAGATGCGTCTGCCCTGGATGAAAACTGCTGTCCACAGTATTTACATGTATATTTACTTTTGACACCTCCAATGAAAGGTTTATGTTTCCCTTTGCAAGACCCGTTTGGGTGACGAGGGCAGCTATTGAGTGTCAACGTATTGAGTGATGTAAACTCCTGCCCGCAGTACTCACAAATATACTTAGACTGTTCAGGGCCTTCATAAAGTTTATGTTTTCCTTTACAAGAACCATTTGGATGCCGAGGACAACTGTTCAATGTTAATGTCTGAACACTTGAAAACTTCTGCCCGCAATATTCGCAATAATAGTTTGCCATGAAATAGTTGAAGTTTATATCGCTTCCGACTAACGGGCTTCAGCTTACCAGTGTGTCAAAAAAAAGGACACAATACTCTTTTGTCCGTACCTCTTCGGTTTGGCTCTAGTAAACCCATTGGATCAAGAATTAGAAAAAGCAGCCTGTGTACTTATATGAGGACGCAAAAGGCAAGCTTTGACCTTTTCTTCGGCCCATTGTTAGATTTACCAGATTTAACTGAATCGAGTTTTGGTCATTGCATATCGATGCAATTAGATATGTAACGTTTTACTCTCTGTCTTAAATCGTTCAATATTTCGCTTAGATTGCAAATTTACGAATATTTTTTGATATTGAGAGCATGTTGCATAACATAAATACAGGTTTTTCATGGCGCAAAGATAGTGAATAGGTGGCTCAGATTGTGATACAGCAAACATTATATGACAATAAAATTTGGAGATAGCAGATTTGAGTAATCAGCGTTCATTATAGCTCCAGTGCAGAAGTCACCGGGAGTAAAATTATTCAACTCCTCTCAGTTTCTCTGTCGGGAATGAGGCGAAATCACGTTGATGATTCAACTTTTCAAATCCCTTTTACCCTGTTCAGAAAGTCGTTCCATATCGGAATCTGCGAAAAGATAATTGGCCTCTTTAACCCAATGCGCATTGGCAACGCACATTATAGTTTCAGTCATATTGCAACCGGTGCCACCAATTGCAAGAATCATTGCCTTACTCATTGTTTGTATCGTTGAAAAATTTTTACTCGATTTTAAAGTGCAAAGTCAGTTACACGGTGTCCCAAATCAGGCCTCATGAATATCTAATATCTCGCTAAGGCCTTTAATGGATGTTAAATCTCATGCTTTTGTCCTGAAAAAAAATTTTTTTTTGGAAAAATATTGGTTTTTCAAGAGCTGAAGATTATCAAAAAGGGTCGCACATGGGCGAAATGGACACATTTGCTCGGCTCGGAGGACTGAGGAGTTTCATATCACGTAAAAAATGAGTAATTTTGCACTCTGAATTCCACACAAAAGCTGAGGATCTGTCAAAATTCTTTTTCCGAATGCCTTCTCCTTGGCCACAATGCGGGGTTCACAACCCAAATCGACTTTGATATAATTTCTGAATGAAAACCTCTTTAATAACAATCCTTTTGCTGGTCATATCCAATGTCTTTATGACAATCGCCTGGTATGGCCATCTGAAGCTACAGAACTCCGGCATATCAAAAAACTGGCCTCTGATAGCGGTCATAGCATCATCGTGGGGCGTGGCTTTTCTCGAATATTGCTTCATGGTGCCCGCCAACAGAATGGGGTTTCAAGGCAATGGCGGACCGTTTACGCTTTTCCAACTGAAAATACTGCAGGAGGTCATTACCCTGACGGTGTTCACTGTCTTGGCAATGTATTTCTTCTCTGGAGAAAAATTGCACTGGAATAATGTGGCCGCTTTTCTATGCCTGATCGGAGCCGTATGCTTCACGTTTCTTCCCAAAAACTAAGAAACTGTTTAAATTTGATTCAATAAAATTTTTATGGCAGCCAAATCAATCATTTCTTCAGCGACCTCGGTTGATTCTTCATAATTGCGAGAAAGGCGACGGAACCAGTCAAGCCATGAGAAAGTTCTCTCGACCACCCATCTGAGAGGTTTCGGTATGAATCCCCTAGTCCCGTTTGGAGTATTGGAAACCTCAAGGCTGATTGCAAAATCTTTTTCAATATCTTTAGCAATCTCCCCTCGGTAACCCCGGTCAACAAGAACCTTTTCAAGCCGTTCCCACTCTCTGTCTGCTGCATTACACAATGGGTGAGCCTGATGGGAATCATGAACCGATGCACTGCATACTGTCCGGGCAAGAATAAAGCCATTGCGGTCTACCACGATGTTACGTTTGATGCCCTTGACCTTCTTGTTTGCGTCAAATCCATTGTCACTCTTGCGGTTGCCCCATTTAACGCTTTGGGCGTCCAATGCTCCTACAGAGGGACTTTCTGATTGATTTCGTTTCTTCCTCACCTTTCGTACAAGTTTGTTGAGCAAATGTTCGATTCTACCTTCTTTGGACCACTTTCGGAAGTAATAGTACACCAATTGCCACTTGGGATAATCGTGCGGAAGCATCCTCCACTGACATCCTGTGACCAGTAGGTATAATACCGCTTCGAATAGGCTCCGTAGTGAATTTTTACGTTTGCGACAATCATTTTCGAAGAATACTTTGTTTATATAAGACCATTGACCCTCGGTCAAAAGTGTCTGATAGAGATTGATTCTATGCATATGAACAATGTTTTTTCTCCTTCAACACTTTGGCTGAGGGTTTGTTATGCCCTATAACATTTTTTTAATTCTAATTTTAAACAGTTTCTAAGAGTTATGAACATACATTTCGCTCCGGTGCAGGGACACACCGATGCACCCTACCGACATTTCCACGCTTTTTGCTACGAGGGAATCAACACCTATTACACTCCCTTCATACGTCTTGAACGCAATGAACTACGCAACCGCGACCGCAAGGATTTCACTTCGAGCCTGAACGGCAACTGCAATCTCAGGCCTCAAATCATTTTCAGGAATGCAGAGGAGCTCAATTCCTTGACCACCATTCTCAAAGGGGATGGCGTCAGCGCAATAGACTTAAACATGGGTTGCCCGTTCCCGCTACAGACGGGACACGGACGAGGAGCGGCAACCCTCTCCAACCATCAACTTGTGGACGCCGTCGGGAATGTCATCTCCTCTTCACCCGAGATTGATTTTTCTGTCAAGATAAGGCTTGGATTTAATTCCCCGGATGAATGGCAATATCTTTTAAAGACACTGAACAATCTAAGAATCTCACACATTGCGGTCCATCCGAGAATCGCACGCCAACAATATTCCGGCGACTTATATCTTGACCAATTCAAGGCGATTTTGCAAGAAAGCAAAAATCCCGTGATATTCAACGGCGACATCAAGAGCCTTGAGGATGCAGACCGAATCAAGAACCTTTTCCCCGACATTGCCGGCATAATGATAGGCAGAGGAATAATAGGACGCCCATCGCTTGCCGAGGAGCTCAGGCAAGGGAGGGAATGGGACCGCGCACAACGCATTGAAAAGATGCTCGAATTCCATCGCCTGCTTCTATCCCATTATGAGGAGACGCTTTGCGGAGACTCACAGCTGATCTCCAAAATCAAGCCATTCTGGGAGTATGCCGAAGATGAAATCAAGCGCAAGGCATGGAAGGCAATCAAGAAAGCTTCGAATATCGCCAAATATCATTCGGCTGTAGCCATGATAGATTGACAAAATCTCTGGAGAGCATTCCCCATCATTCAAAATTTAACAATAGATGAAAATATTAATCCTCGCAGCCATGGACAAAGAGCTGCAACTGATCACCTCGATACTTGGATCGGCCACCGCGCAGACCTTTGAGGGCATTACCATACATTTCGGGAAAATAGGCCGCCATGAGGTCTACGTGGCAAAATGCGGAATCGGGAAAGTGAATTCCGCCCTGTCGACGTATAAGCTACTGAAAGCCATATCGCCGGAAATGGTGATCAATTCAGGCGTGGCAGGAGGTGCGGGACTACCCATCGGAAACATACTTTTGGCCGACAGGGTGGCATATTCCGACGTGTGGTGCGGACCTGGCACACAATATGGAGAAGCCGACGGGTATCCCCTATTCTTTCAAACTTCATCGAAAGTCTTGGCATTGAAAGAAAACGGATGTCTCTCTGACGCAGTCAGAACAGGACTTATCTGCACTTCCGACAAATTTATTTCCACAGCCGACGAAATAAAATTCATAAGAAGCCATTTCCCGGACGTGTGCGCGGTCGATATGGAATCCGCCTCGATTGGCCAGACCTGCATAATGGAGGGAGTGGACTTCAGCATCGTCAGGGTGGTCAGCGACACTCCGGGAGAGGGGGAGAATACCAGTCAATATAATGATTTCTGGACAGACGCGCCCCTGAAGACCTTCTCCACCGTGCGCACCATCATCGAAAATCTCTGAAATCATGCGGGCGACAATCGGAAAATCCCAACTAAAGACCCTCATGCTTCCGATAGCAATGGTGGGCGGAGCATTGTTTGCACCTTGGATGGGGTATCTGACCTTTCTTTCTCCCTACCTGATTTTCACGATGCTTTTCATCACGTATTGCAAACTGAAAATATCTGATTTCAGACCCAACAAATTTGAAGCTACGCTTCTTTGCGTGCAAATGTCGATGGCAGCCGCGGCTTATGGTCTCACATTTTTCTGGAACCGTACGCTTGCCGAAGGGGTCTTCATATGTTTTTTCATCCCCACGGCCACAGCCGCCCCTGTCATAACGGCCATGCTCGGAGGCAGCATTTCAAGAGTGGCCACCTATAGCCTGATGTGCAATGCAGTAGTGGCAGTCGCCGGGCCAATCGTACTCGCAGCTGTAGGGGAGCATGAAGAGATGACTTTTTTTCAATCCTCCAGACTTATAATGTCGCAGGTCTTCCCTCTAATTGTCATGCCTTTGGCATTGGCACTTGCCCTAAGATACTTCGTCCCGAAGTTGCATTCCAAGATCGCAGGGATGCAGCAACTTTCCTTTTATCTATGGGCAGTATCCCTATTCATTGTAGTCGGAAGTTGCGTGAGCTTTTCAATCAACAACTGGACTCCGGATTCTACGGTCACGATGGTGCTTCTCGCCTTAGGGGCATTGGGAGCATGCTTGCTACAGTTTAAGGCGGGACGCATGATAGGCGGACGGTTTGGCGACAGAGTCTCGGGCGGACAGGGACTCGGGCAAAAGAACACAGTGCTTGCCGTCTGGCTGTCGCTTGCCTATCTTAATCCATTGGCTTCTATCGCGCCAGCGGCATACGTGGCATGGCAAAACAGCATAAATTCATGGCAGCTTATGCGACATGAGCGCAACAACCGTCAAAAAAAACGCTGAATGAATTCATTCAGCGTTTTTTATAAGACAACTGTCAGGCATTGCCATCAGTAGAAGACTGCGTTTGTTTCGGTTTCTCGCCGGATGGTTTAGGGCTCTTTTTATGTCGGTGATAGCCACGTTTATCCTTTGGCCTGCTATCGGCAGACTTTTTATACTGACGGGTATTACGCCGCCCGCTGCTTCTTCCTCCGCTTTGTGCCCCACCCTTTCTTGCTGCTGCTCCATAGGAGGGAGTTTCACCAAGATTTTCAGGCACCTCAAGTTTCTCCACTTCCTTCTCCAGAAGTTTCTCTATATTTCTGAATCTTGACCTTTCCTTTTCGCTTATAAACGTATAAGCGCTTCCTTCCTTGTCAGCCCTTGCCGTACGCCCAATCCTATGAACATAATCCTCGGCTTCGTGAGGCACGTCATAGTTGATGACCGTCTCTATATTGTCGATGTCAATTCCCCTGGAGATTATATCCGTGGCGACGACCACATTTATTTTGCCTGCCTTAAAATCCAGCATGACGTCTTCACGCTGATTCTGATCAAGGTCGGAATGCATTTCCGCCACCTTAATCTTGAATTTCTTCAAAGCCCTGGCGAGCTCCTTCACCTTCTGCTTCGACGACGAGAATATAATCACCCTGCTTGGAGGATTTTCCCTAAACAGGTTTTCAAGAATCGGAAGCTTCTGGGTCTCATAGCATACGTAGGCTCTTTGCTTTATCTTCTCGGCAGGCTTTGACACGGCTATCTTCACCTCCGCAGGATTGTTTAGAATCCGCTCGGCGAGTTGCTGTATCTTGGGAGGCATCGTTGCAGAGAAAAGAAGTGTCTGCCGCTCTTTCGGCAAGTGGCCAATAATCTGCATGATGTCGTCGATAAATCCCATGTCGAGCATTCTGTCGGCTTCATCAAGAATAAAGAACGAAACCTTGGAAAGGTCGACGTATCCCATGCTAAGATGAGCGAGCAACCTACCCGGGGTGGCGATCACCACGTCCGCCCCCATCTTCAGGCCTTTGCGCTGCTGATCATAGGTATGGCCATCGGTGCCTCCATATATAGCCATGCTGCTTACGGGCATGAAATAAGAGAAGCCCTGCATCTGGCGATCAATTTGCTGAGCGAGCTCTCGTGTCGGTGACATTACTACGCAGTTGACATGGTCTTGGGGATAATTGTCGTTGACGAGTCTCTCAATGACCGGCAAAAGATATGCCGCAGTTTTGCCCGTGCCTGTCTGAGCTACGGCGAGAAGGTCTCTTCCCTCCAGCACAGGGGGAATCGCAAGCTCTTGAATCGGAGTGCACTCATCGAAGTGCATGTCGTATAAGGCATCGAGCAAATCGTCGTTTGTCAGGATTTCATCAAATCTCATATCGTTTTTATTTATTTGCAAAATTAGGCAAAAAAATCCAATATTTCAATGACATTGGCAATTGAATCCACGGCTGACGCATCTTAATTTTTTACAAAATCAAAACTTTTTAAGGCATAAAGTAGATAGTCGTTGTCCCATCCGGCTCTCTTCCTATGGCCTTTTACCCCCATCGAGGATACCTTTGCGTTCTTGATTATATTCAATCCAATGCGGTTAAGCAGAGAAAAATTCTGAGCGGCATTATCCTTTTGTTTACGCGAGGCATCATCGCCGAAAGCGACATCCAATGTCCAGTGCAGTTGATTCTCAACGCTCCAGTGTGTCCTTATCGAATGATTAATATATTGAGCGTCAGCTTCAAGGCTCGACAGGTAATATCTGGTCTCCTTATGGATCTGCCCTGACTTCACATCGCGTGTCCGGGATTCTATTTTCACGATGCTTTTAAGACCTGCCCATTTGTCTTTGTCGATAATGTTGTCGAGGTTTGTTATGACCGAACAGGTTCTTGTCTCCTCCCGTCCATGAGCCTTGCCCTCCATGGTGTGATCCGATGAAGGCTTAATATATGTGAAAGAACCGCTGACACGGTCGAGCATTTCAGGCTGATTCCCCTTCAAAGCGAGGATATAATCGGCTCCGCGCTCTATTATTGTCCTGGCAATCTCCGTCTGGCAGCCCATGGCATCGATCGTGACTATGCAGTTCTTTAGCTCAAGGATGCGCAGCAGCCTGGGTATGGCTGTAATCTCGTTGCTCTTTCCGGCGACCTTTTCCTGCGCGAGCAACAGGTTGTTGGCCGATGCCCACGCGCTTACAAGGTGGGTGTATGTGCCGGTGCCGTCATCGCTGCTCCCGCGCATACATTTGCCGTCTATGGCAACCACTTCGCCGTCCGTCAATTCTGCTATGCTCCTGGTCCATGCGACAAAGGAACCGTTCAATTCCTTGGGATCCAACATGCTGATTACCCGGTTGAAAGTGTCGTGCGACGGTATCCCGTTAGGCAGGTGGAGGAATTTCTCAAGCCAGTCAATCTTGGCGTTGCCGTAGTCCTCTATCTCATTCCAGCCTTCAGCTCCGCAGATGACTGCGCAAAGCGATATAAACAGGATGGATTCAAGACTGTGTTTTTGCGTCCGAAGGACTCTGGGATCTGTCACTGAAGAGAAGAATGCTATTGGGGTATTGGTGTTCGTCATATCTCAACAACGGATATAGACCGATTTAAATTGGACAATAGCCGTTAAGTTTATTTAAGATGCGTCTGCCCTGCAATTGAATCCGCTGATTGCATATCCATCCGGGGCATACCAATGCATGACACCGGAGGGCACTCGACACTTTAATGAGAACATTCCAAAGACAATCTTCCCCAAAACCGTCAATAAAATTATAGCAGTATGCAAAATTTTAACATTTATTAATCACGTTATGAATCAACATATTATATGTTAATTAACCAAATTTTTCTTTTTTTTCAGCTGAATTAAAACATTTTCTTGCGCCGCCATGTTATATGAATGTAACCAACAAAAACAATGACAACATGAAATCTAACGAAACTTTCAAACAAAGGCTCATCGGACTACAGGGCAATCTTCTTAGCTTTGCCTACCAGTTGACCACAAATAAGGAAGAGGCACGCGATCTCTTGCAAGACACCACCCTGAAAGCTCTCGATAATGAAGGCAAATACGTTGACAACGTCAATTTCAAGGGCTGGATCTTCACGATCATGCGCAATATCTTCATCAACAATTACAGGCAGACAGTAAGGAAAGCCACCGTAATCGACCAGACCGAAGACCTCTACCACCTCAATATCTCCCAGGAATCAGGATTGACAACACCGGAGGGTTCTGTTGCTGTCAAGGAGATATCATCTGCTCTTGAAAGTTTCCCTGATGAATACCGCATACCCTTCAATATGTATGTGGCAGGCTACAAATACAATGAAATCGCGGAAAAAATAGGTCTGCCTCTCGGCACAGTAAAAAGCCGTATTTTCTTCGCTCGCAAAAGACTGCGCGAACAGCTTAAGGACTATCAATAATATAGTCTGAGGCATTGAAACGCCATGCGATAGATTTCGTTAGATTGACAGTTGTTTTGACAATATCATTTCGGCTCCACGCCAATGTTTCGAATATTAGATCCCTAAACGCTTAACTTATATTACTTAATCCCAAGGCCGGCTTTTCAGCCGGCCTTTACTTTTTATACGCTGCAAGCAGACATAATTTTTCATTGGTATTTCCGTTTAAATCAATATGAAAGACATCCTTAATTTTTTATCAGAGCTTAAGGCCAACAATTGTCGGGAATGGTTTAACGACAATAAAGAGAGGTATAACGCCGTGAAGAAAAGCGTGGAGTCGCTGACAGAGAATCTTCTGGCAATGATTTCCGGATTCGACAGCGAAGCGTCAGGCCTGCGTGTGGCAGATTGCACGTATCGCATCTATCGCGACACAAGATTCTCATCCGACAAAACTCCCTTCAAGACCCACATCGGAATTTTCATAAATCCTCCCAAGGGTAAGAAATCATTCCGGTCGGGCTACTATCTACATATCGAGCCTGGCAACTGTCTTTTCGCTGCAGGCAATATCGGACTGCCCTCCGGTATGCTTAAAGCCGTCAGACAAAGCATTTACGATGAGATAGAGGAATACCGCTCAATCGTGGAATCTGAAGACTTCAAAAAGACATTCCCTTCAATCGGAGAAAACATGCTTAAGACCGCCCCTAAAGGCTTTCCGAAAGACTGGGAATTTATCGATTATCTCAAGCCAAAGGATTTCTGCTGTTCTTGCCCGATTTCCGACAAGACGATGCTTTCTCCAAAACTTTTGAAAACGCTCGAACCCATCTACCGTCGGGCAAAGAGATATAATGATTTCATCAATTACGCAATAGATGATTTTGAAGAAAACATGAATGCAAAGGCTTGACTTTAGAGCCCCTTAGACAACACCACCCCTACAGCCCCGAAATTTTAAGGAACGCTTAGAGAAGTGCTCTTATGGGAAGTGCTCTTATGGCATCCATAAAAATCGCAACGAGGGTATGCACTCACATGAGCGCATACCCTCGTTGCGTGATGACAGTCTCACCAAGAGCTTTACTTCTGTCGGAATCAGTCCAGAGCATCATCCGTCCAATCCGTCTTCGACAAGATCCGGTAGTCTTTCATCATTTCCAGATATTTCTTTATTCCGACGGCTCCACCGATTATCCCTCCTACGATAGCTCCGATTTTGGCGCTTTCAAGATCCTCATATCCGACGAACAACAGAAGATAGAGAATCCCAATGGCAAAGGGAATAAGGACGAACATGCACTGATGATGCCTTTTCCGGCATTCAATAGCAGTCAGCGCCACTTCCCTGACCGACATCCTGCAAACATCAATTCCTTTCAATCTGCGATAGAGCCAGCTGTCGATTAAGCCGGTGGTCAGGAAATATGCCATCAAATACAACGTAATCCATATCCCCGCTGATTGAGGAAACAATCTGTTGCTGAGGAATAACAGCGAAAAGACCGTCATTCCGAACGATATATCGGCAAAACGCCTGTAATTGCCAAGCAATCTGTCGAGAGAGGTTTTCCTCGTCAAGTCTATCATCATGTCAGATTTAAAAGATCCGCCTACTCCCGTGGTTGAATCCCACGTCTTCTTTAAATAATCCAATTCCATGCTTTTAGAGGGGTTAATTGTGTCTGTACTTAATTCGTCAATATTCTTTTGCCGCCATTGAGGCAAGTTTCTCCTTTGCTCTTCTCAACTTCGTGGCCACAGTGTTACGATTGAAACCTGTCACTTCGGATATCTCATCATAACTCTGCCCGTCGAGCCACATCATGACGAGCGCTTTCTCAGGAGCCGAAAGCATAGATATCAGATGATGAAGTTGAGCAATCCGCTCAGCCCGCTCCGTGTCAATTTCGTCAGAGGGTTCTATTATCTTCTCAATCGACACCATATCCTGCGACTTCTTATTTCGCCGCCAATTCGAGACACACGTGTTGAGGCATACTCGATATATCCAGGTGGACCGTCGGCTCTCTTCCCGGAATTCACCGATTCCCCTCCATATATTAATGAGTATGTCCTGCCTCAAATCCTGATATTCCTCTTCAGAACAGGAATAATAGAAACATATCCTATGAATAAGTGAATCATTTTCCCTGACAATATCCTCGAAAGCCAATCTGTTGCTTCGCTCTGTTTTTCGGGAGCTAACAACCGAAGCCACTGCCAACATCCATTTCCTTATTCCTTGTCCAAGGGCAAAAGAAGGCAGGGATAGGGAGGGCATATAAAGTGAATTAATCATGTTGTTGAGTGAAATTTTGATAAAGAAACTGACTCCTTAGCAATGCCCGCTTTGATGTCGCTTCTTATTTCTTTGACGCACGCGGCATGGAGATAGTTTCAAGAATCTGTTTTTTCTCGGTATTCAAACTTAGAAGATAATGAAGACCTACATTCGTATGGCTTAATTGTCAGAATGAAAAATGTAACGAAATCCTTACCCCGCTTTTATCAATGTCGGGAGCATCGCGGTAGGTCAGTCGCCAGACATAATCCACTCTCAGAAACGTCAGTATGTTGTCGATTCCCACGCCGACTTCCATGTATGGGGTCTTGCCCATCGGACGCGATTTCGAGTCAACCGGAAAACGATAGATATTATTGTTCTTTTCCGGATTGTTTTTGTCAGACAAAGAGCCGATAAGACCCTTGAACGTCACGGCTTCCCTTATTTTAAGTTTTTTGAGCAGAGGGACACGATTGAAGAGAATTCCATTGCCAAAATACGTGAAATCGAGCGCCGCATACTGATCATTGGCAAACTCCATGGGGTTCATCAGCGAGTAGCTTTCGGGCTGGATGGTGTAGGAAAGGTTGGCATTAGGCCACATCAATGCGGGATAATACACACTGCTCCAAACTTTCCCCATTTTGAGGACAATATCAGTGTAGCCAAAAGCGGAGAGCCACAACCTTTTCCTTACAGACAATTCCGTGCGGTTGAGCGTAAAGTCGGCACCCAACATACCCTTGGGACCGTACTCATGCGACAACTGAAGGACCCAAGCATCCATGTTCAAGGGAAGACGCTGCGTCCGTCCCTGCACAAACTTTTCTCCCGGAGCCCATCTGAGCGTCAGGCAAGCAGAAGCTTGCCGATAGCTTGCATCGCTACGTCCGTCGGCAAACGTGAAGGGAAGCCAACGAGTGGCATACTGTGTCTCATGGTTCAGGGAAGCCTCCACCGAAAAATTATTCGGCAATTCAAGGATGTACCCAAGCTTTGCCAGACGGCGATACGTCACGAGAATACTCTCCTTTCTTTTAAGCGACAGGAAAACGTTGTCTTGCGACGTGAAAAGATAATGCTGCCCAATCATGTCGAGGTCGTAGGAATATGAGCAGTAGAATCCATGCCTTGGCCATTCATAGGAATGGTTTTTCTTTGGCTGAAAAGAATACTCCAAATCGGCTTTATATTTCCATTTCTTGTCTCGAGTGCCGTAAGCGACATAGCCCTTTGCAAATATGTGAGGATTCAATGCCGACATGGTCATACCTCCGATGCGGATTCTCAGACCCTCCACCGAGCCTCCGCTAAAGAGGGTGTTGACCGGACCAAGATCCACCGTGCTGGGCTTCCCAGTCTTTACGTATCCGCTTTCCATGAGCGCAAGCAGCTTCTCCCCCCAATATAATAATGGCACTTTCCTCATCTCTCCCATCATCTCCCCCATTCTCGACTCCGCCTCCGACAACGGAATCATCCTTTCCGACATCCAGAAATTAGAATTTCTTCCCCTTGCCTCTTCGAGCTCAAGACTGTTTCCAAGCTTGGAATAATAATCGCCAAGGTCAGTTCTTTTTTCATAGCTAAACTTATCATAGCTTGTCGTCTTCCTGACGTACATCTTAGGAGTGCCCGGGGCAATCTGCATCTCAAGGCATACGTCGTCGTAGGTCTTATGGCGGTTGCCGAGACTGTCTTTCATAAAACTTTGGCTGACGAAAATATTGTCGACATAGTTGACGTTGACAGCCTTGGGAGCCCGCATCGTCAGTTTCTTGACGAACATCGTAGTGTCGCCGACAGGGACATATATTTTTCCGTTGAAGCCCATTGATTCCGGATTGTGGGGGGCGAAACTCAATTCTATGCATTTGTCGTTGCCGATGTAGACAGTGTCGGCAAGATAATATTTATAGAAATCAGGTCCTATCTTTGAAAGAGGACTTACAAATCTGTTTTGAAGAAATACTATATCATTTCCATAGATATCTATTTCCCTAATTACATCTTCAAACATCAGCTGCATGTTTTCCTGGTTGAGCACCTCATCAAGACCTGCGCTACGATAGCCTCTTGTTATCTCCTTATCCGCCTCGGGATGCTTGCTCCGAATTCTTGTAGATACTTTTTCCTTGAATATCATGTCGAGAATCCTTTTTCCTGTCCAGGAAGAGGTGTCGACATAATTTTTCAGGAAATTACCTTTTTTGCCAAGGAATCCGGACTCAAAATCGCCATTGAAATCATTGAGGGCTATGACCGACTTCTCATATTTGTCGTAACTATAGAAAGGGCTGTTGGCGGGATCATGGTCTTTTGACGCTTCCCTGATTTTTCTGACAAAATCCACAGCCGGATTATTCTTCTTGGAATATTTTTCTTTTTTTGGCCTCACCACAATTTCCTGAAGATCGGTGGAAGCCGGCTCCATCATTATTCTTAGCTCATAATCATCAGCCGCAATTTCCAGTGGTCTGGATACATAACCCGTATATTCCACCCTCCATCTGTCGAGTTTCCGACTTTTAGGAATCCTGAAGCAGCCGTTTTCATCAGCCACCAGACTACGGTTTGGCCTATTCTCATTGATGATATTCGCAAATGGGAGAGATTCACCTGATAAGGAATCAACGACCTGACAGAAAATCATTCCGTCGGATAATGTAGAGGAGGCCTGGCCGGAAGCGAATGCCATGGATTGACTTGACAAGATCACCGACAAAAGCGCGAACAATAAGACAACACACCTTCTCAAGATGTGATTTGCTGCTGAACGTTTACTTGTGACTTGTCTTTGTTTCATTACAATTTTAAACAACTACGTTAGCCGGAATGTTACGACTCGGGATGATATAATATGATTTCCTGTTACATAACGAGCTTTTCCTTAAATTATTTCTGACAACGGGCAACATGATTGTTTTCGTTTATTCAAAATTACCCTTTTATAGCATATACCTCAGAGTGTTTTTGGGGAGGAGGGGGACCACGGCCCTTGGCCGTGGCACAGTAATGCCATCCGGCTGTTGTTTTCTGTTTTCCGTTGTCGGTTTTCTGTGGTCGGTTTTTGTTTGGTGTTTTGTTTTGAAAAAATTTGTTTTGTTTTGGAATTTTTTGTTCCGATTTTGTTTTTATGAGGAGGGGATTATAGTTTTATGGCTTTTGTAGCTTTTATAGCTTTTATGGGGAAGATGGGATTATGGGGAGGATAGGATTTTAGGAGGATGGGAATTGTGGCTGTTGTGATTGCAAAGATAGTCATGGGATTATGGGGATTAATGTTACTATGAGGAAAATTTGCAGTATGGAAATCTCATAATTTATATGTATATTTGCGTATAAACACAATATTATGGCATTTGAAATCGAACACAAATATCTTGTAAAGGATGAATCTTACAAAGATATGGCTTATACGAAGGTGGAAATCAGGCAAGGCTATCTTAACCGTCTTCCACAACGCACGGTCAGAGTCCGGACAAAAGGAGATAAGGGCTATTTAACCGTGAAAGGCATAAACGAGGGTGACAAGAGACTCGAGTTTGAATACGAAGTACCATTTAAGGATGCTCTTGAGATGCTTGAGCTATGCGAACCCGGCATAATCCATAAGACACGTTGGCTTGTAGATTACGAAGGAAACATTTGGGAAGTGGACGAGTACCACGGATCACATGAAGGCATGACAGTTGCGGAAATTGAAATTCCGGATTCTTCATATAAATATACAATCCCCCCATTCATAGGAGAAAACGTCACAGGCAACCCGGCTTACTATAATTCAAACCTCTGAAAACAGAGGCAAAAAGAAGTTTTGCCTCTGTAGGCTGCAACGAAGTTTGAGAACCGCCGCATCATCGCCTTTTCTCCAGCCCTTTCAGCATCATTGTCAGCTCGTCGCGCACGTCAAGGAGCTTGTCGATTATGTCCATACGTTTGGTGATATTGGTGCGGTTGAGCCGCATCTGCTCTTTAGCGGCCTCGATCTTAAGCCCCCTGACCTTCACCAAATAGTAGATGATGCGCAAAGTCTCGATATCATCGGGGGTGTAGTATCTTAAATTTGTGGAGCTACGGAAAGGCTTGACATCAGGGAATTCACTCTCCCAATATCTCAGCGTCGGTTGCGAAACTCCAATGATTTCCGCCACGTCTTTAATCTTATAATATTTTTTAGTCAAATCTGAAGCCATAATCCAAATTTTTTCAGTCAAGCACCATACCGGCATTGTCGGCCACCCGAATCATCTCCGTATATTGCTCGGGAGTTAAATCCATAAAAAAATAATTCACCGGGTTCTGGCTTTTCTCCTTATGTATCACCTCATAATGAAGATGAGGTTCTTTGGAAGCCCCTGTCGAACCCACTCTCCCGATCTCCTGACCACGCTTCACGACATCGCCCTCCGCAACAAGAATGCGGTCGAGATGGGCATATCTGCTGCAATAGTCGAAACCATGGCTGATCTCTATGCAATTTCCCAACCCTGCAAGACGGTCGGCCTTTTCGATTATCCCGTCTCCCGTGGCGAAGACAGGCGTGCCGGAAGACGCCGAGAGGTCGATGCCTTCATGAAGAATCGTGGAGCCGTTAATTGGATTTCTTCGTAGCCCATAGCCTGAGGATATAATGAAATCACCCGCCTTGATGGGAATGACAGAGGGAATATGCGCAAGCTTCTCCTGCTCATTTCCTATTGCCTCACGAAGCTGATTGAAGCTTTGCACCTGGGCGAAAAGCTGACGCTCCAAAAGATCCATCCGTTGGGTGAGCCTGGTGACGAGTCCCGCATCATTCAGCTTCTCAAGCTCCCTATAACGATTCTCATTGTCAAGCCCGGCAAGACGCTGCCCTCTGCTCATAGGCTCCATCCCCATCATAACGCGATAGAAATTATCATCGCGTTCCTGAAGCCTCTCCATGACTTTCAGGGAATTGTCAAGACGTCGCTCAAGAATGGCATATTGAGTGCGTAGCTGGGTATTCTCTTTCCGGAGATTTTCCTCGGTCGGGGAATCGAAAAAATAAAAAACGAGCACGAACAGAGAGAAAGCAATCGCCAACGCAATCATCCACGTCTTCCCCCACGTGGCAAGACGCATTCTTAGCGACGGATATACTCTCTCGAAGTTATCTGTCTCCGGATTATATTGATAATAGACTTTTTTAGCCACTTTTCATTATGAATTGAGAAACTTCCATCTGTTTGATATTGCAAAATTATTGAAAATCCACTAATTTTGCAACTTAAATTAAGAACGACATAAAAAACCAGGCAAGTTGCAACAGTCAGACTGCCGGGAAGACTGAAGTAATGACATTAATCAAATGTGTGTTGAATCAAGACACACCCTTAACCAATATATAATGACAGCTAACGAAATCAGAGAATCGTTTAAGTCTTTCTTTCGCGAAAAAGGGCATCAAATCGTGCCTTCCGCACCGATGGTAATCAAAGACGATCCCACGCTGATGTTCACCAACGCGGGCATGAATCAATTTAAGGACATAATCTTAGGCAACCGACCCGCAACCCACAGGCGCGTGGCCGACAGCCAGAAATGTCTCCGCGTGTCGGGCAAACACAACGACCTTGAGGAAGTGGGACATGACACCTACCACCACACAATGTTTGAAATGCTCGGCAATTGGTCGTTTGGAGATTATTTCAAAGAGGAAGCGATCGAATGGGCATGGGAATATCTCGTAGATGTGCTGGGCCTGAACCCCGACCGACTTTATGCAACGGTCTTCGAAGGATATGAGCCGGAGGGTCTTGAAAGAGACAATGAAGCCGCATCCTATTGGGAAAAGCATCTACCGAAATCACATATCATCAACGGCAACCGCCACGACAATTTCTGGGAAATGGGCGACACCGGACCTTGCGGCCCATGCTCCGAAATCCATATCGACCTCCGTTCGGATGAGGAGAGAAAGGAAATCGACGGAGCGACCCTGGTCAACAAAGACAATCCCCAAGTGATTGAAATCTGGAATCTCGTCTTCATGCAATACAACCGCAAGGCCGATGGCTCCCTTGAGCCTCTGCCAGCAAAAGTGATCGACACGGGCATGGGATTTGAGCGACTCTGCATGGCATTGCAAGGGAAAAAATCCAATTATGACACAGACGTATTCACTCCCATAATTGATGTCATTTCAGGAATGACCGACCTTAAATATGGTGTTGACGCCAAGGTTGACGTAGCAATGCGTGTCGTAGCCGACCATTTGCGCACCATCGCATTCTCTATCGCCGACTCCCAGCTCCCGTCGAATGCCAAGGCCGGATACGTGATTCGCAGGATTCTTCGCAGGGCTGTCAGATATGCATATACATTCCTCGGCAGGAAAGAATCCTTCCTCTATCGACTCGTGGATTGTCTTGTAGACCAAATGGGCGAATCATATCCCGAACTCAAGGCACAACAAGACCTTATAAAGAAGGTGATCAAAGAGGAGGAGGAAGCCTTCCTCCGCACTCTCGACAACGGCATCAAGCTTCTCGACTCACTTATGGAGAATTCGAAAGCCGAAGGCTCACAAACATTGTCGGGCAAGGATGCCTTTGTCCTTTACGACACCTACGGATTCCCTCTCGACCTTACTGAGCTAATCCTGCGCGAAAACGGAATGGATCTGGACCAGAAGGGATTTGACACAGAGATGAAGAAACAAAAGGAAAGAGCCCGCAATGCGGCCGCCGTCGAGACAGGCGACTGGACTGTCGTGGCTCCCGGCGAGCAGGAATTCGTGGGCTACGACCTCACTTCCACTCCGACTTCCATACTTCGCTATAGGAAGGTGAAACAAAAAGGTAAAGAATATTTCCAGATTATTCTCTCGAAGACGCCATTTTATGCCGAGATGGGCGGACAGGTGGGCGACCGAGGCTTCCTGACTTCCGAGAACGGAGAGAAAATCGAAATATTCGACACTAAACGAGAGAACAATATAGGAGTGCACCTTACCCATAAACTCCCATCGGATCCGTCAGCGTCTTTCACGGCAGAAATCGACGAAGCCGCACGCATGGCAACGTCGGCCAACCACTCCGCCACCCATCTTCTCCATGAAGCCCTTCGCGAAGTGCTCGGCAATCACGTTGAGCAAAAGGGATCTTTCGTATCGCCGAGCGTGCTACGCTTCGACTTTTCACACTTCCAGAAAGTCTCTCCGGAGGAACTTCGCAAGGTGGAGCATATCGTCAATTCAAGGATACGCAAGGCAATGCCGCTTGAGGAGGCTCGCGAAATGCCTATAGAAAAGGCTCGCGAAATGGGAGCGATGGCCTTGTTTGGAGAAAAATACGGCGACAAGGTCAGGGTCGTGAGATACGGCACATCAGTGGAGCTCTGCGGCGGCACGCACGTCGCCAACACGGGCAACATAGGCATGGTCAGGATCCTTTCTGAAAGCTCGATAGCCGCAGGAATACGCAGAATCGAAGCCGTGACAGCCAATGGCGTTGAAGAGATGCTCGACAATTTCCAGGACACCATGAAGGATCTTTGCTCCTTCCTTGGAAATTCCTCCAACATAAAGGCAGCCGTGGAGAAATCCATTAAAGAGAACACGGAGCTGCATAAACAGGTGGAAGAGTTTATGGCAGAGCGCACCCGCAATCTGACGACCGAGGTCCTGAAGAATGCCACAGTCATCAATGGGGTGACCGTATGCAAGATCGCCGGGCCAAGAATGCCGGAAATCGTGAAGAACGTTGCCTTCAACATCCGCAAGAGCTCACCCGAACACACCGTCTTCATCGGCACCACCGTCACCGGCGACAAACCGCTACTCACTCTTATGGTGACAGATGACCTCGTGAAACAAGGCATCAATGCCTCCCAAATTATCCGCGAGGCTGCAAAGTCAATAAAAGGCGGCGGCGGCGGACAGCCATTCTTCGCTCAGGCAGGAGGCAAGGACATTGATGGACTTTCTCTTGCTTACGACAAAATCATTGAGCTTCTGAAGATATAAATTTTAGCATCGCCAATACGGCAGCCATCCAAAATCCCACAAAAATGCGGAATTTCGATAAAAATTCTACATTTTTGTGGGATTTTTTGTTCTTCAAGGCGTATTTCCACATTTGAGATGTAACATTTTCGCGCTATAGTTGTCATTTAATTGTATGGGGCGTGTCAGGTCCTTCTCCACTTACACTCTCCCAATCTCATATAACCCTTTTATCAATTATGGAAATCACTAAATACAAAATGAAGTCTCTTATGCTGGGCATATCATTGTCTTGCTCCGCATTTTTGTTTCCGGCCATGTCGCAGTCTTACGTGGTCTTAGCCAAGGACGCGAAAGTCTTTGACGAGCCCAATCCCACTTACGTCACGCTAAATCAAAAAAACAAGGAAGTCGCTCCTGTCGCCGGCATGGCATTCAAGAAAATCGAGGATAAGGCAGGATGGTCGATGGTGGAATATTCACCGGGGCTGAGGGGATATATTTCCGACCTTGTGAAGGCCGGGAAATGCTCCAAGCCCAAAGTCGGCACATATACCGTAAAAAATAAGGGCAACGAAAAACTTGCGGCAACCTTCGACGGCACATCATGGACAGCCACAGTCGGCGCAAAAAATTATAGTGGCAAGGATTTCAACAATATTGTGGTCTTCTTCGATGCGAAAAACAATCCGGCCTATTCCTTAGTGGATTTCGGATCCGGGCCAATAGTAATGTGCTACGACAACAGCGTCACAAATTTCTTCTGATTATTCATAGCGCTTTCCTCTTGATTTTTCCGGGGAAGAAATACTGCCCTTTACGTTTAGTGGCACCGCCGTATTCCACTGCATGTCTCGGGCATCTATGATAGCAGGCCAGACACGAACAGCAATCGCCGCCCCAGACAGGGCGGCCTTTTTTCATAGTGATGTTTCTCCGGCAACAGTTGGCCGCGCATATTCCGCAACCGATACACTCTATTGAACTTCTCCATTTTACTGGAAATATTCCCCATTTCCTGAAAAGAGGATAGATGAGCTTTGTCTTCAATCGGGGCATGGATCCTCTGACCACATCCACGACACGTTGCCGCGATATTATCCCCTCGGCAATTTCATTGATCCTTGTCCGAGCCTCGTCAAGTTTTTTCCTCTCCAAATCATGCGGATCGACATCGAAGCCGGGCAAAAGGACGTAGTTGTTGGGCATCGTCACGCTCCATATGGATTCCGCAATAAAACATCTGCTCATCAGACTCCTCTGAATCATCTCCGGAGCAAGTGCGACTTCATCGCCACAAGTCATGACAATCCATATTCTTCCGCCACCCTCATTGACCTCATGGATAAAACTATGCGGAAGGCTATCGACAAAGTCCAGCATATCCGGAGCAACGCCCCATGAATAAACAGGGAATACAAGTCCAAGAGTCTCCCCCTTGAACGTTATGTCGCGATCTTTGATATCCGAGATGCAGACAACGTCCTCATTTAGAATAGACCCTAACGTCTCTGCCACGTAAGCGGAATTTCCGGTGCCGCTAAAATAAAAAATCATATTCCTGCAAATATTCTAAACACCAATTCCTTCAGCAATTCATATTCATTCTGGGTGGAGCCAATACCCTTGCTATGAACGTCGTATTCCCTAATTGCATGGATAGCAGCAAGAGCCTGCCGGGCATTGTAGTAGCGCAAACCGTCGCGATAATCCCTCAGCGCATAGGGAGTCTTCAATTCAAGGGCAGCCATCAGCGAACTGTCGCTTTTGTCGCGGGTCACCGCAGCGATAAACAGCTTGGAGAAATAGCTGAATATCGTAGCCACTATCATTACTCCCGGGTTTTGACGAGGATTCCTTGAAAAATACTCCACTATCATCATCGACTTGGGATAATCTTTTTTCGACAATGCCTTTACCAGCTCAAAAGTGTTGAAATCCTTTGAAATGCCGATGTTCCTCTCAATCAACTCCGGGGAAATCCTTTTCACGTCGGCTCCGGCCGCCACTATCAGCTTGTCGATTTCTCCGAAAAGTTTGCTGAGGGGATTTCCGATATAGTCGCAAAGCAGGCTGACCGCCTTCTCGTCTATACCAATTCCTTTGGACGCACAATAATCCATAATCGGGCCGGAAAGCTGATAGTCTCTTAATTTATCGCTCCTGAAGACCACGCAATCGACATCTTTTGCCTTCTTAATCAACGACGATGTAGCAGGAATCACATCGCCCTTATAAACTACCACGAGCACAGTAGTAGGGTTCGGATGAGCCACGTATGAGGAAAGTTTATCGAGCTGCGATTTTGCCTGACTCATTGTCTGAGCCTCCTTCAGCATGACAAGCTGCCGCTCCGCCATTACGGGATACTGCTGCGCACAACCAATGACACGCCCTATGTCGGAGTCCTGACCATAGAAAGTCATGGAATTGAAATCCCTGTCGGCTTCATCTACGACTGAGTTCTCAAGCGCTTTTACTATTTGGTCGATATAATAGGTTTCCTCCCCCATCAATATATAGACAGGCGAGAATTTTCCCTTCTTTATCGAGCTCATCAATTCCCTGAAACCGGGACCCTTGTTCTTGTCAGTCAAAGCCATTTATCTCCATCTTTGGTTTTAGAAATTGTTTAAACTTTTTACGCTAATGAAGTTGATTAATGCCTTCATCCTTATTTTGAAGGCTCTTTTCCAATCTTTCATCATCTTTTCGGCTGTTTTTGAATCACTCATCGGTCGTTTAGCCCGCTAAACTCCCTCTTCGCTTTTCAAAACCATCTCGAAAATATGACGAAATCTTGAAAAAGAAAAAGATTAAACAACTTCTTCAAAAAAATATTTCCTGAAAATCGTGAATATCACTACCGTCCCAATAAAACTGGCAACCAGCAACACAGTGTTCTCCATTCCTCCCGTCAAACCGACTGCACTTAACATTCCATCGTTGTCACAGCCACGCCATTCCACAAGCACAACCACGCTGTTGTTTAATGCGTGGGCAAATATAGGGGGCCATATGCTTCCTGTCCAGACGAGAAGGTAGCCAAAATATACTCCCATCAACAATCTCGGGAAAAATCCGAAAAACTGGAAATGCATTGCGCTGAAGACCAACGCCGTCAGCCATACAGCGGCATGTTTGCCCACATTGGATTCTCTTAAAGTAGTCTGCAACCCACCCCGGAAAAACATCTCTTCCGAAAATCCGGTCAAAAGTCCCACCACAAGGACATTTATCAATAGCTCCCATAAATAATAGACTCCGAAAATCTTATCCGTCACGGCAGCACTTGAACTCTCCCAATCCCTCAATGTCTGCTCAAGACCGGATGCCCACTCAGGGAACTTAATCGAAGCGTTCCATTCAATGATTAAGTTCATTGCCGGCATTGACATTAAGAATACGGCTATTATTGCCGCATACACCTTCGGAGGAGCCGACTTCCTTAAGCCAAGGAAGAGGAAAGGATCCTCGCCCGAAAATTTCGCCGTGAGCCATGCAGGCAGACAGAAAGCAACGACACATTGGGCTACAGAAGTGATGATTATCTCTCCCCAATCTGTCAGCAACGTCAGACTTTTCAGCCAGACAGACAGACCAGACACGACGAGCATGCCAATAAAAAACGACCCGAAAAGCACACAAAGCCTAAGGACCGTGCTTCTCCTAAGCATCAAATTGTAATCCGCGCAATCAGACATCGAAAATTTTTCTTGTGAAAATGAAATCGCGGCCAAGATATTTCTCCCTCACAGTCGGATTGGCAGCAAGCTCTTCGCTCGTGCCCTGAAACAGAATCTTCCCTTCAAACAGGAGATAGGCCCTGTCAGTGATGCGGAGGGTCTCCTGGGCATTGTGGTCGGTGATTAGAATTCCTATATTCTTTGATTTCAACTTATAGACGATTTCCTGAATGTCGGAGACGGCAATAGGGTCGACTCCGGCGAATGGCTCATCGAGCATTATGAATTTAGGATTAATGGCGAGACATCGGGCGATTTCCGTGCGGCGACGCTCTCCTCCCGACAATTGGTCGCCAAGATTTTTGCGGACTTTCTGAAGCCGAAACTCGCTTATAAGGCTCTCCAGCTTCTCCTTTTGATATTCGGCCGAAGTCGGCGTCATTTCGAGCACAGCCCTGATATTGTTTTCAACGCTGAGCTTCCTGAAGACAGAAGGCTCCTGCGCAAGATAGCCTATACCCAATTGCGCGCGTTTATAAACGGGATATTCAGTTATGTCATGTTCGTCAAGGAATATTTTCCCCTCATTCGGAGTGATAAGTCCGGTCGTCATATAGAAAGTAGTGGTCTTTCCCGCACCGTTAGGACCGAGCAGACCTACAATCTCACCCTGCGAGACATCAATGGAGACATGGTTGGCCACAGTCCTTTTCCCATATCTCTTAACGAGATTTTCTGTTCGCAACACTCCTTTTTCAGGAATCACTATCTTCCTATCCTCCTCTATGGCAGCGCCATTCTCCTCCAACTTCAGGCTTTCTTCTATCGACACCCGTTGCATGTCGGCAACGGGGGAATCAACCTGCCCGGAATCACCGTCTGATACCGACGACGTTTTTTTCTTAAACAATGGAAATATTTTCATATCTTTCAAGAGTGGGTTTTCTCATGTGCCGCTGTGAGCAACGACCGAATATAATCCGTCAGCAACTTGATGGCCACCTTATTGCTACCACCCTGAGGGATAATCAAGTCGGCATATCGTTTCGATGGCTCAATATATAGCTCATGCATCGGCTTGAGAGTTTCCTGATAACGGTCGATCACAATTTGAGGAGTGCGGCCCCGCTCAATGCAATCTCTCGAAATGACCCTTATCAGGCGTTCGTCGGCATCAGCATCGACAAACACCTTGACGTCGAGCATATCGCGAAGCGGCTTATCTGTCAGGACAAGTATGCCCTCTACCACGACCACCTCTCTCGGCTTAACGACCACCGTCTCTTTCATTCTGGAGCACGTCAGGAAGTCGTAGGTCGGCATCTCAATTGCCTCTCCATTCTTAAGACGGTTGAGATGATCACACAGCAGACTCCATTCAATCGAAGCAGGCTCGTCGTAGTTCATCTTGAGCCTTTCTTCCAAAGGGATATGCGCATTGTCTTTATAATAGCAGTCCTGGGGCAAGACAGCGACCCGGTCGGCGGGCAACGATTCAATGATCTTGCGCACGACCGTGGTCTTTCCCGAACCGGTGCCTCCTGCAATTCCTATTATCAGCATGTTGTAAACTTTGTTGTTAAGTATATTTATGAAGAATTCTTATATCACCATCGTCCTGGCAAGCATCCCGAATCTTCCATTGGCAAAATTAATAAAATAATCCCAAGAGAACAAAACGATGGCATAAAAGTGTTTTTATTATTGAAGTCGTCCGGCCATTTCTTCTTTATTCTCTCATTTTCCCTATAAAGGAGGTCTTCAAATTTTTTTTTATGGGGAAGAAGTGGAATGTGCGAAAATTTCCGAAATACCGACCATTCCAAGAAAAGGATATCAGCCGTTTTGATTCCGGATTGCTTATTTTTTATTAATTTTGCAGATGTTTTACGAAAAGGGAGCTATTCCTTGGCCTCATATCCGGGACTGCCCGTTTTCTCACTTTTTAATAGAGACAAGACAATGATTGTTTCATCAATTGCTTCATTCGGCCGTTATTGCATGTTCCTGACGCAAGTGTTTCGCTTGCCCGACAAAGGGAAGGTGTTTTTCAACCGCCTGATTTTCGAAATCAACAAGCTGGGTGTGGATTCCATCCCGCTCGTGATAATCATCTCCCTGTTCATAGGGGCGGTCATAACAATTCAGATGACGATCAACATCGTCTCGCCGCTGATTCCGTCGTATTCCACGGGATTGGCCACGCGTGAGATTCTTCTTCTTGAATTTTCATCCACTATGATGAGCCTCATCCTTGCCGGAAAAGTAGGAAGCAACATAGCCTCTGAAATCGGCACGATGAGAGTGACCGAGCAAATAGACGCCCTTGACATTATGGGCATCAATTCCGCCAATTTCGTGGTTCTCCCCAAAATTATAGGTTTCGTATTCTTCGTCCCAGTCCTTTGTATTCTCTCGATGTTCATGGGCCTTGTGGGCGGATGGTTCATCGCCCAGTTCACGTCAATGCTGTCGCTGGAAGACTACGTTTTCGGCATCCAGTCTTTTTTCAACGAATGGTACGTATGGTACGGCATAATCAAGACCGTAGTCTTCGCCTTCATAATCACGACCATAGCAGCCTATTACGGCTACTACGTAAAGGGGGGTGCCCTCGAAGTCGGACAGGCAAGCACGAAGGCCGTGGTGTCAAGTTCGATTATAATCCTTTTGGCCGACGTAATCCTGACAAAACTTCTTCTCCAGTAAATCCAAGCAAAATATGATTGAAGCTAAGAATATATCAAAATGGTTCGACGGACAAAGGGTGCTTTACGATATCTCCGCCACATTTGAAACCGGGAAAACCAACCTTATCATCGGACAAAGCGGCTCGGGAAAAACCGTTTTCATGAAATGCCTGATAGGTCTGCTTTCGCCGGAAGAGGGGACTATCCTGTATGACGGGCGGAAATTCCGCTCCATGAACGAGCAACAGAAACGGGCATTGCGCACGGAAATAGGAATGCTCTTCCAAGGGTCTGCCCTATTTGACAATGAAACCGTGTTCGGCAACGTGCTCTTTCCCCTGAAGATGTTCAGCCCTCTTTCCCACGACGAGCAAGTTGAACGTGCCCACTTCTGCATCAAACGCGTAGGCTTGAACAATGCCGACGACAAATATCCATCTGAAATATCCGGGGGTATGCAGAAGCGTGTTGCCATCGCCCGTGCTATAGCCCTAAACCCCAAATATCTGTTCTGCGACGAACCAAACTCAGGTCTCGACCCACGAACATCAATCATGATTGACGAGCTTCTGAGCGACATCACTCATGAATATGGCATCACCACAATAATCAACACCCACGACATGAACTCCGTGCTCGGCATTGGAGAGAACATCGTCTTCATTAATAAAGGGCATTGCGACTGGAAGGGAAACGACCACAACATTTTCCGGTCGACCAACGAAGACCTCAACAATTTCGTTTTCGCCTCAAAGCTTTTTAAAGAGGTCAAGACTTTCCTTGAGAGGGAATATGAGGCTGAGGAAGACGTCTGAAAACCTTCGCTTCACTTCCTCAAAGTCAATCACCTTTCCAATCTCCCGGCTCATGGAAGTCACTCCCTTGTCGACGAAGCCACAGGGATTTATAACGTTGAATCCCCGAAGGTCGGTATTGACATTGAGAGCAAGACCATGCATCGTGCAGAATCGGCTGCATTTCACTCCTATAGCACATATTTTCCGTTCTGAAGGACTTCCTTTCCCGATCCAGACTCCGGAAGCTCCGTCTATGCGTTCCCCCTTTATCCCGTAGAGACCAATCATACGAATGACCGCCTCTTCAAGCAAAGCCACATAATCCTTGACTCCGAGGCGATGCGCCTCCAAGTCAAGAATGGGATATACTACAAGCTGGCCGGGGCCATGATATGTCACGTCGCCGCCACGCTCAATTCTATGCACTTCCACCCCCATTGCCTCCATGGCTTTTTCCGGCATCAGAAGGTTGGACGCATTCGCATGGCGTCCCAGCGTGACGACGGGATCATGCTCCACCATTATCAGATACTCCCTATCAGGTTTTTCGCCTCTCTTCTTGCTTGCCACCATGGCGTCGAACAATTCATGCTGCCTGCGCCAACCCTCCGCATATCCAAGCCTGCCCCAATCTTCTACCTCAATCATAACTTCATCTTCTCTTCTCAATCTACGTGTCGCTCGGCATGATAACTCGACCTGACCATCGGACTGCTTTCGATATGCCGGAACCCTTTCCTCTTCCCTATCTCTCCATATTCGGCAAACGTATCGGGGTGGATGTAATCCTGCAGGGGATAGTTGGTCTTCGCCGGCTGAAGATACTGCCCTATCGTCATGACCTCGCACCCTACGGCAAGAAGATCATCCATCGTCTGGAGAATCTCTTCGCGTGTCTCTCCAAGACCGAGCATTATCCCCGACTTCGACCTTATCCCTTTCGATGCAATGTAGCTTATCACTTTCAATGAATTGTCGTAGGTGGCCCAAGTTCTCACTTCGGGGGTCAGTCGTCTCACAGTCTCAAGATTATGGGAGATTACGTCAGGCTTTTCGGCAATCACCATGTCGAGAAGCTCCGTTCGTCCTTGGAAATCCGGAATCAATACCTCCATCGTCACTCCCGGACATTCCCTCTTCAAGCATCTTATCATATCCGCCCAATGCCCGGCTCCAAGATCCGGAAGGTCGTCTCTATCTACCGACGTGATGACTACGTGCTTCAATCCAAGCTGCTTTACGGACTCCACTATTTCTCCGATTTCCCGCTTGTCAAGCGGAAGAGGTTTCCCGGTCGCAACGTTGCAGAATCGGCAATTGCGTGTGCAAATATTGCCTCCAATCATGAATGTAGCCGTGCCGTGTCCCCAGCACTCCGCGCGGTTTGGGCACATTCCGCTGCTGCATATTGTATGGAGGTGCTTTTCATTAAGCAAGCCCACCACTTGACTTGTCTTAAATCCTCTCGGCAGTTTTATCTTAAGCCATTCCGGCTTACGGCGAAAATCGGCTTTCTCATTTTGCTTATACATTGTCATAATCTTAATTTATCAATTTTCCATGGCTGAATGATGCTTTTTTTCAAACCTAAGGAGGCGTGCCTTCATTATGAAACATCTCCTCCGAATAAAACCCGGTCTCGTCAGTTGCGAGCCAACTTTTTGGTTGATTTAAGGCATCTTCCCTGCAAAATTAATCATTTACGGTTAAAATTGTCGAATCAGTAATTAATTTTTCATTATTTTTTTCTTTGAGTCAAAACTAATTTTGTAACTTAGCGCAAGATTTTGCAACCCAATAATATTTTTTTGGACATTTTATCTGAATCTATATGAAAAAGTATTTCACACTGACCGCGTGCCTTATCCTCGCGTCTGTTGCCATGATGGCGCAACAAGCCGTCAATTGGAGTTTCAAGCTTACCGGCGACAAAACCGAGAATCCGGCCATCGTAATGACAGCCGACATTGGGACGGGCTATCATCTTTTCTCAACAGACAATCCCCCGGGCGGCTCCAACCCCATGGAGTTCTTCTTCGAGACCAAAGGCTGCACGCTCGATGGGAAACCCACAGCCGACAAGGCTTACACAAAGCAATTTGATGAAATCTTCGAAGTTGACCAACATTTCTATACAGGAAAGGTCACTTTTACACAGAAGCTCAAGCCTACTGCCAAGGATTTCTCCGTGAATGTGGAAATCAAAGGACAGGTATGCGATGACAAGGGGTGCATTCCCGTTTTCGCCTCTCACTTTTTTGCCGGCTCCGCCATTGTTCCTGCCTCAACCCCGGCTCCCGCCGAAAAGGAAGCAGACAAAGCAAAAAAAGAGGAAGAAAAGGCCGTGCAGGAGATTGTCGCAATGACAGATTCCCTTCAGGAAGCAGAGGCGCCTCTTACGCCAGCCGCCAATCTCAGTGGAGTGGACGCCGCCGACCACTCATGGTGGGACAACGTAGAAGCAGAGCTTCGCGTCTTTTCCGATGCCCCCGACCAGCAGAGCCGTTCGCTTTGGTATATTTTCCTGGCCGGCTTCATCGGAGGGCTCATTGCTCTCGTGACGCCCTGTGTCTGGCCAATGATTCCGATGACGGTCAGCTTCTTCCTGAAGCAGAACAAAACGAAAAGGAAGTCAGTCATAACCGCTTCCGTATATGGGCTTTCGATTATCGTCATCTACGTAGGGCTCGGTCTTGTCGTGACAGCCCTCTTCGGGGCATCCGCTCTCAACGAGCTTGCGACGAGCGCTCTCTTCAACATCATCTTCTTCCTTCTGCTCGTGGTCTTCGCCATCTCCTTTATGGGAGGATTCGAGCTTACGCTTCCGGCATCTTGGACCAACAAGATGGACTCAAAGGTGGATGCCACTACCGGCTATCTGAGCATTTTCTTCATGGCGTTTACCCTCGTGCTCGTCTCCTTCTCCTGCACCGGACCGATTATCGGCACTCTGCTCGTGGAGGCAGCCGCCACTTCCAACTTCATTTCCCCCGCAATCGGCATGTTGGGATTTGCCCTTGCTCTCGCTCTCCCCTTCTCGATTTTCGCAATGTTCCCGACAATGCTTAAGTCCATGCCCAAGAGCGGAGGATGGATGAACACCGTGAAAGTGGTGCTTGGCTTCCTGGAGCTTGCCCTGGCCTTGAAGTTCCTCTCCGTGGCAGACCTCGCCTACGGCTGGCGCATACTCGACCGCGAGGTGTTCCTCGCCCTTTGGATCGTAATCTTCGGACTTCTCGGCGTATATCTTCTCGGCAAACTCAGGTTTCCTCACGACGACGAGGTTGAGAAGGTTTCCGTTCCGAGATTTATGCTCGCATGCATCTCGCTCGCCTTTGCAGTCTATATGATTCCCGGCCTATGGGGCGCACCCTTGAAGAGCATAAGCGCTTTCTCCCCGCCGATTTCAACCCAGGATTTCTCCCTATATGAAGGCGACGTGCATGCACAGACGGATGATTTCGAAGAGGGTATGCGTCTGGCAAAACAGCTCGGCAAACCTGTACTTGTAGATTTCTCAGGATATGGCTGCGTAAACTGCAGGAAAATGGAGGCTGCCGTATGGACTGACCAAGGCGTAAAAGCATCCATCGACAACGATTTCGTGCTCATCACGCTTATGGTGGATGAGAAAAAGTCACTGCCGGAGCCTATAAAGGTGACGGAGAAAGACGGCACGCAACGCACGCTTCGCACGTATGGCGACAAATGGAGCTATCTTCAGCGTTCGAAATTCGGAGCCAATGCACAGCCATTCCATGTCATAATCGACAATGAAGGCAAGCCTCTCGCTCCCGCCTTCGTCTACAATGAAGACATTCCGGCCTACAAGAGATTTCTCAACCAAGGAATAGAGAACTATAAGAAGGAGAAATAATCTATCCCCTTCCAACCGGCAACAACGGCCCTCCAGACAATTATGGGGGGCCGTTTTTCGTTATATATCCATGAAGCTTTCCTAGAGCGCGTTCCTTAAAATTTCGGAGCCGTAGGGGCGGTGATTTTTGAGCAGATTTTGAAAGTGGAAGAGGGCGCGATGCGGGCATCGCAATCTGCCGTAAGAACCGACCTTATCCTGTCCTGAATCTTTGGAATGTTTATGAAGGCATTATTATATTTCTTTTTCAATCTGATGGACAACCCGTGAAAATATCAAAAAACATCGCTATGCATTACAAACGTATTTTTAGCATCCCTGATTATTCCTTATCATTCAAAATTACCTCTGTCTCACATCCTTGGGCGTATTTTGCCACTTGCTTTCAGTCACATACCTCGGTATGCTCCTTTCAGCAAGTGACAAAATCCACTCCAAGGCTGCGACCCCTAAGGCTCCGAAATTTTAAGGAATGCGCTCTTATAATATTTTTTAGTCTTCTTTGCTCCTCAATTGGAGCATCGGCATCTTCGCCTCGGTATATAGCCCTTGCAGATTCCGCCGATATGCTCATAAAAAGTGAGAAATGGGACGAAGCAGAAAAGACAATCCTCACTGCCCTTCGTCTTGAACCCGGCAATTTCACGAATGCCATGCTGCTTTCCAATCTGGGAATCGCACGCACGAATCTTGGCAAGACGGAGGAAGCAATCGAGGCTTTTAATCTTGGGCTTGACATCGCCCCCCGTTCTTCAATAATCAGAAACAACCGTGCCCGCACCTATATAATGGCAGGACGCTATGATGACGCACTTTCCGATCTCAACGAATCGCTTGAAATCGATTCCCTCCAACTCTGGACCCGCAGGATGCGAGGGTTACTGCTCCTAAACAGGAACGACATCGACGGAGCACGAAAAGATTTCAATGCAGCCATCAGCCTCTATCCCAGAGACGCCTCGTCGCTGTCGGGGCTTGCCAGGGCTTGTGAATTGGAGGGCGATATGAAAGGGGCTCTTGAAAAATACGACCGCTCAATCGAGATAGAAGACAATCCCGAGACCCGCTTCTCACGCATTCTTTTGAAAATCAATATGGGCGATTATAGCGCCGCCTCAGCCGACATCACGGATGCCATAAAATGCTTTCCGGAAGTGCCTGATTTTTTCATCGCCAGAGGCTATCTCCACCGCCTGAACTTCCGGAATGAGGAAGCAAAAATTGATAAAAAAATTGCCCTCGACAAAGGAGCTGACCCACAATTCGTTGACCAATTCATCCCTGAAAACGGTAAATAACTTCCCTCTTTTTTAATATTTTTTTTGAAATTTTATTCTTAACTTTGCGTCCGATTTCCGCCAACGGATTTCTAACCCTTGATTATGAACAATCTTTTCCGACATATCGAATATCTTTTGCTACGCCACGACTGTGTGATCGTGCCGGGTCTCGGCGCGTTTATATCCGCGTCGAGACCGGCGAAAATCGATATGCAGGAAGGGAAGATTCTACCTCCCTCCAAATCCCTGATGTTCAATCAGTCGGTAGCCACCGACGACGGTCTGCTCGCCAATTCTTTTGCACGCAAGACGGGGATGAAATTTGAGGAGGCAAGACAAGCGGTCGTACACGAAGTCAACGACATCAAGGTCTGCCTGCGCGACAATGGAATGGTGGAATGCGGAGGGCTCGGCAAGCTGGTGACCGGAGAAGAGGGCAACATCGTCTTCCTTCCCTCCAAGAGTCCGGAAATCAAATCAGAGCACATGGGCTTTTTAAAAACAGACATGTCTCTTTTCTCTCAAAAGGATGAAGCTCCGCAAATCCCGCAGGAGAAGCCGTCTCAGCCGGACAATTGCACACAGGCTACCCAAGACACGGAAAAAAACTACTACCAGCTTCGCATAAGCAAAGCATTCATACGCGTAGCCTCAGTCATGGCAGTTGTTGCCGCTGTGGCATTGACTGTCATCCTTAATCCTATTCCCCACGACAATCGCGAGCAACGGGCTTCCGTAGTGCCAGTCGAGGTTTTAATCGCCAAGCCAAAACCGGAACATAAAATAATTAACACCGTTCCTCAGGAGCAGTCAATCGTGCAACCCGTTGAGCAGAAACAGCCCGCCCATTATCTCATCGTGGCCACTTTCAGCTCTGAAAAAGAGGCTCATTCTTATGCTGACCGGTTTTCTACTCCTGAATTTCCTATGACTACCGTTGCTTCACGCAAAGTATGTCGCGTGGCCATAGCATCATCCGACGACCGCGACTCACTGCGTCGTCAACTCAACTCCAGCCCAGTGGCATCCCGCTATCCCGGAGCCTGGATTTGGTCGCGTTGATATCATTAGATCGCGTCCCCAATCAAACCATTCTACTACTTTTTTGTTTTCATTATAAGATCAGATGCCCACAATCTATAATTTTGGGGCATCCATCATTTCCCTATTATTCCTGACTTTGCAGGATATTTCTTTAAATCTTTTTATATTATGAACACAGCGCCTCTTCAAGGCATTAAGGTAGTTGATTTTACCGAAGTGCAATCCGGCCCCTCATGCACCCAGATGCTCGCATGGCTGGGAGCTGAAGTCATCAAAATCGAACGTCCAGGTGTCGGCGACGCCACCCGAAACGAACTTCAGTTTGATCCGGAAGAACCAAGTTATTATTTTCTTCAGCTTAATTCCGACAAGAAATCTCTTGCGCTCGACGCCAAAACTCCTGACGGGAAAGAGATCTTGACCAAACTCGTCCAACAAGCCGACATATTTGTTGAGAACCTTCATCCGGGAGCTATGGACAAGCTCGGATTCTCTTGGGAAGAAGTACATAAGCTTAACCCCAAATGCATATATGCCGCAATCAAAGGTTTCCCACTCTCATCACGCTACAAGGACCTCAAGGCCTATGAGCCTATCGCCCAGGTGACGGCCGGAGCCGCAACGACCACGGGATGGTATGAAGGAGAATACAACATTCCTACCCAAAGCGGCGCGGCTCTCGGAGACTCCAACACCGGCATGCACACCCTTATCGGTATCCTCGCTGCCCTGCAGCAGCGTCAGCATACGGGCGAAGGATGCTACGTCTATCAGTCGATGCACAACGCCTGCCTGAATCTTTGTAGAATCAAGACCCGCGACCAGCTGACCCTTGACCGGATCGGATACCTGACCCAATACCCGCAATATCCCAATCAGAAATTCCCGGATTATGTGCCCCGGTCAGGCAACACCGAAGGCAGCGGCGTGCTCGGTTGGACCTACAAATGCAAGGGCTGGGAAAACGATGCCAACGCCTATTGCTACATCATCTTCCAGCGTGGCGAGAAAGATTTCAAACTTGCATGCAAGGCTTTCGGATTTGAGGATTGGCTGACAAATCCGGATTTCAATACGGCCGATGCACGCGACCGCCACAAAGACGAGGTCATCAAACGTGTGGAGGCATGGACCATCGACAAAGACAAGAACGACATCATCAAGTTGCTTTCTCCCTATGGAGTGCCTTGCGCTCCGGTGTTATCCACCAAAGAGATGATGGGCCAGCAAGAACTTTATGACGGAAATACCCTCGTGAAAATAGATCAGGGGGGCAAAATAGGAGAGTTCGTGACGGTAGGCTGTCCGTTCACTCTGAGCAACTTCCAACCGACCTACGGTCCGTGTCCGTCTTTGGGCGGCGACACCGACGACATTCTCCGACAACTTGGTTATTCAGACGACGACCTCGCCAAGTTCAAAGCTAATGGCACAACGGCTCCAATGCCTAAGAGATAAAAAAAAATTTGCAGGGGAAGGCATGCCAGACTATAAACCCAAGGCAATGCCTTCCCCTTCTTAATTATTAAACCTTTTCTTAATTACCATACCTTATGGACAACACCAAGACAAATTCCAATACCCCTGCAAAACCTTCCTTCCCTGGACAAGTGACAGGCATGTATATTCTCGCCCAGACCTTAAAAAGACTCGGCCTCGACTGCGTTTATGGCCTTGTGGGCATTCCCGTGACGGAAGCTGCCTACGCCATGCAGAAGGTCGGGGTCAAATACGTTGGCTTCCGCTTTGAACAGCAGGCAGGAATGGCCGCCGCCACCCATGGCTACCTGACGAAGAAGCCCGGCGTGCTGCTGACAGTTTCCTCTCTCGGATTTCTCAACGGACTGACAGCTTCGGCCAACGCCAACGTCAATTGCTATCCAATGATACAGATTTCAGGCGCATCAGACCCACACATGGTGGACATGAAAATGGGAACGTATGAGGAACTCGACCAGCTTAACACTGCCCGTCCGCTCGTGAAGCTTGCTCTCCGTTGCAGCCATGCCAAAGACATCCCCTCTGCCGTGGCGCGTGCCTACCGAGCCGCCGTCAGCGGACGCCCCGGAAGCGTCTACATCGACATGACCACTCCCGCATTGAGTGAGATCATGGATGCAGAGGAAGCTGAAAAGCTCTACTACGAGCCGGTGGATGTCTATTCCACGGTCAGCCCCAACAAGGAATCCGTAGCCAAAGCCGCGCAGCTTCTACTTTCGGCAAAACGCCCGGCTATACTTCTTGGCAAAGGAGCTGCATATGCCCGGGTGGAGGACAAGATAAAAAAGCTTGTAGAAACCTATAAAATCCCATACCTTCCTATGTCGATGGCGAAGGGCATCCTTGTCGACAATGGTCCGATGAGTGCCCTGTCATGCCGCTCTGACATTATGGAAAAATCCGACGTCGTCCTCATTATTGGAGCCCGACTCAACTGGATGCTTTCCTTCGGGCGCGGCAAATGGAATCCGGAGATGAAATTTATCCAGATGGACGTGGAGCCGACGGAAATAGACGTAAATGTCCCTATAGCAGCCCCGGTAGTGGGCGATCTTTCCGAATCCCTCGATGCCCTTTTGACGGAAATGGAGGGCAAGCAGCCGGAGGCCGACGGGGAGTGGCTCGCATCCCTGCAAGCCGAGACCAGGGAGAAGAATGCTAAATTCGCGGCACGCCTGTCGGAATCCGCCACCAAAGAGCCCATGAATCATTGGAGCGCACTGAATGCCATCAAACCCATACTTGAGGCCAATCCCGACGTAATCCTTGTCAACGAAGGAGCCAACACTCTCGACGATACACGCGACACCATCGACATGCAGCTCCCACGCCACCGCATCGATTGCGCCACCTGGGCCATCATGGGGATGGGAATGGGGTCATGTGTCGGAGCGGCCGTTGCCACCAGCAAACAGGTCGTGGCAATAGAGGGGGATTCCGCTTTCGGATTCTCGGGAATGGATTTCGCCACGATATGCCGTTTCAAACTCCCCGTCACGGTCATTATCTTCAACAACGGCGGAATATACAACAACATCGGGGTCAACCCTTCGACCGACCCGGCCATAGAACACGACCCTGCACCAACGACACTCGACCTCGATGCCCGCTACGAGAAAATGTGCGACGTATTCGGCGTGAAAGGTTATTATGTATCCACGCCTACAGGCCTTGCCTCGGCTCTCAAAGAAGCATTGGCTCAAAAAAAGCCGACGATTATCAACGTGCAGCTTGCAGCCGACGCCGGCAAGGAGAGCGGGCACATAGGATATTTAAATCCAACGCCACTCATCAACTACACAGTCTGATCCCCCCTCCCTCGCAGGCATCTCTAAAGCCAGCGTCCCGGGGATAAAAAACTTAAAGCAGCCCGCTCAATACATCATATTTAATACCTCATACTTAATATCTTATACTTAATTATGAATATATCTCATGTCATTCTATATGCCATCGTGCCGATAATCGTCATTATGTTGACGGGATTCATCTCAGGCAAGAAAGGGATCTTTTCCGGAGAGGACGCCAAGAAATTCAATAAGGTTGTGCTCGATTATGCCTTGCCCGCAGCATTGTTTGTCTCTATCGTGCAGGCAAGCCGGGAGATGCTTATCCGCGACATAAAGCTGACCGTCATTTCAGTAGTCGGCATTATGGCTTGCTTTATGATTGTCTATTTCGTCTTCAAGTATTGCTTCAAGAAAAACACCGGAGCCGATGCCGCCGTATCCGCCCTTATCAGCGGATCCCCCACAATCGGATTCCTTGGTTTCGCGGTGCTTGAGCCTATATTCGGCACGTCTCCAAGCGTAGCTCTCGTTGTGGCAATCGTCGGCATCGTGGTCAATGCCATCGGCATCCCCGTAGGTCTTTCGCTTATGAACGCGTCCCTTGAAAAGCAGCAGCCGGGTTCCACGAAAAAGCAAAGCGCGTGGGCACCCGTGATTCATGCTCTTGAACAGCCCGTGGCCTGGGCTCCTATTCTTGCTGTCGTTTGGGTGGTGGCGGGAATTCCTTGGCCCGCGTGGGCGTCTCCCTCTTTCGACCTCATATCCAAGGCCAATGCTTCTCTTGCCGTCTTCTCTGCAGGCATAACCTTGTCGGCAATTAAATTCTCGATCAACTGGCAGGCAGTGCTCGGTTCGATTCTGAAAATGGTCATGATGCCGGCCGTGCTTCTTATCCTTGGAATCGTATTCAAAATGGATCCGGAAAACCTTAAGATGCTCGTCGTGGCCGGAGCTCTTCCCCCGGCTTTCTCCGGAATTATCATTGCTGATGAATATGACACCTACGTGGCTACAGGCACTAGCTCACTGACTCTCTCTATTATCCTTTTCGTAGGATTCTGTCCGCTATGGATATGGATCACCGACCTTGCCCTTAAGATGGCTTGACGCATAATCTTCTAAACCGCCCGCGGATTTCAATACAATCCGAAGACGGTTGCGCCGTTAATCATATAGGCGATGGCAAGAAGCCTACTTCGGGTTTCCCGCCATCGCCTTTTTGAATGAGTCAAATCAAAGCTCTCTATTAGATAGCTTATTCCGCTGTACTAACCAAAAAATCCATATGAACAGATTCAAACTCGCTTTTTTATGCGCCGCAATGTCGCTTTCAAGCCTGGCCCAGACAAAATCCTGGACCGCCGACAACGGCAATGGCACATTCACCAATCCCCTTCTCTACGATGAATTTTCCGACCCCGACATCTTGCGGATAGGTGATGATTATTATCTTGCAGGGACTACGATGCATACGGTGCCGGGACTCGTCATCCTTCATTCCCGCGACCTCGTCAATTGGGAAAACATCAGCTATTGTTTCGACCGTTTCGATTTCGACGACGATGCATTCAGCCTGAAGAACGGAAAGGAGATCTACGGCCAGGGGATATGGGCGCCTTGTATCCGCTACAACGACGGGAAGTTTTATCTCTATTCGAATGTCAACGGAAAAGGCCTGCAATGCTTTGTCAGCGATAAGATAGAAGGACCCTGGAAGCATATCAACATGAAAGGCAACATCTACGACCTTGGAGTGATTTTCGACGATGATGGCAAAGTATATGCGATCCACGGATACGGTGAGGTGAAATGCACGGAGCTGAAGCCAGACATGAGCGGACCGGTGGAAGGGACGGAAAGAGTGATTATTCCTAATGGATCCGCCATAGGGGAAGGCCACCATATGTATAAAATCGACGGGATGTATTATCTCATATCTACAGACTATCGTCCCAACGGACGTACTCTCTGCTCCCGCTCGAAAAGCATCTGGGGACCATATGAGACCCGCGTGATCACTGCCGATGAGACTTTTGGCTATCATGCCGCTCCAATGACCCGGATAAAGGGAAGGATAATGCCCGACGGCCATCCTGTCGGAATCGACCCGGCCGATCCCGACAAGACCGCTGCATCCAACATCCATCAGGGCGGAATCGTCAGTACCCCCGACGGGGAATGGTGGGCGTTGCTGATGATGGATTTTCATTCATTAGGGCGTACGGTCACTCTGGCCCCGATTACGTGGGACGACGGGTGGCCCATGATCGGACTGCCGGGAAATCTCGGACGTTCACCCAGGACATGGCTCAAGCCATCCACTCCCGGACGCGACTCCGTGACTCCTCATGCGGCATACGACAGAAATGACGACTTCAACGGAAAATCCCTCAAAAGAATCTGGCAGTGGAACCATAATCCTGACGACAAAATGTGGAGCCTCAAGAATGGGAAACTCCGCCTTAACACTATGCCGGCCGAGCAGCTGATGTGGGCAAGGAATACACTGACCCAACGTGCAATCGGGCCGGAATCCGTCACCACCGTAGAACTCGACACCAGGCACATGAAAAACGGAGACGTGTGTGGACTGGGAAATATCAACGTGCCATGTTCGTGGGCCGGAATCGTCAAAGAGGATGGGAAAACCGTGCTCCGTTGGTTTCAGCAGCTTGACAACGACACTATCGATACGCCTGTTGAGCTGAAAGAGGGGAAAATATGGCTGCGGTTTATCGGAGATTTCGACAACGATAAGGGAAGATACGCCTACAGCGTCAATGGCTCCGATTTCAAAGACCTCGGCCACGAAATGACACTCAGCTATCAGTTGATAACATTCCAAGGAGCGCGCCTGTCGCTTTTCGCTTTCAATAAAGATGGGAAAAACGGCGGCTACGCGGAATTCGACAATTTCACAGTAGAGGAGACCGCGGCCGACAGAAGCGGCAATATTCCTTACGGGAAAAGCTTTCGGATCATCAACCTTGCCACCGGTCGGCCCATGCATGCCACCCCCCACGGCCTGATGCACGACATAGCCAAGGACACCGACAATCAGCAGACCAGATTCAGCATCATCGACCGGGGCAACGGAAAAGTCGTGCTGAGATGCGACGACGGACGATACGTATTCGTCTCCGGAATCGGGCTGCCGGGAGATGTCAGACTTACGGAAGACATCAATCTTGCGGAGGAATTTATGTGGCAGGATTTTCTTAACCATGAATTCATGCTGATGTCGATGAAGAATCACAAATACGTAGGGAAATCCCCCACGACAGGGAGTCCGTATTCTATGGATTTTCCGGGGGCAGACCCGGCCAGAAGAAACGGAGCCGTGTTCCGTTGGGAGGAGTAATAACAGTGGAAGCGGTCGATTCACATCGACCGCTTCCTTTTTCCATAATACATTTTCAAACTAACCTAACATCATGAAACGATTTTCTGTATATAATACAAACCAATTGCCATTTCGGTTCACGTATATCCAAAATTTTTCCTATTTTTGCGAATGAATCGGGATTTTACATCCTCTTTTCAGAAGATGACCTTCCTAAAAGCGCGTTTTCTTGAAATTCCAAAGCCATTGAGAAATACACAGAAAGCAAGCTACAAGCAATCCTCGATATAATTCAATTATGAATGAAGATAATCCACAATAAAATATTGCCCTTCGGCAAAAGCTTCTCGGCAATAAACCTTTTCGGAATACTTTTCACCAAAGTCCGTCCTGATCAATTTCTGATTAACCATGAAAAGATCCACACCGCGCAAATGAGGGAATTGCTTTATATCCCGTTCTACATCGCATACGTGACGGAATGGCTAATCAGATTGACCTTCCGTCGCTCTTCGTTCGAAGCTTATCATGACATATCCTTCGAAAGGGAGGCATATTGCAACATGCACGATTTATCTTATCTATCCTCCCGTACTCGGTTCGCATTCCTTAAATACCTTAAAAGGAGGAAAGTCCAGAATTAAAGCGCAGGTCGTAAATACATATATATTTCTTTCAAATTCATTTAACAATAGTTCGTTAATTTTTGAATGAATCATGCGGAGTCTCTGACGCCGAAGAACAATAAGTTAGGCGGAATCTCGTCCGCCATGACAAAATTATTTTTCTGATTGTCGGATTTCTGACCCTCAATAAATTTCTTAATATGTTGATACAGCGAGGCATTATGAAGTACTCTTCTGACGGAAGCGACGGAAAGTCTGCGTCCTGTCGCCTCGTGTATCCTGTCAGACATTTCCCTGGCCACATTTACTGCGGAAAGGGATGCGTTGTAGCCAAAGGAGAGTCTGTCGGCATCAGTGGACTGCCAATGTTCAAGCCCTGTGTTTTGCTTCGCATCGCGATAGATGAACTCAATCTGGAATCTGGAGTGGTAAAGGAGAAATATCTCGGACGCCTTCATATCAAGATCCGTACTGAAAAAAATCTTCCTTATGACCTTGTCTCCGCATTTGAGTTCCGCTATCACGACCTTGATCTTCCGTTTGAGGGACTTCCCTTTGACCGTGGCGCTGAAAAGGGTCACCTCCTCTCCATCGATTTCAACGGTATCCCTGACGAACACATCCTCCCGGAGATTATGAATGTCTACGGTTCCTTCCTGTTCTTTGGGACGACCGGGGCCGTTCTTCCGCGGACCGGTGTAGATATATTGCAGCACGGCATCATCACGCAACCTGCTCACGACATTGAATCCAAGCCTGACCGCTCCTGCGACAAAGTTATAACTCGCGAACAGACAGTCCCCTACGAGAATGTCAGAGATATTGAGAAGTTGTTCCTTATGATCGGATATTGCCCTGAGACACTTTGCTGTCTGATTGTCGCGGTTCTCCTTCATGTGTTCAAGATAGAACGGTGTACGGCCTTTCGTGGAGAGCGGAGTTGTCTGTACCGCGAAAAGGAATCTCGCATCGCTGACACCGGCGGCCACCTGGGCGAAACCAAGAATCTCAAGCCCCCGTTTTGTCATGCCGGCACATCCCGACCAATACCTGCCAAGTCCGGGAGTCTTCTTTCCGGATTTGCGGAGAAAGCTGTGGTCAAGGGCTATGGCGATCCTGTGGACGTTGTCGGCAAGGAGCATGTTGCTGTTGAAGGCGCACCAGTCGAACTTCTTTTTGAAATTCTGCCTGAAGCGGCTCTCACAGGAACCTCCATGCCGGGCCATCGACAGGAATTTCAGTCTTCCGTATATTGTCAATATCAAAATCATTGTCTCGATGAAGAAACTTTCAAAATTTTTTCGTACTTTAGCAGTCCGGTTGAGCGCGGTTGCGACAATCGACCTTACTTGGTCAAGTGGCTGAAATTTATTCATAACTCATTGATTTGCAACTATAAAGTTACGAAAAATTTGGCACTTGACCAAATTTTATTGACACTTATTTTGTTGGAAATCAATAATATGGATATGTTTTACAGCATGAATTTCTAATTCAAATTTTTAACGAACTATTGATTTAACCATCACAATAATCCACTAAAATATGGAGAACAACAATCAGCAACCCCAACTCAACAGCCACAATAAGGCAGAATACCCGCCCATGCACTCGGCCGAACATCTTCTCAATGGCCTGATGGCTCGCAAATACGGACATGGAAGGGCATTCAGCGCGCACGTGGAGCGCAAGAAAAGCAAACTCGACTATCACCTTCCCTCCCAACTTTCAGCTGAAGAAATCCGACAACTTGAAGAAGAAATCAATTCCATCATCGCAGAGGATGTGGAGGTGACTGAAGAATTTGTTTCCCAGGAGGAAGCCATGAAAAGATTCGATATGTCGCGACTTCCCGACGACGCTTCCGCAACCGTCAGGATTGTGCATATAGGCAATTATGACCAATGTCTTTGCGCGGGAGCCCACGTAAGACGCACTTCAGAAATAGGAGAGTTCCGCATTTCGAGCAGCCGGTATGACAACGGCGTGCAACGCCTTGTTTTCCGGTTGGGATAAAACTATTTGAACCATAATGATGCCATAATCGTTTTCTGACTATACCGCTTTCTGCCATAAAGCAGTAGAAGCGGCTCTTGCAATATTCAATTTTAAGGCTACGGTTATCATGCCGGGAAAAATTGATATAAGGCCAAACAAATAAGGAACCGAATAATAACAAATTAGAAAACACATCGTTATGAGCTTCTTGTGGTACATTCTTATTGGCATGGTAGCGGGATTCGTTGCCGTTAGATTAATGCACGGTGGTGGTTTTGGAATCATCGTTAATCTCGTAGTTGGTATAATCGGCGGCGTGCTTGGAGGGTGGCTTTTCGGACTTCTCGGAATCACGGCCGGAGGCATCATCGGAAGTCTTATCACTTCGGTGGTGGGAGCCATTTTCCTGCTTTGGATAGTAGGCCTTATCAGCAAGACCATGTCGCGCTGAGCGTAAACAGAAAGACACTTTACCCACAAGACCCGGCCCCTCATTGCAATGAAAGGCCGGGTCTTGTGGGTAAAGTGTCTTATTCCTTAAGAGCGCTCTAAAGCTTCTTTACTTCCTCAAACCAATCTTTAGAAGTCTTGAAGCCATCTTTCTCTCTTGTCCCCGAGGCTGTTATCGTATACCTGATTTTTCCTTCCTTGTCCGGACGGAGAAGGAAAAGATAGTTAAGGTCATCTTCTTTGGCCGAGACTATGTTGTCAGGATTCACCTTGATTCCGAGTCCAACAGTCTCTATCCAATCCGGATGAGCCTTGTCAGGGATGTTGTTTCCCCAAGATCCGGCTATGCCGTTCTTAAGGATGAAACCCTCATTATCGTGCTCTATCTTCTGGACTCCCGTGGCGAACACGTCGGAAGGGGCATACCCTTCGAGCTCGACCACAACGTCGATATTCCGTGAGTCGGGAGAAACGCTATACGTCTGGGTCATTTGAATTGGATGTCCGTTGAAAATCCAGTCCTTGTCATAGATCTGCACTGTGTGATTGTCCACGACACGCTGCCCTCTTACGGCGACACTGTCAATCGTCACGGGATTTCCATTCTGATAGCCCCTGAATGATCCCATTGCCACCGATTTCCCGGCCCATAATACATCGCATCCGTCTCCGGCATCCACCATCTCCTTGGTGGAATAGAATCCTGTGCGGTCAAGCTCAAGACGAGGCGTCTGCTTCAGATAGAGGTCGATGCTCTGACGGGCATCCATATAGATTCTGACAGCAAGCCACGGATTTTCCAACACGGCTCCATGCCCGTAAAGGGCATCATAGTCGGCCGGGAAAGGTGTGTCCCCGGGGAATTCAATGGCCAAGGCCCGCGGATGCCTCTCATGGCTGTCATGTATCTTTATGTAGGCATCGGTCTGAGCCATTGCGGTCAGACCGGTGCATAACATCAATATCGGTAGTATCCTCATCAATGCAACACTGTTAAGGCCTTCCCGTTTTCATCAAGTGAGAAAAGCGGGTTGGTGTTTTCCGGATCAATCTTGTAGTAGTGGACGGCGCTGTCGTTCTGCCGAGGGAATTGCGTGGTAAGCAACCTAATCATCTCAGCCCCCGCCCAAAGGGCCGGGCCATATCCATGAGCGGCCTTTACGCTGACAGGGCGATAGGCATAGAAAGCGGGATCGAATCCCATTCCCGTGCCAACGCATACGTCTTCCACTTCTCCCTTCTCATTGATTTTGGATGCAACCGCCTCCCAGGCAAGCTGTGCGACGGGGCCGAACGTCACCGGGTCGAGCCATCCTTCATTGACGCCATGAGCAAGGGCATATGCGAAGATTGCCGTTGCCGAAGTCTCCTCATAAGTCTCGGGGCGGTCGAGCAGCTGATGCCAGAATCCGTCGATTCCCTGAAGCTCAGCCAACCCGGCGGCATGCTCCTGAAATGTCTTGAGGATTTCTGCGCGGCGGGGATGATTTTCGGGCAAATAATCAAGAAGCTGGCTCATCGTCAGGATGGCCCAGCCATTGGCCCTGCCCCAGGCAAAGGAGGGTTGGAATTCCTTTCCCTCCACATATCCGTGGCGGAAAATTTTCTTCTCCGGCATCCACATTCTCTTAAAGAACCCGACGGCAATTTCTGCCGCCTTGTCGAGCTGAGCGGGATCGTTGGCATATTGGCTTCTGACGGCCATCGACGGCAACGCCATGAACATATCGTCGAGCCAGACTGCTGAATGGTGGGGGCGATTGCGTGCGATGGTGCCGTCGGAAAGCTTTATTGGAGTTGTCTCCACAATCTTCCAATAATTCTCTATGACTGGCTGGAGTTTAAGCGTGGAGTCAGCCATCTGAGCCCTCATCCATGCTCCGCTCATAGCCCCGGCATCGTCAAGATTGGCCGGAGCCACCACTTGACGAAGCTGTCCGTCTTCCTTAGGGTCTCCCTTGAAGTCGGCAGCCTGGGCGGCAAGGAATCCAATTCTGTCGGAGACATAATCGGAATATCGCTTGTCGCCGGTGATTTTGGCGGCGTCAAGAAGCGCGTCATACATCACGCCCCATTCATAGCTCGTGAGCCTATACGTCCCCTGATTCACTTTCCCATCGGTCATCTTGGCCGGAGTGACCTCATCGACATAGGCAAAAAGCCGGTCGATGTCGGCTTTGACAGAGTCCTTGTCGAGTTCTCCGTAAGGAGTCTTATAGTCAGGCGTCAGAAGATGCAGGGGCGTGGTGGAATCATTGATCTCCTCCTCGGCTTTTCCCTGCGTTTTCTCCGAGCATGAGGCAAGCGACATCGCGGCAGCCAGAGCGGCCACCATTAATCCTGTTGTCTTCATATCCGGTTATTTAGGAAGGTTGAACACGGTGGAGATCTCTATCATCTGCTCCTCGCTCATCCCGTCGGGCATGAATCCCATAGACCGGGCACACATATAGATGTTGGCACTCTTGTTGAGCACGTCGATCTGGTCGAAAGCGCTCATGACATCCTCCTCTACTGCGAAGACTCCGTGCTTCTCCCACATCACGACATCATAATTGTCGTCGATTGCCTTGATGGTAGCGTCGGCAAGCTCATTGCTCGACGGAAGCATGTAGGGCACGATCCCAAGTCCTCTCGGAGCAAAAGCCTTGGTCTCCGGAATCATGCTCCACAATATCTTGGTCAGTACGTCTTTTTTAAGAAACTCAGGATTGTGGGTCATGGCCACGAGTTCGATGGGATGAGTATGGACTGAGGCTTTGTAGTTGGAGCCTTTTCCAATGAGATAATTATGCACCGACAGATGCGAAGGCAACTCTGAAGTGGGCTTTACGGGCTCGTCGGCAATAATCTCATAATGGGCGCAGTCGTCGAGAATACGTATGACAGAACCATTCTGCATTGGCCAGCGGGCAAGGTCTCTCATCCTTTTCTGGGTGCCTTTGCAATAGAAGTAGCACCCCTTGAGATTGGGGAGAGTGACCCCTATGGCCACAGGCTCGCTGATGGCAGGCATCTTGCGGATTTCATCGTCGATGTGTTCCGTCACGTTGACAGTGATGTTTCCTCCGTTGCGTTCCGCCCATCCTTTTTGCCAAAGATAAGATGCCACTTCCGCCACATTTTCCACTTCCCGTGCAAGTCCGGGTCTGTTATCTAATATTGACATGATTGTTGTTGTTATTGTTTCTTTAGTTAAAAAAATATCTGTTGTTTTTTGCGTCTACAGTCGTCACAGCAACTGCGGAAGGAACGTGGATATTATCAGCACTATTATTCCTATGAGAAGCACTGTGATTGTCTGACGGCTGCAGCCTTTCCATTCCTTGAGGATTATTCCCCATACATTGGAGAACACCACATTCAAAGCCATAAGGATACACCATGCAAATGTCAGCAATACGGGGGATTCCGTAAGGAACCCCTTGCCGAGGGCAAGGCCGAAGAACTGGCTATACCAAAGGGCGCCGGCGATAATGCAGAAGACAAGGTTGTTGAGCCACACGCTCTTTTTGGCATAATCTCCCCAGGTATGGTTCTTTGAGTTCTGCGCAAAGCAATATACAGCGTTGGTCACGAACCCTCCAAGCGTGACGAGGAAAGTTGCAGGCAAGGTCTCATACATCGGATTGACACCTTCATAACGTATTTCCCCGCCTACGGCAAGACCGATTGCAAAGCATGCGCTCATTAAGCCGCAAAGCAAGGCCACTGCTATGCCTTTCGGGAAATTAAAATCCTTCACTGATGCCTTTTTCTCCTCTTCGCTGAGCGAAGAAGCTTTCATCGAACCAGCCAGACCGATTATCGCTATGCCGAGAAGAGTGACAATCACTCCTATTATGACCGATGCTGTCAAAGTGGCGAGCATACCCTGGCCCGGATAAAGCATATTCAATACCACGGGGCCGAGGATGGTGCCAAGACCGGCACATGTTCCAAGAGCGATTGACTGCCCGAGAGCAACTCCGAGATATCTCATGGAAAGTCCGAATGTCAGACCTCCGATGCCCCATAACACTCCGAAAAGGATGGTGAGGCCGGTGGCTTCAGGATTCCTTGAGAATAGCTCAAATAGGCCATGCCCTTCCGGAATTGCCAACAAAGCCCCGAGAAGAGGGAGCAACAGCCATGCAAAGACTCCCTGCACGATCCAATAGCTCTCCCAGCTCCATGATTTTATCTTGTTGATGGGGACGTAGCAACTTGATTGGCAGAATGCGCCTATGGCTATGATAAAAAGACCGATTATGATTTCCATAGTCGTAGAATCATGAGGCCGGGACAGGACGGAATAGTCCCTGCCCCGGCCTGATTATGTCTTATCGTTTCGAAGTCACTTCTGACTCGTATTTCTCTACTTCCTTGATGTAGTCTTCTCCGACAGGCACGTCGTTCAGGCGGCAGAACTCATCATAGACAGCATTCCAGGGGAGGTTCTTGCATTCTTCAAGAAGGGCAAGGCGCTGGAAACGACGGTCGGAAAGTTCATACTCTCGGAGAGTGGCAGTCGGTTCGAGCAGGGCTCTGAGCATGCATTTCTGAGCGGCGCGTGAACCTATCACGTAAGCACCTATGCGGTTAAGGGTTCCGTCGAAATAGTCAAGGCCGTAGTGCACTCTGTTGAGGGCGCCGGCACGCACGATTTCCGAGAAAAGGTCGAGGGTCGGGTCGTCCATGATTGTCACATGGTCGGAATCCCAACGTACGGGGCGGGATACGTGGAGCATAAGCTCAGGCACGAACAACAACATCGCGGAAACCTTGTCGGCGACACTCTCAGTCGGATGGAAGTGGCCCGTGTCGAGAGTGATCATCATGTCGCGTTTGGAGGCGTATGCGGTGTAGAAGTCGTTGGAGCCTACGGTATAGCTCTCAAGGCCAATGCCGAACACTTTTGACTCTACGCAATCCTTCATCCAGTCGTACTTATGCTCGAATATCTGGTCGAGGGAGTCCTTAAGCAATTCGCGGTACATATAGCGGTTGACCGTAATGTCTTTGCTGCCGTCGTGCACCCAAGTGTTCATGATGCAAGGATCCTGCTGTGCCTCGCCTATGGCCTGCGAAATGGCACGACATCTCTTCGAATGCTCAATCCAGAAATCACGGATGCCTTTGTCGGGATTGGAAAGGGAAAGGTCGCCGCTCTTTGGATGGGAAAATGATGTGGAGTTGAAGTCAAGCTTCACGTCGTTCTGACGCGACCAATCGATCCAGCCCTGGAAATGCTCTACGGTCACTTCGTCGCGGTCAACGTATTTGCCACCAAATTCTCCGTAGATTTCATGAAGATTAAGGCGGTGTTTGCCGGGTATGAGGCTCATGGCATACAGGATGTCGGAGCGAAGCTCATCGATGTTACGGGCCTTGCCGGGATAGTTGCCATTGACCTGGATGCCTCCGGTCAATCCTCCGTCGCGAGGCTCGAAGCCGGCCACGTCGTCAGCCTGCCAGCAATGCATGCTGAGATGGAAATCCTGCATCAGTTTGAGCACTTTGTCTGTGTCCACGCCAATTGCGGCGTAACGCTCTTTTGCCAGCTCGTAAGCTGTCTTTACATTCTGTTCTTTCATAGGTTAATGAGGTATGTATGTTTTTGTTGTTGTTGAATTTATTGATATTTTTCTCATTTCGTCGAGCGAACCGGCCAATCCGCATGCCCTGAGTTGCAGCAGCACGTTGCCAAGTGCCGTTGATTCTGTAGGTCCGGCAATCACGGGCATCTGCAATTCGTCGGCCGCATATTGCATAAGATAGGCATTCTGGGAGCCTCCACCAATGACGTGGAGCCTTTTTATCTCTACCGGCGACATCTCCCTAAGCCACTCTACGACGGTCTTATAGCGTCGGGCAAGGCTTCTGAACGCCACCCTGACATAATCGGCCGTGGTTTCAGGTATCTCCTGTCCCGTCTCCTCGCAATATTCCCAGATGGATTGAATCATGCTTTCAGGATGGGCAAATCTTGGGTCATCAGGATTGATTATGCTCTCGCACCCGGATTTCTCACACAATGCCACCAATTCTCCGATATTGGCGGGAGCGCCCTTGAATTCAGGCCGACATTGTTCGAATATCCACATTCCACATATGTTTTTGAGGAATCTCGTCGTCCCATCGATACCCCCCTCATTAGTGAAATTATATTTGCGGCTTGTCGGGGTTATGATAGCCTCCGGCGTTTCTATGCCCATAAGGCTCCATGTTCCGCAACTCAGATATGCATAATCCTTGTCGGGGGTCGGTATGGCCACTACGGCCGACGCTGTGTCATGCCCTGCAACAGCTATGACAGGAATATCAGACGCTCCCGTAAAGTCCATGACCTGGCGTGTCAGTCTTCCGATTTCCTCTCCGGGATTGACCATAGGGCCAAATTTCGAACGGTCGAGGTCAAGCTCGCGGAGAAGATCCATGTCGAGGTCTCCTGTATTGGGATTGAGGATCTGCGAAGTTGAAGCCACGGTATATTCCGTGACGGCTTTTCCTGTCAGCATATAAGCCAATGCATCCGGTATAAAGAGAATCTTATCAGCATTGTCGAGCGTCTCGGGAGAGTTGCGTCTGATTGTATGGAGCTGGAAAAGCGTATTGAAATTCATGAATTGGATTCCGGTGAGCTCATAGATTCTGTCGGTCGGCATCTTTTCCGCGAATTTCTCAATGGCTCCGTCGGTGTGGCTGTCGCGATAGCAATAGGGCAATCCGCTAAGGGTGGCGTCGGCATTGAAATAAGCCACGTCGCATCCCCACGTGTCGATGCCGATAGAGCTAAGTTTCTCTCCTGACTCGGCAAGTTGGCCTACGGCCTCCTTAATCCCTATCAAAACCTGATAGTAGAGTTCGGGAAGATTCCAGAAGAGATGTCCCGCTATCGGAAGCATAGGATGCTTGAATCGTGTCAGCTCTCTCATATCCACCTTGCCTTTGTCGAAGGAGGCAAGGATGGTGCGTCCTGAAGTGGCGCCGAGATCTATTGCAAGATGATAAGTCTTCATGATTAGATTATTTTTTATGCAAAGATAAATGTTTGTTTGATTTATTGCAATATTTATTTGTTTCAGAAAAGGATGATTTTGGGGAATTTGGTTGATTTCGACATTATTCTGACTTCGCGGGAGAGCCCGCCCGATACGTCTGATTCAATCATGACATTTATGGTCGGCTATTCAGGTTGCGATTCTTCGGGATCATCCTCCTCTTCAGGAGTTGGCGCACTCTCCGATGCAGGAGATTGCCTGTCGGCCTTGGCATAACTGCTGGGGGTCACGCCGAATTCCTTCTTAAAGCTTGTCGTGAAGTATCTCCGATCTTCAAACCCCACCATTTCCGCCACTTCGGCTATCGTATAGTTTTGCGATTCCAAGAGGCTGCAGGCATATTGCATCTTTATATGACGAATGAAATCAAGAGGAGTCTTGCCTGTTATGGCCTTAAGTTTTCTTGCCAATGAAGATTTCGACATGTTGACACCCTTGGCGAGGTCGAGAACTCCGAACTCCGGCACGGAAATATTCTTCTCCACTACTTTCGTGGCGTTATCAAGGAGCTCCCGGTCGAGCTGCCGGAATTCCTCCTGCGGCAACGTCACAGGACTTTGAAGGTATTCCCTCATCTTGACCATCTCTTCGCTGTCTGTCCACATCTTCTCGTTCTCCTTGTTGACGTGTTCGAGATAAGTATGAAGCAAAAACGCGAGAATGCCAAGCCCTACCACTATATATATGAGTATTGCCCACCATGTGGCGTAGAATGCCGCCTCTTTCTTGATTTTGAAGACGGTGGAGTCCTCACTCCAGAAATTGTTTTCATCGCAGGCTTTGACCTCAAGGCTCCAATCCCCTTTTGGAATGGAATTATAGAAAGCCCTGTTCTCACCGGGAGCCGTATAGTTCCATTCCTTTTCAAGTCCTTTTATACGATAAGCATATCTGACTCCCGAGGAGTTTGCCTGATCAAAAGTTGAGAAGAAAAACTCTATTTTTCCGCTGTCGGGCGACAATAACAGTTTGTCTTCTTCAATGAAGTTCTCATAATCGTGCAATATCGATTTGCCATTGATTCTGACGTCGGAAACATGGGCTATTGGCTCGTTTAAGTCCACGTCAAGATGGTTCGAAGGGGTGAATATCGACAATCCGCCGATTCCGCCGACGATTATCTCCTCATCCTCCGTGATGAGGTGGCCGGTCGACATATAAGCGTTGAGCCGCCCTTTTATGCCGGCGCTGTAATCATAATGCGTCTTGTTTCTTGGGTTGAATTGGGAAGCCACCTGATCGGAGAAAATCCAAACATGGCTGAATTTATCCACGTAAAGTTGCCGGATTTCATTCCCGTTGAGCGAAAGGTCGGCGGAATAATCCACGGTTGTGCGGCTCTTTGGGTCATAGCATATCAGGCGTCCGTCTTTCGTGCCCATCCATATTTTGCCGTCGGGGGCAGTGGTCATAGCGGTGTAGTCGCCCGGCTGGGAGACCCTGACGGGTTTCTTTCCGTCTTCAAGTGCATACAGCCCTTTGTCGTTGACCACCCACAGCGTCTTCCCTTTCTTAAAAAACGACTTCACGTTGTCAAGGCCTTTGACCTTAAAATCGAATTTACGGTTTCGTATGTCATATCTGAACAGTCCGTCCGTTGTGGCTATCCATAGTTTTCCGTGTGGCGACTCATATAGCTTGGTGATGATGCCGTTTTCCGGAATCATCCTCGCCAGAGAGACTGAATCCTTCACCTGCATGTTCATGTCGGAATCATGGCTTACTCCCAAAATTTTCTGGCTCCCGAAAATGGAGCACCATACGCCCTTAAGCATTGGAGACGCCTCTATTTCACGAGCCTGATGCAATCGTCTCCCGACCAAGGCCGGAGTGTCGGAATCTGATATTTCCCCGCTTTGTCGGTTGTAGAGAATCAATCCGCTTCTCATCTGAATCATCCATAGCAAATCCTTATCGACATCCGGACACACCTGCGTAATGATTGGATAGTCGCCATAGCGCATACGTACGCCCTCAAGGCGGTTGTTTTCCATCGAATTCCCGTTGAGATTTATGATTACGCCGGGAATATCGTAGAAGAACACCCATATCTTGTCGCCGGATATGTAAAGGGATGTGACCATCGCGCCGTCAAATTCATTAAGGATGGTATTCCCTACGTAATGCAGATCTCCTTCAGAGTCAGCGCGAAGGGGCACAAGACCTGAGCGCGTCGTCACCCAGAGATAGCCCTGGATGGAATCCTGTTGCATCGTTCTCAACCTTCGGGTATGATTAATGTAATCCCTGACCGGGTCCGTAAGGCTTTCCCTATACCGGTCGGCTCCTTCTTTCGAGGGGTCAAACCTGTAGATCATGCCGTTATGGTCGCCTACCCAGAAATAGTCATTGGCATGGTCCTGAAATATTATGCCCAGCGACACGTTTTTATCAATCGGTGCATACATCTTGAATCCGTCGTTCACCTTGTCATACTTCAAAATGCCCTTGCTGAACGAAGTGATGTAAATATCTCCATTTCTTGCCTGCTCGAAGCCCGACAACGTGGTGAGGTTGCCATAACGATCCTTTATTGGATAGGAGTTGATATACGTCCCGTCTTTATCATATTTGCTCAACTTCCCCTTCGTGGAAATCCATATCGATCCGTCGGACGTGATTCTGAGCATATTGGTCTCCGTCGAGCCGAGACGTGCCGGATCAAAAGGAGTCACCTTATATGTATCCTTACTGAATACAAAGCATCCTGCATTGGTGGCTATCATGAGTCGTCCTTGAGAATCCTGGCAAATCTCCGTTGCCTCGCTGTTTTCAGGCATCGGGAAGGAGATTACGTCGTAGCCGTCGTCTCTACAGAGCATGCCTTTGACTGCATACCACATATATCCCTCCGAATCTCTATAAGTGGCTGTAATTTCCCTGGATGGAATTTTTGAGAGTGTGGTTATGGGAGTGACGGCGATTTTCCCCTCTCCTCTCGCCGGGACGATGCCGGCGAGGAAGAAAAGGAAAATTATCAGACACAGTAGATTGCTATTTGATGATATATTTTTCCGACGCATATGGTGATTTCCTGAGAAATGAGACGTATGAAATAAATATAGGAATTATTTCAGATAGCCTGAAAGAGGATGATTTTGTTGGCGCAACGACTCGGCCACTCCCTGCGCGTTCATCCGGGCCCCTTTCTTCGAGAAATGGGTGTGGTCCTTGCAATAATGGCTTGTCACTTCCTTCAATCCCTTTTCATCCACCATCTTCTGGAGCTTGCTTCCGGAAATAGCATTCAGGTCGATAAAGGCAACGCCCATCTGCTCCGCAACATCTTTGGCCCATTTGCCGAATGAATCCTTGTTCGACTCTATCAGACCGTTGTCAAACTTGTTTCTTGGCGTGTGGCTGACCACTACCGGAATGGCCCCTTTCTCCTTGCAATCGAGAATAAACTTGCGGAGATACCATCCGTAGGTATAGACCACCTGGTTCTTTCCTGTCTTCTCCATCTTGAAGACCTTGCTTTCAGGCCCCGATCCAAGAAGTTCGCCCCGGGCTTTGCCGACGTTGATGTCGCCCGCATCGTTATGGCCAAACTGCATCAGCACGAAATCTCCCGGCTGAAGAGCGTCGTAGACTTTTTGCCATCTGCCTTCATCAAGGAAGGTGCGTGCGCTTCTTCCGGGGAAGGCATGGTTTTCCACAGTTATCTCGCCGTCCTTCATCAATTCAGCGATCATGGTTCCCCAGCCCCACATGCCGTCTTCATCCTTGTCTTGGTTCTTGACGGTGCTGTCGCCAATGGTGAAAAGGATGGGATTGTTGCCCTCTCTCGATGAGCCCGACGTGCTGTCTTTCTTTTCCGGAAGCAGCATAGTCGCCAATGGTAAGCCTTTGTAGTTGCGGATGCCTTCAACTGCCGACTCCACATTAACTCTGGCTCCGAATTCGCTGGTGTGAATCCTGTCGAGATAGAAATGATATTTCACCTTCTCTTTGCCGAATTTCTCAAACTTGCGGGCCGTGATTTCGTTGAGGTCGATAAATGGCACCTTCGCTTTCTTTGCCACCTGCTTTGCCCAAAGGCCAAACGTCTTGTTGACACGCTTCACGATAGTGCTGTCGGCATCTTCCCAGGCATTGCGGGGAGTCAGCGACATGAGGATGGGATGTGCGCCTTTGGCCTTGACATCGTTGATAAACCGACGCATGTATTCTCCATATGTGTAGACGGTCTCGTGAGCTCCTGTCTCCTTTATTACGACCTGAAGTGAGTCCTTGCCGATTCCGGGAATTGAAGCCCTGGCCCTACCCTCGTCGTACGGACCATTGTCGTTGTGGCCGAGTTCGATTATTACCCAGTCGCCCTTTTTTATCCCTTTGAGCACGTCGGGCCAGAGACGATTGTAGAATGTGCGGCTGCTCGTGCCCCCAAGGGCATGGTTTTCGACAGTGATTTTATCCGGATCGAAGTATTCATTCATAAAGTAACCCCAGCCCCATTGTCCGTTGTCGCCGTTGCCTCGTGTGCCGGTTCGCATGGTGGAATTTCCGACAAGAAACAAAACGGGGTTGTTGCCTCTCCTGGTGCTTCCTGCTTCGGGACGTGCTGTCTTTGCAATGTTAAGGCTGTCGAGCGTGTTGTCAACCACTTTGTTGACATCCTCCATCGGGCCCGCCACTTTCTTCTGTGCCATGAGATCGCCCTGTCCGCACAGTGCACAGAAAGCGAGCCCTAAAATCATGAGTTTAGCATTCATAATATTTTGATTCCTTATTTGATCGATATACAAAGAATTGGATTCTTTCCTATATTCCGCGAGCCGGCCAAGATTAATTGCCATCAGGCTTATCCACCACCTCAAACGGGGAAAGCACCCATTTATACGATGCGAAATCATCCGGAGCCGCCGGCGAGAACCCCTCGGAATATTCCGGACGGATATGCTTCACAACGGGCAGTCCGTTACAACGAATCCCCTCCAGCACACATTTTGCCACCTCGTATGCTCCGTAAGTGCTGAAATGGGTATTGTCTTTCAATGCCTTTGGCTGGTTTTTATAAGTATTTGCGGGATAATGCACAAATAGCTTTTTGGAATCTTCCACGCCGAGAGTCTCGCAAAGCACTTTCGTCATTTGCTGGAGATCTATCAGCGGGACGTTTTCTCTCCAAGCGATTTCCCTGACCACCTCGGGATAGTCGAGATGCGTATCCGTGATTGTCCCGCTCTCGTCAAAAAAGCGACGGCGTGTAGGAGTCAGGAACACCGGTGTCGCCCCCTTTGCCCTGGCTTCATCGATAAACTGCTTCATGTAGTAGGCGAATGAATAGTTGGCGCCCTTTCCGGGACCCTTCTGCTTTTGGTCGTTGTGAGCAAATTCCACGAATACGTAATCTCCGGGCTTCATCTGGGTCAATGCCTTTTTCAGGCGGCGCTGGCCTATAAACGTGTCGGCGGCAAGTCCGGATTCCGCATAATTGGCGATGGCTACGTTCTCATCAAAGAATGCGGGAATCATCTGCCCCCAGCTTGTATAGGGTTCGCAATCGTTGTCCACGACTGTGGAATTTCCGCATAAGAACAGTGTCGGCACCGAATCCGCTCTCTCTATCTCGATATATCTGACGGCAGGGCTGTCGCCATTGACCTCAAGGGTCAGGCGGTTGTCCCAATTGAGTTTCTGTCTCTCATTGCTCTTGACGGCCACCTTTTCCTTACCCGAGATTATACTGTCGCGTTTGTTGACGATAAAGCTTCTGACCTTCCTTTCCCCCTTTTGTGTCTTTATGTTTTCAACGAACAATCGGCGTGATTCTCCCCTCAGGGTGGTCTCCCCCGCTCTCTTCTTGTCGCCCATGGTGACGGTGACCTTATAATTGCCGTCCGGCACTGCTATTGAAAAGAAATAAGGGGTGTCGGCCTTGACAGTCTCAGGGGTTACGAAATCATACCCATAGCCTTTTTCATCCGTATACCTTGTCTGTGAATCCACCTTCACATATCCCTCCTTCGAAGGCTTGTCGCCGATAAAGTCAAATTTGTAGGTCTGGGCATTCAAGCCTTCCCCGGCGCCACATGCTGCCAATATCATGGCAATCGCAAAGATTCGTGTTCCTTTGTTTTGAGTTTTCATTTTTGTCAGGTTAGAATTTTACGTTTTTTTCAGGTCAGTATCTTGTCCCGACCTATGGAGCTGCTGTGACAACTCACGTTGCAAAGTTGACAATTCAATCCCGAATTGCCTATATATTTCTAATCTTATCGGGTAGAAAAACACTTCAAATGCCTGATTTCGCATTTTTAGCCATTATTTTGAACCATTTTTCACCCTTTGAACCGGCCACGTCCCTTCCTTTCCACACCTTGACGCTAAAAAGTTTACTATACTTTCATTAATACAGAGAGAGACACCGCGAGGACAAGTCGCGACGTCTCTCCCGAATTTTGCTCAATCGAGGTGAAAAACTTCCACTATGGGAACCGTGACAGGGGAATTGTCGAGATTGACCTCCATAATGTCGGCCATGTAGTCCCACCATTTGCGGGTGATCTCATCAGCGGCTTCCGCATCCTGCGAATTAGCCTCTCCCTCCACTTCCTGATAGCCGAAAAGGATATTTGTGTCCTTATCCCAGAAGATGGAATAGTTCTTTACTCCGCTGTCGGAGATCTGCTTCTTCAGCTCAGGCCAGAGCGCTGCGTGGCGTTTCTCATATTCTTTCTCAAAGCCGGGTTTGAGATACATTTTGAATGCGAATCTTTTCATGATAATTTTTTTATTGGAAGATTGTTTTTAAAAGCGTCGTAATCATCCTCACGTCGCGACGTGAGGATGATTACGGCTCATTATTAATTGGTTTTTAATGTTGTCATTTTTACCTTTGCGGGTTTGATGTCCTTTCCGGATGTTGCTGTCAGCACCACCTCCCCTTCTGAAGGCAGGGCTCGGAGAATCACGACACAACTTCCGCCATACAGACTCCTTGAGGTGCCAACGGTAAGTTCATCGCTGGTCATGTCGCCGTTGATGACGCCTACTATCTCGGCCGGCCCGTCTACGCTGAATTCCACCTTTCCCGACGCCCCATAATCGCGGCGCCCTTTGTTGTCAAGAGCGGTGATACGGATGTGCTGCAAATCTTTTCCGTCAGCTTTCCATTGCTGATTGTCGGTCTCGGCTGAGAGCTTTACGGCTTTGCCTGCCGTCTGCTCCTTATGGACAGCCACAGGCTTCGTCCCTCCCTTTTCATAGGCGCGTGCCTCTATCGAGCCCTTCTCATAAGGAATGTCTTTCCAATATATACGGTTGTGTTCCTTGGAATTGCTGCGATTGTTGGCGCGGCGACCCATGCTTTTGCCATTCACGAAGAGTTCCACTTCGTCGGCATTGGTGAAAGTATAGAGATTCACTTTGGAGCCGTGCTTCCTGTTCCAGTGAGAGGAAAGTTGCTTCGTGCCGACTTGCACGTCATTCCATATCAGGCTTGTCTCATCGTCAATGATGCCGACCCTGACGACCGGTTCATCCTCCTTGAAGAAACTTTTCAGGAAATACGCATTGGGCTTGGGTTCGAGAGATATGTCAAACACTCCCTGGGTCCAGCCTTTTGCCGGCCATCCATTGGATTCTCCCAGATAGTCGATCATTCCCCAATATGCCAGGCCGAGCACCTTGTCAAGGTCCATATCGAAATAATTGGGTCCCATATTGGAGGTGTTTGCCTCGCTCTGATAGAACATCATCCACGGGAATCTGCGTGAATCTCCCGGGAAATACATATACCGGTAGTTGTAGGCAGCGATATCCGTTTCCATTACGAGCGGAGCGGGAAGACTGTCGGTCTTCTCGTTGCGTCCTCTTGGATGCATAGCCACCGTGACGGGACGCGTCGTGTCATACCTGTTGAGTAGTGCTTTCTGTAGTTTGTATGGAGTGACGCCCCAGTCATTGTAAGGAAGATCCGGTATAAGCTGGAGTTCATTTCCAAGACTCCAGAACACCACCGAGGGATGGTTGCGGTCTCTCCTCACCCATTCAGGCACGTCTTTCTGCCATTGGTCGGTCCATTCATTACGTCCTCCGGCAAACTGGGTGGTCCATTTGTCGTATAATTCGTCCACGACAAGTATGCCATTCTCATCGCAAAGGTCGAGGAAGGATTCGCTATAAGGATTGTGGGAGGTTCTTACGTGATTGAATCCGAAGTCCTTTAAAAGTTTTATGCGCTTCTCCATCGCCTTTGGATAGGCTGCGGCTCCAAGCGCTCCGAGGGTGTGATGGTTGGCAATTCCTTTAAGGAGTATCTTCTTTCCGTTGAGCTTGAATCCGAATTCGGGAGAAAATTCAAGGCTCCTTATTCCGAAACGCTCCTCAAGCCGGTCGGCAACGCTTCCGTCAGGACGATAGAGAGTCGCCACCATCGTGTAGAGATTGGGGTTTTCCGTGTCCCATAGCTCCACATTGTCGAGAGAGATGCTGTCAAGACGCATCTCCCTTACGGGTTGCTTGCGGTTTCTCCATATGGCTCCTTTCTTTGAGTATACAGTCTCCCCGGCGGGGCTGATGATGTCAATTCCCACTCTGACGCTGTCGTTCTTCACGAAATCTGCTATCTCCGCATCGACTACCACTGACGACTTCTCCGGAGAAACCACCGGAGTCGTGATTGAGAAAGGATGACGCACAAAATACTGCTTAGGGTCTGTCACGACGAAGTTTACATCGCGATAAAGTCCTGCCCCCGTATACCATCTGGAGTTTTCGGGCTTGCCGGTATCTGCCTTCACCGCTATGACGTTTGGCTGCCCGTATTTGAGCTTGTCGGTCACGTCCACCTCAAATCCGAGATAGCCATAGTCCGTGCCTCCTACCTTTTCGCCGTTAAGGAACACATCCCCTACAAGGAGGATTCCTTCAAAATCGAGCAATACTCGCTTCCCTTTCCATTCAGCAGGGGGAGTGAATGATTTGCGATACCAGCCCGTGCCCATCTCCTTAAAGGCTCGTGCGCTCAGCCGGCTTTTGATATTGGCCATAGGATTATCCGAATCGGGTTTCTCATCGGGCGACGGCTCTACCCACGGCTGATGTATCTGGAAGTCATGGGGAACGTTGATGGTCTGCCAGCCGGCATCATCCACGTCTATGACAAAAGAGGATTCCGGGGCATTGAGGGAAAACTTCCAATCAGAATTGACCGGAACAATCTCCCTTACCGTCCCCTTAGAATCTCCGGCATAACATCTAATGCCCGGAGAAAGAAGAATTGCCGACAACAGCAACCCTGCGTATTTACGGTTCTGACGTTTTGAGTTAGTCATGGTTTCAAGTATTGATTTTTTGCAAATTTGAATATTATCTCAAATAATTGCAATTTTCCAAGGTTCAGAAATGACAAAAATACATCCAATTGGACTTATTTGAGCCATTCTTATCCCACAGATGTCAAATCCACAGCACCCTGTTCCATGGTTTATTTCCCGGAGAGCGGAGCCTCCAACTGCTGGTTAAGCATTCTTGTCGATTCAAGGATGGGAAGATTTGTCTCCGTCGGAACGTAGATGACGGTCTTGTCTGAAAGGTCGGATTGCTGTCTGACCCAAAGATACTGGATATAGGTCGGGGTTATCGACCCATTCTCGATTCTTATTGCCTCGGCTGCTCCCTTGGCTCTTTCTATCTCGGCCTGGGCGTTGAGTTTCTCTGCCTCAAGATTGGCTTTGGCCTCCTCTATCTTTATCTTACGGTTCTGTTCAGCCTTTGCAAACTCTGCCTTGCCCTCCATCTCTTGCGACCACACATGATACCATGGAATAGCGAAAGCCATCCCTACGAATACCAAGACTACTGCCACTAAGCCCACTGCAATCTTCTTGAGCAAAGACTTTGGAAGATCAACATTACTATTACTATACATCTCTTGTTTAAGGTTAATTGTTTCTGATGTCAGTCAGCATCATGATGCCATTTGACTCTAATGTATCACAAAATTAATGATTTTTTTCCAATCTGCAAATTCTCACCTTTTTTAATGGATTTATCTCGTCAACTTGACAATTTTACAGTAAATTTGCATTCAAAATCAATCTAAAATATAACGACACACTATGAAACGTATCTTTTTAGCACTTTTTGCCACGATTCTGGCAATCTCAGCGTTTTCTCAATCCGACCCTTTGACGGGGAAAAAGATGGTGGTATTCGGCGACAGCTATGTCCGCAACCACCGCGAACCTGTAGAGAACACATGGCACTACAAATTTGCTAAAAAACATGGCATGGAATATTCCAACCACGGCCGAAACGGTAGTTGCGTCGCCCTCGACAGGCAGAGGTTTGGCAAAGCGATGTATAAAAAAATCGGAGAATTGCCCGATTCGGCCGACCTTTTCGTAATAATCGCCGGGCACAACGACGCTTCTCATCTCGATTCCATCGGCATCGACAACTATCGCCTGCGCCTCGGTCAGCTTTGCGACAGTCTTGTGGAGAAATACCCCACCGCCAATATCCTTTTCTTTACGTCGTGGAACGGAAAGAACTTTGCCCACAACAATTTCAAAAAGATCATCGATGCCTCTATCGACGTTTGCGGCGCAAGGAGTATCCCCGTCTTTGACGCGGCTCGCAATAGCAATATTTACGCCCACAGCGACGCTTTCCGCAGTATCTATTTCCAAAACCAAGGAAAAGGCGACCGCGCCCATCTCAATGCTAAAGGCCACGACCGCTTCCTTCCAATTGCGGAATCGTTCATCCTCTCGCATATCTCCTATTGAGTTCCGCCGCAGGCGACGTCTTTTTCAGTAAGCCGATCTTGCCGTAGAGGATAAAAGCATCCCATTATTATCTTAAAATTTGCCTAAAGACCCAAAATAAATTCATTTTGGGTCTTTTTTGATATCAGGATATTGCAATTTAATCATAATTTTGTGGAGAATCCATCCGAATCTCCAATTTAAAATCATATCATCATGAAAAAAAATCATATCTTTATCGCCCTGGCGGGATTATCTGCATTATTCCCGGCCGCCCTTCCGGCAAGGGAGACTTTTAACTTCAACCCGGGTTGGCGCCTTGAAATCGGCGACTTTAAGGGGGCGGAAGCCGCCTCTTTCAACGACAAGGATTGGAAAGCAGTGACACTCCCTCACGCTTTCAATGAAGACGAGGCATTCAAAGTGCCAATCTATGAGATGACCGACACCGTGGCTTGGTACCGCAAGCGTTTCAAAGTGCCCGCATCGGCAAAAGGGAAGAAGATTTTCCTTGAATTCGAAGGGGCTCGCCAAGGGGCCGATTTTTATATCAATGGCCACCATCTTGGGCTTCATGAGAATGGAGTGATGGCCGTCGGCTTCGACATCACTCCTTATATTACGATAGGGAAGGAAAATGTCGTGGCGGTAAGAACCGACAACGACTGGAGATATAAGGAAAAATCCTCAGGCAGCCGCTATCAATGGAACGACAAGAATTTCAATGCCAACTATGGGGGTATCCCCAAAAACGTATGGCTCCATATATCCGACCCCGTCTATCAGACCCTTCCTCTTTACAGCCAACTCGGCACGACCGGAACCTACGTATATGCCACCGACATAAAGGTGAAGAGCCGCACGGCAATCGTCAACGCCGAGACGGAAGTTAAAAACGACGCCAAGAAGCCTGTCAAAGTCAGTCTGCTCGTTTCCATAACTGACAACGACGGGAAACAGGTGGCATCATTCCGTGGCGACACAAAGACCGTTTCCCCGGGAGCGACAGCCATTCTAAAAGGCTCGACCGAATTAAACGACATTCATTTCTGGAGTTGGGGCTACGGCTATCTGTATGACGTCACCACCTCTCTTGAAATCGACGGCAAAGTCTCCGACCCGGTCACGACCACTACAGGATTCCGCAAAACCCGCTTTGGCGAGGGCAAGATCTGGATCAACGACCGCGTGCTTCAAATGAAAGGATATGCCCAACGCTCAAGCAATGAGTGGCCGGGAGTCGGGATGTCGGTGGCTCCGTGGCTTTCCGACTATTCCAATGGTCTGGCAGTGGAGAGCAATGCAAATTTCGTAAGGTGGATGCACGTTGCCCCATGGCGACAGGATGTGGAGTCGTGCGACAGGGTCGGACTCATGCAGATGCTTCCTGCCGGCGACTCGGAAAAAGATGTCACCGGGCGACGCTGGGAACACCGCAAAGACGTCATGCGCGATGCTATCATCTACTTCCGCAACAATCCGAGCGTGATTTTCTGGGAGAGCGGCAACGAATCCATCAGCCGCGACCATATGCTTGAGATGAGGGAAATCCGCGACAAATACGATTCCTTCGGAGGCAGGGCCATCGGATCGCGGGAGATGCTCGACATTCGAGAGGCCGAGTATGGCGGCGAGATGCTCTACGTCAACAAGAGCGAGCATAGTCCGATGGTCCAGACCGAGTATTGCCGCGACGAGGGCCTGAGGAAATATTGGGACAATTGGAGCTATCCCTACCATCGCCACGGCGACGGGCCTCTTTATAAAAATGCCGACGCAACGGCCTACAACCAAAACCAGGATATGCTGACCGTTGAGTTCGTGCGCCGCTGGTATGATTTCTGGAGAGAGCGTCCGGGCACGGGAAGAAGGGTCAATTCCGGGGGAGCAAAAATCATCTTCTCCGACACGCAGACCCATGGAAGAAGTGCGGAAAACTATCGCCTGAGCGGAGTGGTAGATCCGATGCGTATCCCCAAAGACGGATTCTTTGCCCATAAGGTGATGTGGGACGCCTGGGTCGATCCCGAAAAAATCGATGCCCATATCGTAGGCCATTGGAATTATCCAAAGAGTACGGTAAAGCCGGTCTATGTGGTCTCTTCAGGAGATGCCGTCGAATTGAAGGTCAATGGCAAATCCAAGGGATTCGGCCGACAGGATTATCGATTCCTTTTCACGTTCGATTCAATCGATTTCGAGCCCGGTGTGGTCGAGGCTGTGGTTTATGGCAAAGACGGGCAACCCGTATTGTCAAAATCCCTTAAGACAGCCGGCAATCCGGAAGAACTTAAACTTAGTCTTATGCACGGGCCGAAAGGGGTATTCGCCGACGGAGCCGACCTTGCCCTTATCCAATTCGAGGTGGTTGATGCCAACGGACAACGTTGCCCTCTGGCCAACGACACAGTCACGTTCTCCGTCGAAGGCCCGATGGAATGGCGTGGCGGAGTGGCACAAGGCAAGCATAATTATGCGTTCTCAAAATCCCTTCCGGTGGAAGCGGGGGTCAATAGGGTAATGTTGCGTTCGTTGCCGGAGGCAGGGGAAGTGACCGTCACGGCGTCTGCTCCCGGATTCGAGTCAAAGAAAGTCAGCTTCAGGACTAAGGCCGTAGACAATAGCAACGGTCTGTCGACATTCAAGCCGGCTTCTCTCCTATCTTCTCGCCTCGACAGGGGCGAGACTCCGGAGGGAGCATCCTATATGGATTCGAAGGTCGACGTGAAAGTAAAAAGCGCCACGGCAGCGGTCAATAATGAAAGCACCGCCAACAGTTTTGACGACAACGAGCTCTCGGAATGGAGAAACGATGGCCGGCTTTCTTCGGGCTGGATAACGTTCAACCTCGAACGCCGCGCGGCAATCGACGATATTTGCATCAAGCTGACAGGATGGCGTCAACGCTCCTACCCTCTTGAGGTTTATGCCGGAGACGAGCTCGTCTGGAGTGGGAACACCGACCGCAGCCTCGGCTACGTACACCTGAATATCGATCATCCAGTCTTGAGCGACACTTATACCATACGTCTTAAAGGGGCTGCATCCGATAGCGATGCATTCGGACAAATCATAGAAGTTGTGGAGCCAAAAGCCGGCGAACTCGACCTCTTCAAGGCCGAAGGGGGCGATAAGGCCAACAACGAGCTGAGAATCGTTGAGGTAGAATTCCTGGAAACCTTAAACGAATAAGTAAACACACCCTAAGTGGGCTTTCCCTTAGAGCAAGCTCAAAAAGTCAAAGGCACCTTTTCTGCATCAGGGATGGTGCCTTTAGATTTTTTTAATCACGAAAAAAATAATCTGAACACTTACTTAAATAGATATACGAAAAAAAGGATGCAAACATTAGATGTTTGCATCCCTTCTTCAGTGTCCAAGATGAGACTCGAACTCACACAGCCAAACGGCCACTACCCCCTCAAAGTAGCGCGTCTACCAATTCCGCCACCTGGACATTCGGTTGATTGAGATAGAGCGAAAAACGGGACTCGAACCCGCGACCCCGACCTTGGCAAGGTCGTGCTCTACCAACTGAGCTATTTTCGCATTTTGAGGTCTTGTTGTCTCAATCAACCGCTATTTCAATGTTCTTGGAGCGAAAAACGGGACTCGAACCCGCGACCCCGACCTTGGCAAGGTCGTGCTCTACCAACTGAGCTATTTTCGCGTTTTTGCTTCGTTTTTTCAGCTCGGGAAGCTCTCGTGTTTCCCTTTTTGCGCTGCAAAGTTACGACGTTTTTTTAAATCCTGCAAATGTTTTTTCATATTTTTTTATCTCAGATTGCATCCTCATCCTTTATCACCCTAATCATCAATACTATGCCACTCTAAAAAAAAAAATCAGTGCTTACCCAGAATTTCCACATAATTTGGTGATTTCAGGCTTAAACTATTTTTTTAGTAAAATAACTAACAAAATAGTTGCACAACTAAATTTTTCGTTTTATCTTTGCATCAGAATCATAAATTCAAATATCCTTTTAGAGAATTCTACAATTATGGACAGACAAAAGACACTTTCGCCTAAAGAGGAGGAGATAATGACTTATTTCTGGGATAAGGGTCCCCTGTTCGTCAAGGAAATCGTGGAATTGTGGCCTGAGCCCAAACCACATTTCAATACGATTTCCACTTTCGTCAGAGGGCTCGAAGCTAAAGGGTGGCTCGAACATGAAGTTTTCGGCAACACTTTCAGGTATCGCCCCAAAGTGGAGCTGAGCGAACATAGATCTTCGATGCTTTCTAAGATGGTGAAAAACCTCTTTGGCTGCAACTACCTTAATTTTGTCTCGACGCTCGTCAAGGATGAGAAAATCTCCACGGATGAGTTGAAAGAACTTATCAAAAAGATTGAGAACAATAATAATGATTAATCATGGGTGCGTTTATAGTGTATTCTATTGAGGTGGCAGTTATCATGTCGGTTTTGTACCTTAGCTATAAGGTGCTTCTTTCCACTGCGACATTCCATAAGTTCAACCGCATGATCCTCCTCCTTATATATGTGGCGTCATTCGCGCTGCCGGCGGTTATCCCCTTGCTTAAGGTGTCGGCTATGGAGACTGTCGTGGAAATCGGGATGCCGGTCGTTGCGGTTGTAGCGGATGCCGGCAGGATTTCCGGTGAAGCTCCGGCCAATTCCTCGGTGCCTGTCGACTGGAACTTGGTTTTTGGAATTGTATACCTTGTCGGAATGTCGATCTGCCTGATTCTGACTTTGGCCTCTATATTCAGGATGATTCGAATCATCAAGACGGGCGAAAGCCTCCGACCCTATGGCAATGTAATCGTCAGCAGACTGTCGAAAGGCACATTCAGCTGGGGAAATATGATAATCGTGGCTCAATCGGATATCGACGACGACTTCGACAAAGTCATCCTTCATGAGCAGACTCATCTTAATGCATTGCATTGGCTCGATCTTGCCTTAGGGCAGCTGATCGTCATTTGCCAATGGTTCTCCCCTGCTGCCTACCTGATGATGAGAGAACTCAAATCAGTGCATGAATTTGAGGTCGATTCCAAAATATCTTCCGACGATCCTTATGCCTACCAGATGATGTTAATAAAAAAGACTGCCGGCTCGAGTTTCCCGACCTTTGCCGACAGCCTGAATAGTCAACTTAAATTAAGAATAACTATGATGTTATCAAAAAGAAGCAGCGAGAGAAGGCGCCTTGCAGCCCTTGCTCTCATTCCGATGGCAGCGGTAGCCGTCGTCGGACTCAGTCAACCCGCCGTGGCCAATGTGTTCTCCACGTTCTCCGACCGCGATTCCGACCGCGAAATTAATAATTTCGTGGCTAATCTGCAAATGCCGGAGGCTTTACCCGGCATCGCAATGGAAGAATCCGCCGGCTTCCAAAGTGAGAAAGCCTCAATGACTGAAACCGGCTCCACAGAGATTGCCAATGAAAAATCTTCCGAGAGCATGCCGATGCCCCAAAACGCTAATGAAGATATGGCAACAGAAAAAACAGCCACAGTCTCTGCTAATGATTCCGCCGATCAGACAGCCCAAGACCAACCTGCTAAAAAGAAACTGGTTTGTCTCTTTGACGGGAAACCATACAGTGGAGACATCACAAAGTTGAATTCTGAAGAGATTGCAGGTATGAAAATGGTGAAGGACAACCCCAAATATCCCGATGGATGTATGGAAATCTATACCAAGGAATATGCAAAAGCCAACGGCATCACGTTTGGTAACAATGCTCCTCAAAAAGACGAGAACGAAGTATACTCCGCAGTTGAACAACCCGCGGAATTTCCCGGTGGCACGAAGGCATTAATGAAATATATCAACGACAACATCGTATTCCCAAAATCGGAAATAGATGGCGAAGACCAAAGGAAGACCGTGATTGTCAAAATGCTGATCAATGAAGACGGAAGCGTCAAAGCCGAAACGGTTTTGAAGTCTGTCGGAAAACCTTTCGACGACGAAGCACTCCGCCTGATCAACGGAATGCCGAAATGGATTCCCGGCAAAAACAACGGCAAGCCGGTGGCATCCTACTTCACGATTCCTATAATCTTCACCTACAGAGCTTCAAAACCCGCAGAACAGAAATAAGAGTTCTAACCCTCCCCTTCTTAAATTAAAGGGATTATTCTCATACTCAGCAATCTTAAGAAATATAATTTCAATAAGTTATTTTTGAAGATTATTCAAACAATTAATCATACTCAAACTCTAACACAGAGCAAATAGACGGCAGCCGGATCTTCGCGAGAAAATCCGGCTGCATTTTCATCCCGACTCCCCTCTAGCCCAACATGAGGCGCACGGCTTCCTGTCAGGGCCTGCCATCCCTCCTCAGTCCCGACCACATAAATCCTTATTTTCCCTAAAAACAAACCTTACCGCCACTTCAATTGTCAAAAAGACAGTAACATTTTTAATGCTTCCTTTAAAATCATTTAATTATCAATTAAACCCAATATTGCTATGATAAAATCTATGCTAATTGCAGGCTGCGGCGGATTCGTCGGCACCTGCGGACGTTTCCTTGTTGGGAAATGGTGTTCAGGTATTTTCCACGGTGCGTTCCCGATGGGAACTTTCATGGTCAATCTCATCGGATGTTTCATAATAGGCCTGTTTTTCGGTCTCCTTGAAAAAGCCCACGTCATGACTCCGGGGGAAAACGTGCTTCTCATCACCGGATTCTGTAGAGGTTTCACGACATTCTCCTCTTTCGCCGACGACATGTGGGTGCTTGGCGACAAAGGCGACTGGGGCACATGCGTGCTTTATCTTGCGGCAAGCGTAATCTGCGGCATCCTTCTCGTTTGGGCCGGCCGTGCTCTCATTAGATAACAAATACTATGGCTATGAAAAATAAAAATTCAAAATCATTGATGGCTATCGGGATAGCCGCCATTTCTATTGGAGCCATCTCCTGTAGCGAGACCCCTGCCCCATTCATAGGGGCCTGGGAAGGCACAAACCCGATCGATATGACAGCTAAAATGCCGGGAGCAAAATCCGCTCTCGAAACCATATCCATCGATTTCATCAACAATCAGCAAAGCACGGAAGGGGAAATCACTCTCTACAGCGATTTCGACATCATTTGCCCGGTCTTGGTGAAAGGCATGGTGCCGGCAGACAGTTGCAACGTATCATTCTCTGCCAATGCCATCGTCAAGGGAACCTGGAATCATGACGTTGATGACCACGACGACCTGCTTATCAACTACGACTACTCCACTATTGAGGTAAAAATCGACAATTCTTCGATTAAAAATGTGCCCGCGATTGAATTGACACAATCACAGACCGATTCTCTATCCACCATCTTCAAGCTGGAAATAGAGACCACATTCCGCAACAACCTCACCCGTCTGTCAACAATGGAAGATATCAAGGTTAGCAAAGACGGAAAAACGGCTCAAGCCGAAAACCCGGTGCATGAATTTTGAGAAAAGTGTTAAATTTGTGGCATGAAAACCGCAGATGCAATATGGATGTGCCTCCCTGAAGGGCTGGACGAGCTATTTGAGATGGTGCGCTTCGAGCGCACGGAACAGTCTTATGACATATGGCTTGACGAAAAGAAGAAACTGTCTGATGAAGACTATCGTAATCCAAATATCGTAGCGCGAGGCTATACGGATTACGTTACGATACAGGACTATCCGATGCGCGGACGGCCTGTGTTTCTTCACATGCGCAAGAACAAGTGGTGGGACAAGCAGACCAACGAAATCTTCAGCTACAATCTCGAGCTTCCCAACGATGAAGGAACACGACTCAGTGCCGAGTTCGTGGCTTTTTTAAAAGACGAAGGTGGAGACGACAGCCCTGTCGATTAAACAGATAGCGCAGATGTACTGCGTCAACGGCAAACATTTTGCCGACTTGTACCGCAATAAGATAAGCGGTTACGCCGACTGGTGCGAACAGGAGCTTGGCTGTGGGTTCTATTTCAACGCCGATAATATCGGCCCTTACATGAGCCTTGACGAGACGTGTCTGAGCAACGGCGAGGTATGGACGTTCCTGACCAACAAGGACGGCCACGGAGGCAAGGGAACACTTGCGGCAGCCATTCCCGGCACAAAGAGTGACGAGATCATATCAATCCTCGTCAGTGCGATGGGACGCTCCGTCAGACGCAGGGTCAAGGAAGTGACCTGCGATCTTTCGCCATCAATGATGCTCATAGCCGCGGAAGTGTTTTACAACGCTCATGTGGTCAACGACCGTTTTCATGTCCAACAGGTCTATAATGAGGCCGTTGACGAAATCCGTATTGATATTCGCCGTCAGCTTATCGCAGAGGAAAACAACCGCGACAAGTCCGAACCGCCGGTAACGTACTCCAACGGCGAGACCATGCGCCAGATACTGGCCCGCAGCAAACACACTCTGATGATGTCGCAGAACAAATGGACTGACATACAGCGCCATCGCGCCAACATACTGTTCAAACACTACCCAATATTGAAGGCTGCATACAGCCTTGCGATGGAGCTGCGCAAGATTTTCAATGCTAAAATCTCACCGACAAAAGCCATGGGGCGGATGAACAAGTGGTATGAAAAGGTAATGGCTCTTGGTAACAACAACTTCCGCTCGGTAATCAAAACATTCAGGAACCACGCTCCAACCATCCTGAACTACTTCCGCCGTCGTGCGACCAATGCCTCCGCCGAGGCATTCAACTCTAAAGTCAAAATCTTTCGCTCACAAATGCGTGGTGTCCGAGACCGAGACTTCTTCATCTTCCGACTTGTCAAACTCTACGCCTAAAAATTTAACACTTCTAATTGCCCAATTTAACATATGCACCGTGCTTTCGGCTTGACCCGGAAAAACCATGAGTCTTGAAGTGAAAGGCCCCAAATACGACTTGCGGTTCAAGCGCCTTGAGATGTAACTCCTTCTTCCGCCTCCCAAAAGCCTGATAAAAAGCATGCTGGATTACGGTTCGCTCCAAAATCGGCTTAAAAGCCCATTTCTAAAATTTCTTGGCCGTAATCAATACTTAGCACACAGACGGATGCAGAGCATGTGCTCTGCATCCGTCTGTGTGCTTCCCCTTTTCCTCAATAGCCGTTGTGTTTCAGGAGCCTTGGCTCCTGATGTCAAGCCCCCTACCCGTACGAAATCATATCCAAAAGCGCGTTTTTCTACAGAAAAAAGCATGGCATACGAAAATTTTTGATTAACTTCGCAATGTGTAGAAGGATATGTCATGCTGACAGACCCGACTGACACATCTAACCCGGATTTCCAAATCCCTAATCAAACCTACTCTGATATGATGAAAAATCTGCTTTTCGCCGCCACTCTCCTCTCCGCAGGATCTGTTTGCGCCCAGGGCTACGTCTTCACCGTGACCGACAGCGTTGCTGCTACCCCGGTTAAAAATCAGGCTCAGACCGGCACGTGCTGGTGCTTCGCCACCACTTCTTTCCTGGAATCCGAACTCCTCAGAAAGGGTAAAGGAGAACACGACCTTTCCGAGATGTTCATAGTTCGCCAGAAGCTTCAAAACCAGCTCGACGACAATTATCTGCGTCGCGGCAAGGGCAATATCGGGGCGGGGAGCCTTAGCCCTACTTATTTTAATGCCTTCCGTCAGGTGGGCGTGGTTCCCGAAGAGGTCTATGGCGGCATAAACTATGATTCCAAGACTCACAACCACGGAGAATTGATGCCTATGCTCCACGCCGTGGCCGAGGTGGCCATCAAGCAGAAGAAACGTTCTCCTCAATATTATGAGGTGGTCGACGGCATTCTAGACACCTACCTTGGCGAGGTGCCCGAGAAGTTCTCTTATCGAGGTAAGGAATATACGCCTCAAAGCTTCGCCAAGTCGCTTGAGCTTAACCTCGACGACTACGTCAACCTGACAAGCTTCACACATCACCCCTACTATGAAAGCTTCATTCTTGAAGTGCCCGACAACTGGGAACACGCATCAATGTACAACCTTCCCCTCGACGAGCTTATGTCTACGATCGACGGAGCCCTTTCCAATGGCTACTCCGTCTGCTGGGATGGCGATGTCAGCGAAAAGGGATTTGCATTCAAGAAAGGGGCAGCCATAAATCCCGAGATCAACGACCTGTCGCGTTTCGAACCTGCCGACACTGCCCGCTTCTCTTCAATGAAGACCAACGAACGCCTCGACGAGATTCTGAAATTCGAAAAACCATATCCTGAGGTCGCAGTGACTCCTGAGGTGCGGCAAAAAGGCTTTGAATCCTTTGTCACTACCGACGACCATCTCATGCACCTGACCGGTATCGCCAAAGACCAAAACGGCACAAAATACTACGTGACCAAGAATTCCTGGGGCACTGAGCGCAACGACGCCAAAGGTTATCTCAACATGTCGGACAGCTTCGTAAGGGCAAAGACAATCTACGTGATGATGCACAAAGACGCCCTCCCCAAAAGCCTTAAGGCGCGTCTCGGCATAAAATAACACTGGACTGCCTCCCATTCCCCAAAATAAATTCCGCTGCAAGAGCAGCGGAATTTATTTTTAATGGAACTGACAAAACCAAAGTCTTTGAACAAATTTAGAACTTAAACATAATGCGAGCCTGGATTATATTCTCGTGGCGTTTATGCATCACGTCGCTTCCCCATACATTGGTGTAGGAATAACGCAGGCGGCACGTGATATACTTGTTAAGATAGTAGTTGAGGGTGACAGAATAGTCGTTGGAGATTCCTCCGAATATCTGCGACTTTGAGTCATATCCATTGGTGTAGCTATAGCCCAACACGCATTCAAGTGTCTTCCCTCCGGGTTTGGCAAGGCCGGCATCACCGTGGGAATATGCGTAGGAAGAATCGCCGCATATCAATGCCCGCAAAAGGCCGTAGGCTCCCTGAGCAGAATATGAATGAAGCCCGTCTTTCCTGTCAACGTTCATATAATAATACTGCCCCTCCAATGCAAAGCGGTCTTTCGACAGCAGAATCTCCGGCGATAGCTTGACAAGACCCTTGGCATCGCTGACGTTTGCTCCGAGCATGTTGACTTTCGAGACCCTTGTCGGGAACTGACAGCTGAAATCAAAAAATCCGGGGGAAACATAAGGATTTCCCTCATCGTCTGTCAGCTTCTTATGCATAGCCGACTGATACCACCCGGACATTCCGACCTGCACTACCCTGCCCTCTTCATGATACGGACGCCAAACAAGACGGGTGGTGGCTCCGACGCTGACCTTTCCGTAATCGCTGGCAGGAGTCGAAATAGAGGTGCCGGCCATGACGCTGACTCCTGCAAAAAATGCATCCTTGTCATGCACGTATTGAATGCCGAGGTTCCTACCGGTGGCATTGAAATAGGTGTCGCACGACGATACCTCCATAGAGGGTTTCATCGAACTCGACGTCGCGGCGTTCAATCCAAACTGATGGACGAAGTATCCGACTTTCACGTAGTTCTCCGGATTGAAGCCGTATTGAATGAATACGTCTTTCATGCTGAGCTTGCCGAAGCCGTAGCCGATGTCGATCTTTCCACTCCACTTTCCGTAGGAGACTTTGGCGCCTATCCTGACGTCAGGAATCGCAACGCCGTCGGCAAAGCCATCGCCATCGGGAGCATAGACAGCTCCGTCGGCAAGTATACGCCCGGTGGGGGTAAATTTAAACTTTGGCTCCTCGGAGTCCTGTGCGCTGACTGTGGAAAAAGCAGGCGCAAGAAGAATAGCCGCCGAAAGCATAGCCATATGGGAATGTCTTTTCATAATTCTAAGTATTAGCCCCGTGAAAACTTATCACGGATAAAGATATATTTCCATATGCCACGTCTTTTTAACAACTAATCCCGGATTCAGTTCACAATTATTTAATAATTGAGTCCATTTCGCAATATTATTAAATTTTTGTGAACAAATTGTTAAGTCCTTTGTTCCATAATCGTATTCTATCCATTATGCCACACAAGTTTCCCCCTCCCCAAATTTTATCAGCCTCATAAAAAAATTTTCACTACTATGAAAAACTGCATTCTTCATCTATTCCTCTCTGCCATGCTTCTTGTGCCAACCGCCGGATTCTCCCAGGCTCAAAGAAGCCGGGATTTTAAAGACAAGTATAAGCTTAAGGAGGCTGTGGTGCTGAGCCGCCACAATATCCGCTCCCCGCTTTCCGACAGTAAAAGCGCCTTGGGAAGGATAACCCCTCACGAATGGAACAAATGGACAGCCGCAAAGTCCGAACTGACCAATCGCGGAGGTGTCCTGGAAACCCAGATGGGCCAATATTTCAGGAAATGGGCGGTCGATGCGGGGCTGTTTCCTGAAAACTATGTCCCGACTGCCGACGACCTTAACGTCATCGCCAACTCAATGCAACGTTGCATCGCTACCGCACAGTATTTCACGTCAGGCTTCATGCCTGTTGGTGGAGTCGAAGTCAACCATCGATTCACTCCAAGCAAGATGGATCCGCTGTTTAATCCTCAGCTGACGAAGGTCTGCCCCGAATTTGTGGAGGAAGCCATGAGCCAGATCAACGCTATGGGCGGAGCCAAGGGTATCGTCGGGATAAACGAGGCCATCGAGCCGGATTATGCGATGATAATCAACGTGCTCGACGTTGACGAATCGCCGATGGCGAAATCCAAGGACCCATATCTGGATGCCCTCGACAACTACAATACTGAGATTGTGTTTGAGAAATTCAAGGAACCGTCGATGAAGCCGGGCTCAGCATTGAAGGAACTTAATTCTGCAAGCGATGCCTTCATACTTCAATACTACGAGCAACCCGACACTCTTGCCGCGGCTTTCGGACACAAGCTTACGAGAAAGGACTGGGAAAAGATTGCCCACGTGAAAGACACCTACCAGGACGTATTGTTCACCGCTCCGATTGTCGCCACAAACGTGGCCTATCCTTTGGTGCAATACATGTATGACGAACTGCGGTCGCACGACAGAAAATTCACGTTCCTTGTTGGTCATGACAGCAATCTCTCAGCCGTTGGCACAGCCCTTGGCGTAGAGGAATACGAGCTTCCCAATGCGATAGAGAAGAAGACTCCCATTGGCTCCAAGATTGTAGTGGAGAAATTCGTAGGCCCCGACGGAGAGGAATTTGCCGACCTCAACATAGTCTATCAATCTGTCGATCAGCTTCGCGACATGACCCTGCTCGACCTCGACAATCCTCCGATGATCTATCCCTTGTCGCTGAAAGGACTTGAGAAAAATGCCGACGGGCTCTACAAGATGGCTGACGTAGCCAATCGTTTTGAAGAAGCGATCGCCGCCTACCAAGCTATCCCCGCCAAATAATCCCCGACTGCCTCCGCGTCTCTACGAATACCACCCCACTGACATATTCAAACTCTACACCAAGCAATTCGCCTGATGTAGAGTTTTTTTCATTCATCTTGTTGCCCGAAAAAATTTGAATATTGGCTATTTCATTAGAAATCAATATCCGCCTTTATTTCAAGATTCCTGATGAAGCTCCTGACTGACGGGATAGGTCATTACCTTGTTTCACTTTTTTACCGAAACCAAAGGTATATGTCGTAGATAATTGGATAAACGCATGGCTGGAAGCATTACTAACCCATCTATTGACCGAATAATAGTCACTCCACATTCTATCGTAGGAAGACCTCCAGTTCCATCTTTGGAGATTCTGAGCTGTCAGACGAATATTCCAAGTCGAATTGCTCCATCCTGCTTGCAAGACAAAAGCATCTTTGTTTTTAGTCCATATTCCGGACATGGAATTATAGTTGTCGGTTGCATTTCCAGAATTATATGATATGGCAAAATTAAAATTGCCGAAATAATAAAGAGCCTGTATATAAAAACTTATATATGAGTGATTTATATTGTATGGCAATCCATTATGAACATACAACTGGGTAAGTTGTCCTGAAAGATGCAACTTCCCATCAAAGAAATTTGAGGAAGTATTGATGCCATAGTTATGATGGCTGAATTTGCCAATAGGTTGTTGAATTGTCCTTATTATTCCCTCAGATGTGGCTTCATATACAAACGCTGCGCGATTCCCTACAAGCCAAGAATGTGCGAATACTGTCATGTTGAATTTTTTCGACGGTATGAAGGTATAGTTGATGCCGATATCGTAGCTTCTTTGGGATCTCAGCAACGGATTTCCGGTATGCCAAAGGAATGGAGACACCTGAATGATATTTTCACTCTTATAGTTGGACGAAGGTGGCCAAACTGAGTAATGGAACACTGTGCCAAACGCATTCTTTTTATTTGGCACATAATTAAATGAAGCATCAACGTAAGGATAATTGGATATTGACTTGTTATCATCAAGTCTTGTCGCAAGCCAATTCCATCCAAATCCCAAAGATGCTGAGATTTCATCATCGGTAAAGCTATATGAACCTCCAATTTGTCCGAATTTTGTGGTAGAGTTGTCAAGAGCGTTCACTGAGCCATAATAGTTCGTTCGGTTGTGTTCATATAATCCTCTGATTTGTGCCCTTAATGAATGTTTACTACTTAAGGATTGACTATAATTCAAAACGATATTTCCCTTGTGTGTGTTATCTCTCGCACCGTTATATATCCGCGCTATGTCTGTTTCTGAATATTTTGAATTTTGATTGGTGTGTGAGTATGAATAACTCAAGGAAGCAGTCAGTGAATTGTTATTTGCCAGACCAAAATAATAGAATCCATTATAACTTAGGTATTTTTCTTTTGAGTCTGCAGTGGAATTATAGTTTGACTTCCCCAATAGATTATCGGTATACTTAACCACACCGGCGTTGTCATTATGGGGAGTATCGTCAAGACCCATGGCAATCTGACTGTTGGCTGTAATCTTATCTCCTGAATATAAGGCTCTGAAGCTTGTCTGATAATTATTTCTGCGATATTTGGATGACTCTGTCTGAGATTCACGCTGAAAACTTTTTATTTCCCCATTATCCTGAGGCAACCGGAATGTTTCGGTCAGGTCTTCTCCGAAATGATTATTAGCCATGTAATAGCCATAGCCCATTATGTCATACGTCATCCGTTTTCTCACAAATCTTGCATTGGCCTGAAGGAACCCGGAGTTTACAATAAAGTTTTCCGTTCCCAAAGCCTTTACATATCCGCCGTATTCATATTGTATCATTCTGAAATTAATGACGTATCTATCACCCTGAAATATTGCATCCGACGGATATTCAAGGTATTCCACACTTTTGACATCCGACATTCTCATCATTTTAAGGTCATTCTCTGACGCCGGCACATAGTCTATGTAAATAGCGACAGGCTGACCGGAAGCAGTCGTCACTCTTGATGATCCCAATCTTGTATTAAGTTGGGGAATTGCCATCCTTACGAGGAGGTCTGTTGCTGTCTGAGAAGCGTTTTTTTGTCGTTGAGTCGGTCTGTAAACACTTCTGTCAGAAAATAAATAGGCATTATCTGCTTCGACTTTCAGGTCTTGCAGACGTTTGGGAGATTCATTCATGCGGACAGTGCCGACAGAGAATAAGTCACACCTCTTATATGTTGGCTTATATCCAAGGCAAGTAAGCTTGGCGATTACCCCCTGTTTATCGCAAGGAATTGAGAAGCGTCCGTCAACGTCGGTTATGCCATATGTGATGACAGTAGAATCTTTTGGAGCAAGCAACATTACCGTAGCCGCCACCACTGGCTCATTGTGGGCGCCTATTGCTCTGCCTGTATAGCAGAATTTTCCATGTTGCAGTGCTTCAATATAGTAATCTTGTTTCTTCCTTATTATTGATATCGGATTTAACCCTATCGTCTGGCGCAGGGCCACGTAAGCATCATCAGTGTGAATTTTTGCCGATGTTTTGTAGTTGTCAAGTTCCTTGTAAATGAAAGAGATATTTAAGTCGGGATGGTCTTTACTGATTCTTACTATTGCCTCTGATATTGGTGTATTATTAAACGAATAGGCGTATTTGTAGGCATTGGCTGAAACATAAGTCATCACAGCCAATAATATTGTCAGGATAGTTCTCATTTTCAGTCAATGGTTAGGATGTTACCGTTTTGCTTGATGTCAATCTGCTCAAACGTGTTGAGTTGTTCCACGACTTCGTTGAGCGGTAACGATGGTTCAAACTTGTAATATAGATGGAGTGAAGCAGCATCAGCGTTACTAAATTTTACCTCTACACCGTAAGCGTCTGCCACCTCTTTCATTATCTTTTCAAGAGGCTCGTTCTCAAAGATTACCGGCATACGGCTAACCCTGGCGGTATCACTTTTAGCCGTTATGGTGTCTGCCGGAACTTCTATAGCAGATGGGGCAACAGCCACGCTTTCAGCAATCTGTCCCGGTTTATGGTCGATTACGGCCACAGTGACAGCTATCCCGGCGGCAACCGCCACGACTGAAGTGCAGACTATCGCTGCAATCGATGCGGCACGACTTCCGGCCCATAAGAATGTGCGGCGACAGCGGACAGAATGTTTCTCCGAGAAGTCTTCCCATTCGGCATCAACGTCTATCTCTTTATCGGCTTCTATCGCGGAATCGACTTTGCAAAGCTGATTGTAAATCTCCTTAGTTTCCGGGTCCGACATTATTTCGGCCAACTGCTCGGATGTATATTTTTCGGGATGCTCGACTATGCCAAGCACGAGTTCGTATTTATCCATTTTCGTTGAGTTTTTTGCGGATGATTTTCAGTGCATGACTCAGATGTCGATAAACAGCTGTCTCGCTTATTCCCATTGTTGCCGCTATGCGGCCGAATGGCAATCCCTCGGAGAACCGCAACTCCATGACGCGCCTTGCCTGCGGTGATATTTCTGACTTGATAAGACTGTATATCCTCGCAATGGTTTCCTCGTCGGGCCAATCCTCCGTGTCATACTCCTCGTTTTCGAGGAAATATCGGTTGGCAATCCTCTGATGAATCTCGCAGTCGCGGATATGGTTCAGGCAGCGGTTCTTGACAGCCCTAATGAGATAACCGCCTGTAATTGTTACCTCAAGAGGTGCATCGAGTAGCGATGCGAACACATCATGGACGATGTCGCGCGCAAGATCATCGTCGTGCAGAAGCACCACGGCCAACCGGCGCATCTGCGCATAATGTGCTTTGAAAAGCTGCTCTATGTCGTTTCTGTTAGTCATACGCTAATAAGACACACAACATCCACAAAACTCAACCCCCGAATGAGAAAAAATTTTGAAAAATTACGTATCCTACTGTAAAGTTACTGAAAACTAATCAAATTCATCATCTTTAAAAGCTCTTATATATCGAATCATAAGGAATTACCTGCCTGTCCCAAAACGCGAGGTATCGACATTGCTATTGACTTTGGACTTGAACCCATTGAAGCGCCAAATGAATGTCAGTTTGAGGTTGCGGGTCATGTCTCGTACCTTCATGCGGTAGTCTTGACCGGCATGGTTGATAGTCATGGTTGGCGACCATGTGTTGAATATGTCATCGGCTTTGAGGTCAAGTTCACAACAGCGTTTCTTTCCAAACTGCCACTTTATTCCGGCATCGACTTTCCACATACCCGACAGGTCGGAGATTCCTTGCAAAGATGGAGAGATATAGCTGAAATCAACCGATAGTGACACGGGGCAGTTCTGACTGAATTTGAAAGAGTTGCTTAAATCACCATAACAAATCCATTTGCTGTTGTCGAAGCTGATGTCTTGGAAATGGTCGGCTTTCTCTCGTTGGTTGAACACATTGGCTGTAACTGTGGCGTTCCAGATATATCCCACTCCGAAAGGAGCGTAGAGATTAAGACCAACCACGCGTTTGTAGTTCATGTTGATGGTCTGATATATTAGATTCAGCGCATCCGCCGACTGGTAAGGCAATTGCACAGTCGCTTTGTCGCCATACTGGAAATATAGTGTCGCCACATATTTCTGCCTCAGGATATAGTTTAACTGAGCATCATACTGAATATACGGCTGCAAGGCAGGATTACCTATTACTGTAGAGTAGTCGTTGATATGGCTTGTTCCGCCATGCAGTTCCCAATATGAGGGATAGATGCGTTGGGTGTTGAAGTTAAGCTGGAATAAGCTTTTGGGTGTTTTGTAGTAAGTCGCCCCGAACTGAGGAATAATATTCCAGTTGTGCTTATATTTGCTGTGATAATATTCTCCTGTAGCCGAAGCATTGAACGACAGCCCCCAGTCGAACGACCGCTGTGTGCCGACATAAAAGCTTGCCACTTCTTCATTTAGGACATCGTCAAAGTCGGGCTTGTCAGACGTTATGCCATAGTGTTGTGAACTGTGATCATTTGAGTGTTGGTATTCCGCACCGCAGTTCAGTTGCCATTTACCGAACTGATGCTGTTGGTCGACATACACATGCCAGCGGTCTATCGCCTGACGATTTTCAGAGCCAAGCAGATAATCGGCATCCTTAAATAATGACTGTGAGCGGTTCTCGGAATAGCGGGTATAATCGCCACCGACTGTCATACCGAATGGCGCTGCATAACGCAAGGCTATGTTATTGAAGCCGACAGGGGACAGCATATTGTAGGCGTTTGTATAGTTGCCTAATGTTCCCGATGAGAGTGCCCAGCTCTTTGAGTCGGAAATTATCTGACCGTTATATGTAAGTTTGAGCGTTTTCCATGAAGCGGAGGCAAATATGGTATTGCTCCAGTTTTGACTGATGCGCCGCATATCGTCCTCAATCATTGTCCGTTTGCCATTATACAAATGATTTGACCATGTTTCCTCGCGGCTCCATGATTTGCTGCGCGTTAGTCCATAGTTTAAGTCAAAAGTCCAATCCTTTACGGCGTAAGTGGCCGCAAGTACACCGCCATACGAACCATAGTATGCCTGATTGTATCCGGCTCTGACCTGTCCCTGCAAGCCGTCGAGAGGAGTGGGAGTTTTCAGAGCCACATTGATTACAGCACCATTCACGTGATATTTAGCCGGAGCGGAATACATAATCTCCACGTTCTTCAATCTGTCAACCGGAGTAGTGTAGAGAAGTTGATAAAGATTCTGCAGCGGCATATTGGTAAGCTCGCCATTGAGAATAATAGTGACATTTGAGGCGCCGGAGAGACCTATCATTCCGTTGCTGTTCGTAACACCGGGCAAGTAGCCGAGTGCTTCGAGGATATTGTTAACTGGTTTGTCTTTGACTATTCCGGGGAGGTCAACAACCATTATGCCGTCTTCACCCCTCACTGGCGGTTTCTCTCCCTTGACAACAACTTCATCGAGCTGTCGGGTGGAAATTGTATCGGTTGCTTCCGTCTGAGCCACAGCCGATATGAACGTAATGAATGAAGCGAATAATATGCCTTTCCTCATAGCTGTTTAGTTTTTGTTTGATGCAAAATTACAGACTAATGGTCTTTGGCAGATAATCCTCAACCTTATTTAGTCTTAAACGCTCCCTTATTTAGTCTTAAATTGAAGTGTTCCTAAATAATTGTGTGACGGATTATTCGTAACTTCGCATTATGAAACGCTTTAAGACAATCTCAACTACGTTTATTGTTGTCATTGCAGTTATTTTCGGCTGCAATGTCTATTATCTCGTAAGTCTGTATAATTCTATAAGAAGTAATGTCGAACGCGATGTGATGACTGCTTTGGCCGATGCAGATATTGACGACCTAATGTATCGGGCAGGGAGGGCGCAGGCATTGGCATCAAATGTACAAATGCAGGAAGAAGTTGAAGAGAAACAGGCTCCAAGAAAAGCGGAGGCAACAACATATAGAGATGAAAACGGTCAACTCATATCAGTCCGGACTGAAGCTGACGGAACTGTTATTGAAGAGCGTGCGATGTTATCTGAAAACTCGTCCTATTCCAATCAGATGGTTGATGCAATGAGTCGCCAATTTCATGCCGTTATGGATAAATACATACCCTTGGATATGGCAGTGATGGATAGTGTTTTATATAATCAACTTTCCAACAGGTTCATCTATCCAGATTTTTTATGTGTGGAAGTTGTCAACAGCAACGATTCCGTGATTTGCGGCAATCCAAAATTAAACGGAGAATCAGGATTAGATTCATTCAGCTTCAATATCAATCCTGACGAAGGTATATATTACAAGGCATATATGACATCACTGACCCGCCATATACTTTCGCAGATGTTTGGAATCGTTATTACGGTATTCCTTCTTATGATTGCCTTTTCTCTTGCGTTTTGGTACCTGTTCCGTACAGTGTCGAGGTTGCGCACCATCGAGGAGATGAAAGATGATTTTGTCAGCAATATGACCCATGAGTTGAAAACGCCTATTGCCATAGCATATTCAGCCAACGATGCTCTGCTCAATTATGACACATCCAACGACCCCGACAAAAAGACTAAGTATCTTACGATTGCAAACAAGCAACTGAAACGACTTGGCGAACTTGTGGAAAACATCCTTGCAATGAGTATGGAACGCCGAAAAACCATGAAACTAAGACCTGAAGATATACAGTTACGCGAGATTACAGAAGAAATCGCCGCAGCCCAGCGTATGAGAGGCGATAAGGATATAACCATTAATGTGAATGTAGCTGACAATATAGTCGTAGAAGCTGATAAGACGCATTTGGCAAATGTGCTGAACAATCTGATTGACAATGCAATCAAATACTCCGACGACTGTGTTGAGATAAGTATATCCGGCGACAACAATGAAGTTTCGGTCAGAGATAACGGCATCGGTATTCCGTCAAAGTCGATTCCCTATCTGTTCAATAAGTTCTACCGTGTGCCGCACGGCAACCGTCAGGATGTCCGGGGCTATGGCATAGGACTATATTATGTAAAGAGTATTCTCGACAAAATGGGCTGGGGCATAAAGGTTAATAGTGTGGAAGGAAAAGGCTCGGTATTCACCATTAAATTCAGCAAAGATGAGCAATAAGATACTGTTTGTGGAAGATGAGGAAGACTTGACGCTGATTGTTGCCGACACTCTGCGCGGGCAAGGCTATGACGTTATCACGGCTGCCAATGGCATTCGAGGGCTTGAGAAATTCAAATCCGAAGGTGCCGATATTGTGGTGGCTGATGTAATGATGCCCAAAATGGATGGGTTCACAATGGCAAAGGAGATAAGGAAATTGTCTCCGACAGTGCCATTGCTTTTCCTCACTGCAAAAAGCACAATAGATGATGTGGAACAGGGTTTTGAAATTGGAGCCAACGACTATCTTAAAAAGCCTTTTGAACTCCGCGAACTGATAGTGCGGATTAAGGCACTATTACGAAGATACGGAGACAACCGCACCGAGGACATCCGGTTTGCAATTGGGTCATACACTTTTAACGTAACAACACAGACACTGTCGTTTGGCGACAAAGAAACAGAACTGTCTCACTTTGAAGCCAAAATACTTGAGCGGCTGGCAATCAATATCGGCAAGACTGTCGACGCTTCGGAACTGATGATTGCCGTATGGCAGCGCGATGAGTCAAGCAACCGCAACTCCCTGCATGGCTACATCCACAAACTCCGCCGTGCCCTACGTCACGATCCCTCAATCTCCATCATCAATCAACGTGGCTTCGGCTATATGCTCATAATCCGCAGCTGACAATCCACTCCTTCTACACAACCCGTCTTTGCGAAGAGAAACAAAGTCCGGTCAGCGACCTCAATTCCATAAGCAAAAAGAAAAAATAGGTATATCTTTATCGGCATCGAAATATGTCAACCAGGAGAAATGGAGTCTCTTACCCATTGAATCCGGTAAGTTTTTTGACAAAGGGGTGGCGAAAATAAGCAGGGTACATCCCTCCAACCCAAAGGATGCCAATTAGAGGTTGCCGAGATGGATGTTCAGGATAAGCCTTTGATAGAACATGAAGTTGTCTTTGGCGAAGTTGAAATTCAGTTGAGCCTGAAGGTCGATGTTCTTGTTTCTGTAGACGTGGGCGTATATGTCCGTACGATTGTAGAAATCCGATTGATAGTAGGATTCTCCCTGATATAAGAGAGTGCCGAATTGGGAATAGAGTGGAAAGAGCTTGCCTCCTGCATAAAGAGAATTATGCAAGCCCAGCCATTTCCATTCAAACACGGCGTCCACCCACAGCCCGGCGGGCGTCTTCCATCCATCGTATTCGCGGTAGCGTTCAACCGTCACAAGCGCCCCTGCTTTCACCACAAGGCTATCCAATACAGTCTTGTGGCTGAAATCCAAACCGACATAGGGATTGACAAGGAAATTGTCGACGATGGCCTGACTCTCGTCGGCATGACGGGTCTTTGCAAAGTGGTTCATCATCAAATGTCCTCCCAACAACAAGGATTTGGCCTTCGGTTGCCACTCGCCATGAAACACTATATTGAAAGCCTCTCGTCGTGTCTCAGTCTGCATAGCCCTCCAATCGATGTAGGCATCGAAAAAACCGTTTCGATTTTCATATTGCACAAGCGCGCCACGGATGTTGCGTTGGAAATACGCCAACGAATCGCACCACATGAAGCTGGGCAAAGGCTCACGGAGCTGCGTACGCGGGAACATTCCCATGGAGAACTTCCATTTTTCTGACACATGACGGTAGTAGAGAGTAGGCATCACCTTGCCGTCCTTCACTCCGTTCTCCAATGGCTGGTTCCATACGACTCCGCCTGCGATGCGGTCCTTAGGACTGAAGCGCATCCCAATCTCAGGAGCGAGAGTCGTAAAGAAAAATGTTTTGTCTTCATACATTTTGTCGTCGCCCTCCCTGTTGTCGAAAACGGAGCCGAAGTCTATGCTCCAAGTCGGCTCTATGGAATTTGCAATTAAGCAATGCGACAGAAGGATTATCAGCACGAATATTCCGCGAAAATTGGGATGTCTCATTTTTGATTAAAATTGAATATCGTCGAAAAGTTGATGCCGGATATATTTGATTGACAAACCGATGGCTTCAAAGAAGGGATTGCTGGTTCTTATATTCCCCCGGCAAGGGCACTACAAAATTACAAAATAATAGCGTAAGATTTGCATATACGAGAAAAAGTTTGTAATTTTGCACCGCAAACGAGGGGAAACCCAAGGATGCGACCCTCGCGGAAATACGTCCGCAAAAAAAATGTCCAGGTGGCGGAATTGGTAGACGCGCTACTTTGAGGGGGTAGTGGCCGTTTGGCTGTGTGAGTTCGAGTCTCATCTTGGACACCCGACCGTAAGCTTTTGCTTGCGGTCTTTTTTTATATCCCTATTCCAATCTTTCGCGCTTTTGATTTGTTATATCGGGTCAAGCCGAAAGCACGGTGCATATGTTAAATTGGGCAATTAGAAGTGTTAAATTTTTAGGCGTAGAGTTTGACAAGTCGGAAGATGAAGAAGTCTCGGTCTCGGACACCACGCATTTGTGAGCGAAAGATTTTGACTTTAGAGTTGAATGCCTCGGCGGAGGCATTGGTCGCACGACGGCGGAAGTAGTTCAGGATGGTTGGAGCGTGGTTCCTGAATGTTTTGATTACCGAGCGGAAGTTGTTGTTACCAAGAGCCATTACCTTTTCATACCACTTGTTCATCCGCCCCATGGCTTTTGTCGGTGAGATTTTAGCATTGAAAATCTTGCGCAGCTCCATCGCAAGGCTGTATGCAGCCTTCAATATTGGGTAGTGTTTGAACAGTATGTTGGCGCGATGGCGCTGTATGTCAGTCCATTTGTTCTGCGACATCATCAGAGTGTGTTTGCTGCGGGCCAGTATCTGGCGCATGGTCTCGCCGTTGGAGTACGTTACCGGCGGTTCGGACTTGTCGCGGTTGTTTTCCTCTGCGATAAGCTGACGGCGAATATCAATACGGATTTCGTCAACGGCCTCATTATAGACCTGTTGGACATGAAAACGGTCGTTGACCACATGAGCGTTGTAAAACACTTCCGCGGCTATGAGCATCATTGATGGCGAAAGATCGCAGGTCACTTCCTTGACCCTGCGTCTGACGGAGCGTCCCATCGCACTGACGAGGATTGATATGATCTCGTCACTCTTTGTGCCGGGAATGGCTGCCGCAAGTGTTCCCTTGCCTCCGTGGCCGTCCTTGTTGGTCAGGAACGTCCATACCTCGCCGTTGCTCAGACACGTCTCGTCAAGGCTCATGTAAGGGCCGATATTATCGGCGTTGAAATAGAACCCACAGCCAAGCTCCTGTTCGCACCAGTCGGCGTAACCGCTTATCTTATTGCGGTACAAGTCGGCAAAATGTTTGCCGTTGACGCAGTACATCTGCGCTATCTGTTTAATCGACAGGGCTGTCGTCTCCACCTTCGTCTTTTAAAAAAGCCACGAACTCGGCACTGAGTCGTGTTCCTTCATCGTTGGGAAGCTCGAGATTGTAGCTGAAGATTTCGTTGGTCTGCTTGTCCCACCACTTGTTCTTGCGCATGTGAAGAAACACAGGCCGTCCGCGCATCGGATAGTCCTGTATCGTAACGTAATCCGTATAGCCTCGCGCTACGATATTTGGATTACGATAGTCTTCATCAGACAGTTTCTTCTTTTCGTCAAGCCATATGTCATAAGACTGTTCCGTGCGCTCGAAGCGCACCATCTCAAATAGCTCGTCCAGCCCTTCAGGGAGGCACATCCATATTGCATCTGCGGTTTTCATGCCACAAATTTAACACTTTTCTCAAAATTCATGCACCGGGTTTTCGGCTTGAGCCGTTATATCTTGTAGATACGGCTTTTCATTGCTTTTATTGGATGCTTGGGTTATTACTCTGCATTCTATTCCAACCGTATCACGACACATCTTGACAGTGTTGCCAAAAAAACAAACACACCAAATTCCATTATCCCTATAGCTATGGACATTAATAGACCTAAGATTATTTCACGGACGGCAAAAGCCGACTACCTTTTCAAGAAGGGGGGAATATATTCCATCCTCCACTTGATAATATTGGCGTTGTCGGTCTTTCTCGTGACATGCATATCGATTGACACTTTCAAAAACGAGGCGTTCTATGAGCAACCGCAATTCATGAAAGTGCAATTATGGATATGCGTCGTCTTTCTTGCCGATTTTTTCATCGAGTTTTTCATATCTCCCAATAAGAAAAGCTATCTCGCGCATAGGTTTATTTTCTTTATCGTCTCGATACCCTACAATTCCATCATAGCCCACTATGACTGGAACTTCTCCCCTATGCTGACCTATTGCCTCCGCTATATCCCTTTGATAAGAGGAGGATATGCGTTGTCGATCGTTGTCAGCTGGTTTACCTACAGTAAGGCCACCGGACTATTCATATCCTATCTCACGACGCTGCTCTTCACCATCTATTTCTCCTCGCTTGCCTTCTTCTTGTTTGAGCATGGACAGAATCCACTGGTAAAAAATTATTACGACGCCTTATGGTGGGCCGCGATGGACGCCACTACCGTCGGCTCCAACATTATCGCGGTCACGCCTGTCGGGAGAATTCTTTCTGTCGTGCTCGCCGCTATCGGAATGATGATGTTCCCTATATTCACGGTCTACATCACCAACATCCTGACCCGTCATCATCAGGAGGGCACAAGCCTGTCGTCGCAAAACTTCATAACACCCTATTCCGATCCCGATAAAAACGACAACCGGTCGGGGAATCCTGCAACTGAAAACAACTAAGTAATTTTTCAAAAAAACGACTTGAAAAATTTATTTTTACGATTATCAAACTTGGAAAATAAGATTAATAAAAAATCATCAAATATAAAAAAGCCATGGCATTCGACAAAGTATTTATAGCACAGTCCACGAAAGAATTTCCACGGACCGTAGCGAGAGGCGTAGGCCAAGTAATGTTTCAAGACAACATGTGGACAGGGATTTTTTTCCTTGCCGGAATTTTTTGGGGCGCATATGAAGAAGGGTTCCCACTCGTGGCATGGGGTGCGCTCGTCGGAGTCATCATCTCTACCCTGACGGGCTATATCCTTAGGCTTCCCGACCAACACGGGGCTAACGGTCTTTGGGGTTTCAACGGAGTGCTGGTAGGCTGCGCGTTCCCTACATTTCTTGCCAACACGGTGTGGATGTGGATTGCTATGGTCATTTGTTCGGCATTGACCACTGTGGCACGCTCCGGGATGGACAACATTCTGGGGAGGTGGAAAATGTCATCCTTCACATTTCCTTTCGTATTTTGCACGTGGGTTTTCCTTCTGTCGGCACGATTATTCCAGGGTTTTCCCGCCGTCAACATGGGCACTCCGGAGTTTGCACACGGCGACACCGGAACGCTTATCCTCGGGTTTGGCCATATCATCGAATATTGGTTGAGAGGATTGGCACAGGTCTTCCTTATCAACTCCTGGGTGACGGGCATCTTCTTCCTTTTGGGTCTGCTTGCAAGCAACTGGCGGGCTGCTATGTGGGGAGCGATCGGTTCGGCAATATCCCTTCTGGTGGCCATCGTTTGGCAAGGTCCCGGAGAGGATATCGCCAATGGTCTTTACGGTTTCTCCGGAGTATTGACCGCAATAGCCCTGGGAGCTACCTATTGCAACAATTCATGGAGAGCAGGACTCTGGGCAATCTTCGGAACCATCGCCACAGTCTTTATCCAGGCAGCGATGAACGCGTTTTTCGCCCCGATGGGACTGCCTACTCTGACCGGCCCCTTCTGCGTGGCTACCTGGATCTTCCTCTTCCCGGCCTACAGGTTCTTGCAGCCCGATAAAAAATAAACGGATATAAAGTCATCTATGGAAAACACTATAAACAATGTCCCACTTTCGTGGCGCCACATAAAAATCGTGGCGATAGCATCTCTCGGGCAACTGATAGGCACGGGGCTCGCCACGCTTGTGTCGGTCATCATCCCGCTCTACCAGCTGACGGCGCATCCGGAGCTATCCTCCGGCATGCAGGGTCTGGTCGGGGCCATGGACCTGCTTGGAATTGTGGTGGGATCCGTCGTCATCGGCAAGCTCTCCGACCAATATGGCTATCTCCTATTTTTCAGGCTGTGCCCTATTTTGGTATGTGCCGCCTCATTCGTTGCTTTGTTTTTCCCATCCATATCGGTGTTGATAGTATGCCTATTCATCATGGGCGTTGGAATAGGAGGAGAATACAGTCTTGATTCCGATTATATTTCATCGTTGATGCCCGACAAGTGGAAATCTGTCATGGTGGGGGTAGCCAAGGCCGCGAGCGCATTGGGGAATATCGGAGTGGCAGGCGCATGCTTCCTGATTGTAAGCCATTGGACAAATCCGGATCTTTGGCCCCGGCTGCTTTGGATCATCATTGCGATATCGGGGTTGATGATTGTGCTTAGGATAAGATTCTGGGAAAGTCCCAAATGGCTCGCCTCCCATGGCCGCAACAAACAGGCGGCCATGGCCGTGGAAAAATTCCTTGGTGACGAAGTCGGCTTGTCTTCCGAAGGCAAGTCAGCCGACACACCCAAGGCCGTAAGGGAATCTTGGGGCACGTTTATTGGGCACAACTGGAAGAAAGTGATTTTCACGGGAGTGCCCTGGGCTTGTGAAGGACTTGGAGTCTATGGTATCGGGGTGTTTCTTCCGATTCTGGTGATGGTCCTCGGCATAGAGCATGTCGCATCCGAAGGAGCCACAATCTCCCATGTGGCCAACTCAGTGGAGATCACGCTTTGGATCTCCTGCATCATCTTGCCGGGTTTCGTACTTGGTTTGCTGCTGCTCAACAAGGTTGATGGAGTGAGGATGCAGATTCTCGGTTTTATAATGAGCGCACTTTGCCTGTCGCTTCTTCTCGCGTCATATTATCTCCATTGGGACAAATGGATTTCGATCGGGGCGTTCATGGGCTTCGAGCTGTTTTTGAACATGGGGCCTCACCTGATGACCTATATCCTCCCCTCCAAGGTCTATCCGGAGCAGATAAGGGGACAGGGATCCGGTATGGCCGCGTCGATAGGGAAAGTAGGAGCGGTGTTGGGAGTATTCTTCATCCCCATTTTGCTCAAAAGCGGCGGCACGGACAGCGTTTTGATCGTCTCCATCATCGTGATGCTCGTAGGCGGCCTCGTCACCTGGATATTCAAGTCACGCCGGCAGGTGGGTCAATAAGGCGCGATAATAATAAGGCCATATCCGAATTCGGATATGGCCTTATTATTATCGCGCCTTTCAAGCGTCGAGCCTATACGTTGGGCAAAATTTACTTCACCTTGTTGACGATGGCTTTGAAAGCCTCGGGATTGTTCATGGCGAGGTCGGCGAGGACCTTGCGGTTGATCTCGATTCCGGCTTTGTGGATGAGACCCATAAGCTTCGAGTAGGAAAGGTCTTCCATGCGGGCAGCAGCGTTGATACGCTGGATCCAGAGAGCGCGGAAATCGCGCTTTTTCTGCTTGCGGTCGCGGTAGGCGTAGGTCAGACCCTTCTCCCAGGTGTTCTTCGCTACGGTCCAGACATTGCGACGGCTTCCGTAGTAACCGCGGGTGAGCTTTAGTATTTTCTTTCTTTTAGCCCTTGAGGCAACGTGGTTTACTGATCTTGGCATTTTTGTTCAGTTTTTGAATGTGAGCGGCAGTAAAAATTATGCTCTTGCGGAGCTGCACATTCGGTTAATAAAATGAATGATAAAAATGATTTAAAGAAATTTATCTATGCTTAGTCCTTATGGAGGAAGCAGCTCGATTTAGCGAAGATTGAGGAGCTCTTTCACCTGTCTCATGTTGGCTGAGTCAACAAGACCGGTGTGGTCGAGGTTTCTCTTACGCTTTTTCGACTTCTTCGTCAGGATGTGGCTGTGATAAGCGTGTTTTCTTTTAATCTTCCCTGTGCCGGTGAGCGCGAAACGCTTCTTAGACGCGGCATTGGTTTTTACCTTTGGCATTTTGTAAAAATTTAGTTGTTTTAAAATTCACCTCGGCACGAAGTGCCTACGGTCTCTGTCAATTTTTATTCTTCGCCCTCTTGAACATCATTCCCCGGGGGCTGGGTTTTCTTCAGATTTGATATCCTCCTTAGCCTCTGCGGCCTTGGGGGCTTTTCCCTCTTTCGGCTCCTTCTCCTTCTTTGGAGGAGCAACTTTCAGAGGGGAAATCATTATAATCATGCGCTTCCCTTCAAGCACGGGCATCATCTCGACCTTGCCGTATTCCTCCAGATCATTAGCGAAACGGAGAAGGAGCACTTCCCCTTGCTCTTTGAAGAGGATGGAACGACCTCTGAAGAAAACATAAGCTTTCACCTTCGAACCTTCCTTCAGGAAGCCAATCGCGTGCTTGAGCTTGAAGTTGTAGTCATGGTCGTCGGTCTGCGGACCGAATCTAATCTCCTTGACCACGACCTTAGCGGCTTTCTGCTTCTGCTCCTTCTGTCTTTTCTTCTGCTGATAGAGGAATTTCTGATAGTCGAGAATCCTACACACCGGCGGCTCTGCATTGGGAGAGATCTCAATAAGGTCGAGCTCCATTTTTTCGGCAATGCGTAGGGCTTTATCAATAGGATAAATTCCCTGCTCCACATTGTCGCCAACCAGTCGCACTTCACGTGCACGGATGTGTTCGTTTGTCACGTAGGGGTCCTTGCTGTTGCGGTCATTGCCTCTGCGTCCTTTCGCGGACTGAGGGACATTTCCGGTGCCGGCCGGTCGCGGAGGACGCGGGGCGGCAGGACGGCGCGGACCTGAAAATTGTGGTTTTTTCTCCATTCAGTTTTTGCTTGTCTTGCTTGGGCAGCTTTTATTTTTTTATGTTATTTGATCATCGAATCCACTTCTGCATTCAATTCGGCTGCAAAGTTAGTGATTTTCATCTTACCTTTATCACCTTCGCCCTGTTTTCTTACAGAAACTTCATCATTTTCTGCCTCTTTTTCGCCAACGATGAGCAAATAAGGCACTTTATTCAGCTCGTTATCCCTAATTTTCTTACCGATCTTCTCATTTCGGTCGTCGACGATGGCGCGGACGTCATGCTTGTCGAGCTCGGCCTGCACCTTGCGTGCATAGTCGTTGAATTTCTCGCTAATCGGAAGAATGGCCACCTGCTCCGGGATTAGCCAAAGGGGCAGTTTTCCGGCGGTATGCTCCAGAAGAACGGCAACGAAGCGTTCCATAGATCCGAACGGCGCACGGTGGATCATCACGGGACGGTGTTTCTGGTTGTCGCTACCGGTGTATTCCAGACCGAAACGCTCGGGGAGGTTGTAATCGACCTGAATCGTACCGAGCTGCCAACGGCGTCCGATTGCATCTTTCACCATGAAGTCGAGCTTAGGACCGTAGAAAGCAGCTTCGCCCTCCACTTGCTTTGCTTTCAGACCTTTCTCAGCACAAGCCTCTATGATTGCGTTCTCAGCGAGATGCCAATTCTCGTCGGAGCCGATATATTTCTCCTTATTATTGGGATCGCGGAGTGAAATCTGAGCCTCGAAGTTTTGGAAATCAAGGGCCTTGAAGATATAAAGGATAATATCCATGACCTTCAGGAACTCGCCCTTGATCTGGTCGGCGGCACAGAAGATGTGGGCGTCGTCCTGTGTAAATCCCCTGACCCTGGTCAGGCCGTGGAGCTCGCCGCTCTGTTCGTATCGATAAACGGTGCCGAATTCGGCAAGCCGCAGAGGCAGCTCCCTGTAACTACGTGGGCTGGATTTATAGATTTCGCAGTGGTGGGGGCAGTTCATAGGTTTGAGCATGTATTCCTCACCCTCTTCGGGAGTGTGGATAGGCTGGAAAGAATCCTTGCCGTACTTAGCCCAGTGTCCCGAGGTGACGTAGAGAGCCTTGTTGCCGATATGGGGAGTGATTACCTGGAGGTAGCCATATTGTTTTTGGATTTTTCTCAGGAACTGCTCCAGACGGTCGCGCAAAGCAGCGCCCTTAGGAAGCCATAGAGGCAAACCCTGACCAACGGTGGAAGAGAACGTGAATAGCCCCATCTCTTTCCCGAGCTTACGGTGGTCGCGCTTCTTAGCTTCCTCAAGAAGAGTGAGGTATTCATCGAGCATCTTTTTCTTTGGGAAAGTGATGCCGTATACTCTGACGAGCTGTCCTCTCTTTTCGTCACCGCGCCAATAAGCGCCGGCAAGGGAAAGGACTTTGACAGCCTTGATGGGAGCGGTGTTGGGAATGTGAGGGCCACGGCAGAGGTCGGTGAAGTTGCCTTGAGTGTAGGTAGTGATGTGTCCGTCCTCAAGTTCGCTGATAAGCTCGCATTTGTAGGTTTCTCCCCTATCTCCGAACATTTTGAGCGCATCTGCTTTTGAGATGTCGGAGCGAACGATGTCTTCTTTTTTGGCAACGAGCTCCATCATCTTTTTCTCGATCTTGGGGAAATCTTCAGAGGTTATCTTATTTTCTCCGGGATCGATATCATAGTAGAAACCGTTTTCAATAGCGGGGCCGATGCCGAATTTCACTCCGGGATAAAGTTCCTGAAGAGCCTCGGCAAGGAGGTGGGCAGATGAATGCCAGAAGGCATGTTTGCCCTCTTCGTCTTCCCATTTAAAAAGCTCTATCGCGGCATCCTGACCGATTGGGCGAGAAATGTCCCAGTCCTCGCCATTGATTTTAGCGGCAAGGACATCAGCTGCAAACCGCGGGCTGATGCTTTCGGCAATCTGAAGGGAAGTCACTCCGGATTCAAATTGCTTTACACTTCCATCTGGAAAAGTTATATTTATCATATGTCGGTTGATGTTTTGTCGGTATAAGCTCGCAAAAATTACGCCCTGAGAATCATGCATATGCCTCGTTGCAGGACGCTCGCGGCAACAATTCGCGCAAAGTTACAAAAATTTTCCCATATAACAGCAAACCTCGTGCCATATTTTTGGAAATTAGGGATATTATTGCCACCAATTGGGCTAAGCGCGGACAGAAGCGGCAAGCAGGCATGGGAGACACCTTCGACAAACCTGCCGGCGCGAAGGGTCTGAACGCCGACCCGTAGGATCAAACCACGAAAAACACGTGATTTTAAAAATTTATAAACCACTAATTTTCAAGTTAATATTAAAACTACAAAGCTTTGGTATGGGCTCGGCCGGAAGGTAGGCGCAGGCCGGAGGCCATGCGCTCCATGTTGAACGCGGCGCGGACTCAGCTTGGACTTGGGCCGGACAGTAGTAGGCCGCAGGCTCGGAGGCCTGCTCCCCATGCTGGACTAAGCGCAGACAAAAAAAGGGCCATGCAAACTGTTGTCGGTCAGATTGCATGGCCCTTTTCTTTGGGTTTCTTTTATAACTACGGCCTACCGTAGTTATAGCCATCCGTGGAAGTGCCGCCTGATCGTTATGACGGCTAACAGCGTTTTTTTGGATTCATGATGCATGATTCATGATGCATGATTGGAGTAAGCTCGGACTTGATTGGACAGTTGGGATAAGTATGGACATACAGTCATATAATCATTTTTTTTGATTCTTATTTTCTCACGTATCAACTGACTCGGTTGGGCTCGGCTCGGTCGGGAGCGGCAATTCTTGCCGCGCACTGAACCGCCCTACGGTGCGAGCTTATTGAGCGCGGACTCGGTTAGACTGAGCGCGGACGGTAGTAGGCCGCAGGCTCGGAGGCCTGCTCCCCATATTGGACTCGGTCGGACAGTAGGTGCAGGCCTGAGGACATGTCCTCAGGCCTGCGCAATTTTAGGAAAACTTTATACACAATAAGGGGTAGGGATTGCGTTTTTAATTTTGGCACTGTTGCCAAAATTAAAATCTTTGGATATGAAGTTTACTGAACTTAAAGGATATCTGCTTGCGGCCATTGCCGCTGCCGCTTATGGCACGAACCCGGCCTTTGCCATACCCCTCTATGAGCAGGGAATGAATCCTAATTCGGTGTTGCTGTTCAGATATATGATGGGGGTTCCTCTTCTTGCCATTGTGATGGCGGCGAGGAGGGTGACGTTCAGTCTTTCAAAGGAGGAAGTGGGGTTGACAGCTATTTTAGGAGTGCTTATGGCTCTTTCGTCGCTCGCCCTGTTCGAGAGCTATAAATATATGAACTCAGGGATAGCATCTACCCTCCTTTTCGTCTACCCTATCATGGTAGCGGTGATGATGATTTTCTTTTTCCACGAGAAATTCAAGCTGACAGTGGCGCTATGCCTTCTCATCATGAGCGGTGGTCTCGCCCTGCTTATGAAGCCACAGGGAGGGGAATCCCTAAGTTCATTCGGGTGCTTGCTCGTGATGGTTTCAGCCCTCACATACGCGCTCTACATCGTCTTTGTCAACGTCTCAAAAGTGGTCAAAGGGATTCCGACCACTAAACTCCTTTTCTATGTGTTGCTTTGGGGATGCGCGGTCTATCTTGCAATGATTCCCATGAGACACGAGCTCACACTTCCCGCAACAGGCAACGGATGGATAAATCTCACGGCCTTGGCCATCATCCCCACGGTGCTATCTCTTGCGTGCACCACGAGAGCCATCCAGTTAATTGGCTCTACGCCCACCGCCATTCTTGGTGCGCTGGAACCTGTCTCCGCCGTCATCCTTAGCGTCACGGTATTAGGGCAGGCCATTACCACCCGCGACCTACTTGGCGGCCTGCTCATCCTCCTTGCCACGACCATCGTCATAGCCGACAAATCCGTGGACCATCTTATTCTCCACGTCCGCAAAATGTTCCCCCGCCACCACCGCTGACGGAATTGACTATTTCCCAAATAACCCACATATCAACCATCTGGGGAAAATGCCACTAAGGCCTTGCGATACGTATCGCAAGGCCTTAGTGGCATTTCCCCAATTAAGCAGGATTTTTTTGATTTCCAGGGGGGGATTATTTGAAGCGGCGGCCCATCTGGGCTTTGGCTTGCTTTAGCTGGCCCATCATTTTCATGGGATTCTTCATGTTGGAGGCGGATCGCATCATCTTGCGAGTGTCGTCGAATTGCTTGATGAATTTGTTGACTGACTGCAGCGATGTGCCGGAGCCTTTGGCTATGCGCTGACGGCGGCTTGCATTTAGAATCTCGGGGTTGTGACGCTCATAGGGGGTCATTGAGTTGATGATGGCCTCTATGGAATCGAATGCTTTGTCGTCGATGTCGATATCCTTGATCACTTTGCCAAGACCGGGAATCATGGATGCGAGATCCTTGATATTTCCCATTTTCTTTATCTGATGAACCTGATTGAGGAAGTCTTCGAAATCAAATTTGTTTCTCTTTATTTTCTCCTGCAGACGTTCAGCCTCTTTTTGGTCGTAGAGCTCTTGAGCACGCTTTGCGAGCTCTACTATGTCGCCCATGCCGAGGATACGGCTTGCCATGCCCTCCGGATTGAATTCCTGAATATCTTCAAGCTTCTCCCCCGTGCCTATATATTTGATAGGCTTTTCCACTACAGAACGGATGGAGAGCGCAGCACCGCCACGGGTGTCGCCATCGAGTTTCGTCAGCACGACTCCGTCGAAGTCGAGACGCTGGTTGAACTCGCGGGCAGTGTTCACGGCATCCTGACCGGTCATGGAATCGACCACGAACAAGGTCTCCTGCGGACGGACAGCCTTCTTGATGGCTTCGATTTCGTTCATCATATCCTCATCGACGGCAAGGCGTCCGGCCGTATCGATAACGACGAGATCCTGATGGTTGCGCTTAGCTTCGGCAATACCGTTGAGGGCAATCTCCACGGGGTTCTTGTTACCCTCCTCAGTGTAGACAGGCACTTCAATGCTCTCTCCGAGCACTTTCAGCTGCTCGATAGCAGCGGGGCGATATACGTCGGCAGCGATAAGCAGAGGGCGTTTTCCCTTGGAGGATTTCAGCTTCTTGGCAAGCTTTCCGGAGAACGTGGTCTTACCGGAACCTTGAAGACCTGACATAAGAATGACAGTGGGGTTGCCGGAAAGATTAAGGGGAGCTTCCTGCCCGCCCATGAGGGAAGCAAGCTCATCGTGGACAATCTTCACCATCAGCTCCTTCGGCTTCAGGGCATTGATTACGTTCTGGCCAAGAGCCTTCTGCTTGACAGTATCAGTAAAATTCTTTGCCACCTTATAATTGACGTCGGCATCGAGCAGGGCACGACGCACGTCCTTAAGGGTCTCGGCAATATTTATCTCAGTGATTCGACCTTCACCTTTGAGAATCTTGAAGGATCTCTCAAGGCGGTCGGATAAATTCTTAAACATCTATTTCGGATTGAGAATTATGTGGGTGTGTCTGAAATCAACACACATTGTTCTAAAATCTGATTACAGCCGGTTGGTGGCCGTGTCGGGGAAAATCACGGTAGGGGTGAACGCATCGGCCTCCTCGGGAGTCATATGGGCATATGCCATGATAATCACGATATCCCCGGGCTGCACCTTTCGCGCCGCCGCCCCGTTGAGGCATATGACGCCACTCCCCTCTTCGCCTGCAATGGTGTAGGTGTCGAAACGCTCGCCGTTGTTATTGTCGACGATGAAGACCCTCTCGCCCTCGCGGATGTTGGCAGCCTTAAGAAGGGCCTTGTCGATCGTGATGCTTCCGATATAATTAAGATTCGCCTCAGTGACAGTCACGCGGTGAATCTTCGATTTCATCATTTCTATAAGCATGGCTTCAATCTTTTGGAAGACGATAGGCAATATTGTCGATAAGGCGAACCTTTCCGCAATAGACCGTGATGCATCCGACAATCCAGGGAGATTCCTCCCATTCTTCAACGGCGGCGAGAGTTCGGGCGTCGACTATTTCGAAATATTCCACCTCCATCTCGTCGACGGCATTGATTTTCTCCACGACCATTGCATGGGTCTCCCTGACGGAATGCTCCTTGCTGAAAGCCACGCTTTCGGCAAGCGCGGCATGGATAGAGGGAGCGAGAGCCCTCTGAGCCGGAGACAAGAGCGCATTTCGGCTTGATAGGGCAAGGCCGTCGTTTGCCCTTTTAATTGGGCAAGCCACAATTTCGACCTTTATGCCTTCGGAAGCCACCATATTGCGGATTACGGCAATCTGCTGGAAATCCTTTTCTCCGAAATAGGCCCTGTCGGGCTCCACAAGCCGGAAAAGAAGACTGACAATCTGTGCCACCCCCTGGAAATGTCCCGGACGATATTTCCCTTCCATTACCTCGGCTGCCCGGCCGAGCTCAAAGATATGCCCGGGCTGAGCCGACGGGCCTCCGGGATAGATCTCCTCAACCGACGGAGCGAAGACCGCCGATGCACCGGCACCGGCCAAAAGACGGAAATCATCCTCCTCCTTGCGTGGATACGAGGCGAGATCATCCGGATTGTTGAACTGGGTGGGATTGACGAAGACGCTAACAATAACGACATCGTTACCGGCCACGGCTTTCTCGACGAGCGACAGATGCCCCTCATGGAGAGCCCCCATCGTGGGGACAAGGCCTATCGATGCCCCACGCCCCCTTTGAGTAGAGACGTATTGACGGACATCGTTGACTGTTCTAAGTATTATCATTACCCTTGGTTTCTTTGTCACGACGGCACACGCATAAGGATGCTTGAGCCGTCGCGGCTATGAAAAAAGTTTATTTGTCGAGTTTTGGTCTGCAAAATTAATGAATAATTCACAATCTCCCCAACCATAGGCATGAAAAAAGCCTCAATTGTCTTAAAGATGCTTAAAAATATCCATCGACAAGCGCATGAACACTTATATAAGCAAAAAAATTATTAACTTTGCGCGTTCTTTTCCCGACCTTGGCATCCAATCAAAGCCGAGACCGGAAGAATGGAAGACACCCGACAGCACATGCCGGACGAAATCAAGCAGCATGACAAACAACAACCGAATTCTATTCATCAGCCAGGAGATCGCACCCTATATCCCGTCGGGAGAAGCCGCCCAACTCGGACGCTCCCTTCCCCAAGACATGCAGGAACGAGGATATGAAGTCAGAACCTTTATGCCCCGCTTCGGCACAGTCAACGAGCGACGCAACCAGCTCCACGAAGTGATCAGGCTAAGCGGGATGAACATCATCATCGACGACAACGACCATCCCCTCATCATCAAGGTGGCATCGATGCAGCCATCCCGAATCCAGGTCTATTTCATCGACAACGACGATTATTTTCAGAAGCTTGACAGCGATATCGACCCCTCAGGCTCCAACCGGGCCGACAACGACGAAAGAGCCATTTTCTATGCAAGGGGCACGATAGAGACCGCCAGGAAGCTTAGATGGGATCCGAAAGTGATTTTCGTATCCGGATGGATGTCCGCGCTCAATCCTCTCTATATCAGAAAAATGTTTGGCGACGACCCATCTTTCAAGAATGCCAAGATCATCTACATGGTGACTCCGGAAAAGGTCGGCGGGCCGGTGGACGAAAGGATAATTGCCAAGCTTAAAGCAGAGGGATTTTCCACACGCGACTTGAAGAAATATGACTCGATAGAGCACGACACCGACCTTCTTCACAGAATGGCCATCGACTATTCTAACGCCGTCATCTTCAAAGATCCGGAGGCGTCGCAGGCACTGATCGACCATGTGAAAGAATCGGGAAAACCATTCATGACAGCCGACCAGATCACCGGCCCTGATTCATACTCGGATTTCATAAAATCCCTCTGAATTCATAAAGCGCGGCAGAACAAGCCCCACCCAAATTCATAACGAATACCCCAAATATCTATATGAAGCCTTCACGAATTTTCCTCCCTTTGGCCTCAATAATCGTCTCGGCAGGTTTCGTTTCCTGTGAAGACGATGTCAGCGGCATTGGAGGATCGATTTCCTCGGGCGAAGTCACCATCACAGTGGATTCGCTGAGCTACGACCTAAAGGCCGTGGCTGTGGAAAACAAAAAGTTCGACTCCAGGTCGGGCAACCTTATGCTCGGCAATATCGACGTGCCTGAATACGGCAAGCTCAAATGCTCATTCGTCACCCGCCTTATGTGCCTCTCATCCCTTCCAGAAAGGCTCGACACCATACCCATGGAGAGGATCGACTCGTGCAAATTCGTTTTCGGGTTCTACAGGGGTGGGCTAACGGGAGATTCCCTTGCCCCACAGCAGCTGGAGGTCTACAATCTCAGCAAACAGCTCCCCAACGACATCTCCAATGATTTCGATCCGGAAGGCTACTACAATCCAAGCGACCTTGTCGGCAGCAAAAACTATACTGTCACCAACCGCAATCTTTCCTCTGACAGCCTATTCAACATTGCCAACAAGAGTAGCTACAAGACAATCGGCATGTCGGTGCCGCTCGAACACGGCAAACGTCTTTTGAAGGCATATAAGGATACTCCCGAGACATTCCAATGGCCACAGACGTTCGCGCAGTATTTTCCGGGTCTTTATGTTGAGTCGTCGTTCGGGAAAGGCCTTATCGCCAACCTCGCAGGCATCAATTTCAACATCTACTACCACAACCTGGAGAAGACCACACAAGTGGAAGACGGCGACACGACAACCGTCATGAAACCATCGCCGGCAAGCGTCACGGTCCTGACCACGGCTCCCGAGGTCTTGAGCAGCAACAATATCTCATATGAGGTTTCCGACAAGATAAGGGAGATGATCGCCGAAGGGAAGACTATCATCACGACTCCCGGAGGATTCACAACGAGATTCACTTTCCCGGCCAAGAAGATTATCGAAGACTATAAGGACAAGGGACACAATCTTTCCATCATAAGCAACCTGACCATGAACGTTCCGGCAAAAGCGGTGGACAACGATTTCGGCCTGGGAGTGGCTCCCTACATGCTTATGATAAAGACATCCGAGATAGATGATTTCTTCAGCAAGGGCCGATTGCCCGACAATAAGACATCGTTTTCCTCAACCTACGACTACACCAATGGCCGCTATCGTTTCAACGCACTGAGGGAATACATACTCAACCTCATTAAGAAGGGCGAGATCGAAGACGACGATGTGGATTTCTCCTTCGTGCCGGTCTATATCGGATATGATAATGGGGGACAGAACGACACCCAGTCATTTGTCACCAAGTGTCTGCCATATACGTTCGCCCCGACAATGACGGAACTCGACACGAAGAATTCCACCATCATCTTCTCATTCTCCTCCCAGCTAATAGAATAATCAGAAGCTCACCAACGAATATCTCGACCCACCATGACTCTTCAGATAGCTTTATTCAGCCTCATCTCGTTCATCACAGGGGCCGACTCCATAGGCTCCGCCAAAAAGGCGGAGCTTCTGTTTGCAGGCGACGCCATGCAGCATCAGGCCCAGCTCGACAGGGCCAAAGAACTCGGCGAAGGCCGGGGATATGACTACTCCGACTGCTTCACGCTCATAGCCCCTACCGTCACGAAGGCCGATTACGCAGTATGCAATCTTGAGGTGCCGCTTGGCGGAGGTCCCGACTATACGGGCTATCCCTGCTTCAGCGCCCCCGACTCCTATGCGGAGGCCCTGCGCGACGCGGGATTCGACATGATGCTGACCGCCAACAATCATTGTCTCGACCGTCGCGACAAGGCAGCACGCCGCACGCTGAAGGCCCTTGACAGAATCGGGCTTGACCATATCGGCACGTATCATGACCGCGCGGACCGAGATACGCTCGTGCCCTTCATCAAGGATATCAACGGATTCAAAATCGGATTCCTCAACTACACGTATGGCACCAACGGCATTGCCCCACGCGAGGGCATGGAGGTGGCCCTGATTGACCGCGACAAGATGAAACAGGAGATATCCCTGACCAGAGATGCAGGAGCAGAGATAGTGGTGGTCAATATGCACTGGGGTATAGAATACGTGCTTTTGGAAAACGGGGTGCAGAGAAGCCTTGCCGATTTTCTCGTTGCCCAGGGCGTAGACCTTATAATAGGAGGCCATCCGCATGTCGTGCAGCCGATGAAGGTGGAGCGCAACGAAAAAGAGGGGAAAGACGTGCTGGTGGTCTACTCTCTCGGCAATCTTATATCCAACATGAAGACGGCCGACACCCGGGGAGGCGCACTCGTCAGGGCGACAATCGTGCGCGACAAAGACGGGAAAGCCAGATTCAGCCACGCAGACTATGATACTTTCTTCTCAGCAAAGCCAGCCGGAGGGAAGTCGAATTTCAAGGTGATTCCCTCATGGATGCCGGAAAAAATCCCCGCTGGCCAAAAGGGTCATTGGGAGATATTCGACAGAGGTGCCCAAAAGATATTCGATGCTCATAACGTCGGCGTTCCCCGCCGCCACAAACAATAATCCACATCCGATTCTCTGAGGAGAATCACATAACATAGAAAACGCAGAATGATACAGGTAAACAATCTGAGCATGCAGTTCGGGAAACGCACTCTCTTTTCCGACGTGAATCTCACCTTCACCCATGGGAATTGCTATGGAATCATCGGGGCCAACGGCGCCGGGAAATCCACGCTGATGAGAATCTTGTCGGGACAGCTTTCCCCGACCCACGGCACGGTCACATTCGGACCCGGCGAACGTCTTTCCGTACTCAGCCAGGACCACTTTGAGTTTGATGAATGCACCGTCATAGAGACCGTCTTGCGTGGCCACACCGTGCTATGGGACATCATGCAGGAAAAGGATGCCATCTACGCAAAACCTGAATTCACGGATGAAGACGGCATAAAGGCCGCCGAGCTTGAGGAGAAATTCGCCGAGCTTGAAGGCTGGAACGCGGAAAGCGATGCCGCCGCCCTCCTCAGCGGCCTCGGCATTAAGGAAGACCGCCACTATATGCTCATGAAAGACATGAGCGCCAACGAGAAGGTGCGTGTGCTTCTGGCAAAGGCACTATTCGGCAATCCCGACAACCTCCTTCTCGACGAGCCAACCAACGACCTCGACCTTGAGACCGTGTCATGGCTTGAAAACTACCTCGCCAATTTCGAGAACACGGTGCTCGTGGTCAGCCACGACCGCCACTTCCTTGACGCCGTCAGCACCCATACCCTCGACATCGACTATAACAAAATATCGCTCTTCGCGGGCAACTACAGCTTCTGGTACCAATCCTCGCAGCTTGCTCTCCGCCAGCAGCAGGCCGCCAATAAGAAAGCCGAGGAGAAACGTAAGGAACTCCTTGAATTCATCCAGCGATTCAGCGCCAACGTGGCAAAGAGCAAACAGACCACGAGCCGCAAGAAGATGCTTGAGAAACTCAACGTGGAGGAGATCCAGCCATCGTCACGCCGCTATCCGGGCATTATCTTCACCCCCAACAGAGAGGTGGGCAACAAGATTCTTGAGGTGAAAGGTCTTAAGGCATCAGTAGACGGGGAAGTGCTTTTCGACGACGTCAATTTCCAGATTGAGAAGGGCGACAAGGTGGCTTTCCTTAGCCGCGACCCAAGGGCCATGACAGCTCTGTTTGAGATTATCAATGGCAAACGCAAGGCTGACGCCGGAGATTACGACTGGGGACAGACAATCACCACGGCCTATCTCCCACTTGACAACAACAGCTTCTTCGAGACGAACCTGAACCTCGTGGACTGGCTTTGCCAATACAGCAACGACTCTTCAGAGATTTATCTCAAAGGCTTTCTCGGAAAAATGCTTTTCAGTGGAGAAGAGGTGTTGAAGAAAGCCAATGTGCTCTCCGGCGGAGAGAAAATAAGATGTATGATCGCCCGGATGATGCTGACCGACGCCAACACCCTCGTGCTTGACTCCCCGACCAACCATCTTGATCTCGAATCCATCCAGGCCTTCAACAACACTCTTCAGGCCTTCAAGGGAGTCATCCTTATGGCCAGCCACGACCATGAGTTCATACAGACCGTCTGCAACCGCATCATAGAGCTTACGCCAAACGGCATAATCGACAAGATGATGGATTATGACGACTACGTGACCGACGAAAAGGTGGCAGCAGCCCGCGAAAGGCTGTATCCGAAGGCTTGACAGCTTCCGAGAAATAGCTAATTTTGAGCAATCTTCCAAACCTTAATATTTTATTATATGGTAAAACATATCGTGACATTCAAATTCAAGGGCACGGCTGAAGAGCGTCAGGACGTGGCCCGCAGATTCATGGAAGCCCTCATCCAACTTCCAGATGAAATCGAAGAGCTTATCTCCATGGAGGTGGGCATCAATGAAAACCCCGCCGAAAGCTGGGACCTCGTGCTGACCGCAACGGCAGCGTCTCTTGACGACGTGGCAAAATATTCCGCTCATCCGGCCCATATGGCAGCCGTCAAGATTATCGCTCCCTACAAAGAGGAACGTGCCTGCGTTGACTACACTGCATAGCCAAGCGTCCTTATTTCAAATTTTCAAAGAGGCGGACACCGAAAAAATATTAGGTGTCCGCCTGCTTTTATATCGACTCGATTGTTTTAGGAGAGAGGGGTATGGATTTCCTCACCCCATTTCTAATCTTTATTCCGCTATGAGACACACTTGGATATATCTGCTGGCTCTCGCCACCATCCCATTTGCTTCCTGCCACGACGACAAGGAACAACCGGAAGCACCCATAGGAGAAAAAACCTATACCGCCTCCGAACTCGAACTGCTCTACAACGGCAACGCAATGCCAAGCAAAAGCGTCGCCATCTCACAGACAGGCAACAAGGCCCACGTCAGCGTCTTCTCCCTCTTTGACCTTTCCCAAATCGGGAACGGGATGACAGGTGAGGTGGCCGCTCCCGGAGCTATTCCGGGGTCGCCCAAGCTTGATTGAGACGTTACGTTGTCGGCAGTAGACGGGGAATGGCACTTCGAAGGGGATGGAGCCAACGATTTCTGCACCTATGCATATCAAGGATACGCCACCCCCGAGAAACTGAAACTGTTTCTCAACGACGTAGCCCTGAAATCGGGAGGAGTCAAACCGGAGATATGGCAACCGGCCCCGATTGATAAGGAGCCAGCGGGCGGCTACAAGTCGCTCCCTTTCTATATCGAATGGAAATATGACCCAATTCCAAACGTAGACATCAACCTCTCACCTTTTGTGGAAGCCCTGACGACGCTGCCCGTAATTCCCGTCTATGGCAACACGGCTTATATGTCGGTCAGCGAAGCCCTGAGTCTCGTTCTCCGCACCGTAGCTTTCCGCCCCGACGGCAATCTCATCTTTACATATGTCTCCACAGCTTTCGGAGCTGAGCAAATCGCACAGACTGAACCCAACCGTTTCCAATACGCCATTGACTCTCCGTCGACGGTAAGGCTCTATATCGACCCTATGTCGCTCGCAGGATTGATACTCACCAACACTTCCGGGGGAACGCCCTCATCTGATGTCGACCTGACAGACAAAGGACTGTTCCCGGCATCTTCAGGGTCAGCGTCAGGAAATCAGCAGACCTACACGGAAGCAGAAATTCTGAGAAAAGAGATAATGTCGGCAGCCCTCTCCTACTTCCTTCCACGCCTTGCCGAGGGGATTCCGATGGATTTCGCGATTGACGGCAATGGTCTTAAAGTATTCATCGACACAAAGATAGCGGTGGATCTCTTCAACAATATCATCATCCCTGTCTTGAAAGAGCAGAAATATGTGGAGGCAGTGGAGAAATACCTTGCGAGCCTTCCGACTCTCGCCCCTCTCCTTCCGCAGCTTCAAAAGGCCCTGGAGCTCATCCCAATAGCATTTGAGCGCACCAACACGCTCCGCCTCGGATTTTCTTTCGAGGAATATTCCGGGCAGTAATCATCAATAACCGCCATAAACAACCATCCCCGAAATTTCATGAAATTTCGGGGATGGTTGTTTATGGACGGGCATTTAGAAGATATGGCTCAGTCGAGGTAGGAACTTACCAAAGAGACAGCCTTATCAAAAGCGGCCTTTTGTCCGGGAACCGTGATGAATAGATGCACGGCCCCGGGAAATTCCACCCTACGAACATTCTTCAATTTGCCGGCAAACTCCGCTCCCTGATCACGCAGGATATCTCTTTCCGCTCCGACAAGCAGCATCGGAGGCAATTTTGAGAGTTGCGCGGGAGTGGCATCCACCGGAGACACCAAAGGGTCATTTTTGTTTCCCTTGGCAATATAAGCATCGCAAAAAGCCTCCATCAGTCTCTTGTCGAGACCATAGCCACGGCCATATTTTTTCCAAGACTTCGATTCCTTGTCTGCATAAGCCTTTACCACAGGATAAAGAAGCACCAGAGAATGAAGCCGCTGTCCGGCCGTTGCGTTTTTATTCATATACAGAGCCGTAGCAAGGGCAAGATTGCCACCGGAGCTATCGCCCCCTGCACTGACCATCCCGGCGGCGGAGCCCCATTTCTTAGCATGTGAAAACGCGTATTCCACGGCCGAGACACAATCCATCAGTCCGGCAGGAAACGGTTTTTCCGGAGCGAGAGAATAATCCACGGCAAGGACCATTACCTTTCCCGTGGCTGCAAGAGCGTCGCAAAAAGCCGCACAGCTCTCGATTCCGCCCCACGTCCAACCACCTCCATGGAAATATACCAACAAGGGCAACGGCTTCTTTGCTGCGGCCAGCGGACGATAAAGCCTCATTTTCAAACCTCTTGCCGATCCGTCGCCAATTATATCCTGCGCTTTGACGCTTTTCGAAACCACATGCGTCGCACGGCGGGAGTTGCGGATAGCAAGCAGCTCGGCGCCCTGTCCTCTTATTGCATGGAGCACAGCATCCGCCTGACGGTCCTGACGGCCGTCGGATACGGCATCGATAAAATCGTCGGCCTGACGGAGCATCTCCGCGCTCTCTTTTTTTGTCGGAAGGTCGTGGCCTGTCTGTTTTGAGGCGGCCGTGGCATAACCTATCACGCACAATGCCAACACAACACACAATCTAACTCTTTTCATATGCTCTGCTCCTCCTTCTCCATCAACTCCAATATCCTGAACTCCGATTCATCGATTTCGGCAATAACGGCCTCAATCCTTTTCCCGGCATCCGCCAAGGAGGAATGGTCGAGTTCTCCAGACGACATCTTCTCTTCTATTTCTTTTTTCTCCGCCTCAAGCGTCGAGACCTTTTCCGTCAGCTGCTCAAGCTCTCTTTTCTCCTTAAAGGTAAGGCGGGGCTTTCTCTCCCCTCCCTTTCGCTCCGTCTTCTCAGAGACCTTAGGCTGCGATACGGCCTCGGAGGCACGCAGCTCTTTCATCTCTTCCTGCACACAATGCCTATATGTGGAATAATCTCCTGGGAAGTCCTTTACGATTCCATTGCCCTTGAATACGAACAGATGATCGACTATCCTGTCGAGAAAGAAACGATCATGGCTGACCACAATCAGGCAACCCTTGAAAGCCGACAGATAATCCTCCAGCACTGTCAGGGTCAGAATATCGAGATCATTAGTGGGCTCGTCGAGAATCAGGAAATTAGGATTCCGCATGAGAACCGTGGCAAGGTAGAGCCTACGCCTTTCCCCACCACTGAGCTTGAAGACGAATTTCTGCTGTGTTTCGGGGGTGAAAAGAAACCTTGAAAGAAACTGCGAAGCTGTTATCGTGGTCTTTTCGTCGATTCTGACCACCTCCGCAATTTCCCTGACGGCGTCAATGACCTTTTTCTTCTCGTCGAAACCTGTCATCCCTTCCTGGCTATAGTAGCCCCATCTGACAGTCTCGCCGATGTCGAAACATCCGGAATCGGGCTTCTCCTCGCCAAGAAGAAGTTTTATGAATGTAGACTTGCCGGCACCGTTGTCGCCGACAATCCCCACCTTCTCATATCTGGCGAAATTGTAGCTCCAATTATCGAGAATCCTAATGTCGCCGAAAGATTTGCAGACATTTTTGGCCTCAAAAATCTTCGAGCCTATATATGAACCTCCGTTCCCGAGATTCAGTTCCCGGGAACGGAGATTAATCCTGCTCTTCTCCTCAAGCTGATGGAAATTGTCGATCCTGTATTTAGCCTTCGAGCCCCGTGCCTGAGGCTGACGGCGCATCCAGTCGAGCTCCGTGCGCAACAGGTTTTTCACCTTTGCGAGTTCAGCGCTCATAGCGTCGTATCTTTCCTGACGTTTCTCAAGATAATAGTCGTAGTTGCCATCGTAAGCGAATACGGATGAGCGGTCGATCTCGATTATCTTGTTGCAAACCTTGTCGAGGAAATAACGATCGTGGGTCACCATCAGCAGCGTGATACGCTGGCGCGAGAGGTAGTTTTCCAGCCATTCCACCATCTCGATGTCAAGATGGTTGGTTGGCTCGTCGAGAATCAGGAGGTCGGGTTCGGAAAGGAGCACTTTGGCAAGAGCCACTCTCTTAATCTGCCCTCCGGACATCGTCGACATCTTCTGGCCGAGGTCGGAGATACGGAACTGATACAGCATTTGCCTTGCGCGGTCGGCACATGAGAAATCATCCTCTCTTTGGGGATCGGGAGTGGCATAATCAAGAGCGGTCTCATCAGGCGAGAATGCGGGCAACTGGGGAAGATAACCCACCTTTAAATCATTTCTGAACACCACGTTTCCGCTGTCGTAATCCTCCACTCCCGCGATAATATTGAGGAATGTGGTTTTCCCTGCACCGTTGGCGGCGATAAGTCCGATTTTATCACCTTGATATATCCCCAGGGTGACATCTGAGAAAAGCAACCTGTCGCCAAACGATTTCGTCAACTTCTCTATCTGCAAATAGCTGATCATTCTCGATAAAAATTTACAGCATCAGCCGACAACAGCCACCACCTCGATTTCTACAAGCGCTTTCTTAGGCAATTCCTTCACCGCAAACGCAGCACGCGCGGGATAAACCTTGCTGAAATAGCTTGCATATACTTCATTCATATCCCCGAAAAGCGACATGTCGGCAAGGAAAACAGTGGTCTTCACCACATTGTCGAGCGAAGCGCCGGCTTCTTGAAGAATGGCTTTGACGTTTTCGATGCTTTGGGCAGTCTGCTCCTTAATCTCGGCAGGCATTGTGCCGTCGGCGGCATTGATGGGAAGTTGTCCCGACACGAAAATAAGGTTTCCGGCTTTCACGGCCTGGCTGTAGGGGCCTATCGCTCCCGGTGCATTCTTGGAATTGATCTCTTCTTTCATTGCTTTTTGCTGTTAAAATATGGTAGTTCAAAAAATATTTCGCCTTCTCTTTAAGATGGCTGGATTGGAGGCAAAATGGTGGAAACCAAATATCCTGACCCTATTCCATCGACAAAAAGAGGGGGAGAAATGCCGTAGAGGCACTACAAAATTAGTGAAAAAATCCCAATGTGTTGTAGGAGTCAGAAAAAATTATTAACTTTGCAGCGTGAAACGCGAAAGGGCGCAAGCCGAAGAGCGAATCATCCTGCCGCAATAGCTCAGTTGGTAGAGCATTTCATTCGTAACGAAAAGGTCGTGGGTTCGAGTCCCACTCGCGGCTCCTGAATTAAAAGGCTGATAATCCAATGGATTATCAGCCTCTTAATTTTTAACGTTTTCAAGAAATTTATCCAGTTTCAACAGAAATTCTTATTTGGACTCCCGGGAAGCTCTCTTGTCGAGAACTTTCCGGGAGTCTTCGCAAATCTAAAATTTGAAATTTGATTTCATATTTATTAATTTAATGGCAATTTATTTGCAGTTCGCAATATTTTATCTAACTTTGCAAGCAAATTACGAATTTGATAATTAATTTTGATAAAATATGTGTGGTATTGTTGCTGTATTTGAAGCGAAAGATGACGTAGCACAGCTGCGTCCGGAGATTTTAAAGATGTCGAAGAAAATCCGTCACCGCGGACCGGATTGGTCGGGCATTTATTGCGGGAGGAACGCTGTGCTCGCTCATGAACGGCTCTCTATCGTAGACCCCGAATCGGGCGGTCAGCCACTAAAGAGCAAGGACGGGAAGGCGATTCTTGCCGTAAACGGCGAAATATACAATCATAGGGCAATCCGCGACGAGTTTGCCGGACGTTATGAATTTATGACGGGAAGCGACTGCGAAGTCATTCTCGCTCTCTATAGGGAACATGGCCCTGACTTTCTCGAAAAATTAAACGGAATTTTCGCATTCGTGCTCTACGACGAGGAGAATGATTTCTATATGGCGGCACGCGACCCCATCGGAGTAATTCCCCTTTATATGGGCACAGATGACAAGGGGCATAAATATTTTGCTTCGGAACTTAAAGCCCTTGAAGGAGTCTGCGACGTAATCGAACCATTCTTGCCAGGACATCTCTATGACAACCACACCGGGGAGATGAGGCGTTGGTATAAGCGAGACTGGGAGACGTTTGACTCTGTGAAAGATAATTCCACCTCAATATCCGAACTTCGCGAAGCCCTCGAAGGAGCCGTGCGCCGCCAATTGATGAGCGACGTGCCCTATGGAGTGCTGCTCTCGGGCGGGCTTGATTCATCCATCATATCCGCCGTGGCGGCGAAATATGCTCCCAACCGTATTGAAGACGACGGAAAGCAGGCCGCCTACTGGCCAAGGCTCCATTCTTTTGCAGTTGGGCTCAAGGGTGCACCCGACCTTGCCGCCGCCAGAAAAGTGGCGGAACATATCGGCACGGTGCATCATGAGATAAACTATACCGTGCAAGAGGGGCTTGACGCCGTGCGCGATGTCATCTACTTTCTTGAGACCTACGACGTGACCACCGTCAGGGCTTCCACTCCTATGTATCTGCTGGCGAGGGTCATAAAGTCGATGGGAATAAAAATGGTGCTTTCCGGGGAGGGTGCGGACGAGATTTTCGGTGGCTACCTTTATTTCCACAAGGCTCCTTCGGCACAGGCCTTCCATGAGGAGACCGTGCGTAAACTGTCGAAACTGCATCTCTACGACTGCCTTCGCGCCAACAAGGCCTTGTCGGCATGGGGAGTGGAAGGCCGAGTCCCGTTTCTCGACAAGGAATTCCTCGACGTGGCCATGCGCATCAACCCGGCCGACAAGATGACGGGAGTGGGGAAGATGGAGAAATGGGTGCTCCGAAAGGCATTCGAGGATATGATTCCTCAAGAAATAGCATGGAGGCAAAAGGAGCAGTTTTCCGACGGCGTAGGCTATTCATGGATTGATTCGCTGAAAGAGATTACGTCAGCACAAGTGACAGACGAGATGATGCGCAACGCTTCACGCCGCTTCCCCATCAACCCACCCATGAACAAAGAGGAATACTATTATCGCTCGATATTTGAGGAGCATTTCCCGTCGGCCACGGCGGCAGCCTGCGTTCCGTCGGTGCCCTCCGTGGCATGCAGCAGCGCGGAAGCCCTCGCTTGGGACGCCTCCTTCGCCAATGTCAACGACCCGTCGGGACGAGCCGTGAAAGCAGTCCATCAGATGGCATATTAATAAGTCTTAAGTAAGTGTTCAGATTATGTAAGGACAGATAAGGATATCCGTCGGTCTATTTTTCCACAACAGAATGGGAAGAGTCCGGCGGATTCTGCTTGTGTCCAAGGGCAGAAATATAGCAGGCCGAGAAGATGCCAAGGACGATGTACGTCAGCGACTGCATGCTCCACATGACCATGGAATATGCCGTGCCTTCAGTGTTAGAAATCCCGAACAGGGAAAGGGCAAACATGACGGCAAGATTCCAAGGGCCAAGGCCCCCGTTTGAGGGAACAGCTATCGAACAGGAGCCGAAGACAAACACCACAAGACCGGGAAGGAAGCCCCAAGCCATTCCCGGTTGCTCCATGAGATGGCGAGTGAACGGGAATGCGAGGAAGCAGCAATACGTCTCCATGAAATAGCATGTCCAGATTGCCAACGTCATGAAAAGATATGCCCAGCGACCTTTCATCGTGAATATGACCTTGAATCCTTTCCAGACGTTGTCGAGGTCATTATCGAGAGCCTTCACCCACTTGTAGTATCTGAAATAGTGGCCTATGAACCAAATGATGCTGACAAGCGCAGCCAATCCCAGCCACAGCCATATGGAATGGGCGGCATCGTCGAGATCCCTTCCGAAGGAATAGCGGTTGATGAAGTCCATTAGTTCGGGACGCGCCACAAACAGGGCTACGATAATCAACGCGACTATCACCACGAGGTCGGAACCGCGGTCGCCCACGTCCGTGCCGATCACGGTGGAGAGCGGTGCTTTCTGTCGGCGGCTGACGTAGACGCATCTCCATCCCTCGCCCAGCTGCGGGAAAAGCAGGTTGAGGGCATAAGCCCCCCATATCGTGCACCACTCAAGCACCACGGGCATCTTCGCCACGCCTGCGGCGCGAAGCTGCAGGCCCCAGCGAGTGCCCCGGATCATGTGGGAAACAGCCGTTATGACCATCATCACTCCAATCCAAAAGAAATCGCAGCCGTCATGGATCGTGCGCATGACGTCGTGGAAATCCACTTTCTTGAAAAGCCAATATACGAGGCTCACGGAGACGACAAGAGGAAGAAGGAATTTAAGTCCTGTGCCGATATATTTTCTGATTGGTTTCTCGGGAGCCACGGCCGAGGATTGGGAATGTATATTCATGTCTGACATAGCAGTGGAGATTAAGAGCTTGTTTACGAGGGAGCAGAGAGGCCGCGCATTATTATATACAACAAAACAATGAAGAATATGGATTAGGCGGCACGTAGGCAATGAAAAAATTTGTGGGAATGGAAATTATTGGTTAAATTCGCGAATCGTTACGGCCAAGGCCGTCGGTCAATGGAAAACAGAAAGAAAACATAACTCTTAAGAAATGAGATTTCCCATCATCACCCCCCAGGAAGCCGCCGAATTATTTCATGACGGCGACAACGTGGGACTGTCGGGCTTCACAGCCCCGGGTGCTCCCAAGGTAATCCCGGGAGCTATCGCAGAAAAGGCAGAAAGGCTTCACGCTGAAGGCAAGCCTTTCAAGATCAATATTTTCTCCGGCGCCTCGACGAGCGACCGTTGCGACGGCATACTTGCCCGCGCGAACGCCATCGGCAAGCGAACGCCTTACCAGAACCTACCCGACCTCCGCAAGAGGATCAACTCCCACGATTGCCATTATTTCGACCAGCATCTCTCGGAGCTTGCCCAGCAGTTCCGCTACGGATTCTATGGCGACCTCGACATCGCCATTATCGAAGTGAGCGAAGTGAAAGACGATGGCACATGCGTAGTGGGCATGGGCGTGGGCAATGTCCCGACTTATGCCAAATATGCCAAGAAAGTCGTGCTTGAGCTCAACGAGAAGCTTCATCACGCGCTCTTCGGACTCCACGACATCTATCTTCCCCAGGACCCCCCCTACCGCAGTGAGATTCCGGTCTTCCACGCCAACGACCGTATAGGCACCCCCGTTCTCAAGATTGACCCGGAGAAGATCGTGGGCATCGTCATGAGCGACTCTTTCGACGGAGTCAAGGCCTTCACTACTCCCGACGAGACCACCAACCGAATCGGGGCAAACGTCTGCGAGTTCCTGATCAGTGAGCTTAAACGCGGGGGCATACCCTCCACCTTCCTTCCCATCCAGAGCGGAGTGGGCAACGTGGCCAACGCCGTGCTCTACGGCCTCGCCGACGCAAAGGAGATTCCTCCTTTCGCAATGTACACGGAGGTGATTCAGGATGCCGTAATCGACCTCATGAAGAAGGGACGCTGCAAATTCGGAAGCACAAGCTCTCTGACCGTCTCCAATGAAGTGGAGCAAGACGTCATCGACAACATCGAGTTCTTCAAGGACAAAGTCGTGATCCGACCGGTGGAGATTTCCAACAATCCGGAAGTGATTCGCCGTCTTGGAGTGATTGCCATGAACACGGCGCTTGAAGCTGACATCTTCGGCAATGTCAATTCCACACACGTGACCGGCACACGCATGATGAACGGCATCGGCGGCAGCGGCGACTTTGCCCGCAACGCCTATATCTCGATATTCTCCTGCCCCTCTATCACGAAAGAGGGTAAAATCTCGAATATCGTGCCGATGGTGTCACACCTCGACCATTCGGAGCATTCCGTAGACATCATGGTGACAGACCAGGGTATTGCCGACCTTCGCGGGAAAGACCCCGTGCAGAGGGCGGAAGAGATCATCAACAATTGCGCACATCCGATGTATCGCGAGCTCTTGACAGACTATCTCCTTTTTGGAGGCAACAACGGTCAGACTCCCCACACCCTGAAGGCTGCTCTTTCATTCCATACGGAATTCCTGAACAGTGGCGACATGCGCAACGTTGACTATTCAAAATATTGAATAATCAACTCTACGAGATTAATCAAAAATACGAATCAACTACAATCGGCCGGGAGAATTCTCCCGGCCGATTGTAGTTGATTCGTATTTTATCAGTTTTTTTGTTCCAACCTATTATTCCCCCTTGCATTTGCCGCAGGGGTGGAAGCGACTTGAGCCGTCGAAACAATGAGTGCAGAGTTTACACTTTGGAAGGCCTATGCTATCCACGAGCGTCTCGATGGGGTTGAATTTAAGCGAGGTCAGACCGAAACGTTCGCGAATCTTCTCCACCAATGCGTTGTATTCAGGGCTTCCGGTAGTGGCGTATTTATCGAGATTTTTATTGGGGTCTCCTTCAAGTTCGCCAATAATGCGACGTGTGATGAGCTCCATATCGCTTTTTGAAGAGGTGAACCCTATGAAGGGACAGCTATAGATAAGCGGCGGACATGCTATGCGGATATGCACCTCCTTAGCCCCGAGGTCGTAAAGGTCTTTCACGTTGTCGGTCAGCTGCGTTCCCCTTACGATGGAGTCGTCGCAAAGCAGGGCGCGCTGACCATCGAGCATAGCCTTATTCGGCACAAGCTTCATCTTTGCCACAAGATTTCTTCGCGATTGTTCGGAAGGAGTAAAACTCCGGGGCCACGTTGGGGTGTATTTGGCTATGCAACGACGATAGGGCACGCCTTTGCCGGCGGCATAGCCCAAAGCCATTCCCACTCCGGAATCCGGGATTCCGGCAGCGCAATCCACCTCGTTGTCGTCGGTTTTTCCCATTTCGTAACCGGATTTGAAACGCATATCCTCCACGTTGGTGCCTTCATAAGAGGATGTAGGAAATCCGTAGTAGACCCAAAGGAAGGCGCAGACCTGCATATCTTCGCCGGCAGGAGCAAGCACAGAGACATCGTCGGCAGTGATTTTCACGATCTCGCCAGGACCGAGGTCGCGGCAATGCCCGTAGCCTAAGTTGGGAAAAGCTGTCGATTCGGAAGAGACCGCATATCCGCTGCCATCCTCTTTCTTGCCGACAATGACCGGGGTGCGTCCAAGCTGATCGCGTGCCGCGATGATAGAATCGCCCGTCAGAATCAACAAGGAGCATGATCCTTCGATTCTCTCGAACATAATCTTTATCCCCTCTTCAAAGGTTTTCCCCTTATTGATGAGTAGCGCAATTAGTTCGGTCTGGTTTGTGCGTCCTGAGCTTAACTCTCCGAAATGTGCCCCCTCTTGAAGGAGTTCTTGTTCGAGGCAATCGATATTACAAATTTTCGCCACAGTGACAATGGCGAATTTCCCAAGATGAGAATTAATCACGATGGGCTGTGGATCGCTGTCGCTTATTACTCCGACGCCTGTACTCCCTTTGAATTTAGAGAGTTCGTCTTCAAATTTGGTGCGGAAATAAGTGTTTTCAATGCTGTGTATGCTCCGGCAGAAGCATTTCTCTTCAGAGTCATACGTTGCCATACCGGCCCTTCGGGTGCCGAGATGAGAGTTGTAGTCCACTCCGTAAAACAGTTCATTTCGACAGGCATTCTTGGATGCCGCTCCGAAAAAACCTCCCATAGAAACAATTTTTTGATTAGTTTGATGTGAAGCCATTTAATCAGGCTTAATCTTTTCCAACATGGTTAGGAATAGAAAAAGCGGAAACAACTTCGTTGCAAAATTACAAAAAAATCCTCAAACTCCACAAATCTATTTTTGCAGCATCAGAAATCTTAGCGAGTTTTTCAGGCGGCATCAAGGTAAAACGTTTGAAAAAGATTTCCTACATACAGACGGCCAGAAGCCCTGACGCATTGCTTGATACGCCCGGGCTTCATGGTTCTTCTCTTTTGGACCGGCAGGGCAATAGTCCTGTCTGTCCACTGCTTAGCATGTCCAATATTCTGAACGTTGCTCAATTGATTCTTCTGCAGCCTTCTCTACAAAGCTGTTGGATTCGTTGTCAATAAACGAATCGCTTGTCGAAAACGACGGAAAAAATAACGGTGACATAAAGGTAAATTGATTAAAAGGTTTGTAACTGTTGTCTATTAAAAGGTCTTGGGTATTTTTAAATCGGTCCTATTGTCATGTAAAGCTTTGGCATATATTTGCATTTGCTGTCAAAAACCATATGTCGTGCCCTAAATGTTAATAGAGGCTAATTATAGATATACAATTGCAAGCATCAACCTGATTTTTTGAATTCAGGCTCACTCGCTGTTGTTCTTGTTATATATGTAAAACGCTTGGAATTGAAAATTGTTTTCAAGTTGTGCTATTCTTTTTCATTTATTTTTAATTTTTCCTATTTTTCCATCAAATCAGCCCCGGTTCAGCCTCCTGCTACCGCGAATCTTAGCGTACATTCCTTAAAATTCCGGTCCGGATTCAGAGAGACTCAAGTTCGACACACAAGGGTATAAAAAAATCCGGGGAACCATGAGGCTCTCCGGATTTTTAAGTTGAATGAAGAAAGTTTTATTTCTTTGCAATCTTCTTGTAGCCGTACTGTGCGTCCTTGCCGAGCTCTTCCTCGATGCGGAGAAGCTGGTTGTATTTAGCCATACGGTCGGAACGGCTTGCAGAACCGGTCTTGATCTGTCCGGCGTTGGTGGCAACGGCGATGTCGGCGATAGTAGCGTCTTCGGTCTCACCGGAACGGTGGGAGATGACAGCCGTGTAGTTGTTGCGCTGAGCCATCTCTACTGCGCGGAGAGTCTCAGTCAGCGAGCCGATTTGGTTAACCTTCACAAGGATTGAGTTTGCGCAACCCTCGGAGATGCCTCTTTCAAGATATTTCACGTTGGTCACGAAGAGGTCGTCGCCAACGAGCTGGCAACGATCGCCGATACGGTCGGTCAGCATCTTCCAGCCTTCCCAGTCGTTCTCTGCCATACCGTCCTCGATAGAATCGATGGGGAACTTGTTGATGAGCTCCTCAAGGAATGCCACCTGCTCCTCACGTGAGCGCTTGGGAGCGTCGGCACCCTGCTTCCATGTGTAGTCGTAGATGCCGTCTTTGTAGAACTCAGAGGAAGCGACGTCAAGACCGATGGTCACGTCTTTTCCGGGCTCGTAGCCGGCCTCTTTGATAGCCTGGCAGATTACGTTGAGCGCGTCCTCAGTGCCGTCGAGATTAGGAGCGAAGCCACCCTCGTCGCCTACGGCTGTGGAGAGGCCACGGGCCTTGAGCACTTTCTTGAGGTTGTGGAATACCTCCGTGCCCATGCGGATACCCTCATGGTAGCAGCAAGCGCCTACGGGACGGATCATGAATTCCTGGAAGCAGATAGGAGCGTCAGAGTGAGCGCCACCGTTGATGATGTTCATCATCGGAACGGGGAGAACATAGCTGTTGGCTCCGCCGATATATTTATAAAGGGGAAGGCCGAGATAGTCGGCAGCAGCCTTAGCCACGGCGAGAGAAACGCCGAGAATGGCATTGGCACCGAGATTAGACTTCGTGGGAGTGCCGTCGAGAGCAATCATAGCCTCGTCGATAGCGATCTGGTCAAGAGCGCTCATCCCTTTGAGAGCCTCGGCGATAGGACCGTTGACGTTAGCCACAGCCTTGAGGACGCCTTTGCCCATGTAGCGGCTCTTGTCGCCGTCGCGGAGCTCGAGAGCCTCGTTCACGCCTGTGGATGCACCGGAGGGAACGGCTGCGCGTCCGAATGCGCCGCTCTCAAGATATACGTCAACTTCTACTGTAGGATTGCCACGGGAGTCAAGCACCTCGCGACCGATAATCTTTTCAATTTTCATGTCTTGATATATGATTAAAAACCTTATTTTCTGTAAGCCGGGAATGAATTCCCTTTTTCGAATGCAAATTTAGGAATAATTTCTCAATTTCACGCTATCTTATCCGTTATTTTAATCCTATTTTGGTTTTATTCCTCTATTTTTTACTTTCCACTCTCCTTTTGCTCATCCTTCCGTCAATTTTTATTAATTTCGCGACATGACCGACCTGCAATTGTCAGACATAGCCATTTCATGCCTCCCATTCACTCCAAATGAGGGCCAGTATGCCCTTATAAGAGCTTTGGGAGCTTTCATCATGCGCCATGGTCCCCGAGATGTGTTCGTGCTCAACGGATATGCCGGCACCGGCAAGACATCCGTGACCGGAGCCATCGTCAAGGCTTTGGGAATGGCGTCGATGAAGGCCGTGGTCCTGGCTCCCACGGGGAGGGCCGCCAAGGTGGCTGCCGGATTCTCCGGATCCAGGGCAAGCACGATTCATAAAAGGATATTCCGGGGAAATTCCGCCGATCCTTCCAACACCCATTTCTTTCTTGCCGAGAATCGCGATGCCAACACGGTCTTCATCGTCGATGAGGCCTCCCTTATCACCGACTCTCAGTCGTTTGGCGGATCGCTGCTGCAGCAGCTCGTTCGTCATGTCTATAGTGCCCCGGGATGTGCCATGATACTGACCGGCGACCTTGCGCAGCTTCCTCCCGTAGGGATGACGGAGAGCCTGGCGATGAATCCCGAAAGACTTCGGCAAATCGGGCTCAATCCGATTTGCTTTTCTCTCGAAGTGCCGGTGCGTCAGGCCGCGGAGAGCGGAATCCTAAATAATGCCACCATCATACGCCAATTCCTGTATTCCGGATTCCCGGTTGAAAATTTCGCTCTTTACGTCAACGACTTCCCGGATGTGGAGGCAGTCAGTTCTGCCGACCTTGCCGACCGTCTCGCCGCTTCATGGAGCGAGGTGGGGCAAGATGAGACGATCATCATCACTCGCTCCAACAAGCGTGCCAACAATTTCAACAAGGCGATACGCAACATGGTGATGTATGCCGAGGAACCCCTCCAGCAAGGCGACCGTCTGGTCATATCAAAAAACGACTATTATTGGAGCCGGAAAAACTCTCTTCGGAATTTCCTTGCCAATGGAGAGGTGGCCGAGGTGGCATGGGTAGGCAAAACCGAGAAGGCTTATGGAAGATGGTTTGCCGACGTTGAATTGAAATTGCCCGACGTGGAGACCCCGGTCGCGGCCAAGATTATGCTTCGCAGTCTTGCAGCCGAGGGCCCGAACATTCCCCGTCAGGAGATGGAGAGGTTTTACAACCGGGTTATGGCTGAATATGAAGGCGAAGTTTCCCATAAAATCAAAGGAGCGCTTGAAGACCCTTATTATAATGCGCTACAAGCGAAATATGCCTATTGCGTGACGTGTCATAAGGCCCAGGGCGGACAATGGCGACACGTCTACGTCGACATGGGGATGATTGCAAGCGACGCCATAGGTCCCGAGTTCTACCGATGGCTCTATACGGCCGTGACCCGTGCTACTGAACGTCTCTTCCTCATCAATCCAACCATACCACTGGAATGACTCCGCTCTAAGGCCGAAAGCGCGTATCATGGATACTAATTCTGCGCTCAACGATTTCGTCTGTATGTAAACCATCGCTTTATTAATGAATTATTTCCGTAATTAAGAATAATTAGTTAACTTTGCGCCCGGAAAATGGCTAATCCTGATTAGGATGCTGCCATAAGGACATGAATTTAGTTTCAGAAAGAAAAATAAATCCAACAAAATGAAAGCATACGTTTTTCCGGGCCAGGGCGCTCAGTTCGTAGGCATGGGTAAAGACCTCTACGAAAACAACGCCGAAGCGCGAGAGCTCTTCGACAAGGCAAACGAAATCCTCGGTTTCAACATCACCGACCTTATGTTCAACGGTACAGAAGACGACCTTAAGCAGACGAAGGTGACGCAGCCGGCCATATTCCTCCACAGCGTGTTGCTGGCTAAAAGCCTCGGCGACAAATTCAAGCCCGACATGGTGGCCGGCCACAGCCTCGGCGAATTTTCCGCTCTTGTTGCTGCCGGAGCACTGTCGTTTGAAGAGGGTCTGAAATTGGTGTCAGCCCGTGCCCACGCAATGCAAAAGGCATGTGAGGCCCGCCCCTCCACTATGGCAGCTGTTCTTGCTCTTCCTGACGCTAAAGTTGAGGAACTTTGCGCAGAGGTGGACGACGTTGTCGCCCCCGCCAACTACAATTGTCCCGGACAGGTCGTGATTTCAGGCACGATCGAAGGCATCGACGCCGCATGCTCAAAGATGCTTGAGGCTGGTGCCAAGCGTGCTCTCAAGCTTAAAGTGGGCGGTGCTTTCCACAGCCCCCTTATGCAGCCCGCGCAAGAAGAGCTTGCTGAAGCAATTGCAAATGCCAAGTTCCAGACTCCGGTCTGCCCCGTCTATCAGAATGTGGATGCAAAACCCCACACCGATCCGGAGGAAATCAAGGAGAATCTCATCAAGCAGCTGACAGCCCCCGTTCGCTGGACGCAGGATGTTGAGGCCATGATTGCCGACGGTGCCGATGAGTTTATCGAACTCGGACCTGGTTCTGTGCTTCAAGGACTTGTAAAGAAAATCAACCGTACTGTCTCCACTTCCGGACTCCAGTAATAATAAAAAAGCTGACTATGAATGTAGCAATTGTCGGTGCCAGTGGCGCCGTTGGTCAGGAGTTGCTCCGCGTGCTCGACGAGCAGAATTTTCCCGTCGACAACCTTCGCCTTTTCGGTTCGCCCCGCAGCGCAGGGTCGGAATATGAATTCCGTGGAAAGAAAGTAGTCGTAGAGATTCTTGACAAGAATTCCGACTTCTCCGGAGTGGACATAGCCTTCACTTCCGCAGGCGCTGGCACATCCAAGGAGTATGCAGACGTCATCACCCGTCATGGCACGGTCATGATCGACAACAGCTCTGCTTTCCGAATGGATTCAGACGTACCTTTGGTTGTGCCTGAGGTTAACGGGGTGGATGCTCTTGAGCGTCCGCGCAACATTATCGGCAACCCCAACTGCACCACTATCCAGATGGTGGTGGCCTTGAAACCGATCCACGACCTCTCCCCTATCCAGAGAGTGCACGTCGCAACGTATCAGGCTGCCAGCGGAGCCGGAGCTTCAGCAATGCAGGAACTGATCAACCAATTCCGCGAACTCGCAGAAGGGAAAGAGCCTACGATTGAAAAATTTGCATACCAACTCGCCTACAATCTCATCCCCCACGTGGATGTCTTCACCGACAATGGATATACTAAGGAGGAGATGAAAATGTATAACGAGACTCGCAAGATAATGCACGACGACGAGATAAAGGTTAGTGCTACGTGCGTGCGCGTGCCCGTAATGCGTGCCCACAGCGAGGCTATCTGGGTCGAGACTGAGAAGCCGCTTTCAACGGAAGAGGTGTTCGACGCTTTCAAGAAAGCTCCCGGACTCGTCGTGAAAGACAACCCGGCCGACAAGGAGTATCCGATGCCTCTCGACATCACCGGTCAAGACCCGGTCTATGTCGGCCGTCTTCGCAAAGACCTTTGCGATCCCTGTGGGCTTAGTTTTTGGGTAGTCGGCGATCAGATTAAGAAAGGAGCTGCTCTAAATGCTGTGCAGATTGCACAATGGCTGATTGCCAACGACCCTCGCCTTCAAGGGAAATAAGCATATTTTCCGGAGCATTTCCCAAATATCAGTGTTACAATAGAAAAGTTCCCACGGATTCATTCTGTGGGAATTTTTTTCATTTTCGGATAGGTGTTTTTGACAGTTTCGCCGACTTAAGGATGTAGTAAGGTTTTTCCGGGAAGCATATTCTGCGACAACTCCAGAAACAGACCCGGAAAATCCGGATGCATTTTCAAACAATATCCATTAATCAAGAAATGAAAAGACGACTACTAATAGCGGCAATGCTTTCGACCATGATGCTGGCATATCCTAAAAACGTCACCATCAATGCCGATTCCCGTCCGGCTGAAAAGGTTTTCGCAGAAATCGTAGTGCAGTCGGGGCATAATTATATTTATTCTCCCGACCTGCTGAAAGGGCTAAAAGTCACTGTGCATGCCAAAAACGAACCGCTCGAATCAGTGCTCAAAAGGATGTTTTCAGGCACGGGCATTGCTTTCACGATAAAAGGGAACAACGTAGTCCTGAAAAAAGAAAAGAAGGCAAAAGGCAAAGAGAGCGAAGCACGCCGTCACTCTGTCAGCGGTTTTGTCAAGGAGGAGGAGAGCGGAGAGCCTATCGCGGGAGCCATCGTCAGAGACAGACGCACAGGGAAAGCCACGATAACCAACGCCAACGGATTCTACACTCTTTCACTACCCCAAGGGGAGACGACTCTTCAGGCATCCAGCTTCGATTATATCGACAGCGAGCCCTCGGAAATCCATCTCTTTGCCGACAAGTCGCATGATTTTTCCCTCGGGAGAAGCAGGCAACTCGAAGAGGTGGTGATCACGGCAAGCAATGAGGAGCGGCATGCCCTCCACTCGTCGGACGTTGGCAGTTCCACTCTCTCCATCGGAAAAATCAACGCCATCCCTGCCGTGTTCGGTGAACGCGATGTCATCAAATCGCTGCAACTCGATCCGGGAGTTTCAGCCGGGGTTGAAGGCCTCGCAGGAATGTATGTCCATGGCGGAAATGCCGATGAAAACCTCTACATGCTCGACAACATCCCACTCTATCAAGTGAACCATCTCGGTGGACTTTTCTCAACGTTCAATCCCGGCGTGCTGCGCAACGTGGATTTCTACAAATCGTCGTTTCCGGCAAAATACGATGGAAGAATCTCATCTTTTATAGATGTGCATACCAAGGACGGACGCACCGACCGCCATCTCGGGGAATTCTCTCTGGGACTGACTTCCGGCAATTTAAGTGTCGACGGCCCGATCGGGAAAGACGGGAAGACATCATATTCTTTCGGCATACGTAGATCGTGGCTCGACGTCCTTACTACGCCAATGACAGCGATAATCAATGCGACCCAAAAGGAAGACCACGTAAGATTCGGATATGCCTTCACCGACCTCAACGCAAAAATCACCCACAGATTTTCCGATCGGTCGAAGGCATGGCTATCCATATATTATGGTGAAGACTATCTCCGCGGCGGCACTAAGTGGACACCCACGGACAATGCGGTCTACGACATAAAGGAGGATACTTGGCTTAAACTAAACTGGGGGAATATCCTTGTCTCTGCAGGATGGAACAGGGTGCTGTCTCCAAAACTGTTTGCAGAGTTCAACGCCTCTTTCACCCGGTATTTCTCCAAGTTGAAAAACGATGAAAACACCTGGGAAATCGTGAATGGCAAGGAGACAAGCGAGCTCCACGACCTTCGGGTAGACAAAAACAGCATCAACGACTGGAATCTAAGAGCTTCGTTCGACTGGCGTCCATCAGATGCCCATCATGCTGAATTCGGAGCCTCCATGACTTTCCACTCCTTCGTCCCCTCTCAGTTGACGCGCCACATAAAAAGCAATGACTTTGAATCATTTGCGAGAAACGACGGAACGACCTACAATGCGATAGAGACCAACGCTTATTTCGGCGACGACTGGACTCTCTCCGACCGCCTCCGCATGAACGCGGGAATTCATGCCAGCCTTTTCCATATCGACGGGAAGACCCACGGCAGGTTGAGCCCAAGGCTATCGTTAAGTTTCTCCCCGACTCCTACGATGGCCTTGAAGGCGTCCTACAGCAGAGCCGTGCAATACGTGCATCAGCTCAACCAAAGCTACATCTCCCTGCCGACAGACAAATGGGTGCCTATCACGGGAGATTTCCGACCCAAAACGAGCGACAAAATCGCTATCGGAGGCTATAAATCCATCGGCAAGGGCTACGTTGTCTCCCTTGAGGGCTATTATAAGTGGATGCACAATATTCTTGACTACACAGAGCTGTATTATCTAATACCACCGGCCCAAGGGTGGGACGACCGTCTCACGTCAGGGAAAGGAACCTCAAAAGGCATCGATTTCAAGTTAACAAAATCGACCGGAAAACTGACCGGACACGTATCCTACTCTTTGATGTGGGCCGACCGACAGTTCGACCGTCTTAACGGAGGCAAGGCTTTTCCAGCCCGTTTCGACAACCGACATAAGATCAACATCCTTTGCTCATGGAAAATAAATCCGACGTGGGAAATCAATGCCTCTTGGACGGGAATGTCGGGCAACCGTTTCACCCTTCCTACCCAAATGTGGCAAGGGCCCGGTCTCTCGGATTTCTTTTATTCGAAGGAATGGGGAACAACCAATGTCGGAGATTCAGGCAGCGTCCCCCTCATCAAGAACGTCAACAACTATCGACTCCCTTTCTACCATCGTCTTGACCTCGGAATCGTAAGACACACAAAAAGAGGATACTGGACAATAAGCATCTACAATGCCTATTGCCACAAAAACATTATCAGTATCCGCCCCGGAATCAATAATGCCGGCAAGCCGGTGTTTCAAAAATTGAGTATCCTTCCTATCATCCCTTCATTCTCCTACACATGGCTATTCTAAAAAACCTCCTGACCTTTTCTGCTCTCTCCCTTTTTATGACCTCATGCTACACCGATTTCGAACCTGATATCCACGACGACCCGGTGCTTTGCCTGAACGCTGTGATCGAATGCGACAAGCCATTCAGCGTGACTGTTTCCCGCACGTGGAGATACTCGGAAGGATGGCCATCATATGGTTTTGCAACCGGCGGCTCCGTTGATATTCTCGTGCGCGACGCCACCCTGACCCTCTTTGCCGACGGCAAGGAAGTGGAGGAAATAGTCTATAAGGAATACGACCCTTTTGATCCGTCAGGAAACTCGGAATTCGGATATCTCTTCTCCTATCGCCCTCACGAGGGAGAGGAACTTAAAATTGTGGCGAAAAGCAAGACCTATGGCGAGGCATCTGCCTCTGTAGTGATTCCACGAAAAATCGAGATTGAGAAGATCTCCAACAATATTTCGGAGGTTGAACCATATTCATACTCTGTGGGATACACTCCCGACAGAGACAATATTGAAGGGCTTAGAATAGGTTTCAATGATTCTTTCAAGGTTACGTTTACCGATACCCCGGGTGTCACCAACTACTACCGCATCCTCGCGGAGGCGGTCAATCCGGCAAAAGTGTCAAGCGGGGAGTATCTCTACGACTGGCTTGGGGAACCCGAAGAAAGATACTACTTCTCCAAGTTTTTCTTCAATCATCTCTCAAATGATATGGAACCCGTCTTGTCTGAGCATCTCGACGTGTTTGACAAGATGATGGGGGCAAGCACGACTTGGTTTTCCGTTTTCAGCGACCGGCAAATCGAAGGGAAGACTTATTCTTTGTCTCTCGGTCTTGAATATGCCTCCATCGAGACAGACAATCCGAAGGAATTGGAGACCCTCTATAATATAGGGATAAGAATCAGGCTGATGAATATATCAGAATCCTACTACAATTGGTTTATCTATGATTGGCAGCAATCGGAAAGCACAGTCGGCAATCTTGCCCAGATCGGTGTCGGCAATGCCGTCTATCCATATAGCAACGTCTCTACCGGAGCCGGTATAGTGGCGGCTTTCTCTGAATCTACAAAAGTTTTATCATATTCTGGTCTTCTAAAAGAGGAGACAGAACGATTCAATCGCCGAGAACCAACTGAGTAATAAATTGATCGAAATATCGTTGATTACAGATAAAACCGGTGTCTTTATGAAATCTTCCCTATACATTAAATTTCTTTATTTTGCCATTCTTATATCTATGAGTATTTCCCTAAAAGCAGAGGAAACTGATTCGTATAAATGGCAGGCGAAACTATATGGAGGCCTGTATCTCAATAATGAACAGGCCTGGCAATTAGAGCCAAACGTCTCGTGGCTTTTTCATAGATATTTCGGCATTGGGATGGGATTGGAAATGACCAGCCAATATAATCAGCCAAGCCGACAGACCTCAATCGACGGGCAGGAAGCCGAACTTACGGAGAACGAACGGAATGTTGCTTGGATTATTCTTAAGCCTTCGTTGATACTCAAGTCTCCGAAGGTGTGGAGCAGCAGTGATGACTATTATCGGATATGGTTTCAAGTCGAGCCGGGCCTAAGCTTGGCATCTCCTTTCCACAATTCCCTGACATATGAGATAAAGGAGCGGCAGGGAGCCATTGTCCAGACCGTGGATTATCGAAAATTTCGCAACAAAGGCCTGAAGTGGTTCTACTGGAATGCAAGGGCATCAGTGAACATCTCAATCGACCGCTTTGCAATCGGAGCTGGCTACTACATCTCCAATCTTGACTACTATTCCGGGCGAAGGAACGTCACGTTGGCAAACGGTCAGAAGTTCCACGTCCCAAAGAAAGAACTGAGCCAAAGTGTGTTCCTGTCGGTCGGCTACTCCTTTTGAACATAGCTGCCTATATGAAGAAAGAATAAGACACGAACGACCCCGACAATCACTGCCGGGGTCGTTTGTCTTTGTTATGTCTGATTAAGCTGTTTAGTAATCTGTTTCGATGAAATCGGCGGTTTCGCGGGGGACATAGATACGTTCCACGGCTTGGCCGTCTTTATCGCGGACATTGCTGATGGAAATCCCCGATCCACCAAACTGTGCATTGATTTTGCCGAGAGGGTTGTCAAAGAAACTGCGCTTGGCTTTGAAGAATTTGATACGGTCGGTTTTTCCGTATTCTCCGGACAGATAGATGGGTGTGATGTTTTTGTCGGTCTGTTGGATTCCGTCAGCAACGAAGCTATACAGCCCGTCTTCGGTAGCAGCCTCAAGGATTAGTCCGGGGGCTCCCTGAAGTTTCCACGGACCTGCCACAACAGGAATCTCGGGAGTAAACCAGACAATCCACTTGCGACCATGAAAATCAGCGGTTGCGGTGAAGCACTCATAGCCGAGAATGGTTTTGGATGAGTCTCCGACTTCCCAATTTGACTGAGGAATCTCTTCCTCATAGTAGAACTTCTCAGTTCCGGCTGTATCGTAACAAGCAAATTTATTATTCACGCCGGTTTTAACTACATAGTAGCTACCATCGGCTCTTGGAATGTCATTCATCTTCCCTCCTAAATAAGCGGAACGTGTCATTTCCTGATATTTGGCTTTCCCTTCAGGGGTGGAATTAAGGGAGTCTATATACTCTGTCCTTGGCGAATAGAATTTTGAATTGTCACCACCGGCCAGCAAGATATACTGGTGAGTTACACCGTTCTTTTCGCCGGTACGCATATTGGGTTGATACTCGGTATAGCTGACTTCAATTTCAGCTTTCTGTTGTGCGTTTGCGGCGATCGTAACGAGTAACGTTAATAAAATTGCAAATAGATGTTTCATATTATTCATTTTCTGAGTGTTATTGAGAACAAAAGCTGTCTGCCTCTTAGCTGACGCTGGCTCTCGAAGGAGGTTAGCTGCGAATATGTCGTATAGTTGTAGCTGCGTTTGTCGAGGATGTTGGTGAGGCTGGCGGCTAACTCTATCCGTTTGTTCAGCTGATAAGTCAGCTTAGTGTCGAGCATCACGATGTTCTTGTAGTTGTGTTCGGTCAGCTCGTTGCGGTAATGCTCTCCGCTGACCGTCCACTGCCATTTGTGGTGAGGTATGAATGTTAGGCTCAGTTCATTCTCCATTGTCGAGAGCCACGACTCGCTCTGTCCGTTCATGGTCAGGCGGCTGTCAGAATAATCTATACGGTAATCGAAGCTGAACCACCTGCATGGACTGCCGTTTATCTTGCCTCCAATGCTCCAGCCGGTGCTTACGGAGTTGACCGACTGCGACTGTGAGAACATATGCGACTCGTTGCGGTTGAAAGAACCGTTGATATTGCAGCTCCCGCGCATGAAATCGAGCGTCTTGCCTATGTTGCCCATTGCCATAAGCATCTTGCTGTCGTTTTTGGCGTCGGCATAGCTGTAGACCACATAATCTCCATAAAGTTGCTGCGCCATCGTGTAGGGCACGTTTGTCCACGAATGCATCACCATTCCGTTGGCGAACAGTCCGTGGCGGGTGTGCTTGTAGCTGACACTCGCCGAGACATTCTGCGACGATGAGTTGTAAAACTGTTCCGTTCCGGCTTTCAGCGTGCGGTAGTTGGTCATTATCAGTCCCGGATGGATGATGTTAAGATTCATCGGGGAGCGCCCGAGTCCGCCGCGCACGCTTCCGGAGAAGCGGTTGTTGGGCTTCCAATTGAAACTGAGCGACGGCGAGAAATACACTTCGTCATGGTCAGCGATTGCCTTGTCAAAAGTGTAATGCGCATAGCTGACGGGCAGATTGAGCGACAGATTGACACGACGCACCCAGTATTCTAATTTTGGTGTGGCATAGACCGTCAGATAGTTGGTGTTGACCACATTCTCTGTGAGCCCGGGCAATTCCTCCGGCATGTCCGGCAGTTGCGAATCCATAGAGCGGAAATATCCCTTAATTCCCCCTTCAAGGCTTACGGTTATCCCCTTTATGTTGAAGGCGTATGCCGCACTCTCATGGGTATAGAACGCATGGTCGGATATGTGTTGCCGGAAACCCTCTCCGTTCATGTCAAGATTGAGTGTCTGCGGAAGCGACTCCCATTCGTTCACGCTCTGGAATGTCACAAGGTGGTTGCCGTTGAAACGTTTTATTATCTTGAAATTGTTGCTGACATAATAGTCGGGGAGCTTCGCCGTTTGACCGTTAGGTATTGAGCCGGTCGTGGAAAGGCTTACATCATTCCAGTTTATGTTTGTCTTGAGTGTATTGTTGATGAATGCAGTCTTTTGATTCAGTTCGTAAATGAACTTGCCGCTGAGAGCGTGCTCATGCTCTGTGCCGCTTCGGTTTTCGGTTATGACGCGGTTGCCTTCATCAAGGAAGTATGTCGTGATATTCGAGGCATCGGCTGTCACACGGTTGAAGGAATAGTCGATATTGGCCTTAAACTCTCCTCGCCCGAATTTCCACAGGCTGTTGGTCGATACGAGAAACGAGCGGTTGAAGCGTGTGCGTTTGTCGCTCAGCGACGGAACGCCGGGCAATCCCACACCCACATAACGGCTAAGACCGGTCTGTCGTCTGTCGGCGAAGAAGTCTGTGCTTGACGATGAAAGGTTCTCGCCGGTGTTGTTTGTGCGGAGAGTGGTGATGTTCTGGAATCCCGGCATGACGGCCATTGCAAACAATTCACCGTCCCATATCGCGCCGTCAGGCTGCCACGAGTAGCCTCCTCCGGCATCGCCGTGGAAAGTCCATGTAGCCTTTGCCTTGTTTTTCAGTTTTAGGTTGATCGCAGCTTTGTCGGAAAAGGCGATGCCTGACAGCACCTGCATAGGCTGATGGTTCTCCATCACCTCGACGGCACCCACGTCCTCGTGTCTGATGCCATTGGTGGCAATGCCGTATTTTCCGCCGAGCAGGTCGGAACCCTCAATATAGAATTTGTTTATGTCCTCCCCCTGATACTGTATCTTGCCGCTTTTCGCCACGTCGATTCCCGGCATACGTTTGAGCACATCCCCGATGGAGCGGTCTTGAGCCTGTGCGAAAGCACTGACTCCATAGGTGATTGTGTCGCCCTGCTCACGTATGCGGTCAGCCTTGACTGCCACCTCCTTGAGCTGGATGCTGCCCGGTTCAAGATATACGGTCAGCGGAAACTTAACGCTATCGAGAGGAATCGACTGCTTGGCAAAGCTCATCATCGACACTTCTAAACGGCAACCTTGAACAGAGGGCACCGACATGGCAAACTTACCATCGGCCTTTGAAGAAGCAAACTTCTTGATCTTGCCGTCAGCACCCTTGACAATCACCGAAGCCCCGACAACAGGTTCATCAGCCTCCTTGTCAATCACAGTCCCGGTCACATTGACCTGCGCCATGGCTATTGCCGAGACAATCAGACATATCATGTATGAGATAAAGCGTTTCATTCGTGATAATCGGTTTCGCATGAGATTTGTCTATTATATTTGAGCAAAATTACAAAAAATAATTCTATGGTGTCTCAAACAAGTTTGACAAATGAAGCTGTGGCTCCGTCAATCAATGGATTTTTTACGGATTCGGCTCAGATATGTCGGTGTGTTGTTGAGCAGGGAGGCTATAACTTTGCAATCTAATACGCGCAAAGATGACAAAATTGAATCCGCCGGGAGATGACTTGAAGGCATTTTCCCGACGGATTCAATTTATAAGCTTCGCTCTGTCTTGAAGGTTGCGCAAAATGCGCTCGCTGAGGAGAGGGATGTGGACTGTCAGAGCTTACGTGCGCGTTTGCTGTCCCAGATGAGATAGACGATCAGAAGGGCGTAGGCTACACACCCGAGAATTTGGGTCAACTCGTAGCTGCCCGGAGTGGTGTATTCAAATCCGGCAAACCTCGTAAGAGCCGCGAACACTCCAAACAACGCTCCTCCGGCAATAAGACCTGATGCAAGCAGCGTTCCTCTGTCGCGGCGGGCATCATTGAGCTCCTTGTCTTTCGACGAATGGCTCACGTAGTAGGCTATCGCACCGCCGACAAGCATGGGAGTGTTGAGGGAAAGGGGAATGAACATACCAAGACAGAATGCCAAGGCCGGAACCCCAAGCCAGTTGAGGATACATGCCAAGATCGCTCCTACCATATAAAGAATCCATGGCGTGTCGCCGCCCATCATCAGCGGTTCGATCACTTTCGCCATGGCGTTGGCCTGCGGAGCAACCAAAGCGTTGTCGCCCGTGAAACCATAAACCTGGTTGAGCACCATTATGACGCCGCCGACTGTAGCAGCTGAAACAAGAGTGCCGAGGAATTTCCAACTCTCCTGCTTTTTGGGAGTCGATCCGAGCCAATAGCCAATCTTAAGGTCGGTGACGAATCCGCCGGCCATCGACAATGCCGTGCAGACCACGCCGCCAATGACCATCGAAGCCACAATTCCGGTCGTGCCGTTAAGGCCTATTGCCACGAATATAGCCGAAGCTATGATAAGCGTCATGAGGGTCATGCCGGAGACGGGGTTGGTCCCGACAATTGCAATCGCATTCGCGGCGACCGTCGTGAAAAGGAAAGCGATGACCACCACCACAAGCCAGGCCACGATTGCCTGCCAAAGCGTGTTGATTACCCCGAACCAGAAGAACAGGAACACCGCCACAAGGGCTATTGCTATGAAGAAGACAATGTGCTTCATAGAAATATCAAGCTGCCAGCGCACCTCCTTGGCGGCAGACGATTTCCCTTTGAGCTCTCTTCCGGCAAGGCCCACTGCCTGACGGATAATCGACCACGACTTGATAATGCCGATGACTCCAGCCATGGCTATACCTCCGATGCCTATAAGGCGGGCATAGTCTTTGAAAAGAGTGTCGGGATCCATAGCCATGAACTCGGGACTGCCGTACGTGCCCATCAAAGGCACGATTATCCACCAAACGAAAATCGAACCGGCGAAAATGACGAACGCATATTTGAGTCCGACTATATAGCCCAGACCAAGAAGCGCCGCTCCGGTGTTGCAGCTAAGCACGAGTTTAGTCTTCTCCATCACGACTTGGCCGGCCGATGACGCCACCGACGTGACCGTCTCAGCCCACCATCCAAACGTGGCTACAATATAGTCGTAGACACCGCCTATAAGAGACGCCACGATCAACGTCTTGGCCTGTCCGCCACTCTCCTTGCCGGAGCTTTGGCTTGAGACAAGCACCTGCGTCGTGGCAGTGGCCTCCGGGAAGGGATATTTCCCGTGCATATCTTTCACGAAATATTTCCTGAAAGGGATAAAGAACAAGATTCCAAGGATTCCGCCAAGCAAGGAGGAACAGAATATCTGATAAAAACTTACGGCTATGTCCGGATACTTGGCCTGAAGGATGAACAAAGCCGGAAGAGTGAAAATCGCGCCTGCCACAATCACGCCCGAACAAGCACCGATACTTTGGATAATGACGTTCTGTCCGAGGGGATTTTTCTTCCCAAGGGCGTTGCTGAGCCCCACGGCAATGATGGCAATGGGGATTGCGGCCTCAAACACCTGCCCTACCCTCAGGCCCAAATAGGCGGCTGCCGCCGAGAAAATCACGGCCATCAACAATCCCATCCCCACGGAATAAGGGGTCACTTCTTTCTGGTCATGGGCAGGATGCATGACCGGGGCATAACTCTCATCGGCTCCCAATTCGCGGAATGCGTTTTCGGGAAGCCCCGTGCCCGTTGTCAGGTTTTCTTCTGTCTGTTGCATTGGTTAAATCTGGTTAGTTATTATTCATTTTATTTGCTGAAGCCGTTTTTCCCGACAAAAAACGACAAAAAATTGAAAAAGAAAAAGTATATACAACTTCAAGGCGAAATTAATAAATAATTTTTATAACTTTGCAAAAATTAAACATTATTTATATGGCATCACAAGACGACATCATGTTTATGCGGCGTGCAAAAGAGCAGCTCGCAGGACAATGGGGCAACGCCGCAATCGGCTCCCTTATCTACATCGTGATCATAGCCGCTGCCTCCTCGATCTACATTGGAGAGCTCGTGCTATATGGTTCGCTGACATTCGGCTACATCCTTTTTTTGGCATGTCTGATCGACACGAAACAAAACAAGCTTGACCTCCTTTTCAAAGGATTCAACCGGTTTGTGGAGACGTTAATTGCAGGATTTCTCTATTCCTTGATCGTCTCCATCGGCATCGCGTTGCTGATCGTCCCCGGAATCATTGCGGCATTAGGTCTGGCATTGACATTCTTCATAATGGCAGACGACGAGAAGATTTCCGGCGTCGACGCGTTGAAGATGAGCTGGGATATGATGAACGGCCATAAGACAGATCTCTTCTGCCTATGGCTACGCTTCTTCGGATGGTGGCTGCTTTGCATCCTGACATGCGGAATCGGATTCATCTGGCTCTATCCATACATGACCGCCACAACTCTCAATTTCTACCGCAAACTCCGCTACGGCACATACTGAAAACCGCATATTCATAAGACTAATTTAGCTCCCGACAGACTTCCTTCTGACGGGAGCTATTTTTTGTCATACATCCTTACCCCCCCACCAAAAAAGGGCTCCTCCATAAACACAATCTCCACCAGGTTTTATTCACACAGCCAAGAGCGCATTCCTTGATTTTTAGAGAATGTGGAAAGCGATCAGCCCGGACATGGAATAAAAAAAGTAGCCGACACTCACGCGCAGGCTACTCTTACTGATGAAACATTCAATTACTCTTTTATTGCTTCTTTTCTTGTCTTCTTAGTTGATGTTTTTGATGATCAGGGGATGCCAATCTGGCAAAACCGGAATCATAGCATCTCTATTGCATCAGATTATGCCCTGGCCCATCATGGCGTCGGCCACTTTCATGAATCCGGCGATGTTGGCGCCCTTCATGTAGTTGATGTAGCCGTCGTCTTGCTTGCCATATTCCACGCAAGCCTCATGGATGGAGCTCATGATTTCGTGGAGCTTCTTGTCGACCTCCTCAGCGCTCCATTGCAGATGCTCGGCATCCTGGGTCATCTCAAGGCCTGACGTGGCGACACCACCCGCATTCACTGCCTTACCGGGGCAGTAGATGGTCTTATTGGCGATGAAGGCGTCGATAGCCTCAGGCGTACAGCCCATGTTGCTGACCTCGGCACACATGTAAACGTTGTTGGCAATCAGTTGCTTTGCATCCTCTCCGTTGAGCTCATTCTGAGTAGCGCAAGGAAGGGCTATGTCCACTTTCTGTTCCCAGGGCTTCTTCCCTGCATAGAATGTGGAGCCGGGGAATCTTTCGGCATAAGGCTCGACAATGTCGTTGCCTGTTGCACGGAGTTCCAGCATATATTCTATCTTCTCTGCGTCAAGGCCGGAGGGATCGAGGATATAACCGTCGGGGCCGGATATCGTGATGACTTTTGCCCCGAGCTCAGTTGCTTTCTGGGCAGCGCCCCATGCCACGTTTCCGAATCCGGAAATAGCGATTGTCTTTCCTTTAATATCCTGTCCATGCTCTTTCAGCACGTCTTGAACGAAATAAAGCGCACCGTAGCCCGTTGCCTCCGGACGGATTCTTGAGCCGCCGAAGCTGAGCCCCTTGCCGGTGAATGTGCCTGTATTCTCGCGTGCAAGCTTCTTGTACATGCCATACATATAGCCCACTTCACGTCCGCCTACGCCTATGTCGCCTGCGGGCACGTCGCGATCCGGACCGAGGTTGCGCCAAAGCTCAAGGATAAATGCCTGGCAGAAACGCATGATTTCAGCGTCGCTCTTGCCTCTGGGGCTGAAATCAGAGCCTCCCTTGCCACCGCCCATAGGCAACGTGGTCAATGCATTCTTGAAAGTTTGCTCGAATCCGAGGAATTTAAGAATAGAAAGGTTGACTGACGCATGGAAGCGGATACCTCCCTTATAAGGACCGATTGCGTTGTTGAACTGAACGCGATAGCCGATATTGTTTTGAACCTCCCCCTTGTCGTCTACCCATGTGACACGGAAGGTGAAGATACGGTCGGGCTCTACCATGCGCTCCACAATCTTTGCTTTTTCAAATTCGGGATGCTCGTTGTAGACATCCTCTACCGAAAGAAGCACTTCTTTCACTGCCTGAAGGTATTCCTTCTCGCCCGGATGCTTGGCCTCAAGGCCCGCCATGATCTCAGAGATGTTCATGTCTGTTCAATTTTAAGATTGATAATTCTTAATCCGTTTACAAATGACGAATTTTAGCTCAATTACGAACCATCATGAAAGCAGTTCGCCCCGTTTTCATGCGGTTCCCTTAGTTTTTCATTGCAAAAGTACAATCCTTTTCCGACATAGGCAAATTATTAAGTCAAAAAAATCATATGTTGTTAAACATGATTTTCCAACCACAATCCTATCCTTTATATATACCCGCTGATTATATGATTCCGGGCTTTCAGCCCCACTGATTCTTCAATAAAAGCTCTCTTTTGAAGGCACATTTTGATATGTCGCGCTTTTTGACTAATTTCGCGGTATATATGAAAAGGCGCCCGCGATATAAAATCAGCATTGAAGACGAATCGCGTCTTGAGACAAAAGCCGCTTTCTCCGCATCTCCACTCAGATGGTTGTTTCTGGGAGGCGTGGCGGTATTGTCCATTATGGTTTTAGGAGTTTTCGTGGTTTTTCTTTCTCCTTTGCGAATGCTCCTGCCCGGATACCTGAAAGAGTCGGAACGCGCCGAAACTGAAATGCAGCTGCTCCGCCTCGACTCTATCCGCATGGCATATGAAGCAAACGCATCTTTCCTCAACAATATGATCCGGGTCATAAGTCCGACTACGTTAGCCGGCGCATCTGACGGAGCGACAGTCCCCGAAAGCATCACAGCCGAAACAGACACGATTCCAAAGTCGATGAGAACTCCCCTGCTTTCCGCCTCAAAGGAGGAGGAGAGATTCTCCGCCATGATGAGGGAAAGGGAGAAATACAGCATTTCGGTTATCGCTCCGCTTGCGGCGGAAAGCCTTATGTTTTCCCCATTGAGCGAAGAAAGTGTGTTTAAGGAGTCGTCGAAAGGGGCGTTCAAAGGAGAGGTCGTCACTGCCAAAGGGGCTCCGATATGTGCCATAGCCGATGGGACAGTGATTGCCGTTTCGCAGACCATCCGCGACGGAGGATCGACAATCATCATCCAGCATCCCAAGGGGTTCTTGAGCCGTTGCAGCCGCATAGGCACTGTGCTTGTCGAGCCCGGCGACTTAGTTTCCGGCGGACAGATAATCGCTCTCTCAAACAAAGGCAACGCCCGAAAGGCGGAAATCCTAAATATTGAAATGTGGTACAACGGAGACCCTCTTGTCCCTTATGATTATATCGGCGACGGAATGTCGGCAGGTTCCTCCGGCGGACTTCAGGATTAACCGGACATACATTTGACACAAATTCATATAAGACGAAATCAAATCTACCATATAAAGTGGAAACAGAATATTTAAAGCCCAAACAGATCACGATCCTGGGAAGCACCGGAAGTATCGGCACCCAGACTCTCGACATAATCGAAGAATATCCCGAAAGATTCAAGGCTGTGGTTCTGACGGCCCGCCGCAATTGGCAACTTCTCGCCGCGCAAGCAAGAAAATTCATGCCGAAAAAGGTGGTCATCACGGAAGAGGAGGCCTACCTGAATTTAAAGGAGGCTTTGAACGACTTGCCTATTGAGGTGCAGGCAGGAGCCGACGCAGTGGCAGAGGCTGCCGCAATGCCTGAGGCAGACATTGTAGTGACGGCCATGGTGGGATACAGCGGGCTTATTCCGACCGTAGCCGCAATTCGGGCCGGGAAGATAATAGCTTTGGCCAACAAGGAGACATTGGTGGTGGCAGGCGAGATAATCACGAAAATGATTTCCGAGTCAGAATCGTCAATAGTGCCTGTCGACAGCGAACATTCCGCCATATTCCAATGTCTTGTCGGGGAACGAAAAGACAGCGTCCGGAGCATATTGCTGACTGCAAGTGGAGGTCCTTTCAGAACATGGCCGGCCGAAAAGCTTCTTAACGCAACGGCTGCCGATGCGTTGCATCATCCTAACTGGACCATGGGGGCCAAAGTCACTATCGATTCCGCATCAATGATGAACAAGGGATTCGAAATGATAGAAGCCCGCTGGCTCTTCGGATGCGCTCCGGAAAATATTCGCGTAGTGGTTCATCCTCAAAGCATCGTCCATTCCATGGTGGAGTTTGTCGACGGCTCCATAAAGGCCCAGCTCGGAGTGCCCGACATGCACCTCCCCATACGATACGCGCTTGGCTATCCCGATCGCCTCGCCACGTCGGCAGCTCCTCTGACGCTTGCCCAAATGAGCCATCTGACGTTCGAAGAGCCTGATTATTCTAAATTCCCGTTGCTTGGATATGCTTTTGAAGCAATCAAGAAAGGGGGCAACATGCCTTGCATCCTGAATGCAGCCAACGAAAAGGCGGTAGCAGCTTTCCTCGACGGGAAAATCCGTTTCACGGAGATGCCTGAACTCGTGGCCCGCGTCATGGAGAAGGCCCCGTTCCTCCCCTCTCCCTCCCTGTCGGACCTCGTCGAGACCAATTCTGAAGCTCTCTCTTTGGCCGACGCCTGGCTGCGCGAAACAAAATAATACGGATGTCGGCAAAAACCACGCAACCCAAACATCTTTACACCATATTAACAGAACATTTTACAGACTAAATGGATACATTTCTGATTAAAGCCGTTCAACTCATAATGGCATTCGCTCTTCTCGTCATCATCCATGAATTCGGACATTTCCTGTTTGCCAGGATTTTTGGCGTGAGAGTAGAGAAATTCTATATATTTTTCGATCCATGGACTGCCCTTTTCAAGTGGAAACCGAAAAAATACATCGGAGGGTTAGGCAAGAAAAAGAGCATCGAAAAGAGCGAAAACTCAGGGTGCGAATCAACCGGCGACAACGCCAAGCCCGAAAAAAAGAAGAAAGAATCATTCTGGGGGAATACGGAGTATGGCATAGGCTGGCTCCCTCTCGGCGGATATTGCAAGATTTCGGGCATGATCGACGAAAGCATGGACACCGAACAGATGAAACAGCCGGCCCAAGATTGGGAATTTCGGTCGAAACCTGCTTGGCAACGCCTTCTTATCATGATTGCCGGAGTGCTTTTCAATTTCCTTTTGGCCATCATTATCTATGCTGGAATCGTCTACGCAACAGGAGAAAAATACGTCCCATTCAATGAGGCGAAGATGGGTATGGCCTTCTCGGGAGAGGCTCAGAAAATAGGATTCCATGACGGCGATATCCCTATTGCCGCCGATGGAAAACCATTGGGCAATCCGGCAGAAGCAAGAATGGAGATGATCCAGGCTGAAAATGTGTCGGTGGTCCGTGGCTCGGATACGGTCAATATCGCTATCCCGGAGAAGTTTATATTCGCCCTCGACAATGAGGCAAAGAGCGACACCGCCACCATCAACTTCATGACCTACCGTATTCCGACAAGGGTCACACTCGTGACGGCAGGCGAAGGGGCCGACAAGGCGGGAATAAAGAAGGGAGATGAGATAATAGCAATCGACAGCGTGCCGACCGAATCCCTCGACCGTTTTCTAAAGACACTTGCCGGACATGAGAATCAGACCGTCGGCATCACTCTGCTCAGAAAAGAGGGAGCTTCCACCGACACGATTACGGTTCCGGTGAATCTTTCCGGCAACTCGAAAATGGGAATCGGAATCGAGATTGATCCGTCTGCTTTCTTCAAATCTGAAGAAAAGCGTTACAGTCTGCTTGAATCCGTGCCGAGAGGAATTGAGATGGGGACGGAGAAACTCACCTCCTATGCAAGATCAATGAAGCTTGTCTTCACGAAAGAGGGAGCAAAAAGCGTGGGCGGCTTCGGATCGATCGGCTCTATTTTCCCTGAATCCTGGGACTGGATCGCATTCTGGAACATAGCGGCGTTCCTTTCCGTAGCGCTCGCGTTCATGAACATCCTTCCCATTCCTGCTCTCGACGGTGGCCACGTGATGTTTCTGCTATATGAGGTCATCACCAGGCGCAAGCCTTCCGAGAAATTTATGGAATATGCGCAGATGATCGGAATGGGTCTGCTTATCGCGCTTCTGCTCTATGCCAATGGCATGGATATCGTGCGCCTATTCAAGTAACCACTACTGAAATAAATTGACATGAAAACCATACGACTGAAACCACGCAAGGAGGAATCCATACTCCGCCGCCATCCCTGGGTATTCTCAGGAGCCATAGCCACTTTGCCTGACGACGTAGAGGAGGGAGAGTTAGTGAAAGTGGTCTCTGCCTCGGGCGATGCGCTCGGGACCGGACACTATCAGATAGGAAGCATAGCCGTGCGTCTGCTTCAATTCGGCGATGCCGACATCCCTTTTGATTTCTTCAAACAGCGACTCGCCGCTGCCTTCAGGATGAGACTGGCTTTGGGGCTTATCAGAGACGACAACAATTGTTTCCGGCTCGTGCACGGAGAGGGGGATTTCCTTCCCGGGCTTGTCATCGACGTGTATGGAGACACGGCCGTGGTGCAGGCCCATTCACCGGGCATGCATTTCGAAAGGATGAAAATAGCCAGGGCTCTGACCGAAATTTCGGAAGCCAGAATCCGCAACGTCTACTACAAAAGCGAAACCACACTGCCCTACAAAGCTCAACTCGACCCCCAGAATGATTACCTGATAGGGAAATTCGACGGGAATATCGCCGTGGAAAACGGCCTTAGATTCAATATCGATTGGCTCAGGGGGCAGAAGACGGGATTTTTCGTTGACCAACGTGAAAACCGCTCGCTCCTTGAGAAATTCGCGAAGGGACGGACCGTGCTCAACATGTTTTGCTATACGGGAGGTTTTTCTGTCTATGCCATGAGAGGGGGAGCGTTGAAGGTGGATTCCGTCGATTCCTCCTCCAAGGCAGCAGCTCTGACCGATGCCAACATCCGGCTTAATTTCCCCGACGATTCACGCCACACGACCCACGCCGTCGACGCGTTCAAGTTTCTCGCCGACATGGGAAAGGACGCCTACGACCTTATTATCCTCGATCCCCCGGCATTCGCAAAACATCGCTCTGCTTTGAAAAACGGACTTATCGGCTATCGCAAACTCAATGCCAAGGCTTTCGAGAAAATCAAAAGCGGAGGCATACTTTTCACGTTTTCCTGCTCTCAGGTCGTGACACGCGAAATGTTCCGCCTCGCTGTCTTCACCGCAGTCGCACAGTCTGGACGTAAAGTCAGGATTCTTTATCAGCTGACGCAGCCCGCCGACCATCCCGTAGACATCTCCCACCCTGAAGGGGAATATCTGAAGGGACTCGTGCTTTATGTGGAATAAACACCTATTGGAATAAATACTTTTTGAAACAATCTTAATATGGCCAACAAATTCTCAGCATTAATGCTTGCATCTATGATTTCCTTAAATGCAGCCGCCGTGGTCGATAAGAACTTCGACTATCATGTCGACCGCTTCGCCGACATCGAGGTGCTCCGGTATGAAGTCCCGGAGTTCGACCGACTGTCGCTTAATCAGAAAAAGATGATCTACTATCTGTCGCAGGCCGCCCAAGCCGGACGCGACATCATCTGGGACCAAAACGGACGCTACAACCTGCAAATCCGCAAACTCCTTGAAAATATCTACACCAATTTCAAAGGAGACAAAAACTCCAAGGATTTCAAAGCTTTTGAGAAATATCTAAAGCAAGTGTGGTTTGGCAACGGCATCCACCATCATTATTCTTCCGACAAATTCATTCCTGAGTTTTCGGAGGCATTCTTCGCCGAGCAAGTGAAAGCCCTCCCCGATTCCCTCCTGCCCCTGAATGAGGGAGAGACCCGCGAGGCAATGGTAGCAACGCTGACTCCGGTCATATTCGATCCGACTGTAATGCCAAAACGCGTGAACCAGGACGGGACGAAAGACGTGGTCGCCACATCCGCCAACAATCTTTATGGAGAAGGCGTCACCCAGGCTGAAGTGGAGGAATACTATTCAAAGCTTAAGGATCCTAACGACCCACGCCCCATCTCCTACGGACTGAACGCAAAAGTCGTAAAAGAGAATGGGAAAATAAAAGAAGAGCATTATCATCTCAACGGTCTTTATGGCCCTGCAATCGCCAAAATCATATATTGGCTCGATATGGCCAAGAGCGTTGCGGAGAATGATGCCCAAAAAACCTACATCACCAAGCTGATCGACTACTACATCACCGGCGACTTGCGTCTTTTCGATGAATATTCCATTCTTTGGGCAGAAGACACCGCCTCCGACGTGGATTTCGTCAATGGTTTTATCGAGAGCTATGGCGACCCGCTCGGCATGACGGGCTCTTGGGAATCTTACGTCAATTTCAAGAACAACAAATCGACATCCCGCACGGAGACTATCTCCAACAATGCCCAGTGGTTTGAAGACAACTCCCCCGTCGACCCAAGATTCCGTAAGCCGACTGTAAAGGGAGTTTCCGCCAAGGTCATCAACGCCGCCATGCTTGCGGGAGACGCTTTCCCGAGCACAGCCATCGGCATCAATCTCCCTAATTCCAACTGGATACGTGCGGAGCATGGTTCGAAGTCCGTCACGATTGAGAATATCACTGAAGCATACGACATGGCTTCCCATGGCAATGGATTCAACAAGGAATTCGTAATCGACGAGGCCACCGGCAAACTGCTCGACGACTATCTCTATATCACCGACATGCTCCATACGGACCTTCATGAATGTCTCGGCCACGCATCCGGACAGATTCTCCCCGGCGTTGACCCAGATGCGCTTAAGGAGAACGGCTCGACGCTCGAAGAGGCCCGCGCCGACCTCTTTGCGCTGTATTATCTCGCCGACCCGAAGCTGCAGGAACTCGGAATCCTTGACAACCCGGAGGCTTATAAGGCCGAATACTATAAGTATATGCTCAACGGCCTTATGACACAGCTCAACCGCATTGAGCCGGGCAAAGACGTGGAAGAGGCCCATATGCGCAACCGTCAGCTAATCGCCGCCTGGATCCTCGACAAGGGCAAGAAAGACAAAGTGGTTGAGCTCGTCAAAAAGAAAGGGAAGACATTCGTGAAAATCAACGATTATAAGAAGATGCGCTCACTGATAGCTCAATTGCTCAAAGAAATCCAACGCATTAAGAGCGAGGGCGATTACAAGGCCGGCGTAGAACTCATCAACAAGTATGCCGTGAAGGTAGATCCTAAGCTTCATAAGGAGGTGCTCCAACGTTTCTCCACACTCGACATTCCTCCCTATCGCGGGTTCATCAACCCTGTCTATGTGCCCGTATACGACGACAAGGGCAACATCACCGACGTTAAACTCACGTATGGCGAAGGATATGCCGACCAGATGCTGCGTCTGAGCCGCGATTTCACGACTCTCGGCTTCTAAGGACGCTTAGAGTGTGCTCCTTAAGAATGTGTTATGGCTTAACTCACATTATGAGACATGCTACGTCAACGAAATTTTAAGGAACGTACCAAATGAATTAAAGACTCAAAAAATACTTTCAGAGTCAAGCAAAAAGCTGTGATTTCCAAAAATCACAGCTTTTTTGCTGTTTTATGGCTCTTAAATTTGTATTTATTCAAAGTTTTAGCTTATTTTGCGCAATAAAGCCGTTCGGGCAAGACTATATGTCCGAAGGCTTTTCTGACTATAAACACAAAGACCCAAAACCTAAGACAATCATGAACGCCAACCACCAAGGACACGCCATATTAATCTCAGTTCCCTTGCTATCCCTGTTGCTCTCAGGATGCATCGTCTCGGAGACAGTCGAACCATCCGAACCGCAAATAGAAGACAATACCATTATCCTTAACGTCTCCACTCCCGAAGCGGCAATCGAAAAAACGAGAGCTATCGACCCCGGATTGCAGTTGCGCTACGTGGCGAAGCTTTTCAAGGGGGATGCCGACGGCGGTGAGTTTGTCGACCGAAAGGAGATTCTTGCCGACGGCACCATCATCTTCAACGCCCCCATAGGGGAATATACCGTGGATATTTTCGCAGACTATATCGATGCAGGAGCAACTCCCAACTCAAACGGGCAATATCCCGACAGGTTCTACGACACATCCACCAAGAATGAGTTCATCACGATGCAATCATTCAGATCAAGGGATGGCAAAAAGACGTTTAAATATAATTGCATTAACAACGACAACTACCAGTGCTACGCAACCCGATTGAAAATCAAAAAGGAGGAGACCGCATATGAGAATAGCCTTACTCTTAAGAGAGCCGTGGCAAAAGTTAGGGTGGTCAGCAAGGATGGCGACATCAACGGGATTGACAAAATACGCTTGACGGCGTTCTCCTTCATGGACGAGTATAATTTCAAACAAAAGTTATCAGGTACACACGTAGACATAGAAAGTAAGAATATCCTCGAATTTGAGCCTTCAGCAAAAAGTTCACGGGAACTGTTCTTTTTCTATACTTTCGGCTCACTTCAATCATCAGGAAGCGGGCCCGGCACCATCTCATTCGGCATTGTCCCCCTTGAGAACTACGAATACAAAAGCGTCACCATTCCAGGAGGGACATATTATCCCGATGCCAATCATGTCTACACCCTCAAGGGGTCGTTCCTGAATCCGACGACCCAACCGCCACAGCCTTCAAACGAGATACGGCTGACAGTCACCACGACAGATGGTTGGGACGGCTCAGAAGAGAAAGAGGCCAAAAACTGACAAAAACATTCTCTATAACCTCATTCCTTTTGCGTGCGTCAGAATCCTGTCTTTCTCCTTACTTTCATCATGCACCTCCGCCAGTATGAAAAAAAGTTTTGCCTGTCGAAGCATTGCTTCGACGGGCAAAACTTTTAGAGTGCTACTAATTTTTGAATATCATACGGGATTTGAGGGAGCGGCATTTATATTGGCAAGAGCCTCCGCGTCCTTCACACGGCATCCACGCAACGCATACCAGAGCATATAAAGTTCGCAGACGAGAGCTACTGTCCAGGTCCAGCGCCAGGATCCGAGCGCATCAGCCATGACACCTTGCAGCACAGGAAAAACAGCGCCTCCAAACACTCCCGCCATCAGCATGCCTGAGGCTTTGGTGGTGTAGCGTCCGAGTCCGGCGGTGGCAAGCGTGAAGATACATCCCCACATCACGGAGTGAACAAGCCCTGCACTAACCAGAATCCACAGATTGTCGAGCGCCATGGCCACAATCACAACCAAAGAGGCCGCGACAGTAGTGGATATGAGCAGAATTCGGGGAGAAAGGCTGTTGAAACAACTCGACACGAGCCGTCCCACCATCATGCCGCCCCAGTAGAGAGTTGCGAGCAAAGCGGGTATGCCGAGATTGACGTTTCCCAGCATGATTCTGTCGAGTCCGAAGAAAGTTATCGGCTCTCCGCGTTCTATCATCTGCATGGCGTGCAGATTCACGTTGACACCAATGGCCACTTCAGTGCCGACATAGAAGAATATAGCGAGCACTCCCAGAGCGAGATGCCTGAACTCAATGACTTTTCTGGGAAGCCTCTCCTCGCTTCGGGTATGTGCCAGATCAGGAAGCTCCAGCCGCAATGAAACCGCTGTCACCGCCGCTATAATGGCGGCTATTATCAGAAAGGGCACAAGCAACATTCCGGGAGTCACCGACTCCATCGCCACTCCGGCGAACACCACGCCAGTGACAAAAAACGGCGCTACGGTTGTGCCGACGCTGTTGACACCGCAGACGATATTCATGCGCTGCACCGGAGTTGTCCCTCTCAGGGAATAGGCCGAAACGTATGGATTGATCACAACCTGAAGCATTGCAGCGGAAGTGCCCATCAGAAAAGAGCCGGCAAGAAATATGAAGTAACCCCAGGGCACTCTGTCGTCAGCCACAGCCACACACCCCTCAGGCCACGTTTCCGCCACCCATGATGAAAGGCTGTAAAGCAACAGTCCGGCTGTCATTATTCCAAGAGCCCTGACAAGAGTGGCACGATAGCCGCACTTGTCTACCCATTTTCCCGCCAGGCCGCTGCTCACCAGATATCCGAGGAAGAAAAAGAAGGATATCATGGTGGTCAGCGTGTTGCGGAGCTCATCGGCCTCTGAGAGAAAGGCTATATTTAGCGGGCCCTGAAACTGGCCGTTGACCGTAGTCAGAAATCCTACTATGAAATATATCAGAGTGAGGATTATGAACGGGCCCACAGAGTATTTCATGGCAGACTGTCTCATTCGCCTATCACATTTTCGCGAAGGGTGGCCATAGCTCCCTTCTCCGATATGAGATCCACCATTTCCAGATAACAGTCAGCAAATTTCCGGGCATCACGGAGTCTTACAGCGCCGAATGCCGGGAGATCAAGAAAATCAAGAGGATCGGCCGATTCTATCCGTCGGCGGTCGGCCTCAGTGAGCCATGGTTCAGTGATATCGTAACTCTCTCCATTGTCGTCGACCGGCGTAAGCAGATACCGGCGATAGGCGGCCAACAGATAGGCGGTGCGGGTCTGGTCTTTGCCGTCGGCTATCATCTTGGCGAGATTGGGCATCACATATACAGGAAATTTCGACAATCCATCAGAACAAAGGCGTGCCACCTGATCGCTTACGCTTGCATTGCCAAACCGCTCTACAAGTGTCTTTTTATAGAGTGTGAGATCAATGGAACCCGGAGCCGGCACATAAGGTGTCGTGTCGATATCCATGTACTGCTCCACGAGTCGCCTGACGCATGGATCGTGGATTGCCTCGTCCACCTTGCGATAGCCCGAAAGGAAAGCCGGATAGCTGAGCATGGTGTGGGAGGCATTGAGCAGACTGAGCTTCATATTCTCATAAGCGGTGACATCATCTGTGAATTCCACACCGGCATTCTCCCATTGCGGACGTCCGGCCGCGAAGTTGTCTTCAATGACCCATTGGATGAAGTCCTCGCAGAATACGGGGGCAGCATCGTCAGTGGCGTTGCGCTCATTGAGCCGGGCTGCGATCTGAGGAGTCGTGGCCGGAGTGATACGATCCACCATGCTGTTGGGGAAAGTGACATTCTCCTCCACCCATTCAGAAAGCTTCGGATCCTGAGCCTTGATAAATGTAGTGAAAGCCTTGCGTGCCGTATCGCCGTTGTGCTGAAGATTGTCGCAGGTGAGCACCGTGACCTTGCCGGCGCCATTGTCTCGGCGACGGCGCAACCCTTCGGCGACATATCCGAACACTGTGGAGGGATTGCCGGGATTCACGAGGTCGGCCTTCACAGCAGGATTATCGAGATCAAACTCTCCGTTATCCTTCCTGATATTATATCCTCCCTCAGTAATGGTCATCGATATGATGCGGATATCGCGGTCGGCCATTCTGTCGAGTGCTCTGTCTTTGTCGGCGGGAGCCCATATCAATTCACGAAGCGAGCCAATATATCCTGCGGAATCGTTCCCATCGCGGCCACACTCCGTCAGAGTGTAGAGATTGTCCTGACCCTTCAGGGCATCATATAGAGGTCGGTCGCTGTCGAGGAGCATGACTCCGCATATCGCCCAGTCGCACTGCGTCGGATCCGAGGCTATGAGACGATCGGTGAACCACGCCTCATGGGCTCTGTGGAAATTTCCTACTCCGATGTGGAGAATGCCGCATTTCAGAGAATTGCGATCGTAGCTGATTTGTCTTGTCATATCGTAGATTGTTTTTGATTTTATTACAAAGTTATTGTGAGAGCACATGCTAAACAACGGTTTCAATTGTTATTTTTATGGGCACGATTGCGGGAACGCTCCCAAAATCTGCACTCGTTCCCAAAGCACAGAGGCTGCAAAATGTTTTCCATCTCAAGGACACAAGATATATATGAAACACGTCACAATAAAGGAAATTGCCGACCGTCTGCTTCTCTCCACTTCCACAGTGTCGCGAGCACTGGTGGGCGACAAGAATATTCGTAGAGAAACCAAAGAGAAAGTTCTCGAGATGGCCAACAGACTGGGCTATCGCACAAATACCATGGCTCGCGATCTCAAATCAGGACGCACCAACACCATCGGGGTGCTTGTGCCGGAAATGGTGACTCCCTATGCCTCCACTCTCATCGACGGCATAAAGAAAACATTGTTCAAGATGAACATGAGGGTGGTTGTGGCCGACTCTCACGAACAGGCCTCTCAAGAAGCCGACAATCTCGATCTTATGGAAAGATTCCGCGTCGACGGCATAATAATCTCCGTGACCGACAGCAAAGCCAACCGCAGCCGTCTTGAAGATTTGATGGCGCGAGGGACTCCCATAGTGTTTATCGACAGGGTGCCCCATGGCATGGAGGTCTCTCAGGTGATTGTCGACGATTATATGAAATCTTATTTTCTTATCGAGAGAATACTCAGATCGGGACGCCGCGACGTGGCGTATCTTAAGGGACCCGACACAGTCTTCAATTCAAGGGAAAGAGAAAGAGGATATCGTGATGCCATGCGGCGTTTCGGCATTGAAGTGACGGAACGCCATGTAGTGGATTGCGGCATAACATATGACGACGGTCGCCGCGCAGCCCGCAGCCTATTGGAAAGCGGCATTCATTGCGACACCATATTCGCCTTCACCGACATTGTGGCCATAGGAGCGATGAACCAGCTCAGAGACATGGGCATAAAAATACCGGAGGAGATTGCAGTTGCAAGCTTCTCCGGCACCATTCTTTCAGAAATGTCATATCCTCGGCTCACTACGGTGGAGCCTCCCCTTGAGAAAATGGGGGCCGAGGCAGCCCGACTGCTTCTGGAGAAGATCGACAATCCCGATTCTCCATGCAAGAAGGAAGTGCTCGAAGCAATGATCAGAATGCGCCCGTCGACAGGGCATTACGACTGAACCCGCTCATCCTGGACTCTTCCGGTTACCCTACTGCCCAGACACGCGACAAATAATTACTGAACAATTACTTACAATCCAAAGATCCTATACATCCTAAAGAGTGAGTCGGGATAGGTTGCGGACTATCTTTTTGCACCATGCTGACTCTTCAGCATCATATTCATTCCTGTAGCTGCCAATCTCCTGAAGGAGTTTGGCAGTCAGTTTATAGACTGAGAATTTGTCGGGCACCTCTTTCTTCTTGAGCAGCTTGCGCAATTCGTATTCCGCCTTATAGCGGTCGGCCACTTCTACCTCCATCAGCAGATTGCGACGGTCGACGTCAGGCTGATGACCGAATTTTAGTTTGTGCAACGGACCCATGGAGTAGACTTTCACGTAGCCCCGTGATTGCTCCTTGACGAATTCAGCTTTAGCCTCCATAATGTGCTGAGCGAACCTATCTATTATTTCCTCCTCGCCGCATTGCTCCATTCCGGCAAATTCATCACATAGCAATCTGAAGCATTTCAGCGTAGCCTCAGTGTCGGCACTTGCAGAATGAGCTTCCTCTTCAGCAAATTCCAATCCGAGAGCATTGGCGCACACAAGCAATGATGGCACGGCAAAGGGGCTCATCCCTTCCGCACGGCCACGAAGATACCAAAACATGTCTTTGACGTCGATAACCCGGATTTCATCCATTCCTTCAACGTCGGAATGCGCCAGCACTCTCAAATCATTGTCAACGGCAAAGCCAGTGACGGCGAATGCAGATGCAAGCATCTCCCCCACTTCCTTCCTACAGTCGGCAAAGGTACGCTCGTTTTTCACCATTTCTGGAGTGATATGGTGGATATCGGTTCGCCAATTGGTTATCTTTTCCGGACGGTAGTAGCTATGGTAGACCTCTTCTCCGGCAGCGTTGAACATCGAGAGCTCAAGCAATTCCTCGTTGTCGGCAAACTCTGCATCAAGGCAAATTATATTCATCGGTGGTAAGTATTTTTTCAGAATTTTCTGCAAAATTAGCCAATTATTTTGAACTTTCGGCAAGACGGTATTATCTTTGTATCGAATACAACTCCAACAGACCAATCACAATGGAAGACAAGACAACTAAAAACAATTTCATCAAAGAGATCAAACATCAGTTTATGACCTATCGCAACGGTATCGTTTCCGATGCTCTCCGGAAAGCCGGTATGCCATACGACGTCATATTCGGTTTGCAAATTCCCGACATATCCAAAATAGCCCGTGGAGTAAAGTCGGAAAATTCAGAAGAGCAGCAGTATGCCATTGCAGAATATTTATGGGAAGAAAGAAAGATCAGAGAATCCAGACTACTTGCCTGTTGGATGTATCCTACCGAGATGGTCGATACTGACAAAGCGATCGAACTTGCAAGCGACGTAATGACACGCGAAGAGGCCGACATCCTTTGCTTCAGGTTGCTTAGGAATCTGCCATATGCCACAGAGCTGTTGCCGACACTCGAATCAAATGAATCTCCACTCATCTCCTATTGTGCCACAGCCCTACGCAGAAATCTGGAATGAAGTTGTCTGTCGTGGGTTTTCGATTCTTTGTTTTGGGGTGTGTTTTTCCTGATTTAGGTTGACTGTCGGAAATCGTTATCCCTGAGTGAAGTTGACTCGGTTATTAGAGCTCCTTAAAATTTCGGGGTCGTAGGGGTCGAAATTTTAAGGAGCTCTTACTATCCCTTTTGGGGGTTGACTGTGATGTTCCGATTTTGAGAATTTTGTTCCGATTCTGAATTGCTTTGTTCTGTTTTGAAAAATTAAAGTGTTCCGATTTTGAGAATTTTGTTCCGATTCTGAATTGCTTTGTTCTGTTTTGAAAAATTAAAGTGTTCCGATTTTGAAAATTTTGTTCCGATTTTGTCAGTTATTATAGTTGTTATGGCTTTTATCGCTTATCTGGGAACTATTGGAATTATGGAATCTATGGCAGCTACGGGATTTATGGGAGCTATGGGGATTCGGAGTTTCGGGTTGGGAATGCAAAGATAGTTATTCGGTAGCCAAGATGAATGTTATTTTGAGGAATTTTGCTAAACTTACTTGAGTATAGGGCTTCAGACTAAGCGCACTAAGAGGATGCAATCAAAATAAGGACTTGACCGCGATTCATATGCGAGTCAAGTCCTTATTCATAAGTAAGTGTTCAGATTATTCCTCTACATGTCTTATCCTTATCGGGGAACGTTTGGATTGACATGGGCGGACGCAGACGGAGCGTAGCTGATTCGGCTGTGAATGTATTATGTTGTAACCAAACGTTTTGCGGACTATGGACTGTTCAGTTGTGTCTGAATCCCCGTGTCCGCTTTATCCGACGGCATCATGCCCCGGTCAATGCTTAATGCGTAATGCGGAATACTTAATTTTCTTAGAATCAGAGTGGCTTTAAATCCAATTATCTCAGAAATTTATTGTAACTTTGCACTGAAAAAAACAAAACCCGATAGCTTGATATACAGGGGCTACCGGGATTCAACACTGCAAAGGTAGTGCTTTTTATCTTAAAAACATAACAATACTCCAAAAAGATTATGTTTTCTGATGAAATACGCAGATTTTGAGAAAATAATGTCCTCCAAAAGGATGGAGCGGTATCTGACAGCCTGCGGTGGCGACACCCGTAAGGCTATGACGCTATATCGCTATAATCTACAGATTTCACAGGAAATGTTTACTAAAATCCGTCGGGAGAATGGCAGCAAAGCATCTCCCGACGGATTAATTCAACGGATTAATTCAGATTTATACTTTAATGGAAATTCTGGGTCAAGCCGAAAGCACGGTGCATATGTTAAATTGGGCAATTAGAAGTGTTAAATTTTTAGGCGTAGAGTTTGACCAGTCGGAAGATGAAGAAGTCTCGGTCTCGGACACCACGCATTTGTGAGCGAAAGATTTTGACTTTAGAGTTGAATGCCTCGGCGGAGGCATTGGTCGCACGACGGCGGAAGTAGTTCAGGATGGTTGGAGCGTGGTTCCTGAATGTTTTGATTACCGAGCGGAAGTTGTTGTTACCAAGAGCCATTACCTTTTCATACCACTTGTTCATCCGCCCCATGGCTTTTGTCGGTGAGATTTTAGCATTGAAAATCTTGCGCAGCTCCATCGCAAGGCTGTATGCAGCCTTCAATATTGGATAGTATTTGAACAGGATGTTGGCGCGATGACGCTGTGTGTCAGTCCATTTGTTCTGTGCCATCATCAGGGTGTGCTTGCTGCGGGCCAGTATCTGGCGCATGGTTTCGCCGTTGGAATATGTAACCGGAGGCTCTGATTTGTCACGGCTGTTGTCTTCAGCTATGAGCTTGCGCCGGATGTCGACACGTATCTCGTCAACGGCCTCGTTGTATACCTGCTGCACATGGAAGCGATCGTTGACAACATGGGCGTTGTAGAATACCTCGGCGGCTATCAGCATCATCGATGGCGACAGGTCGCAGGTCACTTCCCTGACCCTGCGTCTCAATGATTTGCCCATCGCGCCGACTAGTATCGATATTATCTCGTCGCTTTTCGTCCCCGGTATGGCGGCTGCCAGCGTCCCGCGACCTCCGTGACCGTCTTTGTTTGTGAGGAATGTCCATACCTCGCCGTTGCTAAGACAGGTCTCGTCGAGGCTCATGTACGGGCCGATGTTCGCGCCGTTGAAGTAAAACCCGCAGCAGAGTTCGTTCTTGCACCACTCTGCGTATCCACTAAGCTTATTGCGGTACAGGTCAGCGAAATATTTGCCGTTGACGCAGTGCATCTGCGCTATGTGTTTAATCGACAGGGCTGTCGTCTCCACCTTCATATTTAAAAAAGCCACGAACTCGGCGCTGAGTCGTGTCCCTTCCTCATTGGGTAGTTCGAGATTGTAACTGAAGATTTCGTTGGTCTGCTTGTCCCACCACTTGTTCTTGCGCATGTGAAGAAACACAGGCCGTCCGCGCATCGGATAGTCCTGTATCGTAACGTAATCCGTATAGCCTCGCGCTACGATATTTGGATTACGATAGTCTTCATCAGACAGTTTCTTCTTTTCGTCAAGCCATATGTCATAAGACTGTTCCGTGCGCTCGAAGCGCACCATCTCAAATAGCTCGTCCAGCCCTTCAGGGAGGCACATCCATATTGCATCTGCGGTTTTCATGCCACAAATTTAACACTTTTCTCAAAATTCATGCACCGGGTTTTCGGCTTGAGCCGAAATTCTCTCGATGTGGTTTTCTGACCTATTTTCTGACCTATTCAGATGGAAATTCCCAATGACCGTTTCTGGGGGTACCAATACGCTTGATAATCCCTTCCGATTTTAGTTTTTCTATGTGGAATTGCACATTTGATGAAGAGATTCCACGTTGTTCTGATAAGGATGCTCTCGTTATTCGGGGATTCTCCTTAATCAATGCTAACAGTCTTACTCGGGTGGACTGCTTACCATTCTCGCCATTATTCTCGCCAGCGTTGCGAGAATCCTTAGTCGATGCCAGTGGATAAATGACCGTTGAGACTGCCATACGACAGTTTACCCGATGAAAGAACGATGTTCAGTTTCCTGCAAAACTCTTCGTCATCCAATGTGGGAAACGATAAAGGTCGATTGAAATCACGGAGATAACTGCGATAAGACGCGATGGAGTCAAGATTGATGTCATTGAAACCTGAACCAGGGACTTCCATTTCTGATTTTGCTCCGAAAGATGCGTCTCTCACAATAGCATCGACTTCCAGATCAGTGGCGAGGGTATCGCCGCTACCGGTTCTGATATACACTTCTCCATTACTTTTGATTGCAACAGGTCGGTGTGGCGACAATGGTATGTCAAAAGCGAGAATATCCTTACCGTCAATCTTGTATCTCATGGCTTTGCATGAGACAGGGGCATTGAATTTTGTGCGGGAACGCAATGTGGTGATTATGTAGACTGCAAAGTTACTAATTTTTCGGCGATTATAGCTTAGGATTCAGATATTTTGGCTAAATGTAGAGTCAAGTGGCAAGTGCAAAATTAGCAAATCATTCGGAAGAACTCAATTTTCGGTGTTGAAAAACCTAATTTTTTCCTCGGTCTCTCATTGATTTGGTACTGAACTTTGTTAAGTTGATCCTGGGAGACAAGTCTGAAATCAGTGCCTTTCGGGAAATATTCTCGCAATATCTTGTTCATGTTTTCAATCGCGCCCTTTTGCCCTGAGCAATACGGGTCTGCGAAATAAACGGTACAGTCCAAGGCGTTACAGATATTCTTGTGATTCATAAACTCAACACCATTGTCTGTTGTAATGGTGTGTATAAACTGCTTGTATGGCAGTAATAATCGAATGACAGCTTCCTCAACATCGGCCGGTTTCTTAGATGGGAGCTTTGTCTGAATGAAGAAGTTCCGGCTACGTTCGATTATGGTCAGGACAGCACTTTTCTGTTCGGCTCCGACTACCAGATCCATTTCCCAGTCTCCAAATCTTTTGCCGTCGGCCTCGGCCGGACGGTCATGGATTGAAACCCTGTCTGGTATCATGGATTTTCCTGCCGTCTTGTATGGCTTGGCCTGATGTCTGCGATGTTTCATTCCATGATGCGTGTACTGGCTATACTTCTCAAGGTCTGACCTTATTTCCTGATATATACGTTCATGGGATATCTGTATGCCCTCCAGTTTGAGTTTGCCGGATATCTGTTCGGGAGACCATCTTTTCTCGACAAGCAGCTTCATGGCACGTTCCAGAACACCGGGCTTGAGCGCTGTGTTCCTAACTATACGCTCCCGTCTTTCCTTCGCCATCTCATTTGCCAGCCCGGGACTGTAGCCGCCTCTCTTGTTACGGTTGCGTTTGAGTTCGCGACAGACGGTAGACGCCGCAATCTTTTTTGCGGGAGCCGTATTTCCTTTTAATGCCGCCTCTTCTTCGCGAAGGCGGTTCAACTCGTCTGCTATGGCCTGAAGCGAAGAACCATTTTGGCGCATGGCAGAAATTGTGTATCTTTGCGCAAGGGTTAATTGATTGTACATGAGCAATACAAAATTAATTAATCTTCGGGAGACTTCGGTCTCCCTTTTTGTTTTTTTGTATTGCCACTATGGGAAAGGTTTTCTTAGCCATGGCCGCCGTCTAAAATTATGAAAACGGAGCTGCCGCAAGACAGCCCCGTCTGTTTCCACGATTTCAGCGTGGCGGATGAATCTATTGCTTGGTCGAGTTGCTCCTCTGCAGGGCTCGCCTCCTCTTCGATCCACGGGGCAAAGTTAACACTTTCCCTTGAATCTACATCATTTAGGCTCCATAACGTTGCACTTCGTTTTGGAATCTACATATTTTGGCTAAATCGGATCCGGCACGGCAATCTCGAAACGGATTATTACAAATGACGCTTTTCGTTCCTTGTGAAACGGTTGACTTCATTGAGACTGATCATTAAACAGAATAATCATACTGTCAAGGGATATAACTTCAGTAGAGTTAAGTTGTAACCTAATAAGGAATGCCAATAACGGTGGCAGTGGATACTACTCACGTTATTGGCATTGCTGTTTTACACAACCGTCATTTTATCGGTTTGAAGGCGCACGCACTTGTTGGGCATCATACGGTAGTAGAGAGTTATCAGCAGCTCTGACATATGTCACATAGCCCGCTATGCTCCCTCACCTTCAAGAAAAAAACTGCTCCGGAACTGCGACCCCTTATTTAACATTGATTTTGAAACAAGCTCTTAATCTGAACACTTACTTACAATTTTTTCAGTATTACTGCAATGCGGGGTTCTTTTCCGCACTACCTGAGTTGCCGGGTCATTTCTTCAGTCGAAGGACGGTGAAGGAATATGGCGGCAATGGAATCTGGAAGAAGGGGGATTGGAGAGTCACCCTGTCGGTCTTTATAGAGGCCTTTGTATCGGCAGGTTTGCCCGACATGACGGTGCGAATTGAATTGACGGCACCCTGCCCTGCAGGATAGTGCTTCTTCAGGTCAACGTCCATAACAGTCTCCACCGGAAGCATGTTGACAAGCTTCACGATAATATCGCCCGTCGCGGAATCCTTCACCACCGATGCCCCGACTCTCGCCTTGGCCTTTTCATTGTCGCTATCCACGTCAAGACTTGCATCGAGATAACTGTCGCCGGAGTTTTCTCCGTATAAGCGCATGGTCTCATAGTCGGTGGTGGGATTTATCTCCTTATTGTTGAAATAAATGAGGTCAGGCTTCCATTGGGTGTGGCCATCCTTGGCAAGAAGAGGGGCATACGAACTCATCGAGACAACATCACCGTTGCGTTCTACGGCCGTCAGATAGAGTGCCTCCGCCAATGCGGTCTCCATGTTGGAAGGACGACCGGGCAGATGGGCAGCCCATTCCCCGAGATATACCTTCGTGCCGTTGCGGTCGTAGTCGTCATAGTAGTCCTGATTGTAGATAAGCCATGCGGGATCCACGTAATAGTGCTCATCCACCATATCTACGTTCTGCTCCTTAGCTATGCGCCAGCCCTCATCATAATCGGCTCCTTCATAGAAGGGACCTACCGTGCCGATAACCACAATTTCCGGATGAGCCTTCTTCACGGCAGCGTTGATTATATTAAACCGCTCTTCAAACACCTCCGTAATCATGTCTTCATTGCCGATTCCGAGATACTTAAGACCGAACGGCTCCGGATGGCCTGCCTCTGCCCTCTTCTTACCCCACGTGGAATCTGCAGGACCGTTGGCATATTCAATAAGATCGAGCACGTCTTGAATATACGAATCAAGCGAATCCATCGGCAAGCCACACTGCTGGCCATATTTCGTAAGATCATCATGGGTGTATTGCGAATCCCAACCGGAATTCTGGCAGGGCACGCCGGCAGCCAACACGGGAAGCGGCTCCGCGCCTATATCCTCACAGAACTGGAAATACTCATGATAGCCGAGTCCGCGAGTCTGATGATACCCCCAAAGATTCCGGAGCGGTTTTCTTTCTTCCAATTTGCCGATCGAGCCTTTCCAGTCGTAGACATTGTCGAGGCCGTTGCCATGCGCCACACATCCACCGGGGAAACGGACGAAGCGAGGCTTGAGGTCGGCAAGCGTCTGCGCAAGGTCAGCCCGCAATCCGTTTTCACGCCCCTTGAAGGTGTTGACGGGGAAAAGGCTGACCATGTCGAGGTCGATCGTGCCTCCGAGCTTAGGCACGATCTGCAATTCAGCATTCGGGGAATGGTCGTCAGGAGTCAAGATAATCTCATAGTCCGTCCACCCTTTTGATTTCTTCACCTTCACCTTGCCGGAGGCGAGTTTATGACCATGTCCGGAAACAAGGTTCACGTCGATGGGCATTGTCTTCCCGCTGCGGGCCTTCATGCGGAATCGGTAAGGCTCTCCTTTCTTTACGGCGATGCCATCATATCCACTGTTGACGAATGCATTGCCTCCGTTGTTGATAAGGTTGGTGATACCACCCTCCACGTCAAGGCGCGCATAGTTGGCATTATTGGGATGAATGGGATTTTCGGAAGCTATGTCAAACTTGATTTTATCTCCATTTACCTTCCAGGCGTATTTCGGCCCCCATTCCTTGTCGCGTCCTGCCCCGGGGATATATTCAAAATCCCTGTTTTGGATAAGTTCTCCGTAAAGACCTCCATCGGCGGCATAGTTGATATCCTCGAAGAATATGCCCATAAGCAGCGGGCTTATCTCCTTCGCATTGCCGGAGGCGGACAGGGTCGCTTTCAAAGGCTGCAAACCGGCGAATCTCTCATTATCCTTGTCGGCATGTTCGGAATAGAGTTTTGCAAGGCGACCGCGTTCCGCCACATATTCATCAAGACGCTTCACGGTGGCTGCATCGGTCTTCATGACATTGCCGGCAATGAGCTTGCCGTCGATCTCCTCCGTGGAAGGCAGAAAGCCTACGTTCGAGCGGAAAGTAAGTTTTGATGTATCGTTGGGCGAGACATACTTCTGGGGCTTCCATTTCAAAAGGTCGGCAGACTCCGCCCAACCGATTACGCTACCCGTAGGAGTCGTACGGAAAAGGAGAGCCCAACCGGTGGAAGTTGGGAATAGCTGCGGGCTCCACATTTTCTTTCCGACTGCGCCCCACGGACCGAAGTCGGATCTGACGAAGTCATATCCATTTCCAATTGAACGCCAGGCACCGCCATTCTCCCTAACGGCGAATCTCAGGCCTCCGTCTCCCTTTTCCGGGGAATAAAAAAACAAGTCGGTGGCTCCCGCACATAATGCCGAGGCTGCCATAAGGCCGGCTATCAGAGTTTTTTTCATTTCAAATATTCGAAAGGTTAAGTTTATTAATTCAATCTTGTATAGCAAATGCTTGAAAACAATCACTAATACAATCCTCAAATTTAATCAAAAAAACCGACATTTCAGCATATTCTTGTCGGATATGGTTGAAATGTCGGTCAAAATGAATGAAACAGCCGTAGATTGCGTTTCTTATGTATGGGGTTACGCACAGAATTAAGAGCTCGCTCTTAATTCTGGTTGAGAATCTCGATTTGCTGGCGCACAGATTCCTCATGGATGGCCTGAAGCACTGTCTTCATGAAGTCGGCGCTCATCCCCATCTGCACGGCCGAAGCCACACGCGACTTGATAAGGTCGTCGTAGCGGCTCTCCTGCACGACAGGCATAGAATGCTCTTTCTTGTATTTTCCAATCTCTCGGGAAATGGCCATACGCTTTCCATACAGATCGAGCAACTCCGTGTCAACGCGGTCGATCTGCTGGCGCAGATGCTGGAGGCTTTCCGTGTCTTGTTCTGCGTTACGCAGAACGAGAGAACTGAGGATAATGCGGAAGACTTCGGGAGTGACCTGCTGGTTTTTGTCGCTCCATGCCTCGTCGGGAGTGCAATGGCATTCTATCATCAGGCCTGTGAACTTCATATCGAGAGCCTGCTGCGAGAGCGGGCCTATGAGCTCTCTTTTGCCTCCCATATGGCTTGGGTCGCATACGATGGGGAGATCGGGGATGCGGCGATGAAGCTCAATCGGGATGTGCCATTGCGGCGGATTCCTGTAGATGCTTTTGCCATAGAAACTGAATCCCCTGTGAATTGCTCCCAGACGACGAATGCCGGCATTGTAGATTCTCTCCAAAGCTCCTATCCAAAGTTCAAGGTCGGGATTGACAGGATTCTTCACAAGCACAGCCACGTCTTTGCCAGCCTCTTTCAAGGCATCTGAAATCTCCTGCACTGCAAAGGGATTGGCAGACGTGCGAGCCCCGATCCAGAGAATATCAACTCCCGCCTCAAGGGCATCTTCCACGTGGCGACGCGTGGCCACCTCTGTAGCGACAAGCATCCCGGTCTCCTCTTTCACTCTCTTGAGCCAGCCGAGACCCTCTTTGCCGATTCCCTCGAAGCCGCCGGGTTTGGTGCGGGGTTTCCATATACCCGCACGGAATATCTTGACGCCGCCCATTGCGAGCTGACGCGCCGTGGAGAGCACCTGTTCCTCAGTCTCGGCGCTGCAAGGGCCTGCCATTACGAGCGGAGCCCCCACGACACCCATGCCTTCCACGATAGGTTGTAGTCCTTCTAATGTCATTGTCTTATCTTTTTTTATTTTCAATTCACTTTTGCGAGGCGTTCATCTCCTCGATTCTGCGCAACGCCTCCTCCATTCTTTCCTCCGGAGCACACAACGAAATCCTTATGTAGCCTTCGCCATTGCTGCCGAAGATAAATCCGGGCACGATAAACACTCTTGCCTGATGAAGTATCCTGTCGGCAAACGTGGCGCTGTCGGACGCGCCCTCGGGCAGCTTGCCCCAAAGGAACAGTCCCTGCTGCCCTTCTGCATAAGTGCATCCAAGCGCCTTCATTATTTTCTCCGCCACTTTCTTGCGGGCACGATAAGGCTTGTTCATCTCGTCATACCAGCTTTCGTCGAGACCCAAGGCCTTGACAGCCGCCTCCATGACAGGACGGAACTGGCCGGAATCGATATTGCTCTTCACTTTCCTGACCCAGGAGACAAACTCCGGATTGGAAATGACCATTCCCATACGCCATCCCGACATGTTGTGGCTCTTGCTCAAAGAATTCAACTCTATGGCAACATCCTTGGCGCCCTCCACCTGAAGCAGACTCAAGGGCGTGTCGTTGAGCACAAAGCTATAGGGATTGTCGTGGACTATCACGATGCCATGGCGACGGCCAAAGTCAACGAGTTTTTCAAACAATTCCCTGTTTGCAGGCGCTCCTGTAGGCATGTTGGGATAGTTGACCCACATCAGTTTCACTCCTCCCTGAGCCGCAACGCGTTCAAGTTGATTGAAATCCGGCATCCAACCTTTATCGGCAATAAGGTCATAGCTGACAACGTCTGCCCCGAGCATCCTGCTGACACCCGTATAGGCCATATATCCCGGATTAGGCACGAGCACCTTGTCGCCCGGATTCACGAAAGCAAGGCTGACGTGAAGCACGCCCTCCTTGGATCCTATCAAGGGGAGCACCTCAGAAGCGGAATCCACCTCCACGCCATAATGGCGTTTATACCATTCCGACATGGCCTGTCGGAGTTCGGGTATGCCTGCTGCAAGTTGATATGCGTGGTTGCCAGGTTTGCGAGCGGAGTCGCAAAGAGTCTCCACCACCTCCACCGAAGGCATCCTGTCGGGTCCGCCCACCCCAAGGCTGACCACATCCAATCCCTCGGAATTCATCTTGGCCACCTCCCTCATCTTGGGGGCGAACCAATATTCCTTCATTTCAGCAACCCTCTGCGAGGGTTTTATATCCGGATTCATTTGACTTCGTTTTTATTTGTAAATAAGATTCATTTTTCAAGCCATGTCACGACATAGTGTTGACTCCAACCCTCTCGACGTATTCTCCAAGAATACGCAGTTCGTTGGTCAACGGTCGGACAGCCTCGATAGATTGCCGGTATCTTACGTAGGAGGAGAAAGTAAGGTCGACATAAAACCGATATTCCCACTCACGACCGACAATCGGCAACGACTGTATCTTAGTGAGATTGACATCATAAAAAGATAGAATCGTCAGCACCTTCGACAATGCCCCATGGGAATGAGGAAGGGTAAAGACGATACTCGCCTTGTCGAGGAGCTCCTCACGAGGCTTCATCTCGCTCGCCAGAAGAGGGTCGGCAAGAATCAGGAAGCGTGTATAGTTTCTTTTGTTGGTCTCAATGCCACGTTCAAGAATTTCAAGGCCATAGAGCTTTGCGGCAAATTCCCCACATACCGCAGCATGTTTTTCTAGCTTCAGGCGGGAAATCTCCTCGGCGCTTCCTGCCGTGTCGAACTTTTCTACCATTCTCATATTGGGATGATGGAGCAGAAATTGCTCACACTGCATCAGAGCCATTGGATGGGAGTTGACCTCCTCGATACTTTCTATCGATGAACCCGGAAGGGCACACAAGACATGGCTTATCCTGACTGAATGCTCTCCGACAATCGTCAGATGGCTTTGGCGCAAAAGCTCATGGTTGGCAAGCAAGCTTCCTGCTATCGTATTTTCGATTGCCACAATCCCCACCATCGAGGCGTCGGTCGACAAAGCGTCGAAAAGGGCATGAAACGATTCGCACGGCACGGTCTTCACCTCCTTGCCTTCAAAATATTGTCGCGCCGCAGCATCATGAAAACATCCTGCCACTCCCTGTATGGCGACTTTCAACTCTTGTTTTGCGTCTTCTTTCATTTCTATGTCGTTGCTGACTGTTGTTTAGAGCTTGTTAAAAAAATCAATGTTAAGCAAGCTCTCAAATTCTCAATATTTCTCTTATTCTCTCCGGGTCAAGACCTCGTCTACCGGCATAGTCTTCAATCTGGTCGTCGCCAATCCGGCCTACCATGAAATAGGTGGCCTTGGGATTTGCGATATAGAGTCCGCTGACCGACGACGAGGGCGTCATGGCTCCGTTTTCGGTCAGATCAATCCCTATCTCCTTTAACGGAATAAGTCGGGCCAAAGTATGATTGAGGAGCTGGTCGGGAAGCATAGGATAACCCACGGCCGGACGTATGCCCTCAAATTTCCCTTGAAGCATCTCCGCCGGGGAGAGGCACTCATCAGGAGCATAGCCCCAAAAATTCTTTCTGACCTCCGAGTGAAGCCACTCCGAAGCGGCCTCTGCCAGGCGGTCGGCCACGGTCTGAAGGAGCAGGGCCCGATAGTCGTCGTCTTTTTCCTTGCATTCGGCGGCTTCGCGGGCCATAGCCCTGCCGATGCTGACGGCAAACAAGCCGACGTAGTCGCCTCCCGATTCCGCAGTTGCGACATAATCAGAAAGGCATTTATACGACGAGCCCGCTTTCTGCTGCCTCAGCAATGGAATCGTCTCGCCTCCTATCAGCAAATTATCGCCTACTGAACAAGCTTCTTTAAATCCCACTATGGCCTTTCCATCGAATTTTATCGACGAACCCAATTCCGAAAGCAGGCGACACGCATCCTGATACAACTTCAAGGCCACTTTAGCCTTGGATTTATGCTTAACGCCCTGAAGCCAGGAAACGACGCAATGTTGGCATCCATCATACGGGAATCCTTCGAGATAATCCCCGGGGATGCGCCATGCATGGAAGAACATCTTCCAATTTATATAAGCAGAAATCAGGGCCGGATCCAGGTCGATTATCTTGAATCCTTCCGTCGCTATGGCAGGGACGGTCTTCTTGTATTCGGCATCCCCGGCATTTCTTTTGCTTCTTGCCTCATCAAGCGACACCAACTCCTGACGCGTCTCGGCGTATCTTTCCCTTATATCCTCATATTCCCTTTCGAGACATTCCACGTACTGCTCACGAGTGGTTTCCCCCAATAATCGGGAGGCAATCAATGGTTCTTGGGCCGCATCGGAAGCATGGACCACAACTCCTTTGTAGACCGGAGCGATTTTAAGGGCAGTGTGCACCCTTGAGGTCGTAGCCCCACCCACGAGAATAGGGATATCAAGCCCGGCTTCGTCAAGGGCTTTGGCAACGTTGACCATTTCCGTAAGCGACGGGGTTATCAGTCCCGACAGGCAAACAAGATCGGGACGCTCCTCAAGCACGGTGGCGACTATCTTTTCCGCCGGGACCATTACGCCAAGATCCACCACTTCATAATTATTGCAAGCAAGGACTATAGAGACGATATTTTTTCCAATATCATGGACATCGCCCTTGACAGTGGCAAACACCACCTTTCCGGCCTTAGCACCTTGGGCCTTCTCTTGCTCCATCAAAGGCCTGAGATAATCCACAGCAATTTTCATGGTGCGTGCGGTCTTCACCACTTGCGGAAGAAACATCTTGCCCTCACCGAAAAGTCGGCCGACAAGGTTCATTCCCTCCATCAGCGGACCTTCGATAATGTCGACGGGCGCCCCGATTTTCTCCAAGGCCTCGTCAAGGTCTTCAGCGAGAAAATCCGCCTTTCCTTTTACAATAGCTTCAGAAAGCCTCTTCCCGACAGGGATGGATATATCCCGCTCATCGGCAGTCTCCACTTTCGCGGATGAGGCCACGTCGTTGGCGGCATATTCGGCAAGCTCGTCGCAAGCCTCCGCCCTGCGGGCGAGAATGACGTCTTCGATCAGCTCCCTCAATCGGGGATCGATTTCTTCATACGTCACGCTTGAAGCGGGATTGACGATTCCCATATCAAGTCCGGCCTTTATGGCATGGTAGAGGAATACGGCATGCATCGCCTCCCTCAGATAGTTCTTGCCACGGAAAGCGAAAGAAAGGTTGCTGATTCCTCCGCTTGTCTTTGCCCCGGGAAGATTCTTCTTGACCCATCCGACGGCCTTGATAAAATCAAGGCCGTAGAAACGATGCTCCTCCATTCCGGTGGCCACAGCCATGACATTGACATCGAAGATTATATCTTCGGGCCGGAATCGGCATTTCTCCGTCAGAAGACGATAGGCTCTTTGGCAGACTTCAATTTTCCTTTCAAACGTGTCGGCCTGTCCTTTTTCATCGAAGGCCATCACAATGACCGCAGCGCCAAGGCCACGCAATCGGCAAGCATGCCTGATGAATTTCTCCTCCCCTCTTTCAGAGAGATGGAATTGACAATGCTCTTCCCCTGGAGGTTTTTCAAAGCTGCCTCAATGACATCCCAATCGGAAGAATCCACCATCACGGGGACTTTCGCCACGTCGGGATCGGAAGCCACACAACGCATGAAGTGCACCATCTCCTCGCGGGCATCGAGCAAGGCATCGTCCATATTGACATCTATCATCATAGCCCCGTCGCTAACTTGGCGAGCGGCTATCGACAATGCCTCGTCGTATTTCTTTTCCTTAATAAGTCGCAGGAATTTTCTCGAACCGGCTACGTTGCATCTCTCGCCGACATTGACGAAATTGTTCTGCGGAAGTATCTCCAGCAACTCCAGACCAGACACTCTCAATGCCTTTTCCTTATGGTCGGGGATATGAGGGAGCGCCTTGTCGGCCAATCCACGAAGAGCGGATATGTGAGCGGGAGTAGTGCCACAACAGCCTCCGGCTATGTTGACAAGTCCTGCGTCGAGAATCCTCGACATATGTCGGGCGAATTTCTCCGGAGTCTCGTCGTATTCCCCCAAAGCATTGGGCAGCCCGGCATTGGGATGGCAGCTTACGAGCAGCGAGGTGGTCTCGCTCAGCTCCTTTATATATGGGTAGACCCCGGCAGGGCCGAATCCGCAGTTGAGGCCAAGACTCATGACATGGTCGTATTCCTCCACCGACGTGACGAAAGCCTTAATCGTCTGCCCTGACAACGTGCGCCCGGCCTTGTCGGAGACGGTGGCAGATATCATTATAGGAATCTCAAATCCCGACTTCTCCATGACGCGGGAAGCGGCATCAAGTCCGGCTTTCAGATTAAGGGTGTCGAAGACCGTCTCAAAGAGAATAATATCCACGCCCCCCTCTATCAAGCCCTCTATCTGGGTGGAATAAGCTTCAAAAAGCCTGTCATAATCCACGTTGCGTGCCGACGGGTCGGCCACGTCCGGACTCATGGAAGCGGTCCTGTTGGTCGGGCCGACCGAACCTGCCACCAATGCCCTTCCACCCCAAGCTCTCGCAGGCGACTTGATGGCGGCGTCAAGAGCCAATGAGGCAGCCGCATGGTTAAGCTTCCTTATAAAACCTTCATCATGATGAAGGTCATAGTCCTCAAGAGAGACGGCATTGGCATTGAAGGAATTGGTGGATATGATGTCGGCCCCGGCTTCGATATATTCACAATGAATGCCGGATATAGCTTCAGGCTTGGTCAGCGACAGCAAATCGTTGCATCCTGCCAGACGGACGGGATGACCTTTAAGCACCACCCCTCTGAAGTCGTTTTCCGTAAGGGGCAGCCGTTGAATCATCGTGCCCATAGCTCCATCGAGCACGAGCACATGATTTCTTAATATTTCTTTTAGATCAGAATACACGTGATGCAATTTTTTGAACACTGTCCGCCACACTCATCGTATAGAAATGAATGCCCGGAGCCCCTTTTTCGAGTAATTCCCTCGCCTGCCTTATGCCCCAATCAATGCCTGCCTGACGCACTTCGGCATCCGACGTGGCTTCCCTGACCCTTTCCGCAAGTTCTTCAGGAATATCCGTGCGGAACACCTTTGGAAGCACCGAAAGCTGCGACTTCTTTGAAATCGGCTTCAATCCCGGCAGTATGGGGACATTGATTCCTTCACGACGACAACGGTCGACAAAATCAAAATACTTCTGATTGTCGAAAAACATCTGGGTTATCAGATAGTCGGCCCCATTATCCACCTTTTGCTTAGCATATCTCAAATCGGAATCCATATTCGGAGCCTCCTCATGTTTCTCCGGATAGCAAGCCATTCCATAGGAGAACGGAGTCTGGATTCCATCTATACGCGTATCCTCAAGCCCGATTCCTTCATTGAAAAGGTTGACCTGCCGCTGAAGGTCGGTGGCATACTGGTTGTAAAGACCTTCGTCGGAATTTACGTCAAGCCCTTTCACGTCTCCCCGAAGCAACATAAGATTGTTAATCCCTAAAAAGTTAAGGTCGAGCAGAGCATATTCCGTCTCCTCTTTAGTGAAACCTTTGCAGATAATGTGGGGCACGGGAATCAATCCGTAACGATGCTGTATGGCGGCTGCAATGGCCACAGTGCCCGGACGTTTCACTATGCTGACACGCTTGTGGGTGCCGTCGGGCAAGGGCTTGAATATATACTCGCTATGATGGCTCGTGATGTTGACAAACTTCGGGTCGAATTGACGCAGTTTCTCTATAATGTCGAAAACCTTCAACACGCTGTTGCCCTTCAAAGGAGGGAGAATCTCAAAAGAGAATACGGGGTTTTGGCTTTCTGATATGATGTCGACTATCTTCATTTCAATATTTTAAATTATTTTAGAAATCATGCTTCCTTGACTGCCTTCTCAAGCCGCCTCATCACCTCGACAACGAGCTGACGTGGCATCGCAACATTAAGGCGCATGAATCCCTCTCCTCCGGGGCCGAACATCTCGCCATCATTCAGGGCAAGACGCGCTTTATCCACGAACAGCCCAACAAGCTCTTCATGGCTTAGCGACAGGCCTCTGCAGTCGAGCCACACCAAAAAGGAAGCATCCGGCTTGCGTGGCACTATACCGGGGATATTCCGCTTACAATAGTCAACAACATAATCAATGTTTTCTTCCACGTATTTAAGCATCTCTCGACGCCACTCCTCACCTTTACGATATGCCGATATAGCGGCTATATGCGAGAATATGGGGGCATCGCCAAATTCATTTGCTCCAAGCCAGCCATAGAAACCATCCCTGATTTCCTTGTTGGGGACAATAGAAAAGGAGCTGACCACTCCGGGGATATTGAATGTCTTTGTAGGCGCGCCAAAAGTGATACTTATCTCGGCAGCCTCAGGGCATGAGACAGCAAACGGGATATGGCTTTTGCCGGCATGAGCCATGTCGGCATGGATTTCATCAGAGATGACCAATATTCCTTTCCTCTTGCAGATTTGCGCAAGGGTCGCAAGTTCCTCTTTACTCCAGATCTGTCCGCCGGGATTATGAGGATTCGACAAAATCAAGAGTCCTCCCTGCGGAAGTTTTTCCAGGGCTTCGAAATCCATAAGATAACGTTCTCCCTCTTCAATCAAAGGGATGTTGACCACGTTCCTGCCGTTTTCCTCTGGCGTAATCCTGAAAGGATGATAGACAGGGGGCATGATATAGACGTTGTCTCCCGGTTTGGTGAAATAATTGACCACCATGCCGATTCCCTTAACGATGCCCGGGATATAGCTAATCCATTCCGGCTCAACGTCCCATCCGTGGAGTTTTTTCTGCCAATCGATTATTGCCGGCCGATAGTCGGCCGGTTCGGCGGTATATCCAAGTATGGGATGCCTGAGTCTCTCTTCAAGATCATCAATAATAAATGAAGGAGTAGCGAAATCCATATCCGCCACCCATGCCGCAATCAAATCATCGCGGCCGAATCTTTCGGCAAGGCAATCGGACTTAATCGCTCCACTGCCTCGTCGCTCTATTATCTCGTCGAAATTACAACCTGCCATATCTGCTTCATCAAATTAGGAGTTACGGTATGTCTTGGAGCTTGTTTTAATTTAACACTCTCCTCCTCTCCATCATTCCCACAAGAAGAGAAACAATCGCCATTGTCTTGCGAAACACCATTATTCTCTTATCCGCAACCAATTGCAGCATCCGCTTATGAGTCGGTGGAAATATTCTACAAAGTTAAGAATTTTAAATGAATAAATTGACAACCAAACACACAAAACTTATTTTTTATGCGCATTGAGCCACCAATATCAATAAATATTCATTAAATTTGCAAACTTAAAAGCAGGAATCGGTCGAATTTTGATGAAAGTCGGCACGCAATCATTTACCTTTGCCAGACAGCATAAGCGGCTTCAAAAGAGGAAAGACGACAGATTCCCTACTATCAAAATTATATGACAACACATCAAAAAAACAATGACAGGGCGGTATTCGCCACAAAATTCGCGGCTATAGCCACGACAGTCGGTTCGGCCATCGGACTTGGCAACATATGGAGATTTCCTTACGAGGCCGGCATTCATGGAGGGGGGCTTTCATGATATGCTACTTGGCTTTTGTATTCATCATAGGGGTTCCGGTGCTTTGTGCAGAGTTCTGCATGGGTCGCCAGACAAGAAGCAATATCACCGGAGCATATAATAAGCTGGCGTCGGGCAGCAAGTGGCATCTTGCGGGATATATCGGAATTCTTGCCTCGGTGCTGATTTTAAGTTTCTATTCTGTTGTGGCCGGATGGACCATCGAATATTGCGTTTCATCAATGTTTGGAAGCTTGGACTTTTCGGATCGTGAAACAGGGCATGAGCAATTCATGCAACTGACAACGGGCTGGCGGCCTGTGGTCTGGACAGTCGTTTTCCTGCTTTGCAATTTCTACATACTGATGAGGGGAGTGACGAAAGGGATAGAGCGGGCATCTTATATTCTTATGCCATTGCTTTTTATCTTGTTGGTGGCATTCTGCATCAATTCCTTTACTTTACCGGGGTTCACAGAGGGGATAACGTTTCTTTTCAGTCCGGATTTCAGCAAAATCGATGCATCCGTGCTTTTGGGCGCGCTCGGCCAGGCATTTTTCTCCCTTAGTCTCGGACTTGGCTGCATGACGACCTATGCCTCATATTTCAACAACAACAGCCGTCTTGGCAAGACAGCGGTGATGACCGCAACTTTGGATTCTCTCGTCGCCATACTTGCAGGAGTCATTATTTTCCCTGCCGTCTTCTCATTCGGGCTGTCGCCCGAAGCCGGACCGACTTTGGTGTTTGAGGTGTTGCCCTTTATTTTCAATCAGCTGCCCGGTGGGGTGGTATGGTCCACTTTGTTTTTCCTCCTTCTTTTCCTCGCTTCGCTGACCTCCACAATATCCATGAGCGAAATTTCCATCACGTTTTTCTGCGAAGAGAAACGGATGAGCCGAAAGAAGGCTACAATCGTATCCTCTCTGATAGCCCTATTCGGAGGCCTTCTTTGCGCTCTCAGTTTCGGGCCTCTCAGCAACTTTACGATTTTCGGCCATACGTTCTTCTCGCTCTTCGACTATCTGTCGTCGAACATATGTCTGCCTCTTGGAGGGATGATATGCTCGCTGTTTGTAGGATGGGTGGTGGATAAGAGGGTAATCCGCAATCAATTCACGAATGGAGGGAAAGAGAAATTTCCTTTCCTGCGCATGCTTGTGTTTTGCCTGCGCTGGGTATGCCCGACAGCGATATTCCTGATATTCCTGAATTCCATAGGAATCCTGACTCTATAACATCGATCCATTCTCCAATAGGAATACGAAGACGCCGTTTACAAATTTTCCATCAAATTTGTAAACGGCGTCTTCGTATGGGTTTGAATTTCGGAATTTGCCTACTGCAACTCTTCCTCAGGCCAGCAATCTGTCTGATTAGAGATTTCCGGGATAGTTGATGTGTGGTATTCCGGGTCTTTGCCTTCCCTTTTCTGATTCTGATAGTCTTTAAGCAGCCTTATAGCATATTTCCCGAGCATTACGATTGCTATGAGGTTGCAAATCGTCATCATTGCCATTGTAATGTCGGCGAATCCCCAAACAAGGTCGAGCGACATGACTGCCCCGAGATATACAATACCTCCGACAAGAAGCCTGTAGGCCTGAATAAGCCATTCGTTGTCTTTAATGAAGCGTATGTTTGTCTCGCCGTAATAATAGTTGGCAATGATGCTGGTGAAAGCGAAAAAGAATATGGCTATGCTGACGAAAATAGAGCCATATTGCCGACCTCCACCGAGTTCGGTATCGATGGCCTTTTGCGTCAGCACTATCCCATCGTGTCCCTCAAGAAACATTCCGCTGCAGAGGATGATGAATGCCGTGGCCGAGCAGATGAGGAGGGTATCGGTGTAGACACCGAGCGTCTGAATAAGCCCTTGCTTAACGGGATGGGATACATTAGCCGTGGCCGCCGCATTAGGAGTGGATCCCTCGCCCGCCTCATTGCTGAAGAGGCCGCGTTTCACACCCATGATTATGCCCATGCCTACCGCTCCACCTGCCGCCTGACCAAAGCCGAAGGCATTCTCCACTATCAAAAGAAATATCTCAGGAATCTTCGTGATATTCATGCAGACGATGACCAATGCCAACAGAATATAAGCGATAGCCATGACAGGGACCACCCACGCGCTGAATCTCGATATGCTTTTTATGCCTCCGAACACAATGACAACTGTCAGCACAGAAATGATTATCGCCGTCCACTCCCTCGGGAAAGCAAAGCATTCCTCAAAAGCACTTGCCATCGTGTTTGACTGCACGCTGTTGAAAGCGAATCCGAATGTCAGGGTAATCAACACGGCGAAAATCACCGCCCACCATCTTTTCCCCAATCCTTTCTGGATGTAGTAGGCAGGGCCGCCACGGAACGAGCCCTCACCCCTGACCTTGAAAAGCTGGGCAAGAGTGGACTCGACAAACGCACTCGACGAACCAAGCAAAGCGATTATCCACATCCAAAAGACAGCTCCGGGACCTCCCAAAGCTATGGCCGTGGCCACTCCGGCAAGATTCCCTGTGCCAACCCGCGATGCTATCGATATGGCGAACGCCTGAAACGAGCTGACCGACGCATGATGATGGTGCTTCCCATTGGCTGAGGAATCATTTCTGCCGGAACGAACCAGAAGACGACACATCTCCCCTATCATCCGGAATTGCACTCCTTTCGTCGCCACCGTGAAAAACAGGGCTACGAGCAAAAGAGAGGTCACCATCACATAATCCGTGAGCACTCCGCTCACTGCATTCACTATTTTTTCCATATTCATTATTTCATGTAAGACAATTTCTCCCTACCGGCTATCTGAACATTGACTCAAGACGTTGCCCGTCAAGAACACAATAGACGATATTGCCGTTGGGGGTATATGCAGGATCGGGCAAAGAGAACAATTCCCCTACAAGATGCTCCATCTCATCCGACCCCAATCTGACTCCTCTCTGAATCGCAGCAGAACGTGCCGCCACAAGAGCCATTTTCGAAAGCATGTCGACGGCGGCACTTGTGTCTTTTCCATAATTTTCACCGCCATCGCAGACCGAATCGAGGATTCGCAGGATTATGTCGCGGGGGTCGGTGTTGCCGAGAATGGCAGGGACCGAAACGATTTTCCATCTCTCCTCGTCTTCATATTCCAATGTGAATCCAAGCCGCGACAGTTCTTCCGACACTTCTGCCAAGGCCTCCCTATGCTCAGGGTCAAGCACGACTGTCTCCGGAAACATCACCTGTTGCGCCACTTGCTCCCCCTTCGCAATCTTGACAAGATACTGCTCATAAAGAATCTTTACGTGAGCCCTGTGTTGATCTATTATTATCAGCCCTTCCCTCGATGTGGTTATGATGTACCTCAACGCATGTTGCACGCAAAAAGAGCCAATAGACGACGCAGTATTCATCTCCGGTAACGAGGCTGCCAACGTGGCGTCGCCATCGCCGGCAGGGAGGTCGAGAGAATCCATCGTCGCGGCATCATTCCTTTCCGTGTTTCTGCCGGAAGCCAAGGAAAAATCCGTAGTCGGGAAAGATTCAAGGGAATCAGAGTTCTCACCTGTTGCTGAGAATCCATGCGCCCCTCTGAGAAAATCAGAATAGAGGGAATCCCAATTTCGGGAATTGTTTCTATCTCTTGTAGACCCGGCTTCTCGGAAAGGCGCGCCCGCAGAGTAATCTTTTTTCGCTACCGTGAATGGATTGTAGTCGGCCGGCACGTCGAGAGTCGGCTGCTGGGGAGCCACGCCGGGAGGAAGAGGGTCCACGGGAAGCACATCGCTGTTGAAATCTATCGACGGGACAGCTCCGAACTTGCCAAGGGCAGCCTTAACCGACGCCTGGAGGATAGGCCATATCTCCTGCTCGTATTCAAATTTTATCTCATTCTTTGTCGGATGGATATTGACGTCGATCGAGGATGGGTCGACAGTGAACTTAAGGAAATAGCACGGCTGGGTGTCGGAAGCTATCAGCGAATCGTAGCAATTCATTATGGCCTTATGGAAATAGGGATGGCGCATATTCCGGCCATTGACTATCAAATATTGGAGGGGATTTCTTCTCCTCGCATATTCAGGGCGGGATATGAAGCCGGAAATCTTGACGAGCGAGGTGTCGACCTCTATGGGAAGCAGATGCAGATCGAGATTGTTTTTCCAAATGTCGCCGATGCGTTGCTTGAAAGTCGCGGCACGCAATTCCACTACTCTTGAGCCCGTGTCGATGCTCATCCGGATATGGTTGTTGACAAGGGCAAGCCTTTCAAACTCCCGCATGATATTGGAGAGCTCCACATTGTCGCTTTTCAGGAATTTCCTTCGGGCGGGGACGTTGAAGAAAATATTCTTCACCATTATGTTGGCTCCACGGTCGCATACGCAGGGTTCCTGCATCTCCACCTGAGAGGCATTTATGACGAGCCGCGTGCCTATCTGGGAATCCTCCGTGCGTGTGCGCAGTTCCACTTGCGAGATGGCGCAAATCGAGGGCAAAGCCTCGCCACGAAACCCCATGGTGTGAAGCGTAAAGAGATCGTCCGCTCCCCGGATTTTCGACGTGGCATGACGCTCGAAAGCCATTCTGGCATCAGTGTCGCTCATCCCCTTGCCATTGTCGACAACCTGTATCAAAGTCCGTCCGGCATCTTTGATGTAGAGGCGTATATCCGAGGCTCCCGCGTCGACGGCGTTTTCCACCAATTCCTTAATGACTGAGGCAGGACGCTGAATCACCTCGCCCGCAGCAATCTGATTGGCCACAGAATCCGGCAGCAACTTTATGACATCACTCATGGCTTACGCTTCTTATCAACGTTTGACATTGTTTTAGCCGGCTTGACAGCGGAGGAATCATTTTTCAAAGGAGGGATGGAGTCTTTTTTCTCCACGGGCTTTCCGACTTTTAAACCCAAGGAGGGTATCGAGTCGCTTCTTTCCTCCTTTTCTTCTATCTTCTCGGAATTCTCGATGATTTCCTTGTTTTCCTCTTTCATTTCCTGTTCATTCCTCTCAACTTGCTTCAAGGATGCTCCTTCCCCGCCGACATTTTCATTTATCACACGGCTTTCGGCAGCCTGAACACTGTCGGCAAGATTGGCAGGGCCGACCGTGGAGACACTGTCGAGCGGATTTACCTTTCCTCCGGACGACAACGTATCAACGGCAGCCACCTCAGCAGAAGGAACAGGAGCAGCAACAGGACGGGAGGCAGGGAATGATTTGGGAGCTCCGAAATCCGACGGGGCCTTAAAATAAGCCTCCAAATCATCGGGCACTTCTCCAAGGTCGTCTTGCCAACGCCAACGATCGCCATACCATTCCCTGACGGGACGCAATGAAGACCACCAACGGAACTGCCTGAGATATTGGTTGGCTTTCTTCACCATGAACAACGGCGCCACATTGCCACTTACCTCCGGCCACATTTTCAATTTCTTCATTTTTCCGCTGTCAAGCTCAAGTGTCAAATAGGAGCTTTCAGCCGTGACCATCCTGTTGAACGTAGAGTCGCTCTCCTGCGGAAGGAATATAGTCTCCACATTGCCGGATACGTCAAGCCCTTTCAAGGTCTGGTCGGCAAAAGTAGCGAAAAGCTTCTTCCCGGCAAGTTGGTTGTAGAAATCCTCGTCGACGTGTTCTGAAAGCATTCCCGATTCCGGGAGCAACGCCCAATCGGCAGTGGAGTCATTGAAATGGACATCGATACGGTTGCCTGTCACCTGTCGCTCGCCACTCCATACGATAGGCTTTCGGAACATATACAACATTGAGTCGCTTTCCACGAGCACCATCGAGTCTGCCACTCCCTGCATATCCTGCTTGAAGAAGCGAGCCCTATGATAGGCCAGGGCGATATGGAATTCCTTGGGGAGAAGCGGGACCGAATCCTTTGCGACATCATCCGAGGCAGCCGCGACACTATCCTCCGGCTCTCCATCCGAAGAAACGGAGAGCTTCCCATCCGGGGATGAAAGGCTATCAGCCGCAGCGATCTTAGCATTTGCCGCAGCAATATGCATCAAAGACTCTGAAAGAGGGCTTTTTAAGGAATCGGAAGAGGAAAGAATCGAATCAATAGGCTCCGTCATAACCTCCTTGGGGCCGAGCTTCTCCGGAAGAGTCACTTTTGCAGTCTCAGCCGAAGCCTGTTTCTTTTCAGGAAGAGCTGCCTCAAGGAGTCGTAAAGGGGCTTCCGACATAGGAGCCACAAGCGAGAAAAACAGCTTTTCAATCCATATGGAGCCGCTATCGGCTCTGACCACTACCCTGCCGTCGTACTCAGGGAAGCCTGAGCGTGTCCAGCGCCGGGAAGCAGCAACCATTGCCGTGACGATATAGGTCTTGATAGTATCGGCTCTGAGAAAAAGGGTGTCGCCCTGCGAATATTCCATCAGCAGAGGATAGTCGGTGGCCAAGGCATCGCGAGTTGAGTCGTTGTAAATTCCAAACCCGCCTATAAGGGTGGTGCGGTGGGCGGTATCGGTCAATATCATCGGCATCCCATGCTTGTTGGGATCGCGGAACATATACGCCCTGCTTATTCTCGTGGCCTTGTCGTAGATGATGGAATCTCCCTCCAAAGTGGTCACATTGTTGTTGGAGTCACGATGTATGATTGTGGAGCGAGAAAGGAGTTCGGTGTATCCAACTTGAGTATTATACATACCCTCGGTCGTCAGAATTGTATCGTTTTCACCCTGAATCTCGGTTTTGCTTTCAATTCTGGCGATATGCGTGTCGGTGTTGTAATGGAGAGTATCCGTATACATCTTATAGCCGTCACGATTGTTGACAAGCTCCACGTAATTATAGAAATCGGCGTTTTTCGTTCCGGGAGAATACTCTCCATACAGGGAGGTCAGTGTATTGACCTTGTCGTCGATCGTTCCCCATCTTTCATACCATCCCAACTCAATGGCGAGGCTGTAGTCGAGGCTGTCGGTCGTCAGCGTCACGTCGCGGTTTATAAGTTTCACCTTTGGATTCGACGGACCGTTCTTAAGGCGTGCCATCCTTTCATTGCCCTCATAATACAGCTTGTCGGCATAGACGAAGAGCGTGTCGCCTTGCTCCATGCGCACGTGGCCGAAAGCGTCGAGAGAATTCCTGTTGGGGTAATAGTAGGCTGAATCGCAATACATCCACATACCGGCCTGACGGAATTTGACGTTGCCCTTCACGATTTGCCGCTCTGTTGTGTCACCCCAGCTTTGGACTTTGAAAAGACTGTCGGCATACTCCAGGAATATCTTGTCTTTCTGATAACGGTTGACTCCGGGAATCTCAGGCTTAATGGGCCGGGTGGGCTTAGGCCTGGAGAACGACTCCTCCTTTTTCACGGCCTCCGCTTTTTTCTGTTGCTGTGCGTAGGCACGCATTCCTATGTCTACGATAAAAGCCACCGCCACGAACAAAAGCGTGGCGGCAACCCTCATTTTCCTATCAAGGAGATTGATTCTCATCCTGACTAATTTTGGAATTTCTTTAGAGTGTGTTAAAATTTAACTTGGCTTAAGCAATCTTCAAAAAAAAATAACATGGTGGAATTTATTTTTCTACGATCACTAAGGAAAGAGATATGCCGGGAGTCATATCATTTGCCTTCCTTTACCCAGCCTTGATAGCGGAAATCACAATTTCCCCAGCCATCCTCTATTCTAACGTAGGTGTCTTTAATCTTGTTCTCAAGCCAGTCTTTGAGAATTTCCTCCCTTTTATGGTTTTCATACATCTCTTTGATCATGTTGTAGTCGTCGGCAAGGTTCGCGCGATGCCCTTCCACGCGGCTTGTCAGGCGGACAATGGCAGCAACATCCTTGTTCTTTGAAGCGTCTCTCATGACGAAAGCCTCGCTAATGTCGCCCGGCGACATTGTCTCGATTCTTTTCGCGATTTCGGGAGGAAGCTCCTGCATCTCGAAGCGGCTGCTGCCGTTGTTGCGGCTATTCCCATTCTTGTTCATCATGATTCCCTTGTTGTTGCGGGTATCCTTGTCCTGGGATATGACTCTTGCAGCGTAGTCAAACGGGAAAGCACCACCGACAATCTCCTTCCTAACTGAGTCAAGACGGTTGGTCGCAGCCTTAAGGTCTTCGGCATTCACCCGGGGAGTCAGCAATATGTGCCTTACATTGACCTGATCTCCTCTTTTGGCAATAAGCTGCATGATATGATAGCCATATTCAGTCTCTACAATGCGCGACACCTTCTTAGGGTCGTTGAGATTGAAAGCAACGTTGGCAAATTCCGGAACCCAGTCGGCCTTGCCATGGAATCCAAGTTCTCCTCCCTGCATCGAAGAGCCGTCTTCGCTGTACATGATGGCAAGCGTCGAGAAATCGGTGTCGCCGCGGTTGACACGGTCGGCGAAATCCCTGAGACGCGCCTTCACGTCGTCGATTTCCTGACGCGGTATGTTGGGATTGAGCGAAATCATCTGCACTTCCACCTGCATCGGGACGTAGGGCACGCTGTCGGCGGGAAGGGAGTCGAAATATTTCCTGACCTCGTTGGGCGTGGCCGTGACTCCCTCCGTCAGCTTCTGCTGCACTTGCATTATGACCGCGTTGTTGCGCATCATCTCCAGCATGCTTTCACGAATCTGAGGAAGCGGCTTGCGGAAATATTCCTCCACTTTCTCTTTTGAGCCCAATTCGGAAATGAAATGATTGAGCTGCTGCTCCACCCTGGCGTGAACACGGCTTTCAGGCACCTCAATAGTGTCGATTTTTGCCTGATGCAGATATAGTTTCTCCACGGCTATCCTTTCCGGCAATACGCAATAAGGATCGCCGGGAATCACCTGCCCCTCTGAACGCAATTGCTGATACATTTCCTCGACATCGGAGCGGAATATGGCCTGATCGCCGACAATCCATACGACCTCGTCGACGACATTCTTGGGAGGTTCGGCAAAAGCATATGCAGCCGTCATGGCAGCTAAGGCCAACGACGGGATAATCATCTTTCTATTTCTCATTTTTTATATGTTTTTTCAATAATATATCTTAGTCTTTTATGCGAAACGGGATCATAGCCCACCATCTTCAGCCGGCCATCGGAGATAGCCTTCTTGACCAAGGATCTGACCAACGCCTCCTCATAACTGTCGATTCTCGATCTGGTCAGAATCGACGTGATACGAGAAGATGCGAAATCAAAGGGCAATTCACTTCCAGAGGGAAGATATTCGCTGACGTGCAGAAGATAGACGGAGCCATTGCACGACGTCTCGAAATTCTTAGTGGAAGCAAGAAACGCGTCCGGATCATAAAACCGGTAGGGAATCTGGTCGGCGATAGCATCCCAAGCCACCCATCTGGAACTGAAGTAATCATATTGCAGGGCCTCCCCTATCCAGTTTTTCTCAAGACGGTCGATATCCTTATCCGTTGCAGAGAACACACATTTTTTTATTTCTTCAAAAGATGCCGAATTGTCGGGGAGCTTAATGTAGATTCCTTTCACCAATGGCGTCTCCGCCACCATTTCCGATCTATGTCTCTCATAAAACGCCCTGACACTATCGGGGTTTACTTGGATCTGTTTGCCGGCGCTCATCTTCCGCATATATTCGGCCACGATCAGCCGGTTGCGGTAGTCCTCCACCTTACGGTTGATTTCCTCAATCTCCGGAAGCTTGCTTTTCGCCATATCCGTCAGGACCATACTTTCCACCCATTTGCCGACAATCTTATGAAAAAGAGCAAGGCTGTCTTTAGTCTCCAATCCTATGGGAATCTTTTCCACGACATCACGTTCGCTCAGCACAGAATCGCCAATACTGAGAAGGATATCTGAAGAGGGAAGCGGTTTTTCCCCGCTTCCGCATGAATTGAGAACTAACAATAAGACCAAAGGCACCTTCCGTAAGGAAGCTGCCAGCAAGCCGACATCAGCTGCTTTTAGGCTGACATCGCAGGGTCTGTTTCTCTTTTTTCGTCCGATGGTCATTGATAGCCGATGGTCACTCCATCTTTTTCAGTTCTTTTTTATTGACCTTGACGGGATATTTCCTTTTAAGGGCTTCCACCCATCTTGATTCAAGTTCTGCCTGATAGTCGCTCGTCACCTGCCCTCTGACGTCTGCCTCCTCCTCAGGAGCGTCAAGAAGCCTCCCGTCAAGGATGAAATATGCCTGCATACCGGAGGAAGCTTTGGCAGCCGGAGCGCCAAACATGAGATTGTCTATCATAGCATTATTACCCTTCTCTACAAGGAATTTCTCAATTTTTGCCTTCCCTTTGAATTCCTTCCTAAGCTTTGCGACGATTGAATCCGAGGATAACCCGGCTGCATAGTCCCTTACCGCTGATTCGATTGAATCATTCTGCACCTGCACCAGAATACCTTTTGCCCGGAGAGAATCCCAGACATATTTTTCACGGTGGGCATTGAAGTATTTTTCAAGTCCTTCCTTGTCTTTGGAGGCCTTATCCCAGACATTTGCCAGGCTTATCTCATAAAGAAGACTTCCGTCGCGGTATTCATTCAGAAGATTCCTATATTCGGGTTCATGGGCATATAGCCAGTCTTTCTCAGCTTCAAGCAATTGCCGATTAAAGAATGAAAGAAGCGAAGAATCAATCATCTCGCAAGCTCCGACAGGATCTGACGTGCGGAGATTGGATATGAATCCAATGAAATCCGCCACCGGCACTTTCTTATCTCCGATACTAAGGATTGTGAGGGATGCAAAATCCGGACTGCCGCATTTCTCGAAAAACAGGGAATCGATTCCTCCCTCCGATGCAATGTCCTTCAATTTTGAAACCATGTCCTCCTCAATGTGGGCATGATGCTTTTCCGCGAGCCTGTTGGTCTGGTGGCTAAGTATCATGCCATGTCGCGGATCGCGCGGATTGCTGACCATCTTCAGTACCCCGTTTTTTATTTCCTCAGCAGTTGGAGCACCTTTACTTCCAGTACGCTTGATGATATGCCAGCCAAACCGGCTTTTTATCGGGCTCGATATTTCCCCATCAGATAGAGAATATGCAGTCTCTTCGAATTCGGGAACCATATCGCCGGGGCCAAACCAGGAAAGGTCGCCCCCAGCTACTGCCGATCCGCTGTCATCGGAATTCACTTTTGCAATTTCCCCAAAAGCATCCGGATTGGCAGCGACCACAGAATACAGGCTGTCTATTTCCCTTTTCGCTTTACCTCGGCTTTCATCAGAGGCATTCTGCGGAACCATTTTCATGATATGGGAGGCCCTTATCCTTCCTTTGGAAGGACGACAGGCTCCGGTAGTCAAAATATGGTAAGCAACGGGCGATTCCACTATGCCCGACAATTCTCCCCGTGGGGTGGCATAGGCTGCAGTCTCGAATTCATAAGGGAACCGTCCGGCACTAAGATATCCTATACTTCCGGCGGAGTCTGCAAGGCTATGGTCCTGAGAAAACCTTGCAGCCATTCGTCGGAAATCAGCTCCATTTGCAATCTCCCTCCGTATGCTGTCAAGACGCTGCCTGATCAATACGTTTTCCGACGGCGATTTCCCTTTCAACAGCATAATGTGGCTTGTGGCCACCTCTGTTTGCAGTCTTCGCGCCTGCTCCTCAACAAGAGTAAGAAGATAAGTGGAATCCACAAGATACGGTTCTGCAAGGTCATCTCGATATTGGGCCATCTCCCTGCGGAATGATGCAAGCGTGTCGATTCCGGCAGCCCTTGCATCGGCCACTTTAAGCTTGTAGATTTTGAACATCTCTACATAATCATCCAAAGATAGGGGGGAAAGCTGCTGTTGGCTGTTCTTATGGAAAAGATATTCAAATTCCGACTTAGGGACATCGACACCGTTTACGGTCATTATGATGGCATCTTTCTCAGCCCAGGCATATGCGCAAGCTGAAAGCAACACACCCGCAAGGATCTTATTCTTCATCTTGGGAAGTAATGATATTATATGAAATTTCTTTTGAGACTGTATCATTTGATTGGCGAAGATTCCCCAGAAGTGGCTAAGGGCTTCGTCATTTATGAAACGAAATCAGAGGGATAAAATTTTGATTACTTGTAAACTTTTTACGATTGCATAAATTCTCACATACATTCTTGCAGGGCGGCAACATTTATGGAAGCCGACAGAAATGGCGTCAGTTGCCCATCTCCGACAGGAATTTCACCCTTACAAGCCTGATTTCTTCCTCCGTGAATTCATCGCCAAGCTCTTGTATGGCCGCCTCAAGGTCGTCTTCCTGACTCTCCTTAAAGAAATCTATTATGTCGAGCTCGCGGTCTTCATCCATTATCTCATTGAGGAAGTAGTCTATATTGAGTTTGGTGCCGGCCTCTACGATGGCTTCTATTTCATCTATAAGCTCATCAAACTCAAGGCCATTGCTTTCGGCAAGCTCCTCAAGGTCGATCTTACGGTCGATGCTGTGGATAATCGAAATTTTAAGCTTGCTCTTATTAGCCATCGAGCGAACCCGGATATCTTCCGGCCTTTCTATTTCATTCTCATCCACGTGCCGCTTGATAAGGCTGACGAATTCCTCGCCATATCGCTTTGCCTTTCCGGCGCCAACGCCGGGTATGCTGGCAAGCTCGTCGAGCGTGACAGGATAGTTTGTCGCCATGGCCTCAAGGCTCGGCTCCTGAAAAATCACGTAGGGGGGGAGACCAAACTTTTTGGCAATCTTCTTGCGCAAATCCTTCAGCATATTATAAAGCATTGGATCTACAGCACACGATGCCCCTCCCTTTATCTGGGGCTCGACTTCGATATCGGAGAAATCCGTATCTTCCACAATTTTAAATGAAACCGGCTTTTTCAGGAATTTTTTTCCTTTCGACGTAACTCCAATGGCTCCGAAATTCTCCATGTCGCTTTCCAGATAGCCGGCGATCGTGGCTTGTTTGATGATAGCGGAGATGGTCTTTTCTTCCGTGTCGGGAAGACTGCCGAATTCCTCCAATTTGTCGTGATTATACGACCTCACCTCGTCGGTGGCCCGTCCGATCAAGACATTGACAAGATAATCTGGATTATACTTTTCCTTAAGTGCGATGACCGTCTCTATGACGGCGCAAAGTTCTTCTTTTGCTTCCACTTGTGTTTTAGGATTTAAACAATTGTCGCAATTCCCGCAATTCTCAGCGTCGTATTGCTCACCAAAATAATGTAAGAGTATTTTTCTGCGACATACCGACGACTCAGCATAGCTCGCGGTCTCAGCGAGCAGATGGCGTCCGATTTCCTGCTCGGATGCCGTTTTGCTTTGCATCAGTTTGTCAAGTTTTTGAAGATCTTTTTTTGAATAGAATGTGATGCACTTTCCCTCTCCTCCGTCGCGACCCGCACGTCCGGTCTCCTGGTAGTAGCCCTCAAGGCTTTTGGGTATGTCATAGTGTATCACGTATCTTACGTCGGGTTTATCAATGCCCATTCCGAACGCTATGGTAGCCACAATGACCTCGACTTTTTCCTGAAGGAATGCATCCTGATTGTCGGATCGAGCCACGGTGTCCATACCTGCATGATAAGGCAAAGCCTTTATGTCGTTAAGCTTCAGTGTCTCAGCCAGTTCCTCCACCTTTTTACGACTCAGGCAATAGACAATGCCCGATTTTCCGGGATTGCCCTTAATGAAACGGATGATGTCACGGTCGACATCTTTCGTCTTCGGTCGCACCTCGTAATAAAGGTTGTGGCGGTTAAAACTCGACTTGAAGACAAGGGAGTCAAGCATCCCGAGATTCTTCTGTATGTCGTGCTGCACTTTAGGAGTGGCAGTAGCAGTCAGGGCGATAAGGGGCCTTTGCCCCACCTCGTTGATAATCGACCGTATCCTTCGATACTCGGGTCGGAAATCATGCCCCCATTCTGAAATACAATGGGCCTCATCCACGGCATAAAAGGATATTTTCATCTGGCGCATAAACGCCATGTTGTCTTCCTTGGTGAATGACTCCGGAGCCACGTAGAGCAGCTTCGTACGGCCTTCGAGCACGTCGGCCTTCACCTTGTCTATCATCGACTTGTTGAGCGAAGAATTGAGAAAGTGGGCAATGCCGTCGTCTTCCCCATAGTTGCGCATGGCGTCCACCTGATTTTTCATCAAGGCTATTAGGGGAGAGATTACGATCGCCGTGCCCTCCGACATAATGGCCGGAAGTTGATAGCAGAGGGATTTACCCCCTCCCGTGGGCATTAATACGAATACGTCCTTGCCGTCGAGAAGACTGTTGATTATCTCGAGTTGGTTGCCTTTGAAATTATCGAATCCGAAATTGTATTTCAGGGCTTCGTGAATCGCTTTGATGTCTGCCATGTGCGTTTGAGGTTCGAAGATTAAAAAAAAGTCAACTCTCCTGATATTGAAGAGTTGAGCAATCGCAGAAAAGATTGCCGAGAGTTGGATTCCGGTCTCTTTTGAGGATTACTTAATACAAAGTTAAAAAATTTTCTTGAAATTTCAAATACCCCCTGCATTATTTTTTGATTCCATGCCACGCAGGCTTCCTTTAAGAGTGCGTTCCTAAATATAACGACCCGCAACTCTGAGTCGCGGGTCATTATATTTAACGGAATCCTTATTCCTTATAGATTGCAATGGATTATCAGCCTGCAATCGTGGTCTTCTCGAAATGCGCCTTTTCAAGCTGTGATTTCACGTATCCGGCATCAATCGTAAAAGTCTTCACAGGATTAGATGGTACCTCATACATCGGGTCAACCATTATCGTCTCCACAATTGAACGCAGACCTCTTGCTCCGAGCTTGTATTCCACCGCCTTGTCGACTATCATGTCGAGAGCGTCATCCGTGAATTCAAGCTCCACTCCGTCGAGGAGAAACAGCTTCTTGTACTGACGCACAATGGCATTCTTAGGCTCTGTCAGAATCCTGCGCAAAGCCTTTTTGTCGAGCGGATCAAGGCTCGTCAAGACCGGAAGCCTGCCAATGATTTCAGGGATGAGTCCGAATGACTTCAAGTCTTGTGGCATCACATAGCGCATTAGATTCTCGCGCTGACGTTTACGGGCGCTTTCATCATGGCCATAGCCTACGACGTGGGTGTTAAGTCTGGCGGCAATCTTACGCTCTATGCCGTCGAACGCGCCGCCACATATAAAGAGGATGTTTTTCGTGTCGACGGCAATCATTTTCTGCTCGGGATGCTTGCGGCCTCCATTAGGGGGAACAAGCACGGTCGAACCCTCCAAAAGCTTTAACAAACCTTGCTGCACGCCCTCACCGCTCACATCGCGGGTTATTGAGGGGTTGTCGCTTTTTCTCGCTATCTTGTCGATCTCATCAATGAAGACTATGCCCTTTTCCGCACGCTCTACGTCGTAGTCGCAAGCCTGCAACAACCTGGTGAGAAGCGATTCGATATCCTCGCCCACATATCCGGCCTCCGTCAGGACAGTAGCGTCGACTATGGCGAATGGCACGTCGAGAAGCCGCGCAATGGTCTTAGCAAGAAGGGTCTTTCCGGTGCCGGTCGGGCCGACAAGAATGATGTTCGACTTCTCAATGTCGACATCATCAGAAGATGTCGCCTGATTGACACGCTTATAGTGGTTGTAGACGGCAACGGAAAGGTATTTCTTTGCCTCATCCTGCCCGATGATATATTGATCGAGAAATTCCTTTATTTCCTGAGGCTTGGGGACAGCAGAAGTTTCTGCATCTCCTTTTGCGGCAGCGACTTTCTTGCGAGATGTCAGCTGGCGGTCGCGTGAATCATCTATAAACTTTATGCAATCCGTGCAGAGATTGAGCCCGTCGAGGATATTGACTACGGGATTGGAGCTACTGTCTGTCGCTCCGCACATCGAGCATACCAGACCTGTTTTTTTTGTGGCCATGTCGCTGTTATTTATCCTCTTTCTTAGGATTGACAAGCACCTTGTCGATCATTCCGTATTTTTTTGCCTCGCTGGCTATCATCCAGTAATCACGATCGGAATCGGCCTCGACTTTTTCGAACGGCTGGCCGGAATGTGTCGATATAATCTTATAGAGCTCCTCCTTCAATTTCAGAATTTCGCGAGCCGTGATCTCTATGTCGGAGGCCTGGCCTTGGATTCCGCCCATCGGCTGATGGATCATGACCCTTGAATGTGGAAGAGCGTAGCGCTTCCCAGCCTGACCGGCCACGAGAAGCACGGCGGCCATTGAGGCTGCCATTCCCGTGCATATCGTTGAGACATCGCTGGAGATGTATTGCATCGTATCGTAGATGCCCAGTCCTGCATAGACCGATCCGCCGGGAGAATTTATGTAGATGGAAATATCCTTTTCAGGATCGATTGAATCAAGATAAAGGAGCTGTGCCTGAATGATGTTGGCACTCGTATCAGTCACCTGGGTTCCGAGGAATATGATGCGATCCATCATGAGGCGCGAGAAGACGTCCATCTGGGTGACGTTCAATTGGCGCTCCTCAAGGATATAGGGGTTCATATAGTCTGCCGACGGAGCAGTAGACGTCACGTTGCCTGCCACTTTGTCAAGATAGCGGGAGTAGCCATCAAGCGCGTTGGAACTCATTCCAAGATGGTTGACAGCGAAATTTCTAAAGTCGTTTTGCATATATTCTGTGAAAATATTTTAGAGTGAGTGTCGCCATGTAAAAAGCGTGTTGACTTACGAAGTTGAGGACTATGCACTGCAGGCCATGATTGCTGACCAGACCTGACATAAGGCATTTACAGCAAAACACGTGCCAAAAATAACAACAAACCCGGCGCGCGCGATGTTTACGTCCGTGCCGGGTTTTATTGTATGTTATTCAGCCGTTTCTATCGATTAAGCCTCTGCGGGAGCAAACAATTTTTGGAATTCCTCCAAAGTCACGTCCTTATTGTCCAACGTGACATTCTCCTTGATTGCCTCAAACACCTTTCTGCTGAGTGCGTTCTGACCGATCATCTCACGGTTCTTCTCATCTTTCAGAACCTCCTGTGCATAACGGTCGATGATTTCGTCGGTCAGAGCGGCCGGACCGTATTGCATCAGCTGACGGGCAACAACCCCACGGGCCTCGTCGAGCATGTCTTCCTGAGTGAGCTGCACCTTAAACTGCTCGGCAATGCTGTCGCGGATAAGGTCCCACTCAAGCTGCTCACGCATCTTGTCGAACTCCTCGTCGATATTTTCCGGGTTAAGAGATTCATTTTGACGCAAGAGGAAATCCTTGATGATTTCCACGGGAAGCTCAAGCTGGCCTACAGCCTTTGTGACTGCTTCCTTCGCATCAATCGTAAAACGATAGTTTGAATCATTCTCGTAGTTAAGAGCGATCAGATCCTTAACCTCTGCGCGGAATTCCTCCTCATTGTGAACTTTATCCTTGCCAAGGGCATTGTCGAAGAATTCTTGATCAAGCTCGGCGGGTTTTGCGACTATTATCTCCTTTATCTCGAAGTTGAAATCCCCTTTGTGAGCGTCGATGTCGGCCTTGTCGATATTCAGCATCGACGACATTTCCGTGGCGTTGGAGTCGCAAGTGGCAGCAGGGTTGAACACCACTACGTCGCCCACTTTCTTTTCTTCAAAGAGCTTTTTTTGATCGTCGCTCTTGAAGTATGCGGGAGAGATGATGCCATTTTCCATCACTACGCCATTCTCCTTGACTGTGCCGTCTTCATTAAGCTCCGTGATGCAGCCTTTTATGACAGCGTTTGGTTCTGTCACGTCGGAAGGCTCCTGGCGGGCGAAACGCTGACGGAGAGCTTCAATCTGGGAGTTGAGGGTCTCTTCGGAAACCTCTATTTTATAGTAGGGCACATGAAGGTCTTTGTTGACGTGGTTGTCAAACTCAGGAGCCACGCCTACCTTGAATTTGAAAGAAAACTCTGTGTTTTCAATCTTGAAGTCATTTCCCGATTCGGGGATTGGCTGTCCAAGCACGTGGATTTTGTTTTCCCTTATATAATCATATACGGCGTCGGCAACGACTTTGTTAACCACGTCATATTTAACGGCGGTGCCATATTTCTTGGCTATTAAGCCTGCAGGAACGTGACCCGGACGGAAGCCGGGCTCTGAATGCTTCTTGCCTATTTCTTTGAGTTGCTTCGATACTTTGTCTGCGTAGTCTTTCTCCTCGATTGTCACGGTAAGCTCACCGTTGACATTGTCGAGTTTTTCGTAATTTACGTTCATTTTGACTTTTTATCTGGATTTTTGAAGTTATTCCTTATTTTCCGACTGCAAAGGTATTAAAATTTATTTGCCTTCGCAAATTTTCAGAAAATTTACGCTGTCTGAGTGCGAGGTTTGTGTTCAACTCGTCTTTTTCAAACGCTTTCCGATGCTCTTTTGATGAAAATTTCATTCAAAAAAGGCAGAAAATACTTTTATGGCATCAAGATGGTCGAAGACTCCGGCTGTCTCCCTTGCAGAATGCATTGCCCAGATTGGGTTGCCCATGTCAACTCCCCTTAGGTCGAGCTGGCCGGTCAGAATGTTGCCAAGCGTCGAGCCTCCGGCCACGTCGGAATGGTTGACGAATACCTGACATTCCACTCCTGCCTTGCGGCAAAGGTTGCGGAAAACCGCAGCTCCTTGCGCATCTGTCATGTATTTGCAATTTGAATTTATCTTGACAGCCGGTCCGCCACCTATGACAGGATGGTTGGTAGGGTCGTATTTCTCATTATAATTGGGATGCCATGCGTGGGCGTCGTCTGCTGAAATCATAAACGACCTCGCCACGGCTCGGAAAAACGCGTCTCTCTCATTTGAGGAGGCATTGGCCACGCGCTCCAACATGTCTCGCAATATCGGGGAATGTGCTCCCTGCTTCGTGCCTGAACCGGTCTCCTCATTATCGAAAATGGCGAGCACGCGGGTGTCTTCACATTCGGTGTCAGCCGTGTCGAGCAGGGCCTGCAGGCCGGCAAATGCCATCGAAAGATCGTCTATACGTCCCGATTGGAAGTATTCCCCCTTGACGCCGCAAAGCGACGCTTTCTCAAAGGGATAAAGAGAAATCTCATAATCTATGATGTCTTCGGGAAGAATTCCTATATGATCTGCCACGATTTTCTTCACGAAACCTCCACGCGCCATCGTCTTCTCTATCTCATCTTTGCCGAAATATCCTATGACAGGTAGCATATCCTTCTGCACGCTGAGGGGATTCCCCTCATTGACGGCGCGGTTGAAATGGATTGCAAGATGAGGAATTGTGGCCACGGGGCGTTGAAGGTCGAAGACAATAGTGTCGGGCAACAAAGGATTCCCGGAATCCACCATCACCCTCCCGGACATAGAAAGAGGCCTGTCGAACCATGTGTAGAGAATGCCGCCCCCATATTTTTCAATATTAAGGCGCACCACTCCCCCATCGCCGACCATCTCTGCATTGGGTTTTATCTTGAAGCAAGGACTGTCGCTGTGGGCGGAAATAATTCTGAATCCGTTTTCACCGGCCTTTCCTGTTCCTGCTATGAAAGCGAAGACCGCGCTCCCGTTTTTCACGACGTAATGACGCGACCCGGGTATTATATCCCAGGAATCTTCCTGGCGGAGTTCGGAGAATCCGGCGTTGTCAAGTTCGCGGCATATTGTGTCCACTGCGCGGAAGTTGCATGTCGACAGGTCGAGCCAATCGAAGAGCTTTTCAATTTTCTTATCCATGTGTATGTATTTGAAGGTTGTGTCAGGAGGGTGAATATTTTAGTTTGTTGAGGGCTCGGAACACGTTGCAAAGCGTCTGGCTCCAATATGATTGGAAGTCATCCTTGGCATGTATATAGGCTTCCACTATTTTATCGCCGTCCGTATCTTTCACCATGGAGATGAAATCAAACATCGGCTGGAAAATATCAGCCAGCGATTCGGCTATCGATGCGGCTATGGGAGTGTCGCTGTATTTCATGTCTTCCTCAAATGTCTCAAGGAAAGTGTCGTCGGGGCCGAGCAACGCCTCTATATGTCGCCTGATGCTTTCATAGTAGTCTTCATCCACATAGGAGGAGAAATAATCGAAATCCTCAAGAGCCACTACGTCGTCGGCCGAAATATCGAAAAATTCCCAATATATGCGTGGGAGAAGATCGAGCATCCGGTCGATGAACTCCTCCTTTTCCATTTCTGTCGCGTTTTCACAGACTGTGCAATAGTCTGCCGCAAGCGATGTGACCGTCAGCAGACGGCGCCTTATGTTGTCTTCTGTAAGCATAGATATCATTTTGGAGTCAGGGAATAGAGATTGTGCTCCTTTATATATTCAGCAACAACGGTGGGCACGAAAAAGTTGATGTTCCTGTCGAGAGCCACGGCCTCCCTTATGAAAGTAGAGGAGACCCTTGAGGTCGGGCCATTGGGAAGCACTTCCACCCCCGCAGGTGGTTCTTCGGGTATTTCGTAACCGGGACGCGGATATATAAGGAGTCCGAAATCGCGGATAATCTTATGTGCGTCGCGCCATCTGCCGAAATTGGCCCAATTGTCGCTCCCGACAATCAAGACAAACTCATGTTCAGGATATTGTTCGCGCAGACGGCATAGTGTGACATACGTATAGGATGGCTGCGGAAGCCCAAGCTCGAAGTCGGATGCCTTCACGTTGCGACACATCTCAGCCACGAGTTTCACCATATGTAGACGGTGAAGGTCTTCTATGGGGTGTGACCCCTCCTTCAATGGATTAAGACGGCTGACCATCAGCCATACCTCATCCACCCCTCCCCATTGGGCGCAATAATTTGCCACCATGGCATGGCCGGTATGAATGGGGTCGAAACTTCCGCTGTATATTCCTATTCTCATGTCTATTAAATTGTTTTGGTTCAGGATGGTTCGATTCCTGCAAAGTCCCTGATCAGGGAATCCACGTCGGCGACGGCATCGTCGAGATTGTCGTTGATCACTACTTTGTCAAAACGGTCGGCGAATCCCATCTCATACTCAGCCTTGCCAAGTCTTCTCTCAATAGTCTCCTCCGTATCGGTCCCTCTGGATCTAAGACGGGCTCCAAGTGTCGCCACGTCGGGGGGCATTATAAAGATTGAGATGGCATCGTCGCCATATCTTTTCTTTATATTCAAAGCGCCTTTGACGTCAACATCCATTATCAGATTGTAGCCTTCCGACGTGACCCTCGCCACTTCGCTTTCAAGCGTGCCGTAGCGAGTGCCGGCATAGACCTCCTCCCATTCCACGAACTCCCCCCGCTCAATCTTTCTTTGGAAATCATCTTCAGAGAGAAAAAAATAATCGACGCCGTTCTTTTCCTCTCCCCTGGGTTTGCGGCTCGTGGCGGAAACGGAGAATCCCAACCTCAGCCCCGCGTCCTCCATCAGCCGGCCAATTATAGTCGACTTGCCCGTGCCCGACGGTGCTGACAAAATTATTATCTTCCCTTTCATAATACGTTGAGCACTTGCTCCTTTATTTGTTCAAGTTCATCTTTCATCATGACCACGATTTTCTGCATTCCGGCATGATTGGATTTCGATCCGAGAGTGTTGATCTCCCTTCCGATCTCCTGCGCAATGAATCCGAGCTTCTTGCCCTGGCCGCTTTCAGGATATTCTTCCTCGCCGCCAAGAGTCTCCAGAAAATAATTAAGATGGGCGGAAAGCCTGAGCTTCTCTTCCGTGATGTCGAGTTTCTCTATATAAAATATCATCTCCTGTTCAAGGCGTCCGGCATCGTATTCGATCGATTGGAGCCTTGACAGCTGCTCGGCAAGACGCTCACGTATTTTAGGCACTCGTTCAGCCTCATAGGGATCCACCTGAGCGAGAAGGGAGGATATGCCTCTGATTTTCTCCTTAAAGAAATAATACAGTTTCCTGCCTTCACGACGACGGAAATCCACGAGATTGTCCAAGGCTTCCCGGCATGCCTGATCCATGGCGACTTTATCCTCATCGCTGGCCTCTCCCGTATCTGTCTTCAAAGACTCGGGCATCCTAAGCAAAATGGCATACCAATCAGAAGGGGCGGGCAGCCCAAGACGCGCGCCCGCATCCTCTATCTGTCGCTTGTAGCTTTCCAATAAATCTACATTCACAGTGGCAGCGGCTGACGCGGTCAAAGCTTCGACAGAGGCCGTAAGCTCCACCTTCCCCCTTTCAAGCACGGCCGACACCGGAGTGCGCAACGCCACTTCCATCTCCCGATAGCCCACAGGCACCCTGAGCGACAAATCAAGCTGCTTGCTGTTGAGAGATTTTATCTCCACCTTTATCCTTCTTGTTGGTGTCTGGGCGCTTCCTCTCCCAAAACCCGTCATTGATGATATCATAGTCCGAAAAGTTTTTATCCGCAAAATTAATAAAAAGAATCCCTACTTTGGTAAATTATGGTTAAATTATTATGCTTCATACCTGTTTTTTGACTTAATTGTTTTATATCTCACCTTTTTTCATTAGATTTGCACTTGCATTCAAGAGGCTTGACCGGATTCTGCAGGGTCATCCCAGCCCCTGATTGATCAAAGATTGTATAAATAACCCAATTATCAATATTCTATGAGCAACGACGAATTATTGAAGACCGTCAAGGCCAAAGCCGAGAAATGGCTTGGGCCCCAATATGACGAGGAAACACGCAAAGCCGTAAAGGCAATGCTTGACGCAGCAGACAAAACACCGCTTATCGACGCTTTTTATAAAGACCTCGAGTTTGGCACGGGCGGACTCCGTGGCATAATGGGGGCGGGGTCTAACAGAATGAACATATACACTGTTGGAGCTGCCACACAAGGACTTGCAAACTATCTCAACGATTGCTTCAAGGATGTGCCCCAGATTACGGTGGCAATCGGACACGATGTCAGAAACAATTCCAGAAAATTTGCCGAGCTGGCTGCCGACATCTTTTCAGCCAACGGCATAAAGGTCTATCTTTTCGACAGCTGTCGCCCCGTGCCGGAAGTATCTTATACGATCCGTAAGCTCGGATGCCAGAGTGGAGTAATGGTGACGGCAAGCCACAATCCAAAGGAATACAACGGATACAAGGCCTATTGGAGCGATGGAGCACAGATGATCGCTCCCCACGATGTGGAAACTATTGCCTATGTCAATGCCATCACTTCAGTAGACCAAATCAAGTTCACCCCCAACAAAGACCTTATCCAGATTATTGGCAAAGATATCGACGAGGCTTTCCTCAACGACATCAAGACCCTATCCCTTTCTCCCGACTCAATCGCCCGCCACAGCGACATGAAAATCGTCTACACTCCTATCCACGGCACTGGCGGAATGCTGATTTTCGATTCCCTTAAGAAGTGGGGATTCAAAAACATTATCCACGTGCCGGAGCAAGACATTCAGAGCGGAGATTTCCCTACAGTGGTCTCCCCGAATCCGGAGAACCCGGAGGCTATGGCCATGGGAATAGCCAAGGCAAAAGAGACAGGAGCCAGCCTCGTGCTTGCTTCCGACCCGGATGCCGACAGAATCGGCCTTGTCGTCCGCGACAGCAAGGGTGAGTACCAACTTCTCAACGGAAACCAGATCGTCATGATCTTCATCCACTACATCATTACCCGAAACCGTGAGCTCGGGCTCTTGAAAGGCAACGAATACGTGGTGAAGACCATTGTGACCACCGAGACTATCAAGCGCATAGCCCAGGCCAACGACGTGAAATGCTACGACTGCTTCACAGGATTCAAATGGATTGCCGACGTAATGCGTAATTTGGAAGGGAAAGAGCGTTATCTCGGAGGCGGGGAAGAAAGCTACGGATTCCTGCCCGAGACTTTCGTTCGCGATAAGGACGCCGTATCTTCAATCACCCTGATGTGTGAGATCGCTGCTTGGGCTGCCGATCAGGGATTGACTCTCTACGACCTTCTTATCGACATATATTTGAAATACGGCTTCTCAAGAGAGAAAGGGGTTAGCGTCGTTCGTCCCGGGAAGACCGGTGCCGACGAAATCGTGGCAATGATGAAAGATTTCCGTGAGAATCCTCCCAAATCGCTTGCCGGACTTCCGGTCGTTGCCATCAAAGACTATTCCGACCTCAACTGCCACGACCTCAAGACAGGAGAGACATCGAAAATGAACTTCCCGACAACGTCCAACGTGCTTCAGTTCTTCACTGAAGCCGGCGACAAAGTTTCCGTGCGTCCATCCGGAACGGAACCTAAAATTAAATTCTACGTGGAAGTGCGTCATGATCTCCCATCAAAAGAGGAATATTCCGCTACGGTGGCAAAGGCAGAGGACAAAATCAAACAAGTGCTCGCCGACCTCGGAGTGAAATAAGAAATCATCCACTGACATGTCAGCCTAATAGCGGCCTATGGACAACCATAGGCCGCTTATTTTGTTGTAGTAGAAAAAGGCGTCTGACTCCAATTCCTGTCAAGCGCCGGCAAGAAAATTTCCACAATGGCATCCCGATTCCATATAACACTCAAAATGAAAACAATTCCATTCCATATAGCTCTCAGGCCCATTATTCTTCTATGCATAATGGCTTGTGCTGTTATGCGGGGTTATGGCCAGATTCCAATACGTTTTCATACCATAGAACAGATCCCTCCTGATTCCGTGGACGTTGCTCGCACCAACAAACGCCATTTCTGGAGGGCGGCGGCGGAAGTCGCAGGATTCAACATAGGCCTTTGGGCATTCGACCGATACATACAAAAAGGCGACTTCGCCTACATCAGCCTCAATACAATAAAGGAAAACTTCAAGCATGGTTTTATCTGGGACAACGATAAACTCGGGACAAACACTTTCCTGCACCCCTACAATGGCAATCTCTATTTCAATGCCGCCAGGGCCAACGGTTTTAATTTCTGGCAATCCGAACTCTTCGCAATAGCAGGAAGCGCCATGTGGGAAATGTTTATGGAAAATGAATATCCATCGACCAACGATATTATTGCCACCCCTATCGGAGGGGCGGCTCTCGGCGAAGTGCTCTACAGGGCCTCTGACGCCGTTCTTGACGACCGACTCACGGGAAGCGACCGGTTCGGAAGGGAACTTGCCTCCTTTATATTATCCCCCATGCACGGACTCAACCGCATAATCACTGGCGACGCCTGGAAAGTCAGGCAGACAAGAGGCCGGCGTTTCGGCACCCCCAATTTTGCCATCAGGGTGTCTGCCGGATATAAAATACTTCTCTATCAAGGGCAATGGCAGAATATCCATCAAGGCGTAGCTGCCGAAATTGACCTTGAATACGGCGACCGTTTTGAGGTGAAGTCCACCAAACCATACGACTATTTCACGTTTAAGGCTCAGCTTCAGGGATTGAAAACCCAGCCCATACTGACCCAGATAGAATTGAAAGGGCGCCTACTCGCAAGAGAAATATTCGACAACTACCGTTCGCAAGGAAGCATCGGCCTTTACCAACATTTCGACTTCTACGACAGCGACACAATCGATCAGGTGGAAAAGGTGCCTTTCAAGCTCGGAGTCCCTGCCTGCCTGGGTGCCGGATTCATGTTCAGGGATGTGGAAAGGTCAAAATGGGTGTTTGATTGCTATGCCCATGCCAACGGAATAATTCTCGGCTCTATTCTTTCCGACCATTATCAGACGGATGAACGCAACTACAATTGGGCCTCGGGATTTTCAATAAAGGGAGGTTTCAACCTTGTCTTCGCTAAGAACAAGTTCGCCCTCTCAGTAAGTCACAATTTCTTCCGCCTCTTCTCCTGGCGGGGCTACCGATATGGCACGAATCTAAAGACCGTGGATTTCCGCACTCTCAACGTGCAAGGCGACGCATCGGTCGCTTCCCTCAACATGACAGAGGCACGCATCGACTGGAAAATATGGAAAAAAATCTACGGCACTCTCCTCTTCACCAACTACGTCCGGTCATCTCATTATCGCGACTACAAGCACGTGCGCTCCACATCAAATTCCTTCCAACTGATGCTTTCTTATAAATTCTAAACCTTCTGCCAACATCCTCATTGCAAAGGCCGGAATTTTTCTCTAATTTTGTAAAAATTTTATAACTCAAACATATCCATATGGCTAAAATATCTTGGCGACCCGGCACACAAATATATCCCCTCCCTGCCGTGCTCGTTTCTTGTGGGAATTCTCCTGAAAACTGGAACATGCTGACCATATCCTGGACAGGCACCATCTGTTCCGACCCGGCAATGTGCTACATTTCCGTGCGGCCTGAACGCCACTCCTATCCTCTGATAAAGGAAAACATGGAATTCACAATCAATCTTACGACCGTCGCCATGGCTCGTGCTACTGATTGGGCTGGAGTCCGCTCCGGCAAAGACTACGACAAATGGAAGGAGACAGGGCTCACTCCCCTGCCTGGCGAGAAAGTGGCTTCCCCTACGATTGAGGAGTCGCCCTTAAGCATCGAGTGCCGTGTAAAATCAGTAATGAGCCTCGGAAGCCACGACATGTTTATTGCCGAGGTTGTCAACGTCCGTGCCGACGAGCGCTATCTCGACCCCGAGACGGGCAGATTCATGATGGAAAAAGCCGACTTGCTCGCGTATAGCCACGGATTCTATCATTCTCTCGGCGAAATAATCGGCAAATTCGGCTTTTCTGTAAAAAAGAACTGAGCCGCATCTTGCCTGCCTACCGACAAATTGCTATTCCGACAGACGGGAATTACCTATTAATGGTGATTGTCCGTCTGTCGTTTTTTTTATAATTTTGTGCCCGACAATCATCTACCAACCCGGATTTGTATCTTAATCCTGCCTCAGAACATAATATTCGATGACTAAAATAAAAAAATACCAGTCCTCCGACAAGATGGCGTCGCTAATTGCCGACAACTACCAGCTCATACAGGTAATGAGCCGATTTGGAATAAACATGGGCATTGGCGACAAGACCGTGGAGGAAGTTTGCGAAGACTGCCACGTCGACACAGACACCTTTCTTACCGTGGTGAATTTCGTGGTGGAAGGCAACTCTAATTTCGACACGACTCCAAGCGTCTGCATCGAATCGCTGCTTCATTTCCTGCGGCAAAGCCATGTCTATTTCCTCGAATATTGCCTTCCCGCAATAAGAAGAAAACTTCTTGACAGCATCCGGCTTCGCACGTCCGACGTGTCGTTTCTTATCCTCAAACTATTTGATGAATTCGTTGAGGAAGTGACAACCCACATGAATTACGAAGACCGCACTGTCTTCGCCTATGTCGGAGCCATGTTGGCTGGTAAAAAACCGGAAGATTATAAGGTCACTACTTACAGCGACCACCATGAAGTGGTAGGCGGTAAGCTTTCCGAACTTAAAAACATCATCATTAAATATTGTCCGCCGGACGCGAAAACCAACACCCTCAACGATGCTCTCTACGATATTTTCCGCTGCGAAGACGAGCTCGAAAGCCATTGCCGGATGGAAGATTTCCTTCTGATTCCTGCCATAATGAAATTGGAGAATTAGCAAATCCGCAGCCTCATTTTCAAGACTACATCCCACTATATACACTCCCCTTTATATTTAACCCAATTTTTTGCATGCCATAATGCGACATGAAGAAAAAATACGCTTCGTAATCGCCGAGACTTCTCCCGTAATCTCTGCCGGATTTTCCATGTGCCTCCGCCGTCTGCCTAAAACGCAATCCGACATAGTGGAAGTAAAAACGTCCGACGACCTTTTAGCCTATGTCAGCTCCAATAGCGTCGACGTGATTCTCGTGAACCCGACATTCGGAGGAATATTCAATCCCTCGATAATTCGACAGCTGCCCGGCCTCGAAAATTGTAAAATCATGGCAATCGAAATAGGCAAACTCAACAGCCAGGCTTGTGCCTTATACGACGGCACAATCTCCGTTATCGACGACATGGAGACAATAGAATCGAAAGTGAAGGCAATATGCGGAGACTCCCCATCGCCGACCGACGACAAGGAATGCCTGTCGCAAAGGGAAAAGGAAATCATTTCCCTTGTGGTAAAAGGGATGACCAATCAGGAAATTGCCGACAAATTGTTTCTCTCCATCCACACCGTCATAACCCACCGCCGCAACATTGCCCGAAAACTTGAGATCCATTCAGCCACCGGCCTGACCATCTACGCAATCGTGAACAAGATTGTCGACCTTTCAGAAATCAAAATCTGAGCCGGCTTCCCCCTATTTGTTGGCGCATTCCGATTAATTTATTAATTTTGCAGTTGATTACCCGGAATATGCCCCATCATCCGATGGAGCTCCTCCTAACAAAAATTGCAAATGAGCGGACAACGTAACAACAATAATGGAGGGTTCGACCCCGACCAGTATAATTTCGACCCCGCAGCGTCTAAAAAAATAATTCGCAACCGCAGGATTGTGAAGTGGCTTTGGATATCTTTTCTTAGCCTTGGCGGCATTATTGCCATTTTCCTTCTCCTTATCTATAACGGCGTGGTGGGATATATGCCCCCTATTGAAGAACTTGAGGATCCCCACGACAAGCTTGCATCTGTCGTGATCGCGTCTGACGGCACGACTGAACTCGGCCGGTATTTCGCCGGAGCCGGCAATAGAGTCAACTCCGACTACAAGGCCGTCTCGCCATACGTCATCGACGCTTTGATATCAACCGAGGATGAACGATTCTTCGATCATTCCGGCATCGACTTCATTGCCCTCGGCAGAGCGGGCGTAAAGACTGTGCTTCTGGGCGACAAATCTTCCGGGGGTGGCTCCACAATCACACAGCAGCTCGCCAAGCAGCTTTATTCAAGGCCGTCGAGCAACATCTTGAAGCGTGCGATGCAGAAACCGATTGAATGGATGATTTCCATAAAATTGGAGCGTTTCTATACGAAGCAGGAGATTATCAACATGTATCTCAATCGTTTCGATTTCCTCAACAATGCCGTCGGAATCAAGACCGCCGCCAATGTATATTTCAATAAAGAGCCTTCCGACCTTAAAGCCGAAGAGGCCGCCATGCTTGTTGGAATGCTCAAGAATCCAAGCTACTTCAATCCCTTGCGACATGAAGAGCGCACACGCGAACGACGCAACGTCGTGCTCGACCAGATGGCAAAGGCCGGAAAACTTTCCAAGGAAGAGGCCGACTCTCTCAAAAATCTTCCGCTTGGTCTTGATTATCACAGGGTGGACCATCGGGAAGGCGAGGTGCCGTATCTGCGAGAGGAAATCAGGCATCTCATGACTGCGAAAAAGCCAACTCGCCCGGAGCGGCAGAACTACAAGTCGAACCTTGCTTACATTCTGGCCATGGGACAATACAACACCGACTCAACACAATGGGAGGAGAATCCTCTTTACGGCTGGATTCAGAAGAACCCCAAGCCCGACGGGTCGCTCTACAACATATACACTGATGGTCTGCGGATATACACCACCATCGACATGAGAATGCAGAAATATGCTGAAGAGGCAGTCTACCAGCATCTCGGAGGAACTCTGCAGCCTGCTTTCGAAAGGGAGAAACGCGGACAAGCCACAGGACCGTATACCACTAATCCCGACGAACTAAGTCGTTCCGGAGTCATGAACCTCATAAAGAATGCCATGAAGCAGACGGAGCGCTGGAGAGTGTTCAAAAACGCCGGAATGAGCGACAACGAAATCGAGAGGACATTCCATAATGCCTACAAAATGGATGTATTCTCATATGTCAAAGAGAATGGCAAATACCGTCCCGGGACAAAAACTGTCACCATGACCCCTTATGATTCCCTTCTCTACATGAAATCAATCCTTAGGACCGGAATGATGAGCATGGATCCCCACAACGGATACGTAAAAGCTTATGTGGGAGGTCCGGATTTCAACTTCTTCCAATACGACATGGTCTCAAGGGGAAAACGACAAATCGGATCTACTGCAAAACCATTCCTATACACCTTGGCTATGGAACAGGATTTCACTCCCTGCTCCATGTTCTCCAACACACAGCCTACGTTCGGCAATTGGTCGCCGCGCAACTCCGGCAGCGCAAGAGTCGGAGAAATGGTTGATCTTCGCTGGGCTTTGACCAACTCCAACAACTGGATATCGGCCCGACTCGTATATGCTCTCGGCGCCAAGAATCTTGCCAACAAGATGAGGATGTTTGGAGTGACTGGCCACATCGACGCCACATTGCCCCTCTCGCTTGGCACGGTCGACGTCCCTGTCAAGGAGATGGTGGCCGCCTATTCTACATTCGCCAACAAGGGACTTCGCGTTGACCCGGTCTTCGTCACCAGAATTGAAGACAACCAAGGCAACCTCATTTATTCTGCCACGCCCCACCGCAGCGAGGTGACAAGCGAACAAGCCTACTATAAAATCCTCTCCATTCTGCTGAACGTGGTCGACAGCGGCACGGCGGCAAGCCTTCGCGGCCGTTTCGGAATCAGCGCCCAAATGGGAGGAAAAACCGGTACGACAAACTCCAATTCCGACTCATGGTTTATGGGATTCACTCCCGACCTCGTGACCGGAGTATGGGTAGGCGGTGAAGAACGCTACATCCACTTCAACACTATGGCTCTCGGACAAGGCGCAAGGGCTGCCCTGCCTGTCTATGGCTACTACATGCAAAAAGTGTATGCCGACAAGAAGCTTCCCTATTCTCAGGACACAAAATTTGAATTCCCCGCTGATTTCAATGCTTGCGAAGGAGAAATTATCGAGGATACAGGAGAATCGGAAGTCGAGGAGACCACAGAGGGGATTTTTGAATGACAATCACTTAGAATTACTACAATTAACAATGATACTACCAATATATCTTTACGGCCAAGCCGTGCTTCGTGAGGAAACTGAAGACATCGACAAAGACTATCCCGAACTCGGGAAGCTTATCGACAACATGTTTGAGACCATGTACCACTCTGATGGCGTGGGTCTCGCAGCTCCCCAAATCGGACTTCCAATCAGCCTTTTCGTCATCGACGGAAATGTGTTGGCTGAAAACTTCCCGGAATGTAAGGACCTGAAAATGGAAATTATAAATCCCGACCTCGAAATAATTGAAGACAGCGAGATCGTGACCCGCGAGGAGGGTTGCCTTTCGCTCCCGGGGCTCTCAGAGCCGGTCAAACGTCATGAGCACATCCGGCTCAACTGGCTCGACCGCGATTTTCAGGAGCATGAGCAGGAATTCAAGGGTTTCGCCGCCCGCTTAATCCAGCATGAGTACGACCATCTTCTCGGCACGGTCTACACCGACCATATCTCCCCTATCCGCAAGCAAATAATCCGCAACAAGCTCAACAATATCGCTAAGGGGAAAGTGAGATGCGAATATCGCACGAAAGCTTCATCCAAATGAAGATCCGGCGGAACATCAGAGCAAACGACAACATCTACCCTATCAAATATGGCAGACGATAAAAAAATTATTTTCTCAATGGTGGGAGTCAGCAAGATCATCCCCCCTCAGCGCCAGATTCTAAAAGACATCTATCTTTCGTTTTTCTACGGCGCGAAAATCGGAATTATTGGACTCAACGGCTCCGGAAAATCGACCTTGCTGAAAATCATCGCCGGAATCGACAAAAGCTATCAAGGCAACGTGGTCTTCTCTCCGGGCTATTCCGTAGGCTATCTGGAGCAGGATCCCAAGCTCGACCCGGAAAAGACAGTCAAAGAGGTTGTGCAGGAAGGCGTGCAGCCGGTGCTCGACCTGCTTAAGGAATACGACGAAGTCAACAATGCCTTCGCCGATACTGACATGCTGGAGAATCCCGACAAAATGGAGTCATTGATCAACCGTCAGGCTGAGCTTCAAGACAAGCTCGACGCGTGCGACGCATGGAACATCGACAATAAGCTCGAACGCGCCATGGACGCGCTGCGCTGTCCCCCCGACGATAAAAAGATTGCCGTGCTGTCCGGCGGAGAACGCCGTCGGGTGGCTCTATGCCGTCTGCTCCTCCAGCAGCCCGACATTCTTCTTCTCGACGAGCCCACCAACCACCTCGACGCTGAAAGCATCGACTGGCTCGAACAGCATCTCCAGCAATATCCCGGCACGGTGATCGCCGTCACCCACGACCGCTATTTCCTCGACCACGTGGCCGGATGGATTCTTGAGCTCGACCGTGGAGAAGGGATTCCTTGGAAAGGCAACTACAGCTCCTGGCTCGACCAAAAGACAAAGCGCATGGCTCAGGAGGAAAAACAGGCGAGCAAACGTCGCAAAACCCTCGAACGCGAGCTTGAATGGGTGCGCATGGCCCCGAAGGCTCGTCAAGCTAAAGGAAAAGCTCGTCTTTCGAGCTACGACCGTCTTCTCAACGAAGACCAGAAAGAACGCGAGGAGAAGCTGGAGATATTTATTCCTAATGGCCCGAGACTCGGCAACAAGGTCATTGAGGCTCACAACCTCGCTAAAGCATACGACGACAAAGCCCTTTTCGACGACCTCAATTTCATGCTTCCTCCAAACGGAATCGTTGGAGTGATTGGTCCGAACGGAGCCGGAAAAACCACTCTTTTCCGACTTATAATGGGGATTGAAAAGCAAGACAAGGGTGACTTCGAAGTCGGAGAGACCGTGAAGATCGCTTACGTAGACCAGACCCACAAAGACCTTTCCCCAGATAAAAGCGTATATGAGGTGATTTCCCAAGGAGTGGAGACATTCAGAATGGGCGGTCGCGACATGAACGCAAGGGCATATCTGTCAAAATTCAATTTCACGGGTGCCGACCAGGAGAAGAAGATTGGCGTGCTCTCCGGAGGAGAACGCAACAGACTCCATCTTGCCATGGCACTTAAAGAGGAAGGAAACGTGCTTCTTCTCGACGAGCCCACCAACGACATCGATGTCAACACCCTCCGAGCCCTTGAAGAAGGTCTTGAAAATTTCGCGGGATGCGCCGTCGTTGTCAGCCACGACCGTTGGTTCCTCGATCGTATTGCCACTCATATCCTTGCCTTCGAAGGAGACAGCAAAGTGACCTTCTACGAAGGTTCATATTCCGACTACGAAGAGTTTAAGCGCAAGCGCGACGGCAACGACACCCCCCATCGCATCCGCTACCGCAAACTCGTCTGACCCATAGAAGCTATAAAAGCTAAAAAGGCTCATTTCGGAAAGTTTTCCGAAATGAGCCTTTTTAGCTCGGTCTGCCCAATCAGACAAGATGAATCCATTGGTCGCGGTCGCCGGGAAGAAGATCCACCACCGGAACCTCGATCATCGTATAGCATCCCGGCTGCTGGCGCATGGCCGCTCTGGCCACGCAGACAAGCACCTGGCCGGTCAAGGCCGGGTTGTTAATCTTCATGTCGAATTCAAACAATTGATTTTGCGTCTTGCCGCTGACGCCTTTCCTGACGAGATTGACGCCATGCCCCATATCCTTAAGGGCATCCACGCTTTCCACCTGCATCACGTGGGTCTCATCCGATGCAAAGTATGGGTCTGCCTTAATCGCGGCAGCCACCTCATTAAAGTCATATCCGGGAAGCACCTCGATATAGACCATGCGACGATGAATGCCTGTCCCGACAGGGATTGTCATTGAAAGAGCCGCCTTCACCCCGGCGATGGCTTTCACAGCCACGGTGTGGCCCATGCTCATGCCCGGTCCGAAATTAGTATAGGTTATTCCCTTGGGAGCCACGGCCTCAAGCAGAGCCCTCACCACGGAATCGCTTCCAGGGTCCCATCCGGCTGATATGATGCTGACGGCGCCGTGCTCCTTGGCTACCTTGCCGAGATTCTTCCTAAGTTCTGCAATTTTAGTGTGGATATCAAAACTGTCCACCGTGTTGATTCCCTTCTCCAGGCATTTGACGGCATTCTCCTCCACCTTGCGGGTAGGTGTGGCAAGGATAGCCACGTCTACGTCATCAAGCTTTTCAATATCATCCACCACAGGGATACATTCCGCGATACCCTTTCTGTCGGATGCGTCTCTCCTGACTACGCCGGCTATCTCGAAATCCGGAGCGGCCTCAAGGGCCTCAAGCGTGTACTGACCAATGTTGCCGTATCCGACAACTGCTGCGCGTATTTTTTTCATTTTGCTGAATATGAATGGCATGAAGCCTGCCTGAATGGCAGGCTTTTTGCCTCGGTTTATAAATTACTCTGCAAATTTACTAATAATCTCACAAAATTTGAGTAATTTTGCGCCTGTTTTTGGGTCTGGCATTGTTTCGCCTCTTCTCATGCCTTAGAATAAATGCGTCTCCACGCGCCGATATTCTCATAAAAATGACTCCTTCGAAAATTAACTACTATATAAATACGGTTTTTACTTTATGGATTGGTTTATCGATCTGCTGAAACCGGGAAACCTCTCGCTTGCAAGCACGATACTGCTCTATTCGTTCGTGATTTTCGCCGGCATTTATCTTGGCAAGGTCAAGATATTGGGCGTGTCGCTCGGAGTGACTTTCGTGCTCTTCGTAGGTATCATTCTCGGTCATTTCGGGTATGGGGTGGAAAGCAACACCCTTCATTTTTTACGAGAATTCGGTCTGATTCTCTTCATTTTCTCTATCGGTATGCAGGTTGGCCCCGGCTTCTTCTCCTCCTTTAAGGAGGGGGGAATAAGGATGAACATGCTGGCGATGCTCGGAATCGGGCTCAACGTTGCCATCATGATCGGCATCTACTTCGCTCAAGGAGGCTCCTCCGGCATGACCTCCATCGTGGAAATGGTCGGCGTGATGAGTGGAGCCGTCACCAATACTCCCGGTCTCGGAGCTGCACAACAGACTATTCTTCAGGTTCATCCCGATGCCTACACTTCCAGCCAGGCCATGTCGATGGGCTATGCTGCCGCCTATCCTCTTGGCGTGATTGGCATCATCGTCACGATGATTCTCATCAAGAAATTCTATAAAGTCGACGTGCAAAAGGAGATTGAGGAAATCGAGAATGAGAAGTCCGACTCTACGCTGGCTCCACATATGTGCTCATTTAAAGTGACCAACGACCTCGTCTCAGGGCTCAGCATGCTGAAGCTCCACACCCTGATTTCCGCCGATTATGTATTCTCCCGCATTGAGAAACCCGACGGCACCGTAATCGTGCCCACGTCAAAAGACTGCATAGAGCTGGGAGACAACGTGCTCGTGGTGTGTGCCCTTCAGGATGAGGAGATTTTCACCCGCTTCATCGGCCCAAAAATTGAGAAAAACTGGCCTATGGACAAAGGTCCGGTCGTATCTCGCCGTATATTGGTCACCAGAACTGAATACAACGGTGTGAAACTCGGTTCGCTGCGTCTCCACGCCGCCTACAAGCTCAACGTGACGCGTGTGAATCGTGCCGGAGTCGACCTTATCGCCAGCCCCAACCTACGCCTTCAGATGGGCGACCGCGTGACTGTCGTCGGAAAGATTGAAGATATCGACCATCTCGCCTCCCGCCTCGGCAATTCCATGAAGCGCCTTAATGAGCCCAACCTCGTCACGATGTTTATCGGCATATTCCTTGGCATACTCCTCGGAAGCCTGCCTATACAGTTCCCGGGAATGTCAGTGCCTATGAAGCTTGGCCTTGCCGGTGGTCCGCTCGTGGTTGCCATTCTTATAAGTGCCTACGGCCATAAGATACATCTCGTGACCTACACCAACTCCTCCGCCAATCTTCTCCTCAGGGAAATCGGCATCTGTCTCTTCCTCGCCTCTGTCGGCATAGCGGCCGGAAAAGATTTCGCGGAGACGGTCTTCAACCTAAGAGGAGCCCTTTGGGTAGGCTACGGATTCGTCATAACCGTCATTCCCCTTATCGTGGTTGGTTGCATCGCAAGAGGAAAATACAAGATGAACTATCTTTCAATCATAGGCATGATGAGCGGTGGCTACACCGACCCCCCGGCTTTGGCTTATGGCAACAAGGTGGCTAACAACGATGCCCCTGCCGTGGCCTACTCCACTGTCTATCCACTGACGATGTTCATGCGTGTGATAGTGGCCCAGGTAGTGGTGCTTTGCTTCTTGTCTTAACAGATTTTCATTCATAACGCCAAGCGGGGCGCGGTCGGTCAGACCGCGCCTCGTTTCGCCTGACTAAAAATTATGGAAGAGACTTTTTCATTTATTCTGGAAGTGATCGGCACCGTCGCCGCAGCCATAAGCGGTATACGACTGGCTGCAACGAAAAATTTCGATTGGTTCGGAGCTTATACAGTAGGGTTGGTGACGGCAATCGGTGGTGGCACCCTCAGGGACGTCCTGCTCGACATACCGGTGTTCTGGATGCAGACGTGGTGGTATCTCGGAGTGACTGCTCTTTCTTTAGCCACTGTGATTGTTTTCAAAAGCATCCTCGTCAGCAACGACCGCATCCTGTTTATATTCGACAGCATCGGCCTCGCGCTGTTCTGCGTCATCGGAATCCACAAATCCCTTGCCATCGACTATCCGATGTGGGTGGCGGTGGTCATGGGAATCATAACCGGCGCATTCGGAGGAGTGATCCGCGACATTCTCATCAATGAGGAGCCTCTGGTGTTCCGCAAAGACATATACGCCACGGCATGTCTGGCCGGGGCAATCGTCTACTGGATAATCCTCGAAATCGGAGGCTCGTATCTTGTCCAACAGATAAGCTGCGCAGCCACAATTATCCTTCTGAGGATACTCGCTCTGAAATACAATCTTTCCCTTCCGGTGCTGAAGCCCAATGTAAGCAAAAATACATCCGAAAAAAAACAGTAAAAAACAAAGATCCGGATCGGGACGCACGGCAATATCCATGCGTCCCGTTTCGTTTTCTTACAAAACCATATTTATTTCAGCCATGAACATAGCAGTCGCCGGCACCGGCTACGTCGGACTCTCCATAGCCACCCTTTTGGCCCAGCACAACCACGTCACGGCCGTAGACGTCATCCCTGAGAAAGTCGACCTTATCAACCGCCGCATATCGCCTATCCAAGACGATTACATTGAAAAATACCTCGCCGAGAAGCAACTTGACCTTACTGCCACGCTCGACGGAGAATCGACCTACAAGGATGCTGATTTCGTCGTCATCGCAGCCCCCACCAACTACGACCCTGTGAAAAACTATTTCGACACGTCGAAGGTGGAAGAAGTGATCGACCTCGTCCTCAGCGTCAACCCTAATGCTGTGATGGTCATAAAATCCACAATCCCCGTAGGCTACTGCCGCAACCTCTACCTTAAATACGCAAAAAAAACAACAACCAAAGGTCTAACGACTAACGACTCAAGGACTAACGACTCTCCCAAATTCAATCTGTTGTTTTTCCCTGAATTTCTTCGTGAGAGCAAAGCTCTTTACGACAATCTATACCCCTCCAGAATAATTGCCGGAATTCCCAAAATCATCGACAGCCCGGAATATGCCGAGGAAAACGAAGCAATCCTCAGCGTCACCGACATCGACTTCCTCACTAAGGCGGCTCATACATTTGCCGGGTTGCTGCGACAAGGAGCCTTGAAAAAGGATATTCCGACCCTCTTCATGGGCATTAAGGAAGCTGAGGCCGTCAAACTGTTCGCCAACACATATCTTGCCCTGCGCGTAAGCTATTTCAATGAGCTTGATACGTACGCAGAGGTAAAAGGACTCGATTCAAAAGCAATTATCGAGGGAGTAGGACTTGACCCTCGAATCGGCACCCACTACAACAATCCCTCCTTCGGCTACGGAGGCTATTGCCTCCCCAAAGACACGAAACAATTGCTCGCCAACTATGCCGACGTCCCTCAGAACATGATGTCGGCAATCGTGGAAAGCAACCGCACCCGCAAAGACTTCATCGCCGATCAAGTCCTCCGCATGGCCGGCTGGTATGACTACTCCTCCAATAACCATTATGGCAAAACTAGTCTAATGGCTAATCAACTAATGACTAACGACTCACAGACTATTCCGCCGACAATAGGAGTATATAGGCTGACGATGAAATCCAACTCCGACAATTTCCGTCAGAGCAGCATCCAGGGCGTCATGAAACGAATAAAAGCAAAAGGGGCCACCGTCGTTGTGTATGAGCCTACGCTCCCCGACGGCAGCCTCTTTTTCGGAAGCCTCGTTGTCAACGACCTCAGCAAATTCAAAGAGATATCCAATGCCATTATAGCCAACAGATATGACTCCTGCCTTGAGGATGTCGCCACCAAAGTATATACTCGCGACATTTTCAAACGCGACTAACCCCACTCATCCTTAATTCCTTGTCCTTAGTCACTATGTTTGCATTTGAAAACATAGTGACTTAATACTTCACACTTCATACCTAATACTTTGCGCGAAGCGCACTAAAGTGCCTCCAAGCGTTCATACTCCTCTTTCGTCAGACGCATGAAGCTGCCATGCTGGGGAGCCTCCACTCCTTGAATGTCGCGTGGAGAATGGAAATTGCGCATATACTTGTTGGCCTCGCAGATGCGGTAGCGTTTCGGCTTTGACGAATATTCTATGTAGCCGATCTGCCAGGTGTCGCTTCCGATCAGCTTGAATGCCGAGACTCCCTCACATTTCTTGTTGCCCTCGAAATCCACGTAATCCGTTTCGTCAGGTTCTGCCCATGGCCCATGAAGCGTAGGTGCGGAAGAGGTGAAGAGTCCGGGCTTACCCCCCTCTTTCTTTATCATCATATGGTAGAGTCCATCTGCGTCTACGTAGTTTATGTCGGCGTCAATTGTGGCATATCCCCAGTCGAAAAGTGGCTTGGGTTTGGTCAGATTGTTGAAATCATCGTCGGCATAGGAATAATACATCCTGTCGTAGCCCTCGCCGTCATCTGGATTCCACATCGAATAATAAATCATGTAGCCACCCTTTTTGCCATTGGGCCACTCATAAGAGGGATCGTAGATTATCTGTGGCGCCCATACGCGCTTCACTGTGGAATAATTCCCGTAAGGATCCTTTGAAGCAGGATCAGAGAAAATTTCCGGCCCCTTGCGAAAATCAAATGTGGTTGACTCCCAGTTGATAAGGTCGTCGCTCTTATAGAGGTTTATGCCATAGTTAAACCAGCTTCGGCTCTTGCGGTTGCTCATGTCGGTCGTCACCATCAGATAGCCTTTCCCATCATGCGTGCGACATATGTAGGCGTCGCGCGTCCCACCCTCTATTTTCGCATGCTCTGCCGGACTGAAAATGGAGTCTCCTCCGAGTATATCCTTAAAATGAATGCCGTCGCGGCTTATGGCATAAGCCGTCCATTCTCCGCGTCCGCTCATATGGCAATAAAGATAGCCATAATCGCCCTTTTCCAAATTCTGCCCCACGGCTATAAAGGGAAGCAGAAGAAACAGATAAATAAGTTTTCTCATTTCTATGTTATATCAAATTAAAAAAACTAAAGTTCAGACAATTTATAGACCTCCGTCCCGGCAAGAAGAAAGCACCCCGTGCCGAAATCATCAAAATCAGGAATGGATTCAAACGTGACCGGTTGGCCATCCTTTGGCTCTTTCCCGGTGCCCTGCACGAATCCCAATCGTCCGTCTGCGGCTACAGCATCTTTTACCATGGCGTTCCACGATTCAGCTATCAAAGGGAGATATTCTCCTCTGTCAAGCAATCCGTTTCTGACGCCCCATGCCATACCATAAACAAACAACGCGGTTCCCGTAAGTTCTTTCCCTCCGAAATTGGTTTGGTCATGCAGACTGACATTCCAGAATCCGTCTTCACGCCGGCAATCAGCCAATGCTTCACACATGGCCACAAGATCTTGCTCATAGACCTCTCGACGCGGATCATCTTCCGAAATCTCGTCGAGCACTCTGACCAATGCCGCCACCACCCATCCATTGCCTCTCGACCAATAGCAGTTGCATCCGTTGGGCTCCTTGTACGGAGGCACGAAATCCTTGTCGCGCCACCACAATCCTTCTGCCTTATTGAATAGCCCTCCGGCCAATGAATCTCTTGTCCACTGATACATTTCCCAAGCTTTATCCGCATATTCTCTGCGTCCCGTTTCCCGCGATAGCTTCGCCAGCACGGGCATTCCCATCTGGATGGCGTCAATCCATGTCCAGTCGCTCTTTCGGGGAGTATTGACAAGCATATTTGCCAATGCCTTGGTTTTGGTCAGCATCCGCGGCTCAGGAGTCAGACGGTAGAGATCGATATATGTTTGCGCGCAGCAATAATTGTCGGCATTCCTTGTTGTGGTGTTGTCTCGACGCATTCCCCATCCGAAACCGTTGGCCCAATCATGCGCATAGTCGAGATAGCGATTGTCAGGATATATGGAATGAAGGGCCATCAGTCCTTCGAAATAGACGGCTCGTGTCCATATATTGGCTTCATATTCCTTGTTGCGCGATGGGTAAGGAATAGGAAGGAGAGGGTTGGAATGAAGGTTGAGATAATGGTCGTTGACCTTGACAATCGTTTTCAATATATCTTTCCCCGCGGGTAGTCGGTCGTCGGTTTTTCCCCACGCACATATGCCCGCTGCCGTCATCATTACGATCACGGCCAGAATCCTTAGATCAATTCTCATATTCCACCCCCTTCCCGTCGATTGTCACGTCAGTCATCTTCGTGGCGTCTTGATAGGCATCTCTGAACGCAGTAGATTTGGCTCCCGCGACTTTGACGTTCTCAAACACTACGTTTTCGACTCTATCGTCTGGATTGCCCTCCATTATTCCCAAACCCGGACACTCCACATCCACATCTCTTATGGTGATGTTCCTCACTAATCCGAATGGCTTCTCTCCCTCTCCCTCAAGGGAGTAGAATTGGGTCCATGGTTTCATCTCTATGATGGAGCCGCACTTCCCGACTACGTTTTCCACCGTGATATTCTCATATACCTGATACGTGTCAGGGCGCATCTTAAAACGAAGAATCGTACACCCCGTCTCCACCTTGCAATTCCTCAGAGTGATGTTTTTGGCATGGATACATTCACTCCCCATCGTCAGGATTCCATGAAGATTAGGGCCGAACGTGCAATCCTCCACCATCACGTCTTCCACGCTGCCATTCTCTCGGGCCTTGTGGGCGAATGTCCCTTTCCCTCCTTTAATGCAGACGCCGTCGTCGTCTGTTGAGAAATAGCATCCCTTTATCTTGACGCGTCTGCAGACATCAAGGTCGATGGCATCGGTGCTGGGGCAGCGTTGAGGACGTGGAGGAGTCTCCATTCTGCAATTCTCTATTGTCAAGTCGTCGCATTGGTAGAAATGGGTGGTCCAGAACCCGGAGTTGATAAACTTCGCGCCATTCAGCTTCACGCCGTCGCTTCCCCATATAAATACGAGTCGAGGGCGGCTCACCTCTAAGTTGGTGCATTCCCTGCCCTCTTTCCTGGCCTGCGCGCGTCGCTCCCAGAACGTCCTCCAGAATTTGCGCCCGTTGCCATTGACAGTCCCCGGGCCATTTATCTCAAACCCGTCAACATGATAGGCGTTAATAAGCGCGGGATAATAGTATATGCTTCTCCCCTCCATCCTTGAAGGCATCAAGGGATAGTCTTTTATATTGTCCGACCCCTTCAACACAGCCCCTTCCTGCAGGGAAAGTTTTGTGCCGGGTTTGAAAAACAGTGCGCCGGTCAGAAACGTGCCTTTGGGAATGACCACGTTGCCGCCCCCTCTTCCGAAGCCCGGTCGATTATTTTCTGCAACGCTGCAGTCTGCAATTTGGTGGAATCATTTTTGACTCCGAATTGAGTGACTACATAATCCCTGGCGCTTGCCGTCAATGCGGCAAGAATAGCTATCAGGATTATCAACATTCTTTTCATGACTTCTAAATGATATTACGTTTGTTTTGTTCCGAATTAATCCTATCTCGTTTTTCTGATCGGCTGAAGCTTCACCTCTCCATTAAGTCCGGAAGCCACGGCCGTCCAGCTGCTGAAATCTCCTTTGTATCTTCCAAGCCTTGCAATATTCGCGTCTTTGAAGACTCTCCATTCTATCCCCTGCCTGTCCATTTCAGCGATGCGGTTGGCCGGAAGGTTTGTGACCTCTACCTCTATCCGGTTTTTCCCTTTCCTAAGATATCCTCCTACCGAAGTTGTGAATGGCACGGCCCATAATGTCGCGACATCCTTCCCGTTGATTCTTATCCTCGCGCTTTCTCTTACGTCGCCAATGTCAAGAATCCAATCATCACAATTGATATCGCGAAGCTGAAACTCCACGGAATACACTCCTCTCCCCATATTGACAGAGGACTGCGGGACATCAAGCTCCGTCCACGATTTAGGACTGTCTATCTCGAAAGTTCCCTCTATCGCTGGTTCGCTTTGGCTGAAATGCAATTTCCATCCATGGTTGAGGGTAATTGCTCCGGAAAGCTTCTCTTGATAATGCCAAACCGGCAGCGCGGATATGCCTGTCGTGTCGTCAAACGAGCGAAGGATCATGCTCTCTCCCGACCTGAGTTGCAATCTTATTCTTTCCTTTTCGCCGATTGCCCGGGAAGACACTGCCCCTCTTTCTCCATCCATCGGATTGAATAAGACGTTGACTTTTCCAAGCTTATTGATGGCAACATAGGCGTCGACGTCTTTCGGCTGAAGATTGGAAATGAAATAGAGATGCCCTCCGTCCACGGCACGCCGGATATAGCCAAGCCCATGGCGCGACATAAGTTCCTCCTCAGCCACTCCTGTAATGGCAAGGGCTTTCTTGTAGTCGTCGGCCACTATAATTCTCCCTTTGCCGAAACTATGAACTCCCTCTTCGTCATCTATATCTTTGACGATATCGGCAAATCTCCTTCTGCGGGATTCAAGCTGATAAAACCCGGGGACATCGACGGGCAATCCTCCTACGAAGGCCACCGTGCTCCCCTCTCTTGCGAGCTCAAGAATCTTTTCCAAAGAAGACAGGGGCATTAACTTTGCTTCCGGCACGACCAAGGCTGAATAAGACGCCCCTCCCACAGTCTGTATCCGTCCATTCTCCTCGCTTGTAGCCAGAAGCAAAGCGTCGGAGATATAGTCTACGTTATACCCCTCTTTCATTATCGAATTGACCGCACCGATGAATCCCGGTGCGCGTTGTTTCATCTTGTGGATGTCGAATGCCACCATCCTTCCGGGCAGATTGTCCCAGATGTCTTCTATGGGAAGGTAAAGCAGGAAATCATTGTCCGAAGAGCCTTGCTGGAGCATAGACTGGCATCGCGTGATATAATCGAAAAAGGCGGGGGCATCGTGCCACATCGGATTTGTCGGCGACATGTTGATGCTTGCATAGAATCGCCAGCCGGGCCATGGGGCTTCCTCAGGAGAATACGGCGTGCCATGGAAATACATATGGTTGACTCCGCCAAGCAGCATAAGGTCCATATCCGGTTTGCACTGCGAGAGCGACGTGCGGAAATGGTCGGTCAGCCATGTGAAGGTCTCTGATGAGACAAGCTTCTTGCCGGTGATGTTGGCTGCCGAGGAGGCATATTTCAGCATAGATATGTCGGAGTCGTTGCGTTTTGCAATCGAATCCTTTCTCAATCCTTTTATTCCGAAATCCGAAAGTCCGAATCCTTCGCATTCCGGAATATCCACGGCGGCGTATGCGTCGATTAAGTTGGCAGGCGATCCGTGGGCCTGATTGCGGGTCTTTGCTCCGTGGGAATGTGCCCATTCTGTCCAGGGTCGCAGAAAGTTGTCAAGAAGCAGCTCCGACATAGTTCGCCGGTAGTCGCCGACTATTCTCCTTGTCTTCTCGCCGCGTGCCATGTCTGTGAATTCTTTATAGTGATCCTCCAGACGATATCCCCTCCTGTTATAGAATTCTTCAAGAAGCGTAGGAGTCCAGTCCGCTCCATAGAGTTCATAGGAATCGCTAAACAGCACCTCTGGGAATGCCATTCCGGCTTTTGAGAATGCAGAATCGAATTTTGAAAGATACATCCCTACCGCGCCCTTGTCAAGATGATCCACCACCAGTCCCTCTCCGCCGGGGGCAGCTCGCTTCACCTTCTGCATCGTATTGGCAATTTCCAGGATTATGGTGTCGCCCGCCCCTTCGGGTTTTGCAACTCGTCTGAAAACTGCTTTCTTGGCCGCGTCTTCCTTTGTCACGTCCGGTCCGCCGAAAGGCCAGCCCGTCCCATTGTTCAATTCGATTCTTATTCCGTGTTTCGCCCCTTTTCGACATGCTATGTCGAGCATCTTCATCCATTTCGGGGAAAGATAGGGAATATCATTTGCCTCATTCCCCTTCACCCCATATATGGGCGTGACCTCAAGAGTCGCGATTCCCGCTTTGGCATACTCCGATATATTTTTTGCAAGGTTGGCGGAATCTACTGCACTCCCTAGCCACCACCATCTTGAGCCGGGGCGACTTTCAAGCGTGGCCTCGGGCCAGTCGTGTGCCGCCACTTTGAGCGATGCCGCTAATGACAGCGACAGCACGCCGATTCCTATCATACGCTGTGAAAAAAGTTTCATGGTCGGTTTGATTTTTGCAAATTTAATAATTTTTCTACTAAATTCTGCCTGATAAGTCTTTCTTTCATGTGCCATTTTCAGTTTTTGGAGTAAAATGCCGCCGTTTTTGAACAGAATTTATTCCCTTTTATCAAATTATTTCCCATCTTTGCAGATAATTTCACGTCTCCCCAAAGGCATCTGCCTTGGGGATTGCTATACAAACCAGAAAAAACCATATACAATGAGCGACTTCATCAACGACGATTTCCTCCTCCAGACTGAATCGGCAAGACGCCTCTACCACGACTATGCCGTGCGCCAGCCCATCATCGACTATCATTGCCATCTGATTCCGGCATACGTGGCCGACGACCATCAATTCAACAATCTCGGACAAATATGGCTCGAAGGCGACCACTACAAATGGCGTGCAATGCGCACGAACGGCATCGACGAGCGTTTTATCACGGGTCATGACACTTCCGACTGGGAGAAATTCGAAAAATGGGCCGAAACGGTGCCCTTCACTATGTGCAACCCTCTTTACCATTGGACCCACCTGGAGCTGAAGACTGCCTTCGGCGTCGGGAAACTCCTGAACCCCTCTACTGCTAAGGAAATCTACGACAAATGCTCCGAGATGTTGCGCACGCCTGAATTCTCAGCCCGCGGACTCATGAAGCATTACAACGTTGAGACCGTCTGCACCACCGACGACCCCGCCGATTCGCTTGAACACCATCTGAAGGTGGCCGCCGACAAGGCGTTCGGCATCAAGATGCTGCCGACGTGGCGTCCCGACAAGGCGATGGCTGTGGAAAATCCTGTTGCCTACAAGGAATATCTGATCCGGCTTGGCAAGGCGGCCGACGTGGATATTAATTCTTTCGACAATCTTCTGAAAGCCCTCAAACTTCGTCACGACTTTTTCCGCTCCGTAGGTTGCCGACTTTCCGACCACGGCCTGGAGGCTTTTTACGCCGAAGATTACTCGCATGAGGAGATTGAAGCCATCTTCAATAAGGTGATCGGCGGAACAATGCCCGACGCTGCGGAGATTGCCAAGTTCAAGAGCGCGATGCTCGTGGAGTTCGGCATCATGGACCACGACGCCGGATGGACACAGCAATTTCACTACGGGGCTATCCGCGACAACAATACCCGCATGTTCCGTCAGCTCGGACCCGACACAGGATTCGACTCCATCGGAGATTTCACGGTGGCAAAAAGCATGTCGAAATTCTTCGACACCCTCGACCGTCAGGGCAAGCTTGCCAAGACGATTATCTACAACCTCAACCCTCGCGACAATGAACTCGTGGCCACGATGATCGGCAATTTCCAGGATGGCGGCTATGGCCCGGGCAAGATTCAGTTCGGTTCGGGATGGTGGTTCCTCGACCAAAAACTTGGCATAGAGCGTCAGCTCGGAGCGCTCGGAGTCTTGGGCCTGTTGAGCCGATTCGTCGGGATGCTGACCGATTCCCGTTCATTCCTCTCATATCCGCGTCATGAATATTTCCGCCGCATTCTCTGCAATATGCTCGGCTCTCAGATTGAGCAAGGGCAGCTCCCGGCTTCGGAAATTGATTTCATCGGACGCGAAATCGTCGCTAAGGTCTCTTACGGCAACGCCAAAGAATACTTTAAATTCTAATCCCTTCGGACATGGCTGATACAATGAATCACTCCACGACGCTCCGCCCCTCCAACTGGCGTTGGGTCATATGCTCGCTGCTATTCTTTGCGACTACAATCAACTACCTCGACCGTCAGGTGCTGTCGCTGACGTGGAAAGACTTTATCGCTCCCGAATTTCATTGGAGCGATTCCGACTACGGCACCATCACCGGATTCTTCTCCCTGTTTTACGCCGGGGTGAGCCTCTTTGCCGGCCGGTTCATCGACTGGATGGGAGCCCGCAAGGGTTATCTTTGGGCCATCTTCATATGGTCGCTCGCTGCCGTGATGCACGCCGGCTGCGGATGGGTCACTATGGAAATCGAAGGCCTCGATTCCGTGGAAGCCCTCGCCGCCGTGAAGGCCGGGTCGGCTCTCGCCCTGTCGATTGCTTCTATCAGCGTCTGGCTCTTCCTCGGAAGTCGTGCCTTGCTCGCTTTGGGAGAATCGGGCAACTTCCCCGCTGCCATAAAGGTGACGGCTTTCTACTTCCCGAAGAAAGACCGTGCGTTTGCCACGGCCGTATTCAATTCCGGGGCTTCGGTCGGAGCCTTGGCTGCTCCGCTTTGCATCCCCCTGCTTGCCCGGGCTTTCGGCTGGGAGATGGCTTTCGTCATAATCGGTGCCTTGGGATTCGTCTGGATGGGATTCTGGAACTATATGTACGACCGTCCCGACAAATCCCGCCACGTCAATGCCGCCGAGCTTGCATATATCATGCAGGACGAGAAAGGGGAGTCTGAAAAAGAAATTGTCAGGGAGGAGACTAAGACCATCCCCTTCTGGCGCTGCTTCTGCTATCGCCAGACCTGGGCGTTTATCGTTGGAAAGGCTTTCACCGACGGTGTCTGGTGGTTCTTCCTTTTCTGGGCCCCCGCTTATTTTTCCGACCAATTCGGCTATGCCTCCTACACTCCTATGGGTCAGGCCCTGATTTTCGTCTTGTATCTCATCGTGACGTTGCTTTCCATTGCCGGCGGCTATCTGCCTAAGATTTTTGTTGACAAACTGGGCATGAACCCCTATGCCGGACGAATGAGAGCGATGCTGATCTTCGCCTTCGTGCCTATCCTTGCCCTCTTCGCGCAGCCGCTTGGAGTCTACTCTGCTTGGTGGCCGGCTATAATCATTGGTCTGGCAGGGGCTGCCCATCAGGCTTGGAGCGCCAACCTTTATTCCACGATCGGCGACATGTTCCCGACTTCCACGGTGGCCTCCATCGTGGGTATCGGCACTATGGCCGGTGGCCTGGACTCTTATCTCATAAATCAAGGTTCCGGCATTCTCTTCGACCATGCCGCATCCCTTGGTGAGGCCTTCCGGTTCTTCGGATTCTCCGGCAAACCGGCCGGCTACATGATTGTCTTCTGCATTTGCGCCGTCAGCTATCTTCTGGCTTGGTGCGTAATGAAGCTGCTCGTGCCCCGCTATAAGAAAATCGAAATCTAATCAGTTGGTTTTAAATAGATCCAGGCCTTGGAAACCGGACTCATCCCCAGTCTCCAAGGCCTATTTTTTTGCATCCGGAACCCGGCCTGCACAACGAAACCGGGTTGCAAAGTCAAGCCGCAACCTAAATAACAATAGCGTCCCCCACAACTTCATTCGCTGCCAATCGTTTATAAAGGGAAAGTCAAAAACATAAACCATATCCCTATGCACGAACATGACCATTCACACAATCACGAACATTGCCATGACCACGGCCACGGCCACCATCATCATGCCCATATATCCACCGACGCCAACGGCAACCTCAACCGAGCTTTCAAAATCGGTATAGGACTTAACCTCGCCTACGTAATCATAGAGGGGGTCTTCGGATTCATCTCCAATTCTATGGGGCTCCTCTCCGATGCCGGACATAATCTCAGCGATGTCGCCTCCCTCGCCATTGCCCTCATAGCCTTCAAGGCCTCTCAAAGAAAACCAAACCAACGCTTCACGTATGGATATAAGAAAGCCACGGTGGAAGCCTCCGTCTTGAATGCCATTATCCTATACGTGGCTGTCGCGCTCATTCTCGTAGAGAGTATCGAAAAATTCTTCAAGCCCTCCCACGTAGACGGCGACATGGTGGCTTGGGTGGCCGGTGTCGGAATCCTCGTCAACGGAATAACGACCTGGCTCTTCATGAAAGACAGCAAGCACGACCTCAACGTCAAGGGGGCATTCCTTCATATGGCCGCCGATACGCTCGTATCCGTCGGGGTCGTGGTCTCCGGCTTGATCATTGCCTTCACGGGATGGAATATCATCGACCCCATCGTCGGCATAGCCATCGCCATCCTCATTGCCATATCCTCCTTCTCCATGCTGCGTGAAAGCCTGCGCCTCGCTCTCGACGGAGTCCCCTCCGACATCGATCTTGAAAAAGTGAGGCAGGCAATCCTTAAGGCCGACGGAGTCGAAAGCATGCACCATCTCCACGTATGGGCAATGAGCACGACGGAATCGGCCATGACTGTCCACGTCATAGTCAAAGACCCGGCCATGGTCGACAACGTCATCCAAAATGTCAGGAATGCCGTTGAGCCGCTCGGCATAAAGCATTCCACGGTGGAAGTCGAGACCAAAGCCTCCACTTGCGGCTGCCACAATGAGCTTTGCGGCTAATCCTTTTTGCAATATCGCTTAGAGCGCGTCGCTTAAAAAGCCGGAGACGGATTAAACCTTCTCCGGCTTTTTTTGTCGGAACTCTTGGAAACTTATGGATAACGTATTCTCATTACAATAGTTCGTTAAAAATCTGAATTAGAAATTTATGCTGTAAAACATATCCATATTATTGATTTCCAACAAAATAAGTGTCAATAAAATTTGGTCAAGTGCCAAATTTTTCGTAACTTTATAGTTGCAAATCAATGAGTTATGAATAAATTTCAGCCACTTGACCAAGTAAGGTCGATTGTCGCAACCGCGCTCAACCGGACTGCTAAAGTACGAAAAAATTTTGAAAGTTTCTTCATCGAGACAATGATTTTGATATTGACAATATACGGAAGACTGAATTTCCTGTCGATGGCCCGGCATGGAGGTTCCTGTGAGAGCCGCTTCAGGCAGAATTTCAAAAAGAAGTTCGACTGGTGCGCCTTCAACAGCAACATGCTCCTTGCCGACAACGTCCACAGGATCGCCATAGCCCTTGACCACAGCTTTCTCCGCAAATCCGGAAAGAAGACTCCCGGACTTGGCAGGTATTGGTCGGGATGTGCCGGCATGACAAAACGGGGGCTTGAGATTCTTGGTTTCGCCCAGGTGGCCGCCGGTGTCAGCGATGCGAGATTCCTTTTCGCGGTACAGACAACTCCGCTCTCCACGAAAGGCCGTACACCGTTCTATCTTGAACACATGAAGGAGAACCGCGACAATCAGACAGCAAAGTGTCTCAGGGCAATATCCGATCATAAGGAACAACTTCTCAATATCTCTGACATTCTCGTAGGGGACTGTCTGTTCGCGAGTTATAACTTTGTCGCAGGAGCGGTCAGGCTTGGATTCAATGTCGTGAGCAGGTTGCGTGATGATGCCGTGCTGCAATATATCTACACCGGTCCGCGGAAGAACGGCCCCGGTCGTCCCAAAGAACAGGAAGGAACCGTAGACATTCATAATCTCCGGGAGGATGTGTTCGTCAGGGATACCGTTGAAATCGATGGAGAGGAGGTGACCCTTTTCAGCGCCACGGTCAAAGGGAAGTCCCTCAAACGGAAGATCAAGGTCGTGATAGCGGAACTCAAATGCGGAGACAAGGTCATAAGGAAGATTTTTTTCAGTACGGATCTTGATATGAAGGCGTCCGAGATATTTCTCCTTTACCACTCCAGATTCCAGATTGAGTTCATCTATCGCGATGCGAAGCAAAACACAGGGCTTGAACATTGGCAGTCCACTGATGCCGACAGACTCTCCTTTGGCTACAACGCATCCCTTTCCGCAGTAAATGTGGCCAGGGAAATGTCTGACAGGATACACGAGGCGACAGGACGCAGACTTTCCGTCGCTTCCGTCAGAAGAGTACTTCATAATGCCTCGCTGTATCAACATATTAAGAAATTTATTGAGGGTCAGAAATCCGACAATCAGAAAAATAATTTTGTCATGGCGGACGAGATTCCGCCTAACTTATTGTTCTTCGGCGTCAGAGACTCCGCATGATTCATTCAAAAATTAACGAACTATTGTCATTATGAACTTCAAATTTTTGATGCCCTTGGCAGCGGGCATCTTTCCTTTCATGGCCTACGCAGTCGGTGACGTCTCCGGATTGGTCGTAAACAAAGACACAAAAGCACCCATGGATTTTGTCACGGTGCAACTCCTGGATGCCTCCACAGGCAAGCCTTTGCCTATCGGCACGAATACCGACGAGAAGGGGTCCTTCACTATCAAAAATGTCAAAGACGGTAAGTATATCGTCAAAATCACGAATATCGGCAGTCATCCTCAGGAATGCCTCGTAGAGGTCAAAGGGGGAAATGCCAATATTGGCACGGTCATGCTCCTCGACGACAACAAGATGCTCGAAGAGGTGGTCGTGGAGGGCATAAGAAGCCAGATGCGCTTTGAGCTCGACCGCAAGGTCTTCACCGTAGATGCCAACGTGACCGCTGCCGGACAATCTGCTTCCGAGCTTCTCGAATCCATCCCCTCAATCGAAGTCGACCAGGACGGCGAGGTTTCCCTTAGGGGCAACTCTTCCGTGACGGTCTGGATCAACGGCAAGGAGTCGGGACTGACAGCCGACAACCGTGCCCAGATTCTGGAGCAGATTCCCGCCGAAACAATCGACCGTATTGAGGTGATCACGAATCCTTCCGCAAAATACAGCCCGGAGGGCACCGCCGGAATCATCAATATCGTGCTTAAGAAAAACCGCAAGGCCGGATACTACGGTAGCGCCGAAATCAGCGCTAATTCCCGGGGAGGAGGCAATGTCGGGGCAAACATAAATGTCAATTCGTCGAAATGGGACGCTTTTGCTGGAGTAGGCTTCAGAATGCGCCACAACAAGGGGGGATCCAAAATGGACCGCGAATTTGCCGACGGCACGTTCACTCGTTCCGAGGGGGAAAGCCCCAATCATGGCAACGGACTTTTCTTCCGTCTCGGCGCGACCTACCATCTGACGGACAAAGACGACTTCTATGCCACGGGATTCGGAATGTTTGGCCATAACTGGGGACGTTCGTCTACACTCTATACCTCCAACGTGCCCGACAATTGGATGCGCAACTTCGACATCTCGCGCAACCGGGGCGACCATCGCGGAATGCACGCGGAATTGGGATATATCCACAAATGGAGCGACAACCATTCACTCGACATCAACGCCGCCTACAACCGTTGGGGAGGGCCAAACTGGCGTTCTTATTCCCAGGAAATCACGTATCCCAACCATGAGGAAGACCTATACCAGGAGCAGAACATGGATATGTCGACCAACTCCTGGGAAGCAAAGGTAGACTACACCAACCAGATCACCGAATGGCTCAAGATGGAGGCGGGATTCAACGGCAACTATAGCCACGAAGACACCCCGACCGACACCTACACCGGCACGTCGCAAGCCGACATGACCCAAAATGAGAAGCTCTACAACCGTTTCATCTACAACAACTACGTCAGCGCCCTCTATGCCACGCTCGGAGGGAAGGTGAAGAATTTCAGCTTTTCCGCAGGATTGCGCGGCGAGTCTTGGCAGGTCAGGACCCGTTCGCTCGCTTTCGGGGAGACGGAGCATGAAGTCCCTGAATTCAAGAAAAACAATTTCGCCCTCTTCCCGAGTGCGTTCGTATCATGGTCGCTCCCTCGCGACAACGAGATGCAGATCAATTTCACGCGCCGTCTGCGTCGGCCGTGGGGAGGCCAGCTGAATTCGTTCCGCGACATCTCCGACCCTACCAATATTTCTTACGGCAACCCGGAGTTGCAGCCTACGTATTCCAACGCTTTTGAGCTGAACTACATCAAGAGCTGGACGTTCCATATGATTAGCGTCTCGGCCTATCTCCGCACGAGCACCGACATGATGAACCGCATCAGCTATCTTGACGACGGCGTGATGTATACCACCTGGGCAAACGTAGCCGACCAGACGAACTCCGGATGCGAAATCGTGATGAAGAATTCCCTCTTTAAAAGCCGGCTCGACCTGACAACGACCGTCAATCTCTACAACAACCACATCAGCGCGTGGGACTATGATTTCCTTGCAGAAAGCGGCCACGTCGTGCCCTTGCATGGCGACAAGCAAAACAGTTTCGCATGGAGTGCTCGTATGATGGCAAATGTAAGGCTCCCATGGTCGCTGTCTCTTCAGGCCACGGGCAACTACAATTCAAAGCGCCTTTCTGCGCAGGGTTCGAATCAGGGGGGATGGAGTGTAGACCTCGGAATGAGAAAGAATTTCGGACCTTGGTCCGTTTCGCTCAACTGCCGCGATCTCTTCGACTCACGCAAATGGAAAAGCACCACCAACGGCCCTGACTACACACAATACAATGAACGCTGGCGCGGAGGACGCACCGTACGCCTGACCGTGAAATTCTCCTTCGGCAACATGAAGGCCAAACCCGGCAAAAACGATAGCGGAGAGCCTATGGACCAGTCGGGCTATGGAGAGGGAGGAATGCAATAATCTTTCCTATATTCTCGGAATTACAACACAGATTAGGCCGCCCACGATCGTGGGCGGCCTAATCTTTTACTTTAGAGATTTGACCTATCTTTTCTTTAGAGATTGAAGTAGAAAGTGCCAATGGAGAGGGGGGCGTAGAAATCATAGGTGTTGCCGCGAAGGTAGTAGTCGGTGTTGTAGGCCGGTTGGTCTACGTGCTTCATCCAGGAATTGGTCCAGGGGTTCCAGACATCCTTCACAGTGACGTTATAGTCCACGCCGTTGTAATGATACCTCACTCGCATCGGTATGTCGCGCCAGATTCCCTGGGCATCATATCCGCAGGCCATGACGTTGACGGAGCCCGAGTCTGTCCATGATGGACTGTTGACGATTATCGTCGGGGAATAGCCCCAACCCGGTCCCCATGCACCGCCCCACGATGATGGTGGCGGCGGACCGGGAGCTCCCCACGACGGGCCGAAGCCGCCACCCCATCCGCCTCCGCCGCCTATGGGCGATGGATGGTAGCTGCCTCCAGTGCCCGGAGCCGGAAGACTGTTCTGTGCCGACAAACCGAACACTGCGGCTATGGCCATCATAAACGTTGCCAACACCCGAGGCAGCGTCATGCCTCTTTTCCTTTTATTGATAGTAGTGTTTTCCATAATCTATAAATCTTTATGCCGCCCTGACATTCGGCCGGCCTTTAACTTATCTTAAAAACAACTGCCGCGACTCCTTGGTTTGAAACCCGGCTTCCATACCATAAATTTTAACATCTACAGCCCCTTGCCACCCGACAACCTACCACCGCATAATTTTAAGGGACGTTGGCTCAAAAAAATCATCATCCAACTCCGACCAATACGCTGAACCTTTTCACACCCCTATTGTTATAACAATGACAACGACGTCAAAACATTCTATGAAAAACGCTAACGAAGCATTCAACGCCTCGACCAATTAATGAAAAACACATCCATGCGGCAGACGCGATCTTCCGCCACAGCGATTCCCCCGGAATCGCTTTTTTCATCCCGGTGGAAAAGCGACCCTCCAAGTCCAAAGCCATCTCCTTCATCCTTAATACCTCATCCTTACCACTTTGTGCAAATTTCACCCCGTCCGGCATGGAGAGCAGGACGGGAACGGACAGAGCGCGGACGGTAGTAGGCCGCAGGCTCGGAGGTCTACTACCGTCCGACCGAGTCCGCGCCGAGTCCGAAGGCTTTCTACGTATATGGGAATGTCAAGACTTGGGGAAGATCATTGATTTTGAACATGTTTTATTGTAGAGTCAGGAAAAATAGCTAAATTTGTGATGCCGTAGCTATCAAACTGACTTTAACGCGAAAAGTCATTACCAATCTCCTCAACTCTTATATCGTGGCGCCGACATCTACGATGATGAGGACGATGCCTTTGATGATTACGACATGACGGACGATGATTTTCAGTATTTTTGGCTAAAATATGGAAATGACCATTGATGATATAAAGGCTTTGATTGCGGCTGATGAGTCGCGGACTCTGGAACTGAAGAAGACTACCGGCGAACTGAAAGACGGTATGCATTCGGCAAGTGCGTTTCTCAATATCGACAGTCATAATAAATCTCTAATTAATCCTTAATTATCATGCAAGCACCTCCTTTTACAGTATCGCCACTGGCAATCAATCTCATTGCTGAGATTTCGGCTTTGTTGGAGCGGTATGCCATCGCTCTTGAAAATGAGGACGGATTGCGTCTGCGCAAGGCTAATCGTATCAAGACTATACATAGTTCTCTTGCGATTGAGGGCAATACGTTGTCGGAAGATGAGGTAGCCGATATTATCAACGGTAAAAATGTTGTTGCTCCTATCCGTCAGATTCAGGAGGTTAGGAATGCGATTAAGGCTTATGAACTCTATGGCTCGCTAAATCCGTTCAAGGAGTCGGACTTAAAGAAAGCTCACTCCGTGATGATGGAGGCTTTGACCGATGATGCCGGAAGATACCGCAGCGGCGGTGTGGGCGTTTTCGGTGAAAAGGGTTTGGTGCACATGGCTCCAAGTGCGTCGATGGTTCCTCCGCTCATGGGAAACTTGTTTGAATGGCTTAACCGTTCGCAAGACCATCTGCTGATTCGGTCATGCGTTTTCCATTACGAATTTGAGTTCATACATCCCTTCAGCGATGGCAACGGACGCACCGGGCGACTTTGGCAATCGCTCATATTAGGCAGGCTTAATCCTGTTTTTGAGCATCTGCCGGTTGAGAATATGATATTCTCAAATCAGCAACGATACTACGATGCAATTGCCGCATCTACTGCCGCCGGACAATCGGGACCGTTTATTGACTTCATGCTGACGGAAATACGCGACACATTGGAAAAGCATAAAGCGACAGAAAAAGTTCCTAATAAAGTTCCTGACAAAGTTCCTAATAAATCGGAGGCCAACATTCTTAATATATTGCTGAAATCTCCCCATATCACAGCCGCAGAAATTGCCTCGGAAATCGGTATTACCGACCGTGCCGTTAGAAAAATTATCAGCTCTCTGAAAGTAAAAGGGCTTGTGGAGCGTGTCGGAAGCAACAAATCAGGTTATTGGAAGGTGAACAATAAGTAAACAGATATGGATAACGGACAGATAATATTATTTCAGACGCAGGGGGGCGAGACGAAGATTGAGGTTCGGCTTGCCAATGAAACAGTGTGGCTAACAGCAGACCAAATGGCGGAACTGTTTCAGCGCGACCGTTCGACCATCCAACGGCACGTTAAAAGGATATATGATGAGGGAGAATTGATAGCGGATTCAACTTGTGCATTTTTTGCACAAGTTCAAACAGAGGGCAGGCGTCAGGTGGAACGTCAAATTCCAATCTATAACCTCGATATGATTATCAGTGTCGGTTATCGCGTCAATTCGCATCGGGGCGTACAGTTCCGGCAATGGGCAACTCAGGTGTTGAAGGAATATATGATCAAGGGGTTTGCGCTGAATGACGACCTGCTGAAAAATGCCGGACAAGGAAATTACTTTGATGAGTTGCTCGCGAGAATCCGAGATATACGCAGTTCTGAGAAGATGTTTTACCGTAAGGTGCTTGAAATATATGCCCTGAGTATCGACTACGACCCTCGTACATCTATTACTCAACAGTTTTTCAAGACAGTGCAGAATAAGATGCTCTTTGCAGCCCACGGTCACACAGCTGCCGAAGTAATTTATGACCGGGCGAATGCCTAAAAAGATTTCATGGGTCTGACAACGTGGCGTGGGGCAATGCCATCCAAGCATGAAGCGGAGATCGCGAAGAATTATCTTTCAGAAGAAGAATTATCTTTCAGAAGAGGAGGTCGATATGCTCAACCGTATTGTCAATCTCTATCTTGACTTTGCCGAGCTGCAAGCCAAGAGCCACGTCCCGATGTATATGAAAGACTGGATCCAGAAACTCGATGACTTCCTGAAGCTTTCGGGTAAAGAACTGCTTACCCATGCCGGCAGCGTGTCAGCCGAAGTTGCCAAACTCAAGGCCAACGAGGAATACGACAAATTCCGCGACCGCACCCAGTACCAACTCTCCCCTGTTGAAATCCACTTCCTCGAAGCCTTCGAAGCCGAGCAAAAGCGACTCCGTGCCAAGAAATAAAAATGAACAAATAGCCTAATATTTGAAATGAGCAAGAAGTCGGGACTTGGCGTGGACTGGCGCGGATGTCATTTTGTATCCATAACTGTCTTGACCGGGTCTGAGCCGAGCCATTCCAAGGATTTAGAATGATTAAGCCCTCCGGAGGATGGATCCTGCCGGAGGGCTCTTTAATCAACAATAACTTTTTTTCTAAGGTATTTGCTTAGATGTTGCGCGGGTTGGCGTAGAACATCAGTATCTTTTGGCGCATGAGATATTCGTAGCGCGACTGGATGCGGCTTATCTCTGTCTTGAAGAGGTTGTTTTTGGCTTGCTCATAGTCGGCCTGGGTGGCACGGCCAAGGTTGAAACGCTCACGGGTTGAGTCGAACGAGAGACGCGTCTTTTCAAGAGTCTCTCCAGAAGTGACGTAGCGTTCGCGGGCACCGACGGCCTGATAGTAGGCCAATTGAATCTCCTTATAGAGGTCGAGGTTGCGCTGGTCGTAGGCCAGTTCGGCATTTGCTTTCTGAAGCTTTGCGCGACGGATGCTGTTGCGAGTGTTGAAACCGTCGAAAATCGGGATACGTAACGAGAAGCCGAGATATGTGGAAAGGTTATGGCGCATCTGCGGCCCAAAGCCCTCCCCTTCGAATCCACTGACCTTATAATAGCTCGACCCCGTTCCCGCACTGAAGCTCAGCGTAGGCAGATAGCCCGACTTGGCAAGAGAGATGTTCTCCTTGGCAACGTTGACCGACTGGCGGGCCGCCTGAAGGGTGTTGTTGGTGGCAAGCGCTTCCGAATACACCTGGTCGGGACCGGGAATCGGAGGCTCAGCCTCACCAAGGGCAACGATATCGAATCCTTCCACCGTCTTCAACTGAAGAAGATTGGCAAGATTGACCAGCGATGTCTGCACGTCGTTGTCGGCCGTGACCACCTGCAGACGGTCTTGCGCCGCCACGGATTCGAGATCGTAGAGCGTGGCCTCCGCCACCTTCCCGGCCTCTATCAACGCCTTCTGCCGCTCAACCTCAAACGCCGAATACTCAGCCTGCGAACGGGCAGCAACAGCCACCTCCTTAGCATAGAGCACCTGCAGGTATTGCGAAATCACATTCAGGGCGACATTGTCTTTGGCAGCCTCGTTCTCAAGCACATACTGGAGCAAGTTGGCCTTCGCCACCTTCAAATTGCGGTATTCGCTCATCCCCTGGAACAAAGGAAGACTGAGCCCGACATTCCATCCGAAATTCGACGTATTGCGGTCGGCATACGTATTGTCTTGCTGCAGGGCACGTCCGAAATTGAACGACTGCGAAGCGGAAGCGTCGAGCGACGGCAAGAACTTGTCTTTCGCTTCCGTGACCGACTGCTCCCCCTCCTTGATTTTCAACTGCTGCTGAAGGATATTGATATTATGAGCCACGGCATAGTTCACGCAGCTGTCGAGCGACCACTGCTCAGCCTGCCCTGTCTGCACTGCGGCAAGCATAGCCACGGCGGCAAGAAATTTCCTATACGTTTTCATGACTTACTGCTTTATGATGCTACCCCTGAGAGGAGTCTTCTTTGTTATACCTTTGCTCTTCACCTCTACCATCAGGCCGTCGGAAAGCCCTGTCTTGATCTCCTTCTTGTCGAATTTCTGAGCCGGCACGGAGTCGAGAAGCACATAGACATATGCCTTGTCGCCCTCATATTCCACGACACTCTCCGGGACAGCCAGGACATTGGAAGCACTCTCCAGCACGACATTGGCATTCGCGCTATATCCGGCACGAAGCTTCGCGCTCTCCTCGGCATTAAGGGCCGCCTTCACCTCAAACGTGTTGGTGCCGTTGTCGTCGCTCGCCATAGGAGCAATCTTCTCGATCACGGCGGGATAGTCAGACCCCGCGATAGCACCGACAGAGATGCTTACGTTCATACCCTCGCTAATAAGGTCAACCTCAGTCTCGTCGACCTTTCCCTTGAAGATAAGGTCGGTCATGTCGGCCACCTTGGCGATTGTCGTGCCGTCGTTGAACGTATTCGACTGGATAACGGAAGAACCGACCTTCACAGGCACCTCAAGCACTACGCCGGTGACCGTGGAGCGCACAAGCGTGTTCGAGCCCTGGGCATTCGCGGAGGAAACACCCTCACGCACGATCTTCAGTTGGTCTTCGGCCTGGTCGAGCTCCTTGCCGGCCCTTTCGAGGGCGGCCTTGTCGGTCTCAAATTTTTCGCGGCTCTCATACTTTTTTTCGTAAAGACTCTCGGTGCGCTCATACGTGCGGCGAGCCTCATCGAGATTGATCTGAGCCACCGACACCCTGTTGAGCGCCGACGAAAGCTGCGACTCCTCCGGAATCACCTTGATCTTGGCGATGATGTCGCCATTGTTGACCTTGTCGCCGGCCTCCACGAGAATCTCACTGATGATGCCCGAAATCTGGGGCTTGATATCGATTTCGTCGCGGGGCTCGATCTTTCCGGTCAAGACGGTGGTCTTGTCGATGGTCTCAGTCGAGGGATATTGCAAGGAGTATTTATCCGCCTCCTTCTTGGAATTTAGATAGAGATAGAAGAACGTGCCGACAAAGATAACGCCGACCACTACCCAAAGCAGGATTTTAAAGAACTTTTTCATATCGTGATGTTGTTTTATATTTTGCAATAATTGATAATCAGGTTATTTACTGTTTAGTGCCTCCACAGGCTTTATACGCATGGCCTTCACGGAGGGGATTAGCCCGGCGAGCAAGCCAAGGAAGATGAACGTCCCGAGGATTGTCAGCGCCGAAACGAAACTCATTTGGAAATTGGCCACGGAAACAGAGTCGGGGGGATTATTGAGATGCTGCATGACCCCGAGAATCACGGCCGCCAGGCAAAGCCCCGCCAAACCGGAAATCACGGTCAAGACCGCTCCCTCGCAAAGCACCTGCACGATGATGTCGCGCGGCTTCGCTCCGATAGCCCTGCGGATGCCTATCTCCTGAGTCCGCTCCTTGACAATGACCCACATGATATTGCCAATTCCTATCACTCCGGCAAGGAGCGTCGACAAGCCGATGAAGAGGGCAAGAAGGTCGATGCCCGTGAAGAGCGTCTCCACTTGCTCAAACATCTCAGCAATATTTATCGACCATATAGCCCCGTCGTCGTCGGGATTTATGTCGTGGCGCCGATAGAGCACGGACTGCATCCTGGGAATCAAATCCGAAAGACTCACCCCGTCTTTGGCCACCATCATCAGGAAGTCTATCTTGTCGCCATATCCATTGGCGCGCCGGAAAGTGGAGGCCGGAATTATGATACTCTCGTCGAGCGATCCGTTGATATGAATCTCCGAAGCATCGCCGACTACCCCTATCACGGAATAGGCCGACCCATTCGCATCGATCATCTTTCCGATCGGCTTCTCATCGCCGGGGAACAGCTGATTGGCCACTTTCTTTCCGATAACGGCCACTTTCCTCTCCCCCGCCACATCGGCGTCGTTGATATACCTTCCGCAATAAAACTTCGGCACCTGCATCTGAGTATAGTTGGACTCAGCCCCGATCATCTGGCCGGAATAAGAATACTTGCCATTCTTGAACGTGGAATTCCATTTCTGGAACACCGGAATGACGGCCTTAAGCTCCGGGAACGATTCTCGCAGGATGCTGACATCCGTGAGATCCATCTGCCAGCCACGTCCTTTCTGATATCCCTTATAAGGCATCGTGGTGCGGTTGGGGATTATGCCGCCGCTATTGGTGGAAAATCCGATGAAGTTGCGTTTAAGCATATCCTCTCCACCGCGAGCTCCACCCAAAAGCAGAGCGAGCATCGCCACTCCCCAGAAGATTCCGAATCCGGTCATGAAGGTGCGCGTCTTGTTGCGGGCAAGCGTAGCGCCTATTTCCGTCCAGTTTTCTATGTCGAATATTGTCAGTTTCATAGTTTCTCTTTCATTATTCGTCGCGCAGAGCCTCGACCGGTTTCACTTTCAAAGCTTTCAGGGCAGGGAACAGACCCGCCAACGCCCCGGAGACAATCAGCACGAGCGTCACCTCGAAGGCAATCGCCAGACTGACCGTGGGATTCCTCAGCATCTCTCCATCATCGACGAAGTGGGCAATCAGCTGCGTGACCATCATACCAAGCACTATTCCGATATACCCGAACAAGACCGTAATGGAGACTGACTCGGCAATCACCTGGGTCAGGATTTTCCTCGGCTTAGCCCCGATTGCACGGCGGATGCCGATTTCGTGGGTGCGCTCACGAACGGTCACAAACATGATGTTGCTGATTCCGACGATGCCCGTCAGCAGCGTCAATATGCCGAGCACCCATACACAAGTGTCGAGAATGCCCATTGCGGCTTTACCGGTCAGCGAATTGTTGAAATAATTGCCGACATATATGGCATTGTCGTCCTTCGGGTCGAAATTATGTATGGATGAGAGCGTCTCGCGGATTCCATCTTCGGCAGCGGTGCCGTCGGCTTCGGTAGAGACATTCTTAAGGTCGATTGAGAGATTGTCGAGCTTATTTTGGTCGGAAGAAAGCATCCTGGCAGTGGTGAAAGGGATATAGACATCCCTTCTGTTGCGGCTTTCATACACACCGACCACCTTCATCGACAAACCGTTGCAATTGACCCTTCCGCCCAAAGCTCCCTCCCCGTCGGGCGGAAAAAGCTGCTTGGCATAATACATTGGAATCACAATCACTTTGGCCTTCTCTTGCATATCGCGGTCGTTGATAAACCGGCCCTGTTTCAGATCGCCGGGGTTCAGACGGGAGGACTCCGAAGGATAAACGCCACTGTAGGATTGGCTCACCTCACCTTTGGAAGTGGACAATTTTCCCCCACCGCTGACCCTGGAACTGATAGCCTCCACGTATTTCTGATTTCTGGCAGGCACAGCCTTAAGGTCTTTGTCGTCGAATTCGATATAGCGTCCCTCGCGGTTGCCATTATACGGCACTGAGGTCTTGCCGGCCCAGATGCGTATCATCGCCGTATTGCGCGACAGCATGTTGTAGTCGAAAGCGTTCGTCACGCCCCTGGCCATGCTGAGCAGGACGATGAGCATGAAGATGCCCCACGTCACGGCGATGCCCGTCAGAGCCGTCCTCAGCTTATTGTGGCTGAGGGTCTGCATTATTTCTCTTGCAAGATCAGTCATGGGGCTAAACGATATCTGGTGGAGTAAGGATTTCGCCGTCGGGCATCACGCAAGCCTGCGGCTTGGAAATGCCGTCGGCAGGGATGTCGGCAGGGACGATCAAGCCGTCGGAGATGCGGATCAAGCGGTCGGTCTGCTCCGCCACACCCGGGTCGTGGGTCACGATTACGATGGTCTTCCCCTCCTCCTTATTGAGCTCGCGGAAAATCTCTATGACGTCGTGAGAAGTTTTGCTGTCGAGAGCTCCCGTAGGCTCGTCGGCGAGGATAAGGGAGGGATTTGTGATCATCGCTCTGGCAATCGCCACTCTCTGCTTCTGTCCGCCCGACATCTCTCCGGGGAGATGATGAGCCCTGTCGGCAAGCCCCATCCTTTCGAGCTGCTCCATGGCGAGACGGTTGCGCTTCTTGCGCGACACGCCCTGATAGAAAAGCGGGAGGGCCACGTTCTCCACCGCGTCCTTATAGTTGATAAGATTGAACGACTGGAAGACGAAACCGATCATGCGGTTGCGATACTCAGCCGCTTTGTTCTCACTAAGATTCTTGATAAGGGTTCCGTCGAGAAAATACTCCCCGGAGTCATAATTGTCGAGAATGCCAAGGATGTTGAGGAGCGTGGATTTTCCGGAGCCCGAAGCACCCATAATCGAGACAAGCTCCCCTTTCCGGATCTCAAGGTTGATGCCCTTGAGCACATGAAGCGGAACGGCCCCCTGATAGGTCTTGTTGACATCGTCGAGCTTTATCACGACGTCGTCTTGCTGGATGATGTTGTCAGTTGCCATAAGCTTTTTTCTTTTCTAAATACGTGGAGTAAAGTTCAGCCACATCCTGCGGGCGAAGGCCGAAAGAATGCAAGCGGGAGAAGAAATAGTCGGCCTCGTCGTGGAAGAATATGTTGCGGCGCATCTCAAGGATCCTTTTCCTGGCGTGGGGCATGACGAAGAAGCCTATCCCCCGCTTGTTGTAGATCACCATCTGCTGCTGCAGCCAATCGTAGGAGCGCATGACGGTGTTGGCGTTGACCTCCACCTTCGAGGCGTATTCCCTGACTGAAGGCAGTCGGCCGTCCAAGGGATAATCGCCGGAAAGCACCCCATCCATGATGGCATCGGCTATCTGCATGTATATTGGTTTGTTTTCGTTGAAATCCATTTAAATCGATTTAGAAGAGTTTGTAGACCACCTGGCTTCTCTTGAACCGCCAATACGCCAGCAGATACATGACTATAGTCAGCACAAAGAACACTGAGCTAACCGAGATAATTAAACCGTTTTCAGAGACTCCTGACAAGAAACTAAAGGAGCCAAGGCGTTGGGCAAACACAAACAGGAACCCAGTCAAGGTCTGAACAGCCCAGCAGACCACAAAAGTCTTAATGAACGACAACTTGGGCCATAGCACGGATCCAAGAAGATAGATTGACTGCCAGAACAGATAGGAGGAGAAAAGAGATACGCACAAGCTTCCCGATCTATCTATCTCCAGGACCTGGAATGGATTCATTATACTCATATATCTACCGTTGACAAGCCATGGATAGTCGCACAACCAGCAAACAAAGATACGGGTCAGCTCGCATACATAGAATCCTGCTATCAAAACGATCAGCAATGCCGGCACCACAGCCAGCCATCTGACCATGAATTTATCAAACGACGTTGCGGGGAGCATGATCGCCGATATGCGGCTTTGCTTTGTCTTGAGGTTGGAAAATGCCAGCGACGCCCCAATGCAAGAGAACATCAAATTCAGGGTGCCACAAACCAACAGCTCCGTAAAACCTCCTCCCCGGCCATTGTAGCCGAGAAGGGCTCCGAAAAGAAAGAATAAGGCGAGGATAGTCCCCACGCTTAGCAGGATAGCTTTTTTGTTTTCTACAAATTCATGACGGACAGTCAGCAAGAATCTGTTTGTATCGTTTTTTGATTCCATATAATTCTTATAAGACATATAATTATATTGATGTATTTTACTGCATTACATTAGAGAAAAGCTCCCTCACCACTTCCGGACGCTGGCGGGTCAGCTCGAAAAGACTTTCGAGATTTATTTCCGTTTCCGTCATGCCGTCGGAAGGCTCCACGATGTTGGCTCCGCCGGGGGCGTCGAGGGAGATAAGAGCACGGCTGATGCGCTCGCGGTCGTTGGTGTAAGAGAATGATAGTTTGCTCGTAATGTCGAATACGGAGGCATCGAGAAGCACTCCCGGAGTGTCGGTTATGACCACATGGTCGAGGATTTTCTCCACGTCGTAGACCTGATGCGTGGAGATGATGACGGTCTTGTCGTCTTTCATTCCGTTGAGCACGGCCCTACGGAAGAGTCTTTTTCCGGGGATGTCGAGTCCGTTGGTAGGCTCGTCGAGGATAAGCAGCGAAGTGTTGCACGCGAGGGCGAAGCTAATCAAAATCCTCTTCTTCTGTCCCATCGAAAGCTGGCCGAGGTGTACGTCGGGGGTCAGTTCAAACGTGTCGAGATGCGAGCGGAGGTCGTCGGCAGAGAAGCCGGGATAGAACGGAGCATTGACCTTCACAAAGTCTTTCAGCTTAACATTCGGCAGAATATATTCTTCGGGGACAATAAACACGTCGTTGAGGAAATCGACCTTTCTCTCGATTGGCAAGAAGCCATTATAGTCGATCGAACCGGACTGCGGACGAAGCAAACCCGTGATAAGATAAAGGAGAGTGGATTTGCCTGCTCCGTTTCTTCCAAGCAAGCCGCATATCGTGCCCGACTGAACGCGGAGCGAATAATTCTCCAGCACCGGGTTCTTGCCACGGCCGTAGGAGTAGGTAATGTCAGATACTGTCAGCATAGTGTATTGGTATATTAGTACACCGCAAAGGTAGACACTATTTTTGAACTGACAAAAATTTTCCGACATTTTTTTTTAAATTTTTTAGTCGTATAAAATTCTAATTAAAGTTTCGCAAGTGCGTAACTTGAAAAGTATTAAGGATGAAGGATGAAGTATTAAGGTGATGATACTGCCATTCAATCCATAAATATATTCTCTTGGGTATTGTCACTTTATACTTTATACTTCATACTTACTACTTTTTAAGTTTCTGAAACATCAGAAACTTAAATAACCTAAAAATATCTTAGCCCGTTTCTTAATAGGAAAGGGACTGGAAATTCAACAGGAAAAAGGATTGGAATTCATCCAAAATATCAGACTATTTATCACATAAATGTAGATTCCAAAACGAAGTGCAACGTTATGGAGCCTAAATGATGTAGATTCAAGGGAAAGTGTTAACTTTGCCCCGTGGATCGAAGAGGAGGCGAGCCCTGCTGAGGAGCAACTCGACCAAGCAATAGATTCATCCGCCACGCTGAAATCGTGGAAACAGACGGGGCTGTCTTGCGGCAGCTCCGTTTTCATAATTTTAGACGGCGGCCATGGCTAAGAAAACCTTTCCCATAGTGGCAATACAAAAAAACAAAAAGGGAGACCGAAGTCTCCCGAAGATTAATTAATTTTGTATTGCTCATGTACAATCAATTAACCCTTGCGCAAAGATACACAATTTCTGCCATGCGCCAAAATGGTTCTTCGCTTCAGGCCATAGCAGACGAGTTGAACCGCCTTCGCGAAGAAGAGGCGGCATTAAAAGGAAATACGGCTCCCGCAAAAAAGATTGCGGCGTCTACCGTCTGTCGCGAACTCAAACGCAACCGTAACAAGAGAGGCGGCTACAGTCCCGGGCTGGCAAATGAGATGGCGAAGGAAAGACGGGAGCGTATAGTTAGGAACACAGCGCTCAAGCCCGGTGTTCTGGAACGTGCCATGAAGCTGCTTGTCGAGAAAAGATGGTCTCCCGAACAGATATCCGGCAAACTCAAACTGGAGGGCATACAGATATCCCATGAACGTATATATCAGGAAATAAGGTCAGACCTTGAGAAGTATAGCCAGTACACGCATCATGGAATGAAACATCGCAGACATCAGGCCAAGCCATACAAGACGGCAGGAAAATCCATGATACCAGACAGGGTTTCAATCCATGACCGTCCGGCCGAGGCCGACGGCAAAAGATTTGGAGACTGGGAAATGGATCTGGTAGTCGGAGCCGAACAGAAAAGTGCTGTCCTGACCATAATCGAACGTAGCCGGAACTTCTTCATTCAGACAAAGCTCCCATCTAAAAAACCGGCCGATGTTGAGGAAGCTGTCATTCGATTATTACTGCCATACAAGCAGTTTGTACACACCATTACAACAGACAATGGTGTTGAGTTTATGAATCACAAGAATATCTGTAACGCCTTGGACTGTACCGTTTATTTCGCAGACCCGTATTGCTCAGGGCAAAAGGGCGCGATTGAAAACATGAACAAGATATTGCGAGAATATTTCCCGAAAGGCACTGATTTCAGACTTGTCTCCCAGGATCAACTTAACAAAGTTCAGTACCAAATCAATGAGAGACCGAGGAAAAAATTAGGTTTTTCAACACCGAAAATTGAGTTCTTCCGAATGATTTGCTAATTTTGCACTTGCCACTTGACTCTACATTTATCACATAAATATATCTGAGCTGAGACTTATTCATTTTTTTTTTATAACTTTGCAAATTGTAGCGGAATATGCCTGCTCCGGCCTGCCGGCATCAGCCCGTTGCTCCTATTATATAAGTTATATAAGCAAACATAAAGCGGCATGCGGACACTCAGGCCAATGTCGCAGAAAAATAAACCATCTATCAAAAATGGCAAAACAAGAAGACGTTTTCAAGACCATTGTCGCCCATGCCAAGGAATATGGGTTTGTGTTTCAGTCGAGTGAGATATACGACGGCCTGGCAGCCGTCTACGACTACGCCCAAAACGGAGTAGAGCTCAAGAACAATATCAAACGCTATTGGTGGGAAGCGATGACGATGCTCCACGACAACATCGTAGGCATCGATTCAGCGATATTCATGCACCCCACAATCTGGAAGGCATCCGGACATGTCGACGCTTTCAACGACCCCTTGATCGACAACAAAGACTCAAAGAAGCGCTATCGCGCCGACGTACTCATAGAGGAGGAGATTGCGAAATTCGACGACAAAATCAACAAGGAGGTGGCAAAAGCCAAGAAACGTTTCGGAGAATCATTCGACGAGGCGATGTTCCGCCAGACCAACCCCCGAGTGCTTGAGAATCAGAAAAAGCGCGATGAGCTCCACGAGCGTTTCTCCGTGGCTATGAACGCCAACGACCTTGGCGAACTTCGCCAGATAATACTCGATTATGAGATCGTTGACCCTATTTCCGGCACCAAGAACTGGACGGAGGTAAGGCAGTTCAACCTCATGTTCAAGACAGAGATGGGCTCCACGGCCGACGGAGCCATGGAGGTCTATCTGCGCCCGGAGACGGCGCAGGGTATTTTCGTCAACTACCTCAACGTGCAAAAGACCGGCCGCATGCGCATTCCCTTCGGCATAGCCCAGATAGGCAAGGCTTTCCGCAATGAAATCGTGGCACGCCAGTTTATTTTCCGTATGCGTGAGTTCGAACAGATGGAGATGCAATTTTTCGTGCGCCCCGGAGAGGAGCTCAAATGGTTTGACACATGGCGCCAGACGCGCCTAAAATGGCACAAAGCCCTCGGACTTGGCGACCATAAATATCGCTTCCACGACCACGAGAAGCTTGCCCACTATGCCAACGCAGCCACAGACATCGAATTTGAGATGCCGTTCGGGTTCAAGGAGGTGGAGGGCATACACTCCCGCACCAACTTCGACCTCTCCCAACACGAGAAATTCTCAGGCAAAAAAATCCAATATTTCGATCCGGAGCTAAACGAAAGCTACACCCCTTACGTTATAGAGACATCAATCGGCGTAGACCGCATGTTCCTCAGCGTGCTTTGCAGCTGCTATGAAGACCAGCAACTCGAAGGGGGCGACCATCGCGTCGTGCTTCATTTCCCGGCCCCGCTGGCTCCGGTGAAATGTGCCGTGCTCCCGCTGGTCAAGAAAGACGGGCTTCCGGAAAAGGCACGCGAAATCCAGCACAAACTGCGTTTCGACTTCACATGCCAGGTGGATGAAAAAGACTCGATCGGAAAACGCTACCGCCGTCAGGATGCAATCGGAACCCCCTTCTGCATCACCGTAGACCACCAGACGCTTGAAGACAATACCGTCACGCTGCGCCACCGCGACTCGATGGAGCAGGAGCGCGTCAACGTCGACGACCTTGAGAAAATACTAGCCGAGAAGGTGAGCCTCAACAGCCTTCTCCGCAAATTGCTTTAACTATTAATTCACACAAGATGACAACAATCGTTAAAAACCTGTTGATGGCTGTGATCGGCCTCGTGATGACAGCATCACTATCTTCCTGCAACTACAATTCCCTCGTAGAGAAGCAGCAGACCGTAGACCAGGCATGGGCCCAGGTGGAGAACCAATACCAGCGACGCGCCGACTTGATTCCGAATCTCGTCAACACCGTGAAGGGATATTCCTCACACGAAAGCGAGACGCTGACAAAAGTGACCGAAGCCAGGGCCAAGGCAACCTCCATCACGATTGACGCCGACAACCTCAACGAAGAGACACTTGCAAAATTTCAGGAAGCTCAGGGAGAACTCTCGCAAGCCCTGAAATCGCTGCTGGCCGTCACCGAAGCCTATCCCGACCTGAAAGCCAACCAGAATTTCCTGAATCTTCAGACCCAACTCGAAGGCACCGAAAACCGTATCTCCACGGAAAGGATGCGCTACACGGAGGCCGTGAAGGACTACAACACGAGCATAAAGAAATTCCCGACAATGATTTATGCAGGATGGTTCGGATTCAAGGAGAAACCGCAATTCAAGGCAGAGGCAGGCGCTTCGAAAGCTCCGGAAGTAAGTTTCTAATTCATTAACACAAATCTGATGACTATTAAAAATTTCGGATTCCTTCTGCTGCCCGCAATGATTTTCGGACTGTCGTCGTGTCTTGGCGACGACGAATATGAGACATATGAAGAATGGATGAAGCAGAACCTTGAATATATCTCGAATGCGGAGGCAGAGACAGGCGCCGACGGCAAGAAAGTGTACGAAAAAATCGTGCCGGCATGGGACAAGGCCTCCTTCACCTTGATGAGATGGCACAACGACCGAGCCCTGACAGCCTCAAATCTTACGCCGCTCGACAACTCCACAATCAAAGTGAAGTATCTTCTGACAAACATTGAAGGAGACACCATCGACTCATCCTACCGCCAGACAGACAGCCTCTATCAATGCCGCCCCTGCGACATGATAACCGGCTTCTGGATCGCAACGACCAACATGCACGTGGGCGACAGCGTCACAGCCGTTATCCCCTATCAGGCGGGATACGGGATCACGGGAAGCAATGCAGTGCTCCCCTTCTCCACCCTGATTTTCCAGATAAAGCTCAACAGCATCGTGGCCTTGGAGAGCCAGCCAAAATGATTGTCTGAACGACCCTCTACACACAAGAATGCGCCATGACGTTGGATAGACGGTCATGGCGCATTAATTATCAGAACATTATGAAAGCATCTAAACAATATCTCTTTATAAAACCAAGCCGGGTGGGCGCAGCATGTGTTGCGGCCGGAATCCTGCTCACTATTCTCCCCGGATGCGGGCAGACAGAGCGCACGGAGGCAATCACAGCCGAAATAACAGCAGCCCAAATGCAGGGAAGAAACTCTGCAAGGGAGATTATCGTGAGGAATTGGCCCGACACGACCGAACTGATGATAAGCCTGCGCAAGGCAAGGGAGAAGAAATGCCGCTACGACAGCACCGGACATCCGGAATGCGCAGCAGCGTTCGACTCGGCGTTCCTACAGACGCTACGAGCCGTCAAACCAGAAATCGGCAAAATCGCTTCAAGGGATGATTAAAATCACATTTCTTAAAGCAAAAGTCAACGCACAGACTTCCCCTCCACGCCTATCCCGAACAGGGCATAGTCGTAGATGCACGGGTCGTCGGGACGAAGCGAACGCAGCACTTCGGTCAGCTCCACGACGCTCTTTCGGTCGTTGGCCTTACGGCTGAGCAAGCCGAGTTCTCTGGAAATATTTCCGACATGCACGTCAAGGGGGATGAAAAGCTTGCTTTTGGGAATAGAACGCCACACGCCCATATCGACGATGCCATCGTCGCGGACAAGCCAGCGCAAAGCCATGTTGAACCGCTTCAACGCCGAATCCTTGAAGTTGAAAGGGAGGCAGCGGTTGCATATCTCCCCTTTGTTTTCCAAGAGAAGCACCTTCTGGATTTCCCGGACAAGATTCCATGCGGGAGCCTCATCGGAGCCGGCACCGATTTGATTGGAAAATTCATCCAGGCTTCCATACTTCTTATAAATAAAACGCAATCCACGCAGGAAATGAGCCAAATGCCCGGCGAACATCGTGCGATGGATATTCAAATCCGGGTTAAGACCTTCATATCCCTTATCCATCACGTACTTATACGGCTCGTTGTCCATAAGGGCGAGCATCTTCCTTATGTCGTTGCATATCATCTTTCGGTTGCCCCAGGCGACGGCAGCCGAAAGCAACGCCACAATCTCTATATCCTCAAGCCTTGAAAATTCCCTTGGGAACTGGACAGGATCCTTCTCAATGAATCCGACATTGTTGATTCTGGCGGCTTCCGTGTCGAGCAATTCCCGTATGTCGTCGGGAACGTTGCAAATAATCTTCTCCATTATCGTTTGATTTTCATTGGGTCGCTTTCACGGTTCATACGGTCGACGGAAGTGACAACGAATGTGGATCCCCTCAGCGACTTGTCGTCGGCCTCCCCTACCAACACCCTCGTCAGCGGAGTCATGGCTATGATTGCCTGCGAATCCTCAAGATTCTGTCTTTCCAACGGAAAAAATTGATAGACCATATACTTTACGGCATCGGTCTCCGATTCCGTCTTTCCCGGCTTCTCCGGCGACCATGACAAGAACAACTTTCCGTCGGACTCCGAAAGGCGAAGGTTGTCGACCGCCTTGGGCTTAAGGCTTTTGTCGCCATATGCAGGGGGCAAGGCAATCGTAGACTGATATTTCATGGCCAAAGAATCGGCCACCCCTTTCATATTGGACGTCACCCAATAGCCATGCCACCAGACATTACCCTGCACGTTGGGCAACTCCCTCGACAGCCTGACCTTAGTGTCAAGCTCGTTCTTGTCGCGGTTGCGCGGATCGGGGGTGTTCATGGTCCGATTTACATCCTGACCGATATATATATCAACGTCGGCGGCATTGTCGTTCCACCATTTTGCAAGATGGCGGCTCGGCGCGGCCTTAAGGTCGAGCGTCCAGTAGAGCTGGGGAGCAAGATAGTCGATCCATCCGTTTTTAGCCCAAAGAAGCACGTCGGCATAGAGATCATCGTAGTTCTGAAGCCCGGAGCTGTTGCTGCCTCTTGGGTCGCTGCTTTTATTACGCCATATCCCGAAGGGACTTACTCCAAACCTCACCCATGGCTTAGCCTGCTTTATCGTGGCATGAAGCTGTTGTATAAGGAGGTCAACATTATGTCGGCGCCATTCATTGCGGTTCATTTCCGCGCCAAATTTCTTATAGCTCGCGTCGTCAGACGTGAATTTCCTTCCATTGGCGGGATAAGGATAGAAATAATCGTCGATATGAATGCCGTCGACGTCATAGCGGCTGACGATGTCGCTGACCACGTCGCAAATGAAATCGCGGTTCTCCTTATAGGCAGGGTCGAAGAAAGTCTGTCCGTTGAATTTGACGAAACGATGGGGTTCCTTCTTTGCAAGATGAGCAGCCGGAAGAATGTCCTTTGGGCTCGACGTGACGCGATATGGATTCAGCCATGCATGAAACTCCATCCCCCTTTTGTGGGCCTGCTCTATCGCATATTCCATAGGATCCCATTCGGGAGAGGGAGCCTTGCCACGTTTTCCCGTAAGCCATGCCGTCCATGGTTCGAGCTCCGACTTATACATAGCGTCGGCTGTCGGCCGGACCTGAAAAATCACGGCATTGCAACCCGCGTCCTGAAGTTTCTGGAATTGGTCGTCGATATATCTTTTCGCCTGCTCCGTAGTCTTACCCTGCCATTGGGTCTGGCCTATGACATGAAGCCACGCGCCACGGAATTCCCTTTTAGGATTACCCGACACCTCGACATCCTTACCGGCAGCCAACGACTGAGGCGGGACAAAAGACCCGGCCGCTGCGAACATCGCCAATGCTATTGCCTGTATCCTTATTTTATTTGCTATTTTCATACTGTTGATCTTTATCAATTGAAACGCGAGAGTCCGGCTGACGCGATTTGCTTATCGTCACAAGCCAGACTCCCGTGAAAATAAGAGCCACGGCCACAAGCCGCATCGTCGTGATCCTCTCCATGCCAAGGCATATGCCGACGGTGGTCGCGACTATGGGCTGCACATAATTATATATTCCCACGAGCGTCGGACGCAATGCCTTCTGGCCAATCATCACAAGGATATAGGAGAATAAAGTAGCGCACACCACTACGTAGGCTATCCCCCAACCCTCTTGCGGAGTGATGGCTTGCCAATCAGCCGCAACCAAAGTCGGAACAGACAAAGGGAGAGCCACAATAGAGGCAAACAGGAACATCCATTTCATCAATGTGACCAATGAATATTTCTTGATGAAATTCTTATATAATGTAAGGTAGAGGGCATAGCTGAACTGTGCGCAGAGGACGAGCACGTCGCCAAGCAATGGATTGTCGCCCGTGGCTGAATTGGAGGTGCCCGCGCCGTAGACGAGAAGTAACGCTCCGCAAGCGCCTATAGCAATTCCACCAGCCTTTTTGAGAGTGATGGGTTCTTTGAGTATCAAAGCTGCCAGAATCATCACCCACATAGGCATGGTCGTGGTGATAATCGAGGCCTCGCCGGGGGAGGTCAGACCCACTCCTGAAATGAAACTGCCTTGATTAAACAGGATTCCGAGCATGGCGGCCCCGGCAAGACGAAGCTTATCGCCGGAAGGGACATGCTCTTTAGGCAGAAATGTTGACAACAGCCAAAACAGAATAGTGGCCCCGAATATGCGGAAATCCGTCATGAGAAACGGAGAAACCACCGCCCCGGCCATTACTATCTTGGCAACAGGCGACATGAGACCCCAAAAGACATTGGCGCCAAACATTGCCAAATGTCCTCTAAGCTGATATCCTGTCATACTTTATAACGGCTACTTTGTGTTTGAATGATAAAATCAATCGTCGCATTTCTTATTTGATTCGCATATTATCTGACGAAGATCGCGTGCATAGGTAGTGGCATCAACAAACTTTACGGCCTTCATGCCTATAGCCCTCGCGCCTTCAACGTTGACGTCTTTATCATCGGCAAAAAGAGATTCCTCGGGAATGAGGCCAAATCGCTGACAAAGCCTTTGATAGATTTCGGGCTGCGGTTTCAGCAAATGCTCTTCCGAGGATATCACTTCCCCGTCGAGCAACTTGAATATATCGTATTTTTCCATCACTTCATGAACGCGGCTGCACCAGTTGGTCAGTCCGTAAAGGCGAAAACCCTGACTTTTCAGCCATGTCAGCATATCTCTCATACCCGGCATCTCACCAATGACGAAATCCGTATAATGGTCGTAGAAATATTGAAGAGCATCAGCCAGCTCGGGATGTTGCATCTGACGATTTCGGATTATTTCTGCAAAAGGTATCACTTCGCGATCGCACTCATCGATAAACTCATCGCTGATGAATATCTTTCGGAATTCCTCTTCGCGGAGGGTGTCGTCTTTGAAGAAGGCTTTCATGACAGGGATGAAATCATAGTCAACGAGCACCTTGCCGAAATCAAAAACAAGATTCTTAATCTTCATATCCATGTTTTTCTCAATTACTTTGCAAAATTAATCGTTTTTTGCCAAATATCAGAGTCTTATCTCCCTAATTTCTCGGATTTATTGGGGTTATCTGCCATACGGGGCATCGGGTTCGGCCGCGAAAGAGCAACGATTTTCTTCAGGCAGACTTTTGCCTACGATTTCTTCATAAAGATTGCGGAGCGTTGTTTCCCTTGAAAGCTTATTGCGCAAATCGCATTCCCAGACACGGATAACGCGCCAGCCCATCAGCCGAAGCACTGCAGAATTGGCAACATCGCGGGCTCTGTTGTGGTTGATTTTCTTTTGCCAGAACTCAGTATTTGTAGAAGGCAGACGAAATGAGCGGCATCCTTCATGGCCATGCCAGAAACATCCATCGACGAAGACTACCGCCCTAAATTTAGGGAAAACCAAATCGGGATGGCCGGGCAGTTTCCGTCCGTGCAGCCGATAGCGCAGACCTTTTGCGAACAAGAATTTTCTGACCATCAATTCCGGCTTCGTGTTCTTGCCCTTCACTGCCGCCATGCAGCGGCTGCGCTGCTCTGCTGTCATACTGTCTGCCATATTTATTAAACAACCGATCTCTAAATTTTATTATAAGTAAGTGTTTAGATTATTCCTATACTTGTCTTATCCAATCTGAGAGCTGGATTTCAATCCGTGATTTAGTAATGATGGAACCCCATCACGCCATCATCCCAAATTGAAATCCCGACTCTCATATCGGCAATCCAAGTACAGGAATAATCTGAACACTTACTTAAGTTCAAAGAGAAGAATTATGAGTGACAGGAAATGAGAGAAAAATGACTTTATCAATTTGTGGAAGTCAAGTTTATTTCTTAATTTTGAGAATAATTACACAAGATAGAGATATGGCCAATAAAATCAAATATCCGGTGGGACAACAATCCTTTGAGATGCTGCGCAAACGCGATTGTCTATACGTAGACAAAACCCGTTTTTTGGAAAGACTGCTTAACAAAGGCAGCCAATATTATTTTTTGGCGAGGCCGAGGCGGTTTGGGAAAAGTCTTTTCCTGTCGATGATGAAATGTTTCTTCGAGGGCCGACGGGAGCTTTTCACAGGACTCTACGCCGACTCGATGGACTGGGACTGGCAGCCGCATCCGGTGCTATATCTTGACCTGAACCAGGATTCTTACGGCAACCATATGACCCATACCAACGTGCTAAAGGCCAGGTTTGAGGACTGGGAGAAAGAATATGACCTTGTGCCCCGCTCGGAGGAACTATCCGTGAGGTTCAGCGACATAATAAAAGCTGCTTATGAGAAGACCGGAAAGGGGGTCGTGATTCTTGTGGACGAGTATGACAAGCCGCTGGTCAACAACCTGCATGACGAGGAGCTGTTTGTCAGCTTCCGCGAACAGCTTACGACCGTGTACTCCAATTTCAAGAGCAGCGCGGAATACATCCGGCTCGTGTTCCTGACAGGGGTCAGCCGGTTTGCCCTCCTTTCGGTGTTCTCCGGGCTGAACAACATCACCGACATATCCTTCACCGACGCATATTCGGGAATCTGTGGAATTTCTGAGAGAGAGCTGGTGGAGAACTTCCAGCCGGGATTAAGCGCAATCGCCGAGAAACACAGCAAGACGCCGGAACAGGTGCGCGATGATCTCAAGAAGCGTTACGACGGCTACCACTTCTCAAAACGCAGCGAAGACATCTACAACCCTTATTCCCTTTTGAACGTCATGGAGGAGATGGAGTTCGGAAACTTCTGGATAAAGTCGGGCATCCCCACCCTGCTGGCCCAGCAACTCAAGAAGTCGGGGATGGACCTTGGCGAGGTCTTCAACGCGCAATGCTTCATAGAGGACCTCGCAGGACTCGATTTCGAGACCCCAAGGCCGATCGCGCTGCTCTATCAGACAGGATATTTGACCATAAAGGGTTACGACCCGGAAAGCGAGGTCTGCACCCTCGGCATTCCCAACAACGAGGTTAAGGCAGGGTTTCTGAACTTCCTGCTGCCGTATTACGCCAATTTCCACGGCGAGACGTCGGCCCGCTTCTCGGTGTTCAAGTTCGTCAGGGAGTTCCGCTCCGGAGACGCCGAGGCCGTCATGCAGAGACTCCGGAGCATGTTCGCGTCAATACCCTACGACATGGAGATGCAATGCGAAAGGAACCTCCACAACGCGCTGCTCATGCTAATGATGCTCGTCGGCATGGAGGTGAGGACGGAGCTTCGGACTTCCTCCGGGCGCATGGACCTATTCGTGAAGACCGACCGCTACTATTACATCATTGAGCTGAAACTCAACGGCTCGCCGCGTCAGGCACTCGACCAGATTAACGACAGGCGGTACGCACTGCCTTTTGCCACGGACAACCGAGAGATCATCAAGATAGGAGTCAACTTCTCTTCAGAATCACGCACAATCGACGGCTGGGAAATCGAGAGGCAGGGAGATTGAAGACTCCGTCCAAAACCGGAGACAACGGTATGCGACATTCAAGTTTTTCCTAATTTAGAAATAATTAAAAGATATAGAGATATGGGAGTGGAAATCAAATATCCGGTGGGGGAACAATCGTTCAAGGCTTTGAGGGAAAGGGAATGCCTGTATGTTGACAAGACTCGCTTTCTTGAAAGGCTTCTCGAAAAGGGAAGCAAGTATTATTTTCTGGCGAGGCCGAGGCGGTTTGGGAAAAGTCTTTTCCTGTCGATGATGAAGTGTTTCTTCGAGGGTCGGCGGGAGCTTTTCACAGGACTCTACGCAGACTCGATGGACTGGGACTGGCAGCCGCATCCGGTGCTATATCTTGACCTGAACCAGGAGTCTTATGCAAAGAGAGAATCCTTGTCGCAGGTTCTTGAGAATAAATTGAGCGAATGGGAAAAGTTTTATGGGATAACCCCTGAGATCGACAACTTTTCCGTAAGATTCGAATCAATCATCAAGACTGCTTATGAGAAGACCGGCAAGGGGGTCGTGATTCTTGTGGACGAGTATGACAAGCCGCTGGTCAACAACCTGCATGACGAGGAGCTGTTTGTCAGCTTCCGCGAACAGCTTACGGCCGTGTACTCCAATTTCAAGAGCAGCGCGGAATACATCCGGCTCGTATTCCTGACAGGGGTCAGCCGGTTTGCCCACCTTTCGGTGTTCTCCGGGCTGAACAACATCACCGACATATCCTTCACCGACGCATATTCGGGAATCTGCGGAATTTCTGAGAAAGAGCTCGTGGAGAACTTCCAGCCCGGAATGAGGGCGATCGCCGAGAAACACGGCAAGACTCCGGAACAGGTGCGCGACGATCTCAAGAAGCGTTACGACGGCTACCACTTCTCGAAACGCAGCGAAGACATCTACAACCCTTATTCCCTTTTGAACGTCATGGAGGAGAGTGAGTTCGGGAATTTCTGGATAAAATCGGGCATCCCCACCCTGCTGGCCCAGCAACTCAAGAAGTCGGGGATGGACCTTGGCGAGGTCTTCAACGCGCAGTGCTTCATAGAGGACCTCGCAGGACTCGATTTCGAGACCCCGAGGCCGATCGCGCTGCTCTATCAGAGAGGATATTTGACCATAAAGGGTTACGACACGGAAAGCTAGGTCTGCACCCTCGGCATCCCCAACAACGAGGTTAAGGCCGGTTTCCTGAACTTCCTGTTGCCGTATTACGCCAATTTCCACGGAGAGACATCGGCCCGGTTCTCGGTGTTCAAGTTCGTCGGGGAGTTCCGATCCGGAGACGCCGAGGCAGTAATGCGAAGACTCCAGGGCATGTTCGCGTCAATACCCTACGACATGGAGATGCAGTGTGAGAGAAATCTGCACAACGCCCTGCTGATGCTCATGATGCTCGTAGGCATGGAGGTGAGGACGGAGCTGAGGACCTCCTCGGGACGGATCGACCTATTCGTGAAGACCGACCGCTATTATTACATCATTGAGCTGAAACTCAACGGCTCGCCGCGTCAGGCACTCGACCAGATTAACGACAAGCGGTACGCACTGCCTTTTGCCACGGACAACCGAGAGATCATCAAGATAGGAGTCAATTTCTCTTCAGAATCGCGCACAATCGAAGGCTGGGAAATCGAGAGGCAGGGATGAAGAAAAAAACGGGTCAAGCCGAAAGCACGGTGCATATGTTAAATTGGGCAATTAGAAGTGTTAAATTTTTAGGCGTAGAGTTTGACCAGTCGGAAGATGAAGAAGTCTCGGTCTCGGACACCACGCATTTGTGAGCGAAAGATTTTGACTTTAGAGTTGAATGCCTCGGCGGAGGCATTGGTCGCACGACGGCGGAAGTAGTTCAGGATGGTTGGAGCGTGGTTCCTGAATGTTTTGATTACCGAGCGGAAGTTGTTGTTACCAAGAGCCATTACCTTTTCATACCACTTGTTCATCCGCCCCATGGCTTTTGTCGGTGAGATTTTAGCATTGAAAATCTTGCGCAGCTCCATCGCAAGGCTGTATGCAGCCTTCAATATTGGGTAGTGTTTGAACAGTATGTTGGCGCGATGGCGCTGTATGTCAGTCCATTTGTTCTGCGACATCATCAGAGTGTGTTTGCTGCGGGCCAGTATCTGGCGCATGGTCTCGCCGTTGGAGTACGTTACCGGCGGTTCGGACTTGTCGCGGTTGTTTTCCTCTGCGATAAGCTGACGGCGAATATCAATACGGATTTCGTCAACGGCCTCATTATAGACCTGTTGGACATGAAAACGGTCGTTGACCACATGAGCGTTGTAAAACACTTCCGCGGCTATGAGCATCATTGATGGCGAAAGATCGCAGGTCACTTCCTTGACCCTGCGTCTGACGGAGCGTCCCATCGCACTGACGAGGATTGATATGATCTCGTCACTCTTTGTGCCGGGAATGGCTGCCGCAAGTGTTCCCTTGCCTCCGTGGCCGTCCTTGTTGGTCAGGAACGTCCATACCTCGCCGTTGCTCAGACACGTCTCGTCAAGGCTCATGTAAGGGCCGATATTATCGGCGTTGAAATAGAACCCACAGCCAAGCTCCTGTTCGCACCAGTCGGCGTAACCGCTTATCTTATTGCGGTACAAGTCGGCAAAATGTTTGCCGTTGACGCAGTACATCTGCGCTATCTGTTTAATCGACAGGGCTGTCGTCTCCACCTTCGTCTTTTAAAAAAGCCACGAACTCGGCACTGAGTCGTGTTCCTTCATCGTTGGGAAGCTCGAGATTGTAGCTGAAGATTTCGTTGGTCTGCTTGTCCCACCACTTGTTCTTGCGCATGTGAAGAAACACAGGCCGTCCGCGCATCGGATAGTCCTGTATCGTAACGTAATCCGTATAGCCTCGCGCTACGATATTTGGATTACGATAGTCTTCATCAGACAGTTTCTTCTTTTCGTCAAGCCATATGTCATAAGACTGTTCCGTGCGCTCGAAGCGCACCATCTCAAATAGCTCGTCCAGCCCTTCAGGGAGGCACATCCATATTGCATCTGCGGTTTTCATGCCACAAATTTAACACTTTTCTCAAAATTCATGCACCGGGTTTTCGGCTTGAGCCAAAAAAACGTTTATCGTCGCTTAAGCATTTTGTAGTTTATGCGTTTTTGAAGTCTCGACTTTTATTTGTAATTTTGTAGCAAAATTACAACTTCTATATATATTCTAATCATGAGCGAATTAGCCACGAAATACAACCCCTCGGAGGTTGAAGACAAATGGTACGCATATTGGATGGAGCATGGCTTGTTTCATTCTGAGCCTGATGAGCGCGAACCTTTCTGCATAGTAATCCCGCCGCCCAACGTCACGGGCGTGCTCCACATGGGACACATGCTCAACAATACGATCCAGGATATTCTCGTGCGCCGCGCGCGCATGCAGGGCAAGAATGCCCTATGGGTGCCGGGCACTGACCATGCCGCGATTTCCACGGAAGCAAAAGTCGTAGCCAAGCTCGCTCAGGAAGGGATAAAGAAGACCGACCTCAGTCGCGAGGAATTTCTTAATCATGCCTGGGACTGGACCAACAAATACGGGGGCATAATCCTTCAGCAGCTACGCAAACTCGGAGCCTCCTGCGACTGGGACCGAACCGCCTTCACTATGGACGAAATACGCTCAAAGAGCGTGATGCACGTCTTCTGCGACCTCTTCAACCGAGGCCTTATCTATCGCGGCGTGAGAATGGTGAACTGGGATCCGAAAGCCCTGACAGCGCTTTCCGACGAGGAGGTGATCTACAAAGAGGAGCAAAGCCATCTTTTCCATCTCCGCTACATGGTGGAAGGGGAAGAGGGGAAATATATCGTAGTGGCAACGACCCGTCCCGAGACAATTCTCGGCGACACGGCCGTATGCGTCAATCCCAACGACGAACGCTACACATGGCTTAAAGGGAAGCGCGTCATCGTGCCTCTCGTAGGTCGCTCCGTGCCCATAATAATGGACGACTACGTGGAGATGGATTTCGGCACGGGATGCCTGAAAGTCACCCCTGCGCACGATGTCAATGACTATATGCTCGGCGACAAATACGGATTGGAATCGATCGACATTTTCAACGACAACGGCACTATTTCCGAAAAAGGGGGAATGTATGTCGGGATGGACCGTTTCGACGTGCGCAAGCAGATCATGGCAGACCTTGCAGAGGCCGGGCTCGTAGAGAAGGTGGAAGACTACGTCAACAAGGTGGGCCACTCAGAGCGCACCGACGCGGTCATCGAGCCGAAACTCTCGATGCAGTGGTTTGTCAAAATGAAAGACCTTGCCGTGCCCGCCCTTGAGGCAGTGGAGACCGACTATATCAAATTTGTACCCGCAAAATACAAGAACACCTACCGCTACTGGATGACCAACATCAAGGACTGGTGTATCTCCCGCCAGCTATGGTGGGGACATCAGATTCCGGCATGGTATCTTCCCGACGGAGCGGGATTTGTAGTGGCTGAAAACGAGGAGCAGGCCCTCCTTAAGGCAATAGAGAAGACCGGGAATCCGGAGCTCACGCTCTCCGACCTCACCCGCGACCCTGACTGCCTCGACACATGGTTCTCCTCATGGCTTTGGCCGATATCCCTCTTCAACGGTATCCTCGACCCCGACAACAAGGAATTCAAATACTATTATCCGACAGCCGACCTCGTGACCGGTCCTGACATCATATTCTTCTGGGTGGCCCGTATGATCATAGCCGGATATGCCTTTGCAGGCGACAAGCCATTCAGCAACGTATACTTCACGGGAATCGTACGCGACAAGATCGGACGCAAGATGTCGAAGACCCTCGGCAACTCCCCCGACCCTCTCGACCTTATCGACAAATTCGGGGCCGACGGCGTCAGGATGGGCATTATGCTTGCCGCTCCCGCTGGCCACGACATCATGTACGACGATTCGCTGTGTGAGCAAGGCCGCAATTTCTGCAACAAAATCTGGAATGCCTTCCGCCTCGTGAAAGGTTGGCAGGTGGATCCCGAGAAGGTGCAGCTGGAAGCTTCAATACGTGGCATCGAATGGTTTGAGGCTGAATTGAACAAGACCCTACTTGACGTGGAAGACCTGATGGGCAAGTTCCGCATTTCGGAAGCCCTTATGGCGATCTACAAACTGTTCTGGGATGAGTTCTCGTCATGGTATCTTGAGGTGGTGAAGCCTGCTTACGGCACGCCGATGGATTCCGCAACGTATGAGGCGACATTGAGATTCTTCGACACTCTTCTCCGTCTGCTCCATCCATTCATGCCGTTTATCACAGAGGAGCTTTGGCAGCATCTCTACGACCGGGCCGAAGGGGAAAGCATCATGTCGGCAAGCCTGCCTCAGGCGGAAGGCTTCGACCAACGCATTATCGACGGATTCGACCATCTGAAAGAGGTGGTGGCAGGGATACGCACGGTGCGCAAGCAGAAGCAGATACCGCAGCGTGATGAGCTTGAGCTCATGGTGAAGGGTCCGCACGACGGGTATCTCGACAGCATAATCTTCAAGATGGGCAACCTTTCCGACATCAAGCTTGTCAGCGAGAGACCGGCTGCTGCAGTGTCGTTTATCGTGGCATCTACGGAATATAGTATTCCGGTGACGGCCAACATCAATGTGGAGGAGGAGCTTAAGAAATTGTCGGCCGACCTGGAATATCATGAGAAATTCCTTGCCGGAGTGCGTAAGAAACTTTCCAACGAGAAGTTTGTAGCCAACGCTCCCGAACAGGTAGTGGCCCTTGAGCGCAAGAAAGAGAGCGACGCCCTCGAAAAGATAGCTGCCGTCAAGGCAGCCATCGCCGCCCTCGGATAAGAATTCAGATAAAGTTTTTCATCTGATATATTTTTAAATTGTAGTTAAAAGGGAAGGTCCTGGCCTTCCCTTTTTTTGCCATCTAAGAAATCATTTGCCATATGGACCGAATAAAAAAGTACTGTCGCTAATGGACACTATCTTGTTGTTATCTGTTTTCTTTTTATTATATTTGCATTATAAATCACACCTTTTCCTCACTTCTTTGTTTTTACTATAGAATCAATCCTTTCCCTTTATGCCCGATCTTATCCTGTCCCTAATCAAACTCATCGCTCTCCTCGCCGCTCTCGCTTTCTTGGCCCTGATCCTTCTCTTCCTCTTCTGGACCGTCTATATGCTCATCCCTAAAAAGTGGCGCAGAAAATTCAAACCTCGCTCTAAGTCCTTCGCCACGATCGAAACACCTCAAATTTTGCCCGGACCACTCCCTTATCAAGGCCCCCAATGGTCCTCATCTCTTCTCCCTATCAAGGAAACGGCAACAGCTCACGAGGATCCAACCGTTTCCGGCAATGAGGCTGCACATTCATCGTCGTCAACAGCCTCCCATCCTCAAGCCTGATCCGCCGCTCCCTGTGTGCCCCAACTATCCACTCCAGCTCCTCCAACATCAGCCGGCAGAAATCCCCGTAGCTGAGTCCCACCTCTGCTATGCAGCCCCCCAACAGCTCCCCTATTCCGGCACCTAATCACACCTCGATCCGACCTTAAACGCATACTGCTGCAGTTGTGATTTGCTTTCTTTTTATTATCTTTGCACTATAAATCACACCTGGTTCTCTTTTTATCTATCCTACAAAACCGTTGTGATTTGCTTTCTTTTTATTATCTTTGCACTATAAATCACACCTGAATACATGCAATTGATTGGTAATATTCTTGTTAGCATGGTTTATAGAAAATAAAAATCTGGAGATTTGGGGTCAAGCCGAAAGCACGGTGCATATGTTAAATTGGGCAATTAGAAGTGTTAAATTTTTAGGCGTAGAGTTTGACCAGTCGGAAGATGAAGAAGTCTCGGTCCCGGACACCACGCATTTGTGAGCGAAAGATTTTGACTTTAGAGTTGAATGCCTCGGCGGAGGCATTGGTCGCACGACGGCGGAAGTAGTTCAGGATGGTTGGAGCGTGGTTCCTGAATGTTTTGATTACCGAGTCTGAGTTTTCCTAGAATTTGTACCTAAATTTCCTGAATCTCGGTTTTGGGCTTGGACGGTCGACCTCGCTTAGGGGTCTTTGACTTGGCCTTGGAGGTGTATGCCGGGGCACATCCAACAGGTATGTCGAAGCCGAACGCCTTGCAGATTTCCACCTGTTCGCCCACAAACGGCGTGACAAATTTCAATCGTCCCTTGTGCTCTATGCATCGGATTGTCCTCATCTCGGCAAGTACGGATTCGGTTGATCCGAACTTCTTACGCAGGTAGTCGTTGGATTCCCATACCGATCTGACATACGAGGCAAGGATGAGGCCTACGAAGCATATGAACATCCTGCCATGCTTGGCGGACTCCGACCAGCAGCGAGTGCGATCCTGTCCGAGCGGCCCTTTCTGCAGCTGAAAGCATTTCTCCTGCTCGTCTCTCATGCCGTAATTGTCCATGGCCTGCAGGGGATCGAGATCCAATCCGACAGTCTTTGATGCGAAGAATCCTGACGTTCTGAGCCGCACGTCTCTTTTCTCTCTGTCCACCTCAAATTTTGTCAATATTTGCTTCTTGTCGTCTATCGTCAATGAGAGCATGTTCAGCTGTCTGGCCAATGACCTCTCGTCGGCAATCGTTTCCTTGGAATCAACGAGTCGCTGCGCCATTGCTGTCTGCTCGGCGATATCGTTTTGCATGGCCGTTATGGCGCGCGCCCTGCCCTCGACAGAGAAATACAGATTGATTTTGAGTCTGTCGGCTTCTATGACATTATCACCGTTGCCCTTTACAGAATAGCTGCAGTCGTATTGCGAGTAAAACAGCTCACTCTTTGTATCGTACGACATGCCCTCCGGTATGCCCGAACTAAGGTCAATCGCCTTGATTTTCTTCAGCACATCACCCTGGCCGACCTTGACGCTGGTTATCACCTTCTGTCTTCTCGAGATATACAACTCGAGATTTTTCAGAGACTCGTATCCGCGGTCAGTTATGAGAATCAGGTTGCGGAATCCGGCATGCTCGAGTTCCTTCATTATCAGCTCCACGGTGCGGCTGTCGGGCATGTTGCCGGGAAGTTCGAGATAGAATATCGGCATGTGGGACGTTATGGAATAGACCACCACCTCCACTGTCTGCCGCAGAGGAAGATGTTCCTTGTTGCGTCCCCACCGGATGTCTACGAGATTGAATCCGTATGAGGATATGCTTGTCGAGTCGACGGCGCAAAGTTCGTCCTTGCCGACTCTGGCAGCCCTCATGCGGAACAGGTCCATACGGTTCTGCTCGTTTATCGACTGGGTCAGTATTGTCACAGCCTTGGGCGTCATGCTTATATCCGTAGGAGCCTTTACCTCCTTCTGCCATCTTGCCAGTTGGGAATAAGACAGATTGTCAATGAAAGGGAAATAGGCCATCGTCAGTATCTGGCCCACCTTTGCTTCGTTGCCTCCGAAGACCCTGAGCAGATCCGCTTTTATGCCGGTCTCCTCCGCCACCTTGTCAAGAAACCATGTCGGGCCATATTGCCTGTCTACATCATCCTTGGAATACTCAACTCGCCCGCGTTTAGCCTCGCCTCGTCCCGTGGCCTCTTCAAGAATCCAATCCGATGGAATGATGAGCCTGGCACGCTCCTGCGGAGAGGCATTGAAATAGGTTGTGTTGGGATGAAAGCGGTTGTTGTCATCAACCGTGCCCCAATGCTTGTGGCGGGACTGTTTACTGCCATCTTCGCGGACTATGGTTATCTTGGTTGATGCATACCTTCTGCCACCGTTCGTATGAACGATTATCTTGTACGGTGTTTCTTTCTTGGCTGGTCTTCCTGTTCTCATTGGTGTCCGATATATAGGTACAAAGGTAACTATAATATCTGACATATCCAAATAATAAGGCATTTATTTTTAGGCTTTAAGCAACTTTTAGGTACTTTTTATAGAAAAACTCAGATACCGAGCGGAAGTTGTTGTTACCAAGAGCCATTACCTTTTCATACCACTTGTTCATCCGCCCCATGGCTTTTGTCGGTGAGATTTTAGCATTGAAAATCTTGCGCAGCTCCATCGCAAGGCTGTATGCAGCCTTCAATATTGGATAGTATTTGAACAGTATGTTGGCGCGATGGCGCTGTATGTCAGTCCATTTGTTCTGCGACATCATCAGAGTGTGTTTGCTGCGGGCCAGTATCTGGCGCATGGTCTCGCCGTTGGAGTACGTTACCGGCGGTTCGGACTTGTCGCGGTTGTTTTCCTCTGCGATAAGCTGACGGCGAATATCAATACGGATTTCGTCAACGGCCTCATTATAGACCTGTTGGACATGAAAACGGTCGTTGACCACATGGGCGTTGTAAAACACTTCCGCGGCTATGAGCATCATTGATGGCGAAAGATCGCAGGTCACTTCCTTGACCCTGCGTCTGACGGAGCGTCCCATCGCACTGACGAGGATTGATATGATCTCGTCACTCTTTGTGCCGGGAATGGCTGCCGCAAGTGTTCCCTTGCCTCCGTGGCCGTCCTTGTTGGTCAGGAACGTCCATACCTCGCCGTTGCTCAGACACGTCTCGTCAAGGCTCATGTAAGGGCCGATATTATCGGCGTTGAAATAGAACCCACAGCCAAGCTCCTGTTCGCACCAGTCGGCGTAACCGCTTATCTTATTGCGGTACAAGTCGGCAAAATGTTTGCCGTTGACGCAGTACCTCTGCGCTATCTGTTTAATCGACAGGGCTGTCGTCTCCACCTTCATCTTTTAAAAAAGCCACGAACTCGGCACTGAGTCGTGTTCCTTCATCGTTGGGAAGCTCGAGATTGTAGCTGAAGATTTCGTTGGTCTGCTTGTCCCACCACTTGTTCTTGCGCATGTGAAGAAACACAGGCCGTCCGCGCATCGGATAGTCCTGTATCGTAACGTAATCCGTATAGCCTCGCGCTACGATATTTGGATTACGATAGTCTTCATCAGACAGTTTCTTCTTTTCGTCAAGCCATATGTCATAAGACTGTTCCGTGCGCTCGAAGCGCACCATCTCAAATAGTTCGTCCATGCCCTCGGGCAGGCACATCCATATTGCATCTGAGGTTTTCATGCCACAAATTTAACACTTTCCGCTAAATCCATGCACCACCATTTCGGCTTGACCCATTTTTTGAGGGGTTTTCCTCAAAATAACAATGGATATGGATGGGGAGGTTGTAATTTTGCCAAAGATTTCAAAAACTAAAACTTTTAAAATTATGGCAAACTACAAACAACTCATCCCTTTTATCTTTCATTTCTCTTCCGGAGTATACGGTAAAAACGGCTCCGACCTTCGTCTTCCCCTTGAGGAGCAGTTCGAATTAGCTAAGAAACGCGGTTGGAGCGACGACCCCGACGATCCGGGCGGCGCGACAATGGTCGACGTGACCATCTCAACTTATTCGACTTTCAGGAAAAGGAAAGGACTGTCCTTGCCAACGAAAGCCGACCTGCGCGGCATATCCTTCGAAGAATGGGCGGAAATACTGAAGACGATGTACTGGGACCGCTGGCGTGCTGATGAAATCGCCTCCCAAGGACTGGCCAACATGCTCGTGGATTGGACCTGGGCCTCTGGGTATTCTTCGATCCGGAAAGTGCAACGCATACTTGGAGTCAAGCCCGACGGCAGGGCCGGCCCCGTCACGCTCGCAGCTATCAACAATTCAGATCCGGAACTCCTGTTCCGCAAAGTCAGGAAGGCCCGCGAACTCCACTATCGGCAATGCCGAGGAGCCTGGAAATACCTCAAAGGCTGGCTCCGGCGCCTCGACGCCATCCTCCCCGACGGCACCTTCAAAATATGAAGCATAAGCCGTATATGGACACGTACTTTCATTTTCTATTCAACGACAAACAATCTTATTTGAGGTTTGTGTTGTTATATGGATAATGAAAAGGTTATATTCCATATTGCCCGCTTTAGCCGTAGCCTTGATGTTGCAGGGGTGTATCTTTGAGTATCCGGATTGTCCGGAGGATCCCTGGAAGCATGTGGAGGTGAGGTTTGATACGTCGCTTTGCCCCGACGCGAAGCCGGAGGGGATGGCTGTGTTTCTTTTTCCGGAGGACGGGAGCGAGCCGTGGCGCTATGACTTCACCGGAATCCAAGGCGACACGATTGACGTCCCTCCCGGCAGGTATTCCCTTCTTGCCTATAACAACGATACGTACCGAGTCAGCATAAAGGATCGCAATGACTTCTCTCTTTGCTCATTTACGACCCCGGAGACAGGGGTATTTGAAGCTTTGTCGCCACTGACAAGGGAAGCCATACCGGGAGGACCGCCCGACGGGACGGAAAGTGTGTCGCGGCAACCTCAGGATATGTGGTGCGGAGCCATTGATTCGCTGATGATTATGCCAGACAATTCTGTCAGGATATTGGGACCGGAAGAGAGCACAACGGGCGCGACCTCCGATACGCTGAAATCAGTGATACCGGTGACGCTTCGCGAGGCCGTGGGCGACATCACGGTGGAGATCTCTCCAGTGGGCAACATCGATGACATCAATCAGCTATGCGCCGTATTGACAGGGATGGGAAGCGAATATTCGTGCTCAGCCCAGAAGCCATCCGGCAAACCCGCCACAATCCCGTTTGCTATCAACCGAGACTCCCCTACTTCACAGACACTGAAGGGGAAACTGAAAAGTTTCGGACGCGACAAAAGGAGCCGCGAATGGGTGATTTTGTACGTATGGCTTAACGACGGACATAAGTTTTACTACAAATTTGAAGTCACAGAGATGCTCGCAGACGCCCCCGACCCTACAGACATACACCTTAAGCTCGGACCAATAGAGATTCCGGAGTCGATAGGCGAGGATGGCGAAGGCGGAGGAGGCATCGACGTGGGGGTGGACGGCTGGGACTTTGTCATCATAGACATGGAATCCTGACCAGCCATCAGACAGAATCGACGCATGACAAAAGCATACGGTTAATCTTTTATGATGCTTCATTTGTTGATAATACAAACGCCTCCGGACAGGCGACTTCACAATCCCCTGTCTTAGCGTTACCGACAAGATTCCACAAAGCAATCTTCAAAAAGCTAAAATTTACAAAGATATGAAAAACATTAAACTTCTCAGCATTCCCGTCTTAATGCTCGGCATAATGGCCTCATCATGCTCAAAAGACGACGACAAGACCCCGACAACGCCCAGCGGCGCAGCAATCAAATTCACAGTTGTAGCACCCAAGGCGCCTCGCGATGCCTCCAGACCGGAGACCACCACAGCAACCATCGACTATTTCCTGCTTAACGCCTTCACGAAAGGAGAGCCGTATATCGACAATCTTGGGGTGGAAAAGGAAAGCAACAATTGGGTGCCTGCCCAGACGATATACTGGCCGGCAAGCACGGTCAATTTCTACGCCGTCTCTCCGGATATCAGAACCGGGGCAACAGGAAGGATTGGCAACAATCTCATGATGTCGTATACCAATGAAGGGGCAACCGACCTGCTCTATTCAGTGGCAATGGACCAAAAGCAAACCGACGCGCTGAATCCAAAGCCTGTAAGCCTTAACTTCCGACATGCCCTGTCGAGGGTCGTGGTCATGATGAGCAGTAACAACTCGCTGATAAAGGTGAACGTCTCCAAGGTGGCACTCGCCAATATCTATAAGACCGGAGTTTTTGAGTTTCCTAAAGAGACTACTACTGAAATCGGCGGCGGCTTCGGCAAATGGAGCGCACAGGAGACTTCCGTCAGCCCAACCATATTCTCGGGCAACATCATCCTTAAACCGGAAGCCCAAGAATTCTCTACTGAGAACTATAGCTTCACCATGCCTCAGGCATTGGATCCCGTCGTGAAAGAGGGGACCGGATTCTCGGGATCGTTTATAGAGGTGGAGTGCACCATTACCGACGAAAAGGATGTCGCTCTTTGGCCTAACAGCGTCACTCCGGCAGAAAACGTCGCAGCAGACGGGCAGCATGGGATCATACGGTTCCCGCTGAGCCAGACAGATTCCCCTACAAACTGGGAAGCCGGTATTGCTTACATCTACAATATCCTCATCAACGAAGTGCCAGGACTTTCAGGAATAGATTTTGATGTCACCGTGGACAAGATAGACTACAACAACAATATTCCCCTGGAACAGTGAGCCATAAATTTGGCAAACTACAAAACAATGACTTGACAATCGGATTATATCTGGTTGCTGAACAATACCCGAAAAAGAGAAACCGAATGTTGCGGAAAACCGACATATCGACATTAGCATCAGCCGTGCTACTCCTTGCTTCATTGCAAGGATGCACGGCTGATGCTGACGATGTCACTTCCCAGACCGGGCACACAGAGATGATAGAATTCCTGCCACTGGTAGAGGAGACTCCGGCAGCATTCGGAGCAGGCACCGGCACAGCCGGGGTCACCACGACACGCAATATCCGGGAGTTTAAGGTATCAGCCATATATCGTGGCCAATACAACTTTGTCACTCTCCTTGACAATGTCATCGTAAGGAGGGTCGGACAGTCGAACAAATGGGAATACTCGCCCAAGATAGATTGGCCCGGGCCGGCCGTCAATTTCTATATGGTCAGCCCGATCAATACCAATATGCACGTAATAAATTATGGAGATGGCAGAGGGGCCTTGCTCGATAAATATATTAATACGGGCAAAATAGATCTTGTCGTTGCCGCCGACTATGATGAAGTTGCGCATCCGGGGCCTGTAAGAGTGAATTTTCGCCATGCCTTAACAAGAATTGAAGCGTCAATACGTCCATCCTTGCCTGAAGGATATGATTTGATGGTCAAAATGGTTTACGCCACGGGCGTTCCTCTTGAAGGCTCCTACACCTGGCCAACGGAATCCACCAATATTCAAAATTCAGGGGACATCGGGGATACAGCCTCATCAGGGAGATGGGTTCCTACAGGCTATGCCACCCACTCGAACTACACTTTCCGGCTTTTAGGGAATATAGATTCAGATGGAGTGATCTTAAAAAATGATGGAGAATATGGTGCGATGAAGGGGACAGGAATACAGTTTTTGATTCCCAATGAATTGGAGGAGTCAAGATATGCCGAAGCCCATTGGCTTGGAGCGAATCTTATGGTGGTCTACAGGATAGTCAAAGCGGGGACGGAGGAGTCGGCATGGCCAATAGCGGGTGAAACCCCTGAAGAGTATCTCTTCAACGAAGACAAGACCTGGGCCATCCAGCCGTTTCCACTGCGCGAGGCGACGCCCGACAACCGTTGGCGATCGGGAATCAATTATCATTATCGGATGACGCTGAATGCTCCTGAGGCCTTAAGGGGCAAAACTCGCAGTTTATCCGGAGAATTCGTGATGCCCCGGATGAGGATCGAGGTGGAGCAGGGACCATATTAGACGGGATTATGAAGCCATTACAGAATAAGCGCCGGCTCCCTTCGCGGAGGCCGGCGCATTCTGTTCATGATGTTGTTAGTTTTTGGTTGTCGGTTTTCGGGTAGGGAACACGACCCTTGGTCGTGTCACAGTAATGCCATCCGGCGGTAAATTCTGCTTTTAGTTTTCAGTTTTATAGGGAGAGGGGATGGTAGTCCATGTCGAAGGCTTCGGCCACGGCTTTGTAGACTATTTTGCCATCCACCACGTTGACTCCTTCGGCAAGGCCGGAATCGCGTTTGCAGGCTTCTATCCAGCCCATGTCGGCTATGCGCAGGGCGTAGGGAAGAGTGGCATTTGTCAGGGCCATGGTGGAGGTGAACGGTACGGCACCGGGGATATTGGCTACGGCGTAATGCACTATGCCATCTACTTCGTATACAGGGTCGCTGTGGGTCGTAGGATGGGATGTCTCGAAACAACCACCCTGGTCAATGGCGACATCCACCATCACGGATCCCTTCTTCAGAAGGCCAAGCATATCCCGCGTCACGAGATAAGGGGCCTTAGCACCCGGAATCAGGACGGAACCTACGACAAGGTCGGTGGAGGGCAATTCCTCCTCTATGTTGTGGCGTGAGCTGTAAAGGGTCTTGACGTTTCTGGGCATCGTCTCCGCGCAATGGCGAAGGACGGGGAGCGAGATGTCGCAAATCGTCACGTCGGCACCGAGTCCGGCGGCCATGAGGGCAGCATTTCTGCCAACAACACCGGCACCAAGGACGAGCACTTTCGCCGGTTTCACTCCCGGCACACCACCGAGAAGGACTCCCCTGCCCCCTTGCGGTTTTTCAAGGAAGCGCGCGCCTTCCTGCACGGACATGCGTCCGGCCACCTCGCTCATCGGAATAAGCAATGGCAACGTTCCGGCCTTGTCGACGACAGTCTCATAAGCTATGCAGACTGCTCCGCTCTTTATCATGGCCTCCGTCAGGGCGAGGTCGCAGGCGAAATGGAAATACGTGAACACGACTTGTCCCCGGCGAATAAGGGGGTATTCCGGAGCAATCGGCTCCTTTACCTTAATGATCATTTCGGCTACGGAATAGACATCTTCGATCGTAGGGAGAATCGTGGCTCCCGCCGCCTCATATTCGGAATCGGGGAAACCGCTGCCGTCGCCGGCCGTATGCTGCACATATACTTCGTGCCCATGTTTGATGAGCTCCTTCACTCCCGACGGTGTTGCACCGACACGGTTCTCGTTGTTCTTTATTTCCTTTGGTACTCCGATCTTCATGGATTATAAAGATTAAAGGTTACTATTCATTGTGAAGAGAATCTTCCGTGTCCTAATATCCGGAAAGGGAATTTCTCCTCCAAACTTTTCTCAAGTTTTTCACGCCGCTAAATTAGCGAAAAAAACTCAACATCCAATAAAATTCCTAAATTTTATTCAAAAAAAAATCACTGGCGACCGGTCTTGATTCTGACATCAGAATGATACATCGACCGCCGTCAGTCAGGCATCAAGCCCGTCATTTTCTCTATCTCGGAGGAAGAGAAACCGGAAAGCCCCTTGATTACGACAAATTATCTTCCACAAAAAAATCGTCAACAGTAAGAGGTCATGGCATCGAGGAGGTCTTGATAGCAAGTGGCCTTATGATAGCAGACTTTATCGATAGAAATCTCAGAGAAAAGCCTGGTGCAGCAGTCAATCTTGGCATTTTCGATAGCGTTGAGCTGCATGGATTGAAGCGAGCCCTTGGTTTCCGCTATGAAGAAAATGTGCCTGACGTTGTCCTTTTGCATGGCGATGGCCCAGTCGGGGGCATAATTGCCGACGGGGGTAGGAATTTGGAACGACCGAGGGAGTTTGGCGTAAACGACAACCTCGTTGGCTTCGTCAAGGTCATGGGCAAAGTTCCGTTCGCCCTGACTGTCGGAAACCACATAATCGGTGACGTGCTTGGTAGCCTGATAAGCCTTGTCAAATTCAGCCTTGCTTGACGCTGTGAAAATGTCGGAGTCGTAAGTGCCATCAGTCAGATGGTAATGGATATGGTCAACAATCATTGTGGCTTTCTGCTCGCGGACAATCTGAACGACCTTGCGGATAAATTCTTCAGGGTTATTCCGAAACAAAGCAAGTTTTGCCGGGCGCAAGCCCTGAAGAATCGTAGCTGCGGTGCGACGTGTTATGTTAGCCCCTTTTGCCACCTGCCCGACAAGGTCATACTTCACCGAAGATGTGCTCACATCGGTAAGTTCCTGTGAAGAGGATTTGGTGTTCCCGAATTCAGTTACCGCCTCAGTATCTTGCTGGCCCTCAATCTTGATATATCGCAGGGTGCGCACTTTCAGTTCGTCGGTATTAAGATGCAGAATAGCCTTCTCTACAAGCTCGTCAGAGTTGTAACTGACTGTGTATACATACTTGTGGTTGATTGCCATCCAGAGAGCCTGAAACTCATCCCGATAAAAATTGGCGTTAAGCTTCGGTTCAGGCAATTTAGTCTTGGCTCCGTTCTCTGTCATACCCTCTAACAGCGACGGATCAAAGATGGAGTTGATGAGCAGGGTTATACCCTCGGCCATAGGGGAAAGTTTCTCACCGTATGGGGCCAGTGCTTCCGCTGCAAGGTCGGCATGATATTTCGGAGTAATGTTACCTTGCGCATCTACATAGTCGTTATCTTCGAGATAAACCATGATGCGGCTTGCCTCGCTGTCGCTTATGATATGTAGCTGACCGTCGACCTTGATAGTCTTGCCCTCAAAATAATTTGACGATGCTTTCGAGGCTCGTTCGCGCAGGGCCTCGCGGGTTTCACGTTGTAGAGCGCCGGTAAAGTCAGCATAACTTTCATTGGCTATGACAGTGAGCACATTTACGTTGTGGACGTCTTCGCCGAGCAGCTCCTTGTCTTGGCGTATGCCGTTGCGGTCAACTGCGATGCGCAGGCCACGGCCTACCTCCTGACGCTTGGCTGTGGTGCTGTTGCTATGGCGAAGCGTACATATCTGGAATACGTTGGGATTATCCCAGCCCTCGCGGAGCGCGGAATGGGAGAATATGAAGCGGGTCGGTTCGTCGAAACTCAGCAGCCGCTCCTTGTCGCGAAGAATAAGGTCGTAGTCCGATGCCTCTTCGCTCACGTCGCTTCCACGCTTCGTTTTGCTATCCACCATCTTCCCTTTTTTGTCAATGGAGAAGTAGCCGCGATGCACCTGATAAGGCAGGTAGCGGCGCAGATACTCGTTGTATTCCTCGTCGAAAAGATGGAACTCTTCATTGACAAGCCGGGCGTATTCCTCCTCAAAGATAGTCTGGAATATGCCTTTTTCCGGATTGCCGTCCTTGTCGTAGCGACGGTATTTGGCAACTTCGTCGATAAAGAATAGCGACAGGCACTTGATGCCCTTCTTGAAAAGCTGACGCTCACGCTCGAAGTGGGCCTTGATGGTCTCGCGGATCTGAATGCGCTGCATGTGCAGTTCGTTGGTGTCGCCCACGAGGTCACCCTTTCGGAGGGTGACTCCGTTGGTGAAGGCGACGTAAGCGGTAGGCTGCATGTTAGAGCCGGGGAAAATCTCGGCAATATCATAGCCCTTGTACTGAAGGAGTTCGTTGGATTCGACGTAGAGAGAATCGCCGACTCCGAGCGTTTTGAAATGACGTCGCGGTTCCCCGGCGGCATTCTTTACTTCTATGCAGATACGCGCCATCGGGGGCTTGCTTGGCGAGAGGATAATGTTTTCAAGATACATGTAGCCGTTGGTGCCTCGCAAGTTTTTTAGTTCAAAACCGATGACCTTGATGCGCTTCACGAGTCGCTCGCGATAGGCGTCGAGCGCGTCAAGTGCATAGACTGTGTCGTGCTTCGTTCGGTGGGTTGCCGAGTAGTTCAGCACGAAAAGCGGGTTGAACTTCTTGAGGGCTGTCTGCGTGGCTGCGCCCTCCATCTTCTGCGGCTCGTCCATGATGATGATCGGGCGGTTGGCGGCAATCACGTCGATAGGACGGCGGGAAGCGAACTCGTCGCGCTTGGAATAGATTATTCGCGCTGCCTTATCGCCAGAACGTCCTTTGCCTTTGGACTTTTCCTCATTCAAGGAACTTGCAAAGGCCTGTGTGTTTATAATCATCACATTCAGCCCGGCATCCTGAGAGAATTGGTCGAGTTGATTAAGGTTCGAACTGTTGTAGACAAACCATCGGGCTTTCTTTCCATACTGCTCCATGAAATGTTCCTCAAGCATACGGAATGATTTGGCCACACCCTCGCGGATAGCGATGCTTGGCACAACGATGATGAATTTCGACCAGCCATAAAGTTTGTTGAGTTCAAACATCGTCTTGATGTAGACGTAGGTCTTGCCGGTACCTGTTTCCATCTCCACATCGAGGTTGACGACGCCGAGCCCGTCTATCTTGGTCAGAGATTTGGAAAGAGGCACGCCCGCCGAAGTCTGCACTGCGTGAAGATTGTCGAGCAATTGCTTGGCCGACAGCTCCACGTCGGCATTGCGGAAGCCGTCGTCATCACCATCGAATTGTAGGGACATCCCTCCGGGATGTTTCCCTAAATCGCGACGATATTTTGCCGGATCGCGATTTGGCTGGCCTGTAAAGATGGTGATGGTATTCTCTACGGCATCAGTCTGGTATTTCTGTATCTTGAATTTGAACTTCATTGTTCTGCGGTAAAATGTTTTGTGCCCAAAGAGGCACTTGTTTCACATACATCTTACCTAAAACCCCATTCGTAAGACGAAATTGCAGTTTCGCCTCCTCTCCATCAACCGAATTGTCGTAAACGTACAAACGGTCGACAAGCCTGGCTATAATTTCACAATTCTCAATCGATTTGCGATACCTTGAGATAATTTTGCTAATCGGTACGTCATGTCCTCCCTCCATCACCCTTTTTGCAATCCTTGAGGCATTGATCGAAGGATGATTCGTGGAAATAAAGAAAACCCGTATGAAGAATCCGGCCTGTTTCGCCCTTATCAGGAAATCGATTTTGTCTTCTGCGGAAAAAACTGTTTCGAATACAAAGCTTTTTCTTTCTTTAAGACAGTTTTCCCTAAGATTCTCACAATAGCGAGCTGACGAGAGCACTGATTCTATGGAATTCCAATCGCCAAACAAATCATTGGCCACATTGTCGGGATTGATATACAAAGTATCCTTCGCCCATTCGTGATGCAGGAATTTTTGGGTCACAGAGGTCTTACCCGACCCATTAGGTCCGGCTATCATAATCAACTCCGGCTTTGCGACTCGTTCACCCATTGATGGCATTGTTGATTCTGTCTGCCCATTTTTCTCTTTTTCGTGAAGCTTCGATACGCATTTCCTTAAAATAAGCGTCGGTGGCTTCATGATTGCGTTGTTTGGCCTCATGAGCCACTTCCTGCATGAGCTGCCGCAACATTTCGTCGCTTGGTTCTTCACCGGAGGTGAAACGATATGAATTCATCTCTTTTCCCGACATGGTTTTCAATTTAGGAAAGAATCCGATTAATAAGTCATTAGTGTGTCAGCTAAATCATCAAACCTTAGTTGGTAAAGCTCGCAACTGACAGAAACTTCAAACCACGATCACCACAAACAAACCACGGGAACCGCGTTTTTGGCTAAATCCAGTTATCTTTCGTGGCATATAAGTTATTTTACGACCTATATGCGCTCCGTCTGCTTGTAGGACATAACGTAGATCACACTAATAAGAATCTTCTTTATCTGCAAAATTAAAACATTTTTTTGATATACGAGGTTTTAGGTTAATAAATAATTCCAGCCACATCCTCAAATCATCTTGCGGATGGTGTCGGGGGAGCAGTGGCGGAAGATCTGGTCGAAGTTGTCGAGGACGTTATCGTTGGCAGCAGAGGAATCGCGCATCACGAAATATTGCGGCTTCATCTTGGCAAGCTCCGTCACGGTGGACTCATTGACATCGGTATCAAACGTGGCGATAAGATAAGTGCCATCTACGAAAAACACCTTTTTGCCGTTGACCTCCTTTTCCTCTATCTTAGCAGATAGCTCGATGTTAAGTTCAGGCATCACCTGGAAAAGCAGGTCAAGCGGAGTGCGGTCAGACTTCACATTGTCGACGGAATTGAACAAGTTCTGTTCGCTGAAGTCTTCGGGAGTATAGTACACATCCTCCATGTTCGACGAATCGAGTTTGAGGACACGGAAGCCGACATCCAATGTAGGGACATCGCTTTTTGTAGGGACATCGCTTTGCGATGTTTCATTGGCAAACAATCCATCACCTTTGCCAGATGCCGAAGGCATGTCCCTACGCATTGATTCCAATATTTTCCTTCCGGCACGGCGAATACGCTCCTCTCCTATTTGGCAGATGTTTTCATACCCGGCCTTACGCGCTTCGCTCTTTTCATCGGTAACTTCCGGGAGCTGCACCATAATGAATTTGCGCTTGCCTCCATCCTCGGCGTTGAGTTTCATTACAGCGTGGGCGGTAGTGGCACTGCCGCTGAAGAAGTCAAGGACTATGTCTCCATCTATGAGGTTACCCAGAAAAAGTAATTTCGAAAGAAGTGTTACAGGCTTAGGTGTATCGAAATATTTAGCACCATCGAAAATCTTCATCAGCTCCTTAGTCCCGTTCGTAGCCGTGCCTACTCTTTCTGCCGAGAACCAAGAATTATCAACAGAACCAAAAGCCTTCTTTTCTTCATAGAACACCTTAAGTTGAGGGCGCCCTTTACCGTCTGCACCCCAAACGATACGATTGTCAGACAAGGCACTGGAGAACTGACAACTGTCAGTTCTCCAGTATTGGGATTAGTGATAGGATAGGTTAAATTCGGTCGAATATTAGGAGCATCAAATGGGTCAGCCTTCCATAAGCCTCTTGGGTCATTGTCGGGATTGTCAAATCTTGATTTATCCAAAGGCAGTGGACGACATACAAAACTATCTCGCCTATACCAAACGCTGGAGTTAGATTCCTTAAGACGTCTGTTCTCTTGTCTACGTATCTTTGCATAAACAATGATATACTCATGATTTATACTAAAGTCAGTGTCATTCTGAATAGATGCTCTTGACTGCCATGGAATCTGAGCTACGAGATTTCTTTCTCCGAAGATTTCATCACAAACTTTACGCATATTTTCACATTCACTTTCATCAATAGAGATGAAAATAACACCATCATCAGCAAGTAGGTCACGAGCGACTTTAAGGCGAGGATATATCATGTTGAGCCAATCGGTGTGGAAGCGACCATTGCTTTCGGGATTGCGCTGCATGGGGTCGGCAGTGAGGTTGCCTTCTTCATCGCGGACGCGATTAATCGCGTCCCTACGCCAATCCGCATAATCCTGTGCAAAATCGTCGTTGTATACAAAGTCGTTGCCGGTGTTATAGGGAGGGTCGATGTAAATCATCTTGACCTTACCGAGATAGTTTTCGCGGAGAACTTTCAGTACGTCGAGGTTATCTCCCTCGATGTAAAGATTTTCAGTATTCCAGAAATCGACAGAAGCATCGACATCCGGGCGAAGTGTTTTATCGGTCGGAGTATTGGCAAGACGCGATGCCGCTCGTTTATCAGGCCACGTAAATTGATAACGTTCCTCTCCATCGTCGAGCACATCCTTCGACAGCTCAGCCCTAAGTTTGTCGAAGTCGATAGCAAATTCCGGCTTGCCGTCTTTATTTAGTCGCTCAGTAACGCATTGTGGGAACAACATGGCAATCTTTGCCACATTGCCCTCCGAGGCGTCATGGGTTTTCATTCGTAGTTTATCCATTGTATTGTGTTATTGTTGTTTCAGTTTTTGGAGTTCAAGAAAAAGCTCTCTTTTTCGTCTGGGTTGTTTGGTGGCGTTCATCTGACGCTCCAGGGCGGCGATTTGACGGTGAAGTTTTTCGTGTTCTTCGTCAACTTTGATTTGCTCTGTGAGCGACTTGTCTTGGTCTACCGAGAATTGACCGATAGAAGAAACGATTGACTGCCATACAGCATCGAGATTGAGGCCGGAAAGCTCAACCGTTACAGAGTCCAACGATTTCCACGGCGAGGTGAACAGTTTGCTGTGGTACACGGCAATCATGGCCTCGACCTCGTAGCGCAGGAGGTATATTACGCGCTGGGGGATACTCTTGGCGAGCAGGATGATATTCTTTTGGTCGAAGTCGCGGGTTTTTAGAGTGACTTCGATGACGAATATCTCCTTTACCTCGCTGCCCTCGGCGATTGCTGGGAGGGTACGGGGCGCAATCCAATTGACAAAGTCAAGACGCGAGACATCACCATCGAAACATTCACGTTGCGATGGTTTCCAATCAAACCGCTTGTAAAGCTGCGCTTTCGGAAGCGGTCTCTTGACTTCTGTGGATTTTGGCAGTCCTAACACATCAGCGAACAATTAGAAAACAGATTAATTCAAAATCGTCGAGGCCGCGGACATCACCGGAGAAAAGGGAGCCGCTGTCGCCTTCGAGGAAGGAGAAGAGGTCGGTGGTCTCTTTCGTTTTGATTATCGAGGAGATGGCGTTGCCGAGGAGGCGGGAGTAGGTGGACATGCGCTGGCCGTCGCGTGTCTCGGCGTTGAATTTGCGGCATAAGTCGGCTATCGGCTCTGATTTGCTGCGGCACAGATGGCGCATGCGGTCGAGGAGTCCCTTTGGGTCGAGATGATCAACAATCACCTCCGATTCCTTGGAGATATAGACCATATAGAAGGGATGCAATCGGTTCTTGCGGTCGATGTTGATTTCGTTGTTGCGATTTTTGAGCACGAAAACGACCCCCGGAGGCGCGTCCATAGTTGAGGGAACAATGGCATGAAGTCCCATCGGGGTATGCTCGATGTCGTGACTGCCGCGCATGTAATCGAGCAGGTCGAGACGGAACTCGTTAAGACCCAAGTCCATGATTGATACTCCCGTACTCATCTCCTCAATGTCCACGACCTCCTCTTTCAGTCGCTCCAACTGGTCGCGACGATATTTGAGGTCGCCTTGTTCCTCGGCTGAGAGAGGATTGTCGTCACCCGTGGCGGTCAGCACCGACACTTTCATACGAGCCTCCACACGACCTTTAAGATTGATATAGTCGTCGAGGTCCATGTCAGGCCAATAATTGACAAGCTGAATGACGGAGTTACGCGAGCCAATACGATCAATGCGCCCAAAGCGCTGTATTATGCGAACCGGGTTCCAGTGTATGTCGTAGTTAATGAGATAGTCGCAGTCCTGGAGGTTCTGACCCTCGGAGATGCAATCCGTGGCGATGAGTACGTCGATTTCCTCCGAAATGTTGGGATAGAGCGAAGCCTTCTCCTTGGATATTGGCGAGAAAAGAGTGAGGATGTGGGAAAAATCATGTAGGGGCATGCCTCCGGCATGTCTGATGGCATTTCGGCTGGCATTTCGGCTGTCGCGGATATCAGAAACATCGCGAAGCGATGTCCCTACATTGAGCGATGTCCCAACATTGTCGCCGCTTATGAGGCCTATGTTGGAGCCAAGTCCTTTTACCACGGGAGCGATGTTCTCGTAGAGATACCGGGCCGTGTCGGAGAAGGCGGTGAAGACTAGGATTTTCTTATTGTTGCCGTTTATGGGATTGGCAAACTTATTGCGGATATCCTCGATAAGCATCTGAAGTTTGCTATCATGCTCCGGCGTGATGTCTTCGAGCATGAAGAGCAGGGTATTCAGGTTTTCGAGGTCTTTGGCGAGATAGCCTCGCCACTGGATATAATCCATATCCTCCAATGCGATTTTCGTCTTCCTGTTGCCGATGAATACCGTGTCTTCCCGTTCGTCGAAATCAAGGCCGTAGGAGAAATCATAGTCGCTTACCATCGAACCTGAGTGTTTCGCCGCCTCCGCGTCAATGGCCTCAATTGTCCGCTCTATGTACTTACTGATTCGCTCAAGAGTAAGGCGGAAAGAATTGACGGAACTTTCAAGGCGTTTGAGCAGGTTGATGCTCATAAGCTGCCGGATGCCACGTTCACGGCCACTGCGGGAAAGATTGCCGAAGCGGCCATCCTCGCGCACCTCCATATACTTCTCCAACTTGCTTGGCAAGATGAAATCAGAGGGCGCGTAGATGGCGAGGTTCAGTTCCGAAACGCTGACGAAAATATCATTGAAGCTGACGGCAGTCGGCAGGTCAGTAAGCTTCGGCATCCGGGAGATAGGCCTCAATCGCTCGGGGAATTTGCCAATGTCAGTAGTATCATAGTATTGTTCAATATGCTTTCGGGAGCGGGCTATGGTGACGCTATCGAGGACTTCAAAAAAATCGAAGCTCAGAGATTCGAGCAAGGTTTTGGTGGTGCGCTCCTCTGCCGGGAGTTTCGACCAACGGTTGAAAGCCGCCTGGGCCTGCCGGAAAATATCGTCGAGCGAGCTTGACGTTTTGAGCTGCGCATCCATCTGAGAGCTGTCACCCTCATAGGCAAGCGCAAGCTGATTGCGCAGGTCGTTGAAGCGGTTGTTGACGGGTGTGGCCGACAACATAAGCACCTTGGTCTTGACTCCGGCGCGGATCACCTTGTTCATCAACTGTAGATAGCGGTTCTCACGCGGATTCTCGTCGTTCTCGTCCGTCGTGACCTTGCCGCCGTTGCGGAAATTGTGGCTTTCGTCGATGACGACAAGGTCGTAGTTGCCCCAGTTGATGTGCTCAAGGTCGAGTCCGCTGCTTTGTCCGGACTGACGCGAAAGGTCGGTATGATAAAGGATGTCGTAGCGCAGTCGGTCGGCAACCAGAGGATTGTTGACGTAGTTGCTGCGGTAAGTAACCCAGTTGTCGTGCAGCTTCTTAGGGCAAAGCACGAGCACCGACTTGTTGCGGTTCTCATAGTATTTTATGACCGAAAGGGCCGTGAACGTCTTGCCGAGACCCACGGAATCGGCAAGTATGCAGCCGTTGTATTTTTCAAGCTTGTTGATGATAGCGAGAGCCGCGTCGCGTTGGAAATTATAGAGTTTTCCCCAGATGACGCTATCCTTGAAGCCGGTGGCCTCGTTGGGGAGAACGTCCTCCGAAATATCTTCAAGAAACTCGTTAAAGATATTGTAGAGCGTCACGAAGTAGATAAACTCCGGGGCGTTCTCCTTGTAGGCGTTGGTGATATTGTCGAGCACCTCCTCAGTTACGACTTGTAGCTTTTCATTATCGTTCCAGACTTGGTCGAACAGATTGAGGTAGAATTGCGATAACGGCGCATTCGTGCGCTGCACGAACTGATAAGCATTATTGCCACGTTCACAGCCAAGGTCAACTGTCGTGAAGCCGGTTATCGGCATATAATTGGTTTCATCAACGTTGATAAAACCTATCATATTCTCATTAGTGCGGTTGGATTTGAAGCAGACTTTTCGCCGGATCCAGTCGGCGCACTCCTTAGCGACTGCCTTGAGCGACAATTCGTTGCGAAGTTTAATCTCAAATTCCGAGCCGAAGAGGTCACGCTCTCTATTGAGTCTCGGAATATAGAACTCCCTCCGCTGTTTGTCAGTTTTTTCTGTGATAAAAGAGGGAGACGTAAATATAAAGCGCAACTCATCGACATCTTTCAGTTGCTCCCGAAGCTCCTGAAAGGCGTATATCGAGAAACTCGCGGCTGCAATAGACACACGACTGCCGGATTTGATGGTAGCCATCAAATCGTCACGCAATGTCTGATTGACATTATCAATGAGTTGAGGTTGCGCCGGGGTTTCCATTGCAGGCCAATCGCTTTCACAGCCATAGACTCCCCAATGGCAATTCTTATCAGTTTGTATCAACGAAAAACGGGGAGCCACACCCTGCTCATCCCGCTATTCGAGGCCTACCACAGCCCTTGCAACTGAATGAGCAATGGTAGAATCACCCCGCGAGGTCTGTATATGCAATTAATCCAACTCACTTCAAAAGAAATGAGTTGGAAGCACATAAACGTACCCAAGGGGGCGCCTACTATTGCTTCATCCTTGGTTGCAAATTCAAAGGTGGTAGTTTCGAATAGCCAAGAAACAAAGCGTCAGGTAAACGCCTTTCGTATGTAAAACGAACCGCCCAACGCCCGGTGTCAACCCTCCTCTGAGGCACCACGCATCGCGGGGTTCTTTTGCAAAATTAGCGAAATTTTTCGATTCCGCAAACGAATATTTTGTTAAAAAAATTCGGACGTGTCGGACTTGTCGAACGTGTCAGACTGCTACCCGAAGAAGAAGTAGGCGACGATGACGGCGACCACGGCTCCGGTCAGGTCGGCAAGCAGGGCGTAGCCGGCTGCGTAGCGCGTCTTCATGACCCCGACGCTGCCGAAGTAGACGGCAAGGATATAGAAGGTGGTGTCGGTAGATCCTCTGACGGCCGCTGCGACGCGGCTGACGAAAGCGTCTGCGCCATTCTCCTTCATCACATCGAGCATCATGGCGCACGACCCGCTTCCGCTCAGCGGCTTCATAAGCATCGTGGGCAATGCCCCGACCCATTGCGTGTCGATTCCCAATGCTCCGACCCCGGCCTCTACCCACGACGTGAAGACATCCAACGCCCCGGAGGCACGGAACATGCCAATAGCCACGAGTATAGCCACAAGATAAGGGATGATCATGACGGCCGTCTTGAATCCCTCTTTCGCTCCTTCGATAAACGTATCGTAGACGTTAACGCGCTTCCGGACCCCGGCCACGATAAACGAGATTATGACCGAAAAGAGGATGACATTGGCTGCAAACGTGGAATAAAGCTCCATCTTGTCGGCCGGAAGCCGGGAGAAAAGCCATACCACTCCGCCCACCACTCCGCCGATGCCCAAAAGCCAACTCCATATGACCCTGTCGATCCTTATACGCTGCTTTATGCAGAGTGCGGTCAGACCGACGAGCGTCGCAAGGGCCGTGGCTATAAGGATGGGGAGGAAGATGTCGGTGGGGTTGGCGGCGCCTCCCTGTGCCCTATACATCATAATGCTGACCGGAATAAGGCAAAGTCCCGACGAATTGAGGACGAGGAACATTATCATGGCGTCGGTGGCGGTGTCTTTCTTCGGGTTGAGGCTCTGCATCTCCTGCATGGCGCGAAGACCCATCGGAGTGGCGGCATTGTCGAGACCAAGCATATTGGCCGAGATATTCATAAAAATCGCCCCCATGGCGGGATGTCCCTTTGGGATGCCCGGGAACAGACGCGAGAAAAACGGACTGATCAATCGCCCGAAAAACTCAATCACTCCTCCCCTCTCGCCAATCTTCATTATGCCGAGCCAGAGCGTCAGCACCCCGGTCAGACCGAGAGAGATCTCGAATGCAAAAGAGGCCTGCGAGAAGGAGCTGTTCATGATGTCGGACCACACTGAAAAATCGCCGTCGACAATAGTCTTGCCGACGGCCATTATAAACGCAATCGCGAAAAACGCGATCCAGATCCAGTTCAATACCATGCTCAGAATTTTCTGATGCCCATAATCTCGCGCACGTCGCGGAGAGTGTCGGCAGCCGTGGCACGCGCACGCTCTGCGCCGCTTCTGATCACCTTGGAGATAAACTCGTCGTCCTGACGGATCTCAAGGATACGCTCGCGGATAGGAAGCGTCACCTTCAGGATGTCTTCCGCAAGCTGCTTCTTCATGTCGCCATAGCGGATGGAGCAGTCGGCGTAAGCCTTGCGATAATGGTCGACCACGTCCGGACCGGAGACGAGATTCATCAAAGTGAAGAGATTCTCCACCGGCTGGCTGACAGGACTGTCGGGCACTTTCGGGCCTTCATCCGTCACGGCGCGCATCACCTTCTTGCGGAGCGTCTTCTCGTCGTCGATAAGATAGATGCAGTTGCCTTCGCTCTTGCCCATCTTGCCGGATCCGTCGAGACCGGGCACCTTTACTGCCTCGCCTCCGAAATTGAAGTTGACCGGTTCGCCGAAATAGTCTACTCCATAGAACGAATTGAAGCGGCGGGCGAAACGGCGCGTCAGCTCAAGATGCTGCTCCTGGTCCTTGCCCACGGGGACGAAGTCGGCATGATGGATGAGGATGTCGACGGCCATCAGAGTGGGATAGGTCAGCAGTCCGGCATTGACACGCTGGTTGGTCTGATTGCCGATTATCTCCTTCTCTATCTCATCACCGTCGGAGGATATGCCAAGAGCCTTGCGGGCCTTGTCCTTGAAGGAGGCCGTGCGCATGAGCTCTCCGATTCCGACGTGCATATTCATCAGAAGATACATCTCGGAAATCTCAGGGATGTCGCTCTGCACGTAGAGAATGTTTTTCTCAGGGTCGAGACCGGCAGCGAGATATTCGGCAATGATGTCCTTTACGTTGGTGTGGAGCATCTTGGGGTCGGGATGCGTGGTCAGGGCGTGGAGGTCGGCAATAAAAAACCGGCAATCGTAGTCGTCCTGCATCCTGACAAACTTGCTGAGGGCACCGTAGTAGTTGCCCAAATGGAGGTTGCCCGTGGAACGGATTCCACTAAGCACCACCTTTTTATCTTTATTATTTTCCATATCTTATGTATATCTTATAAGGGCAATGGCATAAATATGCACCGGCAGCCCATCGCATATGGCATTTGGCCGGATACGGCATGAGCAACGCCCTTCTCTGTTTCGTTCTGCAAATTTATATATTTTTCAGCCTTTTTCAATATCTTTCGGCCATCTTTTTATCAAAACGAGCCGGAATCTTCCATTTCGACAGGCATATTGAGCACCTCAGCGAATCTGCAAGCCAGGAACGCGCTATGATCGGAAATATCTCTAACATCCTGATTACATTAACGATGGGAAAACCATCAAGAAAAATATCACAATATCTTTTTATCCCGATTAATCCATTGGGCGTTTTGTTTGTTTATAAGACAAGAATCAGTCTGCGGTGATATCTCATTCAAACCCGCCGGAGACAGTATTCCCGACTAAATGAATCTACATGACCCCAAATATAAGATACATAAACCATCATTCAGGGAAATGGCTCCTGCTTTCGCTGCTGCTTTTCTTCGCCGCCGGGACAGCCAATGGCCAGACCGACCTTGAAGAGCATACAGACTCAATTGAGGCGACCGACTCCGCAAACGTCAGGAAAATCCTATTCCTCGGAGACTCCATGACGGGATGGATGGCGGAACGCCTCAACGCATATGGGGCCATCAATGATTTTGAGGTGGCCACCATTGTGTGGGACGGCTCTACGATTGCCAAATGGGCCAATTCTCCCCGGCTCAAAGAGATTATAAGCCAACAGAAGCCGGATGCCATTATCGTCAGTCTCGGCATGAACGAGATGCTGGAGAGGAATCCGCAGAGACGTCTTGAAAAGCCCGTCGACAAATTGCTCGCAGAATTCGGGGACATGCCCCTATTATGGATCGGGCCTCCTTCGTGGCCCTGGCAAAAGGACGCCGACGAATTCAACGACTGGATGCAACAGACCCTCGGGAAGAAGAGGTATTTCAACAGCAACGACCTTGAAATCCGACGACAAAGCAAATCAAACCCCCACCCCTCAAGAGACGGAATAGAGGAATGGATCGACAACGTAGCGGAATGGATGCCCGGAAATTCAGAATTGAGCATCGACTCCCTCGCCAAGCCCGACCCCGGAAAATTCTCGCGAGGGAAAACTTTCGTCTATCGCCGGATGAAGGAGAAGCTCTGACATCCCAGAAATAAAGATTTATCATATCAACTGATTAAAACTATTAAAAAACATATATATGGAATTCGTCAATCTTAAGATGGAAGACTATCCATCGTTCTTAAAACTCTACAACGATTCGTTTCCCGACAACGAACGGAGAATATACGAAGATGAGGAACACCTCGCCAATTTCATAAAGATGAAGGGGGGCAAATTCCACGCTTTCGCCGCCAAGGACGGCGACCTTTTCCTCGCGTTTCTTTCTTACTGGACTTTCCTCGGATATACCTACGTGGAGCATTTCGCCGTGCAGCCTGAACACAGAGGGAAAAGAATCGGCGCACTGATGCTCAACCATCTTTTCAAGGAGGTCAGCAAAGACGTGCTCATCGAAGTGGAGCATCCCGAGACCGACGAAGCCAAACGCCGCATAAAATTCTATGAGCAAAACGGCTTCAAGGTGAGACGGGAATTCAATTATGTGCAGCCGCCCTACAGCCCGGGGCAGGAGCCCGTGGCGATGCTGCTAATGACCCACGGCAACGTCGACCTTCACAACAGCGACTCTATCAAGGAGATGCTTGCCGAGGTCTATAATGTCAACAACTGAAAATTTCCGGCTTACATAACTCGAGACCCGGGCCGAGGCGGATTATTCCGCCAAAGTCCGGGTCGTTTCTTTTTTATTTTGCCGTATCTCACGACAAGGCCAGAAAGACCGTAATTCTATTCATCCTGCTTTGCAGGCTCCGCAATTACGGCAGGCTCCGCGACGGCAGCGGATTCCGATTTGTGAGACTTCTTAAGCTTTACCTTCATAGTGTCGAAGCCTTTGCCATAGACCCCATTGACGTTGCCTTGAGTGATAAAAGCATTCTCATCAATGCTTTTCACGATGCGGAATATCGTCACGCTCTCAATCTTGCGACACCAAACCATAAGGATTTTCACCGGCTTTTTGGAATACCAGCCTGTGCCGTCGAGCACGGTCACTCCTCGCTGTGCCTCCTTGTTTACCCTATCGGCAATCTCTTTCCATTTATGGGAAAAGATTATAAACTGAGTGGCCTGTCGGTTGGTGTTGATGATCATGTCGGTCATGTAGGCTATGACGAAAGTGACGACGAGACCATAGACTATCAGGGGCACTCTCGTGTCGAGACGCTCCTGAAACGTTCCTTCGAACGGAAGAAATATCGAGCTAAGAACGATAAGCATGTCGGTATAGATCATCGTACGGCCTACGCTCACGTTGCTTAGCTTTGACACCATCGCCGCCACAATGTCGGTGCCTCCGGAAGAGCCGTTGTGGACGAAGACCGTGCCTATTCCCGTACCGCACAGGATTCCTCCCAATATAGCGCTCATCGACATGTCGGCAATGATGGGATGGTCGAGGCTCATGAAGAAATTCTCGAATATGCCGATGAAGAGGGAGATGACTGTGGCCCCGAAGATAGTACGCGCCACAAACGTCTTACCCACCACCTTGAACGCAATCGAGAGCAGCAGCAGATTGGCTGCATATTGCGTAACGGCGACTGGAATCATCCCCGATGACGCAAAATAGACCAGCGTGCCGACGCCGCTCAGGCCTCCTATCACGATATGATGGGGAAGGATAAAGGCCGTGAAACCGATGGAATAAAGCATCAGTCCGAATATGATGACAACATAATCCTTCATGTTTGTCATAAGCTTGTTGCTGAATTGTGGAGACATCGTTCGTTTCGTTTTTTTTGCCGGACAAAGGTATTTTTTTCTGCCCATCCCCGGACCGGGTTAATCTTCTGTGTTGAGTTTTTTGGCAGGTTAAAGCAAGACAGAAACCAGCCTGATGCAGAATTTTATCAAAATTCTTTGCAAATTTAGATAATAAATTTCAATTGCAAACTTTTTTCCTTAATTTTGCCGTAGGATTTATGCGGGCTTCCACGATTCCGATTCGGACAAGGCGAATAAACCGACTGATTCCTACAACATTTAAACCCCCATCATCGAATTATGAAACCTTTGAAAATATTCCTTGCCTTCATGGCCCTCTCCCTCTTCAGCAACGCAAAAGCCAATGACTTCCTTTCATCTGAAGTGCCCGACGAACTATTCAACATCGGCGTAAGGATAGGGCTCAACACCTCCAACCGCACGTTCAACAAGGACTTCTTCCGGTCGTGGAACACCAACAGCTGGGGCACCGGAATAGACGCCGGAGTCGTGGTCAATCTCAACATGCGCGATTTCTTCGCCCTGCAGCCGGGATTCTTCTTCGAATCGAGAAGCGGCAACTATTCCTATTCCCAAGAATACCTGAACGGAGAGGGAGAAAAAAAAGACTTCACGCAAATGGGGCACTACAGGACGCATAACTTCACCATCCCGGTCATGGCCTCGTTACGCTTCAATCTTTCAGGCGACCTGAGATGGGTCATTGAAGCAGGACCGTATCTCCAATACACGTTTAAAACAAGCGGCAACAAGAATATCCAGGTGATCAAACCTCAGGAAAACATATATGAAACGCTGAACATCTCCACTGCCAAAAGCAATCCCTTCGACTTCGGGCTGAAAATAGGCACGGGCGTAACATTCAAACGAAAATACTCCCTGCTCGTGCACTATCTCGCAGGAGGACAGAAGGCATGGAAAGCCCCGCATGCCGGAGGCCACAACAAGGCCTGGACCTTTTGCCTCGGCTATGATTTCTGAGCCAGCATCGAAAGAATCTTTCCGGCGTTTGCCTCCGGCGACACCGAAAAGTCGAGCCTGACTACGCTTTCATCGCGTCTGTACCAAGTCATCTGTTTCTTGGCATAGACGCGAGTGTTTTTCTGAATCCTGGCAATCGCCTCCTCGCGGCCAAGAGAGCCATCAAACCATGCAAACATCTCCTTCAGTCCGACCGTATTGAGGGAATTAAGACTCCTCATCGGGTAGACCCTACGAGCCTCCTCTTCCAAGCCAGATTCTACCATATTCTCCACCCGACGGTTGATTCTGCCAAACAGATCGGCTCTTTCCCCGTCGAGACATATCTTAAGAATGTCGAAGTCGCGATGTCGCCGCTCCCCCGTCAGCATCGAGCTGTAGGGCTTCCCGGCAGTCAACGTGACCTCCACAGCATGGAACACCCTTTTCATATTCATGAGGTCGACCTTGCCATAGTGGGCAGGATCAAGACGCTCAAGCTCCGAGAGCAGCCATGAGTCGCCCCTCTTCCGCCATTCCTCCATCAAAGCCATCCTGACAGTCTCAGGGACGGTAGGGATGTCGTCAATTCCGTTGCAAAGGGCATCCACATACATCATCGACCCTCCGCAGACCACGGCGACAGACCTATCCTTATAAATACGGCCAAGTATCTCCATGGCATCGCTTTCGAATGAGCTCGCGCTATAGTAGGCCTCAAGCGGAAGCATCTCAAGCAAATGATGCCTGACCCCATGCCTCTCCTCCTCTGTGGGCACGGCCGTCACGATGGGAATGCCTTTATAGATCTGCCGACTGTCGGCAGATATTATTTGCGTGTCGAGAAGCCTTGCCGTCTCGACGGCAAGGGCCGACTTCCCGGAGGCAGTCGGCCCTGTTATGACAATTAATTTCGGTCGGCCCACGATGGCTATTGTTTTTCGTTCACAAGTCGACAGATATTGACAATCACTGCCGTGGCCTTCTCCATGCTCGAAATAGCCACGTATTCATAGCGACCATGGAAATTCTCCCCTCCAGCGAAAATATTCGGACAGGGAAGCCCCTTGAACGAAAGCTGGGCTCCATCCGTGCCGCCTCTGATGGGTTGCACTCTCGGCTCTACGCCCGCCTCGCGCATGGCTTTCTCAGCCACCTCCACAATGTGGATGACCGGCTCTATTTTCTCGCGCATGTTATAGTATTGGTCGCGGATTTCCACGGTGGCGCAGCCGGGATATTCCGTGTTGGTCTTCCTGACAAGATGCTCTATCTCCCTTTTGCGGCTCTCAAAGCGGGCGCGGTCGTGGTCGCGGATGATGTATGTAAGCACGGTCTCCTCCACACTTCCCTCTATCCCGACAAGATGATAGAATCCTTCATAACCTTCGGTGTGTTCAGGAGTCTCCCATCTTGGAAGCATCATGATGAATTGAGTAGCCACGCGGATGGAATTTATCATCTTGTGTTTGGCGTTACCGGGATGGACATTTCGCCCTTTTATGACGACTTTCGCGCTCGCAGCGTTGAAATTCTCATATTCAAGCTCGCCGACCGCACCGCCATCCATCGTATAGGCGAAGTCAGCGCCAAACAATCCCACGTCGAATTTATGGGCGCCCTGCCCTATCTCCTCGTCGGGATTGAAAGCAATCCTGATTTTGCCATGCTTTATCTCGGGATGATTCCGGAGGTATTCCACGGCCGAGATTATCTCAGCTATGCCGGCCTTGTCGTCGGCTCCAAGAAGCGTAGTCCCGTCGGTCACTATAAGGTCCTGGCCGAGATAATTGTTGAGTTCTGGAAATTCTGCGGGGTCAAGCCGGATTCCCTGCTCCTCGTTGAGGGTAATGACGCCACCGTCGTAATTCCTTACTATGCGCGGGCGCACGTGCTTGCCACTCATGTCTGGCGACGTGTCGAGATGGGATATGAAGCCCACGACCGGTGCATCAGTATCGCAATTTGCCGGAAGCGTGGCCATGAGATAGCCATTGTCATCAAGAGATATCTCCTCAAGCCCCATTTTTTCGAGTTCATCACGAAGATAGCGCGCGAAGACCATCTGCCCGGGCGTGGAGGGAGTCATATTTGTAAGCTCATCGCTTTGCGTGTCGAACGCTACGAAGCTAAGAAATCTGTCTGTTACTGTCATGACGGGTTTTTCATTTGATTTAACAATAAACAAAATTACTAAAAATCCTCCGACCAGCAAACTCGCAAAGCGTTTTTTTATAGATTGACTCCTTAGTGGAAAAGAAATCGAGAAAAATAATCAAAAAAAATTATACCGTATTCTATTAAATCCCAACAATATAAATTTTCGTCTTCAATTTTTGTCAAAAAAAATTCCCCAAAACACTTGCACGGTTCGTTAAAACTTACTAACTTTGCACCGCAATTGAGAGAGACACCTGCTCAAAGAAAGCCGGAAAATCTCACAAAACTGCTTCAATAGCTCAGTTGGTTAGAGCACCTGACTGTTAATCAGGGGGTCGTTGGTTCAAGCCCATCTTGAAGCGCAAAACAAAAAGACTGCTTCAGTAGCTCAGTTGGTTAGAGCACCTGACTGTTAATCAGGGGGTCGTTGGTTCAAGCCCATCCTGAAGCGCCAAGTCTTCAAGAAAGAGCATCGGCATAAACCCCGAATACTTTCTGGAGCGCGTGTAGATTCGCTAGCTCAGCTGGTAGAGCACAACACTTTTAATGTTGGGGTCCTGGGTTCGAGCCCCAGGCGGATCACTTTGGTGTCGTAAAAAACACCGCAAAACGCTGAAACAATGACAGTTTCAGCGTTTTTTATTTTTCTGCTCACGGCAGAATACAGCAGATTTCGGAGCGTAGACGTGATATATGCGTGAGTCGCGCAAACGTGAGTCAAATTACTCACGGTAGTGACGCAGACGTGAGCCACCCCTCCCTCTCCTGCCGTGAGTCGGCTGAAACCGGGATACTTATCCCATGAAAAAGCGGACACCATGTGGGGCGCAGGGTTCACATTCAGCTATCCCCGACACCACTTTTGGAAAGGACGATACTTGTTTCTTAACATCATTTAAGAAATGAAAGGCTTCTTAACTAAATCCGGTGTTTAATTGACGTTTTTAGGTTCGAGCCTCTGTATTTTGCGCAGCTTTGCCGTGAGTCGCCGACTCACGCCTCTCATGATGACACCCTGATATTGCGTTTCTGATGATACGGATTCTTCCCGGCTTGACAATCCGGCGAATAATGATTATCTTTATGTAACCATTAAATCCGCAACGTATGAAAGAATCCTTTTTTGTAATGACTTTCTTTCCGAGAAAGCCCCACGTGATCACGGATGGCGAATATCCCATCTACGTCAGAATCTCCACGGCAGGCCAGAAGACCGAGTTTACAATCGGTAGGAAGGTCAATCCGGACAACTGGGACCAGAGACGCCAGAAAACCCTCGGCAAGTCCCGGCGCGACATCGAGCTGAACAAGTTCCTTGAAAACATGAGGTCCCGCTTCTGCGAGATACACAACCGTCTTCTCATAGAAGGCAAGTATATCAATCCGCAGATTCTAAAGAACCATTATTTCGGACTGGTCGAGAAGCCAAAGATGCTGTGCGACGTTTTCCGCGAGACCAACGTCAAGCGCAAGGAAGAATGCGAGCGCGGTGACATCTGCAAGACCACCCTCGGACGCTGGGAGCGGTGCGTGACCTACCTCGAAGAGTTCATGAGCCTGAAGCTGGGCGAGACCGACATCCCCATCAAGGACGTGACCGCAGGCTTCATCCAGGATTTTGAGCATTTCCTGCGCATGACAAAGGAATGCGCCAACAACACGACCGTCCGCTATCTCCGTTACCTGAAGAATGTGATACAGTATGCCATCGCAAACAAGTGGATAACGGATGACCCGTTCATCGGGAAGCGTTTCAAGCGCACAAAGGCCGAGAGGGGCTTCCTGACCGAAGACGAGTTGCGCCGCCTCATGCTCCTCGACCTCCGCGGCTTCCCCCGTATCGAATGTGTCAGAGACGTATTTGTGTTCTGCTGCTTCACCGGCCTCGCGTTCATCGACATCAAGACTCTCAGGCGCTCCGACATATCGACCGACGCGGACGGGAAGATGTGGATAAGGAAGGCCCGTGAGAAGACAAGCGAGACGAGCATCATCCCCATGCTGGAGATTCCGGTGAAGATAATGGAGAAATACCGCGACCATCCCACCGTGGTGACGAGGGGTGTTGTCCTTCCGGTAATGACCAACCAGAAGGCGAACGCATATCTGAAGGAGCTTGCCGACCTCGCGAAAATCCAGAAGCATCTTACGACCCATATCGCCCGGCACACGTTCGCCACTATGTCGCTCAACAACCACGTTCCTTTGGAGACCATCTCCAAAATGCTTGGTCACAGCGATATAACAACGACGCAGATATATGCGAAAATGCTTGACAAGACCATTTCCGAGGATATGGAGACGATGCGCAACAAATTCAACGGCATGTCATTCTGAACAATCAGACAAAGGAAATGCGGCAATCGGAAACAGCTCCGGTTGCCGCATTTTTTTCAGGTGCCCCAGTCTTCAAATTTAGGACGGTATGACAATGCGAGGAAATCCCTCACATCGTCCTCGTCATACAGGATTTTGCCGTCAAGACGATAAAACGCGATTCTGCCGCTGTCGCGGTACTGTTGCAATGTGCGGCGTGAGATATTCAGATGGTCTGACAACTGCGCGTCCGTCATGAATCTCTTTCCCATGATTGTCGGCCTGTGGCCGGAGATGAGCCGGCCGGCCATGTCGGTGCAATCCTTGCATTGCGCGAAGAAGGTTTTTATCGCATCGTCGTGTTTTGAATAGTATCTACCCATTATTGTGTCCCTCCTTTATTATGATGGCGTAAACATCCTCTGCCTTGTAACAGCATTTTCTCCCATGACGTATGAAACCGATTCTGCCACCGTTCTGAAGATTGCGCACCTGCCTTGTCGAGATATTCAGGATTTCGGCGGTTTCCTCCAGAGTAAGCCAGTCTCTCGGTTTTTTATCCCGCAATCTGTCAAACAGCGTGTGTATCATGTCATGGAGGTATGCCATACGCTCAAACATCATGTCAAGCACCTCTTTTTCAATCTGTACTACTTCCATTTTTGTGAATTTCAGGAAGTTTCCAATTGAAAAAGCCGACGGGATCCCTCCCGTCGGCCACCACTAAATCCACAATCAGAATAATTCATGACTGCGATTCGATTGCGAATTTAGTGATTTATTTCCAATCGGCAGTGGTTTTCAATATATTTTCGCCATGACCGGAGCAAATTCCAGTCCTTTGCCCTTGCCGATCACCACGGCATCATAGAACTCGTGGCCGCGTCGGTTGACAAAGGGGATTGTCGAAGTGTAGCGGTGGGTCAGCAGATGGTGTATCTCCTTCTCGCTGAACTTATGCCCCATGAACTGCAAGGGCATGGTGAAGCCGCAGACGTGGCACTTCATGACACGGGGATAGCGCAGCACAGAGTGTCGGCCGCATATAGGACACACGTGAGTGTCGGGAGTGGTTCTGAACAGACGGCTGTCGTTGATGAGCTGCTCGGTCTTGTCATAGATGCGCTTGCCGAACTCAGCCATCAGTTTCGCGCCGCCCTTGCTCATCTTGCGATTCGCATAGAGGCGTTCTGCCTCTACCTGATCCGCGAGAAGGTTCTCCAGCGCATAGGTCTCGTCGAATGTTGCCAGAAGCAGCCTGCCATCGGCGGAGATTACCGGCTCCCCGCATACGTCGATTATGAAACCGTTGTTGCGGAGACGGTCCAGGGCATCGGTGACATCATGGCTGTCCGCGCTGAACGGCATACCGGGATTGAAGCGGTCGGAAAGTTTGCGCATCAGTGTCGCCATCACACCGAGCAGGTCGTTCATCTTCGGAGGCTCAGGCGCCTTGCTCTTATGGGTAAAGCAGGATTTACCCGTTATCCTGATTTCTACCGAGGAGGGGACCTCGTCGCAGCAGAACCAAGGCATAGTGCCAAAGAAGGGTGTGCCGTCGATTTCCATGCCGATGACGAGCTCGGTTGACACCGTCGCACCGGTCATGGCCGCGTCGAAACGCTCTGCGATGATGTCATATACTGCCTGTGTGTCAGTGTCGGGCATGAAAGGTTTCTTGCCGGTGGTTATGATGCCGTGAGTGTGAGGCACTTCCTCGTCAGCGGCGAAGGGATAACCCTTTGCCCAGCGGCAGCGTTTGAGGATGTATCCCCGCATGGATTCCGGGAGCTTGGGATTATTGGTGAAGGGCGACGATATAAGCCCGTCCAGAAAGAGACGCTCTGCAATGTCACGGGTCTTTGCGAATGGCATTGACAGACGGGACCAGACATCGGCCTGCAATGTGGCGAGTGTGTAGAGTGCCGGAGCCTCGCTGATTTCGTCGTCTGTCTCCAAGCAGGTGGATGTGAGATTCCCAGGTGTAGTGATAGCTTCGTGTGCCTTGGCACAGTCTTCCTTAGAAGCATAGGTTGTTGTCGGATAGAACTTCACCGTCTGACCGAGCACCTCTCCGCTGACCATGAGCGAATGAGTGGTGACCACTTCGTGAGCCGTACGCGCGGCGGCATCATCACGGAGATAGCTGTTGGCCACGGCAAGGATAAGCATATCCTGACGGCAGACAGGATCTACGAGCCGGGGGAACATGGCGCGGTATGCCTCGGTCACGTTGTATTTGAACGCCTCATTCATTGCCATCGCGACAAGACCGGACTGGGCGAGATTGTACATGGCACGACCGCGGACTCGGGTTTCGTAGGCTCGTTTCAGTGCTTTTTTCTCCAGACGTGTCACCCACATTCTGCTTGTGGGTGCGCCGACCTTGAAGAATCGGCAGATATTGGAGAACCTGCCTTGCGCGTCGGCACCACCGTCGGAAGCGAAAACCACTTCCCTGCCGCCGCGGATGAGATCTCCGATATAATCGGCGTATGCCTGATCTTCGGCGGAGATACCGTTGCGTCCGGGTTCGCCACGTGTGACGCGCAGGCCGTAGGAGTATCGCTCAGGCACTATGGGGAGAGCGTCCTTGCCAGGGAGTACTCCGACGCCATAGGGCGCGATAAAGTCCTTGGGGACAGTGATGACGGCTGTCTTGGCGTCGTAGAAAACGCCGGGAGCGGATACTTTGTTGTTGACGTTGAGGGCGCGAGCGATGGCGGAAGCCACGGCGGTGGTTTCTGTAATTATGACTTTCATGTCAGTATTTTTTGAGGGTGAATATTTTTTTGAGCGGTCGCCGGTTGCAACCTTGGAGAGAGATGAATCTCGGATTGAGTGGTGGATGAATGACACGGGGAGTTCGCGACCTCCCCATGTCGGGCGGGAGGGATACCGGAAATATCGCTTGCGCACGCGACATAGCGGCAGTCAGATTATTTCAATATTGCGGATAGTGGTGAGATCAGATTTTGGGACCTTTGGACTTCTTTTGCTCCTTCTGCTGGGTCTCGTTGTTGGGTTCAGTCTGACCCTTACGGAGCGGCTCTCGGATATTCTTTGTCGCCTCGTTGGTCTGACCGTCGTTGTTGACGGACAGCTGAGTCTTGCTTTCCTCGGCGATGCCGACGACTTTGCTGCGGTCAGGATATTCGCGGGTGGTCTCCGGCTGCCCCTTCTGCGGGTCAAACTGAACATAGATGATGCAGTCGTTGCCGAACTTATCCTTGCTTTCTCCTACACGGACAAGTTTGCCAGCCATGTAGTCGGCCTGTTTCTGCTCGTCCAGCGGAATCTTGCACCACTGGTGCAGACGCTTGATGTTGCCGTCCTTGTCGAGCCAGTTGCCCTGTGTCTGCTTGTCACCTTCAGGTGCCTGGGTCTGAGCATCCTTATTGCGGAGTTCCTGATTCTCCTTGCGGTAAGGTTCGGAATTGAATCCGACATCGCGCTTCTCGACGCTATACTGAAGGTCAGCATAGAATTTTCGACCGTCGGCGAGTTCTACAAACTTCTTGGGCAGAATGCCACCGTTTTTCAGGATTCCGATTTCTCTCATTGTCAGCTCGATATTGGCGATTTTCGGCTTTATATAGGTGCCATCCACCGTCTGGCTCTCAATCTCGTTGGTCAGTTTGTCAAGGCTGACAATACATTTTTGTACTTCTCCTGTCTTCGGGTCAACGAGGTCAACGGCTTTACCGAGGTTGCCGGTCTTGCGCAGCTGAGCCTTGTCCTGCTCTGTGAATGTATAGCCACGATACTCCTGTTCAAGATTGGGACGACTCTTCATGAAATGGGGCGAAAGAGTGATACTTCCGTCAGGATTATGCTTGAACGAAAGTTTGGCATCCGCCTCTATGCGCTGTCCATCGAGCACGGGGGCAATTCGGACGAGATTCGGAGACTTGTGATTGTAAATCATCTGCCGGAGGTCTCCGTTCTGTTCGAGCTGCTGACGTGTCACGCCCCACTCCTTTTCGATGGTTGCCCAATCAATTTTGTTGGGGTCGATAGGAGCTGCCTTAATCGCCGTGACTGCCGCCTCCGGTTGGCTCTGTACATTGTCAGGCTCGGGCTGAGGGTTTACCTCCGGTTCCTGCACCGGGGTCTGTTCTTGCGATTGCGTCTGAGCCACAGACTTCACATCTACTTCGTAAGGTTTGAGCATCTCGCCGTTTGACACCGGGTCTTGGATAAGGTCGGCCATTGCGGGAGCAATGGCGTCATAGCGGTCGGCGGGGAGTTTGAAGAATCCGAACAGAGAGGGGTTCTTTGCCTGACGGATGAAGTTTGACATGAACGCTTCGAGGGGGTTCTGCCCCTTGTTGAACTTAACGAGGTCGCTCAACTTGGCAGTCTTTGCGTCTGCCATCTTCGGGGTGCCGTCGGGATTCTGACCGACGACCGCGCCTACCTGTCCCGTCTCGTTGTTGCGGGCAATCAGCACCTCCTGGTCTTGGAGTTGTTCCATAAATTATTTTGTTTTTGAGTTTACGCCTTTATTGGCGTTCTGTTTGATTCTATCCTTTATATCGGTGGCTCTCGGGTCATCGGAATGGACGAAGTTCTTTTCGATAAATTCATCGAACTGTTCCTGGGTGGTAAATACCGTATGTCCGTCAAGACTGATATAATATTTCAGTTTCTCATCGCTGCGGTAGCGTTTTATTGTTCTTGTACTCAGGTTAAGACCTATCGCTATGTCCTGCACCATTATTATGGTCTTGCCTTTGTAGCTAAGCCGCACACGGTTTGTCTTGGACACCAGTTCAGCCAGAGAGTTGGCGATTTTTGACAACAGGAATAATGCTACTCCAAATGTGTCCATTATCCATTTCTGATATGGCTGGGCGTTGACCGGTGGTTGTGGAGGTGGTTTTGTCATATCCATATTTTGGGGTTCTTTTGGTTTGATGTTGCAAAGTTAGCGGGTAAAAATCCGGCGGTTAATAGAGTAATCCGGTAGTACCGAAACATAAATTTTCAAATTATTTTTCGACATGATATTATTGCTGGATTTCAACTGATTACCTTTCATGCCATATCAGAACATCATGAAATTCGTCTGTTTTATCGGTTGTATTCGGTAGTTGAACCGTGGATTATGCGTTGGCATACTCGCTGTTAAGCGTTCTGACAGCTGACATCAGGAAATATGCCCTGTCTCCGTCTTCGGGACATCTGCGTATGATTTCGCCTCTGGTCTTGTAGTATTTATCCGAAGAATAGTCCAGACCGAACAGACGATGCACACGAGTGATAATCTCATTGCTCGTTATATTGCCGCCGTTGATCATCTTCATGGAGATTACCATATTGATGATTTCACATACAGCGGTGTATTTAGATGAGAGCTTGACCTTCTTTTCAACTTTCGGTGATTCCTCGCACTTCGGCTCACCGGTCTCGCATGACACCGTGACGCCATTTTCCACCAAGAGTTCCAGCTGTCGAAGCAGCCCCTTGGCTATTTCAAGGATACGGGCCGCGTATCCCCTTAGTTTCTTCCCGATGGTGTCTCCGATGATATGGGAGACTTCCGAGATGAACATGGTAAGTCCGGTATGTATCTCACGCCAGTTCAGCGAACTGTGGACGAATGAGACGATTATGGAGCGCATATCCTCATAGTGCGCTTTCATGTCGGTTTCATTCCCGTCTTCAAGATTCAGGAAGAACCGGGTTTTCAGGAGGGTGAATGTCATATCCATAGTTTTTGAAGTAACCTTAATCCGGCGGACTAATTTGTCGCCCGTTTGCGAAATCCAAACACGACAGCGGCTGGATGTGTTTGTATTTTATTCTGTCTGTTAAGGTGTTACAAAGTGACACTAAAAATTCAAAAACACATCTGACTACACTTTTATTATGTGAATCAATCTGAATGTTAAAATCATTATGGCGGACAACTATTTGATTGTTAGAGTTGTTTCTCTTTAAATGCAATAGTATGATTTAACAGATATATAAATTCCATAAATGTCACGTCCCCGCAAGACAATCCCACAAGAACCTGCCTCAGACTGCCACGGGGTGCAGAAAATATTGCTGTACAGCGCGTCGGATGAGAGCATTGCCGATTACTCGAAGACATTGCGAAAATTCGGTGATGCTTTCGAGACCGTAAACAATATCACCGAAGCAAAAAAGATGCTCAGGACCCGTCAGTTTGATTCTCTTATAGCTGACCTGACCAACTTCGAGGGTAGCGGCAGAAGACTCATCCACTGGGCCAAGGCGCATATGCCCGGTTCATTCAAGACCCACGGCTATATGCGTACTGACATTCCCAACCTTATCAAAAACATATACTGCCAAGGTATTGACCAGAGGTTTTATTACGACCATGCCGATATAGACCATCTCACCAAGGTCATATTCTCGATAAGCATAAACCATCCGGACATGACATGGGTAAGGGACATAACCGTCGGACAAAAGGAACTCAGACGCATTATCGGAAAGAAGTCTGCAATGGAATGTCCCGTCTTGCTGCAAGGGGCGAAAGGTGTAGGCAAAGAGCCTCTTGCATTGCTGGTACATTGTATGAGCAATCGTGTCGCTTACAATTTTCTGGTGCTTGACTGTAATCCACGCCAGAAATTTGACTACGCATATCGAGAGAACAGGGACTGCCAGTCCAACAGACAGGCTTTGAGGGAGAACTTCGAGGCATTGTTCGGAGAAGCCAACAAGGGCACCGTTTACTTCCGCTCTTTCACTCATATGTCTCTTATGGCGCAGGAGGTGCTTGTGGATGTGTTTGAAAGAGGTTTGTGCCGTAATCCGGAGACAGGTCATATGGTCAGGTTCGAGGGAAGGATAGTCTTTGCGACAAACAAGTCTTTGCCGGAACTGGTCTCAGCCAACAAAGTGTCAGCCAGATTGTATAATCTTCTGATGAATACAACAATGTCCGTAAGCCCGCTGGCAAAATACCGGGATGAGCTTGTGACAATGGCAAAAGCAATGGTGGACCTGCATTGCGCCAAAGGCCGTGGCAAAGGAATGACATTCACATCCGCCGCCGAGAAACTGATAAGGAGCTATGCTTGGCCTGCAAATATCGAGGAAATGAATATGGTCATGGAGTCCGCCATCTCAACAGCCAGAATGAGGGAAATCGGAGTCGGAGATCTGTCTCTCATCACTTCCGAACGGGATGATTACAAGAAGGTATCCCTGCCGGATACCCGGGAGGGACTTGAAGCCCTTATCCGTGAACATAAGGGATGTATTGCAAAAGTTGCAAGGGCCTGTGGATTCTCACGGAGTATGATATATAAGCAAATGAATATTCATGGGATACCTGTTGGATATAAATAATATCAGCTCGCCATGACAATGAATTTCATTCGCTGTCATGGCGGGCTGACATATTCTCAAAGTTTGGGGCCGGCGGCGCGAAACCCTCTGGGCGGAGTGGCTCCACAGCCTCCGATTATTATGCGGGAACTTAACGGTTCTCGCTGGCGATAACCGGGAGACGCAGGTTCGGCAACCATTGTTTCCTTCGGGCCGGTTGCCTGAGACGGGTTATCTCTTACTTCGACCCTTTGGGTATCGGGCTGCTGCTTGTTCTCATCTCCGTCCTGCTCCTCTTTCTTGGGAGCGAGGGCGGCGGTGATTTTGCGGTCGAGGGCGGCAAGTTCGGATTTGAGCAGCTTTAACTCATCCTCTTTGCCCCACGTCTTGGCGACGATGGCTTCGAGTTGGGGAACGTCGGCTTTTAGTTTGGCGGTTCGTTCCTCATACTGGGCGATGATGCCGGGTATCTTCTCCAGAGCGTTGACAAAGTTCATGCAGGCGGCATGGGTGTCGGACATTGCGATAAAGCCGTTGTTGAACTTGTATTTGTAGTTGCCCTCAACTACAAATCGGTTTTGAACGGTCTCTTTTCCGTCGGCTAACACCCTTTCGGATATAATACTGATGGGGAAGCCATAGACTTCTCCGATACGCTTGTACTGACCGTGGGTGTCGGTTTTCAACGCCAGACCTTGCAGGTGGATACCCATGTTCTGCTCGTCACGGAGGTTGCAGGTGTCGATAGTGAGATTGTTGACGGGGTTGCCGTCTTTATCCCGCTGAACGACCGAAGCATACCGGGCGGCGTCCTCCTTCATGCGACTGATTGCCGCCTCGTTGTTGGCGATGTCGTGGCTGATGGTCTGGAGTCTGAACTTGGAATCTGATATGCCCTTGTTGTGGGCTTTGCGCTCAGATTCCAGTGCCGCGATACGTTTCTCTAACTTGGCTTTCTCCAACAGGTCGGTGTTGCCGCTGAGAATAGCCATATACTCCGAGAAGTTCATGCCGTTTTTCTCGTCCATTGCACCCTCGTCGATTGTTCTCGCTCCGAGTGCGCCGGATTTGAGCTGGTCGATGAATGTCGCCTTGCAGTGAAGAAGATTGAACTTGTAGGAATCAAGAGACTTCTCAACTGCGTAGATGATTACATCCACCTTATTATCAGCGTATAACTTGGCAATCTCGTTGCCGGCTCTAACTGCCCGACCGTCACGCTGTTGCAAATCGCTTGGACGCCAGGGTGTATCGAGGTGATGGACCGCGACACACCGCTGCTGTGCATTGACTCCGGTACCCAACATTGTTGTCGAACCGAACAAAACTCTCACATCGCCACTGTTCATCGCCTCGATGACTGCCTTGCGGCTACGCTCAGTCTTACACTCCTGAATGAAGCGTATTTCATGAGCCGGAATACCATAATCCTCTATCAGCTTGCGCTTGATTTCGGAATAGACATTCCATTCGCCGGGCTTATATGTTCCCAAATCACTGAAAACAAACTGTGTACCACGCTGGACATCGTATTTTCTGTAATACTCAGCTATCATCTTGGCACAGTGCGAGGCTTTGTTGTTGGGGTCATCCTCGGCATTGGGGTCAATCATACGCATATCAAGAGCCATCTTGCGGGCATAGTCCGTGGCAATGAGCATCTTTGCCTTTTCCTCGGTTTCAGATAACGGTGCGCGTCCCAATATGGTAGCATCGCCACTCTCGGCAAACTTCATCAGTTTCTCGATGAAGGCTTCCTGCTGGGGCGTCGGCGGGATATTATGAAGAATCTCGTTCTTCATCGGTCTATCAACTCCAACATCTTCGGCAGTACGGTAATCCGTTATCTCATTGTAGAATGCCGCAAGTTCCGGCACCTTGATAAAGAACCTGAATCTCTCCTTCTGGACTATATGATTTGTGACATTGAACTCAAAATCAGTGGTCTTCTTGGCAAAGATTGCAGCCCATGCGTCGAAGCAGCGTATATCCTGCCTTTCAAGCTCATTCGGACGTAGATACTTGAACAACAGATACAATTCAGTAAGCGAGTTACTGATTGTAGTACCCGACAGGAATGTCGCGCCCAAATCCTTACCGGTTCTCTCTTGAATAGTACGGATTGCATAGAGAAGATTCAGCGCACGTTGCGAGCCTTCCGAGTTGCCTAACCCAGCCACTCTATCATGGCGGGTGTTGAACATGAGGTTCTTGAACTGATGCGATTCATCAACGAAGATGTGGTCGATACCCATCTGTTTGAAGTCCACAACATTGTCGCGATTCTGATCCATCTGGTACTGAATGGTCGCTATCTTGGCGGTAAGATTCTCCTTTCGTTTTATCAGACCTTTGAGCATACCACGCGACACATCATGCCCCTGCTGCTTAACCACTTCAAGGTTCTCCTCAACAGTATCAAGTTCAGCCTGAAGGATTTGCTGCTGCATCTCCGGCGACTGCGGTATCTTGCCGAACTGGTCGTGAGACATTATCACGCAATCATAGTCGTTGTTCTTTATCTGGTTGAAGAAGTTGACACGGTTGTCTGCCTTGAAACTCTTTTCATCGGCAAACAGGATACGGGCATTGGGGTAAGCCGACTGATAGGTCATGGCAATCTCGGCTACATTGGCTTTAAGACCAATGATCATCGGCTTATGTGCCAGTCCGAGACGCTTCATTTCATGCGCTGCAATGCACATTATCAGTGTTTTACCCGTCCCTACCTCGTGGTCGCACACGCCACCTCCATTCTGTTTCAGCATCCATATACAGTCCATCTGACTTTGATATATGGAGCGGATTCCATACCTGTCACCCAATAATTTCATATTGAGGTCAGGGAAGGTCTGGTGACTGCCGTCATACTGCGGACGGACGAAGCAGTTGAACTTGTCATTGTAGAGGTCAACGAGTTTTTCCTTGAACTCTGGTGACTGGGCTTCAAGCCACTCGCTGAATCCGTTTCGTATCTCGTCAATCTTTGTGTTGGCGAGTTGGATTGCCTCGTTATCCGGCACCTTTATGTCGTTGCCGTTGTCGTCCTTTCCGGCTGACTTCTTGATGTCGGGAACGGTGTTGTGCAGGGCGTGCTTCAGCAGGTTCATACCGTCGTAGGTGCGGTAATAGCCTCTTACGCAGAACTCTTCCCAGATGGTCATGTTCTTGCGGCTCGCCTCTGCCGAGTATTCATCCATTGAGGAAGAATAGGCTATCTTCACATCGGTGTGGAACAGGTACGACATATATGCCGAATATATACCCGTGGGAATCCATCGCTCACCGAAGTTGAAATCAAGCTCATCGAACTCGATACGGCGTGGCCGGGCTTCCTCCAACGCTTTGAGGGAGTCCTTCGACATGGCTACGAACGGTTCAACCCCGTCATAACCGGGGAAATTCTTGATGCGCTCTTCCTCCCGGTCAATCCATGCCCTTACATCGTTGGCTTTCGCCACGACATTGCCGGCGATGAAGCGGTCTTTAATCTCGTAGTTTTCGACTAATGGATTATAATAGATGTGTCCTTCGAGGTTATCCACCAAGGAATCCTTATCCATATCCACCAGCCCCGACATATATTCGAGATTGACCTCACCATATTTATTGAGTGAAGCGGACAGAGCCTCCATAGGAGTATCTACCGAAGTAACCTCGTCAATGGCGAATGAAACCGGATGGTCGAAAATATCAGCCTTGACAAAGCGACCGTTTTCGCCGCGCTCCAATGCAAGTGCATCCCTGCCATTCGCGTCCATCAATATAAATCTCACATTCTGTTTCTCGTTGAGATTACCATATTTCTCTACAAACTCGTCGTAATACTGATTGAGGTGTTCGCGCAGTTCGGCACTTGCCTCATGTGTCTCAGCCTCGTAATTGTAAAGTTGCTGGTATGTCTCCGACAGGGTGACATAAAGCATGGCTCGTTTTGCCTGTTCCGGCTTTAATTCCAGAGGGTTAAATGTGGCACCGCTCTTGCGGACTTCTGAAAGAAATCCTACAAGACCGTCCTGAACGACCATACTGCCGTTGTGGTGGAAGAACTGAATGTCCTCCGAGAAAGGACGTGGCGACATATCGACCTTGACAGGCTCTGTCTTGACAGTAGAGCGTTGGCCGGGAATGAAGTCTCCTTCGGTGCGCTGGATTGTGATACCACCTTCTTGGATAGTCTCGCCATTGGATGTGGCTTGTTTGGCGGCTTCTTCCGTCTCACGTTCATGACGCATTTCCTCCAACTGACGATGTGCAATTGACATCATAGTCTCGTAAAAACCATTGATGGGCGGATTGTCCTCCCAGTTCAGAGAGCCGTAAAACTCCAGCTCCTTTTCATTGAGCGGACGGAATTTTTTGACAGGAATGTCTTTGACCTCAACACTCGGCTTCGGCTTGGGAGTATCCTCAGCCGGTTTCGGCTGACGGCGGGGCTTACCGATAGGCTCCAATTCTCCAAAAAGATTGTATGCGAACAGTCGAGGGTCTGGATTATCGGTATAATCAGGACTACCATCTGTCTCTATCTCCTTGGCTGGTTCAGCTTTTGGTGACTCTACGGGAGCGGGGGCAGGAGTTGAAGCCGGTTCCGGTTCGGGCTTAGGCTCTGCTTTCGGCGGCTGATTGGGCGTAACCGTCTCAACCACTTTCTGCTTGGTAGTCTTTTTCAACTTGGGGTCTTCAAGTTGCTCACAGATTGCCACTCGTTTACCGGCCCGCACAAGTTTGGGAAGGTAAGTGTCAAGCGCATGATGTGGAAAACCTGCCAATTCTATTCGGCTGTCAATACCAGTCTGGCGACGGGTCAGGGTTATACCTAAAATTTCGGAGGCAACAACTGCATCCTTACCGAAAATCTCATAGAAGTCGCCAACTCTGAAAAGCAACACGGCATCAGGATGTTTCTTTTTCATCTCCTGATACTGCTGCATCAGAGGCGTGTTGGTGAGACTCGACTTCTTTTCTACCTTTGGAGTTTTTTTAGGTTCCGGCTTAATAGGGTCAGGCGTAGGCGGCTTGATTCCGTTGGAATTGTATAATTCCAGATGCAGGCGCAGGTGTAGCGACTCATCGAGTGCCCTGCGCAAGTCTTCGGCAATGCCATCGACACCTCCGTCATGGTGGTACACGATGGCAGGTTTGCCATACTGGTCAGTGCCAACCTTTGCATCGGTGCATATCACATTTTGCGGAAAAGCCTGAAAGAATTTGTTGCCCGGCACTTTTGTACCCCGGTCAACAACCGACTGGATGAAAAACTCTTCATCAGCCGACAAGGACTTCTTTCCGGTGTGCTTCTGCATGATGATAAGGTCTGAGCCAACATCAGTCCCGGCATTGTCGGAGAAAGTGTTGTTAGGCAGACGTAATGCCGCCACAAGGTCAGCCTTTTTCACAAGCTCCATTCTTATGAAAGGCGAAGCGGCATTCATCACACCCTGTGATGTAATAAAGGCGATAAGACCGCCTTCTCTCACTTGGTCAAGACCTTTGAGAAAGAAGTAATTGTGCAATGACTTGGAAGCCTGACGATAGCCAATCTCTTTGCTAACGGCATAAGCCGGATCTGCAACCGCAAAGTCTCCAAAAGGAACATTGGATGCGGCGACATCGAAGTAACCGTTGAAGTCGCTCTCAATCTTCTCGAAGCCCTCTATGCGGGTAAGAATAGACGGATGTAGGGCCGACAGAATTTTGCCAGTGAGCAAATCCTTTTCGTATGCTAATACCTCGGCACCGGGGTATCTGCCATTACGAAGGAAAGAGTCAATAAAAGCACCCTGACCGGCAGAGGGTTCAAGAAAACTTTTTATCTCGACTCCTTGATATTTTAGCGCGTCGGATATTGCATCCACAATATGGTTGTCAGTATAGAAAGCGGTCAGCGTTGAAGCCTTCAACGACTCCATATAACGATTAAACTCCTTGTCGTCATGCGAATAGTCATGGATAAGACGACGCAGTTCAACCGTCGGAGCGAACAGTTCAATATCCGACTTGCTCCATTTGGCTGCATCCGCCAACTCATTGGCATCATTGAGAATACACTTCAACCCGCCAAACCCGGCATACTTGCGCAGCACCGCAATTTCCTCAGCAGTCTGCGCCCCGCGCCCCTTGACACCGAGGCTAAACGCCATCCGTATAGCCTCGATGTTGTCGCGCATCGTCTGTAATCGGTTAAAGGCCATATTTCTCAAAGAATAATGTTATGCGGCCTATGATGATAAGTCTAAAAACCGCCCCTTCAGAAGTGTCAAGCCATTCATTACTTAGCTCTATTCCCTTGAACTCCGGTGCCAGTTCTTCAAGGAACGTGTATGTCCAAAATTCAATGGATTCTTCCTCTAATGAAATCTGGTCAGTAAATTCGTCCATCAATATCTCGCTGACAAAATCATAGGCTGAAATTTCAAGACCTTCATAAAGAGCGGCCATTGCTTTTTCACTTGAAATGTAATATTCATCTCCGTCCAATCGCGATGCTACAAATACATCATAGGCTTTCTCCGCCCTTGTCGCAATGAAAGTATCATCGTCCGCTTCCGGGAATCTATGTTCCGACAAATAATTTCGTAGGAACAGATTGTAATAGTCAAGGTCATAGCCTCGGCTGTCAAAATTATTAGTCATTATTATGTTGTGGATTTGTGGTTTCACCTCTTCTGTTGAAGGAGGTGCTTGAGTTTCGGATCTGCGGCTATACGGGCAAGTTCATCACTTACAATATCGCGGACATCCTGTTTCACTTTGTCATAGTTTGCCTGAATATCAGCCTTCATCTGACGCCTGTCGGGTGTCGGGTCCTTGAAATCGGTCAGAACTGGAATCGGCTCATAGGCTTTCATTTCAGCATCAACCTTTTTGCTGTCAACTACAATCTCAGCATGGAATATTTTTTGATCAATGCGCTCAGTCAGATTATCGCTTACGGCTCCGACAAAGAACCCCTGAGTGAGAGTTGAAATCTTGCTTGGGGGTATAAGGCTGTCCATCTGGGTATTGAAGGAGTGACTTACATCCTGACGATTGATGGACAATGACTGTCGTTTCTGCAACACCTTACCGAAACGCTCGGAAAGTGTCTTGGCGGTCGAGCCTACGACTTGCCCGGAGAAGATATTGCCGACGGTGTTCATCACCACGGCAGCCTCCGGTTTTCCGTAGTCGCGCTCCAACTGGGAAAAATCCTGAAAGCCGAGACACACAGCCACCTTGTTGCTTCGGGCGGTAGCTATGAGATTGTCGAGGCCCTTGAAGAAAATCGTTGGCAGCTCGTCAATTATTACGCCTGACTTCAGCATGCCCTTCTTGTTGATCAGCTTTACAATTCGGCTGTTGTATAGACCCAGCGCTGCACCATATATATTCTGGCGGTCAGGATTATTGCCGACACACAAAATCTTCGGTTCTTTGGGATTGTTGATGTCGAGAGTAAAATCGTTGCCGGTCATCACCCAATACAACTGTGGCGAAATCATTCGGGACAGCGGTATCTTTGCCGATGCAATCTGGCCGGCCAACTGTTCCGCCGCACCTCCGAGCCATGCGTCCATAAATGGAGACAGGTAGTTTTCCAAGTCGGGATAGCTGGTAAGGATAGGGAAAATATCCTCATATCTGCGACATAGAAATTCAATGGCGTGTGGAAATGTACAATACTCTCCATCCTTGTATATGCGTAAAAACCATATAATTGCTGCGAACAGTACGATTGGAGATTCAACAAAGAAGTCACCCTGCTTCTGAACCCACGACTTATTGAGATTCAACATAATAGTATATGCACTCTCGTAGGCATCGGCTATGTCGGACATGAAATTTGGATGAATGGGATTACAGCGGTGACTGCGTTCCGGATCATCGAAATTTATCATATAAAACTTAGGCGGGGTCTTGCCGTAGGCTTTGAGGTGCTTTTTCAGGTGGTTGTATGCTATAATGCTCAAATTCGGGGCGGGTAGGTCGGCGCCCTTGCGGGCGCTTTCCCCCCTAAGAACCGTGCATGATAGTTTCCCATCACACGGCTCAAGCAACAATATTTCAGAGTTATTCCGAAACACGCTCATTCTTACACTTCTTTTTATGTGTCACACTCAGATAACAGCTTTCGTGGACAATGGACAATGAATTCTTACCGTTGACGGATGACATCATTGTATGCCACGGTGTTTCAACCGTTATCGGTTCACCACAGATTGGACATCTTTGGTTCTGCCTTTTCCAAATATTGAAAAGCGTCCTTTTACCACTCATCGACATCTTCATTTTGACGGTGCGCCGTTTTTCACGGTACTCCGTCCATTCGGGGTCAAACGGATTGAGGTCACATTTCAGTTGCGGATATGTCTGGATTTTTGTATTGAACAATATTGTCAACGGTACTAAGTATTCTTCTCCCTTTGAGTCAATTTTTGTCGTGGCAAATATCCAGTCCCGATTCCCAATCTTGTGGAAATAGCGTTGTTTAATCCAAGTACGGTTCTTATTTCCGTGCCTACGGATTCCCCATCGCCACAGTTTCTTGAAGATTAGAAAGTCCGCTTTTCGGAACGTTTCCGAGGCCGCACTATATTGATAATAGTTCGCCCATCCTTTGAGAATAGGATTGAGACGCATGATAAGTTCATGTTGGGAAGTTCCACGAGAGCGATGTATCTCTTGCTTTACCTTTTCCAACATCCTCTTTACGCGGTCTTTGGCTGGTTTCGTCAGCAGAGTGCCATTGAATTTGCGGACATTGAAGCCGAGGAAATCAAAACCGTCTTCTATATGGGTTATCAACGTTTTCTCTTCGGACAGAGTCAGTCCCCTTTCCGCAAGAAACGATGCAACCAACGGTTTGACCTTCTGTTCCAGCAGTTCTTTTGATTCGCCCGTGATAATGAAATCATCTGCAAACCTGACAAGCCTTACTTTCGGACAGTACCAACCCGTAGAACCTTTCTTTGATTCCCAAGGGAAGTTGTCTTCGAGTAGTTTCTGTAATCCGTCGAGTGCCATATTAGCAAGCGTTGGCGATATGATACCACCTTGCGGTGTACCCTCGTCTGTCGGGAAGACTTCGTTTTCAAAGATATACCCACATTTGAGCCATTTCCCAAGTATGGTTTTATCCATTGGAATGTGCTTCATCAGCCAGTCGTGGCTGATGTGGTCAAAGCACCCTTTGATGTCGCCCTCCAGAATCCATTGTGGCGAGTACCTCTTTGAAAGAAGAGTGTGGCAACGTGCCATTGCATCGGCAGTGCCTCTTTCCTTTCTGAAGCCAAAGGAATAGTTGTCGGCAGTCGTTTCCGACACAGGTTCCAAGGCGAGTAGGTAGAGTGCCTGCATCGCTCTGTCTTTCATTGTGGGGATACCCAACGGTCTCAGTTTGCCATTGTGCTTCTTTATGAACATTCGTCTCAAAGGCTGAGGCTTGTAGCCTCTTCTTCTGAGTGTGAAGATGGCTTTGTATTTCGATTTCGGGGTTGACCACAATACCTTGTCAACGCCCGAAGTCTTTTTGCCATCATTTGAAGTGACACGCCTTACAGCCAATGCCTTGGAGTAAAACGAGTGGGTAAGAGTCCATTGCAAAGCCTTCACCTTGCCGAACTTACCCTCTTTCTGAGCTTTTACAATACGCGCTTGTAGCTTACTGACCGCTTTCTCACACTTGTTCCAATCAATGTTTTCCCAAGTTGATTCCTTGTGGTCAGAAGATGCACACGAGTTTTTAGGCCCGTCCATTTGCTTTTCTTCTTTCATAAGTTCTAAAAGTTATCTTGTAAAATGTTACCATATCGGAAGTCTGCACACTTTCGTGTCGGATGATGTGGCTCATTGCCATACATGGCAATGAGGTCAATCCGTATCCGCTCCGTTACAGAGCAGCATTCGCTTTCTCCGACTTTCCTTTACCTACATACCATTGTACCTCCCTTGCGTTCGGCCTACCATGATTGCTCATGGAGATATATAGGCTTACCGTGTTCTGCATCAGTGCCGATGACGGTTTAGGCTCTGCCTCTCCACCGGTGGCTCTGTTGTTCGCGTAACCCCAAAATGCACAGGGTTATCCGGCCACACACCGTTTTGGTTCAAGCTTGTAAGCATTAGTAAGCTTGTTCGACTTAACGATGGTTCTGACAGTTCACTTGCGTTAGCCGTGCCGTCAAGCCAAGCCCCCTAACCGCATAATGCTTGCGGTTCTTGAAGTCCCCTCACGGTTCATTCTCGACCCTTTCGGGAGGGTTACCTTGTCCGAGCAGCTTAGTACATCATAAGACGCACCTGCCGTAGGCTACTATTGGCGAAACAATAGGTCAACTCTTTTCACTCCTCTGAATGAACGGCTGACAGCCACTGATGCAACTTTTCACGTCACACGCTCTTGAAATCGTAGATGTATGCGCTATATCCTTTCTCTATCATCTGTTTGATGAAATTATTGACGACTGCGTATGACTTACCGGAGCCGGGGGTGCCAAGCACTATCGAGGCGCGAAACGGATTCACCACGTTTATCCAGCCCTTGTTCCACCGTCTTTTATAGTAGAACCGGGTGGGCAGATTGATTGAATATTCATTTTCCATCAGGCGTGTTTCCTGCTGGAATGATTCATTCTCATCATTGAAACGGTCATCCATCATATTGTTTTTCAGCAATCGGCTCATCCATACGCCCCCCAACAGAAGGCAGACAAAGCCTGTTGCTGTTGTGACGATGTAGATGACAGTCCATCCGAGTGACAATATCCACCAGTTGAGGAAGAATAATACTGAACCAATGCTGAGGAACAACCATATATGTACCCATTTGATTTTCTCGTTCTTGACGCCCTTGGTGCCAAAACATGAGAGGGCAAGCAGCAGTAAAGCCCACCATTTGGCGTTCCAAGGATTATTGAACAGTCCTCCCGCCTCGTTGAGATTGCCGAGCACCTTCATTGTCTCGGAATGGAACCGCCAACCGCCAATAAACGACTGGCAGAACCAATAGATATTGGCGACCACAAGTATCAGACTTATGCCACGGAGCATATCCATGATTTTAGCCAAAGACCTGAGGTCATCCTCTTGTTGCGACATAATAATTTGAAAAAAATGTTTCAGCGTACTATTTATTAGTATATGGCAAATGAACCATTACGCTACAAATGCAGTAGAAAGGAAAAGCCAGTGAGTGTCCGTCGTTATCAACGGGAGCGGTATAACAAGACTGAAAATGTCAAAACTCACTGTAGAAGTCTTCCCGGGAGGAAGGTCCTTTCTCGTCCAATCAAGGGGCGATTATAAAACTTGACAAGAAGGTTGGCGAATGATGTTCGTCAGCCTTTTTAATGTTTCGGTCGTTGACCGCGCTTCTTCTTTTTCTTCATGCGACGGATGAATTCTTCCTCATCCGGATTGAAACTCTGACCTTGCTGAAATAGATCCAGCCCGGGAATTGTGAGGTCATAGTCGTCTGATATATCCCTGTTAGTTGTGGAGGGACGATTCTGATTTGCGGTTTTTTCATGAGGTTGAGCTGTAGCTTGTCCGTCACCGCTGTCCTGATGTGAGTTTCTCTCCGGCTGTTCTTGTTCATTGACCGGGGAAATAGGTTTATCCTCAGAATTGTTGAACCAGCGGTCAAGAGCATTTGCGGAGAATGCTTTGCCAAGTCGAGAGCCATTCAGAACCGTCTTTGTGTTATGGTCAATGAAAGTGGCTCCATATATACGACCCTCGTCCGTGTAGCGTAGAATCAGGTCGATGTTCTGCTCATGGAGTCCGGCTATGAAATCATCCTTACCGGCTGACCGGCTCATGACAGCGGAAACCATTCTCTTTGTAGGACGGATATCAATCTTGTCTTTGGCTCTTTCAAACCGTGCTTCAATCGCTGTTCTGCTTGCAAACTTTCCAAGTCGCGAAGCCTTCAAGGGAGTTGAGATAGTCTTGCCGTCATCATCGGTAGCATGATATACCAGTCCATGATACTCCCGACCGTTGACTCTTCCGTCAGCAGCCTCACACCTTATATTATATAAGGAGAGGATTGCGTTGAACTCTCCAAGAGTCTGGAACCTGTAACGCATACCCACCATCTTGACGGTATTGGCAACCTGACGCTTTATATCTCCGTCAGGGTCAACCTTACGGATGGGCATATCGAGAGTAATCTTTTCTCTTTCAGCGGGCTTCAATCCATATTTTTTCTCAATCTCCCGGGTTATCTCCTTGCTTCGGTAAAAATTGTTCCTGTCGGAGATACATCTACCGTCAGTGCCAACCCTAAGAGCCACGATATGAACATGGTGCCTGTCTATATCTTCATGCTTCACTATGAGATATGGCATCTCACCGAATCCCATCTTTTCCATATACTCATGGGCAAGTCGAGTGAAATCAACATCACTCAGTCTATCATCAGGATGCGGATTCAATGAAATGTGCATCATAGGTTTTTCAGTACGTGTGGATGAAGGCATCCATCGTTTGAAATCCTCGAATACACGACCGATATTGATTTGACCGGATCCGTCATTGAAGATAAGGTTTGTATCAAGTACACGGCCTTTTTCTTTATTGATTTTCTCCCCGTTATATGCTATTGCTCCATAAAGAGAATTGCCTAATGAGATTTTAGCAACCATTGCTCGTCAAATTTATTGGCGAGATCAACAATCTGCCTGTTTATCCGGGCAAGTTCCTTTGTGTATTGCTCCAGACGATATAAGGCAGTCATTGCTTTCTTTTCGGTGAAATTCTCTCTTAACGTCTTGACCAGAGTGTCATAACTTACTCCAAGTGTACGGTACTGGGAGTTGAGGGATGAAAGGCGGTCTATGAATTTTCGTGTATTCTCATCTATGACAAACACCTTGAATGGCTTGCCAAAGAATTGCATTTTTATGAACGCTGCCATAGATTCCACTCCTGACCGTTCGTGCATGGCGATGAGTCTGGCGTGCTCCTGAGCATTGAAATTGACCGTACATCGGAACACCGTCGGATCAAGCTTGGGTTTTCGCCCTGCATTTCGATAGTTATTACTCATAAATTATCATGTGGATTTGTGGGTTTCGCAAAGCGACTGTGAGTGGCAAACCGCAGGTTATTCGCAAGAATTTACGACTTCGGAGTAAATTGTACCATGCGCAGCATGGCAAGGGTGCCGTGTGCCGCAATTTTAATTGCGTGCATCGTGGCACATACCTTGCCATGTCTATGTGGACATTCTATCCTATATAATATGTGGAATGTTGTTGATTTCGGTGCCGGTTAATCCGAATCAGCGTGTTTCCCTGTCTTGCATGGAGCGGCTTGTGGCGTATCTCCGGTGCTTTTGCTGATATAAAGTTACGAAAAAGTCATGGCATATACCAAATTTCGAGAGGGGCTGAAGCCACTTTTTTGAAATGGCTTGCTTTCATGTGTGTGCGGAAGTGTTTCTGTTTTGAAATTCCGGGTGTTGAAAGACCCGGGTAGCGAAAGTGACAAGCCGTGCCATATTGGACATTCGTAATGCCACGACCTCTAAAAATTTGGAGACCTTATGATTAAGTCATTAACTTTGCAACACATTCAGCCGATGATACTATCCTTGAACAGTTCAAAGTATTGTGTTAAGGAACGACATTTCAACAGATAGTCACATCGTATGAATTTTCAATCTGACGCTCAATAATTCCTATGACAGCTCAGGAATAAGGTTGAATGTATGATGTACTTACAGTTCATATTATCTACTTGTGGAACTTGTTTTGAATACTTCATACTGTCTGCCTATTGTCTGCTCAATCATAAGAATGGCAATATTGACTGTCAATTTATCCATCTATAGTTAATATCCTAATATCTATATGCGTAAAGGTCTTTACACGTATCGGGTATATTCAGGATTACGGCTGTAGGAAGAGCGAGGCTGACCGATGGTGACAAATCGGGACAAATCATGTGTTTGTAAAGCCACGATACTTAAAAATTTGGAAACAGGCTGCTGCATATCGTAATTTTGCATTGCTGACTGGCCAACGGTATTCCGCCAAGCGTTCAAATAATGTCCATAGGAATCGCATTTGCCCGAATACCATAGCCGTCCGGCACAAGAAAACGCTTGCAGTATTTCGGTCTTGAACAGTCGCATAACAGTCGCAGTTGTCAAAATGTTACTCTCGGACAATCTTGCCACCTGATATGAGCGGTTCGAGCTGACAGCAAGTTCCACCCCAACCATTTAATAAATTCGCAGACATAGGCGGTCGCCAGCAACAGTTCCCCGGGAAACAGAGCCGGTCTGTTTGCAAGGCTTGCGCTGACGGCCATCGCTATGCTCTGACAAAACCACTCTATCTGCAATTAGAATGAAAGATCCAAAGTTTGTTGCCTTTTCCACTCAAAAGGGTGGTGCCGGCAAAACAACCATGACGGTACTGATGGCGAGCTATCTTTACTATGTCAAGGGATTGAAAATCCTCGTTGTTGACTGTGACTATCCCCAGTTCAGCATTGAGGAAATGAGAAAGCGGGATTCCACGCTGCTCGAAATCAACGACTCCTTCAGAAAGGCTGTGATGGAGAACCGCAGGCGGACGGGACTTGAACCATATCCGTTGCTCATGGTCAAACCTGAAGACGCCATGCTCAAGGTAAGGGAAATCATCGAGGCGGGCAATGAGATTGACGTAGTCTTTTTCGACCTGCCCGGAACAGTCAACAACCGTGGAGTTGTCAATATTATCAACTGCATGGATTCTGTGATAGTTCCGATAGCGGCAGACAAGGTAATACTCGAAAGCTCTCTCGCCTTCGCGCTCAAAATTCAGGAATGGCTCACTACCGGTAAATCTCAGGTAAAGGAGATGTATCTTCTCTGGAATCAGGTTGACGCTCGTGAGAAAACCGACCTCTATGACCAATATGAAGAGTTATTCGAGGAACTGGGGTTACAGACTCTCAAGACGAAGATTCCTGACACCAAGAAGTATCGCAGAGAGGGCTCAAAGACGCTCGACCGCCCGGTATTCCGCTCTACAGTCATGCCCCCGGACAAAACGCTGCTCAAAGGTTCGAGGCTTCCCGAACTGGCGGAAGAAATACTGTCGCTGCTCAAATCCTGACGGCTATGGCAAAAGTCTATGAATCGGATGTCGATCCCGACGATTTCATCAGGTCATTCCGCGAGGAGCCCTCCGGTGTGTCATCGCTGAAGAAGAAACCCGCTGATAACACTGAGGATAAAAATCCCGAAACGGCTCCGGTGCCGGAATCGCCACCAGCCGTCAAACCGCGACAACGAAGCAGTGCCTCTAAGGAGGATGAGGAGATGTTTTCTCAACGGTTTGTGAGGAATATGTCTCACATGCGTCCGCAGATGAAATACCTTATGGTAGAGGTATCACCGGAGTTTGTGAGGAAAATACGAAGAATACTCTCATACGAAAATGGTCCGTCATGCTCTGTGAAGGCTTATGTCAATAATGTACTGGCCGAGCACTTCAAGGAGTTTGAGGATATAATCAAAAAAAGACTATGAATATCGAATGTCAAACGATAGAATTCCTACCCACAAGGTCACTATAGCCGTAACACAGGATACCACAGAAATCGAGGTTGCACCGGTTGATCCCGCCCGGATTGCCTATGTCGAAAAGTATCTGACCCGGAAAGATTCCGCATCAGCTAAAACTTATATCTATCCGGAGGTACTTGCCGTAATAAGGCGGATGGTACAGAGGTGCGGCGTTCCGCAAGCAACCATAGGCGGCTATCTCTCGGAGATAATTCTTGACCATTTTGAGAAGAACCGCGACATTATGCAGAGCATATTTGACGACAACAAGTCCAATCTGTTTCAATGAATGCAATACTGATTTTTCTCCTTTTGGTCAGCAATATATCACTTGCCACGATTGTGTTATGCCGGAAAAACAATGGAGAAAAGCCGTCCGTCAAGTCCGAAGATGATAAAAAGTCAGCCAAGACTGATGACAGTGAGCAGTCAGATGATTCTACGCAGGAACTACCCAGTGCCGATGTAGTCGGCAAAAGCGCACTTGATATTGATGAATGGCGCAAGATTGTAAGGGAGGAGTTCCGTGAAGTTGTCCCGCTCATAATCAAGGAATTTGGCTCTCCTGCCGATGCCGGTTGGGATGATGAGGAATACGTGCCTCAGAAATACCGTAAGGTTGTTGCCAAAGAAGACCTTGAAGATGTATTCTCCAACAAAACCGCTTCTGAACTGACAGGAGAGGCACCGACCCCGGCCCCACCTATGGCTGACGGAATTGACTTCAAACAGATGGATACAACAATGAAGGTACTCAAAGGCAAGTCCGATAACCCGGAAGACATCGAGACCACAAAAAGAGTCCTGTCTGAAGCGGGTGACGCTGCAATCTTTGAGGTAATCAAGCTCGACCCTGTGATTCAGAAACGTATCCTGATGATTGAATGTCACATCCCAAAGGAGAAGGCTGACACTACTGCCACCCAAGTCGATAAAACAGATACCCCCAAACCGAAAAAGATTGTATATCATGCCGATATAAACACTGAGGGTATTGATGCCATTGACTTCAACATTTACCACTGATCCATCGCTCTACGGAGTAATCAAAACCAACCCAAAATTTATGATTAAGATTCTCAAAAGTCTGTATAGCCGAGGCATTGCATGGTGTAACACGCCATCACGCCGATTTAATGTTGCGAAAATGATGCTTGTGGCTATCATGGCCGCCTGCGCCTCTGAAATGTTTGCCGCCGGAAACGGTCTGGCGGGTATCAATGAAGCTACATCGCTCGTAACAGGATATTTCGACCCGGGCACCAAGCTCATATACGCCATCGGCGCGGTTGTCGGTCTCATCGGTGGTGTCAAGGTCTATTCCAAGTGGTCGAGCGGTGATCCCGATACCACAAAGACTGCCGCCTCGTGGTTCGGAGCCTGTATCTTCCTGATTGTGGCCGCTACAATCCTCCGCTCGTTCTTCCTCTAATCATCTGAGCCAATGGCCGAATATGCTATAAACAAAGGCATAGGACGGTCGGTAGAGTACAAGGGTCTGAAGGCGCAGTATCTGTTCATCTTTGCCGGGGGCTTGCTCGCCCTGTTCGTGGTGTTCGTCATCATGTATATCGCCGGCCTGTCCCAATGGATCTGCATAGGATTTGGCGTTACTGCCGCCTCAGTCCTTGTCTGGCTCACCTTCCACCTCAATGCCAAGTATGGGCAATACGGTCTGATGAAACTTGCCGCTGTGAAATATCATCCGCGCTACATCATCAACCGTCTGTGCCTTAACCGAATGATTAAAGGTAGAAAACGATGAGAAATATACTGAAAGCCACAACACTGGAATCCAAGCTGCCGCTGCTTGCCGTTGAACACGGCTGCATCATCAGCAAAGACGCTGATATAACGGTTGCGTTTGAGGTCAGCCTGCCGGAACTTTTCACGGTAACATCTGTCGAATATGAAGCCATGCACGGAGCATGGTGCAAGGCAATCAAGGTATTGCCACACTATTCGGTGGTGCATAAGCAGGATTGGTTCTGCTCCGAGAAATATCAGCCGGAGTTGCAGAAAGATGACCTCTCTTTCCTTGACCGTTCATTTGAACGCCACTTCAATGAGCGTCCGTACCTCGCCCACAGGAGCTATCTGTTCCTGACAAAGACCACGAAGGAACGGGCACGTCAGCAGAGCAACTTTTCCACTCTTTGCCGTGGTCGAATCACTCCGAAGGAACTCAATCACGAGATGGTTGTCAAGTTCATGGAGTCGGTGGAACAGTTTGAGCGCATCATCAATGACACCGGCTATATCAAGTTGCGTCGCCTATCTGATGATGAACTGGTGGGAACAGAGAATACTTCCGGTCTTATCGAGAAGTATATGTCGCTGACAATGGACGATGTTACCTGTCTGGAAGACATAGACCTCGATGCCCGTCAGATGCGGATTGGAGACAAGATACTCTGTCTGCACACTCTATCCGACACAGATGATCTCCCCGCAAAGGTCAGCACCGATAACCGTTATGAGCGGTTATCGACTGACAGGAGTGACTGCCGCCTCTCATTTGCAAGTCCCATTGGGTTGCTGTTGCCCTGCAACCATATCGTCAACCAGTATGTGCTGATTGACGACCACGATGAGAACTTGGCGAAGTTTGAGAAGACTGCCCGAAATATGAATTCCCTTTCGAGGTATAGCCGTAGCAATGCCATTAATAAGGAGTGGATTGACCGCTATCTCAACGAGGCTCATTCATACGGGCTGACCTCCGTCCGCTGTCATGTCAATATAATGGTATGGAGCGACGATACCGAGGAACTGCGGCGTATCAAGAATGATGTCGGGGGACAGTTGGCGACAATGGGTTGTATGCCACGGCACAATACCATCGACTGCCCGACACTGTTCTGGTCGGCAATGCCCGGCAACGAAGCTGATTTTCCAGCCGAGGAAAGTTTCTACACTTTCATTGAACCTGCCGTCTGCTTTTTCACTGCCGAGACCAACTACCGTAGCAGCCTGTCACCATTCGGGATAAAGATGGTAGATAGATTGACCGGGAAACCGATACACCTCGACATATCGGATGAGCCGATGAAGAAAGGTGTAACGACCAACCGCAACAAGTTCATTCTTGGGCCGTCAGGTAGCGGCAAGTCGTTCTTCACCAACCATTTTGTCCGCCAATATTATGAACAGGGAGCGCATATCCTTCTGATTGACACCGGAAACTCTTACGAGGGCCTTTGCAATCTGATTCATAATAAGACGCATGGCGAGGATGGTGTATATTACACCTACACCGAGGACAGCCCGATTTCTTTCAATCCATTCTATACCGATGACGGTGTCTTTGATGTGGAAAAGAAAGATTCGATCAAGACGCTGCTGCTGACGCTCTGGAAGTCAGAGGACGACAGGGTGACAAAGACCGAAAGTGGCGAATTGGGTTCCGCGTTGTCGATGTTCCTCGATAAGATGAACAAGGATAAGAATATTGTGCCATGCTTCAATTCATTTTACGAATTTATGCGCGATGATTACCGCGCTGAAATGGCACAGCGTCCTATCCCCATCTACAAACAGGATTTCGACATTGACAACTTCCTGACCACCCTGCGTCAGTATTACCACGGAGGCAGGTTTGACTTCCTGCTGAACTCCAAAGCCAATATTGACCTGCTGAACAAGAGGTTTGTGGTCTTCGAGATTGACAGCATCAAGGATAACAAGGAATTATTCCCAGTGGTGACAATCATCATCATGGAGGCTTTCATCAACAAGATGCGAAGGCTCAAAGGTATCCGAAAAGTCCTTATATGTGAAGAGGCTTGGAAGGCTCTTTCTTCGGCTAACATGGCGGAGTATATGAAGTACCTCTATAAGACTGTGCGTAAATACTTTGGTGAGGCGGTAGTGGTGACGCAGGAGGTTGACGACATTATTTCGTCGCCTATTGTCAAGGAGACTATCATCAACAACTCCGACTGCAAGATACTTTTGGATCAGCGCAAATATATGAATCGCTTCGACCAGATTCAGGAACTGCTTGGTCTGACCGACAAGGAGAAGTCGCAGATACTCAGTATAAACATGGCAAACAATCCCAATCGGCTCTACAAGGAGGTGTGGATTGGTCTTGGTGGCACACAGTCAGCCGTCTATGCCACGGAGGTAAGCAAAGAAGAATATCTATGCTACACAACAGAGGAAACGGAAAAATTACGTGTGCTTGAAATGGCGCATAAACTTGGCGGTGATACAGAAACCGCAATAAAATTATTAGCAAGTCAATAATGAAAGATTTAATTTACTTCTACTATGAGCATGAAGTTTTGATGGATTTTATAGGAAAATCGTTATGGTATATGTTTTGGTCAGGCGTAGTTCTTCTTGCACTGTATCTTATCGGCAGGATAGGATATTCGACCTACACTTCCGTCAAATACCTCTATGACAAATCGGAGCAACGGGTCAAGCACTGGTTTCACTGTAAAGTCGAACACATCGTGGGGCGTATGCGAGTATCCGTTGACAAGGCTATAAAGGAAGCACTCCAAATTGATAAAGAAATAGCCTCAAACGACCCGCGACAAACACTTGTAGGCACATGGATGTCGGATGCAAAGGACTATTTCATAAAGATATATCAGGCTGGAAACCTATATCTTGCAATCGCTGAAGATTATAGGATTTCTCAAAAACGAAAGTTTACGGCTCCCCTAAGAATCCCGTTCGACCACAAAATCAATCCCGATATTTACTATCTCGATGATTCAAATTACTGTACCATTGCGTACAATTCAGTTGACGACACAGTTCTTGTCGCCGATTATTATGGTATCAAATTGTCAAGATGTTCAGAATTTGCATATGAGACTATAAAAAGGATAATGCCAACCGTCAAGCCTGAAATATTTGAGCCTATCACACTACGCCCGGAGGTAGCTAAGAACATTAACGATATTGAGGCTGCTTTCAACTCTGCAAAAGAGGATGTGGCTGACAAAACATAAATAAATTATGATGAAATTATTCAAAATATTTATACCTGCATTTTTTCTGTGCTTGTTAATCGGCACTGGTAATGCTTCCGCCCAATGGACGGTAATTGATCCGTCAAACATCGCCCAGAGCATCGTAAACTCTTCAAAATCACTCGTTCAGGAGTCGACGACCGCGACGAATATGGTCAATAACTTCAAAGAGACGGTAAAGATTTACCAACAGGCGAAGAAATATTATGACGCTCTCCAATCGGTCAACAACCTCGTCCGCGATGCCCGCAAGGTGCAGCAGACCGTCCTGATGCTCGGCGACATATCCGGTTACTATGTCAACAACTTCAAGAAGATGCTGACCGATCCCAACTTCACAAGTGCCGAGCTCTCGGCTATCGCCTCCGGCTACACCCGTATCCTCGAAGAAGCCAACGGAGTACTTGGAGATCTGAAACAGGTGGTCAATATCACGACATTAAGTATGACCGACAAAGACCGCATGGACGTGGTGGATGACTGCTACAGGGAGATGAAAAGGTTGAAAAATCTGACGGCATACTACACTAACAAGAATATCAGCGTATCATATCTACGGGCAAAAAAGAAGGCTGATACACAACGAGTCGTTAGTCTGTATGGTGACGGTTCGGAAAAATACTGGTAGTCTATGCTTTGTGCTATTGATTTCACAAACCTCCACACCATACTCCGCTCGTTGTATGATGAAATGATGCCACTATGCTCCGATATGGCGGGAGTTGCCCAGGCTATCGCCGGACTCGGGGCACTGTTCTTCGTCGCTTATAGAGTATGGCAGTCACTGGCAAGGGCTGAGCCTATTGATGTCTTTCCGCTACTTCGTCCATTTGTCATAGGGTTCTGTATCATGTTCTTTCCTACTATGGTACTCGGTACGATAAATACCGTAATGTCACCTATTGTCCAAGGCACAGCCTCTATGCTTGAAGGTCAGACATTGGACATGAAGAAGTATCGCGAGGAGAAGGACCGACTGGAATACGAGAAAATGATGAATGATCCGTCAACGGCGTATCTGGTGGATGATGCAGAATTTGACCGTCAGATTGACGAACTCGGAGTAACCGAGGTCGGCACCGCTGCCGGTATGTATATCGAGCGAGGCATATATAAAGTGAAGAAGGCTATCCAGAATTTTTTCAGAGAGTTACTGGAAATGCTTTTTCAGGCTGCTTCGCTTGCCATTGACACAATCAGGACCTTTTTTCTTATTGTATTGGCAATCCTCGGACCGATAGCTTTTGCCTTGTCTGCCTGGGATGGATTTCAGTCGACCTTGACTACGTGGATTCAACGCTACATTCAGACATATTTATGGCTCCCGGTAGCAGACCTGTTTTCTACAATTCTTGCTAAAATACAAGTTCTGATGCTCCAGAACGACATCTCGGAACTGACAAATAACCCCGCCGCAGACCTCGACAGTTCAAATACCTGCTATATCATCTTTATGATAATAGGCATCATCGGTTATTTCACAATTCCGACAGTATCCGGATGGATTATTCAGGCAGGTGGTGCGGGCAATTATAACCGTGCGGTCAATACTACTGCGATGCAAGGCGGCTCTATGGTCGGCAGTGTGGCAGGTGGAGTGGCAGGCAATGTGGCCGGCAGAGCCGGAAAACTTCTAAAATAAGCTCACTTGGAATTTAAGTCATTAAAAAACATAGAAAGTTCATTTCGCCAGTTGAGGCTGTTCGGTATAATTTTCGTGTCAATGTGTGCGGTGGTCGTATCCGTGGCTCTGATTATGGTTTTTAAATTCGCTGAAAAGCAGCGTGAGAAAATCTATGTTCTGGACAATGGCAAATCTTTGATGCTTGCCTTGTCACAGGATATGAGCCAGAACCGGCCCGCAGAAGCACGAGAGCATGTTCGTCGCTTTCACGAACTGTTCTTTACCCTGTCACCCGACAAATCTGCAATCGAGCATAATATCAACCGGGCTCTGATTCTTTCGGACAACAGTGCCTATAATTATTATTCGGACTTCGCAGAGAAAGGGTACTATAACAGAATAATTTCCGGCAATATCAATCAGGTGTGCAACGTGGATAGCGTGGTCTGCGACTTCAACAACTATCCCTATACCGCAAAGACCTACGCCAGACAGATGATTATCCGTCAAAGCAATGTCACACACCGCAGTCTGATAACTGTCTGCCGCCTGACAAACTCGTCAAGGTCTGATGACAACCCCAACGGTTTTATTATCGAGGGGTTCACAATCCTTGAAAACAAAGATATATCTACAGTCAAACGCTGATGAATTTCAAATCCTTACACCATTTTGTATGGTATACCCCCAAAGGCAGGATTCTATCACTCATCAAATCAAAGTGTGAGTCCATTCCACCCAACCGCCGCATGACTGTCGTGGCAATAATGTTGACCGTGTTTATACTGATTGCCTTCGGCGTATTCGGTCACGCCTGCTACCGTCTCGGACAGGGCAATGCGCATACTGCAATTGAGATTAAACATATTCCATCGCTTGATTTACCTGAAAGGGTTGATCATGAAATCCCCCGTATTCCAATTCTCTGAACATGACATTTGAGAAACTGAAAGCGAAGGTCAACGGCTGGATCCAACCCAAGACTGAAAAAGACCGCCAGAACCTGAAAAAATATGCCATAGTTTTCCCTGCGATGTTCCTGTCCTTTTTGGTCGCGCTCTGGCTTATCTTCGGTGGCTCTTTTTCAAAAGAAGAAACCGATACCAGCAAAGCTAACATGGAACTGCCCGACGGAGACAGTCAGGAGATTGAAGGCAACAAACTTAAAGCAATTGAAGAACAGGCAATTCTTGACGAAAAAGCGAGACGCGACAGTGTGGCTGTTTCCTATGCTGAAACAGTAGATACAATCGCCACGCCCTCCCCGTCCACTGTGCCTGATCCGATTGAAACTTCCGCACAAGCTTATCAGGAGGCGCAAGCGTCGCTACAGGATTTTTATATCCCGGAAGATAATTCCGCTGCGCAGGTGATGGAGTTACAGGCGAGGATTGACGAGCTGGAGGCGCAGAACGCTATGGCACAGCAGAGTCAGCAGCCTAATGAGATGGAACTGATGGAGCAGTCATACAAACTGGCGGCGCAGTATCTCGGCACAGGCAATGGCGGTCAGCAGGCCGTGATAGTCGATGAACCGGAAAAAGACCGTAAGGTCATGCCTGTCAATCAAGTAAACCGCAATGTAGTGTCTTCTCTCAGTGCCTCTGCCGATAACACACGCTCTTTCTCTACCGCTGTCGGCATCAAACATAAGAATTTCAAGAATACCATTTCTGCCTGTATCGCCACTGACCAGGCGGTTATCGACGGGCAGAGCGTGAGGCTCCGGACACTCGAACCGATGTGGATTGGCAATTCTCTGTTGCCGAAGAACACAAGCATCGTAGGAGTGGCACGGCTTCAGGGTGAGCGTCTTGAAATCAAGATTGAGAACATTGAGGCTCTCGGCTGCATCATGGAGGTTGACCTCTCGGTCTATGATTCCGACGGTCAGGAGGGTATCAATATTCCCAACTCTATGGAGAGCGATGCACTCCATGAGATTGGTGCCAATATGGGCAGCACGATGGGCAGTTCTATCAACCTGACCACCAATGCCGGGGCACAACTCGTCTCCGATGTGGGCAAAGGACTCATCAACGGTGTGAGCCAGTATCTTAACAAGAAACTGCGCACTGTGAAGGTCCATCTCAAATCCGGCTACAAAGTCATGCTCCGTCAGAATGAGCAGTAATCAAACGTCCCTCCGTCTCAGACGCTCCATGTTCTTCTTGTCGTAAGCCTCCCCACGATTAAGCAGATATTCAAATTTTACAAGGTCTCCTTCTATCTCAATGTGTAGCACAAAGAATGCTCGTTTACTCCCGATACGAATGCGATAAACGCTATTGAGGGTTTCAATCTTCTTGCAGTTTTGGATCTCGTCAAGAGATTGAGCCTCAATGACGTTATTAATTGCATCTCTTACGGATTCGTAGATTTTGCCTGATAGTTTGTCAAATGCCTTGGCAAACTCCTTTGAGAAGTCTATTCTCATCGGTATGCACCCAATTTGTGCTTACGCATGAAATCATCCTTCTCCTGCTCGTTGAGCATGACTTTGCCCTCCGGACGAGTGGAGACCAGATATTTGTAGACTTCGGCATCGTCCATCTCTTCAGCTTCCTGTATGAGAAGATGCTCGATGTATTTCTTGAGGTTCATACCCATTGAGGTTGCCTTCAGACTGAGAGCGGTGAAAACATCTTCAGGGATGTCGATGAGCTTGCGGTGAGAAGACTTGGACTGAGATACTGATACGGTATTCATAGTTCTAATTTTTTGTGCAAAGATAAATCATATATACCATATATACAAATTCGAGCACTTAAAGTTGGATAATATCAAAATTTTCAATTATCAACAAGAATGAAAACAATCACAAAATTCTTTGTTGCGGCAGTGGCGCTCTTCGGATTGGCCACCGCTGCCAACGCAAAAACTGTCAATAACACCGATAATAAAGTGTCGTCTGACACTGAGCAGGCGGCCGAACACGACATGAACGTGTACGGCTCAAACTACACCGACGGCGACAAGTTCGACGGTCTGACCCGCAAGGTGGGTTTCGACCGCATGATTCCACCTCACGCGCTGGAGGTCTGCTACAATAAGACCACCCACATCATCTTCCCTGCTGAGATTGTATATTGCGACCTTGGCAATGAAAATCTTGTGGCTGGAATAGCCGACGGAGCAAAGAATGTGCTGCGTGTCAAATCAGCCTTCAAGTCGTTCAAGCAGGAAACCAACCTCTCGGTTATAACCGATGATGGGAGCTACTACACCTTCAACGTCAAATTTGCGAAAGAGCCTCTGCTCCTGAGTATTGAGATGACGGACTTTCTCCACGACGGCGAGGCTGTCAATCGTCCGAACAACGCTCAGGAGATATTCTTGGAGCGTCTCGGCTCGGAGTCTCCTATGCTTGTCAAGTTGATTATGAAGTCAATCTACAAGCAGAACAAGCGCGAGATAAAGCATATCGGCTCAAAGCGTTTCGGAGTGCAGTTCCTTCTGAAATCCATCTACACCAACAATGGACTTCTCTTCTTTCATACCGAGTTGAAGAACACTTCCAATATCGCTTTTGACATAGATTATGTGAGCTTTAAGATTGTGGACAAGAAGGTTATCAAGCGGACTGCCATGCAGGAGCAGGTACTTGAACCGCTCCGTGCACAGAACTATGTGACGGTGGTACACGGCAAGCAGTCGGAGCGCACGGTCTTCGCCTTGGAGAAATTCACTATCCCTGACGACAAGCAGCTCATTATCGAGGTTGCCGAGGAAGAAGGCGGTCGCCATCAGTCCTTTGTGGTAGATAACGAGGACATCGTGAGAGCTAATGTAATCGACGAGTTATCAATCCAGTAAATCCATCAATCCATGAAGAAGATTCTTATAATCTTCGCTGCCATGCTCAGCCTCTTCGGAGGCCGGGCAATGGCCCAGCGATGCCTCCCCGGAATGTCAGCCGTGGAAGTAAAGGCGAATATGGCAGACGGTTTTTATACCGGTAAGTCTCGCGACTGCGGTTATGACTTCGGAGTATTCTATTCAGTATTTACAGGAAGCCACGGCAATACATGGTCTTTCGGTGGAGAATATCTCCAGACCTTCAAGCCCTATGGCGAGAAAGGTCGCATTCCGGTGGCGCAATTCACGGGCGAGGCAGGATATAATCTCCATATCCTCAGCGACTATTCCATGACGTTCCACCTCTACGGAGGCTTATCAGCACTCGCCGGATATGAAACGGTAAACTGGGGCAAGCATACACTTTCCGATGGCTCTACTCTCCATGACAGCGACAATTTCATCTACGGCGGTGCGCTCAACTTGCAGGCGGAGTTTTATCTCTCCGATAAGATAGCCCTGACCGCCAATGTCAAAGGACGGTTCACTTTCGGTAGCGATGTTCAGATATACCATACAACCTATGGTGTCGGTGTCAAATTTGTAATCGAATAGGCTATGAGATACACGAAAAATGACATCAGAAATATCCCGCTGACGGAGTTCATGGCGGCTCTCGGCGAGAAACCTGTCAAGGCTTTTGGGGACATGAAGCTCTACTATGCCCCGCAGCGCGATGACCCGGAGCCGATGCTGGTAGTCGACACCAACACAAACCGATGGTATGACCACTCCACAGACCAGAGTGGCGACATCATCGACCTTGCCGCCATGAAGATGAATCCAAATCTCTACATGGATCCGCGCGACTTCATTCTCAAATATATGAATGAGTATGAGCAGGGCAAGGAACTTTTGGCAATGGCACGTCGCCCTCATGAACCGATTACCGTTGGTCTTGACATAAAGAAGGTGAAACTCACCGATTTTATGAAGGCTTTGGGTCAGGAACACCCGGTAGCTGCCGACGGCAATCTCCGTATCTACAATGCTCCATACGATGCCAATCCCGGTCCGACAATGGTAATCAACACCGAGACAAACCTATGGCGTGATACCAAGTCCGGCGCATACGGTGGAATCTATGACCTTGCCTATGAGCTGACAGGCTCGTGCAATATGTCGGAGCTGAATCTATACATTGCAGGACAAATGTCAGGCATGGAGAAATCTCAAAAAGTGGATTCGCCCAGGCAGGAACAGGAGCCTGACAAACCCAAACGGAAGATGCGCCTATGAACATCGACGAAATCCGTAAAGTCTCGCTTGTCGAGTTTCTGAATCAACTGGGCTATCAGCCGACCGGACGCGACAGTAAAGGTCTATGGTTTTACGCTCCGTATCGCAGTGAGAGAAAACCTTCGTTCCATGTCAATCCACGAAAAGGAGTATGGTTCGATTTCGGGAGCGGTGCCGGAGGTGACATCTTCACTCTCGCCGAGAACTGTGTAACTCCACCGACTTCATCAGACAGGCGGAGTTCATCGCCAAAAAAATGAGTATGCCGATTGAAAAGCCATACAAGCCTGTGCCGTTCATCGAGCAGCCAACCTTTGAAAATGTGAAGGTCTTCAAGCTGGAATCGCCGGCATTGCTGAAATACCTCGCTGACAGAGGTATTCCCCGGAACATCGCCCAACGGTGGTGTGTGCAGGTAGATTATAGACTCCACAGCAAAGACTATTATGCTATAGGCTTCGAGAACAATGCACATGGATTTGAGTTGCGCTCGTCCATTTTCAAAGGCTCGTACCCGCCGAAACACATAACCCACATAGCAGAGGGTAACGCCCGATGCAATGTGTTTGAAGGTTTTATTGGGTCAAGCCGAAATTCCGGTGCATTTGTTAAAATTCGAGAGTTGGAACGTTAAAGCTCATGCATAGAGCTTGACGAGTCGGAATATGAAGAAGTCACGGTCTCTTACGCCGCGCATCTGCGAGCGGAAGATTTTCACTTTGGAGTTGAAGGCTTCGGCCGAGGCATTAGTTGCGCGACGTCGGAAATAATTTAGGATAGTCGGGGCGTGGTTCTTGAACGTCTTGATGACAGAGCGGAAGTTGTTGTTGCCCAATGCCATTACTTTTTCATACCACTTGTTCATCCGACCCATTGCTTTAGTGGGTGATATCTTTGCGTTGAAGATTTGGCGCAGTTCCATAGCCAGATGGTATGCAGCTTTCAGTATCGGATAGTGTTTGAACAGAATGTTTGCGCGATGACGCTGTATGTCAGTCCATTTGTTCTGCGACATCATCAGGGTGTGCTTGCTGCGGGCAAGGATCTGGCGCATGGTCTCGCCGTTGGAATATGTAATTGGGGTCTCTGATTTGTCACGGCTGTTGTCTTCGGCAATGAGCTGTCGGCGTATGTCTATGCGAATTTCGTCGACAGCCTCGTTATAGACCTGCTGCACATGGAAGCGGTCGTTAACGACGTGGGCGTTGTAGAATACCTCGGCGGCTATCAGCATCATCGAGGGCGACAGATCGCAGGTCACTTCTTTTACCCTGCGTCTGACCGATTTACCCATGGCTCCGATGAGGATTGTGGTTATCTCATCGCTCTTTGTGCCGGGTATGGCCGCCGCCAGCGTCCCACGGCCACCGTGTCCGTCCTTGTTCGTGAGGAAAGTCCATACCTCGCCGTTGCTCAGGCAGGTTTCGTCAAGACTCATGTACGGGCCGATATTGTTAGCGTTGAAGTAGAAGCCGCAACCGAGTTCGGCCTCACGCCATTCGGTATAACCGCTTATCCTGTTGCGATACTGTTCGGCAAAATATTTGCCGTTGACGCAGTACATCTGCGCTATATGCTTAATCGACAATGCCGTCGTCTCCACCTTCGTCTTTTAAAAAAGCCACGAACTCGGCGCTGAGTCGTGTCCTCTCCTCGTTGGGCAGTTCCAGGTTATATGAGAATATCTCGTTGGTCTTTTTGTCCCACCATTTGTTCTTGCGCATGTGCAGGAACACCGGTCTGCCGCGCATCGGATAGTCCTGGACTGTAACGTAATCTGTGTATCCACGTGCAACAATGTTCGGATTGCGGAAATCCTCATCCGACAGTTTCTTCTTCTCGTCAAGCCATATGTCGTAGGACTGGTCTGTCTTTTCAAACTTGACCATCTCAAACAGTTCGTCCAATCCTTCAGGCAGGAATTGCCAAAAGGCATCTGCGGTTTTCATACCGCAAATTTAACACTTTTCCTAAAATTCATGCACCGGCATTTCGGCTTGACCCGTTTTATTGACTTTCTTTCAGCGGAAAGGCTCGGTCTGAATGACGGTTTCGACGCTATGGTTCTCAACTCCGTTGCCAATGTCGGCAAAGCCCTGACAATCCTCCCGGACTATTCCGTAATCGCTTGTTACCTCGACAACGACGAGGCAGGGCGAGCCGCCCTCGCCAGACTCCGCAGGGAGTTAGGCGACAAGGTAATGGACAAGTCCGCCCTCTATCCCGACCACAAGGATCTCAACGACTACCTTGTGGCAACACAACCCAAGATTTCAAACAATTCAAAATTAAAACTCTGAAAAACAATATGAATACAATTTTCAAAAAAATCGGCGAAATCCGCCTTACACCAGCCCGTTTTTTCGGGTTCTGGGCAATCCTCTTCACCCTCGTCCTCGCTCTGACCTCCTGTTCCGACGACCTCGATGTGCAGCAATCCTATCCCTTCACGGTAGAAGTCATGCCTTACGGCGACAAAATCACTAAAGGCGAAACCGTAGAACTACGCTTCGAGATCAAGCCCGAAGGGAACTACGCCAACACCCTCTACACAATCAGATATTTCCAGTATGACGGCGAAGGTACCCTCAAACTCGTTGACGGTCCCGTGCTGGTCAACAATGACCGAGTCCTCCTCGAAAGCAAGACCTTTCGTTTGAATTACACCGCCCAGTCTTCCGAGGCTGTGAAATTCGGGATATGGATCGAAGACAACTTTAGGTCAACCCCGTGGCAGCAGACTTTCGAGTTCAACAGCAAAGACAGCGGCGACGATAACGGCGGCAAAACTCCCGGCATTATCAACCCCGTCAATCCCGGAACCATAACACCCATCGGCTTATGAAGAAACTACTGATATTCCTCATGGCGTTAGTGACCCTCGCGGTTACTACGCCAGCCTTCGCTGCAAAGCGGTCGATAATGGAGCTGCCGCCATACGAGAGAGCAATTCTCATCATCAAGCACCATGAGACCTTGCATGACTCCCGAAAGCACTGGCCATACCTCGGATATGGTCATAGAAAACTCCCCGGAGAGAAATACTTTCGCGGTTACAAGATGAGCGAACGGGAGGCTGACGCCCTCCTTCGCAAAGACCTCAACAAATTCATCGCGTTATTCTCCGGCTTCAAAAAGTCTGACGCACTTCTTTTAGGAGTCCTGTCGTACAATATTGGCCCGGGAGCAGTGAAGAAAAGCACGGTCTATCGCAAACTGAAAGCCGGTGACCGAGACATCTTCAAGTCCTACACCGCCCACTGCAAGTATAAAGGCAAATTTCACCGAGGGCTTTACAAGCGTCGCTGCCAGGAGTTTGCCGCCCTGTTTACACCTTAATAATATACGAGATCCGGCAATGAGGGGATACGCTCTTTTTCGGAGTGTGTCCCCTTGCCGTATCTTATAATCAACATAAAACCAAATATACAATGGCTTCGATAAAAGTAAAGTTCCGACCCTCGACTGTCGCTGACCACGAGGGTACAATCTACTATCAGATTATCCACGAAAGGAAGGTGCGGCAGCTTCTTTCGGATTACAAAGTGTTCACATCCGAATGGGACGAATCCCGCTCGATGGTAACGACCACCCAAAAAAGCGAACGCAAATCATTCATCCTCTCAATCCGTGAGCGAATCCGTTGGGACGTTGAGCGTCTGACGAAAATCGACCGCAAGCTTGATGCCAACGGTCTGACCTACACAGTCGATGATGTGATAGACGAGTTTCTAAGATACTCTAACGAGTATTCTCTCTTCAACTTCATGGAGTCAATGATTGTCACATTGAAGCAGCGCAATCAACTCCGAACGGCAGAAACCTACAAGGCGGCATTAAACAGTTTCAAGAAGTTCCGCATCAATGAGGATGTAATGCTTGACACCATAACTTCCGATATGATGCTGTCATATGAATCACATCTCAAACACAGGGGCAACACGCCTAATACCATTTCCTTCTATATGCGTATCCTCCGCGCCGTTTACAACAATGCAGTGGATAACGAGGTTATTGAGAACCGGAATCCTTTCCGTAAGGTCTTTACCGGAGCCGAGAAGACGATAAAGAGGGCACTTAATCTGACCACTATCAAGAAAATCAAGAATCTGGACTTATCACTCAGTCCCAAGACTGACTTCGCCCGTGATATGTTTATGATGAGCTTCTATCTCCGTGGCATGAGCTTTATCGACATGGCATATCTCCGAAAAACTGACCTCGAAAATGGTCACATGACATACCGTCGTCGCAAGACCGGCCAGCAACTCACCATCGAGTGGACTAAAGAGATGCAGATGATTCTCGACAAATACCCGGAGAACCCCACTCGATATCTGCTGCCTATCATTACCAAGGAGGAGGGCAATCAGCGACGTCACGCCCGCAATGTCAACGAGAGCATCAACCACCACTTGAAGAAAGTAGCAGAGAAAGTAGGCGTACTCTCTCCCCTGACAATGTATTGCGCCCGACATAGCTGGGCTTCCGCAGCCAAAGCAAAAGGCATACCTCTCAGCGTAATCAGCGAAGGTATGGGCCACGATTCCGAAGCGACCACCCAAATCTATCTTGCCTCGCTGGAAACCTCCGTAGTTTACAAAGCTAATGCCCTAATCCTTAAAAGTCTCTAACCCCAGCCCTGATTTCCCTATTCGGGAGGTTGGGGCTGATTTGTTTGAAAAAACTCCAAATCTCTGAGTAAGAGATACGGATACATCCCAACTGCTTGTAGTAAAACCAATTGATTAGGCTATTATTTGAACTTTGCTAAACATCGACGGCTTGAAGTATTTGGAAAATGATATTTTGGACAGATTTTTGGGGCTAAATCCTTTGCCATGTCGCAAATTATGAGTAATTTTGCAATATTGGGTATCTCTTACTCAGCGATACCTGCCAATCAAACTATTTAGCATCATCTGCAATGGAAACGCTAAATGAAATTTCTAAGATTTGTGTCTCGGCAGTCAATTGGACTGACGACCGCGAAGCGCACGAAAAATTCTGGGTCGCTGCTTATACAAGGCCGCGTTGTGAGAAAAAAGCGGTTGCCGAAATTAAAAAACTTGGTATTGAAACTTATTTGCCTACTCAAGTCCAGATAAGACAATGGAGTGATCGCAAGAAAAAGATAGAAACCGCAATTATTCCAATGGTGGCTTTCTTTTATGTTGATAAAACCGAAATTTCATTTATCAGAAATCACGCACTCATTATTCGGATTATCTCTCAACCCGGCGAAACAGCATACGCAAGAATTCCAGACATCCAGATTGAAAAGCTTAAATTTGTATTAGGCCAAAGTGACGTTCCTGTTTCCTTTGTCCCAGATTTGAAAGTAGAGGATAATGTTAGAATAGTTAGAGGAAATCTCATTGGTTTAACCGGGAAAGTAATTCAATCCGAATATGGAGAGACTGATATAATAGTGGGCATAGATTTTCTTGGTGGATGCAAATTAAGAATAAATCGTCTGAACATTGAACTGTTATAATGATTGAATATGTCAACTCGCTTCCAAGAGTATATTGAGAATCGCATTGTTAATCATAAAGCTATATCAGTGCCTGAAAAGCATGTGCTTGAAGTCATTGATAGGTTTGACATTGGGTCTAAGGCAGTTTTGATTTATGTAGATGATGTTAAGTTTGAAATTTATGATGTAGCGATAAATGGGAGTGCTCGCCCTTCTCGTTTTCACTTTGATGGAGTTGGCAAAGAAATACCTCATCGACTAGGGGAACTATTTCAGAATTATGATGAACGGGGCAAGCAATATGATTGTCTCTTTGTCGAGTCTCGTGAGGATGCTAAGATCATCTTTGATTCATACTTCAACAAGTTTCTTGATATTGACAAATTATTGAATGAGGTCAACAATGAGATTAGTAATCTCAACCTCAATGTCGATGATCATATTATTTTAGTCAACGGTTCAAACGTAAATCGTTTGCTTAGATACGCTTTCCAACAAAAAGCGAAAAGGATTGTATGTTTAGAGCCTCAAAATGAGCAAATCAACATAAAAGGCCGAATCGAAATTGCCAATTCGTTAAGTTCCAATAGGGTGAACATTATAGCCCCGATGAATACCGTTCTTGGGCTAATGCTTAATAAAAATAATATCTTTATACCCTTATGTGAAGACACTCTGGATTCCTTGTTTTATAAAGGCATCAGTTGGCGAAAACTATTAGGTAACTTTGCCAACACCTCACAGTCAGACATCTATATCAACCACACTCCATGCAGGGTACTTAAAATTACACCTTTCATTGATGCGTTTGGAAATTTATTCATCAATATATATTCGATATTAGAGAATCGAGGTGTAAACAGAATTATTGATGGCCCAGGTAAGACCATGAGCGAATCGGCTGAAAGGCGACCGAAACGCAATAAGCCACAAACTGAAGAAACCTCTAAACCTCAAGTAAAGAAAACAGAGTCAATTAGCAGCCAGAGGGCAGAACCTAAGAAACGAAAAGAAGGATCATTTCGACAAAACACAAGCATTGACGATGAAATTGTCCTGTTTGACAAAAGCAGTTATCCATGGAAGAATGTTGAGCAAAGGCTAGCAGACATGCAGATAACTGAGGTTGAGAGCAACATAAAAAGACTTAATGAGGTCTTTGATGCGATTTATTCTTGTGACCGCATAGTAACAGACACGAATCTATGGATGACGGAATATCCTGTCGGCTCTCGTCAAATGGCTTATCTGAAGCTTATAGAATTTATCACAGGGAAATTCGTGGAAGGGCGTAATCAAGTCTTTGAAATTATTCCTGAAGTTTATGAGGAGATTAATAAACACGATAGAAAAGGTGTTGCTGCTTCTCACAAGGCTAAAGCTATAATCGGAAAATATCAGGCGAAAGATCTGGTAGACCTAAGAGGATTGACATTTGAACAAAATCCCAAGGCTTATGCTGACACTCCCCTGGGCTATCACATTTTAGATTTGCTCACGCATGGTGTAAAATTCGCAGTTCTAACCAATGATGAGGATGCATCCATCAGATGGAGACAAAACATTAAGGATGAAAATACTCGAAATGGGAGCAATGATATGCCTCCAATCATGTTGTGTAGAAATCTCCAAAAATTATTTGAGCTGAGGGGTAAGCTAATTGTCAGAAAAAAAGAACTTAAAAACAGCAAAAGATGAAATCATTAAACGAAATGTTCCATCACGACAAACTTGTCGATATTGAAGAAACGATTTCTTCGGAATTTGCTCAACTTGAAAGTGGGTATTATGATGCAAAACTTGCTGTTATGCTATCATTTATCATTGCAACAGGCATAAAAAGACTTGAAGAAATAGATCGGCATGATTTCCCCGCAGAACTAAAAGAGCAATTAGATAAGATCTGTAGGGACTTCGTCAGCATTGCCAACAGTCTGAAGCAACATTTAGAAGAGAATTCCAAGCTTATCAAAATAATCGACAAGGCCAATTCAGATTATCCAAATATTGAAAACCAGATTCGACACCTTTTATCTGAATTCGATGAATTGCTAAAGGTAAAAATTTCACAACGCGATGCGTTGCCTATCTGTGATTTGTAAATGACTATTGCGTGAAATTAAGAATCTTTGACATCTGTAGGAATGGCACTCACACTTTAGGTCCAGGCATCCGCTATATAATTTGGACTCAAGGTTGTGATCAACAATGTGAAAAATGTCTCACGCCGGAAAGCCGTCCAAAAAACGCGGGATATGAGATCGATGTTAATAATCTGGCAGCGGATGTCATATTGAACGAAAATATAGACGGTATTACCATAAGTGGTGGAGAGCCTTTTCTTCAGTCTGCCGCTTTAAGTTGCCTTCTGAAAGAAATTAAAAAGGCCCGACCGCAACTAACAGTTATTGCTTACACTGGTCTGAAATATGAGCAGCTATTAGGAAAGAATGAAACATCGGATTTATTAAGTTTGTGTGACGTAATAATTGATGGACAATACATTGATAGCCTCAATGATAACAAAGGCATAAGAGGTTCAAGTAATCAAAGAATTATTCCCATAACAAACAGACTTGACAGATTCCTAAACACAATGGCAACATGTAGTAGAAAGCAAGATAGAGTTGCCGACACGGCAGGTAATGTCACAGCTATTGGAATACCACATAAAAACAGATAATAAATCAATATGAGTAGAGACATAAAAGGGACTTCCCTTAACGAACTTAATGATGGACTTGAGCGTGCTGTACGCAGATGCAAAAATCAGCTCACAGCAGATATTGCCAATGCAGAGAGAAATGCTATAAATTCGGCAATAAGGATAAGCAACGAGAATATAAGACGTGCACAGCAAGAAACACAGTCACGCATCAATCAGGTGAACGACAATCTGTCTCGACGTATTGAAAATTCACAACTTCAACTTGGCGCAAGGATCGACGACCAATCCAGAAGATTTGCTCAAGAACTCCAAACTCTTGACAAACGTCACACTAAAGCTCTTAATGACCTGTCAAATGCAGTTGCCGAATCCATTGAGGCGCAAAATAATTACATTGAATCGCAAGTATCGAGGCTCGATAAAAACATAGGCATTCTTAACGCCGGTCTCAATGCGGTCAATCAAAGCATGAATGACTTGGCCAGAGAAACAAACGAACGATTCAGACAACAGCAAGGAGAAATAACCTCCATACAAAAGGATATCAAATCTATTTTTGAGCGTCAACAAGCCGATACTAACACAAAACTACTGGCGGCAGGTGCGGCTCTTGCTCTTCTGGACGCAATCAGAGAACGAACTGACGTGGCACGGTTTGCGCCGCAACAGTTGCTCGACAGCATTGCTCTTAAAGAAGAACGTCTACGTAATATCGGAGACAATCCCGACAGTTGCACAATTACCGATGCCAACAATCTTATAGATGAGGCTTTAGTAATGGAAAACGAAGCAATCAGGCGAAAAAATGAATGGGCCCCCCTTCATAAGGCTGCCCTTGCCTCTGCCATTGCAGTGTTGCGCCTGTTGGAAAAATCTGAATCTATAAAGGTTGCATCTCTATATGATGACGGGGCTGAAGAATACCTTCAGACAGATTACTGGACTCACGGTGCTTATAGCCGGATTCTTAATGAAATCCGGACGTTAAAAGCACAAATTGAAAATGCACCTGCCGACATATCAACAATAAAAAATCTTCAGAAGAAGGTTGATGAGCTTCAACAACGCGCCGAACACATTATCATTGAGGCTGCGGAGCTGGGCACTCTCAGCGAGCAACGCGTTATAGTGTCAAATGACGTTCTTAATGCTATGGTTAATCAAGGCTGGGAACTGAAGGGAGACCCCGACTATATGGGAGGGGAAGAAGAAAGCGATTGGAGAGAAGGTACTTTTGCAATTCTTCATAAGCCCAACACCGGTGAGGAAGTCTCGATTCTGGTTTTGCCGGAAGAAAACAATGGCAAGAAGGGTAATCAGATAATATTCCACAGAAATGATGATTTGATGGAATCTGCCGGAGCATTTCAGTCACGCATGGAGGAGATAAAACGCGAAATAGAAAAGAGTGGATATAAGCTGGGTACTTTACGCGAGCCTGAACATGGCGATGGTAAAGTGGAACAATTGCGTGACAGAAGTTCTATGAAACGCAAAGGTGCTTCTGAAAAACTACGCAAAACATTATCAAAGCGTTAAATATGTGCATTGATCGCCTTAAAGCACTTGATATTAACCACAGAGAACTGTTCACTGCCATCTATGGTATGAATGGTTCAAGCGAGGTTTATATCACTAAAGACCTGAGAGTACATAATTTGCGTGAGGCATTGTATCTTTATTTGAAAGAAGAAGGATACACAAGCTTATTCTATGATGACAAAGCGTTCTCATATGAAGAAGAACCGCTTTTGGAGTTCTTCAACTTTTCCTCTGAAAAAGGTGACTCGAATGAGCCTACAAGGAAAAAAGATTTCTTTATTGGAAAAGGTCCAATGAGCAAAAGTCGAAATATATCAAATATTTCCAATACAAGCACTCCTAAATCCACCGAACAGTCACATCATGCATCAATCAGGATTGAATCATCTGGAAACCAACGGCGATTCAGAGTAGAACAATCTGAAGGTTTCTTCAAGGAAATTTTTGCATACTCCAAACGAAATCCACATAAAAAACTTGCCGTCGTATTTGTCACACCTACCACGCTGAAATTTGATGATGACCAGAGAAGAGTCATATTGAATTTATGGAATGACCTTAAGACAGATTATCGTAGGAACAAGCTGGCCATAAAAATTATAAGCTTATACGATTTCGATTCAGCAAAGCTTTTCACACAGGCTTTTGATTCAGCGTCTGACGAACTGTTGTTTTTAAGTCCCTTCAAGGATTTAATAAAGAAAGACATTGGGCAAGACGATGACAATACAGGTAAAATTGTGGAAGGAGGTCGAAAAGACAAGACCGTATTTTTCTTAGGTGACCCCTTTAGAGATGAAATCGGCAATATGCTTAACCGCCGAAGGCTCATGACAAAGGAAGGTCTGCCTCATCTTTTCGGAAAAATCGAATGGGACTTCATAACGCTTAGGCTGTGGCAAGGTATGGCTTCCGGTAAAAGTAATCTCTCTTTGATATGCGATTATTTAGATTGCGACAATTTAGATGAAATGATCGAAAGAATGGATACCGTGAAAGCGATTGACAAGCTTAATTCGCTGGAGGGAATCGACAATATTCGCGAACAGTTCGCACTCTATCGTCAGGCATTAGCAGCTCACCGTAGGAGGAGTGGTAGTGGTAGGTTTAGGCCACACATGGCTCTGATGGGAAGTCCCGGTACCGGCAAGAGCACAGTTGCACGATTGTTCGGTGACATATTGCGTGAAGATGGTCTCTTGCCCAAAGGGCATTTCGTGAAGGTATCTTGTGATGAACTCATAGGACAATACATCGGCGAGACCCGTCCTAAAACGAGGGCTGTCTGCGAGAAGGCAAGAGGAGGCATACTTTTCATTGATGAGGCTTATGGTCTGATGTCAGGAAAAAACTCTCATGGAGATGTAAACTATGGGGCCGAAGCAATCGAAGTCCTGATTCAGTTCATGGAAGACAACGATGACTCGTTGGTGATACTTGCAGGTTATACTGACGAGATTACAGACCTTATCAATGAAGGCAACAAGGGATTCAGAAGAAGGTTCAATGAACTGGGATTTTTTGAATTCAAAGACTATTCGCCTGATGTCTTGTATCGGATTGCATCAAAAATGATTAAAGTCCCTACTACAGAAAACTTCCATAAATCATTAAAGGGTATTATCAGATCCAAATGGGCTTACAGAAACAAAAAATTTGGTAATGTGGGCGATATGGAAAATTTAATTAATCAAATCGTAAGTCACTATACATCACTTAACACCCACGAGGCCCTTGACACAGCGCATCTTCCTAATGAATTAAGGATATTGGTGGACGAATCGCTCATTAAAGACGGCTCTATACTTGCTGAACTGAATGGCATATTGGGACAACAGGAAGTGAAAGCAGAAGTGTCAAGTATTGTCAACAAACTTGTAGCCGACAGAATAAAACTCCAGCTCATAGACAACTATACGCCTCAATTGCCTAAACTGAATTTCCTGTTTACAGGAAATCCCGGTACAGGCAAAACTACTGTGGCGAGAATAATTGGTCGTGTACTTGAGGGGCTTGGCGTTTTCCCTCCGTCAAAAGGGAATATTATTACGGAAGTGTCTGGAAACGATTTGTTGCCTTACACACCTGCAGATGTCAAAAAACTATTTGAGGACAACATCGGAAAAGTTCTTTTCATCGATGAGGCCTATCAGCTAAGAGAGAGTCCACGCGTGGTCGCAGACATCGTTGCCAATGTCGAACTTCTTGAATACAAAAACAAGTTGTCAGTAATCATGGCCGGGTATCCGCAAGATATGTGCGAACTGATGAATGTAAATGCCGGTTTGCCCCGCCGATTCAAGGAGGTTCCGTTCAGTGACTATTCCAACGAAGATCTTTATGAAATTCTCGTCAGAAAAGTAGAAACCGCCCCTAATACAATCATGGATTCTGAGCAGTGTCGGATTGCAGGCATATCATATTTTGCGTCACTTCAGCGCGGACATAGTTTCGGTAATGCTGGGGAAGCTGAGAATTTGCTTGGAATTCTTTGCGCGAATCGTGATGACCGCTTCATTAAAGGAACCCCGGAACAGCGAAACGACCGGGATTTTGCACAGCGCATATTCCCATGCGATTTTCCGAATTACAGCGACACGGTCAGTCATCCATCAAACTCAGCACAAGATGTGGCGGACATTTCGGTCGGCATTACCGAAAGTAGCTTTGACGGAACGATTGATTGCACAGCAGAAGACGAACAGTTCGGTGTGACCCAGGGTAATGACATCTATAATTCGGTCGGGCTTTTGGAAAGCGAAAAAGGGATGGGAACAGCATTTATAATCTCCGTGAATAACAGATATGTGATAACTGCAAGTCACGTTGTAGAGGGTAATTCCAAGTTCAAATTCACGCTGAATTTTGGAGACCGTTTGTTTCAGACAAATGCACGATTGTTGTGGAATAATGCTGAGCAAGATTTCGCTATCCTTCAATTGGATTCCATTCCCGAAGGCGCAAAATACTTCGTGTTTGACACTGCTACTGCACGTGAACCGGCCACGTCTATCAGAATTGTGGCATTTCCATTAGGCCGACAAGTGTCGAGCAAAGCAGTTTTGACAAGTGGAGCTATTTCCAACTATGAAGAGAATCTGACAATACGCAATGAGGATGGAACACAACGACGATTCAATGCCATACGCACAGAGGCACAAGCCACGCATGGTTCTTCCGGAGGACCGGTGGTGTTGGCTGATTCAATGAAAGTTATCGGAGTGCTCCACGGTGGCATGAATGAAAGCGGATTCTTTATGAATGTTGCCTCCGATATATCTCAAATCTTTAATGAATCCAATCTTCGATTTTTAAAATAAGACAGCTAATGGAAATAAATAAATGCCCTGTTTGCAACAACAATCTCGACAATGGTATTTGTCAACATTGTGGTTATACGCAAATTATCTGGCCGGAGGCTCTACCGGAATCAATAACCAGTTTCGAGAAAAATCGGATAAAAACATTACGTGAAATACAGGAAAAGCACTCACTCACAGTTCGTGATATTGAAGGCCGACGTAATGTGTTGGAAACGAATTTGGCATCGCTTGAAGAAGCTTTGTCTGATGCTCGAAAAAAAAATGAGCGGCTCACTTATGAGCGCGATGAATTAAATGACAAGAATCGCTCTCAATTACGTAAACTCGAAAACGAGCGCCAGAACCTCCAGAAAATTAATACCAATCTTGAAAATAAATTAGCTGACAGCGCGGACCACTTAGAAAAGGCAAGGAATTTGTCAGCATCTTTAAAGAAACAAAACAGAGAACTAGCATCAGATTTAGCTCGGGTGAAATCTGAATTAGAACAATTGTCACTGAGTCCAAAAGCAGGAAATGTATATTTCATTTTGGATGATGACGGTGAATTCTCTGTAATCCCGGTCCCTGTGGAAAAACATTATTTTGCAACAGGTCCCGGTATTGAATCTTGTAATGCACCTGATGATTCCATTTCTATGTTGCCAGTAATGACTACCGCAAAAGTGGCATTCAGCGTGGAAAAAAGTTTAACCGGAGGATATAGGCTTACAGACCTTGCCGGAACTTTGACATCTTCTGGAGCCATGAAAGAGAATAAAATACGTCTCACTCAAGGGGTGTCATTAAAGATAAGAGGAGGCAATTTCAAATTATACTTCTGCATTAATCAAAATTAATTATAACAATATGAGTTACGAATTGCATTGGAATCCCAAACATCCGGGCCACATTGTCTACATGCTGGATCTTTCCGGCTCGATGGGGAGAAAAATCAATGATACTCGCCTCGTTGACACGGTCATGGAGGTGATGCAAAAATTGTTTCGTTCGCTGAAAAACGAAATAATGAATGGAGATGAGATTTTGGATCTTTTCTCGGCAACCGTCATCGGTTACAATTCAGATGTCTTTACATTGATGGAGTGTAAAACGGCTAAAGAATTCAACAAGTTCTTTAACGATTCTCGCCGACGTGGTTATATATTCAATACTCAGCAAGGCGGTGAAGCTGAGCCCAAATGGCAGACATACATGTCAGACGCATTTGATGCGGCAGCAAAAGATATAAACACTTGGCTGAGTACTCAAAGAGCTAAAGGTATTCAAACACCGGCACCTGTTGTGATTAATATCACTGATGGTGACCCATATGAAGGGAGTGAGTTTACTCATTCAAAGGCATTGGCTGCAGCAAATAGGCTCAAAGCAATTAGCACTCCCGATGGGAATGTGGTGGTTTACAACATCCATTTCTCCCCGGATACTACAGCTTCTAAAATGGTCCTACCTGATACAGCACCATCAAACATCACATCAAAATTCCTATTCGAAGCATCATCAATAATCCCTCCCGAATTGGTGAAGACTGCACAAAATGTTGATGCCTGGAAAGGACATCGCATTACATCAAATAGCCGGGCTATGATTTCGAATGAAACTCATACTGATTCATTGCTGATGTTTATCTCGTGGGGAACCTCGACAGGAGGTGTAACGACTGATATGGTGAGACAACTGGAACCTATAAAACCAAAATAATGATAGTTTCCTCTACCATATTGGCGGCTTTTAAGACTTCTAAATTCGGGTCTAAGCCATCAAATTGCGCTGATAGTTTTGCTATTTCTCCAGATAGGCATAAAATAGCAATCGCTGATGGTGTTTCAAAGTCATATATGCCTAAGTTTGTTGCAGAAGCTTTGACAGAATTTTATGTCTCTGAAAAACTTCCCGGTGGTCCACTATTTTGTGATCGAAATGCTTCTGAATTACTTTCCTATATAGTTGCAGAATGGGATTGTAAATCACGTAATTTTGAAGCATCCGTAGACGAAGATACTGCATATGATTTGGAGTATCAGCGCGAATTGTATGGGATGGGGGCTTCAACATTTGCCGGAATACGTATTGATGGCGAGGAATTTTCGTTTGATGTTCTGGGAGATTCATGTATTTTTCTAATTCCTAAAGATCATAGCTTATCTCCAATGATTCTTTCGAGCATGCCTTGTGAAGTTACTCTGGAAAATGAGCTCCCTTTCAAATGTGTTTTTGGAATTCATCCTCATTTCATTGATACTAAGGGGCGTATTGTAGGCGAACCTTTAGAGGAATCCGTTAAGGCGTTCGACTGCACTATTCTTTTGGCGACCGACGCCTTCTCTGATTGGTTTTGCCGTAACTTTACAAAAGAAGATGCCAATCATATAATTGACACACTTAAAGAAATTGATTCACCTGAAAAATTTGATTCATTCATCGACAGTTTACGCGACAGTGACCTTAAAAACGATGATGTAGCTGTTGTATTGGTTGATGTTCAGTTAACAGCAGATGAGTCTGAATCGTCCACGAATGATGGCAAATGTGAACCTGAACCGACAACACCGGAGGGCAATGATATTGAATCAAAGTTAAGCCAAGCCGATGAATTTAAAGCAATTATTGAGGATTCTGACAATTTAGGAGAAATAGCGCAAACAGAAGAGGATGTGGATATGAGCAATTCTCATGTAGAGATAGAGGCTCTGGAGGAGTCAGCGCAAGTTGTCTTGATAAATAACTCTGAAGAACCTGAGAATGCTGAATTTGTTGATTCGGAACAGGCGGAGCAAATTGTTGAGTCTAACTACGACGTTGAGATCGACGACTGCAATGGTGTCGAAGAAAACAGCGTTGATACAGGCGATAATACAAACTACGAAAAATCCAAAATAATCTCAATAATAAAGAAATGTCTCGGATTAAATTAAAGACTGCCAAGGGAATGGACATACGAGATGCGGTGTTGGATGCATCAAGCATACTTCCTGTAAATCTTCGAGGCTATTCCGCTCAGTTGACGGTCGATGGGGAAGCATATGCCCTAAAGGGAGGATTTGCCCTGAGTATCAAAATAGTCAAACCTAATAATAAACCACAATGTCTCCGTTGCTGGACAGATGGTAAGGCCGATGAGTCCCAGATTGACTATCTAGTGGAAGTTGCAGACATTATTAATAAGAATAATGATAAAGATTGTCCATATTTCATTGGGTTTAACATCGTAGAAAGATTACTGAAAGTTGACGGGATAGAACTTCCGGGACTCATTATGGATTGGGTTGAGGGAGAGACTCTCAATAAATACATTATGGCGAATAGCGGACATTCTGGGGCTCAAATTAAATTGGTCGCTCAGAAATTTGCCAAAATGTGTAATATCCTTAACAGCCGTAAGATTAGTCATGGAGATTTATCTGCCGTTAATATTATTGTCAAACCAGATGGCAATCTAAAAGTCATTGACTATGACTCGCTTTATTCGCCATCAATGGGAAGGAAAGTCCAATATATCGCCGGAATAAAAGATTACCAGCATCCCCAACGAGAATCAGCTACATATTATGAGACTTATATGGATTATTTCTCACAACATGTCATATATGCGGCACTCCTTATCATGGCAAACAATGCATCCGCAAGGCCATCACAACAATTAAAGAACCTACTATTCACTGAATCAGAATTTTCTTCACCATCCTCTTTTAGAAACTCAAGTGTCGTTAAAAGCGCAAGAAAATTACGTGTCTCCGATATTGACAGGGAACTTGACATAATTGAAAGAGCCTTGAATTTGCCCCTGAGTCAGATTCCACCGTTAGTTGACTCCTCCTCACCGATGGTTAAAACAATTCATAAATTTGCATTCTGTTCGGCGTGTGGCAACAAATTTTCATCAGACGAATTTGATTACTGTACGGTTTGTGGAGCAAAGAGAAATTCATACACAATAGAGTGAAAAGTATGATCTGTCCTAACTGTAAGTTTACTGGAAATCCTTCAAATGCCAAATTTTGTGGAAAATGTGGCTCAAGGCTAACAAGTAACACAATCAGTGAAGTTGTAAAGTCATTAGCCGATAATTCCGCCAAGAAGACTAAGGGTAATAACATCGGGCGCAATGACATGTGCCCTTGTGGTAGCGGGAAAAAATATAGAAATTGCCATGGTCGGGCGTTAAGCTGATACATATTTCTATACCTCAAAAACTGAATTAATTATAATGAATGGATTAAGATGTGAGGTTTGTCAATTTACTCAAAATGATATTGATGATCATTATTGCGGTAAATGTGGGCATCCACTACAATATTTCAATCGCTGGCCAGTTTGGAATGAGAAGGGTGAATTCTATGAAATGGGTCCTAAAACAGATGTTCTGTCAAGAGTATTTGGCTATACACCCTCCAGTCCAATCGAGTGGGCCGTTGTAAGTAAAGGAACTTTGGAGAATGCAAAACTTTATGATAAACTTAAGGATCTCATTTTAAAAGAAGAAAAAGAAGGTAATAGCTTGTTTCGGACAAAAAAACAATTTCTTAGAGAATTACTCAATATTGTCAAATAACTGCGAAGACCTCAATTATAACTAAATTAATGGAGCTTGGATTAATCGAACGATTAAAACTAAAACTTGACTCTGAGAGAAGATGTCACATTTGTCATTTCATGACTCCAGAAGACATCCCTTTAGAGAAAATTCATTATTGTGGAAAATGCGGTGCGCCGCTCAAACTGGATATGTCCGATAAGGAATATAACACGTACAAGGATTATGTCGTTATTGAACAGAATGAAATTAATATGCTGCGAAACGAAGTTTTTCAAAAACAACTAAGGATTCGGAAATTAGAAGAAGAACTTTATTATTTAAAAAATGTCAAATATGGTTCATTTTGGTCTACGATCAAGGCCGCGTTTAGATTCAATTAACCTCTGATACTCTCTAAAATATTATGGCAAAAAAATGTAATTCCTGCGGTTTCTCTAATAATCCTAACGGGGCAAATTGCTGTGGTAGATGCGGTAAAGACTTGAATCCTCGGTATAGCTTTTGGAATAGTGCCGGGAGCGACAGATATAAGGTTTATGATTCCTATTCTTTCACATGTCTTCCTAAAAGTCAATATGATGTGTTGAAAAAAGCTGAGAAGGAAGTGAACCAATCGTTATGGAAGCAGCAGCTCAACCTAATAAAGAATTTCTGGAGATACTCGACTTCAGGCTTCTGGGAAGGTCTTAAAGAAGGATGGAAAGAGGATGATGACAAGTGGGGATGTTTGTTGCCTTGGTTGTTGATTCTTGGCTTTGTTGTCTTTATGTTTATTCGAGGATGTGTATCCGACACAAAACAAATATCAAGAATTAAGATTGATAACAAGTATGGCATTGGATATTCGGAAGGTAAGATGTTGATTCCCGCGATATACGATTCTATATCCCCAAAACCTATTGGCAACAACCAATGGTTTTTGTATGACTTAAACACAAACTTATATGGATTAGCATTTGTGAATGATTCAATACAAAATACTATACCTACAGTATATAGTGACATTACTGTTGGGGGAGATTTAGCGATACTAAAGAAGAATAATAATATCGAAGGCCGATCTTATTTGGCAGTAAACGGTCTAATCGATAATACGACTGGTTATGAATCCCTAAAATATCCAGGGCAGTATTTGTCAGAAGCAAAGGTCTTTATTGTGAAGGACGATAACAAACTGTTTTATTTAATGGATAGAGCTGGACGTAAATTGTCAAATGATTATTCAAGAATTGCAGTGTCAAATGACAGTGTAATTATAGCATCTAATGACATTAAGTCATATACAAGAGCACTCCATACTCTTTATGATTATGAAGGTAATAAGCTAACAGATAGGACATTCACTCGTATCCGTGATTATTCTGATGGCGTAACCTGGGGTACGATAACTGAGAACGATGCGAAGTTAAACAAATGGACACTGATTGACAACCATGGTAATGTATTGTTTAATAAACATGTTAAATATGGAACAATTAAAGATTTTAAAGAAGGTCTTGGTTGGTATCAGAAAGCAAGCAATTCGAAATACGTGGCTATAGATAAGCAAGGACGCGACTTATTTGAAATTGATGCATACCAAGTTTATCCATTTACCTTGGGCATAGCACCGGTATACAAGGGTACATCTTATAGCAATAAGAGACTTGGATTTGTAAATAGCAAAGGTGAAACGGTTATCCCCTTCAAGTATCACGCAAAGTATTCTAATCCTGAATTTGATAAAGACAGTTTAATGGATGTCCGTTTGGGTGGAATTGAAGGGAAGTTGCACCGGAACGGTCGGTTTATTCCTAAATAGACCGCCTCAAGAATAGCATCTTATATAGAAGCGCTTGAAATGGTTTATAAAGCTTCAACTCGACTATCAATATGTTAATAGTAAATATCACATTTCTATCTCGCTGACAAAATATATAATGAATATTATACCAATCAGAATCATAAAAAAGTAAATAGCATCTTATGGCAAAAGACGGAGACATCATTGACGTAATGTTCAGCTGGATAATCAGTCTTTTCGGCTGGATTCTCGGAGGCATTGTCAAATTACTTATGGCAATCATCGGAGGTCTATTCAAAGGGATTGTCGGATTATTCAAAAAGAACGACGAACCAATTCAAGACTAAAGATCAAGGCGGATGCAGAAAAGCCTCGACAGAGTATGCAATGGAGTAACCGACCGTCCAGCAACCGGGTAGGAGTTATCTAATACTATTATGGTAAGGTGGTATTTCTTATACATCAGTAATTCAAATGTTGATTATTAGACCGATGCATAAATTCTTTCTTGATGAAATATCGACTTGGCATCAAGAAACGGAGGATCAGGGGGTTCGTCAGTGTCGATATGTTGTAGTATCGGAGATTGACAATGGTCTTCTCCTTTGGAATACTCTCACGCTTGGATTAGTTTGGATTAATAATCTGTCTGTGAAAGATTGGACAGATAATCATTTGGATAGTAATCTCATTTCACTATTGAGATCTCAATGGTTTTATGTGCCGGTATTCTTCAATGAGCCTTTATTCTTGAAACATTTGTTATGCCAATATAAGAAGGTGCAAGCAAAGCGTACAAAATACACAATCCTTACGACTTTATATTGTAACGCAAATTGTGCGTACTGCTATGAAAGACATGGTGATTTTATTCGGAAATCCATGACAGATTCTATTGCACATAAGGTGGCGAAATTTGTAAACGACACACGCAAAGGCAATAAAATAAAACTTGAGTGGATTGGAGGTGAACCATTATTAAACCCTAACGCTATTGATCTGATATGCGGTGATTTAAGGAATTATGGAATAAATTTTGAGTCAAGTCTTGTATCTAATGGGTTGCTTTTGAATGAAGATCTGATTAATCAAGCCCTTAATCGGTGGAATCTAAAATCAATACAAATAACTATCGATGGAACTGAAAAGGTATATAATGACACCAAAAACTACTCCGGAGACATAGCAAATCCATTTAATAATATCTTGAATAATATCGCTGAAATTTTCAAAGCAAATATATATTTGAGCATAAGGCTAAATCTTTCATACACGAATGTCCATGATCTTGAAAGGCTGATTTGGTTATTGATTAAAAGTTTTCCTGATAAGTCTCAGTATTTAATTTATGTAAGCTTACTGGAGCAGGAAATGCACTGTGATAATCAGGAGAAGTTACGACAAAATTTAAGTAATTGGATATATTTAAACAAAATCTTAAGTGACGAGGGGTTTATTCAATGGCCACTTGATAGCAATTGGCCTATTAATAAATGTATTGCAGACAATGAAAATTGTCATGTTATTTCGCCAGTAGGGAATTTGTATCGATGCGAAGAAATTTCCGCCACTGATGTTGTAGGACATATCGACACTGGAATTACAAACTCTAAGAAGGTTGCAAAATGGAAAATTACAAATAAAACATGTGAATGTGATGACTGCCTCATCAATCCTGTTTGTTTGAATCTCCTTAATTGTCCGGCAGATCTGGAATGTAATTCCCTTACTAAATCTATTGATATCTGTAAAAGAATTTTTGCAATGAAAGCAGAATATTGCAAATTCAAAAACAATCAAGTCGTTTAATTTATGGAAAATATTAAAATACAAAAGGTAGGGCCCAATCACTTCCTGTTTAAAGACGGACTTCCAGTATTCAAGCTCAATGAGTCGGGCGTGTTTGTTTTATCCAGATGGCTTTCTAAAAAGACACCTGAAGAAATTGCCAGAGAGATGCAAATTGAGTATAGCATTGACTTTGAGACAGCTCTCAGCGATGCAAGTGATCTTATCGAACAAATTCAGTTATGATAGTTATATCCTCTGAACCCAGAATTGTCAATCTGCTGTCTGGCCAAACAGACATCAAGGATTACAAATTCAGCCCATACATTTATAAAGTGGAAGCTGATGACGGCTCTATAATTGTATGCAATACATTTACCAGATTTGTCTGTGCGCTTAATCAGGATATAGCCAAGCATATAGAGCCTGACGGCTATCCTTCTAAATTCTGGCTTGATTCTTTAAGCCAGAAGCATCTGGAAGAATTTGTAAAAAATCGCATACTTATAGATGCGTCTGCTGATGAACTGAAAACATATCTTGAGACATACACATTGTTTGACAGCATCTTAAACAATAATACCTCCTTAGACAGATATAATATCCTCACATCTACAGGATGCAATGCAAGATGTTACTATTGTTTTGAGGATGGGTATTATCCCCGGGTAGAACATATGAGTATGGAAACTGCGGATAAGGTGGCGGATTATATACTGCGCTCCCATGATCCCTCAAAGAAAATTTACCTGCGTTGGTTTGGGGGCGAGCCTCTGGTTAATATCAGAGCCATTGATAGGATCTCGGCAATACTAAACAAAAACAATGTTGATTATTTTTCAACGATGTCAACAAACGGTTTACTTTGCAATAGCGGGGTTGTAGAAAAAGCTAAGACGTTATGGAGGATGTCAAAAGTCAGGATTACTCTTGACGGTTGGGGGGAAGAGCATGACACCCGAAAGCGTTTCGTATCAACGAAAGATGGTTTTTCCATAATCATGAGAAATATTGACTATATTGTTAAGTCAGGAATGATCATGATTGTAAGGTTAAGCGTAGATAGAAATAATCATGATTCGTTGATGAAGTTGACAGAATACTTCATAGATAAATACAGCGGTTGTGACAATTTCAAAATGTATGCGCATTGTCTTCATGATGATGTTACCGAAACGTCTTTTAAGGAACATCCTGAAGTTTTCTCGGCTGTCAATGATAGCTGCGACAGACTTACCAAAAGAATCATGGAAGCGAAGATGTATGATTATGAACGGTTGCAACCTGATGGTTTTAGAATGTATCTCTGCGCTGCACAAGAACCCACTAAAATTAGCATAACTCCATCAGGTAAAATTTGTAAATGCGAATGTCTGTCAAATGATGAAGTTTCATGGGGCACTGTCGATGGAGAGATGCTCGATGAAAAGATTTTCAATTACTGGCATAAGGGTTTTAATGAATGCAGAGAAAAATGCAAAGGATGCTTTATGTTACCCTTGTGTACTCCATTTTCAATCTGTCCTTTGAGACATCTTCATTGTAAATCCCGCTTTGAAAAAATGCTAAAGTTCAATTTAATTGAACGTTATAGAAGAAAACTTTGCAACGAAGAGCCCATGCTCTTTATAGATTGTATCCCAATGAATATTGACTTTGATTAACTGCGTTAATTTCTAACCCAGCGCAATCTCTTTTGACGCAGTAAGAGAGTGTGCTATAATATTTTCGATATGAAAAAGTACGAAAAGCCCCAAGCAAAGGCTGTGAAGGTGACCGCCAACAAGGTTGTCCGCACAGAACTGTCATATCACTGCTCATTTTCCCAGTGATAAGATTGGACATGCTTAACTTCTTAAATTTAAGTATGTCTGAAGACAGGATGTACGTCAGATTATTAAATTCTGACGTACATATTTTGATTACCCAAATAAATTGTTATGGCATACTCTATTAGACCCTCCTATTTCTCACATATTTATCCTCACGTTGAAAAACGTGCAGAAAAAGTACATGCAATAGTTTATGATAAGTGCAATTATTCATGTGGCTTTTGCAATATTAAGGAACGTGATTCTTCTGAATTCTATAGCTATGATACAGAAGAGTTTGTTTATGTAGTGTCGCAGCTATTAATGCAAGGGAATGCTTTTAAGTTTACCGGAGGTGAACCAACGTTAAACCCGAAGCTAATTGATGATATGGAAGTGATACGCGATTTAGGAGGGTTCATCTACCTAGACACAAACGGTTCGCGTCCGGATATTGTAGGAAAGATAATAGACAGAAAGCTTGTTGATGTACTCGCAGTTTCGCTCAAAGGACTTGATTTTGTAACGGCTCAACATACTAGCCAGTGTATAAACAAATCTTTATGTTGGGATAATGTATTCAAATCAATAAAACTAGGATTAAACGCTGGTATTCCAACTATCGTTACTCATGTTTATGATGCATCGGTTACCGAGTCTGCAATTTTATCATTTTTCAAATTGTTTTCCCGAGTGGACAATCTCTTCTTAAAATGTAATAATCTTTTTTATGAAAAACATTCCGATTCCACTCTTCATCGGATAGAAGATAATGAGCTAATTCATAGGGTTCAGCGGGTATTAGATACTATGCCTTTGTTAAGGGGCCATGTTATAATTTGCAATAGCGAGGAATGCATAACCGATTATACGTATATCAGAACATTGTAGCTTACGGCCCTTAATTAAACCTTCCACTTCAAAGTTTTTCGGAAAAATCCTTCGTGAAGTTTTATTACAGAAAGTTGATTTATATTTTCGCAGATTTCCCGCAGATTTTCTGATTAATGCTTTGGAAAAACAAAATTTATTGTTAACTTTGCGCCATGATGGGTAACAACCCTTTGTGGCGCGACTCATTTCATACAGTTAATTACTTCATTTTCAACTATGAAGCATCTACATCTCGACAACAGCAAATTCGGCGGTGCTGCCCCTCCCGGCAGCGCGGAGATGAGGTGTGCATAGTTTCCCCACCAACATTTTTCAACCGCAGAAATGCCCCGACAGCCCGTGGTGCGTCTTGTCGCATCCATATTTCCGGCAGTCGGAGCAGGGAGTACATTGACATGTTGGCTGGTGCGCCGGAGGTAGGCCTTCGGCTTTGAGATCAGGAAAAATGAAGTATTAACCGGGGGCGTGGCATCACGCTCCCCCCAAAAAACTGTATGAACATGAAAAGAAAATCACCCATATCAGTAGAAATAATCCAATTCTACACCTACAACTGCGATGAAACTGATGATCTGGTTTTCATCGAACAATTCCCCTACGATAATCGTCATGATTTCCTTGTTGACAAAAACTTTGCCGGTATTGCCGTCAAGGTTGAAGTGTGGAATAACCGCTTCGACAAGGGTGCTCGCCGAAACATTTCGCTGACGCTCGTAGACATGACTATGCGATGCGAGGTGGCCACTCAAAGAGTAAGGATAAATCTTGCTGCCGATGGCTTCAAGGACTACTTCATCCACTTTCCTGCTGAAACGTCGGGCATCGTCAGTGACCACACTTATAAACTTGTGGTACGCGATGAAAACGCAGGACTACCCCTTACTGAAAGCATAATCCATCTGCTTGACAAATCAACAATGGGCGACCCAACTATGTGGTATCAGATTTGCGATGGAGGGATTCGCCCTTCATGGAGCGACAATGTGTTCAAGTCACTTAACACCGTAGACGCACACGAATACCTTGTGCGCTTCACCGTTGCTCCCGAAAATTGTTGCCGACTTTCGGCAGTGATGCCCGAACTTGAGGTAAGACTTTACTATCCTGATGGAAAATATGTAAAGGCATTCTTCAAGGAACCATTCTGTCGCAATCTTGACAGCTATAAGGACAATCGCTGGACAGTTGAATGTCCCTTCGAGACAGCCGATGAAATTAACGGAGTGTTTTATGCCGAACTCCTCTGTATGGAATATCCTATTGCCGGCTTCGTCTTTGACACTTTGAGCGACGAGGATATACGCGGTGTTTGGTTTGGAAGTGACATCGAGCCGATGGACGAGTATTCCTCACATCAGGCAAAAGCTCTGGTAGACAAACGTCTTAATCGAAATGGCGAGTCGGATGCCACATTCGAAGTTGACCCTCTTGAAGATGCCATTGACAAATTTCTCGCTTCACAACTCGAAGAATTATACGACGAAGATGCGTCGCTTACTGACGAAAGTGAGGACGTTGAAGACTCGTCGGAAGAAGCACCCGAAGTGAAATGCGAACCGGCCCTGTCACTCGACCATCTTACGGGACTTCGTGCGGTAAAAGAGAAACTGGCCGTATATGAGCGTGTGGTGCGCTTCAATAAGATGCGGTCTGATAAAGGACTACCTGTAGCCATCTCGCCGTTACATTCGATGTTTCTCGGTTCACCCGGCACAGGCAAAACAACAGTTGCGAAGCTGATAGGGAAAATGCTGTTTCAGGCAGGTGTACTCTCTGAAGGCCACGTAGTGGTACGTGAACGAGCTTCGCTTCTTGGGCAAAACTATAACTCAGAGTCAGAGAAAACTTTGGAAGCCATAGAGAAAGCGCAAGGCGGTATATTGTTTATTGATGAAGCATATCAACTCTATCAGCCCAATGACCCGCGTGATCCGGGCAAATTTGTCATTGAGACCCTACTGACGGCACTCTCTGATGACACCAACCGTGACTGGATGCTTATCCTTGCTGGGTATCCCGACGAGATGAAACGGATGTTCGATATGAACCCCGGATTCAAGTCGCGTATTCCTGACAGCAACATCTACACTTTTGATGATTTCACAGAAGCAGAGCTGATGGAGATTGCGGAGAATTATCTTTCACAAAACAATTATACTCTGACTTCCGGTGCGCATAAAGCTCTGATTACTCGTCTTAAAGCCGACTATGCACAACGGGAGAAAAACTTCGGCAATGCCCGTCTCGTAATGAATATGATTCAGACCGAGATACTACCCTCAATGGCTGTCAGGGTCATTAGTGAGGGATTGACGGATGATATATCCCTCACCGAAATACGAGAAGTGGACATACCTGCAACTGCACCCGTAGCAAAGCCGACAACGACCTCCCGACCGAGAGTCGGCTTTACAATTTAACTTAGCCGACATTAGTTAACAACCAAAGCCCGAAGCCATACAGTCAATGGTTTCGGGCGTAAACTTTTAATCAATATGGGAAAACATATCAGCGACAGCTTATATTCTCCCTGCTGTCATATAATGAGTTCTGATGAAGATCAGCCTTTAGTAATGGACATATATGTCGGATTCAATATATCAGGTCAACTCGTGGTTTGTGTGGATTTGCATGATTATGATGAACCTGAATACAATTGTTCCACAGCAGCAGTAGTCAATCTTGAAGACTCACATAAAATGGCACGTCACCATCGCGTAAAGCACTCCCACCTTCCGATATTCATTGCGGAATGTATGGAAGAATGGGGTGAAGTTATTAACCCTAACTTCAATCAAGTCAGAGATTGTTTCAAAGAAATCACAGAGTGCTTACTTGACGAAGGATGTCGTTTCAAAATTGTAAGGACTTATGGAAGAGGTAGCCATATGTGTTGCTGAAATAAGTTGGCAAATAGAGGCTTATCCAGATGAACACATTTCGCTCAATCATTCAGATTATACAAATTCAAGAGCCACAATTGGAAAAACATGGACGTGGAAATTGCTATTTTCATCAAACCAACTGCATTCTGCTTTTGATTTATCAGAAGACCCATCTTCCGAATACGGGTATTTTGTAATTGTCATATCGGGCCCTCCTGATTTAAGATAGACTTGAACCCCGACTGCAAATTTCTTATCCATTGATTATTTTGCTACTTCTTCAAGGAATACTTTGGCGGGTTTGAATGCCGGGATGTTATGGGCGGGAATTACTATAGTGGTATTCTTGCTGATGTTGCGGGCTGTTTTCTCGGCTCTACGCTTGACGATAAAGCTGCCAAAGCCACGGAGATACACGTTTTCGCCGTGTGCGAGACTGTCCTTCACAACGGTCATGAATTGTTCGATAACGGTTACAACCGCAGCCTTGTCAATGCCGGTTGTCTTTGCGATTTCACTCGCTATTTCTGCTTTAATCATTCCTGTATTGCTTTGAATTTGATGAGTTTCTAAATGCAAAATTACGAAAATAGCTGAATTTCGGAACGATTACCTGCACAACGCCGCCTTTGGGCGGCCGAAATTTTTAGCAAAAATGAGGGTGACGGAGGTCTTATGCTCCGCCACCTTCATCGCTGATATGGCACTGGCTATGCTCTTTTGCGCTCTGCTATCATCTTCTTGTTGGCGTTGATGATACCGGCTATCTGCTCGGTGTACTCGCATATTCCGTTGGCAAATGCCCGGCATTGGATTATGTGGTAGTCGTCAAGCGAGATTTCGATGGTGGCTATCTGCTTGTTGCCGATGTAGGCGGTGAGGGTCAGCGTATTCTCTTTGAGAAAATATTTGGCTGTACCGCAACAAATAGATTGACTTTCTCCGATTTTATAGTAATCGTCGATGGTGTCGATTGAGTGAATTTCAATCTCCCCGTCAGTCATCGCCATTCCGAAATAGCGGGATTTGAGTTCCTCAAACTTGGCTTTGTCCTCAATGGCTTGCTGACGTTCTTTCTCTCTCTGCTCCTTGATGCGCTGGCGGTTGACCTTTGCCACATATATGTCGTGGGCAGTTTTGAGGTCTTGGGGTGCTATCAGAGAGGGAGAATTGATGTCTCTGCCCATCTGCTCCAACATCTTGATGTAGTCGAACCACAATCCAACATCCTTGAACTTGTATCCGTTGCGCTTGGCTATCTTGATTGTGTTCCAATAGTAATCAACATCATCCGAGTTAAACGGACTGCCACATAGATAATGGAGCAATTCCATCTCGTTGGCTTTCATCAGAGTCTCGGCTTTGGGGTTGGTCAGCAATTCTTGGAAGAGTGTCACGGGGTGGATATGGTGGCAACTGCCTTTGAATCCGTTGCGCTTGATGGTGTCAGTTACCTTGATGCGAGGGTAAACCCATTCATCGGATATGTGTCGGAAAGCATCGTTATCACGCCTTATCTCCAATGGAGAGCCAAAGGCGAAACTGTCTATGTAGTATCCCAAAGTTCTCTGCAATCCCACTACGGTGGTATTGCCCTTGCAGTCAATCCAGTAACTGCCGATTTCAAGAAAGGCTGGCTTTGCCTTCAATCCTTTGCGCATTTCAACTATCATCAGGAACATACGGATTACCTGATAGCCTTCAATGGTAGTGATTACGTTGAAATAGGACTTGTCGCGGATTACACGCTCTTGGGTGTCCTTGATTTCAAGTTGTGTGCCACATTCGGGACATAGGCACATTCCGTTACGACTCTCCAACCACTCGTGACCGCATTTCATACAGGTACACATTCCGGATTTAAGGCGGTATCCGTAGTGATTGATTGTTGAGTTGAGAGCCCAATTCATTTGTGGAGTGGTGAGCGGGCGAAGTCGCCCACTCAAATCCACTATATGCTGTTGTTTTTTGTTACGGGGTTTCATTGTCTTGGGGTGTTTAGAGTTCATCAAAAAGGTTGGGGATTGAGTCAATCTCTGCTCCGGCTTTGGGAGCGGTGGCGGTCGGTTTGGGTTGAGCCTTCGGCTGAGATTGTCTGCGGAGTTCTCGGAGTCGTTCCTGCTTGAACTGCTCCATAGCCTGCTCTTTGAGTTCGGCTTTATCTTCCTCGGTAAGTTCCGGCTTGGATACCACGATGTTGCAGTTGATGGGTGTTCCGCCATCCTCGATATTCGCCTCATCAAAGTAGTCTACGAGGATATTTTCAACGGTTTTCTCATCTACGACGCATAGACCGCTCTTTTGGATAGTCCTGCAAAGGTGATTTACTGCACCTTCCATACTCTTGGATGGGTTCGCCATCTTGATAGCGAATGTGGGTTCTACGATGCAACGCTCTTGGAGCATCTGCTGCATAACTGCGATTGCAGCGTTGTTGGATTTGGCTCCGGCTTGTCTATTATAAGCGGAGTCTCCTATTCCTTTGGAATTCATAGTAGCCATATCAGTATTGTATTAAAGTGTAAGTAACCAAAAGATTATCACCACTGCGGAGATAAGGGATATAACCCAGCCTATACCTCGGCATATCGGTTTGAGTATCACCATAAGCACCAACCCGACCACTGCTCCGATGATGATTGCCACCACCTTTGCAGTCCGTCTTAATGCGGTATGAGCTGGCGAAGGTGTGAAGCTCGATTTTTTAATATGTCGGTTATTCAGTGTCATAAGGCGATATTTTTTTTAACCTCAATGCGTCTATTTCGCAGTATGAAGTATGTTCGCTCGATAACACCACGGCGTGACGGAAGCAGAGGGATGTTCGCCTCACGGCTTAAAAAATACGAGCTGACCACCAGGAAGTCTGGAGATTTTTTCAGCCGAAAGGCAAAGAATATCCCGTTCCGTCACGTTATCCATTCCGAGCGAATATACTCTCCGTACTGTGATATATGCGATTGTCGTGGGAAAACATTGAGCCGCAAGTGCCTTTAAGGAGACACTGAATGACCGACATACTAAGATGGGAATTCTCTAAATATAATAAGGTGTAAACCTGTAGTACAGATGTGGAGCGGGCGTTAAGAACACGGAGCGAAGGAATAGACGGAGCAGGTACAGCGACACTTGTGGCGCAACCTGCACAGGCGATCCTTCACTTGGTGTTCAGCCGGCTCTTATACGTGGACAATGCGGTCTGCGGTAGTGCCGGACTCGCTCCAAACACCGCCGACGGCATTGTCCCGGAAATAGTTTTCATGGGGAATTAGTACGGTATAACGAACAAATACAACGGTAAAGTTGTATTATTTGAAAATAGTTCGTAATTTTGCAATATGATAACAAAGGAGCAAGTCGAGAAATTCTTGGAAGATTTTAGCCTGAAGGTTAAAATCTTCGGCATCCGTTTTCGTGATGACAGGTCAAAAAATCAGAACAGTCTGCTGGAACTTGGAATAACCCCAAGCCAGCGACTGGAAATCATCATGCAGCTGGATTGCTATGATTACTCCGAAGGTCCCATCGTGGATGTGCTGAACAGCCAAGGCGAAATGTGGGTATTTGGAAAGGATGTCAGGGGAAACGAAGTGTATATCAAGATTACTCTCGGCAAACCGAATTCACACACTATCTGCATATCATTTCACAAAGCCGAACATCCGATGTCTTACTCTCTAAAAGATGACGCTCATGGAAAGTAATGTATTGTCAAGTGGAGAGAAATTCTTTCAGGAAGAGAGAACCGCAACCTTCCGCAAGGAAGAGTTTACATATATACATACCGGTATCATTGATGAGGACGGTGAAATGTGGACCACTACAGAACTTGACGAAGCCAATCTGTTTCAGGTTTACAACCAGTATCGTGCCAAGCATGGAATACCTTTCCCGGATGAAATAGCCGGGCTACGCAAGCACTATGGTATTTCAGCCGCGAAGATGGCACAGATTCTCGGTTTCGGCATAAATCAGTATCGCATGTATGAGGACGGTGAAGTGCCAAGCATTTCCAATGCCCGCACAATAATTGCAGCGAGGGAGAAAACAGTGTTTTTGTCCTTCATCGAGGCATCCAAAGCCGATATGACGGAACAGGAGTACAACCGTATCCGCAGGAAAGTCGATGACGCCAATGGTGATTTCGCTATGACAAACCAACCGTCTGTTTACAGTGGCTATCGCTCGCTCTCGATGGAAAAGGTTGCAGCGGTCGGACATTTGTTAATCTCCAAAATCGGCTCGACATTTGTCACAAAAATGAACAAACTTATGTTTTATGCCGATTTCATTCATTATAAAAGACATGGCTATGGCATAACCGGCCTGTCATATCGAGCGTTGCAATATGGCCCCGTTCCGGAGTCATGGGGCACTGTGTATGGAACTATGTCCGGTATCTCAATGGAGGAATTTGTCTATCCGAGCGGACAGAGCGGCATACAGCTTGAGATTAACGCCGAAGCGGACTATTCGGCCTTGGACGAAAAGGAAATAGCCACGGTTGAGACTGTCTGCAAATTGTTCGCTGACATGAACGCCGGAGAAATCTCAGAGACAAGCCATAAAGAAAAGGCTTGGATTGCGAACCATCAGACACGCGCAGAAATTTCGTATCAGGATGCCTTTGCGCTACATTACAACTAAATGGATTGTGTATGGCAAAGAAAAAGAAACATAAGCCGCAACCTCCGACCGAGTATGTCGAGGTCGAAGTCAATCACGGTATGTTTGAGGATTACCTTCAGTATGGCCCGCAGTATGACACTGTCAACGAGTGCCCCATATTTGAGGGTGAGACGGAATTTGTCGCCCGGCAAAGCTTCAAGAAACAGCCGAAAGATGTCAAAGAGTTGCTGAAAGATATAATGGTCAACTTCGTTACGGATTATTGGCAGACCTGTCGGCAGATACCGGTTGACGGAGATTTGAAACAGCTACGCAAGAACGCACTTGATGCACTTCTTCACGACCTCAGAATCTACCTCAAAGATGATAAGGAGGTGACGCAATTCCTTAACGGATGTGTCGCCACAACAATAAACCGTCTGTTAAAGGCGGAAAAGGCGTCCAATAACGTTTAGGTCGTCCATAATCGCAGTTTTTTGTAGAAATCGCGGTTATAATCGCAAAAATTTGTACCTTTGTATTCTCTTAATCGTGATTTTTTGTATGGCAGTTAAAGTTGACACCCAAAAAGAGATTATATTCGGTTCGTCTGATCCGAATATTTCCCGTGTGCTCAGCAAGAAGGAAAAGAATGGTGAGCTGCGTAAGGTCGCGCCACGAATCTATACAACCAATCTAATAGACAGTCTGGAGAATATCGTGCGCCGTAACCTTATGGATATTCTGGTGTATCGTTATCCGGATGCTCTCATAAGCCATCGCAGCGCGAAGGAGATGCGCCCGACAGCGACGGGAGATTTCTTCCTCACCAATTCCACAACAAGGCGAGTGACCGACCTGCCGGGTATCACGCTTAACTTTGTCAAAGGTCCGAAAGCGACTTCACGCGATATTCCGTTTATGGGTATGCACATATCCGGCGAATACCGCTATATGCTGGAGAATATGCAGGTGTCGAGAAAGTCAGGCGACGAGTCGCGTATTTTGCCAACAAGTGTTATTGAAAACAAGCTGGAACAGATACTGCTGACGGGAGGTGAAGACCGCCTGAATGAGTATCGAGATGAATTGAGCTCTGTCGCCGAGGAATTGGGTATGCAGAACGAATTTGCCAAGATAAATAATATCATATCGGCACTGCTTTCGACACACGATTCGAAAGTGCTGTCAACCGACTCGGCGAAGGCTCTTGCCGCCGGCAATCCTTTCGACAAAACAAGAGTGGAGCTGTTTGAAGTCCTGTTTGACGCAATTAAAGACCGTTATTTCGCTATCCGCAACAACCGCAACACCGATGAAGAATCCTTCCGCCTATTCTCATTCTTCGAGAGTTATTTTTCCAACTATATCGAGGGGACGGAGTTTGAGGTGGACGAGGCTAAGGCGATTGTTGACTCCGGTATTCCTATGCCGCGACGTGATGAGGATTCGCATGACATTCTCGGCACATTCAAGGTGCTGTCAAACCGCGCCGAGATGATGAAAACACCGACATCACCCAAGGAGTTGTTTGCAATTCTCAGTCACCGCCACAGCATACTGCTTGAAGGACGACCGCATATGAATCCCGGTATTTTCAAAATAAAAAACAATCGCGCCGGGATGACAGAGTTCGTGGATTATCAGCTTGTAAAAGGCACTTTATCACAAGGCTTCAAATATTATGCTGCATTGACCGACCCGTTCGCCCGTGCTATATTCATGATGTTCATGATAAGCGAGGTGCATCCGTTCAATGATGGTAATGGACGTGTCGCCCGTGTGATGATGAATGCCGAACTTGTACGTGCTGACCAGTCGCGTATAATCGTGCCGACAGTTTTCCGCGAGGATTATATTCTGGCATTGCGCAAACTTACCCGTCACAAAGACCCGATGGCGTATATCAACGTAATGACCAAGCTCCACCAGTTCAGCGACAACCTCTATGGCACAGACTTCACAGAGTTGAAAAACTACCTTGCTGCCTGCAACGCTTACGAAGAACCCTCACAAGCAAAACTACAAATTATAGAGAGGGAGATTCTATAAAATCAAATCGCCCATGCAATTCCAAAGAATGATATACTTGTAAATGCAGGACCCAACACCGGACACTTGCCGGAAAAGGCAGAAATCACAAGAAATGATAAAAATTTCAAATATAAACGCCTACTGTTTGGCAGTTTAGGGAAATGTTTGTAACTTTGCACCGTTGGATATGGAAATCCACGGAAGAACATTGATTTTGAGACGTGATATCTACGTGAGTAGTAAAAATAGATTAAGCGTAAGTCTCTGATAATCATTGTTAAGGCGTTAAGAAATACCGATTCCAGGCGGATCACGAAAGGGTTCGGAAGAACACCGCAAAGCACTGAAATCAGTTGATTTTCAGTGCTTTTTCTTTTTGGTGAAATTGCAGGATAACGCATAATATTACCTACAGGCGTGTACAAAACGTGTACATCGTGTTTCGTGTACAAAAATGTACACGGTTACACGGAAAGGCCCGCAACAGGCTGATGACTGTGCATTTGCAGAAATTCAACTTTGAAAAAGTGGGGTTCTGCGGGCGGGAACGCGACCCTCGACCCACAATTCGGGTGTGACATGGCGAATTTTAACTTTATTTAAGATTTAGTCTTGTCCGATGATTTTGTCTGTCGTCCCTGCTGTGGTCTTCCCCATTCTGCCGTGTGAAATTCGTGTACAATGTTAAATCTCGCTGAAAAATCGGCCGGATGTACACGGTTACGCCATCTCCGGAGTATCATGTTCCGAAGCGCATTTGGAATCCGGGTTAAAAATGAGTATCTTTAAGTAACCATTAAACCCGTAAGTACGAACTATATTAAAATCCAAATAAAATGAGGCAAAAATTACATCCACCTTAGATTATTTGAGAATAGTCATGCCTCCGTCCGCTCTTGGGGGCGGTTTAGGTCGCCCCCGCCGCTGGGGCATCCCCTCGCCAGAAGGAGAGAGGAAGTGTTCAGACGGTGGTATCAGGTTTCGTAGAGACGAAACCGTCGATATATGAATTATTGGATGTCACAACAGCAAAAGCCTGTCTGACGAGTTTGTTTGCTACGGCAATCATGGCAACCTTGCCGGATTTTCCATTGCCTCGTAATCGTTGGTAGCATTCCTTGCACGCCTTGTTGTGCTGACTTGCTGACCATGCCGCCACATAAAGCATTGAACGCAGAGTCTCATCACCGTTACGGTTGATATGTCCCCGGATGTTTATGCTCGTGCCGGACTGTTCTATTGTTGGACAGATACCGATAAAGCGGGACAACTGTTTGGCATTGTCGAAGTATGTAAAGCCCCCGGTGGCTATAATCAGCGCTGTGGCAAGTGTGACCCCGATACCCTTTATTGAGGTAAGGAGTTTCAGCTGCCTGTCAAACACCTCGGCCACGACCGCCTCCATTTCCTGCTGCATGTACTTGATCTGCTTCTCAAGGAACGTTATGGTCTGTTTAAGAGAATTGACACACTTCTTGTCCTTAACCGGCAGAGGTTCAAGCGATGAGAGTAGATTCTTTGTCGCTGTCAGTTGCTTCTGGAGCTGACGCAGGACTGTTTTCTTCTGCTTCAGAATCATTATCTGTTCTGATGGGAACTTATAGGGTTCAGGCTTGAACCTCTCCCCGAAATCGGCAATGAGACAAGCGTCTTTGGAATCCGTCTTGGTTACGGACATCATCACGCGGGCATAGTTCTTAATCTTCTTCGGATTGATGAGGCTTGCCCGGATGCCCGACTTGTCAAGAAGATAAAGAAGGAGGAAACAGTAGTTGCCTGTCGCCTCCATCACGCAGTGGTGGATGGCAGGGTCAAGCTTCGAGATGAACCTGCGGATGCCTTTAGCATCATTTGGGAAGGTATCGGTACGGTAGCTTTTTCCGTGAAGGAAGGCTGCTACAAAAGTCGCTTTGCTGATGTCGATGCCTATGTATGTCATATTATCAAATCTTTTGTCAGGAACTACATCTTTTGCACTCTCGTCGCAAACACGGGGTCGGTTTCACCGCCCCAACGAACTATCCAGTCTTTAGATGTAAAAGCATGGGGACCTATCGTACTTAATGGAGTCAACCAACATGACATCTGCCTTATTCCATGCTTGAATATCCTGAAATTTGAAGTTGAAATTATTCAAAAACATTTAACCGTACAAATGTACGACATGACAAACAACCCTTATTTCACCCTGACCTTCTTCACAAGGAAGCCAAGGTCGGAAGGCTACACCGACCACAAGGTGTATGTCAGAATTTCAGTGGCAGGTCAGCAGACTGACCTCGCCATAGGCCGCTCGGTCAATCCTGAGAACTGGGACCAGAAACGCAAGCTCTCGAAAGGTCGCTCCCGGCGCGATCTGGAGCTGAACAAGTACCTCGATGAGATACGGGCCAGATTTTGTGAGATACATACCAATCTCGTCCGTGAGAAGAAACTCGTCAACCCTATTGTTATGCGCGACCTGTTTCTCGGCAAAGTTGAGAAGCCTAAGATGCTATGTGAGATTTTCACTGAATCCAACGTAAAGAGAAAAGAGGAAATGGAACGTGGCGATATGGTCAATGCAACCTATCTGCGCTGGGAACGTTGCGTAACATACCTCGGTGAGTTCCTGCGTCTGACTATGAATGTCGATGATATTCCGGTAAGGGATGTCACGGCAGGAATGATAGATGATTTCGAGCATTTTCTGCGTGTCAGCAAGAACTGCGCCAACAACACGGCTGTGAAGTACCTCCGCTATCTCAAGAACACTATCCAGTATGCCATCGCGCATAAGTGGATAACAGAAGACCCGTTCATCGGCAGGAAGTTCCACCGCACTCAGGCGAAACGCCAATTTCTGACTGAGGCTGAGATTATGGAGATTCTCAAACTCGACTTCTCCATGATGCCGCGTCTGGAACTTGTCAGGGACACATTCGTGTTCTGCTGCTTCACCGGCCTTGCATTCTGCGATATAAAATCGCTTCAATGGAGCGACATAGAGAAAGACCGCGACGGCAATATGTGGATACGCAAGTCCCGCGAGAAAACCGGCGAGTTGAGTATCATACCGATGTTGGAGGTACCGCGTCAGATAACCGACAAATATGTCAACCATCCCGTTGCAGTATCTACAGGAGTAGTACTTCCCGTATGTTCCAATCAGAAAATGAACGCTTATCTCAAAGAGATTGCGGATCTCGCAAAGATAACCAAGCCTCTGACCACCCATATCGCGCGACACACTTTCGCGTCTCTGTCGCTCAACAACCATGTCCCTCTCGAATCAATCCAGAAGATGCTCGGACACAGCGACATCAAGACAACGCAAATCTACGCAAAGATTCAAGACCAGACCGTCTATGAGGATATGCAGACCATGCGCAACCGATTTGACAGACTGAGCATTAACAGATGACATCAATATCAGATAACTGAAAAGGGAGAGCTACCGGTCGATTCGGTAACTCTCCCTTTTAATATTTGGGTATGTAGATTGAGGACAAGTATTCCGCTATATCCTTTTCTTCATAAAGTATCTTTCCGTCAAGACGATAGAACGGAATAATGCCTCTGTCGCGGAAGTCCTGCAATGTTCGGCGCGAAATGCCAAGTCTTTCCGATAATTGGGCATCGGTCATAAAGCGTTTGCCCATCAGGAATGGTTTATATTCCAATGCTATTTCCTCCAGCATCTCAATATTTCGCCTTCCCATCGAGAGGAATTTTCTTATAACGTCATGTTCTTTGTCATATATTTCTTTCACTCTTGCCTTTGTTTATTTTTGAATATACGTCCTCTGACTTGTAAAAACATTTCCGTCCATGTTTGACGTAGCCGAGTTGTCCGAGCGTTTTCATAGTTCTCACTTTCCGGGTTGAAACACATAGCAGTTCCGCGACGGTCTCAGTTGGAATCCATTTGCCGGATTGGATTGAGCGGCACTTCTCATACATCGCCGCAATCAAAAGGGACTGATACTCCATTATCTCGAACATTGCATCAAGTGCCTCTTTGTCGATTCTTACGTATTCCAATGTTTAGCGGTTTCAATAGTGACCGAGTGAAAAAAGAAGGCGGAGTCCCCTCCGCCTTCAACCACTAAATCCGCAAGTCGTATGTTACATAGACTGCGATTCGATTGCGAATTTAGTGAATTATTTTCAAACGGCGGTTATTTTCAGTATAATTTGGCTTCAATCGGGGCGAATGACAGCCCTTTGCCCTTGCCGCGCACAACGATGTCGTAGAACTCATGGCCGTGACGGTTGGTGAACATTATCTGCGATGTGTAGCCGTGGGTCAGAAGGCTGGCGACCTCCTTGTCGGTGAACTTGTGGCCCATGAACTGCAAAGGCATGGTGAATCCGCAGACATGGCATTTCGCAACGCGGGGATAGCGGATGACCGAGTGTCGGCCGCATATCGGGCAGACATGGATATCTACCTTAGCCGGGAACAGACGGTGGTCGGTGATGAGCTGTTCGGTCTTGTTATAGATCCATTTGCCATACTCATTCATGAGCTGCGCTCCGCCGACACTGTTCTTGCGGTCGCCGTAGAGCCGTTCAACCTCTACCTGATATGCCATAAGGTGACCGAGGGCATAAGTTGCGTTGAAGGTTTCAAGCAGGAGATTTCCCTCGCCGGTGATTGCCGGTTCACCGCATACGTCCAGAAGAAGGCGGTTGTCGCGGAGACGGTCGAATGCGTCCGCCACATCATGGTGTGCCAATGTGAAAGGCATACCGGGATTGTATTTGTCCGACAGTGAACGGAGCAACATTGAGATGGCGCAGAGAAGGTCGTTCATCTTGGGCGCGGTGGGAGCCACTGAGGTGTGGGAGAACTGGGATTTACCGGTGAGTTTCACTTCCACGACTTTCGGCACCTTGATGTCGGGAGTGTAAGGGATAGTTCCATAGAACGGTTCGCCGTTGATTTCCACCTCGATAACCAGCTCGTTCACTGCGGTAGGGCCGGCAAGGTTGGCATAGAAGCGAGAACGGATAAGGTCATATACACGCAGTTCATCACTGTCGAGGAACAGAGGCTTGTTGCCAGAGATGATGATGCCATGATTGCCGGAGATTGTACCGTCAGCGGCAAAGGGATACTTCCTGCACCATTTGTAGCGGCGGAGTTCATCGCGCAACGATTCGGGCAGTTTTGCGCATGATGTCAGGGGCGACGAGATAAAACCACGCTCATAGAGGCTGACGGCGATGTCGCGGGTGGTTGAGAAATTGAGGTTAAGTTTTTCCCATGCCTCGCTCTGGAGCGTGGCGAGAGTGAAGAGTGCCGGAGCCGGACTCATCTCGGTGTCGAGCATAACATCGGAAGCCTCGACTGTCGCCGGAACAGAAAGAGTCTTGTATGCTTCCGCTGCCTCATCTTTGGTGGAGAATGTCGAGCAGGGATAGAATTTGACATCCTTGCCGAGAACCACGCCGCTCACCATAACGGAATGGGTGGTGACGGAAACGTGTTGGCCACGGGCTTCTGCGTCAGATTCAAGATAGTTCTTGACGGCGGCAAGTACAAGCACATCCTGACGGCAGATAGGCGACTTCATTTCCTTGAACAGAGTGCGATAGGCTTCTGAAACATTGTACTCGAAAGCCTCGTCCATCGCCATGCCCACCAGTCCCGTCTGGGAGAGATTATGGAATTTCCGTCCCCACTGGCGGGTCTTGAAAGCCGACTTGATTGCCTTGCGCTCCAGACGGGTCAGGAACATACGGCTTGTGGGTGCGCCGACCTTGAAGAAACGGCAGATGTTGGCGAAACGTCCCTGAGCATCGGCTCCGCCGTCGGAAGCGAAAATTACCTCATCGCCGCCACGGATAAGTTTGCCGATATAGTCGGCGTAGGTCTTGTCCTCGGTCGAGATTCCGTAACGTCCGTTCTCATTGGGAGTATGGCGGATACCGTAGGTGTAGCGTTCCGGCACGATGGGGAGGGCGTCCTTGCCGGGAAGCACTCCGAGTCCGAAGGGACGGATGAAGTCAGGAGTGACGGTGATGACAGCGATGTCATTGTTGTAGATTACGCCGGGGACGGCTACATTGGTGGTTACGTTAAGGGCGCGGGCGATGGCTGAAGCCACGGGAGCGGCCTCGGTAATTATGACTTTCATGTCTGAAAATTTTTTAGAGTTTGTAAATTGGGTTTGTTGAAGGCTGACACTCTCAGCCGGGAGGTTTGGAGAGAATGACACGGGGAGTTCGCGACCTCCCCATGTCGGCGGAAGGATTGCCATATCATCGCTTGCGCACGCGAGGGAATGGCGGTCTGCTCAATCCAGAGCTTGCGGATAAAGTGGTTGAAGGTCAGAGTTTGGGGCCTTTTGGCTTTTGCTGTTTCTTCTGCTCTTCGTTTTTGGGTTCGGTCTGCCCCCTCTGGAGCGGTTCCTTAACCCCTTTTGTGGGTTCGTTGGTCTTACCCTCATTGTTGACAGCATATTGCGTCTTGCTCTCGCTGGCTATGCCGACAACCTTCTCTTTGTCGGGATAGACATAGGTCTGCTTCGGACGCTGCTTTTCAGGGTCAAACTGGAGATAGACCGTGCAGGGATTCCCGTTTCGGTCAGGGATTTCTCCTACCATAATCTGTTTGCCGGCACGATAGTCAGCTTGGGCGGTTTCGGAGAGCGGCACACCTTTCCATTTGGTGAGGTTCTTGATGTTGCCCTCCTTGTCGAGCCATGAGTTGTACTGCTGTCCACCCTGTTCCTGAGATTGCTCCCGCTTCTGGCGGTATTGTTCCGAGTTGACGAAAACCACATCGCGCTTGTCGGCATTGTACTGAAGGTCGGCGGTAAACTTCCGTCCGTTGGGCAGTTCGATATGCTGCTCTCTGATTATGCCTCCGTCTTTGAGGATGCCGATCTGCTTCATGTCAAGTTCGATGTTGGCGACCTTGTTCTTGATGTAGATTTTATCCATGGGGATACTTTCAATCTCATTGGTGAGACGGTCGATGCTGACGAGCGACTTCTTGACCTCCCCGGTTTTCGGGTCGGTGAGGTCAACAGGTCTGCCCAGATTTCCTGTCTTGCGGAGCTGAGCCTTGTCCTCGTCCGTGAAGGTATAGCCTTTATAGGCTTTGTCGAGCTGAGGCTCGTGCTTCACGAAATGAGGCGTGAGGGTAAAACTGCCGTCAGGATTGGACTTGAACGAGAGCCGGGCCTGTGCCTCGAATTTCTCGCCGCCGATTTCCGGTCTCACGGTAAAAAGCTGCGGAGACTTGTGGTTATATACCATCTGCTGCATTGCTCCGGATTTTTCGAGGTCATCTCTCTTGATGCCCCATTGTTTTTCGATGGTGTCCCAGTCAACTTTGTTGGGGTCAACCGGTGCCATCTTGATTGCGGTCGAAGTCTCCTTTGCCGGAGTCTGGTCATGCTGTTCAGTAACCGTCTGTTCCTTTGCCATTGATTTGGTGTCAACCTCAAATGGTTTAAGGAGGTCGGCGTTAGCCACAGGGTCTTGGAGCATATCGGACATTGCCGGGCCGATTTTGTCGAATTCAGTTTCAGGAATCTTGAAGAAACCGAATAGCGAAGGGTTCTTTGCCTGTCGGATGAAGTTCGACATGAAGGCTTCGAGGGGATTCTGACCTTTGGAAAATTTCACAAGGTCACTGAGCTTCGCGGATTTTACATCCGCCATTTTCGGGGTGCCGTCGGGATTCTGTCCCACGACTGCGCCGACCTGCCCTGTTTCGTTGTTGCGGGCAATCAGCACTTCAGATTGTTGCTGTTCTTTGTTTTGTTCCATTAAAATTATTTGGTTAAACATTACGCCGGACTTGCGGCGCGATAATTATCTCTGGGGTGCGGTTGATTCATCTTCAATTTCGTTGGGAACAAAATTGTTGGTGATGTAATCATCGAACTGGTCTTGTGTTACAAAGACAGTGTGTCCGTCTTTGCTTGACCAATAACTGATTTTCTTCTCAGCACGAAGTCGCCGGAATGTCCTCGGACTTTTGTTGAGACCTATGGCGAGGTCTTCAAGCATTATTATCTCTTTGCCTTTGTATTTCAGCTTGGCTTTACCGGACTTTTCGGCTATTTCTTTCAAAGACTCTGTCATTGAGCCGAGAAGAAATACCATTGTTCCTACTGCGTCCATGATCCATTTCTTGAATGGTTCGGACTCCGGATATTGAGGAGGTGGTGAAGTATTCATATCGGGTGTTGTTTAAGTTTTACGATGCAAAGTTACTGCGGCTTTTCTCGGGCATTGTAAGCATCGGATAAGTGCTGATGTTTTATTGTTTCAAATGTCTTATCTTTACTGAAATTCAGATATATATTTCTCTCATTACACTCAAAACCATAAGCAAGTATCAGCGTCTAAGCATACTATCATGCTGCAAGCTCGGCATTTACTACATCCACCATGCTGTCGAGGAAGTAAGTAACGCGGCTACCTTTGGCCGGACAACGGCGTTTTATTCCGTCTCTTGCATTTTGGTATTTCTTCGGGTCGAATTCCAGACCAAAAAGGGAATGGAGACCTTTTTTAATATGCTGCTGTGTCGCTTTACTTCCGCCGTTGATGAGTTTGCAAGCAATTATAAGGTGTATGAGTTCACAGAAGTCTGCATAATTGCCTGTAAAAGTAACTTCTGCCGTAGTTTCCTGCACTTCTTTATTTTCAGTGACAGGGTCTAATGCTATTTTCGCTGATACAGCCATCTCAATCTGATTGAGCAGACATTTGGCTATTTCAAGGATACGCTTTGCATAACGGCTCAACAAGCCCTTAGCATAGCCAAGTATTTCAGCCACTTCGGAAATGAATATTGACAACCCCGTGTGTATTACTCGCCAATGGGTGTTGCTGTGAGCATATTCCACAAGTTCGGCTCTCATATCTGAATAGTGTGCCTTGATGTTGTCTTCATCGCCATCTTCCAACTGGAGAAAGAACTTGGCGTTCAGGAGGGTAAATATTTCCATATCATTTGTCGTTTTGTGTTACGCCAATCCTTAATTCGTTTTATTGAAAATGGTTCGCCGTGAAATTGAATTTATTTTTAGTTGCTTATTATCCAATATATTAACTGCGTAAATATGAGTCTATATGTCTTTTATTAAATTGTTAAAAGTGTTGTTTTTGTTATACACTGTGTTGTATATTCAACATTTTATGACTGCGATTAAGTATGTATTTATCTAAGCAACATGACTTAAAATTGGATGAAATTTAGTAACTTTGCAATGATTATTTGCGAACAAATACCCTATATACATTTGTTATTATGGATGAATTTCTAATCACAACCCAAAATAGTCTTATGAATATAGACAATGATCCACCGAGTAGTCGGCGCCTTCTCATCTATAGTTCCCGGATAGAGGATGGCAAGAAGCTGGAAGAGGTATTTTCCAAAACGGGGACAAAAGTACAGACTACCAATAGTGTCAGCGATGCAAAAAGGATACTCGAAAGAAATGATTTCAGTATGCTTGTTGTGGCAGTCGCAGACAAAGATTGCGATGGAATGAAACTATTGGAATGGACAAATGATACTATTTTAGGTATCAAGAAAGTTGGAATCGCAAAAAATCAATGTGTCGAGCTATATAATAAGGTGTATAAGCTCGGTGCAGACCATCTTTTCTATTTCGACTCGCTTGTAATAGACAAGCTCACACTTGCTATCGAAGAGTTGCATAAGAACGGGAAAAGATGGTTTGAGCGTAAAAGCGGAGGATTTCAGGGATGCTCCAAGAGAATCATTGCTGAATGTAGTTCAGATGCCACATTACTGCTTGCCGGGCCTCATGGCGTAGGCAAAAGTGCCATAGCAAGACTCATACACGATAACAGCCCTCGTCGTTCTGAACCATTCATCGTTGCGGAATGTGCCCATTACATGAGCGCAGCGGAAACAATGGATATATTCCGTGGAAAAGAATTAGGTATCAAGCATCCTCTCTACCGCAACCAACAAGGGTTATTGGCTCAGGCCAACAGAGGAACGCTGTTTATCCATGAGGTATGCCACCTTCCTATCCATGTTCAGGAAGTTCTTGCAACTGTTATCCAACGAGGCGTTTTCACACCGCAGAACCTCACGAAAGAGGTAAAATTCTCAGGTCGTATAATATTCTCGACAAATGTTGATCTCGCTGAAAAAGTAAGAGCCGGTGAATTTTCGGAAGCATTATATCATTGCATACATAGTAATGTATTGCGAGTTCCACCCCTATCAGATTGTCTTGATGATGTGATTCCACTTGCAGAATGCTTCATAAAACAGTATTGCGCCGAAAATGGATTAAGTGTCCCCCGTTTGACAAAAGGGGCTATCAACAAATTGAATAATCACATCTGGGTCAGCAATGTCCGCGAATTATACAGCACTATTGTCCGTGCATGTTCTGAATACAGAGGCGACACCATTGGCAAGGATGATATTACATTGTATGAGACAGAAAAAGAAGTCAGCCATCACTCCCGAAGGTATCGTGTCACCAAAGCCTTACAGCACACGAAGGGAAATAAAGCACAGGCGGCTAAACTGCTCGAAATCAATCGTACAACTCTATATGCGTGGATGAAGGCAGAAGGTATTTCAAAGGATTATAGATAAGGAATTGAATGGCGACGCTCTATTTTTCAAGAGTGTCGCCATTCAATTTATCTACAATTTTGGGCCGGCGGCGCGGAACCCTCCGGGGGGAGTTATGCCACAACCACCAATTATGATGCGGGAACTTAACGGTTCCCGTTCTTTGTATATGGTTGTCGGCTCTGCCACCATTGACTTCTTGGAGTCCTGACTCTGAGACGGTGCAGGTTCATCGAGTAGCTCTCCGTTGCCTTTTGTCGGCGTGACTACTTTGGCACGGGCGGCTTCCTCAGTATCGCTGGGTTTCAGTTCCGCAGTTATCTTGCGGTCGAGGCTGGCGAGTTCGGATTTGAGCTGCTTCAACTCCTCCTCTTTGCCCCATTGCTTGGCGACAATGCCTTCCAAGATTGGGACATCGGCTTTGAGTTTGGCGGTGCGCTCCTCATATTGCTCAACTATGCCGGGGATTTTCTCCAGTGCGTTGACAAAATTCATACAGGCGGCGTGAGTGTCGCTCATGGCAATGAAGCCGTTGTTGTACTTGTATTTATATGAGCCTTCGACAACGAAGCGGTTCTGCACTCCCTCACGACCGTCAATCAGGGTATGCTCTGATATAATGGAGATTGGGAAGCCATAGACCTCACCAACACGCTGATATTGTCCGTGGGTGTCGGTACGCTGTGCCAGCCCTTGCAGGTGAACTCCCATATTCTGCTCGTCCTTGAACTTGCAGCCATCAACAGTGAGGTTGTTGACGGGGTTGCCATCCTTATCTCGCTGGACTACGGAGGAATATTTTTCATAGTCCGCCTTCATCCGCTCCATAGCCGCTTCGTTGTTTTGAATATCATGGGAAATGGTACTCAGACGGAACTCGGCATCAGCACGGCCCTTTCCAAAGGATTTACGCTCACTCTCCAGTGACGCGATGCGTTTCTCCAACTTGGCTTTATCCAACAGGTCTGTATTGCCGGAGAGGATAGCCATATACTCAGAGAAATTCATGCCTGATTTCTCATCCATAGCACCTTCGTCAATAGTTCTCGCTCCGAGCGCTCCGGATTTCAACTGCGCAATGAAAGTGGCCTTACAATGAAGAAGGTTGAACTTGTAGGAGTCCAGCGATTTCTCTACTGCATAGATGATTACATCCACTTTGTTGTCAGCATATAGTTTGGCAATCTCGTTGCCTGCACGGACTCCTCGACCGTTGCGCTGTTCCAGATCACTTGGGCGCCAAGGTGTATCGGTATGATGAATTGCGACACACCTTTTCTGGGCGTTGACTCCGGTGCCAAGCATTGAGGTAGAGCCGAACAGGACACGAACATCACCGTCGTTGGTCGCCTGAATCACAGCCTTTCTTGACCGCTCAGTCTTGCACTCCTGAATGAAGCGGATTTCATGCGGCGGTATGCCATAGTCCTCAATGAGTTTGCGCTTGACCTCCGAATAGAAGTTCCATTCGCCGGGCTTGTATGTCCCAAGGTCGGAAAATACAAACTGAGTCCCGCGCTGCTCATCATATTTATGGTAATACTGAGAAATCATCTTGGCGCAATGGCTGGCCTTGTTGTTCGGATCATCGGAATAACTGGGGTCAATCATTCTCATGTCGAGAGCCATCTTTCGGGCATAGTCGGTGGCTATGAGCATCTTCGCCTTCTCCTCGGTGTCTGACAATGGCGCACGACCTAAGATTGTGGCATCGCCACTTTTGGCAAACTCCATAAGTTTCTGAATGAAAACCTCCTGCTCCTTTGTCGGAGGGATGTTATGGAGAATCTCATTCTTCATCGGTCGGTCAACACCCACATCTTCTGCGGTTCTATAGTCCGTGATTTCGTTGTAAAAGGCTGCCAACTCCGGCACCTTGATGAAGTAGCGGAAACGCTCCTTCTGTACCAGATTGTTGGTAACATTGAACTCGAAGTCGGTAGTCTTCTTGGCGAATATTGCCGCCCAAGCGTCGAAACACCTTATCTCCTGCCTTTCAAGTTCTTTCGGACGCAGATACTTGAACAATAGATACAACTCTGTCAATGAGTTGGAGATTGTCGTACCACTGAGGAAAGTAGCACCGAGGTCTTTGCCATTCCTCTCTTGGATGGTACGGATTGCATACAACAGGTTGAGTGCCCTCTGGCTTCCCTCACTATTGCCTAGACCTGCCACTCTATCATGGCGTGTGTTGAACATCAGGTTCTTGAAGTTCTGCGACTCATCAACGAAAATGTGGTCGATGCCCATCTGCTTGAAATCCACGACACTATCCTTATTCTGCTCCATCTGATATTGGATGGTGGCTATCTTGGCGGTCAGATTTTCCTTTCGCTTGATAAGACCTTTGAGCATACCACGGGAAATGTCGTGTCCCTGCTGCTTGATGACTTCAAGATTCTCCTCAACCGTATCAAGTTCCGCTTGCAGGATTTGCTGCTGCATTTCCGGCGACTGCGGTATCTTGCCGAACTGGTCGTGCGACATTATCACGCAGTCATAATCGTTGGTCTTAATCTGATTGAAGAAGGCGACTCGGTTATCTGCCTTGAAACTCTTTTCATCGGCGTACAGAATACGGGCATTGGGATAGGCTGTCTGGTAGGTCATGGCAATCTCCGCGACATTCGCCTTCATGCCGATAATCATCGGTTTGTTGGCGAGTCCGAGACGCTTCATCTCATGTGCTGCAATGCACATTATCAGCGTTTTACCCGTACCGACTTCATGGTCGCAGATGCCACCGCCGTTCTGTTTCAGCATCCATATACAATCTTTTTGCGACTGGTATATAGAGCCGATTCCATATCGGTCGCCCAACAACTTCATATTGAGGTCAGGGAATGTCTGATGCGCTCCATTGTAATGTGGACGGACGTAACAGTTGAACTTAGAATTGTAAAGGTCAACCAATCTGTCCTTAAACTCCGGAGACTGAGCATCAAGCCATTCAGAGAAACCATTGCGTATTTCATCAATCTTGGTGTTGGCGAGTTGGATTGCCTCTGAATCCGGTACTTTGATGTCGTGACCATTCTCATCCTTGCCTATTGACTTCTTGATGTCGGGCACTGTGTTGTGCAGGGCGTGTTTGAGAAGGCTCATGCCGTCATATACACGATAGTAGCCTCTGACACAGAACTCCTCCCATATCTTCATATTCTTGCGGCGTGCGTCACAAGAATACTCATCCATTGATGAAGAATAGGCAATTTTCACATCAGTACCATAGAGATGACTCATGTAGGCCGAGTAAATGCCTGTCGGTATCCAGCGTTCACCGAAGTTGAAGTCCAGTTCATCGAAAGTAATCTTTCGTGGAATGGCTTCCTCCAACGCTTTCAACGAGTCTTTGGAAATTTCGATGAACGGTTCTATGCCGTCATAACCGGGGAAATTCTCGATGCGTTTTTCCTCACGGTCAATCCATGCCTTGATGTCCTCCGCTTTCTGAACCACATTTCCGGCGATGAAGCGGTCGGCAATCTCATACTTCTCCACAAGTGGATTGTAATAGATGTGACCTTTGAGAGCATCAAGCAAATCCCATTCATATTCACCGACAATGGATCCGGCAGTCTTGTCAATGCCGAGAAGGTCTGCCATGTAGTCCATATTGACCTCGCCGTATTTATTGAGCGAAGCCATAAGAGCGTCCTGCGGCATCTCAACCGATGTAATTTCATCCTGTGAGAATGAGACCGGATGGTCGAAAATATCAGCCTTTACGAATACACCATTTTCTCCACGTTCAAGGGCAAGAGCGTCGCGACCGTTGGCATCCATGAGAATGAACTTGACATTCTGTTTCTCATTAAGGTTGCCATACTTATCCACGAACTCATCGTAGTAGTCATTGAGGTGTTGACGCAACTCGGTTGAAGCCTCATGCGTCTCGGCCTCGAAGTTGTAGAGCTGCTGATACGTTTCAGAGAGGGTAACATATAGCATTGCTCTTTTCTCCTGCTCTGGTTTGAGTGACAGCGGCGAGAAAGTCGCGCCATTCTTGCGAACCTCCGAGAGAAAACCGACCTGCCCCTTGTCAACGACCATAGAACCGTTGTGGTGGAAGAACTGAATATCCTCCGAGAAAGGACGGGGAGACATATCAAGTTTTGCCGGTTTGGGAGCTTCTGTAGCTACTCTTGGCTTCGGGACAAAATCACCTTTTGATATTTCGATAATAGTGCCGTCTTCGGTGATTGTCTCTTTCTTGGCCGCTTCCATTGCCTGACGTTCAGCCTCCATTTCTGCGAGTTGACGATGGGCGATGCTCATCATCGTCTCGTAGAAGCCATTGATGGGAGGATTGGTTTCCCAATCAAGAGATCCGTAAAATTCCAACTCCTTTTCAGAGAGCGGACGGAATTTCTTTGCCTGAGTGTCGGTTATCGTAACCGTTGGCTTTGGCTTTTCTTCCGGCTGTGCAGGTTTTGGTTGACGTTGTGGCTTGCCGATAGGCTCCAGTTCTCCGAAAAGATTGTAGGCGAACAAACGAGGGTCAGGATTATCATTGTAATCCGGGCTACCAGATGTTTCTATTTCCTTATCGGATGGTATTGGGGTTGGAGGTGGCGTTGGATCATCATCCTTTGGTGCAGGAGAAGGTTCTGGCGGTTCTGGCTTGGGAGGGTCAGGTTTCGGCTGATTCTCTGGCTTCGGAGTGTCGCGCTTCACCGTCTTTTTCTTCATCTTCGGGTCTTCCAACTGCTCACATATAGCGACGCGGTTGCCGGCTCTGACCAGTTTGGGCAGATACACATCGAGAGCATGGTGCGGAAATCCTGCCAACTCTATGCTACTCTTGTCACCATCCATACGGCGAGTAAGGGTAATTCCCAAAACCTCCGACGCTTTGACCGCATCCACACCCATGCACTCGTAGAAGTCACCGACACGGAAAAGAAGAATGGCATCAGGGTGTTTCTTCTTCATCTCCCGATATTGCTGCATCAACGGAGTATCCGCTATACGCTTCGGTTTTTCGACCTTATTTTCAGAGGTTCGTTTTACAGGTTTAGGCGATGGCGGTTCAGGTGTTGGCGGCGTAAGACTCCTATTATTATAGAAGTCCAGATTCAGACGCAGTTTCAGCGACTCATCGAGTGCCGTTCGCATATCGCTGGCGATACCATCAACCCCGCCCTCATGCTTGTAGATGATAGCCGGTTTGCCGAACTGGTCAGTGCCGACCTTTGCCTCAGTGCAGATAACGTTCTGAGGGAATGCCGCAAAATATTTGTTGTTGGGAGCTTTTGTCTCACGGTCAACAATCGACTGGATAAAAAATTCCTCATCAGCCGACAACGCCTTCTTGTTGGTATGCTTCTGAAGAATAATCAAATCAGACCCGGCATCAGTTCCGGCATTGTCTGAAAAGGTATTGTTCGGCAGACGGAAAGCTCCCACAAGGTCAGCACGACGCATCATCTCCATGCGCACAAAGGGGCTGGCGGCATTCATCACCCCTTGCGAGGCTATGAAAGCGACAATTCCACCCTCATGTACGGAGTCGAGCGACTTCAAAAAGAAGTAATTGTGAATAGCCTTAGTTGACTGACGGTAGGCAATCTCTTTGCTTGTCGCATATCGAGGGTCGGCAACCGCAAAGTCCCCAAAAGGAATATTGGAGGCTGCCACATCGAAATATCCCTCAAAATCAGGATCAATCTTCTCAAATCCCTTTATTTCGGCTGAGATTGAGGGATGCAGAGCCGATAATATTTTGCCTGTCAGCAAATCCTTTTCAAATGCCAGAGTCTCTGCTCCGGGGTAGTGTTGCAGAAATGAATCAACGAAAGCGCCTTGTCCGGCAGACGGTTCAAGAAAACTGCCAACTTTTACACCACGCTCCTTCATTGTATCAGCCAAAGCATCAATCACCGGCGAAGGTGTATAGAATGCCGTCAGAACAGACGCTTTCAGCGAGTCCATATAGGCGGCAAACTCCTTGTCATTCTTGGAATAGTCGTGGATAAGGCGGCGAAGTTCAACGGTTGGCGCAAACAATTCAATGTCAGATTTGCTCCATTTGGCTGCATCGGCAAGTTCATTAGCATCGTTGAGTATGCACTTCAACCCACCGAATCCGGCATATCTGCCCAGCGCCTCGCGCTCAGCGGCGGTGGGCGGTCGCTTCTCGACACCGAGACGAAACGCGACGCGAATAGCCTCAATGTTGTTGCGCATTGTTTGCAACCTGTTATAAGCCATACTCCTCAAAGAATAAGGTAATACGGCCAATAACCGTCAGTCGGAATACTTCTCCTTCGGTAGTGTTGAAGAACTCTTCGCCAAGAGTAATTCCTTTGAACTCCTCTTTCAACTCATCAATGAACGTGAAAGTCCAGAACTCAATGGATTCATCTTCAAGTGAGATGTTGTCTTGAAACTCATCAAGCAACAGGCCGCTGATGAAATCGTAAGGTGACATTTCAAATCCGGCATAAAGTGCCGCCATTGCTTTTTCATTGGAAATATACCACTCGTCACCGGCAAGGCGGGATTCAACGAAAACATCGTATGCGTGTTCCGTGCGTGTGGCAATAAACAGATCATCCTCTGCTTCCGGAAATCTATGCTCTGAAAGGTACCGGCGGAGAAAAAGGTTGTAGTAGTCGAGGTCATATCCCCGGCTGTCAAAATGGTTATTTGTCATCAATAAACTTCGATTGATGTTTTCAACCCTTCTGTTGGAGAAGGTGTCGCAATTTAGGGTCAGCATCTATGCGGGCAATCTCATTGTCAACTATATCCCGCACGTCCTGCTTGATTTGGTCGTAGTTCGCCTGAATGTCGGCTTTCATCTTGTGCTTATCCTCCGAGGCATCTTTGAAATCGGTCAGGATTGGAATCGGCACATATTTTTTCATTTCGGCATCGACTTTTTTACTGTCCACGACAATCTCTGCGTGAAAAATCTTCTGGTCAATGCGTTGGTCGATGTTGTCGGAAACCGCTCCGACAAATATTCCCTGTGTCAATGTGGAAATCTTGCTCGGTGGAATAAGCGAATCCATCTGCGTGTTGAATGAGTGGCTTACATCCTGACGATTGATTGATATTGACTGCCGCTTCTGCAACACCTTTCCAAACCGTTCCGACAATGTTTTGGCGGTCGAGCCTACTACTTGCCCGGAGAAGATATTGCCGACGGTATTCATCACGACCGCCGCCTCCGGCTTCCCATAATCACGTTCCAACTGTGAGAAATCCTGAAAACCGAGGCACACGGCAACCTTATTGCTTCGTGCAGTGGCAATTAGATTATCCAAGCCCTTGAAGTATATCGTGGGAAGCTCATCTATTATGACACCGGACTTCAACATTCCTTTCTTATTGATTAGTTTCACGATTCTCGAATTGTAAAGTCCGAGAGCCGCGCCATAGATATTCTGACGGTCAGGATTGTTGCCGACGCATAGAATCTTCGGCTCTTTCGGGTTGTTGATGTCAAGAGTGAAGTCATTGCCCGTCATTACCCAATAGAGCTGTGGCGAAATCATACGAGAGAGAGGTATTTTTGCCGAGGCAATCTGACCTGCAAGCTGCTCCGCTGCTCCTCCGAGCCAAGCATCCATGAATGGTGACAGATAGTTTTCCAAGTCCGGATAGCTGGTTAGAATCGGAAAAATATCCTCATATCTGCGGCACAAAAACTCAATAGCATGAGGGAACGTGCAATATTGTCCACCTTTGTAGATTCGCAAAAACCAGATGATAGCCGCGAACAATACAATCGGAGATTCGACAAAAAAGTCTCCCTGTTTTTGCACATCGGGTAAGTCAAGGGCATTGCTGCCCCCTTCTCCCCTAAGAACCGTACGTGAGAGTTTCCCCTCATACGGCTCAAGCAACTCAATATTTCTATTTGTTGTTAGAAATCGGCTCATACTTTCAACATTTTCGTTTATTTCGCTTGTAGCAGTTGTTGTGGACAAGTTGCCGTACAATCGAACCACCAACAGATATTTCGTTGACGTTCCATGCTTTTGTACAGTCTATTTCCTTGCCACATAACGGACAAATCCGGTTCTGCTTGTTCCATAAATATAAGAGAGACTTACGTCCTTTGAGAGATTCCAGCATTTGTTGCTCCTTACGCTGAGAGAAATAATCATCGTATTCCGGGTCAAAAGGATTTGCCTCTCCCTTGACTTGCTTGTACGGAGTATAATGTATATCCGACAATCTTTTAAGGGTCAGGTAGTTCACTTTCATACTTTTCGTTTCATATTTCCACGCAAACGTCCATTTGCGTCCCCGAATTTCATGCCAATACCTGTCTGCGACCCAAGACTTGCGTTTCTTAGGGTGACGACGTAAGGCCCATTTCTTCGTGAGATTATAAATGTGGTAGTCGCAACCATGAAAAGCATCGGTCGATGCACCATATCGGTAATAGTTACCCCATCCTGTGATTACAGGATTGAGCATTCGTATCAGCGATTCCTGCTTACACATCTTATGTCCTTTGACTATGTCACTGATTTTTGCCCTAAAGCGTTTCTGTGCGTCTTTGGACGGAGATGTGTATAGCTTTTTGCCGAACTTCCTTACATTGAAACCCAAGAAATCAAATCCGTCATATATGTTCGTAATAGTAGTTTTCTCTTCGGATAAGGTAAGACCTCTTTCTTTGAGAAATTCTATCACTATTGGTTTGACTTCGTTTTCCAATAGTTCCTTATCTCGGCCTGTGATTATAAAGTCGTCAGCATAGCGAATAAGATTTACCTTGTAATGGAATGTCTTGTTGTTACGCCATAGTCTTTTGAATCTTTTAGCCAAGAGCGGCTGAAGCCCGTCAAGTACCATGTTTGCAAGTGTCGGTGATATGATACCTCCTTGTGGCGTACCCTCTTCTGTCGGGAATAGTTTTCCGTTGAACACAGCTCCACATTTCAACCATTTTCTGAGTATTGTCTTATCCATAGGGATATTCTCAATGAGCCAGTCGTGGCTGATGTGGTCGAAACAGCCTTTTATATCTCCCTCCAAAATCCATTCGGGAGAATGTTGGCGGTTTAAAACCGTATCAATCTGACGGATTGCGTCCATTGTCCTGCGCTTCTTTCGGAAGCCGTAGGAGAAACGGTCGCCTGTCGTTTCGGCTATCGGTTCCAATGCCATGAGATATAAAGCCTGCATCGCCCTGTCTTTCATGGTCGGTATTCCCAACGGTCGGAGTTTACCGTTCTTTTTCTTGATGTGAACCCTACGGAGTGGCTGCGGATTGTAGCCACGGCGTTTCAGTTCACTGATTGCTTTGTACTTGCGCTTGGGAGAGTCCCAAAGCTGTTTATCTACTCCAGACGTTTTCTTCCCTTTGTTGGAAGTAACCCTCTTTACAGCCAATGCCTTGGCGTAAAAAGAGTGAGTGAGCATCCATTGCAAGGCTTTCACCTTGTTATGTCTGCCTTCTTTCTGAGCCTTTACAATACGCGCTTGAAGCTTTCGGACATAGGCTTCGCACTTGGACCAGTTCATACCGTCCCAAGTCAGATTCCTGTTGTCAGCAGGCGCACACGATGTCTTAGTTTCGTTCATTTGCTTTCCTCCTTTTGAAAGTTCTAAAAGTTATCTTGTAAAGAGTTACCATATACGGAAGTCTGCCCACTTTCGTGTCGGATGATGTTATCCACAATCAGCCCGTGATGTCGATTCAATCCGTATCCTCCCCATTACAGGGAGGCGTTCGCTTTCTCCGTTATCTCATACCTGCACCCCTTTCGGCTTGCCTTGCGGTTCGCTTACTCGCGTTGTTACGAGAGAGATACAGGCTTGCCCTGTTCCACGTAATTGACAAAAGGATAGTTTAGGTTCTGTCAAGTCCACCGGCAGTGCCATGTCCGTGTAACCCCAACATGGGCAGGGGTTATCCGACTGCTTACCTTTTGGTGAGAGCTAAAGTATCTTCCGCTCCTTCAAACCTCACGATGGCTAAAGACAGTTCACTTATGTTAACCATGCTATCCAGCCTCGCCACTCGGCAGTATGATACTAACCGCCCTTGACGTTCCCTCACGGTTCAGTCTTGTCCTTTCGGAGAGTGTACTTTGTCCTATAAGCTTGGCACAACCCATCACTGGAGATGCACCTTATAGTAGGCTACCGCTGACGGAACAGCGGGTTAAATCATGCAACTAATATCACTGTTTAACAATCAATTACGCGACTTTACAGGTCACACCCACGACTTATTAAGGTTGAGCATTATGGTATATGCGCTCTCATAGGCATCGGCAATATCCGACATGAAATCGGGATGAATTGGATTGCAACGGTGGCTGCGCTCCGGATCATCAAAGTTTATCATGTAGAATTTTGGCTCAACATCTCCGTACTTGTCAAGGTGGTTCAACAGGTGGTTGAAAGCGATGGTACTGAGGTCGGGACTCTTGAAATGTAGGCTAAGCACCCGGCGCCGTGTCATATAATCATGACCGGTTTCCAAATACTCGCCTCCGAACCGGACGTACACCTTCCAGCGTATCCGGCTCTCCGTTTTGATATTCAGTCTATGCCTTGCCATTGTGAACTTTCTTATGACAACTACTGCACAGTGCAATCGTTTTTCTTCTACGTGCAATCATCATTCTTTCCCAAGGCTCTTTTCCTTTGAGTCCTTTGAGTTTTCTTACATGATGCATTTCGAGTCTGTCGGTTGCCCCGCATAATTCACACTTTTGTGCTTTAAGCCTGTCCATCAGGCTTGTGGTGCTTGTGTGCATTATGAAGTTCGGCAGAGTTGAAATTCTACTGTCCTTTGATGGCTTTAGCCTTTTGAAGCCACCATTATAGAATTTAGCTTCGATAGTATTTCCTTTCTTGCCTTGGTAGCTCACGGTGAAAATGCCGTCTTTCTTGTATTTGCGACATATCTTTGTAACCTTGCTACGATATTTTGCGGCAAAAGTCTTATACATGCTGTATTCCATAATGTATCCGAAATTGTTCATCTGCTTAGCGCAGTTGACACCAATTCCGAAATAGTTGTAGAAACCCCTTATTTCAGAATTGTATCTTTGAAGAATTTCAAGGTCATCGTTAAAGTTGAGTTCGGGTCTTGCTTTCGGCTTCCAGATTTCTTTACCGTTGTGTTTCTTTATTTCCACAACGTCATAATCGAGAAGCTTTTTCTTGACCGTATCTTTAGGGATACGAATCTCAACCGTTTTATTCCGAGACCTTTTCTTTCTACCGAGTGTGTCTCTGCGTGTTTCCGCACATTTTCTGTTTCGGATTTCAAAGCCGAGAAACTTCGCAGGATTATTTGAGTAGGTGACAAGGGTCTTCTCTTCGGATAATTCCAATCTTAATTTGGATTCAAGGTATTCTTTTATGTCCGCTTTAATCTTGATTGCATCCTCACGAGAGCCTATCACGCCACATAGGAAATCATCTGCGTATCTAACGTATTTCAATCGTTTGTAATTGGTGTCTCCCTCGTTTTTCGCAGGAGTCACCATCATGAGACTGTCATACATCTTGACGAGGCGAAGAGCCTCGTTTCGTTCCTCTGCGGTCGTGGCTTTCTTAAGAGCTACTTTTGCACGTCCTTTCTTACGTTGGTAGTGTCTGTATAGTTTGCTCACCTCCTTGCGTACACCTTTGTCGAATTTTGAGGCATACTCCTCCATATATTTGTCAAGCTGGTCAAGATATATGTTGGCAAGTATCGGGCTTATGATTCCACCCTGCGGTGTTCCGTCATAAGATTTGAAGTATTGCCAATCCTCAATGTAACCTGCGTTGAGAAACTTACGGATTAATCGGATGAAACGGCAGTCGCCAATGCGTTTTTCAAGGATTTTAATCATGACATCGTGATTAATGTTGTCAAAAAATCCTTTAATATCGCCCTCGATATACCATTTGGCTCCACAGAAAGACTTTGAAATCTGTTCCATTGCGGTATGGCAACTTCTTTGAGGTCTGAAGCCGTGGGAACAATCAGAAAACTGTCCCTCGTAGATTGCCTCAAGAATCATCCTCACCACTTCCTGCAACAGTTTGTCCTCTATAGATGGTATGCCGAGTGGACGCATTTTACCGTTTTTCTTGGGAATATATTCCCTCCTTGACGGTTTTGGCTGATAGCTTTCATCTTTCAATGACTCTATCAGTCTGTCAATGCGCTCGATGCTCATTCCGTCAATGGTTTTGCCGTCAGTGCCTGCCGTCATATTACCCTGCTTAGGGGCAATACGTTGGTACGCGACAGCATACATATCCTTGTTGTAAAGAATACGATACAGACGCTCGTACTTGTAATCCAAGTCCTTGCAATGTTTGTATAGACTGTTTAATACGTTTGTTGAATTTCTCATAAAGTCTCACACTTCATTCATTAATTGTATTAAAAATCTCCACTGTCTCCCTTCGCCATGTACGAGGCTTTCCCTCGCTCGGACTACTGCGGAGACTCCGTTACCATGCTGTCAGCGGATGCTGACAGTTTAGGCAATCCCAGTTTATAGTGCCTTAACTATTGGCTTGACAAGTTGTCGGGTATGACTTCCACCTGTTCCTGTATATTACAGTTGCGCTGCACCAAGTTCCTGCTCTCCCTACGCTACGACTGCAAAGAGAGTGATGCAGTATGACGATTAGAAACTTCTTGTGGTTGTTTCCATAGTTACCTTACGTCATAGCCTACTACACGGACCACTTAGATTATCATTCAACCAATTCGGGCTTTACCCTCATACTTGTCTTATCATCGCTATTCAGTCGCAGTTTGGTAACTAACTGACTTATAGTTGTACCGACGTGCTACACTCCCTGCCGTCTTTCGTTGGACAGATAAGTCGGTGATGATAGGTCATTTTCAAAGAACACTTGCCTAATCCTTGCCAAAGGGACTATTAAGACACTACCTTGACTGGCGCACCATAGACATAAAGCGAGTACCCTTTCTCAATCATCTGTTTTATGAAGTTATTGACAACGGCGTATGACTTACCGGAACCGGGAGTGCCGAGTACGATTGTCGCTCTGAAAGGATTGACAATGTTTATCCACCCCTCGTTCCACCGTTTTTTGTAGTAGAATTTTGTGGGAAGGTTTATGGAATAGTCATTCGTAAGCAGGCGTGTTTCCTGCTGAAATGATTCATTCTCATCGTTGAAACGGTCGTCCATCATGTTATTTTTCAACATTCGGCTCATCCATATTCCTCCCAAAAGGAGGCAAACATATCCGGCAACTGTGGTCACGATGTAAGTAATTTGCCAACCTAAACTCATCATCCACCAGTTTAGAAGAAACAGGACACCACCAATGCCAATGATTATCCAAATCTGCCGCCACTTGATTTTCTCATCCTTGACACCTTTTGTTCCGAAACAAGAGAGAGCCAACAATAGAAGGGCCCACCATTTGGCGTTCCATAGATTGTTGTAAAGACCTCCTGCTTCATTCAGACCGTTCAGAATTTTCATAGTCTGGGCATGGAATACCCAATCACCGATAAGGTTATGGCAGTACCAATAAATTTGTGTGACCACAACGAGGATGCTAAGGCCACGGATTAAATCCATGATTTTAGCCAATGCCCGCAGGTCGTCCTCTTGCTGAGACATTTTTATATACAATATTTAGAATTTCGGTCGTTGACCGCGCTTCTTCCGCTTCATGCGGCGTTTGAAATCCTCCTCATCAGCGTCAACTGTCGGACTGAGCTGAAACAGATCAAGACCGGGGAGTGAGTAATCATAGTCGTTACCGCTATCCTGAGGCTGTTGAGTAGGAGCCGAGTTGGTTGATGTCTGCTGCTCTTGATTTGTTTCATTATCCGGATTTGTCGGTTCAACAATATCAGGAGTCCGGCTAACCTCATTATCTCCGGAGAATCGTTCATTAAGAGCATTGGCGGCAAATTCCCTGCCAAGGCGAGAGCCATTCAGTACGGTATGCGTATCATGGTCTATGAATGTTGCGCCATAGATTCGACCCTCATCGGTATATCTCAATACAAGGTCGATGTTGCGCTCTTTCAGTGTAGCAATAAATTCTTCCTTACTGTGAGATTCATTCAGGGACTGAGCAACTCGCCTTCTTGTCTTTGCAACTGCCTCATGAGTTATATTCTGTTCGGAACGGTTGATTTTTTCGTGGACTGCATTAAGGCTTGAGAACTTACCGAGGCGTGAAGCCTTGAACGGGTTGCCAATCTTTCTTCCGTTTTCATCCAGCACGGAATAAACTAACCCATGATACTCCCTGCCATTAACTCTGCCGTTGGTTTCTTCTGAGGTCAAACCATAGAGCGACAACACAGCGTTGTATTCTCCCATTGTCTGAAATGAGTAACGGCTCATTATGAGCTTGACGGTGTTGGCAACCTGACGCTTTACATCACCGGCATTACAGTCAACTTTCTTTAATGGAGTATCCGGATTCAAACGCTGACGCTCTGCCTTACGGAGATTATATTTCTCCTCAATTTCGGTAGTTGCCTTTTTACTTCGCCGATGGATAAAATCCATGTTGAGTCGCTTTCCCTGTTCATCTACATTGACCGTCACGATATGGATATGGTGTCGTTCAATATCAGTGTGCTTATAAATTATGTAGGGCTGCTCACCGAATCCGAGTTTGTTGAGATACTCGCGGGCAATGTTAGCGAGGTCAGAATCAGACAGAACATCATCAGGATGCGGATTGAGGGAGATATGGAGAACCGGTTTCTTTGTGCGTCCGGCCTTCGGCATATAATTTTTGAAATCCTCCACCATTTCCGAAATGCCGATTTTTCCGTCAGGTGGCACATAAATCTTGTTAGTAGAGAGTACGCGACCCTCCTCCTTGTTGATTTGTAGGCTCGACACCGGGGCGCCTTGCCGCATTTCTGCGGTAGGTTTCCCCGAGTCTGCCCCCGAACCGGACTTACACCTTTCAGCGTATCCGGCTCTCCATTGGTATATACTCTAACGCTCACTTTCTTTGATTTTGGCATAACACTCCGCACATACGGCTACCGTTTTACGGTGCCGATACAGCATCTGTCGCCCCCAAGGGGTATCGCCATTAACTGTCTTTAATGTGCGAACATGGTGCATAATGAGAGGTCCCTTGGTCCCACAGACTTCACATATGCAAGACCTTAGCCTATCCGCAAGGGTGGCTTTTGGAAGATACATTGTGCATGGGAGACGGTCACAGAAATCGAATTCTGACGGTTTTCGTCTTTTGAAACCTCCGTTGTATAGTGTACGAGTTCGGTCTTTCCCTTTCTCGTCTTTATAAGACACTGTGAACACCTTGTCTTTTTTATATTTGGCAAGGATGCCCTGCACAGTACTGTTAAGTTTCTGAGCAAGTGTCTTGTAAAGGCTATACGACATTATGTAGCCAAAACCTGCGCAGGCTTCGGAGGAGTTGTTGGCAAAACCGTAATAGTTGTAGAAACCTCTGATTTCAAGGTCATATTGAGCGACCATTTCATGTGGTTTCATTCCTATCATCGGGGTTCTTGCTTTCGGTTTCCAAACTTCTTTGCCTTTTTCTTGGGTAAATTTTACCGCTCCGAGTTCAATCAGTTTCTTTCTGACAGTTTCGGACGATAGATTTACTTTGACTACACCTACAAACATACGTTGGATGACACCTCGCTTGTTTCTTTTTGTATCATCCAATGTTTGGACGGTGATGTCAAAGCCAAGAAATTTTGCGTTCTCTGACGCATGGGTTATCAAGGTCTTTTCAGCGGATAGTTCAAGGAGCAGTTTTTCACTCATATATTGTGTGATGTCTGCCTTTATACTTTCGCTGTCGGCTTTCGACCCGATGACCCCAATCAAGAAGTCATCCGCATATCTGACATATTGAAGTCTGCGATAGTTCGCATCCATCTGTAGCCCTGCGGGTACTGAAAGACATTTTGCCTGCAATTCCTTAATCCGTTCAAACAAGCAGGCTTTCACCGTCTCATCTGTTTCGGATTTCCATTTCTTGCGCACTTTCGCGAGTTTCTTGTTAAGACTGTCGTATTCGGGATTTACCTTACGTTTATTCCCTTTCTTGAAATTTTCAGCGTATTCTGCCATGTATTTATCGAATTGGTCGAGGTAAATATTGGCGAGAATAGGGCTCACAATACCACCTTGCGGTGCTCCCGAATAGGTGTTGTGATAGTGCCAAATCTCAAGATAACCTGCACGGAGAAATTTCCATATCAGACGGATAAACCGCTCGTCGGCAATACGCTTACGGAGTATGTCCACAAGTACAGAGTGGTCAATGTTGTCGAAGAAGCCTTTTATGTCCCCTTCGATAAACCACCTGCTACCCGTGAACCGTTTCTGAAGACTGTTCAGTGCGGTGTGGCAGCTTCGGGATGGTCTGAAGCCATGTGAGGTATCCTCAAAGTATCCCTCATAGATAGCTTCCAAAATCATCCTTGCCACCTCTTGCACCAGTTTATCTTCGATTGTAGGTATGCCGAGAGGTCGGAGTTTTCCGTTTTTCTTAGGAATATAGACCCTCTTTGCAGGGTTAGGAATGTAACTCTCATCTTTTAGCGAAGAGATAAGAGCGTTGATTCTCTCCAGCGACATTCCATCTATGGTCTTTCCGTCCGAGCCGGGTGTCATGTTGCCAGGCTTGGATTTTATGCGCTCATACGCTACCATAAACAGTTCTTCGTTGAAGAACAATCGGTAAAGCCGCTCATACTTGTAGTCAGCATCGCTACTGTGTGAGCATAGAGTGTTCAATATTATCTCTGGATTTCTCATACGTCTCTCACGTTATCCGTTGATTACATTGAAGATACCAACTGCGTCCCTTTGCCATGTACAGGGCGTTACCCTGCTCGGACTACTATGGACGCTCCGTTGCCATGTCGGATATTCAGAACCGAAGTCCATAGCCTTGCGGCATTCCGATTTAGGCAATCTCCGTTTAGCACGCATAACAACTATTGGCACGACTGACTGTCGGATGCGACTTTCACCTTTTTCTCCGCTTATTGCGGTCTCGCCGTGGTAAGTTCCAGCCGTGTCAACGCGAGAAGATAGACACGGTGCCACGGGATGGCGTAAATAGCTACCTTCCGCCACCGTCACAACTGATACCGATAGATTATCGTTCAACCATTCAGGCTTCATCCTTATGTCAGTCTTTTTCCCTTGCAGCTCAGTCGCAACATGGTAGTTAGTTGACTTGCCGCTTCTCCGAAGTGCTATGTTCCCCCTAAGGATTTCTCCGCAGGGTAAGTCGGATGGGAATAGATAATATAACATAGTTAAACTTTGTTATTTGGTTGTTAACAACTGTTTGTTGGGGTGATTTTACCCCAATATGTTATTTGGAACACTTATCTAACCTCTTGCCAAAGAGGTATTTGTTATGCGACCATTACGGACGCACTCTCGCCGTTGTATGAGAGTGCGCCATACAGACTGCTGCCTACTGAGATTTTTGCGACCATTGGTTGCGCATATCCTCAGTAAGTGCAAGTACTTTGGCGGTGACAGCCGCCAGTTCCTTCGTTTCCTTTTCAAGACGGTAGAGCAACGTCATTGCCTTTTTCTCGGAGAATCCTGCTTTGAGTTCCCTCACCACGATGTTGTAGTTGACGCCGATGTTACGGTATTCGGCAAACAGAGCTGAAAGTTTGGTGAGATAATCGAGCATTGTCTTGTCGATTTTATGCACCTTGAAAGTCTTTCCAAAGACCAGCCCCTTGATGAAAGTAGCCTTGACGCTCTCTCCGGCAAGCTCCATCATACGGATAAGTTTGTCAAATTCGAGGTCATCGAAGCGTAGCATTACGCAGTTGTGGCAACGGTTGGCGACCGTTGGACGCCCTCCTTTGTTGAAATTTTCTGCCATAACAGAACGGGATTGAAAGTGACGCATGGCGTTTTTGTAGCCAACGGCAGGTCTATTCAAGGTAAATGCGACTTCGGAGCATTTACCCAACATTGCAAGGTCGTTTTGTGGATACCCGGTAACCCAAAACCTTTTCAGTAACTGAAAAGACACCTTGCTATGTTCTTGTGAACATCCGATATAATATAAGGAAGTGGATTTTGGTTGATGTATATCAGAATCCGTGTTTTTCATTCGCTCCTGCCTGATTTTCGGCTTCGTCATGCGCTATTGCTCCTACAAAGATACGACATGGGAACCCCGAAATGCAAATTTTTGACCCTCTTGGAAGCACTTTTTTGAAAAAGCCAAGGATTTTGGTTTGGCACGTTGATACCGGAGCCGCCATAGCCATGTTCAATTATTGCGGTCAAATACGGCCATTTCCAGACCAAATGCGGACAGCCCTCCGTCACATTAGAAAATATTGGGAAATATGTATAATGATACAGTTAAAGAGATTTTCATAGTTCAATACCTATGTTAATAAAAATACCGATGTCGTGAGATATATACTTTGTACTATCTCAATGTATCAATAGAAATATTATTCTAATTATCTGCATAGAGATTAGTATGTGTATTTATTGTCATAGATAGAATGATGTTTCTATTTATCCCTAATACTATCGTTCTATCGTAGTATCTATTTATGTTTATTTGGTGTAGTAGATGTATCGCTATTTCTATCTATATTCAGTTCTATCTATATAGAAATATATTTCTCTTAATATTTAGGATATAGGTCTATATGTCTATAAGGACATAGGGACTTATGGACGTTGGAAGTTGTGTGAGGAGTCACCATGCTTTAACCGCACCTGAACATAATGATTGACTTCAAGAGTATGTGGCCAAATGCGGCCATTTCTATACTTTGTGCGTCCAAGGGTCTTGAAAATTTGGAAATCGCTGAGCTGTTGTTGTAATTTTGCATCGCATTCCAGCTGACGAAAACTCCTGTGCGTTCAAGTTAATGGTTATAGGAACAGCGACAGCAAGACCTCTGAATCTGAAATGCACCCCCTTCTCATAAAAGATTCGGGTTAAGGATATATCACGAGTACCCGGCCAAATGCGGTCATATCTATACTTTGTGCGTCCAAGACCCTCGAAATTTTGGAAAACGCTTACCTTGTGTTGTAACTTTGCAGAGCATTCCGGTTGACAGAATCCCCTGAACGTTCAAGTTAATGGTTATAGGAACGACTCCAGCGCGATTCATGATTCTTGAAATGCGACACAATATACAATTCACACGGCCGATGCTATGGCTGTGATTGGTGCCCGCTGAGTTCAAAACAGTTACCCTATGGGACTGCACGTCAGGGCTATTTAAGCCATTTGTAAGGCTGACTTCCAATACATTTTATTATTACGCTGTGACACAGACGGTAGTGTGGAATCCAATTACCCGGATTGAATTCCCCGCTGTCGCCCAAGGCCCGTGTTGTGTCTTAACCTCTATTCAAAAATGAATGAAAGAACCCAAATTCGTCGCTTTCTCCACCCAAAAGGGAGGAGCAGGCAAAACTACCCTTACGGTCACGGTAGCGAGCTACCTGTATTACTGCAAGGGTCTGAAAGTTCTCGTTGTTGACTGCGACTATCCGCAGTACAGCATCGACGAAATGCGCAAGCGAGAGAAGATGCTTCTTGACCTGAGTCCCTCGTTCAAGAAAACATTCTCCGACACACTCGTCCGAACCAAGCTGAAACCATTCCCTGTTCTGGTATGCCCTCCGGAGGAAGCCATGTCAAAAGTCAAGGAGCTGGTTGAAAGTGGCGACGACATCGACATCGTGTTTTTCGACCTCCCCGGCACAGTGAATAACCGTGGCGTGGTAACAGTGGCCAACTGCATGGACATGATTGTCGTACCAATCTCCGCCGACAAGGTGGTATTGGAGAGTTCGCTCGCTTATGCACTCAAATTACAGGAATGGCTCACGACCGGCAAATCCCAGCTGAAGGGTGTTCACATGCTCTGGAATATGACCGATGCCCGTGAGAAAACCGACTTATACGACCGCTATGAGAAACTCTTCGATGAACTGGGTCTGCCGACCCTCAGCACAAAAGTTCCCGACACGAAGAAGTATCGCCGCGAAGGTTCGGAAACGCTTGAAAGGGCTGTTTTCAGGTCCACGATCATGCCTCCGGACAAGGCGCTGCTCAAAGGGACGAGGTTACAGGAACTTGCAGAGGAATTCCTCAAGGTTGTCAACCTGTGATGTCTGACCTATGGGTAAAGTGTATGAATCGGATATAGACCCTGATGAGTTCATCCGAGATTTTCGGGAGAGCCCCTCCCAGACGCAACCTTCCAAGAAACCTAAAGTTACATCGTCGGATAAAGATTCTCCTGTCAAACAGAAATCCAAGCCGGACAACACCCCGCAATCACATCCTCAGACAGAGGAAGAATATCTTGACTGCTTCGTGCGCAATATGGCGCACATGCGGTCAAGGAAGAAATATCAGGTTGTTGAGGTTGACCCAATTTTTATACAGAAGGTAAAGCGGATCATCTCATACGGCGATACACCTTGTTGCTCAGCCAAAGCATATATCAACAACGTACTTGCGGAGCATTTCCGAGAGTATGAAACCTATATTGAAAAAAGACAATAAATGAAAAATGTAACCCATAAACTCACTATCAAAGTCACCCCCGATTCGGTAGAAGCCGAAATGCAAGCCACAGACCCGGAACAGGCTGCATACATAGAAAAGTATCTCTCCGGCTCAAATGATTTCGCCACGAGGCGCACCTACATCCAGCCACAGTTGCACGATACTCTTACCAAGATGGTGAAAGTCCTTGCTCCTCATGGTGCAACTATCGGCAGCTATCTGTCAGCAATCGTCCTCGACCATTTCGCAAAGAACGCAGACCTGATGAAGCGAATCTTTGAAGACAGCCGTGAGGACTTATTTACATGACAGTATTTGTAGTGCTGGCACTTTTGGCAAGCAATATCTTTCTTGCCAAAATGCTCCTATCAAAGGATAAAGAGAAAGCAGACAGTCCCTCAACAGACGCTGCGTCTGATAATACACCAGACCCGCCTAAAAATAATAATGAAGGTGTATCTGATGCTTCGGTCGAAAATCCCATTGAGGAGAAAATAGCCTCCGTTGTCGGAGAAAGCAAATATGACCCCGACACATATAAGCAGATTGTCAAAGAGATTGTGAAAGAGGTCGTTCCTCTTATCATAGAGGAATATGGCAACTTTGCAGATGCCGGATTCCCGGAATTAGAGGACAAGAAATCTTCAATAGTTGTACCCAATGACAAACTTGATGAAGTATTCTCCAACACAACAGTAGCGGAATTGACCGGTGAGGCTCCCGAACCTACTGAACCATGCGCCGACGGCTTGGACTTCAACGATATGACCACGACAATGAATGTGTTGAAAGAGACGTCTAACAACCCGGAGGATATGGAGGTAGCACAGGAAACTCTCCGTAAACTTGACGGTACAGTCATAAAGGAAAAACTTTCACTTGACCCGGCAATTCAGAAAAAGATTCTCCTTATCGAATTACATCTGCCCAAGCAAACGAAAGAGGAAACGGAGGATACTATTCCAGAACATGACCAGAATGACTCCGCTCAATCCCCTGAATCGCAGCCGGACAAACCTAAAAGAGTCCTTTTCCACGCTGACATCGACACCTCGGAAATTGATGAAATTGATTTCAATGTCTATCATTGACACTTGGCCGCAAGGCAAACCTATCTATAATATAATTCATGTCTAATTTTTTCAAGAAATTCTATGAAAGAACCGTAGCGTTTATGAACGCACCCCATCGCCGCCGTCCCATTGCCGCAATGCTTCTTCTGACGGCTGCAATCCAGATGTTCGCCGCCGGTAACGGTCTGAGTGGCATCAATGAAGCCACTTCAATGGTCACCTCCTATTTTGACCCAGGGACGAAATTGGTGTACGCAATCGGTGCCGTGGTCGGACTCATCGGCGGCATCAAGGTTTACTCCAAATGGTCGAGTGGCGACCCCGACACGAGCAAGACTGCCGCCTCATGGTTCGGTGCCTGTATCTTCCTGATTGTAGCAGCCACAATCCTCCGATCATTTTTCCTCTGATGTCCGAGTATTCAATCAACAAGGGCATTGGTCGGTCGGTTGAGTACAAAGGCTTGAAAGCGCAATACCTGTTCATCTTCGCAGGAGGATTGCTTGCCATTTTCGTGGTATTCGTCATCATGTATATCGCCGGAATCTCCCAATGGGTCTGCATAGGCTTCGGTGCGACAGGTGCGTCCTTTCTTGTCTGGCTCACATTCCATATCAATGCCAAATACGGCCAGTACGGTCTGATGAAACTGACCTCGGTCAAGTATCGACCACGATATATCATCAACCGTCTGCGCATAACACGATTGATAAAACATAAGAATAAATGAGGAATATACTGAAAGCTACAACACTGGAGTCAAAGCTGCCGCTGCTGGCGGTCGAGCATGGCTGCATCATCTCAAAGGACGCGGATGTCACCGTGGCCTTTGAGGTGAGCCTACCGGAACTATTCACTGTCACCTCCGCTGAATATGAAGCGATGCACTCCGCTTGGTGCAAGGCAATCAAGGTGTTGCCCCATTACACTGTCGTACATAAGCAGGACTGGTTTGTCAGTGAAAAGTATAAGCCGGAACTTCAAAAAGAGGATTTGTCATTTCTTGACCGTTCATTTGAACGCCACTTCAATGAGCGTCCATATCTCGCCCACAAATGCTACCTCTTCCTGACGAAGACTACAAAGGAGCGTATGCGCCAGCAGTCAAACTTCTCAACCCTCTGTCGTGGACGTATAATGCCAAAGGATTTGAATCACGAAATGGTTGTGAAATTTATGGAAAGCGTTGAGCAATTCGAGCGAATTATGAATGACACCGGCTATATCAAACTCCATAGACTGAGTGATGAAGACCTTATCGGCACTGAATCAACCTCCGGACTGATTGAGAAATATATGTCGCTGTCAATGGACGACGTCACTTGCTTGGAGGACATTGACCTGTCGGCAAAGGAGATGAGAATCGGCGACAAGATGCTCTGCCTCCATACTCTTTCAGACACTGAGGATTTGCCCGCAAAGGTCAGCACAGACAACCGATATGAGCGGTTATCAACTGACCGAAGCGACTGCCGGCTTTCTTTCGCTTCTCCCGTAGGGTTGCTGTTGCCTTGCAACCATATCTACAACCAGTATCTACTGATTGATAATCCTGACGAGAATCTGACGCGGTTTGAAAAGACGGCACGCAATATGAACTCCCTGTCGAAGTACAGCCGAAGCAACGCCATCAACAAGGAGTGGATTGACCAATATCTCAATGAAGCCCACAGTTACGGACTGATTTCCGTGCGCTGCCATTGCAATATAATGGCTTGGAGCGATGATGCCGAGGAATTGAGGCGGGTCAAGAATGATGTTGGCGGTCAGCTGGCGACAATGGGTTGTATGCCACGGCACAACACCATCGACTGCCCGACACTGTTCTGGGCAGCGATGCCCGGCAATGAGGCCGACTTCCCTGCGGAGGAATCTTTTTACACGTTCATTGAACCTGCGGTTTGCTTCTTCACTGCCGAAACCAACTACCGCTCATCGTTATCCCCATTCGGAATAAAGATGGTTGACAGACTCACGGGCAAACCTATCCACTTGGATATTTCCGATGAACCGATGAAGCGAGGCATAACCACCAACCGCAACAAATTCATCCTCGGCCCGTCAGGTAGTGGGAAGTCGTTCTTTACCAACCACTTTGTCAGGCAATATTATGAACAGGGCGCGCATATACTTCTGATTGATACGGGTAATTCCTACGAAGGTCTGAGCAACCTGATACGAAACAGGACTCACGGTGAAGATGGCGTATATTTCACATATACGGAGGATAACCCCATATCTTTCAACCCGTTCTACACCGACGACGGAGTGTTTGATGTGGAGAAGAAAGACTCAATCAAAACACTGCTGCTGACGCTTTGGAAATCGGAGGATGACAGAGTGACAAAGACTGAATCCGGCGAGCTTGGCTCGGCATTGTCAATGTTCCTCGATAAGATGGCAAAAGACCGCGACATTGTCCCATGTTTCAACTCATTCTATGAGTTCATGCGTGATGACTACCGTGCGGAAATGGCTAATCGCCCGATACCCATCTACAAACAGGACTTTGACATTGACAATTTCCTGACCACTCTGCGCCAATACTACCACGGTGGCCGCTTCGACTTCCTGCTCAACTCAAAAGCCAATATCGACCTGCTCAACAAGCGATTTGTGGTATTCGAGATTGACAGTATTAAAGAAAATCGCGAACTTTTCCCGGTTGTTACAATCATCATCATGGAGGCTTTCATCAACAAGATGCGCCGGTTGAAAGGCATCCGCAAAGTCCTAATCTGCGAGGAGGCTTGGAAGGCTCTATCCTCGGCAAATATGGCTGAGTACATGAAGTACCTCTACAAGACTGTCCGCAAATATTTTGGTGAGGCTGTGGTTGTTACGCAAGAAGTCGATGACATTATATCGTCACCTATTGTGAAAGAAACCATCATCAACAACTCCGACTGCAAGATACTTCTCGACCAACGCAAGTACATGAACCGCTTCGACCAGATACAGGAGCTGTTAGGTCTGACGGATAAGGAGAAAGCCCAAATACTGAGTATCAACATGGCGAACAATCCCAACCGCCTTTATAAAGAGGTGTGGATTGGACTTGGAGGAACGCAGTCAGCCGTCTATGCCACTGAGGTGAGCAAAGAGGAATATCTCTGCTATACCACTGAGGAAACGGAGAAAATAAAGGTTTGGGAAATGGCACAGAAACTCGGCGGCGATACCGAAGCCGCCATAAAACGATTAGCTAACGAATAACGAATGTTTACAGAACTTTTAGAATTATTTGAACCACTTTTTCCCATACTCGCCACTTCAATTCTTTTTATAGGTGGCGTAGCATTGGCAATTTACGGCCTTGTGCTTGTTTGCAAAGGTCTGAAACTCCTCTTTAAGAAAACCATAAGCAATATGTCACTCTGTGCCGATTGCATTAAAAATTGGATTGACTCCGGCTTTGAACGCCTTGAAAATACAATCAAGTCGGCAATAAAGAGTGCGAATCGTAGCCAGACAGAGGATATTTTGAAACTCGTTCAGCCAATGGTTGAAAAGATGGTTGAGGAGAATATTAAGGAACAATTCTCCCCATGCGATGTTCCGATGGCAATCATCGACAAAATATCCGAGTTGCAGGGATTATGGGAGGATGATTCGCACACAATCCTTGCGACCATTTATAGAGACGGTGGCACATACATTATGAGTCTGGACGGTATTGAAGACCATTATCTTGTCGGGAAGTATTTATTGAGCGAGGAATCGGAAAACAACCGCTTTTACGCCAATGGCTGCTTCGGCTTCACATTCCATTTTGATGAGGATAACAATGCTATCTTCATACCTCGACTTGGCGTCTGGCTGAAACGGGAAACACACAACGGAATCTTTGACAATGGGGCTTTTACGAGTGTTGAGAAACTTTCTCTTGATGATGATACCCGTGAAAGAATAAAAGTCATTTTATCAGACAGAAACGAATGAAAAATATCAAGATTATTATTTCACTGTTTGCTATCTGCATCCTTTTCAGTGCAAACAAGGCAAACGCCCAATGGACGGTCATTGACCCTTCCAACATCGCCCAAAGCATCGTAAACAACTCCAAATCACTCGTTCAAGAGTCGCAGACGGCGACCCACATGGTGAAAAATTTTCAAGAAACCGTGAAAATTTATCAGCAGGCAAAGAAATATTACGACGCTCTCCAGTCAGTCAACAATCTCGTCCGCGATGCCAGAAAGGTGCAGCAGACAATCCTCATGCTCGGCAATATATCCGGCTACTACGTCAATAACTTCCAGAAGATGCTCACGGATCCAAACTTCACTTCCTCGGAACTGTCTGCAATAGCCTCCGGTTATACCCGAATCTTGGAAGAAGCCAATGGTGTCCTTGGGGATTTGAAACAGGTGGTCAACATTACCACTCTCTCAATGACCGACAAAGACCGTATGGATGTGGTGGATAACTGTTACAAGGAGATGAAGCGGTTGAAGAATCTGACCGCCTATTACACCAATAAGAACATCAGCGTCTCTTATCTGAGGGCGAAAAAGAAAGCCGACACACAAAGGGTTGTAAACCTCTACGGCGACGGCAGTGAAAAATACTGGTAACCATGCTGTGTGCGATAGATTTCAGCAACCTTCACACAATCCTCCGCTCGCTCTATGATGAGATGATGCCACTATGTTCGGATATGGCGGGCGTGGCACAGGCAATCGCCGGATTAGGTGCATTGTTCTATGTCGCCTACCGTATTTGGCAATCACTGGCGAGAGCAGAACCTATTGATGTGTTCCCGCTTCTTCGGCCCTTTGTTATCGGCTTCTGCATAATGTTTTTTCCGTCGGTTGTACTTGGGACAATCAATGCGGTGATGTCGCCAATCGTTCAAGGAACAGCCTCGATGCTGGAGGGGCAAACCCTCGATATGCAAAAGTACCGTGAAGAAAAAGACCGGTTGGAATATGAGCAGATGATGAATGACCCGTCAACCGCCTACCTCGTTGATGATGCTGAGTTTGACCGTCAGATTGATGAGTTGGGCGTGACTGAAATAGGGACAGCCGCAGGAATGTATATCGAGCGAGGAATGTATAAGGTCAAGAAAGCCATTCAGAACTTTTTCAGGGAATTACTTGAAATGCTGTTTCAGGCAGCCTCCCTTACGATAGACACAATAAGGACATTCTTCCTGATTGTGTTGGCAATCCTCGGCCCGATAGCGTTTGCCCTCTCGGTATGGGACGGCTTCCAGTCAACACTGACCATGTGGATCCAGCGATATATTCAGACTTATCTATGGCTTCCGGTCGCGGATTTGTTCAGTACAATTCTTGCCAAAATCCAAGTTTTGATGCTTCAAAACGACATTTCAGAACTGACTAATAACCCCAATGCAGACCTCGACGGGACAAATACCGCGTATGTTATCTTTATGATTATCGGTATTATAGGCTACTTCACAATACCCACTGTGGCGGGGTGGATTATCCAAGCCGGAGGTGCCGGAAACTACAATCGAGCTGTCAACAATACAGCGATGCAAGCAGGGTCCATGGCCGGAAGTGTCGGCGGTGCAGTTGCAGGCAACGTGGCCGGCAGAGCCGGAAAACTATTAAAATGACATTCAAACACCGATTAAATGGAGTTCAAATCACTTAAAAACATAGAGTCATCTTTCCGTCAGATAAGGCTTTTCGGAATTGTATTTGTGGCTATGTGTGCGGTGGTTGTCTCGGTGGCTCTGGTTATGGTTTTCAAGTTTGCTGAGAAGCAGCGTGAGAAGATTTATGTCCTTGACAATGGCAAGTCTTTGATGCTTGCCTTGTCGCAGGACATGAGCCAGAACCGTCCGGCAGAGGCACGGGAGCATGTAAGACGTTTCCATGAATTGTTTTTCACTCTCTCGCCGGACAAATCGGCCATCGAACACAATATCAACCGCGCATTGATTCTCTCAGATAATAGCGCATACAATTACTACTCTGACTTCTCTGAAAAAGGTTACTATAACCGAATCATCTCAGGCAACATCAACCAGATATGTCAGGTGGACAGCGTTGTATGCAACTTCACCAACTATCCATACACGGCGGTTACTTATGCGAAGCAGAAAATCATTCGTCAGAGCAACGTGACTGAGCGCAGTCTTATAACAACCTGCAAGCTGACCAATTCGTCAAGATCAGATGACAATCCTAACGGCTTTATAATCGAGGGTTTCAATATCCTTGAAAATAAAGATATTTCCACAATCAAACGATAAGTGAGAGTTTTATCAAAAGTACGCGACACCATATATAATAAGGTGTGGCACACTCCCAAAGGGAAATTGAGAAATTTCCTTATATGCAAATGTGATAATATACCGCAGAAACGACGGTTGACAATCGTGGGTATATTCTTCGGATTGTTTGTCCTCATCGCATTTCTATTGTTCGGCAATGCCTGTTACCACATAGGACTGGGGCAAGCCCGTCAGCACATTGATGAGATAAAGCATATAAAGGCAGTGGAGTTACCAGCTTCAACTGAAAAACAGTCACTACCAACATTTGATGACATTTGAAGAACTGAAAACGAAAGTCAATGGCTGGTTTCAGCCGAAAAATGAGGCTGAGAGAGCCAAACTTAAAAAGTATGCCATTGTATTTCCCGCGATGTTCCTGACATTCATAGTTGCCCTTTGGTTAATTTTCGGCAGTGGATTCTCGTCAGACATGACCGACACAAGCAACGCCAATATGGAGCTGCCGGATGGTGACAATGCCGAAATTGAAGGGAACAAACTCAAAGCAATGGAGGCTAAGGCACTTGAAGATGAAAAGCACCGACAGGATAGCGTAGTCCAGACATTCACTGAAATGGCGGATACGATGCCGACAAATATTTCAGAAGAGCCGACTGCAATAGAGTCATCGGCACAGGCATACCAGTCAGTCCAAGCGTCACTTGAAGATTTTTATATTCCCGAAGACCAGTCTGCGGCACAGGTCGCAGAACTTCAAGCGAGGATTGATGAACTGGAAATGCAGAATGCCTACGCCCAGCAGCAGACTCAGCAGCCCAATGAAGTGGAGCTGATGGAGAAGTCTTATCAGTTGGCGGCGCAGTATCTCGGCACTGGAAATGGTAGCCAACAGGCGATCATTGTCGATGAGCCGGTGAAGGAGCGTAAAGTTATGCCCGTGAATCAGGTCAACCGCAATGTGGTTTCCTCTCTCAATGCGGCAACATCTGAACGATCATTCTCTACTGTTGTCGGCGGCAAGCGTCAAAATTTCAAAAATACCATTTCAGCTTGTATAGCCTCTGACCAGTCGGTAATTGACGGTCAGAGCGTGAAACTTCGTACTCTTGAACCGATGTGGATTGGGAACTCTCTGTTGCCAAAGAATACAACCGTTGTCGGCTCGGCACGATTGCAAGGTGAACGCCTTGAAATCACGATTGAGAGCATTGAGGCATTAGGCTGTATAATGGAAGTTGACCTCGCTGTATATGACTCAGACGGTCAAGAGGGTATCAACATTCCCAATTCTATGGAGTCTGACGCACTGAAAGAAATCGGAGCCAATATGGGTAGTACCGTCGGCAGCTCAATCAACATATCCACCAATGCCGGAGCGCAAATTGTCTCCGATGTGGGTCGAGGCTTACTCAACGGCGTAGGTCAATATCTTACCAAGAAAGTCCGTCAGGTGAAAGTGCATCTGAAATCCGGATATAAAGTGATGCTCAAGCAGGTTGAGCAATAATCAACAAAACACACCAACAACGAATGAAAACAATCACAAAACTCTTTGTTGTGGCAGTGGCACTCTTCGGAGCAGCCACCGCTGTCAACGCCAAAACAGTTAAAAATACCGATAACAACGTGTCGTCTGACACTGAAACGGTCGCCGAACACGATATGAACGTGTACGGCGCAAACTACACCGACGGCGACAAATTTGACGGTCTTACCCGAAAAGTCGGCTTTGACCGCATGATACCGCCTCACGCACTGGAAGTTGCGTATGAGAAAACGACGCACATCATCTTCCCGGCAGAAATCACTTATGTGGACTTGGGCAATGAGAACCTCGTTGCCGGACTCGCTGACGGTGCAAAGAATGTGTTGCGTGTAAAATCGGCTTTCAAGTCGTTCAAGCAGGAAACCAATCTTTCGGTTATCACCGAAGATGGCAGCTATTACACGTTTAATGTAAAATTTGCCAAAGAGCCGCTGTTGCTCAGTATCGAGATGACTGATTTTCTCCATGACGGTGAGGCTGTGAACCGCCCCAACAACGCGCAGGAGATCTATCTGGAAAAACTCGGTCAGGAGTCGCCGATGCTTGTCAAACTGATTATGAAATCAATCTACAAACAGAACAAGCGCGAAATCAAACACATAGGCAGCAAGCGTTTCGGTGTCCAGTTCCTACTGAAAAGCATCTACACCAACAATGGACTTCTCTATTTCCACACCGAACTGAAGAATACCTCAAATATCGCTTTCGACATTGATTTTGTGTCGTTCAAGATTGTGGACAAGAAAGTTATCAAGAGAACCGCCATGCAGGAACAGGTGCTTGAACCGCTCCGCGCCCAGAACTATGTGACTGTTGTTCACGGCAAATCTTCTGAAAGAACCGTGTTCGCCTTGGAGAAATTCACTATCCCCGACGATAAACAGCTCGTTATCGAGGTCGCCGAAAAGGAAGGCGGCCGCCATCAGTCTTTCGTAGTGGAGAACGAGGATATTGTGAGAGCCAACGTAATCGACGAACTTTCAATCCAGTAACCAATGAGAAAAGCGATAATTCTTTTCGCTGCCATGCTTGCTCTTTTCACAGGGCAGGCAATGGCCCAGCGATGCCTCCCCGGAATGTCAGCGGTCGAGGTAAAGGCAAATATGGCAGACGGTTTTTATACCGGCAACTCCCGCAACTGCGGCTATTCTTTCGGTGTCTATTACTCCGTTTTCAAGGGTAACGCCAACACATGGACTTTTGGCGGCGAGTATCTCCAGACTTACAAGCCATACGGCGAAAAAGGTCGTATCCCTGTTGCGGAGTTCACGGGCGAGGTAGGCTACAATCTCCACCTGTTGAGCGACTACTCGCAGGCTTTTCACCTCTATTGTGGCGTGTCTGCCCTCGGCGGATATGAAACGGTAAACTGGGGTAAGTCGGTGCTGTCCGACGGATCCACGCTCCACAACGGCGACGCCTTTATCTATGGCGGCGCACTGACTGTTCAGGCAGACTTTTATCTATCTGATAAAATAGCCTTGACTGCCAATGTGAAAGAACGGTTTGTGTTCGGCAACTCAACGGGCCATTTCCATACTCAGTATGGTGTTGGCGTAAAATTTATAATCGAATGAGCCTATGAGATACACAAAAGATGATATACACAAAATCAGCATATACAAGCTATTGGAGGCTATAGGCATGAGACGTGTTGACCTTGTCAGTGATGACGTCGAACTCTATTATACTCCATATAGAAATGATTCGGAACCTAAATTTATTGTTGATGATTTGGCAAGAAAATGGTATGACCAAGTGACTGGCAAATCGGGGGATATAAGGGATTTGGCACGACTTATTGCAAAAGGTGCTGATAGAGATGATATTGATGGCTATATAGTCCGTAAAGCTAATGAATATGAGAAAATACAGGAACTGCGTGCAATGAGTCGCAGACTGATGGAGCCGGAAACTTTTGATGTAGATTATGACAAAATCCATCTGACTACTTTTATGAAAGCGTTGGGTCAACCCAAACCTCTGATGGCGGATGGAAACATTCTCTACTACAAAGCTCCGTATTCAAATGACGAGAATCGGACTATCGCTGTTAATACCATCACTAATTGTTGGCATGACACCAAGTCTAAGAAACAAGGGAACATATTTACTCTTGTATGGCACATGATAGGTTCATCCAATATATCGGAAATCAAACGATATATTGTTGCTGAGATGTCAGCTATGAATAAAAATCTGGCATTAAATAGGACTGAACTTGAGAAGACGGAAATCCCGAAAAAGAAACGAGGTATGCGCCTATGAACATCGACGCTATCCGACAAATCCCGTTGGTGGATTTCCTCAACCACCTCGGCTATCGGCCGACAGGACGCGACAGCAAAGGATTGTGGTTCTACTCTCCATACCGCAATGAGCGTAAGCCCTCGTTCCATGTCAACCCGCGCAAAAATTTATGGTTCGATTTTGGGAGCGGTGCAGGTGGCGACATCTTCAACCTTGCCGGAGAGTTGACAGGCGAAACAGACTTCATCAGACGGGCGGAGTTCATCGCCCAAAAGATGCAGTTGCCAGTAGAGAAACCCTACAAGCCAATGCCGTTCAAGGAAGAACCGACATTTGAGAATGTTGCTATCTCCAGACTGGAGGCTCCGGCTCTGCTTAAATACCTTGATGACCGTGGCATACCACGCGACATAGCCCAACGCTATTGTGTGCAGTGTGATTATGAATTACATGGCAAGAGGTATTACGCCATCGGCTTTGAAAATAACGCGCATGGCTATGAACTGCGTAATTCCTTTTTCAAAGGCTCTTATCCACCCAAGCATATAACTCATATAGCCAATGGCAACGCCCGGTGTAATGTCTTTGAAGGCTTCATTGACTTTCTCTCAGCGGAACGACTCGGATATAATGACGGCACTGACACAATAGTGCTTAACTCTGTCTCCAATCTGAATAAAGCCATTGCGCCACTGAGAGAATACAGTCTGGTCAGTTGCTATCTCGACAACGACAATGCCGGACGAGCCGCACTCGTCAAGCTCCAGCAGGAGTTAGGCGATAAGGTAATGGACAAGTCCGCACTTTACCCCAATCACAAGGATCTGAACGACTATCTCATGTCGCTCTATCCTAAACAGACAGCAAAATCAAAACTCAAACTCTGAAAAATGAAAACAATCCTCAATAGAATCGGCTCAGCCCGTGTCACTCCAACCCGTTTCTTCGGGTTCTTTCTCCGTTCCACTACGAAAGCGCTTTGCGGTTGCTGGGCAATCGTCTTTGCCTTCGTGTTATCCCTCACCTCCTGCGACGATGACCTCGATGTGCAACAATCATATCCCTTCACGGTGGAAGTTATGCCATACGCAGACAAAATAGCCAATGGCGAAACCGTAGAACTGCGTATGACCATCGTCCCCGAAGGTAACTACACCAACACACTCTACACAATCCGCTATTTCCAGTATGAGGGTAAAGGCTTGCTGAAACTCGTTGATGGCCCGACACTCGTCAACAATGACCGCGTCCTCCTCGAATCCAAGCAATTCCGGCTCAACTACACCGCTTACTCCTCAGAAAGTCACGAACTTCTGATAACGATTGAGGACAACTATGGGACTCGTTGGGAACAGACCTTTGAGTTCAACAACAACGACAGCGATGACAAAGGCGGATCGGAAAGTACTGTCGTGACACCAATCAATCCCGGTACACTAACACCTATTAGCCAATGAAGAAACTCCTTATACTCTTTGTGGCATTGTTCTCCCTTGTAGGAACAATGCCCGGCAACGCCGCCTCACAGCGAACTGCCCCCGCAAGGGAGCAGAAAACAAAACGAAGCATAATGGAACTGACGATCTTTGAGCGTGCAGTTCTCATAATAAAGAAGTTTGAAACTTTACATGACTCACGCCGCCACTGGCCATACTTGGGTTACGGTCATAGAAAACTTCCCGGAGAGAAATATTTTCGTGGCTACAAGATGAGTGAGCGCGAAGCCGATGCACTTCTCCGCAAAGACCTACGGAAATTCTGCGCTCTATACCGCGACATGGGAAAGGATAGTATTCTGCTTGGAGCATTAGCCTACAACATCGGCCCCGGTGCTGTAAATAAGTCTAGCGTCTATAAAATGCTCAAATCCGGCAACCGCAACATCTTCAAAGCCTACACCTCCTACTGCCACTACCGAGGCAAATGGCACAAAGGATTATACACTCGCAGACTAACGGAACTCGGAGCCCTGTTCATCCCTTAAATAAATTCCATATATAACAATCCTGACAAACTTTCAGTAATAAAGGTCTGTCAGGATTGTTTGCTGTATTACGTATCCATTAAACCAACCAATGATGCTAATTGTTGGGAAAGAAGAATTACCAATTTACAAATACTCTATGAATAGATTCTACACTATATTATTTTTGATGATGTCTTTTGTCTGTGCATTTGGGCATGACAAAGAAAGTGTTCAGGAACTGTATGAATATGGTTCATATAGTTCCTCCGATGGTCTCACCATAAATTATAGAATAATCTCTCCGGATTCTACCAATATTGTAGAATCAGAAGAAAGTAGTTATCCTCTGATTGTCTTTATGCACGGAATCGGTGAGCGTGGTAATGATAATAAGAAACAACTAGAACATGGTGGAGACCTTTTCTCAAATTCAAGTTCTCGACAGTCATACCCTGCATATGTGATTTTCCCTCAATGTCCAGATGACTATTTTTGGTCGTTGAATAAGAGCCCAAAATCTCAGAAGGACATCATGAAAAATCAAGACGAGACTCCCATTATGAAGGGGGTAATTGAGCTGGTGGAGAATTGTGCCAATACTCTGCATATCGATAAGAATAGAATTTATATAGTTGGCCTTTCTATGGGTGGACTTGCTGTATATGACGCAGCTTGGAGACACCCTGATATATTCGCCGCCGCAGTTGCCATTTGTGGTGCTGTAAATCCGGACAAACTTTCGTCCATAACAGATACATCGTTCCGTATATATCATGGAACAAATGACGATGTCATACCAATTGAAGCATCTGAAGCAGCATATAATGTTTTAAAAAAGCATGACATCGATGCTCAGCTCATTGAACTTCCCGATGTGGGACATGAATGTTGGGATAAGGCATTTGCATCCCCGGATTTTTTAAGCTGGATTTTCAGTAAATCAAAACTTCACCATGGTATAGAAATCCAGAATGCTATTGCTTTGCAACCATAAGCAATTTGGTATGTATATTCTTAAGGATAGGTCAAGGGCTTATCCTTTTTTTGTATATGCAGGTCTATTTCATTGGGTAGGTAGTGCTATATTTTTACTTTACGGCCTAAATACACATATTTTCAGGCAGTTTCTTGTTCCAGAATTTGGAATATGAAGAAATTTTTCTTAATTTTGCACCGAAAATCATGAATGATGAAATCAGGAAACTACAATCGTATTAAAGAAGTACTTGAAGAACAAGGTCGTACGCAGACATGGCTAGCCAAAAAGTTGAATATAACTTTTCGGCAGGTTAACTCTTATTGTTCTAATGCTTCTCAACCCAGTATCCCTGTTCTTTATGACATATCTATTTTGTTGCAAACGCCAGTTTCGGAATTACTTAGAGAATCGTCCGAGGAATTATTAAAAACAGATGACTTATGAAGTACGCATTAGTAACAGGTGGATCCAGAGGAATCGGCAAAGCTGTTTGCTTGAAGTTTGCACAAATGGGAGTTCCGGTTCTAATAAATTATCATTCAAATGAGACTGCCGCCCTTGATGTATTAAAGTGTGTGCAATCCATTGGAGGAACTGCATATCTTCTTCAGTTTGATGTGGCCTCTGAAAAAGATGTTAGTAGTGCAATAGAACGTTGGGAAGATGAGCATCCAGATGACTACATTGCGTACCTTGTAAATAATGCTGGAATACGAAAGGATAATCTGATGTTCATGATGCCTGAGAAAGATTGGCATGATGTTATTGATGTGACGCTTAATGGTTTCTACTATGTTACCCGTAAGCTGCTTCCCAAAATGATGATGCGCCGACATGGTGGCAGAATTATTAATATGGCGTCGTTATCCGGTTTGAAAGGAATGCCCGGGCAGACAAACTATAGTGCCGCAAAAGGTGCTTTAATCGGTGCAACCAAAGCTCTGGCGCAGGAAACGGCAAGTAGAAATGTGACAGTGAATGCCATCGCACCAGGATTTATTGAATCCGACATGACTAAGGATCTTCCGCAAGAAGAACTGAAAAAATTGGTTCCAATGAATCGTTTCGGCCGTCCGGAGGAAGTAGCAGCATTGGTTGGTTTTCTTTGTTCTGACGAGGCTGGTTACATAACTGGCGAAGTCATCAATATCAATGGAGGATTGTACAGTTAACCTCATTATCTGATTTTGCAATGAGTAGAAGAGTAGTAATCACAGGTATGGGAATTTGGTCCTGTATCGGAAAAAATAAAGAAGAAGTACAGGATTCACTATATAAAGGGAAATCTGGAATTGGCTTGGAACAAGCCAGGTTAGACTATGGCTACCAGTCCGCTCTGACGGGAATTGTGGAACGTCCGAAACTAAAGGGCATTCTCGACCGGCGTCAGAGGACCGGAATGTCCGAAGAGTCGGAATATGCGTTTATGGCTTCCAAAGAAGCATTTGATGAAGCCGGCATTTCAGATGACTATCTAAAGGAGAACGAAGTTGGTATCATCTTCGGTAACGATTCATCGGCCAAGGCTGTCATTGAGGCTCATGAAATAATGAAAGAAAAGAAAGATTCCGCATTAGTAGGATCTGGTTCTATTTTTCAGTCCATGAACTCGACGGTCAATATGAACCTCAGCACCATATTCCACCTTAAAGGAATTAATATGACCATAAGTGCAGCCTGTGCCAGCGGATCTCATTCTATAGGTCTTGGATATATGATGATTAAACAAGGTCTTCAAGATATGATATTGGTTGGAGGTGCTCAGGAAACCAACTACTACTCAATGTCTTCTTTCGATGCTCTTGGCACTTTCTCTTCAAGAATGGATGAGCCTACCAAAGCATCACGTCCATTTGATAAGAACAGGGATGGATTGATTCCCAGTGGCGGTGCCGCAGCATTGGTGCTTGAAGATTATGACCACGCCATTGCCAGAGGTGCAAACATTCTTGCTGAAGTGGTGGGATATGGATTTTCATCAAATGGCGGAGGCATCTCACAGCCCAGCGATGAAGGGTCAGAGCGAGCAATGAAAAGGGCACTCGCAGACGCAGGTATTTCTGCTGAGGAAGTTGATTATGTGAATGCACATGCCACTTCAACTCCTCAGGGTGATGACTATGAGGCAATAGCATTAGACCGGATATTCGGCGGGAAGAAAGCTCTTATAAGCTCTACCAAATCCATGACCGGTCATGAGTGTTGGATGGCTGGAGCTAGCGAAGCTGTTTATTGTGTTTTGATGATGCAAAATAGTTTTGTAGCACCAAACATCAATTTGGATGAGCCTAGTGAACATGCAGCTAATCTTAATATAGCTAAATCTACAATAGACATGCCAATTGATATTGCACTCAGCAACTCATTTGGATTTGGTGGAACAAATAGTGCTCTTGTGATAAAAAAAATAATCTAACGTAATAATCATATGAAAAAGTTACTCTTTTCAATTTTAATTGTCATGATGGCAATCCCTGCTTTAGCAGGGACCAAACTCGTGACAGGTTCACTCTCAGAACTGAAGGGAGCAAAAAGCGTTCCGTTCATTGTCAATTGGGATGGTGCTGTGTACAGCAAAGCTGGTACACTTGTTGATTTCCTTGACAAAGCAGTCAGAAACAATGACTGGGAAGAAGGTTCTCTCAACTACCTCTTCCAAAAGGCTAATTCGCGTACTGGCGAATATGGTGTTCGTCTTGTTGACAAAGATACTCAGACAGACTCTGAATACTACTTTGAAATGGTAGTGGAAACCATTTCAAAAGGCGGAGACATAAAAGGAGAAATTCACCTGAAGAAAAAGGGTCAGGATGAGCCTATCGCAATCATGACATTTGCATCTGATGATGCAGACGACAATGATAAAATTGCCTTTCGAGATCAATTTAAGTCCATCGGAGAAAGTCTCGGGAAGTTAATTGTAAAACAAATTAAGTAAACCAATGAATCATAAAGTTATGGGGCTAAGGAGTCCCATAACTTTTAATGCAAAAATTGAATGAATCTATTTCCAGAACTTAAAAAGAGATATTCAGGAGACAATCTAAATGCAAGAGAAGCTCAACGTCTTGCAGAGTTTATTGCATTTGGCCCTGTGGTATTCCAGACTGCTCGCATTTTGTTAAAATGGGGAATCTTGGATATAATTCGGGATTCAGATAATGGTATGACTATTGATGAAGTCGCGAAACATACTAACATCTCCATATACGCTGCAAAATGTCTGATGGAAGCTGCTCTTTGTATCGGTATACTTTTTATAGATCCGGAAACAGATCGGTTCAAAATATCAAAGACAGGATGGTTTCTCATTAACGACCCAGCAGTACGTGTTAATATTGATTTTAATCATGATGTTAACTACGAAGGCTGGTTCCACCTTGAAGAATCTCTTAAAGAGGGGAAGCCTGCCGGATTAAAACATTTCGGTGACTGGCCAACAGTTTACGAGGGCTTATCCAGCCTTCCGGAGCAAGTGCAAAAGTCATGGTTCGGATTTGACCATTTTTACAGTGATTCGTCATTTCCAGAAGCTCTCGAAATTGTATTTAAGAAGAATAAGACACGGTCGCTATATGATGTCGGTGGTAATACCGGCAAATGGGCTCTCCAGTGTGTTGCATATGATAATGACGTTGAGGTAACCATATTGGATCTTCCTCAGCAAATCAAGCTGATGGAAACGAATACATCCGGGAAAGAAGGAGCCAATCGCATAAAGGGATATGGGATTAATCTTCTTGAAGCTTCCGCAAAGTTCCCCAAAAACGAAACCGCGCCCGATGCCATTTGGATGAGCCAGTTTCTGGATTGCTTCTCAATGGAAGAAATCGTAAGCATTCTTTCAATAGCCAAGGAAGCTATGGGTGACAACACCAGAATCTATATAATGGAAACATTATGGGACCGTCAGCGTTTTGAACCCGCGGCTTTCTGTCTGACTATGACAAGCCTATATTTTACAGCCATTGCAAATGGCAACAGTAAAATGTACAACACTGAAGATCTTGCAGAGTGCATAAAGAAAGCCGGACTTGAAATAGAAAAAATTTATGACGGGTTGGGTCAAGGGCACAGCATAATAAAAGTAAAACTAATAAACCAATAACAGTAATGACAAGAGAAGAAATAGAAGAAAAGGTAAAGGGCTTCATGATCGAGGAACTTGAACTTGAAGAAGATGATCTCGTGGCTGAAGCCCTCCTCAAAGATGACCTCGGGATTGACAGTCTAGACTACGTTGACATCGTGGTCATTGTAGATAAAATCTTCGGATTCAAAATCAAGCCGGAGGAGATGACAGATGTCAAGACCCTCGGTCAGTTCTGCGACTACATCGAATCCAAGGTAGGATAAATGGAAAAAGAGTGGGCAGGAACTACATACGGCAACGGTTGGATGCACAAGTGGCTCATCCGTATGCTCCGTTTCATTGATGTACGGATTCTTTACGGATTCGTATCCATCTTTGTTATTCCTGTCTGTCTGGCAATCAATCCAAGTAGAGGTCTAATCTACCGATATTTGCGTAAACGTCAAAAAAATGGCATTATAAGGGCTGCATGGCTGACTTATGTCAATCATTGTCTGTTCGGGCAAGTGGTCGTTGACAGGTTCGCAATGTATGCCGGGAAAAAGTTCGAAGTTGAGATAGATGGCTATGACAACTATCTGAGATTAGCAGATAATCCCGACGGATTTATCCAGTTAAGTGCGCATATCGGGAACTATGAAATTGCCGGATATACATTAAAAGCAGAGAAGAAGAAATTCAATGCGTTAGTGTTTTTCGGTGAGAAGGAATCAGTCATGCGCAATCGACAAAAATTGTTCTCGACTACGAACATCAATATGATTGCCATTCGCCCAGACATGGGTCATCTCTTTGAAATTAATGCCGCATTGGCCAACGGAGAGGTTGTCAGTATGCCGTCCGACCGTGTATTCGGTTCCGACAAACATCTTGCAATTGACTTCCTTGGGGAGAAAGCCAAATTTCCCTATGGCCCATTCAGCATAGCCACGATGAGAGGTTTGGAAGTAATTGCTGTCAATGTCCTTAAGATATCTGCTAAGAAATATAAAATCATAGTTACCCCCCTCTGTTACGATGGACAGGCTCCAAGAAAGGAACAGATCCGGCAACTCAGTTCGGCTTATGTAAATGAACTGGAGCGTGTTGTAAATATCTATCCGACTCAGTGGTATAACTATTTTGAATTTTGGGAAAATGATAATTGAGATAAATCCGCGAACCCCGCCAGATGAATTTGTAAGGCAAATCGATGTTCACACATTGTTGCCTCAACAGGAGCCATTTGTCATGATAGGACAGATGGAGCATTTCGACATGACCAACGTGAGAACAACCACACAGGTGCTGATGTCAAATATTTTTGTAGAAGGTGGAGTGCTGGATGCTTCCGGCATCATTGAAAATATTGCCCAAACTTGTGCTGCAAGAATCGGCTATATAAATCAATATATACTGAAGAAAGGTATTCAGATAGGATTTATTGGAGCAATAAAGAATTTCCAAACACATAGTCTTCCTAAAGTAGGTGAAACCATAGAAACCTCTGTTACCATCAATGAGGAGGTCTTTGGAATGCTTTTGGCAACAGCGCAGGTCACTACACCGGACAGACTCATTGCAACAACAGAGATAAAAATCGCAATCAAGGAATAATGGAACTAACGTCATCAAAAGACATAGAAATTCGCTTCAGCGAAGTGGATATGATGAAGGTCGTATGGCACGGCGCATACCCGTTATATCTTGAAGATGCACGCGAGGCATTCGGTGACGAATATGGGTTGACTTATGAAGGCTATCTTGACAACCAATATTATGCGCCCATAGTGGACATGCAGATACAATATAAATTCCCCCTCCGCTACGGGGTAAAGGCCCGAATTGATATAACGTATCGTCCAACTGAGGCTGCCAAGATTGTGTTTGACTACGAAATACGTGATAAGGAAACCAATCTGCTATACTGCAAGGCTCGCACTATCCAAGTATTCATGGACATGGATTATAATCTCGTATTATTTAATCCGGAATTTTTTGAGAACTGGAAAGCAAAATGGCAGCAATAATAGGTGATAATATCATATCCCCAATGGGATTCACAACAGAGGAAAATTTCCAAGCCGTAAGACTTGGAAAGACCGCATTGCGTCATTTCGATTCTGCTGATGGCATCCCGTTTCCCTTTACCGCCTCTCTTTTTACAAAGGAACAAATAGATGGGCTTAAGGAAGAAAATCTCACTCGTTTTGAGTCTCTGGCTTATCACTCAATTATGAGTGCCATTACGAGCCATCCGGAAATAATCTCCGAACGAACTGTTTTAGTCCTTAGTAGCACCAAGGGAAACGTAGGCGTTCTCCAAGACACCGAAAATGATAAAAATATCATAAATTTAGGTGAAGCAGCAAGAAAGATTTCTGACAAAATAGGTTTGAGCCAATCTCCAATAGTTGTCAGCAATGCGTGTATTTCAGGTGTCTCGGCAATCATTTTGGCCACACGGCTAATCGATGCTGACAAGACAGACAATGTCATCGTCTGTGGTGTTGACGAGCAGAGTCCTTTCATTATATCTGGTTTTGAGTCCTTGAAAGCTTTGTCAGAATCAGAATGCAGACCCTTTGACATAGAGAGGCTTGGTCTTAATTTGGGTGAGGCTGCTGCAACACTTGTTTTATCAAAGCACCCCCAAAAGGGCTGTTGGCAGATAATTGGAGGCGCGATAAGAAACGATGGTTTTCATATAAGCAGCCCCTCACCTAAAGGAGAGGGAGCTTATCAGTCACTGTGTAAAACAATTGAAGGGACTTCCTTTGATGACATTGCAGTTGTAAATGCACATGGTACGGCTACCATGTATAATGACCAAATGGAGTCAAAAGCCATAAGCCGTGCCGGACTTTCGGAAGTGCCGGCAAATGCCTTAAAAGGGTACTTTGGTCACACCATGGGTGCAGCCGGAGTATTGGAAACCATTCTAACAATGCATTCTGTAGAGGATGGCATCATTTTCGGAACAAGAAACTTTGAAGAACTTGGCGTAAGCGGAAAAGTTAACATTACTTCTTCATTGCAGCAAACAAATAGGTCATCGTTTATTAAGATGATTTCCGGATTTGGTGGAGGGAATGCTTCAATTCTTGTATCTCTGAAAGATAAAGGTGGACTTGAAACTCGTAATACTCAGTTTGAAATATCCCATAGGGTAGTTTTGACACAAGATTCTTTAGTGATTGACGGAGTGTCTGCCAAATTGGAATTTTCGGGTGATAAACTTTTGACTGCGCTATACAAGGAACGAATAGGCGATTATCCCAAATTTTATAAAATGGATTCTCTTTCCAAGTTAGGATTCATCGCATCCGAGATACTGTTGCAAGCTGAGAAGGAGAATGATTTTGAAAATACGCCCTCAAGAGGAATAGCCTTTTTCAATAGCCATGCATCGCTTAATACGGATATTGCCTACTTGGAAACAATAAAAGACAAAGGAAATTATTTTCCTTCTCCATCATTATTTGTCTATACATTGCCCAATATCGTTACGGGAGAGTTAGCCATCCGACATCATCTACTTGGCGAGACAGCATTCTATATCCTACCTAACAAGGATTGGAACAGAATAACTGACATTATTGAATGTATGTTCTGTGATGAACAAATAGATTCAGTGATTGGAGGTTGGGTGGAATACATAAATTCAACCAGTTTTGAAGCAAATATTTTTATCGCAAATAAAACCAACTAAATATGGAAGAAATAATTTTAGAGTTGAAAGAGAAAATTATCGATGCCCTCAACCTAGAGGACATAACACCCGAAGAACTTGATGCTTCGGCACCTCTGTTCGGTGATGATGGAATTGGCCTCGACTCCATTGACGCGCTTGAAATAATAGTGCTTCTCGAGAAGAACTATGGCATCAGACTTGCAAATGCTGCCGAAGGTAAAGCAATATTTACCAGCATTGAAAGCATTGCCAAATACGTTCAGGAAAACCGCAAGAAATAATCCTATCATGCCACAAAGCATAGCCATAACAGGTCAGGGTATAATCTGCGCAATAGGTGTGGATTGTGAATCCGTGCTGTCTTCCTTGAAGAAGGAGGAACATGGAATCTCACAGATTAAGTATCTTGAATCAATTCATAAAGAGCTTCCTGTCGGAGAGGTCAAGCTTTCTGACAATCAAATGAAAGATATTCTTGGGCTACCCACAGACAGAGAAGTAAGTAGAACATCGCTGCTTGGTGCTATCGCTTTGAAACAGGCAATGAAATCTTCTGTACTAAAGAAAGAAGATTTAGCCGGGAAAAGAGTTGCTCTCATATCGGGGACAACTGTCGGTGGTATGGATGTAACCGAGCGGCATTATCCGCAAATGCTTTCAGATAAGGGGAAAGCCCGGTATGTAAGACAACATGATTGTGGAAACAATACTAAAGAGATAGCTGAATTATGTGGTATAGAAGCCGATTTGATTACGATTTCCACGGCTTGCTCATCCGCATTGAATGCCATTATTCTTGGTTCCCGATTATTGTTGGCCGATAAAGTTGATATTGTCCTTGCCGGAGGAAGCGAAGCTCTAAGTCGATTCCATCTCAATGGTTTTAACAGCCTAATGATATTGGATTACGACAGTTGCCATCCTTTTGACAGTAACCGTCATGGACTTAACTTGGGAGAAGGAGCTGCCTACGTCGTTTTGGAGCGGGCAAAAGACCTATCTATGCGAAAAGGATGTAATCCTATCGTATTTATAGCAGGATATGGCAACAGATGCGATGCTTTCCACCAGACAGCGACGTCTGAGAATGGAGAGGGAGCATACCTTGCAATGACCGATGCCATTGCGATGAGTGGCATTAACCCGTCAGAGATTGATTATATCAATGCTCACGGCACTGGTACTCCCGACAATGACAGAAGTGAGTCTCAGGCTATACTTAGAGTCTTTGGCGAGTCCTATCCTCCAGTATCAAGTACCAAAGCTTTTACAGGCCATACAACGTCCGCCTCAGGGAGTATTGAAACAGTTATTTGCATGTTGTCGATGCACAATAACTTCATTCCGGCGAATCTCCGCTGGCAACAAAGTTCAGAGGATTGCATTATCCCCTCCAAAGGGCAACAAAACGTTGAGTTACACAATGTAATGTGTAACTCCTTTGGTTTCGGAGGAAACGAATCTTCACTGATTTTGTCTCGTACTCCCGTCCTTCTGGATGATGTAAAAGACTCAGCTGAATATGGAATTTCCTCCATTCATGAGATTACAAACACCGAGGACTTGTCTGATGTCAAAAAATATGTGACAGCCATGGAGGCTCGCCGAATGAGTAAAATCATGAAAGCAGCAATCTTGACTTCCATGCAGGCGATTGAATCAGCAGGTATCCAAAAACCAGATGCCATTGTCATCGGGACCGCATATGGAATGCTTGATCAGGGAGAGAAAATTCTCAATCACATAGAAGAAGAGGGAGAAGAAGGGCTTAGTCCTACTTTGTTTATGCAGAGTACACATAATACTATTGCTGGAACATTGGCCACTCGTCTGAAATGTCATGGGTATAACATCACCTATTCGCAGGGAGAAGATTCTTGGGATTTAGCAATATCCGATGCCAAACAACTGATTTCGGAAGGGAAGGCAGAGAATATACTCGTGGGACTGCATGACTATTGTCCCGAACATTTTCGTCAAATTTTTGAATTTGCCGGAATAAAGGTTCCTGCTGAAGTAATTTCTAGAAGTGTAATTGTATCAAAGCATAAAATAGGAAAGGAGGAAGGCAATGAATAATTCGTTACTGTTTAACCTCTCCACTTATGGTTTGTTTCTGCTTGCTTTGATTCAGAGTGCAATCCTTGCCTTTGGTCAAGTTTTCTTGAAGATAGGCTTGATGAAGATGGAACCATTCGGATGGAATGCAGCTTTTTGGAGGTCGGCTTTACTTAACTGGCAGTTTGCCCTTTCCGGAATATGCTTCGGAGGAGCCAGCCTTTTGTGGATGTATATCATAAAGAAATTTCCTCTCAGCATGGCCTATCCTTTGGTCAGTTTAAGCTACGTTTTTGGACTATTGGCTGCAGCGTGGATTTTCCACGAAGATGTCAACCTCAATAAATGGATTGGAGTTGCATTGATAGTGGCGGGCTGCTTTATCATTTCTAAACCATAAAATCATGAGAAAGATAATAATATTGTTGACTTTGTGTTTGACGCTCGGGGTTGCGTTTGCCCAGAATTTCAATCAAGCTCAGGCACTGAAAGAAATTAGTGCTGCGGCAGCTTCAATAAAAACTATGCAGTGTGATTTTGCCCAGACAAAATCGTTGAAAATGCTTGGCGACAAAATGGTCTCCAGAGGTCAGATGTGGTGTGAGCAACCAAATATGCTGCGGTGGCAATATAACACTCCATACACTTACACATTCATCCTCAATAACAATAAGGTAACGGTCAAAAAAGGCAATCATAGTGATGTGATTGATGTGAACAAAAACAAGATGTTCAAGGAAATTGCAAGAATCATGATGAATAGTGTCTTGGGGAAAGTGCTGACAGATAAAGCAGACTTCAAATCGTCCGTTATCCACAAGAGCAACTATTACATCGTTACTCTGATTCCTCAGAAAAAGGAGATGAAACAGATGTTTACTTCCATCCTTTTGCATTACGACACAAAACTCAAATTAGTTACGAAGGTTGAAATGCACGAGAAGAATGGAGATAGTACATTGATCGAATTGAAAAATATAAAAAAGAACACTCCGATAAATGCTTCGCAGTTTAAGATTAATTAGTCTACTACTAATACTGTTGAGTTGCCATGGCTTTGTATTTTCGCAGAGTCCGGTTCTTGCATATCCTGACTCGGTAGGTCAGAGATCCCGGTATGAGATTGTCATAGAAATGCCTAAAGCCTATCTTAGCGGACTAATGATTATGCACAAGCCATCAGAAGGACATGTAGATGCGAGTGTAATCAATGAATTTGGCATTTCTCTGATGGATATAAGCTACGATGAGAAAAAGGACAAGGTTAAAATACACAGTATAACTGACAAGATGAACAAGTGGTATATCAAGAGGTCACTGAGCGGAGACTTTAAGAATATCTTTAAAGCTATGCATCAGGGTTCACAAGAATACCTAAATACAAAACGCAAAATCAAATATTCTTTTCAACCGGCAAATGAAACTGAATAGGAATTTATATAAAATCATCAATAAGGAAACTGTCGGCGAGGTGACTACATATATAATCACCCTTATTCCTTCATGCGTAATATACGCCGCCCATTTTCCGGGAATGCCTATTACTCCAGGCGTTTGCCAGATTCAAATGACAAAAGAACTTTTGGAGGATTGTCTTAATAGGACATTGAGAATTTCGGGAGTGAAAAATGCGAAATTTGTTTCCGTTCTAACTCCGACAGACAAACCAATAAGAGTCTCATTAAATAAAATTAAGCAAGAAGACAATCAGTTCAAGGTACAAGCCGTGATTGCTGATGATGATACAACCTATGCCAAACTCTCATTACAAACAGTCATTGCATGACAGAGGCATCTGTGTGATAATACCAGTTTATAATAATGAGGGTACTATTGCAGACGTGGTGGGGCGAACGCTTCTCCACTGTGATGACGTAATTGTAGTGAATGACGGTTCTGCCGATTCGACAAAAGAATGTTTGGAACGTATTGCCGGAATAACAATTATCAATTCTCCTAAGAATGAAGGAAAAGGGTCGGCATTGAGAAGAGGGTTTAGGAAAGCTTTGGATTTGGGTTTCGCTTATGCGATAACTCTTGATGCAGATGGGCAACACTATCCTGAAGATATTCCTCTGTTCTTGGATGCCAACATCGAACATCCGGGATGTCTGATTGTCGGGTCCCGTGATTTAACCGGGGTTGTCAGATCTAAAGGAAGCTCGTTTGCAAATTCCTTTAGTAATTTTTGGTTTTGTGTTCAGACGTTGCATAGACTACCTGATACACAAACTGGTTATAGGCTTTATCCACTCAAAAAGTTAAAAGGGTTATCTTTCTTAACCTCACGTTATGAGGCGGAGCTTGAATTGTTGGTATTTGCCTCGTGGCACGGTGTAAAGCTAATTTCAAAGCCGATAAATGTCTTCTACCCAAAACCGGAAGAACGGGTCTCCCATTTTAGACCCGGCCTTGATTTTACAAGAATTTCAATCTTGAACACGATACTGTGTGTTTTAGCTGTGATTTACGGTATTCCATGTTTCTTGTACAGAAGTCTGAAAACGGGCTTATTTACAATTACCACCTACATTGTGTATCTTGTCGGAGCTCTCACAATAACCCCCATTGCATTCGGAAAGGCTTGTTATACTAAACTGACAGGGAAACCATCTTATAAACTGCATAATGTCGTGACAACATTCAGTAAGACAGTTGTTAAGTTACTCGGTTTGTTCGGTGCGAAAGTAAAAGTAGATAATAAATCAGGTGAAGACTTTAAGAAACCTGCATTGATTATATGCAACCATCAGAGTCAATTAGATTTAATGGTTCAATTGAGTCAGACAAACAGGATAATATTTCTGACAAACGATTGGGTGTGGAAAAATCCTATATTTGGTGCCATTGTTCGGTGTGCGGAATACTATCCCGTCTCAGTGGGATTGGAAAAACTTTTGCCCAAGTTGCAAGAGTTGGTGGATAGAGGATACTCAATTTCAGTTTTTCCAGAGGGTACGAGATCAGAAGCGGAGGAAATTAACCGATTCCACAAAGGTGTATTCCATATTGCTAACACTCTGAATCTGGATATTTTGCCTCTTGTTGTTTATGGGACAGGGAAGGTTATGCCGAAACATGGATGGCTTATAAAGAGGTGGCCAATATGGCTGAAAATAGGGAAAAGGATGAATCAAGAAGATTTGACCTCTTTGGGGACAACTCTACGGGCACAGGCCAAAAACCTGCGTGGAGAATACCAAACTATTTACGATAACTTGAAAAATAGGATTGAAAGGAATGTCTAAACAAAAGGTCATAATAATTGGTGCCGGACTTGGTGGTCTTGTATGTGCAGCCATTCTTGCAAAAGAGGGGCTTGATGTCACTGTTGTAGAAAAGAATCCACGTGTTGGAGGATGCCTACAAAGCTATTGCCGTGACAATGCAATATTTGATACAGGAATGCATATCTTTGGAGGTATGCACGAAGGCGGTAATATAAGAAGAATCTTTGATTATCTCGGTATTTCAGAGATGCTTAACATTCATGATCTTGATGCCACAAACAGCATTGAAGTATTTGTAGATAAAGATAAAACAACCCAAACATTCTCAATGTACAGAGAGAGATTTGTAGAATCCCTCTCAAAGATTTTCCCGGAAGAAAAGAGCAATTTACAGAATTATCAAAATAAGGTGGACGAGGTTATGGAGCAAATGGATTTGTTCCATCTTCGGGCTGACCGTGGATTAAATACCGTTGGGAATGTTGATTTCAACCTTCCTGCGAATAAATTTATTTCTAAATATATCGACGATAATCGGCTGGTAGCCTTATTGGGCGCACTGAATGTTCTATATGCCGGTGAAGCGAATGTCACCCCGGCATTTTTACACTCCTCAATTTCCACTATATTCTTTAATGGTGCTTGCCGAATCGCCGGAGGTTATGAGACTCTTGCAAATGCTTTGACGTCTGTTATAACAAATCATGGAGGGAAAATTCTTGTCAATAGTAAGGTAATCAAGATAAATTCTGACAATAAAGAAGTTACCAGTATTCTTACTGACAATGGCAATATTCTCAAAGGGGATACTTTTGTATTGGCCTCCCCTGTGAATGAGTTGGAATCACTTATAGATAACCCCAGACTTTTGTCAAATGCCTACAAGTCTTTTATTTCCATAAAAGAAGATTCAATCTCATCCTTTATCGTAAATATCCGGCTTAAAAAAGATAAGATAGAATACAGTAATCGTATTGGTTTCTATTTGGAAAATTACGATACGACATGGGAAGATGAATCCTGTGCTGATATAAAGCGGTTTATGTATATGACACCACCTGTTGTCAATCAAGGAAAATTCGCAGAAACACTCAACGTTGTGGCTCCTTTGAGATGGTCTGAAGTAGAACAATGGGAAAAGAACGTCAAAGGAGCAAGGGATAAGGATTACTATACCTTCAAGAATAAACTAATAGAATTCATATTAGACAAATTATCTGAGATATATCCAAGTCTTAGAGAAGCGGTGGAGTACATAGATTCCGCCACGCCTTTAACAATCCACGATTTTACGGGTGTTAGGCATGGAGCTATGTGTGGTTTGCGCAAAGATTGTAATGATGCCATTCCATTTATTCCCTTGCGTACCAAGATTCCCAACTTGTTTCTTACAGGACAAAGTATAAATATGCATGGCTTTTGTGGCGTGACATTGACCGCAGTACAAACTTGTGAAGCGATTCTTGGCAAGGATTATCTTATCAATAAAATTTAAACGAAATGAAGAGAATCACCTCCATAATAGCTGCAATAATAATGACAATCAACTGTTTTGCCAAAATTAATATATGGGAAAATACAGATTGCCATAAAAAGGTAAAGCTAACTCCTTATATAGTCAATGGCGATAATAATATCGGGATTATTGTATGTCCCGGTGGGAGTTACTTTTGGCATGATAGCGAAACCGAGGGGCATGAAGTGGCTAAATGGCTCAACAATAACGGAATTTCTGCGTTTGTTTTGGACTATCGAACTGCCTATGTCCCCGCATTTATATTCCATCATCGGTATCTATTTAGAGGAAATCGTTATCCTGACCCACAAGATGATTTACGACAGGCTATAAAAATAGTAAGAGAGAACGCAAGTGAGTTTGGGGTGGATTCTACTAAAATTGGGGCCATGGGATTTTCAGCAGGTGGACATCTCGTAATGTCTTCTGCAGAACTATTTGATCCGCAATATCGACCGAATTTTATTGTTCCGATATACCCTGTTGTTACCATGACTGAAAAATGCGTTCATAAAAGGTCTCGCAGAGGATTATTGGGTGATAATAAACAGAATGACCCGGAATTAAAGAATTTACTTTCACTAGAAAGACATGTTCCGGAAGATTGTCCGCCTGTCTTTTTGGTGAATTGTAAGGATGACCCTATTGTGGATTACCACAATTCTGTATTGTTGGATTCGGCTCTCACGTCAAAGAACATTCCTCATCAATATCTTTTGTTTGAGACAGGAGGACATGGATTTGGTGCATCTGAAACAAAGGGTTCTGCTGAATGCAGGGAATGGAAAGAAGCATTCCTAAACTGGATAAAGACAATATTCTGATAAAGATACTTCCAAATGACTAAGATTGCACTCAAAATACATGACTTCATGCAGAGCCGCAGAAGGTTTTGCCTTCTGTCGTTTATCATAGTCACGTCAGTCCTCTCCTGCCTGTTGCTACGTCTGGATTTTAAAGAAGATATTTCGGATTTTCTTCCATTGGAAGGCAATCATCAGGAGGCGATGCAGGTCTATCAAGATGTGTCGGGGGCAAGTAAGATTATTGCCATATTTCAAGCGTCAGATTCGCTTAATGCAAATCCTGACGATATGGTGGAAGCAATCGATTATTTTGAAAATATCGTCTCTGAAAAAGATTCTGCTGCATATGTCAGGGAATTGACTACGCAAATCAACTTGGAGAAGATTTCGGAATATACCGACTTCGTCTATTCTAATATCCCTTATTTCCTCTCCGAGGAAGATTATACGAGAATGGACAGTCTGCTGAATACCCCCGGCTATATTTTATCTCGGCTTGAAGAGGATAAGGAACTGTTAATGTTCCCCACATCCGGATTGCTGTCTGAAAATCTTCAAAGAGATCCGCTCAATCTTTTCTCTCCCTGCGTAGGTAGGCTTCAAAGTGGCCAGTCTGCAGATAATATTGAGATGTATGACGGTTATATCTTTACTCCGGATATGAGCCGCGCCTTGGTTCTAATGGAATCTCCATTTGGAAACAGTGAAACTCATAACAATGCCGTTTTAATGGATTTCCTTGCGGAACGGGCAAACGAGGTTGAAAACGAGTTTTCAGGAGTGACTGTTCATTACATCGGGGGGCCGGCCATTGCAGTCGCCAATGCTACACAAATTAAAGAGGACAGTCTGTTATCCATTGCAATTGCCGCAGTTCTGATTGTGGCGTTACTTATTATTGTATTTAGAAAGGCTTGGAACATTATCCTTATTGTCATTTCGGTTGGATGGGGATGGTTGTTCGCAATGGCGATGGTATCGGTGATTCATAGTAGTGTTTCATTGATTGTTGTGGGAATATCAAGCATTATACTCGGTATTGCAGTCAATTATCCGCTCCATCTGATAGCTCATACTGCGCACACAGGTTCGATGAAACAAGTGCTAAGAGAGATAATAGCTCCCTTGATAATAGGTAATATAACCACTGTAGGAGCGTTTGTTGCACTTGTCCCATTGAAAGCGGCTGCTCTCCGCGATTTGGGGATTTTCAGTGCTTTGATTCTTATTGGCACCATTTTATTTACCGTTGTATTTCTGCCTCATGCAGTTCGTAAAAAAGGAAACCGTCAACATGAGATTTCTGTCAAATGGCTAGATTGGTTGAGCAACATTAGACCGGAAAAAAAACGTTGGGTTGTCCTTGGCGTGGTGTTACTCACTGTCATATTTGGCTATTTTAGTCTCAAAACAGACTTTGACTCTAATATGAGCCATATAAATTTCATGACCGACCGTCAGAAAGCGGATATGGTATATTTTAAGGAACTGACAAGCAATAACTCAGACAACACTGAAACTTTATATGTTGTAAGCTCCGGAAACACGCTGGATGAGGCTATTGATAACAATGCCGCGTTAAGACCCAAACTCAAACAAGAACTTGCTTCGATTGATAGCGTTTATCAATCTGACATGCAATTTCTACCATCATCAAAACAGCAAGCTGAAAGATTGGAAAGGTGGACTAATTTTATAGCGACTCATAAAACTCTTTTGACAGATTCCTTGACGCAGGGGGTACTTACAAAGGGCTTCCAGAAAAAAGCATTCTCTCCCTTTGAAGATATTCTATCAGGAGAATATGCCCTCCAAGACAAAGACTTCTTTAGCCCTCTTAATTCCATTAATTCTCAGCACCTCAGCATTGACAGTATAAATGGGAAATACCGGGTTGTCAATCTGATTTCTGTGCAGAAAGACAAAATGGAAGTTCTCCGTCAAAAGATTGATAGCCTCGAAGGGTCCCATTTCTGCTTTGATGTGCAAAGTATGAACAGTGCTATTGCCAATGGCCTCTCAGACAACTTCAGCTATATTGGATGGGCCTGTAGTTTGATTGTGTTCTTTTTCCTATGGGCTTCTTTTGCCTCCATTGAATTGGCTTTGCTCTCGTTCCTGCCTATGGCAGTCAGTTGGATTTGGATTCTGGGAATTATGGGAATGACCGGAATACAATTCAACATTGTCAATATTATTCTCGCTACTTTCATCTTTGGACAGGGAGATGATTACACAATCTTCATGACCGAAGGCTGTTGCTATGAATATGCTTTTAGGAAAAAGATGCTTGCTTCCTACAAAAGTTCGATTCTTGTGTCCGCTCTCATTATGTTCATCGGAATCGGAACTTTGATATTTGCAAAACATCCGGCACTCCATTCATTGGCTGAGGTTACCATTGTTGGTATGCTCTCGGTTGTATTGATGGCTTATCTATTGCCTCCTTTGGTATTCAATTGGATCACAAAATCTCATGGCAAATATAGGAAACGCCCTCTAACGCTCGGACCGTTACTTCGTACTTGGTTCTGTGGAGCATGGTGGCTATCTCAATTACTAATCGGATATATCTTGGGCTTCTTCCTGTTTATTATTGGTCCGAGGACACCAAAAACACTGGCTCTTTTCCATCGTTTTGTCACTTGGTCACATAGAATTGACCTTAAATTGATGCCCGGTGTTAAATTCAGAATGCACAACCCGTATAATGAGACTTTGAATAAGCCCTGTGTTATCGTGTGCAACCATCAGTCCTTGCTCGACCCGATGTATTTTATGGCATGGAGTCCTAAGATTCTCATTGTGGCAAATGAGAGGTCAAGTATGAATCCGGTGGTTCGTATAATGTTCAAGTGGTTGGGATTCTATACAATCCGGCAGTCCAACTTTACTGCATGGAAGGATTCTTCTTTGGAGAGAGACTTGGAGATTTTCAAGAAGTATGTCGAGGAAGGCTATTCAATAGCCTTCTTTCCGGAAGGAATGCGTAATCCCGATTCTTCCATTCTCAGATGCCATAAAGGACCGTTCTATCTTGCAAAGCAACTTAACATTGATGTTTTGCCTGTGTTGCTGCATGGCGTTAACTATCTTATGCCCATCCAAAGCTTTGCCTGCTACAAGGGAGAAATCAATATGCGGATAGGTAAACGGATAACATCGTCAAGTCCTATATGGAATGAATCATACTCTGCATTCGCCCAGAATGTTCATCGCCACATGAAGGTTGAATACAAGGCAATGTGTTGCAAGTATGAGACGGCAACCTATTTTGCATCTCTTGTAAAAGACCGTTATCGATATAAGGGGACGGAACTATTACAGGAAGTAACCCGTAACCTAAAAAAGCACAACAATTATTCCGATTTGGTAGACCATACTCAACCGGGATGTGTTGTTATTAAAAATTGTGGATATGGTGAAATGGCTCTATTGATGGGTCTTGTCCATCCCGACATCAAGGTATTTGCAATTGATTCGGACGAAGAAAAAATAACAGTAGCAAAATATGCTGCTGAGGGAATTGTTACTAACGTAGAGTTTCAGACCTCTATGGATTTATCAACGATAGAAAACTTAAAGCTTTATGAATTTTCAGTGTAAACAGACATACGTTCCTAAAAAAGTATGTGGTGCAATATTGGCCGGTCTGATATTGTTTTCCTCTCTTCATGTCAACGCTCAGGAACCAATTACCATCAATAGCGACAACTCTGTCACAATTACTTATATAGATCCGAAAGCCGAGAAAGTAGAAGTACAGGGTACATTCTTCCAAAAAGGGAATTCTTTAATTCCTATGGCTGGAATGTTCTCCAAAGATGGTAAAGCTGAAATGACGAACACTGGAAATGGAGTTTGGACTTATACGTCGCAGCCGCTCAGTTCTGAACTCTACTGGTACGATTTCGTAGTGAATGAAGATTCTGTGCGTTTCGATAAAAGGAATAGGGACACAACTCGGGATATAGGCTCTACCTATAACTATTTTATCATCAAGGGCGGGATTGGAGATAACTTTACTGATGCGCAAACAAAAAAAGGCACATTAGAATATGATTGGTACCCATCATCGTTGAATGGAATGAGTAAACGCCGTATGGCTGTATATCTTCCTCACGGATACAAATCATCATCTCGACGCTATCCAGTCCTTTATCTCCTTCATGGTTCGGGAGGTGATGAAACTGCGTGGGCTGATTGCGGTCGTTTATCCCAAATAATGGATCATCTTATTGCAAATGGCACATGTGAACCAATGATTGTTGTCATGCCCAACGGCAATGTGGAGTTAGCAGCCGCTCCCGGAGAAGATCCTAACAATCCGAATGTTCAACCTTCTAGCAACAATGTTTCATCGATGTTTGGTAAATTCGAGAAATCATTTGTCCCCGAGATTGTCAATTATGTTGACAAGAATTATCGTACGGTTGCAGATAAGCAACATCGAGCCATAGCTGGGTTGTCTCTTGGTGGCCTTCATACACTGTACACCTCATTAAATAATCCTAATGAATTTGATTACATTGGATTATTCTCGGCTCAAACAACAAACGCTCTTGGAGACAAAAGTGTCGGCGGATTGAAAAGTATAGGAGAAGGTTGGAAGCAACTAAAGCAAGCACTTCCTTTTTTAGGGGGTGGTAGCGTTGACCGAAAGATTAGCAGTATCACTGGAGGAGAATCCGATAAGAATTTGGATATATATGATAATTTTGATTGGAAATTGAAGAATTTCTTTAAGAAAAATCCCAGACTCTTCTATATCGCCGTAGGGAAGGATGATTTTACAAAGAAACTTAACGATGACTTAAGAAAAAAACTTAACAAGGGTTGCTATACTTTTTTGTATAATGAATCAGATGGTGGACACACTTGGAGCAACTGGCGTAAGTATCTGATTGACTATCTTCCCCGATTGTTTAAAAATTGATAACTACAGAAAATGAAAGAACATATTAGAACTTTACTGGAAGACCTTCTTCCTCTCGTAGATTTAGATTCGGACTTCCTTTTTGCCGAATTGGATTCTCTTGGCGTAACGACTATTTTGATGGTGCTGTCTCAGGAATATGGCATTGAACTAGAAGCTAAAGATGCCACTCCCAAGAACCTCCGTTCGCTTGACAGCATAGTCGAAATGGTAAACCGTAGGCTGGCAGAAAAATAAAGGTTATATGAACCGACTGGAAGATTATCTACGTGAACATGCACAATCTTCGCCCCAGAGGATTGCTTTCCAAAATTCCGATGGAATTTTGACTTATAGTGAACTATGGACGGCGGTCTGTGAACGTGCGTCGGAAATTGAATCCGAAACCTCCCGTGTCTATGTATTAAGATCCGCGCATGATTTTGATTTCATCATAGACTATTTCGCAGCTCACAAGGCCGGGAAAGTGGTTGTTCCTCTTGAAAAGGACTTGCCCGATGCTCAATTTCAGGGAATACTGGAATTGACATCGCAGGCTGATATGCCGGGAGATGTAACCGACATACTTTTTACGACCGGAACAACCGGTAAACAGAAAGGGACTATGATTAGCCAAGGTATCATTATATATGATGCTGAAAACTTGATTGATGCACAAGGCTTTTCTTCGAACCTGACGTTTATTATTACCGGTCCGCTTAACCACATAGGAAGTTTGAGTAAGATATGGCCGTCAATAATAGTTGGTGCTTCCATTTATATCATGGACGGGCTCAAAGACTTGCCAGCTTTCTTTAAGGTGGTTAAGGATGCTCCTTGGAAGGTGGCTACTTTCCAAGTTCCGGCCAGTCTCCGTATGATGATACAATTCGGTGAGAAACAACTAAGGGATTGTTCTGAAAAATTTGATTTCATCGAAACTGGAGCCGCTCCAATTTCGCAATCCGACATGGAGAAACTATGCGAATTGCTTCCGCATACTCGTCTTTATAATACTTACGCCTCCACAGAGACCGGAATAATCGCGACCCATAATTTCAACGGAGGATATTGTGTAGCTGGGTGCTTAGGAAAGCCGATGAAACACTCAGCCTTAACAATTGATGATGATGGGTTTATTGTATGTCAAGGTAAGACGCTAATGATTGGCTATTGCGGAGACCTGGATGAAACAAATCGAGTTCTCAGAGAGAATAAAATCTTCACGAAAGACAAGGGAATCCTCGATGAAGAGGGCCGATTGCAATTAGCCGGACGAGATGGAGATATTATAAATGTCGGAGGGTTCAAGGTAAATCCTGTTGAGGTTGAGGATGCCGCCCAGTCGATGCCGGAGATTGATGACTGTATTTGTATTCCATCACAGCATCCGGTATTAGGAATAGCACTCCGTCTTCTCTATGTTGTAAAAGAAGGTCTTTCCGTTGAGAAGAAAGCGTTAGCCAAACACCTTGCATCAAAGCTTGAAGGTCATAAGGTTCCTCAGTTATATACCCAAGTCGATAAAGTTGAGCGCACCTACAACGGTAAGCTCAACCGAAAAGCGTATAGCCCGAAGTAGGAATAACTTTGAAACTCATCTTTCCAATTGTCCATGTGGTGGTTGGGATAACGGCCTTTGAAGACGCGATAGCAGATTGGGGTTCCCTTGGGAATGCGTTTGCTGCCGTAGCCCATGCGGTCGATGTAGATGTCATAGCCTTCGGCTTTTAGGCGCCGTGCTATATCGTTGGCGAAGTCTTGTATCGGACAATTTTTGTAAATTTCAGGGAAGTCGACAAAAAATGGAAGTTCATGGTTTTGATTTCTGATGCAAAGTTATTCCTCTCATATCGCAAAAGGTGATACAGCTTTACGAATTTTCAAAAAATAAATCAGAAATCAAAATCCAATCCGGCTTTTTTAGCTTGGGAATGCTGATGTTCCCTCGGAATATGGTATTGACGACCGTCTTTAATCAGATATGAGCCAGTCTGATGAAAGTTGAACGGTACTCCCGACTCCCGGCATTGTCTTTGCATATCAAGAACCCAGTTAAAGTCCAGAGGTCTGGCATATTTGCCGGATTCACCACCGACCGAGACCTCCTCAATCAATTCCGGATTGAGGTATTTGCTTATGTAAATCTTTTCTATCATTGGCGCGACAATTACCATGCGGTGCTTGATTGGCAATGAGAGAAATATCGGCAAACGATAATCTGCGCGGTCCTGATTTTCGACCGTGCACCCGATACCAACATGGTTATATCCTTCGCCCCAATCATCCGGGAAGCACTGCATAAGGCGTTCTATGCGTTTTGTGAAGAAAAAGAATGTGCAATCAGTCCGTTGGCGGATAATATCCCAGATTTCATCACGCCACTCATCGGCTTCTTCAATCAGAAAATCAGAGGTGAAGCACAGCGCAAATTCCGTGCCTGACGGAAATTTCCAATTCTTCTTTCTATCGCGCTTTATAGGTAGATTGAACGATGCCGTTTTACGCACTTCATTTGACGGTGTGACCGTGCCAAACGCCGCATCCTCACGGTAAACGTAACAATGCTTGCATCCCGTACTTATCTTGTGGCAACCATGCCACGGATTCCACATCGGCATAATTCAATCTCCGCAACTGTCAAGTCCTAATTGCACAATATCTTCTGAATCCTCAATCACTTCGGGACTGCACATCGACTCTTCCGCTGCTTTTACTGCGCGACGTGCGTCTTTGGCTTTCTTCTTAGCCTTGCGTTTGATCTCGTCCTCTATGAGTTGCTGTTTCAGAGATTTTACAACCTCAGGTTTTTCACGTTTGAAACGTTTCTCATATAGATTTTCAATGTGCTGTGGCAGTAGTGTCTTCCACGGTTCCTGCTTATGATTGTCAATCTTGCGAAGTGAATCCGGTTTGAATCCAAGTTCACGCGCCATCTGTACCTGCATGTCAGAAAGATGGTGACGCTTCTGCGCCACCATCCAGTCTTGTATGATTGTCCGTCTCGAAGCCATAACTATTGTTTCTTAGTATAACGCCAATCAAAGTTTTATAGTTGTCCTTTGCAGAGGCAATCGTTAAGGTGGTCATCTACGAAGCCTGTGGCTTGTAGATGGGCGTAGCAGATTGTTGAGCCGAAGAATTTGAAACCTCGCTTCTTCATATCTTTAGCGATTGCATCCGACTCAGGCGATGTGACCGGAATATCAGCCATTGTTGCCGGATGATTTACAACGGGGAAATCTCCGTGAAAGACAGACCTCAGATAGTTGAAGAAGCTGCCGAACTCTTTCTGAATCTCGATGAACAGCCGGGCATTGGAAATAGCCGACTGGATTTTACGGCGATTCTTGACTATTCCGTCAAATTTCATCAATCGCTCAACATCTTCTTCGGTCATGGCAGCAACTTTCTCAACATCGAAGTTGTGAAATGCCTCACGATAGCCTTCTCGTTTGCGCAGGATTGCTATCCAAGCCAGTCCAGCCTGTGCGCTTTCCAACGTGAGGAACTCAAAGAGTATATGGTCATCCGTGACAAGGCGACCCCATTCTTCATCGTGATATTTCACATAAAGAGGGTCGTCTCCGCACCACGGACAACGACTCAGTTTCTCAGATACCATTTTAATCCCAGTCATTAAGGTTGGCTATTATGCGGTCGATGTCACTTTCATCAAAAATCTCCGGCTGTTTCTCGTGACAATGACAGTCACCATCGCAATGACAACCGCATTCACAGGTATCCGTCAGTTCTTCGACTGTGTTCTCATTTTCATGTCCCATCTTACTTCGCCACCACCTTCTTGAACTCGGCTGCGGGTTTGAAAGCCGGGATATTGTGAGCCGGGATAATGATAGTTGTATTCTTGGAGATGTTACGGGCAGTCTTTTCCTTGCGCTCCTTTACGATGAATGAGCCGAAGCCACGGAGATATACATTTTCGCCGTGTGCGAGGCTGTCTTTGATTGAAGTCATCAGTCCTTCTACTACTGCGAGTACGCTTGCTTTCTCGATGCCAGTTGTCTTGGCAATCTCGGTTACTATTTCCGCTTTTGTCATATTATTTTTTGAAATTGGGTATGCAAAATTAGCGAAAAATCCTGATATTTGGAATAATAAGTTGCCTCTCGCCGCCTCCAAAGGCGGCCGAAATTTTTAGGATTTTGAGCGTAAATCAGCGGAGCAATTCTTCACAGGATTGCTCCGCTTGGCGTATATTACGACTATTGGCTATTATTGCTCCTTTCTGCAAGCCATTCATCGCGCCATTGGCGACAAAGTTCAATAGTGGGTGCTGTTGCTGAGAATAATTCGCCATCGGTATGACGATATTCGTATATCTATTGGAATTTCTTTGAATATGGGCGATAGGGATTGTAGGCTTTAGAGTATAGTTCTTGTCCCAACTTGGGAATTAAGAAGTCATATTCAGAATTGCACATATAATGTTTTGATTGTGACCTCCACCGGTGCGGTGGAGGTCGGGTTAAACTTATGCTCTCTTTCTCTCTGCTATCATCTTGATGTTGTCGCTGATAATTTTGGTAATGCGGTCTTGATATTGGCAGACCTTGTTGGCGAATGCCCTGCATTGAATGATTGAGTAGTCTTTGAGGGAGATTTCAATCGTGGCGATTGTCTTGTCCTTGATTTTGGCGGAGAATACCAATGTGTTCTCTTTGAGGTAGTAGGACGATGAACCTACACAGATGTGCTGACGGCTTCCCTCATCATAATACTCGGCTACGGAGTTTAGGGTATGGACAACGATTTCTCCGTCTGTCATAACCAATCCGGTGTATTTGCCTTTGAGTTCCTCAAACTTGGCTTCATCTTCCTCCGCTCTCTTGCGGTCTTTCTCTCTCTGCTCCTTGATACGCTGACGTTCAGCCTTTGCCACATATTCATCGTGTACGGCTTTGAGGTCTTTGGGTGCTACCAACGTGGGGGAATGGAGGTCTCTGCCCATTCTATCCAACATCTTGATGTAGTCAAACCACATCTGAGGGTCGTCAATCTTGTAACCTGCCCTGCGTGCCACCTTGATTGTGTCCCAATATTTGTCAACCTCTTTAGGGTGGTGGCAAAGGTAACGGAACAATCCTTCCTCTCCGGCTTTCATCAGAGTCTCAGCCTTGGGGTTGGTGAGCAACTGCTGAAACATCATCACGGGGTGTGCGCCATAGGTAAAGGTTGTGTAGCCATTACGTTTGATGGTGTCAGTGACCTTTGTCCTTGGATAGACCCATTGGTTGGCGATGTGCCAGAATGCGTCATTGTCGTGTCTGATTTCCAATGGAGAGCCGAAAGCGAATGAGTCAATGTAGTGACCCAATGTGCGCTGAAGCCCCACTACGGTGGTGTGTCCGTGCTTGTCAATCCAATAGGAGCCGATTTCAATGAAGCCGGGATTTGCCTTCATTCCTTTGCGGAACTCCACAATCATCAGAAACATTCGGATTACTTGAAAACCCTTGACTGCGGTGACGATGATGAAGTAGGATTTATCCCTTACAACTCGCTGGGTGGTAGCCTTGACCTCAACCTTTGCGCCACAATGGGGACAACGGCACATTCCTTCCTCGGCTTCCCACTCGTGACCGCATATCAGACACACGGCTTTCCCTTTCTTGAATCTAAGGGCATAGTTGTCGATTGTATGGGTCAGTGCCCACTGCATTTGGGCGGTGGTGAGTGGGCGAAGCTGCCCACTCATTGCCAATATCTGCTCTTGCTTCTTATTTCTCGGTTTCATAGTCGTATGCTTTAGAAGTCATCTCCGAAGAGATTGGGTTGAACATTGATTTCTGCACCTGCTTTCGGTGCGGTGGCGGTGTGCTTGGGTGCGGTTGCCTTCGGCTGGTTCTGTCTGCGGATTTCGCGGAGTTGTTCTTCCTTGTACTGCTCCATAGCCTGTTCCTTTGCCTCGGCTCTCTCAGTGTCGGTGAGTTCCTTTGCAACCGCTATCTTGCAGTTGACATTGGGGACATCCTCCAAATTTTCATCGTAATAATGAAGGATTAGAGAGAACACGCTATCCGAGTCCATAATGGTGAGTCCGCTTTTCTGCACCTCGTGAGCCACATAGTTCAGTGCCTTTTCCAATGACTTCGCCGGATTTGCGTACTTGATAGCGAGGATAGGGTCGCTTGCGCAACGCTCCTCCATATAGTTACGGACAACCTCCATAACTGCGTTTGATGATTTCATTTCGTTTGCCATAGTCGTATATATTTTAGAATGTTAAGACAAAGTATATCATTGCAATAAGGGTTAGTATGCTGATGAGCCACCCTATACCTCTTATCATCGGTTTCACTACCACCCAAAGAACAATCCCGATTACTATTCCGAGTATTATCCCGACCACCTTAGTCAGCCGTCTTAATGCGGTATGAGCTGGTGATGGTGTGAAGCTCGAATTTCTAATATGTCGGTTATTTTGTGTCATAAGGCGATATTTTTTTATTTGATTTTCCGCTTAATGCGTCTAATCACTGTTTGAAGTATGTTCGCTCGTTTATTATCCCTGCGTGACGGGAAATAGCGGGCTGTTCGCCGACGGCAGGAAAATACTACCCGTAGGGCTGGAGATTTTTCTGACAGGCGGCAAAAGAATAGCCCGTTACCGGCACGTTATTCCATCACGAGCGAATATGCTTTCCAATAGATGATTGCATTATGCTGAAATTGCCGAATAAACATAGAGCCGAAGTTGCCTCTTTGGAGACACAGAATAACCGACATACGGAAATGTTTTTTCTAAAATCAGTTGAAGTGTTACCTACATGAAATTTGAAATGCCACACTCCCGGAAAGGCGAATGTATGTGACGGAATCAGGAAATGGAGGCATGCCGTAATGCACAGAGGCCGTCACAATCTTTCGCATCGTGGAGTGCTGACAACGGAAGAATGGCGCGACGGCTAAACGAAACGGGTAATGGAGCGGGCGTTAAGAATACGGAGTTGCAGATAAGCAAGAGCAGGATTGGCGAAGCTCCGGCTCCGGCGTTCAGCAACTCGGTGTTTAGCCCGCTCTCATTCTCAGGTAATGCGGTCGGCGGTAGAGCAGCCTCCGGCAAACGCCGCGGACGGCATTGCCATTACCAGACATTGCCTCGCTGTGCGATGACAAGCCCAGCCGTCGTACCTCTCTGGAGTTTATATTTCTGAAAATCGCATCTGAATAAAGCATTGACCGTATTTAGCCTTGATTTTCTTGGAAACACCAAAAATTATGGCTAATTTTGCAGTTGGCCTGCAATATGGGCTTGAATTTTAGGTATAATACAAAATGATACGCGAATTCTGGACTGAAAACTACCTGTCAATTCGGGAACGTCAAACGATGAACTTTGAGACGGACGGCGATGATGGAAACTGGATGAGTGCCGAAATCACAAAAGGTGTTCATCTTGGCCGTGTGGGAATAATATTCGGAGCCAACGCTTCGGGTAAATCGAATATGCTCAAAGCGATGCAGAACGCTTTTGAGCTTATGTTCATTGACCGTAAAGACCGAAATGAAAGGGTGCATTCTGAAATGCCTTTTGCTTTGACCAAGGATCAGCCGACAAAGATGTTCGTGTCTTTTTATGCCGACGGTGTCAGATATGATTACATGATTTTATATCTCGGAAGCCATATCATAAGGGAGGAATTGAATTACTATCCCAATAAGAGCAAGTCTCTGTTTTATGAACGCGAGTTTGTCGGCGAAGACAGACAATGCGAGATTAAATTTGGAACAAGCATTGGCATAAAGGCGAAGACGCTCCGGGTTCTGAAAGAGCATACTCTCAACAATCATTCGGTCCTCTCCACATATGGAAAAGTGTCCTTGCCGGAAGACGCATGTAAGATTGCGGCACTGTACAATTGGATTAAGTCCCATGTACATGGAGTCAACAATGACGGCGGAAGCCTCGTCTCTCTTCTGAAAGAGGTAAGTCAGAATGAGAAAAAGAAAGAATTCTTCATACAGATGTTGAAAAAGGCTGATTTCAATATTTCAAATTTCAGCGTCATATCGGATGGCGTTGAAAACCATGTGGAGTTTGTAAATACATCAGATGAAGGTAACTTCATGTTGCCTCTCTCCACACAGTCTGCCGGAACAATTAAATATCTGGTTGATCTTAACTATCTGTATAATGCCATAACCGGAGACCATATCTATATGCTTGACGAATTAGGCGAGGATTTGCATTATGATCTGCTACTGTATTATATTCAGGTCTTCCTTGCCAATTCGTGCCAATCGCAGTTGTTTTTCACAACACAGGAGATGACATTGCTTTCAGAAGATCAGTTTAATGAAAACCGTCAATCAGTGTGGTTCGTAGAGAAGTCATCTGAAACGGCGGCATCTGAATATACCCGCGCTGACAAACTCGGCCTCCGCAGGGAACACTCACTCTACAATTCCTATCGTATCGGTCGGTTTGGGTCAAAACCTGTGTTGGGTTCGCCGTTCATCTTAAATCAGAAATGAGCCATGCCAAAAGTAAGGAAACAAACCACTGTGATTATCGGCGAAGGCCCTACGGAGTTCTTCTATCTCAATTCATTGAAGGATGAGTTCCGCCAGTTACAGAGCATCAAACCGGACACTCCGAAGAATACGAGCCTGCGTGAATTGGAACGCTCGATTGAATCTGCAATAGCAATCGGATATGACAGGATTTTTTGTCTTATCGACATGGACAATAAGAAGAAAGACCCGACAAGTTGGGCAGCCTATTCTGAATTGAAACGGAAATATCATGGCAAGAAGGTCCACAATGAGAAAAAGGGGCTCAATTATGAAGTCCGTTTCTTTGAGACTGACCGCTGCACTGAACTGTTCTTCCTTTATTATTTCAGATATACGGGACAAAATTATGCCGATTCAAAAAGCATAGAGGACGAGCTTTGCCGGATATGTGGATATGAAAAAACTCAACGGTTTTTCAGGACACATCCATTGCATCAATATTTCCAGAAGAAAGGCGGTGATTGGGTAAGGGCGATTGAGAATGCCCTGAAATCTGAGAAATGCCTGATTGACGGAGAACGGGATTATACCTATTCCGAAATAGGCTCAATGTTCAAAGAGCTGGGAATTGTCTGATTTTGTCAGTATAGTATGAAGTGTGTTCGCTCGTCAACACCACGGCACGATGGGGAAAAAGCATGGCTATCACAATAACTTAATTTCGGCAATAAGCAAGGTTCTATTGCCGAAATTAAGGAGGAGCGTGTTATTCCGAATTAATTCATATACCTTGCAGTGTTCAATGACATTGAACACCACGGTGTATTATAACTGGGATTGATGTAAAATGTGTCCCTGTTAAAAAAATGAATCCTGATATATTTGTAAAATTAGATTATTCTCCGCAATTTTGCATTATTCTCCAACACTCGGAGAATAATGCAAAATATCGTAGAACATGAAGGAGATAACAATCGCCGGACAGCAGATAGAGCTTCGGAATCTATCCAAGCAAGACCAAAAAGGTCTGTGGCTTGAACTCATTGCAAATTTCAAGATGATGCAGTTTGATTTCAATGGGCAGGTTATGCTTTTGCTTGTGGCCAAAGGTGAAATGGATTATACCAATGTGCAGCGTCGTAAGATTTCGGAAAGAATTGAAAGCATCAAGCATATTCCGGCTGTATTTTACTTTGACAATTTATTGACTTATGAGCGTGACCGATTAGTGGAGCAAGGAGTGTATTTTATCGTAGCCGATAAATTTGCATTTGTGCCTACCTTGATTATCAACAGGCTGTCAACAAAAAGTGAGATTAAAGAATTGTTTTATCCGTCAACACAATATATTCTTTTTTATCATCTACAGATCGAGAGCCTTGACGGTTTGTCGCTTAAAGAGTTGGAGGATAAAGTACCTTATAAATATAAGACAATCGCCAAATCCATAAAGCAACTTGAAGCATTGGGATTGGTTAGTCTGGAAGGCAGCAGGAATAAGAAACTTGTGTTTGAACTGTCAGGGAAAGAACTTTGGGATAAGGCGTCAACCAATCTAATTGATCCAATCAAAAGCATAGAATACACATCAGATGTATTTCCCGAAGGAGATATTGGCGGAATCTCGGCTCTGTCGCATTACTCAATGCTCGTCCCGGAGGATGTCCCGACAAGAGTTTTGACTGCGGAGTGGGTGCGTGAACATAAATACTCCATACCCGAATTGCACTCTTTTGAAGATACACAGCGCATCGAGATATGGAAGTATCCGCCGTCAGGCACTTCCGGCTATGTGGATAAATTGTCATTGTTCCTGACATTGAAAGATGATAACGACCCACGGGTTGAGAAAGAAATTGCAATAATGATGAATAAAATAAAATGGTAGGAGGACTTGAAAAATTCAGGGAAGCGTTTGCCGACTTCTCTGACAACTTTGTGATTATCGGAGACACAGCCTGCGATGAAGTCCTTTCCGAACATCCCTCAAACGAGCACTGAGATTCCAAGAGAGACAAGATAATTGAGATTTGACAGCAGTATAACGGCTAATATGCTGATTCCGATTGCAGAAACTTTAACATTTAGGATAGCGTGTACATCGCGGAAAATGATTAAATTTGCACTATCGGATGAAAAATGACGAAGAACATTGAAACACTGTCGTGTGCGTAACGTGTACACCACAGGAAGAGCAATGCCAACAACTTGATTATCAATGCAAAGCATAAGATTCGCCAACCCCAGGCGGATCACAATTGAGGATTATCGAGAGATAGTCCTCTTTTTTGTTTTTCAGCTATTTAGTTGATTTTAAGGGATTGAGAAGGGCTTGATTCGGATTTTGGCGTTGTCTTTCCTTATCGGATTTTGGCATTGTTTTTCAGTTTTGTGATACAAAAGTGATACACGCTGTGATACACCGTTAGTAGATTGTGACCGGAGATGATTTTGAAATAATAAAACTTACCAAACAATCTAAAAAATGGACTTATATCCAACGACTAAAGTGATTTTCGACCGACGAAAAAAGGCAGGACCTAAGACACAGGGGTCGGTCGAGCTTGAAGTGTATTTTCAAAGGAAGCGGAAATGGATCTCCACGGGAGTCAAGGTGCTCCCCCGCCATTGGGATGACAGGAAGCGAGTCGTCGGGCGCATAGACGCCGTCGACTTGAATCTGCGTATAGATGCCTTGGAGGGAAATGTGCTCGGCATAATCCGCAAGCTTATGGTGGACGGCAAGCCGTTCACCTGGGGAAATCTCGATGCCATAGGAGGAAATGGGGTCAAGCCGAAATGGCGGTGCATATGTTAAATTGGGCAGTTAGAAGTGTTAAATTTTTAGGCGTAGAGTTTGACCAATCGAAAGATAAAGAAGTCGCGGTCCCGGACACCACGCATTTGTGAGCGAAAGATTTTGACTTTAGAGTTGAATGCCTCTGCGGAGGCATTGGTCGCACGACGACGGAAGTAGTTAAGGGTCAAGCCGAAAGCACGGTGCATATGTTAAATTGGGCAATTAGAAGTGTTAAATTTTTAGGCGTAGAGTTTGACCAGTCGGAAGATGAAGAAGTCTCGGTCTCGGACACCACGCATTTGTGAGCGAAAGATTTTGACTTTAGAGTTGAATGCCTCGGCGGAGGCATTGGTCGCACGACGGCGGAAGTAGTTCAGGATGGTTGGAGCGTGGTTCCTGAATGTTTTGATTACCGAGCGGAAGTTGTTGTTACCAAGAGCCATTACCTTTTCATACCACTTGTTCATCCGCCCCATGGCTTTTGTCGGTGAGATTTTAGCATTGAAAATCTTGCGCAGCTCCATCGCAAGGCTGTATGCAGCCTTCAATATTGGATAGTATTTGAACAGTATGTTGGCGCGATGGCGCTGTATGTCAGTCCATTTGTTCTGCGACATCATCAGAGTGTGTTTGCTGCGGGCCAGTATCTGGCGCATGGTCTCTCCGTTGGAGCACGTTACCGGCGGTTCGGACTTGTCGCGGTTGTTTTCCTCTGCGATAAGCTGACGGCGAATATCAATACGGATTTCGTCAACGGCCTCATTATAGACCTGTTGGACATGAAAACGGTCGTTGACCACATGGGCGTTGTAAAACACTTCCGCGGCTATGAGCATCATTGATGGCGAAAGATCGCAGGTCACTTCCTTGACCCTGCGTCTGACGGAGCGTCCCATCGCACTGACGAGGATTGATATGATCTCGTCACTCTTTGTGCCGGGAATGGCTGCCGCAAGTGTTCCCTTGCCTCCGTGGCCGTCCTTGTTGGTCAGGAACGTCCATACCTCGCCGTTGCTCAGACACGTCTCGTCAAGGCTCATGTAAGGGCCGATATTATCGGCGTTGAAATAGAACCCACAGCCAAGCTCCTGTTCGCACCAGTCGGCGTAACCGCTTATCTTATTGCGGTACAAGTCGGCAAAATGTTTGCCGTTGACGCAGTACATCTGCGCTATCTGTTTAATCGACAGGGCTGTCGTCTCCACCTTCGTCTTTTAAAAAAGCCACGAACTCGGCACTGAGTCGTGTTCCTTCATCGTTGGGAAGCTCGAGATTGTAGCTGAAGATTTCGTTGGTCTGCTTGTCCCACCACTTGTTCTTGCGCATGTGAAGAAACACAGGCCGTCCGCGCATCGGATAGTCCTGTATCGTAACGTAATCCGTATAGCCTCGCGCTACGATATTTGGATTACGATAGTCTTCATCAGACAGTTTCTTCTTTTCGTCAAGCCATATGTCATAAGACTGTTCCGTGCGCTCGAAGCGCACCATCTCAAATAGCTCGTCCAGCCCTTCAGGGAGGCACATCCATATTGCATCTGCGGTTTTCATGCCACAAATTTAACACTTTTCTCAAAATTCATGCACCGGGTTTTCGGCTTGAGCCGAATATCCTGCTGTATGACGAATGGCTCAGGCAGCGCAAGGACTACACTCAATCGACAATAGCGTCATACCACAAGTTCCTGAAGATATACGTATATGAAGCGTTGGGCAATGATTCAATCCAAAGCAATCCATACGAAAGCATAAAAATCGACCGGGGCAAAAGCAAGATAAGGAAATATCTTACGGAAAAAGAGCTCGGGAAGATTGAGAGCGCAAGTCTACAGACAAAATCACTTGAGAGGACACGTGACCTGTTCCTGTTCCAATGCTACACAGGTTTGGCGTATGCCGACATGGCGAAGTTTGATTTTCATGACACAGTGGAGAAAGATGGACATTTTGTGCTTCACGACACAAGGATAAAGACAGGAGAAGACTTCTATATCATCCTTCTCCCTGCAGCTTTAAAAATTTTGAGGAAATATGACTTCCAACTGCCCGTAATCAGCAATCAGCAATACAATATGCGCCTGAAGATAGTGGCAGATGCGGCCGGTATTGATAAGAAGCTGACCTCACACATGGGGAGACACACATATGCATCCTTATGCATCAATTCCGGAGTCAGGATTGAGGTGCTCGCAAAAATGATGGGACACACCGACATAAAAACCACGCAAATATATGCAGGGATGGTAAACACCACGGTGGAAGCGGCATATGAGAAATTGATTACCAAACTGGGGCAAACTGAGCAGAACTACTAAAAATAGTCCGGGAGGACATTATGGAAATGCCTCCCGGATTATTGTTTCAGATTGTTTCGGCAACTTCGGAACTGTCGATTGACTCTTCATGGTCAGGCTCAGGAACCAAGAAACAGACGAATGCGGATATTATAGCCACCGAAGCAATGAAGAAAGCCGTGAACCAAGCGGCGAACTCACCTGTCCATGCCGCGAAAATGAGGGCAAAATTGAAATATAGGGAGCTGACGATTGCCGTAAGGCGGAATCGGTCGCGATATTTAGTAAAGAAGTCCATAATGATTCGTGGGATTAAATTGCAGTAGAAAAATTCAATAGACAAGAGACTTCGGGAGCTCCGGAACATACATCCAAGCCAACACTTCGCTGGCGTCTGACAGACCAAACCCCTCCGTTGTGTGGAACCTTTCATGCATATAGGTCACGTACCAAGTTCCGGTATCCTTCTTCCTGAATCTGAAAGCCAACAGAATCTCCGTGCGGTCTTCCGGCATTTCCTTCTTCGGGTCGTGCCAAACATCTGAGGCAACAGTGAAGCCATCGGCAAAAGCCAATGTCGCCGTGGTGCGGATCAATCGGTCGTCATCGATGCCATCCTTCTTAACCGGATTCGGGAACAAAGTATTTGCATACATTTGGGACAGTCTTGAGCATTTCTTATTCATTGCCATAAAAATATTCGTTGATAGCTTGAAAGGTGAGTGAAACGGTGGGGTCAAGGTGACATGCAGGGGTAGTCTCGGCAATGAGGACGCAATCAGCGGAGACTACATTTCCCTTTGTGTCGATATAGACATCTGCGTCAGCCGGCCAATAGGCGACAAACTTCATATACTCTCCAGGCCATTCCCTATCCTTGCCCATCCAGGTGAGACTGCCGTCCTTGCTGTAAGCGTCGGACTCGAAAAGACGGTAGAATGGTTCGCACTGCTTTTCACGAGCGAATCCCACCACGTGGAAAGGGGAAGACTCAGACAGAGCGAAGTCAGGCACGGAAACAGAATTGGTCTCTACGGACACATTCATTCTTATGAAGGAACCGGTGCCCGGTTCATCGAATTGGGAACAGGAAGGAAGAACGGACACGGAGCAAGCCACTGCCAGAGAAGAGAGGATTCTGTTGAAACGATTGAGAATCATAATAAATGGGATTAAAGGGTTGAACTTAATTTTTTCCCTTTCGTTGGAGATGAAACTCTCACAACCCGGGATATTTTACGTGCAAAACCAGCATATCCCTGAGCAGACAGGCAAGTGTGGAACGACATTTTATTTTGGAAAACCCATTTTCGTAGAAAATGCGGAAGGTTGCCAAAATAAAATGTCGTGGAAAGAGAAACGTCACTTGCCGGTCGGATCAGGGATATGCAACTTTGCAAAGTAAAATGTCGCGGGTTGTGAGGGTTGTCGAGAGGGGAATTGTGTTTAATATAAATTAGCTACACGCCAGCCTTTATCCGTGGCTACTTTGATTTGGTCAGCGGTTAAAGAATTAACGGTTTCCTTACAAAAACGTATAGTCTGCTCTTTAGAGACAGTACTGAGCCCATTTATAAAGACCATGGCAGATTCAACTGTTAAGGGACTGTGTATTCTAATATTTGTTGAAATACCTTCAATCGGTCCAATTATATTGGTAAGTTTAGGGGTGTCTTCAAAAATATAATTATGGTCTCCCATATTGAGGTATTCGAATAAGCAGTTTTTATTAAATTGCCAATTATTAAGGTTAAGGGAAACTAAATTTGAACACCCTGCGACGAAAGATGTGAATGACGTTATTTTATTAATACTAAAGCTTGATAAATCAAGTTCATCTATCGACATGCAATTTTGGAACATGCCATACATGTCTGTCACGTTGGATGTATCGAACTTAGACACATCCAGACTTGTTACCGACCGACAATCTCTAAACATATTTGACATCCTTGTCACATTGGAAGTATTAAAGTTAGATACTTCCAAGGTAGGTAAAGAATGACAATCCGCAAACAAGTTTTCCATATTGGTTACGTTGGATGTATTGAATTTAGAAACATCCAAAATCGGTAAAGAATGACAATTTTCGAACATGCCTGACATGTATATCACATTGGAAGTATCAAAGTTAGAAACATCCAGACTCGTTAGCGATTCACAATCTAAGAACATATTAGTTATATTGATCACATTGGAAGTATCAAAATTAGAAACATCCAAAATAGACAAATTACAACAGCCACAAAACATTGATGCCATCCATGTCACTTTTGAAGTATTGAATCCAGATACATCTAAATCCAGTAGAGTTTTAAAATTGGAAAACATTCCGCGTGTGTCTGTCACAATGGATGTATTGAATTTAGAGACATCCAGACTTGTTACCGACCGACAATCCGAAAACATATTGGACATATTGGTCACATTGGAGGTGTCAAAGTTAGAAACATCCAATGTAGGCAAAGAAAAACAATGTTGAAACATACAGTCCATTTTGGTCACATTGGAAGTATCAAAGTTAGACACATCCAGACTCGTTAGCGATTCACAACTAGAAAACATCCAGGACATGTCTGTCACATTGGAAGTATCAAAGTTAGACACATCCAGACTTGTTACCGACCGACAATAGGAAAACATTCCGTGTGTGTCTGTCACAATGGATGTATTGAATTTAGAAACATCCAAGGCAGGTAAAGAATAACATTTATAAAACATCCAGGACATGTCTGTCACATTGGAAGTATCAAAGTTAGACACATCCAGACTCGTTAGCGACCGACAATCCGAAAACATATTTGACATATCGGAAACATTCGAAGTATCAAAATGAGACAAATCTAATGTTTTTAAGGAAGAACACATATCAAACATATTGCTCATGTTTACGATATTCGATGTATCCCATTCTTTTAAGGCTGGAACATCTATTAAGTTTTCACAATGATAAAAAAGATTCTTAAGGGATGTAATATTAAAGCCAGATATGTCACATTTTATCAAAGATATTAAAGAATTACGACTTGAGGTGCTACCCCTAAAGCTGATAAATGTTGTATCAATAATACCTAATTTGTCCCAAGTGGCTTTTACGATATTATTATCTATAATCCGCAAAACGAAGCGGTTTTAGCTGGAGAAACGAGTGGATTGGTTTGAGGAAACGAAGCGGTTTGTTTTTTGAGGGGTTTAGATTGATGGATTTTAAGCTGAAATGACAGGATTTCTAAAAACGAAACGTATGTGGTTCTCTCCCTCTTTCAATCTGATAGTTATTCCCTGTATTCTTACACGAGCTTAATTTGCGATAATCTTTCCCAGTAGTCTTATGCCTGGTCCTTTGCGCGAGGTCATTTCCAATAGTCTTTCGCGAAATTCTTTTATGACTCTGTTATTAGGCGCTAAATGGCGGGATATGCTGTTTTATCGAATCAAAATAAAGGTTTAGACGGAACGTTTAATAGGCATAAGAAATTAACAACACAAAACTGAGGGTTATGGAAAAAATAGGCATTAAAGATTTGCCGGAGATTATAAAAGAAGCCGAGGGAGGGCTGTATTATGGTCCAAGATACTCGCTTGTCTTTGTGCCGCTGCTCACATATCAGATTGACCCTGCGACCGGGAAGAGGGTGAAAATCACTACCCGCGCAGAAGCCAATTAAGCGAGGTATTTGAGTGTCTTTTATGGCTTGATACGAGGATTAAAATAAAAGCGCCGAAGGATTATCTTCCGGCGCTTTTATTTTATAGTCTGGACCCGTCAGCTCACTTTGTATAGCATTATGTCTGTGTACTTGGCGTTGTAGTTGAGATGGGCGTTGATTTCTTTTTTCTTTGCCATCGCGAAAGGGTTGCCGATGGCTATATTGTCACCAATCCACTCGCACAACTCAACGATGGATGACTTGTCGGATGTGAAATACACATACCTTTGACCGGACAGTACCTTCAGCACGTCCAGATAATCCGACAGACGCCAGTAGCCCATGACGTATGCCCCGACATCTGTGGATAGGTAGGGAGGGTCCACAAGGAATACAACGTCGTCACGGTCTTTGTACTTCTCAAAAAGTACCTTGTAGTCGCAGCTCGTTATCTCCAGCCCGTCAAGATAACCATCGGCACTATAATCCTGCTTTCGGACATTATTGTAAAGGGAATGCTTCTTGAGATCCTTGAGGGAGGTCGCATATTTCGAGGAGAATAAAAGTGAGGAGGACAGAGTGATGCAGTCGAGGTATCCATACTCTCTTTCCTTTTGCTCAAGCAAGGAAAGGATTGCTTCCCTCTCCGGGTGTGGAATCAACTTATGGCGCGGCAGAGGGTCTGTAATACTCCGCAGCTCATGGAGAATCTGGTTCGTCTCTTTGATATGCTCAAGCCTTTTTCTATAACCATCGAAATCATTATAGATCACAACAACATCCGGGCGCTCACGTTTGGTTATGTGTGAAAGTAATCCCGAGCCGCCGAAGAGGTCTACAAACACACTGGCGCCGGATATAGTTTTGAGCACCTTCTTATATTCTCCTATAAACATCCGTTTTTGCCCCACAAAAGGAAGAGGGGCCGACACATATTCCTTCATTATTGTTGTTTTGATTTTAGCGGGTGCAAAGTTCTATATTTCCCGCCAAACGTCCAAGACAACTTTGGAGATTACACTGCAGGAGAGTTGCAGTGTAATCTATCACACATTAAGCTCAAACCTTACATCGTCCATGCCATCGAGCAGAAGCCGGGTCTTTTCAAGGTTGGTGTCGTACACATGTACGTTTGCCAAAAACAGCGTTATCGACTTAAGGGGCAGGTCTATCTCACGAGATATCAGATAAAGATGGTAAATATCGGCCGGCAAACCCAGATTGGCGTCAGAACTGCGCTGATATGCCGACACTACCAGTTCTCCGGCATCTATCTGGAACTGCACCAGACTCAGGCATTGCGCCTGGTTGCTCTCAGCCTCTGTCTCACCCAGGAAGAGGAGATAGTTCTTACTATTCCGCATCTCCCTTTTGATTCTTTCAAGGAGTTTGGGCAGCTTGGCAAAATATGTAGGATAGCTGTTTACGAGCACGGAGCCACAATAATCCCACCAGTTTATGCCTGCCTCTCGATATTTTTCGACCTGCCTATCGCCGCTCATAAAAAGCTTTAGCTCGCTCTTGAGCTTTTTACGAGCTATGCTGTGACCCTCAAAAATGTCAAGCAGATCGCCGGGGGACAATGTGAGTGTCTGATTGAGGAGGTAATGGATATTGCCTTTCTTATTTTGCTGCCTCTTGCCATCGACAAGGATTCTGTTTAATACTTGATGATATTTGTTCATATTGTTTATGTTTAGGTCGCGAATATACGTATTTAACCGTTTGGGCAACGCTATTTCCACTTTAACTTACTGCAATACGATTGCAGTCTTTACCCACCCTGGAGATGGCGCTGTATACGGTGCGCTCGCTGATGCTGTATTTAGTGGCAAGCAGGGAGACAATATAGGTAGTTTTCTCCCCATCCTCACGCATCCTGACGTAATCATCATACATGTCGATAAGTTTGACATCTGTAAGTTGTATCCCGTTTGCGACAAACAAATAAAATGGCTCACGAAATAATTTTAGTAAATCTATTGCTTTCATGATGAAGTTGTCTAAACTAATTTGATTTGTGAAATTTTTTAAGGAAAATAACGATAAAGGCAAGGAAGTTCCAACCTTTCCAACTGGAGACGGTGGTGTCGAAGCGGTTAAGAACTGCTTTGAAACCATCCATCCATGCGTTTGTCCTCTCGATTTTCCATCTCTCCTGATACATTTCCTCATCATAGAGCCAATCCTCTTTGGAATCACCGCCATTCCTCGGATTCGGACATACATTCGGAGTGATGCCGTGGGAAATCAGGGCACTTCTGAGTTCTTTCCCGTCAAAACCTGCGTCAAGGTCACAGAAAAGTCCGTCTACGGCGATAGATGCTTCGGAGAGCTGGCCGACGATCTCTTCAACCCTTTTCTCTATTTCGTAAAGATCCGCATGATTCCCGGCCTGAGGTTCGGACATGGCGAGAGGAATTCCCTGATTGTCCGAGAAGAAAAGCGCGTTGGTCGTGCACCGCTTCTTCCTTCCTTGATATTCAGCCTTTTCGCCGCCTCTGTATACTGGCGTATGGGAACCGTCGATATGGGAGATGGACAGGTCAAGCCTGTTTTTATTTCTACTCAGAATCCTGGAATATATCTTCTGCCATTCCTCTTTTTTACACCATTTGCGGTAATGGTGGAAGACAGTCTTCCAGCTCGGACCCTCGCCGGTGAAAAGATGCCCGATCGGGAGCAGGCGCCATTGGCAGCCACTCTTGAGCTTATAGAGTATGGCGTTTACCACCTCAATAAGATCAAATTTGGAGGCATAGCCTCTTTTTGCAATCGAAAGATAGGGCATTATTTTAGATTTTATTGTATCTTTGTCGAGTACAGCGTATTCTGGCATTGGTACGGTATATTAGAGTGTGGGAACTATAATATAGTGCGTCCTTTGCGGAATGCGCTGTATTTTAATTATTTTACTGTATCATTAACATATCGAAATAAGTTTAGACAACTTCGATTTATATTTTCTAATTTTGCACTATCTCACCACATATAAAAAATGCGACAACCACGGCAGAAGGCATTTGCCCTCAGTCGCGTGGTTATCGCGTTTTTTGTTAATCTGTGGTGAGATACTGTTAACAGACTGAGGGCTTTTTTATACCCTCATTAAAACGGCATTCTGATAAGTTTCGAATGCCGTTTTAATCATTTATGTGCGTTCGGGATAGTGTATTATTTTTGTTTTTGATGTTTTTGTACTCGTTTTTAATATTTTTTACTTCGGCTCATGGCTGAAGCCATGAGCCTCTACATACGCCTTTATCCCCTCGACGTGCAGCCTCACAATCGCCTCCCTGCCCTCGGCTGACAGCAAGTAATCCACGTCCTCGCGGTTGTCCTGGAAGAAATTCTCGGTCAGGCATGCTGCGCAGCGGGTGCGGTGGAGCACCGTGAAGTTGCTCTCCTTGTCGCGGTCGCCGTCGGTGGTGTCGGTGCGGACGGGGGTGCCCTCGGGCAGGTGCATCTTCGCGGCATCATAGAGGCAGTCGGCAAGCTTGTCGCCTTTGGTCTGCCCTTTAGAAGTCCATGCTTCCCAGCCTCGCGCCTTCATCCATTTTGAGCCGTCTCCGGCTGCGTTGCAGTGGATGGAGACGAGCAGCACGTTGTCCGCTCCGAGGCGGTCGCACCATGCGTTGGCACGGTTGCAACGTTCTCCGAGGGGTATGTCGGCCTCTTCCGGCACGAGCACATCGGCATCGTAGCCATCCGCGCTCAGCCGTCTGACGACTTCCGCAGCGATTTCGCGTGCATATTTATACTCTCTCAGCCTCCCGTCGGGGGAAGCTTTGCCACGCGTGGTCACGCCATGGCCGTTGTCGATAAGTAGTTTCATTGTTGGTTCAATTTAATTTGTTTTTCGGGATTAATCGGGATTAATCAAGACTAATCGGGATTAAGCAACGGACAATGCCTACCATATCCGCACTGTCACGAATGCCCAGCAGTCGATGCTGCTTTTCAGTTGTATCTGTCCGCTTCCGGTCGTGGAGATGGCGTAGACGAATCCCGAAGCCCCGGGCGTTCCCATTATCCTGCTGAACTCGGCCACGACCCTGTCTTGGTTCCATTCCGTACCCCAGACTTTCCAAGCCTCGCACGACAGTTCAGCCACGCGCACATTGCTGTCCACCGAAAGCTTGCATGTGATTGCCCCGCAATCGGAATGGGCTCGGTTGCGGTCGGTAATGACATACTTGCCTTTCTTTGTCGAGCTGAACTCCACGGGACCTGCGAACAGCACATGCCCCATCTTGCTCCATCCCGACATTGGGTGCAACGCCCAAAGTCCGGAGTCGTTGATGCGGATTCCGAAATCATCGTTGCGGAAAGCAAACTGGCCGAGGCCATCCTGCATCAGAGAGTAGAAGAAGTTGCGCGAATCTTGAGAGAGTGCTATTCCGTTGCCCGTGTGAACCGACTTCGTCTCCTGCGTGACCGACTCATAGGTCAGATAGCCGGGGTTCGCCGTGACGCGGAACTGCGCCCCGGTGGTCGTACCTGAGATATGGTAGGTAATCTCCTGCTCGATGCTCCACGACTTCCCCGCCGCCACGACAAACTCCCTTGTCACAGCCGGGAACGTGGCAGTCGTTTCCGAGGCCTCCGTTTCGGCGAGTTGGTCTTGCGAGAAGATTGTCGCCCCGGCGATCCACGTCCTCGTCCCCCCGACATTGCGGTAGAAGTCGACGTTCACCGTCAAAGGCGCGGCGAGCTGTGCCGTAGCCCCGGACCCCGAAGACCTCACCCCCTTGGCATAAAGAGTCAAATTCGGGACGCGCACACTTACCACCGTCGGCTTTGTTACGGTCCCCCCGGAGACAATCGACCCGCTTTTATAGGTCTGCACGCTCGAATTTGAGGCAAGGCTGCTATTCGACCCCGTCAATACATTGGCCGTCTTGCGCCCCGACGTTCCCGGCACGGCCTCCGCCACTGACGTGTCCGCGCCTGTCACCCGGATGCGCTCCTCGTTGTCATTATTGAAGACCTGCATGTCCATCGTTGTCGGATCCAACACGACGCGCTGGCCTTTCTTTACCCCGGTCTCGATGATTCCCTTCATATCCACGGTGGTTCTCGCCGTGTCGGGGCCGCCTCCGAGGAAAAGGGGATACGTACCCCCGCCCATTCCGGCTATGATGTTCTTGCCGGATTCGTCCATAATGAGCAGTTGATTGCTCTGAGCGAACCGAAGCTTGGCGTATTGCGCGACAATCAGCGGGGTGTAGATAGGAGACATTACTTCAAATTTCCTCCAATATCTTGTAGAGCCGGCAGGATTAGGCGCGTTGCCGGAGTTTGAGGGGCCGTGGGTCTCCAAGCATTGGTAGACATCAATATCGGTAAGACTCTTTGTGACGGTAACGATGTCGAGGAACCTCGTTCCGGAGGTCAACGCCTCGTCATTGCGATAATAGACCCCCTCTGCCCATTCCGAAAGTCGTTGGATGCAACCGGCAAGGCCATCCTTGCCAGGATTGCCGTCAAGTCCGGGTCTGCCGTCGGCACCGTCGGCGACTACCGCCACCGTGCAGCTGTCAACCTGTGTGGAGTCAACAAGCAGCACGAACTCGACGGCAACGGTGGTGGCGGTTATGGCGATTGCTCCGGAATATGCCTTTTGCGCCCCCGTTGAAGAGGCCGTCCTTACTGAATACTTGATAGAGGCTTCCGACCCTGCCGACACGGGGGCAAGGTTGCCACATTGCATCATCTTCGCGCAAGTCAGCGAGGAAGGGGTCAACGTCCCGCTCTTCGACTTCTTAACCTGCGTGACCGACGGCACAAGCCAGTAACGCACGGCATCCTTGCCATCCGCTCCGGCAGCACCGTCGTTAGGTCTGCGCCTTACCGATAATCTTCCCTGTACGCTCGGCATGGCTTCACTCCCCAATCATTGAGACAACCTCCTTAGCTATCGCCTTGGCCTTGACGCGCCATGCCTGATAGTCGCTCCATTCATTGACATACTCGTCAATCTTGGCCGTGTCGGCATCCTCGGCAGGGTTAGCCGCGCCGATAAAGTTGGCCTGAAGAGCCTGAACGTCGTCGGTGGTGTAGCGGTCGTTGACGATGGCCGCTATGACAGAGCCGTAGGTGGCGGGGGCTGCCACATCCACCGTGTAGCACTCGCAAAGGTCTTCCGGATGGGAAGATTCCTCCCCTTCGATTTCAGGCACGGGAGCCTTGGCGATGTCGAAGAACACTCGCACCAACGCGCCCTCCTTTCTAATGATGATTCCGCTTTCAGGAATCTCCGGTATCTGTTCCAATGTTTTCATTCCGTTTCGTTTTAATTGGTTCAATCGAAAATATAGTCAGTCGTTCCCTCTCCTAGGTCGCGTTTCCTAAGCCTCGTCTCTATCGGAAGAGCGTTGGCCTCCTTGGCTTGGTCGAGTTGGGATTTCAGTGTGTAGGAGCCGGTGATAAACTTCATCTCTTGGCCGTCGTACATAATCTTGACGGCATATCTGCCATCACCATGTCGCGTCTTCACGTCGGGGATGAAATCCAAGACCGTGATAGGCATGTTGAGTATCTCCATGACTTTCACCTTGCGAACATCGAAGAAACGCTGCCCATCTTTCATCTCGTTTCTTCCCGTGATTCCAATATCCTTAAAACTCATATCGTTGTCTGTTATAGTGTTCCATAAATTTTTACAATTACCCCACTTGCACCAACCCCAATAGGACGCGAGTATCTCCCTGCGACGCTTTCCCGGCTTGCATTGCCTGACCTTGCGGGCAAACCGTTGCTTGATCGACTTGCGGAGCATCACGCGGTCGTGGGTGAAGCAATATCCGAGGAAGTCAATCCGTCTTCCTCCGGTGGCTGCGTTGCCGCCGCCTTTTCCTTCCTTGTCTTTGTTTGCGTTCATGACCTATCGGAGAGATTATGATGTTCGACTTCACGCAGAGTCCAAGTTCCGTCGCCTTTTCGTAGAAGACCTGGAGCTGCCTCCTTGCTTCCGCCTTGGTTCTCGCCAATCCGAGCGCGTCGTCGCAATACCGCAGGTAGCAGTGGTTCTTCCCCTTGAACACTACGGCATGGTCTATGCGCTTCCCGGCAAGATTCCCCGACATTTGACTGACGACCGCGCCAATTGGCATTCCTCTTTGTCCTTTCAGCCTCTTCATTGAGTATTTTTTCAATCTCATCCCCGCTGTCGTAGTTGAGCAGCACGAGTCTAACAAGGGCGATGAAATGAGCGTCCTTGAACAATGCGGAAAACTCCCGCTCCATCAGCTCATGGGGAATCGAGGGATAGAACTTCTTGAAGTCGGTCTTCCACATCCATTTCAACTCAGGATGTCTTCGGAGCTGTCTTTTGAGAAGCCTTACGCCGTAGTGGAGTCCGCGACCCTTGATACAGGCGAACGAGCCGGGAATGATGCTTGCATACGCTTTTGGCTCAATCACTCGCAAGATGGCGTGCTGGAGTATGCGCCAAGGATAGAAATCCTGTTTGGCGATTATCCTCACCTTGCCCGCGTCGGTCTTGACTTTCTCCAAGCTGAACTTGCATTCCGGGAAATCAAGCGTCAGAATCATCATCTGCAAGGCGCGAAGCTCCTGCTCCCGTCTTTCGTTGTGGCGACGGATATGTCGGTGCAGAACGCGGATGGTCTTGCCTCTCCTTTTGACGGTGCGTGTCTTCTTGCCTTTCTGTGCCTCATCGTCGGCTGCTTGGAGATTCCACATCGAGGCCATCTTCTCGATGATGCACCCCTCCCTTTTCGGACGCTTGCCACCACGCATGGCGATGGCCTCCTCGTAGATGCGTATGCGCTCCACGAGAAGCGTGTCTATCTCGGCAGGGGTCATGCTCCTCCAATCTATTTCCGATATTTTGGCCGTAAGGTTGTCCATTGTCTGTCTGTGTCTCCTGATTGAAATCCGTTGTTGTTTTGTTTTGCCAAACTGCTGTCTTTTTCAGACCGTAAATAAAGGAATCCGTCTTATTGCAAGCATCCGGGCTTGCTTGAATTCCCTGCCCGCGACTTTCGAGAATAAACCTACTCGCCCCGCTTGTCGGCCAGCAAGTGGCAGACCTTTCCGCATCCGAGATTTTCTGACTTCACGCCCCGGCTTCGGGATGCGTTACGCTGCGCAATCGTATCGAGTTAGACGCAGGGTCAGGGCTTGGGGAACGGTTCCCACGGAAGAAATTCCGTGAGTATAAGTTTGGCGAGAGCCGTAATTCGAGTTCGAGTTCGAGAAAGCGTTCTGCGAGTTCACGTACGCGAGACCGCAATACGAACCGTTATTCGCGTTGCCGCCCCAAAGACACAGCTCTGTTCCCCTCCGCCCACCGTCTGCGGGGCCGTTCGCGTTCCGTGTTCCGAAACCGGAACCGTAGTCCGAGATTCCCCGGCATGACGGATTTGGGATTTCTTTCAGGATGTCAATGTGCTATTTTCGCTGGATTCAGCGGGGATTTGTGTTTATTTTAATTGTTTATATTCTCTGGTTTATGCTGCCATCAATTGCTTGCCCGACGTGAACGTTAACGTGCCGTAGTAAGCAAGGCGAGAGCCGAAATTCGAGGGCGAGGACGAGAAAGCGTACGGCGAGTACACGTACGCGAGACCGCAATACGAACCGTGATTCGCGGAGCCGCCCCAAAGACACAGCTGGCCTGTGTTGTTCGTGTAGGCATAGTCTCCCCAATATGAGTTTGCACCACCTCCGAAAGCAGTGGCAATCGGGTCGAAATATTCCCCTACTACCATCTTCGTGACGAACCCCTCTATGTTGGATGTCGCTGTCATTCGGGTCAGCTGGCGGTACTTGCCGTTGGGATGCGTGGTCAGCTCGGCGGCGGTCGGCATACGGTTGCCTTCATAGATGAAGACCTCAGTACCCGACTGAGAGGCATTGGCCGAGTTGCCGAAATAAATTCCCTGAATCATCTCAAACTGCCACCCATAGGGGTCTTCGATGCCGAAAAGATTGACCCTCGACGAATTGCTCGTTTGTGTTGAGCCGTTGACAATATTGGGGATGGCTATCTTAGCGAGAGCGTCGCCAAGCGACTTTGTCGCCCCGGTCTTTATCTTCGCGGCCTCTCCATATACGTCCTTCCATCCTCCGTCGCCGCTTATGCCGTTGCCGAGCTTCACCTGAATATTGGGACTGCCGTAATGGCCGAGGGCAAGCATAAGCATGTAGCGTTGGTGGTCGTAGTTTGTCAGACCCCAATCCTTGCCGTTGATCTGAGCCGCGTTCCAGAACGCTTCGATTGTCTTGCTTCCGGCAATGGATGCCCCGGAGCGCGACACCAACGCCGTGCCCGACATGCTGCCCTTGTATGCCCCGATGCAGACATATTCGTCATTGTGGCAATTGCCGATATAATGTCCTCCGATGGGTAGCTGCGACAGCCAAAGGTAGTCAAGTCCGGATGCCTCGTCGCGCTTGACGATATAATAGAGGCGAGGCCCGATGAACATCACGTGGCCCTTAGTCTCGTCCACGGTCGTACCGTCGGCGAACACTCCCGAATTGGTTGGGGATATTTTAGCCGCCATGCCCGAATTCGTCACGAGATAGCGACCGCAACGCTCCTCATACTCAGCCCTCGCTCCGAGATTGCCAATTACTCCCCATTCCGAGGAGCTTTGATTATGCTTGATTGGCACTCCCAACGCCACTTGACGCAACAGCATCTCGTCGCCGCTGTTGATGGCGTTCATGAAATCGTCTATCGTCATGCGCCTGATGGAACCGCTGACTTCGATGAGTATGGAGTTCCCTTTCAATGCTGACGTTACCTTCGGGGCGTTGCCCAAATTCATATTTCCCATATATTATTCTGTTTTATAGATTGTTATTGTTGTTCCGTGTTAGCTCCACGATACTTCCCCCACGACTTCCACATCGTTCTGCTTTCCGTTGCGGTCGGTCTCCGTTGTGGTCACGTCGATTGTGTCGGAGGCTTTTGTCTTTATGACCGCCCATGTGTCCTTGTCCATCACGTCGAGTCGCCACACCGGGTTTGCAGGGGCAAACACCGCCTTTGTGCGCATATTGATAATCTTGCCCTTGACCGTCACCGGAAGCCCCGGGGCGACCTCCTTGTTGGCCGAAATGATGTCGAAGTTCATGCCAAACTCGTCGAGCGAGTCGATGATGTAAGACCCTGCGCGACAGACGGGAGTCGTGTCAGTGGACTTCAAATAAAACTCCGCAATGAAAAGCTGGGTGCCGTCAACGTCGCCGCGTCCAACCGTTATCTGCTTCTGTCCGTCCTTGGCAGGCCACGGAGTATCATCCTTCCACCATTTGACGTGGTACGACGTAATCACACTCGCCCCCATCTGTAATCCCGTCTTAAGCGTTGACGTGGGATGGTCGGAGTCTATCGCCTCCGGAGATGCCACGATGTAGCCGTAGGCCGAGGAGGAACCCATGTTCTGGATCACCACGTCGCGGGTCTTGCTGACGTTGTAGTTCACGCCTCCCACCGTCGCCACGCAGCTATATTCGAGCTGTCCGTTGGCCACGGCATTCGGGTTGGCAAGATTGGCTATTATCTTGATCGCCCCAGCGTCGCTGCCCGTCGATATGTTCAGCTGGAACTTCCCGGTGCTGTCCGTGCGCCAATCCCCCGACGTTGCACCGGTGAAGAGCAGCGTCACTCCGTTGTATCTCCATTGGTGCATGCTCCTGACCACCGTATTGCCCATAGATGATGTCACCTTCGGGGTCAGCACAGGCTGATTGGCTGCCACCGTCCAATTCGGAGCCACAGCTCCCGAAGACGTGTCAACACCCTGATACAGCGGGATGCCGTTGCTCTCCAATGTTATGAAAAGGCTGTCGCCGTTGCGCAGACGCTTTATGGTCACGCTGCCTTGTGTAGAATACTGGCTCATATCTTCGATTCCTCCTCTATTTCGTTTAATGTTTTCCTGCCCGTGATGAAGTCAAGCGCGGAGATGCGCGAGACAATGACACCATCGACAATCTCTGCCGATTGCTCCAAGGTCTTGTCCGGATATTGGTAGAGCAGCTCGTTCTCGTTCAGCACGACGCGCCCCTCCTTGGTGTCCTTTGATGCCGGATGCCACCCCTGACGCTCCACAGCCGCATATGACGCTATTACGTATTTCATGTTGTCCGTTTTTTTAATCTCGATTAATCCCCTAATTGAAAATATATCTGTTGCCCGAAGCGTCCGTCCAATAGTCCGCTCCCTCCGTGGCAAACTTGTATTCATCCTTGTAGCAGTCTTCGGTATACGTCTCCATCCAGCTGTCGGCATACGTGTTGCCGATGCCTGTCTTCGCAAGCTGAAAAAGGGTCGTATCCCCTTCGTTGTGCTTCACGCCCTTCTTCGCCTCCGTGTCGGTATACCATACTATCCTCAGTATGCTTCCCGGACACTCCACAATATTGCCGTCGCAATCCACCATCGCCTGATCAATCCGCTCCGTGTCGGCAGGGTGGATGTCCGTGCCGTTCGTGGGGGAGATGGTGTATTTCTGAAATATCCGGTTGACCCCGAACTGAACCATAGCCACCTCCTTGCTCCCGACGAAAGCCTTGACGATGTAGGTGGACTTCGCAATGAGCCGGAGGTCGAGAACGACCGACGTGGGCGTGAAAGCCTCGACTTCCTCCTGCCCAGCCTTAAGCTCGGTCAGGGAGGTCACGGAATTGACTCGATAGAGTTTCAGCGTGTATCCGGTCGTTATCTTCGTCTTGCCGTGCATCACGTCGATGGGTATCTCATGACGGTAGGCACACTTGTCTGTCGCGGCAGCCTCGGCAGCAGCAGATGCCGCCATCAGTCCCTGCGCCACCTTGTACTCATACAGCGCGAGCCTGTCCTTCATCGGGTCATATTGTATGATGGAGCTGTCGCCGATCGAGATGGAATAGCCATCGTCGGCCTTTTCAATGGTGGAGAGCGGGATAGGGTCGGTCACTACTGGAATGTTCACGCCAAGCCGGGGATCGGCAAGCACCGCCTCGAAATGGAGCTGCACCTGCTGCCCCGGCGAGATGTTCTTCGAGATGCTTATCGCCCCGCGCATGGAGCCGTTCTGCTCGATGGTATATTTCCCCGCCCAATCCGACAGAGTCGAGATGTTCTTGCCATTGACAAACCACCTCATGTCGGCAAGCTCCGCGTTGGAATACGGATTAGGCCACGACCCGTCCGTAGCGTTGGCCACCACCTCCGGCAGTATCTCCGTCGGCGTTAGCTCCCTGTCTGGTTCGTATTCATTGTTCCCTCCGTTGAGCACCTGCGTCGTGGGCGAGGCGAAGGTCGTGCATTTCAGCGACACGGCCATCGTCAACGGGGCGAAATCCTTTCTTACTCTTTTTCTGTTGCTTTGCATATCCTCAGATTGCTAATTGATATGTTGCCGTTTGCGTAGGGTCAGCCATCTTGGCCGTGAAGGTGAAGAGGGTGCTTGTCGTGTTAGAATTGCTCCCTATGTCGTTCTCCGCTGCCGTGAAGCATATGTCGAGCATGCCCGCGAAGTCTTTCACCTTCTGCTTCAATGCCCATGCCGCATCATCCTGGACTATACCGCTGTCGCGGCTCACCGCCCATTGCGTCACGTCGGCAGTCACTTCGTCCCAACCCTTGTAGACCCTGCAAGTCACTTTCTTCGTCTCCCCGAAGGAGATGAAATTATCCCCTTCGAGGTCTATCTCCATCCGGAGCGGCGCCGACGTGATGTTCTTGATCGTCCCCGACATGTAGATGTTGTCGAGATAGGCCGAATAGCCATACATGTTCACACCCCCGATTGTCAGGTTGCTCAAATCTCCGAACTGGGCCGCTATGTTGGCCTCCCCGAACTCCCAGTCGGCCACGTCGCGTAGGTAACGCTCATAAGTGCGCGTCGAATACCGCGAGTTCTGTCTGTCCTTCTTCGTGAAGTTGCCGTAGCCGACGAAGTGCATCGCCGCCGACGGATGGAAGGAATGCAGCCAGTTGGCCGAGGTCGGACGGAGCATGTAGCGGAACTTGCTGTTCCTTCCGGTCTCCAAGATGTCTGTGATTCGGAAATAGACGGTATGGAATCCCGAAAAGAGGAAATTGCCGCGCCCGTCGTCGGAGTCCACCGTTGAGTTGTTGGCAGGGTCGACACCATCGTGGAAGATTCCCTGACAGATGTCGTCGTCGGCCACCGCCCCGATTTCCCCGTCTTCAAGATGCAGCGTGACGGTGCCTGTCCTGAGCGTCTGCCCCGTGGCAGGGTCCACGTCAGGCTCCACGCTCTCGATGATGCCTCCGCCAGGAGCCGCCCAATCATTGCCGATTGAAATCTCCACGCGATTGTAGCGCAACTCCGGCACCTCCAGCCACTCCCTGAGCATCAACGACCGCAGCTTCCCGTCGCCATCCTTCGACACCATCCCGCCAAGACCGGTAAGACCGCCGACAAACCCTTTCGTCTGCCAGCCCTGCTCCGCCGTCAGCATCCCCCCGACCGCCAGGTCATACGGCGTCCGGTCGTCGCGGGTCTTGCTAATGAAATCATTCAAGGTCCGGAGTGCGCTCAGGAGATTAGAGTCTGTAAAACGCGTGCCGTCTCCTGTCCTGATAATGTCGGGGAGGCTGCCACGCGACATCTGCACGTATGCCTTGACTTCATCGATATTTCCCTTTATTTTCTCGAGGGCACCGGTGGAGAGCGCGTCACAGATTTCAAGATCCATCTGCGACGGGCGGTTGATCTTGCGAGTAATCTTCGTTATACGGCTGTTCTTATAGCCGGTTTCCGGGAAATAGTCCTCGCTTTCAAGTCTGACCCGCTGGCCGACATGGAACTCGAGTCCACGCTCCTCAATGTCCAGATAATCTGTGGGAGCTTTGAAGCACGACACATCGACACAGTGACGGAGGTTGTATTCATTCACGGCCTCGAGATATTCCGCTTCTGCAAGAGCGTAATACTCGTCAGGCATCCTCATGTTCCAAGGTATGTATCGGTCGCTCGGCTTGGGAACCAACACTCCTCCCGGCAACTGTCCGGAGTCATCGAACCGGGTGATTATCTCAAATTCCCGGGAGTCGCTGTCAAAGTTGACCTCGAAATAATGGGTGCCGTTGTCGTCGCTCCCGAGTCCGGCAAGCTCACTCCCTTCCTGAAACGTCACACGTTTGACCAATCCTCCGATTTCGTATTCGTTCGGATCGAAGGGCAGATTTTCATCCTTGAAATAATAGACGGTGAAACTCTCGCCGTTCTCATCGGCACGTTCCTCTGACCGAACACTGCTGACTGTGCCGGTATAGCGCGGGAATATCCCTGCAAATGCATTCTCTTCATAATGGTGGATTATGCCGTACCTGTCGGTGTTTATATCCACGTATCGCGCTCCATGCGGCAGTTGCAGCCGACTATGACCGTATTTTACAGGGTCGATGTTCCTGGATGATCCGGTAGGAAACAGACGGGTATAAACCTTGGCATTGTCAGCCACGTCAGGCTGTATCTTTGTCAGTCCGTTCCGGTAGCCGAGAGTGACACGCTCACCATGCTCACAGCGGCATAGGTTGACCGTGGTTCCCTCAATCCAGTATTCGGATCCGGTCGCGTCGGCAATAGCCTTGAGTCCTTCGTCGCAGTATTTGCCGTGATAGTCCACGACAATATTGTCAGCTCCATCGACAATACCCACTTTCCAGTCGGAGGTGTCGAATCCGTCATTGATTGATCTGACGATGAGGGCCACGTGTTCCCGGGGAGGGGCGGTCAGGGAGAAAACAGGCTCGTCGATCCCGTCGGTGGTGTTGAGTACCAGGAACCGGGATATCAGGTTCTCAAGCCCGAAAAGCTTCAACGAGTATTCCCACTCCACCGTGGACTTCTGCACAGGACGGTATCTCTCTGTGAGCCAGTAGCGCCGGCCCAGGAAGTCCGCGTAATCGTTCACCTCAAGCATCACGCGTTCGGGCAGGATGAAGGAAACATTCAGGACATTGCCTGCCTGTATCCCCTCCGCCTGTGTGCTGCTGTCCTTGGGTTCCACCGTAAGCTTCAGATCCCCGTCGCTTGAATATATCTTAAACTCCATTGAAATGCTGTTTTAATACTGTTAGAATTCCGGTTTCGGTTCGTGGAATTTGACTGTGAATCTCGCTGCCACCAGACCGTCGCCGATGTCTTCCAGATGCTCGTAATCCGAGCAGTCCTTGTAATATGTATGGTAGGAGCGGCCAAGTTCCGGCACCTCCATGTCAAGCCATCCGTCGGCGCCATCCTTCAGGAACTTTATGAACGAGTCTCGCCGGGCGAGGAAAGAAGCCTTGTCGGAAGCGGAGATGGCGAACTTCAACGTTATGTCGCGCGGCTCCCATTTCTGCATGAGTTTTTTGGGAAGCTTCTCCCCATCCTGTTCCCGGAAACTTACAGCCACATGGCTTTTAGTCGCCGGAGGTTTCTGCAGGGCGGAGTAGTTCTTTGTCTCTCTCTCTTTGTCTTCCGTGAGCCACGCACCGAAATCGGTCCAGACATCGCGTCCGTTTATGTATAGCAGTCCTTCCATTATATCCTTCATAGCGTTCTCAGTTTTACTCCGTTGGTTCGCAATTCGTGAATGTCCTCCGCCATGGCGGGGAGTGACTCCACATTCTCAAGTATCTTGCCGACAGTGTCGCACAGCTGGCCGAAGGTGTCCATGAAGCCGTCAAGAATCTCGTCGATCGAGGCGGCGTGCATCGCCACACTCGTGAAGAGGCCTTCAAGCTTGGTTCCCTGCTCCTGACTCATCGCAGTGTAAACTCCTGCCCGGGCGTTCTGGGATGATCCTCCTGACTCATCGTTTTTCCAGAGATCGAAACCCATTGAGGCGGCCTTCTCCTGCCACGCCTCCATCCAAGCCTGCGCGGCATCGACATTCTTCCCTATGTTGTCATAGAAAGAGTCAATGACTCCCATGGCATCGTTGGCTATGGCTTCCTCGCCCTTGCCGCTGCCGTACACTTCTTTCAGATCCTTCTGAAGATCCGCGAATTTATCGGCGAAGAAGAGCGAGTATGCAATCTGTTCTCCAAGATCCTCAAGCACGCCGGCGGCGTTTGCCGCGAAATTCTCGAGAGCGTTCCCGCTTCCCTGCAGAGCGGATGTCACCGCGTCCATGATTCCGGATCCAAGACTGCCGAACATCTCGGCAAGATAGTTCTCAAGCGATTCCTCCGCCTCGTCCATAGCGCCTTTCAGCTCGATAAGGTTCTCCAGATATTTCCGTGTCTCGTCGCTCATCTTCTGCGTATCAAGAATTACGCGCAACATCTCGGTGTCAAGCTCGCCATTAGACTTTATGAGCTCGGGATAAACGCTCAGGATGGAACTGTAAAGATCCTTACCCTTGCCCCAGCCGAACAGACCGGTCTTCTTATGGCCTGTGACGATTTGGGCATTGTAGAGAGCGCCTATCCCGTCGTTGTAAGCCTTCAGGCGGCTGCGGAATGTTCCGGCGGCATCGTCGGTGAGCCGCTCAGCAAAGGTCATTGCCGGAGTATCTCCCTGCAATTCCTCCTTGAGATTGGACAATGCCCGGCGGTATACCTCTATGGCGTTGGCTGCCTTGGCAACTTGTTTCTCTCCGAAAATGCTCTCCGCATCCTTCATCAGAAGGTTCTGCTGCAGGAGCAGGAGATTGTACTGGCGTTGGAAGTCGAGTCTGGCTCGGTCAATCTCTTTCAATGCCTCCTTGTGGCGGGCTTCCGCCGCGAATGCGGAGGCAAGGAATTTTGTTGCCTCTCCGACTGCCGCGCCGATGCCTCCGACAAGTCCACCCTTGGCGAATCCCTGACCGATGTTTAAGACCGCGCCCAATACCTGTCGCACTCCGTTGACAGCGTCCGCGGCTTCATCCTCACCCATCTGATCAAGCATTGCCTCCAGTTCCGCCCCGGCTTCCTGAGCCGCCCCAGCGATTGTTCCGATAGAGCCGGCTATTTCGTTGAATCCTTTGGCTCCCCGCAAGCCGGATATCCCGGTCTTGAATGTCTGGAATATCCGCTCCCACTTGTTGGAGCTTCCGTCCTTCCTGCCGCCTTCAAGAAGTTTGTCGAGTGCCTTTTTCAGTCTGTCAAGCTCCGCAGGGCTTGCCTCGATATTTTCGAGCTGCCCGTCAGTTATGAATGTAAGACCCTCGGAAGTTCCCTTCCCGTTCAGATAATCACGGAGTATCCGGGCCTGTGCAATCAGCTTCTGAAGAGCGTCCATACTCATGCTTGAGTAATCGCCGAACAGACTACGGAGGAAGTCATTGTCCTTCGACATGCTGCGGGCCTCCTCATCGTTGATGGACTGTATTCCCTGACGAACCTTCTCGCGGGCCACCTCAATGGCACGGTCAATCTCCTCTCCGTTCTCCTCGGTACGCGCGGCCTCAAGGGCAGCTATATCCTCATTCCCCTGACGCGTTATCGCCGCGCGTTGCGCCTCATAGTCCTGATATTTTGCCAACAATGTCTGGAGTTCCTCCTCCCGTTTTTTATGTCGGTCGGCAGCATCGCTGTCTTCTCTGGCCTTGATGTCGGCGGTGGTCATGTCGTATACCTGCGCGGCGAGTGCCCGCTGGGCGGCGGCCTGGGCATGTATGTTGGCAAGTTGCCCGGGCGTCACCTTTTCCCCGGCATCCTTGAGCCTGTCATACAGCTCGGTTCTCTGGCGTTCCTCACTGTCGATACGTTCCTTCTCCCTCTCGAAGTTGAGAAGGGCTTCGGAACGCTGCTTCTCGTATCCCTCCCGTATGATGTCAAGGCGACGGTCCTCTATGCGCCGGGCGGCCTCGAGTTCCATCTCGGCAAGGGTGTTCTTAGGCGTGTTTTTTCCCGGGTTGCCTGTCGGAACTGTGGAAACCTCAGGGGCGGTGAAGCCGCCGATATGCGATTTCTCGCGCAGTTCCTCCATCTGACGTTGTAATTCCTCCGCCTCGGCAAGATACCCGCGACTTTTCTCAGTGGCTTCCTTCAGGGCTTTGTTATATGCCAGTTCTGCCGGATCAGTGCCGAACTGCCCCTTGTTGTTACCACCGAAAAATTGATATACCTTGCCACCTTTGCCAAATATCGGTCTGTAGTGCTCAACTCCGTTTGCCTCAATGGCCGCCACCTCCTCGTCTGCTTTGACCGCTTTGTCGACCAGCGACTGCGCCTTGGCCTGCAAGAAAAGCATCTGGATATAGTCTTCGCCTTTCTGGGTCAGGATGTCGTACCACTCGGCAATGGTGTTGTAATATCCGAAGCTCTCGCCATACTTGCGGTTGAGCTCTTCTACCTTCACACGTTCCTGCTCTTTGGTGCCGGTAAAGCCTTTAAGAGTCCGGGTGGTATTCTCAATCTCAAAACGCGTCTTGATCATCTGGGTGCGGGCAGAACTTTCAATCTCCATGAGCTCGCGGGCTTTTCCGGCAGCTTCCTCCTGTGCGTCGGAATATTTGTTCCACGCCACGACAAGACCGGTCTCGACAAGCGACAACCCCAAAGTGAGCGTCGCCATGAGCGCGGAGGCCGCTGCGTTCGATATGCCCAGCGACGCGGCAAGCCTTGTGTTTGCCGAGGTAAGAAGATCCTTGGCTTTCCTGACTGTAACCAGCCGGAAGGCAGAGTCCTTGTTGAGCGTGTTGAAGACCTGCTGCAGCCCCATGGTGACAGCCATCACGCTTTGCACCCGTGTCTGGATCTTTATGAGATCCTCGTTCTCGGAGGCGAACGTCCCCATAATTCCGGTGGCGACGGTAAACAGTCCGGACAGGCCGTTGATCCCGCTCATGACACCCTGAAGCCCGGCATCGTCATGCGCGAGGATGTTTGTCTGGGCGCGCAGGTCGCCGATAGTGTCAGACAGGGTGGCGGCTTTCGATGCCATCTCCTGATATTCCTGCGAGTTCTGCCTACCCTCGAGGCGCATGCGCGCCATCGCGTCGAGCAGTCCCCTCAGTTCCATCGACAGCCGTTTGGTCGACGATGTCGTTTTATTGTGCTCCTCCTCAAGGGAGGCAAGGATCTGCCTGTCTTCCTCAAGGGCTTTCGTACATGCCTCAATCTCGGCACGCATCTCCAGCTGGGCCCTTCCCGGCCCCAGGGCGGCATATTGTTTCCGGAGATCCCGCAGACAGTTCTCGACATACTTGATCTGCTCCTTCTGGGCGGCAATGCGGTCGGTTATGCTTTTAGCCACCTGTTCCGCCTTGTCTCCTAGGGATTCGGCCGACTGCCCGGCCTTGTCAAGACCGGGAGTCAGCTTGTCTCGCATGAGGAATTCTATCTCTACGGGTTTCATATCTCGTTATTTGTCGTGCAATCTTGTTTGAAAAAATCCTGCCACGCTTTTAGGCTTTACTCCTTTTCCCTTACAGTCTGGCTTCCCTTTGCGCCGTCTCTCGTAATGTGGGGCATCGGCAAGCATCATGCGCAGGGTCTGGTAGTTCACTTTCCATAATATGTGGTCGCGGCTCCAGCCGGTGGCGGCGGCTATCTGCCACACAATCCCGAAGGGGCTATGGCTCCCGACATACTCGGTGGTTAACTCCCCCTCCTTTTTTGGCTCGTCCTCGGCGACAGGGGATTCACCCGTTCCACCGATCCGATAATGTTCATAAAAGACTTGGTGCCCAGCAATGTGATGAAGCGCATGTTGGCGCCCTGCACCCACAGATCGTCGACCATCCATCGAAGCATCCACGCAACCAGAGGGGTGAGCAACCTTCCTGTAAGTCTGCCGCGGCATATCGTAAGCGCCACCATCTTGCTGACCCTGACTCCATGAAGCGCCATGAAGGCGAGTTCCTCGTGCTTGTTGAACCGCGCCATCTCCTCATGGGAGACTCCGGTCTCAAGATACAGTCTTGCGATCCGGATCTGGTTGCCGAGACAGGGCCGTCTCATGGTCATCCTTATCCGGAGAGGTCTGCGCCGGAAAGGTATCTTTATCCGGATCAGTGGCAAAGATACCCCGACATCGAGCAAGGCATCCGCCGCCTCTATTTCAATCTCCCGGTCCATGGATTAGGCACTCGCCGCCTGCGACAGGGAGACGGTGGCTTTTTTCGATGGATCCGCCGCAAGGATGAACTCGACTGTGCCGTTACGGGCAGCCCCGGTGTTGGCGGATGCCGTCACCGTTATTCGGCCGTTGACTATCTCCATGGAGAAACCGGCGGGAAGCGGACCTGCCGTGAAGGGCCCGGAGGCGTCGATCTCTATCGTCTTGTCCCCTCCGTCTTTGGAGAAGGAGAGCTGGGTCGGGGTGGCGGAAATAAAGGGGACGGTCGGGTACATTGAGAAGGGGGAACCTCCGTCTGCCGGCTTGACCATCTCCAGCTCGCACTCTATGCCGAGGGCGCTGTCGCCGCCTATCTTGCCGCGGACAAGTCCATCGAGGGTCATGTTCTTTATCTCTATGGTCTGACCGGTGCCGGCGAGTATCTTAAGGGGTCCGTCAAGGCTCACGGAATCGGCGGGCGCATCCCAGCGTTCGCCGGTGACGGTGCCTCCCATCACGTCCTTGCAGTTCTGGGGCAGGAGTTCGATAAGCGTGAACTTGAGAACGTTGGTGCCGTCCTTCTTCTTGATCTTCTTTACCGGGGCGTTGCGCACCTGTGCGGCCCACAGCTTGATGTATTCCGCCGAGTCGCCTCCCCAGTCGATTCCGTCGTCGGAAATGTTGCCGATTTTTTTATTGTTGAACATCACCGCGTCGAGCAGCATGATGTATCCGTCGTTTGCATATACCATGACTTATCTTTTTAGAAAAGTTTTTATTCTGTTTATAAGCTTCCTTGCCGGAGAGGCGCACAGCAGACCCGCCGCGAATCCCGCGATAGTCCACCAATGGCACGTTTGGGAAGGCCTGTCTGTCTTCTCGTCGGCCTTCTCTTGCAGTGTCCTGAGTTCGGCTGCCCGGGCATCGCTGATTTCGCGCTGCCATGCCAGTTCCCGGTGCAGGCTGTCGATCTCCAGGGTCTGTTCCATGCTCTCGTTCAGATAATACATGTAGAGCCTGTTGATAGAGTCGCAATGTCCTGTCACCTCGATATTGTCTCCGTTCCGGCGTAATTCGATCCCGGCCCGTCCCTGGCGGGAGACATACCCGGCACCTTCCGGAAGGTCAAGGAGGTTCCGGATCGGCAGCCCCAGCCTCGCGGACTCCTCCGCAATCCCCGCCGCAGTGACAAGCCGGGTCGTCAGTTGCCCCCTCAGCCCCGAGATCTTTGTCATCGCGTCCGTCGACAGTCCGCTCTTCAGCGTATCGCGTGATTCTGACACGGTTGTCGATATCTCCTCCCTCGATAGGGATTTCTCCCCGTGTCTCGTCGACGCGCATCCTGCCGCCATCAATGCAGCCGCTGTCATTATGATCAGCGTTCCCCATCTGATTATATGTCTCATTGTTTCCATTTGTCAGTTTGGTTATCTCGCTGCGGAGGTGTTCCACCTCTCTCAGGAGGGCCCGCTGCTTCTGCAGGATCTCCTCCTGATTGGCCTGCAGGGCGGCGTTTTCCCTTCTTAGCTGTACATTCTCCGCAAGTATCTTTCTGTTCTCCTCCGAAAGCATGTTGATGGAAGCCTGCAGCTTCGAGAGCATGTCGTTGTTATGCTCCCGGCGGCTGACAAACCATGTAAACACGCTGCCTATAAAGCCTCCGGGAAGCGCGAACATCAGGAAGTCGAGCAGGCTGTCCATCGCTGTTTACACTCCCTCCTCCGGAGTCTTGCCGGTCTCCTGTCCTTCATCGGGAATGGCGGGCACAGGTTTGAAGACCGGATTCTCGCGGCCGTCAAACACCACGATCTCTTCACCGAAGCCGATGTTGGTGTCTGCCTTCATCAACAGCTTCAAGAAGTAGAGCTCGCTCGCATTGCTCAGTTTGTCGATCTGGATCACGCTCTCGTCATCCTGAAGGTTGACGGCGGCGAAAAGGTTGCCGTCAGCATCGGGGGAGCAAAGCGTGGCCAGGAGCACGTCGGAAGGCCAGGAGGAGACAGTCTCTATTTTTATACCCTTGAAGGTCTTTTCGTTTATCCTCGTCTCGTCGGAGTTCTTATGCTCGCGCTCCGTGAGCTCCTTGTCATATTTCAGGAAATCCTTCTTCGACATAAGGATGCGGAGATTGGGATGCTCCAGCATTGCCTCGGGTATGGAGTCCAGCACGGCATAGAGACGGTCGATCATGCTCTTTGACGCGCATTTGACAATGATGCAGTCCTCGTCTTTGGCCGCCTGGGTCAGGATGCCGTTCATAAGGTTGTCGTCCCCCTCCTTGGCGTAGACACCGTTTATATAGTGCCAGCCAAGTTCGAACTGAACCTGCTTCGACATGGTCTCAAGCAGTTTGTTCTGCACTTCCGGGGGAAGCTCGGAGAACACGAGGTTCCCTTTTGGCTGGAACGGGCGCCAGATATCTTCAAATGTCCTCGGATTGAACACCGTGAAGGCCATGAAGTCCTCGGGGTCGAGCTTCTTCTCGGAATACTCGAATTCTCCCTTGGCATCCGCTTTCTGCGGATCCTCCTTGCGCTTCTGGAGCATCTTGCCGGCCCTGAGGCGTGGCACGCTGATTTCCTTTTCCACACCCGGGATCACCATGATCAGGCCCTTGGAGACAAGCTCGTTGCCGGTGGTGGCGACGGCAAGGATGTTTTCCAACACCTCGCCGCTGTAATTTGTGTTTCTTACTACTATTGCCATAGTGGTTATGATTGTTGTTTGGTTTTACTTTCCGAGACTGCCCTTTATCTCTTTCATGCGTCGTGCCCATGGCCCCTCTCCGTCAGTCTTGCGGTGGATGTCCTCCATGACGCTGCGTTTCGGGGTCAGCGCGGCGAGCGCGGCCTTTCCCTCGGCCATGTCACGCTTCAGGATGTTCTCGAACGTGGGGCGCGTCTGGGCGTTGATGCGGCCGTCCTGCTCCGCGGCGTCGAGAAGGGAGGTGCGCTCCGTCTCCTCCGCGGCCGCGGCCTTGGCCTCGTAGTCCTCCACCTTCGTCTTGAGCTCATGGTTCTCGGTCTCCAGACCGGGCACCTTCTCCGCGGCCTTCTCGAGGGTGTCTATCTCCCTGAGCACGGCGGCGTCATCCGCGCAGTCCTTGAAGCGCGGACGCTTTTTGATTTCGTCCAAATTCATCTGCTTGTCATTTTGTGGCTTCTCAAGCCGGTTGTTGAATATGCTGTATATCTGTTCCGGTGTGCTGTCTTCCGGCACCGGGTCTGCGTCATAGATTCCGTCCACAAGTCCGAGCGACAAGGCTTCCCCGGCGGTCAGCCAGTGGTCGCTTTCGTCAAAGTAAGTCTTTTTCACCTCCTCTTTCCCGGTCTTCAGTCTTGCGGCGAGCATGTCTGCGAGGCTGTCCTCAAGCGACTGTATCTCGTCGATGCACCGGCGGAGCTCGGTCTTGTTGCCATAGCAGCCTCCGCTGACGCTGTGGAGCATCAGCCTCGCGTATTTGCTCATCGTGACGGGCTTCCCGCAGAGCGCTATGACAGCCGCCATGCTCGCCGCCACGCCGTCTATATAGATGTGTATGTCGGCGGGACTCCCCTTGAGGGCGTTGAATATGGCTATCCCGCTGTACACGTCGCCCCCGATGGAGTTGATGCGTATGTCAATACGTGTGCCGGCGTTCTCTGCGCTCTTCAACTCGGAGACTATGTTGCCGCTCTTGATGTCGCAGTAGTCTCCGATCTCCCCGTAAAGGAAGATGGTGAGGCTGCCGTCCGGCGAGGTATGTATGTTCCGGTATCTGTTCATTGTCATTGTGTCTGGGGCGATCCGCCCGATGTTTACGGTGCAAAATTGCGATAAAACAACGGGCTGTGAAAACGTCGGTTTTATCATGCCGTCTTATGGCGTTATCATGCCGCCGTAAAGTTGCATGATGCGGAATGCCCTTTCGCCGATTCCCTTTTTTATGGCAACTTTGCATCATAATTCTAAAGTTTATGGCAGATTTGACCAACGCCCAGAAAAAGGAATGGGCAAAGACATTATACCTCCGGGAGAACCTCACCCAGCAGGAGATAGCCGACAGGGTGGGCTGCTCACGCGTGACGGTGTCAAACTGGGTGCGCTCCGGGAAGTGGGAGGAACAGAAGGCGGGTATCACCCTGACCAGACAGGAACAGGTGGCGAATCTCTACCGGCAGGTGGCGGAGATCAACCGGGCTATCGCCGGCCGTCCGGAAGGCGAGCGATATGCGACGTCGAAGGAGGCGGACATACTCGGCAAACTGGCGGCGGCAATATCTAAAATGGAACAGGAGATCGGCATTGCCGACACGATCAGTGTCCTGACCGGGCTTATCGAATGGGTGCGGCCCCATGACATCGGGAAGGCGAAGGAACTGACCGGAATCGCAGATGCCTATATAAAGGACAAGCTATGAGACAGGCCGACAAGATTGCCCTGCAGGACTGGGCGAAATTCAAAGACGACATATCGCGGTCCACTCCCGTCGACCGGACCATGACCCATGCCGAACGTGAGAAGCACCGCGTTTATCTCGAGGCACGGCCCATAGAATGGATCAAGTTCTTTTGCGCGCCTTATGTCAAAAGCGAGTTCGCTGCATTCCACCGACGTGCCATCCGGCGCATCATTGCCAACGACGAATGGTTTGAGGTCCTCTCATGGAGCCGTGAGCTCGCGAAGTCCACCGTCACCATGTGCGTCATCCTGTATCTGGTCCTGACCGGGCGCAAGCGCAACGTGATCCTTACATCCAACTCGAAGGACAACGCGGTCAGGCTGCTCGCCCCATACCGGGCCATGCTTGAGGCGAACGGACGGATCATCGTATATTACGGACAGCAGATGACTCCGGGGTCTTGGACCGAAGACGAGTTCCTGACAAAAGGGGGCGCAGCATTCCGTGCCCTCGGCGCCGGGCAGTCTCCCCGTGGATCGCGCAACGAGGCGGCACGCCCTGACGTGCTGCTCGTGGATGATTTCGACACCGACGAGGACTGCAAGAACCCCGACATCATCCAGAAGCGGTGGGAGTGGTGGGAGAAGGCTCTTTATCCCACACGATCCATCTCCACCCCCACGCTGATCGTGTTCTGCGGCAACATCATCGCGAAAGACTGCTGCGTGGTCCGCGCCGGAGACATGGCCGACCATTGGGATATTGTCAACATACGCGACAGGGAGGACAGGTCAACCTGGCCGGAGAAAAACTCGGAGGAGTTTATCGACCGCACCCTCTCGAAGATTTCCACCAAGGCGGCGCAGGGGGAGTATTTCAACAACCCCATATCCGCCGGGGAAGTGTTCGGGTCTGTGACATATGGCAAGGTGCCCTCTCTTAAGAAATTCAGATTCCTCGTGGCATATGGCGACCCTTCGCCGGGAGAGAGCAAGGCCAAGAAGGGGAAATCGTTCAAGGCGGTCATGCTGCTCGGCAAGCTCGACGGAAAGCTGTATGTGATAAAATCCCGGCTTGCCAAGTCTCTCAACGCGGAGTTCATCGACTGGTACGTGCAGATGCTTGAGTCTGTCGGTGACTCGCTTCCGGTATACTGCTACATGGAGAACAACAAGCTGCAGGATCCATTCTTCCAGCAGGTGTTCCGCCCCCTTGTCGCCAAAGTTCGGAAAGAGAGGGGCATACAGCTGTATATCCGTCCTGACGAGCGCAAAAAGACTGACAAGGCGACCCGTATAGAGGCAAACCTTGAGCCGATGAACCGCGAGGGGAACCTGATACTCAACGAGGCTGAGCGCGACAATCCCCACATGAAGGAGCTCGAGGACCAGTTCCGGCTTTTCACCATGAATCTGCGCTATCCCGCCGACGGACCCGACGCCGTCGAGGGAGGAAACCGCATATTGGACGAGATCCTGCGCAAGGTCGAGACCCCCGTGATCCGTTCCCGGTCGGAGATAAGCCGGCGCAACAAGAGAAGATTATGACTTTAAAGGATTAACGACCAATGACTAAAGAACTAATGACTAAAAATAATGAGCCAATTCATCCAACTTTCCGATTATGACGCCTCCATCCACCGCGACATCCTCGACGCGCTGACGCGCTCAGACGACACTGTCGTGGAGATATGCGAGGACAGGGCCATAGCCGAGATGCGCTGCTATCTGGCGAAACGATATGACTGCGACAGCATATTTTCCGCTTCCGGAGAAGATCGCCACCAGCTTGTCCTCATGATGGCTCTCGACATCGCCGTCTACCATATTTTCTGCATCCACAATCCCCAGAAGCTTTCCCCTATCCGAAAGGACAGGTATGAGCGCGCTGTGGAATGGCTTAAGGCGGTCGCCCGGGAGAACATATCGATAGAGGGTGCGCCCCTGTTGCCGGAGGATGAGCGCATCTCCGGTGCGTCATTTCGCATAAGCAGCAATCCCAGACGAGTCAGCCACATGTAAAAGATCCCATTATGAGCAGAAGAAAAAAGAATCCGGGGACCGGAAGCCCGGGATTGATAACATCCGGAGGAAACATGCCGCGTCCGGGGCAGACACGTCCCAACGTGATCATCCTGACACAGCCGAAACGCTTCGGCATTGACATATTCGACTACACCTCGGCGATAAGGGCGGCCGAGAACGTTGACTTCCCGCGCCGATATAAGTTATATGACCTTTATGCCGACATACTCATGGACTCCCACCTGTCGTGTGTCATCGAGAAGCGGCGCAACGCCGTGCTCTGTTCCGACATCGAGTTCCGGCGCGACGGGAAGCCGGACGAGAAGGTAAACTCGCAGATCCGCTCCCCGTGGTTCTCAAGGCTTGTGAGCGACATAATCGACGCCCGGTTCTGGGGCTTCTCGCTCTGCCAGTTCTTCAGAGACGGGGAATGGATCGACTATAACCTCGTGCCCCGCAAGCACGCCGACCCCGTGCGCCGCATCATCCTGCGTCACCAGACCGACATCACGGGAATCTCCTGGGAGGAATATGCCGACCTGCTCTTCGTGGGCAGCCCCGACGACCTCGGCCTTCTCGCCAAGGCCGCGCCATGGGTGATCTACAAGCGCAACACCACCGGCGACTGGTCGCAGTTTTCCGAAGTGTTCGGAATGCCGATACAGGAGTACACCTACGACACCGACGACGAGGGAAGCCGCGAGCGCGCCATAGCCGACGCCGCCAACGTGGGTAGCCTCGCAACCTTCGTACACGGGAAGGACACCACGCTCAACCTTCTGGAGGCCGGCAACAAGACCGGATCCGCCGATGTCTACGAGCGCCTTTGCGAGCGGTGCAACAACGAGATCTCGAAACTGTTCCTCGGCAACACGCTCACCACGGAGGCATCCGACACCGGCACACAGGCTCTCGGTAAGGTACATAAGAAAGGTGAGGACCGCATCACGCAATCCGACCGCCTGTATGTCCTCGACGTGCTCAACTACGAGGCGGCTGACATTCTGGCACGCATGGGCGTAGACACCTCCGGAGGTGAGTTCTGCTTCCCGGAGAAAAAGGATCTTGACCCGACGTCAAAAATCAACATCCTGACGCAGCTCCGCACATCATTCAATCTCCCCGTCGATGACGACTATCTTTATGAGGAGTTCGGTGTCAGCAAACCTGCCGGCTACGAGCTCATGAAGCGCGAGGAGGAGGAACGCCGCGCCCGTGAAGCCGAGGAGGCGAAGGCTGCCGCCGCTCAGATAGTGCAGACTGATGACGACGATGCTCCTGACATCACCGACAGTGCCGGAGAAGGGAAGCCGGCTGTCGCCGGTCCTAAGCAACCGTCAGGCAAACGGAAAAAGCCTTTTAAGGACAGGCTGAAGGATTTTTTCGGGATGGCCCCGTTCCGCGGCGGGGCGGATTTAGACTGGTAGTCGACACCCTGTATTATGACAAGGCTCCCGACGATGTGTCGGCTTCATTCGACTTCTACCCGGAAGTGCTACGCAAGGCGCTGCTGAAGATTTACAGTAAGGATTTCCATCTTGCCTCCGACATAGAGACAAACCTGTTCAACGAGGTGTTCGATTCTCTCAAACTCGGGATTGACAAGGGTGTCGGTATGGCTAAGGGGGTTAATCCGGATGATGATTTTGTGAACGCTCTCCGTCACAGCGCGGGGGTGTTCTCGGCTTTCAAGGTCCACAGGGCGCAGAGAGACATGGCTCGGTTATTATTGGATTCGAACGGCAATCTGAAGCCGTTCGAACAGTGGTCGGAGGAGGCCATGCCTATCGCCTCGCATCAGACAGGCGCATGGCTGCGCACGGAATATGACACCGCCGTCCTGCGCGCACGTCAGGCGGCCGACTGGCAACAGTTCGTCAGGGAGAAGGACGTGCTCCCGAACCTGAAATGGATCCCTTCGACATCGGTGACTCCCGGTGAGGACCACCGCATTTTCTGGGGCTTGGTGCGCCCTGTCGAGGATCCTTTCTGGAACAAACATCGTCCCGGTGACCGCTGGAACTGCAAGTGCTCGCTGACATCCACTGCCGATCCACCGACACGCATTCCCGGGGGAGCCTCCGCGCCGGTGTCTGATCCGCAGCCGGGTCTCAGGGGGAATCCGGGCGTCACCCACAGTGTCTTCTCGGACGATCATCCATATTATCCGGACAGCTGCGGCCGTTGCCCGTTCTCTTCCGGACTGGCAAATATGTTCAGTGGCTTTTTCAACGCGCGTCGCAAGAAGGACTGCCACAACTGCCGACATATCGACAAAAGGCTCCGTCTGCTCTCAGATCCGAAATATATCGCCAAGAGGGACTATTCGGAGCTAAAGCGTGATCCGGACTACAGGGATGTGCGCATCGACAAGAAGTCCGGTGGTATGAGGGCCACCCATGTCGGCCATAACGACGACACGGGCAAAAAGGAGTTTTTCGGCAATACCATGTCCGGGGCCGATCTGGAGCGTGCCTGTGTCGAGCAGCTTTTCAAGTCCGGACATAAGGTAATACTTTGCGACGAGTCGAAGGAACGTGTTCCCGGTGAGCGTTACCGGGCACTTGATATGGAACTGGACGGACGGATGATGGACATTCGCTCAATCACAGGCCGCAACAAATGGTATACGCATGCTTTGCTTTCCAAGAACTCGCAGTTGAAAAGTTATAACGCCAGGGAGGACGTCAGGATTCCGGCCTCCGCAGTCTGCCTGTACTTTCACGACCCTTCTTCTTTCAACGAGAAATACATGCTGCGGTCAATAAACAAATACAAACATTTTTATGGTAATAACGGACAACACATCGTGCCTTTGATAAAGAGAGTATATGTTGTGATCCGGGGATATGACAAGGTGCTTGAATATGACGTATAATAAAAAAGCCACCTTGCGGTGGCTACCCTTCGGCACCGGGTGCCCTTGCAGACACCCGACAATATTTAAGCTTCAGTTGGCACTGCAAAAGTAATAATTATTTCTGATTTTCCACAATACTATGGAATAAAAAATTAGAAAATCCCCGCCCACAAGCCGATTCGGCCTATATGTGGATGCGGGGACATACAAAATTGAAAATATTTGAGATTTCCTGTGAAAAAGCCACCTTGCGGTGGCTGCCCTTCGGCGCCGGGTGCCCTCGCAGACACTCGACCACGTTTAATCCTCAGTTGGCATCGCAAATTTAATTCTATTTTTTGATTCCCGCAATCTTATGGACATAAAAGATTTCGCAAAATTTATGGAAGCCAAACGCGGTGAGTTTGAAACCCTCATGCGCCGGACTATGCCGGTGTCTGTAGGCCGCGTGGCAAAGGACCATTTCGATGATAGTTTCCGCAAGGGTGGCTTCCTCAATGGTGGCTTCCACCCCTGGAAGCCGGCGCGGAGGCTCTCCTCCGGTGGTTCATCAGCCGCATCAAAATATGGCACGCTGCTCTCCGGAAGGAAACGTCTCTCACAGGCGACAAACTATGTGGCCGGGAGTTATCGGGTGAAAGTGGCAAATAAGACCCATTATGCGCCTGTCCATAACTGGGGAGCCACTATCCCGCGCACCGACGCCATGAGGGCGCATGCCTGGAAAATGTTTTTTAAAACCTGCAACGTCGCAAAAAATGAGCCTAAGGATTCCAAAAGAAAGAAGACATCCGATGCTGCATTGTCATCGAATCCGGAGGCGAGGTTCTGGAAGGCTATGGCCCTGACTAAAAAGAGAAGTATCAAGATCCCGCAGCGACAGTTCTTAGGCGAGAGTCAGGAACTGACAGAAAACATCCATTCACGGTTTGAAAACGAAATCCGTAAAATTCTAAACTCATAAAATCATGGAAGAAATATTCATCAACATCATGAAGCGCGTCGCCACTCTTATGCCGGAGCTCTTGCTCGTCGACGAGGACTATGGCCAGCTCGAGATGTCGGCCGAGGAGGACCACTATCCGGTAACCTTCCCGTGTGTACTCATAGGCGGTATCGACACCGACTGGCGCGACCAGGGACTCGGCTCCCAGAAGGGGGCGGCGCTGATCACGCTGCGACTCGCGGTCGACTGCTACGACGACACCTCCTTCGCTTCCGGCACTTACGACAAAGTAAAAGAAAGGAGACAGCTCGATCAGAAGCTTTACAAGACCCTCAACCGCTTCAAGAGCACGCAGTGCGCCACCCCTCTTGTCCGGGTGAAGAGCCGGGACTACGTGCTCCCGGGTTATATCAAGGTGTTTGAGACGACATTCGCGCTGACCATAAACGACAACACCGGGCAATATCTATAGTTCCGGGAAGAGCGAGAGCTGCTCGTTTGTCAGACGGGGCTTCCTGACCTTGGCGACCGGAGACAGCTTCTCGGCGTTCCCGGAGCGGATCATGCGTCTGATTATAGCCATTATCCTCTCCTCAGATATAAAGAATTCCCGCTCCGAAAGTATCTTCAGCGCGTCGTCGAAACGCAGCCGCTGTCTCTCGGTCCAATAATAGTAACGTCGGCACAATGCCTCGTCACGAAGTCTTATCAGTTCTTTGTCCCTTCCTTTTGCCATGATGCTGTTTTATAATGCAAAAATAGTGATTTTGTCGCTATTTTAAATAAAATGCAGCCGTAAATATTGCATTTACGGCTGCATTTTATTTGCAGTGGGCCGAATAAGATTGTTCCGGTGTCGATCCGGTGTCAGTCCACGTCTGTCATGCCGAGCGGTATGTAGCGCCAGGCTCCCTTTTCGTCCTTGTATTCGGCGGTGATGAATCTCTTGCTCTCCGTGGGCTGGTAGGCCTCCTCGATGATACGCACCCCTTCGCGGAACTTCTCGTCGCCGCTCTCCTCGGCCATGGCGCGCAGCTGAAGCACGCGTCCCGGCTTGAGGTTGCCGCGCCCGTCCCTGCTCAGCAGACGGAGCACGGCGGTCACAAGTGACTTGGTACGCTCGTCCTTGGCAAGGCTCTCGAGATAGTCCTTCACCATCTCGATCCCGTCCTCCACGGTGTCTCGGTAGCCGTCGATGCTCCTTACCCCGAGTGTGAGGCGGTATTGGCTGTCCGAGGTGGTGAAGGTGTGGCTCCTCTGTCTGTCGCGTGTCAGCCCGAGCACTTCCGACTTCATCTCCAGTATGGCCTTGAAGTTGCCGTATATGACCTCCTTGACCATCCTGATATGCTCGCTCAGTTCCCGGAGCATCGGTATGGAGGTGCTCACCTCGTCGTCCACCATCTCCGCATACTGCTGCCGCTGCTCCTTGCGCTCCTGCTCGCGACGCTTTCTATCCCTCTCGGCCTTGAAGGACTCAAACTCCTGCCGCTCCTCGGCGGTCATCTCTACCTGCTCTTTCATATCTGTCATGTTTATATGGTTATTTTATGTTCATGTGGTTTCCTATTCTTTCAATATCTCCTCCAGCTCGTCACCGTATTCCAGACGGTCTGCCTCGAATGTCGCCCATTCCGAGATCTCCCGCATCAGGGAGATGTAGTCGGCGGCCTCCATGTCGGAGGTGTGAAGCTGTATGTGGTTCTTTAGTCGTTCCGCTATCTTTCCCATGGTCCGGCCATTTATTAGTTCATACATATACTTTGCCATTCGGGCGTTCGTTTCCACCCCTTGCGTTTCATGGTACGGAGACGTCCGGCAAGGTCCATCAGATCCTCGATGTCGAGCTTGCAGAATCTCTTTCCCGAGATGCGGGGATGCCTGCAGAAGTTGTCCACCTTCGCCCAGTCTGTCGTATCGACACCGAGCTCCTGCATCAGTTTGAGGGCTATGCTCCTCCTTTTCTTCAGCTCGTCACGTGTCCTGGTCATCAGCTCCACTCCCTCGCACAACAATGTGTATTCCTGGCGGGTCATCTCTTTCAGACTATCTGTCCTGCCGCCTGTATACTGGAGGATAAGGTCTCGGCGTATCTCTTCCGGGTCACCCTGTATCTGAAGCCTCCGGTAGGCCGAGAAAAAACGCCCGAAGTTAGTTACCTCCTGTCCCATGTTATATGCAGGTTTTATTTGCCAGATCGATCATGATGTCGGCATAATACCGCTCAAGCCACATATAAGCCTCGTCAATCTTGGTCTTGCCTAATGATATCTCCCGTGTTTTCTCCGTCTCTTCAATAGCCTCCACATTTGTGCGGGCGGCATTGAGCAAGGTCATTGCCTTTCTGCATAGCTCGTCCAGAACCTGCAGCTCAATTTTTGTCTTTTTCTTTGCCATAATTATATTGTTTGTCTTATCCTAAATTATTCGTCGATTTTATTACTCCGTCTTCCCATATCGTGTAGGCACTGTTCTCGTCTCCGGAGAAACGTCCCTGGCAGAATGCCTTGTAGCCCACGACCCTTATCTTAACCCCGGCCTTATACTTGAGCCTTGCGGCCGGCTTGCCCATAGGAGAGCCCTTATACTCCTGCGAGATGTAGATGAAGCTCTTCCTCGGATACTTCGCCCTCAGCTCCATCGCCTGGTCGTAGGTCAGACCGCTGTCCTGAAAGCTGTCGATAATCACGAATTTCGCGCTCTTTGGCCTTGAAAGCCTCTCTGTCAGCTCCTCGAAACTGTCATCGGTTATTATCCGTATCCGACCCTGCTTCTCAGTCATGCGCTCCCTCCGTATCCTCTCCTTAAAAGACTGGCTGACTCCCTCCTCATAGCTGCCGTAAAGGACACGTCCGTATTTCGTCAGCTCCCGCGCGAGCTGCATCACGAAGCTGCTCTTGCCGCTCGCCGAGGCGCCGGAGATAAACCATATCTCGTTGTCCGGAACTTCCCCAAACGCCTCCTTCCATTTCCCGTCCCAGGGCAGGCTGTTGTCCTTGGTTGCCATCACATCCCTCGGGCTGTATGCTTTTTTCGCCATTATCAAACTCTTTTAAGTTTCTCTATCTCGGTATAAACCCTGCGAAGACCGCCGCCGCTCCTGCGCGCTATGTCGCCCGCGGCCACACCCTCCGGCGCATTCACTTTCGCCACTATCCGCGCCTGCTCGAGCAGGAACCGCTGGCGCTCCTTACCATCCTTCGGCACAACGAAACTGTATCTGTCGCCATAGCGGCTCAGCATCTCAGTGTAGCCCACCTTCCGGCACTCTATCGAGCGGTTTATCTTCTCCTTCAGACCGTCGGCACCCATCATATACCATGCGCAGCACCTCTCCGTGGCGTTCCAGAGCGCCTTGAGCTCCAGGAATGCCTCATACTGCAGGTCGCCTGCCTCGTCGAGAATGATAAGGGGGCACTCTATCGAGCGCAGGTAGAACACAAGGTCCTCGTAAACGTCGGCATACCTTCCTTTGCTGTCTACACCGAATTCAGAGGCTATCTTACGCACGAGCTTCAGTTTGGTCTTCACCTGCGAGCAGTCTATATATACGGCATTCGGATGGGTCTTCACATAGTGGCGGGCGGTGAAGGTCTTTCCTATGTTGGGAAGGTCGCACATGATCGCGCTCAGTCCGCCCGTCTGGCAGGTCTCGAGCTGCGCGGTGATAAACTGGAAGGTCGGTGTCTTGGCTGCCTTCCATTCCATCTCCCCGCGAAGGCTCACGCCGAGCTTGCGGGCTATGCTTATCCAGTTGGCGTCGCTCAACACCCGCTCCGTCTGCCCGTTCTTTACCGAGCTGTATACCGAGGTCGTAATGCCGAGAGAGGCGGCATGCTTCGCGTCGCTCGGATAGTTTGCGCGGTTCGCCTTGACCGCGTCCAATATCCTGTTTTTAATCTCTGTTGTAATCATATTCTAACAGTATTTTAATTTCGTTCTAAACCGCCTGTCTCCCGGCGGCATCGTAACTCTTGTTGTCAAATTCAAACTCTTCGTCTGCATCGTAATAGACCGCCTCCGGCTCCGGTGTCTCCACCATAAGGTCCTCCGCTTCCGGCTCTTCCTTTTTACTGTATTCCATAATTCCCACCCTCGGGATAGCGTTGTCTTCGACATATTTGTTGAATCTGGCTATCTTCTTTCTTTGCTCGGTGAAGATTCTCTCATCCTCCTCCGTCTGTTCGGATCTTGCGGTGCAATAGGTTCCGATGTCAGAAAGCCTGTCGATATATTTGTCACCTTGGTAGATGTAGACGTCGGTTATCTCTCCGGCTTCGTCAGTAAGGTAATATGCATCTACCTTGCAGTTGTTTGGAGCAAGCTTGCCCATGACCTCCGTGCCGCTTATCCACCAGTCCTTCTCGGCAACCCTGCAGTAGGAGTTCCTTCTGATGGAGGTGCTGACCTTCTCGCCTATATAGAGCGCGAGCTTGCTCTTGTTAAGCGGCTTCAGGGTAGGGTTGATGTTGTTTACAAACACCTGCCACCGTGTCATGCCGGGATATTTCTTCTGGTTATGATGGAGGGAGTTGTTATATTCCATAATATCCCTCATGTCGTCGGCAATCAGCTCTTCCCATGTGTAGTAGTTTTTCTCCGCGTATGTGTTGTTGAGCTCGTCAAAAACTTTCACGCTCTCTGTGCGGTATGCCTTCCTCTTAGCGAAAAATCTTCCTATCCCCACATGGTTGCGATGCTCTATGCTTATTTTCTTTACACCGTTGCAGTTCTCCGAGTGCTTCTCCTGGGAGTTCATCGGGGCGCAGAACCTTACAAAGGGGAATACCTCCTCGGCTTTCAAAAAACTGTCTCTCCACTGGCTCATAAGATGGTTCTCTACCTCCACCTCCGCAGGGGTTCCCCAGCCGTTCCTGTCAAGCAGCCGGAACATGTTACGGAACATGTCCACCACAAGGTTCACATTCTTGCTCCTGTTGTAGGCAAAGCCTATGCAGCAGTCGCTTGCCACATCGTAGGCATAGTAGGCTTTCGGTCTCTGCTTCGTGTCCTTGAGTTTGCGCGGAAGGTCGCGGTCGTCAAACGAAACCTTTGACAATGAGAATTCCGGACGGTGTCTGTGCATGTGAGGCATGGTCTCGTGCATGAAGGTCGTATAGCTGTCAAGCCGGTGAGACAGCAGGATTTTGTTTTTCGGATTGTTCAGATAGGCAGCTATTGTTGCCTCGCTAAGCTCGAGTGGCTTCCCCTTGCTGTCCCTATACTCCTCGCGGTTTGTCATCTCCCCGGTCTCATAGTCCCATACGGCGAGCTCGCCCTTCACAAACTGGGTATAATACCTATGCACATCCTTGTGCCAGGGGCGGTTCATCTGTATGGCAAGCGACAGAATAAGACGTTCTACCTTGACATTGACCTTCCGAGTGTTCTGGTTGCCGAACTTTCCGCTCATCAGGCAGGCATAGCTGTCCAGCCTGTATTCGCTCACCTTCTTTTGGAAGCGCTGGATGCTTGTGGGCAACGTGTGCCCGAATTCTTCCCTAAGGGTGGCAATCACACTCGCCATCATGCTCCAATCATATTTCTTGCCCATCAGGCGGTGTCTCGCCTTGGCATCCTCATAAAGCCTTATGCAGGTGTTGAGCACCGAGGCGTTCGTGACATACTCCTTTGCCCTCTCGTCCGTAAGCTCCACTCCGCATTTCTCTGGATCAAAGAAATTTTTGGTGGCTCCTTCATCTATCGTATAGTTCCATTTTACCCATTCCCTTATCCGGGCCTTTGGCCCTCCGAAGATTTCCTCAACTTTCTCCCTATAAGGTTCCGGAAGACTGTCAACGGCTATCATGGCGCTGTTGCCAAGCCCTTTTCCCTGACGTAGGACTATGACTTTGTCTCTCCTGAGCCAATTCTTGTAATTGCCCTCCGTGACAATGCCTCCGTCTATGAGTTCCCGGTATGATATGCAATATGTGCCGTTGATGTATTCCATAACTTATCCTCCTTATCTCATCATGGCAGCGCGAGCCTGCATCTCGTAGATCACAGGTATTGTCACGCTGTCCACCCGTTCTTTCATAATTCCCTTGTGCCATATCTCTCCATGACCGTCCTCGCGGTAGAACCGGAGCTCCGCGCCGTTAGGAAGCCTTTGCTCCATCACCCCGTTGGCTGTGTGTATGGTCTCCATCTCACGCAGTGTAACCATGACCTCGCCACCGCGCTCCAGAGCAGCCTTCCTTATACGCTTCCGCATCTCCGAGCTCGGCTTCTGAAGGTCAAGCGAGTTGTAAAGTGTCTGTTCGGTGCAACCGAAAAGCCTCTTCAGAAACTCCCGGTTCTCCTTGCTGACCACGATCTCTCTCTTCTTTGCTGTTCCCGTCATCTTATTCTCGTTTTTATTGATTATCTTTGTGCAAATTTTCCAAATAGAATTGTTATGACTTATATTCTCGAGTTCAAAATATCGTTGGATCTCCATGCTCCATATTGTAATCAGGCTCATAAATACCTTGAAGATTGCGAGAGCAAAATCATTGCCCCTCTTCTTCTTCTGGGATTCGATAAACTGGAAAGTGGGCCACGACTTTACCATCCTGACGAGGAGTGTGAGTGTCGTGGTATCGATTATGCTGCCTGGGACATCCGTTTTTATGGCGCAACAGATAACCTTTACCAAGTTCCTTTTTTAATCCAGATAGTTCAAGCTCTAACCGGGCTATTCGATCAACCAGGTGGCGTGACGAATGCATGGGAGCTGACCGCTTTGAGACAGAAATAAGTGATTCGGCAAACTTCTTCTGGTCTGGTGTTGAGAAGCGGATCAGTCTTCGTCCGGTCTTCCCTATGTAGTCATATGGATTCAACTTGACTCCTGTCTCCGTATAGAGTGGGAACCGGCCTTCCATAAATGCGTCAAAATACTCCTGCATGTCGCCATCAAAACGCATTGACCTATAAAGAGCGTCTGTCAGAATTTCAAATTTTCTATTCATAATCTCATTTATTTAGTTCGTTATTGATTCTCTCTATGGCATCCTGGACACCGAAATATCCCGCCACCAAGGCCTGATAGGCCCCGGACCGGCACATCTCATAGTCTGCGTGCCTCTCCTCATATTCCTTCATCTCCCTGTCAGTGTCCTCCAGACTCCTCCGCAGCGTCTGGAGCAGGATTCTCACGGCATTGCCGGCTTTCTCTTCAAGATTGTCCATTCTTGTGGTTTTATTGGTTAGTGGAAGGGGCAGAACTACTAAAACTATATTCTATTACTTTCTAATACTTTTATATATCGCTTTATATTAGCGTATTATAAAAATATTGCAGATTTTTGAGATTCTTTGAATTGCTTAAAATAGCGGAATTTTGCCTGTAAATTTGCCTGTAAAATTATTTTGAGTTACCTTTGTAATCGTTTTCGGGTTGAACCGCGTGGGCGTTGCCTGCAAAGTTGCCTGCAATAGTAATTTTAACTCTAATAATCTCTCCAATGGCGACATTCAGATTTGAACTCAACGGACGACCGACCAAGAACAAGACATACGTGGTGTATCTTCGTGTGACGGTCGGTGGCAAAAGAAAACTTATCAAGACGATGGTCGAGATTGCCCGGCCTTCTGATTTTAACGCAAAATGCAAAGGCGAAAATTGGATACGTGGCGGTGTCCGCGATGCAAAGGTGCTCAATGCACAATTGGCCGATATTCTCGCCAAGGCGAAGGAAACGTATAAGGAACTCGACAAGGAGGGCGAGGTAACGACCGTCGCGCTTGCCAAGGAGATGAATACCGAGGCAGTTTCACCTTCGTTTCTTGCTTTTGCGCGTGAACGGGCGCAGATGATTTATGATAACGGTGGCTGGCGCAACTGGCGTAAGTATTGCGGGCTTATCAATAAGCTGGATGCCTTCCGAAAGAAACGCCGTATGGCTGACATTACTGTTGCCGATATGACGGTCGAGCTATTGACTCGCTTTGACAACTTCCTCCACAAGTGGGAAAATGAGCGCGAGCCGGGAAAATTGTTGCACCCGAACACTATCGAGGTGCAGTTCAATATACTCCGCACATTGGTTCATCGTGCCATCGAGGTCGGTATAATGGAGGCTTCAAAAGATCCGTTCCTTGTATTCAAATACAAGGGTGTGAAGACCATCAAGGAAAAACTCGATGACTCGGAGATGGAGCGAATCACCAATCTGGAATTGGAGGAGGGCTCGTTGATATGGCACTGTAAGAATTATTTCCTGTTCAGCTACTATTGTGCCGGTATCCGTGCAGCTGATTTGATTCAATTGCGATGGGGCAACGTCACCGCCTCCGGACGATTGCATTATCAGATGGGCAAGAACCATAAAGAGCGAGACCTTCTTCTCGTTGAGCAGGCTATTGAAATCCTGCGCCATTATCGGCGGGAGGATGCAAAGGCAACAGATTACATTTTCCCATTGCTCTCAAATGATGCCGAATATGCCGGATATGTGACACAAGCCGACAAAGACAGAATGCGCCCGGAACTGCGCCACAAGATGTATCAGGATATTTCATCAAAAAACGCCCTTATTAACAAATATCTCAAAAAGATTGCAGAGAAAGCTGAGATAGAGAAACCTCTTTCAATGCACATCAGCCGTCACTCGTTCGCTCATATAGCGCAGGAGTCCGGGGCCGAGTCATCAGCCATCAAGAATATTCTCGGTCATAGCAATCTCGCCACAACCGAGCGTTATATGGGTAGCTTCGACACCTCCAAGACCGATGAAACTCTACGCAATGTCTTCGCAAAGAAACAATCCTCGGCAACCGCGACAGAGGAATCTGGAGCAACAAAAGAAGAACAGGCCATCGAATTGCTAAAGGGTATGACCCCGGAACAAATAATGGCTGTAATTTCGGCAATCAACAAATAATCTTATTCGCGAGTTGGCAAATAGCGCATATCGAGCTTAGCTCGGTGCTCGATTCCGAAGGAAATTTGACCAACCGACAAATAATCAGTAAATTTGCATATGGAAAAGAGCTTAGACATAACCAAGATATACAACCATGCGGCTGAAACCATCAAGAATGCTATTCTGAAAGGTCAATATGAAGCAGCAAAGGGTGTCAATCGGGTGCAACTGTTTACATATTTTGCCATTGGGAAATATGTGTCTTTAAACACAAGAAACGGAGTGTGGGGAACCGGGGCATTGAAAGCTATCAGTGAACGGCTCAGAAAGATTCTTCCTGGACTTAGGGGATATGGGGAGACCCAACTTAAAGAGATGAGATTATTCTATGAGGGTTGGTCATTCATAGACTCTAAATCGTCGGTTGCAACCGACAATTTGACCAAAGATAATTCGTCGGTTGCAACCGACGAATTACAACTTATTGCCAATGTGGAAGATATATTGGGTCTAATCAAGATTGAGACACCATCGGCATTTCCAATGGAAGACTATCTTAAAACTCCGTTCACTCATCATACCGTACTGCTTCGCAAATGCAAAAATAACGAGGAACGGTATTATTACATGGGAAGGTGTGTTGAAGAACATATGTCAGTACCACGCCTCGAACAAGTTATATCAGAAGGTGAGTATAAAAAGGCCGGAAAAGCTCCTAATAACTTTATAGAGCGAATTGAGGATAAGAATCTGGCTCGAAAGGCTGTCATGCAATTCAAAGACTCCTATCTATTGGATTTCATAAACACAGAGGAAATCGGCGAGCGGGATTTGCAGGATATTGATGAACGTGTAGTCGAACAACAGATAGTACACAATATTAAGAAATTCATAATGACATTTGGTAAGGATTTTGCTTTCGTCGGCAATCAGTACCATCTTGAAATATATTCAGAGGACTTCTTCCCCGATCTGTTGTTCTTCAACCGTGAACTGAACGCACTGGTTGTGGTCGAGCTCAAATCGGGCAAATTCAAGTCGAGCTATCTTGCCCAGCTGATGACCTACCTGCGAATCCTTGATGATAAAGTTAAAAAGTCGCATGAAAATCCATCTATCGGAATCATCCTATGCAAGGAGGCTAACAGAAGCTTTGTGGAGTACGTCATGCAGGACTACGACAAACCGATGGGCGTTGCCACATATACTACAACTAAAGAAATGCCCGAAATGCTGAAAGACACCCTCCCGGATATGGATGAGCTGAAGAAACTACTCTGATTAAGAATTGTCGTCTCTATTCTGCCGCAATAGTCACAAGTCAGAGTTGGTGCTATATGGAATGTCACCAATAAATACATTGTTGTCATCAATAATGGCATCGATGTCACCAATAATGGCACCAATAAATTAGAGATTGGCACCAATAATGGCACCGATAATGTCACTAATCCGGCGTCAATGGAATGATGCGGAACAATGCGGAACAATGCGGAACAATGTGGAACAATGACCAGAACGATGCGGAACGATGAATAGAGAGAATTAACGTTGGCAAGGAGGTTGCTCCCTGCCGACGTTTTCTTTCGCTGTTCTTATTTGTCCTGTATGGTTTGTTGCCAGCGATGGTCGAATTGTTTGGCCAGTTCCTGAATGTCGAGACATACAGACACCAGCCTCATCGTTGCTTCTCGCAGCCTCTCGATGGCGGCATTGCATTTCTTTTCGCTGAAATTCTCACGAAGCGTCTTTACCAAAGTGTCGTAACTGACACCATAAGTTCGATAGAGTGCGTTCAGCGAGGACAACTGATTGATGAAAATCCGTGTGTTTTCATCGACAACAAAGACCTTGAAAGGCTTCTGGAAAAGAAAGTTTTTGATGAAGGCAGCCTTGTTGATGGCTCCGGACTGCTCGAACATTGAGAGGAATCGAGCATTTTCCTCTGCGTTGAACCGCACGACGTAGCGGTTCACGGAAGGGTCGGTCTTGGGTCTGCGACCTCCGTTGTTTGAGTATTTACCCATAAAAATAATAGATGGCATCGCAGATTGCTTCGCTGAAAAATGCCGCAGGCGTTGAAAAGGGGTTTCCGACTTTGGAGGAAACCATTCCCTCGGAGAGCAAGGGTTGTGAGGCACCGGTTTTATTTCGAGTGCCTTGCAACATACCTTGCTCATCCATGTGGATATCTGTTTTTCAGGCTCAAGCCGAAAACCCGGTGCATGAATTTTGAGAAAAGTGTTAAATTTGTGGCATGAAAACCGCAGATGCAATATGGATGTGCCTGCCCGAGGGCATGGACGAACTATTTGAGATGGTGCGCTTCGAGCGCACGGAACAGTCCTATGACATATGGCTTGACGAAAAGAAGAAACTATCTGATGAAGACTATCGTAATCCGCATATCGTAGCGCGAGGCTATACGGATTACGTTACGATACAGGACTATCCGATGCGCGGACGGCCTGTGTTTCTTCATATGCGCAAGAATAAGTGGTGGGACAAGCAGACCAACGAAATCTTCAGCTACAACCTCGAGCTTCCCAACGAGGAAGGGACACGACTCAGCTCCGAGTTTGTGGCTTTTTTAAAAGACGAAGGTGGAGACGACAGCCCTGTCGATTAAGCATATAGCGCAGATGTACTGCGTCAACGGCAAACATTTTGCCGACTTGTACCGCAATAAGATAAGCGGTTACGCCGACTGGTGCGAACAGGAGCTTGGCTGTGGGTTCTATTTCAACGCCGATAATATCGGCCCTTACATGAGCCTTGACGAGACGTGTCTGAGCAACGGCGAGGTATGGACGTTCCTGACCAACAAGGACGGCCACGGAGGCAAGGGAACACTTGCGGCAGCCATTCCCGGAACAAAGAGTGACGAAATTATATCCATACTCGTCGGAGCTATGGGGAAATCAATCAGACGCAGGGTCAAGGAAGTGACCTGCGATCTTTCGCCATCAATGATGCTCATAGCCGCAGAAGCGTTTTACAACGCCCATGTGGTCAACGACCGTTTTCATGTCCAACAGGTCTATAATGAGGCCGTTGACGAAATCCGTATTGATATTCGCCGTCAGCTTATCGCAGAGGAAAACAACCGCGACAAGTCCGAACCGCCGGTAACGTACTCCAACGGAGAGACCATGCGCCAGATACTGGCCCGCAGCAAACACACTCTGATGATGTCGCAGAACAAATGGACTGACATACAGCGCCATCGCGCCAACATACTGTTCAAATACTATCCAATATTGAAGGCTGCATACAGCCTTGCGATGGAGCTGCGCAAGATTTTCAATGCTAAAATCTCACCGACAAAAGCCATGGGGCGGATGAACAAGTGGTATGAAAAGGTAATGGCTCTTGGTAACAACAACTTCCGCTCGGTAATCAAAACATTCAGGAACCACGCTCCAACCATCCTGAACTACTTCCGCCGTCGTGCGACCAATGCCTCCGCCGAGGCATTCAACTCTAAAGTCAAAATCTTTCGCTCACAAATGCGTGGTGTCCGAGACCGAGACTTCTTCATCTTCCGACTGGTCAAACTCTACGCCTAAAAATTTAACACTTCTAATTGCCCAATTTAACATATGCACCGCCATTTCGGCTTGACCCGTTTTTCAGCGAATTGCCACATCCGGTCTTGGATGTTTCCACGAATGCCATATTAAAGATACGAAAAATTTCCGAAACTACCAAATTCCGCTTCCACCCGTCTGCATGTGTAGAGTCAAGTGGCAAGTGCAAAATTAGCAAATCATTCGGAAGAACTCAATTTTCGGTGTTGAAAAACCTAATTTTTTCCTCGGTCTCTCATTGATTTGGTACTGAACTTTGTTAAGTTGATCCTGGGAGACAAGTCTGAAATCAGTGCCTTTCGGGAAATATTCTCGCAATATCTTGTTCATGTTTTCAATCGCGCCCTTTTGCCCTGAGCAATACGGGTCTGCGAAATAAACGGTACAGTCCAAGGCGTTACAGATATTCTTGTGATTCATAAACTCAACACCATTGTCTGTTGTAATGGTGTGTACAAACTGCTTGTATGGCAGTAATAATCGAATGACAGCTTCCTCAACATCGGCCGGTTTTTTAGATGGGAGCTTTGTCTGAATGAAGAAGTTCCGGCTACGTTCGATTATGGTCAGGACAGCACTTTTCTGTTCGGCTCCGACTACCAGATCCATTTCCCAGTCTCCAAATCTTTTGCCGTCGGCCTCGGCCGGACGGTCATGGATTGAAACCCTGTCTGGTATCATGGATTTTCCTGCCGTCTTGTATGGCTTGGCCTGATGTCTGCGATGTTTCATTCCATGATGCGTGTACTGGCTATACTTCTCAAGGTCTGACCTTATTTCCTGATATATACGTTCATGGGATATCTGTATGCCCTCCAGTTTGAGTTTGCCGGATATCTGTTCGGGAGACCATCTTTTCTCGACAAGCAGCTTCATGGCACGTTCCAGAACACCGGGCTTGAGCGCTGTGTTCCTAACTATACGCTCCCGTCTTTCCTTCGCCATCTCATTTGCCAGCCCGGGACTGTAGCCGCCTCTCTTGTTACGGTTGCGTTTGAGTTCGCGACAGACGGTAGACGCCGCAATCTTTTTTGCGGGAGCCGTATTTCCTTTTAATGCCGCCTCTTCTTCGCGAAGGCGGTTCAACTCGTCTGCTATGGCCTGAAGCGAAGAACCATTTTGGCGCATGGCAGAAATTGTGTATCTTTGCGCAAGGGTTAATTGATTGTACATGAGCAATACAAAATTAATTAATCTTCGGGAGACTTCGGTCTCCCTTTTTGTTTTTTTGTATTGCCACTATGGGAAAGGTTTTCTTAGCCATGGCCGCCGTCTAAAATTATGAAAACGGAGCTGCCGCAAGACAGCCCCGTCTGTTTCCACGATTTCAGCGTGGCGGATGAATCTATTGCTTGGTCGAGTTGCTCCTCTGCAGGGCTCGCCTCCTCTTCGATCCACGGGGCAAAGTTAACACTTTCCCTTGAATCTACATCATTTAGGCTCCATAACGTTGCACTTCGTTTTGGAATCTACACACCCGTCTGCATGTGGCGTAAATCGGATTGAACGGGAGTGAAATTCGATGGCCAATGGAAGCGGAACGTTTGAAATTTCTACCTACTTTCTTGACTGCATAGTGGTACCATACTTGAATTTCGATGTAACAAACGGCATTTGACGGCAGATTTAGGCACCCGATGCCCCATAGATTCAAATATTTGGACTTGCATATCTATTGACGTTAACTTTGTCATATTCCTATGTAGAGGCAAGGAAGTCAGTGTATGCACCCTTTTGAGCATACTTACTATTATAGGAATGTATATACGACTTGATAAACATCTATGAATCAATTCGCTTTTACATACTCTCAGATATAGTTATAGGCATAAATCCTGATTGCCACATAAATAAACGACTGTTTGAGAGTGCTGATGTGAAAATATATGAATATCCATTTGCAAGAGCGCAAAGGCATATTTCTGTTTGTTCATTTATTCAAACATTTAAACGTATAAATGCGGATTCGTAGCCATGCGGCTTCATAGCCATGAATCGCGGCAGATTCAGGCAATGCGAGGCGACATAATCCCGACAGGTCTGAAAATTTGGGCAGACATAGGGCGTCATGCTATCTTTGTCGTAGAATTTCAGCCTCCTCAGATTCCGCCGCCGGACTATTTGAGAAAAACACGAAATTCGTACTTGCTGAAATTTGCTTCCCACCACATACCAGATTCTTTTGAATCAGCATATTTACCCGGAGCACATACGCCGTCACATTCAGTTGATGAGTTTTGGAATGATTGACCGCCCAATGTTCAAAGGAATATGCCGTTCAGAACGAACCCTGCACCCATCACCCGGACTTCTACAGTAAGCCCGGACAGCCTCAGGTGTGTAGATGTGGAAGCGTCCAATGGAATAGTCAAGATGTATGTTAACCCCAGAAATAGTGAATTATGGCAAAAAGATATGACAACGACTTTGATGCAGAGGCCTTCGTGGAGAATTTTCGCGCTAAGGAAGCACCGCCTTCCGCTCCCCGAAATAGCACTGAGGAATCAATTCCCACAACACATGAACCGCCTTCCTCGGTGCAATCCAACCATAAGGGAAGTTCTACATCAAAATCCCGCAATTCGGCTCTATCGGCACAAGTGGAAGAATACAGACAAAAATTTATTGATGATCTGTCGTATCTATGTCCACCCATCGGATGCTCGAATGTAAGAATCTGCCCTGAATTTGTGAAGCAGATCAGGCAGCTGCAACTCCTATGTGGGACTCGCAAGGCCAATCTTACAACCTTCATCAACAACCTGCTCCGACAGCACTTCGACGAATGCAAGGAAGCAATCGTCAAGCTCTCTGAAGAATATGACAAACCCCTTGAGTAAATCTCAGCAAAACTCCGCTCCGACATCGCTCATGCTAATGATTCCACAGGAGGAGTGGCAATCACTGCACGAGAAACTCGACCGCCTCATTGAGATAGTCGAGAAAACCCGGACCGGAAATCCCGGCAAAGACTGGTTTGAGTCCGACGAAGTCCGCGAAATCCTCGGCATTTCCCCCAAAACGTGGCAGAACTACCGCGACCAACGCCTCATTCCCTTCTCGCAGATAGGCCGCAAAATCTACGTCAACCGCGCCGACCTCGATGCCTTCCTGCGCCAGCACCGAATAGGTGCTCGGAAGTGACACTGTAACTGAAATCTGGCTAAAATGAGACGGCAATGACTATGTTTTACAGCATATTCGTTTTCCGTCTCATTTATCTTTAGTAACTTTGCGTTCAAATTTAATAAATCAATCAATGGAGACAAAAACAGAACGACAAAAACTAAACAGAATAAAAGCAGTATTAGCAGAAACAGGCCACACCGGCAAATGGCTCGCCGAACAACTCGGTAAAGACCCTGTCACCGTCTCCAAGTGGTGTACCAATACCTCGCAGCCCGATTTGTATACATTTCAAAATATAGCATCTACTATTGGTGTTGACATTAGGGAGTTGATAACATCCTCAGACATGCAATAATTAGATTTGACAATTTAATCTGAGCATTTTATAATTTAAAATATAATGGCTGGAGGATTTATTGCATTTAGATGTGGCAATTATGACACGACTGCTGAACGAGAGCAGTTCAGATTGTTGTGTGAAAAAATGAAGGCACGGTTTGCCGAGTCAGATAGTTTCTATTTGATGATTGGGAATTATAATATATATGATCGCGAGTTTGATGCCATTATAATTAAACAAGATGCAGTTATTGCTATTGAATTTAAGAATTATGGCGGTAACATTGTTGCATGTGAAAACGGTAATTGGACTTCTAATGGAATTGAAATAAAAGGAGGCTCTCGCAAAACGGTATATCAACAAGCAAGAGCTAATCATTCGTCATTAAGGAAAGGGTTAAAAGAACTTGGTATAGACCGACAATGGATTAAGGATATTCCTACGATTGTCGTGTTTAATCAGACAATTTCTCTTGATAATCAACTCTCAGGAAAGGTGAGAAGTTGGCTGCATATAACCGACAATGCGCACTTTATAGATAAAATAGAAGATATAACATGTGGGTCTACCAATATTCCCAACATAGACATCATAGACCTAGCAATTAAGTTAAACCTCAATCCTTTTTTGATTAAGGACTTAAGTTGCTATTCTGTTGAAAATAATAAAGAGGCAGATGTGAAGTCTATGAGTATTAATTCTCAAAGGTATGCGTGTCGTACACTAATTGATGGCAGAAGTGATCTTAAGCAAAAGGCTCGAATTGAGAGTGTGACTCCTCTTGAATCTTATGATAGGTTTACTCCAAATCATATTTTCAATTTGAGACCCAATCAAGTGTTTGTTTTCGGTACTGATAGAAGAGGGTCTCAAAGATATGGAGCCGCTGGGCTGGCGGCCAATAGATTTGGTGCCAAAGCAGGTGTGATTGACGGACCAACGGGGAATTGTTATGCATTGCCAACAAAGGGTTTTTGCATTAGTGATTTAGAAAAAGCAGTCAAACGCTTTATTGATTACGTTAATGCCAATAATCAATTTACATTCATGGTAACACCGGTTGGATGTGGACACGCTGGCTTTGAATTGTCCATAGTGGCAAATCTGTTTAAGAGCTTGATTAATAATAAAAACGTAATGCTTCCGGAGGCCTTTATAAAGGAATACCAAGCAAAGGCTATAAAAGATACGACTACGCCACAAGTCGTAGAGGAAATTTCAGAAACTGGATCTGGTTATATCGAAGATATTCTTAACCATTATGATGAGCACCTCCATGATGTAGTTCGTTTCTTGCTAACTAATGGAATAGAATTTAATCCAGAGGGCGGATTCGTCGTTCAGGATGAATCTGGAATTGTTATTGCAGAGGCTGAGTTAGGAATAGATTCAGAGAAAGCTGTATTTTTTCCGTTTAATAGTCAAAGTGAAAGAGCCTTCAAAAATAATGGATTCACCATTTGGACTCCCTCTGATTATTTACAATCAAAAGAGAAGTAAAGATGCGTATAAAACTTGGGAAAGCATGTAGGGACTTCAATGTAGAAATCTCAGCCATTGTAAAAGAACTGGAAAATAACGGAATATTCCTGGATGATGCCAATCCCAATACTCGGATTTCCGGTGAAGAGTATGAACTTATAGCAAAATCGTTTGGTAGAGAAACCAGTTTATTTGCATTAACTTGGCAAGAAGATAAGTTTGGACTAGATCCAATTTCTAATCGAGAGGAAGTGAATTCTCACGGTTGGGATAGGCTGCGTAATGATATAATCATTGCGTTGCCCACTAGATACATTCTTATCCCTAAGGATCAAAGTTGCGATAGTTTTAGCTTTTGGACTCGCGAAGACTTTGCAACTAATTGTCCTATGGCGGTTGTTGACGGAAAGGTAGTACGAGAGAAACTGAAAGACCCAACTGGTACAATCCCGGTTTTGCCTTACATTTCAGATGATAAAGTGCAGCCTCTTAGAGAAAAACCTCAAGGGGTATTTAGGTTACCCAATCAACTAAATTCTTCAAAGGTTACTGTTGTAGACTCCATTGATTTGTCTTCTCTGAATGCGACAACCCGTCCCAAAAGAAAGACCAAGGAAGAAAGAAAACAAGATCGGTTAGCAAGAAAGGCCACTTCACAACCACAGAAGCAAACAGTAGCCCAAGACTCAAGCACTAATGCTATACGAGATATATGGCAGCGTTTTGTCGATATCCAAGAGAAACTGATTAAGCAAAGATGTTCTCCTATTTCCATAGACCCAACTTCTGTAAAAATAGAGAATGACAAAATATATTTAACCATCGACGAAAGCCAGGATAAGGAAAAGGTAAACTCCATTCTTAAAGATAAACTTGGCGTAGAAAACTATAATCTTGAGTCTGATTCAATACTTGTCGATGAAAATAAATGGGATGCTTTGTCAGAATCTGATTTGAGTGAGGTCCGCCGTTGTTTATCCGAGTGCCATATTGAATTGGATACCACACCAACTATAAATGTCACTATTGATTATGCAAATGACATGGGTCGTTATGACCAATTGTCATTAGACGATTTACGGCAACTGGATTCTATATTAAAGAATGGCAATCTTATCGAAGGACAGATTGATGATATTGTGGCTTTTATTTCCAAGGTCTCAGTGAATAGTGAGGATTATCTTCGCTATCTATTTGGAAACCACTATGTAATTTATGAGAAAAAGAGGAGAAAGCAAGATTCCCCACAAATAATAGAGGTCTTTGAATACCAGAATGAATATATTACGAGCGAAACGTTGCGTCAATATGAAAATATCGGCTTGTATTGCAAACAATATACGCTTATATTTAAAATATGTAATGAGGTTGCGAAAGAAGAACTAAAGTATCACTTTGATTGCTTCTATCCTAATACGGATACATTTGAGTTCAAGCGTACATTTTCGAAGGAAAAGCCTAGTAAAGACAACTATATACAAGAAGTAAATGCAAACATCAGGGCGTTCTTGAATATAGCTAACCTATATTGTTCCCAAGATGACATAGAGATAAACGTATTGTTTTCATACGCTATATCTAAACATAAACTTGTAAAAACAAAACTACAAGAAGTCGCACATTATATAGATGGACTAGATGGCTATAGTTTCAATGAAGAAACTGGAGCTATAGGTATTGATTTTAATTGGAGAGAGCAGAATATTGCGGACATTATAGCTAATATAGAAAAAAATATACCATTTATTAAAGTCAACGTCTATGACAATCATCGTTATAAGTGTAAGGTTGACTCTAAGCTGATTGGCTATGATGATCTAAAAGCTTATTTGGAAGAAAAATACGAAGATATTTCGGTGATAAATGATAGCGTGTGTCATCAGATAAAAATTCGTCTTCCCTATATAGAGTCAGATTTGTATGAACTATTGAGTGCCAGACTAAACAATGACTTATTACACATAAGCATACCAGGCTTAAATATTAAATTTGCACAAAAGGTAGCTGGAAAAATCCGTCTTAATATCAACTGTAATTCAGAATCAAGACTTGAAGATTTGGAAGATAGCATAATGGATATGCGCCGTGCTGACTTCGGATTTACACTCGGCGAAAAGGAAGTTCCATTTGGTAAGCTGCTTAAAGTCAACTATCCAAATCTAATATTTGACATAGATGTCCCAGATGATAGAAAAGATACTATTATTGAAGCTTTTGAGTCCCAGATTATAACGACAATTTGCCCGATTCTTACAGGAGAAATTGAAAAAATGTCTCGCCTAAATAATACATTTACGATGGCCACTACCGGGCAAGAATTGACCAATCCTCGATTACAAAATTTTATTTTTGACTCTTCTAGAGCGACAAAGACTCCAGATATTGAACTAATGCTTAGAGAAGACGGTTCTGTCTATATTGAGTTTTGCGCACATTTACTAAATGACCGAATAAACGAATCTCAAAAACAGGCCATAATCAAGGCTATGTATGCCGAGGATATGGCTGTGATTCAGGGCCCTCCTGGCACAGGTAAGTCAACAGCTATTGCAGAACTTATATGGCAACTGATACGAAAAGGGTTGCAGTATGGAAACAAACGTGAAAGAATCCTGCTTACATCCGAGACAAATTTAGCTGTCGATAATGCTATATCACGTATTGTCAACGGAAAGACTAATTTAGTAAAACCTGTTCGCTTCGGCGACGAAGAGAAATTAGAGTCGGAAGGACTTCAGTTTTCTCTTGAGTTGATGAAACGCTGGGTTAAGGAAGGTGATGCTTGTCTTACAACAGAAGAAACCAATGATGAGTCTGAAGTACCGATAAAGAATAATCTCATTCTTAAGAATTGGTTAGAGAACATTTCTCATCGTGCGTTCTATGGAGTGGTTGACGAATCAGTTGACGTTATTGAAAAATGGCGGGACTACCTTAACAACCCGAGTAAGGGACTTCGAGAAATTGTTTACAAGAGATATGTCGAAAATGCCAATGTTGTTGGCGCTACATGTAGTTCAATTGGTGACAGGAGGGCTGGTGAAGCCGACTTCAATGGCTTTACGCCGTTCTTTCACAATTACTGTGATCTTTTCAAACAGAAAAAAGGGAAAGCCCGGATTGAATTTACAACAGTCATACAAGATGAGTCTTCAAAGGCGACACCTGCAGAATTGGTGTTACCCTTCGTTTATGGAAAACGAGCAATTGTAATAGGGGATCATCGTCAGCTGCCTCCTATGTTGGATAAAGAAGAATTTGAAGAAACCTTTGATTATGCATATAGGACAAGTAAGGATAGCGAAGACCAAAGGCGTATAATACAACTTAAAGAATTCGTTGAGAGTCATTTTGATGAGATGGAAATCTCCCATTTCCAAAAACTTTATGAGCGTATTGATAGTTCCTTAAAAGGGACGTTCAATCTGCAATATCGTATGCATCCCGATATAAATGAAGTCGTTGAACAGTTCTATAGAGAAGATGGAGGGCTACGTTGTGGTCTAATTTTTCCCGAAGATCTTGGTGTCAACAATCCAGACATAAGTAACCCTGCATCGAGATACCATGGAATTGATATTCCGGGACTAATTGATCATAACACCCATGTATTGTTCATCAATACTACCTCTCCAGAAATGTTAGACGGTACTTCACGTGTCAACTACGGTGAAGTTGAAGTCATAGATAGACTTCTTACAAAGTTTGAACAATCACCTTCATTTCTCTCATATTTAAATCAATTTCCTAAGGATGAAGATAAACAAATCGGTATAATTAGCTTCTATGGCAAGCAGATAAAACAGCTGAGGTCAATAGCTCGTGAACATTCCAGTCTACCGATAAGGGTTAGTACTGTGGATAGATTTCAGGGCATGGAACGAAATATTGTTATTGTGTCAATGGTCCGTAGTAACATCATTCAGAGTTCACGAAATCAACAACCGGACAAAAAGCGATACCCTGAATTAGGCTATCCAAAGCAAACGTCTTTGGGATTCGCTCAATCGCCAAATCGCTTGAACGTGGCATTGTCGCGTGCTAAACGATTACTCGTTATTGTTGGAAATAAAGAATTATTCTCAAACTTAGAGATTTACCAACAACTCTTCTTGACTATTGAGTCAAATCATAATAATAAAGTGATCAATCAAAATGAACTATGAGCCAGATTGTAGATAAGATAAACAACTCTGAATATATCTATTCAACCTATACTAAATGGGGGTTGAAAAAATATTCATGTAGTGTGGCTTTCTATAAAGAGGAGCCTTTGGATGATCTGTATTTTGTGATTTGCTCCATATTAGCCACAAATGGTGGCCGTTATGATAAAAGAAGCCTTGGCATACTTCTTGGCTTTAGTATAGCTAATCGTGATGCAGATGGAAAGAATGAAGTATATTATGATGTGGCAGAAGTCCGTATGTTTGAGGACATTCTTAGAATGGTAGAAAATGAACATCTTATAATAACTTACGAGTCTGAGGATGAGATCGTACTTACAAAACTTGGAGAAATTTCACTGAAACAGCTCAAGCATTATCATTTCTTTTTAGGAATGCAGGATGTTTATGAACATGCCCTTCTGAAATCTGAATTGTCGACCGCAATGCTTATGTTCCCGTTTTATAAAGATCTTGGGATATATACTACATTGCATACTCAAAAACAAATATGGCCTGAGGATTCTGAAATTGAGAACATAATATATGGGAAAGCAGACCAACTGATTAAAAGGTTAGAACTTCAATCTAAGGAAAAATCAAACATCTATGAAGCAAATATAGATGAGTATTTTGATTTAGAGACGCAAGAAATACAGATTAAACTCTACAAACATTCTGGGGAATTTATACCTGTGGTCATGAATGGGGAACAAGTGGCTATTCGGGCGACAGAGCTTGTTTGTGAGCCATTGAATGAACTGCATCGAGAAAACCTAATATTGGAATGCCTTTTCCATAAGTTATGGGATAACAAGTATTCAGTCTTAAACTACACAACACTTAGGCCTTATCTAGACCTGGTTGATTATGAAGAACTTACCAAAGATTCAAGAACATGTTGGAAAGATATAAACCTTTTAAATACAATTGCCGAGAGAGTTAATCAAACTTGTTGGCGTAACATTTCTCGTCATTGTGACATACAGGTTTTATGTGACAATATAGATAGATTTCGAAATTACATTGATTGGCCAATATTTACAGAGCGAGTCGACAACAGCTTCTTAGTCACTCATTTTAAAGAGTATCCTTGGGATTTAGAGGTGTTGTCCGGGGATGTAGATAGGGAAGATAGTGTGATAGAACAGCTCATCCTTATACAAAAAGAGACCGAGGAAGATTGGAATTGGGATGAATTAGAAATGCGTCTCTCTGACTCATTTGTTCTGGCTCATTTGGATATAGTAAAGGTTAATCTTAGTCGATTCACAAATGACACGGCAGATGTTAGAGAGGCTATTATTGTCAACGCTGACAAGAAATGGGATTGGGGCAAGATTGAACGGGAGTTTGACCTAAGCTTTATATATAACAATATATCAAACATAGGTCCTCATTTATCCTTCTTTTCGTTGTTTGATAGAGTATTTACAGATGAAACGTGGGCTAATACGTTCGCCACAAATCCTCATTTTCAGTCTATAATATCAGAAATAAGCAAGAATGAGGGAGCATTGGCTTCTGCCATATTCAATGATAAGGACTATATATGGATTCCTTCCGTTATAGATTTGCTTGAAAGCAACGGTTTGCTATCTTGGCAATCTACGCCCTACATGAAAGGTTTTGAATGTAATCCTCATCTAGTATGGAATAAGTCTCTTTTTGAGAGATACTCAAAATTTGTAACTACAGAAGATGGTAAAAAGTTTATATCTCAGCAAATAAGCGATGTTGATATTTTAATTGAATACCCAACATATAACTGGAACTGGGAAGCTATTTCAAGTAACCCCAACTTGCTATCAGATAAGAGACTCTATAACTCTTTTGGAGAAAAACTAAACTGGGCATATATTTTTGCAAATCAAACTGACGCAGCTTTTTTTCAATCATTAGAAAATATAGATTTAATGATTGGAAATGACAGAAGTGCTTGGACTGCATTTTCCGCCATTGCATCTATAGAATTTGTTATATCTAAATATAAGGATTCTCAATTTCCTTGGGATTGGATGGTTTTAACAGAACGTATGTTCTACAAGTTAAAGTTAGAAAATCTCGGGAATAAACTCTTTGTAGACAAATGGGATTGGAAGTTCCTATCTCAAAATGTAAGTACAGAGTTCTTAAATGACAATCTAGAGAAATTCAGCGAATACTGGGATTGGACTATAGTATTTCCGCGAATTCTAACTAACGATACACGTCTCGATATTACCTTCCTTGATCGCATTGCTTATATATTAACAAGCATTTCAGTTAAAGAAAAATGCTCCACAGGCTGGCATGCGTTAACTACACAATTTTCTTTTAAGGAGCTCAAGAACCTTATAAAAACTACGGTAAGGAAGCGTAATTACTGGTGGGATATTTCGTATTTCTGCCAGCATAGTGAATTCGATATTTTTAGAGATCTTGAAGATTGCCGCAATATTATTGATTGGGATGAATTATCCCAGTCTTCGTCCGTGGACCATAGTTTTTGGTACAATCCCAAGCTTAAAATCAAACAAAAGGCATGGATAGATGATGTAAAGTCAATTCTCTTAGATTCTAGGAATAAGTGGAACTTTGCCTTGTTGTCTCATTTTGAGAGTCTCCGTGATGAGATATGGTTCATGTCTCATTTTAAAAACAGAATCGATTGGTTATATTTATCTCAGGTTAGTCGTATATTCTGTAATCCCGACAAACAGAAATTAAATGAAGCAATAGAAGCCTTTAAGGGATTTATCGACTTTAAAGCGCTTTCTATGCGAGATGATGTTGATATTGCTCAAATTATAAGGATATATCCTGAAGGAGATTATGATTATAATAGTCTTCTCGATAGGCAAGTGCTTACAGCGACTATGGCTCTTGTTGAGTCAAAACCTGATTATAAATGGGACTGGCAAATGTTAACATCGCAAAGCGGCTTCATACCTTCTGCAAAGTTTATTTATGACCACATTAATGATAATCTGAATTGGTTCGCCTTGTCGCAACAAGATAATCAAGATGTTTGGGGAGATGAAAAACTAATTTTCAGCTTAGCTAAACAAAGCATAATATCTGCTGAAATTGATTGGATGAAAGTATCATCACATGGTTATTTCCCAATAACGGAATCTGTACTTGAAAGTGTCCCTCTGAATAAACTAAACTGGAAAATTCTTTCTAGCCGGAAAGCTGTTGTTCAGTATCTGGGCCAATGTTGTGAGTACGTTGATTGGCGAATCGTATCTCAAAATAAACATTTATATATGGGCAATTTTGAGGTGCTCAATCGATATAAAGATTGCTTGGATTGGACTATTATTTGCAGACGCGAAGATTTTAAGCTATCGAACGATGTTCTTGAAACATTCTCAGAGTATATCGATTGGGATTTCGCATCAAGTTCTTTGGATATAAACTTCTCGAAATCTATGGTGGAACGATTTAAAGATAAATGGAATTGGCCAGTTTTGGTCAAGAACAGAGCGTTCCATAATAAAGTTGATATATCTGATATGCCGTTGGTGAAGCAGATAAATATCATTGACTTTATTCAGCATTTCCCGCGCCGCCCTAAGGCTTATCATTTCACTCATATGAGCAATGCCGTGAAAATTATAAAGGCGATGAAACTCCAGAGCCGTAACTATGCAGAAGGGAAATTTGTCAATAGTGCGGGTTCTAATGTTCATCGGACTAGTGCGGCTCATCGTTTTGCTCGTTTTTACTTTATGCCAAAGTCACCTACCCAATTTTATAATGAGTGCTTAGGCAAGGATTCCAGCGACCGTAAGTATTACGAAAGAGCTTATAATCTTGGGCTGCCTAAATGTCCAATGCCTGTGTTTTTCATATTTGATATTGAAGAACTTCTAATGGCAATGCCGGATAAGTGCTATTATAGTAACGGTAATATGCAAAAGGATTCTTCCATCTATTTCAAGGTCATCCAAGAGCCAAATAGAATCAAAGCAAAAGAAATATATATCAATAGTTTTGACACTTTTAATGAACGTCAACAGGAATTCCTAGTTGATGGCGAGTTGGATTTCTCTAAATTGAAAAATGTGGAGATTTGCTGTTATGACTCATTCCAAGCTGAAATGTTACGAGAGGAACTTAAGGACACTCCGTGGGAAGAGACTGTTGCTGAAAATCCTAATTTGTATGAACATCAGAACAAAGAACTGATTTTTAAAGATTCAGTTGACTCGATTCGAATAAGTACAGATTATATTTGCCCTTTTGAATTTAGGGTATCCTATTCTGAAAATGTACCGACAATTGTTAATAAAAACAATGTCATTCGTCAACGTGGGAATAATATCTATCTATCATCTTTAGTAGAAATAAGAAAAGATGTTCCCTTTGAGGTGTATTTTGAAGTTAATAGCCCTAAATATGGCAGTTGGTTAATCTATAAAAACGGAAGACGATTATGAGTGATATAACAATTATAAATGGGAACATCTTTAACACCAAGGCACAAACAATTGTTAATACAGTGAATTGTGTTGGTGTTATGGGAAAGGGTATTGCTTTGGTTTTCAAACTAAGATACCCGATAATGTTTGATGTTTACAAGCAGCATTGTGCTGCCCACCTGATAGACGTAGGTAAACTATGGCTTTATAAAGGTGTGGATAATGCTCCTTGGGTTTTAAACTTCCCGACTAAAACCCATTGGAAGTTGCCAAGTGAGTACAATTATATTGAGAGAGGATTGCAAAAATTTGTTTCCTCATATCAAGAGAGAGGAATAACATCGATAGCCTTTCCTTTATTAGGTGCCAATAATGGAGGCCTAGATAAAGATGTAGTCATGGATTTAATGGTTCGATACCTAAAGGAATGTGATATTCCGGTAGAGATATACCTATATGATCCTAACGCACCTGACGATTTGTTTGAAACTTTCAAATCCAATTGGATGAAACTTTCAAACGAACAAAAGAAAAAAATGTTGAAGACGAATAAAAGAATTGAAACAATAGATACCGCAATTGCTTCAGAGGATATCCACTCAATGATAGCTCTTATCGACTATCCTGGAATAGGAATTAAATCAATGGAAAGTTGCTTTGATTTTGTTATGAACTCAAGGGAAGAACCCTCATTATTTGATGAGGATTGATTCGTAAGTGAATCTAATAATGATGTTATTCTCAACTTAGATTTGCCTTACTCCCTAATACCGTCTATGCGTATCGGCAGGCAAAAGTTACGCGGATTATTTGAATTTTGCCTGTAATTTGCCTATAGAAAATAAAAGAAGCGACTTAACTTGGTGATTTACACTTTGTTAAGTCGCTTTTGGGTGCCCAGAACAGGAGTCGAACCTGCATCTCCGGCTTAGTATCCGCCAGCTTTCCCGATTAAGCTACCCCTCCTTTGTGCCGCCACGCGCCTCACGGCGAACGGCGGCAGGATCTTTTGTTGGAAAAATTTTGTATCTCACAATTTTTCGACCCTCTGGCCGAAGGATCGCCCTCTCTTGGGTCTGACCCCTTTATCTTTGTGGCCCCAGTATGTCGAATATCGACATCTGATACAGGCTCCTTTCGCCGATTTCCCTTATGGTATCGTCTACTATCTGGCGGATCTTCCTGTCCTCCGGAGCTCCATTGTAGTGTGGATAGCCTCTCAGTCTCTCAAGGCAATTCCTAAGCGCCTTCCTGATGGTTTTCCCAGGCGTCTCATAATGACGGCGACACGGCCAGGAGCTGTTCCCTCCATCATCCTTGGACAGCGTGTAACTCGAATATATCATCCCGTCAGTCGCAAGAGCGAGATGGATACCGAGGAAGCAGTTTGCCTCGTTGCAAACCACCACAGTCGCTTCCGGCATTAGGGCTGTCCACTTATTGTGCTTCTGTGGATGCAGCTTGATACGGTCAATCTCCTCCAATGGGAAAAGATGCTCAAGACCGTGTATGTGCGCGTGCTTATGCTTGATCTGTTTCTTATCCATTTTCAATCCTTTTTGTCGGGTCCTTTAGAACCCGGATTTTGAAAACTCGCCTTTTTTTTGTACCTTTGGGCGCGTTGAATTTTAAATTCACTGCAAAGATAATACGCAATTGCGGAAATTCAAAATATTTTTCGCTAAAATTTACGCAAATACGGAATAATTTTTAATCATGACAATAAATCAGCGATTCGAAAGAATTATTTTGTCATTATTCAGTGGCAATAAAAGCTCATTTGCCTCAGCCATTGGCGTTACTCCTTCAGTTGTGGATAACATCGTGGGGAAACGTCAAGGCAAACCTTCTTTTGAAGTATTACAGAAACTTTCCGCAATTGAGGAAATTAATATAGAATGGGTCGTGACTGGGATGGGTGATATGCTTAAAAATTTGCCCTCTGAGAAACATTTGGAAATATCTTCGATGTCCAGATCAACGTCAATCAAGAAGTCAGCTTTATTGGGTGGAGAAGCTTTTTATGATACTATTAGAAAGACATCAGATGCAATTCCTCTTGTTTCCGAACAAGCTGTTGGAGGTTTATCTGGGAAAAATTTTGTCATTCAAAAGAATGATGTCCAAGCTTATTATGTAATTCCCAAATTTAAGAATCTTAATGTGGATTTTATGATTGAGATGGTGGGCGATTCTATGATGCCGCGATTTTTTCCAGGTGATGTTGTCGCCTGTTCAATCATATACAATTCAAATTTTATTCAGTGGAATAAGCCACATCTGATAGCTACCAGAGAACAGGGACTAATTGTCAAGCGACTTAGAAAAAGTTCTGATCAGAATTGTATTTTGGCAGTTTCCGACAATAAGGACTATGACCCATTTGATATCCCCAAAGATGAGATAACTGGCATGGCTCGTATTGTTGGTGTAATACATGTTGAATAATATTAAGTTATAATTATGTTTAGTTTTGGAAAATCCACTTTGTTGAAAGCTCTGATTTCTAAAAGTATTCGGATTGCATAAATGAAAAATGGTTTTCAATATAACCCTTACAGTTGGTTTTATCTGCCGGCTATGACCACAGTATACTCTCCATAAGTCTTTAAGACTACCTGTCACCCTCCCGCTCTCCCTCCCCCCCCCTTATTTCCCCCTAAATCTGGTGCGCAAATAAGCTAATCCGCAGACTCCCCGCTATATTAATAAGGAGTAATTTAAAAATAGGGGGGTCTTACAGCCGAAACGAACCCGCGAATTTTAACACATTTACTCAAATTTAGGGTATTTCTCCCCCACAGCTTAGGGGGGGGGTAAAAACCCAAATCTGACACCCTAAACTTTACTTTAAACCTCCATACTGACACCATGAACCAAAAATATATGTTCAGCAAATATGACTCCCTAAACTTTTTCTTCTGACTCTCTAAACTGACACCCTAACTGACACCCTAACCTAAAAAAACCGATGTTTTGAGGCAAAAAATAGGGGAGCCTCATGCTCCCCTGCAGTAATAATATTCCGGCAGCTTCTGATGCCCTTTTCACGCCGTTATAACGCCCTTTAATCCTCCGTCCCGCCTCCTGTCCCACGAGGCGCTGTAATAAGCGTAGATTGCTTTATAATAGCGCATTTAGTTACAACCGTACCCCCTCCGCTAAGGCCTGCGCGCCGCAGATAATCATATCCGCAGCCCACCTCCTGAGGCGTCAGTACCGTAAAAATAGCCGCTATTGAGCCGAAATAAAGGTCCCGACGCTTCCCTGTCAGATGCACATGTATCACTTTTATCTGTCTCATACTCGTAATTTTAACTTTTGGAACCGGCCTCATCCCAGCCCGTCCCGTTCTATTTCACCCACAAATATACACAAATAACAGCTATTTGCAACCTTTTAATATAAAAATATCAGCAAAACCACATAAAAATAACGGCTTTCGCCGCTCCTCTCCCCATCTCTTCCTCCCCTTTCCTGATTGTGGCGCAAGCGAAGCGAGCGCTTTCCCGATAGCCGGCCATCCCCAGTCATCCCCTAAACAAGCCCCCAGCCAGCCTAATCGGCTCCGGATGTAAAGCAGACGTCCACGAAAGCCTTAAAAACCCCCATTCATGTAAACCAGATGTAAAACATTGTAAAGAAAATATACGCTTCGTTTTTCGCGCCCTCTCAACTCCTCCTCCTCCTAACTTCCACAAACCCAAACCATTCCGACCTCGCCACCCACCACCTCCCCACATACCCTTCGTTTTACGCCCTATAGATTGATGATATAGACACCTTTATTCTGATTGGAAATCGCCTCAGCCTCATTTTCATATTCCCCGATATAAAACCCTTGTAGGTTGAATATCTTTATTGGCGTTTTAGTTACGACTCCTTGAATAGATGGATCTGAGGCGTATTCGCTTGTGGGCAGATGATTGTTGAACCATTCTACATTACGAGTTAAAGCGTTCTTTATTCTGTCTGCCCTGAGTTGCGCTGTCTGCGTCGGATCATCACTCCATCTTTCGCAATCTTTTTCCCATGCCTCGGCAAGAGGTAAGACAGTTGCGTCTATATAGGAGTATATCTCGGAAAGTCTATCAGGATAAACTTCATTCCAAATCGATTTTACCGACTGGCAGAAGCTGTCATATTGGATTATTTCTCCAATCCAATGAGGAGTAAATCCATAGTGGACTTTCATTCTGAAAGTATAGTCTGTTTTCTCTCTATTGTAACAGACCAGATCCCATATAGGACCAGCAACCCATTTGGCATTATCCATCAAGTCCTTGTGAAGATAGAAGCTGCCATGAAAACCGTCTGGATTATCCATCACTTCTTGTAATATAAAGAATCGAGCCATGCTTTCAACATCAAGATATTGTTCCCATGCCGTTGATGTTTTGTCTGTGGAATATATAGCCTTGTTGATTGCGTTAAACTCATCGGTAAGCCATTGCAGTTGAGCAGACGAAAGGTCTTCGGGGGAATGATAGCGAAGTGTCAGATTCCACCGACTGTTTTCAGGTATCGTAATTTGGCATTCATCATGGTAGTTGTCAACCTCCACAAGCCATCCGCCCTTTATCAATTCTGGATTGGTTTCCTGATCTTGCTGTTCATAGATATTCACGCGATTTTCATCTATGCGGATTGTTTCGGTAAGGAAATACAATCCAATATAATCTCCATTCAATACGACTTCGACCGGGCGAAAGTCTGGAGTCCATGACATATCCATCAGCTTGCCTAATTGTAATCCGGCAACAGTGTTTTCCGTCGGCTTTAGCAATGCCCAATGCTTATTCTTAGACATACCCATCAAGGAAGTCTTTTTACCGAGTTTTATTTTGTATGGCTTTTTCACTCCTTTCCATGACGAATGTCCCCTGCCACGAATTTGCATTGGTAACGGAGCTGTTTTTGTGCCAAGAGCTTCTATATCTTCCGCTCCCATCGGATCAAGGTAGTAAGTGGCATTTAGATATACCTCCTTAGATACAATGGGCTCATTATTTTCTGTATCTATATACAATACAGGCAAAGTGCCGGATATCGATATAGTAGATGAAGTGGGCGGATTTACAGCATCTATTTCGTCAGTACACGAAAAGAGTGTCAATGCGACTAAAAAGCAGCCAATTATTTTTACGAAATTTATCATAACTATTATTTTAGGGATAAAAGCAATTTGTATGTGGCGTCCATACTTGACAATGGAGATCTATTTTCGCCGGAAAGTTCCACCATGTCGGCAAATGCCCTGATTTCTGACAAAAAACCTTGTGTATATAACTGGTTATTGGCAGCAAGTGGGTTGAAGTTATTCCGTTCTATAAGTGTCTGTTCGGCATTAGTAAACAGACCCAATTTCTCAAGCGGTATTCCGGCAATCCTTTTCGGATGTGGATGATAGCAAAGTCGCTCCATCTGTTCCAAACGATATTCCCCCGCTTGAGTGTTGACATATAGAGTTTCTTTTGGATTAGTCCACGAGTAAGCGGTGGATAATTCAATGTAGCCTTTGGCTGTTCCATGAGAAAGTAATCCCTGAATGGTCATTGTTCCGTTCCTGTCAATCTGCTGGACCGACTTTAATTCAGCATTACCGAATAAATATAGCACCAAATCAACAGGGTGAATGAACAAATCTGTGAGCGGATTTCCTTCGGGATACAAACCTGTGTGATACGACAATGTATAGCTTATCGGGTCAGTTTTCGCCAACTGTTTTTTCAATGTCCGAATTAGGGGCGAATACCGTTTCTGCATCCCTACCATTGTCACTTGTCGTTTGTCGACGGTAATCAGATTTTCAAGTTGTTCAAGTGTCTGGCACGGTGGTTTCTCAACAAACAAGAATTTTCCGGATGCTATCACACGGGAGCATATTTCATAGTGCGATTGAGGTGAGGTGCATATAAAAATACCTTTAATCTCACTGTCGTTCAATATAGTGTCCAACGATGTCGTTGCAGTCACTCCAAAGCGTTGTTCAATCAACGCTAACTTGTCTGAGCTTTTGCAACAAATGTATTTAAGCCGTATTCCGAGATATTGCAGAACCGGATACAGGTTTTGTAGTGCATGGCTGCCGACACCCACAAATGCGTAAGGGGCTGAATATGGCGATTGTAGCAGTTTTCTGTTACGCTGAGACCGCCAGCGTTGTATGCTGCTGTCTATGAATTTTTTCATTTCTTTAAATTTTTTCATTTCTTTATGCTTTTGAAGTAGTTACGATAAGTCAATTGACTATTTGCACACCATTGGTATTTTCCATAGAACATTTCAATAACCCTCTTAGGCAAGACTCTTTCCAGATTACGAAGTAGGATAATATCATATTTCCGATGGAAATTGATCCAGCATCCGTTACACTCTTTCGAGTAACGACATTGCACCGCAACACTTTTAGCCGAGTTAAAGACCTCATCAAGTGTCTTTTGCCTGATATTACCGAGAACAACATCAAGGTTTTGACATAGGGGTACGTTCCCGTCAGGGTGTATGACAAGCGAGTTGGTGATTGACTGGCAACGGAGTCGAAGATGTCCGTTGCGCCATTGGTCGTAGAGTGCCACAAAATCATAGTTCTCCTGTGTGTCGTGGATGTTGGCGGGGATCTGTGAGATATATTCCTCTCCCTGCACCTGCAACATTTCGGCTTTTGTGTCGAAATATGCCATCGTGCCGTATATGCCTATGCGGATATCAATCCCATAGCGTTTTGCAATGTCAATGGTATATTCCATGTCCTTGAAGCTGTTAAACGGCGAAAGGCAGAACATAAGCGATAGGGGGATCTCATCTTTAAGCTCCTCAATTACCCGAATTACCTTGTCGTAGCCGTCCACCCCTCGCATATTTTTATATGTGTCGCGGTTCCCGTCAAGCGAGATGTAAAGATGCTTGGGCCGGTAGCATCTTGTCAGATCTATCACCTTTTGCGGCAGGAGGCAGTTTGAGAGCAGTGTATAGTTGGGATGGTTCGCCTGAAACCACTCCAATATCTCTGCTACCTGCGGGTGCAACACAAACTCACCGCCTTCAAGTCCTACTGTTGTGTGACGGCTTATGCAGCTACTCGACATTATCGACACGATTTCATCTTTTGAAAGCGTATCGTGTGGCTTCTGCCATATCGAGCAGTGACGACAGCGCGACTGGCAGCGGTTGGTGGCGTAAATCATCAATTGCGCCAGTTTCTTGTTGCCGGGGAAAACGGTGTTGCGAATAAGAAGAACACCATTCCGAATATAGTCTGTTACCTTATACACGTCTTTGGGTTTATTATTTCACCGTATAGATGAAACTATACCCCAAAGACTGCATAAGAAACTCGGACTTTTATCAAACTACCAAGTCAACCTTAAACCTATCGGTATGGTAAACTCAAATGGTTTATCCTGTCGTATCGTCTTGATGTCGGAGCCGGGATTGAAATAGTATTTGAACGAAGGTTCAGCGTATATGCAGAACGATGGCGTAAAGTGATACTGTATGCCTAATCCACCCTCTACTGACCATTGCAATGGCGCATGGATATAGATTGTGGTGTTGGTGGAATTGCCCAATTGTGGCGAATACTCCAATATCGACTGACTTCCGTTGACAGGAATATCAAGTGCGCTGCCTCCTTGTCCGTACAACGAGAACCCATTATATGTGAATATACGGTAGTTGAATTTCAAGGGTACGCCTATATAATGTATGCGTTGGATTGTTTCCATGTCCATCACTTTACTTTGAGAAAGGAAGTCTGACCGCAGGAATGTGTATCGAAGACCCGTTTCCACACTCCAACGCGAGGTGAGCGACTTGTTAACGGACAGACCAATTACCAACGGCATATAATGACGTGTCTTTTCAGTGACTTCGATTTCACCATCCGGGCCTTCCACATCGGGATGATCAGGATTGGGAATTCTATAACGGTTTAAGTCGTTTTGTTCAAGACTACCTGCGTATGCCAGTGACAATGACCAATCTGGTTTTTCGGATTGTTGGGGGGGGTAATTTTCCTGTGCAATAAGTTCTTCTCGGTTTATGATGTTCGGAATTACCCTTATGGTGTCATTGGTAATGCTGTCATTCTTAACAGCCGGAATACTGTCGGTTGAGATTGTTACCTCTGCTATATTCTTTTGCGTTTCAGGATATTGTATTGCCTTGTAAAGCATCTTTGGACTTGGCGCAATACTATCATTCCCTGAATTCGCATCTACGATTGAGTCTGTGACAAGAGGAGTTTCCTTATCCGCATTTTTGCTTATAACCGGAGTTGACGGAGCATCTTCCCGATTTTTGAATAGCCCGTGCCAGATAAGCAATATAATTCCAAGAATGGATAGAATACCCATCTCGACGCGATATTGCGTTATCATACGTCGCAACATGGCTTTTGCGTGCGTGAGTTGCGAAGATGAAGAATGTGGGGCGATACCAAGCAACGCGGCGATTTCTTTATGCGAAAGCCCGTCAAGAACCGCAAGCCGAAAGACTTTGCCGTACCCGTCAGGCAATTTGTTGATTATTTTGTCCAATTCTTCCCACGTCAGTTCGCGCGCATTATCAACGGATGCTACAGTATTATCAGCGATTGCGGTATCCGACATGGGAACAGAAATGTGGCTTGACTCATCTTTCAGGTATTGGAGTGACACGTTTTTCATTATAGAGGTGAGCCAAGCCTCTATTTTTGCTCCATTTTTTAGAGAGCCTATTGATGTAAAGGCAATCAGAAAGCCATCATGCAGCACATCTTGCTCAATATCAGCATTATGTATGTAGTATGCCACAACCTCACGCATAGGCGCAAGATAAGTCTGATAGAGAATTCCGAAGGCTTCTCTATCTCCCGATTGGCATTGTTTGACAAGCGATACTTTGTCCATTGAATTAAATATACTAATAATAGATGAAAAATACCCCAAAAGACTGCATCAAATAGCAAGAAATATTTTCTATAATTTGATATTTATTTGCGATTTAGACGGTAAGATACTGAATAGCAGCCAGATAATTTTTATATCTGACTGCTATCCATTATAAACCAATTGAGCGGAATGTTGAACGCAATGGACTCACCGATTTATATTGATGTTGAGGTTCGGCAACGAGAGAAGATTTATCCTCCTGCTCCTTTGATGATTGTGTAGATGTTTTGTTGGCGGATTGTTGTGGAGCTGCCGGTTTGATTTCCTCGCCGTCGTTGGTGTCCTCGTGCTTTGGGGTTAGAGCTGCGGTGATTTTACGGTCAAGGGCCGCGAGTTCGGATTTGAGCTGCTTTAACTCGTCTTCCTTGCCCCATGTGCGCGACACGATGGCTTCAAGGGTCGGCACATCGACACGCTTTTTCTCGGCACGTTCCCGGTGCTGGCTGATTGTGTCGGGGAGCTTCTCCAATGCGTTGACGAAGTTCATGCAGGCGGCATGGGGATCTGACATGGCGAGATTGCCATTGTTATAGGTGTACTTGTACCGGCCCTCCACGACAAAGCGGTTGCGGACAGCCTCCACCCCGTCAACAACGGCCTTCTCCGATATTATGCACACCGTGAAGCCGTAAACCTCGCCGACACGGACATATTCGCCGTGTGTGTTGGTGTTCTTCGCCAAGGCCTGAAGATATTTGCCCATGCGTTCCTCGTCGGTAAACTGACAGTTGTCGAGTTTGAGGGCGTTAACCGGATTGCCCTCGCCGTCACGCTGAACCACGGCGGCATAACGGGAGTTGTCCGCCTCCATCTTGCCGATAATGATTTCCAGTTTCTCAACCTCGTCGGTGATGTCACGGAGTCTGGCACGGCTGTCACCGAGACCCTTGTTGAACGAGCGATGTTCACTCTCAAGGGCTGCGATGCGTTTTTCAAGTTTCGCCTTTTCCAACAGGTCGGTGTTACCGGAGAGTATCGCCACATATTCAGAGTAATTCATGCCAGATTTCTCATCGGAGCTGCCCTCGTCGATGGTGCGAAGCCCCATCGCCCCGCGTTTGAGCTGGGATATGAAGGTCTGCTTGCAATGCAGGAGGTTGAACTTGTAGGCATCGAGTGAGCGTTCAACGGCATAGATTATGACATCCACCTTGTTGTCGTTGTGGAGTTTGGCAACCTCGTTACCCTTGCGTATGGCACGTCCCTCGCGCTGCTCCAAGTCGCTGGGCCGCCACGGGCAGTCGAGATGATGAATTGCGACGGCGCGTTGCTGGGCGTTGACGCCTGTTCCCAGCATTGATGTCGAGCCGAACAAAACTCTTACGTTTCCGGCGTTCATGTCGGCGATCATGCGGTCTTTCGCCCGCTGTGTGCCGCACTCCTGTATGAAGCGTATCTCGCTTGCGGGTATGCCGTGGTCTTCAACGAGTTTGCGCTTAATCTCGGCATACACGCTCCACTCGCCCGGCTTGTATGTACCTAAATCGCTGAACACAAACTGCGTGCCTTTCTGCGCGTTGAAGCGGTGGTAGTATTCCGTTATCTTGGCAGCGCATATACTCGCCTTGTTGCCGGGGTTGTCGCCATATTCCGGGTCAATCATGCGCATATCAAGCGACATCTTGCGGGCATAGTCGGTGGCTATGAGCATACGCGCCTTGTCTTCGCTGTCCGAAAGAGGCAGTCTGCCCAGCACTGTGGCGTCTCCGGTCTGGGCGAACACCATCAGTTTTTTTGATAAATTCCTCCTGCTCCGGCGTTGGCGGTATATTGCACATTATCTCGTTCTTCTCCGGGCGGTCAACTCCGACATCCTCCGCCGTCTTGTAGTCGGTGATCTCGTTATAGAATGCCGCCAATTCCGGCACCTTGATGAAGTAGCGGAAACGCTCTTTGGCGGCTATTGTATTGGTAACTGTAAACTCAAAGTCGGTGGTTTTCTTGGCGAAAATCGCCGCCCATGCGTCAAAACAGCGTATCTGCTGCGACTCCAGCGCGTTGGGCCGCAGATACTTGAACAACAGATACAGCTCCGTCAGCGAGTTGGATATGGTCGTACCAGAAAGGAATGTTGCTCCGAGGTCTTTGCCGGTGCGTTCCTGTATGGTGCGTATGGCATAGAGAAGGTTGAGGGCACGGTTGCTCCCTTCGGAGTTGCCGAGTCCTGCCACACGGTCGTGCCGGGTGTTGAAGGTCAGGTTCTTAAAATAGTGGCTCTCGTCAATAAAGATATGGTCGATGCCCATGCTCTTGAAGTCAAGCACCTCGTCCTTCTCCTTTTCCATCTTGTAGCGTATGGTTTCAAGTCGCTTTTCGAGAGTCGCCTTCCGCTTTTGAAGTCCTTTGAGCATACCTACGGAGATGTCCTTTCCATGCTCCTTGAGAACATTGAGATTTTCCTCCACCGTGTCAAGCTCCGCCTGCATTATTTCCTCCTGCAAATCGCGCGACTGCGGGATCTTGCCGAACTGGTCATGCGACATTATTATGCAGTCGTAGTCGTTGTTCTGCATATTCCGCAGGAATTTCACACGGTTGGCGGTGGAGAAAGTCTTTTCATCGGCAAAAAGTATGCGGGCGTCCGGATACACCGTGCGATAGGTTTCGGCAATGGCGGCGACATTGGCTTTAAGCCCGATAATCATCGGCTTGTGGGCAAGACCAAGACGCTTCATTTCGTGCGCTGCTATGCACATTATCAAGGTTTTACCCGTGCCACAGGCTAAGCACGTAGCGCCTTGCCGTCCTTTCAGACGGCAGGTTTCCACATACTCGCCACCGAACCGTACGTACACGTCTCCATGTATACGGCTCTCCATGTTCATTTTCAGTCTATTAGTGTGCATGAATTTTGCGATAACAACATTCACATACTGCCATTGTTTTCCTTTTTCGGGCAATCATGAATTTTTCCCATGGTTGTTTTCCCTCCAAATCTTTGAGCTTACGGACATGTACCATTTTAAGGTTTTCCTCCGCTCCGCAGTATTCACACTTACCTGCCTTCAACCTTGCCATTAGGCTTGTCGGTTGCATGGCACGGTAGCTGGGCTCAATGTGCGCATCATCAATGCGTGCATCTTTCTTTCGCTTAAACCCGTCATGATAGAATTCGCGCTTGTGTACTTTGCCCTTGCTATCCTCATACTCCACTCTGAAAATTTTATCCCTCGTATATTTGCGGATAATCTTTCTTAGGGTGGAATTGTATTTGGACGACAGGGTTTTACACATGCTTTCTTTCATGATTCCATGAAACTTGCCGAGGATATTGACATTATTGGCAATACAGTAGTAATTGTAAAGTCCTCTGATTTCAGAATTGTATCTGTTCAGAATTTCCAAATCATCATTACTGCGTAGATAGGGGCGTGAGGTGGATTCCCATACTTCTTTGCCGTTTTTGACCGTTATCTGCATTGCCCCGTATTCAAGAAGTTTCTTTCTCATAACCTCCATAGGCATTCTGACAACTGTCTTATGGTCAAGTGAGCGTTTGGGAAGTCCCTTCGCACCTTTAGCCGTGCTTGTCTTCTCCGTGTTGCGGATAGTGACCTCATAGCCAAGGAACTTTGCTACGTCATGCCCGTTGGTTATCAGTGTCTTCTCTTCCGAGAGTTGCAGTTTCAACTGTTCAAGCAGGAAGATTTTTATATCCTCCTTAATCCTTACGCAGTCTTCCTTGCTTCCGATGACACTGATAAGAAAGTCATCAGCATAGCGTACATACCTCATGCGTCTGAAATCCTCATCCATATCAAGGGTGGCAGGTAGTTTTTGCATTTCTCTATGGTGGAATTTTATCTCCTCCATGAGCGCACGTCTTTTCTGCTCATCCTTTTCGGCTTTAAGTTTCCTTACTCGTTTGTCCTTGCGGCTCGCTATCCTTTTGTATTCGGGATTGCGTTTCCGCGCCTTACCCTTGTTGAACTTCGAGATATATTCCACAATATACTTATCCAGTTTATCAAGGTAGATATTCGCCAGTATAGGACTGATGATACCTCCTTGGGGAGTACCATTGTAAGTATGGTGAAATGTCCATTGTTCCAAATATCCTGCTTTCAAGAATTTACGGATAAGACGGAGGAAACGCTCGTCCGAGATGCGCTCCGAAAGAATCCTTATCATAATATCATGGTCGATATTGTCAAAGAATCCTTTGATGTCGCCCTCAATGAACCATCTCGTACCGTCAAATCCCTCCATGATTGAAGCCATTGCCGTATGGCAACTGCGATGCGGTCTGAACCCGTGGGAGCATTTTTCAAAACTGCCCTCATAGATGGATTCAAGAATCATCTGCACGACTTTCTGAACAAGCTTGTCCTCAAAGGAAGGAATACCGAGAGGGCGTTGCTTGCCGTTCTTCTTGGGTATGTAAATTCTCTTGGCAGGATGCGGTTGATAACTTTCATCCCGCAACTTGGCAATGATGGACTGTATGCGTTTGACGCTCATGCCACTGATGGTCTGACCGTCTGTGCCTTTTGTCATGTTGCCCGTTTTATGGGACATCATCTGATAGGCATCCGCATACAGATTCTCGTTGAACAGCAGTCGGTAAAGCCGTTCAAACTTGTAGTTTGGGTTTTGGCTGTGCCCAGCCAGACTGTTTAATACATTCTCTGAATTTCTCATAATGTCTCACACATCATTCGTTAAACATATTAAAATAATAAACACTGTCTTCCTTCGCCATGTACGAGGCTTTCCCTCGCTCGGACTACTACGAAGACTCTGTTACCTTGCCGAATATTCAGGGAACGATATTCCCATAGCCCACCTCTGTAGGCTTTTCGGTTTAGGTAATCCCCATTTAGACATATAGCAACATAGCATGATAGATTGTCGGATGCGACGTTCGCCCTTTTCCGCTTATCGCGGCTGACCTGCAATCGGTTTTCGGCTCTCATGCCCGAAGTCGGTAGGCAGAAGTATTGCAGAACGACCGTATTAACTATCTTCGGTCGATGCTTACCATTTAGCGTCTCGGACTGTCGTTCAAACAGTGTAGTCTTCATCCTCATATCTATCGTTTCATTTAGACATTCAGTCGCAGCACGATAGTTAGCTGACTTATGCCGTTTCCAACATGCGACACTCCCCACCGCCTTTCGGCTAAGTGGATAAGTTGGCTAATGACCGGCGTTGAAAACCCTTGCCGGGTAGGTTGCTAATCCTACATTTACTATATGCCCTTATGGGCGCAGGACCTCGTGATCCGCGATACCCCCGCCGTTCTGTAGAAGCATCCATATACAATCTTTTTGTGACTGATATATTGACCTGACATTCAGCCTTTCGCCAAGCAGCTTCATATTTATGCCGGGGAATGTCTGGTGGGAACCGTCGTAGCGCGGTCTGACAAAGCAGTTGAAGCGTCGGTTGTATAGGTCAACAAGGCGTTCCTTGAACTCGTCGCTCTGAGCATTGAGCCATTCGGTAAAACCGTCGCGGATCTCGTCAATCTTTGTATTGGCAAGCTGTATAGCCTCCGGATCGGGAACAAGAATATCCTTGCCGTCCGCGTCTTTGCCGATTGACTTCTTGATGTCCGGAGTGGTGTTGTGCAGGGCGTGGCGCAAGAGCGACATTCCGTTGTAATGCCTGAACTTACCCTCTACGCAGTATTCGTGTGTTATTTTGGCTGTATCATTGGTATTTGTCACCGAGAAAGTATCCATCGCCGAGGAATATGCAATCTTCACTTCGGTGCAGTAGAGATACGACATATATTCGGCATAGATGGCAGCCGGTATCCAACGCTCGCCAAAGTTGAAGTCCAGTTCCTCAAAACGTATCCTTTCTGGAAAAGCGTCTTTGAGTGCTTGTAGAGATGCCGCCACACGCGGGTCGGTGTCGCCCGTGTCGGTAATCCAATTCTCTATCATCTCCGCCTTTGTCACCACGTTTCCGGAGATGAAGCGGTCGGAAATCTCGTACTCGCCCACAAGCGGATTATAGAATATGCGCCCAGCGAGGCTCTCAATCATCTGCTCCATGTCCATGCCCACGAGTGAACACATATATGGGAAATCCACCTTGCCGAACTTGTTGAGCGAAGCGGATAGAGCCTCCATAGGTGTGCCGACCGAAGTAACCTCGTCAACGGCAAACGCCACGGGTCGGTCGAAGATGTCAGCCTTGACGAACAGCCCATTGTCGCCACGTTCAAGGGCGAGTGCGTCACAGCCGTTTGCGTCCATCTTGAGGAGTTGTTATGCCATCATATATCGTTAGTATATAAGGATATAACACTACGTAGCGTGTACTAATAGTGTACTATATGGGTAAAATGGAGAAGAAGAATAGAGGCGTTTTAAGGATTTTATATGTTTGTTAGTAATTTTTAATTCGACTTTGTTCTATTGTAACTACTCACCTATAGCAACGGCACACTGATTTGGTCGGTCTGTCAGACCAACGCCAAAACGGCATCCCAGCGGGAGAAATCGTTTTTCTTTGCGGTGTCGGCAACCGAGTGGATTGCCATGAAGTCCTCCGCTCCTGTCTGACTTCGGAAGCCGCCGCTCCGTTTTTGTTTCACTTTCAGGATTCTTATCCCTCCTTCCGAAGCATTGTTGTGTGACGGCACCCGCGGGTCTTTCAGAAAGTGGAACACGTGGTCTTTGAGTTTTCGCAGACTGTTACGGATTTGTCGGAACGGCTTCTTGAACTTATCTAGATTCTCATTGAGAAGTTTGTCGAGGCTTTCTGTCCACGTTGATGTATCGGCTATGGCCTCGGGATTTGTGTTTCGCCAGTGCACGGCTTTTCTCAACAGCTCCTGTAGCCGCGATGACCAGTTCTGATTTTTGTCAAGGTCGTTGAGGTAGTTCAGATTTCTCAGCAGATGTGCGATGCATATCTGGTGACCCTTGACATTCATCGAGAAGTATGCGCTGTGGCGGTCGGTGGTCAGCACGGTATTCTCCAATGCGTTCCGGCCAAAACGGTCATCCATCTCTTTGGCTCCACGGCCTTTGGCTATCCACGTCAGCGTAAGTTTCGGATTCTGCAATATCCACGCCCAGTTGAGTTTGCCGTTGACATAAAATCCCGATTCATCCGCGCCTGCCACAGGGCTTTTGACAAGTTCGGAGGCGATGCGATCGCATATTTTGTCTGCCTTGTCTCCGGCATCCTCTATGAAGTTGCGTATCGAGCCTTCGCTTATATCAATGTGCATCACCTCATGTAGAAAACTTTTGATGCGGTTGTATGGCATGCACATCACGATATTGAGATAGACTACGAGGGCACGTATCTCAGATGACAGATATACCGGATTCTTCCGTTTGGTATACTCCACGCGATTGCAGCATCCGCAGGTGCAGGTCTTGTTGAGAAAACGAAGTCTTTTTACGACAGGGATAATCCTGACACCGACACATTCCTCCCGATATTCCTCCACGCCCTCAATGTCTGACAGTTCGCGGCCGCACTCGCGACAGTAATTGGGCTGTATATCCTCGGTCTCATCAGGCTGGGCTGACATCATGCGGGTATTGCCTTCATGTCCCGGCTGTCCACCAGGGTTCTTCCCGCTTTTCTCTCGCAACGAAGATGTGCGCCTCTTGATTTCGTCACCCATACGTTCTTTGGAGGGCGGCACACTGCTGTTGTCGGAGTTCTTTGGCGGCTGCGGCTCCTCATACTTTGACAGCCGGTTACGCAAGTCTTTGTTCTCGGATTTGAGCGACTTTATCTCCACATTCTGAGACTCGACACGACGGTTCAGACGCGCAACATCATCCGTCAAATCCTTGATGGTATCGTGTTGCCGTGAGATTTCAGAGCGGAATTCCTCGAGATACTTTTCTATGTCAACTTGCTTATTCACTGACACAAAGATACAAAACATCTTTGAGGTACGCAAGAAAATCAGCAACTATTTTGAACTTAATTTATTAAAAATTAGAGAATTCATCTCATCAAAAGTATCACTCGGACTACGGTGAAAACATAAGCTCCCTCTAGTCTCAGAATTCATCAGTCTTGTATAGGTGAGTAGTTACGTTCTATTTTTCTGACAGCAATTTTCCCGGTATGTCGGTTTTCTGACCTACTTTCTGACCTACTTTCTGACCTATTTTCTGACCTATTTTCTGACCTATTCAGAAGGGAATTCCCAATGTCCGTTTCTGGGAGAACCAACACGCTGGATAATCCCTTCCGATTTCAGTCTTTCTATATGGAATTGCACATTTGATGAAGAGATTCCAAGTTGTTCGGATAAAGATGCTCTTGTTATTCGGGGATTCTCTCTAATCAAAGCAATCAGTCTTTCTCTGGTAGACTGCTTCTCAATCTCGCCATTCTCGCCACTATTCTCGCCAGCGTTGCGAGAATCCTTAGTCGATGACAATGGATAAGTGACTGTTGAGATCAGCATATCACTCTCAAAGGTGACAGTTTTCCCGGTCAGTTTTTCCCAACCTAATATTTTGTCAATGCCATATCCGGCATTTTCAGATAGTTTCGGATGACGGAATAGTCTGATTATACTCGGATTACGAGGCATAGACAAAACTCGGCTCCTAAATTCGTCGGCATCAAGAATGAACCGTCCCGGATTCTGCATCACAATTCTGTCATCGAATACCCTTATCGTGGGATGTGCTGATGCAAAATAATCTGAGTGAGCGCAAAAATTAACTAATCCTTCACGCAAGCAGAACAGTTGTGAGTTGTCCTCTACACCGAATATGTCGGGTCCTTCCACATAAGGGGCATCTACAAAATTGCGCAGACGGTGCATTATAAGCTGAAAACTCTCCCATATATTTTCCTGCTCCGGCATACGGTAGGTATATCGCTGTGAGGCTGTGGCGTAAGAATCACCCGGTATCTCCATATAGTCTATCCAAAAGTTGGGTAATGCACCGAGTACGGATTCCCGTTTGCCAAACATCAGGAGACTGCCATACGACAGTTTGCCCGCTGAAAGAACGATGTTCAGTTTTCTGCAAAATTCTTCATCATCCAGTGTGGGGTACGATAAGGGACGATTGAAATCACGGAGATAGCTGCGATAGGACGCAATAGAGTCAAGATTGATGTCATTGAAACTTGAACCGGGGACTTCCATTTCTGATTTTGCTCCGAAAGATGCGTCTCTCACAATCGCATCGACTTCCAGATCAGTGGCGAGGGTATCGCCGCTACCTGTTCTGACATACACCTCTCCACTACTTTTAATTGCAACAGGCCGGTGTGGCGACAAAGGTATCTCAAAAGCGAGAATATCCTTACCGTTAATCTTATATCTCATGGCTTTACATGAGACGGGGGCATTGAATTTTGTGCGGGAACGTAATGTGGTGATTATATCCTGCTCCATCTGTTCAGGATTCGGCACCCCGTTGACAACGTAAACGGAGCCATCTGCGGTCTTCTTCTCTTTAACCCCAAGTATTATCCAACCGCCCTCAGTGTTGGAGAAAGCACTGACCGTCTCCCACATGGATTTGGGAAGACCGCCCGAAGCCTCTTTGACCTCGAAATCATTCCATTCTATATCGTTGAGCCTTGCGAGCAGTTCTTCTTTTGTCATTTTTGCGCGTATTAGACTGCAAAGTTACTAATTTTTTGACGATTATAGCTTAGGATTCAGATATTTTGGCTAAATTTGCAGTCGGAATGGCATCGCCTTTCCACGACATTTTGGAAAAAAGAAGCGTTATGCTTATCTTGTAGTTTGTGAACGTAGGAAATTCAGAAACCGATGCAAGGGATAGCATAGTGGTTCTCACGCATATAGCGTGGGTCACTATTGTTACATCTGCATCAAAGGTTTCCTACGACCTACAAACTAAGACGTGGCATAGTTGGCTCACGTTTTCTTTTCATAAACAATCTCTCCACTGAGTCAGTGGCGAACCATATATGGCTATGACTATAAACCGACTTATCACAATATTAGCACTTCTATACATTGCTCTGGGAGTCGAGGCGAAGAAGAAACAGGAATATCCGCGTGCAGAAATAAAGGTGGGATACACTTACCATGAAAAGTTCATGCGTGGAGATGACGGAGTCATCGAGCGTGATATTCCGATGGTGTTGCTCGCAAACCGCAGCGGTTCGAAATTCTATTGCCCACACACGGAATATAAGGATTCGCTGGAGTCTACTCCGTCAGGGCGCTCAAAATCGAAAGAAATACTCCACGAAGCCATACGTCAATACAGTAGCGGCATAGATCGTGGAGCTTTGGAAGGAATTACATATAAGACATTTATGTATGTGTTCAAGGATTTGCCTGAATCGCGTATTACTGTCTATGACAAAGCCGGTCTGACTGACTACGGATGCTACATAGAGCCGCTCGGCGAACAAGTGTGGACGATAGGCGATTCAATCAAGGCGGTGCTTGGCTATGAATGTCAAATGGCTGAAACGAATTATCACGGCAGACACTGGACGGTATGGTTTAGCAACGATATACCCCTGCAAGACGGTCCTTGGAAATTCAACGGTCTGCCCGGACTGATACTCGAAGCTTCAGAGCCAAGCGGACAGCACCATTTCACCGCTACAGGCATTGAAACCTACGACAAGGAGATTGTCCCTGTGTATCAGCCCCAAAATTATGAGCAAATGAGTCGGATTGATTTATTAAAAGGTCGCCGAAATTCTATAGAAAACGGAATGTCGATATTTCGTGCACAGACTGGTTATGACCTCGGAGTCAACGACACACCGGTAACCGAAGAAAGCCGCAAATACGATTTTCTCGAAACAGACTATCACTGAAAAATGAAAACTTATGAAAAAATTACCTGCTTATATATTTCTGTCTATAGGTGCTATTACAGCCAACGCAGACAATTGGATCAGAGATCCCGAACCCGCAATACTTGAGGTGCATTATAACCGCATCGAAGTGTATGATACGACAATGCGGACGTCTCGCTTCTCCAAAGACCCGGTGATTCTTCGTGTCGGCAAGGACAAATCGGTGTTTTTGGGGACTAAAAGGTTATGGAAGGATTCGATAATGGCTGTGGATCCGGCAACATTCTGGGAAATTGACAGGGCGAGAGTAATGAGTGACAAAAGAGATGACACACAGTTGCTATCTGGTCACTATTGGAACTATATCTACAAGAATATCCCTGACGGAAAAGTTACAGAACGTGCCTATTTCGATATGGAACATTGGCAATATACCGAAGACTGGGAAAAACCTAAATGGGAAATATTGGATGAGTCGAAAGAGATAATCGGCTACCAGTGCTTCAAGGCCGTTACCGATTATCGGGGACGCAAATGGACGGCATGGTTTGCTCCGGAAATACCTGTTCAGGAAGGACCGTGGAAACTTTGCGGACTCCCGGGCCTGATTCTTGAGGCATACGATAATAAAGAGGAGTATCGTTTTGAGACAGACGGACTAACTCAAAATCCGAACTCCGAAGTCGGAATTTTTACATACGATGAAAGAAAAGGATATACCACTGTGACCCGCGACAAGTTTTTCAACAACTGGTGGAAATACAAGCATTCCAATTTTGGGGCAAAAATGAACGCTGCCTACGGCGTAGGACCCAAAGCCACACCCGAAGACAACAAGCCAAGGATTGTCCACTACGACAAAGAGGAAACCAACTATCCCCACGACTTATGAACCGTCTCCTCGCATATATGCTTTGCCTGATTGTCACGGTAAGTGCAGTGGCGCAGGTCAATGTGTCAGGTACTGTGGTTGACAAGGATAGCAATGAGCCGCTGACCGGGGCTTCTGTCATAGTAAAGGGAGCGGACGGCAAGATAAAGAAATACGCCACGTCGAAAGGCGATGGCGGTTTCGCCATGTCGCTGCCGTCAGTGGCAGGTTGCCGGTTAGAGGTGTCAATGATGAGCTTCGCCAAGCAATCGATACCGCTCGATAGCGTTTCTTTTCCGATAACCGTTCAGCTTGAACCGGGAACTACACTGCTTAAAGAGGTTACGGTCAAGGCTGACCGCATACGTGAGCAGGGTGATACTATCATATATAATGTAGGAAGCTTCGCCCAGCAGCAGGACCGCTCGATTGGCGATGTGCTCAAACGTATGCCGGGTATCAACGTGGAGCAATCCGGCAAGATACAGTACCAGGGCGAGGACATCAACAAGTTCTATATTTAAGGCTCCGACCTCCTCGGCGGCAAATACGGTATTGCCACCAACGGCATAAGCCACGAGGATGTGGGCGCGGTAGAGGTGATGGAGAACCATCAGCCGATGCAGGTGCTGGCCGGCATATCATTCTCCGACAAGGCTGCTATCAACCTCAAACTGAAGAACAAGGCAAAGGCAACGTGGAGTTTCCACGGCGATGCCGGAGGCGGTTACTCGTGGCAACCAGACGGTGCGATATGGGACGGCGAGCTGTTCGCTATGGCAGTAATGCCTAATTTCCAGAATATAACTACCTTTAAGACTAACAATATCGGTGAAGACCTGTCGGCACAGGCCACGGACTTTTTCGCTTCCCTTCGTGGAACAGAACTGAGCCGCTATGTCGGTGTGTCGCTCCCCGGTGTACCTAATCTCAGCCGGAGACGCACACTGTTCAACCGCTCGGCGCTTGTTTCAACTAATGCACTTTGGAAACTCGGACGCGGTGAGTTCAAGACTCAGATTGACTACTCCTTCAACCGCGTCACCGCTGAGGCGGCAAACGTAACGACCTACTTCCTCAACGACGGCAACCGTGTCGTCACTGAAAACCGCAACGGCGTTGACCGCTCACATTCCCTATCGGGCAAATTTATCTATGAGCTGAACCAAAAGACTGCGTTCATCAACAACACCCTGAAAACCAATATCGATTGGGATGACGTGCGCCTCGGCGTCACCGGTTCACTTCCCAACGGTCAGACTGCATCGCTTCCCGACTATTATGTCGGCAATGATTTCAAACTTATAAAGCGGTTCAACGGCAAGCACCTTGTCACGTTTATAAGCAAGAATGAATGGGAGTCACTCCCGCAGACGCTTTCCGTGTCGATGAATGAGGCATTTATGCGTCAGCATGTCAAAGACCATGCTTTCTATACCAACGAGAGCGCGGCTTACGCCTTCTCTGTCAAGGGTATCACAATCAGTCTTGAAGGAGGTGTCAAGGGTTATTTCCGCACCCTAAACACAGAATTGCCTGACATGCCCGAGGAAATACCGGGCGAGACTGCGAATGTGCTGAACACAAACTATCTCACGGGTATATGCCACACCTAAATTCGAGTATTGGGTGAAACGTGTCAACTTTTCTCTAAACGCTCCTGTCAGTTTCGCCCATTATACCTTCGACAAGGCTATTGCCAACCGCAGTGAGGTTTATTTCTCACCGTCATTGAGCATGAACTGGAAGCCCAACAACCGCTTCTCGGTGAGCGTAAGCGGTGGCACCGGACGTTCGCCGATGGATCTCAATATGATTCAGCCAGGATATGTGATGACAAACTACCGCTCGTTCCGTCGAGGTATCGATGACTTCTATAATTCGTCCTCCCAACGGGTATCCGGCAGACTATCCTACAAACACACCCGTCGCGGAATATTCGCAAACGCTATGGTGTTGCAGTCGTGAAGCCACCGCCCCTACACCTTGGCACAGCAACTTTACGGCGACTATGTGGTATATTCCTACACCGATGCCAAAAGCGATGGGCAGATGCTGATGGCAAACGGCAACATAGGCAAGACACTTGACTTCATGCGAGGCAGCGCGAATATCAACAGTTCGTTCAGCCGCAATGAATCGCACCTGATTTCAGAAAATACCAACGTCAACTCGGTCGGCACTTCATGGTCAGTAGGCGCCAAAATCAACGGTGCGCCGCTGCGCTGGTTCAGTTTCGACTATCGTTTCGAGTTGGCATCGAGCCGTATGTCCATGAACGGCACAAATGCCTCGTGGCTCGGCAATATGGAGAATGAGCTTCTGCTCAACATTATGCCACACCGCAAATGGGAATGGCACATCAGCGGCGAACACTACCGCAACGAACTGACTGCTGATCAGTTCAGAAACGTGTTTCTGCTCGATACAAAGGTAATCTACAAACTCAACAAGCGACTGGAGCTGTCCGCCTCGTTGAGCAATATCTTCAATCAGCGAACATACAACTACACGACATATAATCAGCTCACCTCCTTCGAGAGCCAACGCTGGCTCCGGGGCCGTGAGCTGCTAATCTCAATATCCCTCAGAAAAATAACGTAAAACCATAACGAGTTTTACAAATCCGAATATAAAAATTAATCATATATAATATCAATATGAAGAACCTTTTGATAATTATGGGGATCTTGATTCTCCTATTTACAGGTTGCAAGTCAGATGAGCCTGCAAAAGAACTGACAATTGAAGATTTATTATATTGTTCATGGTGCGGCCAACAGGAAGAAACTATGGAGGACGGTAATGTGCAAAAGATAAAGTTCATAATGCTCTTTTCTTCGGCTAAAGAAGGTGAGGTAACATTCTTAAGTTCTGCTGGAGTACCAATACAGAACTTTCCTATTTATTATAGGATTGAAGGAGGTATGTTTTACCTAAAAGGCGCATTCGATGGAGACTATAAAGTATTAAAACATTCCGAGAGTATTATAGAACTGGAAGCATATCTTCCTAATCACAGCTTAATAACTCTAACTCGAAAGAAATAAAACGGTTATCAATAAGCTAATGAGAAATGAAGGAAAAATGTGGACTTCAAATGAAAAGAACTATAATTTCTTTGGCGATATGGTTATGTGCTATTGTTGCCTGTGCAGAGGGTAGTGAATCTGTAATGCTGCCTTCCGATCGCACCCACTGGACAGTAACCGTAGCATATGATGCCTCCATTCCGGGAAATTGGAAACTTGCAAACGGCTCATTCAAGATGTTCAAGCCAGGCAGTGGTATAAGTGTCGGCGCAGATTATATGTTGCTCTTTGGCAAAAATTTCTTCTTTGAACCCGGTGCTCGATTCTATATTAACAACGGTTCATCCGAAAAATGGAGAGATGGCATGGTGTCGGCATAACAAATAAGGAAACCGGGGATTCCGTTGATATTTAAAGTACCACCCATAAATTATCAGCATGAACACCAGTTTCCTATATCATGAACTCGGGCTGAAAAGCCTCAGATATGTCGGTTGTGAGCGCCATAAAGGACGCAGTATAGTAAAAACGGAAAGTAAGCACAGGATGTTGTGTTGTCCTAAATGCGGCGGCAAAAGATTGATAAAGAATGGAACTCGGACGCGAGTCTTTCATTGCGTTCCCATCGGCAGAAGACCAGTGAGCATACGAGTCAGACTTCAACGATATAAATGCAAGGAATGTGACTATGATGCCCAGGAGCCAATACCGTTCGCAAACGGCAGCTGCGGCTATACACATCGCTTTGCCTCTTATGTACTTGACTTGTTGAGAATCGGAACGATAAAGGATGTTGCGGCCCTCTTGTGTGTCAGTTGGGATACTGTCAAAGATATACACAAACGCCACCTCAAACGCAAGTACTCTCCGCCTATAATAAAGGGAGTCAAGCGCATTGGCATAGATGAGTTCGCTGTCAGAAAGGGACATGTATACATGACTATCGTGGTGGATCTCGATACGGGAAGGATTGTTCATGTCGGCAACGGCAAGGGGAAAGAGGCTCTTGAAGCTTTTTGGAATCGGGCCAATCGCCTTGGTGTGAAAATCGAATGTGCTTGAACTTAACAAGCCTATAGCACAAGCCTATTTTCTCAAAGAATATCTTAGGGAGATATGGATGCAACCGAATAAAGCCGAAGCGGAGAAAGTTATTGATGACTGGGTGAGAATCGCACGTGACAGCGGTCAAAAACAACTTGTCAAAATGGCCGCCACATTATTGGCTCACCGTTGGGGAATACTCGCATGGTACGACCATCATATTTTATCGGGCAGGGTTGAGGGTATAAACAACAAGATTAAGGTTATGAAACGAAACGCCTACGGCTTTAGGGATGAAGAGTACTTCAAATTACGATTGTTCTCACTTCACGACTGCCGTATCACGCGAAATGTCGGATGAACCGGATTTTTTAGGGTCGAGGGGAGGAAGGAAGGCGGCGATGATGCCTAAGAGAGGAAGAAGGGCACTTACCTGGAAGATGAATTCTATGCTCGTCTTGTCGGCAAGCCATCCGAAAAAAGCCGACCCTATTCCGCCAAGTCCGAAATTCAGCCCGAAGAATAGTCCCGCCATCATGCCTACCTTGTCAGGCTTCAATTCCGTGGCATATACAAGTATGGCTGAAAATGCCGATGAAATCACCAGTCCGATTATGACGGCAAGCAGGATGGTCAGCATGAAATTCACGTATGGCAACGCCAACGCAAACGGAGCGGCCCCCAGAATAGACCCCCAGATGACATACTTGCGTCCGTATTTGTCGCCGACACTTCCTCCCAACACTGTGCCGATGGCCACCGCTCCCATGAAGGCGAACAAGCATAACTGCGATGTCTGAATGTCTACTCCAAACTTGCCGATAAGGAAGAACGTGAAATAGCTGGTCATGCTTGCCATATAGAAATATTTGGAAAATGTCAGCACGCACAATATGAATATAGCCCAGTAGATTCTGCGGCTTGACAAGCCCATCACCGCCGGATTGGGGATGACCGAGTGGGCCTTTAGCCGGTGAAGCTGTGTCTTATACCATCTCCCGACGGGAAGAAGCATAAGACCGGCCACGACGGCTGCGATTGAAAACCACACTATCGAATGCTGACCGAACGGAATTATAACGACCGCTGCCAGCAACGGTCCTATGGCGCTTCCTCCGTTGCCCCCTACCTGAAAAATCGACTGTGCGAGCCCCTTCTTCAATCCCCCTGCCATCTGAGCTATGCGTGATGCCTCGGGATGGAAAATGGATGATCCGCAACCCACCACCCCGACGGCCAGAAGAATCAACGCATAATTGTTGGAGAAGGCAAGAAGAAGTATGCCGGCAAGCGTAAAAAGCATCCCGACAGAAAGGGAATAAGGTTGCGGATGGCGGTCGGCATATCTTCCGACAAACGGTTGAAGAATGGAGGAGGTCATCTGAAACACCAGTGTTATTATCCCTATCTGCCCGAATGTAAATCCATATTTATCCTTGATTATAGGATAGATAGAGGGGATAATCGACTGCATCATGTCGTTGAGCAGATGCGCCAGACTGATTACCAGCAATATTGAGAAAATAGTCTTTTCTTTTCTGTCTGTAGTTTCCATACACGCTTACGTCAATCGCAAAAGCCATCCTTGCCGGCCTTTGCCTTATCAAGAACGTATGGACATATACCCGATATTGCATCCACCGGCCCTCAAAAAAACTTCTTAGGAAAAAAATCAATCCCCGACAAGCCATTACTCGACTTATCGGAGATGAAAAAATCTGCCGGCTTATGTCAGAACTGGCGAGACAGCCTGACACGGGGATTGAATGACGAGGGTGTCACTTAGTGCACGCCCTCGTCATGGTCATCACTTCGTGCGGCTTACGACGTGGATCGGCTCGCCACGCTTGTCGAGCATGTTCAATCTGAGATTATTCTTGTCGGCGGTCAATACGGAGAAGCCGAGGGCATCATCGCAGAATACGGTTCCCTCAATGGGTTCGACGGGTCTTGTCAGCGAGCCCGAGGTGTTGACCACGTAATCTATCTTTGAATCCTGACGGCGGATGTGCTGATAGTTGTGGATATGTCCGCAGATATACATGTCTACGTTGTGGCGGCGCATGATAGAATCCACCTTCTTCTGCATGTCGGTCCTTTCGGATTCCGACTTGTCGGTGAAGGCATAGACGGGATGATGCCCAACCACCACAATCCAATCCTCATTAGCCTTTGAGAGGGTGGAATCAAGCCATTGCAGCTGCTTGGCGGCATCCTGTTTCCGTGCGTCGGGATAAGTGTCTGATTTTTTATGATACTTGTCGATCAACGGTGTCGTGTCAAGAAACACTACCCTCACTGTCGTGCCGTCCTCCTCGAATACTTTCGAATAATAACGCGCGGGCATCTTCCATCTGCGCGACACGTTGGAATAATCCACCACGGCTTGCGTATTTCCTCTGTACTCATGGTTGCCGCAGACAGGATACCAGTTGACCATCAATTCGGGATGATCGTAAATCAGCTCATAGTTGGTCATCCACAGTGGATCCTCCGTGCTCTGCACGCCCCCGTAGTGATGCGTGTCGCCAAGGGCGAGGACAGCGTCCGGACCTATCTCCTCGGCCACTTCCCCCATTGTGGCGGCCACGTCTTTCTGATCGTAGTGGCCGTTGCGCCCGAGGTCGGAGGCTACGATAAGGTTTACGTCTCCTTTTGAAATCCCACTCTTGGCAGATGCCGTCACCACCGAGATGAGGGCCACCGCTGCATAAAGAAATCTTCTGATCATTATTGCTTTTATTATAGTGTTAGTTGAAATGTTATTTAGAATGTCACTTTGACGCCTCCGTTGAGCTTCACCCCGTAGTATTCCTGCTGCATCGTGTAGTCTTTGCTCCCTTGATAGTAGCGGAGAGGCTGGTTGAGAAGGTTGGTGCAATCGGCGAATATCGTGATCTTCGCCTTGCGTCCGAACGTATAGCTTACGTTCAAGTCAAGATACTTCACGGCGTCGTAGTAGCGGTCGTAGAATGTGCTTGCGCCCATCTCGTCGATAAATGCCGAGGCATAGTTGAACGAAGCTCTCGCCGAAAAGCCACACTTGTCAAGATAGAGCGACAGGTTGGCCGTGTGCTCCGGAGATCCGGGAAGACTGAGTCCTTTCTCATTCTCGCGTCCCGCGAAATTGAAATCCGTGACGCGGGAATGGGTGTAGGAATACGTGGCATAAAGGCCCAGGCATTTCATCGTGGGGGCAATGAAACTGAAATCCCTCTGCCATGCCGCCTCCACTCCGAATATGTTGGCATTGCCGCCATTCTTCGGCTGGGTGAATTTTGTCCATACCGTCCCCTCATACTCTTTGTTGTAGGCCACTTCATCCACGATGAATCCTTCGATTCTCTTGTAGAAGATGCCGGCCGACACTAAGCCTACCGTCTTCCAATAGTATTCGGCATTCAAGTCGATATTATGTGAGGTCGTGGCCTTGAGTCCGGGATTGCCCACCACTATCTCGTTGTCGCCGCGCTTGATATTCATGCCGGGGACAAGAGCAGAATACTTAGGTCTGGAAATCGACTGGTTGTAGCCGGCCCTAAGCATAAGATCCTTTTTTATTTCCCACTTCAGAAGCAGCGAAGGGAGGAAATTTACGTATGTGGAAGTCGCTGGGCTTGTCTTATGGACCTCATCCTTCTCGTCGTCGTAGACTCTGCCGACGTATCTCAGATCAGTGTTCTCCACGCGAAGTCCGCCCATGAAATTAAGGTTGTCGGCGAGGCGGGAGTCAATTCTCACATATCCTGACGTGATGTTCTCCCGGGCATGGTAGTTTCCGGCAAGCTCCTCGGCCACCTGTCCCTTCTCAAAACGTTGCGCATCGTCGAGATTAAGCGAGCCCAGGAATTGCTTGTCTACAAACGTGCCCGCCTGATATTTTGACGACGGCATGAATCTGTCGGTCGATTTGTCGACCGTGTGGGCAAAGGCATCCGCGTTGAAAGCCTTCTTCTCAAGGGGAGTATACTCGTAGTAGTCTATCTCCTTGTTCTTGGTCTTGTTGACGAACTTAAAGCCGAACTTTATTTTGGAACTGCCGCTGAGCCGCGTCTTGAAGTCCAGGGCTGCCTTGAAGTCATTCTCCACGATGTCTTCCTGTTGTTGGGTCAGCTCCTTCAGGGAAAATTCATCATTCAGGGTCATCGTGCTCCCCTCTTTCGGCGTGGCGAAAGGCTCTCTCGGATTACTAAGGTCGAAATTGAACTTTTGCGATTTAAGGCGATAGTCGATATATCGCTCGTTGGGGCGTTCCTCAGAAGCGCGAGCGTATCCAAGCTTCCATTCCATGCCGAGGATGCCGAGCCTGTTCTCGCCCCCCAAAGTGAAATCCATCGTCCTTTGACGCTCAAGCCGGGCGTTGCGCTCATCGTCGGATCCCCCTTTGGTCTGCACCCTCACGTCGGCTTTCCCTTCGGGGGAGACGTCCTTAAGGGTGGTGCGATAGCGGTTTTCCCAGTCATTGCGGTTGTTGAAGATTCCTTTGAACCAGATTTTGTTCAAGTCGTCAAACTTCCAATCGAGCGACAACGAATAGCTCTGGCGTTCGCGGGTGACGAAATATTGGCGTATCTGATAATCGTTGATATAGGTTTTCCCGTTGTCATCCTTTTCCCAGATGAATTCCGTATTGTAGGAGCCGGCCGGGGCATTGTTGTAGGAAGCGGCGAGCATCACTCCGAATCGGTCGTTGAAGTATCTGTTTCCGAGAGTAAGTCCAAAATTCATCTGTGCCTTGCGGCTTATCCAGTTGTAGCCTGTGCCGGCCACGGCCCCCACCGTAAACCTATGGGGCGAATTTTTCGTGACGAGATTAATCGACCCTCCTATGGCGTCGCCATCCTGATCGGGCATAAGGGTCTTGCTGACTTCTATTGCCTGGATCATGTCAGAGGGAATCAAGTCGAGCTGCACGTTTCTTATATCGCCCTCGGCCGAGGGGAGTCTCGAACCGTTGATGGTCACCGAGCTGAACTCCGCCGGAGTGCCCCTCACCTGTCCGAAACGGGCCTCCCCCTGGTCATACTGCACGTTGATGCCGCTGATTCGCTTCAAAGCGTCGCCGATATTTGAGTCGGGAAACTTACCGATCTGGTCGGCCGACACCACGTTGGTTATGTTGATGTTGTTTTTCTGAGTGTTGATTGCGCGGTGCTGTCCGGAGAATACGCCTGTGACCACCACCTCTTTAAGCTCTTCCGACTGGTCGGTCATGACGATGTCTTCTACGTTCAGTTCTTTTGATATGACCACATACTTGTTGATCGGGACAAAACCGATGTAGGTCACTTTGAGATTGTGGTTTCCTGATGTCAGCCCGGGGAAGGAATAGAATCCGTCAATATCCGTGACGGCGGATTGCTTGTTGGTGTCGATGATTACCACTGCCCCGGGAAGGGGTCGTTTCTCGTTGTCAAGGATGCGGCCTTTCAATAGTCCTGTCTTAGGGCCGTCCGCCGCATACATAGCCAAACCTGCTAAAAGTATGGCCATAAAAGTTGACATTGCTTTTTTCACTGTTTTCGATGTTATTTATTGAAGTTGTTTCTCGCCGCAAAATTCGCAATATATCGTTTCAATATTTTTGCAGATTTATTTAATTTTCATTAAATCCGCCCGACGTTAAATTTTCATTAAATATCTACCTGCCAGCACATTGCCAATCTATGATAGAAGACACATCCAATGACTCTTTAACATTTATTTCATAATTCCGATACAACCATGAAACAAAAGCTCGGTTACTTTGCCGCCAAGAAATCAGACTATTTACGACCATAGGGCTGCTACACTATTCCGCAACCCTCGAAAAAGAAAACAATAAAACGAAAAGACAGCATGAGATTGATTCTATCCGCAGCTATGCTGGCCATGTGTGCATTGACTGCCACATCACAGGAAAAAAGTCCTTACCTTCCGGAAATCCACGGCACGGTCAGGGCCAAATATGAATACGAGCCGCCTATCGACAAAGGACGCTTCGAGATAAGAAACGCCCGTCTGAGTGTGGAGGGGAAAGTGATTCCCATCGTGAGATACAAGGCGGAAATCGACCTCTCCGACGAAGGAACCATCAAGATGCTTGACGCCTACGTGCGTCTCCAGCCCAAGGACGTGCTGAAGTTTACGTTCGGACAGATGAGGGTGCCGTTCACGATTGACGCCCACCGCTCCCCTCATCTCCAATATTTTGCCAACCGTTCGTTCATCGCCAAGCAGGTGGGCAACGTCAGGGACGTTGGCGCGGCTGCATCATGGACCTTCAATCCGAGTATGCCCATCACTCTTGAAGGGGGAATATTCAATGGTTCAGGGCTTACGAACCAGAAGAATTTCTGGACCAACGACTACAATTTCTCCTTCAAGGCGCAGACCATGATCGCAAAGCAATTCAACATCACGCTCAGTTGCCAGAAGGCTAACGCGGGAGACGTCAACGTCATGATGTATGACGCCGGAGCATATTGGCAAAACGACAGATGGCATGTTGAGGCAGAATATCTGCGCAAGCATTACGCGCATGATGCCTTCTCCGCCGTCAATGCCGTTGACGCCTTTGCCGCCTACCGGCTTCCGCTAAAAAAAGGCCCGACAGCCATTTCATTCCTTGGAAGATACGACTACATGTCTGATCATAGCAAGGGCAACAAAGATGAGTCGGGCAATCTTAAGACCGACGACCCCGAAAGACACAGGCTGACCGGAGGCGTCACGCTGAGCCTCGGGAAGAAAGCCCTGCAAGCCGACATAAGACTTAACTACGAACAATATTTCTATCACAAGGACGCGACTCCGGCAATTTCCGAACAAAATAAAATCGTGCTGGAGTTTGTGGCTCATTTCTAAGAGACTGTTTTTCCCGGATAATCCCCCCGAGGCACGGTCGTGCCCGGGGGATTGTTTTTTAAGGCAGGAGCAATTGCATATGCAATGAACTTTGAGGAGAGCAAAATCCTTTTATAAGGAGAACATCTCAACTGACAAACAAAATATGACAAACGACACCATATATTCCCGCTTCAAGGAAATCGCCGAAAAATATCCGGATGATCCCGCCATTATCGAAGACGACCGCACCGTCAGCTTCTCGAATCTCGACGCTATGGCCGACTGTATCTTGGCCAAGTTCTACGACCGTATCCCCTCGCCGGAATACGTCGGGATTGTGATGAGCCACGGCGCGGAGCAGGTCGCGGCCATGCTGGCCGTGCTTAAAAGCGGGGCAGGATATATTCCCGCCGAGCCAACCCTGCCGCAGGAGCGCATCGACTATATGATGAAATCCGCCGGAGCGGGCTTCATTATCAACGACAATTTCTGCCGCCATCTTAAGCTTGCCAAAAGGCACACGGCCGACCGTTCGCAACCCGACGGGGTGGCATACGTGCTTTACACTTCGGGAACATCAGGAGAGCCCAAGGGTGTCGTGGTGGAGAATCATTCGGTCGTCAACTATTCGGAGGCGTTTGAGGATGAGTTCCATGTCGGGCCGGGCGACAGGATGCTTCAATATTCCGTCTGCTCGTTTGACATTTTCGTGGAAGAGGTGTTCGCCTCATTGCTCAACGGGGCTGCCGTCTGCATTCCGTCAGCCGCGGTCCACAACGGTAGTCTTCAGGGTCTGATGGACTTTGTGGAGCGATATGGGGTGACAATCGTCGACGGATTTCCCTACCTGCTTGCCGAGATGAACAAGCTTCCCAGGATTCCATCCTGCGTCAAGCTTATTATCAGCGGAGGGGACGTGATCCGGGCAAGCTATATCACGAATCTTAAGGACAAGGGAATCAAAATATACAACACTTATGGTCCATCGGAAACGACTGTATGCTCCAACTATTATCGCGTGGACAACGCAGAGCCGCTCGACGACGGCACTTTCCCGATAGGCCGCCCGGTGAAGGGCGTTGAAGTCAAGCTTCTTGACAAAGACCTCAAGGAGGTCGGGAAAGGCGAGACGGGGGAAATTTGCATTTTGGGAGAGGGCGTCAGCCGTGGGTATCTCGGCAACCCTCCGGAGCAGATAAATTTTGTCACGCTTCAGGATGGCAGACGAATGTACCGCAGTGGAGATCTTGGCTATGAACTCCCCGACGGCAACATCGCGTTTCTGCATCGACGCGACGACCAGGTGATGATTCTCGGGAAGCGCGTGGAGCCGGAGGAGGTGGAGAATGTGCTCAACACCTGCCCCTGTGTGGAGCGGGGAATCGTCCGTGCGTTTCTTGACGACAATGGATTGCACTATCTCGTGGCCTATCTCATGCCTAAGGCAGGATGCAAGCTGCATGACATAAAGGCTTGGCTGTCGGCGAGGCTGACAGACTTTATGATGCCTGAATACTTCGTGAAGATGAAGGAGATACCAATTACGAAACGTGGGAAAGCCAGGATGGAGGCGCTCCCGGTCGTGATGAAGGAGGGAGGTGTGTAATGGTTGGCCTAAGGGAAATCAAATCGCTGCCAAGTCTTATGCACTGGCGGGCGGAGGTGATCAGGAATGTGTTCGGGGTGGAGGCATCCCCTCGCCTGCTCGTGGCCAACAGGAAATACTACCGACGGCATATCGCCGACGGCAGCCACGTTGCCATTGTGGCGGAGGAGAACGGAATGGAATGCGGATGTGGTTCGGTCTGCTTTTCAGAGGAACTCCCGTCGCCCGACAATCCTACGGGGCTATGTGCCTATCTGATGAACATATACGTGCGCAAACCGTTTCGCAACAATGGGATTGCGCATCAGATTGTGGGGCATCTGGTTGGCATGGCGAAGGAGCGGGGATGCGGCAAGATTTATCTTGAAACCACCGCAGATGGAAAATCGTTGTACGTAACGTCGGGGTTCCGGGAAATGCCCGACATGATGAAATATTATGGTCAGAGCGATTAAGATTGGAAGACTGAATTGTCTTTGTGAGTTTTCAGCCGGAATAGAAAAGATAGCCTACGTGCTTTATCCGATGAATTTCCTTTCGGGATGGATAAGCGGCGCGGCCGACAGGTATGGGATCAATATCGTCGTGATAACGGGGATGGAATGGGAGGATGTCTTTAGTCCATGGCCGGCCAAGGGAGTGCCCGACGGTAGTCCTGACTTCAAGGGAGAGTCGCCGGAATTTCTTAAGCAGCTTCAGACGTCCGTCATTCCCAAGCTGGAGGAGACATTCGGCCTGACAGCCCCGACGGAACGGACGCTTGTCGGGATTTCGATGTCCGGACTGTTTTCCATGTGGCAATGGCTCGTATGCGATACGTTCGACAACATCGCCTCTCTGTCCGGCTCGTTCTGGTATGAAGGATTCGTGGATTGGGTAAGGGCGCATACCTCGGTATCAAAAAGAGGCAAGGCATATTTCCTGCTTGGGAAGCAGGAATCCCGCTCCAACGTAAAAGCCTTTAATTCCGTGGCTGACGACACACGAGAGATAGTCGCGTTTCTTAAAAGCCGAGGGATAAACACGGAGTTTGAAAGCGTCCCCGGCAACCACTACTCCGATCCGCTCCCCCGCCTCGAAAAAGCCTTCACCGCCCTCTACGGATAGCCGACACGCCCGGCAAAGCCCAATCAGTGCCAAGTCCGGCATGGATACGCACGGCCTCCGGCCTGCGCCTACCTTATGTTGCACACCAACCTAATCCATCAAAGACTCGGCAAAGACTCCATGTCTAATAATTTCTCAGCCTCCTCGGCAGTCAAAACTATAGGATTAGCATCGCAATCTGAGGTCACGATAGGCAGATCCATTCTTTTCTTTATTTCAATCATCTTCCTAAATGATTCTTTCAGAGCCTCATTCAAGATATTACGTTGGTTGATCATATCTTTATCTGACATATCTGTTCATAATTTTATGAAACAAACTCATCTCAAATAAATCCTCACTATCCGCTATGAGTTTTGCCTCAAGATTATTATCATAAAACGCCCAATAGTCAACAATTGGTGCATATAGATTAAAAAATTCGTTAATCCTGATTGATACCTCCTCCGTATCACATTTGGTGGAATATCATGACCTCCTTCCAAAACGCGTTTCTCGACTCTCTTGCAGGCCACCTCAGGCGATTCCAACCAAAAGAAGAGAAGCTGTATGGTATAACCTCTTTTATGTGCATTTTTCACCAATGACCGGTAGCTTCGGGTAGCCAGTGTGGTTTCTATGGCAAATGAAACGCCTTCTTCTAATAGGGTTTCAATGCGCTGAAGCATCAGTTTTCCGGCCTGTATAGCAACAGTCTCCGGAGCAAAAGGGGAAATGCCCTTGGCTATTTCATCAGCATTTACAAATTCGCGGCACTTTAGTATTTGCCCTGCTTCAGTCGGTCATCATCAAGCACAAAACCTTTGCGGATAAACTCGTTAAGAATTTTTGTACTCCATTGGCGAAAGAGCGTCGCTTTCCTGCTGTTGACGCGGTATCCAACACTGATAATGGCATCGAGATTGTAGAAAATACGCTCACGCTTCACTTGACGATTACCCTCCTGTTGAACTATTCAAATTTTTCGAATAGTTGCTTCCTGGTTCAACTCCATACTTGCATAAATCTCTTTGAGATGGTAGTTTATGGTGTTGACCTCAACCCCAAAAAGTTCAGCCATCGCTTTCTGTGTAAGCCAAAGGGTTTCGTCTTCAACATATGCCTGAACCGTTCCGCTACCGTCGGGCAAATTATATAGAATAAACTGGATATCAGTCATTGAATTTAAGGAATTTGTTAGGCGAGCTCATCAAAAAGCTTCCACATTACAAATTTAGCGAATTTTCATGACTCGACAATAAAAACATGCTCGAAAACATTATGATTCTTCACATTCGCAACGAGACTGGCATGGACTTGGGGCTTTGTGCAAAGTGGTAAGGATGAGGTATTAAGGGGCTTTGGGAATGAGCACGGACGAAAGCGGCAATTCTTGCCGCGCACAGAACTGCCCTCCGGCGCACATGGACGGTAGTAGGCCGCAGGCTCGGAGGCCTGCTCCCCATGTCGGACTGAGGGCGGACGGTAGGCGCAGGCTCGAAGGCCTGCTCCCCATGTCGGACTGAGGGTGGACGGTAGGCGCAGGCCGGAGGGCGTGTGCTCCATGCCGGACTCGGCGTGGATAAAAAGAAAAAAGGGCCATGCAATCTGTTGTCGGTCGGATTGCATGGCCCTTTTTCTTTGGGTTTTCTTTTATAGCTACGGCCTACCGTAGTTATAGCCATCCGTAGAAGTGCCGCCTGATCGTTATGACGGCTAACAGATTACTTGGGATTCGGAATGCTTGTTTGGACTGAGCGCGAGACCCGATTGGACAGTTGGGATACATAGGGACATAATGACAGATAATCATATATTTTTTGTTATTTTTGATTCTTTTTCTTTATGTATCAACCAATTCGGTCGGACTGAGCGCGGACGGAAGCGGCAATTCTTGCCGGGCACTTAACCGCCCTCCGGCGCGAACGGACTCGAATGGACTCGGGCCGGACGGTAGTCGCAGGCCGGGACGTCCTGCGCTCCATGCTGGGCTTGGCGCGGACTCGGATTGGACTCGGTCGGACTCGGTTGTGCGCAGGCCAGAGGCCATGCGCTCCATGCTGGACTGAGCGCGGACTCGGTCTCCATGTTGGACTTGGCATGGTGTCACGGGGCAGGTTCGGAGGGCTGCCGCCATGCCGGGGTTGGTGGAATCCTTTTCATGCACGAAACCTGATGAAGCGACCTCTTTGGGAGTGGTGGCGACAGCCACGCATGGCTGCCGGTCGTGGGGCATCACTGCCATCAAAAACTCGTGACGGACGAGACGGGGGATGCTGGGGCATCGCACCCGGACGTGACGGCACTTGTTTTTGCTTCGGTTTCGTCGGATGACTTCCGTCAGGTTGGACTCGGATTGGACTCGGCGCGGATGGACCGGTGGGATACATAGGGACATATTGACATATAATCATATGTTTTTTTATGTATCTTCGGCTCGGACTCGGGCCGGACGGGAGCGGCAATAAATTGCCGCGTACTGAACCGCCCTCCGGCGCGAATTTAACTTGCGCGGTCGGAGTTGGAGTCGCTGACGGGTGTTGCAAAATGTCAATGTTCTCGTAATGGGGGCTTCTCAGGGCCACCATGGCGGCAGTCGGGCCGGACGGCTTTTTGCGTCTGTGCCGGAACGGGGATGGTGCAGTGGCTTTGTCGCCTTCGCCTTGACGATGGGCCGGGAGGGGGAGGTGACGCCGGTTGGGACAAACGGACAAAGGCCTTGGATGTTCTGTGCGCCGAAGGACAGTGGACCTTGGATTTTTGCTCCCGGCCCTTCCGATGGGGTCGGGGCGGAATCCCGGACTGTCCGACAATTTTTACCTCGCCCTCTTTTCCTGAACCATGCCTCGATCCATCGAGGATGCTCTCTTCAGACGCCGGACGGGAGAGACCCTTCCTTTTCGGGGAAGGCGTCCGGGACGTGGGCTGCGTGCCGGGGAAAGACTCTTCTTTCCTGTTTCCGGGGGCAAAGTTACTGCCTAAATTTCGGGGGCTATTGTTATTTTGAGGAAAACGAACGAAATAAAATTACTTTTTTTTGAGCGCGGACTTGCGATTTCAAACCAGTTCGTATGTTTGCAGCGTCAAACGTACGAAACTAAAAAACTTTCGCCATAGGCTAAAAGTTTTATAGTTAGTACCAATAATATAAAACCAAGCCTATGCGAAAGTTAGAAGATACGCAAAGTTACAAACTTTCCTTCAAAGGGGAAAACGTATACATCGGACTAGATGTTCATCTCAAGCAGTGGCACATCTGCGTCCGCACCCGTCACATCAGCAAGAAACCGTTCTCACAGCCGGCAGACGCCGGGGCATTACGCGCCTATCTTGACAGGGAGTTCCCTGAAGCGACCTACCACTCGGCATACGAGTGTGGCTTCAGCGGCTTCTCCGCCCACCGCGAACTGCTGAAGCACGGCATCGACAACATCGTGTTCCACGCAGCCGACATCTCGGACTCCCAGAAAGAACGCATGCGCAAGACCGACGCGGTCGATTGCGTCAAGATATGCCGCAATCTCATGGAGGGCGGCCTGACGGCCATCTTCGTGCCCGACGAGACCGTGGAGAGCCACAGGGAGCTCCTGTCGCAGAGAAACCGTCTCGTGACAGCGCGCACGCGCCTGAAGAACCGCCTGAAGAGCAGCCTGCACCGTCACGGGATCGGTTATCCCGAGGAGTTCAAATCCGCCACGAGACACTGGAGCCGCGCGTTCCTGGGGTGGATGGAGGAGGAAGTGGCACCGCGGCTTGCCCCCGTCTCAGGGGACATAATGCTGGACAACATTTCCGAGCTGCGCCACGTGTCGGACCTTGTGAAAAAAGCGGACAGGGACATACTGACCAAACTACTTCCCCGTTATAAGGAAATGGACGGGCTGATAAGGAGCATCCCCGGCATCGGCAGGCTGAACTCGGCCGCCATCTGCGCCTATGTCGTGGACATAAACAGATTCGAGTCCGACGACCATCTGGCAGGATATGTGGGGCTGGTGCCAGATGTGAGGGCATCGGATGACAAAAAGACGACCCTGGGCATTACCGTCAGGGGCAACAGGATGCTGCGCAGCCTGCTCATAGAGAGCGCATGGCGGGCTGTCGCACTTGATCCCGCCATGGGGATGGTCTTTACAAACTACAAAAAACGCGGACTGAAGTCCAACAACGCGATAATCCGAATCGCGCGTAAACTTGTTAACAGAATACGGTATGTACTTCGTACCGGCAATAAATATGAGAACGGAATTCTCAAATAAAAAAACACTTGTCCGACGAACGGCCAAACTATCTTACCGCCAGGTTTTCGTTGCGGCATCGCGTCCGCTTTAACCAGTTTGCGGCACATAACTTGATCACTGAACGTGAATCTGCGGCATCGCGTCCGCTTATAGGAGTTTGTCGGACAAGTTTTATCTTTATTGGGTTAGGTTTTTTTTAGGCATCACGGCTTAACCCGTAAAGAAAAGGACCGGTGCTGACCGGCCCTCGAAACTTTACGGTGTAAAGCGAAGAGTCTATTCCTGACAGGTTGCTCCTCAGCAGAGCCTGTTTCCGCTTCAACTCTCTATGTGTTATAACAATAATGCGCCTATATATTTTTCACTAATGTTGTTAAAAATGTTAATTTATTTGGTTTGCAACATAGGACGAAAACCACGAGAGGAACCACGAGCAACCACGTTTTTATTTTTATTTGATATTGGGATTTATGGACTGGGCTGAGCGCGGACGGTAGGCGCAGGCCGGGACGTCCTGCGCGCCATGCTGGGCTTGGCGCGGGAGACACCTTCGACAAATCTGCTGGCGCGAAATTACTGAACGAGGGCGCAATTTTTCCTCAGAATAACAATGGATGTCTCTTCCGGTCTTGTAATTTTGCCGAAAAAAAGTATGGGAAATATCTCAATCAATCAAATCCTGTCTGAAAATGACTCCCGCCGCAAGTTGCTGAATGCTCCGTATGATCCTATCATCGGAGATAGTCGCGACGACAGCAGATTCTGTTTCTCTATCAATGGTCTGAGCTCTTCTCCCTTATGGTTGCCCAAGAGCATGGCCGGTCTTGACTTCATAAAAGACCTGATGGAAGCCAAGTCGATAGACGCCTATATAAGAGGAAAGCTGAAAATCACGGCAACCACTGATGTCAGGAAAGACGTGCGCCGCTCTTTCATGCTGATGCGATGCAAGTATGACTTCCCATTCTGGGCCGCCTCTTTTGTCAAGATCAAAAACAAACAAGGCGGGCCAGACATCCCTTTCGTGCTCAATTTCCCGCAACGAAAGCTTGTCAGATTCTTTGAATCACAACGCTCATCCGGCATTCCGATTCGGGCAATCCTCTTGAAAGCACGTCAATGGGGAGGCTCCACCTGTGTGCAATTTTACATGGCCTGGCTCCAGCTGATCCACAAATCCGGACTCAATTCCCTGATAATTGCCCACAACCGCGCATGTGCGGAATCTATCAAGAACCGCCTTCCCGATGCCATCCTCGAATATCCTTCATGGATGCTTGAAAATGGATTCTCAAAGCGTCCGAAATCGGAAAAAGCTTTTCTAAGAATGATTTTAAAGGAACGGAATTGCAATATATTCGTAGCTTCCGCAGATTGTCCCGACTCCTGCAGGGGAATCGACTTGAGTTTGATCCATTGTTCGGAGGTGGCATTCTGGAAATCATCTGCCACAGCCTCTCCGGAAAGAGTCGTGAAAGCGGCTTTCTCCGGCGTCGTAGATTCTACCGACTCGATGATTGTGCTTGAATCGACTGCCAATGGCAGAAACAATTATTTCTATCGAGAATTTCATGACGCATCGCGGGGTTTTTCGCGGTTCACTCCGATGTTCATACCATGGTTTTGGATTCCGTATTATGAGTGCCACATCGATGATGTCGAAGCATTCGCACATTGGCTATTGAAAAACCGAAAAAAGATCTCTACCCCTCCGCGCACTCCATCGGGAGCATATTTGTGGTCACTTTGGACAAAGGGGGCCACGCTTGAGGCTATTGCATGGTACGTCAATCAGCGGAGAAGCTTCCGATACGCCTCTCAGATGACGGATGAGTTCCCCTCCTCGCATGACGAGGCATTCCGCATTTCGGGAAAAGCTTTTGTAGCCAAATCGGCCATGCGGAAATTAGAGAAAGGCTGCCTGACGCCTACGATAAGAGGCGATCTTTTCCAATCATCGGATTATGTCTATGACCCATACCGTAGTCCGGGAAGTGGGCCGCTCGAAAATCTTGATTTTGCCTCATCGGAACATGGCGAATTTAAAATCTGGGGACAGAGAGAACTGCCCGAATACGGCTATCATCGTAAAAACCGCTATCTCGTCGTGGCATCGCCCGACACTTCCGATGCTGAATACCATAATGTCACCGTGTTCGACCGCCTGACCGGCAGGCAAGATATTTCCTTGAAAGTCGTGGCTCAATGGAATAAAAGAAGCGACATCGACGCCTTTGCATGGGAGGCGGCTAAAATCGCCAAATTCTATGATAATGCCATCCTGACGTTTGTCGCTCCCTACCTCACTGAAGAGAATGGCGGCAATACAGGCTTTACCAGCATTCCGGAATTTACACTCTCGAAAATATCAGGCTGCTATTCCAACTTTTACGAACAACCCGAAGACCCGTATTGCCTTCAAATCAAACTCATTAAGGCGAAATCCGTGGAATTGGTCAAAAAGTTGGCGTCAGACATCCGAAGGAATGCCTACATTGAGCGAGATCCAGAATTTCCGAAAGTCATCTCCGAAACCCAGCTTTCCCATCCCCATTTCGATCCCCGTGTCCTTGCAAGGGCCACGGCTCTCAGCATCCTTCCTCATCTTCCCTTGGTCCGCAACGTCCCGATCGCCCAATCAGCCCGCCGATAATCTCCTTATAGCGCGCCCCTGCGGGTTTGAATTAGGGCAAGAATAAAGAAGTTTTAATATTTACAAGGCTTTTTTTGCTTAATGGATGGGATTTATTTGTTAATTTTGCCAAATCATGAAAATTACCGGTTTTTCAATACCTATAAGATGGGCAGCGGCTTCGCTTTGCTGCGCTTCCTTTTTTTTGATGCCTGCATCGGCGGCGGCGCAGGTGAACGCGGAGCAAGTGCTCAACATCGGCAGGAATGTCTTGTCGATGGACGACTATATGCTATCCATCCAATATTTCAATCAGGCCATCAAGGCCAAGCCATATCTCGCCGACCCTTATTTCTTCAGGGCTATCGCAAAGCTTAGCCTCGAAGACTATAAAGGGGCGGAAACGGATTGCTCCTTGGCCATAGAACGCAACAAGTTTAAATCGGAGGCCTATAAGGTCAGGGGATTCGCAAGGCAAAACTTAGGAAAGGATTCTCTGGCAATAGCCGATTACAACATAGGACTGAAATATAATCCCTACGACAAGTATTTCCTTTTCTATAAGGCCGTGGCCCAGACCGAGACAAGGGATTTCAACGGAGCCGACTCCACTTTCAGCGTTCTGCTGAGACAATACCCGACTTTTGAGGAGGGTTTCACGGCAAGGGGCAGGCTCAATATCCAGAGGGGGGACACCGTTGCCGCCCTCAACGACCTCGACAAGGCCATCTCCTTATCGAAAAGCCTTATCAATCCCTATCTGCTCAGGGCGGAGATAGAATGGAAGCGCAAGGACTGGCCAAAGGCCGGGGCCGATATGGATGCCGCCATAAGGCTGCATCCGGAGGTGGCCGACCTATACGTCAACCGGGCCTTCATCCGATATAACTCGGATGATTTCTTCGGAGCGATGAGCGACTACAATTATGCTCTTGAACTCGACCCCAAAAACATGGCCGCCCTTTTCAACAGGGCGTTGCTCCGATATGAGGTGAAGGACCTTGATCGCGCGGAGACCGACCTGACCGACGTGCTTTCACTTGATCCCGGCAATTTCCACGCCCTCTACAATCGCGGACTTATCAGGATGGAAAGCGGGAAGAACGAGACAGCCATGAACGACTTCGAGGCGATAGCACGGAAATATCCGAGGTTCTATCCCGTATACTACGCCATGGCCGAGACCCGCAGGAACATGGGCGACATGCGGCAGGCCATGCAGCTTGCCCATCATGCCGACGACCTGGTCAGCAAATACGTCAAGAATCCTGAGAAAAACCCTCTCGACCGCCCGGCAATCGCCGCAGCGGAAAGCAACGACGTCAGACACTCCTCCAACGGCGGCGACACCCACGAATCCGAGACGGAGGTGATGGAACGTTTCAACAGACTCGTGACCGTCTCCGACGCAGTGGAGACCCAATTATCGTATAACGAAAAAATAAAGGGACGCGTGCAGGACCGCAACGTGCAGGTGGAGCCGGAACCGATGTATGCCATCTCATTTACGGCGGTTCCCGCCTCGCTTCGCTCCATCTCCAATTATTTCCGGGAGCTTGACGACCTCAACCAGCAAAGGTTCATCTCCCGACGGTTTTATCTGACACCCGGTCTCTCTATATCCCCCGGACAGGAAACCGCCGACGAGCTATTCAGATATGCCGACGAACTGACCGAACTTCTCAAAACCCCAAAGGGAAGGCCCGTCGACCGGCTCGCGCTTGGAGTGACCCAAGCCATGCTTAAGAATTATCCGGCGGCACTCGAATGCCTCGACAAAGTGATCGAGATAGACCCGAAATTCACCGTCGCATACATGGCGAGAGCCTACGTGAGGTTTGCAAAGACACTTGCCGACGAGAAAGCGGCCAAAGAACAGGCGGCAAGCGACAAGACCAGCGACCTGCCACAAAGTCGCCGCCCTGCCATGGCAGGGCTTCAAGAGGTGATAGCGGATTATGACCGGGCGCTGACATTGAATCCACGCCTCGTCTTCGCATGGTTTAACAAAGGGAATATCTATTATTCCGTTGGCGACTATACCTCGGCAATGCATTGTTTCGGGGAGGCTCTGAAACTTGATCCCGAATTCGGGCAAGCCTATTTCAACCGCGGACTCGCCTATCTTCAGGCCGGCAACAAAGCCCAGGCATTTTCCGACCTTTCAAAAGCCGGAGAACTAGGGGTGCTTCCGAGCTACAATATCCTTAAGCGAATGAAGTGAAGGCTGTTAGTCGTTAGTATTTTAGTCGTTAGTCATTGGTTTTTGGCTTTTGGTTTTTAGTCGTTGGTCGCTAGTTTTTGGTTTTTGGCTGATTATGAAAAAATATCGCCCTGCAAGATTTCTTGCAGGGCGATATTTTTTTGTTTTGACCTATAAGGATCAAGCCTAAGCCTTTGCAGCGGCGCCACGGGCGGCACGGGTCAGCTGAACTGCGCAAACCACAGCGTTCTTGGCGTTCATAAGCTCAAGACCTTCGAAGTGGAGCTCGCCAACGGCAAGGGACTTGCCAAGGCCGAGATGGTCGACGTTAACCACGAGACGCTCGGGGATTTTGTCGTAGACAGCTTTCACTTTCAGCTTACGCATGGAGAGCGTCAGCTTACCACCGGCTTTCACACCCTCGGCGTGGCCTTCTATCTGTACGGGCACTTCCATCACGATCGGCTTCTCAGGACCTACCTCAAGGAAGTCGAGGTGGAGGATAGTGTCCTTAACGGGCTGGAACTGGATGTCTTTCAAGACAGCCTTTCTTTCATCGCCGGCGATGTTGAGGTCGATCTCAAAAATGTCGGGAGAATAGATGAGCTTGCGGACGTCTTCGTTCTTGACAACGATGTCGGTCGTGATCAGACCGCGCTTGCCGTCAACGTCAACTACCTTCTCACCAGCCTTCAGAGGGCCGTCGTAGGGGAGGTCAACATGTTTGCCACCATTGAGGACTGCGGGAATCTTACCCTCAGCGCGCAAAGCCTTTACAGACTTCTTGCCGAGTTCGATACGAGGCTCGGCATTGAGTTGGAATTTCTTCATTGTAGATTAATTGTGTTACTCAAAATAAGTTTGGTTGCTCCAGCGAATTCGCTTTTGGGAGCTCACTCCGGAAAAACCGGAGCAACAGATTTCCCATCACACGTGATTGCTCAAAAGCGCGGCAAAGTTACTCATTTTTTTCTTCATATGCAAGCCTTAGAGCATTTTGGGGCACGGCTGACGCATCTTAATTTTTTACAAAATCAAAACTTTTTAAGGCATAAAGTAGATAGTCGTTGTCCCATCCGGCTCTCTTCCTATGGCCTTTTACCCCCATCGAGGATACCTTTGCGTTCTTGATTATATTCAATCCAATGCGGTTAAGCAGAGAAAAATTCTGAGCGGCATTATCCTTTTGTTTACGCGAGGCATCATCGCCGAAAGCGACATCCAATGTCCAGTGCAGTTGATTCTCAACGCTCCAGTGTGTCCTTATCGAATGATTAATATATTGAGCGTCAGCTTCAAGGCTCGACAGGTAATATCTGGTCTCCTTATGGATCTGCCCTGACTTCACATCGCGTGTCCGGGATTCTATTTTCACGATGCTTTTAAGACCTGCCCATTTGTCTTTGTCGATAATGTTGTCGAGGTTTGTTATGACCGAACAGGTTCTTGTCTCCTCCCGTCCATGAGCCTTGCCCTCCATGGTGTGATCCGATGAAGGCTTAATATATGTGAAAGAACCGCTGACACGGTCGAGCATTTCAGGCTGATTCCCCTTCAAAGCGAGGATATAATCGGCTCCGCGCTCTATTATTGTCCTGGCAATCTCCGTCTGGCAGCCCATGGCATCGATCGTGACTATGCAGTTCTTTAGCTCAAGGATGCGCAGCAGCCTGGGTATGGCTGTAATCTCGTTGCTCTTTCCGGCGACCTTTTCCTGCGCGAGCAACAGGTTGTTGGCCGATGCCCACGCGCTTACAAGGTGGGTGTATGTGCCGGTGCCGTCATCGCTGCTCCCGCGCATACATTTGCCGTCTATGGCAACCACTTCGCCGTCCGTCAATTCTGCTATGCTCCTGGTCCATGCGACAAAGGAACCGTTCAATTCCTTGGGATCCAACATGCTGATTACCCGGTTGAAAGTGTCGTGCGACGGTATCCCGTTAGGCAGGTGGAGGAATTTCTCAAGCCAGTCAATCTTGGCGTTGCCGTAGTCCTCTATCTCATTCCAGCCTTCAGCTCCGCAGATGACTGCGCAAAGCGATATAAACAGGATGGATTCAAGACTGTGTTTTTGCGTCCGAAGGACTCTGGGATCTGTCACTGAAGAGAAGAATGCTATTGGGGTATTGGTGTTCGTCATATCTCAACAACGGATATAGACCGATTTAAATTGGACAATAGCCGTTAAGTTTATTTAAGATGCGTCTGCCCTGCATTTTGGGGGATTTCGGGGCTGACATGGATGACGATTTCCGAATCCTGCAGCCGGGGAGGCGACGGAATCAGCTGTTGAAATGATTCATCGCGAAGGCCGCGCCGGAAAGACAAAACGCCTTTACCGCCTCGGCTGCCACCTTCAGCTTTTCCGGAAGCTCCTTCTGCTCCTCGGCAGGAAACCGACCAAGCACATAGTCGATTTGGCCGCCTTTGGGGAAGTCGTTGCCGACTCCGAACTTCAGCCGGGCATAATTCTGCGTGCCAAGTTGCTCGGCAATGTTTTTCAACCCATTGTGGCCTGCATCCGACCCACGTTGACGAATGCGGAGATGTCCGAACGGCAGCGAGAGGTCGTCGACAATCACAAGGAGATTCTCCAACGGAAGCTTCTCTTTGTTCATCCAAAATCTCACAGCCACCCCGCTGAGATTCATAAACGTGGATGGCTTCAGGAGCAACAACTCACAATTCTTCACTTTCACTATGGCCATGTCGCCATACCGGCACGACTTAAAAGGGAGACCCGCCTCATCGGCAATGGCGTCGCCCACCATGAATCCGGAATTATGGCGGGTCATCTCATATTCCGGGCCTATGTTGCCCAGACAAACAATTAAAAATCTTTTCACTTCAATATCAGGCTCATTTTCAACCCTGGCCTTCGTGGCAGACAGACCGAGCTTGCATTTCAACCATTCAATCATTATCGTCGTTATCGTTATCGTCGTCGTCCTCCCAATCAAGGAAAAAACTGTCGGCATAGCTCTCCTCCTTGAATCTTGAAAGCTCGCGGCTGTCGCGCTTCGTGGGGCGTCCGAGACCCTTCTGCCTGTCGACGAAGCCTGAAATTTTGGTCATTTCAAGCAACTCATATTGCGAGGGGGGCGTGATATTCTCAAGATAATCCGCCACGAGGCGCGCCCCGAGCCTGCCCGGAGCAATCGCCAGGACACGGAACGAATATGTCACTGGAGGCTTGCGGACGTCGATAACATCGCCCGGCTTCACCATTCGGGAGGGCTTGACGGGCACTCCGCCCATCATGACCCTTCCTTTTTTACATGCGTCGGTGGCTATGGTGCGGGTCTTGAAGACACGCATACACCATAGCCACTTGTCGATTCTTTCTTCTGTCTTAGGCATTCTTCAGTCTTGAAATCGGATTACTTGTCGGAGGTGCGCTCAAGCCGGAGCACGGTTTTCCCTTGATTGTCGAGCAGAGCCACCCTACCCTCTTTCAGAGGTTTGGCCTTGGAGGCCTGTTCGAGAGCCATTACGAGCTGGGTCTCATAGTTGGGAGTGGGGCAAGCCATCCTGGTCATTCCAATTCTCTGGAACGAGATAGAATTGGCGGCATCCATGTCGGTCTCAAGCGAGCCGTTGATGATGTTGCAGCCGGTGTTGCCATGTAGCTTTCCCTCATCCACATCGATGACGAGCTTCATATCCGGCACGTCGACCGCCTGTCCGTCGATTTCCTTGACAAGCCACGTGCCATTAAGGAACTGGAAATTCTGATGCATCATCTCCATTACGGGCCTGCGGTCGGCATCATAAAGGGTCATATAATAGTCGTGGCCATTAAGACTCCAGGAATAATAGCGCGCGGCCGCAAGCGCGGCATTAAACTCCATGTCGGTTATTCCCGGCATTCCGCAAGCCATCATCGTGGAGGCCATCTCCGAGAAGCTCAGAGTGGAGTCGGCGGGATTGTATTTATACGAGGCATTGATGATGTTGCAACCGTTGTTGCCATACACCCTCTTCTGGTCGGGCACGAATTTGAGGAACGGGGCAGTCTCACCGACTGCATTCTTACCGTTGACTTTCTCTACTGCCCAGTCGCCCTTCACAATTCCTTTTGCCAACTCCTCAGAGGTATAGACAGCCGATACGGGAGCCACGATCTTCTCACGGTCGGTCGGCAAAACAGATTCCATTTTTACGTCCTTGCCCTCATCCGCAGACGCCGATTTGACGCTTTTGCAAGCGCCGACAGGCAAGAGAGAGAGGACGAGCAACGACGTCATTCCAATAGTCTTAATCTTCATAGCTTTATTTTTTCCTTGTCCTCCGCTTCAGCCGGCCTTTCCGAAGCTTGTCGGAACCCAACACGCTCCAAGAAAAATTTACATGCAAGAATTGCGAGCGGCTGATTGCAGGGGATGCAAAATTAGTAATTATTTTCAAATGCGACAAATGCCCTCAGTCGCCCCAATGGCGACGGACCGGGAATTTCGTAGGACGCAACAGCAGACGCAGGGAAGATGAATACGTGAAATAATTCCAAATCCAATTGAGCAGGACCGTGGTCTTGTTTCTCATACCCAGAAGCGACATCAGATGGATTGCCATCCATGCCACCCATGCGATAAACCCGGAGAACGACTGACCGGGGAGATCCGCCACCGCCCGGTTTTTGCCGATAGTGGCCATTGATCCTTTGTCGTGATAGCTGAACTCGTGGGCGAACGTCGCCTCATTCAGATTCTTCGCCAGATTCCTTGCCTGCTGGATTGCCGGCTGGGCCATCTGGGGATGCCCCTTTGGATAATCCTCGGAAATCATGCAAGCAATGTCGCCAACCGCCATCACGTCGTCGAGGCCAATGACACGGTTGAACTTATCCACATTGAGTCTACCTCCCCTTTGGAAACATTCCGCAGGGATTCCCGGGATAGGCTCACCCTTCACCCCGGCGGTCCAGATCAGCGTCTCCCAATATTCCTTGCGGCCGTCGGCAAACGTGGCATATTTATCCTTGTACTCCTTAAGGGTCACGCCAAGCCGGACATCCACCATGAGGTCCTTAAGATATTCCAAAGCCTTGGCGCTCGACTTCTCACGCATGGCGCCAAGCAGCTTTCCGGTGCCCTCCACGAGAGTGATGCGCAAATCGTCGGGGCTCAGCTCCGGATACTCCTTGGGGATAACATACTTTTTCATCTCCCCAAGCGCACCTGCAATTTCCACTCCCGACGGGCCACCACCCACCACAAGGAAACTTAGCAGCTCCCGGCGGCGCGCGGGGTCGGAGCACATAGCTCCCCGCTCAAGGCGGTCGAGAATCTCATCGCGCGTGTGGCAAGCCTCCGCCACGGTCTTAATTCCGAACGTGGTCTGGCCGAGATCGTCCATCCCGAAATAATTATTGGTGGATCCGGCAGCAATGACCAGCTTGTCGTAGGCAATCTTTTCATAGCTTGTCTCTACCGTCTTGGCGCTCAAATCTATGTTTTTCACATGCCCCATATGATAGGAGACATTCCTATGCTTGACGAACTCCCTTCTCAAAGGGAAACATATATTGGCCGAAGCGAGGCCACACGACGCTATCTGATAGAACAAAGGGGGGAAGCAATGAAAATTGTTCCTGTCTATCAGTTTCATCTTATACTTATCCTTGTCGAGGCGCTTCACGAGATTAAGGCCCGCAAATCCTCCTCCTATTATTACGATTGTCTCCATATATTTCCGACATCACAGACTCCCGGCATTGTCTGCCTGAGGTCCGTCTCCTTTATAAGAAAACGAATGAAACGAACCAAGGTTCATAACAGCGCGTCACTTATAATTCCCGCATCATGACCGACTACCTCCGACAAAGGGTCTTGAGCCGGCAAAGCACACATGCCTCCTCATCTTCAACAGCCTTAAACTTCGGGTCGGAAAAGACGCCCTCAAGCATCCTTTCCATTCCCTCATTGAAGATTTCCGCATAATCGCCGTAGCTTTTCACGTCCACTCCCTCTATCTTAGGGAGGAGCACCTTGCCGGTGTGTATCTTATTCACGTCGTATATCTCCAGCCTGACATCCCCGACCGGAATCTTCGCGCCCCTCTTTTGCAGAAGCCAAGCATACGTGAAAAGCTGAAACACCTGCTCCGCCGAGTAGTCGCCATTGAAAATGTCGTAGAAATCAGCAGCCTCAAGCTTTATCCTTCCCGTCTTATAGTCTACGATCCGGAGCTGACGTTTCCCGCCAACCTCAATCTCGTCGAGACGGTCGATGGCAAATTTGAAATTGACCGTCCTGCCCGACGGAAGAGGAATCGCAAGAGTCTCCGAGATCTCGCAGCCATGGATATAAAAGGGAGCGAGGCCATAGTCGTGCCTCACCACGCGCAAAGCCTGGCGTGAGATTTGGCCGGCGATTATTTTCGCGCCGCCCCGCAGGGGCGTGTCGAGCTTCTCTTCCTCAAGACGGAAATGAAGGCGGTTGACCGTACGGGTCATTATTTGCCAAAGACGCTCCTTGTCGTCAATCACCTTGCGAAGGTACTCCTTGGAGAGCATCGCCGGAGTCTCAAGCATCTTATGCCGGCTTCCTTCGGGCAGATAAAGCTGCATCATGACGTCGTGGAGGATGTTGCCGACCGTAATGGCATCGATATATTCAGATTTAGGCGCGTCGGTGTCTATCCCCATCACCCTTTGGAAATAGAAACGCACCTGGCATTCACGGTAGGAATTCAAGGAAGAGGCCGAGAAGAAAAGCCTGTCGCCCCCTTCCTTGGAGGCCGGCGGATTGGAAAAAGCCTCCAGCGAAGCGAGAATTTCAGGAGTTTTCTCTATGGAGGGGTCGTGGGGCTCCTTTCCCGAAAGACGGAACTTCCAATCCTCCTCGATAATCTTTCCGGGAGCGAAAAGATGGCGCAACTGGAGCAGATAGCGCGAGACGTCGCCGGTGCGCAGTCCCTTTCCCGACCTTGCGTCGTAGACCAGTGCGACGCCCTTCGCTCGGCTAATCATCCTATAGAAATAATAGGAGAAAATGCTCTCCGCATAGTTGGACGGAGGCATGCCGAAAGCCTTTCTAAGCGAATCGGGAATAAAACTTCTCATCCTTGCCCTCATCGGGAGGATTCTCTCATTGGCCGAGAGGATAATGATATGGTCGAAATCAATCGACCTCGTCTCAAGCATGCCCATCACCTGCAGCCCGGTCAGCGGTTCGCCTTCGAACCCTACGGTCTCTCTTGCGAGCAATTGGTCGGTGAGCCGGAGCGTGGTGGAGGGCTTCATCTTTATCGGATGCTCCTCAAGAATCTCCCGGAGCCTATGGAGGGCATCGCGGTAGATTTCAATATGCGAGGTCTCAAGGCGCGACTTTATCATATTGCGGTCGGCAGCCGGAAGGGATTCAACGATCTCCATCAGTATGCTGTCGAGATAATCAATCGTCGCATGGGGAGACATCTCCGGGGAGAACCGACGCAAGATGCTCTCCATCTTCGAAGATATGGAGCCAATCTCATCAAGCGAGATGACCGACTTATGGTACGTGTCGAGAAAACCATTGATCTTACTGACGGCCGCAGATCCGAAGCAGGAATGGGAGAATGGATGGGCCATCCAGAGCCTTATGTCGCGATGATAAAAGGCACGGTCGCCCGAAGAGAGGCGCGAATTATGGAGCATTCGGCGCAACAGAGTGACGTATGCCACGACAGAAGTCAGCCTCAAGGGATAGCCCATCGTCAGATTGACCTCCCCCATCCCCTCGGGCAGGGAATAGAGCATCGGCAGCAGCAGGTTTTCGTCGGGGAGCACCACAGCCACTTTGGCGTCTTTTATCTCGCCGGCATCAAGCCTGTCCCTGAGCTGCGACAGCAGGGTCCCGGCAATCTTCACCTGCCCGGAATTGGAGGGAGAGGCAATGACCCTTATCCTGTCGGGCATGGTCTGCTTATCGCTCTGCGCCACAATAGGCCTTGCCCACTCAGGAGAGGGGAAAAACTTCATATTTGCCTTTACGAATTTCGAGGCTGAATTTATCCCTCCGGAAAGCACCGGCCCGGTGGCATCCCAATAGAAATCGGCGAAAGAGTCGATGCCTTCATCAGGAACGATTCCCTGAAGCTCTGAAAAAATGGCGTTCTCCACCATGCTCAGGGCGTTGAATCCGACGGCTATAACCTTCTTATAGGGCAACGCCTCCCTGCCCTTTTCGCGCAAGGCCGCAAGGGCAAGACGGTAGGCCCCCGACGACGTGGCGAGACCACGCTGCTCAAGCTTCGCCTCAAGACTTCTGTAGAGAGGAGCCATTATTCTCCAAAGATGAAGGAATCTCTTCTTCACCTCCGACATGCCATCCTCATCCCCGTCGAAATTTTTCCAGAAAGCGGAGCTGTCGCCGAAATCCTCGCGTCCGAAATATTCCGACATCACCCTCCGCTGCTCCTCCGTCAGGAAATTGGAGGCTATCTCCCGATAGTCTTTGACATTTTTGAAGACTTCGTCGGGATTGCACATATAAAGGTCGACTTCCCTGAAATCCGAAAGCACCGTCTCTCCCCATCCCCGGAAGGAATCAAACTCCACATAGTCTTCCTCCTCCCCTATCCGGAGAATCTCCCTATACGCTTCGAAGAGAAGGAAAATAAGGTCGAGGCGCGAAGCCACGGCCCTGCCTGACAGACGCGCCACGAACTCAGCCACCGACATAATCTCGGGAGCGAGCACAACGCGTCCGGCACATTGCTCATGCAGATATTTGAGGAAGAACGTGCCGCTTCGTTTATTGGGGAAAAGGAAGCAGAACTCGGAGAGGTCGGCGTAGCGGCCGGCGTAGGCGCACGCCACGGATTTCAGAAAAGGTAGCATATGAGGGAAAATGTATACAAAAATAAAACGCCTTCATCGGGAATAAATTTTATCCGGCAAGGCCCGGAGCTTATATAATCCACCCCCTTCAAGCCCGGGGATGATAAAAATTTCGCCATTTATGAAAAGTTTATCCAACATTCTTTGCAACTTTCATATTAATTAGGTATTTTTGCAGACAGAAATAGATCTGAAATGAAATTCTCCGATATAGCCGGACATAAAGACACGATACAGGCCCTGCGTAGCATGGCCGATTCAGGAAAGATACCCCACGCCATCCTTCTGTCGGGGGTATCCGGAATAGGAAAATTCCGCCTTGCCCGCGCCTTCTCCCAATACGTGCATTGCTCCAACAGGCAGGAGGGGGATTCCTGCGGGAAATGCCCCTCATGTCTTCAGCACGGCAAACACAACAATCCCGACTTGCATTTCGTCTTCCCCGTCGTGAAGCGCGACGGGGCGCAGCTCTCCAACGACTATATCGACCAATGGAAGGAGATGATCGACAAATGGAGCTACATGCCCCCCGAGAAATGGAACGATATAATCCAGGCCGGAAATTCGCAGCCCGCCATATTCGTCACAGAGAGCGAGGACATCATCTCAAGGGCATCGCTTTCAGCCTTTCAGGAGAATTTCAAGATTTTCCTCGTGTGGCTTCCCGAGAAGCTCAGGCCCGAAGCCGCCAACAAGCTCCTTAAGATAATAGAGGAGCCTTTCGACGACACTCTCTTCATCCTGGTCAGCAACGACGACTCCCGGCTTCTCCCCACTATTTTCTCAAGAACCCAAAGATTCATCATGCGTCCGCTGGATCATGCCGAGATATCGGCGCATCTGCGCTCGCATACGGGGGTGGACCGTCAGCTCGCCGACGCCGCCTCCCGCATAGCCGAGGGGAGCATGGCGAAAGCGGAAGAACTTGCGTTGCATCCCGACGAAATCATGGAATTCGCCTCCCTCTTCAAGGAGACTATGCGAATGGCCTATGCGCTGAACGCGCAATCGCTGAAGAAAATCTCGGAGACCGTGGCTGCGATGGGGCGCGAGAAAATCATCCGTTTCCTCTCCTACTGCAGCCGCATGACCCGCGAGAATTTCATCTACAATATGGCAATGCCCCAGATTTCGCTTATGACTCCCGACGAGGAGCAGTTCAGCCGAAGGTTCGCCCCGTTTATCCATGAAGGGAACGTGGAGGGGATGGCCGACGAGCTGGCAAGGGCTTCGGGCGACATCGAGCGAAACGCCAACGCCAAAATCGTATTGTTTGACCTCATGCTGCTTCTCTCCCAATGGGTCAGGACACAAAAACCGGCCACTCTCCCCTTATGACATACAGACAAGACTAATCAACCTAAATAAAAACTCTTAACTATCATCCCCTGCAAAGGGACATTTTTCAATTTATGAAACCTACACTGTTTATCCTCGCTGCCGGAATGGGCAGCCGCTACGGAGGCCTTAAACAACTCGACGGCCTCGGCCCAAGCGGAGAAACCATCATGGACTATTCCGTATATGACGCCCTGCGCGCAGGATTCGGCAAAATCGTATTCGTAATCCGTCATGACTTCGAGCAGGAGTTCCGCGAGAAAGTCATCTCCAAATATGAGGGACACATGCCCGTGGAGGTTGTCTTCCAGGACATCAACGACATCCCGGGCGGCTACAAGCCCAATCCCGAGCGCAAGAAGCCTTGGGGCACCAACCACGCCGTGCTGATGGGCAAGGACGTCATCAAAGAGCCGTTTGCCGTAATCAACGCCGACGACTATTATGGAGCCGACAGCTTCCGCATCCTCGGCGATTTCCTCCGCTCTGTGGAGGGCAAGAAGAATTGCTACTGCATGATCGGATTCAATGTGGAGAACACCTTGAGCGAGAACGGCGGAGTTTCGCGCGGTCTTTGCGAGGTGGACGCCGAAGGCAACCTGACGGGCGTCACCGAATGCCACGGCATCGAGCGCAAGGACGGGAAGCTTATCCAGGTGGTAGACGAAAAAGAGGTGCCGTTCCCGGAGGGCGCTCCCGTATCTATGAATATGTGGGGATTCACTCCCGACTATTTCGACTATTCCACGAAGTCGTTCCTCAAATTCCTTGAGAAGAACCACAACGAGCTTAAGGCTGAGTTCTACATCCCGACCGTGGTCAACGAGCTTATCGAAGACAATATCATCTCTTTGAAGGTGCTCCCGACCCCGTCGAAATGGTTTGGCGTGACTTATGCCGCCGACCGTCCTGCCACAGTCGCACAGTTCCAGAAACTCGTGGACGAAGGTCTTTATCCCGCCAAACTTTTTTAAAACGAAGAGAGACATGAAAGAAAAAATACTTGTCACCGGCGGAACAGGCTACATCGGCTCACACACCACCGTGGAGCTTCAGAAAGCTGGGTATGACGTGGTCATCATCGACAATCTTTCCAACAGCAACGAGAACGTCATCGACGGCATTGAGGCCATTTCCGGCATCCGTCCCGTATTCGTAAAAGGCGACTGCACAGATATCGAGACTCTCCGCAAGCTTTTCGAAGAGAATCCCGGCATCAAGGGCATCATCAATTTCGCAGCCTCGAAGGCCGTCGGCGAAAGCGTGCAGAAGCCGCTCCTTTATTATCGCAACAATCTCAACACGCTCATCAATCTTCTCCAGCTCATGCCGGAGTTCGGGGTGAAGGGAATCGTGTTCTCTTCCTCCTGCACGGTGTATGGCGAGCCAGACAAGAATCCTATCGACGAGACCGCTCCCATCAAACCCGCGACGTCGCCCTACGGCAACACGAAGCAGATTTCAGAGGAGATAATCGAAGACTACGTGAAGAGCGGAGCCCCTATCAAGAGCATCCTTCTGCGCTATTTCAACCCGATCGGAGCTCATCCATCAGCTCTTATCGGCGAACTTCCTTTGGGCGTACCCCAGAACCTCGTGCCCTATCTGACGCAGACTGCGTCAGGAATCCGCAAGGAGCTGACCGTATTCGGCGACGACTACAACACCCCCGACGGCAGCTGCATCCGCGACTATATCGACGTTGTGGACCTGGCCAAGGCCCACGTCATAGCCATGAAGCGCATGCTTGAAAATTCGGACACCGACCCCGTTGAGATATTCAATCTCGGCACGGGTCGCGGACTTTCCGTGCTTGAGCTTATCAACGCATTTGAAGAGGCCACGGGAGTGCCCGTTCCCCACAAGATCGGTCCACGCCGGGCCGGCGACATCGAGCAGATTTGGGCAGAGCCAAAGAAGGCGAATGAAGTGCTCGGATGGACAGCTGAAGCCGACATCAAAGACACCATGCGCAACGCCTGGGCATGGCAATGCAAAGTGACAGAGAAGAAATAAGACTATCTGCCCTACCCTAACAAAAATCCCCGCTTTCACGGGGATTTTTTATTTTTAGATATCAATTATACGTTTAATTCTTTTTTGTATCATAGCTCTCCATAGCGCATACTAAACAACATTTACATTTCTCTTAATATTATTTAACAAAGCACTGATAAATCATGGCAGCTAATTCGCCTAACTTTGCAAAATATTATGAAAATGGAAAAAGAAAAAATCATATCTCATCTGAAACAAGATTCTAAAAACGGATCCTGGGTAATTCAGACAAATGAAGAACATTCCAAAGGAGTGGCTGAATTTGCATCCGAATTTTGTCAAAAGTTCGGAATGAGAAACCACGCATACTGGTGCGGCATACTTCACGATTTAGGGAAAGAACGCCATACATTTCAAGGATACATTCGGAAAATGTCAGGATATGACAACAACAGCATTATTGATGGTGAGCATGCACACGCATACATAGGTGCCTTAGCATCAATCCAGCTATTAAAAAACAATGGACTATTACCTGCAATGGCTATTGCAGGACATCATCGAGGATTATATGATTGGGATAATCTCAAGTATATCCTAAGCAATAATGTTATACCCGGAGAGATAAAATTACCGATAATGCAAGAGAATGTCTCTCACGAAATCCAAGCTGAAATCCAAACTGAACAACCGTGGGATATACACATGATTACGAGAATGCTTTTCAGTGCGCTTGTAGATGCCGACTATTTGGACACTGAACGATTTATGAATCCTGAAATCTACCTTTTAAGAAAGAAAGGAGAACACGTCAGCATATTGCTAAGTAAACTCGAAGCATATCTTGTGAAACTCAAAAAGCAATGCGACAAAAGCAGTATTAACGAAATAAGGAATATCGTACAGAATTGTTGCAGACAATCTGGGAATCTTAAGCGAGGGATATTCAGTCTCACTGTCCCTACAGGAGGCGGAAAAACTTTATCTTCAATCCTTTGGGCACTGAAGCATTGTGTGGCAAACGGGATGGACGGCATTATAATTGCAATACCCTATACAAGTATTATCGAACAGACCACTGAAATATTTAGAAAGATCTTCGGATCTGAAAATATACTGGAGCATCACTCCAATATAACAGACCATGAAGATCTCTACAATAAGAACGATGATGAACTTGGAAATTCAAATACTTCTTTTAAAGAGAACAGACTCGCAACTGAAAATTGGGATTGCCCAATAGTAGTGACAACAAACGTTCAGTTGTTTGAGTCATTATACCATCATAGGCCTTCTAAATGCAGGAAACTACACAACATTGCAAACAAGGTGATAATTCTCGACGAGACACAATCATTACCTCCACAATTACTACAACCATTGGTCAGAGCACTCGATACGCTTGTGAGAAGATTCAATTGTTCCATACTTACCACAACAGCAAGTCAACCAATACTCAAAGGAACACTGAAAGGCTCCGGTGGTAAAAAATTCATAGGATTTGACCAGATTACTGAGATTATTCCACAAGACAATCAGCTGCATGAAGATCTCAACCGAGTTAAGATAATCTTTGACCAAGAAAAGATTGATTGTAAAAGACTGGCATCCGACTTAATAATTCAAGAGAAAGTTTTATGCATTGTGAACACCCGCCAAATAGCCAATGAAGTATTCTGTGAGCTTAAAACTGCCGGGGTAAAAGATGTCATTCATCTTTCAAGAATGATGTGTGGCAATCACATTAAGAAAGTTCTAAAAGATATTAAGGGCATGGTGGCAAATCCAGAAAAACAATTAGTTGTCATCTCAACTCAACTGATAGAGGCCGGTGTAGATTTGGATTTTCCTGTGGTATACCGTCAAGAGGCGGGCCTTGATTCTATACTTCAAGCTGCAGGGCGCTGTAATAGGGATGGAAAATTGAGAGAATTGGGCCTTGTAAGGGTCTTTTCCCTCGACAAGATCAAGGGCGTTCCCAATGGATTACTCACATATGCAAATGATGCACGTAAAAACATGCCCTATTTTGAGAATATTTCTTCTCCACAAGCTATAGAACGATACTTCATGGACTACTATAAACGATGTGGGGATTTCGACAAACATGATATGGAAGGATTGCTTTGGAAAAACGGACTGAATTTTGAGACAGCATCTAAAGAATTCAAATATATAGAATCAAACAATATCTCCATAGTGGTCAATTACGGAAATTCATCAGAATTGATAGATACAATAAAGAAATATGGATTGACCAATAAAACAAGACAAGAATTATATGGATTTACCGTTGACATAAATAAAACCACTTATCATAAACTAATGGAAAGAGGCGCGATCCAGCAAATCAATGAATTTGTACTATGGCTTTGGCCTAAACAATTTTATGACCATGAAGTAGGGGTGGTGATTGATAATTACTGGACAGAAGAGACATTTATAATTTAACAAACTAAGATATCATGGACTATATCGACAAAGAATATTGTCTGGAAATATGGGGACCGATGGCTTGTTTTACACGCCCTGAAATGAAAGTGGAACGTGTAAGCTATGATGTCATAACCCCTTCTGCGGCACGGGCTATATTTGAAGCCATATTCTGGAAACCGGCCATAAGCTGGGAAATAAACAAAATAGAGGTGTTGAATCCCATAAAATGGGATAGCGTACGTCGAAACGAAGTCGGAGCAGTGGCCCAAGGCAAACGTGTCTCTACTCCAATATTCATTGAAGACAAAAGACAACAACGCAATACTCTTTTACTTAAAGATGTACATTATAGGATTTATGCTACCTTAAAGTATACTCCACCCAAAGACAGAAAACGTCAAGACTCGCGTCCTCGCACAGCGGAAGAACGCCAATCTGAAAATCCAGGGAAATATCAGGCAATGTTCGAACGCAGAGCAATGAAGGGACAATGCTTCAATCAGCCATACCTCGGATGTAGAGAATTTTCTTTAGGTTTTCGTCTTATAATAAATTCATCAGACGGTTCATTAAAGAAACCGATAGCTGAGACAAAAGATCTTGGAATCATGCTATACGACTTAGATTTTGACACCTCAGCAGATAATCCGTCTCCGATGTTCTACAGAGCGAAAATGAACAACGGGACAATTATTGTACCATCAAAAACGAGTAAGGAGGTATTGAGATGATTCTTAAAGCCAATAGTTCGTTAATTTTTGAATGAATCATGCGGAGTCTCTGACGCCGAAGAACAATAAGTTAGGCGGAATCTCGTCCGCCATGACAAAATTATTTTTCTGATTGTCGGATTTCTGACCCTCAATAAATTTCTTAATATGTTGATACAGCGAGGCATTATGAAGTACTCTTCTGACGGAAGCGACGGAAAGTCTGCGTCCTGTCGCCTCGTGTATCCTGTCAGACATTTCCCTGGCCACATTTACTGCGGAAAGGGATGCGTTGTAGCCAAAGGAGAGTCTGTCGGCATCAGTGGACTGCCAATGTTCAAGCCCTGTGTTTTGCTTCGCATCGCGATAGATGAACTCAATCTGGAATCTGGAGTGGTAAAGGAGAAATATCTCGGACGCCTTCATATCAAGATCCGTACTGAAAAAAATCTTCCTTATGACCTTGTCTCCGCATTTGAGTTCCGCTATCACGACCTTGATCTTCCGTTTGAGGGACTTCCCTTTGACCGTGGCGCTGAAAAGGGTCACCTCCTCTCCATCGATTTCAACGGTATCCCTGACGAACACATCCTCCCGGAGATTATGAATGTCTACGGTTCCTTCCTGTTCTTTGGGACGACCGGGGCCGTTCTTCCGCGGACCGGTGTAGATATATTGCAGCACGGCATCATCACGCAACCTGCTCACGACATTGAATCCAAGCCTGACCGCTCCTGCGACAAAGTTATAACTCGCGAACAGACAGTCCCCTACGAGAATGTCAGAGATATTGAGAAGTTGTTCCTTATGATCGGATATTGCCCTGAGACACTTTGCTGTCTGATTGTCGCGGTTCTCCTTCATGTGTTCAAGATAGAACGGTGTACGGCCTTTCGTGGAGAGCGGAGTTGTCTGTACCGCGAAAAGGAATCTCGCATCGCTGACACCGGCGGCCACCTGGGCGAAACCAAGAATCTCAAGCCCCCGTTTTGTCATGCCGGCACATCCCGACCAATACCTGCCAAGTCCGGGAGTCTTCTTTCCGGATTTGCGGAGAAAGCTGTGGTCAAGGGCTATGGCGATCCTGTGGACGTTGTCGGCAAGGAGCATGTTGCTGTTGAAGGCGCACCAGTCGAACTTCTTTTTGAAATTCTGCCTGAAGCGGCTCTCACAGGAACCTCCATGCCGGGCCATCGACAGGAATTTCAGTCTTCCGTATATTGTCAATATCAAAATCATTGTCTCGATGAAGAAACTTTCAAAATTTTTTCGTACTTTAGCAGTCCGGTTGAGCGCGGTTGCGACAATCGACCTTACTTGGTCAAGTGGCTGAAATTTATTCATAACTCATTGATTTGCAACTATAAAGTTACGAAAAATTTGGCACTTGACCAAATTTTATTGACACTTATTTTGTTGGAAATCAATAATATGGATATGTTTTACAGCATAAATTTCTAATTCAGATTTTTAACGAACTATTGTAAAGCACTATGCGATTATTATGACCACAAAAGGGCATCTATGCCCGGATTTGGGACAAAAAATGTGGAAATCTCTTTTGTCATAGTAATTGACAAAGAAGGATCTTTTGTAAGATTTGAGGACATGCGTGATGAAAAGAAGAAACGGGGGACAATTTTCGAGGTAAAGCGTCCTGAAGTAAGGTCTTCTGGAGTCAATCCCAATTTTTTATACGACAACGGAGGTTATGTCATGGCATTGCCAGACATATCAAAACAGCCAAAGAAAGCAGGAATAGAGAAAATAAAACAAGATGCCTTTTTGCAAAGAATCATGAAAGCCCTGAAGAAAGACCCACAGAATGAAATCTTGATGTCCTTGACTTCATTTCTTTCAAAATATGAGAGTCCCGGTATACAGGCAAGCATGCAACAAGATTCATTATGGGATGAAATTAAGACCAACTCAGCTAAAAATTTTTCATTCCGCATAGAGAGTGACTTGGAAATAATAGCCGAGAAAAAAGAGCTGATCCGACTTGATAACGATCTCCAACAGAGTAGTGATCCTGAAATGACCTGCCTTATCACTGGAGAACCTTGCCATCCTGTCGAACTGACAGCCGCAACGATGATACCTGATAGTAAGTCAAATGCTAAAATAGTATCATTTCAAACTTCCCAAGGTTATGACTCTTATGGGAAATCAAAATGCTACAATGCTCCCATCTCTCCAGAAGCTGAGTTCAAGTTTTCAACTGCCTTGCTTCATTTACTACGTCCAGACTCTAAAAACAAATTCTCTATATCCAACAGAACATTTCTTTTTTGGTCATCATGCACTTCGGCGGAAACTCAGGATGTACTTGAACAAGGACTATTAAGCCTATTTGGTTCACGAGACGTATCGCCCGATTACGGAATTGAAAAAATAAGAAGGCTTTTCAATTCAATTTATTCCGGGCAGTTAAACATTTCTGACAACGACAGATTTTATATCCTCGGTCTTTCTGCCAATGCGGCAAGGATTGCTGTATCCTATTGGGATGAAATGCCTCTGAAAGATTTCGCTAAGAATATTCTTCAGCATTTTGAGGACATGGAGATTGTGGATACAAGATTAGATAAGAAACCATATTCCGGTCTATATAGTATTGTAGTGTCATGCATAAGTGAAGAAAAGGTGTCTGACTGCAAATCCAAGATGCCTGAGCTTATCACAAAAAGCATTTTCAGTGGCACTCCATATCCAACAAACATGTTCTTGGGTTGCATAAATCGCCTGAGAGCCTCCAAACCACTGACTATAACACGAGCAGCTATTCTAAAGGCTTATCTAAACAGAAGAAAAGACAACCAACAAAAAATAACCACAATGTTAAATCCAGAAAACACAAATCCCGGTTATCTTCTGAGTTTTCCTAGAATTTGTACCTAAATTTCCTGAATCTCGGTTTTGGGCTTGGACGGTCGACCTCGCTTAGGGGTCTTTGACTTGGCCTTGGAGGTGTATGCCGGGGCACATCCAACAGGTATGTCGAAGCCGAACGCCTTGCAGATTTCCACCTGTTCGCCCACAAACGGCGTGACAAATTTCAATCGTCCCTTGTGCTCTATGCATCGGATTGTCCTCATCTCGGCAAGTACGGATTCGGTTGATCCGAACTTCTTACGCAGGTAGTCGTTGGATTCCCATACCGATCTGACATACGAGGCAAGGATGAGGCCTACGAAGCATATGAACATCCTGCCATGCTTGGCGGACTCCGACCAGCAGCGAGTGCGATCCTGTCCGAGCGGCCCTTTCTGCAGCTGAAAGCATTTCTCCTGCTCGTCTCTCATGCCGTAATTGTCCATGGCCTGCAGGGGATCGAGATCCAATCCGACAGTCTTTGATGCGAAGAATCCTGACGTTCTGAGCCGCACGTCTCTTTTCTCTCTGTCCACCTCAAATTTTGTCAATATTTGCTTCTTGTCGTCTATCGTCAATGAGAGCATGTTCAGCTGTCTGGCCAATGACCTCTCGTCGGCAATCGTTTCCTTGGAATCAACGAGTCGCTGCGCCATTGCTGTCTGCTCGGCGATATCGTTTTGCATGGCCGTTATGGCGCGCGCCCTGCCCTCGACAGAGAAATACAGATTGATTTTGAGTCTGTCGGCTTCTATGACATTATCACCGTTGCCCTTTACAGAATAGCTGCAGTCGTATTGCGAGTAAAACAGCTCACTCTTTGTATCGTACGACATGCCCTCCGGTATGCCCGAACTAAGGTCAATCGCCTTGATTTTCTTCAGCACATCACCCTGGCCGACCTTGACGCTGGTTATCACCTTCTGTCTTCTCGAGATATACAACTCGAGATTTTTCAGAGACTCGTATCCGCGGTCAGTTATGAGAATCAGGTTGCGGAATCCGGCATGCTCGAGTTCCTTCATTATCAGCTCCACGGTGCGGCTGTCGGGCATGTTGCCGGGAAGTTCGAGATAGAATATCGGCATGTGGGACGTTATGGAATAGACCACCACCTCCACTGTCTGCCGCAGAGGAAGATGTTCCTTGTTGCGTCCCCACCGGATGTCTACGAGATTGAATCCGTATGAGGATATGCTTGTCGAGTCGACGGCGCAAAGTTCGTCCTTGCCGACTCTGGCAGCCCTCATGCGGAACAGGTCCATACGGTTCTGCTCGTTTATCGACTGGGTCAGTATTGTCACAGCCTTGGGCGTCATGCTTATATCCGTAGGAGCCTTTACCTCCTTCTGCCATCTTGCCAGTTGGGAATAAGACAGATTGTCAATGAAAGGGAAATAGGCCATCGTCAGTATCTGGCCCACCTTTGCTTCGTTGCCTCCGAAGACCCTGAGCAGATCCGCTTTTATGCCGGTCTCCTCCGCCACCTTGTCAAGAAACCATGTCGGGCCATATTGCCTGTCTACATCATCCTTGGAATACTCAACTCGCCCGCGTTTAGCCTCGCCTCGTCCCGTGGCCTCTTCAAGAATCCAATCCGATGGAATGATGAGCCTGGCACGCTCCTGCGGAGAGGCATTGAAATAGGTTGTGTTGGGATGAAAGCGGTTGTTGTCATCAACCGTGCCCCAATGCTTGTGGCGGGACTGTTTACTGCCATCTTCGCGGACTATGGTTATCTTGGTTGATGCATACCTTCTGCCACCGTTCGTATGAACGATTATCTTGTACGGTGTTTCTTTCTTGGCTGGTCTTCCTGTTCTCATTGGTGTCCGATATATAGGTACAAAGGTAACTATAATATCTGACATATCCAAATAATAAGGCATTTATTTTTAGGCTTTAAGCAACTTTTAGGTACTTTTTATAGAAAAACTCAGAGTTATCTGTCGGGGAGATTGTTCGCTGTAATCGATAAAGCACAGCGACAGGCTAATGGCATTCAATCTATCAGAGAAAGATATCTGAATTCTGCGAGTGCGAAACCTGCTGCAATATTCCCAACGATACTGAAACTGTCGCATCATCACAGAGACAAATTGTCAAAGGGTTCAGCAATCTACTATGATAAACTGATTCAAGAAATAATGGATCAGATGGGAGATTCCATGCCATCTATGCTTAGCCTTGAGGATCAAGGTAGGTTTTTTCTCGGCTACTACCATCAAATGCAGGATTTCTACAAATCAAACAAGTCGGATGATCTTGAATTCACTGAAAATAAATAAACAACAAACTTTTATTTCAATAAACAATGACACAAGAAAAATTAGAAGGGCGTATAGATTTTATCTATATGATCGACATCCAGGATGGCAATCCAAACGGTGATCCGGATGCAGGCAATCTTCCACGCATGGATGTGGAGACAGGTAAGGGACTCATCACTGACGTGTGTATCAAAAGAAAGATCCGAAACTATGTGCAAATGGCAAAAGAAGGTACGCCTGGCTACGATATCTTCATCAAAGAGAAAGCCGTCCTAAATAGCGAAATTGATAAAGCATATGAAAATGCTGAAGTTAAGGTTGCAAAAGGTGGAGACCAAGTTGCTGCCGCTCGAAAAGTCATGTGCAACACTTACTATGATGTACGTACTTTCGGTGCAGTCATGAGCACAGGAAAAAATGCAGGTCAGGTGCGCGGACCAATTCAAATTACATTTGCCCGTTCTGTGGATCCAATTTTTGTCAATGAACATTCCATCACAAGAATGGCAGTTGCTACAGAAAAGGAACAAGAGAAACAGGGAGGGGACAACAGAACCATGGGAAGGAAAGCAACTGTCCCCTACGGCCTTTATGTCGCATATGGATTCATCTCTCCTTCGCTTGCAGAGGGCACCGGATTTTCAAAAGAAGATCTTGACGTAACATTAGAAGCACTCTGCAATATGTTTGACATCGATCGTTCGGCCTCCAGAGGATTAATGTCTGCAAAAAAATTGATTCTGTTCCGACATAACAGCAAACTTGGGAATGCTCCCGCAGACAAACTGTTCGACCTTGTTAAAATTGATCACAAGGGAGATGAAATTCCAAGAAGTTTCTCTGATTACAGAGTAGTCATCGACAGGGACAGACTTCCTGAAGGCGTGATGATTGAAGAAATAATCTGACATGTCATATTCTGAAGATGACATGCTCTTCCTTTCTGGAGTGCAACACTATAAATTCTGTCCACGTCAATGGGCACTAATACATATTGACATTCAATGGACAGACAATCGACTAACTTTGGAGGGCAAATATATCCACCAAAATGTCGACAATCCCAAATACAGGCATCGTGCCGGAGAGCGTCCAGCTCTCCGGTCTGTGCCTGTTGCTTCAAAAGAATTGGGACTGACAGGCATATGCGATTTAATCGAACTTCTTGAGTCAAACTCCAAAGAAGCAATTACGGTTGACAAGTATGATGGGAGATGGACTCCCTTTCCAGTGGAATATAAACACGGAAAGCGTAAGCCAGATTCATGTGATATCTTACAGCTGTGTGCACAAGCAATGTGCATCGAAGAAAAATATGCAATCACAATTTCACAAGGAGCCATTTTTTATGCATCTGAACATCATCGTATGGATGTTCAGTTTTCTGATATTCTCAGGCAAGAGGTGAAAGATGTGGTAAGAAGGATGCATAGTCTCTTTGATTCAGGCACTATTCCGGAACCCAACTTCAGCCCTAAATGCCGGAATTGCTCAATTATCAACATCTGCAATCCAACTATAAATACAGGAAAAGGATTGGATAATTATATTCAACTTTTAGAATTATGAGAAAACTTCTAAACACTCTTTATGTGACAACACCCGATGCTTATTTGACAAAAGATGGAGAAAATATTGTAGTAAAAGTGCAACAGGAAGAAAAATTCCGAATACCTATACTAAATATTGAAAATGTCATTTGTTTTTCATACATGGGAGCAAGTCCGGGCGTAATGAAACTTTGTGCAGACAATGATGTTGGCCTTTGTTTCATGTCTCCTCAAGGAAAATTCATAGCCAGGACACAAGGACCAACGAAAGGGAATGTATACATCAGAGAACGACAATATTTACTGTCTGCCTATGAAGAGAAAAGACTGGAAATCTCAAGACTTATGATAGCTGGAAAAATATTGAATTCAAGAACAATATTATGCCGATTTATACGTGACTATGGAGACAATCCCGATGTCAGCAAAGCCATCTCAAGGCTCTCCGACATAAAGAAAAAAGTTCTGGCCGCATCATCAGACGATACATTATTGGGCTTAGAGGGATTAGGGGCGAATGTATATTTTGGAGTATTTTCCAATCTTATAACAAGGCAGAGGAATGACTTTTCATTTGAAGGCAGAAATAAATATCCTCCAAAGGATCCAGTCAATGCTATGCTATCTTTTGCTTATACATTACTTACACACGATATAACGTCTGCTCTCGAATCCACTGGTCTTGATCCATATATGGGAATATTTCATAAAATCAGACCAGGCAGAGCGTCTTTATCACTTGACCTTATTGAGGAGCTCAGAGCATACTTATGCGACAGGTTTGTCTTGTCATTAATAAATCGTCAACAGATTTCTAAAAAGGATTTTGAAGAGAATATTGGCATAAGACTTTCTGATAATGGCCGTAAGAAATTCATAAAATCATGGCAGGAACGAAAAAAGGAAATAATAACACATCCATTCCTAAAAGAAAAAATTGAAATTGGATTACTTCCTCATGTTCAATCTCTAATGCTTGCCCGTAAAATAAGAGGAGACTTGTCTTCATATCCTGTGTTTATATACAGGTAACCCCAAAACAATCCATTAATTATGAGAATATTAGTCACGTACGATATAGCAATTCAAGACAGTGATGGAACAAAACGACTAAGAAAAGTTGCTAAAGCATGCTGCAATCATGGGCAAAGAGTTCAAAATTCAGTTTTTGAATGCGAAATTAATGAAGCAGAATTTACGCAACTTAAAAATATTTTATCTTGCATTATCGACAAGACCACTGATTCAATTCGCATTTATCGTATTTCCACAGCTTCAAGTCATACAATAAAAATAGGAAAAGAAACGTCATATAATATAGATGACCCTTTGATTGTCTAATTCATGTGCGGATATGTAGATCTGTCAAAAATCGAAGAGGGCTCGCGAAACACACAATATCTTAAGTCTCAAACTATTAAAAGATAAGTATCTACTAAAAATTAATGTACATATGTTGGCACGGTTTTTGCATAATACCAAGGTAAGATACAGTTATGAGAATCACAGAAGTAAAACTTACCAAGAAACAACGTGTGGAGTTGGAATACATAGAGCACTTCGACTCCAGGCCGTTTATGCAGAAACGAAGCCGTATAATATTGGACAAAGCCGATGGCCTGCCCTCAAAGAAGATAGCGGAAAGGCTGTCGTGCTCGGAACACAAGGTCAACCGCTGGGTCAGACGGTATCTCGAACAGGGTATCGATGGTCTGCGAAACAAACCGGGACAAGGAGCCAAGCCAATAATGGACTCATCGGACGAGGAAGCCGTAAGAGATGCCATCGAGAAGGACCGGCTCAGTGTCATGAAGGCCAAGGAGAGATGGCAGCAGGCAACAGGCAAGGAGGCGTGTCGCGACACGTACAGGGCTTTTTTATCAGCCTTGGCGCAAGATTTGGACGTATAAGGAAAACGACCAAAGGGACACCCTCGCCGCAGCTCTACGATTATAAGAAGGAGAAGCTGCAAGAGCTTGAACAACAGTACCGGGAAGGTCTTATTGACCTCTATTTCGGAGACGGGAGCTTCACTTGTACCGAAGGATATGTGCCATACGGCTGGCAGTTCCCCGGTGAAAGCATAACCATTCCATCGGACAGAGGCGCAAGGCTCAATATCTGGGGAATGATTGACTACAACAGCCGGTATCATGGCTTCTGTTCCACGGAAAGCATGACATCCGAACGCATCGCTGATTTCCTTGACAAGTTCTCCCTTACAATAAGGAAGGACACATTCATCGTGCTTGACAATGCCAAGGTGCACAGAAGCAAGTATATGAAGGAAATGAGAAAGATATGGGAGAAACGGGGTCTTTACCTTTTCTTCCTGCCTCCTTATTCCCCTCATCTCAACATTGCCGAGACTCTTTGGAGAATGCTTAAAGGGCAGTGGATACAGCCTGCGGATTATGTCTCGACTGACAATCTGTTCTACGCTGTCAACCGAGGTCTGGCGGGGCTGGGTAAATCCCACTTTATCAACTTCTCCAAAAGAGCCTGATATGTTCATTTATTTTTCTGAATTACTTATTTATTTAATATAATATTGTCTTGAGTCTATCGAATATGCACTTTCGCGAAAATACACTCATAACTTGCAGTCTTCAAAGCAAATAAGGCTGCCACGGTCGCGCCCCATGTGGGCGCGTGGATTGAAACTCATCTACGAAATACTCCAGCGTGCCGGTGCCTTGTCGCGCCCCATGTGGGCGCGTGGATTGAAACTCAAACGGCGGTAATGTGCGCGGCATAGTGTCGAGTCGCGCCCCATGTGGGCGCGTGGATTGAAACTTTTTGACGTGCGGCTGTATGATTATAGCGGCTATGTCGCGCCCCATGTGGGCGCGTGGATTGAAACTACGGCGAAAGCGAAACCGGCTATAAAGCACTGGTCGCGCCCCATGTGGGCGCGTGGATTGAAACATGAAGTTGTTAAAGCAAATGCCGAACAACGCAAGTCGCGCCCCATGTGGGCGCGTGGATTGAAACTTAGTCACTATCGTGCCCCCTCCGCTCAACCCCGTCGCGCCCCATGTGGGCGCGTGGATTGAAACTATCGGTGGCATAATTTATTGACAACTTACAATTAGGTCGCGCCCCATGTGGGCGCGTGGATTGAAACCCCGGCTTGCACTCGCGGCATACGTCTAAAAACGGGTCGCGCCCCATGTGGGCGCGTGGATTGAAACAGGTAATCCGTTATAACGTCGATATAGTCATTATAGTCGCGCCCCATGTGGGCGCGTGGATTGAAACACAAACAAGATCAATAAGCCACTTTTGGGACTCTAGTCGCGCCCCATGTGGGCGCGTGGATTGAAACTAGATAATCCGTTATAACGTCGATATAGTCATTATGTCGCGCCCCATGTGGGCGCGTGGATTGAAACTAACGTCTGTCATAATGATTAATTTTGATTGATGTCGCGCCCCATGTGGGCGCGTGGATTGAAACCGAACGGGCATGTTATTGCCAACCTCAATATCTAGTCGCGCCCCATGTGGATGCGTGGATTGAAACGTGCCTGTTCTGGGCACCATAAACCCCTTTTAACGTCGCGCCCTATGTGGGCGCGTGGATTGAAACCAGTTGTTGAGGTTGCCGTCGTTGAGGTTGAGGATGAATCTGTCCTTCTCGATCTAATAAAAATTCGTACTCGGCTTGGACTCGGCTCTCGAAGGCTTGGAGGCCCAATCTACATGATTTGGCTCGGAAAGGACGGTAGGCGGAGGCTGGAAGCCATGCGCTCCATAACGGACGGGGAAGGGACGGTAGGCGGGGGCTGAAGACGTGCGATCTATGATGGAGGGGATATAATGACGAAGGTGGAGCAATAGCTCCACCTTCCGGGACTCCGCGATGAGCGGTAGGCGAGGCTCGAACTCGTGACCCTCAGCTTGGGAAGCTGATGCTCTACCAACTGAGCTACTACCGCGTTTGCAGTGCAAAATTAAGCATTCTTTCGCTTTCATCCAAAAAAATTCCCAACTTTTTGTCGATTTTTATTATTTTGAATCTTTCGCCCGATTTTTTTTGTTAATTTTGAAGACGTTTACGACTGTATAATCAAGAAGCTGCCTTAACAGCTTTCTTTTAATATGAATCGGATATGCAAAACCAGTACTTTATAATAATTGATGGCCAACAAGCCGGGCCGTTTTCCAAGGAGGAACTACAGCAACACATGGTCAGACCTGAGTCGCTTGTTTGGCGTCAAGGTCTCCCGGACTGGATCAAGGCCTCGGATTTACCTGAGATAGCCGAAATAATAGTATCTCCAGAAGCTTCACCGAGCGATATGAAGGAGGAACGCCGATGGTTTGCGATGATCAATGACAAACAGGTCGGCCCATATACGGCAGGGGAACTGATTTCTATGGGAATGACTCCGCAGACACCCGTTTGGACCGACGGAATGGCAGATTGGGAGAAGGCTTCGACACAGCCCGACATCATGAGGCATTTCGGGAAAACACCTCCGCCCCATCAACATCCATTCGGACAGAATCCACAGTATGGAAGCAACCCTAACTTCGGACAGAATCCGCAGTATGGAAGCAACCCCAACTTCGGACAGAACCCGCAGTATGGAAGCAACCCCAACTTCGGACAGAATCCGCAGTATGGACAGAATCCGCAATATGGCAACGATCCACGATACGGACAGAACCCGAATTTTTCAAGCAGATTCAATTCCGGCTATCAAAACAATCCCAACAATTACGGCAACAATTATTCACCTGCAAGGACCAATTGGCTACCGTGGGCAATAGTGGCGACCATCTTGGCGTTCGTCTTTTCTTGCATAGGGTGTATCTTCGGAATAGTCGGCATTATCAAGGCCAGCAATGCCAACGACCTCTATCGCGACGGTTTCTATGAAATGGGCGATCAGGCCAATAATCTGGCAAAAATCATGACAATCATCGCGTTTGCGCTTGCAGGCATCGGAGGCATCTCCTACGCCGCAATGTTTGGATTCGCGGCATTTCCATGGTCGATATTGGGATAGAAGACAGCAGGATGAAATATTATGCAATGATAGATGGCGAACGTCGCGGGCCGTATGAGCTTGACCGTCTCGCCGAGGCCGGGGTCAGACCTGAGACCTACGTATGGTGTAAGGGTATGGCGGATTGGGAGAAGGCTGAGGACGTGGCCGACATCTGCAGGATGTACAGGAACAGAATCCACGACCTGATGCACCCGTCGAGCGTGGAGGCAGAGCAACGCAAGCAACAGGCTGCGGCCGAGAATCTACCGACGGCCACGGAAAGCACTCAAATTTCGCCATCGCGCTTCTCCCGCTACATGAACGACCCAGAACAAATGCCGACGATCGAGCAGATTGACGAGCAGCAAGACATCGACCAGCCGCCACGCCCGATGATGGGGCTTGCCATAGCCGTCACTCTCCTATGCTTTCCCCCGACGGGGATAGCCGCCATAATTTTTGCGCGGAAGAGCAAAAAGGCATGGGAAGAGGGGGAGCATAAACAGGCGCACGACTATTGTCGGAGCGCAAAAATGAGCGTCGGGATATCCTTTTTTCTCGGCCTCATTCTCTACGCATTCCTGTTTCGATTTTTTTGATTCATATCCGCCGGAGACAAAGAAGCCAATAAAAAATCCCGCCATCCTTCGATGGCGGGATTTTTTATTGGCTTCTTGATATTTATTGCATAATTTGAATCAGAGCCCCTTGCCGTGGCAATTCTTATATTTCTTGCCGCTTCCGCAAGGACAAGGATCATTGCGTCCTACCTTTGGCTCAGCCTTCACGGACTGCTTTGGAGCCGGCTGACGGTTGACGTTCTGCGCCGCCTGACGCTGTGCACTTTCTCCGGGATAGCTGTCGCGGGTAGTGCTATAGTTTGCATAGGGATTAGGAGTGCCGGCATAGCTGTATTCCCTTCTGATCTCCTGCTGCGGTTGCTGCCTGACGGCTGCTGCCTGACGCTGCTGTTCCTGGGCCTCTCGCGCTGCGGCCTCAGCGGCCTTTGCCTCCGCATAATCCGGAACGGCGAGCTTTCCGCGCATGAGGGTGGCGACAGCCTTGGAGTTCATGTCCCATAGCATCTTCTTCCAAAGCTCATAGGCCTCAAGCTTATAGATCACCAAGGGGTCTTTCTGCTCGTAGGAAGCATTCTGCACGGATTTGCGGAGCTCGTCCATCTCACGGAGCTGTTCCTGCCAAGCCTTGTCGATAGAAGACAGAAGCACGGTCTTCTCCCATGATTTAGTCAACGCACGGCAATTATTGTCGTAAGCCTCCTTGATATCGCAGCGGATATTGTACATTCGGCGGCCATCCGAGATGGGCACTCCGACAAGCCCCGTTGCTCCTCTCTCCTCAACAAATTCCTTGATGTAGGGGGCAGCTCCCTCCACCATCTTCTGCTTGTTGCGATTGAAAGTCTGCATGGCGGTTTCGGCAAGACGGTCGGTCACATCCTGCACCTCCATCTTAGCGTATTCCTCCTCCGTGAAGGGAAGCTCCATTGCGAAAGCTTTGCGAACGGCCTCATCGAATTCGCTGAACCCGCCATCATAGCGGCGTCCGGCAAGCTCGGCAGCGGTCTCATATATCATGTTGGCGATATCCGTGCCGATGCGCACGCCCTTCAGGGCATTCTGACGACGGCCATAGACACCCTTTCTCTGGGCATTCATCACGTCGTCGTATTCCACGAGGCGCTTACGGATGCCGAAGTTGTTTTCCTCTACACGCTTCTGGGCGTTCTCTATTGAGCGAGTCACCATCTTGCTTTCAATCATGTCGCCCTCCTCGAAACCAAGACGGTCGAGGGTCTTCACGATTCTTTCATTGGCGAAAAGGCGCATAACGGTGTCTTCAAATGAAACGAAGAAGACGGAAGAACCCGGGTCGCCCTGACGTCCGGCACGACCGCGCAGCTGGCGGTCGACGCGGCGGGATTCATGACGCTCCGTGCCTATGATGGCAAGACCACCTGCGGCCTTCACCTCCGGAGAGAGCTTGATGTCGGTGCCACGTCCGGCCATGTTGGTGGCGATGGTGACGGTGCCTGTCTTTCCGGCCTGGGCCACGATGTCGGCCTCCTTCTGATGGTATTTCGCATTGAGCACCTGATGGGGAATCTTGCGAAGCTGTAGCATCTTGGAGAGCAACTCGGAGATTTCGACGGAAGTGGTGCCGACAAGGACGGGACGTCCGGCCTTCACCATGTCCTCCACCTCCTGGATGACGGCCGCATATTTCTCTTTCTTTGTGCGGTAGACACGGTCGTTCTGGTCGTTGCGTATCACGGGACGGTTGGTCGGGATTTCGGTCACCTCCAGCTTGTAAATGTCGTAGAACTCGCCAGCCTCGGTCATAGCCGTGCCGGTCATACCGGCGAGCTTGCGATACATACGGAAATAGTTTTGGAGCGTGATTGTGGCATACGTCTGAGTGGCGGCCTCAACCTTCACGCCCTCCTTGGCCTCGATGGCCTGGTGAAGTCCGTCGCTGTAGCGACGTCCCTCCATGATACGTCCGGTCTGCTCATCTACGATCTTGATTTTATTGTCGTCGATGACGTATTCCACGTCCTTGTCGAAGAGCGTGTAAGCCTTCAGGAGCTGGTTGACGGTGTGCACGCGCTCAGCCTTGATGGAATAAGCCTGGAGCAGGGAGTCTTTCATTTCCTGATGTTCCTCCTTGGTTCCCTCCTCGTTCTCAACGGCCGACAATTGGGCGGCGATGTCGGGAAGGATGAAGAAATCGGGGTCTTGGGTCGTGCCTGTCAGCACCTCGATACCCTTGTCGGTCAGCTCAATGCTATGGTTTTTCTCATCAATGACGAAGAACAGGGGCTCCACAGCCTTGGGCATCTCCCTATTGTTGTCGGCCATATATTTAGCCTCCACCTTGAGAAGGAGTTGCTTTATTCCCTCTTCGCTAAGATAGCGAATGAGAGGATTGTGCTTCGGAAGACCTTTGTAAGCACGGAAAAGCGAGAGACCGCCCTCTTCGAGAAGCTGGTCGGCTGTCAGGGGCTTTTTGCCGTCGCCTTTGTCGTATTTCGCGATACGCTCCGCATCGCCACTCATCGCAGCGGAAATCTTATCCTTGGCCTCAAGAAGCAAGCCCTGCACGAGCTTACGCTGAGCCGTCACGACTTTCTCAACGTTGGGTTTGAACTCGTTGAACATCTGGTCGTCGCCCTTGGGGACAGGACCGGAAATAATCAGCGGGGTTCTTGCGTCGTCGATAAGGACGGAGTCGACCTCATCGACAATAGCGTAGTAGTGTTCATCGCGCTGCACGAGATCGGAAGTCTGAGTGGCCATATTGTCGCGAAGATAGTCGAAACCGAACTCATTGTTTGTGCCGAACGTGATGTCGCAACGATATGCTTCGCGCCGCTCCTCGGAATTGGGGTCGGTCTTGTCGATACAGTCTACGGTCAGGCCGTGGAACTGATAAAGCGGGCCCATCCATTCGGAGTCACGTTTGGCAAGATAGTCGTTGACGGTCACGACATGGACACCCTCTCCAGTCAATGCATTCAGGAAAACGGGGAGCGTAGCCACGAGGGTCTTACCCTCGCCCGTGGCCATCTCCGCGATATTGTTGGATGCTTTGTCGCCATTCAAGATGCCATGGAGCACCATGCCCCCGATAAGCTGCACATCATAGTGCACCATATCCCATTTCATGAGGTTGCCACCGGCCATCCAGCTGTTTTTGTAGATGGCCTTGTCGCCTTCGATGGAAACGAAGTCTTTTCCCTTGGCGGCAAGCTCGCGGTCGGCCTGAGTGGCTGTCACTTCGATTGTCTCATTGTTGGCAAAGCGTGAAGCAGTCTCCTTTACAACCGCGAACACCTCCGGAAGCACCTCGTCAAGACGACGGGCATACATCTTGAACATCTCTTCGCGAAGCTCATCGATATTCTTCCAATACGGCTCGCGCTTGTCGTAGTCGAGCGTCTCAAGCTCGGCGCGCACTTCCGCCATCTTGTCTTTATACTCCTTAGCCTCGCCCCGGATGCTGTCGCGGATATTGTCAATCCGCGCCCTCAGCTGGTCGTGGCTCAATCCTTTCAGCTCTTCGCTGACCGGATTAATCTCTTTCTCAAGACGCTGCCAAAGGGGGCGCACGGCCCTCTCACTTTGGTCGCCGAAAATTTTCTTTAATATGCTGTTGAATCCCATGGATCTATATTTATTTCGATTTGATATTCTTCTTAGATAGCGTTTGCCTTTGTTTAAAGGCTCTCTTGATTTCACTTCTTTTGAAGCGGCAATGGCTTCGCTACGGCACCATTGGGGGATCTGATACGAAGCACCTGCGTAATGGTCGGAGCCAACGCAGTGGCATCCACGGGGGTCTCCACAATCTGAGGAGCCACTCCCCCACCCAATATAAACGCAGGCGTCAGGGCCATTCCCGACCTGACAACCTTTACCTCTTCGGGAAATTTCGTGTCGTTGACCACACGCCATCCGCCATTGAACTCAAGGACAATGTCACCCCCGGTCTTGGGGTCCGTGCTGAGTCTGAGCGCCTCCATCCCGGGAAGCGTCGAGGTCATGATGTCGCCCATCGTGAAGGCGTCGCTGACTCCGCTCATCCTGACAAGGAAATCCCTTGCCTCCTGAGCCACAATGCGAAGATCGAGGTTGCGTTCCTCAATTTGCTTGCGGTCGAGGTAGACATGGTTGTTGCTGTAGGTGTCGACGTAATCACCATTGCCATATTTGGCCGAGAGGTAGGAATTAAGAAGCGACAAAGCTCTCTTGACTGAGAAATCGCCCGTCGGAATCCTGTATTTTGGATCATCAATGACAGCATCGTCATAATACCCTGTGGAAGCGACGTAGATGACAGCATTGTCAAGCCCTACATATTTATCAATAGCGTCGAAAAGGCGTGACAGCTGTCCGTCGAGGCGGACGTAGCTGTCTTCAAGCTCAAGCCTATAATCACCGTCGCCGACATACTTATAGGGAGCGGCCGTGTAGGCCACGTTGAGCATGTCTATAACGTCGCCCCTGCGACCAATGCTCAGATCCTTCAGGTAGTCGATGGCAACGTCGGTCACTTCCGTATTGACCAAAGGAGAAGAGGCATACATTTTGTAGACGTCCCTGTCGGCCAAGGAGAACTTATGCTCGAAATCGTGCATCCTCTTCTGGGCGGGGAGTCCGGGATAGCTGGAAATCGGCAAAGCCGGCTTCCATTTCATCGTGTCGATTCTCGACGTTATGGAATTTGAATAGTTTTTCTGTGTCAGAATCTTCGGCGACTCCCTATAGTAGGTGGATGTAGCCCATTTTCCTGTGTTGTCATTAATCCAGAACGCGGAGTTGCCCGCATGTCCGGCCATGATAATGGCCTGCTGGGGATCGGGGGAGATGGCGTAGACTGCTGCAAGCCCCGCACCGTCGATGGCAATTTCGTCGCTGACGGTGGAAAACCGCAGGCCGGCGGGAGAGAACGTCTCCGTCGTGAAATTTCCGATTGTAGAGGGGTCGTTGAGAGCCGCCACCATAGTCTGTCTCAAAGGGTCGTAGACCATGGAGGAAGCTACCCCGTTCTGGCGCGGATAGCTCCCGGTGTAGACCATGGCCGTTCCGGAGGCCCGATCAAGGCCTCCGACCTTGAAATCCACGTTTTTGAGGAATGCCCCCTCTCTCATAAGCTTCTTGAATCCTTTTTCACCGAAAAGATTCTGAAGCGATTCTATGTAATCGGTGCGCAACTGGTCGACCATGATTCCCACCACGATTTTAGGTCGCGACGGGTCGACGGCAAGCATCGAGTTGATGCCCACCAGACTGCATATCACCGTTGTTATCAGTCGATTCATTCTGCTGTTGTCTTTCGCTGTCTTTTAGTCGGCGACTTTCTCTTCCCGGAAGCGGAGCCACCCGCCTTTTTCCGAGAGGATGTAGCCGAATCGACAAGCCTATTATTAATATAACTTTCTTTGCCAGCAATTATTGCATATGCCAGCGACATCAGCAAATTGCATCCCATCAAAGGGAAGAACGCCGGATTGGCGCTTTGATGCTGGAAAGGCCACACCACGAACATGCACACCATAGCCACCATATTATAGTAGGCCATAGCAATAGCAACCGGGCGCGTTTTTTTCCACCAAACCGCCATCGCCATCAGGAGCTGCAAAGGGTTGAGCCAAAGAATCAACGTATTGGGCGACGTGGCCTCATGCACTGAAATGAAAACCAGAAAAGCCACAAGCAATCCGGCCACACCCTGAAGGAAATACCATAAAGAATAGACCGTCTTGACAATCTTCCGGCTCCATAAAGAATAGACAAAGAAAGCAGCAGAGGCGGCAAGCATAACCAGCGACCAAAACATCGGGCCGGCATACCATGGAGTCGGCGAAAGCGTCATGTCGCCCCTTCCTTCATAAAGAATGTTTTCCCTGCCGACCAGATGCCTGCCATCGGCAAGACGGGCAGCGCCCGTCATCCTAAGCATCTCCACCGGCACAAACATCTCCTCTTTCGCCTTGAGAGGATAATCAATTCCCGAACCCAAGGCAATGTCGATTCCGAACTGATACCAAGGATAGTTGCGATTATATGCCCTCATCTCTTCGCGAAACGTAGCATACCGGACGCTGTCGGGATATACAACCCGGGCAGACGCCACCGAATCGAGCAGACAGATAATGCGGGTGGCACAATTGTTTTTTACGTAATTGTAGCGGTAGCGGCGGTTCTCGGGCAAAGTCAACGTTCTAAGCCTCGACAACATATCCATTGCCTCAGCTTGCGTCAGATTCAGCTCCTGTTCAACAACCCTTGACCCTCTGGCCACGTATTCCGGCATAAACCACTCAAAGGGATAGCCGGCAACCATGTAATCCGTCTCCCCTTTTACAAAACGATAGACAAAATTAGGTTCGCGGAAATCGAAGATTCCGAAATTCCATACAGAGTCCATCGTGTTGCTCCTGATTCTTATTGCCTCATGACCATACAGCTCATATATCTCTGGGCCGGGATAACACGTGATGAAACTGACTCTCAGGGAATCCGCCGGGCGGGAATAATTGCCCGCATCCGAAGCCAAGGTCCTTGAGGGGACAGCGTTTAGAGAAAAAACGCAAAGCCACGACAACGCCATGACAATCAAAATTGTCATGGCGCTGCAGCGGTTTGCTATAGATGATTTCTTAAGCATTATATGCTATTAGAATCAGAATTCACAGTTTTTGGGATAGCGGGGGAAAGGAATCACGTCGCGGATATTCTGCATTCCCGTCACGAAAAGCACCAAGCGTTCGAATCCAAGACCGAAGCCGCTATGAGGCACAGTTCCGTATTTGCGGGTGTCAAGATACCAGTCCATTCCTGTCAGACCCATTTCCTCGATTCTGTTAAGAAGCTTCTCATAGTTCTCCTCCCTTTGGCTACCACCGATGATCTCTCCGATTTTCGGGAACAACACATCCATGGCGCGCACGGTCTTGCCATCGTCGTTGAGCTTCATATAGAAAGCCTTAATCTCCTTGGGATAGTCGGTCAGGATGACAGGCTTCTTGAAATGCTCCTCCACGAGGTATCTTTCATGCTCGCTTGCGAGGTCGACACCCCAATAGACAGGGAATTCAAACTTCTTCCCGCTCTCCTCAAGGATTTTGACTCCCTCCGTATAAGGAAGGCGAACGAAATCGTTGTCGATCACAAACTTAAGACGGTCGACAAGATCCTTGTCGAAATGATCGTTGAGAAATTGGATGTCGTCTTTGCAATGCTCAAGGGCATATCCTATACAATATTTGATAAACTCCTCAGCGAGGTCCATATTGTCGGCGATCTCATAGAAGGCCATCTCCGGCTCAATCATCCAGAACTCCGACAAATGGCGCGGGGTATTGGAATTTTCAGCGCGGAACGTGGGTCCGAAGGTATATATCAGACCAAGAGCGGTGGCGCCAAGTTCTCCCTCCAATTGTCCTGACACAGTCAGCGAAGCCATTTTTCCGAAGAAATCTTCGGAATAGTCGATGTTGCCTGCCTCATCCTTGGGAAGGTCGTTGAGATTGAGCGTCGTGACCTGGAACTGCGCGCCGGCTCCCTCACAATCGGAAGCCGTGATCAGCGGAGTATGGAAATAGAAGAATCCCTTGTCGTTGAAAAACTTATGAATGGCATATGCCAACGCGTGGCGGATGCGGAGCACTGCTCCAAACGTATTTGTGCGCGGACGAAGATTGGCTTTTTCCCGAAGGAATTCGAGGGTATGCCCTTTCTTCTGGAGCGGATAATCATTCGGGGCCGTGCCATATATCTCCAGCTCCTCAGCAAGCACCTCTACACTTTGTCCCTGTCCCTGCGAAGCCACGAGCTCTCCTTGCACATGGATGCTTGAGCCCGTCGTGATCGGCTTCAGCTGATCGTCGGAAAATTTCGACAGGTCGAAGACAATCTGAAGATTATTGATGGTGCTTCCATCGTTAAGAGCCACAAACTGCACATTTTTGTTGCCCCTACGGGTGCGCACCCATCCTTTGACGTCGACCCTCTTTCCGACGGAGCCCTCTCCGTCGGAAAGAATGGATGCCACGGTCTTTCTCTTTATATCTTCCATTTATGAAGTTGGTTTAACCTATTGTTTACGGTTTGAAAAATTGAATGAGGACATTATCACTCAAAGCTGCCCATTCTGAGGAAATTGACCTCTTCCTGGGTCAGATAACGCCAGCGACCTCTGGGAAGGTTCTTCTTGGTCAGGCCGGCGAAGTATACGCGGTCGAGTTTCGTCACCCTATATCCAAGGCTCTCGAAGATCCTGCGCACGATACGGTTGCGACCGCTGTGGATCTCTATCCCCGCCTGATTGCGGTCGGTCTCGCTGACGTAGCTGATAGCGTCGGCATGGATTTCCCCATCGTCAAGCTCGATGCCGTCGGCAATGCGCTGCATGTCATCTTCTGTGATATCCTTGTCGGTCCAGACGTGATAGATTTTCTTTTTGACGAATTTAGGGTGGGTCAGCTTGGAGGCGAGATCTCCGTCATTGGTCAGAAGGAGCACGCCTGTCGTGTTTCTGTCGAGACGCCCTACGGGGTAGATCCTCTCCCTGCAAGCATTCTTCACGAGATCGAGCACAGTCAAGCGACCGTTGGGATCATCGCTTGTAGTCACGCAATCCTTTGGCTTGTTGAGAAGCACATAGCATTTGCGTTCGGGAGTCACGACCTTCTCGTCGTATTCCACGACATCGTTACGGGAAATCTTTGTTCCGAGTTCTGTCACGACCTCTCCGTTGACCTTGACAAGGCCCTTCGTGATATATTCGTCGGCTTCCCTGCGCGAGCAAATGCCTGAATTGGCCATAAACTTGTTGAGGCGTATCTGCTCGTTGGGATCTATGTCGTCGATGACATAGTCTATCTGCTTCGGACGAGGAGTAAACTTCATGTTCTGCTGTTTGCGGAAGCCGCCCTGATTGTTCTGGCCGTAACCACCCTGACGGTTCTGTCCGTAGCCACCTTGACGATTCTGTCCGTAACCGCCTTGACGGTTCTGTCCGTAGCCGCCCTGACGGTTTTGCCAGTAGCCTCCTTGACGGTTCTGTCCGTAGCCACCCTGACGATTCTGCCCGTAACCGCCTTGACGGTTCTGTCCGTAGCCACCTTGACGATTCTGTCCGTAACCGCCCTGACGGTTCTGGCCGTAGCCGCCTTGACGGTTTTGGCCATAGCCGCCTTGATTGTTCTGGCCGTAGCCGCCCTGACGGGGTTGATAACCACCTTGACGGGGCTGATAGCCGTTCTGGCGAGGTTGGTAGCTGTTTTGACGGGGTTGATAACCCTCTTGATTCTGCTGGAAGCCCTGATCCTGGGAGCCTTCAGTTTTCTCTTCACCCAATGCATCTTGCTGCAAGGGTCTATGCTGGTAGCCGCCCTGACGGTAGTTGTTGGGGCGGTCATAGTGATTACCGTAAGGATTTCTATTGTATCCTCCTTGACGCTGCTGATAGCCGTAAGGGCGCTGATAACCCTGACGGTCGGCAAAACCGCGGTTCATCTGGCGGTCGTCTCCGTGGGGAGCTTTGTCATCATTTGGATAGTTCACCTTTTCATAACGATTGTCAGTTTCCCCGCCTTCATTAGAAGTGGCATTAGGCACCGCGCTGATTCTCGGTCGCTTTGGTTTCTTTTCTGCTTCCATTTATTTCAATTGTTAATCAATTCACCCGACCCTCCATACCATCTCGGCAGCGGCCGCTTGAAATGGGTTATTTACGATTTTATTAAAGGTTAAGTTTCTATTTGATAATGTTTTAGAAATTTCGACATTAATTCTATAGACATGTCGCGATAGACATGTAATCGCATTACGCTGCAAATTTAATTAATTTATCCATAAAATGCAACACCTATGACCGAAATTTGTGAGTAAATTTCACTACATCAAAGGATATTGTAGGAAATCTTGAAGCTCACGCATGGGTATACGGGCAAAGCCTTGATAAAATTGAGATAGCTGCGCACCCTCCCCCTGACGTTGACGAGATCCTTGGTCATGCTAATCCCGTCGTGGAGCACAACATTAGGGACGCCTCCCCACAGCAAGACACCCGCTTCAACACCGACATTGAGCCTCTTTTGCTTGTCGACAGCACCTGAATAGCCGAATCCGAGATAAGGCTTGAACGCATTGGCAAACATCTTGGCACTGACAGTGCCGTTTTTTGCCGGAGTCATATAATAAGGAGTGCCGTCCTTAAAATCACCTATGTGGATACCCATATGGCCGTAAGACATAAGCTCCTCATACGTCTCGGGGGAAAGATAAACATCGCCGAAAATCGGCTCTTCATCGTAAGGATAATCCTTCAGGCGATCATAAAACCGATTGTAGATATTCATAGCCACAAGCGATGATGTCTCGTCGATGTCGTTAAGGGCCGTGCCGATTTTAGAGCTTCCAAGATAGAATCCCGCCGTAAAATGCCAATGTCTGTTCTCCTGAAACGGGAAGACATCTACAAGGAACTTGAAATTGAGCATCTTCGGCTTGCCTATCATCCTGACCTCCTCTCGCATCTCCTCCCCCGTCATTTTATACACCAGGTCTTTGATCTTATTGAAATTGTCGTTGACCTTACCGTCAGTATAGGTGGCCACCTGAAAATCCATTGGCAGATGGAAAGCAGGAATGCCGTCCATGCCTGCCCTTACGTTTGCCCAACGCGTTGCAGGGGCAGATATCTCGAATCCAAGACCGGGAGAGCCGACAGTGAAGGCCACGTCGACATGGTCGAGGACATTATTTCGCTTGAACCAGGAGGATTCCTGCGCAACGCAGGGAATGCCGACCGACAAAGAAGCAAGCACTAAGAAAAGCAATTTTTTTACCATAAAAAAATCAGGTTTAGGACTCCCGCAGAGACGGGCATAAGCTTAGTAGGCTGTTAATTTGTTGAAATTTTTCTTCAATTCGGCGACAAAGTTAGCAAAATAGTTTGAATTAAGCATCAAAACTTTCTTGTTTTTATCTTGTTAATATTTTTGATGGTCCTTTGATGCACAGCCGCCATCATGCTTTAACATTAAAAATATATGACAACAACACACTCAAGGAGTTCGACAATGGCAATACACTTACTAATTGCTTATCAGTTTGGAATTCAGCTTCCAAATAGCTGTTAAAATTTTAATCTAATTAATATTTTTAATCAAAAATTTGTTAGATTAAAAAAAGGTTCTTACCTTTGCAGAGATTTTTCGATGGGAAAACGGTTGCTTTTTCCTTGAAAAAAGAATGTCGGCAAGACACAACATAACGCCATTTTTCAGACATGAAGGCAGAAGTGTAGCCTCTTGCTTATCATTCTGGCAAACATAAAACCAAAACTGCTATAAACAATTATCATAATATAAATTAACTCAAATCTTAAAGGAATGAATAGAAAATTAGTCAATGGCTTGCTGTTGCTGTCCCTCACGACGGTCGGTTGCGGCACATTCACATCCTGCAAAGACACTGATGAGGACTTCAAGAATGAGATTCTTGCAGATCAAGCAAACCTTAGAGCTGAGCTCCTCAAGCTAATCGAGGAAAACAAATGCAAGTGTCCTGAAGATCTCGCTGCACGTCTTACCACTATCGAGAACTGGCTCAAAATTAACGATGCCAGCAGTCTTGACGCAAGGGTAGCTGCAATTATCGCCAACACACTCAGCGATTACGTGACAAAAGAAGAGCTTAAGAACTTCAAGGACGGCGAATTCGCAGAGCTCGGCCAGACCGTAGCAGCCCTCAATAAGGCTCTCGGAGACACCAAGAACGAGCTCCTCGAAGAGATCAACCAATGTCTTGAGGCTATCGCAACGAACAAAACCGACATTTCTGCTCTTCAGACGCTGGTGGCTGCCAACAAAACACAGATCGACATACTGACAAGCCGTCTCAACAGCTTGATCACAAGCATCGAGCTGAGCCAGACCTACAATCCGATGTTCGGAACTATCAACCTCCCCATCGGCCTGCAGACAAACATCGTTGCCAACTATTATGGCGTGACTGACCACAACGTAGCATTCCCTCTCAAGTCAACTTCTATCGAGGTTGGTTCAGCAGAGGATGTACTTAAGGTGGCCAACTTTGGCTTGACCCCGAAGAACGGCACCTTGGAAATCAGCGCCAACGATAAATATATGGACGAAGGCATCAACAACCTCGGCCAACTTTATCTGACAATCAATCCGAATAATGTTGACTTCTCCGGAGGCAACCTTACCCTTATCAACAGCAATGGCGTGGAAGCACCAATTAGCCTTGATGTCAAGTCTAACGACGAGCTTCTGTCATTCGGGTTCAACAAAGGCACTCGTGCCGAAGCTCCCGAGAAGAACGGCCTGTATCGTGCTGATGCCCACGTAAACGTAGAGGACGCTCCCTCAATTGCCATCGAAATCGAGAAAGGACTTAAGGGCGCCATGAAGGATGCTCTCAAGAATCCTTCAAAGCAGAGTCTCGCAGACCTCGCAAGAATACTCGTAGACCAGATGGACGGCTTCCTCCCCGCTTACGGCGTGAAAGCAGCCTGGACAGTAACCGAGAACGGCGTAGACAAAGAATATGCTGTATACTCAAAATATGAGATCGCTGCTACAGCCGTGCATCCTCTCGGCTATGAGTCGCTTTCCGACCTCAACATCAGCCATAGGCTTCCTACTTTCAGTCCTCTCAAAGAGGCCCTCGAAAATGCTTTCAACGAGCTTAAGAACGACCTTAAGTTTGAGTTTGACAAAGCAGACTTCACAATCGAAGGCACCACCATCACGATTGACCTGACCGGCGTTGTTGATCCCAGCGCTCTTCCCGCAGGCAGCGACGGCAAAATCGTGCTTGGCTACAAGGACAACGGCAGCGTGGAGACCACCGGCAATGAAGATGCACTGAATCCTCTCGTAGGTCAGATCGTAGAGCAGGTCAACAAGCAGCTCGACAGCATTACGGGCCAGATCAACACTCAGGTCAGCGACATGCTCGACAAGATCCATGACCAGCTCGCCGGCAAGCTCGGCTCTGCAGATAAGCTTTTGGAAAAATACAACGCTCTTGCGAACAAGATCAACAAGTTCCTCGAAAATCCCAATGCTTATCTCCAGGTTTCGATGGCCTATGAAGACAGCAACGGCGACCTCCACATGCTCTCAACAGACAAAAACATACCCTCTGTCTTCACAAAGAGCACCGGCGACGCCATCCAACTTTTCGCCACATCACACACCGGCGACATCGCAGCTCCTTCATATCAGAAATACGTGGCTGTTGCCAACGTATTCGACGCACAGGGCCGTGTAGTAGCAGGCGAGGCAAGCAAAGTAAACGCCGCTTCAGAGACTCTGAACACCCGCTTCCCCGGACGTCAGCAGAGAGTGGCTATCCAGAACTTCAAGTCTGGCTACACATATGAGGTCGTTTACTCCTCACTCGACTATCGCGGAAAGACATCCACACGCGTCTACTACCTCACAGTTAAATGATTCGAGTCGGAAATAGAATTACACGAACCCAAAAGCAATTACAGAAATGAAATTAAATAAAATCCTTTTGACCGCGTCTATCCTTTTCGGAGGCCTCACAGCCTCCGCACAGGAGGAGGTCACCGAATATGTCTTCAAGCCCTATTGGTTTGGACAGGCACAGTTCGGTGCTCAGGAGACTCTCGGCGAAGGTCCCTTCGATATCCTCGTAGGGCCTAACGCCCAGCTCGCGGCCGGTTATCAGTTCTCGCCTGTGTTCGGTCTTCGTCTCTCTGTCAACAGCTGGAGAAGCCGTGCGACAAGCAAGATCGCGCTGCAGAACGAGAATCAGACAATCACCAACCGCTATAAATGGCATTGGACTTACGTAGCCCCCTCCGTGGACGCTATGTTCAGCCTGACGAACCTTCTCGGCGGCTACAATCCCAACCGTCTCGTCGATGTGAATATTTTCGCCGGTATCGGTGCGAACATCGCATGGAAAAACAACGAGGCCAACCAGATTAACGATTCGTTCAGAGACAACTTCCCGAAATACGAGAACGTACAAGGCGACAAACCGGATTATTCCAAATACAACATGCTTGGCAATATCTGGGACGGCACCAAGACACGCCTGACAGGCCGCTTCGGTTTCGATGTCAACTTCAACGTGACCGACCGCCTTCAGCTCGGACTTGAGGCCAATGCGAATTTCCTCAACGACAACTACAACTCGAAGAAGGCCGGAAACGCCGACTGGTATTTCAACACTCTCGTTGGCGTGAAATATGCTTTCGGCCCGAGATACGAGACACGCACCCGCGTCATCGAGGAAGTGCCCTGCGAGCCGCAGATCATCGAGAAGATCGTAGAGAAAATCGTGGAAGTGCCCGCTCCTGTCGTAGAGCAGACCGTGTTCCGTCGCGACGTCTTCTTCACAATCAACAAGGCCGTCATCTCCTCAAGCGAAATGACGAAAGTCACTGCCATTGCTGATTATCTCAACGAACATCCCAAGGCTCACGTGACCATCACCGGCTATGCCGACAAAGGCACAGGCTCAAAAGCCCTCAACCTTCGTCTTGCCGCCAAGCGTGCTGAAATCGTAGCCCAGACACTCCGCACAAAATACGGTATCCCCGCTTCCCGCATGACCGTCAAGAGCATGGGCGAAGAGATGGACCAGCCGTATCCTGACCCCGTTCAGAACCGTGTGGCAATCTGCATCGCTGAATAATTCATGCCGATTATAATATCCGCAAGGATATCACGTTAATTAAAAGTCACACCCGGACAATTTCCATACCGGGTGTGACTTAATTTTTATCAAACCAAGATGAAGAAAACGATTATTCTCACTATTGCGGCATTGACCGCCGTTTCCGTCCAAGCCGACTTCACCGGCGAAGGCTACTATCGAGTGCAAAACAAACGTACAGAAAGATGGGCGTCTATGGTAGACGACAAGGGCAGCATCGACGCTGTCGGGACAACAGCCGACCTTCAGGCCATTAAATTGCAGAAAGACTTCAACGCCGTTTGCTCCGATCCGGCTTCGATCATCTATATCGAGCCACACGGAAATCAGTATTCAATATCCGCACAAGGCACTAACATCTATGAAATCATAGGCCATTACCTGAACCTGAGAGAGACAGGCACCCACAACGGACACAAGCTATATTATGCATCCGGCACCTACGAAGGCGTTGAAAAATATATTGGCGACGGCGAACTTCTCCCCTACGACCTTTCTTATGCAGTCACAAGCGCCAAAGGGGAACTCCGCAAATGGATGATTCATCCGATGGAGACGGAGGGCGACAATTTCTTCGGAGTATTGCCTACTCTTGAATCCAACGGCAAGCACTATGCCACCATGCACGGAGACTTCCCGTTTGCAACCTTCTCGGAAGGAATGAAGGCCTATACCGTGACAGCTGTTGGCGCAGGGATGGCTTTGATGCAGGAAGTCAGCGGAGTCGTGGCAAAATCCACTCCCGTCGTATTTGAATGCTCGTCAGACAAGCCTTCAGACAACAGGCTTGAGATCGGAGGAGAGGGAAAGAAAGCCGTCGGCAACAAGCTTAAAGGAGCGTATTTCTCCAGCACAGAGAACAAGGCTCACCTTAACTTCATACGCTTTGACGCGGAGACGATGCGCGTGCTCGGAATATGCAGCGACGGTTCGCTCGGATTCATAACTCCCGACGACCTCGAATATATTCCCGCCAACACCGCCTTCCTTCCCGTTGAGCCGGGCACTCCCAAAGAGCTGAAATGCGTCAGCGAAGCTGAATACGAGGCCGCAGTCGACGGAGTCATCAACGACAGCGAAGCCCTTCTCGACGTCTACAACGTCTCCGGCATAGTTGTCTTGAAGAAAGCAACCAAAGACCAGATCCGCAACCTTCCCTCAGGCATATACATCGCAGGAGGAAAGAAATTCATAATCCATTAATTGTCGGAAGAGACTCTAATAGTATGCTCTAAAACCGACTAAATTACGGCTTTTATCTCAGTTTGACGAGAAAAAACAGGATAGCCTCGCAATATGCCTTGCATATTACGAGGCTATTTTGTAATTTTGAAGAATTAATTCTTAGTAGTTGACAAATGGAAGACAAAGTCATAGTCGACGGACTGACGTTCGTACCTTATATTACAAGCGAGGAAATCCGCCAGCAAGTGGAAAGGATAGCCGCTGAACTGCGAAAAGACCTTCAGGGGAAAAGGCCGCACTTCCTCTGCGTGCTCAACGGAGCCTTCATTTTCGCCGCCGACCTCTTTAGGGAAGCGGGGCTGAACGATGCCTCCATATCTTTCGTCAGATATGCGAGCTACAGCGGCCTGACCTCGACAGGGAAAGTGAAACAGCTGATAGGCCTGACCGAAGATATCGACGGCAGAGACGTGGTCATCATCGAAGACATCGTCGACACGGGTCTGACGGCAACACAGATGGTCAACGACCTCAAAAAATACAATCCCAATTCCATTAGATTCGTGACCCTCCTCCATAAGCCCGAAAGCTCCAAGACCGGCTTCAAACCCGACTACGTGGCTTTCTCCATTCCTTCCAAATTCATAATCGGATACGGCCTTGACCTCGACGGAAAAGTGAGAAACCTCAAAGACATCTACGTAATCAAAGATTAACCTTGTCTGACTGCGTAAAATTGCCCTGAAAATGTCTTTCATGCAGCCTCAAAGCCAAACTTCAAGACAGACCAAGGCAACATCCGCACCGAGACATTCAAATATTCGGAATATGCTCAACTTAGTTTTATTCGGCGCCCCCGGAAGTGGGAAAGGAACCCAAAGCGCCAGACTCATCGATGAATTCGGCCTTCACCACATCTCGACGGGGGAAGTGCTCCGCGACCATATCAACCGTGAAACCGAACTTGGGAAAATCGCCCAGAAATACATTTCCGAGGGTCAGCTGATTCCCGACGACCTGATGATCAGCATTCTTGAAGACGTGCTAGAAAAGAATGCGGAAGGAAAAGAGGGGGTCATTTTCGACGGCTTCCCACGCACCATCCCACAGGCCGAGGCCCTCAAGGAATTGCTGCGCAAACGCGGCACCGACCTCCATGCCGTGGTCGGACTTGAAGTGCCGGAGGAGGAACTCGTGGAAAGGATGCTCAACCGAGGGAAAGAGACAGGCCGCGCCGACGACAATCTCGACACAATCAAAAAGCGCCTCGACGTCTATCATAACCAGACCTCTCCCCTCCGCGACTACTACACGAAGGACGGGATATATCTTATGATCAACGGCTCCGGCGTGGTTGACGACATTTTCAACGACATCGCCGACAAGATTGAGAAAACGACGGGCAATAAGCGTAAGAAAAAATAAGCCTTCGCATAAGAGCGGTCTTGGCATAACAAAGCAGGGCAGATGCCCATATTGCCGGAAAGACAATATCGACGGATCGATATCCGTTTAATAGCCATGAAGAACAGTCATGGCTATTTTTATATCCTGTCGCTGATGGTCGTAGTGGCGTCGGCCCTGTCGGCATGTAAGACCGCCAAACTTTCTGACGCCGACGAAGCTCTCGCCAGGGGGGAATATTTCAACGCCCAGAAAATCTACCGTCAGGTCTATAATAAGAAAAACAAGCGCGAAGACCGTCCCCTGCGAGGCGAAATAGCCTTCAAAATGGGAAAATGCTACACGAAACTCAACATGGCGGCAAAAGCTGCCGCATCTTTCCGCAACGCCATAAGATATGAGTATCCCGATTCAATGTCGCTCTACTATCTTGGACGCGCCCTGCAAGCCGACGGGAAATATACCCAGGCGATAACCGCCTACGAGGATTTCCTCGCCCTTCGCGGCGACGACGAGCTGGCGAAAGAGGGAATCAACGGATGCAGGATGGCAATTGCCGCAAAGAGAAAACCGACGACAAGATACGTGGTCAGAAACGCCAAAATCTTTAATACAAGAAGAGCCGATTTCTCCCCAATGTATCTCGACAAGCAGTTCGACCAGCTCTATTTTACGTCGACCTCCGAGAAGGCCACCGGAGAGAACAAATCGGAAATCACGGGGATGAAAAAGGGCGACATATTCGTCAGCAAAAAGAATGAAAGAGGCATTTGGCAAAGGCCTGAACCGGCAGGAGGAGAGCTGAACAGCGATGCCGACGAAGGCATAATCTCTTTCTCTCCCGACGGACAGACGATGTATCTCACCCGGGCAAGGCGCTCGGAAAACTCCGATACTTCCGTGGAAATCTACACCTCGAAACGAAGCGACGCTTCATGGAGCGCTCCTCAGAAGTTTGATATTACGGCCGACACTATTTCCGCCGTGGGTCATCCCTCCGTATCGCCCGACGGACAATGGCTGTATTTCTGCTCCGACATGCCTGGCGGATTCGGCGGACTCGACATCTGGAGAATCAATCTCAACGAACGGGCAGGCAGCCTCGAAAACATGGGAAGCCGAATCAATACGCCAGGCAATGAGTCGTTTCCATATTCGCGGTCGGATTCGCTGCTTTATTTCTCTTCCGACGGACATCCGGGATTCGGCGGTCTCGACATCTTCAAGGCGCGACGAAACTCCACAGGCGATTTCTGGAGCGTGGAGAACATGGGGCTGCCCATCAACAGCCAGGGCGATGATTTCGGCATAACCTTCGGCCCCGGAGAGACAGGTTTTCTGAGTTCCAACCGTGGCGACGCCAAGGGGCATGACCATATCTACAGTTTCGAGCTTCCCGACATTCATATCACGATCTCCGGATGGGTGCTCGACAGGGATGAAGAACCCGTGGCGAACGCTATCATCAGAATCGTGGGCGACGATGGCAGCAACCAGAAGCAGGTGGCCCGCGACGACGGCTCTTTCAAATTCAATCTCGACAGGGGCGTGAAATACGTGATGAAGGCCGGCGCTCCGGGTTATCTCAACGTCAAGCAGGAGTTTGAGAGCGACATAGCGGAGGAGGACGCGGATTATGCCGTCGACTTCATTCTCGCGGCAATCAACAAGCCTCAGGTGGTGGAAAACATTTTCTATGATTTCGACAAGGCGACGCTGCGACCCGAATCAAAGGCGGCCCTCGACGAGATGGCGCAAATTCTTCGTGAGAATCCCAACGTGACGATAGAGATGGGTGCCCACACGGATCGCAAGGGCACGGATGAATACAACATCAATCTTTCCAACCGTCGCGCGCAAAGCGTAATCGATTATCTGATATCCGCAGGTATCGCAGCCGACAGGCTTTTTCCAAAGGGATATGGAGAATCCACACCCAAGACCGTCACCAAGCGCATCAACCGGGAATTCCCCCAATTCCCCGAAGGCACCGTGCTTGATGAGAAGTATATCGAGACGCTCTCTCCGGAAGACCAAGACGCAGCCGACCAAATCAACCGCCGCACAGAATTCCAGGTCCTCTCAATCGACTATGAAATGTTCTGAGATGGGTCAGGGAGTAGTTAGCATTATATTCGGATGGCCCCAAAAGCTGAAAAATCAGCTCTTTTCTAAGCCTTCAAGTAGCTTTATGTTAATATTTGTTAATGCGACTACATTTTTTAATGTTATACAACATTGTTTGAAAAAAAATTTGTAATTTTGCATCGAGTTTTTCATGGTATTAGATTTTAAGGTTAACAGAAGATTGGTTGTCGGGATGACAATCAATTTTTTTTGTCCTAAAAGACATCTTTGAGCACGAAAACAGCGTGCCGACAGAAATTTCTGTCGGCACGCTGTTTTCATGCTCAATTTGTCATAGTCCCAAACAAACAAAACCACAAATTCGTATTTTCTCGAAAATTAATTTTGGGTTCATTTCATTATGACCGACAGAACCTTGTCTGTCGCCCCTGTCTTTTCCTTTATATATTCTCCGGCCCACTCCCCTCTCTGGTCGAGCTCCATGCGGTCGTAAAGAAGCTTGTCGGCCACTCTCGCAAAACTGTCGGCACTGACCACCTCAAGTCCGCCTCCAAGTGTCTTCAGCTCCTGGGCCTCGATAAACTTCGCGTTTTCCGGACCAAAGACAACCGGAATGCCATAGACAGCAGCCTCATTGATATTGTGGATACTGACTCCGAACCCGCCCCCGACATAAGCCGCGTCGGCATAGGCGTAGGCACTTGAAAGCAGTCCGAAACAATCAATGACCATAACCCGTTTCCCTTCGGCAGCCTTCGGGTCGGACTTCACTTCGCTCATAAGCACCACCTCGCCGGGCACAATCTCCTTAAGTTTCTCCAGACGTGCCTCATCGTATTCATGGGGAGCTATTACGGCCTTCACCTCTTTTCTCATTCGGAGCCAGTCGCCATATACAGCTTCGTCCTCCGGCCAACTGCTTCCAAACATCATGACAAACGGAGCCCTTTCGGACTCGCCCTTGCGTCCTACAAAAGAGTCAAGCTCCGGAATATCCTTCCGCGCCCTAAGAATATCGGTCACGCGGTCGAAACGGGTGTCGCCTGTCACGTCGACATTCGTTATCCCAATGCCCTCAAGGAGCCTGCGGCTATTGTCATCCTGCACGAAAATCCGCGTATACCATTTCAGCCAATGCCCATACCAGGCGCTGCGCTTCTTGAAGAAGAACTGGTTCTTGCGGAAAACCGCGCTGACAAGATACGTCGGAATCTGGCGGCGCCACAGCTCATGAAGGTAATTACGCCAAAACTCGTATTTGACGAATATCGCCATCTCCGGATTGACCTTATACAGAAACTTTCTGACGCGTTTCGGAGTGTCGAAAGGAAGATAGCACACGCAGTCGGCCCCCTGATAATTCTTTCTGACCTCATAGCCCGAAGGGGAAAAGAAAGTCAGAAGGATTTTGTATTCAGGATGGGTGCTCCGGATTTTCTCTATGAGCGGTCGCCCTTGCTCAAACTCTCCGAGCGAGGCGGCATGGAGCCATATATATCGGTCGCCGGGCTTTATAGCCTTGTCGAGCCGGCTCCATATCTCCGATTGTCCTTCATTGAGCTTCCTTGCCTTGGGATTGCGCAGCGCAGCAAGCCTCACCCCCTGCCGATAGGCTGCAATGCCCATGGAATAGAGTGGCTGCTCCACGGCCTGACGCAATGCCTCGGCGAGGAATCCTCTCAACTCTTTTATCGAAGGAAGTCTCATTTTTCTGGTGTCGGTATTGTCTCTATTGCCCGTCTTATCCTTGCCTTCACCTCCTCTTTGGGCATAAGCTCAGTGATGTCAAACATATGAGGACCCCTGCAAGCCCCCACAACGGCAAGACGGAAAGCGTTCATCACATTGCCCAGATGATAGCCTTTCTCTGCAATCCAGTCGAGCACGATTTTCTCGGCATTGGCCGAAGTCATATCCTCGATGCCGTCGAGCACTCCGATAAGTTCCTCCATGATGCGGGGAGTCTCGGCGCTCCATCTCTTCTTCACGTCTTTCTCGGCGTAAGCCTCCGAAGCCTTGAAGAAGAAATCCGCCTGGGTCCAAAGGTCGGGAACGAGATCGGCGCGGCCTTTCACCATCCCTATCGCCTTGGCAACGTAGTCTTGCGGATAGCCGTCTGCCCCGTTCTCCTTAAGCACAGGGGCCAAAAGCGTGGCAAGCGTCTCGTCGTCGGCCCGGGAAATATATTCATGGTTGAACCATATCCCCTTCTTGTAATCAAACTTGGCGCCGCTCTTCGAGCAATGGGCAAAAGAGAACTTCCGGATAAGGTCGTCCATGTTCATAAGCTCGCTGTCGTCGCCGGGATTCCATCCGAGCAAAGCAAGGAAATTGACCACGGCCTCGGGAAGATAGCCTTTCTCCTTGTAGCCCGAAGAGACCTCTCCGCTGGCGGGGTCGTGCCATTCGAGCGGGAAGACCGGAAATCCGAGCTTGTCGCCGTCGCGCTTTGAGAGCTTGCCGTTGCCTACGGGCTTCAGAAGCAAAGGAAGATGCACGAACTGCGGCATCGTGTCCTGCCATCCGAATGCCTCGTAAAGAAGCACGTGGAGCGGAGCCGACGGGAGCCATTCCTCGCCGCGGATCACGTGGCTGACCTCCATCAGATGATCGTCTACGATATTGGCGAGATGATAGGTCGGAAGATCGTCGGCACTCTTATATAGCACCTTGTCGTCGAGGATATTGCTGTTGATGACCACCTCTCCGCGGATAAGGTCGTTGACTTTGACCTCCCTGTCAGGCTCGATCTTGAACCTCACGACGTATTGGGCGCCTTCAGCGATCAGACGTTCGGTCTCCTCCTTGCTCATGGTCAAGGAATTTCTCATCGAGCCGCGCGTAGAGGCGTCATATTGGAAATTGGGGATGTTCTGGCGGGCGGCCTCAAGCTCCTCCGGAGTGTCGAAAGCTATATAAGCCTTTCCGGCGTCGAGAAGCTTCTTGACGTTTTCCCTATAGATATCCCTGCGTTCGCTTTGCTTGTAGGGGCCATAGGCTCCCCCTTCGCGCACGCCCTCGTCGATGCCGATTCCGAGCCATGCGAGACTCTCGTTGATATAGTCTTCCGCACCGGCCACGAAGCGACGGCTGTCGGTGTCTTCTATGCGAAGGATCATATCTCCCCCGTTCTGGCGGGCGAAGATATAGTTGTATAACGCCGTACGCACGCCTCCGATATGCAACGGGCCCGTCGGCGATGGAGCGAATCTTACTCTTACTCTGCGTTCCATGTCAATCGATTTCTTTAATGGTTGGGTCGTTATTTCCCCTTCACCTTGTATTTTCCCTTCCATTCGAGGGTGATTTCGGGCTTCAGGAAAAGCTTGACTATATTATAGTCGTCTAAGTTCATAAATTCCCCTACTGTCAGACGCGCGGAAATTGAATTATTTTCCGCATTCGCGCTATATTCCACGGTCGGGAAGGGCACCATCTCCCGGATCTCCTTCATCGAAGTCATTGATCCCTTGGGAATTTCAAAAAAATCCTTGAGATCGGGGGCCTTGAAATATTTTTTTCTGTCGAGGGGCCGCAGGGAGGTGTCGTAGAAATCCACCTGACTGTCGGGAGCCTGCACCGAGTCGCCCACCGTGTAGATGGTCATGACGATTCTTCCATTCTTCTCCGGAAGAAGCTTTATCTCGCAGGAGCTGACCTCCGACAGCCTTACCTTTATGTAATCCGGGCTCAGGGTCTCTATCCACGACAAACCCATCACGGCGTTCTTGGCCTTGTAGATGCTGTCGGCGTCCCAGTAGTCGAGCATGTCGAGGCGGGTGGTGCGCTTCAGTATCTCCAAAGCCGGCGACTGCAGTTCGGTGAAGGCAACGCGGGCTGTGAGCGGCTCGGCTGCGACGCTGTCCGGGGCCTGACGCGAGAAACCGGTCGATGTCGAAAAGGCCATCGCCGCTATCAGCAGGCCTCTTCCCAACATTCCGCTTAATCTCGATTTCAATCCGGCATCCCGATTATTTTTTATAAAAAATCTCATAATTGCCATTATACTGAGGTTTCTTATCCTTCGTCTGCTTCTTCTCTTTGACGGCTTTCTTCTCTTTCGGAGCTTTCGGGGCTTTCAGATCTTTGGCCTGCCTCTCCTTCGAAGCTTTTTTCTCCCCTTTATCCCTTGATTTTCTTGAGGGACGGCCGAAATCCTCATAGGAGTCCTTGCTTCTGCGCTTCTCTCTCTTTCCACGGCTGTCGCGGTCGTAGTCTCTGTCGGATGCTATTTCCGGATTTATGCGGGTTCCGAAGAAATCCACGTGGCGAAGAGCGTCGATCACTCTCCTTGCGTCCTGTTTCCTGACGTCGAAGAGCGTATATCCGGGCATCAGGTCGATGCGGCCGATATCAGGCTTGTCGCCTACGACATTGCGGTTGACCATCTCCATAAGGTTGCCCGGGAAGAATCCTTGCGCCTTGCCGACGTTGACCATCAGTCGCTCATAGCCCTCCTCGGCCGTGCGCCGGTCTTTGTCGCGGTTGCGCTCGCGTTTCTCCCCTCTCTTTCTCTCTCCTCGTTCCCCTTTTTCGGGAGCATTGAGATCGATGTCGGGCATATTCTGATAATATTGGAGAAGGCGGTTGAACTCCAGGGAGAGCACTCTCTTCAAAAGATCCTCCTCCGACAGCCATTCAAGCTTTTTCCTGACTCCGGGCAGATATTTCTCAATCTCCGCCTCGTTGACCTCCACTCTTTCGAGTCTGTCCGCAAGGTTGTAGAGCTGCTTCTCGATGATATGCTCCGGGGTGGGCACTTTCTTGTATTCAAAGGTCTTGCCGATGATTTTCTCTATCTCGCGGAGCCTTCCCTTCTCGCGGGAATGGATGATGGCCACGGATACGCCGGTCTTGTGGGCGCGGCCCGTTCTTCCAGAGCGATGGGTATAGACTGCGGCATCGTCGGGCAGGCCGTAGTTGATCACGTGCGAAAGGTCGTCAACGTCAAGGCCGCGGGCCGCCACGTCGGTGGCCACGAGCAGCTGCGTGACGTGGTCGCGGAATTTCTTCATCGCCAGGTCGCGTTGGGCCTGCGAGAGGTCGCCGTGAAGGCAGTCGGCGTTATATCCGTCGGCTATCAGCTTGTCGGCTATCTCCTGCGTTTCCTTCCTCGTGCGGCAGAAGATGATGCCGTAGATGTCGGGGCTGTTGTCGGCCACGCGCTTCAGACAAAGATATTTGTCGGAAGCCTTCACCATATAATATATGTGTCTGACGTTCTTTGAGCCTTCGTTTTTGTTGCCGGCGACGAATTCCACCGGGTTGTGCATAAAGTCTTTGGCGATTGAGGCTATCTCCTTGGGCATCGTGGCTGAGAACATCAGCATCTTTCTCTCTTCAGGCACGTGGCTCAGAATCTCCTTGATGTCGTCGAGGAAACCCATGTTGAGCATCTCGTCGGCCTCGTCGAGGATGACGGTGTGGACGTCGCCGAGCTTCACCTCTCCTCTCTTGATAAGGTCGATCAGCCGGCCGGGCGTGGCCACCACCACCTGCACGCCCTTGCGGAGCGTGCGTATCTGGCTTTCGATGCTCGACCCTCCATAGACGGGGAGCACCTTTATTTCAGGGATATACTTCGAATAATCGGCGAGATCGCCCGAAATCTGGAGACAAAGCTCGCGGGTCGGGGCAATCACCAATGCCTGAGGCACGTTTTTGTCGGGGTCGATTCTTTGCAACACGGGCAAGCCGAATGCTGCTGTCTTGCCTGTGCCTGTCTGCGCCAGTCCTACTACGTCTCCCTCCTTCTCAAGAAGGTGCGGAATCACCATCTCTTGTATGGGCATAGGGAGTTCAAAGCCCATTTCCCCTATTGCTTTCAGCAGGCGGGGTTCTACTCCGAGGTCTTCAAACGACCTGGTCATTTTTTCTTCACTCATAGCGGTTATTACATATTTCTTACCGCGGTGTCATTTGCCGACACCTATAAAGTGTGCCTATGTTCCGACACACATAAAACCCGCGACAACCTGTCCATCTCTGAATAGCCTTCGCCTCTATATAAACATTCCTGACCCCGCTATTCCTCTTTCCCGGAGTCGATTATTTTCAAGTATGACGCAAATTTCATGCAAAGTTACGAAATAAAATCCGCTTTGGCAATTTCCCCGCGCTATTTCGCTAATTTTGACGGGCGACCGACCCGAAGCCCGCCCCTCAAAGGCTGTTGCGGTTGATGCGCGACAGCACCTGATGGTAGCGATTTTCAGTCTCGATGTATGAGAGTTTCTTTTGGTTGATTTTGTCGGCCTCGGTGTAGTAGTCGGTCATGGTCATTATTCCGCTGTCTACGGATTTGCGGAGCAAACGCAAGGATTCGTCGAGAAGCGTGCCGTCGTAGATGGAGAGGGTCTTCTGCAGTTGCCGGAGCTCGTTGTAGAGGGCCTTGACCTCGCCTTGCAGGCGGGCGCGGGTGTTTTCCATCTCAAGTTCGGCTGCTGCGCGGCGTGCCGTGGCTGCCTTCACGCGCTTCCCGGTAGAATAGATTGGGAAGGCCACTCCCACGAGGAAACCGTTGCTGGCCTCGCTGCCGTCGGTGTTGCGTCGGTAGCCGAGACTTAGCTTGGGAATCCATCCCTGGCGTGCCACCTCCACCTCTTGCCTCATGGCCTCCACCGTAGCCTCCGCGGCCTTCATGCCGGTGTCGCCCGAAAAGAGGAGGGTCTGAAGTTGCTCCGCATTGGCGGGGACGGTCTCCTGAGGGTAGTCCATTCCTTGGGTGTCGATCGCAGCGTTTCCGGCAAGGGTCGAAAGGTCGTCTGCAAGAATCCCCCGTTCTGTCTCATATCCAGCAAGCTCTGTCTGAAGGTCCATGTGCTCGATTTTCACTCTGTTCTCCTCCAAGGCGGTGGCGTCGCCGGCCTTCATCCTTTTCTCCACAAGAAGGAGCAATTGCTCCGACACTTCAAGACGCTCCTTTGCGAGGGCTATCTGCCTGTCGAGCATGACGATGGATAGGCATTTCTCCTTTGCCTGCAAGAGTAGGTCGCGTCTTTTCGTCAGATATTGCTCCGACAGGGCCTCCCCTTGCAGCTTTCCGGCCTTCGAACGGGCTGAGTAGAGTGTGGGGAAATCAAATTCCTGCGACACTACGAGTTCCGAACTCGACACGCCCGACACCCCTTTATGGAAAAACGGACTGTATTCCACGCTTGGTGCGTCGGGCATATTCTCGGCGGCGAGGTCGTAGACGGTTGCCGAGTTGGCGAGTTTCTTGGCTTGCAGTTCAAGGTTGCCCTTCTCTATCTCCTTCAGGACGTCGCCCATGTCGCGGCCAAATGCTGGGGCGAAGGCAAGAAGAATCCCGGCTGCCGACAATATCATTTTTTTCATCTTTCTCTTTTTTATTCGTTTTTTCCAATTGCGGGTTCCTTCCCCTCCATTGCCTTATCCCTTCGGCTCAGCCAGCCATATACGATCGGAATGACAAACGCATTCAGGAAAAGGGAGGAGAAAAGTCCTCCGAGAATCACGGCGGCCATGGGGCTCTGTATCTCGTTGCCGGGAAGGTCGCCCCTGACGGCGAGGGGAATCAGGGCAAGGGCCGAGGTCAATGCGGTCATGAGGATGGGGTTCATCCTGTCTACGGATCCTTTTATGATACTCTCCCTGACCGACAGACCCTCCTCCGAGCGAAGGAAATTGTAGCGGGCTATGAGGAGCATGCCGTTGCGCGTGGCTATGCCGAAGAGGGATATGAAGCCGATAATGGCGGGGATGCTGATCTCTCCCGACGTGAATCTCAGCACGAACACACCGCCGATGAGGGCGAAGGGGAGGTTGAGCAGGATGACGGCGCTCTCCAGGGCGTTACGGAATTGCATGAAGAGGAGCAGGAATATGACGACGATGCTCAGCAGCGAGGTGAGCAGCAGGGTGCGTCCCGCCTCGCGCTCGTTCTCAAACTGTCCGCCGTATTCTATATGGTAGCCTTCGGGCAATTGTATCTCCTCTTCGATGCGTTGCTTTATGTCGTCGGCCACGCCGCCGAGGTCGCGACCGGAGGTGTTGGCGGAGATCACTATCTTGCGCTTTACGTTCTCTCGGTTGACCGTGTTGGGGCCCGACGAGGAAACTACCTCGGCCACGTCGGCAAGCGGCACTTTCAGGCCGTCGGGGGTGTCGATGAGCAGGGAGCGGATCTCCTCCATGCTTTTCCTCCCCTCCTCCGTGGCCCTGACAACGAGATTGAAACTCCTGTCGGCCTCATAGACCTGGCCGACGGTCTCCCCGGCAAGCATGACGGAAATGAATTCGTTGAACTGCGGCTCGGTTATGCCGTAGCGGGCAAGCATCTCGGGGCGGGGAATGATTTTCAGTTCCGGACGCTCTATCTGTTGCTCCACGTTGAGGTCGGCTATCCCCTCCACGTCGCTGACGGCTGCCTTTATCTTGTTGCCGATGGCATACATCTTGTTGAGGTCGGTGCCGAAAAGCTTTATGGCGATGTTTGCCTGGGTGCCGCTTAGCATGGCGTCGATTCTGTGGCTTACGGGCTGCCCTATCTCTATGTTGGCCCCGGCTATGGCGGAAAGTTTCTCGCGAATGTCGGCCACTACCTCTTGGTGGGTTCTGTCCTTAAGCTCGAAAGGGGCTTCGATTTCGGATACGTTCACGCCGAGGGCATGTTCGTCGAGTTCGGCGCGTCCGGTCTTCCTTGCGACGGTCTTGATTTCAGGCACGGTCATCAGCAATTCCTCGGCCTGCCTGCCGATTTTGTCCGATTCCTCAAGGGAGATTCCGGGAAGCGAACTTACGTTGATGGTGAAGGAGCCCTCATTGAATGGAGGGAGGAAACTGCGGCCGAGGGTGAAGAAGGTGGCTATGGCGGCAATGAAAAGCACCCCCGTCGTTATGACCAAGGGGCGGCGGTGGCCCAAGGTCCAGAGCAGGGCTTTCTTGTAGTATTTTTTGAGCCAGACCGTGATGAAGGCCTCTTTAGGCACTCCCGAGTCTTTTTTGCCGGAGGCAAGCAAGTAGCTGCAAAGCACCGGGGTGAGTGTCAGGGCCACTATCGTGGAGGCGAAAAGGGCTACGATAAAGGCTATTCCGAGAGGGATGAGCATCCTTCCTTCCATCCCCTGAAGGAAGAAGAGGGGAAGGAAGCTGACCACGATGATGAGCGTGGAGTTGAGGATCGGCATCCTGACCTCCCTGGAGGCCTCGAATATTACTCTGAGCCCCGATTTCCGGCTCTCTTCCGGAAGCATACTGTTTTCGCGAAGTTTCTTCCAGACGTTTTCCACGTCGACAATGGCGTCGTCAACGAGCGACCCGATGGCTATTGCCATGCCTCCGAGGCTCATGGTGTTGATGCTCTGTCCCAAGAGGTGGAGCACGATGAGGGAGACAAGGAGCGAGAGGGGGATCGTGATGACGGATATGACGGTGGTGCGCACGTTGGCGAGAAAGAGGAAGAGCACTATCACTACGAATATGGCCCCTTCGAGAAGGGAGGTCTTGACGTTGCTGATGGAGCTCTCTATGAAGTCCGACTGGCGAAATATGTCGGTCGAGACATTGACGTCGGCGGGAAGGCTTTTCTTGACGTCGGCAAGGGTTTCCTCAAGGCGCTCGGTCAGTTCGATGGTGCCGGCTCCGGGCTGCTTGGTGACGGTCAGCAAGACTGCCGGCTTCCCCTTCTCGGAGGCTACGCCGAGCTTGGGACTCTGGTCCCCCTCCTTCACCTGGGCCACGTCGGCGAGGGTGACGGGATAGCCGTCTACGGTCTTGACCACGGATTTGGAAATCCTGTCGATGGCGTCGGTGGAGACCACGCCCCTGACTATGTATTCGTTGCCATGCTGATAGACCACTCCCCCGCCCGTGCCTCGGTTCATTCCGCGTGTCGTGGCGAGCACGTCCTGAAGGCTGACTCCATAATGCTTCATCCTTCCGGGGTCAACGAGTATCTGGTATTCCTTAAGTTCGCCGCCGATGACGGCCACCTGGGCGACTCCGCCTGTGGAGAGCAGTCGCGGACGGAGATTCCAGTCGGCGAGGGTGCGAAGGTCGCGCATGGATGTCGAGTCTGCCGTAAGGCTGATGATGAGAAGCTCGCCGAGTATCGACGACTGCGGACCGATCACCGGACTGTTGACGTTGTCGGGCAGTGCGTCGGCCACCGTGGCCAGTTTCTCGGAGACGATCTGCCGGTCGCGATAGATGTCGGTGCCCCAGTCAAATTCCACCCATACCACGGAAAAACCGTTGGTCGACGACGACCGCACGCGCCTGACGCCGGGAGCGCCGTTGACGGCTGTCTCTATCTGGAATGTGACGAGTTGCTCCACCTCCTCGGCTGCCATGCCGTTGGCTTCGGTCATGACCACCACCGTAGGGGCGTTGAGGTCGGGAAAAACATCCACCTCCGTCCTGTCGATCGTGAAAATGCCGGCCACGACGAGCAGCATGGCCGCCACGAGCACGAGCAGACGGTTGTTGAGCGAAAATCTGATTATCTTGTCAAGCATATCGGGGATGTTTTTGTCAGTGACTGTGGGAATGTGCGGGGATTTCTGAGGTTGCGGAGGCGAGTTTCACCTGTATCGCCCCCTCCACCACTACGTTGTCGCCGGGTTTGAGTCCGGAAAGAATCTCTACTGATTCGCCGTCGGTCTCTCCGGTCTTCACGTCTTGCTTCCTGTAGCAGTCGGCGGAATCCTTTATATAGACGGATTTCACCCCCTGCGACTCGGTGATGGCCCCTACAGGCACGGTGATGACCCCTTTGCGGGGAGTGGTCAGCAGATAGATGTCGGCATACGATCCGGGGATAAGCGAGCCGACGTTGTTGAATTCAAACGTGACGGGCACGAACATCGCCGTCGAGGCTGTGCTTTTTCCCGTGGCCACCATCCTTCCTTGCAGGGCTGAAAGGTCGTAGACTTCGTCGGAATAGGAGGCCTTGAATTTGGCTGAGTTGATTTTCCCGAGCGAGCCGTATTCCCTTTCCGGCACTTCGGCACGGAGATAGAGCTTGCGGTTTTGGGTGACGCTGAGCATCGGCTGGCCGACGTTGACGAAATCGCCGTCCTTGACGAGGCATTCCTTCACGTAGCCTGAGATGGGGGCCGGGATGGTTATGCCCCGCGCCGATGAGGAGTAGCCGACGGCCTCGCTGGCCACTCTTGCCGTCTCGTAGTTGGATTTGGCGGCCTCATATTCTTTTTGGGTTATAAGCTTGTCGGCTATCAGTTTCTCCGCGCGCTCATATTCGGCCTTGGCCGTGCGCAGGGCTATGGAGGTGCGCTTCGTGACGTCCCCCTCCGCGAGTTTGGAGGTGGAGATGGTGAATAGCGGCGCCCCTTTCCCTACTTGGTCGCCCTCGGCGATGCTTCTGTTGAGAGAGACGATTCCCGCCACTGTAGCTGAGGCCGTGGCCTCCTCTCCGGATGCGGGAAGCACCTTCCCGGTGACGCGCACAACTCCGTTGAATGTCCCGGGCGCCACCTTCTCGGCCTTCACGCCGGAGGCCTTCGCCTTATCCTCGGGAATCACGATCTCATCGGGGCTGTGCCCCTTGTCTTTTGCTGAAGAATGTCCCTCTTTCTCTTTTGCGGCATGGGTTTCTTGCTCGGAATGGGAGTCATGGTCATGCCCGTCGTCATGGCTGTGGCATCCCGCCGCAAGCAGCGACAGAGCCAAAAATGCGATATTATACTTCGTAGTCATTATGTATCCTTAATTTTAAGTTGCAAAGATATCCGCCATGACATGCAACCGGGTGTCAAACCATTAAACCATTAAAAGGCCGCGAAGCAACTCTTCACGACCTTTTTTTATACGTTACTCAAAGTTGACTGGTCAAATGTCAGACGTCAACCCTGACTACATTGAAATCTGCATCGAAATTCACGTCGACATCGTTCGACAATTCAATCTCCCAGCCCAAGAGGCTGCGGGAAATCTCCTTGATGCGGGTGCCGGCAAAAGTCTTCTCCACATATTCCTTGATCTGAGTGGGAACTATGGCGTCGGGCACGGCTTCGCCCCCGGCTGCCTTCACGTCTGTCCATTCTCCTTTGCTGTCGAACTCCACCTCTGTGCCGTCGCGGAATTTCACGTCATACTCAGAGCCTGCCACTTCCGTCTCCTTGTCTATCTTCTGAATCACCAGGTCGGGAAAATGCGTGTCGATAAAGAGGCGCGCCTTTTCGGGAAGGTCTTGCTTTGAAATCACGATCTCATCGGGATCGTCATCGTCAGAACAACTCCATGCCAGACATCCGGCAATAAGCAACATAAACACGTAGAGCGAAAGAGTTTCAATTTTTTTCATAACTTAATTTTCCTTTTCTTTTTAAAAATTTTTAAGCAGGGCCACTACGACTCCGCACGTTGATAACTATTTTTTGTTTCTCTCGTTTTTATTTCTCTCGCGGGCCATCCTCTCAAGCAATTCGGGAGTCAGCACCGTGTGCTTCACGTCGAAACGGAAAGCGTTCAATTGAAGAGGCGTAAGCCTCTTCGCAGATTTTATTTCAACCCCGCCAACAACCTCCATAAATTAAGAGTGTGTTTACTTTTAACCCAAATTAAACATTAATAGCACGAAAAAACCTCAACCAGAGTGTTGAAAGGAGAAAAAAGGTATTATCATGCATATAACTTTCTTCTATCAGACACATCTGACCGAGGGTCAATGGTCTTATATAAACAAAGTATTCTTTGAAAATGATTGCAGACACCGCAAATATCCCCTGCGCTCCATATTCGAGGCCATCCTTTATCTTCTGGTCAGCGGATGCCAATGGCGAATGCTTCCCAAGGATTTTCCGAAATGGCAGTCGGTCTATAAGTTTTTTCGCAAGTGGAGAGAGGACGGCCATATCGAACATTTCATAGACAAGACAATTATGAGAATCAGACGCAAACGTGGGCAGAACGGATGCCCTAGAGTCGGCGCATTGGACGCACAAAGCGTCAAATGGGGCAACCGTCAGAGCGACAACGGTTTCGATGCCAATAAAAAGGTAAAGGGTATCAAACGCAACATCGTGGTTGACCGCAACGGCTTCATCCTCGCCAGAACCGTTGATAATGCAGGAGTGCATGATTCCAGACTTGCATATCCTTTGTGTAAACAAACAGCCTTCTTTTGGCCGACACTTAAGAAAATTCTTGTAGACAGAGGATATCGCGGAGAGATTGCAGATAAAGTAATGTCTGATTTTATGATAGAGCTTGAGGTCAGCAATACACCCAATGGAACCAAAGGTTTTACTCCCAAGCCGCTGAGATGGGTCGTTGAAAGGACATTCGCATGGCTTGACGGATTCAGAAGGCTCACAAGAAACTATGAGCAGACCAATGAATCCGCTGAGGAAATGATTGATTTTGCAACTATCAAACTCTTGATTAATCATATCTAATGTTTAACAATTCTAAAAAGTAAACAGACTCTAAGCATTAAGAATTAATCCTGCCCATGACGGCGTTAATCCCGAGCATAACCCCGACATAGGCCGCTCCGAGCACCACGAACGTCAGCGTGGGTGGGAAAGCCTCAGCCACCCTGCCTCCAAAGAGATAGGAGAAGAAGAGCAGCCAGAGGGATCCCTGCACGCAGACGCAGAGCGTGCACCAATGATGAGCCCGGAAACCCTGATACCATATGCTCCAGACCGTAAACGGAAGGCAGCAAATGTTGCAGAGCGCAAGCGCGGGCAAGGTAGAGGGGAAGAGCAGCAGCGCAAGAAGGCTCACCGAAAAATAGGAGAAGCCCACTTCGCTCCAGCCAAACAGGCCGAAGAATTTGGAGGCCCCGGTGGCGAGGATCTTGTCGCATCCACCCTCCTGAAGCACTCCGCATACGCGGTCGGCGGCCGCGCTGTGGATATTGACCGACTTCTGCACGAGTAGATACGTCATGTAGAGTCCGAAAATGTCGACGACGGCCACGACCGTGGCCCATACGTCGAGATAGAGTTGGCGGCTGATGTAGAAGTAGGCCAACAGGAATGCCACGCACAAGGCAAGCACCCATTTCTTGGCGCGCATGAAGAATTCCAGGCGGGCGTGAAGCCCGTAGTCCGGTTCCTTTGCCCCGGCCGCCGGAATCGACAGCAGCACGTTGCCGTTCCAGACCTTCTCGAATTCTTCGAAGGGGATACGCTCGGCCACTCCTTGCGTCATGTAGCCCACGCCGTCGCTCCCCGCAGCCGTCACGATGACGAGTCCTCCGTCTGTTTGAGCAAGGAAAGGGGGGCGAAGTTTAAGCAACTCCCCTTTGTCGGCCAATGAATATCCCTCCGACTTCACTCCATACTCCTCCAGAAGCCTCGTGAGCCCGAAAAGAGTGTGAAACGGCATCCCGGCAAAACGCCGGTCGGTGTAGCCCTCCGTGTGGGGCACTCCCAACGCCGTCAGGTAGTCGTGGGCTATCGTATGTCCTGTATAAGCCGGGTTCTCCATCTCCTCAAAATGAATTAAAATCAAAATCCTGGATCCTGCATCATGAATCGTGCATCGTGCATCAAACGTAGGACTGAATCCGCGAGAGGAGTTCCTGCCCGTCGATCTCGCCGCTTTGGCGCCACTGTTCAAGTCCGTTTTTATAGATGAGGAAAGTCGGCACCGACTCCACCTCCTGCGCCTCCGCCACGGTGTCGTTTTCGTCGATGTCGAGCTGATAGATGTCGACAGTGCCCGCCAAAAGTTCCTTTATTTGCTCCACCACCGGCATCATCCGTTTGCAATGGGGGCACCATGTGGCGTAGAATTCCACGACCACCACCGGTGTTGTGTTGATAATCTGTTCGTATTCCATAATTTCTGTTTTCATGCGGCCCTCTGCGATAGCATAATGCCGCCAATGATTGTTTACTTAAACATTAACGCCCGAACGGCACTGATGGTTTGCTGCCCCCTCCCCCGAGACAGCGGCAGCAAAGAAGTCAAACAGAAAACTTTGGTTAAAAATTGCTGATTCATCGGTTTTTATTTGGAAAAAAACTTTTTTATTGTAATTTTGTATTGAAAAGTATCCGGCCTCAGAATCGAGCACACCGAGTCCAACATGGAGAGCAGGCCTCCGAGCCTGCGGACTACTACTGTCCGGCCCGAGTCCGAGGTCATATTCTTTCGATTACTTACTACTTATAACGTACACATATTTACATGCCTCTTGCATCAAGATTACTTCTTAAGTCCGCCTTAGCAATGGCGGCATTGACTGCCACTATCCCGTTGCCTGCCAAATCCCCGGCTGGCAACGGGACGGCAACTGCTTCCCTTGCAGACTCCGTTGCCGGCCCCGCAATCACGTGGGACAACGACGTGGCCGACTTCGGCAAATTCGACAAAGTCAAAACACAAACCCACACTTTCAAATTCACCAACACCGGCTCCGCGCCACTCGTGATCCAAAAGGTCTTCACCGACTGTGGTTGCACCACGGCCAACTTCCCGAAGAAGCCAATAAAACCGGGTGAACAAGACTCACTGTCTGTCTCCTACCGCACCATCGGCAAGGCCAAAGGCTACTTTATGCGCGTCGTCAGGGTCAAGACCAACGCCGCCGAAAAGCCCTCACGCATCTTCGTCAAAGGCCAAGCCGTCTGACCCCCAGCCGAATGTGTAGCTATAAAGCTACCTAAATTCGATTAGAAAAGAAATTCATCTGATATTTTTGAGGATACAATATTTCCCCAAAAAATATAACTGCGTGAAAATTCAATAGAGATTAAATAAAGTTAGATGTTACGTACGTGTCTTGAACCTCCAATTGTGAAGTCCGGCGGCAAGGTGGAAAATTTTGCCGACGAAGTCATTCTTGCGCAATCGGCACTCATCCTTTACAATCCGAAGAATCTTGACACCGCCGATGGCGTGTTCCACTTTGATGCGGGTACGCGATATCTCGGTATTGGAGGCCTTCTGTTGGGCTGTGAGTTCCTTTCCCTTGGGTTTCTTCACCGGCTGAATAATGGTTGCATTCTCCGGGTTATATCCTTGATATCCGGTATCCTGCTGAAGATTGCAAGCATAGGGAAAAGAGTACATTTCATCAGCGATTCTCTTGTCGTGCATCTTCCCTTCAACAGTAAGGCTCGCAAAGAGTATAAACCCTGCAAGACAGGTGATTACTGCATTCTTGACAGTATGCCTCTTTTTCTTCCCGCTGTAATATCCCTTCTGAAGTTCAGGGTCGGAAGGTCTTGGAATCTCCCGTTCCGTGCCATCGTGAATGAGGTCATGGACAACGGAGTCTCCACCCCGTTCCTCAAGGAGTCTTTTGAACGAGGCAATGTCGGAGGCAGGAAGCATCCCGGCTTCGGAGACTGCCTCTCTGAGGATTTCCGTCAATGTGTGAACCCACTGTCCGCACTGTTGCTGACTCATGTCAAAACATGCGCCATGATATTGCTGCGTGGGATTGTTCTTCAGGTAAACAAGAATGAAGAACAGGCGGTCTGCCACCGTAGGAAGAGGGCTGTTGGACTGTATGTCGTGAGAACGTTGCCTTGCGAGTTTCTTGCCTTTTACATCGTGCCATCTGAAGAAATCGTCATGCGCATCAGTGAAAAATGGCAAAATTTCGTCAAAAAGGGATATGCTGACAATGGTGAGTGCCAGAAACGAGGTCGGATTCTTTCTTGCTTTCGTATATTTCATCCCTTTAATAACGTATTATATACGATATACGCGCGTACGTGCGTGAATATAACATTTTAAGAATAATTAATGTCTAATTACAGATTTCCTGAATCTTCCTTTCATCGAGGTTCTGAAGCTCCTCATGAAAGGCGCGGTCGAGGATTACCTCACCGAATCGGGAGTGCTGGCAGCTATTGCCGCCATTCCTGCAAAAGCGACGAAAAAAGAGAATGAAGGCCTTAACGCCGAAGAAGCCCTGGAGTTTCTCAACGCCAACGGCTATCCCATCAAGAAGGGACAGCTCTACAAGGAGACGAGCGAAAAGACCATCCCATACAAGAAGTTCGGCAACAAGCTCCATTTCAAGGCTCACGAACTTCTGGCATGGGCTGAAAACAGACTCAGGGACAGCAATGCCGTGGGTGCGCTCGTTCCCAATGACAAGCCCAAGAAGAAAGGGGGTAGCCGATGAAAAAGGAAACGACAATCTCAGTAAAGGCTACCTTGTCCAAGCCTAAGGTCAGCGAGAAAAAAGCGAGCGCAAAGAAAGTTGCAAAAGCGGACGATGTGTGCGCAGACACTCCGACAGAAGTGACAAATCAGCAGAATGATATGCCATTCTTTTCGTTGCCCTTGTCGGATGCCCAGGTGTCTGCAAGAGCCACCCGCTCAGTTACCTCATGCAGCCGCTCATTGACCACGATGCAGGGAAAGCGGCTCAGTTTGGCGAGGAGTTGAAACGCTACAATGCAGCTATGGAACTGCCACCGAAAGAAAGGGTAGCCAACGGTTACGAACTCAACCCTATCGAGCCGCGCCGCGTCCGCTTCATGATGCAGGACGTGACCAACGAGGCGGTACACCGCATTCTCTCGGAGAATCCCCGGGGGCTGATACTGATGTATGACGAGCTTGCGGGTTGGGTCAAGAATTTCAACCGCTACAACAGCGGCTCGGAATCGGAGTTCTGGATGTCGGTGTTCAACCACAAGGTTGCCATGTCCGACCGCAAGAGCAGTCAGAGCGGTGTGTTTATCCGCAACCCGTTCCTTTGCGTCATCGGCACGATACAGCCGAAGGTGCTGACCGACCTTGCGGCGGGCAACCGCAACGCCAACGGATTCATGGAGCGCATACTCTATGTGTTCCCTGCCGACCAGACAAAGCCGAAATGGGACCGCACCCGCCGACTGCCGTCATTCGACATCGCGGCCGCATGGCGTGATGTCCTTTCAAGGCTTATCGGGATTGTGCCGACGGTTGATGGCAACGGTGAGATAATACCCGAGGATGTCCCTTTCTCGCCGGATGCGCTCGACCGTCTCTATCAGTGGCAGAACGAGCAGACCGACCGTTGCAACGCCGACGGAAGCGACACCCTGACCTCCATAGCAAGCAAACTCGAAATCTACGCTATCAGATTTTCTCTTTTGCTCGCTCTCGCCGACTGGGCGTGTGGCGGTGAAAAGAAACTGATTGATGTAGGCACGGTGGAGAGGTCGATACGACTTGCCGAGTATTTCCGCTCGACCGCCGCAAAGGTGCAGGGCATCATCAGCGAGGACGCTCTGACCGAGTTGCAGCTCGCCGTTCTCTCGGAGTTGCCCGACGGTTTCACCACAGCCGAAGGCGTGGCGATAGCCGGAAAATGTGGTATGCCGGAGCGCAGCTTCAAGCGGTTCCTGAAGGACAGGAAAGGCGTGCTTTTCACCCGTAACACTTACGGAAACTACACCAAGTTATAAACATTCACCCCTTGGCATTCTTGGCACTCTGGCATTTCTGACGGAGTTGCCGACGCGCACCGTCTGTGCCAGAATGCCAATTGTGCCAAGGGTAAAATCAAAAACTGAAATCCCGTGAAACATCCTTTTTTCGTTGCAAAATCCATTGTAGTCATTGCAATGGTTATACCGGTGTACCACTGCTATGGCAGTGCAGTACCATCCGTGCAGTGGCGGCACGGAAATTACGCCATCCGGAAATTCCTTAGCTCATTAGGGAATTTTCCGAGCCGCATATCGTTCCGATACGCTGAAAATATCCCTACTGAGCCCAAGGGTGCCACCCCTTGGAGAACCCCGATACGGCTTAAAGAGAAGCCGTACACTCCGATTGTTCCACAACACAAACACGCTTGCCTATGAGTTACGCCGTACTCCACATCATGAAGGCAAGCGGTTCATGCACCGCCATCGCCCGACACATCGAGCGAAGCACCCAGCCCGACAATGCCCACCCAGAACTGCGCCATCTCAACCGTGATGATTTCATCAAATATCCCGATGGGGTTGACGGTCTGGGCGAGTCAATCCAGCACCGTCTTGACCATGCCGGACTGACACGGAAGATTGGCAAGAACCAAGTCCTTGCCCTCAATGTCCTGCTGTCGTCTGACGGTGATGCCCTGCGTCGTTTAGCCGATGAAGGACGGCTCGATGACTGGGCGGAGTCAAGTGTCCGCTGGGCAAAGGAAACATTCGGAGAGGAGAATGTTATCGGCGCCCACCTCCACATGGACGAGCAGACACCGCACCTTCATGTCACGGTCGTGCCGATAGTCACCACCGAGAGAAAGAAGAAGGCGAGCGAGTCCAATGTAAAGAAGCGTTACCGCACCAAGTCCAAGGACGGACCTCGGCTGAGCGCAAACGACATCATGACCCGCGAGAATCTTATCCGGTTTCAGGACACCTATGCCGAGGCAATGGAACGCTTCGGGCTGGAACGTGGCATCCGGGGTTCCGAGGCCCGTCACGTTGACCAGCACGAATACTACCGCCAATGCCAAATCAAGAAAAAGGATCTGGAGCAGGACGTGGCGACCCTTGCCACCGAGAAAGAACAGCTCGATACCGAAACCCAATCTTTGGAGAAACGCAAGACCGAACTTGAACGTGGCAACCGCTGGATTGAAAAGACAATCGTCGAATCCAAAGCCGCCAATGCTAAAATCGTCAAGGAGAACAGCTACCTTGAAAAGCGTAAGACCGAACTTGAAGAATCAAATTCTTCTCTCGCCGCCACCAATACGACCTTATCCAACGAGAAGAAACAGTTGGAGGCCGACAAGAAGAAAGTCGCGAAAGAGATTGCCGATATTGAGGCTGACAAGTCGAAACTCATAGAGGAACGCTCCACCTATGCCGAGGAAGCGGAGGAGGCGAAAAAAGAGAAAGAGACCGCCTTGCAGGAAGCAGCCGAGGCGAAAGCCCAACGTAACGCAAACCGAAAGGATGCCCTCAGCAATCTCGCCAACCGATTCACCGGAAACAAGACCAAACGGCTTGAGACTGAACTCGCTCAATGTCGGGAGGAAATCAAGACTCTCAAAGACCGGGCCGAGGAAACCGACAAGACTCATCGCAACCGCGTATTGGATTTGCAGCAGCAGCTTGACAGGCAGAAGAAACAAGAGGAAAGCATCGTCAGAGGTCATCAGGAGACCAAAGACCTAATTCAACGATTCTTTCCCGGAGTCATCAAGGCTTTGCCAGCCATCAGAGACTGTATAGAGGTCAAGATGCCCGACAATCTTATAACAATGTTGCTTGACGGAAAGCCAAGGTCATTCAAATCCGGCGCAACGCTCTATGACCCCGATGAGAAAAAAGATGTTGATGTCGGAGATGTCGAAGTGCAAATCAAACAAGACCCGACCGATGACAACAACTACCGTCTTCATCTCGGAGGCAAGAGAGTCTTCCAATGGTTCAAAGAAAAGTGGCAATCGCTGAAACAGACCGTTAAGAACAGTTTCAGAATAAGATGATAGAAAGGGAGCCACAGGCTAATCACTTGTGGCTCCCTTTTAAATCCGCATCTATTATTTCATTATGGCTGAGTTGGCACTGGATTGTTCTCCGACCTCATTACCTCGTTGGACTTTCTTGCCATAACCAAATGTATATGTTACAGATAGGTTGAGTCGGCGATGAAAATTGTTACCATCAACAAATCGTGTTTCTGAGTATAAAGGAGCAGATAATATATTCGTAGCACACAGCCAGTCATTGCGGAAAAGATTCATCGCACTTACTCTGATATTCCAATTTGCCCGACTCCACCCTGCAAGAACCTGATAAAAATCGCGGTCTTTATAAATCATTCCGCGATTCCCTTGAACTGTAAGGCTTCTCGTCTGGTAGGAAGCCTGAAAATAGAAATTGCCAAGATAATAAGTCGCTGAAGCATTGCATGTAAACGGATTCGGGGATATGTCAAACAAACCGGTCATACGGTAGAAAGAAATAGAAGGAGAAGCCGCTAATTGCAAGGCTCCGCCGAGGAGTTTATAGTTGAACGATAAACCAAGCTGGGTGCGGTTGTAGTTTCCATCATCTGTGTAAGTACGAAGCAATGCCGAACCATCGTGATAATGCTGATATATGGGTACAAATAGATTGTATTCGCCAAAATACTGCGCGAAAGCGGATGCAGAGAATTTATTTGACAACAGCCAGTTATAGGATAAATTGAATGTTACTTGACGCGACAGTCCGAGATTCGGATTGCCGGTATAATACATCAGCTCGTTTTGTTGAAGAATATTCGGTGTCTTGTCGCTCGCACCGGGATAATTGGCTCCAAAATGGAAATAAGCACGGAACGAGTGTTTCTGTGAAGGTGAAAAACCGGCTGATATATTTATAAGAGGATAAAATTCAGATACGGATTCAGAGTTAATCTTATTTTGTTCCCATTGCAATGCAGCATCGGCATTGAGATTCCATTTTGGCGTAGAAAAGTTATATCCGATTGTAGCTCCGGCATAAATGTCGGAAAAATCATTATCGTATGGTGACGTGCCATAATAGCTTACATCATTTGATGTAGAGCCAAAATAAGCACGGAAAAAAGCATTTTGTCTGTTGTTGATAAGTTTGTAAAGTGTGGCAGAGCCTTTGACCTGCAAAGCGTTCTCTTTTGATTGATTCACAATATCGGAAGTGCCTATCTGTGAGGTGGCGTAGTTGTATGAGTAATTAGTATGGCCGTAATTTATGCTCGGCGTTACGCTGAGATGGAAATTGCGAGGAAGAATGAAGTAGTAATTGCCTTGCCATACTAAATAACGGCTTGTGTATGGTTCGGCTCGACAATAGGAGTAATCATTGCCATTCCCCGGGTGGTATGTCAAAGAGCCGGAAGTTTCAGCCGTCGGCGATTGATCGAAATTGAATCCGACGGTGTTGGCTATTTGAGTTTTATCAGAATCATATATGGCTCTGAAAGTTACGGGGTATTGATTGTATTTGAAATGCGAGTTTTCAAAGAGTTCATTGCGCGTTATTTGTTTAGGTGAACCGTCTGGGGATAACAGGCTGTAATCACCAATTATGGATGTGCCTGAATGGTTTATGTTATGATTGGAGGCTCCGGCATATAAATCATAAGTCATACTTTTGTATGCAAATTTAGAATAGACGGAAGCGCGGCTTGAAAGTTTCCCGACAAGAAAATTCTCGCTGACAGTTGCCTTTGTATAACCGCCGTATTCATATTTTTGCATAATGAAGTTGACCACATGCTCATATCCTTGAAAACGCGGGTCTGTCGGAAAATCAAGATATTCCACTCGCCGCACATCTGTTGTCAAAATGCCCTCTATTTCTTCAGATGATGCCGGAAGATAGTTGATGAAGATAGCTACATTTTGTCCGCTCTGCGTAGTTACGGCATTATCAACAAGATTTAGATTTATCTGCGGAATAGCAAGCTGACGCAAAAGGTCTATGGCGTTTTGTGCTGATGATTTCTGTTTACCAGTCGGAGTAAAGGAAGACAATTTAGCATCTGTCCGTTGGTTTTGTGCTTCCACAACAACTTCGTCAAGATTCTGTGTCTTGATGCTGTCAGGAGTTTCGGTCTGCGCCATCGCTGCTATCGCAATAGTGGCGCAAGATATGGATGTGATGATTCGGTTTCGCATAACTATTACTGTTTCTTAGGTCTGCCACCGATAACAAACCCGAGGGTAAGGCTAAAATTGTTGTATCCCTTGCGGCAGATATTGAACTGAGCCATAAGACGAATATGGTAAAGGAATTCAATGCCGATACGAGGCGCAAAAAGCATCGAGGTGCCTTTGCTCGGAAAGTATTTATCGCCCACAACATCATTGAAGGCAACGCCCAGTGCAGCCCCGGCGAACGGGTTGATTATAGTTCCCTGACGTAAATTATACTCTCCGGTAGCCGCCAAAGCCAAGGTACGGTTACTCTGCCAGCGATCATAGCCATCGTTATAAAGGTGTTCGTATCCTCTGCGAGCTGTGGAGAGGTCAAGCATAAGGCCACAATCCCAAGGAGTTCCCTTGAAATTGTATCTTCCCTCAATACCGAGAGCTGCGCTAACCTGCGCTTTGCCGGTATGATAACCACCGAGAGGAGTTGTCAACCCGGCTCGAATCTCTCCCTCCATCATTTGCACGACAGGTATCTTTGCATCCAGATGCAATGGAAGCAGGCACAAAATGAAAAACAGGATTTTCAATGCTTTCTGCATATTGCTATTTGTAAAATTTCCGTGGCTCCCGGTGATTGTCCGTGAAAAGAAAACGTGAGCCAACTATGCCATGTCGTAGTTTGAAGGTCGTAGGAAACCATTTGCACAGATGTAACAATAGTAGCCCACGCTATGCGCGTGAGAACCACTATGCTATCCTTGTGCGGTTTTTGAATTTCCTACGTTCTCAAACTACAAGATAAGCATAACGCTTCTTGATTTACCATATGTCGTGAACCGACCGAGGCCAATTCGACTGCAAAATTAGCGATTTTTTCTCAATGCCCTGCCATTCAGTGCCTCAAATCTTCAGGAAATTCTCGAAAAAGAATCGAAAAAGAATCGAAAAAGAATCGAATTAAATATAACTAATGACCCTTAAAAATTTCAAAATCAGGCTTTCCATTTTCGATTTATCCAACTAATTAGTACACCATCAGTACACCACCAAATTCGCAACCACCTGATATTGCGTATTATAGCTCACATAACGCAAGATAAGGCATGAGGAAAATCACTGAAAAAAGTTTACCTTTGCACCCTGGGAGGGGTTTCCTTACGGCCTACGGCCTCCAGTCAACCCCTCCCAGGGATAACGCCCCCACAGTCAACCCCCGCAAGGGATAGTAATAACCGGGTCAACTTCACTCAGGGATAACGACTTCTCACAGTCAACCTAAATCAGAAAAACACAAAATTTTCAAAATCAGAACAAAAAAATCAAAATCAGAACGCTTTTATTTTTCAATAGTTCGTTAAAAATCTGAATTAGAAATTTATGCTGTAAAACATATCCATATTATTGATTTCCAACAAAATAAGTGTCAATAAAATTTGGTCAGGTGCCAAATTTTTCGTAACTTTATAGTTGCAGATCAATGAGTTATGAATAAATTTCAGCCACTTGACCAAGTAAGGTCGATTATCGCAACCGCGCTCAACCGGACTGCTAAAGTACGAAAAAATTTTGAAAGTTTCTTCATCGAGACAATGATTTTGATATTGACAATATACGGAAGACTGAATTTCCTGTCGATGGCCCGGCATGGAGGTTCCTGTGAGAGCCGCTTCAGGCAGAATTTCAAAAAGAAGTTCGACTGGTGCGCCTTCAACAGCAACATGCTCCTTGCCGACAACGTCCACAGGATCGCCATAGCCCTTGACCACAGCTTTCTCCGCAAATCCGGAAAGAAGACTCCCGGACTTGGCAGGTATTGGTCGGGATGTGCCGGCATGACAAAACGGGGGCTTGAGATTCTTGGTTTCGCCCAGGTGGCCGCCGGTGTCAGCGATGCGAGATTCCTTTTCGCGGTACAGACAACTCCGCTCTCCACGAAAGGCCGTACACCGTTCTATCTTGAACACATGAAGGAGAACCGCGACAATCAGACAGCAAAGTGTCTCAGGGCAATATCCGATCATAAGGAACAACTTCTCAATATCTCTGACATTCTCGTAGGGGACTGTCTGTTCGCGAGTTATAACTTTGTCGCAGGAGCGTTCAGGCTTGGATTCAATGTCGTGAGCAGGTTGCGTGATGATGCCGTGCTGCAATATATCTACACCGGTCCGCGGAAGAACGGCCCCGGTCGTCCCAAAGAACAGGAAGGAACCGTAGACATTCATAATCTCCGGGAGGAGGTGTTCGTCAGGGATACCGTTGAAATCGATGGAGAGGAGGTGACCCTTTTCAGCGCCACGGTCAAAGGGAAGTCCCTCAAACGGAAGATCAAGGTCGTGATAGCGGAACTCAAATGCGGAGACAAGGTCATAAGGAAGATTTTTTTCAGTACGGATCTTGATATGAAGGCGTCCGAGATATTTCTCCTTTACCACTCCAGATTCCAGATTGAGTTCATCTATCGCGATGCGAAGCAAAACACAGGGCTTGAACATTGGCAGTCCACTGATGCCGACAGACTCTCCTTTGGCTACAACGCATCCCTTTCCGCAGTAAATGTGGCCAGGGAAATGTCTGACAGGATACACGAGGCGACAGGACGCAGACTTTCCGTCGCTTCCGTCAGAAGAGTACTTCATAATGCCTCGCTGTATCAACATATTAAGAAATTTATTGAGGGTCAGAAATCCGACAATCAGAAAAATAATTTTGTCATGGCGGACGAGATTCCGCCTAACTTATTGTTCTTCGGCGTCAGAGACTCCGCATGATTCATTCAAAAATTAACGAACTATTGTATTTTTCAATTCGGAACAAAACAAAACAAAAACCGAAAACAACCGCCGAATGGCATTACTGTGCCACGGCCAAGGGCCGTGGTCCCCCAACGAACCCACCGACAAAAAAACCAACATCAAAAAAACAGAACAAAAACAAAAAAAACAGAAACCGAAAAACAAAAAACGAAAAACACATCTCCTCCATTTTCCATTATAACAAGAAAACGGATTGTATGAGAAAGCTTAAGACAATAATCCTATACCTGTCGATCGCCATCGCTGCCGGATTCTGCGGCTGCTCGTCGTCGAACATGAACATGAACGCCTGATGAGCGGCGCCACAAAGGCTTTTCAGGCTGCTACCGTATCTGACGACCAAATCAGGGGATATGTCAAAGAATACGTGGTATACTCCGACCGGCAGAACAAGGTGGCCCCGATCGCCCCTCCGAAAGGATGCCCTTTCAAATAAGCAATCTCATATACTCCACGATAAGCGCACCGGAATTGCCGACAATTCCCGGTGCGCAATTTTTATGCAAAAAAATCTGGCGCTAAGTGTAACATTTCCCGGCTTTGTCGGTCATTAATAAGAGGGCGGACATAAATTTCAAGCGCCTGATGAATCTGACAGATGAACGAGAAACGGTTCAAAAGCTGCGTTATGCCGCTCCATAAGACTCTTTACGCATATTCGTTCGCCATCCTCGGAGATGAGAACGATGCGGCCGACTGTCTGCAAGAGGCTATGACAAAGCTATGGGAAAACCGCCGGCGTCTCGACGAAATCAGCAACCTTGAGGCTTACGCCACCGTCACGGTGAAGCATATCGCCCTCTCCATGGCCTCACGCCGACAGCGTCTCGCATCCGCATTCGGCGACGACCTTCCCGACATAGTCGATTCCGCCCCTACCCCCGACGCCTTGACCGAAGGCCGGGAAGACATCGGCAGGATCTCCCAACTCCTACGACGGCTTCCCGAAAACCAAAGGAAAGTGGTCGTGATGAGCGCCGTCGGCGGACTGACCAACTCCGAAATAAAAGATGCCACCGGACTGACCGACGACAACGTCCGGGTGCTCCTCTCAAGAGGCAGGAAAAAGCTTCGCCAACTCTTCTCACTCTAAATTTATTCAGAATGGACAACAGATCTTACGAAATAATAAAACGACTGACGGATAAATTCTTCCAAGGCACGATTTCGCCCGAAGAGACCGACTGCATTCTCGACATGGCTTCCCATATTCCGGAATCCGAGCTGGAAAAAGATTCGGAGCTTTGCCGCGACCTGCGATTGATCTCCGGCCTTCACGCTCTCAAGCCCTCCGCAATCTGCGACAACATCCCCGATGGATTGGAAAGCCGTCTTGACTCCCACATATCCTTGCTTGCCCGCAATCAACGCCGCAGCCTGTGGAAAAGAATCTCCGCGGCATCGGCTGCCGCCGTAGTCGCTGCCGCCATCCTGACTGTAGGCTTCTCAATCAACCATCAGCCCACAGACAATGCTCTCGCCATGGTCGACACCGTCGCCCTGCTCCCGGAATTGACGCTATCCGTGCCTGACGAACGTCCCGCCGAAGAGGAAACGCCCCGGAATATCGCTGCATTGCCAAATCCGGCGGTGGTCGAAAATGTCAACCCCTCCTCCACTTCGCCTTCCAAAACTCCGACTCCAAAACCGATCAGGCCCACGATGAACAAGATGGCCGTATCCGCCGCAATTCCGGAAAGCGACCTGTCGATCATCACATCCGCAATTGCCTGCCTCCCCTCTACGGCTGCAGCCGTACAAGAGATCAAACCAATTCTTGCCTCAGCCGTCGTAGACCCCTACGACGTGCTCGCGCAACCACTCTCCACATTCAGCCAGGCCATCGACATCGTCATGGAATCATGCAAAACCGTGGAAAAAGGATTCTCCGAAGCCGGAAAGACCCTTGAAAATGCCGACGACAAAATCGGACTCGCAGTGGTCATGTCCCCACTTCATGACATATAATCCATCCATACTGACACCCAACAAAAATACACTATCATAGATATGAAAACTTTTCTCAAAATCCTGTTCGCAACAATCGCCCTATGTCTGACAGCCGCCACGGCGAAAGCCGACAACAACGAAAAATATTTCGACAAAATCGGAGGCAAATCCGGCTTCAGCTATTCCTACATATCCCCCCTTATGCTGAAAGCAATGGCCGACCAATACATGTCGGACAAAGCTTATGGAAGCCTACCTATTAGGACCAGTTCGCTCAATATGATCGAGTCGCTGTCTACAGCCACGGAAGGCCAGGACGAAAAGCTTTGGGAAACCATCCGCAAGGTCAAGAAGGATAAAAAACTGGAAACGCTTTCCACTAAAAAACAGGATTACTACCGCTACGATATGCTCGCGCGCCTTTCCGGCGACTCGAAGTATATCACCAACCTTATGGTCATCACCCAAAACGGTGGCGAAGCCGTCGACGTGGTATACATGGAGGGCAAAATCCCTCTAGAAAGCCTGAAGTATCATCTTAACAACTGACAGGCCCTTCTGACCTTCCACGTTAATTCTCAACACTTTTTTAGCGCGGTTGGCTTCATTTTTCAAAAAATTTAGCTATCTTCGCAAAATCAAGGCATTTGGGAGCGTGGTTGCGTCATCCCGACCCTGCCTTAAATCATGAAAATAAAGACCATCATTATGAGAAAAAGCATCATCATAGCAAGCCTCACAGCGGCAATGCTGTCAGTTGCCTCCTGCGACAAGCAGCCGAAGCTCGACATGTCATTTTCCGACAAATTTGAAGGACAGTCAGTAGAACTGATAAATTTCCTCGACTCCACAGCCATCGCATCCGTCGTAGTGACCGACGGAAAAGCCCTGATAGATTCCACCGGGGGAGAGCCCGTATTCACGGCCCTTCTAATCGATGGCCGCACTCGCGCTTTCTACGTGACAGAACCCGGACAGGCATTCGTCAACGACTCCACCAACTCCGCCACGGGCACTCCCCTCAACGACAGATTCGCCGGCCTGCTTTCCAAGCTCGATTCCATCGAAAACCTCGACGACATGCCGGCCTACCTCGACTTCGTAAGGAATGCCTACAACGAAAACAAAGACAACCCTCTCTCCTCTTATTTCGGCATCGAATGGATAAAGTATGCCGACCTCGCCCAGGTCGACAGTCTGCTCGCGACAGCCCCCGAAGCCTTGAAAAACTCTCCCAAGGCACGCCACTACCGCAATTTCGCCCAATTGCGCGACAATACCTCTCCCGGCAAGCAATACATCGACTTCGATGGGGAAACCGCCGACGGCAAACCGGCTAAGCTCTCCACCTACGTCACCCCCGGCAAATATACAATAGTCGACTTCTGGGCCTCATGGTGCCCCTACTGCATTAAGGAAATTCCACAGCTCGCTGCCCTTGAGGAGAAATGGAAAGACAAGGGAGTGGAAATCGTAGGCGTGGCCGTCAGAGACGTGCCCGACGATTCTAAGGCCGCCGTGAAGAAGCACAACATCACGTGGCCCGTCGTCTACAACACACAACGCCGACCCTACGACATCTACGGATTCTCCGGCATACCTCATCACATGCTCATCGGCCCCGACGGAAAGATTATTTCACGTGGCGAGACTTTGAGCCAGATTGAGCAACGACTGAACAATATCGCCGAATAAACGGTTTTGTGGGTAAGGCTGACTTCTATTGCATATCAGCCTTACCTTTTTTATCTACTGAAGAGCATGGACAATTCACACAACGACTTCGGCCCCAACTCACTCAACAGGATTATCGAGGCGGCCGTCAAAAACAATTGGGAACTTATGGCCTTCTCCGATCTCGGAGGGGGCTTGAGCTATAAATATTCGGAAGTGGCAGCAAACGTGGAGAAAATCCACATCCTTTTCCAAGCCGCCGGACTGACGCCGGGCGACAAGGTGGCCATCTGCGGGAAAAACTCCTCCTCCTGGATGGTGGTCTTCATCGCTTGCCTCGCATACGGAGCCGTGGCCGTCCCGATTCTCCATGAGTTCAAGCCTGAAAGCATCCACAATCTCGTCAACCATTCAGAAGCGAAACTGCTCTTCACCGATCCGGCCATCTGGGAGAAACTTTCCGCCGGCGACATCCCCAACCTCAAAGGGGTTTTCTTCATATCCGAGCAGGGGATGCCGCTCTGCCGCGACAAGGCATTAGGGAAAGCACACAAAGACCTCAACTTGCTTTTCGGAGAAAAATTTCCCAACAATTTCACGCCCGGCGACGTGGAGTATTATCGCGACAGCCCGGATAATCTCGCCGTCATCAACTACACCTCCGGCTCGACAGGCACCCCCAAAGGGGTGATGCTCCCGTTCCGCAGCATTTGGAGCAACATCCGCTACAGCATCGATGACCTCGACTTCCTGCATCCCGGCGACGGCATGGTCAACATGCTTCCGCTCGGACACCTCTACGGGATGGTCATCGAATCGCTCCATCCTTTCGTGAAGGGTTGCCATTGCTTCTATATCACTAAAGCCCCTTCGCCGGCCATCATCATGAAGGCCTTCGCCCAAGTCCGTCCGAAGCTTGTCATCACCGTGCCCCTTGTCATTGAGAAGATCATAAAGGCGAAAGTGTTCCCGCAGCTGAAGAAACCGGCCATGAAAGTGCTGCTCGCCATCCCCGGACTAAGGACGGTCGTGCTCAAGAAAATCAAAAACAAACTTATCGAAGCCTTCGGAGGAAATCTCGTGGAGATAATCGTCGGTGGTGCCCCGATCAACGCCGAGGTTGAGAAATTCCTCTACGACATCAAATTCCCCATCACCGTCGGCTATGGCATGACCGAATGCGGTCCGCTCATCACGTATGCCACCCCCGAGGAGTCGCGACCACACACCGTCGGACATATCGTCGACCGCATGCAAGTGCGTATCGATTCCCCCGACCCCGAAAATATCCCCGGCAATATCTACGTGAGAGGAGACAACGTCATGAAGGGATACTACAAGAATGAAAAAGCCACCAAAGAAGCTTTCCCAAACGGCGACGGCTGGATGAACACCGGCGACATGGGCACAATATCCCACGACGGGATAATCGCCATCAAAGGACGCTCTAAGACGATGATTCTCGGGCCGTCGGGTCAGAATATCTATCCGGAGGAGATCGAGTCCCTGCTCAACAACATGCCTTTTGTCAACGAAAGTCTCCTTATTGACGACCACGGCAAACTCATAGCCCTCATCCATCCCGATTTCGAGGCGGCTGAAAAGGCGGGGCTCGACAGAAAAAATCTGGAAGCGACGCTCGACAAGGAGATAAGCCTGGTCAACAAGCAGCTGGAAGCCTACAACCGGCTAAGCGGATTGAGAATCATGGAAGAGGAATTTGAGAAGACTCCCAAGCGCAGCATAAAGCGTTTCCTCTACCAGCCCTGACCCTTACAATCCCCGACCTCCACTCCCCTTTTTATTCATGAACGATTTCCTAAAGATGAAGGACTCTATACTCCGGATTTTACCCGTCATATTAACAGCAATCCTTGTTCCCTTGGCCGCAAATGCCAAAAGCAATAAGGATTGCCTTGACTTATATGGAAAATCCCGATCTTTCTGCAACGCACTTGAGGAATATTCCAACGGCAATATAAATGCCACCGAATCATTTTTAAAAGAAGAAATCGGAATTAATCCCCAAAACGGATTGGCATATTTCTATCTCGCCTTGATTTCTTGGGATAGAAATGACTCCAAAGCCACCTTCGATTATATCGACAAGGCCATAAAACATCTTGGAGGCAAAGCCAACAAGAAACATAAGGCAATGTGTTTCTCCCTTTTGGGCGACATCTGCATGGCTACAGGCAATTATCCCGATGCCTACGGAAATTATTTTAAAGCAATTAATCTCGACTCCTCTCGCCCTGACTACCTTGAATACATTTCAGAGGCTTCGTTTGCCGCCGGATTAAAAGACGACGTGAAAGTCTATGCCGAACGACTCATGAAGAAATTCCCGGATCGCCCCTATGGCTTTTTCTCGATGGGGAGATACCTTATGCACTACAAAGACGACCCGCAGGGAGCACTCTGCTATTTTGAGCAGGCCTTGGGAAAAGACCCAGACTTTGCCCGAGCATTAGACATGAAATCGCTGATTCTGATGTATGCAGAAAAATGGGATGACGCCTTCCCCTTGCTCTTCAGAGCCTTGGAAGGAGGCGAAACCAAAGCTCTGAAATATGCGATAGGCCTTGAAGGCGATGATTTCACAAGATTTGAGGAATATGTGGCCGGCCATCAGGTAGAGCGGAAATCAAATTGGAGATATTCTTTTGTGCTTTATAGCGGCCACATGAGAAAAGGGCTGTATAACAAAGCCATTCCTCTTATTTCCGAAGTGCTCGCCTTAGAACCGACCGAAGCGGAATATGACGCGCTATCAGAATGCTATCTAATGACCGGACATCTCGACAAGGCAACGGAGGCTATCGACATGGCAATCGCTCTTTCTCCGGAAGAATCCGTCTTCATCAAAAGGAAAGCGATCATCTGTCTGCTCAACAAGAAACCGGAAAAAGCGATGAAGATACTCTCAGACTTCATCGCCCGACACCCTGAAAATTCAGACATCGCCTTTGCCCATTCAGTCTTTAGCGCTATCTCAGGAAATACATCCGGCGCCATGACCGAACTCGACCGGCTTATCAGTCTTCAGCCTGACGATCAGTTGCTCCTTTACGAGAAAGGGAAAGTATGCCTCCTCACCCTACAGAATGACGAAGCTATGGCCTGCTTCAGAAAAGTCGTGAAAAATATCCGGAAGGATTCTCCTATATCATCGATATATGGAGCCTTGGCATACGCAAGACTTGGGGACGCCGACAAGGCAATACAAATCATCGACAATTTAATCGATAGGACGCCCAAAAGTGGACATGTGCAATACTTCTCGGCTATGGTCCACGCGATTATTGGCAACGACGGTCAATCACTCCGCCATCTCCAACTTGCCCATGCCAATGAATGCGAAACGATGCCTCTGTCGCTGATGGATTATGATTTTACGACGCTACGCAATAATCCGGAGTTCCGGATTCTTATCAACAAGCTAATGCCGGGATTGAAAGAGACCGGCAAAACCAATTTCATCTACGATCTATTTTGAAAAGACTTTTCGACATACTGACTTCATGGCTTGAGGCTGCGGGATTGCCCGATTCCGTCGTGGCTCCCCTCTCCACAGCTCTCGCCACTTTGGCCGTACTCGCCGGTTGCGGCCTGTTATATTTTTTCCTTCTCAAGCCCGTTTCCCAAAAAATTGACCATCAAATAAGGAAAACCAAAACCAATATCGACGACACTTTGCTGTCGCCAAGGGTAATAAACGCCGTCTCTATGCTTGCCACGACGATTCTCGTGGCATGGCTCTCTCCCAAACTGACGCTTTTTTATCCTGATGCGCATCAAGCCGTGGTCATAGGATGCCGGGTGCTGACTATTGCAGCCGTGACGTATCTTCTCGTGCTGGAATCCAACGGATTTTGCGACCTTCTGCGGCTGCGCAATGCCCAACACTCCGGGGTGCTCGTCTTGCGCAACCTCCTTCAAAGCATTATAGGGGTAGGAGCCGGATTGCTCATAATCAGCGTAATCCTCGACCGCGACCTTGCCTACGTCATCTCCGCTCTCGGAGCAATGGCAGCAGTGCTGATGCTCGTCTTCAAGGACTCAATCCTCGGGATGATCGCCGGGATAAGGCTTAGCCTCAACAATATGCTGAAGGTCAACGACTGGATTATTGTGCCAAAATACAATGCCGACGGGCAGGTGGAAGACCTATCCCTGACCACCGTGAAAGTACGCAACTGGGATAAAAGCATCTCCAACATCCCGCCTCACGCCCTTGTTGCCGAGGGATTCATCAACAAACAGCGTATGCTCGACCTCGGCGTGCGACAGATAAGACGCACGTTCTACGTCGATGTCAACTCCGTGCACACAATCCCACCACAAGAAATCGATAATCTCGGAGCTGCTGAATTTGCCGACGACCTCGACCTCTCCGCCCCCGTAGTCAATCTTTCGCTTTTCCGCAGATGGCTGCGACGAAAAATGCTCTCGCATCCTCTTGCCGCCCCTTCCGGAAGCATGAAAATGCAGGTCTTCGTAAGGGAAATACCGGCTACTCCTACAGGACTGCCCCTCGAAATTTTCTTCTTCGTGAAATGCCCCGATTGGGAGGAATTCGAACTGCTCCAGGCCGACTTCATCGATGAAGTGACAGCCGCCTTCCCCCGCTTCGGACTCCGGCTTTACCAATCTTTGGCGGCCCCGGCTTTTAAGCTCTGACAATCCCGGCTCGCGCCTCTTCAAGATCAACCCTTTCCATCATGCTCCGAAAAATATCCCCCTTTCTGCTTTGCTCAATAATCCTGACAGCACTAACTATGGTGCTCCTCCCTTATCGCAACGGCTACCTGCTCCGCTGGATGGACGACATGTCGCTTTTCGACTCATCACCCCACGTCACAGATATGCTCATGAACTATCCGGGCGGGGTTTTACAGTTTGCCGGATCATATCTGACCCAATTCATGTTCCATCCATGGATTGGAAGCCTCCTGCTTATGGCAATCTGGGCCTGTAGTGTCTTCCTTGCGATAAAGGCATTCCGCCTGCGGGGCTACGCCACCCTACTTGCCCTCTCCATTCCCCTAATCCTTTTGATCTCTATTCTTAATATCGACGTGGCATGGCTGACGATTCCCTCAAAAGGCTATATTTTCTCTCAGTCGATTGGAGCGGCCTTATCGCTTTCTCTTTTTCTTGTCTACCGATTATCAAAGTCATTCGCTATCCGCTGCCTGACATCGGCCATCATGCTGGCCTCATTCCCTCTTTTCGGATTCTATTCCCTTCTTGCATGGATGATGTCGGCCGTCTACGAAACTATCGAAGCCTTTACCGAAAGAAGCTTCAAACGGCTGTCGATAGTGGCCGCTGGCTTGGCTTTGGCTATTATTATTCCCCAAATTTACTATTCCTACTGGAGAGGCACATGGACCGAAAGAGATGGGATATATCTGAAGGGGTTGCCGGATTTCCCATTTTCTGATGGCGACTTATATCAATGGATGCCTTTTATCATTCTGACTGGAGCATTGCTGCTCCTGACCTCTTTCCCCTTCATAAAAGCTTCAAGGCTCTCATCCCGCAAAACTTTGATGGCCGGCATTGCCATTCTGACAGCCTTGGCGGGATGGAGCGCGGCCGTATCGACAAAGACAGAGCAATTCCGGGCTTTGGTGCTGATGCAACGCGCCATGCAAGCCAATGATTGGAACAAAGTCGTTGCCATCATCAGCAATTGCCGCCAACCGCCATCCTACGAAATGGCAGTAATAGCCAACTTTGCAGGTAAAATGCTTGGCAGGCAGACCATTCCCCTTCCATCCGAAGACTCCGCAGACAATGAAAATGGCCGGAATAAGAATGTCTCATTTACCCGCACGGCCCTTCTGACCGTGCCTCTCAGCTATTATATCGGCCACACAAACCTTAGCTATCGATGGGCTATGGAGCATACCGTGAAATTCGGTCCTCGCGCTTTCTTCATAAAATACATGACCAAATGTGCACTCGTCAACGGGGAGATAAAGCTTGCCGAGAAATACAACGATATGCTTCGCTCCACTCTCTTCCACCACGAATGGGCCGAGCGCTATCAACCGTTTATCGATAATCCTTCGCTCATGAAAGACGATCCGGAATTTGCAGCCATTCCGGAGAATACTTCACGCGAGATTTTCTTCGGACAATCACCGCATTAAGTCCGAGTCATTAGGAGGCTCTTAATCATTGACCCGCACCCCGGAATTTCACTCCGACAGCCTCTCCTTCGATAGCTTTCAGCACGTCTCCCCTGCTGAATTTCACGGGCGACACCATAAATTCCGGGACATTGAACGATTTCATCAGACGCGCATAATATTCCGGATTCTCCTGAGGGACGACAAAGGCCTTGCTGTCATTGCCATCCTCATCTATATATGCGATATACGGACGGGTGTAAGAACCGTCGTCGCGACGCGAACTGAAAATGACCCATCGGGAATTCGACGACCAGGAATGATAGCTGTCGGCCTCCTCACTGTTGGCATTGGCAAGCCGTCGCGATTCTCCCGTAGCAAGGTCGGTCAGCCAAAGGTCGCTGCTTTTGTGCCAGATATGGAATGTGCCGAAATCGCCGACGCAAGTCATCATCCGCCTTCCGTCGGGGGAGATTCTTGCAAGCGAAGCGCTCTTCCCCATTTCGGAAGCCTTCATCACAGTGTCGGTCTTCTCAGAAAATTTCCGGGCAACAGGATCGAATCCAAGCGCCACTATATCGTATTTAATCTCTCTGTGTCTGTCTGCCAATCCATCCGTTGCGTCAGGATGCCGTGCAACACTGTAATAAAGCGTTTTCCCGTCGGGCGACCAGGCGGGGAATGTCTCCAGAAGCGTGGAATCGTTGGCAACGTATTCCACGGTCTCCTCTTTCTCGTCATAAAGCAGAATGTCCGACCATTCGTCGAGCACCTCCACCTTCTGCCTGTCGCGGGTGAAGAAATACTGCTTCGTGCCATTAGTGGAATAAGCTATCAGATCAAGCGTGGGATGCCATGCCTGATAGACCCCGGCGACTTTAGTGCTGTCCGTCCGCAGGTCTACGCGCTTCACCCTGTCTCCGTCCATTATCAGCGTCCCGCCGTTTGCCTGCCTGACATGAAACTGTGTCTTTCCGTCGCTATACTGATTGCGGGGCACATGGCAATTTATGCACGACATCCTGCCCTCATCGGCAGTCAGGGCATTATTGAAGATTATCTCTGTCTCAAAATTGGTAAGATTTCTTTGGTTCAGGCTCAACTGATTGTATTGCACGAAAGAGGGTTCTATCAGACGATAGCTGAAATAGGGGTCGATCTCCTCATGGGCTACCTTCAACCCTGTCTTATATCCTGTCCAATCGCCGGCATTGTCTCTGACAAATATCTCGAGACAGAGCTCCTTGCCTCGGTTGTTTCCAAGCAATTCGCGCCATTCCTTTTCATCCCAGACCACGGTGTTGCCCCCAGCCAGTATTTCAGCTCCATTCCCGGAAATTCTTGCAATGAATTCCTCACCGGGCATCTCTATACAGAAGTTAAGCGGCGCAATATTCGGAGGGATGACGAGATCCGTATAGTCGGGATTTATCTTCGGAGACACGACGCTTTCCTCCACTTTCCCCTCCGGCATGCTTGCTCCGGAACATGAAAACAGAGACAACGCCGACATAGCCATCGAAAATCTAAATACTTTGAAAATCGCTCTCATCAACTTTATATTTGCAATTTATGCCGAGGTCGACGTAACACTGTCACGCTTTAGGCTTCCCTTAGGTCGGGGTCCCGGATTTCCTCAATAATACAAGGTCTTCGTCCGAGAGGCCGGTAATTCCCTTTATCGCATCATCCGGCATACCGGCAGCCATAAGATTGAGGGCTATGTCATAGACAGCTTCCTTTCGGCCCTCTTCTCGACCCTCTTGAATGCCCTTTTCCCGGCCCTCTTGAATGCCCTTTTCCCGGCCCTCTTGAATGCCCTTTTCCCGGCCCTCTGCGAAGCCGGCGGCAAGACCCTCTTCCCAGCCCTCCTCTCTGGCCGTGTCAAGCACATCGTTCTGCACCATTATATTGTCCATATGTGCGTCATACGCCCTTCTCTCCTTCGTCGTCATCGACAGATACCTCAGTTTCCTCTTCACCTCCTGAAGTCCGGGGGTGCGTGTGTCTTCCATCACCTTGCCCGTCTTCAGGTAGGTGAGCCATTCGTCGAGCGGAGAAACAGGAATCTTGTCATATTCATTTACCCTTATAAGATAGTATTCTGGAAATACCTCCTTCGGCAGGTGAGTGACGATTACGCCGTCCTCTTTCGTAGTGACAAGAAGGTCGTTACCGGTATGTATTCCCTTGAAACGGGTCTCCCCGTGATAGACATAATCATCTCCCCTTCCAAAGTCGCAATAGAGTATGCTGATGGAATACACCTTTTTGACCTGGTCATATTTCTCTCCTATGTTGATATGCTCGATTATGGCCTTGCACGTCCCATAAAGTATGCGCTTCAGGTAATGCAGCTGGCGAGTCAGCTGCACCTCCACAATGATTATATGCCCTTTGCTATTACGGGCCTTGACGTCGACACGGTTGAATTTGTCCGTGTCGCTTTCTTGATTCGACTCGCTCTCAAGCAATTCGATGATCTCTACTTTCTCTCCGATCAATACGGAGACAAAACCTTCAAGGATATCGAAATTGGCCTTGTCGCGAAGCATGTGCTTCATCGCCCAATCAAACCGTATATAGTCGTTTTCCTCACTCATAGCTGTTTACGTTTTAATCCCAGGTCTATGGGGTCGCAATACACCGGGGAAGACAAGACTGACGACGGCATAGGCCCCATATTTCCCCACAAATATAGCCAATCTCATTCAAAATAACAAATAATGCTGCAGGTATCAGAATTCACGATTCACAAATTTCATAATTTTCTATCCATCGGTATAGAAATCTCATGATTTTTCTCTAATTTTCCTCTACAGAGGAATAAATTCTTTATCATGCCGGTGTAAAAATCCCGAAATTTTTATCTACATTTGTACTTTCTCATAAAAAACGAAGTATGAACCGATTTTTTATCGCAATCCTCTTTCTCCTCCCGCTTTTTGCGAATGCCGGCAAATCCGCCGACAATGAATCCATCGAAAAGAAAGGCACCTACGTCACGGTCAACACCAATCATGGAGATTTCACTCTTCTCCTCTATGACGACACTCCTCTCCATCGTGATAATTTCATAAGGCTTTGCCAAGATTCCGTCTACAATGGAGTGCTTTTCCATCGCGTGATCAAGGAATTCCTCATTCAAGGCGGCGATCCTAAAAGTAAGGAAAGGATTCCCGGCAAAACGTATGGCGACTTCGACGGCGGCTATTGCGTATATGCTGAAATTCTGCCAGACCGCTTTTGCAAACGCGGAGCGTTGATAGATGCAAAACTGGGGGATGACGTCAACCCCACGCGGATGTCAGCCGGAACGCAATTCTGCGTCGTGCAAGGGCGAGTATTCACTGACAAGGAACTCGACGCCACAGAAAAACGCCTTGACGAATGGCAGCGCAATCATCTCTACCATATATCCAGATACGACCTTATGCTGGAGGATCCTGACCTGTCGAAACCGGAAAACGGTGACCTCCTGAATGCAAAGGCCCGCGAACTCGCGGCAAAGCGATATGAAGAGCAAGGGCCGGTAGTTATTTCACCGGAACGTCGGGAAGTCTACAAGACCATAGGCGGCACGCCTCATCTTGATGGCTCGGTCACGGTCTTCGGGGAGCTGGTAGAAGGTCAGGACGTTGTGGAAAAGATCACTCTTACCCCGACAGATAAAGCCGACCGTCCTCTCTCGGATGTCGTAATCCTGTCTACAAAGGTGTGGAGAAAATAATCCTCTTGTCATAAAAACTTCGCCCTCCCGACAAATTTGTCGGGAGGGCGAAGTTTTTATCTATGTCGGCTATTGATTCTCTGTCTTGGTTTTCGACCATGTCTTGCAATACGACCTTATCCCGCAATTTAGGCAGTCGGGCCGACGAGCCTTGCAGACGTAGCGACCGTGAAGTATCAGCCAATGATGAGCCTTCGGAACAAGATCCTTCGGGAGATGGCGCATAAGCGTCTTTTCCGTTGCAAGCGGCGTCTTGGAGTCGTTGGTGAGCCCGATGCGGTTGCTGACACGGAAGACGTGGGTATCCACCGCCATTGCCGCTTTGTTCCAGACCACGGCAAGCATGACGTTGGCGGTCTTCCGCCCTACGCCGGGAAGCTTCATCAGATTGTCGATGTCCGACGGCATCTCCCCTCCGAACTGCTCCGTCAGCACCTTGGCGGCGTTGATGAGATGTCGGGTCTTGTTGTTGGGGAATGTGACGCTCTTGATAAAGGGGAACACCTCCTCCTCCGTGGCTGCGGCAAGCGCATAAGGGTCAGGATATGCCTCGAAGAGCGCAGGGGTCACCATATTGACGCGCTTGTCCGTGCATTGCGCCGACAATATCACGGCAAGAAGCAGATGGAAAGGAGAATCATATTGCAGCTCGGTCTCCGGAGAAGGCATGTTCTCCGAAAACCAGGCCACGATTCCTTCATATCTTTCCTTGGTAGTCATAGGTCTTGAGAATCCCTCTTATCGGGCGGATTCAAACTCTGCGAGGAAACGAACGTCGTTCTCGCTGAACATTCGAAGGTCCTTCACCCTGTATTTGAGGTTGGTGATTCGCTCTATGCCCATGCCGAAAGCATACCCGGTGTAGACTTTGGAATCTATTCCGCAAGCCTCAAGCACGTTGGGGTCCACCATTCCGCATCCGAGAATCTCCACCCAGCCCGTGCCCTTGCAGAAGGCGCAGCCTTTTCCGCCACAAAGGTCGCAGCTGATGTCCATCTCGGCAGACGGCTCCGTAAAGGGGAAATATGAGGGACGGAGACGAATCCGGGTTTCCGAGCCGAACATCTCCTTTGCAAACGACAGGAGCACCTGCTTCAGGTCGGCGAAGGAGACATTCTTGTCGATGTAAAGACCCTCCACCTGATGGAAGAAGCAATGAGCGCGGGCGGAAATGGCCTCGTTGCGGTAGACGCGTCCGGGGCAGACAATCCTGATCGGGGGTTGTGTCTTCTCCATAACGCGGGTCTGCACCGACGAGGTATGTGTGCGCAGAAGCACGTCGACGGGGTTGCGCGAAATGAAGAAAGTGTCTTGCATGTCGCGTGCCGGATGGTCGGCGGGGAAATTCAGCGAGGAGAATACGTGCCAGTCGTCCTCTATCTCCGGACCCTCGGCTATCGTGAAGCCCATCCCGGCGAAAATGCGGATGATGTCGTTTTTCACGATTGAGAGAGGATGGCGCGACCCGACGGGGAAAGGAGTGGCCGTGCGGGTAAGGTCGATCATTGCAGCCTCCTTGTCCGAAGAGGTCGACAGGCTCTCTTTCAATGAGTTGATTTTCTCGGTGACAAACGTTTTAAGCTCGTTGATCTTCTGTCCGATCTCCTTCTTGCTTTCTGCGGGGACGTTGCGGAAATCGGCCATCAGTGCCGACACCGCGCCCTTCTTGCTGAGATATTTTATGCGAAGCTCCTCCACGGCCTCGGGAGTGGTCGCCAGGGCTGATTCTACTTCCTCTTTAAGGCGGTTGATTTTATCTATCATCGTTCTTTTATGCTCTTGTTTCCACCCTTTTTGTTTCATGCAGCAGCATAAGGGCGTTTATTTCGCGAAATTACAAAAAAATTCCCAATCCCCGTGTATCATTTCCCCATTTTCAATGTTATTAGGGTAAAGACCTAAGTAAACGTCAAATCAAAAAGTATTCTGTTATGCAAAAATTCAATTCTTCGGCGATAGTCTGCGCCGTCATTCTTGCCGTCGGCATCTTCCTGCTTGGCGTGGAGGTAAACAGTGGCCTTGGAAGCATCTCCGCCAACCAACGCACCGTCACGGTCCGCGGTCTTTGCGAAAAGGAGGTTACGGCCAACAAGGTGACGTGGCCTATCGTCAGCAAGTCGGTCGGCAACGACCTCCCCTCCATCTACTCCGCCATTGAGGGCACCAACAAGGCTATCCTCTCCTTCCTCAAATCCAACGGCATCACCGACGCTGAAATCTCCATCAATCCCCCGCAGGTGGTAGATCTTCAGGCCGACCGCTACAACTCCAACCCTGTCCCCTATCGCTACAACGTGACCAACGTTGTTGTCGTGACCTCATCCAAGGTCGACCAGGTGCGCAAGCTTATCGAGCGACAGACGGAGCTGATGAAGCAGGGAATAGCCATCGTGGCCGGCGACTATCAGTACCAGACTACGTATGAATACACCGAACTCAACACAATCAAACCGGGGATGATCGCCGAGGCAACGAAAAACGCCCGTCAGGCAGCCAACAAGTTTGCCGAAGACTCCGAAAGCAAGCTTGGCAAGATAAAGACAGCCTCACAGGGTCAGTTCTCCATCGAAGACCGCGACCAATACACCCCCTACATCAAGCGAGTCCGCGTAGTCTCCACCATCGTCTACTTCCTCAAAGACTGACCCCCACCACGTGACATATCCCTACTAAAAAGAGGGTGTATCAAAATTAAGCTTTTGGTACACCCTCTTTTGAGCAAACCTCCCTCTGAACATTTCTCAAAAAACGACCTTACGAGCTTGGCCGGCGATAACTTCGATGTAGACACCACAGGTGGGTTGAGACACTGGGCGGCCTTTGAGGTCGTAGTACACCGGACGGATATCGGAGGGTGCGGTTGTCACTCCTTCAACCCCGGAGGGTGTAGATTCGGTGATGTCCTTGAAGTTCTTCCAGCTTGTGGCGTTCTTGTACTGGTCGAGCGTGCCCGAAGGAACAGTGAGCTTGCAGGCGGAACATGTGGTGTTGCTGAATGTGTTTCTCACAATCTTCGGCGGAACGACGGCAAGCGACTTGATTGTCGTGAAATCGACATTCATAAAGGCGTTCATGCCCATTTCGGTCACATTTTCGCCGATGGTCAGCTTCTTCAGATTGGTGCATCCCGAAAATGCCTGCACGCCGACCGTGCCGACAGAGGCGGGAAGCACGACTTCGGTGGCGGGAGCGTAGTTCATGAACGCATATTTCTTGATTTCGACGGTCTCGCTGTCAAACAGAAGGTCAGTCACTTCCTTGCCCTCCACGGTCAGCATCACTTTACTGCTGTAGAGGGGGTTAGCCGTGTAGTTCTCGAAATCAATCTGTGTCCAGGCTGCCAACGACGGAATTTCGACATATTTGAAGTTGCATTTCTCAAAGGCACCTTTTCCTATGGTCTGCAGACCGGCGGGGAAAACCACAGTCTCCTCGGCCGCTATGCCCGAAAGGCTGTAAGCCCCTATCGTTGTCGTCCCTTCGGGAAGTGTTCGCAGCACAATGGCGTTGCCTTTGCCGTCGAGCAGCGTCGCATTCTTGTGCAGAGGGCTTGCAGTCGAACCGTTGAACGATGTCGTAATCCACGACCGCAGGTCGGGCGTAACCACAGTGTCAATGGAGTCGGATTCGCTGAAGCAATTGCTGCCGACGGTGGCCGGTGCTCCTGCGAACTCCACATGGGTCAGGCCTGAGCACTTCGAGAACGCTGAGTTGCCTATCGACTGCACTGTGGCCGGAATGAAGAGACGGTTGAGGTTGTGACAGGTGACGAAAGCGAAATTCGACACCGAGGTCACCATGTAGCTCTTTCCGTCGGCATCGGTCACTGCCGACGCCAATCTCACTTCCGATGGCACATCGGACGGAGTCTGACGTCCGACCTCGCAGGTCGAATCATTGAGGGTGTTGTAGACTATGCCGTCGGCAACTATCTCGCTAGCGCCGGCATTCAATGCCGCAGCCATGGCTGCAATGAGGTAAAGCCTCTTGATGCTAAGAAAATTCATTTGATATCCGTGTTGATTCAAGCCGCAAAATTACTCATAATTCGGCTCTCACGCAAATTTAGACCCCGTCCACAATAGGTGTAGAGTCAAGTGCAACGTTATGGAGCCTAAATGATGTAGATTCAAGGGAAAGTGTTAACTTTGCCCCGTGGATCGAAGAGGAGGCGAGCCCTGCTGAGGAGCAACTCGACCAAGCAATAGATTCATCCGCCACGCTGAAATCGTGGAAACAGACGGGGCTGTCTTGCGGCAGCTCCGTTTTCATAATTTTAGACGGCGGCCATGGCTAAGAAAACCTTTCCCACAGTGGCAATACAAAAAAACAAAAAGGGAGACCGAAGTCTCCCGAAGATTAATTAATTTTGTATTGCTCATGTACAATCAATTAACCCTTGCGCAAAGATACACAATTTCTGCCATGCGCCAAAATGGTTCTTCGCTTCAGGCCATAGCAGACGAGTTGAACCGCCTTCGCGAAGAAGAGGCGGCATTAAAAGGAAATACGGCTCCCGCAAAAAAGATTGCGGCGTCTACCGTCTGTCGCGAACTCAAACGCAACCGTAACAAGAGAGGCGGCTACAGTCCCGGGCTGGCAAATGAGATGGCGAAGGAAAGACGGGAGCGTATAGTTAGGAACACAGCGCTCAAGCCCGGTGTTCTGGAACGTGCCATGAAGCTGCTTGTCGAGAAAAGATGGTCTCCCGAACAGATATCCGGCAAACTCAAACTGGAGGGCATACAGATATCCCATGAACGTATATATCAGGAAATAAGGTCAGACCTTGAGAAGTATAGCCAGTACACGCATCATGGAATGAAACATCGCAGACATCAGGCCAAGCCATACAAGACGGCAGGAAAATCCATGATACCAGACAGGGTTTCAATCCATGACCGTCCGGCCGAGGCCGACGGCAAAAGATTTGGAGACTGGGAAATGGATCTGGTAGTCGGAGCCGAACAGAAAAGTGCTGTCCTGACCATAATCGAACGTAGCCGGAACTTCTTCATTCAGACAAAGCTCCCATCTAAGAAACCGGCCGATGTTGAGGAAGCTGTCATTCGATTATTACTGCCATACAAGCAGTTTGTACACACCATTACAACAGACAATGGTGTTGAGTTTATGAATCACAAGAATATCTGTAACGCCTTGGACTGTACCGTTTATTTCGCAGACCCGTATTGCTCAGGGCAAAAGGGCGCGATTGAAAACATGAACAAGATATTGCGAGAATATTTCCCGAAAGGCACTGATTTCAGACTTGTCTCCCAGGATCAACTTAACAAAGTTCAGTACCAAATCAATGAGAGACCGAGAAAAAAATTAGGTTTTTCAACACCGAAAATTGAGTTCTTCCGAATGATTTGCTAATTTTGCACTTGCCACTTGACTCTACATTGAACATTGGCAGTCCACTGATGCCGACAGACTCTCCTTTGGCTACAACGCATCCCTTTCCGCAGTAAATGTGGCCAGGGAAATGTCTGACAGGATACACGAGGCGACAGGACGCAGACTTTCCGTCGCTTCCGTCAGAAGAGTACTTCATAATGCCTCGCTGTATCAACATATTAAGAAATTTATTGAGGGTCAGAAATCCGACAATCAGAAAAATAATTTTGTCATGGCGGACGAGATTCCGCCTAACTTATTGTTCTTCGGCGTCAGAGACTCCGCATGATTCATTCAAAAATTAACGAACTATTGTCTTTATTAAAACATACTTATTATTGAAGTTGATTAAATCTAACCAGTTTAATTATGAACAAGTTATTGAATTTGGGAATTGCATCTATGATTGCAATATCCTTGTGCGCATGCCATGAAACCAAGGAGGGGGTAGAAGAGCCTCCTATTATTCCGGATAATCCTCCTGAAGTTGTCGACTTGCCTGACATCAATGGAAAAGTGTTCGGGGAGAAAGACGGATTCTGTTTTACCGGCACGTATATGGGATCGGGAGGACAAGCCTATTTCGACATAAAACTGTCGGAGGGGCAACATGTCAAAATATCCCTAACCGATGGCAATAAAGGGACGTTGCAACTTTACACGGATCCTCTCTACCTATCTTCAATTGAGGGGAATCCTGTGAAGGGGAAAGTGGAAAGGCCTTCTTTTATCGGGTTGGGCATCCAACCGATCATACCCATCAAGCTAACTCCCAATTATCAGAAAGGAAGGTATGAATTTTCCGGGGAAGAGGAAATATACGGTGTCAAAGTGAAAATCTCAAATGGAATAGCCACTGCCGACAGTCTCAAGTGTGGAGAATGGTATGTGTCTCCCACAAAAGACTTTGAGTCACTTAACCCCAACGCCGGCATATTGGGTAAGGAATCCCCTTTATACTTCATTGCTGCTATTCCTGACAGAGACATCAATTGTCATTTCTCCCACTCATTGTTCATATGCGACTTGAAAAGCTCGTCCTATCCATCGAAATACGAACAATCCATCTCGCTGTCTGACCTTGTTCTGCTGATACTCAATACATCGTGCATAAAAGAAAAAGACTACGGTTTTGATCAAGACTCCGACCGACTTATATCCTTAGGGAAACTATGGGGTAGGATCATACCGGGAGTCTCAATACCTCATACTCCTTCGCGATATCCACTATCGTTTGGCATAGCCGGTTTATACAAAGATCAAGAACTATACTATGAGCCGATATCCGTCTATCCTCCTAATACATTCTGCGCAAGCCATATTACAGAATCTTCATATGCGCTGACTTTCGATCCATTAAAAATGATGGGAATGAATATCGTCAAAAGGAAAACCGCCGACTCATATGAAACGTATCCCATGAATACCGAGGCTCTGTATTCCCTTCTGTCGAATATATTTCTGACAATCACCCCAAGAAATGCCGAAGGGGTTGCAATTAACTATATTTTTAAGGAAGAGGGAGACGAACTGCTTTTCAACAATACTTTTGCCGATTCAGCCATGGGAATATCCGTATTGAAGAATATGATTTCTACAGTCTTTACAAACAGTGAGTCACGCGACAACTTGATAAGCACGCTGAAGGGAGAAGGCATCAGCGAGGATATTATTTCAGCGGTAGGATTTGCTTTAGATAATATTGATGAATTATTTGGAGGGTGTGAGACTTCGAAATTTGGATGGACCTATGTCCGCCAGTCTCATGAACTGTCGCACTACTACAACGATTTCTACGGAGACTGATTTCATCCGGAAAGTCCAACATGATGGATGTCGTGGTGGATACGAACAAAAAAAGGATTGAACCGCTGCGGTTCAATCCTTTTTTGTTCGTATTATGTATAATTGCTATCAGAGCGCTATCTCTTCGGGATTGTCGGTCAGCTGAAGAGCTGCGTATTCGTCTTTGTTGGCAACTACAAGGCGGTTGTATTCGCGAAGACCCGTACCGGCGGGGATAAGGTGACCGCAGATGACGTTCTCCTTCATGCCCTCCAAGTTGTCGGTTTTGCCGTTGATGGCTGCCTCGTTGAGCACCTTCGTTGTCTCCTGGAAAGAGGCCGCCGACATGAAGCTCGAAGTCTGGAGAGCCGCACGCGTGATACCCTGAAGAATCTGCTCAGAAGTGGCGGGCATTGCGTCGCGCACCTGCATCGGACGGAGGTCCCTGCGCTTCAATGCCGAGTTCTCGTCGCGGAGCTTACGGACGGTGATGATCTGTCCGGCAAGGTAAGTAGTGGAATCCCCGGCATCGGTGATCACCTTCTTGCCCCAGATATTGTCGTTCTCCTCCATGAAGTCGAGCTTGTCTACCACCTGCTGCTCAAGGAATCGCGTGTCGCCCGGATCAAGGATATTGACCTTGCGCATCATCTGGCGGACAATCACCTCAAAGTGCTTGTCGTTGATCTTCACGCCCTGCATACGGTAGACGTCCTGCACCTCGTTGACGATATAATCCTGCACGGCCGTGGGACCCTTGATGTTAAGGATGTCGGCCGGAGTGATGTGGCCGTCGGAAAGCGGAGTGCCGGCACGCACGAAGTCGTTCTCCTGAACAAGAATCTGTTTCGACAGAGGCACAAGATATTTCTTCTCCTCGCCAAGCTTCGACGTCACGGATATCTCACGGTTACCACGTTTGATCTTACCGAATTTCACCTCGCCATCGATTTCGCTGACCACGGCAGGGTTGCTCGGGTTGCGGGCCTCGAAAAGCTCGGTCACACGGGGAAGACCACCGGTGATGTCACCGGCGTTACCGGCAGCACGCGGAATCTTCACGAACACCTCACCCGGAGTCAGTTCCTCACCCTCATTGATGAGAAGGTGGGCACCTACAGGCAGAGAATACGTGCGCACGAGATTTCCGTCATTGTCATAGAACTCGGCTGCGGGCACCTTCGTACGGTCCTTAGACTCGATGATGATTTTCTCGCTGAGGTTGGTGCCCTCGTCGCTCTCCGTGCGGAACGTCACGCCCTCTTCCATATTCTCGAAGCGGACCTTACCACCCTCTTCCGAAACGATAACGGCGTTGAAGGGGTCCCATTCGCAAATCATGTCGCCAACCTTCACGGTGTCGCCGTCCTTGAAATAGAGTTTCGAACCGTAAGGGATGTTGGCAGTGGTCAGGACGATCCCGGATTTGGGCTCGACAATACGCATCTCAGCCATACGGCCTACAACGACGCTAACACCATCCTTGTTCTTGACCGTACGGAGCTCGTCGATCTCAAGTTTGCCGTCGTAGCGGGAAGTGACGTCCTTCACGGCTGCCACGTTGCTTGCCACACCACCGACGTGGAACGTACGGAGAGTAAGCTGCGTACCGGGCTCACCGATTGACTGAGCGGCAATCACGCCGACAGCCTCGCCCTTCTGCACCATGCGATGGTTGGAGAGATTGCGGCCGTAGCACTTGGCGCAAACGCCCTTCTTGGCCTCGCACGTGAGCACCGAGCGGATTTCCACCATTTCGATCGGAGATTTCTCGATACGGTCGGCGATGGCCTCCGTGATTTCCTCTCCGGCATGGACGATGATATCATCAGGATTGAATGGGTCGACAATGTCATGCACCGACACGCGGCCAAGGATACGCTCGCTGAGCGAGGCAACTACCTCCTCATTGTTCTTTATCTCTCTGCATTCAAGTCCGCGCAGCGTGCCGCAGTCCTCTTCAGTGATAATCACATCGTGGGCCACGTCGACAAGACGACGTGTAAGGTAGCCGGCGTCGGCGGTCTTAAGGGCGGTATCGGCAAGACCTTTACGCGCACCGTGGGTGGAGATAAAGTATTCGAGCACCGACAGACCCTCCTTGAAGTTTGCAAGAATCGGGTTCTCGATGATCTGTCCGCCTTCGGCTCCTGCTTTCTGAGGCTTGGCCATCAGACCACGCATACCTGACAGCTGACGAATCTGGTCCTTCGAACCACGGGCACCGGAGTCGAGCATCATGTAGACGGAATTGAAGCCTTGCTGGTCTTCCTCCATCTGCTTCATCAGCGTATTTGCGAGGCGGGTGTTGACGTGTGTCCATATATCGATGACCTGGTTGTAGCGGTCGTTATCGCCGATAAGACCCATCGAATAGTTCATCATCACTTCCTCCACCTGGGCATAACCCTCATTGACGTATTCCTCTTTCTCCTTCGGGATGATGACGTCGCCGAGGTTGAAGGAAAGACCTCCACGGAATGCCATGCGGTAGCCGAGGTTCTTGATGTCGTCGAGGAACTGCGCAGAACGCGTCACGCCACACGTCTTGATGACCTTGCCGATGATGCCACGAAGCGACTTCTTAGAGATAATCTCATTGACGTAGCCGATCTCCTTAGGCACAAACTGATTGAACAGCACGCGGCCAACGGAGGTGTTCTCCTTCAGCACCTTTACGGGGTTGCCATTCTCGTCGATATCATCGACGAGGACGCTGACGGGGGCGTGAAGAGTCACTTTCCCCTCGTTGTAAGCGATCTCTGCCTCTTCGGGTCCATAGAACTTCGAGCCTTCACCCTTGTCGCCCTTGCGGAGTTTGGTGATATAGTAAAGACCAAGCACCATGTCCTGCGAAGGCACGGTGATAGGCGCGCCATTGGCGGGATTGAGGATGTTGTGGGCTCCAAGCATGAGCATCTGGGCCTCAAGCACGGCCTCGTTGCCAAGCGGGAGGTGGACTGCCATCTGGTCGCCGTCGAAGTCGGCGTTGAATGCCGTACAAGCGAGCGGGTGAAGCTGGATAGCCTTGCCCTCGATCATTTTAGGCTGGAATGCCTGAATGCCGAGACGGTGGAGCGTCGGGGCACGGTTGAGAAGCACGGGATGACCCTTCATGACGTGTTCGAGGATGTCCCATACGACTGCTTCCTTGCGGTCGACAATCTTCTTGGCGCTCTTCACGGTCTTCACGATTCCACGCTCGATGAGCTTGCGGATGATGAAGGGTTTGTATAGCTCTGCGGCCATCAGTTTGGGGATGCCGCATTCATGCATTTTCAATTCAGGGCCGACAACGATTACCGAACGGGCTGAGTAATCCACACGCTTACCGAGAAGGTTCTGACGGAAACGTCCCTGCTTGCCCTTGAGGCTGTCGGAAAGCGACTTCAGCGGACGGTTGACATCGCTCTTTACGGCAGAAGCCTTGCGGCTGTTGTCGAGCAGGGAGTCAACGGCCTCCTGAAGAAGGCGTTTCTCGTTTCGGAGAATGACTTCCGGAGCTTGAATCTCGATAAGACGTTTGAGACGATTGTTGCGGATTATGACCCTGCGGTAGAGGTCGTTGAGGTCGGACGTAGCGAAACGGCCACCGTCGAGCGGGACCAACGGGCGCAGCTCGGGGGAATGACGGGCACGGCCTTAAGCACCATCCATTCGGGCTTGTTGCGGTCGGCGGAGGCAAGGAAGGAGTTGACCACCTGCAGACGCTTCAGCGCCTCGGTCTTCCTCTGCTGCGAGCCGTCGATGTTTGCCTTATGGCGAAGCTCTGCAGCAAGATGCACGAGGTCGATCTCATGAAGAAGATCGAAAATTGCCTCGGCTCCCATCTTGGCCACAAATTTATTCGGATCGTCGTCGGGCAACGACTGATTCGATTCGGGAAGGTTTTCCACTATTTCAAGATATTCCTCCTCGGTCAGCAGGTCGAGTTTCTCCCTGCCGCTTTCCCCCGGATTGATGACGACGTATCTCTCATAGTAGATGACGGCGTCAAGCTTCTTGGAAGGAAGTCCGAGCAGATAGCCGATCTTGTTGGGCAAGGAACGGAAATACCAGATATGAGCCACGGGGACAACGAGCTCTATGTGGCCCATTCTCTCGCGACGCACTTTCTTCTCCGTCACCTCCACACCGCAATGATTGCAGACTATACCCTTGTAGCGGATACGCTTGTATTTCCCGCAATGGCATTCGTAGTCCTTGACCGGACCGAAGATCTTCTCGCAGAAGAGTCCGTCGCGCTCCGGCTTATAGGTGCGGTAGTTGATGGTCTCGGGCTTCAGCACTTCTCCGCTACTCTTGGCCTTGATTTCCTCAGGGGAGGCAAGTCCAATCGTGATTTTGGTGAAGTTGCTCTTTATCTTGTTGTCTTTCTTTAAAGCCATATTGTGTTAGTCTCCTAATATTCAATGATTATTCGAGGGTTATGCTCAGGCCGAGGCCGCGAAGTTCGTGGAGAAGCACGTTGAGGGATTCCGGAATGCCCGGATTGGGCATCGGGTCGCCCTTGACAATGGCCTCGTAGGCCTTGCTTCTTCCCATGACGTCGTCGCTCTTGATCGTGAGAATCTCCTGAAGCACGTGGGCAGCGCCGAAGGCTTCGAGAGCCCAGACCTCCATCTCTCCGAAACGCTGGCCGCCGAACTGGGCTTTACCACCGAGAGGCTGCTGCGTGATAAGAGAGTACGGACCAATGGAACGAGCGTGCATCTTGTCTTCCACCATGTGGCCGAGCTTAAGCATGTAGATGACGCCGACTGTCGCGGGCTGGTCGAAACGGTCGCCGGTGCCGCCGTCGTAGAGATAGGTCTTGCCATAACGGGGAAGTCCTGCCTTGTCGGTCCATTCGTTGAGGTCATCGAGACTCGCACCGTCGAAAATCGGGGTGGCGAACTTCTCGCCGAGTTCACGGCCAGCCCATCCGAGAACGGTCTCGAATATCTGTCCGAGGTTCATACGGGAAGGCACACCCAGAGGGTTGAGGACTATGTCCACGGGCGTTCCGTCTTCGAGGAACGGCATGTCTTCCTGACGCACGACCCTGGAGACGATACCCTTGTTGCCGTGGCGGCCTGCCATCTTGTCGCCGACGCCGATCTTACGCTTCTTTGCGATGTAGACCTTAGCCATCTGCATAATGCCGGAAGGCAACTCGTCGCCAATCGTGATATCGAATTTCTTCCTGCGCAACTCGCTGTCGACCTCTTTCGACTTGCGGAGATAGTTGGTGATGAGAGCCATCACCATCTTGTTGATGCGCTCGTCGTCGGTCCAGTTGGCAAGGTTGACCGTCTCATAGTCGATGTTGCCGAACGTCTGGTCGTCAAACCTTGCACCCTTTGCAATGATGTCGGCTCCGATAAAGTCCTTTACGCCGGCGGAGATTTTTCCTTTAAGCAAGGTCTGCATCTTGCCTATGAGTATCTCTTTCAGCGACGACTGCTTCTCCTCGTATTCCTCATCGAGACGCGGGAGCTGGGCGTTGGCGCTCTTCTTGTTGTTCTTTTTCTTTATTGCACGAGAGAAAAGGTTTGTCCCGATTACGACTCCCTTAAGCGATGGAGAAGCCTTGAGGGAAGCGTCCTTCACGTCGCCGGCCTTATCGCCGAAAATAGCGCGGAGAAGTTTCTCCTCAGGGGTCGGGTCGCTCTCGCCCTTAGGCGTGATTTTACCGATCATAATGTCGCCCGGCACAACATGCGCGCCGATGCGGATGATGCCTCTCTCGTCAAGATCCTTGGTGGCGTCTTCGCTGACGTTGGGGATGTCGCTCGTGAGTTCCTCCATTCCCCTCTTGGTCTCGCGCACCTCAAGTGTATACTCATCGACGTGCACAGACGTAAGGATATCCTCCCTGACCATTCTCTCGTTGAGCACGATGGCATCCTCATAATTGTAGCCTTTCCAGGGCATGAACGCCACCTTAAGGTTGCGGCCGAGGGCAAGTTCACCCTTTTCCGTAGAATAGCCTTCGGTCAGTATGTCGCCTTTCTCCACGCGTTGGCCGACATTGCATATCGGGCGCAGGTCGATGGTCGTTCCCTGGTTGGTGCGACGGAATTTCGGAAGCTTGTAGTCTTTCGTTGAAGAATCAAACTCTACGAAAGCCTCATCTTCCGTGCGGTCGTATTTTATGCGGATCACGGTGGAATCAACATATTCGATGACTCCGGCGCCTTCCGCCATTATCTGTGTTCTGGAGTCGCGAATCAACTGGCCCTCGATGCCGGTGCCGACAATCGGGGCTTCGCTTCTCAGCAAAGGCACTGCCTGGCGCATCATGTTCGATCCCATGAGCGCACGGTTGGCGTCGTCGTGCTCAAGGAACGGGATGAGCGAAGCCGCAATGGATGCGATCTGGATAGGAGCGACATCCATAAGCTGAACCTGCTCGGGCGGAACGATCGGGAAGTCGGCGTCAAGACGAGCCTTCACCTTGCTGTTGATAAAGCTGCCGTCGTCGTTGAGCGGGGCGTTGCCCTGCGCGATCATCTGTCCCTCCTCGATTTCAGCCGTCATGTAGACAACATCGTTGTTGTCGGTGTCTACTTTTCCGTCAGTCACGACCCTATAGGGGGTCTCGATGAATCCGAGGTTGTTGATCTTCGCATATACGCAAAGAGAGGAGATTAGACCGATGTTCGGACCCTCAGGCGTCTCGATAGGACACAGACGGCCGTAGTGGGTGTAGTGGACGTCTCGCACCTCGAAACCGGCACGCTCTCTCGACAGACCACCGGGGCCAAGGGCTGACATACGGCGCTTGTGGGTGATTTCGGCCAAGGGATTGGTCTGGTCCATGAACTGCGAAAGGGCGTTCGTGCCAAAGAAAGTATTGATTACCGACGAAATCGTCTTGGCGTTGATAAGATCAATAGGCTTAAACACTTCATTATCACGCACGTTCATGCGCTCGCGGATAGTCCTCGACATACGGGCAAGGCCCACGCCGAACTGGTTGTAGAGCTGTTCGCCCACCGTACGCACACGACGGTTGCTCAAGTGGTCGATATCATCCACGTCACTCTTCGAGTTGATTAGCTCGATAAGATACTTGATGATGGCGATGATATCCTCTCTCGTCAGCACTTTGACATCGTCAGGAATGTCGAGATTAAGCTTCTTGTTGATTCTGAAGCGGCCCACCTCGCCAAGGTCGTATCTCTTCTCTGAGAAGAAAAGATTCTGGATAACCTCGCGTGCTGACGCATCGTCCGGTGGCTCTGCGTTGCGGAGCTGCCTATAGATATATTGAATAGCCTCCTTTTCGGAGTTGGAGTTATCTTTTTGGAGAGTATTGAAAATGATGCTGTAGTCTACTGCGCTGACATTTTCCTTTTCAAGAAGGAGGGTTGATGTCCCACTGTCGAGAATAGCATCAATGTTGTCTTCTGAAAGCTCAGTGCCACGGTCTACAATCACGTCGTTACGCTCAATGGAGACGACCTCACCGGTGGCCTGGTCGGAGTAATCCTCCACCCAGCTCTTGACGATACGACCTGCGAGGCGGCGGCCGATTGCGGCTTTCAAATTAGACTTTGTGACCTTGATTTCTTCAGCGAGATCAAAAATCTGAATAATATCCTTGTCACTTTCAAGGCCTATGGCACGCAAAAGAGTAGTCACAGGGAGCTTCTTCTTGCGGTCGATATAGGCATACATGACATTATTGATGTCAGTAGCGAACTCAATCCAGCTGCCCCTGAAAGGGATGATACGAGCAGAATAGAGTTTGGTGCCATTGGCATGTGTGCTTTGTCCGAAAAAGACTCCCGGCGAACGATGAAGCTGCGAAACGACAACACGCTCCGCACCATTAATGACGAACGTACCCTGCTCGGTCATATAAGGGATAGGGCCGAGATAAACGTCCTGAATCGTGGTGTCGAAATCCTCATGGTCGGGATCCGTGCAATAAAGCTTCAATTTTGCCTTCAAGGGGACGCTGTAGGTGAGTCCTCTTTCAAGACACTCCGCAATAGAATAGCGGGGAGGGTCGATATAATAATCGAGAAACTCCAAAACGAAATTGTTGCGAGTGTCGGCAATGGGGAAGTTTTCCGCGAATACTTTATATAGTCCCTGATTCTTCCTGTCCTCGGGGGGCACATCGAGCTGAAGGAAATCCTTGAAAGATTTCAGCTGCACCTCCAGAAAGTCAGGAAACGGGAGCGGATTTTTAATCGATGCGAAGTTTACGCGCGGTTTTTCGGTTAAAATTACTGACATTGGGGTTTGGGTTAGTGTAAGAGTTACTCTTCGAGAAGTGTTATGTAAGGGTCTGGCCACACGTCATAGCGACCGACTATAAATATGGCAATTAATTCACCCAAAAGGGAGAACAAACATTAAATATGCCAAAAAAAGGTTAAGAACGCCACTCCTCGTGCGTTCTTAACCTATTGGTAGGATACGGTTTATCTTATTTGAGCTCAACTTCAGCACCAGCCTCTTCAAGCTGCTTCTTCATGCCCTCAGCCTCAGCTTTGGGAAGACCTTCCTTAACGACACCGGGAGCGCCGTCAACGAGAGCCTTAGCCTCTTTCAGACCAAGACCGGTCAGCTCTTTCACGAGCTTAACGACTGCGAGCTTGCTTGCACCTGCTGCCTTGAGCACTACGTCGAAGTTAGTCTTCTCCTCCTCTGCGGGAGCTGCTGCGCCGGCGGGGCCTGCTGCTACTGCCACTGCTGCAGCGGCGGGTTCGATGCCATACTCCTCTTTGAGGATCTGAGCAAGTTCGTTGACTTCCTTTACGGAAAGGTTAACCAATTGTTCTGCAAATGCTTTCAAATCTGCCATTGTTGTATCTCTTTTTATTATTTTTTACTTGATTAGTTTTCTTTGTTAGACAAGGTCTCCAATATGCCATGAAGCTTTGTTGCTCCGCTCTGAAGAGCGCTGACAACGTTCTTGGCAGGACTCTGGAGAAGGCCGATGACATCGGCAATGAGCTCGTTCTTGCTCTTGATGTGGCTGAGAGTGTCCAACTGCTCTTCGCCAACATATACAGTCTCCTCGACGTATGCTCCTTTCAGAAGGGGCAATGTATCGTTCTTTTGGCGGAACTTCTTAATCAGTTTTGCAGGAGCATTTCCTGTGTTGCTGAGAAGAAGAGTAGTTTCGCCGTGAAGAAGATCGTAAAGCTCACTGTAGTCTGTCTCGCTTGCCTCAAATGCTTTCTTAAGAAGCGTATTCTTAACACAAAGCATCTTGATGCTATCCTTGAAGCATGCGCGACGTAGCGCACTTGTCTTCTCGGCATCGAGACCGGACGTCTGGGTCAGATACACGCATGAATATTCAGAAAGCGTGTTGCTGATTTTCGCGATTATAATTTCTTTATCTTCCTTTTTCATTACGTCTTCGTTTTAGATTAATCAACCACAGACTTGGGTTCCACCTTTACGCCGGGACTCATTGTGCTCGAAAGATAAATACTCTTGATATATGTGCCCTTTGCCGTAGCCGGTTTAAGCTTGATGAGCGTATTGATAAATTCCTTTGCGTTGTCGCGCATCTGATCGGGGGTGAAACTTACCTTGCCGATTGAAGCGTGAACGATGCCGGTCTTATCAACCTTGAAATCGATCTTACCTTGCTTCACCTCTTTTACTGCTTTTGCAACGTCCATCGTGACAGTTCCGCTCTTGGGGTTAGGCATCAAGCCACGAGGGCCGAGGATACGACCCAAAGGACCGAGCTTACCCATTACGGAAGGCTGAGTGATGATAACGTCAACATCAGTCCAACCACCTTTAATTTTGGTGAGATATTCGTCAAGACCGACATAATCCGCGCCTGCCTCTTTTGCGGCAGCCTCGGCATCAGGGTTACAAAGCACGAGTACACGAACCTGCTTGCCTGTCCCGTGCGGCAGTGATACCACACCGCGAACCATCTGATCTGCCTTGCGAGGATCGACTCCAAGACGTACGTCGATGTCGAATGAAGAATCAAATTTCGTGAAGGTAATCTCTTTTACTTTCTCAGCAGCCTCAGCGAGTGAATAAGCCTTCCCGGGTTCAATCTTCGACAAAGCCAACTTTTGATTTTTTGTCAGTTTTCCCATTTTTGAAGATTTTTAGATGTTTTCGGGGAACGCCCCTTTAACGGTGATACCCATGCTTCTCGCTGTGCCGGCAACCATACGCATTGCCGAGTCTAAAGTAAAACAGTTCAAATCAGGCATCTTGTCTTCTGCAATAGTCTTCACCTGCTCCCATGAAATCTCAGCAACCTTGTTACGGTTAGGCTGAGCTGAGCCACTTTTAAGCTTGGCGACTTCCTTCAGCTGTACGGCCACCGGAGGCGTCTTCACTACAAAGTCGAAAGACTTGTCGGTGTAGTAAGTGATTACTACAGGCAATATCTTTCCGGCCTTATCCTGAGTACGGGCGTTGAATTGCTTGCAAAATTCCATGATATTGATGCCCTTAGAACCCAAAGCAGGTCCTACTGGAGGCGACGGATTCGCCGCACCACCCTTTATCTGCAATTTGATCTGTCCAGCAATTTCTTTAGCCATTGTTCTGTTTGTTTAATGTTGTTATGCAGGTTTCTTCATTTTCGCAACGATGCGTAACATCATCATTATATTATGCGTTCAACCTGCGAATTTTCCAACTCCAAGTCGGTAGGGCGTCCAAAAATTTTCACCTCGACTTTTATCTTCTTTTTGTCGGCATTGACCTCGCGAATCTCTCCGGTGAAACCTGTGAACGGACCGAAATTGACCTTCACATTCTCCCCAACAATATACTCGTTGGCAAGTTCATCCTGCGGAATACGCAAATCATCTGCAGCACCAAGCATTCGCATCACTTCGCTCTCCCGGAGCGGTTCCGGCAGACTCGTCTTGCTGCGTCCACGCAAAAAATCAATGACATTCGTCGTGTTGCGGAGCTCATACATGACCTCACCCGTAAGCTTTGCCTCAACAAAGACATAACCCGAATAGAGGTTGCGCTCCTTAAGCACTTTCTTGCCATTGCGCATAGTGTAAACTTTCTCTGTAGGAATCAATACCTGTGAAACGTATTCGCCAAGATTCGTATTCTTGATTGCTGCATCAAGCACCTCCTTGACTTTCGCTTCCTTCCCTGAAATGGCACGAAGAACATACCATTCTTTCTTTAATTCAGCCATTGAACTACAAATTTAAAGTTTAAAAACTGATACTGTAGACCAATTCCATCAGAAGATTGAAAATCTTATCAACAACCCAAATGAAAACAGCGATGATGATGGAAGCAATCAGCACCAACACCGAGCTGTTGATAAGTTGTTTCTGAGTTGGCCAAGAAACCTTATAGACAAGCTCGTCATAAGATTCCTTTATGTCATTGATTAATTTCATATTAATTTCTGTTGGCACGGGAAGAGAGGCTCGAACTCCCGACACCTGGTTTTGGAGACCAGTGCTCTACCGACTGAGCTATTCCCGTAAGTATGGGGCCTTCAACAAAGCCGAAGGCCCCATGATTGTTATTTCATTATCAGATGAGGCGTTGCCTACGGATATCTGATTAGTCGTCGATTACAGATGTGATCTGACCTGAACCTACCGTACGTCCACCTTCGCGGATAGCGAAACGAAGACCCTGATCGCAAGCCACCGGAGTGATGAGCTTAACCTCGATCTCTACATTGTCGCCAGGCATTACCATCTCGATTCCCTCGGGAAGAGTAATCTCACCGGTAACGTCAAGAGTACGGATATAGAACTGAGGACGATACTTGTTGTGGAACGGAGTGTGACGGCCACCTTCCTCTTTCTTCAGGATATAAACCTGAGCCTTGAAGTGATCGTGAGGCTTAACCTGTCCGGGATGGCAGATTACCATACCACGACGGATTTCATCCTTGTCGATACCACGGAGAAGCAGACCTACGTTATCACCAGCCTCGCCCTCGTCAAGAATCTTACGGAACATCTCGACACCGGTCACAACTGACTTCTTGTCAGCACCAAGACCAAGAATCTGAACCTCATCACCTACCTTCACGCGGCCAGCCTCGATACGGCCGGTAGCAACTGTACCACGACCGGTGATTGAGAACACGTCCTCAACAGGCATAAGGAATGGTTTGTCAACATCACGGGGAGGAAGCGGAATCCAGTTATCGACAGCTTCCATGAGCTCCATAACTTTCTCCTCCCACTCAGGCTCACCGTTAAGAGCGCCAAGAGCAGAGCCACGGATAATAGGAGTCTCGTCACCGTCATATTCATATTGAGCAAGAAGGTCGCGCATATCCATTTCCACGAGCTCAAGCATCTCCTCGTCGTCTACCATGTCGCACTTGTTCATGAAGACAACAAGACGCGGAACGTTCACCTGACGAGCAAGAAGGATGTGCTCACGAGTCTGGGGCATCGGACCATCAGTAGCAGCTACTACAATGATAGCACCGTCCATCTGAGCGGCACCGGTTACCATGTTCTTCACATAGTCGGCGTGTCCCGGGCAGTCAACGTGAGCATAGTGACGATTTGCTGTCTGATACTCTACGTGAGAGGTATTAATAGTAATACCGCGCTCTTTCTCCTCGGGAGCGTTATCAATAGAATCGAACGAACGAAGTTCGGAAAGACCTTTTTCAGCAAGCACCTTAGTGATGGCTGCAGTAAGCGTGGTCTTGCCATGGTCTACGTGACCGATAGTACCGATGTTTACATGCGGTTTGGTTCTTTCGAATTTTTCTTTAGCCATAAGTTTTGCTAGTATTATTTAGTTGTTTTATTTTCCTCTTTGGACAAGGAGAGAATTAATTGGAGCCAATGGCGGGATTTGAACCCGCGACCTCTTCCTTACCAAGGAAGTGCTCTACCCCTGAGCTACATGGGCGTTCTGGAGCGGAAGACGAGGTTCGAACTCGCGACCCTTAGCTTGGAAGGCTAATGCTCTACCAACTGAGCTACTTCCGCAGAACCTTTCCCTAAAGAAAGTGTGGGCGAAGATGGATTCGAACCACCGAAGGCATAAGCCAGCAGATTTACAGTCTGCCCCATTTGGCCACTCTGGTATTCGCCCTTTCGTCAGGTTTCCTCCTCTTTAGTTGCCTTGGAGAAGTTCCCAACCGAAATCGAGTGCAAAGTTACTGCTTTTTCTCACACAATCCAAATTTTTTTCAAACTTTTTTCAAGAAAAATTTATTTCAAACTTAAACAGCACAACGAAAAATAATACAATTTGCTTTTTCTCAGCGTATTATTATTCTACCGTCACCGACTTCGCAAGATTGCGAGGCATGTCGACGTCCTTTCCTTTATTGATGGCTATATAGTAGCTCAGCAACTGAAGCGGTATGCTGGTGATGATCGGAGTCAGGCATTCCGGCATATCGGGCACCTCAAGGACATGGTCTGCTATGTTGCGGATGACGGTGTCTCCCTCCGTGACAATCGCTATGATAGAACCGCCACGGGCCTTCACCTGCTGCACGTTGCTGACGATCTTCTCATATAGATGATCGTTTGGAGCTATGATGACGCTCGGCATTTCCGCATCTATCAAAGCTATCGGCCCATGCTTCATCTCTGCAGCAGGATAGCCTTCTGCATGGATATATGAAATTTCCTTAAGCTTCAACGCTCCCTCCAGAGCCACGGGATAACTATAGCCCCTGCCGAGATACAGGAAATTGCGGGCATACGTATATATAAGGGAAAGACGCTCTATCTTGTCGGCAAGCTTCAGCACCTTCTCCACCGTTTTCGGAATCTTAAGAATATGCTTCCCGAGCTCCTCTATCTGCTCCTTCGAAAGCGTCTCCTTCACTTGCGCTATCGATATGGCAAGCATCGTCAGCACCATCACCTGGCCAGTGAACGCCTTCGTCGAGGCTACTCCAATCTCAGGGCCGACATGAATATATGTCCCGCTGTCGGTCTCCCTCGGTATCGAACTGCCCACCACATTGCTAATCCCATACACGAACGCGCCCATCTTCCTGGCGATCTGTATGGCAGCAAGCGTGTCGGCGGTCTCGCCGCTTTGGGAAATTGCTATTACGATGTCTTGTTCGTCGAGCACGGGATCCGAATATCTGAATTCGCTGGCGTATTCTACCTCCACCGGAATCCTGCACATACCCTGTATCAGATATTTTCCAAGAAGGGCAGCATGCCACGACGTCCCGCACGCCACGATCACAATTCTCTTTGCCTTAAGAAACTTGTCGATATTGTCTATCACGCCGTTCAAGACCACATGCTTTCCGCCGGCCACTACCCTGCCGCGGATGCAATCGAGAAGGGTGTTGGGTTGTTCGAAAATCTCTTTGAGCATAAAATGAGGATATCCACCCTTTTCAAGCTGGGATATGCTCATTTGCAGCGTGGTCACGTCAATCTTACTCTCCTGATTCTCCAGAGTAAGGATTTTCAAGGGCTCACCTTTCTCTATCACGGCGAGCTCCTCCTCTTTAAGATAAACGCATTCCTTAGTATATTCTACGAAAGGAGTGGCATCCGAGGCAAGGAAATATTCATTATCCCCTATACCGATTACCAATGGAGAGCTCTTCCTTGCGGCTATTATCCTGTCGGGGTTGTTTTTCTCTATGACGGCGATGGCATATGCCCCCACCACCTGTTTCAAAGCCTCGCGAACGGCATCCACAAGTTCGCAATTGTTCTTCAGCTTTATATATTCTATCAGCTGCACAAGCACCTCCGTGTCAGTCTCGGAATGGAATGTGCACCCATGCTGGGCAAGCGCATCCTTCAGCACCTTATAGTTTTCAATCGTGCCATTGTGTACGATTGCGAGATTGCCGTCCTCGCTATAATGGGGGTGGGCATTACAGTCGCTCGGTTCGCCATGAGTGGCCCAGCGTGTATGTGCAATCCCGGCTTTGCCTGAGAGGTCTTTTTCCTTGCAGAATCCCTCAAGATTGCTCACCTTTCCCATTGCCTTGTATACATTTAATTTACCTTCCGGCGTGACAAGAGCGATTCCCGCACTGTCGTATCCGCGATATTCCAGACGATGAAGACCTTTAATCAAAATGTCGTATACGTTTCCATCGCCGACATAGCCTACTATTCCACACATATATAAATAATAGTAATGAAATCCACAACTTTTCCTATTCAGGCATGGTATGGATTTCAGTTTTTCTGTTTTATCGTTGTTTTCTTTATCCGTCGTTTTCCCGACGGGCGCGAATTCCAAGCGGCATTGCCTCTAATGACATCCATCTGCAATACAGGCATTTGCCACATTGGCAACCACTATCCTCAAAAAGCCTTTCCAATCATAGGAGACGAGAGAATGCAGACTCTTCTATCCTTTCAACGCATTCCGACGCTTTTTATTATAGCAGGCCGCCTGAATCATTGCATATTATGTGGGCGCATCATTCATCATTTCATTCATAAATCTGAAACGCTGAACGATACGCCCACTTTTAGTCAGGCGCGCCAAATATTATTTCACCTCCTCGCCGTCTCCCGCAGCTATTACTCCGGCAGTGTCTTCCGCCGGCATCTCAACAATATCGCCTACCACATCGGAATCAGACGTCACATCCGCCCAATCCGGAGCCGAGAACCACGTCAGTGGAGCAAGCCTATTGATCTTGTCGGCATTTGCCGTCCCTACCTCTTCCGGCGTGGAAGTGGAAATCTTGCCAAAAAATTCGTTGACGTATGAATATTTATCGGTCAACGCGGCTATTTTGTCGGTGAGTTTTCCCGCCTCCTCTGAAGTCGGAGTCAGGATATTGATCTGGTCCTGAAGTTTCTGGGCTTCTTCTGCATATTTACCACAATAATCCACCATCACAGTGTAGTCTTTCTCCGTAAGCTGTTCTCCATTTTGGATTTTGGAAGCCACCTTCGACGCATCGTCTGATCCGCCACATCCGACCATCATGAAGCATGCTACGATGGCCGCAATCAGTTTTAACATTTTCATAATTTACAAGTTTATAGTTTTGAATTATTATATCTTAAGTTGCAATCCTGAATGAAAGCATGTTATCCGGGATGCAAGGCCTGCTGCAACTCGGCAGGTTCAACCGGGCATCCTGCATTTAAATGCGTTAACACAAAATCAGAATTCATCGCCAAGGGGATTAAGCGCGGAATCCCTCAGCTTATAAAGTAAGGCTTTCTTCAGTCCGGCTTCATCCCTTACCATCGCCGACAACTCCCAATGATACCCGGCCTCCTCCCGGAGAAGAGGGGAAGTGGCCTCACCGTTGGCAAGGTTCCACGTCAGCAGCACGGTCTTTATTTTCAACGCCTTCAGTTTTCTTACAAGCATCTCATGATCGGCATCGCCAGTGATGAGCACGACATAATCAAACTTTCGGAATGTGGCAAGTTCATAAGCCTCCAAGGCAAACCATACGTCCACCCCCTTTTCTATCACCTGCACCACCCCGTCTTTCTCCATCTCCCGGAGATGCTTGTAGTGGAAAATGACGTCGTTCTCTATCAGAGTGTCTTCAAATTTCCTCTCATTATAAAGCAAATGCTTATCATAGGCATCCTTCACCCTAAACCTTCCCCTGAAGTAATGGGCCTCAGTAATCTGGCAGTTGGCAGGGTCTACGCCCTCCTCCACGGCAAGACGGTTGCAGATAAAATCGAAGAGCGATCTTACCCTTATTATCGAACTTTCAGCGGCCTTCAAAGCCCTGTTGACCTTGGCGTAATAACCTCCGTCGATAAAAACGCCTATTGACAAATATCCTAACATTGTATTCCTTTATAATTCAGGCAGCTTTTTCCGCTTCCTTTTACATTATAACTTCCGGGGCTATCTTTTGTTCATAAAAAAAGCCTCCCGACAGGCAAATTTTCATGCCGTCGGGAGACTAATAAGTAAGCGCCTGCCTTATCAGGCCAGTCGCCTCAGGATATCACACAGGAATTTCCAATATTCCTGCACTGAGGGAATGTTGGCCTTCTCGTTGGGAGAATGTATGTCTTTGAGAGTCGGACCGAAGGAGATCATGTCGAGTCCCGGCATCTTTTCAAGGAAAAGCCCGCATTCAAGACCGGCATGAAGAGCCTCCACTTTGGGCTTACGGCCAAACAAGGTCTCAAAACTCTCCTCCGCCACATGAAGCACCTTAGAATCGGGATTGGGCGACCATCCGACATAGGCGTCATCAAAGCCCACCGTGGCTCCGATCATCTCAAAGAGAGCCTTTACTCTGTCTGCGATTTCATCGCGACGGGAGTCTACGGAAGAACGCTGATGCAAGGTGACGGTTATCTCATTGTCGCTCATCTTTAAGGAAGCAAGGTTGCACGATGTCTCGACAAGCCCCTCTACCGCATTCGACATCCCCTGCACGCCGTTGGGGCATGCGAATATCGTGGAAATCAACCTTAGTGCGGTCGGGCGGTCGATTTGCTTTTCAGGCGCACCCGTCTTCGTTGCAGTGAATGTGAAATCTGAACCCTCTGCCAAAAGGAATTCAGCATGAATCATGTCGCTGAACTTGACGACGTCTTGCTCAAACTCCTTCTCTCTCCCGGCGGGAATCCCGACAATGGCCCAAGCCTCTCTCGGAATGGCATTCGCGAGTCCGCCTCCGTCGATTGTCGACAGCTGCAATGAATACTTTTCGAAATTCTCCCATAGGAAACGGCATAGCTGCTGATTGGCATTCCCTCTTCCGAGATTAATCTCCATTCCTGAGTGGCCGCCTTTGAAATGGTTCAGGTGCACCTTATAATAGGAGTATCCGTCGGCCGCATCCTCCTTTGAATAAGGAAGCTTGCAGATGGTGACTTTTCCTCCAGCACATCCAATGACCAACGAGCCATGCTCCTCAGAGTCAAGATTAAGAAGAATTGAGCCCTCCACGAATCCCGGTTGAAGGCCATTGGCCCCTATCAGACCCTGCTCCTCGTCTACGGTGAAAAGGCATTCTATCGGGCCATGCACGATGCTGTCGTCGAGAAGTACAGCCATGGCGGAAGCACACCCAAGACCGTTGTCTGCCCCGAGTGTAGTGCCATCGGCTTTCACCCAGTCGCCGTCTACAATAGTCGTGATCGGGTCCGTGAGGAAATCATGCACCTTGTCTCCCCTCTTCTCTGCCACCATGTCTTGATGTCCCTGCAATATGATAGTCGGGGCGTTTTCATGCCCCGGCGTGGCCGGCTTGCTCATCATGACGTTGCCCACCTCATCAGTGCGCACCGTTATTCCGTGCTTGTCGGCCCAACCAACAAGAAATTCCTTCATTTTTTCAAGATGATGCGTCGGACGTGGCACCCTTGTTATCTCGTCGAAACATTGCCATACGAGTTTCGGCTCAAGATCAATCATTTTCATAGTCTCTGATTTTATGGTTGCTTTTATTGCTTTATTCTATGTATCCATTCGGGATACTTATTTTTTCTCTTGTTTTTCAGCTTGCGAAAAGCGTTTATATGCCGCTGCCATTTTCTTATGGTAGCCTCTTTTGGCATAGCCCGCTCCGTTGTATTTTCTGGCGAATCCGGCCCAGTTCTTATTCTTAAGGTCGTCGAGCATTCCGGCGTTGGTGATGAATTTGGCGAAGAGCTCAAGCTGCTCAAGTTCGGAATGCGACATCAGCCTGACAAATTCCTCCACCGAATCGCAGCCACACTTGGCATAATTGAAGCCCCCTATCTGGAACATTCCCCAGAACGTGGCCATATCAGCCGCCCTGCAGTTGATTTTCCGAGCGTTCGAAAGCTGCCTCCATTCCCGAAGGGCATACCCCGACAGATTTTCCGGCACTTTGGCTTTCTCCTTGTCCCCCTTCCCGGATTGTTTCCTGCGAAATCTTGAGAAGGTGGCGTTGTCGAAATTGATAATAGGCACGCCCGGAGCCCAGAATCCCTTCATCTGGCTTCCGGCCTCTATGACCACGACCGCCTTGATAGCCGGTATCTCTACGCCAAGTTCCTGTGCCACCATCTCGAAATCTTTGTCTGTGAGGCCGGAGTAGCGCGTGGCGACATCCTCCGCAGGAAGCGAATCGATCCTGGCATGCCCGTTTAGTCCGGGAAAGGAATCCGGCGAATTGACAATATTGTCGAGCACTTTCACCATCTCCCGCACGTCGCTGCCTGCGTGCTTCTTTTCACGGGAATAAGCCGACGAAACGGCCACGCCCCCGAATAGGAGCGCGACCATTACGACCGGCATTATTTCCCGGGAAAACGGATTCATATCGACGCCACTTTTTTAAGGACAAGCACGAGATGCTTCCAGAATTTGTCCACGGTAGGAATCAAAAGCTGTTCATCCGGAGAATGCACCCCCGTCATTGTCGGGCCGAAACTTACCATATCAAGCTCCGGATTGTTCTGGAGGAACAATCCGCACTCCAGACCTGCGTGGATAGCCTTGATGGCAGGCTTTTGTCCGAACAGCTCCTCATATGCCTCAGCCGAAATCTTCATTATCGGGGAAGCCATGTTGGGAGCCCATCCCGGATAGCCGTCGGAGTGGGTCACTTCCGCCCCCGCGAGCTGGAAATGGGCCTCTACCTGCCCGGCGATGTCGTTCTTGCGCGACTCCACCGACGAGCGCTGCGACGTAGTGACCTTAATCTTGTTGTCTCCCTCCATCTTGACAGATGCAAGATTCGTGGAAGTCTCTACGAGACCCTCTATGTCGCGACTCATGGAGATGACGCCGTGGGGAGCGGAATAGACGGCCCTTATCAAGGCTATCGAGGTCTTGGAGTCTATGCAATACTCCGGACGGTCCACAGCCTCTATCTGGAGCTCCATAGCCGGCTCAACTCCCTTATATTCATTTACAATTTCAGCCCTGTATTCATCAAGGAATTTCTCTACATATGCCGAATTCTCATTATGGATGCCGAAGACTGCCTCGGCCTCCCGCGGTATGGCATTCCTGAGGTTGCCGCCCCTGAAGCTGCTAACCTCGATTTCCCATTTCTTTGAGCAATTCCATACAAACCTGGCTATCACCTTGTTGGCATTCGCACGGCCAAGATGGATGTCGCCGCCGCTATGGCCGCCAAGCAGACCGCTCACCTTCACCTTGAAATACTTGAAATTCTCCGGCGAGAAACTGCGATGGTAGTTGAAGACCGCCGTGGTGTCGATTCCTCCGGCACAGCCCACGAAAATTTCGCCGTCGTCTTCTGAGTCAAGATTGATCAGGATCTTGCCGGATATCATATCCTTACCGAGGTTTTGCGCGCCCTCCAGCCCGATTTCCTCATTGACCGTAAACAGGGCCTCGACCGGGCCATGCTCAATAGAGTCGTCGGCAAGCACTGCCAGAGCCGCCGCTATACCTATACCGTTGTCGGCTCCGAGGGTGGTGCCTTTGGCCTTCACCCAATCTCCGTCGATATATGTCTGAATGGGATCTTTCATGAAGTCATGATCAACTCCGCTATTCTTTTCGGCCACCATGTCCATGTGAGCCTGAAGCACTACTGTCGGTGCGTTTTCCCTGCCGGCCGTCGCCTTCTTGCTCATCACGACATTTCCAACCTCATCGGTCTTTACCGCAATAGAGTGTTTCTTGGCGAATTCAAGAAGATACGCACGTATCTGCTCCTCGTGGCATGACGGACGGGGAACTTTCGTTATCTCATCAAAGCACTGCCAGATCAATGCCGGCTTCAAATCTTTAACTTCCATTTCTATTATTGTGTTTTTTATTGGGTTTGTCATTTCAGGTTCTTGGATTCCTGCCACACTGGCATCGCCTGCCGCAAAGTCAGGTCTCATCAGGAATCCCTTCAATTTTGTTTCCAAAAGTACATAAAATTTTTCATCTTCGCAACTATCCCGGCCCGCCAAGCATAATTTTTACGCTCATATCCTTATTATTATCCCAGGGCAGACGCATCTTAAATAAACTTAACGGCTATTGTCCAATTTAAATCGGTCTATATCCGTTGTTGAGATATGACGAACACCAATACCCCAATAGCATTCTTCTCTTCAGTGACAGATCCCAGAGTCCTTCGGACGCAAAAACACAGTCTTGAATCCATCCTGTTTATATCGCTTTGCGCAGTCATCTGCGGAGCTGAAGGCTGGAATGAGATAGAGGACTACGGCAACGCCAAGATTGACTGGCTTGAGAAATTCCTCCACCTGCCTAACGGGATACCGTCGCACGACACTTTCAACCGGGTAATCAGCATGTTGGATCCCAAGGAATTGAACGGTTCCTTTGTCGCATGGACCAGGAGCATAGCAGAATTGACGGACGGCGAAGTGGTTGCCATAGACGGCAAATGTATGCGCGGGAGCAGCGATGACGGCACCGGCACATACACCCACCTTGTAAGCGCGTGGGCATCGGCCAACAACCTGTTGCTCGCGCAGGAAAAGGTCGCCGGAAAGAGCAACGAGATTACAGCCATACCCAGGCTGCTGCGCATCCTTGAGCTAAAGAACTGCATAGTCACGATCGATGCCATGGGCTGCCAGACGGAGATTGCCAGGACAATAATAGAGCGCGGAGCCGATTATATCCTCGCTTTGAAGGGGAATCAGCCTGAAATGCTCGACCGTGTCAGCGGTTCTTTCACATATATTAAGCCTTCATCGGATCACACCATGGAGGGCAAGGCTCATGGACGGGAGGAGACAAGAACCTGTTCGGTCATAACAAACCTCGACAACATTATCGACAAAGACAAATGGGCAGGTCTTAAAAGCATCGTGAAAATAGAATCCCGGACACGCGATGTGAAGTCAGGGCAGATCCATAAGGAGACCAGATATTACCTGTCGAGCCTTGAAGCTGACGCTCAATATATTAATCATTCGATAAGGACACACTGGAGCGTTGAGAATCAACTGCACTGGACATTGGATGTCGCTTTCGGCGATGATGCCTCGCGTAAACAAAAGGATAATGCCGCTCAGAATTTTTCTCTGCTTAACCGCATTGGATTGAATATAATCAAGAACGCAAAGGTATCCTCGATGGGGGTAAAAGGCCATAGGAAGAGAGCCGGATGGGACAACGACTATCTACTTTATGCCTTAAAAAGTTTTGATTTTGTAAAAAATTAAGATGCGTCAGCCGTGATTATTATCCCCCACTCTCTTTTTTATTTTATCGTTTTTTCCTAATTTTGCACCTCAAATCAGGTCATTCTCCATCATTCATGGCCTTCAATTGTTAAATTAAGTTTAAAATCAATGAAATTAACCTTATTAGTGCTATTTTTTTGCGGAATTGCGCTACTTTTGCTCTCCGTTAGGGTTATCTTCTCAAAATCCCACTCTTTCCTGACCGGGCATGCCTGCAAGCATACAGGGGCATCTCCCGACTCCGGCCGGAAGAAACCCGGGACGACATCAAGCATACAATAATAACTTTTATCAATAATAATGAAAAAAAATCTTCTCAGAGCCTCGGCTTTTGCATTCGCACTGTCAATATGCGCCACTCTGCCATCTTGCGGAGGAGACCAGGCACAGAAAGAAGCTGACAAACCCGCCGCCAAGGCCGCTGCCCAGGCCGGACAATTGCCTAACTACAGATATGTGGATCTTGACACAGTCTTGAGCAAATACAATCTTGCCAAAGACTACAACGAGGAGATACTCCGCATGCAGACAAATATGGAGAGCGAAGTGAAACGCCACGAAAACTCAATCCAGTCGTTTGCCTCTTCCATGCAGAAAAAACTGCAAAACAACGGCTATCTTTCGGAGGAATCCTACAAGGCTGACCAAGACAAAATCAACAACATGCAGGCTAACGCGCAGCGTTCCGTAGCTTCTTTGCAAAGCAATTTCGAAAACGCCGCAATGAACGCGCAAAAGACTGTCAATGATTCCGTACAGGCTTTCATAAAGGAATACAACGCCAAGAAAAAATATGACGCGATATTCTTCAAGGCGGCCACCCTTTTCATAAGTCCGGAGCTCGACATCACGGCTGAAGTGGTGGAGGGGCTTAACGCTCGCTATAACAAGGTGAAGAAATAATTCAGCCTTTGGCGTGAAATCAAAATAGCCACCTCTTTTCCCGGGGTGGCTTTTTGATTTTGTCATGCGAATCTATATTGCCGGCTCCTTCCCGACCCTCGATGCCGAATATAAACATATAGGAAGTCTAAGCCGTTGTAGTTATTACAGGATTGAATATTGCTCCATCCCTTACGATTGGCCTGGGAGTTTCACGTAAGTATCTGCAAAAACAAACCTACTTTTTTTCATATGCCGCAAATGATTGAAGACAATATAATTAATCAGGAAGCCAACGAACGCACCGTCTTGGTCGGGCTCGTGACGCTCCGACAAAACGAACAAAAGGTGAAGGAATATCTCGACGAACTCGACTTCCTCGCCAAGACTGCCGGAGCAATCCCTGAGAAAAGATTCATTCAAAAACTCGAATATCCCAACCCCCGGACGTATGTCGGCAAAGGGAAGCTTGAGGAGATTCAAAAATATGTGGAAGACAACGAAATCGGGCTTGTAATCTTCGACGACGACCTTTCTCCCAAGCAGGTTGCCAACATCGAAAAGGAGCTGAAAGTCAAAATCCTCGACAGAACAAGCCTTATTCTCGACATTTTCGCGAAAAGGGCACAAACCGCCACTGCCCGCACTCAAGTGGAGCTCGCCCAATACCAGTATCTGTTGCCGCGTCTGACCAGGATGTGGACCCACCTCGAACGCCAACGGGGCGGCATCGGAATGAGGGGTCCCGGCGAGACTCAGATCGAGACCGACCGCCGTATTATCCTCGACAAAATATCCCGCCTGAAAGAGGAACTCGTGCATATCGACAAGCAGAAAAGCATTCAAAGAAAAAACCGGGGAAAACTGACAAGAATTGCCCTCGTTGGATACACCAACGTCGGGAAATCAACTCTCATGAACCTTCTGAGCAAAAGCGAGGTTTTTGCGGAAAACAAATTGTTTGCCACGCTCGACACTACCGTTAGGAAAGTGATTATCGACAATCTCCCCTTCCTGCTGACAGACACGGTAGGGTTCATCCGCAAACTTCCCACACACCTTGTCGATTCCTTTAAATCCACCCTCGACGAAGTCAGGGAAGCCGACGTGCTGCTCCACGTCGTAGACATTTCCCATCCAGGATTCGAGGAGCAGATTGAAGTGGTCAACAAAACTCTTAAGGACGTGTGCGGAGGGATGGCCAAGCCCGTCATAATGGCTTTCAATAAAATCGACGCTTTTAAATACACGCCCAAAGACCCCGACGACCTTACCCCCTCCACCCGCGAAAACATTTCCCTCGACGAATTCCGGCAGACCTGGATGGCCAAAATGGAAAGCAACTGCGTCTTCATTTCGGCTAAAGAGCGCCTGAATATCGACGCCTTGAAGGACATGCTTTACCAAAAGGCTAAAGAAATTCACATGGAGAGATTCCCCTACAATGATTTTCTCTTCCAAAAATATGATGAAAACTATGACCCAGATCAACTATCCGGCCAGCCCTGAGGAGATTCTTTCCGAAAATCCTCCTTGCGCGACTACACGAAAACTTAAATGGTGGGAAATCGACAGCCTTGAGAGGCAAGGATGTTCCTGTCCCGATTGGAGCTTGATCAGCATCGCCGACGATGCTTGCCTAAAGCAAATACGCAATGTCCATTTCGAGGGGAAAGTGGAAATCGGAGCCGACGTGGTAATCAGGAATGTGCCGGGAGGAATCAGCAATTGCAGAATCCGCGACGGCGTAAAAATAGAGAATGTCGCCAGAATTGAATTCCAGCAAGAAGCCCCTTGCGGAGTTGGGATAACCATTGCCACGCTCGACGAGACCGGCTCCCGTCCGATAGTGGCATATCCCGGGATTTCTTCGCAGATCGCCACGCTGATGACAAGAGTGCCGTCATGGATCGAACACGACATCTCTCCCTATCTTCAAGATTTCCTTGATTCAAAGGCCTCACCCCATGAGATCGGAGAGGGCGCCATCGTGCGAGATTGCGGGGTATTGCTCAATGTCAGCGTGTGGCCAAGGGTCAGAATCGAGGGTGCTCGCTCGCTCGTCAACGGTTCGGTGGTCAACAATGCCGCGCCGGGAAGGGAGCTCGCATACATCGGATCCGGAGTCGATGCCAAAAACTTTATCCTTGAAGATGGAAAAATCGATTCCGGATGCATCATCAGGAATTGCTACGTGGGGCAGGGCGTGGAACTTGAAAAGGGATTCACGGCCCACGATTCCGCTTTCTTCGCCAATTGCTCGTTTGAGAACGGCGAGGCATGCGCGGTGCTTGCAGGCCCCTACTCCGTCAGTATGCACAAGGCCTCCCTCATCATCGGATGCCAGATCTCTTTCATGAATGCCGGATCTGCCACCAATGAGAGCAACCACATGTACAAGCTCGGGCCCGTCCATTGGGGAGTGCTGGAAAGAGGCGTCAAGACCTCTTCCGGAGCATATATCATGCTGGGGGCGAAAATCGGGGCTTTCTCTCTCGTAATGGGCCAGCATAAGACCCATCCCGACTCTTCCGCTTTCCCATTCTCCTATCTATTCGGCGACGAGAGGGGAGCTACGGTGGTCGTGCCGGCGGCCATGCTACGTTCATGCGGGCTTATGCGCGACGAACAAAAATGGCCAAACCGCGACCGCAGGCTTAAGCGAAAGCTCCCGCTCCACGACAGGATAAACTTCAACGTGCTTAACCCGTTCACCGTCGACAGTATGCTCTCAGCTATCGACACTATCTCTGAGCTGCTTAACGAGCCTGTCTTCGACGACCTTTACATCCGCCATAAAGGGATGAAATTCACCCGCGCAGCTTTGGAAAGGGCAAAATATCTTTACACTCTCGCCATCTACAAGTATTTTTCCCTGACCTTGGGCGACAAGCCCTTCCCTCCCGCCTCCGACAAAAAGGCCGGCAGCTGGGTCGACCTTGGCGGACAGATCATCCCCCGGTCGCTTCTGGAGGAGATTCTGGCCAAAGACGACATTAATGAAGCGGAAGAGCTCCTTAATGAAGCCGCCGCAAACTACGACGAACTGCAGATGGAATGGATTGGCAACAGATTCGGAGATTGGTGGCATTCCCATCATCAGGACATACCCTCCGGAGCTCGCCAGTTTGACGAGCTTGTGGCCGAAGACCGTCAGGAATATATCGACGCCATAGCCCGCGAAACCCGTATGCTTAACCTTTAGACACTCCAAAATCCCACAAAAATCACTAGAAAGTTCCCTTTCAACGCTTTTTTCGCGTCGCAAGGGGCTTTTTATTTGCATATTATGGAATTTATGACTAATTTTGCCGCGCTCGTGATGGGATTCCGCACGAGGTAGAGAATATTAAACCCTATTTATTAACTTTTAATGACTGAATCTAAAGTTCAATCCCCGATTGAAGATTTCGATTGGGATGCCTATGCAAACGGCGAAACAGCTGGTTCGAAGAGCCGCGAGGAGCTTGTAAACACCTACGACGAGTCTCTTAAGACAGCTAAAGACAATGAAGTGGTGACTGGTGTGGTGAAATCCATCACCAAGCGTGAGGTCCGTGTCGACATCGGCATGAAATCTGACGCCATCATCCCCGTTTCAGAATTCCGCTACAATCCCGACCTCAAAGTCGGCGACGAAGTGGAAGTTTTCATCGAGACCCTCGAAGACAAAAACGGCCAGCTCCGTCTTTCCCACAAGAAAGCTTGCCAGACCCGCAGCTGGGATCGTGTCAACCAGGCTCTTGAGAACGACGAGATCATCAAAGGCTACGTTAAATCCCGCACCAAGGGCGGCATGATCGTTGACGTATTCGGCATCGAGGCCTTCCTTCCCGGTTCGCAGATTGACGTTCGCCCGATCCGCGACTACGACGTATTCGTAGACAAGACTATGGAATTCAAGGTTGTGAAAATCAACCAGGAATATAAGAACGTTGTCGTTTCCCACAAAGCTCTCATCGAAGCTGAGCTCGAAGCCCAGAAGCGTGAGATTATCTCCAAACTCGAAAAGGGCCAGGTGCTCGAAGGCAAGGTCAAGAATATCACCCCCTACGGCGTGTTTGTTGACCTTGGCGGTGTTGACGGCCTCGTTCACATCACCGACCTCTCCTGGGGCCGCGTATCCGACCCCCGCGAGGTTGTCGAGCTCGACCAAGATATCAAGGTCGTTATCCTCGACTTCGACAACGAGAAAAAACGTATCGCCCTTGGCGTTAAGCAGCTTCTTCCCCATCCCTGGGATGCTCTCGACCAGACTATCAAAGTCGGCGACCACATCCACGGCCGCGTAGTCGTTATGGCTGATTATGGCGCTTTCGTTGAGGTTCAGCCCGGCGTTGAAGGTCTTATCCACGTGTCTGAGATGTCGTGGAGCCAGCACCTCCGCAGCGCTCAGGACTTCCTCAAAGTCGGCGACGAGGTTGAGGCGGTTGTCCTCACTCTCGACCGCGAGGACCGCAAGATGAGCCTTGGCATCAAGCAGCTCAAAAACGATCCTTGGGAAAACATCGAGGAGAAATACGCTATCGGATCCCGCCACACTGCCAAAGTGCGCAATTTCACCAACTTCGGCGTATTTGTTGAGATCGAAGAGGGCGTAGACGGCCTCATCCACATCTCCGACCTTTCCTGGACAAAGAAAATCAAACACCCCTCTGAGTTCACTCAGGTCGGCAACGACATCGAGGTACAGGTGCTTGAGATCGACAAGGAAAACCGTCGTCTCTCTCTCGGCCACAAGCAGCTTGAGGAGAATCCTTGGGACGTATTCGAGACTATCTTCACCGTTGGTTCTATCCACGAAGGCACAGTCACCGAAGTGATGGACAAAGGCGCAGTGATTGCTCTCGAATATGGCGTGGAAGGTTTCGCTACCCCCAAACATCTTGTGAAGGAAGACGGCACTCAGGCCAAGCTTGACGACAAACTCAACTTCAAGGTTATCGAGTTTAACAAAGACAGCAAGAGAATCATCCTTTCTCACAGCCGCATCGCTGAAGACGCCAACAAGGCTGAGGCTCGCGCACAGCGTCCCGCAGCAAAGAAGCCGCGTCGCGAAGAAGAGACTGTTGCCGCTCCCGCAATCGAGAAGACCACTCTCGGCGATCTCGGCGCTCTCCAGGCTCTCAAAGAACAGATGCAGAAAGAGGAACGCAAATAATCAGACCCTTTCAAAGGTGTTCATACAACTGGATTTCTTGACTTAGTCGGGACTTTCAGGCAAGTTTACAGCAAAAAAATGGGAAAGCTTCTGCTTTTCCATTTTTTTTTGTAATTTTACGTCTTGAAACACTTTGCTTTCCCAAGGCATGAAAAAATATCTAACGACATATATGCTTCTCTTTGCGGCAATGATTCCTCCGGCGGTCTATGCCTCAGGCGAATCCATCTCATGGGAGACCATGACAGGCACGACGGTCGAGGCTAAATCCGTAGCCAAAGAATCGGGAATAGAAATCCTTGCCGCTCCCTCCTGCATTATTGTCAATTCTCCACGCCAGGTGCAGATTAAGGTGTTTTCCATCCTTGGCAGGCTTGTTTCTTCCGAGACGCTGCAGCCAGGCTCTTCCAGACTGAGAATAGCTGCACATGGCGTCTACATCGTGAAAGCCGGAGAAATCACCTGCAAGGTGGCTATCTGATCCCTCAGCCAAGGATGCTTCATCGTAAAAAAAACAACGTGTGACAAATTCAGCACAATGCCAATAAAGCGTATCTGATCAATCACACCTTAAAAATTTATTGATTATGAAAGAGACAGAAATTGATTGGTGCAACCTTCCCTTCAGTTACATAAAGACTGACTACAACGTCAGATGCACCTATAAGGACGGCAAATGGGGAGAAATCGAAGTCACTGATTCCGAATATATCCCTTTGAACATAGCGGCTTCATGCCTTCACTACGGCCAGGAAGCTTTCGAGGGGCTCAAAGCTTTCCGTGGCAAGGATGGCAAAATCAGAATCTTCCGCATGGACGAAAACGCAAAAAGATTCATCAAGTCGGCCGAAGGAGTGAAGATGCAGCCTCTCCCCGAAGAGATTTTCTGCAAAATGGTCAGGACCGTCGTCAAACTCAACGAACGATTCATTCCCCCATACGGCACGGGTGCGTCCCTATATATCCGCCCGCTCGAAATCGGAATAACTCCCCGCGTCGGTGTCAGCCCGGCCACTGAATATACGGTCATCATCCTCGTGACTCCGGTCGGGCCCTACTTCAAGGAAGGATTCAAGCCCACAAAAGTTTGCCTTAGCAGGGAATACGACCGCGTGGCCCCGAAGGGAACGGGAGCAATCAAGGTGGGAGGCAACTATGGAGCATCCCTCGTGGCTGGTGAGAAAGCCCATGAGCTGGGATATTCCGTCATGCTCTACCTCGACCCCAAAGAGAAAAAATATATCGACGAATGCGGCGCGGCCAACTTCTTCGGGATTAAAGACAACACCTATATCACCCCTGCAAGTGAATCGATTCTACCTTCCATCACAAATAAAAGCATCCGCCAATTGGCTGAAGATCTCGGTCTGAAAGTGGAGCAACGCCACGTGCCTCTTGAGGAGCTGTCAACATTTGAGGAAATCGGAGCCTGCGGAACGGCTGCGGTAATATCCCCGGTTTCTGAAGTCGATGACCTCGACACCGGTGAAAAATACGTCATCTCCACAACGGGAGAGGCAGGTCCGGTCTCAACCATGCTATACAACAAAATCCGTGGCATCCAACTCGGAGAAGAACCGGACGTCCACGGATGGTGTGAAATTGTCGAATAAGAGCTTGTTTAAAACGACAAAGTCAAACAAGCGATTATCCAGGAGTATCTCTATTGAATCAAGAGACGATTATACAACTCGGGAATTCTCGTATGAATATTGACGAAATTTTCCATCGCTTCTACAAAGACAATCCCAAGCTGCTTTCCACCGTCACCACCCATTCAAGGTGTGTGGCGGTGAAAGCACTCGGATGCCTGCGTGCCCATGGCCTTTCTGCCGACCTGCAATTCGTGGAGGAAGCCGCTATGCTCCACGATATAGGGGTGGTGGAATGCGATGCCCCGTCCATCTATTGTCATGGCAGCCTCCCATACATCTGCCACGGCGTGGCAGGACGAAAAATGCTTGATGAGCTTGGTCTGCCAAGACATGCCCTGGTATGTGAACGCCACACGGGATCCGGACTCTCTGTCGCCGATATCATCCGACAGGAACTTCCCCTCCCCCACCGCGACATGCTCCCAGTCACGATTGAAGAAAACGCAATCTGCTATGCCGACAAGTTCTTCTCCAAATCAGGAGAACTGACAAAAGAAAAGCCTCTTGATAAAGTCATGCGGCAGATGGCTGACCATGGAGAAGACTCATTAGATAGATTCATGGCTCTTCACAACCTGTTTGGATGAGAAACACAGGCTGCCACGAAATGCCATAGACCTTTTTTCAGATTTTTTAAGCATATCAAATCCTACATTTAGCATTTTATTGCTAACTTTGCAATCATTTTCAAGACAACAATAGCCAATTTTGAGGCATACTACTCTATATATCAGCGCATTGGCCTTTGCAGGACTCGCAATTGCCTGCAAAACTGTTGCCACTCCGGTCAACAATCAGCTTCCACGGCCTTCGTCTACCGATTCCTCGGCAGACGTTGATTTCGTGCCCTTAGACTCCCTGTCGCTTAACGCCGACTCCGTAGTGGTCAGAAACGATACTGCGTTCTTTGGCTACGACTCACTTCTCGTGACCAATGACTCGATTATTCTTGCCGGAGACTCTCTCGCAATGGATTCCACCTACAGGGCAAGAAGAGGTCTCGGTGAGGGTGAGCTACCCGGAGACTCCACCAAACAACGTCTTTCACGAATCAATCGAACGGAGGGCGACCTTGAGACGGTGGTCAATTTCGAGGCAAAAGACTCGCTGGTCATGATCGGCCAAAACAACACGTATCTTTACGGAGACGGCAACGTTGATTATGGAGAATTCAAGCTCAACGCCCAGGAAATACGGATGGAGCTCGACAAATCGACCGTCTATGCCACCGGGGCCGTCGACTCTACCGGGAATCTCTCGGGAAATCCTATATTCAATCAAGGCTCAGATGAATACGAGTCGAAGCAGATGAGCTACAACTTCAAGACCGGGCGAGGATTCATCACCGACGTAATCACCGAGCAAGGCGAGGGATTCCTGACGGGCGGAGCCTCCAAAAAGATGGAAGACGGCTCATTCTTTATTGAAGACGGAAAATACACCACCTGCGACGACCACGAACATCCCCACTTCTATTTCAACGTGACAAAAGGTAAGATGCGGCCCAACAAAGACATAGTTACCGGCCCCGTATATATGGTGCTCGCTGACGTGCCTTTGCCTATTGCATTGCCTTTCGGATATTTTCCTTTCTCAAAAGACTATTCAAGCGGAATCATTTTCCCCTCATTCGGAGAAGACTACAATCGTGGCTTCTATCTGCGCGACGGAGGATATTATTTCGCGATTTCCGATTATGTAGACCTAGCTCTACGCGGAGAGATCTATACAAAAGGTTCGTGGGGCATCTCCGGGCATTCTTCCTATACCAAGCGTTATCGCTTCCGTGGCAACTTCGACTTCTCCTATATCACGACCATCTACGGCGACAAGGGAAGCCCCGACTATTCCAAGCAGAACAACTTCCAGATTATCTGGAGTCATTCACAGGACACTAAGGCCAATCCCAACATGAATTTTTCGGCTTCCGTCAACTTCACTACATCGGGATACACCAGAAATGACCTCAACTCCTATTACAACAATTCGTTTACGGAGAACACGAAGTCATCTACCGTCAACATGACGTATCGTTTCCCGGGGACGAAATGGAGCCTGTCGACCACAGCCAACATATCGCAACGCACGCAAGACTCCACGCTTGCCGTCTCCTTCCCCAACGTCAATGTGACCATGTCGCAGCTCGCACCGTTCAAACGCAAGAAATCCGTTGGAGGCGAACGTTGGTATGAGAAGATCAGAATGTCTTATTCCGGGCAATTCCAAAACTCTCTGACCGCCAATCAAGACCAATTCTTCAAGAAGAGCCTGATAAAAGACTGGAAAAACGGCATGAAGCATTCAATCCCCGTCTCAGCCACATTCTCTCTCTTCAAATATATCAACCTCTCCCCCTCAATCTCAATGAACGACAGGATGTATTCCTCCAAAATTCGTCGTCAATGGGACACACAGGCATCGAGAGAGGTGGCTGACACCACCTACGGGTTCTACAACATTTTCGACTTCAACGCTTCATTGTCGCTCGACACTAAAATCTACGGTTTCTGGAAGCCTATGAAATTTCTTGGCGACAAGGTGCAGATGATTCGCCACGTCATCACCCCCACCGTATCTTTCAGCGCATCGCCCGACTTCAGCGACCCAATGTGGGGCGTATGGGGCAGTTATAACTATGTCGACAACGAGGGAGTATTGCAAAACAAGAAATACAACTATTTCCAGCACGGCATCTTCGGAGCTCCGTCGCAAGGGAAGTCGGGAGTGGTCTCTGTCAGCCTTGCCAACAACCTTGAGATGAAGGTAAAGAGCGATAGCGACACCACGGGGGTGAAGAAAGTCTCTCTCATCGAAAACTTCACCATAAGCCAAAGCTACAACTTTGCCGCTGACTCCATGAACTGGAGCAACGTCAACACCTCTATCCTACTCCGACTCGTAAAGAATTTCAACCTCAACCTATCCGCCACCTGGGATCCATATACGTATAAGCTGTCTCCGTCGGGCACGCCGGTCAAGGTCAACGTGCCACGCTGGAAAGCAGGCAAAGGCTGGGTGAGACTCGCCTCTACCGGCACTTCATTCTCCTATACTTTCAACAACCAGACATTCTCCAAGAAAAAAGACTCCGGCAGCGGAAGCGGAGATGGCGATGAGGATGGTGAAGATGACGATGCCCCGTTTGATGGGGAAGACGGATCAATGGAAGATCTGAACGCCACAGTCGACGAACGGAAGCAACGCCGCAACCAAGCCAAGAAAGATGCCGCGACAGCCGACGCCGACGGCTACTTCAAATGGGAATGTCCTTGGAGTCTGACGTTCAACTATTCCGTCAACTACGGATACGGAGCCTTCGACTACGACAAACTCGAATACAAGGGGAAATGGACACAAAACCTTTCATTCTCCGGAAATATCCGACCCACCACCAATTGGAACTTCTCATTTTCAGCATCGTATAACTTCGATCTGAAGAAAATCGCCTATATGAACTGTTCGATTTCGCGCGACCTACATTGCTTCACGATGTCGGCATCATTCGTGCCATTCGGACCTTATAAATCCTACAACTTCAACATAGCTGTCAAGTCATCCCTACTCAAGGACCTGAAATACGACAAACGCTCGTCAAACACCAACGGCATAAAATGGTATTGACCATTGGAGCTCACTACATCAAATCTTAAGGTCACAGGAGCCACGAATATTCAAAGACTCGCTCTTTGAGCCGGGAAAGAAATCAAGCAAAAAACAAATCGCAAAGGGAAAAATTTGGTTATTTCACATAATAATGCTACTTTTGTAAAAAATTAGGCAGTGATGGCTCTACCACTTACTTCTCTACTCGATATAGTCGGACAGAAAGTCGAAAGGCTACAGACCATACATCAAGGTCTGCATACAAGAATTGCCGCACTTGAAGAGGAGAACAACAATCTCCGCGCAGAATTGGAAGAGACTAAAAAACAGCTCTGCAACACGAGGAGAGACGTGGAATTCCTGACTATGTCCTACAGACTGGCAGACTCCCCCGACACTATCGTAAGCGCGCGACGCCGCATTGCCCGATTGATCCGAACCATCGACAGTTGCATCTCCATGCTTAAGGAGGAATGACGATGAACGAGACCGACAAAGTAGAAATGACCATACATATAGGCGGCGAGCATATCCGGCTCTCCGTCGCATTCGACCGGCAAAACGCCGTGCGCGACGCTGAAAAAGCAGCCCACGACCTCTATCAGGATTGGAGAGCCAAATTCCCCAACCGGTCGGACAAAGAAGTCCTTGCCATGGTGGCTTATCAATTCGCCTCTTATTATACAGGACTTCTGGAACGTTTTGAGAAGGCTTCAGCCACTGCCGCCGACATAGACGCAAAATTGTCGAAGATAATTTCCACAGAAAAAGGCCGGTAGCCTCTCCTTTTATCGGGAGACATTTTCTAATTGCCCGTTCATTATTTTTACCTTTTTTCATGCGCACTGTCGGCCCCCAATCCGGCCGAGGCATATTGTCTTGTGCCCTTTTAAAGAATTTTCCCTTAATAAAAACTCAATAAAAAAACAACTGAAATAAGGTAAATGGAAACAGCAATATGGATCATAATCGCCGTAGGAGCAGGCATAATAGGCTATGTCGCCGCTATGGCAATTTCGAAAAAAAACGCTAAATCAGCGGCAGGGATAATAATCGAAGACGCACGCCGGGAAGCCGACATCATAAAGGAGAAAAACACTCTCAAAGCCAAGGAAGAGGAGATGAAAATCCTCGCTGATGCAGAGCGTACGGCCGCCCAGAAAGTGCAGAAAGCCCAGGCCTCCGAAGCTCGCGCCCGCCAGAAAGAACAGCAACTTTCCCAACAGCAAAACGATCTGGCAAGAAGAAAGAAAGATCTCGATTCATTGAAGACAAACCTCGACGCAAAGGAGCAAAACGTCAACAACCGTGCAGAACAAGTAGAGCAGCTTCGCCGCCAGGCTCAGGAGGAGCTGGAAAGGGTTTCAGGCCTTTCCGTAGATGAAGCGAGAGAAAAATTGGTGGAATCCCTTAAAGATGAAGCCAAGACAGCTGCTGCCGGCTATATCAACGACATAATGGACGACGCCAAGCTGACTGCCTCCAAGGAAGCCAAGAGAATCGTAATCCAATCCATCCAAAGGGTGGCTACGGAGACGGCGGTGGAGAATTCCGTGACTGTGTTCCACATCGACAACGACGAGATAAAAGGAAGGATTATCGGGCGCGAAGGCCGCAACATCCGTGCGCTTGAGGCTGCCACCGGAATAGAGATCATCGTCGACGACACCCCCGAAGCGATCGTGCTTTCAGGGTTCGATCCCGTCAGACGTGAAATAGCACGTCTTGCTTTGCATCAGCTCGTAGTCGACGGACGTATCCACCCGGCACGCATCGAGGAGGTTGTGGCGAAAGTCAAAAAGCAAGTGGAAGAGGAGATCATCGAGACAGGAAAGCGCACGGCCATCGACCTCGGAATCCACGGCCTCCATCCGGAGCTTATCCGCATGGTCGGAAAAATGAAATATCGCTCTTCTTACGGGCAGAACCTGCTTCAGCACTCCCGTGAGACAGCAAACCTTTGCGCTGTCATGGCCTCTGAATTAGGACTAAATCCGAAAAAGGCGCGACGTGCCGGCCTTCTCCACGACATAGGAAAGGTGCCAGACGATGAGCCGGAACTGCCCCACGCATTATTTGGAATGAAGCTCGCGGAGAAATTCAAGGAGAAACCGGAAATATGCAACGCCATCGGCGCTCACCACGACGAAGTGGAGCAGACATCGCTTCTCGCGCCCATCGTGCAGGTATGCGACGCCATCTCAGGCGCCCGACCTGGTGCCCGCCGCGAGATAGTGGAAGCCTATATCAAACGCCTGAACGATCTCGAACAGATTGCCCTCTCCTATCCGGGCGTGCTGAAGACGTATGCCATCCAGGCAGGACGCGAGCTTAGGGTCATTGTCGGGGCAGACAAAATCTCCGACGAGGAGACCGACAAGCTGTCGTCTGAGATAGCCCGCAAGATCCAGGATGAGATGACGTATCCGGGACAGGTGAAAATCACCGTCATCAGAGAGACGAGAGCCGTAGCGTTTGCAAAATGACGGGGATGTCTGATTCAATCATAAATGATATGGAAGGGAAAGAGACCCGGGCATTCTCAAGCGGCTGTCATGATTGCGGACGCAGTGCTTCCTGCTTCGGATGCACACGCAAAGAACCCAGAGGGAAACTGATGGCTACCGACTGGCTTGCCGACGTGCCGGGCAACGACGCGACGGCCCCGGTGGAGGTGCTCTTCAAGAACACACGGTTTGGATTCTATTCCAATCCTTCGGCAATCCCGTTGAAGATTGGAGATATCGTCGCTGTGGAAGCTTCTCCCGGCCACGATATCGGGAAGGTCGTCATGACTGGACACCTTGTGACATTGCAAATGAAAAAAGCCGGGGTGAAGTCGGCTGAAGACCTGAAAAAGGTGTTCCGCATAGCAAAACCCGGCGACATAGAAAAATTTGAGGAAGCTCGTGCTAAGGAACATTCCACTATGATCAAGGCCCGCGGCATTGCCGAGGAGCTCGGACTCTCGATGAAAATCGGCGACGTGGAATATCAGGGCGACGGCGGAAAGGCGATATTCTATTACATCGCCGACGAGAGAGTCGATTTCCGCAAGCTAATCCGAATTCTGGCAGACACGTTCAAGGTCAGAATAGAGATGAAGCAGATTGGAGCCCGCCAAGAGGCGGGGAGAATCGGAGGAATCGGACCCTGCGGACGTCCGCTATGCTGCTCCTCATGGATGAACAGATTTGTCTCTGTCGGCACGGGCAGCGCCCGACTTCAGGATCTCTCAATGAATCCCCAGAAGCTTGCCGGACAATGTGCGAAGCTGAAATGCTGCCTGAATTTTGAAGTGGATTCTTATGCTGAAGCCCAAAAGCAATTGCCCTCAAAAGAGGTGGTGCTTGAGACAAAAGACGGCAACTTCTATCTTTTCAAGTCTGACATTCTGGCGAGGAAAGTGACCTATTCCACCGACAAGAATGTGCCTGCAAATCTTGTGACCATTGATGCCTCTCGCGCATTTGAGATCATAGCTCTAAACAAACAGGGAATCAAAGTGGATTCTCTCGATATCCCCGACGACCTTGATGAAGAAAAGGAATATGGCGACATTATCGGGCAGGATTCTCTGACAAGGTTTGACAAGAACAAGAAGAAGAAAAAGAAAAAGAAAAAAGATTCTGAAATTTCCGATTCTCAGAAAAGTCAGGCCAAACCGGTTCTAGCCTCGGGTAAACAACAGAATCCAGGTCAACCTTCCGGCAGACTGCAAGGTCAAAACCAGAATCCCGGTAGACAGCAGAATCCCGGCCAACCCTCCGGCAGACCGCAAGGTCAAAACCAGAATCCCGGTAGACAGCAGAATCCCGGCCAACCCTCCGGCAGACCACAGGGACAAAACCAAACTTTTGGAAGACCGCAGGGACAAAACCAACCTTCCGGAAAGCAGCAGCCTGCACAAAGATCTCCTAAAAAGAAAAACCGCCCTCCTCAAGGACAACCCAAGGTTGCCCCCAATGAAGGGAAAGAGAAAGAGGGAGGGGAAGCTAAATGAGACGGCTAATACCCGTAGCAGCCATTTTGGCTCTGGCTGTCGTCTCTTGCGACTATCTACCTGCCATAGATTATTCATCGTTTGCCGACATTCCCACACAGGGAATGCCGGCAGATTGGCAATATGACTTTTCCGTCACGTCGAAAGATTCAGCCGACGTTCTATCCGGAATCCATGACGTAGTGCTCGTGGTCAGATACACTGATGATTGCCATTCAACTTCAATCACTCTGAACATTGAGGAAATATCATTCAACCACCACGACCCTGATTCCGTTTCAATAGAAATTCCCTTTTTTTCAGAGAAAGGGAAACCTTTGGGATCAGGAGTCTATGGAATATACGAGGTGGCAGACACTCTACATAAAAATATAAAAATCCCGGATGGCTACACAATTTCTGTCTCTTCCCCACTTCCTCAGGAAACTACATCGGGGGTCAAGGCAATTGGGATCGTAGTCACCCGAAAATAAAGACTTATGCTATGAAACTTATCCAAGAAGAAATCCGCCAAGATATTGCGACAAGAATAAGCTCAATAAGGAGCCATATGAGTCGTGAAAATATCGAGGCGACTCTCGTGGCTTCAAACGCCAATATATATTACACGACCGGTCGGTTTTTCAAAGGATTCGTCTATATCCCTATGGGGTCAGACCCGATATGGTTTATAATAAAACCCGACATTTTCGACAAGGAAGATGACGTGGTCATCATCCGCAAACCGGAGAATATTCCGGGGAAGCTTAAGGAGCTCGGTCTTGAGCTTCCCGCAACAATCGGTCTTGAATTCGACACAATGTCTTATTCCGACATTGAGCGCCTCAAAGCGGTGTTCCCCGATTCCGTTCCGCTCAATGCCTCATCCTCGCTGAGGAAGGCAAGAATGGTGAAGACGCAGTGGGAACTCGACCGCATGAAAGAAGACGGCATCCATCAGTCGGAAGTCTACAGAAGAGTGACCCGTTGCTATAAGGAGGACATGACCGACGTGCAATTCCAAATAGAGATAGAGCGAATCCTCCGTCTCGAAGGATGCCTTGGATTCGTCCGTACGTCAGGCAATCTTATGGACATAAATCTCGGGTCGGTCATAGCCGGAGAGAATGCCGATGTCCCGAGTCCCTACGACTTCACGATGGGTGGCTCCGGCATCGACCCATCGCTACCGGGCGGAGCCAACGGGACCACGCTCAAGCCGGGTCAGTCGGTCATGATCGACATGAACGGCTCCTTCAACGGCTATCAGACCGACATGACGCGCGTATGGAGACTGGGAGAACTGCCCTCTTTAGCATACAAAGCCCACGACTGTTCGATCAATATCCTGCGCGCCCTTGAAAGCATTGGGAAGCCCTCCACCCCCGTCGCCGATCTTTACAACAAAGCAATGGAAATAGCAGAAGCCAATGGGCTGGCCGAATATTTTATGGGACATCGTCAACATGCCTCGTTTATAGGACACGGGGTCGGCATTGAGCTCAACGAGCAGCCAGTCGTGATGGCCAAAAGCCGCGACATCTTGCTTGAGAACATGACAATAGCTCTTGAGCCTAAATTCGTCATCCCGGAAGTTGGAGCAGTCGGAGTGGAGAATACATATGTGGTCACATCCACCGGATTAAAATCCATAACGATCTTCCCCGAGGAGATTCAAGAATTGTAATAAACAGCCGCAGTCAGATGAATTTGAAAGAAGATATATCCGATCCTATATTTTCCAAAATTGGAGAAATCGCCGATGAACTGGGGAGGGAAGTCTACGTCGTGGGAGGTTTAGTTCGCGACATTTTTCTCCAACGGCAATCGAAGGACTACGATTTCGTGACAGTTGGATCCGGCATAGAACTCGCGACAGAGGTAGCAAAAAGACTTGGCCACAGGGCGCACCTGTCGGTATTCCCCAACTATGGCACGGCACAAGTCAAGACCCGCGAGCTGGAATTGGAATTCGTAGGGGCAAGGAAAGAATCCTATTCAAGAGATTCGAGAAACCCTATAGTGGAAGACGGCACCTTGCACGACGACATGTGCCGCCGCGATTTCACCATCAACGCGATGGCCGTTTGCCTCAACAAAGACAGGTTCGGAGAGTTGGTTGACCCTTTCAACGGGCTGGCCGACCTTTCCAAGGGGATTATTCGCACTCCTCTCGACCCCGACATAACATTTTCCGACGACCCCCTGAGAATGCTGCGTGCCATCAGGTTTGCCACGCAGCTTTATCTCCCTCAAGACAACAGTCAAGAGGGGGAGGCATCACGTCCATCATCGTTCAAAATATTGCCTGAGACATTTGAGGCAATAAAGAGAAACGCATCGAGGATGGAAATAATCACCCGCGAGCGAATCAACGATGAGTTGTCGAAAATCATGCGTGCGCCGCGACCTTCGGTTGGCTGGCGACTTCTCGACATGACGGGATTGCTCCATTACGTGTTTCCTTCGCTACAGCCTTTGAAGGGAGTGGAGATGATGGAGGGAAAAGGACACAAAGACAATTTCTATCATACGATACAGGTGGTGGACAACGTTGCACGACGTTCAGACAACGAATGGCTCCGCTGGGCTGCATTGCTTCATGACATTGCCAAACCCGTCACGAAGAAATATGACAGCCGACTCGGCTGGACATTCCACAACCATAATTTCATCGGGGAGAAAATGATTCCCAGAATATTCAGGGAGATGAAGCTTCCCTTGAATGAAAAGATGAAATACGTGGCAAAACTCGTAGGGCTTCACATGCGTCCTCAATCTGTGGGCGACGAGGGAGTGACGGATTCGGCAGTCAGAAGGATGATGACGGAAGCCGGCAATGACGTTGACGACCTTATGATACTCGCAGAAAGCGACATCACATCAAAGCAGCCAGCCAAGGTGCGCCGACAGCTTGAAGGATTTGAGAAACTCCGCGAGCGCATGAAGGAGGTGAAAGACTCGGATGCCTTCCGCAACTGGAAGAATCCGATCGACGGCAACGAGATAATGGATCGGCTCGGTATTCCGCCCGGTCCGGAGATTTCAAGACTAAAGAATATAGTGAAAGAGGCCATTATTGAGGGAATCATCCCCTATGACCATGATGCCGCCTGGCAATACCTCGAAGAGCATCGATAAGAATATGCCAACCGTCAAATAACAGACAGTCCCCCGGCTGAATGATTCAGCCGGGGGACTGTCTGTTATTTGCGATTTAATAAAATCGAGATCAATCTAAGGATTAATCCTCATTGAGGTTGACACGCTTGAAGTCAACTACCACGAGACCCTTCTGAGTAGACTCAAGGAATTGGCCTACGGTCATTTTTGCATCGCGGTGGTACTCCTGCTCCATCAGACAGTTCTCTTTGAAGAACTTGTTAATGCGGCCGTTTGCGATGTTCTGAATCATTTGCTCAGGAAGGTGTGCAGCCTTAGCTTCAGCCGTAGCCTTAGCGATTTCGCGTGCTTTCTGAGCCTCCTCTTCGGTGAGCCAGCCCTTTGCTATGTTGGAGTTGATGTGGTCTTCGCTGTCAACGAGGTTGGGGTTGATGCCAGCTTTCTTGATAGCTACCTCGACAGCTTTCTTCACCTGCTCCTCTTTCGTCTTCTCAACAGCGATGTTATACTCGTTGTCAACAAGCTCCTTTGCAACATGGTCGCGATCAACAGCCACAGGATTCATTGCAGCAACCTGCATGGCGATTTCCTTGCCTACAGAGGGATCAACACCTTCGATGTTAAGGCCAACGATTGTAGCAAGTTTGTTGCCAAGGTGGTCGTATCCGGCAACGCTGGGAGCCTCTACATACTCGTAAGCGCCAAGCTCCATCTTTTCGCCCGTCTTGCCGATTTCATCAGTGATGTTTTCCTCAACAGAGCGACCGTTAAGGTCGAGAGCATTAACTTCGTCAAGGCTCTTTGCGGAAGCGGCCACAGCGGCGTCAAGGATTTTCTTGGTAAGCTCGCGGAAAGACTCGTTCTTAGCAACGAAGTCAGTCTCACATTTCAGAGCCACGATAGCAGCGAAGCCGGGCTTGGTGGCGCTGAGCACACATCCCTCGGAAGCCTCACGATCTTCACGCTTTGCAGCGACAGCCTGACCTTTCTTGCGGATAATCTCGATAGCTGCGTCGATGTCGCCGTTGGTCTCGGCCAAAGCGTTCTTGCAGTCCATCATGCCCGCGCCGGTCATGTGGCGCAATTTCTTTATATCTTCAATAGATACTGCCATTTTTTCTAAAAATTAAAAATTAATTACTCAGCTTCCTTCTCTACTGCGGGAGCAACCTCAGCAGCGGGAGCGGCCTCTTTCTGAGCGTCGTTGCGACGCACACGACGACGCTTTCCAGCGTTGCCGCCTTCGGCATTCTCCTCCTTGTCTTCGGGAGCGTCGAGTTTCTCTACTTTACGTTCCTCAAGACCCTCTGCCATTGCGGAGCAAACAGCATCAAGGATCACTTCAATGCTCTTTGAAGCATCGTCGTTTGCGGGGATAACGAAATCGACATTCTCAGGGTTAGAGTTGGTATCAACAATGCCGAATACTGGAATTCCGAGACGATTGGCCTCAGCCACGGCGATGTGTTCCTTCATAACGTCAACTACGAAGAGCGCGCTGGGAAGACGGGAAAGGTCGGCTATAGAACCAAGGTTCTTCTCAAGCTTTGCACGCTGACGGGTGATCTGCAGTTTCTCTCGCTTTGAAAGATTGTCGAACGTGCCGTCCTTGCTCATCTTATCGATAGTGGTCATCTTCTTCACTGCCTTGCGGATAGTGGGGAAGTTGGTGAGCATACCGCCCGGCCAACGCTCGATAACGAAAGGCATGCCTACAGAAGATGCACTCTTCTCGATAGCCTCCTTAGCTTGTTTCTTAGTTGCTACGAAAAGCACCTTGCGTCCGCTCTTTGCGATTTGCTTGAGGGCATTTGCTGCCTCCTCGATCTTAGCGGCCGTCTTATAGAGGTCGATGATATGAATTCCATTGCGCTCCATGAAGATATAAGGAGCCATGGAGGGATTCCATTTACGTTTGAGGTGGCCGAAGTGGCATCCTGCCTCAAGGAGCTGGTCAAAAGTTGGTGTTGCCATTAATTTTGATTTTTGGGCTTGCAAAGCCCGTGTTTACATTCTTTTTAAATTTCGTTAGAAATCCAACCGGCAGGTAGGAAAAAATCATCCTGCGAGTTTAGATACTAAACATATAATGGATGACTCGAAAGTCGATACATTAACGTTTGGAGAACTGGAAGCGTTTGCGGGCTTTGGGCTGACCTGGTTTCTTACGCTCTACGGCACGCGGGTCGCGAGTCATGAAGCCTTCAGCACGAAGAGCGGGCTTGTCTTCAGCATTAATCTTTACGAGAGCACGCGAAATGGCGAGACGGAGTGCCTCAGCCTGCCCCTTATAACCGCCACCGTCGATATGAGCATAGATATCGTATTTGTCGGCAACTTCAAGAGTATTGAGGGGCTGCTTAACGATATATTGAAGAATAGAAGAGGGGAAATAGACGTCAATGTGACGCTTGTCGATAACAATGTTACCGTTGCCCTCTGTGAGATAAACTCTGGCTACGGCTGCCTTACGGCGGCCAATTGCATTCACTTTTTCCATCTGCTTCTATTATTTCAGTTTGTTGATATCGATTACTTTGGGATTGTTAGCCTCATGACCGTGCTCTGAGCCATTGTAGACATAGAGGTTGCGGAGCTGCTTAGCACCGAGGGGCCCTTTGGGGAGCATACCTTTTACAACCTTGATGAAAAGAGGATGATGACCTGCCTTCACTGTGGATTTGAGAGACTTAGCCATCAAGTCGCCGGGGGTGTAGGCACGCTGGCCACCGGGATAACCCGTAAAGCGAAGATATTCGCGAGTATTGAATTTATCCTTGCTCATTTTGACTTTGTCGGCATTGATGATGATCACGTTGTCGCCGCAGTCAAGATTGGGGGTGAAGTCAGGTTTGTACTTTCCACGAAGGATTTTAGCCACTTTGGAGCAAAGACGACCAAGAATTTGATCTGTAGCGTCAATTACGACCCATTGCTTCTCGATAGTAGCGGGAGTTGCTGAGAGCGTTTTGTAACTTAGAGTATCCACTTTGGATTTGTGTTTAAAGATTATTCAATGTTAAAGTGCAGTCAACGACGGCACAATATTAACCGCCCAACGACTGAGACACAGCGAGAAAGGCCTAAATCGCGCTATGCCAAGGCAGGGCAGTAAAACAAATTGGATATAATCGGCTTGCAAAATTACAAATAAAAGCCGACATAGCAAAATAAATAATTAAAAATTAAGAAAAAAATATTAGACAACCGGTCGGAATCGTCGACGGATCGGACAGGTCCGCCCCAGTCGGGGCATAAAAAAAGGAAGCATCTCTGCTTCCTTTTCTAAGGCGGCGATTACCTACTCTCCCGCTTTCGCAGTACCATCGGCGTGATAAGGTTTAACTTCTCTGTTCGGAATGGGAAGAGGTGGAGCCCTTATGCTGTCATCACCTGAATATCGTTTTTTGTGCGCCCCGGCTCCCCGGAGGCGCTGTGCGGTTGGAAATCGCACGACGGAAGCGCGCTTGAAGACTTTCGCAAACCCGGAACAGCAACTCCGGCCCGGCTTGCTTTTATTTGGAATCTCTTCCACGGAATGTTCGGGCAATTAGTACCGCTCGGCTGAACGTGTCGCCACGCTTGCACCTGCGGCCTATCGACGTCGTAGTCTCCGACGGCCCTTGGCGAGATCTAATCTTGGAGTCGGCTTCGTGCTTAGATGCTTTCAGCACTTATCCTCTCCAGACGCTGCTACCCGGCGGTGCCCCTCGGCGGGACAACCGGCGCACAGGAGGTCTGTCCAGCACGGTCCTCTCGTACTAGTGCCGGATCTCCGCAAATCTCAACGCCCACAACAGATAGAGACCGAACTGTCTCACGACGTTCTGAACCCAGCTCGCGTGCCACTTTAATAGGCGAACAGCCTAACCCTTGGGACCTTCTCCAGCCCCGGGATGTGACGAGCCGACATCGAGGTGCCAAACCACTCCGTCGATATGAGCTCTTGGGAGGGATCAGCCTGTTATCCCCGGAGTACCTTTTATCCTTTGAGCGACGGCCCTTCCATGCGGAACCGCCGGATCACTATGCTCAAGTTTCCTTCCTGTTCGACGTGTCTGTCTCGCAGTCAAGCGCCCTTATGCCATTGCACTCTGCGGCCGGTTGCCAATCGGCCTGAGGGCACCTTTAGGAGCCTCCGTTACGCTTTTGGAGGCGACCACCCCAGTCAAACTACCCACCAAGCAATGTCCGCGCTTCAAGCGCGTTAGAAGCCAAATGTGCGAAGGCCCGTATTTCAACAGCGACTCCTCGATGACTGGCGTCACCGATTCTCAGTCTCCGGACTATCCTACACATCGCACACCCGGCCCCAATGCTAAGCTGCAGTAAAGGTTCACGGGGTCTTTTCGTCCCGTTGCGGGTAATCGGCATCTTCACCGATACTACAATTTCACCGAGCTCACGGTCGAGACAGTGTCCGGATCATTACACCATTCGTGCAGGTCGGAACTTACCCGACAAGGAATTTCGCTACCTTAGGACCGTTATAGTTACGGCCGCCGTTTACCGGGGCTTCACTTCACCGCTTCGCTCGCGCTGACGGCTCCGCTTAACCTTCCGGCACCGGGCAGGTGTCAGGCTGTATACCGCGCCTTGCGGCTTCGCACAGCCCTGTGTTTTTGCTAAACAGTTGCCTGGACCTATTCTCTGCGCCTCCCCTTGTCGAGGGGGGAGGGCCCCTTTTCCCGAAGTTACGGGGCAAGTTTGCCTAGTTCCTTGACCGTGAATCTCTCGAGCGCCTTGGTATCCTCTACCCGACCACCTGTGTCGGTTTCCGGTACGGGCCGGCTTGCCATCGAACGGCGGGCGCGGGTTTTCTCGGGAGTCTGCTCCTCCGCGGTTGTCACTCGCCGCATGCGGCTCGTGTACTGTCGGGCCTCGCCCCGGCCGTTTCCTCCGGCCGGCTCCGGCTACACCCTTCAACGCGCTATTCCGTCAGCGCGCACGCGTTTCGCTCCTCCGTCTCCGCTCCGCCTACGGCACGCCGGGTTGCGGAATATTGACCGCATGTCCATCCGCCCGACCGTCTCCGGCCGGCGTTAGGTCCCGACTTACCCTGAACCGATTAGCGTTGTTCAGGAACCCTTGGTCTTTCGGCGAGGGGGTTTCGCGCCCCCTTTGTCGTTACTTATACCTGCATTTGCTTTTCCGCTCCCTCCAACAGGTCTCGCGGCCTGTCTTCGCCGGGGGCGGAATGCTCCCCTACCAATCCATCATCGATGGATTCCACGTCTTCGGCACCGGACTTATGCCCGATTATTATCCATGCGGGGCCGCTCGACTAGTGAGCTGTTACGCACTCTTTAAATGAATGGCTGCTTCCAAGCCAACATCCTAGCTGTCGCTGCGGCCCCACCTCGTTATTGCCTTCAACTCAGCCCGGATTTCGGGGCCTTGGACGGTGGTCTGAGTTGTTCCTCTCTCGGACGCGGACCTTAGCACCCGCGCCCTCACTCCCGGGCATCATGTCGCGGCATTCGGAGTTCGTCAGGACTTGATAGGCGGCGAAGCCCTCGCATCCTATCGGTCGCTCTACCTCCGCGACACTCGCCCGAGGCTGCACCTAAATGCATTTCGGGGAGTACGAGCTATCTCCGAGTTTGATTGGCCTTTCACTCCTACGCACAGTTCATCCGAAAGCTTTTCAACGCTTACCGGTTCGGACCTCCAGACAGTGTTACCTGTCCTTCATCCTGACCATGCGTAGATCACTCGGTTTCGCGTCTGCCTCCGGCGACTCGGCGCCCTGTTCGGACTCGCTTTCGCTCCGGCTCCGTGCCTCAGGCACTTAGCCTCGCCGCCGACGGCAACTCGCAGGTTCATTATGCAAAAGGCACGCCGTCACCACACTAGGTGGCTCCGACCGCTTGTGGGCGCATGGTTTCAGGGTCTTTTTCACTCCTCTGTCCGAGGTGCTTTTCACCTTTCCCTCACGGTACTCGTTCGCTATCGGTCTCTCGGTAGTATTTAGCCTTGCGGGATGGTCCCCGCGGATTCAACCGGGATTTCTCGTGTCCCGGCCTACTCAGGTGCCGCCTGCCGGTGGCTGGGGTCTTCGCGTAAGGGGCTTTCACCCGCTTCGGCCCGGCGTTCCAGCCGGTTCCGCTGACCCCGCCCCCTCCTGTCGGCGGTCCTACAACCCCGGCACGCGCGTCGCCACGCCGCCGGTTTGGGCTCATCCCCGTTCGCTCGCCGCTACTGGGGGAATCGTTCTTACTTTCTCTTCCTGCGGGTACTTAGATGTTTCAGTTCCCCACGTTCGCCTCCGGAATATAGCCGGATGCCGGGATCGCTCCCGGCGGGTTGCCCCATTCGGACATCCACGGGTCAAGGGATATTTGCTCCTCGCCGTGGCTTTTCGCAGCTTGTCACGTCCTTCATCGCCTCCGAGAGCCAAGGCATCCCCCATGCGCCCTTGCTTCATTCCGTTATACGGTCAGGCCGCAAGGGCCTTTGGTTTGTTTTCGCCTAAGCCTTTTGTTCCATCCCCAACCAATGGGGACGGCGCTCGTTGTGTTCTTTTGAGTTTTCTACTTGTCTTCTCGCTGCCAGACTCCGGAACCTGAGTCCCTTCGTCTGTCGCTTCCATCATGTCAATGTGCTCTTTCCAAAGTGGAGAATAACGGAGTCGAACCGTTGACCCTCTGCTTGCAAAGCAGATGCTCTAGCCAACTGAGCTAATCCCCCATTTTGAGAGAATCCCCACAGGACATACAGCCAAATTCCGGAGGGTCGTGAACTTGACCTCTGCCTTCGTCTCCAACACCTCGGAGCCATAACTTCTCCAGCCTCCAGAAAGGAGGTGTTCCAGCCGCACCTTCCGGTACGGCTACCTTGTTACGACTTAGCCCCAGTCACCGGTTTTGCTCTAGGGCGCGCCTCGCGGCGACGCACTTCAAGCACCCCCGGCTCCCATGGCTTGACGGGCGGTGTGTACAAGGCCCGGGAACGTATTCACCGCGCCATGGCTGATGCGCGATTACTAGCGAATCCAGCTTCACGGAGTCGGGTTGCAGACTCCGATCCGAACTGAGAACGGCTTTCGGGTTCCGCTCGGCGTCGCCGCCTGGCTTCCCGCTGTACCGCCCATTGTAACACGTGTGTCGCCCCGGACGTAAGGGCCGTGCTGATTTGACGTCATCCCCGCCTTCCTCGCGGCTTGCGCCGGCAGTCCGGGCAGAGTCCTCAGCTTAACCTGTTAGCAACTGCCCGCGGGGGTTGCGCTCGTTATGGCACTTAAGCCGACACCTCACGGCACGAGCTGACGACAACCATGCAGCACCTCGGAAGACGTCCCTAAGGAAACAGGCGTCTCTGCCTGCGGCGTCTCCCGTTTGAGCCCGGGTAAGGTTCCTCGCGTATCATCGAATTAAACCACATGTTCCTCCGCTTGTGCGGGCCCCCGTCAATTCCTTTGAGTTTCACCGTTGCCGGCGTACTCCCCAGGTGGAATGCTTATCGCTTTCGCTGCGCCCCCCAGGGGCAAATCCCCCCGGACAGCAAGCATTCATCGTTTACTGCGTGGACTACCAGGGTATCTAATCCTGTTCGATACCCACGCTTTCGTGCCTCAGCGTCAGTGTGGGGCCGGCAGGCTGCCTTCGCAATCGGGGTTCTGCGCGATATCTATGCATTTCACCGCTACACCGCGCATTCCGCCTGCCTTTCCCCAACTCAAGCCAGCCAGTTTCAACGGCGGGCCGGGGTTGAGCCCCGGGCTTTTACCGCTGACTTAACTCGCCGCCTACGCACCCTTTAAACCCAATAAATCCGGATAACGCTCGCATCCTCCGTATTACCGCGGCTGCTGGCACGGAGTTAGCCGATGCTTTTTCTCCGGGTACGCTCACACTCCCACTCGTGGAAGCTCTTGTTCCCCGGCAAAAGAGGTTTACGATACGCTGTACCTTCTTCCCTCACGCGGCTTGGCTGGTTCAGTCTCCCGACCATTGACCAATATTCCTCACTGCTGCCTCCCGTAGGAGTCTGGTCCGTGTCTCAGTACCAGTGTGGGGGGCCTTCCTCTCAGAACCCCTACGCATCGTCGCCACGGTGGGCCGTTACCCCGCCGTCTAGCTAATGCGCCGCATGCCCATCCCTGTCCGGATCGCTCCTTTCCTCCCAAGGGGATGCCCCCTCCGGATGTACGCGGGTTTAGCCCACCTTTCGGTGGGTTGTCCCCCTGACAGGGGCAGGTTGCATACGTGTTACTCACCCGTGCGCCGGTCGCCGGCGGGATGAGCAAGCTCATCCCCCGCTGCCCCGCGACTTGCATGTGTTAAGCCTGCCGCTAGCGTTCATCCTGAGCCAGGATCAAACTCTCCACTGTTAGTATATCATAGTTTCCTATTTTCTACTTCGCTCGGGATCCCGAAGGACCCCCGTTTTGTTTGTCTTTTCGGCCGGATGTGTTCCGCTCCTTGGTTTTTCCTGTTGTAGTCGTTGACGGAGATCGTTTCTTTCGTTCCGATCCTCCTTGTCTCTGTCTGTATGGCCGGACCCGATCTCTCGACGTCCGGTTTTGTCCTGTGGCATTGTTGTCAATGTTCTCTCTTCGCTCCCGGGGCGGCTTGCGTCGTTTCCCGTTTGCGGTTGCAAAATTACAACCGATTTTCCCCGCCCGCAAGCTTTCTCACGATTTTTACGTGATTTTTTCTTTTTAAGGCTCGTAAACGACTGAAAGATATTAAAATCAACATATGTTAAAATATATTTCGTTTTGTTAATACATAGAACTTTTCTCCGTTCTCCTTTGTTATTCTGGGGTTGACGCAACGAAAAAAATAGCCCGCCGACATGAAAATCTTCATGTCGGCGGGCTATTTTTCCTGCTTTCAACAATATTTTCCTAAAAACAGAGTCTCTCGGATATATTCGAATAGGAGCTTCAGAGTAACAAATGAACTTTATTAACGCGGATTTGTTAAATTTATAAAATCTCTAATCTCCATTTTTTTGGTTCATTTTACAGAGAGGGGGCTGAATTAATTAATTCAGCCCCCTCTCTGTAGTTCCTGATCCTATAATAGTACATTATTTAAAACGAGAACGAAGCATTCACGCCAACACCGTCGGCCATAGCCGTGGGAGAGATGGAAAGTTCATGTCTCGTGGCAAAAGGACGCGTATATATAATAGCACTACCGGCACCAATCGCGGCACCAACCACGACATCCCACCAATGATGTTTTTTCGCGAAAACCCTGCCCCACCCCACATAAGTGGCCACCACATATGCGGGAACTCCGAGTTTCCACCCAAATCTACGCTGAAGGAACATGGCATTGGCAAAAGCTACTGAAGTATGCCCACTGGGGAAGGAATGAAAATTGCTTTTGTCGGGACGCTCCTCTTTTATAGCATATTTAAGTATGAGAGAGGCACCGACGGTGGTGGCAGCTGTCAACGCACCTTGTTTCAAGCCCACCCAATCCTTCTCAATGATAAGTCCGGCCAAAGTTGCGACAGGCAAAGCAATGACCGCCACATCCGTAGAGACGCCTATCCCCTTCTGAGAGGGAGTCCTTTGAAATTGCGGCTGTTCTGACCTCACCAGGACCGGAGACAGAATGCCAACAAATACAACTAAAAAAACTACAAAGACCTTCAACGCATCCATAATTATAAAAACAGAGAGACAATATAAGGAATGAAAACAATCCCCCCAACGATCACTGCTGACAGCGACAAAAGAGCCACAGCCAAGGCCCCATAGTCCTTTGCCCGACCTATGAGGGGATCGGGATTAGAGGTCAGACGATCGGCAACAGCCTCGACAGCACTGTTGAGAGCCTCCGCAGCGATAACCATTCCAATGCAAATCACAACGGCCGCCCACTCCAAGGCAGATATCTGAAACATGATGCCGGCCAATATGACAGCCATTGCCACCGCGAGATGAATGCGGGCGTTATGCTCATATACAATCAAGGACTTCAGCCCCTGCCAAGCATAAAGGAACGCCCTGCCCCTTTTCCTCCATGAAAATTTCTCCTTGTCGGTCATGATTCAATGCAGGAGATCCCAATAAAAATATTAGAAAGCGTAACCAAACCCTACATTCAGATAAATGGGATATAAATCGAAGCTTACAGTCTTGAATGAGGATTTGAATATATCATTGCAACCCCAGGCCAGATTTACATTTACTATCAAGCGTTTGTATGCAGCCCAAGATATTCCTCCCTGTATTCCCCATTGAAAATCCCGCAAATCATCTCCGAAATCATACGTAGCCTTAGAATCGCCATCGAAGACAATCTTATCGCCTGTGGGATCACCCTCCCTAAGGTAACCTTCCGATACATATCCATTGAAATCATTGCTGAAAGCGTATGCCATGTAGGGTCCTAAATTGACTTTTAGTCGGGGATTAATCTGATATACCGCCGTTATGGGCACAACAAGCTGCTGGGAATTATATTTCGTGCTAACCTTTCCGGTCCACCTGCCGGACAGAGTTTTACCGTCTTGAATGATAGCCATGCCATAATTTTTAACCTCGGCCTTAGTTTCCATGCCTTTGCTTTCAAATCGCAATCCCAAAGAGACACCCCATTTTTTCTTAGGTTCAAACCATTTGGTGACGGTTGCTCCAATCTGAAGATTAAGCTTCGGATTATAATGCGAGATGTGTCGAATCTCTGCAGGGAGCGGAATCGGAGCCGCTCCTCCAATATTCGTACCTGCATTTAACTCGTATTCAATTCCAGACCATATTCTGCGGCTCTGGCTGTCGCCCTCTTTGGCATAACAATTCAGGAACGGAAGATAGGCAAACATGACCAATCCCACAAATTTTACAGCTGTCATATTCATATTCTTATCATTTATCTTGACACACAATTGATATTCCATCGACCATAAGAGTACTACCTATGGCACCCGAGAAATAATCTCCATCCTTACTTGAAGTAAACAAGACAGTCAGACTATATTTGCCATTTCTAAGCTTTTCAGGGTCGACAGTCTTCCCTTCCCTGAAAACGAATGGAATTGAAAATGCCGTCCAATCTTCCTTAGCAGTCTTATCATCAATGATAGCTGTAGCCACAATATTGGGATTATCCAGGGACAAAACATTGGTACCATCGAGCCATTCGCTACCCTTCACCGATTCAAAAAAGACGGCATACAAATTAAACTCATCCACTTTATCAGGTTGAGGAATAAGTTCTCCATTTTCCGATGCGGCACAATACTCAGCCCCCGGAGTATACTTATAAAACCCATTTAGAGAGACAGGAATCTTATTAAAAGGGGCGCCCATCTGAGTAGACTCAAGAGGATTCTTCAGTGCGTTAGTCATATCGAACTTTCCAATATACAGATTCCCGGCAGCCAATGGTTTGCCAACTCGTTGACCAAAATCACCAGTGCCTTTGGTCACCAAAACCGCGCATTTACCAAACTTTCCAGCATCTCCCTGATATGTGGGGAAAGATGAAGGGACAGAAGCTTGTAGCGTCAACGCATATGCCGGATTTGCACTTGCCCAAGACCAATCTTCCTTGCCATTCGTACCAACCTCAAAAAAGACATCATAACTACATGCCCCGCCAAGAGCGCTCACAATTCTAACGTTTTCGAATTCATAGTAAAGATTGACCGAATTATTGCGTCGGACTTCCACAGTGTATGTTTTTTTCCATTCCCCATCCTGAGAAGTGACGACGTACTGCTGCGGAAGAATAAAATTCCTTGGAGTGCCACTTTCAGGGGATATGGTAGCCCCAGGAGTAAGAGTGAATTCCGGAGCAAGATTTGAAACTGACACATCATTTTTGACAATCAAGATAACTTTGTCGTTAAAAATCTGAGGTTCACGATTCAGCTTGTCGCCAGACAACGTGACGGACACTATATCACACTCAGCATTAAGGGGCTCTTTCTTAATGCACGACTGGACAAGGATAGTCAGGGCAAAAAAGAAAGCCACTTGACATTTCTTTGTCAAATTTAAAGATAGCATATTTATTAATATTATGTTTGTCAATATTTTGTCAGCAATTAAATCTTAGATCAAAGCTTTCCATTCAACTTTATCGATTGCTTGTTATCATCCACAAAATTACAAAAAATAATTAATAAAAGCTATTATCTTGCAAATATTAACTCCATGAATGCCATTATTATGTTTGGCATCGGAAGGAAAGGTGGAAATTTGTCCTTATTTTGAGTCCAACGCACTGATAAATTCGCACTTTTTTTCTTCGAATGCAGATTTTACAAAAAAAATGATTACCTTTGCACTGATTTCGCACTTTATGGGCAGTCTTCATTTTGTCCGTGGTATTGAAATCCTTATAGACATTATAAACAATCTAACATTTTATTTAATAATCTATGAAGAAGTTTTTTAATCACGTTCTTTTTTCCGCAATCATCATGGGATGCATGACAATGACATCATGTGGCGGAGAAGATGACCCTGTGATCCCCGGCTCTAATCTTGAGGAAAAAACCTATTCCTCAACCGAGGGACTCAAATTGACGTTTAACGGAGAAACCATGATAGGAAAGACCGTAACGTTCACTCCAAAATCTGACAACACTGCAACTATTACATTAGAGGGAGAGAAAATGGATCTCAACTCTCTAATAGGAGGAACAAAATCTGAACAAGAAATTCCTTCCGGCCTTTTAATCCCGACAGCCGGAGTTATTCCCGGCTCTCCAAAGCTGGATATTCCAATCACATTGATAGGAGATGCCCAAGACTGTACTTTCGAAGGAACATCCGAGACAGAGTATTGCAACTTCAAGTATTCAGGTTCGATAAATGCCGACAACCTCAAACTCAATTTGACAGACGTTGAGCTCAAAGACCAAAGCAATGCAAGCAAATGGAATCTCACGATACTAAAATCTGATGGATTCGATTACTCTGGCACCAGTCCTATCACAACGTTGTGGAAATCAAGCAACAAACTGGAAATTGAACTTTTTCCCGGAGTTCCCAGGGAAATGTCAATGGAGACAATACTATCGCTTGTAATGTCTATGCCTATAGTCCCAAACCCGCTTGAAACGGCTGAAACCAAAAATATTTCCCTAACCGATCTAATGCCCCTTTTACTTAAGAGCGTAACGCTTGAGAAAAGCGGACTCGTAAAAGCGGAGTATACAGATCTGGAAAATGGAGCATATCCCACTGTTGTCTCTCCCTCCGGCATTGCCCAATATGTCATGGCTGGAGAAGGCAAACTATTGCTTTTTCTAAATCCGCAAATGATTGCAGCCAATGTCATAGAACAGGCAATGAAGACCAAATCCACACGTGCAGCAGATTTGACGCTTTTAATTGACAACCTGATGACACAGCTTCTTCCCATGATTCAGAACGGCATACCCGTAACTATAAAAGATTATGAAGCTCCTGAAAATATGGCGTATACACCAGAACCCGCTACAAGCTTCGTATTGGGAACCGAAGTGCTTCTTCCACTGCTAAAAACCCTTGCTCCGATCTTAACAGATGAAGAGATCATCAATCAGATTGTAGAGGCAGCTTCCAAAGATCCTTCAATGGGAAGTATGGCAGGAATGCTACCTGGAATACTAAAGTCTCTCCCGAAAGTAATCGACGCAACAACAAGAGTAGAAATCGGTCTTAACTTCGTAAAAGAATAAGCGAGCAACAGTTTCTGATTTTAAACAATAAGATACAGACAACCAGAAAAATACCCCCACATACTTAAGTATGTGGGGGTATTTTTCTGGTTGTCCTTGTCACTTTCGGCGATTGAGAAGCTCGAAGAGGCTGCCGATTGGATCGGAGGTGGTGTCGGAGCTGCCGTTTGTGGTGCTACCCGACGAGGATGAGCCCGGAGATGTCGTTGTAGGGGAATCCATACCCCCTCCTTTATAGCTCATCTTGAAACCCATGCAGGCTCCCTCATAGCTGTCGAGAAGCGTGGAAAGTGAAGCCGTCAGCTTCGAACCACTGAATTTGCCCACCATCGATATCAATTCCTTAAGCTTCGTGGCGTCGAACATAAGATCGAGGTCCCTGCCTGTCTTCTGAACGTAGGCCGTGAACTGACCGATTTTCATTCCCGCCACCATTATATTGAATGTGAATGTGCCATCGCCGTCGTTGCGAATGACCGTACCGTTCAACTTTATACGCTTCACCATCAAAGTGAATGTGGCATCCTTATCAATCTTCAGAGGCATTCCAATCATGCCATACTGTTCGTAGTAAGGCTGGAGCTTCGTCTCCAAGGCGGCAGCTCCGGCAATCCCTCCGGCTTTCTGCAAGAAATTCTCACTCTTGAACGCCACGGCAGGTCCAGTCGATTCGTATTCTCCCACAAGATCGTCGAGAGTAAGGTCAGTCTTGGTGAATATTCCCTGCAAAGCATTCCCGATAGTGGAGGATATCCCACCGTCGTTACGGCCCAGCCCTTTCAGAAGATCTGAAAGGCCCTGGGCATTGGCATCAGCGGTGGCCCCCGCAATGAGAGCCACCGCCACTATCATAGTCTTAAAACTCATTCTCATCATTCAGATTTCTTGGCGGATGCGGCTCCCTTCTTTTTAGAAGTCTCCTTCTTGGGAGTTGCCTTTTTCGTTGTGGCAGTCTTTTTATCCGCAGGTTTCTTTGCAGTCTTTTTTGTCTCAAGCTTCTCTTCCTCCTTCTTCTCTGTATTTTCCTTTGCCTCTGTCTTCACAGTCTTCTTAGCAGTGGAGACACTTTTCCTCGTCAGCTTCTTAGGCAGGGGTTTCACGAGACGGAGCACCTGAGCCGTGCGGGCCGGCAGATAAAGCTTCAGCCAGCCTTTTCCTGAGGGGGAATAAAGGGGATCGGGTTGAGTGAAATGATGCACGCTGTCGTCGAGCAGATTGTAGCCGCCGAATCCCTCGGAATCGCTGTCGAGCACCACCTCATATTCTCCTGCGGGGGCAAGGAAGCCATAATCCGTGAAACTCTGGCTTGGATTCCAATTGAAGACGAAAACAAGGTCTCCCCTCTTGAAAGCGAGCACATTGTCGCCATCTTTTTCCCAAAGCTTCTCCACGGGAAGAGCCTGAAAATCGTAGACTCCGGAAACGAGCTCCACCATCGCATTATCGAAAGCATTGAGGAACTTATATTTCAGGTCTTCCCTGTCGACAAGGCTCCATTGGCGGCGCGCATACTTATAGCTCCAGCCATTTCCCTCGCGTGGGAAATCTATCCATTCAGGATGTCCGAACTCGTTGCCCATGAAATTGAGATAGCCGCCGTTGATAGTGGCAAGCGTCACGAGACGTATCATCTTATGAAGAGCCATGCCGCGAGCCACGGTCATATCCTGGTCGTCGACCATCATATGCCAATACATCTCCTTATCTATCAGACGGAATATTATGGTCTTATCGCCAACAAGGGCCTGATCGTGGCTTTCGCAATAGGATATGGTCTTCTCGTCGGCACGACGGTTGGTCAGCTCCCAGAAGATTGAAGTAGGGTGCCAGTCTTCATCCTTGCGTTCCTTAATCATCTTGATCCAATAGTCGGGAATGCCCATAGCCATACGATAGTCAAAACCTATGCCACCATCCTCAAACTTAACTGCGAGACCGGGCATACCGCTCATCTCCTCTGCTATGGTGATAGCCTTGGGATTCACCTCATGAATCAGGATATTGGCCAGCGTCAGATATGCCAGGGCATTAGGGTCTTGATTGCCATCATAGTAGTCGCCATACGAGCCAAAAGCCTTGCCCAGGCCATGGTCGTAGTAGAGCATCGAGGTCACTCCATCAAATCGGAAACCGTCGAACTTGAATTCTTCAAGCCAATACTTGCAGTTGGAAAGCAGGAAATGCAATACGGAATCCTTGCCGTAGTCAAACAGCAGGGAATCCCACGCCGGATGCTCGCGGCGCCCGTCGCCATAGAAATAAAGATCATATGACCCATCAAGACGGCCAAGGCCTTCCACCTCGTTCTTTACAGCATGGGAATGAACTATATCCATTATGACGGCGATGCCAAGCTTGTGGGCCTCGTCGATAAGACGGCGAAGGTCGTCGGGAGTGCCGAAACGAGAACTCGGAGCATAAAAACTGCCGACATGATAGCCGAAAGAGCCATAATAAGGATGCTCCTGAATAGCCATAATCTGTATGGCATTATAGCCGTCGGCTGCAATTCTCGGGAGAGTCTTGATGCGGAATTCCTCGTATGAGCCTACCCCCTCCTCTTCTTGCGCCATGCCTATATGGCATTCGTAGATAAGCAGCGGCTTCGTGTCGGGAGTGAATTTCTTCACCTTAAACTTATAAGGAGACTCCGGGGCATAAACCTCAGCAGAGAAAATCTTTGTGTCGGGATCTTGCACGACGCGATCAGCATATGCAGGGATACGCTCTCCCTGACCGCCATCCCACGTCACAAGCATTTTATATAGGTCGCCGTTGTGCAGGGCTTCCTCGGGGAGATTGATTTCCCATGCGCCGTCGTCAAGCCTCGTCAGCTTATACTCATCGGAAGTTTTCCAATCCGAGAACGTGCCAATCAGCCAGATTTCGCGTGCGTTGGGGGCATACTCACGAAATGTCCAGCCTCCCTTCGGAAGATGGTGAAGGCCGAAATATTTATAGGCATTAGCGAAATCGGAAAGGGATCCGTCTGTGTTCTCTGTCAGCTGGTCGAATTTCCTGACCACGTCTTCATGGCGACCTTCTATGGCAGGCTCATATGGCTCCAGCCATGGATCGTTGCGAAGAATCGATAACTTTTTTTTCATTATTTATTAATTGGGTTAGCAAAACTTTTTCTCCCGGCATAGCTGCTTCATAAAGAGAATCTGCATAAGGAGGCCAGACGGATTACATCTGTATCCCAAAATATATGCCACAGATAGAGAGATCGTCTAATTAATTAACGTTACGACGGCGCTTTTTGTTATGCCGACGTTTTTTATAAGCCTCCGAACGCGGATTTCTCGGAGAAACGGGCTTGGCATGGTTGCGTGGTTTCACAGGAGAGACATTCCTGACCTTATGCTTCTCAGGCACGGGTTCGCCGACGCGGAAGCAACGCCTTACGGCATCCCGGATTACGTCGGCATCGGGTCCACCCTCCTTTAGCACTCCTATGACCCCGGCGATGTATTCATCCTTGCTTTTATAACCAAGCATCCTCGCCACCCCGCAATCGCCGAGCATAGGCTTGTGGTTGAAGACCTTAAGGATTCCCGCATAATTATGGCAACGCAGATAGCCCTGAAACACCTCACGCAATTCATTATATTGTTCGCGAGGTCGGAGCATCGTCACCAGACTGCGGAGATGGGTCTCCATCGCTGTTATGCATGAAAAACGCCCATCAATCTTGCATTCCACCTCCCGCTTCACCCTATGGCGGACATGCTGCAACGCCTGTTCGTCAAAACGTCTGCTGAATTCCGCCTCAACCTCATGACGAACTTTATTGAACACCTTCTCCGGATTCCTCTTACGGTGCTTGGCCATAGTGCGGACTATCCCTTCCAGCAAAAAGAGATTCTCAACTTCAGCCACATCCGGAACCATGACAGACTTCCTGCGAAGATAATCCACTTCCGGGTCCGTACGCCGGTCGCGATCCACTATTCCTTGGCTCTCAAGATGGTGCATGTTCTTAAGGTCGTTGAACGTGCGTGTGCTCTCAATCACTTTGTCGCACGACCCAAGGGGACGCACAGTCTTGTCAGGAAACACAAGAGGATAAAGGCGCGCATCTATGCTATGACGGGCATCTCCCTCTATAAACAAGACCGGCTTACGAGTTCCTATAAGGTCGACAAAGATTCCTTCGGTAAGCTTCCCGGGTTCGAGCACTTCATATTCCCAAGCATGAGCGGGGGCATCGAAACTCTTCACCCATATGCAGACGTTGCGCGTGCGTGAATTTACAAACTCCACGTCAACGGTGTTATATACAAACGTGCAGTCGGGTCGCAGCTCCTCTATAGAATTCCAGAGCGTTGTCATGACCGTGGGATGAAGGAACAACGAGGGGGAATCTATGAAAATCACGGCATGAGGCATGGCATAAAGCACAGCCGCCGCGTAATAAAGCACCGTTTGCTCGCTTTGACTAAGATCATCGGCAGAGATAAGGTCGTCGCCTGAAGTCGTGGCAAACATCATGCTTCCCGCCTGCCTGACTATCTTATTGCCCGGGAACACCCTTTCCCAAAGCTGCGCCAGGCAGTCAAGACGCGTTGGCCTGACGTCGGGACGGGAATCGGAAATTCGCAACCTCTGCTTCATCGACAGAAGATATTCAAACTCGTCGATGAAAAGCATGTATGCCAACTTGTCAATCTCGCTCACGGCATCCGTACGCATATATGGCTGTCTGGCGACCGCCTCCCTGAAAAGCATGTCGATACTCCCCACTCTTTTCGACTCCTCCCTTTCAGGATAAGGGGCACTGATGGCGGAGAGGCAATAAGCCCTGGAACTGTTGAGGCGCACAAGTTCCTCCATAAATTTCGACTTTCCGGCACCGCTGCCGCCGATAATAGTCAGCTGGCGTGCGTCGGGCAATATAGGAGGAGAAGACTGGCCCGGGAGGGGCGGCAGACTAAGAGTTGTCATAAGCTAAGATTTTACTGCCCCAAATATAGCAATTTTTTCCGGAATCCGCATAATTTTGACCCCACTCAAACGCATTATGAACGATTTTTTCCGACAAGCAGTAGGCTTTTGCCCCTCCGGGAGACATTCATTTTATTAAAGTTCCATTAAAACTCAATCTCACAATTGCGGATAAAAGTTTTTTTACGTAATTTTGCCAAGAATCAAAAGAAACACACGACGGCAAAGCCGCCGATAAAAACAAAACCAGAAGAATATGTTTTCAGGAATCGTAGAAGACGCTATAAAAGTAGTAGGGTTGCGCAAGGAAGGCACCAACCTCCACATCACAATGAGCTGCCCTTTTTCCGACGAACTCCGTATTGACCAAAGCATCGCCCACAACGGAGTCTGCCTCACGGTCGTGGCTCTGCCTGGCGACGGCACCTACACCGTAACCGCGATACAAGAGACTCTCGACAGGTCGAATCTTGGTCTGCTCAAGGAGGGCGACCTTGTCAATGTGGAGCGTTCGATGCTGATGAACGGACGGCTTGACGGACACATCGTGCAGGGACACGTCGACACGACAGCCGTCTGCGAAAGCGTTGAGACAGAAGACGGCAGCTGGAGATATCGGTTCAGATATGAGGTGTCGCCCGAGATGATACGCAAAGGCTACATGACTGTGGAGAAAGGCTCTGTCACCGTCAACGGCGTGAGCCTGACCGTCTGCGATTCGGAGAAAGACTCTTTCTCCGTGGCAATCATTCCTTACACACACGACCACACCAACTTCTCCCGAATCGAAAAGGGGACCAAGGTCAATCTTGAGTTTGACATAATCGGAAAGTACCTTGCCCGTCTGGCAGAACTTTCCTGAATGCTTCCGTCGAGCAATAACCCTAAAATAACAGCGCACACCATAATTATTCCTTTAACACCTTACGCAATGAGAATAAGAGACCTTCTTCTTTCGATGCTTCTTCTGACGGGAGCTTCGATGTCAGCAGAAATAAAATACGTTTTCCTCATGATTGGCGACGGCATGGGGGTGAATCAGGTCTTCGCCACCGAACGCTATCTCGGCTCCCTGCAGGGAGGCCACGGACGCGAGGCTCTGACAATGACCACATTCCCTAACGTCGGGCTGTCGCATACGTATTCCACAAGCAATGGCATCACCGATTCCGCCGCAGGAGGCACAGCCTTAAGCTCACTCCACAAGACAGCCAATGGAGTCATCGCAATGGACTCGACCGGCACAATCCCCTACGAAACGATAGCGGAGATGGCCCACAAGCAAGGGAGAGCCGTAGGAATCGTCACAAGCGTCAGCATCGACCATGCCACCCCTGCCGTCTTCTATGCCCACGTGCCGAAACGCAGTATGTATTATGAGATAGGAGAACAATTGGCTGCCTCTGATTTCGACTTCTTCGCCGGAGCATGGTTTCTGAAGCCGACCGGGAAAAAGAAAGACCGACGCGATCTGATGGATATCGTCAAGGAAAACGGCTATACCGTCGTAAAAGGTCTGGCTGAAGGGCCAGACGGTCTCCTTGGATATGAGAAGGTGATTCTTACACAAACCGATGAACAGGAAGAGGCCACATCCGGCTCTCTCCCCTACGCAATCGACCGCACGGAGACAGACATGACATTGCCCCAAATGACGGACGCCGCCATAAAATTCCTTGACAATAAAGGGAAGGAGAAGGGATTTTTCCTAATGGTGGAAGGCGGAGCCATCGACTGGGCATGCCATGGCAATGACGGAGCCACAGCAATGATGGAAGTTAAAGATTTCGACAACTCTATCAAAATTGCGTATGAGTTCTACAAGAAACATCCGGAGGAAACACTGATCGTGGTCAGCGCCGACCACGAGACAGGAGGACTTGCCCTTGGCAACAGCGACTATACACTAAAATTCCAAGAACTTGCAACCCAGAAATGTTCACAGGCAGCCCTGTCGAAAGCGATTCTTGATGAGCTCAATAAGAAGAAAAAGGATTTTTCAATCGACGACATGAAGCGTCTGCTAAAAGAAAAACTCGGATTTTACGACTCCTTCAAAATCTCCGATAAACAGGAGAAAGCACTGGAAGACGCCTATGCAAAAACCATGGCGGGCAAAGGGGGCAAGGTAGACAACGAATACTTCAAAGATGAGCTTATCGCCACCACCGCAATCGACATAATCAACGAAAACTCAAAGATGGGCTGGACCACCGGAGCGCATTCAAGCGCGGCCGTGCCCGTATTCTCAATAGGGGAAGCCTCGGAAGCGCTGAGAGGCGTGATGCAGAACAATGAGATTTCTGAAAGGATAGCAAAAATAGCGAACTACAAATGAAAGAGATCACCGACAAGAAGATAATCGTGGCCATTGATGGCTATTCATCGTCGGGCAAAAGCACAATGGCCCGTGAACTGGCTTCAAGAATAGGATACGTATATGTGGATTCCGGCGCGATGTACAGGGCTGTAACCCTCTACGCACTGCGCCACGGAATGATAGACAATAAAAGGAACGTAGACGACCACTCCCTCGTGGCCGCCCTTCCCGGCATAAAAATTTCATTCGCACGCGCAGGTGAAGACGGAGTGCAGCACACGCTTCTCAACGGAGAAGACGTGGAACACGAAATCCGCGACATGAAGGTCAGCGAGAATGTCAGTCCGGTAGCAGTCATTCCGGAGGTGAGAGAAAGGCTCGTCTCACTTCAACAGGAATTTGGAGAAGATAAAGGAATTGTCATGGATGGGCGGGACATAGGAACGACAGTCTTTCCCCATGCCGAACTAAAGATTTTTGTCAACGCCAGCGCTGAAGAGAGGGCACGTCGCAGGCTTAAAGAGCTTCTCGCAAAGGGGGAAGACGTGACGTATGAAGAGGTTTATGCCAATGTCGTGGACCGCGACCGTATTGACACGACACGAGCCGTCTCTCCCCTGCGGAAGGCAACCGATGCCATAGAGCTCGACAACGGAGCCATGACACGCGAGGAGCAGATAGATTGGCTTCTCGACAAATTCAATAAAGCAATAGAAGACTGACGAATGGTAGAGATCGACGTGAACTCCGGCTTCTGTTTCGGGGTCGTGACAGCAATCAACAAGGCTGAGGAGGAACTTGCCAAGACGGGACATCTTTATTGTCTCGGAGATATCGTCCACAACGCCGGGGAGGTGGAACGCCTAAAAGAGAAAGGGCTGAAGACAATCACTCATTCCGATTTGGAAAGGCTTCACAACGTGAAAATCCTCCTTCGAGCCCATGGGGAGCCTCCGAAGACGTATGAGACAGCGTCGGAAAACAACGTAACGGTCATTGACGCCACGTGTCCCGTCGTGCTCCAGCTTCAACGACGCATAAAGAAAGCTTACAATGAAGGGCTTGAGCAGGAACGTCTTGGCGGAAGCAAGCCTCTTATTGTCATTTACGGCAAAAACGGTCATGCGGAGGTCAATGGGCTCGTGGGGCAGACCAACGGAGAGGCAGTCGTCATCCAAGATCTTGAAGGAATCTCAGGCCTTGACCTTGACCGCGACATTCTACTTTATTCCCAGACAACGAAGTCTCTGGAGGGCTTCCGGGAAATCGTCAAAGAGATCAAACGACTGAAGACCAAGGGAAAATTTGAATATTTCGACACTATTTGCCGCCAAGTGGCAAATAGGATGGAAAAGATGCGTGAGTTCGCCGCCTCCCATGAAGTGGTAGTGTTTGTCAGCGGTGCCAAAAGTTCCAACGGGAAGGTGCTTTTCGAAAAATGCCAGGAAGTAAATCCCCGCACATATTTAATCACCGACGAGACCGAACTACGACCGGAATGGACCTCGGGATACGAAAAAATCGGGATATGCGGCGCCACCTCCACACCACTTTGGATGATGGAAAGGGTGGCGGAAAAGATAAAGCAGGAAGATGGACGAAGAGAGAGCATATGACGAAAAATATATGCAGATCGCCCTTGAAGAGGCCAGGGAAGCGGGAAGACATGGCGAGGTGCCGGTCGGGGCAGTGATTGTGGCGGGAGGACGCATACTTGCACGCACCCACAATCTGACAGAAACTCTCAACGACGTCACCGCCCACGCCGAGATGATGGCCATCACAGCGGCCGCCGACGCCCTCGGTGGGAAATACCTTCCCCAATGCACGCTTTATGTCACGGTCGAACCATGTCCGATGTGTGCCGGTGCATTGGGTTGGAGTCAAATCGGGAGGGTGGTCTATGGAGCGACAGATGCAAAACGCGGATACAGCCTTTTCGAGGGAAGCAAGATTCCCCTTCTCCATCCCCGCACACTCGTGTCCTCAGGCATCATGGCCGAAGAAGCGGCTTCACTTATGAAAGGATTTTTCAAAAAAAAGAGAAAATAAATTCTTGCACACGCCAAAAGAACGACGTTGCTTCTTTCTTATGATGGATTCCGAATTTTCAGCGCATCGTTATAAGAATATTTGCTGTTAAATTTGGTCAAAAACAGATTTATTTATAACAATCAAATTTTTTATCGTCAATTTTTTTCTTTTGTTAGTTTTTTTTAGTAATTTCGCCATTGAATCTATCATTAGTTCCCAACTAATGAGGTCGTCAAAACCATTTCTCCAATAACACGGGCATGGGCACGACGCTTCAACAATATTCTTCTATCTTTTCACGCGACAGACTCAATCTGCCGAACATTTTTTTAAACTAATGAATATCACACTCAAAGAAAAAGTCTATGGAGCCTTGTTCGGATATGCGGCAGGCGACGCATTAGGCATAGGCACGGAATTCATGACTCGCGCCGAGATTCATCGTAAATATCCTGATGGACTGACTCGATATTCCCAAATTATCCGTGACGCCCACAGATCGCAATGGCGACGTGGCGACTATTCCAATGACACGAGACAGGTGGAAATCTTGATGAAAGCAATAATTCTTGAGAATGAGCTGTCCTACAAATCATTTGCCCGCGACATGCGTGAGTTTTATCTCCAAGACCCCATCGACCTCACAGCCAATATGAGATGGGTGCTTTCCCAAGAAGATTTTGTAAAAGATCCGTTTGCCACTGCCATCAAGGTATGGACGGGCATGAAAGTTGACGAAGCCCCGTCGGACGCAATCGGAAGGGCAATGGTCTGTGGCATGTGGAATAAAGACGTTCTGAAAAACGCAGATGAGACATGCCGAGTGACCCACCCCCATTCGCGTTGCAGGGTAAGCGCCCAAATAATAGCGCATATGACCAACAGCCTGATGTGGAAAGACCAGGAAGCTACGTTTGACGAGCTCCTGAAGATAGCCACGGAAAATGAGCCGGAAGTGATCCGCTATCTTGAAATCGCCCGCTATGGAGCTTTGGCCGATTTCAATCTAGACCACGAAAATTCCTATTGGTATGTCAGGAAAGCAATGGGAGCGGCACTTTGGACACTTTGGCACTGCGACAATCCCAACGAAGCTCTGCTCAAAATCGTGAATGAGGGTGGAGATTCCGACGGCAATGCCGCTCTCGCCACTGGAATTCTCGGAATCAAATACGGCTTTTCCGCAATCGACAAATGCTATATCGACGGCCTTCAGGAAAAAGAAGGACTTGCCGAGATAGCCGAAAAATTCACCAACTGTCTTGAACGAAACTTCTGCTGATTATGTCACCCTGGATTGAGGCAATGCGTCTTCGCACTCTCCCCGTCAGTGTGGCAGGGGTTCTCGCAGGAACGGCCTGCGCCATCTACCATCACAGATTCGCTTTGCCGCAGATGCTGATATGCCTCATCTTCGCCATTGTCGCCCAAATAGCCTCCAACTTCGCAAATGAATACTACGACTTCAAGAACGGACTTGACAAAAAAGGAAGAGAGGGATACAGACGCGGCGTCACCGAAGGAGATATAAGGCCGGGCGCCATGAAACGAGCCACGTACCTTCTGCTCCTGATTGATGCTCTGCTCGGATGCAGCCTTATCTATTGGGGTGGATGGTGGCTTATAGCCGTAGGGGTGGCTATAGCCATATTCGCAGTAGCCTACAGCGCGGGGCCGTATCCACTGTCCCACCATGGATTAGGCGATGTTGCCGTGGTCATTTTCTTCGGATTCGTGCCTGTGGTTTTCACCGAATATGTCCAGGCTGAAGTTTTACGAATAGATTCAGTCACACTATGCACGTCTCTCGCAATAGGGTTGCTTGCCGCCAACGTCCTTATCGTCAACAACTATCGAGACTGCGATGATGACCGCGCCGTTGGGAAGCATACTACGGTAGTCTTATTCGGACGCAAAACAATGCGCACCGTCTATCTCATAAATGGCACTATAGCAATGACCTGCTTAGCCATGGCCACTACCCGAGCTCCTCAATGGACCGTGGCCGGATGGATTTCCATCGAAGCCATGGTCTTGCTATTATGGCAAAAAATATGCGCTTCGACCGGGACCGCACTCAACAGCATGCTTAAATTCACATCAATATTGGTGCTCGTCTCCACTATCTATCTTCTTGTCGTGCTCTCATTATGGCCGGAATGAGAAATCTGCAGGTTTACGGATTGCCAATTTTGCGGGAATACAAAATATATAGGACTTCCTCTACGTTATTTTGAGGCTGACCGCATTCTCAGTTATCGACAATCCGGCGGCTTTAAGAAACGACTTTTCATAGGCACAATGGCAAAAAAACCGGAATACAGACAAGAATTGACCGACCCTACAGGGAAACTGCCTCCACGCGACACGGATCTCGAGGAAGTGGTGCTCGGAGCGTGTATGCTTGAGAAAGACGCATACATGAACGTATGCGACATTCTTGTGCCTGACGCATTCTACGACCCCATAAATCAGAAAATCTTCCAAGCCATAACATCCCTTGGCTTCAACCAGCGTCCGATCGACATGATGACCGTGACCGAACAGTTGCGTCAGGACGGGACTTTGGAAGAGGTCGGAGGCGCCGTGCATATCACGGAGCTTACGGCAAGAGTCTATAGTGCGGCCAATGTAGAATTCCATGCCAAGATCATAGCTCAAAAGTATCTCGCACGCAGGCTTATCAGCTATGCCGCCACTATAGAGACGAAAGCCTTCGACGAAAGCAACGATGTCGACGATCTCCTGCAAGAAGCGGAGGGACAGCTTTTCGACATATCCCAGACTCAGCTGAAAAGGGAAGTTACGCAGATTGACCCTGTCATAAATCTTGCATTGGAACAGATCCAGACAGCAGCCAACAATGAAAGCGGACTCTCCGGGCTTCAGACAGGCTATACCGATCTCGACCGAATGACGTCGGGCTGGCAGAACTCCGACCTGATAATAATAGCGGCCCGCCCCGCAATGGGAAAGACAGCGTTCGTGCTTTCTATGGCAAAGAACATGGCCATAGATTTCAATATCCCTATCGCCATATTCACTCTTGAGATGGCCAACGTGCAGCTCGTCAAACGTCTGCTCAGCAATATTGCCGATCTTGAGGGTGAGAAAATCAAGAGTGGACAGCTCTCGTCTGAAGAGTGGGACCGCCTTAACTCCCGTCTAAGGGGAGTATATAGCGCCCCGTTGTTTCTTGATGAGACTCCCGGACTTTCCATCACGGAACTTCGCACGAAAGCAAGGAGGCTTGTCAGGGAGAAAGGCGTCAGGATGATAATGATCGACTACCTCCAGCTTATGAACGCCACCGGAATGAAGCTCGGCAGCCGCGAACAAGAGGTCAGCACGATTTCCCGCTCTCTAAAAGCCCTTGCAAAAGAGCTCGACATTCCAATCATCGCCCTGTCGCAGTTGAACCGAAGCACTGAGACCCGCGACGACAAACGCCCCGTGCTTTCCGACCTCCGCGAATCAGGAGCCATAGAGCAAGACGCCGACATCGTATGCTTTATCCATCGTCCGGAATACTATACTAAAAGCGCTGAAGACGCAGAGGGCAACGACATTCGGGGATTGGCGCAATTGATTGTAGCGAAACACCGTTCCGGAGCCGTAGGCGACGTGAAGCTGAGATTCGTCTCCAAGTTTGCCAAATTCGAAAACTGGGATCAGGGATACAACATGATGCAGGAGACACTTCAAGAAGCGCCGCAGACTTTCTCTTCGAAAATGAACTCTCAATCCGAAAGTATCTCAAGTCCTGCCCCAGCCTCCCCATTTAATTTTATGCCGTCGTCATCTTCTCCGATGCCCGACATAATGCCCGGCCCCGGCGACCAGTCAATACCTTTCTGACACATCAATTCCGGATTGACCTTACTGATTCCGGGCAAGCCTGCGTTTAAATTACAGCAAAACAAAAAAGCCCCCCAAGTGCAATACTCGGGGAGCTCGGATCCCGGTCAGAAAAATCTGATAAAAGCCCTTTAATAAGGACTATGAATGGCCGGGTGTAGTCGGTATGCTTAGCTTTGCAACAATTAGGCAATTGGAAAATTTATTTCCCGAAGGAAATTATCAACCATTGAAAGAACCTGTCGCATCGCCTATAATGCCAATGCTGAATATCCAATAAAGAAGAAGCGCAATCAGAATCAAAACTCCAAGCCACAACCAAAGACGGTTGGTCTTACGGGTGTTCTCACGTCTGCGGTTTTTCCCTTCTGCCTTCAGTGAGTCGGCAATCAAATCGGAATCCACCGATTCGTTTTCTCTTACATGTTTTTCCTTGCTGTCCATAACCTTTATGTTTTTTAGTTTGATTTTAAAACGTTGCCGGCAAGGAAGAGGTTCACGAAATTTGCTAAAAAAATTTAAAATTTTAGTGAAACATTCATCTGCATGAACTTGGCGAAATAGATAAATGCTTATCAGACATATATCATACGACTTTCGATGGTCAATAATAAAAAAGTGCAGGCCGCTGACATTTTCGAATGTCAGCGGCCTACACTTTTTTATTAAGAAATATCATGGCTCAAATTTGAGCCACGAAACATCCGTCAGTCTTACTTTCCGGCGATATGGTCTGATACGGAAAGAGACGCGCGGCCTTTAGCGCGACGACGTGCTAATACTTTGCGGCCATTCTTTGTGGCCATTCTCTCGCGGAAGCCGTGCTTGTTGACCCGACGGCGGTTGGAGGGCTGGAATGTTCTTTTCATTGCTCTATATTGACTTGATTATTTCTTATTATGACGTATCCGTCTTTGTTTTTCGAGGTGCAAAATTAGGAAAATTCTTTCACTTACACAAATTTAATCATCAAATTTTCAACTTCCGGCGCTCTCCTACCCCTAAACCACGCTTTTTTCATCAAAAGACTTAATATGTCATGATTGTAATCCACGCTCACCAACGATAAGAGTTTTCAATTTTCCGATTTTTTTATTAATTTTGCAGTCGAAAGAGCAACCATTTACCTCTTATCTTAAAAATTAACGACATCAATACAGTAACTAAGCATATGATCAACGCTCAAGACATCAAAAACGGCACATGCATCCGCATGGACGGCCGTCTCTATTTCGTTGTGGAGTTCCTTCACGTAAAACCAGGCAAGGGCAACACTTTCATGCGTACGAAACTTAAAGACGTAGTTGACGGCCGCGTACTCGAACGCCGCTTCAACATCGGCGAGAAACTTGAGGACGTGCGTGTTGAACGCCGCCCCTATCAGTATCTCTACGCCGACGGCAGCGACGACATCTTCATGAACAATGAGACTTTCGAGCAAGTTCCCATCAACAAGGAACTCGTGACAGGATCTGCATTCATGAAGGAGGGCGACACAGTTGAAGTGGTCAGCGACGCCTCTACCGACACCGTGCTTTATGCAGAGATGCCCGTAAAGACCGTCCTCAAAATCACCTACACAGAGCCGGGACTCAAAGGAGACACGGCCACGAACACTCTCAAGCCTGCCACAGTCGAGACCGGAGCCACCGTACGCGTGCCTCTTTTCGTCAATGAAGGCGAACTGATTGAGGTAGACACCCGCTCTGGCGAATACGTAGGCCGAGTTAAAGCTTGATAAGACCATGAGACCGCCGGAAGAAACCCTTTTTTCCATTATCATACCCGTCTACAACAGACCGGAAGAAATCAGCGACCTGCTTTCGAGTCTCGAAAAGCAGACCGATTCCGGATTTGAGACGATCATAGTGGAAGACGGCTCGACAGTCGACTGCCGGCGGCAATGCGGGAATTTCAAAGGAAATTCCCGTCTGAAATACTTCCACAAAGAGAATGAGGGGCGAAGCATCGCCCGAAATTACGGCATGGACAGAGCCGACGGAGATTATTTTATCTTCGTCGACTCTGATTGTATTTTACCCCCCTCTTACATCCATGATCTTAGAAAGGCTCTTGAAAAAGAACCTTCGGATTGTTTCGGCGGTCCTGACGCTGCTCACGATTCCTTCTCTGATACCCAAAAGGCAATAAATTACTCCATGACCTCTTTCCTGACCACCGGCGGTATTCGCGGAGGCAAGGTCAGGATGGAAAAGTTTACGCCCAGAACATTCAATATGGGGTTCTCCAGAGAAGTATATGAAAAAGTCGGGGGATTCCGGGAGATGTTCAGCGAAGATATCGACATGAGCACACGCATACGTCTTGCCGGATTTTCCATCATTCTATTTCCCGATGTTGCGGTATTCCATAAAAGGAGAGTAGATTTCAAGAAATTCTGGAGACAAGTGCATGTCTTCGGCATGTCGAGAATCACTTTGCAGCTTCTTTATCCCGGAAGTATGAAAGCCGTGCACTGGCTTCCTGCCCTTTTCGTAATTGGTGCCGTAGCAATGATAATTGGTGCGTTCTTCTGGAAATGGATGCTCATCCCGCTCCTCGTCTATATCCTTGCGATATGGATATGGGGAATGATTTCTACAAAAAGCATAAAAATAGGCACATTGGGCGTTGGTGCTGCCATCGTACAGCTTACGGGCTACGGCACGGGGTTCATACAAGCCTATGTATGGAAAATAATCCTCGGGCACGGTCGGGATATCAACGATGAGATTGCCCGCAGAAAGGGGAAATGACACCATGGACTACACGAATCCAGAAATTAAAACCAAATCCCTTACCGTAAAAGATTTCGATCCCGACGACCAACCGCGAGAAAAAGCAGAGAAAATGGGGTGCGGAGTTCTATCTGTACCTGAGCTATGGGCTATTATTTTGCGCATTGGCACTCCGGGAAATCCTATAACGGAATTATGCCGCTCTCTCATGCGCGACAATGGAGGAAAGCTTCATCGATTAGAACGCCGGACGAGAAAGGAGCTATTGGCAGTAAAAGGAATCGGCATGATGAAGTGCATTCAGATAGAAGCCGTCATGGAGCTCATGAAAAGATATGCCGCCGAAGAGCCTCTGATGGAAAAGCCAATCACCTCTTCCGACAATGTTTTTCAAAGAATGCGTTACAAGATCGGCAATCTCGATCATGAGGAGGTATGGATTTTGCTCCTCAACCGCCGTAACATCGTCATCAAGGAGGTATGCATGTCGTCTGGCACGGCAACAGCATCGCTTTTCGATGTTAAGATTGCGATTAAACACGCCCTGCTTGAAAATGCCGAAGGAGTCATCATGACCCACAATCATCCATCCGGCGGAACCACGCCAAGTGCATGCGACGACAAAATCACTCACGACCTAAAAGAGGCTTGCAAATATATGAACCTTAAAATGCTCGATCATATTATAGTCACGGAATCTGCTTTCTACAGCTATAATGACAATGGAAAGCTATGACAATTCAGAGCATTTTCCTCGCATGATCCCGGCTCAAGATTAGATGCTCTCCTATCTTGTCAGACGCTCGTAAAGGGAATCATAGCCATCGCTGACATCCTCACGTATTCCCTGAAGGGCAACGGGCGATTTCTTGTCGATGCCTGTCAGGAATTTATAAAACAATATGCGGCGACATCTCTCGTCGATTTCCTCCACTCCAATATCCCCCTTTTTTATTTTTCTTATTACATCCTTTATTTCCCTGCGAGTCTCCACAGGTCCGACAAGTATGTCCGCCCCGGCGGAAAGGGCAGCCGACGCGCCATGCCCCGAAGCGCCCTTCATATTTAGCGCATCTGTCAGCACCAGACCCTTGAAGCCAAGATCTGCTCTCAGAAGATCATTAATGACAACTTTTGACACGGCTGCCGGCAAAGCATCCGGATCTATGGCAGGGACGGCAATATGCCCCACCATTACGCCGGAAAGGCCGGTATCAATGTAGCTTTTAAATGGATAAATATCGATGCTGTCAAGTTGCCGGAGCGAACGGTTGACAACCGGTAGCCCTTTATGGCTGTCGACCGACGGGCTGCCATGACCTGGAAAGTGCTTCGCCACACTTATCACTCCCCCGGATTCCACTCCTTTGGCATATGCCACACCAAGATCAGCCACCCTTACAGGATCACTTCCGAAGCTTCTCGCGCCTATCACTCCACGTGGATTTTCTGTCACGTCGACCACCGGCCCAAGAATCATACTGATTCCGACCCTGCGACATTCTCGGGCCACCTCTCTGCCATAATCATACAAAATCAATTCATCAGCCTTTGGACTCAATTTCCCATTCTTAGGAAAATCGGGAGCGTCTTCAAGCCTCATTCCCAATCCCCATTCCGCATCTATTGCCACAAACAACGGGACACGCGCCCGCCGGCACAATCCTGCAAGCATCGCAGCTGATTTAAGGTCGCCCTTAAGCAGGACAATACCTCCGACCCGCATATCGTGGATATACTCCCTAAGACGGCGAAGGGTATATTCGTCAGAGACGGCATAGATAGCCGGCATAAAGCACTGCCCCACCTTGTCCTCAAGCGACATTCCCGACATGACAGAATCCACCATCGCTGACAATTCCGCAGTCATATCCGACAACTCCCCGGCTATATACAAATCATTGTCATTACCCCTATCTGACTTCTTGATCGATTCCTCCGGAATACAAGCAGGAGACACATCCTGCTGCTTCCCCCCGCATCCGTCTATTATCAAACAGATCGCAAGGGAAATAAACAACAGAAAAATTATCAGGATATGCCTCATGAGGCTAATGTTATAAATTCACGTTCTTGACGAAACGAGGAGCCAAGTCGGGGGCCACAGGCAATCCGAGTTCAGTCTGCCGCTCAAACCAACGTAAAATCGGGGCTGCCACCTCCACATCATCAAGCCATATCTCTCGATGATTGGCAAGGCTGACCATGTCGTCGTTCCCCTCTGCTATATAATCGATAGTCGCAACGATATACTCTCCTTCCGGGTTCATCTCCTCGCCATCTATCACGACTCTCTCAAGATTGCCGTCGGCATCAGAAACTACCCTGACATTATGACTGACCGCCTCTCCCCCCTTTCGCGCAGCCACCTTCATGGCATCTATAAAATCACTCCCCTTCACTGCCATGATCTTGAAATGATTTGAGAAGGGATAAGTAGAGAGTATCTGACCTTCCGTAATATCGCCGGCCGGCATATTCTGGCGAATACCTCCGACATTCATTATCGCGAGATCCACCTTCGGGATGTCGCGACCAGCCTTCCTAAGGGAATCAGCCTTATAATTTCCATACCACAATCCGAAATCGGCAGTTAGATTTGCAAGTCCACCTGTGCGTTTACCATTAGGCATGTCGTATTCCGACTGCGCTATCACATGATTATTGACCGAATCCACAATCTCCTTATATGGTTTGAGGAAATCTATGATTTTGCGGTCAAGCTTTTCCTCGGGGAATCTATCGGTCACGGCAATCAACTCATATCCGAAATCATCGCCGTCGGCACCTTTCAGCCGATCAAGGTCAACAGTTATTTTGCCTATATATCTTCCATATTTGCCCGTCTGAACAACCCTGACAGGTCGTCCTTCAGCATTGGGAATAAGGGAAAGGTATTTTTCGGGATGCGCAGGATCAATCAACGTATGGGAATGTCCGCCTATTATGATATCTATATCGCGGCTCGCCTTTGCCAATTCCACGTCAGTGGTCTTGTCATTGTCTTTGGTATAGCCTATGTGGGTAACGGCCACTACCAAATCACATTTTTTTCTCTTTTTGAGCAATTCTGCCGTCTTGTTGGCAACTTCGATTATATCCTTAAACTTCACGTTGATATTCTTTGAGGATATAAGGCTTGAGGGGTCGATGTTCAATCCTATAAAGCCAATCTTTTTGCCATCTACTTTCTTTATTACATAAGGCTCGAAAACGCCCTCAAGTTCCGTCCCGCTGAAATCATAATTTGCGGAAAGACGACTGCCCTCCACTGTCTTGTATTTTTCAGCCAGATCCTTCATGCCGTTGTCAAACTCATGATTGCCAAGCACCCTTATGTCATATCCAATCATATTCATAAGAGGATATTCCACGTCCCCCCTGAAATATTTGAAATAGAGCGTACCCTGCACCATATCACCCGCGTCGACGGTTATGACGTTTTTCTCCGTGTGCCTGACAGAGTCTATAATAGCCTTTCGTTGTAACACTCCGCCAGCTCCATTGTCGCATTCCACCGAGGAATGCGTGTCGTTGGTGTGCAATATGACGAGTTTTTCCGCTACGGAATAAGCGGGGAAACACAAGGCGGCGAGCCCCAGGACAGGGGTCGCCGCCTTGCATATAAAGTCGGTGAATTTCATTTCTTAATCCGTGATAAGATCTTCTCCGGTCATCTCTTTCGGCTTCGGCAAGCCCATGATGTGGAGCAACGAAGGCGCCACGTCGGCAAGACGACCGTTTTTGACACTCGCGTTTTTGTCGCTGCTTACGTAGATAAACGGCACGGGATTCAGCGAATGAGCCGTGTTGGGCGACCCGTCGGCATTGATTGCGTGGTCGGCATTTCCGTGGTCGGCGATTATGATGGTGCCGTAGTTATGCTTTTTGGCAGCTTCCACGACTTTTTCCACACATTTATCAAGACATGCCACAGCTTTTTGGATAGCGGGGTAAACGCCGGTGTGTCCCACCATGTCGCCATTGGCGAAATTCACGACTATGAAATCATATTTGTCGGAATCAATCGCGGCAACGAGCTTTTCGGTCACTTCGGGTGCGCTCATCTCCGGCTGAAGGTCGTAGGTGGCCACTTTAGGGGAGGGGACAAGGATACGGTCTTCCCCCGGGAACGGCTCCTCACGTCCGCCGTTGAAGAAGAATGTCACGTGGGCATATTTCTCAGTCTCGGCGATATGGAGCTGTTTGAGGTCTTTCTGCGACAGGTATTCGGCAAGCGTCTCCTTCACATCAGCCTTCGGGAAGATGATATGCACGCCCTTGAATGAGTCGTCATAAGGGGTCATGCAGTAGTATTGAAGATCGGGGATGGGATTCATTCCATCTTCGGAATGCTGGGTAAGCACGGTTGTGAGCTCTTTTGCTCGGTCGTTGCGATAGTTGAAGAAAATCACGACGTGGCCGGCACCAATCCTGCCGTCAACACGGTCGTTGACAATCGGCTTGATAAACTCGTCGGTCACTCCCTCTGCGTATGATTCCTCAACGGCCTTCACCACGTCGTCGGTATGCTTGCCTTCTCCATAGACGAGCAGGTTGTAAGCTTCCTTTAGACGCTCCCAACGATGGTCGCGGTCCATTGCATAATAACGACCCACTACTGAAGCTATCGTCCCTGCACTTTTGGCGCAGTGGTCTTCCACCTCTTTAAGGAATCCGGCTCCGCTTTTGGGGTCGGTGTCTCTACCATCCATGAAGCAATGGAGATAAACTCTCTGCAAATCATAAGTCTTGGCTGTGTCGCAAAGAGCATATAGGTGCTCAAGGCTTGAATGCACACCTCCTGAAGAGGTCAGGCCCATGAAATGTATAGGAACGTTATGCTCTCTCGCATAAGAGAACGCACTTTTGATTTCCGGATTCTCGGCAAACGAACCATCGGCTATTGCACGGTTGATTTTCACGAGATCCTGATATACAACCCTTCCGGCGCCTATGTTAAGGTGACCCACTTCGGAGTTGCCCATCTGTCCTGCGGGAAGGCCGACATCCTCGCCGCTTGCCTGAAGCTGAGAATGCGGATAGTTTGCCACAAGGCTGTCGATATACGGAGTCGGGGTGTTGAATATGGCATCATCTTTTTTATGGTCGCCAATACCATAACCGTCAAGAATTATTAGTAATGCTTTGTTTGACATACGTCTATATTTTTATTTGTATATTTCCTTCTTTGAATTTGCGCCCTGACATGCCCGTCTACGTAGGATATCAGGAGGCTATTGGGCTATTATCCTGCAAAAATACTCATTTTTTTCCAATCACACATATAAGCGGCATAAACTTTTTAATTTTTTAAGTAATGTGCTCCCCGAAGTAACTACTCACCTATAGCAACGGCACACTGATTTGGTCGGTCTGTCAGACCAACGCCAAAACGGCATCCCAGCGGGAGAAATCGTTTTTCTTTGCGGTGTCGGCAACCGAGTGGATTGCCATGAAGTCCTCCGCTCCTGTCTGACTTCGGAAGCCGCCGCTCCGTTTTTGTTTCACTTTCAGGATTCTTATCCCTCCTTCCGAAGCATTGTTGTGTGACGGCACCCGCGGGTCTTTCAGAAAGTGGAACACGTGGTCTTTGAGTTTTCGCAGACTGTTACGGATTTGTCGGAACGGCTTCTTGAACTTATCTAGATTCTCATTGAGAAGTTTGTCGAGGCTTTCTGTCCACGTTGATGTATCGGCTATGGCCTCGGGATTTGTGTTTCGCCAGTGCACGGCTTTTCTCAACAGCTCCTGTAGCCGCGATGACCAGTTCTGATTTTTGTCAAGGTCGTTGAGGTAGTTCAGATTTCTCAGCAGATGTGCGATGCATATCTGGTGACCCTTGACATTCATCGAGAAGTATGCGCTGTGGCGGTCGGTGGTCAGCACGGTATTCTCCAATGCGTTCCGGCCAAAACGGTCATCCATCTCTTTGGCTCCACGGCCTTTGGCTATCCACGTCAGCGTAAGTTTCGGATTCTGCAATATCCACGCCCAGTTGAGTTTGCCGTTGACATAAAATCCCGATTCATCCGCGCCTGCCACAGGGCTTTTGACAAGTTCGGAGGCGATGCGATCGCATATTTTGTCTGCCTTGTCTCCGGCATCCTCTATGAAGTTGCGTATCGAGCCTTCGCTTATATCAATGTGCATCACCTCATGTAGAAAACTTTTGATGCGGTTGTATGGCATGCACATCACGATATTGAGATAGACTACGAGGGCACGTATCTCAGATGACAGATATACCGGATTCTTCCGTTTGGTATACTCCACGCGATTGCAGCATCCGCAGGTGCAGGTCTTGTTGAGAAAACGAAGTCTTTTTACGACAGGGATAATCCTGACACCGACACATTCCTCCCGATATTCCTCCACGCCCTCAATGTCTGACAGTTCGCGGCCGCACTCGCGACAGTAATTGGGCTGTATATCCTCGGTCTCATCAGGCTGGGCTGACATCATGCGGGTATTGCCTTCATGTCCCGGCTGTCCACCAGGGTTCTTCCCGCTTTTCTCTCGCAACGAAGATGTGCGCCTCTTGATTTCGTCACCCATACGTTCTTTGGAGGGCGGCACACTGCTGTTGTCGGAGTTCTTTGGCGGCTGCGGCTCCTCATACTTTGACAGCCGGTCACGCAAGTCTTTGTTCTCGGATTTGAGCGACTTTATCTCCACATTCTGAGACTCGACACGACGGTTCAGACGCGCAACATCATCCGTCAAATCCTTGATGGTATCGTGTTGCCGTGAGATTTCAGAGCGGAATTCCTCGAGATACTTTTCTATGTCAACTTGCTTATTCACTGACACAAAGATACAAAACATCTTTGAGGTACGCAAGAAAATCAGCAACTATTTTGAACTTAATTTATTAAAAATTAGAGAATTCATCTCATCAAAAGTATCACTCGGACTACGGTGAAAACATAAGCTCCCTCTAGTCTCAGAATTCATCAGTCTTGTATAGGTGAGTAGTTACTCCCCGAAAAAAGTCGTTCCCATTCCAAGGACGGAATGGGAACGACATGCACTTTCTGTCTTCTTGAATGAAAAAGCCTTCTTATTTGGCCTTCTTGACAAAACGCTCTTTGATGCGGGCTTTCTTGCCGGTGAGGTTGCGGAGATAATAAAGCTTCGCACGACGCACCTTGCCATACTTGTTGACAGTGATCGACTCAATGAAAGGAGATTCGATAGGGAAAATCCTCTCCACGCCGATTCCGTCGGACACCTTACGGACAGTGAAGCGTTTCTTGTCTTCGCTGCCGTTGATACGGATAACAACGCCGCGATACTGCTGGATACGCTCTTTGTTGCCCTCCTTGATACGATAGGACACTGTAACGGTGTCGCCGGGGCCAAATTCATCAAACTGCTTTTTGGGAGTGGCAAATGCCTCCTCCACGATCTTGATTAAATCCATTGTTATGTTGGGGTTTAGTGTTTATTTGCAATTTAACGAGCTGCTTTGTCTCGCCAGAGATTGCAAACCGAGCGCAAAATTACTCATTTTTACTCACGTACGCAAGTTTTTCTTCGCTTTCTATGAATTTCCACTAATTTTCACACTCTAAAATTCATCCCGGATGCTCTGACACCACCCCAATAAGATGAACCCGACCTCTGGTCTAATCCTAAACTCCGATATTTTTGAAAAACATATCCATTGGACTCAAAGCAACTCCGCAATGTTGAGACCAAGGTTGAGCATCACAGACGACGCGCTCTTGTGGGGCATAGCATATGCCACTCCCAATGAGAAGGACCGCGCATTTATCCCGACTCCGGCAGAGAATCCGGAGAGGAAGTTGCGCTGATAGGCACTCATGTCGCTACGCGTCTTGTAATTATAGGCGAGGTCGATGTAGAAACGGTCGGTTGGCTGATATTGCATTCCGAAAATTAAATGGCGAAACAGGTTCTTTCCGAAACTTGATTTAAGTTCCACCTCCTGCATGCCTTCATCCGTATGCTCATAGTAAGGAAGATTCCACTTGGTAAGATGCCATGCCGTTATGCTGAGCGACAATCCGCTGTCGCCGAATCCCTTCATCCATCCCAGTCTGACATCAAATGGCAGATGGTCGTAGCTATCCTCAAAACGTTTTATCTGCCCTCCCATATTTTTCAACACCACCGACAGCGACATGTCGCGTTCATCGTCATAGTAGTTTATGCCCAGATCTGCACAAAGGGCAAATGCGCTATAGCGTTCGTAATTGCTGTAGATTCCTTTCAGATTGATTCCCCCGCGAAGGCGGTAAGTGAAATCATGGGAAAACGTTCCCTCCACTACAACATCCGATGGAGTAAAGCTCCCTGTCATTTGCCCGTCGGGGTCATAGCCGGTCATTTCGCTGTAGTTGAGATAACGTATCCCCACGGCCCAGGCCGCCCTCTCTCCTGCAGCCTGTCCATATCTTGCTCCGCCGAAATTCGCACTCCCCATATAGTGCATATAAGAGAATGCAGCCTGTCTGTCTATTTCCGGACCGAGCAAAGCGGGATTCTGCTCCGCAAGGCCGACATCAGCGTCAATCAGCGTGATGTTGGCGCCCCCGAGACCGAAAACGTGGCTTGAGGTCGGTATGTCCAAGAAATCATAGGCCGACCGTCCGTCCTGCGCGGAGGCAGACGTGGCTAAACCTATAAATATAAGCAGAGGGGATAAAAATTTCATTTCCATTTATTGTCGATCCGACATTCCGACTGTCGTGTCGCGTGATTCTATCATTATAACGTTGCAGTGAGTTTTCTATTGTGATTGTCCAAAAGTCCTATCATAGAAGAGCCAACATGGAAATGTGAATAAATGCAAAACATATTTAAATTAAACAATCCCAAGCTTGCAGGACTTGCACAAGTCGCGAGTCGGAAGTATATTTGCAGTCATAAAACCTCTTGTAGACTTTATATGAAAATTCAAACATTCCTCATCATAATTGGCATCAATGCAGCGAATGCCCTCTCCCCCGGCCTGCAAGCCCAGACTTGCCGCGTCACGGCTGGGTATACAGCCGACGGACAACGTAACTATATTGAGGTCTTTGAGTTTGACTATGTCGACGAGAAGCCAGAGTTTCCCGGTGGAGGCACTGGCTTGCTTAGCTATATCAATGAGCATCGCCGTTATCCCGCCCGCGCCTATGCAAGCGGCGTGGAGGGAAGGGTCACGTGTTCTTTCGTGGTCAATCCCGACGGGAAGGTCAGCAACGTCACGGTCTTGCGAGGCGTTGAGCCTTCGCTCAACAAAGAAGCCGTCAGAATCCTTACGGGTATGCCCAACTGGACTCCGGGAAAGATGTCGGGACAGCCGGTGCCCGTCAGAGTAGTTTGCGCCGTCCCGTTCCGAAAATAATGTCTTGCTAATCTCCTCTCATTATCGAAAAAATTTTCTTTTTATACGATACATTGAATAGTTTTGATTTTTAGCACAGAAAAAGGATTGACCGTGAGGCCAATCCTTTTTATTATCTTTACTCCGGACCGGAGTCGCAACGCCGTCGTCAGACAAGCGATATAATTACGTCATCGTCACTTTCGACAATGGCGATCTTCCCTTCGCGGCCGAGCCAGCCAAGGGCTGCTGCGATTTCATCTTTTTTAAGCTTTGTGGCCTTCTTGACAAGTTTCAGGCCGAGCATACGGGTGTCTGAATTCTCAAGCGCTTTGTAGACCTCTCCGGCCCAGGTGCCAATTGATTCAATGTTCATCTCTTTCAATTTTATTTATGTTAAACTTCTTTGCTTATTATTTCCATCCATCCGCCCTATGCCGTCATATCAACATCAGAACCAATGTCGGAAATTATGGATAACATCTTTATATTATTAACTTTCTATCCTAAAAAAAGTTTTATTTTGAAGTTGTTTAAACTTTTTCTTTTTCACGATTTCGCCAGATTCTCTATCTGATTTTGAATCGTAAAGAAGGATTTTAGCGGGCTAAATGACCGATGAGTGATTCAAAAAGCAGCCGAAAATGATGATGATAGAGTGGGAAAAAGAGCATTCAATAAAAATTGAAAATGCATTAATCCTCTCTTATTGCATAAAAAGCTTAAACCACTTCTTAGTCAAAGAATAGCTTTGAAAGCGCAAAGTTAATAAAAAAAATTCAAAATCAATCTATTTTTTTGCCTTACGTTTGCCATTATTCATTTTTTGCAACACTTTTGCCAACTTTAGTCCGTTCCTTTAAATCGTCGCCCTACAACGACCACGAATTTTTTAAGAGCACGCTTTATATCCTCATCGTCAGATATTTGCAGTCGCTTGTTCAACTCATCGAATACCCTGCCGGCATCATCGAGTCTAACTCGCATCGTCGGCGATATATTCAGGTTGTAATCCTTAATTTCCGGTGGAATTAAGGATTTAAATGAACTTGCGCTTGAAAGGTGTGTGCAAAATCTTGTATTCATAACATTACAACGGCGACAGCTCCTGTAAGGTTGTGGCTATGTCACCGGGAATGGCGATTGACTTATCCGAAATCTCCCCTGTGATATGGAGTTCATGTGGGAGATTGAGAGTTATGTAGGTACACCGTGGCAACTGCGCAGCCAATTTCATAAGTGGCTGCTTAATCAAGGTGTTACGGCTTCCTATTCCGAGTTCGAGTATCACGACCCGCTTATCGGCATAACGGGCGATGAAGTCATTGAACTGCTGTTGTTTGTCTGTCCGGATATGGTCGGTTATTCCTGTGGTGAAAGTCCCTTCCAGTTCCCAGACATTGACGGGGTCAAATCCGGACAGCTCCAGATGGGTGTCAGCGTTGGTCGTGACGATGAAGCATGGCTTGTCGCCGACGATTCGACGCAGATTCTTCATGACATCCGTAGTCTTGTAGTCTGTAATCCAGTATTTCACGATCCTGTCGTTCCAGCGTTGACGCTCCTCCTCCGTGGGATAGTCGAAGAAACATCCTTGAAGCACGCTTCGTATGCCGTATTTCTCACGGAAGTCACCGAACTGGCTTCGGAACATCTCGTTGTCGGCAAATATGTTGTAGCCTTCGGCAATGGAGAGTCCGTTGCTGGCTCCGACTATGATTGCGTCGGCGGAGGCAAGAGCCTCTTTAGCTTTATTTATATTTGTCATATCAGTAGATTCTTTTAAGATTGAAGATTTTGGAGTCGGCCTTAATGTGGTCGGTCGGTTTGCCGAGCATTTCTTTTAGCACCACGTTGATATCGGCGTCGATGCCGAGACTTTTGCCTGCTATCTCCTTCGGGATTATGGCGTGCTGCGGATTGATTGTGGCGTAGAAAGCGTCAGGCCACTGATACACCATATTCATAAACGGCTCCTTTATGAACATAGGGGTCATCATGCCCACTACGAGTTCAAGGAAAAGCACGCGTTTGTTCATGTTACGGCGCAGAAAATCCATATACCGCTCAAACTCGCGTATATAATCCTTGCCCTCCAGAAACTCGCGGCCTCTCACCCACGGCGACATTTCAGCCCCGCAGTGAGGACAGCGGGGAATGAGCTGCCGGGGAAGTGTGTCACCTTCAATTTTATCGCAAAGTTCCATCACAATTTCGCGGTTGTAATAGATTTCTTCATGGCATCGGTTTTTGCACTGGAAGTATCGCCAGTCGCCTTGTAGACGGGAGATCCTGTCTTCGGGGAACACACGGAAGAACTGGGCATCCTGATTCGTAGTGACTACATAATAATTCTTGTCTCGGATTATCTCCGCAAGCTCGGTGTATGTCTCGCCTGTCTGGCACTCATAAATATATTTGATAGTGCGGAGTATCAACGCCCATCTCTCTCCATCGGTCAGGTTGGGGTTATAGAATCCGTCGAACATGCTGCGGAATCCGTATTTGTCGGCAAGGCCTCCTGCTATCTTGCGGAAAACATTATCATCCTGATAATAGAATTTGAATCCCGAAGCCGCCGACATACCGGCGGCACCGCCTACAACGATTGCGCCGGCGTTGTTTATAAGATCTTTGAGCTGTTTTATTTTAGTGTTATTCATATCCGTTTTATTTTGTAATACAAAATTACTACCAAAACAAAGCTAAATCACTACCACATAGGATAGAATTACTACCTTTTTGATAAGCGACCATTGAGTTTGTCGAAAAATATGTTAACTTTGCATATAAAATACGATATGGCGAAACATATAGAAAGCAATATAGAGAACATAACCTTCAACAAGGCCGAATGTGGTGTTGACTTCCTTATCAACACCGATGTGGGCTGCCGTCTCAAACAGTATTATTACGGAGGCCGGACCTACGCCACCGATTTCTTTGAGATAATATTTTTCAAGGAGGCCGGAGGACAGATGTGGATAGATGACAGAGCCATAGGGATAGAGGCAGACAGCGTTGTTTTTATGTCGCCTTACCAGCGCCACAGGTTCAACATCACCGCCCGGTGCGACACATTCCGTTTCCTTATATTCAAGGAGGAGTTCATTCTGGATTTTCTCGCCGACAAATATTTCACCTACCGCCTTCATTACAGCTATCAGACCTCCATACCACCTATCGTGAAGGTAAGCGACGCTCAGATGCAGCGTTATTTCGATACATTGGAGGAAATCGGTGAGGAACTTCACCGGCCACTGACCAATGTGGAGCCGATACTGCGCTCATTGCTATATTACCTGCTGTCGCAACTGAACCGGACTTATGCTGAGGCATACAATCTGCCGTCAATCAAACTTGACAATACCGTGGCCTACCGTTTCAAAGAGATGATAGAGCGAAACATCGTCGGCAAGCAGCGTGTGGGCGATTATGCCGAGACGTTGGGCGTAAGCCGCATCACGCTCAACAAGGCTGTGAAATCCCAGTTCGGCATGACCGCCACCGACATGCTGCGCCAACGCCTTGTGAATGAAATCAAGAACCATATAATCCAGTCGCAATGCACTGCAAAGGCGATAGCCGACAGATTCGGTTTCTCGGAACCGAACCATCTGATGCGTTTTTTCAAGGCGCAGACCGGGCAGACCGTAGGCGAATACCTGCAAGAGTATGCACTCGACAAGACGCCTCAACAATAATCAGAAGTCCATTCTGGAATAATTTATTATTTTTAAGGCAAGGTTATCAAAACGGTAGCATTAAGTCACATACTGGTAGTGTCAGTCGAGCCAAACGGCTGTAACTTTGCAGTCTGAACAATAATGCTACAAGAAATGAAAAAAATACTGTTTGCAGTGGCGGTCGTTTTGGGACTCGCCTCCTGCTCCGCGCCGAAAAATGATAACGGCGCACAAACTTCAGAGAACACGATACTGCTTATCAGGAATGCCACTCTCAAGCTGGACTATGCCGGCAAAACATTCCTGATCGACCCTATGTTCTCTGCCAAAGGGGAATTTATATCGATTATCGGTGTCAACAAAAATCCTATGGTACATCTGACCATGCCGGTAGATACAATAATGAGCGGTGTGGAGTTTGTCCTTGCCACACATTCACATATCGATCATTTCGACTGCCCGGCAGCCGAAGCTATCGGCAAAGGAATCACTCTTTATGTCCAGCCTGCCGACAGTGTGTTTTTCCTCAACGAGTTCGGCATGAAAAACACTGAGGTAATAGCAGAGAGCAAGGTGATTGACGGTTTGACAATCTACCGCACCGGAGGAGAACACGGAAAAGGAAAAATAAAGGAGAAGATGGGCGAAGTTTCGGGATTCGTCTTGAAAGCTGACGGCGAGCCTACTGTGTATGTTGTTGGCGACTGTCTGTGGACGGATGAAATCAAAGCAAATATCAACAAATACCAGCCTGACTGGGTGGTGATCAATACCGGCGGAGCGATTATACCCGCATTGTCGCCCGAATTCGGCACTCTCATAATGAATGAGAGGGATGTGGTGAAAATGATTGAGGAATCGCCTGATAAATGCCGCTTCATAGCCGTACACATGGATGCGATCGACCATTGCCAGACCACCCGCAGCATACTCCGTAATGAAGCTGACAAGGAAGGCATATCCAAAGAGAAACTGATAATTCCGGCAGACGGAGAAACCTTAAAACTATAAGCCCGATGAATTTTGTCGATGAACTTAGATGGCGGGGTATGCTCCACCAGATTATGCAAAATCACCGCCCCTACGGCCACGAAATTTTAAGGAACGAAATCTAAGCCGTTGATATTCATAGGCGGTGCTACAGGCATGATTGGTGGGGAACAGGAATCAAGGCTGGTGCCTTGATTTTTTTATTCTGCATGTGTAGAAATCTCAAGATTTATATATATATTTGCGACATGAAGAAGAAAAAAATCGATGCTCCTGTGCCTATGGGAATCTTGGGCGAAGGGCGTGTCATAAAAAATACGGGCAGCGCATATGTCGTAAGAATGTCCGGCAGTGGCGAGGAACTCAATTGCCGCATAAAAGGGAATTTCCGCATCAAAGGAATCCGTACAACCAACCCTGTGGCGGTCGGCGATATCGTAACAGTGTCCGAGGCCGCCGACGATGCCGACTATATCACGGCAATTGCCCCCCGCAAGAACTATATCATCCGGCGTGCTTCAAATCTATCGAAAGAGAGCCACATATTGGCATCGAACCTCGACCTCGCCGTGCTTGTAGCCACTCTTCGCGATCCAGCAACTCCACTGACTTTTATCGACCGTTTCCTTGCAACGGCGGAGGCATATTCAGTGCCGGCGGCTATAGTCTTTAACAAAGACGACATATGGGACGACGATGACAGAGAACTTGCAGAGGCATTACGCAATCTGTATACTTCGGTGGGCTATACTGTCTTCTTTATGTCGGCTAAATCCGGCGATGGACTCCTGGAGTTGAAAGACTTCATTCAAGGTAAGCTGTCGCTATTGGCAGGAAATAGCGGAGTCGGCAAATCCTCTCTTGTCAATGCCCTCGTGCCGGAAGCAGATCTCCGCACAGGGGAAATCTCCGACCTCCACCATACAGGCGTCCATACCACGACCTTTTCGGAAATGATCGACCTCCCTGGAGGCGGGGGAATTATCGACATACCCGGGGTCAGAGGTTTTGGCACAATCGACTTCCAGCCGGAAGAGGTGGGACATTTCTTCCCTGAGATTTTCCGTTTCTCCAGAGATTGCCGATACAGCGACTGCAAGCATACAGGCGAACCGGGATGCGCCGTAATTCCTGCCGTCGAACAGCATTATATCTCTCAAAGCCGTTATGCCTCCTATCTCTCCATCCTGGAAGAGGCCTCCGACAAACCCGGTGCGGACAAATACCGCAAACCATTCTGACAATTCCGAATAAACGAGAGTAATGAGGGGGCAGCTTCGACGTCGAAGCTGCCCCCTCATTACTCTCGTTTATTCTCGATATCAACCTACGAGGGAATCCGAAAGGATATGCTCAAGGTCAGGCGCACTTACCTTCACACGCAAGGCCCCGTCTTTGGCCACTGATATGCCGCCTGTCTCCTCGCTGACTATAACACATATGGCATCCGTCACCTGACTCATGCCCAATGCCGCCCTATGGCGCAACCCAAGATTCTTGGGAATATCCATATCATGGCTTACAGGCAAAATACACCCTACGGATTTTATTCTGTGTCCGGAAATAATCATCGCTCCGTCGTGAAGCGGGGAATTCTTGAAAAATATATTCTCTATAAGCCTGACATTGATGTCGGCATCAATGATGTCGCCGGTCTTCTCAAAATTCCCCAACGGCATCTTTCTTTGAAACACTATCAACGCTCCAGTCTTCGTCTTGCTCATACTCATGCAGGCATAGACCACGGCCATGATGCGCGAATGCTCCACCTCACTTGATTGCTCATGACTGAACAACCGCTTGAAATACCGCCATTTCTCGTTCGACCCTATGTCGATAAGAAACCTCTTTATCTGGTCTTGGAACAGAATAACAAGGATGATGAGACCGATACTCATAAACTTGTCGAGTATCGTGCCTGTCAGACGCATGTCGAACACCTCGGAGGCTATCACCCACAGAGCCAAAAACACCAGCACGCCATAAAAAAGGCTGAGAGTGCCGCTGTTTTTCATAAGTTTATAGACGTAGAAAAGCAGCAAAGCGATAATCAGTATATCTACTATGTCTTTTACTCCAAGGCTTATCATTGATATTGATGTTTATCGGTTATATTCTTTAAACGTATGAATTCGATATTGGCTTACGAAGGCCTCACCACGCCTGAGCTATTTTGCGCAGCGGAGCGCACTTACAAGACGGGCGGTCTCCACGGCAGGCTTGACGTCGTGCACCCTGACAATGTCGGCTCCCTTATACAATGCTATGGCATCAAGGGCAATCGTCCCTGAAAGGCTTTCCTCCGGATGAATTCCAAGGGTTTTCCATATCATGGTCTTGCGTGAGATTCCTGCAAGAACGGGCATACCCATCTTGCAAAACTCTTCAAAATCCTCAAGAAGACGGAAATTCTGTTCCACAGTCTTGGCGAAACCAAATCCCGGGTCGATGATTATGTCCTTCACTCCCAATCCACTCAATTCATATGCCTTTTTCGACAGGTCGGTAAGAACCTCGGCAGTCACGTCGGCATACTCTGTCTTTGACTGCATGGTTGAGGGAGTGCCTCGCATGTGCATAAGTACGTATGCCACGCCCAGGTCGGCCACGGTTTGCCAGATATCGGGATCGAGCGTGCCTCCTCCGATGTCGTTGATAATGTCAACTCCCCACTCCTCTACGCAGCGACGAGCCACGTTAGCCCTGAACGTATCAACACTGACAACAGCCTCAGGCCATACTTCCCTTATCGCCTCAAGGCCGACTGCAAGTCTGGAATATTCCTCATCTTCACTGACTTCTGAGGCTCCCGTACGCGACGAATATCCTCCAATGTCGATAATGTCAGCTCCCTCCTCTTTCATAAGGGCCACCTTTTCAGCCACGCCAACCCCATCGGCCACACGGCTCCGGGAATAAAAACTGTCGGGCGTCACATTGACAATCCCCATAACTTTAGGCATGGAGAAATCAATGAGACGCCCTTTGACGTTGATTGTAAGATCTGCTTTGTTCATCCTGAAGGCAGGTTTTGCAAGCACGGTCAAGACCTGCCGGCACGCTTGCGCTCGTTCTCGTCGAGGATGATCTTGCGAAGACGCAGATGATTGGGAGTTACCTCCACATATTCATCCTCCTTTATATATTCCAAAGCCTCTTCAAGTGAGAACACCACCGGAGGGACAATCCTTGCCTTGTCGTCGGCTCCCGAAGCACGCATATTGGTCAGTTTCTTAGATTTCGTGACATTGACCACAATATCATTGTCCTTGGCATTCTCTCCGACCACCTGTCCGGCATACACCTCCTCTTGCGGGAAGATGAAGAATTTGCCACGGTCTTGAAGCTTGTCGATTGCATAGGCATAAGCCGTGCCGGCCTCCATGGCTATCAACGAGCCGTTGGTGCGGCGTTCAATCGGGCCCTTCCAAGGCTGATATTCCAGAAACCTATGAGCCATAATGGCCTCTCCGGCCGTGCCTGTCAAGACATTGTTGCGCAGACCTATGATGCCTCGTGAGGGTATGACGAACTCTATGTTTATGCGGTCGTTCTGCGTCTCCATCGACAGGATGTCGCCCTTGCGTCGCGTCACCATGTCAATCACCTTCGAACTATACTCCTCAGGCACATTGATAGTCAACGCCTCCATTGGCTCGCATTTTACGCCATCGATTTCCTTGATAATGACCTGAGGCTGACCCACCTGAAGCTCGTATCCCTCCCTGCGCATCGTCTCTATCAGAATCGACAGATGGAGCACGCCGCGTCCGAATACTGTCCATTTGTCTTCCTGCTCACCTTTCCTGACCCTTAGGGCGAGATTGCGGTCGAGCTCTTTCTCAAGACGGTCGGCAATATGTCGCGACGTCACAAACTTCCCGTCTTTCCCGAAGAACGGAGAATCATTGATGGTGAAAGTCATAGACATGGTAGGCTCGTCGATGGCTATACGGGGAAGCGGCTCCGGATTCTCCGCACAAGCCACCGTGTCGCCGATTTCGAAATTCTCAAGCCCGACGATGGCGCAGATGTCGCCACTCGACACCTCGCTCACTTTCTTGCGGCCCATCCCCTCGAAAGTATGAAGCTCCTTTATCCTCTGCTTGCTGACGGATCCGTCTTTCTTGCAAAGCACGATATCCATGCCCTCCTTAAGTGTGCCTCTATGCACACGGCCCACGGCGATACGGCCGACGTAACTGCTGTAGTCAAGGCTCGTGATCAGCATCTGCGGGTCTCCCTCAAGCTGACGTGGGGCTGGGATATAGTCGATTATGGCATCAAGCACGGCAGTGATGTCTTCCGTAGGTTTGCGCCAGTCCTTGCTCATCCAATTCTGCTTTGCCGAGCCGTAGATAGTGGGGAAATCAAGCTGATCTTCCGTAGCGTTGAGGTTGAACATTAGGTCGAACACCATTTCGTTGACCTCATCCGGACGACAGTTTGGCTTGTCAACCTTGTTGACCACCACCACCGGCTTCAACCCCATCTGGATGGCTTTCTGAAGCACGAACCTTGTCTGGGGCATAGGCCCCTCGAATGCGTCGACGAGAAGAAGACATCCGTCGGCCATATTGAGCACCCTCTCCACCTCGCCGCCGAAGTCGGCGTGTCCCGGGGTGTCGATTATGTTGATTTTGGTGCCCTTGTAATTGATTGAAACGTTTTTCGATAGAATCGTTATGCCTCGCTCGCGTTCGAGGTCGTTGTTGTCGAGAATCAGCTCGCCCGTGGTCTGGTTGTCTCTGAAAAGATGACCGGCAAGCAGCATTTTGTCCACCAAAGTGGTCTTCCCATGGTCAACATGGGCAATAATCGCGATGTTGCGGATGTCTTGCATATAATGTCGTTGATATTCGAGCGCAAAGTTACAAAATAATCACCAAACTACTATACAAATGCCCCGACTTTTTGCAAATCAAGCATATTTTACCGTTCCTGCCACTTGGCTTTTGTTGCCACTAAGAGCGCTTTTTATGCCCTTCACCGAAAAAAAGTCGATGCCAAGGAATGAACCTTCCCTTACCCTGTCGCGTTATAATGTCACAACGGGCAAGACATCCCGAAGGCCACAGATCCGGATAAAGGAAACGGCCAAGTCCGGGCTCTCTACCTCTTCTCCGCCCGTTACCAGGAATTTAATAGGGTTAAGGAACCGAACCCACGCAATAATTGAAATCAGTGGATTTTTCTCCTTCGGCGCGAAGCCGTTTGCAGACTATGCTGATGCAGGTATCCCGACTACGGCAGAAGTCGACAAGCCGCAAACGGGGGTATTATCAAAATCTGAAAAGAGACGATCTCAAAGGAGGTCGTCTCTTTTTTTGTTGTTGGTCGCAGGATGTATCACTTACGGATACCGAGCTCTTTCTTTGCGATAATCGCACGGTAGCGGTTGATGTCTTTGCGCACCAGATAGTCGAGCAATGAACGGCGCTGGCCTACGAGCATTTTAAGCGCACGAGCCGTGGCGTAGTCCTTGTGGTTCTCTTTAAGGTGCTCCGTAAGATGTTTGATACGGATGGAGAAAAGAGCGATCTGGCTTTCAGGGCTGCCCGTATCGTTCTTGCCTTGGCCATATTTTTCGAAGATGGCCTGCTTCTCTTCTGTTGAAAGATGCATGTTTTTTGAGAGTTAAATATGTTGTTATTATCGACTTTTCTTAAAAAGGCACACGGACTCAGGACTCTCCCCCTGCCCAACCTTTCGCGAAAAGCTCCGCAAAATTACTATTTTTTTTTGAAACAGCCCCCCTTCTGAGTAAAAAAACGGCTTTTTAGACAATATTTAGATTCCCGAGGCCGACTATTCACATCGTTTAACCATAAAATCTTTGAATTCCTGAAGATATTTTATACCTTTGCATAAATATGCGTGACCCAGTCACGCCATCAACCCAAAACAAGCTTTAACTAAGTAGATTTTTACATCTCAAACATGAAATTACCTCATCTTATGGCCCTCGCGGCCCCAGTCATCGTATCCATGACACTCTCATCTGCCATTCCTGCTTTCGCACAAAGCAAATTCGACGAACAGTTTGTCAGCTATCCTACTTATTCAGGAGACGACCTCGAACTGCTCGTTGACAATTCCGGCACGCATTTCCGTCTCTGGAGCCCGAAAGCCCAAGAGGCACGCGTAAACCTTTACGAAAACGGACACACAGGAAAACCGTATAAGACCCTGCCCATGAAATTCGAAGCTTCCAACGGCACCTGGACCACTTCCCAACCCGAAAAACTTTATGGAAAGTTCTATACCTTCCAAATCAAATACGACGGCAAATGGAAAGACGAAACCCCGGGAGTCTGGGCAAAAGCTGTCGGCGTTAACGGCGAAAGAGCCGCCATCATCGACTTCTCCAAGACAAATCCCGAAGGTTGGGCTGCCGACAAAGGTCCGGCTGTAAAGAATTTCTCCGACGTGATCGTCTATGAGATGCACCACCGCGACATGTCGATGCATCCCTCCTCCGGAATCGCTAACAAAGGTAAATTCCTCGCCCTTACGGAAGACGGCACAGTCACCCCCTTGGGAGAGAAAACAGGCATCGACCATCTCAAGGAGCTTGGCATAACCCACGTCCACATCCTCCCCTCCTACGACTATAATTCCGTTGACGAGGCCAACCTCCAGACCAACACCTACAACTGGGGATACGACCCACTGAACTACAATGCCCCTGAAGGCTCATATTCCACCAACCCTTCCGACCCGGAGTCGAGGGTAAAGGAAATGAAAGAGATGGTTAAGGCCCTTCACGATGCCGGAATTGGAGTAATCATGGACGTTGTCTACAATCATACGGCTGAAAACGACGGCTCCAATTTCGAGCTTACCGCTCCCGGATACTACCACCGCCATTGGGACAACGGGAAATATGCCGATGCCTCTGCGTGCGGCAATGAGACGGCATCCGAGCGAAAGCAGATGAGAGACTATATCGTCAATTCCGCAAAATACTGGGCAAAGGAATATCATATCGACGGATTCCGCTTCGACCTTATGGCCATCCACGACACTGAGACCATGGACGAAGTGGCACGCGAGCTCAAGAAAATCAATCCCGATATCTTCGTGTATGGAGAAGGCTGGACCGCGGCTGATTCCCCTCTCGCCAAAGACCGCCGCGCTCTGAAAGAGAATGTCTCGAAGATGACCGACATAGCAGTATTCTCCGATGACCTTCGCGACGCAGTCAAAGGCCACTATTCAGATGCCTCCGACCGTGGATTTGCCACCGGGAAACCGGGATTGGAGGAGACCGTGAAAATAGGGATTGTAGCCGCCACGCCCCATCCTCAGGTTGACTATAAGAAGGGCAACAATTCTAAATTCCCCTATGCCACGTCGCCTGAAATGATCGTCAACTACGTCTCCTGCCACGACGACCTTTGCCTGACCGACAAACTCCGCAAGTCGATGGCCGGAGAGCTGGAGGAGAACTTGCTCGACGCCGCAAAGCTCGCGCAAACCATCGTTTTCACCTCCCAAGGCACTCCCTTCATGTTCTCCGGAGAGGAGATTTTCCGAGACAAGAAGGGTGTCCACAACTCTTATATGAGTCCGGATTCAATCAACGCCATCGATTGGAACAACAAATCGAAATACCGCGACTTGTTTGACTACTATAAAGGCCTTACCGCCCTCCGCAAAGCCCACCCCGCTTTCCGCATGACTTCAGCGGACGACATCGCCAAACACCTCGTATTCGACAAAATCGACTCCTCCAAGACACCGAATCTAATCTCCTATTCTTTGAAGGATAACGCCAACGGTGACGCTTGGAAAGAGATAAAGGTTGTGTTCAACGGAGCCTCCGTCCCGCAGACCACTACCGTAAAGAAAGGCAATTGGATGATTGTGGCACAAGACGGAAAAATCTCACCTGAGGGTGACCTCGGAGTGACGAAGGGTGGAAAAATCACACTCGCACCCTACTCCGCGCTTATCCTTGCACAAGAATAAATTCCGACCGATATGAAACTTGCAGAAGCACTCCAGATACGAGCCGACCTACAGCGTCGGCTCGCCCAAATGCCCTCCCGGCTACGCAACAACGCGACCGTGCAGGAAGGAACGAAACCTACCGAAGACCCATCTGCCTTGCTGAAGGAGACTGATGGACTTCTTTCCCAACTCGAAGAGATCACGACCCGCATCAACATGACTAACAGCACCGTCACCGACGACGACGGCAACTCGCTGACAGCCTTGATCAGCCGCCGCGACATGCTACGCAAGAAGGCAGAGATCTTACGTGGATTCGCGGCTGAGGCCGGAAATATCACTCCTCGCCGCACCTTGACTGAAATCCGGGTTCTAAGCACCGTTGATGTCGCCGCCCTCCAAAAGGAATGCGACCTTATCTCAAAGTCCCTCCGAGAGACCGACATCAAAATCCAGTCCCTAAACTGGACCAAAGACCTGATATAATCCGAGGCAGGGAAGATGACGGGGGCGAGTGCCAAAATTTATATGCTTACATCGGCAGGACGAGCCGACATTTTTATCATTACCGTCTGACTCCGCACATATGCATATCTGCCGCAAGGCATTACAGCTCATTCTTTTTTCCCACGGCGCTGACCCGCCTCTTCCTTGCCTCCCTACATTGACAGGGCTGTCCGACTCCGGTCAGACAGCCCTGTCTCATTTGTCATGCCAACCGACTTGGAAGCACGCCTCCTGCATGGTTGTCAATGCCTGTGGACAGCTTTGCCATTTTCCTTTGCCACCCTATAATAGATGGGATCATTCTTTCCGGCGGGAGTATCGTCCTCAAGAGATATAGTATAATAGACATAGTTGTCTATGCCATGCTTCTCATTCCATTCACGAGGAGGAGTGCCGGAATCACGCAGGCCACAATACCAAGATATCGGGCCAATCTCACTTTCAATCATTATTCCTGATGAGTAAGATATAATTGGAGAGTCGGCTTCATTACCGGCATTGTGCGTCTCCATCAATATATGATTCTTGTCCAAATCAAGTGTGTCGGAAAAGAGCGGAGCACCTGTAATGGGATAGAAACAAGTCAATATCAATTTGTTCTCGCCTTTGGGAACAGCCATGAAATCGAGCGTCTCGATGCTGTCTGTCAGAATGAAATGCATGAATTCAGGGAAAAGTTCTTTTTCTGAAAATTTGCCGTTGTCGCAAACCACCTTTTTTATCTTGCCACGTTTACCATTGAAATTTCCCTTCAAGGTCACGCTCCTGCTCTGCGCTCCCTGGACGGTGAGATATTGCCGCATGACTTCCGGCAGTGATAGAGTCTTGTCATCATACTCCACCTTTATTTGTCCTACTGCCATAAGCGCGGTACTCACAGCTGCGAACATCGGAATTATAAATTGTTTGTTCATGAGATATGTTTTCAGTAAGTTCGTATATGAAAATGAAGTTGTGTCTCCTACGGTAAATTTAATTATTTTTCGCGACAATCGGGTAATTTAGTAATCGAAAAGTATAACTTGATGAAAGATTTTCGCGGGATTAACAATTTATCTTGCTCGCGTATACCGGGTTATGCAACTAAAAGATGGAATATAAATCACCGGAAAGACGAATAAATTTCACCAAGTTATTTTTTGAAGATTACTTAATATGCAATTATTTACGATGGTCGCCGTCAATGACCTATGATGAAAGCCACTATCCAGAATCCGGCATCATCACCAATCAATATCCTGAGCCGCTCTATCAATCGAGCCTTGCGCTTCTTAACCGTTATCTCCGCCACTCCAAGACGGGCTGCTATCTCGGAATTCCGCAAGCCCTCCTCAAAACTCAGTGCAAACACCTGACGCAATTGCTCAGGCAAAGTCGCAATTGCATTATAAAGCCGGATGCGTGTCTCCACCTCAATATAATCGTGAAGTGCATCTGTCGTGACTACAACATCATCATCTAAATTCGCAACATAGTTTTCTCGCGCATCGCAATGTCTTTTCCAAGATATTATCCGATTGCGTATACAGGCTATCATGAATGACTTCCACTCCCCGGCCGATCTGAACTCCTCGCGTCTGCGATAAGACGCCTCCACGGCATCTTGCACAAAGTCTTCTGCCCTCATGGCAAGCTCTCCATGAAGCAACGACGTGGCATACACAAGTATATCAGGATAGACATGGGTATAAAAACCTTCTATCCTGCCCTTGCGAAAATCTTCAAAAATCTTATCGGCCCATACCATCAATCATGCATCTGTTAGAGAATTTATGCTTTATTAGTCAACATCCATGTTAGTTCACATCCACGAAATTAGCCAAAATATCCCAAATAAACAAGTCAAGACAGACAAATCTTTCTAAAAGAATGTCTGTCTTGACAATTTGCAATCAAAAATCAGGCTAATCCATCAGAGAAGCACTTTCTCCACCTTTGTGCCGGTCTTCTTTATAAAGACTCCCTTACCCGGATTGGCTATACGCACTCCTTGAAGGTTATAATAGACCGGAGACCCTTCGGAGCCTTCACCGACGATGCTATCTACACCGGAATCCTCATAAGGCAGGAAAGACACCATTCCGGTATCGCCGTTGCAGAAGAAGCTAACAGTGTAGTCGCCTTCCGGCAATTCAAACCCATATGGCTCGCCATAGATGCCAAGAATTCCCGTAGGGTTATTGGAGGTCACAGCGTCGCCTAACATGGTTGCGAACTCGAAGCTTACCCCATAACTGAATCCGCCGTCGGCAGTGCCGACTGTGAATCCTTCAGGGCAAGAGGAGATGTGAAGTTTGTCGATTACGTATTCATATGCCTCTACCATTTCCCCTGTCTCCTCGTCTTCCGATTCAGTGACTATTCTTGTAAATTTCATAGAGTCGTCGGCTGTCGTGACGCCATTGAATCCAAGCAGATAATACGTGGAGGCATCGGCAGCCGTCTGGTCTTCACAATATTGGAAAGCTATCATGTTCGTAGTGCCGGCAGGAGAGAAATTCACTGAGTAGTAGCCTGGTTTAAGCGTGCATCCTACGGCATTGCCCCCTTCCGCCATGAATGCCATAGGAGATTCATCAGACACGGATGGAGTCATCTCTGCAAAAGCCTGGTCAAGTCCGAAAAGTTTCGGGTTGTCAGCTGTACCGACATAAAATCCGTTTGCGCAGCTCTCAACCAGGAAACGAGGATACGTATACATGACCACCGTCTCCCCATCCTCTTCCACGGCTTGCTTCAGCAGACAGTTGCCCTGCGTGGGCTCAGAGTTGTCGTTGAAGCCAAGGAGATGATATGTCAAATCTTCTTCACCGCCGAGCTTCTGAAACATTATGCTCCAGGTCATGGGAGAACCCTCTTCGAGCTGCATGCTCGCAAGAATCACTTTATATGATCCCGGACTTAGCTGACAATTCACGGCAGGCCCCCCATCGCAAAGCGACATCATTGTGGTGCGATCGTTGACCATGTTATCAAAACTGAAATCGTTGTCTTTGTCATAGCCAAGCCGCAATCCATCGGCACCAATGACCAAGAAACCTGCGACACACTCAGTAATCTCAAACTCGTTGTTGACGTAGCGATAGATTCCCTCATCCTCGTCTTCTGCATTACCCGGGACATATGTCAGCGTGTTGGACACTGTGGCCTCCGTCTCTCCGTTAAAGCCGGAAAGGTAGAAAGAGGCCTGAGGAGGCTCTGCCATCATCGTGAAGGCAGAAAAGAGAGCTGTCGAAAGTAAAAATTTCTTCATTTAATATAGTTTTAGTTGAACTTTGTCTTAGTCTTGCCATAGAAGTTGTTTAAACTTTTTCTTTTTCAAGATTTCGTCAGATTTTCGAGATGGTTTTGAAAAGTGAAGAGGGAGTTTAGCGGGCTAAACGACCGATGAGCGATTCAAAAACAGCCGAAAAGATGATGAAAGATTGGAAAAGAGCCCTCAATAAGGAAAAAAGCCTAAATCAACTTCATTTGCGTAAAAAGTTTAAACAACTTCATATAAAGCCACTCCTTCAGTCTCCACAGGAAACTTGGCCCTATTTTTCTAAAGATACGCAATCCCTCTCTAATAGTATGTAGATTCCAAAACGAAGTGCAACGTTATGGAGCCTAAATGATGTAGATTCAAGGGAAAGTGTTAACTTTGCCCCGTGGATCGAAGAGGAGGCGAGCCCTGCAGAGGAGCAACTCGACCAAGCAATAGATTCATCCGCCACGCTGAAATCGTGGAAACAGACGGGGCTGTCTTGCGGCAGCTCCGTTTTCATAATTTTAGACGGCGGCCATGGCTAAGAAAACCTTTCCCATAGTGGCAATACAAAAAAACAAAAAGGGAGACCGAAGTCTCCCGAAGATTAATTAATTTTGTATTGCTCATGTACAATCAATTAACCCTTGCGCAAAGATACACAATTTCTGCCATGCGCCAAAATGGTTCTTCGCTTCAGGCCATAGCAGACGAGTTGAACCGCCTTCGCGAAGAAGAGGCGGCATTAAAAGGAAATACGGCTCCCGCAAAAAAGATTGCGGCGTCTACCGTCTGTCGCGAACTCAAACGCAACCGTAACAAGAGAGGCGGCTACAGTCCCGGGCTGGCAAATGAGATGGCGAAGGAAAGACGGGAGCGTATAGTTAGGAACACAGCGCTCAAGCCCGGTGTTCTGGAACGTGCCATGAAGCTGCTTGTCGAGAAAAGATGGTCTCCCGAACAGATATCCGGCAAACTCAAACTGGAGGGCATACAGATATCCCATGAACGTATATATCAGGAAATAAGGTCAGACCTTGAGAAGTATAGCCAGTACACGCATCATGGAATGAAACATCGCAGACATCAGGCCAAGCCATACAAGACGGCAGGAAAATCCATGATACCAGACAGGGTTTCAATCCATGACCGTCCGGCCGAGGCCGACGGCAAAAGATTTGGAGACTGGGAAATGGATCTGGTAGTCGGAGCCGAACAGAAAAGTGCTGTCCTGACCATAATCGAACGTAGCCGGAACTTCTTCATTCAGACAAAGCTCCCATCTAAGAAACCGGCCGATGTTGAGGAAGCTGTCATTCGATTATTACTGCCATACAAGCAGTTTGTACACACCATTACAACAGACAATGGTGTTGAGTTTATGAATCACAAGAATATCTGTAACGCCTTGGACTGTACCGTTTATTTCGCAGACCCGTATTGCTCAGGGCAAAAGGGCGCGATTGAAAACATGAACAAGATATTGCGAGAATATTTCCCGAAAGGCACTGATTTCAGACTTGTCTCCCAGGATCAACTTAACAAAGTTCAGTACCAAATCAATGAGAGACCGAGAAAAAAATTAGGTTTTTCAACACCGAAAATTGAGTTCTTCCGAATGATTTGCTAATTTTGCACTTGCCACTTGACTCTACATCTCTAATAGTATATCACTTTTTTTGATTTTTCCATTCTTTTATTTATTCGAGTACGTCCATTGAATGAATTTCGTTTCTTTTTCATTATTTCTCTCATTCACGGTATACCAATTCCGTCCATTTGCGTTTCCTTTGTAATCGCATGAATTTATTTTCAAACCTATATTCTCAAAAACTACAACTCAAATGCATCTGACAAAACTGAAACACCACCTTCTTGCAGTGGCAACAGCGGTAGCAGCCACGGCATGCACATCGACAGAACAGAAGCCGGCCTTCTCCGGCACAGTCGAGACCGACGGAATCAATGAAATGTTTTTCAACTACGCTCCCGACAACGACCTTATGGCCATCCGCACAATCAACATAGAACCCGATTCTCTCGGAAGGTTCACATTTCCCGATTCTCTCATCATCGGCAACGACCTCCACACAGAAATCCTTGCCGACAATGGATATTTCGGACTTTATCTTGAGAAAGGGAAAAGCGTGGATGCCAAAATCTTCCGCGACGGAGAGGGCAACCTGACAATATCCTTCACGGGTGACAATGCCGACATCAACACCTACTACAATGCACTATGCCAGGCTTTCGACTCTATGAAATATTTCTCGCCCGACCCGGAAGGCGCGCCGACTCTCGATGAATATTTCGCTTTGCTCGAAAAGGAGAACGTCAACGTCAGAAAGGGCCTCGACGCAATCTCCAACCCCGAAGACAGGAAGTATTATGAGAAGATGACCGACCGCATGTACACCTGGTCGAAAATCCGCCTTCTTATGGACCGCGCATACGAACAAGGCAGACAGCCACGTGAAATCCCTGAATACGTGGAGCTTGTAAAAACAATCGACCCCAACGATGACATGAGCCTCAAATGCACTCTCATCTTCCCTTGGCTGGACATGCAGTCGAAAAGCAGCCCCGACGACGCTCTCGCACAAGGCATCGAGCAGCTGAAAATTCTCGACAAGCAGATCACCAACGCCAATACGAGAAAAGTGATGCTCAACCAGCTTCCTTATACTTTTTTCGCTTACTCCAGCCCCACGACAGAGCAAGCAGAGGCTTACATGCAGGAATATTCCAAGATCGCCAAAGACTATCCGGAGCTCATCGAAAAATATAATCTCCAGAAAAACGCAATCAAAGTTATCTCTTCAGGCGATTCTCTCCCCTACGACCCAGTAATCGAGACTCCCGACGGGAAAAAGTCAAAATTATCCGACCTTAAAGGCAAGGTGACCTACATCGATTTTTGGGCAACGTGGTGCGGGCCCTGCTGCAAGCAGATTCCTTTCCTCGACAAACTCGTCGAGAAAATGAAAGACAATAAAAAGGTGGCTTTCGTCAGCATCTCTTCTGACACCGACCGCGAAGCCTGGCTTGCAAAGCTAAAAAAAGACAACCCCTCATGGCCTCAGTATATTTTTGATCCTGAAGATTGCAACAAGTTCTTCACGGCCATGAATATCACAGGCATTCCCCGCTTCATTATCCTGAATGCCGACGGCACTATCGCTGAGGCAGAAGCTCTCCGCCCATCCGACGAAGGAGTTGAGGCCCAGATTCTCTCATTCGTAAAATGATATCCCCCTTTTCATCTCTCATCCTGGCGGCACGCGGTTGCCAAAGCCGCATGCCGCCAGGACAAAAGGGATGACTCAGGAAAATTTCTCCTCAATTCATCATCTACTCATGACCGACAATACAGAAAGGATAATAAGGCTGTTGACAAAACGGCTTACCACGCCACTCTCCGCCGACGAGGCCGACGAGCTGCGCCTTTGGATTGGCGACAATCCGGAAAGGGAAGCCCTTTCCGAGCGACTGTCTGATTATGGCCGGCTGGCAGACGCTTATCGAAAGCGATCTATCATCAATCCCGAAAATGCATGTAAGGATATGCGCAGAAGAATCGGGATTCAAAACAAAAGGAAACGAATGGCTGGAAACGTGGCATGGGCTATGGTGGCAGTAGCTGCGGTCTTGCTGTTCGTATGGTTTGCCATTCCTTCAGAGCAGATGCCTAAGCAAGACGCTCCCGCTCTTATTGCATATGCCCCTCTATCAATCGACAGCTTGAAGCCGGGCGCAACCATAGCGTTCATCAACGATGGGGGACATCGAATGGCAGTGGAGTCGGAAGATGAAATCAATGGCATTATTTCCTCCCGAAGCAAATCCGGCAATAGCAAGGAGAAGAAGCTAACGCTTGAAGTGCCCAGAGGCGGAGAGTTCATCGTCTTGCTTGAAGACAGCACCAAGGTCTGGCTCAACTCCGAATCGTCGCTTTCATATCCTGAAAGCTTCTCGGCCGAGTCCCGAAGAGTCAGAATTTCCGGCGAGGCATATTTCGATGTCGCCCCCGATGCGTCGCGCCCCTTTTTCGTGGAATGTGATGGGCAGGAAATACAAGTCTATGGCACGGAATTCAATGTCCGCGCTTATCCGGAAGATGAAGCCGTGTTCACTTCTCTTAGCGAAGGCTCAATCGCATTGCGAAGACTCGACAAGGTCGGAGGGGAGTTGATGCTGTCGCCCGGAAAGCAAGCCGTCTTCAACAAGTCGACACGCCATGCAGAGGTAAAGGATGTCAACATAGAGACAATCACCGGGTGGAGACACGGAAGATTCGTCTTTGAAAACCAGACTCTCCTGCAGATTATGTATGATCTAAGCAGATGGTATGACTTCAGATTTGAGTTTGCAGATCCCGAACTCGAAAATCTCATTTTCATGGGAAGCATCCCCAGATATGGAGATTTTTCCACGGCCACGCTGATTCTTGAGAAATCAGGAGACGTAGCTTTCCATACGAATGGAGACAAAATAATCGTCAGCCGTAAAAAATCTCACCAGGCTCAATGACATTCAAAAAATGTCCTTATCCTATTCCCGGCAAGTCACAGACATCTTGCCTGCAACTCCAGCCACGACTCTCGACTGGCTACTATGATATTATGAACAAGCTACATACATGAAATATTTACAAAAAATCCTGATCCTGGCCGCCGTAGCTTTGCTGCTCCCGGCTCTGACTTTCGCCAAGAACATATCCGTAAGGTTTAACGACACTCCCATACGGCAGGCGATGTCTGAAATAAAGAAACTTTCAGGCTATGAGTTCGTCTATCAAAAAAACGTGATCGACGATAAAGAATTAGTCTCATTAAAGCTCAACAATGCACCGATCGAACAGGTGCTCAACCGTCTCTTCAACGAAGAAAACGGCTTGAAATATGAGATTATCGACAAGACGATAATAATATCAAAGACCCCGGTCAGCGATAAATATTTCAAGCGCCCCGTCACCGGAATCGTGACTGATTCCCAGGGGGAGCCACTCATCGGAGTGACCGTATTTGTCGAAGGCACATCCAACGGAGCCTCCACAGACATCGACGGAATGTTTTCCCTCATTATGGAAAAGGGCTTCAACAAGCTTAGATTCTCTTATGTCGGGATGAAGACCAAAACCGTCACCGTGCCCGCAAATGAAGACATGGTGATGGTGACTCTTGAAGAAGAGCCACAGCTTATGAGCGAGATTGTGGTCACCGGATACCAGCAAATCAAACGCGAAAGCGCCACAGGGTCGTTCCAGACCATCTCGGCCGAAGACATGGCCAAAAGACATACGGCCGACATTACGTCAAACCTTGAAGGACAAGTGCCCGGTCTGGTGACCTACGACAATGGCAACGGCAAGGGCATAACCATACGTGGAGCAGGTTCGTTCCAGGCTAACACTTCCCCTCTCGTAGTGGTCGACGGGCTTCCAATCGAGGGAGGAATCGAGACAGTCAACCCCTATGAAATCGACAATATCACTATTCTTAAGGATGCTGCCGCAGCTGCCATATACGGGGCGAGAGCTTCCAACGGAGTAATCGTCATAACCACAAAACGCGCCAGAAGCGAAAAACTGACCGTGGAGTTTAATGCCGACGTGACAGTAAGCGAGAAGAACGACTATTCCTATATGGGATGGGCTTCGGCAGCCGAGCTTGTGGAACTTGAAGGCTACAACTTCAACTATATCAAATCTCTTCCCGACAAGTCTCCCTATAACTCTCTGCTCAATTATCACACTTCCGGAAGAGACAATGCCATTTCTCCGGCCACGCTACTTATGCTACGACATGACCTGGGAGAAATTGATTCCGCCACCCTTTCCCAACGACTCAAAGCTTTTTCCGATTCCGACTACCGCAAGGAATGGCAAGACGCCATGGAAAGGGCCAACGTGCGCCAACAATACAACCTTGCCGTGAGATATAATGGAAAGGTCATGAGCAACAGCCTCGTGCTCAACTATGACACCGACAACGCAGGCACCGTCGGAGCCCGCAACGACGCCTTCATGCTCAATTATAGAGGAAACATGAAATTTGGCAAGCTTCTCGATGTCTCAGTAGGCTTCAACCTTCTCAGCGAACGCGCCCATAGCAACGTTTTCGACTCGGAATGGGGCTCCATAACATCTTTCAATCCCTATGAAAGCATGTATGGAGCCGACGGGTTGCCACGCCCGATGGAAGCCTCTTTCCTTCTCGACAACCCTATATACGACAATAAGGCTTATGGCCTGAAGAAAGCCTCCTACAACCAAATTGAGGAAATCGGCCTTAGCTCTCAAAGGACACGACGCACCAACATCAGGCCCTGGATAAACGCCAAGGTCAATATCCTTGAGGGATGGTCGGCCAACGCTCAGTTTCAGTATGAAGACATCTACTACAAGAAAGACGTGCTTCAAGGCAAGGATTCTTATACGATGCGATCGATGTACAACTCCTATACCGCAGCAGACAAGACCGGCGCCGTCACCCACCATATTCCCGATGGAGGGATGCTGGGAACGACCACGTCGGAAGGCTCTTTCTATACTTTCAGGGCGCAGACCGACTACGACAACACGCTCGCCGAGAAGCATGATATCTCTGCCGCATTCGGTTTTGAATATCGAGAGCAGCGAGAAAAGACCTACGGCAATGTCCTTATGGGATACGACGACCAAACACAGGTCAACAGCAACTATATGATGAACTGGGGATTAATCAAAAATCTTGAAGGATCGGCCGGAGTACTCGGAGCCGACCATCCGATGATGGGAGCACCCGATAGCGACAACTTCAAGACATCTCATATACTACATAGGTTCTATTCTCTATATGGTTTGGCAAATTATATCTACGACACACGATACGCCGCTTCTTTCAGCTGCCGCATCGACAAGACCGACCTTTTCGGAGCCGACCCTAAATTCCGTGGACGTCCGCTATGGAGCGCCGGAGTGAGCTGGAACATCCACAACGAGCAATTCATGCATCAATTCGACTGGATCAACGTGCTCAAGCTTCGCGCTTCTTATGGATTGACCGGAAATATTGCCCAGAACATCTCTTCTCTCCTGACAGCGTCTATCGGAATAAACGATATCTACGGCAACAAAGTGGCGACCCTCAACACTCCTCCCAACGACCAACTGAGATGGGAAAAGACCGCAACCATCAACATCGGAGCCGATTTCTCTTTCTGGAATTCAAGGCTCTGGGGTGCATTAGACTTCTATCGCAAGAATGGATCAGACCTCTTATCAACCACCGACCTCGATCCATCGACCGGATGGACACAACTGACCATCAACAAAGGAAAAATGGTCAACACCGGAATTGAACTCCAGCTCAATTCAAGGATTCTCGAAGCCACCGATCCTCGTCAGTTTGGCCTCGACCTCGGCTTCAACATTTCCTACAACCACAACAAGGTGACGAAAGTCGACCATCTTCCTGCAACAGGATTGGAGGCTCTAAGCAGCTCTACGCTTAATAAGGGTTATCCCGTCAACTCCCTATTCAGCTATGATTTCGCCGGATTGGTAAAGGATGGCGACATGCAATATTTTTCATGGAAAGACCATCAGAGCAATGTGCAGACCGCAAATATCGACACCGACATCTTTACTCCTCAAGATGTCGTCTTCAGCGGTTCGCTCGACCCCAAAGTCATGGGAAGCCTGACACCGACTCTGAGCTGGCAACGCTTCGACCTCTCTATGATGATGGCTTGGTATACGGGCCACGTCATGAGGGCGAATGTGGATAACTTTACCTCGGAAGGTTCCAGTTACGGCTATGACGGACTCGCAAGTCTCGAAGCCATTCCCTCTGCATATCTCGACTATTGGCGCACGGGCGACGCTTCAAGATTCCCGGCCAACGGATATTCAGGAAACTCATTCGTTGTGGGAAATCCGCAGTACATGAGTTCGAATGTCGTTTCCGCCGACTATATGAAAATTCGCGACATCGTGCTTTCATATTCTTTCGCCCCCTCAGTATGCCGAGCTCTCCATCTCGACACGCTTCGACTGAGATTTCAGATGAACAACGTCTGCACCTGGGCTCGCAACGACCTGGGCATTGATCCCGAAGCCAATAATCCTATCTTCGGGACAAAGAACCTGAAAATGCCGCGAAGCTATACGTTCAGCATCTATTTCAGCTTCTGACCCTTCTGGTCATTCCGAAGAAACAGCTCCAACGGCATGTCCAAACAACTCTAATAAAAAAAGACCATACACAATGAATCTCAAGACAAAAATATATCTTATCCCCGCTATCGCCCTCTGTCTGCTCTCCGCGTGCGACAGCAAGCTCGACATTGTCCCAAAGGGGGAGACTGTGCTCGACAATCTTGACGACCTTGAGTTGCTTCTCAACCAAGAATTCTCTCTCGACGCACCCCCTGCCAACGACATAGCAATGATATGCAACGAATCGCTCGGCATGTTTATCTCTGTGCCAGAGACAATGGCCTCGAAAAACACTCTCAACTATGCGTATATGGCCTACGACGAAAGCGTAGACCGCGCCATGCTTTGCCAAAGCGATGCCAGGTATTCGGCGATCTACAAATACGTCAACTACATGAACACCATCCTTGCAAAAATCGACCCACTCGACGGCATGCCTTCACGAAAAACGGAAATCAAAGCCAAAGCAAGGATAATAAGAGCCTATCTCCACTGGCTTTGCGTCAACATCTATGCCCGTCAATACGACGAGGCTACGGCTGAGGAGCTCGGAGGAATACCCTACGTGGAAGACATCGACAACACGTCCGTAAAAACCAAGCTCTCCCTGGCAGCCACCTATCGCAAAATCCTCGAAGATTGTTCCGACGAAATCATAGAGGCTCTTCCTGAAGATAATTCCGACGTTGTCCAGGCAGACAGGGCTTTTGGATATGCCGTCAAAGGCAGGGTGTTTATGCAAATGAAGAATTATCCGCTGGCCGCCGAGTATCTGGAAAAGGCCATCGCCATCAACGGAGCCATTGAAGACCGCTCTTATATTAAGGAATCTCAGGAATGGACTTTGACGCGCACCGTGACCAACAATTATGTCTGGATCGGCTACGGACCTCTTATTTCGCCCACCACCATGACAATCTCGTTTGAAACCGACGCAAAATTCGAGAAAAACGACTACGTTAACAAGTATTGCGGCAGCAATGGCTGGGACTACACCTATGGGAAGATGTATAGCGGTCTTGACGGCGTACGCATGTATATGGGATGGAACACGTGTGGAAATTCATGGGGCATAACTTCCGACCGTCTGTATTACGACCTGGCGGAATGCCTTATCCGCACGGGTAAAGTCAGAGATGGTCTCGCGATGGCCGACAAGGTCAGGAAATTGCGCATCGAGAAATATACCCCCTTCACGAGGATGTACGATATGTTCCCGCTTTCTGAAAAAGCGGCCATGACCATGATCCAGCCTGCAAAATGGATAGAGTGCGTGGGTTCTTATGAAAACTTCTTCGACACTAAAAGATGGAATTCCGAAGAAAAATATCGCACGACCATCACCAGAAATCTTGGAGAATACGGCCAATACAGCTTAAGCCCCGACTCTCCACTGTGGGTGCTGCCCTTCCCCGGGAACGCCACCCGACATAATCCGACTCTGACCCAAAACTTCTGACCGCATTCATCTGCCTTCGAAGTCATACTCTAAAAATCTGCCTAAGAAGCATCTAAATCCCGATTTCACTACAGTTTTCTCTTTTTTGCAACATCGGCCATGCCCTGAAGGGTATGGCCGTTTGTTATTAAAGACGATTCTACGTTGCTTCTTTAAATTTTTGCTTCAGCAATTTGCAATTTTCAACAATAATTACTAACTTTGCAATGATTACAAAGTTTGATAGCATTACAATATGAATAAATCCGAAGACAATCCAAACGTAAATCTTGCGAAGATGCTTCACGGAGCCGGCATCAGGCCATCCTTGCAGCGGATTGCCGTGCTTTCAATCGTAATGAACGGAAAGCGACATCCTTCGGCCGACGAGGTTTTCTCCGAAATGGCTGAGATGTATCCGTCCCTCTCAAGGACCACGGTCTACAATGCCCTGCATTCGCTGACAAACGCAGGCCTTATCAAGGAGCTTGAGATCGAAAGCGGGTGCATGCGCTACGACTTTGCACGCCAGCCTGAACACGCCCACTTCAAATGCAGAGACTGCGGCAAGATTTTCGACATGGCAATCCCCGACGGGCTTCGGGAGTCGCTATCCGATGGATTCGCGGCTGATTCCGTAGAGCTGTCGTTCAAAGGACTTTGCCCGGATTGCAAAAAATCTGAATGCCAAGAGTGACATGAAAAAAAATGCCACGATGTTCATACTATATTTAAACCCATTAAAAAAAGACAAAAATGAAAGATTTAAAAGGAACAAAGACCGAGCGCAACCTCCAGGAGGCTTTCGCCGGAGAATCACAGGCCCGCAACAAGTACACCTACTACGCCTCCAAGGCTCGCAAGGACGGATTCGAGCAAATTGCCGCAATCTTCGAAGAGACGGCCAACAATGAAAAAGAGCACGCCAAGCTATGGTTCAAGCTTCTCCATGGCGGGGAGATAGCCGGCACAATGGACAATCTCAAGGATGCCGCCGAAGGCGAGAACTTCGAATGGACCAACATGTATGAGAGAATGGCTCGCGAGGCAGAGGAGGAAGGATTCCCCGAGATCGCATTCAAATTCCGCGCGGTCGGTGCAATCGAGCGTCATCATGAGGAACGCTATCGCCGTCTTCTCCAGAATATTGAGGAGGGCATCGTATTCTCTCGCGAGGGCGACACCGTCTGGATCTGCCGCAACTGCGGCCATATCGTGATTGGCAAAAAGGCTCCCGAAGTATGCCCGGTATGCCTCCACAAGAAGAGCTTCTTTGAAATTCAGGCCAAGAATTATTGATTGGCCGATTATTGAACGGTTAAAGTGATTTTCAGGGCAATCGGAACATTGATTTCCGGTTGCCCTGATTTCTGGAATTCATGGAAATGATTTATGCCAATGCCTCTTCAAGCAAGCCGACTCCGTCGGATATTAGCTCGTCGCACGTGCGACCGCATTTCCCCTTTATGTCGCGACATGCCAAAAGTCCTTCATTAGGCTCGGCAAAGCGCATACACAATTTTCTGACGGCCGGCATGGCCCTTTTCTTGCTGTCGGCGGCGGAGTCGTCGTTTTTCAACCCCACGGCTATTGCCATTGCGTTGGCCACCCCGCAAATCTCTCCGCAGGCGACGCCGGCTCCGAGTCCGGCCCCGATTTTCGCGGCCGTCACGTCGTCGAGACCTACCAGGTCGCCACACGCCATCAACACGCACTGCGAACAACTATACCCCTCGGCATGAAGCCTGCGGGCTTTTTTCTTTCTATTTTCTTCCATATCAATTAGTTTTTTTATATCGTCAGATGATTCCGTCCGGCTATAGAGCCATTCAAGCAAAAAAGAGCGTAATTAGTCGATACCTCAACTATCTACGCTCTTGACGGAGTATCTCCATAGGGAGTCGAACCCTAATCGTCGGAACCGGAATCCGATATTCTATCCATTGAACTATGGAGACTTTTCATTTGCAAAGTTAAGCATTTTTTCCGAACTTTGCACAATCACCAATAAAAATTTCATACCCCCGATGGACGTCAAAATCGAACCCGGCTGGAAACGGCACCTTGCCGACCAGTTCGACCTCCCATATTTCAAAGCCCTTACGGATCGCGTCAGGGCCGACTATGCCGACCCTTCCGTGACGGTCTATCCCCCGGGCTCCGAGATTTTCGCCGCCTTCGATGCCTCTCCTTTCGACGACACCAAGGTGGTCATAATCGGTCAGGATCCCTATCACGGGCCGCGTCAGGCCAACGGCCTTTGCTTCTCCGTGGCTCCGGGCATCCAGATGCCCCCTTCGCTCGTCAACATATTCAAGGAGGTCTCCGACGATACGGGAGCCCCGTTCCCCGCTGACGGCGACCTTTCCCGCTGGGCCCGTCAGGGCGTGCTTTTGCTCAATTCCTCGCTGACCGTGCGCGAACATTCCCCAAAATCCCATTCCGGAATCGGATGGGAGACATTCACGGATGCCGCCGTTGACGCTCTCGCCCGCGACCGCGACAATCTCGTCTTCTTGCTTTGGGGCTCCGACGCCATACGGAAAGGGGCGAAAATCGACCGTGGAAGGCATCTTGTCCTGACCTCTCCGCATCCCTCCCCCCTGTCTGCCTATCGAGGTTTCTTCGGCAACCATCATTTCTCCAAGGCCAACGACTATCTTAAGGCCCATGGAAAGGCCCCTATAGTATGGTAAGGATTATCTTTATCCTCCTTGCCGTCTTGGCGATTCCGGCGGCAAACGGGCAAGCGAAAAATCCCTCCGATTCTTCCACCCGCGTCGACGACCCTTCGATACGAACCCTTTCTATAAGGAATCCCGACGATTTCATGTCTCCCCCGGTAATACGCATGAATTCTGAGGATTGCCTTGATTTCAATTTCGACATTATCGGAGACAGCCATGAATATCTGCGCTATCGCCTGGTGAGCTGCAATGCCGACTGGACTCCGTCGCGACTGTTGGAATCGGAATACGTGGAAGGTTTCAACGAAGCGGAGGTCAACGACTATGCCTATTCGTCGAATACGTTCGTCCGCTACGTCAACTACAATATCCGGATTCCCAATCCGGATTTGACTCCGCTTGTGAGTGGCAACTACCTGCTTCAGGTTTTTCGGGAAGATTCGCCCGACGACGTAATCCTGCAGGCGCGTTTCTCCGTTGCCGAGAATCTTGCGGGAATCTCAGCTAACGTCACCCGCCAGACCGATCGCGGCGTCAACGCGGAGTGGCAGCAGGTGGAGTTCGAGGTTGATCTTTCAGGGCTGACGGGGATAAATCCTTATCAAGACCTTATAGTGACCGTAGAGCAAAACAACAGGGCGCAAACCATGCGCACCCTTACGCATCCCCAACGCGTAGAAGGCTCGAAGGCGATCTTTCAGCATCTGCCTCAGCTCGTATTTGAGGCCGGGAATGAATATCGACGTTTCGAGACGGTCAGAATCGACAATCCCGGTATGCACGCGGATTCCGTGGAGTTTAAGGACAATATCTGGCACGCTTATCTTGCCCAAGACCTTCCCCGGGCCGAACGGGAATACAGCTTCGACCGCACGCAGCACGGACGCTTCAAGATTGACGAATACAATGCCTCCGAGCCCGATTTGGGGGCCGACTATGTCGTGGTGCATTTCTATCTCGACATCCCCTATCAGCCTGATTGCGAAATATTCGTGGGCGGAGGATTTGCCCTCGACAACATAATCGAAGCCAACAAGATGCGCTACGACCATTCCTCGCGCCTTTATAAGGCTGAGATTCCTTTGAAACAGGGAAGCTACAATTATCAGTATCTCATGGCAGGGAAAGACGGCGCATCCGATGCCTCTCCTTCCCCAATTGAGGGCAATTTCCATGAGACGGCTAACGAGTATCTGATAAAGGTGTTTTCCCGGCCTCCCGGCGCCCGCTATGACCGGCTTATTTCGTCCGTTCTCGTAGAATCCGACTGACCGGCACGCGCCTCTCTAAGAGCACGTTCCTCCACCCTTTCGCCTGCGATAACCAACCTCGACGATACTGTCAATTCCCTAAATTGTTCATAACAAAAATCGATTTAACAGTCGATTTAATGTTTTTTAACTGTATTTATGCGGCATGTATAGCCTTACTATAAGAAAAAAGTATTAACTTTGCGACAAATTTAGGTATCTATATTCCTAACATGTAAGAATTTATTTAGTTAAGCAAAAAGCAAGTGAGCATGCTGGGAAGCACGCTCACTTGTTTCTTTAATAAGCCTTCATGACAATATTTCTCTCCCCTCCCTCTGAAACAACGAAAAAAAAAGACAAATATGCTACTGATAAAAGACACCCTCGTCTCTCTCGACCTTATCGAACGCCACTTCGTATGCGATCTCGACTCGTGCCTCGGACAATGCTGCATCGACGGCGACGCCGGAGCCCCGCTTCTCGAAGAGGAGCGCAAGGCCATCGATGAGCATATCAAGGAAATACTCCCTTTGCTAAACCCAGCCGCACAGATGGCCATAGCTCGCGAAGGCTCCGCGTATATCGACCCCGACGGCGATTTGGTCACTCAGATTGTGGAAGGCCGCGACTGCGTGTTCACCACCTACGCCGAGGGAGGGAAATGCCTCTGCGCTCTCGAAAAGGCCTATCGCGAAGGGAAACTGCCGCAGCTTAAGCCCTCTTCTTGCCATCTTTATCCCGTCAGATTGAAAAAAGTTGGCGACATGACCGCCGTCAACCTCCACCGCTGGAAAATCTGCAAATGCGCGGAGACCCTGGGCCGTGCAAAGGGGGTCAGGGCTTACCAATTCCTGAAAGAACCCTTGATTAGAAAGTTCGGGCAGGAATGGTACGACGAACTTTGTCTGACGGCTGAGCAATGGCTCAAATCCCACGCCTGAGCAGTCATCTCCTTTTATTCACTCACGCACCTGCTTCAAGCCCGAGGAGCGTTAGCTCCGGAGCTTTCTCCACGGGAAACCATTCCCGGAGCTTTTGCAAGGCCTGCTCCTTTATCTCGGGAGTGATGCTCTTAAATACGGTGCGCAACACGAACGTCACGACCGAAACGTCGTCGAGAAATCCCGCCACGATAAAGTCGGGCACAAAATCCAATGGCAGGATTACGTATCCCAAAGCCGCCATCACCAAGAGCTTGTCTTTCGTAGGTATTTTCCCGTCCTTCAGGCCGTAGAACAGCAAGAGAATGTAGTACACCAATTTGACGCCCATCTCTTTGGCCGACTTGGAAATCTTCTCCATCAGTCCATTGGGGGTGAATTTGTCGGCATACGCCTTGAGCTTCCCTTTGAACGCGGGAATCCAATGTTTCTTGTCTTTGCCGACAATCTCATCCATCAGTTGCTGCTCCTCAGCCATCAATTGATTGGCCCGTTGCTTGTCTGCCTTCTCAACAGCGGCCTCTTCCTCCTTTTGTTCTGCCAGGAGTTCTTTCACCTCCGCGATTTCGTCCCTGTCCGCCTCATCTTTTTTTTTGACAGGCTCTTTATCCGGCGTAGCTCCGACAGTCTTGAAGTCAAGCTCCACATTTACCCCACCATCATCGAAATGTATCTCCTTGATGGCGAAATTCTGGGTAAACGCCTTGGCGTTGTCGATTTCGTCGAGATTCACCGCGACCGTGTCTCCGTCAATGTGTATAGCGTCCTTCAAATCCGGATGCTTGCCGACCACGGCTTTCATCACCATCGAAATTATCTGGTCCAATCCGACAAACATGTGATATTTAAGCGCAACGCTCTCCGGCTTCACCTCCGTCAGCGTCAGGTCCACCGACACGGGGATAGTGACGATCAAAGCTTTCTTCCTATACGTGACGCGCAGATCCCTGTCCGAAATCTTGCCGAACGCCACATCCTGGCCAAACCGCTCCTTGATCTGACGGCTCAGCTCCTCAAATCCAATATAAATCTTCATAAGTCCTTTCTTTTTCCAATTAAGTAAGTGTTCAGATTATTCTTATACATGGATTGCCAATATGAGGGTCGGGATTTCGATTCGGTATGATGGCGTGATGGGGTTCCATCATAACTGAATCACGGATTGAAATCCAGCGCTCAGATTGGATAAGACATGTATAAGAATAATCTGAACACTTACTTAAAACAAACTCACACCCGTTTTGTCGAAAACTTACCTAAAAAATACCACATACCTGCCCCTCTCTCACGCCCGTATGGCATTACCGTGCCGCGGCCAAGGGCCGCGGTCTACCCATCCTCCTCCAAATACTTTAAGCGGCATCAGCTACAACCTTCAAGTCATCAAGCCCAATTCTATCTCAGCCGTGTCACACAGCAGAATACATTCATCAACCGAAGTGTTTCCCTAATAATATTAATCAATTGCGCAAGAGATAAAAACAACTTGTCGTAAAGAAATTTCGTAAATATTCAATGTCCGACAACGGCTTGATTAACAATCGTGGTTTAAATCCAAATTTCACTTCATAGTGAGGATTTATGAAATAAAGACGACGATTGATGATTTCAAACGATGTTCCGGCGATAAGTTTTTCAAATCCTTCTATTGTGGTTTTCGTTTGCTTTATTGAGATTAGTTCATCAATGCAATCTGCACTCTCTTTTCCTAACGACAATATAAATTTATAAATCCTCTGCGGCAATAAATGAAAAAACGGGAGCATTGAAAGCAATCTGTTATGACAAATTTGCTGATGACCTCCAAAAGGCATTTGCCATGCAGGAAATCCGACAAACAGCAATCCCCCGGGTTTTAGGAAGTATTCTATTTTTTGAAGCAATTCTTGTTTATTGCCAACATGCTCAATCACGTCATGGCATATGATGAGGTCAAAGTGGTCTTTATATCCACTGAGCCGGAATATGTCTGCACAAATAAACTTTCCATTTAGATTCTCTCGCTTAAAGAAAGCAATCGCCCCATTAATCCTGCTAGATGAAATATCAACTCCGACAACCTCATGTCCCCTTTTCGCGAATGGCAGTAGATTGCCTCCGTCTCCACACCCGATTTCAAGTATGGAAATAGGATTTTCAACGTCAAGGTGCTCCTTAATGTAGGGAATAAAATATTGTTCGCTTGTATGGGCAAGCTCACGAAAATATTGAAATCTATCAACGTGTCTTTTTTGCATTATATTGGTGTTTAATCATCGTATAGATGAATGAATCGCCCCAATATTGCATACACAATAGCTATTAAGCCGGACTAATCGACCTCACCCACCATCGTTTAGCAGTTATGATGCACGACAACAAGAACAGCGAGAAAATACAAATTATGCCGGCATAGGCTATTATAACAGTAATCTTCAATCCTTGAGGATTAAATTGCATTTCAATATCATGCTTCCCGGCAGGTAGCTTAATTGCCCTGAGCAGGTAATTGACACGGGCTATCTCAACAGGATCCCCATCAATTGTAGCCTCCCAGCCCCATGGAAAATACACTTCAGAAAAGACCGCAACACCTCCTCTTTTTGATTCTGAACGATACGTAAGCCGATTAGGCGCGTATGACGTTTCATATATTGTGTCTCCATGAGATTTGGGATTGGATTTGCCAATTATCGGTTTAAATTTGATGTCCGACACAGCGACCGAACGTAAATCAATATTTTCAATAAATGATATTTCATCATTAGGAGAATCAACGTATCTGACACTATCTACAATCCACGCATTTCCCATTGCTGAGGTATTGAAATAGGGTTCTTTGTTTATATCTTCTACGATATATCGGGCATTCAACATGTTGAGCATATTGCTGAAATCCCTTTCTCCTCTCAAATAATAATCTATCATATCCTGATAACGGGTTAACTTTGCCGGATGATAGCCGCCAATCATCTTATGATAATAAGATGGGTCTGGACTCGCAAATCGTGGAAAATCCATAACCCGATAATTCATTGAAGTGTCAGACAGGATATGTTTGTCAGACTCTGTCAATGGAAATGACGTTTGGTCTATCGTTTCTCTTTCCATAAAGCAATCGTGATTTACGTATCGCTTATCTATCCTATATAGATCACCAACCAACACCATGCCCAACGCGATTATAAAAAGCCTCAGCGTATTTTTTCTGTGGAAATACAACATCACAATGACCAGCCCCATGAAAACTATAATCAAAGATCGCAAAGAATCAGAGCGAATCATCCCATACCTTAGTTTTTCTGCAATTTCGCATAGCTCCGGAAATTTATTAACTCCCATTTGGATTTCGTAGCCTGGGATTGCAGTTCCGTAAAATCCCGGGAATACAACTCCAATCAGACAAAGAGTTGATGTTAGGGCGAAACTCCATATAATCTTTTTTCCATACCGCTGCCATGAGTCATCAGCCGGTATTTGCAGGATTTGCTTTAATGCCATAATGCCGAGTAGCGGAATGGTAAACTGAGCTATGACCAGGATGCTTTCAGGTGTCCTGAATTTGCTGTACATAGGGACATAGTCAATAAATAGCTGCGTAATCCACATGCAATTGCGTCCCCACGACAATAAAACAGACATTGATGTAAGAATTAGGAGAACCCATTTAATTGGCCCCCTTACTATCATACAACCCAATATAAACATCGCCACAATCAATGCTCCCACGTAAACCGGACCATTCGTCCCCTCTTCTCCACCAAAGTATTGATATAAGAATTGGAGATTATACGCCGTTGCCGGCGACATTGAGCCCTTACGCTCCATTTCCTTTGCTTCGTCAAGTTGTGCAAGGGTCAAAGGCTCTATTTTCCCTTTCATCGGAATGGCAGAAGCTCCTCCCTTTATATTAGGGATAAGCAAAGACATTGTTTCCGACACTCCATAGCTATACTGGGTAATATAATGCTTGTCTAAACCTTCGCCCCTGACTTCGTTTTCTACGACGATATCCGAATGGTTTCCTCTTATGGTCTCTTTGGAGTAGTGATAGGTATTGTAAAGATTGGGTAAATTAGCTGAAACTGACAAAACTGCTGCAATGATAAGCATGGCAGTCGCTATTACCCATCTGCTGATATTTTTCGTTTGCCGGGCCTTAATAAAAAAGTATATGACAATACCGACGGCTACAAAAAGAAAATAGTAGGTCATCTGAACATGGTTAGTCGACAACTGCATCATTCCAAACAATGCCGTGCAAGCTCCTCCAATAAGAATTTTCCCTCTGTAGCAAAAGACGACACCCGCAAGTGTCGGTGGGATATATGCCAAGGTGAGGTATTTCCATATATGTCCTGCGCCAATCAAAATCATAAAATAGCTGGAAAGTCCCCATGCCAATGCGCCCAATAGCGCTATATACCATCGCATACGCATCGACAAAAGAAAAATATAGAAACCAATCATCATTAAAAATAATAAATTGGCCGGCGCAGGTAGTCCCAATGTCAAAAATGGTGTTATCCAATCTATCAATCTGTTTGAAGCGTAGCTTGGAGAAATTTGAAACATCGGCATTCCCCCAAACAAGGAGTTGGTCCAATATGTGGTCTCTCCGGTTGCCTCTTTATACATTTTCGCCTCGTGACCCACAGCCAATCCTTGTCGTGTATCAGGCTGCTGCAAAACATTGCCTTGCACATCATCCGGAAAGAAATACATCACCGAAATAGCCATCATAATGGCAACAGCAACCAAAACTCCTGAAACATTGCGGTTTCGCAATGACTGAATAATCTTATCCATTGTTATGAAATCACCATGTAAATTTTATGCCAATAGGAATCGTGAACTCCAACTGTCGTTCTTGCATTATCGTGTTCAATCCAGAGCCGGATTCGAAATGATAATTGATCGATGGCTCCGCGTAGATGCTCATTGTCGGCGTAATATGATACTGAATGCCGATGCCACCCTCTGCCGACCATTGAAGCGGCATGTTTAGATTATATTTCGAAGTGGCCGGGACAGACACATTGGGATAATACTCCGACTTAACAGATGAACAATGAACAGGCACATTCATCACGAAACCTGCTTGCCCATATACTGAGAATTTATTTGTTTGGAATGCCGTAAAGTTAAACTTCAATGGAATTCCGATATAATGTGCTTTCTGAATCGTTTCGGAACGATAGTATTTATTTTCAGCAAATATATCTGTTCTTAAATATGAGTATCTTAATCCGCTTGCTACACTCCATTGAGAAGAAATAGACTTGCCGAGCGACAACCCAATAACGACTGGCATATGATGCCTTATATTTCGTTTTTCCTCGATTTCTTGCCCCGGAATATCGGATGCAATATCAGGAATACGATACATAGAACTTACGGAATGTCCTATTGAACTGGAATAAACGAGTGAAAATGTCCAGTCACCTCTAATTGGTTGTAATGGCTGTTTCCTCTGGTTAATCTCTGCTATATGTGGTTCAGGGTTAGGATACGTGGTAGACACTATGATAGAGTCGGTATCACGATTATCATTTAACTTTCCCTGATTAATTGTATCTCTGCTAACTGATTCTTTTTCAATTTGAACACGAGACTCAATTTCGCTTAACTCCTGATCTATATTCCTGTGAATAGGAATTCGCTTTGTAATTCCACCGGTTTTATTTATCGTGTCAGAACCAATTCTTAAAGAATCAATAGTTGTTGTCCGGCTCAATAATGTATTATCCTTGCTTGATGATTTTCTGCCATCATTATTCCGAGGCTGGATCATTAAGTAATACACAACAAAAGCCACTGAAATAATCGACAATACCCCTATCTCTGTCTTATACTGATAAATCAATCTGCGAAGCATACCCTTGGCGCGGTGCAGCTGGGATGCCGATGTGAGATGGGATATGCCAAGTAATTTTGCAATTTCCTTGTGGGTCAATCCTTGCAGTACATTGAGACGAAACACATTTTCATAGCCTTCAGGTAATTTTTGTATTATGGCGTCAAGTTCTTGCCATGTCATGCATGGTTGCTCTATTTCATCCTCCAATTGATCAAGGATTAAAGTTTCAGAAATAGGTATTAAAACGTGTTCAGATTGTTTCCTAAGATATTGCAATGATAAATTCTTCATTATTGTGGTCAGCCATGACTGGATTTTCGCTGTATCCTTGAGCGAACCTATGGACGTAAAGGCCACGATAAACCCATCATGAAGAATATCATTAGCGACATCCCTATTGCTGACATAATAATTAATCACTTCCAACATTGAAAGTGAATACGTTTGATAGAGGAAGCCGAATGCTTCTCTGCTACCGTCTTGGCATTCTTTAACGATTATGTCGATATCCATTGACTTAATGATATATCTATAGATGAGAAAATACCCTGAATATTGCATCGACACTCAAAAAAAGTTGTTTAAACTTTTTCTTTTCAGGATTTCTCCAAATTTTTTAGCTGATTTTGAATCGTCATCTTAATTAACTCAATTCAACAAAGTAAAATCTATCAAAAACACAAAGTAAAATTCATCAAAAACACAAAGTGATATTGATGAATTTGATATAATGGTTATCTTAGCAAAAGATTATTAAGAAAATAAACTATCTTGAAAGAATTGCTGACAGGATTCTCAATTTATTAGTCTGCCCCTACTGTGTCGCAACTCCGTGCCTACTTCTCACTCTCGCTTCTGTTTTGATTGTTGGATTTCGTCGCGCTTCCCTTGCCAAAATTATACCTGATGCTGAGCTGCACCAATGCATTGTCGACTCTGTCGTCCTTCCAGGATGTGAACCTGAACTCCGGAATGGTTATATCGGTATAGACACGCTTCGACACAAGGCTTGTCGGAATGGCAAAATTAAGGGCCAAAGACAACTTCCCTTTGCAAAGCGGACTCATCACTCCAAGCATCAGCGTCTCCTCCTGACCATACTCCTCCCCCTGAAGCAAGGGTAGCTTGTCATGGCGCAGAAAGTAGGCCGCCAACATTTTAGGAAACATGAAAAATTTGAATATTTGATTGCAAAGTTATATATAAGAAGCGACATGCAAAATAATTCTGAAATAAATTTCTCCGGTTTTAGAAACGATAGAAAGATGTTGTAAAAAATTTATGAAGAATCTTCGCGTGATTTATAACTCATCTTGCCGGAACTTACCGAGGTATGCTCCTTTCAGCAAGTGACAAAATCCACTCCAAGGCTGAGACCCCTACTACCCATAAATTTTAAAGAACGCTAAAGTATCGGGGAGACAAGGCGGAGGAGGGATTCGAGGAAGCGTTGGCTTAACGGGCGGTGGCGCCATTCGCTGAGGCGAAGTTTGCGGCAGTTCTGCAAATCTGAGAAGAAGATGTCGCGCATGGTGCGGTTGATGCAGCTGTCGTAGATGAAAAGATTGCATTCAAAATTGTTCTCAAAACTCCGGAAGTCAAAATTCGTGCTTCCAGCCGTGACAAGCTCGTCGTCTATTATCATGGCCTTCGCATGGAGCATCCCTGGTTCATACAGATATACCTTTATACCTGCTTTCAAACACTGAGTGATATAAGAAAACGAGGCGTAATGAAGAAGCACACTGTCGGTCTTCTCCGGCATCATTATGCGGACATCCACCTTTGCCAAAGCCGCCGATTGCAGGGCCGATAGCAAAGCGTCGGTAGGCAAAAAATACGGAGTCTGGATATAAATTGTCTTCCTCGCCGAGGATATCGCCTTTAGAAAGACCATCGAAAGATTGTTCCAGGTCTCAGTAGGCCCGCTCGTAAGCAGCTGCACTCCTGTGGAATTGTTAAGCGTGACAGGAGCCGGCACAACTTTTGGCATCTCCGGATCCTTCTTAAGGAAATTCCAATCTATCACGAATGAATAGATCAACGATTCTATGATGTCGCCCCTCACTCTGAAATGAGTGTCCCTCCAAGGCCTGTCCTCAGGCGAACCATATACGTATCTGTCGGCGATATTCATTCCCCCTATGTAGCCGATCTCCTCGTCAATCACCACGATCTTTCGGTGGTTGCGCCAATTAATGCGGTTGGCAAGCTGAGGGAACGTCACCTTAAAAAAAGGATGCGTGTCGACTCCCGCATCCTGCATCTTGCGGAAAAACTTGTTTCTCGCCGAAAAACTTCCGACATGATCGTAGATGACCTTAACGATCAACCCCTCTTTTGACTTCCGTATAAGAATGTCGGCAATCTCATTCCCGATTCTGTCGTCGAGGAAAATATAATATTGAAGTAGAATCGACCGTTTGGCGTTCTCAAGATCACGCTTAAGGGATGCGAACTTAGAGGGCCCGTCGGTGAATATTTCAAGTTCGTTGTTGGCCGTAAATGGCGACCGCCCGAGGGAATGCGACAGTATGACGAGCGACCGCTGCTCTGCCGACAATTCCATCTGCCTTATGTCAACGCGTCGTGGTGAATAGTCCTGCATAAGTTTCCGCTTATTCCGTCGCGAAATCATATGCACCCCCTTAAGGCTGCGGCCGAAAAAGAGATAGAACACGAGCCCGATTCCCGGAAGGAAGATAAGAGCCACTACCCACGAAAGCGCACGAATCGGATTGCGGTTCTCTCTGAGCACCACCACCACCGAGGCAATCACCATCACGCTGTAAAGAAGAATGACCGCCAAGGCAACCCAACTGTTGAGATGTATCGTAAAAGGCCAACTCATAATTAGATAGCTTGCCAAGCAGACTAAGCCAAATTAACATTTGGCATTAATCCTCTATGAAGCCGCTAATTTAGCAAATTATATCGAAACATGCAAAAGAAAAAGAGTGCCCGTCCTAAAAAAGACGGGCACTCCTGATATAGTCTTATGGCTAAGATTATTCAGCTTTGGGTGCTTCCTCTGCCGGTTCGGCTGCCGGAGCCTCTGCTGCAGGTGCTTCAGCTGCGGGAGCTTCAGCGGCTGCGGAGCTGCTCTTCTTGCGACGGCTGCGGCGAGTGGCCTTCTCCTTCTTGCCTCCCTCAGCGAGCATGTTCTCGTTGAAGTCTACAAGTTCGATCATTGCCATCTCGGCGTTGTCGCCAAGACGATGTCCGGTCTTGAGGATGCGGGTGTAACCTCCGGGACGGTCGGCCACCTTCTCGGCAACCACGCCGAAAAGTTCTTTGATGGCTTCCTTGTTCTGAAGGTAGCTGAAGACGATGCGACGGTTAGTCATATCGTCGGTCTTTGACCTCGTGATAAGGGGCTCTGCATACATGCGGAGAGCCTTTGCCTTAGCCAGGGTCGTGTTGATTCTCTTGTGCATGATAAGAGAAATCGTCAGGTTCTTCAGCAAGGCTTCGCGATGACCTTTCTTACGACCGAGGTGGTTGAATTTTTTATTGTGTCTCATCGTTGTTTAGTCTTTATCCAATTTATATTTTGAAATGTCCATCCCAAAGGAAAGGTTGAGGCTTGCAAGGAGCTCGTCAAGCTCCGTCAGCGACTTCTTGCCGAAGTTGCGGAACTTGAGTAGGTCGTTCTTGTTGAAGACCACGAGCTCTCCGAGGGTCTCGACCTCGGCGCTCTTAAGGCAGTTGAGCGCACGTACGGAGAGATCCATGTCAGTAAGTTTGCTCTTGAGGAGTTGGCGCATATGCAACACTTCCTCGTCAAACTCATCGACATCGCTCTCTTTCGGTGTCTCAAGGGCAATCTTCTCGTCGCTGAAGAGCATGAAATGATAGATGAGAATCTTCGCTGCCTCCTTCAATGCATCCTGCGGCTGGATTGAGCCATCGGTTGTCACTTCAAGAAGGAGTTTCTCATAGTCGGTCTTCTGCTCCACGCGGTAGTTCTCCACTGCGTATTTCACGTTCTTGACGGGAGTATAGATTGAGTCGATCGCTATTACGCTCGGGTCGCTGTCGCCGAGAATCTCTCTGTTCTCGTCGGCCGGCACCCATCCGCGCCCCTTGTTGATGGTGAATTCCATCTGGAAGCTTGAGGATGGATCGAGATGGCAGATCACCAAATCAGAATTCAACACCTCAAATCCGGAGAGCACCTTGCCCAAGTCGCCTGCCTTAAACACATCCGTGCCCGACACGTTGACAACGGCCTTCTCTGTGTCGTGGCCGTCGGTCAGCTGCTTGAATCTCACCTGCTTGAGGTTGAGGATGATATTCGTCACATCCTCCTTCACCCCGGGGATCGTGTCTAATTCATGTGCCACTCCGTCGATTCTGATCGAGCAGATGGCAAAGCCTCCAAGCGACGACAGAAGAATCCTGCGGAGTGCGTTGCCTATGGTCTGGCCGTAGCCCGGTTCCAATGGCCTGAATTCAAACTTGCCGAACATGTTGTCGACTTCAAGCATGATGACCTTGTCGGGTTTCTGAAATGCTAATATTGGCATGGGTTTCTATTGTTTATTATTTAGAATACAACTCAACGATCAACTGCTCCTTGATGGTCTCCGGGATGTCCTCACGCTGAGGCACATGCAGGAATTTTCCACCTTTCTTGCTGTCGTCCCATTCAATCCAGGGATATTTGCTGTGGTTGAAGCCGGCAAGGCAGTCGGCTATGACCTCAAGCGATTTTGATTTCTCCCTGACTGCTATGATATCGCCGGGCTTTACGTGATAAGAAGGAACGTTGACCACAGATCCGTTGACCGTGATATGCTTGTGGAGCACGAGCTGACGAGCTGCCGGACGGCTCGGGGCGATACCCAGACGATACACCACGTTGTCAAGACGGCTCTCCAGAAGCTGGAGAAGCACCTCGCCGGTAATGCCCTTCGTGCGGGCCGCTTTCTCGAAGAGATTGCGGAACTGACGCTCGAGCACGCCGTAGGTGTATTTCGCTTTTTGTTTCTCTTTCAGCTGCATGCCATACTCAGAGGTCTTCCTTCTGCGGTTGGCGCCATGCTGTCCCGGTGGGTAGTTCTTCTTTGCCAGAACCTTGTCCTCACCATAAATTGCCTCGCCGAATTTGCGGGCTATTTTTGTCTTTGGGCCTGTATATCTTGCCATTTCTTTTTTTATTGATTAAAGTCGGCCTGTCGCCGGATTCTTAGCGCAGCCGCGACTGCCAAGAGAAAGACGCTGGGGCAGTCTATTCGCATTCAAATCCGGCCTGGGGGCTTCCTGTGTGATGTTATACTCTTCTTCTTTTCGGAGGACGACATCCGTTGTGAGGCAGCGGCGTGACATCGATAATCTCTGTCACTTCGATTCCGGCCCCGTGGATGGTGCGGATCGCTGATTCCCTGCCGTTGCCAGGACCCTTCACATAGGCTTTCACCTTGCGCAGGCCAAGGTCGTATGCAACCTTGGCACAATCCTGAGCTGCCATCTGGGCTGCATACGGGGTGTTCTTCTTAGACCCCCTGAAGCCCATCTTGCCTGCCGAGCTCCAGGATATGACCTGGCCCTCGCTGTTGGCAAGGCAAACGATAATGTTGTTGAAAGAGCTATGCACGTGGAGCTGACCTTGGGCGTCAACCTTGACATTCCTCTTTTTAGCTGCGACTGTCTTCTTTGCCATACTTTAATTTTATTTAGTAGCTTTCTTCTTGTTAGCGACTGTTTTCTTGCGGCCCTTGCGTGTGCGCGCATTGTTCTTGGTGCTTTGCCCTCTGACGGGAAGACCGATACGGTGGCGGATGCCTCTGTAGCAGCCTATGTCCATAAGGCGCTTGATGTTGAGCTGTATCTCCGAACGGAGGTCACCCTCTACCTTATATTCCGTCTGGATCACCTCACGCACGGCGGCTGCCTGTGCGTCTGTCCAGTCTTTCACCTTGATGTCGCGGTCAACACCGGCCTTCGTGAGGATGGTGTTGGCGGCACTGCGGCCTATGCCGTAGATATATGTCAAGGCAATCTCTCCTCTTTTGTTTTGCGGCAAATCTACGCCGACAATTCTTACTGCCATAGTATGTTGTTACAAAATTTTTTGCAAAGGTAATAAAATTATCCTTGACGCTGTTTAAGTTTCGGGTTCTTCTTATTGATTACGTACAATCTTCCTTTTCTGCGCACTATCTTGCTGTCCGGAGTGCGCTTCTTGATTGATGCTCTTACTTTCATATGTCGTGTCGATTTTTTTATTTGTATCTGAAAGCGATCCGTCCCTTGCTGAGGTCGTATGGACTCATCTCCACCCTGACCTTGTCGCCGGGAAGTATCTTGATATAGTGCATTCTCATCTTGCCTGAGATGTGGGCCGTGATTTCATGCCCGTTCTCGAGCTCCACCTTGAACATCGCGTTGCTCAATGCTTCGAGAATCACTCCGTCTTGTTCTATCGCTGCCTGTTTAGCCATAAATCTTTGTCAGTTGTATTGATTTGTTTTCTTTCATGCTTCTCCGCGGTTGTCGGGGAGAGCGCAGCCTCAATATAGTCGAAAGTAGTCAGTATCTCCGGTTCGTCAAGCGTAATCAAGACCGTGTGCTCATAGTGGGCAGATGGCTTGCGGTCGCGTGTGCGGCATTCCCAGCCGTTGCTCTCTATGACTACGTTCTTGCTCCCGAGATTGATCATCGGCTCGATGCAGATGCACATTCCCGGCTTAAGCACCGGTCCGATTCCGCGTCGCCCGAAATTCGGGATTTCCGGATCCTCATGCATACTCGCTCCTATGCCATGCCCACACATCTCACGAACCACACTGTAGTTGTGGTGTTCGCAATAAGTCTGCACGGCGTTGGAGATGTCTCCGATTCTCTTTCCGGCCTTGGCTACGGCTATGCCCTTGTAGAGAGACTCCTTGGTGACTGCAAGCAAACCCGCCGTCTTCTCGTCGATCTCTCCGACAGGAAACGTATAGCAACTATCGCCGTTCATGCCGTTAAGCTCTACGACAAGATCAGTGCCGACTATGTCGCCTTCGCGAAGCTCATAGCCTGAAGGGAATCCATGCACCACCATCTCGTTGACCTCTATGCAGAGCGTCCCCGGGAAACCTTGATAACCAAGGCAAGCGGGTTTACCCCCGTTGTCGAGGATAAACTCTCTTGCGATATTATCGAGTTTCAAGGTGGTGACGCCAGGTTTAACCCATTTGGCCACCTCTCCAAGCGTGCGGCTTGTCAATTCGCATGCCGCGCGCATCCTTTCTATCTCTTCGGCTGTCTTGATGTAAATCATTCTTTTGCTGAACCTGACTTAAGGTTAAAATGCTCCGCTGCCTGTCGTGCGGCCTTTAATGCGGCCGTCCTTCATCAGTCCGTCGTAATGACGCATAAGAAGATGTCCTTCCACGATTCTGAGCGTGTCGAGCACGACACCTACCATAATCAGAAGCGACGTACCTCCGAAGAATGCTGCAAACTGGCGGTTGAGGCCACATACATGCGCGATGGCAGGCAAGATGGCGACGATGCCAAGGAATATCGAGCCGGGAAGAGTGATTCTTGACATGATTGAGTCAAGATACTCCACTGTCGGCTTACCCGGTTTGATGCCGGGGATAAACCCGTTGTTTCGCTTCATGTCTTCTGCCATCTGTGCGGGACGCACGGTAATGGCCGTATAGAAATACGTGAAAGCCACGATCATTATGAAGTAGACAACATTGTACCAGAATCCGTAAAGATCGGTCAACGCACCGAAGAAGCCTGTCTGCTCTGTGCTGTAGCCCACGAGGGTCACAGGAATGAACATGATGGCCTGGGCAAAGATGATAGGCATAACGCCGGCTGCATTCACCTTCAAGGGGATGTACTGGCGGGCGCCTCCATACTGCTTATTGCCCTGAATACGCTTAGCATACTGCACGGGCACTTTGCGCGTACCCTGCACGAGAAGCACGGCCCCGGCGATGACAGCCACAAGGATGATTAGCTCTACAAGGAAAATCACAAGACCACCGCCGGCCGAGTTCATCAGACGGCCAGTGAATTCCTGGATAATTGCCTCGGGGAAACGTGCCATGATACCTATAAGGATGATGAAGGAGATACCGTTGCCGATGCCCTTCTGGTCGATCCTTTCGCCAAGCCACATGATGAACATCGATCCGGCGGCAAGCACTATCGTCATGAAGACCACCGTCCAGAAGCCCATCTCCACGTAGCCGCCCGCTGCCTTAACTTGATATGACAAGTTCATAAGATAGGCAGAACCCTGGAGCACCAGGATGATGACTGTCAGGTAGCGCGTATACTGATTGAGCTTCATTCGTCCGCTCTCCCCTTCTCTCTGCATTTTCTGGAATGCCGGAAGGACCATGCCCAAAAGCTGGATCACGATCGATGCCGTGATGTAGGGCATGATGCCAAGGGCGAAGATTGAAGCCTGCGAGAACGCACCGCCAGAGAACATGTCAAGCAGCTGCATCAGACCGTCAGACGTGAAGTTCTTCAGCGCTATCAGCTCATCGGGATTGATGCCTGGCAAGACCACATAGCATCCGAAGCGATAGATGATCACGAGCAACAGCGTGATGCCGATGCGCCTGCGAAGATCCTCAACACTCCAGATATTCTTGATTGTCTGTGTAAATCCCATTGTGATTAATTTTTGCTTACGGTTCCACCTGCGGCCGTGATGGCCTCCTCGGCTTTCTTCGAGAAGCCGTCGGCGTGCACCTCAAGTGCGCGCGTCACTGCTCCGTTGCCAAGTATCTTCACCAATCCGTTCTTGGGGACAAGACCGGCGTTGCGAAGGTCGGATACCGTGATCTTTGTGAGGTTCTGAGCTGCCGCCAGTGCTTCAAGAGCGTCGAGGTTGATGGCTTTGTATTCCACTCTGTTGATATTCTTGAAGCCGAACTTGGGCACCCTTCTCTGAAGAGGCATCTGGCCTCCCTCGAATCCCACTTTATGCTTGTAGCCTGAGCGTGATTTCGCGCCCTTGTGGCCTCGCGTGGAAGTGCCGCCGTAGCCTGAACCCGGTCCGCGGCCGATTCTCTTGTTCTTCTTGTTGCTGCCGGGTGCCGGCATAAGGTTATGTAGTTCCATTTCTTTCTGACGCAATTAAAGTTTTGTGACTTCTACCAGATGATGTACTGCCTTCACCATACCGAGGACCGAAGGATTGTCCTCCTTCACCACGGTGTGGTTCATTTTCCTCAGCCCGAGGGCGTCGAGGGTGCGTTTCTGTTTGGCCGGGCAGTTGATGCGGCTCTTGATCTGCTTGATTGCTATCTGTGCCATATCTCTTATTTTTAGCCGTTAAACACTTTTTCAACTGACACGCCACGGTTCTGCGCTACCTGCGCCGGGCTTCTCAACTCGTTGAGAGCCGCGATTGTGGCCTTCACGAGGTTGTGGGGGTTGGAAGAACCCTTGCTCTTGGCGAGCACGTCGGTGATGCCTACGCTCTCAAGCACGGCACGCATAGCGCCACCGGCCTTCACTCCCGTACCCTCGGATGCGGGCTTCAGGAAGATGCGTGAGCCGCCAAACTTGGCGCTCTGCTCGTGAGGGATGGTCCCGTTGTGCACGGGCACCTTGATAAGGTTCTTCTTTGCGGTCTCCACGCCCTTGGCGATGGCGGCGGTGACCTCGTTGGCCTTGCCAAGGCCCCAGCCTATTACGCCGTCTTCATTGCCGACTACGACGATGGCGGCAAAACTGAACGCGCGGCCACCCTTCGTAACCTTCGTCACGCGGTTGATTGCCACGAGACGGTCTTTCAGTTCCAAATCATTTGTAGATTTAACTCTATTATTTCTCTTTGCCATGATTTTCGCTTAAAATTTAAGACCGGCCTCGCGAGCTGCGTCGGCCAATGATTTTACCCTGCCATGGAAGAGATAGCCGTTGCGGTCGAATACGACCGTGCTGATGCCATTCTCCAAAGCTTTCTTTGCTATGTCGGAACCTACGCGGGCTGCAACCTCTATTTTCGTGCCTCCCTCAAGTCCTTTCGACGACGCGGCCACGAGTGTCTTGCCTGCGAGATCGTCGATAAGCTGGACGTAGATGCCTTTATTGCTGCGGAACACGCTCATGCGCGGACGCTCTGCCGTGCCCGATATCTTGCCGCGGATGCGGGTCTTGATTTTGTTTCTTCTTGCTATCTTGGATACCATAGTCTTCCTTAATTTATTTATTTAGCATTCGCTGACTTGCCACTCTTGCGACGGATAATCTCGCCGACGAACTTGATACCCTTGCCCTTGTATGGCTCAGGCTTGCGGAGCGAGCGAATCTTTGCGCACACCTGGCCTAGAAGCTGCTTGTCGGCGCTCTCCAGAATGATGAGCGGGTTTTTGTTACGCTCTGTCTTTGCGTCTACCTTGATCTCTTTCGGAAGCTTGATGTAGATAGCATGTGAGAAGCCCAACGAAAGTTCCAATACGTTGTTGTTGGCGGCTGCGCGGTAGCCTACGCCTACGAGCTCCATCTCCTTCTTGTAGCCTTCCGACACTCCGACCACCATATTGTGGACGAGGGCGCGATAAAGACCATGCATCGCACGGCTCTGACGCTCGTCGTCGGGGCGTTTCATAATCAGATGGTTGCCTTCCTGCTCCACTGTGATGATGGGATTGATCTCCTGGCTGAGCTCTCCCTTCGGGCCTTTTACGGTCACTACGTTGTCTTTCACCTGAACGGTCACGCCGGCAGGTATCTCTATGGGTGCTTTACCAATTCTTGACATATTAATACCTCCTTCTGATTAATAAACGTAACACAATACTTCGCCGCCGATCTTGCGCTCTTTGGCTTCCTTGTTGGTCATCACGCCGTAGCTCGTGCTGAGAATGGCGATGCCGAGGCCGTTCAATACGCGGGGCATGTCTTTGTAGCCCGTATATTGACGAAGACCCGGACGCGACACTCTGTGCAGGTTCTTGATTGCACTTACCTTGTCTGCCGGATCATACTTGAGGGCGATCTTGATGGTGCCCGACGGTGTGGGGCCTTCCACGAACTTATAGTTCAGGATGTAGCCCTGCTCGAAAAGGATCTTGGTGATTTCCCTTTTCATTTTTGAAGACGGAATCTCCACCACGCGGTGTCCCGCGCGGATGGCATTTCTCAATCTTGTCAGATAATCTGCGATTGGATCAGTCATTGTTTTGATTGTTAAATTGATTCAGATAGTCCGAACAATATTTAATTTTCACTCTCTTTTGCTTTATCGGATGCGCTCGGGAGAGTCCCCTCCCTGACGCAACAATAATCGGAGGCTTCCCGCAGGCTTTTCGAGGCCTTGCGGGATGCCACCAAATTTTATTAACGTATCGACTCGTGATTTATTGTCACCAGCTTGCTTTCTTTACGCCCGGAATCAGACCGGCGGATGCCATTTCGCGGAATTGGATTCTCGAAATGCCGAACTGGCGCATGTAGCCTTTCGGACGGCCGGTGATCTCGCAACGGTTGTGAAGACGCACTTTCGAGGCATTCTTCGGAAGCTTCTGGAGCTTCGTAAGGGCCTCGTAGTCGATATTGCCTTCGGCATCGGCAAGGGCAGCCTTCTTCAGCGCCGCTTTCTTTGCCGCATATTTCTCAACCATTTTCGCGCGTTTCACTTCGCGAGCCTTCATTGATTCTTTTGCCATAGCTCTTATTTTTCGTGTTTGAAGGGTAGTCCGAATTTCTTGAGCAGGGCGAAGCCCTCTTCGTCGGTCGGGGCTGACGTCACGAATGTGATGTTCATGCCCTGGAGTTTCGGAACGTTGTCGATGTTGATCTCGGGGAAGATGATCTGCTCCTGGATGCCGAGAGTATAGTTGCCTCTGCCGTCGAGTTTCGAGTTGATGCCCTTGAAGTCGCGGATACGTGGAAGCGCAACCCTTACGAGCCTCTCAAGAAACTCATACATCTTCTCGCGACGCAGAGTGACCATCACGCCGATGGGCATCTTCTTACGAAGCTTGAAGTTGGAGATATCCTTCCTTGAAAGCGTCGGGACAGCTTTCTGGCCCGTGATGGCCGTGATTTCGTTGATGGCTGTCTCGATCAGCTTCTTGTCTTGCGTGGCGGCGCCAAGGCCCTGGTTGATTACGATCTTCTCCAGGCGGGGCACCTGCATCACAGATGAATAGTTGAACTCCTTTTGAAGCTCGGGCACTATTCTTTCCTTATAGTCTTTTCCAAGTGTTGTTGTGCTCATTACTTAATCTCCTCTCCTGATTTCTTTGAATAACGTACGCGTTTGCCCTCGTCGTTGAGCCTGCGGCCGATGCGGGTGGGCTTGCCCGACTTGGGATCCAGCACATTCAGATTGGAAATGTGGACGGGAGCCTCGATTTTCACGATTCCTCCTTGAGGATATTTAGCATTGGGCTTCATGCTCTTTGAGACTATGTTGACGCCCTCCACGAGTGCACGCTGCTTCTTTACCTGCACCTCGAGCACGCGACCCGTCTTACCTTTGTCGTCGCCGGCATTTACATAGACAGTGTCGCCCTTCTTTATATGGAATTTTGCCATGTGTAATTTCTCTTTTTTATCTTGACATTAAAGCACCTCGGGCGCGAGCGACACAATCTTCATGTTTGTGGCACGGAGCTCGCGGGCAACCGGGCCGAAAATACGGGTTCCGCGGATCTCACCAGCGTTGTTAAGCAACACACAGGCGTTGTCGTCGAAGCGGATGTAGCTGCCGTCTGCGCGGCGTATCTCCTTCTTCGTGCGGACAACCACTGCCTTCGAGACCGTACCCTTCTTCACGTCGGAAGAGGGAATCGTGCTCTTTACGGTCACGACTATGATGTCGCCTACCGATGCGTAGCGACGGCCTGTGCCGCCGAGCACATGTATACAGAGCGCTTCCTTGGCGCCGCTGTTATCAGCTACTGTAAGACGTGATTCGGTCTGTATCATAATTACTTAACTTTTTCAATGATTTCCACAAGTCTCCATCTCTTCGTCTTGCTCAGTGGGCGTGTCTCCATCAGGCGCACAGTGTCGCCGATCGAGCACTCATTGTTCTCATCATGAGCATGATACTTCTTTGTCTTGTTGACAAATTTTCCATAAATCGGGTGCTTCTCTTTCCACTTGATCTCGACCGTGATGGTCTTGTCGCACTTGTTGCTCGAAACTACCCCAATTCTTTCTTTTCTCAAATGACGTTTTTCTTCCATTTTTCTTAAATACTTTCCGGGATCAGTTGTTTTCTACTGGAGCCGCTGCCTTGGCGGCGAGCTCTTTCTGGCGCAACACGGTCTTCAAGCGTGCAATCTCCCGACGGTCCTTGGTGATCTTCGAGGGATTGTCGATGGGAGATATCGCGTGCGCTACTTTCAATTCACGATAAGCCTTCTCGCTGGCCTCGATGCGGGCCTGCAGCTCCTGAATGCTTAATTCCTTGATTTCTTCCTTTTTCATATTGGTTTTCTGTTATTGTGAAGCTCCTTTATGCTTCCGGGAAGTCTCCTCCCCGAAAGCATAACGGAATTTCTCGCGATTTATTGGAGTGAGTGGATTTTTTTATTCACTCTTTTTTCAGACGTTCTGGCTCGGATCGTAGTCGCGGCGAACGATAAACTTCGTGATGACCGGCAATTTCTGCGCGGCAAGGCGAAGTGCCTCCTTGGCTACGTCGAACGGTACGCCTTCCACCTCGATGAGGATGCGTCCCGGAGTCACGGGCGCAACAAACCCCTCGGGGTTACCTTTACCTTTACCCATGCGAACCTCGGCAGGCTTCTTCGTGATGGGCTTGTCGGGGAAGATGCGGATCCATATCTGACCCTGACGCTGCATGTAGCGCGTCACGGCGATACGGGCGGCCTCGATCTGGCGGCCTGTAATCCACTTCGATTCGAGGGTCTTGATGCCGAACGACCCGAAGGCAAGCTGGTTGCCTCTCTGGGCCTCACCTTTCATGCGGCCTTTTTGCGAACGGCGGTATCTGGTCTTCTTAGGTTGTAACATTGTCTGTCTGAATTATTAACGGTTGTTGTTTTTCTTGTTGCGGAAACCACCCTTGCGGCCGCCGCCCTGGGGACGTCCGCCCTGCTCCTTCTGCCCGATGGCATAAGCGGGAGTGAGCTCCTTCTTGCCGTAGATCTCTCCGCGGCAGATCCATACCTTGATACCGATAATGCCCACTTTCGTGAGAGCCTCTACGAGAGCGTAGTCGATGTCGGCACGCAGTGTGTGGAGCGGCGTACGGCCCTCCTTGAACATCTCGGAACGGGCCATCTCGGCGCCGTTAAGACGGCCGCTGACCTGCACCTTGATACCCTCGGCGCCCATGCGCATCGTGGAGGCTACTGCCATCTTCACGGCGCGGCGATAGGCCACCTTGTTCTCGATCTGGCGTGCGATGTTGGTGGCCACGATCTCTGCGTCAAGCTCAGGACGCTTGATCTCGTGGATGTTGATCTGCACGTCTTTGTCGGTCAGCTTCTTGAGCTCGTCCTTCAGGTCATCGACATCCTTGCCCCCCTTGCCGATGACCATGCCCGGACGGGAAGTGCAGATGGTGACGGTGACCATCTTGAGCGTACGCTCGATGATGATTTTCGAAACGCTTGCCTTGGCAAGACGAGTGCGGAGATACTTACGGATCATGCTGTCCTCCAGGAGGGTCTCGCCGTATTTCTTTCCGCCGTACCAGTTTGAGTCCCAACCGCGGATTACGCCCAGACGGTTGCTGATCGGATTAACTTTCTGTCCCATCTTTCAATCAAGCTTTTTCGTTATTAATTGTATCGACAAACAATGTCACGTGGTTCGAACGCTTGCGGATTCTGTAGCCGCGGCCCTGAGGAGCCGGGCGAAGGCGCTTGAGCATCGGAGCGCAGTCTACGAAGACTGTCTTGACCATTAGCTCTCCGGCCTCTGCCTTGCGGTCGTTTTTCTGCTCCCAGTTGGCGATGGCGCTGCGGAGCAGCTTCTCCACCTTCCGGGCTGCCTCCTTGTTGGAGAACTTCAGGATGCCGAGCGCCTTGAACGCTTCCTGCCCGCGGATCATGTCCACGACCAGACGCATCTTGCGAGGCGACGACGGCACATTATGCAGCTTGGCGAAGTATTCGCTCTTCCTTGCCTCTTTGATGGCATCGGCTGCTTTTCTTTTTCTTACACCCATTGTATATTATTAGCTTTTTTCTTTATTTTAAGACTGTTGTTGTTGTCGCGGTCTTCGGCTTATTTCTTCTTGTTGCCGGCGTGGCCGCGGAATGTGCGTGTCGGCGCGAACTCGCCAAGCTTATGGCCCACCATGTTCTCTGTGACGTAGACGGGGATAAACTTGTTGCCGTTGTGCACTGCGAAAGTGTGGCCCACGAAGTCGGGGGAGATCATCGACGCGCGGCTCCAGGTCTTGATGACGCTTTTCTTTCCGCTCTCGTCCATGGCTGCGACCTTCTTCTCAAGCTTCACACTGATGAACGGTCCTTTTTTTAGCGAACGACTCATAATTGTCTTCTTTTAATCAAATTTACTTTTTCCTTCTTTCAATGATATACTTCGAAGAGTGCTTCTTCGGCGAGCGTGTCTTCAAGCCCTTGGCATAAAGACCCGTACGCGAACGCGGATGGCCACCCGACTGACGACCCTCGCCGCCACCCATCGGGTGGTCAACAGGGTTCATCACGACGCCACGGTTGTGGGGGCGGCGTCCGAGCCAGCGGCTGCGGCCGGCCTTGCCGCTCTGCTCAAGGGCGTGGTCGGAGTTACCGACTACGCCGACGGTGGCGCGGCACGTGAGAAGCACTTTCCGGGTCTCTCCGGAAGGCAATTTGATTATCGCGTAGTCTCCCTCGCGGGATGTCAGCTGAGCGAACGTGCCGGCCGAGCGGGCCATGGAGGCTCCCTGTCCGGGACGAAGCTCTATACAATGGATTAGTGTACCTACTGGTATCTTGGCCAGCGGCAGGCTGTTGCCTACCTCGGGCGCGGCGTCTTCGCCGCTGACGACGGTCTGGCCCACCTGAAGCCCGTTGGGGGCGATCATGTATGCCTTCGAGCCGTCCTTATAGAAAAGCAGCGCTATGCGTGCGGAGCGGTTGGGATCGTATTCGATCGTCTTTACCACTGCCGGCACGCCGTCGTTGGTCCTTTTGAAATCAACGAGACGCAATTTTCTCTTGTGGCCGCCGCCACGGTAGCGGGTCGAAAGATGACCCGAGGAGTTGCGGCCGCCTGTGGAGCGCTTGCCCACAGTAAGAGACTTTTCTGGTGCGATTTTGGAGACCTTCTTTACGCTCACTCCACCCTCTGCGGGCTTTGAGAGGGCGATCTCATTGCGGAACACACCAATAATCTTGTGTCTTTGCCCGGGAGTCACGGGCTTGAATTTTCTTACTGCCATCGGTTTTAAATGTTGCTATAATAATCTATCTTCTGTCCTTCAGCGACCGTCACGTAGGCTTTCTTGAAAGATGCCCTCTGGCCTCTGATGAGCCCTCCCTTGGTGTAGCGCTGTTTGCGCTTCCCTGCGTAAAGGGCGGTGTTGACTTTCACGACGCGCACGTTGTAGAGCTTCTCTACGACGTCTTTGATCTGAAATTTGTTGGCGTCGGGAGACACAGCAAATGTGTAGCAATTCTGCTTCTCGCTGTAGGCGGTTGCCTTTTCCGTCACAAGTGGTTTTATCTGGATATCCATTTCTATATCTCCTTTCTTTAGAAGTTCTCGTTGATCAGCTCTACGCTTCCCTCGGTCATGAGGATGGCGTCGTTGTTGAGCAGGGTGTAGGTGTTCAGGTCGGCTGCCTGCTGCATAAGGGCGTTGGGCACGTTGCGCACGGAAAGAAGCACATTCTTGTCAAGGTCGTTCATGACCAGAAGGGTCTTCTTGTCGTCGAGCTTGAAGCTCTTGGCGATCTTCATCCATTCCTTGGTGCAGGGTTTCTCGAAGTTGAAGTTCTCCACTACGATGATTGTGCCGGCCTGTGCTTTCGTCGTGAGAGCGATCTTGCGGGCGAGGCGCTTCATCTTCTTGTTGAGCTTCGAGCGATAGTCGCGTGGCTTGGGGCCGAACACTGTGCCGCCGCCTCTGAGAAGCGGGGAGTTGATGTCGCCGCGACGTGCGCCGCCGCCGCCCTTCTGGCGTCCGAGCTTGCGCGTGGAGCCGGAGACTTCGCTGCGCTCCTTGCTCTTGTGCGTGCCCTGACGCTGGTTGCCGAGATACTGTTTTACGTCAAGATAGATTGTGTGGTCGGCGTTGCCTTCGCTAAGGTCGCGGGCGAATATCTCGTCGTTGAGGGTGACCTTGCGTCCTGTGTCTTCTCCTTTGATGTTGTAAACTGCTACTTCCATTATTTCTCGACTATGACGATTGAACCTTTGGCTCCGGGGATGGAACCCTTAATCACTAACAAATTGTGCTCCGGAAGCACCTTTATCACCTGGAGATTCTGTACAGTGACACGCTCGTTGCCCATCTGGCCGGCCATGCGCAATCCCTTGAATACTTTCGCGGGATAGGAGCAGGCGCCGATCGAACCGGGAGCGCGCAGACGGTTGTGCTGGCCGTGGGTCGACTGGCCTACGCCGCCGAAACCGTGACGCTTCACAACGCCCTGGAAACCTTTACCTTTGCTCGTGCCGACAACGTCGACGAAGCCTCCCTCCTGGAAGAGCTCCACCGTCAGCGTCGAGCCAAGCTCGGGCGTGGTCTCAAATGATTTGAACTCGGCCAAGTGACGCTTGGGAGTTACTCCGGCCTTGGCAAAGTGGCCGGCCTCGGGCTTAGTGGTGTGTTTCTCTTTCTTGTCGATGAAACCTACCTGGACTGCCTCGTAGCCGTCTTTGTCAACGGTCTTGATTTGAGTAACCACACAAGGACCTACTTCGATAACAGTGCACGGAACATTCTTTCCGTCGGCACTGAAAACGGATGTCATTCCGATTTTCTTTCCTAATAATCCTGGCATTTCTTACTATGGTTTATTTCTTGCCGGCCCATGTCGTCCGGCTTCTTGTTGTTGTTTTTGTTGGTTGGTTGGATTGCGGGGGCGTCTCCCGGAGGCGGCGCCCCCGCCTTGTTCCCTGTTCAGACTTTGATGCTTACGTCAACGCCGCTGGGGAGTTCGAGCTTCATCAGGGCGTCTACGGTCTTCGATGTCGAGCTGTAGATGTCGATCAGTCGCTGGAACGATGAGAGCTGAAATTGCTCGCGGCTCTTCTTGTTGACGAAGGTCGAGCGGTTGACGGTGAAGATGCGTTTGTGGGTGGGAAGGGGTATCGGTCCGCTGACCACAGCACCAGTCGACTTCACGGTCTTTACGATCTTCTCGGCTGACTTGTCTACGAGGTTGTGATCGTAAGATTTGAGTTTGATTCTGATTTTCTGATTCATATCTGAATTTTGCTATTATTATTTCAATAGATCGACTCTGCCCTGGCATTCGGTCAGCACGTTCTTGGCGATCGATGAGCTGACTTCTGCATAGTGGCTGAACGACATGGTGCTTGTTGCGCGGCCTGACGTGATCGTGCGGAGCGCCGTCACGTAGCCGAACATCTCTGCCAGCGGGGCCTTGGCCTTGACGATTCTCGCGCCGCTGCGGCTGGTCTCCATTCCCTCTACCTGGCCGCGACGCTTGTTGAGGTCGCCGATGACGTCGCCCATTGATTCTTCGGGGGTCACGACCTCTATCTTCATGATAGGCTCCATGAGCACGGGGCCGGCCTTCTCCGAGCCTTTCTTGAAGGCCTGGATGGCGCAGAGCTCGAATGAGAGCTGGTCGGAGTCCACGGGGTGGAAGCTGCCGTCGAGTAGGGTGACTTTCAGACGCTCCACGGGATAGCCGGCCAATACGCCGTTCTTCATGGCTGTCTGGAAGCCTTTCTGCACGCTCGGGATGTACTCCTTGGGAACGTTGCCGCCCTTTACCTCGTCGATAAACTGCAGGCTGCCCTCGAAGTCGTCGTCGGCGGGCTCTACGCGCACGATGATGTCGGCAAACTTACCGCGGCCGCCGGTCTGCTTCTTGAATACCTCGCGAAGTTCAACTGGCTTGGTGATGGCCTCTTTGTAGGTCACCTGCGGACGGCCCTGGTTGCACTCTACCTTGAATTCCCTGCGCAGACGGTCGATGATGATGTCGAGGTGAAGCTCGCCCATACCGCTGATGACGGTCTGGCCGGTCTCCTCGTTGGTCTCTACGCGGAAGGTCGGGTCCTCCTCGGCGAGTTTCTGAAGACCTACTCCGAGTTTGTCGAGGTCCTTCTGGGTCTTGGGCTCTACGGCGATGCCGATCACGGGATCGGGGAATTCCATGGCCTCAAGCACGATCGGATGGTTCTCGTCGCAAAGGGTGTCGCCCGTGCGGATATCCTTGAAGCCTACTCCGGCGCCGATGTCGCCGCAGCCGATCACCTCTTTCGGGTTCTGCTTGTTGGAGTGCATCTGGAAAAGGCGGGAGATTCTCTCCTTCTTGCCGCTGCGGCTGTTGAGCACGTAGCTGCCGCTCTGGATTTCGCCTGAGTAGACGCGGAAGAAGCAGAGACGGCCCACGTAGGGGTCGGTGGCGATCTTGAAGGCGAGGGCGCACATCGGTGCGTCGGGCTTCGGCTCGCGGCTCTCTATCTCGTCGGGATCGTCTACGGCGTGGCCTTCCACGGCGCCTGAGTCCTCGGGTGAGGGAAGATATGCGCAGACTGCGTCGAGAAGCGTCTGCACGCCTTTGTTCTTGAACGACGAACCGCAGATCATCGGGTTGACCTCCATGGCGAGCGTAGCCTTGCGGATGGCTGCCTTGATCTCCTCTACGGTGATTGTCGAGGGGTCGTCGAAATATTTCTCCATGAGAGTCTCGTCGAATTCAGCGAGGGTCTCGAGCATCTTGTCTCTCCATTCCTCAGCCTCCTCCACGAGGTTGGCGGGGATTTCGTCCACCTCATATTCGGCGCCCATGGTCTCGTCGTGCCAGAAGATGGCCTTCATCTGCACGAGGTCCACCACGCCTTTGAAAGTCTCCTCTGCTCCGATAGGAATCTGGATGGGGAGCGGCGTCGCGCCCAGCACTTCGCGCACCTGGCGCACCACCTCGAAGAAGTTGGCGCCCGAGCGGTCCATCTTGTTGACGTAGCCGATACGGGGAACGTTGTATTTGTCAGCCTGACGCCATACGGTCTCGCTCTGGGGCTCCACGCCGCCTACGGCGCAGAATGCGGCCACGGCTCCGTCGAGCACACGCAGCGAACGCTCCACCTCTACGGTGAAGTCCACGTGCCCCGGAGTGTCAATCAGGTTGATTTTATATTTATTGTTATTATAGTTCCAGAAAGTGGTGGTGGCGGCGGAGGTGATGGTGATGCCTCGCTCCTGCTCCTGCTCCATCCAGTCCATCGTGGCGGCTCCGTCGTGCACCTCGCCGATCTTGTGGGTCAAGCCGGTGTAGAAAAGGATGCGCTCCGATGTGGTGGTCTTGCCGGCATCGATGTGGGCCATGATGCCGATGTTTCTGGTCAATTTGAGGTCGTCTTGTTTAGCCATGACTTAAAATACCAATGTTAAAATCTGAAGTGTGCGAATGCGCGGTTGGCTTCGGCCATGCGGTGCATGTCTTCCTTCCTCTTGAAGGCGCCGCCCTGGTCGTTGAAGGCGTCTACGATCTCTGCGGCCAGCTTGTCGGCCATCGTCTTTCCGCCGCGCTTGCGTGCGTAGATGATGAGATTCTTCATTGATATCGACTCTTTGCGGTCGGCCCTGATCTCTGTGGGCACCTGGAAGGTGGCTCCGCCGACGCGGCGTGACTTCACCTCCACCTGGGGAGTTACGTTCTCGAGCGCCTTTTTCCATATCTCAAGCGCGCTCTTCTCCTCGTTCGGCAACTTGGCCTTCACGGTCTCGAGTGCCGTATAGAATATCGTGTATGCCGTGTTCTTCTTGCCGTCATACATTAGGTGGTTGACGAATTTTGTCACTCTGACATCGTGGAACACGGGATCGGGCAGTGTCACCCGTTTCTTCGGTTTTGCTTTTCTCATTGCTTTGTTGGTGATTTAATGTTTGCGGTTGTTTTGAATCTTCAACGCCGGCTCTCTTGCCGCCGTTTACTCAACCATCCGGCCTCTCCTTCCGCCGCCATGTCTCTCAGACCGGCCCGGAGATCCGGATTAAGCCGCCTCGAATCGGGCTTCCTTACTTCTTGGCTGCTTTAGGACGCTTTGCTCCATATTTCGAGCGACGCTGCGTGCGGCCCTGTACGCCGGCCGTGTCGAGCGTGCCGCGAACGATGTGATAACGTACGCCCGGAAGGTCCTTTACACGTCCTCCGCGCACCATCACGATCGAGTGCTCCTGTAGGTTGTGGCCCTCGCCCGGTATGTAGGAGTTTACCTCCTTGCCGTTTGTCAGACGCACACGCGCCACTTTACGCATAGCCGAGTTAGGCTTCTTGGGAGTCGTCGTGTAGACACGAACGCATACCCCGCGACGCTGCGGACATGAATCCAAGGCAGGCGATTTGCTCTTGTCCTTAAGAGCCACGCGTCCTTTTCTTACTAATTGCTGAATCGTTGGCATTCTTAGTCTCTAAAAAGTTTATATTGTTTATATCCTGTTTCTAATTTTTATCAATTCCCAAAGCTTCCCAATCCTTCGCAAGCATCAAGCCAAACGCCTGCAAACCAGCCATTTAGCACAAGCCTCCGATAAGGTCGCTCCAAAAACTCTGCAAAGTTAATAAAAATCAAGCTATTACGCAACAAAAAATTCCAAAAAAAAATCCAAAAAAAACCCGTCCAACATGGAGAGCACGACGTCCCCTGCCTGCGACAAACCGAGTCCAGCCGCCCGCAACTCTATCCTTTGAATCGCGAAGCGACCTCGTAGACTTTCTCGAAGATCCGCCTGTCCCCTTCCGTGACCGTCAGCCCCCTTCTCGACATGACACGCTCGGCGATCTCCACGAATTTCTTCATCGTGACGTTGCAGAATCCGCCTACGGCGCTCCCCTCGCTGAAGCTCGGCACGAATACCCTCGGAAATCCCGCCCCGTGTATGTTGACCCCTACGCCCAAGACCGTCGCCGTGTTGAGCATACAGTTGACCCCGATCTTCGTATGGTCGCCGATTATCGGGCCGCAAAACTGCAGGGCGGTGCGCATGAATGTGTGCGAATGATAGTTCCAGACCCTTATCTTTGAATAGTCGTTCTTGAGGTTGGAGGCGTTGACCCCGGCCCCGATGTTGCACCACTCCCCTACCACGGCGTTGCCCAGATAGCCGTCGTGGGCCTTGTTGCTAAACCCGAACATGACCGAATTGTCCACCTCTCCCCCTACCTTGCAATAGGGCCCGAAGGTGCAGCCGCCATAAATCTTGGCCCCCATCCGTATCTTGGCATTCGCGCAGAGGGCGAGCGGTCCGCGCACGGCCGCCCCCTCCATGATCTCGGCGTCGCGACCGATGTAGACAGGCCCCTTCGCGAGATTGATCGTCGCGCCCTGCACCTTCGCCCCCTCTTCGAGGAAAAGCATCTGCCGGCCGTCGCCGTCCGTGAAATCCCCGATCACGCGGTTCGAAGCGTCGAGCGGCTGCGACTCGCGTCCGGCCGTAAGCCTGAAAAAGTCGCGCTCAGTCCATTTAGCGTTGAGCAGGAATACGTCGAAAGGATACCTTATCAGATCGGGAAGCTCCTTCAGTTCGCGTCCTTCCCATCTCCCCTCCTCGAAATCGCGCCACGTTCCCCTGAAAGCCACGGGAGCGCCCGCGGCAAGCAAAGCCTCCCCCTCGCGGAGCGACATCACGTCGTCCACCGTAAACGGGTCCGGCATCAACGCTCCGGCTACGAACAGAGCGGCCTCGTCCGGATCAGCCACGTCGCCAAACTTCTCCCGGAGGTAATCCACGGGAAGATAACGGTAGACACCCGGCAGCGCATGCTGCCATTTCTCACGCACGGTGGTTATGCCGACGCGAAAATCAGCCACGGGACGGGTAAAACTAAGCGGGAGAAGATTCTCATGACTCTCGACAGAGTCAAAAAGATATACAATCGGGAGGTTTTCCATATGCATATATATATATAATAAGGAGGGGAATGATGAAACGAAATAAAATGCCCTAAGCAACTCCTATTGCGCAAAAGCACAAACAACATCCATTGCTCAAAAAAGCAAAAACTGTGCAAAAGTAGAAAAATTTACCATCCCAACAAATCAAAAAAAAGTTAAAAACTGCAAAAACCACCCGGTCCAACATGGAGAGCAGGACGTCCCCGGCCTGCGCCAACCGAGTCCGCGGCCACTAAAGCATCGCCGATACCTGCTTCTCCACCGCACTCCGTATAAACGAATTGATCGAAACCCCAGCCTGCTTGGCCAGCATTGCCACCTTACTGTGCGTCTCCGGCGAAATCCTCACATTCAAAACCCCCGAATAACTCCTCCGTGGCTCTATACCCTCAGCCTCGCAAAAAGCAAGGTAATCATCTACCGCACCATGGAAATCCTCACGAAGCTCCGCCACGGTGTTACCCTCATACGTAATCATCGTGTCATGCGGAAGAGCCATCACCTTTCCATAAAGGCAATCATCCTCCTCGCTAACCTCTATGCTACCCACGTAGCCCCTATAACTCATCGTATTCATATCAACTTATTATTTTTAAGGAAGTCCATCACCTGCTTCTTCACGTATGGTTTGACAATACTTCCCGGATGTGGTTTATGAGCTGCGTATGCGCTCTCCCCCTTCTTGAAAATTATCCTCGATCCGCTCGTCTTTCCCTTGTTGCCGACTTCATAACCAAAAACGGCAAACAAACGAACAAGCTCATTCCAGGAGAAATCACAAGGTTGCGACTTAAAACGCTCTACAAGCTTATCCTTCGTACCAATAACATTTATTTAAGCAACAAAGATAACCAAAATTTAGTTACAAAACAAAAAAAAGAATCAATCCAATCCCTCTGTAGAGTCAAGTGGCAAGTGCAAAATTAGCAAATCATTCGGAAGAACTCAATTTTCGGTGTTGAAAAACCTAATTTTTTCCTCGGTCTCTCATTGATTTGGTACTGAACTTTGTTAAGTTGATCCTGGGAGACAAGTCTGAAATCAGTGCCTTTCGGGAAATATTCTCGCAATATCTTGTTCATGTTTTCAATCGCGCCCTTTTGCCCTGAGCAATACGGGTCTGCGAAATAAACGGTACAGTCCAAGGCGTTACAGATATTCTTGTGATTCATAAACTCAACACCATTGTCTGTTGTAATGGTGTGTACAAACTGCTTGTATGGCAGTAATAATCGAATGACAGCTTCCTCAACATCGGCCGGTTTTTTAGATGGGAGCTTTGTCTGAATGAAGAAGTTCCGGCTACGTTCGATTATGGTCAGGACAGCACTTTTCTGTTCGGCTCCGACTACCAGATCCATTTCCCAGTCTCCAAATCTTTTGCCGTCGGCCTCGGCCGGACGGTCATGGATTGAAACCCTGTCTGGTATCATGGATTTTCCTGCCGTCTTGTATGGCTTGGCCTGATGTCTGCGATGTTTCATTCCATGATGCGTGTACTGGCTATACTTCTCAAGGTCTGACCTTATTTCCTGATATATACGTTCATGGGATATCTGTATGCCCTCCAGTTTGAGTTTGCCGGATATCTGTTCGGGAGACCATCTTTTCTCGACAAGCAGCTTCATGGCACGTTCCAGAACACCGGGCTTGAGCGCTGTGTTCCTAACTATACGCTCCCGTCTTTCCTTCGCCATCTCATTTGCCAGCCCGGGACTGTAGCCGCCTCTCTTGTTACGGTTGCGTTTGAGTTCGCGACAGACGGTAGACGCCGCAATCTTTTTTGCGGGAGCCGTATTTCCTTTTAATGCCGCCTCTTCTTCGCGAAGGCGGTTCAACTCGTCTGCTATGGCCTGAAGCGAAGAACCATTTTGGCGCATGGCAGAAATTGTGTATCTTTGCGCAAGGGTTAATTGATTGTACATGAGCAATACAAAATTAATTAATCTTCGGGAGACTTCGGTCTCCCTTTTTGTTTTTTTGTATTGCCACTATGGGAAAGGTTTTCTTAGCCATGGCCGCCGTCTAAAATTATGAAAACGGAGCTGCCGCAAGACAGCCCCGTCTGTTTCCACGATTTCAGCGTGGCGGATGAATCTATTGCTTGGTCGAGTTGCTCCTCAGCAGGGCTCGCCTCCTCTTCGATCCACGGGGCAAAGTTAACACTTTCCCTTGAATCTACATCATTTAGGCTCCATAACGTTGCACTTCGTTTTGGAATCTACAAATCCAATCCCTCAAACCAGTTCGTATGTTTGCAGCGTCAAACGTACGAAACTAAAAAACTTTCGCCATAGGCTAAAAGTTTTATAGTTAGTACCAATAATATAAAACCAAGCCTATGCGAAAGTTAGAAGATACGCAAAGTTACAAACTTTCCTTCAAAGGGGAAAACGTATACATCGGACTAGATGTTCATCTCAAGCAGTGGCACATCTGCGTCCGCACCCGTCACATCAGCAAGAAACCGTTCTCACAGCCGGCAGACGCCGGGGCATTACGCGCCTATCTTGACAGGGAGTTCCCTGAAGCGACCTACCACTCGGCATACGAGTGTGGCTTCAGCGGCTTCTCCGCCCACCGCGAACTGCTGAAGCACGGCATCGACAACATCGTGTTCCACGCAGCCGACATCTCGGACTCCCAGAAAGAACGCATGCGCAAGACCGACGCGGTCGATTGCGTCAAGATATGCCGCAATCTCATGGAGGGCGGCCTGACGGCCATCTTCGTGCCCGACGAGACCGTGGAGAGCCACAGGGAGCTCCTGTCGCAGAGAAACCGTCTCGTGACAGCGCGCACGCGCCTGAAGAACCGCCTGAAGAGCAGCCTGCACCGTCACGGGATCGGTTATCCCGAGGAGTTCAAATCCGCCACGAGACACTGGAGCCGCGCGTTCCTGGGGTGGATGGAGGAGGAAGTGGCACCGCGGCTTGCCCCCGTCTCAGGGGACATAATGCTGGACAACATTTCCGAGCTGCGCCACGTGTCGGACCTTGTGAAAAAAGCGGACAGGGACATACTGACCAAACTACTTCCCCGTTATAAGGAAATGGACGGGCTGATAAGGAGCATCCCCGGCATCGGCAGGCTGAACTCGGCCGCCATCTGCGCCTATGTCGTGGACATAAACAGATTCGAGTCCGACGACCATCTGGCAGGATATGTGGGGCTGGTGCCAGATGTGAGGGCATCGGATGACAAAAAGACGACCCTGGGCATTACCGTCAGGGGCAACAGGATGCTGCGCAGCCTGCTCATAGAGAGCGCATGGCGGGCTGTCGCACTTGATCCCGCCATGGGGATGGTCTTTACAAACTACAAAAAACGCGGACTGAAGTCCAACAACGCGATAATCCGAATCGCGCGTAAACTTGTTAACAGAATACGGTATGTACTTCGTACCGGCAATAAATATGAGAACGGAATTCTCAAATAAAAAAACACTTGTCCGACGAACGGCCAAACTATCTTACCGCCAGGTTTTCGTTGCGGCATCGCGTCCGCTTTAACCAGTTTGCGGCACATAACTTGATCACTGAACGTGAATCTGCGGCATCGCGTCCGCTTATAGGAGTTTGTCGGACAAGTTTTATCTTTATTGGGTTAGGTTTTTTTTAGGCATCACGGCTTAACCCGTAAAGAAAAGGACCGGTGCTGACCGGCCCTCGAAACTTTACGGTGTAAAGCGAAGAGTCTATTCCTGACAGGTTGCTCCTCAGCAGAGCCTGTTTCCGCTTCAACTCTCTATGTGTTATAACAATAATGCGCCTATATATTTTTCACTAATGTTGTTAAAAATGTTAATTTATTTGGTTTGCAACATAGGACGAAAATCACGAGTCCCTGGTTTGAAACCGCCAAGTCCGCACCCAGTCCGCGTCCTTCATACTTAATCCTTCATACTTAATCCTTTTTTGCGCTCCGCGCAAAAATTTGCCCATTCCAAAATTTTTTCCTACCTTTGCCACGTCAGACCGAACACGCAGAAGCCCGGTCAAGGGCATGCGGGTGGGGTTTGACGCCTATATTTTTTGAAAAGCGTTTACTCGACGCTCCTTCTTGACACTTGGAAATCTGGAAAATTTATCTTACGGCTTGCAACTATTCTGACAATCAATCTCATATAGATATTGCGGTGTACGAATAGTGTACTTTTGGGGAAGGTGGTGGAAAACAGATACAAATGAATTTGAGATATTTATAAGGCGTTAGGGATTTTTAACTACGCCCGTTTGCCTGTTTTTTTCCTGTGCCGTTCACTCTTGAAAATCCCTGTCTGGAGTGGTTTCAAGCCGAAGGAATTTGTTTAGCCGGTCTAAGCAGCGTTTCTTTTGGTCGAGGTTGGGATGGACATAAAGATTGAGGGTCGTCGCCACATTGGAGTGACCGAGTATGACGCTTACCGTCTTATAGTCGCAGCCGCTCTCGATACATCGGGTGGCAAAAGTATGGCGCAGGCCGTGGAACACGATGGGCGGAATCTTCAATCGGCGCAGCATTCGGGAGAATGTCTCGCGGTAGGTGCGTGGCTCTTTCGGGGTAGAGCCTGAACCGACAACGTATATATTTGCCTCTTGTTGTCGGCGCACTTTGCGGAGCGCGTCAAGCAGTGGAGCGGAAATTGGGATTTCCCTTACCGAATTGCGAGTTTTGGGTGATGAGGCGTAATGTTCGGTAACCCCTTTCTCGCAGTTATAGATTCTGCCTACCGTGCCGCGAACCGAGATTATACGTCGCACCATATCCACCTGCTCCCAGCGCATGGCACAAACTTCGCCGATACGCAAGCCGCAGCATAAGGCAAGCATTATTCCTATGTTCTGCGGTGTTGGTGCAGCGGTGAGCGATTGCATCAGCTTTCGGTGATGTAGTAGCGACAGCACCGGGAGTTGACGGACAGTCACGGACGGAGGGTAGACAATCTCCAAATCGTGTGATTGACAAAGACCGTGTTTCGCTCCGAACTTGGCGACGGCTTTCAGCACCGCCACGATGTCGTGAATGCTCTTGTGCGACAGCCCTGCGGCGATTTTGTCGAACACGAACTGTTGAACAGCTTCCTCCGTGATGTCGGTATAGTCGGCAAACTTCGGGAGAAGGTGGGTTTTGAGAACGAGGGCGTAGGCGCAGAACGTGGAGTGTTTCACCACATTGCGCTTAGCATCTTTCCAGCGATCGGCGATTTCGCCGAAAGTAAGAGTGTATGGCATATTAAGTGAAAATTAAAGTTCCACAAAATATACCGCTGCAAAATCGGATTATCGGTTGCCTTTGGCTCGGTTGTGGTGCTTGCAGAGCATCTGGCAGTTTTCAATCGAGGTTGCCCCTCCGCGGCTCCACGCCGTAACGTGGTCTGCGTCCATCTCACTTTGCTTCCATATTTTCTGCGCGGTAGCTTGATGGCCGATGGCGCAGTCGGGGCAGTTTGAAATTCCTTTTTTCTTTGCCTCCTCGGTCTGCCGGGCATAAACGGCACGCTTGGTTGCCTCATCAAATATACGGATGTCAAGATGTTTCCTCTCTGTTTCACCCCCAAGCAGGTACTCAAACACACCGCGACGGTTCTTAACGTATGGGTCAGCATACAATTCCTTGACTCTTTGAGCCATTTGTGTCGGATTGTAAGGTGTGGCGTGGTATCGCTCATAAAGCTCACCCCACGGCAAGCCGCGCATCTCGTTTTCAACAAGAGGGAACACGGCACGTACCCAGGCAATTACGGAGTTGAAGTAATTGACAAGTTCCGTGATGTCCGAGCTAAAACGGTGGTCGCGCATATATTCCTCGGTTTTGCCCCGGCTCACCCATTCGAGAGCGGTTTCAAGAAAGTCCTGTCGGTTGACTGCGCCGTTAATATAGGCACTCCATTTCTGAATTTGAGATGTCTGCGAATTGCTGAACACCTCCTTTGCAGCGGTGACAAACGGGCCGGAATACACAGCATTGAGCAATTCCTGATTGTTGAGCGGTACTCCGGCTATGTTGATTGTCTTGAACCATTCCTTTATTTCCTGCTCCGTACCTTCGCACTCATAAATAAGCAATTGAGTGTTCAGAAATTTTTCGCGTAATTCTTTCGGTAGGCTTTCAAGGCTTTGGGGTAGTCCTTGACTGTCTTTCCAACTAAGTTTTCCGGCTCCGTTGTAGAAGCGTCCAAGCGAAGTGATGCGCTGTTGTCCGTCAAGTACCTCAAAACGTCCGTCGGCAGTCTTTACAAAGTAAATAACTCCGAGCGGGTAGCCCTTGAGTACGGAATCAATCACTGCTACATCGCGTTTGCCGTCAGCATAAATATAGTTACGCTGATACTCCGGCTGAATGGTGAGTTTTCCTCCCATTCCGAAAAGGCCTTTGGCCTCGTATTCGTTGTAGACAAAGCCGTCGCAGATGTCGGCGACTGTCCACTCTGTATGTAGTTTTGTTTTCATAAGGTTCTATTGTTGTTTAGTTTCAATCTTAGGTCAAACTCAGGGTGATTCTGGTAAAGAACTCGGATTAAAGCCTTATCCCCGTGAATTAAAAGAACTAAATCCAAGCCTAAGAGATGGGCAGCTTTACTATTTGGAGAATGGTATACCACAAAAGCCATATGCACGAGTCCTTATCAAACGTAAATTCAAATGAGTAAGACTGTTTCAATCTTAGGGATAACAAAAACTTGGTTTGGAGGGGCAAACAAAGTTTATCCCGAACAAATTCAAGTAAATACTTCCGGCAAAGAAAGTCGCGTTACCAAACTTAATGACGGAGCTGTGCTGCAACATACTGAAATTCCTGTAGATGAGACATATTATATTGTCGGTGGTTCTTACTATACCCAAGTCTATGCAAGAGTGATAATTAAACGCTTATGAGACCCGGATAATGAGTAATCTTGCATAGGTTGAAGATAATGTCCCATCAATAACAACTGCACCTCGTCGGTTCAAATCTGCATATTTGGGAGTATCTTCAATGCTATATTCTTTGGTTTTGAGGCCCCACTCATTCCCTCTATCAGTTATCCCTAAGATTGAAAATTGCTCCGGGCAATATTTATCAAGGAAAGTGATGGGTACGCCCATTGCGCCGTCATAGTCAGATGGAATTGCATCCGTGTACGGCACTTCGATAGCATCGTAGTTATCGTAATGTGCATAACCTTTGCCGCGTATCTCTTTGTGCTTGGAATACATGATATTTTCCTCCATTGTCATCAAGGACAACGGCTGATGGCGGCGACCGTGGTCAATATTAGTAAACCAACAGCAGTTTCTGAATTTTACTAACCCGGTGGTTTCATCCTTTACGCCACTCGCGTACTCCCTTTCGCCGATAGGACGAAAATATGCGTTACCATTATGAAATCCATTGCCCAACCAAATTTTATTGTCTTTGATAAGGGGGAATACTTCTCTATATGTCAACGCATTCATATTTCCGATAATCACAAATTGCTTATCGGCTTTAACTATCCATGCGAGGAACTCACGGAAGAGGGAGAACGGCGGATTGGTGACTATGATATCGGCTTCATCGCGCAGGGCTGTGACTTCCGGGCTGCGGAAGTCTCCGTCACCATTAAGGTATCGCCATTCAAGGTCGTGGAAGTCTATGCGTCCGTCACCGTCAATGTCGTGGTCGAGGACAAAGATTTTACCGCGTATGGAAGTCTTTGCCGGGTCGAACTGCGGAGCGTCCTGTTCAAACAGCGAGGGTTGGTAAGGTGTCTTGTATTTCTTGCTTTCGGGCGCATAAGATGTAGAAATGAGCTTTTTCAGTCCGAGAGTCTGAAAATGTTGCGCGAAATAGAGCGTGAAGTTGCTCCATTCGGGATCATCACAAGGAAGTAAAATCTTCTTGCCTCTGAATACATCGGGGTTGTACTCAAGGTAAGCACTTATCTCGCGCTCGATGTCATAGTATTGGGTGTAGAACTCATCGTTTTTGGCGGCTTTGGCCGCTGACAGCGATTCATTTGCCATAATTACACGGAGATTATAGATTTGCCGAAAAAGGAGGAGAGCATCGCAAGGGTCGAGATTGTGAAGTTGTGCTGTCCGCTGAGCCAGCGGGTAACTTCACCGGGGCGTTTGCCAAGGGCATCGGCAAATTGTTTCTTTGAGAGTCCGCGTTCTTTCATCAGAGTATCTATCCTGTTGGAAATGGCAAAGGATAGGTCGATTTCATCTTTTATCGGCTGCGGCACTTGTGCCACCATTTCGCGATATCGGTTTCTAATATCCTTCATAGCTCAAAAGTTTTGTCGGTGTCTATGGTTTTTGCGGTTATTGTCACCGTTCCGTCACGTTGCCCCTCTTTGAGAAGTTCCTCGAATTTTTGGAGAGTGAGGACATAACCGCGCAAGGAATCGTCTTCTTCGTAAGTGCGAGAGTTTTTCACTCCTCCGTTGCCGAGGATAAGGATTTGGTCGGAAAGCCGGAGACAATAAAGTCGGAGTTTTGAGCGAAGTATCGGGAGTGCGACGACCGAATCGCGCATCTTACCCTCCGGGCAGAAGAAACGTTCCAAAGCTCCCTCGTCGGCAATCTTATCAACGAGTTGCACGATACGCAGCAGGTCTTGATTAAGCTTCGCATCGGCGATGAATTTTGAGTAAAACCGCTCATACTCGGTTTCAGATTCAGCGGCAAACTGAATTGTGTATATGGTACATTTGTCGGTGTCGTTGACGAGCACCAGTTCAACTTCGCTCATATTCGTAGGGGTGCTTTTATTATTACAACGCAAAGATACGACTAATATTTCACATAAATGTGTAATGCGGCGAATTTTTTTACAGACAATATCTTTCTCCGCTGAATAGGTCGCCAATCCGTCAATCAACTGAATGATCAATCATTCAGTCATCAAATCATTTAGATGATTAGTCATTCAATCACTCATTCACCTAATCATTCAATCATTAGTTCAAACATTCAGGTGTTCCATACGTTAGTGCATTCATATATCAATACGTCATTACGTCATGACATTCGTTCATCATTACATCAATACGTCAGTACGTTCATACGTCAATACATCATGATGTGCCAACAGTCTCCTTGCAATCAAGACGTCAATAGACAACTGATTGAGGCGATGTGCGTTAGTCAAACATCGCCTACGGAGAGCATCGTACACTCTCTCCCAATTCCTCAACTATCTTTCGCCAAATCCAGTTCTTCCTCACCGCAAAGAGTGGGATTTTGCCTATATTGATGTGGTGCAGTATGTAAATGGCTATTCTATCACGATTATAGTTATCCTTTCTGCATGGAATCCACAATAATTCGGTGCCGTCAAGCCGTCAAATTTTATCAGTCGGAACGGAATCCGTCGGGATTCGGCGAGGTATGTTTTCAGCAGCGCGAAATTGATTTAGCTGCTGAAAACCCTCGCCGAATATTAGGTTGGTCTTACTCCAAAGTCGTAATCCCCATTGCCGATTTTCATGCTCCATTTTTTCCGTTTTGTTTTCATGGAGATTGGCGGCGAAAAGAAAAAGCCGATAAACCACAGCGGACTTATCGACTTCGGGTAGGATAGTGATTTACATTACATCGGTGCATAATTGATTTCTCCGAGAGAGTCGATTGCATCCTGTTTGAGGCTGTCAACGACATGGAGGTATCGCTCCGTCATCTTTATGGAGGTATGTCCGAGGAGGCTTGACACCGTTTTTATGTTCGCTCCTTTGGTAAGGACATTCACAGCGAAACTGTGCCGGGCGCAGTGCCATGTGATTTTCTTCTTGATACCGGCCTCCTTCACCCATTTCCGAAGGTATAGGTTGCAGATGTTGTAATGCGGCAGCTTGAACACACGCTCATCAAAGTTGTCATCACTCGGCTCACCAATCAGACGGATAAGTGTGTCGTTCAACGGAACGATTACCCAGCTGCGGCTGCTGTGGTCTTTTGTTTTCTGCTGCTGGAAACGTAGTGTCTTTGTGGAGTAATCCACATTGCGATATGTGAGCTGGTTTGTGTCGCACCAACGCACCCCGGTATATAGACCGAAGATGAAGGCACGGTGAATCTCTCCCTTCTCGCCATCGAAATGCGTCGCCACAAGCTGCTGTATCTCCTCCGGCAGAAGAATCTCTTTTTGCAGTGTCATGTTGTCGTTTTTCAGCACGAACCCACGACAAGGATTTTTCTTGATGAGGTCTTTGTCAACGGCAGCCGTAACCATGCGCTTGAACATTCGGAAATAGATTTTCGGACCGTCGCCTGTTCCGTTCTCTTTCAGATACTCAACATAGGCAGCCACCATGTCGACCGTCAGTTGTGTCATCTTGAGATTATTTTTGTAGAGAGAATATCTCGGCGTATCGGCAAGAAAGTTCATGAACTTTTGCAGCCCGTGCCCGAGCGTTATGCGAGTATATTTGGTGAGGGACGGAGATTTGATGAACTCGTTGCAGAACTCAAGGAAATCCTCGTCCATATCCTTGCGGAGACGATAGCCCTCCCTGTCCTCCAGAAATGATTGCTCACGTTCAAAACGTATCTTTTCAGCAAGGGCAAGAGTATCCTTGTTCTGCATACGCTCCTGCTGGTTGCGGGGATGAAGCCATATATACAGGTTGAGGTTCTCTTTCTTACGGGAGTGTTTGATTTGATATTTCGGTTTACCCGCCATCGCTCCCTCGGTGTAAAACACCTGGTTGCCGTCCTCGTCAATGACAGGCGTTTCACTTCTGCCGAGATAATATTCAAGGTAGAGGCTGGCACGTCCGTCGCTCAGTTCCGACTGTCGGAGCTTGGGATTCTGCTTCTTGCGATTTTCTAATTTTGCCATACAATTATAATTTTGCGCAAAGGTAATCCGAGGCATAATAATCTGAAAATCGCCGTTTACAGACCTTAACATTTTCCCTCTGACCACAGTCCATAATCAAGGGTACAAAAGGTGTACTTTTTAAGAAAATCGGGTCAAACGCAGGAAAATCACCGCAATATTGATAATTGCTATTGCATTGATAACAAGTATAATTAGCTCATTTGACTTATCTTGACTTTTCAATCAAAGAAATCTGGAAAATTTCAAAATCACTGTCAAGATCGAGACAACGGTAGATGCCATGTGGATATGTCTACCAGCCGAAGGCCGGACGCGCTGTGCGCGCCCTCCTTTGGCAAATTCGCATATTCTGCGTGAGGCTTCTGCGTTGTCCGTTCTACAGTGATGGGCATTCCAGAGCCTCCAAGTGCGTGAACGGACAGTCAGTACGACCCTCACGCTTTTTTAGTATACTCACCCTTACTTACAGCCGCCACGGGGGGACAGCGGCCAGCCCCAAGGAATGAAATCCATAGGCCTACTGATTAAAGAGGAGCTCGAACGACAGGAACGTCCCGTCTCATGGTTCGCTCGCAAACTCTACATCGACCGCTCAAGCGTCTACCGCCTTTTCCAGAAGAACTCCATCGACACGGCCCTGCTAAAGCGGATCTCAATCGTGCTCAACAAGGATTTCTTCGCAATCCTGTCGAAAGACTATTCCGAGGAAGACTGACCGACCCCGTGGCGGATTCCGCTCTTTTTTTTTAACATTCATTGCGAAATCCCCTTTTTCATGCTGAAGATTTTATAAGCCTTTAACCGCTGTGCAAAAGATGCGACACTACTGTGTCAATCACGCAACAACATTTTAAACCTTAATCGGTTATTTCTGCCTAACTTTGCGCTGTGATTCCAAAATCGCAGAAGTTACACCATCCAAATAAATCATATTTATAAGGAAAAACGACAACAAAACAACAAAAATGATTCACTTTGAAGAAATCAAAAACTTCAATCACAATTCATAATTTTTTAAATTAATTTAAGTATGAACAAAGGGTTAACAAAATTTGCACTTCTTTCTCTGGTGTGCTCGATGATGCCCGCTACGTTCACGTCCTGCAAGGACTACGACGACGACATCGACAACCTCCAGGGCCAGATCGATGCAATCAAGGTTAGCGTTGACAAACTCGAAGAGATGGTCAAGGCTGGCCAGATCATCACCAAGGTGGAATCCACTGCCAATGGCGTGAAGTTCACCATGAGTGACAATCAGACCTATGAAATCACTAACGGCAAAGACGGCGCACCTGGCACAGCATGGACGATTGGTGAAGACGGCATGTGGTACAAGGATGGTGTCAAGACCGACTACAAGGCTATCGGCGTTGATGGTGCCGTAGGTCCTCAGGGTCCCAAAGGCGACAAGGGTGACCAGGGCGAGCAAGGTCCTGCCGGTCCTGCCGGTCCCCAGGGTCCTGCCGGTCCTGCTGGTCCTCAGGGTCCTGCCGGCCCCGCTGGTCCTCAGGGTCCTCAGGGTGACAAAGGCGAGCAAGGCGAACCGGGTAAGGATGGCAAGAATGGCGAATACTACGTTCCCAATGCCGAGACAGGTAACTTCGACATCTATCAGGATGGCAAGAAGATCAAGGATTCAGGCATCAGCTGGAGAGACAATGGCGTTACTTCCGCTAACGGCGTAACCGTCCTCTTCACCGGAAGCACCGTAACCATCTCTTCGAAAGACGCTAACGGCAAGGTTGAGTCAAAGACGTTCCAACTCGGAGCTCAGCTCGGTGACCTCGCTTTCGTACCTTCTGTACTCTCTAATGTAGGAGGCTATCCCACAACGGACATCCCGTTCTTGTATGAGAACAACTACATCGCTGAGAACAAATACAACAGCGACTGGACGTTCAAGACTCAGACCGGTCTTGAGAAAGGCAATGTTGTTAACTTTGAGTATCGCGTAAGCCCCAACGATGCATATATTGCTGAGAATTCTCTTGGCAAATTCATCAACCGTAAGGTGACTACTCGTGCAGCAGAAGGTGATCTCTCAGGTCTCCTCAATGTGAAGGGTTATGACCTTAAGGGAGTAGCTGAAACTGGTGTGCTCAATGTAAAAGCAGCATATAATGACCCATTGAATGCTGCAAAATACGGCAACAACATTGCCGCATTCCAATTGTGGAATGGTCAGCAGTCATTCACCTCTGATTATGTGCTGGTTCAGCCTTCTCAACCACTAGGACATGTTTATCTTTATGATCCAGTCAACAAGAAGACCACTGGCTATGAGAGAACTAAGGTTATCAATTCAGGTTACAAAATCAACAATGTACCTGGAGAGTCAACCTACTTCATCCATCAGTTCGTTGGAAATGGCTACATGCCAAATCTATATCTGAACTATAACGATCCTGCAGGGCTTGACCTCAACCAACATGTAGCACTCGCTGTTTATGCCAATTACGTAAACAATGAATGGAAATATCTGACATTGGAGGATCTCGGTTTCGAGGGAATCACTTATGATTTCAATCTCCCTGAAAACTATACAGTTGGCTCTGACGGTGCTGCTACAAACCAGCAATGGTTCGTTCAGCTCAACAAAGGCATCCTTAGCTTGAACACTAAGAACCTTACCACTGGTCTCACTCCAGCCTTGGGTCGTACTCCAGTTGTTCGCGTTGACGCCTACGCGACTGACAATGCTGGAACAAAACGTATGGTTGGCTCTTGGTATCTCAAAATCAAGATTGTTGACAAGGATATGACTCCGAGTGACGCTCCTATCCAAATCAACTTCGAGGATAAGGCATTCGGATACTCACAGCTTGGTGTATTTGATCGCAATGGAAACCTTGTTAACAATGATAGGAATTACCTTGTTAAGCAAATGAACTATGCTGAGGTTAACACTCAGATTTATGGTGCTGCTGGCCTTAGCGCTGAACAGTTCCATCAGTTCTACGGTAAGAATCAGGGAGAATTCACTGTAAAAGCAAGCGTTCTTCTTAACAATGGCGATTCAAGAGATTTGTTCGAACAGAAATACTACAATTGGAGTGGTCGTTGGGACATTGATGGAATCCTTGGAAACATGGAATTGACCGAATCAGCTCAGACTTCAACAACTGTCAATCTCTACGCTACTCCTTACATCCACACTCAGAATTACAAGGTGCGCGATGCTAATGGTAACTGGAATCCGGTTTACAAGAACGTTGACGGCAAGGGTGCTCAATACACTGTGACAATCACAATTCCTGCAACTCAGCAAGAATCTGCAAGAGACATTATCATCAAACAGGTATTCTACGTGAAAGATGATATTGTAGCTTACGAATTCAACCCGGCTTATTACGTGAGCTCAATGACATCCGAGGCTAACAAGGATGGTAAGAAAACTACCTTCAATGACTGCGTTGTTGCCAGAGGCAGAGTCGTTGGTTCTGAGTGGACAATGAATATGGAAATTTCAACTGCATTTAAGACACTCAACACCAACCAGAACATATTCAGCTACTACAATACGATCAAGGGTTATGCAGGTGTCGCAAGTGCTCCGACATTTAATATCATAGGAGTATACGATGTCGTAGGTGATGCACAGGCACGCAACAATTGGCTCGTAAGCTACGCTAATAAGGAAATCTTCATGACTTCCAGATTGATGGAGCAGAAACGCTACGCCAAGATGAACTATACCGTCAATCTCTTTAACGGAGAATCGAAGACCTTCCCGATGACAGTTGTATTCCGCAACCCGTTCGATGGCAAAGCAACTGGATCTTTGGAAATCAATGGTAACTCACCACTTGCTCAGACCGCGAATGCCGCTTCTAAAGTATCCTACGTTGATCCTACTTCAGCTGCTGTACTTGCATGGAGCAACAATGCTCTCAAAGTTACTCAACTTGGCAAGGACGGCTACAAGCTTGACGATTCAGAGGTTACTGTAACTTATGAATTCAACAAGAAGACAGCCGATTGGCAGACGCTTGCAAGCATGCTTCCTGCAAATGCTCTGACAGTTAACTCCGAAGGCAAAGTAACCTACAAAGCTGAAAGTATCACACTTTCAAAGGATATCACCATCTACGTTAAGGCTATCGCCAACTTTGGTGACTTCTCACAGGTTATCTGCGAGGTTCCTGTTAAGCTGAGGAAGGGCAACATCTAAGTAATCCTCGACAAAGCTCAAACGAGTAAAGTCTGATTACCCAAGACTATAAAAACCCCGGGACCGACATCCGGCCCCGGGGTTTTCTAAAAATTAAAAGTGTAACTCCAAAAGATTATACTAAATTAGATTTGTTAAACAATTGGTTTGTGACGGTTTGTGAAAATAGCCACGAGCAAGAAACAGGGCGACCCCTTCCGGGGCCGCCCTATTCTTTATCCGTCCCCCAGTCCCCCAGTCCGCGCTCAGCCCGGCATGGAGCCCATGGCCTCCGGCCTGCTCCCCATGTCAGCCCCCCCTACACCGACAAAGCACAAAAACGGCGGATTGTTTCTCAACATTCCGCCGTTCTGTGATTTTGTAGACTGTCATACCTTCACAAGCCTGAGTTGCCTAACTCAACCACTAACTTACAATTTATATCACTATTACTTAAAAAGCTTTTTGACTTGCCATTTTTCACTACCGCAAGGGCTTACTCAAGTCCTCGCGGAAATTTCAATGCAAAGTTAAGTAATATTTTTTTAATCTCAAAATTTATTAATGTTTTTCTTACACGTGTAGAGTCAAGTGGCAAGTGCAAAATTAGCAAATCATTCGGAAGAACTCAATTTTCGGTGTTGAAAAACCTAATTTTTTCCTCGGTCTCTCATTGATTTGGTACTGAACTTTGTTAAGTTGATCCTGGGAGACAAGTCTGAAATCAGTGCCTTTCGGGAAATATTCTCGCAATATCTTGTTCATGTTTTCAATCGCGCCCTTTTGCCCTGAGCAATACGGGTCTGCGAAATAAACGGTACAGTCCAAGGCGTTACAGATATTCTTGTGATTCATAAACTCAACACCATTGTCTGTTGTAATGGTGTGTATAAACTGCTTGTATGGCAGTAATAATCGAATGACAGCTTCCTCAACATCGGCCGGTTTCTTAGATGGGAGCTTTGTCTGAATGAAGAAGTTCCGGCTACGTTCGATTATGGTCAGGACAGCACTTTTCTGTTCGGCTCCGACTACCAGATCCATTTCCCAGTCTCCAAATCTTTTGCCGTCGGCCTCGGCCGGACGGTCATGGATTGAAACCCTGTCTGGTATCATGGATTTTCCTGCCGTCTTGTATGGCTTGGCCTGATGTCTGCGATGTTTCATTCCATGATGCGTGTACTGGCTATACTTCTCAAGGTCTGACCTTATTTCCTGATATATACGTTCATGGGATATCTGTATGCCCTCCAGTTTGAGTTTGCCGGATATCTGTTCGGGAGACCATCTTTTCTCGACAAGCAGCTTCATGGCACGTTCCAGAACACCGGGCTTGAGCGCTGTGTTCCTAACTATACGCTCCCGTCTTTCCTTCGCCATCTCATTTGCCAGCCCGGGACTGTAGCCGCCTCTCTTGTTACGGTTGCGTTTGAGTTCGCGACAGACGGTAGACGCCGCAATCTTTTTTGCGGGAGCCGTATTTCCTTTTAATGCCGCCTCTTCTTCGCGAAGGCGGTTCAACTCGTCTGCTATGGCCTGAAGCGAAGAACCATTTTGGCGCATGGCAGAAATTGTGTATCTTTGCGCAAGGGTTAATTGATTGTACATGAGCAATACAAAATTAATTAATCTTCGGGAGACTTCGGTCTCCCTTTTTGTTTTTTTGTATTGCCACTGTGGGAAAGGTTTTCTTAGCCATGGCCGCCGTCTAAAATTATGAAAACGGAGCTGCCGCAAGACAGCCCCGTCTGTTTCCACGATTTCAGCGTGGCGGATGAATCTATTGCTTGGTCGAGTTGCTCCTCAGCAGGGCTCGCCTCCTCTTCGATCCACGGGGCAAAGTTAACACTTTCCCTTGAATCTACATCATTTAGGCTCCATAACGTTGCACTTCGTTTTGGAATCTACAGTTTTTCTTACACGCATTCCCGTTTTTTACATTTTTCTCCACTTTATCTATCATTTTGCACACTTTTATTAATTCCATCCCTACCCCTCCCTCTTCCCTCAATCTTTCTGCGTGAACAATTCCCCAAACAACATTTTCCCAGGGCAGACGCATCTTAAATAAACTTAACGGCTATTGTCCAATTTAAATCGGTCTATATCCGTTGTTGAGATATGACGAACACCAATACCCCAATAGCATTCTTCTCTTCAGTGACAGATCCCAGAGTCCTTCGGACGCAAAAACACAGTCTTGAATCCATCCTGTTTATATCGCTTTGCGCAGTCATCTGCGGAGCTGAAGGCTGGAATGAGATAGAGGACTACGGCAACGCCAAGATTGACTGGCTTGAGAAATTCCTCCACCTGCCTAACGGGATACCGTCGCACGACACTTTCAACCGGGTAATCAGCATGTTGGATCCCAAGGAATTGAACGGTTCCTTTGTCGCATGGACCAGGAGCATAGCAGAATTGACGGACGGCGAAGTGGTTGCCATAGACGGCAAATGTATGCGCGGGAGCAGCGATGACGGCACCGGCACATACACCCACCTTGTAAGCGCGTGGGCATCGGCCAACAACCTGTTGCTCGCGCAGGAAAAGGTCGCCGGAAAGAGCAACGAGATTACAGCCATACCCAGGCTGCTGCGCATCCTTGAGCTAAAGAACTGCATAGTCACGATCGATGCCATGGGCTGCCAGACGGAGATTGCCAGGACAATAATAGAGCGCGGAGCCGATTATATCCTCGCTTTGAAGGGGAATCAGCCTGAAATGCTCGACCGTGTCAGCGGTTCTTTCACATATATTAAGCCTTCATCGGATCACACCATGGAGGGCAAGGCTCATGGACGGGAGGAGACAAGAACCTGTTCGGTCATAACAAACCTCGACAACATTATCGACAAAGACAAATGGGCAGGTCTTAAAAGCATCGTGAAAATAGAATCCCGGACACGCGATGTGAAGTCAGGGCAGATCCATAAGGAGACCAGATATTACCTGTCGAGCCTTGAAGCTGACGCTCAATATATTAATCATTCGATAAGGACACACTGGAGCGTTGAGAATCAACTGCACTGGACATTGGATGTCGCTTTCGGCGATGATGCCTCGCGTAAACAAAAGGATAATGCCGCTCAGAATTTTTCTCTGCTTAACCGCATTGGATTGAATATAATCAAGAACGCAAAGGTATCCTCGATGGGGGTAAAAGGCCATAGGAAGAGAGCCGGATGGGACAACGACTATCTACTTTATGCCTTAAAAAGTTTTGATTTTGTAAAAAATTAAGATGCGTCAGCCGTGAACATTTTCCCCTCCCCCCTTGCAAACTCCCACATATTTCGCTAACTTTACACCTCAAACCAACTCTCTCCAACCACGAAAACCACGGACTCGGTAAGTTTCAAACCACGAAAACCACGGACTCGCGAGGTTTCAAACCAAGTGGTTCCCGTGGTTTGAAACCAACCGTAGTGGTTTGAAACCCAACTGAGTCTAAGTTAATTCTCTAAGCAATAGATTATGATAAAGAAAAATCCTGAATACATCGCTCGCTTGCGCAAGCTGATGGCCGACCACGGCATTGATGCCGTGGTCGTCTCCAACACCGACCCCCACCAGTCGGAACTCCCCCAGCCCACTGGCGGGGCCGCGAATGGCTCACCGGTCTCTGGAGCGAGAACGGCACGAACGGCATTGCCGTAGTCACCCAGTCTGACGCACTCGTCTGGACCGACTCCCGATTCTTCATCCAGGCCGCCCGTCAACTCCCCGACACAGGCTTCTCTATGATGCCCCTCGACGGACCCGACGCCGTCGACATCAACGACTGGCTCGTGGAGCACCTCCAGGCCGGCCAGACCGTCGGAATCGACGGCATGACCTTCTCCATATCCTACGCCCAACGCTTGGAGCAGGAACTCTCCGACAACGGCATCATCCTCAACGACAATTTCCCGATCTTCGACCATATCTATCCCGAGCGTCCCGCTCGCCCGAAAAACCGCCTCTTCATCCACGACGAGAAAATCGTGGGCGAAACCGTAGCCTCCAAGATGGCGCGCATACTTGCCGAGACTAAAGCCGAACTGGCCAACGCAGTGATGCTCTCAGCCCTCGACGACATCGCCTGGGCCACAAACCTCCGCACGGCCGGCGACATCGCCTTCTCCCCGATCTTCGTGGCCTACCTATATATATCGGAGAATGAGAAGGTGCTTTTCATCGACCCTGAGAAGCTCGACGCCGCCGTCGAGGCATTCCTCCGGGGCTACGGCATCGCCACGCGCCCCTACGACGAAGTCTGCGACTTCGTCGGCCGTCTGCCGAAGGAGACGCGCATGCTGATCGACCCTGCCGTGACGTCGCGCGGACTCTACGACCACGTGGCATGCACCCCCGTATTCGGTGGCGCCGGAATCGCCAAGCTGAAGAGCATCAAGACCGACAACATGCTCGCCAACCTCTCGATTGCGATGGAGAAGGATGGCGTGGCCCTCGTCAGGTTTTTCATGATGGTGGAGCGCGAATTCCCGGATCATAAACTGACGGAATTAGAACTCGGCAAAAGGCTCCGCGAGCTGCGCCTTGCCGACGATTCCTGCGTCGACGAGAGTTTCGCACCGATCATCGGATGGAACGGCAACGGTGCCCTGGCTCATTATGAGGCCACGGAGGAGACCAACGCCACCCTCGACTCCGACGGCATTCTGCTCGTGGACTCCGGCGGCCAATACATCTACGGCACCACCGACATCACGCGCACCGTGGCCCTCGGAACCCCCACGGCCGAGCAGAAACGCGACTTCACCCTCGCCACGAAAGGCACCATCGCATTGGCCCGCATCAAGTTCCCGACCGGCACGAGGGGTTCGCAGCTCGACGTGCTCGCCCGCCAGTTCCTCTGGAACGACGCGAAGGCCTATTACCACGGCACGGGCCACGGCGTAGGTTTCTTCATCAACTGCCACGAAGGCCCGCAAAGCATCCGCACGCAGGAGAACCCCGTCACGCTCGAACCCGGCATGATCCTCAGCGACGAACCGGCATTCTACAACGAGGGCCGCTACGGAATCCGCACGGAGAATCTGATGGTGGTGGAGCCATGGGTAAGCAACCAATACGGCAACTTCCTGCAATTCAAGACCGTCACGCTCTTCCCCATCGACCTGCGACTCTTCGACAAATCGCTGATGACCCCCGAAGAGATCGACTGGGTCAACGCCTACCACGAGATGGTGCGCCGTCGCCTGACGCCCCTCCTGACCCCCGCCGAAGCCGCCTGGCTCGCCTCCAAAACCCTCCCCCTTTAACCCCCCTCCAGGTCCGGCATGGAGAGCAGGCCTCCGAGCCTGCGGCCTACTACCGTCCATGCCGAGTCCGAACAAATGTATAAATTTAAAGTATATGGCTATAATAAGATCCGTCAGGGGCTTCTCCCCTGAAATCGGCAAGGACTGCTTCCTTGCCGACAACGCCGTAATCATCGGCGACGTCGTCATCGGCGACGAATGCAGCATCTGGTTCTCAACCGTCCTGCGTGGCGACGTCAACTCCATCCGCATCGGCAACCGCGTGAACGTGCAGGATGGTAGCGTCCTCCACACCCTCTACCAGAAATCCACAATCGAGATCGGCGACGACGTCTCCATCGGCCACAACGTCGTCGTCCACGGCGCCAAAATCCGCGACTACGCACTCATCGGCATGGGGGCCGTCGTCATGGACGACGCAGAGGTCGGCGAAGGCGCCATCGTCGCCGCCGGATCCGTCGTGCTCAGCCGCACGAAAATCGGTGCCCACGAACTTTGGGGCGGTTGCCCCGCGAAGTTCATCAAGATGGTGGAGCCCGCCAAAGCCAAGGAGATGAACGAGAAAATCGCCCGCAACTATCTGATGTACTCCAAATGGTATGAGGAATAATCCCGGGATAATACAGCTCGGCCGCTTTCACGACCACCGTGGCACGCTCACGGTGGTCGAGGGCGGCGCGTCGATCCCATTCTCCATCGAGCGGGCCTTCTGGATCACCGACGTCCCCTCCGGACGCGGTCGCGGCGGACACGCCCACCGCCGCGATACGCAATTGCTCGTGGCCGTCAGCGGCAGTTTCACCCTAATCCTCGACGACGGCGAATCCACCCTCACCTATCGCCTCGACAATCCCTCGGAAGGACTGCTCGTGCCCCCCGGCATCTGGAACATCCTCGAAAACTTCTCCCCCGGAGCCGTCTGCCTCGTGCTCGTCTCCGGCCCCTACGACGAAAGCGAATACATCCGCGAATATCCCGACTTCATAGCCTTCAAAGCAAAATAAATATGGCTGATTTCCTCATAAAGCGCTACATGCCGGAGTTCAGACGGGAATGGAACGACTTTGTCGAGACATCAAAAAACGGAACTTTCCTGCTCAACCGCGACTATATGGACTATCACTCCGACCGTTTTCCCGACTGTTCCCTGACCATCTTCCGCAACGGAAAGCTTTTCGCACTCCTTCCGGCATCGGCGTCGGCCGATGTGGTATGCTCACATCCCGGACTGACCTACGGCGGCCTCGTAGTCAACAGGAAAGCCACCGTGGAGGAGACCATGGAGATCTTCACCCTCGTCTGCAGCCATTTCGCCGACGAGGGTTTCTCAACCTTCATCTATAAGCCCGTTCCTCACATCTACCACCGCCTGCCGGCAGAAGAGGATCTATATGCCCTTTTCCGCGCCGGAGCCACCATAAAGGCCCGCAACGTCTCGGCCGTGGTGTGCCGCGACTCCCGGCTCCCTTTCCGCAAAATCCGGATTGACGGAATCAGGCGCGCCCTCGCGGCCGGTGTGCGGGTGGAGGAATCGTCTGATTTCGCCCCTTTCTGGAATGTGCTTACCAACAATCTTCTCTCCCGGTATTCCACACTCCCTGTGCATTCGCTGACGGAAATAGAAAAGCTCGCCGCCCGTTTTCCCGAAAACATCCGGCTCTTCACCGCCATGAAAGAGGGATGCACACTTGGAGGAGTGCTCGTCTATATCACGCCTACGGTAGTACACACCCAATATATCTCGGCATCTCAGGAAGGGAAAAGTCTCGGCGTAATCGATCTCGTGATGCAGACTCTTTTAGACCGGACCTTCCCCAGCCACCGGTATTTCGATTTCGGGACTTCAAACGAAAAAGGGGGGAAATTTCTCAACGCCTCGCTCATTTATCAGAAAGAGGGATTCGGCGGACGGGCCGTATGCTACGACACCTATGAAACCGACCTTCGCAAATTCTCAACCTTACAGACACGATGATAAAATTTCTCGATCTTGAAAAAGTGACGCGCCTGCACGGCGGCGAAATCACCGCCGCCGTGAGGCGGACGGTGGAATCCGGCTGGTTCCTCCTCGGCCAAGAAACAAAAGCCTTCGAGTCGGAATACGCCTCCTTCATCGGCACCCGCCTCGCCGTAGGTTGTGGCAACGGACTCGACGCACTCTACCTCATCCTCCGCGCATATATCGAATTAGGCGTCATGAATCCCGGCGACGAGATTATCGTCCCCTCCAACACCTACATAGCCTCCATCCTCGCAATATCAAGGGCCGGGCTGACCCCCGTGCCCGCCGAACCCGAACCCGCCACCCTCCAGATCTCCCCCGACCAAATCGAACGCCACATCTCAGACAAGACTCGAGGAGTGATGATCGTCCACCTCTACGGCCGCTGCGCCTTCTCCCACAGAATCGCCGACATCTGCCGCCGCCACGGATTCAAACTAATCGAAGACAACGCCCAGGCCCACGGGTGCCTCTTCGAGGGTAGGCGCACGGGCTCCCTTGGCGACGCCGCCGGCCACAGTTTCTACCCCGGCAAAAACCTCGGAGCACTGGGCGACGCAGGCATCGTCACCACCGACGACCCCCTCCTCGCCTCCACCGTCCGCGCACTCGCCAACTACGGTTCCGACCGCAAATACGTATTCAAATACCAAGGTCTCAATTCTCGTCTCGATGAAATACAGGCCGCCGTGCTGCGGGCGAAGCTGCCTCATCTTGATGCCGACAACCTCCACCGCCGTTCGATCGCACGCATCTACCTCTCGGAGATCCGCAACCCTCTGATAGAGCTGCCTGCCGTCGCCGACTTCGATTCCCACGTATTCCACATCTTCCCCATCTTCTCCACCCGCCGCGACGAACTGCAACGCTACCTGGCCTACAACGGTGTGCAGACCCTCATCCACTACCCCATCCCCCCTCACCGCCAGGAATGCTACCCCGAATGGCACGACCGCAGCTACCCCGTCAGCGAACGCATCCACGCCACCGAGCTCTCCCTCCCCATCTCCCCCGTCGTCACCCCCGCCGAAGCCCGCCACATCTCCGCCCTCCTCACCTCCTTCCAATAACCCCGTCCAGCATGGAGAGCAGGACGTCCCCGGCCTGCGACAAACCGAGTCCAACCGTGCGCGACGGAGGGCTGTTCTGTGCGCGGCAAGAATTGCCGCTCCCGCCCGCGCCGAGTCAATTCCAAGTCCCTTCCTGCCTCTATTTCCATAATATATACACTCTCAACGCGATTTTTTTAAAGAATTTGGCGTAAAATTTTGTCAAACAAATAACTTTGACTAATTTTGCATCCGCAAATAGTGCGACGGCATGACCCCGAAGCCTGTCTGCGATTTTTTTAACCGAAAAAAATTAACAAAAAAAGTAACTCATAACAAATGATTATCGTACAAGTAAAAGAGGGCGAAAACATTGAGAAAGCACTCAAGAAATTCAAACGCAAATTTGAAAGAACCGGCATCGTAAAAGAACTGCGCAGCCGTCAGGCATTCGAAAAGCCTTCTGTGACCAACCGCAAGAAGATGATCAAGGCTGCCTACGTTCAGCAGCTCCGTCAGGCCGAGCAGTAAATCGCGCCTCCCGACACTTCGTCGCGATCAGATCATCTTGATCAGCCTAAGGCTGGCCCACGCCGGCCTTTGCGCAACAGATTACATCGGCTCCCGGTCCTTTCGACAGGGAGCCGCTTCTTCATCCCCCTGCCAACATTCCCCGCCATGCCTCCGATCGACGAATTCACTTCCTATCTTCGCCTCGAACTCAACCGCTCCCCCCTCACCGTGGAGGCTTACCATCGCGACATATGCCAGTTTGCCGACTGGATCACATGCTTCAACCCCGACCGATTCGCCCCCTCCGACATTACCCTCAACGACATCCGAACCTGGATGGCAAGCCTCGCACGCAACGGCGTCTCCCCACGCTCTATCCGCCGAAAGACGCAAAGCCTCAGAGCATTCTTCCGATTCCTCCACAAACGCGGCGACATCTCCACCAATCCCACAACCGACATCTCCCTCCCCCGGCTTCGTAAAGATCTCCCCGACGTGGTCAGGGCCGAAGAAGTAGAGGGCATACTCAGGCTCCAGGACATGGAGACCGAGGCAAAACCCGACGACGAAGACGCCCTCCGCGACAACCTCATCGTCGACATCCTTTACTCCCTCGGCATTCGCCGGGCCGAACTGATAGCAATCTCCGACCCCGACATCGACTTCTTCTCCTCCGAAATAAAAATCACCGGCAAACGCTCTAAGCAACGCATCGTGCCCGTGCCCCCTCCGCTGCTCGACAAAATCAAGGCCTGGCAGCAGCTGCGCGACCGCCTCTGGCCCGACCTTCCCCAGCCCCGCCCCCTATTCGTCGTAAAAGGGAAACGAATCTCTCCCGAAAGGGTCTACCGTACGGTCAACAAAGAACTCCAACCCACCTCCGCCCGCCGAAAAAGCCCCCACGCACTGCGCCACTCCTTCGCAACGGCAATGCTCAACGAAGGAGCCGAAATCAACTCCGTAAAGGAGTTTCTCGGACATTCTTCCCTCGCCACGACCCAGATCTACACCCACGTCTCATTCTCCGAAATGAAAAAAGCCTACTTTTCCGCCCATCCCCGCGCCAAGTCCGGCATGGAGAGCAGGACGTCCCCGGCCTGCGCACACCAAGTCCGCGCAAATCTACACCCTGACGAAGAAAAAAACGACCCTAATTAAAAAATTTTCCCTTTTTTGAGCAATTTATCCGCCAATATTGTTTATCTTTGTAAATGACAAAGGGCTCTCCCGGTGTTCCTGTCTCTCTCAGGCTCCCCGCTTTAGTCGTAAGAGATTAACATAACCCCATAAAACACAGATATTATGGAAGTACAGATTAAAGCCATTCATTTCGACATTTCTGAGAAGCTCGTTGCTTTCGTCAACAAGAAAATCGAAAAGCTCACGCGACGCTATGATTTCATTTCCGACGCTGAGGTCAATCTCCGCCTCGTGAAACCGGAAACTGCAATGAACAAGGAGGCCGGAATCAAGCTTTCCGTGCCAGGAAGCCCCGACCTTTTCGCTTCCAAGACTGCCGACTCCTTCGAGGAGGCCATCGATGAGAGCCTCGAAGCCCTTGAGCCGCAGCTCGAGAAAGCTAAAGGGAAGAAAGGGATCTAAATGAAACCTCCCCCCGGACGCGCTGCCCGGGGCATAGCGCGTGCCCGGGGCATGTGTCGCAAAAAAAGTCTTAACCCACGACTCGACACATGCCCGGGGCACGCTCTATATAAGTCTGAGCCTTAGCAATCTAAGTCTGAATTATGGAAGAAAACCAGCAATCTCCAAAACCTGCCCCCGCCGCCCCTCCAAGCCGACGCAAAGGGATGTCGGGCTTCATGATAGCCTCCATCATCGTAGGCATCCTGATCATCTTTTCCCTCATCTATTTCATCCCGTTCGTGGCAATGGGAGCGGAGAAGGAAGCCGTCATCAAGATTCCCGCAGGGGCCACGGTCAAGACCGTGGAAGATTCCGTGGCGAAATACCTCGGAGCCGACTATTCGGAAAAAGTGGCGAAAGCCGCAAAGCTTACGAAGGCAGATTTCAGCCGTCGCCACGGCGCATATCCTATAGAGGAGGGGATGTCGCCCGCAAAAGCGTGCCACCGCCTGATGAAAGGCGCCCAGCATCCGCTGATGCTGACCATCAACGGCTTCCGCTCCGCCGACTTGCTGGCGCAAAGAGTGGCGCGGCGTCTCGATTTCACGGCCGACTCGCTCCTCAATGCCATGTCCGACCCCGCGACGCTAAGCGAATACGGTCTTCAGCCGGGACAGGCTCTCGCCCTCTTCCTCGACGATTCGTATGAGGTCTACTGGTCGGCATCCCCCGCCGACATAATAAAGAAGGTGGGCGACAACTACAAGCGAGTCTGGAACGAGGAGCGCACCGCCAAGGCCGAAAAACTCGGCCTGACCCCGGTGCAAGTCATGACAATATGCTCCATTGTTGACGAGGAGACCAACAAGGCAGACGAAAAAGGGAAAGTCGGAAGACTCTACATCAACCGACTGAACGTCGGGATGCCTCTCCAGGCCGACCCGACCATCCGGTTCGCCCTCGGAGATTTCACGATCAAGCGCGTGAAGGGCGAACATCTCAACGTAGACTCCCCTTTCAACACCTACCGCAACCGCGGACTGCCCCCGGCCCCAATCCGAACGACAAGCGTCGCCACTATCGACAGCGTCCTCGATTCCGAGCCAAGCGAATATCTCTACATGTGCGCCAAAGAGGATTTCTCAGGCTATCATAATTTCGCGGAGTCCTACGCCGAGCATCTCGACAACGCACGCAGATACCAAAAGGAACTCGACCGGCTGGGCATTGAATGACACCCCCTCCACCGCATTCGGAATTGAATGACAAAACCACCATACGAAGAATATGAAGCTGCTTGAAAAATACGCCAACCTGCCGGAGGCCTACCTCGTGAAGGGCATGCTTGAAAGCAACGGTATCCCCGTCGTGGTGCAGGCCGACGCCCTGTCGCAGATTTTCCCCGGCCCCGCCGGCGGGGGAATGGGATTCATTAGCCTTTACGTGCCGGAAGACGACCTCGACGTTGCCCGGCAACTAATCTCAAATCATAAATCCTAACCTCTCAAGATTATTGCAACGACATGAACACACGTGCCGCAATTTTCTTTCTCATTCTCCTTTTATCCTCAATTTCCGCGAATCAGGCCTTCGCGGGATTTTGCCATTTCCCGACAGAACGCCTCCCTGACTCCATTGCTGCCTCAAGCCGCGAGACAGAAGAGGCTGTATCAAACCACGAGACAGAAGAGGCCGTATCAAGCCGCGAGACAGTAGAAGACAGCACACGTTATGCGAAACGAAGCGACAACCCGAATTGGTGGCTCAACCGCCTGAAAAACCTTGATTTAAATACAAAAGACACCACCATAATCTATCCAAAATTCATAAAATTCTGCGTGGATGTCTACAACTGGGGCGACCATTTTTTCAACCCCTACGACCCGGAATACGTCGAAGGCACTGGCAAACGCTGGAAAGCTCGCGTCGTCAACGACAACTGGCTCGACAGCTACGCAATGAGATTGCCCGACAAAATGTCGATCAACATGATCAGCAATCCCTACTCCAATCTCGGTGGTTATCTGCAATATATGGCCGTCAGCGTCGGCTACACCTACGACATGGGGAAGGTGCTTGGCAACGCGCCGCTCAACCATAAGAAATGGGAATTCGGCTTCAATTGCGCCCGCTTCAATGTCGAGCTCTACCACCACGAAAACGAAGGGGGAACCTACATCCGAAAATTCGGCGATTATAAAGACGGCCGGCTGATAAAGAAGAAATTCCCGGGAGTGAAAATGCGGTCGAGGGGAGTCAACCTCATATATTTCTTTAACAATGAGAGATATTCCCACGGAGCCGCCTACAATTTCTCGAAGTTCCAGAAAAAGAGCCAAGGGTCGATGATCGCCGGCATCTTCTACTCCAACCTCAAGATCTCATTCGACTTCACCCAACTCCCTGAGGAATTGAAACCCTTCCTCAAGATGCAGGAAACCAACTATTTCTTCCACTATGACTCCTACGCCGCCGTCATTGGCTACGGCTACAACTGTGTCATAAATCCCCGGCTACTTTTCAATATCACCGTGCTCCCCTCATTCGGAGCTTCCCACTGCTACGAAGACTCGCAAGAGGGAAAGAAATGGATGTTCTCCACCAACATCGCCGCCCAATCCTCGCTTACCTACAACCTAAACGACTGGTTTTTCGGACTGATAGGCAAAATGGACGGCCATTGGTACAAAAGCGGCTCCTACTCCCTCTTCAGCTCAATCGAAAACTTCTCCGCCAACATCGGCTTCCGCTTCTGACCCCGTCAATTACCATCCGCCCCAAGCCCAAGCCCAACCCCACACGCTCTCTCAAACCACGAAAACCAACCCATGCCTTCAAACCACCAAGTCCGCGCAAAAAAACGTGGTTTGAAACCGCCAGTACTGTCAAGTCCAGCCCCGATCAAATAAAAGCAGGCAGCCTTTTGGCTGCCTGCTTTTATTTGATCGGGGGTTATTGTCAATCCTCGTTGTTATTCCTGGGCGTAAATCTGCGGGGACCACGGTCGCCGCCTTCGCGACGCGGACCGCGATCGCCGAAGCCCTCACGACGCTGACCGCCACCGTTGAAGCCATCGCGACGCGGACGGCCCTCACCACCCTCACGACGCGGACCACGGTCGCCGCCTTCGCGACGCGGACGGGCCTCACGCTCTACGTAGCCCTCAGGCTTCTCCGTCAGAGCCTTCATCGACAGACGATACTTGCCCGTCTTCTTGTCGATCTCGATAAGCTTCACCTTCACCTTGTCGCCCTCCTTCAGACCGCTCTGGTCCATGGAGTCAAGACGGTTCCAAGAGATTTCGCTGATGTGGAGAAGTCCGTCGCGGCCGGGCATGAACTCCACGAACGCTCCGAAATCAAGTATCGAACGGACAGTGCCGTCGTAGACCTCTCCCTCCTCCGGCTGAGCCACGATAGCCTTCACCTTGGCGAGAGCGGCGTCGATGCTTGCCTTGTCCTTGGAAGCGATCTCCACCTTGCCTATGCCGAGATTCTCATCCTCGTCGATAGAGATGGTGGCGCCGGTCTCCTCCTGGATGCCCTGTATCACCTTGCCTTGCGGGCCGATAACGGCGCCGATAAGCTCCTTGGGAATCTCAATCGTCACCAGACGAGGCACGTGAGGCTTGTAGTCCTCGCGGGGAGCCGGAATCGTGTCGGCGATGACTCCCAGGATGTGCATACGTCCCTGGCGTGCCTGCTCAAGAGCCTTCTCAAGAATCTCATAGCTCAGGCCGTCGCACTTGATGTCCATCTGCGTGGCCGTGATACCCTTCTCCGTGCCGGTCACCTTGAAGTCCATGTCGCCAAGATGGTCCTCGTCGCCGAGGATGTCGGAAAGCACGGCATATTTCACGGCCCCCTTGTCGGAGATAAGACCCATTGCAACGCCGGCCACCGGACGCTTCATCTGCACTCCCGCGTCGAGAAGAGCAAGCGTGCCGCCGCAGACCGTGGCCATCGACGACGAGCCGTTCGACTCAAGGATGTCGCTGACAATGCGGCAGGTATAGGGGAATCCGTCGGGGAACATTCTCTTCAACGCACGGTGGGCAAGATTGCCGTGGCCTACCTCGCGGCGGCCTACGCCGCGCTGCGGACGTGCCTCGCCCGTAGAGAACGGAGGGAAATTATAATGAAGGAGGAAACGCTCCTTGCTCTGGTTGAGCACGTCGTCTACGATCTTCTCGTCGAGAGTCGTGCCGAGAGTGGCCGTCACCAGCGCCTGTGTCTCGCCACGGGTGAAAATCGCTGCCCCGTGAGGACCCGGAAGATAGTCAACCTCACACCAGATCGGACGGATCTCATCCGTCTTGCGGCCGTCGAGACGGATTCCCTCGTCGAGCACACAACGGCGCATGGCTTCCTTCTCCACGTCGTGGTAGTAGCGTTTCACCATAGCCTCCCTCTGATCCGGCGTGTAGAGGGCAAGCTGCTCCTCGGTCATCTCCGGAAGGTTGGCTATATATTCGTCGCACACCGCCTTGAAGCTTTCGTTGCGCCATTGCTTGTCGGCGCTTCCCGTGCGGGCGATGGCATAAGCCTTGTCGTAGCATTTGGCCTCAACGTCGTTGCGCAGCGCCTCGTCGTTGACCTCATGGCAATATTCACGCTTGGTCTCCTTCCCGGCCTCTTTCATCAGTTCGAGCTGGGCCACGCAGTGCTTTTTGATTTCATCGTGGGCTACCTTGAGGGCCTCCAGAAGCTCAGCCTCGGAGACCTCGTTCATCTCGCCCTCCACCATCATGATGTTGTCGTAGGTGGCGCCGACCATCAGCTCGATGTCGGCACGCTCCATCTGGTCGAAAGTAGGATTGATGACCCACTCTCCGTCGACTCTTGCAACACGCACTTCAGAGATTGGGCCCTGGAACGGGATGTCGCTGCACATCAGCGCGGCTGATGCGGCGATGCCGGCAAGTGCATCAGGGGCGTCGTTCTCATCGGCAGAATACATTGTGACGTTGACAAACGTCTCGGCGTGATAATTGTCCGGGAACAACGGACGAAGGACACGGTCCACCAGACGTGATGTCAGGATCTCATAATCGCTCGCGCGTCCTTCTCTTTTGAGGAATCCACCGGGATAGCGGCCTATGGAGGAATATTTCTCTTTATACTCTACTGTCAGGGGCATGAAATCAACCCCCTCGTTTGCCTCCCGGGCCGAGCATACGGTGGCGAGCAGCATCGTGTTGCCCATGCGCACCTCCACCGCACCATCCGCCTGCTTGGCGAGCTTGCCCGTTTCGATCGTGATCTGACGGCCGTCACCAAGCTCGATGGTCTTCTTAATTGGCTTTAACATAAAATTCTTTATTGTTTTTTCTTCGCTGGTGTAAAATTTTCGCAAAGTTAGCAAAAATTTCCCATAACTCCACCGTTTTCAACATCTTTTTCCCCATATTTCTCCCCCGGCTTGCGCATCAGTCCATTCCGCTTCCGTTTCCGTCAATGCCGACGTAGTCGTCGCGTAATTCCGCGGGTGTTCCGGTCAAAGCCGACGCGGGTGTCGGGCCGCCGCTCCGTCCCTTTCCCTGGTTTTTAAATTTCAGGCAAAAGCGGATGGGGGCAAACGTGATGTTGCGGTTGAACTCCGCCTGACTGAGTCCGTTGGGCATCGGCCAAAACTATCAGGCAGGGGATATTTCAATCCGCCGTCGAAAAACGCCTTCTCCCAATCGAACTCACCTTTATACAGCCCCCAGGCCCGAAGCCCGAAACCGGTCACGTTGCCGGGGAAATTGTCCATCTGCCCGACGCCTGAATTGATCATCACCTATTTTATTTCGCTCGTTTTCCTCAAAATAACAATAGCCCCCGAAAATAAGGCAGTAACTTTGCCCCCGGAAACAGGAAAGAAGAGTCTTTCCCCGGCACGCAGCCCACGTCCCGGACGCCTTCCCCGAAAAGGAAGGGTCTCTCCCGTCCGGCGTCTGAAGAGAGCATCCTCGATGGTTCGAGGTATGGTTCAGGAAAAAGAGGGCGAGGTAAAAATAGTCGGACAGCCAAGGATTCCGCCCCGACCCCATCGGAAGGGCCGGGAGTAAAAATCCAAGGTCACTGTCCTTCGGCGCACAGAACATCCAAGGCCTTTGTCCGTTTGTCCCAACCGGCGTCACCTCCCCCTCCCGGCCCATCGTCAAGGCGAAGGCGACAAAGCCACTCAACCGTCCCCGGCCCGGTACAGACGCAAAAAGCCGTCCCGACTGACTGCCGCCATGGAGGCCCTGAGAAGCCCCCATTACGAGAACATTGACATTCTGCAACACCCGTCAGCAAAAGGAAAACCGAGTCCGCGCTCAGTCCAATCCGAGTCCAGCCTGACGGAAGTCATCCGACGAAACCGAAGCAAAAACAAGTGCCGTCACGTCCGGGTGCGATGCCCCAGCATCCCCCGTCTCGTCCGTCACGAGTTTTTGATGGCAGTGATGCCCCACGACCGGCAGCCACACGTGGCTGTCGCCACCACTCCCAAAGAGGTCGCTTCGTCAAGGTTTCGTGCATGAAAAAGGATTCCACCAACCCCGGCATGGCGGCAGACCTCCGAACCTGCCCCGTGACACCATGCCAAGTCCAACATGGAGACCGAGTCCGCACCCAGTCCAACCGAGTCCGCGCTCAGTCCAATCGTGCATCATCCATCGTGAATCCCAAGTAATCTGTTAGCCGTCATAACGATTAGGCGGCACTTCCACGGATGGCTATAACTACGGTAGGCCGTAGCTATAAAAGAAAACCCAAAGAAAAAAAAAGGCCATGCAATCTGACCGACAACAGATTGCATGGCCTTTTTTCTTTTTATCCGCGCCAGAACCGCACTAAGTCCATTCGCGTCAGCAGGTTTGTCGAAGGTGCCTCCCACGCTCAGCCCGGCACGAACCGGACGGTAGGCGCAGGCCGGAGGCCGTGCGCTCCATGCTGGACTGAGCAGGGACTTGGCAGGGCAGACGCATCTTAAATAAACTTAACGGCTATTGTCCAATTTAAATCGGTCTATATCCGTTGTTGAGATATGACGAACACCAATACCCCAATAGCATTCTTCTCTTCAGTGACAGATCCCAGAGTCCTTCGGACGCAAAAACACAGTCTTGAATCCATCCTGTTTATATCGCTTTGCGCAGTCATCTGCGGAGCTGAAGGCTGGAATGAGATAGAGGACTACGGCAACGCCAAGATTGACTGGCTTGAGAAATTCCTCCACCTGCCTAACGGGATACCGTCGCACGACACTTTCAACCGGGTAATCAGCATGTTGGATCCCAAGGAATTGAACGGTTCCTTTGTCGCATGGACCAGGAGCATAGCAGAATTGACGGACGGCGAAGTGGTTGCCATAGACGGCAAATGTATGCGCGGGAGCAGCGATGACGGCACCGGCACATACACCCACCTTGTAAGCGCGTGGGCATCGGCCAACAACCTGTTGCTCGCGCAGGAAAAGGTCGCCGGAAAGAGCAACGAGATTACAGCCATACCCAGGCTGCTGCGCATCCTTGAGCTAAAGAACTGCATAGTCACGATCGATGCCATGGGCTGCCAGACGGAGATTGCCAGGACAATAATAGAGCGCGGAGCCGATTATATCCTCGCTTTGAAGGGGAATCAGCCTGAAATGCTCGACCGTGTCAGCGGTTCTTTCACATATATTAAGCCTTCATCGGATCACACCATGGAGGGCAAGGCTCATGGACGGGAGGAGACAAGAACCTGTTCGGTCATAACAAACCTCGACAACATTATCGACAAAGACAAATGGGCAGGTCTTAAAAGCATCGTGAAAATAGAATCCCGGACACGCGATGTGAAGTCAGGGCAGATCCATAAGGAGACCAGATATTACCTGTCGAGCCTTGAAGCTGACGCTCAATATATTAATCATTCGATAAGGACACACTGGAGCGTTGAGAATCAACTGCACTGGACATTGGATGTCGCTTTCGGCGATGATGCCTCGCGTAAACAAAAGGATAATGCCGCTCAGAATTTTTCTCTGCTTAACCGCATTGGATTGAATATAATCAAGAACGCAAAGGTATCCTCGATGGGGGTAAAAGGCCATAGGAAGAGAGCCGGATGGGACAACGACTATCTACTTTATGCCTTAAAAAGTTTTGATTTTGTAAAAAATTAAGATGCGTCAGCCGTGAGGGACTTGGGGGTATGACTTTCGTATTTCATTTTTTTGTCGTAACTTTGTGGTTCAATCATATACCGCCGGGATTGACGGCGGGAGAGTCTGTCTCCTCCTTCCGGCTCGTGGCGGCTTAAAAATTAATCAACATCGTAATGAAGAACGTATTCCATAAATTTGCCGGGCTTCTTCCCGGATGCGGCGCTTGCGCCGTGGCTTGCGCCGCCTTGCTTTCCGGTTGCGGCGAACCGTCGTTTAAGATCAAAGGTGAAATCTACGGGGCGGAGGATAAATCCCTCGTGCTCGAAAAGTCTGACTTCTATGGCCGCTGGGTGGCTATCGACTCCACAAGGGTATCCTCCAACGGCAATTTCTCTATTTCCCGCCCCGCACCGGCCGCTCCGGAAATTTTCCGTCTCGCCCTCGGCGACCGCTACATCTATCTTCCTATCGACTCCGTGGAGACCGTCACCGTCACTTCTTCCCTTAAAGACTACGGAAGCCAATATACGCTGACAGGCTCTGCCAATGCCGAAGCCATGGCCGCTTTTGAAAAAGACCTCATGGCTCTTCCTTCCGACATATCGGCCGACTCGCTCAATTCATTCAAGCGCTCTGTTTTCTCCAAATATATGCGTGACGCCCAAGGATCGATCGTAAGCTACTACGTACTGACCAAAATAATCGGCGACAAACCGCTTTTCGATCCCCAGCGCGGCGACGACTACAAGTATTTCGCTGCCGTGGCCACAGGATTCAAGGAGCTGCGCCCCAACGACCCTCGCACCCGTCTGCTCGAAAAGACATCGATGGACGCCATCAAACGCCGCAACTCCGAAAAAGGATTGCGCATGCAAATCGAAGCCAACGAAATATCGGTCATCGACATCGACCTTCCTGACGAAGACGGCAAAAACCGCAAGCTCTCCGAAATCGTAGGCAAAGGGAAACCGGTCGTGGTCATGTTCACGCTGCTGACACATCCCGACTCCCCCGCAGCCAACATCGAGCTCTCTAAGCTTTACTCCTCAATGGGCGGGAACGTGGAATTCTATCAAGTCTCCCTCGACCCCGACCAATACGCATGGCGCGAGGCCGCCCGCAACCTCCCCTGGATCACGGTCTTCGACAATGCCGGACAATACTCGGAAGCCGCACGCAGCTACAACGTAGGCGACATCCCGACCTTCTTCGTCTACGACCGCAACGGAGAGCTGAAAGCCCGCGCCAACAACCTTCAGGAGTTGCGCCGCGAGCTGACTTCCAACTAACCTAAAACCTCAAGATTCCACCCATGCAGCATCCCTTCAAACACCTTGCAGCCACCGTCCTCTTGCTGTCGCTTCCTTGTATATGCAACGCCCAAGAGCAGCCGAAATTCAAGTTCTCCCCCTCCGGACGAATCCTGATAGACGGAGCCCTCTACGCCTCCCCGCAGAAGGAATCTTTCCCCGACGGCGTTGCCATTCCGGAAGTGAGACTCGGAGGGAAAGTCAGCTACGGGAAATGGAAAGCCGCCATAGAGATGTGTTACGCCTACTCCAAGATCGGGCTGCGCGACATGTGGATAGAATACGATTTCAATCCCGGCAACTCCGTCAGGATAGGCAATTTCATCCATCAGTATGGCCTTCAGTCCACCTCCTCTTCGCGCAAGGCAACGATGGAGCAGCCGATGGCCTCCGCTCCCTTCACACCCGGCCTGCAACTCGGAGCGATGTACGTGCATTATGACCGCAACTTTTACGCGGCGGCAAGCGCCCACGTGGAGAGCAGCGCGTTGCAACAAGCCGTCAATGCCCCTCTCTTCAACCAGCAGGGATATTCCCTGCTGACGCGCCTCGTCTACCGCAATCCCCGGGCCGACGCGCCTATATGGCACGTCGGGATAAGCGGAGGATTCGGCACGCCACAACGCCGGGTGGAAGACAACGTTGACATCCACGACGGCTTCACCGTCTCCGCCAACTTCCCGACGAAGGTGGTGCAGCTCAAGGCAATCGGCACGACGGTGAGCGACTCGAAAAACCTCTTCAAATTCACTCCCGAACTCCTTTTCTCCTATGGCCGCATGGCCTTTGAAAGCCAATATTTCTATCAGAGAATCAACCGCCGCAAGGGCCTGCACGCCTATACGTCGCAAAGCGGCTACGCCACACTCCGCGGACTGATTCTCGGGAACGGATACTCCTATTCGTCATCCACCGCACAGCTTGACACCCCCAAACCCGGATCGCTGGAGCTCGTCGTGGACTACAACTATACATCGCTGACCGACCACAAGGCCGCCATCTTCGGAGGCCGAAGCAATTCCTTCTCCGCGACACTCAATTATTACCTGAACCCATACATCACGGCACGCCTCAACTACTCCTACGCCCACGTCTTCGGCCAAGCCTCGCCGGAAACGATGTCATTCAACGGAGTGCAGGCACGACTGATGCTGATATTCTGACGACAAAGAGATGAACATTGACTGGAAAGACGCACTAAACGCCCTCAAAGACTCCGGGGCCGTCCCCATCGACGACACCCCCGACCCCATACCCGCAAAAGAGCCCGCCGGCATACAGAAATCTCCCCTCCGGGTCTTAATCGACAGGAAAGGGAGGAAGGGGAAGACAGCTACAATCATCGAGAACTTCGAAGGCTGCGAGGAAGAGCTTGAGAAGCTTGCCAAAACGCTGAAACAGAAGCTCGGCACAGGCGGGTCGTGCCGCGACGGTGAAATCCTTATTCAGGGCGACCGTATGGCCGACGTCAAGGCGTTGCTGACGGAGATGGGATACAAGGTGAAATAATCTGCCTATGCTCCAGCTTCAACGTGCCTCGGCGGGGTCGGGAAAAACCTACACCCTCGCAAAGAAATTCATCCAATATCTCATAGCCGTCAAGGATGGCGGCAAATGGCGACTCCGCAAGCCACGGGAAATCACCGACGGCCTGCCGCGCATACTCGCAATCACCTTCACCAACAAGGCCACCAACGAGATGAAGCAGCGCATCGTGGAGAAACTCGCCGACCTTGCCCGCGCCGACGGCTCCGAGCCCCTTTCCGCCGCCGAGACCGCAAAGATCGCCTATCTCAACGATTTCACAAAGGAATTCAACACCACGACCACGGCCGTGGGCCGCACGGCGCGTGAAGCCCTCTCCATCCTGCTCAACGACTACTCCGATTTCAAGGTCTCCACAATCGACTCTTTCTTCCAGACCATTCTACGCACATTCGCCTACGAATCCAATCTCAACGACTCCTATCAAGTGGAGATCGATTCGGATTTTCTCGCCGCCGCAGCCGTAGACTCCACCATCGACGACATCTACAACAACCCGGAGCAGAATCCCAGAGCATCGTTCTGGATGGGAGAGATGATAAAGGAGCAGGCCGACGCCGGAAGCACGGCATGGAACGTATTCCAGAAAAACACACGCGACGACTCAATATACTCACGGCTGAAAAAAGCCATCATGAGGCTGGAAGATGAAAACTTCAAGGAGATCCGCGACCGCCTCGACGACTATTTCAACACCGACGACGGCTCCGACCCCCTCATAAAGGCCTTCACGCTTTGCCGCGAAAAAATTGAGACTCCAATGCGCGACGCGCTGGAACAGGCGAAAGAGAACGCCTCCCTGCTGCGCCGCCAGTTCGCCGAATGCGGCCTTGACGTCGCCTCCGACGGCAACAGCCGCCTTGCCGGCCATCTCGAAAAGCTCGGCAACATAAGATACAACCAGACGGCGAAGACCCGCCCATTCGCCCCACTGAAGATCGGACCGAAAGTGTCGATACTCGCGAAGGGGGTGTCGCATCCCCGTCTCGACGAGCTGACCGCCACTGCCACTGCCCTCTACGAGGGCTATTCCACATGGCTTGAGATGCGAGAGTCGGCGCCATGGAAGCATTGGGCGGTCTATTCCCCTCTCATCCCCCTCTTGGGATTGCTCGGAGAGGCAAGAATCAAAATCAGGAACCTGCTTGAAAACAACAATTCCATACAGCTCGGAGAGACCAACGCCATGCTTCGCAGCATCATCGGCGACGACGACGCGCCCTTCGTGTATGAACGTATCGGAACGAGAATCAACCATTACCTCATCGATGAATTCCAGGACACTTCGCGCCTGCAATGGGACAACATGGTGGCCCTGCTCAGGGAAAGCGAAAGCCGGGGTGAGGACAACCTTATAATCGGCGACGCCAAGCAGAGCATCTACCGCTTCCGCAACGCCGACCCCTCGCTGATCTCCACAAGCGTGCCGGAGGCATTCCCGTCGCACGTGGCAAAGGGGATGGACCGCGCCGACAACACCAACTGGCGCTCTGACCGCACGGTCGTGGAATTCAACAACCATTTCTTCCATTGCCTCGTGGGCGAACTGCTCGAAACCTCACAAGGGACAATAGATTTCGCCGACCTTTACGGCAACGTCGCGCAGTATGCAAGCCACAGGGAACGAAAAGGATACGTGGAGGTGGATTTCCTTTCCGTCCCCTCCGAGGATAAGGAATCGAGCGAAGAAACCACATCAGTCTCCGGAAAGGCCTCCAAAAAGGAAAGCAAAGAGGAAATCCTCAAAAGAGACGCCATGAGGAGAATCGGGCCATTGGTCTCCTCTCTCATAAAAAGGGGCTACGCGCAGCGCGACATAGCCTTTCTGGTGAAGACCAACAAGATGGGAAAGGAGGTCATCTCCGCCCTTATAGACTACAACAACTCCCTGCCGCCCGCCGAGCCGAAGATAGAATTCATCAGCGAGGAATCGCTTCTGATCTCATCATCGGAGGCCGTCGGCATCATTGTCTCCGTATTCGAGACGATGGTCAGGGCCACCGACCGCCACGGCTCGGCGGAACGCAACGAATCGGGAGTGAAGGCAAAATGGACCGACATCCGCTGCAATTTCAATTTCTACGCCCTGCGCCATCCGGAGCTTTCCCCCTCGATGCAGGTAAAGGGATTCTTGGAGGAGGATTCCCCCGAAGACTCCATCAACGCCATGCTCGCAGGGATGCAGACCGTGGCTCTTCCCGCCCTTGTGGAGGCCATCACGGAGAATTTCGTGCCCCGCAAGCTCCGGGAGACCCAAGCCGTCTTCATAGCCGCCTTTCAGGATCTCGTGCTGGATTATTGCGACAGCTACGCCGCCGACATCTCCTCGTTTCTTGAATGGTGGCAGACGAAAGGGGTGGCCGTCTCCATCTCCTCGCCCGAAGGGACCGACGCCGTGCAGGTCATGACCATCCATAAGTCGAAAGGATTGGAATTCAAATGCGTCATAATGCCCTATGCCAATCTTTCGTTCGTCCCCTCCCCCATGAAATCGGAATGGAAATGGGTGGAGACCGCCAAATGCCTAAAGGATTGCGGACTGCCCCCCTTCCTTCCGGTCAGCACGACCTCCGCGCTTGTGGGGACCGAACACGAGGAGGCCTGGACAAGATATTTCGACCTCAACATGATGGACAACCTCAACTCGGCATACGTGGCATTCACAAGAGCCGTGGATGAGCTTTACGTGCTGACAGAGCGTCCCGGGAAGGCTACATCAAAAAACATAGGATGGGCATTGGAAAAGATTTTCAGCAACGGATATTGCCCGCCGCTGCCCGCGTCGGCCTCCGATTCCGACTGTATGCTCCCCTCCTCACTCGTGGCATGGAACGAAGGCCACGACAGACTGACCATCGGAACGCAGCCGGACGCAGGAAAAAGAGAGGAGACAGAGGAATCGACGGCTTCAGGGATTTGCCTGATAGAGGAATATGGAGTGGACAGCAGCCCGGCCATACTTCAATACGTGGAGGGAGACGACGAGAGTGACGCCTCCATCCTCCCGGAGGCAGAGGACTCCGACCCGCGTTCGGAGGGAAGTCTGCTGCACGCCGTGATGGAGCGTGTCGATATCCCTTCCGACCTCCACGGAGCCATCACCGCGCTACGGATGCGCGGACTCGTGGACCGCGAAAGGGCCAAGGACTGGGAAGCGATGCTGTCGGAAGCAATTTCGGGAAGCGACGTGGCAGAATGGTTCTCCGGGAAATGGAGAGTGGTCAACGAGCGGTCGATCCTCATGCCCAAGAAAGCCATATGCCGTCCGGACAGGATTCTTGTCTCTCCCGACAGGAGCAAGGCAGTGGTGGTGGACTATAAATTCGGGGCCGAACCGGAAGGGAAAGCCCATGTCCGTCAGGTCGGGAAATACATGGAGGCAGTAGGCCAGGCACTTGGCATCAAAGACGTGGAGGGCTACGTGTGGTATGTCAGGACAGGCAAAATCGTAAAAAGTTTTGTGTAGATTCCAAAACGAAGTGCAACGTTATGGAGCCTAAATGATGTAGATTCAAGGGAAAGTGTTAACTTTGCCCCGTGGATCGAAGAGGAGGCGAGCCCTGCTGAGGAGCAACTCGACCAAGCAATAGATTCATCCGCCACGCTGAAATCGTGGAAACAGACGGGGCTGTCTTGCGGCAGCTCCGTTTTCATAATTTTAGACGGCGGCCATGGCTAAGAAAACCTTTCCCATAGTGGCAATACAAAAAAACAAAAAGGGAGACCGAAGTCTCCCGAAGATTAATTAATTTTGTATTGCTCATGTACAATCAATTAACCCTTGCGCAAAGATACACAATTTCTGCCATGCGCCAAAATGGTTCTTCGCTTCAGGCCATAGCAGACGAGTTGAACCGCCTTCGCGAAGAAGAGGCGGCATTAAAAGGAAATACGGCTCCCGCAAAAAAGATTGCGGCGTCTACCGTCTGTCGCGAACTCAAACGCAACCGTAACAAGAGAGGCGGCTACAGTCCCGGGCTGGCAAATGAGATGGCGAAGGAAAGACGGGAGCGTATAGTTAGGAACACAGCGCTCAAGCCCGGTGTTCTGGAACGTGCCATGAAGCTGCTTGTCGAGAAAAGATGGTCTCCCGAACAGATATCCGGCAAACTCAAACTGGAGGGCATACAGATATCCCATGAACGTATATATCAGGAAATAAGGTCAGACCTTGAGAAGTATAGCCAGTACACGCATCATGGAATGAAACATCGCAGACATCAGGCCAAGCCATACAAGACGGCAGGAAAATCCATGATACCAGACAGGGTTTCAATCCATGACCGTCCGGCCGAGGCCGACGGCAAAAGATTTGGAGACTGGGAAATGGATCTGGTAGTCGGAGCCGAACAGAAAAGTGCTGTCCTGACCATAATCGAACGTAGCCGGAACTTCTTCATTCAGACAAAGCTCCCATCTAAGAAACCGGCCGATGTTGAGGAAGCTGTCATTCGATTATTACTGCCATACAAGCAGTTTATACACACCATTACAACAGACAATGGTGTTGAGTTTATGAATCACAAGAATATCTGTAACGCCTTGGACTGTACCGTTTATTTCGCAGACCCGTATTGCTCAGGGCAAAAGGGCGCGATTGAAAACATGAACAAGATATTGCGAGAATATTTCCCGAAAGGCACTGATTTCAGACTTGTCTCCCAGGATCAACTTAACAAAGTTCAGTACCAAATCAATGAGAGACCGAGGAAAAAATTAGGTTTTTCAACACCGAAAATTGAGTTCTTCCGAATGATTTGCTAATTTTGCACTTGCCACTTGACTCTACAGTAAAAAGTTTTGTATGACTTCTTTGGTAAATCCAACACAAATGACTAATTTTGCAACATAAAACCAACAACTTTAAATTTTGGACACAGATCCCTTACCATACCCCTCTCCGACCATATCACTTCTGATCCTTCTTTCACAGGCCGTAGAATTCACGGCGCCGCCCGACTGGGCCTCATGGATATGCATCGTCTTGATAGCCGGCTTCTGCCTGCTTCTTTCCGCTTTCGTCTCCGGAAGCGAGATAGCTTATTTCGGCTTGTCGAGGGCTGACGTGGAGCATCTGAGCGAAGAAGACGACCCACGCAGCAAAAAGGTATGCGCCATGCTGTCGGACAGCGAGAGACTTCTTGCCACAATCCTTATATCCAACAATCTGGTCAACATCTCAATGGTGGTGTTGCTCTCTTTTGCCATCAACCAGGTGGCGGAGTTCAAGAGCAGCGTCGTGGATTTCCTCGTGCAGACCGTCTTGCTGACCTTCCTGCTGCTGCTCTTCGGGGAGATTTTCCCGAAGCTCGTGGCCAGGGGGCGCACGGTCAAATGGGTGAAGTTTGCTTCGGGGCCGTTGGGAGTGCTTTACGCGCTTACAAAGCCCCTCGCCAAGTTTATGGTCAGCTCCACGCGCCTTGTCAACAAGGTCGTCACCAAGAAGGAGGAGAACATCTCGACCGACGAGCTTGAGAAAGCGTTGCAGATCTCCGACATAGAGGAGGGGCAGGATAAGGAGATGCTTGAGGGGATACTGTCGTTTGGAGAGAAGGAGGTCAGCGACATCATGATTTCCCGCGTTGACATCACCTCGATAGAATACCACGACACGTGGAGCCAGGCCATGGACGTCATACTGAAGTCGGGCTTCTCGCGCATACCGGTCTACGACACGGACCAGGACACCATACGGGGCATACTCTATTCCAAGGACCTTCTCCCATACATCGGCAAGCAGGGGGATTCCTTCCGATGGCAGACGCTGCTGAGAGAGCCTTATTTCGTGCCGGAATCGAGGATGATCGACGACCTTCTTGAGGATTTCCGCAAGAAGAAGATCCATATCGCGATAGTGGTGGATGAATATGGCGGAACGCAGGGAATGGTCACTCTCGAAGACATCATCGAGGAGATTGTCGGCGAGATCGACGACGAATATGACGAGGAAACCTCATTCTATAAAAAGATCAACGCCAACACCTATATATTCGATGCGAAAGTGCCCTTGGGGGATTTCTGCCATACGCTCGACATAGAGGAAGAGGCGCTGGGCGACACAGGAGAGGCGGAGACCCTTGCAGGTTTGCTGCTTGAGATAAAGGGAGATTTCCCCACGATGAAGGAGACGCTGACGCGTGGAGACTTGAGATTCCAGGTCGTGAAGCTTGAGCGACATCGCATAACGAAGGTGAAAGTGACCGTGTCTCTTCCGCCGGCTCAGGCTCATGAATGACAGCATCTTACGAACAACATGCCTTGAACAACAATCATAAAAATCATTCGTCGATGGAAACCGATTTCATATATTGGCCTCACCCTACTCCCGTAGGCATACGTGTGGAGGAGGTCAGCGGAATGGAGACTAAGTCCGGAAGGCTTTGGATAGATATGGCAAAGCAGATTTATGCGGAGAACGGCAGGGATGCCTATCGAGAGATCGGCCATTTCTCCAACGGTGCGCCTTTTCTTTTCGGATCGACTTCGCGGATATCAATCAGTCATGCCAATCATCTGTTGGTGGTGGCTTCGCTTCCGAGGACTCCGGAGGCCGATTTGTCGGTGTTCTCGCCGCGTACGGCCATGGGAATTGATGCGGAGCATCTTGACAGGGAGCAGGTGGTGAAGGTGAGGAGTAAGTTTTTATCCGACGACGAGATGACGCTTGTGGATGAGAAAAATCTGGAGGGCAATATCGTGGCGTGGACCGCCAAGGAGGCTCTCTACAAGGCCGCAATGACAGAGGGATTGGATTTACGCAACGACATAACGCTCCTCTCGCTTCCCGAGATTGACAGGAAGATGAATATTCCGGGAGCTCCGGCACCCGCAATAGGTAAGGCCACTGTATCAGTGCAGACGGAGTCGGGCAAGCAAACGCAAGAGATGGAGCTTTACAGCTACGAATCGGAGGGACATTGCGTCACGATTGCCTACAGCCCCAAATGCGCCAAATACTCTCGCAACAGCTGAGCAATCTTCTGAACGCGTTACTTAAAATATAACTAAGAGCCCCTCCCACAAAATTTTTTGTGGGAGGGGCTTTGAGTACTTTCCTTAAAATTTAGCAGTAGTAGAGAGGTCTTGATTAGAAGATGCTGCGGAGTTGGAGAAGGATGACGGTGAGGCCGAGGAGGAGGATGACGATGAGGACGGGTTGTTGCTTTCGCGTTCGGTTTGTTTCATAATTTTGGTGTTTTTTTTATGGTTTCGATCCATCGCCGGAACTAAGAGCGTCTTGAGCATCCGGCGAATGGATTTCAACCGCGTTGATGATGTTTTTTACTGTGCCTTGACGGCATCGCCTGAATCGGAGGGAGTCCGAATCTTGACGACACTGCAAATTTAATCATCAACGTCTGCCAAAACATTTCATGCAAACGCAAAATAATGTTAACAGGTAAATTTTGTTATGCCAATGGCTCAGGGAGCTCTCTTAGTCGCCCATTATAGTAGCAACTATCGACCGCTCGCCACCATAGTCGCGAAACTCACAAAGATAGATGCCCTGCCACGTGCCGAGATTCAACTTTCCTTTTGAGATGGGGATGGTCAGAGATACGCCTGTCAGTGTAGACTTAGCATGGGCCGGCATATCGTCGGAGCCTTCGAGCGTGTGTTGATAATACGCCTGATTTTCCGGCACGAGATGATTCATGATGCTCTCCATGTCGCGCCTAACGTCGGGGTCGGCATTTTCATTTATCGACAGACCGCACGAGGTGTGTTTCACAAAAATGTTGAGCAAGCCGCATTGAGGCAGCGGCTGCCGCAGGTTGCGGAGAACCTCCGCCGTCACCAGATGGCAACCGCGTCTTTTAGCGGTCAGCCTGAATTCCACTTGTCTTATCATATGAATTAATTTGAACAACGGGTTTGATCGGAATCAGAAATATCCTACAAACAATTAACGTGGATATTCGCATCATATGGCTCAATTATGAATTAAAAAAGCAGGAATCCACACATTTGCATTTTTTTAACATAAAAATATTGCAATAAAAGCAAAAAAGTCTAAATTTGCGACGTTCGTGAAGAATAAGATATTAAAAGCACTACGCCATCAGTCTAAAGGATGGAAGAAGTCGGTAATTACTAATGTAAAACTCAACACAAAGATTTTTTATTCGTATTTGTCTGACAAGCAACAAACAACGCCACCATTCAGGGATTGATGAAGTAGGCTGAAAGTGTTTAAAAACAGTTTTCTTTAAAGTTAATAACTTCTTAGGGATAAGTTATTTTGGAAAAGTTAATTTTTTGGTTCTCTCCCATGTTGCCATGGGCTATCCGACACCGTTTCAAAGTTGCCTTGAAAAGTTATCTGATGTTAAGATTTTGCAAATGTAATTAAACTTTTCAAATAATTAATAAAATGTACGCAAAAAAATGAAAAAATAATTAATTGTATTTTGAACAATCAATTATTTTGGAAAGGTGATTTTGTTACACTTTATCAATCCTGTGGTCTTCGATTCCTGTTTTGATAAAATTTCCGGCAAATAATATTTTTGATAGGTGAAGTATTAAACGAGTTAGTTTTTTTTGGCAGTGTTTGCAATCGCACATAGATAGCTGATTCCCAATCCAATGTTATGCTGGAGAAAAAGATGCCACGACAGGAACACAGGCAGAGAAAAACTTTGTCGTGGCACAGGCCATCACAATCCGCGCCCATGCCTATATCAAGCTTCTTCAATACTATGCCCCACGTTGGCAGGACAGTAAAAATGGCGAAACTTACGTATGCGTGATCCGAGAAAAATCCGGGACGGAGAATGTAGCTCTCTCAAAGATGAAAGACGTGCTCGACTACATCTACAAGGATCTTGACAAGGCACTTGAGCTCTACGACCAAGCGCAAGGTGAGACTCGCAAATTCAAGTGGGCTCCAAACAAGAGCGTGGCCCTTGGCCTTTATGCCCGTGCAGCCTTGATTAAAAACGATTGGGCTACTGCTCAGAAGATGGTGCATGACGCACGCCAAGGCTACAGACTGAGAAACAAAACCGAACTTTTTGAAGGCTTCGTGGTGCCCACGGATGACGACATGTGGTGCTCAAGCAACGACCCCAATAGCACAGTAGGCTATTGGTCGTGGGGCGTGCATTTCGCTTGCAACGGACGCTATACACAGACGTGGCAACTTGGCACGGGATCGATCTCTATGGAGCTATATCGCAAACTCGACGAGAATGACATCAGACGCAATTGGTTCTTGACTCCAGACAAACTCGATGAGATTGTAAAATACAATCCCAGTATGGCTGATGCAGGGCTTGTAGAAAGCGATTTCTGGAATGACGAATACGTAACTCCTTCTAATATGCGCTTCAAAGGGAATGCCCTTCTCGCAGCAGCTTACTTCAGCATGTATCAGAATGATGAAGTAAATACTTCCGCAGATAAGAGCGACTGGTATATGCCTTATCTATCTACAGATGGCGGGAAAATCAGAATTTGTCCGACTTTCTTTGGATCGCAATACAAATTCTGGGGCAAAGGTGGATATTCAGCAAGCTCATATCCATATATGCGTTCTTCTGAGATGGTGCTTGCAGAAGCCGAAGCAGCTTTCATAGCGGGAGACGAAACGACAGCGAAAAACTGCCTTGTGGAACTGAATCCCCTCCGCATTCCCAACTACACTTGTGATCTTTCCGGAGATAAGCTGCTTGACGAGATACGAGTATCCCGTCGTATAGAGCTTTGGGGAGAGGGACAAAACTGGTCAGACTTCAAGCGTTGGAATCTGCCGATGGTTAGACAAGCATGGATCAATGGAGACCCGACATCAGGAAATGTGCCAACCCCTTATGCACTGAACATTTCTCCTTCAGAACATGATGGATGGCGTTGGGGACTTTCCCGCACGGAATCCGACTACAACCCTGAGGTGAAACCCGAAATGTTTCTTCAATAAACAGTAGAATCATCAACATTCATTAAAAAGTAAAATGCTCATAAAAAAAAATATCTCCCGGCATCGATGCCGGGAGATATTTTTTTACACAATGCCGGCAAAAGATTGTAGATTCCAAAACGAAGTGCAACGTTATGGAGCCTAAATGATGTAGATTCAAGGGAAAGTGTTAACTTTGCCCCGTGGATCGAAGAGGAGGCGAGCCCTGCTGAGGAGCAACTCGACCAAGCAATAGATTCATCCGCCACGCTGAAATCGTGGAAACAGACGGGGCTGTCTTGCGGCAGCTCCGTTTTCATAATTTTAGACGGCGGCCATGGCTAAGAAAACCTTTCCCATAGTGGCAATACAAAAAAACAAAAAGGGAGACCGAAGTCTCCCGAAGATTAATTAATTTTGTATTGCTCATGTACAATCAATTAACCCTTGCGCAAAGATACACAATTTCTGCCATGCGCCAAAATGGTTCTTCGCTTCAGGCCATAGCAGACGAGTTGAACCGCCTTCGCGAAGAAGAGGCGGCATTAAAAGGAAATACGGCTCCCGCAAAAAAGATTGCGGCGTCTACCGTCTGTCGCGAACTCAAACGCAACCGTAACAAGAGAGGCGGCTACAGTCCCGGGCTGGCAAATGAGATGGCGAAGGAAAGACGGGAGCGTATAGTTAGGAACACAGCGCTCAAGCCCGGTGTTCTGGAACGTGCCATGAAGCTGCTTGTCGAGAAAAGATGGTCTCCCGAACAGATATCCGGCAAACTCAAACTGGAGGGCATACAGATATCCCATGAACGTATATATCAGGAAATAAGGTCAGACCTTGAGAAGTATAGCCAGTACACGCATCATGGAATGAAACATCGCAGACATCAGGCCAAGCCATACAAGACGGCAGGAAAATCCATGATACCAGACAGGGTTTCAATCCATGACCGTCCGGCCGAGGCCGACGGCAAAAGATTTGGAGACTGGGAAATGGATCTGGTAGTCGGAGCCGAACAGAAAAGTGCTGTCCTGACCATAATCGAACGTAGCCGGAACTTCTTCATTCAGACAAAGCTCCCATCTAAGAAACCGGCCGATGTTGAGGAAGCTGTCATTCGATTATTACTGCCATACAAGCAGTTTGTACACACCATTACAACAGACAATGGTGTTGAGTTTATGAATCACAAGAATATCTGTAACGCCTTGGACTGTACCGTTTATTTCGCAGACCCGTATTGCTCAGGGCAAAAGGGCGCGATTGAAAACATGAACAAGATATTGCGAGAATATTTCCCGAAAGGCACTGATTTCAGACTTGTCTCCCAGGATCAACTTAACAAAGTTCAGTACCAAATCAATGAGAGACCGAGGAAAAAATTAGGTTTTTCAACACCGAAAATTGAGTTCTTCCGAATGATTTGCTAATTTTGCACTTGCCACTTGACTCTACATGCCGGCAAAAGATCAACTTTTTTTTGGAAGGATGGAATTAATTGAGTATATTTGCCTTTGAAAACCAAACAGCCATAAGGATGAGCACTTCATTAACCCTTTTACGGATTTCGGGTTCAAGAAGATCTTCGGACAGGAGAAGGACCGAATAATCCTGATCAATTTCCTCAATGCCCTGCTGGAAGGAACCGCGTTTGACGACACCATCGTGGACGTGACCTATGAGGACAAGGAGCTTCTCGGCGACTCCCCAGCGGAGAGGAACATGATCAGCGACATACGGTGCACAACAAAAGACAGCCGGAGAATCCTGCTTGAGATGCAGCTGAACAACCACGTCAACTTTTCGGACAGAATGACGTTTTATGCCTCAAAGGCGATAGTCAACCAGGCAAGGAAGGGGGATTGGGACTTCAAGCTGGATTCGGTCTACCTTATCAGCCTGACGAATTTTATGCTCGACAATGAAGACGGAAGGGTAAAGGTGGACCGTTGCATCTGCTATACGCTGACAGGCAAACCCGTCAGCGACGTTCTGCGTTTTATCTACATACAGCTTCCGGCCTTCACGAAAACGGATCCGGAAGAATGTGAGAATGATTTCGAAAGATGGATTTATACACTTAAAAACCTTGAGAAGATGAAGACAATACCGTTTGCACCACTTCCTGCAGACGCCTGAAGGCGTCTGCAGGAAGTGGCCAACGAGGCCGCACTTTCGGAGAAGCATAAAGAGTGCAGGCCATAAAAAATCGGGGGATCCATCAGATGGATCCCCCGATTTTTTATGGCCTGCACTCAAGCGACAAATTAGTTATTGTTGCTGCCGCCTCCGAAGATGCGGAGAATGAAGAGGAAGAGGTTGATGAAGTCAAGATAGAGGTTCATAGCTCCCATCGTGGCAAGCTTATCGGTGAGTTCGGGTTCGAAGCTGCCAGCAGCCATGCGTTTGATCTGTTGGGTGTCCCAGGCAGTGAGACCCGTGAAGATGAGCACCCCTGCGATCGAGATGATCCATTCCATCGTGCTGTTGGCCCAGAAGATGTTGACCACGCTGGCTATTATCAGTCCGATCAAGGCCATCATAAGGAACGTGCCCATCTTCGAGAGGTCGGATTTCGTGAAATATCCATAAATAGACATTGCGCCGAAAGTGCCGGCAGTGATGAAGAACGTGTAGACAATCGTGCCTATCTTATAAGCGATGAAAATCGGAGCGAGCCACACCCCCATGATTGCCGAGAAAAGGCAGAAGAGACCGAAGCATCCGGCAGTGGACATCTTCATCAGGCGTGAAGGAAGCACCCAAGCCATGACGAGCATAGCTATGAAAAGCCCCCAGAAAACGAGCTGGTTGCCGAATATGAATGAAAAAGCGGCTGGGCTGGAAGCCACGCCAAGAGCGCAGAAGGCCGATATGAGAAGGCCTATGAACATGCGCACGTAGACGCGTTTCAGCACTGAATTGGTCTGGCTGACCGCACTCGTCCTGCCATAGTAGGGAGGAGGAGTCATGTTGGAATTCCTGTAATCCATATTGTTTGATTTGTTTTGTTCTGTCAATAAAGTTATAAAAGTTGCTTTTATCCGCTTTGGATGAAGAAGCTGTCATGATGAGGTCATTATCAACGCCGGATAATCACGGGGAAGAAAAACGCTCTCTAATATAGACAACAAACTTCACGCCAAGTTTATCGTAAAGGTGCCCATTATTTTCAATCGCCCTTACATTCTCTCAGGCATCTCCATGCCCAAAAGACCTACACCGGCCTTCAGCGTTCTTGCCACTACCGCCGATAGGAGCAGGCGCAATCCCCTCACTTGGGCATCTTCCTCACGAAGGATGGAGTAGTCGTGATAGAACTGGTTGTATTCCTTAGCAAGGTCGTAGCAATAGTTGGCAATAAGGGCCGGGGAGTAGGTGCGACCGGCTTCAGCCACCACAGAGGGGAAATCAGCCACCTTCTGAATCAGCGTAGATTCCTTCTCGTTGGGCACTGCCTGAGGCATGGAATCCATTTCAACGCCGCCTGCTTTCCTGATGACGGAGCGTATGCGAGCATACGTGTATTGCAGGAAAGGGCCGGTGTTGCCATTGAAATCGATCGATTCCTTAGGATTGAAAAGCATGTTCTTCTTCGGATCGACTTTCAGCAGGAAATACTTCAAGGCTCCAAGACCCACCATGCGGGAAACCTCGGCAGCTTCCTCGGCAGGCATGTCGGCGAAGCGGTCGGCGCTCATCTCGCGTGCGTCCTCCACCATCTTGTCGAGCAAGTCGTCGGCATCCACCACGGTCCCTTCTCGTGATTTCATCTTTCCTTCCGGGAGTTCCACCATGCCGTAGGAGAAATGAGTCAGATCCTTGCCCCACTTGAATCCAAGTTTGTCGAGAAGCAGCGAGAGGACCTGGAAATGATAGTTCTGTTCGTTGCCCACCACGTAAATCATCTTGTCGATGGGGAAATCCTGATAGCGGAGCTTAGCCGTGCCGATGTCCTGGGTCATGTAGACGGAAGTGCCGTCAGCGCGGAGCAACAACTTATGGTCGAGACCGTCGCCTGTCAGGTCGGCCCAGACCGAGCCGTCGTCCTTGCGATACATTATTCCTTTCTCGATGCCCCCGAGCACGAGATCCTTTCCTTCAAGATACGTGTCAGACTCATAATATATCTTGTCGAATCCGACGCCGAGACGGCGATAGGTCTCGTCAAAGCCTTCGTAGACCCAACCGTTCATCTTCTTCCAAAGCTCACGCACCTCGGGGTCGCCTGCTTCCCACTTGCGGAGCATCTCTCTTGCTTCAAGCATAAGCGGAGAATTGGCCTTTGCCTCGTCTTCGCTCATCCCCTTCTCCATCAAGGCCTTCACCTCTTCGCGGAAATGCTTGTCGAAAGCCACGTAGAAATCGCCTATAAGATGGTCGCCCTTTTTTCCGGAAGATTCGGGAGTGGCACCGTCGCCCCATTTCTGCCAGGCGAGCATGGATTTGCAAATATGGATGCCTCGGTCGTTGACGATATTGGTCTTCACCACTTTATGGCCATTGGCTTCAAGGATGCACGCCAACGAATAGCCAAGGAGGTTGTTGCGGACGTGGCCAAGATGGAGCGGCTTGTTGGTGTTGGGTGAAGAATATTCCACCATTACAAGGTCGGAATTCTCGTCGGCCTTGCGAATCCCGAAATCAGGGTCGGCAGCTATGCCATGGAGCACACTGAGCCAGAAGGATGGGTCGATGGTCAGATTAAGGAATCCTTTCACCACATTGAAGCGGCTTACGGCAGCTTCGTTTGCCACAAGCCACTCTCCAATCTCCACAGCCGTAGCCTCGGGAGCCTTGCGCGAGGCCTTCAGGAACGGGAACACCACTACCGTGAGATTTCCCTCGAATTCTTTTCTCGTCTGCTGAGGGACAATTGTCCCCGGCTCCACCTCAGCCCCATAAAGGCTTTTCAAAGCCTTGCTGACGGCAGCCGCTATTATTGATTCTACAGTCATTGTCGTTTCTGAAATGATTAATTATAAGACCGGACGCCTATTTTCAAAGCCCGGCGCGACCCTGCAAAGTTAGCAAAAAAAAGCGACACAAACAAAAACGGACGTGCGTGCCTTTGGAGGCAACACACGTCCGTCGCTCTGACTACAGTAGAAACGGGACCCGAAGGCCCCGCCTCGCCCTGTGGATGTATCTTTATTCTACCACCAGATTACTTGCCGAGGTCGGCAGCCGGCTTAAACTTGACGCTCTTTCTGGCCGGGATTGTGATCTTCTCTTTAGTGGCGGGATTGATGCCTACGCGCTCGGGTTTCTCCACGATGGAGAATGTGCCGAATCCGATCAGCTGCACCTTGTCTTCATTGGCAAGAGCCTGCTCGATAGATTCGAGGCAAGCGTCGAGAGCCGCCTTTGCGGCCACTTTATTCAATCCAGCCTTAGCTGCGATTTCATTCACAAGATCTGTCTTGTTCATAACTTTAAATTTTTATTATTTCGAAAATTTTAACAAATATACGACATTCTCTAAGATTCAACAATATTTTTAAGGAAATTTCTTTCGACTAACGCGATTTTTTTGAATTTATAGTGTTTTTTAGCGTTATTTACTTAGACAAGCCCTATTTTCGGGCGTTTATCTTGATGAATTTTGTTAATTTTGCGCCATGTTTCGCAACAGACTATCCGGTTTCGCGGCATCCATTCCGCCGGTCACCAAAAATCTTATCATAATCAACTTCATCATATGGGTGGTGGAGGCTGTGTTCCCACGTTTTTCCGAGACAATAGTCAACGTGCTCGGACTTCACTTCGTGTCGGCATCGGGGTTCAATCCCATCCAGATTGTGACGTATCTATTCGTGCATTCCCCCTCCACTCCGTTCCACGTGTTCTTCAATATGTTCACGCTATGGATGTTTGGCTCGCTCCTTGAGCGGATATGGGGGTCGAAGCGTTTCTTCGTCTTCTATTTCATCTGCGGCATCGGCGCGGCAATCGTGCAGGAGGCAGTGTGGGCGGCTACCTGGATGAATGATTACGTAGACTCCATCGCCAAGATGAACGGCATCACTACGGCCCATATGAGGGAGGTGGTCGACGCGGCCATAGCCAACGGGAATGCAGATTTCCTTTCCGCGATAGGGCAATACAAGAACTCGATGGTCACGATCGGAGCTTCCGGAGCCGTCTTCGGCATCATTCTGGGATTCGCTTTCGTCTTCCCCGACCGTCCGCTCTACCTGTTTTTCATTCCCGTGCCCATAAAGGCGAAATACATGATGATAGGATACGGAGTGATCGAGTTTTTCCTCGGGGTCGCAGGCACCGACATGGTGGCTCATTTCGCCCATCTCGGGGGAATGATATTCGGACTCGCCATCCTGCTTTATTGGAAAAAGAAAGGGACATTGAGAGGTGGCAGCTTTTATTGACAAATTCCAACGATTCTGCGGCTCGCGTACGCTTGCTTGGCTGATCATGGCCAATGTGACGGTGTTCCTCATATCCTGGGCAGTGATCCTGTCGGGTGGGATGATGGGGAAGTCGGGCAACTTCACGATGTCGTGGCTTTGTGTACCCTCCTCTCCGGAGGCATTCATACGCCATCCCTGGACAGCCGTCACATATATGGCGACCCACTATGATTTCCTGCATCTCCTTTTCAATATGCTTTGGCTGTATTGGTTTGGGGTGATGCTTTTCCCTTCGGTCAGTGGCAACAGACTTTTGCTGCTTTATGCAGGAGGCGGCCTTGCCGGGGCAGCCCTATACGTGGCTGCATCCGCCATCCTTCCCCCGGCTTCGTCCGGGGCCTACCTTTGCGGAGCCTCAGCCTCGGTGCTCGCCATAATGACGACGGCGGCAGTCATTTCGCCCGACCGCAGGATAAACCTCTTCCTGTTGGGAAGCGTCAAACTGAAGTGGATCACGATTGGATGCATAGTCCTGACGTTTCTCGGGCTTGGAGGGGGAAATCCGGGGTCGCAGGCTGCCCATATCGGGGGCGTGGTATTCGGTTTTGCGTTCCCATTCATGATCAGGCGCAAGGCTTTTGTAAAGACCGCATCGAAAGTGAGGGTCGCGATGCCGAAAGTAAAGGAAACGGCGGTGAGAACAGTCAGGCTCAATGTCCGCAGAGACGGCGCGGCCGTGGCAACAGCCGCCGGGCAACGCCTTTCCGACTCAAGACGTCTTGACATGCTCCTCGACAAGATAAGAATCTCCGGATATGCGTCGCTCACTGCCGGAGAACGCAACGAACTTAACGAATTGTCGCAACGGATAGACAAAATCCGGGAAAACAGCGGCAACAACAACTGAATAAAATTCTGAAGATGGCTTTCATTCCTTTAGTTGGCCCTATATTCCGCATGGCGATGCGGGGCGTGTCGATAGTGGTGTGGTCTGTCATGATCATATCCGCCTACGGGGGGCGCTGCAATCCGGAGTATCTGACGCTTCCCTCCGTGCTTTGTCTTGCCCTTCCCTATCTCGCCATCCTGTCACTACTCCTTATCCTTTTTTGGATTCTCTCCAAAAAAATAATATTCTCCGCACTCGGGGTCCTGGCGATAATAGCCTGCATCCAGCCAATCTCGCAGGCAATGCCTTTGAATTCCTCAAAAGAGGCATCGGAGGGGAGCCGGAAATTCAAGATAATCTCCTGGAACGTGCTCCACACCAACGACATCCGTCACCCTGAGGCAAAATCCAACAGGGCAGCAAAATACATGCTTCAATCCGGAGCCGACATCATCTGCCTGGCAGAGATGAACAATTTCAGCCCCTCAGAGCTTAAGAACGCCTCGGCCGCCCTGATCGACAGTCTGGAAAAGGCTTATCCCTATCGCGCGGGACTTGCGTCAAACGACATCAAGGTCATGTCGAAATATCCCGTCGTCCGTTCCGACTTATACGGCACGGCAGGATTCAGCGACAGAAGATTTGAATGCTTCAAGGTCAGCATGCCCGGCCACGAGCTCAACGTCATAATGACGCATCTTTATTCCTACGACCTTTCGGAAGAGGAACGCCAGGTGGTCACGGAAATCAAGTCGGTGGAGTCAGCCAAGTCGAGCGTCAAGGAATTCAAGGGCTCCATCCTTTCTAAGATGCGCAATGCATTCCGGCAAAGAGCAGTCAACGCGAAAGCCCTTCGAGAGGCAATCGACAATATCAAGGGGCCGCTGATAGTCTGCGGAGATTTCAACGACGTCCCCAACTCATGGGCCTATTCCCTGATAAAGGGCGACGACCTGCGCGACGCCTATGTCGAGACAAATTTCGGCCCCACCTACACCTACAATCTCCACATGTTTTATTTCCATATCGACCAGATGCTCTATCGCGGCCCGCTCAAGGCCCTCAGCCTGAAGGTCGGGAAAATCAACACCTCCGACCACTACCCCCTGATAGGGGTGTTTGAGTTCACCGACCGGGAATGAACCCCTGGCATCAAAACCACCTATCCCAATCATTTAAAACATCAAAGCAACATAATATGAAACCAACTTTTTTAAAACTTGCAGCGGCAGCCCTTATCTGCTGCGCATCAACCCAAGGGACCATGGCAGACACCCAAGTCAATCCTTTCCTGACGCCCTACACCACGAAGTATCAGATTCCTCCTTTCGAGGATATCAAAATCTCCGACTTCATCCCGGCCATCAAAGCCGGCATAGAGGAGCAGAAGGCCAATATCTTCAGCATCACGGCCAACCGCGCTCGTCCTGACTTAGACAACACTATCCTTCCTCTGGAAAACCTTTCCCCGATACTCGACAGGGTGACGGGCGTCTTCTATCATTACGAGAGCGCCCTCAACACAGACGAGTTCGCCGCCATGGCTGAGGAGGCACTGCCACTTCTCAACGAGGCAGCCAACCAGATGAATCTCAACGACAGGCTATTCCAGCGCATCAAAGCCGTATACGACGATCGCGACAACCTCGGGCTGACCGACGTGCAGAAACGCGTCGTAGAGAAATACTACCGTTCCTTCGCGGAACAGGGAGCCGCCCTTCCCCCCGAGAAAAAGGAGCAGCTGATAAAGGTGAACGACGAGCTCTCCAAGCTTTTCGTGCAGTTTAACAAGAACCTGCTCAACGCTACCAATTCCTTCTTCGTCACAGTCTACGACAAGGAAGATCTCGCAGGATTGCCTGAATCCTCAATCGGACAGGCAGCCGAGGAGGCTAAGAAACGTGGGCTTGACGGACTTTGGGTTTTCACGCTCCATGCACCAAGCCGTCTTCCCGTGCTCCAGTATGCCGACAACCGTGGGCTCCGCGAAGCCATCTACAAGGGCTACACCAACCTCGCTTCCTACGGAGCCAACAACAATTATCACGTCATCGAGAAAATAATCAAGCTCAGGGCGGAGAAAGCCAAAATCATGGGCTTCGACAATTTCGCTCAGATGATGACATCCAGAGTGATGGCCAAGACCCCCGAAGCCGCCACCAATCTGCTGATGCAGGTGTTTGAGCCTGCCGTGAAGAGAAGCCATGAGGAAGTGGCCGACATGCAGGCCATGGTCGATGCCGAGAAAGGCGGATTCAAGATCCAACCCTGGGACTACTACTATTATGCCGGGAAGGTGAAGAAACAGAAATTCAATATCGAAGAGAACGAGATACGCCCCTATTTCTCCCTTGAGAATGTCTTGAACGGACTTTTCTCCGCCGCCGAGCGTCTTTATGGAATAAAGATGGTGGAGATGCCCGACGCGCCAAAATATATGGATGAGGTGACGGTCTACGATGTGCAGGACGCCAAGACAGGGGAGCATATCGCCGTCTTCATGACCGACTATTTCCCGAGGCCCTCGAAAGTGCAGGGCGCATGGATGGAGCAGCTGCAAAGCTCCGGACTTTATGAGGATGGCAACCGCCGTCCGGTGGTCTACAACGTCGGCAATTTCACCCGACCCACGGCCGATGCCCCCGCCCTTCTGTCGATTGACGAAGTGGAGACGACGTTCCACGAGTTTGGCCATGCCCTCCAGTCGATACTTTCACAGGCTCCCTACCGCTCCATAGCCGGCACAAACGTAGACCGCGACTACGTGGAGCTTAGCTCACAAATGAACGAACATTTCGCTTTCGAACCTGAATTGCTCAAATCATACGCAAAGCACTACAAGACCGGAGAGACCATTCCCGACGAGCTTATCAAGAAGCTCAACGAGTCGTCGAAATTCAATCAGGGATTCGTCACGACAGAGCTTGCCGGAGCCGCTTTGCTCGACATGGCATGGGCACAGGCAAACCCCGACAGCATCAAGACCGAGACCTTCGAGGCTGATTTCGCTAAGAAAATAGGAATGCCGGAGGAAATCACCTTCCGCTATCGCTCTCCCTATTTCAAGCACATCTTCGGCGACGACGGATATGCAGCAGGCTACTACACATATCTTTGGGCACAGGTGCTTGAGGCCGATGCCTGGGAACTCTTCCTCAAAAACGGAGTGTTTGACCCCAAAACGGCTGCTTCCTACAAGAAAAACATCCTTGAAAGCGGCGACACAGAAGACGCAATGGTGCTCTTTGAAAGATTCCGCGGCCATAAGCCCGACACCCATGCCCTTCTTCGCCTTCGTGGATTTGAATAATCAGACTCCGTTATGAACGACGTCATCTTTATGCGACGCGCCCTTCAGCTTGCCCTTGGCGGCGAAGGGCGCGTCGCTCCAAATCCCCACGTAGGGGCCGTGGTTGTGGCCGACGGAAGGATAATCGGCGAAGGATTCCACCGCACTTTCGGCGGTCCGCACGCCGAGGTCAACGCCATAGCATCCGTCAAGGATTCCGACAGGCATTTGCTGAGGGAATCCACAATCTACGTGACACTTGAACCATGCTCTCATTATGGAAAGACTCCCCCATGCGCCTCGCTTATCATCTCCAAGCGAATACCAAGGGTGGTGATCGGTGCGCCGGATCCCAATCCGCTTGTAGCAGGGAAAGGCATCCGGATGCTCCGGGATGCCGGAATCGAAGTGAAGGAGGGGATACTTCTTAAGGAATGCATGGAAATCAACCGCAGGTTCATGACCGCCCAGACCCATCGCCGCCCCTGGATACTGCTCAAATGGGCGCAAAGCGCCGATGGCTTCATGGCAGCTTTCGACGACAACGGCGAGCCTTCCCCGATCAAATTGTCGAACGCCGTTTCATCCGTCTGGATGCACCGTGAAAGAGCCTCCGTGGAAGCCATAATGGCGGGGGCCAACACCCGGCGAATCGACAATCCTCGTCTCGACGTGCGTCTGTGGGCCGGGAAAAATCCCTTGAGAGTAGACTGCGGGCATAGAGAGCAGTTGGTTCCTCTTCTTGAACGGCTCAGGAAAGAGGGCGTGACATCGCTCATGGTGGAGGGAGGCCCGACGTTGCTTGCCGGCTTCATCTCCGAAGACTTGTATGATGAAATCAGAGTCGAGACAGCCCCGGTGGCTATTGGATCGGGGCTGCGCGCTCCGTTGATTCCCAGTGGATTGCAAATTGTGGAGAGACAGACTTGCAGAGAGAATACAATCATGCGGTTCAGACGTTAAAAAGCACTAAAAAACGCTTTTTTGTCAAAATCAGCAGTTTTTATACTCTATATTTCCACAAGAAATACTAATTTTGCAGATTGTAACAAGTGCGTATCGCCGCCGGGGATGATTTTTCCGGAAGGCAGTGCCACTCCTAACCAATGTCATTAATAGTGAAAAAGTCACTTTCCCTACTACCGAAAAAACTGCTCCCCGCGCTCCTCATCGTGCTGGGGGTGGCTTCGTCTTGCAATAAAAAGGAGGAAACTCCGACAGAAAGTCTCGCCGTGACCATATCGACGGTGGCGGTGAAGAATTTCAATCTTAAAGCCGACTCGAAGGTGCTAAGCAAGCTCGACACCGTCTTCTTCTCCATCGACCTGAAGAACGGGGTCATTTTCAATGCCGACTCCCTTCCGAAAGGCACTAAAATCAATAAGCTTATTCCCGTCATCACCTTCCTGACCGACATGTCGGAGGCAACCATCGTCATGGAGGACGGCGAGGCCAAGAAAGACACGGTCAACTATCTGACGAATGCGACCGACACTATCGACTTCACAAAGAAAGTGACATTGAATGTCACGGCAGCCGACGGAGTCAACAAATACTCCTACCGCATAAAAGTCAACGTCCATGAGCAGGTGCCCGACTCTATGACTTGGGACAAAATAGCTGTCTCAAAGCTTCCGTCGCGACTTCCCGACCCCGTGATGCAGAAGAGCGTGGCGCTTGACGACAAAGTGGTCAGCCTGATCAAAGAGAACGACAACACGCTGACTCTTTCCACCACGGCCTCGCTTTACGACGCAAATTGGCAAAAACAGAGATTGGAACTTCCCTTCGAGCCGGACTTGCAATCGCTTGAGGCTACCTCTTCAAGCCTATACATGCTTGCCGACGACGGCAGACTGTTCGCATCAGCCGACGGAGTGACATGGACCGACACCAAGGAGGTGTGGGCCTCCATCATAGGGCCTTATCTCGACAGCATGCTTGGCATAAAGGAGACCGGCTCGGGTCTGCGCCATTGCCACTATCCTGCCTCAACCCTTATTGCAGACACAGACGTTGATCCCGATTTCCCGATTTCCGGAAGGTCGGCGTTCAAGACCATCTCATCGAAATGGACTCCCTACCCTACGGGATTCTTCGTAGGCGGAGTCAAGCCGTCGGGAGAATTATCGGCCGACACCTGGGGCTTCGACGGAACGCGCTGGACCGTAATAAGCAACGAGGGACTCTCACCCGTGGAGGGAGCCACGTTGGTCAAATACGTGGTGTACCGCGCAACCGGCAAACCGTTCACTGACAAAGCCTACGACGCATGGCTGCTCATCGGAGGCAAAGACTCCGACAGCAAATACTACCGCACTCCCCTCGTCTCCCACGACAACGGAGTCACATGGTCGGCCGGCTCAACACTGATGCAGCTGCCGGGATTCCTGCCTGACCTCGCCTATGCCGACGGAATCGTCATAGCCACTCCGCTCAAGGCAGACCTTGCCGACGGATGGAAAAAGACAAGGGCTCTCGGCTCCGGCAATTGGTCGGAACTCGACTATACGACTGAAGGAACTGAAATCACCTGGCAGTGCCCCTATATTTATTTAATCGGAGGAAACACCAACGCCGGAATCCTCTCCGACGCCATTTGGCGTGGAGTGCTCGCCCGGCTTGAGTTCACTCCCATAATTTGATTTCCGGAATTTGGCTAAGCTCTGTATATCCCTTCTGATTATGGTCTGCGCATTGACTTCCACCGACAAAGCTCTCGCTCAGGAAGACTACCGGTTTGACATCGGCGGCGGACTCGGCATGACCGGATATCTCGGTGACGCCAACACCTCCAATCTCTGGAGCTCTCCCTCCTGGGACGCGGAGATTCTTTTCAGATATATCGTGAATCCCAGATGGGCGCTGAAGACCAATTTCTACGTCGGAGGGCTCTCCGGGGATTCATCGAAAATGACCAACGTTTTCCCATCCGGAGAGACATATAACTTCTCCACCACATTCTATGAAATCGGAGAGATGGCAGAATTCAATTTCTTCAACTATGGCATGGGAGAGACCTACAGGAAGCTGAAACGCATATCTCCTTATATCGCGGCAGGACTTGGCCTGACGGCCTGGAGCACCGGAGGGGAATCGGGAGCGGCTTTCACGATTCCTCTCGGAGTCGGAGTGAAGTACAAACCTTCGGAAAGGCTCAACCTCGGGATTGAATTCCTTATGAAGAAAACGTTTACCGACCGTCTTGACGGAGCTCTCCTCGACGACCCGGCGGGCATCAAAAGCTCATTCATGAAGAACACCGACTGGTATTCCACCCTCACCTTCACCGTGAGCTACGAGTTCAGCAAAAGATGCGCCACCTGCAACTATAAAGATTGACACTTATGGACGATTTGCAACATAAAATAAACTCGCTCGACAAGAGCAGAATCCCGGTCCACGTCGCCATGATCATGGACGGCAACGGACGCTGGGCGAAACAGAAAGGCTTCGTCAGGAGCGATGGGCATGCGGAAGGCATTTCCACCGTGCATCGTGTCACGCAGCTTTCCTCCGACCTCGGAGTCAGATATCTGACCCTGTATGCCTTCTCTACAGAAAACTGGAACCGTCCCTCCGACGAGGTCGCCACGCTTATGTATCTCATCGGCTGGGCCATCGAGCGGGAGCTTCCGGAGCTGCTGCGCAACAACGTGCGCATAAACCTTCTGGGAGACATCGACAGGATTCCCGACGATGCCCGTCAGCGTCTTTTCTATGCCCGCCAAGCCACGGCACATTGCACCGGGCTGCAGCTCAACATGTGCTTGAGCTATTCCTCAAGATGGGAAATCACGGAAGCGGCCCGCAAGCTGGCGGCAAAGGCGGCCAACGGCGAGATCAGGCCTGAGGAAATTACGGAGAAAATGTTTTCCGACAATCTGACCACCGCCGGCATCCCCGACCCCGACCTTCTTATACGTACAGGCGGGGAGGAACGTATATCCAACTATCTGCTGTGGCAAATCGCATACAGCGAGCTATATTTCACCCCCGTCCTTTGGCCCGATTTCTCCGACTCGGATTATATCGACGCCCTGATCGACTTCCAAAACCGCGAACGCCGGTTTGGGATGACGAGCGAACAAGTCCAGAATAACGAATAACCACACACCGGAATGAAAAATCTGCTGAAGATTTCATTAATCTCTATAACTCTGTCGGGAGCGATTTCCGCCTCGGCCGACAACGTGACTCCCACCGTGCAGGGCGACACTATCTTCAACCCCGACATTATCTATTCGCCGATTCCGAAAAGCTATGTCATAGCCGGCATCAACGTAGAGGGAATCAACCATGTCGACGACTATGTCATCGTGGCCAATTCGGGACTCTCAATCGGAGAACGCGTCAACATCCCCGGCGACGCCATCACCGCCGCCACGAAACGGCTTTGGCGTCAGGGCCTCTATTCCCGCGTCAATATCACCGCCGACAAAATCTACGGCGACCAAATCTGGCTCACCATCCATCTGCGCCAGCAGCCAAGAATGTCGGAAATGAGATTCACCGGGGCCAAGGGGGGCGAGAAGAAAGACATCACCGAACGCCTCGCAATGGTGGAAGGACAACAGATCACGCCCAACATCGTGGCACGCGCAGAGAAAATCATCAAAGACTACTATGGAGCCAAGGGGTTCAAGAACGCCGTGGTCAACATCCGTCAGGTGCCGGACCTTTCGAAAGAAAACCAAGTGATTCTCGACGTCAACATCAACCGTCACAACAAGGTGAAGGTCCACAAGATCTATATCGCCGGCAATGAGGTGCTCTCCGACCGCAAGGTGAAGGGGGCGATGAAAAAGACCAATGAGAACGGCAACATCCTCAATCTCTTCAAGCAGAAGAAATTCGTGGACTCCGATTATAAGGACGATAAGAAGCGCATCATCGACAAATATAACGAGCTCGGCTATCGCGACGCCCGCATAGTCAGCGACAGCGTGGTGCGCTATGAAGACGACCGCGTGGATGTCTATATCGATGTCGAGGAGGGCAAGAAATACTATATCAGCGACATAGACTGGGTAGGCAATACGATTTACCCCACGGAGACACTCAGCCAGGTGCTCGGCATCTATCCCGGCGACGTCTACAACCAGAAGCTTCTTGAAAAGCGCACACAGACGGACGAAGACGCCGTCTCAAGCATCTATCAGAACAACGGCTATCTCTTCTTCACCCTTATCCCGATTGAGGAGAACATAAAGGGCGACAGCATCGCCCTGCAGATGCGAATCATCGAGGGTCCGCAGGCCACGGTCAACAAAGTGGTCATCAACGGCAACGACCAGCTCTTCGAGAAAGTCATCAGGCGTGAACTCAGGATCCGTCCGGGCGAACTGTTTAAGAAAGACGATATCATCCGCTCCGTGCGTGAGATTGCCGCCTCCGGCCACTTCAACCCGGAGACCATCGACCCGCAGATCGAGCCCAACGAGAGCGACGGCACGGTAGACGTGGTGCTCAATCTCGAAAGCAAGGCCAACGACAAGGTGCAGCTCTCTTTCGGATGGGGACAAAGCGGCGTGACAGGACAGGTGGCGCTATCTTTCTCCAACTTCTCGATAAAGAACCTTTTCAACCCGGGGTCTTATCGAGGCATCATCCCGCGTGGCGACGGACAGACATTCTCTATCTCAGCGCAGACCAACGCCAAGTATTACCAAAGCTACAGCATATCGTTCTTCGACCCATGGTTTGGAGGTAAACGACCCACATCGCTGTCTGTCAGCCTTGACTACAGCCGGCAGACGGGCGTCAACTATGATTTCTACAACCGCTCGTGGAACAACGCCTGGATGAATGCCCAGTATTATCCCAACGTCGGCACTCATGGATACAATTACGACTCAAACTATTATTACCAGAACGCCTACGACCCCAACAAGGTGCTCCAGATCGCGGGCATAAGCTTGGGATTCGGTAAGCGACTGACCTGGCCCGACGACTATTTCCGTTTCCAGGCCATGCTCTCCTACCGCTGGTATTATCTCAAGAATTGGGATTATCTCTACTACATGAACAATGGCGTGTCGAACTCTCTGACACTCAATCTTTCGCTCGCACGCGAGAGTGTTGACCAGCCAATCTACCCACGCCGCGGCTCATCCTTCTCAGTCGACGTGACGCTCACGCCTCCGGCTTCCCTCTTCACCAAGAACGTGAACTGGGGCGAACTTGCACGCCTTGCCGTTCCCGGCAACCCGGACGTGAAACCTGACGTGCAGGAGGCAGCAGCCAAGAAGCTTTACAAATGGATTGAGTACTGGAAGGTGAAATTCAAGAGCCGCACCTATACCCCACTGACCGACCCCGACGGAAAATGGACCCTCGTGCTGATGACCCGCGCTGATTTCGGCCTTATCGGATCTTGGAACAAGAATGTCAAGACCCCCTTCGAGACCTTCTACTTCGGCGGCGACGGCATGTCGGGCACCTATACCTACGCCACGGAGACAATCGGAATGCGCGGATATGAGAACGGACAGTTCACCCCCTATATGTATGAGGGATATGCCTACGGACGCTTCGGTATGGAGCTCCACTTCCCCTTTATGCTTCAGCCGGCCACCACAATCTACGCCCTGGCATTCGCAGAGGCCGGAAACTGCTGGACCTCCGTGAAAGACTTCTCGCCGTTCAACCTCAAGCGGAGCGCCGGCGTCGGCATCCGCCTCTATCTGTCGATGCTCGGATTCCTTGGAATCGACTGGGGATATGGCTTCGACAAGGTGTGGGGACGTCGTGGCGGCAGCCAGCTCCACTTCGTGCTCGGTCAGGAATTCTAACCACACAAATTGCCTGCGCTTCGGCAATAACATGCTCCGGAGGTAGGCAATTTCAACTTTCATTAACTTTTGTCTGTTTACACTTAGAGGCTTAAGTCAAGTCTATACGTTAAAAACAAAAAAACATGAGAAAGATAATTTTCGCCATAGTGATGGCAACATGCTGCGCCGGGATGGCTTCCGCCCAGAAGTTCGCCCTTGTCGATATGGACTATATTCTCCGCAATGTCCCCGCCTACGAGATGGCCAATGAGCAGCTCAACCAGATTTCCCAACGCTGGGAGAAAGAGGTCAGCCAACTGTCGCAGGAGGCTGAGACAATGTATAAGAATTATCAGAGCGACATGGTCTTTCTGACCGACGACCAGAAGAAGAAACGCGAAGAGGAGATCGTAGCCAAGGAAAAAGAGGTGACCGACGCGCGCTACAAATATTTCGGACCCGAAGGGGAGCTCTTCAAGAAGCGCCAGTCGCTGATGAAGCCGATCCAGGAAGACGTCTACAACGCAGTCAAAGCCGTGGCTGAAGAGAAGGGCTACCAGACGATTTTCGACCGTGCATCCTCCCAAAGCATAGTTTTTGCCTCTCCAAGGATAGATGTCAGCAACGAAGTGCTCGCAAAATTGGGTTATTCCAAATAAATTCAGTAAATTTGCACGTCATTAGGATTTTTCCTAAGAATGATGTATATACTAACCAAGAACAAATAACAATCATCAGTAATGTTTAAAAAAATTTTGTTGGTGGCAGCCCTGCTCATTCCTATGCTGGCTTCCGCACAGACCCTTAAGATCGGTCTCGTAGACTCAAGCGACATCATCGCAAAAATGCCCGACACGGCTACGGCCCAGAAGCAAATCGAAGAAGTCTCAAAGAAATACCAGGACGAATACAAGAAACTGGAAGATGAGATGAAGCGTCTCTACGACGAAATCGCCAACATGAAGGAAGACGAGCTTCCCGCCATCCGCGACCGCAAGACCCGTGAGTTCTCCGACCATCAGAACAAGGTGCAGCAGTTTGAGCAGACAGCCATGCAAGACACGCAGGCTATGTATCAGAAGCTCATGCAGCCGATCGTGCAGAAAGTGCGCACAGCCATCGAGGCAGTAGGCAAGGAAGGTGGCTATTCTCTGATACAGGACAAGAATCCCCAGAACATAATCTATTTTGACGCTCCTGTGGTAGACATCACTGCCGACGTGAAGGCAAAACTCGGAATCACACTCTAAGATTCTCTTTCCTTCCGGAAGTCAAGAAAAAAAGAATACATCATGAAAGCGGAGCCTTTGGCTTCGCTTTCATTGCTAACCAAGATTCATCCTCCCGGACTGACATAACGGTCAAATCCCTACAAAATCATGCGCATAGGAATATTCGATTCAGGCTACGGCGGCCTGACAATTCTGAAGGAGATACGCCGGCGTCTCCCGCAATACGACTATCTATATCTTGGCGACAACGCGCGCGCGCCTTATGGGTCGCGCTCATTCGACATTGTGTATGCCTTCACGCTTCAGGCCGTGGAAAGATTGTTTCAAGAGGGATGCAAACTCGTGATCTTGGCTTGCAACACGGCCTCCGCAAAGGCACTGCGTTCGATTCAGCAAAACGACCTTCCGGCAATCGACCCTTCGAGGAGGGTGCTCGGCGTAATCCGGCCCACCGTGGAAGTTATACCGTCGCTTTCCGAATCGCGGCATATCGGACTTCTCGCCACCGCCGGCACTGTCGCAAGTCATTCCTATGCGATGGAACTTGAGAAAACAGCTCCCGAAATAAATATCACCGAGCTGGCTTGCCCTATGTGGGTCCATCTTGTGGAGAATAATGAAGCCGACGCACCGGGAGCCGACTATTTCGTAAAAAAATATATCGACCAGCTATTGGGGAAAGATCCGGAGATAGATACAATCGTGCTCGGATGCACCCACTACCCTCTCCTGCTGCCCAAAATAAGGGAATACGCACCCGAGGGGATGCGTATCATAAGCCAAGGGACACTCGTGGCGGAGAGTCTCGCAGACTATCTTTCGCGGCATCCTGAAATAGAATGCGACTGCGACAAGAATGCCTCTACAGAATATATCACAACAGAAAATCCGGAGAAATTCAACGAGCTCGCCTCGATTTTCATGGATTATCCGGTGGAATCAAAAAGAATTATACTATGAACATTGAAGAAATCAACAACATGTCGGCAGAAGAGGCCATCAAGGTGCTCGACCGCCATCTCGAAGAAAATCCCTATGACGACGAAGCGCTGACGCTCCGGGGAATGCGCCATTGGTCGCTCTCCCATCGTTCCCAGGCCATCAACGATTATCTCGCGGCCATCCGGTTGAATCCCGCGAGTCCGGCCGTGCAGCTGCTCCAATCCGCCAACGACATCCTCAACTTCTACAACAAAGACCTCTACAATCCCTAAGTTGCAATACGCTTTCCGGAGAAGAGCAGATCAGCAGCCCTTATACTTTATCCTTCATCCTTCATACTTCACGTCAGTGCGTTTCCCACGGGAACAGCATCTCCGGAGAATGATGTTTCAAAGGATTGTCCTCCCACAAAGTTTTTGCCGGAGCGGGCTTGCCGACGGGATTAGGAGAGTAGAGCATCAAAGGCCTCTCCTGACTCCAGCCCCTGCTCTGGTTTCTGACATAAAGCATGGCAAGTCCGTGGGAGTCATACGTCATATGGCGAAGCTCTCCAATGAGCTCAGTCATGTTTGCCACCCTGTCGATCATAAACTCAAGGACGGTCCGTCCGTGCATCGAAAGACGCGCATAAATGCGGTCGCCCAACTCTATTTTCTTAGTCATATTCATAGCCTTTCATAATTTTATTGCAAAATTAATCCCGGCCACTGCCAATAATAGGCAGCCGAACAAAAATAAAAGTTAACGCCACATCAAAAAGCCCAAAATAACACCGAATTCCGAAATACCATCTATCATTTCAGCCCGAGCACAGCACTCCTTCCATCACAAACGCCGCATATCCCCATATCATCATTTATTCCGCACATGCTAATGACGTGCTTTCCGTGGACTTCTGTCGTGTCCAGATGTACTGGCTAATCGGTCGCCGCATAGTTGAGGAAGAACAAGGTGGCAAAGTCCGTGGTGAATATGATTAGTTACGACGGCTTGCGGCAAGTGTTAAAGTTTGCTAATCCTGTGGATTTAATCCCGAAAATGAGCTATCTTTGCAACCGTATTCGCAGGAATGGTGGAATGGTAGACACGAAGGACTTAAAATCCTTTGGCCTTTACCGGCTGTGTGGGTTCGAGTCCCACTTCCTGTACTATTTTTTTCAGGCTGATTATCCATGAATAATCAGCCTTTTTCGGTTAACCATTTTTTAATTAAATTCTTACATGCTTAAGCAAACTTTTTACCTTCTGAGCCTTGCCGCCATAGCCACGTCCTGCGGAGCCAGCAGCAAGCAGACCGTGGAATCTCCTGACGGCAACGTGAAACTGAATTTCGAGTTGTCGGACAAAGGGGTGCCAACCTATTCCGTATCTTTTGAGAACGAGGAAATCATCAAACCCTCCACAATGGGTTTCGAGCTAAAAGACGCTGCCCCGATGCTGGCCGGATTCAAGGTTGACGGCGTGTCGAAGGACTCGGGCGACGAGACTTGGGTTCCCGTCTGGGGAGAAAACGACAGCATCCGCGACCATTACAACGCGCTGACCGTAAACCTGTCGCAGCAAGTGGGCGATACGCTCAGGAAACTCGACATACAATTCCGCGTCTATGATGACGGCGCAGCGTTCCGCTACGTCTTCCCTGAGCAGGAGACAAAGACTTTCGTCATCACCGACGAGCTCTCGCAAATGGCGATGGGCGGCGACTACACAGCATGGTGGATTCCCGGAGACTATGACACCCAGGAATATGAATACACGAAATCAAAACTCAGCGAAATAAGCAGCTATGCCTCCAAAAACCATATGGAGAATGTGGCACAGACAGGTTTCTCCCCTACGGGCGTACAGACTTCGCTGATGCTGAAGACTCCCTCCGGGAAATACGTCAACCTTCATGAGGCCGCCCTCATCGACTATCCTGCCATGCATCTGAACCTCGATGAAAGCAACATGACCTTCACGTCGTGGCTCACGCCATCGCCCGACGGCACAAAAGCCACAATTGAGACTCCTTTCAAGACCCCTTGGCGAGTCGTGATGCTCGGAGACAAGGCCACCGACATTCTGGCCACAAACATAATCTACAATCTCAACGAGCCAAACGCCATTGAAGACACGTCGTGGATTCATCCCACAAAATACATGGGAGTATGGTGGGAAATGATCACCGGCAAAAGCCAATGGTCGTACACCGACGCCGAGAACTTCGACCTCGCCACTTTCGACTATTCCAAGGCAAAGCCTCATGGCAAACACGGGGCAAACAATGAGAACGTGAAACGCTACATTGATTTCGCCGCAGCCAACGGTTTTGACCAGCTTCTTATAGAGGGCTGGAACGTAGGCTGGGAAGACTGGTTCGGAAAAGAGAAGGACTACGTCTTCGATTTCGTCACCCCCTACCCCGACTTCAACATCAAGGAACTTAACGAATACGCTCATTCCAAAGGCATAAAGCTAATGATGCACCACGAGACCTCCGGCTCAATCCCCAACTACGAAAAGCACATGGACAAAGCCTACGATCTCATGAACCAGTATGGCTACGATGCCGTGAAGAGCGGATACGTGGGTAAAATCCTTCCCAAGGGTGAGAACCATTATAGCCAGAATTCCGTGCGCCACTATCTCAATGCCATCAAGAAAGCCGCCGACAAAAAAATCATGGTCAACGCCCACGAGGCCGTGCGCCCGACAGGTCTCGCCCGCACGTATCCCAATCTCGTCGGCAATGAAAGCGCCCTCGGCACGGAATACCGCAGCATGACCCCCGGACATGAGACAATCCTCCCCTTCACCCGCTTGAAGGGAGGCCCGATGGACTTCACCCCTGGCATTTTCCGCATGGACATAGGTTCTTTCGTGCCTGGCAGCAACGAGCATAAGAATGCCACCATCGCCAACCAGCTCGGAGTCTATCTGACCATGTATTCACCCCTTCAGATGGCCGCCGACCTTCCGGAGCACTACGCCGAGAAGATGGACGCCTTCCAGTTCATCAAGGATGTTCCCGTGGATTGGAGCGAAAGCCGATACATAGATGCCGAACCGGGAGAGTTCATCATCGTCGCAAGGAAAGACAAGAACTCACAGAACTGGTTTGCCGGTGGTATCACCAACGAACAGGCACGTGACACCGAGCTGAAGCTTGACTTTCTCGCTCCCGGCAAGAAATATCTCGCAACGATATACGCCGATGCCCCCGACGCCGACTTCAAGAAGAATCCCGAAGCATACGTGATAACCAAGAAAGAGGTGACTGCTGCCGACTCTCTCCCGATCCATATGGCTCCGGGCGGAGGTTTTGCCATATCTTTCTTTGAGCAGTAATCCTGCCTTTCAAAGAGAATCCCCATAAAAAAGCGCGGCTTGACGGCCGCGCTTTTTTATGGGGATTCTCTTTGTCTGTGTAATTCCAAGTAGGAAGCTTTCTCAGAAGCTTAACGAGACACCTATCGAGCCTACAAAGGCATGGAGGCGATAGTCTGCCGTGAATTTGTCGGGCTTTCCGGTGAGCACGTTGGTAGAAGTGTAGGACGCGCCATCAACGCCAAGCCCGGCGATATACATGAACGCAGCATTGATTCCGAGATTCGGAATCGGACGGAACGTCAGGCCGACAGTCGGCTCCACCTTAGTCATTCCGGGAGTCTCGGGATTGTAGAAATCTTTGTCGCAAGGAGAGAAATCCAGCATCATTCCGGCTCTCAGGTCGAGGCGCTGCGTGGCTTTCCATTCAACTCCGCCTCTCACCAGCCAGGAGTTTTTATAATTTTTCTCAAGATGCTGGTCGAATTGAGGAGCTCCGTCGAATTTAATGTCGAGCACCTTGTAGGCACTCCAGAAAGTCAGCTGAGCCTCCACATCGGCCGTCACCCTACTGTTGTGCCAGGAGCCACCGAATCCCAACGTGGCGGGACATGGCATCTCTGCCGAAAAATTAGTCTTGGAGATTCCGTCGAGCTTCGACGACAGAATACCGAGAATCGTAGGGTCGGACGTGCCATATTTCACCTCCGTCGTACCCGATTTCACCTTCATCATGCTCTTCGAACGGAAATTCACTCCGGCAGTCACGTGGTCGGAAATGTCGTACATGGCACCCAGATTTACTCCGAAAGCCATTCTCGCACTACCCGTAAGCACTGCCGAAGCGGGAGTTATGTCGCCGAAACGCATGTCGCTTCCCATGGCTCCGAGTATCGCGTCAAACTGCTTCCCGGTGATCAGACCTTTGTGTAGGTCGACGTTTCCCCAAGTCATTGTCAGGCCGGCTCCTATGGCAAGCTTAGGGATGATTCTCCAGGAGACCGTGGGTTGCACCGTGAATGCCGCCAGACTGACCGACTGATTGAGCGTAGAGCCAGGCCAATTGTCAGTCCAGTTGATTTTGCTCCCGGCAGGCGTATAGACGCCTATGCCGGCTTTTAAGTTGTCGTAAATACTGAAAGCCCCAAAAACGCTGAACGGCGTTGAGATATCATTGTCGGTCTTATATTTCTTGCCATCGACGATAGCCGTGCAGGTTGGGGATATAGCCGTCATGGAGGCCGACAGATCTACCGTCTTGTCCATAAACGCCATACCGGCAGGATTGAAAAACTGGCTCTCCGCACCAAGTTTCAGCGCAAAGCCCGTATGGCCCATGCCGAGCTGGCGGGTGCTGATTGTGTTGACTTGATAGCCCTCGGCCATCACGGCCGTGGCTCCCAAAAGCGAGGCTGAAAGAATCAGGGCCCTCCCTTTCATGAAAGTAATCTTCATATTTGTCTAAAATTTTGAAATCCGGCAAGAGTGATGCCGTCCCGATTATTTTGTGGTTATTATGGCGAGAAACAGCAATGTATCCCAATGTCGGTTTTCTAAAAATACATTAAAATAACCAACCGACCCATATCGCTCTTAAAAGCCGTTGAAAAGGCTCAATCGACTTCATTTTTCATTCCGCAAAATTACCAAAATTCCGCATCATATCCAAATTCTTCTTTTTCTTTGGTCTATTTTTCCTTTTTTACTCCCTTCCTTTTCTCTTTTTAGCCACTAATCGGCTATAATTCCTCAGGAAGAGAGAGAATGACCGGGAAATCTGAGGGTCATCACTCGACAAAACAATCCAGATAATCCGGTGACGTTTCATCTATAATTTCAACTCTTTCAGTCTCACTTAGAACCTTCTTAACCTATTTTTGTTATTTTTACAAAAACAGTCTGCAAATCCCGCCAACGCGGGGAATCGGATTGACTCACCTGTACTATAAACTAAATTATTCAACTCCTTAACCCGGAATTTTATGAAAACAAAAATTTCAAAACTATTCTTAGCCATATTGGCAGTGGTGATGTTGCCGCCCGCATTGGCTAACGCCCAAGAAAAAGAGGGATTCCGTCTGATTCAACCTGAAATCGTAGAATTCAACCCCTATTGGTATATGCAGCTTCAGGCAGGAGGCGGATATACTGTCGGAGAGACAAACGACTTCTTCAAGCTGACGACTCCGGCAGCAGCAATAAATTTCGGCTATCGCGCCGTGCCTTGGTTTGGATTCCGCTTCGGTGCAAGCGGCTGGCAAGGGAAAGGCTATATGGTCAGCCCCGAACTCAACTATAAATGGAATTACGTGCAGGGCAACATCGATGCAATCGTATCGCTGACAAATGCCTTCTGCGGATTCAACCCCGACCGCGTGATCGATGCCTATATAGGAGTCGGCATCGGCGGAGCGTATGGCTGGCACAACAAGCAAGCCATCGACTACAACGACAAATATGGCGAAATGCAAAAGCTATGGAAAAAACGCCGCGCTTTTCTTGCCGGACGTGGAATCCTTGGCATTGATTTCAATACAAGCTCCGTATTCGCAATCAACGTAGAGCTCAACGCCAACATGATGCCCGACAGCTGGAACTCAAAGAGAGGCGCCAACGTCGACTGGCAGTTCAACGGCCTCGTTGGTTTTACCCTGAAATTCGGCTCGAATAAGAAAGTGACCCCGGCCGTATATGAAGAAATCGTAGAGGAAACCGTTGTCGTGACCGAGCCTGCTCCGCAGCCCGCTCCCGAACCCGCTCCAGCCCCCGTGAAGAAAGTGGAACCCATGAAGCAAGACATATTCTTCCTCATCAACTCCCACAAGATCCGCCAGGAGGAGATGGCGAAAGTCAATCAGCTTATCGACTTCATGAAGAAGAACGACAACTGCAAAGTGACCATCACCGGATATGCCGACAAAGAGACCGGCACTGATTCCTACAACATGGCATTGTCAAAGAAACGCTCGCAATCAGTGGCCGACGCCCTTATCGCAGCAGGCATCGATCCGTCGAGAATCGTGGTTGACGCCGATGGCGACAATGTTCAGCCCTTCCCGGCTTCAGAATACAAAAAAAATCGCGTGGCTATCTGCATAACAAAAGAATAAGGAAACCCGATCATAATATCAATCTATTCCTAAAGCCTTCATAAGCCTTTAGGAACATCGCCAAGCGGCGGGATGCGACATCGCATCCCGCCGCTATAATTTTAAAAACCGGTCATAGCGATTATTTTTTTGCAAATGACGGATTTTTGTCGTATCTTCGTGACATGAAACGAAATTTCCTTTATCTGTCTGTTTTGCTTCCGGCCCTGGCCATGTCGGCGCCCGAAGCTTTAGCCTGCACTAATCTTATAGCAGGAAAGAAAGCCACGACCGACGGCTCCGTCCTTATGACGTATGCCGCCGATTCCCACAACCTCTATGGCATGCTTACGCACACGCCGGCCGCCGACCACGCTCCGGGCACAATCAGGAAAGTGACCGAATGGGACACCGGCAAGCCGTTGGGATCGATTCCACAGGTGGCACACACCTACAACGTGGTGGGCAACATGAACGAACATCAGCTCGCCATCGGAGAGAGCACATGGGGAGGCAGGGAAGAACTTGTCGACACCACCGGGAACGCCGTCATTGACTACGGCTCACTTATCCAGATCGCCCTCGAACGCTCGCGCAATGCACGCGAAGCCATAAAGGTGATGACCGACCTGGTCAATGAGCACGGCTACGCAAGTTCCGGAGAATCTTTCTCGATTGCCGACAAAAATGAAGTATGGGTGCTTGAGATGATAGGAAAGGGCGCGGAAAAAGGGGCTGTGTGGATTGCTGTCAGAATCCCCGACGACGCCATATCCGGACATGCCAACGAGCCCCGCATCCACAAGGTCGACATGAAAGACAAGGAAAATGTCATGCACAGCAAAGACGTCATCTCTTTTGCGAAAAAAAGAGGCTACTTCAACGGAAAGGATGAGGACTTCTCCTTTGCCGACGCTTATTCCACCCACGACCAAGGCACCCGCCGCGGCTGCGATGGAAGGGTCTGGAGCTACTTCCGCAGGTTTGACCCTAAAGCCGACAAGTATTTCGCATGGTGCAACTATGAGAGCGACGAGCCAATGCCGCTCTACATCATCCCTGAAAGGAAGGTCAGCCTCAAGGAGATGCAGGAGAGTATGCGCGACCACTTCGAGGGGACTCCCTTTGAGATGACCTCCGACATCGGCTCCGGGCCAAACCACGTGCCCTACCGCTGGCGTCCGATGGAATATGAAGTAGACGGAAAAAAATACACCAACGAAAGAGCCATTGCCACGCAGCAGACCGGCTGGAGCTTCGTCAGCCAAAGCCGCGCCGACCTTCCAGACCCCGTCGGGGGAGTGCTCTGGTTTGGCACCGACGACACCAACACCTCCGTCTACATGCCTTTCTATTGCAGCATGACAGAGATTCCCGACCAACTCGAAGAGGGAGACATCAACACCTTCTCCTTCGACTCCAACTTCTGGATGACCAATTGGGTGGCAAATCAGGCCTACAACCGCTACGACCTCATGATTCCCGACATCCGCAAGGTGCAGGGCCGTCTTGAGGAGAAATATCAGTCGTCGAGACCCGAGCGCGAAAAAGAGCTTGTGGCCCTTCTTGAGAGCGGCGACGACAAGGCTTTCCGCGACAATGTCAACAAGGAGGGGAAAGAGATTGCAAAAGAGGCCACCGATGCTTATCGCGACCTCGGAATCTACCTATTCGTGAAATATATGGACGGCAACAAAAAGAAGACCGATGCCGACGGCAATTTCATAAAGAGCGAATACGGCCTCCCCGTCTACCCCGAATTCCCCGGCTACGACAAGAAATATTATGAGAATATCGTAAAAGAGACCGGCGATCATTTCCTGCTTAAGGAATAAGAGTGTGTTAAACTCAAACGCGCTTTAAGGCCCGCACAATTTTTTTGAACGTGCCCCTACGATACCCCACAATGAAAAATCGCGCTGATTCTGAATGGAATCAGCGCGATTTTATTTGCTTTATTACGTCATAGATTCGCTGCTATGTCGGCGGCTATTTTCTTCATCTTCTCAGGGTCGGGATTGTCGATCTTATGCTTGAAATCCATGTCGCCCTCCTTCTGGAGAGGCACGAGATGGATGTGGGCGTGGGGCACCTCAAGGCCAAGCACGGTCACTCCGATCTTGCGGCATGGGATAGCCTTCTTCATGGCCGTGGCCACTTTCTTTGCAAACACGATCATGTCGGCGAGTTGGTCGTCGTCGATGTCAAAGATATAGTCCACCTCCTGCTTGGGCACGACAAGCGTGTGACCCCAGTTCACAGGATTTATATCAAGGAAAGCGTAGAATTTATCATCCTCCGCCACCTTATAAGAGGGGATTTCCCCTGCAATTATTTTAGAGAATATGGTCATCGCTATCAAATCTCAATTTTAAGAATCTCAAACTCAAGCACGCCCACGGGAGCCGTCACTTTCACCACGTCGCCGACCTTATGGCCCATAAGCCCTTGGGCGATGGGAGTAGTGGAGGATATTTTCCCCTCACGGAGATTAGCCTCGTTCTCAGTCACGATAGTATAGGTCACGGTCATGCCTGTCTTTACGTTTTTGATTGTCACCGTGTTGAGCAGCTGCACGATTTCCGTATTAAGCTTGCTGTCGTCTATGATGCGGGCCGTGGCGATAAGCTCCTTGATTTTGGAGATTTTCATCTCAAGCATTCCCTGGGCCTCTTTGGCGGCGTCATACTCTGCGTTCTCCGAAAGGTCGCCTTTATCGCGGGCCTCCGCGATAGCCTGCTTTATCATGGGACGCTGAGCCTCTAGTTCGCTCAACTCCTTCATTTTTTTGTCATATCCTTCTTGTGTAAGATAAGTTGCCATTTTTATAGGGATTTGTTTAAGTTTTTTTCTTGGTTTTGCAATGCCCCTCGGGCAGGTGTCGGCCTTTGGGATGATAATAAAAAAAGAAGGAATCTTCTATTTCCGCAAAAATGCCGACCTTGTCTGCATTATCCACGGCCTTAAAAGACCCTCATCGATGCCTTATGCGGCATCATTCCTCGTTTTCGCTGCAAAGGTAACACTTTTTAAACCCACCCACAAATTTTAACAGTTAAAAATATCAAATTAAGAGTGACAAGGGATGGGAATTTTTATCTCACGCAAAGGCGCAGAGTTTCGCTGAGTTTTTTATGGATCGCGACGGCTTGAAGCGCGTTGTAAACAATCTATAAATTCTTTGCGATGTTTTGCGCCTTAGCGTGTGATCCATCGACATTATCACGGAAGGACTTGGCCTCGATAATAATTATCCGGGGGCAAATCATTCTGTCAGGGTGTTCTGATTTGAAAAATTTTGTTCTGATTAAAAAAGTCAAAGTGTTTTGTTTTGAAAAATCTTGTTCTGTTTTGAAAATATCTGTTCTGATTAAAAAAATCCTGTTCTGTTTTGAAAATTTTTGTTCTGTTTTAGTCGGGAGTCGTTGGTTTTTTAGTTGTTGGGAGGGGACCACGGCCTTTGGCCGTGTCACAGTAATGCCATCCGGCGGTAAAAGGTGGGATTGGGAATGGAAAGATAGCCATAGGAATCCGGGCTTGAATGATATTTTGAGGATTTTTCCGTTTTCTCTTAGGGTTTGTTTCTTATGCGTCAGGCATAATAAATCGCTTTTTTTTATTAACTTTGCAAGCAGGCTCGTCAGACTTATGGCGGGCGATTAATCCTCTAATGCCGAGAGACCAAAAATTTCACAACCATTTCCAACAAAATGCGACATCGACTCCCTTTTAAGCTCCTTTCTCTCCTGACATTCTCGTTTGCAGTCTTCTCAATTTGGGCGCAAGACGGACAACGCCGGAAACTTGACCTTTCCGGAATCTGGCAATATACTCTGCTTGAATTGCCCGACACGGCACGTTTCTCAGGAGCAGAAGCAACAGGGATTGCCTCCCTTCCCGGCACTCTCGACACAAATGGAGCCGGCATTCCCGTGCCTCCCTCCAATGTCACAACCCAACTTTCCCGACGCCATACATATACCGGCAAAGCCCTGTATAAACGCTCAATCAACATCCCGGAATCTTTCCGAGGGAAAAAACTCACGCTGACCATGGAGCGCACCCGCCCCACGACCGTCGTGGTGGACGGGGTGGCGGTCGGTCAGGAATTCTCCATATCCGCTCCACAACGATATGACCTGACAACTCAGCTGACACCGGGCGAACACACCCTGGAAATCATCGTCGACAACGGGGAGTCGATCCCGGCAGCCGTGCGCAACAGTTCACACGCATGCACGGAATCGACCCAAACAAACTGGAACGGCATAATCGGAGACTTCCATATCCTCGCTACCGATCCGATGCATCTTGAGAACGTGAAGATCATTCCCGACATCGACAACCGCGAATTCAAAATTTCAGGAGATTTCACAGGGGACAAAAATCACGGGGCCAAAGTCACGGTGAAAAGCGGCAATAACTCAGCCTCCACCGTCATCAAGCCCAACGCCCCCCAACATTTCGAAATCATCCTTCCCGCCTACGACACTCCGCTCTGGAGCGAATGGGACCCGCAACTTTGCGACATCACCATCTCCCTCGAAGACAAATCCGGAAGCATCAGAGACTCCCAGACAATCAAATCGGGACTTCGCAAATTCGCAACCGACGGCACCAATTTCACCATCAATGGCGACATCACCTTCCTTCGCGGCAAGCACGACGCCTGCGTATGGCCTATGACAGCCCACGTCCCCATGGATGTGGATTCATGGCGGAATTATTTCAAAATCCTTAAAGACTATGGCATCAACCACGTCAGATTCCATTCGTGGTGCCCTCCGGAGGCTTGTTTCCAGGCAGCCGACGAGGCCGGGATTTATCTCCAGCCAGAGCTGACCATCTGGGGAGAGCTTGACAACGACAGAAAGGAACTCCTCGACTTCCTCGACAACGACATGGAGAAAGTCTTGAGCGAATATGCCCATCATCCCTCCTTCACGATGTTTGCCATCGGCAACGAACTCTGGGGCGACACTGACATCATGCGCAAGTTCATCGACAAAGCCCGCGAACTTACCCCCGGGCTACTTTCCACACGCGGGTCGAACATATATCTTGGCTACAACGGACAGATGCCCGGAGACGACTTTTTAGTGACGTGTCGCGTAGGTCCCGGTGACGGGTTCTCATCTCATGCACGCGCCTCGTTCTCTTTCGCCGACGCCGACAATGGAGGAATCATGAACTCCACCTATCCCAACACTTCAGACACATTTGAAGGAGCGATTGCCAAATCAACCATTCCGGTGGTGGGACACGAGACCGGACAGTATCAATTCTATCCCAACTACGACGAAATCGCGAAATATACCGGGGCCCTGCGTCCCGACAATCTCGCGACCTTCCGCGACAAGGCCGATAAGGCCGGGACGCTCCGCAAGGCAAAGAAATATTTCGATGCTTCAGGAAAGTGGGCCACAAAGCTATATTTGGCCGACATGGAAATGAACCTTCGCACCAAGGGAATGGGAGGATTCCAGATTCTCGACCTTCAGGACTATCCCGGACAGGGGACCGCGCTGGTGGGAATCCTCGATGCGTTCATGTACTCAAAAGGATTCATCACCCCCGAAGAATGGCGTCAGTCGTGCGACGATGTGACGGTGCTTGCGAATCTTCCCAAACGCTGTTTCTCCACTGGGGAGCTCGTTGAAATCCCGATTGAGCTGGTCAACTACAGCAACCGCGACCTTGAAGGCACCGACGTAACGTGGGAACTTCCATTCGCCAAGGGCACGGGAAAGGTGGCGGCCGGCAAAGGCGTCTGCAAAGCAGGCAACATATCGCTTGCGATTCCCTATCTCAAAAAGCCCACAAAAATGACCCTTTCGTTAAGCGCCGACAATGGCAACGTCACCAACTCCTACGACATCTGGATATATCCTGAAAAAATGAAGGAGGTGAAGAACGTCGTCCTGACCACAGACATCGACCAAGCCCTCGCGCTGCTTGAAAAAGGGAAAAGGGTCATACTCATGCCGGATTCCGCCACTACCTCCAAAGCGACTCTCGGACCACTCTTCCAGACGGACTATTGGAACTATCGAATGTTTCGCACGATCTGCGAAAACGTAAAAAAGAAGCCATCACCCGGCACGATGGGGCTTTTAATCAATGACACCCACCCGGCACTCAAATCCTTCCCCACCGACAACCATACGGACTGGCAATGGTTTGCCGTGGCTGCAAATTCCTATCCGCTGATAATCGACCGTCTTCCCGCCTCTATCGACCCTATTATCGAGCCCATCGACAACATAGAACGCAACTACCGGCTCGGGCTCATGCTTGAATGCATGGTGGGCGACGGGACACTGATGATCATAATGGCCGACGCCGATAAGCTTGAGCAATATCCGGAAGGGAGATGGTTTATTCAGTCGGCGAAGGAATACGTCGGCTCGAAAGAATGCAAACCGAGATTGAGCCTGACCCCCCGCCAGGTGGCCAATCTGCTGACAAAGCCATCTGCCGACCGCCGAATCGAGGAACTTCACAATATATCCTATTGAACCATTTCTCTTTTTTTCTTTCGCAGAAGTTAAAATCCCGAATTTTTTGTTTAAATTTGCATATCGTAAGGAGGAATGCAGATATTCCCTATTCTTGAATTAAAAAAGATAGCGTTATGACAATAAACGAAGTGCAGGACGAGATTATCGAAGAGTTTGAGGGGCTGACCGATTGGATGGACCGCTACGCATACATAATCGACCTTGGCAACACCCTTCCGGATTTTCCGGAGAATGAGAAAACCCCGGCCAACCTTATCGAGGGATGCCAGAGCAGGGTATGGATCACGGCCCATCGACTCGACGACGGCAGAATACATTTTGAGGCTGATTCCGACGCATTAATCGTCAAAGGAATCGTGGCCCTGTTGATGAGAGTGCTCGACGACCGCACCCCCGACGAAATCCTTAACGCCGACCTATATTTCGTAGACAAAATCGGGCTTAAGGAGCATCTCTCCCCGACCCGCAGCAACGGATTGGTGGCAATGGTGAAGCAAATCCACAACTACGCCATGGCCTTCAAGATGCTCGACAATAAATAAGGCCAGCTCGCATCGGCCTTCACAGTAAGAATCAATAGAAACTAACACCAAAAACCATCACCAATGTTTAAGAACCAACCCAAAGGCCTGATCCCGGCTGCCCTCAGCAACATGGGCGAGCGTTTCGGCTACTACATCATGAATGCGGTGCTCGTTCTTTTCCTCTGCTCGAAATTCGGGCTCAACGAGGAGACCAGCGCCATTATCTATTCCTGCTTCTATGCCGGAATCTACGTGTTAAGCCTCGTCGGCGGCCTTATCGCCGACAAGACCCAGAACTACAAAGGCACCATCATTTCGGGTCTCTGCATCATGACGATAGGATATATCGTGCTTGCATTCCCGATTTTCGCCACGGCCGACAACCAGACCTGGCTTCTCGCCCTGACGTGCGCCGCGCTGTTCCTGATAGCCTTTGGCAACGGTCTTTTCAAAGGAAACCTCCAGGCGATGGTAGGCCAGCTCTACGACAATCCCCGCTACGCCTCGCAGCGCGACTCCGGCTTTCAGATTTTCTATGTCTTTATCAATATCGGCGGCCTTATTGCCCCGTTTGTGGCTCCGATGCTGCGTAGCTGGTGGCTCGGTGAGAACGGATTTATCTACAATGCGTCGCTCCCGGCTCTCTGCCACGAATACCTGAGCGTGACCGACAGCATGAATTCCCAAAACCTCAACAACCTCTACACACTCGTGACGGAGGTTGGAGGCAACGCCGCCGGCAACCTTTCAGAATTCTGCACGACCTATCTCAACGTCTTCAACACAGGCATCCATTATTCATTCATAGCGTCGGTGGCCGCAATGCTCCTTTCGTTGGGCATCTTCCTTGCCACTAAGAGCCAGCTTCCCTCCCCTTCGAAGAAAGCAAAGGAGGAGACAGTGCAATATACGGCCGAGGAGAAGGCCCGCATGGCAAAAGAGATCAAGCAGCGCATGTATGCCCTCTTCGCCGTGCTTGGCATCGCAATTTTCTTCTGGTTCTCCTTCCATCAGAACGGCACGTCGCTTTCCCTGTTCGCCCGCGACTTCGTGAAGACCGACTCCGTGCAGCCTGAGATCTGGCAAGCCCTCAATCCATTCTACGTAATAGTATTGACTCCGGTCGTGATGTGGCTTTTCTCAGCCCTGTCACGTAGAGGCAAGGAGATATCCACTCCCCGCAAGATTGCCATCGGCATGGGTCTGGCAGGTCTTGCCTATATTTTCCTCGCAGTCTTCTCGCTGATTGAAGGCTATCCCTCCGCCGAGGCATTCAAGGCTCTTCCCCCCGCCGAGGCAGAAATGATGAAGACAGGCCCGTGGGTGCTCTTCGTGCTCTACTTCTTCCTGACTGTGGCCGAGCTCTTCATATCTCCGTTGGGTCTTTCATTCGTCTCCAAGGTAGCACCCAAGCATCTTCAGGGTCTTTGCCAAGGGCTATGGCTCGGAGCGACAGCCGTGGGCAACCTTCTTCTCTGGATCGGTCCGCTTATCTACAACGCCTGCCCGATATGGGTGGCATGGACAGTCTTCCTGACCGTCTGCGTCGTGTCGATGGGAATCATGTTCTCCATGGTCAACTGGCTTGAGAGGGTAACAAAGTAAAAACCGACAGTCTACAACCGAATCATATGTTTAAAAAACAACCCAACGGCCTCTATGTCCTTGCACTCGCCAACACCGGCGAACGCTTCGGATACTACACCATGCTGGCCATCTTCCTGCTGTTTCTGCAGGCGAAATTCGGATTCGACGCCACCATCTCCGGACAAATCTATGCCGGATTTTTGGCGGTGGTCTATTTCATGCCTCTCATCGGCGGAGTCATAGCCGACAAGTGGAGCTTTTCCAAATGCGTCGTGACCGGCATCTTCGTGATGCTGTTCGGCTATCTCGTGATGTCGCTCGTGGCCCCATGGTTCACGGGCAACAATGCCCCGCTCTGGGTGCTTATCGGGGGTCTGTTCCTCATATCCTGCGGCACGGGTCTCTTCAAGGGCAACCTTCAAGTGATGGTGGGCGACCTCTACAATTCCCCTGAGCGGGAGGGTCAACGCGACTCAGCCTTCTCCATCTTCTACATGGCAATCAACATCGGCTCCATGTTCGCGCCAATGATGGCCACGGCGATGCTCAACGTAGCCCTCGACAGAGCCGGGTTCACCTACAATAGCGAGCTTCCCGCCCTATGCAACCAGCTAATCGCGGGCACACTTCAGGATCCGACGCATCTCATGGAACTCGCCCAGGCCAACGGAATGGCAGCCGGGCAGACACTCTCCGACTTTGCATCTGAATACATCAGAGTCATCTCCACCGGCTATGGCTATGGCTTCGGAGTGGCTTGTATCTCACTCGTCTTCTCCTTCCTTGTGTATTGGCTTGGACGTCCGGCCTTCCGCGAAGTGCTTGTCGACAAGAAAAACGCGGCAGCAAAGGCAGCAGCGGGAACCGGACCGGAGCTTACCCCGGCACAGACAAAATCGCGTGTCATCGCGCTTCTTCTCGTCTTCACGGTGGTCATATTCTTCTGGATGGTGTTCCATCAGAACGGAGCCACGCTCACTGAGTTTGCAAAGAGCTGCACCGCCCCCGAATCGACAGGAGCCACCCGTATCGGCTTCAACGTATGGGCGCTTGCGACAATCGCAGTCGGAGTCTATGCCCTTTTCTCCCTCTTCCAATCGAAGACCAATAAAGGGAAACTCATATCCGGAGGAATCATCCTTGCGGTTGCCGTCGGTCTGTATTTCTTCTATCAGTATACCCCCGACCCTGTGACAGGCATACAGCCACAGCAATACCAGCAATTCAATCCCTTCTATGTCGTGGCATTGACCCCTGTATCACTCGCCATCTTCGGCTATCTTGCCAACCGCAAGAAAGAGCCGTCGGCACCGCGCAAGATCGGCTACGGCATGGTCATGGCAGCCGTAGCCTACGGCTTCATGATGCTGGGCTCGTTCCAGCTTGGCTCGGGCATCAACGGCGCAGTATCGCCCAATTGGCTTATCACGACCTATCTCCTTCTGACATTCGCCGAGCTGCTGCTCTCCCCTATGGGCATCTCGTTTGTCAGCAAGGTTGCTCCCCCGAAACTCAAAGGCTCGATGATGGGTGGATGGTTTGTGGCCACCGCCGTAGGCAATTATCTGGTGTCAATCCCCATGATTCTATGGGGCAAGATTCCCGTATGGATGCTTTGGATCATTCTTGCCGTAATCTGTCTGCTCTCCGCAGCCTTCATCTTCTCCATCATGAAGAAACTGGAGGCCGCGACTTCCGACCAGCCGGCCATCGCCCAGGCAGCCGATGGCGAAAAAGTGGCATCGGAAGTAGAGGTATGATAATTTAAAGAAAGCGCTCTAAGGGTGCGGGTCTTCTGACAGGCCCGCACCTATTTTTTAATAAGAGCCTGAAATTTCATCCAATTTGCGGTCAGGATTGTTATTTATTTACAGGCATTTTCACTTGAAAGGCTGAAATGTCATAAAAAAATTGAATCAACAAACATTTACTTGTGCCAATTGAAGGCACGCACACAATTGTCATGAATAACTTCATCTTTCATTCTCCCACAGAATTCATATTTGGCAGAAACACCGAAAACGAAGCCGGCTCGACGCTCAAACGATATGGAGCAGGCAAAGTGATGCTCGTATATGGAGGCGGATCAGCAGAAAAAAGCGGTCTTATCCGGAAAATCACTGATTCCCTTACAGCATCCGGGCTGGAATACGTGGCATTAAAGGGCGTCAAACCGAATCCGGAGGCCGACCTCGTCTACGAGGGCATCGGTTTGGCCGTCAGGGAGGGCGTGACGTTCATGCTCGCCGTTGGCGGAGGCTCAGTCATCGACACAGCCAAGGCCATTGCAGTCGGAGCTGTATATTCCGGGGATTTCTGGGATTTCTACATCGGCAAGGCAACTCCGGTTGCCTCCCTTCCCATAGGCGTAGTGCTGACAATTCCCGCAGCCGGAAGTGAAGGAAGCTGCAAAACGGTCATAACCAAGAAAGACGACTTGGGAATCCACAAAATTTCTATCGGTTCCGAGCTTATCCGCCCCCGTTTCGCCATAATGAATCCAGAATTGACCATGACGCTACCCTGGATGCAGACGGCATACGGCGTGGCCGACATGTTATGCCACATTTTTGAGAGATATTTCTCAAATACAGAGGCACAGCTCGTCAATGCCTATTCAGAGGCCATAATGCGCGACATCATGGATCAGGCTTTGACACTCAAAGTCAACCCCGACGACTACAACGCCAGAGCCGACATAATGTGGGCCGGAAGTCTTGCCCACAACGGATTGTGCGGCGTTGGGAAAGTGGAGGACTGGGCTTCCCACAGGCTTGAGCATGAGGTGTCGGCGTTCTACAACGTAGCCCACGGCGCAGGGCTGGCATGTATCTTTCCGGCCTGGCTTCTTTACGTTGCAAAACGCAATCCTGACATGGCCTGGAAATTCGCCATCAACGTCATGAGCGTAAATCCGCAAGGGCTCGACACCGACCACATAATAGCCCACGGAATAAGCACACTCAAGCAATTCTACAACGATCTCGGACTGACCACCTCACTACGCGAGCTGATCGGGGAAGAACCGGATATCGACGCCATGGTGGAGAGCCTGCGCCACAATATTGGCGACACATTGGGCAACTACATGCCTCTCTCCATGGACGACTGCAAGGAAATCTACCGACTCGCCCTTTGATTGCCTGAGGCAGCAATCTCTTAATCAACCTAAAAGCAGGCCAATGATAAAATTACAGAACTTCATTAAAATCTATGAGAAAAGTTTCATAGAGAACTGGGACCTCCCCTGCCTGTCGGAATACGGGAAGCGCAATATGATGACGTATGGAGATTTCGCCACCTCCATAGCCCTAACCCACGTCTTGTTTGAATCGCTCGGCATTCTGCCGGGCGACAAAATCGCGCTCTGCGGAAAAGACTCGGCCGACTGGGTAAAGGCCTACATGGCGACCGTCACTTATGGAGCCGTCATCGTGCCTATTCTTTCTGAATTCAATCCCCTCGACATAACCCACATCGTCAACCACTCTGAAGCTAAGCTTCTTATCGTCTCCGACAGCATCTGGGAACATATAGAGCCGGAAGCCCTTCTCAACGTCAAAGGGGTCTTGAGTCTGGAAACCCGCAACGTGCTTCATGAGATGGCCGACGTAGAAATGCAGCGGCACATACGCCTGCTGAAACGCCGGTTCAACAGGAAATATCCCGACGGATATACGAGCCACGACGTGAAATATATCGACAGAGACAACAAAGAAGTGGCCGAGATAAACTACACCTCCGGGACCACCGGATTTTCCAAGGGGGTGATGCTGACGGGGGAAAACCTTTCAGGGAATGTCTGCTTCGGCATAAACTCCGAGCTTCATTTCCGCAACTCGCGAGCCTTGGCTTTCCTTCCGCTGGCCCACGCCTACGGGTGCGCCTTCGACATGTTGACCCCTCTCGCCACAGGCTCCCACATCACCCTTCTATGCAAGACCCCCTCGCCACGCGTGCTACTTAAGGCACTGGCCGACGTCAGGCCAAATCTTGTCATATGCGTGCCCCTCATCCTTGAGAAAATCTATAAGAACCAGATTCTGCCAATGATCTCGAAAGGGACAATGCGCTGGACGCTTGCCGTGCCTTTTCTCGACTCGCTCATATATTCCAAGATACGCAAAAAACTTATCGACGCCTTCGGCGGGGAATTTGAAGAGGTCATAGTCGGCGGAGCCCCTCTCAATCACGAGGTGGAGGAGTTTCTCCACAAAATCAAATTCCCATTCACAGTCGGCTACGGCATGACGGAATGCGGCCCGCTCATATCCTACACTCCATGGAGGAAATTCGTGGTCGGTTCGTCGGGACGGACGCTTCCGATAATGGAAAGCAAAATTGATTCTCCCGATCCGGAAAACATCCCGGGGGAAATCTGCGTCAGGGGCACCAACCGTATGCTTGGATATTTCAAGAATCCGGAGGCCACAGCAGCCGTCATCGACGGCGAGGGATGGCTCCATACGGGCGACATGGGAACCCGCACGCCCGACGGGACACTCTTTCTGCGCGGACGCTCAAAGACCATGATTCTTTCAGCCTCGGGACAGAATATCTATCCCGAAGAAATCGAGGCAAAACTCAACAACATGCCTTTCGTCTCGGAAAGTCTTGTGGTGGATCGCGACGGAAAACTGACCGCCCTTGTATATCCCGACTTTGAGGCTGCCGACAAACTTGGGATATCAATCTCCGACATGGACAGCACAATGGAAAATGTCCGCACTGAACTCAACAAGATAGTGGCGCCCTATGAAAAAATCGCCAAAATCGTGCTAATGCCCAACGAATTTGAGAAAACCCCGAAAAGGAGCATAAAGCGCTTCCTTTACACACGCTGAGACGGAACAAACGAGGCTGTGTCAAAATAGATGAATCACAGGAGAATACCAGAGGATGTAGGGACATTACTTTGGCATGTTGCTGGTTGACAGACGAGTAAAGTCCAACATGCCAAAGGCATGTCCCTACAATATTCTTTTGATAGAGCCTCGTTTGTTATGTCGATACGTCTCTGCCGATAAGACGGCATTAGCCATTAAACGACAGCAAAAATAAAAGGCCTATCTCTTTTCACAAAGAAATAGACCGAAACCTTAATCTTAATTATACTATGAAAAACACTATGCAAAGTTAAGGCTAATTAAGGGTAAAATCAAAGTTTATAGTCGTTTTTTGGCGAAATTAACAATTATTAAGTAGAAAATCGCTACTTTTGCATTATAATTCGCAATCTGCATATTTCGCAAGTCGAGATAGGGCATACAACGATTCTATGGAGAAACTATACCAATATCTTTGGAAGTCGAGAATGTTTGGCAAAAACCTTAAGGAGGCCGGCGGACAAGACATCACCGTCATCGACCCCGGCCGGCTCAACACTGACGCCGGCCCCGACTTCTTTAACTCCAAAGTCAGAATCGGCGACACGGAATGGGCCGGAAACGTTGAAATCCATGTGAAAGCATCCGATTGGTATCGCCACGGACATCAAAACGACCCGGCCTACGACTCCATAATCCTTCACGTCGTAGGGGTCTCCGACCGGAGGGTCACGCGTTCCGACGGCTCGATTATTCCTCAGGTGGAAATCACCCTGCCGGAGAATTTCTTCCGCACGTATTCCCATTTGTCGCTCAACGCCGACGACATCAGATGCGGCGACTTTCTGCACGACCTTCCATCCCTGACCCTGACCGATTGGCTCGAAACGCTCGCCGTGGAACGCCTGCAGGCCAAAGCCATGAAGGCTTATGAAATATGCAAGACGTGTGGAATGGACTGGGAACAGACCTGCTTCGTGGTCCTCGCCAGGGCATTCGGCTTCGGGCTTAACGGCGACCCATTTGAATTGCTCGCCCGCTCCGTGGCCCTGAAAATTCTCCATCATCACAGCGACAACCCCCTCCAAATCCAGGCTATACTTTTCGGACAGGCCGCCATGCTTGATTCTTCCCTCCATATTTTCGATGAATACTACCAATATCTCTGCCGAGAATACTATTTCCTAGCCAGAAAATACGGACTCCGACCCATGCGGCCGGGGCAATGGAAATATTCACGCACCCGCCCGCAGAATTTCCCCCACCGACGAATAGCATTTCTTGCAAAGGCCTGTGAGGGAGGATTCGCGCTCCTTTCGAGAATCCTCGATTGCAAAGGCAACGAACAAGAGCTTCGGAAACTGTTTGAATGGCGTCTTGACGGATATTGGCACGACCATTTCTCCTTCGATGTGGATGCCCGCTCGATATCAGACACACTTTCCAATACAAGCATAACCCTTCTTCTCATTAATGCCGTGGCTCCGATCATATATGCAAAAGGGGCCATCACCGGCGACACCGACATGATGGATTCAGCATTCAGGCTGCTTTCCTCCCTTCCTCCGGAAGCCAACGCCATCACCCGACTTTGGCAAGGCTTGGGAATGAAAGCCTCCGACGCCATGCGCTCGCAAGCCCTCATCCATCTTAAAAAAGAATATTGCGACCCTCGCAAATGCCTGTATTGCCGATTCGGCAACCAGGCTTTAAAGAGAGCCGCCACGTAGCGACATCCAAATGAGGGATCCCATCGGATAACAGAACACGGATTAAATTGTTATATTATAAAACAGACATAAATGCAACGCGACAGACATCATCAGACAAAAAATATATTTCGTGAAGACCGCATCCTTTCATGGACAAACGAAGGCCCCGACGAGGGAAAACTGCTTGCTTTCGTGGCAGAAAAAATGCCCGACAGGAGCAGGTCCGACCTGAAATCATGGCTTCGCCACGGGCAGATGCGGGTCGACGGCACGGTGACCACAGCTTTCGATGCCCCGATCGCTCAAGGCAACCTCGTGGAAATCAACCTTTCGCGGCCATTTGTCGTGCTCCGCCATCCACGTCTGCAGCTTGTCTATGAAGACAACGACATCATCGTAGTCAACAAGGGATATGGACTTCTTTCCGTGGGCACACAAAGCCACAAAAAGGAGATATCAGCCTACGATATTGTCAGGGAATACATAAAGATGCAGGATCCGCGCAACAAGCTTTTCGTGGTGCATCGTCTTGACCGCGACACGTCGGGCCTTATGATGTTTGCCAAAAGCCAGGAAGCTCAGGAAAACCTGCGCCACAACTGGAACAATATGGTGCTCGACCGTCTTTACGTTGCCCTTCTTGAGGGATACGTGAAGGAAGACAAGGGATTCATCAAGTCAAGACTGACGGAGAACTCCCAATTCGTGGTCTACTCCACCGACAATCCTGATGAGGGGAAACTCGCCGTCACAAATTTCAACGTCCTCAAACGCGGCAACGGACTCTCTCTCGTGGAATTTTCTCTCGACACGGGCAGGAAAAACCAAATCAGGGTGCATGCCTCCGAGATGGGGCATCCCATCTCCGGCGACCGTAAATACGGAGCCAAGGAAAGCCGGCTCCATCGCCTTTGCCTCCATGCCCGCACCCTGCGTTTTGCCCATCCTATAACGCGCAAGGACATGAGGTTTGAGCTTCCGGTCCCGGCGAAATTCCAGAATGCCGTGAAGACATCAGGCAGCCGGGACAAGCAGGACTGAGCCACGCGGGCACGCACAGACACAAGGCATGATTAACATAGCAAAACATCAAAACAAACATTGATATGCCAATCGATACATCCTCATATTATCCCGAAGTGCCGTCGCCCGACGGCAGCGACAACGACCGCTACAGCCTCAACAACAACAGAAGAGGCCTGTTTGGAGACAAGCCGGACGACCGCGACTCAGAACAATCCTCTACGCCGCCCCCTCCCCTTGAGCCGGCTAAAACACAACACGCCCACCATGGCAATAAGGATGACGAAGAATCGGGAACCGAACGCGCCGTCACGGTTTTCTCCAACGTGCTCTCGTGGGTGCTCGTCCCTCTTTTGATGCCAGTCTACGGATTGATTCTCGCTTTCGGACTTTCCATCCTCGATGTCGCCCCAATGGGAATGAGGATATATTTCACTCTCATAGTGGCGGGAATCGATGTCGTCATTCCGATGCTGATAATCGTGCTTTTAAAGAAGCTTGGATACGTAGGCGACTTAGGACTGAACGGCAGAAAAGAACGGCCAATCCCTTACGTCATCATAACAGTGTGCTATTTAGCCACGGCATGGTTCATGGCCTCCAAAGGGGCTCCGGCTTGGCTTAGCCTTTTCTTTGCAGGAGGCGCGTTGGCAAGTCTGGTCAACCTCGTGATAAACTTCTGGTGGAAAATCTCCGCCCATGCCGCCGGAATCGCCGGAATCGTGGCATTGCTTATCAGGATTCAGAAAGACGGTTCGCCGGAGCCGGAGCTATTCTTCTGGCTGATTCTGTCGCTCGTGCTCACGGGGCTTCTCGGTTCGGCAAGGGTCTGGCTTCGCAGGCATACGGTGTGGCAGGTGCTGGCAGGTTATGCCGTAGGATTCTGCAGCGTGTTCTTCCTGACCATGATCAAATAGCCCTTTCCCCAACATCGATCTGACGACAAGCATACATCCATACAATTACCGCAATATCATCATGAGCATATATAATTACAGACGCCGCAAAAGCAGCGTCACAAACGTTGGCAACGTAGGAATCGGGGGGGATAATCCCGTCCGCATACAGTCGATGAACAATACTTCGACGCTCGACACGGAGTCGAGCGTCGCGCAGGCCCTCAGAATAGCAAAGGCCGGAGGGGAAATCGTCAGGCTGACCACCCAGGGCGTGCGAGAGGCAGAGAACATGACCTCGATACGTAAAGGTCTTGACGAGGCCGGATGCGACGTGCCTTTGGTGGCAGACGTGCATTTCAATCCCAACGCGGCTTTCAAGGCGGCCACGACCTGCGAAAAAGTCCGCATCAATCCGGGCAATTTCGTCGACGCGGCCCGCACTTTCAAGCAGCTTGAGTTCACCGACGAGGAGTATGCGGCCGAAATAGAAAAAATAAGGGAGACACTCGTCCCCTTTCTTGAAATATGCAGGAAGCATTCCACGGCCGTGCGGCTTGGCGTGAACCACGGTTCGCTCTCCGACCGCATAATGAGCCGCTATGGCGACACTCCGGCCGGGATGGTGGAATCAGCCCTTGAATTTCTCCGCATATGCCGGGAGGCAGATTTCAACGACATCGTAATCTCCATAAAGGCCTCAAACGTGGTCATTATGGTTGAGACAATCATGCTTCTTGACAAAAGGATGAGGGAGGAGGGGATGGAATATCCTCTGCATCTCGGAGTGACAGAGGCTGGAGACGGAGAAGACGGCAGAATCAAAAGCTCCGTCGGCATAGGCACCCTTCTTTCCCACGGCATAGGCGACACCATCCGGGTGTCGCTGACTGAAGATCCGGAATATGAGATCCCTGTGGCAGTCAAATTGCGCGATTACATCGGGGAGAGGAGGAATCAGACTCAGGTGGTGGAGCCTTCGACAGTGCTTCCCGCCCCTGTCAGGAAAGTCTCAGTCTCCATTCCGGGATTAGAGAGAGAGACATGGCCAATTGTCATAGGTCATGACCTTCCGGGCGCGCCGGAGGCGTGGCATCGCGTAGATGCCGCTTCTGAGCCGCAATTATTCTCCGATTCGTTGCCCATAGTCATATCATCGACCAATGTCAACCGCCCCGGGGAAATAGCGTCATGGATCGACCGTTTCGCCAGTTTAGGCGGCAAAAATCCTATAATCATCCATATGGCATATGACGACACCGACCTGGAGGACCTTCAGGTGAAAGCCGGAGCCGATTTCGGTCCGCTTCTGCTTGGCGGTTATGGTTCCGGCATATGGGTGGAAGGGAAAGCCTTTACGATGGAGAGCCTGAATTCCGTAGCTTTGGGATTGCTTCAGGCAGCAAGACTACGCATCAGCAAAACGGAATATATCGCGTGCCCGGGATGCGGAAGGACTCTGTTCGACCTCCAGCAGACCCTTAAGAAAGTCAAGGAAGCCACCGGGGATCTGAAAGGGCTGAAGATAGGAGTGATGGGGTGCATCGTCAATGGTCCGGGAGAGATGGCGGATGCCGATTTTGGTTATGTAGGAGCCGGACCCGGAAAGGTCAGCCTCTACAAAGGGAAGCAACTTATAAAGAAGAACATACCCTCGGAGACAGCCATCTCCGAGCTCCTCAACCTCATCCATGAATCCAGATAAACAAGGGTGCAGATATTTAGAAAGACAAGGGAATCCAAAAGCTTGGATTCCCTTGTCTTTTTGAATATTTGCAGGACGCCGGTCAGCGTAGCGACCATTCCACACCTGCTTTTGTGTCTTTGATGTCGAAACCGAGGGAGGCGAGCTTGTCGCGGATGAGGTCGGAAGTAGCCCAATCTTTGGCTGCTTTTGCGTTCTTGCGAACCTCCATCAGAAGATCTACCGCACCTTCGTAGGCTTTCGACGCCGAGGCATTCTCGCTGTCGGCGGCCATGCGCATTCCGAGTATCTCAATGAGGAAAACGTCAAACAGATGGCGCAATCTCGCGATGTTGTCGGCAGAAAGCTTCACGTTGCCGTCGGAGGCTGAATTGATAATCCTGCATGCATCAAAGAGCTGCGCTATCACTTGGGGAGTGTTGAGGTCATCATCCATCGCCTCATAGCATTTCGTGAGGAAATCGGGCACCTCCACCGTGGATTTCTCTGCCGGGAGGAGATTCTGCAGACGGCGATAGCCGTCTGTGATTTTTTGGAATGCTTTTTCCGCCGCCTGAAGGGCTGCGTTCGAGAAATCGACAGTCGAACGGTAGTGGGCTTGAAGGATGAAGAAACGTATCACCATCGGGGAATAGGCCTGCTCCAATTTCGGATGCGACCCGTCGAAGAATTGTTCGAGGGTAATGAAATTATTGTAGCTCTTGCCCATTTTCTTTCCCATGATGGTGATCATATTGTTATGAACCCAATATTTCACCGCCTCATGACCCTGCGCCGCCACGCTTTGCGCGATCTCGCACTCATGGTGGGGGAAAAGCAGGTCAAGGCCACCGCCATGGATGTCGAAAGTCTCCCCAAGATACTTTTCTCCCATCGTGGAGCATTCAAGATGCCATCCCGGGAAACCCTCGCTCCAGGGAGAGGGCCAGTGCATTATATGCTCCGGCGCAGCCTTCTTCCAAAGGGCAAAGTCGAGAGGATTGCGTTTCTCCTCCTGTCCGTCGAGTTCACGGGTCGTAGAAAGCAGATCCTCGATATTTCGTCCGGAAAGCTTGCCGTAGTGATGGTCGCGGTTGTATTTCTCCACATCGAAATAGACCGATCCGTTGCTTTCATAGGCATATCCGGCGTCGAGTATCTTCTTGACATACTCTATCTGCTCGATAATATGGCCTGAAGCATGGGGCTCGATGCTCGGCGGCAGCACGTTGAGAGCCTCCATGTCGTGGTGGTAGCGGTTGAGATAAAGCTGCACCACCTCCATAGGCTCAAGCTGCTCGAGACGTGCCTTCTTGGCTATCTTGTCTTCTCCGGAATCGGCGTCATGCTCAAGATGGCCGACATCCGTGATATTTCTGACGTAACGCACCTTATAGCCCAGGTGACGCAGATAACGGAAAAGTACGTCAAACGTGATTGCGGGGCGAGCATGCCCCAGATGTGCGTCGCCATATACAGTAGGCCCGCACACATACATGCCCACGTGACCATCATGTATAGGCTTGAAAGGCATCTTGATGCGCGTGAGCGAATTGTAGAGCGTAAGGTTGTTGTCCATTATTCTGATCAGTTGTTGCCGATGGCCTGGTTCTGACGGGGAGTGATCTCGCCGAACTGAGCCTCATATTTCTTGATGTTGTCCGTCAGGGCGAACATGAGCTGCTTTGCATTCTCCGGGCTCATGATGACGCGGCTTACCACCGGAGCCTGGGGCATGCCGGGAGCGGCGAAGATGAAATCAATAAGGAATTCATTGGGGCCGTGGCCGATCATAGCGAGATTGCTGTATTTTCCATCGGCGATTTCAGGACGGAGTTGAATCTGAAGTTGATTTTTGTTCTGGTTTTCTGGTGTTGCCATTTTTATTCTTTATTTATGATTATTAAAATAGGTGGTTGCCCTGTGAGCAATCTAAAAAAAGAGCCCGGGCAATTCCGAAATAGGAACGCGAAGATAGCGAAAAAAGCTCAAACATCCAAAACAATATTGGCTGCGTCGGCAATTTCTTCCGTTTTTCTGCTGCTGCCCACTATTCTTCCGTCGGCCATTTCCACTGTCAGGTCGGCAATCGAGGCCATGTCCCGGTCGTGGGTGACGACCACGAATGTCTGTCGCCTATCCGCCCGAAGGCCAGATATGATTTCCTGGATCTCCAGGCGGTTGCGAGAGTCAAGGCTGCCGGTGGGTTCATCAGCGAGCACCATCCTCGGATTGTTGACAAGAGCCCGGGCTATGGCCGTTCGCTGCTTTTCGCCTCCCGACAGTTCCGACGGACGATGGGAGAGCCTGTGGCCAAGTCCAAACTCACCCAAGAGCTTCTCCGCCTCCCTGAAAGCCTCTTTCCTATCCCGTCCGGCTATAAGAGCAGGCATCGCCACGTTTTCCAAAGCACTGAACTCCGGGAGAAGCTGATGAAACTGAAAAACGAAGCCTATATTAAGATTGCGGAACGCGGAGAGAGGCTTGTCTTTTAGTTGGAAAAGATCAGTCCCGTCAAACCACACCCCTCCGGAATCAGGACGGTCGAGCGTGCCGGCAATCTGCAGCAGGGTAGTCTTCCCGGCTCCCGACGGACCGACTATGGCCATGATTTCCCCCTCGGGTATGGTCAGGGAAACGTCGTGGAGCACGGTCAGCGGGCCGTATGATTTCGTGACATTACGGATTTCTATCATCTTCTATATTCCTGTTAGTTTTCTGATAACGTGGTTTGCAAGAAAGATTCCGAACAAAGCCGGAATAGTGGCGAGAGTGCCATATGAACTCCTTTTGTTGACAGTCTCAAGCTGTATCAGCGAATGAGACATAGGTTTCTCAGTGCTTGCCACCACCTTAAGCGGCCTGCGTAGCGACATGGCCTTCAGTTTTTGTCTTACGGCACGTGCCAGACCGTCTTCACGGGTCTCCCAAAGGTCGTAGTATCCTACTTTCGTGACATCGATCCTTCCTCCTGCGCCCATCGACGAAACAATGGGAATCCTGTGTCGCAGGCAATGGGCAATCAAGGCCACCTTGGGAGCGACCGTGTCGATCGCATCGACCACATAATCATAGCCGCCATTGCAGAATAAATCCTCAATCTTTTCTGCATCAACAAACTCTATTTTAGGATTTACGTTGATCTCAGGATTGATGTCGCGAAACCGATCTGCAAAAAGCTCCACCTTCGGACGGCCGACGGTGGAAGTCGTGGCTATCAGCTGGCGATTGACGTTGCTTTCGGCGACATTGTCGGAATCGACTATCGTCATGTTTCCGACGCCACTTCTCGCGAGCATCTCAGCGGCATATCCACCGACTCCGCCAACTCCGACTACGAGAACCGACGACCTGCGCAGACGTTCCACTCCATCTTCACCCAATAGACGTAGTGTACGGTCGTCCCATGCTTCGCCAGTCGAAGGCTCCGACACAGGGTCTATTGTTGAATCCATGAGCCTTTAAACCCTGTCTCTTCCAGAGTCTTTATCACCTGAGCCGCCTTGGCTGCGTCTTCAGGAACGCCATGATTTTCAAGCACTTTGTCGGCGGTGGTCAAATCAAGAGTCCATTCCTCATTCGGAAACTCGGCGTTCATCGCCTTTAATATAGCTGCCGAGCAGCCTGCGCATTTCGCATTGGTCTTAAACTTCATATCTTTATCAATTTTATTTCTAAATAATTATATCAAATCCAAACGGCATCCGCATATTAGATGGGTCTGTCTTCCTATATCGGGAAACGTCTTGAATAGTCTCCCTTCGGGGAAACATCCATGTCGGCAATTTCTCCTCGATTCATGCAAAATTACAGATTTCTGACGAAAGAACCAAATCATCACTTATCGAGGGGTATACCCGAAAGCGCATGTCATCAAAACTAATCTCTACATATACCCAAAAAGACAATCCTTATCTGAGCGACCTCAATGGTCAATACGGATTTTATTAAGCCTTAGAGAATTTGCCACGACACACACAGAGGAGAATGCCATTGCCGCCGAAGCGATCATCGGAGTCAGCATCAATCCGCAGACGGGGTAAAGCACGCCGGCCGACAAAGGAATGCCCAAGACATTATAGATAAATGCCCAGAACAGATTCTCTTTAATGACCTTTAATGTGGCAGCCGACAGACGGATAGCCTTTGGTATGTAGGTAAGTTTGCCGGAAATAATGGTCAATTGCGCCACTTCCATCGCGATATCGCTTCCCCCTCCCATAGCAATAGAGACATCCGCCTCCGCAAGTGCCTGCGAATCATTGATGCCGTCGCCTGCCATTGCCACAAAGCGGCCCTCCTTTTTCAACGATTTTATCTCGTCTTGCTTTCCTTGAGGAAGGACTTCGGCAACCACCTCATCGATTCCGACAAGCCTCCCCACATGCTTGGCAGTGGCGAAACGGTCGCCGGTCAGCAGTATTGTCGTCACTCCCATATCTTTCAAAGCCTCGACTGCCTCTGCGGCATCCTGACGAATCGTATCCGCAACTTTGAATACCACCAGGTTTTTCCCGGGGATTCCGGCGAAAACCACTCCCGCGCCTTCCCGTGCCCACTCCGCAGCCATAGAGCTCATTTCAGAAGATGTCGGAGCTTCCATTCTATCCGCCAGACTTTCATTGCCAATCCATGCCCGTATATTCCCGACTTTTCCAACGATTCCCATACCGGGGATATTCTCGAAATCTTCTATTTCCACGGCTCCGGAAGTTGTCCCGTTGGCTTTTGTCCATTCAGAAATCGCCTTGGCAAGGGGATGCGTGGAATGCCTCTCAAGCCGACTCAGCGCATCGAAGAACAAGGGCTCCGATTCCCCATCCTGAAAGATATCCACGACGGAAGGCAGGCCCTCCGTAATCGTGCCGGTCTTGTCAATCGCAAGCGTATCGACCTTCTGCAACTGCTCAAGCGCGGCGGCCTCCTTTATCAATATCCCATTAGAGGCACCCCTGCCAATGCCGACCATTACGGCCGTAGGCGTGGCGAGCCCCAAAGCGCAGGGACAAGCTATCACCAACACCGACACCGCCGCCAAGACAGCCATAGGAAGCTTGTCGATCCCGAAGCTTATCCAGACCACGAATGTCAGTATGGCGACGGATATGACAACGGGAACAAAAACGCGGCTGATTTTGTCGACAAGCCTCTGAACCGGGGCCTTGGAGCCCTGCGCTTCCCTGACGCAACGGATTATGCGAGAAAGTTCCGTGGCCTTGCCTACCTTTTCCGCCACGACCGTCAACGTGCCGTTGCCGTTCATGGTGCCGGCTGTCACTTTGTCGTCGGCCACTTTCTCTACTCCCTCCGGCTCACCGGTCAGCATACTTTCATCCACGACTGATATTCCCGCCACGACTTTACCATCCACAGGAATCCGTTCCCCCGGTCGCACCGACAGTCGGTCACCGGGCTTGATATCATTGACACTGACCGTCGTCAGATTGCCGCCTGCATCAACCACCAATGCTTCGGAAGGCTGAAGACCCATAAGAGCCTTTATGGCAGTGCCAGTGTTACGCCTGGCACGCATCTCCATGAATTTTCCCGTCAGCACAAACGCAACAATCATGGCAGCAGCCTCATAATAGAGGTCGGCCGGAATCCCTTTTGACGTGAAATATGAAGGGAATAGCGTATTGAAAAGCGAAAATAGGAAGCTGACAAGAGTGGAAACCGCCACGAGAGAATCCATATCGGGACGCCCGCTGAAAAGATGTCGCAAACCATTGACGTAGAATCGCCTTCCACTGACGGCCATCACCGCGAGCGCAAGCATCATCATGACGTAGCCGTCGCCGGGGAAATGAATGTGGAGCATACATATGCAGCTCAACGGGATAGTGAAGACCCACGCCAAGATAAGGTCCGTGCGCATTCTCTTATACTGCCGCATGTCTGACTTCTGTTTCTCTTCCACGGCCTTTGCCTCGGAATCCTCCACAATCATGTCGTAGCCGGCCGCACGGACGGCCTCCGCCACCTTCTCGGGAGACGTGGCAGACGCATCCCATGAAAACGAAACCTCCGACGAGGCAAAATTGACTGCCACATCCGACACGCCCGGAACTTCCGATACGGTTTTCTCAACAGTCCCGGCACATACGGCACACATCATGCCCGTCACCGGGAAAACTCCTTTATCCTTGTTTTTACTCATTTCTAATTATTTTGAAATTTCTCACATCTTGATTGCAACGTCGGCAACATGGGAGGAGATATTTCCACAAAGTTAATGGATTACAAATAAAACACGGTTGCAAAACCTGTGGTTCAAGCAATGCTGAGCTAAGAGCGTGCTCTTAGCGCATTAGGATACGCCAGTTCTTAGGATAAAGATTGTTGGCACGGCTTCCGATGTTTTTGACAGGTCCCAAGGGAAGACCTTCATAGCAGACTATCACAATGCCCTTGGCCACAACAGGAGGCAACACTATCGACTCCCTTCTCAGATACGCCAAAGCCGTCTCCCTGTCAAGCTCCGCAGTCACATAAGCCGACTTGTCGAAATCCACGGCAAGAATCCTTTCCATCTCCGGGGGCTCTGCATCCCGAGTCTTTTTCCCTCCCTTAATTCTTGAGGAGCGGCATGCCTGTGACGCAGGCTCGATCCTTCGGCACAGGCAAGGTGCTGATTTATTGATATGAGAGCGGACATATTCACCCGGCTTCCTGAAAATAGCGAGAAACAATCCCTCACCCTCGGTTTTGTGGGGCATGAAGCGGCTGACAGGCAACGATGTGCCTATTCCGGACGGTATGCCCCATTCTTTCGGGAAAGCGGGGTCATAGGGGACAAGGCCAAGCTCTTCGGCTATGAATTCGGCATTATCCTCATTCTCCCTGCGATTGAACGTGCAGGTGGAATAAATTAGGAAACCTCCGACGGCGACTGCGTTGGCAGCGTTGGTCAGAATCTCTCTTTGAAGACTGCTGCATTTATCGATCAAATCCTCACTCCATTGTCTGACGGCCTCAGGCTCTTTACGCATCATCCCCTCGCCGGAACAGGGGGCATCCACCGCCACTATATCATATTTGCCTCCATCTTCGGCAAACCATGAGGAATCCCGGTTGGTCACCGTCACGTCAGGATATCCCCATTTTATGAGATTTTCCCGAAGTATTCCGGCTCTCTTCCCTACGTATTCGTTAGCAACGACCCTCGACCCATCGGGAAGAGCGTCGATTATTGCCGTGGTCTTACCTCCCGGGGCGGCGCACATATCGAGCACGCCGACCGGATGAAGAGGCTTTCCATCTTCAGACACGGCACCCAGTCCGGAGAGTATCCTACGTGTGGCTTCATAGTAAATCATCGATGAGGCGTCCTGCACGTAATAGGCACCGGCATGAAGCAGGGGATCAAGCGTAAACACAGGTCTATCCTTAAGATAATATCCCTTATCACACCATTTTACGTCTCTTTCCCCAGCAAACGCAGATGTCGGTTTTCTGCCGTTGACTCTGACTGAGACTACCGGAGGCTCATTCATGGCCCGAAGGAAATCATCCGTCTCCGGGCCGAGAATCTCCGACATCATTTCTATAAAACCTTTGGGTAGCTCCATAACCTGACTAAAGATATTTTTAGGATGTGAACGTATATAATATCCGTTAAAAAGGAAAAAGTTTAAACAACTTCACTGAAAAAACATGCAAATGTAGTAATTTTTTATTAATTTTGTGTATATGAAAATCGAAGCTGCTTTATATTTAATCCCTGTCAACATCAGCGACGCCCCTCTGCACGACGTCCTGCCGGACGGAAACTCCGTATTGCTGAAAGGCATCCGCCATTTTATCGTGGAGAATGTCAGGACGGCAAGACGCTTCCTAAAACGCATTGACCCGGCATTCGACATAGCGTCGACCACATTCTACGAACTTAACCGCCACACCGATCCGGCTGAAGTCTCCTCCTTTCTCGACGCATTGCGCAAAGGGGAGCCTGTTGGAGTGATGAGCGAGGCAGGATGTCCCGCCGTGGCAGATCCGGGGGCATTGGCTGTCAGCATCGCCCAAAGAGAGGGACTGAAAGTGGTGCCCCTTGTCGGGCCTTCAAGTATATTGATGGCCTTGATGGCATCGGGGTTCAACGGACAGGGATTCTCCTTCAACGGCTATCTTCCAATTGACTCCAAGGAGCGGGAGCGCAAGCTAAAGGAGCTTGAGGCCACGTCGAAAAAGGCCGACATGACCCAGATTTTCATTGAGACACCCTATCGCAACAATAAAATGATAGAAAGCCTCATCTCCACTTTGAGAGGCGACACACTTGTCTGCGTGGCCTGCGACATTACAGACCCGGAGAAAGAGACCATCAAGACCATGCCGGCGTCAAGATGGAGGAAAGCTTCGTATGATTTCGACAAACGCCCGGCCATATTTCTAATCTACTCCCATTGACGCAAGCCATGCCGCGTAAAAAAATATCTTTCGAGGGGCAAACGCTCCTTCCTTTTGAGGAATGGGTCTATGCTAAGCCCGATATGCCCGTCAGGCGTAACGTCTACGCTTCCGCTGAGGTTCCTCAGTCTAAAAATGCAACCACCGATCCATCAGCCTTCCGTCTGCAATATATCTCACTCGGCTCCGGATCGAGTGGCAACTCATGCTATATCGGCACTCCCAAGGGTGGCATAATAATAGATGCCGGCCTGAAAGCCGACGTCATTGAATCCACACTCAGTGCCAATGGAATCGATATGAAAAAAGTGGTGGCCGTCCTTTTGACCCACGACCATTCCGATCATGTCAGATACGTCTACACGCTTCTTCGCAATAACAAGCACCTGCGTCTCTACTGCACAAACCGCGTAGTCAACGGGATATTGAAACGCCATAGCATCTCGAAGCGCCTCAAAGACTATCATCAGCCGATATTCAAGGAGATTCCGTTCAAAATCGCCGATCTGGAAATAACGGCCTTTGAAGTGCCTCACGACGGGACCGACAACATGGGATTCTCCATTGAGTTTGCGGGGATGCGCTTCGTGCTTGCGACCGACCTTGGAGAGGTCACCGAGCGTGCACGCTTCTATATGAGCAGAGCCAATTATCTGGTCATCGAGGCCAACTACGACCTTCAGATGCTGCGGCTCGGAAGATACCCCGAATACCTGAAAGCAAGAATACAGACTGAAATCGGCCATATGGACAACACCCATACAGCCGCTTTCCTTAAGGAAATAATCAACCCCGACCTGAAATATATTTTCCTCTGTCATCTTTCGCAAGACAACAACACTCCGCAGAAGGCCCTTGCCGCAGTCAGGGGGGCTTTGGAGGAGGCCGGAAAGAAAGTGGGCAACGCCATGCAGTCGATCGACGACCGCAAGGCCGACGTGCAGCTTATGGCCCTTCCCAGATTTGAGCCTACACGTCTTTTCGTGTTTCGACCCCGGCCGGAGGGTCTGAGCTCATGATTATGCTCAGCAGCGGCCCTTCAAGCCCATTGGGTGCGATTCCGGCCCTGACCTCGAAACGTAGGTATACCCCCTTGCAGTCGTAGACCACTATTTCCGTCTCGTCGTCGCTGACGGCATCGTGAGCAGTGAAATCGAGCCGCTCCCCCTCCCCTATCCTGAGACTTTGCAGGATATAGTTCTGCAAGTCGAGGGGAAGAAGGTCGCCGAGATAGACGTTGCGTATCATGACGTTGGATTTGTCGAGCACATCGATTTCCCATAGTCCGGGAGCCCCCTGAACGTCGGTGTACAACGGCGAACCTTGTCCGTCGGTCAGTATTCCCTCAAAATCATATTCCGCGCTGTCGAGCGGCTCGCCCACCTGAAGGGCATCTGCCAGACTTCTGACAGTCATGGCTATATCGTTGTCAGCATGGAAGAATTCCGCGTCTTTCTGGGGGATGGAGAGGGGCGTGGCGGCTTTCTCCGCTTTCCGGCACGACGACATCGTCCCGCAAAGCAAAGCTGCCGTTGATAAGCAGAAAACAGCTATCAAAATCTTTTTCATTACATGCGCCTGCATGGCAATAGTGGATCGAATGATGAAGTTGTAGAACTTCGATTGTTGTTTTAACAATCTATAACATTTCGGCGGCAAAGTTAAGACAAAAAAACGATATAACCAAGTATTAGAGCGCAGATTTTTTCTATGTAGAGTCAAGTGGCAAGTGCAAAATTAGCAAATCATTCGGAAGAACTCAATTTTCGGTGTTGAAAAACCTAATTTTTTTCTCGGTCTCTCATTGATTTGGTACTGAACTTTGTTAAGTTGATCCTGGGAGACAAGTCTGAAATCAGTGCCTTTCGGGAAATATTCTCGCAATATCTTGTTCATGTTTTCAATCGCGCCCTTTTGCCCTGAGCAATACGGGTCTGCGAAATAAACGGTACAGTCCAAGGCGTTACAGATATTCTTGTGATTCATAAACTCAACACCATTGTCCGTTGTAATGGTGTGTACAAACTGCTTGTATGGCAGTAATAATCGAATGACAGCTTCCTCAACATCGGCCGGTTTCTTAGATGGGAGCTTTGTCTGAATGAAGAAGTTCCGGCTACGTTCGATTATGGTCAGGACAGCACTTTTCTGTTCGGCTCCGACTACCAGATCCATTTCCCAGTCTCCAAATCTTTTGCCGTCGGCCTCGGCCGGACGGTCATGGATTGAAACCCTGTCTGGTATCATGGATTTTCCTGCCGTCTTGTATGGCTTGGCCTGATGTCTGCGATGTTTCATTCCATGATGCGTGTACTGGCTATACTTCTCAAGGTCTGACCTTATTTCCTGATATATACGTTCATGGGATATCTGTATGCCCTCCAGTTTGAGTTTGCCGGATATCTGTTCGGGAGACCATCTTTTCTCGACAAGCAGCTTCATGGCACGTTCCAGAACACCGGGCTTGAGCGCTGTGTTCCTAACTATACGCTCCCGTCTTTCCTTCGCCATCTCATTTGCCAGCCCGGGACTGTAGCCGCCTCTCTTGTTACGGTTGCGTTTGAGTTCGCGACAGACGGTAGACGCCGCAATCTTTTTTGCGGGAGCCGTATTTCCTTTTAATGCCGCCTCTTCTTCGCGAAGGCGGTTCAACTCGTCTGCTATGGCCTGAAGCGAAGAACCATTTTGGCGCATGGCAGAAATTGTGTATCTTTGCGCAAGGGTTAATTGATTGTACATGAGCAATACAAAATTAATTAATCTTCGGGAGACTTCGGTCTCCCTTTTTGTTTTTTTGTATTGCCACTATGGGAAAGGTTTTCTTAGCCATGGCCGCCGTCTAAAATTATGAAAACGGAGCTGCCGCAAGACAGCCCCGTCTGTTTCCACGATTTCAGCGTGGCGGATGAATCTATTGCTTGGTCGAGTTGCTCCTCAGCAGGGCTCGCCTCCTCTTCGATCCACGGGGCAAAGTTAACACTTTCCCTTGAATCTACATCATTTAGGCTCCATAACGTTGCACTTCGTTTTGGAATCTACACAGATTTTTTCTATCCCATGATTGCCTGAATCAGCGACTAAGCAGCCATAACGAAACGATGCCGGCCAAACTATCGGCCGACATCGAATCTTGATTTTTGTCATCTTTTACCTTGTAGATGCTCTCTTTTTCAATAATTCTCCTCCTCCGGCATGAAATGCTGGTAAGGATGGTTGCAGGCAGGGCATTTCTGTGGCGGCTCTGTGCCTTCATAGATGTAGCCGCATACGAGGCATTGCCATTTGATGGGCTTCTCGCGCTTCCAGACAGTGCCGTTCTCGATACGCTCGCGCATCTCGTTGAAACGGGCCATGTGGCGGTTTTCAATCGTAGCGATAGCGCGGAATTTGTCGGCGATTTCCGTAAAGCCCTCGGATTCAGCTATCTTAGCAGACTCCGTATATTGCTCCACTCCCTCTTTTCTTTCCTCTTCGGCAGCCACTTTCAGGTTGTCGACCGTCGGCGACAGGATGCCCGGGTCAACACCGATGGGAGCAGTTGTCACGCCCCCCTCCTTCAGATATTGCAGGAATATCTTGGCGTGGCGGAGCTCATTGGCGGCCGTCTCGGTGAAAATGTTGGCGTATTGGAAATATTGCTCCTTCTGCGCAGACTGCGCGAAAAATGTGTAGCGGGAATAGGCGCATGATTCTGCTACATACGCATTGGCAAGACAGACCTCGGTCTTCGTGCCTTTCAAGCTTTTTGTGTCAGCCATAGTATAACTATTAATTAAAGTTTCGTGTCTTCATCGGCCTTGAGCGGAAAACGTGTCGGGGATTTCGCCGCGACCTTTATCTTTAGAACGCCATACCGCAGTTTTGGTTTGGACGGGAGCGCATTTTTTTATAAATTCGCGGTCATGACAGAGAAAATGACAGCAATAGTGCTCGACGTTACGAAGCATTCCGACCGCCACGACATCGTGAGCGTCTTCTCGCGGCTTCGGGGAAGGATATCCTTTCTCTCCCCTGCAGGGAGCGGTAAGGCAGCCGCTCTGAGAAGGTCGCGTCTGCTCCCCTTGTCGGTCATTGAGAGCGATATTCATTTCCGGGCCACAACAGAGCTGCAGAGACTCGGGACATTCTCACTCGCCCGTGTTTGGACCGACATATATTTCCATCCCGTCAAGCAGCTAATCGCCCTCTTCTTGTCGGAATTTCTCAACCGTCTGCTACGTGCCTCGATGCCGGATGAGGGTCTTTGGCACTATATAGTGGATTCCCTAACGCTTCTCGACAACATGGAGACAGGGGTATCGGATTTCCATATCACGTTTCTTGCCTCGCTGCTTCCCTTCGTGGGTATTCAGCCGGACTCGACGCTCTATGCTCCCGGAATGGTGCTCAACATGCAGGCGGGGGTGTTCACCGACCGGATCCCACCCCATAGAGACTATCTAAGCGGCGATGAAGCCCGTGTCGCCGCCACGTTGTGCAAACTCAACTTCTCAAATGCTCCGGCGCTGCGCCTTAACGGCAATCTGCGCCACCGTATACTCGAAGGAATGCTCCGCTACTACGGCATACACTACCCCGGCACCTCCAATCTCCGCTCCCTCTCCGTCATCCACGACCTTTTCCACTGACGATAAGTAGGAATGATCTGAACACCCTAATTTCGGACAAAAGGGTATAAAAAAATAAAGATTAATTGTCTCTCGACAACTAATCCTCTTACCTTAAAACTAATACCATGAAAAACACACTGCAAAGTTAATACAATTAAGGCTCTTTTTCAAGAGCCTTAACTATATTTCACAGTGATTTAACTGTTTTTTAATCTTTAGCTTGCCAAAATGGCAATTTTAGAGCGCTTTCCTAAAGCAATTGTAGAGGCGTTTAGAAGCCTTCTCAGCTTTTTTCAGTTTCTTAGGAATCATCGCAATATCAGCATCGCATCTCCATACGCCCCGAATTGGTATTTCTCCTTTACGGCCACTTCGTAGGCCTTCATGACCGTGTCGTAGCCGCCAAACGCCGCCACCATCATAAGCATAGTGCTCAATGGCAAGTGGAAGTTGGAGACAAGCGCATTACATACCGTGAAATCATATGGAGGGAAGATGAACTTGTTGGTCCAGCCTTCATACGTCATCAAATGGCCATTCATGCAGACAGCGCTCGCCACGGCCCGGAGCACAGACGTGCCTATCGCGCAAACGTTGCGGTTGTTGTCCTTAGCCTTGTTGACCATCTCCACGAGCTCCTCATTGACAAACATCTCCTCGCTGTCCATCCGATGCTTCGTGAGGTCTTCCACGTCGATGTCCTTGAAATTGCCTCGTCCGCTGTGAAGAGTGAGGAAACCGCGTTCCACTCCCTTTATCTCAAGCCGCTTAAGCAATTCGCGACTGAAATGAAGCCCGGCCGCCGGAGCCATCACGGCCCCTTCGTTCTTGGCGAATATACATTGATAACGCTCCTCGTCCCAAGGCTCCACTTTACGCGTTATATACTCCGGGAGCGGGGTCTCTCCCATTGAATAAAGCGTCTCCTTAAATTCATCGTGAGGGCCGTCGTAAAGGAATCGCAGCGTACGACCACGTGAAGTGGTGTTGTCAATTACCTCCGCCACCATCGAATCGTCTTCACCGAAATAGAGCTTGTTGCCTATCCTTATCTTGCGGGCCGGCTCCACGAGCACATCCCAGAATTTATTTTCTTCATTCAGCTCGCGGAGAAGAAATACCTCAATCCTTGCTCCCGTCTTCTCCTTATTGCCGTAAAGACGAGCCGGGAAGACGCGGGTATCGTTGAAAATCATGACGTCGCCATCGTCAAAATAATCGATGATTTCCTTGAATATGCGGTGGCTGATCTCCCCCGTCTTGGCATTGACCACCATCAGGCGGCATTCGTCGCGATTTTCAGATGGGGTCTGAGCAATCAGATTATCAGGAAGCTTAAACTTAAACTGTGAGAGTTTCATTTCTGATGTCTATGATTTTTGGTTCTAATTTTTAATATGTTTTGAATTGCAGACGAATCTTTTCCGCCCTCGTCTCAATCGCGCTCCGGCATCCGGTAGTCTTCCGGGAAAGTCAATTCGTCTGTGGATATTTTTTCGATGGCCTCTTCCACGGTCATGCAGTCGTCAATCTTTATTCCGCCAACGCGGGTTCGGCGAAGTCCAGTCAAGTGTGCGCCGCTTCCGAGAGCCTCTCCGAGATCGCGGGCTATCGCCCGGATATACGTTCCCTTGCTGCACACGATCCTGACCGTGATTTCCGGGAAGTCGCACGCCAGCAATTCCATTTCCTTTATCTCAAGCTGCTTGGCTTTAAGATTGACGGCCTTCCCTTTTCTGGCAAGGTTGTATGCCCGCTTGCCGTCGACCTTCACGGCGGAAAAGACCGGGGGAACCTGCATTATCTTGCCCATAAAATTTGGCAAAGCATTTTCCACTGTTTCCTTTGAGATGTGCTCCCAAGGATATTCCCGGTCAATTTCAGTCTCAAGGTCGAAGCTCGGGGTCGTCGCCCCAAACCGTATGACGGCCACGTATTCCTTGTCGCCGTTCTGTATGTCGTCAATCTTGCGTGTAGACCTTCCCGTGCAAATGATAAGCACGCCCGTAGCGAGGGGGTCGAGAGTTCCGGCATGCCCCACCTTGAACTTCTTGACGTGGAGTCTGCGCTGAATCGCCCCACGAAGCCGTTTCACGGCATCGAACGAAGTCCAGCCCAATGGTTTGTCTATCCCTATTATTTCTCCGCTAATAAAATCCATGCGATTGTTTTTTAGTGTTTACGCCGTCTTCAGGCATCAACGCCAAAGCAGACAGATTATTCCCATCAGGACACAATATGCGGCAAACCATATCAACTTGCCCTTTTTCACGAGATTAATCATCCATTTGCAAGCGCAACAACCGACTATGAAAGATGCAGCGAAACCGATTGCCATTGCCATTGCCCCCACAGCGTTGTCGCCTTGTGCTGCCGGAGTGGAGACAATCTCCTTGACATCGAGAAGGGCCTCCCCAAGAATAGGGATAATCACCATAAGAAAGGAAAATGCCGCCACCTTGTCGCGCTTGTCGCCGAGCAAAATACCTGTGGCTATTGTTGATCCGGAACGGCTCAGACCCGGTAGCACAGCAACGGCTTGGGCACAACCTATGATGAAGGCGTCAAGCCATGTAATGTCGTGTCCTTTGGAGGCGCTGACCATGCCCCGGCCGTTCTCGCGGGTGCCCGTCCAATGGGCAAACGTCAGCAACATCGCCGTCACGAGCAGACAGATACCGACCACGGTCAGTCCGCTCCCGAAGAATCCCTCCACCGTTTCCTTGAAGAAAAGTCCGACTATCGCCACAGGAATGCACGAAAGCAGAATCTTGCAGACGTAATAAAAATCGTAGTCGCGCTTGAAGCCAAAGAAGCTTATGCACAGCTTCTTGGACATTGGCCAAAGGATAACGATTGTGGAGCATACCGTAGCGGCATGAAGGATAAGGTCGAATTGAAGCACTTTGTCGGAGGGGAGATCGATTCCGAGAATCTCGCGGAAAATTTCAAGATGTCCGCTCGAACTGATCGGCAGGTATTCGGCAAGCCCCTGCACGATGCCAAGGATTAAAGCATCAAGCCATTCCATTGATAGAGTAATTTGATTTATGATAAATGAGCCGGCCGCCATCTTCTTTCGCCGGCGGCCGCGATATTATTTTTTCTTCGGAGGCCAAACAATGGCAAACGCCATCAGCAGGAAACCTATAAATGAGAGCGCCGGGCCGACCACGATTCTGCGTGCGGAGAATATCTCCGGGTTGAAGCCGTTTTCCGTGGTGCTTCCACCGCCGCTCATGAGCATAAAGCCGACGACTATCAGCAGAAGACATCCAGCCATCATGTAGTAGTTCATTTTGGAGAACGGACGATCCTTCTCCTTGGTTTTATCGAGACCCTGCGGATCACGTTCCTCTATTTTTAAATTCAACGCCATGTCGTTTTGTTTTCTTCGATATTCTGTTGTTGTTGTTTTGGAATCTTAAATATGATTGTCGTGTTTATGCCTTATTTAAAGAGCTCGTCGTAGTCTTGCCTCAGATAGCGGGTAGTGGCAATCCAGGCGGCAAGGCCACATAGGAGCATTCCGATGAGCAGAATCCCTCCTGCCACAATAAGCAAGCTCGGCCATCCGAGCAGATCCACGGCATACGTGAAATTCCCCTCCGGAATCAACAGCAATGCCAGGGCGAGTATGCACACGGCAGCCAGTCCGGAAATCAATCCCGACGTCATATTACTCATTATGAACGGGCTGCGAATGAAGCCATTCGTGGCGCCTACGAGCTGCATCGTATGGATTGTGAAGCGGCGGGCGTAGATGGCAAGATGGACGGTGTTGTTGATCAAGACAAATGAAATGACTATCATCACGAGGGCGATAATGCCAAGCACTATCGTGATGCTCTCGATATTGCGGTTCATGCTTTCAAGCATCGCAGAATCCGGCAAAGCCACTCCTGCCACACCCTTCTCTTTCTTTATCGATGTCTCGATCTCCTTAAGGCTTCGCTCTGAAGCATAGTCGGCCTTAACTGAGAAGACCACCTCCGGCGACAAAGGATTGACGCCGAATAGAGCCTCAAGGTCTTCGCCGGTATCGGTTTTCCAATTCTTCAATGCGTCGTCCTTGGTTATCACGCCCACGGAAAGGGCATAGGGAGCCTTCTCGATTTTCTTGGCAAGATCCATCGCCCCGGCGTCGCTGACGCTGTCGGCCATGACCACGCTGACTTCCAGACGCTCACGAAGGCGGCGCGTCTCGGATGCGGTGGCAATCGTGACCAGAGCAATAATGCCGATAATGACCAAGACGAGCGTCACGCTCACTATGGTCGTCAGATGGGCTGCCCAATATGAGATCCTTACCTCTTTGTTATGCTTCATATCCTCAGGATAAATTGTTTGTTGCCGTTGGCTTTTTTGATAGGAATCCGAAAAAGTCAAAGCGACTTTTTCGTGCGGCATGCCTCACGAATCCACTCGCCGTCGGCAGTCTTCGGGCACACGCCATATTCATAAACGCCGACAACGGGTGCAAAGTTAATAAATTCCACCCCCTCTTGTCAATCTTTTTCGCATGTTTTTTCAATTTTAAGACCCAATCATCGACTTTTTGCCCCATTTTTAGTAACTTTGCGCTTATGACAGACAATTCTCAATATTTGAAAGCGGCCTATTTCACCCTTGGCTGCAAACTTAATTTCGCCGAGACTTCCACGATCGGAAAGATGCTCGCCGAAAGGGGAATCTCCCGCGCAGCAAAGGGGGAGACTCCCGACATTTGCGTCGTCAACACTTGCTCGGTCACGGAAATGGCCGACAAAAAGGGGCGAAGGCTTATCAGAAGCCTGGCTGCCCGATATCCCGGGGCAACAATCGCCGTGACCGGATGCTACGCCCAGCTGAAGCCGCAGGAGGTGGCCGGACTGCCAGGAGTGGACATCGTGATCGGCTCGGAGGAGAAACTCCGAATGGCCGACCATATCGACGCTTGGCTTGCCGACAGAAAAAAACGCATGGAGGTCACCCCCTTCCGCGACATCAAGGCTTTCCACCCCTCTTGTGAAAAGGGCGACCGCACACGCTACTTCCTGAAAGTGCAGGACGGATGTGATTATTTCTGCACGTATTGCACGATTCCTTTCGCTCGCGGCCGATCTCGTTCCGGCATGATTCCCGACCTTGTCGCAATGGCCCGCGACGTGGCAGAACGTGGAGGGAAGGAGATTGTCATCACCGGAGTGAACATCGGCGAGTTCGGGCGCGACAACGGGCAAGACCTCTTTTCCCTTCTCCGCAGCCTCGACGAAGTGGAGGGGATCGAGAGATTCCGTATCTCCTCCATCGAGCCAAACCTGCTGACGGAAGAGATCATCAGCTGGACTGCCTCAGAAGCCCGGGCGTTCATGCCCCATTTCCACATCCCGCTGCAATCCGGCTCCGACGAGGTGTTGAGGCTAATGAACCGCCGCTACGACACCTCGCTTTTCCAATCGCGCATAGAAAGCATCCGCCGGCTCATCCCTGACGCCTTCATCGGAGTCGATATTATCGCAGGGGCGAGGGGCGAGACAGAGAAGGAATGGTGCAAGAGCCTTGAATTTGCCGAGAGCCTCGACGTGACACGCTATCATGTGTTCCCGTATTCCGAACGTCCAGGCACGAAAGCTCTCCTCCTTGGCGACAATGTCAGCCAGGAGGAGAAGCATCGCAGGGTGGCGGCGCTCACACGCCTTTCCGACAAAAAGATGGAGGCTTTCATGAGGAAGGCAGAAGGATCGGTGCGCCCCGTATTGTGGGAACAGCCTTCAGGCGACTACCGTATGCACGGACTGACCGACAACTATCTCCGCGTGGAGGCCCCTCTGATCCCTGAGCTTATCAACACCATCTCCGACGTGCGGCTCGGAGAAATCTCCCCTCTTCAACCGGAAATCATCACCGCCTTTCATATCCATTAATGATGTCATGAAAAAATTGGCCGTCATAATCCTTAATTGGAACGGACTATCTCTCCTGAAGGAATTCCTGCCTACAGCCGCCCGCCATACGTCGGGCAGCGACGTAGACCTTATCGTGGCCGACAATGGGTCGACTGACGATTCTGTCGGATGGATCCGGGAGAACCTGCCCGGCATCGAAGTCATAGGGCTTGACAAAAACTATGGTTTCGCTGAGGGCTACAACAGGGCGATCTCCGCCACTCGCTATCCTTTCACCATTCTGCTCAACAGCGATGTCATGGTGGGAGAAGGCTGGTGGCAACCGTTGCTGAGGTTTATGGAGAAGAATCCCGACGTGGGAGCGGCACAACCGAAAATCAAAAGTTTCCGCGACCCCTCCTCCTTTGAATATGCCGGAGCGGCCGGAGGCTATCTCGACCGCCTTGGCTATCCCTATTGCCGGGGCAGACTATTCGACTCCATTGAAAAGGACAACGGGCAATACGACGGCCCCCCTGCGGATGTTTGCTGGGCTTCAGGGGCCGCCTTGATTGTGAACACTGAGCTATATCTCAATCTCGGGGGGCTCGACCCGAAGTTTTTCGCCCACATGGAAGAAATAGACCTTTGCTGCCGCATGCATGCAGCGGGCTACAAGGTCTGCGCGTTGACTGATTGCGAGGTGCTTCACGTCGGCGGAGCATCGCTTAGCCAAGGCAATCCCCGCAAGACCTACCTGAATTTCCGCAACAACCTTCTCCTTCTACACAAGAACCTGCCCCGCAGGAAAGGAAGGAAAGTGCTGGTGCTTCGCAGGCTGGCAGACACTCTCGCTTTCTTCATGTATCTTGCGAAACTCGACCTTCCCAACGCCCGCGCAATCCTGAAAGCCCACCGAGACTTTCGCAAAATGCGTCGGGAATACACCGACTTCCCCGACCGCGACACACTCTCCTCTCTTCCGGGTTCCGACAGGAATATTATCATCGACCACTTTCTCCTTCGCAAAAAGAAATAATCAAAAAAATCAAATCATGCGACCACTTATATTTGTGACCAACGACGATGGCATAGAAGCTCCCGGAGTTTTCTGCCTCATCGACAGGTTGCTTCCCATGGGCGACGTCATTTGCGTCTGTCCCGACTCCCCCAGATCCGCTCAATCCATGGCTTTGACCGTCAACGCTCCTCTACGCATAGAGCGCGTGGAAGACTATCACGGTGCAAAGATGTATAAGACCAACGGCACTCCCGTCGACTGCGTTAAGCTCGGAATGCACACCGTCGTCGACCGAAAGCCGTCGCTTCTCGCAAGCGGAATCAACCATGGATCGAACGCCTCTATCAACGTGCTTTACTCCGGAACGATGGGCGCGGCAATGGAGGGATGCGCTTTCGGAATCCCATCCGTAGGATTCTCGCTGACCGACCACTCCATGCAGGCCGACTTCTCGCCGTGCCTACCGTTTGTCGACAGAATTTCTGAAGGAGTGTTGCGGGAGGGTCTACCTGAAAGCATTTGCCTTAACGTGAACATACCTCACTTCGGTCCGGCCCCCACAGAAATGCGTCTCGTCAAGGCCGCCAAGGGAAACTGGAGCGATGAATATAAGGAATACACCGACCCCAACGGCAAAAAATTCTATTGGCTGACCGGCACATTCTCAAATTATGAGCCGGATAACGAAGTGACCGACCAATGGTGTCTGTCGAATGGGATTGTGTCGGTGGTGGCTGTCAGTCTCGACCGCACCGCCACCGAATTCCACATCCCGGGATGGCTCCCAAATGGCAAATCTTCGGTATTTTAATCATAAACTATGTAAATTATTTGCATTTTAACAAATTTTAATATCCGTTTTGTATAAATTCCCCATTTTTGCCTAATTTTAATTAAAAATTTATGATGTTAAGTAAATTTTTATTACTAACTTTGCAATGTTTTCATAACATCTAATGACATCCTGACCATTTCGTGTCAAGGGTTTGAGGGGATAGGAGATATTTCTTCTCATTAGACCAATTAATCGTTTCATTGACAATTTTATTGTTGCATTAGCAAAGTTATGGATTAATAGTTAAATTTAGGATTAGGACTATCGATGGCTTCCGATGGGATTCGGGAGACTATTGTAAGAAAAGGACGCGTAGGGATATGCGTCCTTTTTTTTGGTTATTACGATTCTTGGTTGTAATTTTGAAGTCGTTTTTCAATTTCGTATAAATGAAAGCATCCTTCAATGAAATAGCCGCTCGGCTCGGCTCAGAATCCTCCTCCCTCACTATCATCGACACGCTCCTGACTGATTCCAGAAGCTTGACAAGACCGGAATCCTCCGTATTTTTCGCTATAGCTACCCCCGGAGGGAACGATGGACATAATTATATCCGTGAATTGTACGACCGTGGCGTAACTCATTTCGTGGCCAATTTCATACCTGAGTCAATGGCCTCGGCTGAAGACGCCAACTTCATTCTGGTCGACGACGTAGTCAAAGCTTTGCAGACAGTGGCGTCAAGATCGAGTGAGAATCATTGCGAAGTGGTGGCCATCACCGGGAGCAGAGGGAAAACCACCCTGAAGGAATGGATATTTCAGCTCCTTGAGCCCTTCATGGAAATTTCACGATCGCCAAGAAGTTTCAACTCGCAGATAGGAGTGCCTCTCTCAATGTGGGAAACAGAGAAGACCACCGATCTCTCCATCATCGAGGCCGGCATATCAAAAAAGGGAGAGATGGACTCTCTCGCAAATTGCATTAGCCCCGACACGGTCATACTGACGAATATAGGAGATCCCCATTCCGAAGGTTTCTCCTCCATGAAAGAGAAAGCGGAAGAGAAGGCCTTGCTCGCCGCTCCCGATTCCGTAAGTCGAATTATCTACGACCTCGACTCGGAGCTTCTTCGCCAGGCCCTGATTCCTTATATTGAAGGACGCCACGCGATCACTTGGTCGCTCTCAAATCCCAACGCCTCGGTCGTTGTCTCCTGCGATGCCTTCAATGAAAAAGCACTTACCAGCCTTACATATACCTCCGACGGCAAATCTCATACCATTAAAGCTCCGATAGCAAACGAAGCAGACCTCCGCAATGCTGCCGGGGCAATAGCGTTCCTTTTGGCGGAAGGAATATCCCACGAAGTCGTCAAAGAGAGGTTCGCAGTCCTCCACAGGATAGGCACAAGGCTCAACGTCACCGAGGGTGTCAACGCCTGCTCCCTGATCCACGACTCCTATACGAGCGATTTCTCTTCGCTACGGCCTGCCATCGACTTCATGAACCGGCGCGCGATACCGGCCCAGACCCCAACCCTCATCTTAAGCGATATCCTCCATGAGACTTCGGAAGGGACAGAAATTTATCAGGCGATTGCCCGCACCATCAATGAGACAGGTATCAGGCGTTTCATAGGAATAGGAAAGAATCTGCTCGCCCATCGCAACTTGTTCCCCGAAGACTCTCTCTTTTTTAACTCAACGGAACAGTTTCTTGAAAAACTCTCGACGTCTGACTTTGCAAACGAGATAATCCTTCTGAAAGGAGCCCCTCAATTCGGGTTCGGGAGAATCAATGAGATGCTTGAGGCAAGGAAACATGAGACGGTGCTTGAGGTGAACCTCGATTCCATCGTAGCCAACTACAATTATTTCAGAAGTCATCTTCCTTCCTCCACAGGGATTGTATGCATGGTGAAAGCCTCCGGCTACGGGGCTGGAAGCTATGAGATCGCCAAGACGCTCCAAGACTGCGGGGCGGCCTACCTGGCAGTGGCGGTGCTCGACGAAGGGATAGACCTACGCAACCGTGGCATTCGGATGCCGATTATGGTGATGAACCCCAAGGTCGTGAACTATCGCTCGATGTTCGCCTATCGTCTCGAACCGGAAATCTATAGCCTGGAGATGCTTCGCGACGTGATACGCGAAGGAGAGAAATATGGAGTGACCGAATATCCCATCCATCTGAAACTTGACACAGGGATGCACCGCACAGGGCTTCTCCCCGAAGAACTCTCTGAGCTTACCGACATCATGAATTCACAAAACGTGGTCAGGCTTTCCTCTATGTTCTCGCATCTCGCCACAGCGGATTGCGTCGACATGGATGACTATACGCTTCTCCAGCTTGCCCGCTTCCGCGAGATGACCGACGAAGTTGCCGCCGGCATTCCCTATCGCGTCAAGCGCCATGTGCTCAACTCGGCGGGAATTTTGCGTTTTCCGGAGCATCACTACGACATGGCCCGTCTAGGCATAGGCCTTTACGGAGCAAACACCCTCCCGGCCGAAGTGGAAAAACCGCTCGCCGTGGTTTCCACACTCCGCACAGTCATCATCGCCATCCGCGAATGGAAAGCGGGAGAAACGATAGGATATGGAAGAAGAGGCATTCTTACCCGCGATTCAAAAATTGCAACTATCCCCATCGGTTATGCCGACGGGATGAACCGACATTTCGGCCGGGGAGCGATTTCTGTCATTGTCAACGGCAAAGAAGCTCCGACTATGGGCAACATTTGTATGGATGCCTGCATGATTGACGTGACCGGGATTGATTGCCAAGTGGGCGACGCCGTTGAGATTTTCGGTCCCCATGCTTCCGTGCAGAGGCTTGCCGACGTGCTCGACACTATCCCCTACGAAATCCTGACGTCGGTCTCGCCTCGCGTGAAACGCGTCTACTACAGGGAATGACCCCTCTGGCATGAGGGAGGATCCCCCCTCATGCCTGCTCTCTCCCGATTCCGGCATATAGCGCCGTCACCGCCGCCTCCGAAGTCGGCTCTGTCTCAAGAAGCTTGATAAACCGGCTTCCTATGATGGCGCCGCTGCTGTAATGGCAGGCGTCGCTATAGGTGGCATGGTTGGATATTCCGAACCCTATCAATCTCTGATGCTTCAATTCGAGAGAGTCCACGCGACGGAAATAGTCTGTCTGCTCGGGGGTAAAACGGTCGCGAGCCCCTGTCGTCGACGCTGCCGACACCATGTAGATAAACCCGTCGCAGTTTTCGTCGATTAAATGTATTCGCTCTTCCGACGTCTCGGGAGTGATAAGCATTATCATAGGCAAGTCGTAGCGGCGGCTCAATTCCTTGTAGTCTTCCATATATGTGGCGAAAGGAAGGTCGGGGATGATGACCCCGTCGATGCCTGCCTCCTTAGCCCTCTTGAAGAAACTCTCAGCTCCCATCCTCATGATAGGATTCAGGTAGCCCATCGCCACGAATGGAATATCCGGATTTTTTGCCCTTGCCTCCTCCACCTGGTCGAGAAGCAACTGCAGTGTCATCCCGTTGCGCAGGGCGACGCTTCCGCTGTGCTGTATGACAACGCCGTCGGCCATAGGGTCGGAAAACGGGATACCCACCTCTATTATGTCGGTGCCCGCCTTGCACAGCGCGTCGATTATCCCGACGGTCGAATCCTTCTCCGGAAATCCGGCCGTGAAATAGACGGCAAGCAGGTCCTTGTTTTTATTTTGTAAGAGTTTTGTCAGTCTGTTCATATCTTTTTGTTTTATACGCGTTCTTACATCCTCATGCGGCAGGATCAACGCAATTGTCTGATTTCGTTTATAAATTTCCTTAATTTCACCTCATCTTTCACTCCCGGCGCCACCTCAAACCGGCTGTTGAGGTCGATTCCCGCGAATCGGGGGTGGGGAAACGAGGATATGGCTTCCACATCGTCCTCTCCGATTCCTCCGCTAAGAATGAAATCCACCGGAAGATCGTAGTCATCCAATAATTGCCAATTGAATTTTCTCCCTGTTCCTCCATAGGAAGCCGACGGGGTGTCGAAGACAAAGGCATCTACGGCTCCGGCATAATCCTCAAGAGCGACAATATCCTTCGCTGATTCAAGTCTTGCCGCCTTCCATACAGTGAAGCCCTTCCTTTTTAATTTCATGCAAAGGTCAGGACTTTCGGAGCCGTGTAGCTGAAGCGTGGAAATGCCCAGAAGGTCGGACAATGCCACTATCTCCACCTCCGGCATATCCACTGAGACAAGCACGGGAACCACCTCGTCGGGCAATGACGCCACTACCTTTGCAGCTATCCCCCGGCAGCATCGCGGCGAAGGGTCATGAAAGATAAACCCCATATAGTCCGGTCCCAAGGCGGCCACTTTTTCTATATTCCCGGGTCCGCGCATTCCGCAGACCTTTATCTTCAAGGCTCTTTTCATAATCCGGCTGCTATAAAATCCTCAAGCCTTACTCCCGGCTCGGGCGCCGACATAAGGGCTTCCCCTATCAGAAATCCGTCGAACCCCGCCTCTTTAAGCCTTCGAAGGTCGGAAGGTCTTTTTATCCCGCTTTCGGCTATCTTCACCATTTCGGCGGGCAGGCTTTTTATGAAACGCTCGCTGTTGGAGATGTCGGTGCTGAATGAAGTGAGGTCACGGTTGTTGATGCCGACAAGGTCTGCGTCTCCCGGAAGCGACTTCAGCTCCTCAGCCGAATGGATTTCCACGAGTGTCTGGAGTCCCAAGGCATGTGCTTCGCCGTTAAGACGGGAAAGCAGGTCGGCGTCGATCATCGACGCTATCAAAAGCACGGCATCAGCCCCTGCAATCCGCGCCTGATAAAGCTGGAATTCATCTATTATGAATTCCTTGCGCAATATCGGCAACCAAGGGGCAGTGGTTCGCGCCACTGTAAGATCGGTCAGGCTTCCTCCGAAATAGGGTGTATCGGTCAGCACCGACATCCCGGCCGCCCCGTTCATGGCATATGTCTCCGCAATATAGGCCACGTCGCTCATCGGAGCGATTTCCCCCTTGGAGGGAGAGCGTCTTTTATGTTCCGCGATTATGCCGACCTCTCTATCTCTGACGGAGTCGCGAAGCGACAAGGCCACGCGCTTCACCTCTCCCGCTGCTTCGCGCATCTTCTCCGTAGCGACAGATTTCTTCAATGCCTCCACCTCTATCCTCTTCGTGGCGGCGATTCTTTCCAATATATTCTTTTTCATCTTTTTCATTTGTTGAGTTCCACGAATCTCCGGAAGCTGTCAAGAGCGGCACCGCTTTCAAGCGATTCCCTGGCCTGCGCCACGGCCTCCGACATCCCAAGATTTGGGTCGAGGGTCAGGAGCGCAAATGCGGCGTTGGCTATCACGCAATTTCGCTTTGCCTCGGAAGCACGGCACGAGAGCACGTCGTCAAACACCTTCGCTGCTTCCTCCACGGTCTCGCCTCCATATAGGTCTTCAGGGGTTGCGCCAGAGAGTCCCAGCGAGGAAGCTTCGAGCACAATCTCCTTGTCGTTGGTCACTACCTTGAACGGGAATGTCAGCGAAATTTCATCATATCCGTCGAGGGAATGCACGATCATGCAATTGATGTTCTCGTTTTGGGCAATGTAGCGGTAAAGGCGCATGAGCTTTAGGTTGTAGACTCCAAGAAGCTGGTTCTTCGGAAGCGTCGGGTTGACAAGCGGACCGAGCATATTGAAAAATGTACGCATTCTCAGCGAACGCCTTACGGGGCCTACGCTTTTGAGGGCTGGACTGAAAAACGGGGCATGAAGGAAGCTGACTCCGCTCCCCTCAAGCGAGCGGCGGAGTTTATCCTGGTCGGCAGTGAATTTCACTCCATGCTGCTCAAGCACGTTGGAAGCACCCGAGACGGAGCTGGCCCCGTAGTTGCCATGCTTCACTACTTTCCTCCCTGCACCCGCCACGACAAAGCAGGAGGCGGTGGAAATGTTGAAAGTGTTTTTGCCGTCGCCTCCCGTCCCTACGATGTCGATGGCGTTGGTGTCGCCAAGGTCGATGGCCACCCTGCGCATCAGTATGGCGTCGCGGAATCCCGTCAACTCCTCGGAAGTGATGCTTCGCATAAGAAATACGGTCATGAATGCCGACAGCTGGTTGTCGTTGTATTTTCCGTCGGCTATATTTAGCATAATGTCGCGGGCCTGGCTGCGGCTGAGGCTCTTGTGCTCAAATAAGGTGGATAGTATCTGGTTCATCTTAGATTCAGTGGTTCAGGAAGTTTTCGATTATTTTAGTTCCTCCGGGGGTCAGCAGCGATTCGGGATGAAACTGCACGCCGTGGATGTCGAGGTCGCGGTGGCGCATCGACATTATCCGTCCATCTTCATCGCGCGAAGTGACTACAAGGCATTCCGGAAGGCCTTCGTCGCTGACTATCCAGGAATGATACCTGCCGATGCTGAACCGGTTGCCCATTCCGTCGAGGATGTAGTCGTCGGCGGTCTTGCGTGCAGGTGTCTGCACGCCGTGGAAGACGTCGGAAAGGTTCTCAAGCGAAGCCCCGAAATTCTCCCCTATGGCCTGATGGCCGAGACATACTCCAAGAATCGGCTTCTTCCCGGCATATTCCCGGAGCATATCCATTAGTATCCCTGCCTCCGACGGGATTCCCGGACCCGGGGATATTATTATCTTGTCGTAGGATTCAATCTCAGGAAGCGTTATTTTGTCGTTGCGCACCACGATCGGGACAATCCCCGCCTCTCTCACGGCATGGACTATATTATATGTAAAGGAGTCGTAGTTGTCAAGAATAAGAAGTCTCATAGTTTAGAGGGATTAGACGTTGAACGATTCTGCATGTTTCACGGCCTTCACCAAGGCCCCGAGCTTGTTTTTAGTCTCCTGAAGCTCATTCTCAGGCACGGAGCGGGCCACGACTCCACCTCCCGATTGGGAATAGAGGCGGTTGTCTTTGCTGAGAAAGGAGCGGATTGTGATGGCCTGGTTGATCGACCCGTCGAACCCGAACGTGCCGATACATCCGGCATAGGTCACGCGGCTGTGCGGCTCAAGCTCATTGATAAGCTGCATGGCGCGCACTTTCGGAGCGCCGCTGAGGGTGCCGGCGGGCAATGTCTCCCCGAAAAGTTTGTAGACATCTGCGTCCTCGGGAAGTTCAGCCACGACGCGGCTGACCATGTGGATTACGTGGGAGTAGAATTGTATCTGCTTGAGATATTCCACGTGCACCCTGCCGCCGCTGCGGCTGAGGTCGTTGCGGGCAAGGTCTACGAGCATGATATGCTCGGCGTTCTCTTTGGGGTCATTGAGAAGTTTCTCCGCGAGTTCATGGTCGCGGGCGTCGTCGCCTGTGCGACGGAATGTCCCGGCTATCGGGTCGATGTATGCCTTCCGGTCTGCAGTCACGCGGAAATGAGTCTCCGGCGAAGAGCCGAATACCTTGAAATTGCCGAAATCGAAGAAAAACAGATAGGGGGAGGGATTGATGGAGCGGAGTGCGCGATAGACGTTGAACTCATCCCCCGTGAACCCTTGCGAGAAGCGACGCGAAGGGACGATTTGAAAAACGTCGCCCCGCTTGGCATGGGCGATGCCACGTCTCACCATTTCTATGTATTCCTCATCTGTGACGGGCGATTCGAGGTCGTTTTTCGCGTGGAAGGGATAGATGGCGATGTTGTTGTTGCGTATGATCGACAGCAATTCCTCACTCCTGCTGCTGTCTCCTTCCGGGATGTTCTCGATGATAGTCATTTCGTTGCGGAAATGGTTCACCTGGATAATGAATCGATAGAGAAGATATTGCATGTCCGGTATGTCGGCCAGTTTCTCCTCGCGCCCTCTGACCGGAACCGACGGCTCGAAATATCTCACGGCGTCGTAGGCGGTGAATCCGAGCAGTCCGTTGAAAAGGCTCGTGTTGTGGAGGGTGTTTTCGTAGGATGTGATATATTCTTTAAGCGCGTCAGTCACGCCCTCGGCCTTGCTTATTGCTTCAGTCCCGTCGGGATAGCGGCGGATGATTTTCTCCCCGACCACGGTCAACGAGCCAATCGGGTCCACTCCGATTATTGAGGTGGAATTCTGAGTTGTGTGATAGTCGGAACTTTCGAGGAGCGCCGAGCAGGGATAGAGGTCGCGTATTTTCAGATAGAGGCCCACCGGAGTCTCCAGGTCGGCTGATATGACGGTGGTATTTTGCGTAAGTTTCATTGCTTGGGTTCTTTTGTCAGTTTTTGTTGTGCTTCATGTAGGTCTGCATGTCCTTGTCGCCCCTGCCTGAGACGTTGATGACCACCACGTCTTCCGGCCGGAATCTCTTTTGGTTGAGTATCGCGAGGGCGTGGGCCGATTCGAGTGCGGGGATTATCCCCTCTGTCAGGGTCAAGATTTGTGCTGCCTCCAAAGCTTCTGAATCAGTGGCCGCCGCCACTTCCGCCCTGCCGCTTTGTGCGAGATAGGCGTGGAGAGGTCCCACTCCGGGATAGTCAAGTCCGGCTGATATGGAATAAGGCTCCGTTATCTGGCCGTCGTCGGTCTGCATCACCAAGGTGCGCGATCCGTGGATGATTCCTTCGCTTCCAAGGCGTATAGTGGCGGCGGATTCATTGGTGTCGACTCCCAGTCCGGCGGCTTCCACGGCGATGAGCCTTACGTCAGGCTCTTTCAGGAAATGATAGAACGCTCCGGCGGCGTTGCTTCCGCCTCCGATGCAGGCCACGACGTAGTCCGGCGTCTCCCTTCCGGTCTGCTCCTTGAGCTGACGCTTTATCTCCCTGCTGATGACCGACTGAAACCGGGCGACCATCATGGGATAAGGATGCGGCCCTACGGTGCTGCCGATGACGTAGAATGTGTCGACAGGGTTGCAGCACCAGTCGCGGATAGCCTCGTTGGTTGCATCTTTCAGGGTCATATTGCCCGACGTGACGGGTCTCACCTCTGCCCCGAGCATCTTTATGCGCTCCACGTTGGGACGCTGCCTTTCCACGTCGGTCGCGCCCATGTAGATGACGCATTCAAGCCCCATCAGCGCGCAGACTGTCGCCACCGCCACTCCATGTTGTCCGGCTCCGGTCTCGGCGATGATTCTTGTCTTCCCCATCCGCTTGGCGAGAAGCACCGACCCTATGGCATTGTTAATCTTATGGGCCCCCGTGTGGCAGAGGTCTTCGCGCTTTAGATAGATATTGGCGCCGTATGTCTCGGAAAGGCGCCTGGCATGATAAAGCGGAGTGGGACGGCCTACGTAGTCGCTGAGAAGCTGTTCATATTCCTCATTGAATTCTGCGTCGTCGGCATATCGGGCATATGCCTCTTTAAGTTTTTCTATGTTGGAATGGAGAATCTCGGGAATAAAGGCTCCGCCGAATCTGCCATAAAAGCCATCTTCATCCACGGGAAGGAAAGGGTCGGTCAGTATTGTTTTCATTGTCTTATAATTTCTTGTTCCTACAAAAAAAATGCCACGGGAAAGAACGTTTCCAATGGCATCGATTGATGATTCTTATTACCTGTATGTATTGAAATTAATCTCTCGCATACGACATACGACTACCGCCATCGGAAATAACACCCGATGCGCCACCAATACTGTATGTTTATGCAATTATTCATCTTTTCTTCATTTTTGAATGCAAATTTATGTATTCTTTCCATCATAACCAAATTTTTATTCAAAAAGTTTAAAAAAGTTTAAAACATTTTTCAATAAATCCAAAAAATATCAAATCATATTCAATAAATATACAAATTTTTATCCTCTTCCCTGAATCCCCGTTAAATTATCAGCTTCCCGCAGCAATCAAAAGCAAAGCTGGCCGAAAAGCAAACCCACCGCCGGATGGCATTACTGTGCCACGGCCGAAAGCCGTGGTTCCCCTCCGATCAGGATCATATCAAATAAAAAAGTCGGCTTTTACGTTTATTTAAAAAAACATCCTAAACACCACAATGAAACTAAACAGAATCAAACTTACCGCATTGAGCCTGCTCCTGACCATCGGCCTTGCAATGTGCAGCGACAACAACGACAATCCCACCCCTGAATTTCCCAACGGACAGTGGGGCGAAACAATGAAAGGCAACGGTGAATATATCGGCGCTTACCCCGACCTCTATAGCAATTATTGGGAATTCACATATAATATGGAGGGCAACGAAGGAAAAGCCATATGCCTTGAAGGCGAATTTCCTTATGCCCGATATTTCAGCATCTCCCTTTACAACGACGAGACCGGAGACGCCATCGGTGGCATCAACGATTCGGAAATCGAGCCGGCAAATGGCTCGGTAAATCCTTTCCGCGAGACTACCTCTTCCACAGGGCGGTTTAAGATATATGTCGTTGCGGAGGGCACAGACAAGAATAAGCTCGCCGCATTGAATGCGCAAAACGTATGCGAAGTGAAGAAAGGGGTCAACAAAGTGGCCATATTCGTGCGCCAATACTTGGGAACAGACGCCTCCGGGACGACGTCTCATGAATACGGCGGAGTAGAATTGCCTGCCATCTCGGCTATAGACATCGCCTCGGGTAAAAGTGTGGCTGTGCCCGAACATGTCCATTCCAACGTCTACGACGCCACTTCCAACGTCTATGTCTTGAAGTCTGACGAAAATAAGGAGGTGCCCTTCTTCCTGTCGCCCGTCAGCAAGTATTACCCCAATAATTCTACGGCTTACCTCTATGCGCGCACCCGCCTGCGCACGGACAGCGTCTTGTCTTTCAGCTTTATCCCTGCTCCGGTTCCGGCCAAGGCTGAGCAATATGCCGACGCCGTGACGAGATATTGGTCGATTTGCCTCGGGGCTGCTTCCGACACTCGCTCCTACTATTCCCTTTGCGACCGCAACGCCGATTGGAAAGACGGAGAGAAAGCGGAATTCATCGTCTGCCTAAAAAACAATCCCCGTCTGGAGGAGATTAAGACCCGCGTTGAGCAAATGAAGAGGGATGGGGAAAAGGCAAATCTTTTCATTTGGGACAGCGAGAAGCAAAACATCGACGGCAAACCGCTTGGAGAGTATATAGCAATAATGTACCGCAATATCCTTCCCAACGATTCCTGGGAACATTCAATCGCGACTATGCTTCCGACTGAATATTTCGACGGCAAGCTCGAACCAATCGACCACGTGACGAACCCAGACCGCCAGTTGGCCCACATCGCTCTCGGGGATTACGGCCCGTATGGACTGAAAAAGAGCACCGAGGAATTCCTGAAAGATTTTTAACCGCGATCGCCGTCTTCAATTGCTGGTAAGGCATTATCGAAATCATGAGAAATTTCATATACTCCTGTTGCTTCCTTTGGTTGGCTTCATTATATTTTGCCGGATGTGGGAACTCCGCCGGCAAAAGTCTTCTCCTTGCTGAATCCCTTACGTGGGAACACCCTGATTCGGCATTGGCGATTCTCGACTCAATACCGGAATCATCCCTGAAGTCGGACAGGGAAAGAGCCATCCATACCATACTCACAACGGAGGCTCGCTACAAATCCGGATTCGACGATGTCGACAACTCGCTAATCTCTTTGGCAGCGAACCATTTCGAGAATGACGACAAAAATCCGTATCGGCTAAAAGCCAATTACTATAAAGGAATCATTGAAGTTGTTTAAACTAATTTGATTTGTGAAATTTTTTAAGGAAAATAACAATAAAAGCGAGGAAGTTCCAACCTTTCCAACTGGAGACGGTGGTATCGAAGCGGTTGAGTACGGCTTTGAAACCATCCATCCAAGCGTTTGTCCGTTCGATTTTCCATCTTTCCTTATACATCTCCTCATCGTACAGCCAATCCTCTTTCGATTCCCCTCCGTTTCTTGGATTGGGACATACGTTAGGAATGATTCCATGGGATATGAGCGCGTTTCTGAGTTCTTTACCGTCAAATCCTGCATCAAGGTCACAGAAAAGACCATCCACGGCAATCTCCGCATCGAGCAACTGACAGACAATCTCATCGATTCTTTCTTCTATCTCATAGAGGTCAGCGTGATTCCCGGACTGAGGCTCGGACATAGCAAGTGGAATTCCCTGATTGTCCGAAAAAAAGAGTGCGTTGGTAGTGCATCGTTTCTTTCTACCTTGATATTCAGACTTTTTTCCGCCTCTATATACCGGCGTATGGGAACCGTCGATATGGGAAATGGAAAGATCGAGCTTACTTTTATCCCGGTTCAGGATTCTGGAATATATCTTCTGCCATTCCTCTTTTTTACACCATTTGCGGTAATGATGGAAGACTGCGTTCCAACTTGGTCCCTCTCCGCTGAAAAGATGCCCGATCGGGAGCAGACGCCACTGGCAGCCGCTCTTGAGCTTATAGAGTATGGCGTTTACTACCTCTATAAGATCATATTTGGAGGTATATCCTCTTTTTGCAATCGAAAGATAGGGCATTATTTCAGTTTTTATTGTATCTTTGTCGAGTACAGTGTATTCTGGCATTGGTACGGTATATTAGAGTGTGGTAACTATAATATAGTGCGTCCTTTGCGGAATGCGCTGTATTTTTATTATTTTACTGTATTATTAACATCTCGAAATAAGTTTGAACAACTTCAATAGATTAAACATAATGACAAAATATTAATGCTATAAACAACGTTAAACTTATAAAAATTTAAGAATCTCATTATGAAAACAAAATCCTTGCTTTTTGCGCTCATGGCCTTGTCGCTATCGGCTTGCAGCAGCGACGGCGATTCTCCTGCCGTTGACAACAACCAACCTTCCGTGGATCCAACCACAAAACTTGAGCTTACAAAAACCATCAGCCTCACTCCAGCGGAAGAGACAACCAACCATTCGCTCAACCAATTCTCGTTTAACTTCCTTAACAAAGCCGCCAGTTCGACTGACGCATTCGAAAACAACGACGGCAACATATCCGTATCTCCTCTAAGCGCCTCTATATGCCTCTCGACGCTGGCCAATTCCGGCGACAAGACACTGGAAAACGCCATCGCCGAATTGCTTGGCGAAAAAGACCTCGCAAATCTCAACACAACCTGCAACAAACTGATGAGATTCCTGCCCTCTACCGCCAACGGAGCAATCCTGACCCTTGCCAACTCCGCCTGGTATAACAACATCTATTCCCCGGCCGACAAATGGGTGGAAAATCTCTCGACTACGTTTGGCACTTACGTGAAAGGTATTGAATTCGAAAAGAAGAACGTGTCGCTCGTAAACTCATGGTGCTCCCAAAACACAAACGGTCGTATTCCCGAAATCATTGACCAGCTGCATTCCGACGGCGTGGTGCATCTGATCAACGCCCTTTACTTCCAGGGAAAATGGATGATCGACTTCGACCCCGCCCTTACCGACTCGCAAAGTTTTGACGGAACCGAAGGCACTACAAAAGTGAAAATGATGCACTCCAATCTACCCTTGGCTTATTCCAGAAACGCAGACTTCGAGAGCGTAGCAGTCCCCTTCTGCGGCAATACCCGGATAGTGCTCGTCATGCCTGCAGAAAATAAATCCGCTTCAGATCTTGCCCGGACCATGACCCTTGCCGACTGGGACAAGGCACTCGCCGAGGCAGAGAAAGCGAAAGTGGATCTGTCGCTTCCGAAATTCAAAGTCGAATCGTCGGCCGACATCTCCAACATTCTTCATGAACTCGGTCTGCCGGTCACATTCAACCTCGATAAGATGGGAGTCAAAGACCAGTCGGGACGCATCGTCAACGGAACTGCCATCGTAAGGCAAAAGACCAGCGCAGGCATCGACGAAAAGGGTGCGGAGGCAGCAGCCATCACCGACGCCGAGATAATCGTGACCTCTTCGGGCAACAGCAACCAGGAGGAGATGAAAGAAGTGGCCCTTGCTTTCGACCGCCCATTCCTCTATTTCATCGAAAACACAAAGACCGGCACAATCCTTCTCGCCGGAGTGGTCAACAATCTTTGACAATTCTGAATCCTCCTCTCTCCGGGAGGTGCTGTGTCGGCCAATTAAAAAAAGCAAATTTTAAGCCCGTTCGTCAAAAAAATCCTAAACAAAAGACTTTTTATTGAAGTAAAAGTGTTATTTTTGCAGTATCAAAAACCAGAACCCAATATTTAGTTATTATGGACTTCTTAACCAACGACAAACTTCTCATCGTAGGCGCCGCAGGAATGATCGGCTCCAACATGGCCCAGACCGCGCTAATGATGCGCCTCACCCCCAACATTTGTCTTTACGACCCCTATGCCCCCGCTCTCGAAGGCGTGGCTGAGGAACTCTATCAATGCGCTTTCGAAGGCGTAAACCTCACCTACACTTCCGACGTCAAGGAGGCTTTCACTGGTGCTAAATATATCGTTTCCTCCGGTGGCGCTGCCCGCAAAGCCGGCATGACACGCGAAGACCTTCTCAAAGGCAACGCAGCTATCGCCGAGGAATTCGGTAAGAACGTGAAGGAATATTGCCCCGACGCTAAATTCGTGGTGGTTATCTTCAACCCCGCCGACATCACCGGCCTCATCACTCTCATCTACTCCGGCCTCAAACCCTCGCAGGTTGCCACTCTCGCTGCCCTCGACAGCACTCGTCTCCAGGATCAACTCGTGAAGTGGTTCAAGCTCCCCGCCGCCAAGATCGAGAATTGCCGCACATACGGCGGACACGGCGAGCAGATGGCCGTTTTCGCATCCACGACTCTCGTCGACGGCAAACCCCTCGACTCCCTCATCGGCACCGAGGCTCTTCCCGAAGCCGACTGGGCTACCATCAAGCAGAACGTTATCCAGGGCGGAAAGCACATCATCGACCTTCGTGGACGCTCTTCTTTCCAAAGCCCCTCTTACCTCTCCATCGAGACAATCGCCGCTGCTATGGGTGGCAAGCCCTTCCGTTGGCCTGTAGGAACTTACGTAAACAACGACAAGTTCCACAACATCCTGATGGCTATGGAGACCACCGTCGACAAGAACGGCATTGAGGTGAAACCCGTCAAAGGCACTCCCGCCGAAGAGGCTGAACTCGAACAGAGCTACAAGCACCTCTGCGAGCTCCGCGACGAGGTTATCGAATTGGGAATCCTTCCTCCCGTGGCCGACTGGAGCAAGCTCAACCCCAACCTCTAATCCCATCCTCCTATATAAAGAGGAGACGCCGCAAAGGTGTTTCCTCTTTTTTTATGCCTTTGCGAAACTATTTCCCTTCTCATTTGTTTATCACATAAGCGGTTCGGGGCATTCTTACCATATTGCGACAGACATAGAGACCTCTCATCGGATTTGTCAACTGTTAAGGCCTTCTGCAACCGGCATCATAAAACAAATAGCATTTTCCACTAAAAGCACGAAAACTCAGCAACACAATGAAAGTAGGATTGTTCATACCCTGTTACGTCGACGTCGTTTATCCAAACGTCGGGATGGCCTGCTACAAACTCCTCCGCCATCTCGGCATCGACGTGGAATACCCCCAAGGTCAGACTTGCTGCGGCCAGCCTATGGCCAACGCCGGATTCGAGAAAAAGGGCGCCAAGCTTGCCCGTAATTATAAGGATATGTTTGAGGGCTACGATTACGTGGTGGCCCCATCCGTGTCTTGCACGGCATTCATCCGCCTCCACTATCCCTCATTATTAAAAGAGGAGGGACACGCCTGCAATATCGCCGCCAACACTATGGACATGGTGGAGTTTCTCCACGACGTGGTCAAGGTCGACAAGCCTCTCGGCTGCTTCCCCCATAAAGTGAGCCTTCACAATTCCTGCCACGGTGTCCGTGAGCTCGGGCTTTCCTCCCCCTCCGAAATCGTCGAGCCAAAATTCAATAAAATCAAAGACCTTCTTTCTCTGGTGGAGGGCATAGAGATCGTCGAGCCGGAGCGCGACGACGAATGCTGTGGATTCGGCGGAATGTTCAGCATCGAAGAGCTGGCCGTCAGCAAGCAGATGGGAGAAAGAAAATTCCTGCGCCACAAGGCCACGGGAGCACGATATATCACCGGGGCCGATTGCTCCTGCCTGATGCACATGGCAGGGGTCGCCGCCAAGGAAAACATAGATGGCGGAATTGAGTTCAGACACGTCGTTGAAATTTTAGCATCCGGATTATGAGCACATCACACAGCAAAGCGGCAATGAGATTCCTTGAAGACCAGAATTATGCCGACTGGCACGACAAAACCTTCTGGGGAGTAAGAACAAAACGCGACGCCATGGCCCACAGCCTGGAGGAATGGGAAAGGCTACGCGAAAAAGCCTCCCAGATCAAACGTCACACCCTGACGAACATCGACACCTACCTCGGGCGTTTTGCCGACGCGGCTGAGAAAAACGGCACGATCGTACATTGGGCAAAAGACGCCGACGAGTTTAACAAAATCGTGCTCGGCATCCTGCGCGACCACGACGCCAAAAAGCTCGTGAAGTCAAAGTCGATGCTGACGGAGGAATGCGAGCTTAATCCCTACCTCGAAGCCAACGGAATAACGGTGGTGGAGACCGATCTTGGCGAACGCATCCTCCAGCTCGACGACCAGAAGCCGAGCCATATCGTCATGCCGGCCACCCATCTCAGCCACGACGACGTGGGCGAGATTTTCGAGCGTGAGATCAACACGGAAAAAGGCAACCACGACCCCACGTATCTTACGTATGAAGCCCGCCTTAGCCTACGCGATGAGTTCCTGACGGCCGACGCCGGAATGACCGGGGCCAATTTCGGAGTGGCGGAGACAGGCGACATCGTGGTCTGCACCAACGAAGGAAACGCCGACATGTCGACTTCCATCCCGCGCCTTCAAATCTCAGCTATTGGACTGGAGAAGATCGTGCCCGACTACGAGGCTCTCTCTGTCTTCGTCAGGCTGCTTGCCCGGTCAGCCACGGGACAACCCTCTACGGTCTACACCAGCCATTTCCGCAAAGCCCGTCCGGGCGCCGACCAAATGCACATCGTAATCGTCGACAACGGAAGAAGCAAATGGCTTGCCGACCCTGAGCACTGGGAGACGCTGAAATGCATCCGGTGTGGCTCCTGCATGAACACGTGCCCGGTCTATCGCTGGTCGGGAGGATATTCCTACAGCTATTTCATCCCTGGCCCGCTCGGCATAAATCTCGGCATGCTCCGCGACCCACGCAAATATTCCGGCAATGTCAGCGCTTGCACGCTTTGCCTGAGCTGCCAGTCCACTTGCCCCGTGAAAATCAATCTCGGGGAGCAGGTCTACATATGGCGCCAGCAGCTTGAAAGTCTCGGAGTGGCCAACAAGGAGAAGAAACGCATGTGCGACGGCATGGCAGCCCTGTTCGGCAATCCCTCGCTCTACAACAATCTCACGGCTTCGGCTTTCATGCTCAACTCCATGCCGGGATTCTTGGTCAATTCCGGCATCAACCCCTGGGCCTATGGCCACAAAATGATGAAATTCCCCAAACAGCCGTTCCATAAGTTGATTCGAAAGTATCAGAAGAATGAGCGGAATGAAGATGAAGATGTTTAATCCTCTACACTGACTGAAAATGAGCACAAGAAATGAGATAATCGAAAGGTGCCGGGCATCCATATCCCGTCGCTACGAACGCCCCTCTCTCCACGACCTCCGTCCCACAAGATACGACGACATCCTGCTGACGTTTGTCGCCCAGGCCGAGGCTGCCGGATGCCACGTGGAGATTGCCAAATCTCCAGAGGAAATCGACGGAATTATAGCCAAGGTCTATCCCGACGCCAAGGTCATTGCCTCCAATCTCAGCGAGGTGAAATGCGCTACGCTGAACCCCGACACGGTCAAGGACGCCCAAGCCCTGAATGGCACCGACGTAGGAGTCATTCGCGCCATGCTTGGAGTGGCGGAAAACGGAAGCGTGTGGATTCCACAAAAAATGAGGGAGCGCGACGTTTGCTTCATCTCGGAGAATATCGTGGCAGTGATGCCGAAGAAGGAAATCGTCAACAACATGCACGAGGCCTACGCGCTGATAACCTCCCCGAAGTTCGGCTACGACGATTTCCAAAGCTATGGCTATGGAGTCTTTATGGCAGGCCCGTCGAAGACGGCCGACATAGCCCAGGTGCTCGTAAGAGGCGCCCAGGCAGCGAGAAGCATGACCCTCATCCTTATGGAAGAGCAAATCCGTTAAAAACAATTTCCGTATTTTATGAATGCCTTAATATCTATCCTGCCCGTCGTTCTCCTGTTCGTCCTGATGCTTGGCTTCAAGGTCTCGGGATGGAAAAGCGCCCTTATCACCCTCATCGCCACTGTCGGCCTTGCTCTCTGGGGCGCGCCCGCAATGGGCATCATCCCGGCTCAATATGCCTCCGACTCGGTCTATTCCCTCGTGGGTTGGAGTGTGGTGGAGGGCGCACTGAAGGCTGTGTTCCCAATTCTGATAATCATCCTTATGGCCATCTACAGCTACAACGTGCTCGTGGAATCAAAGGCCATTGAGGTAATCAAAAGCCAATTCACTTCCTTCACCGACGACCGGGGCATTCTTGTCCTTATGATGGTCTGGGGATTCGGAGGTCTGCTTGAGGGTATGGCGGGATTCGGTACGGCCGTGGCCATCCCGGCCGCCATACTGATAGGCCTTGGCTTCAAGCCGATGTTCTCTGCCCTCGTCGCGCTTTTGGGCAACACCGTTGCAACGGGGTTCGGTGCTGTCGGAGTGCCTATCACCACCCTTTGCAACGAAATCTCATCCGGCGCAGCGTCATCCGCCACAATCTGCGAAGTCTCGACATTCGCTATCATCCAGCTATCCCCGCTCTTCATTCTGATTCCATTCACGATTCTGATGCTGACAGACAAAAAAGCCTGGATGAAAAACGTCTGCATAGCTGTTTGGGTGGGTGGAATATCCCTTGCCGTCCAGCTCCTGTGTGCCACGTTCCTTGGCGCGGAGACGCCGGCCATCCTCGGCTCCATTGCCGCCATCCTCGCGCTGATTGTCTACGACCGCCTATTCATCCCTCGCCGAAAGGCTTCATCCTCGTCCGGCCCGCGCTACTCTTTCGCAGAGACAATGAAGGCTTGGAGCGTCTATATCCTTATCCTCGTGTTGATTCTCGTGGGCGGTGCACTCTGTCCGCCGGTTGAATCGTTCCTGAAGTCGCATCTTGTCTCCTCCTTCCCCATCCCGGTAGTCGGATCTACGTTTAAGTTCGGATGGATCAGCAATGCCGGAGTCATGCTTTTCATCGGCAGCATCGTGGGCGGTCTCATCCAAGGGTTGAGCGTCTCCAGGCTCGCAGCCGTCATGGCAAAGACAATCTTCAATCTCCGCTTCACCACAATCACCATCATAAGCCTCATCGCCCTGGCTTCAGTGATGAATCATAGCGGCATGATTGCTGCCCTCGCGGCCGGACTCGTGGCCATTTCCGGTTCGTTCTATCCATTCTTCGCTCCCCTCATCGGAGCAATCGGAACATTCGTCACCGGTAGCGACACCTCCTCGAATATCCTTTTCGGCAAACTCCAGGCTAACGTAGCCCACCAACTCGGAATGACCGGACAGACCTCCGTGTGCGGATTCACCGGATCTGAGACTGACTGGCTCGCCGCCTCCAATACGGCCGGAGCCACCGGCGGAAAGATGATCTCCCCGCAGAGCATTGCCATCGCCACGGCTGCCTGCGATATGGAAGGGAAAGACGACGCCATCCTCCGAAAGGCCATCCCCTACTCCTTGGCCTACATCATCATCTGCGGCCTGATCGTAATTCTCGGCTGCTAATCCCTATCCGGCCAAGTAGGCCTCCTGAAATCCAAAGCCAAGCCCTTTGCGGAATGTCCCCCCGCAAAGGGCTTGGCTTTACCATAAAAATTGCAAAATTAGCAACGTCAATATTGCAATAATCACACAATACTATAGCAACAACCGCATTTACAACCCCTCAAACAATTCCCGGTTTATTCCTAAAAAAGATTTAATCAATGCGATTCTTTCTGATTTATTTTGCTACCTTTGCATATTCTTGGAATTTTATTTGCATAAATAAAAGAATGCTTTTTCACAACCATTTAAACAACAACAACTTATGCAGAAACTCGTCTATTTTGTGATGCTGCTGGCAGCCATGTTCTGTCCGGCCATCTCACGAGGTGCGGATGCGGTGAATGCGCCAAAGAAGGGCGTGATCCGGGTCAAGTTGCAGCCTGAAGTGGCGCTGAAAGTGGGAAATGCCCCGCTGACGCAGTCGCGAGGAGCCGTGACTACCGGGATTACGCCTCTCGACAGGGCGGCCCGCGACGTAAAAGCTGTCAGCATCAGGCCGATGCTCCCTTACGTGCAGAAGTTTGCACGCCAAAGGGCAAAATATGGCCTCGATCGCTGGTATGTGGTCAATTTCGATGAATCGGTCTCTCCCGAAGAGGCCCGAAAAATCTTCGCCACTACAGCCGGTGTCGAACGCTCTGAAATCGTGACCCCCATGTCGCTTAAGGAAGGGCATCAGGGATTCCGTAAGCTCGACCGCTCCACAGTGGCCAAGGCTGCGGCCTCTATGCCATTCAACGACCCCTTCCTCCCTAAGCAGTGGCATTACCAGAATTTCGGCGACATCCCCTATAGCGTGGCCGGTGCCGACATAAATCTCTTCAATGCGTGGAAGGCTACCACGGGAAAACCAGATGTATTGGTGGCGATTATCGACGGTGGAATCGACTACACCCACGAAGACCTTGCCGCCAATATCTATAAAAACCCTGCCGAGCTTAACGGCAAAGATGGTGTCGACGACGACGGCAACGGATATCCCGACGACATCTACGGTTGGAACTTCTGTACGAACGAACCCAAAATCTATCCTCATTCCCACGGCACACACGTGGCCGGCACTGTGGCGGCTGTCAACAACAACGGCATCGGCGTAGCCGGCGTGGCCGGCGGCGACGGCTCTGCCGACTCCGGCATCCGTATGCTTTCTTGCCAGGTGTTCGACTCCCGTTCAGGCACGGCTGAAGGCGACTTCGCCGCCGCCATCGTTTATGCTGCTGAAAAAGGAGCCACCATCGCCCAATGCTCCTGGGGATGGCCCACCGAAGGCTACTACGAGCAAGCCGTGCTCGACGCCATCGATTATTTCACGGCCGAGGCTCGCTCCGACAAAATGAACGGTGGCCTCTGCATTTTCGCCACCGGCAACGAGGGCAAGACCGGGATGTTCTATCCCGCTGCCTACGACAAGGTGGTGGCCGTGACGGCTATGACCTCCGAGCTGACCCCAGCCTCTTATTCCTGCAACGGCACCTGGGCCGACATCGTCGCTCCCGGTGGTCTGCTCGACTATGGCGAGGCCCAGGGTGTGCTCTCCACTCTCCCGGGGAATGAATATGGCTTCAATGAGGGAACCTCGATGGCTACTCCCCACGTCTCCGGCGTAGCCGCGCTTGTGCTCTCGAAGTATGGATCCCCGACATTCCTCAACGAAAGCCTCCGCACTCAGTTGCTGACCTCTGTCAACGATTTCTATGGCTATGGCAACAACTCCCAGGTGGCCGGACTCTTCGGCAGCGGCTATCTCGATGCCGCCAAGGCTGTCGCCATGGACGATTCCGGAGCGCCTGAGGCCGTGGCCGACTTCGAGCTCTCTGCTTCGCAAGACTATATGAATGTGGCGTGGAAGGTGCCGGCATCCCCCGACAACAACGTCAACAACCACATTATTTACTATTCCACAGAGGAATTCACTCCTCAAAGCGACTTGACCAAGCTGCCCCGTCTGGTTGTCGATTCGAAGTTCCTCAACTCCGGCGATCTCTGCACGGCGGAAATCACCGGGCTCGCCAACCTTACAAAATACTACGTGGCCATTCAGGCCGTCAACCGCTGGGGAAAGGCTTCCGCGCTTTCCCCCGTTAAGTCGGTCAGCACCAACGCCGGTCCGAAAATGACTCTCGCGGAAAGTCTGCTACAGATGACGGCCACGGCCTCCGAACCGAATGCCTCCGCAACCCTGACGATTGGCAACGAGGCTGAGGGCATCCTTAAATGGAAGGCCGAGAAGAATACGGTCGGTGCCACTCTGATGTCGCGTCGTCCGCAGCCTGGTCCGGTGAGACCTTTCGGCGGAAAGATCTCCGATTTCGCTGCCAACAGGGCTAAGGTGGCGGCCGCTCCGGAATTCAACGCCGACGATTATCCCGGTGAGATTTTCGCCCACGAGCTACTTTGGGCAATGATCGGAGAGTCAGACAAGTCTCTCCCCAACTCTATGGCTCAGTGGTTCAAGGTCGATCCCCAGAAATATCCCGATGGCTTCAATCTGACCCACGTCTTGCTCGAAGCCCCGACGGAGGGAATATTCGGTGCAAATCCCAAAATCAGCATCTATAAAGGTGATGTCTCCATCTCCAACGCTTCGCTGATCACGGATGTCGATTATGCTTTCTTCACCTACAACTACAACATCGCCCTAAAGCGTCAGCTCTTCTTCGCTCCGGGCGAGTCATTCTGGATTGTGGTGCATTTCGATGCCGGCCAGGAAGGCTATCCCCTCAGCATGGGTCGCACGTCCGTATCCGGAGCTTCTCAGAACAGCTTCATGAGCAACGACCTGGGCAAGACCTGGACGCTCCTTGCAGCCGCTCTCAAAGGCAGCGGCTACGAACCCCAGGCACAGTCGTTCGTATGGGCTGTCAAGGCTCGTTCGCTCAATCCCGATTGGAGCCGCGCTCTTGAGCTCGACCCCGAGTCCGGCACGGTGAAGCAGGGAGAATCGCAGACCGTCACGGTTAAGGCCAACGGCAAGAATTTCGTCAATGGAAATTATAAGTTCGACCTCTCCCTCTCCACCAACGAATCCGGAGCCGGCACGGCAAGCGTTCCCGTCGAGTTCGCTGTCAGTGGCAACACTCCTTCGGTGACAGTGCCCAAAGTAGTCGATTTCGGCAGCCTTCTCGTTGGCGATTCAAAGACTCTGGTAGTGGAGGTCTACAACAAGGGCTATGGCTCGTTCCGTGGGTCTGAGTTTGGTGCCGGGCTGTTTGAGCAGAACATCTCCGTAAGCTCCGACAATTTCAAGGGTCCCGACTATGTGCAGAGTGGATTCCCCGCCCGCACAACGACCAAATTCGAGCTTACCTATACTCCCAAGGATGCCGGATCCCATAGCGCCACCGTGACCTTCAAAGACTATCAGGGTAATGAAGTAAAGGTTCTTGTCCGTGGCGTGGCCACGGAGCCTGCCAAAGTCGCCGTCGATCCTAAAGTAGTGGATGCCGGAACGCTGACGCTTGGCGAGCAGGCAAAGGAGTTCTCCTTCAATGTAAGCAATGAGGGCAAGTATCCTTTGGAATTTGTGTTCCCGAAATTCTCAGATGCGACGATTGAGGGTGCGGCCAAGCTCCATAAGTTCGGCTATTCCGTCTTCTCCAACCTCGAAGGGTTTGCCCCGTTTGAATATTCAGCGGCTCCCGAGCTGGTTAATGCGGTCGACGTGACGGGAGTCTTCAACGACAACACATATCTGACTAAGCCCGTCTCCCTCGGATTCTCATTCCCCTACTACGGCAAAAACTACGACAACGTCTACATCACCTCCTATGGTGGCCTCCTTTTCAATCTGAATACGGAGGAGAGGTTCCGTCCGCCGCTATATGAGAATGTATCGAGCATCGCCGGGACGGGTCTTATCTCCGCCTACGGTAGCCAGCTCCAGATGGGTCCTGAGTCCAGGATTGAGTATGGATGGAAAGACGGCAATTTCGTTGTCAATTTCAAGAACGTGCTCGCGCCCGTCTACAACACCGACTATGCCCCCGTCTCCTTCCACGTGCAGCTCTCCCCCTCGGGCGACATCGAGATGCACTACGACGACTATGTGGCCCTGAATTTCTTCCAGTCCGGAAGCTCTCTGTTCTGCGGCATCAACGACCCCGAGCTCAAAGACCAGCTGACCGTGACGTCTGCCAACATGGCCGACTATTTCGAAGTCGATGAGCCGACAGCCGACAACAGCCGCTTCAAGCTGTTCGGAACCGGCACGGCCGTAAGGTTCGAAGCTCCCCAGACTCAGTTTGTCCGCTCGCTATCCCCCGCCTATGGCATCATCGCTCCGGGTGAGAAGGTAGAGGTGAAGGCAAGCGTCAGCGTTTCAAAGGATATGAACGCCGGAGAGACCTTCAACAATCTCGCCATCGTGACCAACGACCCGGCTCCTGCTGTCGCCGCTGTCAGGTTTAACGCCGTCATTGATCCGAAGGGTCTTGACGCCGATGCCCTCATCGACAACACCGACGTTGACTTCGGCGAGGTATTCCGCACGTCTTCGCTCGTTATCCCCGTGACTGTACGCAACACAGGCCACAACTCCCTCAAAGTGGAGCTTCCCAAGCTGGATTCTTCCGATTTGTCGATTGCCAATGCCGATGCGTTCCCATGCGTGGTGAAGGCCGGAAATTCTGTTGATGTCCTCGTGAAGGTTTCCACTGAAAAAGAGGGAGAAATCAGCGGCAAGCTGTCTGTTGCCACCGACGTGAAGGAAATCTCTGTCAATGTCAAGGGCAAGGTGATCGGTTGTCCCGCTGCCGACCTCTCCTTCGAGGAGATTAAGGCCACAGTCGAAAGCGGCTCCCCGCTCTCAAAGACTTTGGAGATTGCCAACTCCGGAAACGAGCCTCTCGTCTATTCCTTCTCTCCCGTTGAGGATGTGAAGATTGCGGTGCCCGAGTCAGAGAAGTCGGAGATTTCTTATGTCTACGGTGCTTCAGTCGACAAAGAGGCCTCCTATGATTGGGTCGACATCGTCAGCAACGGTCTCGGCGAGCAGAATCCGTTCCGCTACTACAACTCCCACGATTACGTCGAGGTGCAGTTGCCGTTCGAATTCCCGTTCTATGGTAAGAAGTACGATAAGATGTATATCTACAACACCGGCTTCATATCATTCACTCAGCGTCGCGACGACAAGATCTGGCCCGAGCCTCCGGCCGACTTCCCCGAAGGCACGGTCTTCAACAATATCATCGCTCCCTACTGGGGTCTCCACTCCATGAATACCACCAAGACCGCCGGAACCTATCATTATCTATCCGACGACCGCGCCGTGGTTTCCTTCATGGAATATGGCAACTCGATGAACATCGGCGTTTGCTTCCAGGTGATTCTTGAAAAGGATGGTTCATTCAAGTTCCAATACAAGGCGCTCGACGAGAACGCAGCCATCATAAGTCCATTCGGTCTCGCCGGTGTTTCCGACTCTGAGGGTGTCAACGCAATCCGTCTCCCCGAGCGTTTCATCGCATTCGGAAATGCCGTAAGCTTCAGCCCGGTCGTGACCAATACTGTGGCTCCCGGCGAGAAACATGAGATCGGCGTCAACGTCAACACCGACCGCCTCGCGGGCGTTTATGAGTCGGCAATCGCGCTGGCCACCAACGTGCCTTCGAAAGAGAAAATCTCTATTCCTGTCAACGTGACGCTGACGGGCGAGGCGAAACCCGTCATTCCCGAGAAGGTGGAAATAGAGAACGTCATGGGTTATCAGAACTCCGACTTCTCCGATCCTCTCGTGCAGATGGGTCTTCCATACGCGGCTTATTTCAATGTAGGAAACGAAGGTTCTGCGGCATACACGCTCGCTGCCGTCTCTTATGAGGCTCCGACCGTGACCGATCCCGACTTCCCCGATTGGACCACTCCCGCTTTCATGCTCATGGCCAAGCTGCCTGAACTCGACATGTGGACCGGCGAGCCTACCGGTGCTCTGATCTGGCAGCCCGTAGAACCCGGCTTCTTCCAGCCCGTGCAGGTTGGAAAGGCTCCCGTGGAATTTGCTATGGCGATAGCCCAGACTGAATATTGGATGACTCCTTCTGTCTACGAGATTCCCGTCATGGTGGCTTATCAGCTCGACGAGGAATCAGAACCCGTGACAAAGACCGTCAACGTGAAGTTCACCGTGACTCCGGCTCCGTCGATGACTCTCGACAAGGAGGAGATCCGCGTGGCCAACGCTGCCGACGACCATATCTCCGTTGAGACGCTGAAGATCGGCAACGTGGGTGAGTATAAGCTGACCTATACGCTATCTCTCGACCCGACAGGTGTCGGTGAGGTCGACGACGAACAGGGTGGCGGAGGAATCGCGCCTACCGACGTGAAGAAGAATCGCGCTGAAAGCTTCAACCTCGCTCCTTTCTCGATTGAGAAGGCTGATCTCGGAAAGCGCATCTCTGCTTATGCGGATGAGGAAGGCGTGAATCCGTTCGACCTCCCCTCCGACTTCAAGTATACCCAGGCTCTTTTCCACGACGCGATGCCCGGAGCAAAGGCTTCCTACAACTATGGATCCAACACGCTCTACGACATCTTCAAGACCTCCACGGCTTTCGTGGCTCCCAAGGCAGGCATCAACATCTCCCACGTCTATCTGCCCGTGCAGACGGAAGGTCTGGAGAACGTCTCCGTCAAGGTGGAACTCATCTCCGGCAACAGCCCCGACAGTCAAGACGCCGCAGTGATCGGCAGAGGATCGTTTATCGCCTCTACAAATCCTGAGCACCCCGAACAGGGTCGTTTCTATGTGGCGGCTCTCGATCGCCCGGTTTATATAAATCCCGGTGAGGAGTTCTGCATGGTGGTGACGTATCCCGAGGGTATTCAGCTTCCCGCCTTCCTTTGCATGAAGGAGGAACCCGTTTCCAACGGACGCTACATGGCCTGGACCGAGGAATCCGGTTGGTATGACGTCGCCGAGCTGTTTGAATCGCAATATGGCTCCTTGGGCTATATGAACACTTGCCTTGAAACCAAACCCGGCGAACCCTGGATCAAGCTCCTCAATGAGCCGACAGAGGGTGTGGTAGAAGTCGAGGGCAACCTCGATGTCAAGGTGCAGGTCAACGCTGCCGCAGCTCGCGTCGAGAAGGGCAACAAGGCTGTCGTTGTCATAAAGACCAACGACCCGATGATGCCGAAGATCAATTTCCCGATCTATCTCGACCTCAATGCGGCTCCTGAAATCGAGGTGCCCTCCGCCAAGGTATATGCCAAGGAGGGTGAGACCACGGTTGTTGCCGTGAAGGTGTCTGATCCTGATGCCGACGACATGACCATCTCGCTTAGCGATGCTTCCGGTCTCGCCTCCATTAATGACGTTGTAGCCGTGGAAGAGGATGCCATTGTCTCCAAGGCTGAGGATGGTTCCTTCAAGGTGTCGAAGACTAAGCTGCCTGTATCCGTCAACGTGGCTATTGCCCCGGGCTTCGGATCCGCCGGCAACTATAGCTTCTCCATCTCCGCTTCCGACGACAAGAACCACTCTGCGAATGCCGCCGTCGGCTACGAAGTGGAGAAAGTCAACCGTGCCCCTGTCGCTGTCGAAGACAAGACTATCGACGTTAAGCTCGGTGAGCTTTCTGAGGTGACTGAATTTGCCGACCTCTTCTCCGACCCCGACAACGACGAGATGACCTTCTCATTCTCAATCGAGGCCAATGATTTCGTTGAGGCTTATACGACCGAGACCGGCGTAATATTCCGTGGCAAGGCATTAGGCACCGCCAAGGCTGTCGTAACCGCCACCGACGACAAGGGTCTCTCAACTCCGATGACTCTCACAGTCAAGGTGAGCGACCTTTCAGGCATCGACGGTATCGAGGCTGAAGGTTCCTCTTTGGTGAAGGTCAACACGGTCGCATTCAGCGAAACCCTGTCGATGACTTCCCTACGGACAGGCCTCCTCTCTGTCGAGATCTACGACGCCTCCGGAAAATCAATCTACGCTGACGAAGTCAACGCAGCCTCCGGCGAAGAGATCTCTGTCAACCTCGGTGGCAACGCCTCCGGTCTCTACCTCCTGAGAGTATCCTCCGCAGACAAGACCGAGACCCACCGCCTCTTCAAGAAATGAAAACTGAATCCATGAAGCCCTAAGCTTCATCCGCTCGCATCCGGGCGAACCAAAAAAGAGCCGCAGTTCCCACTGCGGCTCCTTTCATTTATGTCCTAATCCCCTAATCCTCCATAATTTTCATCAAGCCATAATAGCCATAAAAGCTATAATAGCTATCCAAGCCATCTAAGCTATCAAAAATGAAACAAAGACAAAAATAAGATGCGCCACAATTGCCGCACAAATCCCTCCTACAGTATGCGAAAGAATTGCCTTCGATGTCAGCTCTCTATAGCCAAGCGAGTCCAACATCGCAGTGTGAGTGCTCAAATAGCCGCTCCAGCACATCCCGATAGCCGTGAATACGGCTATCGCATTGCCGTCTACCCATCCTTGTGATATGAAGTTAGGCACGAGTCCCAAGGCTGCACCCACTGCTCCGAGAGCCGTTATCGGAAAAGCCACCAAATGTGGGTCGCCAAAACCAAACAGGAAATCGAATATGAAATTGATCTTACCGGCTATCCACGGCAAAAAGGCAACGCCCTCATAGGCTGCGCCCGTATAAGATCCGTCGGCCGATGGCCCGAACGTCAGCAACATCACCAACGACGAGATTATCAGCACCCCGGGGATGATGGCGATTCCGACGTCCACGCCCGTGCGCCCGCCGTCGAGCAAGGAGTTGAGCACGCGGGTAAAGCCGCTCGCCCCCTTCTCCTCTTCCTCCTCCTTGGCCGCCCCCTTCTTGGCAAGTCCTGCCTCCTCCATCGCATAATGAGGGAAATTCTTCAGCACGAAATACTGCATCATGCGTGTAGAGACGATACAGCCGCAGAATGCTCCGAAAAGTCCGATCAGAGGCTGCCAGAAATAACCCTGTCCCACCATGAATACCATGACGAGAAGTCCCATGCCGAAAGCCGTGCCAAAGTTGGTCAGCGATATGAACTGAAATTTCTTGAAATAAGAGCTGAATCTTTTGTCGGAGGCAAGGGAGATGATTGCGGGATTGTCGCTGAGGAAAGTCATGACGGCTCCGAGAGATGCAACGCCCGGAAGATTGAACAGCGGCTTCATCAGAGGACGCAACGCCCGCTCCGCAAGCGACACGACCCCGAACTCCACAAAAATCCTCCCGATCGCTCCCGTCAGCACGCATATCGCCATCAGATAGAACACGGTGTTGAGCAGCAGATCATGCGCCGTATGCATCAGGGTGTTGAGCATATTGGCCATCCCCATGATTTGTCCCAAATAGTAGAAGATGCCAAGCACTACGGCAAGGCAGATAATCCCCTCAAATTTCTTAAGCTTGCTCTTCCCCTTTAGGGTGTCGTCGGCCTCGGCGGCGGCTCCTGTCTCGGCCATAATAGTTTTATCTTCGTTAAGTTCCATGGTTAAGGTATTTTTTATTTCCTGCGGATATTCAGAAGGTTCATGTCAAAGGTCAGTCCGGTCGTGACGTAAAGCGTCTTGCTCTGCATGAAGTTGTCGGGATTCCCGTTCTTTCCCCAATAGTAGAAGCAGCCGGCGTGCAGGCGTAGAAGCCCCCTCTTGGTCGGCAGAGGGAAAAACTCAAGCCCTCCCCCGGCCATCGACATCTCTGTGCCGTCCATGACTACGAGGTCGGCGTCATGACCTGTATGGTTGACGTCATAGCTGTATTTGCCATATATGTTCCATGCCGGTGTTGGCTTGTATGAAAGTTCCGTCACGACCGAGCAATCCTTGAAAAGGAAAGTCTGTCGGGAGGTGGCGCGGTTCATGAAGTCTAATTCAAATCTCACCTTGTCGAAGGTCAGTCTGTTGCCGAGTGAAAGATAGCTTATGTAGTGTCCCGTGGAATATTCCAGCAGGTTGGCGGAATAGATTGTCTCGAAGCTTCCGTGGCTGCCGTTCCACATCAGGTTATAGCCGTAAAGGTCATGATTGCCCGAAGTGACAAACGGGCTCTCCGAGACCTGAAAAGTCAGTCGGTCGTTTTTCGAGATGTCAAACCCGGCCGATACGCCAAACTTGAAGCAAGGGATGTTGTTCCAGAAGACTGAGCAGCCGTATAAATTCACGGGCGAACGATCATACTCATATCCTCCTATCGCCACGACCTCCTTTCCGGCCTGAAATCCCCAGCGTCCTGTGGCATACCGTAGATAAAGCCAGTCGGTGCCGTTGAAGTCTGCGGGATTCTTGTTGAGGCGTTGACGCCATGAATAGGTAAGCCCGTCGGTGATCATGCCGTCGACGCGCAGCATGAAATATTTTCCCTGAAAGCCGGTGTTGGGGCGATAGGTGTCGGAGCCATGCGCCGTGTAGTCGTAATCTATTCTCGCCTCTAAGTCAAGACGCATTATCTCGTCCTTCAAGGGGGTTGAATCATCCTGAGGTCCCATCGGGGGCAATTCCGACGATGCCGCTGTTGAAACGCCGGCCATCGGAATAAGGAGAGACAACAATGTTCTTCTAAATTTCATGTCTTCTGATAGATTGTTTGGTTAGCAGTTTTGCAGCGGAAGTCATGCTCCCGACTTCCGCTGCAAAGTTAATTGGATATTTCCTATGCTCCAAAAAAAGATATGAAATTTGCTAAAAAAAATTTAAATCGTCCCCCGTTTTATGATACAATCCCTGCCATTTCCTCCATAATGAGCATTCCCGGATAGCTTTTTGCAAATTCACGCGATTCCTCAAGCAGTTTTTCTCGCCGCTTCCGCTCCTGCTCCATCGTGGCCTCCGACACGCTCCCCGACCTCTGCTGCAAGGGTTTGTGGAGCCATCCCTTCATGATCTTCTCCCCTCTTTTCAGAATCTCAATCCCGGCCTCGTCAAGATAGGTGGCTTTGAAAAATTCCCAGATATAGTCCACGGCCTCCTCCGAAGGATGCACAAGGTCGGATGCATAAAACCGATAGTCTCTCAAATCGTCGTTCATCAGCTCATAGGCAGGGAAATAGTCGCAAAAATCAAGCCTCCGGCATATCTCCTCAACGGCAAGCTGAAGCACGGCCTTCGACCGTGCGTTCCCCTCGAAGCCATCCTTCAGATGACGCACGGGGCTGACCGTAAAGACAATCCTAAGTTCCGGGTAATGCTCTCTCAATTCCCGTCCAAGCCCCTCCCATGCATCGGCAATCTCCCCGATGCTGATTCTCCGGCGCAAGAACATCGAAGAGGGCTGCTTATGGCAATTGGCAACCACAAAATCCGGCCTGTCGGCCAGGAAATAGCACCAGGAGGTGCCAAACGTTACAAAAAGCGCCTGCGCCTTTGCCAACTTCCCGGTCAAAGTCTCCCTCATCCATTGAAACCGGCTCAAACTGTCCTGCATAAACTCACACGAAGACTTTGAATCGAAAAGCCACGAACTGTTAAGCCTCCCGTTCCGAAACAAAGTCTCATCAAAATCCCTCTCTGGCCACTCGATGAACAGCAGCAACCTCACGACCCTTTCAATCGAAAGCGGATTATAAAGCGTCCCGACAGGATTACAAGCATCCCAAAGCGAAGCCCTCATCCTCCCGACAACATTATCCGCAAAGCAAGACCCCAGCATCACCACCGGCCTCTGCGGATCGAGAGTGACCTCCCCCCTCCGCGCCGCAATTTCCGTCCTGAATTTCATAAAAACCATTTTCCCGCAAAAATAACCAAAATCCCCCACTCCCACAACCCCCTCCCCGACCCCGCTCACCAAGTCCGACATGGGGAGCAGGCCTCCGAGCCTGCGGTCTACTACCGTTCAATCGAGTCCGGTGCCAAGTCCACGCTCGCCGGAGGGCAGTTCTGTGCGCGGCAAAAATTGCCGCTTCCCTCCGCGCTCATGAAAATGCCAAAGCTAATCAAGCGGATAAGAACTCGGGGAGCCTTCAAAAAATTTTTGAAGGCTCCCCATGCTGATTTTCAAGTCCAATCTTAAGACAAAATCTGCGACAGCAGATCTCCCATCTTCTCCGCAATCCGGTCGTTCGCAGGATTGCCGATACTCCCAAGGTGGGTATGCTTGACTTCACGTGTCGGCTTATAGCTCTTATCCTGCACCGACATCCCCACCTGCCTGTAGGCATCCCTGAAAGGAACCCCCTGCAACACAAGCCTGTTGACATCCTCCACTGTAAAGATATAATCATACCGGCTGTCATCCAGAATCCCATCCTTCACCCGGATATGCGCAAGCATGAAATCTGCCATGTCAAGACACTCTATCAGCTCCGAAGTGGCCGGGAAGACAATATCCTTCATCAACTGAAGGTCGCGGTTATATCCAAGTGGAAGATTCGCCGTCAGCAACGCAAGCTCATTAGGAATCGACTGAAGCCTGTTGCACTTTCCTCTCATGATCTCAAACACGTCCGGATTCTTCTTATGCGGCATGATGCTCGAACCCGTCGTCAGCTCATCCGGGAAAGAAACAAAACCGAAATTATTGCACATCCACATGCAGACATCCATTGCCAAATGACCAAGCGTGGAAGCCACCGCACCGATTGCGGCTCCGATGGCCCTCTCCGTCTTCCCACGGCTCATCTGCGCCGCCACCACATTGTAATGAGGATTGGCAAACCCAAGCAGCTCCGTCGTCATCTCCCTATCCAGCGGAAACGACGACCCGTAGCCGGCAGCCGAACCAAGAGGATTCTGGTTGGCGATATTATATGCGGCGAGCACAAGCTGCATATCGTCGGTCAATGACTCAGCATATGCCCCAAACCACAGACCGAACGACGAAGGCATCGCTACCTGAAGATGCGTATATCCCGGCATAAGCTTATCCTTATGCTCCTCTGAAAGGGACTGCAACCTCCGGAAAAGCCTCTCCACTGCCTCCGAGATTCTCTTCAACTCATCGCGGAAAAACAGCTTCAGGTCTACGAGCACCTGATCATTGCGCGAACGCCCCGAATGTATCTTCTTTCCGACATCCCCAAGACGCGAAGTCAGCAGGAACTCCACCTGCGAATGCACATCCTCCACTCCCTCCTCAATGACGAACTCGCCGCGCTCTATCGAGTCGGCGATATCCTGCAGAGCCGGAAGCAGCACGTCAAGCTCCTCCTTCGTGAGAAGACCTATCTTTTGGAGCATCTTTATGTGGGCCATTGAGCCCTCCACGTCATAACGCGCAAGGCGAAGGTCGAGTTCCCGGTCACGACCCACCGTGAACGACTCTATAAGTTGGTCAGGCTCAAAGCCTTTGTTCCATAATTGTTTTGCCATCTCTTTCGGTTGTTTTCCCATCCTCCAGGCCCGCTTACGGCCTTAGGAATGAGATTATCTTCGGATATATGTGTAGAGCCTCGTTCAGCTCATCTACTTTTATAAATTCATCAGCCCCATGCGAACGCGATGATTCCCCGGGACCGATTTTCAAGGAATGTATGCCATGCATCAAAGCCATGTCGGAAGTAGTCGGCGACACAAACGGCACAAGTCCCAACTCCCCGGCAGCCACCACCAAAGGATGCGTCGCCAGTATCACGGAAGCATGCACCCGCGTCGATCGCGGCGTCAGCTCGCTGTAAGCCACCGTCTGTCGAAGCAATTCCACGGTCTCCTCATTCGAGTATGCATCCGTAGTCCTGACATCCACGACGTAAGTGCAATGATCCGGAACTACATTATGCTGCGTCCCGGCATTTATCATCGTCACGCTGACCTTTATCGGGCCAAGAACTTCGCTAACCCTATCCGGGGAGAAATTCCTCAAAGCCGTGATATCTTCCATCGCCCTGTAAATGGCATTTATCCCCTCATTGCGTGCGGCATGGCCCGACTTCCCTTTCGCCACAGCGTCAAATACGAGAAGCCCCCTTTCAGCCACGGCCGGCTGCATTCCGGTAGGCTCCCCGACAATCACCATGTCGGGAGTCAAGCCCTCCTCAGCAAGATGCGGCAAAAACGCCCTCATACCCTGCTCTCCCATCACCTCCTCTGCAGCCGTTATCGCCACAAGAAGATTGACCGGAAGGTCCCGACTGTTCATCAGGTCGAGAAACGTGGCGGCAAGCGCCACGCCCGACGCTCCGGCATCGTTGCTGCCGAGGCCATAGAGCCGCCCTTCTTCGATGTCCGGACTGAAAGGGTCGCGGGTATAAGACGCCACCGGCCGCACGGTATCATGATGGGAATTGAGCATCAGCAAAGGCTTGCCCGGCTGGAAAGAGTCGGCAAGGGCATAGATATTGTTGTGCAACCGCTTTACGCCCGCCACTCCATTCTCCTTGAACCATTCCTCCCAAATATCAGCGGTGGCACCCTCCTCCCTTGAAAAGGAAGGAGTCGCTATGAGCCGTCTCAGCAAACCGACGACATTCTGTAATTGTGGATGTTCCGGGTATTGCGACATCTTTATTCTATACGTATGATTGTTCCGCCCTCGGTGGTCAGTGCCTCCGCCTTGCAGATTCTGACCTCTCCGACACCGTTTTCGGCACACTTCAGCGCGTTTTGAATCTTCGGCACCATCCCCTTGGCAACGATTCCCTTTTCTTTGAGGTCGGCAAACGATTCGGCTGTCACCAACGGTATGACGCTGCTCTCATCGTCAAGATCGGTCATGACCCCCGCCTTCTCAAAGCAGAATGTAAGCCGCGTAGGGCCTATCCACGAAACGGCCTGAGCCACAGCCCCAGCCACGGAGTCGGCATTACAGTTGAGCAACATGCCTTGGTCGTCATGGCAGATAGCGCAGAACACCGGTACGTTGCCATTATTTAGAAGCAAGCGTATAAAGCGGTCGTCGATTTCACCGGGGGCAATGTCGCCTACGAATCCATAGTCGATAGGCTCGGCAGGCCTCCGCTTGGCCGGGATTACATTGCCGTCAGCGCCGGTCAGACCGACGGCATCGCATCCGAGCGACTGAAGCAACGCCACAATCCGCTTGTTGATCAATCCGGCATAGACCATCGTGACGATATCGAGTGTCTGTCGGTCGGTCACTCTCCTACCCTCAATCATATTGGCTTTCAAGCCCATGCTCTCGGATAGGCGTGTAGCTTCCTTGCCCCCTCCGTGCACGAGAATCTTGTTGCCCGACATCGAGGCGAAATCCTTCAGGAAAGACAAAAGGGCATCGGGGTTGTCGATAATATTCCCCCCTATTTTGACGACATTAATGAAATCACTCATAACAAAAGCCTTTTGAATTGTCAATTAATCGCAGCTCCACCAAGCTGTCATTCCGCTCTCCCCGGCTCATGCGAGTCCTTCAAGAAGACGCTTGATGACGGTCTGCGCGGAAATCTCCCTGTTGGCGGCTTCGGGAATAACGATGCTCCTTTCAGATTCGATCACGTCGTCGGTCACGATCATGTTGCGGCGCACGGGAAGACAGTGCATGAAGAATGCATTGTCGGTCAACGCCATCTTCTCGGCATCCACGGTCCAGGAACGGTCGGTAGACAGCACCTTGCCATAGTTCGGGTCGGCATATGCCGACCAATTCTTGGCATACACGAAATCCGCTCCCTCAAGGGCCTTGCGCTGGTCGTATTCTATCTTGGCTCCCTTCGTAAATGCGGGGTCGAGCTCATAGCCGTGTGGATGCGTGATGACGAAGTCATAGCCGGCGGCTATCATCCATTCCGCAAAGGAGTTGGGCACGGCCTGTGGAAGAGCCTTGGGATGCGGAGCCCAGGTCATGACCACCTTCGGACGATCCTTTGTCTTGTATTCCTCGATCGTGATAAGATCGGCGAAACTTTGGAGGGGATGGCGCGTGGCCGCCTCCATGCTGAACACCGGGCGACCGGAGTATTTGATAAACTGGCTGATGACCATCTCCTCATAATCCTCGCGCTTGTCTTTCAATCCTGCGAACGAACGCACCCCGATGATGTCGCAATAGCAGCCCATCACGGGAATGGCCTCAAGCAGATGCTCGGCCTTGTCGCCGTCCATGACGACGCCACGTTCCGTCTCAAGCTTCCAGGCACCCTGATTGACGTCGAGCACCATAACATTCATCCCTAAATTCATCGCCGCCTTCTGCGTCGACAGGCGCGTGCGGAGTGAGGAATTGAAGAATATCATCAGAAGCGTCTTATTGCGGCCAAGCTCTGTGAAGGCATACCTGTCTTTCTTAATCATGGCGGCCTCTGCAAGCGCCTTGTCGAGCGGGCCTATGTCGTCTACACACGTGATTTTTTTCATAATCATCTGATTGCCTCTTTAAATTCGTTAAGGAATTGATCTGCCTCGGCTTTCGACAGGGAGAGGGCGGGAAGAAGACGCACGGTCAGCTGTCCGGCGCCTCCGGTGAAGATATGATGGCCGAACAGGAGCTTTTTCCTGAGCTCTGAGCCCGTGAATCCCTCCACCTCCATGCCTATCATAAGCCCGCGTCCCCTGACTTCCTTCACCCTGGGAATCTTCCTGAGCTCGGAGATGAGATATTCCCCTACCTCAGCGGCGTTTTCCACGAGTCGCTCCTCCTCCATGACGTCGAGCACGGCTATGGCGGCGGCGCAGGCAAGGTGGTTGCCTCCGAAGGTCGTCCCGAGCATCCCCTTCTTAGCCTCAATCTCCGGGGAAATCAAGACTGCCCCCATCGGAAAACCGTTGGCTATTCCCTTCGCACACGTGATTATGTCGGGGTGTATGCCCGAATGCTGGTGGGCGAAGAATTTGCCGGTGCGGCCATAGCCCGATTGGATTTCATCGAGAATCAGGAGCGTCCCTGTCATCTTGCAGACCTTTACGAGGAAACGCATGAACTCGGGCGTTGGTTCGTGGATGCCGGAAACTCCCTGTATTCCCTCGATTATGACCGCAGCAAACTCATCGGAAGACAATGCCTTGCGGGTAGCCTCGATATCGTTGATAGGGACGAAGACCACGTTGTCGGTCTTATTGAACGGAGCCTGAATAGCCGGATTATCGGTAGAGGCTACGGCCCCCGACGTGCGCCCGTGGAAAGCCTTGGAGAAAGCGAGCACCTTCTTCCGCCCGGTGGCAAACGATGCGAGCTTCAGGGCGTTCTCATTGGCCTCAGCCCCGGAGTTGCAAAGAAACAGGGAATAGTCGTCGTAGCCGGAAGCCTTTCCAAGCTTTTCAGCAAGCTCCGTCTGAAGGGAATTGACCACGGAGTTGGAATAAAATCCAAGCCGCCCTGCCTGACGGGATATAGCCTCCACATAGCGGGGATGGGCATGGCCTATCGATATGACGGCATGGCCTCCGTAAAGATCGAGATAGTCAGTGCCGTCCTCGGTGAAGACGTGGGAGCCTTTCCCGGCCACCGGCTCGATGTCGTATAATGAATAAACGTCGAATAGATTCATGGTCTTTGATGTGTTAGAATGCCGATGGCTTTAGACGAAGTCCCTCACGCTGGTCAAGACCGAACATGATGTTCATGTTCTGGACGGCCTGCCCGGAAGCCCCCTTAAGTAGATTGTCTTCCGCGCACGTGATGAGCAGTTTGTCGCCATGCTTCTCGACATGGATGATGGCCTTGTTGGTGTTGACGGCCTGCTTGAGGTCCACAGGACGGTCGCTTACGACTGCAAACGGGGCGTCACGATAGTAATCCTTGTAGAGAGCTGTGGCTTCCTCCTCAGAAAGCGTGCAATCCACGTGGGTGACGGCGAATATGCCCCTGGCGAAATCGCCCCGCATGGGGATGAAATTGATTTTCGAGGTGTGACCTGGCTGCAACTTGTTAAGCGTAGCCCCGATCTCTATCAGATGCTGATGGCCGAAAGGCTTGTAGACCGACAGATTGTCGGTGCGCCAGCTGAAATGGGTCGTCGCCCCCGGTTTTACGCCCGCCCCGGTCGAGCCGGTCAGGGCTGTGATGTTGATTTCGCCGTCCGCGGGGAGCAACCCGGCGGAGGCAAGCGGCAGCAGCGAGAGCTGAAGCGCAGTGGCGAAGCATCCGGGATTGGCCACGGAGTCGGCCTCCGCGATTCTAGCGACGTTTAGTTCGGGAAGACCGTAGACATAGCCGTTGCTCTCGTCGCGGTAGTCCTGGGCAAGGTCTATTACTTTCAGACCCTGCGGACGCTCATTCTCCTCCCAGAATTTGCGGCTGTGGCCATGGGCGGAACAAAGGAAGAGAAGGTCGATGTCGTTGAGTGGATATGAATCGGAGAAGACAAGGTCGGTCTCTCCGAGAAGACCCTGATGGACGTTTACGATAGGCTCTCCGGCGTTGCTTGAGGAATGAACGAACACTATTTCCGCCTCCGGATGATTGATCAGCAGGCGCAGGAGTTCGCCGGCAGTATAGCCGGCGCCCCCTATGATACCGATTTTGATTGCCATATACAGTCGATTACTCGGCCTTGCCGTTTTTGACCTGATTGTTATGGTAAATCTTCATCTGGTTGCCGAGAATTTTGGTGAAGCCCTTCACGTCGTCGGCTGTCCAGGCCTTGTTGACCTCGCCGTATTCGCCGAAATCGGTCTTCATCAGGTCGAACGGTGAATCGACTCCCACGAGGGTGTATGAAAGCGGACGGAGAGTCAGCTCGACAGTGCCGGTCACGTTGCGCTGCGAGCTTTCGAGCATCTTCTCGATGTCGCGCATGACGGGCTCAAGATACTGCGCCTCGTGGAGGAACATCCCATACCACGTGCCGACCTGGTCCTTCCAGTATTGCTGCCATTTGGTCAGAGTGTGCTTCTCAAGCATCTTGTGGGCGGCGATGATGAGGATGGGGCCTGCGGCCTCAAATCCCACGCGGCCCTTGATGCCGATTATCGTGTCGCCGATGTGCATGTCCCGGCCGATGCCGAAACGCGAACCGATTCTCTCCACTTCGCGGATGGCCTCTACCTTGTCGGCGTATTCCTTACCGTTGACGGCGGAGATTTCCCCCTCCACGAAAGAGATGGTGAGTTTCTCCGGCTCAGTGGCCGTGACCTGTGAGGGATATGCCTCATCGGGGAGCGTCTGTTCTGAATGGAGAGTCTCCTTTCCGCCGATCGACGTGCCCCAAAGCCCCTTGTTGATCGAATATTCGAGCTTCTTGAAGTCGGCCTCGTAGCCATGCTTCTTCAGATAGTCGATTTCATATTCGCGGGTAAGGGTGAGGTCGCGGGTAGGGGTGATGATCTCAATCTCGGGAGCGAGAATCTGGAATGTCAGGTCGAAACGCACCTGGTCGTTGCCGGCTCCCGTCGAACCGTGGGCTATAGCGTCGGCCCCGATTTTCTTGGCGTAGTTGATCGTGGCGATAGCCTGGAAGATACGCTCGGAGCTTACGGAGATGGGATACGTGCCGTTGCGGAGAACATTTCCGGCAATCATGTAGCGTATGCTCTTGTCGTAGTATTCGCCGGTGATGTCGAGCGTGGCGTGCGATGCGGCACCAAGACGCTTCGACTTGTCGGCTATGACCTTGAGCTCCTCTTCGGAGAAGCCGCCGGTGTTGGCGATGGCGGTGTGCACCTCATATCCGAGGTCTTCCGAAAGGTATTTTACTGCGAAAGATGTGTCAAGGCCTCCCGAGAACGCAAGGAGCACCTTCTTTTTCTTGTTTTGTGTCATTATTTTTTAGATCGATTTTCGTGAAAGAATATGATTTGGGGTCAACGCTCCGTCCTTTTGAGATGAAGCACCTTGTTGATGCTGTTTTTCATCTTCATGATGTAGGGGTTGGGACGTTCTTTCTCAGTGAGGGGTTGCTTGGGGTCGAACAGCATGCCCGTGCATAGGCACATGCGTCGGTTGTTGCGCTGCAGGATGTCGTAGTTCCTGCATCCCTCACATCCTCGCCAGAACTCCTCGTCGTCAGTGAGCTCGGAGAACGTGACGGGTTTGTAGCCCATGCGCGAGTTAAGCTTCATGACCGGAAGGGAAGTGGTGATGGAGAACAATTTGGCGAACGGAAATCGAAGTCGAGCCAGCTCGAACGTTTTCGCCTTGATGGCGCCGGCAAGGCCAAGATGGCGGTATTCTGGGTCGACAATCAATCCGGACGTGGCCACGTAGTCGCCATGGCCCCAGCTTTCAATGTAGCTGAACCCTACGAGACGGTCGCCGTGAAGCGCCACCACGCTCTTGCCGCTGTTGATTTTCTGGGCAATGTATTCGGGTGTCCGCTTGGCAATGCCTGTGCCACGCTGAAGGGCCGACTCATAAATGAGCTTCACTATCAGCTCGGCATATTTTGCCTCTTCGGGTTCGGCAAACTTGACTGTGATGTCTTTAATGTCCATTTTAAAGTTTCCGAATTTAATTGTTTGTATGACAAACCCACAGAATCAATTGGTCGGTTCCCAAAGAAAGCTCCTTAATAAAATAGAGCCTCCGCAGAACCCTTTTAATTGGATTGGATGAGTTATGTTCGTAAAAGTCCGCAAAATTACTAAAAAATATCCACAGGAATAGCATATTTCACGTTAAATCTTCATATTTCCCGCCATTATGAGAGTTACGGACGCGCCGGGTCGCCATCCTCCCCGCTGTCGAGAAACTTCCTGCACCTCCATTTCGTGAGTCTTCGACGCATCCTCCCCGGAGAAGCCACAACCCTCCCCGACGCTTCCATGCATCCTACAATCGGCACGCCATCTTTCCAACCCGTGTCCTGACTCCAATCCACCGTGCGACAGCACGAATCCGGTCTCTTCGACGTGCGACAGCACGAATCCGATCTCTTCGACGTGCGACAGCACGAATCCGATCTCTTCGACGTGCGAAAGCACGTCTCCATATCGTTCACACATTGCGCTACAAAAGCAGCGCGATCACATCCACAACCAGCAACGGCTCTATCGCAAAGAGCCAAAAAAGTATTTTTATCCATAATTCAAGAATTTTTAATTTTAAATGATTTACGCTGCAAAATTACAACCGCCTCCCCCCATCCTTTCGTTATTTTGAGGAAAACGCAAAAAATCCCCCAAACTTTCCTTTTTATGCGACATCGACAAAGCAAGTAAAAATAGCTCTTCTCTTTTGTTGGAATTTACTCCTGCTTGAACTAATTTTGCATATAATTATCCGCTCTAATTAATGGCGTAGGAAAGTCAGGTCATTATCAGCGGCATTATCAGATAAACGCGTTTGAAAAAAATTTTCAACATTCAATTATATGGCAAACATTTCCAAATGCCTCACCGACCTTGTCGGCAAGACTCCTTTGCTGGAGGTCGGCAACATTGAGAAGGCAGAGGGCCTGAAGGCTCATCTGATCGTCAAACTTGAATATTTCAATCCGGGTGGCAGCGTGAAAGACCGCATAGCCCTGGCAATGATTGAAGATGCCGAGCAAACGGGCATACTCAAACCTGGCGCAACAATCATAGAGCCTACAAGCGGCAACACGGGCATCGGACTCGCATGGGTGGCATCCGTAAAAGGCTACCGCCTGATTCTGACAATGCCGGAGACAATGAGCGTAGAACGCCGCAACCTGCTGAAAGCCCTCGGTGCGGAAATCGTCCTGACCCCGGGCGGCGAGGGGATGAAAGGAGCTATCCGAAAGGCCGGCGAACTGAGGGATAATACCCCGGGCTCCGTCATCCTCCAGCAATTTGAGAACCCCGCCAATCCTGCGGCGCACGTTCGCTCCACGGCAGAGGAGATCTGGAAAGACACCGACGGAAAGGTGGACATCTTCGTGGCCGGTGTCGGCACGGGAGGAACCATCTCCGGCACAACAGCCGGACTCAAGAAACACAATCCCGCCATCAAGGCGATAGCCGTGGAGCCTGCCACATCGCCCGTGCTTTCCGGAGGCAAGCCCGGAGCACACAAAATCCAGGGAATAGGCGCCGGTTTCGTGCCTTCGACATTCAATCCTTCGGTGGTTGACGAAATTGTGACAGTGGCAGACAACGACGCCATCAGAGCCTCGCGACTGCTGGCCACTAAAGAGGGGCTTCTTGTCGGCATATCATCCGGAGCCGCCTTTCATGCGGCATTGCAGGAGGCACGCAAACCGGAAAACGAGGGGAAGACCATCGTCGCATTGCTCCCCGACACGGGTGAACGCTATCTCTCTACCGTGCTTTACGCATTTGAGGAGTATCCGGTCTAAGAAACCTATCGGGATGAAGAAATCATTTGACATTCCGGCTTAAGACCACGATTATTGAGGAACGGGGCCACCCTTGCCAAAAGCAGCAAGGATGGCCCCCGTCTGTCGATTGAGCTGATTCCAAATTTGTCAAAGAATATCAAGGAATTGTGAATTAGTGTTGTTTTTACACTTATTTATTGTTCTATTATTCGTTTTTATTGTTCTATTTCACCTTAAAACAGACAAATATGTTTTACAACATATAAAAAATATTTGCAAGGATAAGAATTGGTGTTAATTTTACACCCAAAATCAATACCAAAATTAACCGAGCCTTGAAAAAGTCTCCAAACTTATTAAAAACATTTCTCTCATGAAACAACTTAAAACTGCGGCCGGCTTGGGAGCCATCCTGCTCCTGGCAGCCTGCGGAAGCCAGACAAAAGCTCCGCAACTCACCAAGTCGGGACTTGACCCTGAAAAATTCGTGGCAGAGTTCAGAGGCGACTCCACAGCCCTCTACACCCTCGTCAACGCTTCAGGCACGGAAGCCTGCATCACTAACTTCGGCGGACGCCTTGTCTCATTGATGGTGCCCGACAAAGAGGGCAACCTCAAAGACGTCGTGCTCGGTTTCGACAGCATCCAGGCATATTTCCCGGAGACCAACCTCTCTGACTTCGGCTCCTCCGTGGGAAGATTTGCCAACCGCATCAATGAAGGAAAGTTCAAGCTCGACAGCACTGAATATCAGCTTCCCCTCAACAATGGCAAACACTCGCTCCACGGCGGCGGAGAGCTCGGCGACCTCGGATGGCAATACCGCGTCTACAAGGCCGACCAGAAAAACGACTCCACGCTCGTGCTGACAATCCAAAGCCCCGACGGCGACAATGGATATCCCGGCAACCTGACAGCCAGCGTCACCTACACGCTACGCTCCGACAACGCGCTCGACATCTCCTACAGCGCCACGACCGACAAGCCGACAATCATCAACCTCACCAACCACTCCTACTTCAACCTCAGCGGCGACCCCAACACCCCCGTGACCGACAACCTGCTTTTGGTCAACGCTTCCCAAATCACCCCCATCGACTCCACCTACATGACCGACGGAACGATGATGGACGTGAAAGGCACTCCCTTCGACTTCATCGAAGCCCGCATGATCGGCGAGAAGATCAAGGATTTCGACAATGAGCAGGTGAAGAACGGCAACGGCTACGACCACAACTTCGTGCTCGACACGAAAGGCGACATCTCCAAGGTGGCTTGCGAGCTCTACAGCCCCAAGACCGGCATCGTGCTCGACGTCTATACCAACGAGCCTGGAGTGCAGGTATATTCCGGCAACTTCCTCGACGGTAGCGTGACGGGCAAGAACGGCATCGTCTACAACCAGCACGCCGGAATCTGCCTTGAGACACAGCATTATCCCGATTCCCCCAACAAGCCGCAGTGGCCATCCACCCGCCTCAACCCGGGAGAGACCTACAACTCGCAGTGCATCTACAAATTCTCGATTAAAAATTAAATCAACCTAATTTCTAAAAACCTCACATTATGCAAACCTTAGACTGGATTGTCATCGGCCTATTCGCCTTGGCTCTCATCGGAATCATCTGGTGGGTGATGCAGCAGAAGCAGGCCAACGCCGACGACTACTTTTTGGGTGGCAAAGACGCCACCTGGATTGCAATCGGCGCCTCTATCTTCGCCTCCAACATCGGATCCGAACACTTAATCGGCCTCGCCGGCTCCGGAGCCTCTTCGGGCATGGCCATGGCCCACTGGGAAATCCAGGGATGGATGATCCTTATTCTCGGATGGGTATTCGTCCCATTCTACACGCGCTCGATGGTCTACACCATGCCGGAGTTCCTCGAACGCCGTTTCAACCCTCAGTCGCGCACCATCCTGGCGACGATTTCGCTTATCAGCTACGTGCTTACGAAAGTAGCCGTGACGGTCTATGCCGGCGGTCTCGTCTTCCAGCAGGTGTTTGGCATTGACCAGATCTGGGGCATCGACTTCTTCTGGATCGCTGCCGTAGGCCTGGTAATCATCACTGCAATCTACACCATCTTCGGCGGTATGAAATCAGTGCTCTACACCTCCGTTCTCCAGACCCCTATCCTTCTGCTCGGCTCTCTGATCATCCTCGTGCTCGGCCTTAAGGAACTCGGCGGCTGGGACGAGATGATGCGCATCTGCTCTCAGGTGAAAGTCAACGAATATGGCGACACGATGGTCAACCTCATCCGCGACAACCGCGACGTGCAGTATCCCTGGCTCGGCGCCTTGATCGGCTCCGCCGTAATCGGCTTCTGGTATTGGTGCACCGACCAGTTCATCGTTCAGCGCGTGCTTTCCGGGAAGAATGAGAAGGAATCCCGCCGAGGCACCATCTTCGGGGCCTACCTGAAACTCCTCCCTGTATTCCTCTTCCTCATCCCAGGCATGATCGCCTTCGCCCTCCATCAGAACCTCGGCGACTTCCTGCCGATGCTTCCCAACGGCAACCCCAACTCCGACGCTGCATTCCCCACTCTCGTGGCCAAGCTGCTCCCCGCCGGTGTCAAAGGTCTTATCGTTTGCGGCATCCTTGCCGCCCTCATGAGCTCGCTGGCATCTCTCTTCAACTCCTCAGCAGCCCTCTTCACCATCGACTTCTATCAGCGTTTCAAGCCCAACACAGAGCAGAAGAAACTCGTGCGCATCGGCCAGGCCGCCACTGTGGTCATCGTCATCCTCGGCATCCTCTGGATTCCCGTGATGCGTTCGATCGGCGACGTGCTCTATCTCTATCTGCAAGACGTGCAGTCGGTGCTCGCTCCCGGTATCGCCGCCGCCTTCCTTATCGGCATCGTCTGGAAACGCGCATCCGCCCAGGGCGGCATGTGGGCCCTACTTGCCGGCCTCATCATCGGTCTGACGCGTCTCGGAGCCAAGATATTCTATTCCAACCAGGGCATCGAACCGGGCACAACCGCCGATCCCAGCATCTTCCAGAGCATCTTCTACGAAGAGAACTGGCTCTTCTTCTGCGGCTGGATGCTGCTCTTCTGCCTCGCCGTGGGCTTCATCGTGTCGCTTATGACGAAAGCTCCCGACGAGAGGAAAATCCAAGGTCTCGTATTCGGCACATCTACGCCTGAACAACGTCTCGCCACCCGCCAAAGCTGGGGCACCTGGGACGTGATCCACTCGATAATCATCCTCGGCATCACTGCCGCATTCTACATCTATTTCTGGTAATAGCCGCATGACAGACAAGACACTTTCATATTATTCCCATATTCCACGGTTTCACGTGGGCGTAGACTGCATAATCTTCGCCGTCAGCGACGACAGGCTCAGGGTATTGCTCGTGCGCCGCGATTTCGAGCCGGAGAAAGGGAAATGGTCGCTTATCGGCGGATTCGTCGAAGGGAATGAAAGTGTCGACACCGCCGCCAAAAGAGTGCTCCGCGACCTGACGGGCCTTGACGATGTCTTCATCCGTCAGCTCGGGGCATTCGGGGAGGTGGACCGCGACCCCGGGGCAAGGGTCGTCTCAGTGGCCTATTTTGCGCTTCTCAATCTCGCGGACGTCGACGACAAGGTGGTCAGGAGCCACCACGCGCATTGGACGGACGTAGACAAGCTTCCCGAACTTGGATTCGACCATCTCGAAATGATAGAGAAAGCTATGGAGGTCATGAGGCGGAAAATCCTGACCGGGTCTCTCGCCTTCAATCTCCTGCCCGAACTCTTCACCCTAACCCAGCTCCAGAATCTTGTGGAAGCTGTCTCGGCGAAAAAGCTCGACAAGCGGAATTTCAGAAAGCGAATAACCGACAACCCCGATATCGAACCGACCGAATTCATCGACAAGGAGACATCGAAGCGTGGAGCCCGACTCTACCGCTTTATCGGGAATCAATAACCAACCCAACAAACAGAACAATCATGCTCGAAAAATTGAAAGAGGAGGTTTGCAAAGCGAATCTCGAACTCGTAGGCCACGGCCTCGTGATCTTCACCTGGGGCAACGTCTCGGGAATCGACCGGGAGAAAGGACTTGTAGTCATCAAGCCCTCGGGAGTGAGCTACGACAATATGAAACCGGAGGACATGGTCGTCGTAGACCTTGCCACGGGAGAAGTGGTGGAAGGGAATCTCCGTCCTTCGTCCGACACCCCTACCCACCTTGTGCTCTACCGCGCATTCCCGGAAATCGGAGGCGTGGTGCACACCCATTCCACGTATGCCACGGCCTGGGCTCAGGCCGGAATCTCCCTTCCCAATATCGGCACCACCCATGCCGACTATTTCCATGACGCCGTCCCCGCAACGCGGATGATGACGCGCGAAGAGGTGGAGGGCGACTACGAGCTGGAGACAGGCAACGTGATTGTCGAAACCTTCAAGGAAATCAACCCGATTCACACGCCCGGAGTGCTCGTGACCAACCACGGGCCTTTCACGTGGGGCAAGAATCCCCATGAGGCCGTCCACAATGCCGTGGTGCTTGAGCAGGTGGCGAAGATGGCGTCGATTTCATTCGCCGTCAATCCCAACCTGACCATGAACCCGCTCCTCGTGGAGAAGCACTTCAACCGCAAACACGGCCCCAACGCCTATTATGGTCAGAAATAAGTATTTATAACCATAATAGTCACAACATCAAATCAAATTTAAAATCAAAAAAAAGAAAAAATATCATGTACGAAAATTATGAAATCTGGTGGGTCACCGGCGCCCAGCTCCTTTATGGAGGCGATGCCGTAGTAGCAGTCGACAGCCATTCCAAAGAGATGGTAGAGGGTCTTAACAAATCAGGCAACCTTCCCGTAAAGGTGGTCTATAAAGGTACGGCCAACTCCTCGAAAGAGGTGTGCGACATCATGCAGGCCGCCAACAACGACCCCAAGTGCGCCGGCGTCATCACCTGGATGCACACCTTCTCCCCCGCAAAGATGTGGATCCGCGGTCTTCAGAACCTCAAGAAGCCCCTTCTCCACTTCCACACACAATACAACAAGGAGATTCCATGGAACGACATCGACATGGACTTCATGAACCTCAACCAAAGCGCACATGGCGACCGCGAGTTCGGACACATCTGCACCCGCATGCGTCTGCGCCGCAAGGTGGTGGTAGGCCATTGGACCGACGCTGAAGCTCAGAAGAAAATCGGCGTATGGGAGCGCGTGGCCGTGGCTTGGGCCGACGCCCAGGACATGCTCATCATCCGCTTTGGCGACCAGATGAACAACGTGGCCGTGACCGACGGCGACAAGGTAGAGGCAGAGCAGCGTCTCGGCTACCACGTGGACTATACTCCCGTCAGCGAGCTGATGGAATACTTCAAAAAAGTGAAAGAGGAGGACATCAAGGCTCTCGTGGAGACCTACTTCAACGAATACGTCGTAGCCGACGAGCTTAAAGACCCCTCCACCGAAGGATACAAGAAAATCTGGAACGCAGCACATGCAGAGCTCTCGATCCGCGCTATCCTCAAGGCCAAAGGCGCTAAGGGCTTCACCACAAACTTCGACGACCTCGGCACGCAGGACATCAACGACCCTAAATTCGTAGGATTCGACCAGATTCCGGGTCTTGCCTCACAGCGTCTGATGGCCGAGGGCTATGGATTCGGAGCTGAAGGCGACTGGAAGAGCGCTGCCCTCTACCGCACGGTGTGGGTGATGTCGGAAGGCAAGGCCTGCTCGTTCCTGGAAGACTACACCCTGAACTTCGACGGAGTGAACAGCTCAATCCTGCAAAGCCACATGCTTGAGGTATGCCCCCTCATCTCAGCTGAAGAGAAACCTCGTCTGGAGGTGCATTTCCTCGGCATCGGCATCCGCAAGAGCCTGACTGCACGCCTCGTATTCACATCAAAGGCACAACCCGGCGTGACGGCCACCGTTGTAGACCTCGGCAACCGTTTCCGCCTGATCGTCAACGACGTGAAGTGCATCGAGCCGAAGCCAATGCCCAAGCTTCCCGTAGCCTCCGCCCTTTGGATTCCCGCTCCGAATTTCGAGACAGGCGCTGCCGCTTGGATTCTTGCCGGCGGAACCCACCACTCCTGCTTCTCCTACGTGCTGACTCCCGAATACTGGGAAGACTACGCAGAGATTGCAGGCATCGAGATGGCCCACATCAACGACAACACGACCATCCCCTCCTTCAAGGACTCCCTGCGCTGGAACGAGGTCTACTACATGCTCAACAAATCGCTCTGCTAAAGACCTCTTCCAATGACTGAGAACGCAAAAAACACTATTGAATCGGGAAGGGCCCTGCTCGGTATCGAGTTCGGCTCAACCCGAATCAAGGCTGTCCTCATCGACGAAAACAACAAGCCTATCGCCCAGGGCAGCCATGAATGGGAAAACCAGCTCGTCAACGGGCTCTGGACCTACAGCCTGGAGGCAATCTGGTTTGGTCTTCAGGACTGCTACCGCGACCTCCGCGCCAATGTCAACGAGCTTTACGGCTGCGAAATCAAGCAGCTTGCCGCCATCGGCGTGAGCGCGATGATGCACGGCTACATGCCCTTCGACGCCAAAGGGGAGATGCTCGCATCTTTCCGCACCTGGCGCAACACCAACACGGGTGAGGCCGCTGAAATCCTGTCGAAGCTCTTCAACTTCAACATGCCGCTCCGCTGGAGCCTTTCCCACCTCTATCAGGCCATCCTCGACGAGGAGCCGCACGTGAAAGACGTGGCTTTCCTGACTACGCTCGCCGGATATATCCATTGGCAGCTGACGGGAGAGAAGGTCATCGGTATCGGCGACGCTTCCGGCATAATGCCCATTTGCTCGGAGAGCAAGACGTATGCCGCAGAGATGGTGGCTAAATTCGACAACCTCGTGGCCGACAAGGGCTTCGGATGGAAACTTGAGGAGATACTTCCGAAGGTGCTTCTCGCCGGAGAGAACGCAGGCCGTCTGACAGAGGAGGGGGCCAAGAGAATCGACATCTCGGGCAATCTTCAGGCAGGCGCTCCGCTTTGTCCTCCTGAGGGCGACGCCGGAACCGGAATGGTGGCCACCAACGCCGTGAAGATCCGCACGGGCAATGTCTCGGCCGGCACGTCATCATTCTCAATGATCGTTCTTGAGAACGAGCTAAGCAAGCCATACGAGATGATCGACATGGTGACGACGCCCGACGGCAGCCCCGTAGCAATGGTGCATTGCAACAACTGCACGTCTGACCTCAACGCATGGGTCGGTCTTTTCAAGGAATACACGGAGCTGATGGGAGTGACGGTCGACATGAACAAAATCTTCGGCACTCTCTACAACAATGCCCTGAATGGCGACCCAGACTGCGGCGGACTTGTGGCATACAACTATTTCTCAGGCGAACCCGTCACCGGGCTTTCCGAGGGTAGGCCGTTGTTCGTGCGCACGGTGGGCAACCGTTTCAACCTCGCCAACTTCATGAGAGCCAATATCTCGGCAGCTGTAGCGGTGTTGAAGATAGGCAACGACGTGCTTTTCAATGATGAGAAGGTGAAAGTGGACCGCATCACGGGCCACGGAGGTCTTTTCAAGACCAAAGGCGTAGGCCAGCGCATCCTCGCGGCCGCTCTCAATTCCCCCATCTCTGTCATGGAGACTGCGGGCGAAGGCGGAGCATGGGGCATGGCCCTTCTTGCCGGCTACCTTGTCAACAACAAGGAGGAGCGCAACCTTGCCGACTATCTTGAGATGGACGTATTCGCCGGCAACTCCGGAACGAGCATAACTCCGACCCCTGAGGAGGTAGCCGGATTCGAGGCCTATATAGAGAACTACAAAGCCTGCCTGCCCATCGAGCAAGCAGCCGTAGCCCACAAGCGTTAACCCAACCACTTACATACTTCAGAAAGACGGCTGTGCCAGTTGGCACAGCCGTCTTTCTCATTCCAAACTAATCTGTCTTATCGGTCAGCAAACAAAGAGTAATACCATACAAGATAAGTATCGCAAAAAAAATAAAACTTATTATTGCTTAATAAAAAAATAATTTCTAACTTTGCAATTGCAGACCGCACCGAAGAAGCCCCGGTCAGGGGTTGAGCGGGACGGGATGCACCGACATAATTGAAAAGCGTTTATCCGCGCTGATTCTTGTCGTTCTGAAATTCTCGCAAAATTTCTATCGATAGACAAGGGTTGAGCAACGGTAGATGCCCGTGGATATGTGATTATCTTGCATTCGGCATTATATTTCGTGAGAAATATGGTCGTTTGTGTTGATTGCATATACTAACGTGGGCTTCTGCGTTGCCATCCAACTATCGATAGGGCAATGCGAGAAGCCTCAGAACGTAGGATGGCAACGGATACGGACCCCACGTTTTTCGTATCCAATAATCGTGAAACAGCCGAGTGAGGGGCGGGCGAGGCACTCTAAACATCATATTACTTATGAGACATTTCTTTTTGACAGTTGCAGCGATGCTCTTCGGCATTTTTGGCTTGCATGCTGAAGGATTAGTGGCCACATTGCAGCATGGTGAAGACATGACTCCATTCTACGGAGACAAATCGTTTGTGGAGGCCTACGAGGCTGCCACAGATGGCGACATCATCACCCTTTCAAGCGGTCAGTTCCCGGAAATCCCGGCAATCGAAAAATCCATATCCATCATTGGCAACTACGGCTTTGCCAACGAAGGAATGGCAGTCACGACTCTTGACCATCTAAACATTGTCGCTGACAATGTAACAATTATGGGAATTCGTTTTATTAATACTTTATTAATTCTCCGTATGGATGGGGTGGTTAACGGCCCCATAATAAAGAGATGTGACATAGGTGCAATCACCAACTCACACGCCACAAATGGACTCTTTGAAGATTGTATGATATACAGCTGTTATTCAGATGACACGTATTTTGATAATAGCGTATTTAAAAATACCGAAATTTTCGATCATTTTTATCTTTTAGGAGACAGTAAATCATTTATTAACTGTGTACTATACCTAAGTCCTGCAAGTAAAACTTACCCCAACGGATACTTTAAAGACTGCTTAATCGGTATTCAGAATGATTCCGATTTAAAAATTGAAGAAGTGCAATTTGATAATGTAGTTATTTTCAACATGATTGAAAATGAAGATAATCCTATCCTAAAATTCCCATGGGATAATCCAGAAAAATTTGTATCTGTATACTATGTGAAAGAAGATGCCTGGAAATCTTATGCTGAACAGAATTTTGGTTCTTTCCAACCGTTTGTTTGGGAAGGTCAAACACTGTCTGCCGGAATTAAAGATCATAAAGCCTGGCCTTCTGTACCTCGTGTGATAGAGAGCAACATCAGCGAGACCACCGATGCAAATGGTATCCTTAAGGTCAACATCAAGGTTCAGCCAGAAAATTGAGTCTTACCGTAAGCAGCTGATTTATGAAAGTAATTTACTTCATTTCGTTTCTTGCCTTCTTCGCAATGTCAATACCATCATACGCATTAAAAGTCGTAAAATGCGAATACTGGATTGACGGCAATTTTAAGGAAGCATCTTACGTCGATGTCTCAGGAACCGATGTAATCTTTGATTATAACGCATCGTCACTCAGATCGACTGCACATACCCTGTGCTATAGATTGCTTGATGATACAGGAAATTGGTCACCGGTACACCGCAAAATATTCTTTAAGATTGACTATGCAGATGCAGTGACATCCTGTCGTTATTGGATTGACAGTGATTATAAGACAGCATCAAAGGCTGACATTAAAGACGGAATCATAACGTTCGATCTTGATGCCTCCGAATTGCGAGCTACGGCTCATTACCTGTCATATTGTCTTGTTGATAATGATGGGAACGTATCCCCCGTCCACCGTCGCCTCTTCTTCAAGACTGACGAGAATGCCGATGTGATATCATGGTATCGTTATTGGTGGAACAATGACTATGCATCGGGTGTCACCATCAAGACCGATGCAAGCCATGAAACCTCAATGCCTTATATCCTTTCGGAAGAAATAATGGTTCCCAAATCCGTTTACGACGCTGCCGGTGAAGAGCGCAAGGCAATACTCAACATTGTGTTCGCCGACAACTTAGGGAATCTCTCGGAAGTTGTCAGTAAGGAGTTTCAGTTTGACAACAAATTCAACAGCGTAAGCATGGCTGTCGATGATTCTCTCTGGAAAATATCTGTCAACGGACGTACGCTTACCGTAAGTGGGCTAACTGTTGGATCAGGACAGGTTGCAGTATATACCCTTGATGGTAAAATGGCAGCGGCAGCAATGGCATCCACTGAAACAGTAAACCTTTATCTCCCAATCGAAGGAACATATATAGTGACCTATGGCAAATACTCCCGCAAAGTAATCTGTCGCTAACAGATTATTCAAAATCATATTATTGCGCTTGGCTGCTGTCTGACAAGACTCCTCAGTCAAGCGCAGTTTTTTTAGACCAACCTTAGCTTTGAATAATCACAATCATTGCCGTTGTCCCATATTGTCAGCTCATTAAGGGGATAGCACCTAAAGAGCCAACTGATTGTGTTCGAGTGTAAAAGTCAATGCTTTGTAAAAATCCAAAGGAATAAACCGCTAAATTATGATAAAATCCAAAGGAATCGGGAATATAGAGCGCGTCATGATTCCGGATCAACCGTCCGGAGTCATGACGCGCTTTACGTTTTTGGGGATTGCCTTCTTTATTTGCCGAGGGCTATGCGCTTGTATTCCACAGGGGTCACTTTCTTAAAGTTGGAATAGAACTCTGTCCGGCAGGACCGGAGAACGGTGGTTTCAAGCCTATAGAATCACCAAATAAAACTTTTGCCAAGCTAATTAATCAACTATTCCGGAAGCGATAGATCCGGAAGTCTCCACACAGCATAAAGCGGAAGGATGCCGATGACTCGCCTGAGCGGTAGTTCTGTGCTATCTGTGTCCGACACCTCGAGGAGGCCGAAATTCTCCAACGAACTTCGTATTCCAACTGTAAGTCCTTTCTTATTCATGAAAATGCGCAAGCTCTTCATCTTGCCTGACGTGCCGGCCTTTACCTCTATGGGCAGGCACTTTGCATTCTTGGCTATGACAAACTCCACTTCAGACGTGGCATTTTTCTCCAAATTCTCCCAATAAAACAGATCATATTTGCTCTGCGGATTGGAAGATTTCATGAGTTCGAGACCGACCGTCAGTTCCGCCACTATGCCTTTGTTAACAAGGTCGGGAGCCTCGCCTGCAAGTATGAGCCGTGTCAACTCGCTGTCATCATCGTAGTTCATTGCCAATACCCGAAGCAGCAGACCGGTGTCGAGATAATCATATCTGGTAAACTTGGGATTAACCTGAGCCCCCAAAGGGAGACCGTTGGCGGCAGACATCTGCACAGGTATGATTATCCCGGCATCGCGGAGAAGTCTCAGCGCTTCCTTGACTTCTTCGGTCCTGTATCCTCCGTCTACTCTGCTGTAAACAAACTTCTGCCCCGACTGATGCACTACAGCCGCCAATGTGTTGCGTAGCAGCTGCGGGTCAACTTTTTTTGCATATTTGGCAAAGTCATCATAATATCCCTGCTGGATGTCGTTCTGTTCGTCCTGACAGGAAGAATAATCCTGAGTCTCAACCCAAGCGGAAACACTTGCCGGCATGCCCCCGACCATCAAAAATGACCTAAACTCAGAGACAAGACGTGAATGAAGACTTTCCTCGATAGGATTGGTCCAATCCGCAGCCATAATTTCCTCTACCCACATATCCTTGCCTCTCGCCATCAGATACTCCTTAAATGACATTGGATACATGAACACAGACCTAACCCGTCCGACACCATATGAAGGCATCTCATTCAATGCGAACTCCAGAAGAGACCCTGCCGCCACAACATGGAGATCCGGGTAATTTTCCTTAAAAAACCACAAGCTTTTTAATGCCGCCGGACAATTCTGAATCTCATCAATAAACAAAAGTGTCTCCCCGGGAATCACCTGCACATTGTGCACCGCCCCCAGGCGCTGACTGAGTTCCCTGACGTCCGATATTTCTTCAAAAAGTCTGCAAAGATCTTTTTCCTCCTCAAGGTTGATTTCAAGATAGTATCTGAACGTCTGTCCCAGGTGCCTTATTGCCCAGGACTTGCCGACCTGTCTGGCACCACGCACTATTAGAGGCTTACGGCGTGGAGACTCTTTCCATTTCAGGAGTTCGGCATCTATATTTCTTGCAAGATATGCCATGGTATATCGCTTGTTTTGGAGTGCAAAGATAATCAATACTTTGTAAAAATCCAAGGGAATAAAGTGCCCAAATTTGTAAAAATCCAAGGGAATAAGCCATCGAAATATGATAAAATCCAAAGGAATGATTCGCTGAATTATGATAAAATCCAAGGAAATCGGAAATATAGAGCGCGTCATGATTCCGGCTTATTGCCGACAATCATGACGCGCTATGCGATTATGCGATTGCCTTCTTTATTTGCCGAGGGCGATGCGCTTGTATTCCACAGGCGTTACTTTCAGGAAGTTGGGATAGTAGTTGTCCCAATCGCTGAGCATACGCCCGGCCAACGCACTCTTCGTATGGCGATAATGGCTTTCTATCAGCGTGCGGAGTTCCTCCTTTTCGTCTTCATCTTCAAGAAGGGTCAGCTCCACCATGTCCATGTTGATATAGTAGTCTACGTTGCCCTGAAGATTCCAGATGTAGGCTATGCCACCACTCATGCCGGCTGCGAAATTGCGCCCGATCTTTCCGAGCACTACTACCCTTCCGCCGGTCATGTACTCGCAGGCATGGTCGCCCACTCCCTCAACGACCGTGACCGCCCCACTGTTTCTGACGGCGAAACGCTCGCCTACCCTACCGTTGATATACAGTTCTCCGGACGTAGCGCCATAGAGCAGTGTGTTGCCGGCAATGGTATTATTTTCAGCCTCAAAAGTCGCGTCGCGAGGCGGAACCACCACTATACGACCGCCCGAAAGACCCTTGCCGAGATAGTCGTTGGCATCACCCTCCAACTTCAGCGACACTCCCTTGCAGAGGAACGCCCCGAAACTCTGTCCGGCAGAACCCGTGAACGACAATTTCACGCTGTCATCGGGAAGACCCGCGCCGCCGAATCTCTTGGTGATGTAGCCACTGAGCATCGCCCCGACAGAGCGATCGGTGTTGACGATAGGCATACCCAAAGCGATAGGCTGCTTGGAATCGATGGCATTGCTTATGAGCTGGAGCAACGCCCCGTCTTTCACGCCCTGCAGCTTATGGTCCTGCTCGGCATTGCAATGCAAGGTGGCCTCAGCCGCATCGACCGGCATATAAAACAATCTGGAGAAATCAATCTTGGAAGCCTTGGAACCCGGCTCCGTCTCCTTCTTTCTGAGAAGGTCGGCCCTGCCCACGATCTCATCGAGCTTCCTATATCCCATGGCGGCGAGACGCGTGCGTATCTCCTCGGCCATGAAGCGGAAATAATTGATGAGATATTCATATCGTCCGACGAACTTCTTGCGAAGCTCAGGATTCTGCGTCGCAACGCCCTTGGGACACGTGTTGGTGTGGCATTGGCGGATCATGCAGCATCCAAGGACAACCAATGCGGCCGTGCCGAAACCATATTCCTCAGCGCCAAGCAAAGCCGAGACAATTACGTCGTGCGGACTCTTCAGCTGGCCGTCGACCTGCAGGCGCACCTTCCCGCGAAGATTGTTCATCACGAGTGTCTGCTGGATTTCCGCAAGACCAATTTCGGAGGGCACTCCGGCATGCTTCATCGAACTGGCCGGACTTGCCCCGGTGCCGCCGTCGCATCCGCTGATGAGGATTTTGTCGGCCTTAGCCTTGGCCACGCCGGCCGCAATCGTCCCCACGCCACTCTCAGCCACGAGCTTCACGCTTATCAAAGCCTCCGGATTGACGTTCTTGAGGTCGAATATAAGTTGGGCAAGGTCTTCGATGGAGTATATGTCGTGATGGGGCGGAGGGGATATAAGGGTGATTCCGGGCAGCGAGCGTCGCGTCCTGGCTATGACCTCATCGACTTTGAATCCGGGCAACTGACCTCCCTCACCGGGTTTGGCTCCCTGCGCCACCTTAATCTGAATCTCATCGGCATTGACAAGATACTCGGCATCCACGCCAAAGCGGCCTGAGGCCACTTGCTTGACGCTGCTTCGCGCCCAGGTGCCGTCGTCCCTGACCTTGTTGCGTTCGGGATCCTCGCCTCCTTCGCCGGTGTTGCTCATGCCCCCTATCTTGTTCATGGCAATTGCCAACGCCTCGTGAGCCTCCTTGCTGATGGCGCCAAACGACATAGCCTCCGTGCAGAACCTCTTCATCAGACTTTCAGCGCTTTCCACCTCCTCTACAGGGATAGGGTCGCGGTCGCTCTGCATGGTGATGAGGTCGCGAAGGAATATAGGCTCCGGCTTATCCTCCACAAGAGCCACGTATTCCTTAAACCGTTCGGCATCATTTTTGGCCGTGGCCTCCTGCAAGGCCCTGACCACCGGGGGATTCCACGCATGGAGTTCGCCCGACTTGCGGAAATTGTAGTTGCCGAAATCCTCAAGCTTGTCGCCGCCTTCTGAGAAAGCCCGCGAATGATTGCCAAGCACGTCGGCCGCCACATCCTCTATGCCGATACCCTCGACGGGCGACACTCCGCCGCCCATATAGTTGCCGAGCAGGCGGGAGCTGACTCCGAGAGCCTCGAAGAGGGCACAACCGCGATAACTGCGGATCGTGCTTATTCCCATCTTCGACATTATCTTCATCATCCCCTTGTTGACGGCCTGGATATAATGCTTCTCAGCACCGTCATAATCGAGCTGCAACTGTTTATCCTTTACGAGTTTGCCGAGTATAGCAAAGGCCATATACGGGTTGACCGCGCTGGCTCCATAGCCCATCAGCAGGGCCACGTGCATCACCTCGCTCACCTCTCCGCTCTCCACTATGATGGCTATCTGCGAGCGCTTGCGGCGGGCGACGAGATGGTTGTGGACGGCAGACAATGCCAACAGCGAAGGAATCGGGGCATGCTTCGGATTGACGCCCTTGTCGGAGATGACCATATAATTGTAGCCGTTGTCGACGGCGTCTTCCGCCGTCTGGCAAAGATGATGGATTGCTATCTCCATTCCCTCCACTCCCGATTCGGCGTCGAAAAGCATCGGCAAGGTGATTGTCCGGAATCCTTTGTAGCGCAGATTGCGCAGCTTGTCAAGCTCGCTGTCGGAGACAATCGGCGAGGGCATCATGACGACGTTACAAAGCTCCGCCGAGGGCTGGAGGATATTTTTCCTGACCGCTCCGACATAACTTGTCAGCGACATGACGAGCTCTTCGCGGATTGGGTCGATAGGAGGGTTGGTCACCTGGGCAAACTGCTGGCGGAAATAATTGAAGAACCGTTGCGGCTTCTTTGCGAGCACGGCCGGCGGGGCATCGTTGCCCATAGAGGCAAGAGGCTCGGCCGAACTTGAAGCCATCGGCTTGATGATTTTGTCTATGTCCTCGGAATTGTAGCCGAAGGCCGTCAGCAGGCGTTCCATGTCCTCCACGTCGTGGGTCACCTTTCGCCCGCTCTTTATGTTGCTAAGCACAATCCGGTTTTGGTCGATCCATTCGCTGTAGGGATGCTCAGTGGCCAGTTGTCGTTTTATGTCGCGGTCTACTATAATCTTTCCCTCTTCGGTGTCGACCATAAGGATCTTGCCTGGCTTGAGACGTGAGCGGTGCTCTATGTCGGCGGGATCAACGTCGAGGACGCCCGTTTCGGAGGCCACGACCATCTCCCCGCTCTTGGTGATGAGCACACGGGCGGGACGCAGGCCGTTGCGGTCGAGCATACCTCCGGCATATCTGCCGTCGGAGAAAATGATTGCCGCCGGGCCGTCCCAGGGAGCCATGAATATTGAATGGTATTCATAGAAAGCGAGAAGCTTGCGGGAAAGAGGATTCTGGTCGTTGCAGCTTTCCGGCACGAGCATAGCCAGAGCGTGGGGCAGGCTCATGCCGGAGCGTACGAAGAACTCCAGGGCGTTGTCGAAAGATGCGCTGTCGCTCATGCCCGGCTGAATCACCTGGCCGATATGCTTCATCTCTCCGAGGTTGTCGGGGCTGATGACAGCTTCGCGGGTCTGCATCCAGAAACGGTTGCCACGGATGGTATTGATTTCGCCATTGTGTCCGATCAGGCGGAAAGGCTGAGCCAATCGCCAGGTGGGGAAGGTATTGGTGGAGAAGCGGGAATGCACGAGGGCAATCGCGCTCGTGAAATAAGGGCTCTGGAGGTCCTTGAAGTAATGGCGCAGCTGGAGGGAGGAGAGCATACCTTTATATATAAGGGTGCGCGTCGAGAGGCTGACGATGTAGCATGAATCCTTGTCGACAATCTCCTCGCTGTCGAGCACGGCCTGCTCCACGCGTTTGCGGATTACGTATAGAAGACCTTCGAGACGTTCGCGGTTGTCGCATCCGACAATGAAAATCTGGCGTATCTCAGGCTCCGTGATCAATGCGTCGTGGCCAAGCACGGAAGAATCGACGGGCACGGGGCGGGTGTGCATAAGGAAGAGACCCTGGGCCTTTATCTCCTTGTCTATGATAGTCTCGAATATCTTGCGGTCGGCTTCGTTTTTTGGAAGGAACACCATTCCGACGCCGTAACGGCCTTTTTCGGGGACGGGGATTCCATTCAGCAGGATATATTCGTGAGGGATCTGCACCATGATTCCGGCGCCGTCGCCCGTCTTGTTGTCGGCTCCCTCAGCGCCGCGATGGGCCATATGCTCAAGCACCGACAATCCCTGGTCGACGATGGAATGATGCTTGCTGCCGTCGATTTTCACGACAAGCCCCACGCCGCATCCGTCGTGCTCATAATCAGGGGAGTATAATCCCTTACTGCCCTCGGGTCTTTGATTTTCTTTTAGCTTCATAGACAATCCTTTACCTGTAGATATTGTTTGGCATGACATCGCTCTGAGGTCATGCTGATTCATATTAACGTTAACTAACTCCTTTAATTCGATGGCAAAGTTACAAATAAATTGAATAAATACAAACAAATTTCAGACTTTTTATCCATTTCAATTGCTTTTGGCAATCAACAGCCTCCTAAAATCACATTTTCTTAAACACCCGCCTACGGAAATAATGAAGAATGTATCGGTGTAGTCCCTCCGAGTCCTTTGGACACAGACATTTGATGAAGTTATCGTGGGAAATCATTTTGTCATGCCCGATCATTCGATCAGGAATTAAATAAAACTCGTCAGGATTGGAAGGGAATCCACCAATTCCAAGGGCTATAAATAGTTCAATCCCTCTGTCCTTGGCAGCGAAATGATAGCGTAAGAACTGGCCCGACAAATCAATACCGTCATTACCCCAAGAAGAACGATATTTGCATTCAACAAAATATTCAACTTCCAAGTTATCAAGTTTATGACGAAGATGAAGATCTGGCAGGAGGTTTTCAAGAGCATATGTCTCGCCTGAGATTTTATCTCCTCTCCATGCAAGCAACTTGAAACGCGACTTATCAGCATATAACGAAACTACAAAGTCTTCGAATTTACGTCCCTTCATCCCGGCATATCCAATGAACTCGACTTCAGGGAAAACAACCATATTAGCAATAGCATATGCCATCTTATAAAGAGCTGATACATTAATGTCATACGTTTGTGCAAACTTTTTAAGCATATTACGCTCGCCGGGAGTAACGACGCCATCGGTAGCCGCCATAGAAGCGACCCAATGCGCCGCATCGTATAATGTGATTTTCTCTGTCATAGATTAGATTCCTTGTCGCCTTTTTCATTTATTCATTCCCGTTGGTCTCATTCCTTAGAGCGTGTTCAGCTCAAGGATAGTCGTATGTCCATCCTTCAGCACTACGCTCAGAGATTTCATACCTGCAATGAACTCTTCATCAGATGAAGTTGAAACCAATTCGGGCATACGGGCTGAACATATACTGTCCCAATTGAAAGTCAGTCTGTCAAGAAATGCAAAGTTGTATTTCACTTCCATGCAGAATCGTGACAAAATATATGTTTTCTTCTCAGGGGTCAGTTTTTGTTGCGTTGCCTGAGAGTCCGTCCCAATGGAATAACTGATTGCCCCGGCAGGGGTAGTAAAGATTGCGAACACCAACGAAAGCATGGCAGACAATCGATAAAATCTTCCCATGTCGGCTTTGTCATATAGTTTGCACAAAATTAATAAAAAACAGATACTCGATTGTTGCTTGCCCCGAAAATATTGACAAGAGAGTAAAAGATTTTCAGGACGAGATATATACATATTTTTGTTTGTCGGGTCGGGGAGATTTTATAATTTTGCATAAAAATGAGACGGATTTTTCTCGGGGGAACCTCAGGAAACGATGCTCTTATTATTGCAAAACGACAATGGCTCAATCAGTTTTTATACGTAAATCAGAGAGCGGCAAGGGGATGTGGAAATACCATATCTTAGCTCTCGTCACGGCCCTCATATGGTCTACAACCTTTGTATCGACTAAAGTGCTGCTTAACGAAGGAATGACTCCGGAAACTATTTTCGTGACGCGCTTTGCTATAGCCTACCTCTTGATTATCTGCATTTTCCATAGTAAACTGATGGCCGATTCCCTAAAAGATGAAGCCTTGCTCTGTCTTGCAGGACTGACGGGCGGTTCGCTTTACTTCCTGACAGAAAACACGGCTCTGAAATTCACGTATGCCTCCAACGTCTCGATACTCATCTCGGCCATTCCCCTACTGACAATCGCCCTGTCGGCATGGGTGTTCCGCCAGAAGTTCCACAAGTCGATGCTTTTCGGATCGCTGCTCGCCCTTTCGGGAGTGGCCTTGGTGGTCTTTAACGGAAACGCAACCTTTAAGGTGGCTCCCATAGGCGACCTGCTCACCCTTGCAGCCGCGATGTGCTGGGCATCCTATAGCGTGGTGCTCAAATACCTCGGCAACCACAGCTATTCCACGCTTTTCATAACCAGGAAAGTATTCTTCTACGGACTCGTATCGATGCTCCTCTATTTGCCCTTTTCGGGAGTGGAATATGACTTCCATCTTCTGTCAAAACCCGAAGTCTACGGCAACATCCTCTTTTTAGGGGTCGTCGCAAGCTTCGGGTGTTTTATCGTCTGGAACCGCATTGTAGAGGAACTTGGTCCCGACAAGGCCAACAACTATATCTACATCTCTCCGTTGGGGACAATCACCACCGCCATCATCTTCCTTCACGAACCCATCACGTGGATGGCCTTAATAGGAGCAGCAATCACAATTTGCGGAGTAGTCATCGTAGAACGCCTTCGTTAGAATAAGTCACTATGTTTGCATTTGAAAAGCCGGATCCACGCTCAACGGGGGCTTTTGCGTCTGGAGCGCAGATATGTCCTTGACTGCGACCATAAATTCACAGAGACGGAGAAGCGAGACATCGCAAATTCAATCACTCTGAAAAAAATTCACGCCTGCAAAAGTTGCCGATATCGGCAACTTTTGCTATCTTTGCATTATATTTTAATCAAAGTTTTGCCGATAGATGGAGTATATTTCAGTTAAAGAATGGGCAGAGATGCATGGAGTTTCGGAGCGTACAGCCCGAAACTATTGCGCACAGGGTAAAATTGAAGGTGCATATATTATAGGTAAAACATGGAACATACCTGAGGACGCACTCCCTCCGAAACACTCAAATAAATCTTCAATATCTCCTTGATGGAGGTGATGATAAGAATCGCCATCGCCCACATCGTGATAGATCCGTGAGCCGTGGAGAGATTCTTTTTGCGTCCCGAAGATGTCACCGGAGATTCGGGATCCGGTTTAAGTTTCTGGCCCATAGTATAATATTATAATCATAAACAAGGCATGCAAATCGACATGCCGTCATCCGCCTCTGCCATTGCCGACATCAGCCTGAGAGGGAACTTGATTTTACAACAATTCACATGCTTTTATGGTTGCCTGTCAAGAACAATATTTCCCCTTTTCATATCGGCTTGCCTTATTTCACATAGTTTTTCCCGATACTGTTATTTTTCTTGCCAAATTGGAATAGATTGTTTAACTTTGCAAGAGCGGCAGGGTCTTTCCGACATCCCGGAAGGCACAACGCCCAACTTCATTGACAAATAATCAACCTAAACCAATCAACCTCATGGCTTTCATGAAGCTGTTTTTCAAACCATTCAAATCATGAGAACAATATCCGTTTTCACGCTTCTGCTCCTGTGGCTACCTATTTTCGCCCAGGGAAACACATCCGCCAAGACCGTCACCAATGGCGAAGTATGGCTCGACACGTCGGGCAACCCCATCAATGCCCATGGCGGCGGAATCCTCTATCACGACGGCAAATACTATTGGTATGGGGAATACAAGAAAGGAAAAACCATCCTCCCGGAATGGGCCACATGGGAATGCTACCGCACGGACGTGACCGGCGTTGGCTGCTACTCCTCTCCCGACATGGTAAACTGGACATTTGAAGGAATCGTGCTTCCCGCCGTGAAAGACAACCCCTCGCACGACCTCCATCCTTCGAAGGTGTTGGAACGTCCGAAAGTGGTCTACAATGCCAAGACCGGCAAATTCGTGATGTGGGCACACGTCGAGAGCGCGGATTACAGCAAGGCTGCCGCCGGCGTGGCAGTCAGCGACTCCCCGACAGGGCCGTTTGAATATCTCGGCTCTTTCCGCCCCAACGATGCCATGAGCCGCGACCAAACAGTGTTTGTCGATGACGATGGCAAGGCATATCAGTTCGCATCATCTGAAAACAACCAAACACTCTACATCAACGAGCTGACCGACGACTATCTGCGCCCTACAGGCCGGTTCACCCGCAACTTTATTGGCATGTCGCGTGAGGCTCCCGCCGTGTTCAAGAAAGACGGCAAGTATTATATGATATCCTCCGGCTGCACCGGCTGGGACCCCAACAATGCCGAGCTTGCCATGGCCGACTCCATCATGGGTCCTTGGAAACTAGTGGGCGATCCATGCACGGGAAAAGACGCCGACAAGACATTTTATGCGCAGAGCACCTACGTGCAACCCGTCTACGGAAAGAAAGACCTTTTCATCGCCATGTTCGACCGCTGGAACAAGACCGACCTCGAAAACTCACGCTACGTGTGGCTTCCGATTTCGTTTAAGGACGGGAAAATCACTATACCTTGGCGCGAGACTTGGAGCATCGACGAAATCAGCGGGCAAAACTGATTCACAATCCCTCTTACTCGACAATAAGTCATGAAACTTTCCACAAGACTGTCTCTCTACGCGGCCTGCATAAGTCTGGCTATAGGGCTGGGCATAACTTTCACGCTTGAATATTCCGCCGCCCGAAACGAACGGAAGGATGCAGAAAGGCTTACGGAACTGATGCAGAAGCAACTCGTCAGGAATATCGGGGCAGACCTTAGAAACGTGGAGCGCCAAGTGGAACGCACCGCTCTTGAAATGGCTCTCAGCAGGGCCGTATTCACGGAAAGGAACGCCGGCATCGTGCTTCGCATCATGCTCGAAAGCGACTCCCTGATACAGGGATGCTGCGTGGCGTTCCTTCCGGAATACGCTCCCCCGACCATGTCGGAGGAGATTCTGAAAAGCAGTGTAGCCAGCATTTCAGAGGGCAGGGAATGGATGATGTATGCCGACCGCAACCCCGACGGAACAATCCGCGAACGCTTTCTCCATTCTCCTGAATATCCCTACACAGGGATGGCATGGTTTCGCGACGCAATAGAAAAGCGACAAGGCATATGGAGCCTACCCTATCTCGATGCGGGAGGGGGAGGGATGGACATGATTACATTTTCCTATCCCCTGCCCAACTCCCAAGACAATATTTATGCCGTAGCCACCGCCGACGTGTCGATAAAGTCGCTTGCCGCCACAATCGAGCGGCTAAAGCCATACAAAGATTCCCGGTCATTTCTAATGCTCGGCGACAGCATCGTAGGAAGCTCACGTCAGGAATTCTATTCCGAAACAGGGCATAATACAGATGATTATATCATATGCAGGCAGCCAATCGGAGGAATGGATTTAGCGGTCTGCACAGTGACACCCGTATCCACCGTGCTTTCCTTGATGAACAGCGTCCGGATTCCTTTGATTGTCATAATGATTGCAGGGATTGTTCTCCTGCTGATTGTCGTCCGTATGGTCATCGTGCGCACACTTCGTCCACTTAACAATCTTTCGGAAGCCGCCCGCAAGATCGGAGATGGGGATTTCGGAACGCCGCTTCCCGATTCCGTAGGGTTCAGCGAACTTGAAACGCTACGCGACGCCATGGCAGGGATGGGACAATCCATCCGGGAGCATGTCAGGGAAATAGCCGACAACGCCCGGAGAATCCAACGAATCGAGAGCGAACTCACGATTGCCCGGAGAATCCAGTCTGGAATGCTGCCGGACGCTTGGGACCGTCTTCTTCCCTCTCTCCCTCCGGAAGAGAGAGAGGCCATGCTGCAGCTGACGGTGGCGGCATCCCTTCAGCCTGCCCGCGAAGTCAGCGGCGACCTGTATGATTATCTTCCTGTAGGCAACAAGCTTGTCTTTGCCATCGCCGACGTCAGCGACAAGGGAGTTCCAGCCTCGCTCGTGATGAGCCAAATCAAAAACCTTTTCCATTTCATAGCAAGCGGAAACCCTCAACCTGCGGCCATTCTCGATGAGCTAAACCGATCTCTCGCTTCCAACAATCCCCACAACATGTTTGTCACAATGATTATAGGCGTGGCAGACCCTATCAGACAGACCCTGACCCTTGCCAACGCCGGACATAATCCCCCAGTGATGATCAGCGGAGGAGAGGCGAGATTGCTACGGCTTGATTCCGGAATCGCCTTGGGAGTTTTGGAAGACATAGCATATACCCAGCAGGAGTTTGCATTCAGAAATTCGGATATGGTCTTCCTATATACCGACGGACTGACCGAGGCCACCGACTCCACCGGAGTGGAATATGGCGAAGAGAGACTCGTAAAGACAATAGACAGCAGCGCAGCAACCGGCAACGCAGACGCCAACGCCATCATATCTTCGATAAGGCGCGACATTGATGGATTCGCACACGGAGCCAAGGCCGACGACGTGACGCTATTGTGCATAGGCATAAGGGATTCCGAAAATAAAGTCAATGAATCAGGCTACGAGGAGAACATATATCAGAAGCATTTCGAATATGACATCAGCGAGCTGAACAAACTTCAGGACTTTATCGACCGTGTCTGGAAACAGGAAAACTGGCCCGACTCAGAGAAATTCCGTACGACCCTCGTTGCCGAAGAAGCCCTATCCAACGTCATAAGATATTCCCGGCCAAGTCAGGCCGGAGATAGCGTAAAGCTCACCATAAAGCGACGGAGTGAGGGCATCAGCATGAGTGTGGAAGACGGCGGCCCGCGATTCAATCCTTTGGAAGATGCACCGACGCCCAACCTGACAGACGACGCTGAAAGCCGCCCCATCGGAGGGCTTGGCATATTCCTGATTCGCGAAAATGCCTCCTCCCTGAATTATGAATACACGAATAACAACAACATCTTTACAATCAACTTAGACTTCAACGAAGCCTTGTAGACCCTGGCAGAGAAGAAAAAAACACTTAATAATAGAGACCTATATGAACGTAGAAATAAAAAACGACACAGACAACACTTTAGTATGCATTTCGGGCCGAGTTGACTCCGTGACCGCACCGCAACTTGACGCCGTCATCCCCCAAATTTGTCCGGATGGGTCAAAAGGCGACATCGTGGCCGACTGCCGCGACATGGAATACATCAGCAGTGCCGGGCTCCGCGCTTTCATCGTGCTTCTGAAACGCGCAAAAGCCATGGGGCGCGAGCTTCGCCTTGAAAACCTCTCCCCCTCCATACGCTCGATTTTCGACATGACCGGTTTCACTAAAATATTCAACATCAGCTAATGGAACATTCTTCTACAAGAACTTCCCCTTTGAGCCAGACTCAATTGGGAATATATCTCGACAGCATCAACACTTCTGACGGGGAAGTGTATCACGTGCCACTGCTCCACAAATTGAGCGGATATCCCGACGCACAGACCTTGCGCCTTGCCCTTGAGAAAATCATTGCCGCCCATCCCGGAATGTCGGCAAAACTGACCATCGACGCTGAGGGAAACCCATGCATGGCCGATTACTCCTCCTCGGATCCGCTGCAAGTGGAAACCCTCACAATGTCTTACAGCCAAATTAGGGAACAGCTTCCGGAGCTAATCACTCCCTTCGATCTGGAAGGCGGTCGGTTGGGCCGTATATGCATCATCGACACAGAGAAGGGTCTCTATATGTTTTCAGATTTCCATCACGTCATCTACGACGGAATGTCGCAGAACATCCTTATCGGGAATCTCGACAAGGCTTTCCGGGGCGAGGCCATACCTCCGGAAGGACTATCCATGTTTGATGTAGCCGACAGGGAAGCGGAAATCCGAGCCACCGACCGTCTTGCCGAAGCCGCGGCCTGCTATTCCGAATTGCTTGAAGGAGCCGACACATCCTTTTCATTCCCCTCCGACCTGCCGGGTGCTGACTGCGGCATAGCCACCATTTCCTATCCCTTGGACATGAAAGGGAGCGACTACGTTGATTTCTGCAGGTGCGCGGGATTGCCGCAAAGCGCGGTGGCCATTGCTGCAATGGGACTCTCCCTGCAAAGTTTTTATCGACGAGATGACATCACCTTCGCCACAATCTATCACGGGCGCAAGGAGCAGTCGCAAAAAGAGACTTTCGGCATGTTCGTAAAAACCCTGCCCGCAAGAGTCAGGACAGATAAAGACACCACCCTCGGCAGCCTTTTGGAAGATACTGCCCGTAATCTTAAGACAGCACGCGACAACGACATCTATTCGTATGCCGAGGCAGCTTCCGATTATGGAGTGAACTCCCGCCTGCTATTTGCATATCAGGGGGAATTCCTCAACAAGCCGACCGTGGCGGGAGCCGACGTTGAAGAGGAGATACTGCCTTCCCGGTCCACCGGCTCCGACATCACAGCCTCCCTATGGATAGACGGTCAAGGAAAAATGCACCTGAACATAGAATATCTGGCAGGGAACTATTCAGAAAGGCTTATAAAAGCTTTGGCTTCATCTTACGCCATAATTCTGAAAGAGATTGTAAGCGCACAGAAAGAGACACGGGTGAGCGACCTCAACCGCATAAGCGCTATGGATTTAGAGACCGTCGCCGCCATGGGCGACGGAGGCACATCGTTTGCGAATGCCGACGACGTCATTCCCTCCCTTTTCTCGAAAGCCGCCGCTGAGCATCCCGACAACATCGCCGTTGTCTATCGCGACCGCAGTCTGAGCTACCGTATGCTCGACAATCTGACCAACAGCATCGCCCACAACCTGCGTGAGGAATACGGCGTGGGAGAAGGAACAATCGTAGGAGTCCTAATCGACCGCTCCGAACTGATGGCAATCCTGCCATTGGCAATAATGAAAGCCGGGGGAGCCTACATGCCTCTCGACCCTCACTTCCCTCAAGACAGGCTTTCTTTTATGGCGGAAGATGCCGGCCTGAGCCTGATAATAGAAGACGACGGACTTGCAGAGAAGGCAATGCCCGATTTTCCCGGCACAGTCATTCCCGCATCCAGGCTTCTGAATCCTGAAGGGACTGACGACAGCCCGATATGCGATGCCAAGCCGGAATCCGACATGGTGATACTCTATACTTCCGGCTCTACCGGAAAGCCCAAAGGGGTCACACTCACCCAACGGAACATAGCGAACTTCGTGGCAGCCTACCGCAACCTTATCGGGCTGAGCGCCTCCGACCGCTCGGGCGCTTATGCCGCATTCGGGTTTGACGCACATATGATGGACCTCTATCCCACGTTGGCCAGCGGGGCCACAGTCCATATCTTCGACCCGGAGATACGCCTCGACTTGACAGCCATGCATGATTATATCGAGAGGAACGGAATCACCGTAATGTTCATGACCACCCAGATTGCCTGGCAGATGGCCACGCTGTTTGAGTTCTCCACATTGCGAGTCTTTTCAGGAGGAGGAGAGAAACTCCCTCCTATCGGACCGCTTCCATATGACTTCTTCAATCTTTACGGGCCGACCGAATGCTCCGTCATCGCGACTGCATTCCATCTTGAAGGAGCCACAGACGGACGCACCATCGGGCATCCGATTCCCGGCTACCGCGTCATCATCGCCGACCAGCATCTGAAGCCGGTGGCTCCGGGAGTGGCGGGCGAACTTATAATCGCCGGTCCGGGCGTAGGAGTCGGATACCTCAACCGTCCCGAACTGACCGCAGAGAAGTTTATCGAAGTCAATGGAGAACGCGCATACCGCACCGGAGACCTTGCCCGCTTCCAAGCCAACGGGGAGATTGAATTCCTCGGAAGGATGGACGGCATGGTGAAGCTTCGCGGACTTAGAATAGAATTAGGGGAAATCGAGGCTGTGGCATCCCGGCATCCGGCAGTCAAGACCTTTTGTGCCACTGTAAAAGAAATAGGAGGCATGGAAAACCTCGCCGGCTACTACGTAGCCAAAGAGGGATGCACTCTTTCTCCCGATGAGTTGCGCGAATTCATGAGCAGCGACCTGACTGAATTCATGCTCCCCTCCGTCATAATGCAGCTCGAAAAAATGCCTATGACCCCAAACGGGAAGGTGGACCGTCGCGCCCTTCCAGTACCGGAGGTGGCCGTGGCGGAGATCGTAGCCCCTGCCACTGAGATGGAGGAGAAAGTGCTCGGCATAGCATCGGAAGTGCTTTCGCACGACGGATTCGGAGTCACCGCAAATCTCGTTTCAGAGGGACTTACATCCCTGATGGCAATGCGCCTCGTGGCTTCCATCCAGAAGAACCTTGGACTCAAAATCACGGCAAAAACCATCATGTCGGGTCCGAGCGTGCGCGAAATAGCCTCTTCACTCGAATCCGCCAAGACATCATCGGCAACATCTCCGTCGGCAAGACCGAAACGCCGCTACTATCCGCTGACCGAGAACCAGAGGGGCGTATTCATTGATTGGGAGATGAACCGCGAAGCTCTTCAATACAACATACCGCAAGTGACCCACTGGCCCGACGGCACCGACCCGGAGCGACTGCGCAAAGCCGTGCTCGCCGTGGTGGATGCCCATCCCGGACTAAAGACCAGACTTACGATGCGCGGAGCCGATATCATGCAGGAACGACGCGATGACGATGAGGTGGAGATAACCATCACCGAACTCAATTTTGAGCCCGACGCTGAATTCTTCCAATCGAAGGTGCGTCCCTTCGACCTTTTGGGAGAATCGCTCTTCAGATGCGACATTTTCACGTTTGGCAATCAAGTCTATCTGATGCGCGACACCCACCATATCATCTTCGACGGCGTCTCCGCCATGCTTTTCAGTGAAGAGCTCATGAAGGCTTTCGCAGGAGAAGCCCTTGAGAAGGAGACATACGGCGCCCTCGATCATGCCCTCGACGAGGCCGACCTGCTGCAAAGCGAGGAGACCGAGAAAGCTGAGAAATGGTTTGCCGGCCTCATCGGGGATTCGGAGCCGACAGCCTACCCTCACAGCTCAGTGCCCGACAACGACATTCCCGGGGGGATGGGTCGCCTTAGCCTCCGTATGCCGTCGGAAGGAATGAAAGGATTCTGCACAAAAGGGGGAATCACGACAAGCAACTACCTTCTGGCCGCATTCCTTCAGCTACTCCACCGCCTGACGAGAGAAAAGACCATCCAGATCACCACAATCAACAACGGTCGCTCCGACATGCGCCTGCTCCAGACCACGGGCATGTATGTCAAGACCCTGCCGGTAGTGTCGCGTGTGGAAAAGCCCGTCGCCACGCCTCTTGAATATGCAGGGGAAGTGCAGCGACAGTTCCTGATCGCGCAGGATTATGACTTCTATCCCTTCACCTCACTCGTAGAAAAGATGGGGGTAAGGCCGGAGATAATGTATGTGTATGAAGGGGGGATAGTCATGGATGCCGGCGATGCAAAAATCAAGACCGAATCCATCATACTTAGCCTCGACACGGCCAAAGTGCCGCTGACGATGCTCGTCTTCGAGCCAAGCGACAAAGAATATGAACTGACCGTGGAATACGACACTTCGGTCTATGGGAAAGACGACATGAGCCTGCTTCTCTCCATGATGCGGACGCTATCGCTGAGCCTCACCGACGCCCAAACCATTGCCGACGCACGTATGGCTGACGACAAACAGCAGAAAGAGCTTGAAAAGATAAGACACGGAGATAAAGGGGAAGTGCCTTATCCCAATTTCCCCTGGGCGATGGAATTCCGCGCCAAGCTCACCCCGGATTTCCCCGCCCTCGTGGCATGCGACAAGGCTTTGACCTACCGGGAATTTGACAGCGAATGCAACCGAATCGCCAATGCTTTGATCCGACGGGGCGTATGTCCCGGCGACCGCGTGGTGGTGCTTCTTCCTCGACGCTCCTATCTGATTTCCTCTATCTACGGCATAATGAAGACAGGGGCCGCATATATTCCCTGCGATCCCGAATATCCCGCCGACCGAATCCGTCTTATCACTGAAGATTCCGACGCACGGCTCATCATCACCACCCCCGACCGCATGGAGCTATATCCGGGCAAGGCCGTGGACGTCAACGAGCTGCTTGCCGAGACCTGCGACTGCAAGCCGGACGTGAAGATAGATCCTGACAGCGTCGCTTACATGATATACACATCCGGATCCACCGGACGCCCGAAGGGGGTGATGATTCCACATCGCTGCATAGCCGACTATCTCTACGGATACTACCGACAGTTCTATCTGCCGCATCCTGAGATAAAGGTCAACATGCTCATTGTGACCATCTCTTTCGACGCATCGCTCGTAGACCTCGGAACATCCCTGACTTCCGGGCATACTCTCGTGCTCGCCAACGAAGAGGAATGCAAAGACGTCAATCTCCTTTCGCAGCTTATGCTGAGATACGGCGTGGACGCATTCGACATAACCCCGAGCCGATTGGAAGCCATGCTCGACCTGCCGGAATTCGCAAAAGCCGTCTCGCAGGCAAAGCTCCTCAACATCGGTGGCGAAGGGTTTCAGACAAGCCTTATCAACAAGCTCTTCGCGACCGGATTCAGCGGGCAGGCCGTCAATGAATACGGGCCTACGGAATGCACCGTGGGCAGCAACCACCAGCTCCTCTATCCCGACACCCCCATCACGGCCGGACCTCCCTTCTACAATGAGAGCGAGCGAATCATCGACGCCTGGGGCGGAGAATTGCCGATCGGAGCCGTGGGCGAGCTCTACATATTCGGGAATGGAGTGGGGCTTGGCTACAACAAGCTGCCGGAGAAGACCGCCGAGGCCTTCGTGGACTATCACGGAGAGCGTGGATACCGCACAGGCGACCTTGCGCGGTGGACAGAAGGTGGCGACGTCGCAATCCTCGGCCGCATCGACCATCAGGTGAAACTGCGCGGACTTCGCATAGAGCTGGGAGAGATTGAAAGCGTGGCGGCTCAGTTCGACGGAATCCGCAACGCCGTGGCCGACGTGAGGGAGGTCAACAAGATACAACATCTCTGCCTCTATTTCACGTCGGACAAGGAGATCGACAAGGAGGCACTGCGCATCCATCTGGCAACATCACTGACGGAATATATGGTGCCCGACTCCTATATTGCCATCGACGAGATTCCCCTCACTCCCAACGGCAAGGCCAACCGCAAAGCCCTGCCCGATCCGGAGCCGGAGGAGCAAGCCCCTTACGTGGAACCTGCGGAGGGACTCGAAAAGACTATCGCCGATACGTTCGCAAGGATATTGAACCGCGACAAAGTCGGAGCCAACGACGACTTCTTCTCCATAGGCGGAACGTCGATCAACGCCATCAAGGTAGTGGCGGCCCTTACGGCCTCGGGGAATACGGTCAGCTATAAGAACGTGTTCGACGCACGCACGCCGCGAGGCATAGCCGCGCTAATCGAAGGGCGTGACATAACTGCGGCCCAACCCATCCAAACTCCGGCAGGAGAGGGCGCTCCGCAGTCGGAATTCGCCGACGTGCTCGACCGCAACACCCTCTCCGCATTCAACAGCGGCGAGAGCCAGAGTCTTGGCAACGTACTTCTGACCGGAGCGACGGGATTCATGGGCATACACATGCTCCACGAGCTGCTGACGACCACCGACTCACGCATCTGCTGCACCCTTCGCGGGAAGGGTGAGCTTTCAGCCCTGAGCCGGCTTCGCACACTGCTCTTCTACTACTTCGACAACACCTTCGACCGCGAATTCGCCGACGGCAGAATCACTGTAGTAGAGGCCGACGTCACCGAGCCGGTGCCCGAAATACCCGGCGGAAAAATCGACACCATCATCAATTGCGCGGCCAACGTGAAGCATTTCTCGGCCGGCGACGACATCGAGAAGGTCAATGTGGAGAGCGTGCGCAACCTAATCGACTTCTGCCTGAAGGAGGGAGCCCGGCTCGTGCACATATCCACGGTCAGCGTGGCCGGAGAGAGCGTCAACGGTTATCCCGACCCGTCGCTGATGCTGACGGAGAGGATGCTCGACTTCGGACAGAACCTCTCCAACCAATACGTCCACTCAAAATACAACGCCGAACACCTTATCCTGACAGCCATACGCGACTCCGGCCTCAATGCCAAGATCATGCGCGTGGGCAATCTTTCCGCACGCGGGAGCGACGGAGAATTCCAGATAAACTTCCGCAGCAATGCCTTTATGGGCAGGCTAAAGGCATACGTGGCAATCGGATGCGTGCCGTTTGAAGCGCTCGACGCTCCCTGTGAGTTCTCCCCCATCGACGAGGTGTGTCGGGCAATCCTGATGCTCGCCTCCACCGCGAAGGAGATGTGCGTCTTCCAGCCGTGCAACAACCATCGTCTCCCACTCGGCGACGTGCTCCACATTCTTGGGGAATTCGGCTATGACGTGCTTCCCGTGGAAGACGGGGACTACCCCGAGCGGCTTGCCGCAGCCATGAGCGACGCCGAGCGCGTGGATGCCCTGCAGCCTCTCCTTGCCTACGACTCCGACAATGCCAGCTCGACGTTCATACGCTACGACGCGACGTATACCAACCAGATACTCTACCGCCTCGGCTTCCGCTGGAACTATACCTCCCACGCCTACGTCAGCAACTTCCTGAAGGCCATCTCGTCGCTAAACTTCTTCGCGCTATGAGCAATCGACGAAGCCCATACCTCGTGGGGAAAGCATTCAGAGGATTCCTGCTGGCCTCGGTGCTGACGGCGGCTGCCTCCCAGGTGGGGGTCATCGTCGACGGCATCATGCTCGCCCGCTTTATCAACGAGGGGGCGATGAGCGCCATCAATATCACCTCGCCGGTCAATCAGTTCCTCTTCTCGCTCTGCATCCTGCTGGGCATCGGGGGGACGATGATCGCCGGCATGGCTATAGGCAATCACGAGAGGCCGAAGGCTTCGGCCATCTTCTCGGTAGTGGCGGTGGCGGCAATCGCCTTGGGCGTGGCGCTCGGAGCATCGGGGCTTGCCCTGCTGCAGGGACTTACCTCCCTGCTTTGCCCCGACGCAGCACTTCAGGCCTATACTGCCGACTATCTGAGGGTGCTCCTGCCCGGTGCGCCGGCCTATATGCTTATGCTCGTGACGCAGATGTTCGTGACCCTCGACGGGGCTCCCCGTCGGGTCACGGCAGCTGTCTGCACATCGATGGCCGTGAACCTCGCTCTCGACTACGTCTTTATCGTATGGTGCGGATGGGGAATGACCGGAGCGGCGGCGGCAACCGTGGCGAGCTACATTGTCGCGCTGGCGGTGCTGCTACCCCATTTCGCCAAGAAGACGTCGCTGAAATTCCGGCTACCCTCTTCGTTTGCCTCCCTGCGGCAGATTGTGGCGATGGGGTTGCCGTTCGGAATCACCACGGCCCTGATCGCCGTGCAGATCTTCGGCAACAACCTCGTGGCAATCAACTATCTTGGCTCTCCGGGCATCGTGACCCTCTCGATATGTCTCTATCTGCTGATGTTTTCGATGATTATCCTCTCGGGCACTCTCGAATCGTTTCAGCCGGTGGCGGCAATCCTGAAGGGCGCTGGCGACAACAAGGGAGTCGCACTCGTGCTGGGAAGGGCTTATCTCTTCCTGACTTCGAGCCTGCTCATATTGTGCATTGTCTTGATGCTGTTTCCGCAATGGATAGCCGGAATGTTCGGCATCAGCGACCCGGCATCGGCCTCGATGATGCGGCAGGCCCTTCCGGCGTTTGCAGTCAACATCGTGCTCCATTGCGCCATATATCTCCTTATCCCGGTCTATCAGATATATTCCCACAAGGCGTTGGCATACGTCATCTCAATCGGCCAGCCGCTGCTGCCGATGCTGTGTTTCTGGGTCTTGTCGGGGATGGTGGCTAATGGAGATTCCGGAGTAAATCCGTGGTGGGGATTCGCAGCGGGCCAATTGATCGTGGCGGCCGTTCTTCTGCCTATGGCGATGGTCAAGAGAGGCGGGAGGATGCCGATAGTGCTTATCGATTCCGACAATCCCGACGAATTTTTCGACGTGTCGCTTGAGCCGAAGCTGACGGTCATGAATGATGCTCTTATCAGTGCCGACTCTTGGATGAAAGATAATGGAATCGACGACACGCTTCGGATACGCGTGCAGCTGGCCTGCGAGGAGACCGTAAAGAACATCATCGGGCATGCGCTGAAAGAGCGCGGCCATACCAACATCGACCTGTGCATCTCGTTGATGCCCGACAAGGTGAAGGCAATGATCCGCGACGAGGGCATACCCTTCAATCCCGTGGAGCAGGATCCAGGCACGGGGCTGGGGCTGATGATCATCAGGAAAATCTGCGACAGGGAGCAGTATGAGTATCTTTTCCACCAGAATCTTTTGACCATCGAATGGGACAGACCAGCGACTCAAGCTTGATGGACGTGGAGCTGAAAGACGTGGGAAATTCTCCCCTTTATTTCGGGATATTGGGGGAAAGCCGTCTCGACTTGTCCCCACGGATGCAAAGCCTTTTGGCGAGAAGACTGCTTGCTCTGTTGGTTTCGCGCCACTATGGACTGGAATCATTGCCGGAGATTGCTACCGACGGGAATGGCAAGCCATATTTTCCGAATCATCGGGATATCCATTTCAGTCTGTCGCACAGCCGCAACGTGGCCGTGGCGGTTGTGGCTTCCGCGCCGATTGGATGCGACGTGGAGCACATCTCTGACTTTGAGCTGACACCCGAATTGAAAGACTTATGCCTAAACGCAGCCGAGCAGTCGATAATCGACCGCTCGGCTGCGCCATTCGTGGAGTTCACGCGAATCTGGACCCGCAAGGAATCCATCATAAAAAGAAGCGGCCACATCCCGGACAATCCCGCGACGTGGCCTTCTGAAGATTCCGATGTAGTAACGCTCGCCTATCCCTCCTTCATCCTTTCGATAGCCCCGAGCTAAGAGCTTCGAACGTCTGCCGGTAAAAATCCAAAATTGGATTGAAAGATAAAAAAGGTATCCTCCAACAAATCAGTTGCTTGACTTGTTGGAGGATACCTTTCCTTAACGTTTTGGGAAAGCTAAGAAGGTTTAGCGTTCGGCTCGCATGGGGTTGGAGAGGAAGTCTTCGTAGGCAAGACGGATGCCGTCGGCGAGCTCGGTCTTGTAGGTCCAGCCGAGACGGGTGGCCTTCGAGACGTCGAGAAGCTTGCGCGGGGTGCCGTTGGGACGGGTGGTGTCCCAATTGATTTTCCCTTCGTATCCTACGATTTTAGCTGTCAGTTCGGTAAGCTCCTTGATGGTTAATTCCTTGCCTGTACCGGCATTGACTGTCTCATTGCCGGAGTAGTTGTTCATCAGGAAGACACAGAGATTGGCGAGGTCGTCAACGTAAAGGAATTCGCGGAGCGGACTGCCGTCGCCCCAGCAGGTCACCTCCTTCAGTCCCTGCTCCTTTGCTTCATGGAAACGACGGATAAGGGCCGGAAGCACGTGGGAGTGCTCGGGATGGTAGTTGTCGTTGGGTCCGTAGAGGTTGGTAGGCATCACGGAGATGTAATCCGTGCCATACTGGCGGTTGAGGTACTCGCAGTATTTCAGTCCGGAGATTTTGGCGAGGGCATAAGCCTCGTTGGTTTGCTCCAGCGAGGATGTCAGCAGGCACGATTCCGGCATAGGCTGCGGAGCCATGCGCGGATAGATGCAGGAGGAGCCAAGAAACTCCAGTTTCTTGCAGCCGTTGCGCCATGCAGCGTTTATGACGTTCATTTCCAGCATCATGTTGTCGTACATGAAATCGGCCAGATGGTCTTGGTTGGCGATGATACCCCCGACTTTGGCTGCTGCGAGGAACACGTATTCAGGGCGCTCGGCTGCGAAGAAGTCATTGACGGCCTTCTGGTTGATCAAGTCGAGCTCACTGTGTGTGCGGGTTATTATGTTGGTGTAGCCCTGTCGCTCTAATTCTCGGACAATGGCAGAGCCAACCATCCCTCGATGGCCGGCGACGAATATTTTTGAATTTTTTTCCATAATCAATAAAGGAATTCAAAAGACTCCATATTATAACAATTTGCTATTCAATGTTATTAAGGCATTTTTCTAACATGGGAAGCAAAATGGGTAAATCCTCGCTATATACGTTGTATAATTGTTCGGGTTCGATTTGATAATAACCATGTACAAGAATATGTCTCATTGCAATTATATGCCTCCATGGAATTTCCGGATATCGTGCCTTGAACATCTCCGTGAGCTTATATGCCGCTTCTCCCACGATTTCTATATTCTTCACAACAGCGAAAAACAGCATGGGATCTTTTTCCAACGCGTCAATTGCCCGACCCTCCATGAAGCTGTTGACTCTATGAATGGCATCAAGCATATGGCTGATACGCGACGGATTCCTAACTTCCTCTCTCATAAATCAGTATCTTATATTTGTCGATTTCCCGGCGCACTTCCGGATATAGTGCGCCGACAGGCACAAGATCAACATTACGGTTAAGAAGCTTTTGAAGACCCAGTAGAATGTCGGCATGGCGCAATAGGCCGACCTTGGCAGACTTGTCGAAGGAGACGAGGATATCTATATCGCTGTCAGAGCGTTGCTCCCCTCTCGCGAAAGAACCGAACAGCCAAGCTTCCGTCACAGGTTGTGATGACAGATAGTTTTTTATTTTATTTAGGTCAAGCGTTACCATATGCTCTTTTTATCTTCGAATGCAAAGTTAACCACTATTGTTTAGATTTACAAATCAAAAAAACCTCGGCCTGCCTTTTCATATTATAAAACGATTCTCCGATACCCTTAGTCCTTCATACTTGATACTTTGAAATAAGCCCTAAGGGCTTATTTCACAATTCCTTTTTCGAGGTATTCGGCGAGGTTGGTCTTGACTTGTTCTCCGGCACGCTCGACGGCCACTTTGGCCATGTCGGCATCGACCATGAGGTTGACGAGCTGCTCGAAGCTTGTCTTTTTCGTCGGGTCCCAGCCAAGCTCTTGCTTGGCTTTGGTCGGGTCGCCCCAGAGGTTGACCACGTCCGTAGGACGGTAGAAATCGGGCGACACCTCGATCACGACTTTTCCGGTCTTGCAGTCGATTCCTTTCTCGTTCTCACCTTCTCCCTCGAAGACGAGGTCGATTCCGGCACGTTTGAAGGCCAATAGGCAGAACTCGCGCACGGAGTGCTGTTCACCCGTGGCGATTACGAAATCCTGCGGCTTCGGTTGCTGGAGGATGAGCCACATACATTCCACATAGTCCTTTGCGTAACCCCAGTCGCGGAGCGAGGAGAGGTTGCCGAGATAGAGCTTCTCTTGTTTGCCTTGGGCGATGCGTGCGGCGGCGAGGGTGATCTTGCGAGTCACAAAGGTCTCTCCCCTGCGCTCAGACTCGTGGTTGAAGAGGATGCCGGAGCAGCAGTACATGTTATAGGCCTCGCGGTACTCCTTTACAATCCAGAAACCGTAGAGCTTGGCCACGGCGTATGGGCTGTAGGGATGGAACGGTGTCTTTTCGTTCTGAGGCACTTCCTCCACCTTGCCGTAAAGCTCGGAAGTGGAAGCTTGATAGATGCGGCACGTGTCGGCCAGTCCGCAGAGGCGCACGGCCTCAAGGATGCGCAGCACGCCGGTGGCGTCGACGTCGGCGGTGAACTCCGGTGAGTCGAACGACACCTACACATGGCTCTGCGCGGCGAGATTGTAGATTTCGTCGGGGCGTATCTTGCTGACCACCTGCATGATCGACATCGAGTCGCCGAGGTCGGCGTAATGGAGGTGGAAATTGGGGTGGCCTTCGAGATGGGCTATACGTTCGCGGAAATCCACGGAGGAGCGACGGATCGTGCCGTGCACGTCGTAACCTTTTTCAAGGAGCAGTTCGGCAAGAAACGAGCCGTCCTGACCCGTTATGCCGGTAATAAGAGCTGTTTTCATTTTTATGTTGGGGTTTTGGTTGTTAGTCCCGTTTGGAGGGGAACACGGCCCTTGGCCGTGTCACGGTAATGCCATCCGGCGGTAAATTCTGTTGTCGGTTTTCTTTTGTTCCGATTTGGAAAAATTTTGTTTTGTTTTGAAAAATTAAAGTGTTTTTGTTTTGAAAATTTTGTTCCGATTTGAATTTGTTTTGTTCAGATTTTAAAAATTAAAGTGTTTTGGTTTGAAAAATTTTGTTTTGATTTTGTCGGATTTTGAGAATTATGGCTTTTTAAGGATTGTCGGTAATAATCAGTTTGTCCATAAAAACTTAACGCTTATAGTCCATAATAATTATGCAAGAGGGGCGGACTTCACAGCCCGCCCCTCTCAGATATATAAAAAGAATTGTATCGCTTTGGTGTCAGGATTACGGATAGACAATCCCGGCTATTACAACCCGAGCAGGACTCCCGGAAGATCAGCCCGGGCCAGCAGATGGTTACATGAGGAAATGTTCATATTGAATGACAGCGACCTGAGACCCACCATCTCTCCGATTTTTCCCAGCCAGTTGGATACCCTGTATTTAAGTGCCCTGTTCAGTTTTATTAGGGGTAAAGTCTTCAATGGGAACAGGGAATCCCAATGTCGGCTCTCATACTTGTTCAGGATTGCCAAGGCCCGGGAGTCAAGTCTCAGGGTTATTTCTTTCCCGTTGCCGCGTCGCCGGTATTTAAGCACATCACCGTTAAGATTCCCCGTCGTGAGGGCCATTATGTCTGTCAGCTCCATTCCACGGCAGTAAAACCCGAACATGAACATGTCGCGGGCCAGATCAAGATTTTCGGATTTGGACAAATCAAGATTCGCAATCTTTAAGAGTGTTTCCCGGCTGAGACAGGCATTTTCGTTGCCAGTCGTGTCTAACGAGACCTTGGTATTCACATTCCTGAACATGTCTTTATCAAACACTGCAATGCCTTCCTTTACGGCGTGACTTATCCCGGCGCGGAGTGTCGCAGGTAGAACGACTGGGTACTGTCGGCCACCCCGTTGTCTTTGAGCCATCCGGCGTAATCCTCTATGAAATTATGGTTTATATCGGTCAATGGCACATCTTCATCTCCAAGGAAACGTTTCAGGCTGTTAGCTGTACTTTTGTACGAGTCCGACGTGCTTTCACGACCTTCAGACAACATTTTACGGGACAGGAGGCTGAATAGTTCCGGCAATGACTCAGGCTTCATGTCTGTCTCTTCAGAGACAGCGTATTTGCTGCCGACTTTTTTGTACTTGAAGAACGGAATGAGATCCTTCTTCAAAGTGGCGACATCCGTGTCCCAGATAAAATCCTCGGCAATCCGGGTATCGAGCCTGTCATTGGCTATTGCAGACTTCAATCGCTCGGAAACATCATCGACACTAAACGGCGAGCCGTTGTTACGGAGTTTGTCAATAATTAAATAGGCGTTGTAGACGTATGGAAGCAATTCCTCACGCAAATCCCGGAAGTGTGCGCCTTTTGGCACGGAAACACCGATATTGACACTCCTGTGCTGCGAACGCACAGTGCCGTCATCCATCGGTTCCCGCTCAACAATGCTAAGATAAACCTTCCCGGGCTTATCAGGATGCAGTTTGCTCCTCGCCTCCTGTATTTTCAACGTAATCAGATACATCTGGTTATAAGGAATAGTCTATAGGGCTACAGTAAACCAAATACAAGCTCCAGTCTGGACTTTGGCGATTGTGTTAATATAGGTGTAATAACACATTCCGTTTTTAGCTCACCCATTAGGTCGTTTCGAACCTCGAATAATTCCATACCACACACCAATGGTTGATGCATCCATAATCCTGATTTTGGTTGTAGGTGCGAGATTATTCGATGCGGGTGTCGAGTGAAACGGTGGAGTTCTTGTAGCCGAGGACTTCATTACACTTGGCACAATACAGTATTTCTTGTATTCTGGCGGGATATTTTATGCCGTCTTCATAAATTATGTTGACTGTCCCACATTTGGTGCAAACTATCTTGTCCCCAATAATTCGTTTATCCATAATAGTAAATGTTACATTTTGAGGTAAATGATTAATTTGAGAAAAGTTTTGTTTTGATTGAATCCCATGTGAAAAGTATAGGGAATTCTATTAGGACGTTGTAGAGTCTACCCCAAAGCCCTTTCTCATGGAATAGGCGGTAGAAGGCCCGGAGATTGTATCGGTTGACCCATTTTGGATAGTAGTTTATGCCATTTGCTGTCTGGTGGAGGAATCCTCCGCAAGTGAATGCAATTCCTTTGTAGCCCGCATTTTTCAAATCGAGAGCAAACTGTTCCTGCAATGGAGAACCCATTCCAATGACAGCAAAATCGCATTTTGACTGAATTATATCTGTAATAGCTTTTTTCCTGTCATCATTGTCAATGAAATAACCGTTACGATATCCAGCAATATTCATCTTTGGATAGTTTTTATGGAACTGTTTGACAGTCTCCTCAAGCACCTCCTGCTTTGTTCCTAAGAAATAGATGTTTCTGTCTGTCGCGGATTTGTTTAGATATGAGAACAAATCGACAGCCATTCCTGACATATCGAAACTGAGGCGCGGTACACGCTTTCCCCACAGCAGACGGATTAACCAGCACATGGTCATGCCATCGACAAACAGACCATCCATTGACTCATACAAATCCTTATAACGGCGTACGAGATGATAGGAATATGGATTAACACACGTGTTAACCCGCCCCTCTCCCGTAGCGAAAGTACCGTCGGGATATGTCAAGGCAGAGTCTGCGATTTTTCGCACAAACTCACGGTTGTTCATAAAATCAGGATAAATAAATTATGTGGTAAAATGTGAAATCAGATGACGATAGAAAAGATGCCCTTTGCGATAAGGGTCTCCGACACTATCACTGCTGCCAAACTCAGGCATATATTCGTTGCTCTTCAGGGGCAACGGGAGTGTGGAGAACATGATTTTATTCTCAAACGGCAAGGAATCAAAATCTATAATATCCCTCTCTGTGCATAGATTCTGCTGCATCCCCACAACAAGAAGGTTGTCAAAGTTAACTCGGGCGGCACGCCTGTACCATTTCTCCGCCGCTTCTTTTTCGGAATGATAGTGTAGAAAATGGATTTCGACTTTGCTACCGAGGAGTCCTATCGGATACCAATGACTCCATGCAGCCCGTCTTTCGTCTCCGATAGGGTATTTTGAGTTCTCGACAAATTCGATTCTCGCATCCGTCAGATAGTATTTGAGGTTAGAAAGGAGCTCAATGTAATCCGGATACATGAAATACAAGCCAAGAGTTGGAGAATTGTATTCCATACCGATATCCTGCATTATACGACCTGCGAAACAATTAGAGCTTATTATTGATAACTTATTGATATTGTAGTTTTTACCCCCCGAAATCAAGATTTAAAAGACATTCTTTCAACGGGTTTATCAATGGCTTCCTCTTTACGTCACATACAAAATGCACATAGGAGAGATAAGCCGCTTTAGCTGATTTATAGATGAAGTTGTCTTTTATGCTCATTTCAAATTAGATTTCAAGTAATCCATTGTATTTTTTCGCTCTCGGCCTATCGCTGCATTTACCGGTACATAATCAATTCTCTCCTCCAAAATTTCATTTATATCTTCGGCCTGTTCTGCTATCCTTGAGCTAAGATTGAATTGTTTCAATAAAAATGAGAGTTTGTTGCTGTTCATCCCTCTGACGATCACAGCGAATGACTTGTTGAACTTGAGCGACATCACTGCTCCGTGAAAAGTGTCAGTTACTATGCAGCGAGCCTTTCTGAAATAGCCGAGCACTTCAAACGGATGGGGTGTCACCACCTCGTCAACCCAGTCGAAATAATTGGCAATAGCTACAATTTTCAGATTATTCTTTTGGGCGTAGTCTGTTATCGCTTTAACCTCTTTGAGATTGTTCATTCTTCCGGGATATGTATAGACAAGCAGGTACTCATCTTTTATATTGGGAAGTCTGACCTCATTGTCAAATCCATAGGCTATGACAGGGTCAACATTCAGATTCGGTTTTATGTCGGTCAGAGAAGTGACAATATCAACGCTGTTCATGTCTCTGACTGAAATTGCATCCATTCTCGCCATAAGCTCTCCGACTCGGCGGTCTATGCCAAGCTCTTTCAGCTTCTGCAAGGTTGTGGCACCGAAACAACCGGCATAGCTGATAACCCTGTCGGAATTCAATCCCTCTCCAAACAACTGGGTCGAAAATCCGAACCATGTCGTTTGTGCAACATTGAAAACCTCATCACTGCCAATCACCACTACATCAAAGTGAGTGTCATTATGTCCCGGCATCACACCAAGCTCCGGCTTGAATTCATTGTCAAAACGCTTATGAAGCCTAAGTGTACATTGAAGCTGTCTAAAAGGATGTTTAACTTTTAGCCTTTTGAGCATGAGTCTAACCTTATGCAACTTGCTGATTTTGTATTGTGGAAGCTGCTCACCCGGAACGATGTTGACAAACTCAACGTCATGTCCAAGGCTCTCGATTAATGATTTAAGCCCGTATGCCTGTAGGAACGAACCGTAGTTCGTTATCTGCTGCATAGACAATATGCCCACCTTCATAAACTTCTTATTTTATTGATTGCTGATTTGATTGGCCAGAACAATCCAGTCTTGATAAGGGTATCACGCAAACGATTTTTCAGCCCTGTACTCACAAGAGAGTACTGATTATTAATCTTTTCTAAAGAAAGTTCCGGATTATTGAATGACTCAATCAATTCGTTGCGGTATGATGGTCTTTTGGAAGAGCCGACAAGATTATGATTCAGTTTTGTCGCCTCATTTAAGTCCCGTTTTTCAATAAAGCAATCTGTTAGATTCTCCACAATAGCCTTCCCCGAATCCGAATTTATCAAGATTAGAGAGACCCCTTTTGTCACATCATGTCTGAACGGTTTACCCGATGCTCCTATTCCCCAAAAATCTGCAATCGTTATATCCCCGACTCTCGCCAAACCATTAAAATGACAGTCATAGCAGGATTCACGGAATATGGCCGCTTTTTCGAAGGCAGACATATATAGATTGGGAACTCCGACGAGTGTTCCAAGCCGACAATTCTCTCCCGTCGCGGATGGGGCTATGCCCCATCCGCGACGATTTCGGAATTCGAAACCTGTCGCTGAGGCATATTTACTATATCCGGATTTAAGTTTGTCTATATAGTTGATAAAAAGAGCGTTTGACGGAACACCGTGACACACAATATCCACCGTCACAAGTTTTTCATAAGGCTTTATCAGGAATGATCTTAGTCCGGCAATCTGACAAGGAGTGCCTGTGAACAGTACATACCGTCCGTTTCGCAAAGCTTGTCGAGCCTCGACAAATGTCTGTTCGATATCACTTTGCAGATATTTGGACCCTCGTAACGCGGGCAGTTTATCCCAACTCTCACAACTGATGTGGGCACATTTGAAGCCATTACGCCATACCGCGCCAAACACAACCCCGCCTCGGTCAAGCACCCATCCGGCAATGGCCGAAAACGCACCGCCCGAACTGCTTTCAGTCCGGGTTTTATTGTCCCAAAAGGCATATACATCCGTAACCTCGGGATGTTTAAGATTGACTCCGTTGACAATAGGACAAGCCTTTTCACAAAGTTTACATTCTACGCACTTTTTCTCATTGACTTCGGGCATAAGAAATCCTGAAGGGTCAGGTGATACACATATAGCGTCATGCGGACATATATTGGCACAGGCTGAACATCCCGTGCATGTTTCTTTTGTGGCAAGTACAGGCATTATCTCAGAGAATTAATCAATTTGCGATAGTTATTCTTAAAGATTGTGAAATTGAAGCAGTTCATATAAATCTCCCGGCCCTCACTTGACATCTTATCCAAATCTAATTGTTTTAGATTAGGAAGATTATTAAGTACAGCTATAAGAGAATCCCACTCATTTGTCACAATACCATTCTTACTGTCTTGAACTATCTCGATGTTGCCTCCGACATTGTTGCATATAGCAGGGAGTCCTGTCTTGGCAGCCTCGATAAGAGAGATTGGCAATCCCTCATGTTTGGAGAACAGCATCATGAAGTCACAATTCTGCATTAATTCAGGAATGTCGTTTCTGAATCCCAAAGCGTGAAACTGTGTGCTGCCCTTGCAAAGATTTTCAAACTCCTCGTATTGCGGACCGGTTCCGGCAAACATAATTTTGATGCGAGGGTCAAGCTTGCCTTTCAGATGGTTTACAATTTCAATCTGCCGTTTGACGGAATTTATCCGGGCCGGATAAAGAATGGTAATATTATCCGGATCAAATTTCTTTGTCCGCGGCACACATGGAGATGTCTCACGGACGCAATTGTGTATTTTCGTTATATTGGTTCTCGGCACTCCGAAATAACCCGTAAGATTTCTGATTCCGGCATCCGATATGGCTACGATATTCTTCGGAAAAAGTGACAGCCGCTTGTTTCCGTAAAGCTCATTGTGATGGACATAGGCACACTTCAAGTTCAATCCGGGAATATGTCCGAGCAAGCACATAAGAGGGAGTAACCTTCGTTCATGAATAATTACTACAGAATTGCGGAACATAAAAGGATTCCTTAATCTTAGATAATCACCCTCGGATATACCCAAATTGCCATTAACCTTATCGTATGGAATATTGCCGACAATCTTGGCGTCAAAACCATCTTTCAACGCCTCATGTATGTCAATCAATACACGCTGAATCCCGGTGACTTTATAAAGTTCAGTATTTAATTGGAAAACTCTAGTCTTATCCATTTATATTTTCAGACAGATTTCTTATTATCTTAGCCGGATTTCCGGCCACAATACAATTTGACGGCACATCTTTTGTCACTACGGAACCTGCGCCGATAATCACATTATCACCGATATTTACCGGATTCATTATGACCGCTCCTGCACCGATGTAAACATTGTTGCCTATGGTGCAATTGTCTGTGTCGGCATCGGGCGTTTTCTTTCCGATAAGCACCATCGGCAGAATCGTCAGGTTACGGCCTATACTCTTCACCGAATCAATCCTGCGATAGCCATGATGCACGATATGAAGCCCCGGTCCCACACAGTTCGGCTTTATATACAACTGATGCTTCAGATTCATCCGTCTCCACTTGATGAAGTGCCATAACCGGAACAACCTATCCCACGGCTTTTGAGCTTTGTTGGTATAATATTCCAAATATCGGAGATTACGGACATAGGCGAACATCGTCCCATTCTCACTCCATGAAAATTTAGCCAACAGAGGATATTTGAATCCAAAAGCGTTATGGTCGGCTTTCAGATAATTCGTTAAATCCTTTTTATTCGTTATCATCAACATATTATAACCTTATTCAAGCATTCCATTAAATAAGGAAACAAATTCTTCTTTTGCTCCGGGCTTATATGTGTTCTTTATTTCTGTCAGGTTTGATGCCTTTAACATTGCATCCGCTAATTCGTACGAGTTCTCAGGCGAAGCAAGATATCCGTTTTCTCCATCCGATATTATACGGGATATAATGGGAATGCATGATATAGCCGCACAGGGCCTACCCAAAAATAAAGCCTCAATCAAGGCATTCGGAAGGCCTTCATATCTTGATGACAATACAAAAACAGTACAGTTTCTCACATAAGGGTATGGATTTTCTTTAAATCCAGTGAAAAAGACCTTTTCTGACAATCTATATTCTTCAACCATTTGTTTCAAAAGGCCAAAGACTCTCCCATTATCATGTGATGTGTCTCCAATGAGGAACAGCTCGGAATTGGGAATTTTTTTTGACACCAATGCATAAGCATCTATAAGTATGTCAAACCCTTTCTGATACGCAAACCTACCGACAGCAACATACCTAACTTTATCATCTATCGGAAAAGGCGATGACTCTCCGGCTTTTTTTCTGATAGTACATTCATCTATGGGGTTATATATTGTATGTATTTTATTTTTTTTAATTCCGATACTGACAAGCTCATCTTCCATCTCTTCTGTCTGTGATATTACAACATCAGCTTTTTTATAAACAAGAGCAAGCGTTAGGCGCTTCAGAGATGGTATCGTATAAAGATAATTCTCATTTCGAACCACAAACCTTATCCCTCTAAAAAAAGGAGACAGCATCAGTATTCTTTGATTCAGGTGCATTGCTGATGCAAATACCACATTAGGTCTTGTTTCTTTAATTTTAAAGTATATATTCTTAAGCAGTCCTATTTGCGACTTTGCAATGATTTCGGATTGCCTCACTTTGGATGGATAAAATTTATTAATCCTATTTTCACCGCCAAAACTTATCGTACAGAATTCGACATCCCATCCGTCGTCCAAAAGCATTTTTGCAATTTCAATCTGTACGCGCTCAGCTCCGCCCAAACCATTCTGTATAAATATCAATACTGACTTTTTAGCACTCATAGTGTCTATAAAATTGGCTTATATTTGACAAACGGCATGAGTACAAAGACCCACAAAATTATTGACACCCCGTTAGGAGAAGTAAAATATGTTTCGGTCAAACCTGTTGCAATGAGAGCCAGCATAAAAGGCAGATAAGATCCTATGCTTTTAAAACAGCGTGTCATTACAGTCATAAATCCTACACAAAAGAACGAAGCCAACAAAACTCCACCCTTTGTTATCATGTCAAGATAAGTTGAATCCAACGGTGCGTCATCCTCTATCGGTGCTCCGACCAACCATTCCTTCTGCGTATATTCTTTTGTAAATTTTACAATATAGTAGAGTCGTCCGCTTGCCGCCTCGTTTATTTCTTTGTTGTCGTCCATATTTGCAGCCAAAAAGAAAGTCCCTATAAAAAATAGTATCGGGACAGGCGCGATAAACCATTTCATCCAATTGCGGATAAAACCAAACCAATATGCTATTGCCACTATATCAACGACTATAATTCCATAAAACGCAGTACGACACCCTGTGATATAGTATGCAAGATATCCAAAAGTCAATGAAAACACAACATACGCCGTCTTTCGATTATTCTTCATAACTATATACAAGAGCATCATAAGGAAAAGGACTAAGCCACCTATCCGATTTGTGTTCCCGGTGCCCAAGTCATAAACATATCGGGATACTTTTATAGCGAATACAGAATCATTGTCAACAAACCCTAATAACAATACTTCTATCTGAAAGACGAGTTCTACACATAGTACAGTAACACCTATCTTTGCCAGATTCTTTAACGGAATTTTAAGATAGTCAATCTGATAAACCATAGCCATCATTACCCATACCACCAGAAGCCGTCGGGCAACTAATGAAATCAATAAGAAAAGCATGAGGAACACCTTGAATCTGTCCCATTTAACCCAGTCAAATGACAACAATAATGCACCAGCTATTATGTATCGGAATAACGCTGCCGCTGGTTCTATTTTCCATGAAATAAAATTCATGCAACATGCGGCTATATAGGCCATATATACAAGCAATACAGGATATGACGCAACCTTATGCCAATTATTGCCTATTTTACTGCAATATGTATATGGTGACTGCATATGGTTCAGTTTATCGATCTGATAAGATTCTCGATGTTAACTGCGACGTTTTCTTCGCTATATTCGGCGACCGAGTTGACTCCCTGGAATTGTAAATTCGTTCTCAAAGAATCGTTATTTATTAATTCTTTAATTTTAAACGCCAATTCATCTACATTATCCGGAGTACATATCAATCCGTTTATATTGTTACAAACTGCTTCCGTCTGCCTCCCTTTATAGTCGCATGCAACAACGGCGCAGCCTTGGCTCATAGCCTCGACCATTACCAATCCCCAGCCTTCATAGCGCGATGAAAGCACGAAAATCGAGGCTTTATGGTATTCTTCTTTGACATTTGGTGTATAGCTGACGAATTCGATTGATTCGGACGCAGTACCAGCAAATTTTTTAAGCATATCTATAGTTGAGGCATCTCCGGTTCCTACAACTCTTAGTTTCCAGTCTGGACAATACTTGGCAACCTCTCTCCATGCCTTCATTAAAACATCAAAACCTTTCACATACCACTGGTCTATCCGCCCTACCGCGAGTACTATTTTTTCTTTTTTCGGAACTGTGGCAACCGGCTGCAAGAAAAGCGGATTATGAAGGACTTCGACATTATGTATTCCCTTTTTGTTCAGAATCTTCTTATCCGGATGGGTCAGTACGGTCACTTTATCAAAAAAACGGTTGTCTATAAACTTATTCCGCCACTGTTTCCATGCAAATCCATGCCCTTTGGGGCGTTCATATGCATTATGGTCTGTTTGGATTAACTTTACCTTGTATTTTGCAAAGCATCTTCCCAACAAAACCGAATACGGATAATAATACAGCACATTCATGATTACATCAGGCTGCTCATTGTCAATATACAACCGTATCTGATTGAATATTCTTACGGGATTTAATACTTTCGCCTTTAACCGTTGGAATATCGAACGGCTCTTTAGTCTATAAAAATTCAATTGAACCAGACTGACAGCCCTATCCGTATCATATGTTTGCTGGCCGCGCAACCCTGTCATTATAGTTACCGAGTTTCCGCGACGGCTCAAACCGTTTGCCCAACTAGCAGCCACTCTTTCAGCTCCGCCACCTGTCAACGAATGTACTATTATTAAAATTTTCATAAATCTTCAAAACTGATATCTCCCAACAGTCCCAACGGGAACGGAATCTCTCCGTTTATTTTATAAAAGTTCCAAATTTCCTGTTCAAGCAATGGATTATCTATTCTGATGCATCCTGACCTGACTGGTCTTGCAGGGACTCCAGCAAAAAAAGTTGCTATTTCTTGACCTGAATAATCGTGATTGAGAAGGCTTCCGCTTGCAACTATCGAATAGTCAGGCAATTTACCCCCATTATTGTCGACGAATTGCAAATCCAACAATGTTTTCCTATAAATATTTCTTTTTTTAGAGGTAAAATTTCACCACGTTTAAAATCGGCAACGAAATGGAAATTTGTATCCATAACCTGACTGCGGTGTACAATCCAGCTGTTATCGCCTATCACTATTTTTTTAAAACAAGAAATATTGCAGGCATCTGTTATCTTAAACCCTCTGCCCAATTCCAAAACAGCACCAAATCCTATCCTCAGCTTGTTCCCGGTTCCTATCACCCCCTCGCCATTGAATATTATCGTGCCTTGGTTTAATATTTCCGACTGTACCGACATATTCTGCGGTGCACCGCTGGCAGAATAATTGAATTTGACCATACCGGTTTTCAACGGACACCGAAAAACAATCTTTCCTGAAAGAGAATATATATGGTTCATCCGAAAAATGGAGTTATGGCATGGTGTCGGCATAACAAATAAGGAAACCGGGGATTCCGTTGATATTTAAAGTACCACCCATAAATTATCAGCATGAACACCAGTTTCCTATATCATGAACTCGGGCTGAAAAGCCTCAGATATGTCGGTTGTGAGCGCCATAAAGGACGCAGTATAGTAAAAACGGAAAGTAAGCACAGGATGTTGTGTTGTCCTAAATGCGGCGGCAAAAGATTGATAAAGAATGGAACTCGGACGCGAGACTTTCATTGCGTTCCCATCGGCAGAAGACCAGTGAGCATACGGGTCAGACTTCAACGATATAAATGCAAGGAATGTGACTATGATGCCCAGGAGCCAATACCGTTCGCAAACGGCAGCTGCGGCTATACACATCGCTTTGCCTCTTATGTACTTGACTTGTTGAGAATCGGAACGATAAAGGATGTTGCGGCCCTCTTGTGTGTCAGTTGGGATACTGTCAAAGATATACACAAACGCCACCTCAAACGCAAGTACTCTCCGCCTATAATAAAGGGAGTCAAGCGCATTGGCATAGATGAGTTCGCTGTCAGAAAGGGACATGTATACATGACTATCGTGGTGGATCTCGATACGGGAAGGATTGTTCATGTCGGCAACGGCAAGGGGAAAGAGGCTCTTGAAGCTTTTTGGAATCGGGCCAATCGCCTTGGTGTGAAAATCGAGGTAGTGGCTACGGATTTGTCCGGAGCATTCATTGCTTCCGTTCTGGAAAATGCACCCGAAGCGACTCTCGTATTCGACCATTTTCATGTAGTGAAGCTCATGAACGATGCTGTCTATTCGGGGCGAAGGACCCAATATGCCGTTGAGACAGACCTGAATAAACGCAAGATTATCAAAGGCACCCGCTGGCTACTGCTTCAGAACGGAACAGACGTGATGGACTCCCGTCATCGCAATAGACTTGACAATGTGCTTGAACTTAACAAGCCTATAGCACAAGCCTATTTTCTCAAAGAATATCTTAGGGAGATATGGATGCAACCGAATAAAGCCGAAGCGGAGAAAGTTATTGATGACTGGGTGAGAATCGCACGTGACAGCGGTCAAAAACAACTTGTCAAAATGGCCGCCACATTATTGGCTCACCGTTGGGGAATACTCGCATGGTACGACCATCATATTTCATCGGGCAGGGTTGAGGGTATAAACAACAAGATTAAGGTTATGAAACGAAACGCCTACGGCTTTAGAGATGAAGAGTACTTCAAATTACGATTGTTCTCACTTCACGACTGCCGTATCACGCGAAATGTCGGATGAACCATATATATTGGGATGCCCGTATACAAACACAGGCAGTCTGACGGCCTTGTTCAACGGCAAACTACGAAAATTAAGCCATAGTGTAACAACTGGATTAAACCATTTAGAAGCAATTATATCCTCAATACGACCGAATCCAAAGCGAGAGTCAAATTTTGCCCTTGACACAGGATTCTTTAACGATTTTATCTTACCTATCAACAACATGGCTCAACCGTAAACGTAGTGTTTTGAAAATTGTCATTCGCTGATGCTTTGTCAACAATATAAGTCCAATAAAAAAAACATTGAATAAAACACATATTGCAGAGTTGACTATCAGGCCTACGAAATTTCTCTGTATAAAGGAATTAATATACCAACAAACGGGCAGTGTGACACACACTGTTAGAACGCATGGAAACAATATGTTGCTAATATACCGTTTAATTGAAAGCCCTATATTTGCCTTCACAATTATTATTGATGTCGCGATTCTTATAATGGTGTCAAAGACCAGTACTGCATATACTATTTGCGGAGGGAATCCGTATTTAAGTAAAATCCAGCTAACGGGCAAGGTCATGATAAAAATAATATTTATAACTACCATATATTTCCCGATTCTCCCCTCCGACTGAACGGCATACCATTGGGGTGTCAAAAACACACTCACTATACTATATATTATTATCCAAAGTAGAAATACCGATGTATAACCAGGTACTTCACCAAGCCATAAATGCAGTATATAATCACGCCTTAACATAATAGGGAGAAACAGAAGCCATAAAAGGGCAAATCCAAACTTTCCACTATAATAAAAAAGCGACATGAACTTATCCCTTTCGCCTGCTGCGTACGATTTTACCATCTGCGGATACAAGGCGACCAAGAAATTTGAGGAAAAATGATTAATCGCATTATTCACCTGAGACGCAATCCCTTTTGCGGCATTTACTACCGGCCCGAAAAACAAATTCAACAATATATTGGTTCCCTGTTCATTTAATGCAAAGACTATTGTGCCTATTCCGTTCCAGCCTATAAACTTTCCCATTTCTTTAATTTTAGCTTTATCCCAGTGCAGCCGGATATGACATTCAGGATAATGTTTAAAGCAAAAATAGATAAGGCTTCCCTTTATCAGTACGGTCATGCACATTGTGGCTACGGCATACCATATCAACTTACAATCCGAATATAAAAGCAGGCTGTACGCAATTCCAAGTTTACCGACAACTTCCAATATGCTTATATATGCATAAACTTTCATATTCTCCCGGCTGATGAGAACCGAATCGAACATTGTTGCCGTAAGCGTGACAGCCAGCGATATGATAGTGCAGTAATAAATGAAGTATACCGCCGTTGTAAGTTGTTGCGGATACTTGAGTAATCCTATTATTAAAGGGCCTATTGCACATCCGGCTATCAAAATAATCCCGCCAATCATTATAAACAGCAATGCGACCGCATTAAATACCTCTTTCAGTTCTGACCTGTCATCCTTACCGTGGGCGAAGCACAAAAACCGCTGCGTGGCATTAGACAGCGATGTCGAAAAGAATCCGAAAGAAAAAGCTAGCCCGCCTACAAGACTCATTACACCATATTCCACCTCCCCAAGGGCACCTAATATTATCCGCGATGTAAAAAATGCAATAAACATCACGGCCAGCTGCCGCATATATAGAAATACTGTGTTTTTTGCTATTTTTGTCTTGTCGGACATGTTTGTCAATATTAATAGTTGTTCCTATACTCTCGCAAGGTTTTTCCTGAAAAATGACTGCTTGCCGATTTGAAAATATGGTCAAGCATACAATACAAGTCGTCAATATCATTATTTGTTTTATAATACGGACTTCCTGACGGCATGAGTTCAGAAGAATGAATCATAAATTCTGCATAATCGGTATCTTTCTCTTCTTTGACCATTTTCAAAATCTGGTTTGTCTCATATATTGATTGCCCTGAGGGCCGAAGCCATATCGGATGCTTTACTATGAATGACTTTAACTTATGCCTTACCGTACCGCACCCCCATGCTCGAGCACTTCTTATTGACATTGGGACTTCAAGAATCCCCGAAATGAAATGAGGTTGAACCGGAACATCTGTATAGTTGCTCCCGCCCCTTGTCATTCCTTTGCTCGACTCCCAATTTACACCTGGGGTAAATGAGCAGTCGGTGGTTATGCCATAGTCACTTAATATTTTAAAATATCTTTCGTCCATAGCCCACCTCCCGGCACGGTGCGATACCAAATTATGACCGATCTTATCACTCAATAAATCGAATAGTGACTTAAACTTGTCTCTCATAATCTGTTCAGAATACTCGATTAAATAATCTTGCCCATTATAAGCCACTGTGTTGCAATTACTTATAATGGGGGGGGGTATTCCATGCATGAAGATGTATCCCGATTTCGCACCTATCCTCAGCTTCCCATCGTCGTAGCTTACTTATAAATTTGTCATCGATAGCCATTTCGTAATTGGTTAGATAAACCGGCTTGAATCCGTATTTATCACACAAATCCTGAAAACGGTCAACAAACTTTCCATTTTCAGTAGTTATAATATCCCCAGGTTTCCAATTCCATAAATTGTCCCCTTCAGTATCTACTGTAATAATAAAAGACTTCTTCATAATTATTATCGTAATAAATGTAATTGTCTGAGTGCCCGTTTAATCTTGTTTGATAATAAATTTGCGACATGTTCCTTCATAAAGAATATAAAGGGAAATATATCGCTCGGGTTCCAATATTGAAAAACAGACACTTTGCTTATATCTTTTAACCAATTGTAAAGTGGATAACCATTTTGCTTTCGCCACTTGTAATCATTATATTCCCTCATCATGTAAAACGATCCGGATATCCGATTGTCAGGACAGACTGCCTTGCCGTTACATCTTAGCATTAATTGTACTGGTAGATTAACACCGCCAAATCCGGGAAAGTAGCCGTTTCCGTCATTCCTAAAATTTATTTCAAGAAAATATGGAATACCTGCATATATAATATATTCTACGCTAAATAATCCAGTATAACGATATGAACGTATCACTTCTTTTAGTTGTTCAATATCAAAGTATTTATTAACATCAGGAGAAAAATAGCCAAATCCTGTTCCTCCGAATTTTGGCGGATATTCTCTTATTTTTTCCATAAGACACGGTATGCAAACATCATCGTTACATGCCCAGCCTAAATAGATAACCTCTTTTTCCTTATCGATAAATGTTTGTATCTGGACTTCATCTGATTGTTTCAGCAATGCATCTACAACAGGTAGTAATTCTTCTTTTGAATTAAAAATCTGAATATTCTTTGATGCGTCTTGACTATGAATCGCCTTTATTATTACAGGGAAAACGATATCATCAACCATATTTTCGGAAATAGACTTTATTACCCAGGTTTTTGGAGAATTGAAACCAAATTCTTCGGCACATAAACGCATATTTTCCTTATGATTTGCATTTCTTAAGCTATTTTGTATCCCTGCAATATTCGGCACAATGAAAATACTTGATAAATCATCATACGACTTGTCAAGTATCTCGGCAACTGAATCACCCGAAGGGAAAAGCATGCATTTCGAATTATCTACTTTGATATTTTTTAAAGTTTCAATAAGCTTATCTTCAGATGTAAAGTAACACGTTCCAATATATTTACTCTTTGCGACAAACGAACTTAAGTCAGAATCACGCTCGCGTATCAATACCAATGTAGGTCTATATCCGGCTTCTCCCAGACTCCGTAACAACCCTAATGTATTGTAATGACTAAATCCTATTACGATTGGTTGCGCTTTTAAATTGTCCATCTGCCCTTACCCTTATCTTTGTTATTTTTTAATAAATTTATCGTCAGACAAAGACAACAATAGTTTCTTCTTTTCATCAAACGACATAAACTTTGAATCAACGTTATATCGCTTGTTTCTTGCTATATACTCTTCCACTGTGCATATACGACGAGCAGGAATCCCTCCCCATACTTCTTTGGGTGGAACTGATCGAGTTACAACAGAACAAGCCGCAATTAATGATCCTTCACCAATTGTAACTCCTGGCATAATATGAGATGAAGCCCCAATATATGCCCAATCTTTAATCTCTATCTTACCGAAGACATCAAACTTTGGGTATTTGCACCTCGCCACATGTGCTCCACCATGCGTGTGGAAGAAAACATTATATGTGATCTGGCAATTATTGCCAATTTTAATCAAATAAGGCTCTGTTCCAAAATTCTTGGTTGCTATAAAATTATTTTTCCCTATTTTTACCCCAATACAACGAGCATATTTTTCAGGAGATACCAATTTGTATCGTATATATTTTAGAAGCTTAAAAAACATAATAACTAGAAACGGTCACAATATTTTGTCGATTTTCAGTAAAATGATTTATACCATTCTGCAAAGTTACGAAGCCCGTCACGAAGAGAGGTGGCTGGCTTATATCCAAAATCTTTCTCTAATGCAGAAGTGTCGGCATAAGTCACAGGGACATCACCGGGTTGCATAGCTACAAGTTCTTTATGAGACTCGAAATCAAAATCTAGTGGAAGAACTCCAGCGGATACAAGTTCTTCCTGAAGAATCTGCACAAAGTCGAGGAGATTTTCGGGATTATTGTTGCCGATATTATAAACAGCATAGGGAGGGATAGGAAGTCCATCTTCACCGATTTTACGTTCAGGTGCTTTATGCATGACACGGATTATGCCCTCCACTATATCGTCGATATAAGTGAAGTCACGTTTGCAGTTGCCGTAGTTGAAAATCTTTATTTTTTCTCCCTTGATAAGCTTGTCGGTGAAGCCGAAATATGCCATATCTGGACGTCCGGCAGGTCCGTAAACGGTGAAGAAACGAAGCCCGGTTGACGGAATATTATACAGCTTGCTGTAAGCATGGGCGAACAGTTCATTACTTTTCTTGGTCGCGGCATATAGCGAAACCGGATTGTCAACCTTGTCATCGGTGGAATATGGAATTTTTTTATTTGAACCGTATACCGATGAACTTGAAGCATAGACGAGATGTTTCACGGGCTCAAGCCGAAAACCCGGTGCATGAATTTTGAGAAAAGTGTTAAATTTGTGGCATGAAAACCGCAGATGCAATATGGATGTGCCTCCCTGAAGGGCTGGACGAGCTATTTGAGATGGTGCGCTTCGAGCGCACGGAACAGTCTTATGACATATGGCTTGACGAAAAGAAGAAACTGTCTGATGAAGACTATCGTAATCCAAATATCGTAGCGCGAGGCTATACGGATTACGTTACGATACAGGACTATCCGATGCGCGGACGGCCTGTGTTTCTTCACATGCGCAAGAACAAGTGGTGGGACAAGCAGACCAACGAAATCTTCAGCTACAATCTCGAGCTTCCCAACGATGAAGGAACACGACTCAGTGCCGAGTTCGTGGCTTTTTTAAAAGACGAAGGTGGAGACGACAGCCCTGTCGATTAAACAGATAGCGCAGATGTACTGCGTCAACGGCAAACATTTTGCCGACTTGTACCGCAATAAGATAAGCGGTTACGCCGACTGGTGCGAACAGGAGCTTGGCTGTGGGTTCTATTTCAACGCCGATAATATCGGCCCTTACATGAGCCTTGACGAGACGTGTCTGAGCAACGGCGAGGTATGGACGTTCCTGACCAACAAGGACGGCCACGGAGGCAAGGGAACACTTGCGGCAGCCATTCCCGGCACAAAGAGTGACGAGATCATATCAATCCTCGTCAGTGCGATGGGACGCTCCGTCAGACGCAGGGTCAAGGAAGTGACCTGCGATCTTTCGCCATCAATGATGCTCATAGCCGCGGAAGTGTTTTACAACGCTCATGTGGTCAACGACCGTTTTCATGTCCAACAGGTCTATAATGAGGCCGTTGACGAAATCCGTATTGATATTCGCCGTCAGCTTATCGCAGAGGAAAACAACCGCGACAAGTCCGAACCGCCGGTAACGTACTCCAACGGCGAGACCATGCGCCAGATACTGGCCCGCAGCAAACACACTCTGATGATGTCGCAGAACAAATGGACTGACATACAGCGCCATCGCGCCAACATACTGTTCAAACACTACCCAATATTGAAGGCTGCATACAGCCTTGCGATGGAGCTGCGCAAGATTTTCAATGCTAAAATCTCACCGACAAAAGCCATGGGGCGGATGAACAAGTGGTATGAAAAGGTAATGGCTCTTGGTAACAACAACTTCCGCTCGGTAATCAAAACATTCAGGAACCACGCTCCAACCATCCTGAACTACTTCCGCCGTCGTGCGACCAATGCCTCCGCCGAGGCATTCAACTCTAAAGTCAAAATCTTTCGCTCACAAATGCGTGGTGTCCGAGACCGAGACTTCTTCATCTTCCGACTGGTCAAACTCTACGCCTAAAAATTTAACACTTCTAATTGCCCAATTTAACATATGCACCGTGCTTTCGGCTTGACCCGTTTCACGCCTTCACGTCCACCGTCATAGCTATTACGACATGCTTCAAGTATGTTGTAGAGCCCAATAATATTGGACTCTATGTATGCATCAGGATTAGTTATTGAATACCGCACGCCAGCCTGGGCCGCAAGATTTACAACTATCTCAAGTTCAAATTCATTAAAAACTTGATCTATGAGAGCCTTGTCGGCAATATTACCCTTGATAAATTGCCATTTGCAATCCGGATGTTCTTTTGCTGTCTTTTCTATCTGGGAAAGGCGGTAATCCTTTATTGCAGGATCATAGTAGTCATTCAGACTGTCTATACCCAAAATTTCAATTTGTGGCTCGTCTTTCAACAGCCTTATGACAAGATTGGCTCCGATAAATCCGGCAGCTCCTGTAACGAGAACTTTCATTGGTCAGTCTCTTTTAAAAATATCGCGTGTGTAAACTTTTCCTGCAACGTCATCGAGACAGGCATCGTAACGGTTGGCGATGATGGCATTGGATAATCCCTTGAATCGTTCGATGTCATTGACAATCTCGCTACCAAAGAAGGTTGAGCCATTTTCAAGAGTCGGTTCGTAGATTATTACCTTTGCACCCTTAGCTTTTATGCGTTTCATTACACCTTGGATGGAGGATTGCCGGAAGTTGTCACTGTTGGATTTCATCGTCAGACGGTAGACTCCGATTGTCGGTGGAGCCGACGGTGAGTTTTCAGCTTTCAGTTTTCCGTTGTCGGTTGGGTTGGTGGAGTAGTCATACCATCCTGCCATGCGGAGGACTTGGTCGGCGATGAAGTCTTTGCGGGTGTGGTTGCTCTCGACGATGGCCGACATCATGTTCTGGGGAACGTCGGCGTAGTTGGCGAGGAGCTGCTTGGTGTCTTTGGGGAGACAGTAACCGCCGTAGCCGAAGGAGGGGTTGTTGTAGTGGGTGCCGATGCGCGGGTCGAGTCCTACGCCTTCGATGATTGCCTGTGAGTCGAGACCCTTTACCTCCGCATATGTGTCGAGTTCGTTGAAGTAGCTGACACGGAGTGCAAGGTATGTGTTGGCGAAGAGTTTGACGGCTTCCGCCTCTTTCATGCCCATGTATAGGGTCTGGATGTTCTGCGTTATCGCACCTTGCTGTAGGAGTGCGGCGAAGGTATGGGCGGCCTCGTCCATGTGGTCGATGTCCGTTACGGCTGCTATGGCGGCGTTCTCTTCGGCAAATTCCGGACGGTCGATTATCTTCGGTATACCGGCAATGATTCGTGAGGGATAAAGGTTGTCGTATAGGGCCTTGCTCTCTCTCAGGAATTCCGGGAAAAACAGCAGATTGAATTTAGGGGAGTCGTTAGTCGTTAGACCTTTGCCTGAGAGTTTTTGAGCGTATTTGACGTAGAGGTTGCGACAGTAGCCGACGGGGATGGTGGATTTGATCACCATCACGGCGTCGGGGTTGACGCTGAGGACGAGGTCGATCACGTCTTCGATGCAGTGGGTGTCGAAGTAATTTTTGACCGGGTCGTAGTTGGTGGGGGCGGCGATGACGACGAAGTCGGCGTTGCGGTATGCCTCGGCACCGTCGAGGGTGGCTCTCAGGTCGAGATCCTTTTCAGCGAGGTATTTCTCGATATATTCGTCCTGAATGGGGGACTTGCGAGAGTTGATTAGCTCGACTTTCTCCGGAATCACGTCAACGGCAGTGACGTGGTTGTGCTGGGCGAGGAGTGTCGCGATGGAAAGGCCGACGTAACCGGTGCCGGCCACGGCTATATTGTATTGCTTCATAATGACTTTAGAGTTTTAGACTGAGCGCGGACTCGAAAGGATACATATGGACATAAGGACATAAAATCATAAATTTTTGTTTTTTTGATTTTATGGCATTTTGTATCTGCTTGTGGGGAGGTCAGTTCGGACTTGAGCACCGCAGGCCGGGGACGTCCTGCTCTCCATGTTGGACGGGGTTATTTGGGGACCGGGTCGAGCTGGCGAGGGTCGACGTCGAGGCGCCATTCGTAGCCTTGGTCGGTGGAGAGCTTGACGCGGATGATGACGCTGCCGCAGTCGGTGTTGATGATGTCTTCTACCTTGGCTTCGCGGCCCTGGTAGCCGGCCATGATGACCACGACGGATTCGCCGGGTTTGGGGACGAGTTTTCCGAGGGGATGGATCTCGATGTCGGGGGTGTAGACCCCGACGGCGGCCTGGAAACGGCGCATGTCGGCCTGCGAGATGATGGCGTATGGGGCGCCGGGACTGCCTGAGAGTCGGTAGCACCAGGCCTTGTCGCCTATGGCGTGGAACATGGAGGCCACTCGGTCGGGGTGGATGCGGAAGAAGGCCGTGCGACTGATGAAGGGATGGTCCTCCATCACCATCTTTCCTCCAATCTGTCGGCGGATTGTCTCGCAGGGATAGAAAAGTTCGGGCACTGGCTTGACGAATTCGGAAATATCCTTCCGGAGTTCGTCGAATTTGACGCCTCCTCGCAGATGCATGGCATACCATTTGGGGGATTCATGCGTCAGCATTGAGCCGACGGTCTTCATCCATTGCCCGCTGCGAGCTTCGAAATCCGCATCTTGAGCCCTGGCTGCTTCGGGAGCGGAGTCCTGAGCTTGCAGGCAGAATTCCGGCAATATATATGGGGCATCGCCTCCGGCGTAGGCCATTGCTTCGGAAGCCGTAGCCCCACCACGGATAGCGCAAGCCGTCCAGAGGGAACGCGCAAGCGCGTCGGGGTCTGGAGCAGAGGAGACAGGAGCCGTCGCTAAGCATTCGCGGAAAGTCTTCCCCAATCCTTCGGCCAGAGCAGCGCGTATCTGCGCCGGAGTACGATAGGATTGCTGGAGATCGAAGACGAAGAGCCTTCTTGGCTCGGCGTTTCTTTCGAGTATGGAACGCGACGCTTCGGAGAATCCTGCCATGTCGGCCTTTTTCAGCATGGCAACCTTTTCAAGCGGCATCACGCCATTGAGAAGGGAGACAAGGAGCATGTCGGCGCCGAGATCGTGCGGCCCCATTGGACGCAGGGCGTTGCGCAGAATCGTCAGGCAGGCCTCGAAGGCCTGCTCTTTCATTAGGGGAGGGAGCGGCGTGGCATCGGCATCAACTTTCTTGGAGAGCGTGCGGGGGATGTCGGTAGGCTCGGCCAAACCTTTCTGCGCAGCGGCTTTCATCATGCCGCTGAGGATGTTGAGATGCCTTGCCACGGTCTTCTTCGACAGACCACGACGGAGGAGGTCGGCTGCCCAGTCGGCCATCATGACCGGGGAAAGGTCGGCGAGGAGCAGGCCGTGGCCGGTCAGGAAGAGATCGAGTTCGGATATGGTTCGACGGTATCTCAACATGCTTTCCGCGCCGAGGCCGGAGAGCCTCGATTGGAAAAGGTCAAGATACTCGCGGTTAATATGTCGCTCAACAGCAACCACTTAACTAAAACCAAATTTTTACCGTAGTGGAATTTTCCGATATATTCTCTCTTCCCCCTGCGGCGGGAGATTGAAGCCTCCCCGGCAGCGGTGTCGTCATGTATTTTTGTGCGACGGTCTTCATGAGAAAGAAAATCGGCGATGCGATGCAGAACGGGGCGCGAGGCCGGGTTCTTCTGGGGTCACCTACAATGGCAAGTGCACCAATAACGGTGCAAAATTACTAAAAATCCTGAAAACCGACAACCGTCGGCCGTATTTTTTGCTAAAATATGCTTGCCGGAAGTTTCAAAAATGTCGCCGACAGCAATTGTCGGCTCGAATTTATTTGCTAATTTTGCCCGGAAATAATGCTGTAATGATTTCAGAATTATGGATGACAAAAGAATAGTCTTGATCACCGGCGGTCAGCGCTCAGGGAAAAGCGCTTTTTCCGAATCGCTGGCGCTGGAGCTTTCGGAGAATCCGGTCTATCTGGCCACCGCCCATGTGATGGACGACGAATTTCGCGATCGCGTGAGGATTCACCAGGAGCGCAGAGGAGAGCGATGGACCACCGTGGAAGAGGAGATCCATCTCGGCCGACATGACATGACCGGCAAGACCGTCGTGGTGGATTGCGTGACGATGTGGATAACCAACGTGTTTTTCTCAAACGGAGAGGACGTCGGGAAAAGCCTTGAAATCCTTAAGAAAGAATTCACAGAATTCACGTCGCGTCAGGCCAACTATATATTTGTCTCCAACGAGATAGGATCGGGAGGGATTGGCGCCACCGCCATGCAACGCAAATTCACCGACCTTCAGGGATGGTTCAACCAATTCATCGCCTTGAAGGCGCACGAGGTCTATCTGACTGTAGCGGGCATCCCTGTCAAAATAAAGTAACCAACCTATACCAAGATATGGAATCCACTATAACCTTCAATATCAAGAAACCTTCCGGGGAGATTTGCCCGGCAATAAAGAACAAAATCGACTGCCTCACGAAACCGCTCGGCTCATTGGGCCGGCTTGAATCGCTGGCACTGAAGATCGGCACCATCCAGCAGACCCTCTCCCCCACTCTTAGGAATCCGCACAATATTCTTTTCGCAGCCGACCACGGCGTGATTGAGGAGGGAGTCAGCGTCTCTCCAAAGGAGGTCACGTGGCAACAGCTTTCCCATTTCTCCAAAGGGGGAGCGGGAATCAACTTCCTATGCAATCAGCATGGCTTCAAGCTCGTGCTCGTGGACGCAGGCGTGGATTACGACATTCCCACCGGGCGAGGCATAATCGACTGCAAAATCAGGAAATCCACACGTAATTTTCTTCATGGCCCGGCAATGACGGAAGATGAATTCCGGCTTGCCCTAAGGCGAGGTTCCGAAGTCGTGGAAGACGTATTCAAATCAGGGTGTAATGTCGTGAGCTTCGGCGAGATGGGGAGCGGCAACACCTCCTCTTCATCCATGTGGATGCATGTGTTCACCGGGATACCATTGGCCGACTGCATCGGGGCCGGAGCCGGACTTGACCAGGCCGGAGTGAAGCACAAACTCGACGTCCTGACCCGATCCATGGAAAATTACCGGGGAAACGGCAGCGTGGAGAACCTCATGGCATGGTTCGGAGGATATGAGATGGTGATGGCCGTCGGCGGGATGCTGAAGGCAGCCGAACTCAGGATGGTCATAATCGTAGACGGCTTTATCATGACCGCCTGTATGCTTGCCGCTTCGCGTCTTTATCCCGACGTGCTCGAATACGCCGTGTTCAGCCACCAGGGAGATGAGTCGGGGCACAAACTTCTGCTGCGTTTTCTCGAAGCCGAACCTATCCTGAATCTCGGGCTGCGGCTCGGCGAAGGGACGGGGGCAGTATGCGCCTACCCTATTCTGGAATCGGCTGTCAGAATGATCAACGAGATGGATTCCTTTGAGGCGGTGGAGGTCACAAAGTATTTCTGAAAAAGGTATCCCTTAATCGAGACTCACGAGAATATGAAGAAATTGCTTGCGACCCTAAGTTTCTTCACCAGACTGCCGTTCTGGAGACTGGCCTCAATCCCGGCAGATAAATACAAGAATGTGGTGGACCTCTGGCCGGCGGCAGGAATCCTGACCGGAGGCCTCACCGCCCTTTTTCTATGGGGAGCGTCGTTTATCGTCGCGCCATACGCAGCCGTAGCGTTGGCAATGTCATTTCGGGCGTTGCTTACCGGGGCTTTCCATGAGGATGGTCTGGCAGATTTCTTCGACGGGATGGGTGGCGGTTCGTCGCGCTCTCGCATCCTTGAGATAATGAAGGATTCGCATATCGGATCCTATGGGGTCATAGCCCTCATATTATACTACATCCTCACAATTGCGTTTATCAGTTCGCTTCCGATTGCGATAGCGTGCCTGGCAATCTTTGCATCAGATCCGTGGAGCAAATTCTGCGGCTCCTTCATAATCAACATCCTTCCCTATGCGCGCAATGAGGAGCAGGCAAAAAACAAACTCATCTACAACAGGATGGGGGCATTTACCGTCGTAATCTGTTTTCTTCTCGGATTTCTCCCCATGCTGTTCCTCCCCCGCCTTTATTGGGCTTGCGCTTTTCTGCCTTTCATTGTCGGGATGGCTCTTATCCTGCTGATGAAACGCAAGATAGGAGGCTATACAGGAGACTGCTGCGGAGCCACGGCATTGCTATGCGAACTATCCTTCTACCTTTCGGCCGCCGTGGTCTATCACATATCCATAAGCTGAAAACGATGGAAATCATTTTCGTCAGACATACTTCCGTCGATGTCGCCCCGGGCACATGCTATGGGCAGAGCGACGTCCCCCTGAATGAGAGTTTTCAGCAAGAAGCAGAAGCCGTCAGACAACAGCTTCTTTCGAAAGCGGAACATCCGCTGAGGGTCTATACAAGCCCGCTTTTCCGTTGCACCCGACTCGCCGAATATTGCGGATTTCCAGACGCCATCCGCGATTGCCGGCTGATGGAACTGAATTTCGGGGAATGGGAAATGCAGCGATACGACTCCATCGCCGACCCGAGGCTTGGGGAATGGTATGAAAACTGGTTTGATATGCCGACGCCGGGAGGGGAATCGCTTCGCGACCAGCTTGAAAGAGTGAGGGATTTCATCGACGAAATCCGGGGTTGCGGCTGTGGCAACGCGATTGTTTTCACTCACGGAGGCGTGATAGCCCTCGCCCGCTACATTGCAGGTCTTTCTGACAAAGAGACCCTCTTTTCAGGTCAACCCGAATACGGAGAAATCATAACAATAGAAATGCCCGCAACAAGCTGATCCTAAGAATCATGGAGAGAAAGACCATGACGGTCTCCGACATCATGCAAACTCTGAGAGATTTTCTCATGTCGCAATCCGTGAAATCACGGTCATGCTCCCCGATGTAAGGCTTATAGAAATCCTTGCCGAAATAGCTGTGGGTGCCGCCAAAACGGCAGTCGAGCACTCCGGCAAGTGCCGCTTCGGGATAACCGGAATTAGGGCTTGCATGACATGAGCCGTATTTAAAAATAAAAGATAATGCCCTACTCCCTCCCATGGCAGCGATGAGAAGAGCCGTAAGACGGGAAGGGATGAAGTTTGCGACATCATCTGTCCGGGCCGCTACACATCCGAATTCACGATATCTTTCGTCTCTATATCCTACCATGGAGTCGAGCGTATTCACCATTTTGTATGCCATCATCCCCGGCACTCCAAGCAGGACGTACCAGAAAAGAGGAGCCACCACACCGTCGCTCAAATTCTCGGCGAGCGTCTCAAGGGCAGCTGCCTTTATCTCTTTTTCAGATAATGAGGCCGTGTCCCGACCCACAATCCTCCCCACCTGACGACGGGCGGCATCAATTCCACGGGAAAAAGATTCGAAAACCATCCTTACCTCCTTTGCGAGGGTCGTCCCCGCCAAACAATAGAATATGAGAACCGACTTGACCACAAACGACAGTATCGGATATGGCGCAATCAGCTTTAAAATCAGGGACGTAATTGCAAAGATTCCGACAATCAGGATAAATGCCATCAATCCCCCCTTTAGCCTGCAATGTTTGTCTCGATTCCAATGTCTCGAAAAGAAAGATATCATCTTCCCGAACCCTACAACCGGATGAGGCAACCATGCCGGATCCGCAAAAATCCTGTCGAGTATCCAGCCAAACAATAGCGGACCCGCTATATAAAAGACATCTGTCGTTATTTCCATTTCTTCATATATTCTTTTATCGCTGAAACCAGCAATGTATTTTCCTCTCTCGTCTGCGCTGCGATTCTGAAAAAACGACTGTCAAGACCCTCGAAATTCGAGGCGTCGCGGATAAGGATTCCATAATTTTCCACCAAATAGTCTTTAAGCCGGGATGCAGGTCCATAGGATTCAGGCAATTGGAAAAGAGCGAAATTGCATTCCGATTCCTCTGAAGTTATCCCAATTGATGACAACTCCTCACGAATATATCCGATCTCTTTATTCAATAGCCGGGCATCTATCTCATATTCCTCGCAATGACCGATAAGATAATACCCGGCGCGTATTGCCAAAGCATTGACCGACCAAGGCATCTTCAGACGACGCAACCGGGAAGCGATGTCTTCTCCGGCAACTGCATATCCAACGCGTAGGCCGGGAATAGAAAACCTCTTGGTGAGCGAACCAAGAAGAACGATATTCGGATGCGCCAACACCTCTTCCGGAGAAATTACGCGTCTCGTAGCATAGTCGGAATATGCCTGGTCGATTACAAATATCGTATCGCGAAATTTCTCTGCCATAGACATTATCCTTGCCGGAGGGATTATCTTTCCGGTGGGATTATTAGGGTTGCAAATCCAGACCATATCGGCTTCCGGACTTATTTCGCAGACATCTCGAAAGAATTCTATCTTATGTCCATACAGGCTACAGGCATCCTGATATTCTCTAAAGGTGGGAGCAAGAATCGCCGACTTGCCTTCATTGCAAAGGTGGGCGAGAAGATAGATGGCTTCGGTGGCGCCGTTGGTGACCACCACATTCCGTTGGCCAACCGAAAACAGGTTGCCCAGCCTTTTTTCAAGACTGAGGGCCTCCGGCTCCGGATATCGGCCGATTTCATCGCCCATACTTGCGAGTATCTTCATCAATTCCGAGTGATTCCGCCCTGAAACTATATTGGAGCTGAAATTATGTCTTATCCTTTTGCCATAAAGGTAAAGGTCATCTCCGTGTCCGTAAACCATACTATCTAAATTCGCATTATTTCGTATATCCTGTCTATATCTATATGTTTTCTCATCTCCTCGGCCAGACGGTCATACTGGAGATTCATATATTCGTCGTGAGTCAAGGATGTGGCATCCCCAAGACCGCGCTTTCGCGAATATGGCGAGACAAGAAGGTCGATAACCTCACTATTATCAAGACAACCATGAAGATATGTGCCCATGATTCTGTCGCTTATCCGGCAACCTTCCTTTTCTCCGTCGGCGGTAACGGCAAATTCCCGGGAAGCGGAAAAGTCTCTCTCCGACACTCCGACATGTATCTCATAGCCTTTATTGACCGTATCCGAACCGGGGAGAGAGAAGTCGGTACGCGCAATCCTCTTTTCCGCCGACAAAACAGTCTTTACCGGCAACAGTCCCAACCCCTCAATGGAGCGGCATTCCCCTTCCACTCCATCAGGATCTGATATGCACTCCCCCATCATCTGATAGCCGCCACAGATTCCAAAAACGGTTGCCCCTCTGGAGGCACAATCCAGCACAGCGTCGCGACAACCATTGGAATTCATGGACTCAAGGTCGCTAATGGTGTTCTTGCTTCCGGGAAGAATCACGATTTCTGCCTTGCGCAGCTCTTCGGGATCGGATGTGAAATAGAGATGAACACGCGAATCCATTGACAGAGAATCGAAATCCGTGAAATTGGATATGTGAGGCACCGCCACGACAGCTACATTAACCAGATTTTCCGCCGTGGCCTTAGAATTTTTCTTTTGCAAAGACACAGAATCCTCCTCCTCAATGTGGATGTCGCTAAGATAAGGCATCACCCCCAAGACCGGAATACCTGAAGTTTTTTCAATTATTATCCTTCCCTCGTCGAAAAGGCGCAAGTCTCCCCTGAATTTGTTGATAATGACCCCGGCAATTCGCTTTCTATCTTTTTCGTCCTGAAGCATCACAGAACCATAAACGGAGGCGAACACTCCTCCCCGATCTATGTCGGCCACAAGAATCACTTTGGCATCGGCATAATCAGCCATCGACATGTTGACTATGTCGCGTTGCTTGAGATTAAGTTCCGCAATGCTTCCCGCCCCCTCCATAACGATTGGATTATACCTCGCTGCAAGTCTATCGAAAGCCTCGTGCGCTATCTTCCGCAGACGCGACTTGTCGTCCGCCTGAAAATATCCATACGCCGATCGGTTCCCCTCCGGCCTGCCGTTGACAACGACCTGCGACATCATATCGCCCGAGGGCTTTAGCAAAACGGGATTCATTTCCACCAGACATTCAATTCCGCAGGCAGCAGCCTGAGCCGCCTGCGCCCGGCCAATCTCCAGACCGTCGGGAGTGACGTAGGAGTTCAAAGCCATGTTCTGCGCCTTGAAAGGAGCCGGTTGATAACCGTCCTGCCGGAAAATCCTGCATAGTCCGGCGGCAAGAACGCTCTTGCCCACATCGCTGCCGGTGCCTCCGAGCATAATGGGTCGTAATTTTTCCATCTTCATCATTTCTTTATGAATTACATTAAATGGACTCCATATCTCATTCTGAAAGCCTGATTCCGCGTTTATCTCGCGGGCAAGCGCGAAAAGATAATCCGAAAGTCTGTTGACATAACTCATTATCTCATCGCCGACAGGATCCTCTTTATCCAGACGCCACAAAGCACGCTCCGCCCTGCGGCATAACGTACGCGCATAATGAGCCGTAGCCCCTGCGACCGTGCCTGAAGGTAACACGAAATGCTGGGTCAGAACTCCACTCTCCTGAATAGCATCGATTTTTCTTTCAAGCTCTTCAACCGCATTTTCCGACAATCTTCTCGGATTGTTTTTTCTTTCTTCATAAGGCGTGGCAACAAGGCTCATCAGCGACATAAGATCGCTCTGGACTTTTAACAGGAAATCTGTCTTATCCCCCTTGTCCTCGGCTCTTAGGATTGCTCTCAATACTCCAAGACAAGCATTCAGCTCATCAAGAGAGCCGTTTGCTTCAATTCGGATATCTGTCTTGCTGACCTTTTTCCCTCCTCTTATAGAGGTCATGCCCCTATCTCCCGAACGCGTGTAGATTCTCATAACAAATTTCTCTAAATAACTTATTTGCCGAACAATGTAGTCATCAGTCGGTTAGCGGTCTGCTGTTCTCCCCAATATAAATGCGTATATCCGGCAACAGTGTTTCTCACTCTATACATTCCTACGGGCATTCTCTTTCCCCTCACATCCGTTTGCGAGGATATCGAAGGGAGAGCCTCGGGATTCACCACGCTTGAATAGTGAAATTCATGCCCTCTTATTTCCATTCCCGGAAGCATTACCCTCCTGTAGCCAAGCGTGAGGCGGGGAGACGCCATCGTAGCTTTGAACGGAAGAATCCCGCACATCCCAATCCCATCTATGCTCTTAGAAAGATATAGAAATCCGCCACATTCTCCATAAATCATCCCTCCCCCCTCCGCAAACTTTCTCACGGAATCCATCATGCCTCGATTCTTCGAAAGCCTTTCGGCATAAATTTCAGGATACCCTCCGGGGAAATAGATAAGATCAGCATTCGGAAGCGAAGCGTCCTCAAGTGGAGAGAATTCAACCACCGAACCCTCGTCGCCACAAAGCCTTCTGAATGACTTTATATTTTCAGGATAAATAAAATTAAAAGCCTCGTCATGAGCCACGGCAATTCTTTTCCCCCTCAGGAAAGAATCGAAGAAAGGGAAATCGTCCACATTTGTCGAAATGGACATTGTCTTTCCACCACCGCATTCAGTCAACCTCAGCAGACGGTCGAGATCGACACCCTCCTCAACCGCGTTGGCGGCGTTAGCGATATATTTCTCTATATCGGCCGGATTATCCATGGCAAGCCCAAGATACCTCGATGGAGTCGCAAGATCGCGTCGGCTCATTATATGACCGACGTATTCCACGCCCCCGTCTTGTGCCGCCCTCTTAAGGAGCGACAGATGATTCTCGGAAGTCACATTATTGAATATCACTCCTTTTACGTTCACAGAGGATTCAAATGTGCGCATTCCTGAAATAACGGCGGCAAGAGAATAAGCCGACGATCTGGCGTCTATGACCAGAATGACGGGCAGCCGAAGCATGGATGCCACGTCGGCAGCACTACCCTTTTTACAGTCGTAGCCGTCGAAAAGACCCATCACCCCTTCCACGACACCTACCTCAGCTACTGAAAAATTCTCATCAAAGAGTTTTGCAACATGTTCTTTACCCGACATGAAAAGATCGAGATTTACCGAATCTCTCCCACACGATTTCTTATGGAAGAAAGAGTCGATATAATCGGGGCCTGTTTTGAAGGGAGCACACTTGACCCCATGGCGTGTAAGCGATCTTAACAATCCGTTGCAAACCGTAGTTTTTCCGCTTCCCGAGGAGACTGCCGCCAGGACAAAAGCGCTTCTAATGCTTCTCATATCTCACTAAACCCGTGATTGTCTTTATTCTGCAATTCCTCTACGGCATCAAGCATTGCCGCTATCGAGTGGCATTCGCGCCCGTTCACGTGAATCCTGCCCGAACTGACGGCAATATCAATCCCCATCTTTTCAGAGGTAGTGAATATTCCGTTTCGATAAAGTGCTTTCCTTGCCATATTCGCGACTTCTCCCTCTCCACGCAAAGACACTTCTGATTTCATCTTTACGTCTATCTTAAACAATCCGTCGAAGGAATCGAAATAAACTCCGGGTCTTACAAAATATTCCGACAACTTTCCGGAAAGGGAAAGATCTTCCGGGACGCCTGCAGAGATTCCTATCTTCTTATCGATAAGCCAAACTTTGTCGGCAAGTTGAAGGGCAAGATCAAGGTCATGGGTGGAAAGGAATATTGTCTTGTCAAGCTTTCTTGATAGGGAGAAAAGCAACTGCATGATATCCACTTTGCTGGGAAAGTCGAGAAATGCGGTGGGTTCGTCGAGGAAAATCACCGGGGTCTCCTGGGCGAATGCCTTTGCTATCATCACTTTCTGTCGCTCTCCATCGCTGAGAGTATGCACCATTCTGTGTCTCAAGGCATCTATCCCGGTCAGGCTGATGGCAGACTCAACGGCTTTATAATCCATCTCATTCAACCTGCCCCAGAAACCCGTATACGGAGCCCTCCCCATCGAAACAAGAGTCTCCACATCCATATTCTCAAGCATCGGCTTCTCTGTAAGCACCACGCTCACCGTCCTGGCAAGGTTTCTGTCGGAATAGCGTGTGATATCCTTCCCCATTATCTCCACCGTTCCCTTCAAGGGTTTCTGGAAGCCCGCCAACGTACGAAGCAACGTGGATTTTCCTGCTCCGTTGGGCCCGAGAAGGCACGTCAGCTCCCCGGGATAAAGACGTTCATCAAGACTGTTGGAAATGACAGAATCGCCATGTTTGTCTCGATAGCCGGTTGAAAGGCCTACAGTGCGTATTGTAGCTTCTGCTTTCATCTTCGTCCCCTCCTTTCCTTGAAAATGACATAAAGGATGACGGGGACGCCGATAAGAGGAGTCACGCCGTTAAGGGGTAGGATAATATTCTCCGGCAATATGCAAAGCAGGTTGCAAACCAATCCCACAACGGCTCCCGTCAGTATGCACCCCGGAATTATAATCCTATGGTCGGAGGTCTGGAAAATCATTCTCACAATGTGAGGGACTGCAAGGCCGATGAAGGAAATGGGGCCGCAGAATGCCGTGACTACAGAGGTAAGCAATCCGGTGGTCACGAGGAGCATATTTCTCACCCATTGCATCTTCACCCCGAGATTGCGTGCATAATTCTCGCCCAACAGGATAATGTTCAGAGGTTTTACCATAAGGATGGAGAAAATAAGTCCCGACGCGATGGCTATGGAGAAGAAGGGAAGCTGGCCGAGTGCCACGCCGTTGAAATTTCCCATACCCCACATAGCATACCCATGGACACCTTCCGCCGTGGAGAGATAATTAAGCAGAGTGATTACCGAAGAGGTGAGATAGCCCACCATTATACCGGTTATCAGCAGCATAAGATCGTTTTTAAGCCATACCGAGAACAGCAGCAGCAGGCCCATTATAGCTATGCTTCCTATGAACGAGCCAATTAGGATTGCCATGTAGCCGCCCCAAGAATATCCTGCGGCAGAAACAGAGCCCCCAAGCAACAGAATCACCAAAGCCACTCCAAGGCTCGAACCGGAGGTTATGCCGAGAATCGACGGTCCTGCAAGCGGATTGCGGAATGCAGTCTGAAGCATAAGACCCGACACGGTCAGGGCCGCTCCTGCAAGAATAGCCGTGACGGCCTGAGGTAAGCGGCTTCCAAGCACTATAAACGTAAAAGGCCCCTCCTCGACTCCTTTTCCGAAAAGAATCTCAATCACCATTCCCGGAGGGATATCCACCGAACCGATGAAAAGATTCAGGAAAAAAAACACTATTAGCGAAACTGTCAATACAACGAATCTCATCTGCCTATCTCATTTGAGTATAGTAACTGTGGGTTAACGCATCGCCACGCATTTCCGGATGCATGTAGTATATCAGGTTCTCAAGCAATCTTTCGGGATGGAAGGGAGTTTCCTCATAGAAATCAATGTAGCGTGTGTTGCAGCCATATACATTCCCCTCCTTATATGCCTTGAATTGCGAGTTGACCGGGGCGTCAGAGGCAAGTTCCTTCAAAGTCTTTTCGTTGTCTTGGTTATAACGCACGAACCAGATATCGGCATCATAGGCCTCCGCGAGCACTTTCTCCGGAGCAAGCGGCACGCTCCCGCTCTGCTTGTAAGCGTCAAAAGGATTTATTCCCCTGGCATCACGGATAAGGCCGGCCATTGTGGATTCTCCTCCTGGCACATTCCAGACCTGGCCGTATCTCTGGTCGATAAGCACCTTCGGACGCTTGGCTACTTTCGAGGCCATCTCCTTCAACGCATTATATTTTTCTTCTACATCGCCAAACATCTTTTCAGCCACGTCGGCTTTCCCGAAAAGCAATCCATAAAATTTCACCCATTCGGCACGTCCGAGCGCTGATGTCTCCATATAGTCGGCACACTCGATAATCGGAATGCCCAGTTCCCCTACTTTCGCATATTTGTCGTTGTTCTCAAAAGGAGAAAGCATGATGACCTGGGGATGAAGCTTAATGATTTTCTCAATATCCGGACTCATGCTGACCCCACAGTCAGCAATCCTGCCGCTCCTCAGTCGCTCCTTAACCTCGCCCTCATTGACATATTCTGCGTTGCAGACTCCGCCGATCGCATCAATGCCGCCGATTTCAGAAATAAGGCTGTTGTGGACGGTTGAATAGACAAGCGCATTGGAGACCGGGGTTCTGACCACCGTGCCCTCAGGAAGATTCGCGGGTAATTCCTGCTCTGTGGGAACAAGGATATATTTCTGAAGAAGCTTCGCCGTGTCCCAGGGATTTCTCACCTTGACCTCCGTAAAACCCTCATGTTCAACGACAGAAAGATTTTCTGCATACTTTATGGGCACCTCCTTCCCCATCTTCTCCGAAACAGAGGCTTGACCCCCTTTGCAGGAAGCAAAGGAGGCCAGCATCATCAGGGAGATGGAGAGTATCACTACTCTTGTCCCTACCAATTTATAATCATAAATCATATCTAAATCATAAGAATATACACACTTGAAACGCGTGAATCCGGGATTTATTGGTTCATTCGCTTGGGAATAAACGTAATGGCACGGCCACCGGCACCGCACTCAAATCTTTTCTTGAAAGCACCGTCCTTGTCATATATGTTTCCATACATAGGAAGAGCATATTGAGCCGTGCCCGAACCATCAAGCACATACGATAGCACTATAATATCCCTGCTGACAGGATCGACGGCAACACAGTTGGGACTAAGTATCCAGGAATCATTGTCGGGCGACATCTGGAGAAATTTCTCTTTCTTTAGCTTCAAGTCTTTTGTGGAATAAACCTGGTAAGTGTATTTGTCGGGGGTTGCAGTCTTTGAATAAGGGGCGTTTATGACGTAGAGCTCATCCCCTTGGCAAGCCATAAGCGTACCCTTGCACACCTCTTTTACGTCATTACCTACAACTTTCTTCACCACCGAGGGTTGATCCTCGTAATTCCCCTTGCATATCACAAAGGCCTCCTCTCCGTTGGAAGCGGCGTCCGTAGGATTGAGCACTCTATCTATGTCTTTGATTTCTGTCTGGGTCCAGGCAGAAAGGTTCACGATAGAGATTGAGCTGTTGCCATATTTGACGCCGTCCGATGCGCCTCCTTTTGAGTTCTGCCCGTCGGAATTAGCGACTATGAGATCGTCGCCGGCAATCGCTATCTGATCGGGATTGGGGCCGACCTTTATGTTTTTTTCAATAGTCAGGCTTGCCGTATCGACGCAGGCGACATAGCCCGTATACATCGAAACGTAAACCTTGCCATTTTTCGCTGCCAGCGCACGTGGCAATGTCGCTTCCCCCGTGGGCTGAATTGATTTGATAATCCCAAGGGTTTCAGGTTCTACTACCCAGATCACGTTTGATGTATACATCGCTATATACATTTTTGAGCCATATATAATGGCTTTCTGAGCCCCGTCTCCGATTCTGACTTGGTTTTTGGCATAGAAAGCATCCTGGGTTTCTCTTCCGGTTGCGTAGTCGTAGGCCGTTATTGAAGCCGGCACTTTGGATTTCTTGTTGCCTCCGTTGATGGTATAGAAGCCGGTCGTTGTCTCTACTGCCTCCGGGGCTTTGTCGTCGTCGGAACATGATGCCATTCCGCCAAGCATCAGAAGAGCTGATGCAAGAATTAAGGATTTTCTCATTTTTGTGTTTATTTTGTCATTCAAAAAAGTTTATAATTCAAAAGTCGCCGTAGCTTTCCAGGATCTTCCGGGCATGGGATAGTCTACCACCACCTCATACTGCTTGTCGAAGATATTAAGCAGATCGAAACGCAGGTCGAGAGAATATCCGTGAAAACGGAATGTGCGCATCAACGTCGCCCCGCATTCGATATATCCTTTGATTCTGGTCACAGGCAAATTGGCGTTGGTGCCATAACGCTCGCTGACACCGGTGGCGTGGAACACTACATCCGCCCATGGATTCTGCCAAGAGATTGAGGCAGCACCCGAGTGTTGCGGCGTATAGGCCACCTGTTTGTTGTAGTCGGGATCCGCAGGATTCGTACGCGGCTGGACACGCTGCCAACTATAGTTGGAGGCGAACACTAAACTCTGGTTCCGGAGGAGATGGAAAGTTGCGTTTGCCGTTATATCCATGCCGAATGCCCTTGCTTTCCCAAGATTCATCATCGACCATATATACATATTCTGTGGAATGGCCACAATCTTGTTTTTTACAGTGTTATAGTAGGCATCCGCCGTAAAGACAGCAGCGGAAAGCCACGAAAAAGCTGGCATCTGATAGGTGAATCCGAGATTCACCTGATTCGAATCCTCAGGCTTCAACGACACGCTGCCCATGCGGAAATAGTAGTTGTCGTTGAATGTCGGCATTCGGAATATATTCTTGTAGGAGGCCCGGATAAAGAAAAGGCTCCAGAATGGCTGGAATGAGACGCTTGCCGAGGGGGAGAGCCGGCTTTCATCTTTCGCGCTCTCTCCGTATTTGACTTCATTGTCGTAGACCGACCATAAAAGACGCACCATGGCCTGCATCCGGGAATTCTTAAACTTCCCGGTGAAACTCTGAAGGATGGAATGCCGACGGGGCTTGACCTCCACCGTAGCCGGCTGGTTGCTGTTGAGATTGTTGTAGGAATAATCAGCCGAATAATTAAACGACAACTTATCGGATGGGAGATAAAGGGCCGAGGCAGAGAAATATGCCTCTCTCTGGTAATAGTTTTCGTCAAGCACGCCTCCGGGATACTTCCCGTTTTCATCATGATAGAGCGAAGCGTCCCAGTTGAATTTTGCAAGCCATTGAAATGAGAACTTTTCAAGCGAAAGATTACGGTAAGTCAGCTGGCTAAAGAAATTACGGTCGCGCAGTCGTTCGTTGACCACCGGATTATAAAGCACCACTGCTCCGGGAAGCTGGCGGTCGTTGTCATAATAATAGATTTTGCCGTCGAGTGTGGACGCCTGTGTCGGTCTCCACCTGACGTTCAACTCTCCATGACCGGAGTTCATGCGGCTGTTGTTGCGGCGTTCGCGAGTGACGAGCACACCGTTATGGAGAGTAAACGGGTAGTTGTTTTTGGCATGTGTGAACTCCCCGATCAGAGAACAAGATAGATTTTTTGTTAATGTCTTGCCTAATTTCAGATAAGGATTCAGAAAGCGCCATGATCCGGCGCGGAACTGGGCCGTAAGATGCCAGGCCGAATCGTTTGGAGCGGGCACCGACATGGTGGATATCACTATGGACGCGGCTGAAGCCGATGCCTTTGCAGGGATAAAGATATCTCCGTTGTCGCCTATCGTGACAGAAAGGCCGCCCACATTGTCGAGCGAATAGCGTGAAAGATCGATTTTTCCGCTCTGACAGTCGCTCAAAACAATTCCGTCATAAATGACTCCTGTATGATTAGCTCCAAACCCGCGGACAGATACCGTCCGCATCCCCCCGGCCCCGCCGTAATCCTTTATGTTAAGGCCGGGCAGACGGTGAAGGGCATCGGAAATATCGGTCACTCCAATGGTCTTCATCCTTTCGTTCGACAGATTGAAGACCGGAGCCGAACTTATCACCTCTTTTCTGACGCGGTCTGACACGACCGTGTATTCGTCAAGTTCTGCCACCCTGACTGAATCTTTTTCATTGGCAGAATCCGGCATACTCGATGACTCTGCCTGTTTATCCTCCAGGGAAAGACATGAAGCATAGGCCGCGTTTCCTGTCGGAAACGTGGCGGCACACGACATAATAGCCCATAATGACTGCCTGATTGAGTCTGAAAATTTCCTTACCATATATGTTCTCTTTTTTCCTCGAAAGAGATTACAACATATTAATGCACGCTGCATTAATTGCATCGCACATGATCCGGCAGGTCTTCGGACTTATCTCAGCATTCCTTCGCCTTCCCGGTCTCTAAAGACCAGTGGCATAAAACGACCGCTATCTTTTATAAGCGATGTCCTTTGAAGGAAGCCTTATGAGACTGTCGAATTCGCTTTAACTCGAATTATGGTCTCATATGGAGAATTACCGCAGCGGGACTGTCCGGGAATTTCACCCGGTTCCCTATTAATGGCCTAAGCCAACCAAATCGCTGCAAATTTAATTATTTTCTCTCATACCCGCAAATTTTTTTTTCGCAGCTGTTCCGCATTTTGACAGGCAGACCAGTCAAACAGTGTCCCAAGTTTTATCTTACATCAATGGATAAAACCTCGATATTATGACTAAGTCGATGTATGACTGCATTATATGAGTTTGTAGTTCACAGCGAATGCAATCGCCTCACTGATACTGCTGACACCGAGTTTCTCGAATATAGCCCTGCGTCTTGACTTTATTGAATCTTTCGCCCGATGTACCCTTAGTGCTATTTCATCCACCGTCAGTCCTCTTGCGGATAGCATGAGGACTTCTTTTTCTCTGTCAGTGAGCTTTATATCCTCCTTCTCAATCCATCTGTCAATGTCTGGTTCATAACACCAGTAGTTTGATTGTCCGGTTTTGCGCACCTGAATATTTCCGGCACAATCGTTGTTCGAGATGGACACATAGCATACGCCAAGCCACATATGTCCGTTTTTATCCATCGCGAGAGGGGTAAGTTTGTGGTTTATCAACACTGACTCACCATTGTTGATGATATGGAAGTCGTAGCTGATGCTGAACAAATGTCTCTCTTCTTTCGGCTGTCGCGAGAAGAACTGGAAGCCAACCGCATTGATTTTCAAGAGCAGTTTGACCTCATCCTTGGGGACATGGGTCGTGTAGAAACCATATCCCAACTCCATTACTTCGTCAGGTGTCAATCCGCAGAGCAACAGTGGATTGGAAGAGACATATAGAAAATTGCCCGCGTAATAATCTATTATATAGATACTTTCGTATGCTATCTGTACGATTGCCTTTATTGCCTCGACATAGTTGCGGACCCGCACATAATCTTCCGGGGTTATACCCTCGGGTTTATTTAACGGAGTTTTGAATCTATCTGGCATAATATGCTTTATTAGGTCTTTAATTTTTGCAAAGATAATAAAAATAAGATTACGGTCGTAACCTTTCTATGAATTAACACCCTTTGGGGTGAAATCGTTCGGAGAAAAACCATTGAATATGCACTTTCACTCTTTTGGGTGAGTTTTTTTGAGTCTGTATGATGTTGTTTTGCGAGAAAAAACTAATCATGGAACAATTTTTAATTGCAGGAAAAGGATATACTATGAAGTTGTCTAAACTTATTTCGATATGTTAATGATACAGTAAAATAATTAAAATACAGCGCATTCCGCAAAGGACGCACTATATTATAGTTCCCACACTCTAATATACCGTACCAATGCCAGAATACGCTGTACTCGACAAAGATACAATAAAATCTAAAATAATGCCCTATCTTTCGATTGCAAAAAGAGGCTATGCCTCCAAATTTGATCTTATTGAGGTGGTAAACGCCATACTCTATAAGCTCAAGAGTGGCTGCCAATGGCGCCTGCTCCCGATCGGGCATCTTTTCACCGGCGAGGGTCCGAGCTGGAAGACTGTCTTCCACCATTACCGCAAATGGTGTAAAAAAGAGGAATGGCAGAAGATATATTCCAGGATTCTGAGTAGAAATAAAAACAGGCTTGACCTGTCCATCTCCCATATCGACGGTTCCCATACGCCAGTATACAGAGGCGGCGAAAAGGCTGAATCTCAAGGAACGAAGAAGCGGTGCACGACCAACGCGCTTTTCTTCTCGGACAATCAGGGAATTCCTCTCGCCATGTCCGAACCTCAGGCCGGGAATCATGCGGATCTTTACGAAATAGAGAAAAGGGTTGAAGAGATCGTCGGCCAGCTCTCCGAAGCATCTATCGCCGTAGACGGACTTTTCTGTGACCTTGACGCAGGTTTTGACGGGAAAGAACTCAGAAGTGCCCTGATTTCCCACGGCATCACTCCGAATGTATGTCCGAATCCGAGGAATGGCGGTGATTCCAAAGAGGATTGGCTCTATGATGAGGAAATGTATCAGGAGAGATGGAAAATCGAGAGGACAAACGCATGGATGGATGGTTTCAAAGCAGTTCTTAACCGCTTCGACACCACCGTCTCCAGTTGGAAAGGTTGGAACTTCCTTGCCTTTATCGTTATTTTCCTTAAAAAATTTCACAAATCAAATTAGTTTAGACAACTTCTATCTATGAGTCTGATGAAGCTGTCCTTTACGAACTGGCCGAATTTGTTGTTCGGGAAAACTACAGTCATCATTCTTCTCATGGCTTAACTGGTTCCGTCGCCTTTCACGCAATTATGAAGAATCAACCGAGGTCGTTGAAGAAATGATTGATTTGGCTGCCATAAAAATTTTATTGAATCAAATTTAAACAGTTTCTAAGCTCTTAAAAAAACAAATACAAATTCCACCCTTATGGGTGTTTTTTTCTCAAAATCATGATTTTATTTTTGTAAAAAAATACCTCAATATAAGAATATGAAAAAAATATTGATATTTATCGCTCTGCTAACCTCTATATTGGCTCAGGCGCAGGGAATCAAAGGATATGTAAGAGATGAAAACAATCTCCCACTACCATTTTCAAACGTCATTTTATTGCAAGACAGCCTGTATGTAAATGGCACAATAACGAATGAAGAAGGTAGATTCTCATTCGATGTTGTCACCCATAATGCTAATACCATTAAAATTTCGATGATTGGATATGAGGATTATGTTTCGACAATTCCGTCATCTGGTGATTTAGGAACTGTTGTTCTTGTTCCTTCTTCTGTGATACTAGATGAAGTGGTTGTGAAGGCTTTATTACCAAAAACACAACTAAAGAGCAATTCAATGGTTACTAATGTTTATGGCACCGTTTTATCCAATATGGGATCAGCATATGATGTGTTATCTCACATTCCATTAGTAACAGGTTCAAATAGCACACTTGAGGTATTTGGTAGAGGGACTCCAACCGTGTACATAAACGGTAGAGAAATAAGAGATCAACATGATTTGCAACAACTTAATTCTGCTGAAATTAGTTCTGTAGAACTGATTACTAACCCCGGTGCTGCTTATGCGTCAGATATTCCTGCCGTTATAAGGATTAAAACTATTCCACCACAAGGAGATGGTTTCGGTTTTGATATAACTGACGCTCTTGTTTTTTGGTCTTATATGCGAAACAATACCGACATTAATATGCGCTACCGTCATAATGGATTTGAAGTGTTTGGCAATTTTAATCTTTATGAGGGGAAAAAAGAGGTTACAGACATTAGTGAAATGACTACTTTTGCTCCTGAAAAATTTGTTCAGACAATATATAATGAGGGAATCGGTATTACTCATAACTTATTTGGCAAGTTGGGGTTTAGTTACATGATTGCTCCTAATCATTCTATTGGAGCATATTATAAATTGGGCAGGTCTAATACACAAAGCGAGGGAAAGTTGGATACAAAAAGCATAATGACAGACAATCCGAACACATCTCCTTTGGAGCATACTTTATATTCATTCGATATTGACTCAAAGAACTATCCATCCCAGGAAGCTAACTTATATTATAACGGAAGCGTCGGTAATCTTTCAATGGACTTCAATGCCGATTATTTACAGAACCGTTCAACAAGTAATGATCTGCAAATAGGATATCAGTCCATTCAAAATACCCCGAACTCAATTATAGAATCTGCCGGACTCTCCACCAACAGACTTATAGCCGAGAAATTCATAATTTCTTATCCTGTATGGAAAGGAGAACTGGAAATAGGAGAAGAATTCACAAACTCACGTCTTTCGTATGATTATAACTATACCGGGGCCTCAATAGATAACACACTCACTGATATACATGAAAATAATTTTGCCGGTTTTGCTACACTGTCGCAAATTTTCGGGAAAGTAGATGTTTCTTTGGGCCTTAGATACGAATTTGCAAAATACAAATACTTTGAGGGTAACGTGCTTGATGAAGCATTGTCACGGGAATACAACAATATCTTTCCATCATTATCAATTAGCACAAAACTGAGCAAAGTAAGATTATCTCTCGATTTCACTAATAAAATGAAAAGACCCTCTTACCGAAAACTTGATGGAGGTGTCTCTTACATCAATAAGTATATGTATCAAAGCGGCAATCCGATGTTGAAGCCAACAAAGATATATAATCTTCAGGCTATGGGAATGTGGCGTTATTTCTATGCTGTTTTGATGTATAACCACGAGTTGGACGCTGTGTTCAATACAACACGTAACTATGGCGATGACCCCTTAGTGAAAGTCCTCACGTTCATGAACGTGCCTCACTATCAAAATTTACAATTCACCTTAGGCGCTCAACTGACATTCGGATGTTGGCAACCTACACCGGAGGTGGGAGTGCTAAAACAATTCTGTTCACTTGATTACAGAGGTAAGAAAACATCATTCAACAAACCGATGTATTCATTTACGCTGGATAATGTATTCACATTTCCACATAATTGGCAATTGGGAGCTGATCTATGGTTTTATAGTGCGGCAAACAGTCAGAACTGTTACATAAAACCCACTCAACAGATTAATTTAAGTATTAGAAAGTCATTCTTTAATGACAACCTTGTTTTACAGGTGAAAGCGGTTGATATTCTTGATCGGGCTACAGATAAGGTTACAATATACAGTGGAGATATACAAACGTATATGTATAATCACCATGAACCACGCAATATTACTTTTACTGTAAGATACACATTCAATAATGCTCGATCCAAGTACAAAGGCACAGGAGCTGGCAAATCAGAGAAAAAACGTATGTAATTTCAGCAATATTTTCAAATCAACAAACATTGGAAAAGGCGCGTGAGTTTGACCCCTTCGGGCACGCGGGATTTGACCCCACGGGCATAATAAGATTGACCCCTTAAAAGTCCTGGCGGCGGGGGTCAATTTTATTTTACCTCAGTTGCTGTTTCAGTCCTTTTTTTGCCTTGAGTTTGCGCATACTTTCGCCCGTCAGCTCGATGGAGTGGGCTGAGTGGACTATCCGGTCGAGGATTGCGTCGGCTACCGTCGGGTCTCCCACCATGTCATACCAGCTGGATGAGGGATACTGCGAGGTTATTATGATGGATTTGCGCTCGTGACGGTCCTCGATGATGTCGAGCAGGATCGGACGCTCCTTGGCGTCGAGCTGGACAAGGAACAGGTCGTCGAGTATCAGAAGCTGGCATCGTTCGATTTTCTTGAGTTCAGCCTCAAGACAGTTCTTGACCTTGGCCACCTTGAGCAGTCCGAGAAGCTTGGCTGCGTTGGCGTAGAGTGTGCGTATTCCTCTTTTGCAGGCCTCGTGCCCCAGGGCACAGGCGAGGAAGCTTTTGCCCGTGCCGGCAGATCCTGTTATGAAGAGATTCTGTCCGTTGCGGATGAAGTCAAGGGTAGCCAGACGTTCCATCTGGTTGCGGTCAAGACCGCGGCTGACCGTATAGTCGATTTCCTCGAGGTATGCCTTGTAACGGAACGATGCGTTTTTTGTCAGTCTTGTCACCGCTGCCTGCGCGCGGTAGTCCCACTCGCGGCTGAGCAGCATGGACAGGAAGGAGTCCGGGGTCATTGCCTGGGCAGTGGTTCCTGCCAGACTCTCACGGAAGGCCTCGGCCATTCCGTGCATTTTCATGCGGTTCATCAGATCCAGCGATATTGCGTTCTGGTCCGGCTGCTGGCTCACCGGCGCTGTCTTGTCATTTGTTGTCATTGTTGTTTACGTTTTCTTTGTTGTTGATGCTGTAGTATTCGCGCCCCCGGATGTTTTTGTGCACAGGCGCGGGGGATGATTGCGCCGGGGTATGGACTGTTCCATCCTCGTCGGGAAGGAAGTCGGCGTCATCGCCCTGTTCAAGGACCTCACGCAGCGCCTGATATCCGTATTCAGATTTCTGCGAGGCGCATACACATGCCGCTATGAGCCGGTCTGTTCCATATTTCTTCTCGAGCGACAGTATCCCCCGACAGCTGCTGAAGGATTTTGGCGGGTACTGCATCCGTCTGTCTACTTCTCGTAGGTAATCCAGAACGATATTGTCAATCTCCGCCGCACGTTGGAAGAGTTCCTCGAGATCCTTGTCGTAAGGGCCGTAATGACCGGGCAGGTTGTGCTCCTTCTTCCACGAGTATGTGTAAGGGATGTCGCATCTGTCGTGCGTCGCCACGAGGTTCAGACCGCAATATATCTCCACTGTGTCGGCATCGTAGAGGATGACAACACGCTTGCCCACATGTTCGCGAGGAACGCTGTAGTGGTGCTTGAACAGGGATACGTAGCAGTTCTTGCCGACTGTCATCAGTTTGCGTTCCTTCATGACAAACAGTTTCTCGGGCAGGGGGCGGAGAAAGTCCTTCTCCCCGCGAAGGAAGATGTCACGGCGCGACAGTTCACGGCCGGCCATCGGCTTCTCGTTGAAGTCTAGCAGCGATATGTGTATCGCCGTGTTCAGCTCATCCAGAGAGTTGAAAACCATTCCCTCGATATCAAGATAGACTGAACGGTACAGGAGCTTGACCGCGTTCTCGACAAGTGCCTTGTCCTTTGGATGGCGTACACGCGCCGGGTATACGGCACATCCATAATGTTCGGCAAAGGCGGCAAACTCCTCGTTGATTACCGGTTCGTTACGGTCGCTGGTCTTCACCGCCGCCTTGAGATTGTCGGGAACGATGGCCGCCACAACACCCTCGAAGTACTGAAAGGCGTTCTGACAGGCCTTGATCAGGTCTTCCTTGCGCTGGGACCATACGGCCTCGCAGTAAGTATAATGACTGAACGGAAGTATGGCCACGAACACTTCGGCCTTCTTGACCTCGCCCGTCATCTCGTCGACAACCGCGAGTCTGTCGCCCGCGAAGTCGATGTACATCTGGTCGGCGGCGTAGTGCTCGACATGACCGACGACAGTGGTATGGAATCTGTATTGTCTGACGGTGCGTCTGAACACAGATTCCTGAAAGCCATCGGGATGACTTTCCCGATACTCATTGAAGAGCTTGCGCACGGTCATTCCCTTGCGTGAAAGACGGGCGACATAATCCGGTATCAGCGCATCAAGTTCGAGCTGACGCTGCGAAGGCTCGCGATGACGGAACTCCGTGCATCCGAACATGTCACGGAGTTGCTCCTCCGTAAGTTCAAGCAGCAGATCTGTAGGCTTGCCGCTTGAAATGAACAGCCGGACGTACTTGCGCACTGTGTTGCGGGAAATGTGAAACGTATTGGCCGTCTCTTTTATTCCCATTCCGACTGCGTAACATCTCAGGATGTTTTTTAATTTTGCAATCATATTTTGTAGTATTTGACATTGAACCCCGCCGTGCCAGGACAAGGACTCTCAAAACTACAAAAAAATTCCCCTGCCGTATCATCGACAGGGGGCATTTTTATTTTGCCCGAAGGGGTCAGTCTTATTATGCCCGAAGGGGTCAGTCCCGCGTGCCCGAAGGGGTCAAACTCACGCGCCTTTTCCACCGGGCTTATATGTTGACAAATCACTGAATACAAACTGTGTGCCTTTATGTTCATCATACTTTCGGTAATATTCCGCTATCATCCGGGCGCAGTGGCTGGCCTTGTTGCCGGGGTCATCGTCATATGAAGGGTCTATAAGACGCATATCCATTGACATTTTTCGGGCATAGTCTGTGGCGATAAGCATCTTCGCCTTTTCTTCGGTCTGTGACAGCGGTTCTCGCCCCAGTATGGTGGCATCACCGCTCTCGGCAAATTTCATCAGTTTTTCAATGAAAGCCTCCTGCGCCGGTGTCGGCGGGATATTGTGCAGTATCTCGTTCTTTGACGGACGGTCAACGCCTATATCCTCCGCCGTGCGGTAATCCGTTATCTCGTTGTAGAATGCCGCAAGCTCCGGCACTTTGATAAAGTAACGGAAACGCTCTTTCTGCACAATTCTATTGGTGACATTAAACTCGAAGTCGGTTGTTTTCTTTGCGAAAATCGCCAGCCAAGCGTCGATGCACCGTATATCCTGCCTTTCAAGCTCTTTCGGGCGTAGATACTTGAACAACAGATACAATTCAGTAAGCGAGTTACTGATTGTCGTGCCACTGAGAAAAGTCGCACCGAGGTCTTTGCCCGTCCGCTCCTGAATGGTGCGTATGGCGTAGAGAAGATTCAGCGCACGTTGTGAGCCTTCCGAGTTGCCTAATCCCGCCACTCGGTCGTGTCGTGTATTGAACATCAGGTTCTTGAACTGGTGCGACTCGTCCACAAAAATGTGGTCGATACCCATCTGCTTGAAATCCACAACATTGTCGCGATTTTGATCCATCTGGTACTGAATGGTGGCAATCTTGGCGGTCAGGTTCTCCTTACGCTTGATAAGACCTTTGAGCATACCGCGGCTGATGTCGTGACCCTGCTGTTTCAGCACTTCGAGGTTCTCCTCAACCGTGTCAAGTTCAGCCTGAAGGATTTGCTGCTGCATCTCCGGCGACTGCGGTATCTTGCCGAACTGGTCATGCGACATTATCACGCAGTCGTAGTCGTTGTTCTTGATCTGGTTGAAGAAATTGACGCGGTTGTCAGCCTTGAAACTCTTTTCATCGGCAAACAATATCCGGGCATTGGGATATGCCGTCTGGTACGTCATGGCAATCTCGGCGACATTGGCTTTAAGCCCGATAATCATAGGCTTGTGTGCCAGTCCAAGACGCTTCATTTCATGTGCCGCAATACACATTATCAACGTTTTACCACAGCCACAGGCTAAGCACGTAGCGCCTTGCCGTCCTTTCAGACGGCAGGTTTCCACATACTCGCCACCGAACCGTACGTACACGTCTCCATGTATACGGCTCTCCATGTTCATTTTCAGTCTATTAGTGTGCATGAATTTTGCGATAACAACATTCACATACTGCCATTGTTTTCCTTTTTCGGGCAATCATGAATTTTTCCCATGGTTGTTTTCCCTCCAAATCTTTGAGCTTACGGACATGTACCATTTTAAGGTTTTCCTCCGCTCCGCAGTATTCACACTTACCTGCCTTCAACCTTGCCATTAGGCTTGTCGGTTGCATGGCACGGTAGCTGGGCTCAATGTGCGCATCATCAATGCGTGCATCTTTCTTTCGCTTAAACCCGTCATGATAGAATTCGCGCTTGTGTACTTTGCCCTTGCTATCCTCATACTCCACTCTGAAAATTTTATCCCTCGTATATTTGCGGATAATCTTTCTTAGGGTGGAATTGTATTTGGACGACAGGGTTTTACACATGCTTTCTTTCATGATTCCATGAAACTTGCCGAGGATATTGACATTATTGGCAATACAGTAGTAATTGTAAAGTCCTCTGATTTCAGAATTGTATCTGTTCAGAATTTCCAAATCATCATTACTGCGTAGATAGGGGCGTGAGGTGGATTCCCATACTTCTTTGCCGTTTTTGACCGTTATCTGCATTGCCCCGTATTCAAGAAGTTTCTTTCTCATAACCTCCATAGGCATTCTGACAACTGTCTTATGGTCAAGTGAGCGTTTGGGAAGTCCCTTCGCACCTTTAGCCGTGCTTGTCTTCTCCGTGTTGCGGATAGTGACCTCATAGCCAAGGAACTTTGCTACGTCATGCCCGTTGGTTATCAGTGTCTTCTCTTCCGAGAGTTGCAGTTTCAACTGTTCAAGCAGGAAGATTTTTATATCCTCCTTAATCCTTACGCAGTCTTCCTTGCTTCCGATGACACTGATAAGAAAGTCATCAGCATAGCGTACATACCTCATGCGTCTGAAATCCTCATCCATATCAAGGGTGGCAGGTAGTTTTTGCATTTCTCTATGGTGGAATTTTATCTCCTCCATGAGCGCACGTCTTTTCTGCTCATCCTTTTCGGCTTTAAGTTTCCTTACTCGTTTGTCCTTGCGGCTCGCTATCCTTTTGTATTCGGGATTGCGTTTCCGCGCCTTACCCTTGTTGAACTTCGAGATATATTCCACAATATACTTATCCAGTTTATCAAGGTAGATATTCGCCAGTATAGGACTGATGATACCTCCTTGGGGAGTACCATTGTAAGTATGGTGAAATGTCCATTGTTCCAAATATCCTGCTTTCAAGAATTTACGGATAAGACGGAGGAAACGCTCGTCCGAGATGCGCTCCGAAAGAATCCTTATCATAATATCATGGTCGATATTGTCAAAGAATCCTTTGATGTCGCCCTCAATGAACCATCTCGTACCGTCAAATCCCTCCATGATTGAAGCCATTGCCGTATGGCAACTGCGATGCGGTCTGAACCCGTGGGAGCATTTTTCAAAACTGCCCTCATAGATGGATTCAAGAATCATCTGCACGACTTTCTGAACAAGCTTGTCCTCAAAGGAAGGAATACCGAGAGGGCGTTGCTTGCCGTTCTTCTTGGGTATGTAAATTCTCTTGGCAGGATGCGGTTGATAACTTTCATCCCGCAACTTGGCAATGATGGACTGTATGCGTTTGACGCTCATGCCACTGATGGTCTGACCGTCTGTGCCTTTTGTCATGTTGCCCGTTTTATGGGACATCATCTGATAGGCATCCGCATACAGATTCTCGTTGAACAGCAGTCGGTAAAGCCGTTCAAACTTGTAGTTTGGGTTTTGGCTGTGCCCAGCCAGACTGTTTAATACATTCTCTGAATTTCTCATAATGTCTCACACATCATTCGTTAAACATATTAAAATAATAAACACTGTCTTCCTTCGCCATGTACGAGGCTTTCCCTCGCTCGGACTACTACGAAGACTCTGTTACCTTGCCGAATATTCAGGGAACGATATTCCCATAGCCCACCTCTGTAGGCTTTTCGGTTTAGGTAATCCCCATTTAGACATATAGCAACATAGCATGATAGATTGTCGGATGCGACGTTCGCCCTTTTCCGCTTATCGCGGCTGACCTGCAATCGGTTTTCGGCTCTCATGCCCGAAGTCGGTAGGCAGAAGTATTGCAGAACGACCGTATTAACTATCTTCGGTCGATGCTTACCATTTAGCGTCTCGGACTGTCGTTCAAACAGTGTAGTCTTCATCCTCATATCTATCGTTTCATTTAGACATTCAGTCGCAGCACGATAGTTAGCTGACTTATGCCGTTTCCAACATGCGACACTCCCCACCGCCTTTCGGCTAAGTGGATAAGTTGGCTAATGACCGGCGTTGAAAACCCTTGCCGGGTAGGTTGCTAATCCTACATTTACTATATGCCCTTATGGGCGCAGCACCTCGAAGTCGCACACTCCACCTCCGTTCTGTTTAAGCATCCATATACAGTCCTTTTGCGACTGATAAATAGAGCTGATTCCATAACGGTCACCGAGAAGTTTCATGTTCAAATCCTGGAATGTCTGGTGTGAGCCATCGTAACGGGGACGCACGAAGCAGTTGAACTTGTCATTATACAAGTCCACAAGACGGTTCTTGAACTCAGGCGACTGGGCTTCAAGCCAATCTGAGAAACCGTTACGGATTTCATCAATCTTGGCGTTGGCAAGTTGGATAGCCTCGCTGTCAGGCACTTTGATATCGTTGTCGTTCTCATCTTTGCCTATCGATTTCTTGATGTCGGGGACGGTGTTGTGCAGGGCGTGTTTCAGAAGGCTCATGCCGTCATAGGTACGGTAATAGCCACGTACGCAGAACTCCTCCCATATCTTCATGTTGCCCCGGCTGTTGATAGCCGAGTATTCATCCATCGAAGATGAATAGGCAATCTTCACATCGGTCTCATAAAGATGTGACATATAGGCGGAGTAGATGCCGGTCGGTATCCATCGCTCACCGAAGTTGAAATCCAGCTCATCGAACTCGATACGGCGCGGCCGGGCATTTTCCAATGCTTTGAGGGAGTCTTTCGACATGGCGATAAACGGCTCTACACCGTCATATCCAGGGAAGTCCTTTATCCGTTCTTCCTCATGGTCTATCCATGCCCTGATAGCATCGGCTTTTGCCACTACATTTCCGGCAATGAAACGGTCTTTGACCTCATAGTTGCTGACAAGCGGATTATAATATATGTGACCTTCGAGGTTATCTACCAATGAATCCTCATCCATATCCACAAGCGATGACATATATTCGAGGTTGACGACACCGTATTTATTGAGCGATGCGGTCAGTGCCTCCAACGGAGTATCGACCGAAGTCACCTCGTCAACGGAGAATGATACGGGATGATCGAAAATGTCAGCCTTGACAAACCGACCGTTTTCGCCGCGTTCCAGTGACAGTGCGTCCCTGCCGTTGGCATCCATCAGGATAAACTTCACATTCCGTTTCTCATTGAGGTTGCCGTATTTCTCTACAAACTCATCGTAATACTGATTGAGGTGTTCGCGCAGTTCGGCACTTGCCTCATGTGTTTCAGCCTCGTAGTTGTAGAGTTGCTGGTATGTCTCCGACATGGTGACATAGAGCATGGCGCGTTTCGCCTGCTCAGGCTTCAACTCCAACGGATTGAATGTCGCGCCATTCTTGCGGACTTCCGATAGGAAGCCTACCATACCGTCCTGCACCACCATGCTGCCGTTGTGGTGGAAGAACTGAATATCCTCCGAGAAAGGACGGGGCGACATATCGACCTCGGTTTTCTCCTGCTGCTTTGCCGCCACTCTTGGCTGTCTGCCGGGAATGAAGTCACCTTCCGTTTTCTCGATTACAGTGCCACCCTCAACGATAGTTTCGGATTTATAATCCTTGTTGGCTTCCTTCTCAGCCGCCTGACGCTCACGCTCCGCAAGCTGGGCGTATGCGATTGACATCATGGCTTCGTAGAACCCGTTGATAGGCGGATTGTCGTCCCAGTTCAGAGAACCGTAAAATTCCAGCTCCTTTTCAGTGAGCGGTCGGAATTTGTTTATGGGTAACGGTCTGGCGTCAGCCCACGGTTTCGGCTTCTCGACCGGCTTCTCCTCCTTCTCTTTCTTTGGCACAGCAGTACGCTGGCGTTTTGGCGCGTCCCTCGGCTCCAGTTCCCCGAAAAGGTTGTAGGCGAACAGACGCGGGTCGGGATTGTCGGAATAATCCGGGTTCCCGTCGGTTTCTATTTCCTTCACCTCCGTTTTAACAGGTTCTTCGGTAGCTACTTGTTGAGTATTGGGTGTAACAATCTCGACAGCCTTTTGCTTGGCGGTCTTTGTCAACTTCGGGTCTTCCAGTTGCTCACATATTGCCACACGTTGCCCGGCTCTTACGAGCTTGGGCAGGTAAGTGTCGAGCGCATGGTGCGGGAATCCGGCAAGCTCTATATATTTGTCACTACCACCATTGGCTCTGCGGGTCAGTGTAATACCTAAAATCTCCGACGCTTTTACCGCATCCTCGCCGAATATCTCATAGAAATCACCAATGCGGAACAACAGAATAGCATCGGAATGTTTCTTTTTCATCTCCTGATACTGTTGCATCAGAGGCGTATTGGTGAGGCTCGACTTCTTTTCTGCTTTCGGAGTTTTCTCCTTTACCTCTTGTTTAGGGGTAGGCGTTGGTGTGACAGGGTCAGGCGTAGGCGGCTTTATGCCGTTGGAATTATACAATTCCAGATTCAGGCGCATGTGCAACGACTCGTCGAGTGCCTTGCGCAAATTTTCGGCAATCCCGTTGATACCACCGTCATGGTGGTACACGATAGCCGGTTTGCCATACTGGTCAGTACCCACCTTTGCATCAGTGCAGATTACATTCTGCGGAAAAGCCTGAAAGAACTTGTTGCCCGGAACTTTCGTACCACGGTCAACAACCGACTGAATGAAAAATTCTTCATCAACCGACAACGATTTCTTTTCGGTGTGCTTCTGGAAAATAATCAGGTCAGAGCCGACATCAGTTCCGGCATTGTCGCTGAACGTATTGTTGGGTAGTCGCAGAGCCGCCACAAGGTCAGCCTGTTTCACAAGTTCCATGCGGATAAAGGGCGAGGCGGCATTCATCACACCCTGCGATGTGATAAAGGCAATCAGACCTCCCTCTCTCACTTGGTCAAGACCTTTGAGAAAGAAGTAGTTGTGCAATGACTTCGCCGCCTGACGGTAGCCAATTTCCTTGCTTGTCGCATATTTAGGATCTGCAACCGCGAAATCACCGAAAGGAACATTTGAGGCCGCTACATCGAAATAACCGTCGAAATCGGGGTCGATACGCTCAAAGCCTTCAATATTCACAGTAGTGGACGGATGCAGAGCCTGTAAGATTTTACCTGTCAGCAAATCTTTCTCAAACGATAGGCACTCCGCGCCGGGGTAAATCCGTAGAAATGAATCAATGAAAGCACCTTGACCGGCCGACGGCTCCAGAAACTTTTTAACCTCGACACCCTGATATTTCAGTGCATCAGCGAGAGCATTTACAATGCGGTCGTCGGTATAGAAAGCCGTCAGCGTTGACGTTTTCAGCGACTCCATATAGCGGTTAAACTCCTTGTCGTCATGCGAATAGTCGTGGATAAGGCGACGCAACTCAACCGTAGGTGCGAACAGTTCAATATCCGACTTGCTCCACTTGGCAGCATCCGCCAGCTCATTGGCATCATTGAGAATACATTTCAACCCGCCGAACCCGGCATACTTGCGCAGCACTGCAATCTCCTCGGCAGTCTGCGCCCCGCGACCCTTGACACCGAGGCTCAGGGCAAGCCTGATAGCCTCGATGTTGTCGCGCATAGTCTGTAATCGGTTAAAGGCCATATTCGTCGAAATATTCGGCAATCCGACCAGAGACTACCAGCTTTAGAATCACACCTTCGTTGGTGTTGAGATATTCTTCGCTCAGTTCCACATCCTTGAACTCCGACTGCAATTCTTCCAGCAGCGTATATGTCCAGAACTCGATGGAACGCTCATCAAGAGAAATATGATCCGAAAATTCGTCTGCAAGTATGCCGCCTACAAAATCGTACGGCGAAATCTCAAAGCCATCAAGCAGACGGGCAATGGCTTTCTCGGAGGACACAAAGACTTCATCCCCGGCCAGCCTTGATTCCACATAAGTGTCAGTCGCAGCTTCGGCGCGTGCGGCAATCAACAGGTCATCATCAGCTTCGGGGAAATTATGCACCGTCAGGTAACGGCGCAGATACAGATTATAATAGTCGAGGTCATAGCCTCGGCCATCATTCTTTCTTTTCATAAAAAGGTTTGGGGAAAATTATAGGGCGTGAATCCTTTCACACTGCAAAGAAAACCATAATGAAAGAGGCAATCATCATTTCCGGGGACTATGGTACTCGGTAGCCTCGCAATGCCTCAATGTGACACGACAAGCGACATTTTCCATTCAATCCCTGTTCCGACATACTGTTGAAGGACATAAATCGCCTGTTTTTCAAATAATTATAGAAGGTTAGTACCCCAAAATTTGTATTTTTCAATTTTTATATGTTTGATTATCAGTGAAATAAAATTTATAATAGGGTTACTTTGGGGTACTCTCCCAATGGGGGGATACAGGCTCTGTAATTTTGCATCGTAATCGAAAACGAAACGCAAAATGAAAAAAACTGAAATTGACTATAACGACGTGGGAACCTTCCCGAAATTCGCCAAGGCCGCGATAAGAATCATGATTGAGATGCTCAAGTGCATGATGAAGAAGAAAGAACCTCCGGTGCTCTCGATCAACGGCCGCATGATTTATCTCACCGAGCACGTGATGAAACTACTCGGATTCAGTGTGAGAAAAATCAGGCAACTCAGGGCCGACGATGAAATCGAGTATATGATCAACAAGGACGGCTCAGTGGTATTCCACTATGAGCATCAGGTACAGGAATATATCGACCGCACATTTGTCAGTTCCCGCAGTCCGGAAGGAATGGAGCGCAGGAAGCTCCGCAATGAAAGATTCAATAACCTCGGCACCAACTAAGGTGCCATAAAATCCCCCTATATAAGTTTATGGAAAATATCCAGGAACAGGAAGTGCTGATTGCCCGCAACAACGAGACGGGACAGGTAGGCGCAGTCGTCGGTCAGAATCCAGACGGCACCCCGAAGATGGCAGACGCCAAGACTGCCAAGTTGAGCGACCTCGTTAAGTTCAACAAGAACCAGAACCCCATCGAGGCGTTCATATCCAATTTCATCCGTCAGGCGCAGAATCCATCGCTGTTCGGCTTCTTCAAACTCCCTGCCGACCGCTATGACGCAATCGCTCCGGCAATGGCAGATCTAATCCAAGACCCAGCGTCAAACAACGAGATGCTCAAGCCTTACGAAGTGGATGTGGAGTCAGTAGCTCAGTCGATGGAACAGACCCCGGCACAGGAGCAGGCCCAGACTGAATTCCGGCAGGAACCGGAAGCAGAGCCTAAGCCTGAACAGGAAAGTGTGCAGACCAGTCAGGAAGTGACAACCACCGCAGCCAAGGCGACACCCGTTGACCCCGATAGGATTGACTGGGCCACCATCGAACAGCAGTGGGGCGTTAAGCGGGAGACACTCGAACAGTCCGGCGCGCTACAGTCGATGCTCTACAATCACAAATCGCCCCAGCTTTTTACCGTCACCCCACAGTTCGGCGATGAAAAATTCACTCTCGATGCCCGCCTCTCCTTCAAGGAGCAACCCGATGGAAGTTTCACCCTTGCGCCACACTTCATCAAGAACGATCCCAGACTCGATGTTCCCTTCCGTGGCTACGAGTTCTCGAAAGAAGATAAGGAGCAGCTTCTCAAAACCGGCAACCTCGGCAAAGTTGTGGAACTTGCCGACCCCAAGACAAGGGAGATGAAGAAATGTCTGGTCAGCGTTGACCGTCTTACCAACGAAATCGAGGCCATGCCTGTGGATAAAATCTTTATAAAGAACCACATCGGCAAGACCGAGCTTTCGATGAAAGAGATAGGTGTCCTGAAAGACGGCGGCGTGGTACATGGTAAGGAAATCGAACTGAACAACGGCCGCAAGTTTACCAGCGATCTCCAGTATAATGCCGACAAGCGTGATGTCGAGTTCGTCCGCACGCAGTCGCTCAAACAGGAGCAGTCCTGCGAGGCACAACAACGTAATACATGGGTTGATTCTGATGGCAACCCCAAACGTATTACCAAGTGGGGTTCTACACATTTCACAGAACAGCAGATTGCCGACTATATGGCTGGTAAAAAGATCGAGATGGTAAATGTTACTGACAAGCAGGGGCAGCCCTGCACGGTATTTCTACAGTTCAACAAGGAGAAACAGCGTCCGGTCACTGAATATCACTATGCCGACAACAAGAATGTTGTCGGTGTGGACGAGGATAGCAAGACCCAGTATGCCGTGAACAATCAGGGAAAGACCAACGAGGCTACGAAAAACATCACAGACCCGCTCCAGAAGGGTCAGACGGCTCCCAAGAACGAACAGCAGCAAGAGCAGCAGCTCAGACTGAAGGGACCGAAATTATAATCCCCGACTGACATAGTTCCCGCCATTCTCGAATGGCTGTCCTCTTCACCGACATGGGGAGGCAGGCCCTCCCCATGTCTTTCTGAAATCTCTTTTAATAATTCAAATTAGTAATAATCAATAAAATAAGTGATATTATGAATCTCGTAATCGCACACTCCGCTCAAATCGCCTTCGCCGTATCCCGCGCCCTCAACTGCACCGACCGCACCGAAAACGGCGACGACACCAACGACACCGGCAGCATCGTCATCACCTCCGTCGAGCCCAGTCTCGTCGAGCCGGCTCCGTTTCAGTATTACGCCGGCGCCAGCGACTTCATCAAGACGCTCCCTTTTATCCCCAAGAGATACCTGTACGGTATCCGTGCTGACAATGTGGGCGGTAAATTCAAGGTCAGCGACGAGGACAAAAGCACGGTCGTCAGGCTTCAGGCTCTTGTCGAACAGGCCGCAGAGGTCATCTTCGCCTCAAACAACGGAAGTGAGGCTCAGGCTCTATTCGCTATTCTATGTCAGGCAACAAAAGCCGGACGCCGTACCAGCCGCATGTGGCTGACCACACTGAGCAACCGGGCGATAACCTATGCCTACCGTAACCGCAAGTCAGGCCGCAACATCACACGTATAGCCCGCTCCGGTTTCGTTCACCACGGAATGAACTTTCTGTTCCGTGCCAATGTGGAACAGGCTTTCGCCCAGATGTATGGCAAGCAGTCGTTCCCGATGGAGCGTATGGACAACGCCGCGCTTTGGCTCCTTTGCAACAGCTACGACAACATGAAAGTCAAGCTCCCAAAGAAGACCCGCTATGGTGTCGGTCTCTCCGGCAAGTGGGATGGAAAGGATGCGCAGTTAGTACCCACGGAAATCTGGTGCAAGGAATCGGACGCGCAGAAAGTTTATGAGAAACTCATGAAAATGAACGGCAAAACAGTCATGGCTGAGGTTGTAGAGGTCAACCCAAAGGTGGAATGGCGACACGAATTGCTCAATATGGCGACTCTTCAGGAGGTTGCCATCGATGAACTGGGATTCCTGCCCGCCCGCACAATGGCGGCCGCAGACATTCTGTTCGAGAAAGGACTTATTTCATCGCCTCGCAGCTCTGTCACCTCACTGCCTTATCACCTGAAGCGTCACGTCGAGCGTCGCTTTCCTGAGGCAATGGCGTTCCCATTCTGCCCCGAAGAGCAGATACCTTACTGCCACGGAATCATCACTACCGAGCGCACTCCTCTTTTTCTCAGCGACGACGAGCAGCGTGTGTATGAACTCATCAGTACCCGTACCGAAATGGCTTTTGACTCTGCAAGGTGTATAGAAGTGGGTATCACGGCCAATATCAACGGTGTCGATTTCTTTGGCACAGTTGAACTACCGGAAGATGTGGAATGTGTTACGGGTAATATAGAGTTTACAATCTCAGGTATAAGCATCTACTCGTTCTCGGATCACTCGCCCGAAACCCTGACTGCCGCAGCCTTCCTGCACGACCTCAATGAACTGGTCAATACAGGCGGTGATACCCCCTCGCTTCTCCCCGTGGGCAGTTACCGCGACTGCGGAGCCTGCCTCCAGCGTCTCATAGACAACGGATTCGTGAAATATCTGCTTGGCGACATTGAACCGACGGAGAAGGCGCGTGTGCTTCTTTCGCACGCCGGCCACCTCGAACTCGCCGACATCGGCAAGTACATCAGCCAGATAGACGAGGCTGACGCGCTCGCGGAGAACCGCAAACCCACAAAGCCTGTAATGAGGGAGTATGAAAACTGGATTCATCCCCTTATTCTCTCGCTCATCACCGACAAGAAGTCCTTTGCCTGCAAAATTTCGGGCTATATCTGCCCTAAATGCGGCAACCACGGACTGACCGTGTTTCCCGCCACTGTTGCCTGCGAGTGCTGCGGATTCTCAATCCCGCGCCACTTCCACGGTCACGACCTGACCGACAAGGACATCGAGCAGCTTGTACGATACAAATACACATCGCCCATCTACGGCTTCATCGACCGCAAAGGCCGCAAGTTCTGCGAATCGTTGGTAATCGACAACCGTTTCGGCGTGACATTCTCCGCCAAAGCCGCCAAGATATACGGATGAGGACAGTAGAGATTGATGAAGACATCCTTGATTCAATGTTTGAACACATTGAGTATCTGCATACTCTTGTCAATTCGGTCCTTGATCATCTTAAAGTCAAGAAAGCCGGGGAATGGCTTACAAGTAACGAGGTTGCCAAGATATTGCGGATAAGCACTGCCACACTCCATAACTTCAAACAATATGGGAAAATTCCATTTTCTCAGATAGAGGGCAGAATTATGTATCTGACTGATGACATCGCAAATTATCTATCAAGTCAGAGAATTAAGAACATGTGAATGACAGACATTGTTTATACGAAAAGAAATGAGCGAATAAAGCTGTTCTTCTCTCAATGTAAGGAATTAAAAGATGCTCTGAATCACATACGTGATAACTGGAGACCAATATTGAACAATGATACTTTTCTTACTGATGCAGAAGTAGCCGAAAGACTCCGGGTCACACGTCGTACTCTACACGAGTACCGTGACCAAGGGATAATTCCTTATTATGCCATAGGCGGCAAATACATCTATTCGGAAAGAGATGTGAATAAGGTACTAATGGATAATTATCGCTCTATAGATACATTATAAAGAGACAAAGGCAAGACTCCGCTATTGGAATCTTGCCTTTGTCTGTTTTGGGCTATGGAATGCTCAATGGTCGGATTTCCGTCCGCTTCTCTCATTGAAGACATCGCCGGCCATTGCAGACCGGATGCTTTGCATATCCTCCATGATTGAAGAATCAAGAACCCGGGCATAGTGCTGTGTCATCTTTATACTTGTATGACCGAGCATCTTTGATACGTTTTCTATGCGAACACCTTGTGACAGACACACTGTGGCGTATGTGTGGCGCGCAACGTGAGTTGTGAGTACTTTCTCAATCTGACAGAGGGATCCTATCTCTTTGAGGTATCTGTTCATCACTTGATTACATGGCACAGGCAATAGTGTTCCTCTCTTTGCCGCCTTCGGATTATCCTCGTATTTCTTGAGAATATTCTTTGGAATATCCAACAATGGAACATTCTGGATGATTTCAGTTTTCTGGCGGGGCTTGCGTATCCACATATTGCCGTCATTGTCGGTAACGACATGCTCCTTTCGTAAATTCGAGATGTCAATGAACGCCAGACCTGTGAACGCAGCCATGATAAACATGTCGCGAACCACTTCGAGGACACCATCGAAATGATGCCTATATATAATATGGAGTTCCTCAAGCGATAGAAATGTCGGATTTGTCTGGACGGTCTTGACCTTGAACCCGGCGAATGGGTCTTTCGTAATCCATTCATTCGCGATGGCACGGTTAGTAATCTTTTTCAGACCTTTCATGTAACGCGCCACAGTATTCTGCTGCTGGTTACGGTCGATTTTGAGATACATCTCAAAACCGTGGACGAAGTCGCGGTCAAGACTTGCAAGGGGCAAGTCCTCGGCATCATATTTTTTCTTGATGTAGCGCTGGAGGAGACGGGTTATGGTTTCATACTTTTTTATTGTACCCAGCTCGAAGTCGCGTCCCATAAGAGCACGACATTCCTGATTATGCTCTTGGAACGTAGCAATAATCATTCGCTCCACTTTCTTGTGCGGTCCGATGTTGAAGAATCGATTGTAGAGTTCGCGAGCCGTTACGACAGTTCCGTCAGCCTGCATTTCTTGAAATAGTTTGAACAACTTGATTTCAGTATCATCTATATAGTTGTTCAAATCGATAGCCTTTTTTGAACTACCTTTTGCCTTTTCCTTGTTCTGACTCCAAAGCGAAGGCTCAATGGATTTACCTGTAGGGCATTCCACACGGGTACCATTACATGATATTCTCATGTAAATAGCCCCATCTCCAGACTTCAAGAGTCGGCTCTTCTTATAGAAAAGCACATAAAAATTTTCTTTCCTCATTGCCTTTCGTTGTTTAAGAGGGTTAAATCATGGAAAATCAAGGTTAGGAATCAGAATGGTTATTGTCTTGTATTATGCAAATAATCAGTATGTTATTTATGTATAAGTGACCCGGTTTTTACGACTTCGAGTGACCCGGTAGCCATAAGCTGTCAGGGTCACGTCATGGACACTCGACGATAAATTGACTAATTACAATCAAGGACGTTTTTCAGGCTCAAGCCGAAATGGCGGTGCATGGATTTAGCGGAAAGTGTTAAATTTGTGGCATGAAAACCTCAGATGCAATATGGATGTGCCTGCCCGAGGGCATGGACGAACTATTTGAGATGGTGCGCTTCGAGCGCACGGAACAGTCCTATGACATATGGCTTGACGAAAAGAAGAAACTATCTGATGAAGACTATCGTAATCCGCATATCGTAGCGCGAGGCTATACGGATTACGTTACGATACAGGACTATCCGATGCGAGGTCGCCCGGTATTTCTACATATGCGCAAGAATAAGTGGTGGGACAAGCAGACCAACGAAATCTTCAGCTACAACCTCGAGCTTCCCAACGAGGAAGGGACACGACTCAGCTCCGAGTTTGTGGCTTTTTTAAAAGATGAAGGTGGAGACGACAGCCCTGTCGATTAAGCATATAGCGCAGATGTACTGCGTCAACGGCAAACATTTTGCCGACTTGTACCGCAATAAGATAAGCGGTTACGCCGACTGGTGCGAACAGGAGCTTGGCTGTGGGTTCTATTTCAACGCCGATAATATCGGCCCTTACATGAGCCTTGACGAGACGTGTCTGAGCAACGGCGAGGTATGGACGTTCCTGACCAACAAGGACGGCCACGGAGGCAAGGGAACACTTGCGGCAGCCATTCCCGGAACAAAGAGTGACGAAATTATATCCATACTCGTCGGAGCTATGGGGAAATCAATCAGACGCAGGGTCAAGGAAGTGACCTGCGATCTTTCGCCATCAATGATGCTCATAGCCGCGGAAGTGTTCTATAACGCCCATGTTGTCAACGACCGTTTTCATGTCCAACAGGTCTATAATGAGGCCGTTGACGAAATCCGCATCGACATTCGCCGACAGCTCATCGCAGAGGAAAACAACCGCGACAAGTCCGAACCGCCGGTAACGTACTCCAACGGAGAGACCATGCGCCAGATACTGGCCCGCAGCAAACACACTCTGATGATGTCGCAGAACAAATGGACAGACATACAGCGCCATCGTGTCAACATACTGTTCAAACACTACCCAATATTGAAGGCTGCATACAGCCTTGCTATGGAGCTGCGCAAGATTTTCAACGCTAAAATCTCACCGACAAAAGCCATGGGGCGGATGAACAAGTGGTATGAAAAGGTAATGGCTCTTGGTAACAACAACTTCCGCTCGGTAATCAAAACATTCAGGAACCACGCTCCAACCATCCTGAACTACTTCCGCCGTCGTGCGACCAATGCCTCCGCCGAGGCATTCAACTCTAAAGTCAAAATCTTTCGCTCACAAATGCGTGGTGTCCGAGACCGAGACTTCTTCATCTTCCGACTGGTCAAACTCTACGCCTAAAAATTTAACACTTCTAATTGCCCAATTTAACATATGCACCGTGCTTTCGGCTTGACCCCAATATTGAAGGCTGCATACAGCCTTGCGATGGAGCTGCGCAAGATTTTCAATGCTAAAATCTCACCGACAAAAGCCATGGGGCGGATGAACAAGTGGTATGAAAAGGTAATGGCTCTTGGTAACAACAACTTCCGCTCGGTAATCAAAACATTCAGGAACCACGCTCCAACCATCCTGAACTACTTCCGCCGTCGTGCGACCAATGCCTCCGCCGAGGCATTCAACTCTAAAGTCAAAATCTTTCGCTCACAAATGCGTGGTGTCCGAGACCGAGACTTCTTCATCTTCCGACTGGTCAAACTCTACGCCTAAAAATTTAACACTTCTAATTGCCCAATTTAACATATGCACCGTGCTTTCGGCTTGACCCCGATGACCATACTTTTGATATTGTGCAAAGTTAGGCAATGGAGAATGATAGAGCGTTATGCAAAATGTTGAAGAATAGTGAATTGAAAATTATTTTCAGCCAAAGTGACCGAGGAGAAGCCTTTGGGGAAGGTCGGTCACGGATGGCACACCCACATCTTTCATCATTCTTCCGCGATATATCGGCCCCTTAAACGCAACAAAGCCTTGATAATTCTGATTATCAAGGCTTTGAATACTTCTAAATGTTGTTTAAGTGGTCCCACTTGGGCTTGAACCAAGGACTCCCTGATTATGAGTCAGGTGCTCTAACCAACTGAGCTATGGGACCCCACTTCTCCGTTCAGAGCGTCGCTCTTCCCGTTTGCGTCTGCAAAATTACTATCTTTTCGCCAATTCTCCAAATTTTTTTTGCTTTTTTATTTTTTTATCCCTAATTTTGTGTCCACGACCTCTCCTCCAACCCCTCCATCCTCTCCCTCGCCTTATCCTAAAATCCTCACTTCTCAACTCTAATTTCAAACACCCATTCCCAGAGTATTATCCTATGAAAGAGACCATCATAAATTTGCGAAACGCACTGCGCCCCATATATGGCGACCGCGAGACCGAGGCAATTATACGTCTGATATTCCATCACCTCAAAGGATGGAGCCCTACCGACATAATCATCCATGAAGACGACAATCTTTCGGATTTCACCAAGTCGGAAATATCCTCCATCATGCATCGCCTGCTCAATCATGAACCTATCCAGTATATTCTCGGAGAGGCACGTTTCCATGGACTCGACTTCATCGTGACTCCGGCTGTGTTGATTCCACGACCCGAGACGTCAGAACTCGTCGACATAATCTGCGACCGTGCCGCCGACGCGCCCGACCTAAGGGTGCTCGACATCGCCACCGGCTCCGGCTGCATAGCCATCGCAATAGCCCGCACTCTACCCTTCCCCCACGTCACTGCCATCGACAACTCCGAAACGGCACTAAAGGTGGCCCGTGAGAATGCCGCACGTCTGAAAGCCAAGGTAGATTTCATTCATGCCGACATCTTCAAATGGTCGCCCGCTCCGGCAAGCCTCGACATAATCGTCAGCAACCCCCCTTATATCGACGAGTCGGAGAAAAAGGACATGGATGCCAACGTGCTTGACTTTGAACCCGCCTCCGCGCTCTTCGTTCCCGACGACGACCCTCTCCTGTTCTACAAACGTATCACGGACGTTGCCCTTAAGGCTCTTTGTCCCGGAGGCAACCTCTATTTCGAAATCAATCCGCTCCACGCCGAAGAGCTTTCCCGTCTGGTGGAGGGAAAAGGATTCTCCGACGTTGAAATCATAAAGGATTCGTATGGACGCGACCGCTTCTGCATAGCCACCCTTCCCAATAACTGACAACCGTAGCCTTTCCCTTCAATGAAAAAAGAGATTACCCCCGAAGCTGCCCGCCTGCGCATGGCCGACCTCTGCGCCCGTTCGGAACAATGCGAGGCAGACATTCGCCAAAAACTCTATCGACTCGGGCTCAAGCCTTCCGACGTGCAGGAAGTGGTGGACTACTTAATAAGAGAACGTTTCATCGACAACGCACGCTTCGCCAAGGCATTCGCGCGCGACAAATGCCGGTTCTCGGCATGGGGACGCAACAAAATCCGTCTCGCGCTCGCTGCCAAACGAATATCCTCCTCCGACGTGACTGATGCGCTCTACGCCATTGAAGAGGCCGACTATCTGGACGCGCTGCGCCGCACGGTGGCCGCAAAAGCCCGGGGACTTGAGCTGACCGGACCGGATGCAAGGGAAAACCGTCTGCGGCTGTTTCGCCACATCCTGTCGAGAGGTTTCGAATCCGAACTCGCCTCCAAAGCCATCAGGCAACTCATCTCCGACAAATAATACACGCACGATGTCGATTGTCTCAAACCTGCTCGACGTATTGCTGCCAAGGCGGTGTCATATCTGCGAATCCCCTCTTGCCCCGCATGAGTCGTTCGCCTGCACCCACTGTCTCGACCGCCTTCCACGTTCCGGCTACCACCGCCGTCCGCTCAATCCCATGGAGCAACGGTTTGCCGGCATATTTCCTTTCGACAAGGCCACGGGATTCTTCCTTTATTCACGCGAGTCGCCGTTGTCGCAGCTCGTTCAAGACATGAAATACCGCCACTTCCCGGCCATAGGCGATATGCTTGGAAACCTTGCCGCCTCAGAATTGTTTTCCACGGGTTTCTTCTCAGGCATTGACATGCTGGTGCCTGTCCCGATGCACTTCCTGAAACAGGCCCGCAGGGGCTACAACCAGACCGTGAGGATCGCTTCCGGAGTCAGCTCCGCGACGGGCATTCCCGTCGCGGAAGCCTTGAAAGCTTGCCGTCCACACAAGACCCAGACTTCGCTGACCCTTGAGCAACGACTTGCCAACACAGCCGACATTTTCAGCGTCGCCCTCCCTGAGAGCGTGGAGGGCAAAGGTGTGCTTCTGATAGATGATATCTGCACGACCGGAGCGACGATCACGTCGGCCGCCGAGACAATCTGGACCGCGCAGCCATCTTCCCTCTCAATCCTGACCATCGGAGTCACTTTCTGATCTCATTTCCGACTCCCGACATATTTTTTTACCTTCCCATGCAGCAATTTCGTCCCTTTAAGCGTTTTTTATTTGGATATGTTTGCAGATAAATGTAACTTTGCATTTTGAGGGAAAATCGTGATGGCTCTGTTCCGGACTCTCTCTCCCTTTTCCCGTGCCTACAGGTAAACCCAATTAATCATATGAAGTTGAATAAAATATGAAAAAACCGGAAAGAATTCTTGCAGAAAGACTACTTCAGATTAGTGCTATCAAACTTCAGCCGCAAAACCCCTTTGTCTGGGCCTCCGGATGGAACTCCCCTATTTATAACGACAACAGAAGAATCCTTTCTTACCCCGACATACGCAATCTGGTGAAGGTGGAATATTCGCGTGCAATCCTTGAGAATTTCTCTGAGGTAGAGGCGATTGCCGGCGTTGCCACCGGGGCTATCGCTTTCGGGGCTATCGTCGCCGACATGCTCGGGTTGCCTTACGTCTACGTCAGAAGCACCCCCAAAGACCATGGTCTTGAAAATCTCATTGAAGGCAACCTGAAACCGGGCAAGAAAGTGGTGGTCATCGAAGACCTCATATCTACGGGCGGAAACTCGCTCAAGACCGTCGACGTCATCCGCACGTATGGCTGCGAGGTGATTGGAATGGTATGCCTTTTCAACTATCAATTCCCGATGGCCGTGAAGCGTTTCCGCGAGGCTGACGTAAGTCTCGTCTCGCTGTGCACGTATTCCTCCATGCTCGGAGTGGCGGAAGAGACCGGATTCATCAGCCCCGTTGAGGCCGAAGCCTTGCGTGAATGGAGGGAAGACCCATCGGGATGGGTGCCCAACCAAGCGGAATAATCCTTAATTCTAAATCATCTTTTCGACAATGGCTACATACAGCAGTCAGGCCGTCGCCATCCAGGCATCGGCCGAAAACGTTTTCTCAAAACTCTCCGACCTTTCAAACCTTCGCACGTTGCTTGATAACGCGCCCGTGGACAAGATTCCAGAAGACAAACGAGACCTCTTCAATAATATAAATGTCTCGGAAGACTCCATAACCGTGCCGGCGGGTCCGGTTGGCGACCTGATCTTCCGCGTTGTGGAGAGGAAAGCTCCGTCGTTCGTAAAGCTCGACGCGGAAAACTCCCCGCTTCCGCTCAACCTTGCGCTGAGCATCAATCCCCAATCCGCCGAAAGCTGCACGGCCAAGGTCGACATTAATATCGACCTTCCCATTATGCTCAAGGGAATGGTGGGCGGACAGATCCAACGCCTTGCCGACCAGTTCGGCCAGGTCCTAAAGTCAATCCCGTTCGCATGAGGCTATCCAGGAGCCTGCTGGCCACCGCTGTTTGCGTCTCGCTGTTCCCGTTGCAGGGATGCCACAGCGTTGACGACGACCGCATTCCGACATTCGCGGTCAGCATCAATCTCGGGGACGCGGCGACATGGAACACGTATGGGGTGGCCGGCTACGGGATGCACCGTCGTTTCATACTCTCGCAGGGTCTTCGGGAACCTTCCGGATTTCCATATTCGCAACAAAGCGCCACGGGATTCGGAGGCGTGCTGCTCATCAGCGGCATGGATCCCTTCACTACGGCCACAGACTCGCCTCTCGCCTACGACCTCTCTTGCCCCATGGAAGTTAAATCCTCGGTCAGGGTCGAAATAGAGTCGGAGCGATATGAAGCGGTCTGCCCCGTTTGCGGCTCACGCTTCGACGTGGCAATGGGAGGAGGCGCTCCCATTTCCGGGCCCGCGGCCTCCGGCAAATATAAAGTCGGGATGCGACGCTATCGTTGCATCCCTTCCGGCAACGGCGGCTATATCATCACAAATTAATCTTCTGCAATGGACTTCATTGAAAGTCTTTTTTATATGATCTGGCGAGGAATCGCTATCGGAGTCCTCATATCTGCCCCCATGGGGCCGGTCGGGATACTCTGCATCCAGCGCACCCTCGACAAAGGACGGCGCACCGGATTCTACACCGGTGTCGGAGCCTCCATATCCGATCTCTTCTATTGCCTCCTGACGGGCTTCGGCCTTTCCTTCATTGAGGAATTTATCGAGCGCAACCAAAACGTCATCCAGCTTCTCGGCAGCGCGGTGCTAATAGGGTTCAGCGTATATCTTTTCAAGAAAAACCCTGCCACGAAACTGAAAAAGCCTGTCGACGAAGGGGGCGACCCAAAGAAAAACATCCTGACGGGTTTTTTGTTCACATTCTCCAACCCCCTGATTCTCTTCCTTATCATCGGCCTTTTCGCCCGATTTAATTTCCTCGTCCCGGAAATCAGGTTCTATCATTACATAATAGGTTTCGTCTCCATCATGGCGGGGGCCATCGGATGGTGGTGGCTTGTGACGTTTTTCATCGACAAGGTGCGCTCGCATTTCAATCTCCGGTCGATGTATCTGATCAACCGCGTGATAGGCGTCATAATCCTTCTCTTTGCCATTGTAGGCATCGCGACAGGCATCTCCAATCTCATCTCGTCATGACCCGGCAAGCCATAATCGCGCTCAGATGCCTGATATTGGCCTCTATAGGCCCTGGTTTCTCCGGATCCGCCTGCCATGCAGCCCCGACCAATCCCTTGCATTGGAACAAGGGCCGGGGCTACGCTCCATTCTCCCATGCCACTCCCAACGGACTGCGTATCGTCAGCAATACCGATGCCCCCATTGCCGACAGTTGCCGTCTGCAGACTTCTCCCGAATCATTCGTGCTCTCCTTCCGTGCCGCCGCCCGCTCCTCCTGGGGCGTTTTCCTGTCGCCGGATTCCGGCGACAAGATTTGGCTGACCTTAGCCTTTGAAGAGATTCCCGACATGCTTTCCTCCGCTCCGGCTTTGACGGTCAAGGCAAGCCGCGGATCCGACGGAAAAATCCTCGCCGAGAAAAAAATCCGGGAAGGAGTCGACCTCGCCGGTGGCAAAAACGTCTGGCGGATCTCTTCTGAAAGAGGGCGAATATCTCTTCTGGCTGGCCATCGTGGCTTGGTGCCCGTATTCTCATTCCCTGTCTCCGGGAATTCCCTCTCCTCATTCGGATTTGCGGTGGCTCCGCAGGGGTGTCTGGAAATCGACAACATATCGCTCATACCCTCCGTCGGCAGGCCTGCCCCCTTTCATGCCTCATCTCCGGAAGAGATTGAAGATTCAATCAATCATGCCGACGACCCTCTCCTGGGGCATTGGACCGTATTCGACCGCTCCCTCGACGAAGAACTCCTCCGGCTTGGCGGAGACTATCGCGTGGCAATCGTCGATGACGGCGAAAACTATGTCATGATATATGAAGGCGGAGCCAAAGTGAATGCCTCCGAATGGAAAAAGGGAATGCGGAAAGCCGTGCTGACCCCCTCCCTATTCCAGGGAATCTACTCCGTGGTCTGGACTGACGCCGAAGGAAAGGAAATAAGCCACGACATAAAAGCCCAGATCGATCCGGAGGACACGCTCTCAATTCAGTTTCCATATCATTCATCCGTGGTCAGGCTTAGGAAGATTCAGCATAGGTAAATCCATAAGAGACACCGCCTTGAGGATCATTCCGGATTATCCTTCCGTCTTGATTAATTTTTGAAGGCAACTCAGGTCATAAGGACATAACATCGTGCATTATGCATCGTGCATTATTTATAACCCAAGCATTATTCAAACTATGAATTCCTTATTGTCCTTCATGCGCAGCGCCGCCCACGACCTTAACTTTTCCGGACGTCATCGCACGGCTGAGACCTATCTCTCCACTCTCAATTCCATCTCCGTCTTCCTTAATGGCGACGACATCCCGCTCTCCGAAATCAACCACGATTTCATCAAAGCCTACGAACGGCATCTTATCAGACGCGACCTTTGCCCCAACACAATATCATTCTATTTGCGCGTATTGAGGGCAGCGCTCAATATGTCGGTCAGAACCGGTGTGGTGCCTCCATTCCCCGAGAAGCTTTTCAAGAATGTCTACACGAGCATCGACAGGACAGTCAAACGCGCGGTTTCGATCTCCGAGATTCGGAAAATCCGCAACCTGAAACTGACCGACTGCCCCCAGATGGAGCTGGCGCGCGACCTTTTCCTTTTCTCTTTCTATACGCGCGGAATGAGTTTCGTGGATATGGCCTTTCTGCGCGACAACAACATCAAGTCAGGCACCCTGACCTATCACAGATGCAAGACCGGACAAAGGCTCGACATTTATCTCGAACGCAGGATCCTCTTCATCATACGTAAGCTCCGAATCCCCGACAGCCCTTTCCTTCTTCCGATAATAAAACGTCCCGGGCTCGATGAACGCCGCCAATACACCAACATGGAGCATGTGGTCAACAAATGGTTGAAAGAGGTCGGGAAAGCCATAAATCTCGATTTCCCGTTGACAATGTACGTGGCACGCCATTCCTGGGCCGACGTGGCGCGAAAGAAAGGAGTGCCGCTGTCAATCATAAGCGAAGGCATGGGGCACACCTCTGAAAAGACCACTCGCATCTACCTCAAAGCCCTCAATAATTCCGAAATCGACCGAGCCAACAAATCCATCATCTACTCCGTCTGAAAAGAAAAGAGCGCGAATTTTTAAGCGACATCCGATAAAGGCAGCCCTCGGCGAAGGGCTGCCTTTATCGGATGCATCGTCTCGGAGAGGTCAGTCGGCAGAACTGCCGTAGATAAGGTTCAGCACGCCGGGCTTCAGCAGGGAGTCGAGTTCATAGCCGTCGAACGCCACGTTGATCTCCCCTGAAGAGTAAGGGGCTATTTCATATATGCCGTAGATGAAGGTCAGTCCGGTGGAGGTGATCCTGAAATCCGACGGAGCCTCAATCTCCTCTGCCGGCACTATCAAATCCACCCTGTCTTCAATCAGACGGCTGCGGATAAGTTCTGCCAACGGCTTTTGATATCCATCCTTCATGAGGTCCGACAATTCAAGTATCTTGTTTTCTTCCACGCTGTAGTTCACGTAGGTCGTGGAATAGCTGCCGTGAGCCGCCTTGCAGATATACGAAGAAGCATAATCTTTCCATACGATCAGACGCGGGGTCAGCAGCGACACGACAAGCGTATTCGTAGCCGACGAGCAGGCATCCGCGCTGTCAGGCTTGAGGGTCGTCATCTTCATGCCTGCCTCAAGACGTGGGTCCGCCCTGTTTTCAGAGACAAACGTCAGGCCTGCAAGCCTCATCAGCGAATCGCGAAGAAACGTTATGTCGCTCTTCCCAACCTTCACCGGAATCACCGCTTCCCCAGCCATATGGCAGTAGCGGCTTCCATCGGTATTTTCAATGCTGTCGCCGCCTGCCACCTCAGCTACGACGTCGTAGCTGTAAGTCTCAAACCGCACGGCTTTGTCGCCATGCGAATCCCCTTCGCCGGCATTCTTCTCGCCCCCGGCGCAGGCCACCATTAAAAGGGACATAATCCCAAAAACAATCTTTTTCATACAAACTTAATTCAGCTTATGTTCAATATAAAAAGTGCAATATCTCAAATGTATATAATTACGCATTTCGCATTGCGCATTTCGTCTACCAGCCTCCCGACGCTCCGCCGCCTCCGGTGGACCCGCCGCCAAAGCCGCCTCCGAAACCGCCGCCCCCTCCGCCGCCTCCGCGACCGAGCGAGCCCAGGATTGCCCCTGCCGCCAAAGCTGCCGCTGCCCCGTCGTCACGCTTCGGGATGGAATAACGACGACGGTTCTGATGATGGCAGAACTGACATTCATACACCTTCTCCCCCTCTCCGGCCCGGCGGGTCGTTGCCGGCACGAGCGTGTGATCCCTGACCAGACACATGGCAATGGTATGGCAGTTGGGACATTCCGTATATTTCATCTGTTTTGTCGGGAAAGGATAGCGCTCCACCGACCCGCATGTCGGACATTCCCACACGTCATAATCCACCGTGTTCAGACGCTCCTCGAAATCCTGCGAGTCATTAAGAAGCTCATTGTCCTCATCCTCGGAAAGCTTTTTCATCTTTGATCCGCAGACCTGGCACTTCATCGGCTTGTTGCGGGTCCTTCTGTACATCCATTCTGCGAGCAAGGCCGGCAATAGTCCGATTCCAAGCGAACACAGGGCAAGCACCCAATAGGCCTTGCGATGAGCATACCATATCATGGATTTCCTGTAGCGGTCCTTTCCCCGGGAATTGAATAGGTCGTAGCAGAAGAGGCCGATCGAGAAAAGACCGAGCACCACGACAAGCCATGATACGAAAGACCATATCGTATCTGAAGATATGGGGCTTGCCGGCTCCTCCCAGACGTCGCGGCGCGCGCTCTTGAGCTCCTCCGCTGCCACGGGGTCGGTCAAGACCTTCGCCACGTCGGAGGCCGAGGCCATCACCGCCATGTCGAGATTCCCCTCCCTCATGTTGGGCACGATGTCGCGCTCGATTATCTTTCTCGCGGAGATGTCGGGAAGCACGCCCTCCACTCCGTAGCCGGTCTGTATGCGCGACATTTTCTGGGACATGGCAATCAGGATAAGGACGCCATTGTCCTTATCCGACTTGCCGAGTCCCCAGCGCTGAAAAAGCCGCTCGGAAAAATCCTCGATCGGGACGTCGCCTATCGAAGGGACAACCGCCACGACGACCTCCGCGCTCGTTCGGCCGCGCAGGTCGTAGAGCATACTGTTGACCCTCGTCTTCACGTCGGGGCTGACCAGCCCTCCCGGGTCGGCGACATAGACCCTGCGGTCGGCGATATTGGGATTTTCGAGATCCTCGGGTGTATAGTCGCGGGCGAATGCCGGAGCAAACGCCATCAGGATAAGCAGCAGCAATGCGACGCAAGGCCGCAAGGCCGGCATAGTCTTTTGTGTTGTCGGTAGATTCATATCTTTATGTTTTGTCAAGGCCGGCCGGCGGTCAGACCGCCGGCAAGGAATGGCCGTTGAGTTTGCGAAACAAATCGAGGGCATACACGTCGGTCATACCCGAAATATGGTCGAGCACGCTTTGCACCCGCTCATACATCGTAGGGGCGGAAGTGTCATACTGCCTCGGTATTTTCAATAATAACAATTTTGAGGAGTTTTTTTCCGGATTGAGCACGGCCTCCATAAGATGGTCCATCAGATAGGTCAGGATTCTGTTGCCGGCGATGTCGACGTCCACAACGTCGGGAGCACAGTATATCCGGGTCCATGCCGTGGCCGAGCAGGCTTCGTAGGCCTCCGCAAGGCGGGGCTCCATGAGTCTGACAAGAGGGCCGCAGTGCTCTCCCGCGAGCAAGGATTCCTCCTTTTCGGCAAAAACCCTTGCACAGTCGCCCACCATCGCTCCGATTGCCCCCGACCGCATATAGCCCACCTGTTCGTTGGGGTCGTCGAGATAACCCATGGCCCGCTGCATCCGAGCCTGCTGCTCCACAGGGAAGAACCCCAGCAAAAGCGCCCTCACTTCCTCCGTCGACAGTATGCCCAGCCGATGGGAATCCTCGATGTCCATCACCTGATAGCAGATGTCGTCGGCTGCCTCCATCAGATAGACGAGCGGATGCCGGGCAAACACCCCGTCTCCGAGTGAAGGTATGCCCAATTCGGCGGATACCTTCCTGTAGTGTTCCTCCTCCGAGGAGAAAAAGCCGAATTTCCCTTTCTCCCCTGCATGAAGCGACGTCCAGGGATACTTCACGATCGAGGCAAGGGTGCTGTAGGTCATTGCGAAGCCCCCTTTCCGTCGGCCGCGGAATTGATGGGTCAGAAGCCGGAATGAATTTGCATTACCCTCGAAACTTGAGAAGTCGGCCCATTGTCGCGGCGAAAGGCGGTCGCGAAGCCCAAGGCCATTCCCTTCGCTGAACCATGTGGAGATGGTCCGTTCCCCCGAATGTCCGAAAGGAGGGTTGCCAAGGTCGTGACACAGACATGCCGTCGCAACTATGTCGGGAATCTGAAGCAGGATGCGTCCGGTCGGCGTGCCATCATATTTAGGGGCAAGCCTTAGCCATGCCTCCCGGGCCATCGAACGTCCGACCGACGACACCTCCAGGCTGTGGGTCAATCGGTTGTGAACGAATATGCTCCCCGGAAGCGGGAATACCTGGGTCTTGTTTTGAAGACGCCGGAAGGGGGAGGAAAACACCAAACGGTCGTAGTCCCTCTGGAAATCACTCCTTATCTGCGTGCGCGGATCATGAAATTCCTCCAGCCCGAGCCGCTTGTCGCTTATCAATCTTGTCCAATCCATAGTAGCGCGTTTCCACAAAGTTAGGAATTTATCATGAGCAAAAAGCCAATTTATATTAAAAAATAATTAAAAAACATTCAACACGACGGAATCAAGCATCATCCGGTTGCCGCCCGAGGCTGTTTAAGAGGCATGCAGGGGATTTGCCGCAATAATGCATTGTCTGTTTTCGTTTATACAACAATGAATCGTATCTGCCGACATATCAATATCCTTCGCATAATAGCCCCGCTGATAGCCATAGCGGCGGTCCTTGCCGTCTCTGCGCCTGCGGCGGCAAAGCCCGGCGACAAGATTCTCAATCGCCCTTATGCCGACCTCAAACGCTGGCATCTCGGTTTCTCCGTCGGAGCACATACGCAGGACCTGTCGTTCACCCACAATGGATTCGTCACTCCGGAAGGGGAACGCTGGGTGGCGGAAGTGCCGGCCTTTTCTCCCGGATTTTGTGCAAATGTGCTTGCCGAGCTCAGGCTTCACAAATATTTTAGCCTGCGTTTGTCGCCCGGCATGTATTTCGGCAACAAAAGCGTCACGATGATCGACTACAACAGCATCGACCCCGACCTCAACAAACGGACGCAAGACGTAAAGAGCGCATATGTCGTGGTGCCGCTCGACCTCAAGATTTCAGGCGACCGTATGGGCAACGTCCGTCCCTACGTCTCGCTTGGGGCAATGGCCTCTTTCGATGTCAGCAAGAAGCGCACGGAAGCTTTGATGTTCAATAGCTCCGACGCCTATCTATGCGTCGGACTCGGCATCGACTTCTATCTCCCTTTCTTCAAGCTCGACCCTGAGATAAAGTTCTGTTTTGGTCTGTCAGACATACTGCGCCACGACCGTCCCGACCTCACCGACGATCCCGAAACCTTCAAGATGACGCAATCGCTCTCCAAAGTGAAATCCAACATGGTGGTCCTGACCTTCTATTTCGAATAAACAGATGCTGAAGAAAGAGAATATCATCGGAACCAAATCAGCCATAAAAGCTATTAAGGCTATTAAGGCTATAATCGCCATAATAGCCATCTCTGCCTTCGCGCCTTTCGCAGCAATGGCCCAATCCGATATGCTATTCTCTCAATCCTGGGCTCTCCCCTCCCTCTACAACCCTGCCCATTCGGGCGAAACCGATTTCCTGCGGATCCGCGGAGGAGCGCGCCTGCAATGGATTGGAGTCGACAACGCTCCCAAAAGCTTCGTCGGCACAGGCGACATACCTTTCAAAATCGGAGAACGTCGAATCGGAGCCGGAGCGGTAGTCTCCCAAGAGAGCATCGGACTATTCTCCAACCTTCTGACGGCCATTCAGGGAAGCTACCGATTGAAATTCCTTAAAGGCAACCTCTCCATAGGCATTCAGCTGGGCTACTACAATTCCCGGTTCAAGGGATCGGAGGTATATATCCCCGACGGCGACGACTTCCATCAACCCGTCGACCCCTCAATCCCTACGCAAGACCTCTCGGGCAACGCGTTCGACTTCTCTCTTGGCCTCTCCTACTCTCGGCGCAATTTCCATATCGGCATTGCCGCAGCCCATGCCACCGACCCGTCCGTGACCCTCTCCCTCGAAGGCTCCGAATCCACTGAATCCCAGCAATACGATACGGAGCTTCCCCGCATCCTTTATTTTGACACCGGCGGCAATATCCCCCTAAAAAACACGTTATTTCAATTGCAGCCCTCCATGATTGTCGCCACTGATTTCAGCTCGCTTTCAGCCGACATATCCCTAAGGGCTACCTACAATAAATTCCTGACTCTCGGCATCGGCTACAGATGGAAAGACGCCGTCTCTTTCATGGCCGGAGCCTCCTTCAAGAATTTTTTTATCGGATATGCCTTCGACTATCCTACTTCGGCTCTGTCAAAGGCATCTTCCGGAAGCCATGAAATAGTGGCCGGATACCAGTTGAAACTCGACCTCTCGGGGAAGAACAAAAACAAACACCGGTCAATTCGGATTATGTAGCGACAATGACAACGATGACAACGATAATAATGAAATACATCAAACGACCCGGCATAGCGGGAGTCCTCTCCATCCCGCTGCTTTCCATGCTCCTTTCATCATGTTTCTCTGGGAAAGGAAGTTCCGCAGGAGGGGAAGTCACGGGGGTTGGAGGTTCAGCATGGGCTGAGCCGACTCCCTACGGAATGGTGCTTATCGACCGTGGATCAATAGCCATGGGGCCCTCCTCCGACGACAGCATTTCCGGAATCAAGGCCGACCCTAAAGGGATCTCGGTAGATGCCTTTTGGATGGACGAGACCGAAATCACAAACTCGAAATACAAGCAGTTTGTATTCTGGGTGCGCGATTCAATCATCCGGGAGCGGCTTGCCGACCCTGCTTTCGGCGGTGACGAGGCCTTCAAAATTGAGGAAGACCGTGAGGGAAACCCCATTACCCCCTATCTCAATTGGAGCAAACCCATCCCTTGGCGCAATCCCAACGAAGACGAGCAGAGGGCTATCGAGAGCGTCTACCGCACAAATCCCATCACCGGACAACGCGAACTCGACCCCACCCAGCTCAACTACCGATATGAAATCTACAACCATACGGCCGCCGCTCAACGGAAAAACCGGCTCGACCCGGAACGCCGAGAATACAACACCGACCGCCCCGTGCCCGTCGAACTTCCCGTAATATCCAAAGACACGGCCTTTATCAACGAAGATGGGGAAATCGTGCGCCAGACCGTCACCCGCCCGCTGACGGGCGACTATGATTTCGTCAGCACATACATCGTCAACGTCTATCCCGACACGACCTGCTGGATCAACGACTTCGAAAACGCCTACAACGAGCCATACACCAGAATGTATTTCTCCCACGCAGGATACAACGACTATCCCGTCGTAGGGGTCAGCTGGGAACAGGCAAACGCCTTCTCCAATTGGCGAACGGATTTTCTCAAACGTTCGCTCGGAAAGCAAGGGATATATATCGAGCCCTACCGCCTCCCGACGGAGGCCGAATGGGAATATGCCGCAAGGGTCGGAAACTCAGAGACCCCATATCCCTGGGAGGAGACCATACCATACGACGAAAGAGGATGCTTCTACGCAAACTTCAAGCCTATGGACGGCGACTATGTGCGCGACGGACACGTGATCACTTCTGCCGTCGGCACTTTCAAGCCAAACGATTTCGGGCTCTACGACATGGCGGGCAACGTGGCGGAATGGACCTCGACTGCCTACACCGAAAGCATCAACAAGCTGACCTCCGACGTCAACCCCGAATACCGCTACGACGCCGCCAAGGAAGACCCCTACAAGATGAAGCGTAAAATCGTGCGCGGCGGCTCCTGGAAAGACGTGGCCAACAATATCCGCAGCGACCTCCGCATGTGGGAATATCAAAACGAACAACGCTCTTACATCGGATTCCGCAACGTCCGTTCGCAAATAGGATTCGCCAAGGGCACCCAAAAGAGAAAGAAGTAATGGTCAAGATCAGAAAATACGCCAACGGCATTGAGCGCTTCCTTCATGGAGAGAAGGGTCAGCGTTTCTTCAATTTCGCATACTCAATTGGGGCCGCCATCGTCATCTGGGGCGCCCTTTTCAAGATCCTCCATCTCCCGGGGGGCAACACGCTCCTTTGTATTGGAATGGGCACGGAAGTGGCCATGTTCATCCTGACGGCTTTCGACCGTCCGCCAAAGGAATACAGCTGGGAGGAAGTTTTTCCAGTGCTCGATTCCAAGAATCCCGACGACCGCCCTAACTTCGCTGAAGGCTCAGTAATAGTCGGAACTGTCGGAACCGCCGGACAAGTCGGACAGATTGAATCTGCCGGATTCCCCGGGCTGGTCGGGCAATTGCCGGGAATGCCGACTTTCACGGCGGATTATGTCGAGAAAATGCAATCGCTCTCCGAGCAGATGGACCGCCTCGAAAAGACCACTCGCGCCCTCAACGAGGCAAGCGAACGTCTTCTAAACGTCTGCAACAACATCGGTGGGAATTCCGACGAGATTGCCGGCAACTCCACCGGGTATGCCGACCGCATGGCCGACCTCAACCGAAACATTGCCGGGCTGAACACTATCTATGAGATACAGCTGAAAAGTGTCTCCGGGCAGCTTGAGACGATCGACCGAGTCAACAAGAGCATGAAAGATATACGCGACATGTATGAGAAATCGGCCCACGAGTCGAGCCGCTATTGCGAGGAGACTGAGAAGATGGCCCGCTACATGCGCCAGCTCAACGCCGTATATGAAAAGATGATCACGGCCATGACCATCAACATGCAGAACCCTATGATGGGAAACCCGTTCGCCGGGGACGAAAAGGAGTAAGCTTCAAGTTGCAAGTATTAAGTATTAAGTATTAAGTATTAAGAAATTACGCATTGCGCATTAAGCATTACGAATTAATATAATGGCAGGAGGCAATAATATAGCGCGGATGTCGCCACGGCAAAGGATGATCAATCTTATGTATATCGTCCTGACGGCCATGCTCGCCCTGAATGTGTCGAGCGACGTGCTGAATGGATTCAACCAGGTGCACGAGGGGCTTCATCGCACTAACCTCAACATGTCGGCAAAAAACGAGGTGCAGTTCGGCTATCTTGAGGAGCTCTACAAGAAGAATCCCGTGAAAGCCGGTATATGGTATGAGAAAGGGAGAAAGCTGCGGACAGAATCGGAGGCCCTTTTCTCCACCATCGACTCCCTGAAACGGGCCATCGCCCGCAAAGCCGACGGCCCGGAGGGCGATTTCAACAATATCATTAATCTCGATGACCTTGAGGCGGCTTCCGTCACGATGCTCAACCCGGCCTCCAACAAGGGAAAGATGTTGCGTTCCCGTGTGGAAAGCTTCCGCGACCATGTCGCATCCCTTATCTCCGACTCCGCTAAGCGCGAGGCCGTCAGGAGCATACTCTCCACCGACGTGAAGAACAAGCCCGGCACGATCGGGGCCACTTCCTGGGAGGAGAAGATGTTCGACAATATGCCCGCCGTGGCGGCAGTCACTCTGCTGACGAAGCTCCAGAACGACATACGGCAAGCCGAGAGTGAGGCTCTTTCAAATCTTATCACAAACATCGACATCGGCGACGTCCGCGTCAACGAGCTTAACGCGTATGTCATTCCCAACTCCAATATGGTGATGCGCGGAGGCAGATACACCGCCAACATCGTTCTGGCCGCCATCGACACGACACAACGCCCCGACGTCTACGTCAACGGCTCGAAGCTTGCCAACGACCGCGGCCTTCTTGAGCTGACAGCCGGAGCCGTGGGAAATCACGAGTATTCGGGATACATAGAGGTGGCGCGTGGCGACGGATCTCTCGACCGCCGGCCTTTCAGCTCGTCGTATACGGTCATTGAGCCGATGGCCACGATATCCCCGACGATGATGAATGTGCTCTATGCCGGTATCGACAATCCTATCAGCATATCCGTGCCGGGTGTGGCTATGAATGCCGTGCAGGCTTCTATGAGCAACGGCTCCCTGACCCGCACCGGCGACCATTGGACCGCCCGCCCGGGCAAAGTAGGCTCAGAGGCAGTCATTTCCGTCACGGCACAGATCGACGGCAGGCCGCAGTCGGTGGGGTCAATGACATTCCGCGTCAGAAAGCTCCCCGACCCTAACCCGTTCATCCCGATAAAGGATGCCCAGGGCAATACGGTGCACTACAAAGGCTCTCCAAAGAAAATTTCCAAGGCCGCGCTGATGGCGGCTGAGCAGCTCGGGGCGGCCCTCGACGACGATCTCCTCGACGTCAGCTACAGCGTAGTGTCGTTCGCGACGATTTTCTTCGACTCAATGGGCAACGCCATTCCGGAAGTCAGCAACGGGGCGGCTTTCTCTCCCCGCCAGAAGGAGCAGTTCCGGCGACTGAAGCCCGGAAAGTTCTTCCTCATATCCGACGTGAAAGCCAAAGGCCCCGACGGGATAACCCGCGACATCCCCCCGATGCAAGTGGCCCTGAACTAAGACAACGGACAACTAACAACCGACAACCAAAAGCCAAAAACGAACAACGGACAACAACAATATGAATTTCCGCAAGATAATAATAAGCCTGGCAGCCGCATTGACGTTCACGGCGGCTTTCGCCCAGGTGGAAAGCGCGGGCGGCGTGCGAAAGCGTTCCGAACGCGACAAGACGGCCGACCGCGAGGGTCCGAAAGTCTCCGGACGTATGCAAGACTTCTTTGAGACTAAGGCTCCTCACGACGCCGACCTCTACTACATGCGCGAGATCTATAGGCAGCTCGACCTCACAAAAGCCCCCAACTCCCCCCTCTATTATCCGGAAGACGTGGTCGACGGAAAAGAGAATCTATTCCGCATCATCCTCAGGCTCGTGGTGGATGGAAGCATCCCCGCTTATGAATATCTCGACGGACGCGAGGTCTTCACCGACAAGTATCAGGTGAAGGTGGCCGACATGCTCGACCGCTTCGGCATTTATGCACAAAGGGCGAAAGGATCCACGGAAAAGAATCCCCGGTTTGAGATTGATGAAGCCGACGTTCCCTCGGGAAGAGTGCTCAATTATTATATCATCGAGAAGTGGGAGTTCGACCGCCGATCCAACCGGATGAAGACCCGCGTGGAGGCAATATGCCCGGTGCTCAACCGTTCGGACGATTATGGCGGAGAGACACGCTATCCTATGTTCTGGGTGAAATTCGACGCTCTTCGTCCCTATCTCGCCCAGCAATACGTCTTCCTCTCCGACGACAACAATCTTGAGCAATACTCAATCGACGATTATTTCAACCTCGGCATGTATGACGGGGAGATATACAAGACCCGCAACCTCCGCAACTTGTCGATGGCTCAGATGTTTCCGGATGAAGACGACCGCCGGCGTGCCCAGGACAGCATCGACAACCGTCTCCGCTCCTATGGGAAAAACCTCTGGGTGCCTACCCGTGAGGAATTCCTGGCCATGAAGGAGAAGGAGGCTCTCGCAGAGCAGGCTTTGGCAAACGGCGACAGTATTCCCGACCGCACCACCGTGACGGAAAGCTCCGAAACTCCCAAGATCTCGGCAAGGGCAAAGAAACGCAGCTCAACGAAAAAGAAAGCCCCGAAACGGGCCAAGCAGCCGAAGGTGAAGTCGTCAGGTACGTCAGCCTCAAGCAGTGCCGAAAAGTCAGTTCGCCGCAGACGGCGCTAAGATTAAAGAAACCAACGACTAAACATCCACGCTCCGCGCCCTCCACGGCGCGTGTAGGCATAAACGAATCTCAGCAGCAATTTCTGCAACGCCGACATTCTGCAACGCCTAAGGGTATCTCTTTTGAGATTTCGGGCAAGCTCTAAGCTTCCTTCCTTGGCATAATGAGCGGCGAGGATAATCCGGCGGTAATCCACGATACGCATATATCGCTCCCTGTCGGGATGGCTGCTGGCCTTTATCCCGGACATAATCTTGTCGAGCACGTCCTCCCATTCCCCGGCACGCGAAGAGAATTCCGTGCCGGTTATCGACTCTGCGCGGCTCTTGACTACGTAAAGACAACGGTCGATTCCCTTGCTTTCCGGAGTCATCAGAAGCAACCTCGCGCCAAGCTCATAGTCATCCCATACGCGCAAATCCTCGTTCCAGCCCCCGGCTTTGCTCACGTATTCCCGCTTCGCAAGATAGGAGGCAGTGTTGAGCATAGAATGCACGAGATGGCATTCCAGCTTGTCGCCGGTCGTGAAATGGCTTTTCCCCCTTTTCCCATCTATATCTTCCCTTTCATGCCTCCAATAGGCAAGCATAAGGTCGGGATTTTTGCGATATTCCTCCATGCCGAGCTCTATCATGCCGGGCTTCATCAAATCGTCGGAATCAAAAAACATAAGTTTGTCCGTGCGGGTCTCTTCGAGCCCTCTGTTGCGTGCGGCTGCTGCTCCCGGCTTGGTTTCCACCACCACCTTCACCCGAAATCCCTCATCCTCATTTGCCGCTTTCCAAGCCTCAACTGCGGAAAGCGTCCCGTCGGTGGAATTATTGTCTACGAGTATAAGCCGGAGCGGACGATAGGTCTGGGCCTTTACGCTTTCGAGTGTTTCCACAACGATATCCTCCCTGTTGAAGACAGGGATTACGACCGTCACCTCTTCGCGGGTGTCGGCATCTTTTCCGGTATAGATTCGCTTCTCCATATTCTTCCGCGAAGATAATGAATTTTTTCCTATTTTATCCGTTAAGTCTATAAGTAAGTTGGATTGATAATTGCCGGATGACAAAACTGCAGGTGCTTATCGCCACATATGGCCAAGACGGCCTCGACCGCATCTCCGCAAACCGGCTCCCGAGAATCCCGGGAGTCGGCTACCTCGTCTCGTGCCAGTCGCCCGGCAGCACTCCGGGCATTCCAAAGGCCTTGCTTCGTGACGACGTCAAGGTCATATTCTCCAACTCCAAAGGTTCATCCGTGAATCGCAACATACTTCTGCGTGAAGCTTCAGCCCCATATTGCCTGACAGCTGACGATGACCTCGACTTCATCCCCGACGGAATTGAAATGATTATTCGGCTATTCGACAAATCACCCGAACTTTCGGTAATAGCCTTGCAATATATCAACAGTGACGGGAAGACCGAGAAAAATTATCCAAGCCAACCGTTCTCCCTCAGCCATCCACCCAAAGGCTATTTCATATCATGCGTGGAGCTTGCATTCCGAAGGACTCGAATAATAGAAAGAATGATTTTTTTCAACGAGAATTTCGGAGTCAATTGCATTTATCCTTGCGGTGAAGAAGACCTTTGGCTCCACGACATACTAAAATCCGGACTTAAAGGGGAATTCCATCCCCTCACAATTGCCATACATAAGGGCGTTAGCACGGGAATCAGATGTATCGGAGAACCCGGCGTACTCAGGGCGCAGGGAGCCGTAATCACAAGGCTCTGCCCAGCCACGGGCCTGCTCCGCGTAATCCTCAAAGCCTGGCGCTCGTCGAAAGCCTCCGACAAAAGCCTCCCCGCCTGCCTCCTCCCCGCCCTCAAAGGATGGAAAGACGCCCTCCTCCACTCCCAAAAACTTTTCCCCCACCCTTAATCCTTAAAACGGAATAAACTATGGCATAGGAATTTCTTGACCGCAAAGGCAAAAGTAGCCAGCAGGAGCTTCTCCTTGACTATGAGAATTATATCATCACGCGTGACCTTGCAAAGTGGCCTCTTGGCGATAGCCGCCTTGAAAATGCGCGTCGCAACCTAAAGACCCGGATGAGCCGCGAATATATGATAAAGAAAGCCAAAGGCTGGAGCTACGAAACATTTGCAAATGTTGCCGGAAAATTTCAAGAGTACACTGCCTACAATGGAGAAAATAGAAACAAAACTAAAATAGGAACAGAACTAAACATCCCTCATAATGAAGATACTTTTTATAGGCGACTATTCCAATCTCCACGCGTGTCTCGCCGCCGAACTGCGGCGACGCGGACATCAAGCCACGGTCGTCTCCGACCGCTGCGGATACATGGCCACTCATTCCGACATCTTTATCGAGCGCAAGCCGGGAATGGCCGGCGGCATCAAATATCTCTACAAACTTTTTTCCCTTCTCCCCGAATTAAAGGGATATGACGCCGTCCAACTCATCAACTCCAATTTCCTCTCGCTTAAGCCGGGGAAGATCAAATATTTCTTCGACCGTATCAAAGGGGAGAACGGAGGAACGTTTCTGACCCTTGCCGGCGACGACTATTATTTCGTCAAGGCATGCGCCGACGCGGAGATGTTCAGGTTCTCCGAGTTTAAAACAGGCAACCGGCTTAACGAATACTGCCTTGAAAACCCCGGACATATGCACGGATGGATTTCGCAGGAAAACAGGAAATGGAGCGAATATCTCTATCAGGAGATCGACGGGGCGATGTCGGTGCTTCCGGAATACGACATGGCGGCAAGGGGCGTACTCGGGGACAGGCTCGCTTTCACCAATCTGCCTGTTGACCTTTCCACGCTACCGTTCTCCCCTCTCGACATAGAGGGGAAACTGAGAGTCTTCGTGGGGATGCGTAGCGGCATGGAGACCCAGAAGGGCACCCGCATATTGCTTGAGACCGCCCAACGGCTTCAGCGCGAGATGCCGGAGAAGGTGGAGGTGGAGAGGGTCAGCGACGTGTCGCTGACGGAGTATCTGGGCCGTATGAGGCAAAGCCATCTGTTGCTCGACCAGCTCTACAGCTATTCCCCAGCCACGAATGCCCTTCAGGCGATGGCGATGGGAGTCGTGGCGGCATCCGGCGCGCAGCCGGAGTATTACGAGTATATCGGCAATCCTGCGGAACGGCCCATAATCGAGCTCTCCCCTCTTGATGACGACCTACAGGAGCATCTGCGGAATTATATACTCGACCCTTCGCCGCTTCGGGAAATGAGCAGGCAAGGACGCGCCCTGGTCGAGAAGCACAACGACGTCAGGATCGTGGCCGACAAATTCATCCGCCATTGGGAGAAGATGCTTGGGCATTAAGCCACTTTTTTGTCGCAATAATCATCTTGACATCCATCCATTTTCATCATTTTTACGTTCTTATGGTATGAATCCGTTTATTTCTAAAATAACGACGAATTCATTCCGTTTTTCCAACAAAAAGAAATCATGAATAAATTGGCATACATAATTCCCATCGCAGCCCTCTGCATGGGCTGCTCCCACAAGAATGTCGCATCAGGCACGTCGGGCTCTGCGTCGTCGTCCGACTCGGCATCGCTTGCCACGAGCCAAGTCGTGGTGGGCTACAACAAGACTCCGGCAAAGTCAAGTCCGTCGAAGGCATTGCCGAAGGCCACGGCCTTCCGCATGAATGGCGACTATGCCGACAATGTGGCCGTTTCTGTCGGGTCCGACGGCAGGCTCACCTATTTCCCCGACCCCTCGGACATCTCCGCCGATTCGCGCCCCGTAGACCTGGGCGACGGATGGTGGCTCAACCGGCAGGGAATCGGCAAGAATTCCGTCTTCACGACGTATACTTTCGAGGAGTACAGCCGGCTGAAGCAGGTGCCGTCGGTGAAGGAATTGAAAGAGTCGATCATCCCCGGCTCCAAGGTAGAAAAGATTGTCGCGCTCCCCTATCGTGTCGGCGAGGCATCATCCCACATACAGGAAATCAAACAGTATCTGAAGAATGAAAACTAAAGTCACGCCGGTCACTCTTCTGACCGGCTATTTGGGAAGCGGGAAGACCACGCTTCTCAACCGTATTCTCGCCAATAAGAAAGGCATACGTTTCGCAGTCATTGTCAATGACATCGGGGAGGTCAATATCGATGCCGACCTTATCGCCAAAGGGGGCATAGTCGGAGGGAAGGACGACAGTCTGGTGGCCCTTCAGAACGGGTGCATCTGTTGCACACTCAAGACCGACCTCATGCAGCAGCTTTCTGACCTTATCACGGCCGGCTTCGACCATGTCGTGATCGAGGCAAGCGGCATTTGCGAACCAGAGCCTATCGCGCAGACCATCTGCTCTATGCCCGTGATTGCTCCGAATCTCGTGCGCAACGGCGTTCCTAAGATTGATTGCATCGTGACGGTGGTCGACGCGCTTCGCTTGAAAAGCGAGTTTCAGGCCGGCGACAGCCTGACCTCGGGGGCAATCGGCGAGGAGGATATCGAGAATCTGGTGATCCAGCAGATTGAGTTCTGCAACATCATAGTGCTCAACAAGGTTTCGGAGGTGACGAAGGAGGAGGCCGGGCATATACGGCATGTGATCCGTGCGCTTCAGCCGAAAGCGGAGATTATCGAAGCCGACTATTGCGACTTCCCGCTGGAGAAGATACTCAACACCCGTCTTTTCGACTTTGACAAGACCGTGACCTCCGCAACGTGGATTCAGGAGATAGAGAAGCCTCTCGACGAAATTGAGGATCACGACGAGCCTCATCAAGAGCACGAGCATGAGCATCATCATGCCCAGGAGCATCATCATGAGCATGAGGGACATCATCACCATCATGATGAGGATGAGGACCATTCGCATTGCGATCATGAGCATGGCGTCTGCCATTGTCATCATCACCATCACCATGACGGCGAAGGGGAGGCCGAGGAGTATGGTATCGGTACGTTTGTATACTACCGTCGCCGGCCATTTGATCTGAATCGTTTCGATTGGTTTGTGGGTAAGCACTGGCCGGCGAGCGTGATCAGGGCGAAGGGCGTATGCTATTTTTCGGACAATACCGACATGTCGTATCTATTCGAGCAGGCTGGAGTCCAGAAGAAGCTGACGGAGGCCGGTCAGTGGTATGCCACGGCACCGGAAGAGGAGTTACGCCGAATGATGGCTACGGAACCCGGGTTGGTACGCGACTGGGACGAGGAGTATGGCGACCGCATGCAGAAGATAGTGTTTATCGGGCGGAAGATGGATCGCGAGGAGATTACGCGCCTTCTTGACTCGTGCCTTGCCTAAGGGTCCGGATTGGATTGATCGCAGACTCGATTGGTTTCAAACCATGGGGACCCATGAGATTGACCACGAGACCACGTTTGGTTTGCTTCAACAAAAAAAGGCCATGCAAACTGTTGTCGGACAGTTTGCATGGCCTTTTTTTGATGGGTTTTCTTTTATAACAACGGCCTACCGTAGTTATAGTCATCCGTGGAAGTGCCGCCTGATCGTTATGACGGCTAACAGCGTTTTTGTCGGGATTCACGATGCACGATGCACGATTGGACTGAGCGCGGACTCGGTCGGACTGGACTGGGCATGGTGTCACGGGGCAGGTTCGGAGGGCTGCCGCCATGCCGGGGTTGGTGGAATCCTTTTTCATGCGCGAAACCTGATGAAGCGACCTCTTTGGGAGTGGTGGCGGCAGCCACGCATGGCTGCCGGTCGTGGGGCATCACTGCCATCAAAAACTCGTGACGGACGAGACGGGGGATGCTGGGGCATCGCTTCCGGACGTGACGGCACTTGTTTTTGCTTCGGTTTCGTCGGATGACTTCCGTCAGGTTGGACTCGGGTTGGACTCGGGCCGGACTCGGATGCTTCGCGTTTGATCGGCTCAAGGAGCCGATCACAGAACGAAGATCCAGAGGCTTGCTTCTCATGCTGGACTGAGCGCGAACTCGGTTGGACGGTAGTAGGCCGTAGGCTCGGAGGCCTGCTCCCCATGTCGGACGCGGTCGGACTCGGTGGAGTCGCTGACGGGTGTTGCAGAATGTCAATGTTCTCTTAATGGGGGCTTCTCAGGGCCTCCATGGCGACGGTCGGGCCGGGACGGCGTTACTTCTTCTGTGCCGGGCCGGGGCAGTGCGGTAGCTGTCGCCTTCGCCTTGACGACGGGCAGGGAGCGGCGATTGCTCACCTTGTGCTCCTTTTCCTGCAAAGCACCGGACCATCGAGGATGCTCTCTTCAGACGCCGGGCGCATGATCTGCTACGTCCGGGCCGTTGGCCTTGTGCCGGGGAAAGACTCTTCTTTCCTGTTTCCGGGGGCAAAGTTACTGCCAAAAATTCGGGGGTAATTGTTATTTTGAGGAAAACGAGCGAAATAAATTGTGCGCTTCGCGCAAAGTTGGATGGATTAAGTAGGAAGGATTAAGGGGGCTGGGCGCGGTCTTGATGGAATATGATTATGGAGATTTCTGTTTTTCTTTAATGCTGCGCATAGAAAATAAAAACTGCTCCGGAGATGCGGAGCAGTTTTTTTAATTTCTTTTTAAAGGTCGGATATTCGTCCCGAGAGCACACATGCTCCGGAACTGAATTCATTAATAAAGAAGAAGAATGGACGGTCGACCTTGACGGTATATAAATGATTAGGGTCTATCGACCCCGGACTCGTATCAATCAGTTCGCCTGAAGAAACAGCTGCCGCCTCGGCTCCTGTCTCATCAATACTGAAAGATGCAGCTTGCTTAACAATACCATAGCCAATACCTCGGAATCAAACATTGTCAACTTGGCAACATTCAGCACGTCAGGATTAAGCATTTTCATCATGTCCGTGACATCATAAGAGCCCTCAACCGTAAATCTTGACAAATATACTTCAAGATTACAATCCGTCAACCCCTTTTCAAGCTGAATCAGTCGTTGCGGCGTCAGAAGTTCGGCAGCCTTCGATGCAGAAAGATTTTTATTGGGAATGACAAACCAGATAGAGTATGCAGAGTTGCCCAAGGGCAATGAGAAGAATTCAAAATCTTCATCCACTGCATAAAATTCTCTTGTCGCCTTTTTATGCATCATCATGACATCGACATCTTTATTCTCACCGTGGAAGACCGCTTTCCGGGTATCTTATGCCATAAACAGTTTCCCGTCCCACGGGGCATTGAAATAAAACGCGTTCAACACAATTCCGAAAGCTTCTTTGTTAAGTTCTTTCAGATAATTCGGAATTCTGCCATTCGTGGTCCTTGATGCCCATGCATTGATTTCGTTCTTTGCCTTTTCATTGTCATTCGTAAAGTCGGCAGAATAATTTTCAAGATTATATGTTTTCTCGACTTCGGCAAGATATTCATCTGAAAGTCTTAATTCCATTGCCTGGTTTACCCATAGGGAATTGCTCATTGCCATGGTCGCCAGGTTGTCGCTTTTCGGCAATTCAACGAGCAGATTTCCACAAAGCTCATTAAGAGCTTTATTATCTTTCACGCCCAAATACCCAGAAATAATCTTCTCCGACGAGTTTTTATCGACACCATTAGCAATCATTGCAAGCACCATTGACATAGAAACCGGGGAGACCACAACATTTTTTGATTTATATGCACTGCTGGAATCAACATATTTCACCATATCTGTTGTGAAATTGACATAAAAATCCTTCAGTTCTGTCGCAGCAGAGCGGGTATCAGCAGAAAGTGCTATTTCCTTTCTTTCCTCCCGGATTTTATCAACAATAGCAGCCTCTTCTTCTTCGGAGGAGCAGGAGCAGTTGGCAATCGCCAATATCGCCACAGCGGCTGACATTAGCATACTTTCAAGTCTTTTAATAACATTTTTAATTATCAATCAATGAATTACGTAAGCGTTCAGATTATTTCTATACCTGTCTTATCCAATCTGAGCGCTGGATTTCAACCCGTGATTCAGTTATGATGGAACCCCATTACGCCATCATCACAAGTCGAAATCCCGTCCCTCATATTGGCAATCCATGTATAGGAATAACCTGAACACTTACTTAACATTTATAGTATCCTACTTTTAAATCCATATTGACACTTTATTGGATGTCTTGTCTTACGTAGAGTTGCTGGACTATGTCGAAATTATAATTTCCCACATGCCACGAGCTATTGGGATAATAAAATGTTGAATCATATTCTCCATCCCATCCCCAATTCATCGAGACCTTCTTAATATCAGTAGTTCTACATACCTCATTCGTGTATGCCCATACTATAACATTACCATCCTCATCCAATCCATTATTGTCCCAAGGATCATCTTCATCCTCGGAATTCCAAGGCTCCCTCTCCCATCAGAAGTCGGTGTAGCCGTAGTAACAGAGCTAACGGGAACGCCGTCTTTAAAATGAGTGAAATACATATATTGTGACAGTGCCACTGCGACACAACCTGCAGGGGTTTGAACTCTAGTTCGGATATTGAGCGATGAAAAGAAGGGTGTCGCCATCCTCAACATATGGAGAGAGGGTTACTTCTGGTGAATTACGAGTTTTGGGGTTGTCTTTGCTGTAGCCTCCGAATTTGGAGGTCATGATATTGACCATGATGCTATGCTGGATTCCTGTCAATTCGTCTGTATTCACAGAATCATATACAATCTTTTTGGGGAGGTCAAAGCTATCAGATACGCAAGCACTTAGCATCATCATAGCCGAAGCAGCAAATACAAAAAGAATCTTTTTCATGGGCATTTTAGATATTAATTAGTCATAAAATATGGTTTTTATTCACCATCTTTATCAAAAAACGAAATTTGCACCAAAATATTATAAAGATAATAAAAACTTCAAAAAACTCATCAAAATTGATACAAATTAAATTATGCTGCGAGATAGATTATATCATCTGTATCGAAAGGCTTATACTTGCATAGCTCTTGTAAATGATTGTAGACGATGAAGATTATGTTGGCTCGGTAGAACAAAAGAAATGGATGCCTTAATTAAGGCATCCATTTCTTTTGTTCTACCGCTGATTTATTTCTTGTTGTGGATATTCATTTATCCATCAAATGCTTATTTATTTCCTCCGGGAAGATCCTCACGATTTGCAAGGCGGTTGTTATTGAATTCTGCTTTTGGAACAGTTATGACCCATCCATAGAATTCATCGGGTCCGAAACTTTGAGTAAATCCGACTCCTCTATTACCTGATTCCGGATTTCCAGCTTCCCAGCCTACTCTCACTAAGGGGTCATGCCAACGTTTAAGATCAAACCAATTGAAGCCTTCTCCCCAAAGTTCAAATGTTCTGTAATCCTTGATTTCGCGTAGCAAAGCTTCTCCACCTGAGGTGCAATCGTAATTAGGATCTCTAATGTCTTTATTGAGTTCGACAAGAATCCTTCTTGCTGTTGCTTCATCGCCATTGCGGTAAGCTGCTTCCGCTTCAGTGTATGCCATTTCTGATGCCCTCATAAAAGGCCATTGATTCATGCCATAGACCTGATTCCCCCAGAATTTGAATTGCGCTCCGAACTGAATCTCAGCACTCTTGCTTTGGTAAGCAGCCACCGTGCCGCTCAAGAAATTGTTAATGGGAGAAAGTCTTTGGAACTCCTGTTTGCCATAAGCAATGACAAAATCTCTCATATTTTTGTTATTGCTATTTACCTGAATTCGCATACCATTAGTATAGATTTTATCTTTATCCCAAAAATCTTCCGCCTTGACATTATATTTGTCAGCAAGATCCTTGTTCAATTCAAGGAATTCAGGGGTCAAATACAGTTTCTTTCTTATATCAGTGATCGGGAATTTCCTGTAAAGCATATAATCAATCGAGTTTACAGTATATCCCCATGAAGATTGGTATCTACCATTGCAAGCATTATACGCACCGGTGGCATAATAATAGATTGATTGAGCCGGAGCCTCATACATAGTGGCCCACATATATTCTTTGTTTGCGGTAACGAAACCAGACAGATACTCCTCTCCACTCATGATAGGGAAATCTCTCCTTGCTTCGGAAGCCATCTGCTGAGCAAGCTTATAGTCATGCTTAATCATTGCAGCGCGAGCGAGCAATCCTCTGGCAACACTTCCATCAGGCTCCCAAATAAACTCCCTCTTCCAACCACAGTTATCGAATAATTCAATAGCAGCTTTCAAATCTTCATATATCAAATCCATAGCTTCTCCCATTGTACCGAATCCCTGTTCATTGGTAGCACTTGAAGTCCTAATAATAAGACATTTGACATCACCACCATTTGCATTTTCCCAATTAGGGGCATAGCATTGGACAAGACGAATATAGCAATGTGCACGCATAGCCAAAGCAACGGCTTTAATAAAGTCTCTTTCCCCATTATAAGAATCAAGGGCATCAATATTCTCGATTATCAAGTTTGCCCAGTTTATCAAATTGTAGGCATAATACCACATTTGCTGCGCTCCCCAGAATGTCTCTTGGCGCAATTGATTCCAAGTGGAATAAGAATCACCGGTGCCATGTCCGCAATATAAATTACACAAGAACGAATCTCCAAACACCTCACCATAATATATCATCATCCATGCCTCTCCATTAGTGGAATTGAGGTTATGTCCTGAGAACTGTCTATACATTCCTTGACACAAGCCGACTTTTGCAGCACGCGCACCTTCTATAGTTCCACTAATGTCGGAAGCACTCGTAGAAGTTATAGGGGCCTTCTCAAGATAGTCGGAAGAGCATGAAGTCTGCAAGCCCAAAACAGACAATGCAACAACAATTGTTGCCAAGCCTTTAAAAATTATATTCGCTTTCATTATTATAGTCTAAAAGTATGTTAGAAACGTGCTATCAGCTGGAAAGAGAATACTCTTGAAACCACGAAGTAATCACCTTGTCCACCAGAATAGTTATATGCAGGATTTATGCCTTTACGTTTTGTCGCCGTAAAAAGGTTTTCAATGTTGCACCCAATAGAAAGGTCTTGCAACAGCAGAGGCCTCGTAATTGCTTTTGGGAAATCGTAGCCTATCGCGAGATTTTTAAATTGCAGATAGCTTGCGTTTGTCAACCAACGTGAAGAGGTGGCATTGTCGTAAGTTGAGAACTGCGAGTTGATCTGCGGATTGATATCCCTACTGATCCGTGCGGAAGGGTTTTCCATATCAAGCCCTTCGGGAGCGGAAGTCCAAGAATTAAAGAGATCCTTATGATAGGAATTTGTCTTCCCCTCGGAATATGACATCAAAGAGCTATAAGTACTGTCGAGAACCTTACCTCCCAAGCTGTATGTAAACAACGCTCCTACAGAGATTCCCTTCCACTTTAAGTTAGTGCCAAAGGAGCCAAAAACAGTCGGGAGAGACGAACCCTGAAATTCTTTTGAGGCATAAGTGACTTGAGTAGAATATGGCTTACCTCCGATTTCAACATAGGCTCCATTTTTCTTAGCACCTTCTATGTTAGAATCCCAAAGAGACTGGCTAAATTCCCACTGTCCGGTTTCCTCATTAAGAGATGTAAATTCATGGCTGTCTTTGTTTATTTCGTAAAGAGTACGACCTGTTGCGAGGTCAACACCCGCATAAGTAGGCATATAGAATTCATAACGGCTTTTTCCTTCAATCAGAGCGATGTTCGAAGTCCATTGATTACCTGTGGAAGGCAATTTAGTGAGCTTGTTTTTGATAAATGAAGCATCCGCATTCAAAGTCCAAGTGAGATCTTTTGTGCGAATCACATCACCTTTGACCATGAGCTCCCATCCAACGTTCTGCATAGTGCCTATGTTAGTCAGGATTTTCCATTGCGAACCGCTCCAAGTTCCACCGGAAGAAGCCGGCTGCGAAACGTTATAAAGGAGGTCTGCATTTTTCTTCAAGAAGTAACCGACTGAGAAATTAAGGCGATTGTTGAGCACAGTGCCTTCCAACGCAATATCAAGAGTCTTTACACTTTCCCATTTAGCTTGATCATTACCAAGTTGGGATGGAGACATCACAAGTTGGTTGTCAACCCTCGCAGCTCTTTGTGCATAAAGCGACCAATAAGCGTATGAACTGGCAGCCGCGTCGGATCCTGCCGTGCCATACGAAGCTCGGAGTTTGAGATAGTTAAGCCAATCAAAATCCTGCATAAATTTCTCCTTGGAAAGAATCCAGCTTGCGCCAACGCTCCAGAATGTACCCCAACGCGAATCCTTTGCGAATCTTGAAGTGCCATCTCTGCGGATAGAAGCCTCTCCAAAATATTTCTGATGAAGATTCCAGCGCACACGACCAAGATAAGACTCAGTGGTTCTTTGAATATGGTAAGCTGAATATGACTCATTTTCAGAGAAATTAGTCAATTCCAAAGCCCCTGCCGTGAAGACCATGTTTGCAGCTTGTTGATAGGTGTAGCCATAATCATATGAATAGTTCTCATGATCAAGAAGCACATCGATATGATGATCACCATAATCATGATTCCATGTCAGAGTCTGCATGAAGTTATATGTCTTTGTTGAATAATCCGTGACTTTTAACCTTCCAAAACCAAGAGCTGATCCAATCCAAGGATTCCCAAAACTTTTGTAGGTCTGCTTATTCCTATACATATCACCTCTGACCGAAACCTCAAAGCCATAGGGAAGTATAATTGCACCATTTACAGAAAGAGATGCAGTCAGACGGTTGTAATTATTCTTGTTCGAACGCATATAATATGCGATATTGCTTTCATAAACCTTAGAGCCTTCAGTTGTATTCCATTCCTTCTCTCCTTTGTCATTATAGATTATTTCTCCTGTGTTTACGTCATGGTTATAATATGGATAGACCGGAGCTCGATAAGTGTAATTGAAAGGGTTGTTTGTCACATTAAGATTATCAGAATCGACATCATCGTCATCAGCCTTCTGATAACCAAGATTTGCATTGACTCCAAAACGGAAATACTTGACAGGATTGACATTTATATTCACCCTATTGGAGAAGCGCTCGAAATCAGTATTGATCAAATATCCTTGCGACTTCAGATAGCCAGTAGATGCATAAACATTATACTTGTCACCCGAAAGAGCAACTGACACATTATATTCCTGCCTGTAGCCATTCTGCGACATCGCATCCCACCAATCAAGGTCGTTATATCCGGACAATGGGCTCATTATAACCTTTCCTTGTTCATTGAAAATTTTATTGGACTCAGCTCCACCATAGAGATTCCAGGCATCGACATTATTATAAAAATTTTCTATCTGGCTTTTCCTGATTTCATCAATAGGCGTTGTATTGTTTTTTTGAGAGAATTGCCCATTGACCATAGAGGTCAACATTGTTTCCATCCATTCATTAGAATTCATCGTATCGTAGAATGGCAATCCTCTTTGGTATATACCCTGACTGATTTTCAATGTGACATCTACATTCCCTTTGTTCTTTGCCTTTTTTGTAGTTATCAAGACAACACCATTCGCACCCTTTGAACCATATAGAGCACAAGATGCTGCATCCTTCAATATAGAAATAGATTCCACATCTTCGGGATTTATATCAGCCAACGTTCCATTGAAAATTACCCCGTCAACAACATAAATGGGAGCATTCGTGCCATTTACTGTATTAATACCTCTGATTAGGATAGATGGGGAACCAGCCGGCCCGGCTGCTGTAGTGCTTGAAACTTGAACACCGGGAGCCATACCCTCAAGAGCTGTTGTAATCGAATTGACCGGACGCTTGCTAATCTCATCAGAATTGACTACAGCCACTGAACCAGTCAAAGACTCTTTAGTGGCAGTGCCATACGCAACCACCACTACATCATCAAGGTCGGTAGAAGTAGATACCATATACACCGTCATTCCATTCTGCAAGGATACTTGCTGAGTCCGGTAACCGACATAACTGATCTTTGCAGCCTTCACATTAGCCGGAATAACGATAGTAAATTTCCCATCCACGTCTGTTGCTACTCCATTACCTCCTCCTATTGGGGCAACTGTTGCGCCGACGAGGGGCTCGTCGTTGGCAGCGTCGACTACCGTGCCTTGTACGGTGCGTGTCTGAGCCAGGACTGTACCTGACATCAGGACGACTGCCATAATCAATAAAAACAATTTTCTCATACTCACATTTGCTAAATGTTAGGAAATATTTTCACATTCATTTGCAAACTTAATCAAAAATTCACGGATTACCCCCCCGAAAAGTTAATTTGTGTTAATTTTATGAACATTAGCTTTAATTTATTTCACATATTTTTATAAAGGAGAATTGGCACAATTTTGATAAAAGACTATGTCTCTGGACATTAGCAGACGTTTAATAAGTGTTAAAAATACACGGAATGGATGTTGCGTAAAGTATGAATGGATTGGGCTCAGCGCGGACGGGAAGCGGCAATAAATTGCCGCGCACTGAACCGCCCTCCAGCGCGATCGGACGGTAGTAGGCCGCAGGCTCGGAGGCCTGCTCTCCATGTTGGACTCGGCTCACGCTGGCTCGGGGACATGCCAAAACCGACGATTGGAGCTATGATTTCTTTTCATGGCTCCATTCATCGGTTAGCTTACGGTCGGGATTTTGCTCCGGGAGGACGCGCCGACTTGATGTTAATGGCAGGGGTTAGCTGCCGGTCAGCTCTTCTTGTTGGAGGCGCTCAAGCTGCATGAGGCGTTGAAGGGCTTCTTCTCCACCGGCGTAGCCGGCAGGACGGCCGGAGGCGGACGTCACACGATGGCATGGGATGAATATCGCCAGGGGATTGCGGGCACATGCGTTGGCCACAGCCCTGACGGCAAGGGGACGGCCTATCGTGCGCGCCACTTGGCCGTAGCTTTCTGTGCGGCCATAGGGGATGGCTTCCAGGGCTTCCCAGACCATTTTCTGAAACTCTGTTCCAAACATTTTCAACGGGATGTCGAACTCCTCGCGGTCGCCATCGAAGTATTCGTCGAGCTCGCGGCGAGCCCTGTCGACAACGTCCCACTCTGACTCGTAGTCAGACTCTTCAAGGTGCTGACGTAGAAATGAATGGCAGGATGCAAGTCCCTGCCAACTGCACAGACATAATTCTCTTCCTATAGACGCCAAATACAAAAGCCCGACGGGGGAATCATATTCCTTGACTACCATAATCTTTAATAAATAGGGAGATTTCTGAATTAAATCAATCTGAAGTTGCCGAGACAACTTCTTACATACAAGTTGAAGTAGTATAACTTTAAAGAATCAGTCATATTTTATCAATAAAACAACCTCGCTTATCCTTTTCCGCGAACTATCATCCTACAAATAAAATCGGACTGCCACCTATATCTTAAAAGCAAGACAGGAAAAAAAGTTCAGACTCTTCACCGCAAAAATACTAATTTTTTATGAACAACACTGCATCCGCCGCTCTTCATTTATCATATTTTATCATATTTTCCGCAAGACAACAACGACGGAGGCAGCATTTTTGCAATCATTTTCAGTTTTTAAACCTATTTCCTGACAACATTTCCATCAATTTATATTAACTTTGCGACAGATATCGAAATTTACCTGAACCGATGAAAATCCTAATACTCGGAGCCGGAAAAATGGGCTCCTTCTTTTGCGACCTCCTCTCCTTCCGCCACGAAGTGGCCATCCTCGACACCGATCCGCAACGCCTGCGGTTCACGTTCAACGTCTGCCGATTCTCGAAGCCGGAGGAGGCCGAGACTTTCGATCCCGACATGGTCATCAACGCCGCCACCGTGAAATATACCATCCAGGCCTTCGAGGCGATCCTCCCCTACATAAGGCCTACCGCCATACTCAGCGACATCGCCTCCGTGAAGACCGGCCTGCCGGAGTTCTACGCCAAGGCGGGACATCCATTCGTCAGCACCCACCCAATGTTCGGCCCCACCTTCGCATCCCTTTCAAACCTGCGCAACGAGAACGCCGTCATAATAAAGGAGGGGGACCATCTCGGGAGGGTCTTCTTCAAGGATCTCTACAACGAGCTGAAGCTCCACGTGGAAGAATACACATTCGAGGAGCACGACGAGACCATCGCCTACTCCCTTTCCATCCCCTTCGCATCCACTTTCGTATTCGCCGGAATCATGAAGCATCAGGACGCGCCGGGCACCACCTTCAAACGCCATTTCGACATAGCCCGCGGGCTTATGGGGGAAGACGACTATCTTCTGAGCGAAATAATGTTTAATCCTAACACACCCCGCCAGCTTGAAAAGATTCGCGCCCAGCTCGCCGAACTGCAGACCATCGTGGAGAACCACGACAGCGACGCAATGAATGCATATCTCGCCCGGCTGCGTGAAAACATAAAATAACGTTTAGACAGACAACAAAATTATTCCGGCTTCCGACTGCGTTTCCAAACCTTTCGGAAGCCGGAAACGTTTTAACCTTGAAAAACAATCAAGGTTATGTTGCACACAATTTCCCTTAAACTAAAGCATTTCTTCCACGTGGTCTCCAACGTCAGGCCGACCGTCTGGATATGCACCTACATTCTGCTCACCCCCGTTTTCGCCCTCGTCTATTGGGCGTTGCCCGACGCTCAATTCCGGATTCCCGACGGAAGCGCCACTGACTTCGGCTCGTGGCTATACTACAGCATCGTGACCATCACGACACTCGGCTTCGGCGACTATACCCCAGCCTACGGCTGGGCGCAAGCCGTCACGGCCATCGAAGTGATTTGCGGACTGAGCCTTTTCGGCTTCTTCCTCAACTCCGTAGGCTCCATGAAATCTGAAATAGACGTCTATTCGGAGATAGAGAAGCAAAAGCTTGCCCACGCCCACCTGCAAAAAGAGAAACTTATTCTCTGCGCACCGGCCATAATCCACAACGTCAACGTTTTCCTATCATATTGCTATGCCGTGACGACCCCCCTGGCGCGCCGCTCCGAAGATGAGGCCCGCTTCAATCCGGATTTCAAATTCCAGGACATGGCCGACCTCTTCAAACCCTCGGGCCTTTCGATAGACAACACCCGGCTTCCCGCCGTGGCCCGTCTGCTTAAAAGCGCCGCCCACACCTCATTGAGTCTCGATTCCCTCCAGACCCGCGTAGACATGACCCTCTGGCCCGACATCCTTGAAGACTGCTTCGCCTTCGTGGCCAACTATCAGATGTTCTCATCAGAAGACGCCCTCTCCCATACCCCTATCACACTCATCCCTCATACCAACTCCGCCACGGAGGAATCGGCCGAGAGCAAAATCGCCTCCGACATAGCCGCCTGGACCGGGCCGCTCGATCTCAAAAAGCAAGGCAACCTGCAGCCCATCATCGAGCTCTATTATTTCATCAAAGAGAACTCCGAGCTCGCCCGCAAACTTGAGACAGCCATCACTAAAATCGCCAACGAATGAATCCTCCCGCCCCGACTTCGGCCACGCCGACAACCGTCTCCAAAAGATACTACATATTCATAATCACGTATCTCGAGTTGCTGAGCGCGTTCGGCTCTTTCGTCAACGACCTCTACATACCCTCGCTGCCGGAGATGGTGCGTTACTTCCATACGACCCGACCGTCCGTGCAGCTCGGCTTGACGTTCGGCATGATCGGCCTTGGAATCGGGCAGATCGTGCTTGGGCCGCTTAGCGACCGCTTCGGCCGCAAGCCCGTGCTTATAGCCTCGTTGATAGTGTTCTGCATAGGGGCCGTCGGCAGCATATGGTCGCCGACGATCCATGTCTTCGTCATGTGGCGACTCGTGCAGGGAGCCGGGGCATCGGGAGGCTATTTCCTTGCCCGGACAATTCCCGCCGACCTCTACGCGGGCCGGACATTGGCAAAGGTGCTGGCCCTTGTTGGAGCAATCAACGGATTCGCGCCCGCGAGCGCCCCAATCTTGGGCGGATTCATCGACAAGGCCGCAGGATGGCACGGCATTTTCTGGGTGCTCGCCGCCTTCTCAGTGCTACTTATTTTCGTCGGCATATTTTTCAAGGAATCCCTACCCAAGAGCAGCCGGACCGCCTCCAAAATGACTACGGCATTCAAGAATTACGCCGTGCTCGCACGCAATCGCCGCTTCATGATTCACGTGACGCTTAAAGGTGCAGCTCTCGGAATGCTTTTCGCCTATATCTCCTCCGCGCCGTTTATAATCCAGGACCATTACGGCTTCGACCAGTTGCAATTCGGTCTTTTCATGGGATTCAACGCCCTCTTCGCCGCAGCCGGATCGATGTTCTCATTGAGATTCAAGCCCTTGAAGAAAGCCGCCGTGGTGGCGGGAGTCGGATTGGCGTTCTCCGTGGCCATACAGGTGCTCTGTTTCTACAAGGTAAACGACATCTGGGTGTATGACGCCCTCAACCTCCCCATGCTCTTCAGCCTCGGCATGATTTTCTCTGTCAGCAACACATTGGCCATGAATGAAGGGCGTCAATACGCGGGCGACGCCTCGGCCTTCATCGGAGTGGCGGGCTACGTCTTCGGGGCAGTGGTCAGTCCGTTGGTCGGGATTGGAAACCAGATGCATTCCACGGCATTGGTCTTGGCCGGGCTCACAGTCATCACGCTAATCTTCTCCTATCTGACCAACCGACTGCCCGCCGACCTCGACACCGAGGAACAGAACCCTCCCAAACAATAACAAATGTTAAAATGAGGAAGCGATGTAACAAAAGCGCTTCCTCATCGTCTTTATAATGTTGACCGTTATTCAATAAGTAAGTATAGGTCGACACATAGAAGCCGCATTGAATTCATTTCCACATCATAAACTATATCCGACATATCAACAGTCATGAATCATTTTTTCAGGCGTTTGCTGCCTTTGCTTCTTCTTCTGACAGCATCCAACCTCTGTTCAGCCCAATATTCAATCTCCGGACTGATACGCGACTCAATCGGCGAACCGGAAGGCTTCGCCACCGTCAGACTCTTCCTTGCCACCGACACCGTCAAACCCATCAAGGCCTCGCTATCCGACGAGGCAGGGAAATTCAATATAAAGATGTCTTCGCCGGGCAAATACCGGGTCAACATCCTTGCTTTCGGCAAATTGCCGGTCAATAAAGACGTGGCACTGACCGCCTCATCACCTACTGCCGACCTTGGAACAATAACGACAACGACAGCTGAGAACATGCTTCAGGAGGTGGTCGTGACAGCCCAAAAGCCCCTCGTCACCAAGGAGATCGACCGCATCGGCTACGACGTGCAAGCCGACCCTGACGCCAAGACCAATCAGCTCGACGAGATGCTCAAGCGTGTGCCCCTCGTCAGCGTCGACGCCGACGGCACAATCAAAGTGAAAGGCTCCACCGACTTCAAGATATACAAGAACGGACGCCCCAACAACTCATTCACACGCAACGCCAAGGAGATTTTCAAGTCGATCCCGGCCTCGATGATAAAGAAAATCGAGGTCATCACCGACCCCGGGGCACGTGAAGACGCCGAAGGCACAAGCGCCATCCTCAACATCGTCACCATAGAGAACACCGTCATGAAAGGGGCAATGGGAAGCGTCGGAATCAACTACCAATCGCCAGGACTGCCCTCCCCCAATCTCTGGCTGTCGTCGCAGATAGACAAAGTCACGCTCTCCCTCTATGCCGGAGGCAGCATATTCTCCAAGAAAGGGCAGGAATCGAAGTCGGAATCGCTGAACCATTACGAGGACTCCGGCAACGACCTTAGATCCACCAGCGAAATGACCGGCGACGGCTATATCTCATTTTTCGGGACAGACGCCAGCTATGAGCTCGACTCCCTCAACCTCTTCACGGCCGAGTTCGGAGGCTATCTCTACGACCTGAGAAGCGAAAGCCACGGCCACACCGCCATGACCGACGCGGCAGGGAAGCATATCTACTCCTACAACACCATCTCGAAAAGCAAACCCAACCGATACCTCGACTTCAACGGAGGGCTCAACTACCAGCGAAGCACCCGCAGGAAAGGGGAGACAATCATCCTCTCCTATCTCGTCTCCACGACCGACCAGAAACAGCACTCCACAACCGAATACGAGGACCAGAAGGACGTGCCCGTCCCCTACACCGGCACCGACAACGAGTTTAACCTGAACTTCATCGAGCACACCGGACAGCTCGACTGGACCCGCCCTATCAACAAAAACAACACCTTCGACATCGGCACAAAATACATCAACCGGCGCAACCACTCGATCAACAACATCGACTATCTCAACGACCGCACGGAGCATTCCGATTTCTCCCACATCACGCAAGTGCTCGCCCTATATTGCGACTATCGCCTGAACTTCAACAAATTCGGAGCCAGGGCCGGTCTTCGCTATGAATATTCACATCTTTCGGCGAAATATAAAGACGGCTCCAACGCCCCCTTCAGCAGCAACCTCAGCGACTGGGTGCCGAATGCCGCCATCTCCTACAATCTGAATCCCGGCAACACGCTCAAGCTCTCCTACTCCACACGCATCAACCGCCCCGGCATAAGCCAGCTGAACCCCGCAATAGTGGAATCGCCATCGTCGATATCTACAGGCAACCCCGACCTCGGCTCGTCGCGCTATCAGTCGCTCTCGCTCAACTACAACCTCATCAGCCGCAAGCTGACGCTCGACTTCAACGCCTCCTATTCCTTCACCAACAATTCCGTCATCTCAGTGCAGGAGCTTGTGGAGAACGACATACTGAAATCGACATATGCCAACGCCGGGCACAACAAAAACTTCAATATCTCGATGTGGGGACAATGGACGATAGGGCCCAAGACGTCGTTCATGATGAATCTCAACGCCTCGTGGAACCGCTACGAAAACCGCTCCTTATCCCTTGAGGCACAGGGATGGAACCTCAATTTCTTCGCCCGATTCAGGCAGAAACTTCCCTGGGACCTCGACATGACCGCCTACTGCCACGGATGGAAACCGGGAGTGTCGCTCTATACGAAGAATACCACCTCCTTTGCAGACAACATATTCTACGGCATCGACCTCCAGAAATCCTTCCTGAAAGAGAAGAGGCTCAGCGTGAGAGTCGGAATCTCCAACCCCTTCAGCAACTCCACGCGCACCCAAGTCACCTCGCCCGTCAACGCCGGCTATTCGGGATATACGAAATCCTGGAGCTACCACAGAGCCAACAATATCAGCATCGGCGTAAGCTATCGTTTCGGCTCGATGAACATCCAGGTGAAGAAGACGGCCAAATCCATCAACAACGACGACGTTGAAAACCGCAAGAACTAACGCCGTCATCGACTAAAATTGCAAGCCGCCTGATTTCGCGCACGAAATCAGGCGGCTTGCTTTGCAGTTAGGTTTTATTTTCTTACTTTTGTGGACCAAACACAAAAGAAGGAATGACAAAGACTATTCGCCTCATACTATTATTGGTCGTGGCGTCAGTGGCACTGACCCCGGCGGCACAGGCCCAGCTACGCTACGGATTCCGCTTCGGCGGGGTCTTCGCCGACGCATCCCTGAAAGACGCCGGCAGCCTTTCGCTCGACAACAAGAGCGGATTCAGCGGCGGACTTATGCTCGAATACCAGATGCCGAAATGCGGCTTCGCCGCCGACATAGCCGTGGTCTACACACGGTATAACACCCATCTTCTGGACGACGGGGTGAAAACAAAGCCGTTCGGGCGCGATTTCATCGAGGTGCCACTTCATTTGAAATACAAGTTCTGGCTTCCGGCCTTCCACGACCTTTTCGGTCCGCTCGTCTACACAGGGCCGTCGCTGATGATACGCACGTCGGACTCCGGGCCGGAGAATTTCACGACACGCCCGCTTCAACCGGGATGGGACGTGGGCATTGGGTTTGACATCGTCAATTTCATCCAAATCACCGGAGGCTACCGCTTCGGACTTGGCAACGCCGCGAAAAACTCCCCCGGGAACGCCACTTACCGCACCAATGGCTGGAACGTGGCCGCCAACCTTATCTTTGATTTCTGACAATCATATATCCCCCGACTCCTCAAACACGGAGGCGCGGGATGATGCCCGAACCTCGTCAATAAACAATCCTATACGATAAATAATTTAGAACACATACTTATGAACACTTCCGATTTCATCAAACGCCTGACCGAGACCGTTGAGGAATATATCTCAGCTGAAGAATCATACAGCGACGACGTGCAGCTCCAGATCAACACCCTGACTTTCGAGATGGAGATAGCAGACCCGGAGAACGACCTTCCCGACTGCGATTACTATCCGATGATGGATCTCGTCAGGATGAGCACGGAGAATCCCGGACAATGGGAGCCCGACACAGACGCCATAGCCGACGTGGCAGCAGAATACGTATTCACCGACTGACATCGGCCCATGATTCCCGACCGCAGAATCATTCTGCCATTTCGCGTCATATCATTCTCAATCACCCTGATTCTCTGCATGGCAGGAGCTATGGCAGAGAATCCCTTGCTGCTTTCGCCCGTAGACGATCCCGGCGGGAATCCCCATATCAGGAGCATCACCCGCCTTTCCGACGGAAGAATGGCGTTCGCCACGACAGACGGAATCGAGATTTACGACGGTTCCAACTTCTCGCAGCTGCCGGCCGTGACCGGAGGCAGTCTTGAATTACCGGGCTACGACGGATTTCATCACCTCTATCTGTCGGATGACGGGAGATATCTTTGGATAAAAAATTTCAAGGAACTCAAGTGCGTCGACCTCGAAACGGAGCTATTCGTGACCGACATGCCCCGACAGATGAAAGCAATGGGCTTGCCGTCGGCCATCGACGACTTCTTCACGGACTCCGACGGAAGAATCTGGGCCGTAGCCGGCAACAGACTACTCCAACCCGACCTCCGGCTTGACATAAAACTCGACACCGAAAAAAGAAACATACTCGACCTCGCCACAGACAGCCGCAACCTTTATCTTTTCTTACAAAACGGAGAGACAATCGCATATTCCCTGCCATCCGGCAAACCTATTTACACTTCCAACGCTTTCAGCCCGGAAGAGGAATGGAAATTCGGAAGGACTTCGCTTGTGGTGGATGCCGACAGCGGATTCTACCAAATCCGCAACGGAGCAATCGGCGGCCTTTTTCATTTCAATCCGAACACAAAGGAGTATGCACGACTCATGGAGTCGAACCTGAGACTGAACACCCTCGCAGTAGGCGACTCCACCGCTTTCATATCGACCAACGACGGCCTCATCACCGTCAACCTCAATTCGGGGAAAGCGACGCATATACCTCTTATAAAGACAAAGTCAGGCAATCTTCTTGCCTCCGAAATATCAACGATATTCATTGATGATGAAAGGGGTCTGTGGCTCGGTATGCTCAACCGGGGCATATTTTATCATCACCCCGAAGCCTATCGCTATCTCCGGATTGCCGGACGAGGAGCAGCCTCTTACCCAACTCCGGAGAATCCGGCTTTCTCAGAAGGGCGCGACGGCTCCATCACCCTGTCAAGGCCGGAAGGAAATCTCCGCATTACCCTTCCAGACGGAAGAATCTCGCCCGCCGGGGAAGAAGATAGCCCCACGAGGACAGGGGAATATGGCAGCGGAGCATCGTTCGTTTCGAGCAACGGATCCGTATGCTTCAGTGAGCCCGGCAATTATTCCATCTTTATCCGCAACGACAGCGTGAAGAGCGGCTTAGGCATCCGCCCTGTGGTCAGCGGCATTTTGGTCAATGGAGAGAGAATCAAGCCATTGGGGACATACAAGGGAAATCCGATACTCAACAAGGCGGCAGCCCGCACTTCCGAAATAACCCTCAACCCCGACCAGAATTTCCTGACGATAGAGGCGAGCTCACCCCGATATGCCGCGTCGCCGATATTGTTTGAGTATATGCTTGAAGGAATCGACCGCGAATGGCAACAGGCGCGAGGGACCGGCACTAACGGAAGAAAACTATCAGCGTACTACACCGCCCTTCCTGCCGGGGAATACATATTTAAAGTGAGGAATGCCGGAGAGGGAGAGGGGGCAGAGATGCGTATGAAGGTCACGGTGTTGCCACATTGGTGGCAGACGGGTTGGGCATATGCCGCCTACGCATTGATCGTTGTCCTCTTGACAGGAGGCATGATGATAATATTCACGAAGCGCACTAAAAAACGTATCGCCCGCGAGCAACGGGAGAAATTCCTGCTTGACAGGATCAAGACGCTCATAGAGGAGGTGGACAGATATAAGGCGGAGTCGCCTGAGCAGGAAAGCCAACTTACTATTGAGAATCAAATAAATGGCTCTGACAGTTTTGCGGAAAAGGAAATTTCCGGGGAAGCTGGAAGCCCGGAGGAAGACAATTCGGGGGACAGCTCCATTCAAGAGCCGGCCACGCTTTCGGAAGCCGACAAGGCTTTCATAGCCAAAGCGATGGAATTCGTGGAAAAGAATCTCAACACTCCAGGGTATTCCGTCGTGCAACTCAGCCGCGACCTTTGCATGGAGCGCACGGGACTTTACCGGAAACTGACCGCCCTTCTCGAACAATCGCCAAGCCTGTTTATCCGCGACATAAGGCTCAGGAATGCAGCCCGACTTTTGAAGGAAGGAAAGCTGAGCATCACGGAGATTGCCGAGCAGACAGGATTCAGCTCCACATCCTACATGAGCAAATGCTTCCAGGAGCGCTACGGATGCCGGCCATCGGAATACGCCAAAGCCAACTGACAACATAACGACCATAAAAAAAGCATCCCTTCCTCGGGGATGCTTTTTTGGTCGTCCATAAGCATGAAATCAATTGCCTATATATTTGATTTTGTTTTCGTCGCGGGGCTTGGCTTCGGGGCTTTCAGCGGGATAGCCGAAGCCGATGGCGTAAATTAGTTCGTAGCCGTCGGAAAAGCCAAGTTGCTTGAGATATTCCGCGCCGTCTTCCGATTTCATGAAGCCAATCGGTCCGCCAAGGCAGCATGAGCCTATCCCCATCGACCATGCGGCAAGCACCATGTTCTCTCCAAGCAAGCCACAATCAAGCTGGGAATTATTCTCGGCTGCGATGAATACGACCGTAGGGGCGTTGCGAAACATATTCTTGAATTTCGGATCTTTCGCCTTGTCGGGATTCTTCTCCATAAATTTCTTTGTTATGCCGTCGAGGAATTCAGGGCTGTCGACCACACGAAGTTCCCAGGGCTGACGGTTCATGCCGTTGGGAGCGTTGATTCCACATTTCAGGATTACGTCCATCGTGTCGCGGGAGACAGGGTTTGGGAGATAATCGCGCACACTCCGGCGAGACATTATGGTCTGTATGACTGCATTGTCGATAACCTCACCGGAACCGCCGCCCACAACCGCGCTGTCGGCAACCTTTTCAGCACTTTGTCCGGAACATGCTCCGAGAGCCATCGCCGCCATCATCGCAGCGGAAACATAAGAGAATAATTTCATACTTTCAATATTTTTATGTGTAAGAATCCACAAATATAGCGATTTTCAACGATATTGACGTTGCTTTCAACGACGTTGTTGCGGGCAGAAGGGGAATTCGGAGTAATTTTGCAGCAGAATTTTCACACAAATCCGAAATAGCTATCATGAAAAAATTTCTTTCAATCCCTCTCGTCCTTGCCTTGGCCTCGTCTGCAGTCACAGCACAAGACGCAACCGTCGGGAAGGGCGGGGCATCCGTCAAAGACAATGCCGGATGGACCACAGAAGTAAAGTTCTATTCCCCTTCCATAGTCAGGGTGAGCAAATATCCGGGAGAGAAAGCTCCGGAGAAGAGGAGCTACTCCGTCATTATGCAGCCGGAGACAATCGACCTCACCACGAGCAAAAACGGCGGGGCAACCACGCTGAAATCATCGTCGATATGCGCCATAATAGGGAAAGACGGGAAAGTGGCATTCACCGACATCAACGGCAAGCCCCTCCTGAGCGAGACCACCTGGAGCCACACCCCCTGCGAAAACAAGGTGGACGAAGGGAAATTCAAAGTCAGCCAAAGCTACAGCCTCGACCCCGAGGAGATTATCTTCGGCCTCGGCCAACGTCAATGCCCAGAGCTCAACCAACGCGGCCAGGACATAAGGATATGGACCGGCAACACCAACATCACCATCCCCTACATCGCCTCAGAGAAGGGCTACGGCCTTTATTGGGACAATGCCGGAGACTCCCGTTTCACTGACCGAGACAACATCGCCACCTTCACATCGGAAGTGGCTCCGGAAGTGGACTACTACTTTATATATAAGGACGGCACGCAGGACGGCGTGGTGGCCGGAATACGCCAGCTCACCGGCGAGGCCACGATGTTCCCGATCCAGATGCTGGGCCATTGGCAATGCCGCGAACGCTACAAGAGCAGCGACGAACTTTGCGGAGTGCTCGACCACTACCGCGAACTTGAGATTCCTCTCGACGGGATGGTGCAAGATTGGCAATACTGGGGATGCGATTCCAACTGGAACGCCATGAAATTCGTCAATCCGCACTATATTAACAAAATGGGCGATCCTAAATGGATGCGCTATCTCCCCAACGACGAAGATCCCAACGCCAAATATCCGGAGCCGAGAATCAAAAGTCCCGAAGAGATGGTCAGCTACGTCCACGACAACAATTCCAAGCTTATGATTTCCATCTGGGCGAATTTCGGACCCTGGACCGACCAATACCGCGAGCTGGAGAAAATCGGAGCACTCCTTCCCTTCGAGACCTGGCCCCGCAACCGTGGCGTGCGTCCCTACGATCCCTTCAATCCCAAGGCCCGCGACATATATTGGAAATATCTTTCCCACCTATATAAAATGGGAATCGACGCATGGTGGACCGACTCCACCGAGCCCGATCATTTCGAGGAGCCCGGCGACGCCGACCACATGACCCACGACGGATCGTGGAGAAGCGTGAAAAACGCATTTGCCCTGATGACCAACAAAGGAATCTACGAGCATCAGCGCAAAATGAAGAACAATAATAAGCGCTCTGTGCAGATGACACGCTGCGGCACATTCGGCATACAGCATTACGGCACGTTCAGCTGGAGCGGCGACATCGTCTCCAACTGGAACGTGATGAAAAACCAGATTCCTTCGGGACTTAACTACATCATCTGCGGCATACCCTATTGGAACACCGACATAGGCGGATTCTTCGGCTGGGATTACGGCAACAACCCCAAAAGCCCGGCAATGCAGGAACTTCAGGTGCGCTGGATGCAATGGGGCACGTTCATGCCGATGATGCGCAACCATTGCTCGTCGCCCATGGTCAGCGAAATCTACAATTTCGGCAATCCCGGAGACTGGGCCTACGACGCGCAAAAGAAAGCCATCGAGCTCCGCTATCGTCTTATGCCTTACATCTACAGCCTCGCCGGCGACGTGACCCAGCGCTCTGGCACGATGATGCGTCCGCTCGTCATGGACTTCGCCTCCGACCGCAAAGCCATCATCCTCAACGACCAATACATGTTCGGCAAATCGCTGCTCGTCAAACCCGTGACCGATCCACTCTACACTTATCTCGGCCCCGGCAAGAAAGGGCATGCAATATATCCCGACGTAGCGAAAGCGGCCGCCCCCGTCAACGTCTATCTCCCGCAGGGAAGCAAATGGTATGACTTCTGGAGCAACGAGATCCATGAGGGAGGAAAAGACGTGCAATTCATCGCGCCGATCGACCGTATGCCGGTCTATGTCAAGGCAGGAAGTATTCTGCCATTCGGGCCGAAGGTGCAATACACTACGGAGAAGCCCTGGAACGAGCTTGAGATACGTGTCTATCCCGGAGCCGACGGAAACTTCATACTCTATGAAGACGACGGCGAGACCTACGACTATGAGAAAGGCAAATTCGCGGAGATTCCATTCACCTGGGATGATGCCTCGGGAACGCTGACCATCGGCGAACGCCGCGGAGAATATCCGGGAATGCTGACCAACCGCAAATTCAACATCCAGGTGATGAAACCGGGAGCCACCTCCGGCGACACCCCACTGACCTCCTTTGCCAAGACCGTCAGCTACGACGGAAAATCGCAAAGCGTAAAGCTCTGACCCGGATTTCGACACTATAAACAGTCCGGCCGTATACCTGTCATTTCTCGACAAACGTACGGCCGGACTCGATTTTACACAGAATCCTGAAGTCTCTCGCTGGCAGACTTGTTTTTGTCGGAGATTTGTTATAACTTTGAAAAAAATAACAGAGATGGAGAAGAAAGTCAGATATCCGGTAGGACAACAGTCGTTTGAAGTGCTTCGGGAAAGGGATTGCCTGTATGTCGACAAGACTCAATTCATCGAAATGCTTCTCGACGAGGGCAGTCAATAATATTTTTTGGGACGCCGCCGGCGTTTCGGAAAAAGTCTGTTGCTCTCCACGATGGCATGTTTTTTCCGTGGCGAGAGGGAATACTTTAAAGGACTGTACGCCGACACGATGGATTGGGACTGGCAACCATACCCCGTTCTTTTCCTTGACCTCAACATTCAGTCTTATCAAGGACACGACACTCTGACCAACGTCATAAAGGCAAATCTGGAGGAATGGGAAAGAGAATATGACATCCTGCCCAGAAGTGAAGACCTGTCAGTGCGTCTTAACGACATAATCTGCACAGCCAGCACGAAAACCGGCAAAGGAGTGATCATTCTGGTTGACGAATACGACAAGCCACTTGTCAATAACCTGCACGACCAGGAATTGTATGCGTCATTCCGCAAAGACCTGACCGCCCTCTATTCCAACTTTAAGAGTCGCGCGAGATACATTCGGATGGTGTTTCTGACGGGGGTCAGCCGATTTGTCCATCTTAGCGTTCTCTCAGGGCTCAACAATCTTAGCGACATATCATTCCTCGATAAATATTCCGGCATCTGCGGGATTTCAGAAAAAGAACTTGAGGCAAACTTCCACATCGGGATAGAGGCTCTGGCAAAAAAATATCAAGCCACAGCAACCGAAATCAAAATGGAATTGAAGAGACGCTACGACGGCTATCATTTTTCCAAAAACTGCGAAGACATCTACAATCCCTTTTCCCTGCTCAACGTAATGGAGAAAGAGGAGATGGACAGCTATTGGACAAAAAGCGGGATTCCGACTTTGCTTGCACAGCAATTACGTCGGTTTGACACTGACCTCAATTCCATATTCCATGCAAAATGCTATGAGGATGATCTTGTCAGACTGGATTTCGACACCCCCCGTCCCCTCGCCCTGCTCTATCAGACAGACTATCTGACTATCAAAGATTATTGCAGGGAAAGCGAATTATATACGCTCGGCATTCCCAACAATGAGGTGAAGCAAGGGCTGCTTAACTTCCTGTTGCCCTACTACGCCAACTTCCAAGGGGAAAGGAACGCCAGATTTCATATCCACGTATTTTTGAAAGAGCTTCGCGAAGGAAACGTAGACGCCTTCATGTATCAACTGCAAAGCATGTTTGCCTCCGTGCCTTACACGATGGAGATGGACAACGAGAGAAACGTCCACAATGCCCTGCTGATGCTTATGATGCTGCTTGGCATCGATGTTCAGACCGAATATCGCACATCCAACGGAAGAATCGATCTTTTTGTCAAGACGGAGAAGTTCTATTACGTTATGGAGTTGAAATTCAATAAATAGACGAAGGATGCACTCTCCCAGATTGATAAAAAAGGCTATACTCTACCTTTCGCCACAGACTCACGAAGGATAATCAAAATCGGCATGAATTTCTCATCTAAAACTCGCACAATCGATGACTGGACATCTGAATGAGTCTAATTTTTGGCTTTTAGCACGTTTCAATTTCCTACAAACATCATTATTGGCAGTCATAGAAATTTCTATGACTGCCAATAATGCTTTCAATGCCATAGGACAGTCTTATCGCAAAAACACATTCTGTTTATGATTTTGCAAATTAATATTGACAGGAATCTCACCACTTAGAAATTTTAAAGAACTTCCTATTTTAAAGTGACAAAAATATCCCATTTCGTTCCTTAAACAAACAAATTTACCATTTAAGTGTCAATAATACACTTTTAATATTGCAAATTAACGTATTTTAACTTTAACATGTCTTGATTTTGCCTAATTTGCTTTACCTTTGCAAGTGTCAAATACTGTTAAAACCTAACATCACCTTTACCTCAACAGATAAATCTGATTAGGTTTTTCAAAAATATGTTAAGAAACTTTCAGATTTTATATTATATCTAAACTGATTTTCTATGAAGAAATCAAAGACATTTTTAACAGCAGCAGTTCTTGGGACGGCATTCTGCTCAAGTTCAGGAATGCAAGCATCCGAGAATCCAGTACCTGCCTATGAGGCACCGGATGCGGTATTCACTGCCACAGGAACCGTGGTTGACGCAAACGGGGAACCTGTGATAGGTGCAACTGTCCGAGAGAAGGGGAAACCCACCAATGGCTGTTCGACAGACGTGGATGGCAATTATACCCTGAAAGTGAGAAAAGGAGCGAAGCTTGAGATAAGCTACGTAGGCTGTGTCACAGCAACCATTGACGCAGGAAAAGGGATGAGCACCACACTGCAAGATGACGCAAAGGTGCTCGATGACGTAGTGGTAGTAGGCTTCGGCACACAGAAGAAAGCTAACCTAACAGGCGCTGTGGCCGTAGCTTCCGGCAAAGAAATCGAGAACCGTCCGGTCAGGACCGCCGCCGAGGCCCTCCAGGGTCTTCTGCCCGGCCTACAATTGACGCGTGAAGCCGGCGACATTGAAACCGACATGTCGATTCAGATCCGAGGGACAGGCACAATCGGCCTGGGGTCGAGTGGGGCTCCTCTTATTCTGATTGACGGCTCCGAGGGAGACATCAATACGGTCAACCCGCAGGATATCGAATCTATTTCAGTGCTCAAAGATGCCGCCGCCTCTTCCATCTATGGCAGCCGCGCTCCATTTGGCGTGATCATGGTCACGACTAAAAAGGGAAGCATGGGAAGGCCCAAAATCAATTACAACAACAACTTTCGATGGAGTTCGCCAATCGGATTACCGGAGATGATGAATTCTTATGATTTCGCATTATTTCAGAATCAAGCGTATTGGAACAATGGGTGGAACGGATTCTTCAGCGACGAGACAATCGAAAATATGATCAATTTCGCCGCACAAGGCGGAACCTACCGCGGAGGCTTACCAACAAGAAACAACGGGACAGAATGGGGAAGCTCCACCCTGCACGCCTTTAACGTGGCTTATGCGAACACCGACTGGCTTCATGAACTATACAAGGATTCCTTCTCACAGGAACATAATGCCAGTGTCAGCGGAGGGAACCAGAATTACAACTACTATGCGGCGTTCGGCTTCAATGACATCCACGGCATGTTGAACCATGGCAAGGATTCAAGAAAAAGATACAATGCAACGGGAAAATTCTCCGCGAAATTGACAAGCTGGGCGGAATTCAGATACAGTGTGCGCTACGTGCACAGCGACACAAATGTCCCATCCAGATTCGGGGACGACTGGTATAACTACATCGGAGCCCAGACTTGGCCCAACCTGCCGATATACGATGAGAATGGCTACTACTATTCGAATGAAGGAGGAGCTCCCGCAATGGGGCTTGCCCAGGGAGGGACAAGACTTACCGACAGAGACGAGACCTATCAGCAGGCGGGGCTTACGATAGAGCCTCTTAAAAATTGGTTTATAAGAGGAGAATTCAACTACAGAATCGACCAATCAAAAGACCGACAGACCAGGCTTCCCATCTATGACCACTATGTGGATGGGTCAATTAAGGACATGCAATATTCCTCCTCCCTATATCAGAGTTTCTTCCAGAACAAGTATGCCAACTGGAATGTTTATTCAGACTACACATTCAGCATTAAGGATGCTCATAATTTCAAAGTGATGGCAGGGTTCCAGTCAGAGGAAAAGAAACAGGAGTATTTCAACGTCTCTGCTTATGGACTACAGGACTATGAGCTTCCCGAATTGGACCTGACCACCAATCTTCAAGGCAATGGAGAAGACAAGGCACCGTCGGTGCACGGACGACGCAACCAATGGTCGATACTTGGGTTCTTCGGACGTATCAATTATGACTATAAAGGGAAATATCTGTTAGAGGCAAACCTGAGATATGATGGTTCGTCCCGTTTCCGCTCCGACAGGCGTTGGACATGGTCGCCCTCTGCATCCCTTGGATGGAATATCGCAGAAGAAAGCTTTTGGGAATCAATACACCCAGTTGTCAATTTGCTAAAGCTGCGTGCATCATTCGGACACCTGTCAAACCAGAATACCAACGATTGGTATCCCACATATCGAACAATGAGCACTGGGACAGCAAATGGTGACTGGCTTCAAGGCAACAAACGCCCCAATGCCTCATGGGTGAACGGGCTTATAAGCACATACCTTACATGGGAAAAAATCAAGACCTGGAATATCGGACTTGACTGGGGGCTATTTAACAATCGACTGACAGGCTCTGTGGATGCATTTATTCGTGATACCGACGATATGTTGGGTCCTCCTGTAGAGCTTCCCAACACACTTGGTCTCACCGCTCCATCCGAAAACAATTGCGCACTACGCACGACAGGATGGGAACTTCAAATCACATGGCGTGACGTTACCCCCTTCGGACTCGGCTACAGTATAAGCGCCAATATATCAGATGCGAGAACCAAGATAAAAGCCTATCCCGGGAATATAACGGGAGATATAGCCAATTACAATCCCGGCCACTATCTTGGAGAAATTCAAGGTCTGACATCCATAGGCATTGCAAAATCACAAGAGGAGATGGATGCCCATCTCGCGGCACTCGACAGAAGATTCGAGGAAGTCAACGGATATGCTCCCGCCACTCCACTTCAAGGACAGAGCTGGTATGGCACAAACTGGGCAGCAGGCGACATGATGTATAAGGATGTCAACGGCGACGGACAGATAACTTGGGGAGACTGGAACTGGAATAACCCGGGAGACATGACCGTCATCGGGAACACCACCCCAAGATATTTCTTTGGCATCGACCTGACAGCCAATTATAAAGGATTTGATTTCCGTGCCTTCTTCCAGGGAGTAGGCAAACGTGACTTCTATAGCCGTTCTCCTCTTTTTTGGGGAGCTTTCGAGGGAGGCATATGGCAATCAACAGGCTTTAAGGTTCATGAAGATTACTTCAGGGCTGAAGACGTCGTTTTCAACTACACAGACCACAACGGCAATCCAGCACAATACGTGCTCCCCGCCAACCTTGATTCTTATTATCCGAGACCACTCCATAACTTCAAGAATCAGGAATGGCAGACACGCTATCTTCAGAACGCCGCTTATATTCGCTGCAAGAATATGCAACTCGGCTACACCCTGCCACAGTCGATAACCGGCCGTCTTGGCATAAGCCAGCTGAGGTTGTACGTCTCCGTCGACAATCTTTTCACGATAACCAAGCTTTCGAAAGTGTTCGACCCCGAAAATGTCGGCGGCGGATCCTCACTCGGTGGCAGGACAGGAGACGGCAACACTTATCCCATGGCCCGCACATGGTCCTGCGGATTATCTATATCCATTTAACACAATCCAACAACAAATATGAAACCCAACAAGATATTAGGATTTGGAATCTCCTGTGTTCTCGGTCTCGCGGCGACTTCATGCAGCGATTTCCTTGAGAAGACACCGATGTCGCAGATTCCACCCGAACAATACTATTCAAGTGCATCCCAGATAGATGCGATACTCATGGATAATTACCCCAATATCCTTCCCGGCCATGGAAGTTGGTATGGATATTTCGAAGGGGATGACGGCACCGACAATCAGGTGCGCACCGGAGGCTGCTGGAGCCAGTATACTACCGACCTGTGGAGAAGCAACAACGAGGCAGGCGAATGGTATTTCAGCCGAATATACTATCTCAATTTCGCATTCTCCAATATTCTCACGAGATATGGAGAAAAACTCGATGGACAAGACAACACAATCAGTGGCGACCTTCCATTGGTGCAGCACTACATTGGAGAGTTGTATTTCCTGAGAGCCTATCATTATTTCACCAAGCTCAAGACATTCGGTGATTTCCCGATTATTTTGGAACCCCTTCCCAACGATTGGGAGATCCTTTCCGACGCTGCCGCAAGGAAGCCCCGCAACGAAGTGGCACGCCAGATTCTCGATGACCTCGACAAGGCCATCTACCTTATGCAATTCACAAATCTCAACACAACACGCATCAACCGAGACGCGGCATTGCTGTTTAAATCCCGTGTAGCTCTTTATGAGGGGACATGGCTTAAATACTTCAACGGTAGTGCCTTCGTACCGGGCGGAGAAGGATGGCCCGGAGCCACGGCTACCCCCAACTACCAATACCCGTCAGGGTCAATTGAAAACGAAATTAATTTTTTCCTCGATCAGGCCATGGAGGCGGCAAAAGAGGTAGGCGACAAATATGTTGACAAGCTTGCATATAACACAGGAAAAATGCAGCAAAGCGCTGGTGACCCTGTCAACGACTACTACAACATGTTTGCAGATGTCGACATGAGCGGCTATCCCGAAATTCTATTGTGGCGTCAGTATAACAGAAACCTGCTGACCCACGATGTATGCCAGAACGCGGCAAAATCCAACGCCTCTCTCGGGTTGACTCGCATGTACGTTCAAAACTTCCTTATGGCTGACGGTTCGCCGGTTTATACCCATGGCACTTATGCCGATGGCGACGGATATTATATGGGAGACAAAGACCTTAGAAAACTGCGCGAAAACCGCGACAGTCGCCTGCAAGTATTCCTGAAGGCTCCGGGCGATATCAATCAGATATATGATCTTGACAACACCACCGGCCTCCTCCTTCAATATGAGCCGATTCCCGATATCACATCCGGAACATACGGTGAGAACTATCCCACCGGCTATGCAATTCACAAAGGAGGTAATCTCAGCCGTAAGTACTACGAGAATCAATGGTGCTATACCGGATGCCCTATCATGAGATCGGCGGAAGCTTTGCTCAACTACATGGAAGCAAGCTACGAGCGCAATCACTCAATCGACGGCACAGCCCAAAGGTATTGGGAGGCACTGCGCAACAGGGCTCATGTCAATCCAGATTTCAACAAAACAATCGCCCTTACCGACATGACCAAGGAGGCAGAGAACGACTGGGGAGCATATTCAGCAGGCCAGCTGATCGACCCTACGCTCTATAACATCCGCCGTGAACGTCGTTGCGAGCTTCTTTCAGAAGGATTCCGTATGGATGACCTGAAACGATGGAGAGCATTCGACCAACTCATAACCAAGCCATGTCATATAGAAGGGATGCACCTATGGAATACTCCAATGGAAGAATGGTATACTAACCTGACATATGACATAGGGGCTGAATCCACCGTCTCTTCTCCTCAAAAGAGCGAATATATTCGTCCTTATGAGAAGAACAGCACTCAGTATGGCTACAACGGCCTTACATGGAAAATGGGACACTACCTCAGCCCTATCTCCACAAAGGAGATTCTGCTTTCGTCGCCTGACGGGATTACGCCTGATGCTTCGAAAATCTATCAGAATCCTTATTGGTCGAACGCCGGAAGCGAACCGGCTTCCAAATAAGCCTGAACATTACGATAGAGACAAACCGACAAAACAAAATCGGCAGACGATATCGTCTGCCGGTTTTGTTTTGTTGGGGTAATTGCAAGGTGGCGGAGGAAGTGGTTATTCCTTTTTGCCGAAGCCGAAGATGCCTTTGCCATTGGTCTTGTCCTCGACAAAATCCTCTACCTTGACCTTGATTGTCTCAATTGTCTCCTGGCCTTTCTCACTGTTGGCAAATTCCTTTGCCTTGTTGATAGCGTCTTTTACGCTTTCATTGTTCATGAGATCAGCAGCCTTATTTTTCAATTCGTCTAACATAATTCATCTGTTTTTTTAGTATGTAACCTTAGGGTGTGTTTATTTTAACATACTCTTATAACGCTGCAAGGTTTCTGCCTGTTCAAAAAGCCGGATGCAAACCTCCACAAAAAATGTTAACGCCCTTGCATGCTGAACGGGCAGACAAGGGCGCTACGTTTTTCTATTTGACTGTCGAAGAATCTTCAGATAAGCTTGTCGAGGCTGTCGGTGTTGTTGCGGATTTCCTCCTCCGGCACCTCATAGTCCTTCAGGTCGCCGGTGTGATACTGGTCGTAGGCGGCCATATCTATGAGGCCATGACCGGAAAGATTGAACAGAATTACGGGAGCCGTTCCCTCCTCGTTAGCCTTTTTAGCCTCTCGGATGGCGGCTGCTATGGCATGGCTGCTCTCCGGAGCCGGGATTATTCCCTCGCTACGGGCAAAAAGATGCGCGGCCGCGAAGGTCTCGGTCTGCGGGATATCGACCGCATCAATCATTCCCTGCGAACGAAGCTGGCTGACAACGGAACCTGCCCCATGATAGCGCAGACCGCCCGCATGGATATTTGCAGGAGAGAAATTATGACCGAGCGTATACATCGGAATCAACGGAGTGTAGCCAGCCTCGTCGCCAAAGTCATACTGCATTACGCCACGCGTAAGCTTCGGGCACGACTGCGGCTCAGCGGCGATGAAACGGGCATTGCGCTCCCCGGAGAAATTATGACGCATAAAAGGGAATGATATTCCGGAGAAATTGCTGCCACCTCCAAAACATCCTATCACCACGTCGGGATATTCCCCGGTCATCTCCATCTGCTTCTCAGCCTCAAGGCCTATGACAGTCTGATGCAGGGCGACATGATTAAGTACGGATCCAAGCAGATACTTGCAGTTGGCTGTGGTCGTTGCAAGCTCTACGGCCTCAGAGATAGCCGTGCCAAGCGAGCCCTGATAATTGGGATGGTCGGTGATGATTTTCTTTCCGGCTTTCGTAGACATACTTGGAGACGCAATCACCTCTGCCCCATACGTCTCCATGATAGAGCGACGGTAGGGCTTCTGATGATAGCTTACCTTCACCATATATACGGCCAATTCGAGACCGAAATGTTTCGCAGCGAGCGAAAGGGCCGCACCCCATTGGCCGGCGCCCGTTTCGGTCGTGATATTGGTGATTCCCTGCTTCTTGGCATAATAAGCCTGCGGGATTGCGGAATTAAGCTTGTGCGAACCTACCGGGCTGACGCTTTCATTCTTAAAATATATGTGGGCCTTGGTGTCGAGCGCCTTCTCAAGACCGCGGGCGCGGACGAGAGGCGTAGGCCGCCAAATGCGATACATCTCACGCACCTCCTCCGGGATTTCAATCCACGCGTCGGTGTCGTTGAATTCCTGTCGGGCCGCCTCCTCGGTGAAAACCGGGAAAAGATCTTCAGCCTTAAGAGGCTGTTTTGTGGCAGGATTGAGCAGCGGACGTGGCTTTACCGGCATTTCTGCCATTACATTATACCATGCCGTGGGGATGTCTTTTTCCTGAAGGATGAATTTTTTTGATTCCATTAATATTATTGTGAAAAGATTTTTGGCTTGTATGGCTATGATAGCTATCATAGCATTGGTGGTGGCGGGAGGAATGAGATTGCAAAATTATACTATTTTCTTCATTCTTCTGCATATTTCAGCAATAATTTTTCATTTTTGCAGAATATTTTTCAAATTTGCTCATTTATCGGCAATAAAAGCTTCTCATATGGCTTCATCAAACGAGAAGAATGGCAGGCCACGTGCTTCCGCCGCATTTTTAACATGCGAAAATTACTGTTATTTCAAGAAAAATGAGTAACTTCGCAGTCGGAACTAATATATTATACGATGGCAACTACATTGGTCAAAACTTCTTTCGATTTCCCTGGGCAGACAGCAGAATTCCACGGGAAAGTGCGCGACGTATATACTATCAACGACGACATCATGGTGATGATCGCCACCGACCGCATATCGGCGTTCGATGTTATCCTGCCCGAAGGCATCCCATACAAAGGGCAGGTGCTCAACCAAATAGCGGCATATTTCCTTGACGCTTCCGCCAAAATCGTACCCAACTGGAAGCTCGCCGTGCCCGATCCGATGGCCACGGTAGGACTTAAGGCCAAATCCTTCCCCGTAGAGATGATCATCAGAGGCTACCTGACCGGCAGCGCATGGCGCGACTACAAGAACGGTTGCCGCGAAATTTGCGGGGTAAAGATTCCCGACGGCATGCGCGAGAATGAAAAATTCCCTGAGCCAATCATCACCCCCACCACCAAAGCCGAAGAGGGCCATGATGAAAACATTTCCCGCGAGGAGATTATCTCACAAGGCCTTATCAGCGAAGAACACTATGCCGTGATGGAAGACTACACGCGCAAGCTCTTCAAGCTTGGCTCGGAAATGTCCGCTGAAAAGGGGCTTATCCTTGTCGACACCAAATATGAGTTCGGCCTGCGCGACGGCAAGGTGATCCTTATAGATGAAATCCATACCCCCGACTCCTCCCGCTATTTCTATGCCGACGGCTATCAGGAGCGCTTCGAAAAGGGGGAGGCTCAACGCCAGCTCAGCAAGGAATTCGTACGCCAATGGCTGATTGACAACGGATTCATGGGCAAGGAGGGGCAGACCGTTCCTCAGATGACGCCCGAGTTCATTGAAAGCGTATCAGAGAGATACATCGAGCTCTATGAGCACATCACGGGTCAGAAATTCGTGAAGGCCGACGAGCAAGACCTTACGTATCGCATATTCCGCAACGTATCGGCTTGCCTCCTATCCCTTAAATGACAACCTCCAATATCCTCCCGGGGCAGCAATGACAGAAGAAAGAATCATAGCCGACGTCGCAAGGCGTCTTAATCTCTCGGCAACAGCAGTGAAAGCTGTTGCCGAGTTGCTTGATGAGGGTGCCACAGTCCCTTTCATCAGCAGATACAGAAAGGAGCGCACCGGCTCGCTCGACGAAGTGGCCATACGCGACATAGAATCCATGCTCAAAAGCGTGGGAGAGCTTTTTGCCCGCAAGGATTTCGTGGGCGAAGCTATTGAAGCCGCCGGAGCGATGACCGACCGTCTGCGCTCTCAGCTTGACGAGGCCTCGACAATGACAGAGGTGGAAGACATCTACGCCCCTTTCAAACCGAAGAAACGCACACGCGCCACAATCGCCAGGGAGAAGGGTCTCGAACCCCTCGCCAAGATAATCATGGCCGGAAACACTTCCGACTGCGTCTCGTCGGCTTCAAGATTCACAGGAAAAAACGGAGTAGCAAATGAGGAGGAAGCCCTTGCCGGCGCCTGCGACATAATTGCCGAATGGGCGTCAGAGTCCACACGACTCCGCAATATCACGAGAAACGTCTACAAACGCACGGCGACCCTTGAATGCACCGTGGCCAAAGGGAAGGAGGAGGAATTAAAATCCTCTGCAATGGCACAATATGCCGGCTTCTCCCGCCCCGTGAAGAGAATGGCCTCCCATCAATACCTTGCATTGCGCCGGGCTGAAAAAGAGGGGCTGATAAGGACAAAGTATTCCCTAGAAGACTCCTGCGACCTTGACGAGGCCCTATGCAAGGCATTCGTACCCCGCAATGCCGGCCGCGATTGCTCCGCCACCATCTCCAAAGCCGTATGCGACGCCTCGAAGCGGCTTCTTCGCCCTTCAGTGGAAACCGAGATTTCTTCAGAACTGAAAGAGGAAGCCGACCGCATCGCCATCGACATATTCGCCGGCAACCTTCGCCAGCTGCTTCTCGCCCCGCCACTGAAAGGGCAACGCATCCTCGCGCTCGACCCCGGCTACCGGACCGGATGCAAGGTGGTGGCCCTCGACGCGCAGGGCAATCTGCTCGACGACACCGTCATATACGCAGCCCCTCCCCGTTCGGATTTGGAGGGAGCATCCCGCATACTGCGCCGCCTTATCGAGCGGCATAAGCTGCAAGTCATTGCCCTTGGCAACGGCACAGCTTCCCGTGAGACCGAACGTTTCCTTAAAGATTACAAGATTATCGACTCCTCGCGACTTTTCATAGTCAGCGAAAACGGAGCTTCGGTCTATTCCGCCTCCGACGTGGCGAGGAAAGAGTTTCCAGACAAAGACGTGACAGTGCGCGGAGCCGTCTCCATCGGACGCCGCCTCATCGATCCTCTCGCTGAGCTTGTGAAAATAGATCCTAAATCCATAGGCGTCGGGCAATACCAGCATGACGTCGACCAGGGGAAACTGAAGGATTCTCTCGACTTCGTCGTGACGAGCTGCGTAAATTCAGTCGGGGTTGATGTCAACACAGCTTCCGAGCGTCTTCTTTCCTACGTCTCCGGCATAGGGCCTGCATTGGCAGCAAACATCGTGACCTACCGTCGCGACAACGGCGACTTCGCCACGAGGCAGGAGCTTAAAAAAGTGCCGCGATTGGGCGACAAGGCATTTGAGTTGGCAGCCGGATTCCTGCGTGTGCCTGGCGGGAAAGAGCCTCTTGACAACACAAGCATTCATCCCGAAAGCTATCACATCGTCAAGGAGATGGCTAAACGCCTCGGAGTCAAGGTGGCAGACTTGCCGGCAAATAAGGAGCTCCTCGATAAAATCGACGTAAAAGAGCTCGCCTCGCAGGGAGTGGGCGGACTGGAGACAATGGCCGACATCATCGCCGAATTGCGCAAACCGGGACGCGATCCGCGCACGGAAGAGAACATCGACGCGTTCGTTCCCGGTGTTGAGAGCTTTGAGCAGATTGCCGTTGGGCAGACACTTCCGGGTATGGTCAACAACATAACCGCATTCGGAGCTTTCGTAGACCTTGGCATCAAAGAGAACGGCCTGCTCCACATTTCAAAAATTTCCCGCCGTCGCATCAATGACGTTTCCGATATCCTGCATCTCGGACAACGTCTTGACGTGAAAGTCATAGATATCGACACGGCAAGACGGCGCATATCCTTATCCCTCATAGATTAACCATCCTAAATATAAGCATCTGACCACTAAAATGACACCGCAAGAAAAGTCCGCCATGAGGAATCCCGAAGAGATAATGACAGCCCACGGCATAAAACCGACATCCAACCGCATACTGGTGCTTCGTGAGATTCTCAGGAGCAAGAACCCCGTCAGCCTCATGGATCTGGAAGAGATGCTTGAAACTCTCGACAAATCCAGCATTTTCAGGGTCTTGACGTTGCTTTCCGAGCATGGGGTGCTTCATGCCGTGGAAGACGGACGCGGCATCGTCAGATATGAGACCTGCTCCGGCCATCACGAGGAGGGAGGAGTGGATTCCGACCTTCATGCCCATTTCTACTGCGAGGGATGCAAAAAAGTTTTCTGTTTTGACGATATTCCCACGCCGGAAGTGGCCGTCCCGGAAGGGTTCGGCGTCCGTTCCATCAACTACATGATCAAAGGGCTTTGCCCCGCATGCAATTCAGGCAGCCCGACATAGACTGACTATCAGGCAAACAATCATTGAGCGACATTGGCCGACAAGGCTTTCTTAAGCAAGGGGTCATCGTCGGTCATAACATGTTTTGTTTTAATCACTTTCCCGTCCTTCCCTATCAGAACGCCAAACGGGATACCTGAGAAATTGAATATGCCGCGAAGCCGGTTCCAGTCGTCGTCGGAAACAAAAATATGTTCCCCTTTGATACCCTCCTTCCTAAGCCATTTCTTGCAGGCCTCCATGCCATCATCGCCATCGGCGATATACAATGCGTTGAAAGGACGGTTGGAAAGTTTCTCCAACATCGGTTTCTGTCGTATCATTCCGCTGCGGCACGGGCCACATCCCATTCCCCAGAAATCAAGGAAAAGCACATAATATCTTCATATAATATGGAGATATTATCCTTAATATTTAGCGACTTGGATCAATAAGTATATCTTTTGATGAAAAAACTTATAGGTCTGTCTTCAGGAAGTCTCGGAGTCGTAGATGGCGGATTCCGGGATACTCAGCCATTTCTCCGCTTATTGGGTCCATAGTCACTACATACTTGGGGTAGTTGTCTTTGATTCCCGCCAAATTCCCAAACTCCCTTTTGACGGTCTCTTCTGATGCAAGTAAATATGCCACCTGGACGTAAAGCGTATTCCCTCCTCTTGTCGCGACAAAATCAATTTCACCAACCCGCAGTATTCCGACGTTGACCTTATAACCCTGTATCAACAGATGCGAATAAACAACATTCTCCATTATCTTTTCTATGCTATTTTGCAAATTAAATCCACAAAGGAAGTTACGCAATCCATGATCGGCAAAATAATACTTACAAATCAATTCAAATAGCCTCTTTCCATGGATGTCATACCTTACCACAGGATTAATGATACGTGCTTTGCATAGATATCCTATATAAGAGGAGGTCGTCGTCTCAGAAATATTCTCACCCTGAGATTTCATAAACTTGACGATACTATTCGTGGAAATAAGTTTTCCTATATTATCGGCAATGAATCGGGAAAGATTCTCGACAAACTTGACATTCCTTATTTTCTCCCTTGTTATGACGTCCCGCATCATTATCGTGTTGTAGACTCCCTGAAGGTAGTCTCTGACACTCATTTCATCTTTGATATCATATAGCCGGAGTCCGGGAAGTCCTCCAACCTTAAGGTATTCGACAAGAGATCCGTCGGTGTCAGGTAAACCATGAAACTCAACAAATTCCCTATAACTCAACCCATAAACAGGAATTTCCACATAACGTCCAGCCAATCTCGTGCTCAATTCGGAGGAGAATATATAGGCGTTACTTCCCGTTGCAATAATCTGACAACGTCCTTCTGCATGAAGACTTCTCAAAGCATTCTCATACCCCTCTATGTCCTGCACTTCATCAATCATGAGATAGTTGTCACTTCCCTCTTCAAACATTGGAGAGACAAAATCATATAGTTCCACGGCATTGGTCAAATGGCTATATTTAAGCAGCTCCTTATTGATATATATCACAACAGCCCCCTGCCTGTTGTCTACAAGCCAATTATGGACTTGACGAAGCATAAAACTTTTTCCGACCCTACGCTGGCCAACAAGAATAATCATCATACCCCTGTTAAGATGGGATATGATGTGAGAAAGATATGTTTGACGAACGATAATATCCATAAGATTCGCTTTTTATTTTCCGCAAATTTACCGATTTATACCGTCAAAAACAAGCATTAATGTCAAATTCTCAGTTTATAAGTTGGAAGATTTGAAAATTTTGTCATTTTGCGTTTTATAAATAGGCAAATTTACACAGGACCAAGCATTATTCCGGTTATAGATTGGTGAATTTACAAAAACAGGTGTTATTCGAGTTATGCATTGCCAAATTTGCAAAGCGAATTTTCGCAGAAGTTGATGGCTTATAATCCAAGGCACATCTCTTAATATTCGGAGACTCTTTACAGCTAGGATTCATGAGAAACGATGGAAGGGGGAAATAAATGAGCAAGTCGTTACGTTAAACCTTAAATAGCGCACCACGGGTTGCGCAAGCATTTTTATTACAAACCATATATAACCAAGATATGAACGATTTATTTTCAGTGGATGGCAAGGTGGTGGTCATCACAGGCGGCACAGGAGTGCTCGGAGCCTGCATCGGCAAGCATCTCGCTAAAGAGGGAGCTAAAGTGGTCCTCATGGGTCGCCGTCAAGAGGAGGGAGATAAACTCGTCTCCGAAATCAAGGCAGAGGGAGGGGAAGCAATGTTCCTTGTGACCGATGTCATGAATCCTGAGGTTGTCCAGAAGAATTGCGACGACATCTTAGCAGCCTACGGAAAGGTGGATGCGCTTCTTAATGCTGCCGGAGGCAATATGCCGGGAGCGACAATCGCCCCGACAGGCACTATTTTCGACATCAAAGTAGACCAGTTTGAGAAAGTGCTCAATTTGAATCTTACGGGCACCGTTATTCCGACCCAGATTTTCCTGCGTCCGATGGTGGAAGCCGGAAAAGGAGCGATCGTCAATTTCTCATCCATGGCCGCTTTCCGTCCTATGACCCGCGTGCTCGGATACGCTGCCGCAAAGGCCGGAATCAGCAACTTCACGGCTTTCCTTGCAAATGAGGTAGCAACGAAATTCACTCCTGAAATTCGCGTCAATGCAATCGCCCCGGGATTCTTCCTGACAAACCAAAACCGTGCACTCCTGACAAATTCCGACGGCTCTCTGACAGAACGCGGACAGGACGTCATACGCCAGACCCCATTCAAACGTTTCGGCAAACCGGAAGAGCTCTGCGGCACAATCCAGTATCTCATCAGCGATGCAGCCACATTCGTGACCGGCACTGTCGCAGTGGTCGACGGCGGATTCAACGCATTCGCAATGTAGCCTTAGAGCTCACCCGACACAATACCAACGGCTTAGAGTGCTTCCTTAATATACAACGATGCCGACAACAGCAAGAAGGCCTCCGATTCACATCGGAGGCCTCTTTTTCCATAATACTTTTTCGAACTAACCTAACATCATGAAACGATTTTCTGTATTTAAGACAACCGACATCCCATTTTGGTTCATGCTCTGACCGTATTTTTTTGTAATTTTGCAAAAAAGTTCAACATTTCAATACTCCCAAGCAGGGAATCCGGTTTTTTCCGCGATTATCCATCAGGGAGTCATTCTTATTCAATTACATACTTATTATGGCTAAAATAGGAAGCGTGCACACGCCCAAAGCACGCAAGGCTATGCTTCTTGGAAGCGGAGAGCTCGGCAAAGAGGTGGCCCTTGAGCTCCAACGCCTCGGCGTAGAGGTGATTGCATGCGACAAGTATCCCGACGCACCTGCCATGCAGGTGGCCCACCGTTCATACGTCTTCAACATGCTCGACGGCGACGAGCTGCGCCGTCACGTGGAGTTTGAGCGTCCCGATCATATAATTCCCGAAATTGAGGCCATCGCCACCCCCACGCTTTTGGAGCTGGAGAAAGAGGGATACAACGTGACCCCGACAGCCCGCGCGGCATGGCTGACAATGAACCGCGAAGGAATCCGAAGACTCGCCGCCGAAGAATTGGGAATCACCACGTCTCCCTATCGCTTCGCATCCACCCGCGAAGAATTTGAGAAAGCTATCGAAGAAATCGGAATGCCATGCGTTGTCAAGCCCATAATGAGCTCCTCAGGACACGGACAAAGCGTAGTGCGTGAGCCGGGACAGATAGACCACGCCTGGAAAGAGGCTCAGGAAGGAGGACGGGCAGGAGCCGGCCGCGTGATAGTGGAGGGATTCATCGACTTCGACTATGAGATAACGCTTCTTACCGTACGCAGCATCTCAGGCACCGCTTTCTGCCAACCGGTGGGGCACATACAAGTGGACGGCGACTACAGATATTCATGGCAGCCACAGCCCATGACGAATGCCGCTATCGAATCCGCCAAAGAGATAGCAAAAAAAGTGACCGACGCTCTCGGCGGCTACGGCATATTCGGAGTGGAGCTTTTCGTAAAGGGCGACAAAGTGATTTTCAGCGAAGTCTCCCCGCGTCCACACGACACAGGCATGGTGACCATGATTTCGCAAGATCTTTCTGAATTTGCCCTTCACGCCCGTGCATTGCTCGGACTCCCCATTCCGGCAATTGACTTCTTCGGCCCTTCGGCGTCACGCGCCATAGTGGTGGAGGGCGATGCCGATTGCATTGAGTTTGATAACCTTGAGAACGTGCTTGCCGAACCCGGCACCCAGATTCGCATATTCGGCAAACCGGAAGTGCACGGCCACCGTCGAATGGGCGTGATTCTCGCCCGTGGAGCATCGGTGGAGGAGGCCCGCGACAAAGCCACCCGCGCATACGATGCCCTAAAGGTGTCTCTCGTATGAACCATATCGCCAGCTACTCGTAAGGCTCCGACAGGCTGTGACGGCATTCACATGCTCGCTACAGCCTGTCAGTAGAGCACGCTTAGGCTGTCAATGTTCCGGCGATTGCTGCTATTGAAAATATCTATCAAAACCCTTCAACCTCAGCCATCGTCAAGCGTTAACTTTGCATCGAATTAAAATACGTAAAGTTATGACAGCATCAATGACAGTATGGATCACGGTAGCCGCAGCACTGCTCATCCTTTTAATCACAAGAATCATCTTCGAATGCAAATCGGGGAAGGACACAGAGAAAAATCAGTGCAAGACACGCCGATGCAAGATTCTGGAGATAGGAAACGAACGTGAGGAATTCTTCGTGGCCGGCGACGCACCCTTCACATCGAAAAATGACGACTATGACCAATACTACGATTAATGCGGCAGCCTCATGCCGGGCCACAGCGTTCACGGCAACCCAAAGAGACAACCCTTCATCGAAAGAGGTCTGCCTATTTCTCGCCGACTATGCCGTGAGCCTGCTCGGGAGCGGCGCCACATGCATACGCCTGGAGAAAAACATTCTAAGGATGGCTTCGGCGTTCGGAAAAAAAGTGGAGCTGACTATCATGCCCCGACATATACATATGACCGTATGGCAACCGAACGCCGACGACCAGTTCACATCGATATCGTCAGTCAAATCCGGTCCTATAAGCTTCTCACTCAACACGACCCTAAGCAGGCTCAGCTGGAGAGTGGCAGACGAAGGCCTCTCCCTCGACGAAACCAGAAAAAAACTGCTTGAGGCGACAACGACGGATAAAGATAATCCATGGCTCACTCTATTGCTGGCCTCGCTCGCCAATGCCTCCTTCTGCGGTATTTTCGGAGGCGATCCGACTGCCATGTCAATCGTCTTCATAGCAACCGCAGCAGGTTTCAACCTCAAACAATTGCTTGCCAAGCTCCATGCCGACACACGCCTCGCGTTTTTCCTATGCGCGTTCGTCTCGTCGGTGATAGGGTCTTCCGACTTTCTATTCCCTTCCGGCTCCACGCCGGCAGTAGCGGTCGGCACAAGCGTCCTTTACCTCGTGCCAGGCATACCATTCCTCAATTCCTTCAGCGACCTTCTTTATCGCCACTATATCTGCGCATTCAGCCGCTTCACCGACGCCATGATCCTGACCGGATGCCTGTCCCTCGGTCTGTGCCTGGGAATGAAACTGATGAATGTCGGAATGTTCTGAACCCTTTTATCAATCCACAATCATGTTGTTAGAATTTATTAAAGACGCAATTCTCGCAGCCATGGCTGCAATAGGGTTCGGAGCAATTAGCAGGATTCCCCGAAGAGCCTATCTATGGTGTGCCCTGATAGCAGCCATCAGCCATTCCTGCAGGTTTCTGCTGATGGACAAAGATCTTGGCGACCTTCACATCCTTGCCGCGACGGCCATCGCGTCATTTCTGACCGGCATACTCGCCGTCTTTGTCTCTCCCCTTGCAAAGACACCGGCCGAAGCATATTTTTTCCCTTCTCTTCTTCCTATGATTCCAGGAATCTATGCCTATAAATCATTTGGAGGCATTGTCATGTGCATTCTCGGGGAATCGCAGCAGCATTTCCAATATTATTTCTATCAATTTGCCAGAAACGGACTTATATGCTTTGCCATAATCCTGGCAATGGTCACTTGCGCCACTATCCCGATCTTTACATTCAAAACCACAGCATTCTCAGCCACGAGGTGAAACAACGACTCCCAATCAAGACAGCCAAAACGTTCGACCCGTAGCCGAAAAAAAACAATTAGCCCCTTATATGGAACTTCGACAACTCAGATATTTCGTGAAAGTAGCCGAAACCCTCAACTTCTCAGAGGCGGCCAAGTCATTGTTTATCACCCAAAGCACACTTTCCCAGCAGGTGCGCCAGCTTGAAGACTCCCTTGGCACGCAGCTTCTATCGCGCTCAAGCCATTCCGTGGCCCTGACAGAAGCCGGGACTCAACTTCTCCCGGTCGCAAAGCAGACTCTTCTCGACGCTGAATTGTGCTGTCAACGCATCCATGACCTTGAAGAAGGCCTCGGAGGAGTGCTCAACATCGGAGTGACTTATTCCTTCAGCCCGATTCTTACGGAATCTCTTTTCTCGTTCATGGAGAAGTATCCGAAAGTGAAGCTAAATATCCTCTATAAGCCTATGTCTGAGCTTATGGATCTTCTTGCTGCCAGGGAGTTGGATTTTGTGCTCGCATTCAAGCCGTCGCAACCCATCCAGGGTGTGGAGTCTCACTACCTCTTTCAGAACTATCTCGCCGTAATCGTCAGTGAAAACCATCCTCTCGCCAAATCAGAAAGCGTTGATCTCGAAATGCTAAAGCATTTCGACCTTGTGCTACCTTCACAAGGATTGCAGGCCCGCAACCTTTTTGACCGAATCATTAATGGCGGGATTGCAGACCTAAGAGTAAAAATGGAACTCAATGAAGTCAATATACTTCTGAAACTGCTTAAACCCGGACGCCTCGCCTCCGTTCTTGCTGAGGCCACCATTCTAAATGAAACCGGAATCGTGGCGATCCCGTTCAAAGGAATCGACAGCGAAATGGACGGATGCGTGCATACCCTCCGCGACTCTTACAGGAAAAGGTCAATGCAGGAATTCATAAAAATCCTTAGCTCGTCGCTTGCCGTCAGGGCACGCCAAAACGCATGGCTCTGAATCCCTACAGGTTGGCAAGCTGCACGGCTACATAGGCTACGTAGCAAGCAAGAAGCACGCCACCTTCCCATCTGTTGATCACTCTCTCGCCGAATTTCCAGCCCATAAGCCAGAACAGCAATGCCGCGCCTGTCATCACAAGGAGATCAAATTCCCCGATTCCTCCGAAAGGCAGAGGCGTTATGGCAGCCGTCACCCCAAGCACGAAGAAGATATTGAAAATGCAGCTTCCTATGACATTGCCGACGGCTATGCCCGTATTGCCCTTTATCGCCGCCGTGAGCGATGTGGCGAGCTCAGGAAGAGACGTGCCGGCGGCAACGATGGTCAAGCCCACCACAGCTTCGCTCATGCCTAAAGACAACGCTATGCCTGAAGCTCCGGCCACAAACCTGTCGCCGCCATAGACCAAAGCCGCCAATCCGGCAACCGACCAGGCAACGGCTTTCCACATCGGCATACTCGGCTTCCCTTGTGCCTCCAACTCCGCAGGGTCGCCCTCGGGAGCATGTTTCACTTGAGAAAAAGTATAGCGCATGAATATTGCGAAAAAGAGCAGAAGCAGTATTCCGTCGGCCCTGCTGACCACGCGCTCTCCGACTATCCCAAGCACCGGACCGCTTCCTATAGCAAGCAACGCAAGCGAAGCGAGAATGACGAGAGGAATCTCGTTTTGCATGATCGACTTCCCCACTTTGACCGGCCTGGCCAAAGCGACGACTCCTATAATCACAAGGACATTAAAAATATTACTTCCGACCACGTTGCCGATAGCCATAGGAGCGCTCCCCTGCACTGCCGACACTATACTTATCGACAGCTCCGGAGCCGACGTGCCGAATGCCACCACCGTCAGTCCTACCACAAGATCGCTGACGCCCCATTTCTTCGCCATTGCCGACGCTCCATCCGTGAGCCAGTTTGCCCCGAACAGTATCAGGCCAAGACCCAATATCAACCAGACTATATCCATTGTATCTTTTTTAAAATTGTTTATCACTACCCGTATCAGACAGCACGCGAAATGCCGTGCACCTGTCAAGAAATCCGGAGAAAAATTTGCAAATTTAACCATTCTTGGGGAATATTGTCAACATTCTCGTTGATTTTTTATGTAACATTCTCATTCATTATTGAATCAAAAGCAAACATGTCTTATTAATCAAGAAGTTGCAGCCGATACCCACAATTCAAAACAAACCAAATTCCACTTGTCCACCTCCATGTCGAGATGACGCCACACACCTTTTTAACAACATTTTTGAAGATTTGTTACCGAAATATACGTTTATTGTAACAAAAAAGATACCATATTATAGCGCAGATTTACTATCTTTGCAGTGCGAATCAACCAAACCGCACTCTCCTCAATCAATCATCGTGAAAAAAATCCTCATTATGGACAAAAAAATTCTTGACAAGGCAGCAGACAACATTAGAATCCTGGCTGCCTCCATGGTAGAAAAAGCCAAGTCCGGACATCCCGGCGGTGCCATGGGCGGAGCAGATTTCATTAATGTGCTCTTCAGTGAATACCTCGTGTTCGACCCTGCTGACCCCACATGGAACGCACGCGACCGCTTCTTCCTCGACCCGGGGCATATGGCTCCGATGCTTTACGCACAACTTGCCCTCGTAGGCAAATATTCCATGGACGAACTCAAAGAGCTCCGCCAATGGGGCAGCCCTACGACCGGACATCCTGAATTCGATATCGCACGCGGCATAGAAAACACATCCGGCCCGCTCGGACAGGGCCACGCCTTCGCAGTAGGCGCAGCTATAGCAGCCAAATTCCTCAACGCTCGCTCCGGCAATCCCGGATTCGCCAAGGAGACAATCTATGCATACATATCCGACGGCGGCGTGCAGGAGGAGATTTCCCAAGGTGCAGGTCGCGTGGCCGGTACCCTCGGACTTGACAACCTCGTGATGTTCTACGACTCCAACGACATCCAGCTCTCCACGGAGACCAAGGAGGTCACGAGCGAAGACACCGCCATGAAGTATCGCTCATGGGGATGGAACGTCATTGAAATCAACGGCAACGACGCCAACGAAATAAGGATGGCTCTCGACGCTGCCAAGAAAGAGAATGAGCGTCCGACACTCATCATCGGAAAATGCGTGATGGGCAAAGGCGCGCGTAAAGCCGACAATTCTTCCTACGAGCACAACTGCAAGACCCATGGCGCACCCCTCGGAGGCGACGCATATCGCAACACCATCACCAACCTCGGGGGCAATCCCGACGACCCGTTCGTAATCTTCGACGAAGTGAAAGACCTTTACGCAGCAAGACTCGAACAACTGAAAGGAATCGTGGCCGAGCGTCGCGACGCTGAGAAAGCTTGGGCCGACGCCAATCCCGAAAAGGCTGCGGAAGTGGCCGTATGGTTTGAGAACAATGCTCCCGAAATCGACTGGAGCAAGGTCGTGCAAAAAGAGAACGACGCCACGAGAAACGCTTCCGGCGCAGTGCTTGCCGAGCTGGCAAAGCAAGTGCCCAACATGATTTGCTCCTCCGCCGACCTCTCTGAGAGCGACAAGACCATATCATTCCTCAAGCAGACCCATGCCTTCCAGAAGGGCGACTTCTCCGGAGCATTCTTCCAGGCCGGTGTGGCTGAGCTGACTATGGCATGCTGCTGCATAGGCATGGCCCTTCATGGAGGCGTAATAGCCGCCTGCGCCACATTCTTTGTCTTCTCCGACTATATGAAGCCAGCCGTGCGTATGGCTGCCCTCATGGAGCTTCCGGTGAAATTCATCTGGACCCATGACGCCTTCCGCGTCGGCGAAGACGGTCCGACCCATGAACCCGTAGAGCAGGAAGCTCAGATAAGGCTTATGGAGAAACTCAAAAACCACCACGGACGCAACTCCGTGCTCGTGCTCCGCCCGGCCGATGCCGAAGAGACCACCGTGGCCTGGAAGCTCGCCATGGAGAATGTCTACACCCCGACAGCCCTTATCCTCTCACGCCAGAACATCACCAACCTTCCCAAAGGCAACGACTACACGCTCGCTGAAAAGGGAGGATACGTAGTAGCCGGTTCGGATGAGAACCCCGACGTGGTGCTCGTGGCTACCGGATCGGAGGTTTCGACACTCGTGGAGGGAGCAAAACTACTCCGCGAAGACGGTCTGAAGGTCAGAATCGTGTCTGTTCCTTCCGAAGGACTTTTCCGCACCCAGCCAGCTGCCTACCAGTGCGAGGTGCTCCCATGCGGAGTGAAGAAATTCGGTCTGACCGCAGGTCTGCCCGTAAATCTTCTCGGCCTTGTTGGCACCGACGGCAAAATCTGGGGACTCGAATCATTCGGATTCTCCGCGCCTTACAAAGTGCTTGATGAAAAACTCGGATTCACTGCAGAAAACGTCTACAACCAGGTGAAATCAATGTTCTGAACCAAAGGGAAAGCGCTCTAACGCAAATGCCCCGAATGGTTCAGACCAAATCCCAACCTATCGACAATTCTACGATTCCTTTTCAATCCCGCGTGTTTATTGCACGCGGGATGAGGGAATCCTTATCTCAAAACCCAGCCCTAAAGGCTATATCAACATCTCATTATCATGTATCTTTTAGGATATGACATAGGAAGTTCTTCAGTGAAAGCCGCGCTCGTAGAGGTTGCGTCAGGAAAGTGCGTGGCCTCCGATTTCTTCCCTAAAAGCGAGGCCCATATAAAAGCTCTCAAAGAGGGCTGGGCTGAACAAGATCCCTCCGACTGGTGGCAACACCTTAAGGAGGCCACCGCTTCCGTGCTGAAGGAAAGCGGCGTCAATCCAGCCGATATAAAGGCTATCGGAATCAGCTACCAAATGCACGGTCTCGTGGCCATCGACCGCGACAAAAATGTGCTCCGCGACGCCATCATATGGTGCGATTCCCGTGGTGTCCCCTATGGAGAGAAAGCTTTCAAGGAACTCAGCCCCAACGTATGCCTTCCTCGGCTCCTCAATTCCCCGGGCAATTTCACGGCTGCAAAACTGCGCTGGCTCAAGGAGGAAGAACCCGCCACTTTCGAAAAGATATACAAGGTGATGCTTCCGGGAGATTGGATTGCCATGAAGCTGACAGGCGAAATATGCACAAACCCGGAAGGTCTGTCGGAGTATATGCTTTGGGATTTCAAGGAGAATGCTCCCGCCACATTCCTTATGGAATACTTCGAATTCGAGCCCTCTATCTTCCCGGAAGTGAAGCCCACTTTTTCCGAGCAGGGCCGCGTGACGGAGTCCGTGGCAAAAGAATTGGGGCTCGCTGCCGGAACCCCCGTCACCTACCGCGCAGGCGACCAGCCAAACAATGCCCTCTCTCTCAACGTATTCAATCCCGGGGAAGTGGCCTCTACCGCAGGCACATCGGGAGTGGTCTACGGCATCAACGGCACTGTTGATTACGATCCACTTTCGAGAGTCAACAATTTTGCCCATGTCAACCATTCTGACACACAGACCCGCGTCGGAGTCATGACCTGCATAAGTGGCACCGGGATTCTCAACACATGGATAAAACGCAACGTGGCCCCCGAAGGGATAAGCTACGCCGACATGAACGACCTCGCTGCCAAAGTTCCCGTGGGCAGTCAGGGCGTGACAATCCTTCCATTCGGCAACGGCGCGGAGCGAGTGCTTGAGAACCGCCAGATAGGCTGCTGCATCAATGGAATCAATTTCAACATCCACAACCGCTGCCACGTGATTCGTGCCGCCCAGGAAGGCATCGTCTTCTCCTTCATGTATGGCATGGAAATCATGAAGGGGATCGGAATGGATATCAAACGCATTCACGCCGGGAAAGCCAACATGTTCCTGAGTCCGATTTTCCGCGATACGCTTGCCTCTGTCTCCGGGGCCACCATCGACCTTGTCGACACCGACGGGGCGGCCGGAGCCGCAAAAGGAGCAGGCATCGGAGCCGGAATATATGCCGACAACAACGAGGCCTTCGGTTCGCTTAAAGTGCTTGAGGTAATTGAGCCTGCTGCCGACCGTGCCCCTTATCTTGAGGCTTATTCCCGCTGGAAAAACGAACTCGCCCGAAAGCTCGCGGAAATCTGATAAAAAACGTAAACCAATATAACAATCAATAATAAAAAATCAATATCAATGGCAAAGAAGGAATATTTCCCCAATATCGGGAAAATCAAATTCGAGGGTACGTCAAGCTACAATCCCCTCGCCTACCGCTACTATGACGCCGAGAAAATCGTGCTCGGCAAACCCATGAAAGAATGGCTGAAATTCGCCATGGCATGGTGGCACACGCTCTGCGCTGAAGGCGGCGACCAATTCGGCACAGGCACAAAGAAATTCCCCTGGAACATCGGCGACGACGCCATGACCGTGGCCAAACAGAAGGCCGACGCAGGCTTTGAAATCATGCAGAAGCTCGGTATCGAATATTTCTGCTTCCACGACACCGACCTCATCGGCGACCTCGACAACATCGAAGACTACGAGAAGCGTATGCAGGAAATCACGGCATATCTCAAAGGACTGATGGAGGAGACCGGCATCAAGAATCTCTGGGGAACGGCCAACGTCTTCGGTAACTCCCGCTATATGAATGGAGCTGCCACCAACCCTGACTTCGACGTAGTGGCCCGTGCCGCCGTGCAGATCAAGAACGCCATCGACGCCACCATCGCATTGGGTGGCACCAACTACGTGTTCTGGGGTGGTCGCGAGGGATACATGAGCCTTCTCAACACCGACCAGAAGCGCGAGAAAGAACACCTCGCCCGTATGCTCACAATGGCCCGTGACTATGCACGCGCCCACGGGTTCAAGGGCACTTTCCTCATTGAGCCGAAGCCCATGGAGCCCTCCAAGCATCAGTATGACGTCGACACGGAGACCGTGATCGGATTCCTCAAGGCCCACAATCTCGACAAAGACTTCAAGGTGAACATCGAGGTGAACCATGCCACTCTCGCCGGCCACACTTTCGAGCATGAGCTTTGCGTGGCTGTCGACAACGGAATGCTCGGATCAATCGACGCTAACCGTGGCGACTACCAGAACGGATGGGACACTGACCAATTCCCCATCGACAACTATGAGCTCACCCAGGCTATGATGCAGATCATCCGCAACGGAGGTCTCGGCAACGGCGGCACAAACTTCGACGCCAAGACCCGTCGCAACTCCACCGATCCCGAGGATATATTCATTGCCCACATCGCCGGTATGGACGCTATGGCTCGTGCCCTCGAATGCGCTGCCAATATCCTTGAGAAGAGCCCCTACAAGCAGATGCTCGCCGACCGCTACGCCTCTTTCGACAAGGGAGAAGGCAAAGCTTTCGAAGAGGGTGCGCTTTCGCTCGAGGACGTTGTGGAATACGCCAAGAAGAATCCCGAGCCCGCCGTGACATCCGGCAAGCAGGAGCTCTACGAGGCTATCGTCAACATGTACGCGTGAATTTAATTCTTAAATTCAAAGTATTAAGCATTAAGCAGGGGGATATAGGATTCTATATCCGGTCCTGACAAGAAACTGGGTTTAAGGTTTCGGTTAGCTTCCACATCTAACCCAAACCTTAAACCCTCTTCTTATCCCCAACCCTAAATCTCCCCTCCTTCCTCCATTTACCACCGGATGGCATTACCGTGGCACGGCACTTGGCCGTGTTCCCCATCCCAAAAACCAAAATCCCCAAAACCATGAACAATAACGACAACGGAAGCAAAGCTTATCTTTACGGGATTGTGCTTGTCGCCGTGCTCGGTGGCCTTCTTTTCGGCTACGACACAGCCGTGATTTCAGGTGCTGAGAAAGGTCTGCAGGCCTTTTTCCTCGGAGCTCCCGACTTCGTATATACCGACGTCATCCACGGCATCACATCCTCCAGCGCCCTGCTCGGATGCATTCTCGGAAGCGCACTCTCCGGACTGCTGGCCTCCCGACTCGGCAGAAAAAAATCGCTGATTGTGGCCGGAGTGCTCTTTTTCCTCTCTGCCCTCGGCTCCTATAACCCCGAATTTTTCTTTTTCGACTATGGCAAGCCATCGATGAGCCTGCTCGTGGCCTTCAACTTCTATCGCATACTCGGCGGCGTAGGCGTAGGCCTTGCCTCCGCCATCTGCCCGATGTATATTGCTGAAGTGGCGCCATCCAACATTCGTGGCACTCTCGTTTCCTGGAACCAATTCGCCATCATTTTCGGGCAGCTGGTGGTCTATTTCGTCAATTTCCTTATTCTCGGCGAGCACACCAACCCCATCATCGAAAGAATCGGAGAGACTCTCTACGCCGTCAATCCCACATCCGACCCCTGGACCATCCAGACCGGCTGGCGCTACATGTTCGGCTCCGAGGGCTTCGTGGCCGGGGCATTCACGGTACTCGTCTGTTTCGTTCCGGAATCTCCGAGATACCTTGCCCTGACCGGCAAAGACCAAGCCGCGCTCCATGTCCTCACCCGCATCAACGGCTCGAAGGCGGCAGAGATTATGCGCGAAATAAAGTCTACAATCAGCGTCAAGAGCGAAAAACTGTTCTCTTTCGGGGTCATGGTGATTTTCGTCGGAGTCATGCTCTCCGTCTTCCAGCAAGCCGTCGGCATCAACGCCGTGCTCTATTATGCCCCGCGTATATTCGACTCAATGGGAATGGGGAACCCAATGGTGCAGACCGTCATCATGGGCGTGGTCAATATCCTCTTCACTCTCGTGGCGGTCTTCACGGTAGAGAAGCTCGGAAGAAAGCCGCTGCTCATCTGGGGTTCGATCGGGATGGCGATAGGTGCCTTCGGGGTGGCGTTGGCCAATGTCGTTGAGGTGCATCCACTCATGCCGGTGGTCTCCATCATGGTCTACTCCGCTGCGTTTATGTTCTCTTGGGGACCGATATGCTGGGTCTTGATATCCGAGATATTCCCCAACACCATCCGCAGCGCGGCCGTGGCGATAGCCGTGGCATTCCAATGGATATTCAATTTCATCGTCTCCTCCACCTTCGTCCCGCTCTACAACATGCGGGCCGGGGATATGGGAGAGAGTTTCGGCCATGTCTTCGTGTATGCCCTATATGGCGTAATTTGTGTTGTCGCCGCATGGTTTGTCTATAAGCTTGTCCCCGAGACCAAGGGGAAAACCCTCGAAGATATGTCTGCCCTTTGGAGAAAACGGAAATAATTCCGTCCGGACAGCTCTTCTCCTCCTATTCAACCCTCCTGATAACAAACCATCTTCGCGGATGGTTTGTTATTGTTTTATAAAGGAATCCAATCAAATAGCTATGAAAAACATCCCCCATAAAGAATACGACGTTATCATCATTGGCGGCGGTGCCACCGGTGCTGGCACCGCCCGCGATTGCGCAATGCGCGGATTGAAGACAATCCTTATCGAGCGTCTCGACTTCACTGCCGGAGCCACGGGACGCAACCACGGGCTGCTACACAGCGGGGCAAGATATGCACATGCCGACCCTGAATCGGCTGCCGAGTGCATTGAAGAGAACATGATTCTCCGGAAGATTGCCCGCCATTGCGTGGAGGAGACCGACGGACTTTTCATCACCCTCCCCGAGGATACCCTTGACTATCAGAATGCTTTCGTGGAGGATTGCAGGAAATGCGGGATACGGGCAGAAGTGCTCGATCCCAAGGAGGCAATAAGGATGGAGCCTGCCGTCAATCCCGACCTTATAGGAGTCGTAAAAGTTCCCGACGGTTCGGTCGATCCTTTCCGTCTCACCACGGCCAACATCCTTGCCGCCCGTCTCAACGGAGCCGACATAGTGACCTACCACGAAATCATAGGATTTGAGAGAGAGGGAGACAGAATCGTAGGGGTCAGGATAAAAAGCAAGCATACGGGCGAGGAGTCGGCCGTCTACGGCAAGGTCACAATCAATGCCGCCGGGATATGGGGCCACCACGTGGCGCAGCTTGCAGGCGTAAAGGTCAGCATGTATCCCGCAAAAGGGGCGCTGCTGATTTTTGGCCACCGCATCAATAATATGGTCATCAACAGATGCCGCAAACCGGCCGACGCCGATATCCTCGTGCCGGGCGACACTATCTGCGTCGTCGGCACCACCTCCACGCGCATTCCATTCTCCGAAATCGACAAGATGGATGTCACTCCTTCGGAGGTTGACCTCCTGCTACGCGAGGGTATCAAACTCTCCCCTGCCCTGGCCTACAGCCGAGTGCTGAGGGCATACGCAGGAGTCAGGCCGCTCGTGGCCTCCGACCACGACCCTTCGGGAAGAAGCATCTCCCGAGGAATCGTTTGCCTCGACCATGCCTCCCGAGACGGGCTTGAAGGATTCATTACGATAACGGGAGGAAAACTTATGACGTATCGACGCATGGCGGAAGTAGCCACCGACCTTGCCTGCAAGAAACTCGGTGTCGGCAAGCCATGCGAAACCGCCGAAATCCCGCTCCCCGGCTCCGAGCCGAATGCCAAGGATGAGGAGCGGAAAGCCCACATAATCGAACTCAGCACGGAGATGAAGGCCACCGAAGGACGCCACGGAAGCTGGAGCGGGAAAATCCGTGCAAGCGACGAATCGGAGGAGGCACTTATCTGCGAATGCGAACAGGTCAGCGTGGCAGAAGCGGAATATGCCATCAACAAGCTTCACGTAGACAATCTCATCAACCTCAGACGGCGCACGCGCCTGGGGATGGGGACATGCCAGGGGGAACTATGCGCCTGCAGGGGTGCCGGATTGCTTGAGAGGCACGATAAATGCACACAACGCCGGCTCGACGACCTCGCCTCTTTCATCAACGAGCGCTGGCACGGCATGTATCCCGTCTGTTGGGGGGAGACGCTTTGTGAAGTGCAATTCACGTCCTGGCTCTATCAGGGCGTTATGGGACTCGACGGAAACTACGACAAAAAGAATGAAGCCTTATGAAATTCGACAATATCATAATCGGCGGCGGGCTCAGCGGTCTCGTGGCCGGAATCATATCCCAAAAGGCGGGGAAAAAGACCGCCATCATATCTGCCGGACAAAGTGCCTTGCATTTCTGGTCGGGTTCGTTTGAGTTCCTTTGCGAGCATGGGGGCCGACAGGTGGTGGAGTCTCCTTTGGATAAAATCGGCGATCTTGTGGAAAGCCACCCCTATCGGAAAATCGGCAGGGAGCGACTCGAAGATTCACTCGAAAGAGTCGCCCCCCTGCTTCGCGAGGCGGGAATAAAGGCATCCGGCTCTCTATCCCGCAATCATTTCAGGCTGACCCCGCTCGGCTATCTGAAACCGGCATGGCTCACCCTCGATGATTACTTCACCGTTGATTCCCCCGCCGACATCAATGGAAAAAAATATGCAATCGTCAACATAAAGGGGTATCTCGATTTCTATCCGCGTTTCCTAAGCCACGGGCTCTCTAAACTCGGGGCCGAATGCACGACGGCAGACATCGACCTGCCCGTGCTCGACGTGCTGAGGAAAAGCACCACGGAAATGAGGGCCACCAACATGTCGAGGGTGCTCGACGGGGAGGCGATCGACATGCTGGCAAGAGAGATCAACCGAGTCTCGGAGGGGGCTGACGCGGTGGTGATGCCGGCCGTGCTCGGGATTTTCAGCGATGCTCCGGTGTGCCGTCTTCGTGAAAGCCTCGACCGGCCCATCCATTTCGTGGCCACAACTCCGGCTTCAGTGCCGGGCGTCAGATGTCAGCTTAGCCTGCGCGACCTGTTTATCAGGCTTGGAGGAGCCTACATGCCGGGCGACACCGTGAGGAAAGGAAAGATTGTCGACGGCAGACTGCTCCGGGTATATACCGACAACTTCGGCGACCTCCCGCTCGAAGCTGAGAACTTCGTCATATCGACCGGCAGCTTTTTCGGCCACGGACTGATCGCCACCATCGACCGGATACATGAGCCGGTGCTCGGGCTCGACCTTAATGTCGAAGGAGGGAGGACGGAATGGTATGATGAAAATTTCTACGCCTCCCAGCCGTACATGGGATTCGGGGTCATCACCGACGACTGTTTCCGCCCCTCGAAAGAGGGTAAGACCGTTGGCAACCTGTATGCCACCGGCGCGCTGTTGGCGGGATTCAATGCCCTCAAAGAGGGAAGCGGGGCAGGCATCACTCTTGCCACCGCCCTGAATGCCGCCGACATGGTGACGAAGTGATTGATCAAATATGCAAACCATGAATCCTGTCAACGCTATGAATCTCCAACAGCAAAACATCAGCCACAATAATTTCGAATCGTGCATAAAATGCACGATATGCACGGTCTATTGCCCAGTGACGGCCGTCAACCCCGACTATCCCGGGCCGAAACAGGCCGGACCCGACGGCGAACGCTACAGGCTGAAACGTCCGTATTTCTACGACGAAGCCCTCAAATATTGTCTCAACTGCAAACGCTGCGAGGTGGCTTGTCCCAACAATGTCAAAATTGGCGACATTATCCAGTCGGCGAGAATAAAATACGCCAAAGGTAAACCCTCTCTGCGCGACTCGCTCCTCTCGAACACCGACTTCATGGGGAAGATGGCCACCACGATGGCCCCCGTCGTCAATTTCTCTCTCGGGATGAAGCCCGTGAAGCTGATTATGGACAAAGTGCTCAAAATCGACCGCCATCGCACGTTCCCGCATTATGCCTCGCAGCGATTCGAGACATGGTTTCGCAAAGAGGCGGCCGGAGAGCAGGGGAATTTCAAGAAGCATGTGTCTTATTTCCATGGTTGCTACGTCAACTACAACTTCCCCGAGCTTGGCAAGGACCTGGTGAAGGTGCTCAACGCGCTTGGCTACGGCGTGAGGCTTCTCGACGAGGAGAGATGCTGCGGCGTGGCCAAGATTGCCAACCGTTGCGTCAACGAGGCAACCCGCGACGCCGAAATCAATATCCGGGCAATACGCAAAGCCGTAGAAAGGGGGGAAGATGTGCTCGCAACCTCATCCACATGCTGCTTCACTATCCGCGACGAGTATCCCCACGTGCTGAATCTCGACAACAAGGATATACGCTCTCACGTCTTGCTCGCCACCCGCTTCATTTTCAGCCTGCTCGACGAGGGGAAAGCAAAAATTGCCTTCCGCAAGGATTATAAGAAGCGGATAGCCTACCATGTGCCATGCCATATGGAGAAATTGGGTTGGACCATCTGCTCGGCTTCGTTGATGAAGATGATTCCGGGAGTGGAGTTCATAAATCTGATATCGCATTGCTGCGGCATTGCCGGCACCTACGGCTTCAAGAAGGAGTACTACGACTATTCGCAGGAAATCGGGGCTCCACTCTTCGAGGATATCCTGAAAAGCGGATGCGACTTCGTGGCTTGCGACTGCGAGACCTGCAAATGGCAGATTGAGATGTCGACAGGGATAGACGTCCTCAACCCCATCTCGATTCTCGCCGAGGCAATCGACGTGGAGGAAACCCGGAGGCTGAATGGCGTCGCTCAATGACCTCTTTGCTTTAATATCACTCTTAAAAAACGATACTATGGAAAAATACATTCTTTCCCTCGACCAGGGCACGAGCAGCAGCCGGGCGATCGTATTCGACCAGGCCGGAAATATTCGCTCCACTGCCCAGCATGAGTTCCCGCAGATTTTCCCGAAGTCGGGGTGGGTGGAACATGACCCTCACCAGATATGGGGCTCGCAGGCGGCCGTCATTGCCGAGGCTATCTCCAAGATAGGGGTCAATGGCCACGACATAGCCGCAATAGGAATCACCAACCAGCGGGAAACGACCATCGTGTGGAACGTCGATACCGGCGAGCCAATCTACAACGCCATCGTATGGCAAGACCGCCGCACCTCGGAATATTGCGACCGTCTCCGTGCCGAAGGCCATTCCAAGATGATTCAGGAGAAGACCGGACTTATAATCGACGCCTATTTCAGCACGACGAAGATAAAATGGATTCTCGACAATGTGCACGGCGCACGCAAATTGGCGGAGATGGGGAAACTAAGGTTCGGAACGGTGGACAGCTGGCTGATTTCATGCCTCACCCGCAACAAGGTGCATGTGACGGACGTCACCAACGCTTCGCGCACGATGCTGTTCAACATCCACGAAATGAAATGGGACAAGGATCTGCTCCACCTTTTCGGCATTCCGGAGTCGATGATGCCCGAGGTAAAACCGAGCAGCGGCGTTATGGCCTACACCACGACCACGATCTTCGCCCACGAGATTCCGATTGCCGGAGTGGCAGGCGACCAGCAGGCAGCCCTCTTCGGGCAGATGTGCGTGCAGCCGGGAGCCGTCAAAAACACGTATGGCACGGGGTGCTTCCTGCTTATGAACACCGGCGACAAACCTATCATATCGAAAAATCGTCTGCTCTCCACGATTGCATGGCAAATCGGCGATAAGGTCACGTATGCTCTGGAGGGTTCGATTTTCGTGGGAGGGTCGGTGGTGCAATGGTTGCGCGACGGTCTTTGCTGCATCCATTCCTCGTCGGAGGTGGAGAAGCTCGCGGAATCGGTGCCCGACACGGAGGAGGTCTATTTCGTCCCGGCACTGACCGGGCTCGGCGCTCCCTATTGGGACCAATACGCCCGGGGCTCGATCTCCGGCATTTCCCGTGGGACAACCGCCGCCCACATTGCCCGCGCTGCCCTGGAGGGGATAGCCTATCAGACATATGATATCGTCAAGGCTATGGAACGCGATTGCGGCCTGCCGATAGCCAATCTGAAGGTCGATGGCGGGGCTTCGCGCAACAATCTGTTGATGCAGTTCCAAAGCGACATCCTCGACACGGAGGTGCTCAGGCCGGAAATCACAGAGACCACTGCCCTGGGCGCGGCATATCTCGCCGGATTGGCCGTTGGCTACTGGAAGGATATCGATGAGATCAATGCCCAATGGAAAGTTGAACGTACGTTCAACCCCACGGCCGACAAAACAAAGGTGCGCCACGCGATTGCCGGATGGCACGACGCCGTAAGGCGCGTGCTGACGAAAGACGACGTAAAATAGTAATCAAAAAACTTATAGTTATGGAAGCTTCTGAGACGTCATTGCTGGTGCAATGTTTCTTTGAGTTCCTGGGCACGTTTGTCATGATTCTGCTCGGATGCGGGGTTGTGGCATGCACCACCCTCAAAGGCTCCAAAGGCAACGGAGGAGGCTGGGTGGTCATAACGTTGGCATGGGGATTGGCCGTAATGTGCGGAGTCTTCATCACCGGACCGTTCACGGGAGCTCACCTTAATCCTGCCGTCACGGTGGGGCTTGCAGCAGCCGGGAAATTCAGCTGGAGCCTTGTCGTGCCTTATATCATCTCTCAGCTCGTCGGGGCTTTCCTTGCCGGACTCGTGGTCTATCTTTTCTATCGCGACCATTTCGACATCACCGAAGACAAGGACACCAAGCTCGGGGTCTTCGCCACTATTCCCGCCATAAAAAACTTGAAGAGAAATTTCTTTTCGGAGCTTATCGGGACGTTTGTGCTGATACTCGTGATTCTGTTTCTTGCTGAGAGTGGCAACAAGTCGGAGGTAGGACTTGGTTCAATCGGAGCTTTGCCCGTGGCTTTGCTCGTCGTGGTGATAGGAATGGCATTGGGCGGCACCACCGGCTACGCCATCAATCCTGCCCGGGATCTCGGACCACGTCTTGCCCACCACGTGCTCCGCATAAAAGGGAAAGGCAGCAGCAGATGGGACTACGCATGGGTGCCGATCGTAGGGCCGATAGCCGGTGCTATGCTCGCCGTGCTTGTCTTCTGGATATACAATATCCTGATTTCAGCATGACAGCATATAGCGTGTCTCTTAAAATTGCCAAGGGCCGCATCCCGTCGCGGGGATACGGCCCTTGTTTTGCACCGAAAACCACCCTTGAAAACAAAAAATCATCCTTTAAGAAATTTAAATTTAATAAAATTTGGTATTTTTAAATAAAGTTGCTAAATTCGTGGCATCAAAGATTTAGAGAACGCTTCATGTGCAGCACAAAGTTACAAACAAACTTTGCGTCATGAAAAAAAGCCGGATAGTCGCGACGACTCTCCGGCTTTTTAATTCTACCCTATCCCTTATCTCCAAAACTATGAAGGCGGCGCCCTCAGCAGAGAGTGCCGCCTATTAGAATTTAATGCTAAACTATTACTAAATACCTAAAATTAGGCGGCCTGCACTGTCTCTCGACACCCCAGACCCTTTTAACGTACACTTATTTAATATCAGGGCAGACGCATCTTAAATAAACTTAACGGCTATTGTCCAATTTAAATCGGTCTATATCCGTTGTTGAGATATGACGAACACCAATACCCCAATAGCATTCTTCTCTTCAGTGACAGATCCCAGAGTCCTTCGGACGCAAAAACACAGTCTTGAATCCATCCTGTTTATATCGCTTTGCGCAGTCATCTGCGGAGCTGAAGGCTGGAATGAGATAGAGGACTACGGCAACGCCAAGATTGACTGGCTTGAGAAATTCCTCCACCTGCCTAACGGGATACCGTCGCACGACACTTTCAACCGGGTAATCAGCATGTTGGATCCCAAGGAATTGAACGGTTCCTTTGTCGCATGGACCAGGAGCATAGCAGAATTGACGGACGGCGAAGTGGTTGCCATAGACGGCAAATGTATGCGCGGGAGCAGCGATGACGGCACCGGCACATACACCCACCTTGTAAGCGCGTGGGCATCGGCCAACAACCTGTTGCTCGCGCAGGAAAAGGTCGCCGGAAAGAGCAACGAGATTACAGCCATACCCAGGCTGCTGCGCATCCTTGAGCTAAAGAACTGCATAGTCACGATCGATGCCATGGGCTGCCAGACGGAGATTGCCAGGACAATAATAGAGCGCGGAGCCGATTATATCCTCGCTTTGAAGGGGAATCAGCCTGAAATGCTCGACCGTGTCAGCGGTTCTTTCACATATATTAAGCCTTCATCGGATCACACCATGGAGGGCAAGGCTCATGGACGGGAGGAGACAAGAACCTGTTCGGTCATAACAAACCTCGACAACATTATCGACAAAGACAAATGGGCAGGTCTTAAAAGCATCGTGAAAATAGAATCCCGGACACGCGATGTGAAGTCAGGGCAGATCCATAAGGAGACCAGATATTACCTGTCGAGCCTTGAAGCTGACGCTCAATATATTAATCATTCGATAAGGACACACTGGAGCGTTGAGAATCAACTGCACTGGACATTGGATGTCGCTTTCGGCGATGATGCCTCGCGTAAACAAAAGGATAATGCCGCTCAGAATTTTTCTCTGCTTAACCGCATTGGATTGAATATAATCAAGAACGCAAAGGTATCCTCGATGGGGGTAAAAGGCCATAGGAAGAGAGCCGGATGGGACAACGACTATCTACTTTATGCCTTAAAAAGTTTTGATTTTGTAAAAAATTAAGATGCGTCAGCCGTGTATTTAATATTATATCTTATTTTCCACTAATCTAAATACATCCGAACCTGAATAATCCTACTCTTCCACCAACCTCATCAAAAGAGCATCGGTGCCAGAAGGATCATTTCCCCCTGCCCAACTACCCCAATCCGCAATACCAAGTGCGCCTGTGGTGGCCTGATAGAAATTGAATGAATAATAGTTTACATCCAATCCATAGGACGAGAGTCTTGTATTATCATCATTGCAAATCCAATATAAAGCACCGGGTTTTCGGTATATATCCCAAAGAAGAGGCTTATATGATGCCCCATAAGTGCCATCATTCTCATCCTTTATCTCAGTCACATTCGACATAGGAGCCCAACGATTTGCATACTGATTTACGCCCTCATAGTCCTTCTTTTGTCGGTTGTACCTCTCCTGCATGGCTTTCTGCTTAAATCTGCCATAACCGGTAGCACTTATTGGCAAGAAAATCTGTGTCCCGCTTACAGAATCACAAACGAATACCCCTCTCATGCCCTTATTGGCAATATCCCCTTCTCGTGCTCCATATGCGTGAGCAACATCTTCCACCGTATACTCTGACTCATCCGTATACAGCACTCCATAGCCATAAATTGTGTTTTCATTATTGATTATCTCTTGCACATCCATAGGTTTTGCCAATCTGCAAACTTTGCCGTTAATCTTGAATTCAGGCCAAGATGTAGATGTCGTTGTAATATTTTTCCACAACTTAGTCTCACTCTTTCCAGCTATTTTAAAAGCATGATTTGCATTATTGTTCCATACGATGGCTTTTGCGGCTTCATTCCAACCATACATTGTGCTCTTATTGTTTGTTGCATCTATTGGTAGTTCAGAATTGTATCTTCTGAAATAAGAGCCCTCCAACAGCGGATCTACCACTTCCTCCGATGCTGTCTTAAGGTTGAATGAATGCCATTTCACATTTGAGGAATAAAATGACACCGGCTCATAACCCTGCCGTACGAAAATGATATGTATGCAACTATAATTGTTATAATAAATCTTTATGAGTCCTCCACGTGGCGTGGAAGTAGTGCCCTTGGGTTTAAACGTGAAATCCACTTCTCGCCCATTGTTATTCTCATCATACATATCTCCGACTCCCGAAATCGTTCCATCGGGATTCTTCTGCGACTTTCCATCCGTCGGCACGAGATCAAACCAATCCGCTCCTTTTTTTATGACGGCAAGCCAAGGTCCATCTGACTTTAGATGAGTGAAATTCGGATTATTCTCACCCTCCTGTACCATCATTTTCACATGAAAAGGCTTTGCGGAATTACCGGGACGCCATATACCTTTGGGATTTACAACCCTTCGCATCTGATAAATCGTCACCGGTTTGTTTTTGGCACTCGATTCAGTTCCACATATTATTTCCTGCTCATTTCCATTGAAATCCTCTATTTTCGCGGTAATCTTTACCTTGGCTTCGCGCCGGTATGCCACATATGGATTATTTCCAGTGTAACCAGTCTGCTCCACCATTACAGCCGCCCTCGTATACAATGGGATTGAGACTGTCCACTCTCCGGCACCGTTCGTCGAGACTGTATACTCACCCGCATCCTCAGTATTATGTGTGCCTACTGATAAATCCTGGTATTCTCTGTAACCTCGCTTATTATCACTCCAATATGTCTTATTATACGTATACGTTTTTGCAAATTTTCCTTCAAATCCTTCTGCCACTGTTCCGAAGCGGGCATGAATAGTCTTTCTCAATGATAGGAATCCATTCCATACCCCTTCATCATTGGGCACCCCACTCCAATAGACCGAAGGGGTCTCGTTCGTGGCGTTGATTGCATGCCAGCCATTTTCTATGATGTCTGCCCTGAGGGATATTATTCTCTTTCCCATAATCTTCAATGGGAGATTCATGCTTTGGTCGTAAAGATATGAGATATAGTAGGGATTGGGGATTATGACATCCGGCTCCGGATCATAGACTATGTGCCAGTCCGTGTCGTTGGCATTTCCGAGCAGCTTGAGAGTCAATTTATAGTGATAGTTCCTCTGGGCATCGTAATTCGTGTCGACATCCTTCCCAAGCATAAACCGATAGATTATGGGGCCATCTGAAGCTTTGCCGTCTTTTGAGCCTTTATAGTAGCCAATCACTTCCACATACGTGCCATTCCGCTTGTTGTCTTTAAATCCTTTGTCAAGCGGATCGTTGCCATTCGGGAATTGTGGCGTTGTCTGACCGGGAGTCCACGTCTGCTTTTTACTTTGCCCTATGCCCTGCATATTCTCATAAAAAAACAAAGCCTGCTGAGTCTCTGTATGTGCGCCATCAAGATTTGCTGCCTCTTGTTTCATTCCGGGATAAAAGAATGGTTGGCTTTTACTGACCATCGGAGAATTACCTGCCTTATCGGTATGTTCTCCATCCTGCATCACAAACTTTTCTCCATCTGCTATAAGATTAGTGTTCGCAGGGGTGTTATCTTTTCCGAGCCAACAGAACGAAGGTATATCTTTTATCTGAATGGACTTCACATACACTTCAACTCCTTCATTCAAACCCGAGCCATCAATCGCCACGGTGACTTTAGACGCTGCACGTTTCACCCACGCATGTATCCGGTTTCTTCCGGGCTTTATAGTCAGCATCGGAGCTTCGAATCCTGCGCTTCTGTTAGCGTCCGACATGGTGAAATATCCAAACATCTGATTATTTTTCTCCACATTTCCTGAATCCCATTTAAGCATAATTTCCTTTAGTTTCTCCGGAGTGGATACATCATATCTGGGTTTTCCATTTACCTTCTCAGCCACATTTCCCATATTGGCCACAGCATAGATATAATAATTACCATTATCTATTTCTCTGAGTATGAATTCTGCTCGGGGAGTGGTTGTCTCTGCTTGATGCTCCCCTTCTCCGACGGCATCGGATGCTGTATCCTTATTTCCTTCTTGATTGATATTTTCTTGGGAAACCATCTCAGCTTTAACAAAATTCTTATTCTTGTCATAAATGAGCACACACAATGATTCTACTCTTTTTATGGCATCGCCGGGTGCCCGAGTATGGGAAAGAGCATCTGTAATAGGGCTGAACACCACTTCTGCCTCAACATCCGTCTCTCCATCTTCAAATGTATCAAGCTCGTATGAATCCGGCACGCACGAGACTGCACACACCGACACTACGAACACAGCAAGAATTCTGTATATATTTCTATAAGAAAGTATCATCTCAATCTAAATTTATGATCCACAATCATAATATGGATTTATCTAAAACAATGCTAATAATTCAGTTTGATGGAATTATTCCGAATCCCGGGTCAAGATATACCCCCGTGTATGGAAGGACATCCACCTTACATTCCAGAATGTCCTTGAAGCTGAATCGAATCCTGACGTGGGTGTTTCTCGGACACGACGGAAGATTCGGCAGCTTTGCGGGTCCCAATATCTGCTCTTTACTGTCTCCATCCCATTTCACTTTCAACTTTACCGTATAGCCATCACCCCACGGCTTGCTTTCCGCGAAATAGTAGGCAGGGGAATAATTGGAACTTCTGGAAATGTCGTTCACGGAACCTACACCGAATCCGGTTGGATGGAACACATATCTCATCCCTTCAGCTACGGCACCCAACGGCAGGCTGAAAGACTCTATCATCCTGCCTCCCAAAGGGTCTGTGCTTACAATGTATTTGCCGGGATTGTAAATCGTGTTGCACGGGAGCAGATATTCCTGAAAACCTCCGTTGTTGACCGTAATCTCGGTGACCTCATATCCCTCTGAACCACCGTCTGATTGGGCTATCTCAAACGAAAATTTCACGGCGGCACGGGTGATGAAACAGGAGAATGTCTCGGATGGATTCTCCGGCGTGCCGGGCTGATCTGACGTCAGTTCATACTCATATTGCTCGTTTATCGGTATCCAGATTTTGGAATCCCCTGTATTGTCGAACAATACATTATCATCCATTCGCGTTGACATCAGTTTCAAAGAATCCATCTCAGCTGCCGGGAACTTCTCACCTTTTTTTATCTCTGAATAATCATAATAACCATAGCCATTCCATTCCTTGCTGTCGGTCAGCTCATTGGCAAAGAGATAGATTTTCTTCTTCTCCATCCCTATGACCTTAAAGGTCTGGCTCGTCCTCTCAATGGGAGTATCGTAGCTCAGAAAACGGTTGTGCTCCACCGTCCCATCGGGCCTGACGATAATGACGCGAAGCGTATGCACCTTCTCATAATCATTGGCCGGAGCCTCAAAACTGTAAGCATCAGTCCTGGTGCCTGAAGGGATGTCGAGCAAACCTATATTAAGACATATAGTGGTCTGCATCGGCCTCTTCGGCGAGACCGGGTCGTTCGTCTCCCCACACCCGGCAAACGTAAAGGCCGAAAGCATGGCGATGATGCTGCATAGAAACCACCTCATAGCTTACAATTCAATATTGTTGTTAATCCTGACAACCCAATCAAGCACCTTTATCTCTACATAGACCCAACGCAGACCGGAATCAAGGAAGAAGGTCATGTTCCAATCATGTTGGCGGTCGAGATATTCCTGATCGGGCATCTTATTATATTGTTCGCTCTTGGAAGCGACCAGATAATTCAAAAGAGGAAGATCGATTACGATATCATCGTTGTCAACCTTTGTTATAAGCAACTGTGGGCTGTTGCCATCCACCAGCCTGCAAAGGCTAAACTCGGCATATGCCATTGTGACGTCTGCCCCATCCTGACCCGGATTCACGCCGACAGGCAGCGTTCCGCGTGCCCAAGGGTAATATTCAACTTCCGGAGTTGGCAGCAAGGAATTGTCCCACGCCATCGCGGTGTTGTTGTCTTTCACTATAAATTTGAAGTCTTTATCGTCGACAGGCGTGCCGTCAACGTGCTGAAGCATGACGCGAAGATTGTTGGTGTCGCGCATCATGTCGATTGTTTCCTCCACGTATTGGTTGGTCTTAGTGACGACTTTCACCTCCTTACGCCCATAAAATAAATTGTGAAGCCGTCTGCCCTCGGGAGCTGTCAGTAGCCCGGGCTTGAGTTCCGTAGTCAATGTCGATAGGAGCGACCCGGCTGTAGGCGCTGGATTGTGTTCAAACGACGTTTCCTGACAATTCATCCCGCCATACGCCACAAGGGTGTAATCCCCGTCGGGAAGATCTATCTCCATGCGATAAGATTCATCAGACAATGCCTCCGTCGATTCGTTTCTCGTCTCGACGAGGCTTCCGTCAGAATCATATACGTAAAGCGTCAGGCAATCCACCTGCGATGGGAAAGCGTTGGCAAACTCCATGTTCCAGGTGTAAGTGAAACGAAGACGGAGCCCCTGCTCGCATTCCGGCAGGTTTTCCTCCAGTCTGTCGCAACCCGAGGAAATTGCGGCCGCAGAAAAAATGGTGAGAGCCATGATGGCTGACCTAAATATATACTTGTGGCTCATGATCTTCATTATTCAGATGTCGGATTGACTGTTAGGGATATAAAGAAAGGGGGAGGTCGTCGTGCTCAAGACTCACCAAGCAGAGAAGGCAACGCTCGGCCTCCCCCCTTTTGTAAATGTTTGCAACTTTTGATTTAGAATTCGATGTCGTTAAGACGCACTACCCAAGGAAGGACTTCAACTTCCAGACGGAAATATACTTCCGGACTCTCATCAGGATTATCGGGATCTGTCGGCTTGTCTCCGGGGTTACCCCACTGATAGATGTTTTTGATACGAAGTTTGTAGACGTTGTTGCGCACGGTAGCAAACTCCATAGGTCCCATCTGTGTGTTATTGCCGTTGTCGTTATGACGGTTGAAATAGTAATAATAGACGTAGTAGTTGCCATTCCCGTCATGTGCATAACGATTGAAGTCATCTGAGCTTTTCGATAAGAAATTCTTCACATTGTCATTATTCGAAAGATAACTCTTTATCTTGTCTGCCGTGTCGTTCGTTATCAAATCTATCTTGACCTGCGCCCCATTCTGGAGAGCAACAGACACGTCGGAACGTGGATTCTTGCTGATATAGTCTATCAATTGAGCCTGGCTACCGTACATAATGCCGTTGAAAGCATACACCGGTTCTTTGGCAGTTATCGCTTTATCAAGATCCGATCCGGCAACCGCACTGATCTTTGCTCTAAAAAGGACTCCCGTGGTGCTTCCATGTCTCTGGAAAGTTTTGTTGACTCCGGCAAGGGTGTTCTCCGTGGTATAGCGCCAAATATGGTAGTCGGCTTTCGAATTATCAGAATTCCAGTCTTTGTTCTCGTCTTCATCATTGCCCAAAATCGTGGATACCGGCGTGTATGTGAACGAACTCGGCAACGGCTTTGACTGTAGATTATAGAAATAATCTGCAGGGCCTGCGGTGAGTGCAGGAGAAATCACCCAGTTGTCTGGAGTCTCTTTGCCGAGGATCTCAACCTTTGTCATATCAGGCTCTGCTTCCTGACCGGTTCCTGTATTCTCTGCCACGCGTGGGATATAGTAGAACGTCTTAGCTTCGTTGAAAAGGGAAAGTCCATCTATCTCCACGTAACCCTGCAAGTTCTGGCTTTGCGTTCCGTCGCTCTCCCCGATATACTCATATATCGGATACGTGTTAGGGGCAAGATCTTTGCCATCCGTTCCTTTCACGGTCATTCCCGCGAAATCAAAACGTGCTGATACTCTCTCCACTTGCACCTTTCCAAGATCAAACGGATTCTGAGGCTTATTGTAGACAGTATTCATGTCTGTTTCGGAAGGCAAAGTCTTCACGCTAACAGAAGCGTTGGTCATAAGGAAGTTGTTGTCTGCCCATATCTCGGATTTGTCTTCGTCTGCGATTGTCCTTGTAAGATCAATGTTCCATCTTTTGTCAATCCCTTCAACCAGATCGGCACGCGGATTGCAATATGCGAACAAATGGACATTCTTTCCGGCATGAGGGGTCAGTGCCGTAGTGTTGAACTTAAGACGATACACCGGATTCTTTGCATCCCCTGTGCCGGCAGTGGCTTCATATGCCTTGCATATGCCGGAATCAGTGATATATGAGTATGTTCCGTCATCAGCTTTAGACGCGAGAATCACAAGCACTGACTGCACATTGTTCTCACGGTCTTTGCCGATTTCAAAGCCATCGGTCGACTGTGCGGGATTGTCGCCGGGATTTTCGGTCTGGCTTCTCGTTTCTCCTCGAGTCCCTCCGCTGAAGGAAAGCGACAGCGAAGCATAGATGTTGCCTTCGTCTGCCTGCGGAATCTTGTTGTCGGGAATGTTGTCTGAACTGCATGACCCCAATCCCATGGCAAGCGCGCATGAAAGATAAATACTGAATTTCTGCATCTTGATTGTTGTTTAAGAATTGTTGATATTGTTTGTTGATATGTTGCTATGTTGATAACCTATCGTATGCTATCCATGCCGGGGGTTATTTCGTCAAATACCTTATCCCTCCCTTGTGATTGATTATGGCTTGCGTCTTTTCGGATGCAAGTCGGGCTTTGTCGGAGTCGCTCTTCCCGAAATATTCAAGGGCTTTGGCGTAGTCTTTCCTTTTAGCGTGGAATACGCCTCGTGCATAGTCGGCGTCCGGCCCGCTGCCCGCTTTGTCGAGGAATCTCTCCGCACTCTCCATGTCGCCACGGCTCATCGCCGCGTTGGCTGCATTAAGATTGGCCACAGGCTCATCCGGAAACAGACGAACGGCCACGTCGAACACTTCATTGTATTCCTTGCTCCCAACAGGATAAGAGTTTGCAACGAGATAAAGCTCGTTGAGGCTGAGATTCTGCGGACGCGACTTCATGACCCTCTTTATCTCCTCCACGTCGGCATAACTGCGCACAGTGTATTTAATCAGATAGTCCGTATGGCGAAGACCCGGATATATATTCTTAAGAAGCCATGCATAATCTGTCGGGAAGAGCTGACGAAGCCGGTCATTGCGCTTCTCGATAGAATAATCGGAGTCGATAAAAGTGATGATTGCCTCGCGATTGTCGAGCGTAGATTTGACAACGGCCTCACGCAATCCCGCCCAATCCTCAGGCACAGATGATGAATGATAGACCGCGCCGGGAAAATCGTAAAGACGGCTTACGTAATCGCGCACAGCCTCCGTCCTCCCTTTGGCGAGACGGACGTTATTGGCGTATGGGCCTTCAGGCGAGGCATAGCCCGTCAGCGTGATTCCCTGGATTGTGGCGTCGGGATTATCCCTGACGGAATCTACGGAGTTTGTAATCTTCTTCAGTTCAACGGTATTGTTCATATATCCCGGATAAATCTCCGTGCGGTTGACAGGGAAATTGACATAGGCGCGACCCTCAAGTTTGAAGGTCTTCTCCCCTATCGCCACAGGCTCCACATATTGAAAATCGATGTCGAGCAAGGGCACAGTATAATCAAGCTCCGCCACCGGAAGATTCTCCCTATCGACCGGCACTCCGCAACATGCCGAGGTCGCTGCCGAGAAGTCGAGATGGCTGTCGGCCATCCAATCCTGCCAGGCCACTTCTGCCACATATGCTTCGGCACGCTTTTCCCCCTCCTTATATAAAGGGCAATCAGCCTTTCCGCCGCGAAGAGTGTAGTAGTATTGGTTTCGTCCGGCAATCATGAACGCCGGGAGAGTGATCGAATCATTGCCGCTCGCGCTTTTCAGGACGGGAGTGACGCGCAGCAGCTGGTCGCGTCCGAGTCCTACTGTTGAAGGATTTACGGTCATGTCGAGCGTCACGGCATTATTGCCGCGCCTATCGATTTTGATGTCTCTTACTCCAAGGCGTTCCAATGTCTGACCAATGGCTATGAAACCGACGGCCAACATAACTAAAGATAAAAAGATTCTTGGGAATTTCATATTCAGGCTCTTTTGTCGGTTATTGTCAGAATACGTACTCTATATTTATAGCGACCTTGGTGGGGCCGACGTAGTTATGCACTTTTCCATGGTCGATTTGAGTGCCACATTCCTCACAAGGGAATGAATTAGATTTTGTCCATACCCAACCGAAACCGAACTCTGCCTCAAGATTCCAATGACGGGAAAGAGGCCAGGCGTAGCCATATGCGATGCCGGCTCCGATTCCCCAACCCTCGAAACGCTTGTGCTTTAATTGAGAGAAATCCGTGCCGAGAAAGCTGAAATCCATGTCTATGTTGCCGACGTTGTATTGTCCTCCCAAGGCGTGAAGTCCGAAGAAATGTCCCGCAAAACTCTGGCAGAGCCAATAGCGGGCCTCAGGCTGTAGCACCCAATGCCGCCATTTATGACCATCGCCGACAGTCCACAGATTAAGCTGTCCCGTGACGTCAAGCGTCCATTTCGGGGAAAGTCCGAACTCTATCCCGATATTCGGACTTAGAAGTGCGTCGCTTACTACATTCGACTTTATAGCGACTTCCTGAGAATAAGAACCCAAAGGGAAGCAAGCCATCGTAAGAAGCGCAAGCCAAGACCTTGTCTTTATTTTTGACGTATCCGTAAGACATGCAAGTATCCTGTTTGGCATGTTGTAGTGATATCAAAACTGTCTCTGTGATTCCCGGAAAGAGACTGAAAACAACGAAGCGTGGGAACCTCACTATTGCCATCCGTCAGATTGAGGCCTTCGCATTGCCCTTCGAAGTCGGATGGCAACACAGAAGCCCACGCAATATATATCAGTATGCGCTTGGACGGCTTCACGCTCACGCGTAAAGCCTCAAGCACATGTTGAATATCCATGCGGCGACTACCGATTGCCTAATCCTTGACTTCGAAGATGAAAGTTGCGAAGTTCCAATCTGTCAAGAAATTAGCATCAAGTAACGCTTTCTTTTATTATGTCTGCCTCCCACCCCTCTCGCCCACTGTCATGGGCTTCTGAGATGACAGGCGATGCAAATTTACAACATTATTATTTAAAAAACAAAAATTTTCCTTCACTAAATCCCAAATTTAACTTTTATATCTTTCATCATAAAAAAAAACAAGTCCATGTCCTGCACCACAACCCACAACCACCAACCTTAGCGTTCCTTAAACAATTATCCTCCAAGTATTGTGAAGTTTCACGGAATTTTCTTATTTTTACACGACAGTAATCACCCTTTAACCGACACTATTATGAATACCGGGCAATACATTCGATTTGACTGGGCGGCGAGAAGGATCCTGCGTGACAAGGCAAATTTCGGCGTCCTTGAAGGATTCGTCACGGTCCTTCTCGGCTTCCCCGTCAAGATCGTCGACATTCTCGAAAGTGAAGGCAACCAAGACAGCCAGGATTCTAAGTTCAACCGTGTGGACATTATGGCGAGAAACCATCGCGACGAACTTATCATCGTGGAGATCCAGCTCTCAAGGCAGGTGCACTATATGGAAAGGATTCTTTTCGGGGTGGGAAAGGCCCTGACCGACAATATCAATTCCGAAGAGGGCTATGGCAAGGTGAAGAAGATATATTCCATCAGTAACCTATATTTTGATTTCGGGGAGGGCTCCGATTACGTCTATCATGGGCAGACCACATTCAAGGGCGTACACACCGGCGACTTTTTCAGGATGTCGCCAAGGGAAAGGGAGTCTCTGGGGATGCGTTCCCCCGAGGATGTTTTCCCTGAATATTTCCTCATCAGGGTCAACGAGTTTAACAAGGTTGCCTCAACGCCTCTTGAGGAATGGATCGAATATCTCAAAAGCGGAAACGTACGCAACGATACGAACACTCCGGGATTGAAGGTGGCTCGGGAAAAACTCCAATATATTAGCATGAGCAATGATGAAAAAAGGGCCTACAACCATTATCTCGACAATCTGATGATTGAAAAAGACTGTCTGGACACTGCCAAGACCGAAGGCATCGACGAAGGAATAGCCATCGGCATAAAGGAAGGGAAAGCCATTGGCATAGAGGAAGGGAAATTAGAAATTGCACGCAATCTAAAGGCCATGGGAATGCCAGCCGAGAACATCGCCTCCGCCACTGGACTGCCGATTGAGACAATACTCGGATTATGACTTAATCGCAAAAGATTCCATCCTTCTCCATTTTGGCTTTCGGGGATTTATTCGTAAATTCGCGATACGAAACAATGGCACGCCTTTCTCGATTGACGACGTGTCAAGTCAAAACATTCTTAATCTATCAAATCATGAAAAAAGTCTTTCTTCCGGTCATTGCCTGCATGTTGGCTTTGCCGGGACTCGCAGAAAATCCCAAGGGAGGAATCGATGCGGAGATGATGTCGCGACTGCGCTCCACATTCAAGAACACCCCCGCCGACCGCGCTATCACAAACGCCTTGCGCGGCACTGACATCGATGTGCTCGCAACCTCCGCCGAGAACAAAAACCTTATCGACGACAATTTCTCCGATAAGGTCAAAAGCAAAGGCATCACCGACCAGAAATCCTCCGGACGCTGCTGGCTTTTCACCGGACTTAACGTGCTCCGCTCCCAGATGATGAAAAACCACGGTATGCCGGAGCTCGAACTCTCTCAAAACTATAACTTCTTCTTCGATCAGCTTGAGAAATCCAATCTCTTCCTGCAAAGCATAATCGACACCTCAAATCTCCCCATGAGCGACCAGACAGTGGAATGGCTTTTCAAGAACCCAATCGGCGACGGAGGTCAGTTCACCGGACTTTCCGACAACCTCCTGAAATACGGAGTCGTGCCCAAAAGCGCGATGGTCGAGACCTACACAAGCTCTCGGACCTCTAAAATGCGCCGTATGCTTGCCAGGAAATTGCGCGAAGACGGCCTGAAGCTCCGCAAGATGGCTGCCGACAAAGCTTCCGAAAAGCAATTGCTTGCCGAAAAGGAATCCATGCTCGGCGACGTCTATCGCCTGCTTGCCCTGACCCTGGGAGTGCCTCCCACGGAATTTTCCTACACTCTCAAAGACAAGGACGGAAAAATCGTCAGCACCAAGACCTACACCCCACAGCGATTCTACAAGGAATTCGCCGGCAACGACCTGACCAACGACTACGTGATGCTAATGAACGACCCGACCCGCGAATTCTACAAGCTTTATGAGATCGACCTCGACCGCCACGTCTACGATGGCCGCAACTGGACCTTCGTCAATCTCCCAGTGGAGGATATCAAGGAGATGGCCATCGCCAGCATCAAAGGGGGCGACATGATGTATTTCTCCTGCGACGTCAACAAATACCTCGACAGCGAACGTGGCATCCTCGATCCGGGCAATTACGACTATGAATCCCTGTTCGGCATGAACTTCGGCATGGATAAGGCCGACCGCATACGCACGTTCGACAGCGGCTCCACCCACGCCATGACCCTTATGGCCGTAGACCTCGACGCCAACGGCAAGCCTAAGAAATGGATGGTGGAAAACAGCTGGGGCCCCGGAGCAAACAACGGCCATCTCATTATGACCGACCGATGGTTTGACGAATACATGTTCCGTCTGGTGGTCGACAAGAAGCACGTTCCTGCGAAAGTGCTCGACATCCTCAAGCAGAAGCCTCTCCCCCTCCCCGCATGGGACCCCATGTTCTGACCTTGAATAGAAAATCCCTGAATAAAGACACCCCGCTGAAAATTTTCAGCGGGGTGTCTTTATTCAGGGATTTCCGGGATTGGCCGGAATCAGATCTCTTCCCGAAGCCATTTTTCAAGTTCTCCGGTCCATTGACGCTTGTAGGGGAACGAATCGCGGAAGCCCCATCCATGCCCACCTATTGGATAGACATGGAGCGAAGCCGGCACCTTGTTGGCATTCAAGGCATTGAAATAATTGATGCCATTGGCCGGAGGCACAGCCCCGTCGTCGGCAGAAAGGAATATGAACGCCTTCGGTGTCTCGGCGTTGACCTGCTTCTCATTGCTGAAGAGCTCCTCCTTTTCCTTTCCGGGATTCTCCCCAAGTAGGTAATTATGGGAACCCATGTGAGTGTACGACGGATCCATCGTTATCACAGGATAGAAAAGCACCTGAAAATCAGGACGCGTCTCCTTAGAGGAATAATGTGTTGCAAGCGTGGAGGCAAGGTGTCCGCCAGCCGAGGCTCCCATCACTCCAATTTTACCGGGGCCAACACCCCATTCAGCCGCATGCTTCCTCATTATGCGCATTGCCTGCTCCGCGTCCTTCAATGGAATCGATGAATCGCCGTGGGGCATCCTGTATTTAAGCACGGCATACGTTATGCCCTGGGCGTTGAGCCACGGAGCCATGTCATGGCCCTCATGCTGAAGGGCCAGATGGGTGTATCCCCCTCCGGGGCACATCAGGATAGCCTTGCCATTGGGCTTGTCGGCAGGATAGACGGTCAAAGTCGGATCGTGGTCGATATCCGTTCCGGAAGCGGCCTCGCGGGCCTTTTCCTGCGTCGCGCCTTCATCCCATATCAGGAAATCGATCCTGTCGCGGGCGTTTGAGCCAAGAGTGAAAAGCGACATGCAAAATAATATTATAGCTCTAACTTTCATGTTTAAATGATATTTTATCTGTTTCACTTGCCTTGAAGCCTGCCCTTAAGCCGCCTTCCGGCGAAGTACTCGTTGTAGACCAGTCCGCCAACGATCAGCACGAGGCCGACGATGGTGGTCGGCATTATCGCCTCTCTGAGCACCACCGATATGAAGAACAGCGAAAGGAATGGCGAAAGATAGCACATCTGGTTGATCAGCGCCGGATTGTCGGTAGTGCGGATTGCCAGGCCGAAGCAGATAAAAGGCACTCCCATCTCAAAGGCCCCTATATATGCTCCTGAAAGAATAGCCTCCATTCCCAGACTCGACATAGGGACAAACAAGCTGCCGATAAGGCAATACACCATACCAAAAAGAAACGTCAGGAACAGGGCCGTGCCCTCGCTGACTTCATCCTTAAGGCTGTCGTTGATGATCCAATACGTGGCCCAAAGCAACGCGCTACCCAAGGCAAGCACTATTCCCAGCACCGACACGCTTCCGCTGATTCCCTCGCCGCCTACGGAAATAAAGATAAGTCCGACAAGCGACACCACCATACCAAAGTATTTGGCCTTGGGAATGGGCTTATGGCCAAAGACGGCAAGCAAGACCGCAAGGATGATAGGCCAAAGATAGTTGAGCGGCTGTGCGATTTGGGCCGGCAGGTAATCGTAGGCCGAGAAAAGCACTATATAATAAGCCACGGGAGCCACCAGCCCAAGCACGGCGAAGCGTGCCCAAGTCTTGGCGGAGAGCCGTCTCAACGCGCCCCACGAACGAGTGACGGTCATCCAGACAGTGAATATGGCCAGAGCCGTGGCCGTGGCCACGAAGACCATCTCAAACACCGACATGGTCCGAAGGGCAATTTTGAAGGCCGTGGCTACGGTAGACCAGCTCAACACGGCCGCAGCTCCAAGCACAACTGGCTTTGTTTTACTATTCATACGCTTTGTTCAGAATGTTTGTCAACGCATTGCCTCCACCTCTTCTGTGGTCAAAGGTATCTTCTTTCCAAGACGGCGGGCTCCATCTGACGTGATCAGATAATCCTCCTCGTTGCGGATGCCTCCGAAGTCGCGCCATTTGTTAAGTTCCGCGTAGTTGATGAAGTCCTTGAATTTCCCCTCGCCTTCCCAAAGGTCGATAAGCTGGGGAATGAAATATACTCCCGGTTCGATGGTGAGCGCGAATCCCTCCTCCAGCGGACGTGCGAGGCGAAGCGACTTGCGTCCGAACTGGGTGCTCTTGGGCTTTCCGCCGTAGCCAACCCATACTTCTCCGAGATTCTCCATATCGTGGACGTCAAGGCCCATCATGTGGCCAAGTCCGCACTGGAAGAACATCGCATGCGCTCCGGCCTTCACGGCTTCAACGGGATCTCCCTTAAGGATGCCGAGATCCTTCATGCCGGCGCATATGACAGTGGCTGCGGCCTCATAGACTTCAAGGAACGGCACTCCGGGACGCAGCATGTCGACCGCTGCCAGATGCGATGCCACCTGAATGTCGTAGATGCTCTTCTGGCGGGGGGTGAAGGTCTTGTCAACGCAGATGGTCGACGACATGTCGCCGGCATATCCCATCTGGGTCTCGGCCCCGGCGTCGATCAGCACCATCATTCCCGGCTCTATGAGGTTGCCATGATAATGGTTGTGTAGGGTTTCGCCGTGCACGGTGCAAATCGTGGGGAAAGAGAGCGGACAGTTGTTGTAGGCAGCAACGCCCTCAATTATGGCAGCAAGTTCATATTCATGCATTCCGGCGCGCAGACGCTTCATTGCCTCGATATGCATGTCGGCAGTGACGTTGCAGGCTCGCTCTATCTCCTCGATTTCCTCCGGACGCTTATGGTTGCGCATATCGACCACAGCCTTTATCAATTCCACGGAAGGACGCTCATCTCCGGGCTTGATGTCGAGAAGCTTCCAAAGCTTCAGGGAATGCTCCGCACGGTAGACAGGGAGATAATGCACAGTCCTGCCGGCTTTAACAGCCTGATCGAGCACTCCGCACAACTCTGCTGAAGGCTTCGTGCATTCCACTCCGACGCTGTGAGCCTTCTCATGCAACGTCGGTTGGTTGCCCATCCAGACGATATCGTCGATGGTCAGCTCGTCGCCGAAAATCGTGTCCTTATCGTTGTCGATATCCAAGACGGCGGCAAGCCCGGCAAACGGCAGCCCGAAATAATATAGGAAAGAGGAATCCTGGCGGAAGTTATAGGTGTTGTCGGCATAATTGACTCCGCAGTCGTCGTTGCCCAAAAGCAGAACGAGGCCGCTGCCCACTTGCTTCTTGAGCTCGGCGCGTCTTGCCTCGTAGATTTTCCTGTCAAACATAATACGCAAATATTTTAGGGTTTGAGGTTGAGTTTGTGATAATCTCTTTGTCAGGTTGTTTTTTTGAAAGATGTCGGCATCTTTCTGCCACAAATTTAATCAATCATTTCTGGGTAATCAAAAATACAAGCCTTTATTTTTCAAAAGAGCATAAAAAAAGGAGACCTAAGTCTCCTCTTCTGATTATGCAGCATTGTAAGGTCGACATAAACAACGCCACCTAATCAATCTCATTTTTCATTTGCAACGAGATCCTTGAACGTGTTGCAGGGTTTGAAGGTAGGCTTCTTATGGGCCGGGATTACGAGAGAGGTCTGCTTAGAGATATTGCGTGCCACTTTCTGGGCTCTCTCTTTCACTACGAAGCTGCCGAAACCACGGAGATATACGTTCTCCCCTTTGGCCATGTTGTCTTTAATGACGTCCATGAGACTCTCAACCACAGCAAGCACACTCGCTTTCTCAATGCCTGTGGATCTCGATATTTCTGAAACAATATCTGCTTTTGTCATGATTGTTGTTGTTTAAATTTCCGGAGTGCAAAGTTAGTCATAATTATCTATCCTGCAATAAGATTTATGAACTTTTTTTTTTGCGATGCCTTTTTTTATTTCAATTTTAAGATTCAAGATTTTTCAAACGCCCTGTTATTAAAGCATTATGCACTACAATTTTTGACATTAATAAAAATTTGACACCACAAACCATCACAAAAGCTTCTCTTTGCCACAACTGACATTATATCAATACTCCACCCGGTCGGTTTTTGCATTCCAAAGCTTGAAAGCCTCAAGGGCCTCCTCTTTCATCAGGTTTTCCATCGGGAGGTCTCTTTCATGGCGGTCGAGCTCTATCTCCTCATATATAAAGGAATCGTCAAATCCGGCGTCTTTGGCATCCATCTTGTCGCTGCCGTAATAGAGTTTGTCGAGATGAGCCCAATAGATGGCGCCAAGACACATCGGGCAAGGCTCGCAAGAACTGAATATCTCGCAGCCGCTCAGGTCATACGTCTTCAGCTTCTTGCACGCAGCGCGAATGGCGCTCACTTCAGCATGCGCCGTTGGGTCATGATTTTCGGTCACGCGGTTCACTCCTGTTGCCACGATCTCGCCGTCGCGGGCTATGACAGCCCCAAAAGGACCGCCACTCTTTCCTACATTATCCTTGGCCAATTCTATGGCCACTTTCATCAACTCTTGTTTGTCCATATTTTTCTCTTTTCATTTATATCATCACATCCCTCCTTATCTTTTTAACAATTCCAAGGCTTTTTTTGCTTCACAGAATGAAGTTGTTTCAACAACTTCAAGGTTTATCTTGCCAATATTTACTAAATTTGCATGTTTTATCTCACTACAACATGAAAAAACTTAACCAGACCACCATAAAAAAGAAATCCCGCCCTATCAGAATCCTGCAATTCGGAGAAGGCAACTTCCTGAGAGCATTTGCCGACTGGATGATACATACCGCCAACGACAAGAACGCAACCGACACCTCGATTGCAGTGGTGTCGCCAAGATTCAGGGAAAATGAAGGAATCAAACGCTTGAGGCAACAAGACGGATTATACCACGTCATTTTGCAAGGGAGCGAGAACGGAAAACCAAAGACTGAGACCATACTTGTCGACTCGATTGCCGAGGCCCTCTCCCCCGCCGTAGATTTCAAAGGGTATGAAAACGTAGTCCTGTCCCCCTCGCTAAGATTTGTCATTTCCAACACCACAGAGGCCGGAATAAGATATGAGAAAGATGATGTGCTGGCAGAAACCCCTGTCTCGTTCCCGGGGAAAGTGACGTCGTTGTTGCTCCAGAGGTTTCGCCATTTTGCCGGAGACCCCGACAAGGGTCTTATTTTTCTCTGCTGCGAGCTTATCGAAAATAATGGGAAGACACTCCGCGAGATTGTAAAGAGGCACGCCCGTGAAGCGGAACTTGAGGAGAGCTTCCTGGAATGGATCGACAATGCCTGCATATTCTGCGACACGCTTGTCGACCGTATCGTGCCTGGATTTCCATCCGCCGACATTGATGAAATTAAAGAAAGGATTGGATACGACGACAATCTCGTGGTGGCCGGAGAGCTTTTCCACGTTTGGGCAATCGGCTCAGACAGATATGAGGTCGTCAGGACAGAGCTGCCTCTCGACAGCGCAGGACTCAACGTTCTTTTCCTTCCCGACATAAGGCCTTTCCGCGAGAAAAAAGTCAGGATTCTCAATGGCTCCCACACGGGGATGGTGGCCATTGGCCTGCTCCTTGGCCACGAGACAGTGATGGAAGCTTTTGCCGACAGAGATCTCCAGGAGTTTGTCGAAAGAATGGTCAGCTGTGAGGTTATTCCTGAAATCGAGGATGACCCTACCGAGCTGGAGACTTTCGCGAAATCGATTCTCCTGCGTTTCGACAACCCTTTCATCAGGCACATGTTGAAATCAATAGCCCTCAATTCTTTGTCGAAATGGGAGGCTCGCAATTTCCCTACCGTGCGCGACCGTTGGCATCGCCTCGGAAGCCTTGCGGATTTCGAGATTTTCACTTTCGCCGCCATGCTTTATCTTTATTCGCCGGAATCAGAGTTCACGCCCGACGACAACGCCCTCCATCTCGACAAAATCAGGAAGATTTTCGCCTCATGGCCCGACGATTGCCGACGCATAGTCAGGGAAATAACCCGCAGCGGAATCTTCCTTGAGGATTTCGACCAATCCGTCGCCGGGTTCTCCGACAAAGCCGGGGATTATCTCAAGCTAATTAAGGAAGTCAGCATGAAGAATGCCCTTGAATCTTTTCTTGAGGCCCATCCAAAAGACTCTTGCCATGAATGAAATGATCAGAATCAACAAAGCCGACAATGTAGGAATAGTCATCGGCGAATTGCTAAAGAAAGGGGAATGCTTTGACGGAATCGTTGCCTTGACGGATATTCCAAGGGGCCACAAGATGGCCCTTTCCGATATTCCGGAGGGAAGTCGGGTCATCAAATACGGTTTTCCCATCGGACATGCCTCTGCCCCGATAAGAAAAGGGGAATGGGTGCATTCCCACAACCTTTCGACCTCGCTTGGCGACGACCTCAAATATGAATATCATCCGAAGGCTAAAGCCCCTGCACCGGCTGAAAAAGACTGTCCCCTTATCGAGGGATACGTAAGAAAAGATGGAAGTCTGGGAATCAGAAACGAACTTTGGATTATCCCCACGGTGGGTTGTGTCAACGGTCAGGCACGGGCCATCGCTGAAAGTCTGCTTCGGGAGGGTCCTTATCAGAATGTCGACGACATATGCGCGTTCACCCACAATTATGGATGCTCGCAGCTTGGGGAAGACCATGAGAATACGAGGCATGCCCTTGCCGCCCTCGCCCGTCATCCCAATGCCGGAGGTGTGCTCGTGCTCGGTCTTGGCTGTGAAAACAATCAGATCTCCCTCCTACGCGAGGGAATAGGGGATTTCGACCAATCAAGGGTAAGGTTCATCACGGCTCAGGAAGTGGAAGATGAGGTAGCGGAAGGGATATGCATATGCAAGGAGCTGTTAGCGATGATGGCCAATGATTCACGAACTCCCGCCCCGCTGTCGAAATTGAAAGTCGGATTAAAATGCGGCGGCTCCGACGGATTGTCGGGGATTACGGCCAATCCTTTGGTAGGACGTTTTTCCGACTGGCTTGTGGGATGTGGCGGCACTACGGTGCTTACTGAAGTGCCGGAAATGTTCGGGGCGGAGACAATCCTGATGGATAGAGCCACAGACGAAAATATATTCCACGACATCGTTTGCCTGATAAACGGATTCAAAGATTATTTCTGCTCCTACGGCCAGCCGATTTATGAAAATCCCTCCCCGGGCAACAAGGCAGGAGGAATCACCACCCTGGAAGAGAAGTCGCTCGGATGCGTGCAGAAAGGGGGCACGATGCCGGTTGCCGGAGTCGTGGGATACGCCGAAAGATTAGAGACATCGGGCCTCAATCTGCTCCGCGCCCCCGGCAACGATCTTGTGGCGGCCACGGCTCTCGCTTTGGCAGGATGCCAGATAGTGCTCTTCACGACCGGACGCGGCACCCCCTTCGGCACCTGCGTGCCGACCGTCAAAATATCCACCAATACTGACTTGAGCAAACGGAAACCGGCATGGATAGATTTCAATGCGGGCGGAATCGCCTGTGGAGACGATCCCGCCCGAGTGCTTGAGGAGTTGAAAAGAAAAGTATTGGCAGTGGCCAATGGCGAAAAGACCCGCAATGAGGAGTCTCATGCCAAGGAGATCGCTATTTTCAAGTCAGGAGTCACGCTTTGAGCGTATGACAATTTCTCCGGCTTTCAGGCCTTTGGCCTTGGCCTTGACTTTCAATATACCCTCCCGACCATTGGATTTCACCACGGCCAACGCTCTGCCGTCGCAAGCAGCGCGTTGGGCGTGGAAATATCCCTTGGGCCACCTCAGGATAGTTGGAATATATCTCCACCTCAATCGGCTTTCCCTCATGTCCGGGCCAATTCCAGCTTTCTTTCGTGGGATAGACAGCCCATAAGCCCTCCTTAATGTTCCCTTTGTAGCCTTGTGGCTCGCGCACGGCCATATACATCTTGGCCGTGTCGGCATAAAGAGTCTCCCTGTAATGAGATATAGGTATGCCCCCTCGAAATAAAGATAGCACGGCTTCCCGACATTGTCGGGAGAGATGTCGATTGTCTTTCTATACCATCCTTTGCCTGTCGGAAGATAGCCTCCGTCGTTGCCCGACGGCTCATCCTTGTCGAAATCATGCCCCACGCTCCAATCATGGGGCAAAGATATTGGCTTCCAATCGCTTGTATTGACTCCCGGATTCTTATATATAGCAGAGTCTGTATTCGTGAACTTCCATCCATCGTCAATTAAGATTCTTGACGGGGATATTGCCAATGCCTGCAGACTGCATAAGACAATGATTGACAATCCTGTTGCTCTTTTCATGATCTTAGATTCAAAAATTTTTATGACCCGACAAAAATAGACAAAAAGAATGAAATTTGCAGATCTCAACTTTTTGATATATATTCGCGTCCGGAAAAGCATATATGCCCAAAGACATTTATGCGGATTTCCACGATTTCACGGCTCCGGCATTCCGGCTGAGGCCGCATTATATGTGATGAAGGTCTCAACTATGTCTGAAATGAATTAGTAAACATATATATGAAAGGAATTGTACTTGCCGGTGGCTCGGGCACCCGTCTTTACCCGATCACCAAAGGGGTCAGCAAACAAATGCTTCCCATTTTCGACAAGCCGATGGTGTATTATCCCATCTCTACGCTGATGCTGGCGGGCATCCGCGACATTCTCATTATTTCAACTCCCCAGGACCTTCCGGGATTCCAACGCCTGCTGGGCGACGGCTCTGATTTTGGAGTGAATTTCTCCTATGCCGAACAGCCCTCTCCCGACGGTCTGGCACAAGCCTTTATCATTGGCAAGGATTTCATTGGTGATGACTCGGCCTGCCTCGTGCTTGGCGACAACATTTTCCATGGAGCAGGTTTTTCGGGCGTATTGCACGATGCCGTGGCCACAGCCGAAAATGAAGGGAAAGCCACCGTATTCGGCTATTGGGTCGACGACCCGGAGCGCTACGGAGTGGCCGAGTTCGACAAAGAGGGCAACTGCCTCTCGATTGAGGAGAAACCTGAGCATCCCAAGAGCAACTATGCGGTGGTGGGACTCTATTTCTATCCAAACAAGGTGGTCGATGTGGCTGCGAAAATCAAGCCGTCGGCACGTGGAGAGCTTGAAATCACCACTGTCAATCAGGAATTCCTGAGAGATGGCGAATTGAAGGTGCAGACCCTCCCACGGGGTTTCGCTTGGCTCGACACCGGCACACACGACTCTCTCGCAGAAGCCTCAATATATGTAGAGGTGCTTGAGAAACGTCAGGGCCTGAAGATAGCATGTCTTGAAGGGATTGCCTATCGCCAGGGCTGGATCTCAAAGGAGAAGATGATAGAGCTTGCCAAGCCGATGCTCAAAAATCAGTATGGCCAATACCTGTTGAAGGTAGTGGAGGAAGTAGAACGCACCGGCCTCAATAATCTTGACTGAAATGGAAGTTATCAAAACAGATATCGAGGGGGTGGTTATCCTCGAACCCCGGGTATTCAAAGACTCCCGAGGATATTTTTTCGAAAGTTATTCAAAAAGGGTTTTCGACGAACTTGTGCGTCCTGTGGATTTTGTGCAGGACAACGAGTCGATGTCTACGCGTGGAGTTATGCGCGGACTGCATTTCCAACTCCCACCCTTCACTCAGTCAAAACTCGTGAGGTGTGTCAGAGGAGCTGTGCTCGACGTGGCCGTTGACATCCGCAAAGGATCGCCCACGTATGGGCATCACGTTGCGGTGGAGCTGACCGAAGACAACCATCGGCAATTATTCGTTCCCCGTGGGTTTGCCCATGGATTCGCCGTGTTGTCAGATGTAGCCGTGTTTCAATACAAGTGCGACAACTATTATCATCCCCAGGCCGACGGAGGCATATCTATTGCCGATGACTCCCTCGGAATAGACTGGCTCATAAATCCGCTTGACGCGATATTGAGCGAGAAAGACACACGCCATCCGCTTCTTTCAGATTTTGATTCTCCCTTCGACATAAACATAGACCTATACGAAAAATGAACGTATTAGTAACCGGAGCCAACGGCCAGCTCGGCAACTGTATCCGCCTTGCCTCGAAAGAGAGTGCCGACCGCTACATCTTCACCGACGTCATGGAGGCGATGGCTGACGGAACACCTATTTCCCGTCTCGACATAACCGATGCCGGAATGGTCAGGCAGATGGTCAAAGACAATGACATAAAGGTGATCATCAATTGCGCTGCATATACCAACGTTGACGCCGCCGAGGACAATCAAGTCCTCGCCGAGCTCCTCAACGCCACAGCCGTGCGCAATCTTGCCGAGGCTGTGAAAGCCAACGACGGCACACTCATCCATATATCCACCGACTACGTGTTTGGCAAGGAGCCTTACAATGTCCCTTGCCGTGAAGACCAGAAGGGGACGCCGACAGGCATCTACGGCCTCACAAAGCTTCATGGCGAGCAGGCCATTGCTGAAAGCGGTGCCAAAGCCCTTATTTTCCGCACTGCTTGGCTATACTCCGAGTATGGCAAGAACTTTGTGAAGACCATGCTCAACTTGACGGCAACAAAACCGGAGTTGAAGGTCGTGTTCGACCAAACAGGCACTCCTACCTATGCCCAAGACCTTGCGGATGCCATCTTCCACATCATAGAAAACCGGGCTTTCAAAGGCAATGAAGGTATCTACCATTATTCCAACGAAGGAGTCTGCTCATGGTATGACTTCACCAAAATGATTGCAGAGTATGCGGGCAACACCGGCTGCGACATTCAGCCATGCCACAGCGACGAATTCCCCTCTAAAGTGACCCGTCCCTCCTACTCCGTACTCGACAAGACCAAGTTCAAAGAAACTTTCGGCATGAAAGTCGCCTATTGGACAGACTCGTTGAAAAAATGTATTAAAAATCTGAAAGAAAATGAAGCATAAGAATATACTAATAACCGGCGGCGCAGGATTCATTGGAAGCCACGTGGTCCGCCTTTTCGTCAATAAATATCCCGACTACCATATCGTCAATCTCGACAAACTGACTTATGCCGGCAATCTCGCCAATCTAAAGGACATCGAGGATAAACCCAACTATACTTTCGTGCGTGCCGACATCGCTGACCTCGACGAGATGCGACGAATCATCCGCGAATATGAAATCGACGGCGTAATCCATCTCGCCGCTGAAAGCCACGTCGACCGCTCGATAAAAGACCCCTTCACCTTTGCCCGCACCAACGTCATGGGCACACTCGCCCTGCTGCAAGCCGCAAAGGAATACTGGGAGTCATTGCCTGAGAAATACGAGGGTAAACGCTTCTACCACATCTCCACTGACGAGGTTTACGGTGCGCTCGAACTCACTAATCCGGAGGGGATAGAGTCCCCCTTCACCACGGCAGCATCTTCCGAACATCATCATGCCTACGGCACGGAGTTCTTCCTCGAAACCACCAAGTATAATCCCCACAGCCCCTATTCCGCTTCGAAAGCCTCAAGCGACCATTTCGTACGGGCCTATCATGACACCTACGGTATGCCCACCATCGTGACGAATTGCTCCAACAACTACGGGCCATATCAGTTCCCCGAAAAACTGATACCGCTCTTCATCAACAACATCCGCCATCGCAAGCCTCTTCCGGTATACGGCAAGGGTGAAAACGTGCGCGATTGGCTGTTTGTAGAGGATCATGCCCGTGCGATAGACACGATTTTCCACAATGGAAAAGTGGCGGAGACCTACAATATCGGTGGCTTCAACGAGTGGAAGAACATCGACATCATCAAAGTGATAATAAAGACGGTGGACCGTCTGCTCGGAAATCCGGAAGGCTACTCCGACGAGCTTATCACCTACGTGACCGACCGCCTTGGCCACGACATGCGCTATGCCATTGATTCCCGCAAACTTCAGAGCGAACTCGGCTGGGAACCCTCGCTACAGTTTGAAGAGGGTATCGAAAAGACCGTCCGTTGGTATCTCGACAACCAGGACTGGATGGACAACATCACCTCCGGCGACTACGAACGCTACTACGAGGATATGTACAAGAATCGATAAGAACGAAATACTGCGATAGGGAGCTTGCCACACTTGAGGCAAGCCCCTTTTTATGATACTAAAAACCGACTATGGTCTTTCTGAAGCGTTCAAATCCCATACTTTAACACTTCTTTTTAACAATCTTTAATTTGCTGTTTAATAATAATCTCTATGTTAAATATGTTTTTAAACATATTTTTTCAACATATTTTCGCACAAATTCACACTTTCCTACGTTATATAGACAAACGACAGGCTGAAGAGTCAGCTGTCAAGCAGGTAAAAAATTGGTATAACCAGAGCTGCCGGCAAACGTGCTATTAAACGAAACAATTCAACAGGAACATTCAATTATGCTTGCCGACACGCTCACAAAAATTAGTATTATGACCAGAATGATTAAAACTTGCAAATCAGAAGTTCGCCGCTTGTTCCGTACAATCGGCAGAAGTCAGAGCCTCAGAATCACGGGGGATTGCACTCCGGCAAGATTCATCTGACTTAGAGTATTGAAACAAAGAGCTTAGCGCTCGTATTAATTGCTGATGTGGCCAATGGCCGCATCTTTTTTTATTCCCATCAAACATGTAGAAAAATAATTTGGCATCCCTTTTCCTCGTTTATCTATCATAGAAGTTATTTCTTCGACATCAAAAAAGACACCTCGCCTCCTAATGGCAGAACACGACAATTCATATAAAAGCATAATCAAAGGCACTTCCATATTCGGGGGCGTCCAGATTTTGAATATCCTCATTTCGCTCGTGAGGGGTAAATTCGTGGCAATGTTGCTCGGACCGGAGGGAATGGGAATTTCCGCGCTATTCACGAATTCCGCCAACTCCATCCAACGTCTGGCCTCGCTCGGACTTAATCTGGCAATTGTCAAAGAGGTGGCAGCTGATTCCGATTCCCCCGAAAAGCTGTCGGGTATCCTTCCGGCCATACGTCGATCGATCACCCTGACGGCTTTGGCCGGCGCATTGTTGTGCGTTCTCTTCTCCCGGCTGCTTAGTGAAATCACGTTTGGCAATCCCGACATGGCATGGCAATTCGTCATCCTCGGGATAGCCGTCGGACTGACCGTGGCTTTCAATGGCAATCTTTCCATCCTGCAAGGGCTGCACAGCGTAAAGCGTCTGTCGATGGCTTCGGTCGTGGGCGGACTGACCGGTCTTTTCGTGGGGATTCCGCTGTATTATTTCTTCGGCACCAAAGGCATCGTCCCGGCAATGGTCGCGCTGGCCCTGTCTATGTGGATTTTTTCCACAATCTCGGTCAGGAAGGAGGTCTCATTCCCTGTCGGCAAGTTTTGCCGGAAAGACCATCTTCCGGTGGCGCGTCGTCTTGTCTCTTTGGGGATTCTGCTTATGGCCAACGACCTGATTCTCGCAATCGTGCAATATGCCATAAGCATCTACGTCAACGCCTTCGGTTCGGCCGACACCCTTGGCCTTTATCAGGCAGCCAATTCCGTGACCAACCAGTATTCGGGAATGGTATTCGCAGCCATGGCCATGGACTATTTCCCCCGTCTCTCAAAGGAGGCTTCCGACAATGTCCGGATGCGGGAGATTGTCAACCGCCAGACTGAAATCGTATCCGCGATCATTGCCCCTGCCGTCTGCCTGCTTATCATGACCTCCCCGATTCTAATCGAATTACTTCTATCTAAGGAATTTATGCCCGTGACTTCACTGATGCGCTGGATGGGGATAGGCATTCTCTTCCGCGCATTGATGTTTCCGATGGCCTACATATCCTTCGCAAAGGGCAACAAGAAACTGTTCTTTTGGCTGGAAGGCGTGACCTGCAACCTCCTCACCCTCCTTCTCAGCCTCGTTTTCTTCCATTTCTACGGACTCGCCGGACTTGGATACGCCCTCGTGGCCGACAACGTGCTCTGCCTCGCAATCTACTACTTCGTCAATCGCCACTTCTACGGCTACCGATTCGGTAGAAAAACAATACTATCCATGGTCATCGCAATATCTCTTGTATCTGTAAATTTCGCATTTTCATTTATTACAATAACCACAACACCAATCTTTTTTATGTCCATGTGGACATTTATAGCTCTCATAATTTCTGTTCTTCTAATCAAAAAAAAGCTCAAATCTTCATAACGCACAACTTATGGTGTCAAAATAATAATAGCCATCGGTATTAGAATCAAATCATTTTAAAAATTAAACATATGACCCATATTATTACAGACAATACAATCGACACGGCAGACAACGTTAACCGAATCTTATAAATATAATGAACTAGTTTAATCATACATGCCATGTACAAAACATAGGACATCCACATTGCGTATTTAAAATAACAGTACGGCGACTTTACGAACAATGACTTTAACTCTTCATGATTATGTATTGAACCATCTTGAAAAAAAAGAAAGACATTTACTATAAATTCCGATATTAGAGGAATAAGTAGATATAATATAGAAGATTTTAGCAACAATTCATATCTTACTTCCTTTTCACTAAATATCGATGCTGATAAATGAAATATAACCATTACAACAAACCATAATACAAATGCGCTTAAAAACGCAATAATCGAGGATAAGATTCTATATGGCTGCACAATTTTATAAACTTGTTCATCAAATGAAATGAGGTTCCATAGAGAATCCGTGTATATAGAATTCTGGACACAAAATAAAAACAGAATAAGGATTCTAAGAACGAAACCAATTCCATTATCATATGTAATTTTACTTGAAGATTTCATAAAATTTATCAACTAGTGAAATGACTTAATAACTTTATGTGTAATACGAGGATATGTAACTGACCAGATGAATAATTACCATGCAGAGTGCATTTTACCCATATTAACGATACATTACACTATACACATAAGGAAACATAGCCTTCAATAAAGCCTGCAAATACTATGATTAATATAGCAATAATCATAAAAAATAAGGAAACATTTACACATTTAGAGACTCTTGAAATTTTATCAAACAAAAATTTAATCAAAATTGTTGCTCCATAAAATCCTACTGCTCCACTTAAATATAGTCCTATCAATTCAAAACTATGAGTAAAGATCCGAGCTAACGCGCTTTCTTCTCCAATATGACTTATCCAGAATCGAATTGACAAACCATGAAGAAATCCATTAAGTAAGTGTTCAGATTATTCCTATACATGGATTGCCAATATGAGGGACGGGATTTCGACTTGTGATGATGGCGTGATGGGGTTCCATCATAACTGAATCACGGGTTGAAATCCAGCGCTCAGATTGGATAAGACATGTATAGGAATAATCTGAACACTTACTTATATAGTAAGTTACAGAATGTCGTAAATCCAAATGAACAAAACCCAATACAATTAATAAAAGCACATTTGAGATTCCTCCAAATTATTACTTTACTCGCATCGTAAGAAGAAATAATTCGTTCGCAATCTTTTAACCCATTTTCCGCTAAGTCTACATTTTCAAAATATAGACTTTCATAGGGTATCATGTAAGAAATGGCAAAACCCAATCCCCAAATAAAAAAGCTCACAATCGCATAAATAAAAATGAGTCGTATTTCACTACTATTCATTTTCTTGCACTATATTCTTTATAGCCGTCTTAACGTAACCAATGTTTAATACGCATGATATAAACAACATTGCAAAAAACACAAAGGCACTACGATAGAACCCTATTGACAAGATTACATACATAACATTACAAATTCCTATGAAGATAAGATAACTCAAACTCGATGCAACATATCTAATATAATTACTCCCATATTTGTATTTGCCACATATATATCTACAACTAACATATGTTAGCACTATTGCAATAACAATAGACACACCACACATAATCGCAGTAAATAAGGAATATTTACTAGCCCCTACCGATATTATACACCATAAGAAGGGCATTATTGACACCCTATCAAACTTGTCTCGAAACATTGGTTTTATTGTATAATATCAAAGCGTATATGCAACTCCTGCTATTGGATTAATTATGCCAATTCCAAACCCTATAACAGTTTCCATTGTTCCCCAAGCAAGTTTACCTTCTTTCGATAATTTATCATAGTCATCTGCCCAATTTGGATTATAATTATCATTAACCAAACAAAGCTCGGATTTTGACAACGGTTCTTCACTTATGAGATATCCAACAGAGAGGACCAGACTCATAAGAATAACAATATTTTTCTTTTTCTTTTCATATTATATTTTTTTGCAAAATTAACATGAAAAATTTACACTCTGTTATTTTTTAGTTAAATTAATTAAACATATCTTAATTTATATTAATACTGCATTAATAAAACACTTAATGGCCAAATTTTATTTATTAATAGGCTTTAAAATGCAAGAAGCGATTAGCCAGCCTTCACGCGCTTCATCGAATCCAATCGAGAGGGTTGAGCTTCTCCCTGTTTTTCCAGACCTCGAAGTGGATGGAGCTGCTGCCGCTGTTGTCTTCGTCAGGCGCAAGACGGCCAAGACCCTGCCCGGCCCTCACCTGATCGCCTACCTTTACCGCCGGCGACGATATATTGCCGTAGACGGTATAATAATTTCCATGGTTGACTATGACGACGGTGTTGTAGCCGGGCAAAACATATACGCCCGACACCTTGCCCCCGTAGACAGCTAAAGCAGATGCACCCGACGACACTTCCGCATCAATTCCGGGATTGTCATACACCACATCGGGCAAGTCGGGCAACGACTGGCGGCCGAATCTCGAAGTGACCTTGAAGCTCCCTGACGCAGGTCTTGGAAGACTCCCTTTCATCCCTGCGAAATTCCCTGCCGCAGCCGACGACTTGGCGGCTGAGGCTATCCCCTTTTTGTCGCCCGAAGTCTTTGCCACGCCCCTCGGCGTCCTTTTCCTAGCATCCGCGTAATTCACGTCGGAAGACTTTCCTTTGTCGGATTTCTTCTTATCTGACTTCTTCTGCTTCTCTTTCTTTTTCTGCTCGTCTTTCTTCTGCTGCTCCTTTTTGCTATCTTTTTTATCAGAATCCTTGTCAGCTTTTTGCTTCTCATCCTCTTCCCTCTTCTTCGCCTCTTTTTCCTGCTCGGCCTTCCTCTCGGATTGCGCGAGGAGTTCGGCCTCACGTGCCGCCTTCTCCTCAGCTTCGCGGGCAAGACGTCGCTCCTCCTCGCGGCGGGCTTTCTCCTCGGCGGCCTTGCGCTCCTGCTCCTCCTTGGCCCTGCGGGCCTCCTCTTCGGCTGCTATAAGCTGGGCTATACGGTTGCGGAGTTGATTGGCCTCGGCCTGCTTCTTGCTAAGATGCGTCTTCAGCGCATCGCCGTTTTTCCTCAATCCGGCAACTATGGCATCCTGTTTGGCATGTTGCTCCTTCAGGGTGGATTCCTCCGCCCTTTGTCGCGACAGCATGGCGTCCTGGCGACGCTTGCTCTCCGCAAGCTCCTCTTTCTGGCTTTTAAGCTCGGCCGTCTTCCCGGCAATCACTGCCGACTGACGGTCTTTCCATTCAGAGAACTGACGAAGATAGCGCATCCTGCGCAATGCCTGGTTAAAACTTTTCGAAGCGAATATGAAGGCCAGCTCCGAATTGTTGCGCCGGGCAAGCCTCATCTTCTTGACGGCTTTCAGATACTCCGTACGGAGGCGTTGAAGTTCCTTCTCATTCCCCTTTATGCCATTCTCAAGAGTGCCAATCCGGCCTGTCATCTCGGCTATCTGCTCTGTCGTCGTCTTTATCTTTGCCTGTGAAGTCGTTATGTCGGTCTCAAGTTTCCCAAGTTCGTTCAGCCCCCTTTTTATCGAGCGTTCGTTCTCCGCAATTTGCTCTTTCGCGAGCTTTATCTCCTTTTGAGTAGCTTCCTGACGCTTCCTGACATCGGCCGAAGTCTCCTTTGACCGGCCCGGATTCCCTTTTGCAGCCGACTTCGCCCCTCGCTTTTTTGCTGCCGCGGCATTACCTTTTTTTCCGGATTCCTGACGCCGTCCCTTCGATGTGGTCTGTTGCTCGGAAGCTGAAGGTATCGCCATTCCCTCCAATGAAGGCGACAGAGTCATGATGGCCGCTGCCAACATGACTTTTATGTAGTTGCTATTGATGTTCATGAAAAGTGACGGCCACTTCATTGTCAGAATGATTTGATAAATTTATCGAAAGGAAGCTTTCTGAATCTGGAGTTTATGCGGATTGCATCAAATCCCTTTCCCTCCCATTCCGGAGCGTTGAGCTCCAATATGGCTTGGTATTTTTTTTTCTCAGAAATATAGTCGAATCTCAGGTCGTAGCCATTGTCGAAATATTCGTATTCGAGCTTGACCACCACATCCTCATGTTTTTCGGGAAGCACCATCAAAGCTGCGGTCAGCCATTCGGGCGAGACAAGATACCCGTAGTTGAATCCCGGCAACGCTGCCTCCTCGGAAGCCACGAGCATCGCCGCCCCCCCCTCGCCCTCATATATCTCCACGGATTCCTGATTTTCGGGCGACAACAATCCGAAACCCGGCAGGACTATCCTTCCGAGCAGGAGATTCTGCAGGTCGGCTACCCCGCCAGGATAGTAGGACAATGCCTTGGAGATTGGCTCTTCCACGTAGGTCTTGTTCATCTTGTTGACGACAAGAATCATGGAATCGGCGATTTCCGCTCTCCCCACTTCCCCCAGAAGCGGAGCCCTGAGGGAGATACGTATCACGCTGTCGCGCTCCATGAATATCTTGACTGTAGGCGACAATGGCAAACCCGCCATCTTGAATTTTCCGGAAATGCTGACAGTGGTCCAGTCGTTCCAGCCTGCTGTAATGGAGTCAATCGCGATTCCTTTTATGTCGGGAGCCACGGGGGTCTGGGCCCACGCATGCTGATTGAATGCCAAAATCCATGAAAGGATGGCCAATATAATGATTCTATGTCTCATTCGTAGAAAAAGGTTTTGTTTTCCACCTTCTTTTTCAGAAGCTCGTCGTCAGGCTCAAGCTTGAGGGCTTTCTTCCAATTCTCCAACGCCTCCTCCGGCAAATGGTTCATGAAAAGGATGTCGCCGTAATGGCTATAAAACTCAGCATTCTCCACCTGCCCGTTCTTCTCGGCCGCCTCAAGAGCCTTCCTCTGGTATTCGAGAGCCTCCTTATAGTCCTTTTTCTTAAAAAGCACCCATGCGTAGGTGTCGAGATACGTATCGTTTTCAGGTTCCTGCTCAATTGCCTTCCTGCTCATCTCCTCCGCCTTGTCGATATCGCCGTCGCTCTCGGCGAGGAAATAAGCATAATTGTTGAGGGTCATGGGGTTGGATGGGAAGAAGAAGAGGGCGTTGTCGTAGGCCTTGAATGTCTTGTCGGTTTGCCCGGAGGTGTAGTACATGTCGCCGAGCATGGTATAGAGCGAACAGACATGGTTAAGTCCTTCATAGTTGAGCGAGCCGCGTGTTTTCTCGTCGGTAACGGGGTCGGTCAGAGGCAAGGATGGATTTATTGAATGAATAAGCTCTGCATATGCCTTCTCTGCCTCCTCATAATCTTTGGCGATAGTGGCTGCGGAGGCGTATAGAAGTTTATAGGGATCGGTCGGAGTGATGTGTTCTAAGGATTTCTTATACGTGGTCATGGCGCCTTTCCCGTCATCCTCGGCAAGCTGGAAACGGATAAGGGAGCCCCAATACTCTATATTGCCGGGGTCAAGGTCGATGGCATACCCAATCTGCTCTTTCGCGTCTTTAAAGTCGCCCTTCGCCCCGCTGTAGCGTGCGGCGAGGTCGAGCACTTTCGGTTCATGTGGACACTGCTCCTGCAGCACCGAAAAGAGATGATCGCCACGCGACGTGTCGCTGCTGGCGTCGAGCAAGGTCTGAAGGTATTCGCTGAGGAGCGACAGTTTGTCTTCAAGCTCGAAATCCTCGGAGAGCAATGCCTCATACACCTTCGCGTCATAGGCCACACTGTCGCCTTGCGCCTTATAATAGGTGGCAAGCGCTATTTTCGCGGCTCCGTTGTCGGGATTGATCTCCTCGGCCTGCTTATAGGCGGCAAGAGTGGAATCATTGTCGCCGATCACTTCATAGAGGTTGCCCTTCAGGATTCTGAAATCAGGCTCTTTGGGATTGGAGGCGATAAGTTTGTCGACTTCGGCCACGGCTCCGATCGTGTCGCCCTTGGCCAGAAGGAAGCTCATCTTCTTCAGCGACAGCTGAGGAGACTTTCCCTGTGTCGTCTCAAACCGATCGAGCGTGGCGAGAGCCTTGTCGGTCTCTCCGGATGCCATGTAGGCATCCGACAGTTGAAGCAACGTGACTCCGTCGGCAGGATTCAGGGAATCGAGACGCTGGTATATCCGGATAGCTTCGGGAAGCGTGTCGAGTCTTGAGGCGACAAAGGCATATGAACGCGATTCATAGTTGTCGCCCGGATAAGAATCCACAAATCGACGCATCATCTCCAGCGACTTCATAAGCTCCTCGCTGCTCTGCATGGGTTCGGTCTTGACCATGAGCCGGTTCACTCCATAAGCCGAGGCAGCCTCATCATAGGAGGAGTCGGCCATGTAAGCCTTCTTATAGTATTCGTAGGCCTCCGGCATCTTTCCCTCGGCCTGCATCCTCGCTCCTTCGAGATAGTAATAACGTGCCTTTTTGCGTTGGGAGGAATCGGTTGCGGCAAAGGTTGCGAACACGGTCAGCGCTGCCAGCAACATCAGCAATATGTGGGTCTTTTTTTTCAAAATCTTCTATATTGGGGCGGGTTCATGTCCGGGGTGCTTCCGTCATACATCCCAACGCCTGTGTTTCTCTTTTTTATGCGGTGCCCGTATGGCCGAATCCGCCGTCTTCCCTTTTTGTATGGTCGAGCCTGTCGGTCTCTTCCCATTCCACGTGTGAATACTGCTTCACCACCATCTGGCAGATCCGCTCTCCGTCGGCCACGGTATAATCCTCCTTGCCGAAATTAATGAGGATGATCCCGATCTCCCCCCTGTAGTCGGCATCGACCGTTCCGGGAGTGTTGGCAATCGACAGCCCATAGTTTAGCGCAAGACCCGATCTCGGACGTATCTGGCACTCATACCCTTGCGGAAGCTGGATATACAGCCCCGTTGGAATCAAGGCTCTGTCGCCGGCCTTAAGAGTGACGGGACCTTCGGGCAGGAAAGCCCTGACATCCATTCCCGCTGCCTCGAATGTGCCATAGGAGGGGAGCGGATGATGGCTTTTGTTGATTATCTTGACTTTTACTCTGTCCATGTGTATTGGTGTTTTATGGCCGGCATCTCTCCGGCGGAGATTCTCTATCTGTTCTAACCGATTGGGAAGCATAAAAGTTGCGCCCCCTTCATCGAACTTACAAAATTAATAAAAAAAAAGAAATTTCCGGCCGCCTTATCGAAATAAGGGGGCCGGAAAAAGTCTTTCCGATGCCATAAGAGATTAGCCCTCTGTGATAGCGTCGTTAGGACAAACCTGAGCGCAGCTGCCGCAGCTGATGCATGTGTCGGGGTCGATGTGATAGATGTCGCCCTCAGAGATTGCGTCCACAGGACAAACAGACATGCAAGTGCCGCATGCGATGCAGTTTTCGCCAATTACGTATGCCATAGTTGTTTCTTTTAAAGTTGTTTATTTTTGTATTAGCTATTTTCATGCAAATTTAGAATTTCCCGGCCACTTGCGCAACTATTCTGAAGGCTTATTTGATAATTTGTAACCAATCCAAATTATAGCACCTGTTGATTCCTCCTTTCCTATCTCATTTCCTGATTTTTATCAATACGGTTGGCATCTTCTTCATTTCGTCACCCGGTTTTTAGCAAAGTCTCAGTTTTTTTTCTTATTTTTGTAGCTGAGACCAAAAATTTCACCATTATGACAGACAATCCTCTGATATCCATCATCACAATAACTTTCAATGCCGCCCGCCAGATTCCCGCAACCATGGAATCCGTCGGCAGGCAGGATTTCACCGACTTCGAGCACATCATCATCGATGGGGCTTCTTCCGATGAGACAATCCCTATTGCCCGAGGTATGGCTTCGCCTCGCCTAAGGGTGCTGAGCGAGCCCGACAACGGTCTGTATGATGCCATGAACAAAGGTCTCCACATGGCGAAAGGACGCTACGTCCTGTTTCTGAATGCAGGCGACGCTTTCCATTCTCCGGCTATCCTGTCGCTATATGCCGAGGCCGCTAAAAAGAGCCCCGACATAATATATGGCGATACGGTGATTGTGGATTCTGATAGGAAGCTGCTTGGGCCTCGACATCTTTCCGTGCCTGACCTCCTGACCTTCGAATCATTCTCTAAAGGGATGCTCATATGCCATCAGGCTTTCATGGTCAGAAAAGACCTCGCCCCCGACTACGACACCTCGTATAGATTTTCCGCAGACTACGACTGGACCGTCAGATGCCTGCTAAGATCCAAACCGGGAAAATGCATTAATCTAAAGACCGTGGTCATTGATTATCTGTCGGACGGGCTGACCGATAAAAATAAAATCCCTTCGCTTAAAGAGCGCTTCCGAATAATGGCAAACCATTATGGGATGGGCAAAACGATTCTACGTCATCTGTCGTTCGTATGGAGGGCGATGCGGCGTAGGATGTCCAAAACGGATTAGAGCACGTCTCTTAAAATTTCGGGGTCGCGCTCTAAACATCAATCCCCCTGCCGTCACACCCCGTTTTCCTAAATTTCCTTAAAATGGAATTTCTCACCATGAAATTCCATATTTTTTGTTAATTTTGACACCAATAACATCAAATAGACCTATGAGCTACGAAACAAACACGGCGGATGTCATTTCACTCCAACAGATGGCCGCCAATCTAAATAATGATAACCTTAATGGCGAGATACTCGTATTCGACAGTACTGCCACGACCTCAAAGGAAGATATTTTTCCGGTTAGAATCGACGCACTTATGATAATTCTCGTCACGTCTGGTTCCGGAAAGATAGGTATCGACCTTTCTGAGTATGAACTCCGTCCCAACACCCTTATCGTGATCCAACCTAAAAACTATATATTCCTTTCTGACTTTTCGTCTGATTTCAAATACTCGGCTGTGGCTTGTTCCAGACACGTCGTTGAGGATGTTCTCCCAAAGCTGACCGACCTTCTTCCCCTCCTTCTCCATCATCGCGCCGAACCGGTCACAATGCTGAATGATAAAGAGGCCGACGGGATTCTCAACTTCTATAAATTTCTGAGAGAAAAATTGCAAGGACCGCAAACGCCGTTCCTTAAACAGAAAGTGCTGTGCATGCTTCAGGCGGCGCTATATGAGATGATGGAAATAAACACCCGCTCCGCGTCCGACGAACAGAGCGCGAGGACAAGAAAGCAGGAACTCATGGCAAAGTTTATAATCGCCGTGAGCGAAAATTTCAGAATAGAGAGGCTGGTGGCATATTATGCCAGGAAATTGTGCATCACCCCGAAACACCTTTCATCCGTTGTGAAAGAGATTTCAGGCCGCACCGCCGGGGACTGGATTGAGAACTACGTCATAATGGAATCCAAGGTGCTTCTGAAGACCACCGACATGACCATCCAGGAAATAGCTGTCTATCTCAATTTCGCCAATCAATCATTCTTCGGGAAATACTTCAAACATCATACAGGCGTCTCTCCAACAGAATACCGAAAAAAATATTCCTGACCCATCCCGCTAATCCCGATTAATCCCGCTAATCCCGCTAAATCCCGATTAATCCTAAAGGGGTTCTGACAGCCATCCTGTCAGAACCCTTCCCTATTATCCTGCTTTCCCGACCCGTCGGTGCATAAAAAAAGGAAGCATCTCTGCTTCCTTTTCTAAGGCGGCGATTACCTACTCTCCCGCTTTCGCAGTACCATCGGCGTGATAAGGTTTAACTTCTCTGTTCGGAATGGGAAGAGGTGGAGCCCTTATGCTGTCATCACCTGAATATCGTTTTTTGTGCGCCCCGGCTCCCCGGAGGCGCTGTGCGGTTGGAAATCGCACGACGGAAGCGCGCTTGAAGACTTTCGCAAACCCGGAACAGCAACTCCGGCCCGGCTTGCTTTTATTTGGAATCTCTTCCACGGAATGTTCGGGCAATTAGTACCGCTCGGCTGAACGTGTCGCCACGCTTGCACCTGCGGCCTATCGACGTCGTAGTCTCCGACGGCCCTTGGCGAGATCTAATCTTGGAGTCGGCTTCGTGCTTAGATGCTTTCAGCACTTATCCTCTCCAGACGCTGCTACCCGGCGGTGCCCCTCGGCGGGACAACCGGCGCACAGGAGGTCTGTCCAGCACGGTCCTCTCGTACTAGTGCCGGATCTCCGCAAATCTCAACGCCCACAACAGATAGAGACCGAACTGTCTCACGACGTTCTGAACCCAGCTCGCGTGCCACTTTAATAGGCGAACAGCCTAACCCTTGGGACCTTCTCCAGCCCCGGGATGTGACGAGCCGACATCGAGGTGCCAAACCACTCCGTCGATATGAGCTCTTGGGAGGGATCAGCCTGTTATCCCCGGAGTACCTTTTATCCTTTGAGCGACGGCCCTTCCATGCGGAACCGCCGGATCACTATGCTCAAGTTTCCTTCCTGTTCGACGTGTCTGTCTCGCAGTCAAGCGCCCTTATGCCATTGCACTCTGCGGCCGGTTGCCAATCGGCCTGAGGGCACCTTTAGGAGCCTCCGTTACGCTTTTGGAGGCGACCACCCCAGTCAAACTACCCACCAAGCAATGTCCGCGCTTCAAGCGCGTTAGAAGCCAAATGTGCGAAGGCCCGTATTTCAACAGCGACTCCTCGATGACTGGCGTCACCGATTCTCAGTCTCCGGACTATCCTACACATCGCACACCCGGCCCCAATGCTAAGCTGCAGTAAAGGTTCACGGGGTCTTTTCGTCCCGTTGCGGGTAATCGGCATCTTCACCGATACTACAATTTCACCGAGCTCACGGTCGAGACAGTGTCCGGATCATTACACCATTCGTGCAGGTCGGAACTTACCCGACAAGGAATTTCGCTACCTTAGGACCGTTATAGTTACGGCCGCCGTTTACCGGGGCTTCACTTCACCGCTTCGCTCGCGCTGACGGCTCCGCTTAACCTTCCGGCACCGGGCAGGTGTCAGGCTGTATACCGCGCCTTGCGGCTTCGCACAGCCCTGTGTTTTTGCTAAACAGTTGCCTGGACCTATTCTCTGCGCCTCCCCTTGTCGAGGGGGGAGGGCCCCTTTTCCCGAAGTTACGGGGCAAGTTTGCCTAGTTCCTTGACCGTGAATCTCTCGAGCGCCTTGGTATCCTCTACCCGACCACCTGTGTCGGTTTCCGGTACGGGCCGGCTTGCCATCGAACGGCGGGCGCGGGTTTTCTCGGGAGTCTGCTCCTCCGCGGTTGTCACTCGCCGCATGCGGCTCGTGTACTGTCGGGCCTCGCCCCGGCCGTTTCCTCCGGCCGGCTCCGGCTACACCCTTCAACGCGCTATTCCGTCAGCGCGCACGCGTTTCGCTCCTCCGTCTCCGCTCCGCCTACGGCACGCCGGGTTGCGGAATATTGACCGCATGTCCATCCGCCCGACCGTCTCCGGCCGGCGTTAGGTCCCGACTTACCCTGAACCGATTAGCGTTGTTCAGGAACCCTTGGTCTTTCGGCGAGGGGGTTTCGCGCCCCCTTTGTCGTTACTTATACCTGCATTTGCTTTTCCGCTCCCTCCAACAGGTCTCGCGGCCTGTCTTCGCCGGGGGCGGAATGCTCCCCTACCAATCCATCATCGATGGATTCCACGTCTTCGGCACCGGACTTATGCCCGATTATTATCCATGCGGGGCCGCTCGACTAGTGAGCTGTTACGCACTCTTTAAATGAATGGCTGCTTCCAAGCCAACATCCTAGCTGTCGCTGCGGCCCCACCTCGTTATTGCCTTCAACTCAGCCCGGATTTCGGGGCCTTGGACGGTGGTCTGAGTTGTTCCTCTCTCGGACGCGGACCTTAGCACCCGCGCCCTCACTCCCGGGCATCATGTCGCGGCATTCGGAGTTCGTCAGGACTTGATAGGCGGCGAAGCCCTCGCATCCTATCGGTCGCTCTACCTCCGCGACACTCGCCCGAGGCTGCACCTAAATGCATTTCGGGGAGTACGAGCTATCTCCGAGTTTGATTGGCCTTTCACTCCTACGCACAGTTCATCCGAAAGCTTTTCAACGCTTACCGGTTCGGACCTCCAGACAGTGTTACCTGTCCTTCATCCTGACCATGCGTAGATCACTCGGTTTCGCGTCTGCCTCCGGCGACTCGGCGCCCTGTTCGGACTCGCTTTCGCTCCGGCTCCGTGCCTCAGGCACTTAGCCTCGCCGCCGACGGCAACTCGCAGGTTCATTATGCAAAAGGCACGCCGTCACCACACTAGGTGGCTCCGACCGCTTGTGGGCGCATGGTTTCAGGGTCTTTTTCACTCCTCTGTCCGAGGTGCTTTTCACCTTTCCCTCACGGTACTCGTTCGCTATCGGTCTCTCGGTAGTATTTAGCCTTGCGGGATGGTCCCCGCGGATTCAACCGGGATTTCTCGTGTCCCGGCCTACTCAGGTGCCGCCTGCCGGTGGCTGGGGTCTTCGCGTAAGGGGCTTTCACCCGCTTCGGCCCGGCGTTCCAGCCGGTTCCGCTGACCCCGCCCCCTCCTGTCGGCGGTCCTACAACCCCGGCACGCGCGTCGCCACGCCGCCGGTTTGGGCTCATCCCCGTTCGCTCGCCGCTACTGGGGGAATCGTTCTTACTTTCTCTTCCTGCGGGTACTTAGATGTTTCAGTTCCCCACGTTCGCCTCCGGAATATAGCCGGATGCCGGGATCGCTCCCGGCGGGTTGCCCCATTCGGACATCCACGGGTCAAGGGATATTTGCTCCTCGCCGTGGCTTTTCGCAGCTTGTCACGTCCTTCATCGCCTCCGAGAGCCAAGGCATCCCCCATGCGCCCTTGCTTCATTCCGTTATACGGTCAGGCCGCAAGGGCCTTTGGTTTGTTTTCGCCTAAGCCTTTTGTTCCATCCCCAACCAATGGGGACGGCGCTCGTTGTGTTCTTTTGAGTTTTCTACTTGTCTTCTCGCTGCCAGACTCCGGAACCTGAGTCCCTTCGTCTGTCGCTTCCATCATGTCAATGTGCTCTTTCCAAAGTGGAGAATAACGGAGTCGAACCGTTGACCCTCTGCTTGCAAAGCAGATGCTCTAGCCAACTGAGCTAATCCCCCATTTTGAGAGAATCCCCACAGGACATACAGCCAAATTCCGGAGGGTCGTGAACTTGACCTCTGCCTTCGTCTCCAACACCTCGGAGCCATAACTTCTCCAGCCTCCAGAAAGGAGGTGTTCCAGCCGCACCTTCCGGTACGGCTACCTTGTTACGACTTAGCCCCAGTCACCGGTTTTGCTCTAGGGCGCGCCTCGCGGCGACGCACTTCAAGCACCCCCGGCTCCCATGGCTTGACGGGCGGTGTGTACAAGGCCCGGGAACGTATTCACCGCGCCATGGCTGATGCGCGATTACTAGCGAATCCAGCTTCACGGAGTCGGGTTGCAGACTCCGATCCGAACTGAGAACGGCTTTCGGGTTCCGCTCGGCGTCGCCGCCTGGCTTCCCGCTGTACCGCCCATTGTAACACGTGTGTCGCCCCGGACGTAAGGGCCGTGCTGATTTGACGTCATCCCCGCCTTCCTCGCGGCTTGCGCCGGCAGTCCGGGCAGAGTCCTCAGCTTAACCTGTTAGCAACTGCCCGCGGGGGTTGCGCTCGTTATGGCACTTAAGCCGACACCTCACGGCACGAGCTGACGACAACCATGCAGCACCTCGGAAGACGTCCCTAAGGAAACAGGCGTCTCTGCCTGCGGCGTCTCCCGTTTGAGCCCGGGTAAGGTTCCTCGCGTATCATCGAATTAAACCACATGTTCCTCCGCTTGTGCGGGCCCCCGTCAATTCCTTTGAGTTTCACCGTTGCCGGCGTACTCCCCAGGTGGAATGCTTATCGCTTTCGCTGCGCCCCCCAGGGGCAAATCCCCCCGGACAGCAAGCATTCATCGTTTACTGCGTGGACTACCAGGGTATCTAATCCTGTTCGATACCCACGCTTTCGTGCCTCAGCGTCAGTGTGGGGCCGGCAGGCTGCCTTCGCAATCGGGGTTCTGCGCGATATCTATGCATTTCACCGCTACACCGCGCATTCCGCCTGCCTTTCCCCAACTCAAGCCAGCCAGTTTCAACGGCGGGCCGGGGTTGAGCCCCGGGCTTTTACCGCTGACTTAACTCGCCGCCTACGCACCCTTTAAACCCAATAAATCCGGATAACGCTCGCATCCTCCGTATTACCGCGGCTGCTGGCACGGAGTTAGCCGATGCTTTTTCTCCGGGTACGCTCACACTCCCACTCGTGGAAGCTCTTGTTCCCCGGCAAAAGAGGTTTACGATACGCTGTACCTTCTTCCCTCACGCGGCTTGGCTGGTTCAGTCTCCCGACCATTGACCAATATTCCTCACTGCTGCCTCCCGTAGGAGTCTGGTCCGTGTCTCAGTACCAGTGTGGGGGGCCTTCCTCTCAGAACCCCTACGCATCGTCGCCACGGTGGGCCGTTACCCCGCCGTCTAGCTAATGCGCCGCATGCCCATCCCTGTCCGGATCGCTCCTTTCCTCCCAAGGGGATGCCCCCTCCGGATGTACGCGGGTTTAGCCCACCTTTCGGTGGGTTGTCCCCCTGACAGGGGCAGGTTGCATACGTGTTACTCACCCGTGCGCCGGTCGCCGGCGGGATGAGCAAGCTCATCCCCCGCTGCCCCGCGACTTGCATGTGTTAAGCCTGCCGCTAGCGTTCATCCTGAGCCAGGATCAAACTCTCCGCTGTTAGTATATCATAGTTTCCTATTCTCTACTTCGCTCGGGATCCCGAAGGATCCCCGTTTTGTTTGTCTTTTCGGCCGGATGTGTTCCGCTCCTTGGTTTTTCCTGTTGTAGTCGTTGACGGAGATCGTTTCTTTCGTTCCGATCCTCCTTGTCTCTGTCTGTATGGCCGGACCCGATCTCTCGACGTCCGGTTTTGTCCTGTGGCATTGTTGTCAATGTTCTCTCTCGCTCCCAGGGCGGCTTGCGTCGTTTCCCGTTTGCGGTTGCAAAATTACAACCGATTTTCCCCGCCCGCAAGCTTTCTCACGATTTTTACGTGATTTTTTCTTTTTAAGGCTCGTAAACGACTGAAAGATATTAAAATCAACATATGTTAAAATATATTTCGTTTTATTAAGACATAGAACTTTTCTCCGCATTCCTTTGTTATTTTGAGGTTGATGAATCGAAAAAAAAGCATCCGCCAAGGGCAAACCCTTATGGCGGACGCATTTTTATTTGTGATTCTATTGCCCTTTTCTGTAAAACAGCGACAACCGCAAGCGTGTCAATCATCGATTTTCTTGAAATTTCCGGCTCTATCGAAAACCAGATCCACTCCATTTGACAATTCAATGTCATAATAATTGGAGTTGATGTCGAGAGTGACAATCTTCTGTCCTGAGAAATTATTTGCCACGTAGTCCCTGATCGGTTTCAATATCAAAGTGGCAGGTACGGCAGACGCGCCACAGTCAATCTCCTTAAGATTGCCCTTGTTATCGAAGTCGAGCTCAGTGCCATCATTTAAGACCACATCGTAGTCATCCCCTCCAAAAGTGTGCTTGTCCACTTTTATATGGTTTATATGTATCTTGGGGAAATGAGTCTTCAAGATGTTTTTTGCTTGTTCGGGAAGCACGTTTGCATCGCGAGTCACTTCGTCGCGTGCATAGGAAGGAGCTATCGCCATAATGACGAGAGCCACAATCATGAGTAACTTTTTCATATCAGTAATTTTGTTTAATGAGACTGAATAAGATTCCGACAGTCGGAAGACCGTCGCAAGAGCGGGCTTATTTTTCCGCCCTCCTATATTCCAACGCCCTTGAACATAAAATGGTTCATCCCCATCAAATAAAATCACAATCTATGATCATGCGCACATAAATGAAACGACATCAGGCCGGACGATAGGAATCATCCGGCCTGATTAAGATCTTCCTGCCCACAAATGGCATTTGCGAGGGTTAGCGAACTGAGATACTGAATCTTGCTGATAAACGTTCAACGATAATCTTTGAGGATTTCGCGAAGCCGCTTGCGTGTGAAAAAGATGCGGCTCTTCACAGTCCCGAGAGGCATGTCGAGACGCTCGGAAATCTCCTCATACTTGTATCCGGCCACGTGAAGCGAAAAAGGCTCGCGGAAATCTGCCGGAAACGAGGCGATAATCTGAGAAATCTCATTGATGGCATAAGCCCCTTCAAGCGTCCCAACCCCTGAATCCTGACTGAGATTCAGCTGATAAAGGTCCTCTGAAGTGTCGATCATGGTGTTTTCACGCGCATTCTTTCTGCAATTGTTGATAAAGATGTTACGCATGATAGTGAGCATCCAGCCCTTGAAGTTGGCATTGTCAACGAATTTCTCTTCATTGTTGAGCGCCTTAAGGGTAGTATCCTGCACGAGATCATGAGCTTCGTCCCTATTCAAAGTCAATTTCAGAGCGAAAGAAAGAAGATTGGATTGCATCCCAAGTACCGATGTCTTAAATGTGGACTTGTTGCTCATTTGATGTAAAAATTAGGTGTTTTTTAATCTTATTCATTATCTCGCCACAAAGTTAACAAAAAAAAGCAAATTCATGATGAAAAATTTATCTTTTTTTTGAAAAAAATTAAATTTTCGTGACTTTCACCAATTCAATCCTTGTTCTCGCCATTTTCATGATTGAAAACCGCAGGTTTCCGATATCAAATGTGTCGCTTTGTGAAGGCAATGCCCCGAGGTTTTCCAATATGTAGCCGCCGAGGGTGTGATACGTGTCGGATTCCTTCATGTCAAGCCCGAATTCCTCATTGATGGATTCGATTTCCGCCCGCCCGGAGAATTCATAGACCCCCGGCTCCACCTCCCTTGCCAGAAGACGCTTCCGGTCATGCTCATCCTCTATGTCGCCGAATATCTCTTCCACAAGGTCCTCAAGCGTGACCAGTCCGGCAGTTCCGCCAAACTCATCGACGATAATCGTCATCGATTTCTTCTCCGCGAGCATCCTTCGCATCATTTTATTGGCAAGCATCGTCTCCGGAGTGAAAATCACGGGCTTGAGCTGTTTTCTCCAATCTGCCTCTATGTTAAACAATTCCGAGACATGAATATATCCCAGCACATCGTCGATATCCTCGCCGAAGACGACTATTTTCGACAGCCCGGTTGCTATGAATTTGCGTATCAGCTCCTCTCGCGTGACATCGCCTATGCTGACGGCCACTATCTCATTGCGGGGGATCATGCACTCCCCTATCTGTGTGTCCTTGAAATCTATGGCATTGCGGAATATCTTGACCTCGTTTTCCACGTCTTCACTCTTTTGCTTGCCCTCAAGCTGGTGCTGAAGATAATCGTCGAGCTGGTCCATTGTCAATACATCGGAATCCTCATTGTCATTGTTTATTCCAAATAGCTTCATCAATCCCTTCGACACTCCGGATACAAGAATCGTCACCGGATACAGAAGCAAATAGATCAGGTAAAGCGGGAAAGCAAGCACCCGCATCATGAAATTGGGGTTGATCCTGAAAGTGGTCTTGGGAATGAACTCCCCGACGAACAGCACGACTCCGGTAGAAAGGACCGTGTTGGCTATGAGCACAAGGGCCTCCGAATGAAGCCACCGCTCAAGCATGGGGTTGATTATAATGGAAAACGTTATGCCATAGATTACGAGCACGACATTGTTGCCGACGAGCAACGAGGAAATAAACATATCCTCATGGCGCGAGAACTTGCGTATTATCCTGTCTATCAGCCCGCCTCGGGCGGCGTCGATCTCCATCCTGACCTTATTTGATTGCACGAACGCTATCTCTGTCCCGGAAAACAATCCCGAGAAAATCAGCGCTACCACTGTCACAACTATTGCTGTAGCTAATGTCATCTGTCCGGTTGTAGATTATCGCGGTCTACGGGGAAGATTCCCGTGGGACGCAGGATTCTGTATTTTGTCAGTCTCTCATCAGACTCAAACCCCGTGCCCTCAAGCACATGGGTAGAGTTCTCTATATGAATGAAGGTGTCGGAATAAAGACGCTGCCTTCGCTGGTCCCAGAAGACCCTTGGGGACAGGAACAAGTCTTTAGGAGCCTTCGTCATCTCCACGTTCCCCTCAAGCTTCCAAAGCTTCTGCACCCTGAAGAACCTTGCTGAATCGGCCGCCACCGTGGCCGTCACCCTGAATTGCGGGTCAAACTTCTGCAGGTAAAGCCCTTTGGGGAAATACCAATAAGGAGTGTCTACCTGATCGTAGACGTACCAGACAGGGGTCACTATCTTATATTGAGTGACCCCGGAATCGGAAATAAGGGTATTGACATTGTGGGTCACCATCGAGGGCATATTGCCGGGATGAAGATTCTTGGAGATATCGACTTTTCTCTCCTCAGTGCATCCTCCCGCCGCGATGGCCAAGACCACGGACGCCACCATTGAAAGAGCTGCCTTTCTCATCAACATATCATTATTCCTCCCTTATCTAATACGCCTCTGCCAGAACCAAAGTTCATTGAAGTTGATGCCCAGAGTGACATTGAAATAATTTTCCGTTATGAGGCTTTGCGGATAGCACTGGCGCCTTTTCCATTCCAGGCCAAGGTTGATCATCGTCTTCCCTTCGGGAGTGTTGAATCCGAATCCGGCAGTCACGCCATATTCCCTCATCCTGTTGCCCTGTATCGTCAGATAATCCTTGCTGTAATATGCACCGGCACGATATGCCATTCTTTGAAAGTAGTTTCCTCTTATCTTAGGGACGTATTCCCCTCCCAAGGCATAGCGGACGCGATTGCTGAAATTCATTCCCTGAAAAACGATATTGTCGGGCTTCGTCGTCTCATAGAGGGGGGAGTATTTCGCTTTCGACCATTGCTGGAAAGTGAGGTCGGCCTCCACCATCCATTTCGACGAACGCTCGTGGGAGTAGGCCACGCCGGCTCCTACCGACATTGGGGTCTCGTATTTGCCGTTCATTTTCGTGTAGGCCACGGTGTCGATCTGGTTGGCTGACGATGTCGACGATGAGGGGTCCCACGACTGCACCGTCACCCACGTATTGCCTCTCAGCGACTTCTTGGGAGAGAAAGTCGCTCCAAGCGTCAGCTTGTCGGTCTTGGTCAGCTTAAGGTCATACTGTGCGCCGATGACCAAGTCCCAGTCGCGCACCTGCATGACGTGCTCCGTAAGCGTCTGTCCCGCCGTGGTCGGAGTGGCGTAATAGTCATTAACGATATTTCCGAAGCTATAGGAGAAGTTAAGACCCAGCGAGATTCCGGCATACCTTCCGGCCAGTCCGATATAAGCCTGGTTGATGCCGCCTGAACCTTGATTCTGCAATGCGCCGTGGGCAATGTCCTTGCCAAAGGCATACCCCACGGATGAATACGGCAACAAGCCTATTGAGCCGCCAAGGAATTTGCAGATAGGAAACTGCATCGTGATGTAGTCGAGGCCGCCTCCGGTGGAACGCTCTTTCTTGTCGCCCTCCTTCTGCCAAAGCATTGTGAGGTCGGCGCCCATGTCGAATAGGAAGGTCAGCGAATCGATGGCGGCATAGGAAGCCGGATTCATCACGTTGATCTGCCTTCCCGAATTCATGGCGTAGCCTACAGAGCCCATCTGGCGCTGCATCGAAGTGGCCCTGTCGCTCAAGATTCCATAGCCATACATTGAATATGGAGTCGTGACATTCTGGGCATATGCCCCGGTCATTGCCGCGAAGGCAATCAGAAACAATAGTTTTATCCTGTTCATAAGATTGGAAAATCCTGGTTTATTCAATTATAGATTTTCGGCCATGGCCTCTTGCAGGCCGGGGGCAATCATCCCCGCGGCCGCTGTCGGCAGCCAAAGATTCCACATATCGGAAAATGGAGAGCAACCCAAGCCCTACAAGCCGGGGATGGACATCTACGGGCAATCCCCTCTTGCGGAGCAACGGAGCCAACAGCGTGGCGTCGTTGCCGGTCAGGGCAATGCGCTTGCAGCCGTAGGCAGACGAAGCGCGTGAAAAGGAATCAGCTATCTCGCTGACCATGCCGCCGACAGCTCCGGAGCGTATGGCGCTGACCGTGTCGGTCGCGAAATCCTCCACGTCCCCTTCCGCTTCCACGATTGGAAGACGGTCGGTCGATTCATGAAGCGAGCGAAGACGCATGGCCACCCCGGGGGAGATGTTGCCCCCGACGAAGCAACCGTGGCTATCGAGCAGGTCGATTGTGACCGCCGTGCCCGAATCCACGACAAGCACGCATTCCCCGGAATAGAGGAGGGCGGCTCCTGCGGCGGCTGCCACGCGATCGCCGCCAAGGGTCTCTCTTCCGGCATATCCGATGGATATGGGCAACGGTGTCGACGAGGTCAGGACAATCATGCGCCAATCCATGAGCCTTCTCAGAGTCTCAAGGAATTTCGCATCGGTATGGCCGACGCTGCAATAGACGCATCCGTCGAAACAATCATCGCCCAGCAATGGCAAAAGCATCTCGACGGAAAGCTCCTCAAGACGCAACATCCTGACAGGCTCAAGCCCTTTCCATACGTCAAGTTTGGCCGAGGAATTGCCCTGGTCGATTGTCATGACCATTGATTGGGAGTCTGCATCAGTCGTCATCCCTTTTGTTCTTTTTTAGTGCGGGAAACAATCAGCCAGGAGGCGATAATCTGAATCAACGCTCCGGCCAGGGTAAACATGATGGTGTCTTTCATCACGGCCAAAGGGCCTGCATATTCGCCAAGTCTTGTCTCGGAATAGAACCACAACGCTGCCCCCAAGACAAACGCAACGCCGGCCCAGAACTCCATCCTGCGCAACCGGCGCAGCCTGACGGAATCTTGGGGATCGTTGACGTCCACCACCCTCGCCACTACGAAAATCAGGGCCCCGGCGGCGTATATCCATTTGAATATCCTCAGCCAGCCAAAGGGATCATCCACGGCGAAGGGCGCCACAAGCGAAGCGCATATAAGAAGCAAGCCGAATGTGGCGGTGTTCTCCACAAGCTTGCGTCTTTTCTCAAGGGCATAACCCGTTTTTTTTGCTTTCTCTGCCATATCAGTTCATATGGGTTGATCGTGCATGCTTCTTCCGAAGAATTCCTCCTCCCGCGCGCCGTCTTAACGGCCATCGCTGAGGACAAAGACATCCTCCGTAGGACGCTGCATATGAAATTTTTCCCGGGCAAGACGCTCCAGATCCCCCGTGCCATGAAGGATCGATTCCCGCTGACGGCGGTAAAAGGCCGCGGAATCCCTGCATTCTGCTATCTCCTCATTCAGCTCGTTGATCTGACGCACATATTCCATATTGAGCGATATCGACGTGTCGTCGTTGAATAGAAGCAGCATCACCATCAGCGTGCCGAGCACGATGATGGGAAGATGGGAACGTCGCCTTATCCAAAAGTTAGCTTTTTTTACTGCCTTGCCCACTTTGTTGTTGTTTTTTGTCAATCGCCACAAAATTAATGATAATATGGCATTCAACAGCAAAAGTCGGCATGTTTTTTTCAAATTTTAACGTCATTTCCTTTCGCCGCCTCCCCGCGGATACGTTTTCTTGCTATTTCCCTCCAATGAAATGTTAAATCTCGCATGATGCCCATTTTTCATTTTTTCATGTCTTATTAATCATATTGCAGCCGCGTATGCCAAACCATGAGCCATCTCGGCCATAAATGCAAACTTCTTTCCATTCCTTCTCCCAAAAAGGGGATATGTTAATAATATACTTTGCCATTTTTAACATTATTCTGAAATATCTTTCCCCGCTTTCATTGTTATTAAGACATAACAAACACCGGCACGAGGGCAGGAAACTTCCCAAATGCAGACCACCACTAAAAACTATACGACTATGGCAGATTCAGGTACATTCAAACAAAGGCTACTCGGACTTCAGGGAAACCTTCTTAATTTTGCCTACCAGCTGACTACAAGCAGGGAGACAGCTCAGGACCTCGTGCAGGACACTACGCTGAAAGTCCTTGACAATGAAGCGAAATACGTAGACAACGTCAATTTCAAAGGATGGGTCTTCACTATCATGAAGAACATCTTTATCAACAATTATCGCCGCCAGGTCAGAAGCGCTACTGTCGTCGACACCACCGAAGACCTTTATCATCTCAACCTTTCCCAGGAATCGGGATTCTCCACTCCGGAAGGAAGCTTCGCGGCTAAAGAGATTTCTGCGGCTATCAAAAATTTCACCGACGACTACCGTATACCGTTCACGATGTATGTGGCCGGATATAAATACAGCGAAATCGCCGACAAGATGCAGCTCCCGCTCGGCACGGTCAAAAGCCGCATTTTCTTCGCCCGCAAGCATCTCCAAGCCCTTCTCAAGGACTATAGATAATCGGCGACTTGCCCTATATCAACCATATTTAGTATAGCCCGGGAAGGAAAACCGTATAGTTTATATTCAGTTCCCCAAAACCTGCCCTATCAACAGTGGTTTTAATGACATTCGCGCTATAAGATTGATGTAATTAGAAGTTACAGTATATAACCAAAAGCAAGCGAAACGACGACTTTCCAAAAGAAGGCCGTCGTTTCTATTATTTTGCTTCGCCACATGCCGGAACTGACCATGCAGATGCCGGGCCTGAGGGAATCTCATTCATCAAGAAGGTCGGGACGCAGTCGGCGCGTGCGCTCAAGGCTTTGCTCATGACGCCACTCCCCTATCTTCGCCTCATGTCCGGACAACAGGATTTCAGGCACTTTCCAACCATTGTAGTCAGCCGGACGCGTATATATCGGTGGGGCAAGGAGATTGTCCTGAAAGGAGTCTGACAGGGCCGACTGCTCGTCGCCTATCGCTCCCGGGATAAGGCGCACCATGGCGTCGGTCATGACCAGCGCGGGGAGCTCGCCTCCGGTAAGCACGTAATCCCCTACGGAAATCTCCATCGTGACGAGATGCTCGCGTATCCTGTAGTCCACCCCCTTGTAGTGTCCGCAAAGGATGATGACGTTCTCAAGCATCGAAAGGTTGTTGGCCATCTTCTGATTGAAGGTCTGCCCGTCTGGGGAGGTGAAAATCACCTCGTCATAATCCCTTTCGGCCTTCAGGGCGTTGATGCATGCCTCTACGGGCTGCACTTTCATCACCATCCCGGCCTCTCCGCCGAAAGGATAGTCGTCCACCTTACGGTGCTTGTCGGTGGTGTAGTCCCTGAGATTGTGCACCACAATCTCCGCGAGTCCTTTCTCCTGCGCACGCTTCAATATCGAGCAGCCGAGCGGCGACTCAAACATTTCGGGCAACACTGTCAGTATGTCTATTCTCATCTTGCCATATATATAAGGTGAATGCCGTCGGGCGGATTCAAGCGGCATCCCCGGTCGGGAATGCCCCAATTGGCCCGTAAAAAACGAGAGACGGCACGCTATATCAACGTCCCGTCCCTACGCTATATTATATCAATCCTCGGCCGTCGGGCCGGGCATTGCTTCCGGTGGATTTTTAATCGATCTCTTCGTCAGCCTCGTAGCCGCCCATCTCGCGGAGAGCGTTCTTCAGCATGACATACTGCTGGAAAAGATGGTTGACAGGCACCTCTCCCTCCGTGTAGTCGTGCATCGGGCTCTTGAGGAAGAAGCTGAGGAAACGCTGTGTGCCGTAGCGGCCTGCGCGCTGTGCCACGTCGCTGAGGAGCACCAGGTCAAGGCAGAGGGGAGCTGCAAGGATGGAGTCGCGGCAGAGGAAGTTGATCTTGATCTGCATCGGATAGTTCATCCAGCCGAAGATGTCGATGTTGTCCCAGCCCTCTTTGTTGTCGTTGCGCGGGGGATAGTAGTTGATACGCACCTTGTGGTAGTATTGCGTGTCCTCGTCGTTGCCGTGGCCGTAAAGGTCGGGCTGCTCTTCGGGCACGAGGATGCTCTCAAGCGTGGAAAGCTTGCTGACCTCTTTCGTGCGGAAGTTGGCGGGTTCGTCAAGCACGAGGCCGTCGCGGTTGCCGAGGATATTGGTTGAGAACCATCCGGAAAGGCCGAGGCAACGGGTGCCGATGATGGGGGCGAAACCTGATTTGACGAGCGTCTGGCCTGTCTTGAAGTCCTTGCCGGCGATAGGCATCTTGGTCTGCTCTGCGAGCTGCCACATTGCGGGGATGTCTACGGTAGTGTTGGGGGCGCCCATGATGAAGGGGCAGCTCTCCTTGAGGGCGGCATAGGCGTAGCACATCGAGGGGGCGATATGCTCCTTGTCGTCGGCCTTCATGGCGGCCTCAAGAGCCTCGATTGAGCCGTGGATATTCTCGTCTACCGGCACGTAAACCTCCGTTGAAGCTGCCCAAAGCACTACAACGCGCTCTACGCCGGTCTCCTTCTTGAAGTTGCGGATATCCTCGCGAATCTGCTCCATCATGTCCCAACGGTCTTTCACGTCTTTTACGTTGTCGCCGTCCAGACGTTTGGCATAGTTATGGTCGAATGCAGCCTTCATGGGCTTGATGGCCATAAGCTCATCCTTGACGGGCTCGATATCCTTCTCCTTCAGCACTTCGGCGTTGATGGCCGACTCATATGCGTTGGCGGGATATACGTCCCATGCGCCGAACACGATGTCGTTGAGGTCTGCCAAGGGGACGATGTCCTTATAGTGGAGATATTTCTTCTCTGCTCCGCGGCCTACGCGGATTTTATCATACTGAGTCATTGAGCCAACAGGCTTGGCGAGACCTTTGCGGGTCATGAGTACGCCTGTCATGAAGGTTGTGGTGACGGCTCCGAGGCCGACTACGAGCACGCCAAGTTTCCCTTTGGGTGCTTCCGCTTTCTGATTTGCCATAATATTGTTATCGCTTTTAATTATTGTCTGTTTTTTAGGGGCTAAAAAAACGCTCGCCGACGATGGCGAAACGCGCTGCTCCTTTTTGCGCCGTAAAATTACCCCCTATTTTCCAACTGACAAAACTTTTTCCTTAAAAAAAGTACCCCAATTCCTTAAATTTTATTAACAGTATGGATTTATACATAACTTAAGTTAAATAAATACCACACAAAATCATTTTTCTTAATTTATATTAATTAGGCTTTATCGCATTTTCAAACGATTTCAAGCCGATTTCCCCGAATTCAATCCGCAAGCAACCCGTCCAAACATGGGGAGCAGGCCTCCGAGCCTGCTCCTGCTGGATAAACCGAATCAATCCAAGTTGACAATATGCAGACAGCTGGCCACCGGAAATTCCGTCGGCCAGCCGTCTGTCTGTATCAGATGAGAGAATTCAAGGAAATGTCCTCTCCCGAAAATTCATTAGTGGCTCAGATATACGCAATCTACTGCCGTTCACGGGAACACACCTAAAGATATAATAAGAGCACATCCCTTAAAGCACATCCCTTAAAATTCAAGTCTCATTTAAATAGCGAATATACTGTGGTGATTGATAGTGGTTTGTTGGATCCGCCTCCAAGTCTAATGAATCCGGCACTATTATATAAAATTCGCAGGAAAATACGGTGTCGTTTTTGCATACTTTATCGCCCAACAAGCCCATACTCGCTGTTTTTGTCACTCTGTATTTTTTATATTTCCTATCCAGCTTTAGCTGAATCAAAGGGATCTTAAACTCATGTGAACCGGTAGGACGAAGTTCGAGGCCTATACTATTTATAGCAAGCGTAAACTTCTTAGGACATTCCACCCAACCATCTTCAGTAAAACGGTCAATTTTAAAATTCAATCCTGTCTGTATTTTGGATTGTTTACTGTTATTGTAAACCTTCACCTCAATCCTTTCCGTAGGCATAATGACTGTATCCGGCGAAAGCATTATCATTCCTATGGAATCTGGCAAAGTCTTCTCATCCGGCTCATCAGGTAAAGAGTCTGTATCAACAATTTCCATCCCCGCCTTACCTTTTCCATTGCAGGAAAGGGAAAGGTAGAGAAATGGCAACAGTATTATCAGCAAATATTGTGGCTTCATAATCAATACCTTTTTAAGCCCAGAGCAGACAAGACATTATCCGCTTTGGAATATAATGATAGACCTTCTATGCTTCCCTTATGAACCCCAACGGTATATCGGGTATTTGAGGATGATATGTAGGTATAAACGATACCCCCACTATCTCCTTCTGCACTTTTATAGTCGGCGGAAACCAAATCCTGCATGACGATTTTATCATCGGCCATCATATTTACCACTGTATTTTTTATATATCCACCTGAATTTCCTGTTTGCGCTCCCCATTTGTTGACATATGTGCCGACTCCGGGCTGTCTCGTAGAGAGAGACAGCTCTGATGTTTTAACGCCGTTAATATAATTGCCCAAGTTGTAATCCTTCACTTTGTCTGAATCAACTACAACAAAAGCGGCATCCGCTTTTCCACCATTGTCATACATTGACTTAACACAGACTCCCATTTTGACTGAATCAATGTACGCATCTGCATTGACTGCGAGGACATGTCCTGCGGTAACAAAACCTTTACGTTTTTCTCCACTTGTTTCCTGCGCTCTGAATGCGATAGATCCGAATTTATCAAGTGTGGATATAGTCTTGCAAACCTTATCACCGGGATTAATATCTGAGGCCTCATTGACAAATCGATCAAGCTGTGAGAACATCAAACAAGGATGGTTATACATTTTCTTAAACTCCTCAATTTTAGTTTCGGAATTGTCAATCAAATAAACCTCAACGGCATTGCATCCTACATTAAGGCCAAACGCACTTATATTTTTCTTGACAGCCATTGGACCGCCATTTTCAATTGCCCTTACGATTGCTTGATTTACGTCCAAAAGTTCTTGATAGGAGAATTCCGCTGATTGGAATCTTAATATCTCACTGTCGGATATTTTTTTGATTTTAGAAACGGCTGAAATAGAATCCCCTACGACAAATATTTTCAGGTTGCCATCAGGCTCGATGAATGACCCTCCATAGAAAGGAGGAAGGATTGGCTCTCCTGTATCAGATTTGGAGCCAATATTCAAGCAATCCAGAATATAATCATTCAATATATTGGCCTCATTCTGATCTCGTCTGCCATGGGAACTCTCCATGTCTTTGTCTATTTCCATTGCCGGTTCATCTGCGCATCCGGAACTGATTCCTATCATCAGGATAGATGATGCGAATACTTTGATTAAGTTTAATCTCATAAATATAGCTTTAAGTAAAACTTGTCATATGTCATATATATTAACGTTCCGGGGAAGAGATTTGTTCAGTGGTTGTAGTATAACATATAATTCCGAGCCTGCGGGTTACTACTGTCCGATACCATCCGTAAGCAACCCTCCTGCATGGAGCTGATCCGCATCAGCAAACCTTTCCTTTTGCAAATGCAACCCTCGTTTTAACCTTGATTTTTATAAAAAACTAAATTTCTTAAATTATATTAACAAAGCGACTTTATACACAACTAAAGCTAAACAAACATCACTTAAAATTATCTTTCTTGATTTATATTAATTAGGGTTTAGCGTATTTTCAAACGAGTTCAAGCTCCTTTTTCATTTCTAAATCACAAACTACACAACATTAAACCTCAAAATCACCATCGTTACAAGCTGATAATATGCAAGCATCGGACAGATGAGTATTCCATCTGCCCGATGTCTGTGAATATGAGCGTGAGACCTGAGTGCTATAAGACAATGAACCCACCCTAAAATTCAATAATCTTTAAGATATGCGTTATAATGCCCGAAGTGAAATGATATTGAAGAAATCCGGTCGTTCCAGGAATTGCTCGAACCTATACATTTTATATTCTTCAGACTGCTTCTTGACAAAAGGGGAGTATAGTAGCTGGCAATAAAACTCACACGATGCTTTGCCCTAACACGATCACCATTATTATAATAAGAATCCTCCCAAACAGTAAGCACAGCGCACACATCAGGGTCGGTTCCTTTGTAGGCTACTGCCAACGACGAGATTTTATCGTTAAGTCCATAATCATTCATATAGCCACTGTCGAATGCATCCATCAAGCTGTTTAAGTTCTTGAAAAGGTCAGTATCGCTGAAGCCTGTGTCGTCATACACAGCGAAATATCCCAAGGCCTTGTTGTCCAAATACCGGAAAGCGTCCTTTGCCCTGGTCCTGCCAAGGTCTGTACGCAGTTCGATTGTCATATTCCTATCTATGGCAGTTCTGAGTTCGGCCAACGCAGGCTTGGCCTCCACGTCGGAATTGTCGAAATAGTCGACTATCTCATCATCGATCACCACAGCCTCAATCCCTTCCTGACTTTCAAGATATTCCATGAAATCCCTGAACTCGGAATCCTCCATCACGACATTCCCAGCTTCGTCAAGATGAGCCATCGTTGAATGAATTTCGCCCTTATATCTTATCTTCATTTCAAAAGGAGTGGTATCATATTTCGGATTCTGGCGAATGACCACACGCCCTGTAAAATAACCCTTTTTAGTGTCCATCTCTCGGCGTATACCAATTTCAGCAATGCGTGTGACACCAGAGTCGTTTTGGTCTACAGTAATCTTCAAAGCTGATCTGCCATCATCCATAATCTTCTCAACCTTCAGCCAGCCACACTCCATGCCATTGGGAATTTTCGTTTTTTCGTCAAGGCAGGCATAATATAGATTATTGGAATGATGGCTGATTCTGAATCCAAAATGTTCTTCAAAGCCCAACTCATGTACCGACCAGTCATCCGGCAGATAATTACAGGCAGTATCAAGCTTAATCACCACTGAATTTGAAACACCTGAGATGATTGAGTCAGTCACAAAAAATTTGTATCGCTCCACTGGGCCAAGGTTGTCGCATTCAAGATCTGCATTATTGCAATTGCAGAACAATACCGAGAGGACAACTGCCATAAAAAGCCCTATTTTATTCATTCGTATCATCTTACCAATTCTTTGAATTTATATAAATGTTATTTACACTTTGCGAGTAAATCGTATTTTTATCTAACTGGTATGGACCATATAATACAGGCCCATTGCTATCGCCATAATATCCCCAATTACACAGATAGTATTTAAGTCCCTCAGATTCAGGATCCCAAATTCCATCTATCAACCAAGAATGTCCTTTCCCATCTCTGGTTTTCCCAGATATTATATGAGGGATTCCATTTGAAAGCTCTTTTTTAAGTCGCGCATCATCAATCCCTCCCTCTTCATAAGAGCAATCATAACCCATATCTCGCAGATAATTCGCAACTGCCTTTAGAGATGTTCCGCTTGAGCCACAACCAAACTTTGTCTGGATACACAACGTAACCTCGTGAAAGAATTGCGCTACAGATTGTTTTTGAGTCTCACTCATAGAGCTGGTAGATGAAGGTATTTTAGAAAAATCAATGTTCTTATTCCCATAAAAAGTACCATTGAATTTGCCCGTTGTTGCCAAAAATTGACATACCGCAGTGGCTATACATCCGGTAGGGAAATGTCCCTGGCATATTGAGCAATTGCATGGCGGCATATATCTATTAAATGGATCAAGTTGACCCCATTTAAATCTCACTAAAGGTCCGTAAAAACTACCTGCCCATACAATTGTGGTATCCGACTTTGTAACTATCTCTTTATCATTTCCTAAAAATGTATTAGCCACAAATTTTGGAAGACTTTCAATATAGTCTTTCAATGGGGGAATTGCAGTGGTATCGGAGATACATCCCTTTTCAGTGAAAAAGAAGATTGTGTTTATCCTTTCATCATCTGAAAGCAAAGCATACCCTTTGTTCTCAGGGAATTGCAATGTCACTGTTGCAAGATCAAAACCATTGTCACAAGACCTTGTGTCTGATGCCTCGACAACAGTATCACTTATGATCCGGTAATGTTTTCTTTCCACCTCAATAACCTTTGCTGTAATATTCTCCGCTCGCGTGGAAGAATAGACCGAATGATAAAATTCATTCACCATTTTATAAATCTGATCGTTTTCGTGGACATCCAGCTTTGACGGAATATCCGAATTTTCGCAACCCACAAGCATAACTATGGGAATTAATGCCGAAAAAGCGATAGCTACTTTTTTATTCATATCAATTCACTTATAGTTAGTCTTATATTATTGTATCAATCTGCTCAATCTCCAATGTCAAGCCGGATGTTCGATATGAAAGTATCAATCGTTCAAAAAGCGTTGAATGCGGAATCGGGATGGTTCATAGTAATAAAATGTCATTCCAATTGACGTATTGCTCTATGGAGTTCGCTGCAAAGTTAATTATTTTTTTCATAACCACAATATTTTTTAAATAAATTTTGTCGAGATTTCATAAAAAAGTCTCCCTTTTTACTAAAGCATATTGAAGCATATCATATGATTTAACCTTTAAAGTGACAGACAATTGAAGATAAAAGACTATGGAATAGACATTTACAGCATTACCTACAATCCTAGTTATTACCTGAGTATACGCCATCGTATAAAAGCACCATTACCTACATCACCGGCCCGGAGGAAAGAAAATCCAATATGGAGCAGACCCGCATTTGCAAACCTTTCCTTTTGCGAATGCGACCCCTGTTTTAACATTGAGTTGTAACCAAGCTATAAAACATCGGCAAGAATTATCGGCTATTCAAGCCGTTTTCAAAATGGCTGACGCCGGGCGCATCCATCGCGATGGATGCGCCCGGCGTCTTGCTATATTTCCGGCATTACCCTGCTATGCTCCTTCGAGGAAGTCGAGGATGTTGTCGAGCGATTGGATGATGTTGGGATGGAATGCGTCGTCCTCCTCCTTCGTCCAGCCTTTCCCTTTAAGCCACAATGCCTGGCAGCCGGCCTTCTCCGCAGGAAGGATATCCTTCTTCAGGCTGTCGCCCACAACGAGCACCTCCTCCGGCTTCAGACCCAATGCCTCTACTCCGAGCTCGAAGATTTTCGGGTCGGGCTTCCTGACTCCCACCACGGCGCTTTCTATTATCTTCTTGAAATATCCGTCGATGTCGAAATCTTTCAAGACCGTCTCCACATTCCCATAGAAGTTGGAGACAAGCACCATCGGATACCTCTTCGACAATGCCTCCAGAACGGGTTTTGCCCTCTCCACCGATGCCTTGGCCGAAGCATAGCAGAGGTCGGCCACCTTTGCCGCCATCTCCTCAATGGCCGCAGGAGCGAAATGCCCCATCTCTGCAAGTCGCTGAAGCTCTATCTGCATCTTGATGACCAAAAGGTCGTGGAAATTATGGTGGGGAAGGATATGGAGCGTCCGCGCAAGTTCCCGCTCGGCATAGACATACGCCTCCCTGAACTCTGCCTTGTCGGCGGCGACACCGGCCTTCTGCCAAGCCTCCCATATCACCTCGCTCCAATGGTCGCCCCCGGAGTCGAGGGTGCCACCATAGTCGAAGATAATCCCTTTTATTTTCTTGAAATCTACGTTCATAACTTTGATGTTTTTTAGAGTGTGTTGTCGAATCCGCCCGTTCGTCAGAAAGATTCCTGCTTCCGGAAAGATCCTTCGAGCTGCGCCACGAATCCCTTGCAAATCTTCTCGTGCCGCATCATCATATATATTAAAACGATATTGAGCACGGTAAGTTCGAAGGCGAAATAAAGCCACGGCATCTGGAATATCAGTATCGAGGCGAAAAGCGCGAATGTGCGGGTATTAAACGACAGAATGTTGGTATACTTCATCAGCGGCTTGCTGGCTGCCCTGAACGAATCCCTGAACGACTGGGGGATGTCGTTGCCGTATTTGGCGGCAAGCGTCCTGCGCAGACGCTGCATCCATGGGGTGCGTTTCTCCTGACCGACGGTGTAGTTGGTGTAGAACGCGAGGGTCAGTTTCTGCCAGAAATTGCGTTTCCAGGATAGCTGATGGAATTTCTCCCAAAGTTGGGAGGCCGTGTCGAGTTCGCTCCCCTCTTTCCCTTTAAGGAAAAACAGGTGGAACTGCCGGTAGTAGTCGGCCATGGCTGCCTGCGTGGCATGGCAGACGCCCGTCACGACCGCCACGACCCATATCACCCAATGATGGGCGCTGAAGAACTCACTCGTGACGTTCTCTCGAAGGCATATCGCGATGTAGATTGCCGCAAACCATATGTCGCCGCTAAGGCCGTCGAGTATACGGCCCAGTCGGGAATATTGCTTGGTCATGCGCGCCAGCTGCCCGTCGGCGCTGTCAAACGAATCGGCCCAGACAAGAAGGATCACTCCTGCGATGTTGATCCATATGTTGTCGTAATAGAAGGCCACGCCGGCGGCCACCCCGAGGAATATCGAAGCTATGGTGATGGCATTGGGGGTGATGCCTAATTTTTTTGCAAGGAGCGCCCAGCCGTAGCCTATGGGGCGGTAGAAGATCAGGTCGAATGTCTCCTCCGTATCCATCGACTTCAACGAATCCTTGTAGCTGGGGCGCTTCTCCCCCGTGGATGTATTGTTGTCTTTATTCACTTTTCTGATATCTTCATGTAAAGTAATCGGGAATCAAAGCTTGCCGTGGCTCAACGTTTTCTCCATGCCTTGACTGCTGCAAGCACGCATTTCGCTATCCACGGGGCGGCGTCCTGACGGCACGGGGCGAAACTCGGCCAGTCGTTGAAGTCGATTATGCGGACGGTGCCGTCGGGGTCCACTATGCAGTCGCCTCCATAGATTTTGACGTCGAGTATCTCCGAGGCGCGTTGGCACATCCGCTGCATCTCCTCATGGTCGAACTCCAGGCCCTGGCTTCTGCCGTTGACGGCCTCGTGGCCGTATTTACTGTGCCCCTCGTCGAAGGGATAAAACCAATAGAAGAAAGGCTGGCCGCTCACTCCGTAGAACTTTATGAGGTCGCCGACGAGATGACGGTTGATGACGGCCCTCTTGATGCCGCGATAGAAATATTCATGAAGCACCTCCTGCGCCTCCTCCGGATGGCGGCAATAGCTGACGTCTTCCTTGTGCATTGCATGGAAATCGCCCCGCTTTATCCAGCATGAAGAGAATCCTGCCTCCCGGAGGTCGGCCACGACGCTTTCGTTGGTGTTGACGATAAGGCTCTCGGGATATGGAATCTTGTTGCCGAGAAGAATGCGGGTCATGCGCTCCCTCGTGCAATTTTCGATTCCGTAGCCTGAGTTAATGACGAGTCTTCCCTCGTCCTCAAGTTTCTGCAATTTTGCGATCGAAGCCTGCTCGCGGCACATGTTGAGCACGATTGGCTCTTCGATCTCCATCTCGCGGAATTTCTCCTCGCTGTAGATATTGACCTCGCATCCGCGCTTGCGAAGCTGCTCCACCGCCGCGTTGAAAATCGCGGCGTCGTTGCCGATATGGTTGGGAGAATAGGCTCCTGCCCTCATCACTCCCGCTATCTTTATTTCTGCCATTTAATGGTCCGTTGTTTTTGATAATGAAGTTGAAGTCAATGCTTCGGCCTGCCCTCCCTCAGGAAAGCTTCGGCCGAGGCCACGTCGGAGGCATGGTCCACGTCTACTATCTTGCCCATGTCGTAGGCGCGAAGGTCGAGCCCGTAGGCCACGAGTGCCCTCTGATAGTTGCGCATTCTCCCTACCCCCTCGGCCAGGCATTTGTCGAGCACGGGAATCGCGCTTTGCGAAAGCCCGTAGATTCCGCCGCTGACGTATTTCACTCCCGGCTCCATCGAGTCGAGAAATGCCGTGATCTTCCCTGCGTCGTCGGTGGCAACGTAGAGAGGCTTTTCGTCTTCGATAAAGGAGGTGACGGCCATCATCCCGTCTACCTCCTCGGGAGCTTCCTCATATGCCTTGACATAGCGGGAGAAGTCTTCGCGACGGAAAATGGTGTCGACCGTCGTGATTACGTAGCGTCCTTTCCCCTCCATCAGGGAAGAGAGTTCATAGAAGCTGTGCATCGACGTGGGGGTGGTTTTCACGACAATGTTCATAGGGCACGGCATTGTCGGGGCAAGCTCCCGGAGATAGGATATCACTTCCGTCATCTCCTCGTTGGTAATGACGCTTATGGATTCAGCTCCGCATTCCAAAAAAATGTCGATAAGACGCCCGATCATGGGGAGTCCCTCTATTTCCACCAACGGTTTCGGCACGTCTACTCCCTCTTGCCGGAGGCGTGAGCCCTGTCCGGCCGCTATTATTCCGAAATTCATGATTCTTTGGTTTCTGTTGTTGTGTCTGGTTCGGAATCCTCCTCGGGCTGGAGGCCTTCGGGGGCGTCCTTGGGTTTGCGATCCTCGGAAGCGTCCTTCTGTTTGCGGTCATCGGTGCTCCTGGCGGATGTAGTCTTAGGTTGACGCTCCATCCGCTCCCCTTTGTCGGGTTTCTCTACAAGGTATTTTTTCAGAGGATTTGACGAGGCTTTGTTGAAGATGGCGCGACGACGGAAAATATCGATCGCGCTGTAGATGGCTTCCCTCATCGATGTCGGGTCGGCCTCCCCTTTCCAGGCTATGCCAAACGCCGTGCCGTGGTCGGGAGAGGTCCTGACAAAGGGCAGGCCGGCCGTGAAGTTGACGCCGTGCTGCCCCGCAAGCGACTTGAACGGGGCAAGGCCCTGGTCGTGGTACATCGCTACGACGCCGTCGAATTTGAGATAGTCGCCAAGTCCGAAGAAGCCGTCGGCGGCAAACGGTCCGAATGCAAGAATCCCCTTCTCTCTGGCCTCCACGATGGCGGGAGCGATCACGTCTTTCTCCTCCGTGCCGAGCAGGCCGCCGTCGCCGGCGTGAGGATTAAGCGAGAGCACGGCTATTTTGGGGCGGTCGAAACCGAAATCCTTCTGAAGCGAAATGTCGAGCGATCTTATGGCCTCTCCGACCGATTCCGACGTGACCGATTCAGCCACTTTCGATATGGGCAGATGGGTGCTGACAAGGGCTACCCTGATGTTGTTGCCGAAAAGGATCATGCGTGCCTTCGCCCCATCGCCTGTCTCTGCCTCCAGAAACTCCGTGTGGCCGGGGAAATGGAATGAATCCGACTGCACAGCCTCCTTGGAGATGGGGGCGGTCACGAGCACGTCGATGCTCCCCTTCTTCAAGGCTTCGACGGCGGCACGCAACGCCGCGACTGCCGCTTTCCCGGATTCCGGACTCGGCCGGCCGGGGGTTAGCTCCGGCATGTTCTTGTCCACGTCGATGACGGTGATCCTGCCCGGATGGGCATTGAAGGCGGATTCCGCCCTATGTAGTTTCATATCTTCCAGACCGAGCTGCCGGCGGCATTTCTCTGCCATGGCATGAAAGCCAAACACCACGGGGGTGCAAAGATCGAGTATATCTTCATTGGCAAGGGCCCCCAGAATGACCTCATAGCCCACGCCATTGAAATCTCCGTGGGTGATTCCCACTTTTATTGGTCTTGACATCTGTATATCTTGTTTATTGCTGTTGCTAATTGTAATGAAGCCGACGCCGGGGAGACGCGACGGCAAAATTAATAAAAAAACGGGGAAAATCAGCCGTTCTTCCCGGCGAGCATCCCGCATGCCGCCATTATGTCTTCGCCGCGCGAGCTGCGGATAGTGGCCGTGATTCCTTTCGAGTTGAGATAATTCCTGAACATCAGCATCCTCTCTTCGCTGCACGGGTGGAGTTCCACGTCGGGAATCGCATGGAAACGGATAAGGTTGACCCTGCAATCGATATTGCCGATGAGCCTTATGAGCTGGTCGGCGTGGGCGATATCGTCGTTGACTCCGCGCCACATTATGTATTCAAGCGAGAGACGGCGCTGATGGCTGAAATCGTAGCCTGCGAGCACACGCATGACGCTCTGGATCGGAAATGCCTTCTGGGCCGGCATCAGTTGCTCGCGTTCGGAGGGGTCGGCGGTGTGAACGCTGACGGCGACATGCACCTGCGTCTTGTCCAGAAGATCCTTCAGCTGCGGAAGCTTGCCGACGGTGGAGACGGTGATGCGCTTCGGGCTCCAGGCCATTCCCCATTGAGCCGTCATGATCTCTATGACGGGGAGGAGCGCGTCGAGGTTGTCGAGGGGCTCGCCCATCCCCATGAAGACCACGTTGGTCAGCTCCTGTGCGGCTGTCTCCCCTTTTGCAGCGACCGGGGGAATGCTGAGAATCTGGTTGATGATCTGGGCAGCCGTCAGGTTGGCCTTGAATCCGAGCCGCCCCGTCGCGCAGAAATAGCAATTCATCTTGCATCCCGCCTGGGAAGAGACGCAAAGCGTGGCGCGGTCGCGGTCGGGGATGTAGACGCTCTCTATGTTGCGACCGGAGCCGACGTTGAAGAGATATTTCACCGTGCCGTCGACGGATTTCATCCGCGATGCCGGCTTCTCTCGCCCCGTGACGTAGTTGGCGGCGAGCCATTCCCTGTTTTTCTTGGAGATGTTGATCATCTCGTCGAAATCACTCACTTTTTTCTTATACAGCCATTCGGCGAGCTGACGGCCCACGAACTTCGGCATTCCGCCGGAAAGGGCCACTTTTGTCAGCCCGTCGTGTGTCAGCCCGATCAAGGGGAGTTTATTGTCTGAGGATTGCATAATCTTTAATTTGTTGTTTGAGCGTCCGCCCTGACTTCTACGGCATCCGCTTAAGGCAGGCTCTATAAACTTAAAGCAAAGGGTCGGCGCCATGGTTGCGGCGACGACCCTTCACGTTGTTATCGTTGACTGGCGGGCAGGGCTCGATCAATCGCCTGCCTCGAATTTGTAAATGTTGTTGACGTATTCGCGTGCGCCTTTCAGCATTCCTCCCATGTTGGGATTGACGAGCTGGAAGTATTGCTGCTCATATTGCTGGTCGTTGAAGGGGAATTCCTCTTTCCCTTGCGAAGCCACCTGATAGGCGTAGACTCCGTTGTCGCCCTTCACGAGCACCACCTTGCCGGGCTTTGAGCCTGCGATGCGGCCAAGCACCTTGGCGTCGGCCACCTGAGGATTGTAGCCGAAACGGAAAGTCGGGTTGTTGGTGCTCTCCACGGCCATTGCCTGTGCAACGCCGGCCATGCTGCCTGCCTTTGGCTGATACTGCTTGATCATCTCCTCGCCGGCCTTGTCGCGACGGGCCTTGTCGGTGGCGAAGGTCTTCACGTCCTTATTGGTCAAAGGCACGTAGTCGTCGTATTCCGAAACCACGGCGGCGGCATAGAGAGCCGGGGTCATGGCGTCTTTGCTCTCATAGATGTGGCTGACTTCGCCGGGGTTGCCGTCGATCATCACCCAACGCACCACCTGACGGCTGTCGGGGTAATAGCTGTTGAGGCCTGCCATGCGGGGCACTGCGGGGGAAGACTCTGAGAGACTGAAGTCCTGAATGGTATATCCGGCCTTGGCGGCGTTGGCTGCAAAGCTCTTGAGGTCCTGGTTCTGGTCGAGGAATTTCTCGAGTTTCTCGCGCTCGCCGTTCACGGTCTTCACACTGGGCTTGAGTTCGTAGGTCACCTCATCATATTCATAGATGTCGACCGGAGCGTTTCTCTTGGCTACTGATGCAAGCACCGATCCCTGGGGAGAGCTCATGAGGGTGATATATTTTCCGCCGGCGTTGACGAGGGAGTCAAGCTGTGCGGGCTCTATGGCGCGGGTAGGTCCCTGAGCCGTGAAAAGCGGAATCCACTGTGCGGGCTGGGCCATAACGCTGTCGGCTCCAAACTTCTTGCTTACAGAGTCGGCGGGAAGACCGCTGTTGAGGCTTGCGAGCACCTTGGAGGGGAGCTTGTCGCCGGCCACCTGGACGATGTTGAGCTGGATTGAATCCATTGCCTGCGTGCGACGGCCCATCTTGACGATGGTGAAGCCCTTTATGTTTTCAGAGACGATCTTGGCTGAGTCGGCGGATGCGGAAAGCACATATTCCCTGACTGCGCCGAGAGGAAGGTCGGAAGCGCGGAGCTGACGGCGGGTCACGGCCACGCCCTCTTTCTTGAGGTCTTTGCCGACCTGTCCTGCGCTGTCGCGCAGGGATTCCATCGTGCTGACGGCGAGCATACGTGCGTTCTCACGGTCGGCCGTGGAGGGGACGATGTTGACGGCGATGAACATCACGTCCTTCGTGGGCTCGTTGACCTTGAAGATGCTCTTGTCGGAGTCGTAAGCCGCCTTGATGTCGGCGTCGCTGACCTTATATTTCTCTGCGTCGAGCTGTCCGTAAGGATGGAAAGCCATGTTGACGTTGCTTGTCGAGACATAATCATTGTAGAGAGCCTTCTTGTCGAGGTCGTTGGCCTTGACGGTGCCATAGAGAAGACGCTGGTATTGCTGACGCTTGATCATCTGCTTCGTCTCGCTCTCCATAGCGACCCACGCTCTCTGGAAGGGAGCCATCTGAGCGTCGGTAAAGCCGTTTCTCTTGGGATTGAAAATCACCTCGTAGGCCTGCTGCGGAGTCGAAACGCTCAGTCCGGAGGCATTGAGCTGCTGGATCAGTTCCTGAATGCGGGGATTGATGGGGTTGTCCATGACGAAAAACCGGAGCTGTTCGCCCGAAGTTTCGATTCCGGCGTTGTCGGCCGCCTGGTCGAGAAGACGCTCGGCCACGAGCTCGTCGAGGGCAAGCTGCGACATGAGCTGGGTGTCGTAGTTGGCATACTGCGCGGGATTCTGCTTGCGGGCCTGCTCAAGGCGGTTGTTGAGCTCCTCGCGGCGTTGGATGTAGTCGGTGTAATCGATTTTCTTATCGCCGATTTTGGCCACCGTCGTATGGTCGCCGAAAAGGTTACGGCTGTTTGTCAGGGCATCGCCTACGATGAAGGCAAGCAGCGCCACGCCGATCACGACGATCAGTAAGACTGACTTGCTTCTGATTTTCTCTAATGTTGCCATTCTGTGCTATAGCTGAAATTTGTGTTGATTAATTCGTTGAAAAAGCCATGGCAGCGACGCGGCTCCTGACGGAGTCGCGCACGCCGCGTATGATTTGAGCACGCAAAGATAACACTTTTAGCTCAATTCCCCAATTTTGCGGGATAATTATTAAATATTTTTCACCACATTGGCTTTCTCATGCCTGCCCCGAGGGGCAATCAGGCGAGTCCAAAGGCTTTTTTGATGTCGTCGACGCGGTCGGTCTTTTCCCATGTGAAGAGCTCCACTTCGCGCTCTATAGACTCCGTCTCGTAGCGTGAACGGAAACGCTTTGTGACGGTGCGCGGCTGCTGGCCCATGTGGCCGTATGCGGCGGTCTCGCGATAGATGGGGTTGCGAAGTTTCAGCTCCTGTTCGATGGCGCCGGGACGAAGGTCGAAGAGTTCTTTGATCTTTTCCGCTATCTCGGGGTCGGTCAGCCCGGGGGCTGCCGTGCCGTAGGTGTCGACGAAAATGCTGACCGGGCTTGCCACGCCGATGGCGTAGCTGACCTGCACGAGCATCTCGCGGGCCACGCCGGCCTTCACCATGTTCTTGGCGATGTGGCGGCAGGCATAGGCGGCCGAACGGTCCACCTTCGAGGGATCCTTCCCCGAAAATGCGCCTCCACCGTGGGCTCCGCGCCCTCCGTAGGTGTCAACGATGATTTTGCGCCCGGTCAGGCCGGTGTCGGCATGAGGGCCGCCGAGCACGAATTTGCCGGTCGGGTTGACGTGGAGCACGATGTCGTCGTCGAAAAGGGCCTTCACGTTTTCAGGGAGCTTGGCTATGACCCTGGGGAGAAGCACCTCCTTCACGTCTTTCCTGATTTTTTCGAGCATCTCCTCGTCGGCCCTGTCGCGTGCCTGGTCGGAGTCGTCGAGAGGGGTGATGAAATCGTCGTGCTGGGTGGAGACCACTATCGTGTGGATTCTTTTCGGGGTGCGGTCGTCGTTATATTCCACTGTCACCTGGCTTTTGGAGTCGGGACGTAGATAGGTCTTCAGTTTCCCCTTGCGGTAGTAGACCATCTCTTTCCCCTCCCTGCGGATGTCGGAGAGTTCGCGGAGCAGGAGGTGGGCAAGGTCAAGGGTCAGCGGCATGAGGTTTTCGGTCTCGTCTACGGCGTAGCCGAACATCATACCCTGGTCGCCGGCACCCTGTTCAAGCTTCTCGCCGCGTGCCACTCCACGGTTGATGTCGCCGCTCTGCTCGTGTATTGCGGAAAGGATGCCGAGAGAGTCGCCGTCGAAACGGAAAGCCCCGCGGTCGTAGCCTATCTCTTTGATAAGGTTGCGCGTCGCGCTGTGGATGTCGACGTAAGCGTCGCTCCTGACCTCTCCGGCCACCACCACCTGGCCGGTGGTGCAGAGCGTCTCGATTGCCACGTGGCTTTCAGGGTCGCGCGCAAGGAATTCGTCGAGAAGAAGGTCGCTTATTTGGTCCGACACCTTGTCGGGATGACCTTCCGAAACTGATTCAGATGTGAATAGATAGCTCATATTATGTTGTCTTTGTTTTTTATTTTGTTCTCTTTGTTTCTGTGTCGCATGTCTAAGTTCACCCTACCGTCCAAAATGCTTTCAGGCATAAAAAAAGGAGCAATCGGAAGGAATCATGACTCTTGCCGAATGCTCTGCCCCAACCCTCCGGGCCGTCGCGACGGTCCGGAAAGAGGATAAACCTAAAAGTGCAGTTTTAGCATTTTTTCAAGTGGTTGCAAGCAGCCAAATTTTTCCACTCCTGCATAAGGCTTCCCGAAGGAGGCCGATTTGCATGTGCAAAGTTAATCATTTTTCTCAAGACGACAAAAAAAGCTGCAAATCTTTTTGAAGTGTAGAGTCAAGTGGCAAGTGCAAAATTAGCAAATCATTCGGAAGAACTCAATTTTCGGTGTTGAAAAACCTAATTTTTTCCTCGGTCTCTCATTGATTTGGTACTGAACTTTGTTAAGTTGATCCTGGGAGACAAGTCTGAAATCAGTGCCTTTCGGGAAATATTCTCGCAATATCTTGTTCATGTTTTCAATCGCGCCCTTTTGCCCTGAGCAATACGGGTCTGCGAAATAAACGGTACAGTCCAAGGCGTTACAGATATTCTTGTGATTCATAAACTCAACACCATTGTCTGTTGTAATGGTGTGTACAAACTGCTTGTATGGCAGTAATAATCGAATGACAGCTTCCTCAACATCGGCCGGTTTCTTAGATGGGAGCTTTGTCTGAATGAAGAAGTTCCGGCTACGTTCGATTATGGTCAGGACAGCACTTTTCTGTTCGGCTCCGACTACCAGATCCATTTCCCAGTCTCCAAATCTTTTGCCGTCGGCCTCGGCCGGACGGTCATGGATTGAAACCCTGTCTGGTATCATGGATTTTCCTGCCGTCTTGTATGGCTTGGCCTGATGTCTGCGATGTTTCATTCCATGATGCGTGTACTGGCTATACTTCTCAAGGTCTGACCTTATTTCCTGATATATACGTTCATGGGATATCTGTATGCCCTCCAGTTTGAGTTTGCCGGATATCTGTTCGGGAGACCATCTTTTCTCGACAAGCAGCTTCATGGCACGTTCCAGAACACCGGGCTTGAGCGCTGTGTTCCTAACTATACGCTCCCGTCTTTCCTTCGCCATCTCATTTGCCAGCCCGGGACTGTAGCCGCCTCTCTTGTTACGGTTGCGTTTGAGTTCGCGACAGACGGTAGACGCCGCAATCTTTTTTGCGGGAGCCGTATTTCCTTTTAATGCCGCCTCTTCTTCGCGAAGGCGGTTCAACTCGTCTGCTATGGCCTGAAGCGAAGAACCATTTTGGCGCATGGCAGAAATTGTGTATCTTTGCGCAAGGGTTAATTGATTGTACATGAGCAATACAAAATTAATTAATCTTCGGGAGACTTCGGTCTCCCTTTTTGTTTTTTTGTATTGCCACTATGGGAAAGGTTTTCTTAGCCATGGCCGCCGTCTAAAATTATGAAAACGGAGCTGCCGCAAGACAGCCCCGTCTGTTTCCACGATTTCAGCGTGGCGGATGAATCTATTGCTTGGTCGAGTTGCTCCTCAGCAGGGCTCGCCTCCTCTTCGATCCACGGGGCAAAGTTAACACTTTCCCTTGAATCTACATCATTTAGGCTCCATAACGTTGCACTTCGTTTTGGAATCTACAAATCTTTTTGAAGACTTGCAGCTTTCTGTCGGGGTGAGGCGACTCGAACGCCCGACCTCTACGTCCCGAACGTAGCGCGCTAACCAACTGTGCTACACCCCGATTGCCTTAGCGGCTGCAAAGTTAGTCATTTTTTGCGAGACTACAAAACTTTTTCAGAAATTATTGGAGATTTTCAATAAAAAAAGTTGAGATAAGCCCTCCTGCCCTCCTTATTCCTTGTTCAACCGGGAATCATCGAGAGGATTTTCGATTTTCTTCTTCCTGAATTTCTTCCCCGACGAGAAGGAATAGCTGGCCATCAAGGAGACCGTCGCATAGTCTTTGCTCCGGCTTTTGCGATAGAATGTGCCATCGCTACTTGTGTTGCCGCTTTTGAGCTGGAGGATATTATCTGCCGAAAGGAAAAGCGACCATGACTTGCCGATAGACTTGCCGATAGTCAGCGAAAGGTCTGCAAAGGGAGTCATGCGGATATTTCCGATCTGCATAGGCGTATAATAGTATCCGTTGACCGACACGGTGAATCTTTTGGGCAGCGTCAGGAATGAATAAAGCTGACTTTGGAAAACATGGTTGACGCGGTAGCTCTCTCCGGGAGCCATCTTGCGCGACTGACAGAGATACACCAATGTCCCTCCGATTGTCCAGTTTTTAAGAGGCGAGACCCGGCCCGTAAAGTAGACGTTGAGATTCCGTTCATGCCCGAGGTTGCCATAAGTCAGATATAGTCTGTCAGGAAATTTCGGATCGGTGGCAAACATCTGACGGATGGGATTGGAAATGTCCGACCAACTTGCCCCGAGGGTAAATCTCTTTGCAATCAGAAAGCTAAGGCTTACGGAGTTGGTGATCGACGAGACAAGGTTGAGGTTGCCCACCGTATATGTATAATCGGAGAATTGCCTCACGAGAGGACTTTGCTGCCAGAACGTCGGGCGTTTCACCCTTCTCGTGTAATTGGCGCTCATATTGAGCGAGCCGTCGCGCAGCAATGGCAAAGATACGAAAGCCGAAGGGAACAGTCCGGTCTCTTTCCTGTGCAGTCCCGTGCCCGATGTCCTGTAGTGCTCTGCACGAAGACCGGCCCTGACCGATACAATCCCGATCTTACCGGGAACGGAGACGTATAAAGCGGATATGTTCTCGCGGTAGGAGGCGTCGTAGTCATATCGGAGGTCGGGAATCATCTCCCCGTCGGAAAGGTATGTGTGCGTCGCCTTGTTGCCCACGGTGTTGTATGTATGCTTGACTCCGGCAAGCAGTTTCCAAACTTTCGTGAAATTCTTTTGTATTCTGACCTCTCCGTTGACGTTGGTCAGGTCGGCGTCGAGTCTGACGTCGTAGATTGAGTCGAGCGAAGGCTTGTGAGCCTCGTTGTCTTCGACGGTGGAATTGTCGCGGTAGGTGACGCCTCCGAGGATTTTCAGCAGCGAACCTTTGGAGTCGAGCGTATGGTTGAAATTCACTCGTGCGTCCACGCTGTTGTCAGTATTCCGTGCTGAATATTTGCCTCGGGTCATGCTTGTCTCCGCCAAGTCTTTGGGGGTTATAAGGGATTGTGAATTACTGCGGCTGTGACCCGACGACAGCGTGTATTCAGCCTCCACTCCGAGAGAGGTGCGGGAGGTGAAGTCGTAGACTCCGGAGAGGAGCACATTGGGATTGAAGGAATGCGATCGGCTTCGGTTGTCAGTATGTATGCTGGTGCCTGTTGTCTTGTTCTCAGATTCTTCGGTCGACGAACCTTTACTCAGCGCTACGGTGCGCAGGCCGGCAAGAAGATTGAACGTCAACTTGTTCCTGCGGCTCAGGAAATTGATGGTCGGAGTAAAGGAGAAATCCCTCTCGCCCCCTCTGACGGAAAGGCTGGCAGAGCCGTTATGTCCGTCGGTGTTCTGCTTTTTGAGATTGATTTTTATCACTCCTCCTCCGAAGGAAGCTGAATATTCCGCCCCTGCAACAGGAATGACCTCCACGCTTGTGACCGTGGAGGCCGGGATGCTTTGCAGGTAATTATACAGCCTTTCTCCCGTCATTTTGACGCGGCGGTCGTTGATATAGACCTGCGTGCCCGATTTCCCAAGCACTGAGAGCGTGCGGCGGTCGAGCCATACACCCGGTGCGGTCTGAAGCACCTGCGATATGTTCTTCCCTTTGCTCATGGGGTCGGAATTTAGATTGAGGATGAATCTGTCGGCCTCATACGTGATAGGTTTGCCGGTGACTACCAGCTCCTGCAATTCCGCCGTTGCGGGGTGAAGAAATATGGTGTCGGGGAAAGCCGTTGGGTTGATTCCTATTGTCAGGGGTTTAAAACCGGTCAGTGTGAATCTAAGGCCGGTTGTCTCTGCATTGGTTGGTATCGTAAAATGGCCGAGGCTGTCGGTGAAGACGCCTGTTTGTGGAATGGAATCGCGCAAGGATGCCACGGTGACAAACTCAAGAGGCCGGCGGTCGGTGTCTGCCACCACTCCGGAGATTTGTCGCGCGAGGGCGAATGACGTTGTTGCAAACGCCATTATTGAGAGGAGATATTGTTTTCGTCTCATGGTCGTTGGCTTGTCATTTGGAGTCCTTTAGTTTTTGGAGCTTCTGTCCGAGGTCGTAGTTGAGGAGGGAGATGTTTTTGCGGCGAACCATATCCCATCCTACAGGCTCTACCATGGAAGGGGATGAATAGTCCATGACGCGGCGCGACAAGGCATGGTGGCCGAATGGTTCGGCAATTTTCTCCACCTCTTTCGTCGGGGTCTGCAAAATCGTGATCATGGCAATCTTCCTGCGTCCGTAGGGGAAACGGTCAACGGCCACAAGCCTTTTCTTTCCTTTGTTGAGATAGACGTTGGTATACATCTCGCTGCGGTCGTCTTTGACCACGTTCATGTCGAAAACGTTGAGCATTGAGATTCTTTTCCCATCAAAAGAGGTATAGACAGAGGGCACAATGTCTCTGTCGTCGTCACGATACGTGACCACCACCTTTTGCTCCGTCGGGACGTATAGCAACACAGAATCCACATCGAGTCCGCAGTCGGCGATCACGCCGGCAAGGTAATTCCTCAGACCCGGATAACGGTCGATAGCGACATTGCTGCCCAACAGAGGCGTATGATTGCTCAACTGATAATTGTCGAAATTAAAGACCCACGACAGCTTCTTATCATGCACATACTTAGTGGAATCATTAAGCCTCCACTCATAATCCGCAAAAGGAATGCCCTTCGAGCTTGAACAAGAGCAAGCCAAAACAGCCACCACAAAAGAGAAGATGCTCAAAAAAAGTTTTTTTATACTTCATATAGTCATAGTTTATAAGAACATTTGATTGGTTTTGACAAAATATTATGTGGGTTCTCTATATAAGCCCTACAATCCTGACACATATATCTCATTTCGCACTCCTTACAACTCTCAATGTTGTCTTTCTTTATATGCCATAAATCTGTAAAGCCTTCCTTCTTGAGGACATGAGACAATGACTCCTCAGAAATATGTCCATATGATGTCTTCATCGAGGGACAATTCTTTATATGGCCAAATCGGTCTACACTAATCTTCCCCCATAGACAGTTATTATAATTGTTTGATAATAAAAACAGCCATGTATTAGGAAAGAAATACCATTTACTTATCACGCCACAACAAGACTCATCAATCAACCTCTCCTTAGAGACAATCACTTGATAAAGTTTATTATCAATCAGCTTTTCCTTTTCAAGAGGGGCTGAATGAAGTATTAATTTGGTCACTCGAGGATATTTCTCCTTTAGTCTTATAATATACGAATCGTCCGACATCGTATCGCAATAAGGATGACAAATTTCAATATTTTGAAGAGTTGAGGACTGTGACTCATACAAAATATCGTTTAACTTATCCTGATTGGGACTATAAAATCTAACCTCCAAAGACTTACATCTCAGATGGTTTAATTCTGACAATGCTTTTTCATATGGATAATTTGATTTATCATCAAAATCAAGAATAGCACTATGAACAATTGATGGAGAAACAAAAGCCAAATCAAAATCCTTAAATGGTATTTTTTCTTCTACGAATAAACCCAATTCTTTATGCTGTATGAACGAAAGATATGATTCTAAGATTTCCTTTTCCTTAACCTTCGAATATACTTCACACAAAGGCCTTTTTGACAATTCTCTTAATATATATGTGAATGTCTTCGGCACAATGTAATATTTCACTCTCTGCAAATCATAAATGGCATCATTTGTCTTCCCTTCGACAATGACTATCGAGGGAAACAACTGGAATATGCATGATTCGTTATCATTTCTCATAATTATCTAACGTTTGGAGGTACAGAAATAGTACGAGAAATAAAGAAGGGAGGGTATAATACTGGATAGTTTCTATCCTTGTATTGACATGAAAAAATGCGTCGGTGATTTACAGACTCATTTATTATGGCACGATTGACTTCTTCAGAAAACAAGATATCTAAGCTTAAATAGCCTCTTTCAGTCTTGTTAACATCTGTTATGTAATATTGCTCCATCTTATATTTATATTTTTGTCTTCATTACATTACCCTTTATCCATTGCCACCAACACCTGAGCTACTCTTTTATGTAATGGATAATTACATGGGCCTTCCATCATACCAAATTGTCCAGTTGGATTTATTTCAAGGAAATAATAATTCCCATCTTTAGCCTTAATAAAATCCAAAGATCCTGTATTGAGTTTAAGCACATTCATCAATAGCTTTATCTTGTCCTTTAATTCTTTTGGAACACTTACCGGCTCATATCTGTTAGGTTTTTCCCAGTTATATTTTCTGAAATCTACTCTTGTCTGATCTATTGATTGAGAAAAAATAGCCATTCCGAATATCTCTCCACATAAATAGAATATTCTCAATTCATAAGCTTTATCAATTTTTTCTTGGATCATTGATGGTGAAAATGTATTTGGAATCATGCCAATATAATTGGAGTTAATTTCTGACGTGAAACCAAAGTATCTTCTACCAGAAGATGAAATTACATTAGTAGCATCACAAATAGATTTTGTTATAATCTCATAATCTGATGAGATGTACTCTTTCGTATTTGTGATTATGGTCTGGGGTATTTTCATACCAATTCTCAATGCCTGATACACTACATACGGTTTATTCAATGGCAAGTCAAATGGTCTTGGCAACCATTTTTTGTCTTTTAGTGACAATACTATAAATTTTAGGATAGATTTTTGCTGATTTATCGCTAACATCTTTTCTTTCCTGAATCTTCCAACAGGAAAATTTTCTATAAAAGCAGAAGTATTAGTAAAATAAAACTTTCTGAACCATATAGCTTTTATTTCGTGTAATGGCACCATTTTGTCATTAACAGTAATTGACAGACCGGGACTTTGACCTATAAAAATCTTGAATCTCTCATCGATTAAGTCCTCAGAATTAAGTCGAATAAATTTTGCTTGATAATATTTTAGCCAATCAATTACACAATCAGTGCTATAATCACCGGAAGATGTTAGTATTAAAACCATATCTCATTATTACGTATGTATCATTTGTATTACTATTTAATCGGATATGCTTGTATTGAATCCAATATGTACCCAATTAAGATTAAGCCTTATTTAAACTTAAAACACATATGATTATTTTTGAAATAACCAACATTGCGATTTATTTCTCATATAATGCATTCAATCTTTGTTCAAAGAACTATTGTATGACTACTCAACTTAAAAAAAGTTGAGTAGTCATAGTTAAACTTAGTCAGGATTAAAATCCATCATCGCCACTTTCATATTAATTGGCGGCATCAATTATATTACTCCTCTATATTCTAAAGAGGGATAATATTATTCAGCTTTTCAGGGTTTTGCTCCCTCATCCCCACTCTCATCAGGATTAGGGGACTCGATGTCAGAGTCATCCCCATCATCCATATTCTGATTTGGAGTCACTGTTAGCGTTGGGAGCAATATCGACTGCCCTCCCAACACACGAGACATCATGCTTGATGTCATCTCGTCATTTTCTACTAATGGAACAAGTTTCATTTCAATAAATTTAAAAATTTAACATATGGGATAGAATCCCGTTAATTTTGCAAACATACTTTTGGGTTCTTATATATGTCACTATATTTGACAACCAATCTTTCAGACCTGTCTCTCGATATAAACATTAAAAATAGAATCCTCTCCTTCTAACCTCACTACAAGAAAACCACCTTGTCTAAGAAGCAATTCCATAAAACAATTCATGTCACTTGTGCGAATTATGCGACATTCCCCATTCTCTTCAAATACTTCATATGTATCTATAGTGAATTTATTTCCATTAGTCTGAAGTGCCATTTTGTTATCACATCCTATGATTAAATAGGCACATTGAGGCTTAATCCGATGTCCCTTTCCTGGGTCATGGATGTTTATTTCTCCGGAGGAAGAATCTGAGATTTCATCAGATATCATATAAACCTCAAATATGTACTCCTCGCCAGTCTTGGCAAAGGATGCCAACGGAAGTATTAAGAGGGAAAGGTTTAAGAAACTGTTTAAATTTGATTCAATAAAATTTTTATGGCAGCCAAATCAATCATTTCTTCAGCGACCTCGGTTGATTCTTCATAATTGCGAGAAAGGCGACGGAACCAGTCAAGCCATGAGAAAGTTCTCTCGACCACCCATCTGAGAGGTTTCGGTATGAATCCCCTAGTCCCGTTTGGAGTATTGGAAACCTCAAGGCTGATTGCAAAATCTTTTTCAATATCTTTAGCAATCTCCCCTCGGTAACCCCGGTCAACAAGAACCTTTTCAAGCCGTTCCCACTCTCTGTCTGCTGCATTACACAATGGGTGAGCCTGATGGGAATCATGAACCGATGCACTGCATACTGTCCGGGCAAGAATAAAGCCATTGCGGTCTACCACGATGTTACGTTTGATGCCCTTGACCTTCTTGTTTGCGTCAAATCCATTGTCACTCTTGCGGTTGCCCCATTTAACGCTTTGGGCGTCCAATGCTCCTACAGAGGGACTTTCTGATTGATTTCGTTTCTTCCTCACCTTTCGTACAAGTTTGTTGAGCAAATGTTCGATTCTACCTTCTTTGGACCACTTTCGGAAGTAATAGTACACCAATTGCCACTTGGGATAATCGTGCGGAAGCATCCTCCACTGACATCCTGTGACCAGTAGGTATAATACCGCTTCGAATAGGCTCCGTAGTGAATTTTTACGTTTGCGACAATCATTTTCGAAGAATACTTTGTTTATATAAGACCATTGACCCTCGGTCAAAAGTGTCTGATAGAGATTGATTCTATGCATATGAACAATGTTTTTTCTCCTTCAACACTTTGGCTGAGGGTTTGTTATGCCCTATAACATTTTTTTAATTCTAATTTTAAACAGTTTCTAAGACTATCTTTCCAAATTTTGATTTTAGATTCATCATATTTAAATTTATTAAATCGACGATTTTCGACTCCTCAAAATTATGGAATTAGTCATTACATACATTAAAAAAAAGTGCGAAAAAAGTGCGAAATTGAATCTTCGCTCTATTTTCGCTCTCTCAAATTTCGTTAAATAGCTTACAGTAATCTGATTATATCATTAAGCAATCTTGTCGTTTCTTTCTTGCCGAGAAGCTTCTCACAAAGGTTTTTCCTGTAATAGGATATAGTTCCCTTCTCTTTTCCAAACAATATACCCATATCCTTCGGCTTAATTCCACATTTTATCAGTAATGCTGTATGAAGTTCCCTTTCATCGTATTCTCCCATTAGAAGCTTAAATTTATTTCTGAAATCAGGGGACACTGCCGCCACGACTTTCTCCATCTCCTTCCATAGTGGGTCATCTTCTTTTATGATCTTCCCCTTTTTTATCTTGTCTGATACTTCGGCATACACATTGGATTCCGTAATTTCCAATGGTAGTGTGTATCCATTATCAGTCTTCTCCTTCAGACTATCAAGTTCCCGAATTAATCTATTCCGCAATTCCTCTTTTTTCCCGACAGAAGCCGGAATAGAATCTTCCTTTTTCTCGGAGGAGTCAGGAATTTGATGGTCAATAGAAATCAAGTTGTTAATTTTCTTGTAATCCTCTACCATTTCAAGCAGATTGAGCTCAAGCTTTTTATTGATGTATAAAAGAACGAAAACAATTAGAAGCACCAAAAGCAATCCCAAAGCCACTATCCCTACCAGAATCCAAAGCCACTTATTTGATTTCTCTGCCTTTTCTCGCGCCCTTTGTTGCTCACTGTAATTAAACATTGCTTGCTGCTGCTGAATACCATCCGATTCATATTTATCGAAATACCCTTCCGTGGCATCAAGATATCCATCTATAAACCCAGTTATTGAATCCTGCGGAATATATTTGCGCAATTCTTTATCGAAAATACTTTTGAAACCATTTTTTTTGAATGAGTAATCACTGGTGGCAGTAAGTTGCTTGGCGTATAAATACGCGGTGTCGAATTTTTCATTATCTTTGAATATTTCGACAGCGTAACACAGGGCTGTGTTTCTCGTCAAAGAATCAACCCCTCCAATTGATGAACGTATTAAGTTCAAAGCCTGAGCCTTGTCGCCCAACTTATATTTTACAGCGGCACGATACATATCCATACCTGCGCGATCAACATCAGTCAATGCTTCTGATATTGCCTTTGCTCGGTCAAAACAAGTTTCAGCCTCTTTATAATTTTTCATATGGAGATAGACAGCACCTAAAAGTTGCATGTCATAAGCATGATTAAAGGTGTTGTCCTCTGCTTTGTCGATTTCTATTACCTCTTTTAGATATGGCACAGCCTGACTGTACATTCTCATCTTATTCAATAACCTTCCGGTCTGGCTTACCACATTTCCTCTTAATGGAGAGCAGTCATTATCTTTTGGTAAAAGATTAAGCGACTTATGGAAATAATCCAATGCCTGAGGATAATCTCCAAGATCTGAACTGACTCTACCCCCACAGTAAAATGCCTCAGCAAGTCTTTTATCAGAGCCGTTTGATTCATAATAATCAATAATCGCCTTGATTTCATCTTCGGATTTATGCCTTATATAGAGCTTGTCATTAGCCTTAATAATCAGAAGTCTCCTCAGATACTGATTTTGTTCCGACAGCTCATTGGCTTCTATGTTTGATAAATATGTCAATGCAGAGTCTGGAAATTGATCTATCAAGGATTCCGCCTTGGCAATTCGATGGTCAACAGCATTTCCACAAGCTGATAAAAACAGCAGAACAACAGCCAAAGCCAGAATAATTAGGCTCAAGCCGAAAACCCGGTGCATGAATTTTGAGAAAAGTGTTAAATTTGTGGCATGAAAACCGCAGATGCAATATGGATGTGCCTCCCTGAAGGGCTGGACGAGCTATTTGAGATGGTGCGCTTCGAGCGCACGGAACAGTCTTATGACATATGGCTTGACGAAAAGAAGAAACTGTCTGATGAAGACTATCGTAATCCAAATATCGTAGCGCGAGGCTATACGGATTACGTTACGATACAGGACTATCCGATGCGCGGACGGCCTGTGTTTCTTCACATGCGCAAGAACAAGTGGTGGGACAAGCAGACCAACGAAATCTTCAGCTACAATCTCGAGCTTCCCAACGATGAAGGAACACGACTCAGTGCCGAGTTCGTGGCTTTTTTAAAAGACGAAGGTGGAGACGACAGCCCTGTCGATTAAACAGATAGCGCAGATGTACTGCGTCAACGGCAAACATTTTGCCGACTTGTACCGCAATAAGATAAGCGGTTACGCCGACTGGTGCGAACAGGAGCTTGGCTGTGGGTTCTATTTCAACGCCGATAATATCGGCCCTTACATGAGCCTTGACGAGACGTGTCTGAGCAACGGCGAGGTATGGACGTTCCTGACCAACAAGGACGGCCACGGAGGCAAGGGAACACTTGCGGCAGCCATTCCCGGCACAAAGAGTGACGAGATCATATCAATCCTCGTCAGTGCGATGGGACGCTCCGTCAGACGCAGGGTCAAGGAAGTGACCTGCGATCTTTCGCCATCAATGATGCTCATAGCCGCGGAAGTGTTTTACAACGCCCATGTGGTCAACGACCGTTTTCATGTCCAACAGGTCTATAATGAGGCCGTTGACGAAATCCGTATTGATATTCGCCGTCAGCTTATCGCAGAGGAAAACAACCGCGACAAGTCCGAACCGCCGGTAACGTGCTCCAACGGAGAGACCATGCGCCAGATACTGGCCCGCAGCAAACACACTCTGATGATGTCGCAGAACAAATGGACTGACATACAGCGCCATCGCGCCAACATACTGTTCAAATACTATCCAATATTGAAGGCTGCATACAGCCTTGCGATGGAGCTGCGCAAGATTTTCAATGCTAAAATCTCACCGACAAAAGCCATGGGGCGGATGAACAAGTGGTATGAAAAGGTAATGGCTCTTGGTAACAACAACTTCCGCTCGGTAATCAAAACATTCAGGAACCACGCTCCAACCATCCTGAACTACTTCCGCCGTCGTGCGACCAATGCCTCCGCCGAGGCATTCAACTCTAAAGTCAAAATCTTTCGCTCACAAATGCGTGGTGTCCGAGACCGAGACTTCTTCATCTTCCGACTGGTCAAACTCTACGCCTAAAAATTTAACACTTCTAATTGCCCAATTTAACATATGCACCGTGCTTTCGGCTTGACCCAATAATTATGTTATGGATTTTTCTCATTTTCTGAAGATGTATTTTTGATTCATAGTGCAAAGCTAGTAAAAATCTTGCATTTATCCATCACCGGATTCAGCTGGCAGTGCTTAGTCTGAGCTGAAGGAGGCTGAGGAGAGCATGGTAGGACCGCAGCGGGTTTATAGGTTCAAACCACGGGCAACGCGAGATTATCCACCAAAACCACGTTTTTTAGGAGGCTCTCGTTATCAATAACGTAGTTGACAAAACAAAACGTGGTTTTCGTGGTCCTCTCGTGGTTTACGTCCTATGTTGCAAACCAAATAAATTAACATTTTTAACAACATTAGTGAAAAATATATAGGCGCATTATTGTTATAACACATAGAGAGTTGAAGCGGAAACAGGCTCTGCTGAGGAGCAACCTGTCAGGAATAGACTCTTCGCTTTACACCGTAAAGTTTCGAGGGCCGGTCAGCACCGGTCCTTTTCTTTACGGGTTAAGCCGTGATGCCTAAAAAAAACCTAACCCAATAAAGATAAAACTTGTCCGACAAACTCCTATAAGCGGACGCGATGCCGCAGATTCACGTTCAGTGATCAAGTTATGTGCCGCAAACTGGTTAAAGCGGACGCGATGCCGCAACGAAAACCTGGCGGTAAGATAGTTTGGCCGTTCGTCGGACAAGTGTTTTTTTATTTGAGAATTCCGTTCTCATATTTATTGCCGGTACGAAGTACATACCGTATTCTGTTAACAAGTTTACGCGCGATTCGGATTATCGCGTTGTTGGACTTCAGTCCGCGTTTTTTGTAGTTTGTAAAGACCATCCCCATGGCGGGATCAAGTGCGACAGCCCGCCATGCGCTCTCTATGAGCAGGCTGCGCAGCATCCTGTTGCCCCTGACGGTAATGCCCAGGGTCGTCTTTTTGTCATCCGATGCCCTCACATCTGGCACCAGCCCCACATATCCTGCCAGATGGTCGTCGGACTCGAATCTGTTTATGTCCACGACATAGGCGCAGATGGCGGCCGAGTTCAGCCTGCCGATGCCGGGGATGCTCCTTATCAGCCCGTCCATTTCCTTATAACGGGGAAGTAGTTTGGTCAGTATGTCCCTGTCCGCTTTTTTCACAAGGTCCGACACGTGGCGCAGCTCGGAAATGTTGTCCAGCATTATGTCCCCTGAGACGGGGGCAAGCCGCGGTGCCACTTCCTCCTCCATCCACCCCAGGAACGCGCGGCTCCAGTGTCTCGTGGCGGATTTGAACTCCTCGGGATAACCGATCCCGTGACGGTGCAGGCTGCTCTTCAGGCGGTTCTTCAGGCGCGTGCGCGCTGTCACGAGACGGTTTCTCTGCGACAGGAGCTCCCTGTGGCTCTCCACGGTCTCGTCGGGCACGAAGATGGCCGTCAGGCCGCCCTCCATGAGATTGCGGCATATCTTGACGCAATCGACCGCGTCGGTCTTGCGCATGCGTTCTTTCTGGGAGTCCGAGATGTCGGCTGCGTGGAACACGATGTTGTCGATGCCGTGCTTCAGCAGTTCGCGGTGGGCGGAGAAGCCGCTGAAGCCACACTCGTATGCCGAGTGGTAGGTCGCTTCAGGGAACTCCCTGTCAAGATAGGCGCGTAATGCCCCGGCGTCTGCCGGCTGTGAGAACGGTTTCTTGCTGATGTGACGGGTGCGGACGCAGATGTGCCACTGCTTGAGATGAACATCTAGTCCGATGTATACGTTTTCCCCTTTGAAGGAAAGTTTGTAACTTTGCGTATCTTCTAACTTTCGCATAGGCTTGGTTTTATATTATTGGTACTAACTATAAAACTTTTAGCCTATGGCGAAAGTTTTTTAGTTTCGTACGTTTGACGCTGCAAACATACGAACTGGTTTGAAATCGCGGCTCGGGCTGGTTTGAAATCGCGGCACTCAGTCCGCGCTCAAGTCCGGCCCTTCCTATTTTAATTCATTTCTTCCAACGCCCGAAAAATATGTAGCAATTGTCGTCGTCGGGGGATATGGTGGCAAGAAGTTTCTTCGCTGCTTCACGCTTCTCCTCTGAACTATCCTTGGAATCCACCACTTCCTGAAGCATATCCGCAAGAGTGCCCGGCTCTATGCAATAAGAGAAATAATCCGGGGTCTTGCCAAACAGCCATCCCGATTCAAGTTCAATCGGGGCCACTCCGTCAAGGTCAAGATAGGCATAGCCTCCGCGTAGGCTTTTCCGGTCGACAATGAATGAGACATTCTGGCGTACGATAAAGCTGCTCTCCGATACCTGCTCGGCATCGCCAAACGTGGCGAACTCAAAGAATCTCGGTGTCGAGGTGTATTGATGCATCGGAGTCTTGCTGCCGAAATCCACTGTAAAGGAAGGAGTCAGACAGCCGTCCTTATAATTGTAAAGTGAATCAGGCTTTGGATCCATCATGTTGAACACGGAGTAATCAAAGTCGCGCGGATTGCTCCCGACCGATGAAAAATCCCCATAAATCCAAACATTCATCCCAAAATCTGATTTAATTCCGCGCTCAGTCCATCCCCTTAATACTTTATCCTTCATCCTTCCTACTTTGCACGAAGCGCACAAATTATTTCGCTCGTTTTCCTCAAAATAACAATAGCCCCCGAAAATAAGGCAGTAACTTTGCCCCCGGAAACAGGAAAGAAGAGTCTTTCCCCGGCACGCAGCCCACGTCCCGGACGCCTTCCCCGAAAAGGAAGGGTCTCTCCCGTCCGGCGTCTGAAGAGAGCATCCTCGATGGATCGGGGAGCGGTTCAGGAAAAGAGGGCGAGGTAAAAATAGTCGGACAGCCCGTGATTCCGCCCCGGCCCATCGGAAGGGCCGGGAGCAAAAATCCAAGGTCACTGTCCTTCGGCGCACAGAACATCCAAGGCCTTTGTCCGTTTGTCCCAACCGGCGTCACCTCCCCCTCCCGGCCCATCGTCAAGGCGAAGGCGACAAAGCCACTCAACCATCCCCTTTCCGGCACAGACGCAAAAAGCCGTCCGGCCAACTGCCGCCATGGAGGCCCTGAGAAGCCCCCATTACGAGAACATTGACATTCTGCAACACCCGTCAGCGACTCCACCGAGTCTAACCGCGTCCAACATGGGGAGCAGGCCTCCGAGCCTGCGGCCTACTACCGTCCGACCGAGTCCAACCGAGTCCAACCTGACGGAAGTCATCCGACGAAACCGAAGCAAAAACAAGTGCCGTCACGTCCGGGAGCGATGCCCCAGCATCCCCCCGTCTCGTCCGCCATCTGTTTTTGATGGCAGTGATGCCCCACGACCGGCAGCCACACGTGGCTGTCGCCACCACTCCCAAAGAGGTCGCTTCACCAAGGTTTCTTGCATGAAAAAGGATTCCACCAACCCCGGCATGGCGGCAGCCCTCCGAACCTGCCCCGTGACACCATGCCCAGTCCAACATGGAGACCGAGTCCGCGCTCAGTCCAACCGTGAATCGTGCATCGTGAATCGTGCATCGTGAATCCCAAGTAATGCTGTTAGCCGTCATAACGATCAGGCGGCACTTCCACGGATGGCTATAACTACGGTAGGCCGTAGTTATAAAAGAAAACCCAAAGAAAAAGGGCCATGCAAACTGTCCGACAAACAGCTTGCATGGCCCTTTTTCTTTTTGTCCAGTCCGAGTCCGTGCCAGGTCCGACATGGGGAGCAGGCCTCCGAGCCTGCGGCCTACTGCCGTCCGACCGAGTCCGCGCTCAGTCTGGCATGGAGCGCGTGCGTGGAGGGTCAGGAGCCGAGTTCGAGCTGGTTGCGGACGAGGGTGTAGTAGGCGCCTTTTTGGGAGACGAGCGTGGCGTGGTCGCCTTTTTCCACTACCTTGCCGCCGTCAATCACGATGATCTGGTCGGCGTCTTTCACCGTGGATAATCTGTGGGCCACCACCACTACGGTGCGGTTTCTGTAAAATTCATTAAGGTTCTCCACTATCATGCGCTCGTTTTTGGAGTCGAGTGCGTTGGTGGCTTCGTCGAGGAAGATAAAGTCGGGATCTTTGTAGACGGCTCTGGCTATCAATATGCGCTGACGCTGACCTTGGCTCAGGCCCACGCCGTCGGGACCGATCTTAGTGTCGTATTTAAGCGGCAAAGCCATAACATAGTCGTGGATACAGGCTATGCGGGCAGCCCTCTCAAGCCGCTCCCGATCGATCTCATCATCTCCCACGGCTATGTTGCGTTCGATGGATTCGGAGAAGATCACCCCGTCTTGCATCACGACTCCGCAATGACGGCGCCACCATTTCAGGTTGTAGCTACCAATCTCACGCCCTGAAATCTCGAGACTACCGGCCTCCACGGGATAATAACCGAGCATAAGCTTGATCAGCGTTGTCTTCCCGCTTCCCGAAGCACCGACAATGGCCGTCACCTTCCCTTCCGGAATATCGAAAGAGATATCTTCGAGTGTCTTCTTCAGGGAATGCAGGTCGTAGCGGAAATCTACGTTCTTGAAACTGATATCCTTGCCGCACGGAAAATCGCAGGCCGTGCTTTCCGCCGATTCCTCGTTGCGGCCTTCGTGAATCTCGTTGATACGCTCAAGGGATATTTTCACGTCCTGAAGCGAATATATAAACGACATAAGTTGCTCTACCGGGGAATTTAGCTGACCGATAATGTATTGCACGGCCAGCATCGCTCCGAGCGTCATGCGCCCGTCGATGACGGCCGTGGCGGCAAGCACGGTGATGAGGATATTCTTCACCTCGTTGATGAATATGGAGCCGGCCTCCTGCGTCTGCTGAAGGCGCAGCGACTTCATCTGCACGGCGAAGAGGTCGGCCTGCGAGTCTTCCCATTCCCATCGGCGGCGCAGCTCACAGTCCTGAAGCTTTATCTCCTGCATGGAGGTGATGAACCGGTAGGTCTTGTTATGGTTGGCTGCCTGACGCTCGAAAAGCTCATAGTCGAGCACCTTCCTTCGCCTCAGGAACGTGCTTATCCAAAGACCGTAGACCACGCTTCCGGCAAGGAAGACAAAGAAAATCAGGCGGTCGTAGACGAAAAGCACCGCCCCGAAGATTATGAAACTAAGAAAAGTGAAGACCACTCCCAAAACCTGCCCCGTCAGGAAATTCTGCACCCTTGAGTGGTCGCTTATACGCTGCATGAGGTCGCCCATGAGCTTCGTATCGAAAAACGACATGGGCAGCTTTAGGAGCTTTATGAAGAAATCGCTGACGAGGGAGATGTTGATGCGCATCGATATATGGAGCAGAAGCCAGCGACGGATGAAGTCGGTGGCCGTGCGGCCCACCACTATCATCAATTCGCCAAGCAGGACGAGCCATATAAATCCTATGTCGCGATGATGGATGCCGATGTCGACAATCGACTGCGTGAGGAACGGCATGATGAGCTGCAACACGCATCCGAGCAACAGACCGAGAAATATCTGGAGGAAGTAGCGACGATAGCGACGGAGGTAGCCTGCGAGAAACCGGAACGAACGGCGTTCGCCTTCGCCTCCGGGTTCTTCGGTCTTACCGAATTCGGGAGTTTTCTCAAAAAACATCGCCACCCCTTTGGCGTAGTCGCCCTCTCCTATACTTCCCCAATGCTGCAGGAATTCGCCGCGGTTCAACTTTATGCGGCCTTTCGCCGGATCGGAAACGTAGTAACGCTTTCCGTTTTTGGAAATCTTGTATAGGACCGTGAAATGGTTTTGGTTCCAATGGAGGATGGCCGGGAGAGGACATTTAGGCAGTTCGGCTATGCCGACTCGGGCGGAGACGTTGTCAAGGCCGAGGCGACGGGCGGCATCTGAGATGCCAAGAAGGGAAACGCCCTCGGTGGTCGGATGGCACAGGCTGTCGAGGAAACTCATTGAATAAGCCTTGCCGAAGTAGCGGCACACCATAGCGAGTGCCGCCACTCCGCACTGCATCGAATCTTTCTGTTTTATGAATGGAAACCTCATGTTCTGTCTGAATATCCACCACCGGCGACATTGCCGATGCGCCCTGCAAATCTAATAAAAAACTTCCATTCTACAAAACGCAGCAAAGCATTGGCTTCGCAAGAGCACTCCCTTAGCGTGCATCCTTAAGGCTCTTCCTTAGAACGCTTCCGTAAATATCGGGGTTTTAACCATAGCCGGGATTCCCAAAATTATTTTTATCGCTTTATATTTCATTAAGTCGGGGGGATTTGTTAACTTTGCTTTTAATTCTCAGTTTTCTATATATCGCTTCCCTGCGGATGCGATGAAATTTATTGTAATTATGGCTAAGTTATCCGGATTGACCGCGAAGACGGGGCGCACGCTCTATTGGATTCTGCTGGCAATCATGATTTTCCCTTTCGACCTTTTGCTCGGGGATGAATATAAGTTCATCACCCCTCCCGTCGCCCTCTTCTTGGGGCTCGCATTCGCCTTCACCTTCGGCATTCCTTACCCTAAATTCAACAAGAAGCTCTCCAAATACCTTCTTCAAGCCTCCGTCGTGGGTCTCGGGTTTGGCATGAACCTCCAGAAATCGCTGCAAAGCGGAGCCGACGGAATGCTCTTCACCATCATCTCCGTCATCGGAGTGATGATCATCGGAGTGGCCTTGGGAAAATACATGCTGATCGACCGCAAAACCTCCTACCTCATCTCCTCCGGCACCGCCATATGCGGCGGCAGCGCGATAGCAGCCGTGGGGGGCGTGCTCAAGGCAAATGAGAACGAAATGGCCGTCTCTCTCGGCGTCATCTTCATCCTCAACGCCATAGCCCTCTTCATCTTCCCTACCCTCGGCCACCTGTTCGACCTTTCGCAAGCCCAGTTCGGAACGTGGGCGGCAATCGCCATCCACGACACGAGCTCCGTGGTGGGCGCCGGGGAAGCCTACGGAGCGGAGGCCTGCGAACTCGCCACGCTCATAAAATGCACCCGTGCCCTTTGGATCATACCCCTCGCATTCTTCTCCATGTGGTATTTCCGAGGCGACAAGCAGGGAGAAGGAAAAGCCAAAATCTCGATCCCCTGGTTCATACTTCTCTTCGTTGTGGCGATGGTCATTTATTCCTACACCCCCTCCTCAGCGATGCCCGTCATGGGCCCGATCTACTCGGCAATAGTCGTCTTAGCCAAGCAAGCCTTGGTGGCGGTGCTCTTCGCAATCGGTGCGAGCCTGAGCCTGAAGGTCATCAGGCAGGTAGGCGTCAAGCCCCTCATCCAGGCCTTGGCCCTCTGGATGGCGATCGGAGCCACGAGCCTCTTCGTCGTCATGGAGACAATCGACTGACGACAAATCCTGCTTCCGGCAGGGCTGACATATCTTATCTAACAACGGTGGGTTCTCCCTGAAGAACGCACGATCATATATCCGACAATCATGGCAACACGAATCCCTTTGTGGAAAAAACTCAACATCAGCTCCCTCATGGTAGGGGCTGGCTGCGTATTGGCCGGCACAGCTTCGGCCTCACTGCACGGCAACCTTGAGATATTTCCCGCCACACTCTGCTTAGTGTTCGCGGCATTCGCCCAGCTGGCAGCCAACATGGCCAACCGACATCACGACGAGGTGAACTTCCTCGGAAGAATCATCGACATGAAACTATCGACAGAGCCACAGCCGACCGACACCTGGATGCTTAAGGAATGCGCCGTCTCGATGTTTCTGCTCTCGATAATGGTGGGGCTTGCGATCATGACGATGGCAGGATGGTGGATGCTTCCCATAGGGATATTCATCATCGTCGCGGGATGGCTAAGCTGCAACGGCGCCACTCCTTTGATGCACACCCCTTTCAGTCCGTTTCTCGCATTCGTCATGTTCGGGCCTGTCTGCGTGATAACCACGTCGCTCACTCAGTCGCAGCATGAGGCTACCCACTCGTTCGGATGGTATGACATGGCTCCGGCCATCTACGTCTCCATCGTGGCCGGACTTCTGGCAACCAACGCCACCCTCGTATACAACTATTCCGACTACTATTCCCACCTCCGCAATTCAAGAGTCTCGCTTGCCACAGAGTTAGGAAGGAAGGGGACAAGAGTCGTATTCCTGACGATCAGCATCCTCGCATTGGCCATGGCTGTCTGGGCCTGCCTCGCACTCAATCTCAATCTCGCAGGACTCGACATGCTCCCTCCGGCGTTGACTTTCATCATCAACATCTATATATGGATACAGATGCGCCGCCTTCCCCGCTACAAGCTTTCGAGACTGCGGACAGTAGCCAATCTCAACGTGCTGCTCCTCGGACTTCTCGCCATGATAATTTTCCTAATCACCGGCACTCCCGACGACAGCGTCAAGACATATTTCGGAAACTAAGAGCGCGTTTTTCAGAATGCGTCTTAGAATGCATCTTAAAGTGCGTTATGAGGATAGTCCTACAAAAAAGCTGCCCGCCGAAATTTCGGCGGGCAGCTTTTTTGTAGGGCGCATCAGAGACCGAGATCCTTGAACGTGCGCGGAGCCGGAGTCTTCGGCATGGCCTTGCGAGTCTTCAGCTGCTCCAGAGCCACCTCGATGGCCTTGTTGAGCTGCTGGTCTTCGCCGGCCTGCTCCTTTATCGGGTCGTTGTCGATAAGGATATCGGGATCCACTCCATGATTTTCCACAATCCATTGCCCTGTCTTGGCGTCATAGTTGGTGAAGAAGGGAACGCGGACGTCGGTGCCGTCGACGTAGGGGAGCGAACCGCTGATTCCGATGATGCCGCCCCACGTGCGGGTGCCGATCACGGTGCCAAGATTGTTGGCCTTGAAGCTCCAGGGGAAGAGGTCGCCGTCGGAAGCGGAATACTTATTGATGAGCAACACCTTCGGGCCGACATGAGTGGCATCGGGAATCGTGCCGTTCTTGTCCGACGTGCGGCTCATGGTCATGCGATAGGGCTCGCGAAGCAACCTTTCAATCACCATCGGGCTGATATTGCCGCCGCCGTTGGCACGGTCGTCGATAATCAGAGCCTCCTTGTCGAGCTGAGGATAGTAGAGGCGAGCAAACTCCTTGAGTCCGGCCGGACCCATGTCGGGGATATATATGTAGCCCACCTTTCCGCCGGTGGCCTTGTCGACCTTCTCGATATTGCCTTGCACCCACTCATGATGATACAGCGGATATTCGTCGGCTATTGGCTCCACCACCACCTTACGCGGCGACGAACCGTCGGCAGACGCGCTGACGGTAAGCTCTGTCAGCACTCCGGCCTTTCCGGAGAGAAGGCTGTAGATATTCTCAGTCTCTTTCACGGAAATGCCGTCGATGGCCACGATGAAGTCGCCGGCCTTGACGCCGAGTCCCGGCTCTGCCAGAGGAGAGCGCAACTCGCGGCTATAGACATCGCCGGGGATAATGCGGTCGATGCGATAGTTGCCCCCTTTGTCGCGGCTCAGTTCAGCCCCAAGCAGACCCATCGAGACACGCGGAGCCTCCTCCATCTCGCCCGGATTGACATAGGCATGGCCACAGGCAAGCTCTGAAATCATCTCCCCGATCACGTAGTTGAGGTCGAGACGGGTCTTGACGTAGGGCAGCAATTGGCCGTATTTCTCCTTCATGGCATTCCAGTCTACGCCATGCATGTTCTCAAGATAGAACCCATCGCGGAAAGCACGCCACACCTCATCGAAAATCTGAGGCCACTCCTTGGAATAATCCACCTCTGCCGTCATTGCCGAAAGGTCGACGGGAGAGTCGAGAGAAGCCTTCCCGGAGGGAAGTGCCGTCACGTAGAGTTTGCCGTCGGAATAAAACACGGCCTTGTCGCCCTTATCATTGACCGCCATCATCGCTCCGGGAGCCACGGTCTCGTTCTTGCCGGATGCAAGGTCGAACACCTCCGTACCCGCCATGGAAGAATACCACACTTTCTTGCCGTCGGAATGGAACCCTCCATAGTATCCTGCCTTCAGCGGAAGCTTCACGAGGCGTTGCGAAAGGCCGTCGGCATCAATTTTCACCTCCACAGGACCCCCCTTCTTGTCGGCCTCTTCAGGGCGTTTTCCGTCGTAGGCAAGGAATGGAGAGGGAGTGTCGGCAGAAAGCATGGCGAGATAAACGCCGCCCATGCGATTGAAGGAATGATTCCATTCGGTCTCGCTATAGTTGGGATTGAAGTCTCTTTCGGAGCAGAAGATGAGATATTTGCCGTCGGTGCTGAACTCAGGCGAGGATGAGTTGTACCATTTCTCGGTCACGGGAATCTCCTTCCCCGTGGCCAATTCGCGGACGTAGACCACGCCCATGTTGTTGTCGCCCGAGCGAGTATAAGCTATCCACTTGCTGTCGGGAGAGAATGCCACTCCTCTCACCTCGTGGGCAGGATTTGTGAAGAGAGTGCGCTTCTTGCCCGTGGCCGGATCGACCGCCACGACGCGGTTCTTGCGGTCGGTATATACGATCGTCTTGCTGTCGGGACTCCATGTCAGGGAGCGGATATACGTGTCGTTGTCGTGGGTCAGCTGTCGCGGCTGAGAGTCGCCGGCATCGCGAACCCAGATCTCGCTCTCTCCCGTCTTGTCGGCGATGAAGGCTATCTTACTGCCGTCGGGGCTCCACGACGCGTCGCGGTCGTTGGAATCTGAAGAACGGGTCAGATTGCGCGTCACTCCCTTCTCAACAGGGACGTCGAAGACCTCCCCGCGGGCCGTCAGGAGCAGGCGCGAGCCGTCGGGATTCGAGCCGAAAGAGGTCAGCTTGTCGGCCACGTCCTTCAGCTTCGTGCGGGCCTGAAGATTGTCGGAGGCAAGGGTTATGTCGATTTTGCGGGTCTGACGTGTGGCCGGGTCGAGGGTGTAGAGCCAGCCCCCTTTCTCAAACACTATCCGCTTGCCGTCGGAACTCGGGAACTTCACGTCGAAGTCTGAGAACTCCGTGACTTTCTCTGTCTTGCCGGTCTTGGTGTTGTAGACGAAGAAATTCATCGTCATGTCGCGGTCGGAAATGAAGAAAATCTCGTCGCCGACCCACATCGGGAATATGTCCTGGGCCGGGTTATCGGTGATGTTGACGACGGTCTTCGCCTCGGGGTCGTAGATCCAGACGTCGTCGGCCATACCTCCGCGATAATACTTCCACGTGCGGAACTCGCGCATCACCCTGTTGTAGGCCATCTTCTTGCCGTCGGGAGAGAAACTTGCGAAGCCCCCTTCGGGCAGCGGTATCTGCGAGGGCATCCCTCCTTGGGGAGCGACCTGCCAGAGCTTTCCGTCGAATCCGTCGCCGATACGGTTGCGATAGACGATTTCAGATCCGTCGGGAGTCCATGCCACGACAATGTTGTTGGGGCCCATACGGTCGCCCAAGTCGTCGCGGGAGTTGGTTGACGTGAAGGTCAGTCTCTTCGGTTCGCCGCCGTCGGCGGGAATGAGATAGACCTCTGTGTTGCCGTCGTACTGGCCCGTGAACGCCACGTTTTTCCCGTCGGGGGAGAATTTCGGGAAAATCTCGATTCCCTTGTGGGAGGTAAGACGGCGTGCCTCTCCCCCGCTCAACGGTGCGGAATAGAGGTCGCCGGCATAGGTGAAGACCACGTCTGTGCCGTTGGTGGCCGGGAAGCGCAGGAGGCGTGCCGGCTCGGCGGCGTTTCCTGTAAGGCATCCCATGGTGGCAAAAGTTGCCAAAATCATTCCATACTTCTTCATCAGGATAAGTTTATGGTTATCTTCGAGGAGCCGGCATCGCCGACTCCCCTTTATTATAAGAAACTGAAATCCATCTTAATTCTTGCATTCCCGGAATATAAAAATCCATCTCTTCATGTCGGACGTATGCTTTTCGCAAAGTATTAAGGATGAAGCCTGAAGGAGTTGGGCGCGAGCTCAGACTCAGATTGGGTCCGATAGGCGCGAGCTCAGAAGCATTCTCTCCATATGAGACTGGAGGCATTAACCAATTTTTATTTAAATCACAATGTTTTGACCACTTGACTGCGAACAATCGAGATTCCATCGTCGTTTATCCTACATGTTTTGAAAATTAATTTCTGAAAAATATATCGACTATGGAAACAAAGCTGTATGAACCATGCAAAGACTGGCGCTCGCTGACCATCTACCAGGTGATGGTGGGCTCTTTTCTCCATGGCAAGGATGGAGCCAAGGGCTATTCACAGTTGTGGGGACCCGATGGAGAATTGAAGAACGGGAATCTCCGGGGCGTAATCAACGCCCTCGACCATATCAAAGCCCTCGGGGCCACGGCTATCTGGCTGACCCCGATTTTCGACAGTTCGGAAGCCGAAGGGGGAGAAAAGCTCCAGGCGACTGGATATTTCGCAAACGATTACTTCAAAATCGACCCCCATTTCGGGACGGAAGACGACCTGCGTGAACTCGTGGAGAAGGCCCATGAACGAGGAATCTACGTATTCCTCGACGGAGTCTTCGGCCATCATGGAGGCGCGAATAACCCATCCCCCTCGGGGCATCTTATCGACTCGACAACCACCGTCAATGAGCGCGGCGAGGAGGGGAACGTGAAATATCCCGAATCGCTCGACTATTTCAAGGAGGTGGCCACATATTGGATCGACAAATTCGATATCGACGGATGGCGCTTCGACCAGGCCTACCAGCTATGTCAGGACGGCCATAATTATTGGCAAGAAATCTCGCAGGCCGTAAGAGAGCTTTGCGACCGCCGGGCCGCGGAAGGGAAAAAATGGGGCACTCTCGGCTACCTCGTGGGTGAAGACTGGAGCGACGCCGAAGCCATCAGCGCGAGAATCCTGCGCGACGGCGGATTGAAGAGCGCTTTTGATTTCGACGGCAAGCAGCTCATCAGCGGAGCCATGAACGGCGAAGGCGTCGGCGGACTCGAAAACGGCTGGGACGACGTGATGAAAATCTACTCCCCGCCGTCGGAAAGAGGTTATTCCCCGGATGACGTGCTCCCCAACCTTTTCCTGAGCAACCATGACGGGGTGCGCGTGGCCGACAATTTCTATGACGACCACAACGAAGTGAACCTTATGACCCGTTTCGCCATCCTTGCCGGTTATCCCGGCCCGATAACCCTCTACTACGGCGATGAGTTTGCCGACCTTTCGCGCGACTGCGAGGGCTCGCAGCCCGACAACGCTTCGCGCACCTCGGGCCGACTACAACCCGAAGACGACCGCGAGCGGCGTCTGATGAACTACGTCAGCGACGTCATGCGCTTCCGCCGCGACAATCCCGCAATGTGGAGAGGGAGGATAGAGTTCGACCGCTATCGTCTGGATGAGGCAGAGATCCTCGTGGTCATGAAGACCGACGACGAGAGCGGCAACCGCGTGGCCATGATTTTCTCCGACCGCGATTCCTCCGTGGCGCTTCCGGGGGAGGAGAATCCCCACGACGTGAAAGGCTACGTCCCGCTCCTCATAAAGCTCGCTTAATGATAAAGAAGCCCCGGCAAGGATTCCTAATATGAAGAATCCCCGTCGGGGCTTGTTTTTAATAATCAAGCAAAGATGCTTATTCACCTACGGGATAAGCCATTGCAATACGCGTGCCGGCTTTGTAGTGAACGCCGGGCTGCGCCGTGATGCTGACATTGGAGTCTCTCTGGAAGACAATCACGATGTCGGAGCCGCCAAACTGGAAGTAGGAGATCTCGTCGCCCTTACGAAGAGTGGTGCCCTTTTCAGCTGTCACGATGATAGAAGATACCTGAGCCATACCCATCGGCAGGATAGCCACCTTACCAATAGACGACTGGATCACCACCAGACCACGCATCTGCATAAACTGATATCCGGGTTCGTCGAGAGCTATCTGCTTGCGGACGATACGGGTACGACCCTTTTCATCGCCTTCGATGGGCTCAGTGCCTACTCCAAGATATACCACACCCTGCACCTCACGGGCCTCAAGCACCTTTCCGCCCACGCTGGCGTGCTGACGGTGGTAGTCGGTCGTGTTAAGGAACTGGTGTGTCCAGATACCGCCGGCGAAATCATCTTTGTAGTCCGATCCTTCGAGAAGCTCCTCGATGCTCCATTCAAGGCCTTTGATATTGACCTTCGAATCTGAGCCGACTTCCCACTGGCCGTCGTTGACGGAATCGGCAGGAGAAACGATCACATGGTCGTCGTTGATGGCTGCGACGGGCATATAGCCCGGTTTCTTGCGGCGTGCGAAGAACTGATTGAATGTCTTCCAGCCGCCCTTCGGTTTCTCGTAGTCTCCCATGTTGTAGCGGGGAGCGTCATAATAGCTCTTGACGGCTTCTTCGGAGATGGAATCAGGAGTATCCATCCAAGCACCAAGTGCATTTACGTAATCCTTCATCCACTGCGAAAGCGGGGTCAGCGGCGGCATCACGTTGTCTTTCAGCTGCGAGGGAGTCACAGGAGTCTGCAGCTCCTTGACAGGGCTCTGGTCGAGAAGGAAATAGAACATCGTTACGGCGTTGTAGACAGCTGTGCCTTCTCTGTTCTCAACAGGAATCCAGTGCAGACAGCCCTGAAGCCAGTCGTAGTAGTCGTCGAGAGTCTTGATGTTCTCATATTCGATCGTGTTCAGTGCGTGGCATGCGTCGAGCGCTTTCTGAAATTTGTCTTCCCAGCCGTTTTTGGCTATAAGGTCGAGCAGGGCCTGCACGGCGGGATCATACGTTTTTTGTGCCATAATTTTTTTAATAAGGCTTTAAAAAGTTAATAATAAGGTTTCTTTAGCCGGCTGTGAATGCGGGAACTTTCTTAGTGTTTTTCTATAATAAAACTGTCTTAGTGTTTTTCTATAATAAGAGGTGTTTTCCAATGTTGTTAAGCCGGAGATGGTCAATGACGCTTCTCTCAGGAAAACCATTGCCCGGAATTGCTTCCCGGTCAAGGCTTTTCCCTTGTAAGCCCATTCATAATTATACAACACGGTTCTTTTAGAATTGTTCAGCGAAATCATCTAAATTTGTTGCAAATATATGTTTTAATATTTTTATAACGATTCCGTAAAATTAGTCGAATTTAGAATATTTGTTAATTCTAATTCCTTGCCCTCCATATTGACTTCCATCCAGAGAACTTACTGCCGATGCAAACTTTTTTTCAACCCCGTGCCTCAACAAATTTATCCTTTCGTTTGTTGAAATATGGATAATAAATATAGGTGTCTTCACGCAGACATTGCGCTGCCATCATCTCGATGCCCACACAATAATTGATTATATATTGAAAAACACTCTAATTAATTGATTATGGCAAACACATCCGCTTCTACCCCGGCCGTTGCAGACAGCAAGCCCGGAGGCCTTGCCAAACCAGCGAAAAAGGCTCTCATCACCACCTGGGCGATGACCATTCTTATCGTGACGAATATCGTCAGCATGCGTGGCCTTGCATCTCAAGCGGAGTATGGCTACACCTCAATCTTTTACTACGTCTTTGCCGCGCTCGTTTTCCTCGTGCCCTACTCCCTGGTGTGCGCCGAGCTGGCCTCTACCTGGACCAAAAGCGGAGGGCTCTTCCGATGGGTCAGCGAAGGGCTCGGGCCCAAATACGGCTGGGCGGCCATGTACTACGACTGGCAGATGGTCGTAATCTGGTTTCCGGCGGTCCTGATGTTCGGAGCCGTGACTCTCGCATATATTTTCTGGCCTGAATCTTTCGACAACAAGCTATCTTCCAACGTCATTTATTCCCTGATCGTGGTTCTAGCGGTCTATTGGATTGCCAATTTCAACGCATTCCGGGGGCAGGCCGCGGCCAACAAGCTCTCTACGGCGGGCGGCCTCCTCGGCACGATTATCCCGGGAGCCGTCTTGATCATTATGGGAATAGTATATGTCTGCCTTGGCAACCATATCTACATTGATTCACATCAGCCATTCTGGCCCGACTTCTCAAAATTCAGCACGATCGTGCTCGCCGCCTCTATTTTCCTTTTCTTTGCCGGCATGGAGATGCAGGCCGTGCACGTACCCAACATGAACAATCCCTCAAAATCTTTCCCGAAGGCTGTGTTCATGGCAGTCATAATCATTCTCGTAGTCTTCATCTTCGGCACCCTTGCCATCGGCTTCGTCATCCCGCAAAAGGAGATCAACCTGCTTGCCTCCCTGCTCGTGGCCTACAACAATCTCTTTGCCTCTATCCATTGCGAATGGCTTGGCCACGTGATTGCCCTATTCCTTACGTTTGGCGTCATCGGACAGGTCAGCTGCGTGATCATAGCGCCGTCTTCGGGCATCCTGTCGGTAGGCAAAGCCGGCTATCTTCCCCGCGGCCTCCAGAAAACGAATAAAAACAACGTGCAGACCTCTATCCTGTGGGTGCAGGGGATAATGGTTTCGATTCTTTCGCTCGTGCTTGTAGTTCTTCCGAGCGTGCAGTCAGCCTATCAGATTCTTAGCCAGATGTCGACCATCATCTATCTGGCAATGGTCTTCATCATCTATTTCGCATTCCTGCGTCTCCGCAAGACGGAGCCCAACGTCAAACGCGGCTTCCGCGTCCCCGGCGGCAACTTCGGGAAATGGCTCGTCACGGGCGTAGGCCTGCTTGGAGCACTCGTAGCCATGGTCCTGAGCTTTGTTCCGCCGTCGCAGATCAATACAGGCAGCCCTGTCACGTATGTCGTGATACTCATTGTCGGCTCTGCCATCTTCCTTATTGTCCCCTTTATCGTCTATGCGAAACGCAAAGCTTCGTGGCGCGACCCCGACACTGATTTCGAACCATTTGAATGGGAAATCGAAGGCCGCACGCCCGACACCGTATCGAAATGGCCTGCCGGATACGTCCCTACCGCAGAGCAAGTGAAGAGAGCGACAGAATGGGCAGAGGGAGAATTCGGTCCCGCAAGCATGAAAACCCTCTCCTACGTCAACGACCTCTCCGTCAAACCGAAATCCAAACCCTAAAAGCCATGCCCGGCCTGATAAAGGCCGGGCATACGGCATATCTCATCCTTAATCGCTTATATAATGATTCAAACCGGTAAAGCCCCAATATCGCTGATGACGTTCTGCGCCATTCTGTCTATCTCCCTGCTGGTCAACCTTCCGGGGCTGGCCGTAACGCCCATGCTCGGGACTCTCTCCGAAGTATTCCCGAAGACCACCCAGCTTGAGAAACAGATGCTCACCGTCTTGCCCAACCTTGTGATTATCCCTTTCGTACTCCTTTCGGGAAAGCTTTCCCTATCCCGGCATAAGATAGGAGTGATCATGGCCGGACTCTTGATATTCATGGCTTGCGGCATGGCTTATTTCTTCTCCGACAGCATGATGATGCTTATCGTGGTCAGCTGTCTGCTCGGCGGGGGCGCAGGATTGCTCATCCCTTTCTCCCAAGGCCTTATCTCCGACACATTCGCGGGGAAATACAGAATGGAGAAGATGGGACTCGTCTCCGGCATCTCCAACACGTCGCTCGTGGCGGCAACATTCGTGGTAGGATGGCTCAGCCATGGCAACTGGCATCTCCCCTTCGCAGTCTATCTGATCGCCGTCATCCCGTTGGCGCTCTCCTTCTGGCTTAAGAAGATTCCCCGCAACGAATTGCTGCCCCCGATGGCCTCTCCCTCATCGAGCCCCGACGTGGCCGCCCCGGCTGCCACGGGGGAAAAAGTGGCCGGCGGATTATACATCGGCAGACTCTCTGCCCTTATGGGGGTCTACGCATTCATCACGTTTGCCACGATTGTTCTCTCCCTTTATTGTCCGTTCCTCATTGAGAAGAAAGACTGGAGCCCCTCCCTGACGGGCACCATCACCTCCATATTCTTCCTCTTCATCCTCATTCCGGGATATGCCATCTCCTGGATTGTGAAAATCCTGAAGAAATGGACTTTTATATTTTCCGCCCTGATTATGACGGCCGGGCTCGCGCTGTTCGCATTCCTACCTTTGTCGTGGAGCATGTGCGTGGGAGCCGCTTTCGCCGGATTCGGCTATGGCCTTTGCCAGCCTCTTATCTACGACAAAGCAAGCCGCACGTCGATATCCCAAGGGAAGTCAACCCTCGCCATAGCGATTGTCCTTTCGGCCAACTACATCGCGATTGTCCTGACCCCGTTCATCATCGACGGCCTGCGGTCACTGCTACACGCCCATGGCAACGGCACGTTTGCCTTCATCGTCTGCTTCATCCTCCTTGCGGCATACACCGTGATGGCGTTCCTCTTCCGCAACACCTTCGCATTCGCCGTCAACAAAAGCTATTATCAGGACAAGCAGCCATCGTCATCCGGACAGCAGCCGGCACCCGCAAAAAAATCTTAATTATTGATCACCACTCAAAGCCGCCTTATGAAAACACGTTTATTGATTCCATGCGCTTTATTGCCGCTCTTCGCCGCAGCGCAATCAGCTTCAGATGAATCCGCTATTATAAAATTAGTGGAGCATAACGACACATCCACCCTTTTCGTCACAATGCACGAGAATGCCCCGCATAAAATCAATATCAAGGACGTGCCTCGCTTCGCCATTCTCGGAAAGGAGGGAAAATTCTATATGGGCCTGGGAGCCAACGTCAAGGTGGTCCCCACCTACGACTTCGGCAACCCGATTCCCAATCCCAACCTGTTTGTCACGTCGGGCATACCCATGAATCTCGCTCCGGGCAACGGAGCGCAATTCAAGGTCTCTGCCCAGCAGAGCAACATCTATCTTAACGTCGTGGCCCTTCCCGGCACGAAAGACCAGCTCGGCGCATACGTGTCGATGAACTTCCTTGGCTCGGGATATGCTCCCACGCTCCAGCACGCCTATCTAAAATACCGCGACATTATCGCCGGATATACCTACACGATATTCGCAGACGCCGCGGCGGTCCCAGCCACTATCGACTATGAGGGGCCCAACGGCCTGGCCACCATTATCCATGGCATGGTGGCCTACGAGCCATACCTCGGCAAAAACCGTGAATGGCGCGTGGGCATCGGCCTCGACATGCCGGAGACTTCCATCACCAACGCCGACCGCACGCTGAGCGTCAGCCAACGTCTCCCCGACATACCTTTCTACGTGCAGCGCAATTGGGCCGGGGGAGCCGGATGGATCCGCCTTGCGGGCATCGTGCGCAACATGTATTATCGCGACGCCGTAGCCCAAAAGAATATCGACAAGGTGGGCTGGGGAATCAAGGCAAGCGGGACGACGCCAATAGCCGGCGGTCTGTCGGCCTCTTATATGGGGCTGTATGGCAAGGGAATAGCCAGTTATATCCAAGATATCAACGGCCTTGGGATGGACCTCATGCCCGACCCTTCCAATCCCTCCAGGCTGGAAGCCGTGAAGGCATGGTCGGCCGTCGGCTCGCTGCAATATAAATTCTCGCCCAAGCTTTTCTGCACGGCAATCTATAGCCATGTCCGCACGTATGCCGACCGCTATTCCGATTCCCCCTCAGATTGGAAGACGGGATATAAATACGCGCAATACGTGGTGGGCAACGTCTTTTATAACATCAACTCCATCGTGCAGGTCGGCGCGGAGTACATCTACGGCCGCCGTGTCGATTTCGACGGCAGCCAGGCCCACGACAACCGGGTGGAGGCCATGCTTCAGGTAAGCTTCTGACAAATTTCACTCATTTTTGCTTATTGCGAAGTATTTTGCCACGAATTTTGCTTTCTCGCCGTCGCGGATTTTGCCGTCTCGGAATTTGTGAGTAATTTTACGCCCTGTTATCAGGGTGTGCCACGGTTTGACAAGGGGCATTCCCTTGTCAAACCGAATTTTATTATGGATGCATACGCGGATATTACGGGCGCGATCGGCCCGACGGTAGAAAGGCTGGCAAAGGCTTCGGCAAAGTCGGAATATGGGTCAAACCCCGACTACTACCATCCCTCCCCCGCAAGGGTGAAGGAGATGATGACGACTCTCAAAGAGACGCTCTTCCCCGAATTTTTCAGTCTGGGGAGCAAGCTGTCGGCCTATGCCGCAGGGATGAATCTTGAGTCGGTAGGGCTGGAGATTCTCAACCACGTGGCCCGCACCGACGGCTCGGCCGATGCCGCTGCCGTCGCCCGCTCCTTTGTAGACTCCCTTCCCGACGTGAAACTGATCTTGCTGACCGACCTTGAGGCCACCTATGCCGCCGACCCCGCGGCCACGAGCATCGAGGAGATCGGCTTTTGCTATCCGGGGTTTCTCGCCATGCTCCATTTCCGGATTGCCCACGAGCTCTACAAACGCAACGTGCGCTGGCTTCCGCGAATCATCACCGAGCTGGCGCATTCCGCCACGGGAATCGACATTCATCCCGGAGCTCAAATAGGGGAATATTTCAGCATCGACCACGGCACGGGCATTGTCATCGGGGAGACTTGCATTATCGGCCATCACGTGAAGCTCTATCAGGGAGTGACGTTGGGAGCCAAGAACATACCGTTCGGGTTGCACGGGAGTGCCGCCAAGACGCGCCGGCATCCTCAGCTTGGCAACCACGTGACGGTCTATTCCAACGCCACCATCCTTGGCCCCGTCACAATCGGCGACCGCAGCGTGGTGGGGGGCAACATATGGGTCACGAGAGACATTCCCGAGGATGCCAAGGTGCTGCAAAACCGCCCGGTAGAAGAACGCTTCATCGACGGATCGGGAATCTGATCCGCCGGCCTGCGCAGTGCTCAGTCCGAGCGTGCGACTATTCCTTAATACTTAATCCCTCCTACTTAATACTTTGCGCTAAGCACACGTCCGAACCAACATCCATCCCACAGAATCCATACCAGCCCAAAAGCCCACGAATCCGAATTCGTGGGCTTTTGTTTTAAAAATGTCCAAATCTCTTTTTTAGAGATACTTAATCTGACTGCAAAGTTATAAAATTTTATTGAATTACAGGCCAATGGCTCTGGGATTTTTTTTCGTCATTTTCATCTGAATCGGCCCAATTTTCGGAAAATGTTTTAAAAACGGGCAATTTTCAAATTTTCAAATTGCATAATATCAATCTGTTGCAAGTAATCCAAATCTCTAAAAAAGAGATACTTAATTTGAGACCATTTAACGACGAGAAATCGTGACTCTCTACGTGGCTGAAAAGCGAGGCTTGCCTATCTCCCTCAAAGCCTCCTTCTTTTTGACAAAAGCTTGCAACTGCCTAATTTTCAGACCTATCTGAATTTAAGCAGGACTTGGAGAATTGTCTCTACCCCACCCATTCACCCCTCATGGACTCGACGGAAAAACAATGGTTTGTAATGCGCGACCTGAAACGACGCATATGCAACTCTCTTGCCGTCCACGACCTGACAAAGGCCGGTCTTGAGGTGTTCACCCCCATGACCCAGATGGTGATGACCATCGGTGGCCGTCGCCAGCGCAGGGACGTACCCGTAATCCAGGACCTGCTCTTCGTCCACGAGTCGAAGCAGACTCTCGACCCGTTCGTAGAACTCTACTCCACCCTACAATACCGCTTCCAGCGCGGAAAGTCGGTCAACGAACCAATGACCGTCCGCGACGCCGAGATGGAGCGGTTCATCCGCGCCGTCTCCACCGACGACACTCCTATATATTATAAGCCCGGCGAAATCAACGAATCGATGTATGGCCGCACAGTCCGCATAATCGGCGGACCGCTCAACGGCTTCGAAGGTCGCCTCCTCTCCATCAAAGGGATGCGCAAACGCCGCCTGATCGTCGAAATCCCCTCCTTCATAACCGCTGCCGTAGAAGTCTCCCCCGAATTCATCCAGCCCCTGTAGTCGGAAAACGTGCAAACTCTTCCTGCCCATATCCTCAATTATCGGGTCTCGGCTTCATCGCCTACCGACGAACTACTCACCCTCGGCCGTATCTTCTCCGAGGTGGGTTCCTACATGTCGACCATCCTCGACCGTGACCACCTATCCCTCGCCCGCAAATGTTCCACGAGACTCAAAAAGGTAGTCGAGGAATTAAAGTCAAGGAAGAGAATCCAATCCGCCGACGACCTCTACTCAACAGCCCTGTCCGACCAGTCCGACTCGTCTGACCTCTCTGACTTGTCTGACCAGTCCGACCAGTCTGACCTCTCCGCCCTCTCAATCTCCGACCTCTACAACCTCTACCTCGGATGGCCCGCGCGCCACAGGCAACGCCGCCGACTCGGCCGCGAACCACTAACCTTCTACTACGAAGGCCACATCGTCCGCGAAATGTTAAGTAGGAAACCCGCTGACAAAGGTGAGCAGCTCAAAATCGACTACTGCGTAGCCGCCTACAACAACGAACTCGACAACCTCTCGTCCATCCTCTCCCTTCCCGTCAATCTCGGCAATCCCCAGGTCTACCCCGACCCCGAGAAAGCCTATTCCAAGGAAGAGCTCACCGCCCTCATCGCCAGCTACACCCCCTACCGCGACATCACCGAGCGCGAGCTCCTAATCGAATACACCGACCTCCAATCCGCCGCCGAGTCCAGACTGAGCAGATACATAACGACATAAAATCAGAAATAACAAAAAATTATGATTTTATGACCTTATGTCCTTATGTATCCATCCCAGTCCAAACGAGTCCGCGCCGAGTCCAGACTGAGCAGATACATAACGACATAAAATCATAGATAACAAAATTTTATGATTTTATGATATTATGTCCTCCTGTATCCATCCGAGTCCAACCATCCGAGTCCGCACCGAGTCCAGCATGGGGATACCTTATACTTCATACTTACTACTTTTTAAATTTCTGATCCATCAGAAACTTAAATGACTTATTTGCAGATATGCGACATTTGTGTTAACTTTGTCAGCGAATGAGGCAACAGTCGCCTCTCGTATGTAGCATATGAAAAAGGAGAGTCTAAGGATCCAGAATTTCGGTGCCCTGAAGGATGTGGAGATCCCGGAAGTAGGAAAGGTGAATGTCTTAATCGGAGTCTCAGGATCCGGCAAAAGCACCATCATGAAAATCCTCGCCATGTGTAGATGGATTTATAAGATGTATTGTGTCCGCTCCTATCTTAAACTTTCAGGCGTGTCCTCTTCCCCGTTCCGTCTCCGTTCAGAAGTGATATTGAAGAAGAACGGACTTGACGCATTCATTGCGAAGCACAGTCTGGTGGAGTACGCTCATGGTAGTTTCTCCCTAAGGCTGGAGGGTGACTCTTTTGTCTTTCCAAGAACGACAATCCCTGCCGATGAACTGGCCCTGGAGAAAGTGGCCTATATATCCGATAAAAGAGGCCTGCTCCCAGATCTTAGCGTCGGCAATGTCGCCATACGACATGGAATGTTCTATCTTGACGAGACCTTCCGCAATTTCCAGCTGGCGTTGGGAAATATCGACTCATCGGCCATGGACTATCTCGGCGTCAAGATAGACGTCAGAAAAACGGCCTCCGGAAAGAGAGTGTTCATAAGCCCTGCCGGTCAGTCAGCAGGCAATTATTCGATCCCCCTTTCCGCCTCCTCTTCGGGAATTCAGAACAGTGTCGGCCTGCATATGATTCTTGAGTATTTCGCGAGACATTATGATCTCATACAAGTGATGAATTCCACCATCTTCGGGTATCTTGCCGCCAACGACCGTCTCAGCGATTTCAAGACCACATATAATGTAGGCGACTTTCCCTATAAGAGAATAAGCCTGCATATCGAGGAACCGGAATTGTCGCTATTCCCTGAGAACCAAAAAGGACTGATCGACCATATACTTTTTATGATGAACAACACTGCCAACGCAGACTTCAATCTCTCGCTGGCCACGCACAGCCCTTACATACTGACATCCATCAATCTCAGGATGCTTGCGGCGCGTGCACAGAAAGTGGATCGCGAAGCCACGGTATCCTGCCTCGGAACGGTCAACCCGCTCCCGGTAGAAGACGTGACGGCCTGGGAGGTGAATGATGGAGTTGTCAGGAGCCTAATTGACCCAGAGACACTTCTCATCGACGGCACATGGCTTGACTCCATCTCCGATACATTCGACGATCAGATTTCCTGTCTAAATGAGATCATCTATGGCTGACAATTACGCAAAATCATGCAAGGACAGATTTGAGTCCAAGGGATTTGAGCCGGAACAGCCGTGGCTTGAAAGAACCGTAATATCTGTAGGAGAAAAAGGAAAAAAATATTCGGTGCAAGTGGCTCGACCCAACATTTCGGCATCCTTTCAGATTGACGGCCATGCGATAAAGGATGGCGCCAAATGCGACAAGCTCGTTATTGCGTTACATGGAGACGACCGTGGGACCACAGTTTTTGTCGAACTGAAAGGTAAAGACATAGCCCATGCCATTGACCAGCTGGAAAACACCTTGGCAAACAATCTATTCAGACCGCTACCGTCAAAAAAAGACATGGTGAGAGCAAGAATCGTGACGGGAGGATGTGGCCCTGCCAGCGCGGCTAAAAGTATAATGGAACGTGCGAAGATTCGTTTCCGGAAAAATTATAATTGCGACTTACGAATACTGAAAAACGGACAACCGGATAAAGACGCAATTTAACCCCTACACCTCCAACCTCCAACCTGCAACATACGAACTATGAATAAAGACAAGAAGCCCCTCTCTCCTTTCGCATTCCGCAGCGTCCTGGGCGATTATAAGCGGAAGGCAATGCCGAAAGGGATCTCGATAAGGTCCTTTCTTTCCACGCGCGCGATCTCCCCTCGTCGCTTCTATCCGACATTCATCGAAGAGTATAGGGAAGAGATAGAGAGAGTCCTGAAAGATATGCAGAAAAATCAGGGCAGCACCGTAAATCCCGACAGGTTTATAGCCTCCTTGACCCACATGTCGCTGATTGACGGAGATACCCCCGACGTGGCGGAGGCCATGTCTATGCTCGAGACTATGGCGCAGGGCATTCTTGAAAGTGAGAGGCAACGCGCAAAGACGGAAGAGCTGGAAAGACAAATCCGAGAATTCAAGCAAATCGAAAAAGACAGGGAAGAGCTAAGGGCTGACATAGACAAATACATGGAGGAATACACACGCCTTCTCGACAAGATTCCGAGACTCAGTCAAAGTTCCGATTCCGGAGGAGCAAATGACGAAGAAGCAGCAGTGATAATCGACAGATACTACGACACAAAAAGAAATCTCGCGGACTGCCGCCGGCGTCTCGCCGACATAGACCGTCGCATCCGCTCCATCCCCCAATAGTCCAAACGAGTCTGCACCGAGTCCAGCATGGAGCGCAGGACGTCCCGGCCTGCGGTGCTCAGTCCGCGCCGAATCCAAGCAATTCTATTTGAAATGAACTAAAAGTCATTTTGCTTCATTGTCAATTAAAAAAGATTGCCTATATTTGCGCAAAAGAACAGTTATGGATGCGAACGTGATCAATAAAATTGTTGGATATCTGAAAACCCAGCCCGTGCTGAAGGCCTGGATTTTCGGTTCTTACTCCCGTGGCACCCACCGACCCGACAGCGATATCGACATCATGGTGGAATTCTCACCACAGACCCGAATAGGGCTATTGTATTTCAGAATGATAGACGACCTCCAGAGACTATGCGGACGAAAAATCGACCTCGTCGAGAAAGCCATGCTTGACCCTCACATATCCGTCGATGTTGCCAATGAAGAAATCCTGATTTATGAGAGAGCCCATTAGAGACAGACTGCGATTAATCCATATAATCGAGGCTTGCGACCGGATAACTGATTATTTCCCAGACGGAGTCATCCCTGATTTGGATGACAAGCGAATGGATTATTTCGGTCTTGTCAAGAATCTTGAAATCATAGGCGAAGCTGCCTACAAGCTCACTCATGAGTTCGTAGACACACACCCAGCTACAGACTGGCGTTCGATAATTGGGATGCGCCATCTGATGGTGCACGGTTATTATCAAATCAATCCAAGGATCGTAAAAGAGATCATCGAATCCGAGATAGGAAAACTTCGCAAAGAAGTAGAAGAATACCTTAACGAAATTTCTGACGATTGACGTAACCTCACGACCAACTCCCTCATCCTTAATCCCTACTCCTTAACACTTTGCGCAAAGCGCACCCCGTCCAGCATGGAGCGCAGGACGTCCCGGCCTGCGGGGCTCAGTCCGAACTAACTTCCTCACAAGCCGATACAAAATGGCATAAAATCAGAAATAACAAATTCTATGATTTTATGATATTTTGTCATTCTGTATCCATCCGAGTCCAAACGAGTCCGCGCCGAGTCCAGCATGGAGCGCAGGACGTCCCCGGCCTGCAGTGCTCAAGTCCGAACTAACGGGTCAAGCCGAAAGCACGGTGCATATGTTAAATTGGGCAATTAGAAGTGTTAAATTTTTAGGCGTAGAGTTTGACCAGTCGGAAGATGAAGAAGTCTCGGTCTCGGACACCACGCATTTGTGAGCGAAAGATTTTGACTTTAGAGTTGAATGCCTCGGCGGAGGCATTGGTCGCACGACGGCGGAAGTAGTTCAGGATGGTTGGAGCGTGGTTCCTGAATGTTTTGATTACCGAGCGGAAGTTGTTGTTACCAAGAGCCATTACCTTTTCATACCACTTGTTCATCCGCCCCATGGCTTTTGTCGGTGAGATTTTAGCATTGAAAATCTTGCGCAGCTCCATCGCAAGGCTGTATGCAGCCTTCAATATTGGGTAGTGTTTGAACAGTATGTTGGCGCGATGGCGCTGTATGTCAGTCCATTTGTTCTGCGACATCATCAGAGTGTGTTTGCTGCGGGCCAGTATCTGGCGCATGGTCTCGCCGTTGGAGTACGTTACCGGCGGTTCGGACTTGTCGCGGTTGTTTTCCTCTGCGATAAGCTGACGGCGAATATCAATACGGATTTCGTCAACGGCCTCATTATAGACCTGTTGGACATGAAAACGGTCGTTGACCACATGAGCGTTGTAAAACACTTCCGCGGCTATGAGCATCATTGATGGCGAAAGATCGCAGGTCACTTCCTTGACCCTGCGTCTGACGGAGCGTCCCATCGCACTGACGAGGATTGATATGATCTCGTCACTCTTTGTGCCGGGAATGGCTGCCGCAAGTGTTCCCTTGCCTCCGTGGCCGTCCTTGTTGGTCAGGAACGTCCATACCTCGCCGTTGCTCAGACACGTCTCGTCAAGGCTCATGTAAGGGCCGATATTATCGGCGTTGAAATAGAACCCACAGCCAAGCTCCTGTTCGCACCAGTCGGCGTAACCGCTTATCTTATTGCGGTACAAGTCGGCAAAATGTTTGCCGTTGACGCAGTACATCTGCGCTATCTGTTTAATCGACAGGGCTGTCGTCTCCACCTTCGTCTTTTAAAAAAGCCACGAACTCGGCACTGAGTCGTGTTCCTTCATCGTTGGGAAGCTCGAGATTGTAGCTGAAGATTTCGTTGGTCTGCTTGTCCCACCACTTGTTCTTGCGCATGTGAAGAAACACAGGCCGTCCGCGCATCGGATAGTCCTGTATCGTAACGTAATCCGTATAGCCTCGCGCTACGATATTTGGATTACGATAGTCTTCATCAGACAGTTTCTTCTTTTCGTCAAGCCATATGTCATAAGACTGTTCCGTGCGCTCGAAGCGCACCATCTCAAATAGCTCGTCCAGCCCTTCAGGGAGGCACATCCATATTGCATCTGCGGTTTTCATGCCACAAATTTAACACTTTTCTCAAAATTCATGCACCGGGTTTTCGGCTTGAGCCGAACTAACTTCCACCATAAAGGATACAAAACGACATAAAATCAGAAACAACAAAATTTTATGATTTTATGACCTTATGTCATCTTGTATCCAGTCCGCTGTCGCGGAAAGAATGAAGAAATATTCCCGATTCCGGTGTTTAGATTTTATTAACATAAATCCGGACTGATTTTTAAGGGATTTCCCATCTAAATGGCTATATTTGCATATCAAAATCGTATAAGATATGGCAGAATATTCGATAACCCTTCGTTCTGAAGAGGACTATCTCCTTATAAAGAAACTTCTAAAGGCATTCGACGGAGCTTCTATCCGTCCTGTCAAAAAGAAGAAATCGCATATCGAGAAATCGCTTGAAGAGGCTGCGCAAGGCAAAGTTGCAGGTCCGTTCCACACTGTAGACGAGCTGATGGCCGATCTTCTGAGCTGATGTATACCGTCACGCGCACCAATGCCTTCAAGAAGGCATTCAAACGATGCCTAAAACGAGGCCTTGACCTCAAGGCCTTCGATGAGGTCATAGCCATTCTTATACAAAATGGCAAGCTGCCACCTGAATATAAGCCTCATAAACTCAATTCAAAATTCAACTATGCCTGGGAATGCCATATCCATCCGGATTGGCTTTTGGTATGAGAACAAGATGACTCCAACCTTACCCTTCTTCTTATTGACACCGGCACCCATTCCGACATCTTCTGAACCCACCGAGTCAGTACCCCGTCCAGCATGGAGCGCAGGACGTCCCCGGCCTGCGGTGCTCAGTCCGAACTAACTTCCTCACAATTGATACAAAACGACATAAAATCAAAAAAACCAAAATTTTATGATTTTATGACCTTACGTTCTTATATATCCATCCCAGTCCAAACGAGTCCGCGCCGAGTCCGGCATGGAGCGCACGGCCTCCGGCCTGCGCAGTGCTCAGTCCGCGCTCACCGTAGGGCAATTCGATGAGCATAATATATACTTGCGACTCTCATCCGCGCTAAACAATATCCCCACAATTACTCAATAATCATGCAAGCCATTATCTTAGCCGCCGGCATGGGCCGGCGCCTTGGCGAGTTCACCTCCGACAACACGAAGTGTATGCTCGAAGTGAACGGTGTCCGCCTGATCGACCGTATGCTCGGCCAGTTGTCGAATCTCGACCTCAGCAGAATAGTAATAGTTATTGGTTATGAAGGCGATAAACTAAAAAGCTATTTGACAAAGAAATATCCCTCAAGCAAGATTGAATTCGTAGAGAACAGTGTCTATGACAAGACCAACAATATCTACTCCCTATGGCTTGCACGGGGATTCATGGCTGAGGAAGACACCCTACTGCTTGAATCCGACCTCATTTACGAGGACGCGATTCTCGAAGCTGCCGTAAACAGCAAGGATGACAACGTCGCGCTCGTATCAAAATATGAAACGTGGATGGACGGTACGATGGTAAGGATTGATGATGACCGCAACATAGTGAATTTCATACCGAAAGCCGCCTTCAAGTATAGCGACACCGATTTCTACTACAAGACTGTCAATATCTACAAGTTCAGCCGTGATTTCATTGTCAATCACTATCTCCCGTTCCTTGATGCCTATATCAAGGTGCTCGGTGAAAACGAGTATTACGAGCAAGTGCTTCGCGTTATCACGCTGATAGACAAATGTGGAATCAAGGCACTTCCGATCGATGGCTTCTGGTATGAGATCGACGATGTGCAGGATCTCCGTATTGCTGAGACAATATTCGCCACCCCTGAGGAGAAGCTGAAAAAGATCCAGCAAAGCTATGGCGGCTATTGGCGTTATCCCAAACTGCTTGACTTCTGCTATCTTGTCAACCCCTACTTCCCCCGAAGAAGAATGATTGACGAGATGAAAGCCAACTTTGAGACCCTCCTTCGCGAATATCCCTCCGGAATGGGTGTCAATTCCCTCCTTGCGGGAAAGTATTTCGGAATCAAGCAGAAATACGTGGTTGTGGGCAACGGTGCAGCCGAACTTATAAAAAGCCTTATGGAAAATCATCAAGGCAAAATAGGCGTTATCTATCCCACATTCGAGGAATACCCCAACAGGCATGACGATGACTCCATCGTGAAGTTTCATCCCGAGAACCCGGATTTCTCATATACCGCGTCCGACCTTATAAACTTCTTCAGTGACAAGGACATCAGCTCTCTGCTTATCGTGAACCCCGACAATCCCTCCGGCAATTTCATCCCCTATGGGGATTTGATTTCCCTTGCGGAGTGGATCGCACAGAAAGGCATTCAACTGATAATAGATGAGTCGTTTGTCGATTTCTCCGACAATGGATTTGACGATACCCTCCTGCGCAATGACCTGCTGGAGACATACCCGCATCTGTGCGTGATGAAAAGCATATCCAAATCCTATGGTGTTCCCGGTCTCCGTCTTGGCATTCTTGCCTCCTCCAATGAGGGCTTGATAAAAAGGATGAAAAAGGACGTGGCGATATGGAACATCAACTCCTTCGGAGAATTCTACATGCAGATCTATGGGAAATATGAAAAGGACTATGCAAGGGCATGCGACAAATTCAGGGCTGAGCGGGAGATATTCCGGAAAGAACTCAGCGGAATCCCATTCCTTCGTGTCATCCCGTCGCAGGCAAACTATTTCCTCTGCGAACTGACAGACGGGGTCAGCTCCCATGACCTCACCCTCAGGCTCCTGACAGACCACGACATACTGATAAAGGACTGCACCACAAAAAAAGGATTCGGCAAGGACGGCCGCCAATACGTCCGCATCGCCATCCGCGACCGCCACGACAACGCCCTCCTCACCAAAGCCCTCCTCTTAATTGCAAATGGAGGGAAAAGATAGTCTCATTCCCTCTAAAATATAAAAATTCAGCACAAGTAAAAATCTAAATTGATTGTTATGAAAATAATAGATTTTAACGCAATTAAAAATCTAAACATCCTATTATCTGAGATGTATGAATGGACTTCTAAGGTTTGGTTAGAGCAAGATGAATTCTTGTTGGCTGCGAAAATTAGTATATGGCAAGGTGATTCTGGAAGATTTATGACAATGCCATGCGTCTTGCCCAAATATAATATCGCTGGAGTGAAGTTTATAAGTAGAAATGTAGATGATGCCAATGGCATTCCTGCAAGGAATTCTAATATAATGCTTCAGAGTCTAACAGAACACGGTCTGGTTGCAGTTCTTGATGGTACATTCATTACAACAATGCGGACAGGTGCTTGTGCTGCCTACAATGCAATCAATTTCGCTCGTGAAGGTTCTCAAACATTGGCCTTATATGGCCTTGGGTTGACGGCACGGACTTTTATGCTTTTTTATGGTGACCAATTACGTCATCCAATGACTGTAAAAGTGTTAAAATATAAAGATCAAGCTGAAATGTTCATTGAGGAGTTTAAAAATAACAAGCTTTTAAACTTTGAAATTTGTGATAGTATTCAAGATTTATTTAATGCAGATATAATAGTTTCCTGTGTAAGTTTTGCACATAAAGAGCTTGCTCCTGTGGACACGTATCCAACGGGATGTACCATAATACCAGTACATACAGCTGGGTTTCAAAATTGTGATCTAGAGTTTGAAAAAGTCATTGTTGATGATATCGATCATGTAAAAAAGTATCGTTATTATGACCAATTTAAAGGCAGGATGGCCAGAATAACAGATTTTGCAAATAATCGTGCCAAAGGAAGAGAAAATGATTTTGAAAGAATACTTGTCTATAACGGAGGTATCGCCATCACAGACATATACTGGGCAATGAAAATTGTTGAAAAAATAGGGGATAACTGTCCCCAGATTCCTATGTCTTACCCCCAAAAAAGATTCTGGGTATAACTCTCTTTAATGGCTAATCAATTTGGCTGAATCATTAGGACATAAGGCTACCACAGGAGCTATTTGGGCATCCATAGACCGTTTCGGGATTATGGTGCTTCAATTCGTGGTAAATCTCATCCTTGCCCGATTGCTGTTGCCTCAGGATTTCGGAGCAGTGGGTATGCTTGCAATATTCATAGCCGTTTCTCAGGTATTAATCGACGGGGGGTTTGGTTCTGCGCTTATCCAGAAAAAAGAACCTACACAAACCGATTATTCGACCATCCTTTTTTGGAATATCGGCTTTTCATCGGTCCTATATCTAATACTGTTTATTTGCGCTCCGGTTATATCCGAATTCTTTTCAATGCCAATCCTGTCTGATGTGCTAAGGGTAATGGGTCTGTCATTGATAATCAATTCAGTTTTTGGCATACAGAAGAATCGTCTTCAGAAACAATTGGCATTCAAACTGATTGCCATCATGGAATTAAGCTCTTACGTGATAGGTGCAGTGGTCGCCATTACCTTGGCTTATTATGGATTTGGCGTATGGAGTCTTGTTGCCATGCAGATTGTTTCAGGTCTTACATCAGTCCTTACATTATGGCTGATCACTCATTGGCTTCCTTCTATTTGCTTCTCGTTAGCGTCAATGAAGGAATTATTTGGTTTTGGTGGATTTATACTTGCTGCCGGGCTATTGCAAGAGATTTGTAAGAACCTGCAAGGAATAATAATCGGAAGGAATTTCTCCGCTACCGAAATGGGGTATTTTTCTCAGGCTTACAAGTTAGATCAAATTGCATGCTATTCAATCCCTCAGGTAATTGTACAGGTTATGTATCCTGTCTATTCTTCAATTCAAGATGACAAGCAACGTTTGATTGAGATATTGTCAATGAACATAAGGGTAATTTCATTCTTGATTTTCCCAATATTGTCAATGCTGATTCTTATTGGAGAGCCATTGATTCAGTTCCTGTATGGAGAAAAATGGTTGCCATCTGTTCCCTATTTTCAAGTATTGTGCGTGGGCGGATTCTTCATTTGTCTTCAAAACGTCAACTTTTATGCTGTCGCGGCTGTTGGCAAAAGCAAGCAACTATTCTTTTGGAGTTTCTATAAATGGGGATTTCTGATCCTCGCGCTCCTTGTCGGGATGGTTTTCGGCATGTATGGAATACTTTGGGGAATGGTTTTAAGCAACTTCAACATATATGCTGTCAATGCATACCTGGCAGCGCGCAATGTTGGAATGAAATTGAGGTTGCAGACTAAATGTCTGTTGCCAATTACGATTGCAACCACGATAGCCTTTGCAATAGGATATGCATGTTTGTTCTATGTCGGTTCCTTCATAATGGGAGCAATCGCATTTCTTGCTGTATATATCTCAATCTGTTTCCTCTTTCACTACAAAGCCATGAAAGAGTCACTATTGCTCATTGAAAGACTAATCCATAGAACGTAAGTTGGGAATTATATTTCAAGCTTACGGCAGATAAATTGCTTTTGAAAGTTCGTGCGACAGAATCCATTCTCGTTATATGATTTCCTTGGATACGTTTTCCCGGGAGCATTGTCTTTGATACTTTTATGTTTCTTTGTGGAATTGAACGAAGTGCATTCAGTAACCCAGATTTATAAAAGTATAGGGGAATTCCTGAAAGGCGTCAGGCCGGAACAGACAAATGGCGCAAGTGCAGTGTCCGGCACTCTTTTCTTTCTTGAGGAGACGGTCATATGGACTATTGTCGCATATGTCGTGGGTCATATAGTCGCATATCTTTCTTCAGTGACTGTTGAAAAGTTTGCCATATGGACATATGGTTATCCTTCCGAATTCCTGTTGGGGCCTGTGCCATCACTCCATTACTGGAAGGTGAACGAATGTTGCGATGGAATTCAGCCGACATGTTGGAAAGAATTTATTGAATTCGCATGGAGAATCTTCATTGGATTATTCCTTCTGCCAATCTCCCTATGTAGTCTCGTGTTTGGTAAGGTGCTTGGGATGAAAAGCTTTTTCGTAAAACCGCTTGATAAAACACTGAGAGAAACAATCGATGCCAACAAGAATAAATTGGCAGAATCACTTCATATAACCATTCACGAAGGCGACGATTTTCATCGCGTAATATATCATTACGAATATGAACGTCAGCCCAACCATGTTCAGAAAATGGATAACTATGTGGCTTTATATGGATTTCTTAGAGCAATGACCTTCATAGCCGATTGTGCTACACTATGGATTGTGATACGATATGTTTTGCCGGATTTCTCATCTATAGCCGAGATTGATTGGCATTTGGTTCTGATGGTTGCAATGTGCATTGCCATTACCTATACGTTCTTCATGGCGTTCATGAAATTCTACCGTCGTTTCACCCTCGAAAGTTTCATGTGTCTCGTAATCGATCCCAGTTTCAAAGAAACACGCACAATTCCATACAACTATGTTCCCACGGAAGGAATGCAGGAACCCACAGCACCACTATCGATAACTCCATCTTCCACACAGACCCTGACAAATGGTCCTGTGTCTTAACTTGGTTAATAATAATTCTTTATCGTTTAAAAACACTATATAATGATAGACCCAAAACTACAGGCGGAGCTTCGTGCTCGCTTCAACCCAGACGGCTCTGACCTCAGAGAAGCACAACTTAGAATGCTTGGCCTTCTTAAGTTTCTTGATGACATCTGTAAAAAGAATGGTCTTGAGTATTGGCTTGATTCAGGAACTTTAATTGGGGCTGCAAGACATGGAGGTTTTATTCCTTGGGACGACGACGTTGATGTCTGTATGATGAAAAAAGATGCTGATAAATTAAAAACCATTATGGGTTCCAAAATATGGGAAGATCATATCGCTTTACAAAATCATGATACAGATTCAAACTATTTTCATCCATCGTGGATGACTTTAAGAGACACTAAAAGTGAATACATTATTGATCAGTATTATCAAAGTATTATAAAATATAAAGGCTTTCAGGTTGATATATTCATTATTGAGGAAGGTATTCCCCATAATGTTTTAAAGCTTTCAAGTAAAATATACAATCTATTCGTGACAGCCCCTCTTATGGGTAGACATAAACTAAAGTTTCTTAGACCAATAGTTCCATTAAATTATTCTATTCTTACAAATATCATGCATCCAATCCTCAGTATATTCAAGAAAGATAAAAGTGAAAAAATCAGTTCTGGATTAGGTGCGGGGTTCTTAAAAGAACAATACAAGAATACAGTATTTCCTTTAACACAAATTGAATTTGAAGGTCACTCATTTATGTGTCCTAATAATGTAGAGGCGTATCTTACCAAGTTATACGGTAATTGGGAATGCCTTCCAAACAAGGAAAACATACATACGCATAACGTTAGATTTAGTTTTTCATGAGAAATCATAGATATCAAATAATTTCCCGTATTGTTTCATTTCCGACTTATGCAGTTGGTTTGATTATAAGTTTATTGATTAATAGTAAGGTTGCAACCCTCTTCAGATTGATTTTATGCGGATATTATAACGGTTTATATTCAAATAGATTTAAAGCATTTGGAAAGGATTCTGTCATATATAGGTTAAAAGCATATCGAAACCTAGAACATGTTGTTATTGGGAATAATACGAAAATTGAGAGAGGGGCATTAATTAGGATATTTCAAGACGAAAATAAAAAATACGGATGCATCAATATTGGGAATAACGTTAATATTGGTTTGAATGTAAATATCTCAAGTTGTAATAGTATCGAAATACAGGATGGAGTACTGATTGGTAGAAATGTAATGATAAACGACAATTCACATGGATATACTCGGAATAAACAAGATTTAAGGTTGCCTCCCATTGAAAGACCAATCGTCAGCAAAGGAAAAATTATAATTGGCAGAAATGTTTGGTTGGGTGAGAATGTGGTTGTTCTTGGGAATGTGACAATTGGTGAAGGTGCAGTAATTGGTGCAAATTCGGTAGTTTGTAAAGATATACCACCTTATTCTATTTCAGGCGGAGTCCCCGCGAAAATAATAAAATGTCATGAAGAAGATATATAAAGTCATACCTCTCTATCTCCCACAATTCCATACCATACCAGAAAATGACGAATGGTGGGGAAAGGGGTTTACGGAATGGATAAATGTCAAGAATGCAAAACCATTGTTTAACGGACATAATCAACCGAGAGTTCCGTTGAATGACAATTATTATGATTTGTCAGACGTAGAAACTCTGAAATGGCAGTGTAAGACGGCTAAAGATTATGGAATTTATGGTTTTGCAATGTATCATTATTGGTTTAATGGACATAAATTGCTTGAAAAACCAATGGAAATGCTTCTTGCTAATCCAGACATAGATATCAACTACTGCATTTCTTGGGCAAATCATGATTGGACTGATGCTTGGAAATGTAAGGATTGTGCGCCAAGAACCCTTATTGCCCATGATTTTGATGATGAAAATGACTGGGTGAATCATTTCAACTATATGTTGAAATTCTTTAAGGATCCACGATATATGAAGGAAAATAATAAGCCAATTTTAATCATTTATATTCCTAATCTTATCTCAAAGTTAAATAAGCTTTTAGATAAATGGACTGAAATAGCTAAAGAAAATGGATTTGATGGATTGACTTATATTTATCAAAGTGCCGCATCTTCTTACGATGGCAATTGGGATAAGTCGAAGTTTTCCTATGGGATTGAAATGAATCCTCAATATATAAATCTTCTGACTCAGTCTCAAAAAGAGCCTCAGCAAATTTCCTTTAGACTGGTAAAAATCGTCCGTAAGATTAAGAAAGCATTAGGTATAAAAAGAAGTCTAGATTTCAGAGGTTATAATCATAAAGAGGTCAGAAGACTTGATTATGATGTCTGCTGGAGGAGTATTATTTCACATAAACCGGTATCACGTAAGATGATACCATGTGCTTTTACAGATTGGGACAATACCCCTAGACATAAAGCAAACGGATATTTATATGATGGAGCAGACCCGGATAAATTCGGAAAATACTTCTATGAATTGCTTAAGAAATCAGATAAGGAATATGATACTGATATGATATTTGTTTTCGCCTGGAATGAGTGGGCCGAAGGAGGATATTTGGAGCCTGATTCAAGGAATGGATTTGGATATCTTGAAAATATTAAGAAATCATTGGACAAATTTCAATGTTCGGACTGATTACTGTTGGTGTAATTGTTATTGTATCTTTGATTATTGCATGGAATACTGCAATGATCAAGATTAACACAAAACATACTTATACATTAGGGATTATATTATGCTTGTTTCTTGTTATAGTGGAAACATTCAGAGATGGAACTATTAATCCGGATTTTGATTTATACTTACAATATATAATCTATCCCAATAGCTATAAAGGAGATGCTGAAGCAAGTTTTTTCAAGATCTCTGAATATACCTATTTATTTGGGGGAAATTATTTGACCGTATTCTTTATTTATGCCATACTTGGAATTTCTATAAAATTATATGCTATATATAGATTTTCTATAAATATCATATATTCGATATGTGTATGGATGTCGTTTTCATTTATTTTGCATGATCTAATTCAAATACGTGCGGCTGTCGCAGCAGCACTATTGCTTTTGATGATTCCTTTTGTCGTACAAAAAAAATATTGGTGTGCAGTTTCCGTTTGGATAATCGCCATCGCATTTCATAATTCAGCTTTAATTTTTGGATTTCTATTCCTTCTTAAAAAGGATACAATAAGACCTTGGATTTGGATTGGAATGTATAGTTTAATATTTATTATTAATATTGTAAATTATCCCATTTTTTCACTTATATTTAAGATAATAGCCCTATTTCCCTCATCATTGGCAGATCGAATAGGAAGATCGGATCCTAACGTCTTGAATGAATTGCCAAGGATGACAATGTATTCTCGATATGTATTAATTCCTGCGATATTCTGTTTATTTGCTTTATGTTACAGGAAAAAACTGATTTCAATTTCCCCTTACTCATTAGTTTGTTTAAAATCATGTTTCATTGGATTATATTTCTATGGGATCGGTCTTCCGATAGTATCGGAGCGTGTGTTTGAACTTCTTTCTGTTCCATATATTTTATTAGTCCCAACATCTCTTTTTTGGTTTAATAAAAATTCCATGATAAAAGGGAAAGTTGTGATAACATTATTTTGTCTTTTCATGGCATGGAATTTATTATTTAAACAGGAAGTGTTTTCCTAAAAGTATCAAAATGAAATTATTAGTTGATTGTCATGGCTTTGACTTCAATATAAGTCAAGGTATAACTACTTATATTGAAGGACTCTACAGGAGTGTAATCAGATTATCTTCTGAAATTGAATTCTATTTCGTAGCCAAAGACATTGATAAAATCAAAGCAATATTTGGAGAGTCAGATAAAATAAAATACATACCTCTTACATCAAAAAATAGAATATATCGTCTTCTTTTCGAGATTCCGAGAATTGTAAAGAAATATAAAATTGATGTCGCACATTATCAGTATGTCTCTCCAATTATCAAGAATTGCAAGACTATTGTGACATTACATGATATTCTCTTTATAGATTTTCCAGAATATTTTCCTTTCTCATATCGTTTTTTTAAAGGAATTTCCTTTGAATTATCGGCCAAAAGAGCCGATTTGCTTTGTACCGTTTCGGAGTATTCCAGAATTCAAATTTCCCACCATTACAAGATAAACAGTAATGGCATAATAATCACTCCCAATGCGGTGTCAGATGATTTTTACTCAATCGAAGGAGATAAACCTTCATCTTTCCCTGATAAGTATGTTTTATATGTAAGTAGAATTGAACCCAGAAAAAATCATATTACAGCTGTACATTCCTTTGTCCGAACTAATTTATTTGAAAAGGGATATAAATTAGTATTTATAGGGAGAGAAACCGTTTTCACAGAGGAACTTCATAAAACAATAGAAAATTTACCAAAATTTATAAAAGACCATATATTATTTATTCCCCAAGTTTCATTTGAAAATCTTAAACTTTGGTATAAATATGCTTCCCTATTTCTATACCCTACTTTGGCAGAAGGATTCGGAATACCTCCTATTGAAGCTGGTGCGGCTTGTATTCCGGTGATATGTAATAATACCACTGCCATGTCTGATTTTAAAATGTTTGGAGAAAATTTAATTGATTTTATGGATGAAGAAAAACTTGATGATAGAATCATCAGACAGCTTTCGTCCTCTAATAATATGTCTGAACTTAAAAATATCTCAGAAGAAATTAAGAAAACTTACAACTGGGATAATATTGCCAAAAAATTTATTATTTCTCTTAGTAAGTTAAATGTATAATAATATCATTACATCCTTCTTATGAATGATACAAGCTTGATTGAGAAACCGCCATACAATTTGAAGCGTATTTGGAGAAAGGTATGTATTGTTGTCGGCAAGTCTTCGTTGTTACCTCCGCGATTACGTATCAGCTGTTATAAAATGGGAGGGGTAAATATAAAAGATTCATGTTTTATCGGATCTAATGTGGAATTCGACGGTATTTATCCAAATTTGATAGAAATTGGTAAGGAATGCGTGATCACAAGTGGATGCGTGATTCTTTCACATTTTTTCAATACTAACGACAGAAAATTTTACGCTGGCAGAGTCGTCATTGGGAAGGGAGTTTTTATAGGAATGAATACGCTGATTGTGAATGCTGTCAATATCGGCGACGGGGCGGTGATAGGAGCAGGGAGTATTGAGAACCGCGATATTCCGGCAGGCGAGATATGGGCAGGGAATCCGGCACGGTTCATAAAGAAGTTATAAATTTAATCTAAATTTTTCTCTTCTAAATGACTTAAGTTTTGCACAAATAATCTTTTTTCAATTCTAAATTAATTTATCCATCAAGGCTCTGCCGCTCGCAGCAGGGTCCTTATCATTATATCCTTTTATGAAAGTCGCGATTATCGGCACGGTGGGTGTCCCGGCGAATTACGGCGGGTTTGAAACACTCGTAGAGCAGCTCGTTCGTCATAATAAGTCTGAGGACCTGCAATATGCTGTATATTGCAGTAAGAAATCCTACAATGACGAGCGTTGGGTGTATCATGGGGCAAAGACAGAATACGTGGGGTTGAATGCAAACGGTATGCAAAGCATTCCGTATGACATTTTGTCCTTAATCAAGGCCTCACGGAATAGTGATGTCGTTCTTGTACTTGGCGTGTCAGGCTGTGCGTTCTTGCCGGTGTTCCGTCTTTTCTCCAAAAAGAAACTTGTCATTAATATTGATGGGCTTGAACATAGGCGCGACAAATGGAACAAATGGGTGCGCAAGTTTCTTAAGTTTTCGGAGAAACAGGCGGTTAAATATGGCGATGTCATTGTCACTGACAATAAGGGAATCACGGATTACGTGATGGAGGAATATGGCAAACCGTCTGAACTTATCGCCTACGGCGGTGACCATGTCCTTACTGATGTTGATGAAGAACTGACAGAGAAAGTGCTCAATGATTATAATATTGCGAAAAATCAATATGCTTTGGGTATTTGCCGTATAGAGCCGGAGAATAACGTACATACTATTCTCAACGCTTTTGAAGAGGCAAAGAAAAAGATTGTATTCATCGGGAACTGGCAGAAAAGCGAATATGGGAAGTCGCTCGCTGAAAAGTATAAGGATTCTAAATATATAAGAATCACTTCTGCCGTATATGACCTTAACGTGCTCAATGTAATACGAAGCAACTGTTCTGTGTATCTACATGGGCATAGTGCCGGGGGTACAAACCCCTCACTCGTAGAGGCAATGTTCTTTGCCAAACCGCTTATAGCTTTCGATTGCGTCTATAACCGGGAATCCACTGAAAACAAAGCGACATATTTTAAGGATAAGGAAGAATTGGTCTCAATCCTTAATGGCGAACCTGACCGATATGCCAACGGGAATCAAATGCTTGAGATCGCCCGCCGCCGATATACTTGGGAAACAATCGCCCGACAATATGAAGCACTATATTGAGTTCGACGCCAAGAAAGCCCACTCCTGCGGTTTCAAAGCCCCCTACTCCCTCGACGAAGGCCTCGCCCGCACCCTCGAATTCGAGTTCGTCCATCCCCGAACAGACGACATCGGGTCCGCTGGTGCGGAAAGCATTAAGTATGAAGGATGAAGTATTAAGGACGTGGTTCTTCGTGGTGTTAGCGTCCAACGGCCTATAAAGCTTAATTGGAAAAGAAATTCTAACTTCGCGCTGTAATCACAAACACAAGTTTGATATGTACAGCAACGAAGATTTTAGCTCAGATTGAGTTTATTTAATAGGTCTTCGCTGATTTACAATTGAAAACTTTTATGTCCGCTACAAAGCGGAGGCCCTTCCCAAGGGCGTCAGCATCCAGTCATGGTGCATGAAGAACAAGGTGTCATGGAATCTGTTCAACAAATTGTATCGCGATACCAGACACAGAATAGTCCCCGTGGATGTCGAAGGGCATCCGGCGGAGGAAGAAATTCAGGAGACTGGACGAGTGGGAAAACACCCCACTCAAGCCAGCGTCCGGATACGACGATATGTCCATGAGAGAGCTTAAACTTCTCATAACGCAGCTTACGAAGATGCTCCATGACGAGCAGCGCAGGTCCGGGGCAAAGGATGCAGAGATCGCCAGACTGCTGGGTCTCCTATCCAACGCAGAAAGGGACAACGCCGTGCTGCGGGAGGATATCGCAGGACTCCACGACCGCATCCAGTCGTTGATAGACAGCCGCGAGGCCGACCGTTTCGAGATGTCGAGACTGCGCCAGTGCATAGAGGAGCTTCAGAAAAGACTGGTTGACGCCGTCAACCAGTCCAGATCCGACAGAAGTGCCCGCTTCGGGAGTCAGAGCCAGAAAGGCACCGGCAGAAAAGCACCGGATAAAGACCGGGGCATTATAAGAGGCTGAAGAATATGATTCCCGTCCTTCTCGATATGGCTGTTCAGAAAGACTCCATCATCAACTGTGACGAGATATGGTGCAAGGTGAGGGTCAAAGGGAAATACCGCAAGAACTCCATTTCATTCGGCAGTTATAAGATGGCTGCGGCATCCGCTGTGTACCATACCCTCATCGCCACATGCCGCAAGACAAGTGTCTCCATAAAGGAATTGAAAATCGACGAAGACCTATTGAGATTGAACAATCTGAGTCAATACTTCAAGAAAGTGTTCTCGGAAATCATCCACGGCAACGAGAACTGGCCTCAGCTGCTTCCAATGACCATTGGAATCCCTGTTAATAAAATCTAAATCAGACCCCAATATTTAACATTAAATTAACAAATAAGGGTGCAATCCCTTATTTATTAAGGGTTCAACATGCGTTGGACGCTAACAAAACTTATGATTCCTCTGACATTATGTCGTTGTGTATCATTAACCCATATGCGAGGGGCGGGCCGTGAGGTCTGCCCCTTTTTGCATTTTTGCCTTCCGGAAGCAAGATGGCTCCTGATAGAAGCATATCGATCTCTCCGAACAGGCCGGGCGACTGTTAATGTATTTGCAATTCAAGCTCTCTCATCAATATAATGTCGGCATTGGCGATATGAGCAATACGTTCGTCATCTACACAACGACTATGTCCTATCCCATAGTCAGACAAGTCAATTCGCTCCGCACAGGTGCGCAGTTTCAGATTCCAGCCACATTCTTTATTAAGTTGTGAGAGACGCGAGGCAAACTGCCTCATTCCGGTTTCCGTCCATTCCTCATGACTTATTCCATGCGCCGCAAGATTACGGCCGACCTTGCGATAACCAGCTATGTCGGCGAAACTGAAGACAAGCGTGTCGGTATAGTCATGGAGTTTCTCAGCCATAAAACTGACTTTCCGTAAAAGTTCACATATGCCGATTTTCTTGGTCAGAATCATCGGATCGAACCGCCACACAACACCATGCGCTCCAAGAACCTCTGTCAGTCGCCGGAAAGTTTCAACTCGCTGCTCCGTAGTCGGCATACCGGGTTCCAGTCCATCCCCTTCATAGTCATTGAGTGTATATTGCACATAGCAATGGATTCCCTTTTCTTTTAATCTATGGAGATATGGAATCAGCGGAGCAGGATTCTTTGACCAGAATACAATAAACCGTACTCTCTCAAACGATACGTAACTCTCAGCTCCGTTGAAAGGATTGCACCATTTGCAATATCCCTCTTCAAGGCGATTGAAAAACCACTCCGAATAGAATGCCGGTATATCCGTCGCCCGGCTTGCAGACAATACGGCCGGAGCAAAGGCCTCTGCTTCCACTCCATATCGGGTCAAAATGCGCGTCTTCTTCTGATTCATTCTGCAAAGTTAATCGGAACCACTGCCATATCATTACATCATAATTTTAAAATTCTTAATTTCATCTTATTTCCTGATTTTCTCCGAGATCTTTCAACCGAAGACTACTGATACTCACAATGCTAAAATGATAGTCCTATTTCAGCCAAGAATACCGCCGTTGCTGGCCAAAAAAATGACGTTTAGCCAAGAAAACTATGGGGCAAAACGGGATAAAACACCAATGGCCAAACAAATTATATTTTGCTCGACCATTGATTATCAGGTTGTTATATAAATTCTATTGCTTAGTATTCATCCTCGTTGAAGAAGAAGTCGTCTTTGGAGGGGTAGTCGGGCCAGATCTCTTCGATGCTTTCGTAGGTCTCGCCTTCGTCTTCCATTTCCTGAAGGTTTTCTATCACTTCGAGCGGTGCGCCACTGCGCATGGCGTAGTCGATAAGCTCCTCTTTTGTCGCGGGCCAGGGTGCGTCTTCAAGTTTTGACGCAAGTTCAAGAGTCCAATACATATTCTTAGCGTTTTTTCGGTTTTCTATTTATTTTAATTGATTTTTATGGTCATTTTCTCCAGACAATTTCCTCCACGCCTTTCAGGAAATTGAAGTAGCGGGCAAGGATGAAGAGATAGTCGGAAAGGCGGTTGATGTAACCGGTCAGTGCAGGGTCGACATACTCCTCATCCGCGAGGTCGAGAATCCTGCGTTCTGCCCGGCGGCAGACGGATCTCGCCACGTGGGCTTTTGCAGAAAGCATGCAACCTCCCGGAAGCACAAACGCCTTAATCGGCGGGGTCTGTTCGTCGAGAGCGTCTATCCATCCCTCAAGCCGGACCGTGTCGTCGGAAGAAAGCCCCCATGCCGCAGGCGTCTCCCCCTCCGGCACTTCGCTTGCGAGATAGCCCCCGAGATTAAAGAGCATGTTCTGCACTTCGTGGAGCTGGCCCCTCACCTCTTCAGGGCATTCCCCGTCGGAAAGCACGCATCCAAGGAAGGATGAAAACTCGTCGATCGTGCCATATGCCTCCAGCCGAAGACTGTTTTTCTTGATCCTCGTGCCGCCGACAAGCGATGTGGTGCCGCTGTCTCCCGTTCTGGTGTATAGTGCGCTTTTTGCCATTTTCCGTCAATCGATTGAATTTGGTTAAATTTTACTTTTTAACGTATCGCAGACGATATTGTTGCAATAAAACCCGACATTTTTTATCTGCGATATGCAATCCCTGCCGACAAAAATTGTTAACACAGGGGTCGCGGAACATAAAAATGTTGTATATTTGCATCCTGAACCTGTTTTTCTCCAAATGAACGACCAGACTCCATATATAGTATCGGCCCGCAAATATAGGCCGGCGACCTTCAAAACGGTGGTGGGGCAAAGAGCCTTGACCGCCACTTTAAAGAACGCCATCGACAGCCACCGCCTCGCCCAGGCATACCTTTTCTGCGGGCCAAGGGGCGTCGGAAAAACTTCTTGCGCCAGAATCTTCGCCAAGACCATCAATTGCCTAAGCCCCACCCCCGACGGCGAAGCTTGCGGACAATGCGAGTCTTGCCGGGCCATCGAACTTGGAAACTCTTTCAATCTCGTGGAGCTCGACGCCGCATCCAACAACTCCGTAGACGACATCCGCTCCATCACGGAACAGGTCAACGTCCCTCCCCAGTCAGGACAATACCGCGTCTTTATCATCGACGAGGTCCACATGCTTTCCAACGCGGCATTCAACGCCTTCCTGAAGACTCTTGAGGAGCCGCCGAAATACGTGGTCTTCATCCTTGCCACCACAGAAAAGCACAAGGTGATTCCGACAATCCTCAGCCGATGCCAGATTTATGATTTCAAGCGAATCACGGTCAACGACATTATCGACCATCTCGAATACGTAGCGGGAGTGGAGGGAATAAAGACCGACCGCGACGCCCTTGGGGTCATCGCCCTTAAAGCCGACGGAGCCATGCGCGACGCGCTCTCCATCTTCGACCAGGTGGCGGCCTCTTCGCGTGGAGACGTGACGTATGCCAATACGATTGAAAACCTCAACGTGCTCGACTATGATTTCTACTTCCGGCTCGTCGATGCCTTCAGGAAAGGAGACATCCCATCGGCCCTGCTTATCTACAAGGAGATACGCGACAAGGGATTTGACTCCCTGTTCTTCGTCAACGGTCTTGCCGCGCATATCCGTGACTTGATGGTGGCCGTCGACCCGCGCACGGCAGGGCTGCTTGAGACCTCTGAGGAGGTGTCGAAAAAATACGTGGAACAGGCTGCCTCTTTGCCCGTCCAATGGCATTATGCGGCCGTCAAACTCCTTGGAGATTGCGACCTCAACTACCGTACGGCTACGAGCAAACGCCTCCTGGTGGAAGTCACCTTGATAAGGCTGTGCCAACTTCTGAAACCGGCCACGCCCCCTTTTGACTCGCTCGACCGCCCCATGCCGCTGGGCGATCCCACGAAAGAGCGCAAAGCGGCCACGTCGCCACAACAGCCGGCGCAACCTTCCCAACCGGCCCAGCCGATGCAGGCATCGCAACCAACACAACCTTCCCAGCCAGCGCAACCTGCACACATACCACAATCGACGCAACAACCACCACGTCAGCCACAACCGCAGCAACCGCAACCTGCCCAGCCTCCTCGCCCAAGGACCACAAACCGACCATCCACCTTTAGGCTTTCAGATTCAGCGCAAAACGCGGCGGCCTCTGCAAGGAGCCTTGAGCATCGCACCAACCCCATTTCCCACGAACAATTCATGCAGGCATGGGAGGAATTCATAGCCCGCAATCCTTCGCTGCATATCCTGGTCAACACGATGCGGAGCGCCCATCCGGAAAAGGAGGGGGAATTCGCCTACAGGATAATCGTGGACCATCCCGCCCAGCTTCAGGCTTTCGAGCTCTCAATGCCAAAGCTCCTGGAGTATCTTCGCGATGCCTTGCAAAACGACCTTCTCACCATCAAAGTGGAAGTCAATTCCTCCCCTGTTGAGAACAAGCAGCTTCCCCCAAAGGAATTCCTTCGACAAATCATCACGGATAATCCAGCCATGGCCAACTTCCTGAAGGAGATAGATGGAGAATTAGTTTGATTCCATCTGCCGACCATCCCATACATGATTAAAAATAGCAAAGATATATTAAATAATCTTAATTATGCGGCTCATTTATCCAATTATAAGCCGTGCCTCATCAGATTTCGATCTTTTTTTACTATCTTTGCAGTTGCATTCCGGAGGGGACAGACGTCTCCTCCTCTTTTTTAGCATTGCCGCATCCCGCAAAAGGGTCTCTTCCGAGGCGGGACAAGACAAAAAACAGACAAAACAGATGATAGACAAGACCGCACTCAAAGCTTTCGTAGAAAAGCAATTGGAAGGCACCGACCTTTTTCTGGTCGGGATCGACATCTCCCCGGACAACGACATCACGGTGGAGATTGATTCCGACACGAGCGTAGACATCGACCGTTGCGTAGGGCTCACAAAAGAGATTGAAAAAGAGTTTGACCGCGACGAGGAAGACTATCGCCTTGAGGTTGGTTCCGCCGGTCTGACATCGCCCTTCAAAGTTTTGAGGCAATATGAAAAAAACATCGGGAATGAAGTTGAGGTCATCACGACGGGGGGAAAGAAATTCAAGGGGGTGCTCCAGAGCGTCGGCCCGGAATCTTTCTCAATAATCTCGGCAGAGAAAATCAAGCATGAGGGAGCGAAGCGCCCCGTGCTGGAAGACGTGCGCCACGACTTCACCTACCCGGAAGTGAAATCCACCAAATACCTACTTCAATTCTAAAGTCTTATGGCAAAGAAAGCAGAGACAGTAAATATGGTCGACCGGTTTGCTGAGTTCAAGGAGCTTAAAAACATCGACAAGACCACCATGATAAGTGTCCTTGAGGAGTCGTTCCGCAATGTCCTTGCGAAAATGTTTGGCTCCGACGAGAACTTCGACGTCATCATGAACCCCGACAAGGGCGACTGCGAAATCTATCAAAACCTCAAGGTTGTGGCAGACGACGATGTCGACAACGAGGACATGGAAATAGGGCTTTCAGAAGCCCGCGAGATCGACCCTGAATGCGAAATCGGGGAGGAAGTGTCGAAACAGATTTTCTTCGAGAAGTTCGGACGCCGCGCCATCCTCAACCTTCGCCAGACCCTTCAATCGAAGATTCTCGACCTTCAGAACGAAGCAAAGTCGTCGAAATTCAAGGAGCTTGAGGGGGAAATCATCACGGGTGAGGTCCATCAGATATGGAAGCGCGAGGCGCTGCTTGTCGATGAGGAGCAAAACGAGCTCACAATGCCCAAGGAGGAACAGATTCCAAGCGATAATTTCCACAAGGGCGACATGGTCCGCGCCATAGTGAAACGCGTCGACAACCTCAACAACAATCCCAAGGTGATCATCTCCCGCACCGACGACCGCTTCCTCCGCCGCCTCTTCGAGCAGGAAGTGCCTGAGATCCACGACGGACTGATCACCATCAAGGAAGTGGCACGCATCCCGGGAGAGAGAGCCAAGATAGCCGTCGAGAGCTATGACGACCGCATCGACCCCGTCGGAGCCTGTGTCGGAATCAAGGGAAGCCGTATTCATGGCATCGTCCGCGAGCTCCGCAACGAGAACATCGACGTCATCTCCTACACGGCCAATCCCTCTCTGTTCATACAGAGAGCCCTAAGCCCCGCCAAGATATCATCCATCCGTCTTAATGAAGAGGATAAGAAAGCGGAAGTGTTCCTGCATCCCGATGAAGTGTCGCTGGCAATCGGCAAGGGCGGCCTCAACATCCGTCTGGCTACGATGCTGACAGGCTACACTATCGACGTCTATCGCGACATCGAGGAGGGCGAGGAAGACATTTATCTCGATGAATTCCGCGACGAGATCGACGACTGGGTGATTGAAGCCCTCAAGGATCTCGGACTCGGCACTGCCAAGGCCGTGCTCAACGCTCCGCAGGAGGTATTAGACCAGGCAGACCTTGAAGACTCCACCATCCAGCACGTGCTCGACGTGATTAAGGCGGAGTTTGACGACTGACCGATTTTCCTCACGCCTCGTATCCCCTCTCCCCTTTAATCATTAAGACACAACCTCTTCACCAGCATATGCGCACAAAAATAAGTAAAATAGCGAAAGATCTCAATGTCGGTGTCGGCACCGCCGTTGACTTCCTGCGCCGCCACAGCATCGACGTCGACAACAATCCCAACGCGAGGATCGACGACAATGCCGTGCAACTCCTGACGCGGGAATTCAGCAACGACAAGGCCGACAAAGACAAATCTATCGACAGGACCAACTCACGGCGCGAAGGGAAAAAGAAAAGTTTCACCGACGATTCCCAATCCCCGTCGATTCCGGGATTGAAAGTGCTTGGGAAAATCGACCTTGAGTCTACCCGGCGCCGCAAATCGCGCAGGGATGGCTCCCAAGCAAGAAGACAGGAATCAAAGCCGAAGAACGAGCCGGCGGCTCCCTCCGGCAAAGTCGACGTATCCCCACAGGCTACCGCAGCAGAAGGCAGGCAGCCCAAACCCACAGGAAATCCTGTCGCGGCCGATAACGCCCAATCCCTGAGAGATATCACTCCTGCACAAAAAGACATGCAGCCAGCCTCTCCGGAGACAATGGCCGACGACAGAACGATTGCGGAAGTGCGCACCGAATCCACGATAAATCCCAATAAAACAGATTCTTTGCCCGACTCAGGAAGCAAGGCCGCGTCTGGTGATAACACGGAAGCCCATACAGAAACCAACATAGTGAACAATAAGAGTCAATCCGAACCCAAGCCTTCCAGAAGACCGGAAGGCAGCACTCGTGCCGACCAGAAACAGGCACGCCAAAACAATGTCTCAGCCCCCAACGAGGCTACGAAAGAGAACGCCGGCGGACAGGCATCAAAAACAGAACAGAAACCTGCCGGGGAACAGCCTAAGAGCAACGTCTTCAGGCTTAGCACTCCCCCGGCCCAACCGGAGCTGAAGGTCTTGGGTAAAATCGACCTGTCGGCACTCAACCAGTCGACCCGCCCCAAGAAGCGCGGCAAGGACGACCGTCGCCGTGGTGGCGACAAAAACCGTCAGAGTGGCTCTGCCCAAGCGCAAGGCGACTCTGCAAATGCCGACCGCAAGAAACGCAAACGTATCGGCAAGGAGAAGGTCGACATCGAGAAAGCTGCCTCACAACCCGGATTCGGCTCCGAACGCCGCAAGAAAGGCGGAGACAAAGGGCAGCAGGGACAAGGACAGCAAGGTCCTCAAAACGAACGCAAACGTGGCGACCGCGGGAAAGGCGACTCTAAACCTCGCAGGAACAACGACCGCGCCCCGAAGCAGGAATCGAATCCCGAAGACGTGCAGAAGCAGGTCAAGGAAACTCTTGCCAGGCTCACCAACAAGGCTCCCAAGAAGGGCGTCAAATGGCGCAAGGAGAAGAAAGAGGCCATCCACAACCGTGAGCTTGAGAACCAGCGCCGCGAGGAGGCTGAAAGCCGCGTGATACAGCTGACCGAGTTCGTGACGGCCAACGACCTCGCAAACCTTATGGAAGTCCCCGTCAACAACGTCATTGCAACGTGTATGAACCTCGGGGTCATGGTGTCGATCAATCAGCGCCTCGACGCCGAGACCATCAACATCGTGGCCGAGGAATTCGGCTTCACAACCGAATACGTCAGCGCTTCCGTCACAGAGGCCATAACCCCTGAGGAGGACGACGACGAGGATCTCATCCCGCGTCCGCCGATCGTGACCGTAATGGGCCACGTCGACCATGGCAAGACCTCGCTGCTCGACTATATCCGTAAAGCCAACGTCATAGCGGGAGAGGCAGGCGGCATCACCCAGCATATCGGAGCCTACAACGTCAAGCTCGCCGACGGAAGGAGAATCACCTTCCTCGACACCCCCGGCCACGAGGCCTTCACCGCCATGCGTGCCCGTGGAGCGAAAGTGACCGACCTTGCAATCATCATCGTCGCCGCCGACGACGATGTCATGCCGCAGACGATCGAGGCCATCAACCATGCCTCGGCTGCAGGCGTGCCCATGGTCTTCGCAATCAACAAAATCGACAAACCCACCGCCAATCCCGACAAGATAAAAGAGGAGCTCGCCAATATGAACTACCTCGTGGAAGAATGGGGAGGAAAATATCAAAGCCAGGACATATCCGCCAAAAAGGGCCTCGGAGTCGACGAGCTCATGGAAAAAGTGTTGCTTGAAGCTGAGTTGCTCGACCTCAAGGCCAACCCCGACCGCAAGGCCATAGGCTCCGTAATCGAGTCGAGCCTCGACAAAGGAAGGGGCTACGTTGCCACCGTGCTCGTGCAGAACGGCACGCTCAAAGTCGGCGATGTCATTCTCGCCGGAACCAACTATGGCAAAATCAAGGCGATGTTTAATGAGCGCAACCAGCGCGTCACCGAAGCCGGACCCGCCACGCCTGTCCTTATCCTCGGCATGAACGGCGCTCCCACAGCCGGAGACACCTTCAACGTGCTTGAGTCGGAGCAGGAAGCACGCGAAATCGCCGGCAAGCGCGAACAACTCCAACGCGAGCTCGGGCTGCGCACAAAGAAGCGTCCCGGACTCGAAGAACTTGGCCGCCGCCGTGCCCTCAACGATTTCCACGAACTCAATCTCGTGGTCAAGGGAGACGTCGATGGCTCCGTGGAAGCTCTCTCGGATTCTCTCATCAAACTTTCCACTCCCGAAATACAGGTCAACGTGCTTCATAAAGGCGTTGGCGCCATCTCGGAGAGCGATGTGACGCTCGCGGCAGCATCCGACGCCATCATCATCGGATTCCAGGTGCGTCCCTCCGGGGCCGCACGCAAGGAGGCGGAGAAAGAGGGAGTGGAGATCCGTCTCTATTCCGTCATCTACAAGGCCATAGAGGAGGTGAAAGACGCCATGGAAGGACTTCTCGCTCCCGAAATCAAGGAGGAAATCACCGGCACGGCAGAAGTGCTACAGACCTATCATATTTCAAAGGTCGGCACGATTGCCGGAGCCATCGTGCGCGACGGCAAAATCAAGCGTTCCGGCAAAGTACGTGTCATACGCGACGGCATCGTGATCTACTCCGGCGAGCTTGGCTCCCTGAAGAGATTCAAGGACGACGTCAAGGAGGTCACATCCGGCTACGACTGCGGCCTTTCCGTGCAGGGATACAACGACATTCGCGAGGGCGACCTTATCGAATGCTACGAAGAAGTGGAAGTCAAGAAATCTCTCTGATGGCTTTCATATTGATCAACATCGGAAGCAATCTGGGCAACAGGAGGCTCAACCTCAGTCGCGCCATGAGAGCCATAGGCGACGCTTTCGGAGATTTTGAAATGAGTCATGTGGTGGAGTCACAACCCTGGGGGTTCGACTCCACCTCGCCTTTTCTCAACGTCGGAATGGCCTTCTCCTCCGACCTTCCTCCGGAAGAGCTGCTTAGCAGGCTTCAGGAAATCGAACGCTCCATCTCCCCCGCTCCCCACCGCGACGGGGAAGGCCGATATGCAGACCGCGTCATCGACATAGACATCGTCGCCATCGACTCTATCATGCTCGACACTCCCCTGCTAAAGCTGCCTCACCCCCATCTTGAGGAAAGAGAGTTCTTCCTTAGGCCGCTGGAGGAGATCGCCCCGGGCTGGAGGCACCCGGCCACAGGGCTTTCAGCCTCAGAAATGCTATCCTCATTGCAAAACAAATGCGAAAACTCATAATCACATCAGCCAACAGGATATTCCTTGCCGCCGCCGACGACGCATCGCTTCGTCTTCCTCTTGAAAGTGAAATTTCGGTGACTACAGATGCGGAGACATTTGCCTTCGGAGAGGGTCTTGCCGTGTCTCCCTCAGCCATTGCCGGCGGTCTGGAAACGCTGACCGAAACCGGGCTTCGTGAGACATGGACAATGATTCCACCCGAAGACTATGCCCTTGCAGTCAAAGGCGCGGAACTGCTCAACTGGAACGAAAGCGAACGATACTGTCCGCGCGACGGGCATACCCTCGTCAGGCACTCGGAGATAAGCAAACGCTGCCCCCTTTGCGGGGCCGAATATTTCCCTCGGCTTAACCCTGCCATCGTGGTGCTCGTGACGAAAGACGACCGTGCCCTGCTCGTGCATTCGCGCAATCTCAAATCCGGGATACATGCGCTCGTGGCCGGATTTGTCGAGACCGGGGAATCGCTTGAGGATTGCGTCGTGCGCGAGATAAAGGAGGAGACAGACCTTGAAGTGGAAGACGTGGAATATTTCGGAAGCCAGGCCTGGCCCTTCCCCTTTCAGCTGATGATAGGATTCACGGCGAAATATAAGTCGGGAAAAATCCGCTTCGCCGACGGGGAGCTGTCGTCGGGCGATTTCTTCACCCGCGACTCCGTCCCTCCCCTTCCTACCCTACCCTCTCTTTCCCGCAGAATCATCGACGCATGGATCAACCGGGAAATAGGCTGCTGAAATGCCATTCCCCCGGAAACATTAAATAGAACTTCATTTCTAAAAACTTTTTAACATTCTATAATGTTAAGAAAACAGACATCAAAACTTCCGCCATGGATACTGTCGATCCTGACCGTCGCTCTCATCCTATGGCTCACGCTCGCCCCCGACCCGCTCGGCGACGACTCTCCCCGGCTCTTCCCCGGGGCCGACAAAGTGGCCCATGCCATAATGTTTGGCTTTCTGACGGTCGTGCAGCTTCTCGACAGGCAGCGCAGGCAGGAATGGAAAAGGCTTGACAGGCCCATTGTCTGGACAGCCGCCGCATTCTCCACTTTGCTTGGCATAGCCATCGAATTTATCCAGCTTTCGATGGGCATGGGGCGAGGTTTTGAAGTGGCCGACATGGTGGCCGACGCTGTCGGCTCCGCCATATGCGCATTGCTTTGGCTTTGGTGGCAACGCCATTGGAGCCTGCCCTGAAAAAAATAGAAAGAACTTCGATTTGATTCCACAATGACTGAAAACGACAACATACCTCCCGCCCCCAATTCCTCAGCTCCCGAGGAAACCAGACCGGTCAAACCGAAAAAGCGTCATCTCATCCGCTCCCCATGGATAAGGCTGCCGTTGAAGACGCTGATGTGGCTGCTTGTGGTCGTTCTCCTCATTCCCGTCCTGCTTTACGTCCCCCCGGTGCAGACGTTTGTCAAAAACGTGGCATGCAACGCCGTCTTTCAATCCACGGGAATGAAGATCGGCATCGACCGCTTCCGTCTCAAATGGCCCGTGGATGTCGCGCTCGACGGAGTCTCTGTCGTGGAAGCTTCGGGCGACACCATGGTCATGGCCAGGGAAGTCATTGCCGATGTCAAGCTTATGCCCTTGCTGAAACTCGACATCAAAATCAACAAGCTCTCGCTCCTCGACGGCTACTATCGTATGGTCAGCCCCGACTCCTCCATGATTCTTAAAATAAAGGCCGGGTATCTATCCGTCGACGACCAAAGTTCGGCCGACATGGCCAACAGCCGTATCCTCCTCAACAAAGCACACATAAAAGAGGGCGACCTGTCGCTGCTGATGGACGTCTGGAAACAGAAACCATCGCCCACCGACTCCACATCCGCCCCGTTCTTTATCAGCGCCAACGAACTGCTTCTCGAAAATTTCTCTTTCGGGATGAGCATGCTCCCCACCATCGACACCCTTCGCCTCAACGCGGGCAAAATCATGCTCAGGGAGGGAATCGTAGACCTTGCCAAGAATCTTATAACCGTAAAGTCGCTACAAGCAGCCACGGGCGACATGACTTATCTCACCCCGACTCCCGAATATGTAGCGGCCCATCCGGCGCCGGTTTCCCGACCGGACTCCCTCGCCCAGCCGTCAGCGCCGATGGTGATCAAGGGAGATTCAGTGTCACTGACCGATTTCAAGGCTCTTTACGCCATCAAGGATGCCAAACCTCTGCCGGGGTTCGATCCGTCGTTCATACAAGTAGACGACGTAAACGTGGCATTGAAGGATTTCTACAACGCCTCCTTCGACATCCGGCTTCCGATAACGTCGATTTCCGCAAAAGAGAGAAGCGGCCTGCAAATCACGTCGGGCAGCGGCACCTTCGCCATGGATTCCACGGGAATGTCGCTTCAAAGATTCGACGTATCGACCCCGTTCTCGCGAATCTCCGCCACGGCCGGAATTCCTTTCGCGTTGATGACCCTTCAGCCTGCCGCCCCGGTCAACGTTCTCGCCAAAGGGAGCGTGGGCTTCCCCGACGTGGAGGCCTTCATGCCGGCTCTTAAAGAATATACTTCCCGCCTGCCCCGACGCTCCCCTCTGAATTTTGAGCTTCAGGCGGAGGGAAAAATCAATGACGTGGATATTCCCGTCCTGACAGCCGCCATTCCCGGAGTCTTTTCAATCGACGCCCAAGGGAAGGCCCAAAACGCTCTCGACTACAAAAAGCTCGTCGCCGACATTGATTTCGAAGGCTCGGTTACGAATCCGGCAGTGGTCGACGGGCTGCTCGGCAAGACGGGATTCAGAATGCCGTCGTTATCCCTGAAGGGGAATGCCTCCGCCCTTCGCCAGACCTATACGGCCAATTTCCGCCTTCTCTCATCCGCCGGCGACGTGACAGCCGACGGAAGGGTAAGTCTGACGTCGGAGGCTTACAGGGCAGACATCGGCCTACGCAACGTCAACGTCGCTCATTTCATGCCCGACATGGGTATAGGGGAAGTCACGGCCTCCCTCAAGGCCGACGGCGCGGGATTCAACCCCACCAAGCCTCATGCCTCCACCGACATTAACCTCGACATCGCCTCCATAGTCTACATGAAGAAAGAGCTGCGCGACATCATAGCCGACGTCTCCCTCCACGACGGGGCATTCGACATAAACGCCGTCTCCAAGAACGAGGCTGCCGATTTCCATCTGGAAGGGAGCGGCACAATCGCCCCCGACCTCTATACGTTCAATCTCTTCGGAGAGATGAAGCGGCTCGACCTCCAGGCCCTCGGTCTGTCGCCCGAAGCCAACCACGGATGTGCCGACCTCCACGTCTCCGGCACGGCGAGTCCTGAGAAATGGCTCTACGACATCAATCTTCGCTCCGACAGCCTCGAATGGACCGCCGGCAATCAGTATTTCAGAGTGCCGGGATCGCTTGCCATGAAATTCAAGAGCTATCCCGAGAAGGTGCAGGCCAACATCGAGGCGAGTCTCACCAACGTAGACTTCAGCAGCCCTGCGGGCCTGAAGCAACTCGTAGCCTCCTTCTCCCAGGCCGCCGATTCAATCATGAAGCAGACGGAGCGCAAGAACATCAACGTGGAGACGCTTCAGGCAACGCTCCCCCCCTTCACGCTCAACGTCAACGCATCCGGAAGAGGGCTCGTAGGCAAATATCTCAACACAATCGGCATGAGCGTAGACACCATCTATGCCGACATACTCAACGACTCAATAATCAAAGGACGGATCGGCCTCTTCGACATGGCCAATTCAAGAATGCGCGTCGACACTCTGACCCTCGACCTCAACCAGCGCCACAAGCTGCTCGACTATCGACTCCACATGGGCAACCGACGCAACAACGCCACGCTCTCGGAGTTTGCCGACGTCAACGTCAACGGCTATCTTGGAGAGAACCGTGGGCTCGTCTCCATCACCCAGAAAAACCAGGAGGGGAAGACCGGCTATCGCCTCGGTATGACCGTAGCCCTGGCGGATTCCCTTGTCAACGTCCATTTCACCCCGCGCAAGGCCACCGTGGCCTACCTGCCGTGGACATTCAATTTCGACAACCATATCGACGTCAATCTGAAGAACTATCAGATCAACGCCAATCTCCTGGCGGAGAGCGACAAGAGCAGCATCAAGCTCCTGACCGTCAAAGGACGCCGTGGCAACGACGAGCTGACCGTGGCCATCAACAACCTCCAGATTCAGGATTTCCTCCGCATGTCGGTGTTCGCCCCGCCGCTGACGGCTGCCGTCAACGCCAATCTCAAAGTGGGATACACCAACAACTGGCTTTACGGCAACGGCGACGTGGCCGTATCCGACTTCACCTACGACAAGCTCCGCGTCGGCAACTTCGACGTGAAGCTCGGAGCGGCTATGAACGACGACGGCACTTCCGGAGCAGGGGCCACCCTCAAAATCGACGGGCAGAACGCAATGACAGCCACAGTCAGGCTCAAGCCCGACTCCATCACGAAAGAGATGGTGCCGCAGAAGGCCAACCTCAACCTTATCCGCTTCCCTCTCTACATAGCCAACGCCTTCCTCGGTCCCGACGTGGCCCGACTGTCGGGCTATCTGAAGGGGAAGCTCGCAATGGGTGGGTCTTTCTCCGCCCCCGTGCTCAACGGGGCGATAAGCTGCGACTCCGTAGGGGTCTTCATCCCCATGATCGGCTCCCAGCTCCGTTTCAACAACGACTCCGTCATGCTCGCCGACAATGTTGTCAGCTTCAATCAGTTTGACATCTGGGGAGCCAACGGCAACCCGCTCGTGGTCAACGGCTCGGTCGATGCCCGAAAATTCTCCGCCATCAAGTTCGATCTCGGATTGAAGGCCAACGACTTCCAGGTCATCAACAACGACAAGCGGGCAAAGAGCGATATCTACGGCAAACTCTTCGTCAATCTCAATGCCACAGCCAAGGGCCCCATGGAGCATTTCAACATCAACGCCGATCTCGACGTGCTCAGCAGCACCGACGTGACGTATTCCATCCCCGAGACCTCCGCTGAGCTCACCCAGCAGAATGCCGGCGATGTCGTGACGTTCGTCAATTTCAACGACACGGCCAAGGTCGTGGTGGCCGATACGGTAGCTCCGATGATGGCAATGAGAATCGTGGCCAACCTGACGATCGACCCCGGAGCAGTGGTCAGCGTCAACATTCCGGGGACTGCCACCACGGGCAGCGGAAAAGTGCAGCTCAGCCCCTCCGGCTCGCTCGACTATTTCCAGAACTATATGGGTGACATGCGTCTCAATGGACAGATAGACCTCGGCGACGGCTATGCGCGCTACAGTATCCCCATCGTAGGCGAGAAAAAATTCACGTTCAACCCTGAAAGCTACATCCAATGGAACGGAGAGCTGATGAACCCGACCCTCAGGATCGACGCCACCGACAAGGTGAAGGCGAATCTGCTGATGGACGGCAACACCCGCCTCGTCAACTTCCTCGTGGGGCTCAACATCACCAACACTCTGTCGGCTCCGAAAGTGCTCTTCGACCTCTCTACCGACGACGACATGACAATCCGCAACGACCTGCTCTCCATGAGCGCCGACCAAAGGAGCATGGCAGCCATCAACCTTCTGCTGACCGGGCAATACAAGCAGCAAGGAGTCTCCACCGCAAGCCCCGACCTACTCTCTGCCCAGGACCTGACAGGAAAGCTCTATGGAATGCTGACAGGCCAGCTCAACAGCTGGCTCGCCAACAACGTCAGAGGAGTGGACCTCAGCTTCGGCATCGACCAATACGACCGCACCAACAACGGAGTCAGCGGCACGGCCACAAGCTACAGCTATTCAATGTCGAAATCGCTCTTCAACAACCGATTCAAAATCTCGGTCGGAGGCAACTACACGACCGACGCCTCCGCCGACGAAAACTTCTCGGAGAACCTTATCAACGACATATCGTTTGAATATATCCTCAAGCAGACATCCGCCACGACGATGTATATGCGCCTCTTCCGCCACACAGGCTACGAGAGCATCCTTGAGGGGGAAATCACGGAGACGGGCGTGGGCTTCGTCATGCGCCGGCGTCTTTCCGACCTCCGCGAGCTCTTCCGCCTCGGAAGGAAGAAGGCGGCCCTCCCCTTGCCTGTCTCCAATGATTCCACTTCCGTCAAGCCGGATGCCGACCTGAGGAAAGAATCCGAAGTGAAGGAGGAAGACGCTGAAGAATCCGAAGGGAAAGAGCAAGACGGCAACAAAGCCAAAGAACCATCAACTGAAGTTATCAATGAAAACAAAGACTGAAATATCATCGCTGCTTCCATTCGCAATCATCATTGCGCTGCTCCTCGCGGCCTGCTCCACCACGAGCCGGCTGCCCCAGGGAGAGACGCTCTACACGGGCGTGGATGAGTTCAAGGTGGTGGCCGCCGACGGGGAGAAGCTTCCCCCGGCCCTGATGAACAATCTCAAGACGGCCATCAACTATAAGCCCAACAATCCCATGCCCTTCTTCTCCCCGTTCAAGCGCACCCCGTTCCCGATCGGGCTGTGGGTCTACAATCATTGGAACGACTCGGCCAAGGGTCTTAAAGGCTGGCTCTACCGCAAGCTCGTCAGCCAGCCGGTGCTTATCAGCGACGCAAGGCCGGAGATGCGCGTCAAGCTCATGGAGCAGATGCTCGACAACAACGGCTATTTCGGCTCCCATGCCTCCTACGACATCGTCTACAACAAGAAAAACAACCGCAAGGCAAGCATCAACTACGTCGTAGACGTGGCCGAGCCCTACCGCATCGACTCCATCATATATTTCAAGAAGGGGGACTCGAAAATCTATGACTTCATCGACTCCGTGGCGAAAAAAAGCCCCTACATGAAGAAAGGGGAGATTTTCTGCGTCGACTCGCTGAAGGCGGAGAGAATCCGCATAGCCAACTCGATGCGCAACCGTGGATATTATTATTTCAAGCCGGAATACGTGGAATTTCTCGCCGACTCGCTGATCACGCCCGGGGCAGTGGCCCTGAAGCTGACGCTCGCCGAGAACATCCCCGACATGGCGAAGCTGCAATATCGCACGGGCAACATCTATACCACCGTGCTTCGCAAGAGCGACAGCTATGCCGGCACCCCCGACACCATGCAGACCTCCAAGGGGGAAGTCATCGTCATGCGCCCGGCGCGCCTGCGAAAAAGCCTCATCCCCTCATGCATCACCTTCCGCAAGGGCAAGCTTTTCTCCGTGCGCGACATGAACCGCACTCAGACGCGCTTCTCCCGCCTCGGCATCTTCGGCAACATCCAGATCCAGCCCGTCCCGGTCGACACTGTTGCCGGGCATGCCCTGCTCGACGTCTACAACATCGTGCAGTTTGAAGACCCCATCGAGGCCTCCATCGAGGTCAACGCCACCTCGAAATCCAATAGCTACCTCGGACCGGGTCTGATCCTGGGAATCGCCAACCGCAACCTCTTCGGCGGCGGCGAACGCCTCAGCGTGCAGTTTAACGCCGACTATGAATGGCAGACGGGACGAAACCGCAGCAGCGTCTTCAACAGCTATGAATTCGGCATCACCTCCTCTCTGGCGTTCCCCAGGCTGCTCGCCCCGAAATTCGTGAAGCGTTCGGAGCGCGACCTCAACTGGACCACCATCTCTCTCGGCGCAAGCGTGCTCAACCGTCCGCACTATTTCAAGCTCGCCGACTTCAACACCGGCATCACCTACGAATGGCGGCATTCGCGCCACGTGCTCAATCAGTTCACCCCCTTCAAGCTGACCTACAACAAGCTCATCTCCACGACCCATGATTTCGACTCCGTGATGTCGCAGAATCCCGCCGTGGCATTGAGCTTCGAAAGCCAGTTTATCCCGGAGATGACCTACACCTACACCTACGATCGCTTCTTCGAGCGCGAGCGCATCAACGGCATCAACTTCACGGCGACCGTCACCGAAGCCGGCAACATCTTCAATGGCATCTGGACGGCATGCGGCGTAAAGGGGAAAAAGAAGCTTTTCGGCACTCCTTTTTCACAGTTCGTCAAGGGGCAGGCCCAACTCGTCTACAGTCGCCGACTCGTGCGCGGATCCGACCAATGGCTCGTCTCGCGCGTGCTCATCGGCGCGGCCCATGCCTACGGCAACTCTCAGGAGGTGCCGTATTCAGAACAGTTCTATATCGGAGGAGCAAATTCGATACGCGCCTTCACGGTCCGCTCCATCGGCCCGGGATCCTACCGCGCGCCGGAGGAGATCCGCAACGGCTACTTCGACCAGACCGGTACGTTTAAGCTTGAGCTCAACACGGAATACCGCTTCCCCATCATCAGCGTGCTGCATGGGGCCGTCTTCCTCGACGCCGGCAACATCTGGCTTCTGAAGAACGATCCCCTGCGCCCGGGAGGACAACTCAAGGGGAAGACCTTCCTGAAGGACATAGCCCTCGGCACGGGCATCGGCCTGCGCGTGGATATAGGGATGATGGTGATTCGCGGAGACCTCGGCTACGGGCTCCACGTGCCCTACGACAACGGTTCGTCCCATTATTTCAACGTCCCCTTCAAGGATGCCTTTGCGTTCCATCTCGCGATCGGCTATCCGTTCTGACCCTTCGCCGACGGCTCCCGCAACTCCCATTCCTCCCACAACTCCTGAAAACCAATGAAACCGATTTCCTCATCCGAACGCAAAGGGATTCTCGTGGTGGCTCTCGTCGCCATGGTCATAACGTCGGCGGGCTACTTCATATCCCGCTGCGAAAGGGCCTCGACGGCTTCCGCTCCCTCCGCGCCCCCTCCGGCGGAAGTGCTTCTGACCCCCGATTCCTCCCTCCTCAAAAAGGGGAAGCTGATGAGGGGGAAGAAATCCCGACGGGATTCCGCCCGCAAAAAGCGCAAGAAGAGGGCCACAAGCCCGAAGACGTGGCCTACGCGAAGCCCGCGCGACGAGCTTATTCCGCAATAATTTTCTGAAATTTATGCCCGTTGATTTGCAGTTTAAAAGGATTATTGCTTATTTTGTCATTTCAAACATGGCGAAGAGTCCTCGCGGCTCTTCGTCAGCCAACCACGAAACGAATGTCAGGCCTCGCCACGATTCTCGCCATAGCCCTCTCCTCAGGATGCCTCGCCGCTGATTCCGTCCATGAATCTCCAGCCCGAGGCAACGCGCAAGTCAATGAATTCCCCTCCGCCCTGTCGATGACGAAACGGAAGCCCGTCGGCATGTCGCTGAAGACAAATGCCATCCCGTGGACGGCCACGATTATGAACATCGCCGGGGAGGTCAATCTGTCGGACAAGATATCGCTGTCCGTGCCCGTCTGGTGGTGCCCGTGGTTCATAGGGCAGTCCCACGCGCTTCGAGTGCTCGCGCTTCAGCCGGAAGGGAGATGGTGGTTCTGCAAGGCCGGGACGGGGCATTTCATCGGCCCGCACATCTCCGTCGCATGGTTCAACCTGCGCCACAACCATATCCGTTACCAGGACCATGGCAGTCCGCTGCTCGGGGCAGGCCTGACCTATGGCTACCGCCTGATGCTCAACCGGCGACTCGACCTGGAGTTTTCCATCGGGGCCGGCTACATGACGATGCGCTACGACCGGTTTCACAACGTCGGCAACGGTGCGCTTATCAACACCATGAAGTCGTCGTATCTGGGCATCGACCATGCCGGAGTATCCCTCGTCTATAATTTCAATCTCTGACCATCATGCCGCGAATAGCCATCCATATCATTCTTACGCTTCTGGCAGCGTTCGTTCAGGGATGCATCCATACGTATCCCGACCCTGCCCGGGCCGTCGACCCCGCGAAAATCCGTCTCGAACTTGAATTGACTCCCCCCGCCGGTTGGGACACCCTGATGACCCACTCCTCTAAAGCCGGAGCCGAACCTCTTAGGAGGATAATCGTGGAGATGAGAGGCCGCGACGGCCATTCGGAAAAGATGGAGTTTTTTCGGCCGGCCTCGGAGTTGTCGGAGCCGGTCCCGTTGTCGTTGCCCCTGGATTTTATGCTCGACCCTACGGCCTACGACCTCGCCATCTGGTCGGACTTCGTGGATGCCGCGTCCCGCGACTTCAAGGCGTTTGACGCCTCCGACCTTTCGGATATCCGGATCAGGTATGACGGCAATGTCTGGACGCCGTTGAAGGATTGCTGTTCGGCGCTCAAACGCGTGGATTTGAGCGAGCACAAAGGGAAGGAATTGGTGACGGTGAAGGTTCCGGTCATGCTGAATCGCCCTGTCGCAAGGTTCCGGCTCATTCCCTTGGACTATGAAGAATTTCTCAAAACCAATATGGAGCAGATACGGAAAGGGGAAACGTACTACGTGGAGATTGACTTAGAACCCGGTTTTCCGTTGTCGTTCGACCTTACATCTTATTCCACTCAAATCGAATCTGATACCACGAGGCTGACATTTCCACTTGACATCATAACGATTCCGGGGGTGGAGGTGGAACTTGGTTCGGGCTATCTTTTCTGCGACGGCAGGGCGACGCTGTCGGCGCGGGTCAAGATTCTCAATTCCGCAAAGGCGGTCGTATCGCGCACCCAAGAGTTCGACATCCCCATAGCTGCCGGAAAAATCAGCATAATCAAAGGGGATTTCATGACCTCCACGATCAGTGGAGGCCTCACCGTCGACACGACCTGGGAAGACGAAATCATCATCCCGGTCGGGTCTTGACCACCGGCCCGAATAAGTTTAACGATTTAGTATGAGATAATGCACAAGATTTTTGGTTTTATATTGATTCTTCTGTCGCTCATCGCCGCTTTCCTTGGCTCCTGTCAGGGAAAGCCGTCGCAGCATTGCGCAGGATTTGAGCTTGCCGACAGTCTGGCAAAGGAAAATCCTGATTCTGCAATAGCAATCCTTGATTCCCTCGACCGGTTATCGGATCTCACGGAATCCGACCGTATGCATTCCCTCTTGGTCAGGGTTGCTGCCGAAGACAATAGCCTTACGACAGCCAAATCCGACTCTACAATCAAGCCACTGCTTGAATATTACATTGACGGAGACAATGATGAGGAACTCCATCCTAGGGTGCTATATTACGCGGGTCGCATCTATTCCGACCTCGGAAAATCGTCGGAAGCCTTGCGTTATTTCAAACAGTCGCTTGAATCGCTCGGCAAAGACAACGACCTCGACCTCCAAAGCCGCATCCACGCCCAGATGGCCCACCTTTTTACGAAACATCGTATGTTCAGGCATGCGCTTAATCATACGAAAAAGCAAGTAGAATATGAAAAAGGCAGCAGGGATACAATTCAAATTATCTCCTCCCAATTGTCACTGGCTTTCGCTTTTAGATGTGTAGGTAAAAATGACAGTGCAGAACTAATTTACAGAAAACTAAGTCACGAATCATTGGTCAAAGACGATTCCAACTTAAATCTGGTTTTCAATTCCCAACTGGTTTCTTTCATGTTGGAAAACGGGCGGATCAGGGAGGCAGACTCACTCGTTTCGATAATGCAACCGGTGGACGAGCAACATGTCGATCCATCTGTTCTAAACATAGTCAATAAGGTAGACTGGAATAGACAGGACTATGACAATATTATAAATAGATCGTTACGGCTTCTCAACAATAAGAACATATACATAAGAAGACAAGCGGCTCGAAATCTGGCACGAGCTAATTACGAGGAAGACAATCTCAGGGACGCATTGTATTTTATGGACAAATATAATCAAATCTCCGATTCAATTACGGCTATGGAAAGTTCTTCTCCATTGGCTGAAGTAGAGGATATGTTCAATAATGCTGAGATTGAGGCAATGTCTGTCAGATTGAAGAACGAAAAAGATTTGAATACCTTTCTGATAGTAGCTATCGTCTTGTTCGTGACAGTTGTGGCTCTATTGTTTATAATCCATGGGAATCGAGTCAAATTGGAAAGAGCCAGAATGATAAATGAAATTCAGCTTGAAGCAGAGAAAAAACTAAATGAGAAAGAGAATGAGATGAAGGAGCTTGAGTCATCTCACAATCAACTTATAGAGGACATAAGATTACAGAAAGAGAACATGTCTGCCGAAAAAAAACAGGAAGAAGACATCAACGCCCACAGAATCATAGATGATGCCAAGATTAGACTTTCGAAGATTTCTTATCATTTCATTGATGAGGGAAGAAAAGCAAAATGCAAAATCACCAACGATGATTTTGTTGAGCTGGAGTCTCTCCTTTCAATCATACACCCTCGTTTGACCACACTGATAGAGGCCCCCGTATTCAAGACACGTGACCGGAAAGATGCCATGTTGACTAAAATTGGGATTTCTCTTAAAATGTGTTCCAACATTCTGGATGACTCTTCATCCACCCTTTCAAATGCGAGAGCCAGATTATTTAAAAGGCTTTCGAATGAGGGAAAGATTGAAAATGGCATAAAAAGTTATAGCGAACTCATTCACTCTTTATGATTTTTCAATGATCAGATTGCCAAGTACTTAACAACAAAATATAAATCTTTGTGAATCAATGTTAACGTAAAAATATAATCCTGTAAATTTTTGTGAATCGAAAAATTTGCAGATTAAATCGGCTCATCATAATTTTGCAGACGAGCTTAAAAACACTGATTCGATATGAAAAAAATTATCCTTTATTTATGTCTGCTCTTTTCAGGCATTGCGTTGGCTCAGGTTTCATCGACAACTCCTAAGGAGCCTACCGATCCGATTGAAGAACCTCCACGCAAACGTGCGGGGCAAAACAACCGTGGATTCCAGATTATCGACAACATCCTTTATATACATACATATAAAGGAGAAGAAGTCAAAGTGGAAGTCATTAATGACGGGACCTATATTTGGTCTCAGACAGAGGCTTCCGACGTGTTTGTCCTGCCGAACCTGCAGGAGGGCATGACCTACACCATTGTCATCACCATCAACGGCAATGCCTGGTCCGGCTCGTTCACATATTGAAGAATGTAGCGGCAATCTAAACGACCTTCCAATCAAATTTTCCATAAGAGTGTGTTTGAATTTAACTCGGCTTAAGGCTGAGAGGCAAACTCAAAATGCTCAATTAAACTAATAATGTGTGTTAAATTCAAACACACTCTAAGATGCTGACCAAGACCTTGATAAAATATTGCAGCCTGTTTTCGCGGGGTGTCGACAAGAGAAGGATAAGGATGTTTCTGGAATCATCCCCGAATTATCCAAATCTTCTCTCTGTCGTGCAGACGCTGCGATATGCCGGCATAAATGTCGAGGTTGGCAGATGCGACGTAGATTATCTCAAATCGATTTCCGGCCCTGTCCTACTTCACCTCAACCTTCCCGGGAATCAAGTCATGGCGATTGCCAGACCGGAAGTCTCGGGGGAAGGACTGTCGATCTTCATGCCAAAGACCACAAAATGGGAGTTTCGCAAGTTCGTCGATCTTGTCCGAGTGTGGGATGGTGTGGTGGTATATGCCATCGACAAGCCTATCGGAGAATTATTACGTCAACCCTCAGGAACCATATACTTGATTCTCATTCTCTTGATATTGGTCTCAGCTATATGGATGTCGGGAAATCTATCTGTCGTTTCAATTCCTCTTTTTGTGGGTCTGACGGCGTCATCATTGCTATATGCCAGACTTTGGGGAATGAATATGGGAATAATCGATGGAATCTGCCACATCTCAAGTAATGCTGATTGCGACTCAGTATCCTCATCTAACCACGGTAATATATTAGGATTTTCCCTTGCAGCGCTGTCTCTTTCCTATTTCCTGTCTCAAACTCTCTGTATGCTTTTCTTACGCGGAGAATATGCATTAACCGGAATGTACATTGTTTCATCAATTGTGGTGATACCGATGTCTGCATACTCCGTATATGCCCAAAGGAAGATTGGGAAATACTGCGTCTTGTGTATTGTCACTCTGGCATCCCTGGCTGCGGAAGCCGTGATTTGCATTTCCTTATCAAATCCGGCCATCGACGCCGGGATTCTTGGCACATGGATAATAATCTTTGCTACGATCCTCACCATACTCCGCGTAGTTGATTTGCTCAAAGTCAAAGTGGAACGTGGCGGAAAGGAAAGGTTAAGATTCCTCTCCCTCAAGAGGAAAAGGGAGATCATTTCGATGGAAAGCCGACCCTGCGACGGATATGAGACAACGTTGTCAATCGGACCGACAAATGCGCCGCACACGGTGACAACGATACTCTCCACCGGATGCCCGCATTGCAGGAGAACTGTAGCCGATTTACTGTCGATGCAGGAAAGGGGAATCGAATTCCATTGGAATATAATCTTCGGGGAAACAAAATCCGGAGATAGTGACGATGTCAAGGCGATGATCCATGCTTATTTCTCCGACATACTCCTGTTTAAGAAACAATTGAAGCTTTGGTCGGAAGGCAGAAAATTCCGGCCCAGGGATATTTTATCGGATATTGGCTCGTTGCCGGTCGAGACTGAGACATACGAATACTTCAGGGCATTCATCACAAGGGAAGGGATATCCGGATTGCCTGTGATAATTCTTAACGGCAGGAAGCTGTCGTCGGTTTACGAGGTGAAAGACCTTGAGTACCTGATTGCCGACAATCTAATAAACAATCTTTGAAAATGACGTCATTAAATAAAATACGAGAGACAGGCATTGAAACGATCTGTAAACGCGAAGCCCCGTAGCGTACAAGAGAGGGCACTTAACAATCATATTTTTAGTTACTTTAATTTTTAATACTTTTCATTATGAAAAAACTAACTGATTTTGAAATGCTGTCTATCCTCGGAGGATGGGCAGATCCTGAAGAATGCAAAAGGGTTCTGGACGAGGTCCCAGACATGGAGAGTAATCCCGATACGACAGATGAAGCTTGGGATAAATGGGCCGAAGAATTCTATAAGCATTGTGGTGGAATAGCCATATGAACCGCTCCATACCCTCTCCTCGTACGAGGAGAGGGTATGGATATGAAATTATCACCTTATGAAAATATTTCGCGACATATTTCTTATTGTCTTGGCAATTTCCGCTTTTATCGATGTATCCGCCTGGAATATCATCGAACAGATTATCGAGCCGGCTTTGGTAGAGGTGAGATATGAGCGCCGGAAGGTGCTCGATACTCTCAACCCTGAGAATGATTTCCGGAAAAGCTTATTCACACTGAAGGTCGGAAAGACAGTCAGCGCATTCTATTCCGCAGAACTTAAAACCTTTGATTCAGCTGAGTTCAGGAACAGGGAGCTTTTCTTTGCCAGATATGACAACAAAGATTTACAAAAATACCACACGTATTTGCCTCGGGAGAAGGTTTTCAAGAACTATCCCGAAGGGAAATTAAGGGTTCACGACCGGTTTGACCTGTCGCAATGGACAATCGACGAGGACTGGGAAAAACCGACTTGGAATATCACCGATTCCGTGTGCAATATAATGGGATATCAGTGCATCCTGGCAACGACCGATTTCAGAGGACGGCGCTGGGAGGCATGGTTTGCCCCTGAGATACCCATATCCGACGGCCCATGGAAGCTGTGCGGCCTGCCGGGGTTGATACTAAAAGCCCAAGACTCGAAATCTCACTACATCTACCAGCCTCTTTCCGTCCGCACGGAAAATGCGGGGAACGTAGAGTATTATGACTATGAAGCAGACTTCAGGCTGACCATGAAAAGCCGTAAGCGGGCACTCCAAAGGAAATTCAAACATCTTCATACGGACATTCACTACAAAATCGTTTCTTCAGGAGCGTTCGGCATTAAAAATCCCAACGTCAAGAAAAGAGACAAGAAGCCGCACTCAAACTACGATTTCGAGGAGACCGACTATCCCCACGAGGAATGACAATAATCATTAGAAAATGTTGTCATTAAAATACGAGAGACAGGCATTGCGGCGACATGCAAACGCGAAGCCCCGTAGCGTACAAGAGATGAATAACTTAAAAAAAATTACTTTATGGAAAAGATTAGTCTTAGTGAACTGATTAACATCATGGGAGGTTACACCTATTCCTCTTGTGCAGAAGTACAGTTCGCAGCAAACACTCATCGCGCTCCATCCAGCTCTGCACCGGAAGTTCAAGAAGCAGAAGCCAAGTTTTGGGAAGACTGGGCAAATGAGTTTAAACGTCTGTGCTAATAAGCGCAACAATTAAAGAGATTCTTGCAGGATTGATTCCTGCAAGGATCTTTAGAGCGCGTTCCTTAAATTCTTAGAGAATTCAAAAAAAAGGGAAAATGCATTAATCTGTATTAAATTCAAACACTCTTAATATTACAGAAATGAAAATCGGAATCTTCGCAATATTGCTGATGCTCCTATCCGGAGGAAACGTCATAATGGCTCAGACAATAGAGCCTAAAGAGGATGCAATCCTGCAGATAAGATATGAAAAGACAGTTTGCCGTGATACGACAACCGGCAACTTTTTCTGCACCAGTCCTATGATTCTAAGAATTGGCAAAAACGCTTCCATGTTTTATCCGGAAAAATTAATGTTTACAGATTCAATGGATTACTATTATCCGGATGTAAGGTTGATAAGTCTGGAGGAAATTGTCAGGGATGGAGGAAATGCAATAGCCAGACTTAAGGGTTGGGAAGATGAGTATCTTTTCAGGAATATAAATGACAATGAGACTTTTGCCTGTCAAAGTTTTGCCGGATACCATGTTGGCTACACAGAGAAAACTGAGTTGCCGGAATGGACTGTCTTCAACGACAGCACGGAAGACATACTGGGATATAAGTGCATATATGCCACATGTAGCTATCGTGGGAGAAACTGGGAGGCATGGTTCACACCGGAAATCCCCTTGAAGGAGGGGCCATGGAAACTTGCCGGACTACCGGGGGTCGTGCTTAAAGCCTATGACAATAAGAAACAGTATGTTTTTGAAGCCACGTCGATCCGCACAAACAACCTTCCTCAGGTCGGGATATTTATTTATGACCGAAAACCTCTGGACATGCTTAAGAATCGACAGGAATACCTCAGGGCTCTCTATAATCTGCGCCTAAAGAGAAAATTCTTAAACGAAGTGTCGCTCTATACCGACTTCAAACCTTCAAAGTCAGACCATATACCGCTTTACGATTATGAGGAAATAGATTACCCACACAATTAAAACAATCTTACGAGGAATGACAATCAACATTAGAAAATGACGTCATTAAATAAAATACGAGAAGCAGGCATTGAAACGACCTGTAAACGCGAAGCCCCGTAGCGTACAAGAGAGGGCACTTAACCTTTTTATTTCATTTTTTTAATTATTTTGATCATGAAAAAGCTGACTGATTTTGAAATGCTGTCTATCCTCGGAGGTACAGCAAATCCTGAAGAGTGCAAGAAACTTCAGGAAGAGGCTCCCAATCTCGAAAACAATCCTGATACGACTGATGAAGATTGGGACAGATGGGGAGAGAAATTCGACGAATATTGCTTCGGAATCTAATCATTTAAGCTCAGGTATTGCCAAACAATAACCTGAGCTTACGTAATATTCAAAAAAACCTTATGAATAGATATCTCGCATTTATAATCATCATATTATCGCTATCCATAAATATCTTTGGGAGGGAAAGGATTGAGTTTGCTCTCGAGCCTGCCCTGATTGAGGTTGTCTACGAATGTAGAACGGCCCTTGACACCCTCGATATTGAAAACAACAGCCGCGTAAATTTGATGACATTGAAGGTTGGCAAATCTACAAGTGCTTTTTATTCTGCTGAATTAAAGTATTCCGACTCTTTGGAACACAAAAACCGTGAATATGCCCTCAAAACAATCGAAGACAGAACGCTGAGGCGACATCTTGCCCGTTTGCCTAAATATAAAGTTTTTAAGAATTATCCCGAAGGAAAAATTCGCGTTCACGACAGATATGACCTTTGCGACTGGATTATTGATGAAGACTGGGAGAATCCTTCCTGGAAAATCCTGACGGATTCTGTCGCGGATATTATGGGATACCAATGTGTGCTGGCGGAATCAAAGTTCAGGGGACGACTATGGAAAGCATGGTTCACTTTCGATATCCCGATTTCCGACGGACCCTGGAAATTATGCGGTCTTCCGGGGATAATTTTGAGAGCACACGACTCCAGGATGCACTATGTCTATGAGCCCATGTCGGTACGCACCGAGGGAATTGGCAACGTGGTATATTATGACTACAAGGGAGGAATCCGCTTTACCACCAGTCGCCTAAAATCCCTTCAACGCAAATATAAGAGCCTTCATGAAGACCTCCACTATAAGATGGTGACTTCAGGGATGTATGGGCTCAGCAATAAGAGTTTGAAAAAGAGGGACAAGAAACCGCACTCAAACTACGACTTCGAGGAGACCGACTATGTCAAACCGAAGCTGGAATAAACCCTTAAAAAAAATAGCATGAAATATCTAATCGCTATACTACTGATTCTCGCTAATTGTATCTCCGGACTATCGCAGACGGAGATCAAAGGCAACGTGGCGGAAGCAATCTCCGGAAAGGCTATCGCCGGAGCCAACGTGATGGTGAAAGATCCGAAGGGGAAACTCGTGGGGTTCACCTCCACTGATGAGAAAGGCAACTTCCTGATCAAAATCAAGGAGCCCTCCGACAGCGTCACAATAAACGCCACCATCCTTGGCTACAAGCCATACTCCGCAACCTTCAAGTCTGACGGAAATCCCGTAGAAATCCTCATGGAGGAGGGTGCGCTGCAATTGCAGGAAGTGATTGTCAAGGGCGACCGCATACGTGAGAACGGCGACACGATAACCTACGACGTCGGCAGTTTCGCCCAGAAACAAGACCGCACCATCGGCGACGTGCTCAAGCGTATGCCCGGAATCGATGTCGCCAACAACGGAAAGATACAATACCAGGGCACGGACATCAACAAATTCTACATCGAAGGCAACGACCTCTTGGGGGGAAAATACGGCATAGCCACAAACGGCATCTCACACGGCGACATAGGAGCCGTAGAGGTGATGGAAAACCACCAGCCGATGCAGGTGCTCCGTGGTCTGAGCTTCTCCGACCAGGCCGCCATCAACCTGAAGATGAAAAACAAGGCCAAAGCCTCCCTTCTCGTCCACGGCACTATTGCCGGCGGATGGTCGCAACAGCCCCGGGGCGCACTATGGCAAGGCGACATTTTTACGATGATCGTCACCGGGAAATATCAGATGATAACAACGTTCAAAGGCAACAACACCGGCTTAAACCTCTCCGACCAACTGACCGACTTCACTTCCGACCGCGCAGACGAGAGAATGGAGGGATACGTGGCTCTGTCAACACCCTCCACCCCAAACCTGCAGCGAAACCGCTCCTATTTCAACCATTCTTGGATGGTCTCTTCAAGCCATCTGATGAAGACGCGAAAGGGAGGGGAGATCAAAGCCCAAGTGGACTATAACAATGACCGACTGACGGCGCAGGGGAACAACACCACGACGTATTTCCTCGACTCCGGCGACAAGGTGATAGTGGAAGACAAGAATTCCCTGTCGCGCCGCAACGCCCTGACCGGAAAATTCTCCTTCGAGGCCAATGAGAAGAGCTATTTCCTCAACAACACCCTTTCGGCCGACCTGTCATGGAACGACCTGACCCTCACCACTACCGGCACGCTCCCCAACACGCAGACGGCAAGGATGCCGGAGTATTCGGTCTGCAACCTTCTGAAGGTCATAAGACGCTTCGGAGGGAACAAGCTCGTGACGTTCAACAGCCGCAACGAATGGCGCTCCCTGCCGGAAAGGCTCTCCGTCAGCCACGACGGCAAGGAGTATGGCCAAAGCATCGGCCAGCATTCATTCTATACGGATGAACGGGCATCGCTGGGGTTCGTGCTTAGGCGCGTGCTGCTCTCTCTTGAGGCGGGCGTAGCCGGATATTTCCGCAATCTCGACACCGACCTTTGGGGCATCGACCTTGAGGATACGCCCGACCGGGAACGGCTGACCACCAATTATCTGCGGCTATTCGCCTCCCCCAAGCTGGAATGGAGCCATAAAAGGATAGAGCTCACCCTAAACATGCCCGTCAATCTCTACACCTATTTCTTTTCCGGCGGACTGCGCGACCGCACGGAGTTTTTCATCTCCCCTTCGCTTGCCGCACGATTCACCTTCTCTCCGAGGATGTCGCTGACCCTTCGCGGGAGCGTAAGGCGGTCGCCCGCATCCCTTCACGCCATCCACGACTCGTCGATACTGACCGACTACCGGTCGTTCAGCTCGGGAATCGACGACTATTACACATCTTCGGGGCAGGCTGTCTCCGCCTCCTACAGTTTCCGCAACGCACAGAAGGGTATTTTCCTGATGGCAATGGGCAGTTATGGCTGGAACCATTCGAAATACGGCACGGTGCAGAACGTCGTGGGCGACTACGTGTTTCATTCCTACCGCGCTCAACCCTCCGACTCCCGCAATGCCATGGCCATGCTCAACGTCAGCAAGACCCTCGATTTCATGAATGGAGCAATCGGCTTCAGGGGAAATCTCCGCCGCACCGATAATAGCCTTTTCTCCCAGGGAATCCCGACAGATTACAGGAGCGATGCCTTCATGCTGTCGCCTTTCATAAATGGCAGCATAACGAATTTTATGAATTGGAATCTCCGGTTTACGTGGGACCGCTCTTCACTGAAAATTTCCGACATGTCGCGACGCAGTTCCGACTCCTATGTCTATTCGGGAGGGATTACTCTGATGCCTTGCAACCTTATCATGTGGACCACCGGAGGAGAATTCTATCGCAACCAGATCGAGGAAGGAAGATACAAAGAGATGCTGATGCTCGACACGAAGCTGACCTTCAACGTCAGCAAGCGCATAGAGATCACGGCATCCATCACCAACCTGCTCAACCGCAAGGAATATGGCTACACCACCTACGGCAGCGTGTCGCAGGCGCAGCGCACAAGCCATTTGCGAGGACGCGAATTCCTGATCTCAATCTATCTCAAGAAATAAGCCCTGAGATTCCCTTTAATAGCAAAATTTGAGCAGATTTCAAGCATAATCCAGTTTGATTCCGGTCTGCAAAATTTACACTTTTCCAAGCGAATAAACAAGGTCACCATACACTTTTCCAAATGAATTGACAAGAGAGTTGTACCAGCCTCAAAAAAAGTGTCTGCTACCGACTGTCATTGTCGGCAGCAGACCCCGGTTAATATCCGCAGAAACTACTACAAAATTCCCTAATCTCCATGGGAAAATGGATGTGCCTTTATGTGGATTTATGTCGGAGGAAAGATGGGAGACGCTGGGTTATATCGGGCTTACTTCTTGGAGAAGGGGAATTCGAGCCACGTGGCTTTTTTCCAAAGGTATTCGAGCGGGCCGTGGCTGTGATGGTTGATCCAGACACGGCACAGGGCATATTGCACGAGGAAGATGGCTATGCCTATCAGTTCGCTGCCGACAATGCCCATCTGAAGATGGAGCCCCCAGTTGTAGAAGATGAACGATCCGATGATGCCCTGTGTGACGTAGTTGGTCATGCTCATGCGGCCATAGGGGATGAGCAGGGAGAGGACGCGGGAGAATTTCGTGGTGCAATAATAACCGAAAAGTATGCCGCTGACCAATATCAGCATGAAACAAAGCTTATAGAGCGAAGATATGATGGCACTTAGCGGGGTCAGCACGTTGGGATTCTGTATATAGTCGCCAAGCATGTTGCCCAAGCCGTATAAGGGGAAGAAACATATCAGCGCGGCGGCGAGCACACGTCCCCAATAACGAAGGTTTTCACGCAGAAACCAGCCGTTGCGCCCGATGAGCATACCCATGATGAAAAGTCCGGCCGTCTGGAACACCCTTCCGGCATTCCACGCCCAATAAAGCGAGAAGAGCTGCCCCTCCCAGAGATTGACCTTCACGGTCTCCCAGAATCCGGCCGTATCCTGCGCCACGTTGGCAGCTTTCCAATATTCATGATAATCAAGAAGGGCCGGAGTATAGTCGGGATTGAGGGCCGACATGACGGTCTGATAGATGAAGATGGGCTGCACAAGGCAGATGGCGGCGATGACGACGAGCGCCTTGGTGGAAAGACGGCATACGAGGGGCAAAACAAAGCCTACGAGAGCATAAAGCACGAGTACTTCGCCGGTGAAGAAAGCCGCGTTGATCTGCCCCACGACGAAAAGGAGCACCAACCGCCAGCAGAACCGGAGCCGGAAATCATTTCCGCGCAGCCGCTGGTTGTCGTGCTGGATAAAGAAGCTGAAACCGAAGAGGAGTGCGAAAATCGCGTAAGCCTTCCCTCCGAAAGCGAAGAAAAGGCCGTCCCAGACGGCTTTGTCAAGGAAGTTGAGCCAGACGGGCTGGCCCGACGTGTCGGGGAACTGATAGAAATTGAAATGCTCGATAGCGTGGAGCAGGATAATGGCCATCACGGCGAAGCCGCGCAGCACGTCGGCGGCATCCACCCTTGGATGGCGTTTGATAGCTTGGGTCATGGTCAGGCGGTTTGTATCGTTGTTGTCGTTGCGACGGGATTGTTGTGTGAATCTAAACGGAGAGTGGATAGTGGAGAGAGAAGCGGCGCGGGGCTGCAATGTCCCGCGCCGCTTCTCTTTGGTGGTAGGATTGTTGTCAGGTGGAAATATTTGCCCGGGGCAATTATTCCTCCTCCTCTTTCATGTTGTGGAATACGTTCTGCACGTCTTCGTCGTCCTCGAATTTCTCAAGGAGCTTCTCGATGGCCTCGCGCTGCTCAGCCGTCACCTCCTTGTAGTCGTTGGGGATACGCTCGAACTCGGCAGAGAGAATCTCCACGCCGTTCTCCTCAAGATATTTCTGGATGTTGGCAAACTGGTCGAAAGCCCCGTAGATCATCCATTCCTCGTCTTCGGCCTCAAGCTCAGCCTCGAAGTCCATCAGTCCGAGTTCGAAATCCTCCTGCGAAGTCTCGGCATTGGGCTTCACGTGGAAAACGCTCTTGTGGTCGAAAAGGAATGAGAGCGAACCCTGGGTGCCGAGCGAGCCGCCGTGCTTGTTGAAATAGCTTCTGACGTTGGCCACGGTGCGCTGGTTGTTGTCGGTGGCGGTTTCCACTACGATAGCGATTCCGTGGGGGCCGTATCCTTCATATACGATCTCCTTGTAGTCGCCTGCGTCTTTGTCGGTAGCCTTCTTGATGGCGCGTTCCACGGTGTCTTTCGGCATGTTGGCGGCCTTTGCGTTCTGCATCAGCACGCGCAGACGGGGATTCATGTCGGGGTCGGGGCCTCCCGCCTTCACGGCAATCGTGATTTCCTTGCCGATGCGGGTGAATGTGCGGCTCATGTTGCCCCAGCGTTTCAATTTTCTTGCTTTGCGGTATTCAAATGCTCTTCCCATATTATGAAGTTGTTTCCTTTATTTTTGTTTTCTAAGAATTATCGGAGTTGGGCGCCATCTTTTTCGATAGACTTGATGATTTTCTGCATCACTGCGTCGATCTGATGGTCGTTGAGGGTCTTCTCGTCGTCCTGAAGGGTGATTGCAATGCCGTAGCTCTTTTTCCCGGCGGGGAGGTTCTTCCCTTCGTAGACGTCGAAGAGCGTCACCCCTTTCAGAAGTTTGCGCTCGCATTTGCGGACGGTCTCGGCGATTTGCGCGAAAGCCACGCCGCTGTCGACGAGCAGGGCGAGGTCGCGACGCACGGGCTGCGTCTTTGGGAGCGGTGCATACGTCACCTGGTGTTTCTCCACGAGCTTGAAGAGTGCCGTCCAGTCAATAGAGGCGTAGACCACGTCGCGCTCTATGTCGAACCGCTTCAGGAGGTCGTGGCGAAGGATGCCCAACTCGGCAATCCGGCGCCCCTGACGGGTGGAGATTGCGAGACGGGCGGCGAAGAACTCGTCGCTATCCTGGGAAGCCACGACGGAAGCCTGCGGCAGACCGAGCACGCGGAAGATGTTTTCCACGACGCCCTTCATGTCGAATGCGGAGGCCTCGGCGGCCTTGGCGTTCCATGAGGGGGGGATGAAATCTCCCGTCATCCAGAGGCCGAGCTGCATGTTCTCGCTGTAGGGGGCAAGCGGTTTCTCCACGGTGCTCTCCTTTTCGGGATCGCGCTGATAGACGTTGCCAAACTCATAGAAGCGGAGATTCTCGGCCTTGCGGTTGATATTGTGGGAGATGCTCTCCAGGCCACCGAAAAGAAGGGTCTGGCGCATCACGGAAAGGTCGCCGCTGAGGGGATTCATGACCTTCACGCATCGCTCCAGAGGCAGCTGGTTGGAATTTTCGTAATATGATGCTGCGGAGAGGGAATTGTTGAGAATCTCCATGAATCCTTCGCCTGTCAGGCGGTTGCTGACGAGCTGCTGGAGGTCGTAGCTGAGGTCGGTGGAGCCACGCTGGGAAAGGTTGGCATGCATCTCCGTGCCGAATTCCACGTTGTTGTAGCCATAGACACGAAGAATCTCCTCGACAACGTCGCAGGGACGGGTCACGTCGACGCGGTAGGTCGGGACTTTCAGACGCAGCACGTCGCTGTCAGTATCACTCGCGACCGCTGAGATTTCAAGGGCTTCGAGAATCGACATTACAAGCTCCTTGGGAAGATTCTTGCCTATAAGGTCGTTGCAATACGACAAGGAGAAGTCGAATTCGGCAGGATTGATAGGCTCGGGATAGATGTCGGCCACGTCGCCGCATATCTCTCCGCCGGCAAGCTCCTTTATCAGGACGGCTGCAAGGCGGGCGGCGTAGGTCGTCACGTTGGGATCGGTGCCTCTCTCGTAGCGGAAGGAGGCGTCGGTGCTGAGCCCGTGTCGGCGAGCCGTGCGGCGAATGCGCGTCGGGTTGAAGTAAGCGCTTTCGATGAATACGTCTTTCGTGGATTCCGTCACTCCCGATTCGAGGCCGCCGAATACTCCGGCGATGCACATCGGTTTTTCTGCGTCGCAGATCATCACGTCTTTGTCGGAAAGAGTGCGCTCCACTCCGTCGAGCGTCGTGAACTTCGTCCCTTCCGTGCATGTGCGGACCACGATTTTCCCGCCGCTTACCTTTGCGAGGTCGAAGCAATGGAGGGGTTGGCCTATGCCGTTGAGAATGAAATTGGTGATGTCGACGATATTGTTGATTGGACGCTGTCCGATGGCGAGAAGGAGGTTGCGAAGCCATTCGGGAGATTCCTTCACCTCGACGTTGCGGATTGTGACGCCTGAATATCGGGGGCAACCCTGCGCGTCGTCAACGGAGATCTCCACTGCCCCGTCATTGCGGTCGGGGGCGAAGGAGGAGACGTCGGGCATTGAAATTTCAGCGACTCCACGGGGAGTCTCGCCGAGCGCCGTCTGGCATTGGAAGAGGGCCTTGAGGTCGCGGGCCACTCCATAGTGGCTTGCGGCGTCGACACGGTTGGGGGTCAGCTCCACTTCCAGACAGTAGTCGCTTTCTACGTTGAAATAGCTTGCGGCCGGGGTGCCTGCAGCTACGCTGTCGGGGAGCACCATTATTCCGTCGTGGCTGTCGCCGAGACCAATTTCGTCTTCGGCGCAGATCATGCCGTTGGATTCCACTCCGCGGATCTTTGATTTCTTTATCTGAAATTCCTTGTCGCCGTCGTAGAGGATGGTGCCGAGCGTGGCGACCACGACGGTCTGCCCTGCGGCAACGTTGGGAGCTCCGCAGACGATTGTCTGCGGTTCGCCATGGCCGAGGTCAACGGTCGTGATATGAAGATGGTCGGAATTAGGATGAGGCTCACACGTGAGCACCTTGCCTATCACAAGGCCTTTCAGGCCTCCTTTGATGCTCTCCACCTCCTCCACTTGGTCGCATTCCAGACCGAGGGAAGTCAGGGCTGCCGTGAGCTCCTTCGGGGCGAGAGAAAAATCGATGTAGCGTTTAAGCCACTTGTAGGATATATTCATATTTTAATGATACTGTCTGTTGTAAAACGGAGAGATCGCGTTCTGAGCTGCAAAAGTAACAAAAAACGCTTAATCCTACAAATTTACAATCGTCAAACTGGAGCAAGTCTTTGGTCATTAGTTATTGGTCATTAGTTCGGAGGCCATTAGTCGTTAGTTCGGGGCGTTAGTCAGGAGTCGCGGCAATGCTTGTCGCGCACGGAACTGCCCTCCGGCGCGAACATCTGTTAGCGCCAGAGGGCAGTTCTGCCATTAGCTTCACATGTCGGCGGGATGATTTCGGCTATTTCATGATTGCGGATTCCGCACCCCATTGCGCGTTGACTTCATTTCCGCGCCTGATCTTTTTGCCATATCCGAAAGTATACGTGGCAGTGAGATTCAATGCCGAATGATAAGATGGGAGATAGAATGAGGTATGCTTGGTATAGAATGGGGAGGAAAGATCTGACCATTGCGAGTTGTAATCAGATCTGAGGAAGTTCTTAGCGGAGAAGGAAACGTTCCAGGCCTCCCTTGCCCAACCGATTTGTAGCGTGTAGTAAGATGAATTCCAGGTATTGTCGCCAGTAATCAGACCCATATAATATTCGCGGGATTGATAGTATGCCGTCAGGTTGAAGTCTCCGAAATAATATTGGGCGTTAATACTCCAGCTAAAATTATTTCTGGCCATGTCATAATAGCCCGAAGAGACAGATCTTGAGAATCCCGGGGATGCCTGTATCACGAGCTTATTGGAGAAGAGTCTTCCCGTCAGGTTGATTCCTGCGTTTAGTCTGTTGAAGTCTCCGCTGTTGATGGTTGATTCAACGACGTATTTTCCATCGTCGAACGGGGAATAGTTGTTAACGAGCCTGTCATAGCAACCGAAGTATCTCACGAAGGCTTGGAGTGTCAATTCGTTGCACGGGAAATAAGTATAACTTCCATTGACTAGCAGGCTTTGATAGTTTTTGAGTTTGGGATTTCCTGTGCGGAATAATAGTTCGTTTATCTGCAGCACGTTCGTGGAACGCATAAAACTGTTCACTGCATTTGAGGCGCAGTTGGCGGTCAACTGGAATTGACTTTTCGTAGTGGGAGCGAATGAAAGATAGATGGTCGAGAATGGGAAATAAGAGGATTGTTTGATTCCATTGACCTTGGAAATGCTTCCTCCGGCACCGGCGTTGAGGTTCACCACCAGTTTGTTATTTTTGTTGTATGAGTAGTTGGCAGATGCGGTGAAAGTCGTCCCTGAATTGTCGGAATGGCTTGGCGACGAACCGTAATAATCAATGTTGTTGATAAGATGTCGGTAGTCGAGATGCATCGAAAGGGAATGTCGGTTGTTGAATGTCTTATACGCATTTGCATTGACTGCCACGTTGTAGGCGTCCTCCCTGGCGTTGTTGTCGATGGGTTTTGAGTCCGGCACGTTCGTGGAATAGCAGCTGTGGGAATTGATGTGGCTATAAGCGAACGAAGGGATGACATATATGCTCCAAGCCTTTGGCAGGACGAAGTAGTATCCACCTCTCCATGACAGCGACCGGGTTATGGCGGGAGCAGAAGTTCTGAAATCATAGTCTGAGACCGATGCTCCTGGCGATAACGTAAGCCGACCCTCGGTTTCCTGACAGCGTGTGTTGTTTATCATGAAGCCGACGGTGTTTTCAATCTGCATGTTCTTGCGGTCATAAGTGGCCCGAAATGTTATAGGAAGGTCAAATTGCCGTTGTTTTCCGGATGTCATTTGTTCGTTGCGGGTCACGGTCCCGTCCGCTAATTCGAAGCGAGAGTCGTTGGAAGATCCGAAATGGGATGACGACAGGAAATTAGCACCGATATAGGCATCGAACGTCATTCTCTTATAGATGAATTTTGAGAAAACGCTTCCCTTGTTTTCAAAACGACTGATCACCTCTTGAGAATCGGATATTTTGGTATACCCTCCATACTCATATTTTGGGGTGACGATGTTGATTACGTGCTGTAGTCCCATAAAACGTGGGTCGGTGGGAAAATCGAGATATTCCACTTTTTTGACATCCGTGGTTTTGAGTCCGTCGATGTCTGCTTGTGTTGCTTTTGAATTGTTGATAAAGATGGCCACATTCTCCTTTGCAGTCGTAGAGACTTCCTTGGTAACAGGATTTATGACAATTTGGTTAATGGCCATTCGTTGCAGAAGATCGATGGCATTGATGGCGGCCTTCTTTGCTTTCGAGGAAGGGAAATAGGTGGCTGATTTTGCCGAAATAGTCTGGGACGAACTTTTAACTGTTACCTCCTGAAGGTTTCTGACAACAGTGTCATTGGCTTCCTGTGCGCTTATTGGATTTAGAATAAAAGAGACGAACAGGTTTGCAAGGAAGAAGCAATATCTGGTTCCGGGGGACGACGGTATGGATGGATTTTTGTGTTGTGTCAATAGTTTAGTCATATAGCTGGTGAATAAATGATTAGAATTTATAATCAGATGAATCGAATAAATATCGGTTAACCTAATAATTTCTATCAATAAAGTCGACAATGGAATCCTCAAATTTATAGTCCAGTACATCTTCTTTGCAGTATTCCTGCTTATTTAAATGTTCCCTTGGACATAAACCCATGCAAATAGGCAATTTATTGCAATTTAAGCAACGTTCATTCTCAAAAGAGGATTTAATGCAATTTGTCTCAAAATCATTATGCCATTCGATAGAGCCATCACTTTGTATTGAGCCTTTAGCATTTGGGTCGTATAGATCATTGCATGCTGTGCATTTAATAAGATTACCGTTAAAATTAATTGCGTTATAATATTTTTTATTAACATAGCACGGTATGAATTCCATTACAGGATTCCAATACTCTACCCTATACCCAGATTCCTTAAATTTATCAAGAATACCTATAAGAGTTGCATGGAAATCATGCTTTACATCCTCTTGCCATACTTTCCGAGGAGTTATCACAATTTTTGATCTGTTATTGGGGTCAATGTACACATTGATCTCCTCTACAATACCTTCGGAAACATTTTTATGAGTATAATTAATCCTAAGATAAACAACAGTATCTTTGGATTTTGAGATAAGTTTATTTATATTTATTAGAACATGCGAAAATGTGGATTCACAATTTTTTTGAAATTTCACTTTGTCGTGAAATTTCTTATTCCCATCCAGCGTTATTTGAAAATGCTTAAAGTCTAAAGAACTACATTTATCAATTACTTCATTTGACAAGAAAAATCCATTTGTAGTAGAAGAATTGAAAAATGGGATACCAGCCTTTATGCATAGTTGTTGTGCGTATAGGCTGATTGGGCTTATAATCTCATTAAAATATAGAAAAGGCTCTCCTCCAAACCAATCAAGATGAAGAGATTTAATTTTTTCAACATTTATCATATAATCAATATGGAGTTTAATATTCTCTAATGTATTTTCATCCATTTTTGATTCAATATGATCTTGGATACAATACCAACAATGATAATTGCAATTCAATGTAGGAAGAATTATAAGGAAATAATTCTTGTCAAATATTGCTTGGCGGTTTTTTTCTCGAATAAAAGCCAATTCGTCGAATTTTTTATCGACAATAAAACCACCGGACTTCAGCTTAGATACAATGTAATCAGGAAGGCACTCAATTTGATTTTTTGACAAGGCAAGAGCAATTTTATCACTCAAGGATGATGTAATGCGAAAAAAACGTCGTGTCAATGTATTATACCAATATGACAATTTATTGCGTCTTATTATTATATTATATTTGCTTGCTATCATATAAAGTTCAATCTCTACTTATTTTTTCTTTACCCATATTGCTAAATTGCAGTTAGCATATGTTGTGGTTATAAGTATAACCACAATTATTCCTAAAGCCTTCCTTTATTTATAGAGTATTTTAATACGCTGTAAATACGATGGAAAAGCTTTAGGAATAATAAATTGCTTAATCAAGTTTATTGCAGCTTCCCTGCGCAGGAACCGTACACCCTATTTGTGATCCACATCCCGCTGCCGAATTGGAGCAACTTGTTTGGTCAACACCTGCTCCGCAGCCTGCTGCGCTGTTAGAGCAACCAGACTGCGCCATTGTGCCGTCCGGATTTCTCTCCGCACCTCCTTTTATTTCAAGGCTTTCCATTTCAGAAAGTTCGTGCATTGTGAAAATAAAATCATCCATACTCGTATAATTTAGTAGTTGTTTGGCAAAATTAATATTATTCTGTAAAAATTACAAGTTTTTTTGATTTTAATTATTTTTTTAAACACTTCCACAAAAATCACACTCTCAACTGAATAATATTTCGTTATTATTCGGGGGTCGCGGCAATGCTTGTCGCGCACGGAACTGCCCTCCGGCGCGAAAGGCACGTGTGTGCGCTTTGCGCAAAGTATGAAGTATGAAGTATGAAGGGGGAGGGTATGCGCTTTGCGCAAAGTATGAAAGAGGAAGGAGGAAGATGGGGGGTGTGGAGTGTTCCGATTTGAAAATTTTTGTTCCGATTTTGAATTGTTTTGTTTTGTTTTGAAAAACCAAAGTGTTTTGTTTTTAAATTGTATTGTTCATATTTTAATTTTTTTGTTCCGATTTGGTTGGTAGTCGGTAGTTTTTTAGTCGGTAGTCGTTAGTCATTAGGGGGGACCACGGCCCTTGGCCGTGGCACAGTAATGCCATCCGGCGGTTTGGTTTTGTTTTTCTGTTGTTGGTTTTCGGTTTTCTGGTTGTTGGTTTTCTGATTTGGTTGGGCTTTAGCTATTATGGGGAGGTTGGGAGTGCAAAGATAGGTATTGGGAGGGGAAGAGGATTGTTATTTTGGGGAATTTTTTGACAGGATGATGCCGATTGCTTTTAATTGACATAGAAGTTGTTTAAACTTTTTACGCAAATGAAGTTGATTAAGTTTTTTCCTTTTTTAATGGCTCTTTTCCAATCTTCCATCATCTTTTCGGCTGCTTTTCAATCGATCATCGGGAGTTTAGCCCGCTAAATTCCCTCTTCACGATTAAAAATCAGCTTGAAAATCTGACGAAATCTTGGAAAAGAAAAAGTTTAAACAACTTCATAAGTTACGCACTTGTGAAACTTGAATTATTCAATCTTTTCGGAATCTGTCGAGCTCATCGCCTCCGGTGAAATGCACCTCAAAGTTCATTTCTTTTAAATCTTCATATGAGAACACATACCAATAGTCATAAATCTTATTTTCAATCAATTCTTCTCTGCTATATTTATCCATCGACTCTTCTCTTAAGATAATGAATGAATAGTAGAACTGATTCTCCATTGTCAATGGAATAGCATTACGCAGATATGTCTCATTAGGATTTATTTTATCTAACAGATTTGGTTGCGGTCCGAATACTAATTTAAAGTTTATTAAACTATCAGGATTTTCATCAAACCAACCTGCTACCATAATGGGATGTTGCGAATCATTGATAAATAATATCTTTTTATAGTCGATTATCTCTCCGTGGTCATTAATCAAGAATCCGCAAGATGATAGCACACTCAATCCGATTATTGCAATCAAAAGGATAATTTTCTTTTTGATTATTGACATATAAACATTCATAATATTTTTACAATTACATTCTATGCTGATTAATGGCAGTCATGTCCTAATAAAGCGACATGACCGCCATTTGTCTATCACAATATAAAGTCCCAAAATACGAGTTTCTTTTTTCTCTTTTCAAAAGTGTGGTCTTGGTATTTGGCACCGATTCGTGGATTTATATAGTCACTTGCTCCTCCACGATAGAATTGATTGATATTGAAAAACTCAGAGGAATTGGGCTGATAGTTAGGATTTCCGCTGCCGTATTTTCTGTCGAAATGCTTCGCTCCAAGATTGCTGGCATCAACTTCAAACCATCTTTCATCATGCTCCATTCCGCTTGCGTTTGACGTGAATGCCGCACTCATCAAGCTGGGTATAGCAACTGCCGGGAAATACAGCCATCCCATCCTCTGAGTCTGGATGTAATGTCCATATTCATGGACGAACAGATGATCTCTCCAATCAGCCACATACCCTTTCGGACCCATCGAATAATGCCCGATGGTGAAAGCTGAATTCCCAGGAGAAACCCCGCTGACCGCCGCCATTCCGTCAAGATAAGTGACATTATCCACCTTCCCGATAATGTTACAAACATCCGCAGTAAATTTCCCTATCAAAGAATTGACTATACCAAAAGTCCACTTATTCAAGACTTGGCCGAAGTTCCCTTTAAACATACCCATATCCAATTTCCATGCATTCTCAGTGCGCTTCCAGTTATACTGACTGACATTGACTCCATGACTGAAAATATTGCTCCAGAAATCGACTATCGCGCTGAACAGTGTCGTGAAAAACAGCTCGCCATCCGGATCTGTATATTTCAACGGATTGTTGTTGAGACAATAGGAGAACCGATTGTAATTCTGAGACATTTCCGGCATCTGAACATATGGATCAGGCGAAAGGAAACGACCTAATACAGGGTCATACAGGCGCGCGTTCATATTTATCAATCCAAACTTAGTCAAGTGCTCATGCCCACAATATCCCCTTCCAATAAATAAGGACGGTTCTGAACCAGGGGTATAGACCGTCTGATTGGTCGGATTCCTCAGGCGACCCCAGGCATCATAGCTTAATTCATGTGTTGCCCCTCCATCAGGGTCAACTACATTTACGATACTTCCCAAGTAATCGCGCAACAGGAAATAAACCTTACCGGTAGATCCGGTCTTTACATATACGGCAGAAGACTTGTAGTAGTCACCAAACAGATAAAGCTTCTCTCTGTCGGCATCCGCTTTCTCCATCTCATAGTTGTCTGCCAAATAGTATTGGGTATACACAGTGCTCCCATTCTTTAGCTCTTCCATTTTCACACGGTTGTAGTCATAATCATAGCAAAACTTAGCTGTATTCCCGTTTTCCGTAATGCTCGACGGCCTGTGGAAAGAAGTGTAGGATATAGTTTGCTTCCATGAAGGAATAGAAGAAGCTGTCGTTGTGATCTTTGAGACAGCATACGGCTTGTCGGCAATATCATAAGAAAAACTTCCGACATCGCTTTTTCCGGTGATGTTCCCTTTCATGTCATATGCCACTGTATTCCCCTTGAATAAAGTCAATCTGTTGAGCTCATCATATCCAAAAGATTCCGATATATTCTTAACGTTGTCTTTCCGAGAGGAAAGATTGTTGGTCTGGTTGTCAATTGTATAACTCATGTCCATATATACCTTGGTGCCTGATGAGGCATACCGCCTTGTAGGCGTGCCATAGTTGTCATATTCATATTTCCGCGTTATTGTACCGGAAGCGACCTCAACCGGCAACCCCATGGAGTTCTCTTTTACCAATTTGAATATCTGGGTACGGTTGTTGATTTTACCTTCTGTAAGATGGCCGTTGGCATATGAATAATCCTCTTTCAATAAAACGCCATTTTGAGTGGTATATTCTATGGATGAGACTTTGGCATCAAAATATGTATAGTCCTTGCGTATCCATTTATTGTCGGGAGCGGTCTCTTTTGACCAAGATAGATGTCCGACATCATCATAACTCCAGACTTTGGACACCCCATTGTCAGATATCACCATAAGTATAAAATCGGTCATCGTTATATTGTATGACATCGGTATTGCCATCGCCATTAATGTCTTGTGTCACGAAGCCTTTAATAAACACCCCATTATCAGGCCCTGTAAAATCTGAGTTTTTCTATAAAAAGTACCTAAAAGTTGCTTAAAGCCTAAAAATAAATGCCTTATTATTTGGATATGTCAGATATTATAGTTACCTTTGTACCTATATATCGGACACCAATGAGAACAGGAAGACCAGCCAAGAAAGAAACACCGTACAAGATAATCGTTCATACGAACGGTGGCAGAAGGTATGCATCAACCAAGATAACCATAGTCCGCGAAGATGGCAGTAAACAGTCCCGCCACAAGCATTGGGGCACGGTTGATGACAACAACCGCTTTCATCCCAACACAACCTATTTCAATGCCTCTCCGCAGGAGCGTGCCAGGCTCATCATTCCATCGGATTGGATTCTTGAAGAGGCCACGGGACGAGGCGAGGCTAAACGCGGGCGAGTTGAGTATTCCAAGGATGATGTAGACAGGCAATATGGCCCGACATGGTTTCTTGACAAGGTGGCGGAGGAGACCGGCATAAAAGCGGATCTGCTCAGGGTCTTCGGAGGCAACGAAGCAAAGGTGGGCCAGATACTGACGATGGCCTATTTCCCTTTCATTGACAATCTGTCTTATTCCCAACTGGCAAGATGGCAGAAGGAGGTAAAGGCTCCTACGGATATAAGCATGACGCCCAAGGCTGTGACAATACTGACCCAGTCGATAAACGAGCAGAACCGTATGGACCTGTTCCGCATGAGGGCTGCCAGAGTCGGCAAGGACGAACTTTGCGCCGTCGACTCGACAAGCATATCCTCATACGGATTCAATCTCGTAGACATCCGGTGGGGACGCAACAAGGAACATCTTCCTCTGCGGCAGACAGTGGAGGTGGTGGTCTATTCCATAACGTCCCACATGCCGATATTCTATCTCGAACTTCCCGGCAACATGCCCGACAGCCGCACCGTGGAGCTGATAATGAAGGAACTCGAGCATGCCGGATTCCGCAACCTGATTCTCATAACTGACCGCGGATACGAGTCTCTGAAAAATCTCGAGTTGTATATCTCGAGAAGACAGAAGGTGATAACCAGCGTCAAGGTCGGCCAGGGTGATGTGCTGAAGAAAATCAAGGCGATTGACCTTAGTTCGGGCATACCGGAGGGCATGTCGTACGATACAAAGAGTGAGCTGTTTTACTCGCAATACGACTGCAGCTATTCTGTAAAGGGCAACGGTGATAATGTCATAGAAGCCGACAGACTCAAAATCAATCTGTATTTCTCTGTCGAGGGCAGGGCGCGCGCCATAACGGCCATGCAAAACGATATCGCCGAGCAGACAGCAATGGCGCAGCGACTCGTTGATTCCAAGGAAACGATTGCCGACGAGAGGTCATTGGCCAGACAGCTGAACATGCTCTCATTGACGATAGACGACAAGAAGCAAATATTGACAAAATTTGAGGTGGACAGAGAGAAAAGAGACGTGCGGCTCAGAACGTCAGGATTCTTCGCATCAAAGACTGTCGGATTGGATCTCGATCCCCTGCAGGCCATGGACAATTACGGCATGAGAGACGAGCAGGAGAAATGCTTTCAGCTGCAGAAAGGGCCGCTCGGACAGGATCGCACTCGCTGCTGGTCGGAGTCCGCCAAGCATGGCAGGATGTTCATATGCTTCGTAGGCCTCATCCTTGCCTCGTATGTCAGATCGGTATGGGAATCCAACGACTACCTGCGTAAGAAGTTCGGATCAACCGAATCCGTACTTGCCGAGATGAGGACAATCCGATGCATAGAGCACAAGGGACGATTGAAATTTGTCACGCCGTTTGTGGGCGAACAGGTGGAAATCTGCAAGGCGTTCGGCTTCGACATACCTGTTGGATGTGCCCCGGCATACACCTCCAAGGCCAAGTCAAAGACCCCTAAGCGAGGTCGACCGTCCAAGCCCAAAACCGAGATTCAGGAAATTTAGGTACAAATTCTAGGAAAACTCAGATGTAAAATTAGTTGCCTTAAAAGCCCCATTGCCCTTAGAGTTGTAGATAGTCCAGTTGTCATTATTTGATAAAGCTTTCAGTGGAGGAACCAGCAAGTCTGCCAGTCCATCGCCGTTAAAATCTCCAGTCAATAAATCTCTGTTCTTGAGATCAGCCTTTTTTAGGATTGAAGACGAAGTAATTTTTTGTGCCGTAATTGCGCTCCCTGACGTATTAAACGTATATACAGATAAACCGGAGTCTCCAATATGGCAAATATCGGTCTTGCCGTCACCATCATAATCCAGCATAATTAACTTGTCGGAATTATTGGCAGCATCTTGTCCACTTGGTTGCCGCGTTCCGACCATTTCCTCACAATAAGGGAATATATGCCCTTGAAAAAGGATAGTATTGTTAACAAGATCAAATAGATAGCATTTTGAGGGTTTGGTTGTGTCTCCGATAGGATTGTGGAAAGAAACTGCAAGAATCTCAATTCTGCCATCCCCATCAAAATCACCGGTGTAATAATTTTTTGGAGTTATGCTTTCATTGTCTCGATGATCCTTATATACTGTCGGGAAATAAAAAGTCCGCGTATATAATTTCGGCAACCCGGATAAACTTGGTTTGTAGACATTAAACATGACTTTATCTTTACCGTTTTCTACATAGTTATTGACCTTTATAACATATTCTTCCTGACAGCCAACTAAATCTGCAGCGAAGATGTCAATAAAACCTGCCTCAGTAGTAAGATTTGCCACAGGATTGACGTAATTATCCGTGAGTTGAGTATACAAAAAGATCTTGTCATTGTTGCCATATGTGTTCACAATTACATTCTTAGAATGGCGGAAAGTAGTAGCATGTTCGTATTCATGAAAATATGGGGTTGAGTTAGGGAGTACGATCATTCCGTCATTACCACTAAAATAATCAAACTTTCCTTTTGAAACCCTTACCGAAGAAATATCCTTGAAGCTATACCACTCCATCAATTGAGTAGTCTTCTTTTCAAAAGATGAGGATATAGAGCCCTCTCCATAATAGAATCGCAAGGGATTTAACCGCCTTCCTCCGGATTCATAATCGATTTGGTGTAATTGGATATTGTAATCAGATTTTGAATGTGATAGGATGTAATTACATAGAACCGTACTTCCAAATTTGCATGATATGGTTGAAAGCAATTTATTATTGTTGATTTCCTTTCCTCCACTGAACTTCAGTAAGTGGTCCGCTTTTTCCGTGTCTTTATACTGAAACTCAATCGATGCGCCATTGTAAGAAATTAGGGATATGTTCATGTCCCCACCATTGTCAACATACGTATAGTCAATTTGATTTCCGAACATATCGGAAAGTTTTGTCAATGGATATGTGAGTTGGTTGGTAGAATTGCCGGTAGTTCCGAATATACCCTTTCTTCCATCCGGATAAAACACTTCAAAATATTTTAGGATATTTCCGACAAAATATCCCTTTGCTTTAATGTTGCCTTGCTCGGATTCATATTGAATGTAACCTGAAGAGGTATCAGTTTTTATCAATCGCATTCCATCAAGCAGGAAAGAATCGTTGTTGCTCATTTCTATCCCTCTTGTGTGCCCGTCATAATATATATCTACCCCAGCTCTCTTAATTTCACTGAGACCTGATATTCTCCATCCAACTCCAATATTGGATTTCGGTTGTTGGCTGTTGTAGGACAGGGATATGTCAGGGCTGAATCCATTTACTCCCGGATAAGATGAAATTGGCACCTCGTAGGTTTTTGCTCCGGTCTGTGACGTTCCCGAGTATATTTTAATCTCTCCTACTGCATTGAATTGATATACATCAACAGACGTTGGAACATGTGTGTTAGTTCCTGCTCCGATAACTTTCTGTTTTCCTGGATTTACAGACATAGATAGGGTATCCCCAACAACGATTTGAGGTCGAGGATATAGGGCATTGACTATTGAATCATTGTATGCCCTATACATTTCTTCTGTCCAATTCTGGAAGCGGATGTCAGTGTCCGACATACTGCTGTCATTATAAGCAGTAGGAATGCTTATATTGTCAGAATTTGTTATTGCTGATACTAAAAGAGGCAACAACAATATTATCAATGTTGATATTCGTCTCATAATCTTATGTTTGAATGTGATGATTTTATGCCTGTATTGCCTCTATTCGTTTAAGCAATAAGGCATGATACGGATTGCATCTTTATTTTTTTATTATTTTCCATGAGGACATCGATCCTGCTATTTGGATATTAAGGATATAAATTCCATTGGGGTAGGAAGATATGTCTAATTCCGTTATTATTTCGGTCGCATTGACAGACATTATCAACTTCCCATCAATAGAAAATATACCAATCTCATATACATCTCCATACTTATAGTTCTTTAGTTCAATCTTTAATTGTCCTTCTGTTGGGTTTGGATGAATTAAAATTGACTTTTTATCTATTATATCAGTGAATGATGGTGATGGATTCTCAGACTCATTATCTACCGACCTTGTGGAAAAAAACGATTTCTCTTGCAATTCGGTTGCCTGAATTGTCATAAGAGAATTTAATTGTCTCTGCATAAGACAAAACTGTCAGAATGCTTGCGATTGCAAACATAAGCTGAATTCTAATGAAATATTTCATGATAATCAGACTAAGGCATTAGTATTGTTCAATCAAGACGAATATATCCGGTATAGCATACCTCTGAAGTGATGAATCTTACTTGACAATCGGACACATCAAGGCCTCTAAGATTCTCTATGAAGGAGCACTCAGTATGTGCAGTACTTATAATAAAGGATGCGTCATAATTCCATATTTCATATGTCACGATGCTTTTGCCCAAAGATTCGATTTCGAAGAAAACGGCAGCTGTGTTTAGATCAATCTTACACAACATTGGACGAGGGGGCACACGATGTTTGTTGCCATCCTTCTCCGGGATTATCTTTTCAGGTGGCTCCTCACAAATGGGGAATGTATAACAATCTTCATTCCCAGCTTGCATTGAGCTTGGCATCAGGAGCCAAGCTAAAATCACTCCGATGATGGAAATTTGTTTCATAGGTTAGAGTAACTACTCACCTATAGCAACGGCACACTGATTTGGTCGGTCTGTCAGACCAACGCCAAAACGGCATCCCAGCGGGAGAAATCGTTTTTCTTTGCGGTGTCGGCAACCGAGTGGATTGCCATGAAGTCCTCCGCTCCTGTCTGACTTCGGAAGCCGCCGCTCCGTTTTTGTTTCACTTTCAGGATTCTTATCCCTCCTTCCGAAGCATTGTTGTGTGACGGCACCCGCGGGTCTTTCAGAAAGTGGAACACGTGGTCTTTGAGTTTTCGCAGACTGTTACGGATTTGTCGGAACGGCTTCTTGAACTTATCTAGATTCTCATTGAGAAGTTTGTCGAGGCTTTCTGTCCACGTTGATGTATCGGCTATGGCCTCGGGATTTGTGTTTCGCCAGTGCACGGCTTTTCTCAACAGCTCCTGTAGCCGCGATGACCAGTTCTGATTTTTGTCAAGGTCGTTGAGGTAGTTCAGATTTCTCAGCAGATGTGCGATGCATATCTGGTGACCCTTGACATTCATCGAGAAGTATGCGCTGTGGCGGTCGGTGGTCAGCACGGTATTCTCCAATGCGTTCCGGCCAAAACGGTCATCCATCTCTTTGGCTCCACGGCCTTTGGCTATCCACGTCAGCGTAAGTTTCGGATTCTGCAATATCCACGTCCAGTTGAGTTTGCCGTTGACATAAAATCCCGATTCATCCGCGCCTGCCACAGGGCTTTTGACAAGTTCGGAGGCGATGCGATCGCATATTTTGTCTGCCTTGTCTCCGGCATCCTCTATGAAGTTGCGTATCGAGCCTTCGCTTATATCAATGTGCATCACCTCATGTAGAAAACTTTTGATGCGGTTGTATGGCATGCACATCACGATATTGAGATAGACTACGAGGGCACGTATCTCAGATGACAGATATACCGGATTCTTCCGTTTGGTATACTCCACGCGATTGCAGCATCCGCAGGTGCAGGTCTTGTTGAGAAAACGAAGTCTTTTTACGACAGGGATAATCCTGACACCGACACATTCCTCCCGATATTCCTCCACGCCCTCAATGTCTGACAGTTCGCGGCCGCACTCGCGACAGTAATTGGGCTGTATATCCTCGGTCTCATCAGGCTGGGCTGACATCATGCGGGTATTGCCTTCATGTCCCGGCTGTCCACCAGGGTTCTTCCCGCTTTTCTCTCGCAACGAAGATGTGCGCCTCTTGATTTCGTCACCCATACGTTCTTTGGAGGGCGGCACACTGCTGTTGTCGGAGTTCTTTGGCGGCTGCGGCTCCTCATACTTTGACAGCCGGTCACGCAAGTCTTTGTTCTCGGATTTGAGCGACTTTATCTCCACATTCTGAGACTCGACACGACGGTTCAGACGCGCAACATCATCCGTCAAATCCTTGATGGTATCGTGTTGCCGTGAGATTTCAGAGCGGAATTCCTCGAGATACTTTTCTATGTCAACTTGCTTATTCACTGACACAAAGATACAAAACATCTTTGAGGTACGCAAGAAAATCAGCAACTATTTTGAACTTAATTTATTAAAAATTAGAGAATTCATCTCATCAAAAGTATCACTCGGACTACGGTGAAAACATAAGCTCCCTCTAGTCTCAGAATTCATCAGTCTTGTATAGGTGAGTAGTTACAGGTTAGAGTAACTACTCACCTATAGCAACGGCACACTGATTTGGTCGGTCTGTCAGACCAACGCCAAAACGGCATCCCAGCGGGAGAAATCGTTTTTCTTTGCGGTGTCGGCAACCGAGTGGATTGCCATGAAGTCCTCCGCTCCTGTCTGACTTCGGAAGCCGCCGCTCCGTTTTTGTTTCACTTTCAGGATTCTTATCCCTCCTTCCGAAGCATTGTTGTGTGACGGCACCCGCGGGTCTTTCAGAAAGTGGAACACGTGGTCTTTGAGTTTTCGCAGACTGTTACGGATTTGTCGGAACGGCTTCTTGAACTTATCTAGATTCTCATTGAGAAGTTTGTCGAGGCTTTCTGTCCACGTTGATGTATCGGCTATGGCCTCGGGATTTGTGTTTCGCCAGTGCACGGCTTTTCTCAACAGCTCCTGTAGCCGCGATGACCAGTTCTGATTTTTGTCAAGGTCGTTGAGGTAGTTCAGATTTCTCAGCAGATGTGCGATGCATATCTGGTGACCCTTGACATTCATCGAGAAGTATGCGCTGTGGCGGTCGGTGGTCAGCACGGTATTCTCCAATGCGTTCCGGCCAAAACGGTCATCCATCTCTTTGGCTCCACGGCCTTTGGCTATCCACGTCAGCGTAAGTTTCGGATTCTGCAATATCCACGCCCAGTTGAGTTTGCCGTTGACATAAAATCCCGATTCATCCGCGCCTGCCACAGGGCTTTTGACAAGTTCGGAGGCGATGCGATCGCATATTTTGTCTGCCTTGTCTCCGGCATCCTCTATGAAGTTGCGTATCGAGCCTTCGCTTATATCAATGTGCATCACCTCATGTAGAAAACTTTTGATGCGGTTGTATGGCATGCACATCACGATATTGAGATAGACTACGAGGGCACGTATCTCAGATGACAGATATACCGGATTCTTCCGTTTGGTATACTCCACGCGATTGCAGCATCCGCAGGTGCAGGTCTTGTTGAGAAAACGAAGTCTTTTTACGACAGGGATAATCCTGACACCGACACATTCCTCCCGATATTCCTCCACGCCCTCAATGTCTGACAGTTCGCGGCCGCACTCGCGACAGTAATTGGGCTGTATATCCTCGGTCTCATCAGGCTGGGCTGACATCATGCGGGTATTGCCTTCATGTCCCGGCTGTCCACCAGGGTTCTTCCCGCTTTTCTCTCGCAACGAAGATGTGCGCCTCTTGATTTCGTCACCCATACGTTCTTTGGAGGGCGGCACACTGCTGTTGTCGGAGTTCTTTGGCGGCTGCGGCTCCTCATACTTTGACAGCCGGTCACGCAAGTCTTTGTTCTCGGATTTGAGCGACTTTATCTCCACATTCTGAGACTCGACACGACGGTTCAGACGCGCAACATCATCCGTCAAATCCTTGATGGTATCGTGTTGCCGTGAGATTTCAGAGCGGAATTCCTCGAGATACTTTTCTATGTCAACTTGCTTATTCACTGACACAAAGATACAAAACATCTTTGAGGTACGCAAGAAAATCAGCAACTATTTTGAACTTAATTTATTAAAAATTAGAGAATTCATCTCATCAAAAGTATCACTCGGACTACGGTGAAAACATAAGCTCCCTCTAGTCTCAGAATTCATCAGTCTTGTATAGGTGAGTAGTTACAGGTTAGAGTAACTACTCACCTATAGCAACGGCACACTGATTTGGTCGGTCTGTCAGACCAACGCCAAAACGGCATCCCAGCGGGAGAAATCGTTTTTCTTTGCGGTGTCGGCAACCGAGTGGATTGCCATGAAGTCCTCCGCTCCTGTCTGACTTCGGAAGCCGCCGCTCCGTTTTTGTTTCACTTTCAGGATTCTTATCCCTCCTTCCGAAGCATTGTTGTGTGACGGCACCCGCGGGTCTTTCAGAAAGTGGAACACGTGGTCTTTGAGTTTTCGCAGACTGTTACGGATTTGTCGGAACGGCTTCTTGAACTTATCTAGATTCTCATTGAGAAGTTTGTCGAGGCTTTCTGTCCACGTTGATGTATCGGCTATGGCCTCGGGATTTGTGTTTCGCCAGTGCACGGCTTTTCTCAACAGCTCCTGTAGCCGCGATGACCAGTTCTGATTTTTGTCAAGGTCGTTGAGGTAGTTCAGATTTCTCAGCAGATGTGCGATGCATATCTGGTGACCCTTGACATTCATCGAGAAGTATGCGCTGTGGCGGTCGGTGGTCAGCACGGTATTCTCCAATGCGTTCCGGCCAAAACGGTCATCCATCTCTTTGGCTCCACGGCCTTTGGCTATCCACGTCAGCGTAAGTTTCGGATTCTGCAATATCCACGCCCAGTTGAGTTTGCCGTTGACATAAAATCCCGATTCATCCGCGCCTGCCACAGGGCTTTTGACAAGTTCGGAGGCGATGCGATCGCATATTTTGTCTGCCTTGTCTCCGGCATCCTCTATGAAGTTGCGTATCGAGCCTTCGCTTATATCAATGTGCATCACCTCATGTAGAAAACTTTTGATGCGGTTGTATGGCATGCACATCACGATATTGAGATAGACTACGAGGGCACGTATCTCAGATGACAGATATACCGGATTCTTCCGTTTGGTATACTCCACGCGATTGCAGCATCCGCAGGTGCAGGTCTTGTTGAGAAAACGAAGTCTTTTTACGACAGGGATAATCCTGACACCGACACATTCCTCCCGATATTCCTCCACGCCCTCAATGTCTGACAGTTCGCGGCCGCACTCGCGACAGTAATTGGGCTGTATATCCTCGGTCTCATCAGGCTGGGCTGACATCATGCGGGTATTGCCTTCATGTCCCGGCTGTCCACCAGGGTTCTTCCCGCTTTTCTCTCGCAACGAAGATGTGCGCCTCTTGATTTCGTCACCCATACGTTCTTTGGAGGGCGGCACACTGCTGTTGTCGGAGTTCTTTGGCGGCTGCGGCTCCTCATACTTTGACAGCCGGTCACGCAAGTCTTTGTTCTCGGATTTGAGCGACTTTATCTCCACATTCTGAGACTCGACACGACGGTTCAGACGCGCAACATCATCCGTCAAATCCTTGATGGTATCGTGTTGCCGTGAGATTTCAGAGCGGAATTCCTCGAGATACTTTTCTATGTCAACTTGCTTATTCACTGACACAAAGATACAAAACATCTTTGAGGTACGCAAGAAAATCAGCAACTATTTTGAACTTAATTTATTAAAAATTAGAGAATTCATCTCATCAAAAGTATCACTCGGACTACGGTGAAAACATAAGCTCCCTCTAGTCTCAGAATTCATCAGTCTTGTATAGGTGAGTAGTTACAGGTTAGATTTTTAATGTTAAACAAAGTTAAATCCATTGGTGATGCAATGGCGCTGCGAAAATAGGAAGTTTGGCAAGGAATTGAAAGAATTTTTGTGCGGAATTTGTGCGGAATTTGTGCGGAAGTCATCTCGCACAAATTCCACGCATTTAGACACATCGTATAAATCTCTTATAGCAAGCGAATTAGTTCATCTGTAACTTTGTTGCTCAGTTTTTGGTTGAAAAGTCTTTCAGAGATGGCAGTTCTGCGGGAAGAAATCGTTCCTTTTGCCTTTCCAAGAAGTATCGTAAGCTGTGTGGGTGTAATTCCGCACTTAATTAGCAGGATAATCTGCAAGTCTTGCCGCTTCAAAGATGGAGATGCAAGGAGCATAAGCCGATTCTTCAACAATGGGTATGCAACGTAAACAATACGTTCAAGGTCTTTCCACAGATGGCTGGAATCAAGAATCTTTTTCTCAGCTTCCAGATACTCCATCACACTGGCATAGGCATCGGATTCAAGAATCTGACATGGCACGGATGAAGCCACATCGCTTTTACGTTGTATATCCATCAGATTTTCGATAATCTCATTGCGTAAATATTCCTGTCGGTTGTGTGTGGTAATTCTTTGTTCCTCCCCAGCGGACTTATCCAAAGGTTTTATAAGTCTGTAGAGCTCACCATATAAAGCCAAGGCCCTTGACTTACAACGAGATTTAGCAATGACTATAATCAACGTCAATATCAGGATAACAATAGCTGCCACTTTTAGTTTGTTGCTCATTTCGAGGCTTTTCCTCTCAGCTTCCAAGCGGGCTTTTTCGTGAAGCCTGTAGTTGAATTCTGAATTTTGGAGCAAAGTCTGGTCGCAATCATGGCGATCAAGGAATTCATTCATGACCCGGCTATACATAGAATAATACATAGGGATAGAATCTTTCGGACTAAAAGGAAGCAATTCCAGAGAAAGGAGCAGACGGAACCCCGTCTTTCGGTTGTCGGACGTAGAATCAAATGCCAACGTTCTGGCACAGTTGTAGGCAGTGTCTAATATTCCATTCCTTAGATATATTTCGCCGGCATAGGCAAGAGCTTCCGAACGCGATAGTTTGTGAATGTCTCCGAGAATTCCTCTTATATAAAATAGAGCGGAATCGGCCTTACCTTGATTTAATTTTATTCCTGCGTACATCATCCTGATCTGCGCGTGTTCAGATTGCGACAGTCGATTGCCTATTCTTTGAATCTTACGAAGCATCAGTTCTGCAGAGTCATATTTTTCTTGACTCATATAAGCTTTGGCTATCATTTCAATGTCGATCGTCCATCCCGTCGTGTCATTTAATATGGAATCCAGACGTAGAGCCTCTTTGTATTGTTCTACGGCCTGACTGTGCATTCTTAGCTTGTCGAGCAGCCAGCCGGTCTGACTTGAAATGGTTGCCCTCAACTTCATATTACTGTCAGAATGAGGTATCCGCTCAAGAGACTCATGAAAATACTTCAAGGCGGCCGGATAATCACCTAAATCAGAATATACCCTTCCTCCGTAATATAGGGCTTCGGGAAGAAGAAAGGTATCATTTGATTTGTAATAGTCTATGGCCTTTAAAATAAGGCTGTCTGACATATGCCGTATAAAAGCTTTGTCTTGTGCCTTTACAGTCAAAAGAGCAAGGTAATATCCTTCGGCTTCCGTTAAGTCTTCACTGTCAATATCCTTAAGTTTCGCAAGGGCTCGATCGGGATTGGTCTCTATTATTTGGGCAATAGAGTCAAGCTTGTGGTCGGTATCCCGACCACATTCAACTGCAAAACCTCCTAACAGGATAGTCAGCACTGCCATGACAATAGATTTTATATGGTTGACGTACATATACTTTAAACCAATAAGTAAGTGTTCAGATCATTCCTATACATGTCTTATCCAATCTGAGCGCTGGATTTCGATTCGTGATTCAGTTATGATGGAACCCCATCACGCCATCATCCCAAATCGAAATCCCGACCCTCATATTGGCAATCCATATATAGGAATGATCTGAACACTTACTTATCTTCTGACTTCAATTGCTAATCGACCGATATATTTATCGACTTAAGGCAATTTATTTTTGTTTTTATTTGGCGAACATTGCAAAGTTAGGAAAATATTTTGGACGAGCGAATTAAAATGGTGGAAAAATCTCGATAGGGGTGAAAGATAATGGCAGATAAAGTTGGGGTTGGCGGGACGGTCAGGCGGAGGGGAGCTCGATGCGGAAGGTGGTGCCTTTGCCGAGTTCGGAGTCTTTGACGTAGATGCGGCCTCCGTGGTAGTCTTCGATGATGCGCTTGACGAGAGTCAGTCCCAAACCCCAGCCGCGTTTCTTGGTAGTGAAGCCGGGGGAGAAGACATTCTTGAAGTTCTTGCGGGCTATCCCCTTCCCCGTGTCGGCCACCTCTATCCAGACCTTGTCTTTCTCCACTCCGGTCGAGATGGTGATGGTGCCCTCCCCTCCCATGGCGTCCACAGCATTCTTCGTAAGATTTTCCATCACCCACTCAAACAGGGACGTGGAGAGAAAGACTCCGTGGTCGTCGTCGGAGAGATTGTATCTGACAGCCACCTTCCCCGAAATCCGGCTCCTCATGTATTGAAGCGACCGACCCACCATCTCGTTGAGATATTCGAGAGTCAGCTCCGGCATCGACCCTATTTTGGAGAAACGGTCGGCAATGACCGACAGACGCTTCACGTCTTTGTCAATCTCTTCCGTGACGGTCTTGTCGATGCCCGTGGCCTGGAGGTATTCGTTCCATGCCATCAGCGAGGAGATGGGAGTGCCGAGCTGATGGGCCGTCTCCTTCGACAGCCCTGCCCACACCCTGTTCTGCTCCGCCTTCTTCGTATAGACCACGGCGGCATAGATTATCAGGGCAATGACCACCATCACCCCGAGCTGAATATAGGGATAAAGGCTCAGTCGACGCAAGAGGATTGAGTCTTCATAATAAATATATTGGTAATCATTAAGATATATCTCCACTTTTATAAAATGAGGGTCGGAAGCGGCAAGTTCCGCCAGCGGACGGCCTCCTCCGGCCTCCCTCAGCCGGGAGGAAAGATAGTCGCGGTTCTCTTCAGAAAGGTCGGCAAACTGCTGCAACTCGCCTCCCGTCTTGTCGGGGAGATCGAAATTCCTGAAATCAAGAATATTATAAGCTGAATCGGCCACCAATACCGGTATCGAATTATTCTGGCTGATGATGGCCAACAGGAACTCGAAATCGGAATCCACGTTGGCCTTTGCAAGCCTCTGGGTGGCACTCGCCCATATGTCCATCCTCTCCCTCTCCTGCTGGGCAAGCTCCTTCACAAGACTGTTGCTCACGAGCAAAAAGAGGATGACAGCCACGGCCGATATGGTCAGGAAAACGAATTTTCCAATGCGCTGGCGTTCGTAGATTCCCATTTGGAATGAATTTTATCAAAGGGAGATATCTCCGTCGATATGGTCGTAGACAAAGCGGGCTACGGAATCTTCCGTATTGGGCCCTATCACAATATCGGCAGCAGCCTTCACCTCCGGCAAGGCGTTGCCCACGGCCACGGCCACGTCGGCCGCCCGGAGCATGGGGAGATCGTTGATGTTATCGCCAAAAGCCACCACACGGTCGGCCCCGCACGACCGCTTCAGCCATTCCATGGCCAAAGCCTTTGAAGCGCGGGTGGAGAATATATCCATTATACCCGTCTCCGGACCGAAGATGTCGTGATAGAACAGCGGATTGCATCCCTCCATAAGACAGATTTCCCGATAAACGGCCTCGACACTGGCGGAAGGCTGTATGGCATAGAAGAGCAGGATATTGTCGAGCGTATCGGGAAGCACGGATTCCCCATCTTCCGGGATATGGAATATCTTATATGGCGTGTTGTCGCGCTGCCTGATGAAATCGCGCTCAAGACCGGAAAGAGGCCCCATATGATAGACCTGTATCGTCTCCTCCTTAAGATAATAGACGAAAGCCGGGAGACGATGGCGGCGCAGAATCCGCATTATGCCGGAGGCGGCGCGGGGATCGATGAAGACGGCATGACGGTATAGGCCGGACGAGGCATCCCAAATGGCCGTGCCGGTCATTACGATATATGGCAGCTGAGTCTGAATCCGGCTCATGAGAGTGGAGACCGTAGCGGGGGTACGAGCAGTGGCTATACTGAATAGCGCGCCCTTGGCCACGGCCTCGTTTATGAGCGAGACAGACGCATCCGACACTTTGGAATCAGCGTTGAGCAACGTTCCGTCGAGATCGCTTATGAAAAGGGTCGTTGACATGGAGCAATCATTTTTTCGAGGACTTGGTCTTTATCTCCTCCCATTCCACGTCGCTCACCTGGCTCTCACGATACCGCTCGCGCCTTTGGCCGTTGTCGGCGACTGTCTCGATTGTGTCCGACGAATAATCTTTGGTCTCTACGAATTCCACGTCCTCGGCATATTCCTTGGGAATAATAGGGCCTTCGCCGTAGGCGCCACGGTCTCTACCCCGCGCACGTCGGCGAGAATAGCCGCCCCTTCCGGATTCACTACCGGAAGCACGGCCCGATTGCTGACGCGCCTGCCGTTTGGCCTCTTTCGATCCGGGACGCGGCGGCATACCGGTGGCACGGCGCAGGAGGTCTTCCGCCCTGCGCTCCATATACGCCCGGACCCACTTCATTATCGTGGGCCAGAACAGGAACAATATGAGAAGTATGATTAAGGCTACTGCCATATTTATATCTGTGATTATTTATTTTAGCTAACTGTATAATAAACCATCGCGGGGCTTATTGCCTCTTGAAGGCCAAGGCAAGCAAGACATAGAAGACTATGAGCCAGAGCAAGCCGCCGACCCCGAAGCAGAAGCAGCATACCGCCGCCCCGACGATGAGAAGATACCTCGCGAAATTCTCCCGGAATTTCAGATTTTTGAATTTAAGGGAGAAAATCTTGATTGATGAATTCATGAGCCAGCACTCCACGAGGAGAATCGGCAGGAACCAATACCATGCCGAGAGCCATTCCACGCCATCCTGAGCAAACAAGGCGGCGTAGCCGATCCAGAAGATCGCATTTGCCGGAATCGGCAGACCAATGAAGGTCGTGGCCTGGCGGGTGTCGATGTTAAAACGCGCGAGACGCACGGCCCCCGCCACGGGAATCAGCAATGAAGCCCACGCGACCCAGCTGTCTTGGCCGCTCTGAAGGAAAAGATTGAGAATGATTATCGCCGGAGCGACTCCGAACGTCACGAGGTCGCACAGAGAATCCAGCTCCTTTCCCAGACTGGAGTAGGCATGAAGGGCTCGGGCCGCGAATCCGTCGAGGAAGTCCGCCACGGCCCCTATCGCTATGAAGATGAAAGCCCACTGATAGGCCTTAAGCCCCCAAAGAGGATCTTGGCCGCCGGCCGCAGCCGCAATGGCCATCACTCCGGAGAGGAGGTTGACACACGTGATGGAATTTGGTATGTTTCGCGTTATTATATTCATATTTTCTTCATTTTGATGAAAGACGTGCCAAAGGAGTAACGCCTCCCTTCACCTTTTGTTTCATCTTGACGAGAATTTCTGAGTCGAGCGGGAGATAAAGGTCTACCCTGGAGCCGAATTTTATGAATCCGAGATGGTCGTCGATATTGGCTTTGGAGCCTTTGCGAGCATACGTGACAATCCTTCGGGCCATGGCCCCCGCAATCTGCCTGACCGTGATCCGATGTCCCCACGCGAGGATTCCGATCGTGCTTCGCTCGTTTTCGGTGCTGGCTTTGGGGAGATATGCCGAGAGAAACCGTCCGCGATGATGACGGACGTATTCCACCGTCCCGTCGACCGGATACCAGTTGGCGTGGACGTTGAGCGGCGACATGAAGACCGACACCATCATCGCCTCCGATTTAAGGTATTCCTCCTCGTAGACCTTCTCTATCGCTACGACTGTGCCGTCGACTGAGCTGACCACCATGTCGGTGCGCCCACCCTTGTATTTACGCTTGGGGCATCTGAAGAAATTGAATACAAATATATAGACCACCACGGAAATGGCGGTCAGTATTGCCGGAAAAACGACAGGGGGCAGGAACAGCCACACCGGCACGTTGAGCGCCAGCAGCACGAGAGGGAGCAGGATCAGTATGTTTGTGCCTTCGCGGTGTATCTTAACTCGGTGTATTCTCACTTGTAGTCGGTATGTTAAAAAATCGGAGCTATCGAAGGGCGAGCCCGGCATGGGGATTTCCAGCCGGGAGTCGGCACGCCATCCGCGTCGTCCGATGTCGGTTGATGTTGCAAATTTAAGGTTTTTCTGAGTATCTCACAAATTTTTTGTAACTTTACACACCGTTTTCAACTATCAAGTCGTAAAGATGGCAAAAAAAACTGCATTATTGGTTGTGAACCCTAAGTCAGGGACGAGGTCGAAAGAGGGTCTCGGGGAATGTGTCGCGGAGCGTCTCGCCGACTGCGGCATCAGCGTGGGCGTGGCCTACACCGAAGGTCCGGGGCATGCCGTGGAGCTTGCCACGGAGGCCGTAGGGAAGGGGACTGACATAGTCATTTCCGCCGGGGGCGACGGGACGGTCAATGAGATCGCCTCGGTGCTTTCGCACACCGCCACTTCCCTCGGCATCATCCCGCTGGGCTCGGGCAACGGCTTCGCCCGCTCCCTCGGCATCCCGCAGGACGTAGGGGAAGCGCTGAAGATCATCGGAAGCGGCCACTCCATAACTTGCGACAGGGGCATTGTCAACGGCCATCCGTTCTATTGCACGTCGGGCATCGGGTTTGATGCCGCCGTGAGTGAGAAATTTGCGAAAACCAAGCGGCGTGGGCGAATATCCTACGTGAAGAACGTGCTCCTGGAGTTTCTGAAATATCAGCCGGAACCTTATGCGATAGCCATCGAAGGGAGAGTCATCACCGAAAGGGCTTTCCTGATTGCAATCTGCAATGCCTCGCAATATGGCAACAATGCGTATATCGCCCCGAATGCCAAACTATCCGACGGGATGCTCGACCTCATAGTGATCCACGACGGATCGCCGCTTTCTACGGTAAAGGTAGGGGTTGACCTGCTGACCGGCTATCTCGACCGCAACACCCGTATAGACACATTCAGGATATCCTCGGCTTCCATCTCGCGGAGCGGAGAGGGGCCGGTGCATGTAGACGGCGAACCGCTCCACTTGGGCAGCCGACTCGACGTGGTATGCGACGCGCTTTCGCTGAAAGTCTGTGCGCCCGAAAAGATGGAGACATTCAAGCCCATCGTCTCCCCTTTCCTTGCCATGCTCTCCGACTTGCGCTACGACATGATTTCCAAGTTCCGGCAATAGCGGCAAGCCCAAATTCTGAGAATTCCAATCGAATATTTATCGGGGTGTCAACCTTTTCGGGAGGTTTTGCATTATACGTATAAGCCGGAAGTATTCTTGATGCAGATATTCCGGACTTATAGCTACAATTACGTCCATTTTATAATCAGATACGACTATGAAAAATATTAAACTTAAACGCCTGCTGCCGTTCCTTCTCGCGGGAATGATATTGATTTCCCTGAACTGCTGCGCTCCGGGGACCCACGTCTATGCTTCGCCGGACTATTATGAGTATGGCTATTCTCCCGGCGGGAACTATTACTCAAAACCCCATAAACACAAGAAGCATAAAAAATACAAAAAACAATACAAGAAATATAAGAAACAATATAAGAAGCATCACAAGAGACATCACCATGATGATGATGACGATGACGACGACGATTGAATCGCCGCCGTCTCAGCATCTCTATTATCGGCTTTCAAATTTCCTCCAATTCTATCGTGGCAGCCGGGGTGCCATCGTCGAAGACGACCGTCTTCGGAGCAGGGTCTTTAAGACAAAGTCCCACTACAAACGTGGCGATCCCTATGACCGTTGACAACCAGAGCACGGCGGTCCAGAATCGAGGCGCACGGGAGGAGAAGGCTGTGTAGAGCAAGATGCCAAGGGTGATGACCAGAAATGAGCTTCCATAGAAAATATTCTTTGTCATATGCTGCTCAGCCGCATCCGTAAGGAGCCATATGAAAAGACCTATTGCTGCGAGAAACAGCACACCACTGCAAACCTGGAACAACATCGCGCTCCGGCTACCGGAGGGCTTGTTTTTTACGTAATCAGACATAGCTTAATGGTATTTAACGACCTTTCGACTCACTCCGGCTTTTCAAAGTGGGAGTGAAACAAAAAGTCAAGGTTCCGCCTATAATAACAAATGTCAACAATGAATTGTTGACATTTGTTCAATAAAAATCCGATTATTCAGCCTTGCCATAGACTTCTTTCTGACAATTATCTGTATCCGGCAATTGCTTCGGCTTTTTGTGCTTACGTTTTCTTCGCGGAGCATCTGATTCAGCTTCAACAACTTTAACTTCTTTGCCTCCGGCCGGCGCCACCTCCGGATCAGCCGACGGGGGTTGGACACCCAGGGAATCCGTGATCAATTCCGCTGCATATTCCGAAGCGACGCTATTGCCAAGACGGCGTCGCATCGTCTTATAGCCTGACACCTGCCACTCTCTCTTCGGAGAATTCTGCAATAGTGGGGAAAGTTCACGTGTGATGGATTCAGACGTGCACATATGAAGCAACAGCTCCGGCACCACGCTATTGGAGACAACAAGATTGGGCAGCGAGACGTATTTCACCTTCAGCAGCCTCTCCATAATAGAATATGTCAGCTTGCTGCCGTTGCCCCGATAGCATACCACCTGCGGCGTGCCGATCAGGGCAGTCTCAAGCGTGGCGGTTCCGGACGTGACGACAGCCGCCCGCGAATACTTCAGCAGAGTGGGCGTCGCGCCGAAGACTACCTGCAAACCCTGGTCCTGAGCCACCTCCCGATAGAATCTCTCAGGGACGGCCGGCGCGGCCGCCACGATATACTGATAGTCGGGGAAATTTCGCGCGGCCTTGATCATGACGGGGAGATTATTGCGAATCTCGCTCATCCTTGAGCCAGGAAGAAGGGCGATTATGGGTTTGTCGGGTTCGGAGAGACCTTGCCTTTCCACGAAATGCTTTCTGGGAGGGAGATGGCCCAATGCATAGTCGATCTCCTGCACGGAAGGATTGCCGACGTATTTTATGTCGTAGCCATGACGCTGGTAGAAACCGACCTCAAACGGAAGAATCGAATACAGATTGGATACCCATTTCTTGATTTGCTTTACCCTGTATTCTTTCCATGCCCACACTTTCGGGGATATGAAATAATCCACCCTCACCCCTATCGAGTGGGCATATTTCGCAAGCTTGAGATTGAAGCTCGGATAATCCACCAGAATAAGCACGTCGGGACGGAAATCCCGGATGAGCCCCTTGGCGGTCTTCAAATTCCTGATAATCTGGGGCAGCCTTCTGATCACCTCCGAGAAACCCATCACGTTCATCATCTCATAGTGCACCTCAGGGCGACGCCGCGCCGCCTTAGCCATGAGGTCGCCGCCAAAGAATCGGAACTCGGCCACGGGGTCAAACTGGAGGATCGAGGATATCAGGTTGGAGGCATGCAAATCGCCGGATGCCTCGCCGGCTATCAACATATATTTCATTCACTGAATTCAGTTTATTTATCCGGCGCCGTGCCCGCTCCCGGGAACCGATTTGAAAAATAATCACTCCCTCTGGCCCTGCAAGGATGGGATAAGCCTTTCTCAAAGCAATATCACGCAGCCGGACAACGTTATCTCTTTATGGAAAAAACGCGCTCTCTACTATTGACGGCCTTAGCCATGATTGGTTTAATCCTGATGTCGTGTATTCGCGATGACATCGACTCATCCCCGGGAGTGAAGCTCTCCTTTTCGACCGACACCGTCAGCTTCGGCACTGTCTTCACCGACCTCGGCACGCCGACAGCCCGACTTATAGTCAGGAATCCCAACAGCAAGGGGGTCAGCATCTCAAGCATACGTCTCTCCAACCCCGACTCCAATTTCTCTTTCAATGTCGACGGGGTCAGCGGGACGGAATTTCAAGACGTGGAAATCCGTGGCCACGACTCCATATATGTGTTCATCGAATGCTTCATCGACGCCGACGAATCGTTGACGCCGGTCTGCGTGTCTGACCGGATGCTCTTCACGACCAACGGCAACACCCAGGAGGTGGAGCTCGAAGCCCGGGGACTTAACGTGCGCAGACTGCGTGGATTGAGAGTGGAGAGCGACATGACCCTTACGCCGGAGTTGCCCTACGTGGTCTTCGACTCGCTTATCGTAGAAAAAGGGGCGACGCTCACCATCCTGCCGGGCACCGACGTACTATTCCACGACAAGGCAAGCCTGACCGTCAGAGGCCAACTTGACGCCGTCGGAGAGCCCGGAGCCATGATCAACATGCGCGGCGACCGCATTGACAACGTGCTTCCCGACGTGGGGTATGATATCCTTGCCGGACAATGGACAGGAATCAGGATTGACAGAGAATCTTTCGGCAACAGGATGGACTATGTCGACATGCGCTCCACCTCGGAGGGGCTCCAAATAGATTCCTGCGGCGACCTGACACGCACGAAGCTGACAATGACCAATTCCTGGCTCCACAATTCGCAAACCAACGTAATCAACTCGCAATATGCCAAAGTCGGCGCCTATGGATGCGTCTTCTCCGAATCGCCGCTCGCAGTGGTGGGTCTGACCGGAGGCGAGCATTCATTCGTGCAATGCACAATTGCCAACAATTATCTTTTCTCGGCCGTCGCGGAGGCTAACCTGAAGCTCTCCCACTGCCTTCCCGAAGAGGCGGCCGGGAATGACAATCCTTTGATGGCGGCAGCATTCGAGAACTGCATCATCTATGGCCTCGGGTCGCCGATATCCCCCCTAAAACTTGACGGATCCAACGTGTTCCTGCGCAATGTCCTGCTCAAAGCAGAGGGGAAAGACGACTCCAATTTCATTGATTGCCTATGGGACAAGGACCCGCTTTTCCTGACAGTGCGTTCCGATTATTATTTCAACTACAGACTCCAACCCGGCTCCCCCGCTATCGGCGCGGGCAATCCCCTTTTCGTGACTGAGGAATGCCTTTACGACATGGACGGCCTCGACCGCCTGTCGGACGGCAATCCGGCGCTTGGAGCGTACGTCTTTACAGAGCCTGAGAAACCGCGACTGGGTCGCGCGGGAAGGCGTCTATCATCGAGCCGGGGGTGGAATTGATTATCTCCACGCCTCGCGACTTGCAATACTTCGCTATCTCCCAATAGCTTCGGAATGCCACTGTCATGCTGCCGAGCACGTCATGAAGACGCAGACCCGCATAAGCCGAACGCACACGCTTATGCTCCTCGCTGTTGTCTTTGTAGAAATGGGGCTGAACGCTGACCACGAAGTTTTCGTCGTCCACGCTCAAAGTCTTGGTCCAGCTATGGTCGGCCCCGCAAAGGTAGATTTTCCTGTAGCCCTCGCGAATAGCCACCATTATCGCCGGAATCATCACGTTGCGCGGGCGAGGCATACCCATGCCAAGGTCCACAAGCCGGCCTACAAGCCAATCCCAGCCTTCCAACGGGGTCAGATTGAAGACCTTTACCGTCACCATACCATTGCCTTTCAATAATTTTTCCGCCAATGCCCGATACTTCCGGTCGACCCAAAGCGTCATCTCCCAACCGACGGAAGAGATTGCCTCCCACAGACGCCCGACGTTGGGGTCGGTGGAAACTCCGGAAAAGAAATGACCGTCGGCAAGCACGTAATAACGGGGCCGGAGGCTGAAAAAATCGGGGGTGTTGGCAGCGAAATTGACTGCAAGCAGATCGTGGGACCGCAGCCAGTCGCCCCGCCCGTCGATCGTCTGGCGAAGCGACGGCCCATTGCCCATTATGACAATTGCCCCGTCCTTACGTCGGCCCGACGGCGATGGTCGACGCGAGAGAAGGGCCACCTTCAATAGCGAAGCCGCCGACGCGCCGCATCTTCCAAGAAATCCTTGTATTTTCTCAAGTTTCATATTTAAGAGTGAGTTACACGTAGGGGATTGCCGAAGTCGGCAACCCCCTATATGTATCGTTATCGAAAAATCCGGGCAATCATTCCGTGGCGAAAGCGAAGCGGATTGTCTGCTCGTAGGTCTCGCCGGGTTTGAGCGATTGCGAGGGGAAATTGTCATGGTGGGGCGCATCGGGGAATCCCTGCATCTCAATGGCAACGCCGTCATAATCCTCATAGCTCTTCCCAGAATTGTTGAGCGGCGATCCGGCGAGCCAGTTGCCCGTGTAGATCTGCACGCCCGGCTGGGTTGAGCCCACGGTCAGCACCCGCCCGGAAGCCGGAGCTTTCAGCGTCACGATATCCTCGATCATTTTCCCTTTCTCATAGCCGTCGTTGACCCAGCAATGGTCATATCCCTTGCCAATGCGGAGAGCCTCGAAATCAGCCTTAATGTCGCGGCCAATCTCCTTAAAGGAGGTGAAATCCATAGGAGTCCCGGCGACGGGGGCAAGTTCCCCGGTAGGAATCTGCGTTTCGTCGGTGGGCAGCCAGCGGGAAGCATTGATGCGCATCTCGTGGGTCAGCACGCTTCCGGCGTCGGCTCCTTCAAGGTTGAAGTAAGCGTGGTTGGTCAGATTGACGACGGTGTTTTTGTCGGCGGTAGCCGAAAGTTTGAGGGTCAGGACATTGTCATCGCTCCAATGATATTCAGCCACGGTCTTCAGAGCTCCGGGATAAGATTCCTCGCCATCGGCCGCATTATACGTGAAACGAACGCCGTCGGGCAATTCCTCAGCCTCCCAGATACGATTCATGAAGCCCGTAGGACCTCCATGAAGCGCATTCGGGCCATTGTTGATCGCAAGCTGATAGTCTTTGCCATCCACGGAAAGATGGCCTTTAGCTATGCGGTTGGCATAACGGCCGGGCACTTTCCCGAGGCATGGTCCGTCGGCAAGATAATCCGCAGGGCTCGCATATGAAAGGGCCACATTCTCAATCTTGCCATCCTTGTCGGGGACACAGACCTTCACAATCCCGGCGCCAAGCGAGGAAAGCTCCACGCTGGCTCCGGAGTTGTTGGTGAGAGTGAAAAGCGCCACTTCCCCTATTGAAGAAGCAGCAGTCGTCTTCGTTATCTTCATGCTTTGGGGGCTTCTTTCACGAGGCGTGCGCCGTCGGAGATTACAACATCATAGATTTTCGGTTCGTGGCCGTATTTCTCATTGAAGCGTGCGGTCACTTCTTTTACAAACTTGTCGTGCAGGTCGTTGGGAAGCAGATTGATTGTGCATCCACCGAAGCCGCCGCCCATGATACGGGAGCCGGTCACACCAAGCTCTTTGGCAACGTCGTTGAGGAAGTCGAGCTCCACGCAGCTAACCTCGTAATCCTTTGAAAGGCCGGCGTGGGTCTCATACATCTTTTGGCCTACGGTCTCGTAGTCATCCTTGTTGAGGGCATCGCAGACTGCAAGCACGCGCTCCTTCTCCTCAATGACGAATTTCGCACGGAAGAAATCCTCAGAGGTGATGTCGCTCTTGATATTCTCAAGGTCTTCCATTGTCGCGTCGCGAAGAGTCTCGATGCCGAGGCGCTTGGCAACACGTTCGCAGGATTCGCGGCGCTTGTTGTAGGGGGAATCCGCAAGCTCATGCTTCACTCTTGAATCCACGAGCACGAGACGATAGTCCTTCGGATTGAAGGGGAAGTACTCATACTCCATAGAGCGGCAATCGAGGCGCATAAGATTGCCCTTGCGGCCGAATACGGAAGCAAACTGGTCCATGATGCCGCAGTTTACGCCGCAATAGTTATGCTCCGTGGATTGTCCGATCTTGGCGAGCTCAAATTTGTCGATCTTGTTGCCATTGAAGAGGTCGTTGAGGGCGAATGCGAAACACGACTCAAGAGCTGCGGAAGAGCTGAGGCCCGCTCCGAGAGGCACGTTGCCCGCGAAGACAGCGTCAAAGCCCTTTACGTCGCCTCCGCACTTCTGGATTTCGCGGCATATACCGAAGATGTAGCGTGCCCACGATTCTTTCGGGGCATCTTCCTCCTTGAGGCCGAACTCCACATATTCGTTGATATCGACGGAGAAGACTCTGACTTTCTCAAGCCCGTTGGGACGGATCACGGCCATGATGACCTTGTCGATAGCACCCGGGAATACGAACCCGCCGTTGTAGTCGGTGTGCTCGCCGATGAGGTTGATTCGTCCTGCGGAAGCATAGACGTTGCCTTCTCCGCCGAAACGGTCGGCGAAGACTTTCTCAAGATTTTTCTGCATTTCTTCAGTTGTCATGATTGTTGATTTTAGGTGATTAATATTATGAAGTTGTGAATGATTATCGGTTTGACGGCCATAAGGCGGGTCATTTTGCGGTGATGGTGACGGAAGCCGGTTTCACCCCTTTTGCCGTGGCCGTGAAGGTCAGCTCTCCGGGTTTGCCGTCCGACTGCACGATAGCCGTTGCCGCCCCGGAAAAGAGATCCATTTTTGGAAGATGGAAGAGGCGCAGGCTCGTCGGGTCGCCATTAGCCGTGGCGCGGAATTTGCCGGCCCCTTTCGTAGAGAATTTCACGGCGCGCTCGTCGGTCGGGACGATGTTGCCATCCTTGTCAGCCACCTGCACGGTGATATAGACGAGGTCTTCTCCATCCGCACTGATTTCCTTGCGGTTGGGGGTCAAGACAAGATGGTGGGGCTTGCCGGCCGTGCGGACGGTCTTCTCTCCCGCCACAGAGCCGTCGGCATTATATGCCACGACCTTCAGCTCTCCCGGCTCATACACGGTCTCGTTCCACATCAGGCGATAGCGTTCCATATTGGAGCCACCTTTTTTCTTCTCCCTGACTCCCTGGCTCTTGCCATTGATAAAAAGCTCGACCTTGGGGGAATCCGTATAGACGAAGACCGGAGTCACCTCCCCTTCGCGTCCCTTCCAATTCCAGTGGGGAAGGATATGGAGTGTATGTTCTTTATCGTTCCAATTGGAGCGGTAGAGATAATATCTGTCCTTAGGAATCGAGGCGAGGTCGATTATGCCGAAATAGGAGCTGTGGCTCGGCCAGGCGTCGGTGTCATAGGGCGACGGTTCGCCGAGATAGTCAAACCCGGTCCAGACGAACTGCCCCATGTCGTAGTCAAGGTCGTCGGAAGCGGCAAGGTCGTCGTCGGGGATGTTGCTCCAGGAGCAATACTCCACGTCATAGCTGCTGCTCTGGTTGTCATCGCGTATGACTCCGGCGGCCTTCTTCACCGGGAAATAATATTTGCCTCGGGAAGAAACCGTAGAGGTAGTCTCCGAGCCAAGCAACACGTTCTGCGGGAGCTTAGGGAATGCCTCCTCATAAAGATGCACACGATAGTTGAATCCCGGGACGTCAAGAGCGGCTGCGAATCCGTTGTCGGTCACTGCCTTCACCTGGTCCATGCCGCAGGTGACGGGGCGTGTCGGGTCTTCACGATGCACGATGTCTTGAAGGAACCTCAACTCAGAGATTCCGTCGGGACCCCACTGCGAGGGCACCTCGTTGCCAATCGACCACATCACTACGGAAGGATTGTTGCGATAATGGCGGAGCATGTTGACCATGTCTTTCTCTGCCCACTCATTGAAGATCGTGCCATAGCCGTTTTTGCATTTCGGGCGGAAACCCCAGTCGTCGAAAGGCTCGATCATCATCATGAGCCCCATTTCGTCGCATAGCTCTACAAGCTCGGGAGTCGGCATGTTGTGGGCGGTGCGGACAGCGTCGGCTCCCATATCTTTCAACATCTGCAGCTGATGACGTAGGGCCGACTTATTGACAGCAGCCCCGAGCGGACCGAGGTCGTGATGGTTGCAGACCCCTTTAAACTTCCGCTTCTCTCCATTGAGGAAGAATCCTTCGCCGTTTCTGACCTCCACGCTGCGTATGCCGAAGCGGGTGGAATAGGTGTCAACCTCCTTGCCATCCTTGGAGACGGTGGTGCGGGCGGTGTAGAGCGTTGGGGTCTCGGGAGTCCAAAGCGACGGGTCGCGTACAATGAAATTCTGCGTGAGATCCTGCCCGGGGTATATCTTATATTTATGAGTGTCGCTGGCGACGGTCTTTCCATCTTTGTCGCTAATGACCGTGGTCAGGGTGACGTACTCCCCTTTCTCGACCCCCTCCACTTCAGTGCGGAGCTTCACGGTGGCATATTCCTTGGAGACGTAGGGAGTCGTAAGATATGTACCCCAGACGGGGATGTGTACTTTGTCGCGGTCGATCAAATGCACGTTGCGGTAAAGACCCGCTCCCGGATACCAGCGCGAAGACTCAGGAAGGTTCTCAAGGGAAACCTCCACAATGTTGTCGCCCGGCTTGGCCACCCCGTCGAGATTGGCATAGAAAGAATTATAGCCATAAGGCCAATAAGCCACCTGCTTGCCGTTGACGTAGACGTGGGCATGGCTCATGGCTCCATCAAACAGGAGGGCGAGCGAACGTCCGGTGGTGTCGGGGATATTTACCGTGGTTTTATAGAATCCTTTGCCAACGTAGGGAAGGCCACCCGTGCGGCCGGTCTTCCAAGTGGCCTCAGTCTCGCCGTTCTGCTCGACGGTCACTTTCTGAAGGTCCTGGCTACGGTCGAACGGACCGTATATTGCCCAATCATGGGGGATAGTGACAGGTTTCCACGAAACGCTGTCGTTAGAGAACTGCCATTGCTTTATCATGGATTCAGTCCTTTCGGCAAATGCCGCGGCAGCTCCTGAAAGGGCCATAAGCGCGAATACGATTTTTCTTGTCATTCTTTCGAATTGTTTTTCTTTTGGGTTGTCAAGTTTTTCAGTCAGGAGTTTTTCATGTGGTATGATTTGGCATCACTAATGTCATCCTCCGTTCCTGCGAAAAATTTTTATACTACAAAAGTAATGTAAAAAAGGTGGAAATGCAATAGGCGCACCCACTAATGACCGATAATTATCCTAATTTAACAGATTTGTCGTGGTATTTGAAACAATGTGAAAACATAAAAGCAAATATTTAAGGCTTCTTTCCTTTAAATTTGACTGAAGAACATGGATAAGACCAGGCAATAGGCAATCAGGGAATCTTAAAAAATGTTATCGACGCAACCTTGCTCATGCTTTCAATGTTGGCTTAATAAACAAACTCGCAAAGGCCGCTTCCATCTTTTGAAAAAGCCCTTGCCGGAAATAATTTTTTCAACAAAAAATCGTTATACTATGCAAACATACAACCCCTCCCTCAGATCACGGCGCACAGGCCGACCGTTTCCGGTGATGCTTCTTCGCATCGTCCGCAGCATCGAAAGGCTAAAACAATTCCACTTTCTTTGAATGTCGCCCCGCGCGGCGAATCCGAGAATAAGCAACTTAAAGTTTTTATAGTATAACCAAACGATAGACAAATGCTTAGCACAAAAATCAACGACATGATCAACACCCAGATCAACTGGGAGTTCTGGTCGGGCTATCTCTATCTTGCGATGGCCAATCATTTCGAATCAGTGGGACGCAAAGGCTTGGCCAATTGGTTTCGCATCCAATATAGGGAAGAATTCGACCATGCCCTAATATTCATCAACTACGTCCATGCCCGAGGCGGCAAAGTGACGCTGGCCCCGATAGCAGAGGTGCCCCAGACGTGGGATTCTCCCCTTCAGGCCTTCGCCCACACGCTTGAACATGAGCAAGCCGTGACGCGCCGCGTGCATGAGCTATATGCCCTTGCCGAGGCTGAACACGATATCGCCACCCGCCAGATGCTCAACTGGTTTGTGGCCGAGCAGGTTGAGGAGGAGGAAAGCGCTCAGCAGATCATCGACAACCTCACGCTCGTTGGCGAGGACGGCACCGGCATCTTCCAGATCGACACAGAACTCGGGCAACGCACATACTCCGTACCGGCTCCTCTCGCTGGAAAAGCTTAAAAGAATATATTGACGCAATAGTTTGACAATGCCCGGATCCCTCTTCGGAACCCGGGCATTTCTTTTCATATCCTTTTATGCCGGCTTCGGCATTTACAATCTCTTATTTCTTAGGAGCGACAGTATAGAAATCTATCAGTTCCGCTACTGATTTCTCACAGACAGGGCAAAGTGCGGGATGATAATTGTCGCGCATACGACACGTGACAGCAGGACGGTACACTCCCTTGGGCTTGTAGCCGCCGCCTTCATATACGCCCACGACCTGCTTGCCGTCTTTGACATCAGCCTTTTGCCTGTGTTTCATGCGTTCTTCGCGTGTGCCGCCAAGATCCTTCCATGGGGTAGGCACGGCCACGCCTGGAGTCAGCATATCTTTCCATTTTGAGTCAAAGCCGACGAGCGTAGTGATATTTGGTTCCCAAGGCTCTACGTCGAGAGGATATGTGGCGTCGTCGTCGCCGTCATAGAAATATTCATCGGCAAGACCTCCGAAACTATGTCCGAACTCATGCACGGTCACCGGCAATGAATGCTCATGGCGGGTCGTGGCCATCTGATAGCTGTTGTAGATTCCCCCGCCGCCATATCTGTCGGTGTTGACGAGCATCATGACGTGCTCATAGGGCAGGCCGTTCAGGGCATCGTGCATTCTCTTGACGTTGGGCGAGGTCAGATAGCGTGCGGAATAGAAAGTGCTGTAGTGCGACCCGAAAGCCGTGTCGCGCCAGATTCCTTCAAGAGGCACGCTCACCCCGCTTTCGTTGGAAGGCACCATCACAGCTATGAAGTTGAATTTATCTTTGCGCGAGTCGAAGGGCTTGTAGGAGAGAATCTCCTCCGCCATTTTCTTGGCTTCGGCGAAAAACGCCTCCTCTTCTCCGGCCGTATATCCCTCGGCAAGCATGGCTATGTCGATGGCGTCCTTAGGGTCGGAGCCTTTGTGGACGTAGCGCGTCTTCACAGGAGAAACGCCTCGTTTGGCCACGAGCTCGTCTCCGGGACGATAGCGGTGGGTGGCTGTGGCAAGGGTCTGATGACGGTTGTCGCGCAATGTGATGGTGATGTCGGCTTCCTTTTTGGGGACCGGCACAAGGAATACGTTCTCGAAGCTGCGTGGCTTAACCTTGGCTTCCGGGATATTGACCCATTCCTGAAAGAGGGAGGAAAAACTGTGCTTGTAAAGGGTCTTGCCCGTGGCAGGATCCTTCACCTCGATAGTACCGTTGCCTTCGAGAGGCACCTCGTCGAGGCGCGTGGTCCGTCCGTTCCATCCCGATGTCTTCGACATGTTGTCGACGTATACGCGATTGCCCTCAGGTCCGCCCGCGAAGATATAATCCACGCGGAGCGTGCTGTCGTTGAAATTCTTCTCGAATGTTTCTCCGCCCCAAGCCGTAAGCAGAGGAAGGACCATGAGGGAAGACGCTATCAATCTCTTCATGATTTTTGGTTTGAATGATTTATGCTGCAAAAATAAGTAAAATGCGCGGATTATCCATAAAGTCTTGACATATTATAGTTCGAATATAGTTAAAATCTTGAAAAAATAGGGACTTTGATGGGTGGTTTCACTTATATTTCCTAATTTTGCAACAGAATGAAGGATTTCATAGGCAATCCGTTCATACCGAATAAATATTTAACGTTGATTTTTCAACAGCTTTTAATAAAATTCAATATCTTAAGAATGAGCAAGACCCTACTGACCGCCATTTTCGCTTTGATGGCGATAATCGTGCCGACGCTGTCTTCTTGCAGCGACGACCTTCCCCCCGATGTATCGGAATATGACGTAGTCGGGATTTGGAGCGACAAAGACGGCCATTTCCTCGACCTTTCAAGCACCGAGCATATAATTGATTATCAACTGACAGACTTTCAAGGCACGCCTTATTGGCTCAAAAGGAAAATGATGTATTTCTTCGAGCCTAATTCCTATCTTATGCTCCGCGAGGACGAAGAGGGGACGCTGCATATCTATAAGGTGGTCAGCGTAGACGACGAGAAGCTCGTGTTATGCTGGGTGTCAACCCCTCCGATTGCCAATTTGGAAGGGGAAAACAAGCTTGAGATTTTCCAGGTGTTCTTCAATAAAGACTACACCACCGATCCCGCTCTCTACGAGACATTCAACAAAGTCTCTCCCGAAGAGCTTAATAAAGCCTTGGGCGACATTGAAATCCTGGAATAAACCACCATCTGACCCCGGATCGGCGCAGCCGACGCAAGTATACCCGATGGCCGGATTAAACGATGAGATATTCATGAAAAAAATTGCTATTATCGGAGTCGGCAATATGGGAGGAGCCATTGCCGAATCCCTCGACCCCACCCTTTACTCCCTTACCGTGACTGCCGCCTCGCAAGCCTCCTTAGACAAGATAGCAAAGGTTTGCCCGGCTGCCGAATGCTCCCTGTCGAATGCCTCGGCGGTCAAGGATGCTGATTTCATCGTGCTGGCCGTAAAGCCTTATGTGGCTCCCGGGGTCATCGACGAGATAAAAGGTTGCCTTAAGTCGGGGGCAACGGTCATTTCTGTTGTGGCCGCCCGTTCAGTGGAGTCGCTCTCAAAGTCTTTTGACGCTGAGTCCAACGGGCTTAAGATCGTCAGGGTCATTCCCAACACGGCTATCCGTCTGGGGAAGAGCGTCACGTTTATCTCAGCCGCGCCCGGCGTTGATGCCGATACCCTCGCGGAGGTGACCGATATTTTCAACCGCTCCGGGAAAGCCTATGTGATTCCTGAGAAGGATATGGCGGCTTGCTGCTCGCTGTCATCATGCGGCATAGCCTTTTTCCTGCGGTTCATAAGGGCGGCCGCGGAAGGTGCTGTGGAACTCGGGATGAAACCCGCTTTTGCTACGGAGGTCGCGGCTTATACTGCCCAAGGGGCCGGCGCCCTGCTATTCGACGGAAGCCATCCGGAAGCGGAAATCGACAAAGTGACCACCCCCGGGGGAATCACCATAAAGGGACTCAACGAGATGGAAAACAAGGGATTCACGGCTGCAGTCATAGCTGCAGTCAAGGCGTCGATGGCGAAGGAATGAAAAGGATTGTCGTAAAAGTCGGGAGCAACGTCATAACCCGCCCCGACGGGACGCTCGACGTCACGCGCATGTCTGCGCTCGTGGACCAGATTGCATGGCTCCGAAGTGAAGGGTGGCAGGTGGTCCTGATTTCATCTGGAGCCGTGGCCGCCGGTCGCAACGAAGTGACTCCATCGCGAAAACTCGACACCGTCTCCCAACGTCAGCTTTATTCAGCTGTAGGACAGGCGAAGCTCATCAACCGATACTATCAACTCTTCCGCGACCACGGGCTCACATGCGGACAAATCCTCACCACCAAAGAGGGATTCGGCTCTCGCATTCATTACCTCAACCAGAAGCATTGCATGGAAGTCATGATCGGGCAGGGCGTCATTCCGGTCATAAATGAGAATGATACGGTTTCGGTCACCGAACTGATGTTTACCGACAACGACGAACTGTCGGGACTCGTGGCCACAATGATGGATGCCTCCAGCCTCGTCATCCTCAGCAATGTCGACGGCATCTATGATGGCGACCCATCCTGCAGCGGCTCGAAGGTGATACGCGAGGTGAATCCCGCCTCCGATGACCTTTCGGGAGTCGTAGTGGCCGGAAAATCCTCTTTCGGCCGAGGCGGGATGCTGACGAAGTGCCGCATAGCGCTCCGCGTCGCTTCCGAGGGGGTGGCGGTGATTATCGCCAACGGAAAACGGGAGAACATTTTAATCGACCTTTTTTCTCGTCCCGCGACGGTCTGCACACGTATCATTGCGGCAGAAAGGGTCAACGGAGTGAAGAAATGGATAGCCCATTCCCATGATTTCGTGAAAGGCTCCCTTATTGTCAATTCCGGAGCCGCCCGAAGCCTTCTCGACCCATCTTCGGCAACAAGCCTCCTTCCAGTAGGGATAACGGAAGTGACCGGGGCGTTTGAAAAGGGCGACCTCGTGCGCATTGCCGACGAGCAAGGCGCCGACATCGGTCTCGGATGCTGCGAATACACCTCCGACGATCTCAGAAAGCTTGTCGGAGTGAAGGATTGCCGCCCCGCCATACATTATGATTATCTATACATCGAAAACTGATATGAACCTATTTGACAGTCTCATACATAGCGCACACTCCGCCGCGCCATCCCTATCGGGGCTCTCTCCTCAACGTTCCTCCGAAACTCTATGCAAAATCGCCGGAAAGCTACGCAAACACTCGGCGCATATTCTGAATGAAAACGGCAGGGATCTCGCCCGCATGGAGAAGGGAAATCCTGACTACGACCGTCTTATGCTGTCGGAAGAACGTATCTCCGGAATTGCTTCCGACATGGAGGCCGTGGCAGCGTTGCCCGTGCCTTACGGGCAGGTCATAGACAGGTGGGAACGTCCCAACGGGATGGTGATTACGAAAGTAACGGTGCCGTTTGGGGTGATCGGAGTGATCTTTGAAGCCCGCCCCAACGTGACGGCCGATGTCTTCGGACTATGCTTCAGAAGCGGGAGTGCATGCGTCATGAAAGGAGGCCGCGACGCCGATTTCTCAAGTCGCGCCATCGTGGGGATTATCCGTGAGACGCTTGCGGAGGAAGGATTGCCGGAAGATTTATGCATGCTTATGCCCTCGGAGAGGGAGTGCGCCGCCTCCATGATGAAAGCTGTCGGACAGATTGACGTCATAATCCCCAGGGGAGGACGCGGACTGATAGATTTCGTAAGGGAGAATTCGATGGTGCCGGTGATTGAGACAGGTGCGGGAGTTTGCCACACGTATGTTGATGCCTCAGCCGATACGGAGAAGTCGGCGAAAGTGGTCTTTAACGCCAAGACCCGTAGGGTCAGCGTATGCAATGCCCTTGATTGCCTGATCATACATCGTTCGCGTCTCGACGACCTTTCATCCATATGCGCCCCATTGAAGGACTGCAACGTGGAGATATATGCCGACGAAGAGGCCTACGGCAGCCTTGAGGGCAGCTATCCTGCTTCCCTGCTCCGTCATGCCGGCGAAGACAGCTTCGGCACGGAGTTTCGCGACTACAAAATGGCCGTGAAGACCGTGAACGACATTGACGAGGCAATACGCCATATTTCTGAATATGGATCACGCCATAGCGAGTGCATAATGAGCGAGGACGAAGAGTCGGTCAGAAAGTTCCAGCTTATGGTGGATGCCTCATGCGTATATGCCAATGTCTCAACGGCGTTCACCGACGGAGGTCAGTTCGGATTCGGAGCGGAGATAGGGATAAGCACCCAGAAGCTTCACGCCCGCGGTCCCATGGCGCTTCGCGAGCTGACCACCTACAAATACCTCATCTCCGGCAACGGTCAAACCCGGAATTAGGCCCTATCTTCAATACCCACAACAGCTATAATAGCCATAATGGCTATCTCCCTAACCATATCAAAACAGAATATGCAAAGACAAAATCCGGGGATTCATCATGGCTGCATGATGAATCCCCGGATTTTTTTGTTTTTGCTGTCCGTCAGAACTTATAGCTGAAGTTGAGCATCACCGGCAGCGAACCGTAGTCCTTCATATAGCGGTATTTGAACTCAAGTCCGGCGGCGAAGTTGGGATTGAACTCATATTCTGCTCCCAAGCCGACGTTGAAGACGAAGCGGCTCAGATTAGTGCTCCCGAATTCGTCAAGGTCGACGTTGATGTTGCCATAGCCAAGGCCTGCAAGGGGATACAGGTAGAAACCCTGGGAAAGGGGCACCATGAAATTGACATTGGCCGTGGCATCGAACGTGCTGATGAAATTGTCTTTGAAGCCATAGTTGAAATCAGCGTTCAGACGGATAAGGTCGGTGGCTGAATACTGCACACGCGCTCCGAGCGTAAAGTTCGTAGGGCTTCCCTCGCCTTCAATAACAGGGACTACGCCGATATTCACACCGAGACCGGCCTGTCCGGCATGCTGGGCAAACGCCGCGCCACTCCCTACGAGTGCTACGGCCATGGATAGGAGAATCTTTTTCATCTTTTCGATAATTTTATGTGATGACATTTCTCATAGCCGCCCCGGACAAAGAAGCCAATCTCTTTATCCGGCACATGCTATATATAATTAACACCGCTTGCCTCTTTTTGTTGCAATCCCGCATTTGATTACAAAAAAGAATGAACATAACTCCCTTTACAGCGTTTTGGATATAAGGGGGCGAAAGTCCCTCAGGCGTATGCCACACGTAGGCAACCATGTCCCGCGTCGCGCAGCCCGCATTTGTAAAACATCAAAACAAAAGTTATGAAAGAAAAAACTCCTTACTATGGGTCGCTGACCCGTCTATGGTGGATCCCGATGGTGACGGGAGTCCTGAGTGTCGCCTTTGGCATATGGTGTTTCTGCTCCCCGGAAGCATCGCTGACAGTGTTCGCCTATCTCTTTGCTGCATGTATGGTAGTAGCGGCCCTGTTGAATTTCGTCTACGCTTTCTTAAACACCGGTAAAGACTCCGGCTGGGGCTGGGCCCTGGCTTTGGGCATATTGGAGCTTCTCGCAGGAGTCTGGTTGTTCTCCCTGCCCCAGATCGTGCTCGTCGACACGTTTATATTCGTTATCGGAATATGGATAATCGTGGCCGCAATCAACTCCATATGCGAGGCATGCGTCCTTTCGTCGGTGTCGCCCGGATGGATGGTCTGGATGATACTGCTCCTTTTCGTGACTATAGTCTTCGCCGTGTTGTTCCTGTCCAATCCCGTTGTAGGAGGCGTGGCAGTATGGCTGTATATCGGCATATCCCTCATCACCTTCGGTGTCTTCAGGATAGTCTTCGCCGTCAAGGCAAAGCAGCTCAACAACGAATTCGACGGTCTTATCTGACCCTCTCCTTGCCATGTGCGACCAAATGATGCCGCCCAAGTCATAATTTTAAGCGGATCGCAACGTTAATAGTGAAAGGCGCCGCCGGAGAGTCCGGCCGCGCCGTCATTAACAACAATCTACAGTGAACGACCGCATACTCCTATGTCTTTGCCACATGAGCGGCAAAGAGAAAGATTTCATCGACGAGGCTTTCGCCGATAATTGGGTCGTGCCCCTCGGCCCCAATGTGACTGGTTTCGAGAAAGATCTCGAAGCCTTCTTCATTCACGACTCCTTGCCCCGAATACCTTCCGGGGAGAGGACTGCTTATGAAAAGAAAAGGATAGTGGCATTGTCGTCCGGCACGGCAGCCCTCCATCTCGGACTTGTGGCTCTCGGAGTGGGACGCGACGACGAGGTGATGGTGCAGAGCTTCACGTTCAGCGCGTCGGCCAACCCCGTGACTTATGTCGGGGCAACTCCCGTATTCGTTGACTCCGAGCCCGACACATGGAACATGGACCCAGACCTGCTCGACCGGGCGATTGCCGACCGCCTGCAAAAGACCGGCCGAAAGCCAAAGGCCATCATCCCGGTGCATCTCTACGGCATGCCGGCCAAAATCGACAGGATCGTGGAGGTAGCCGCGAAATGGGAGATTCCGGTGCTTGAAGATGCCGCCGAGGCATTCGGAAGCGACTTCAAGGGACGCCCGTGCGGCACGTTCGGCACGTATGGAGCCTTGTCGTTCAACGGCAACAAGATGATCACCACTTCCGGAGGCGGTGCGTTGATTTGCCCTGATGACGAGGCATATAAGCTTGTGCTGAGTTATGCGACGCAGAGCCGCGAAGATTATCCATGGTATCAGCACGAACGCATCGGCTTCAACTATCGTCTGAGCAACATATCCGCCGGCATCGGCCGGGGACAGATGACGATAGCACACGAGCATATCGCCCACCACCGACACGTGCAAGACCTCTACCGCGACCTCTTCGCCGACACTCCCGGAATAACCCTGCACGAAAATCCCGGTCATGATTTCGACAGCAATTTCTGGCTGTGCACGACAACTTTCGCGCCGGGCATCAGGATAAAGGGCGACGACGGATGCGGACGCCCCGAGGCCATGCGGAGGCATCTTCAGGCAAAGGGGATAGAGAGCCGCCATCTTTGGAAGCCTATGCATCTCCAGCCGGTCTTCTCCGGATGCGCCGCCTACGTCAACGGCGTCAGCGAAGACCTCTTCGGCCGCGGGCTCTGCATCCCGGCCGGACCTTGGGTAGGCCGGGATGAAGTCTGCCGCGTGGCCGAGGCCATAAAGGAAGCCATTGAAAGCTGACAGGAAGAGGCAGAAAACTGGTCGGCACGACATGCAACCGAAAAAAATATTTCATCCGTTGGAGAAATTTGCCGTAAAAAAGAGCGCGAAAAACTTTGCTTTATCGGCAAATTATCATAATTTTGCACATAAATCCACGAGGCGCGTCTACATAGGCGCGTCCCGCCACGTGTCGTTGTCGGCACGCGGAGGAACGACTATAATTAACAACAAACAATAACAAATCCATTAAATCAAAACTGCTATGTGGTTATCAAGCTCATCTGTAGGACGTAAGTTTGTCATGGCCTTGACCGGCGCATGCCTCGTCCTATTCGTAACCTTCCACTGTTTGATGAACGCCATAGCCATCTGCTGGCCAGCCGCCTACAATTCCATCTGCGAATTCCTTGGCGCCAACTGGTATGCGCTTCTCGCGTCGGCAGGTCTGGCCGTGCTCGTCATCATCCACATCATTTATGCGGTGGTGCTGACTCTTCAGAACCGCAAGGCCCGCGGCTCAAATGCCTACGCCGTATCCAAGCGTCCGAAGACCGTTGAATGGTCAAGCCAGAACATGCTCGTTCTCGGCATTGTCATTCTCGCCTTCCTCGTTGTCCACCTCATCCAGTTCTGGGCAAAGATGCAGCTCCAGGAGATTCGCGGCGTCCACGACGTGCTTCCTCCCGCTGCCGGCACCCTTTTCCTGCAGGAGGCTTTCTCCCAGGTCTACACCCCTATCGTCTACATCATCGGCTTCATCGCCCTTTGGTTCCACATGAACCATGGCTTCTGGTCGATGTTCCAGTCAATCGGTTGGGACAACCAGCGTTGGATCGCGCGTCTGAAGAAAATCGCCGTATGGTGGAGCTCTATCGTTGTGGCTCTTTTCATCGCGCAGGCTATCGTCTTCACAGTGAAATCGCACGACAATTTCTACAAGACCGACCCGACACTCCGTATGCAGTATCGCGAAATGCTTGCCCCTATGTTTGAGAAAGATTTCGGTCCTGACGCAGCCCAGGCTATTTCCGCCGCTCCCTACGATCAGATGAAGCAGATGATCCAGGGCACGCTCTCCCAGATGGAGGCTCCCGAGGCTCAGTCTTATTTCCAGAACGATCCCGAGTTCCCCGCTCGCCTTGAGACTCTCAAACGCGCAGCCGCCCTCATTGAATATCTTGAGGTTGACGAGACTCCCGAAGCTCTCGACGCTCCGGCATCGACCCCCGCGGGCAATCCCCAACCCCAAGCCAATCCCCAACCCCAGAACTAAATAGCGATATGGAAAATACAACAGAAAACATCAAAGTAATGAGTCCGGCTGATTCCAAAATCCCGGAGGGTCCTGTCGCTGAGAAATGGACCAACTATAAGGCTCATCAAAAGCTCGTCAACCCAGCCAACAAGCGTCGTCTTGACGTGATCGTTGTCGGGACGGGTCTTGCCGGCGCTTCCGCCGCCTCCACCCTCGCAGAGATGGGCTTCAACGTCCTCAACTTCTGCATCCAGGACAGCCCGCGCCGCGCTCACTCCATCGCAGCCCAGGGTGGTATAAACGCCGCCAAAAACTATCAGAACGACGGCGACTCAGTATATCGTCTTTTCTATGACACCGTCAAGGGCGGCGACTATCGCGCACGCGAAGCCAACGTCTACCGTCTTGCCGAGGTGTCGAACAATATCATCGACCAGTGTGTGGCTCAGGGTGTGCCTTTCGCTCGCGAATACGGCGGTCTGCTCGCCAACCGTTCTTTCGGTGGCGCTCAGGTTAGCCGTACGTTCTACGCCAAGGGCCAGACGGGACAGCAGCTCCTTCTCGGTGCTTACTCTTCGCTCAACCGCCAGATTCAGCTCGGAAAGGTGAAAAGCTTCAACCGTTATGAGATGCACGACGTGGTTCTCATCAAGGACAAGGACGGCGTGGAGCGTGCCCGCGGCATCATCGCCAAAAACCTCGTGACGGGTGAGTTCGAACGCTTCGCTGCTCACGCCGTGGTCATCGCCACCGGCGGCTATGGCAACACCTACTTCCTTTCCACCAACGCCATGGGATGCAACTGCTCTGCCGCAATGGCCTGCTATCGCAAGGGCGCTTATTTCGCAAATCCCGCCTACGTACAGATCCACCCCACGTGTATCCCCGTGCATGGCGACAAGCAATCGAAGCTTACCCTTATGTCGGAGTCGCTCCGCAACGACGGCCGTATCTGGGTCCCCAAAAAGCTTGAGGACGCAGTGAAGCTCCAGAAAGGACAGATCAAAGGAAGCGACATCCCTGAAGAAGACCGCGATTACTATCTCGAACGTCGCTATCCCGCTTTCGGCAACCTCGTGCCCCGCGACGTGGCTTCGCGTGCCGCCAAGGAGCGTTGCGACGCAGGATTCGGTGTCAACAACACCGGCCTTGCCGTCTTCCTCGACTTCTCTGAGGCTATCAACCGTCTCGGAATCGACGTGGTGCGTCAGCGCTACGGCAACCTCTTCGACATGTATGAGGAAATCACCGACGTAAACCCCGGTGAATTCGCTTGCGAAAAGAACGGAGTGAACTACTACAATCCGATGATGATTTTCCCCGCCATCCACTATACGATGGGCGGCATCTGGGTGGACTACGAGCTCCAGACCTCAATCAAGGGTCTTTTCGCAATCGGCGAGTGCAACTTCTCCGACCACGGCGCAAACCGTCTTGGCGCTTCCGCCCTTATGCAGGGTCTCGCCGACGGCTATTTCGTGCTTCCCTACACTATCCAGAACTATCTCAGCGACCAGATCACAATTCCTCACTTCACGACGGACACTCCCGAGTTTGACGAGGCCGAGGCAAAATGTATCGCCGCCGAAGACAAGCTCATGGCCATCAAGGGTCATCGCTCAGTGGATTCTATCCACAAGGAGCTCGGACACATAATGTGGGAATATGTCGGCATGGCTCGCGACAAAGAGGGTCTGCAGCTCGCGCTTGAGAAGCTCAAAGAGATCCGCAAGACTTTCGAGACCGACCTCTTCATCCCCGGCGACAAAGAGGGCATGAACATCGAGCTTGACAAGGCTTTCCGTCTCAACGACTTCATCACGATGGGTGAGCTCATCGCCTACGACGCGCTTAGCCGCAACGAGAGCTGCGGTGGCCACTTCCGCACGGAATACCAGACACCTGAAGGCGAAGCCAAGCGCGACGACGAGCATTACTTCTACGTAAGCTGCTGGGACTACAACGGATCAGACACCAAGGCCCCGACTCTCATCAAAGAGCCGCTCCACTATGAGGCCATCAAGGTGCAGACACGTAACTATAAGTCATAATCCTCATAAATCAAGTAAATTCAATCATGGAAGATAATATAATGAAAGTCAACCTCAAGGTTTGGCGCCAGGCCAATCCGAGAGAGAAGGGCGGGTTTGTGACTTATGAAAATGTCGAGACCACTCCCGACACCTCCTTCCTGGAGACCCTCGACATCCTCAATGAGCGACTGATCGAGGAGGGCCAGGAGCCCATCGTGTTCGACCACGACTGCCGCGAGGGTATCTGCGGCATGTGCTCGCTTTATGTCAACGGCCATCCCCACGGCCCCGCCACCGGCGCAACCACTTGCCAGCTCTACATGCGTCGTTTCCAGGACGGAGAGACAATCACGGTGGAGCCTTGGCGCTCGGCTGCTTTCCCCGTCATCAAAGACCTTATGGTCGATCGCAACGCGTTCGACAAGATCCAGCAGGCCGGCGGCTACGTCAGCTTCAACTGCGGCGGTGCTCAGGATGCCAACGACCTTCCCATCTCCAAGGTGAAAGCCGACGAGGCTATGGACTCTGCAAGCTGCATCGGCTGTGGTGCATGTGTCGCTGCTTGCAAGAATGGATCGGCCATGCTCTTCGTGTCGGCAAAGGTGAGCCAGCTTTCTCTCCTCCCTCAGGGAGAGGTGGAGAAAGACCGTCGCGTACGCGCCATGGTAGCAAAGATGGACGAACTCGGATTCGGAAACTGCACCAACACCGGTGCTTGCGCAGCTGAATGTCCCAAGAACATCAAGCTCGACAACATTGGCCGCATGAACCGCCATTTCATCGCCGCCAAATGCAAGGAATAATTAAAGGCTGACCGTTCTGTCGGCCAGATATGCAAAAGACGGTGCCGTCAATCATTGACGGCACCGTCTTTCAATTAAATCGCGTTCCTTAAATCAGTAAGGTTATGGTTATTACAGCTTCTATAGTGACCCATCTCACTCCCGCCGGGCAATTGACGACGGCATTGGAGTGCCTGCTGCGCTCGGAAGTGAAAAGAATTTACGTCGTAGACAACAGTCCTGACGATTCGCTTCGAGGAGTGGCCGGGGCATATGGCCGCGTGGAATACATGCACGTTGAGAACCGTGGATTCGGGGAGGGTCATAATCTCGCCATCCGGAATGCCTTGGCCGACCCTGACGGCTTTCATCTCGTAATGAATGCCGACGTATGGTGGGATGGGGATATCATCGCGCCGCTTCTCCGCTATCTGAAGGATAATCCGAGTGTCGGCATGGTCGCGCCCAAGGTATATTATCCCGACGGTGTGCTGCAATACTCTTGCCGTATGTTGCCCACGCCTCTCGACCTTTTTGCAAAACGCTTTCTCCCCTCCTTCCTGTCGCGACACAGGATGGACCGCTATCTGCTCGCGGGTCATGACCATGACTTTCCGCTCGACTGCCCCTACCTGCTTGGCAGTTTCCTTCTTTTCCGCAACAAGGCCCTGCTCGACTGCGGACTCTTCGACGAACGTTTCTTCATGTATCCGGAAGACATCGACATCACCCGGCGCATTCATCAACGGTGGGCCACCATGTATTGGCCCGGGGTCAGTATTGTCCACGAGCATGCAGCTGCATCTCGCAAGAGCCTGAAGATGCTTCGCATCCACCTCTCCAACATGATACGCTATTTCAACAAATGGGGATGGTGGACCGACGGCAGTCGTCTCCGATTCAATCGCCGCTTGCAGAGAGAGATTGTTCAGATACCGGAATCCCGCCAGCCTGAGGCACGGGGATAGGAGCACTTTCCTTATAATTTCTGAACCTGAGGGGGGACGCTTATCGTGCTATGCGCATATAGCCTCCCGGAGCGGGATCAACGATCATGACATGCCCTGCCGCCCCCGAAGGGCCCCGCATGGCCGAGAAAAGTGGCCTAAGGGAAGCCATGGCATTCTCCCGGGCCCGTCTGACGTAGCCTCTGGAGTATATCCTGTCAACGGTCCGCTTCTGCCAACGGCGTTTCAAAGCGTTCTCCTCGGCAGCAGTCAGAGTGCGGGCGAATACGGTCCTTGACCCGTCCCATGAATCAAACACCTCATATGCTTGAGGGGATGCATCTTCCAGCTCCTCCACCCTCTCCGGAGGCAGATAGACGAAGGTAGTGTCTCCCCGATATTCAATGTGCAGGCTGTCGAGGTCAAACCTCACCCTCCCTTTTATGGTCTGCCTGGCCACGATCCATTTGCCGTTGATTGAATCCTTGACGGCCATCTCCTCATGAATGTCAAGCGTACAGAGGTCTACCATACTTTCTATCTGTTTTATTGTGGCCTCACGGGTGGAATAATCGCGGGGAGCTTCCTCACGCGTAAAATACCATATGACGTAGCCCAATATCACGGCGGCAAGAATGGCCGCTAAGGCTTTAATCCATCTCTTCATATCTGAAAATGTTGATTTTAAATTGATTCTTACGTCTAACCTTATCGACGCATTCAATCGCGATATTCTATGGTGGCCTCATATCCCCAGTTGCGGAGAAGGTTCGTGAGCCACACCCGGCCTTTCTCTTCTGCCGCTTTCTTCATCTCCCCGATGGCCTGCTTGTTGGCCGCCACCTCTTTCTTTACCTCTGCTGCCATCTTGGCTTTAAGCTTAGCCCGTTCTTCCGGACGTATGGAGGAGCGCAACCCGGTCACTCTGGAATGCACCTCATGCAGCTGCGGCTCGCGGCCGTCAGTCATGATTTCTACGGGAGGAAGCGTGATTCTTGCAATGGAATTTTCCTCATCAATCTCCACATCCTCCGGACGGATTTGCGACAGGTCGATATAAGCAAGGATATAAGTGTCGTATGAATAGACTCCGATACGCGTCCCGACCTTCATATTGCTGAATATGGCCTCCGCCTTTTCCGAAAGTGTCCGTGCATGGTCGTAAGTTGGGTCGGAAATCATCCCTACCTTTCCGACAGTCATTTTCGAAAGCTCCAGCCGGCCGACATCCTGCAATCGGTTGGTCAAGTCCGGACGCGAATCCACCTGTTTGCCGCAGGCAGAAAAGACGATTGCCATCACAACCGCGAAAAAAACACTGAGCAACGATTTATTCATAACTTGTTTTTGAAAAGTATTGTGGCAGAATGAAAAAGTGCCAAACAGCCTCACTCCATTAAGCCGGTTCATATCCGAATAAAAGACAATCCCTCCCACAAATCGTTTATCCCATCTCCCCTAAAAATTGTTAACACCCCCCACTCAAAGCGCTCGCCCAACATGAATCGCACGGCTTCCAGCCCTCGCCTACCAAGTCGGCTTCCTGTTTCTATTCTCAGCACCCCAAATCCAACCTATAATGCAATGAATTCATAGTCAGGATACAAAAGCAAATATCCCTTAATCTTAAACAAGTTATTTCTGAAGATTTCTAAAACTGAAGACCCCACAAATAACATTCATCTCTGCCATTCCATACATTTCCTCTTCCCATAAAAACTACGAAAGACCGTACAAGCCTAAATCGCTATAACCCAACCAATTCACAACAACGAAAAACGGACAACAGAAAACGGAAAACGGGAACCAATGATTTAATCATAAAATGTTTATCTTGTTAGTTTTCTTTAATATTCTAAATAATACCATTAAATTTGCAATGTAAGTATGTGTGAGAAATTAATTAACGTATTGAATTATGAAGTATGTGGATGAAATTTTTAAGCCGGCTGATGGCGCAATGGGGTTCCATTGTAACGGAAGCCGGGTTCGGAAGTTCGCCTCAGAGTTTATGAGGCAATGCATTAATTAATTTATCACACATACTTAATTCATCGAAATTATGAAATATCGAGAACTACACAAAAAGATCCAAACCATTGGATGTTATCCTGTCAAGGGGCAACAGATTGCGGGAGGGGAGGGATTTTTCCCTCTCCTTTGAATAACGAATTTAAAAATAAGTCGTAATGGAAAATGTAAAGGTTTATGTCTGCAAGGAATCAGATGGTTCTTATTCCTGCTATATTGATGAAAAATCGAACCTTCCATACAGTCTTGTAGGTGAAGGGAAAAATGTGAAAGAAGCGATAGAGGAATGGGAAAGGGCATATTTAGAGATGAAGGCGCTGTTTGAACAGGAAGGCAAGAAGTTTAAAGAGGCGGTATTCAGCTTTACCTATGATGTTCCTTCTTTCCTTTCTTATTATGGAGGAATCATAACATTCAAGGGTCTGTCAAAAATCACGGGAATATCGGCTCAAGCCGAAAACCCGGTGCATGAATTTTGAGAAAAGTGTTAAATTTGTGGCATGAAAACCGCAGATGCAATATGGATGTGCCTCCCTGAAGGGCTGGACGAGCTATTTGAGATGGTGCGCTTCGAGCGCACGGAACAGTCTTATGACATATGGCTTGACGAAAAGAAGAAACTGTCTGATGAAGACTATCGTAATCCAAATATCGTAGCGCGAGGCTATACGGATTACGTTACGATACAGGACTATCCGATGCGCGGACGGCCTGTGTTTCTTCACATGCGCAAGAACAAGTGGTGGGACAAGCAGACCAACGAAATCTTCAGTTACAATCTCGAACTACCCAATGAGGAAGGGACACGACTCAGCGCCGAGTTCGTGGCTTTTTTAAATATGAAGGTGGAGACGACAGCCCTGTCGATTAAACACATAGCGCAGATGCACTGCGTCAACGGCAAATATTTCGCTGACCGGCTCAAGCCGAAAACCCGGTGCATGAATTTTGAGAAAAGTGTTAAATTTGTGGCATGAAAACCGCAGATGCAATATGGATGTGCCTCCCTGAAGGGCTGGACGAGCTATTTGAGATGGTGCGCTTCGAGCGCACGGAACAGTCTTATGACATATGGCTTGACGAAAAGAAGAAACTGTCTGATGAAGACTATCGTAATCCAAATATCGTAGCGCGAGGCTATACGGATTACGTTACGATACAGGACTATCCGATGCGCGGACGGCCTGTGTTTCTTCACATGCGCAAGAACAAGTGGTGGGACAAGCAGACCAACGAAATCTTCAGCTACAATCTCGAGCTTCCCAACGATGAAGGAACACGACTCAGTGCCGAGTTCGTGGCTTTTTTAAAAGACGAAGGTGGAGACGACAGCCCTGTCGATTAAACAGATAGCGCAGATGTACTGCGTCAACGGCAAACATTTTGCCGACTTGTACCGCAATAAGATAAGCGGTTACGCCGACTGGTGCGAACAGGAGCTTGGCTGTGGGTTCTATTTCAACGCCGATAATATCGGCCCTTACATGAGCCTTGACGAGACGTGTCTGAGCAACGGCGAGGTATGGACGTTCCTGACCAACAAGGACGGCCACGGAGGCAAGGGAACACTTGCGGCAGCCATTCCCGGCACAAAGAGTGACGAGATCATATCAATCCTCGTCAGTGCGATGGGACGCTCCGTCAGACGCAGGGTCAAGGAAGTGACCTGCGATCTTTCGCCATCAATGATGCTCATAGCCGCGGAAGTGTTTTACAACGCCCATGTGGTCAACGACCGTTTTCATGTCCAACAGGTCTATAATGAGGCCGTTGACGAAATCCGTATTGATATTCGCCGTCAGCTTATCGCAGAGGAAAACAACCGCGACAAGTCCGAACCGCCGGTAACGTACTCCAACGGAGAGACCATGCGCCAGATACTGGCCCGCAGCAAACACACTCTGATGATGTCGCAGAACAAATGGACTGACATACAGCGCCATCGCGCCAACATACTGTTCAAATACTATCCAATATTGAAGGCTGCATACAGCCTTGCGATGGAGCTGCGCAAGATTTTCAATGCTAAAATCTCACCGACAAAAGCCATGGGGCGGATGAACAAGTGGTATGAAAAGGTAATGGCTCTTGGTAACAACAACTTCCGCTCGGTAATCAAAACATTCAGGAACCACGCTCCAACCATCCTGAACTACTTCCGCCGTCGTGCGACCAATGCCTCCGCCGAGGCATTCAACTCTAAAGTCAAAATCTTTCGCTCACAAATGCGTGGTGTCCGAGACCGAGACTTCTTCATCTTCCGACTGGTCAAACTCTACGCCTAAAAATTTAACACTTCTAATTGCCCAATTTAACATATGCACCGTGCTTTCGGCTTGACCCCAAATACTATCCAATATTGAAGGCTGCATACAGCCTTGCGATGGAGCTGCGCAAGATTTTCAATGCTAAAATCTCACCGACAAAAGCCATGGGGCGGATGAACAAGTGGTATGAAAAGGTAATGGCTCTTGGTAACAACAACTTCCGCTCGGTAATCAAAACATTCAGGAACCACGCTCCAACCATCCTGAACTACTTCCGCCGTCGTGCGACCAATGCCTCCGCCGAGGCATTCAACTCTAAAGTCAAAATCTTTCGCTCACAAATGCGTGGTGTCCGAGACCGAGACTTCTTCATCTTCCGACTGGTCAAACTCTACGCCTAAAAATTTAACACTTCTAATTGCCCAATTTAACATATGCACCGTGCTTTCGGCTTGACCCCAAATATCAGAGAGTTGGCACTCTAAACAGGCTCCGGTCGCTATGGCAAGACCGGGGCAGGAGACAACGGCTGATATTTGTTGGAAAAGCTGGTACATTTGTGGTACTTTTTTGTGGTACATTCACGAAATCTGTACCAAAGATAATGTGCTAATTCCGAACTAACAAATGCTAACTTTGGCTATCGGCAGGAAATACGGTTTGTGCTAAATCTTTCTAAATCAAGATTTTATAAAATTGCTAACACTTGCACATCAGTCACTTACGGACACGAAAAAAGGGCCACTGAAAAGTGACCCTTTAGTGATCCGAGCGGGCTTTGTAAGAGTGGTGTCATCTTGTTGATTTTCAATTTGTTGCTTGATGTAATCGAGAAGCAATGTACCACGGTTTGTACCACATTTTCCGCTCTATTTTGGAGGGCAAAATTGCCCTGATTTATCACTACCTGAGAGAGCATCACAAAATTAACACTTATTATCCGAATATTTGCCTATTAAACAATATTTAACCATTGGAATTTGTGGCTCTCATATTTGAACGCCTGTTTTCAGGCAAAAGTTCGGAGCTGTGGACGGGCGTACGGGAGCCTCAAAAAAGGTGGCGAAAAAGGTGGCGCACACTGACCGAAAAAGTGGCGGAAAAGGTGTCTGTAAAAGTGTCCCCAAAGGTGTCCCCAAAGGTGTCCCCATAAGTGTCCGAAAGAGTGTCCCCAAGAGTGTATGTAAATGTGTCTGTATCAGTGGCGGTAAATGTGTCGGAACGGGTGTCTGAAATGGTGGCGGCAGAAGTGGCGGATAAGGTGTCGGTCAAGGTGACGGCAAAGGTGGCGCACATCAGCCGAAATCCGTACTGTTTTTCCCTCTTGCTTCCCAGCCTGAAAAATCCCACCATAGGGAGAAGATTATGCCTGCCCTCCTGATTTTCTCCCTTAAAGAAAATTTCAAGGAGCAGCCCTGTGTCGATACTGTCTCCACAACGACCGCAATCCTCTCCAGCCGAGCAGAAGCAGCCAACAAATCATACGCCATACCAGAGACACAATCCGGCAGGCAAGACGTATAATCATTACAAGCGACCATCGGATAAAGCGGAGCAACAATCCTGCAACTATCGCAACGGGCAATAGATATATCATCAATAGAAGTGCGAACATGGTGAGAGATATTATGATGTTCAGATAGTCCGATAATGTCATTTCAACATCATCAAACTATCGCCCGAAGCAATGCTCCGAGTATGTAAATATACTAAATTTCAACGACTTATGCAAGTTTTCGAGCCATTATTTCAGTACATATTCATCTGATTTTCACTTCATTTCATGTTCTGACACAAGCCATACCATAGTATATGATAATGCGATTGTCATGACAGCAACAGCAGTCTCTATCGGATAACGGCAGTATATGATAATAAGAGTATATGATACATAGGGCAAAGCATTATCCTTTGATTAAGTACCGGTGTTCCAAGTTGTCAGATAAAAAGATTATGTTCGGAATTTGTGCGCGGTCAACCGGAGTGAGCTAACTTCGCCGTGCGAAGCGAGGTCGGGAGTGCATCGGGGCACCCGTGCCAAAGGTGCAGAATTTGTTAAGCAAGTTGTACTTTTCCCCGGATAAAACGGAGTTTTACCGATGGAAAAGTAACTTGCCTCCATGTCGGGCGGAGAAAATCAGCTCGCAACTCGCCGATTTTTAATCACTGGAAAATATGGAAAAGAGAACCAACAGAATAGAGATTCTATTTACCGATACCGAACTTGAACGGCTCAAAGTACGCTCAAAGGAGTTCAGGAGCATAAGCTCTTATATCCGTGCCGCACTTGTGGAGTTTTCCGACAAGGACGCGAAAGGCCGTATGCAAGCCGTGGAAGAGATGGCCTCGCTCTGCCGGAAATTCAAGGACGAGCTTGGCTGGGCCGGCGGCAATCTCAACCAGGCAATGAAACGCGCCAACGAACTTTCCGTAGCCGGATTGTTGAGCGAGATATATTATAAAGAGGTACTGATACCTTCCATAGATGGCTTGAAGAAGACTATGGATAAAATCATAGCCGAACACTCCGATGTCGTAAGCAAGATAATACGCGGTGTACTGAAGAACGGATAATCCGAACATCCTATGCAACGATAAACGAATTATCATATACTCCGGTTCCTTATACTCACATAATCCCAAACCGTGATTTTTTCTTAATCATATATTCACATGATAGCGACAATACTTCCGTCAAGCACCTGCTTCCATGCGGTCGGATATAATGAACGCAAGGTAGCCAAAGGCTCGGCACATCTGCTGGAAATGAAAAATTTTGATGCGGTCGAAATGATGGGACACCATACCCCCGATGACCTTGTGGCCTATCTTGAAAATTACTCTTCTAAAAATCCGAGAATCAAGAAAGCACAGTTCCACATGGCGTTTTCATGCCGGGGACACGAAAAGACGGAACAGGAGCTTCTGGACTTCGCACATGAATATCTCCGGGAGATGGGATATGGAGAAGAAGGACAGCCCCTGCTGGTTTACGGACATACCGATACTGACAACACCCATATACATATAATAACATCGCGTGTGGCACCGGACGGCAGCAAGATAGACCATAACCATGAACGGGTAAGGTCACAACGTGTGGTCGAGCGGTTGCTTGGAAACGACATTAACGAGAAAGCACGCAGGGATATGGAAGAAGCCCTGTCATATAAATTCACATCCATAACGCAGTTCAAGGCTCTTATGAACTCGCTCGGTTATGAGTGCTACGACAATGATGGAATGGTATCCATAAAACGTGGCGGTGCCGTATGCCTTAAAATACCGCTGGAGGAAATCAGCTCACATTACCGTTCAACGACATTCGACCGTCAGCGCAGGAGACAGCTCCGCGCCATATTCGCCAAATACCGAGACCTGACCGCCAACAAGAAAGAACTCGCCGATGAACTCAAAAGGAAATTCGGTATCGAGCTTGTGTTTTTCGGAAAAAAAGATTCTCCATACGGCTATATGATAATCGACCATAACAAGAAAGCTGTCATCAACGGAGGCAAGATATATCCGATAAAGGAGCTGCTGGATTTTGCGACACCTGATGAACGGTTCGCAAGAATAGACTCACAAATCGACGCCCAGTTAGCAAATGATCCAAAAATCACCATCGGCGAGCTTAACGACATACTGAGCCGCCAGTACAAAGCCTATGTGAAACAGGGGCAGATATGGCGAGGCAGAGACAGCCGTCCTCTCCGCCCCCATATGTGGGAGGCTCTGAGACGCAACAACCGTATTCAATGGGTGGAGTCATTCGCTCCGGCAACGGAAGCGGAGCGGGACTTCCTATGTTCAATCGGCAAGGTGACTGTGCCCCACATGGTGGAAATCAACGGAACAAGGACAACACAATACAATAACCGGCTGTCAGATCTGAGGAGCATATTTGACAGCAGCACAGGTTATATACGCCGTCATACACTCCGCAGTGCAGGATTTACAATCCGGGATATTGAGGGAGAAATGTATGCCTTTGACATGAAAGCCCGCGTTCTTATAAATCTTGAAAACGAGGGTTTCGATATAAGACGTCTCCAGTTTGTCAAAAATCCCGTCGAGGACAAAAAGCAAAACGTGGCGGTCAGACGAAAGCCCGGCTCAGGAATAAGGAAGCCGCATGACGTGGAGTCAGGTCAAGGCCAGAACAGGGAATGGGAAGTAGGCTACAAAGGGGACTATGACAGGATAGATGATGAGTCCTCGATAAGACGATAGCCTGTTTCCGTGACTTCTATCCGGTGACACCGTGTGCGTGATAGCCACTATATTACACGCTCAGATAGCCATTTCAACACAATATCGCATTATCCGATGATGAAAACTGTTCGGAATTTCGGGTTTAGCAATCGGCCCATGATAATTTTGCTCAAAAACCAACCGACAGTTTCTATCAATGGAATCAACCTGTATAATCACATTCGCCAATCAGAAAGGCGGTGTAGGCAAGACAACGCTGTGCGCCCTTTTCGCAAGCTACCTTGTATCAAGGGGGCACAGTGTGACCGTGTTCGACACCGATCCGCAGCAGTCCATCGTCAAGAAACGCACAGCGGACACCGCCACCTATGCCGGAGTGCCGCTGCCTTATAACGTATATCCTTTCAGCATGAGCAACGAGCCGGCTCTTATCGCGCTGATCGAGAACCTGCACAACTCAGCCGCCGTGGACTTCGCTCTGTTTGACTCGGCAGGCAGTCTCAACGATCAGGCGTTGCTGGCACTTTTCGCCAATACGGATTATTTGCTGACCCCGTTCCACTATGACAACCTGACCGTACCATCCACCGCTGTATTTGTCGCCATGATAGTCGAATTGAGGCGAAGCATCGGAAATGCCATGAAAACGGTACATTATGTAATACCCAATCTTGAAGAACAGGGTGTCGGCACCAAAGAGGAAAAGGAGTTATGGAAGCTCGTGAACAAGAAGCTGAGCGAACACGTGCGTATAGCACCGACCGTTTATAAACGCCAGACACTACGCCGTTTCAGCACAATCTCCGGCATGGACGACCAGATGCTCGTAGTTTCACCGGCCTTCGACCATATTTACAATGACATATTCGGCATACCAAATACAGAAGAAGAATGAACCAGGACACCCCATACCCCAAACTGAACGACCTGCTCGGAGGACTCGGCAACCTTGTTCCCGGAGCGGAGACCATGCCACCGGCACCGGAACAGCATACCGTTCCCGAACCTGAGCCGTCGCCCGACAATGACGATGACTGGGAACTTTTCAGAAAGAACCTTGCCCTGTATAATTTCAGGGAGAAAAAAGATGACCGCATGATATGCAAGCTCGACCGCGACCTTGCGGACTCCCTCGATGCCTGCGACATCGACCGCAAATGCCGCTCCGATATTGTGAACGCAATAGTCAGGACTTTTGTAAACCGGTATCTTGACAGGCTGCGGCAATTCAGGAAAAACAACAGGTCATTACTCGGCAACACATAAAAACTTACTGGATATGAGAACAATCAAATGGTCTTATGATATGCTCCGCACACTGCGCGAGATGTATCCTCACGACACGAATACACGGATAGCAGCCGCTATCGGTGTAGGTACGAGGTGTGTGGTGGCGAAAGCAGCCGAACTCGGACTTGAAAAGGAACGTGACATCAGACGCAAGGAGGCTGAGAGAATCCTTATGGAGAATTACCGCACTCGTTCCCAGTCCGAACTGTCACGCCTGACAGGATTGAGTCTCCGCACCGTCAAACGCATGGCCGGACGTTTGGGACTGAAACGCGATGCCGATGATGCCTCACGGTTCATTTCCTCCAGACGCAAGGAGATAATACGTCGTGAGAGACTGCGCCTGAGGATAGGACTTGACCCGATAACCAATGTCAAGGTCACAGGCAACCGCCGACGGGCAATCCTACGCAACCGGCTCAAACAATACGGATATGTGGTCATGCGTGGCAACGACACCGTATTTTTCAGTCCTGACATGGCACGCTGTTCAAGACACGAGGACAGAGGCGCATCCCTCGGTCTTACTTTTCTTCCCTTGCCGCAACAACAATCATTCACAACAAAAATAATCTGATAATCATGTTCGGAACTATTTTTACCTGCCTGACAGCCGTACTCATATTATATTATGCAGTCCTTGTCTGTATGGATCTTTTCATAAAGCCTACGGGAGCCTCCGATGAATCAGGCACACCCGATGAAGCTGAGATCGACATTTCCGATGAAGCAAACTCATTCAAGGCTATAGAAATCAAGCGCGGCCAACAGAGTGCCAAGAAACCGGTCAAGGCTCCGGTCGAGAAACCGACCCTCTCCAAGCCGCTGATGACAAATTATCTTCCGGTTGAACAGCTTGCAAGAAAAGCCCGCAACATCACCAGTTCTGAAGATGCCTCCCTCGCCGGCCTCGGAGAAATCATCATCAAATGTGAGTCCGCTGCCTGAAATAACCTGACATACCGCTAATCATTTTGTATCACATAAACCCTCTCTCCCCAACCGATGCCTTTATTGAACTAAGTTGTCTTTACTGCCCGACACTGCCTTTAACGCCCTGCATTGCCTTTAACGCCCGATAACCTTTTCAAGAACTTATCAATCAGCGTATATGCAGAAAATCAAATCAAAGTGTCAGCGTGCTGTCTCACGCCTCGGCAACTCAGCCTTCGCCCGTAAGGGTATGCTTGCTATGGGCGCGGTGATGCTCACCGTGTCCGACATGATGGCCGCCAGCAAGGGTGCGGCAGGCTTCACCAAAGCCACACAGGAGGTAAGCTCCTACCAGACCCCTGTCTCCAATCTCATGAAGGCGATCGCCGCAGTGATTGTCCTCGTGGGTGCCTTCAACGTCTATTTCAAGATGCAGAACGGCGACCAGGATGTCAAGAAGACCATCATGCTCACCATCGGCGGCTGTATCGCCTTCATCGCACTGAGCGAGGCTCTTCCGCTCTTCTTCAAGTAAGCAACCGCAGATCCATACAGTCATGGCGATATACAACGACGGCTATCCGGTTTACAAAGGGTTACAGAAACCACTGGAGTTCATGGGAATACGCGGACGGTTCCTGACATTGGCGGCTGCCGCCATAGGAGTGTCCTTCGTGGGGTTCATAGTGTTCTCCATCGCATTGGGAAAGCTCGCGGGGTTTATCGCCATGCTTGTAATGGCCGCCGCAGGGCTGGTGACAATATATGTCAAGCAGCGCGGCGGACTGCACAACAAGCGGAAAGACCGTGGAATCTTTATTTATCACAATTTATTCAAGCATTGAATGGCAAAGGAAAACAAAAAAGTCTTCGACGGGATATACGCCCAGTTGGAGGAAACGGACGGTAATGTCGTGCTGTTCGACGCAAAGGGGGCCCCCTCTGTCATCTTTGAAATGACAAATCCTGTTCTCCGGCTGTGTACCGACTCGGAGCGGTACATGGTATTTCAGGACGTGCTGGCAAACATCGTCCAGACGCTCGGCGAGGGCTATGCCTTGCAGAAGCAGGACATATTCTGCCGCCAGCGTTACCACCGCGACGTGCCCGAAGATGCGGAGTTCCTGACCCGGAGCTATTTCAATTACTTCGAGGGCCGTGAGTTCACTGAAATCACAACCTATCTGATAGTGACACAGGAGGCGCAGCGCGGACAGTTCGTGCAATACGACCCCAAGAAATGGCTCGACTTCCATTCAAAGGTCGCCAAAGTTGACGACATCCTCACCGAGAAAGGGATAAGCCACCGCAAGCTGACTAAGCCGGAGGTCAACGAGTATCTGCACCGCTTCATGGCGTTCCATTTCCAGCACGGGCCATTCTCCATGACAAATTTCAAGGCTTCCGACGAATACCTGCGGACAGGCAACCGCATTATCCGCTCATATCCCCTTGTGGATATTGACGAGATAAATCTCCCTTCGGTAGTGAAGCCATATACCGAGATGAGTGTCAACGGCTATCCCGTGGCTACCGATGTGTTCTCTTTCCTTGCCGAAGTGCCGCACGCCGACTGCGTGGTATTCAATCAGGTGGTGCAGATACCGGGCCAGCGGAAGCTGCTCCGAAAACTGCAAGGAAAGGCGAAGCGTCACGGCTCCATGCCCGATCCGAGCAACAAGATAGCGAAAGCCGACATCGAGGAAGTTCTCAATATCCTTGCCGTTGACTCTTCCCTTCTTGTCAACACCAATTTCAACATCATAGTGAGCTGTCCTCCCGACAAGGTTACACCAGTCACATCGTTTCTGGAAACCAAACTCTACGAGTGCGGCATAATGCCGTCACGCACAGCCTACAACCAGCTGGAGCTGTTCATCAACTCCTTTCCGGGCTGCGCCTACGGCTTCAATCCCGACTATGACCTGTTCCTCACACTGTCGGACTCTGCACTGTGCCTTTTCTTCAAGGAACACCTCAAAGGGTGCGAGGACACGCCGCTCACCACATTCTACACCGACCGCCAGGGACTCCCGGTGTGCATAGACATAACCGGCAAGGAGGGCAAGGTGAAGATGACCGACAACGCCAACTTCTTCTGTATAGGCCCTTCCGGTTCCGGCAAGTCCTTCCACATGGAGAAAAAAAGCCCCAAACGGAGGCATAAGAGGCTCAAACGGATTGAGTGTAATGCACTCATATTTAGGTAGCTATATTTAACAATTCAAAATGTTCGCTCTTTCAAATTCGACCCTTTCGGAGTATTTTTGTACCGCATTTGGGTCTCGGAAGGAGGGACACACGGTTCGACTTTCTTTCAGCGTCGTTCAAGATGGTTCAAGATAAAATCAGCCGTTTTTGACCCTTTTTCACCCCTTTTCCGAGGCTCTGCGACAGCAAGAATACAAACCCTTAAAAGAGCCGTATCATGCAGACAGCGACAGCCGTAAGGCAAACGACAGCGAGAGCGACAAAGAGAGTTTCGGAGAAAGAGATACTCCGTCACGAGTTCCTGACAATAGCGGAAGTTGCAATTCTTCTGCGAGTGAGCGAAAGGACAGTCTATAATCTGATTTATCAAGGCACACTCCGAGCTACCAAAGTGACAAGCCGGGTGACCATAATACCTAAGGATGATTTTTGCAACATGATAAAGATAAACGAATACAACCACACCACCGGGAGCAGCCGACAGCAGGGAAAAGAAGATAAACCTCTCTCCCTGCCTGTTGCCAAGACCGTGAAAAAGGCGGCAGCGCAGGAAGCACCCAAACCGCGCCGCTCACGTAGCAAGCCGAAATCCGAGCTGAAACCGTCCACTGACTACAAGCAGTCGGTCAAGGACACTTTCATCGACAGCACGGAGCTGACGGAGCCTGTATATACTATGGAGGAAATCTGCAAGAAATACAGCTACACTTACGGTAGGTTCTACAACCTGCGTATGCGCTACTCCATACCGTGCGTGAAGATGGATGGTCACAAGTGCTTCCCCCGAAAGGCGGTGGAGGAGGCTATGGCTTCGGAGGTTGAACGCCTCGGCAAAGACCTATCGGAAGATTGGTACTCATGCTTCGACCTCATGAAGAAATACGGTATCGGCAAGACGCAGGTACGCCGCTTCGCCATGACCCACGGCGTGAGAATGAAGAAAATGTATAACCGCCGGATGTACTATCTGAAAGCGGATTGGGACGAGGCGAGGAAGAAAGCGGAGGACGGTAGCACTTCGACAAAGAAAGGGCGTGGTTAGTGCGCCGAAATCAGAAACGAATAAAAATTTTTAGAATATGACAAACCTTTGTACCAAAGTCACCGTGAGGAAGCGACCAATCAAGAACGGTCAGCTGTCACTCTATCTTGACTTTTATCCGGCTATACGAAATCCGAGAACCGGAAAACTGAGCCGACGCGAATACCTCGGTATCTATATCTATGCTCACCCGAAAGAGAAATTCGAGGTGCAGTACAACAAGAGTATGCTGCAAAATGCCGAGCTGATACGCTGTCAGCGCATACAGTCCATCATCAACCAAGACTTCGGCTTCATCGACCACACCAAAGGGCGCGAGAGCTTCATCGAATACTTCCGCGAGGCGATGAACGAGAGCACCAACTACCGTAATTGGGAAAATGCTTTCAAGCATTTCTGCAACTATGCCAAAGGAGAGTGCTGCTTCGATGATATAACCGTGGAGTTTTGCCAGGGTTTTCTGACCCATATGCTGAAATTGAAAACGCCATCGGGAGGAACGATGAAAGCCTCGACTGCCAACAACAATTTCGGCAAACTGATAGCCGTGATCCGCCGTGCCGTTGCAGCCGGACGCCTCAAAGACAACATCATTCCTTTTCTGAAACCTGCAAAGGAGGAAAAGACCAAGAAAGAATTTCTGACCCATGAGGAGCTGAAACGCCTCGCTGCCACTCCCTGCAAGCATGAGGTGTTCAAGGCGGCATCGCTTTTCTCCTGCCTCACAGGACTGCGCATTAGTGACATCATAGCCCTGCGTTGGGAGAACATCTGCAAGGCTCCCGACGGTGGCTGGTGTCTGCGTCTGACAACGCAGAAGACCAAGACCGAAGCGACACTGCCTTTGAGTGACGAGGCATTGAAGCTGTGCGGAGAACGTGGCACAGGGCAGGTGTTCAAAGGTATGGCGAAAAGCCTCTGCCCTGTATATCTGAAAGACTGGATAGCGGCGGCAGGTATCACCAAGCATATCACTTTCCACTGCTTCCGGCACACTTTCGCCACCTTGCAGATAGCCTCCGGCACCGACATCTACACCGTGTCGAAGATGCTCACGCATACCAACGTGACCACAACACAGGTATATGCCGATGTCGTAAGTGAACTCAAACGCGAGGCGGCTAACAAGATAACATTGGAGTAAGTGATACAATCATCATCGCTTCATGGCATGGAGATATAATCAGATAAAGACATCAAGAAATACAATCATATAGATATAAAGATATGCAATCTTCAAGCAATACACAGGACAACACACACCGCAGTATCGCGGTATCGGTCGCTCACGACAACACATCATCCGATAACACGATGCCATCATTTGACCGTCTGCCATACTATGTGGCGAGCCTCATGCGTAAGGTGGATACCGTCATGGAGAAACTTGACAGGCTCATAAGCGCGCCGCAGGAGGAAGCCGACCAATACACTGTCCTTGACATAAGGGAAGCGAGCGAACTGCTCGGCAAGACTGTCGGCACTATCTACTCGCTGACAAGTCAAAAGGCGATACCGTTCAGCAAGCGCGGCAACAAACTCTATTTCTTCAAGGATGAACTTTTGGCATGGATTAAGAGCGGAGGCAAAGCCGACATCGACTTCCATTCAGATGAAAACCGCGATGCCTACGACCGACATCTGCTGAAGCTGAAAGAGTCGAAACGCCGCAAGCCGAGGGGCGGTCTTTGAGGGTGGAGACTGACAGGGCTTGCCCTTGTTATAGCCCACTATAACTACTCCGCTTCGCTCCCGTAGTTGTGGGCTCTCCCGAGGGGCTTATGGCTCTGCCCTAAGAACCCGCAATGGCTCTGCCCTTGACCCGCACAGGGCGCGTTGCCCCTGCGAACCCCAAGCAGGGAGTGACCCTCTCCCTGCACCCACCGCTTAGGGCGTTCACCCCTAAGAACCCATCGGCAGAGATGACCCCTCTCCGCCACCTCTCGCTCAGACCCTTCGTCTGAGAACCCGCGATATTGAAACACTCTTTTCCCTTACGGATTATGAAAACCGGAATTAAATTCAAGCCCTGCAACGTAGGCACTGCCGAGGCGCACAACCGCCGCGACAGAGCCTACTGCGAGGCTGTTGTCCGAAAGTTCGGGCAGACATACTTCTGGGACGAACACCGCCACCTCAATGTGACGTGGCGCAGTCCGTCCTACACAAAGCCTCTGCCGGAGCTGCTTGAAGACCTCAAGGTGCTTGTCAAGCAAAAGACCGGACGCGCCATGCAATGCAAGGATGTGGAGCACACCGACCGCAAGACAGGAAAGAAGCGGAAGCGGTCGGGCAGTTCGGCTATCCGCGAGGGTTGCCCTCCCATCAAGCCGGACACGCGCATAGAGGATTTTGACCTGTTCGTGAAATGGCTCGCCGACAAGGGTATCTCCGTCATAAGCATCGACCTCCACCATGACGAGGGTCATGCCGACCCTCTGACCGATAATCTGCTGCCCAACCATCACGCCCACATCATTGTCGATTGGATGAACCACGAGACAGGAAAGAGCGTCAAACTCGATGCCAATGACTGTAAGGAAATGCAGACAGTGCTTGCCGAAAGCCTCGGCATGGAGCGCGGCACTCCCAAAGAGGACTCCGGCATAGAGGGGCTGAGTGCCATAGAGTACAAGGAGCGGAAAGCGCGTGAGAACAACCAAAGGCTCTCGGCTGAGAACGCTGTGCTTGAAAGCCGTAACGAGCAACTTGAATTGCAGGCGATGGCTGCTGAGAAGTCTATCGAAGAACTTGAACAACAGCGCAAGGAGAAGAAAAAGGCTCTTGACGAGGAGAGCGGCAGCGCACTCATGAGCGGTGTGGCAAATCTTTTCGGCAAAGGTAAATATGCGGAGATTGAGAAAGAGAACGCACGGCTGACAGCCGAGAACAAGGATATGCAGTTTGCCGTGGCTAAGATGGAGGCACAGGTGGCTAAAATCCCGATGATGGTGCAGAGGCAGGTGCGTCAGACCATCGAGGAAAAGACCGAGGAACATCTGACCGAAATCCGGGAGCTGAACGCATCGCACAGCCGTGAATTATCTTCCCTCCAAGTCAGGTTGCAGAACCTCTCCGCCCGATACCGTGAACTGGAGAGCAACAACCGCCATATCATAGACAATCTTAAGCGAGAGAAAGACACTCTGCTTGCTCAGATGGAAGCGATGTTGCGGTTGCTCGGCGAGAAACTTGAAAAGGCTGTCCGCGCCCTCATTCAGTTCGCAAGGGTTTTGGCATACAAAACTTTCACACGCGAGCATAAGGAGGCGATTGTGTCATGGCTCGCACTCGATCGTGACAATCCAAAATCAAACGCCCATTTTGTCAAGGTATTCGCCCGACCGTTTCTGACCGACAAGGAATTTGACAAGGGCTGCAAGGAACTCGACCGCCTCACTTCTTCTTTCCCTGCTGTCATGGAGGATCTTGAACAGCCACAACGCAGAGGTATGAGGCGGTGAAATGTTAAATTTGTACCTTTTCAATAAATCACACTCATTTTTATGTTCCTCCACAGGCTAAATCTCAAATATTCTGATTAACTTTGCATATGGTAGTCCTCGGACTATCAAGACATTTCGGAAAAAGAAGAAACGTTATGCGTATCTTGTAAGTGAAAACGTAGGAAATTTTCAATCGAGCAAGGATAGCATAGTGGTTCTCACGCGTATAGCGTGGGCTGCTATTGTTACATCTGCTCAAATGGTTTCCTACGACCTTCACTTAAGACGTGGCATAGTTGGCTCACGTTTCTGCATTATAACTTAACTCTCTCCCATGAGCCAAATGGAGAATTGTAGGAACATATGAAAAAGATTTTGTTTTCATTGTCATTGTTGGTTGGACTGCTTGTAACTTCATGCCGCGATGACAGTACGTTTTTTAACGAGCCATCGCCAATCCGTGCATATGAAACCGATGCTGAGATTTTGGCACAGTTTGTAGATGTAGATAACGCCACAGGTGCGTTTTTCATCAATCCCGATAAGAAAATCAATGCCTCCGATTATGTAGTCAACCGTAGTCGGGAGGAGCTAATGATGGTCAGCTTTGTAAACCGTGACAAGTTCAGCCGAGAAATGGAGGATGTCAATGTAATGATTCGATCTATAAAGCAGTCCGGCATATCAACAGCTATAATCTATTCTACTTATTTGTCAGATAAACTGATTGAAGGTGGTTCATCTGATAACTTTAAGGTTGAGAAGTTGGCTGTGCCTTCAAGAAACGAAACACCACTTGCTCAAATGATAGTGACTTCGGAACGAAACGATGCCAGACAGTTTTATGCACCTCGATATGTTACCATGAATGTATCAGCCAACAGTTCATCAAAATTCTATCTGTATCAGATTTCTTTGGGTGACATCTCAAATCCTGATGCCGGGATATTGGTTGTTGCCGGATTAAATACTCCCCAGCCCAGCCATTCTTACATCATTACAAATAATGGCAATTCCGATTGGCTCTCGGTCAAAGGTATGAATCTTGTCGGTGACGGAACGCTCTCCGTCTCATTTACAGAATGAGAACTATATTTTCCGCCTTATTACTATCCATGTTGATGACATTGTCATCGTGTGAAGGAAAATCCGGCTATCTTGATGATGGTCAACAAGGCACTGTTGCCATGCTCACAGATGTGGAATGGCTAATGGTGTGGGCTGATTACGGCAGTCTTGGTGAGGAAACGTATGAGGCAGAAACAGACATATATAGATTTGAACGTTCCGGTAAAGGATGGTTCGCTAACGGATCATGGACTGATAACAATAAAAAAGATAATATTGGATATTTTCAATGGACTTTTACCACTGAAAACTTTTCAGTAATATGTATGGCTGGATATATTGAAGGATATTGGCTGATAGAAAAACTCACACCGAATGAATTATGGGTCACTTCTGCGCCTCAAGACCCGGTACTTTATCCATCACAAGACAGCAGAAGATACAGGTTCAAGGCTCGCAAAATAAAATAGCCACAAATTCGGTAGTGATATGGCGGTAAGCCTCAATAATATTTGCACTTGTTCATACCTTACTAACTGTATTACAGTAAATTTAGCAAAAATCTCATTGATATTGTTAAATTAAGCCATATTACGCATAGTTATTATGTTATTATGCTGATTATGTGTAGCTTTGTACCTGTCAATGTTAAATACACACATAAAATGAAACGATATATATTTTTATTAAGCATCGTTATTACTTCGCTTTGTGCATACTCACAAGAAGAAATGAATGTTCCACTTGATAACTCACAAGAAACGTCAATATTAACAACTGAATTAAGTGCTGGAAGTGCAACAAATCTACATGTAGAATCTTCAATGGCATCAACTATTACAAGTTCCGCATATTCTGCAAATTCAGCAATGACATTCGATTATAAAAATACTCAGGAATGGGGCAAATATAAGGCACTTCGAGCGGTTGGATGGAGCGCATTTGGCGTAGGCGTTCCTGCAACACTTGTCGGACTTTTCTTGTGTGGTGTAGCTTTGGATGCATCTCCAGCAGCTGGAACAGCAGGTGCGATTGTAACGATATCCGGAGGTGCCCTTACTCTATCAAGTATTCCACTTCTAATTTCAGCCTATCATTATCGTAATAAGGCTAAAAGAATGGCTTTGAATGTTGGTGTCACATCTATCAATGCTCCCTCCATTTCAAATAGAATTGATTATACGCCTGCTTTAAGTTTTGCGCTAAATTTCTGACTTCATACATTTCTTTGAGATACAATGAAATACACAATAAAACGATATTTTTTTAGTTTACTTTGCACCCTTATCACCTCGTTTTGTGCATACTCGCAAGACAACATGATTGTCCCACTTGATAACTCACCAAAAACATTCATATTAACAGACGAGTTAGATTCCGAATATGTAATAAATGCATCTGATAATTCTTCGGCGGTATCATCTTTGACAAGTTATGCAAATACCGCAAATTCAGTGACGAGATTTGATTATAAAAATACGCAGGAATGGAGTAAATACAAGGTTCTTCGTGCTATTGGATGGTCTTCTTTTGGCGTTGGTATCACAGCCACTTTTTACGGACTCATAGGATTAGGATTAAGCCCATAGCACATGACATTTTTAAGTCGGTTTAGCCGCCTCGTTTTTAACATTTGCCCAGAAGTCGTGCAGCAGGTTGACATATCCATATCGAAAAATACTGATGCGCTGCACATTCCTGCTTTTCATCATCGGAATCGGCAAAGACTCGATTTTGACAAGGCCGTCGATGAATACAGCAGCAAAGGCAATCATCAAAAGAGTGAGCATGTTTTCAAAACGCTTTACTCCAAGATGGGTCTCCTCCATGTTGAATCCGGCGGACTTCAGCGCCCGGAATGCGGTCTCGAGAGTCCAACGCTTGCGATAGAGCGCCTCCGTATAGTCGCACTCCAATGGAGATGCGAGGATTATAAGCGACTCCTCTCCGTTTCTGCCCGTGTGGCGTGTGGCATAGATCCGTACCCTCGTGTTCCTGCGCATCAGCCAGACGTCATGCAATACGACGGATTCACCGAGTTTCAGCGATGAGAGCACTTCGCGGAGCTTCCGCCCCTTTTTCTGGCCTTCTTTTCTCATAAACAGATTCTCCCGCAGTCTCAGGCAATAGCGTATGTGGTTTATCTGAAGCCATTTGATGAAATTCGAATTGCCGAACTCACGGTCTGCGAGAAGACACTCTATCCTGCCATGGCCAATCAGGGATACAACTCTTTCCATAATGTCAATCTCCTCTACAAAGCTGGTAATGTCGTGGCCAGGGAGGAATGTGAAGCATATGGGGAGCGATATTCCGTTGAAGCAGATTCCCACTGCAAGGACATAGTATTTGAATTTGCCAAGCTGCCATGATGTGCCGTCCATGGTCAGTATGAACCGACTATTTTCAGGCAGGGCGTCAATTATGCTCCGGGCAGCTTCATGCCGCTTTACCAGTCCTCGAAGCAAGAAACGCTCGATACGCCTTACCACCGATGCGACGTCGGCACTTGAGGCAAACTCGGAAGCGAGTTTGAGAATGTTGACCGACCACGACACTATCATGGCCTGAAGAACCGATATGAGACATTTTTTTAGAGAAAGGTTCATTCCTCTCTGACAAACCGGTCTCAGAATTGTTAATAGAGTATCCATAAGGCGTGCGATTTCCTTGATTTTTGTTCACCCTATTAACAAAGGAAGTCCGCGCCTTTCCTATATCCTTATGTTTTATTGACAGTTGGTAAAGGCAAGCGATGCAAGACATTTTAACTTGAAATTGACTCCCAATGGGCGTATGTGCTTGTTTTGTGTGCCTTGAGTCGAATACCTAAAAATGTCATGTGCTATGGATTAAGCCTTAATGATGGAGGTAATGGACATCCATTTATTGCGATAATTGCAACAGGGGGTGCACTGACATTATCCAGTGTCCCAATTCTAATAATTGCAAATAAATATAAGAGGAAGGCAAAAAAGATGGCTCTGAATATTGGTGTCTCATCTATCAACACCCCCTCCATTTCAAATAGAATTGATTATACACCTGCTTTAAGCCTTGCACTGAATTTCTGACATATGATTTATAGTAATATCTTAACGGTTACCCTCACACGGTAGCCGTTTTTTGTGTCTTTTGTCCCCCTTTTGTACCATACGGCTGTAACAGTCTCATTTTATGGCTTGAAAATACTTGGAATCCAACTCTTTTCTTGTAGTAGTATTGACTTTCTTCAATCCTTGACATGTTGGTAAACTAATAAGTGTTATGCTTATCTTAAACTTGAAACGTAGGAATTTTTCAGATTGGACAAGGATCGGCATAGTGGTTCTCACGCATATGCGTAGGTCACTATTGTTACATCCGCATCAAGGGTTTCCTCCACTCTCAAATAAGGATTGGATTCATTTTAGTGATAGAATCCTAACCAAATAACCCTATAACATATTATTTAAGGGTAATTTTAGATGTATCATTATAGACTATTGGTAAAGCACGATAGATTGGAGTCCTTTGAGGAGTAAGGTAAATTACTTTGAATTTTGGAAGGCTATTCACCAATTGGATAGCGTCTTTGTTGATAGCCTCATTCTTTGCCGCTTTAATTATTGATGCATCAGAAACCGATCCATCAGGATTGATGAAGAATCTGACAACGACTCTTTCTTTTGCTCCATCAGGAATCACTTGGTTTTCTTGTATATACTTTATCATATCCGCATCATTGCCTTTCCCACCAAATAAGACGACAGGATCGGTATTGATAAAATAATCCAATTTAGTATTTTTGATTGAATCCGCTATTTCGCCGGGGTATTCAACAAATACAGCGCGATTTCCGTAATCATCATCCTTAACTTTCAAATCAATGATTTTATCATAAGGAATATCATCAAGATTGTATTTCCCAAACCACGGATACCATTCGCCATTTACATAGATAAAGGGTTCGGGACCATTTTCATAATATAGCCATTGCAGATCCATAGTTGGTTTTATTCTTACAACGGGATTTCCGATTAATACTGTGTTAATCGTGTCAAGGGCAATTGTTGGACCAGCAGTTAAATCGGATGCTGAAATCCTTTTTGTCTTGAAACCTATATAGCTAATATGAATGGTGTCTGTATTGAGTGCCTTGAGAGTGAAATAACCTGTGCTGTCGCTAAAAGTGCCTTTTGCATCTCCATTAATCAATTCAAAAGCTCCATTCAAAGGAAGATGCGTAATTGCATCTATTACAGTTCCTGAAATAAGGATGCTGTCATTAGCTTCTTTATTATTGCTTGAAAAAGTGTTCATTCTTAATGTACGGCAAGCTGAAAACGAAATTAATAGCGATGATATTGCGATGAAAACTACATAGCGAAGTTTGCCATTCGATTTTTGAATAGCCTTTGATGTAAAATGATTTCTCATTATTCGTGCCATAAGCAAGTTGGTTAAGATGATCATCTACGATTTACAACATTGCAACAAAACCGATTGTTTTCCCATAGAGACTTTTCATTTATACTTTTTCTCTGTACTTCCTGATTCGTTTTTGAATAGCTACTGCAAGATGTGTTTTTGTCGGACATTCGCGTTGCTTCATACCGTCTAAAACACCCTTGCAAGGGGAAACCCCTCGACCCGATTTTGATACGCTGACAAGTGCGGATAGCCATTTTGGAAGTACCAATAGCAAAAAACAGCCCCAAATACACGGTTAAAGATTGTAAAGTAAAATATAAAATAGTTAAGAGATACCACTCTTTGACAAAGTTTCCGTAATATTGCATCAACACTACCTAACGCACTGAAACACACTTTCTTCGATTACGGCACGTCATTTTTAGCCCACACATAGGATTTTTGGTTCTCGGACGTACCGTTTAATACTATTAAACACTGATACATAACAATTTAACCGCTTCCACATGAACAGTGTGGTAAGGCAGTTGCTTGAACAGAATACTGACGTGGTTATGGTCGATACCGGTGACTCCTACGAGGGCATCTGCGGTTATTTCGGCGGCACTTACATCTCATACTCAAAGGAGAAGCCTATCTCCATGAACCCGTTTAAGGTGACACGCGAGGAATACGAGCAGAACTTCGGGGAGAAGAAGAATTTTCTCAAATCGCTGATATTCCTGATTTTCAAAGGCAACGAGGCTCCCTCCAAGATTGAGGATATGCTTGTCAACCAGACCATCGTGGAATATTACGAGGCATATTTCAATCCGTTCACCTCATTTTCCGACACGGAGCGCGAGGGCTTGCGCCAGAAATTGCTCGTGGCGGCCAAGATGGAGGACGACTACGAGAAGTTCGCCACCGATATGCGCGACATCGAGGAGCAGATAAACTCCCCTGAGCCGGAGACAAAGACAACCGTCCGCGCCCTCATACTCCCTTCCGAGGAACGGCGCAACAAGATTATCCGACAGTGCCGGGCACTGCGGGCCATGATTGTTGACCGCGCCACTACCGAGGCTGAGAAAGAGAAAGCGGCCTCAAAGATTGAGGTGTATAAGAAAGAGCTGCATGAGACCTCTATGCTGATGAAGATTGACAAGCAGATAGACCACATGGAGGAGCAGAAACGCCGCCTCAAAGTGCCGTCGCTCTCCTTCAACAGCTACTACGAGTTCGCCCTTGAACGGATACCGCAGATTACATCGCTGGAGAAGATACATTTCGACATACGCGACTTCGCCGCTATCCTCAAACAGTTCTACCGTGGCGGTGAGCTGGAAGTGACGCTCAACTCCGATCTTGACACCAATCTTTTCGACGAGCGGTTCATTGTCTTTGAGATTGACAAGATAAAGGATGACCCCGTGCTTTTCCCGATCATCGTGCTGATAATCATGGACGTGTTTCTCCAGAAAATGCGTATCAAGAAAGGTCGCAAGGCCCTGATAATCGAGGAGGCATGGAAAGCGATAGCCTCGCCCACTATGGCGGAGTACATCAAGTTCCTGTATAAGACCGTCCGCAAGTTCCACGGCATAGCCGGTGTGGTGACGCAGGAGCTTAACGATGTGATAGACTCTCCCATCGTAAAGGAGGCGATAATCAACAACTCCGATGTGAAGATATTGCTCGACCAGTCGAAGTTCAAGGACAGGTACAGCGATATAGCGGCCATACTCGGACTGACACCTATTCAGAAACAGCAGATATTCACAGTCAACGCCCTCAATAACAAGGAGGGACGCAACTACTTCAAAGAGGTGTGGATTTGCCGCGGTCAGAACTCCGATGTCTATGGTGTCGAGGAACCGCCGGAATGTTATTGGGCCTACACCACCGAGCGGGCCGAGAAAGAGGCTCTGAAAATATATCTCCGTCATTACGGCACCATGCAGGAGGCGATAACCAACATCGAGACCGACCGCAAGAGAGCTGGAATATCCAAATATCTTGATTTTGCCCGTAAGGTCAACCAACAACAGAAAGTAATGTCGCTATGGTAAATCCAAAACATAATTTACAATACGCCATGCGTAATATCATGCTGATTATCTGCGTGACGTGCTTTTTCGGCACTGCCTCGGCATGGAAAGTGGTGATTGACCCGTACTGCCTGAAAGCGGTGACAACCAATCTCGCATCGCAGAAAGCCATAGAGGATCAGCACAACAGGAGACTCGACTCCATATCCGCAAAGCAGAACAAGCTGGAGCAATACACCGTGAGCATGGCTACCATCACCGAACTCTACAAGGTGACTATGGAGAACATCTCAGGCTTCGGCACCGAGAGCAAATACTATGTGGAGATTGGACTGTGCGCCTTCGACATAGTTAAGAGCGTGCCGGAGCTGGTAAAGACCGTAAGCAAGGCCAAGTTCACCAACAAGGCACTCTGCCTTAACGAACTCGGCAATCTCACGGCCCAGACACAGCAGCTTGTGGCCGACTTCATCAACATAGTCAACAACGGCAAGGTTCAGAATCCCCTCAAAGGCCAGGCCACCGCCGAGACCAAGAGCGACGGATACAATCTCCTTGACCGTTACGACCGCCTGACGGTAGCCAACAAAATCTACACCGACCTTCTCGAAATCCGCTACAAGGTTCAGGCTATGATGGCTATGGCTCAGTACGCCACAAAGGACGACCTTTTTTTCGCCATAGACCCGGAGGGCTGGGCCAACATGAAAGTCATGCAGAATCAGGTAGGTATGCTGATACTCAACTGGAACGGACTGAGGGTTATAAAATGACGGAGCCATGATGATACGCAAACTTACAATCATAGCTCTGGTGGCTCTGCTTCTTCCCTTGAAGTCATTCGCCTTCGACTTTCCGAAAGACCTGCCGACATTCGAGGCTCTTATGGCTCTGCACAAGGCCGTAAAGAAAGATGAAGACCAGGCGTTGGCACGCATAGCCACGAGCTTCGGGGAGCAATCGCTTGTCACCAAAGGGGCTGAGAAGTTCAATGATGTACGCTCGACGCTCGACACCAAGCTCAACAACGCATACTCATACGTTGTGCTTGCCGCTGCCATATCCTCGACCGCCAGCTCCCTCTATCTGCTGACAAAGGAATACAAGGACTTTACGGCAAACACCTACAAGTATGTGACAAAGAAGCCTTTTGTCGCGTGGTACTATGCCGACGCCAACCTTGCCATAGCACGCGAGATAAAGCACGCCCAGAAACTATACGCTACCGTGGCCGCCTCCGGCATAAACCTCATGAAAGCCTCGATGGACGAGAAGATGAACCTTGTCATGTCACTGAAGGACACCATAGAGAACGCCCGGCGTATTATCGACAACGCCAACCTATGGTGCTACCTCATGACAAACTGCGGCTGGAAGCCTGACTACATCTGGGAGATACTCACCTCCGATGTAAAGGACGAGATTGTTGGAGCGGTAATCAACAAGTGGAACAAATAAACATATACCGATCATGAAATTCAGAACTATCACCGCATTATCGCTCGCCCTGCTCATAGCGGCACTCCCGGCGGCGGTGTCGGCCAAGACGCCCAAAATCCATGACGACCAGAAGGAGAAACAATGGCTCTCGATGGAGAACGGGCCGTGGGACTTCGCTCCTGACTGGTACTATTATTTCCTGCACAAGAATTATTCCGGCGCGGAAATGTACTGGAAGTGGGCCGGCTTCAAATCAGGCTACCGCGTCCGCTTCAAGGAGGAGAAATCAAATGTCAAACGCATCATGCCTGTGCGTGTCACGGCAGAAGAGACCCAACGGCAGAAACTCTCGAAAGTGGAGAAAGAGCGTGCATACGTCGAATCGCTCTACAAAGAGGAACTGGCACGCGAGGCTGACCGGGCTGTCGATGTCACCAATTCGATCTACAAGGACGAGTTCAGCCGTATGCAGGACTGTATCGCTGACGGGCTTCTCTACTGCCTTAACAAGAGCAAGGGGAAGATGAAGTATCAGGTTGACGAGCTGTCACGGCAGAACGAGATCATCTGCGCCAATATCGCCTATATCCATAAACAGGGGGTCGGCTACGGGCTGGAGAACGCAAAGCGTCAGCAAGCATACGAGGAGGCAAAGGCCGAGATGGGAAAACTGGTGTCGCGCACCGCCCGCCTCGCGGCAGTGGCCGCCACCCATTACTAACATTAACCTGACTAATTGAAAACTATATGACTTTATTATCAATACTCTGCACAATGGGGCTTCCGGCCATCGACCAGAGCCTCGACAAGCTGCTTGTGGCGATGGAGGCGTTTCCGAATGTGGCAATTTTAGGCGACACCATCAGCTTCGCCCGTATGCTCGGACTGCTGCTCGCCCTGTGCGTAGGCTCATACGAGTGCTGGATGATGATGCTCGGACGGCGAGGAATGGACATAATGAAGCTGCTCCGCATCATAGGCATATCAATGTGCATATCATCTTCCTCATGGATATGCTCGGCTCTCCAGATGCCCGGCAAGTCTTTGGAAGCCACCACTAAGTCAATGGCTATGGCGAAGAACAAGGAGGTCGCGGCACTGGAGCTGAAAGTGGCCCAGAAGCAAGGCGAGTACCTTGAACGCCTCCGGGCAGTGCAGGATTCAATATCCACTGCTAAACAGGTGGCCGCAATCGGCGAGGACGCGAACTGGTGGGACAAACTCGTGTATAACGTGGAAAACCTCGGCGAGACCATCAACAACTACGCCCAGCGTGCGGCGGTGGCCGCGGAGACAAAGGTAAGCGAATGGATAAACGACGTGATACGCTTTGTCGGTGAGCTGATTTTCCAGATGTCATATTACGGCATACTTGTGGCGCAGAGGATATTCATAGCGATAATGATTGTGTTCTGCCCCATAATGTTCGCCCTGTCACTCGCTCCGCCGTGGAACTCGGCATGGAGCCAATGGATGTCAAAATTCCTCTCCCTCACGTTATGGGGCTTCGTGACATATATGTGCCTGTACTACATAGACTTCATACTGATGTATAATCTTCAGGAGGATCTGGTGGCCTACAACCACCTGTTGCACGGTGCTGTCAACTCATGGGAGCAGATAGGCGCGCTCGGTTTGCAGGGCATAGGCTCCAACTGTATGTACGCTATGGGGATGCTTGTAGGGGCCTATATCATACGATTTGTCCCTGAGGTCTCATCATGGCTTATACCCGGCGGTGTCAGCAGCGGTGCCGCATCTCCCTCCGGCAGTGTCGCTATGGGCGCGGCGATGATGGGCGGTTCGGCGGCTCTCAAAGCCACCAACGTGACCCGCAATGTGGCCGGTTCAATCGGCGCACAGGCAGGAAGGAATCTGAAACATACCCCTTAACCGACTAACAAGATTATCATGCTGATAAAATCACTTGAACAGAAAACACGGCTCGCAATGATGACGGTAATGGCAACCATAATAGGTTGCGCCGCCATCTGCGGGTTCACCGTGTGGCGTTGCGTGTCGCTCGTGACCGAGGAGCGCAAGCAGATATATATTCTTGACGGCGACATACCGTTCCTTGCCGAGCGTGCCGGGCTTGAAGCCAATTTCATCATGGAGGCGAAAGCGCATATCCAGCTTTTCCACCAGTATTTTTTCAATCTCCCTCCCGACAACGACTATATCAAGTGGACTGTCGGCAAGGCCATGTATATGGCTGACGGCACAGCCCTGAAGCAGAAGCAGGCCCTTGACGAGAACGGCTTTTACTCCGACATCATATCATCTTCGGCTGTCTGCACCATAATCTGTGACTCTATCCAGTTCGACGAGCATACACGCAAGTTCAGCTACTACGGGACGCAGATTATCAAGAGGCGCACGCGCGACCTCAAACGAACCATGCTTACCACCGGCTATGTGGAGAATGTGCCACGCACACAAAACAATCCCCACGGACTGATGATAACCAACTGGCGTACTCTTGAAAACAAAGATCTTGACTATTAAAACCTGACTTATGAAATCCCTCAGACAAACTTTCAGAGACAACCGGAGGAAGGCACATGGCGCGATACGCTCATGGCTTCGGCCGAAGATGGGTGCCATAGGCACACGCTACCGTCTGGCCGCCCGGATCAGAAAGGCCAATTCATGGGCCACGCGACACCCTCGCCGGACTTTCGGCTATGTCGTCGGCTCACTGTTGATGATACTTGTGTGCGACATAATAGTGACCGGGGCACGGATGGAATCACAGGAGCCGGAACTGCAATCCATCGCCAAGGTCGAGCCTATCTTCAGTGGCTTCCGCACCATTCAGGCCAACAAGGAGGCGCAACGCCGCCGGCTCATTGAGATAACAGGCGACGGTCAGGCGGTCAAGCATGAGCTTGACTCCCTTATCGCCATTCCACGCAAGAGCCATGACGACTCAATAGGCATAATACGCCGGTACAGGCAGCTTGAACAGATTGTAAAATCCCTCAAACATAACGATAACAATGAAAAAAATTAATTTCAGACAACCGAAGTATATCTTCCCTGCGGTGATTTTCGTGCCGCTGTGTGCGCTGATATATTTCGCTATGGAGACTTTCGGCGGCGGTGGCGACGACACCCAGACCGTGGCGACAGACCGTATCAACTCCACTCTGCCGGAGGCCAACGCCGAGGCTCCCGGTGACAAGATGTTCGAGATGTCACGCCGCTTCGGTGACGAGGACGCATTTACCGCCGTGGGCGCGCTCGGCGAGGAACAGGAGGAACGCGAGGCTCTGGAACACGGCTATACCGAGGACGAGCTGAACCGTCTTGACGCGGCCGAGGCTGAGCGTATCCGTCAGCAGCAGGAGCTGGAGGAACTGGAGCGTTCCCTTGCTGAATCGCGCCGACATATCAACTCATACGCTTACGGCGACGGCTACAATCCTGCCGACTATGAACTTGCCGTTGACCCCCGTAGCGAATATGCACGCGACCTTGAGGCGATACAGCAGCGCAGCTACGAGCGTCAGAAAGCTATCGAGGCCGGACTTGGCATAGGACAGCCCGACCCGGAGGAAATCATGCGCAAGCACCGGGCAGACTCCATAGCAAGAGCGCGGGAGATAGAGCGTGAGAAGAACCGCCCCTTGCTGGTGCTTAAATCACGGGAGACTAATGCCGATAAGTTCAATACCGTGGGTAGTTCGGCCGATAATGTTGATGCTCCGCTTATCCGTGCCATGATAGACAAGACAACAAAAGCGCACGAGGGCACGAGGCTACGCTTCAAGTTGCTCGACGATGTGACAATACATGATGTGAGGCTTGCCAAAGGCACATATCTGTACGGCACTGTCACCGGCTTCGGCCAACAGCGTGTCCGCGCCGCCATCACTTCAATTCTTGTAGGCGGAAAGTTCCTGAAAGTGAACCTTTCGGTGTTCGACAACGACGGCATGGAGGGCTTCTATGTCCCGGAGTCAGCTTTCCGCGATTTTATGAAAGAGGCGGGTGCCAGCACAGTGCAGCAGAATATCAGTTTTGAGTCGGAGAGCGGCTACGGCTCCGGAATATCCGGCGAGGCCATCGCTTTGCAGGCTCTCCAGAATATGTATAACTCGGCGACTTCCGCTGTGTCGGCCAATATCCGCAAGAACAAGGCGAAAATCAAATACAACACTATCGTTTACCTTATCAATTCAGACGAAGCATATTAACCGGTAATCAACCAACCCATTATGAAAGATAAAATAATTGCAGCGACCCTCGCGCTATGCGCCGTCGCAATCCCGGCGACCGCCAAAGAGAAGATCTTTGTCAACTCGGAAGTGACAACCCATATCGTCATGCCTGAGAATATCAAGATGGTGGACTTATCCACCACAAAGATTATCGGCAACCAGTGTGCCGACAACATCGTGCGTATCAAGCCGTTCATCGAGGCTGACTCCATACCCACACACTACCGCGAGGGTGAGCTGATGGGTACTCTCACACTCATCGGCGAGCGGCATCTGGCACAGTACGATGTGGTATATACCGCCGCTCCCTCGCGTGCCGCCTCTATCCACCGTGTGCCATACACCGGGTTGGACTCCTATATCAATCCGGAGGTATCCATGCCACAGTCCGAAATGGCACGTTACGCCTGGGCCGTATATGGCAGCGGCCGAAAATACAATCAGGTGGTCTCCAAAGCCAACGGCATGAAGGCGATTGTCAACAACATCTATTCGATAGGCGATTATTTCTTCATCGACTACTCCCTTCAGAACAGCACGAAGATAGCATACGACATCGCCGAGGTGCGTGTGAAGCTCACTGACAAGAAGGAGGTCAAGGCCACAAACTCGCAGACAGTGGAACTGTCGCCGGTATATTCGCTGAACCTTGCCAAGAAGTTCAAGAAGAACTACCGCAACGTGCTTGTGCTTGACAAGCTGACTTTCCCGGACGAGAAGGTGCTTCGCATCGAAATATCTGAGAACCAGATAAGCGGACGTGTCATAACCCTTACCGTGGAATATGACGATATTCTCAACGCCGACGGCTTCGACTCCGACATACTCAAAAATCTGCCGTTCAACTATTCACCACATATCTACAAATAATCCGGCACTATGAAAAAGATACTGTTCGCAATCATCTGTGCGGTGGCTTCCCTCACGGCCACCGCTCAGGAAAACAAGATAGCCGTCAACGCCGGCTTCCTGTTCCCGTCAACTCTCAACGCCACCGTTGGCTACGAGAGGTCGTTCACCTATGGCAACGCCGTGGAGGTCTATGGCGAGATTGGCAATCACTGGAAATCAGATGAGGGTCAGTTTTGGAAAGGCTATTACTGGGACGGGGGCATAATCTACAAACACCGTCTGCACCGTTACAAGAACGGCAGTTTCCGTGTACGCTTCGGCCCTCAGTTCGGTGCTGTGGAGAGAAAGTTCTTCATCGGTATCGAGGGTGGCTTTGAATACAACTATGTGTTTCAGAACGGGTGCGAGTTCTCGATTATACAGAAGAATAATGTGAATTTCCTGCATGGCGACACGTTCCGCAACGGCCTCATGCTCGGCTTCAAGATACCTTTCTAATCCCTTTTGCTCATGGCTTTTGAAGAAACAAAGGAACAGCAGCAGATGTATAACTACTTCCGTAGCTGTATCTATATATTCCTGATCATCGAGATTGTGATGAACCTGCCTATCACGGCTGACAACCGCGTTACGCAGTTCATACTCGACCTGCTCGGACGCTTCAAGGTGTTCAACTCCGTGGCCGGGTGCAAGGTTGCCGAACTTGTCTGCATCTGTGTGGTATGTATCGGCACCAAAGCGAAAAAGGCGTTGAAGTTCAACCTGAAGACTATGGTGGTATATCCGGTGCTTGCAGGTCTCACTCTCGTAGGACTGTGCTTCATCTTCCATCACGGCACATGGGGAATGTCGCTGTTCGGCTTTCCGGCAAGCCGTGTACTGTATGCCTTCTGTTCGGTGGTCGGCACAATGCTCGTTCACCAGGGACTCGACGGTATCGCCAAGTATTACAACCACAAGGTCGGCGAGGACAGGTTTAATTTTGAGAATGAATCTTTTGAACAGTCCCGTCAGGAGGTCAATACCCCTTATTCAGTGAATATCCCGATGATATTCTACTGGAAAAAGCGTATGCACAACGGCTACATCAACATTATCAATCCGTTCCGCGGCACGATTGTGTTGGGTACGCCCGGCTCCGGCAAGTCTTTCGGCATCATAGATCCGTTCATAAGGCAGCACGCACGAAAGGGCTTCGCAATGATGGTATATGATTATAAGTTCCCGACGCTTGCCAAGACGCTTTTCTATCAGTATTGCAAGAATTTACACTACGGTAATCTGCCAAATGGCTGCGGTTTCCGCATAGTCAATTTTACCGATGTGGAGTATTCCAACCGTATCAATCCCATCCAGCGTAAATACATTCCCGACCTCGCGGCGGCTTCGGAGACGGCGGCCACGCTTCTTGCCTCGCTCAACAAGGGCGGTGGCGAGAAAAAGGGCGGCTCGGAGGCTTTCTTCACCAACTCGGCAGAGAATTTCCTCGCGGCGATTATATATTTCTTTGTGAATTTCCACCCGACAGGTTTTCTGAAAGGGAAAAAACTGAAACGCTATATATCCCATGAGGGCAAGAAATTGGAGCTTGTGATACGCAACTGGGACGATTTCAACGCTCTGGACGAGAACGGCGAGGTCATGCTTGACTTTGTGAACGAGAACGGACGCGACGTATCAACCGACGAGGACAAGATGTTCGTTGACCTTAACGGCTTCTCCTATATCGACCGCATGGGTAAGCTGATACTGATTGACCGCTGCTGGTATGAGGACGAGAACGGAAACGAGGTTGTGCCGGACACTGTCACAGGTGAGTTTTCGGATATGCCCCATGTGCTGTCGTTCCTCGGACGCAAGTATTCGGAGGTGTTCGATATTCTTATGATGGACGATAAGATAGCATCGCTGATGGCTCCCTTCAAGTCCGCATACGAAAACAAAGCCAACGACCAGCTTGAAGGTATGGTGGGTACTCTCCGCGTAAATGCCGCGCGTCTTGTATCCCCTGAAGCCTATTGGGTGTTCACCGGCGATGATTTTGACTTGAAGATTTCCGACCCGGTGAGTCCGAGCTATCTTGTGATTGCCAACGACCCCGAAAAGGAACAGGTCATCGGCTCTCTGAACGCTCTTGTGCTTAACCGTCTGATAACCCGTGTCAATTCCAAAGGCAATATCCCGGTCAGTATCATCGTTGACGAGCTTCCCACGCTGTACTTCCATAAGATTGACCGACTGATCGGCACGGCGCGAAGCAACAAGGTTGCCGTGACCCTCGGTTTTCAGGAGCTTCCGCAGTTGGAGGCTGACTACGGCAAGGTGGGTATGCAGAAGATTATCACGACCTGCGGCAACATATTCATGGGTGCGGCACGAAACAAGGAGACTCTTGAATGGGCGCAGAATGATGTGTTCGGCAAGGCAAAGCAGACATCGACATCAATCACCATAAACGACCAGAAAATCTCAACCTCCATTTCCGAGAAGATGGACTATCTCGTTCCGGCGGCTAAAATCGCAGACATGGCTACGGGCTGGCTTGCAGGTCAGGCGGCACGTGACTTCACGGCCACAGATGAAAAGATGCTCTCGCATTTCGACATCGAGGACTCCGAGGAGTTCAAGACCACCAAATATTTCTGCAAGACGCACTTTGATATGGCACGTATCAAGGAGGAGGAATCCAACTATGTGGAGTTGCCTAAAATATATTCTTTCGACAGTGAGCGTGAGAAGGAGATTATGCTCAACCGCAATTTCAAACGTGTAAACCATGAGGTGGCCGATATGGTGAAGGAACTTCTCGGCACTGAATAATATTGCTTATCATGGAAACCACTGCCAAAATATCCGTACCTCTCTCGCTCCGCTTATCCGGAAGTGCGTTGAAAATTATCGCCATCCTCTCGATGGTGGCCGACCATTGCGCCTACTTCCTTATGGAGCCGGACTCTCCCATGTATGACTTGTTGCGATGCTTCGGCAGGATAGCGTTCCCTGTGTTCGCTTTCCTTGTCGCCGAGGGGTTTGCTCATAGCCGCGACCGCATGAGATATTTTCTAATACTGCTGCTTGCAGGCATTGTCAGTGAATTGCCGTGGTATCTGCTCAACGGAACGGACGGCACGCATAATGTCATGTTCACTCTCTCCCTCGGTGTTGTGGCACTCGCCATATTCGACCATATGTGTGAACATGGGCCGCTGTCTTTCATCGGTGTGGCCGGTATCGCTGTTCTGGCATGGTGGCTCGGAACGGATTATGACTGGCGCGGTGTTCTGATGATAGCGGTGTTCTACATTCTCCGGCACCAGACTATGCGTCCGTGGCTGGAGCGTTCATCAACACATTTTCCCTCGCAGGCTATTCTTCAGATTATATTCACGTTTCCTTTGATGGCTCACTACGGCATAGCCGGTGCGTTGCTCGCCTCCGGAATAATCTTTCTCTATGACGGTACCCGTGGCTTCATACGAAGCAAACCGGCCAAATACAGCTTCTATGCCATATACCCGGCACATCTGATTTTGATTTGGATAATCAGTTGATAACTTAAATTCCATTTTCATTGCGCAGCAGGATATGGCAGCTGTGAAGACTCCCGTTCCTGTTTCAGCCTGTTCGTTTCGGACAGGCTTTTTATAGGCAATCTCCTCAAAAATTAGTAAATTTGCAGTCTAAATCAGTTAAGTACGCAAAATGACTAAGGCAGATATAGTAAACGAGATAGCGAAGACCACAGGTATTGACAAGGCAAGTGTTCTTGCAGTGGTTGAGCAATTTATGGTTGTAGTAAAAGACAGCCTCGCACATGGAGAGAACGTATATCTCCGTGGCTTCGGCACATTCCAAGTTAAGGAACGTGCTGAAAAAACCGCACGCAACATTTCAAAGAATACCACGATAGTAATCCCGGCTCATAATATTCCATTCTTCAAACCATCGGCCGAGTTCAAGAAGGAGGTGGCTCAGTGATATGGAACAGGAAAACCAATATAGCGAAAGTGCGGTTGAAGAACTGACTCCAGACTGTAACTGCCATTGTGAGGGCGAATGTCATTGCCATAATTGCTATGAGAGACAGCCGGAGATTTTTGATGAAAGTGACATCGACCGCATAATAGCCAACCTTAATGACTGGGATTGAGATATGAGGTATAAATATTGTCCAGAATGTGGCGCAAAACTCAACGGACGGCAAGCTGGTGATGACGGGCTTGTGCCGTACTGTGATAACTGCAAGCGGTATTGGTTCGATTCGTTTTCAAGTTGTGTAATAGTGATGGTTGTAAATGAGCTGCATGAGATAGCACTTCTCAAGCAGTTGTATATCTCCGACCAGTATGAGACATTTGTTGCCGGTTATATCACACCGGGCGAAAATGCAGAGGAAGCTGCAACACGCGAAGTCAAGGAAGAACTTGGACTGACGGTAGAGAATCTGATATATGAGGGCACCCACTGGTTTGACAAGCGGGAACAACTGATGCACGCCTATATCGGCATTGTCAAGAAAGCGGACTTCTCCACATCGTCAGAGGTTGACGGCGTTTCATGGGTACCGTTGGAGGATGCTCCCACAAGAATGTTCCCCGACCGCCCCGGCAACACACAGCATATCCTTTACCGCAAGTATCTGGAGTTGCTGAGAACCAAATAATATTCCGATTGAAAAATTGAGATTAAAAGGCGAGGCCAAGCAAATGCTTGACCTCTTAATCCTTTTATAGTGCGGGTACTGAGACTAAAATCAGTATCGGCACTTTTGTTATAGCAAAGTTAACTCTTTTTATTGAACTGATAAAAAAGTTACGAGCCTGACCCGTGGAGCCAGACTCGATTTAATCTTGTTTATAGTGCAGTTGGCAGCATCGGGGCCATCCAAATACACTTTATCTTAAAAGGCGAGGCCAAGCATCTGCCTGACCTCTTAATCCTTTTATAGTGCGGGTACTGAGACTAAAATCAGTATCGGCACTTTTGTGAGAGCAAAGTTAGCTCTTTTTATTGGAACAACAAAATATTCCTCGTAAAAGTTTCAATATTTTTGATTCTTTAGGCTTTACAGGCTCATCTTCTGCCTGATACACCTCTTTAGGAAGGCCACTGCAACGGTTCAGCACATCTGCTATTTCGGGATATGAATAATACTTGTCTATGATGACCTGCAACTCCGTCATCATGTCACGTTCTCGGTTTTTAGACACTCTGCCAAGAAGATAACGTACCACCTTTATACTACCGTATAAATTCATGTATTCGGCAGATGATTCAAGACCTGCAGGGCCTCTTTTGATACGGTTATACGGTTTGAAATCAAACAGTACATTCCCATGAGCACAGGTATTTCTCAATATCCGGACAAGCTCAATGTAATTCTCAAAAACCTCGATGTACCTTACCCCGAAGCTATTTGCTATGTTCTTCTGTAATGATTCATCAGTAAGTGATTTATATAAGGTCACATTCTCCCCGAAAGTCATAAGTTCTATGGTTTTCCATGCCGGAGCATAGGTATCGTGGGGATACCTGCGGTGATGTCTCCTTATTGTGGGATTCTTCTTGAAAGTGTTGTTATACACAACTCTGTCAAAAGCCGATATAAAATCACTCTTGATATATGACGGATTTACAAACCATACAGGATCGGCCTTGTATTCCATCGACCCCATGTAGGTAAGTACAGTTCTGAAATTTATCTCAATTCTTGAAATGTATTTCAGAAGCAGATTTCTGAGTTCAAAGTCAAAGTAATATAACTTTACAGCATTACCGAATTTAGCACCATCAATATAGGTATGTGTACGGTGATGAAGCTCCGGGTATGTCTGTTCAAACGGAAAAAGATAAAAGCCGAGCCTGTAATAACCAATATCTCCAAGAACTTCCTTCGCTTTATTCTCATCCGCGACAATAAGCCCCCTGCTTTTCAGGAGTGCCAACTGCTCTTCTATTGAAAGTGCTTGCTTAATCATACTACAAAGTTAATAATTTTAATCGAGGCTTGCTATATTTTTATTGAGGGTCAACGCTTTTAGCACATTATAGCATTTTCAATACCCTTATCACGGCACGGATATAGCCGGAATCTTCGGCATAGCCAATCTTTTTCAGCCATAGCAGATAGTTTCCACCCTTATATCGGTACTGTACTTTTGTGTAGTAGGCCTTGACTGATTCAGTCCAGTGGTTGAACTCGTAGTATTTACCTGTCCGTGGATTTGTAAGTCCGAAAAGGTTGTGTTTGTTGCGGCAGACCGGAGATTTGAACCAGCCTGTCTCTAATATTGCCTGTGCCAATACTATTTTTGGATATTTTATGCCATTCTTTTCAATCTCGGCAATCAGATTTGGGATGGTCAGATCCGGGAGTCCGGAACTGACCGGTGCTTGCCGGAAATGTGACTTTGATGTGGTGACAATGCTTGCAGATAGCGTTTGTGGCATATTTTTTACGCCAATAACCGTCTCCGGGATTGATGATATTTGAGGTAGTGCGATATCACTCTTATTGTCAGCGTTATAAACTTCTCTCTTATGCATTTCAACCGTCACAGGAGAATCTTTTGTGACGGTGTAAAACTGCGCTGCGGCATACTGTGAACAGAAAACTGCACAGGCCATCGCAACAAAAATGTTCGGAATTTCAAATTTAGCAATCATGTGGGGATAATTTTGAGGCCGACAAGCGGTTACGCCGCAAATTTATAACCTCTAATTCATTGACATGGAAATTCCGAACAAAAATCAGCAGGACACACTCCCTTATGAAAAACTCGCCCTTTTGGGTATCGACAGGGAGAAAGCTGATATGCTTCCGCAAGACGTGAAGCAAAAACTGATGCAGGGGGAGGTCACGCCTCTTTTGCAGGTATCTATTGACACAGGGAATGGCATGGTTATCTCATTACCCCTCAAACTCCAGCTCGCCGCTGACAAGGACGGCAATCCCACGCTGATCGCATATCCCGTGCAGCGTGAACTGTCGGTTGACAGAAACAACGAGCTTCGCCTGTCGCAACAGGAACTTGACGCACTGCGCCGGGGCGACGTGTTGCAGAAAGCCATCGACATCAACGGCGAGAAGACTCAGCAGTATCTCCAGCTCGACCCGGAAACAAAGTCAATCATCCACCGCCGCATAACCGAGGTGCAGATTGAGCAAAAGTTGAAGGACATGGAAAAGGTCAACGACATCGAGCTTGGCTCCCAGCAGAAACAGCAGGCACGCGAAGGCAAACCGGTGGAACTGTCGGTAGGCGGCGAAAAGGTATCGGTCGGCATAGACCTCAAGGAACCGCAGGGCTTCAAGGTCGTAAAAGGCGACCTCAAGGAGTGGGAGCGGCAGCAGAAACTCCGCTATGACGAGCAGCACCCCGAATATCTCGGACTGGTAATGACCGACAAGAACCGCTGGGAATATCAGAAAGTTGTCGAGCATGACTCTAAGGAACGTGCCATCAGCCTCGACCCCACGCAGAAAGAGGAACGGAAATCCGGCCTCAAACGCTGACGCACATGGCAGCTTCAAGAAAAAAAAGATCCGGGCCAACTCTCCGTAATGGATCAGTTCGACCGCATGAAAGAGAAACACCCCGACGCCTTGCTGCTTTTCCGCACCGGCAACACATACGAAATCTACCGTCAGGACGCGAAAAAAGTGTCGGAAATTCTCGGTACACCAGTCTCCATGCGTACCGTCGGCAAAGAAAAGAATGTCGATGTGGCATCCTTCCCGCACGAAGCACTCGACACTTATCTGCCTCGGCTTGTAAGAGCCGGAATGAGAGTGGCTATATGCGAGCAGCTTGAAGACCCCAAGCAGAAGAAAAAGGAGCAGGAGGCAAAGCACGGGGAGACTACATCACAACAACCAATTAACAAAGAATCCGATATGCCAAGAAAAAAGAAAGAGAAGACTCCCCAGGAGGAGCCTGTAAAGACCACAAAGAGCGCGGTCGATGAAACGACCCCGAAAGAGAAGAAATCAGAATCCCAATCCGCCACCCAGGGCGAAGCCGCCGAGCGTAAGCCCCGTGAGCCTCAGATGGTGACTGTCAACGGCGACAAGGTGACACACGGCCATGCCTACCAGAGCAAGACCAACCCGGAGGACTGGTATTTCACAGCCAAAATCAACGGCCAACAACTGAAGCCGCAGAAGATGGATCCGGCTGACCTCGCCGCCTATCAGCAGAAAGAACTCACGGTGCCGCAGCTCATGGAACGCTACTATCCCACCAAACTCATGCCGAGGGTGCCCGATGTCTCCTATCAGGTGGCGAATGTGCTGCCCGGCCCCGAGGGCAACCTGACTATCGACAAGTTCAATGTCTATAAGGAGACCGACGAGACCCGCGCCGACTACGGCAAATATAAGTTCTACGCACAGGTTGGAGACAAGAAGATGTCAACAACTGCCTCACGCGAGGACTTGAACGCATACTTTGACCGCGTGGCAACTCCCGGACAGCTTGTTGAGCGCAACTTCGGCGACCGTCTGCACCTGCAATCCCACTACGAGCAGTTCACGCTCCCGGAGGGCATCGACCCCAAGGGTATCCGTGTCGCAAAGGATAAGGAGGACAACAAGTGGAAAGTGTCGGTTGACCTCGGCGAAGGACGCGGACGCTCTTCCCGTCGGGAAATCTCCTTTGATGATGGCTATTCGCTCTTCAAGACCAAAACCGCCACACGCGAGCAAATAGCCGCAAAATATCTCACTGAGGAGATAAGCACCAAGCTCGCCACTCCGCTCTCTATGGAGAAATCAACCTCCATGAAAATGTAAAACCGTTTCCCCACCAACACTTAAAAGAATACCACTATGGCAAAATTAGAATATGACGAGCTTGTGCAGCTCCTTCAGGACGGCAACATCGGCTTCCTCCGCTTCATGCTTGAAAGTGACAACGCGGAGTCCTACCTCGAATGGTGCGAGCTTCACGGCATCGAACCCTCTGAGGAATCCGCCGAGTTCTATTACGATGAGACTGAGATCGACATGCTGGAACGTCAGCTGATAGACGACACGGATTATGGCATCTGGAACTAACGGCGCGTCCAACAGTTCAGGCCAGCAGGCCCTCGACCGCTTCGCCCAGATGATGATTGAACGTATGGAGCGGATGAAGGGCTCGGACTGGGAGAAGGGCTGGATTGGCGGAGCCTCTTCCGCCGGCCTACCCCAGAACATCATGGGCCGCAACTACTCCGGCTCAAACTCCTTCTTTCTCCAGCTGCACACTGCGGCGCAAGGCTACGAGCTACCTGTGTTCCTCACGTTCAAGCAGGCACACAATTTCAAGGCCCATGTTCTCAAAGGAGAGAAAGCCTTTCCGGTGATTTACTGGGACATGATGGTGCGAGACAAGGACGGCAAGAGAATATCCTCCGACGAGTACCGCGCCATGAGCCGTGACGAGCGGAAACATCTTGACGTGATACCCTTTGTCAAGGCGTTCCCGGTTTACAACATCGACCAGACCAATTTCCGTGAGGCACAGCCTGAGAGGGTGCAGAAACTACTCGACCGCTTCAAGGTGCCCGAAATGCGCGACACACAGGGTATGTACGCCCACGGCGCACTCGACCGCATGGTTGCCGAGCAGACATGGCTCTGCCCCATACAGGCCGACCGCAAGGAGAAAGGCGCGTACTATTCCCCCTCGCGTGATATTGTCGTTCTTCCCATGAAGCAGCAGTTCAACAAGGGTGCGACTCCGGAGGACATATACCGCGACGGCATGGAGTTCTACTCGACCATGCTACACGAAATGACTCACTCCACCATGACACCCGAAAGGCTCAACCGTGAGGCCGGCGCAAAGTTCGGCGACCCGAAATATGCGAAAGAGGAACTGGTGGCCGAGCTTACAGCAGCCATGATAAGCCACTCCATGGGCTTCGACTCCAGAGTCACCGACAACTCAGCGGCTTACCTCGATTCATGGATAGGGGCACTCCGGCAGGAGCCGAAGTTCATCGTGTCCGTGATGGCTGATGTCAACAAGGCTTCGGAAATGATACTCGACCGTGTGGACGCACAGCGCATATCGCTCGGCGAACAGCCTTATCTGGCGAAGAACGACCCTCTGATGGCACCTTTGGAGGACGAAATATGCCCGTTCAAAAACGCTGCCATAATCAAGACCCGCTCCGGCGACTTCGCCCTGCGTGCATCATACAACGGTGTCGATCTCGGCATGAAGCCTATCGAGCGTTCAACCGCGAGAATGTATTTCCAGCTCACCGACCAACGCGAGAAAGACATATTCCTCGGAAGCGCGATACGCAAGAATTATGAATCGGAGATAGCAGGCATCGACCGCCGCGCCTCCAAGTCACTCTCAATCGTCTGAAGCTATGGCTCCGGCTGACTATAAGGTCAAGTTCAAGGAACTTAAATCGCGTGTGGGTATTGATGATGTCGCCTATTCGCTCGGCTACCGCCTCGACCGCAAGGCCGGTGTGGGCCGGTACATCGAGCTTGTGCTGGGCGAGGGACGCGACAAGCGCGACACAATCATCGTCAGCAACCGCCGCGACAAGGCTTCGCAGACATTCTTCCGGCGTGACGGCTCAAAGGGTGACGTGGTGTCGTTCATACGCGAGAACCTTTCATCTTTCAATGTCATCGGGCTTACCGAATGGCAGAAGATAGCGAAAGTGATGGCGCAGTTCGCCAATATGCCGGAGCCGGATTATGACCGCGACCGGGATTATGTACGCTCGGCATCCGCCCCTCAGGTGTTCGACCCTTCGCGCTACCGTGTCAAGGAGCTGGACGCGGCCAATATCCCCTGGCTGTTCGCACAGCGCGGACTGTCGGCAGATACAGTCAAGGCTCTCGCCCCGTTCATTTCCCTGGTGTCTGACAGGCGCAACGAGAATTTCAACGGCTACAACATCGGCTTCCCCTACACTGAAGCCGGGAGCGACAAAGTTGTGGGATATGAGATACGTGGTATGGGCGGCTACAAGTCAAAGGCCGCTGGCACTAATTCATCCACAGCGGCGTGGGTCGCCGACCTGTCGCACGGCAACAACGGCCTCGTGCGTCATGTGTTCTTTTGTGAATCCGCTTTTGATGCTATGGCTTTCTTCCAGCTGAACCGTCCCCGGTTAGGCGAGGACATCGCCCTTGTCTCCCTCGGCGGCACGTTCTCCGACCGTCAGGTACTGGGTGTGATGGAGCGTTTTCCAAACGCCCGTGCCTACGACTGCTTCGACAACGACCTTGCCGGACGCATCAACGGACTCCGCCTCATGGCTCTTGTCGAGGAGATACCGCTGAAAATCACCAAGACGCCGGAGGGCTTGATGGTGGAGGCCAAAGGCAAGAGTTTTCCGGTGTCGCCCGACCGCTCCGCCTACACTCAGTTTGAACCGCATATCTCCGTGCGATACCGCATGGGGCAGTGGCAGCCTCCTAAGGACTTCAAGGACTGGAACGACTGCCTGCTGGGTAAACGCTCCTCAATCAAGATACTTCCTACCAAACATGACCGTGACGATAACCTCGCCGAGCAACGCGCCTCCGGCTTAAAAATATGACTGAACGATGAAGACTATCAAACCGAAAACAGCCCTGCTCGCTCTATCCCTCCTTGTCATTCCGGGAGCGGACATGATGGCGCAACAGACCGACCCGACGCTCACGGCGGCGGTGATAGCGCAGACCGTGGAGCTTAACAATATCCACAAGAAGCGCAAGTCAACCCAGGAGAAGATCATCGCGGCTGAAGCCGCCGTGACAGTAGCACTCGACCGCGTTCACTCCGTCGAGAACAAGATGCTTGAGTATCTTTCCAACGCCCAGGGTGCCATGCAGAATCTCTACCAGATAAAGCGTGCCGGTGAGCTGGTGCTTACGGAGATACCCAAGAACTGCGACCTGTTGCGTAAATCGGTGCCGGGACACCTTAAAGGCACGGCCATAGCGGTGCTGGTGTCCGATGAGCTGACTGACGCGGCCACGCAGATGGCGGCTCTATATCCCTTCATGCAACAGCTTGTCACTTCGGGCAGCTACACCGTGACTGGTGCTGACGGTAACAAGGAGAAGCACAAGGTCAATCTGCTCAACTCCGCCGAGCGGTACTATGTGGCAAACGAGGTGGTGACACGTCTGGAGACAATCAACACCGACCTGTGGCTGCTGGCGTGGCAGATACGCACCCTCTCATGGAACGACCTGTGGTTCTCGCTCGACCCCGACGGCTGGGCCTCGGTGATGTCGGGAAAGGCTATCGCGGAGACCCTTGTGTGGGAGTGGAACACGATAAAATACAGATAAACGAACTATCAACAACATTTTTACATGGATACAGAAACAAAGATTATCGGCCGTTGCCCTGTGTGCGGCGGCAATGTGGTGAAGACCTGCAAGGGCTACCGCTGTGAGAACAATACTGGGGAAGATGGCAAGTGCGGACTCTTCATCAACGGGGTTATCGGCAACCGAAAGATGGCTGACTCCGAGGTCGCGGAACTGCTGGAGAAGCGGAGCATACTGCTCGACGGCTTCGCCACGAAGGAGTGGAAGACTTTTCCTACCGTGCTTGTCATGGCGGCTGACGGCTCTATCACAATGGAGTCGGTGGTGGCACGCTGCCCCCGTTGCGGCGGCGAGATCCGTGTAGGCGCAAAGGCGTTCAACTGCTCCAACTACCGGCAGGAGGGAAGTCCCTGCGACTTTGTGATATGGCGAAATATTGCCGGACACCTCATGACGCTCGATGAAGTGCGTGAGATATGCGCCGATGGTGTCACATCCCACGAGGTCGAGATGTTCGGCGAGAACGGCTCTGTCTATCGCCGCAAACTCGGTCTTTCACCCGACAAACTAAAGGTTATCAAGGTATGAAGCCGGGAACGAAACTTGCCATACTGCTCATAAGCTGTGTGGTTATGTGGGGCGGCATAGGTTATGCTTTCCACTATTTCGGCCAGCCGTCGAAACGGGCGCAGTCAGTGGCGGAGAAAGCACTGATGGCTTCGGTGGATAATCCGGAGTCGGTAAAGGTCATAGCAGTCAGCAAGCCTGACAGCGTGTTCGGTCGCAACTACATCAATGACGACGAGAAAATGGCGATAGCCATGTCGATGATGAAAGTCAACGAACAGGTCATGTCCCGGACAGACGGGCTTCAGAACCTCGACTTTGAGGACAACGCCGTTTCAGAGCTTGTCGGTCGCCAGATGTCGGCGATGTCCGCTCTCCGCTCGATGGTGGGCTTCGAGACTCATGACGCTCCACGCAAACCGTTCTCCGGTTGGAAAGTGAAGATAGAGTATGAGGCTCTTTCGGAAAGCGGCTCTCCCTACCGCTCGGAATACTGGTTTATCCTCGACCGCGACGCAGAGTGTGTCGTAAACTCTTTTGAAATACCTCTTTTATAAATCCCTAAACTGAATACAACGATGAAAGAACTACTTGATCAGATCGAAAAACTCACATCTACATTCCAGAAAGACGCCTGCTCCCAGCTCGACAAGGGCAACAAGGCCGCCGGACTCCGCGCACGCCGCGCATCCCTCGAACTGGAGCCTCTTCTAAAACGCTTCCGCAAACTCTCGCTGGAAGCCGCCAACAACAAGGCTGAATAATCCGACCTCGATAGGACAATTTCTTTGCTGTCAAAAACCGGGACTCCCTGTGCGTGAGCATGGGGAGTTCTATTTTTTCTGATTACTTGCGGCTTCTGCGTCCGTTGGTTTTTCGCTACGAAGTAACGGCGGGCGGTGGTGCCGGCAAGCGACCGCCTCCGGCTTGGCTGCATGAAAAAATCCGGCAGCCTTCCACGATTTGTGCCAAATCGGGTATTCCGTATTTTTTCACTTGCCACACTTGCCTTGCGCCCCCTGTGCCCTCCGTCTTGATTGTATCGAAAAAATCCCCCGGACGCGAGAAGCCACAAGGCTTCAAACAAAAGGGAAAAAACCAAAAAACTCAAACATCTAAAAACCCTCAAATTATGGAAGCAACAGCAATTCAGACCAACACCGCAAACGTACAGGAAACCACAATCTCCCTCGCCCTCATTCAGCCGAGCAACTACAACCCCCGTAAGAATTTCGACGAGCAGAGCCTCACCGAACTCGCTGACTCTATCAGCCGTCAAGGTATTCTCCACGCGATAGGTGTACGACCAATCTCCGGCACTGACCGCTACGAAATCGTGTATGGCGAGCGAAGATACCGCGCCTCCCTCATAGCAGGGAAAGAGGACATCAAGGCAACAGTCTATACCGACCTTTCCGATGATGAAGCCGAGGAAAAGGCTATTGCGGAGAACCTGCACCGCCAAGACATCACACCTATGGAAGAAGCCGAGACGTTAAAGGCTGCAATCGACAGCGGACGCTACGACTATGCCACACTCGCCACGCAGATAGGCAAGAGCGAGACCTATATCCGCACCCGAATAAAGCTCACGAACCTCATACCCGAAATAGCACGGCTGATTGACACCGAAGAAATCACGGTGGCAGTGGCTACTGAGATAAGCCGTTACGGAGTTGACATACAGGCCGATGTTTACAACTCGCACCTCAAAGACGGTGTGACCTACAATAATTGGCGTGGGATGAACGCCTCAAATGTGGCTCGGCTCATAGAGCAGAACTACACCACCGACCTAAGCCGTTACCGCTTCGACAAATCGGCGTGTGCCTCATGTCCTTTCAACACCATAAATCTTCTGCTGTTCTGCGAGGACGGCTGTGAGGGCAACTGCTCCAATCCCTCTTGTCTCCGCGATAAGCACATCGGCTATCTCACCGACAAAGCGGTTGAAATGCTGAACGAACACCCCACCGCCAATTTCTGCCACTCCGAATATGACCTAAACGAGAGGGTAAATGCACTGCTCACTGAAATGGGCTATGACATAGAAAAACTCAGTGGCTATCTGTCACCTTACCCCTGCGAACCTATCGCACCCCAATCCGACCGCTTCGACACCGAGGAAGAATATGCCGAGGCTGTAAAGGCATACGAGGACAGAGTGGAAGCACATAGGGAAAAGTGTGCCGACATCACGGCAAAAGCCGAGGCAGGAGAAATCTCACTCTACATCACAATCGGGCGCAATGATGTGACGCTCGGATATATGGCTGTAACTGCCAAACCGAGCGAGAACGGCAACAATCCGAAAGCCGAAATCGCCAAGTTGGAGGCAAAGGACAAACGCAACAAGGAGATAGCCGTGGAACGTACAATCGAGGACACAAAGAAGAAAATCCTCGAAGCCGACATCACCGAGACAAAGTTCTCGCAGGACGAGGACAAGATGATATATTTCTTTCTGCTCTCATCGCTCCGCAAAGAGCATTATGAAGCCGTAGGACTGACCGACCGCAAGTCTCAATACGTTCTCAACGACAGCGAGAAAATGACAATCATCGCCAATCTCAACGCCAAGACAAAGGCGATAATCCGCAGGGATTTTCTGATTGACAATTTCAAGGGTGCGTATCGTGACAACGCTATTGCCGACCTCCTGCTCTCTTTCGCCAAGAAGCATATGCCGGAAGAACTCGCCAACATCGAAGCCGAGTATAACGAGATTTACGAGAAGCGACACCAACGCATAGAGGAACGCAAGGCTCTACTCGCCAAAGATACCGAACCCGAACCAACCGAGCCGGGAGCCGAGAACGCACCCCAAGAAGAACCTATGCCGGAAGCTGAGCCGACCACGGAGTATCCATCCGAAATAGGCCGACTTTATCAAAGCGTTTTTGGTTGCGAACTTTGCAATCAAAAACGCTTTGATAAAGTCGGCCTATTTCGGATGGATACGAAACGACAAAGCCCCCGACTCGCGCCGGGAGCTTATTGTCTTAGTATGATTATATTTTACTTAGGGTCATTTAATACAATAAGTCTAATCATTACATCTGTTTAGAACATCTTTTCGGGATACTCACCCCTGGCACCGAGTTCCGTAAATTTAGCTACAACTCCGGGGCGGTCTTCAGCGTATGTCACTCCAAACCAGCGAGAATCAGTATCAAGTACTTTTATTGTTGCCTCACCGCTCTTGATGATGGCATCTGCTACATCGGGAATTACTTGCTCTGATTTAGGTGTATTGATGTCTCTTTCAAGGAATTTGGTAAATTCGCGGATAGCGTAGTCGAAATAGTCCGGTGTAAACCCCCACATATTCATTGACACCGGTGTCATATTGTCGATGGTTTGCTCGACTCCGTTCTCATCGGTGAATACTATATTATGGTCTTTGTCGTATGCGATATTTTTACGCTCGATGACAGAAGTAAGAAGACCATCCTTATTTTCGCAGACTCCACGTGACACACCTCCACTCTCGCTCATTGTGTTACCCACACGGAAGCCTACCATGCAGTAGTCACCTTTGCGGTCACGATGACGCATCAACTCCTTGGCTATTACCTCAAACGAGTTGCGGCCATAGAAATCATCGGCGTTTATGACTGCGAAAGGTTCCTTGATTACTCCGGCAGCCATAATGACAGCGTGTGCTGGGCCCCATGGCTTAGTACGGTCTGTTGGGCAAGAGAAACCTTCCGGAAGTTTGTCAACTGACTGGAAAACTACCTCAACCGGGATGTGTCCCTCATACTTTGATAGGATTTTATCTCGGAAATCCTGCTCGAAATCTTTACGGATAACAAATACAACCTACCAAATCCGGCTTTAATGGCATCATAGATTGAATAATCCATAATGGTTTGGCCTTGCGGCCCTAATTGGTCGAGTTGCTTCAGACCACCGTAACGACTCCCCATTCCGGCGGCAAGAACGAATAATGTTGGTTTCATATAAGTTGCTGTTATTTTAAGTTTCGTACATGCTTCTCCCATTCCCATGCCGCTTTTAACGTCTGGTCAATGGTGCGTTCAGCTTTCCAACCGAGGATTTCATTGGCTCGTGATGTTTCTGCCCATACAGCGGGTACATCACCGGGACGACGGTCAACCATCTTGTAGGGAAGTTTGAGATTATTCACTTTCTCAAACTCAGTAATAAGTTCAAGAACCGATACCGGACGGCCTGTGCCTATATTGAAAATCTCATACTTTTCATCCATCTTGCCCTCGGTCATACGGTCAACAGCCGCCACATGAGCTTTAGCTAAATCTACTACGTCGATATAGTCGCGCAGACAAGTTCCGTCAGGGGTATCATAGTCGTTGCCAAACACGCTGAGCATCGGCCGGATACCAGCAGCTGTCTGAGTGATGAACGGCACGAGGTTATTGGGGACACCTTGAGGTAGTTCGCCGATATGAGCCGATGGATGAGCACCGATTGGATTGAAATAGCGTAGTGCAATGCCATGAACGTCGTTATACGCACGGCAACAATCGCGGAGAATATCTTCGGCAATCTGCTTTGTGTTTCCGTAGGGAGATGTTGCTGGCTGACGTGGAGTTTGTTCGGTTACGGGAAGGTGTTCTGCATCACCATATACTGTTGCAGATGATGAAAACAGGATATTCGGACGATTGTATTCCTTCATCATCTCTACAATGTTCATGAATGATACCAGATTGTTCTGATAATACATCAGTGGTTCAGCCATAGATTCTCCGACGGCTTTATATGCGGCAAAGTGAATAACACTGTCGAACTGATATTTATCAAAAATCCCTCGGAGAGCGGCTTTATCGCATGTGTCAACAACTTCAAAAGCCTCATCCTTACCGGTTATCTTCTTGACCCCTTCCACTGAGTCTTTCTCCGAATTTGAAAGATTGTCAATGATTACAACGTTGTATCCGGCGTTGAGAAGTTCCACCGCAGTGTGTGAGCCGATATAGCCCGCACCCCCTGAAACCAATACTGTTTTCTTTGAGTCCATATTATTCTTCTTTATGAGCGCCATCGCTTATTACGACAGGATAGATTTTCGGAGCATGGCCGTATTTCTCGGTGAAACGGGTCATTGCAGTATGTACGAAGTTATCATACAACTCATCTTTTACGAGATTTATGGTACAGCCACCGAAGCCGCCCCCCATTATACGGGAGCCAGTGACACCACATTCTTTTGCCACTTCATTGAGGAAGTCCAATTCTTCGCAGCTCACTTCGTAGTCCTCAGAAAGACCTTTATGAGTCTCATACATCTTCTGTCCTACAGTAATATAGTCACCGGCAACCAATGCGTCACAAACTGCGAGTACACGGTCTTTTTCCTCAATGACGAACTTGGCACGGAAGTAATCCTCTGCAGTAATGTCGGTACGGATTGTCTTTAGCATATCCATTGTTGCATCACGCAGAGTTTCGATACCGAGGCGTTTTGCCACACGCTCGCACGACTGGCGACGCTTATTGTATGGGGAATCGGCGAGTTCATGTTTTACCACTGAGTCAACGAGCATCAGTTTATAACCTTCGGGATTGAATGGATAGTATTCAAATTCCATTGAGCGGCAGTCAAGACGCATGAGTTTTCCTTTCTGCCCCATTACCGAGGCAAATTGATCCATGATGCCGCAATTCACGCCGCAGTAGTTGTGTTCCGTTGATTGACCGATTTTCGCAAGTTCAAACTTGTCGATATTATTCTCATTGAACATATCGTTGATTGCGAAAGCGAAACAGCTTTCGAGTGCAGCCGAGGAACTGAGTCCGGCTCCAAGAGGAACATTTCCTGCAAATACTGCATCGAAACCCTTGACTTTACCACCACGTTTGAGTATTTCACGGCATACACCAAAGATGTAGCGTGTCCAGCTTTCCTTAGGAGCATCTTCCTCATTAAGACCAAATTCTGCTTTCTCGTTAAGATCAAGAGAGATTACACGAACACAGTCTGATTCATTTGGCTTGATTTCAGCCATTATCACCTTGTCAATAGCTCCGGGAAATACAAAGCCTCCGTTGTAATCTGTATGCTCGCCGATTAGATTGATACGTCCTGCTGAGGCATAGAATGTTCCACCGTTACCAAACAAACCGGTGAATTTTTTGTGAATTTTTTCTTTTAGTTCCATATGTAATTAATTTTTTTCTTGGAATTTTAAAAATTGAGGGAGGAAAAGAACACCTCCCTCAATCAAACCTTAAACAATCTTTTTTGCCTTATCATCCTGATGTCACTATCTAACAGGAATAGTTATTATTCCATCTTTTATACCTTTTGCGGAAGCCTTCAATGTCACATTGCCAGTCTTTTTTTCAGAGCGGATAATAGCAGTGGCAGCTCCACTAAATAGTTTCATTTCTGGTTTTTGGAATGACATTAAACATGTAGGATCGCCATTGGCAGTAGCCTCAAATGAGCCATTACCGGTTACTTCAAATTTGACTAAGCGATTATCAGTAGGAATAATATTCCCATCTTTATCGGCCACTTGTACAGTTATATATGCGAGATCATCTCCATTTGCATTCAATTCTGTACGATGAGATGTAAGAACAATATGATGAGGTTTACCAGCCGTGCGTATAACCTCCTCTGCCACCGCATTGCCCTTATCATCGTAGGCCACCACTTTAACTTCTCCCGGTTCGTACACAATCTCATCCCAAATTAGCCTGTATCGGTTCATTAGCTTGGACGCATCTTCGGCTCGATGTTGAAGTGTATAGTCATTATACTCTTTCCATCCATCACGTATCCTGCTTGCTTCAATTGAGGTATCTTTTTTGCGTCGGCCCTGTGATTTATCATTAATAAAAAGTTCGGCTTCTGGATATGACGTGTAAACCATGACAGGAGTTATCTTGCCCTCGCGTCCAGCCCAATTCCAATGGGGTAGGATATGAAGCGTAGGACTATCCTTGCGCCACTGTGAGCGGTAGAGATAGAAGATGTCTTTTGGCAGACTTGCCAAATCATAAATGCCAAACATGCTTGAATGGTTTGGCCAAGCATCCGTGTCGTATGGTGACGGTTCACCAAGATAGTCAAATCCGGTCCACACAAATTGGCCTATCATCCATGGGAAATCATCATCGGCAGCGAAGTCAAGGTCTGGGATGTTACTCCAACTACAGTATTCTGTTCCATAAGATGATGATTGGTGGTTCTCGTATTTCATATCTGCCACAGGTATCACCGGGAGCATATATTGTCCTCGCGAAGATACCGTAGAGGCGGTTTCACTGCCGAGTATCAGTTTTTGCGGAAGACGCGTATATGCCATCTGATAATACTGGGGTTTATAATTGAATCCCGGGATATCAAGTGCTGCTGCGTAGCCATTATCCATAACGGAACCAATTTGATCCATGCCACAAGTCACTGGTCGTGTAGCATCGAGGCTATGTACCAGATTTTGAAGCATAAGCAATTCGTCCATTCCCGGCTTTCCCCATTGAGAAGGAACTTCATTACCTATTGACCACATAACTACGGAAGGATTTGAACGATATTGCTTTACCATATTTGTCACATCCCGTTCTGCCCATTCATTAAAAAACTTACCGTAGCCATTTTCAGATTTAGGACGAAACCCCCAGTCATCGAAAGGCTCAACCATAAGCATCATGCCCATTTCGTCACAGATTCGTACAAGTTCCGGAGCGGGCATATTATGAGAGGTTCGTATTGCATTGGCTCCCATCTCTTTCAGCAGCGCCACTTGATGGCGTAAAGCAGATTCGTTTACCGCAGCCCCGAGAGGCCCGAGATCATGATGATTACATACACCTTTGAATTTGGTCGGTATATCATTAAGGAAGAAACCTTTATTTGGTATATACTCGAGTTTGCGGATGCCAAAACGGGTCTCATATGTATCAACGACATTACCATCAACAGAAAGTTGAGTCTTAGCTACATATAAATTAGGCGTTTCAGGAGACCACAACGCAGGATTTTCTACTATGAACTTTTGAGACAACTCCTGTCCACGGGCATAATATTTTGTCGCATCTTTAGCTACTTCAATACCTTCGGGTGAAAAAATAGTTGTAGATACATCTACGGTTTCTCCATAAGGAGATTGGTCAAACTGCTTAACTCCGTCAATTTCCATAACAAGATTGACTGAAGCATAATCTTCTTTTATGTCCGGTGTGGTAATGTATGTACCCCATACTGGGATATGTACTCGATTGGTTTTTATCAAGTGTACATTACGATACAATCCTGCTCCGGGGTACCATCTTGATTGTTTGTCAAAGTTCTGTAATGTTACCACCAAATCATTCTGACCAAGTCTGATGAGTGAGTCTATACCGACATAAAACGAATTGTATCCGTATGGCCATGTAATCGCATGACGTCCATTTATACAGACCTCAGCATTACTCATAGCACCGTCAAAGAGCAATGTGTAAGTAACATTTGTTGTATCAGGGATGTCGAAAGTTGTTTGATATACTCCCTTCCCAATAAAGGGGAGACCTCCAGTCCGTCCTGTTTTTATACTTTCTTCTGTTTCTCCGTTCTGTTCGATAGCGACACTCTGTAAATCATTCGCACGATCAAAAGGACCATAAATTGCCCAGTCATGTGGTACTCTCACCGTTTGCCACTCTTTAACATCTTGCAATGCCCCTTTTGAAAACTGCCAGCCATCATTCAATGTTGTTACCGAGCGTTGAGCATAGGAGGTTAAAGTAATGGCTCCCGAAAGAGCCATTACTATTATTTTTGTGCATTTCTTCATAGACTTCATTTTTCCTTAAATGGGTCAAGTGCTATTGTAGGTGCGTCATTATCAAAACATCCGAGATTATAACCATCGTTATAGCCATTGGGAGCTTGTGGTTCCCAGTAGAATATCCCCTCAACTGGAGCATTCATCATCTTTGTAATTAGTTGTTTGCATGGCTCAGGCTGGTCGTATGGCATACCTATTTCGCAGATTATTACAGGCTTGTTGTATTTCTGCTTAAGATGGTTGATATTTGCAATACAATCATCCGCCACTTTCATCCAACCTCCTGTTTCGCCTTGTTGCTCGGCCCAATAAGGATATAAAGACATGCCGATCATATCATATTTCCCTCCGTTTGCTTCCAATGCGTCAAACATACGGTCATAAGCCCATTGATTATTTCCACCATCAAGGTGCACGATTACTTTTGCTTCAGGAAATATTTGCTTAACCGCATCATATCCAGAATTATTGAGTGCAGCGTACTGGGCCGGATTATCCTCAATCGAGCCGACCGGAAGCATCATGCCGGGTGTGGTTTCATTTCCAACTTGAACCCACTCTGGAGTTACCCCTGCATTTTTGATAGCAGTCAATGTCTCGATAACATGAGATGCAAGAGCCTCTTTTTGATTGTCAAACGAAAGTGATTTCCATGCAGCCGGCATTTCCTGATGACCGGGGTCAGCCCAAGTATCAGAGAAATGGAAGTCAATCATCGTGCGGAGTCCGAGCGATTCTGCTCGGCGAGCCTTTAGCACAACGTCATCTATATTGTTCCATCCATCGGTTGGATTAACCCACACTCGAAGACGTATTGAGTTTACACCGCAATAGTCGCGGAGCAACTGCATACATTCCATTTCCTGGCGATCCTCGCCCGGAGTGAAAAATTTACGGCCCTCGGATTCCATTTGCGTAAGCCAACTTACATCGGCACCGCGTGCGAATCCGGTGGCTTTTTCTATATTTATATCATCCTGTCGAGGATTGGTAACAGGACCATCCTCTGTGCATGAGCCACAAACTAATGCAGTGGCTAATGCAAATGCGGATATGATTGTTGTCATCTTCATTTATCGTAATTATTTAAGGGAATAAGAATATGTTTGTTTGCCCAAGTCAACGGTAAGTATGTAGGTCTCGCCAACCGTCAGAGCGTTGTCTCCGTCAAAGCCGGTAGTAGCATCTGAATGTCCAAGAAGCAAATTACCATTGCCGCCTCCGAAGAAGAGACTCCAATTATTATTAATCAAGACCTTGACGCCCCAAGGGGTTTCCTTCTCCTTAACGAACTCAGCAGTAAATACCTCCGGGTTATCAGAGGATTGTTGCATAGGATGTTCCGACCAATCATCATTTAAGCCGGTGAATGTTACGTTATCAACCTTTGTCAATGTATATGAGAGATCTTTCATATTGAAATCCATGACATACAGTCCGCTTTCAGGAGCAGGTATGTTTCCGTCATTACCTGATTCTGCAAGAATCAGACATCCGGACAACCCTGTTGCATCCGGAGCGCCTTTGTAGGCTATGCCCCAATCGGCTTGCGGATATACGCGGTATCCCCATTCTGAGTTAACCCAATGCGCACCACCATAGCACCGATTTGTTTCATCGTACAGGGAAATGTAGTCATCAAAACCATCCCAGTTGACAACTCCGGAGAAGTACAATCTTGGTTCTGCCTCAGGCTCAGGAGCGGCTTCTCCAGCACCGATTGTGTATTCCAATGGATTGTTTAAATCAAGCACAAGTGTTGTTTCTCCAGCAGGTAGATCAACCGAAATAACTGTACCGGTTTCTCCAAATGAAAGATTCTGTGAGTTTCCTCCAAATGCGACATTCTGTTGAATAGCCGGTCCCATATCCGAAGTTTCCTTATTATATAGGCTACCTTGTCCCTTAATACTTATTGAAACCGTTGAGGCCGAAGTGAGATTTATGGGAAGAGTCCATTGATTTGCCTTCATATTGTATGTCATCTCACCTACTATATCACCCGATACGGTTAAGTTTTCAATGTGAAGACCGCTCCACCAGCCCTCCACTGTATTCAGCGTTGTAAAGTAGCATCCGGCAGGATCGGGAAACCAGAAATTCCAATGGTCATCAGCAGAGGAGGCAAAGAACGTTTTACCGGCTTCTCCAAGATTACCCCACACTACGTTGTTGGCTTCACGGAACCACCAGTTAGTCCAACCATTTACTCCCATGAAACCTTTATAGATACCATTTTCTTCTGGAGAAGCAAGTTTCATGGACGTTTCATTCCAATCTTTATCAAGAACAGTGCCCAGAATGAGGTGGATTCGGTAGGATTGAACCATTACCTTGATTACTGATGAGTACGTCGGCTCAACATTGGCAGCCAAAATCGAGCGAACACGAATGTACAGAGGCGCTTTCTCATCAGCTGTATATCCAAGACGGCCTAATAAAGAGTTGAGTTCTTCGCAAAGGAACTGTTTTGAACGTACACCTTTTTCTACAGTTAGATCTATTGTAGATGAGAACTGTTCATCTTTAGACAATTGAAGTGTCTCTTCCGCTGTATTGACAGGTGCCTGTATAAGAGAGTTATCCAAGGACAACTGACCATCGCCACTCCAATAAATGGTCATGGCGAGAGCCTGGGGATTATTTGCACTCAGGATTATTTCTCCTGTCGCACCTCCTAATGTAATATCATCGGAAGGTATGACATAGACAGGATCTATGTCGCTTTCACATGATGCCAAGCCCATTATAAAAGCTCCCGACATCAATGCTGTCCGAATTATATTAAAATTTTTCATGATTTAAAATCAATATAATGGGTTTGTAAGATTTGGATTAGCAGTCAAGTCTGTATCCGGAATCGGATATATGTTGTATTTTGCATTTACAGCACGACCATCCAGTACGCCACCTTTCCATTGCCAGATATACGAATCAGTTGTGAACTTGTCAAACCGGACAAGGTCTGTTCGCCGTATTGATTCAAGATATAGTTCTCGTCCACGTTCATCAAGAATAAAGTCGAGAGTGAAATCTCCGTCAGAAATCTTGCCACTTGCATCACCGTTGTAAGCACGTAACCTAACTTTATTAACTAATTCGAGTGCTTCTGCTCTTGAAATACCAGCACCACCTCTCAGTAAAGCTTCGGCTGCCATCAGATACACATCAGCCAGTCGAATCATCGGATAGTCGGTTGAACAGCCAGTTGCAGCTGAATTAGAGGCTGCAACACCATCATCTGTCAGATTAGAGAACTTCTCAAAGAAATAGCCCTCCGATTGATTATCAATAGCACCTGTAAAGAACTGCTCCTGACCATCAGTGTAGAACATAGCACGAGAATCACCAGTCGTAGCAATATCTCCGAATTTAGAAGTAATCTCACCACGTGCGCGGAACATACCCCATCCATTCGTCAAACCATACTTTGCTGGATCCTGAGTGCTGGAGTTGCCACATGAACCACATACCAGATATGTGCCTCCACCCCAAGTTACAGATGTTGTTGCATCACACACCATTGCGAACAATATCTCATGAGTACGCTTATGATTATCCGCATTGAAGAGTTTGGCATAATCAGGTTCAAGATAATAGGAGGGATTTGAAATCACTTTGTGGCACGCAGTAATACATTCAGTATAATATTTTGTATCAACAGTTCCTCTATATACTGCGCTATTGAGATATAGCCTTGCAAGAAGAGCCCAGGCTGTAGGTTTGCTTGCTCGTCCGTATTCATTAGAATCAGGCAAAGAAGATGCGGAACTTTCGGTGACAAGTTCCTTCAACTCACTTTCAATGAAATCAAACAGACCGGGTCCATCATATGCTTCAGGGATGAAGCCGGTGACAGGTGTGTTTTCATCCACCTTGGGACCTTTACGGTAAAGGTCAAGAACCATCCAATAACTAAAAGCTCTCATAAAACGGGCTTCAGAACGGAAGCTCTTAATCTCTTCCTGTTCCAGTGCAGAGAATTTGCTGATTTCTACATCAGAACAATGGCGCAAGAATTCATTGCAAAGAGTGATGTTGAAAAACAACCAATAATATGAATCTGACACCCATGAATCTTTTGGACTCCAATTTATGTAGGTCAAATCAATCAGGTTGTTTCCAGACAACCATGTATTGGCAACTTCATCGGTAGCTGCTTCTTGAAGGTTGAAATAACCTCTTGAGAAATCTTGTCCGTTGATTGTTGTCAAGTCGCCATTGTCACCTCCTTGACCTTGTCCAGCAAGAACATAAGACGCATAAATCTTGGCGAGAACTTTTTTATAGTTCTCTGGATTTGAATATACATCCTGCGATGTCGTTTCTGTTACAGGCATCTGATCGAGGTCATCGGTGCAGCTACTCAGTAACAGCCCAAATCCGACCATAAGTCCTGATAATATATTAAGTATTCTCATTTTTCGATATTTTAGAAATTAAGTCCAACTGTTACTGAATATGTCCGAGGACGCGGATAAACTGCTGTATCAACTCCGTTTCCGCTTTCAGGGTCAACGCCTTTATATTTCGTAATAGTAAACACGTTTTGAACCATTGCTGATACATGTAGATTCAGGCTCTTGTAAATCTGGCCGAAATCATATGTAAGTTGCAAGTTATCCATCTTGAGGAACGATGCGTTTTCAAGATAATAATCGCTTAGATATTGACGGCGTGTAAACCGGGTGTCAAGGAAACTGCGATTCAGATTATTAAGCTGGTAATCATTATAACTCATAGTTTCCCAAGCACCTGTATTCATTGCCATGCCGTTAAATATGTATCCTCCGATATTGGCACGAAGAGAAGTTGACAAAGACCATTTCTTATACCTCAGGTTTGTTGATAGACCCAAAATCCAATCAGGAGCTGGGGAATGGCAGTGATAGCGGTCATTTGTTGTTATCTCCCCATCGCCATCCAAATCCGCATAGAGACCCTCAATAGGTCTGCCTGTTTCCTGATCGTACAACTGCTTGTATAGATAGAATGAATAGGGTGCATAGTCTGTGGAGAATACTTGCATCTGGTATGCATCAATCCAAGGACCAACCTCGGTATCAGGACTTGGAGCACCAGGCGTAAGTGTCAGGTTCTTGATGCGTACTCGTTGCCAAGCTGCGTTTGCAGTCATAGACCAAGACCAATCTTTATTATCTATTAGATGAGCGGTTAACGCAAGTTCTAAACCTTTTGAATCGACATTGCCTACATTCTCAAGCATCAATTTGTCAAAGTTTGTTCCGGCTGGCACAGGAACAGTCGCAAGAAGATTTTCTGTTTTGCGAGTATAATAATCTGCGGAGAAAGTAAACCGGTTTTCAAGTAAAGATATATCAATGCCATAGTTCCATGATTTGGTAGTTTCCCATTTCAAATCAGGATTATATGCTTCCGGACGATAGGTGTACACTGGATTTCCGCCAAACATATATTGTGCGCCATCAAGACCGGGAGTGTAAACAGGGATATATCCATAGTTTGTAATTCCATCCTGCTGACCGGTAACGCCATAAGATGCTCTGAGTTTAAGGTCATTTACCCACCCACGAAGTGGCTCAAAGAAGTTCTCCTGTGATACTCGCCAAGCAAGAGCTACTGAAGGAAATGTACCCCAGCGATTGTCTTTTGAAAAACGTGAAGAGCCATCCCGACGAACAGTCGCTGTCAGAAGATAACGGTTCATAAACGTATAATTCAAGCGACCATAATATGAAATGAGAGAGTGTCGTTGATCTGTTGCTGCAGATGTTGATTGCTGTATACCATCTGCATTAAGAACGGCGTAAAAAGGCGTCGTGTATTTCCAATACTGATAGTCATAACCAAATGTTACATCTATATTTGAATTAATAGCCTCAAAATCTCTATTATAGTTGGCATATATAGTCAACAAACGGTTATAGTTCTTTTGCGGACCGTATTTGTAGTCTCGGCCACCGGTTGTGTAATAGGATATGGCTTCTTTAGGGACGTAAATATATCCTTCCCCTTTGGACCAGTCATAACCTCCGGTTGCGTGGAGTCTCAATCCCTTTACCCAGCGGATATTCCAATCAACATCAATGTTACCAATCACTCTATATACATCAGACGTGGATTTGTATTGATTTAGGCGACCTAATGCGTTTGCCAATGCACCTGTGACAGGAATCCCATTAGCATCAATAGCCTCATTATATCCGCCAAAAGAATCGTTACCGGAATATACAGGAATAGTAGGATTTAATGCGGCACCGCCCCAGATCGCATTCGTATCAGCGAATCTATTTTTAGAATATGTGCCTTTCAAACTAAACTGGAAACGTAGTTCATCACGGAAAAAAGATGGCGTAAGATTTAGATTACCAGTGAATCGCTTTGCGTTATCTGTTTTGAGAATACCATCTTGATAATATGCACCGGCTGATACTCGGAATGGCAACCACGATGTAGCACGTCCTGACACGCTAAGGTTATTATCTGTACCAAAAGCTGTCTGATATATCTGATCATTCCAATTTGTACGGCTATTGCCCAGAAGAGATTTCTGACGATCTGTACCTAATTCATTAACTATGCCAATAAATTCATCGGTTGAGAGCATATCGGAAGTCTTGGTCTTGGTCGATATGGAATTTGTAGTTTGGAACGAGACTTTGATACCGTCACCTTTACCTTTTTTTGTTGTGATAATAATGACACCATTAGATGCTCGGGAACCATATATGGCTGTTGAAGACGCGTCTTTAAGAATCGTCATACTCTCAATGTCATTGGGATTTATCAAACTCAGGAAATTACCACTGCCAGTTACAGAACCTCCTACTTCCATTGGGACTCCATCAAGAACAATGAGAGGATCATTGGAAGCATTGAGTGATGCACCGCCACGCACGCGGATTGTCGAACCGGAGGTTGGAGAACCGCCTCCGTTTACAATCTGCACACCAGCAATCTTGCCATTAACAAGTTCTTCAGGCGAGGAAATCATACCTTTGTTAAAATCCTTCTCACTGACTGTTGATACAGACCCGGTGAGATCATCCTTTTTTCTTACGCCATAACCGATAACTACAACCTCATCCAAAATTTCGGAATTCGGTCTCATCATAATGTTCATCACTTCAGATGTGATATCCACCGTAAGATTGTCATATCCGACATAGGAAATTAACAATTGTTTTGCACTGTTAGGCACATTTAGGATAAAGTGTCCGTCGATGTCAGTTGCGACACCTATTGGCTCTCCTACCACTTTGACCGTCGCACCGATAAGCGGTTCTCCAGTCTCATCACTGACAGTACCCGTAACTGTCCTTTGATTCTGTGCAAATGCCGAAACGGGTATAAAGAGGATTGTAAGGATAAGCCCCAACAACCAACTCTTTATTTCGGGAGCACACATTGCTTTGTCCATTAGAAATGTATTGTTGTTTTAAATTATTTAAGGTGATCAAATGGTATTAGCCATTTCTGAACAAACTAAAATCAATCTTTCTTACCCTATAATTATACCTGTCTGAGATGTTGCAAAGTTAGATTATATAACTACATTATAGGGTCTGTTATAGGACAATTAATACAACACATTGGACAAGTCGGGTCAAAAACTGCGTTACTTCTACTTTTTGTCCTACTTTTTACCTATGGTTTCATCATCAGATTGATATTGGCTTGGCTTTACTCCAAACTGATTTTGAAAACATTTTGAAAAATATGATGGAGTCTTGAATCCGACCATATAACTTATTTCTGAAACGGTAAATCTGTGTTGGCTTATAAGCATTGCTGCCTTTTGAAGTCTTACACGTCTGATGTAGTCAAGAGGAGCCAACCCCATATATTTTTTTATAAGACGATACAGTTGTTTTGGAGCAACCTCACTTTTTTCACATAAAAGATTTACATTCAAATCCGGATCGGAAATATTATCCTCTATTATCTTGGCTATTTTTGCAAGCATCTTCTCATTTGTGGATTCAGCTTCTATTGGTTTTGATTCAGCCTCGGTTATGGCTTGAATGCGAACTTTTTCCTTTATGTCTGTTCGTGATTTTAACAATTGGTTTATCCGACCAAGCAATGCAGATGGCTCAAATGGTTTTGTCATGAAAATGTCTATGCCCAATTTGATACTCTCATTCTCTGTCTTATTATCGGACTTGGCTGTTAACATTATTATTGGGATGAATGCCAACCGAGGGTTTTGTTTAAGTAATTTCACCATATCAAGGCCACTCATGATAGGCATCATTTCATCTGCAATAATAAGATCGGGGATAAATGATGAGGCAATTGCAATTCCAGAGCGTCCATTCTCAGAGGTAATGCACTTATACTTATCTTTAAGGATATCGGTTATGAATCCTGCAATTTGTGAATTATCTTCAACGATAAGTATTTTCGGCTTACAATTATCTTCGAGTGACACAACTTGTTGGTCTTTAGGCAACAATTTTTTCGTTATCGGTAAAGTTACGACAAATGAAGTTCCTTGCCCCTCCTTACTGAACAGACTAATATTGCCGTTCATGAGTTCAAGATACTTTTTTATGAGATATAACCCTAAGCCGGTTCCTTCTTTTAATTTTGAAGTAGATGGTGCTCGGAACATCCTCTGAAAAACTAATGGCTGGTCTATATCTGAGATTCCAACACCATCATCGGATACAACAATTTCAACGTGATCTTCATGTGGACTTATGCCGAATGAAATTGTTGCTCCATCATCTGAATATTTACAAGCATTTGATAATAAGTTTGTGATAACAGATTCAAACTTTACAGCATCAGCTTCAATTAAAATCTGTGGTATAGAGGAATGGAATATAAAGTTTTTCTGTGGGTTATTCTCTTTGAAGATCTCAAAGACTCCTTTGCAAAACTCGACAGCATCAAAAATAGAAAGTATCAATAAGTTCTCATCCGTGTCTTCTAGATGTTGCAGTTCCAGAGTGCAGTGAATCATATTGTTCAACCGTACAGCATTATCATAGACAACTTCAAGATTTTTTTTGTTTTCCGGATCCTTTGTTTTCTCTTTCATCAAACTAACTGGACCAAGAATCATTGACAATGGCGTTTTGAGGTCATGGGAGATTGTTGAAAGGAATGATAACTTTCGTTCCACATTTTCCAATGCCGATTGCCTTTCCTGTTCTTGTAGAATTCTGTGGTTCTTTTTACGCATATACCATACTATCCAATATATTATCACAATCGCAATGGATATATATGCCATTATCGCCCACCAAGAGAGTGCCCAAGGGGATTTAACCGTTAAGGGTACGGCAATAGGAGTCATCGGTGATCCTACGGCTTTAACCAAGACATTGTATTCACCCATTTTCAGGTCAGAAAATGTTATTATATTAGTACCTTCAGGCATTACAATCCATCCTCCTATTGTGTCAGTTGGTGATTCTGCAAGTTTGTACATATAGCGATGTACAGACTCTGGAGAATAGTCAAGAGAACTAACGACAAGTGTTATACTACCACCATAAGGTATTGTCATTCCGTTGGTTCCACCTTTTATATCAGATAAATTCAAATGTCCTTCCCCTCTATCATTTAAGACCATCCGAATAGTCTTATTGTCGGTAGAATTTTCGGTAATATTATTAGCGACCTCAAGTATCTCATCAGTTCCGCCAAGATAGACCTTGTTATTCAAAGTATCTTCATAAACGGCAGTATAGGATTTTTGTGGAATTGGCAGTAAATTAGCCTCTAATGTTTGTCCATTGATATTCCATACATTACTTTGGGTAGAAATCCACATTCCATTTCCTACTTTCCCAAGAGCTAATACAGTTTCATCACTGTTTGTATGAGGAAATTTTACTATATTATATTTATGATTCTCGGAAAAAATAATAGCCCCCCCTTTGAACGCACACCATATTCTGCCCTGATAATCTGTGCTTATATTTGTGGGATATCCTCCAGTTAAATCAAAAATGTCATATTTAATGATTCTGTTTGAAGTAGGTGAGAACTTAGTTAACGTATTATCTCTGAACAACAAAATCCAAATATTACCCTCCTGATCTTTTAATACGTCATTTACAAGATTGTTCGACAATTCTAAAGAGTTATTTTCAGCATTTAGAGACATATCAGAAACAATTGTCCTATCCGAAGAATTGAATTTTCTCTTATCAACGTAATGAATACCATTTAGGAAACTTCCCACCCAAAAGTGTGTATCATCTTCGATTAAAGCATATACCCAATTAGAATTGTGTTCTCCTTGTTTGTCAACGATATAGAATACATCAAAAGTGTCATTTTCCCTATTAAATCTATTAATACCGGCATCTGTTGCAAACCATATATTATTTTCAGTATCTTCATGTATTGCACGAACCCTATTGTGCGAAAGTGAATTCGGCAAATCGGTATGTCTATACCAATGAGGTGTAGAATCATACGATAGGCGTATCACTCCGTTATTTCCAGCAAACCAAAGATTGTCTTTTGTGTCCCTATATATTGAATGAATCTCATTCCCTTCTCCCGAATGGGCAAGAGTACTTAATTCAATAGTACGTAAATAATTTGAGTTAGATGCTATAGAGAACCCACGTTCATGTCCAGCCCATACGTTATTTTGAGAATCAGAATATATGCACCAAATTTCATTATCTGCAAGGCTCAGTTCCTGTCTTGAATCATGCCGATAATGTTTTATACACTCTTTTGACATATCAAATACCCCATCGTCAGTGCCTATAAGTATATGACCATTGCCGCCATTATATAGACTTTTGATATTGTTATTTCCAATAAGTGCTATCTTTTCCCAGTTATCATTTGCAGGGGTGTACATGTACAAAGAACCTTCTCCGCCAATATAAATATTTTCCTTATCTTGTGATTCCAATAAACAATTTGCAAATAAACGGGATGAGGCTCCAAAGTCATCAGCTTTGACCTTCAACGGACGAAATATTTCAGCATTAATATCCCAACGAGCCAAACCATTATAAGTGCCAACGTATAATATGCCCCTGCTGTCACGCATGATAGAGTAAACCGACTTGTGTGGTAATCCTTTGGTATAATCAGTTATAATATTACTGTTTAGATTGAATTTGTATATACCATTTAGACCTCCAATCCAAATATCATCATCTATCAATAGTAAAGACCTGATTTCTTTGGGTGAATCAATGTCAGATACGTTTACTTGACCTGAGGCATAATCATATGTCAATAATCCATTATTACTTCCTATAAAAAGTCGATTATTCTTTTCTACAATAGAATAAACTTGGGTACCGAATATTTCAGTTTCTCCAACAGGATGTGTTGTGATACCGTCATAAAAATACAACCCACTGTTCGTTCCAAGCCACATAATTCCTCTACTATCCCGGAAGATACAAAACACAGCTGTTTTCTTCCCATCAACAGCTACATTTTTCCATGAAAATTCCGGCTCTGGCAACTGCGGAGCCGAGAATGCTTTCCATGGTCCAATCATAGCAAGGATGATGCAAATGATTTTTAGCAACCTTTTTTCCAATACTTCTGTTCTCATACTTACTGGTGGTATTAAATCCTATTGCAAAGTTACTAATTTTAAGGGACGTAGCAGATTAAATGTCTTATCTTTAAGGTAACATTTGAGACAATCAATACAACAAATCGGACTTTCTATTGAATTAATAACCGCTACCATCATCTTACCTATCCGATAATGGTAGCGGTTGAATTGTTGTGGAGATTACTCTTCTCCAAATTTCTTGGCTATTTTCATCCAAGTATCAGATGTCGATATATTATATGTCCGATCTTGTTGCCAACCATTGATATATTCCTGGCTTGTCCAAGTCGAGTCAGAAAGGAAATAATAGCGTCCGCTCTGGTTCCGGCACAAATAGGTATCAAAATAATATGTTGAAGAACCCTCTTCTGCTTGTTTCATTGGTATTATTTGCCAATTTCCAAAGCCATCATCGGTAAAGTCTCCTGTTATATAGCCTTTTTTATCGCTTCCGGCTTCCCACATATTAACTTCAAAAGTTACTTTCACATTGTAATCTCCATAAGCTTCCATACCACCATGTTTCAGGAGATTATTATTGAAGTCAAAAAATGCGACGTTTTCCCAATTGGAACCAACGCCCCAAAGTGTTTGATTATTTGCGGATACCCAGAAAGGTTCCCATGCGCTGAATCCAGCTCCACCATTAGCTATAAGAGCCTCTTTTACTTCAATAAGGAAATCTTTTTGAAGCTGTGGACAAGGAGTTTCTGGATAACCCATACACATCTTACTCATGAGATTAATATTGTCATCGTTCCATGCTCGCGTCCATATATGACCGGTTTCTGCTACAAAAAGTCGAACTCCATATGTAGAGTAGAGGCGAGCGGCAAACTCTCCAAGTTGTGCCGGTGTATAATCTTGCCACTGAGGATAATACGAAACTCCGAGCAAGTCGAATGATTTTAGTCCGTATTTCTTATGGTTCGATACCCAATACATCGCATCATTGGGGTTCATGGCAACGTGAAGTATCGTCTGTATATTCTTTCCATTATCAGAATTGAAATCAGCAACGGCTTGAAGGCCCGCATTAAATAATTTTGTATTTCTAACAAAGTTAGTAGGTTCAAGGTCAGCATTATCTGCGACCATGATTGATTTGTTAGTCTCATTACCTATTTGAACCAATTCAGGTAAAAGATTTGTGTTCATTAGGTGTGTCAAGGTCTGATATGTGTAATTGTACACGGAATCGGCAAGTATATCAGAATATTTCACTACTGGTCGCCAAGCTTCTGGAACAAGATTTTTCTCCGGATCTGTCCATGAATCTGAATAATGAAAGTCCAAAAGGACGTTTAACCCAGCGGCCTTTGCTCTTCCAATACTCCGTTTCACATCGGATAAAGTGGAATACTGAGTCCATGTTGTGGGATTATGCCAAAGACGGAGACGAACAAGGTTACCTCCATATTCTTTGAGCATGCGATAAGGGTCAACTTCGTTGCCATTATCGTAATACTTGACTCCTCCATCTTGAAGCTCATTGATATACGAAAGGTCTGCTCCTTGAAGGAAGGGGAGTTCCGATGTAGAACGGCTAAATAGCCCGACTTCTGCTTGGTTGGATTCCATCGGCTGCACATCCTCAATCTGATTTTGGCACGCAATGAATCCAACTGAAAGCACTGTAGCGAAAATCACGAAGAGGATTTTCTTCAAACATTCTGTCTTCATTGGTTAAAAATTTAGGTTTATAAATACATCGCAAAGGTAGCGGTTATGTTTTTGAGTAACACTATATTATCGGACAGATGCTATTAGATATTGTATAATCAAATGGATATGTCCAATTTATTTCGTTGATTGTCCAATTTAATCCATGGGAAATAAGACAAAACAATATGCTTAATGAAGTACACAAACAATATTCATCTAAGACTATAGCTTTGAAGCAATAATCTTTATTCCGGTTGCCCGACTGATTCCGTGTTTCACACCGATTCAGCTTCGGGCGGTTATGATTTTGGATATGATGCCCGACTGAAGCCGGAGACGGCGACAACGCCAGAGCAAAGCGAGGACAAGCCTTCGCTCGACTCTCGCGTTGCCGCCTCTCTTTGGAATACCAGTCTGCAAACGATGACTGTGGCCGCTTCAAGGCTGACACTTTGAAACGGCAAAGGTCAACGGTGGCCGGTTCTTTCCCTTGAAGATTTTGAGCCTCGGCAGGGACAGGCGTTTTGGCGTGCGAAGTTACTGCGTCCGGTAGGAACGTCAAGTGACGCTGCGCTTGTGGTCGGCGTCGCACTCGTGAGCCTCCGCATTTTTTCGCATTGCGCAATAAACTCACGCTCGGCATACCAAAATAAATTTTGTTCTGCTCTCACTCAATCGTTTATTTCTCCCTCAATTCCTAAAAAATGGGTATCCCTCGCTTGCCGCTTACTACACACTTGCCTTATCCTCCCTTATGGCCGCAGTTGTGGAACTGCACGAAAAACGGCCAGCCCTGCCGGAGAAGTTCAAGGAGCTTCAAACAAAAGGGAAAAATTAACTCAAACACAAAAAAAATAATGGCAAAATTCAGAGTCAGAACAGAGTACATATTCAGTGGCTTCTTCGACATAGAGGCTGAAAACGAGGCACAGGCAAGGGAGTATGTTGAAAAGCACTGCGGATTGGTTATAGGCAGTGACATACATTCCACATTACCTGATGATGAAGTAAACTGGGAGTTCCCGGTTCACCCTGACACAAAAATTGGCGAGACCACAAGAATTAAACCGTAGTAAAACCCTCAAACACCAAAAGACTATGCACAACACTATTTATCAAATCAGCACCGAGCCGATAGCCGAGAACGACTATCTGAACATCGACCGTATAGTGGCAGGAGAAAACGCCTCCATATCCTATGTGTGCGAAAACCCCGAGGACGGACGCAAGTTCGACATCCGCTTTCTTCTTGAACATATCCTGCCGAAAGGTATGTTTACACCCACTGATGAAAACACCCTTTCCTACAATGGTGGCTTCGCAATATGGCGAAAATCCCATTTCGACAACATCAAGGCTATATATGCCGAACTTACCCCTGCAAACGTGATGAAATGGAACGGACCAATAGGGCAACTGAAAAAAGCCATTATCAATCCGCTTGGCACAGACGCTCTTTTCGTGACCGAGTTCTATGGCGGTGCAGGCACGGCAGAACGCTCCGCAGACCTAATGGATATTATTGCCAGACTGAAAAAGGGCGATAGGCTATACATCGGGGCAATATTAGGGTATCACAACTAAAACATACAGTCATGGAGTTCTTTATCGAACCTATCCCGACATGGGCGTTATGCTATCTAATCAACGGAGACCCGACAGGGTTAACAGACGACGAAATTGCGATGATTGACAAGTGGTATGCCGACAACAAAGTGCAGACCGTCACCACCACTTCCGAAGCCGAGGGAGAGTGCAACCCATATTTCTCCCATTTCCCTGCTTTCGGACTACCTGCCGAAGTCACTGACTGTCATGTGATGACCTTGTAGCCATTATCTCACGAAAGTCAAACGATAATCCAAATCACATGAATATGAAATACGAAGATGTGTCAGCGATACTATATCGCAATCATGGTGTTTTCGACATCACCACTCCTTTTGGCACACAACGCCGACGCTTGTTCCTCTCCACTGAAAGTAAGGTATGTGAGTTTGCGAAACGCTCTCGCAGGAGAGGCTATTCGATACCCCCAAACGACATTAAATGTTGGCTGTCTATCTCAAAAGTGACAAAGCCGACAACGAATATCGTAGCCAAATTCCAACGTTACGCCTCGCGTGCAACTTTCCCGTCTGCATTTGTTCGCAAGTGTCTTGAAGCTGACCCGACAAAGGACTGCTACGAGAACCGCCTTACCACCGGCACTCGCATCGACGGAGAGATAATATCCCTTGACGCTATCTCCAGATATAGCTATTGGGCGGTGGAACAGTTCAGAAAGGCTCTCAAAGAACGGCGCAACTTTAATTCCGGAACATTCACTTTCCGTGGTTATGACGGTTCCCTATGGATAGAGGTCAAGGATAAGGACGATAACAATAACTACTATAAAGCCGGAGATATTGCCGCTGGCTTCAGTAAAGAGTATCGTGGCTGTGCCAACGGATATTACTATGCCCTGATTGATGATGAACATTTTATCGGGATTGATATAGACTGAATTATAAACAGCACCCTGCAATCCTTATGAAGAGCAGGGTGCATAAAACCGAAAGATATGACAACGACTGAAATCAACTACAAGGGCACGGACTATACCTGCCGTATCGTGACAAGCAACGAGGGCGAGAGCCTTATCATCGGTGGGCTGGAATTGCTTAACGCACTTATGCCTTATCCAATCACCGACAAATGCGACGGCTTCGCCGACAAGGAAGCGGAGCGTGTCGATGAAGAAATCTTCTTCTATACCTCCGAAAGTGACTTGAAGCTGCCCGACAACGAACTTGTCGCAATACTCAGCGAAAGTAACCCCGAATGGTTTGACTGAAAATCCAAATGGCTTCCAATCGCGGAATGTCACAGCGACCACCGAGCCGTCCTGCAACCACGCGGGGCGGCTTTTGCTCGTCACCTCCCAAAAGCCGCGTCTATGGAAAACTTAGGGGAGGTAAGCCGTAGTGACAGGAGCGTGAGGTAGTGCCCCGGGCGTATTACCTCACACAACCTTATCACCACCGCTTGCTCCCAAATGATGTGAGTATTTAGGCGATAAGTCGTGTCAGTGGCCCGCGGATCCACAGGCACGGCACATCGCCTTGTGCTGTTTACCGTTTGCCCGGCTGATTCCGTGTCTCACACCGATTCAGCTTCGGGCAGTTCTGATTTGGGATATGATGTCCGGCTGAAGCCGAAGACGGCGACAACGCCAGAGCAAAGCGAGGGCAAGCCTTCGCCCGACTCTCGCGTTGCCGCCTCTCTTTGGAATACCAGTCTGCAAACGATGACTGTGGCCGCTTCAAGGTTGGCACTTTGAAACGGCAAGGGGCAACGGAGGCCGGTTCTTTCCCTTGAAGATTTTGATCCTCGGCAGGGACAGGCGTTTTGGCGTGCGAAATTACTGCGTCCGGGTGGAACGTCAAGTGACGCTGCGCTTGTGGTCGGCGTCCGCACTCGTGAGCCTCCACATTTTTTCTCCCTCAATTCCGAAAAAATGGGTATCCCTCGCTTGCCGCTGACTACACACTTGCCTTATCCTCCCTTATGGCCGCAGTTGTGGGACTGCACGAAAAACGGCCAGCCCTGCCGGAGAAGCTCAAAGAGCTTCAAACAAAAGGGAGAAAAATTAACTCAAACGCTCAAACATCAAAGGACTATGCGAGTAAAAAGAATGAAAGTAGCGGAGGGCAGACGGCTCAATATCGGGCAGTTCCCCAATTTCCACCGCTCCGGCTCCATTAGGGGCATGAAAAAACTCTACTATGGCGAGAACTGCCTTTTGGTACGCTGTGGCAACTACATCTACAACGTGACCTCCGAACCCTCAATCTACAATCAGGCAACAATCTAAATCATAAGAATATGGGAGATTATAACGGAATAGCAATATCCAAGAACGACAAGGAATTTGTCGTGGCGTTTGACAACTTTGTCAACGGCAAAATGCAATCAGCCACCAACACAGGAAAGGCACTCGCCACAATACACCGATACTTGCAGTCGCAGGCTTTCAAGGTGTGCGTGGCATATATCCGCCAGCTCGCTGTCAACTACCACAACGGCTATTACGATGAGCGGAACGAAACGGCAGCCCGGAGAGCAGCGATGATGTACGACACGCTGATGAACGGCGATGAAATCTATGACCCCGAATATAAAGAACTAAAGGATAAAAGCGTATGAACGACACCGATTTTCCCGAATACGGACGCCAGTGCGAGTTGCTGACACCGTGGCGAGGCTACCACCGTGGCACAATCGTAGGACTGAACGGCTACCGCTTCATCATCGAGGTAAGCAGTGGCGCGAGGATTGAACTTTACGAAGATGAAATTGAATTTGACTGACTATGAACAGACTGTTGACACCGAAATTTGAGGAAGCCATAAAGGACTATCCTCTGTACTCGCAGGACGGCAAGGAGAGAAATGCCGTGTGCGTGGCGATATTCACTATCGGAAATATCTGTTGGTTTGTGCTTGAAGGAGGCAAAGAGGGAGACGATACAATCCTTTACTGCATAGTGGTCGGACTCGGCGAAGATGAATACGGCTATGTGTCGCTCAAAGAACTTGCCGATGTCGAACTTGACTATCGCAAACAAGGCTTCGGCATTATCCGAGTGATACAAATGCCGTATTTCACCCCATGCCCCATAGGGCAAATAAGCGATGAGAGGCTTCAAGACTTCTTGAACCGCCTTTATGATTGACCGAACACGTCAGCCGTGGTGTTGTGCCACGGCTGACATTACCGAAAAATTCGGTCTGCCACCTCCATGCCGGACGTGGCAGACATAAACGTGTACTGACATGATTTTACAAACCATAATCCAAGTTGCCGCACAATGCGGCTGGAGTGTGACCGCCAATGTGAGAGACGGAAACATCACCTCTTTCGATTTCCGGCGGAATACCGAGAGCGGAGTGCCGTTCTGCTTCTCAGCCGACATGACCGGTAGCAAACCGACTTCGCTGGTGGACGACATACTGTCGTTCATCGACGCTTTCCAACCCGACATCTTCGCGCGGCAGTGGTGCCGGATTTCGGGTGCCGGAGAGAGCCGATATGCCCAAACACTCTCCGACATGGACGGCATACGCACCCGGGCATGGCTACTCGCCATCGACCTCTCCGAAGCCTTCGCCGCTCCGCGCCCCTCGCCGTGGTATCTCTGGAACTGACAGTGCCGTTTTATCGGTTCTTCCGTTTTCTTCCCCGCTTGACCTGCGGGTGGTCGAGCAGGAAAATTATGTCGCTTCCGAGTATCAGCCTGTGCCAGCCGTTTTCCGAGCGGCGGTATGGGAGTACCGGGGGCGATTGCCTCATGTATTCGTAAATCGTTGTATGGCTTATGCCGAGCAATTTTCTTGCCGCCATCACCGAATATAGCAAATCGGGGACTATCCTGTGAAAATCAGGGCGCATGGCTTTTCTCCCCACTTTCCATCACCGCCTGCCGGCGGTATGCGTTTATGAAAACTTCGGCGGCTTCCACTGCCATCTCTGCGGAGAGGCTGATATGCGCTGGCCACCTTGTAAGACGGTTCTCCGGAGTCACGACATCCGACAACCGAATGTTGTGATAATACAGCGCGACCGCAAGGTCATATTTCCGCTGTTCCCAATCTATGGGTGTAGGTTGTACGTTGTCTTTCATTTTTCCATGTTCTTTTGAGTGTTTATCCTGAATGTCTTTCCTCGCAAGGCGACGAAATTGAACATCTCCTTGAAGCGGTCATATATCCTCTCGCCATAGGCCTCCTGTATCTGGTCGATTGTGAAGTTGGTGGTGGCATGGGTGAACTGGTGGTAGCGGTTGTCGTAGCGTGACTGGAAGATGTACTGCATAACATTCTCGAAGTTGCCGTACCTTCCTGTCGGCAATGTCTCGCTGCCAAGTTCGTCAAACGCCTGTCTTGGACTGTCGATATACTGCCTGATGCCCCGGTAGCCTCCGTATATTGACTCATCGGCGTAAGCGGCGCATACATCAATCACGTTGTCTATCCGGAAATAATACCGGTTGCCCTCGATGTGCGGCCTCACAAGGGAGCAGAACTCCCTGATGATTTTCAGCATGGTGGATTTGCCCGTTCCGATGTCGCCCCAGATAAGCAGCCCCTTGTCCGGGTCAAGGTTGCCATCATAGTCCATCACCGCCCAGTGAACGATGTCGTTGTATGCCGGTTTCATTTCTTCCCTCACTGTGAAGCCCGGGCAGACGGCAACCGCACACTGCATGAAAAGCGTCTTGTATTCGCTAATCCTCGATAAGTCCACAGTTCGGTTTGACCGGCGTTCTGCGGCCTCTCTGATTTCCCTGACGGCTTCCGCCGGGTTTATTTTCTTGGGGTTTGCCATTGTTCCGTTCTCGTTCTAATCGGGCGCGGGCCCAGTTGAAAAAATGATCTTTGCACTCCTGCACGGTCGAATGGTTCTTTTTCTTGATTCTGCACTCTTGAAAAAAATCAGGCAACAAATCATCAAGTATTTTCCTTTCGCAGTGCAAGGCTCCGGCTATTTCGTCGAGCGAAGCCGTCTCCTTTGAAAAAATTTCAAAAACTTCTCCTTCACGCGCGGGGGAGAGAGAATTTTTATTTATATTATTATCTATATAATATATGTCCCCAAAAGTGTCCCCAACAGTGTCGGAAGAAGTGTCCCCATTTGTGGAGGATTGAGCTTCTGAAGAAGCCCCGATAGCCGCTGTATCCTGTGGCGCCATGATTGAAAAACCGGGTATCTGATCCATGACAAGCACCGTGTATAATGTCGCGTTGCCTATTTCAAGTCTCCGTATCCACTTCTGCGCTTCAAAAATCCTCATGTATCTTCCTACTGTGTCTTTGTCCGCTCCGATTGAGGCGGCCAGTTTTCGTGTCGAGGCCACGAACTGACCGGGCAGGATGTCTATTGTCGTGCCTTTTATGGGGTATGTGCCTTTGGCTCTCTGCACGCGGAAAAGTATCTCCAGCCAGAGATGTACCATCCGGCTCTCGGAGTAGAGCCATTCCACGTTGCGGAGATAGTGCATTACGGGTATCCATGAATGGTTCATTTCGGCTGTTTATATTCTTGGGGTACATATATATGGGAGTTGGTGCGTGTGTCTCAGGCTTTTCCACATGAAGTGTCAACATCGCGGTCTGTCACATAGAGTTCCTTCGGGAACACCACACATCCGGCAATCCTCTCTATCTCTTTCTTGCAGAAGGAGGGTATGCAGCAACATCCGGCTTTCCAGTTGTAGAATGTCTTGCGTTTGATGCCTTCTCCGCAGGCTCTCACTACCGCTGTCACGAAAAAACGGTGGTCTGTATGGGGTAGCGTGGCGAGATAGTCGTTAAGGCACTTGGAGTCAATCTCCTTGATCTGTTGTGTAGTCATAATTTCGTCCTTTAAGATTAAATGAATCAGGTCTGCCGTTTTTTTTCAAGTGTTGCGTATCCGGCACGCGCCCTCACATCGTAAAGAGAGAGGAAAAAACGCCTGCCGTTACGCTCCGCTTTCAGGGAGCCGTCATGTATCGCGTCGCGTACACGCTGGTCTGAACAGTGCATGATCTCGGCTGCCTCACGCACGGTTATCTTCCTGTCAGGAGGCATTGGCGCGGTGATGTTCCGCTTTATCTCTTCAAGGGTGTTCTCAATCCTCGTGAGCCTCATTTTATGCGTCGGTCTTCACTCATAGTCGTATCCGTTTATAAGCTGTTTGACATTTTTTCTGTTAGCAACCATTAGCTATATTTAGAAAAATGATTATCTTTGCAATTAGAAATAATTAATCTAAATTAGGTAGTTGCAATAACACTAACAAACTAATCGTGCTAAATGATTGTTTGAAGTGTTATTATTGGAAATACCTAATCAAATTTATTAGAAAATATAAACGCATGTTTATGGACAGCATAAGAGAAAGAGTGAGACAGGCGATGGAATGGCTGAAAGACAACAGGCTGTTCAACTCCAACCGTGCCATTGCGGAAAAGATGGGCTACAATCCCAGCGTCGTGTCGCAGGTGATAACCGGCAAATCCAACGTGTCGGAACGCTTTGTCAAGAGCCTTTGCAGCATATATCCGCCCCTGAGTTTTGAATGGATATGGAGCGGCAATGGAAGTATGATACAGGAGACAGCTGCACGGCAGCAGGAGTCGGATCCTGAGCCTCCGCAGTTTGACCGCTTCTCGTATATCCTTGCTGACATGGCGGAGATAATAAAGAACATGACCGCCTTCATGGGGCCGATGAATAACCGGCTTGAACGACTGGAAAAACGGATTGATGAACAGGCAAAGGAGATTGAGCGGCTACGCTCTGAACTGTCGTCAAAAGAGAAAGCCGCCACCTCCCGGAAGAAGTGACGGCTGTGCCGGCGTTACGGCAGATATTATTTGAGTTTACCAAATCCTTGTATGACGCTCGTCTGAAGCACCTGGGCGTATTTCTCGGTCATTGTCACGTTGGAATGGGCGAGCATCTTGCTAACAGTCTCGATACCCACGCCCTTTGTCAACGCCCACGTCGCAAACGTGTGGCGGCCGACGTGCATTGTCAGGTTGATGTGCAGCTTGGCCATTTTAGCAATCAGCTTCAACTGGTCGTTGCACTTCTGGTTGCTCATCAGGTCAAGGTTGTAGTCATACTTCTTAAGTATGGCTATCGCCTTCGGCAGTAGGACTATCGTGTAGGGCATACCCGTTTTCATACGCTTGTCGCGTATGCAGTAGTCGTCTCCCTGCATGAACACGTCCGACTTCTTGATCTTGACGAGGTCGGAGTATGCAAGTCCCGTGTAGCATGAGAATATGAACATATCGCGCACCTTCTCGGTCATGCCGTAGAGTTCAAGGGCTTCCACGCGATCACGTTCCTCTTCGGTAAGGAATTTTATGCCCTCCGATTTTCCACGCGAAATCCTCATGCCGTCGTATGGGTTGGACTCCAGCTTCTCAAACTGTATCGCCTCCACGATATAGGGTTTGAGGCGTTTGTGATAGCCGTGAACCGATGCCTGGGCTGTCACACGCTTGCGTATGAAATCGTCCCATAATCTGATGTTCTTTGGGGTGAGGTCGCTGAAGAAGCGTATCAGCCCGAAGTCGCGCAGGCATTTGAGCATCACCTTGTGCTGCTTGCGTGTTGACTCCGTGACCGGGCGCATGTCGATACGTTCCTCCAGCCAGTCGAGAAAACTTGCCGACGAACCCTGCAACTTCGTTTTCTTGACCTTTTTGAGAAGCGACAGGTCGTATTCGCCCTTTGTCGAGGCTATGGACGACATCTTCTCATGCAGACCGTCATAGACACGGCGTATCTGCTCGTTCAGATGGTCGGCCTGAGGGTGGTTGACCACCTCCTTGCCGTTCCACTGCTGCTTGAGTACAGCCACGCCGGTGGAGAGACGGACGCGCTCACGGTTGTACGACACCTCAATCTCCACGGTGCCGGGGTTGACGGCCGATGCCTTCTTGCGGCGGTCGAAAACAATCTTGATCTGTGGTATTCCTGCCATAAGTAAAAGATTTTAAGAATGATACATTCAAATTTCTCGTGATGTGGTACACGAAAAAGCGTGTACCACAAATTCCGGGAAATGTACCACACGTGTACCACATACCATTTCAACGCATCCAACAACGAGGCTGTTGCACGCCCCGAATCTTTTGGAAACATTTAGCACAAAATAGCAAATATCAGAGAGTTGGCACTCTAAACAGGCTCCGGTCGCTATGGCAAGACCGGGGCAGGAGACAACGGCTGATATTTGTTGGAAAAGCTGGTACATTTGTGGTACTTTTTTGTGGTACATTCACGAAATCTGTACCAAAGATAATGTGCTAATTCCGAACTAACAAATGCTAACTTTGGCTATCGGCAGGAAATACGGTTTGTGCTAAATCTTTCTAAATCAAGATTTTATAAAATTGCTAACACTTGCACATCAGTCACTTACGGACACGAAAAAAGGGCCACTGAAAAGTGACCCTTTAGTGATCCGGTTGGGATTCGAACCCAAGACCCACAGCTTAGAAGGCTGTTGCTCTATCCAGCTGAGCTACCAGACCTGCCTTTATTTTACCGGCTCTTTCGAACCGACGCCAATTGCCGAGTCTATCGCCTCCGCGCTTAGCGATGCAAAGTTAATCATTTTTTTTTATATTTCCATGATTTTATCAGGATTTGTCGTAAAAGTTTTTGCAAAAGATTCAGAAACCACTAATAATCGCTTAAGTAAGCCTCCTAAAACAAACAAGGGGACGGCCAAGTGCCGTCCCCCAAGGGTTATAGGTGATTAGTGGAATTCACTCTCACTTGAATCTGCGGTTGCCCTCAAGCGCTGGTTTGCCTGAGTCGGCAGCCGTTTTCTTCGTACTCGATTTGATGATGTTGTAGGCAATCGGAGCTGCGCAGAAGAGCGAGCAGAACGTGCCGACTATCACGCCGAAAATCATTGCGAATGTGAAACTGCGGATCGTGTCGCCTCCAAGGAAGAAGATGCAGAGGAGCACCAACAGCGTGGAGACTGAAGTCATGATCGTACGGGTCAACGTCGTGTTGAGCGACTTGTTGAACGTCTTGAAGCGGTCCTCCTTAGGATAAAGACCTATCATCTCGCGCACACGGTCGAAGACCACCACCGTATCGTTGATCTGATAACCGATAATCGTCAATACCGCTGCTATAAACGACTGGTCGATCTCCATGGAGAACGGCAGGAAGCCCCAGCATATGGAATAGAATCCGATGATCAGGAACGCGGTCAGTGCTACGGCGCAGACTGCGCCCACAGAGAACGCGATGTTGCGGAAACGCAAAAGGATGTAAAGGAACATGCAGACCACTGCTATGCCCACTGCCCAATATGCGTCGGCCTTCATATCGTCGGCCACTGAGGGACCCACCTTCTGAATCGATATTATACCACGGCTTTCGTCGGCAACTGTGAACGCCTCCTTATCCATGACCTTGCCATCGGCTCCGGTGAGTTCAGGCTGAAGTCCTTTATAAAGAAGGTCGGTGATCTCATTGTCGATGTCGCCGTCTTCGGTGTTGATCTTATAGCTCGTAGAGATACGCACTTTCGAGGGGTCGTCGATAGTGAGGACTCCCACGCTGACGGTCTTGTCGTCGGCGGCCTCCTGAAGCTGCGTGAGCAGACGGTCCTGAATCACGTGCGGATCCACATCTTTGTCAAACTGCACTACATAGTTGCGGCCTCCTGAGAAGTCGATGCCCTGGTTCATGCCACGGATAGCGAGCGAAGCGATCGACACCACTACGAGGAACAACCATACGGCTGAGGCGGCCTTCCACTTGCCGAGGAAATTGATATTGGTATTGGAGAGGAAATTGCGGCTCAAGCTCGTCGTGAACGTCATGGATGAGCAGCGACCGTTCTTAGTGATAAGGTCGAATGCCAGACGCGTCAGGAAGACGGCCGTGAAGAACGAGCAGACAAGACCGATGATAAGGGTCGTAGCGAAGCCCTTGATCGGGCCTGATCCGAAAATCAGAAGAATCACGCCGGTGATGACCGAAGTAAGGTTGGAGTCAAAAATTGCAGAGAACGCGTTGTTGTAGCCTTCGAAGATGGCCTGACGGAGTTTCTTGCCTGTGGCAAGCTCCTCTTTCGCACGTTCGAAGATAAGCACGTTGGCATCGACTGCCATACCGAGAGCAAGCACGATACCCGCGATGCCCGAAAGGGTCAGCACTGCCTGGAACGAGGCGAGGATACCGAGCGTGAAATAAAGGTTGAGCATCAGGCCCACATTGGCGACAAGGCCGGGGATCAGGCCATAGACTGCTATCATGAAAATCATGAGGAGCACTAGAGCCACGACAAACGACAGGAAGCCCTGCTGAACGGCCTCAGCTCCAAGGCTCGGGCCGATCACGTTGTTGCTGACCACATTGACCTTTGCGCTCATCTTTCCGGATTTAAGCACGTTCGCAAGGTCGTTGGCCTCTTCGGGAGTGAAGTTGCCGGTGATTTCCGAGCTGCCTCCCGTGATTTCATTGTTTACGTTGGGATATGAATAGACATTGTTGTCAAGCACGATGGCGATCGGACGGCCGATGTTGTTGCGGGTCAGCGTGGCCCAAGCCTGTGCGCCGGCGTCGTTCATTCGCATGTTGACGGTGTTTCCGCGCATGGCCTCGTATTCACTGGTGGCCGACACTACGGCGTCGCCTTCAAGGGCTGCGTCCCCCTTCAGGGCCACAAGCTGCCAGTAAGGGGTCGTGCGGTCTTCGCCATTGTCTTTCTTCATGACATTGCCCTGGGCGTCATATACGGGATATTCAGTGGCTTTCACCTCCCATACGGCCGAGAAGTCGGAAGGGAGCTTCTGCTTGGCCAAAGGCGAAGAAAGGATGCTGTCGACTATCGCACGGTTCTGCGGCGTGACAATACCGATCACGGGGCTTCCTGCCCTCTGCGGGCCTCCGAGGAGCGCGATGAGGTCTGTGTGGCCCACGGTGTCTTGCGCTGCCCATTCGCGCGCGAAGTTGTTAAGGTCGTTGGCGATTTCGTTATAGTTGTAGACTTCGTAGAACTCCAGGTTGGCTGAAGACTTCAGAAGCTCAGTGACACGCTCCGGCTCTTTCACGCCCGGAAGCTCCAAAAGGATCTGTCCTCTCTTGTCCTGAAGTTTCTGGATGTTGGGGGCCACGACACCAAACTGGTCGATACGCGTGCGGAAGATGTTGAACGCGGCATCCACCTGGCTGTCCACCTGTTTCTCAAGGGCGGCCGTCACCTCCTGGTTGCTCGAATTGCTTTTGATCTTGCCGAGGAATTCCCCCTCGCGGGTGAAAAGTCCGGCCATGGCTCCCGGCTGGATGTAGGAGGCCACCTTCGAGATGAAATCCCTGTCGCCGGCCTTCACGTCGGCTTCCTCTGCCTTCTTGATGGCCGCGTCGATCTGGCGGAGCTGGCTCTCGCCCGAGGCATACTGGCGGAGAATGTCCGGCACGGAAATCTCAAGTACGACGTTCATACCTCCCTTGAGGTCAAGACCCATGCCTATCTCGTTCTTGCGCACCTGGTTGTAGGTGTAGCCCAGATAGACCTTCTCCTTGTCGATCGAGTCGTTGAATTGCTTCAGATTTTGTTTGTAGGCGTCATTGGTTACGTCGCTTGTCTTGGCCATCATCGCGGCATATTCCTCCGCCTTTTTCTCATAGTGAGAAGTCACGAACGAAAAGGAGATATAAAATCCGCAAATCAGGATCAAAAGGACGGCAATGGTGCTGATAAACCCTTTGTTCTGCATTTTTTTGTTGGTTTTATTGTTGTTTGTTTTTTGTCAGGTTATGATGAAAAAAACTCGTCTCCCAAGCCGAGCCGTTTTTTCAGCTCGCAAATATAGCTTAAATTTTTGACCTAATCCACATCATTGATGCTAAAAATGATTATTTTACCTCTTTTTAGTTAATTTCAGCCCCTATCCTCTCTATGTTTCAAAAATAATTGCTACTTTTGGGCTCTAAATCCTTTCGGGGCAGACTCTCCCTGACGACGCCCCCCTTAAACTGTCATTATCCTGATGAGACGACGCAAATCCAACCTCCGCTCTCTTCCCTGGACCCTCATATCCCTCGCCCTCCTCGCCTCTTGCGCTTCTATCGGAAATCCCTCCGGCGGACCGCGCGACGAAGACCCTCCCCGTTTCGTGAGGGCCAACCCCGCGCCGGGGTCCGTCAACGTCAAGCAAGACCAGATAGACATATATTTCGACGAGCTGGTCAACGTGAAAGACGCCTTCTCAAAGGTGGTCGTTTCCCCTACCTCGAAGTCCGTCCCCAGGGTATCCTCCCAGGGCCGGAAAGTCACCGTGAAGTTCAACGACACGCTCAGGGCCAACACCACCTACACCATCGATTTCGCCAACGCCATCGAAGACAACAACGAAAACAATCAGCTGCAGGGTTTCACTTACTCCTTCTCCACAGGCCCGGAAATCGACACTCTCCAGATTTCCGGCATGGTGCTCTCCGCCGACGGGCTTGAGCCCCAGCAAGGCATGCTCGTGGGAGTGCATTCCAACCTTTCCGACACGGCATTCGCCAAGCTCCCCCTCGAACGCATCGCCAAGACCGACGACCGTGGCCGGTTTTCCGTCATGGGCCTTGCCCCGGGCGAGTATCGCCTGTATGCCCTCGCCGATGTCGACAACGACTATCGCCGAGAGAACCCGGAAGAGGCCATGGCGTTCTATGAGTTCACGATAAGCCCCTCTTCGGAAAGGGTGACCGCCACCGACACAATCTTCAATCTCCACAATGGCGCTGTCGATTCCGTCGTGACTCGCGAACGAACCCGGTTCCTGCCCAACGACATCCTCCTGCGCTCGTTTGAAAGCGACTACAAATCTCAATTCCTTCAGAAATACGAAAGAGTAGATTCCACAAGAATACGTCTGATTTTCAATACCAAAAGCGACACCCTCCCCACCCTTAATCTCGTAGGAATCGAGGGATATAAGAACTGGAACGTGCTCGAACGCTCGCAAAACAACGACACACTGACGTATTGGATCGCCCCGCCCTCCCTCGTCGCCACCGACAGCATACATCTTGCCGTCACCTATCTGCGGACCGACACGGCCCAAAACCTGACCCTTGGCACCGACACGCTCCGGTTCTTCACCGAGCGACCTAAGGCTCCCAAAAAGGAGAAAAAGAAAAAGAAGAAAAAAGAGGAAGAGGAACAGCCCGACACGATGCCTATCGTAATCCCTCCTCTCGGACTCAGAGCCGTCACGCAGTCAACCCACGAAGTCTACAATCCGGTCATAATCGAATTCGACACACCCCTTTCCCGCCTCGACACGGCAGCCTTTCATCTTGAGGCAATGGTCGACTCCGCATGGAAGCCTGTCAAGGATGGATGGAAGCTCCAAAGCGTGGATTCTCTCAACCCAAGGACCATGAAGATAGACTATCCTTGGGAATTGGGCATGGAATACAAACTGACGGCCGACTCCCTTGCCGCCACGGGAATCTACGGACTCATCACGATTCCCTTCGAGCATAAGTTTAAGGTGAAATCGGAAGAAGACTACTGCTCGCTCATCTTCAACGTCAGCAATTTCACGGATTCCGTGCCGGCTTTCGGAGAGCTTGTCTCCACCTCCGACGAGCCGGTCAGGCGCGTGCCTCTCGTCGACGGTGTCCTGACTTTTGATTATCTCGACCCCGGAAAATACTATGCCCGCATCTTCGAAGACCACAACGGCGACGGGAAATACACCACCGGCGACCTGGCCGCCCACCGCCAGCCTGACGTCGTCTACTACTATCCCAAGGTCATTAATATTAAGAAAAACTGGGAGAAGACCGAATCCTGGAACGTCTTCGACACGGCTGTCGACCTTATGAAGCCCGAGGCCATCAAGAAAAACAAGCCCGAAGCCGATAAGAAAAACCGCAACCGCAAGAAGAACGAATCCGAGGAGGAGGAAGACGAAGAAGACGTGTTCGATCCCACCAGAAATCCCTTCAACCCCAACGACAAGGGAAGCATGCGCAACAAGACAAGAAGACACTGACGAAAAAAAATGGAAGGTCGTCGCAATATTGCGACGGCCTTCCATTTTGTCAAATTACGCACGAATATAACGATTGAATGCCCAATTTCCCCTCTTTTTGACTCAAATTCTAATAAATCAGCATAAAAATTTATTTTTTTTTCAGATTTTAGTGTTTGTTTCAGAAAAATAAATTAACTTTGTAACGTCATCTATTGTGGACGTTGCTTTCCTGACAAGAATAGGTCTGCGAAGGAGGGCAACCATGCATGACTCGAACAAACTTTAACCACACTCAATAACCTTAACCATTCGCGTGGCGCGAATTCAGATTAAAAACCCGAAGACGCGTAGTCGCGAGCCATCCATCTTAGTCTAATGGAAAAAGGAATCAAATCAAAACGCAAAATCCTGGACGTGGCGTTCAATCTCTTTGCCGCCTACTCCTATCCGGATGTGTCTTATTCTCTTCTTGAGAAGGCCACTGGCATAAGCCGTGGCTCTATGGTGTACTACTTCAAAAACAAGGAGGGTATCTTCCGCGCAGTCATCGAAAAGTATATTCTCGACATGACAAGCAACGAGGAAACCACTGATGAAGACAAGGCCTCCCTAAAGTCGTTCTGCGACAAAGTCGTGGCTAACATTGCAAAAGCCAAAGAGACTGCACGCAAACGCGGAATCGCCAACTTCAGCGGAGCTTGCCTCAACATCTCCAGAAATGCACTCCAGTTCATCCCCGAGTTCCGTGAGAACCGTCTCTCAGCACAGAATGAAGAGATAGAAATGTGGAAAGGCGTAATCGAGAATGCCAAGCAGTCGGGTGAAATCAAGGCCGACATCGATGCCGGCTCTCTCGCCCTCCTGTTCCAGAGCGTGAAATGGGGCCAGACCCTGATGGGTGTATACGTTCCCAACGGCGTAGATCCCGAGACCCAGCGTCACCTCTTCGACAGCCTTTACGCTCTCGTTAAAAACTAATCAGAAGAAGTTTTTCATCGATTATAAAAATTCAGAAAGAGATCCGGCGTCACTGCGACAGTGATGCCGGATTTTTTTATTAAAGAACGCATTCCTTAAAATCTCAAGAATATGCTTGCCCCTCAACGGCCGGGGGCGAACTCCGGAGGCAGTATATGCCCCGGATCTACGCTGTCTACGGCCGTTATGACTGTCTTGCTTGACCCGCGCCATGGCAACGTGGCGTGATACTGACGATATGTCACCCTGACCGGACGCGCGTCAAGCTGCGCACGCTTAAGACGCAGGGCCACCTGCTTGTCGGCGGCCGTGAAGATAAAGTCGCGGCTGTAGATGCGGGTCGTGTCGTGGAGCTCCTTATAAGGAAGAAGCACCCCCTCATACGTCTTGAAGACCGTTCCTCGCTTCTCTATATGCTCCACATAGCCATATTGGGTGGCGTCTTCCACGTAAGGAGAGAAATATCTCAGCCAACAGGCCACCCCGAGAGCCACCACTATCATGACAAGCCCTCCCCATAGCCACGGCTTCAATCTCCTCCGTGGCTTCAGATGCTCCCATTCCGATTCCTCGGCATCCCAATAAGCAGGGTCATCCGGCTTATACGCCGGCTTCTTGGGCTCCTTGGGTTTCTCCTCTATGTCGGGTCCGTCGAAGAAATCATTCTTCTCCTCTTTTTCGTTATCTTTCGGTTCAAATAGCATTCTGTCTCTATTTAATGGTTAATCTTGGTCGAGTTTCTCGGCCTCCGCCACGGTTGCCTCCGCAAGTTTGCGTCCTCCCTTCCGGCTCATCGAAATATATCCCATCGTGAAAATGCCGAGTATTATAAGCATGACGGTCTGCCCGCTCCATTGAAGCATCGAGAAGGCGGTGCCCTCTGCGTCGCTCACTCCATAAATGGCAAGACCGAACATGATCGCCAGGTTCCAGGGACCAAGTCCGCCGTTCGACGGGATAGCCATGCTTATCGAACTCAACACGAAAGCCACCAGACAGGGCGTAAGTCCCCACGCCATGCCCGGACCCGTGCAGAGCTCGCGGGTGAAGTCGAAGGCATAGAAAGCCAAGTAAAGCTGCGTGTAGTAGCAGCCCCAGATGCAGAGAGTCAGCCAGAGGAATTTCCAGCGACCCTTCATTTTAACTACAACACTGAAACCCGCCCACATGTTGAGCGACATCTCCCTGATTTTCCTGACCACCTTGGTCTCTCTGAAAACCCGGAACAGCACAAAGCACAATACCAGCCCTCCTATTATCGCGCCCCAGAACCATACCTGCGATAAAAGCCCCAGAAGGTCGCGGCCCACGGGATATTTCGTCAGAAAGGCCTCCAATGCGGGCGACGCCACCACCAGGCACAGCAACAGCAGCAAAAGCACCATCAGCGTGTCGGCCAGACGGTCGCCGATCATCGATCCGAGCACCGACGTGAACGAAGCCTTCTGACTGGAGGATATATACGTGCATCGCCACACCTCCCCAAGCCTCGGGAAGACAAGATTCAAGGCATAGCAGCCGAATATGGAGCAACACAGGGCCATAAACGGAGGATTGACGCCAAGCGCCGACAGTTGCAGCCGCCAGCGCGCCGCCCGGAATATATGAGAGAAGACGCTGATGCCCATCGCAAGGAGAATCCAGCCGTAGTCCACGCCATGGCGTATCAAGTCGAGCATCTCCCCGAAATTGACCTTCTTGAACATATAGACCACCAACAGCACTGTCAGCGCCACGGGCAGGCCGTATCTTATCCCCATTCCCAGCCATTTTTTCCAGACCGGTTCCTGAGCCTTCGCGGCTTCTGTAGGAGTCTTAGGGTTTGTTTCCATTTTATTTCTGTTTGTCTGTTGTTTGCTTATTTCAAAATCGAATCAGCGCCGTCAAGAAGAAACTCCACCTCCTTGAAGGCATAGCGGCGTGTCTCCCCTCCGTCAAGACACAGCGTAAGCATCCCGTCGGGGTCTACGGCTTCTATGCTCGCCTTTATACGCTCCCCCGCCCTGCGGTCGGCAAAGGGATACGCAATCCCGTCGCCTCGCCACAGCCGCTCCATAAATTCTTCGTGAAGCCTTTCCCTGTCGCCAAGCATGGCAAGCCTCGACTCCAAGGCGGCGGCAAGATTGCCGGCCATATCCTCCAGGGAATAAGTCTCTCCGTTCAGCATCGCCATAGAGACGGGATTGGGAGCATCGCCGACAAAGCGCGTCTGGTTGACGTTGATGCCGATTCCCGCCACGCTTCTGCCGATGGTGCGCCCGTAGATGGAATTCTCTATAAGTATGCCGCATATCTTGCGGTCGCCCACGTAGATATCGTTTGGCCACTTCACCCTTGCCTCTATCCCATGCATCCCCAGGACATCGGCCACGGCAAGGGCCACTGCCTCCGAAACGGAGAATTGCGACGCGGCTTCAATACCTTCCGGCCTCAACAGGGCGGAAGCCGTGAGGTTCATCCCCGGCTCCGCCTCCCAGGAGTTGCCGCGCTGCCCGCGTCCGGCCGTCTGCCGCAGGGCATAGACGAGGCAAGGAGCCTCCAGCGAGTCGGCGCGCTCCGCGAGCCAGAAATTTGTGGATTCCGTTGTTTCGAGGCGTATGATCTCCATTCTCAGAAAGATATTGTGCGTGAATGGTCGGGATTGACGGTGATGCCTACCTCCGAGGCATCTTCCGGAAGGAGCGTGCCTATTCTGTCGGGCCATTCTATAAGGCATAGGTGGCCGGAATAGAAATAGTCTTCCGCCCCTATGTCGAGGGCCTCTTCAGGCGATTCGAGCCGATAGAAGTCAAAATGATAGATGGGAGCGCCGTCGGAGCCGGCATATTCGTTAAGGATGCTGAAAGTCGGGCTGCCGGAGTCGTCGGCTACGCCGAGCTGTCGGCACACTTCGGCTATGAACGTCGTCTTTCCGGCCCCCATCTCCCCCCGGAAGGCGAAGACCCCCTTCCCTCCCGTTTCCTTCAGGAAAGCGGAGGCCGCGAGGGGCAGTTCTGATATGTCGTGGATGGTGATTTCCATATTCCTCTGTATTTTGATGCAAAATTAGCAAAAATTTGATTAAATTTGCAGTGTGGCATGTTGCCAAATCGCTTTTTAGGGTGTTAAAAGGCTAATGCCATGTGCAGAATGATTAATTTTTAAATATATATTGATGGGAAAAGTATTGATTATCGGCGCCGGTGGCGTCGGAACGGTGGTGGCGGCGAAGTGTGCCCAAAACCCCGACGTGTTTTCCGAAATTGTCATCGCCTCGCGCACGAAAGAGAAGTGCGACCGTCTCGCTGAGAGACTCGGTGCCCCCAACGTCTCGACCGACCGCGTTGATGCCAATTCCGTGGAAGAGCTTTGCGAGCTTTTCCGTCGTCATAAACCCGACATCTGCATCAACGTGGCCCTCCCCTATCAGGATCTAACGATCATGGAGGCCTGTTTGCAGTGTGGCGTAAACTATCTCGACACGGCCAACTATGAACCCGAAGACGAGGCCCATTTCGAATACAGCTGGCAATGGGCCTACCGTGAGCGTTTCGAGAAAGCCGGACTGACGGCCATCCTCGGATGCGGTTTCGACCCGGGTGTGTCAGCCGTTTTCGTCGCCTACGCCGCCAAGCATCATTTCTCCGAAATGCGCTATCTCGACATCGTTGACTGCAACGCCGGAAACCACGGAAAGGCTTTTGCCACAAATTTCAACCCTGAAATCAACATCCGCGAGATTACCCAGAAAGGGAAATACTGGGAAGACGGCAAATGGGTGGAGACGGAGAATCTCGCCGTGCATCGTCCGCTCAACTATCCCAACATCGGAGAGCGCGAGTCCTACCTCCTTTATCATGAGGAGCTCGAAAGCCTCGTCCTCAATTTCCCGACAATCCGTCGCGCACGCTTCTGGATGACCTTCGGACAGGAATATCTGACCCACCTCCGCGTGATCCAGGACATAGGCATGGCCCGCATCGACCCCGTCATGTATGAGGGTCGCGAAATCGTGCCTATCCAGTTCCTGAAGGCTGTCCTCCCCGATCCCGGTTCGCTCGGAGAGAACTATACGGGTGAGACCTCCATCGGATGCCGCATCTCCGGCCTCGACAAGGAGGGTAAGGAATCCACCTACTACATCTACAACAACTGCTCCCACGAAGAGGCCTACAAGGAGACCGGAGCACAGGCCGTCAGCTACACCACCGGCGTTCCAGCCATGGTAGGCGCCTACATGTTCCTGACCGGCAAATGGGTAAAACCCGGCGTCCACAACGTCGAGGAATTCGACCCCGACCCCTTCCTCGAAAAGCTCGCCAAATCGGGTCTCCCCTGGCACGTCATCGTCGACGGCGACCTCGAACTCTAAGCTATAAAAGCTATAAAATTGAGGCGGAAATCTTGAGATTTCCGCCTCAATTTTTTTATTAAAAGCCGCCCTCCGAGTCCGGATAGAGCGCAGGTCTCCCGGTCGGCGGTGCTCAGTCCGCCATGAGTCCGAGTCAAGTCCACGCTCAGTCCGACCCCGCCATCAAGCATTCATCATCAGATTCTTATACCTCAGCAAAGCCTCGATATAATAGTAATCCGCATAGATTATCGAATAGTCGATTTCGCTTCCCGCGGGCTTATGCCCCGTGGAATGGTCGAGAAAGGAAGGGCGCTTGCTACCCGACCGATAGGCATCCGTCACCTTCTCTGCAAAATCCAGAAATCTCTTGTCCTGCGTCTCGCGATAGACGGTCGTATAGCCATAGATGGCCCACGCCTGGCCCCTCGCACACGTAGAGCTGTCGGAATATCCCTGATGCGTCATCCCCTTGATGAAATGCCCGTCCTCCGGGTCATACACCGCCACGTGGTAGCACGTATAATCCTGGCGGAAATGATATTTCATCGTAGTCTCGGCGTGCTTGACGGCTATATTATAACAAACCCTGCCTGCGCCCATTGCTCGCTCCAGGCCATCGTCCCTTTGGGGAATGAGTAGTCGGTCAGGTCTTCCGTCACCTTATGGGAAATTGCAGCGGGATGCTACGGAAAAAAATACCGGAACGCTATCCCTTCGTCGTATGCCCTGACCTCCACGTCAAGGCGGTAGTCGCTTTTGTCATGCCGCGACATATGCAGCGTGGCGGAATTATATCTGTCTCTGACGGTCGACCGCTCCCCGTAGTCGGGATGCCAGGTGGTGTCTACGGGTTGATGCACTGTGACGCTGTCGGCCACGAGAAGATCCATCCAGCAGTCGGGTTGCGCGAGGTCGCGCTTGCCCAAGGCCATCTCCCAGACCCTGTTGTCTACGTGCAGACCTGCCCGCGAGAACCTGACGACGGCTTCTCCGTCGGTCGTCACGGAATAAGTCAACTCCTTTCCCTGCTTGGCAAATTCCACCCTGTTTCTGCCGTCGGGCGATGTCAGAGTCAATGTTGGCGCATCCTGCGCCGCCATGGCGATTCCGGGCAAGAAGCCCAGTCCCAAAAATATCTTAAATCTCATGATTCTTATCTCCTATAATTAAAAAAGTCCAATCCCAAAAACGTAGTTCCCTTAGCGTGCCCCCGAGTCCGTGCCGTGTCCGGCATGGAAAGCAGGCCTCCGAGCCTGCGGCCTACTACCGTCTACCCCCAGTCCATCCCAAAGATACAAAAAAGACATAAAATCAAAAACAACAGCAAGGAGGTTCGCGCCGCTGGGCGGTTGAGTGCGCGGCAATTTATTGCCGCGTTCCCATCCGTGCCAAGTCCGGCATGGAGCGGAATTTTCATAATCCAAGTTTTATCATTAATTTTGCTCCATGAAAACGTCTCCAAAATATCCAAATAGCAAAAGGAGCTGCCTCCCGCAGCTCCTCTTCCTCTTCATCCTGTTCCTCCTCCCCTCAAATGCCAAACCATCCTCCCCGCAAATTTGCCAATGGACTCACAGCGACTCCGTCGCCACAATCCTCCCCGGCGTCACCGAAATTCCTCCCTATGCCTTCGCCGACTGCAAGTCGCTCCGCAGAATAATCCTGCCGGAAGGCCTCCGCGAAATCGGAGAATACGCTTTCCTCGGTTGCTCTTCGCTCGATTCAATCCGGCTCCCCAAATCTCTTATTAAAATAGGAGAGGGCGCATTCCGTGAATGCACCCGTCTCCGCTCCCTCTCAATCCCCGACGGCGTGAAAGCCCTCCCTCGCTATCTCTGCGCCTGGGATTCCGCTCTCTCCTCCGTCTCCCTTCCCGCTCATCTCCAAGACATCGCCAGCCACGCCTTCGCCTACTGCTCCTCTCTGACCGACATCCAAATCCCTCCAACCGTCACCCACATCGGAAGCAACGTCTTCAGCCACTGCCGAAGCCTCAAGGAGATCGCCGTCCCCGACTCCGTCGCCGAACTCGAATCCTACGCATTCTCCGAATGCTCATCCCTCGAAAAGGCCACTCTCCCCGCCAACGACAAGCTCCTCGGCGAATATCTCTTCACGGGTTGCCACCGCCTCCGTGAAATAATCTGCCTCAGTCCCGTCCCCCCGACCTTCGACTGTGGCAGCCCGCTCTTCGACCCCTCCGAAAGCCACATGTACGAAAAATGCACCCTGACCGTTCTCCCCTCCGTCAGACGCCTCTACCGCAAAGCCCCCGTCTGGTCCCTCTTCCCCTGACTCCTCCCAATCCCCGCCCCCTCTCCGCGCTGAGTCCTCAAAACGGCGATAGCCGTCGATGCCCGCAAAACCCACTCGCCGCCAATCCCGTCAAATCCCCCCGAAGCTCCTCCGCCAACTGCTTCCAAAACTCGGCGGCTTCCGGCAACGTGACCGACAGCCACCCCTCCAACACTCGTGCCACCAAATACTCATGCACGGCCTCCTTCACCCGTATCCGCCAAGCCTCACTGCCAGCCCCGGCGCTCAGCATCAACCGGAATTCTCCCGGAAACGGATCCGAATTGCTCAGCACGTCTCTCGCCGTAGGCGACTCCGTGACGCCCCTCATCACCAGCCCAACCTCCGAAAATGCCAACGACAACAGCCGGTTGACCCGGTCGATGTTCCCTGCCTCGCAGATGTCAAACGTCTGATGGAGGCTATGGGCCGACATCTTGTCGGCCCGTATGTCGCCTGCGACATACGCCATGCTGGATATGTCGTAGAGCAACGCCTCCTTGCTGAATACCAGCTCTCTCGTCATCTTCCCGAGCATTCTCAGCGCTATCCCCGCCTCTCTCTTCCCCTTCCGGGGATTTCTCCTTAGAGTCTTGCCGTGCTTCCTCATGGCTGCGCCTCCTTTCCCTCGGGATTCTCCGTCGCCTCCCATTTCCGCATCGGACGACTCCGCTTGCTCGCGGCCTCCGAAATGATTCGCAGACTCGACTCCGCCATCGCCGAATATTCCTTCGCGTCGCCCTTGTTGGTGATTGTAAACCAATCGGCTACGGCCATGCTGACCACGTACTGATGGGCGGCTTCCGCCAAGGTGTCGATGGTCGAGAGATTGTAGTTCGACGGCATCACAAGGCTGAGTTTCAGGTCCTTATTCATGTCGATCAGCTCGTTGCCCGTACTGACCGCCGTATGGTCGAGATACTCTCCCAGCCGCGTCTTTAGATTTGCGAAAGCCATTGCCACGCTGCGAAGCACCTGGTTGGCATTCTCCTCGTCGTCATTGGCCTGCATATTGGCCACTTTCTCATGATTATCCCCGTCGTGACGGCTCTTCCCCGTCAGATAGGTCTTGTTCTGTATGTCATAAACGATCTCATTGAGATCAAGATTCAAAAAAACGGTCATATTCTTTCAAAATAAAGTATAAAGTATTAAGTATTAAGTCCGATCCGAGTCCGGCATGGGGAGCAGGCCTCCGAGCCTGCGGCCTACTACCGTCCGGCCCCGTGTCCATCCCAAAGATACACAAAGACATAAAAAATCAACAAAATAATTATGATTATATGTCATTATGTATTTATGTATCCCTACCTATCTGTCCCGTGTCACGCGTTGCCCTCCTGGGTCGGCGTCGATGATAGAGATTCCTCTCAAGCTCGTTGAGAAGCCGATCGGTCTCGCTCCTCCATTCCTCCCACTTCTCAGGCATCGTCAGCCGCATCCATCTCCCTGTGGCCCAGGCCGCAAGATACGACCGGAAGGCACTCTCAGCCGCAGGCTGCATCGAGTCTTCATACGATCCGCTGACCTCCAGCGTCATCCTGACTCTCTCCCCGGAGAAATTCACCCCCACAACAAACGGCCTCAACCTCTCCACGGCTGCCGCACAGGCATCCGACAGGTAACGCTCCAGAATCCGGCGGTCGCCTTCGGCCGTGGCTACGCGCTCATAAGTCGCTCCCTCGCCGCTTTCGCTCTTGGCTCCGGCATAGGCCGTGGCCTCGCCGATCATCTCCTCTATCGAGCTTTTTTCTATGTCAAATTCAAGTTTTTTCATATTAATTTTGTTTTTTATTAGATAATTCATTAACTTTGCTATGTATTGTTTAAGCATCCCCATTCCCTTCCGGTCATGCTTTATCTGATACGTAGCTATTAATAATAATTAATCTCTCTCATGAAGTTGTTTATACTTTTTCTTTTTCAAGATTTCGTCAGATTTTCGAGATGGTTTTGAATCGCGAAGAGGGAATTTAGCGGGCTAAATGACCGATGAGCGATTCAAAAACAGCCGAAAAGATGATGAAAGATTGGGAAAGAGCCCTAAAAAAGGAAAAAAGCCTTAATCAACTTCACTTGCGTAAAAAGTTTAAACAACTTCACAATTATGGAATTAACTCCCGAAACTGTCAAAGATCGCCTGCTGCTTTTCCTGAAAGACCAAAGGATCAGCAAAACCGAGTTTGCCCGGAAAATGGGGTTGTCGGTGGCCTATGTCAGCGCTATGCGCAAATCGCTCCCGGAAGACAAGGTCGTGAAAATGACCGAACTCTTCCCCCAACTCAATCGCGACTGGCTTCTCTACGGCGAGGGGGAGATGCTAATCGAGCCTCTTGCCCCGGCCGCCGACAACGGCTTCATGATTCCGCTGCTCCCCGTCGAGGCATACGCCGGTAATCTCCAGAACTATTCCACGAGCGTGGCTCTGCGGGATTGTGCCTACATCGGATGCCCGGTGAAGGGGGCGGATTTCGCTATCCCCATCTCCGGCGACAGCATGGAGCCGGAAATCCACAACGGCTGCATCGCCGCGGTGTGCCGTATCAACGACCGGGCTTTCATCCCGTGGGGCCACCCGATGGTGCTCGACACGGAAAACGGAGTGCTGCTGAAGGTGGTGCTCCCCTCCGAGCGAGGCGACGACTTCATCGAGGCCCACAGCTACAATCCGCGCTATCCCGACCTGCAAATCCCCAAGGAGAGCGTGCTCGGCCTCTACCGCATCGTGGCCTACATGCAGCGGTTCACGACAATGTAGCCAACGCATTGATGCACTTCTGATATGCCGCCGGTGGGATCTCGATCTCCCCGGCGGCGCTGATTCTCGGGGCGGGCATATACCATCCTTCGGCCACGACGTCGGTGCGCCGGCAGCTGAAAAGCTCCAGACTGAGCTTCCCTTCCTCGTTGAGGCAGAAGAAGACAAGCGGCCGGCGTGGCGTGCCGCGCAATCCGGGGCGACCGTCGTCCTGGAGACGACGCTTCCAGTCGTCGTGGCTGTGCACCTCCGTGGCTCTCCGCTCCCAGCTCGTCATCCTGACGTCGTAAAGGAGCAGGAAATCATCCGGAAGGGGAAGCACCCCGCGTCCGTCATCGTCGATTCTCAGCCCCTCGTCGGGAAGAAGCCGCCAGCCCGTCAGCTGCATCCTCGGGGTCGAGACCACGGCTTCCGCCGCGGCCTCTTCCACCTCCTGCCGGATTCTCTCCCTCAGCGTGCAGCCCCCTTCGGCTTCCCCCTCCCAAAGGCATTCCTTGGGATTCTCCCCCATCAGGAGCAGCACGTCGTCGATCAATTCATCCACTTTCATAGACTTTGCTTTATTATTTTCTGGTCTCTGAATTCTTTGCTACTCTCTATCAGCACCTGAAGCACCGGGTCGTCTGTTGTCAGCGAGGCCCAGCGGATGCCGTAGCCCGACGAGCGACCGCCCGTGAAGTCCACCATGGTCCAGGCCTTTCCAATCCTCGCCAGCAGTCGGAAATCCAAAAGCCCCGGCACGACATAGCGTTTTCTCATTGCCTTGCGGGCCCTCCTCCTTGCCGCCCCGGCCTTGACAACCTTTTTCACAACCTCCGTCAACTGCAGCTCCAGAAATCCCTTCTCATCGGAATCTCCCGCCGATCTATCCTTTTTCTCTTCCATAAATCTAAAATCTAAAAATTAAAAAACTAAAAACTAAAAACTAACGACTAACGACTAAAAAACTAACGACTAAAAAACTAAACTCTCCCCACGCACGGCTTCCATTCCACCGTGCCGTCAGCCTTAACCGACGCTTTCCACATCTGGCCGGCCTTCGCCGTCGTCCCCATGCCGGGGCAATCCTCCACGAGATAGAAGCGAGCGCCGTTGTAGACATCATCCCCCGAGGGAGCGGTCTTCTCGTCCCAGAGAACCCAGCGGTCCACCCCCTCCGAGGCAGCCCCGCCTTCGCCGTCGATCCATATATGGCACGATCCCTTCAAAGCCAACGCATCCCAAATGAGCACGCCGCTGCGGGTGGCCTCCTCCCCCTCTACGCGGTCGGAGAAGGAATGCTCGGCGGAATAGACGTAGTGCACGAGGCGGTTCTCTCCGAGCAAGGCCCCGGAATTGCTCCAGCCGAGGCTGTCGAGCGCGGGCTCACGCTTGATCTCGATGTCGCCGAAGACGGTGTGGAAGTTGGTGACGGTCCAGCCGATCGAGTTGACCTTCGTCGTGATCTGTATCTCCGGATGCTTCGAATAGTCTATACGCTGTATCGCCTCCAAGAGGTTCTTCCCGGCAAGGAGTATCGCGCTGCGGGGCACGTCCTCTCCCGTGAAAAACATCTTGGCGAGGGCTATCACCTGCTCCACCGTCCATTGCGCCGGGGCCTGCATCTCGCGCTTGATCTGCCAGCGGACGCCCTCCGTGGTGTAGACGGTCTGCATCCCCATCCTGTCGACGGAGAGGCGGAATTTCCCGCCGCGTCCCGACCATAGGGTGCGGTTGCCCCTGACCTTGAAGTTGGAGATGGCCTGCTCGGCTATGATCGACTTCGAGAAGGGTATTCGCTTCTTCTGGCTGGCGAAATAGTCGCTGACCACCTGGTTCATCCCCCTTTTCTGTAGATAGACTCTTGTCGGGGCGGGCACGATCATATCGGGGTCCACCTCTTTCTGGGTCTCGTAGAGGGAATTGGCGAGGATGAGTATCTCAGTCCGGGCCGGTATTACGGGCACGTAGCGGTCCTCGTCCCCGGGATTGTCGAGACTGCCGTTGACGGCCTTCACCACAGGATTGTCCGACACGGCGTCCCTGCCCACCACGAAGAGCATCAGGCTTCGTCCGGGAGTCCTCCTCCCTTGCGCGTCGTAGCCGTCCACCCCCTTCACGAGTAGCGTGCAGTTGGCGCGAGGCACCATCTTGTCGTTGCTCGACAAGGGCAACGGGCATTGCGTCTTGTTGCCGCCTCCGCATTCGCTGATGGTGACGACCGAAGCCCCCGGCTCGTCGATCATATAATGGTCCACCTCCGGACTGTTCACCTTCACGCGCTTTGCGCACAGCATAAGGTTCATCAGAGGCGCGTCCTCACTGTTGAAGCGGAAAAGCTCACTGTCGATGTCGCTCTCGATCAGATTCCCGGCATTGACCCCGCCCGTTGCGAGTGCAGCCGTGCTGACGGTCGTCGGCATTCCCGGCACCTGGGTCTTAGCCCCCGTGCTGCCTGCCACGGCATCCACCGAAGCCTCACTCACCCTAAATTTCTCACCAAATTCATTATTATTTTCCATAATCAAAAAATTAAAAAAATTAAAATATCAAATTTATAAAATTCATGATGGCCAAAAGCTATAAAAGCCATAAAAGCTATAAGAGCTATAAGAGCTATAAAAGCTATAAGTTCCCAAATCATTTCGCGTCTTTTGCGAGATTGAAAATCGAGTCCTTCGTTGGCGCAAACGTATCCGCGCCGGTGATGTCGGGCAATTCCTCCCTCTCCTCCGCAAACAGCTCAGTCTCTATCCGCGCATTCCGGCCCGCAAGATGACCCTCGTCATATGCCTCCTTCCTCACGCTGTCAAACCGCAGGGCCTTCAGTAGCATCTCCAGCACTCGTCCGCTGACCTTTCCCTTCAGCGCGTCGACCACCATCTCCGCCAACAGCGTCAGCAAGGCCCTCACCACCGTCGCAGCCAAATCATGCTCCTGCGCGAAGCGCCTTATCTCCTCAAGCGACGCCACTATGGCGCGCTTCATCGCATAGGGACATCCCTTGCGTTCCTCCTCGCCGCCGGCAACGCCGTCGGGATTCTCGCTCACGCTCCGACCGAGCTTCTCGCCCACGGCCTTCCCGATTAGCTTCTCCACCGTAGCCGGGGCTGGAGCCACGCGGAAATCCTCGGGCTGTACATCGGTCTTGCTCCAGATTCCTCTGATCATGTCGAGGAATTCGCCTACGGAGCTTTTCTTTCTCTTGTCGTTTTTCTTTTCGTTTTCTTTCTGTTTCATAATTTTGTTTAAGCGGTTTGTCGCTTTTCGTGATGCAAAATTACTATCAATTTAAGCAATGCTATTGTTATTTTGAGGAAAACTTATTAATTTTGCATCGAAAAATTTCAACAATGCCCCTCTCTTCTACCCTAAAACCGGGCGTAAATATCTGATTTTCACTATAAACAACAAAACAAAATTTATGAAGAAAAAAAATTCCGTTTCGGAGTTCTCCGACCAAAGAAATCGGACCCTACTCCAAAATTTCCGCAAGGCGCTTGCCGAGCAGTCGCGTGCTTCCATGACAAAGGCTTTCAAATTGGCGGCCGACGCGCCGGCCCCGCGCTTCTGGGTCAGCGATACGAGGGCGGCGGTGGTCATCGCTAAGATGATCGCCGGAGAAAACCCCACCGAGAGTATGAACCCTGAGAAAAAAGAGATGTACGAGGAGCTGTTCCGTCGGTTTCTGGAGCTGCGAAAGGTGCGCCCCGACGAGTCGATCGGCTCGCTCGTCTTCGAAGTGGTCAATCAGGCGGCTCCGCGCTCCTATATATCCCCGAAGCGTGCGCAATCAATAATCTACAAAGCCAAAATACTTAAACGTCAAGAAAATGAACAATAATATCTTCCCCTCGCCTATCCATTTGGATATCTCCTCCTCTTCGCTGGCCGGCCCCGAAGTTCCCTCCGTGGAAGAGATGCTCGCTGAAAACGAACGCCGCCGCGCTCGTCTTCTCGTCCCCTACGACCCCATTCGTGGCGACGCCGCCGACCCCCTGCGCGTCCCGTTCCGCATCCCGGGACTCGACTGCGGCGAGGTATGGGTGCCGCGCGAGATGCTGGTCGATCCGTTTGCCGTTTCGCTCATGCGCACGGGCTCCGTGGATGCCTTCATCCGCACGGAGCACCATACAGAACCCTCCGATCTGCTCCGAGAGGAGGTCTGCCGCCGGTTCATACGCCTGCGCATCCGCCATGATTTCGCGTTCTGGGCGGCAAGCTTCGTCTATATCAAGACGAAAGGGGGCGGTCCCGACTCCCTGTTTGTGCTCAACTATCCCCAGCGTCGACTCGTGGCTATGCTCGAAAGTATGCGCCGCGAGGGGAAGCCGATCCGGTTGGTGCTGCTGAAGGCCCGTCAATGGGGTGGCAGCACGTGTGTACAGATCTATATGGGATGGCTCCAGCTGGTCCATTCCGTGGGTCTTAACTCGCTGATTATCGCCCATCAGGGAATCGCTACGGATGAAATAAAAGGGATGTTCGACCGTATGCTTGCAAAATACCCCGACTGGCTGCTGACCGATGCCGACGGCGAGCAGGTGAAGGGGAAACGCCTCGAAGGGGCGGGCTACACGAAGGGCACCTACCGCGTCCGCGCACGCGACTGCAAGGTGAAACTCGGCTCGGCCGAACGGCCCGACTCTGCGCGTGGCGGCGACTACAATCTTGTGCATTGCTCGGAGGTGGGACTTTGGAAGAAGACCCCTCAGAAGACCCCCGAACAGATCATCCGCGCTGCCTGCTCGGGTATTCTCCTCGCTCCTATGACGATGATTGTGCTTGAGTCAACGGCCAATGGCACGGGCAATTACTTCTACAACGAATATCAGGCCGCCTCGAAGGGGGAGAGCCAGTTCCAGCCCCTTTTCGTGCCTTGGTTTGAGATTGAAAACAACGTCATTCCGCTTGCCGACCCTCAGAAGTTCGCCGCCTCCCTCATCGAAGGCCGCGAAGCCGCGCTGACTGTCTCCGACCGCCGCCAGCCGGGCGCATATCTGTGGTGGCTTTGGCAAAAGGGGGCCACTCTGGAGGCCATAAATTGGTATGCGCAGGAGCGTCTGAAATATGCCGACCATGGGGAGATGGCCTCGGAATATCCCTCCGACGATGTGGAGGCGTTCGTGCATTCCGGCGCCCGGGTCTTCGACAAGTATAAGGTCGAGGCCCTGCGGAAGGACTGTTTCCCGGCCCCGCTGAGGGGCGAGATCGAGGGCTACAGGCCATCGGGCCCGGAATCACTGAAAGGACTGCATTTCGTGCCCGACGCCAGTGGAGGATTGCAGATTTGGGAAGACCGCGTGCTTCCCTGTCCCGGCAATCTATTCAAGGACCGCTACCTGACGGTCGTTGACATAGGCGGACGCAGCATGAAGTCCGACTGGTCGGTGATCGTGGTCTTCGACCGCAATGGAATGGGACGCGGACGCAAGCCACGCGTCGTGGCGCAATGGCGCGGACACACCGACATCGACCTCCTCGCCTGGAACGCCGCCCGAATCGCCGCCTACTATTGCAAGTCGCTTCTCGTCATTGAAAGCAACACGCTCGAAACCCACGATCTCGACCGCTCTACGGAAGGCGACCAATCGCTATTCATTCTCAATCAGATAGCCGATGTCTACCCCAACCTCTACGCCCGCCGCTCCTCGGAAGACAACATCCTGCGCGGAGTCCCGGTTAAGTATGGGTTCCACACCAACTCGGCCACCAAACCGATGGTCATATCCCAGCTCATCAAGTCGATCCGCGAAGGGGAATACGTAGAGCGCGACGAGGAATGTCTGGAGGAATACCTTGCCTACGAACGCCGCCAGAACGGCAGCTACGGAGCCATCCAGGGCCACCACGACGACCTCCTCATGACCCGTGCCATCGGCCTCCACATCTGCTTCACGGAGATGCCCCTCCCCCGCCTCATCCAAATCCCCCTCCGCCGCCGCTAATCCCCCGCCCCATCCCCGCGCTCAGTCCGGCATGGAGCGCAAGGCCTCCCGGCCTGCGCTGCTCAAGTCCGCACCAAAAATAAGAAGCGCGCTATCCCTCGATAGCGCGCTCCCTTTATATTCCCGTTGGATCCGATTATCTTCTCATCTTACCCACTGGAATGTGATTGTCTCATAGTAGGCCGGCGAAGGCGTGCCCGTCGGCGACGAAGCAAGACCCATTACACCTGCCATCTGATACATGTCGCCCTCGCTGATGAACTGACCGCCGTTAGCTGCCGGAGTGCCGAAGAAGCAATAACCTCCGTCAGCGCCCGAGAGCAATACGCCTGTATATTGCCAATCCTGCCTCATGGAGACGGCCTCATCCTTGTCATTGAGGTAGAAGTCGATATTGTAACCCTGACCCTCACCTACGAAGTAGTAGTAGGGGCTTTCAAGGCGCATCAGCTGCTGCCCGTCTACCGGCCAGTTGACAGCCTTAAGCAAAGGAATGTCTACGGGCGAATTCACATCGAAAAGTGTCTCCACGGCTGAAGCGACTCCGACTTGTTCCCATTTCAAGACAAGCACTTGCGAGAAGTTCAGCGTATATGTGAGGTTGTCCTCGCTGACCTTTTCCTCTCCATCCTCAGGCTGAGCAAGCGAAAGCTGCACTCTGTAGTCGATGCCGGCTTTAATCCCATCTGCGATATTGATGGTATAGGTCGCGGTGTTGCTGCCTGCGGCAAACTTCACCTCTGCCGGACCTGTCATGAGCGGGGAGCTGGATTTGAAATCAACCGGGATTGTGACCTCGCCGCTGTTGTTGCCACGGCTGACAGTGACATCATACGACGACGGTATCTGCGCGTCGGCCGGAATGCTGACGGTCTCCGCCGGCTTCTCGAACGCGTATACCTGGGGTTCCTGAGAGGGACCATCCCAATATTGCCCCTCCGAGCACGAAGCAAATGCAAATGCGGCCATTGCTCCGAGATATGCGGTTATCTTATTTATTTTCATATATTTCAATATATTAGAATATTTGCTTAGGAGGACATGTTAGAAATCATCCACAGGACTTGGTTTGCTCCAGGTCTCGTTGTTGGCTCCGAGGGCAAGGTTGGTCTCCACCTCTTCCTGCGGCACGAGTAACGGCTTAAGGGGAGCTGGGATATTATAGACCCATTCCTTGGTCCATCCTCCGCCGCGACGGTCGATGCCTTTGTTCAGACGGAGAAGGTCGAAGTAGGCCAGACCCTCGCCCCAAAGCTCGATTCGGCGCTGGTGCCACACCTCTTCCTGCATCGAAGCCGCGTCGTTGGCGGGGCACTGATAGGAGGGGTTGCGATAGGTCTTGACAAAGTTCTCAAGAATCTGCTTGCCCTGGGCGGGATTGCCTGCCATGGCGGTTGCCTCGGCCTGGATCAGATACATCTCCTCAACGCGCATCAACATGATGTCGTTGGCATTTGTAGTCGTGCCTATGACATTATTGTAGGGCCCGAACTTCACCTGAGTATAAGCCGGCATGCCATACTGTGCCACATAAGCCGCATAGTTGGAGTTCAAGTTCTTGCTTTCGGCGTTCTCATCAAGAAACCATCCCTTGCGGCAGTCGGAGTCAGGAATGGTGGCATAGAGCCCGCGGTTAATATAGCGCCATGCTCCTGCTGAGCAGTAGCCGTTGCTGTTGAACGAACCCATGTGTGAAGGCCAGTTGACGATACCGGAAGTCACTACACGGTCCACCTCCTGAATGTATATCGCCCACATGCAGTTGTGGTCGTCGGAGTTGGCAAACGCCGGGACAGAAGCCTCTGCGATAGAATACGGAGTGGCTTTGGATTCCGTGATTGCCTTGGCGGCGTCATCGGCGGCTGCCTGCCAATTGTTCATAACGAGATTGACACGGGCGCGAAGACCGTAGGCTGTGCCGAGCGATACGAAACGTTTCGCGCCGGTATCTGCAAGCTTGTCTACGCTTAGACCGGACTCTGAGAGGAACTTTATGGCTTTGTCGAGGTCGGAAAGAACCTGTGCATAGGTCTCCTCTACTGTAGCACGGGGACAGCCCTCAGTGGCAGCCGCATCGGAATTCTCCTCCGTGATGAGTGGGACGCAAGGCTTCGATTCGTTGCCCTTGTATGTGCTTTGGAAAAGCTGGGCAAGAGAGAAGTAGATATATGCACGGTTGGCGTAGGCCTGGGCTGCGAAAAGCTGAAGGTTGGGGTCGGTGGTCTCCGGATCGATGTTCCTCAGCACGTCGTTGGCTGAGCCGATTATCTTGTAACCGTAATACCACGACAGGTTATTGACATAGTTGTTGGTCGTGCCGAGATTGTAGTTGGCTGCTGAAGCAAACCAGTTGTAGCCGATGTTGTCGGCCACGAGGTCAGTGCCACAGGATTCGAGCATCATCAATGCCGCAGGCCATCCGAAATCGCAGTGTGCAGAGGAATATACGGCCATGTATTGGTTGTAGGCAGAAGAGATGCCGACCACTCCGGCTGAGGCCAGGTCGGGTTTGGAGGCAATTGCCTCCTGCTTCTCCTGCGAGGTCACGTAGTTGTTTTCGGGTTGTGTGTCGAGGTCGTTGCAACCGACAAGCGACATGGAGGCGAAAGCAACTGTGGCTAAATATTTGATGTTATTCTTCATTGTCTTTTTTTGAATTAGAGGAAAACGTTTAGAACTCGATGCGGATACCTCCTGAAATCGACCTTGAGCCTTTGTAGGTGGCGCCTTCTGAATCCACATAGCCCTGACGGGGATCAAGACCCTTGCGGGCCGACCAGAGGAACAGGTTCTCGGCGGCTCCATAGATGCGGATGCTGTTGAGTCGCATTGCGTCTGTCACCCTCTTGGGCAGTGTGTAGCCAAGGGTTATATTCTGGAGCGACAGATAGTTGCTGGAGGTCAACCAGCGGGTGGAAGAAGCATTTGAATAGGAATCCTGGCTGTCAAGACGCGGGACGTCGGTATAGCGGTTGTCCGGAGTCCATGAGTTGTATATATCCGTATGCCAGTTGCGGCCCATGTCGTTTGAGTTTCCGTTGTGCATGAGATCCTGATAGGAATAATCCCAGATCTTGCCGCCGAACTGATAAGCGAACGACACGCTGAAGTCGAAGCCGTAGAATTTCAGGTCGGTGCCGAAGCCGCCATACGCCTTGGGCATAAGATTGCCGGTCGACTTACGGTTGTAGCTCGTGGCGTGGCTGAAGTCGGTGGATAGATATTCCTTTTCAATGAGGAAATTGCCTGCGGCGTCCTTGATCGGGTTGCCTGCCTCGTCAAGCTTCGGGTCTGCGTCCCAGTAAAGGGCAAGACCGGTGGCGGGGTCAACTCCTGCATACTGCACGAGGTAGAGCTGATACATTGATTCCCCTTCGCGGTATATGCGGCTGCCGTCGATGAGCTGGCCGTGGAGGTCGGGATGAAGCTTAAGCACCTTGTTGGAGACAGTCGTGATGTTGGCATTGATGTTCCACGTAAGGTTCTCGCTGGAGATGGCGCGGTAGTTGAGTTCGAGTTCAACGCCGTTGTTGCGCATAGAGCCAATGTTCATCGGGATTGAGCTGTAGCCGTTCGACGGGGCCACGGGCTTGTTGTAAAGCATGTCGGAGGTCTGGCGGTTGAAGTATTCCACCGTACCGCTGACCATACCCTGAAGGAGGCTGAAGTCCACACCTACATTGAAGTTGTTGGAGGTCTCCCATGTGATGTCGGGATTACCTTTGCGGTAGAGCGTTCCGTCGCTCCATACGCCGTTGGAGCCGGTGATCTTATACTGGTCCTGCCAGGGATAGTTGCCTCGTCCGAGGTTGTCGTTGCCCTGCTGGCCGAAAGAAGCCTTGATTTTCAATTGGTCGAGCCATTCTGATGAGTGCATGAAGCTTTCCTTTGCCATATCCCACGCACCTGACACTGACCAGAACGTACCCCAGCGCTTGCCGGGAGCGAAGCGTGAGGAGGCGTCGCGACGCACGCTCGCGCTGAAGAAATAGCGGGAGTCAAGACTGTAGTTGGCGCGGCCGAAGATGCCTCGTGTGGAATATTTGTCAACATACCCGTAAGGGTTCTTGTTGTCGATAGTGTTGTTGATCACCCAGCTGTTGGGGAGATAAAGGTTCTGCCCCGATCCCTGAAGGCTCTCAAGATTCCAATCGTAGCTTTCATAGCCGAAGAGTATGTCGATATCGTGACGCTCAGCGAATGTGCGGCGATAATTGAGAAGGCCCTGGATGTTGATTGACCGTGTGCGGTCCGACGACTGATAGGCCAAGCCTCCATAAGGCTCCGACTGGCCGTAGAATGGATTGCCAAGATTATGGTAGCGCGTGTGGTCGAGATGGTAACCGATGGTTCCGGTTGCTGTCAGGCCCTCAAGCGGGGTAATGATGGCATACCATTTGCCGTCGAAGATGTCCATCAGGTATTCAGTAGTGTTGTAGATGAGGTCGCCTACGGGGTTGGAGTTGTTCATCCAGTTTCTTGTGTAGGGAGTCGACTTTGCATTGCCATAGTCATAGACCTTGTGGCCGGTCCTTTCGTCGATGCGGATCTGTCCGTCGTTGTTGCGGACATACATGGGATAATAAGGCGCAATCTGGTCAGCCATAAGGAAGGCATTGCCCGATGAATTCGATACTGTCTGGTCGCCGGGATAGCCGCTGTTGATATATGCGTAGCTAAGGTTAGTGCCGATTTTCAGCCATTCCTTGGCCTGATAATCAAGTGTCGTACGGGTGGAAAGGCGTTTGAAGTGAGAGCCTTCGATAAGACCTTCGTCACCGAGGAAACCGCCTGACACGAAATAGTTGAAACGGTCAGTGCCGCCCGTCACGCTGACGTTGTATTCCTGACGCAGGCCGTCGCGAAGCTGTTCCTTCGCCCAGTCGTCGGGACGATAGTAGAAGTCGCCTTCGGCATATCCGAGAGTGGCTGCGGGATTAAGTCTGCCGTCGGTGCCAATGAGCTGCTGTCCGTCAGGCAATGTATAGACCTGATATCCGAGTGCCTTGAAGATATTGGCATTGGCTGCGTTGTGTGCGCCTTCAGCCGTATATGTGTTGTTGTAATAATAACCGTTGCGGAGTGCGGAATAGGCTGTCTCCACAAATTCCTGGGTAGTCTTCATGACGTCGTAGTTGGGCACGGCGCGATGGTTTGCACCCCAACGGGCGTCGACAATGACTCTGGCTGCACCTGAGCGACCCTTCTTGGTGGTCACAAGGATGACGCCGTTCGCACCACGCGCACCATATAGGGCGGCTGCGGCTGCGTCCTTAAGCACCGTCATCGACTCGATATCCAATGTGTTGATGCTGGATATGTCGCCGTCATAGGGAACGCCGTCAACGACGTAAAGAGGATTGTTCTCTGCATTGATCGATCCGACACCACGGATGCGGACGCTCGGTGACGTACCGGGCTGACCATTGCTGCTAAGAAGCTGAACACCTGCAACTTTACCTGCCAACGCATCTGTAGCGTTCGACACAAGCGAAGTCTCAAGCGCATCTGCCTTAATGACAGATGCCGAACCGGTATATGCTGATTTCTTGGCTGTGCCATAGGCCACGACCATCACCTCGTCGAGGTCGCTGACGCTGCTCGTAAGCTCGATGCGCATCGGCTTGCCAAACGTGATGTGCACCTTCTGGGTGTGCATACCGACGTAAGACACCTGAATCTCCTTCACGTTGGAGCCTACATTAAGACTGAAGGCACCTTCGAGGTCGGTCGATGTGCCCTGACCTCCGCCCACCGGCATGACGGTCGCGCCCACCACGGGCTCTCCGTCGCTCTGTGAGACGACGACGCCCTTCACCGTGCGCGTCTGGGCCGACAGGCTCCAGCTGCACGCCATAAGCGTCATCAGGATTAAAAACAGTTTTCTCATACTTTAATAATTTGGGTAAAAGTTATTATTGAAGATTTTTTCGCTTGGTTTGGTGCTGTCAGCAGCAACTATTTCGGTGGTTTTGAAGCGTTTGACCCCTCTCTTGGATGCGACTTCTTCTCATTTTTCCGGAACTGCGACCGCGACAGTGGTTCATATTGTTAATCATTGTTGACAAATTTAAAAGATTTGCAAATTTAACAGCTTCTTTCTTAAATTCCAAATTTCATATGTTTTTTAACATCATTCTTTGCTATATTTTGAGGTTTATAAGCCGCCGCATAGAAATTTAAGAGGAGTCCGTCGTTTCAATTTGCTATTATTTAAGATTTTTCAACATTTATCATGCACTCCAAACCGTCACTCTGAAGCCCTCGTGCCCGTCTTTTAGTTGCATATTGCTTTTTTAATCACATTTTCATCTTTTTTTACACTTTTTGCGCATGATTATCTCTAAAGAACTGTTCACGGGCAAGAAATTTGCCGACGGAAGCCATCCCATTGCCATCAGGATTTGCCACAACGGGAGGTCGACGAGGATTTTCACCTCCGTCAGCTGTCGCCGCTGCGATTGGAATCTCCATCATCTTTGCATAATCGGCAAGGATCCCGACTTCAAAATCAAGAATGAGGCCGTCGAGACGGCTTTCAGGCGGGTCTCCGCAGGAGTGCAGGAGCATATCGACCGCTGCCTCGACCGCGATTTTGATTCGCTGTCGGAAGGGCTGGCCACAAATTCAGAGATTTCCTGCCTGAGGCGGCTGGATGAGCTGACGCTGGCAAAAGTGGCTGAACGCAAGGCCGTTGAATGCGTCAGGCTCAACACGAGGCGTGGGTATGAATCTTTTGCAAGATATGTCAGGGCGAGATTCGGCGACGGCCTCTCCATCGGCGATATCGACCAGAATTTTATCGACCGTTTTGCCTCCGCTATCGAAGCCGACTATTCGGGACACAATGCGATGAGACCGCTGATGGTCAACCGATTGAAGGCTGTGGTGAGATTTGCCGTGGCCAATGGCTGGCTGCAATGCCTGAGGGGATTTCGTTTCCCGAAATATGTGGCCGTCTGCCGCGACCGCAATTGCAGCCGTGAGGAGCTGCTAATATTGGGCAAGCTGGCCCTGAGGGAGACCGCCACATCATCCCTGCCGCCGAAAGGGAAAGCATTGTCGCTGACGGTGTTCCTGCTCTGTCTTGCCTTTCAGGGGATAGCCCCTGTGGATATGGCATTGCTGAGAATCAAGGATTTGACTTTCGGCAAGGTGCGCGACGGGAAGACAGGGCGGGCGATGGAGACGGTGGCGGTCGATATTTTCCGGAGGAAGACGGGAGTGCCGGTGCACATCGTGGCGTATTACCCTCCGATAAGGTCTTTGCTCCGACAGCTTATGAGGGGCCGAACAGCAAACGATTTCCTTATCCCCTGCTTCGACAAGGCGAAGACTTATACCGACAGCCAGCGTCAGAACCGCCTGTCGAACTTCTTCCACAAGCTGACCGAATCGCTCAACGCCTGTCTGAGAGAGGAATGCCGACAGACGGGACTCGAACCGCCCGCGAGAATCACATATTATTATGCCCGTCACGCATTCTGCAACCTCACGGACAGTCTCGACATCCCTCATCATCTGATACGCAAGCTCGTAGGCCATCGCCAGACCGTATTGGAGCGGAGCTATCTCCGTCCGCCGACCGACCTGGAGCAAGCCCTCGTCTCGCAATCCGTGCTCTCCCTCATCGGCCTGGCCTGACCTCCGCCGCCCGGATGGCATTGTCAATCCTATCCGGACGCAGGCATAGGGCAGGAGGATGGGGATCTGGAGCTTGCGTAGGCTTTCATACTTGATGATCAGGGGGGGTAATAACTTTTACCCAAATTATTAACGTATGAGAAAACTGTTTTTAATCCTGATGACGCTGATGGTGTGCACCTGGACCCTCTCGGCCCAGACGCATACCTATCACGGCACAGTGCTCGACGCGGCAAACAACGAGCCGCTGATCGGCGCTACAGTCATGCCCGTCGGCGGCGGCCAAGGCACCGCAGCTGACGTCGATGGCAAATTCACTCTTACCGTCCCGGCCAATGTCACGCAGGCAACAATCACCTACGTCGGCTACAAAGAGCAGACCGTCAAGCTTCAGAACAACATGGTGGTCTACCTCACCTCCACCTCCTCCAACCTCGACGACGTGGTCGTTGTCGCCTACGGCACAGCCAACAAAGAATCCCTCACCGGCTCCGTAGCAATGGTAGGAACCAAGGAAATCGAAGACCGCCCCGTGACCTCTGTCACCGCTGCCCTTGAAGGTAACGCACCCGGCGTTCAGGTCAATAACTCCACCGGCACTCCCGGCTCAGCCCCGACCATCCGTATCCGTGGCTTCAACTCCATCAACGGAAGCAACACACCTCTTTACGTTGTGGACGGCATTCCATTCGAAGGAACCATCGCAGACCTGAACCCCCAGGATATCGAGTCTATGTCTGTGCTTAAAGACGCTGCATCCTCTGCACTGTATGGCAACCGTGGAGCAAATGGCGTTATCCTCATAACGACAAAGAAGGCCAAAACAGCCGGAAAAATTGACGTTAGCCTGCAAGTGCGTCAGGGTATGTATGACCGCGCTCTTCCTTTCTACGACCGCCAGGAAATTCCCGACTGGATGCAGACGCAATTCACCTCATATGCCAACGGTCTGTATCGCCAGGAAATAATGAACAATCCCGACACAAAGCTGACTTATGCTGACGTCGTGAAGAATCTTGCCGGAGGCTCAATCATCAACGACTATCTATACAACAATATTTTCGGCGTGGAGAATTCCGAACTTTTCGACCCGACCACGGGAAAATATTGCGGAGCACCCCCCCTGCCAGGCTACACCGACCTTGACTGGTGGGACGCAGTGGCGCGCAACGGCTATCGTCAGGAATACAACGCCAACATCGCAAGCGCAACCGAGAAATTCAACATGTTCGCTTCTTTGGGCTACCTGAAAGAGAACGGCTACATGATCGGCACTGACTTCGACCGCTTCAGCGCACGCGTGAATACCAATGTCAACCCCGTCAGCTATCTCAAATTGGGATTGAACCTATCGGCAAGCCAGCAGGAATCAGAGACCGGACAGGCCGACGATTCTAACCTTGACGCCGTCAACAACCCGTTCCACGTCGAGGGATACGCTCCCATTTATCCATATTACAACCACAACGCCGACGGCTCGATAATCCTTGACGAAAACGGACAGCCGACATGGAACGTGGCAGGCTACAATCAAGGCACCAACGTGGCTTGGGAGCAGCTCCTCAACGTCAATAATTTCAGCCGCACCACACTCGACGGCTCGGCTTACGTGACTGCCGTAATTCCTTATGGATTTGAGCTGACCGTGCGTGGACAATACTACCGCAACAAAACCAACACGAAGGAATACAACAATAACATTGTCGGCTCACAGAAAGGATCCGGAATGTTCTCAAAGTATTTCTATGCCTACAAATCGCATACATTCCAACAGACCCTTAGCTGGAACCATGACTATGACTACCACCACATCGACGTCTTGCTGGCCCATGAGAACTATAACTATGAGCAGGAATATGACTTCGTACGTAAAGCCCAGCAGCTTCTTGAGGGACATCTCGAACTCAACAATTTCTCGGATATCCAATATGCCAATTCAGGCAGCCTGCAGCGTCGTGTAGAGTCTTACCTTGCACGTGCACGCTACAATTATGCACAGAAATACTACGGAGAATTCTCCGTGCGCCGCGACGGTTCTTCCAGATTCTCAAAGGACAATCGCTGGGGTACGTTCTGGAGCGTCGGCGCCAGCTGGGTGCTGTCGAAAGAAAAATTCATGCAGGACCTCACATGGCTTAACTTCCTCAAACTTCGCGCAGCCTATGGCTCCGTGGGCAACGACGCATCCGCCGGAGCTTATTCCTCTTACACTCTCTACGACTGGATGGCATGGCCCGGCGGCCCCGGACAGACACTTGTGCCCTCTACTCTCGGCACCCCCGGATTGAAATGGGAAACAACAAAAACATTCGACGTAGCACTGGAAGGCTCACTATTTGACGACCGCTTTAATTTCAGCATCGGCTACTTCAACAAAGTCAACTCCGACCTTCTCTTCAAGGTGCGCCTCCCGAACTCCATAGGCACCCTTCCAGGCGGTTATGACCAAATCACAGGCGAAGGAACTGCCGGAGACAACCCCTCGATTTGGCAGAACGTCGGAACGATGAAAAACTATGGATGGGAGCTCCAGTTCGGCGTGGATATCATACGCAACTCTGACTGGAAATGGAATTTCTCTCTCGACGCGACATTCCTTAAGAACAAAGTCACCAAACTTCCTGACGGGCACGATCTTCCCGCCCAAAACCTTTACATAGGCAAGAGCCTCTACAACCATAAGGAATATCATTGGGCAGGCGTAGACCAACTGACCGGACAATCAATGTATGAAATCATTCCTGACTCTCCCGATTTCTGGACTTGGGATGAACAGGCCGGACACGGCGTATACAGCGAGGAGCAATTCATGGAAAAAGTGAACCAGGCGAAGGCTGACAAGAAGCATGTCTTCATCGAGCAGGATGGCAAATACTACACGAGCAACACTGCTTATGCTTCGCGCAAGCTATGTGGCACGTCGCTCCCAACGGTCTACGGTTCTTTCGGATCAAACGTATCATGGAAGGGAATCAACCTCGGCCTTCTCTTCACTTACAGCCTCGGAGGCAAGACCTACGACAGCAATTATCAGAGTCTTATGAGCGCAGGGACAGTAGTGAGAGCCCTCCACAAGGATTTGCTCAATTCCTGGACCGCAGCTCCCGCCGGCATGACGGAAGACAGCCCCAACCGCATAGACCCCAATGCAATCCCGCAGGTCAATGCCCTCTATTCTCAATACAACAATGATTCAAGCGACAGATGGCTGACCAGCAACAACTACCTTACGCTCAAGAACATCAACCTCTCATATGATTTCCCGACCAATTGGGTTAACGCCTTGAGAATGCAATCGATCAACATCGGCATGTCGATCGACAACGTCTTTATAGCAGCGAAACGCAAAGGCATGAACCCCCAATATGGTTTCCAAGGAGGTCAGGGCCGCTATTACGTGCCGGCGAGAGTGTTTGCCTTCCAGCTTAATCTGAAGTTCTAATTCAAACGCAGAATCAAATGAAAAGAAACAATATAATCAAGGGCCTTGCAGCAATCACCATTACAGGGTGTCTTGCCTCCTGCTCAAGCGACTATCTTGACCTGGCCCCCAAATCAGAGATCTCAAACAAGGATGTCACGACAAGCGTGACCGCCATCCGTCTTGCAGCGTATGGTGTGTTCAAGTCGCAATACATGCAATACGGGGCATACTATGGGTTCCGCTGGTTTAACGGCGAACCATGGCTTTCCGCAGTATATGGCGACGTGACTGGCGGAGACTACATAAGCTATTTCTGGCAGCGAAGCTCGCCTACGATCGTCGACTGGCAGGCCATGAGCGCCGACAACTACACGTCGGACATCATTCCTTGGTCGTATTGCTATGGCATCATCTCGCAGTGCAACACGATTCTCTCATCACTGGAGGCCGATGCAGAGCCGACAGGAGAGATTGCCTTCCGCATAGCGCAGGCCTATACTATGAGGGCACACGCATATTCTCGCCTTCTCCAAATATTCGGGCCTCGCTGGGCCGACGCGAAGGGAGGCTCCGAACTGACCGTGCCCCTGCGTCTTAAGCAGCCAGACCCTGCCGACACACAGATGCCGCAGGCCTCAATGGGCGATGTGCTGAAAACTATATACAACGACCTTGACAACGCTCTTGAGCTTTATGCAAAATCCGGAGTAAAACGCACGTATGCATGGGAGGCTGACGCAAGCGTGGCCAAGGGCGTATATGCACGTGCGGCATTGCTGAAAGACGATTGGGCTACGGCTCAAAAAATGGCTCATGAAGCAAGACAGGGATATGGCATAATGTCGGCCGACACATATGTCACGTGTGGTTTTGCCAAGAACACGTCGGAGACGATGTGGGCTGTTTCTGACGACTACTCAGGCATTTACTATGCGTCATATGGTGCGACATATGCCTGCAACGGAGCATATCCCACTCTATGGGGAAGCACCGGAGGAGGAGCGATCAGCATGGATCTTTATCGCAAGCTCGATGCGGAGAACGATGTCCGCGCATCTCTGTTCTTCACTCCCGACAAGGTGTCGGAAGAGGTGAAGCCTCTATTCTATACGGCGGGATATACGGCTGCCGCGTCCATGAACGTCAATGTCTTAATGCAGCTTGAAGACGGCACCATCACCGGCACGCCCCTTCAGAAGGAGCTTCAGAAATTTGCCGAAGAGAGATATGCAGCTTGCGGACGCCTCAACGGATGGAGCTTCCCCTATGCAGTGGCAGGAGAGGGCACTCAGATAGCCGACCCCGCGACAGGAGCGACTTTGACCCAATTCGGAGCGCAGTTCAAGTTCTGGGGCATCGACGGCTACAGCTCATGCGCCTACAACATGATGCGTGCTTCAGAGATGCTGCTGATAGAGGCTGAGGCAGCATGCCACAATTCGCAGGAAGCAGTTGCCAAGAGCTGTCTTGACGAACTCAACGCAAATCGTATAAACGGATGGAAGGGCACTGACCTTACCGGTGACGCTCTTCTGGAGGAAATTAAGGTCGCTCGCCGCATAGAGCTATGGGGCGAGGGATTCAATTTCTTCGACTTCAAGCGTTGGAACCAACCCATTGAAAGAAGGGTATGGGTTGCCGGTGATGCAACTTCCGGCAACTGGCCGTCTGTCATGGTTGGGGAAGGCACATTCCAGACATCCAAGAGCAACGGTTGGAGATGGGTGATTCCGCAGAACGAATCGCAGTATAACACTGCCGTCAAAGGCAACAATCAAACGCCTGACCCGAAAGAATAAGAATAGCTAATTGAATATATCTCCCGAAATTAAAGGATTTATTTCAGGAGAATATTAACAAGCCTAAAAAAGGCACGCCAACTTTGAATGGCGTGCCTTTTTTGGCTTGCTATTGGATTGTTTGCTCAATCCAATCGGGCCCACACCAAATACAACCAAAAGATACACAAACACATAAAACAAAATAACGAGATTTTTGATTATATGTCATTATGTATCCCTTTCTGTCCGCGCCGAGTCCAATCAAAAAAACGTGGTTGACGTGGTTCTTCTCGTGGTTGACGTGGTTTGAAATCACCGAGTTCAACCCCCCAAAACGTGGTTGACGTGGTTCTTCTCGTGGCTGGCGTGGTTTGAAATCATCGAGTCCGACCCCAAAAACGTGGTTGACGTGGTTTGAAATATCGAGCGAGCGCCGGGCGGGGACGGAGACGGATATATATTGACCGATTGACATATAATCGTAATTTTTTTGGAGGGGTGGAATTAATTGAGTATATTTGCCTTTGAAAACTAAATAGCCATAAGGATGAGCACTTCATTAACCCTTTTACGGATTTCGGGTTCAAGAAGATCTTCGGACAGGAGAAGGACCGAATAATCCTGATCAATTTCCTCAATGCCCTGCTGGAAGGCACCGTGTTTGACGACACCATCGTGGACGTGACCTATGAGGACAAGGAGCTTCTCGGCGACTCGCCGGCAGAGAGGAACATAATCAGCGACATACGGTGCACGACAAAAGACGGCCGAAGGATCCTGCTTGAGATGCAGCTGAACAACCACGTCAACTTTTCGGACAGGATGACGTTTTATGCCTCAAAGGCGATAGTCAACCAGGCAAGGAAGGGGGATTGGGACTTCAAGCTGGATTCGGTCTACCTTATCAGCCTGACGAATTTTATGCTCGACAACGCAGACGGGAGGGTAAAGGTGGACCGTTGCATCTGCGACACGCTGACAGGCAAACCCGTCAGCGACGTTCTGCGTTTTATCTACATACAGCTTCCGGTCTTCACGAAAACAAGTCCGGAGGAATGTGAGAATGATTTCGAAAGATGGATTTACACACTTAAAAACCTTGAGAAGATGAAGACAATACCGTTTGCACCGCGAGACGACGCCTTCAGGCGTCTGCAGGAAGTGGCCAACGAGGCGGCCCTTTCGGAGAAGGAGCGCCGCCGTTATGAGCACGACCAGAAACAGTATTGGGTAATCACCAATATCGAGCGCACGCGCTATAACGAGGGCTTCAACGCCGGCCAGGCGCAAGGAATGGCCAAAATTGCCAAGATGGCTCGCAAGATGAGGGAGAACGGCATGGACGACATGACGATATCCAAGATGACAGGCGAGCCTCTGGAATGGGTCAGAAGTCTATGATGCGAACTTATTGAGCGGGGACTCGATTGGACTTAGCAGCGCAGGCCGGGAGGCCTTGCGCTCCATGTCGGACTCGGGTCGGACAGGTTGGGACGTACTCGGCGGAGGCGGGATTCGAGGGTGAAGGCGTCGTCGATGAAGGATTCGTAGCTCATCAGGATGTCGTGCAGGGAGATGAGGGAATTCTCGGTCTGCCGGTTGTAGAGCTCACCGCTGACGCTGCCCCGTTCGAGCTTCCCCTGAAGAGCGCCGTTGACGCCCGAGACATCCTCCATCATTTTCAATTGGATGGCAAGCAATTCGCCGATGCCCAAGTTGGAATTGTTGCCGCTGACCTGTTGCGGCAAGGGCTGCCCCGGTTTCGAACGGTAGGTGATCACTCCGTTGAAACGGCTCCACTCGTCCATGACCATCTGCATGTCGGTATGCTCGGGCAAGGCATCCTCCGGAAACAGCAGCACCCCCTTCGCCGACGCACGCATCACCCAGTCGTACATCGTGATAAGACGGTTGGTGTAGCGTTGCTGGTCGATGATGTCGCCGACGTAGGAATGTATCTCCCCGTCGAGGAAGGGATAGGCCTTCACCACATAGGGATGACAACCGTAGGGGCTGTCGCCCTGTCGGAGAATCTCGCCGTGCGACGTGACGAAACAGTATCTCCACACGTCGTCGAGAATCCAGCGCGAAGGCATCCTCCGCAAGGCAGGACGGCGGAGCCACAGCTCCTCGTCCACCTTCAGCAGCCGGCCCCGGCTGCGGTCGTGGCACAGACGACGCTCGCGCCTCTCCCTCCTCCACAATTCGAAGACACGCACCATTCCGCCGTCGCCATAGACGGCGCGTAGACGGCGATAGTCATCACGGTCGCGAGCGAAGGTGGCGCAAAATGAAGCCGCCGGCATTACGTGCACCTCCCCCAGCAGCGTGAGGTCGGAGCCTCGGGAATCGCGGGCCTGGGGGTCGTGGAAAAACCGTCCGGGCGACACCGCCCTTGTCTTCACCTCCCCTCCCGCCACGCTCTTCTTATGGACCGCCATCCCGGAGATCAGAAACTCCTCCATCGTGCGGGCGTAAAGCTCCTCCATGCGGTTGTCGAGGTCGTGGCGACGTCCCTCCTCGTCGCGGGCCTCCAGTTTCTCGCGCACCCTGCTTCGCGAGACCCCGACTACGCTGCGCACGACGCGGCGTATGAGATTGTTGGTGAAAGGTATGCCCCCTTCCCTCCTTATATAATCAAACTCCGTCATTTCAGCGCCGTCGACGAAGATACGGTCGCCCCACTGCCGACCGAACGTATAATCCTTATTGCGGGCACGCTGCCGGCGAAAGTCGTCGCAGGCGTTCCAGCATCCCGTGGCCATCTCCACGGCTTCAAGTCCCTCTTGGGAAATAAGATAATCACTCATAGTGGATTCCAATGTTTAAGAGATTGTATAGTGTTTGTTTAAAATTTCGGGCAAAGATAGACATGACGAAGCTGCGTTTTTCGTTATTTTGAGGAACACGATGGCCTCCGAAGGGCGTCTTAAACGTTTTTTAACATTCAAATAAAGAAAAAATTCTCTAATTAAACCCTAAATCTAAATTAAAAGAGTTAATTTTGCGATTGATTTAGTCGACAAAGTGTTTTTAAGAGAAAAGGCACAACAACTTATCCATCCACGAAGCCCAAAATCCCCTGCCGGGGAAGCCGCAAGGCAGGCAGGCGCGGATGACAAAAACGAAACAGGAGAATAACTCTTAACTATATATATTCCAAAATTATGGCACAAATAGATTTGGCCCAGTACGGCATCAAGGATGTCAAAGAGGTGATCTACAACCCCACCTATGAGCAACTGTTCAAAGACGAGACCGACCCTTCGCTCGAAGGCTTTGAGAAAGGCGTAGTGACGGAGCTCGGCGCTGTCAACGTGATGACCGGCGTCTACACCGGCCGTTCCCCCAAAGACAAATTCATCGTTCTCGACGAAAACTCGAAGGACAAAGTATGGTGGACCACCGAGGAATATCCCAACGACAACAAGCCCGTGACCGAAAAGACATGGGACGCTGTCAAGGAGCTCGCCGTAAATGAGCTCTCCGGCAAGAAGCTCTACGTAGTAGACTGCTTCTGCGGAGCCAACAAAGACACCCGCATGGCTGTACGCTTCATCATGGAGGTGGCATGGCAGGCCCACTTCGTGACCAACATGTTCATCCGTCCTTCGGAGATTGACCTGATCGACTTCAAGCCCGACTTCGTGGTCTTCAACGCATCGAAAGCTAAGGTTGAGAACTACAAGGAGCTCGGCCTGAACTCAGAGACGGCCGTTGTCTTCAACACGACTTCCAAAGAGCAGGTCATCATCAACACATGGTATGGCGGCGAGATGAAGAAGGGCATGTTCTCAATGATGAACTACTTCCTTCCCCAGAAGGGCATCGCTTCTATGCACTGCTCCGCCAACACCGACAAAGAGGGCAAGAACACTGCCATCTTCTTCGGCCTCTCAGGCACAGGCAAGACCACCCTTTCGACCGATCCTAAGCGCCTTCTCATCGGCGACGACGAGCACGGCTGGGACGACAACGGCGTCTTCAACTTCGAGGGCGGCTGCTATGCCAAGGTCATCAACCTCGACAAGGAGAGCGAGCCCGACATCTACAACGCTATCCGTCGCGACGCGCTTCTTGAGAACGTGACCGTCGACGCCAATGGCAAGATCGATTTCGCCGACAAGAGCGTGACAGAGAACACCCGCGTATCCTATCCTATCGACCACATCGAGAGCATCGTTGAGCCCGTATCCGCAGGCCCGGCTGCCAAGAACGTGATCTTCCTTTCAGCCGACGCCTTCGGAGTGCTTCCTCCCGTGTCGATCCTGACCCCCGAGCAGACGAAGTATTACTTCCTCTCCGGCTTCACCGCCAAGCTCGCCGGCACAGAACGCGGCATCACGGAGCCTACCCCGACTTTCTCGGCTTGCTTCGGCCAGGCTTTCCTTGAGCTCCACCCGACAAAATATGCCGAGGAGCTCGTGAAGAAGATGGAGAAGAACGATTCTCACGCTTATCTCGTCAACACCGGCTGGAACGGCACAGGCAAGCGTATCTCTATCCGCGACACCCGTGGCATCATCGACGCCATCCTCGACGGTGCTATCCTTTCCGCTCCCACGAAGATGATTCCTATCTTCGATTTCAAGGTTCCGACGGAGCTTCCCGGCGTGGATCCGAAGATCCTCGACCCGCGCGACACTTATGCCGATCCCGCACAGTGGGAGGAGAAGGCTAAGGACCTCGCAGCCCGTTTCATCAAGAACTTCAAGAAATATGAGAACAATGAGGCCGGCAAGGCTCTCGTTGCCGCAGGTCCGCAGCTCTAATCGAGTCTGACGAATTCCGACACACTGCCGGGTCGATTCCTTTCCGGGAATCGACCCGGCTTTTTTATGCGCCAACCTGGAAAGCCAACGTACTACCAGCACAGACCGGAATTTTCAAACCAGCACAGACCGGTGATTTCAAACCACGAAAACATGGTTGACGTGGTTATTCTCGTGGTTGACGTGGTTTGAAATCACCAAGTCAGGACTCGGCGCAGACTCGGAGGGATGGATTGGGAATCTTTCGTTGAATCTTTAATTTTATGGAGATGATTTATCGGATTTTTGCTTTTTTAGTGATGGGACTCTCTTTCTGTGGGGGCCTTGCGAGGGTGGTCGTTTCAGGGACTACTCTCAATACCGACGGCTCGGCTGCCGGCGGCGTTATCGTGCGCCTTTATGACGACGACAAGTTGAAGGCCTTCTCCACCTCCTCTTCCCAAGGCAAATTCTCAATCACCGCGGATTCTATCTCCGACAAAGCAGTGCTCAGATTCATCTCCTTGAAGCACGAGACCCTGGAATATCCCTTGAAAGAACCAGCGAGTCCGGTAGAGGTGAGACTCAACCCAAAATCCTATGAACTGAAAGAGGTAGTGGTGAAAGCCCCGGAACGGAGAGTGAAGGGAGACACTATCGTCTACGACGTGGCGGCCATGACGAAAGCCGGCGACCGCAACATCGAGGACGTCATCAAAAAGATTCCCGGCATACAGGTGGACGATTCCGGAGGCATATCCTACGACGGCGAACCAATCAACCATTTCTATATCGAAGGGCTCGACCTGATGGGGGGCAACTACGCAGTGGCCTCGCGCAACATATCCCCGACCGACATATCCTCCGTCAGCGTCTATCAACGCCACCAGCCCACGAAAGTGCTGCAAGGGAAAGTAGACTCCAAGCGTGCCGCCCTCAACCTGAAGCTCAAGAAAGGCCGGATGCTCAAGCCCCTCGGCTACGTATCAGCCGGTGCCGGTGCAGGACGCGATTTCCTTTGGAGCGGAGAGCTCTACGGAATGCTCATAGCCCCCGATTGCCAGACCATCATATCGGCACGCGGCAACAACTCCGGCAACGCCTCTCCGGGCGAACGCCAACCCAACAACCTCTACAATCCCTTCAGCGAAACGCCCTTCGGCAAGCCTTCCATAAAACGAGACCGATATATCATCAACCGCACAGCCTATGCCACGGCCAACAATCTCCTTCGTCTGAATCCCGACCTGACGCTGACCATCAACGCCGACTACGGCAACGACCGAGACAACTTCGACGGGATAACCCATACGGAATATCTCTCGCCCGACAACGCCGGACTTACCTACAGCGAGACGGCAGACAACACCCTGCGGCAAAACACCGTCAACGCCTCCGCGAAAATCGAGAACAACGGGAAGAACCTCTATTTCCTCGACCAAGCCCAATTCAGGGGGAACTTCAACAGAGACTCATACCTCGTCAACTCCGACGCCCTGCGCACACAACGCCAGACCGGCGACGACTATAATTTCTCCAACGACCTCAAGGCCATCATAAAGCATGGCCGCAGGATGTATGAGGTCAGTTCGGAGACATGGCTGACCAACCGTCCGCTCCTTCGGATGCAGGCCTCCGACGCGGCTACAGGCCAAGCCATCGTGCATCAGGACGTGGCGTCGCGAAGTTTCCACAACAGAGAGCGCACCTCCATTTCCTTCGACATCGGCGAAAGATCCACGCTCGGAGCGTCGCTGCAATTCTCCGCCGACCACGACCGCTTCTCCTCCGAAGGATATTTCCTCAGCAATGCCGACGCCAAAACCAAAATCGAAGGCCGACAATCCACGGCCGACAACCCTACCGACACGTCGCGCAACGACCTTTCCGGCCATCGCATCGTGACCACCCTTTCCCCCTACTACAAATTCCGCTGGAAAGGGCTGAGCTGGACCACGACCATCCCCGTCAGCCTATACAACATCAAATACAGCGACATCCTCGACGGCTCCACATTCCGGCTCGACAGGGTATTCGTGGACTTCAACACCGCCCTGACCTACAAATTCCGGCAGGCGAGTTTCTGGGAGCTATCCTTCGGACGCACCAACAGCGTCGGCGACATGGGAAATTTCATCGACAATCCCGTCTTCACCACCTTCCGCAACTCCATGACAATGGGGGCGGGAAACCTCAAGAAAGGCCACCGCAATTCTCTGCGAGGGGCATATTCCTTCAAGAACTTCCTCGACGGCTTCTACATCAACGCCCTCGTCAGCTACAGCAAGACAGAGAGCAACACCCTTTCGGTCTACGACGCCGGCGCCTCCGGGACATCAAGCTCCGTCAAGACCTCCACCAGCAAGGGAGACATGACCAACATCCTGGTCAACGCCACGAAACAGATGCGCCGTTGGCACACCACCTTCAACCTTAGCGCCAACATCCTCATCTCCGGCCGGGAGAGGATGCGATCCGGAGTCAGGATGGACGTAAAAAGCACGGCATGCATACTGACCGGAAAAATCGACACCTACCAATTCGGCGACATCGTCTCCGCGGCGTTCACCGGCTCCTATTCCCGCCAATGGCAGTCGTTCGGAGGAATAATGCCCGAACAATCGTTCAACGACCTGTCGCTCAGGGGGAAAATCGGCATCTACCCTATAAAGAAACTGGAGATGTATGTATCAGCCAACTATTCCAAAGTGAAAATCGGGGAAGACAATTATAAATCAAACGTCTTCATCGACGCCGGGATAAGCTACGCCTTCAAGAAAATCCTCATCGACATTACGGCCCGCAACCTCACGGACATGCGGCGCTACGTCTATACCGTCTACCATACGCTTGACGTCACGCAGAACTCTTATTCGCTGCGCCCGAGGGAGGCGGTGCTGACGGTCAAGTACAGCTTCTGAAGACGAGGGCTTCCACCGTATCGGCGGCCGAGAGACGGCCTTCTACCCTGACTTTGACGAATCTTATCCTTGGTCCCCACAAGCCGCGGATGCTCCCTCTCCGACTCGCCAACGGCCGCCATCTCCGAAGGTCGGCGCTTCCATAGGCAGTCAGCCGTAGCTTCGAACCGGCGCACGTGCCCCGTGGCTCCAGAGCGAAAATCCGTTTTAATTTCTCTCCGTCGCCAAGTTTTATGGGGCGAGTGACGAAATATCCGTCAACTCCGTCGCCCTCCCCACAGACCACCACCGACCTGCCCGCCGATGATGAGGAGGACGATCCTGACGCGCCACCATTACCGGAGAGCGTCTTCACCGACGTGCCCTCGATCCTGACCGTCTCGCCTCCGGTTTCCACGAATTCCAGAACCCGCCCCTCGCGTCTGACCGTGGAGGGATCGGAAAGCACGTAGTCGCAAATCAACCCCGCATCGCGCAGCGTGCCGTCGTCCATCTCCTTCAGCAGGAAAACGCCATCCGAGGTGAAAGCATAAGCTGTCGGCGAGGTCGTCGCCACGAGTCCGGAGGAGCGGAATGCCCGGCAAAGATATATTATACGTCCCACATCAAGGGGCATGAACAGGGCGTCGGGGAACGCCATATCATTTCCCTTCAGACTGCACCAAACGGCCGACGGCATCCTATAGACATCCCTGAAGAGCGATTCAGGGGCATCGGCAGGAAGCACCGTGCCTGAAATCCTGACACCCATCTCCGCAAGCGTGGCCTTTCCGAAGCCGCCGCACCACCAATAGGCGCCTCGCAACGAAGGATGGCGGCGAAGCGGCACTACATACGCGGCCGATCCGCTGACAATCCTCATACAGATGGCATCTTCATCCGGAAAGAAGAGCCAGCGAGGGAAACAGTCCTCCCCTATCTCAATCTTCTCTCCCAAAGAGCGGACCGACCGCAGCGTCTCCCCTCCACGACGTATCTCCACCTCTGCCGCTATCCTTTCCGCAGCATCTGCGACGCCGGAGAAGGGAGCCGCCATACACCTTGCCGGAGGGACAGCCGCCACCGTCATCGTCAAGTCGTAGAGTGAGACACGTCCGGAGAACTCCGTCATTCCACGAGCCTGAACATCGCGGAGCATCATATAGTCGGGCACGTAGGCGTCCGCCGTCAGTTGGAAGCGGCCAATATCCTCCACGGCAAACCCTTCGGAATCCTGACAGCCAATCACGTCCTCAATCGCCACCTCCGCGACGTGCCTGAATTCTCGGATGGCAGACAATTGCAGTCCGAGAGAGGAAGAGGCGACCGGACGCGGGCACCAAGCCTGACCGAGCACAACGTCGCATACCATCCGTTCGCAATTCTTTCCTGTGGAATCAAGAGAATGAGTGAAATTTGCCGTCTGCACGCGATGACAACCCACGAATTCCGCCTTACGGTCGTAGAGAGCCACGGGGTCGGACACGAAAATGTCGACATGCGTGACCTTTCCCTTCCATTTGGAAAATTCTTTACAATTCGTTATCCTGCACGTCAGTCGGCACGTAGCTGCCGCCACGCGCATAGTCATCTTCCCGACCGACAGGTCGGCATCGCCCTCCACGGGCGGAGCTTCGGAATTGGGCACCATCAATACGGGTACAGACGGGGAGACATGACTTCCGTCGGCGAGACGCAGAGCCGCTAACGCAAAGAATGGCTCCACATGCAATCCCGCATCGCGGGCCTCATCCATCATCGTCTCCATCAATTCCGAGGCCCTCTTTCCCCAGCCCTTCGATCCGGAGTCGCCACTCTCCACCTCCTTTTGGGGAAGCATTTCGGGGATGGAATGCCATCCGGGCAGGACATCCCTTTTCAAAGAGAATTCCACGAAAGGCATCGTCGGAAAGATCTGACTGACCGAATCCTGACCCGGACCGGAGGAAGAACCGCCACCATCTTCGCCACCGTGGGCACCACCGTCGCCGTCGGGGTTAACGGCAACAGAAGACAGGACTTTCAAGCCTTCGCAACGATCAATCTCACCATCGGCACAGGAATAATCGCCTGCCGCGCTTGTTCTTTTCAACAAAACAGAAATAACCTTGCTATCCATAATTTTTTTTGATTTAATGATTCTTGATTTAATGATTACGGGTGCAAAGTTACGACACGAAATCCCCAAGCCTTCGTTATTTTGAGGAAACCGACAAATTAAATAAAACTTTCCCAATGAGTGGGACTATACGGATGTTTTCTTGAGTCTGCTCGGCCTCCGTTTACCGACTGATTTTTAGTGAAAAAATTCAAATCTCTAATGCACAATGTGCTCAAAAGACCTTACATGTTGGGATTTAACATAGTTTGGTATTGAAAAAATAATACCGACTTGGTAACGTCACATTAACCTTGATTTGCTATCAGTCAAATATGGTATAATCAGGCTGTGGGTTATAAAATGCCGAGAAGAAAGTCGTTTGTTTAATAAAAAAGATATTTGTGAAGTCGGGCAAAAAATATTACATTTGTAAATTCAAAAATCTCAGCCAATAAGAATATATGAATCTGAAACTACATAACATTCTTAAGATCAAGGATGCCGATATCGAAATCGGTGGTCTAACTGTACTCACAGGCGAAAATAATTCAGGCAAGAGTACTGTCGGCAAGATACTGTTTTCCATCCTAAAGGCAACAAATAATGTCCGACAATTGGATAAAATGAAAACAGTTTCCATCATACGAAGGGAATTATTGTCTCTGAAAAAGATGTTTCACAGTTCTGAAAACATCTCATTTTTAGAAGACATCCAGATTCTAAGTCTTAATCTAATAGACAGAGGCATATCGGTAGATGAAATGCGTCAAATTTTAGAAATCGAGGCTGAGAAAAGAGACTTTTCATCTCGATCTGTTGCGATAATGCAAAATCGATTAACTCGCATCGACAAATTAATCATAAAACTTGACAATCCGGAAATCGCGGTCAAAGACGAATTTGAGGCCATCGCAAAAAGCGAATTCATGGAACCGTTGAATTCTTTCGGTTCAAAGGACTCATATATTCTTTTTCATGACGAAACAACTGACGCAGATGGAAGTGATATCGAATTAGTAATCAATGATGGTAAAGTCGATAAGATACGGCTTTGGGGTAATTCCTCAGTAGAAGATATTACCTATATCGAATCGCCTATCTATCTTCACATACTTAACACATTGCGATTGTCAAGCCCAATCCCGACGACATCATTGCGCGGAATTCCATCATCTTTAAGAAGAGATAATATTCCTTATCATTTGGCAGATATGGCCGAAAAAATGTTAAGCAGTGCTGAAGATCTGACTGGGCTATTCAGTCAAGAAATTTATGGAGAAGATTATCGCAATCAATTAGACGAAATAAGTAGCGTGACCGGGGGAGAATTTGTATTAAACGATAAGGCCAAACAGCTTGCATTTAAGCAAAATGGGAATGTAGTTCCTCCAATTAGTGTAGCTTCGGGAATCAAGTCATTTGGCGTTCTGCAACGCTTACTTCAGACGGATAGTATATCTACATTTAAAATGTTGATTTGGGATGAACCCGAAATTCATCTACATCCGGAATGGCAGGTCATTTTTTGTAGACTTATCGTCCAACTTGTCGCAAAGGGCACACCTATTGTCGTAAGTTCTCATAGTCCTTACTTTGTACAAGCATTGAGATATTTTGCGTCAGCATATGGCATTGAGAAGGATGTTAAATATTATATGGCAGAGGAATCCAATGAAACAACACTCTCGACTGTCAAGGAAGTTACGAATGATTTAAATCGGATATTTACACGTTTGGCAGCTCCTCTACGCGATATTATGAACGTGGATGCCGTTAGAAACAGCATGAAATGACTCCATTTGAGATTTACGATAAGGTTTTAGCTTTCGCGACTACACCAACGACCATAATATGCAATCTCCATAGCGCATGCTCCCCACAAAAAGGGAAGAAATATTTATGTATCCAAGCCGGCTCAGAAACACCCGTAATCGATTTTGATGAAATTAAGGTGCAGGCCGACGCTGCGAGAGGCTTAGGCTCAATGTCAAGAAAATCAGTTGATGCATTAGCCGTAACTCCTTCAAGTAATTTTTTATGCTTTATAGAGTTAAAAAGTTGGGAATTACTAATAAAGCATCACGGAACCGAAGAAAACATTCGTGCACAGGCAAATAAGTATTCGTCGGATTTACCAATAAAATTATCCGACAGTATTCAGATATGCAAAGAAATCACCCATGATTCAAATGTATTCAGCGGTTGCAATATGCTTTACATATTAGTTTCCGACATTTCAGTGGCAGATGATGGAATCATGGCATTTAATTCCGATTTAACCGCCTTGGCTGGGACATCGTCAAATCTAAAAGAGCTATGCAACAAGCTGACCCAAGGCATTATGAATAATATCACATCCGTTGAAACAAGATATTGGGAGTGCAGAAATTTTGATAGGGAACTTTTTTCCCTATAACATCTGAAGAGACCTCATAATAGAGATTCATCTTATTCGCATCTGTTAGAGGCAATAATACCTTATACCACAAAAGAAACTGGCTCATAGACGAGTGTTGTCTATGAGCCAGCTTTTTTAGGGGTATGGATTATTGTCAGTCGGCGATGAGGAGGAAATAGTTTTTCTTGCCGCGCTGGGCGAGGAGGTATTTCCCGTTAAGTAGTTCGTCGGCCGTTATGACGGCGTTTATGTCGGTCAGCTTCCTCTTGTTGAGGCTGACGCCCCCTTGCTGCACCATCTTGCGGGCCTCTCCCTTGGAGGGGAATACGGAAGTCTTGGCAGCAAGCAGGTCGAGCACGGGTATTCCGGATTCCAGCTCGGCCTTAGAGACATTGAATGTCGGCACGCCCTCAAAGATTTCAAGCAGCGTCTTCTCGTCGAGGTTGCGCAGAGCCTCGTCGGCCTTGTTGCTGAAAAGAATCTGACTCGCCTCTACGGCAGCGTTATAGTCTGCCTCACTGTGCACCATAGTCGTGACCTCCTTGGCCAGACGCTTCTGCATCGGGCGTGCCCCAGGGTCTTTCTCGTGCTCCTCGAGCAGAGCCTCGATCTCCTCCTTAGTGAGGGAGGTGAAGATTTTCAGATACTTCTCAGCGTCGCTGTCGCTTACATTGACCCAGAACTGATAGAACTTGTAGGGACTCGTATAGTTGGGATCGAGCCAGACGTTGCCGCTCTCCGTCTTTCCGAACTTACCGCCGTCGGCCTTCGTAATCAAGGGGCAAGTCAGGGCATAAGCCTCTCCTCCGAGTTTGCGGCGGATAAGCTCAGATCCTGTCGTGATGTTGCCCCACTGGTCGCTACCGCCGAGCTGAAGCTTGCAATCCTTCTCCTGATAGAGATGAAGGAAGTCGTTGCCCTGAAGGAGCTGATACGTAAACTCCGTGAAGCTCAGGCCGTCGCGGGCCTCGCCATTGAGACGCTTCTGCACGGAATCTTTGGCCATCATATAGTTGACCGTGATATGCTTTCCTATTTCGCGAGAGAAATCAAGGAAGCTTACGTCTTTCATCCAGTCGTAGTTGTTGACCAGCTCGGCCCGATTGGGGGCGTCGCTGTCGAAATCCAGGAATTTTGCGAGCTGCTTCTTGATTGCCTCCTGATTGTGGCGCAACGTAGCCTCGTCGAGGAGATTTCTCTCCGCACTTTTTCCCGAGGGGTCGCCGATCATTCCGGTGGCTCCGCCGATGAGAGCGAGGGGCTTATGTCCGCAACGCTGGAAATGGCGGAGCATCATGACTCCGCAAAGATGGCCGATGTGAAGACTGTCGGCGGTCGGGTCGATTCCGAGGTAGGCCGTCGTCATCCCTTTCTTCAGCAATTCATCCGTGCCCGGCATCATCGTATGGATCATGCCACGCCAGGTAAGTTCTTCTATAAAATCCATTTTATCTATTGTTTTATTAGTTTCTAATTATCTCTTAGCTGCTTGCATTATCTTTCCTTTAGATACTGCATGACGGTTTCCCCGACAGCTCCCAAGGTTTTGGCCGAGATTCCCTCCATGTTGTCGGCCACGGTGTGCCAGCGCGGATTAAAGCCGGAGGGGCGGTCGGGGTTGTATTCAATGATGTCGATGGTGGGGATTCCGTGTTCTATAAGTTGCACATGGTCATCGGTCACGGCACCTCCCATACGGTTGGGGAACATTCCGCCGTGGCCTCTTTGGGCGGCAATCGCCCAAATCTTCTGAGCCAAAGCCGGGGCTGCCTTCTCAGAGAAATATTCCCGGCAGAAGATAGCGTCCTTCCCGCCGACCATGTCGAGCAAGATGGCCTCGTCGGGCATATATCCCTCCACCGGGGGATTCTCCACGAAATGACGGGCTCCAAGGGCCCAGGAATCCTCATCCCCATCCGTTCCCCAGTCTTCAGCATCGACAAAGAGAATGTCAACTCCCTTTCCGCCGGAATCCTTTCCGAGCTGACGGGCAATCTCAAGGAGCACACCGACGCCGCTCGCGCCGTCGTTGGCCCCATCGACAGGTTTGTCGTGGTTGGCGGGATCGGGATCCTCATCCGCCCAAGGGCGGCAGTCCCAATGAGCGAGAAGCAGGATTCTGCCCTTTGCCTGAGGATTAAACCGGGCGAAAAAATTGCGCGCCTGCAGGTCGGTGCCGTCGAAAGCTTTCAGCACAGCCCGTTGCTCCGTCACGTCGGCGCCATGTCTTCGGAGTTCGGAAGCGAGCCAGTCGCCACAGAGGCGATGCGCCTCCGTGTTGGGCACACGCGGACCGAAAGCCACCTGCCTGTCGACGTAGGCATAGGCGCTGTCGGCATCGAAAGCCACCTCCACCGAGGGCTGCGTTATCTCAGCGGCGGCAGTCTGCGTGGCCTTCTTTCCGCCACATCCGGCCAAGGCCAGAGCCGCCATTATTATCAGTAGTGTCTTTTGCATTTCGCAAAATTACTGATTTTTCGCCAAACTACCGCTAATCTTCAGGCAAAATCCCCTCTACTTCGTCCTTAAGCTGCGAAGGGGTCATCATTTTGACCTTGTCTTCGTAGATTTTCCCCTGCTGATAAAGCTTATAGACAGCCTGATGTGAGGCCGCTATGAAACCCGGGACACCATACCGGAAGCCGCCACGGATGAAATAGGCATTTAGGAAACGTGCGAGGGGCTTGACTGTCAGGGAAAGGAGCGTCACCCTGCCGTTGCCCTCCTTGGCCACCTCTGCCGTGGTGGCGTCGTTAAGACGCTCCAGCATCCCGCTAAGGGGCATAGGGATATGTATCAGCGCAAGACCCATCTTGTTGGAGGGGATTTTCCCGAGCCTGCCCTCCACGAGGGGACAGGAATTGACATAAGGGGGCCAATCGACCAGGTCTTTACGGAAGAAACGCAGCTGATAGTCGGGATACGTGGCTCGGCGGAAACGGTCCATTATGAAATTCCGGCGGGGGATGTATAGGCCGTTGGCCGGACGCTTTCCGTTGATATAATGATATAGATGCCTTCTGAGGGCAGCCGGGACGAGCTCGTCGGCATCCACGACAAGCACCCATTCACTGCGGGCCTGCAAGATGGCAAAGTTTCTCGCCGGCTCGCAACAAGTATGCTCACCGCGATCGAAACTGACGACCCTTGCGCCATGTCTTCGCGCGATTTCCACGGTCTGGTCGGTAGAATCCATGTCGCAGACAACTATTTCGTCGAAATCCTTGACCGCATCAAGCACCTTGTCGAGATGGGCAGAGGCATTATACGTATTGATAACTACTGAAATAGACATTCCTCAAAAAAAATTTTGCGAAGGCTCCGCCTTCCGGTTGCTTTTCATAGGTAATGCCAAGCAAAAGAATGGCACTACCCTTTCATTTGGCAAATTTAACATTTATTTTTTGATTTCAAATCATTTTTTTGCTTTCTTTGAAAAAAATTATCAAATTTGTAATGATTCCTTCACTTTCTTTCATAAAAGAGGCGTTTTCACGTTTCAACATATCTATTTTCAATTCGGAGCTTCCGACTCCGAAGTTCGCGCTGACGAAAGCCCGCACGTTTCGCGGTAAGCTGGTCTACAGCTGGAAATCGCGCCTGGGCAGGCGCGTGTATTCCGACTTCGAGATCAGGCTTAGCATCTCCTTCGACCTGCGGCAAGAGGAATGGGAGGATGTCGTCATCCACGAGATGATCCATTACTACATAACCTACAAGCGTCTGAAAGACACGTCGTCGCACGGGCCGCTGTTCCGAAAGATGATGCATGCGATCAACACTACGCATGGCCGCAACATAAGCATTTCGACCCGGTCGACAGACGAACAGCGCGAGCCCGACCGCCAGGTACGCGCCCATTATCTTTGTCTTGGCCGACTGTCGGACGGAAGGCTCGGCGTGGCCCCCGTAGCCAAGACGCGCCTGCATGAGCTTTGGGAGCGGATGCCGACGATTCCGGGGGTTGAAGCCGTAAAATGGGTCGGGGCCATCGACCCTTGGTTCAATCGATTTCCAAGGGTAATGACCCCGAAGCTTTATCTGTCGTCAGACGAGGAGGCTCTGCCCCACCTTAAAGGAGGGGTGATACTTGAGAAGAGCGGCAACGTGATCCGTCCCGCCGGCCGCCGCTTCGCTCCGGAGGAGCTGTTGCCATAATACGGCCAAGGGCCGTATTATGGATTTAGGGTTGAGAGGTCGATTTTCACTATTCCGGGAACGGGGATATCGTTCTTTAGGAACATCGACATGTAGATGGGAGCGTATGTGAGCCTCCCTTCCGTCTGCATGTTGCAATTGCCGAAGATGATGCCTTCTTCAATCTCATATTCCCTGCACTGCAGGATATTGTCCATCGCACGGTGGCGCGTATAGTCTTTTCCTGATTTTATCTCCACAGGAACAACCTTACCATTGACACTGACCACAAAATCCACCTCCCCCTGCTTCTTGCTATTGAAATAATAAGGAGTCACACTATTGGCAATCAGCTCCTGCGCCACGGCATTCTCATATACGGCTCCAATATTGATGGAATTATCGCCGGAGAGGATGCGGGCCTGTATTCCATCGGCATATTGCGAGGCAAGAAGTCCGACATCGTTAAGAAAAAGCTTAAACAGATTCCTGAGTTCCGACAACTTCAAAGGGGCTTTCGGTTGCTTAAGATTATAAACAGGAATCGCCACACCCGCATCTTTGAGCCATAAGAAGCTTTGCTTATATCGCTCATATTTAGCATTCTTATTGAGTTCCTTCAGGATAAACCGCTTGTTCTTGGCATCAAGTTCTGAAGGGATTATGTCAAAAATCTCCTTTATTTTCAGCTTTTCATCAGACGCTGCATACTTGGAAATGTCTGCACGATACAACGAAACAATGTCGGCCTGCTCACGAATGACATCCCGGATATTGTTGGTCTCAACATACTTCGCCACCGCAGCAGGCATACCTCCCACGAGAAGATAAAGCCTAAAAAGCTCCAACAACTTTCCGTGGATCATACCGTCGACAGCCCTCCTCGATTGCCAGCATTCCCCCAGCCTGCCAATGACTGCGTCCGAAATGCCTACATTCTTTATGAATTCCCTGAAAGACAACGGGAATACCTCCTTGATACCGATATATCCCACGGGATAGGATTTAATATCTTTCAACTCCACTCCCAAAAGGCTTCCACTAAGGATAAAACGATATTTCCCATCATCAACGAGAAATTTTATGGAAGTCATGATTGATTCGCATTCCTGAATTTCGTCCAAGAAAATCATAGTCTTTCCGGGAATAAGCTGTTTATCCGTCAGGACAGAAATACGCAAATATATATCCTCCGGACTGCTTACATCTTTAAACAAACCTACGGCCTCGGGATTTTCTATAAAATTAATTTCGATAAAGCTCTCGAAACTTTTTCCGAAGTTGCGTGCGGAATAAGTTTTGCCGGTCTGGCGAGCACCCGTTAGCAGCAATGCGTTGCGGGAGCTTGAATAGTATGATTCTATGTATTCGGTGAGGTCTCTATATAGCATATTTCTCTATTTCAATGTATTATCAGCAAAAGCAGCAGAAAAATCAATGGTTCCTGCCATTTTTCCATACAAAAATAGGCTATTTTTGCCACTTTTCCAACAAGAAAAGCGGCAAATAAGCCGCTTTTCCATAATTATAATTTCCGTTCATAGAAAAAAATCAGGGAGACCCCGGAGCTTGGCCGGCGCACGGTAATGCCATCCGGCGGGTGCTTGGATCGGGCGGCGCAGACCGGGAGCCTGCACCACATAGGAAGAGAAGTCAGCTGACGCTGCTGCCGGGGCGGACAGGGCCGGTGGGGCCTACCACAACGAGGCGGCCGTCGGCATCCTGGGCACTCAGTATCATTCCTTGACTCTCAACCCCTTTGAGCTTGCGAGGAGCGAAGTTGGCTATGAAGCATATCTCCTTGCCTATCAACTCTTCGGGAGCGTAGAACTTGGCTATGCCGCTGACAATCGTGCGGCCTCCCATGCCGTCGTCAATCTTGAATTTCAAGAGTTTGTCGGCCTTGGGTACTTTCTCGCATTCCACTACCTTTCCGACGCGTATGTCGAGCTTCTCAAACGTCGGGAAATCCACCTCGGCCTTCACTTCGTCGGGTTTCCACTGCTCAAGCAGATTCTTTTCCTTCGCGTCCTTTAGCTTCTGCACCTGAGCCTCCACAACGCTGTCGTCGACCTTCTCGAAGAGCAATTCCGGCTTGCCGATCTCCTCGCCGTCGGCCACGAGGTCGAAGCGTCCGGCCATATCCCACTTAATCTCCTTCATGCGAAGCTGCTCAGCAAGTTTTGCCGCCATGAAGGGGGTGAACGGCTCGAACACCACCGCAAGGTTGGCGCATATCTGGAGGGCAACGTTGAGAATAGTTGCGGTGCGCACGGGGTCGGTCTTTATCAGCTTCCAGGGCTCGGAATCGGCAAGGTATTTGTTGCCGATACGGGCAATGTTCATCGCATCCTTAAGACCTTCGCGGAACTTGAAGTTGTCGAGATTCTCGCCAAGGGCCTTCACAGACTGCCTCACCTCCTCCATCGCCGTCTTGTCGGCCTCGGTCAGTTCTCCGGCCACGGGGACAGTGCCGCCGTAGTATTTATGGACAAGCACGGTGGCGCGGTTGACAAAATTGCCGAGGATTGCCACCAGCTCATTGTTGTTGCGGTTTTGGAAATCTTTCCAAGTGAAGTTGTTGTCTTTGGTTTCGGGGGCATTGGCGGTCAGGACATAGCGCAGCACGTCTTGCTTGCCGGGAAGTTCGCGGAGATACTCGTGGAGCCATACGGCCCAATTGCGCGACGTGGAAATCTTGTCGTCCTCAAGATTGAGGAATTCGTTGGCCGGCACGTTGTCCGGGAGATTGTAGCCGCCGTGGGCCATCAGCATAGCCGGGAAGACGATGCAATGGAAGACGATGTTGTCCTTTCCGATGAAATGGAGCATACGCGTCTCTGGGTCTTTCCACCATTTTTCCCATTCGTCGCCTGCGGCGTCGATGGTGTTGGAAATATAGCCGATCGGAGCGTCAAACCAGACGTAGAGCACTTTCCCTTCGGCACCCTCCACAGGCACGGGGATGCCCCATTTCAGGTCGCGGCTGACGGCACGGGGCTGAAGCCCCATATCAAGCCAGGATTTGCACTGGCCGTAGACGTTGGGACGCCATTCCTTATGGTCTTCGAGAATCCATTTGCGGAGTGTCGGTTCCCATTTGTCGAGAGGAAGATACCAGTGGGAGGTCTCGCGCATCACCGGCGTGCTGCCCGACAGGGCCGATTTGGGATTGATGAGGTCGGTGGCGCTGAGCGACGTGCCGCATGCCTCGCATTGGTCGCCGTAGGCATGTTCGTTGCCGCAGTGAGGGCACGTGCCTGTCACGTAGCGGTCGGCGAGGAATTCGCCGGCCTCCTCGTCATAGAGCTGCATTGAGGTCTTCTCGACGAATTCCCCTTTGTCGTAGAGGGTGCGGAAGAAGTCGGAGGCGGTCTTGCGATGGGTGTCGGAGGTGGTGCGTCCGTAGACGTCAAATGAGATGCCGAGCTCCTGGAAGGAGTCTTTGATTATCTTGTGGTAGCGGTCGACGATATCCTGTGGGGTCACTCCCTCCTTGCGGGCCTTGATCGTGATAGGCACTCCGTGCTCGTCACTGCCGCCGACAAACATCACGTCTTCCCCTTTCAGGCGGAGATAGCGGGCGTAGATGTCGGCCGGGACGTATACTCCTGCGAGGTGGCCGATATGCACCGGCCCGTTGGCGTAAGGCAACGCCGACGTTATCAATGTGCGTTTGAATTTCTTATCCATGTATAAGGTTCTTTTTTCAGTTGTCTGTGTTATTTCCATTTATAGGATGCAAAATTACACAATCCTTTCCTCATAACCAAATTACAAGTGAGATGAACATCAACAGTGCACCGTAAATTCAATGCCCTATAGACAAATTGCGCAACATCCTATTTCTCATCTATTTACGACTGCAAAGATAATAAAGATGTAGTTTCCGACAAATCTTTTTGGTCAATTTATGTCATTTCCGACAAATCTTTTCAGCCTATTTATGTCGTTTCCGACAAATCTTTCTGATTTTTCGTACAGCCTCAAAAAAGAATATGAGCAGTTATATGTATTTAATTATTTTTAACTAATGTTAAAGACTTTGTTTCTCAGAAATTATTTACAAACATTTATTAAATTTGCAAACGATCAATATCTCAATAATGAAAAAAGTAATTTTATCCTCACTTGTAATTCTTCTTACCGGATGCATCTCAGAAAATGATGACATGCAGCCGAGATACTCCTCTTCTATTCAGACGATCGAAGAAGCTTTGAATACATACATAAATGTTACAAAAAATAAGGGAACTCGATCGGAAGAAAAGGCTTATACATTGAACCCTTATGTAATAGAAGACGATACAGTCATGTATGTTTCACAATATTTGGCAACAATGCCGAATGCCATGCCAGCATATGGAGTCCTAATCTGACGCATATCGACATAACAATCAATAAAAACAGAAATTTATTCATCAATAATAACACATCACTTTATGAGGGGAACTAAACATATCGTTTACATGGCTTTCATGTTATTGTTGTTGCTGACGGCTTGTGATAATGACATCGATATTTCAGATCGGAAGCCATGGAATAATGTCAAAGAGAGAAAAAATATCAATTCTAGGTTGGCTGTAAAGATCAGCGACAATGAGTATCAAGCATACTATGAATGGTATGTGTCGAATATATTTAGAAGGGTGCCGGACTCTGATTTTCAGCTTACTATCATAACGAATCGGGAAGGTTATAAGAAATGTTTCACGGAAAGTGAATCTGTCGATCCTAATGCAAGGCATATAGGCTTTGAAGGCTCAGACATGGTGTTTTCTCCTGTAGGATTCGTAGACCGATGGATTTGTTATGGACTTACCTGGTTTTTTGGAGATTATGAAGATTATTTGAATGACAATTATCTTTTGAGGATAAAGTATAATTTTGATATTGAAACCCTTGAATTCATGCCCGCTGATTCAGGATTCGATGCGGCTTCATGCTACCGCCTTATGGCCATTAATGGGCGCTCAATCAAGATCCAATACGCAAACTCTCGCAGATGGAAGTCCAACAATCATATTGAGGAGAACTGCTTTACGGTTGTGAAAAAAAAGGAGTTCTACAAGGATAAGAAGGTTTTTGACAGTAGAGAAGACCTCATAGACGAGCTTGTCAAGATACTGAAGGAAAAGGCGGGTGACGAATTCGATGAGATGGCGAATGAATGGAAAAGTGTCTGACTGAGTGATAAGAAGATAAAATTACAGATTATGAACAGGAAAGACAATATAGACGAAGCAGCCGACCCTCGGCGCTGGACTACGCTGAAGAGCGAGATTATAGTGTCGCGTCCGCCGTGGCTGCGGGTCAGGCATGACGAGGTGCGCCTTCCCGACGGAAGGGTGAACCCCGAATTTTACGTGCTCGAATACCCCGACTGGGTGAACGTAATCGCCATAACCGAAGACGGGCATTTCGTCATGGAGCTGCAATACCGCTACGGACTCGACCGCACCTGCTACGAGCTGCCGGCCGGTGTGATGGAGAAGGGGGAAACCCCGGAGGAGGCGGCACGCCGTGAACTGGAGGAGGAGACCGGCTACACCGGCGGCAAATGGATCCATCTGATGAGCGCCTCCGGCAACGCCAGCACTACCGACAACCTCACCCACAGCTTCCTTGCCGTAGGCGTCAAACCCAACGGCAAGCGCCACCTCGACAAGACCGAAGACCTCGACGTGGAACTGCTGACGCGCGAACAGGTCTACCGTCTTCTCCTCGACGACAAGATAAAACAAAGCCAGATGGCAGCGCCCCTCTGGCGATATTTCGCCATCAACAGGGAATAACATCCCCAATACGACACTCCCTATGAATGTCTTATACGACAGCCATACATTCTCAGAGCAAACGTTTGGAGGAATCTCCAGATATTTTGTCGAGCTAATGCGTAATCTTCCGGAAAGATGGGACTATTCCTTACCTATCTATGCCAGCGAGAACGACTATCTTAAGCTCCTTCTCTCCCCTCCGCGCACCATATCCCTGAAAAACTTTCCGGAACATCGTAAACTCTACTACATCATCAACGGACTCGCCGACAAGACAGCCCTGAAAAAAGGTCATTACGACGTGTTTCATCCGACAGGGTTCAAGCCATATTTTATCGGTCGAGTCAAATCTCCGGTCGTTGTGACTGTCCACGACATGATTTACCATTACGGATTGAATCCCGGGAAGCATACATCCGAGATAATGGCTGATATGGAAGCCACAACCCGTGCCGCCGACCGCATAATCGCCATCAGCGAAGCCACCAAGCAAGCCATCGTCAGATTTTATGGCATCGACGAATCACGCATAGACGTAATCCACCACGGATTCAACCCAGTCATCCTCCCCCAACCTCGACCCGGGTTTCTTCCCGAGAGATATATCCTGTTCATAGGACACAGAGGTGGCTATAAGAATTTTGAAGTGCTTCTAAACGCATTCTCCATCATCTCACAGTCGGACAAATCGCTTAATCTTGTCTGCACCGGACGTCCTTTCAGCAAAGCTGAGTTGCGGAGAATAGCTGAATTAGGTCTGTCAGGAAAATGCATGTGCCGCTTTTTCCCTTCGGAAGATATGCCGTCGCTCTATGCTAACGCAGAATGCTTCATCTTCCCTTCAAAGATGGAGGGATTCGGGATGCCCGTCCTCGAAGCCTTCTCCTCAGAATGCCCGGTGATTCTCAGCGATGCAAGCTGTTTCCCGGAAATCGCAGGTTCTGGCGGAATATATTTCAATCCCGACGACGCCGAGGATCTTGCCACCAAAATCAACGAAACCATCGGCGACCCTAATTTCAGGAAAGAAAAGATTTCGGCCGGGAAACAGGAGCTAAAACGATTTTCATGGAAGAAAACCGCCCAAAAGACCACCGAGACATATATTAAAGCCATACGACAAAAAAACGAGACCACAAATGAATCATGAACCAAAGGATAGCGTCATACTAAGTGTCGTGACAGTCACGCGAAATGCCGCCCCACTATTACGTCGGACAATCGCCAGCGTTGCGGCACAAAAGAGCAGTAATCTGGAATACATCGTTGTGGATGGAGCATCCACCGACAACAGCGTGGGGATAATAAAAGAATCTCCTGTAGTCGGCAAATACGTCTCGGAACCCGACAAAGGCATCTACGACGCGATGAACAAAGGGGCACGTATGGCATCAGGAGAATGGATACTATTCATGAACGCCGGCGACACATTCGCTTCCCCGGACGTAGCAGAAAGACTTATGGAGGAAGCAACCAAGTTTCCTTCTTCAGACGTTGTTTATGGGGATGTCATCAGGGCATCCGAAGAGAATAAGGAGGGAATCGTAAAACGTGCGTCAGACAATCTGAAAGGCCATAGGCTCGCGTTCTGCCATCAAAGCGTCATGTGTCGCAGGGAATTGCTGCTAAGACATCCATTCGACATATCCCACAAATATTCCGCTGACTTCAAATTCTTCAAGACCATCCAAAAGAACGGCCTGAAGTTCCGTCACGTCAGTTTCCCTGTTGCAAGATTCGACACGTCGGGCATATCCACGCGCAATCGCTCCAAAGGGCTTGCAGACAACATGAAAGTCGTGGCAGAAGTAGATGGTGTTTTCAGAGGATTCCTATCTATACTTCATCTCGTTCCAACCTACTTGATCTGTCGGCTTAAAGGGAAATAGACCTTAAGCGCGTATTCTTAGTGTTTCAGATAGCTATACCCTATTCGATTCCGTTTATTCCCGTTTAAAGGATTTGAGTGCGATTTTTTCAGGTTTCTTTGGAGAATTGGATTGAAGATATTATCTTTGCATCAAATAATATCAAAATAATATCATCCATGAAAATTCAGGTTAACAACAAGGAGATTCCTTACGAGGGAAAAATCTTTAACGGATTCTGGTGGAGCTTGACGAGGAGCGGAAGGCCACGATGGTCGGCAACTTGCTTGTAGTGCTCTGCGCCGACGAGCCGGCGCAGCCCGTATTGAACACCGGCTCGCTTTATCAATGACAATCAATAGCTGAAATCATAGATGGCTAAACAGCAAAACAAAGGATTCCTGCTGCGGCTCGACCCTACGACCATGGAACTCGTGGAGCGTTGGGCCGCGCAGGAATTCCGTTCGGTCAATGGCCAGATCCAATGGATAATAGCCGAATCTCTCCGGCGTCATGGCAGAATCCCCGGCAAGCATCAGGAAAAAGCCACACTGCAGGATTCCGATGCCTCTGACGAATCAAATTCCTGAAATTTCATTTCGCACAAAAAAAATTGTAGATTCCAAAACGAAGTGCAACGTTATGGAGCCTAAATGATGTAGATTCAAGGGAAAGTGTTAACTTTGCCCCGTGGATCGAAGAGGAGGCGAGCCCTGCAGAGGAGCAACTCGACCAAGCAATAGATTCATCCGCCACGCTGAAATCGTGGAAACAGACGGGGCTGTCTTGCGGCAGCTCCGTTTTCATAATTTTAGACGGCGGCCATGGCTAAGAAAACCTTTCCCATAGTGGCAATACAAAAAAACAAAAAGGGAGACCGAAGTCTCCCGAAGATTAATTAATTTTGTATTGCTCATGTACAATCAATTAACCCTTGCGCAAAGATACACAATTTCTGCCATGCGCCAAAATGGTTCTTCGCTTCAGGCCATAGCAGACGAGTTGAACCGCCTTCGCGAAGAAGAGGCGGCATTAAAAGGAAATACGGCTCCCGCAAAAAAGATTGCGGCGTCTACCGTCTGTCGCGAACTCAAACGCAACCGTAACAAGAGAGGCGGCTACAGTCCCGGGCTGGCAAATGAGATGGCGAAGGAAAGACGGGAGCGTATAGTTAGGAACACAGCGCTCAAGCCCGGTGTTCTGGAACGTGCCATGAAGCTGCTTGTCGAGAAAAGATGGTCTCCCGAACAGATATCCGGCAAACTCAAACTGGAGGGCATACAGATATCCCATGAACGTATATATCAGGAAATAAGGTCAGACCTTGAGAAGTATAGCCAGTACACGCATCATGGAATGAAACATCGCAGACATCAGGCCAAGCCATACAAGACGGCAGGAAAATCCATGATACCAGACAGGGTTTCAATCCATGACCGTCCGGCCGAGGCCGACGGCAAAAGATTTGGAGACTGGGAAATGGATCTGGTAGTCGGAGCCGAACAGAAAAGTGCTGTCCTGACCATAATCGAACGTAGCCGGAACTTCTTCATTCAGACAAAGCTCCCATCTAAGAAACCGGCCGATGTTGAGGAAGCTGTCATTCGATTATTACTGCCATACAAGCAGTTTGTACACACCATTACAACAGACAATGGTGTTGAGTTTATGAATCACAAGAATATCTGTAACGCCTTGGACTGTACCGTTTATTTCGCAGACCCGTATTGCTCAGGGCAAAAGGGCGCGATTGAAAACATGAACAAGATATTGCGAGAATATTTCCCGAAAGGCACTGATTTCAGACTTGTCTCCCAGGATCAACTTAACAAAGTTCAGTACCAAATCAATGAGAGACCGAGGAAAAAATTAGGTTTTTCAACACCGAAAATTGAGTTCTTCCGAATGATTTGCTAATTTTGCACTTGCCACTTGACTCTACAGCACAAAAAAAATCTGCATTTTTTTGCACGTTTCATATCTTTTTTTTAAATTAGCATCATAGTAATCGTAAAAAAATAATGCTATGAAAATTTCGACAACTTTCATTGCTCTGCTATACGTTATTATGATGGCAGCGTGTTCCGCGAAAGAGGATGCATCCATGGAGGAAGTAGTGAAGTTTGAGAGTGACTCAGAACTTACGAAAAAACTGGTGGAGAACGGGGAATACATCGATTTAGATGTCAAAGCCTTGGCATTTGAGGTTGCCAACGGCGGGACAACCCAATCCACTCCCGAGGAACTGAAGAAGAATGTAGCCATGATGAAAGCCGCAATACATAGGTTCTACTCCAAAGTGGAAATCATTGACGGACACTACGTTGTCAGAGCTGAATCAGGGAAAGAACTTAACGTATCAGAGAGAGTTTACGAAGCCCTTTCCGACAATCTAAACGAGATGAACACTTTCATCGACAATGTGAAAGCCAAAGGTGAAGAAATCAAAATTCCTGAGATAACATCGGATTATCTCAATTCACTGCTTGAATAATAATACTCCAAACTACCGCATATTGACAACAGGAATACGTCTAAAATTGATTAATATCACACCAATCTCCATAATACGCTTTTGATATATTAGACTCCCGATATTACATTTTATGTATTTACAATTTGTGTAAATACATAAAATGTAATATCATTGCCTCTGGGTATTCGGAGGGACGGATATCTTTTCAGGATCCGATCTACGCATATTGGCTGAAGTCACGCTACTTCGCGTTATCAGCGCGGTAGTGGGGATGATGTTCGAGAAGCTCCTGCCGGAGGTGGGAGCGGTCGAGATGGAGATAAAGCTCGGTCGTGGCTATCGACTCATGGCCAAGCATTTCCTGTATGGCGCGCAGGTTGGCTCCCCCTTCGAGAAGATGGGTGGCAAAAGAGTGGCGGAGAGTGTGGGGGCTGACCTTTTTGGCTATTCCGGCCATGGCAGCAAGGTCGCGGATAATGTAGAAGACCATGACGCGGGTCAGTGGTGCGCCTCTCCGGTTGAGGAAAATGATGTCCTGGCCTGAAGGTTTCACGTCGAGACCGTTGCGGATCGGCAGGTATTCGCGGATAAGGCTTACGGAGGCCGGAGACATCGGCACCATCCTCTGCTTGCTTCCCTTTCCTTCAACGATGAGCAACGCCTCGTCGAGGTTAAGGCGTGAAAGCCGCGCCTCGACAAGCTCCGAGACGCGCAGTCCGGAGCCGTAGAGAGTCTCTATGATGGCATGGTTGCGCGGCGATTCACTCTTATCAGGGGGAATGGCGGCAATCATGGCGTCGATCTCCTCCACCGACAGCACATCCGGCAGATACGTCCCCAATTTGGGAGAATCAATCAGCTCCACCGGGGAGGATTCTATGTAGCCCTCTATCTTAAGGAATTTGAAAAACGACCTCATGCCGGAGATGATGCGAGCCTGCGAACGGGAGGATATCCCCATGTCGTGGAGGGAGGCAAGAAATTCATGGAGGTCTTCGGCAGAGGCATCTATAGGGCCGATACCCTTCCCCTCAAGAAACTCCAGCAGATGCCTGACATCGACAAGATACGCTGCCACCGTATTGGCCGAAAGGTTGCGTTCAAGCCTGATATGTGCCTCGAAGTCAAGGCAAAGGTCATCGTTTTCTTTTGCGGGACGATTCATCTGAATAATAGTTTGGAGAAAGATTGAAGAGCATGCCGGGATTCCGACATGCTCTTATTCAAAATCTCATTTTATATGCCACGAATGCCACGTCAGGGTTCGGGACGACCAGCGTTATCCGTTTCCCTTCAAACCGCACTCCGTTTTTATCGTATTGCATAAGGATCCGCTTCATGGAATCCGAAGGGAAAATCGCCATCACAGGAGTCCCATCCGCAAGAAGCCGCTCAATCGCCTCATTGTCGTCGCATTCCGACATAAAGAGGATGAAATCATTCGGTTTCGGCTCAGGAAGTTGCCGCAGATCGGCAGGATAAACGACTACCCCTGCTCCATTCCCGGCTTCGTAAAAGGCCGTGTCCCAATCATGATAATAAATCATTCTCTTTACGCCGAGAGCCACGAGAAGGCGCAAAAGAAACTTTGCATCTCTGCGTATGCCCGGATACCATTCCAGATCCTTATCGCTAAGCAACTCGTCGATATAGCGATAGCCATAGAACTTATATTTCCTTCCGGGCCTGACAGCCCTTTTGACCAGACTGTAGGCAAACGGAGAATGCACGCCGAAGCCGTGGGAATGACGCCAACGCAAATAAGCGTCGCCGATCGATCTCAAAAATTTCATCATAGTTTATTCCTCCTTATGTCCGTTGCCTGGGTTCTTGCGCTCCGACATAAGATGCACCACCCAGAAAGCCACCGCCAGGGCACACATCAGATAGATGATGATGACGGAAATCGTGGCCAAAGTGTTGGTGGTCTTTATGCTTTGTGGGTCGAAAGTGAAGACAATCGTATGGTCGCCGGCGGGAATCTGCATGGCCCTCAACACGTAGTTGACCCGGCCGATGGGATGGTTCTTTCCGTCGATTGTGGCGGTCCATCCCCAGGGGAAATATATCTCGCTGAAGACGGCGAGATTTCCTTTGGCGGAATGGGATTTGTAGGTCAGCTTGTTGGGAGCGTAGGCTGTCTCGTAGATGGTGTCGCCCGGCTGCTTCGGATTGGCCTTCAGCAACACAGATTCGAAAGCCCTGTCGGCCACGGCATACGCTCCGGGGCGAATGGAGTCAAGGGCGGCCATCTCTTCGTTGGCATCAGCCACGTAGGCAATCGAATCCACAAGCCATGCGTTGCCCAAAGCCTCGGGATTGAGCTGATAATCCTCTCCATTGAGGATGTATTTGGCGTTAAGCATATTGAGCACGGCAGGATTCCCCTTTGAGATTTGATGGGTGATGAGGTCGTTGTAGCGAGTCAGCTTGGCGGCGTGGTAGCCTCCGATGGTCTTATGGAAATACGACGAGCGGGCATCAGCGAAACCGGCCACGTCCATCACCCTGTAGTTTGACTTGTCTTTCAGAATCTCCTTGTCAGCCTCCGTCATATTGAAGGCCACCTCATTCTCAGCTTTCGCCGTGAAGCTTTCGGAGCTTACGTAGCGCTTGTTGAGGGGGAAGAGGTCGATCAAGGCCACTGCCGTGAGACAGCAGACGAATAGCGGTTTGGAGACGAACGCCTTCCTCAGCCAAAGCGCCATAACCCCGAACCCGAGCAGGATAAAGAATAGCGAGCGCATGCAGTCGTCGGAGACGAGGCTAAGTCTTGTCTGGCGCACGGCGTCCCAAAGAGGGGCATATTGAGGGTCGTTGAAGACTCCGGCCTCAGAAAGCTGAGCCACCTCTCCTGCCGAGAATGGAGACCCAAACACAGAAGGGGCTATCCAGCCGACAAGGCAGATGAGGGCTCCCATCCCGAAGACAGAGTAGATGGTCCATTTATATTTCTGGAAGAAATCGGGAGTCTCAAGCATCTTCCGAATGCACATGGCGGCGAGCAGCGGCACGCAGAACTCCACTATCACGAGGATGCTCGCCACGGCACGAAACTTATTGTAGCCCGGGAAAGAATCGATGAAGAAATTCGTCAGAGGGGCGAAATTATGTCCCCATGAGAGCAAAATCGCGAGCACGGAGGAGGCGAAAAGCGCCCACTTCATGGGAGTGTCGACCACGAAGAGGGCAAGAATTGCAAGAAGCAGGACAAATGCGCCGACATATACGGGGCCGTTGGTCATAGGCTGGTCGCCGAAATATTGCGGGAATTGCTGTAGAAGAGCCCTGACCTCGGGTTGCAGATAAAGGTCGTCGGCCTTGTCGGTCTTGTCTACCGACAGCAGCATGGTCTGCCCTTCTACAGGCTTAATGGTGGCTCCCCCCTTCACGTTGGGAATCAGGAGCGAGAATGTCTCGTCTATGCCGTAGCTCCAGGCCGTGATGGCATCGCGGTCCATGCCGGAAGCATCTGTGCCTCCGGGCAGCGACAGGTCGGTGGCTTTCCCTCTGACGGTCTCTTTCGCATATTCATAGGAGTTGTAGAGACTTGGAGAATTGGCGGCCACTGCAAACACGCCGGCTGCAAGGGAGCAGAAAGTGGCAAACACCCATCTCTTCACCATCCGTTTCCTTATGGCAGTCCAGAGCCAAGCGAGCACGAAAAAAAGGATGACGAAACAGAAATAATACGACATCTGGGGATGGTTGCTCTGGAGCTGCATTGCCCCGAAAAGGGCAGCCAAAGCCGTGCCCGCCAAGTATTTGCCACGATAGCAAAGCATTATTCCTCCGATTGTCGGAGGAATGTAGGAAAGGGTGGCGAATTTCCAGATGTGGCCTGCGCCAATCAGGATTATGAAATAGGAAGAGAATCCCCATGCCACGGCCGCAAACAAGGCAGTATGCCATTTCAGCTTGAAGCAGAGCCCCATTATAAAGAACCCGAGCATCATTGCAAAGAGGAGGTTGGCGGGAGCCGGGAGCCATAGGGAGAAAGCCCTTGAAAGCCATGAGAGGGTCTCGTTGGCCGGATAAGAGGGGGCTATCTGGAAATTGGGCATTCCCGAGAACAAGGAGTTGGTCCAGCGGGTGGTCTCCCCTGTGGCCTCATGGAAAGCCTTGCCCTCCTGGCCGTTGGCGATACCCTGCATTGTGTCATGCTGTTGGAGCACATTTCCCTGCACATCGTCGGGAAAGAAAAATAAGAAGGCCACTACCGCCAGAAGCAGAGCAGCCAATAAAGGATATATGTATGTTTTCTTCATCATAATCAAGCTGAGGTGGACATTCTGCGCCCGTTGTCGTGATCAGGCCCGGGGCCGGGGTCAGTTGTCGGTCTTAATGTAGATCTGACGGTTCATGCTCTGTTCGAGAGAGATGAGGGTTTCAGTCTCGGTGACTCCCGAAATGTGCTGAATCTGGTCGTTGAGCAGCTCCATGAGATGCTGGTTGTCTTGCGCATAGACCTTAATGAGCATGGAGTAGGGGCCCGTGGTGTAATGGCACTCCACAACCTCGGGAATCTTTTCGAGCTCACGCACCACGTCGCGATACATGGAGCCTTTCTCAAGGCTCACCCCGATGTAGGTGCACGTATTGTAGCCAAGCGTCTTTGGATTGACGTTATAGCCGGAGCCTGTTATCACTTTCATTTCGATGAGACGCTGTATCCTCTGATGGATGGCGGCTCTCGAGACGCCACATTCCACCGCCACGTCCTTGGAGGCGATACGGGCGTTCTTCATGATGATGTTTAGAATCTTTTTGTCTAAGTTGTCGATTCGGTCCATGGTTAAAGATTATAGATTTATGCGCAAATTTATCATAAAAATAGGAAATACGCAACTTTTAGTCAATAAAATCTTCAAAGAAAATGCAAAAAGGGGGAATCCGGATAGTAAAAGGTAAGGCAGAGCGATGTCATATTCAGAGCGATATTCTCGATTTGGCGAATGTGGAGGCTATGGAGGCCGTCACGAGCCCTATGACGAGAATCGGAAGGAGGGCCACCAAAATATCCCAGGCTTCCACCCTGACAGGGTATGCGGGGATGACAAGAGAGCCGGGATCCCCGCTGAACTTGATCAATCCGAAATGCTGCTGCGATAGCGACAGGATAAGCCCGAGCGCTATTCCTGCAAGCCCTCCCGTGGCCGAGACGAAAACACTTTCCCACCAGAACGTCCACCCTATCCTTTTCCTGTCCATCCCGATGGCTGTCAGAGTCGCCATGGATTGCTGCTTCTCTATGATCAGCATACAAATGGTGCTGATTATATTGAAGGAGGCAATTATTAGGATAAAGGTCAGAAGGAGGAAGGTGACCCATTTTTCTATAGAAACCATCCTGAAGTTTATATCCTGCTGCTGAAGACGGTCCTTCACCTCGGCCGATTCTCCGAGCCTCTCAGCTATCTCACGCGCTACTTTCCCCACGTCAGCTCCGGCGACGGTCTTTATCTCCAGAGAGGTGGCTTCTGAGGTATATTGGAACAGATCGCGGACAGTTGAAATGTCGCAGACGACGGTCTTCTCGTCGTAATCGCTTTGCGAGGCCTGGAATACATCGGCAATGACCACCGAATCCGTCAGAAAAGAAGCCATTGGGTTGGCCATGTTGACCCTCCCCTCGCGTTTGGGGGCGAATATCATCATGGGCTCATCCGATTCGTAGACGCCGAGCTGATGGGCCACGCCGACCGATATGACGACCCTGTCGGGAGGAAGGGTGGCAATGCGGGTGCCCCCTGCCACGATGGAGTCGATTTTCGTAAGCCCGGGATACAGCGTAGGGACGACGCCTTTGAGCGTTATGGGCATTTCGCGAGAGTCAAAGATCGCGAGGGCATTGTCGGAGACGCAAGGCATCGCCAGCTCAACTCCTTCCACCCCCTTGACAACCGACACGAGCGAATCTGCATTTGCGAAGGTCTTGCCATGAACGGGGCCGACCGTGATGTCGGGGGCGAGAATGTCGAGTTTCTCGGTCAGCAGAGCGTGGAAGCCGTTGAAGACAGAAAGCACACAAATGATGGCGGCGGTGGCGACAGCCACCCCCGCCACCGATACGATGGCTATGGCGCTGACCGCGCCATGCGATTTTGGGGCCTTGAGATAGCGCCAGGCTATCCGGGCGGGAAGCATTCCAAGTCTCATTCTGGTTTTTCGGGGACTTCCTCCTTGCCCGCACTCCCCACGCCGGGGCCGAGCAGACGGTCGATGTTCTCTATATAGTCGAGCGAATCGTCGAGGAAGAATTGCAGGTCGGGACATTTGCGTAGAACCTGCTTTACAGCCTGTGCCAGCTCATACCTGACCGTCTTCGACTGCTTCTTGATGTTTTCAAGAATCTGCTGCGACTTTTCAGGAGGGAATATGCTGAGGTAGGCCTTGGCTATGCTGAGATCGGGGCTTACCCTGACAGCGCTGACCGAGACTATCACCCCGCCGAGCTGGGCTGTCTGGCGGCGGAATATTTCACTGAGCTCCTTCTGCAGGAGTCTTGCTATTTTTGCTTGTCGTTTACTTTCCATGACTTAAAATATTTGATGATGGCAGGCTCCATCGACTCAATTAGCGAAGCCTATATAGATAACGCGCCGGGAGGCTTTATCGTTTATTGCCGGGCTGCGTGGCAGGGAGCTTGCGGATAATGGTCAGGCCGTCGCGGATAGGGATAATCGCCTTCTCCACGGCCGAATCCGCCGCCACAATGTCGTTGAAGCGAAGGATACCTTCTGTCTGGGAAGAATGCCTCCCCTGCTCCACCACATGGCCGTCCCAAAGCGTGTTGTCGGCAAGGATGAAGCCGCCCGGACGAAGAAGGCGCATCGCCTCCCGGTAATAGTCGGGGTATTGCCTTTTGTCGGCGTCGATGAAGATAAGATCGAAATGACAATCATCCCAGCCCTCCATTATGCGCATGGCGTCGCCTATATGGAGCCTGACCCTGCTTCCGGCGGGCGTGGATGAGAGATTCTTCCGAATGAAGTCTTCAAGCTCATCGTCCACCTCGATCGTGTCGACCGTCGCGTCTCCCTCAAGGGCCTCGGCGATCGACAGGGCAGAATAGCCGGAGAACGTGCCAAGTTCAAGCACCCTTTGTGGAGCCGCCATGGTCACGAGCATTTTCAGCAGGCGTCCCTGGATGTGGCCAGAGCACATTCTGCCATTAAGCAGACGCACGTTGGTGGCCCGGTCGATCGCATGTAGCTCTTCGGGGTCGGGATCGATATGGGCGTCTATATAATCCTCGAGTTCCTGGGTCATTTCCGATTCGACAGGTTTAAGAGATAGTCGAGGGCGAGACGATAGCCCTGAAGGCCGAATCCGGTCAACATAGCCCGACAGGAGGGCGCCGTCACCGATTTATGGCGGAATTCGTCACGCGCGTGTATGTTGGATATATGCACCTCTATGACGGGCAACTGTATCGAGGATATCGCGTCGGAGATGGCGTAAGAATAGTGGGCGTATGCCCCGGGGTTGATTATTATGCCGGTGCAGTCGGGGGTTTCGTAACCCAAACGGTGGATGCGGTCGATAATCTCCCCTTCGCAATTTGATTGGAAATATTCTATCGGGGTATCCGGGAAAGCCTCGCGCAATTCGCGCAGGCAGTCTTCAAAAGAGGTTGTGCCGTAGATTTCGGGCTGACGCTTGCCGAGGAGGTTGAGATTTGGGCCGTTGATGATTTCTATCATGAGCGCGAATGGATTTTGAGATTATGGAGAAGAGGGTTAAGACGGAGGAAAGTAAAATAAAAAAAAGAGCAGCAGGAAACCTAAGTTTACACTGCTGCTCTTCCTCTCTCCTCGGCGGTGCGGACGGGACTCGAACCCGCGACCCCAGGCGTGACAGGCCTGTATTCTAACCGACTGAACTACCGCACCAAGAAGGCTTTGGTTTGCTTTCGTTTCGTTTCTGCTATTGTTTGTTTCCCGATTGCGAGTGCAAAGTTACAACCTTTTTCATTACCCACCAAATTTTTCGGCAAGAATTTTTAAGAAATTTTTCAGCATCCACTTTAAATCGCTGAGAATTAGAAATAAAAAAATTTAATTTTTTTTGATTGAATTCTTGCTCCCTTTTGCCGACAAGAGTGCTTTTTCTTAAAATTCCGGGGACGCGGGGGCGACTTCCGAGATTTCCGATAAGAAAAAAAAAGAAAGAGGTGGACGCGCCTCAACGGCGGGTCCACCCGGAAATAATAACCTTTTCCAAAAAAAATTCTTGTCAGTGTGTGGATTTTTTAGCGGCTGCCGCCAAATAGCCATACGTTCTCCGTGAAGAGATAATTGCCGGCCTCATTGCCGGAGCCAAATGCTGCGGCTACGTTGGGATTGGAAACCACGTCGCTGTTGCCATAGGCAAGACGCAATGGCCACATATTCTGTCCTCCGTTTTCGTTGTTGGGATTGAGAAGCTTGATGAACTCCTCTCCCATAGCCTTGCAGCGGCGCAGGTCGTTGTAGGTCTGCACATGCCCGTCGCGAGCCATGGCGATGTATTTCTGCACCATCACTTCCTTCAAAGAGACTGCGCCAAGGGCAGCCACGTATTCGTCAGCCCCGGCAGTCAATGTCTCCCCCGTGGCGGCCTCATAGTCGGCAAACGACGCCTTCACTCCCTCAAGCAGCTCTGCCGACGCATCCTGACCAAGACGGGCCTTTGCCTCGGCGATGTTGAAATAGAGCTCGGATAGACTATATATATGAAGGGTGGCCGCACCGTTGTCGAGCCAGAGGGGGAATCCGACGGTCTCCGTCATCTTGGCCAGACTCTCGTCGCCGGCAGGGGCGCATGTCACTCCGGTCTCGAAATAATCCACGGCGTAGACGTCAAGCCTGGGGTCGTTGCGTTCGGCAAGAATATCGGCGAAAGTTTTGCTTGCACCCACATAATAGCGGCTCCACTGGAAGGCCGTCCACGAGTTGTCGCAGTCTACGCCATTAAAAATTCCCAGTTCTGCGCCGGAGAATCCAAGCGAGAGCGCAGCTTCTCCTTCCGCTATCACCTTGGCGAAAGCCGATTGGTCGCGGAAGGTGGTGTTGAGAAGCAAGCGAGCTTTCACGGCATGGGCAAGACCAAGCCATTTGGCGGGATCGCCGGAGAAAAGGAGATCCTGATTGCCCACATTGTTCACCTTGGCTTTGGCGGCCTCGTCGAGCGCGGCTATTGCTTCGTCGATCCTCGTAAAGAGGTCTTTATAAATGTCTTCCTGCTTGTCGAGTTTGGCCGTAGGGCTGACAAGGGCCTCTGAATAAGGTATGTCGCCATGGAGGTCGGTCAGTGCCTCATAGCAAAGCACCCACAGGACCTGACCGATGCCAAGCACGTCTTTCTGTCCGGCATTCACGCGGCCCTCCTCACATTTCTCAATCATTTGCTTAATGTTCATGAGGTTGCCGTAGGTGGAATTCCAGCAGTTGTTGAATGTCGTGCTGGCTGCCGTCTCCGAGCGCTGACGCATTTCGGCTTTCATAAACTGGTTGTTGCCCGTTCCGAATGCCTGCTCGTTGAACAAGGCGGCATAGAATGCGTAGTCACCGCTCCATGTGGAATAGGCAGTGGAGACAACCGCATCCGTCACCTGGAATTTAGCGTCGACACTGGACGACGACGGGTTGTGCTCATCTTTGTTGATGCGGTCCATCAGGTCTTCGCCGCAAGACGTCAGCGTAAGAGCCGCAAGTGCTGTATATAGATATTTCTTAAACATTTCTTTCATTGTTTATGTGTCTTTTCAAATTCCTGTTCAGAACGTGACTTTCAGTCCGCCGCCGATGGATGTCGTGTTGGGCACTGAGAATCTTTCGAAATAACCGCCCATGTTGCCGTTGCCTTGCGAAGATTCAGGGTCGAAGTTAGGCATCTTTGCCCAAATCAATACGTTGCGGGCGAATGCGAAGATGTCGATGTCGAAATTCCCAAGTTTGGGAAGCTGATAGTTGAGCGTGATGTCGCGAAGCTTGAGGAAGCTCATGTCGTAAACGCCGGATTCCGTCACGTCGTAGTATGCCATGTAGTAGTCCTGTTTGCTGACTTCTACTTTGTTGGGCTGTCCCGTGGCTTGGTCGATGCCGTCTGCGATCATGGTGCCCTCGTGGTAAGGGATCGATTCCTTGGTGGCTCCGAAGTAGTCAAGGGTCATGTTTGTGCCGTGGTACATTTTTCCGCCCTTGTTCCAGCTCCATGTCGTGTTGAGCGACACTCGTTTGTAGCGTCCTCCAAGGTTAATGCCCATCACGAAGTCGGGGGAACAGTTGCCAAGGTCCTGGCTGTCGGCCGTGGCCTGGGGCAGGCCATTGCTGAGAAGGAGCTTGCCTGTCTTCTCGTCTCTCATGAATCCGTTGCCATAGATATTGGGATAGGTGTTGCCTGCCTGAGCGCGGATCTGGGGCTCTACAAAGCCGCCAAGCATGATCGATTCCACGCCGGGAGCAAGTTCCACGACTTTATTGTGCACTTTCGTGAAGTTCACTCCAAGGTTGAGGTCATAGTCGCGATTCTGGAGAATTGCCAGCGTGAGCCCGAACTCATGGGAAGTGGTGCGCATCTTTCCTGCGTTGGTCATCATATACTGGTAGCCGTAGGATCCGGCAGTGGGGACTGCGAAAATCTGGTCGGTCACATTCTGATAAGAGAACGTATATTCGAAGCGGATTCTTGAATTGAGGAAATGCAAGTCGACGCCTGTCTCTATGTTCTTCGTGTTCTGCGGCTTCAGCTTCGGGTCATACTGCCTGTAGTAGGGCACGTAGGAGGAAAGTCCTTTCATAGGATAGGAGACAGGCGTATAGCCATAGAAACCGCCGCCGTATCCGGGGACATAGTAGTAGTCGTTGTAGTATTCGCCGGCCTGACCAACCTGAGCAGAGGAGGCACGCAACTTACCGAAGTTGAGCACCGTCTGATCCTTAAGCGCATCCAGCTCGGTGAACACCCATCCCAAGGATACGGAAGGATAGAAGAATGAGCGGTTGTTGCGGGGCATAGTTGAAACGATGTCGTTACGCCCGGTGACGGTCAGGAAAAGCATGCTTCTCCAATCGAGGCTTACGCTCCCGAAGAAACCTACGGTGCGGGTCTTGCGGTTGTATTCAGAGCTTGTGTACGACGTGGCGTTGCTGATGGTCGGCATTCCATAGAAGTTGAAGTTGGAGCCGTAGTAGTCCCATCTGCGGGTATCATTTTGGTTTATCTCGTTTCCGAGCATCACGTCGAGGGCGAAGTCGTCCCATTTGGCGCTGAAGTTGGCGGTGATGAGGTTGTTGAATACGGTGCGGCTTAGGCCATAGTTCTCAATGTCTCCGTTTTTAAGAGACGAGGTAGAGCCTACCTCATGCACGTCGCTATAGTTGGAGGTGTAGGTGTCGATACCGGCCTGCTCCCTGAACCACAGTTGATAGTTGTCGCCCCAGCCGATGTTGGGACGGTATTCAATATAGGCGTTGCCGAAGAAACGGCTCGTATGCTGGAGGTATTCGTTGTTGTCGGCCCACCAGTAAGGGTTGACGAAGCTCGTGGAGCGGAAAAGCACCTGCTCCGTGGGCTTCCCGGGGACATGGTTGGGAATGCCTTTTAGGTCGTATTCGGCGGGAGCGGAATAGACCACGTTCATGATGCCGTCGTTTGCTCCCGGGGCAGACGTAATCTTGGTCGAAGAGTAGTTGCCGGAGAATCCGGTTTTCCATTCATTGTTGATGATCCAATCGACGAGGCCGCGGGCGGTCCAGCGCGTCATGCCTGTCGACGGAATGATGCCCTCCTGATATGAGTTGTTGATACCGAAAGAATAATTAGCGCGGTCGGTCTTCTGGGAGATGCTGAGGTTGGTGTTCTCAGTGAAGCCAGTGTTGAAGAAGTCCCCGACATTGTCATATATTTGGGGAGTGGTCCAGCCATCGAGTCCGGCCATCTCGCGTTTGGGATTGAAATATTGTCCGGGATGCCCTTGGGCGTTGCCGCCATATTTGGCATCGTCGGGAAGGCTTGAGATTTTCGGTCCCCAGCTCATGGAGCTTGAAGGGTTGTAGGCATCGAGGCTGTTGCCCTGGGCATATACCTCCTGCCGCTTGAATTTGCGCGACACCATCTCTCCGGAAAGATTGGTGGAAAGGGTGATGGTAGGCTTGTTGGAGTTTAGTCTTCCGCGTTTTGTCGTTATGACAATCACGCCGTTGGAGGCCCTGATGCCGTAAAGGGCGGATGCGGCCTGTCCTTTCAGCACATTGATGCTCTCAATGTCGTCGGGGTTGATATCAATTGAGCGGTCGGCGATATTCGCGCCAGTCACGGAGTTGCCCGTAGAGAAGTCGGGAGTCGATTCAATAGGCATGCCGTCTACCACGTAAAGAGGCTGGTTGTTGCCATCAAATGAACGTGCGCCACGGATTACGATCTGGCTTGACGAACCTGGTGCGCCGGAAGAGGGACGTATGTCCACGCCCGTAAGCTTTCCTTGCATTGCAGAAGCGAGAGAAGTAGTTCCGTCGGTGTTGAGGTCTTCCGCCTTGAGGTCCTGCACTGCATAGCCAAGGCCCTTGCGGTCTTTCTTCACGCCAAATGCGGTCACAACGAGCTCGTCGAGAGAGTTGTCGGCACTTGAAAGCAAGATTGTCATCGGAGCATCTGTCACGTCGATCTGACGGGTGATCATCCCGACATAAGAGACATTGATTTTCTTCACCTTGGCAGAAATACGAAGTACGAATTTTCCGTCAACATCCGTCACGGTGCCTTGTTCGCCGGTAGCCGGCAATATTGTGGCTCCGATCAGCGGTTCGTTGTCGCTTGCATAAAGCACCTGGCCTTTGATAGTGCGTGTTTCTTGCGCCACAACACCTATGGAGATGGCCACAAGCGACATTAAAAGTAGAAATAATCTTTTCATACTCTTTAAAATTAAACAATTTATATATTACCTGTAGATTAAAGTCGTAATCGACAATAAGTTTCATCATTTCTCCAACAAATAATAACTTGTGGGCAAGTCATTATTCCGGAGAGAATGTCGCATCGTATAGTTGAAGCATTTATCAATAAGGAAACCCGTGTTCAGCTCTCAAATTGCCAATCATTCTTTGTATAGATTGCTATTTGTCATGAATAATCTCATTGTTGTTGATTTTTGACATAAAACAAAAGGTGCCGCAAAATTAGTATCTATTTTTAATAATTCCAAACATATTTTAAATTTTAACATTGTTATTTGTTAATTATAAATTAAAAAATCGTTGATTTGGAGGGCTATTATTTGGCTATATCCTGACATTATGCTACAATATTTGCATATTTAAGAATTAAAAACATAATTTTAGCACATGGCAACATATTAATATTTATATAATCATGTTCATTATGATAATGCGGGTGCTGTATATTTTTTTTTGCTAAAATTAATCTAAATGTTAAAAAAAATATCAATCTATTTTTGAGGAATCATATGTTGCGAGACTCACACATTCGCGGAATCAACCAATAATTAAGAAATTGACGCCTAAGCCGGAATAATGACTTGCCCACAAGTCATTATTCTGTCGGAGAATGAAGTCCGCTAATCAGGGCCTCAATATTGCCGGCCACCCGCGTACATGTCACCATAGCGGATGTTGACAGAAAAATTCGTACTTCGCATTTCTGCCAAGGTGAAGAAATTGGGAAAGGTATTATTTCCGGGAGGACACGCCGTTGAGGCGCGTCCTCCTCTTTTGGCTCAAGCCGAAAACCCGGTGCATGAATTTTGAGAAAAGTGTTAAATTTGTGGCATGAAAACCGCAGATGCAATATGGATGTGCCTCCCTGAAGGGCTGGACGAGCTATTTGAGATGGTGCGCTTCGAGCGCACGGAACAGTCTTATGACATATGGCTTGACGAAAAGAAGAAACTGTCTGATGAAGACTATCGTAATCCAAATATCGTAGCGCGAGGCTATACGGATTACGTTACGATACAGGACTATCCGATGCGCGGACGGCCTGTGTTTCTTCACATGCGCAAGAACAAGTGGTGGGACAAGCAGACCAACGAAATCGGCTCAAGCCGAAAACCCGGTGCATGAATTTTGAGAAAAGTGTTAAATTTGTGGCATGAAAACCGCAGATGCAATATGGATGTGCCTCCCTGAAGGGCTGGACGAGCTATTTGAGATGGTGCGCTTCGAGCGCACGGAACAGTCTTATGACATATGGCTTGACGAAAAGAAGAAACTGTCTGATGAAGACTATCGTAATCCAAATATCGTAGCGCGAGGCTATACGGATTACGTTACGATACAGGACTATCCGATGCGCGGACGGCCTGTGTTTCTTCACATGCGCAAGAACAAGTGGTGGGACAAGCAGACCAACGAAATCTTCAGCTACAATCTCGAGCTTCCCAACGATGAAGGAACACGACTCAGTGCCGAGTTCGTGGCTTTTTTAAAAGACGAAGGTGGAGACGACAGCCCTGTCGATTAAACAGATAGCGCAGATGTACTGCGTCAACGGCAAACATTTTGCCGACTTGTACCGCAATAAGATAAGCGGTTACGCCGACTGGTGCGAACAGGAGCTTGGCTGTGGGTTCTATTTCAACGCCGATAATATCGGCCCTTACATGAGCCTTGACGAGACGTGTCTGAGCAACGGCGAGGTATGGACGTTCCTGACCAACAAGGACGGCCACGGAGGCAAGGGAACACTTGCGGCAGCCATTCCCGGCACAAAGAGTGACGAGATCATATCAATCCTCGTCAGTGCGATGGGACGCTCCGTCAGACGCAGGGTCAAGGAAGTGACCTGCGATCTTTCGCCATCAATGATGCTCATAGCCGCGGAAGTGTTTTACAACGCTCATGTGGTCAACGACCGTTTTCATGTCCAACAGGTCTATAATGAGGCCGTTGACGAAATCCGTATTGATATTCGCCGTCAGCTTATCGCAGAGGAAAACAACCGCGACAAGTCCGAACCGCCGGTAACGTACTCCAACGGCGAGACCATGCGCCAGATACTGGCCCGCAGCAAACACACTCTGATGATGTCGCAGAACAAATGGACTGACATACAGCGCCATCGCGCCAACATACTGTTCAAACACTACCCAATATTGAAGGCTGCATACAGCCTTGCGATGGAGCTGCGCAAGATTTTCAATGCTAAAATCTCACCGACAAAAGCCATGGGGCGGATGAACAAGTGGTATGAAAAGGTAATGGCTCTTGGTAACAACAACTTCCGCTCGGTAATCAAAACATTCAGGAACCACGCTCCAACCATCCTGAACTACTTCCGCCGTCGTGCGACCAATGCCTCCGCCGAGGCATTCAACTCTAAAGTCAAAATCTTTCGCTCACAAATGCGTGGTGTCCGAGACCGAGACTTCTTCATCTTCCGACTGGTCAAACTCTACGCCTAAAAATTTAACACTTCTAATTGCCCAATTTAACATATGCACCGTGCTTTCGGCTTGACCCACGAAATCTTCAGTTACAATCTCGAACTACCCAATGAGGAAGGGACACGACTCAGCGCCGAGTTCGTGGCTTTTTTAAATATGAAGGTGGAGACGACAGCCCTGTCGATTAAACACATAGCGCAGATGCACTGCGTCAACGGCAAATATTTCGCTGACCTGTACCGCAATAAGCTTAGTGGATACGCAGAGTGGTGCAAGAACGAACTCTGCTGCGGGTTTTACTTCAACGGCGCGAACATCGGCCCGTACATGAGCCTCGACGAGACCTGTCTTAGCAACGGCGAGGTATGGACATTCCTCACAAACAAAGACGGTCACGGAGGTCGCGGGACGCTGGCAGCCGCCATACCGGGGACGAAAAGCGACGAGATAATATCGATACTAGTCGGCGCGATGGGCAAATCATTGAGACGCAGGGTCAGGGAAGTGACCTGCGACCTGTCGCCATCGATGATGCTGATAGCCGCCGAGGTATTCTACAACGCCCATGTTGTCAACGATCGCTTCCATGTGCAGCAGGTATACAACGAGGCCGTTGACGAGATACGTGTCGACATCCGGCGCAAGCTCATAGCTGAAGACAACAGCCGTGACAAATCAGAGCCTCCGGTTACATATTCCAACGGCGAAACCATGCGCCAGATACTGGCCCGCAGCAAGCACACCCTGATGATGGCACAGAACAAATGGACTGACACACAGCGTCATCGCGCCAACATCCTGTTCAAATACTATCCAATATTGAAGGCTGCATACAGCCTTGCGATGGAGCTGCGCAAGATTTTCAATGCTAAAATCTCACCGACAAAAGCCATGGGGCGGATGAACAAGTGGTATGAAAAGGTAATGGCTCTTGGTAACAACAACTTCCGCTCGGTAATCAAAACATTCAGGAACCACGCTCCAACCATCCTGAACTACTTCCGCCGTCGTGCGACCAATGCCTCCGCCGAGGCATTCAACTCTAAAGTCAAAATCTTTCGCTCACAAATGCGTGGTGTCCGAGACCGAGACTTCTTCATCTTCCGACTTGTCAAACTCTACGCCTAAAAATTTAACACTTCTAATTGCCCAATTTAACATATGCACCGTGCTTTCGGCTTGACCCCTCTTTTCCCCAGATCCTTCAATTCCCTATTCAAGAATTTTCAAAAGAAAAGGAGTTGATTCAGCTTTTGAAACTAAATCAACTCCTTTGGAATTGTCGGGGTGACAAGATTCGAACTTGCGACCACACGCCCCCCAGACGCGTACTCTAAACCGGGCTGAGCTACACCCCGCGACAAATAGCTTAATCAAGGCCAACCGGTATCCCGGGGGAAGCCTTAGGCTTCTTGTTTCCTCACCTCTCAGAGGATGATACCATCGCTTCCAGCGTTCGCCTTCATGCGGGGGCTCTTGATTAAAGCGATGCAAAGTTACGCACTTTTATCATTCCCTGCAAATTTTTCTGCATATTTTTTATGCAAGACCAAATACCAACAGCCGCAATATTCTATCTATTAACAGAATATTTGATTGTTAATATTTGTTAACCAAACAATCTCTTTCCCTGTCAAACCTCACAATACAAGAGCGAACTCATTCGCGGAGTCGAGAATCGATTATAATCGTGACCGGACCGTCGTTGACAAGCTCCACCTGCATATCGGCTCCAAAGACGCCTCTGCCCACCTGCTTCCTTATCGCACGGGAAAGACCCTCGCAATAGGCCTCATAAAGAGGAATGGCCAGTTCATGCCCTGCTGCATGGATGTAGCTCGGACGGTTTCCTTTCTTAGTCGAGGCTGTCAACGTAAATTGACTGACGGAGAGAGCATCGCCTCCTATATCCACCAACGATTTGTTCATCACTCCGTTTTCATCCGGAAATATTCGCATGGCGGCGGTCTTCCCGACAAGCCACTCCACGTCGGCAGGAGTATCCCCCTCGACCACTCCCACCAACACCAGCAATCCTCGATCAATCGAGCTGACCGTCTCTCCATCTATCCTTACGGACGCGCTGCTCACGCGCTGTATCACCAATCTCATTTTCTTATTTACCTTTAAATATGAAAAGCCATCGCAGACATAGCCATAAAAGCCATCATCGCGATATTCATGCTATCTGAATACAAAGTTAACAAAAATATGATTAATTTTGCGGCAAAATAATAAATCTACCTATGGACAAGAAACATAATCTCGGCACGGTCTGCGTGCAAGGGGGATGGCAGCCCGGCAACGGAGAGGCCCGCGTGCTCCCAATCTTCCAAAGCACCACCTTCAAATATTCCTCCTCGGAACAGATGGCAAAGCTTTTCGACCTCGAAGAGAGCGGATACTTCTACACCCGCCTCGCCAACCCCACCAACGACGCGGTAGCTGCCAAAATAGCCCGACTCGAAGGGGGAGTCGGAGCCATACTGACATCCTCCGGCCAGGCAGCCAACTTCTATGCCGTCTTCAACCTCTGCGAGGCCGGCGACCACTTCGTCTGCTCCTCTGCCATCTATGGCGGCACGTTCAACCTCTTTGGCGTGACCATGAAGCGAATGGGCATCGAATGCACGTTCATCAGTCCGACGGCTTCAGAAGAGGAGATAGCCGCAGCTTTCCGCCCTAATACGAAGCTGCTTTTCGGAGAGACAATCTCCAACCCGAGCCTCGACGTGCTTGACATTGAGAAGTTTGCCAGGGTGGCCCACGAGCATGGCGTGCCTCTTATAGTCGACAACACTTTCGCCACTCCCATCAACTGCCGCCCCTTCGAATGGGGGGCCGATATCGTGACCCACTCCACCACAAAATATATGGACGGCCACGCCACGAGCGTCGGAGGGGCAATCGTCGACAGCGGCAACTTCGACTGGGAAGCCCACGCCGAGAAATTCCCTGGCCTGACTACCCCCGACGAGTCGTACCACGGACTGACCTACACCAAAGCCTTCGGCAAAAACGCTTTCATCACAAAAGCCACCGCACAGCTCATGCGCGACCTTGGCTCAATCCCCTCCCCCCACAACAGTTTCCTGCTCAATCTCGGACTCGAATCGCTCCATCTCCGTGTGCCGCGCCATTGCGAGAACGCCCTGAAAGTGGCCCAATGGCTTGAGAAGCATCCGAAGGTGGGATGGGTGAACTATCCCGGCTTGGAAAGCAACAAATATCATGAGCTTGCCAAGAAGCTTATGCCCGACGGCACGTGCGGCGTAATTTCATTCGGCCTCAAAGGGACGCGCCAGGAGGCCACCGAATTCATGGACCGCCTGAAATTCATAGCGATAGTGACCCACGTGGCCGACGCCCGCACATGCGTGCTCCATCCCGCCTCCCACACCCACCGCCAACTCTCCGACGAGCAGCTGCGCGAAGCCGGAGTGCCCGCCGACCTCGTCAGGCTCTCCGTAGGCATCGAAGACAGTGCCGACATAATCGCCGACCTCCAGCAGGCCCTTTCCTGAGAAAAAATGACTCATCCTCCGACAAAAACAAGATTATTTTGGCATAAAATACATCCGTTTTTTGTCTGATTGTCAAAATATTTGTATATTTGCAGCCTGTCTTGCCATCTTTAGTAATCGTAAAAAATAAGTTGGCAAGAAATTTATGAAGGATTTTCGTGGGATTTATAATTCATTTTGCTGGCGCATACCGGGGTATGTAACTAAAAGATGAAATATAAATCACCGGAAAGACGAATAAATTTCACCAAGTTATTTTTTGAAGATTACTTAAGGTAAGGCAGGCTGCGAGTTTATTCTCTTTTATTGTAAATTATTTTAAAACACGAACATAAGTTTCTACAGATATGAGCGACAGACTTTTCATCTTCGACACCACCCTGCGCGACGGCGAGCAGGTGCCCGGATGTCAGCTCAACACGGTCGAGAAAATAGAAGTGGCCAAAGCCCTTGAGGAGCTGGGGGTAGACGTCATCGAGGCGGGATTTCCCGTCTCCTCTCCCGGAGATTTCAAATCCGTGGAGGAGATCTCAAAGGCCGTCACATGGCCTACGATCTGCGCCCTGACAAGAGCCGTGGAAAACGACATCAGAGTGGCCGCCGATGCCCTTAAGTATGCCAAGAGGAAACGGATCCATACCGGAATCGGCACCTCCGACATGCACATCAAATACAAATTCAACTCCACCCGCGAGGAAATCATCGAGAGAGCCGTGGCAGCCGTGAAGTATGCGAAATCGTTCGTCGAAGACGTGCAATTCTACGCCGAAGACGCCGGACGCACCGACAACGAATATCTCGCCCGCGTCGTGGAGGCCGTAGTGAAGGCCGGGGCCACGGTCATCAACATCCCCGACACCACCGGCTACTGCCTGCCATGGGAATTCCGCGAGAAAATACAATATCTCGTGGAGCACGTCGACGGCATCCACAACGTAGTCATAGCCACCCACTGCCACAACGACCTGGGCATGGCCACGGCCAACACCATCTCCGGCATCATGGGAGGCGCGCGCCAGGCGGAAGTCACCATCAACGGAATCGGCGAACGCGCCGGCAACACGTCGCTTGAAGAGGTGGTCATGACCCTGCGCTCTCACAAAGAGCTCGGAATCGACACCAACATCAACTCCCGTCGAATCACCCCCATCAGTCGCCTCGTATCGAGCCTGATGAACATGCCCGTACAACCCAACAAGGCTATCGTGGGCCGCAACGCCTTCGCCCATTCGAGCGGAATCCACCAGGACGGAGTGCTCAAAAACCGCGAAAGCTACGAAATCATCGACCCCAACGACGTCGGCATCGACGAGAATTCAATCGTGCTGACCGCCCGCTCCGGACACGCCGCCCTCAAGCATCGTCTGCAGGTGCTCGGCGTGGAGCTCGACCGCGAAGCCCTCGACAAGGTCTACGAAAACTTCCTGAAACTCGCCGACCGCAAGAAGGAGATCACCGACGACGACGTGCTTATGCTCGCCGGCGAGCACCGCGAGAACCATCGCATCAAACTCGACTTCCTACAAGTGTCCTCGGGCGTGGGCATACGCTCCGTGGCTTCCATCGGCCTGCTGATAGCCGGAGAGCGGTTTGAGGCATGCGCCTCGGGCAACGGCCCGGTCGACGCCGCCATCAACGCCATCAAGATCATCATCCGCCGGCAGATGCTCGTCAAGGAGTTCCTCATCCAGGCCATCAACAAGGGAAGCAACGACATGGGCAAGGTCCATATGACCGTGGAATACGACGGCCAGCACTACTACGGCTTCTCGGCCAACACCGACATCATCGCCGCCTCGGCCGAAGCCTTCATCGACGCCATCAACAAATTCCCCGTCTGACCCTGCAATATCTGCCCTCATATATGTATTTGGACAGGGCAGACGCATCTTAAATAAACTTAACGGCTATTGTCCAATTTAAATCGGTCTATATCCGTTGTTGAGATATGACGAACACCAATACCCCAATAGCATTCTTCTCTTCAGTGACAGATCCCAGAGTCCTTCGGACGCAAAAACACAGTCTTGAATCCATCCTGTTTATATCGCTTTGCGCAGTCATCTGCGGAGCTGAAGGCTGGAATGAGATAGAGGACTACGGCAACGCCAAGATTGACTGGCTTGAGAAATTCCTCCACCTGCCTAACGGGATACCGTCGCACGACACTTTCAACCGGGTAATCAGCATGTTGGATCCCAAGGAATTGAACGGTTCCTTTGTCGCATGGACCAGGAGCATAGCAGAATTGACGGACGGCGAAGTGGTTGCCATAGACGGCAAATGTATGCGCGGGAGCAGCGATGACGGCACCGGCACATACACCCACCTTGTAAGCGCGTGGGCATCGGCCAACAACCTGTTGCTCGCGCAGGAAAAGGTCGCCGGAAAGAGCAACGAGATTACAGCCATACCCAGGCTGCTGCGCATCCTTGAGCTAAAGAACTGCATAGTCACGATCGATGCCATGGGCTGCCAGACGGAGATTGCCAGGACAATAATAGAGCGCGGAGCCGATTATATCCTCGCTTTGAAGGGGAATCAGCCTGAAATGCTCGACCGTGTCAGCGGTTCTTTCACATATATTAAGCCTTCATCGGATCACACCATGGAGGGCAAGGCTCATGGACGGGAGGAGACAAGAACCTGTTCGGTCATAACAAACCTCGACAACATTATCGACAAAGACAAATGGGCAGGTCTTAAAAGCATCGTGAAAATAGAATCCCGGACACGCGATGTGAAGTCAGGGCAGATCCATAAGGAGACCAGATATTACCTGTCGAGCCTTGAAGCTGACGCTCAATATATTAATCATTCGATAAGGGCACACTGGAGCGTTGAGAATCAACTGCACTGGACATTGGATGTCGCTTTCGGCGATGATGCCTCGCGTAAACAAAAGGATAATGCCGCTCAGAATTTTTCTCTGCTTAACCGCATTGGATTGAATATAATCAAGAACGCAAAGGTATCCTCGATGGGGGTAAAAGGCCATAGGAAGAGAGCCGGATGGGACAACGACTATCTACTTTATGCCTTAAAAAGTTTTGATTTTGTAAAAAATTAAGATGCGTCAGCCGTGTGTATTTGGACAGGGCAGACGCATCTTAAATAAACTTAACGGCTATTGTCCAATTTAAATCGGTCTATATCCGTTGTTGAGATATGACGAACACCAATACCCCAATAGCATTCTTCTCTTCAGTGACAGATCCCAGAGTCCTTCGGACGCAAAAACACAGTCTTGAATCCATCCTGTTTATATCGCTTTGCGCAGTCATCTGCGGAGCTGAAGGCTGGAATGAGATAGAGGACTACGGCAACGCCAAGATTGACTGGCTTGAGAAATTCCTCCACCTGCCTAACGGGATACCGTCGCACGACACTTTCAACCGGGTAATCAGCATGTTGGATCCCAAGGAATTGAACGGTTCCTTTGTCGCATGGACCAGGAGCATAGCAGAATTGACGGACGGCGAAGTGGTTGCCATAGACGGCAAATGTATGCGCGGGAGCAGCGATGACGGCACCGGCACATACACCCACCTTGTAAGCGCGTGGGCATCGGCCAACAACCTGTTGCTCGCGCAGGAAAAGGTCGCCGGAAAGAGCAACGAGATTACAGCCATACCCAGGCTGCTGCGCATCCTTGAGCTAAAGAACTGCATAGTCACGATCGATGCCATGGGCTGCCAGACGGAGATTGCCAGGACAATAATAGAGCGCGGAGCCGATTATATCCTCGCTTTGAAGGGGAATCAGCCTGAAATGCTCGACCGTGTCAGCGGTTCTTTCACATATATTAAGCCTTCATCGGATCACACCATGGAGGGCAAGGCTCATGGACGGGAGGAGACAAGAACCTGTTCGGTCATAACAAACCTCGACAACATTATCGACAAAGACAAATGGGCAGGTCTTAAAAGCATCGTGAAAATAGAATCCCGGACACGCGATGTGAAGTCAGGGCAGATCCATAAGGAGACCAGATATTACCTGTCGAGCCTTGAAGCTGACGCTCAATATATTAATCATTCGATAAGGACACACTGGAGCGTTGAGAATCAACTGCACTGGACATTGGATGTCGCTTTCGGCGATGATGCCTCGCGTAAACAAAAGGATAATGCCGCTCAGAATTTTTCTCTGCTTAACCGCATTGGATTGAATATAATCAAGAACGCAAAGGTATCCTCGATGGGGGTAAAAGGCCATAGGAAGAGAGCCGGATGGGACAACGACTATCTACTTTATGCCTTAAAAAGTTTTGATTTTGTAAAAAATTAAGATGCGTCAGCCGTGTGTATTTGGAGGGCAGGTATTGTTTTTATTATTTAAATTTTGTAATTTTGTAACATCATAAAAAAACAAAATATAAGGCATGTATAAAAATGTCTATTGCTTTTATTTGCAATACTTTTATTAGTTGGTTGTGAATCCAAGGATGAGATCACTACTCCAGTCGTCCTAAAAAGCCAAATTACCATGGACGACTTAGACAATATGCACTTTACAATGAAATCAATTCTTGAAAACGATTCTAATGCCACAAGGTCAGAAGATCTTTTCAATGACACATTGAAATGCAAAATGATTATCAATCCTCTGATAGAAGATGGGAAAAACATACAATCCCAATTGATAAGACAAAAAGGGAAAATGTCAGCAGATGAATTAGAATTCTTTGAATCAATGGATGAAAATGAACTTGCGATTCTATCTCTTTTGACAATTTATACATCTACCGAAAACCTATCTGCCCAAACTAGAAGCGTTGATATGGGAAGATTGACATCTTGCCTTGGTGTTGCAATAGGACTCTCTGCCATCTCCGAACTTAGAGTGGGTGGTGTCATATCTGCAAAAACTGTGGGCAGAGCGGTTATGGCCATTGCCAAAAGATACGCTGGATATATCGGAGTTGCTCTAATGGTCTATGATTTCTATGATTGCTTTTACTAAAATATTCAATGTGCGAAGCCTTGAAGAAACTGCCGTGATAAACATGGTATCCTTCATTATATGGACAACAAGCATTCTTATTGATAACTCCGTTTTAGGCTGGATTGCGTTTTCATTAGCATCGGGCACTCTTATTTTCAATATAATAGGATTGGCCTTCATCAATAAAGCTTATTTCGATGAAGAACGCACACAAGTTGTAGGCAGATATATAAACCAGACTATCTTCTCCATTTGCTTTACAGTGGCTTTTCTTGCCTTAAGGAATATACAATGATTTTAGAATTAATTCTGAATTCTAAAAGATCCCCTCCTCCAATAAAAAGCGCGGAGACCTCGGAAAGAGGCTCCGCGCTTTTCTCTGTCTCAGCTTTTTTTTGTAATTTTGTAGGGTTGAAGCCGTTTGCGCTTCTCCCAACTAAGTTTTGGCTCAATTTGCCCCTTTTGATATGGACAGCACAACCCCCGAAAACACACGCCCGGCTATTCGCCCAGACGTGATCAACTATGACGACATCCGGAAGATGGCGCCTTTCCTCGACGGACACCCAAAGCTCGTCAACGGCGTGATGCACTTCCTCCGCCTCGACGAAATCAACCGCATCCACCGGACGTATTGCGACACCCCGGGAGTGGAATTCGCCCACCGCCTGATCAAGGATGAGTTCAAATTCAAGCTCAGGATCGACAATCTCCAGGTGCTCTCCAACTTCCACAATGGCCCCTTCATCACCGTCAGCAACCATCCCTTCGGAAGCTACGACGGAATCCTGCTCATCGACATCGTCGGAGAGTACAGGCCCGACTTCAAGGTCATGGTCAATCTGATGCTCAACAACATCCAGGCCATGCGCGAAAACTTCATAGCCGTCGACCCCCTCAAATCCGATGACCCCGAAAAGAAGAAAATCACCATGCAGGGCATCCGCGAGGCCATGAAGCACGTAAAGCAAGGCCATCCGCTCGGCTTCTTCCCCGCTGGGGCCATGTCGAAGCTCGACAGCTCCCTGACCGTGCGCGACCGCGAATGGCAGCCATCCATCATCCGCCTCATCAAGCAGCTGAGAGTCCCCGTCATCCCGATATATTTCCATGGCCACAACTCCTGGATTTTCAACCTCCTTGGAGTGATCGACTGGCGCCTGCGCACGCTCCGGCTTCCCCGCGAGGTGATGCGCGCCTACGGCCGGGAAGTGCGCGTCTCAATCGGCGACCCGATATCCGTGGAGAGGCAAGACCGCTGCGCGACGGTAGAAGCCCTCTCCGACCTGCTGCGAGGAGCGACCTACGCCCTCAAATCCCTTAAATAATCCAATCAAACCACGAATAAGAAAATGGACGAAGTCCTGAAAGCGAAACAACGCTTCTCAATCATAGGCAATTCCCCCGCCCTCATCGCCGCTATCGAAAGGGCCGTGAAGGTGGCCCCGATCGACCTCTCCGTGCTCGTCACGGGTGAGAGCGGCGCGGGAAAGGAATTCTTCCCGAAAATCATCCACGCCTATGGCGCGAGAAAGCACAAGAAATATATAGCCGTCAACTGCGGGGCTATCCCCGAAGGCACCATCGACAGCGAACTTTTCGGCCATGAGAAGGGCTCTTTCACCGGAGCAATCACCTCCCGCAAGGGCTATTTCGAAGAGGCCGACGGCGGAACGATTTTCCTCGACGAGGTGGCCGAACTGCCGCTGACGACGCAGGCCCGCCTGCTGAGGGTGCTCGAATCGGGAGAATTCCTGAAAGTCGGCTCCTCCACCGTGCAGAAGACCGACATCCGCGTCGTGGCCGCCACCAACGTAGACCTCCTCAAGGCCGTGGCCAAGGGGAAATTCCGCGAAGACCTCTACTACCGACTCTCAACCGTGGTCATCGATGTCCCCTCCCTCCACGACCGTGGCGACGACATCGTCCTGCTCGCCAGAAAATTTGCAGCCGATTTCTCCGAAAAATACCTGACTGCCCCCATCTCCTTCTCCGAGGAGGCGCGACGCGCCATGAAGCTCTACAGATGGCCCGGCAATGTCCGGCAGCTCAAAAACATCATAGAGCAGCTCGCCCTCTTCAACGCCGGGGAGGAAATCTCCCGCCGGGTGATGCTCGAAGCCCTGCCGCTCGACCATTCGGCGGCTTCCTCGCTCGTGGCAAGCAGCCACGACATAAGCTACGAGACTGAGCGCGAGATGCTCTGGCAGCTCGTCTACGCCCTCAAGCAGGAGCTTGCCGAACTGAAGGCGAAGGTCGACAAGGCCGACCCCTCCCCCGCCGACAGTCGCAGCCGCCACGCCGCCACGCAGTCGCTTATCAAGTATGAGCCCCCGGTGGCGGAGTCTGCCGGCATTGAGGATGTCGTGGCCGTCCCGACCCTTGAGGAGTCGGAACGCGACGCCGTGGCCGCAGCCCTCAGGCGCAACGGAGGCAACAAGAAGAAGACAGCCGAACAGCTCAACATTTCGCAGCGCACTCTCTATCGAAAAATCCATGAGCTCGGCCTCGACCTCGACGAAGGCTCCGAACGCGAACCAAACGAAGACTGACACTCTCCATAAACTGAAAATGAACGCTTTTTTACGAATTAAAGAAAATCTGACCCGCGCGGCGATAGCGAAGGCGGCTGCATGGATAGCCGTCTGCATCATCGTCCCGACATTCCAGGGATGCGTGCCCTCCTATAAGTTCAACGGCTCGGCCCTCAACTACGACGTCTACAAGACTATCGACATCACGGAGTTCCCGATCCGTGCGGCCCTGGTCTACCCTCCCCTGCAGCAGACTTTCGAGAACAAACTTCTCGACACCGTCACCCGGCAGACCCGGCTTCAGGAAATCGACGGCAACTCCGACCTGGAGATGACCGGGGAGATCACCGGCTACTCCCTCTCCCCGCAATCGGTCGGAGAGGATGCCTACGCCACGGAGACGCGCCTGACCATCACGGTCAGGGTGAAATATACCGACACCAAGAACTCCGCCAACAACATCGACCAGAGCTTCTCGGCCTACCGTCAGTTCTCAAGCTCGCTGATGCTGACCGACGTGCAAGACGACCTCTGCAACGAAATCTGCGATGAGCTCGTCGACCTTATATTCAACGCCACCCTCGGCAATTGGTAAACCGCTATGGAGAAGTATCCTTATTTCATAAATCCGGCTCTGGAAGCGCTCAGGCAGGGCGATGTCTCCGCCGAGGAGGCGCAAAGGCTGCGTAGGCTGATCGCGGCAAACGTCGGCGACGTCCCGTCGCTCCGGATGATGCTCGGCATCGACCCTGAGGAATTCGCGGAGTTCTATCCCGACCTCCTTCCCCCGTCGCTATCCACGGCCGACACCATCGACTCTTTCCTCTCCCGCTTCGGCAATCCCGACGCTCCGACCCCCATGGCCGCAAAAGAGATTCCTGAGCCTGCCGAGAATCCCATCCCTCCCGCCAAAATCTCTCTGGAGGAACCTCCCACAGTCTCTTTGGCTAATAAACTTATAAAAAATCATGATTATCAAGACGCTTTGGAAATTATTCAGCAATTAATCTTGATTTATCCGGAAAAAAGTGTTTACTTTGCAGACCAAATCCGTTTCCTGAAGAAATTAATCTTCAACGAAGCAAGAAAACCTCAAATTGAAAAGCCGTCTGCACAAGGCGGCCGCAACTCATAACATTTTCTAAACATGTACATCTTTCTTTGCATCCTCATTGTGATTGCATGTCTGCTCCTCATCGGCGCAGTGCTTATTCAGAAATCAAAAGGCGGCGGTCTCGCCTCCGATTATTCACAAGGCAACCAATATCTCGGCTATCGCAAGACCACCGATTTCATTGAAAAAGCCACCTGGAGCCTCGCAATCTTCATTTGCGTGATCAGCATCTGCGCTTCGTTCGCAATCAAGGCTCCCATCAACGTCTCAAGCATGGCTCCGGCTCCCGCCCCCACAAGCGCTCCCGCTCCGGCTCCAACCCAGACGCCTGCGCCCGCCCAGACTCCGGCTCAAGCCCCTGCCCAGACTCCCGCAGCAAATTGAATTTCTCATAACTGTTTATGAAAGGCCCTGCCGCTCCATGCGACAGGGCCTTTCCCCTTTTTTGATGCTTAACCGAGCTGATTAATGTTTCTCGCTTTTCAGTCCAAGAAATATCGGCATTACGAAAGTATAAGCAATGACCGACATCATAAGGCCTCCGATACTACCCACTGCAAGGCTGAACCAGAAATCGTTTTCCAGTTCCCTCTCAAACAGGAATGGCAGCAAAGAAAGCATTGTCGATAACACAGTCAGGAAAACCGGCATTGCCTTTATTCTGAATGCCTCAAGATACACTTCCTGCTTGCTGAAAGCTTTCCCCTCTTCAATTCGCGCTTTAAGAAGACTCCTGTATTCAAATATCTGGTAGATGCCAGCGTTGACCACAATGCCTGCCAAAAGCACCATCGAGGCAAACCCTCCATTACCAAACGGTGCCCCCGTAAGATAGAACGCAAGGAAAGTGCCTATGAACGACACCGGAATAAGGCTGATTATCACCAATGGCAGGGTCATTGATTCAAAAAGCACCGCGCAGACAAAGTAGATTATAACCGCCACGAGAAGGAGGAGCCAATACTGTGTGCCGTCGTCATTATGCCATCCCTGGGTGCGGTTCAGGCAGCGGTAGCCTACCGGGAACTTCGAGTTGAATTCTTCTGTGACTTTTTTTATCATTTTGCTAGAATAACTCCACGAGGCAAGCACGTTGAATGCGACTCTCAATACATACTCCTGGTTCCTTCGCGGGATGCTGTTCTTGGCCTGCCTACGCTCTATCCTCATATAGTTGGAAAGTCTTGCCGGCTGTCCGTCGATGTTAAGATAGGAGTTGTCAAGTTGCCAGTAGTCGAATGCCTCCACCCTGTCCGACCGCAGTCGGATTTCGGAGTCAATAAAACTATCTTTGTATCGTCCCAGCTCCCTGTCGGCAAGTAGCTCTCGCAGCGAGGCATGTACCCCATGGAGTGGGAAACGGTCAAGGACTATCCGTTGCTTGTCATATGCCATATACAGCTCGTCTTCCTGTACCTCATGTCCGGGCGTCTCAATGACTATGTCTTGCACGCGCGTATTCCCTGAAAGCCTTGATTTTATTTCCTCCGCAAAACGGCAAAGCCTGTCGTAATTATAGCCTGCGATCTCTATGCTATGAGAACGGTGGGTAAGGTTAAGTGAGTTGCTGAAGCCTCTATCGCTAACTCCATTGGTGCTCCAGTCGGCACCGCCAAGCGAGACTAGAAGGCCTATCACCTCGTCTTCCAAGAAATAGGGGAAGTCGGAGTTGCGATGTTCCTCCTTGAATTCAATCTCTATCAATCCTCCTCGGCTGTCGATGTTGGTCTGAAAACGCTCTATCTCCTGAAAGCCTGATAAAAACCGCTCTATATGTAGCATCTTGTCGTTAAGCTCGTGCACGCTTCCCCCTACGGGCATCACCCCCCTGATCAATAGTCGTTTCTCCCTTTGCTGCGGAGGTCCGTCTGAACCTGCCTTGATACGTTCGGAGAAAAGACGCATAGTGCCTCCGAGATATGTGGATAGAGACCCTTTCAGGTAGCGTACAAAGAAGTCGCTTCCGAAGGTGGCGTTATACGTTTTCTCATACCACAATGACTCCCGACTTTCCTCCTTGGGGATAAAGATATTGTCTTCATCTCCGAGCTTGTCGGGAAGCGCAAATACCGGAATCCCGAAGATAAGGATAAGCGACACTATGTAGAGCCATTTCCTTTTTCGGGTGAGGCGTATATACCGGCCGTAAATCTTCAGCAGCTTTTCTTCGATTCTATCCTCTTTCTCGTCCGGTTTGACTGGGTCATTTCCTGTATACCCAAGCTTCTCCACCAAAGCCGGAACGAAGAGGAGTGCCACAATCAGCGATACTGCCAGGTTAATGATAATGATCCATGAGAAGTCATAAAGGTCTTTGCGGATATGTTCGGGAAGGAAGAATATGATTATTAAGGAACCGATTGTAGTAAAGAGCGCGGCAAGTATGGCGAAGAAAGCGTCGCGGTTCCGGTGGTGCAGATAATGGTCTACCATCACTATCGACGAGTCGATGATTATCCCTAACGACACAGTTATTCCGGCAAGCGCGAAGGTGTGCAGCCGCAGGTCGAAGAGCCGATACACAAGCACGGCTATGAGTATATTGGCGGCGAGTGTGGCCGAGGTGATGAATAGGTATTTCCATCTCCTCCTTATGATCCATACGAAGGCCATCAGGATGAGGAGCGACAAAACACTCCGTCTGACCAGCGTGTCGAGCTCCGACTCGGTCTTTTCGGCGGCGTTGTAAGTCAGCGATAGGAACACTCCTTTCTTTAATCCGTCTCCCAGCTCATCTATGCGTTCGCGCAGACTATGGGAGAGCCTTATGATCGGAGCGTCGGCATCGATGTAGACGTTGAGATAGATTGTGCTAAGCCCATTGAGGCGGTAATAGCTACCCGGGAGTCGGTCTTTGTATTCGTATGACGCGAGGTCGCCGAGATAGACTATCGTCCCGTCAATGTTCTTGACAGGCATATGCTCCAGTGGCTTGCCTAACTGGCCGACGTCGAGGTAGAGGGCCTTTCTCTCGCCAGGCTTCCCGGGGGAATTTACGGTCAGCTCTCCCACAATCTCGGAGCGTCCCATGAACCCCTTTACGGCTCCCTCAATGTCATCTACTGTGATGGCCGCCGCCCTGAGTTTCATAGGGTCGTAGGTTATCTCCACATACTTGCCGGCTCCCCCGGTTATTTCGACATGTCTAACGCCCTCCATCCCTTTCAAAGCAGGCTCCATCTGCAATCTGACATATTCTTTCAGCTGGTCGTCCTTCATGGAGGCGTTAAGCTGATACGTAAGCAGCAGCTTCTCTTTCCCTTCCTCGCCCGTGTCCGTCACAACCTCACCTCCGGTCAGTATAGGATAGCTGACATTTTCGGGAAACTTGCGGTAGATTTGTCTCAACGCGGAGGCAATCTCGAATTTTGCCGCCGACACGTTGACCTTTGGTTTCAGCTCTATCACCACCCGACCGCTTCCGAAGTTCGATATCGAAGACACGCTCTCCACCCCTTTTACCCCCGAGACCACTCCCTCGATGCGCGAGGTGACATTCTGTTCGATTACCTTTGGTGACGCGTCGGGCCAGCTGAAACTCACCCTAAGTGTTTTCCCTTGCCGCAGTCGTGGCTCTGGCTCGACGTCGAGCAGCGGAATCACGGCTATCCCAGCAACGACTGCAATCACCGCCACAAGGATAAGGGTAAATGGAGAAATCGCGTCAAGCCGTGCAAGAAAACGGTTGCCTTCATTCTTCATGGTATTGCTTTTTTGTGGGGAGAGGCTTGTAGATCAGATAGTATGCCAAGGGCACTATGAAGAGGCTGACCGCTGTGCCAACCGTCATGCCCGTCACGAGTGTCAGCGAGAGCGGATACTGCAGGGCAGACCCCAAGTCTACCTTGTGCAGAAATGGCAGGAGGGCAAGGATTGTGGTGAGCGACGTCATAAGAATCGGGCGCAGCCGTTTGTGCCCCGACTCCGAGACGGCTTCGAGCAGTGGAATACCGTTGCGTCGTAGGCCGTTGATAGTATCAATTTTCAATATGGAGTCGTTGATGATGATGCCGGCCATGACCACAAGCCCCGTCATCGACATTATGTTGAGCGTCTCGCCTGTAAACCATAGCACGATCAACACGACACACACATCGACCACCATCTCGAAAAGGATGATGAGGGGCTGCACGAGGCTTTCGAACTGTGCTGCGAGAATGAAATAGAGCAGGGCAAGCGACACGGCCAAGACTATTGCCAGTTCCGCGACAAGGCTACGGCTACTGAAATACTCTCCCGCGTAGGCTACGGCATATTCCGGATGCCTCTTCACGAAGCCGTCGGTGTATGCCATCACCTCCCGGATATCCTTGCTGTCGGCGTTGATTCCTATTGGGTAATAGTCTCCCGTCCCGGCGGCGTGGAGCCTCTTGTAATCTTCTCGACGCATCTGTTTCAGGAGCAACGACAAGGGTATGTCTACGCCCCGGTCGTTCTTCACCGAACCACCCATAACCCGATCGCTCTCGTTGCCGTGGACTCCGACCATGACAGGGATGGCGTTTGCCCCGTCGCTGATTTCAAACACCTTGTTCTTGTGAACCGACTCGCGCAAATGCGAGTAAAGGCTGCGGTATCTCACCCTGTGGAAGGTAAGCCTCTCCATGTCGGCGAGATACTGTATGTTCTCCTCTGTTACTACCGGACGCACGTAGACGCCCGGGAACCTTCCCCGCAGCGAATCGACAAAGGTGCGGCTCCGTGTCACTTCCGGGCGGGAGCCGTCGGCGGTCTGCAAGCGTATTTCAAGGTCGTTGTCTCCGGTATTGAAAACCATCTCATAGAGGTTGCCTGACGACTCGAACTCCATGCCGGCTTCAGGATAGGCTCGCGCAACCTCCTTCTCAATGCGGCTCTTCACCTGCGTCATAGTCTGCGAGTCAGGGCATTTCACGTATATCACCGTCTCCGAGGCCGTAAGTTCCTTCGTATGTGGGAGCAGGAACTGTTGCACGCCCGCCATAACGGTGGTATGCTCCACGGCTTGGCCGAGGGCAGAAAGGAGCGCTGACGTACGCCTGTCGTTTTCTTCCACCGTTATTCCGGAGTTCCAATCGATAATCACCAGTGTGTCTTCCGGAGGGATGTAGGGCATCCGCTCCTTGTCGATCATAACAAAAATCCATACGGAAAGAGGGATACAGGCTACGCACGCCGCCATGCTTGCCACCGGATGCCGGAAAACCAACGAGTGGATCCTGTCGTAAAGCCTCATGCCGGCAGAGCCAGACTTGTCAGGCGTTGCCGGCTTCCTCCTGTAAAGCAGAAAGTAATATACCGGGATGACCAGCGTCGACACAAGGAGACTCGAGAAAAGGGCTATGGCAATGGCAATGGCCTGGTCGTAGAAGAGCGTGCCCGCAACGCCGCTCAGGAAAATGAGAGGTATGAACACCGAGCAGGTGGTCAGCACGCTGCTGAGCATAGGGGTGAACACCTCTTTCGTGCCTTCTGTCACGGCATCGCGAAGCGAACTGCCGATAAGCTGCCTCTGTCGGATGTTGTCGATGACTATGATTGAATTGTCCACCATCATCCCCACTCCAAGGATAAGTCCGGAGAGCGAGATTACATTGATGGATATATTCAGGAGATGGAAGGAAAGAAGGGTTATGAGCAACGACACCGGGATGGTAATGATTATCAGGACGGTCGGGCGCCAGTCGCGCATGAAGAAGAACAGCACGAGGCACGCAAGCACGGCCCCGAGGAGAAGGTTCATCTCAAGGTTGTCGATTGAATAGGAAAGTAGCCTTGTCTGGTCGCGTGTCAGCTTGAAGTCTATCTCCGGATATTCTTTACGGAAATCTGCAAGAAGGGTCTCCATCGCCTCTTTGAGCCCGTTCATCTGCGCGTCGTTTTGCTTCACTACGGCCAGGGACACCGCGTTGCGGCCGTCGCTTCTCACCATGCCGTCGCGTTCCGCTGTCTTCTCAGTGATGCTGCAGATTTCACCGAGAGTCAGAAGGCGTCCCTCGTGGTTTATGCAGATTCCTTCAATGTCCTCCTTCGTGAGCAGCTGCGAGTCGAAATGTATGTTATAGCGACGTGTACCGTCGGCGATGCTGAGGGTGCCAAGTGTAATGTTGTTATCGGCAATTACTCTTTCTATATCTTGCGCGGTAAGACCGAGGGCTACCATCCTTGCAGGGTCGGGCACGCATTCAATCACGGTGCCGGCGGTGCCGCTGACGTCCACCATCGCCGTCTGAGGCAACTGCTCTATTCGCTTTGCCATCACGTCTCTGGCGAAGCGCCCTAGTCCGGCGAAACGCATCCCCGCCCTGGTCAATGGAGCCTCCTCTCTCAGCGACATGTCGAGGTAGAAAGCCGGAATATCCATCGCGCTCGCTTTCATCACCTTCGGACGCTCTGCCCCTTCAGGAAGAAACCGCATGGCTCGGTCTACCTTCTCATTGACTTCGATGAAGATGATGTCCATATCGCTGCCCGGCTCGAACACAAGACGTATTGTGCCAACGTCCATTCGACTTTCGGATTGAATCTCCTTCAGTCCCGCCACCTGCAGCAACTGCTGTCGTAAGGGGCGTGTCGCGCTATTCTCCACCTCGTATGCCGACGAGCCAGGGAAAAGGGCCTGGACTGTGACCTGCGGCACGTCGATGTCTGGCATGAGCGACACAGGGATGTAGCGAAGTGACAGCGTCCCTATCACCATTATGGCCACAAGGCACATGCTGACCCCTATGGGACGGTTTATGAGGCTTTTAAGCATAGTTGTGGTATTTAGCGGGGTTTCACTTCTGTTCCGTCGGCGAGGTTGAGGTTGCCAGAAGTGATGACTATGTCGCCCTCCTCGATGGTAGTCTCTTTGCGCTTGCAGCCTGTGATGGCGAATGAATTGATGTTGGAATGCGCCACGTCGACGTAGGTCCAGACGGCATGCCCGGCGCGATAGCGAAATATGACGTGGTAGCCGTCACGCTCCACCACCGCGTCCTTTGGCACCACATACATCTTTCCCAGATGCTCTTCCGCCACAACCCTGACATTCATGCCGTCGATGAGGGATTGGAAGCCTCCCGCAAGCGTTGCCGTAATCTTGACGAGCCCTTTCTCGTCGACCTGAGGGTTGATTGCCGCCACAGTCCCCTGAAATGTGGATTCTTCATCGATAAAGGGGGAAATTTTGACAGACTGCCCTTTCTTGATGTTGATGAGTTCGTCTTCGAGCACCTTGAATTCCACATCGAACGCCGAATCATCAATAAGAGTGCATACTTTCTCGTTGCGTTGGTGAGCTTGAGCCTCTATATTTGCCACCCTGCCAGAAAAGGGAGCCACAAGGTCGCAATTCTCCAATGCCTCCTGTGCTTCCTCAGCCCTGAATCTGGCATCGTAATAGCCGGATGTCACTTCGGCGCGTTTCAATAATTCTTCCGGCACTTCCGACCGATCTTCCCCGAATCCGAGGCCGATTAGCTTGTCGGTGAGATCCACGTCGGCTTTGAAAAGATCGTGTTCGGCTTTTTCAAGGTTGCGTTGCCGCTCCCGTTTGTCGAGCGTGGCGATGAGGTCTCCTTTCTTGACCCATTGTCCCTCCTTTACAAACAGCTCCATGGTTATGCCTTGGTAAGGAAACATCAGGTCGCTCTTTTTCACTGCCTTCAATCGACCGTTGCAGACAACCTGCCTTTTGAACGGCGACATCGTAAGCGTCATGGTATCGACGTATGTCTCGCTCATTGACATCGCCTGCCCGCGAGCATCGCTCCTCACTTTTTCTCCATTTCTCCCGCATGACGTGAAAAGACAGATTATAAATGCAATCGTTGCTGTCGCTATATGCTTCTCCATATTCATTATATGGTCAGTTAATCTTATCTTTGTTGTTTGATAAAACGGCGTTGGCCTCCGATTTGATTTCCCTGATGGCGAGTGACTCCACCTTTCCTTTGAACCTGACGATTTGTTCAGCATAGGGCAACGTCTTGTCTGAATTGCCAAGCCGCTCATGCAACTTCATCAGCTTATAAAGAGGATATATCCTATTGGGCATCGTGTGCCATGCTTTCAAATACAATTGTTCTGCATCCTCATATGCCTCCATCTCAAGATAGTTGTTTCCCTGAAGTATGAGAAACATGGGATTGTTGCTGATTAATGTTCCCATCCTTAAAATATCGTTGCTATCGTTGTAGCGGTTGGCTTTGGCGAGGATTCGGGCATAATCAGAAAGAAAGTCTCCGTTCTCTTTAAGCATTGGCAGAAGCTGAGCATAATCTTTTATAAATGCCGGGTCATTGATGCCTCTTATTATGGAGTAATCTTTCTCAGCGTTTGCCAGCGTGTTCACAAGTCTATCACTCTTTACACTGCATCCGATTATGACAATGGCTATTATCGTCATAATTAAGTTGGATACAAGTCTGTTGTCCGGAATCGGTCTTGTCCGAACAGATTGCGAAGCTACATATGATATCACCATTATCGTTATTATTTTATAGGGAAGAAGTTCCATTGGATATGATAAAAACGAAAAGACGAGGATTACAAGCAACACAAGGAACAATGGCAGACTGTCTTTCCACAGTTTCCGTAAGGCTACAATCACAATTGCCGCTGCTATTGTCAATCCCACAATCCCAAGTTCTACTGTGATGCGGAGCCAGTTGTTGAATGCGTATTCAATAACATCCACAGTGTTAAGGTCAATAGTGGTTCCGTAGGAGGCAAGCAACTCTGTGGATTCTGCAAATTTATTAAAGAAACCGCCTACGCCGCAACCAAATAACGGATTGTCGGCAACGGCGAACAATCCGATGCAGTTGATTGCAAACCGCCCGTTGGCTGATCCAGGTTTAAAAAAATAAAGGCCTACGCTTATTGCAATGCAGATTCCCAATATGGTCCATTTCCTGTTGCGGATGCGGTCACTGAATACAAATGTCAGGCAAAGTGCTGCAGCGATGAATGCTGTCCTGCTCGTTGTCAGGATTGTGATCGATATGAATATAATGACGAGCGACTGCATTACAACGGATGCCGCCGCTTCCAATTTTCCCGACATATTGCAGAATCCGGCAAGTTCCGGATATTTCATATATGTGAAGGCTATGGCCAGCCCCATGACTATGCATGCAGAATAAGGGCCGGGATTATTGAACGATCCTGTCAGAAGATATAGGGAATGTCTGCTTGTTCCTGTAATAAGCTGGATTATTCCATAGAAAGTCTCATACGTGGCAAACATCAAAATTATTAATGCAACAACATTTCCTTTGGGACGAATCGCGGTGAAGAGAATCCTGAATGAAAAGTAGAGCATGATTGCGAGTCCGGCATGTATGACTATGCTTTCAGCCGGGTATGTGGCATCTGCATAATACCGTATGATGAAATATCCGTAAAGAATAACAACGAGGCCATCCATGACTGAAATCCTCATCCTGCCTTTCGACAAAAAGCAGGCGATTGTTCCGATTATTGCCACAACGGCAATTGTATAACCCAAAATAATATCGATGTCACCCCAGCTATGTTGAACAGGAACGGCACAGATACATAGCAACCATACCATGCAAGCAACACTCAGGGATTTCGCAAATGTCCCGATGTTGAAATGTATTTGTTCTATGTCTGTTATTGTTATGTCTTTGATCGGTTGCTTCATTGTGCCAGTCTTTCGAAAAATCTATCTTTTCTATATTTCCCGGTGCTCGGGTCTAATGAATATGCGATATACGTAACGACGCCTACGATATATTCCTCCGGAACCAGTCCCCAGTATCGGGAATCTTCTGAACCGGCGACATTGTCTCCGCACATGAAATAATATCCATGTCGGAATGTATGTCGGTCAAGAGGCTTACTATCTGCAAATACCTTGTTATTGTCCCAGTCAATGGATATGCTTTTGGCGGTTTCCCATTCCAGTATCGTCTTATATATTTGCCCCTCCTTGGCAGTCAGCTTCATGAAGTCACCCTTACGTGGAAGATAGAGCGGTCCGAGATTTTTAATGGTCCATGGCACATGTCTCGTTCTAGGAATCGCACCTAACTGACGAGGATGAAACATGCTGTCGGGAATTGCCGCCAATTTCTTTTGAAGATGTAGCAACCCGATGGTGTCAGGAAAGTTGCTGTTGCGGAACACTCCGTCGGTTATCCGGACAGTGTCACCGGGAGTTCCGATACATCTCTTTGTATACACGTTGTTTACGACAAAGTTGATTTTGTCGTTATGGTATGGATAGTTGAATACCACAATGTCATTAGGCATTATCCTTCTTTCGCCTCTCGTTCTTCTGCAGACAAGTTCTCCTCCTTCTTTGTTGAAATCAAATTTTTCGTATAAGCGGGCCCCGAATATTGTTTTATCTACAATGATACAGTCTCCCGGCAATAAAGTAGGATCCATGGATTCCGTCGGTATGACAAAGCGGTCGAAAAGAAATATTCTCACAGAATACCATGCGATATAGTAGACCCACACGACCACGATACCGTAGCATATCACATTGAGAATATTCCTTTCCGAGACCGTCATGGCATAAGTTTATAAAGACATAGGATGGGATTGCCATAGCTCTCAATATCCTCATCATTGTCCGGAGCGTTCACAGAGTTTTGTCGGATTCTGTTCAGATATTTTGATTTGCGTGAATCATCAAGATAGGCAAACGCTTCCGGGTCAATATATCCTATTAGGTAGCCATCTGCATAATCGACAAATTTTTCAGGAATAACAAGCTCTGCGTCTCTGGTTGTGTGAGAGACTTTCGCCCTCCTATAGTTTACTCTTGACATGCCATTCTCAGATATGAAGCTATTATATGCGTTTGTCCCTTTTTGATAATATACGACCCATTTGTCATCGCATTTTATCAAATCCACTTGATTGACAATATCTTCATTGGTATACAATTTCTTATTGTAATCTTTTTTATCAAGGGATTCGGTTTCCTTAATGAATTCATTGGTCAGCTTGCTGTCATGAATGTTCATGACTATCTCCGGTGTGATTCTGTAGTTTTCTATTCTAAAGATAGTATCGTTCAAATCATAGTTGTAATATATGTTCCTGTCCTTATCTTTCAATAATTTCCCCGCCACATATCTGCGTGTCGATGTAAACGGAAACGCTGTGTGGATATCCTTTCCTTTGAGATCAAACCATTTTAACCTGTATTTTAAAGACTTGTGATAACCGGGGAAACTGCCCAATACAATACTGTCCGTCATGACCATTGAAAGGGGCATCGCCTTGTTCATCGTGTATTCTTCGACAACGTTACCATCGGTGGAATAAATGATAAGCTTCTTGCTCAACCTGTCGGTTATCGCCAGATTGCCGTTGTCTGTTTTAGATGCACATCCCAGACCGATATATTCACCGCGGGCCTTCCCTTTCGAACCGATTGCACCTATGTATTTGCCATTTCTGTCAAAGCGAAATATTCTTTCGGTGATTGAATTATCAATGATGGTGAACGTGCTGTCATCAACAAATATCTGGTTGATGCATCCTATCATTGAGTTGGCTTTGTCAGCTTGCAAGAACACATATTTGCATTCGTCGGTCTGCTCATCGATGAAATCTTTAGCCGAAACGGAATCGTCAGCTTTCCATGTTTCTATCGAATCAGTTTTCTCCGGCACAACGCTTGGTTGTGCCGGAATAAAATCAGAGTTATTACCATTCCCTCCACTGCAAGAGGCAATGAAGACAGGAAAGATGATATATGAAAAAAGCTTCTTCATGATGTTTATTATGAAAGCCAACCGCAATCTCCACAACCGGGGCAATTCCATGTATGGGCGGCATCACCGGTTCCTTCGTCAACAGCGCTCGCGACTTCGGATTTATAATCGTACATTATGCATTCGCACGTAACCGACACGCAGGTGTAATCCTTTCTGTTCCACCATTCCTCAATTTTATCGAAAAACGCGAGCGCTTCGATATTCTCTTTCGTCAGTTCAGACTGATCCTGCACTGAAGCTGTGCTCTGTATGTAGGTCAGCGCAAGAACTGAGGCAAATATACTGCCTAAAGCTATTTTCTTTAGCATTGTTTTGAGTTTTACTTTGTAAATTAATTTTGTTTGAATAGGTGTATATCATTTCAACCCATACTGCACATAGCAGCTGCCAAATTGTGTTGTCCTTATTCTGTTTGTTCCGCTTGTATTGTTATTTAGAAATCCTTATTACTACCAATATATCTGCATATCATTGGAAATATCATATTCAAAGATTCGTTCGTCGCGGCCACCGTCTAAACAATGAAGATAAAGGAGAGCTCCCACAGGCGCCTCCATGACAATCATGTCGTTAGTTGCCTTAATCTGTCCTAATGAATGCCACCCGTCTTTTCCTTTATTGTAAAACAGTTCGTATGTGTGGCCATGGTGGATATAGTTTCCTCGGTTGCGCGGTGAATACATTATCTTTTCAACCTTGCGTGGTCTTCCTAAATCGAGGCCCGTCCACCCTCCTGACGGCTCCTCGAGATCGACTGATGAATAGGGATTCATGTCCCATGCATTTCTGAAATCATGTTTATCATCTGTTGCATGGAATCCCGGCGCCGTCAATATCGTCCCTATCATAGGGACAGTATCATCCTTGTTTTCATAGAATGCAATGACAGACACATTGCACCATGTCTTGTCTGCGCTCCTGTATCTGACATATCTGCGCCTGCTATAATCATTTATGATTATAGTGGTAAAAAGCCTTTTGGGTGAATCTTTGATTTGATGAAGTGTATCGACTTCTGAGAAATCCCGTGAATCGCTAATTTCAAAACATGAATTTACCATTCTCCATGTATAGTCTCCGACTGTCAGATTGTATTTGCTATAGATATTGATCGGCTTCATTTCTCCGGGAATGAGGAAGTTCAATAAGCCGTCGATGTTTCTAGTGGTTTTGAATGGGAAACTCTTGACTTTGAATCCTCCGTTCTCCATAACGCCCGCTACGCACACGGTTCTGTTTCCCACATATCCGAAATCCACCGTATCATTCTTGGCAACGCCCATGCCGACAGGAATCCAGTCCATCTTTGATGAAAGGGCAATATACACCGTGTCGCCATTGCTTATTCCGGCAAGCCCCGAAAGAGCTATCTTAAAGGGCTTTCTTTGGCTCGGATTTAGATACCATCTGGTCTCATCCCTCATAAACGGATTTATAAGATAGGGATTGGCACGCCTTGTATTGAGAGATTGATACGGCACATTCCTATTGATTGAGAATGTCTCGCTCAACACCTTTGCCGCCGGAACAATTGATTTATATGCGGAATCAGTACGTTGTTCAGGCAGCCACGGGCTTCCATCAGAATCATATATGACCCCCCATGAATGGGAGTCATTAAGATCGCCGCGCATTGGTGCGACATGCATGGTGGCCGGCAGGCCGGCAGACCGCAGAAGATAGGACATACCGTCAGTCTTTTCCCTACATGCTCCTGTTTTCCAATCCACTATCTCAGGTCCGATTCTGGGTCCATTTGGAAGACACGAAGTCCACTTGAAGTTTTTGCGCCACATCCATTCCTTATAAAGAATATCTGAAGCGATTCGAGGTGTCGCCGCCTCGGGCAATGAGGCTATGCTATCGATCAAATTTCCGTATTCTTCCAAGATCTTTTTTCTCCAGTTGGAGAGGGGTTCATCGCCCAGACGGTATGGCAATACAAATTCCAAAAAATCTTCCCATCTCACATTCTTACCCCAAGGCCATCTTTCCCTTGCCTCAAAAGCGGCATCAATGTTTTCCACAAGATAGGCAGAGTCCAGGGTCTCGATGTCGTACACTATATCGAGTTTCGCTAAATCCGGCTCACCATATATGGAGTCAAGGGAATCTTTGATGGCCAATGGATTTAATGATTGGTCAGCCGCTACCTCAAAGTAACGGCGATACTTGGCGAGTTCCTTGCCGGTCTTCGAGTGATGTATGGGCATGTTGCTGATCAACCATCGGGCTGCCTCAAGACGCTGGGGATTATCGGCATAATGGTCAAGCACTTTCTCCAGCTCTTTCCTATTCACTCCCGACAACTTAAGAGCGCGTTCAAGATATTTATCGTCACGCGACATTTTAAAGTTGTCGCATGAGGTAACACCTGAGATCACGGTCAAAAATAAAAATAAGCTCGTCAGATATTTTATAAAGGTATCGTACATGGTGAAATATATCCTTTACAAGTTAACATCTCAATTTATTATCTGATAAGGAGATTGAATTTTATCCATCGCCCTTAGTCTTAGGATAACATACATTTTGACAATAAAAACCGAGATAACCGAGACTATGATATAGAGAATGACATATACATTTACTTTTATTTTGTCCATCAATATCGCTGATAATGTAATCGGTAATAAAGAGGCCATCCCGCAAATGAGCGTATAAGATTTTAGAGACAACGACTTCTTCTTCCTTTCATCTCGATGACAGTTAACGTCTACTCTTGATAGGATTTCAAGCAAAACCAACATACATAGTAGAACGATATTCTTGACAAATGTCTCCATTGCGTCAAAATGGATTATTTCACCAAAACAGCCGCATGACATATGAATCCCCAAAGGTGAAACCAAATTGATATAAGTCAATATGGAGAACACGACAAACGCGAGCATATGGATTGGATATGTCTGTCTGTAGATTGTTGTATTGATTGCAAGCATTCCCATCCATATTTCCAAAGCACAAATTACAAAGCCTGTTGCGTATGCTTCGACAGTATCGGGGTTATAACCGAATAATCCGAAATAGTATCTGACTGTCTGTGCCGTAGACTGAAGGTTGATGCCCTTCATCAAGCCTGAGGCGATTAGAATGATGGAGATTGACAATCGAAGTCCGGATTCAGCAATATTATACGTCAGATAGTTTCTTCTCACGGTCAGTTTGTATGTCTGGATTTAAATATTCTTGATTCAGCTGCTTAATGAAAAGTTCCTTGACCTTTGGATTCGACGACGGGTCGCCTACATGGGTTATGTCGTTATTTTCGTCTAGCATAAAAGAATGCAGAAGTTTATTGCCTGGGAAACCCGGATTATTACGTATGAATTCTCCATTCTTATCTATTATACACCAGAAAGGATATTTGTCTGTTAAAACTTTTCTCCGAATCAAGTCTATTTTCCCTTGCTGTGGATGAAGCACAATCACAAGACGACCATCCTTATTGAGCAGACTGTCATTAATGTCGTAGTATAGTATCAAATGGTTAAGAAAACAACCGGAACACGACAAACTATCGACAAAGACCACAAGTTTATAAGCGTTAGTATGATTGAACGCTGTGTCAAGACCATTATAGTACACCTCTGCTTCCTTGAAGTTAAGGTTGACATTCTTCCCTCGCATCTTGGTTAACTCATTTTCAAAGAATTTGCTTGAATTTTTGTAAATAGAATATGCCACGCAGCCTATTACACAAACTGCGATTATCAATATTACAATAACTACAAATCTTTTACTCATAGTTGGGTAGATATACAATCATTATCTCAATATATGTCATGAGAGAACGTCCCAATCCATACATGGTCGTTTACCGTCAGAAGGAGTGTGTAGGTCACACACTTTGGCAATTGGGGCAGGAGAATCTCATGCGATTGAGCATACTCAACAAATAATGTCGCGTCGTTTTCAAGAATCTCAATCTCTATTTCCGTATCTTCAGGGACACAATCTACCTTAAGGATGATTCCGTCGGTGATGGTCACTATAGGCTTACGCGTGGGTACGCGCTTGTCTCCCGGATTTCTCACAGGATTTTCAGGCGTCAGTGGCATCATTTGGATGTTTTGAGTCGTGGCATTGAGAGGCAGCGCGAGAATCAAAAACATCAGTAGGCTCAATATTTGTTTCATGTGTTTTGGTTTTGGTTTTGTTTTTTCGGGCTTTTCCGGACGTTGTCGAAAAAGTATTTGTGCAAAATTAATATAAGGAGAAAATGCCGTCAAGAAATTTGATTCTCAAAAATTCTCAATCTGCTTCCAGGCCTTAAAGAAGGTGGTTCAAATGCTCCCTGAAAATTCTCAAAAATTCTCAAATCCGGGCTAATTCTCTGATACCCAAATGTTAAATAATATTAATGATCAAAGCGACTGGATATAGTCTGTCCAGCTTTTGAAAGTTCCGGAGAGGCCATGTTTTTCGAGGAGTCGCTTGCGGGCAGAGGCCAGACCGGTAACAGATATTCCCAATATGGCGGCACATATTTTCTGTGGCAGATTGATTTTTATGAGCATCGCGTCGTTAAAATCCCTCTGCGGAAGATGCAGGTACTTGAGCAGCGGGATAAACTTCGGATATTGTTCGTAAAGAGCTGTCTCCAGACGGCCAAAATCATCTTTATTTATGGATTTGACATCCCGTGTTGACTTTTGCAGGATTTCATCCGTCACCTTTCGCAGGTTCAGGCCAGAAGTAATCTCCCTTATCCGGTTCGCCTTGTCAGCAAGCTGTTCCTTAGTTAACTTCACCTCCTTGTTCAGACGGTCAATCTCATTTCTATTGTCACCTATTATCTTTTTTGTCTCCTCCCTGATCTCCCGTATCCGGAGGTCATTTCTCGCACTTTTAAGCTGTGAATGCAATCTTATCATCCAGATTGCCGCAGCAAGTATTATAACCGCAAAGAATAAAACCAAAATCAATATATTGCGGTCTTTGATTCCATTTCTCAGCAAAAGGTTATCGTTTTCAAGTTCAGCACTCTCAAGAATTTTCTCAGTCTCTGCAAGCGGCTCCATATGGCTGTCGAGAATTGCACCGGAGAGATTGGCATATAGATTTGTATAATACATCGCGCTGTCAAGCTCTCCCCTCTCCCTGTATATGGCGGCGATTGTTCCTGCAGCGGATTGACGGGGAGCCAAATCCGGACCTCTAAGTATTTCCTTTGCTCGTGCCAAAATGTATGTGGAGTCATTTTTATGTGAATCCACCTCGTTAAGGATATGCAATATGGCGTTGCTGCTCCCTTTGTCCCAAGTGATTTTATTCGATGATATAAGAGAATCGGCTACTTGGTATCTTCCTTTTCTTATTAGGAAAGACGCTACCTGAGTATGGTATTTTGATTTTGCAATCTCGCAGCCGATGGTGTCAACCTGCAAGGCGAGATGCCTGTAGATCATCTCCGCGCTGTCAAGGATGTCGAGCATGCGGTATTTGAACGCCAGTGAGAGGCGGGTGTTAAAGGCCTCCACCGAGTCAGGATTCATAAGGCTGTATTTGAGTTGTTTTTTCCCGGATTCCAAGGCATGCCGGTAGAGATGATTGTCGAAATAGAGGCCTGAGATTTGAGAATTAATACAATCGAGCAGGCGGGGATCGCCATTCTCTCCGAGCAGTCGGGCTGCCTGCCGGAAATATTTGAGAGCCTGGTGGGGTTTGCCGATGTCGCGGTATGTGCGTCCCGCGTAATAGTTTACGAGTGGATGTAGTTCCTTCTCCCTGTCCCCCTCGATATAGTAATCGAGCAAGGGGAGGATTGCGGAGTCTGAGGTGGTCTCGATGTAGGCCTTGTCTTTCGCCTTGACGGTGAGCAGGGCGGCATACATGCTGTCGGCGCGGCTCCATCCGGAGCCATCGAGCGTTTTGAGAATTGCCACGGTAGAGTCAGGGCACGAGTCGATCTCCGAGGCTATCTCTGTGAGTCTCGGATCATGAGATTGCGGGCAGCTGGTCAAGATGACCGTCAAGGCAAAAGCCATGGCGATTAGAAGTAAGTCAGATCTCATATTACAGGAGGGTGTCATTCGTCGTATTTGCTGGCGTTCCAAAGAAGCTTGTCGCGGAGAATCGTGGCGAAGTTCGATTGCCGGCTCCTTATCAACATCGTGGAAAACTCCGCCCTGCCTATCCTGACTTTCTCTCCCGCCGGCAATGAATAACTCCGGCCGTCGAGGCTCAGACGAAACGCCCCCGTGCGGCTCTCCACCGTCAGCTCAAGCTCCGAATCGCCTCCGACCACGAGCGGCCTGACCGTCAGAGTGTGAGGAGCCACGGGCGAAAGCACTACGCAGTCGAGCGTAGGCTTCAAGATCGGCCCGCCGGCCGCGAGATTGTAGGCCGTGCTGCCGGTCGGGGTCGAGACAATCAGTCCGTCGGCACGGTATTCCGCAAGGAAATAGCCGTCGACATTCGTGCGCACGGAAATCATCGATGCTCCCTCCTCCTTAAGGAAAGCCATCTCGTTGAGCGCATAGGGCCATATATCGAATGGAAGCGAATCGCTCTCCACCCGGAGCACCATCCTCTTCTCTACCGCCACGTCGCCCCGGCAGACTGCCTCCAGCATCCCCGGAAGCTCGTCTATCCCGCAGCTCGACAGAAAACCGAGATGCCCCGTATTGACCCCCAATATCGGTGTCTCATCGCGGCCCACCCATCTGGCCGTGCGAAGAAACGTCCCGTCGCCACCGATGCTGATGGCGAGGCCGGCCCCGTCGGGAAACCGCGTCGACATGCACGCCCCGCAAAGGTCAACACCATGCTCGCGCAAGTACGTCCCCAGCTTTGAATGCACCGTCACAGAGAAACCCGCCTCCTTAAGAAGCGGGAAAAGCCCGGCGAGCTCCGTTAGATAGGAGTCTTGCCTGCGGCTTCCGTAAATTGCTATTTTATTGTATGAAACATCCACCTCGTCGTGAGTTTTCGGGGTCATACATTGAGCATCGTCTGCAACGACAGAATCCTTTCCATCGCCACTTCCGCGTCCCTTATTTCCGAATTTCCCCCATAAGCCTCCACCACCTTGTAGTCGTATCTCTCCAGACTATGGACAGCCGCCGAAGGGTCGCAATGGCGCACTCGCAGGGTGACTCTCAGCCGTCCGTCGTCGGAGGGCGTGCTCAGAAGGTCCACGAGATGGGCGTCGCTGTCCTCCACGGCGTGGGCGAGCTGGCTCGCGCTGTAGTCCTCCGGACGACATTCCACCGTGATGACGCTGCAATCGTCTCTGGCAGCTATCATCCTGCCAAGACCTTCGAGAAGCGAATCGCTGTCCACCACTCCAAGCCACGTCTCCCCCTCCTTCACGCCAAGCTCCCTGACAGGCGACTCCAGCAGACGGGGTAGCACCTCTATCAGAGGCATTTCCGCGTCCACCGTGCGTCGTGGTCCGAAGCCTGCGGCTGTCTTTCCGGGTTGTAGTATATCCTTTGCTGTCATATTTTGATCCCTTTTTGCTTTAACTTTGAAAAGCCTGCCCCCGATCCGGGCAAACCAATAATCCCATCCTGCCTTTTTAACGGAATTTGCTCCCGTTTCACACGATGGTATATTATTTTTAACGTCTGTTTCCCCTTTTTTCTTTGAAAATGTCGAAACTTCTTTGCAAAAACCTCCTTTTTTTATACTTTTGCATAAAGATTGCGTGGGTTTTGCCTTTTGTCATCTGCAAATTCCGTGCCGATTTCCAAATGCAGCCCCGCTTTTTCCAATCCCAAAGGATTCCGTGAGGGACTCCTCATTAATTTCTCAATCTAAGTTACACGAAATGACAAGATTAAGTGTAAATATCAATAAAGTTGCCACGCTGCGCAACGCCCGGGGTGAAAACGTCCCCGACGTCGTCAGGTTTGCCCGCGACTGCGAAGCCTTCGGCGCTCAAGGCATAACCGTACATCCCCGCCCCGACGAGCGCCACATCACCCGCGCCGACGTCTACGCCCTTCGCCCCGTCGTCGCGACGGAATTCAACATCGAAGGCTACCCCTCCGAGGAGTTCATGCGCCTCGTCTGCGAGGTGCGACCCGACCAGGTGACGCTCGTGCCCGACGCTCCCGGCGCCGTGACCTCAAATTCAGGATGGGACGTCATCGCCAACGCCGATTTCCTCCAATCCATATGCGCCGACCTCTCGCGCGCCGGAATCCGAAGCTCAATATTCGTCAACGCCGACCTCACGCAGGTGCGCATGGCCTCTGAAATAGGGGCAAACAGAGTAGAGCTTTACACCAAACCCTATGCCGACAACTACGCCTCCGACCGCGACCTTGCCGTGGCCCCATTCGTGGAGGCGTCGCGCGAAGCCCTCACGCTCGGCCTTGGCCTCAACGCCGGCCACGACCTGAGCCTCGAAAACCTCGCATTCTTCCACGCCTCCCTCCCCCACCTCGATGAAGTCAGCATAGGCCACGCCCTAATCTCCGACGCCCTCTACTTAGGCATCGCCGAGACCATCCGCCGCTACCTCGCCTGCCTCAACCCCTAATACTTGATCCCTCATCCTTAACCCCCTATCCCTTAACCCTTCATACTTAATACTTAATCCTTAAAAAATGACCTCCCTTTCGTTCTGGTCGCTCGTAATGGACGGCGGCTACATAATGATTCCTCTCGCAGTGCTGCTCCTCGTCAGCATATACATCTTCATCGAACGCTGCATAGCCCTCCACCGCGCTTCGAAAAACGACGACACCTTCATGAAACGCATCCGCGACTACATCATGGAGGGCGACATCGAAAACGCCGTCAGTCTCTGCCGACGCACCGACACCCCCTACTCCCGCCTCATCCTAAAGGGCGTAAACCGCATCGGCCGACCAATGAACGACGTGCTCGTCGCTATTGAAAACACCGGCAACATCGAGGTGGCAAACCTCGGAAAGGGCTTCACTTGGCTCTCCACGACTGCCGCCGGAGCCCCCATGCTCGGTTTCCTCGGCACCGTCGTCGGCATGATCGAAGCCTTCTTCGCCCTCGCCAACGCCGGAACGTCGGCCAACATCACGGTGCTATCATCGGGCATCTACCAGGCTTTGGTGACTACCGTGGCCGGTCTCATCGTCGGCATCGCCGCCCTCTTCGCCTACAATTTCCTCGTCTCGAGAGTCAACCGAATCATGAACTCCATGGAATCCAAGACAATGGAATTCATGGATCTCCTCAACGAACCGGCTTAATCCCCCACTGAACCAACCCCACCATGGCCCTGAAAAAATCTTTCCAGACCCTCGACACGTTCTCGATGTCGTCGATGACCGACGTCATATTCCTGCTCCTCATCTTCTTCATGGTCACCTCGACGCTCATCTTCCCGGCGGCAATCGACGTCAACCTCCCCCAAAGCAGCGAGCAGACCTCGCTGAAGCCAGTGACGGAGGTATATATCGACAAAGACTCGAAGCTCTTCCTCGTGGCCGACCGCAACGACTCCACGGAGGAAAATTCCACGGCCCGGGCCGTCACCCGCGACGAACTTCTCGCCAGCCTGATGCTCATCCAGCGGCAGGACTCCCTGCGTGCCGTGGCCCTCTATGCCGACAGCACGGTGGCCTACGCCCGTGTCATTGAAGTGCTCGACCTCGCAGCACGCAATAATCTTCGCCTTGTGCTCGCCACAAGAAGTTCGCAGAAATAAGAATGAGAAATACCGATAAAGACCGCACCCTGGCCGCTGCCCTGACTTTCCTGGTGGCGCTCGCCATTCTCCTTTTCCTCTTCTTCGGAGGCATTTCCTGGGATCCCCGCGACATCGCCGAGGCTTCCACGCCTGAGCTTATGCCCGAGGAGGAGCTGTTCATTGAGCCGGAGCTCGTGGAGCTCGGCGAGGAGGTGGCCGTCACGAAAGACAAGCCGGCCCCGACTCTCAAAGGAGAGCCGGAGCCAGCCCCGGAAGACCGTGTGGAGATCGTGGAGCCGGGTCCGAAGCCGAAGCCCAATCCGAAGCCGGTGGAGAAAGTCGTGACCTCGAAAAAGGAGAGCACGATGAAGGCCGACGAACCTTCGCAGACCGATAAGGAGCGACAGAAGGCCACGAGCTCTGTAGCCAATAAGTTTGCCCCCCACAATGGCTCTACGGAAGGGTCCGACAAGGGTACGTCGGGAGCCGGAGGCACCGGCGTCGGCGTCAGCGGCAATGCACATGGCCGTTCGTTCATCAGTTGCCCGAAGCCTGACGTGGCCCTGCGCCACAAGACCATCGTGACCGTCAACGTCGTCATCGACGCCGAGGGTCGCGTCGTGGAGGCCAAGGCCACGGGTAGTGCCTCTGCCGACATCCGACGCAAATGCGAAGCCGCCGCCCGCCAGGCCCGTTGGTCGGCAAAGAAAGGCGCCACCTCCACCCGTGGCTCAATCCGCTTCACCATCACCCCGCGCTGACCCCCCCGCTCTCATCCCGTCCATCCTATATAATGAAGTCCTTCGCCCCGATTCAAATCCAGCTCGCCGCCATCATCGCCGCCTTGCTTTGTATCATGACTTCAGCCATGACGATAAGCTGCGGACGAGGCCATAGCCCTCATCGGGAAAGGCTCGATTCCCTGAATCGGGACGTTGAAACTCGCCCCGACTCAGCGATGGAAGTCCTCAACAGCATCGACGCGAAAATTCTTTCGGAAGCCGACAGCCATTATCTCGACCTACTTAAAATCAAGGCCGCCGACATGTGCTACGTCACCCACACCTCCGACAGCCTTGTAAAAAAACTGGTTGAATACTACTCCGACCACGCCGATGAAGGCTTATACCCCGAAGCGCTCTACTACGCAGGACGCGTCTACAGCGACATAGGCGACCTTCCCTCCGCCCTCGACTTCTATCAACAAGCGCTCCACCTACTCCCTTCCGCCACCACCAACCTCCCCCTCCGAGGCAAAATCCTCAGCCAGACCTGCACAGTATTAAATTCCTTAAGACTATATGATCAAGCAATAACTAAATTAAAAGACCTTATCGAGTTCAATTATGTGAGTAAAGACTCGATAAATGTTATACACGACACCAACCTCTTAGCATCCATCTATCTAAATAATAAGCAATATGACTTGGCAGAAAAAAGCCTTATAGAGTCAAGGAAGTTAGCCGAAAAATACGCCAAACAAGAGCTGGCGTTACAAGACACTTATCTTGCCAATATAAAATATGAAAAAGGGAAAATCGATTCAGCATTACGGCTTATACGTCCTGTCATAAAGAATAAAAATTCCGAATACCGTCAAATGGCATTAGCTTCCGCCAGCCTTATATACCTAAAGGCGGAAATATACGACTCTGCTGCTATATTTGCCAAAGAATTAATAAAATTAGACGGAGAACCCAACCGAAGAATTGGATATAAGGTGCTTTTATCACAAAAAATGGGAAATACAATAAATGCAGATTCCCTCAGACTTTATGCCTACGACTGCTGGAATGAGATTGAATCATACCTGAATAAAAATGGGAAACAGGAGGCCTTGATCAGAAACTCAATATACAACTATGGCATTCATCTAAGAGACAAGAAAATTGCAGAGAATAAATTCAATAATCTAACAAACTTGATTTTTCTTGCCATTGCAGCTGTATTATGTCTTATTATATATATCTATTATCAGAAATATAAGACAAAATCAAAATTAGTGCTGCTTCACGAGGCCATTGCAAAGGCAAAGAGCAAACAAATCCAGCCTGAGAAGTCAACAAACAATGACAGCTTATTAGATACAACCAACCGGCAACGTGGTTTGCATGATGAATCTACAGAATTCGAGGAAGGCGACAGCACTTCCTCGAATCAGAATAAATCCTATTTGAAAGCATCAGAACTTCAATCTGAACTTAGAACTATATTTCTTGACAAACTACATGATGAAAACTTCAGCCATATTGTCCCCTCTGAAATTCTTGAGTCCAAGGCATATCAAGATATAATTCAACGCGCCCGGAAAGAAGTGCCCGTATCTGATTCTGACAGGGTATGGTCAAGTTTAGCAAAAGATGTATTGAGGGCATATCCTGAATTCAAAGGTAGGCTGCAATTATTGATAGGAGACAAATTGAAGAATTCCGACTTTAATCTTGTGCTCTTAATCAAATGTGGCATATCTCCTACAGATATGTCAACTGTCATGGGTAGGTCCAAATCTACCATTAGTTATAGAAGAAAAGTGCTTGGTGAAAAAGCTTTCGGAAAGGATTTGCCTCCCAGTGATATTGACAAGCTAATCAAGTTAATATAAACTACTTATACATAATTTTCTGTTCAAATTTTGTTCGAAAAACTAAAACTAAACAAAAACTAAACTAATTTTTTTGACTTTTCCTGATCCCTTGGCTTAACTTTGCGATAAATCTTTTGAGTGTGTTTAAAATGCAACCGGTTTAAGGTTAAGAAGCTTTTTGAGGGATTTCCGCAAGTTGATGAGGGAGCATTGAGAGCGATGTGACTGATGATACTTGGCGGGAATCACCCAAAAAGGATTCAAGATTAAGTGGGAATGCCAAACGTACTCAAACGGATTTTCGTAAAAAATGTGTATTAATTTCCACCATTTAAAACATTTGCTTATGAGATTATTCACAATCACCTTTGTGTTTCTGATTACGGCCTGTTTCTCGAGCACCGTTAACATGAAGGCATCAGACAGTACAGATTATCCAGTCCCGTTGACGGAATGCCCAACGCCGGAACATTACGATAATCCACCCAATAAACATCGTACCCGCCCCCTCATAAAATATTGCACTATAACTCATAGTGGAATATCGTCCTCATCATTCAATCCTGATGAAATAACTCTATATGAGGTATGCGGCACTGACGGAAACTGCATTGCCTGCTTCCCGGATGAAAGCGGCTTCATCGATTTCATTTTCTCATCCTCCGGAGAATTCGAAATCCGCCTACACCTCGACGAATGCATCCTTCGTGGATTCATTTCCCTATAAATGCATGTCCAAACAAAATCAATGAACATATAGACACAATCTATATCGAGATCAATAATTTTATTTATTAACCAAACCCATATCAGTATGAAAAATATTGATATGAAAGTCCACTCCTTCGACGAGCTGGACCCCATCTCCCTTCAAGGAATTAGAGGTGGTGGAAGTGATCCCTGTGTCAAATAAACTTCGCTTGCAATGAAAACGATCCTCCCACAACAGAACAGCCCATTGAACCTCCAAAAGAAAATCCTGAATAAGGGTAATCTATTCCGAGCAATTCTGTACCTGTCTGTTCCATTGGGACAGACAGGTACTTACAAAATCAACTAAACTATGCTGACACAATCCATCTATACCTATATATTCCGACGAGACGGCCGTTTCTATCTTTACAACAGCCTAACATCTTTGTTTGCTGAAATATCGGAAGATATGTTTGAAGCTTTATACAATCGTGATTACGAAAATCTACCGACACATATTAAAGAAGATTTGAAGAAAAAGAAAGTAATCTGTGAGGAATCAGACCTGTATACGTATTATCTCAGTCAACTTGTTAAGTTTAACGCTACTGCCTACTCTCAAAAAGAAGCCGGAATTGTAATAGTTCCTACCACTGCCTGCAATTTCCAATGCCCCTATTGCTTCGAAAAAAACAAGAAGACCAAACGAATGTCTGAAGACATCCAAAATAAGATTGTAGAATACATTGAGAATAATAAAGATCTTGAGAAAATAAATCTTACCTGGTATGGAGGGGAGCCACTTCTTGCATTCGATATTATTAAGGAGCTGTACCACCGAATTAATGGCATAGAAGGTAAATGCATAGGAAAGCATAGTATAATAACCAATGGCCTGCTTATCTCAGATGAGGTAATCGATTTTATCAACTATGCCCATGTCAATTCAATGCAAGTAACAATTGACGGGATTAAAGAACATCATGACATCACGCGCTGCACCAAATCCAACAAGCTTCCGACATTTGACAAAATCATGGATAATGTTGATCGATTACTTCAAGGATGTCCTGACTTGAAAATAAAACTAAGGGTGAATATCAGTAGAAAGAATCAGAATGATTTTTTCCAGATGTTTGAATATATCGACAAGCGATTTAATTCCGACAGGATATATGCTTATCCCGGTTTTATTCGGGAAGATACTCCCGACGCATGCAGCCTGTGCTATGACTCAATGTCAAGAGAAATGGCTTTTGAATTATACCGCGACTTAAGAGAAAAAGGAGTCAACTTCAACTTTATTCCAAAGAAAGTGAATTCGAGGGGATGCATGATGCACTCTCTCAACTCATTCATAATAGGCCCGGAGGGTGAATTATATAAATGTTGGAACGATGTGGGAGAAGAAACCAAGATGATCGGGCATATCTATGACAATAAAATAGAAAATGATGCCGTTTATTTTCATATGATGACGGAGACTTCGCCGTTCGCTGACCCCAAATGCAAGGAATGCCTACATTTCCCGAATTGCAGCGGAGGATGCGGATGGTATCGCAGCCGCAATATCAAGGGGAACGGAAGATTCAATGTCTGCGTAATCCAAAAAGACCCACGGATATTGGAGGATGCCCTGCTCCTATCCCTTAACAAAGAAAACATAAAATACAGACAAAAACTGCCGCTCGTATGAAACTCAGACCGCTTCCCCTCCTGTCGATTATTCTCCTCTTTATCCCATTTGTCTCAGTCGCCGCCATATCAGGGCGCGTAGTGGATGAGAACGGCAGTCCCGTGTCCTTCGCTCAACTTGTGGCCTTTGACAACGACTCAACAACCATCGAGAACACTAACTCGACGACCGACGGCAACTTCCGGTTCTCAAAACACGGTATCAGGTTTATCAACGCCTCCGCTTTCGGATTCGAGCAGAAAACGGTCAGCGTGACGGAATACCGCGACCCGGCAAATATTATTATCAGCCTGTCTCCATCCGTGAACAAGCTCAACGAAGTGACCGTCACCGGAAACAAGAAACCACTCACCAGACTTGACGGCGACGCATTGGCCGTAAATGTGGCAGGGACATACCTTGCAAAGTCGGGCACGGCCAACATGATGCTCGCAAAAATCCCGACCGTGTCGGGGCGAGATGGCGTTTTCGAAGTCTTCGGACGCGGAAGGGCCGTAATCTATATCAACGGACGACGCATGATGAATGCCTCCGACCTCGACCGAATACAAGCCTCCGAAATCAAGGATGTAAAAGTCATTTCAAACCCCGGCCCGAAATACAGTTCCTCAACTCGCGCCGTAATCGAGATTCGCACCACCAAGCCCCAAGGAGAAGGCCTCGGGGTCAACGCGTCGGTCGGAGCGAAAATGGCATACTATTTCAGTCCGTCCGCCCAGCTCAACCTTACTTACAGGTCGGGAGGCCTCGACATCGGCCTGACGGGCATGACATGGAAAGACCGTTTAAGACTCAGCTCCGACAACGTTCAGGAGTTGCACACCCCGAAAGAAGTCACGCTTGACTTAGACCAATCCGTGAAGAACGTCCAGACCAACAACCTGACCACCCTCCGACTCAACTACCAGATATCCCCGCGCCACTCCCTCGGCGGCTACTACAACCTGTCGTGGAAGAAGGAAGCCATCGACTTCAACAACATGACGAAGATTTTCCAAGAAAGCGTCATAACCGACATCGTGCGCAACCACGGCAGGGAAACGAATAGTACAAGACCCGCCCACAGCGCCAACGCTTACTACAACGGACAGATCGGCAACGTGGCGATCGACTACAACATAGATTACCTCAACTCCTCCCGCAACTCCCGGGCTCGACATGAGGAGACTGCGGAGCAATCAGCCGACAGAATCGTGGAATCGCTCTACGAGACAAGCTCAAGCATGTGGGCCCAGAAACTGGTGGCCACGTTCAGGGCCGGGAAATCAAGGACGGAGGCCGGAGCGGAATACACCGACTCCAGAATACACATGAAATATGACAATTATTACGACCCCGGACTCTCGGACAACAATAAAATCAAGGAGAACAACATCGCCGCGTTCGGGAAATATACGGTGGCGATCGCCAATCGGTTTGAGATCTCGGCTGGCCTGCGCTACGAGCATGTCAACTACCGCTATTTCCTCAATGGCGTAAGAGTCGACGACAGAAACCGCACTTACGACGACCTTTTCCCATCGGCATCCCTCTCGGGAAAATTCGGCAAACTCGGAACGTCGCTTTCCTTCTCATCGTCAATGTCCCGTCCGTCCTACGGTTCGCTTGACGGCAACATCAGGTATGTCAACCGCTTTCTTTACATGAAAGGAAATCCGGAGCTGAAGCCGTCAAGAACAAACACACTCCAGTTTATGGCCAACTTCAGCCCGGCCTTTCTGAGGGCGTCGTTCTCCGTCAACCATGACCCCATTATTGACGAGACCTCCATCATCGACCCTGACAACGACATATGCCTGTTATCGTATGTCAACTCCCGGGATATAAAGATGTTCGACGTCACAGCGGGAGCCTCGTTCGGCGGCAGCGGATGGAACCTCTCGGCCAGCGCGGGGCTTGAAAAACAATGGTTCAAGATCCTTCGCAATGACGTGCCGACTTCCCTTGGCAAGCCGAGAATCTCCTTCAAATGCAGCGGCTCCGTGAAAATACCGGCCGACATATGGATCATGGGTGATTTCTCCGTCTCCTCTGCCGGACACTCCGGAAACGTCTATATCCGTCCAAGGCCCGTGCTAAATCTGACGCTCTACAGAACCTTCTTCAAGCGGCAACTGACAGTGTGGGTGACAGGCTCCGACCTCTTCAACGCCTCAAGCCGGGCAATCTTCTACAGCAACCATGTGACCACAAACACAATAAATAAATTCAACAAGCGGGGTTGCACCATAACGCTCAGATACAATCTCAACGTTCCCAAGAGCAGATACAAAGGCAAAGGCGCCGGCAACCGCGAAAAATCCAGACTATGATGGCAAATAATTGAGTCCGGCCCAGTCCAGCATGGAGAGCAGGACGTCCCCGGCCTGCGCCACCCCGTGTCCGCGCTCAATACTTCAAACCAGTTCGTATGTTTGCAGCGTCAAACGTACGAAACTAAAAAACTTTCGCCATAGGCTAAAAGTTTTATAGTTAGTACCAATAATATAAAACCAAGCCTATGCGAAAGTTAGAAGATACGCAAAGTTACAAACTTTCCTTCAAAGGGGAAAACGTATACATCGGACTAGATGTTCATCTCAAGCAGTGGCACATCTGCGTCCGCACCCGTCACATCAGCAAGAAACCGTTCTCACAGCCGGCAGACGCCGGGGCATTACGCGCCTATCTTGACAGGGAGTTCCCTGAAGCGACCTACCACTCGGCATACGAGTGTGGCTTCAGCGGCTTCTCCGCCCACCGCGAACTGCTGAAGCACGGCATCGACAACATCGTGTTCCACGCAGCCGACATCTCGGACTCCCAGAAAGAACGCATGCGCAAGACCGACGCGGTCGATTGCGTCAAGATATGCCGCAATCTCATGGAGGGCGGCCTGACGGCCATCTTCGTGCCCGACGAGACCGTGGAGAGCCACAGGGAGCTCCTGTCGCAGAGAAACCGTCTCGTGACAGCGCGCACGCGCCTGAAGAACCGCCTGAAGAGCAGCCTGCACCGTCACGGGATCGGTTATCCCGAGGAGTTCAAATCCGCCACGAGACACTGGAGCCGCGCGTTCCTGGGGTGGATGGAGGAGGAAGTGGCACCGCGGCTTGCCCCCGTCTCAGGGGACATAATGCTGGACAACATTTCCGAGCTGCGCCACGTGTCGGACCTTGTGAAAAAAGCGGACAGGGACATACTGACCAAACTACTTCCCCGTTATAAGGAAATGGACGGGCTGATAAGGAGCATCCCCGGCATCGGCAGGCTGAACTCGGCCGCCATCTGCGCCTATGTCGTGGACATAAACAGATTCGAGTCCGACGACCATCTGGCAGGATATGTGGGGCTGGTGCCAGATGTGAGGGCATCGGATGACAAAAAGACGACCCTGGGCATTACCGTCAGGGGCAACAGGATGCTGCGCAGCCTGCTCATAGAGAGCGCATGGCGGGCTGTCGCACTTGATCCCGCCATGGGGATGGTCTTTACAAACTACAAAAAACGCGGACTGAAGTCCAACAACGCGATAATCCGAATCGCGCGTAAACTTGTTAACAGAATACGGTATGTACTTCGTACCGGCAATAAATATGAGAACGGAATTCTCAAATAAAAAAACACTTGTCCGACGAACGGCCAAACTATCTTACCGCCAGGTTTTCGTTGCGGCATCGCGTCCGCTTTAACCAGTTTGCGGCACATAACTTGATCACTGAACGTGAATCTGCGGCATCGCGTCCGCTTATAGGAGTTTGTCGGACAAGTTTTATCTTTATTGGGTTAGGTTTTTTTTAGGCATCACGGCTTAACCCGTAAAGAAAAGGACCGGTGCTGACCGGCCCTCGAAACTTTACGGTGTAAAGCGAAGAGTCTATTCCTGACAGGTTGCTCCTCAGCAGAGCCTGTTTCCGCTTCAACTCTCTATGTGTTATAACAATAATGCGCCTATATATTTTTCACTAATGTTGTTAAAAATGTTAATTTATTTGGTTTGCAACATAGGACGAAAACCACGTTTTAGCTAAATAATAAAACGTGATTTACGTGGTCATCTCGTGGTTCCCGTGGTTTGAAACCCACCATAGCAGTCCCGTATGTTTGACCCCTCTCCATACATGTCTGTAAGAATTGTCCATTTCAGAGATTCTTTGTATTTTTGCATCTCAATCACAATATGAAGTTGACACACCAATGAACAAATTTATTCGGACAAGGAAATATCAGTTCTCTTTAATATCAGTTCTTTTGTCAACTGTACTGGCACTATCCGCCTCATGCGGCAAAGGGGATTCCAATGCTTCGAGAAAAATGGATCTTGCCGACAGTCTCATGGAATCTCGTCCCGACTCCTCGTTGACCATTATCAACAGTATTGACAAACAGAGCCTTACATCCAAGGAGAAAGCTCGCTACGCCCTCCTCAAAACAATTGCCCTTGACAAGAACATGATTGATACGGCAACCATTGAAACCCTCCAACCCGCCATTGATCATTACTTGGAGAATGGGACCACGGATGAAATGGCCAGGACTTATTTCTATCAAGGAAGAATTCTCCAAAACCAAGGGAGGGAAGACTTGGCAATGAAATCCTTACTCGATGCTAAGGCGCTTAATGGTGCGACACGAGAATCTCTGACTTATGCCCGCCTTCTTGTAGCACTCGGTTCTCTATATTATGACCAATACAAGACAAGAGAGTTCGTGGACTGCAATCTCGAGGCAGCGTTTATTTACGGATGTATCGGCAAATCAAAAAACGAGATAATATGCTACGCAAAGGCATTGTCCGGAGTCTTGATACTTGCCGACAAAACAAAGGCTGACAGCATTTACAATATATGCTCCACTCTTGTAAAAGACTACCCGGAAGGGCAAATCTTTTTGACAGCACCATTCTTATCCCATGTCATTGAATATGGTTCCGACATTGAAATCAAAACAATGATTGACAGCCTTATTGACAACGGTGTCAGCGACCAACTGAAAACAGACATTGCCTACGGATATGCCAAAATTGGAGAGGGGAAGAAAGCTCTTGATCTGATTGACAACACTGGCATTGCCTGCAGCATCCAGGACTCACTTAAATGGATGTCAGCCAAGACTTATATATTGGAAAGCTTGGGAGAATACAAAATGGCATTGAAACAATACAAGGATTATCACCAATCCCTGGAGAAATTTAACAACCAATTACTCAACGGACAATTGCTGCTATCAGAACGGGAGCATGAAATGGAGATGGAGAAATTAATGGAGCTTCGGGAGAAAGACAAGTATGTATTGACATGTGGCATTATTGCGTTAGTGATGCTCGTTATCGCTGTTATTGCCATATATCAGTATAGGCTTGGCAAGGAGAAAAGTGAAAAAGCCGAGCTGGAAGCCAACAATCTAAGGAATGAGCTTGACCGCATCGCAATGGAGAGGGATTCGCTGGCGGAATTGGTGGACAAGTCCAACAACCTTTCGACCCAGCTTAATGACGTGGTTTTGAAAAGACTTGAACTGCTCAACGGTCTCCTTGCAAGCGAAATTTCATCCAATAAGGCATATGCATTGCCATATCAAAAATTGATCAAGTCTATCCATGACGACAGGAAAGGATTCATGGACTCCACACGCCTCGCCTTCAAGGCTTCCAATCCCGTTTTTATAGTACAGCTTGAAGAACGCGGACTTTCGGAGGAGGAAGTAAACTACGTGTGCCTCTATGCCCTCGGTCTGCGCGGGAAAGAAATCGGAGAGTATATTCAAATGAAACGCCACTACAACATGAGCAGCGCCATACGTAAAAAGCTTGGAATGGGAGATCATGACACAAATCTGGGGATATACATACGCCGCCTTCTGAATGGAAATGTCTGATCCTATTGATTCAGCGAATAGCATTCCGACCAAAAAGATGCATAACCGACCAGCTACGTCAAACTTTTTGAGCACCTGCCAGACTTTCTGTAAATTTATTTTCAAACACATCTGTAAACCAAACCCTTACAAAAACGTCCGTTAAACTTTTATTTTGGTTGAAAACTTTTTTCGTCGTAAATTTACACCATCACAAACACAAAAACGAATGAAGATGAAAAGATTTTTCTTCCTGATCATTCTCGCATCTGCCATATCAATTTCATCAATGGCAGAAGGAGTACTGACACGTTTCCACAGAATAGGAAACGGATCAAACCGAGAGGTTGACAGAGCCTCAATGCATTTGCCTATAACGGTGGATTACGACCCTGCATCAGGCATTATCAAGGTAACCGGTGAGGAATCAATCGAAGCCGAGGTTTATGTCTGCGATTCTGCCGGGCAAGTAGAAGGTTATTCTCCAACACTGAATTCCTCTTTCAGCATCTCTTCTCCCGGCATACATTACGTATACATATATGGAGACGGATGGTGCGGAGAAGCTGAAATACCTGGCAACACTATATAAACAGGTAGGCATTCCGTATCCTCGACCATGACCTGACTGCGCAATTGCCGCACCTCGAGCCGGCTAAAGAACACTCGCTGGTCCTTACGATCAACGGCACCCGCTGGCAAGGTCATTTCATAAAGGAATAATGATATTGCCGCCAACAAAGCCCATTTAACAACAGAAATTGGTATGGCCAAACATCATTGAGGCCATTCCAAACTCTAATATTTTTTTAACCAATAAATTCTTCATTTTAAGGTATACGACATCGACGGAAACTGCATTGCCTGCTTCCCGGATGAAAGCGGCTTCATCGATTTCATTTTCTCATCCTCCGGAGAATTCGAAATCCGCCTGCACCTCGAAGAAATCATCCTTCGTGGATTCATTTCCCTATAAATGCATGTCCAAACAAAATCAATGAACATATAGACACAATCTATATCGAGATCAATAATTTTATTTATTAACCAAATCCATTTTTTATGCAACTCAAACTATCTGAGATTCTCTTGGACCAGGTTTCCAAGGAAGGAATGTCCTATATCGTTGGTGGCGTAGGCCAAAACGATGGACTAACGGTAATAAACACCAATGGGAAGTGCGACGCAACAAATTCCGACGCAAACTGCGCTGTCTCCAACAATGGAAATAGCTGCTCCGTGGTGAACAACGGAGCAGAGTGCAAGGGCAAGTAAACAAGCACGTTTCTCGAATCATTCGAACATAACAATGGTGGGTTCGGTATATGGAACCCGAACCCACCTATAAATCCAACATTATGAATATAATCAAAAGTTTCTATCATATTTCGCAGCCCGTGTCCCAAGATGTCTTCCTATATACCAATTTCAAGGATGGAAAACATATCTTGTTGTCAAAAGAAGTACATAATCTTCTGGAGAAGGGTGATCAGGGGATACATGACCTGTATCTTATGTATCCGGAAATATCTCAAAAACTCTACGAAGAAGGATTTCTGATTAAAAAGGATATCAATGAACTTGATGAAATTAAGTCTCGCCGCGAAAAAACTACCTCCGGAAGAGACATGTATCATGTCATTGTTAATCCCACTCTTGATTGCAATCTCTCATGTTGGTATTGTTATGAACACAAAATCGCGGGAAGCGCAATGTCAGATGAAACCGTCAATGCAGTTTGCTTGAATTTTGAATCACATTTTAAAGCCCATCCATATAAACTTCTGAAACTATCATTCTTTGGCGGTGAACCGTTCCTTAGGCAAGAAACCATCAAAAAGATAGTGGAATATGCAAACGATTTTTGCCTCTATAATGATATTGGCCTTCTTTTAGACTTCACCAGCAATGGTGTGCTGATAACCGAGAGCATGCTTCATTTTTTGAAAGATTACTCCTGTATGTTTCAGATTACCCTTGACGGCAACCATGAACAACACAATAAAATCAAGTTTACAAAATCAAATGGCATTGATGCCTTCTTGACAACGATAAACAATATCCATCGAATACAAAATAATATAAGCAATTCGCTGGTTCACGTTAGAATTAACTTCGATAGCACTACACTAAACGGGTTTGACGAAATTCTCGAACGTATTATAGACCTTGACAGAAAACGAACAAAAATAATATTAAAAAAGATCTGGCAAGTGGATTCTGATATTGTATCCTCCGACCTTATCAACGACACACTCAACAAATTATTTGACCATAACTTTCAAGTTGATTATTACAGTCAGGGAGGAATTTGTTTTGCCGACCGGGAGAATCAAGCTACTATAAATTACGATGGGAATGTCTTCAAATGCACTACTATAACAGATTTCAACAAGGAGAACGCTCTTGGCTATATTATGCATGACTCCGGGGAAATTATCTGGGTTAATGACAAGATTGCGTATCTTCATGACAAGAAAATACAGAATAGATGTCTTGAATGTGTCATGCTTCCTTACTGTGGTGGGCCATGTCGCAGGAAGGTCAGTGGAATAGATGAAAGTGGATGTTTCTTAGATGACATAAATACGACCGTTGAAGAATTCGCGCGGATACAGTTCAAAATAAAACTAACAAACAGGCAAATATTTTCTGATAAATGAAATATTTTATAATCACTCTTTCTATTCTGTCTTTGATGGTCCTGAAGGCCGGCGCGCATACAAACGTGGAGCTTGTATTCTCCACTGACGACGGTTCTAAAGCTCAGAACATGGAGATCATTGTGCAGAAAGCCGATTCCACGGTCTTATTCGAAATTGTAAACTCCGAAAAATATATTCTTCCACTCCTTAAACCCAACACCTACTCCTTAAGCGTCACCGCACAGGGATATTCCCCTTTCCTCGCAGGGTTCTCCAATGCATCCGACACCACAATCAACATCCTCCTGAACAGAGAATCACGCAATCTGGATGAACTCGTGGTAAAAGGAAGGCTAAAATCCAAGACAACCGCCGACGGTGAGATTTTCCGCCTTTCCAAAAAGGCAAAGGAATGCGGCGACCCATTCCTGGCATTATCGGAAATTCCACTTCTTGAAGTAGATGTTATCAATCAGTCGGTCAAAGTGGTCAACGGAAGTGGCACTCCCCTCGTGCTGATCGACGGTAAACTCGTAAACAGCGGAATAAAACCTGTCGACCCCAAATTTATCGAAAGCGTCAAAATCACAGAGGTGGCAAGCGCGAAATATCTTGAAATGGGCTACGACAAAATAATCGACATAAGGCTCAAACGCGACGTGCCCACATATATCTACACCGAACTCCGGACAAGACACGACATCCCATTAAGAGAGGGATTCGGAGGAGCGAATTTTGAAGTCGGCAGAAAAACGTTTGCAATCTCCGGAGACGGATTCATGTGGTATAAACACAACGACGTGACGAAACTCCACTCCTTGGAGAGCCAAGGGAAAGACTGGAAAGAATCTTCCGGGGAAAACTTCTCCGACATGACCAAGCCCGAAGGCTCGCTGATGCTGAAATGGGTGCCCTTAGCTTCCGACTATTTCGCGGCAAGAGTCGCCGGGACCAGGACCCGGTCAAACGCCAAGGGTCATGCCTCCGGGAAATTCGGCGACGAAAGCGGTATCTCTGATCTCAGGACAGACAAAGGCAACAGCATAATCGATGGTGGCTGGCTCGCATGTCTGTTTCATGAACATACGTTCAGCGACAAAAGCACCATTTCGACATTCGCCAAATACAACCGGGGATTCTATGACATCAACGAATGGTATGGCGAATACAGGCCTGATTCCGACAGCATTATGAGAGAGCACCAGAAATCGAGAAGGAATCAATACACCCTGACGATTGACTACAACTCCGGAGACAGAGGCTGGTGGAACATGTCGGCGGGAAATAAGTTTGAATATACCTCCGATAAGAACCGAGATTTCACTCAGCTGCCAATCCCGACCTCAAAAGTGACCACCAACAACAATTATACCCACGCTGCAATCTCGGCATCGAAAGGCAGATTCTATGGTATGGCATCGGCAGGACTGCAATACCTCGGCGTAAATGCAGTCGGCATACGAAGCTCCTCTTGGAGACCAAGGGCATCCGCCAGCCTAACGCTCAAAATCCCCCGCGACATGACTCTCAGGGCGAGCTATATACTCGACAACCGCCTGCCCGACAATATGAAACTCTTCTCCTTCAACAATTCCACCAACCCTTGGCTGAGAATAGAGGGAAACCCGTATCTGAAGCCGGAAATCCTGCATAAGATGTCGGTCTCCCTCGGAAAATCCTGGAATAGGGTTTATCTCAGGGGATACGTGGATCATTACCGCTACGCCAAGATGATTGAGCGATACATGCGTCAGGAGGGCGATGTCACAATCCTGTCCTATCGAAACAACGGCACCTATCGCGCGACTGAGGCTGGACTTATGCTAAATCTGCGCTTCGGGAAATTCGCCTGCAACACCAACGCGGCATACACCACTGAACGCTATTCCGGGCAACACGACAACGGATCGATCTACCTGAGAGGAATCTTTCAATGGACTTTCGGCAAATTCCTGCTGCATTCAGTACTGGAATGGAGAAACAAATATTATAATGCAGTGAGCTTCACCAAATATTCAAATCCTACCGAGGCGATGCTGATGTTGTCGTGGAAAGCCACAAAGACCCTTCAGGTGGCTGTCGGGATGCCCTATTTCTGGGGAATACGCAAGGAGACCACCTTCACAGACGGGGCCGGTTACCATGGGGAGAACTCCATCAGCTACAAAAGCGCGAGCCTCAGACCATGGATTCTGATCTCCTGGACTCTCCGCAAAAATTCAGAACTGTCAATACGAAACAAGATGCCGGAGTTATAAAATCCCAACCCGTCCGCACCGAGCCCAGCATGGAGAGCAGGACGTCCCCGGCCTGCGCCACCCCCGTCCGCGCTCAATACTTCAAACCACGAAAAAACCACAAAAACCACGTTTTAGCTAAATAAAAAAACGTGGTTTACGTGGTCATCTCGTGGCTCCCGTGGTTTGAAACCCACCAAGTCCGTACGAACCCAACCCTTCATCCTTAATACTTAATACTTTGCGCAACGCATTCTCCTCGGAGCGTGGCGGAGCTGGCATCCGTGACGCGCACGCGCACGAAATCTCCCGGTTTCGTATCCCCTTTCGGAAAGACCACCACCTTGTTCTGGCTCGTGCGACCGAAATGCTCCTCCGCGCTGCGCTTTGAGCGTCCCTCAACAAGCACTTCCATCACCTTTCCCACATCCCTGCGGTTGCTCTCCGCCGACAGCTCGTTCTGCAAGGCAATCATCCGGTTAAGTCGCTCTATCTTCACCTCCTCCGGCACATTGTCGGGAAGATGCTTCGACGCAAACGTGCCGGGACGCTCGGAATACTTAAACATAAACGCACTGTCAAAACCCGCTTCCTTCATCAGGCTAAGCGTCTCCTGGAAATCCTCCTCCGTCTCGTCGTGGAATCCGGTGAAAAGATCGGTCGAAATGCCGGCGTCGGGCATCTCCCTGCGGATCGCGGCCACACGGTCGAGATACCATTCACGCGTATACTTGCGGTTCATCAACTTCAGCACCTTGTCGCTCCCGCTCTGCACGGGAAGATGGACGTGGCGCGCAATGTTGGGATAAGCCGCCATCGTCCGGATAGTCTCGTCGCTCATATCCTTGGGATGCGACGTCGTGAAACGCACCCTCATGTCGGGAGCGGCCTCTGCCACGGCGGCCAGCAACTCCGGGAAAGTCGTCTCGCAGCCATCCTCCCCCTTGTAATGGTAGCTGTCTACGTTCTGACCCAACAACGTGACCTCCTTGAAACCCCTCCTTCGGAGGTCGTCGAGCTCACGGAGAACGCTTTCCGGTTCGCGGCTGCGCTCGCGACCGCGCGTATATGGCACGATGCAATAGGAGCAGAAATTATTGCACCCTCGCATAATCGAGATGAATCCCGACGTACTCGACGCTCCAAGACGCCGGGGAAGTATGTCGCGGTAGGTCTCTGTAGTTGATAGCTCTATATTGATGGCCTTGCTGCCGGTCTCGGCTGCCGCCACGAGGTTTGGCAGATCGAGATAGGAATCGGGGCCGGCCACGATATCCACTCCGTAATCCTCTATCAGCTTATGTTTCAGCCGTTCGGCCATGCAGCCTATCACGCCTATGATTATGTTGCGGCCCAGTTTTCGTCGCAGCGCGTTCCAATAGGCTATGCGGGAATAAATCTTCTGCTCCGCGTTCTCGCGTATGGAGCACGTGTTGAGCAGCACGGCGGCGGCATCCGTGTCGGAGTCGGTCGGCACGTATCCGGCCATCTCCATCATCGCGGCCACCACCTCTGAATCCGCCACATTCATCTGGCAGCCATACGTCTCTATGCGCACCCTCTTCAAGCCGGTGCTGTTCTTATCGGTATCAGGCAAAAAAAATGGTTCCATCCAATTGATTCTATGGAATGATACAATCCGGGCCACCGCCGGAATCATCCCGGCTAACCCACTGCAAAATTACAACTAAAAAAGCAACACCACAAACAAACCCACCAATTTCTTCCCCCTCCCATCAACAAAACAAAGCCCATGCCCTAATCCTTTTCCTCAAAATAACAATCCTCCTCCCCTCCTTCCCCACGGCTGACGCATCTTAATTTTTTACAAAATCAAAACTTTTTAAGGCATAAAGTAGATAGTCGTTGTCCCATCCGGCTCTCTTCCTATGGCCTTTTACCCCCATCGAGGATACCTTTGCGTTCTTGATTATATTCAATCCAATGCGGTTAAGCAGAGAAAAATTCTGAGCGGCATTATCCTTTTGTTTACGCGAGGCATCATCGCCGAAAGCGACATCCAATGTCCAGTGCAGTTGATTCTCAACGCTCCAGTGTGTCCTTATCGAATGATTAATATATTGAGCGTCAGCTTCAAGGCTCGACAGGTAATATCTGGTCTCCTTATGGATCTGCCCTGACTTCACATCGCGTGTCCGGGATTCTATTTTCACGATGCTTTTAAGACCTGCCCATTTGTCTTTGTCGATAATGTTGTCGAGGTTTGTTATGACCGAACAGGTTCTTGTCTCCTCCCGTCCATGAGCCTTGCCCTCCATGGTGTGATCCGATGAAGGCTTAATATATGTGAAAGAACCGCTGACACGGTCGAGCATTTCAGGCTGATTCCCCTTCAAAGCGAGGATATAATCGGCTCCGCGCTCTATTATTGTCCTGGCAATCTCCGTCTGGCAGCCCATGGCATCGATCGTGACTATGCAGTTCTTTAGCTCAAGGATGCGCAGCAGCCTGGGTATGGCTGTAATCTCGTTGCTCTTTCCGGCGACCTTTTCCTGCGCGAGCAACAGGTTGTTGGCCGATGCCCACGCGCTTACAAGGTGGGTGTATGTGCCGGTGCCGTCATCGCTGCTCCCGCGCATACATTTGCCGTCTATGGCAACCACTTCGCCGTCCGTCAATTCTGCTATGCTCCTGGTCCATGCGACAAAGGAACCGTTCAATTCCTTGGGATCCAACATGCTGATTACCCGGTTGAAAGTGTCGTGCGACGGTATCCCGTTAGGCAGGTGGAGGAATTTCTCAAGCCAGTCAATCTTGGCGTTGCCGTAGTCCTCTATCTCATTCCAGCCTTCAGCTCCGCAGATGACTGCGCAAAGCGATATAAACAGGATGGATTCAAGACTGTGTTTTTGCGTCCGAAGGACTCTGGGATCTGTCACTGAAGAGAAGAATGCTATTGGGGTATTGGTGTTCGTCATATCTCAACAACGGATATAGACCGATTTAAATTGGACAATAGCCGTTAAGTTTATTTAAGATGCGTCTGCCCTGCCTCCTTCCCTTACTATCTTCTCACTTCCTTTAAAAGCTATGAAAGCTAAAACCCAACCGAAAACCCAAAAACCAAAACCCAAAACAACCGCCGGATGGCATTACTGTGCCACGGCAAAAAGCCGTGGTCCCCCCAACGAACCCACAGACTAAAAAACCAACATCAAAAAGACTAACGACTAATGACTAAAAAACTAACGACTACCAACAAAATCGGAACAAAATCCTTCAAAAAAGAACAAAAAAATCATAGCACATGACATTTTCAGGTAGATTTCGCCCCCTCAATTTTAACATTTGCCCAAAATTCGTGAAGCAGGCTGACATATCCGTATCGGAAAATACTTATGCGCAGAACCATCCTCTTTTTCATAAGCGGGATTGGCAAAGATCCTATTTTCATTAACCCCTCGATGAAGGCGGCGGCGAATGCGACCATGAGCAGTACAAGCATATTGTTGAATCGAGGTTCGTTCAGATGGGTTTCCTCCATATTGAATCCGGCGGACTTAAGACCCCCGGAAGGTCGTTTCAAGAGCCCAGCGCCTGCGGTACAGCGTCTCTGTATAGTCGCACTCCAACGGGGAGGCGAGTATGATGAGTGATTCCTCACCGTCTCTGCCTATACGGCGCGTGGCGTAAATGCGTGTTCTTGTATTCCTGCGCATCAGCCAGACATCATGCAGCACAACGGATTCACCGACCTTCAGCGAGGACAGGACATCCCGCAGTTTCCGACCCTTTTTCTCTCCGTACTTCCTGAGATACATGTTCTCACGCAGCCGCAGACAGTATCGTATATGGTTTATCTGTAACCATTTGATGAAGTTTGTATTGCCGAACTCCCGGTCTGCAAGCAGACACTCGATCCTCTCGCGTCCGACAAGGGAGACTACACTTTCCATTATCCCTATCTCATCGACAAAACTCGTGATGTCATGACCCGGAAGAAAAACAAAACATATCGGCAGCGATATTCCGTTGAAACAGATTCCCACGGCCAGGACATAGTATTTGAATTTTCCGAGTTTCCACGATGTGCCGTTCATACTCAATATAAATCGCCGTTTTACGGGGAAGTGTGTTTATAATGCTGCGGGCAGCCTCATGCTGTTTCACCAGTCCCCGCAAAAGGAACCTCTCGATGCGTCTGACAACAGAGCTGACGTCAGCCCGGGAAGTGAATTCCGATGCGAGTTTGAGGATGTTGACCGACCATGACACAATCATGGCCTGGAGGATTGACACGAGACATTTTTTCAGCGACAAGTTCATTCCCGTCTGACAAATCGGCTTCAGAATTGTTAATAGAGTATCCATAAGGCGTGAGATTTCCTTGATTTGACTTCACTCTATTAACAAAGGAAATCCGCGCCTTTCCTTATTATTTTGATTTATTGACAATTGGAACTGATTGTCTGATTCGGATATTTTAACGCAGTTTTGTTGCAATACCGGTATTAACGGCTATATATCAGAATATTATCTTCTCTGAACTAAAATGTCATGTCGTACATTTGTACGGTTAAATGTTTTTGAATAATTTCAACTTCAAATTTCAGGATATTCAAGCATGGAATAAGGCAGATGTCATGTTGGTTGACTCCATTAAGGGGTCAAGCCGAAAGCACGGTGCATATGTTAAATTGGGCAATTAGAAGTGTTAAATTTTTAGGCGTAGAGTTTGACCAGTCGGAAGATGAAGAAGTCTGTAATCGGTAATTTTGCATCCTCAGAAATTGGCAGTGTAAAATCCCCAGTTTAGGGGCAAAATAAAAGGCATCCATTAATTTTGTGGGTTGAACAAAAAAACACAAAAAAACATGGATGCCCGCCCGAAGGCTTCTGAGATAAAGAAATATCTCATGTGGAGCAAAATTAATGAATTAAAACGAGAAGGCCATAGCATAAGCCGTATAAAAAAGCTTACAGGCTATGACCGCAAGACAATCCGGAAGTATCTCCGTATGACAGAGGAAGAGTTTCTGGCACAGGGATGTTGTGTCAGACACTACAGCAGCCGCCTTGACAAGTACAGGGATTTCATTGTCTCGCGGCTGGAGAATTATGCGTTTCTGAGCAGTGCCGCCATCCACACACAGCTGCGCATGAACTTCCCTGATCTGGAGAAGTTCAACCAGAAGACGGTATACAACTATGTACAGAAAATCAGAAGGGAGGAAAACATCCCTATTGAATCAGAGGGCAGCAACCGGCCATACTGTATGCTTGAGCAGACCGTGGCAGCGGAGTATGCCCAGGCCGACTTCGGGGAAAAGTGGGTGGATGACGCAGGCGGAGGGAAAAAGAAAGTTTACTTCTTCGTACTGGTGCTCAGCAGATGGCGTCATAAGTTTGTATGGTTCAGCGACTGCCCGTTCACAGCAGAGCTGGCGGCATATGCACACGAGCTGGCGTTCGACTACTTCGGAGGAGTACCTCACAATATCGTATATGATCAGGACAAGGTACTGATATCGGATGAAAACATGGGAGACTATATTCTGACCAGTCACTTCAGAAGACTTGTCGCGGAGTGTGGGTTCAAGGCCATATTCTGCAGGAAATCAGACCCGGAAAGCAAAGGCAAGGTGGAGAATGTGGTAAAATATACCAAGAACAACTTCCTTGCCGGATATGAGTTCAAGGGAACCGACACACTCAACAGCGACTGCATGAAGTGGCTGGAGACAACCGCAAACGGACAGCCGCATGCTGTGACGGGCATGATACCGTCGGCGATGTATGAACAGGAGGAAAAGGCGTTCATGCTTCCGTACAATGGAGTGCCGACATCTCCAAGGCAGGAACTTCCAACGTATATGCTTCGCAAAGACAATACGATAAGCTACAAGGGCAACTATTATGCGGTGCCCCTTGGCAGCTACAGGGGACGGGGCAGCAGTGTCAGGGTTCTGGAGAAAGACGGTATACTGGAGATCTATTCAACCGAGACCGGGAAGTTGCTCATGAGCCATCCCATGAGCCATGAAAAAGGTAAACTGATAAGCAACACAAGCTGCAGACGCAATCCCGGCCAACGTATAGAGACTCTTGAACACGAGATCCGCCAGTGGTTCTCAGATGACCGATGTGTAATGTCATACCTGTCGGAAGTGCGCAAGGCGTTCCCCCGTAACCTACGCGACAATTACGCGGCAATCAGAAAGGAGACGGGCAATATAAGCAGGGAGGCCATGAAAAAGGCTATGGAACTGCATCTTGAGGCATCGTCCCCGGGAGTCAATGCCATGCTCCAGACCGCAAGAACCATCGACAGACAGAATCAGGTAAGGAAAGAGACGTTCGCTTACCGCCCTCTGTCAACTCCTGACATGAACATCAAGGACATGATACCGGACAAGACAGATATGGACATCTACTCAATTTTTTTCAATTGAAGGTAACAATGAATCATAACGACACAATACAGACGATAAAGACATATGCCTCGAAACTGAGATTATGCAACATAGGCTCCAGACTGGAGCAGACGCTCCACATGGCACAGCAGGACAAACCGGGATATCCGGAGTTCCTTCTTGATATCCTGCAAAAAGAGATAGATGCCAAAAGGGAGAAAGACTTCGCACGCAGGCTTCGCTCCGCCAATCTGCCTCCGCGACACGACCTCGAACTCTTTGATGCAAACTTCTCGGCAGGGCTTCCGAAGTCACGTCTTGACGAACTCAGGGAACTCAACTGGCTCGCGCAGGCATATAACCTTATCCTGATGGGGCCGTCCGGCACAGGCAAGACCTTCATTGCTGCGGGACTCGTCCACCAGGCCGTATGCAACGGACTGAGAGCCTACATGATGACAATGGAAGACATCATGGGAATAATCAAGATGAAGGAACTGGCACCGTCTGCGATGACCGCCTACAACAAGTTGTTGCGGGCACACCTTGTCGCAATCGACGACATAATGCTCTTCCCGATAAAGAAACAGGATGCCGCCGGGTTCTTCAATCTCATAAACGCCCTCCACGAAAAGACCTCGGTTATCATAACGACCAACAAGGCCCCTACCGAATGGGCTGCCACTCTTGACGATGAAGTCATCGCCACCGCACTTCTCGACCGGCTTCTTTACAGATGTGAGGTCATAAAACTGTCCGGCGAAAGTTACCGTCTGAAAAACCGGAAAACAATCTTTGAAGAAAAACCATAGCCGATGTTCGCTCTTGGGGGCGGTTTAGTCCGCCCCCGCCGCTCGGGCATCCCCCTCCAGAAGGAGAGAGGAAGAGCAGCATGGACTATATATCGAGAACCTCTATTTTATCAATTTTACAACTCTTATGAAGCTTTTTTAAGGTGGGGAATTAACACTGCCGAAAATTGGGGAAATAAAATTTGCTTATTACAAAGTCTCGGTCTCGGACACCACGCATTTGTGAGCGAAAGATTTTGACTTTAGAGTTGAATGCCTCGGCGGAGGCATTGGTCGCACGACGGCGGAAGTAGTTCAGGATGGTTGGAGCGTGGTTCCTGAATGTTTTGATTACCGAGCGGAAGTTGTTGTTACCAAGAGCCATTACCTTTTCATACCACTTGTTCATCCGCCCCATGGCTTTTGTCGGTGAGATTTTAGCATTGAAAATCTTGCGCAGCTCCATCGCAAGGCTGTATGCAGCCTTCAATATTGGATAGTATTTGAACAGTATGTTGGCGCGATGGCGCTGTATGTCAGTCCATTTGTTCTGCGACATCATCAGAGTGTGTTTGCTGCGGGCCAGTATCTGGCGCATGGTCTCTCCGTTGGAGCACGTTACCGGCGGTTCGGACTTGTCGCGGTTGTTTTCCTCTGCGATAAGCTGACGGCGAATATCAATACGGATTTCGTCAACGGCCTCATTATAGACCTGTTGGACATGAAAACGGTCGTTGATCACATGGGCGTTGTAAAACACTTCCGCGGCTATGAGCATCATTGATGGCGAAAGATCGCAGGTCACTTCCTTGACCCTGCGTCTGACGGAGCGTCCCATCGCACTGACGAGGATTGATATGATCTCGTCACTCTTTGTGCCGGGAATGGCTGCCGCAAGTGTTCCCTTGCCTCCGTGGCCGTCCTTGTTGGTCAGGAACGTCCATACCTCGCCGTTGCTCAGACACGTCTCGTCAAGGCTCATGTAAGGGCCGATATTAGCGGCGTTGAAATAGAACCCACAGCCAAGCTCCTGTTCGCACCAGTCGGCGTAACCGCTTATCTTATTGCGGTACAAGTCGGCAAAATGTTTGCCGTTGACGCAGTACATCTGCGCTATCTGTTTAATCGACAGGGCTGTCGTCTCCACCTTCGTCTTTTAAAAAAGCCACGAACTCGGCACTGAGTCGTGTCCCTTCATCGTTGGGAAGCTCGAGATTGTAGCTGAAGATTTCGTTGGTCTGCTTGTCCCACCACTTGTTCTTGCGCATGTGAAGAAACACAGGCCGTCCGCGCATCGGATAGTCCTGTATCGTAACGTAATCCGTATAGCCTCGCGCTACGATATTTGGATTACGATAGTCTTCATCAGACAGTTTCTTCTTTTCGTCAAGCCATATGTCATAAGACTGTTCCGTGCGCTCGAAGCGCACCATCTCAAATAGCTCGTCCAGCCCTTCAGGGAGGCACATCCATATTGCATCTGCGGTTTTCATGCCACAAATTTAACACTTTTCTCAAAATTCATGCACCGGGTTTTCGGCTTGAGCCCCATTAAGTACGATAGATCCCCATGCTTTTACATCTAAAGACTGGATAGTTCGTTGGGGCGGTGAAACCGACCCCGTGTTTGCGACGAGAGTGCAAAAGATGTAGTTCCTGACAAAAGATTTGATAATATGACATACATAGGCATCGACATCAGCAAAGCGACTTTTGTAGCAGCCTTCCTTCACGGGAAAAGCTACCGTACCGAGACCTTCCCAAATGATGCTAAAGGCATCCGCAGGTTCATCTCGAAGCTTGACCCTGCCATCCACCACTGCGTGATGGAGGCGACAGGCAACTACTGTTTCCTCCTTCTTTATCTTCTTGACAAGTCGGGCATCCGGGCAAGCCTCATCAATCCGAAGAAGATTAAGAACTATGCCCGCGTGATGATGTCCGTAACCAAGACGGATTCCAAAGACGCTTGTCTCATTGCCGATTTCGGGGAGAGGTTCAAGCCTGAACCCTATAAGTTCCCATCAGAACAGATAATGATTCTGAAGCAGAAGAAAACAGTCCTGCGTCAGCTCCAGAAGCAACTGACAGCGACAAAGAATCTACTCTCATCGCTTGAACCTCTGCCGGTTAAGGACAAGAAGTGTGTCAATTCTCTTAAACAGACCATAACGTTCCTTGAGAAGCAGATCAAGTACATGCAGCAGGAAATGGAGGCGGTCGTGGCCGAGGTGTTTGACAGGCAGCTGAAACTCCTTACCTCAATAAAGGGTATCGGGGTCACACTTGCCACAGCGCTGATTATAGCCACCGGGGGCTTTACATACTTCGACAATGCCAAGCAGTTGTCCCGCTTTATCGGTATCTGTCCAACAATAGAGCAGTCCGGCACGAGCATAAACATCCGGGGACATATCAACCGTAACGGTGATGAGACTCTGCGTTCAATGCTTTATGTGGCGGCATGGTCAGCAAGTCAGCACAACAAGGCGTGCAAGGAATGCTACCAACGATTACGAGGCAATGGAAAATCCGGCAAGGTTGCCATGATTGCCGTAGCAAACAAACTCGTCAGACAGGCTTTTGCTGTTGTGACATCCAATAATTCATATATCGACGGTTTCGTCTCTACGAAACCTGATACCACCGTCTGAACACTTCCTCTCTCCTTCTGGCTAGGGGATGCCCCAGCGGCGGGGCGGCCTAAACCGCCCCCAAGAGCGGACGGAGGCATGACTATTCTCAAATAATCTAAGGTGGATGTAATTTTTTTCTCATTTTATTTGGATTTTAATATAGTTCGTACTATGCAAAAAAATCAAAACCAGAACAAAATCTTCAAAATCAAAACAAAAAAATCAAAATCAGAACTCTTTTATTTTTCAATTCGGAACAAAACAAAACAAAAACAAAACAAAAAACTGAAAACAAAAACCCAAAAACAAAAACAACCGCCGGATGGCATTACTGTGCCACGGCCAAGGGCCGTGGTACCCCAACAAACCCACCGACTAAAAAAACAACAAAAACTAAATACTAAAAAAATCTGAGTTTTTCTATAAAAAGTACCTAAAAGTTGCTTAAAGCCTAAAAATAAATGCCTTATTATTTGGATATGTCAGATATTATAGTTACCTTTGTACCTATATATCGGACACCAATGAGAACAGGAAGACCAGCCAAGAAAGAAACACCGTACAAGATAATCGTTCATACGAACGGTGGCAGAAGGTATGCATCAACCAAGATAACCATAGTCCGCGAAGATGGCAGTAAACAGTCCCGCCACAAGCATTGGGGCACGGTTGATGACAACAACCGCTTTCATCCCAACACAACCTATTTCAATGCCTCTCCGCAGGAGCGTGCCAGGCTCATCATTCCATCGGATTGGATTCTTGAAGAGGCCACGGGACGAGGCGAGGCTAAACGCGGGCGAGTTGAGTATTCCAAGGATGATGTAGACAGGCAATATGGCCCGACATGGTTTCTTGACAAGGTGGCGGAGGAGACCGGCATAAAAGCGGATCTGCTCAGGGTCTTCGGAGGCAACGAAGCAAAGGTGGGCCAGATACTGACGATGGCCTATTTCCCTTTCATTGACAATCTGTCTTATTCCCAACTGGCAAGATGGCAGAAGGAGGTAAAGGCTCCTACGGATATAAGCATGACGCCCAAGGCTGTGACAATACTGACCCAGTCGATAAACGAGCAGAACCGTATGGACCTGTTCCGCATGAGGGCTGCCAGAGTCGGCAAGGACGAACTTTGCGCCGTCGACTCGACAAGCATATCCTCATACGGATTCAATCTCGTAGACATCCGGTGGGGACGCAACAAGGAACATCTTCCTCTGCGGCAGACAGTGGAGGTGGTGGTCTATTCCATAACGTCCCACATGCCGATATTCTATCTCGAACTTCCCGGCAACATGCCCGACAGCCGCACCGTGGAGCTGATAATGAAGGAACTCGAGCATGCCGGATTCCGCAACCTGATTCTCATAACTGACCGCGGATACGAGTCTCTGAAAAATCTCGAGTTGTATATCTCGAGAAGACAGAAGGTGATAACCAGCGTCAAGGTCGGCCAGGGTGATGTGCTGAAGAAAATCAAGGCGATTGACCTTAGTTCGGGCATACCGGAGGGCATGTCGTACGATACAAAGAGTGAGCTGTTTTACTCGCAATACGACTGCAGCTATTCTGTAAAGGGCAACGGTGATAATGTCATAGAAGCCGACAGACTCAAAATCAATCTGTATTTCTCTGTCGAGGGCAGGGCGCGCGCCATAACGGCCATGCAAAACGATATCGCCGAGCAGACAGCAATGGCGCAGCGACTCGTTGATTCCAAGGAAACGATTGCCGACGAGAGGTCATTGGCCAGACAGCTGAACATGCTCTCATTGACGATAGACGACAAGAAGCAAATATTGACAAAATTTGAGGTGGACAGAGAGAAAAGAGACGTGCGGCTCAGAACGTCAGGATTCTTCGCATCAAAGACTGTCGGATTGGATCTCGATCCCCTGCAGGCCATGGACAATTACGGCATGAGAGACGAGCAGGAGAAATGCTTTCAGCTGCAGAAAGGGCCGCTCGGACAGGATCGCACTCGCTGCTGGTCGGAGTCCGCCAAGCATGGCAGGATGTTCATATGCTTCGTAGGCCTCATCCTTGCCTCGTATGTCAGATCGGTATGGGAATCCAACGACTACCTGCGTAAGAAGTTCGGATCAACCGAATCCGTACTTGCCGAGATGAGGACAATCCGATGCATAGAGCACAAGGGACGATTGAAATTTGTCACGCCGTTTGTGGGCGAACAGGTGGAAATCTGCAAGGCGTTCGGCTTCGACATACCTGTTGGATGTGCCCCGGCATACACCTCCAAGGCCAAGTCAAAGACCCCTAAGCGAGGTCGACCGTCCAAGCCCAAAACCGAGATTCAGGAAATTTAGGTACAAATTCTAGGAAAACTCAGAAAAAAAACATAACGACACCAAACAAAATCAGAACAAAATCTATCATAAATTTTTTACCAACTTATTTTTTTACGATTACTTATATGTTTTAAAACATATAATTTGCAAATGTCAATTATCTTTAATATTTTTGTACGCATAAAATTTTTAAGTATTCCTTCATGAACAAGTTCTCTAAGTATACATATTTCCTCAATATAAATGGATTGTATTTCATCTACAATCTTACTAATGGCCAAGCGATTGCTCTTAATTCAAAGATTTATGAGAGAATTAAAAGCACCGCCTCATCCATAGACAAGCTTAACAATATCCATCCTGATTTATATAAGAATTTACACAACTTCGGTTTTGTTGTAGACACTGAAATTGACGAGGAGCAGTCTTTAATTGAATCATTTAAACGATTAGACAAGAATCCAGAGTATTTCAATATAATTGTCAACCCTACTCTTGATTGCAATCTAAATTGTTGGTATTGTTATGAAACACATCAAAAAGGATCTATGATGAATCAACAGGTCATGGATTCTGTCAAAAAATTAATTGAGACCAAAATCTCTGATAATAAATTAAAACAATTAAATGTATCCTTTTTTGGAGGAGAGCCTCTTCTTGGTTGGAATAATGTTATCTATCCTCTTCTTTCGTATGCAAAGACTCAGTGTGAAAATCGAAATATCACACTATCTAGGGTCAAGCCGAAAGCACGGTGCATATGTTAAATTGGGCAATTAGAAGTGTTAAATTTTTAGGCGTAGAGTTTGACCAGTCGGAAGATGAAGAAGTCTCGGTCTCGGACACCACGCATTTGTGAGCGAAAGATTTTGACTTTAGAGTTGAATGCCTCGGCGGAGGCATTGGTCGCACGACGGCGGAAGTAGTTCAGGATGGTTGGAGCGTGGTTCCTGAATGTTTTGATTACCGAGCGGAAGTTGTTGTTACCAAGAGCCATTACCTTTTCATACCACTTGTTCATCCGCCCCATGGCTTTTGTCGGTGAGATTTTAGCATTGAAAATCTTGCGCAGCTCCATCGCAAGGCTGTATGCAGCCTTCAATATTGGGTAGTGTTTGAACAGTATGTTGGCGCGATGGCGCTGTATGTCAGTCCATTTGTTCTGCGACATCATCAGAGTGTGTTTGCTGCGGGCCAGTATCTGGCGCATGGTCTCGCCGTTGGAGTACGTTACCGGCGGTTCGGACTTGTCGCGGTTGTTTTCCTCTGCGATAAGCTGACGGCGAATATCAATACGGATTTCGTCAACGGCCTCATTATAGACCTGTTGGACATGAAAACGGTCGTTGACCACATGAGCGTTGTAAAACACTTCCGCGGCTATGAGCATCATTGATGGCGAAAGATCGCAGGTCACTTCCTTGACCCTGCGTCTGACGGAGCGTCCCATCGCACTGACGAGGATTGATATGATCTCGTCACTCTTTGTGCCGGGAATGGCTGCCGCAAGTGTTCCCTTGCCTCCGTGGCCGTCCTTGTTGGTCAGGAACGTCCATACCTCGCCGTTGCTCAGACACGTCTCGTCAAGGCTCATGTAAGGGCCGATATTAGCGGCGTTGAAATAGAACCCACAGCCAAGCTCCTGTTCGCACCAGTCGGCGTAACCGCTTATCTTATTGCGGTACAAGTCGGCAAAATGTTTGCCGTTGACGCAGTACATCTGCGCTATCTGTTTAATCGACAGGGCTGTCGTCTCCACCTTCGTCTTTTAAAAAAGCCACGAACTCGGCACTGAGTCGTGTTCCTTCATCGTTGGGAAGCTCGAGATTGTAGCTGAAGATTTCGTTGGTCTGCTTGTCCCACCACTTGTTCTTGCGCATGTGAAGAAACACAGGCCGTCCGCGCATCGGATAGTCCTGTATCGTAACGTAATCCGTATAGCCTCGCGCTACGATATTTGGATTACGATAGTCTTCATCAGACAGTTTCTTCTTTTCGTCAAGCCATATGTCATAAGACTGTTCCGTGCGCTCGAAGCGCACCATCTCAAATAGCTCGTCCAGCCCTTCAGGGAGGCACATCCATATTGCATCTGCGGTTTTCATGCCACAAATTTAACACTTTTCTCAAAATTCATGCACCGGGTTTTCGGCTTGAGCCACTATCTACTGGATTTACAACTAACGGAGTTCTATTGCAAAGACCTATCTTAAAAAAATTAGCCGAGCTTGGCTTAGAAAAATCTTCGTTCCAAATTTCATTGGATGGGAATAGACAGTGTCATGATAAATCCAGAGTTGGTATTGGCAACAAACCAACCTATGACATAATAATGAATAATATCTTATTAGCGCTTGAAGAAAACTTCAATATCAGCCTTAGATTTAATTACACTCCCGACAATATTTTCTGTTTCAAGGATGTCATTGAAGATCTAAAATCTATTCCTTTAGCATTTAGAGAAAATCTTAGATGTAATTTTCAGAAAATCTGGCAATCTGGGGAAAAAAGCGAGAATCTGAAAAAAAATGTTTTCAACTATATAAACGAATTAAGGGATAATGGATTTAATGTGGGAAGTGACTTCATTTTTCATCGGCATATTTGCTATGCCGACAAGGAAAATTCCATTGTCATAAATTATAATGGCGATTTATTCAAGTGCACAGCAAGGGAATTCTCCAATGGAAATAGAAAAGGGGTTTTACTCAACGACGGCACATTAAAATGGAATGACAAATATTTTAAACGAATGAATATTAAATATTCTAACCCTTTATGTTTAAAATGCAAAATACTTCCAATATGTAATGGCGGTTGTTCCACAAATAAATTAGAAAAGAAGATTCCTACAACTTCCTGTCAAAGAAGGACCAATATGCTTTAAATATTCTAAGTAACTTTTATGAGAATATCGTAAAGCAACCACTTTTGAAAAAAGATGAAATAATTGAATGTCATGATGAGCCATTCTTTGAATTAATAACATATAAAGACTCAAATTATGAATGATTTCTTTGAGAATCTCCTTAGTAAAGTCAATGACATCGAGGAGATTGACGAGCTGCATATCAAAGGAGGCTTCGTTTCAATGGGAAATTCCCGTCCAATGGGAATTGATTCAGGAGGCAATGGGAACTGCAACTGTGATTGTAATTGCGGTTGTGGAAACGGGAATTGCGACTGCGATTGCGGTTGTGAAGAAATAGACCCCGGCGAAGTTCCTATTGTGTAATCATCTAAATCCACGGTATAACCCATGGGTTATACCGTGGATTTACTTATATATATTCTTCATCTGACTTAACCCTAAAATCCTTTTACAATAGCAATATGAGTACTTTACGCAATATCATTCTGCTAATCTCTTTAGTTGTGTTTCTCTTTTCACATGCCGAACAGGCAAATCATAAAGAAAGGAATATCGCGATTCAGGGAAAAGTCATTGACAATGCCTCAAGATTAGGGATAAAAGATACGATACATGTTGAAGCCATTAGCATTGACAGCACTCTGCTCGCTCAAGCCGACTGCAACGTTTTTTACAATAAATACCCGGATGAAACTTCAATCTTCAATCCTTTCAGACTGATCGTAACCACTCCCGACAACAAGATAATACTGAAATTATCTCACCCGGATTATAAGACCGCATACATCCCTGTCTCTTTGGATAAACCGGCGCTCGATCTCGGCGACATCCCAATCAGGAAACTAACACGCTTTGAAAAAACTCACAACCTTCAAGAAGTGACCGTCACGGCCTCTATCGTGCAGTTTGTAAATAAGGGAGACACGGTCTCTTTTAACGCCGACGCATTCAATCTTGACCAAGGCTCTATGCTCGACGCATTAATCGAGCAACTACCAGGCGCTGAGATAAACGAACAAGGCCAGATTCACGTCAACGGACAGTTTATCGACAAACTGATGTTGAACGGTAAAGACTTTTTCAAAGACAACCAATTGGTGCTCATGCGGAATCTTCCGGCATACGCCGTAAAAAACATCAAAATTTATGAAGAAGCATCCACCGTCTCAAAAGTCCTCGGAAAAAACGCTCAGGACGGGGCGAAGAAAGATCCGCTGGTGATGGATCTTATCCTGAAGAAAAGCTATAAGGCTTCTTGGATAGCCAATGCGGAGGCTGGCGCAGGCTCCAACCATCGATACCGGGGGAGAGCGTTTGCCACCGGCTACTCATCAGCCGTCAGACTTGGAGCCTATGCCTTTCTAAATAATATCAACGAGACAAGAAATCCTGGACGTAGCGGAACGTGGACTCCCACATCATCCCGCAAAGGAATCACCTCTACCAAAGAAGGAGGCATCGACTACCAGCTCTCATCCAAAGACTCTAAATTTGATTTCAACGGATCAGCCATTACATCATATCGTCATCAAGATGATAATTCCCGCGCCTCAACAGAAAATTTCCTGACTACCGGCAGTCAATACTCACGGAATTGGACAGACATCGTCAAAAGGGACCTAAAGCTATCAACCAACCACACCATTGAGTTGAAACCGACGATAGGCAGTAACTATGGTTCGAAATTAAATCTGTCGCTCTCATATCAAGACAATAAAGCCGACATATCGGAAGCCACCGCCAATTTCAAAACCAACCCCGGCAACCCAACCGACCTAAAGGAACAACTGACAGCAGGATTTCCGGAAGACCTCGACATTATAAATAAATATCTCCATTCTTCCCGCTCAAAAAGCAAAGACCTCCTTTTTAATTGGGATTTCAACACTACATTCAAAATCAACAGCCAGCACGGACTCTCTATTCTTGGCAACGGCAATTTCAACAAAGGGAATTTCCGAGATAACGACAATTCCCTTCTACAAACAATCTCCTCCCCTGCAACCATAACCAAAAGGGAAAACCCCAAAGAATACCATTCTTATCAGTATTGGCTCGGAATGCGTTTCGTCTGGAAACCTGACTACAGATGGACCATCTCCCCCTCATATGGATTTTGCCATTGGTAGAAGTATAATTCCGACAACTGGTTTGACAACGAAAAAACTGACCTCCACGATTCAGGCATCTTTCTCCCAAGGGAGATGATGTCGTTCGACAATCAAAACAGCTACACCTCCGGATGGCACAGCACACATCATTACCTTAACCTCGGGATAAACTATTATAAATCAAGCCAAGAAAATGGAAAGGAGTTGTCGAGATTCGAACTGTATCTTACGCCACAGGTCTCTCTTTTCTCCCGTCATCTTGATTTCCACGGCATAAACGAACAAAGAATCGAGAAACGCTATCCTTACGTCAACTCCAAACTGAATCTGATATGGTTTCTTCCGGGCATGGCGCCACGCCTTAACCTCCAATACGGCATCGAGACCCTTATGCCCGACTTGATGGATTTTGTAGATGTCCGCTTCGACTCCGATCCTCTTAACATCCGTCTCGGAAATCCCCTTCTTAAACGAGGGTGGAGCCACGTCATAGAGGGCGGCTTCCAATCAAAGAAAAGATATTTCAGCAGGCTGTTGCTCAATGTGACTCTAAAGGCTATCTTCCAACAAGGCAAGACCTCATTGAGTTATTCCTACAATCCCTCTACCGGCATCAAGACCTGGAAACCAATGAATGTCAACGGCAATAGGGAGGGATGGGCCAATATCAACGCGGATCTCATGGTTGATAGGAAAAACAGGTTCAGAATCAGAAATAATTTCAGGGTATACCCAAAACATTATGTAGGACTGCTCTCATACGATGACTTTCAGACATCTACGAAAAGCATTGTCGACAACCTGACGATAAGCAACAACTCTCGCTTTGAATATTCATTTCGAAAGAACCTTATTGCATTCGACGTAAGTGTGGCAAATAGCAAAGCCACGTCGCGCCATTTGGAAATAAGCAACATCGACGTATTCCGATTTAGCTATGGCTTCCGGGGACGGGCTAAACTTCCTTACGACATAGAGTTTTCCTCCGACCTGAAAATGTACTCCAACAGAGGCTTTGATTCCAAGGCAATGAATGACAATCAACTCGTATGGAACGCCCGCCTTTCAAAAAAATTCAACAGACATGGAATATCCATCATTCTTGATGGATATGATATTTTAGGAAATGTCAAGAGCATTTCCTATTCAATCAATTCGCAATCAATGGTCGAAACCTATGTGAACAGCATCCCAAATTATATAATGCTCTCCCTCCGATGGGATTTCTCAAAAAAATAAATTTCTTTATCCCCTCAATCTTTCTCTTACACATGTTTCTTCCTTTTTTATGAAATTGAAAGAAACGATTAGAGCAAGATCCACAGTAAAAACCGGGGCATTACGTGCCCTCGGGATGCGCACTTTTTTCGATTGAGTGCAATTTTTATCGTTTTTCGGCAAAAAAACATCCCCCTTTTGATGCTTGTTTGGAATAATATCACTACTTTTGTGCAAAATTAAAACTAAAAAGGTAACGCCACAGATGAGTTTTCCATTCATATCAGCGGAAGAGGCTGTCAGCCACATTAAAAACGGCGACAACGTAGGAATTTCCGGTTTCACCCCATCCGGAACGCCAAAAGTCGTAACCGGAGCACTGGCCGAAAAGGCTAATCGTCTGCATCAACAAGGCGAGCCTTTCAAAATCAACCTATACACCGGCGCCTCCACCAACGACTACGTCGACGGAGCCCTCGCTCGCGCCAACGCCATCGGACAACGAATGCCCTATCAAGGCAATCCCTCCACCCGCGAGGCCGTCAACAATAATTTGATAGAATACTACGATCCCCACCTCAGCCATGCCACTCAGGATATGCGCTACGGATTCGTGGGAGACCTCGACATCGCCGTCATAGAGGTCACGGAGATGAATCCCGAAGGGGAAGTAGTGCTCGGCGCAGGTCTCGGAATGACCCCGACCATCGCCAAAATGGCAAAGAAGGTCATCATCGAATACAGCTCCTACTACCGGACATCCTTCCGGGGATTCCACGACAACTACCTCCCCCTCGACCCTCCCCACCGCCGCGAAATCCCAATCTACAAGCCGACAGACCGCATCGGCTCTCCGGTGCTCAAAATCGACCCGGCAAAGATAATCGGAGTCGTTCCCTCTAACGAATCGGAAAGCATCAGCTCGTTCACCCGCCTCAACGACGTCACCCACGCCATAGGCCTCAACGTCTCCGAATTTCTCGCCTATGAACTGAAAAACGGACGTATGCCCGCCGACTTCCTACCCATCCAAAGCGGAGTCGGCAACGTCGCAAACGCCGCCCTCTACGGTCTGGCCGAGAATCCCGACATCCCACGGTTTGAAATGTTCACCGAAGTGGTGCAGGACGCCGTCATGGACCTCATGCAGCAGGGGAAATGCAGCTTCGCCTCCACCTGCGCACTCGCCTTCTCCGACGACACCATGCTACAGTTTATGGACGACATCGACTTCTATCGCGGAAAGCTGCTGATGCGTCCCAGCGAGATTTCCAACCATCCGGAGGTGGTGCGCCGTCTCGGTCTGATAGCCATGAACACAGCCCTTGAATGCGACATCTACGGATTCGTCAACTCCACCCACATCAACGGCACCTACATGATGAACGGCATCGGAGGCTCCGGCGATTTCTGCCGCAACGCATGGTATTCGATATTCCTCTGCCCCTCCACCCAGAAAGGGGGAAGGATATCTTCGATCGTCCCGATGGTGACACACGTTGACCACAGCGACCACGACGTGAAAGTAATCGTCACGGAGCAGGGCGTGGCCGACCTGCGAGGGAAAAGCCCGCGACAAAGAGCACTGACCGTAATCGAAAACTGCGTGCATCCCGACTACAAACAGCTTATGTGGGACTATCTGAAGATCTGCGAACACGGGCACATCGCCCACAACCTCCGCGCGTGCTACGCCCTCCACCAGACCTTCAAAGAACAGGGAGACATGCGACTGACCGACTTCTCTCGATTCGTATAAAATTTATAGTAATCACATCTGCAGATGAATGCCAAAGAGAGGAAAACTGCTACCGACACCCACGTAGAACTTCGCTCGGAAATGGCTGACAACAACCACATAGAGCTTCGCTCGGAAAAAGTCAGGAAACTGCTTGGAGAGATTCCCCCGGCTCTCGTCGGCTGGGGCACGCTCATCATAACCCTCATCTTCGCCGGCCTCATCCTCGCCGTCTGCCTCATCCCCTACCCCTATTCCAACGGAGAATCAATCCTCTCCCATCTCTTAGGATAGGAAGGATTTCCTATAGCGTGCTCTATATATCGTCGGGGAGATCCATCAGCCAGTCGTCGTTGTTGGCATTCCTCCTTTCCATGCGACGGGCCTCTGCAGACGGTTTCCTTGACGGGATTCCGGCCACGCGCGCTGGTTTTGCCTGCGGCTCGGCCGCCGGCTGCGCCGGGGTGATGACCCTCACCACCGTCTGACGCTGCTTCATGTCGATCTTAGGAGACTCCTCTCCCGGGTCGAGAAGATCCGACCCCTCCCTTGCTGACAACCGCCCGACAGCGTCGCGCAAACGACGCTGCAGGTCGTCGATTCTCTTCTCATAACCGCGTTTAAGGTCTTCCACCTTCGTCAGCTTTGCGTCAAATTCCTTAAGCTGGGTCTCCACGTCGCGACGCTGCTCAAGCTCCTCACGCGCTTCCTCCAACTGACGCAGCACGTCGTCGAGTTCGCTCCTGACGGCCTTAAGCTCCGTCTCCTTCTGCATTATGCTGTCGGCAAGCCTGGAGATTTCCAGACTGTTGGCCCGCGTCGTCTCCCGCTCTGCATCAAGCTCTCCGAGAGTAGCTTCAAGGCGCCTTCTGAGTTCTTTTTCCATGATATCGGCATTATCCAAAGAATAGAGGGCGAGCTTCGGATGAAGCATCACCCTCCATATATTCCATTCTTCAATATCCATCATAAACTATCGTTCAGACCATATCCGGGGCCGGAGCATCTGTTCTTGCTTTCCCCACTCCCGGTTTCGCCACGATTCCATGCCCCTTTCTGCCGTTGATGGCGATGGTAAGGGGCTCGTCGAATCTCACGACCCTCAATGCCTCGCTCTCGTAGAGCGCAGGCAACGAATTAAGATAGTCCACGTCGTAGAAACCGCAGTTGTGCACAGGGTCGATCGTGAAATATCCCACCCCGAAAGAGGTAAGGTTCTGGAAGAAGTGAGTGCCTTGCGAGGGCTCGATATGATAGCCCGGCAAAGCAGATTCCACGATAAGACGCGCCCCGGCGATCTGAGGCCACCTGACGGGAATGCCGAGGGCTGAATCAGACGACCCCCAACGGCCGGGGCCGACAAGTATGTACGGCTCGACAGCCTCGGTGAACTGCCGGTTGAGCTCCGCAATCTCACGCGCCACCTCTGGATTCTTCGCGCTGTTGAACGTCGAGGGCTTGACGTAGACGACGGTGCGGACATTGTCCATCACGCCGTGGCCCAGGGCCGTCTCGGAGCGAAGGATAAGGTCCTCGTCCGGTTCGTTCATTATTGAGTCATCGAGCATCTCTTTTTTGTCGACAATCGGCCTTATCTGAAGCCAGTAGAGCATTCCCTTCTTCTCCAATTTGTTGGCGTCGGGATGAATCAGTCCGGCAAACTCTATCTCCACCGGACGCCCCATCTCATATTGCCCGGTCGAAAGCATGAAGTCAACGGCCTCCGCAAGCGGGAAGACATTCTGGCGCAAGACGTTGGCAAACGTGACGAGCTTCCGGCCCGGCCCGGAGCCGGAGTCGCGTATCATGCGGTCGTTGAAGTCGAATGTGGAGACAAGATATTTCAATGCCCCCGTCTTGAAGGCGTCGGCCACGGGAATCTTTACGATGTTGAAGCCGTCGTCGGTGGAGAAATCCTCGCTTTTGGGCGGTATGTCGGGGAGGGCGTAGAGAGAGGTCTGAGTGTCTCGCAAGGCGAGTTCCACCGTCGAGGTCTGAAGCACATGCCCCGGATGCTTGGGCGAGAAACGAAGCGACAATCCGCCGTCGACAATATACTTGCCCAACCCGGCTGCCACCTCCACCACCCCGTCTTCAGCCACTTCGTCGTTGACGGGATAATAATTGAGCGAACGCCCCACGCCTGAGAAACTCGGATAGTAGTAGCCGTCGTGGTCCTGCCCCACCACCTCCTGAAGGATGATGGCCATCTTCTCCTGGTCGATGACGTTGCTCGTGGCATTCATGTATGCCTTTGAGTCGGCAAAGAAGACGGAGGCATAGACACTCTTTACGGCGTCGCAGAGCATCCGCAGCATCACGTCGACATCCTTCAGATGAGGAATCATATACGTGGAGTAGATTCCGGCGAACGGCTGATAGTGGGAGTCTTCGAGAAGCGACGAACTCCTGACGGCCAAAGGCTTGTCGACCACGTCGAAAAGGGCGATGAAATTCTCTATAAGCATGTCGGGCAGGCTCGCCGCCAGGAAATGGCGCAGAATCTCCTCGTCTGGCCGGTCGGACAGTGCGATCGGATAAAGACCGTTCATTTCCATGAACTGGTCGAATATATCGGTGCAAAGCACGACGGTGCGCGGAATCGTAATCTGCACTCCGTTGAAATCGTCGCAGACAGGGTTGCGCTTGATTATCTGGTCGATAAACGCAAGGCCGCGCCCTTTCCCTCCGAGGCTTCCCTCTCCGATGCGGGCGAAGTTGCTATAGAAGTCAAACCGGTCTTTCTTGAAGATAGCCACGACTCCACGGTTCTTCATCCGGCGGTATTTCACGATACACTCGAAAATGAGCTTCCTGATGGCCGGGACCTCTTCCATCTTCGTAAACCGATAGCCTTTCACGGCCTCGGCTATAGGGAAAAGCGCCCTGGAATAGAGCCAGCGGGAGACATCGTTGTTGCTGCAATGATAGAATAGCGCGTCGGAGGGAATGTTGAAGACATTGTTCTGGAGACTTTTCAGGTCGTGGATACGCATCACCTCCATCCCCGTCGCCGGGTCGGTCACGATAAAATCCCCGAAGCCGAAGTGCTTCTCCACGGCGTCGCGCAAATCCTGCGGGAGCGTCTTGGAATTCTTGTCGAGAAAGACGTAGCCCGATTCCCTCACCTTATCGCGATTTTCGGCTTCAGAGCTTTCCATGATTATGGGCAGGAAAGGATTCTTCTTCCTGACCATCGAGGCGAACTTTAATCCGGCTCCGGGGTTTTTCTCCCCTCCGAGGGGAAATCTGACATCGGAGATTATCCCGAGCATGTTGTCTCCATATCTCTCAAAAAGCCTTCTCGCCTCCTCATAATCCCTGGCAAGCAACACCTTCGGGCGCCCCCTCATGCGGAGCATCATCTCATGCTCGTTGAGGGCCTCGGTAGAGAAATCCTTGCTTTGCTTCAGCAGATACTTGAAAAGATGCGGCAGGACAGAGGAGTAGAAACGTATGGAGTCTTCAATAAGCAAGACCGCCTGCACGCCGACATCACGTATGTCGTTTTCGGCGTTCATGCGGTCTTCAATAAGTTTGATTATCGCCAATATAAGATCGACGTTGCCAAGCCAGGAGAAGACGTAGTCCACTCCGGCAAGGTCTTCATTGGCGATCCTGCGGCGCACCTCCTTCGAGAACGGCGTCAGCACGACGAAGGGGATGTGGGGATACATTTCGTCGATCCTGCGGGCCTCGCGGAATGTCTCGCTGACATCCACGCCGGGCATGGCTATTATCAGGTCGAACTTCTTCTCGGCAAGCTCACGATAGGCCTCCTCATAGTTGGCGGCTTTCACGAATCGCGGAGGCGAGGAGAGATTGAGGGAGACGTATTCGAAGTAGACGAGCTCTTCGACGCGTCCGTCCTCCTCCATCATGAATGCGTCGTAGGGGGTGGCTATCAGGAGCACGTTGAATATGCGCTTCTGCATTAGCCGCTGAAACGCGGTGTCTTTCAGATAGAGCCGCGAGAGGAGAGAATCGCTAAGGCTGACCATCACTCTTTCCCCTCTTTCTTGGCGTTCTCCGTCAGGAAGGCGTCGAGCGCTCCTGTCATGGAGGGATTCTCCTTTGTCGGGGCCTCTATGTCGAGGCGCAGGCCCGCATCCTTTACGGCCTTGGCCGTGGCGGCTCCGAGCGTGCCCACAGCCACTTCGCGCTGACCCTCCTTGCCGAAGTCGGGGAAGTTCTTAAGCAGCGAATCTATCCCGGCGGGGCTGAAAAAGAGCAGCAGGTCGTAGTCGAACGGCTCCTCTTCGGTGAAGTCGTTGCTGACGGTGCGATACATCACGGCAGGCGTGTAGTTGATCTTCAGATTGTCGAGAGCCTGTGTCCCCCCGACTTGCACGTCGGAGACCGGGAAGAGAAACTTCTGGTCGCGGTTTTTCTGGATTGCCTGCATGAGCTGGGCATCCTCAAGGCGCCCGGTCAGGCCATAGGAAATCTTGCGCTTGCGATAGACGATATACTTCTGCAGATACAACGCTATCTGTTCGGTCGTGCAGAAATATCGCATTGTGTCGGGCACGTTGACCCTGCATTCCTCACACAGCCTGAAGAAATTGTCCACGGCCGTCCGGGCCGTGAAAATCACCGCTGTGAAATCGGCAAGATTGATTTTAGACTGGCGAAATTCTTTGGCCGACAATCCTTCGACCTTGATAAACGGCCGGAAGATTATCTCCACGTCGTGCTTTTTCGCGATGTCATAGTAAGGCGACTTGTCGGAAGTCGGCTTAGGCTGGGAAACCAATATCTTCTTTATCTTCATCGTCTTCTCTTTAAAGCAGACCTCAACCGCAAGCCAAGTCGGTCGCGAAGCTCATATTTCCTCCTACAGATTGCACAATTGCAGGGCTGCCAAATAGGTAAGAATCAACGGAACTATTTCCAGACTGCAAAGGTAGTACAAAAAAAGCACCCACGACGAAATTTGGGTGAAAAAAATCCTAAATCCCTTCCAAATGAATACGATTTTGGCCAAAATGAACGTTATCAGGGCCACCCAAAGCAGATTTTCCCTCCACTGGGGATAAAATATCAGCACCATTGCAAGCGGAAAGTATATAAAGCTCATTACTCCGTTTCCGGCCGAGAATCCCTTTAGCCACATCCGGCCGTTGACTCGGTTGGAGAAGACGATGCCGACCGTGATGTAGGCCAGAGCCATCAGGCAAGTATAGCCGACGCCGATTCCCATGCATATGGCCATCGTGGCGGCAGGACGCGCTTCCACCGGGGGAGCATTCATGCCGATTTGGAAAACGTCGGGCAGCCCTGCGCCCAGAAGTCCCCAGAGGATGATGCCTGCCGAGCATCCCCAAAGAAGGTTCAGGAGCACAAGAAAGGAGGTTTCTCTGACGGTCTGGTCGAATACGTTGCCACGCATCCTTATCTCCACCATGTCGCGGAGAAGACGCCCCATGTATTTTCTATTATTGCGAAATCTTATGCCGATGATGCAGAAAAGAAGCAGCAATCCGCCGAGCACGTATGACATGCCTTCGGCATTATCGGTCTTCAAGGCTACTTCCGGAGTTTTTCTTGCCGTTATGATGATTCCAAACTCCTTTGCTTTGACCGTGTCGGGACTGACGCTGTCGGGCGTTGCCGTCATTACAGCAGACGCAACCTGACCGGCATCGCCATCGGGGACGGCAACAGGGCGGACATTGCCTTTTTGAGGGACTATGGGGGCAGGGACGCTGTCGGCGGCGACAGGCGGTGAAGCCACTGCCGTAATGGTGTCTGACTGAATCATAACCATCCTTCACGTTTATACCAGCCGACGGCCTTGCCGACACCCTCGCGAAGCTCCACCTCCGGATTGAATCCAAAATCCCTGCGGGCCTTGCTGATGTCGACCGCCCAGTTGCGCTGCTTCATTATATTGAATTTATCGCTGTTGAGGGTGGAGGGTTTCCCTTTTGCCACGCCGATTTTCTCTGCCACAAACGAAACCGTCCTGACAGCCCACAACGGCAAAGCGATTCCAACAACATGACGGCGGGCAACCGCTGAGGAGGCAATTTCCCGAAACTCCTTCTGCGTATAGGCCTTCCCTTCCGCCACATTATAAGTCTCCCCGGTCGGGGCTTTTTCCAAAGCATCGTAGATTCCCCTTGCGAGATCCTCGACGTAGATAAAGCTCAGAAGCTGCTTGCGATAGCCCACGGAAAAGTCGAAACCTTTCTTTATCGACTCAAACATCAGGAAATAATCTTTGTCGCGAGGGCCGTAAATGCCGGTGGCGCGAAAGACAATATATGGAAGACCCGACATCGCAAGATGCATCTCCGCTTTCAGCTTCGACGCGCCGTATTTAGTGTTAGGTCGTGGCACCATATCCTCTGTAAAAGGGGTGTAGCCGGTTTCGTCTCCGGGTCCCATCGCCGACAGGGAGCTCATATAAAGCAGCTTGTCGGGGACTTTCCCGCAAGCGGACAACGCATCGGTGAAATCGCGCAGATAGTCGCAGTTGATTTTAGAGAAGTCGGAGAATGAGAGGCATTTGGTGGCTCCAAGGTTGTAGATAATCCAGTCCCATTTCTCCCCCTCCGGGAGAGCCTTTTCCATAGAGCCGGCGAGTGTCTCGGGATTGTCGAAATCAAGGGTCAGGAAATGGATGGAGGGGTCGTCGAGATATTTGCGCGAAGTGGTTTCCCTTACTCCAGCCCACACTTCGCAGCCCCGGCGAAGTCCTTCCGTCACGATAAAGCCTCCGGTGAATCCCCCGGCTCCGACAACAAGCACTCTTTTCATATTCCTGCGTATATATCCTGTCTTTCTTGACTATTGCTTTAAATTCTCACAAAAACTCTTGACTTCCAATTCGCCCCGCCATTGCCTGTCAAGGCCGGATCGTCTCAAACTCATATCCCCGGGCCGTCAGCCATTCCAATGCTTCGGGGAGAGCCGTCCGGAGACGGGGTAGGCTCTTTATGGAATCATGGAAAACGATTATCGACCCGTCGCGCGTATATTTCTTCACATTCTCCACTACATCCTCCGGCGACATATGGCGACTGTAGTCTCTGGTCACAAGGTCATACATGATGATCTTGTAGTGCATCTTCAAGGCCCTCAGCTGGCGAGGGCGCAGCCAGCCGTGGGGAGGGCGGAAAAGCGTGGAGCCGGTCAGCTCCGCCCCTTCGGCGGCATCGCGCATGTAGCGGATAGTCGTGGCAGACGCTCCCTGAAGATGATGGAGCGTATGGTTGCCCACGGAGTGTCCGCGCCGCCTTACCTCTTCCAGCAATTCGGGATGCCGCTCCACATTCTGGCCCACCATGAAGAAGGTGGCCTTAATGCCGTATTTGTCGAGCACGTCGAGCACCCATGGCGTGGCCTCAGGTATAGGACCGTCGTCGAACGTCAGAAACACCCTCTTGCGCCCTTTCTCTCGCGACGGCATCCTGAACACTGCTCCAGGGAAAAGCCATCTGAACCATCGCGGTGGTCGTTCTATCAACATTTCTGTCTATTTAAGAACTTCTTATACAGTCTTACATCGCCATCTCAGGATGGTTGCGCATGTATTCGTCGTTAAGGCGTTTTGTGCGCTCCTGGTCAAGACGCTTGTAGTTGTCATATTTGTTGAGATCCGCATCAGTTCCACCGACGCTCCTGAAATATTTTATCGCCTGGAAAAGCATGGAGTCGATGAGCCTCTGGTCTTCTTCCCTGGCAGCATACTCTTCGGGAGACAGCCCTGCAAGCTCGTTTGCCACTTCGCAGTACTTGGCAATCTCCTCGGCATAAGCCTGTATCTTGTCGGGAGAGGCAGCCACCGTGGCCACGTTAAGGTCGGCCGAACCTGATGACGCACCCTTGCCGTAGACCTGCTCGTAGCGCTTTTTAAGGTCGGCCACACTCATGCCGTAAGGTTTGACAAGAGTCTCTACCTTTTTTTCGTCGCCTCCAAACTCCTTGTAAAGATCCACGAAGCGATAGTATTGATAGGGTATCATGCTTGACTCATACGTGAGCGACGGATTGCCAAAGCTCATCGCGACCTCACGGTTGTAGGCAAGGTAAGGGGCGTAGCGTTCGAGAAGGTTCCATAGAATGGAGACTCCCTTCTCGGTCAGCTTCTTGTCGTTGAGACGTTCGGGCTGTCCGAGCTCGCCGTAGATTTGTCCGAGAGTGGAAGCTATCGCCACTCCGTAGTGGGCCGTCTTCTCGCTCAGGTTCTTCTCCATAAGGTCGGCCACTTCCAAGGCTTTCTTATAGTCGGCCTTGGCAGCCACGGAGTCGGGATTGGTGTCTCCCTCATATACAAGTTCGGAAGCCACGTCGAGCATTGAGGAGCGGGTAGTCAGCAGCATTCGGCGGGCAGTCTCGTCGAAATACGGCGCTTCCTCACCATCCTTGACATCCGCGCCACCCCATCGGTAGTTCTTGACCACGTCATACGCACGGTCTGTGCGTGCGGGCAGGCCATCCTGAATGGTCGGCACGAGCTGGTGGGCCATGCCGGTGGACCGCATATATGGGGTCAGGCCTACGTGGTAGTCCTCTCCGACGGTGGTCACCCAATAAATCGGACGGGGCCATCCGTTGGCGGCGTTTGTGGCCACAATATCAAGCATCAGTATCTCTCCGAGGCTTAGATAGCCTTTCGATTGATAAGTGTTGGTATTGCGCAAGTCCACCACGATATTGTCGACAATGTCGGCGGTGTCCTTGGCGGCGACAAGGCCTCTCTTCACGACGGCTTCCTTGTCAACAGGGATGCTTATGACCGCACTCGGCATCGTCGGATAGCCGTTGGCATCCCTTCCGGCTCCTTCATACACCATTTTCAGGCTCGACATCAGGTCGGCGGGAGCATTCTCACGCCCCAAGATAGTCACGTCGCTACGTCCGTAGGCATAGTCGGCAGGAGTGGCCGTAAAGGCGATCGGGGCCGCGTCGTAGCTCTGCTGGCGAAGCTGATTGGCATACCAGTCGGAGTTGAGGTAGCTCAGATTGACAATCTTGACGTCAGGGCGCACACCCTCCACCTCCTGGGCATACCAGAGAGGGAACGTGTCGTTGTCGCCGTTGCAGAACACTATTGCATTCGGCTCAAGGCTCTCCAGATAGTTTATCGCGAAATCGCGGGCGGCGAAACGACGCGAACGGTCGTGGTCGTCCCAAGTCTGGCTGACCATCTGCAGAGGCACCACAAGGCCGATTACCGCAGCCACTATCGCACAATAGCCGGATGTCTTCGCCAATCTTTCAGGCTCCTCCACGATAGAGGGGAGCTGCTCGGGCTCCTCGCCATTTTCCGTCGTGTTTTTACGCTTCTTGCGTTCCGGGTCGGCAAGATAAAGAAGACCACGCCACAAAGCCGCCACACCCATGCCTATCCATATCGCATAGGCATAGAACGAACCTGCGAAGGCATAGTCGCGTTCACGCGGCTGTCCGGGAGTCTGGTTGAGATAAAGCACGATGGCAATACCCGTCATGAAGAAAAGGAAGAACACCACCCAGAACTGTTCGATTCCCCGTTTTCCTGCAAACGACTGCCAGATCAGGCCGATCAGACCCAATATGAGAGGGAGCATGAAATAGACGTTGTGGGCCTTGTTGTTTTCGCCGAGATCGGCGGGCAGCAGGCTTTGGTCGCCAAGTCGCGGATTGTCGATAAAAGGAAGTCCGGATATCCAGTTGCCGGCGTCGAGCTCTCCCTGCTGGTTGAGTATGTCGTTCTGACGTCCGGCAAAGTTCCACATAAAATAGCGAAGATACATGTGGTTGAGCTGATAATTGAAGAAGTAGGCAAGGTTTTGGGAGAACGACGGTTTGAACACGCGTTTCTCCGGATATGCGAAACTTCCGGTCATCTGGTTGTAGTTGGGCTCCCTCTGAAGGTCAAGCTCAGGGAATTTGTCGCCCGTCTGAGGGTCGATTGCGGAAATGGACTTAAGCTGGTCGGGCATGGTGTCGAGATTGACCCATTGTCGGTAGCCGCCGACATGTTGTCGGCTGTAGATTCTGGGGAAAAGCATGTTGAGCTCGGGATTCATCTTGGCCTCCGGCTTATAATCGCTTTTCACGTAGTATTCCCCGCCACGCTGTCCGAGAGTATGGTTGGATACGATTTCCGACTGTGAAAGGAAACCGTATTCAGAGACGGGATCCGTCCCCTTCACCCCTTTTGAATACAATGCCTTGCCAGGATTGATGACCGGGCTGTAGTAGGGAGTGGAGAGCATCACCGGTTTTCCATCCTCCGTATACGTGACCGTATCGCGCGCCACCCCTGTCAGTTCCTTCTGCGGAGAGGAGTAGAGAGTCTCGCCATATAGGAGAGGATTCTCGCCATATTGCTCGCGGTTGAGATAAGAGGCAAGGTCGAAGACGTTGTCTGGAGAATTCTGGTTCATCGGAGTGTCGGCGCTGGAGCGTATCAGTATGAGCGCATAGCTTGAATAGCCCACGAATATGACGGCTATGCTCCACATTGCGACATTCATGACCCTTACGGGCAGATTGTGGCGGAATTTCGTAAACATCAGGACGCCAACGATGGCCAGCAGCACGAAGCCGATGATGAAACCATTGCCGAAGAAGAATATTCCGGAGACAGCAAGGGCAAGCAGAAAGGATATGCGGATCATCAGTCCGTTGCGTTGCCTGTCAAGCTCTACTATAGCCCAGACAAAGACCGCCGTCGTGAGCACCACATAGAAAAGCGCGCCGCTGTTGAAGCCCAGATTGAATCCATTGACAAACAGGAGTTCAAACTGCTGGGCCACTTTGATGAAACCGGGCACGAGTCCGTAAAGCACCACTATGACGATGGCGAATGAGACAAGGAGAGTCACGAGCGACTTCACGAGGTTCATATCCTTCCATTTGCGGTAGGCGAACACAAGGACAATAGCCGGGATACACAGCAGATTAAGAAGATGGACAGCCACGCTCACGCCTATGATATAAGCAATAAGGATAAGATAGCGATCGGAATGAGGTTCGTCGGCACGGTTTTCCCATTTGAGTATCAACCAAAACACCAGGGCGGTGCAGAATGAGGAGAAAGCGTAGACCTCACCCTCGACGGCGGAAAACCAGAACGTATCGCTCCAACAATAAGCGAGCGAGCCGACAAGTCCGCTGCCCATTATGGCGACATATTGCTGGAGGGATATCTCCTTTTTCTGGCCGTCTTTGACTACAAGCCGTCGGACAAGATGCGTTATAGTCCAGAACAACAACAGAATGGTCAGCGCGCTGAGAAGTCCGCTCATGGCATTGACCATGACGGATATACTGCCGGCATCAGTGGCGAAGTTGGCAAAGAAACGGGCTGTCAACATGAAGATTGGGTTGCCCGGGGGATGGCCCACCTCAAGCTTGTCTGCTTGGATTATAAACTCTCCGCAATCCCAATAGGAAGCGGTCGGCTCAAGGGTGAGCCAATACGTGGCGAGGGCGATGGCGAATACGATCCAGCCTCCCACATTGTTGATCAACTGATATTTCTTAGAGAACATTCAGAAATTGTTCTTAATTTAAAATTCGCTATTATTGAGAGTCCGAATCGAACAGGTTTGTCACTCCGAGAGTTTATGCGCCCTCCCTTAATGCCTAATCCTTATGGCTCTACGAATTGCAAAATTAGTCAATTTCATTGAAATGCACAAACGAATTGCGAAATCTGACGGGAATCTGACTGAAACACGTGAAAAATAACAAAAAGAAGCGTTCTAAAGCATCGCCACTGTCGATGTCTTAGAGCGCTTTTTCGCTTCGCGGGAAGGCCTTAACCGACCGCGTCAGATGGAATAGGAAAGTCCGATGTTGAGAAATACATTATAGGTATTCATGTCGATCTTACGGGTGTCAGGGTTAAGCACGCTCATATCTCTCCGTCGCTGACTTTTCCAGTGAACGTGCGGTCGAGAGCATAGGAAAAATACGGGCCGAATTCCATCTCCCAGTCTTCATTGGGCCGAAATATGGCGTTGACAGGAATCGTCACATACGTCATCTTCGTAGTGTTGCGTATCTTGCCGGTGAAGTATCCGGTTTTGGAGCCCTTTTCCGTGCCATCCTCAATATTCATCGTCAGATGATAGTTCCTCACCTGAATGCCGGTCTTCATTCCTTTGGTCTCAAATGTCAATCCGGCTCCAATGCCCCACTTCGGCGAGAGCATGTAGTTGGCCACCGCGCCCACCGAGAGATTGACGGTCGGCTTATAACTGTCGATTTTTCTGACTTCCGCCGGGAGACCCATAGGCGTAGTGGCACCGATATTGAAACCAAGCGCCACGTCGTAGTCAATCTTCCGGACTTCCTGCCCGAAGACGGCCATCCCGAAAGCAGAAATAGCCGTGAGCAATATCATAATCCTCTTATGCCACATAATCATTCGCAGATAATTTCAACATCGTCTATAAGCAACTCGCTGCCGGGAGCTCCGTCGTAGACATCTCCCCGATTACTGGAAGAGAATACCAGGGCAAGATTGTAGCGACCCTTTGCAAGCAACTCGGGATCCACCACCTTGTCATACCTGAATGAGATGTCGAATACATGATAACCCTCTCCCTGCGTGGAACTTCCGTCGGCAATCTCCGCCATACCCACGATATTGGGGCTGGTGCGGATATTGAAGCCGTTGAGATGCTTTACTTTTTCATCCGTCAGATACATGACGGCAAGAATCCTGCATTTGTCCTCCATGCCGGAATCAAGCGTGGAGCCTCCCGATTTATACCTGTATTTCCCCACCACTCGCAAAGGTTTATGGGAAAATGGAAGGCCAAACATGGTCGATTCACGTGGTTCCCGCAGAGAGGCGCTCGGAGCCTTGAAATTGAAGACCATCACATTGTCTTGCTCAAGCACATTGCGGTTGTAGCAATATTCAGCCGGGCCGTTGGGATAGGCGAATGAGAACGGAGCACGGAAGAAGAGCATGTTGGCTTGAGAAGAGAAAGCTCCACCAGGAATAGTCATCTCGCCACGAAGTCCGCTCAACTCTCTTTTGGGAGCGGGCACGAGAGAGCCGTCCTTGAGATTGATTCCGCTGATCATAGGCATCTTTACGCCTCCCTCTATCCCTCCTTCGGGGATATAATAGCGAAGGATGGTGCAGACCTTCTTGACATCGGAATCATACCAAATGATATTTTTCTTACCTGCCGTAATGCTCGACGGGGCATCTACGGGAAGGACATAGACCGTATATTTCTTATTGTCGGATGTAGAGCCGAGGAACGGGTTGGAGGAACCTTCGTCAGGCACGATATCAACATCCATTATGCTATACGGCTTCTCGCAATTGCTCGACTGCTCGTCGTCGTCATAGACGTTGTAGCTCAGGAAGCGGGAATCGGGGAACTCTCCTTCGATCTTAAGACCAAGATTCGGACTGCTCTCGGTGCTGTAGGTATACTCCCATAGTAAGCGAAATGGTCGGGATAGAACTGCAACTCCATGTTGTCGCCACGAAGCACTTCTCCCCAACTGTTGACGTAAGGAAGCGTCTGATCATTTTTGGGTTCGTCATCATCACTGCTGCATGAGGCAAAATCCCACCGGCAACGCAAAAGCCAGGGCAAGAGCACATGCTATGATACTAAATCTATACATATTATTTCTTTAGGTTAATTCGATTGCAAAATTACTAAAAAAAAAGAATATCAACCGTCTCCATTAATCAAACTTAGAAAAAAAGCTACTTTTCTAGAAATTTTAACCAATAAAGACGCCTATTCCGACCAGGAATGACAGGTCAGACAGGTCTGACGTATCTGACGAGGCAGACGGGGTCGACGGGTCGGATAGGTCTTGGGACCGTCCTTCCCGGTCTGGGTGCATAAAAAAAAAGGAAGCATCTCTGCTTCCTTTTCTAAGGCGGCGATTACCTACTCTCCCGCTTTCGCAGTACCATCGGCGTGATAAGGTTTAACTTCTCTGTTCGGAATGGGAAGAGGTGGAGCCCTTATGCTGTCATCACCTGAATATCGTTTTTTGTGCGCCCCGGCTCCCCGGAGGCGCTGTGCGGTTGGAAATCGCACGACGGAAGCGCGCTTGAAGACTTTCGCAAACCCGGAACAGCAACTCCGGCCCGGCTTGCTTTTATTTGGAATCTCTTCCACGGAATGTTCGGGCAATTAGTACCGCTCGGCTGAACGTGTCGCCACGCTTGCACCTGCGGCCTATCGACGTCGTAGTCTCCGACGGCCCTTGGCGAGATCTAATCTTGGAGTCGGCTTCGTGCTTAGATGCTTTCAGCACTTATCCTCTCCAGACGCTGCTACCCGGCGGTGCCCCTCGGCGGGACAACCGGCGCACAGGAGGTCTGTCCAGCACGGTCCTCTCGTACTAGTGCCGGATCTCCGCAAATCTCAACGCCCACAACAGATAGAGACCGAACTGTCTCACGACGTTCTGAACCCAGCTCGCGTGCCACTTTAATAGGCGAACAGCCTAACCCTTGGGACCTTCTCCAGCCCCGGGATGTGACGAGCCGACATCGAGGTGCCAAACCACTCCGTCGATATGAGCTCTTGGGAGGGATCAGCCTGTTATCCCCGGAGTACCTTTTATCCTTTGAGCGACGGCCCTTCCATGCGGAACCGCCGGATCACTATGCTCAAGTTTCCTTCCTGTTCGACGTGTCTGTCTCGCAGTCAAGCGCCCTTATGCCATTGCACTCTGCGGCCGGTTGCCAATCGGCCTGAGGGCACCTTTAGGAGCCTCCGTTACGCTTTTGGAGGCGACCACCCCAGTCAAACTACCCACCAAGCAATGTCCGCGCTTCAAGCGCGTTAGAAGCCAAATGTGCGAAGGCCCGTATTTCAACAGCGACTCCTCGATGACTGGCGTCACCGATTCTCAGTCTCCGGACTATCCTACACATCGCACACCCGGCCCCAATGCTAAGCTGCAGTAAAGGTTCACGGGGTCTTTTCGTCCCGTTGCGGGTAATCGGCATCTTCACCGATACTACAATTTCACCGAGCTCACGGTCGAGACAGTGTCCGGATCATTACACCATTCGTGCAGGTCGGAACTTACCCGACAAGGAATTTCGCTACCTTAGGACCGTTATAGTTACGGCCGCCGTTTACCGGGGCTTCACTTCACCGCTTCGCTCGCGCTGACGGCTCCGCTTAACCTTCCGGCACCGGGCAGGTGTCAGGCTGTATACCGCGCCTTGCGGCTTCGCACAGCCCTGTGTTTTTGCTAAACAGTTGCCTGGACCTATTCTCTGCGCCTCCCCTTGTCGAGGGGGGAGGGCCCCTTTTCCCGAAGTTACGGGGCAAGTTTGCCTAGTTCCTTGACCGTGAATCTCTCGAGCGCCTTGGTATCCTCTACCCGACCACCTGTGTCGGTTTCCGGTACGGGCCGGCTTGCCATCGAACGGCGGGCGCGGGTTTTCTCGGGAGTCTGCTCCTCCGCGGTTGTCACTCGCCGCATGCGGCTCGTGTACTGTCGGGCCTCGCCCCGGCCGTTTCCTCCGGCCGGCTCCGGCTACACCCTTCAACGCGCTATTCCGTCAGCGCGCACGCGTTTCGCTCCTCCGTCTCCGCTCCGCCTACGGCACGCCGGGTTGCGGAATATTGACCGCATGTCCATCCGCCCGACCGTCTCCGGCCGGCGTTAGGTCCCGACTTACCCTGAACCGATTAGCGTTGTTCAGGAACCCTTGGTCTTTCGGCGAGGGGGTTTCGCGCCCCCTTTGTCGTTACTTATACCTGCATTTGCTTTTCCGCTCCCTCCAACAGGTCTCGCGGCCTGTCTTCGCCGGGGGCGGAATGCTCCCCTACCAATCCATCATCGATGGATTCCACGTCTTCGGCACCGGACTTATGCCCGATTATTATCCATGCGGGGCCGCTCGACTAGTGAGCTGTTACGCACTCTTTAAATGAATGGCTGCTTCCAAGCCAACATCCTAGCTGTCGCTGCGGCCCCACCTCGTTATTGCCTTCAACTCAGCCCGGATTTCGGGGCCTTGGACGGTGGTCTGAGTTGTTCCTCTCTCGGACGCGGACCTTAGCACCCGCGCCCTCACTCCCGGGCATCATGTCGCGGCATTCGGAGTTCGTCAGGACTTGATAGGCGGCGAAGCCCTCGCATCCTATCGGTCGCTCTACCTCCGCGACACTCGCCCGAGGCTGCACCTAAATGCATTTCGGGGAGTACGAGCTATCTCCGAGTTTGATTGGCCTTTCACTCCTACGCACAGTTCATCCGAAAGCTTTTCAACGCTTACCGGTTCGGACCTCCAGACAGTGTTACCTGTCCTTCATCCTGACCATGCGTAGATCACTCGGTTTCGCGTCTGCCTCCGGCGACTCGGCGCCCTGTTCGGACTCGCTTTCGCTCCGGCTCCGTGCCTCAGGCACTTAGCCTCGCCGCCGACGGCAACTCGCAGGTTCATTATGCAAAAGGCACGCCGTCACCACACTAGGTGGCTCCGACCGCTTGTGGGCGCATGGTTTCAGGGTCTTTTTCACTCCTCTGTCCGAGGTGCTTTTCACCTTTCCCTCACGGTACTCGTTCGCTATCGGTCTCTCGGTAGTATTTAGCCTTGCGGGATGGTCCCCGCGGATTCAACCGGGATTTCTCGTGTCCCGGCCTACTCAGGTGCCGCCTGCCGGTGGCTGGGGTCTTCGCGTAAGGGGCTTTCACCCGCTTCGGCCCGGCGTTCCAGCCGGTTCCGCTGACCCCGCCCCCTCCTGTCGGCGGTCCTACAACCCCGGCACGCGCGTCGCCACGCCGCCGGTTTGGGCTCATCCCCGTTCGCTCGCCGCTACTGGGGGAATCGTTCTTACTTTCTCTTCCTGCGGGTACTTAGATGTTTCAGTTCCCCACGTTCGCCTCCGGAATATAGCCGGATGCCGGGATCGCTCCCGGCGGGTTGCCCCATTCGGACATCCACGGGTCAAGGGATATTTGCTCCTCGCCGTGGCTTTTCGCAGCTTGTCACGTCCTTCATCGCCTCCGAGAGCCAAGGCATCCCCCATGCGCCCTTGCTTCATTCCGTTATACGGTCAGGCCGCAAGGGCCTTTGGTTTGTTTTCGCCTAAGCCTTTTGTTCCATCCCCAACCAATGGGGACGGCGCTCGTTGTGTTCTTTTGAGTTTTCTACTTGTCTTCTCGCTGCCAGACTCCGGAACCTGAGTCCCTTCGCCTGTCGCTTCCATCATGTCAATGTGCTCTTTCCAAAGCCACCGGCAGGGGGTTCAGGCCTTGCCGGCGTATAGGTTTCCACAGGACATACAGTAGGATGTTCGGAGCGTCGTGAACTTGACCTCTGCCTTCGTCTCCAACACCTCGGAGCCATAACTTCTCCAGCCTCCAGAAAGGAGGTGTTCCAGCCGCACCTTCCGGTACGGCTACCTTGTTACGACTTAGCCCCAGTCACCGGTTTTGCTCTAGGGCGCGCCTCGCGGCGACGCACTTCAAGCACCCCCGGCTCCCATGGCTTGACGGGCGGTGTGTACAAGGCCCGGGAACGTATTCACCGCGCCATGGCTGATGCGCGATTACTAGCGAATCCAGCTTCACGGAGTCGGGTTGCAGACTCCGATCCGAACTGAGAACGGCTTTCGGGTTCCGCTCGGCGTCGCCGCCTGGCTTCCCGCTGTACCGCCCATTGTAACACGTGTGTCGCCCCGGACGTAAGGGCCGTGCTGATTTGACGTCATCCCCGCCTTCCTCGCGGCTTGCGCCGGCAGTCCGGGCAGAGTCCTCAGCTTAACCTGTTAGCAACTGCCCGCGGGGGTTGCGCTCGTTATGGCACTTAAGCCGACACCTCACGGCACGAGCTGACGACAACCATGCAGCACCTCGGAAGACGTCCCTAAGGAAACAGGCGTCTCTGCCTGCGGCGTCTCCCGTTTGAGCCCGGGTAAGGTTCCTCGCGTATCATCGAATTAAACCACATGTTCCTCCGCTTGTGCGGGCCCCCGTCAATTCCTTTGAGTTTCACCGTTGCCGGCGTACTCCCCAGGTGGAATGCTTATCGCTTTCGCTGCGCCCCCCAGGGGCAAATCCCCCCGGACAGCAAGCATTCATCGTTTACTGCGTGGACTACCAGGGTATCTAATCCTGTTCGATACCCACGCTTTCGTGCCTCAGCGTCAGTGTGGGGCCGGCAGGCTGCCTTCGCAATCGGGGTTCTGCGCGATATCTATGCATTTCACCGCTACACCGCGCATTCCGCCTGCCTTTCCCCAACTCAAGCCAGCCAGTTTCAACGGCGGGCCGGGGTTGAGCCCCGGGCTTTTACCGCTGACTTAACTCGCCGCCTACGCACCCTTTAAACCCAATAAATCCGGATAACGCTCGCATCCTCCGTATTACCGCGGCTGCTGGCACGGAGTTAGCCGATGCTTTTTCTCCGGGTACGCTCACACTCCCACTCGTGGAAGCTCTTGTTCCCCGGCAAAAGAGGTTTACGATACGCTGTACCTTCTTCCCTCACGCGGCTTGGCTGGTTCAGTCTCCCGACCATTGACCAATATTCCTCACTGCTGCCTCCCGTAGGAGTCTGGTCCGTGTCTCAGTACCAGTGTGGGGGGCCTTCCTCTCAGAACCCCTACGCATCGTCGCCACGGTGGGCCGTTACCCCGCCGTCTAGCTAATGCGCCGCATGCCCATCCCTGTCCGGATCGCTCCTTTCCTCCCAAGGGGATGCCCCCTCCGGATGTACGCGGGTTTAGCCCACCTTTCGGTGGGTTGTCCCCCTGACAGGGGCAGGTTGCATACGTGTTACTCACCCGTGCGCCGGTCGCCGGCGGGATGAGCAAGCTCATCCCCCGCTGCCCCGCGACTTGCATGTGTTAAGCCTGCCGCTAGCGTTCATCCTGAGCCAGGATCAAACTCTCCGCTGTTAGTATATCATAGTTTCCTATTCTCTACTTCGCTCGGGATCCCGAAGGATCCCCGTTTTGTTTGTCTTTTCGGCCGGATGTGTTCCGCTCCTTGGTTTTTCCTGTTGTAGTCGTTGACGGAGATCGTTTCTTTCGTTCCGATCCTCCTTGTCTCTGTCTGTATGGCCGGACCCGATCTCTCGACGTCCGGTTTTGTCCTGTGGCATTGTTGTCAATGTTCTCTCTTCGCTCCCGGAGCGGCTTGCGTCGTTTCCCGTTTGCGGTTGCAAAATTACAACCGATTTTCCCCGCCCGCAAGCTTTCCCTCCATTTTTAATTGATTTTTTCTTTTTTGGAGTCGTAAACAACTGAAAGATATTAAAATCAACATATGTTAATTTATGTATTGTTTTGTTAACACATAAAACTTTTGCCCATATTTCTGCGTTATTTTAAGGTTGATGCAACGATAAAAAGGGCTCAAGCCGAAAACCCGGTGCATGAATTTTGAGAAAAGTGTTAAATTTGTGGCATGAAAACCGCAGATGCAATATGGATGTGCCTCCCTGAAGGGCTGGACGAGCTATTTGAGATGGTGCGCTTCGAGCGCACGGAACAGTCTTATGACATATGGCTTGACGAAAAGAAGAAACTGTCTGATGAAGACTATCGTAATCCAAATATCGTAGCGCGAGGCTATACGGATTACGTTACGATACAGGACTATCCGATGCGCGGACGGCCTGTGTTTCTTCACATGCGCAAGAACAAGTGGTGGGACAAGCAGACCAACGAAATCTTCAGTTACAATCTCGAACTACCCAATGAGGAAGGGACACGACTCAGCGCCGAGTTCGTGGCTTTTTTAAATATGAAGGTGGAGACGACAGCCCTGTCGATTAAACACATAGCGCAGATGCACTGCGTCAACGGCAAATATTTCGCTGACCTGTACCGCAATAAGCTTAGTGGATACGCAGAGTGGTGCAAGAACGAACTCTGCTGCGGGTTTTACTTCAACGGCGCGAACATCGGCCCGTACATGAGCCTCGACGAGACCTGTCTTAGCAACGGCGAGGTATGGACATTCCTCACAAACAAAGACGGTCACGGAGGTCGCGGGACGCTGGCAGCCGCCATACCGGGGACGAAAAGCGACGAGATAATATCGATACTAGTCGGCGCGATGGGCAAATCATTGAGACGCAGGGTCAGGGAAGTGACCTGCGACCTGTCGCCATCGATGATGCTGATAGCCGCCGAGGTATTCTACAACGCCCATGTTGTCAACGATCGCTTCCATGTGCAGCAGGTATACAACGAGGCCGTTGACGAGATACGTGTCGACATCCGGCGCAAGCTCATAGCTGAAGACAACAGCCGTGACAAATCAGAGCCTCCGGTTACATATTCCAACGGCGAAACCATGCGCCAGATACTCGCCCGCAGCAAGCACACCCTGATGATGGCACAGAACAAATGGACTGACACACAGCGTCATCGCGCCAACATCCTGTTCAAATACTATCCAATATTGAAGGCTGCATACAGCCTTGCGATGGAGCTGCGCAAGATTTTCAATGCTAAAATCTCACCGACAAAAGCCATGGGGCGGATGAACAAGTGGTATGAAAAGGTAATGGCTCTTGGTAACAACAACTTCCGCTCGGTAATCAAAACATTCAGGAACCACGCTCCAACCATCCTGAACTACTTCCGCCGTCGTGCGACCAATGCCTCCGCCGAGGCATTCAACTCTAAAGTCAAAATCTTTCGCTCACAAATGCGTGGTGTCCGAGACCGAGACTTCTTCATCTTCCGACTGGTCAAACTCTACGCCTAAAAATTTAACACTTCTAATTGCCCAATTTAACATATGCACCGTGCTTTCGGCTTGACCCATAAAAAGCCCCTCCCGATAAGAAGATTCTTATCGGGAGGGGCTTTTTAATCCTGATTAATCAGGACTAATCAGGACTAATCAGGATTAATCAGGATAAGAGGGAAGGGTTCTGACAGCCATCCTGTCAGAACCCTTCCCTCTTATCCTGCTTTCCCGACCCGTCGGTGCATAAAAAAAAGGAAGCATTTCTGCTTCCTTTTCTAAGGCGGCGATTACCTACTCTCCCGCTTTCGCAGTACCATCGGCGTGATAAGGTTTAACTTCTCTGTTCGGAATGGGAAGAGGTGGAGCCCTTATGCTGTCATCACCTGAATATCGTTTTTTGTGCGCCCCGGCTCCCCGGAGGCGCTGTGCGGTTGGAAATCGCACGACGGAAGCGCGCTTGAAGACTTTCGCAAACCCGGAACAGCAACTCCGGCCCGGCTTGCTTTTATTTGGAATCTCTTCCACGGAATGTTCGGGCAATTAGTACCGCTCGGCTGAACGTGTCGCCACGCTTGCACCTGCGGCCTATCGACGTCGTAGTCTCCGACGGCCCTTGGCGAGATCTAATCTTGGAGTCGGCTTCGTGCTTAGATGCTTTCAGCACTTATCCTCTCCAGACGCTGCTACCCGGCGGTGCCCCTCGGCGGGACAACCGGCGCACAGGAGGTCTGTCCAGCACGGTCCTCTCGTACTAGTGCCGGATCTCCGCAAATCTCAACGCCCACAACAGATAGAGACCGAACTGTCTCACGACGTTCTGAACCCAGCTCGCGTGCCACTTTAATAGGCGAACAGCCTAACCCTTGGGACCTTCTCCAGCCCCGGGATGTGACGAGCCGACATCGAGGTGCCAAACCACTCCGTCGATATGAGCTCTTGGGAGGGATCAGCCTGTTATCCCCGGAGTACCTTTTATCCTTTGAGCGACGGCCCTTCCATGCGGAACCGCCGGATCACTATGCTCAAGTTTCCTTCCTGTTCGACGTGTCTGTCTCGCAGTCAAGCGCCCTTATGCCATTGCACTCTGCGGCCGGTTGCCAATCGGCCTGAGGGCACCTTTAGGAGCCTCCGTTACGCTTTTGGAGGCGACCACCCCAGTCAAACTACCCACCAAGCAATGTCCGCGCTTCAAGCGCGTTAGAAGCCAAATGTGCGAAGGCCCGTATTTCAACAGCGACTCCTCGATGACTGGCGTCACCGATTCTCAGTCTCCGGACTATCCTACACATCGCACACCCGGCCCCAATGCTAAGCTGCAGTAAAGGTTCACGGGGTCTTTTCGTCCCGTTGCGGGTAATCGGCATCTTCACCGATACTACAATTTCACCGAGCTCACGGTCGAGACAGTGTCCGGATCATTACACCATTCGTGCAGGTCGGAACTTACCCGACAAGGAATTTCGCTACCTTAGGACCGTTATAGTTACGGCCGCCGTTTACCGGGGCTTCACTTCACCGCTTCGCTCGCGCTGACGGCTCCGCTTAACCTTCCGGCACCGGGCAGGTGTCAGGCTGTATACCGCGCCTTGCGGCTTCGCACAGCCCTGTGTTTTTGCTAAACAGTTGCCTGGACCTATTCTCTGCGCCTCCCCTTGTCGAGGGGGGAGGGCCCCTTTTCCCGAAGTTACGGGGCAAGTTTGCCTAGTTCCTTGACCGTGAATCTCTCGAGCGCCTTGGTATCCTCTACCCGACCACCTGTGTCGGTTTCCGGTACGGGCCGGCTTGCCATCGAACGGCGGGCGCGGGTTTTCTCGGGAGTCTGCTCCTCCGCGGTTGTCACTCGCCGCATGCGGCTCGTGTACTGTCGGGCCTCGCCCCGGCCGTTTCCTCCGGCCGGCTCCGGCTACACCCTTCAACGCGCTATTCCGTCAGCGCGCACGCGTTTCGCTCCTCCGTCTCCGCTCCGCCTACGGCACGCCGGGTTGCGGAATATTGACCGCATGTCCATCCGCCCGACCGTCTCCGGCCGGCGTTAGGTCCCGACTTACCCTGAACCGATTAGCGTTGTTCAGGAACCCTTGGTCTTTCGGCGAGGGGGTTTCGCGCCCCCTTTGTCGTTACTTATACCTGCATTTGCTTTTCCGCTCCCTCCAACAGGTCTCGCGGCCTGTCTTCGCCGGGGGCGGAATGCTCCCCTACCAATCCATCATCGATGGATTCCACGTCTTCGGCACCGGACTTATGCCCGATTATTATCCATGCGGGGCCGCTCGACTAGTGAGCTGTTACGCACTCTTTAAATGAATGGCTGCTTCCAAGCCAACATCCTAGCTGTCGCTGCGGCCCCACCTCGTTATTGCCTTCAACTCAGCCCGGATTTCGGGGCCTTGGACGGTGGTCTGAGTTGTTCCTCTCTCGGACGCGGACCTTAGCACCCGCGCCCTCACTCCCGGGCATCATGTCGCGGCATTCGGAGTTCGTCAGGACTTGATAGGCGGCGAAGCCCTCGCATCCTATCGGTCGCTCTACCTCCGCGACACTCGCCCGAGGCTGCACCTAAATGCATTTCGGGGAGTACGAGCTATCTCCGAGTTTGATTGGCCTTTCACTCCTACGCACAGTTCATCCGAAAGCTTTTCAACGCTTACCGGTTCGGACCTCCAGACAGTGTTACCTGTCCTTCATCCTGACCATGCGTAGATCACTCGGTTTCGCGTCTGCCTCCGGCGACTCGGCGCCCTGTTCGGACTCGCTTTCGCTCCGGCTCCGTGCCTCAGGCACTTAGCCTCGCCGCCGACGGCAACTCGCAGGTTCATTATGCAAAAGGCACGCCGTCACCACACTAGGTGGCTCCGACCGCTTGTGGGCGCATGGTTTCAGGGTCTTTTTCACTCCTCTGTCCGAGGTGCTTTTCACCTTTCCCTCACGGTACTCGTTCGCTATCGGTCTCTCGGTAGTATTTAGCCTTGCGGGATGGTCCCCGCGGATTCAACCGGGATTTCTCGTGTCCCGGCCTACTCAGGTGCCGCCTGCCGGTGGCTGGGGTCTTCGCGTAAGGGGCTTTCACCCGCTTCGGCCCGGCGTTCCAGCCGGTTCCGCTGACCCCGCCCCCTCCTGTCGGCGGTCCTACAACCCCGGCACGCGCGTCGCCACGCCGCCGGTTTGGGCTCATCCCCGTTCGCTCGCCGCTACTGGGGGAATCGTTCTTACTTTCTCTTCCTGCGGGTACTTAGATGTTTCAGTTCCCCACGTTCGCCTCCGGAATATAGCCGGATGCCGGGATCGCTCCCGGCGGGTTGCCCCATTCGGACATCCACGGGTCAAGGGATATTTGCTCCTCGCCGTGGCTTTTCGCAGCTTGTCACGTCCTTCATCGCCTCCGAGAGCCAAGGCATCCCCCATGCGCCCTTGCTTCATTCCGTTATACGGTCAGGCCGCAAGGGCCTTTGGTTTGTTTTCGCCTAAGCCTTTTGTTCCATCCCCAACCAATGGGGACGGCGCTCGTTGTGTTCTTTTGAGTTTTCTACTTGTCTTCTCGCTGCCAGACTCCGGAACCTGAGTCCCTTCGCCTGTCGCTTCCATCATGTCAATGTGCTCTTTCCAAAGTAGTCCTTGGCAGAGTTGAACTGCCGACCTCTACATTATCAGTGTAGCGCTCTAACCAACTGAGCTAAAGGACTGTTTGAGAGAATCCCCACAGGACATACAGTCGGATGTTCGGAGCGTCGTGAACTTGACCTCTGCCTTCGTCTCCAACACCTCGGAGCCATAACTTCTCCAGCCTCCAGAAAGGAGGTGTTCCAGCCGCACCTTCCGGTACGGCTACCTTGTTACGACTTAGCCCCAGTCACCGGTTTTGCTCTAGGGCGCGCCTCGCGGCGACGCACTTCAAGCACCCCCGGCTCCCATGGCTTGACGGGCGGTGTGTACAAGGCCCGGGAACGTATTCACCGCGCCATGGCTGATGCGCGATTACTAGCGAATCCAGCTTCACGGAGTCGGGTTGCAGACTCCGATCCGAACTGAGAACGGCTTTCGGGTTCCGCTCGGCGTCGCCGCCTGGCTTCCCGCTGTACCGCCCATTGTAACACGTGTGTCGCCCCGGACGTAAGGGCCGTGCTGATTTGACGTCATCCCCGCCTTCCTCGCGGCTTGCGCCGGCAGTCCGGGCAGAGTCCTCAGCTTAACCTGTTAGCAACTGCCCGCGGGGGTTGCGCTCGTTATGGCACTTAAGCCGACACCTCACGGCACGAGCTGACGACAACCATGCAGCACCTCGGAAGACGTCCCTAAGGAAACAGGCGTCTCTGCCTGCGGCGTCTCCCGTTTGAGCCCGGGTAAGGTTCCTCGCGTATCATCGAATTAAACCACATGTTCCTCCGCTTGTGCGGGCCCCCGTCAATTCCTTTGAGTTTCACCGTTGCCGGCGTACTCCCCAGGTGGAATGCTTATCGCTTTCGCTGCGCCCCCCAGGGGCAAATCCCCCCGGACAGCAAGCATTCATCGTTTACTGCGTGGACTACCAGGGTATCTAATCCTGTTCGATACCCACGCTTTCGTGCCTCAGCGTCAGTGTGGGGCCGGCAGGCTGCCTTCGCAATCGGGGTTCTGCGCGATATCTATGCATTTCACCGCTACACCGCGCATTCCGCCTGCCTTTCCCCAACTCAAGCCAGCCAGTTTCAACGGCGGGCCGGGGTTGAGCCCCGGGCTTTTACCGCTGACTTAACTCGCCGCCTACGCACCCTTTAAACCCAATAAATCCGGATAACGCTCGCATCCTCCGTATTACCGCGGCTGCTGGCACGGAGTTAGCCGATGCTTTTTCTCCGGGTACGCTCACAATCCCACTCGTGGAAGCTCTTGTTCCCCGGCAAAAGAGGTTTACGATACGCTGTACCTTCTTCCCTCACGCGGCTTGGCTGGTTCAGTCTCCCGACCATTGACCAATATTCCTCACTGCTGCCTCCCGTAGGAGTCTGGTCCGTGTCTCAGTACCAGTGTGGGGGGCCTTCCTCTCAGAACCCCTACGCATCGTCGCCACGGTGGGCCGTTACCCCGCCGTCTAGCTAATGCGCCGCATGCCCATCCCTGTCCGGATCGCTCCTTTCCTCCCAAGGGGATGCCCCCTCCGGATGTACGCGGGTTTAGCCCACCTTTCGGTGGGTTGTCCCCCTGACAGGGGCAGGTTGCATACGTGTTACTCACCCGTGCGCCGGTCGCCGGCGGGATGAGCAAGCTCATCCCCCGCTGCCCCGCGACTTGCATGTGTTAAGCCTGCCGCTAGCGTTCATCCTGAGCCAGGATCAAACTCTCCGCTGTTAGTATATCATAGTTTCCTATTCTCTACTTCGCTCGGGATCCCGAAGGATCCCCGTTTTGTTTGTCTTTTCGGCCGGATGTGTTCCGCTCCTTGGTTTTTCCTGTTGTAGTCGTTGACGGAGATCGTTTCTTTCGTTCCGATCCTCCTTGTCTCTGTCTGTATGGCCGGACCCGATCTCTCGACGTCCGGTTTTGTCCTGTGGCATTGTTGTCAATGTTCTCTCTTCGCTCCCGGAGCGGCTTGCGTCGTTTCCCGTTTGCGGTTGCAAAATTACAACCGATTTTCCCGTCTCGCAAGCTTTCTTTCTATTTTTGCTTGATTTTTCTTTTTACGAGCTTATAAATACTTGAAACACATTGAAATCAACGTATGTTAAAATATGTTTTGTTTTGTTAATCAATAAAACTCTTTATCGTATTTCAGCGTTATTTTAAGGTTGACACAACAAAAAAAATAGCCTGCGGACATGAAAATTCATGTCCGCAGGCTATTTTTTCATTTAAATTATCGATTTGGAAACTCAGCTTTATGGCTATTTTCTCCAAAATGGAGTGTAAAACAGCACAAGAACCGTGAATATCTCCAACCTCCCGACCAACATTTCCAAAGAGAAAAGCCACATCAGCGGATCGGGAAGCTCTCCATAACCCGCACCTGTGGCCCCAAAACCAAGCCCGTTATTACCCATACAGGAGGCGGAAGCGAAAAAAGAATCCGTGACAGTGTAGCCATATCCGGACATGACCAAGGCACCGGCTATTACTATAAGTATGTATATCGTGATAAACGCCATCACCCGAATAAGCGCTGAATCGGAGAGCACTCCCTTTCCGAATTCCACCATCTTTATATGGCGAGGGAACAGGGTCAGCACAATTTCATTTCTGATATTCTTAAACAAGACAGCGACACGGTCGACCTTTATTCCTCCCGTCGTGGAGCCGGCACAGGCCCCACACATCATAAGCAAAATAATAATCATCAATGGAAGTGTGCCCCAAGCTGCAAAATTCGAATACGTCAGTCCCGTCGAAGTTATGGAAGACGATATCTGGAATAAAGCCGCCAAAGTCACCTCTCCGTAACTTCCATGTCCCGGCACAGCCAAAAGCGAACCGGCTATCAAGATAAACGCGGCGGCGACAATGACAAGATAGTTGCGGAAAACTCCATTTCCCCAAAGCTGTCGCCATTGTCCGCTGACGGCATTATACACCAAAATAAAATTGACCCCTCCGACAAACATGAAAACCGTGACTACGCCGGCAATCCAAGGGCTTTCCCAAGATGCGATACTCGCGTTGCGGGTGGAGAAGCCTCCAGTGGACATCGTCGTCATCGCCTGGCATATGCTGTCGAAAACGCTCATGCCTCCGACGGCCAACAGGGGTATCATCAGAAGCGTCAGCCCCCCGTATACCGCCCAAAGCGACATGGCAGTCTTCCGAATTCGGGGATGAAGTTTATCGTGGGTCACACCGGTGATTTCCGCATTGAATAATGAGATTCCCCCTGAATCATTCAATGCGGGCAACAGCGCGATCAAGAAAAAAACTATTCCAAGGCCCCCTATCCATTGGATAACAGAGCGCCAGAACAAAATGCCATGGCTTTGCGACTCCACGTCGGTCATCACCGTCGCTCCGGTGGTGGTGAAACCCGACATAGTCTCGAAAAACGCGTCGGCCACGCCAAGGCGGGGAGAACCCAATATAAATGGAAGCATCCCGAACGCGGAGAAGAGCACCCAAACGAATGATATAAGCAAGTATCCCTCCCGGCGATGGACGTGGGTCTCGTTGTCGCGAAAACAATATGCAGCAATGCCGCCAATAGCCCCCGTAGAAATAATGGAGACAAGGAAAGCCCGCCAGTCTTCTTCTCCATATATAAGGCAGACCAGAGCCGGAAGAATCAGCAAAAGACTCTCCAGCAACATGAGCCAGCCAAATATCTTCAGCACGGAGCCGTAGCGTATGTTGTAGACCTCTTTCATTTGAACAGCTTCTCCACTTTTTTCAAACTTCCACGCCGACAGAACACAATGACATGGTCGCCGGCGCATATCCGGCTGGAACCCTTCACCAGCATCCCCTTCCCTTCGCGGGTCAGACCGGCGATGGTCATGTCGTCGGAAAGATCGAGATCACGCACGTCGCGCCTCGTAATATACGACGACTCGCAGACAACAATCTCTACGATCTCCGTATCCTCAAAGGCAAGACAACGGGGGGAATCAAGGTAGCTGTCAAGCAGAATCTGATATATGCGGCTCGACGTCAGAAGCTTTTTGTTGACCACTGCGTCAATATCCAGGTTCTGGGCCTCGTCGAAATATTGGATATCCTCGATCTGGGCTATTGTCTTCACCGCACCGAGGTCTTTGGCAACAATAGCGCATACTATATTCTTCTCCGACGTATCGCCCAAAGCCACGAAAGCGCAATCGTCTCTTATACCCTCTTCACGGAGCACGTCTATATCCCTCGCGTCGGCATTGACGACAGTGGCCGAAGGGGCCATTGCCGACAGACGCAAACACCTCTCCCGGTCGGGGTCGATGACCGTCACGCCATATTTAGGGGAGAGCATCGGCACGAGAGTCTCCGACATTTTGCCGGCTCCGGAAATCATCACCTTCCCTATCCTCATCATCCGCTTTCCGCATAGCTCCGTGAGCTCCCTTTCGTTGCCGGGCAAGGCCGTGAAATATACCACGTCGTTCTTTTCAATGCTATACGAGCCTCCGGGAATTATCGAGTCGCCGTTTCGTTTTATCAGCGATACGTGGAAATTACCCGTTGTCTTGCCGAATTCCACGAGCGACATACCGTCGATGGGGGCATTCTCCTCAATTTTAAGGCAGAACACACAAATCTCCCCATTACTGAGCGAATAAAGGCTCCTAAGACCGGAATGTGCCAAGGATGCGTCAATTTCCTTTGCGGCAAGCAGTTCAGGATATACCATCTTATCGATTCCCAAAGTCTTGAAATGCTCTTTGGCATCGGCATCCAGAAGTTCGCCGTTGTCGATACGTGCAAGCGTGGTGCGCGCGCCGAGCCATTTAGCCATCTGAGCCGACACTATGTTATGGTTCTCATAAGGCGTCACTGCGATAAACAGATCGCACCCTGCCACGCCGGCAGCTTTCAAGTCGCTTATAGATATGGCCCTGCCATACATTGTCATAACGTTGTAGCGGGAATCCAGATTGGAGAGCACATCCCTGTCCGTGCCCATGACCACTACATCCTGCTCCTCATGACTGAGCATCTTAGCCAGATGAATGGCGGAATCGCCATTTCCCACAATCAATATCTTCATACGGAACTGTAGAAGTTGTTTAAGGCAGGTTATATAAATTGACCGCCTTTATTTTAAAATTAATATTAAGCAGGCTCTTGGCTGCCTTAAACTTTTTACGCAAATGAAGTTGGTTAAGTCTTTTTTCCTTTTTTGAGGGCTCTATTCCAATTTTTCATCATCTTTTCGGCTGATTTTAAATCGCTCATCGGGAATTTAGCCCGCTAAATTTCCTCTTTCCGATTTAAATCCATCTCGAAAATCTGACGAAATCTTGAAAAAGAAAAAGTTTAAACAACTTCGCAAATTATTCGGCAAACTTACAAATAATCCTCCATTCAACCAAACATATATCAAATTTATGAGCGTAAGAGCGCGTTTCTTAAAAAATCACCGCCCCTACGGCCCCGAAATTTTAAGGAACACTAAGCGGATTTGAATCTGATTCGCAATTTTATCGGCATGTTATGAAGTTTTTCTGAAAATATTTGCGGGATTCATCCGTAACCACTACATTTGCAGTGCCGTCCATGCCCGAAGCCGGGTCATGCCTCGGCTCTCACCAACACAACCACCTGACACCGACAGATTATGTTTGAAATAGTAAGCAGGCGCGAACTTTCACCCAATATCGTGGAAATGAAGGTCAATGCGCCAAGAGTGGCGGCCTCAGCCCGTCCCGGACAATTCGTCATCGTGCGCACTGACACGCATGGGGAACGCATACCGTTGACAATATGTGACTTCGACACCGATGACGGCACCGTCACCATTGTCACCCAAGCAATAGGGCACTCCTCACGCAAAATCATCAACCGGCAGGAGGGAGATGCATTCGCGGATTTCGCCGGCCCCCTCGGCAACCCGTCAGACCTTCTCCAACTCCCTCAGGAGGAGCTGGAAAAGAAACGCATCCTTTTCGTGGCCGGAGGCGTAGGCACAGCCCCGGTCTATCCCCAGGTGAAATGGCTTAAGGAGCATGGAGTGGTGGCCGACGTCGTAATCGGAGCGAAAAGCAAGGACCTCTTCACGTATGTCGACGAGATGAAGACCGTCGGGAATGTCTATCTATGCACGGACGACGGCTCGGAAGGATTCCAAGGGATGGTCACCGGGCTTATGAAAGACCTTATTGACAACCAAGGGAAACGATATGACCACTGCGTCATAATCGGCCCCATGATAATGATGAAATTCGCATCCATGACCACAAAGGAATACGGCATCCCGACGATGGTGTCGCTCAACGCACTGATGGTCGACGGCACAGGAATGTGCGGCGCATGTCGCGTTACGGTCGACGGACAGACCCGTTTCACCTGCGTGGAGGGTCCGGAGTTTGATGCCCACAAAGTGGACTTCGACGAGGCGATGCGTCGTCAGAACATGTATCGCGAGAATCCCAAGAACAATCCTGAAACGCATAACTGCAAGTGCAATGGCTAACAGAATACCAAGAGTGCCCGTAAGGGAGCAGGACCCTCAAGTCAGGGCCACGAATTTTGAGGAAGTATGCTACGGCTACAATGCCGAGGAAGCCGCCCTGGAGGCGTCGCGCTGCCTCAACTGCAAGAATCCGCGCTGCGTGGGGAGCTGTCCCGTGCATATCAACATCCCGGAATTCATACGCCTCATCGCAGAAGGCGAACTCGCGATGGCGGCTACGACAATCTCTGCCGACAGTTCGCTGCCAAGCGTATGCGGGCGCGTATGCCCGCAGGAAAGCCAATGCGAGGGATCATGCGTGCTGGGCATAAAATCCGAGCCGGTCGCCATAGGCAAGCTCGAACGCTTCGTCGGCGACTGGGCGATTGCCAATGCCGAGTCATTGCCGAGGCCTGAGATTTCCGCCAACGGCAAAAAGGTGGCCGTAGTCGGCTCGGGGCCGGCCGGACTGGCGTGCGCCTCCGACCTCGCCCGCCTCGGCTATGCCGTGAAGATTTTCGAGGCCCTGCATGAAGTAGGGGGCGTGCTTGTCTACGGCATCCCGGAATTCCGTCTGCCCAAAGGGAGGATCGTAGCCAAAGAGGTGGAAGCAGTCAGGCGGCTTGGCGTCGAGATAGAGACCGACGTCATCATCGGACGCACCATGACCATCGACGACCTTCTCGACCAAGAGGGATACGACGCCGTCTTCGTCGGCTCCGGAGCAGGCCTGCCCCGATTCATGGGCATCGAAGGGGAAAACCTTAATGGGGTTTTCTCTGCAAATGAGTTCCTTACGCGTGCAAATCTCATGCATGCCTATGATGACGAATACGACACTCCCATATATCTTGGGAAGAAAGCCGTAGTGGTCGGAGGTGGCAACGTAGCAATGGATGCCGTGAGAACCGCCAAACGTCTTGGAGCAGAGGCTGTCATCGTCTATCGCCGCAGCGAGGCGGAACTTCCGGCCCGTGTCGAGGAGGTGCACCATGCCAAGCAGGAGGGGATAGAATTCCGTATGCTCACCAACCCCGTCGGCATAATCGGCGATGAAAAAGGGAAGGTCGTAGGAATAGAATGCGTGGAGATGGAACTTGGCGAACCCGACGCGAGCGGACGCCGCAGCCCGGTCGTAAAGGAAGGGAGCAATTTCAGGATTGACTGCGACGTGGTCATCATGGCTCTCGGGACGAGCCCGAATCCTCTCATCAAGTCGACCACCGACGGACTCGACACAAATAAGCGCGGCTGCATAGTGGCCGACGAAGAGGGACGCACGAGCCGCAAAGGGGTCTTCGCGGGAGGCGACGCCGTCACAGGAGCCGCTACCGTAATCCTCGCCATGGGAGCCGGCCGCAAAGCAGCCCACGCCATCCATGAATACCTCAGCAGCAAGTAAGAGAATCTTGACTTCAAACTTGCGCATGGCGTGTTGATCATTAGATATTGAGCATTAGATACCTGGTCAGCCTGCGGTCGGCATATCCAAATATGCCGACCGCAGGCTGACCAGGTAATCGTCGATGACACTCCCGAAATGCCTCCGGGGCACTCGCGACTTACGGGATTATTTCTTGAAAAGTTGAGGGATGAATTCAGTCAGATATATACGCCAGTTTTTCCAGATATGGCCGTCGGGCGATTCCCTATAGGTGTATTTATAGCCGTTCTCATCAAGCTTTTTGCGATATTCTTTGTTGGCCTCGTAGAGAAAGTCTTTGTCGCCTATGGCTATCCAATAAAGGGCCGGCTTTTTGTCGAACTGAGTTTTGAGCTTTCCTTCCATGTTGTCGTAGATTGGCGACTTCACTTTTCGGTCGGGCATAATGGCTGCGGAGAAGAGGCCGACGTAGTCGAACATGTCGGGATATTCCTTTGAGATATGGAGCGAATGGAAACCGCCCATCGAGAGTCCTGCTATCGCGCGGTTTTGTTTTGATGGTATCGTGCGATAATTGGAGTCGATGAATTCCACCACCTCCGGGAAATGGGTCTCGAAAGAGCCCTCCATGGTTTTTGGCAATTGTATTGTGGGGGGAGCGAAACCAAGGCTTGACTCTCCCGGGGCGGCCTGAAGGTCGGCATTGCCGTTGGTCATCACCACGATCATCGGTTCTACTTTTCCTTCGGCAATCATGTTGTCGAGAATCTGGGCAGCGCGTCCGAGTTCAAGCCATGCGTTCTCATCGCCTCCCATTCCGTGGAGAAGATAGAATACGGGGTAGCGATTGTCGCCTTTCTCATAGCCGGCGGGAGTGTAGACACTAAGTCGGCGTTCCATCCCTAACGACGGACTGTGGTACCATACCTTTGAGACCGTGCCATGAGGCACATCCTTTATCTTGAAATAGTCGGCATAGTCGCCGTCGATCAGGAAGACGTTGGTCACGCTCGCCACGTCGCGCAGCTGGAATACGTTGGAAGGGTCCGTCATTTTCACGCCGTCTACAATGAAAGTGTAGCTATAAAGTTCGGGAGCAAGCGGGGAGGGAGTGGTAAATTCCCAGACACCGTCGTTCTTTACAAGGTCTGCCACCCCGGGTCCATCAAAATCGCCATAGGGGGTCTTGATTTTCTGAGTGGGCAGGAAATCCCCTGTCACCTGTACCTTCACTGCATCGGGGGCTTTGAGTCTGAACGTGACTGTCTTGTCGGGGTTGATTTCCGGGGAGACTACGGGAGCGCTTCCCCATAATGCCTGTTGTGCGGTTGCCGCAAGCGAACTGATTAACGCCACGGCAAGGATTAGAATTTTTTTCATGAGTCTGAATTATATTTGGTTATACCGACATTTTCACACATAAGATTGTCAAGCTTCGAGAGACTTTCCTTATAAGCCAGTGAAGGGAAAGAAGCTCTGGAATCGAAAATCGATGCAATTTAATGCTTTCATTTGAATTTTGCAATTAAGTTGTCTGAAAATTTTACGATTATACAAAATCAGCTCATTCTCACGAACGAGCCGATAGCTTCTTATGAAAAAAATTTTTTAATTCGGGGAAGTGGGCGATTACGGATTCGAACCGCAGACCCTCTGCTTGTAAGGCAGACGCTCTAAACCAGCTGAGCTAATCGCCCGAACCGACACGTATCAACTACGTGCTTTGGTGATTTTTGGATTTCGGTGGGCGATTACGGATTCGAACCGCAGACCCTCTGCTTGTAAGGCAGACGCTCTAAACCAGCTGAGCTAATCGCCCGAACACGCACTTTTAATGCGAATTTGCTTTCGGTGGGCGATTACGGATTCGAACCGCAGACCCTCTGCTTGTAAGGCAGACGCTCTAAACCAGCTGAGCTAATCGCCCGATTGCGAGTGCAAAGTTACGCCAAAATTCCATATCTGCCAAATTTTTTTGCTAATTTTGTGAAAAATTTTTCGAAATACTTGCGTCTAAATCTACAATCACGTGATATTCACCAAGATGCAAGGCTTCTCGATTCGAGCTTTTTCTTATGGTAAAAGAGATAAAAATAGAAGACTTCAATTATGACCTCCCGGATGAGCGCATCCCGAGGCATCCCCTCCGGAAACGCGACGCGTGCAAACTCCTTCTTGCCCGCCCCGACGGAATCATCAGCCACCGCCGATTTGCCGACCTTCCCGGGCTTCTCCCGACAGGGTCGATGCTCATCTGCAACGACACAAGGGTCATAAACGCCCGCATTACTTTCCACAAACCGACCGGCTCCAGAATTGAGGTCTTCCTTCTCGAACCGCTCGACCCTGCCGACTATGTGCTGACCTTCCAGACTCGCAGCAAATGCATCTGGAATTGTCTCGTCGGAAATCTAAAGCGTTGGAAAAACGGAAACCTCTCCATCGAGATAAATCCCGAGGGGACCGACAGCCCTGTCATACTTTCCGCCACGCGTCTGCACCCCACCGAAGGCAATGCCCACGCGATAGAATTCTCCTGGGACAACCCCGACGTCACATTCGCAAGCGTCGTCGAGGCTGCAGGATTCATCCCAATCCCTCCTTATCTGAAACGCGAATCCGAGCAGAGCGACGCTTCCGACTATCAGACCGTCTATGCCGACGCCAAAGGTTCGGTGGCAGCGCCCACAGCCGGACTGCATTTCACGCCCGAAGTGTTCGCCGACCTTGAGGCCCACAACATCCCCGTCGGCAAACTGACCCTGCATGTCGGAGCAGGCACCTTCCAGCCCGTAAAATCAGAAAATATTGGCGGTCATCCTATGCACACGGAGACCTTCTCCGTCTCACGCCAATTAATCAGCAAGCTGATCGCCCAAAAATCGGGCAATCATCCTATTGTCGCCGTCGGGACAACCTCCGTGCGCACTCTCGAATCCCTCCCCTACATCGGCGCGGCGATAATGCGCTGCGATGACAATCTCCACGTAGGCCAATGGGAAGCCTACGACCCCGAAGCTCGCTCAATCGACACCGTAGCCGCTCTTCAGGCAATCGCCGACTACCTTGACTGCAATGGAGAATCCACGCTGACCGCCTCCACTGCCATAATGATTGCCCCGGGGTTCAATTGGAGAATGGTAGACGTGATGGTCACTAATTTCCACCAGCCCCAGTCCACGCTCCTGCTTCTCGTTTCGTCGTTCCTTGGCGAGAAGGACGGGAAACCACGTTGGAGGGAAATATATAATGAGGCGCTGCGCGAAGACTATCGTTTCCTTTCGTATGGCGACGCCTGCCTTTTCTTCCCCAAGGCCGACCCTGTCATATCCTTGCCGGCTTCGAAAAGCATAGGCGCAAGATTTCTCGTTGCCTCATATTTTGCCGGCAACCTTAAGGATTGCAACAGATTTGACGACTGCGACGACCTTCAAGCCATCCAGACGGCATTACTTAGCCTTGACCGCGACAAATCCAACGGCGATACGGAGCTGAAAATAGACGTTCACGCTTCCGGCACGGCCTTCCGATTTTTCGTGGCTTCCACCGCTTCCTCCCCGGGGAAGATTGCAGTAGTGACGGGCACTCCACGCCTATGCTCCAGGCCAATGGCTCCCATGCTGGGCGTGCTGACGAAAGCCGGGGCGGAAATAGAGGCACTCGGAGAAGGCGGCACGGGGCCATTCAGGATAACCGGGCGCAGGCTAAAAGGGGGAGATTTTGAAATACGCGGCGACGTAAGTTCGCAATTCGTGTCTGCCCTCATGCTCGCGGCTCCGACATGGGAGGGCGGCATGCGACTGCGTTTCACCACTCCCCTTGTATCGCGTCCATATGTGGAAATGACGGCCTCCATAATGAGGAGATTCGGGATTTCTGTGTGTCTGGAGGATGAGTGCGTTTCAGTTGAACCGGGATGCTACCTGACACCCCAAGGATTCAACGTGGAGCCTGACTGGAGTGCCGCAGGATTTTTCTATGAGGCTGCTTCCCTGAGGAATCACCCTTTGCGCATCGCCGGATTGGCAAAACCTGAGGAATCCCTTCAGGGAGACTCTGCAACCGCCACCTTCTTCGACCTTCTGGGCATTGGCTCCACATTCCAGAGTGGATATGTAGAGATTAAGCGGCTGCAGGATTCGCCGGAAGACTACGAAGCCGACCTTTCACATAACCCCGACCTTGCGCCAGCCCTTGCCGTGGCCTGTGCTCTCAACGGAATCCGATTCCTTTTCTCCGGCGTGAGAAATCTCCGCGTCAAGGAATGCGACCGCCTCGCTGCAATAAAGGCAGAACTCGCCAAACTCGGTTTCGACATAACCGTCGGCGACGACACGCTGCAATGGGACGGAACATCCATCCTTCCCGACCCCGATTCTGTCATAACCACCTACGACGACCATCGAATAGCGATGGCATTCGCCATGGTAGCCCTTAAGACGGGAAGCATACGCATCGCTCATCCGGAGGTGGTAGACAAATCATTTGCAGATTTCTGGGAGAAGCTTCCCCAATTGGGGCTGACATGCACCCGCAAGGACGAAATCATGACGGTGACTCGTCATGAAATCCCCTAAAAGCAACAAATACACCTGAAAAATATGAAAGGAGCGCTCGTAATTTTCATAGCAATGGTCGTGATAGGAATCATTCTGTATCTGACCGACGTTTTCTATTATCGCAAACGCCATCCCCGCCGGGAAGAGGAGGCCGATGCGAACATCAACTTTGCGGATTCCGAAAAAACCGACAGCCGCCTGCTTGATGAAAGCGGCGGAATATGCTGCGGGGCACATACAGTCTGTGAGAAAACCAATCTTTCCCCGCTGACAGGAGACGTGGTCTATTTCGACGACGAGGAACTCGACCGCTTCATTGGGCGCAAAGCCGACGAATACACGCCGGAAGAGATTGAGGAATTCCGCGACGTCCTGCTGACGCTCCTTCCCGAAGACGTGGCCGGATGGAGCCGAAGCATACAGGTCAGGGGCATCACGCTCCCCTCGGAAATACGCGAAGAACTCCTGATGATCGTATCCGACCTTAGATAGCCTCAAACAGACAGAAAACAATGCTGTGGCAACTACTTAATGATATTGCCACGGCATTGTTTTTCTTGTCCGACTTATGGCCTAATCCAATCCAAGTCCGGGATATTTCTCCATATATGTGATAAAGTTGATTCTTTTCGTTATCGGCACGACTTCCGACGATGCGTAGGCATTATAGACCGGACTCAGTATCTTCAATCCGTCGAGATACGCTCCGGAGCAGCCCATATTTTCCAGAAAGCGGAATGCCACGAGGTCGGCCTCAAGCACCTGGTCGGGAGAGAACGCAAAAGCATACTTCATCGGGGTGGGCTCGGGATTGTTGATGGTGATGTTTTTGTCTCCCTCGAAGTAATAGATGTTGCCATTGTCGTTGGCCTCAGGCAGCAGGGCATCGGCTGCAACGGCCGCCCCGACTGTCCCCACCACAACCATTGCAGCCACAAGATTGTCGCGCCTCGATTTCTTGGCGTCTTCAAATAGTTTCTGAAGATAATGGCGATAGGCTCCATGTACGAATTCATGGGCCACAAAACCCATCACGATGTCATTATTTATCCCCTTCATCGAGAGTAAGCCTTCCGTCAGGCATATTGCAAAACCATTGTCGGTCAGCATTGTGTAAAGGTCAATTGCATCAGTATCTATCACGTATAAATTGCAATCCAACCTAAGGCCGCTTATTCCCATCGCCTGAAGAAGCGAATCGCAATATGCCTGCTTCGATTCTACAATCGATTCGTCGTATTGCGGATAAAGTCTCGGCAGTTCCTGCCATTTCTCCTTTGCCTCCTTCTGGGCGCCGCCGTCCTTCTTGATAGCCTTCTCGAATTTGGCAAAACGCTTGTTGTTGTCGATCGCAACTCTCCAAAATTCCTCAGGAGAATTCTCAAGGAGATTCTTTGCCTCATATGCGACATCATATTTGCCGACAAACTTCTCTGCCCTCTTGTCGATGGCATACATCGAGACATACATCACGACCACTGCCAAAAGCAACATAATCCTTTTCATAAGCAATGACATTAAAAATTCAACGACTCTCAATAATTTCTCCACAAAGATAATAATCTCTCATGACATATAATACATCTCAATCAAATTTTTTCATGCCGTCAATTCCCTTTTTCATATTCGGAAGCGCTATCCAATCTTTGACACTTTACAAAGATAATCATCTTCAACACTGTAGGTTGCTACAATTTCAATGTAGCACCGAACGAATCACAATAAAATCATATCGTTGAATAGCGATTGCTTCCCCCCTTTCCCTTTATCCGAATTTCCGTGTTTTCAGAATGAAGACTTTGACGTTTAGAGGATTTTTGCTAATTTTGCATTCCACTCCCCTCTCTCTTGTCCTGTCAGCCATATCGGCATATATGCCGGGATGGCTAAACGGGTTTTGTAGGAAACAATGGGGGCTTCATCCGCCCATTCATTAACAAAAATATTAGACAAAAATTCAACACATAAACATATGGCAAATCAGGAACTGACCGAACAAGAAATCGTACGCCGCAACAGCATGCAGGCCTTGCGCGACAGAGGCATTGAGCCTTATCCGGCCCCCGAATACGTAGTGACAGGACATTCTGCCGAAATCAAGGAAACTTTCGTCGACGGGCAGGAACCGGCTCGCGAAGTGGCCGTGGCGGGACGCCTCATGAGCCGCCGCATCATGGGGAAAGCCTCATTCATCGAGCTTCAGGATGCCGAAGGGCGCATCCAGGTCTACGTAAGCCGCGACGACCTATGCCCCGGGGAAGACAAAGATGCCTACAACGTGGTCTTCAAAAAGCTTCTCGACATAGGCGACTTCATCGGAGTGAAAGGCTACGTATTCCGCACCCAGATGGGGGAAATCTCCATCCATGCACAGGAAATCACGGTCCTCTCTAAAAGCCTTCGTCCGCTCCCGATCGTGAAGATGAAAGACGGCAAAGCCTACGACGCCTTCACCGACCCCGAGCAACGCTACCGCCAGCGTTACGTCGATCTCGTCGTCAACAAGGGAATCAAAGACATTTTCATCAAACGCACGAAAATGTTCAACTCCATGCGTGAGTATTTCAACTCCCACGGCTACATAGAGGTGGAGACCCCTATCCTTCAGGCAATCCCCGGCGGCGCTTCGGCTCGCCCGTTCATCACCCATCATAACGCACTCGATATCCCCCTTTACCTCCGCATCGCCGATGAGCTTTACCTGAAACGCCTTATCGTAGGAGGCTTTGAGGGAGTCTATGAATTCTCAAAGAATTTCCGCAACGAAGGCATGGACCGCACCCACAACCCCGAGTTCACCTGCATGGAAATCTACGTCTCCTACAAAGACTACAACTGGATGATGGCCTTCACCGAGAAGATGCTCGAAAAAATCTGTCTCGACGTCAACGGCACCACCGAAGTTAAAGTGGGCGACAACACAATCTCCTTCAAGGCCCCCTACCCACGCGTCACCATGACCCAGGCAATCCTCGACAAGACCGGATTCGACATCACCGGAAAGACCGAAGAGGAGCTCCGCGCCTTCTGCAAGGCAGAGGGAATCGAGGTCGACGAGTCCTTCGGCAAGGGAAAGCTTATCGACGAGATTTTCGGTGAGAAATGTGAAGGTTCGTTCATTCAGCCGACTTTCATCATCGACTATCCCATAGAGATGTCGCCCCTGACCAAGCGCCACCGCAACGATCCGCGCCTTACCGAACGCTTCGAGCTTATGGTCAACGGCAAGGAACTTGCCAACGCCTACTCGGAGCTCAACGACCCGATCGACCAATACGAACGGTTTGTAGAGCAGATGCGCCTTGCCGATAAGGGCGACGACGAAGCCATGATCATCGACGCCGATTTCATCCGCGCCCTCGAATACGGCATGCCCCCGACTTCGGGAATGGGCATCGGTATGGACCGTCTCGCAATGCTGATGACCGGACAATCCACCATTCAGGAAGTGCTTCTGTTCCCTCAGATGCGTCCTGAGAAAAAGCAGGTCAAGGAGGAGCAGGAAAAGGAGGCTGAATGATGGGCGGATTGGGAAAGATTGCCGTTGTGGGAGCCGGCAGCTGGGCCACTGCTCTCGCCCGTCTGCTCCTGCTCAACAACGACCGTATCGCGTGGTATGTACGGCGCCCCGAGCGCATCGAGGAGTTCATAAAATCCCGTCGCAATCCGGTCTATCTCAGCGACGTCATATTCGACACGACAAGAATAGACTTCCATTCCGACATCAACGTGGTTGTCGGGGCGGCCGACACCTTGGTCGTGGCCATTCCCTCCCCCTACTTCAAGGCTGAGGCTGAAAAAATCTCAATCCCGCTGGAGGGAAAGAACATCGTTTCCGCAGTAAAGGGAATCGTGCCCGACGACAATCTGATCGTGACCGAATGGTTTGCCCGCCGCTACGGATGCCGGGAAGAGAACTTGCTCGTCATCGGCGGCCCTTGCCATGCCGAGGAGGTCGCGCTCGACCATATGAGCTATCTGACCATTGGCTGTCGCGACACCGGGAAAGCCCGCCTCTTCTGCGACGCCATATCCGGCCCCAAACTTAAGACCATCGTCTCCGACGACGTTGCCGGCATCGAATATGGAGCAGTCCTGAAAAACGTCTATGCGATAGCATCCGGAATTATCGACGGAATGAAGGCCGGCGATAATTTCAAGGCTATGCTCGTCTGCAACGCCGTCTCGGAAATGCGAAGGTTCATCGATTCTGTAGACCCCATGCATCGCGACATCTGCCGCTCGGCTTATCTCGGCGACTTGCTCGTGACATGCTACAGCCTCTTCTCACGCAACCATAATTTCGGTGCGATGATCGGGAAAGGCCATAGCGTGAAAGCAGCGAAAATGGAAATGGAAATGGTGGCCGAGGGGTACTACGGCACCCGCTGCATCCATCAGATCAACCGGACGGACACCCACGTCGATATGCCAATCCTCGATTGTGTCTACTCCATCCTGTATGAAGGACGCAACCCAAGGGAGGCATTCAGGGAAATAGCAGATTCCTTCACTTAAAACATTTATTCCCGGGTAGACGTTCTTACATAAGAGGACGTCTTCCCTTATCAGGGAATTGGCCATTACCGTTTACGAAATTAATTTACCAAAATATATCAACAAGACAATGAAATCTATTGAAATCAACATTCAGGATGCTCTTAGTTTCGCGCAAAATCAGTTTGACTCCAACAAAGCTCAGGCTGAGGAGGCATTCGGAAAACTCGAAAACGGCTCCGGAGAAGGCAACGACTTCCTCGGCTGGCTCAAGCTCCCCTCTTCTGTGAAGCCGGAGCTCGTGGAGAGCATCGCAAAGACGGCCGCCCGTCTGCGTAAGAACTGCGAATACGTGGTCTGCGTCGGCATTGGAGGCAGCTATCTCGGTGCGAAAGCCGTCATCTCCGCCCTCTCGGATTCTTTCGCTGATTTCTACGCTCCCACTCCCGGCAACCCAAAGGTGCTTTATGCCGGACAGAACATCGGCGAGGAGTATACCGCCGAGCTTGAGAAGCTTCTTGACGGAAAGAAATTCGGAATTATCGTAATCTCAAAGAGCGGAACCACCACCGAGCCCGCAATCGCTTTCCGCATACTCAAGGAATTGCTTGAGAAGCAGGCCGGCAAGGAAGCAGCAAAAGACCTTATCGTTGCCGTGACTGATGAGAAGAAAGGTGCGCTACGCACTCTCGCCACCCAGGAGGGCTATGAGACATACGTGATTCCCGACAACGTCGGCGGCCGTTTCTCCGTGCTGACCCCGGTCGGCTTGCTCCCGATTGCCTGTGCCGGCTTCGACATCGCCAAGCTTCTTGAAGGCGCCGCTGAGATGGAGCAGACTGCCAAGAACCCCTCTGAGGAGAATCCCTGCGAGGTCTACGCCCGTATGCGCAATGCCCTTTATCAAAATGGAAAGAAGATTGAGATTCTCGTCAACTATAATCCCAAGCTCCATTTCTTCGCTGAATGGTGGAAGCAACTCTATGGCGAGAGCGAAGGGAAGGATGGCAAGGGCATATTCCCCGCTGCCGTAGATTTCACCACCGACCTACACTCCATGGGCCAGTGGATCCAGGAAGGTGAGCGCACAATCTTCGAGACCGTCCTCTCCGTGAAAGAGCCGGCCATCACGCGCCGCATTCCGGAAGATGCCGACAACCTCGACGGCATCAATTATCTTGCCGGGAAACGCATCGACGAAGTCAACAAGATGGCAGAGCTTGGCACGAAGATAGCCCACGTAGATGGCGGAGTGCCCAACATGCGCATCGACATCGACAAGCTCGACGAGCACTCTCTCGGCCAACTCATCTATTTCTTCGAGAAAGCCTGCGGCATCAGCGGCTATATGCTCGGCGTGAACCCGTTCAACCAGCCCGGTGTGGAGGCCTACAAGAAAAACATGTTCGCTCTCCTCGAAAAGCCCGGCTACGAGAAAGAGACCGAAGCCATCAAGGCAAAACTCTGACCCCAAAGACAACATCCGAATTGAATAGCAGCCATATCTAACTGCTATAATTCGAGAAACCAAAATATATCAGGAGGCTGGAAATTTCCGGCCTCCTGATATATTTTATATGTATAGGCTGAAAAGCGGTTTGTCGAAAGGTGGCCACCCAAAAAGTAGTCGATATCCAAAGAGAATTAGCATGCCGTAGCCTATAGCGCAAGGTGGACAATCGCGCTTTTTTGGTGGATAAATACGCTTATTGTGTTAATTCCTACTGAGGTTTCTGAAAAATGAATTAAATTTGCGATCCCATGCGAGGCAGGCCGACTTTCCCTTCTCCCCCGGCCTTGACATCGCATCCTCGTAAGCCTATCATTTATCATGAAACCTAGAAAACTCATAGCCCTGCTGATTCCTGCGCTCTTTGCGCTGCTGCAATGCCACGCGATGCCGGCGCCTAAGGTCGCCGACATCTATACCGCGTCACATCTGACGATGCGCGAAGGCTTGTCGCATAATTTCGTGGAAGACATTTTCCGCGACTCCAAAGGATTCATATGGATCGCCACCTCCGGTTCGCTTGCCCGTTATGATGGCTATCGGTTTGTCAATTTCACCCCGAATTCTCCCGCACGCTATCTGAAAAGCACTTTCGTAAGAAAACTTGCAGAAGACAGCCGGGGCCGTCTTTGGGTGGCAAGCGACGGCGGCATAGATATTATCGACACCGACAACCTGTCTCCCGTCGAACTCCCCGACCCTACCGGGAAATTCCGGAAAATCTGCAGGCAGCCCTCAGGCTACATCTCCGTCTCTGCCGAAGGAGACATCTGGATCCGCACCTACGAAGAGATAATCTGTCTCCACTTTGACGAGGAAGGAAATCTGGCAGACATAGTGTCAATACCCCATCATTCAAAGTCAATCTACATCACCGGAGCCGTAAAGCCTGTTTCGGGAGACGGCATCTGGGCCGGTATCGGCGGGAAAGTATGCAAACTCAGCTATTCAGCCGGAAAAATCAAGACAACCCCCATATCCCAAGGACTCGCATTCGACGTTGATGTCAACATCGCGGATTTTCTTGAAAAGAATGGTAGGATATGGGTGGCGACCGACATAGGTCTTTTCTGCTACGACCGGAAATCTGACCAAGTCAAATCATATCACACCGGACTGGAAGAAGCCGGAATGCTGTCGCAAAACGTGCTCACTTCATTAGCGGTATCTCCCCGGGGCAACCTTATCGTCGGGTCGCTCAACGGCATGAATGTATATGACGAGACTTCCGACCGTTTCTCTCATCTCAAACTCTCCGACCTGAGCCGCGAACATCTTGGGCTCAACAGCGACTTTATCAACTGCCTGCTTCTTGAGAATGGAAATCTTTGGGTCGGGACCGAGGGATGTGGCATAGGGCTGATTCATCCCCGATCCCTTTTCGCAAAGACTCTTCGCCATAATTACGATAATCCGGCTTCACTCTCCCCAAATCCTGTAAATGCTATTTATGAAGACAGCGAAGGCAACGTCTGGATCGGCACCGTCGAAGGCGGACTCAACCGGGGACGCTCCGACTTCAACGGAGGGTTCTCTCATTTCCGCTTCCCCGATGTGCTATCCCACAACTCCGTAAGCGCCATCACAGGCGACCGCGACGGGCATCTTTGGGTCGGAACATGGGGAGGCGGGCTCAATCTCCTGAGCCGCACGAACCCCAATAAGAAGGCCACCGTATTCCGCACCACAGACAATGCCCGCCACAAACTCGACTACATAGGCACCCTTGCCTACGACCCCTACAACAACGCTATATGGATAGGTGCGAATCTCGGAATCTACATCTACAATATCAATTCCGGCCGCCTCTCCCTTCCCTTTCCCGAAGCGGCCAATGCCAAGGGGAGCGTGGCTTCTGTCGTCTCCGCCGACGGAATTCTATGGATTGGCGGACTGGAAGGGATGTATGCCATCGACCTTCGGCGCCGGTCCGACAAGGATTTCTCCTTCCGACGTTATCTCTGCAAACTCGACAAACCCGAGACCGAGGCCGCAGAAAAAATAACGGCACTTGCCGTAGCCAACGACGGCACTCTTTGGGTCGGATCAAACGGCAACGGAATATACCGGCGCACATTTGTAGATGGGAAAGAGACATTCGTAAACTACAGCACGGCCGACGGCCTGCCCAACGACGTGGCCCACGGAATAGCCGAAGACACTCACGGAAATGTCTGGGTCTCCACCTACCACGGATTGGCTTGCCTAAAAAAGGATGGCCAGATCGTCAACTACGATTGCTCTAATGGGATAGACACCGAGCAATTCTATTGGAACGCGTCCCTGCGCCTTGCCAACGGCGACATCCTGTTTGGAAGCGTCGACGGTTTGCTTGCCGTAAAAGGTGAGGCACCGGAATCCGACAACAAATCCTTCCCGGTGGTGTTCACGTCAGCCTCGTCAGATTCCGGACAAAGCTACGCGCTATCGTCCGGCGGAATGAGCATCCCTGAAGACGAAAAGTCGATGGAGATGGCTTTCTCGTCGCTTGATTTCGCGGGAGGGAGGCAAGGGCATTTCTTTTATAGGATGGTGGGGTTCGACGATGAATGGAAGGAGCTCCCCACCGGGCGCAATAGCGTCAGCTACACCAATTTGAGTCCCGGAGATTATTCTCTTGAGGTGAAATATGTAGCCGCCGGTCAGTCTGCCCATTCCGCCCCGGTCTCATCCTTCAAGATTGAAATCGTGCCCAATTTCTACAAACGCTGGTGGTTTATCTTCATTCTTTTGGCAGCGGCCCTCGCCATAGTCTGGACCATTTACCGCTGGAGGGTCAGGGATCTCACGAAGCAGCGCAACAATCTCCGCAATGCTGTCGATGAGGGAGTGAAGGAGATCAGCCAGCAAAAGAATCTAATCGAAGCCCATGCCAAGGAACTGCTGATTCAGAACGAAGAGCTCAAGCACCGCAATGCTCAGATCAGCGAGCAGAAGACCCAGCTTGCCGAGATGAACCGGAAGGTCCAGAAGATGACCGTCGACCGGATATCCTTCTTCACCAACATCACCCATGAATTCCGCACCCCGATCACCCTCATCATCGGTCCGATTGAAAGAGCCCTGAAGCTAAGTTCGAATCCAAAGGTGATCGAGCAGCTGAATTTCGTGGAACGGAACTCAAAATATCTCCTCTCGCTCATCAACCAGCTTATGGATTTCCGAAAGGTGGAGGCAGGGAAAATAGAGATTCTACCGACGCGCTCGAATTTTGAGAAATTCGTAGAGGAAGTGGTGCTTCCTTTCCGCGCATATGCCGAAGAGCGTCATATAGAGATTGGCATGAGGTTTCATATCCGGTCGGCAGAATTCAGCTACGACCGGGAGGCCATACGCAAAGTGCTTATCAACCTTCTCGGGAATGCCATAAAATTCACTCCCGACAACGGGCGTGTCACTCTTTACGCAGCCTTGTTCAAAAGCACACTTTGCAACCATCCCAACACTCTCTACATAAGCGTCTCCGACACCGGCAACGGCATCGACGAGGCCGACATCGACAAGGTGTTCAACCGCTTCTATCAGGGTAAGAGCCAGATTAAATATCCCCTTATCGGAGCTTCCGACAGCGGAATCGGCCTGTATCTTTGCCGGAAGATTATGGAGGTCTACGGCGGAAATATCTCCGTGCGCAACAATCATGGAGCCGGGTGCACGTTCCGTGTGCTCGTGGGCGTTCCTGACGAAGACCTTGCCATAAAGGTCGATTCTGACGCTACCTCTGGAAATGCCGGACAGTCTTCCGGCGACGCCCCTCAGGCAGAGTCCGGAACCCGACTGACCGTATTGGTTGTGGAAGATAATTCCGACATGCGCTCATATGTGCGCTCAATCCTGACCGATTTCTACGACGTGGTGGAAGCCGCCGACGGTCGCGAAGGTCTCGACATCCTCCTTTCCCGCAACATCGATTTCGTGATCTCCGATCTCATGATGCCGGTCATGGACGGCATAGAGTTTTCCAAGAGGGTAAAGGAGAATTTCGAGATTTCCCACATCCCCTTCCTGATGCTGACTGCGAAGACCTCTTCCGAGTCTCGCCTCGAAGGCTATCGCTCGGGAGTGGACGAATATCTCCAGAAGCCTTTCGATGAAGAGATTCTCCTCGCCAGGATAAAGAATATCCTGGAGAACAAGCGTCGCTACCAGCGACAGTTTACTGCCGATTTGAAGACCGATGCCCTCAATGTCCCGGAAGAGAGTGTCGACAAGAAATTCGTCGACAAGCTGCTTGAATCCCTGGCCAACAATTATAAGAATTCCTATTTCGACGTGGGTGACCTTGCCGAATCGCTCGGCGTGAGCCGCAGTCTGTTGGGAAGAAAGGTGCAGAGCCTCGTGGGCGAGACTCCGACGCAGTTTATACGCACCTATCGCCTGAAAATCGCACGTGAACTGCTCCTGAAAAACCGCACGAGCCATGCCATGAACATCTCCGAGATTGCTTTTGAAGTCGGATTCAACGACAGCAAATATTTCACCCGCTGCTTCACCCGCCACTTTGGCCTCCCGCCCAGCTCCTTGCTCAAAGACAAGCCTGACTGACACTTACCAACCTATTACCAACATGGCCCATTGTCGGATTTAAAAAATTTGCATCTTTATTAACTTATTTTTGGTTTTGTCCACCTTATTTATTGAAATTTCCACCTATCCACAGCCAATTGAGACTAATTTTGCACACGCTTCCGTCCCCCCGGGGGATGGAGACGATGAAAGTTAAACCAATTAAACAAACCTAATATCATTATGAAGACTGAAAAATGGATGCTTCCGGCAGCGTTTGCCATTCTCCTCTCGGCAACCGCCTCCTGCGACGACTGGGGGAAGCAGGATCCCCCGGCGGGGAACCAGGTCATTCCGACACTCGAAAACGTGGCGGCATATGATTTCGAGGCCGAGGAGGGAATCGACCCCTCATGGAGGCTCGTGGCTAATCCGGGTGGCAACGCCCCGCAAATCATCAACGATGAGACCGAGCTGAAAGGCGGGAAGGTGCTCGAAATTGCGGGTGGACATGCCGTAATCGCAAATCCCCTCAACAGGGTCGTGCTCCAGAACGCGGTGTCGCTGACATTCTGGCTCTACCAGCCGGTAGCGACCGCGACGGATGACGATGGAAACGAGACCACACAACCCCAAGACATCTCCTCTCCACTTATTACATTCGAAAACGACACGGCCAACGGCCGGCTCGCATTCAATGCCAACGGCGGCATAACATATAATGCCGCCGATGGGGAATGGATTGAAAACGATCCCTCCTCCGTCACGACAGGATACCTCAACCCCGGGGAATGGCATTACGTGGCCATCATTGTCGATGGCGACGGATATGACTACTACGTCGACGGCGACCGCAAGGTCAGCAAGCCTGTCGTGGATTTCGATTGCTCAAAAATCGTGAAATTTGCCAACAACGTCCCCGTCATGACAATTGGTGGAGCGGAGACTGCAAGCCGCTGGCTCATCGACGACCTCAAGGTCTACCGCAACAAAATCACCGAGAAGGAGACCAAGCGACCCAATCTCGGAGGTGGCAGTTCCGACGAGCCTGTCATCGACCTATCGACCTGGACCCTGGTCGGCAATGAAGACAACACCACCGGATTCTGGAGCACATGGGCTCCTTACGTCAATCTCACAGGCGACGGCACCATCCACTACGACTTCTATAATTTCCACGGAGGAAAGACCGACAACTGGTGCAACTGGGGTCTTGTTCTGACCAATGGCCCCGAACGCGGTGGCGACGGCTATCTTGAATATCTTTATCTTCGCGCCGATGCCTACGGATGGGGTGCCAACTACAATGGCGACAATATCAAACATGACTTCGACTTCGGCACATTCATGGCAGAGATGGACGGAGCTTTCATATCTATGGACATCACCCGCTCCGAAACGGACGTGACCGTCACTGCTGTCATCACCGCCGCCGACGGCAAGACCCAACGCAACTACTCCATAAAAGTTGAAGGAGTCGACAGCGAAGTGCTTGGCACTTTCCTCACTTGCGAAGGCTCCCACCTGCGTATAAATCCCGAGACCGTATTCGTCGGACAGACCTACAAGCCCAAGCAGCTCATGACAGGAGCGGCAGACCTTTCCACCGGATTCTGGGGAGCCCATTCTCCCAACAACCGTTTCGACGGTCCGTTCAAGAATTATGGCTTTGAGTTTACCAACCATTCCACAGGCGGCGCCAACTGGAACAACTGGGTTCTCGTATGCTCCAACGGGCCCTGGGTAGGTGAAGACGGCTATGCGGAGCATTTCGTTGCCCGTTCCGATGCCTATGGCTGGGGAGCCGCTTCAGAAGCCGGGAAAATATCCTACGAACAAACCTATAATTTTGACACATATGCCGCCGACATGGTCGACGCCAAGGTGAAAATCATAATGTCGTACGACGGCAGCAAGCTGACAATCTTCAACACCACCACTACGGCAGATGGCCGCCAACTCCCCGACTACAAGATCACGGCCAATGAGATTCCCGCTCCGATCGGACTCTTCTTCACGGTCGATGGCTCATGTCTTGAATTCTCCAAAGTGGGCTACTATCCTTGGTCGACTGTCGGAAAATAAACCAAATACTTAAAATCTAATGTGTGGCCGGATTCCGGCACACTATAACATGACATCAATATGAATAATAATCGAATAACAGCCGAAGGACGGCGGAGCTTCTCGCTCCGCCTCCTCCTCCCGCTTCTGTTGCTGGCCCTGGCCGCATTCCCGGCTGCCGCGCAGATCGTGAAGGGTGTCGTGACCGATCCCTCCGGAGAACCGTTGATAGGGGCGACAGTGCTCGAAAAGGGTTCCACCAACGGCACCGCCACCGACATCGACGGAATGTTCCAACTGAATCTTAAGGATGCGAGAAAAGGCATTCTCGTGGTTTCATACGTAGGCTTCGCCTCTCAGGAAATCCCCGTAGCCGGCAAGACCGACTTCAAAATCGTCCTTCAGGAGGAGAGTGAGGTGCTCAACGACCTCGTTGTCGTGGGCTATGGCCAGCAGAAGAAGGAATCTGTGGTCGGAGCAATCTCACAGGTGAATTCCGGCGACCTTCTCGAAACCCCGTCGGCCAACCTCTCGCAGGCTATCGCCGGAAAGATTCCCGGAGTCATCACCTCTCAGACCTCCGGTGCACCGGGCGCCGACGACGCAGCCATCTATATCCGTGGACGCGCCACTTTCTCCGGCGACGCCCAGCCCCTTATTCTCGTCGACGGAATCGAGCGTTCTTTCTCGCAAATTGCTCCCGACGATATCGAGACCATATCCGTGCTTAAAGACGCCTCCGCGACAGCAGTCTATGGTGTGCGCGGTGCAAACGGCGTAATGCTTATCACGACAAAGCGTGGCAAGGATCAGAAGCCGGTCGTGAGCCTCACTGCCTCATGGCAATGGCAGACCCCTACCCGCAAGGACACGTATCTCGACTCCTACCAGTCCGTATCGCTCCTTGAAGAGGCCCTCGCCAACGACGGACTCCCTTCCCAATACTCCTCCTCCGACATAGAAATGTATGGTCGCTCGGTGGCAGGTCAGCTTTCCGGTATCGACGCGCTGCTTTATCCCAACGTCGATTGGTATGACGAAATCCTGCGCTCTTCCGCTCCATCGCAACGCTACAATGCCAGCGTGCGCGGCGGCACTAAGCGTATGCGCTATTATGCCTCGCTTGAATACTACGACCAGGAGTCGCTTTTCAAGAATCTCTCCAACGACCCCTATGGAAACTCCTCATCCCTCAACTATAAACGCTACGGTTTCCGCGCCAACGCCGACTTCTTCCTGACGAAGGACCTCCAGCTCTCCGTCAACTTCGGCACCCGCTTCGAAGAACGCCGCGGGCCCAATTCTGATGAGCGCGATAATTTCAGCAACATTTTCTATCAGCTCAACCACACTCCGGGCTGGCTCTTCCCGATCGCTTATCAGGTCAGCGACGGCGACATGACGAAGACTCTCTACGGCGGTTCTTCGCAATATCAGAGCAACGTCTACGCCACTCTCGCTGAGGGAGGATACTACAAAGGCACCAACACCGTCAACGAGACGAACTTCATCGCCGACTATAAGATGGACTGGCTGACACCCGGCCTCTCCGCCCGCGCAATGATGAGCTTCGACTATGAAAGCTACCACCGCACGCTCTACTCCAAAGGATTCGCCACCTATGAGCTCAACGACCGTGCCAACTACGAAAGCATTGATGCCTACAACCGATTCAACAAAGACACGCAGCTGACCAACTCCCGCGACAGCTTCTCTCTTTATAAGCTCTACATGGAGGCTCAGGTGAACTACTCACGCGTGTTCGACGATGTCCACGATGTGACGGCAATGGTGCTTTACATGCAAAACGACCTTCGCCGCAATTCCGAACTGGCTCGCCGCTATCAGGGTGTCGTAGGACGTGTCACCTACGCATTCGACAGCCGCTACCTCTTCGAGTTCAATGCCGGATACAATGGTTCCGAGAACTTTGCAAAGGGACGCCGCTTCGGCTTCTTCCCCGCCTTCTCCGCTGGTTGGCGTATTTCGCAGGAAAGCTTCATGGAAAGAACGTCCGACTGGCTAAGCAATCTCAAGCTCCGTGCATCCTACGGACAGGTCGGCAACGACAACGCCAACAATCAGCGTTTCCTCTACGAACAGAAATGGAGCCAGATCGGCAACGACTACTATTTCGGCAACTCCGGAGTGACCGGAATATTCGAGCAGCAATATCCCAACTATCTCGTGACGTGGGAACGCGCCCACAAATACAACGTCGGCCTTGAATTCGGATTCTTCAACAATGCCCTTTCCGGAAACATCGACTTCTTCTGGGAGAAGCGAAACAATATCCTCGCCGAATATCAGACCCGCCCACTGTGGTTCGGAAGCACATCCGCACTCGGAAACCTCGGAAAGACCGAAAACAAGGGTTTTGAAATCGAGCTCCATTACTCCAACATGATTGGCAACGATTTCAAATACAACATCGGGGCGACCTACTCACATGCCAAGAATAAAATCACAGAGATGAACGAGCCTGCCGGAAAGACCGATTATCGCAAGCGCACGGGCCACGTCATCAACCAATACTTCGGTCTTGTGGCCGACGGATTCGTGACCAAGGCCGACATCGACGGTGGCAACCTCCCCGTTTCGACTTTCGGCGACGTGAAGCCCGGCGACCTCAAATACCGCGACATGAACAAAGACGGCTTCATCGACGAGCGCGACGATACATTCATCGGATATTCCGACATCCCGGAAAACACGTATGCCATCAACCTCGGGGCTGAATGGAAAGGAATCGGCTTCAGCATGATGTTCCAGGGCGTTGACCACGTCAGCCGCTACTACGACGCAGAGGCAATGTTCGCCTTCGTGGCAGGCGGCAAGGTAAAGGTACATCATCTCGACCGCTGGAATCCCTCCCGCAGCGAGGCGGAGAACCTGGCAAATGCCAAATATCCTCTCCTCCACTACGACAGCTACGGCAACCACAACCAACGCGCCAACTCCTTCTTCCTGAAGAACGGCTCCTTCTTCCGCCTTAAGAACATCGAGCTCTCCTACTCTCTCCCGGAGAAATGGATCAAGCACGTCGGGATGAGCCAATGCCGCGTTTTCTTCAATGCCAACAATCTCGTCACGTGGGACCACCTCAACGGCCTGACCGATCCTGAGAGCAACGGCTCCAACCGCTATCCCATCTGCAAGACCATGAACGTAGGCCTTAACATCCAATTCTAATCCCGTAAGAAACAATGAACAAGATTTCAAGAATATTAGCCCTGGCAGCCATTGTCGGCGCGGCGGGATTGACCTCCTCCTGCAGCGACTTCCTCGACAAGCAGCCATCCAATGAGCTCACCAAAGAGAAAGTGCTCGCCGACTGGAACCTCTTCGAGCAATTCCACTACGACACATACAACTTCCTTCGCCATGGCGCCAACCGCCTCAGCGGCTCCTGGCTCGACTCCTCCACAGATCTAGCGCATACGTCGTTCGCCTCAGGCGGAACGCGCACGTCGTTCAACATCGGCAATTATTATGGAGGAGGCGGATGGTCGGAACTCTACGACACATGGGAAAGCCGCTATCGCGCAATCCGCAAATGCAATTTCGTGATTGAGTATGCCACGACCGTGCCCAAGAACCCGCGCAACTCCGATGAAGAGCATGCCGGATTCGTAAGGGTGCTGACTGCCGAGGCCCGTATGCTCCGCGCTTTCTTCTATTGGGAAATGTTCCTCCGCTACGGACCCGTGCCCATCGTCAATGAGGTGCTCGACCCATCGGAAGATATGATCACGCCCTACACGAAACGCCCCTCGACGAAGGAATTCGTTGTAGACTTCATTCTCCGCGAACTTCAGGAATGCGAAGCCGATCTGCTCGATTATTCCACGGCCTGGGCCACGGCCCGCGCCGGGCGCGTGTCGCAGCCCGCCGCAAGAGCCCTCGCTTCGAGAATCAAGCTCTACATGGCTTCTCCCCGTTTCGCCTCCGAGAGCGGAGTGACCTGGCAGCAGGCCGCCGACGCAGCCAAGAACTTCATCGACACCTACGGAGCCAATTTCGGTCTTTTCGCCCAGGCCAACATCGCCCCTGAGGAGAATTATGGCAACGCCGTGCTCTTCTCCACTTATTCAGGAGCCAACAACGAGACAATCTTCTTCCGCAACGATGCCGCGATCAACTGGGACGGCATTTCGCAAGACACCCCCGTCGGTGAAGGTGGAAGCGGAGGCAACTGCCCCTCGCAGAATCTCGTCGACATGTATGACATGGCCGACGGCTCCTCCCCCTTCGCCCAATATGACGCAACCGGCGCTCCGGTCTATCCCTCCGGCGCACAAACTCCGGCAATCAACCCGGCAAGCGGCTACTCCGACGCCGCGATGTGGGAAAACCGCGACCCGCGTCTGAAAGGCACCGTGCTTTACCAAGGCACCCCCTGGGGCACAATGCGCGACAATTCGACAATCGATGTCCGCCCGGGCATGGCCGACAATCCCATCGGCAACGCCAACGCCACCCAGACCGGCTACTACATGCGCAAGTATATCCCCGCCACTATTCTGAGTTCCAATCATGGCGGTTCGGCTCTCCGTCTCTGGACCATCATCCGATATGCCGAGATAATGATGAACTATGCCGAGGCCATGAATGAGGTCAACGGCCCCTGTCCCGAGGTATTCCAGATGCTCGACGCCGTGCGCGGACGAGCAGGAATAGCCGGCACTGTGGCCGACCGTGCCGACCTGCAGAGTAAAGAGGCCATGCGCAACTTCATCCACAAGGAGCGCACCGTGGAATTCGCTTTCGAGGAACACCGCTCCTGGGACGTGCGCCGCTGGAACGTGGCTGTCGAAGCCCTCGCCCGGCCCATCTATGGAGTCAACGTGGCCATGGACGGAACCCTGTCGCGTAAAATCACGCAGCAAAGGGTATTCCAAGAGAAGATGTATCTTTATCCTATCCCGGAGACTGAGATATGGAAAACCAATATCGACAACAACCCCGGATGGTAACCCTTATTTCCTATGACTGAAAAAATCGAACAGATATGAACAACATCATAAGACATATGTCGCTTAAGGGCAGGATGGTCCTGACCGCAGCAGTCTTCGCGGCCTGCTCCCTCTCTGCGACTGCCGACAAGACCGGCAACGTGCTTAAAGGAAGGGTCGTTGACCCCGACGGAAAGCCTATCCCCGGAGCGATGGTCAATCTTGCCGAACAAAGCAAGATGGTCTTCACCGATGAAGACGGCAATTTCTCCATCTCCGACGCCAACTACGACGACGAGGTCAACGCAAAATGCGTCGGCTATCTGACCGCCATCACCCCGGTGGAGAATTTCAACGCGCCGATCACGATCGTGCTCCAGCCCGACAACGACCCCTACTCCCACGAAGTGGCCGTGGCTTTCGACACGCTGCAGAAAAAACTGCTGACCGACTCCCGTTCGGTCGTGAGCGGCGAGGAACTGCAGCGTTATCCCGTCACGGTGCTCCAGAACTCCTTTAGCTCCCTGCTGCCGGGCGTGCAGACCTATGAATGGTCGTCGGAGCCAGGATGGTCGGAGACTACGATGTACGTGCGCGGACTTCGCACAATGAATACCAACGCCCGAAGCCCGCTTATTATCGTCGACAACGTGGAGCGCGACCTATCGTTCCTCGACGCTTTCCCGATTGAAAGCGTGACGGTGTTGAAAGACGCAGCCGCCTCAGCCCTCTACGGTATGCGCGGAGCCAACGGCGTTATCCTCGTGACGACAAAACGTGGCGAGGCCGGAAAAACCCATATCAACTTCACCCAGGAGGTGGGATTCCAGACCCTCTGCGACAAGATGGAGGTGCAGGATTCCTACAACATGGCCCTGACCCGCAACCAGGTGCGCTATCTCTCCGGAATGGAGCCGATGTATTCCCCCGAACAGATTGAGAGATACCGTCAGGTGTGCAATGGTCAGCCAATGGAAGGAATGGACCGCTACCGTTATTTCAATACCAACTGGTTTGACCAACTCTACCGCGAGACTGCCCCCGTGGTCAAGACAAATCTCCAGATTTCGGGCGGCAACAACCGCGCACGCTACTACGTGTCGTTCTCATATCTCCGTCAGGAGGGTATGTGGAACTCCAAATGGACAAACATGATGGACCGCTACTCCACCCAGCATATACTCAACCGCTGGAACCTGCGCACCAATCTCGACATCAACGTCAACAAGTATCTGCGCGTAGGCCTCGACCTGGGCGGACGTATCGACAACATCAACCAGCCTACTACCGGCGTGTTCGACCTCACAACATTCAGTGCCGTGGAGGCGAATCCTATGGAGCCCGTCTATACTCCCGGCGGAGAAATCTATTCATCCACCACCGCCCGCAACCCGGCCCGTCTGCTCGGATCCGCAGGCCAGGAGCGCAACCGCCGCCGCCTGCTTTACTCAACGGCGGAAGTCAATGGCTATCTCGACCCAATCACGAAAGGCCTGGAGGCAAATCTCGTGGTCAGCTTCGACGGCTTTGACGTGCATCAGGCCACTCAGCACAACAGCATCAATACGTATTCCTACGACTACATGAACATGGACGTGCAGCGTCCCGAGGATTTCAAGCTCAGCCAGACCACCACATACTCTGAGCTCACGAATCCAAGCTCTAACGAGCGTGCCAACTCCTGGACCCTCAACTTCCGTTTCGGATTCAAGTACGACCGCACCTTCGGCAAGCACCACGTCAATGCAAACGCCTTTATCCGCTCGTATCAGCAGCGTCTGAACGTGATTGAGGCAAACACCGACAACACCCAGTATTCTTCCGACCGTTTCCTCTCCTACAACGGCACGGCAACCTATGCCTACGACAACCGCTACATCCTTTCCGGAAATATCTCCCGGATGGGCAACGACAACTTCGACCCCGACAACCGCTGGGGCACGTTCTGGGGTGCATCGGGTGCCTGGGTGGCTTCCGAGGAAAGCTTCCTGAGAGGCACGGCCGTCGATCTGCTTAAGCTTCGCGCATCCTACGGAGTGACCGGACAGAGCAACACCGGAGCCGGACGCTATCCCTATCAGTCGATCTATTCCGCTCTCAACGGCTATGGCTTCGGCTACAACGCCACGTGGGTGCCCGGATACGCTGAGACTGTTGCCGGAAACCCCAACAGCCGCTGGGAAATATCCAAGATGGTCAACGTGGGTCTCGACTGGGATTTCTGGGATCGCAGGCTCTATGGCTCGGTCGACGTGTTCAAGGAATGGCGCAGCGACATTCTCGTGACCCGCTCCACAATTCCTTCCATGATCGGCATCTCATATGCAAAAGACTCCTATGGCAAGGTGGAGAGCAAAGGCTATGAAATCGTGCTCGGCCACGCCAACCGCATCGGCCGCGTGGGATACTCCATCGAAGGGCAGCTCTCCTGGAACACCAACAAAATCACGGAAATGGACGAGACCGAACCGCTCGTGCCCTGGCAGCGCAAGACGGGCAACCGCATCATGGAGGGTGGTACGACCGACCCCTTCGCAAGCCCATTCAACGGCAATGTCGGCGGCTGGAACCAGTATCAATTCGTGGAATGGGCTTCCGATCCCGACCGTGTCGCCACGAGCCAGGCCGACGCCATCGCCCATCCTGAGAAATATCCCTACAACACCGCCTCCGGCGGCAACCAGCCCCTCGGAACGGCTGTCTTCAAGGATCTCAACGGCGACCGCCTCATCGACGAGCGCGACATGACCCCCGTGGGATATACCATCATGCCGGAGCTTACCCCGTCGTTCGCCGTAAACGTCAACTATGCAGGATTTGACCTCCGCGCCGTGCTGACAGGCTATCTCAACCGCAGCGTCTTCATCTCTCCGGCGGCTTCGTTCTCCGGATGGTCGAACATGGGCACCCACGAGGTCACCAAGGCCTGGGGATACTACAACGACGATCCGCAAGACCCCCGCAACCTCAACGCTACATATCCGCGTCCCGTCTACGGCGGCTTCAACAACATCGACTCCAACCGCGACACGAAGACTTATCAGAACGACATTTGGGTGAAGAACGGCAACTATTGGAGCCTTCGCAACATCGAGTTCGGATATTCGCTCCCGACAAGCCTGATCTCTAAAATCCACATGAGCAAGTGCCGCTTCTATTTCAGCGCATACAACGTCTTCAATTGGAGCTCCCTCCCCGACGGAATGGACCCCGAGAAGCCAATGTCTTATTGCTGGTGGTATCCAAAGACCCGCATCTTCAATTTCGGTCTACAAGTAGAATTCTAATCCCGACATATCATGAAATTCAAATCCCTATATATCGCATCTGTGGCAGCCCTCACATTGGGGGCGGCCTCCTGCAGCGACTATCTCGACAAGGAGGTGGACCTCACGCAGCAGGCTGACAATGTCTTCGGCAACTACGACATGACCCGCGGCTTCCTCGCCCATCTCTACGAGGCTTTGCCCGATGCCTTCGCTCCCTACAATTCCGGCGACCTTCAGAATGCCTCGCGCGACTGCATGACCGACAATGCCATCTCTTATTGGAGCGGCCATTACTATCATTCCGTGGTCAACGACGGCTTCAATGCCAACAACCATATCTATTCCACCTACTATTGGGATCGCAACTATCCCGCTATCCGCGGGTGCAACCAATTTCTCCTGAATGCCCGCCCGAGCGTGATCGGCAACTCTGAGAAGCAGGGCGACGACAACCGTCTCTACGACCGCTGGATAGCCGAGGCACGTGTGCTCCGCGCCATCTTCCATTTCGACCTTGCCCAATGGTTTGGCGACATTCCAATCGTTGGTGAGGACGAGAGCGGCACGCCTATTATCTTGACCCCATCCTCAACACTGCCGGGACGCACCCCCTGCGCCGACGTGCTGAAATGGGTGGCCGACGAATGCGACAAGTATAAGGACGACCTCCCCTTCCGCTACTCCAACGAGGAGGAGAACTGGGGCCGCGTGAACGGCGCAGCCGCCTATGCGCTGAAGGCACGCGCCCTCCTTTACAGGGCTTCCCCGCTCCACAACACCACCGGCAACCAGCAGTGGTGGCAGGAAGCGGCTCAGGCCTGCCTCGAATTTTTCGAGAAAAACCGCCAGCAGAGCAACCCCTACCGTCTCTACCGCACCGACGACGACGACCCCAACCAGAACTATTACCAATGCTTCATATCGAATCCGGTGCTCAACAATGAGTATATCTTCAGCCGCTCCGTATGGACCACCCGCGTGATTGAAGAATGCCTCACCCCGGTAGGATTCCAGGGCAGCGCGTCATCATATGCCCGCACCAATCCCACCCAGAACCTCGTGGATTCGTATGAGACAATCAACGGTCTTCCTATCGACAAGGATCCCTCCTACGATCCCCAGAACCCCTATGCCAACCGCGACCCGCGCCTGGAGCAGACCATCTTCCATCATGGCACGGTATGGGGCGACAAGTTCAACAACGAGGAGCGCACGATCGACGTGACTTTCGGCACCGGCATCGACTTCCAGAGCCTTCATGGCGGAACCATGACCGGATATTACACGAAGAAATACGTCAACAACATGTCGTGGGACAAGCCGACAAACTATCGCCATGCCTGCCCCATATTCCGCTATGGCGAGATGCTCCTTAACGCCGCCGAAGCTCTCAACGAGGCAGGACGCACCAACGATGCCTATGCCTTCGTCAATGAGCTGCGCTCCCGCGTCGGCATGCCTCCCTACTCCGGCATGAGCCAGGCCGACCTGCGCGAACGCATCCGCAACGAACGCCGTATCGAGCTTTGCTTCGAAGACCACCGCTATTTCGACGAGCGCCGCTGGAAGCTCTTCGAGGGAAAATCCCCCGCGTCAGAGACCAACGAACCTTACTACAAGCAGGTCTACAACCTTTATGGAGTGACGGTTCATCCCGACGGTCCGCAGCTCTTCGTATTCGGCCCTGCAAGCACGTATCCGCTCCGAGTGTTCAACGCTCCGAAAAACTATTATATCCCCATCCCATACAGCGAGACGGTGAAAGCCAAGCTGCCGCAGACGCCGGGTTGGGAAATGTGATTCCGACATGAGGTCATTACATCCAATAAATGAAAATCATCATGAATAAATACTATATATCCGCCTTCGCGGCAGGTCTCCTATTTTTAGGGGCCTGCAGCGACGACGATGAGATCTGCTATCCCGAAGGACAAGGCATCGTGATCGAGATGCCCCAAGCCAAGGAAGTCGGGGGAACCCACGCCTCTTTCGCCTCTATCTTCCACATGAAAGGCGACGCCCACTACACGAAAGCCGGCTACGTCGTCAGCGAGACGGAAAATCCCACCATCTATGGCAGCGTCTACGATGCTACCATCTCCGGCGACACTATCAAGGCGGCGATATCCGGCCTTGCGCCCGACCGCGAATACCACGTCCGCGCCTTCATGAATGAATATAAAGGCAAGGTGGTGTATTCACAGGAAATAATCGTTAAGACAGGGGAAGGCACCATCGAGGAGGCTCTTGCCAACTACAAGGGGCCACAATACGTGGATTATTACGTCGACATTACCGGATGGGGCAACCGTAATCAATGGAATCTTGCAAACGTCCACGATCCTTCTGTGGTGAAGGCCGCCGACGGCTACTATTACATGTACCAGACCGACGCCTCCTACGGCAACGCCCACGTCGAAGGAGGCCATTTCCATGGACGTCGCTCAAAGGACCTCGTCAATTGGGAATATCTCGGCGGTACGATGCCGACGCTGCCGGATTGGATCGTGCCCAAGCTCAACGAAATCCGCAAATCGATGGGACTTCCCGACGCGGCTCCCGACGTGAACGCTTTCGGATATTGGGCCCCGAGCGTGGTGAAGGTCAACGACAATCTCTATCGCATGTATTATTCAATCGTTGTCCCCGGTCTCCTCAACGGCGAGAACACTTGGAGCGAACGTGCCTTCATCGGAATGATGGAGAATGCCGACCCCGCCAACAACGAAGGCTGGGAAGACAAGGGCTACGTAATAACCAACGCCTCCGACCGCGGCCTGAATTTCAATGTCTCCCCCACCGACTGGGGACACTGCTACTACAAGTTTAACGCTATCGACCCCTCTGCCATCATCACCGAGAGCGGCGAACATTGGCTGATCTATGGCTCATGGCACAGCGGCATTGCCGCCGTGAAGCTCGACCCCTCGACAGGAAAGACAGCCGCCGAACTCGGCAACCCATTCGGCAACACTGCCGACATCGCTCCTTATGGCAAACTAATCGCAACCAGGCAGAAAGGCAACCGCTGGCAGGGCTCGGAAGGGCCGGAGGTGGTATATCGCGACGGCTATTATTATCTTTTCCTCGCCTACGACGAGCTTGCACATGCCTACAACACCCGTGTGGTGCGCTCGAAGAATATCGAAGGCCCCTATCTCGACATCAACGGCACGGACGTGACCAACAACGGCGGCACGGCCCTTCCGGTAGTCACGCATCCCTACAAGTTCAACAATTCCCCCGGCTGGGAGGGATTCTCCCATTGCGCCGTCTTCAACGACGGAGAGGGCAACTGGTTTTATGCCTCGCAGGCTCGTTTCCCCGACAACTACGATGGCAACCCCTACAGCAACGCCATCATGATGGGCCACGTGCGCAGCATCGTCTGGACAAAAGAGGGCTGGCCTCTCGTGATGCCGGAGCGTTACGGCGCCGTGCCGCAAGTGCCGGTCTCGGAAGAGGAGCTTATCGGGGAATGGGAGCATATCGACCTCAGCTATTCTTTCGCAAAGATGAAAGAGTCGTCGGCAATGGTCTTCTCTGCCGAACACAAGGTGGCGGAAGGGACGTGGAAAGACGCCGACTGGAGCTACGATCCCTCGACGCAGATTCTGACTGCCAACGGAGTGGAACTTTACGTCAGACGTGAATGCGACTGGGAAGACCCCGCAAGAAGAGCCACGATTGTTTATGTCGGCGTGACCGGACAGAAGACTTATTGGGGCAAAAAGAAACTATGAAGCATGCAGAAATCATGATAAGACTTAAGAGCATATTCTGGGCTACGCTTTTTCTCGCTTTCTCCCTCCCCGTTTTTGGAGCGATGCCCAAAAGACCGGTGCATCGTTTCGATTCGGTCTATCCGGACGTCCACGACCCTGTCATGGCTTTCGACGACGGAAAATACTACATCTTCTCCACTGGTATGGGCGTGGGGATGATGTCGTCGTCCGACCTTAAGACATGGAAACCGGGTCCTGCCCCTCTCGACCCGATTCCCTCATGGGCCATGAAACCCGTGCCGGCTTATAAGGGACATACATGGGCTCCCGACATAATCAAGGTGGGCGACGATTGGTATCTCTACTACAGTTGCTCCACTTTCGGCAAGAACATCTCCGTTATCGGCGTGGCCACCAACAAGTCGCTGGATCCTGACAGCCCGGATTATAAATGGGTGGACTTAGGACAGGTCATAAGATCCGTTCCGGGGGAAAACGACTGGAATGCCATCGACCCCAATATAATCTTCGACGAGAAAGGGAATCCCTGGATGACGTTCGGCTCTTTCTGGGACGGCATTCAGCTTGTCAGGCTGGAGAAAGACATGAAGACACCAGTGGGCCAACCGCAGACAATCTCGCGGCGGATGAAATCCGCCGACACGCCGTATCTTCAGGAGAAGGCCAACGATAATGCCGTAGAGGCTCCGTTTATCGTCCATCACGATGGCTATTATTATCTCTTCGTCAGCTTCGATTATTGCTGCAAGGGTCTCGACAGCACCTACCGCACCGTCGTAGGGCGAAGCAAGGATATTGCCGGGCCATATGTCGACAAAGAGGGCGAGGCAATGACGGAGGGGGGAGGCTCCCCTTTGGTAGGTCCCGGCGATCGATATGCCGGGATAGGCCATTGCAGTGTCTATGATCTCGGAGGGAAATGGTATTTCTTGGCTCATGCCTACGACAAGAGTCTGCGCGGAGCCAGCAAGCTGTACGTGCGTGAATTGCATTGGAAAGATGGATGGCCTGAACTGACAGGCGAACAAATATGCGGCCCACGGCGTTAGGACTATGCCGACCGTCGCGACAAGGGCGCGCCTGTTGCAGGCGCGCCTTTGGTTTTTATATTCGCGTCCGGATCGTAAATGCAATACAGTATATCACGACTAAAACAAATAGATTATGGAAAACAAAGAGAAGCTTTACATCATCAGCTTCGGCAATTCAAGCCAGTATCGCATGATGTACGACGGCTCGAAAGAGCAGCTGGAGAAATCCCCGCGAATGAGTGCCCTCAAGAATGAGCTTATAGAGTTCATCAAAGACAAAGTGCCGATGGGAAGTCACGCCGAACGCTATGCCACGCCGGAAATCCACGAAGTGGAGAATCGCGACGCCGCAAAATATGCCGACTATATCGATTTCGATTCGGTGGCCGTGGAAGACATCAAAAAAACGCTTTTAAGAGATGTGGAAAACATGCTCGAACAAAAGCAGATGGACAGCAACGCCCCCTACGGCAACATCTCCACCCACATCAAGTCATAATCCGGATAAATTCATTATCAGGCAAAAAACAAACCCCGACCAATGCTGTAAAAGCAGGGCAGGCCTCCGAGCATGCCCTGCTTTATAGCATTGCCATCTCCGCGTCGGTCATCATGCTGTATCTTGACCGGGCCTCAAACTCCTTAAAGCGTGCCTGCAAGTACCCAAAACCCACCGCCGGATGGCATTAATGTGCCACGGCCAAGGGCCGTGGTCCCCCTGCCGACCAAACCCCAAATCAACCATAAGTAAGTGTTCAGATTATTCCTATACATGGATTGCCAATATGAGGGTCGGGATTTCGATTTGGGATGATGGCGTGATGGGGTTCCATCATAACTGAATCACGGATTGAAATCCAGCGCTCAGATTGGATAAGACATGTATAGGAATAATCTGTACACTTACTTATCATATCAAATCCCTCCAAATTTTTTAGCACGTAAATACTTTTCAAGTTACGCACTTGCGAAACTTGAATAATTTCAATTTATTTGCGCAATATTCCCCAATGGCATATAGCCTCGTATCAAAAACAAAATCCTCGATATATACAAGATTTACTTTATCCTGGAAAATTGTCGGAAATCTTTCTCTTCAGGCAGGTGCGGAGAATCCTCTTTTTTGCAGGCAAAGGGATATTACATGGACATCCAACCCTAATTATAGCTCCTATTCCACGTTTCTCAACAGGGGAATGAAACCCTACATATTTATCGGGGCAACATTCTATTTTTCCAATAAAATTAAGAGTTCACGAAGAAACAAAAAGGACCTTAATGTCTCTGACGAAGGCTACGACAAGATGTAGAGATTTCCATCTCCTCCCTTCTTGTTTGCCGTCGCGAAGTTTTTAAGGAAAGCACTTACCAATATGCTCTATTGCGGAAGGACATACGTAACTTCATTTGTTCATCCATAAGGAAGCGAATTCATCGGCTTCCCTTTCTTTTTCGGGATTTTTGTAGCCGTAGTTCACGTTTTCAATAAAAATGTCTTTCTTGCCATGCATCAGGATATGGCCTATCTCATGGAATAAAGTGCGCCAGAAATCAGCATCGCTTTCAAACTTCTTTGAGAGTTGAATACATGGCACGCCATAGATGTATCTTGCACAACCCTTTACAGGGGCTGATGAAAGTGTATCAGTAAAAATAAGCTTAATTACGACTTTTCCGAGCAGGGAAGCCAATATCTCGTCACGATTGCCAATTCCGGATTTTCTGATCTCTGAAATCTCATTCAGAATTTCCCTAAGTAGTTTGGCTGTGTATTTTGTCTCTACAGATATTTCCCCGGCCTGTATCTCGCCTTGCCGCAACCAGGCAGAAAGAGCGTAAGGATTGCATGCCTCAGCGAGGGTAATGCTGAAAGATACGCGAAGACGCTGATTGAGATAGAAATCTTCCCATCCCTTTGGCGAGCTTACCGCAAAGAATGTGCATAAAGTATCGACAATATTCTTTGCGTCGCCTTGAGCGTCGGTTATATCTGACAACCAACCGAGTCTTGAAATTTCCTCATAGGGAAATTTCTTAGCCCATTGCAGGCCCTCTTTGAGGGATTTCTCTCTCTTTCTACGAGCCAAGAATTAGTCATAGCTTTTTTGAAGGCGGAGCCACAAGCAAATAATGGTCAAGGTCGCCGTCGTCGAAAGTAAAGCTGATTGCCGCCCGCCGATTGTCTTTATATTTGGTGATGAAGGCCCTTTTCCGTCTGCGGCAACATGGCGTCGGCATATCTGCGTTCGAGTTCCCGCTGCGCGTTCCTGCCGAAATGAGGATCGCGTTCATTGTCGCGATAGCGACGGTGAAGCCTGAAACTGCTGGCATAACGGCAGTTTTTCACCTTTCGGCATATTTCAGGAATCACAGAATCGTTGAACGAACGAATATCCTCCTTAGGAGCCCATCCCCATTGCACTATTTGACCCACAACGACAGGCACATCCGGCATCGCCAACGAGTCGCGGAGAGCGTCGATCATTACATTAAACTTCCCGGCATAGTCCTTCGTACGTTTCTGAACGTCGGTCTCTCCTTGATGCCATAGAATGCCTTGCAGTTTTCCATATTTCATGGCCTGTCTGGCGCGTCTTACAGCCTCCTTAAAGAATCCGTGTTTGTCGCCGAGCATCCACTGCGAGATGGCGGACCCCCCCTTTGGCATTCGCCACGATCAGCACGGGTCTGCCCGTGCGTGAATGCATAAGGCATGAAAACTCATTCCCCGGGGCATATCCCTGCAACTGAATATCCTTCCTGATGGATGAATAGCGATTGATCGGAGGAACTGCCTCTATGGGATTGCCTATACTGTCGAGAAGCCACACCCCCTCGATGGCGGTCGTGGTGTCCGACTCAAGGAATTCACCTCTGCCGGCCATGTTCGACTGTCCTATAAGCAAATATACATCGAAATCCTTCTCCGCAGCATACAATCCGACAGAAATGCAAAGAAACAAATATAAAACTAAAGCTCTCATAGAATCATTTTATAGGTTAATAAAGGAGTTTTCCACCCGACAGCGACTTCAGTATCTATCGGTCGCCATTGCTCCGCAAAGATATGAAATTCCCTCCTATTCTGATTGCTAAAAATCGTCCATCAATGGAGATTTTTAATCAAATCACTATTATTTTCCCCTATTAGTCCAAAATTATCCTCCACGAGCCCTAAAATATGATTGACTCCATCTCGACACTCGCAATGCTTTCCTCAGTCTTCAGCAAATCTATCACCACAGTATAATCCGAGTCAATTTTCTACATTTCATACATCAATTCGTCTACATTTCATACATCAAATCATCTACATTTCATACATCAAATCATCTACATTTACATTTCATACATTGCCTTCATAACATTTTGTTTATCTGAATATTTTAATTATCTTAGCAGTCTGATTAATCTACTTTTCCGATATGACAAAACCGGAATACAAACCCAGAATAGCAGACACTATCCTATCCAATAAACTCAAAGGGATGGGAGCGGTGCTTATAGAGGGTCCAAAATGGTGTGGCAAGACCACGACAGCTGAACAGCAGGCCAAAAGCATCATATACATGGATGACCCACGTTCAAAAGACAGCAACATCGAGGCTGCCAACATTGATCCGGATCTTATCCTCGACGGGGAGGTGCCCCGACTAATTGACGAGTGGCAAATTGCCCCGAGAATATGGGATGCCATTCGTTTTACGGTAGATCACAGAGGAGAGGACGGGCAATTCATATTGACAGGTTCGTCTGTTCCCCTGATTGGCAAAGAAGAACAATTGAAATCCCATTCAGGGACGGGGAGAATATGCAGGATTAGAATGCGCACCATGAGTCTGTGGGAATCCGGGGATTCCTCTGGAAAGATAAGTTTGAAAGCTCTATTTGCCGGAGATAAACAATCGTGCACTTGCTCCACAGATCTTGAGAAGATAGCTTTTTTGTCATGTCGCGGGGGATGGCCAAGAGCAATATTTCAGGATGCTGAAATTTCTTTGGGTAGGGCTGCAGATTATCTTGATGCAGTTGTCAATTCTGACGTAAACAGGGTTGACGGATCAATCAAAAATCCGGAAAGGGTATCCAGACTTCTTCGGTCGTATGCACGGCATTTAGGAACTCAGGTCCCACTGTCTGTCATAAGTTCCGACCTGTCTAACAATGAAAACAGCTCGTTTGATGTGCGCACCGTGCAATCATATATCAACGCACTGAAGCTGATATTCATGATTGAGGACATGCCGGCCTGGAATCCAAATCTTAGAAGCAAAGCCACTGTCCGCACAAGCGACACCAGATATTTTGTCGACCCATCAATAGCCGTAGCTGCCCTTGGTATCGGTCCCCAAGACCTTATCTCCGACCTGAAGACCTTCGGATTTATATTTGAAAATCTGTGCGTCCGCGATCTTCGGGTATATGCAGAAAAACTCAACGGCAATGTCTTCCATTATCGCGACAGTCTTGGACTCGAATGCGATACGGTAGTACATATGCGCAATGGCAAACACGGACTCATCGAGATAAAATTGGGGGGAGACAAACTTATTGAAGAGGGAGCCGCCAATCTTATAAAACTAAAAGAAAAAATAGACACCGACAAAATGGCATCGCCATCCTTCATGATGGTCCTGACAGCCATTGGAAACTTTGCATACCAACGCAAGGACGGGGTCTATGTCGTACCAATCACCTGCCTGAAAGACTGATCCGGCCTGCACTTACCCCATCAAACTGTCGGAAATCAAAGACAGGATGCCGACCTGACTCCATGATATCTGGATAGAATGAATCTGAATTCATAAATTTCAATAATTTTTTGTATATTTGATGTAGTCTTGGGTTAATATTTTGACTACAAGGTTATTCTTGAGAATTCGCGTGAGGATGGGCAATGGATAAGAAATTGGTAGTGTGTTTGGTTACGCTATATTTCTCACGCTTTCAAATAACTCTTTTACTTTGATGCAAAGTTAGCATTTATTTTTGGATTACGCCTCATTCCGGGGCGTAATTCTCTTTTATATTGCCTTTTCCATGTCGCGGAAGCGACTATGCTTCAATAAGAAAAATACGAAATAAGGATACCATCATATAGAGGCGGAGTTTCCATAACCACAGGCAAAGGTAGTCCGTGTTCTTATCAGCCGTGCAAGGTCAGACCCTTCGGGTTTCGTGGAAAAATCTTCCGCGCCCCAAGGGGCTTGCGGTATTTTCCCCGAAAACCTTGCGCGGCTGGAACACGACCTTTTAAGCCTGTAGTTATGGGAACTCCGGCCCCATAAGCCGGAATAACAAAAAAATAAGATGGTATGTCAGAAACGACAAAGAACAAGTACACCCTTGAAACTCTACTGCCGTTGAATGTGTCATACGACAGGGATCATATCCTCAGACAGCAGGATGTGGATATGGTGAACAGGCTCGTGGAAGTCATGGAAGGCTCACGCACAAGCCTCACGCCTAAGATCGGAGACAGGATGCGTCATGTTGACCAGGAAGGAGATTTCTACGGACACGCGCTGCTCGAAAATCTAAGGGCTGACGGAATGTCGGTATGCCTTGCACCATACGTGCCGTTTGTAGGTATCGGTGATCCTGATATATGGCTCAGTGTAAGCGGAGGACCGTTCACAAGCATCGATCCCGCCGAAATGAAGTTCATCGGCTGGGAGGACGGGGTATTCAGCGCATGGGGACATTGCGGACCGTGCGCCAACGGAAGCGTGAGATTTATGGCTAAGGTCGCCAAATGGGAATACTCTGATCCGGAACCGCTATATGGGGATTTCACCACCGAGACATGGCGCAAACTCTATGTCCGCATCAATGATAATCCTGAATCTCGCTACCGGTATGTCGCCGACGGAACAGCCTTCCGTGACGATTCCGACTTCGACAGGTTCAAGAAGAACTATGAAGCGACAGTATTCAATCATTCAGATTCCATGCTGGTTGTATGGTGCTTCCGGGATAAGACCGAGTTCCTACAGGGAGATGAATGGAACAGACTGGATTTGCCCGTGCAGGAGCGGATATACAACGGACAACTCGTGAAAGTCAAGATAAAAAAAGACATGGAGCGCCATGTCACCACATTCTACCGCATAGAACTACCACCGATAACTTACTAAAACCATACGATATGCAGACAACAACAGCAACACATGCAGGCGGCAATGCCGACCTGCTTTCCGGTATTCTCGGAGTGGAAATCCGGAACGAGGAGAAGATAACGGCTCAGGACAGGCTCTTTTGCGAAAAGCAGCAGGAAATGTTGTACAATGCGCTCGAACAGATAGACCAATGGTACGGAATCTTCACAAAAGAGGCCGAGAAATACCGTGAAAGCCACAAGATAAGCTACAAGGAAAACGGCGAAATATCCTACACTGAAAAACTATATCCGGATGACAGCAACTATTCACATCACGAATTCAGACCGTTCAAATCCATCAATATGCTCGCATCCGCAAATCACAGTGCGAATCAAAACTTTGCAAGCAGGATAATCGGATATTTCAACCGCACATACAATGTGTCGGTACCGGTTCCCGAAATAGACGGCGACACTCTTAAAATGGGGTTCCGTCCCCAATACATGACTCATGTGGATACGGTCATAGAACATCTCGGAGGGCGCAGTTTCCGCAAGACAGCCGAAGATGAACTCATCAAACGTTTCCTCCAGCTTGTGAAGCCAAACCGTTGGAGCAAAGTTAAACCCGAATTGAAGGGAGACAAAATATCTTTTCCCAATATCGTGATATTCGACTCATTCTATCATGATTTTTACAACAAAAACTCTATGGATTATAGCAGCCATCAGAAAATGTCGGATTTCTGTGAAGGGATAGCCTTCGGTGCCGACGACGTGTTGTGTGGAGACCGTGAAATGGTCATGCGTCTGAATCAGGACAATGTGGATATATCAGGCTGGTATGACCTGACGACAACCAACGCCACGGGGATGAAGTTCTTCCGCAACGGGCGAATAGATGTCAGATTCAAGGACAGAGAGGCGGCAAGCCTGTGTTTCAACCGTCTCCGCCTTGACGAACTGCGGTTGGAGGAGGAATAGACAATCATAACAGAGAACAGACAGCAGGAAGCACGGATATCGGCAACGGTGTCCGTGCTTACCCATTTATAACCATATCCCAAGACGATCATGTACGCCATCATACCCCAACAGATTCCCCCGAACCAGCGGGAGGAGATAAACGAGAAGATACTTTTCTGCATAGATTCCGGCAAGGACACCATACCGGCGGAAAGCATCTACAACTGCTATACCGGCATCGGAGGGTTGCATAATCTGAGACGTGCCGATTACAGCAGCTACAACGAGTATGCCGAGGCAAAGCGGGAGTTCGAGATGGGCCAGTTCTTCACGCCCCATGAGATATGCCGCGACATGGCGGATATGCTTTCACCCCAACCGTCGGAAATGATACTCGACATGTGCTGCGGCATGGGAAACTTCTTCAACCACCTGCCTAACCAGCGCAACGCGCACGGGTTTGACATAGACCCCAAGGCGGTTGCGGTGGCAAGACACCTCTACCCCGATGCGGACATAAAGCAATGCGACATACAGCAGTTCACACCGGAGAGCCGGTACGATGTGATAATCGGCAATCCCCCTTTCAACCTCAAATTCGGTATCAAAGTATCGCAGGTCTATTATATAGACAAGGCATACGATGCGTTGAATCCGGCCGGGATACTTATGCTGATTGTCCCCGCATCTTTCCTCCAAAGCGAGTTCTGGGAGAAATCGAAAGTCAGGGCCGTAAACGCGCAGTTCTCGTTCATAGGACAGACCCTGCTTGACCCTGACGCCTTCGCATCGCTCGGTGTCCGGAATTTCGGTACCAAGATAATGGTTTTCCTGCGTCATTCCCGACACATTGACATGCAGCCTTACAACGCTGACGATTTTGTGAGCGCGGAAGAACTGAAACAGCGCATAACTGACGCACGGGCGATGAAAGCCAGGCTCAAACTGCCGCTTATGCAGGAGGCTAACGCCGTAAGCCGCGAAGAGCTTGAACGGTTCGAGTATCTGCTTGCCAAATACATGTACGAGCTGAAAGCTCACAAGCGATTGAACCGACACATAGACAAGGCATTGGAACTCGTCGCAAAATTCCGCAACCAGAAACCGCCGGAGAACTGCACGCAGGCCGAGCGTGACGAATGGGAACGAAAGAAACTTACTCCGAACAAGGTATTGTCAGTCATACGACGGTATATCCGTAATCAGGACACCATACGCCGAAAGGAAATAGCGCTCGTAAAGACATCCTACGGATTCAAACTCAAGACATACGCGCCACGTCTTCTTGACAAGGACGGTCACAATGCCGCAAGCATCAACGGCCTGATATTGAAACGTACTGAGCTGCCTATGCCGGAAAACCCGACAGAGGCGAACTTACTCCAATATAAAGCCGCAATGCAGTTGATACGCAAAAAACGGCGCAGATATAGTCTTCAGAGCCGGACATTCGAGAGCATGGAGCCGCTGCCGGAATTGGCCGAATACCTTGACAGGGCGACTTTCGTGAACAAGGACATGGATGTGTGCGAGTTCACCAACCTGCAAAAGCACGACCTGAACCTCGTGTTGCAGAAACGGTACGCCCTGCTCAACTGGCAGCAGGGATCCGGCAAGACAGCGGCAGTCTACCAACGGGCGAAGTATCTTCTGAAATTCAACAAGGTTCGGAATGTCATTGTCCTCGCCCCGGCAATCGCCACGAACATGACATGGGAGCCGTTTCTGAGAAACAACCGCGAACCATACAGATTGCTGCGGAGCTATACCGATTTTGAGAATATCCCCGCCGGAACATTCCTGATAGTATCGACCTCCATGCTCTGCAAGCTGAAACGATATCTCATGAAGTTCATCAAGCTGTCGGCCCGGAGGCTGTGCCTCGTGTTCGACGAATCGGATGAGATTACCAATCCCGTATCGCAGAGGACGAGATACATACTCGCCATATTCCGCAGGGTAAAATACAAGATCCTTGACACCGGCACCACTACCCGGAACAACATATCGGAACTTTACAGCCAGTTCGAGTTGCTGTATAACAATTCAGTCAACATGACCTGTTGGTGTCCACGGGTATATAAACAGAACCGCGATAAGGATATTGAGAGCGATTCCAACGACCATTACGGAGAACCGTTCCCGGCTTTCAGGGGGCATGTGCTCTTCAAGTCGTGCCATTGTCCCGGAAAAGCGACAGTGTTCGGGATTGAGAAGCAGAACCAGGACATTTATAACAAGGACACGCTTTTCGAGCTTATAGGCAAGACAATCATCACGCGCAAGTTCAGGGATTTCGCCGGCGAGAAATATGATGTCAGGACGCAGACCGTCACACCTTCACCCGGAGAACGGGAGGTCTACCGTGTGATAATAGAGGAATTCTGCCGTATATGCGAGCTTTACTACAACAGTACGGGCGATACGAAGAAGGACGCGGGACTTCGGCTCATGCGCCAGATCAAGCTGCTGATAAAAGCCTGCTCGGTCCCGCATCTTATCGAGGGATATTATGGTGATGAATATCCGGGTAAGGTCCATCACATAGGCCGGATGATACGCCGGACAAAGGGGAAGGTCGCCCTTGGATGCACATCTATTTCCGCCTATGAGATGTATGCCGGGTACATAAAGGAACATTTTCCCGACAGACCGGTGTTCACAGTGACCGGAGCCATACCCTTCAAGAAACGGCAGGCCATCGTCAGTGAGTTCGACTCCACAATCAACGGTGTCCTCGTATGCACGCAGCAGTCTTTGAGCAGCTCGGTCAACATCCCGTCTTGCAACCAGATAATACTGGAATCCCTGCAATGGAACATCCCTAAGATGGAGCAGTTCTATTTCCGCTTCATACGACTTGACTCAAAAGACAAAAAGAAGGTGCATTTCGTGACATACGAGGATTCCGTGGAGCAGAACCTGATGGCGTTGGTGCTCACCAAGGAGCGCCTTAACGAGTTCATCAAGTGCGGTGAGGTCAAGGAACAGGCGGAGATATTCAACGAGTTCGACATATCCATGTCGGTAATCGACAGTCTGCTTCGGCGCGAGACCGATGCCGAAGGCAAAGTGAGGATAAGCTGGGGTCGCCAGCTGGTAACGTGATAATAAAAGGAATAATGAAAACATGCAATCCGTGGCATCCATTCCCACAGGCAAAGGTAGGCCGTGTCCCCGTCGGCAGTGCAAGGTCGGGCCGCAAGCGGTTTACGGGAAAATCATCCTCGCCGGAGGCTCCGGTATTTTCCCGTAAAACCCTGCACAGCCGGGACACGCACCTTTTGATGCCTGTGGAATGGAACCCACGGGTTCCACGAAACATAATTATAAAAATGGAAAGAATGAATCTCAACGAGGCTGAACTGACGGTAACGACGCAGTACATGATAGACATATCCCAAAGGACTGACTACAACATGACGCTGAGCGATTACGGCGACATGCAGGAATTCCTGTGCTGTTGCTCGGAACTGTTCCCGCAGGAACGGCATCCGCAATACAGATATGTGGCATGGGACAATATACCGTCCATATTGATAAACCATGAATGGCTGTGTCCCAACTTCTTTGATATAAGGGATGCTTTCGACCAGCTTGATGACGAGGATATGGAGGATTTCGAGAGATGGTGCGCCAGATACGGCTATGATCTGAGAACCGACAATCCGCACCTGCTTGTGGCGCATTACAGGAACATGTACGGCGACAATGTGAGCTACAATGCCGAGTGTTATCTGCCTGATACGGATAACGAAAGCAGTTCTTGTATCTGTTACCCCGAAGGCTGGTTCGACCAAAACCTGCTGAGGCAGGAGATATTCGGTGACAATTACGATTAAAGACGAGGAATCATGAGAATCAACCATCTGTCACCACTGTATCCGACCGACCCGCGCGTGCACCGTGCCTATTCGGAGATACTCAACATCGTCCTGCTCTCACGGCATATCATGGATGTCAGCAGGATGCTCATCGAGAGGAATGTCGGGCACGAGTGCGGTTCGCTGTCGGGGCATTTCCACTGGTCTTTCAGGAACGACTGCTTCACACTGTGGCAAAGGACCGGATACAACCACCACACCTGTTTCCCGCAAAGGGTTATAGCCGTGCATTTCGGAACCATCGCTGCAAAGGACAAGGAAATTGACAATGTATCACTGAATTAAAATAAAATATTATGAGTTATCAGATAATCACAAAAATGGTATACAATGCCTCGACGCGCCATATCGAAACTTGGCAGCACTCCAACAATGTGTGGCCCAGGACCGACCATTTCTATGCCATGGATGTCGGAACCGATGAAAAGATGTTTCAATTCATAAAACTTATTGCCGAACGTTCATGGCAGGGACGCAAATGGCGAAGACAGTTTGAGATACTATTCAAGGAATACCCCGAACTACGCATGGACTCGTATGAAAATGAATTGAGGGGCAAAACCTGGGAGGAATATTGCGCCATAAGACGCAAATATGAAGAACTGGCTGAAAGCAAACGAGGAGATATTGTAGCCCGGTTCAAGCAACTTGTGAAAATAAAATAGATGCCATGAAAAGTGTGACAATATCCAACCGCGAGATAGCGACTATGGCCTTCGACAGGCTGTGCAAGGAAAACAAAACGGATGCCGCCATAAGGCTCGCCCATGCGATGCTACACTCACAGTCGATATGCCTCGAACTTGGCGATATGGAATGGGATATAGACCTCACCATCCAGAAATGCGGTGGTGAACCGAGGACAAACTACTGCGGATATACTGCACGCTTCCATTTCTCACGGGAAACGGAGATGTCGGAACACAGATACCGCAGCATAAGAAACGAAATATACGGTGAATGATATGGACAGAGAGAACAAAAAGCTGACAATGGATTTCATCAGATCCTTAATGGAGGATTCATATACTCTTGTGTGGGTCAATTATGATGACAATCTAAACGAGAACCTTGATGTCATAGAAACTTGCATGAAAGAAAAAAGTGCGATGACCCTGTATGACAAGACTGACGACTGGTATCGGGATGCCAGATGGTACGGTGTCAGTCAGATTTTGGAGGATATCAAGTCAAATTGTATCAACGACGGCTTTGACGAGGATGCCGTGGAGGAATTCATGGATGAAAACCGGGATGATATAGTGAATATTATCTACGAGCGTGACGATTCGGACGCACTTGGCGGCCTGTTGAAGAATACGGATGACATTCCGGTTCGGATCGAGATGCTTTCCAACTATGACTGTATCAACTCGCATTGGCTGGAATCGCATGGAGGATATGTCTATCCCGACTCGTATTTCGGTGATATGGTGGATGCGCTTAACCTCAATCCTGCAAAGGTAAAAAGGTTTCTGACAGAGAAAGGGATTGCCGTTTATGGCAGGTGCCATTACCGGAGGTCACGTGACGGAAAGGAACTGGTGTCATACGAGGATTTCCACCGTGAACTTGTAAACTCATGCTGTGGGGCCAATCTGCTGACCTATATCGGAAAGATAAATCTCAAGGAACTTTATGAGTCCGGTTTCTCGGTGGCAAAGGTTACAATTCCGAAAGACAACTATTGCGGCATATTCAGCTCGATGTATGGCGGCGGAAGCGTGCTTGATATGAAACTGCGAGAGGATGTAACCCTTGAACTGAAAATCGAGGATTACCACGGATATCGCCTGATGATAGACAACCCACGAAAGAAATATGACTATTCAATAGGACATGTTTACGGCGTAAGTGATTCTTTCTTCGGCGAGACAGTGAAACTTACACCTGCCAATCAAGGGACTGTATAACAAACTAAATATTTACCACATGAAAGATTTCAGTAAACAGATTGAAGATCTCCGCAAGGAGATTACCGGGGCAATCATAGGATTGCTTCGCAGACACGGACTGACGGAACTGGAATTTCCGGAGTCCGGCACAGTTCCCAACGCCCCGGATTTTGTATATGTCATATTCTTTGACGATGACGGAGACCCGTTCGAGTGCATCATCACAAAAGTTTCGGTAATGGGTGACACTTTATACCTGACCGCGAGAGAAAAGCATGACGGATACATATTCCGGACCGAGAGCCAATTCGACCTCTCGGTTCGCAACCTTATATGGCTCAACGAAATCCTGCTTGCGACGCAGGAACTGCTTGAACCCGAAAATGAACCATTAAAAACATAAAAAGTATGGCAACAGACATGAACAGGCATATATGGGAGGGATGGACTGTCGGAATGTTCATTTCCGAACTCGCCCCCATCGTGGAGATGATAATGACCGGACAGAGTTGGCGCAGACCCTTCACCTCAAAAGCGGAGCTTGCCGACTGGTGCAGGGAAAACCAGCCATTCTATAAGAAACGTATTCCGGCGGTGAATAACCATTTCGCAAAAATGTACAACCTCAAATGACACGGATATGGATATGGTGAATCTGATTTCGACAACCTGCTCCTGCGACAAGCAGACCGCACAGGAATATCTCGAAGCCGAGGTACGTCATCTTCAGGAATTGCAGGAACTTAGCGACCTCCGTGAAGATGACCTGTATATGGCTTGTAGCAATCTTGGCATAGAAGACGACTATGTGGAGTATTTCATCAACCGCGTGGCTATGGCCTGACGCACAAAATTTAACGATATGACCTACTTTCAGAACATCAGCAGTCTGGCGGACCTGAAAAAGAAGTACCGTCGGCTCGCAATCGACAACCATCCCGACAAAGGTGGCAGCACGGAAACCATGCAGCGCATAAACTCCGAGTTTGAGAAGCTGTTTGCAGTATGGAAGGACGTCCCTGTGTCGCCGACATCGGATCTTAACGGATACGAGAACGACTATGGCGAAGCATCCGCCGGGGAATACGCCCGCTATGTCTACAACGAATACCGGTGGAGAGGCTGTAACTATCAAGGACAGTCCTCACGCGAAATCGCGCGGATAATCCGTGACTGGCTCAAGGAGACCTATCCGAGATACAGGTTCTCGGTAAGACGCGACGGCTACAGCTCGATACATGTCACCCTGATGAGTGCCGACTTCGAGGCGTTCACGAAGGAATCCGGGTATATCCACTGTTCCGTAAACCATTACCGGGTGGAAAGGGAAAAAGGACTGACAGACCGGGCGCGTGAGGTAATGGTAAACGTGAAGAATTTCGTGATGTCGTACAACTATGATGACAGCGACCCTATGACCGACTACTTCTGCACCAACTTCTATCTGACTCTCGGCATTGGCAAATGGAGCAATCCTTACAAGGTCGTGCTTCCAAAGATCGGGCATAAAGGCCCGAGACCAAAGACTTTCCGGCATCCCGAAGGCAAGGCGCACAAAGCAATACGGCAGGCTCTTGAGAAAGGCCGTTTCGACTTTATAGACAGCCGGCGGCATTCCGGATACAAGGTCTATGGAGCGGATCATTATGGTTCCAAGGGCGAGCATTACTTCTGGCCGAAACAGTATTCAAGCGCGAAGTCGGCACAGAAACGCATCGACAGGCTGGAAAAGGCAGGAATAATATGCAGGCTGACCGGATATAACGGCGGCTGTATCCGCTTCATCGGCTATACTCCCGAAACAGAACGTATGCTCCGACAGGAAGAGCAGGAATACAACGAAGCCCGCGAGAAATGGGAATTGGAGAATGGCTCCCTATGTCCGGCTTCGGCATAACGAAACAATGAGGATTTCTGCTTTTTATGGGAATCCTCAAAAACCTAAAAATTCTTATGGCACAGGAGAACATGGGCGACTGGATGGAATATGCCCGCGAATATGCGAAAGCCCAACGGGAGATGAAAATCGAAAAATGGGTCTGTATCACCATCGAATACCGGACGAAGGAACGGCAACGGGTTGTTTTGTTCCGCTATGACCTCCCGCGTGATATATATGAGCGGCGCCAATGGGTTGTCAGATGGCGCCATGCCCGACTCCTGTGCCAATATCCCAAAGAGAACGTTCAGACATATTTCTCATATTATGACAGGCGCACCGGACTAAGCATGGATTTCGGCTCTGCCCTCTCCAGACTGTCTGCGGCGAAGGCCCAAATCACAATAGCCCGACGCAAGGAACAGGAATATCTTGAATACCAGCGGCAGAACAATATGTTCTTCAATGAGGCAGAAGATGAAACACTTGCAAAGTTCCGCCGTAAGCTACAGACCAAGATTGAAAAATATGCCGAACTTGAAAAAGAGGTTATGCTATCGGTTCAAAATGTGAGGCTACAATATTACTTAAATCGTTTTTAGGGAAATCTCTATTTGTAATGTTCTGTTTCCCAAACTGACAGTTTCTAAAACTATCCTAAAAAGCAATGTGCAAAAATACACCTTGCTTTACAATAGAGGTAAGATCAGCTACGGCATTTTTGTTTTTTGTGGCGTTTCATTTTGGTTTTTTGCGCACCATTCTCATTGAAATAAAATTGCGCACTTGTAAATTCAAGATATTTATCAAATTCCGTATTGGGCAGTTTGTTCCAAAATGGAACAAACTGGATTCTTTACTTCTAATTTTTTATGGGACGTTTGGGGCAGTATTGCATAAAAGAATTGTTGGCTATGGTGTCCTATATTGAGAATATTACATCCTATTAATCTTCTCATTCAGGACTTCAAGTTCTGCTATGATTTCATCAAAGGTAGGAGCCTCTCCCATAACCATATTCATTACCGTACTCTTATAGTCAGTTTCCCAGCGGTCGCGGATTTCTCCTGTGGGAATAATTTTCAACGAAGAGCGTCTCAATGTGTCGTAATCAAATCCTTTAAGACCAATGAATTTCCGTCTATGCTCTATCACAGACTCATAAAGGCTGTCATCCGCCAATGCTTCATCCGCCACACCTGTCCTCATTATTCTTGAAACGTCATAAATATGTCTTGACATTCTTTCTATCCGGATATCTGCTGATGGCTTTGCAAATTCCTCATGAAGCAGAAACAATTTCTCCAGAAATGTGCGTTGTGGCAGGACGGCATTGACATCCACCGGATTGTCCTCAAATGTGAGTTTAGGTAGATTGTCGGAAATATAGGAACGTATTGCAACTGTTTTCACCGGCTCCGACATAGAACGTCCGCTGACTTCGATTTTGACTTGTGGAAGGACATATCCATTGCCTTCAAATATCGGCTTGTAGGCAACGTATATGGTTTCCGGATCAACAGTGCTGACTTTTGTCTCATGCACTGAGACGGTTATTAGGTCCGGTGTTATGCCTTGACCTATAAGTGCGTTCTCCACATCATTAATCATTGTATTCCTTACGAATGAGCATGATGCCCTGCGCAGTTTGTCGCTGATCTGATTTTTGGATAATTCACCGGGAAATCCGAGATATTCACGGCTTACAGCAATGTCAATGTCTTCCGACATACGATGAATCAGATCCCAGCATTTACTGAGATTTGTACCACCTTTGAAAGAGATATTATCGGAATAAGGCAGTGAGAATATCGCCCGTAACACGGACGTCACCCACCAGTCCTTTTCTACGACAATTCGCGACAAACCAGTCCTGTCGCTTACATAGTCGATTATATCTCGACGGTCATCAACCGTCAGATCTGTGAAAATCATATTAGTCTTCAAGTTTTTTTCTTACCCATACCGGTGCAAGCCGGATGTCGTGTTTGTAAATGTCGATGGGGACGCTCCTCACGATCTCCTTTATTCTGTTCACCATATCGTCGGTTATGTTATCTTCTCCTATACTCCGTATTGCAGATACAGCAAGCATCATAATCTTGGAGAGAAATTCAAACAGACGGAATTCATTGCTTTCCCTGAATATGATGCTGCGCCCATTGGCGAGCCCGATTTTCTTTCTTGCCCCATTGGTGATATAGACTGCATTGACAGGAATCTGTGTAGATAATCCAAGTTGGTTCAACGCCTGGTCTCCGGTAGGTATTATCTTTACCCGGTCTCGTTCTGCAATCCGTTGGGCAATATCTTCTGCCGAAGGAGGTATGCAGTCAAGTCCAAGAACTTTGTTTGACCGTGGTACACAATATATACCACGACTGATGCGCATAATATCTCCGTGCTTGACCATACGGCTGAGCATCTGGCGTACTGCTTCCGGAGAGGCAATCTCCTCAAAATCGGAAGGAAAGAATACATAACCTTTCTCGAAAGACATAATTCTTTCGCGTACAATGTTTTCGCAGTTTGATATGTCTTGCCGTTTAATCATGTCACAAAATTACGGTATTTTTGTGACACGACCAAAAGTTGTCGAATTTTAGTTAGCGAAAGTAGCGACAGGCTGGTAATCTTCAAAATTTTTAGTTTCCCAACTCGTTTGTGAATGAGCATGAATATGTTGGGGAGTAATGAAATTCTTTCTGAAAAGAACCAGTTGTCAAGTATCCCTTAACAACTGAATTTAGCACACTATGTTGAAAGACGTTAAGTAGTTCCATAAATAGCCTAATGCGTAATTTTCTACAAAATCCCCAATTCGTGATTTTATAAATTCCAGCACATGTTCCAAAATGGAACTATTCGTAAAGGCTGTTATATTTTAGGGCTTGTTTAAATTACTTAGCAACTGTTTGTTCGCTATTTTTCATATACTGAAGTTGTCTAAACTAATTTGATTTGTGAAATTTTTTAAGGAAAATAACGATAAAGGCAAGGAAGTTCCAACCTTTCCAACTGGAGACGGTGGTGTCGAAGCGGTTAAGAACTGCTTTGAAACCATCCATCCATGCGTTTGTCCTCTCGATTTTCCATCTCTCCTGATACATTTCCTCATCATAGAGCCAATCCTCTTTGGAATCACCGCCATTCCTCGGATTCGGACATACATTCGGAGTGATGCCGTGGGAAATCAGGGCACTTCTGAGTTCTTTCCCGTCAAAACCTGCGTCAAGGTCACAGAAAAGTCCGTCTACGGCGATAGATGCTTCGGAGAGCTGGCCGACGATCTCTTCAACCCTTTTCTCTATTTCGTAAAGATCCGCATGATTCCCGGCCTGAGGTTCGGACATGGCGAGAGGAATTCCCTGATTGTCCGAGAAGAAAAGCGCGTTGGTCGTGCACCGCTTCTTCCTTCCTTGATATTCAGCCTTTTCGCCGCCTCTGTATACTGGCGTATGGGAACCGTCGATATGGGAGATGGACAGGTCAAGCCTGTTTTTATTTCTACTCAGAATCCTGGAATATATCTTCTGCCATTCCTCTTTTTTACACCATTTGCGGTAATGGTGGAAGACAGTCTTCCAGCTCGGACCCTCGCCGGTGAAAAGATGCCCGATCGGGAGCAGGCGCCATTGGCAGCCACTCTTGAGCTTATAGAGTATGGCGTTTACCACCTCAATAAGATCAAATTTGGAGGCATAGCCTCTTTTTGCAATCGAAAGATAGGGCATTATTTTAGATTTTATTGTATCTTTGTCGAGTACAGCGTATTCTGGCATTGGTACGGTATATTAGAGTGTGGGAACTATAATATAGTGCGTCCTTTGCGGAATGCGCTGTATTTTAATTATTTTACTGTATCATTAACATATCGAAATAAGTTTAGACAACTTCACTCAGTTAGAACTTCTCTTGCGTAATAATAGCCACGTTCCTTAAAGCGATTCCAAAAAACAAGCCAAGGAATTATTAAGAAATAATATCTCCAATCATCAAAATGAGACCATAATAAAAATAGTGTCACAATCGTAAATGCTGTCAGCAGAACTCTCGAAAAAGCATATTGTGCGCTAAAAACTGGTATGCGGCAATCCTTATTACCATTACATGCTCGCTTTGCAATAGAGAATAATTCCCCTGTTGTTGGCGATTTACTATGAGCATCTTTTTTCAGCCGTTCGATTATCGCAGTTGCATTATATAACCGAACTTTACTTATACCCGTATATTTCTTCTTTTTGTTTATGGTTAATAATTTGTCTGATGGTTTACCTCCAATTGTCCAAAACCAAAAACTTTCCAAAAGACTACTGACAGCATTAATAAAGTAACCAACTACAAATGCAGCTGCTATGTAAGCGATACTGTAATCCTCATTGTAACTTATGTCAAATGCGTATAATGAGGCCATAAGAGTAAAGTAACCTATGATAATTCTTGAAAGTAGATCGTAATAGTTGAATTCCATATTATATTAAAGCATTTACATAAACACCGTTATCACCTATAATAGCTTGTACAAATGGTATGTTTTGCAAGAGATGATCCGTACTCATTTCATCAAACTGTTTTTTATCCAAGGTGCTGGGAGTATTAGAACCAGATGGATGAGAGTGCCATTCTCCAAGATATCTAACCTGATAGTATGTTTTAAGGTTGATTGAGTCCTGAACTTCTTTAAGGCCATTGCAGCCACGCACAAATGATGTCGGCCCATGTTTACTGTCAATTGGTGCTGGATGAGAATGTAGCACATAGATTATTTGTCTATCTTTATCATAACATCCAAAAAAGACACCACCTGTTTCAAGTGTGCCAGATGACAATCGTTGTTCTTTCATGATTGATATTACATCATTTATTATATACACCTTAACACCGTTAATATCGAACAACTGCCAGTCCGATAGCGGAATATTAATATAGTCTACAACACTATTACCTGCACTTATACGCCATATTGCAATTTTTGCATCATTGGAGGCATACAATTTTTTTAGTTGTTGCGATGCAATACTTGCCAACAGCCCGACATTGTCATAGTCTATTATTGAAGATTCTGCCCGACAACTGAAGCTGTTTGTTCTTTGTTTTTCTGAAACTGACAAATGATCATTTAATCGCTCATCAACAATAAGCATCCGATAATAAGTCATTTCCAAAAGATCAAGTCGATATTTACGCTCTGTATCTTCATATAGTAATACCAGCTCCGTCCCTTTAGGATTAAGGAAGACACTACTTCTTCTTGCATCGCCATAGCTATTGTCCAATGCTAAATTTCGTTCTACAGCTATTGATGTACTGGCATCAATAATTAAATCGGCATTTTCAAAGGCTCTCTGTTTATCGTTGTTATTGAACAAAAGAACATCTTTATCAATACTATCTACTTTTTGGTATTCAATACTGCGATAAACATCTTTTAATGCTTTGGCTTTTGACTGCATTACATATTCAGGAGAAAGGACATGTCGTGCTATATTATGTGGTAATAGGGAATCATCATCAATGATGACAATTTTTTCACTTACACCTTGTCGAATAAAGTGATCTATAATATTCCCACCAAGAGTACCCGCTCCGATAAACGATACTTTCTTAAACAAATTGCCCAGTCCATTTGATGACGCATTCAATTCTCGTGAAACAGGAGGAAGTGTCATAACAATATCTATTTGTTGCGAATATAACCATTTCTGAAATGAATCGTGAGATTGTTTTTTTGCTTGTAAAGCTATATCACAAATCTTTTTCTTGAAAACGATGAAAAACAACTCTGATGATTCTGCGTCTAAACCAATTGCCCTCTTTTGTGAAATTAAAACAGGAAGAAATAATGGCAAATCAATTTTTAGTGCTTGATGATTATAAAATAAAGACTCTATTACGTTTAATAATGGATTACCTTTACAGACTGTAATCCTATTTAAATCACCAATTATTTCGGGGATTTCGGCCATCCCATTAGACAATATCTCATCAGCTTTGAATGGGAAAATATAATGTGTAGCACTTTTGCGCTCAGTATATTCCAATATGGCAGTATTTTTTGAAATTGCATGAAAACGACCAAAACAGCCACAGTTTTGAAAATTCTTAATTGTGGCTACTATATGTGAGCCATAGAATACTTCTAAAGGTCTATCTGGCTCATGTAATTCTCCTATACTATTAAGATCGAACCATCGTCTTATACTTTGTAAAAAATCATAAGCACTAAATTGAAGCCGATAATCAGAAAATGGGACATCACTGACACACAAAGAAACCGGATGAGCATAAGGCATTGCGTTGGAATGTGGGAGACCAACAGGAAAGTCTTTTCTCAAAGCAAATACAGATAGAAGTATTAAATCTTCTTTGGAACACTTTATCGCCACATCTTCTTCCTTTAAAATAGGGAAAACCGGTTCATCCGGGATACTCAGTGCACGGAAAGACATTATAATAATTTCATCGCCTTTGCTATTTATGCGACATTCTTTTATTTTTATATCGGAATCAAATTGAGCTGTTCTGTGTATGGCAATAGCTCGAGGGAGTCGTAAACGGCTCCCCCGAATTTCCTTACCTTTTATAATATCGTATCCTTTTAAAGCCATCTTTACATTCCAGCACGAGGAGCAGGTCGAGAAATGGATGATTCCCCGGCGATAGCTGTTCCTGTTATTTTTCGTTTACCTCGATCATTAATCTTAAAAACGATTGGTTGCGCAATCCCATTAATAATTTTATCAGTAGCCGTATTATAAAAATTATCTTTATCATCGAGGAATCTTATATACATTTTCTTCGCCTCAGCACAAGGGGGATTGGAATCATAGGAATGAATAGCTTTTGAAGAGGCTATAATGCAGCCATTATTGAGTCCGTTGCATAATATATCTTTAGCAGATTTTAAAATCTCCTGCTTGTTGTCGGAATCATTGAAAAATGTCCAGGAACAATGATGTGGAGCAAGAAATATATTCCACTGTAAGTTAGCGTCATCAACATTGTTGTCAAGAATATGTTGCCAGATGTCATGCTCAGCATCTCCGCCCATTAGTACCCGACAAACTACTCTATCATCTTCGGTCTTAAATTTAAATTGCGTGACGATGGATGTGGTATTTTTATCATCCGTTTCACGACAATCTGTGACATCTTCCTTAAATGGGGCATGTATAAATATTTCAAGTAATGACAAGAATGAGCCATTAACAAATTTTACGTTTGTGCCTGGAACATATGCATAGCGGCTGTCAAAATTCTTCTGATTATCGTAGCCAATAATACGAAGATAGTTCCCATATGTTCCACAATAGCTTTGGTTTTCATCGTATAAAAGCCGTCTACGTTTTGCCTCACAACGGATACTTTCTGCAGAGGTAGCGACATTATTACCCATGCCTCGAGGGGTTATCCATAATTCTCCTATAATAATTTTACCTTTATCTGAGGTGTTGTCATATTCATTTGGATTACCATGATAGAAATTATCCTTAAACCCGATACAATGATCATCATGAGGATGTGTGCTGACAAACAAATCTACGTAGGGATGTCCTTGGCTGTCTCTATTTAGTTCAGCCAAGAGATCCTTTTTAACATCATACGAAATTTGTTTGCCATCTTTATCATAAGCGTCGGTTATCTGGCAGTCAATGATTACAGTCTTTCCGTTTCCTAACTTTATAAGGGTGCAATCTCCGTTATCAACAGGGTAGTATTTTATTGTATGTTCCATAAAAAAGTATTTATATTTCTTATACAGCAAAAACCAAGCCAACCTTGAGGTTATATTATTAAGGCCTTAAATATGACATTATTGCATATTATGTTGTCATCTATCTGCCATTACTGACAATTATTGAGTCAGTAGAGATTCCAATCATTAAACAGTTATATATATAAACATATGGAATATGGAAAAATCTCTCTTTCTGAATTTAAACCGAGCAATACAGAAAGAGAGATTCAAGTATGAGTTATGGGATGAAGAACAGCGCGAACTCGGTCTTGCGGCGTTTCAGCAGACCGGCGTGGCGTCTGCCTTTGTAGCGGCAATAACTGATATACTCCTGATATATATCGCGGTTGCCGGACTCCAATTTGCGGATAAGGGTGCTTTTCGGTATCTTTCCAGAGCCTAAAAGCCGGTATTCTCCCACATTGTACGAGAGTACCGCAAGAATCAGCGCGTCTTTTCCGAAGCGGCGGAATGTCGAGCAACGTTTTATAAGGTCAGCCCTCAGCAGCGAGTCTGCCTGCGCCTTCGTCAGATTGCAGGTGAGCTTCTCACCGGGAAGGAGTTTATGGCCGTAACCTATATACGGGTGGTGCCGGGCATAGTGCCATCCCTCAAAGCTCTTTATGCAGGCCACAGCCCTGTCAAAGAGCGAAGCCGGTATCATCAGTCTGTCCGGTGGCGGAGAGCCGCCACCCTGTGCCGCCAGTCCGGAATAACCGAGACTGACGGACATGATAATCAGAATCATTCGTACTACCATAGGCACACCTTACTTTTTAGGTTCCGCTCCCGGAATCACCGGACGGACTATTATAGAATCCACTGGAAAGCGTATTCCGGGTATGAAACCACCGCCATCATCACTACTGTCACCGTCATCATCATCCTTATTCTCGTTATTGAACGAGAATGTCAGCATGAACATCTGGTCGTCGTTGTCCTCGAAATAAATGTCTATCTTCTGCTGATCGGCACACTCCGAGGTGTAGTAAAGGCGGAACACTTCGCGGTCAAGCGGGTAACGGTCGTTGGGTCTCAGCACCATCCCGTCATCCATGCGCAGAGTACCTTTGCCATCCGGCTGAAAATAGCGCACTGTGTATCTGGCATCCGAGAAACGTCCCTCGCGTTTGAGCCGGCAACGGATTTCGGCTGTCTCGCCCTGTACCAGACGTGTCGGCACGGGCATGGTCTCCACCGTAAACGGATAAGTGCCGTCCACATCTATGTCATCCTCGCATGAGGAAAGCGACAGAGCGGCGAAAATACAGCCGCAGAGCGCAATAAGGAAATGTATTTTCTTCATGTTCATTCTTGTTTTGATTTTAATTTATGATGAATTTCACGCCCGCCCCGAACTGGGTGGCGAACTTGCTGACAGAGCCTCCCCAAAGGACACGCTCACGGATACCGGCAAGCAGGACTATACGGTCAGTCAGGTAGCATTCCGCCTCCAGCGTCACGGCACCGCCATATATGAAAGCGTCCTTTGCCATAAGCCGTGAGCCGTCAGACAGGAGCTTCTTGCCCCAGTTCACCGACTCATATCCGGCAAGTGCCGAACCGCCTACCGACAGGAAGAATGTCTTGGAGGCATCCGAAAGGAAGTTCAGGTAATAGCCCCCTTCCGCCGTGAACTGCGCACGGGGAATCGACATATCCTTGTAACGGTAACTCTTTTGCAGGTATTCGGCTCCGAACACCCACCGGTTGGCACGACAGCTGTAAACGGACATGGCGGTACCGAGATAGAAATCACCCGAAGAGCCTCCGACAAGGCCACCACGAAGTTCAAGCCCTTTCATACCGGGGAGGCAGCGCTGGGCGTATGCCTGCCCTCCGGAGAGGGCAAGCGACACTTCCGCGATTATTGCTATTACAAATCTTCTCATGGCTATCTCACTTTGAGTTCATTGATCACACGGGCACGGACGATATCCTCACACTCCACGGTGAAGGACTGGTGGCGTCCGCCGCTCTTCTCGTTAAGCGCCACCACAAGCATCTTGTCCTCCGGAATGGTGAACTTGTCGAAAGTGAACACTGTGCGGCCGTCCTTCTTTCCGGCGACCTCGGTGACATAGTTGTAGGCGCGCAACGGGAAAATCACCTGCTCCTGCACGGCGGTACGCTTCATCACCTTCTTGTCAACGATCTTGAATGTCACGAAATCCACATTGAAAGGCACGCTTGAAGTGTTGCGTATCTGCGTGTGGAAATACAGAAGCCCGTTGTGTGTGTATATTCCCTTCAGAAGATACTGGATGCCGAAAGCCTTGCTCCCGATATGCTTCACATGGCGCTTGTTCTCCTTGTAGATGGATGAATTGATGAGATGCACCAGCTTCGGCGACTCGCTTCCGAGTTCCTTCAGATAGATTTCAAGGGCATTGTTGGGGCGGTTCACCTCGCTGCCGTCATGGATGAAATCCTTCATCTCCACATTCAGGATCAGAGGCTCGTCGGCATACTTGACATTGAAAGTGTAGAAGCAGCCGCTCTCGGTGATGACCGAAATGTTGGTCTCGTCGCGGAATCCCTTTACGGTAGATTTCACACGGATCACGTTCTCCGCTCCGTCGGCCTTACCAGCGATAAGGTTGGGCGAGCCGAGATCGACATACTTCACCGCTGCCGGGAAGATGATATGGACCGTCTTGTCGTAAGTCACTTCCAGACCGTAAGGGGGAATCATGCGGTCGAACGTCAGTTTTTTGGTAAGACCGTGGTAGAGGTCTCCCTCGGTTTCCTGTGCGAAAGCACTCACTGCGCCCATCACAAGGGCGAAAATCAAAAATAACTTTTTCATGTCGTTTTGAAATTTAGTTGGTTGATATTGATGTTGGTTACTGTTTCTGATAGAGCATCAGCGCATGGCCGGATTTCAGTCGTACTTTCTCCTGGCGCATCTTCTTGGAGATATACTGCGACACTCCTTGAATCGCCCCCTTGCCGAGTTCCGACAATAGCTGGTCCCCGGCGGACTGGTTGGTGATGGATATGGTGGTGCCGAGGTTCTGACCCATGTTGGCCGCCATCTCCTTCACGGCGTTAGCCTCCATAGAACCGGGGATGAATATGCCCGGCTGACCGTCGTTGTCATACACCGCGAGTTCAACAGGAATGATATTTCCCGAATATTCCACCTGCGAGATTGTGATTTCAAGACGCTCCCCCTGTATCCGGCAGTCGCCCGTAATGAGCGAGTTGCGCGGCAGCTCGTGTCTTCCGACACGCATCGGTTCAAGCAGCCTCAGCCGCACACTCTGGCCGCTTATGACAGTCTGGTCGCCATGCACGCACACACTGATTGTGTTCCTATCCTGTGAGGCCGTGTCGCCGACAGCAGTGTTGAACCCGAAATTGCGAGGTTCCGACAGCCGTGCCAGCATCACGGAATCACTCACAGTCTGCGCGAGTGACGACACCACCGGGACAGATACCCTGCCGACAGGCACCGCCTTGACCTTGCGCCCGTTGTCCGGCTTCTCCTCGTCCTCACGTCTGGCATTGCCGTTGTCCGAGTTAGGCATATACTTGGCCGCAAGCTCATAGGATTTCTCCAACAACGCCACCTGCTCGGCATACGATGTGCCCTGAGACTGTTGCTGTTGCGCCACAGACTGCCTTAGCTGCTCTATCTCTTCACGCATAGCCTCCTTCTCGGAGTCTTCCGCAGGCTGCTCATAGAAACTCCCGAGCGTCTCATTGATATGCCTGTAAGCGTTATGCGACGAAGAGAATGAACCGCCACGGGACGAAGTTGCCACAGGCTTGCCGCTCTCATCATCCACAATCACCACATCCGAAGGGATATCCACAGTGGAAGGATTGCCCGATAAGGAAACCGGATTGGGATTGGATTCGGAAGCCGTCATTTCCTCAAGAGTCCGCATCTTCTCCTCGCGTTTCCTGCGCATGGACTCCTGTTCGTAGGCCGTCATCTTGTCATCGACAATACCGGCGTTCCTCGGATCGGGAAGCTCGGTATTGAAACCCTCCTGCTTCTCTTTCTCCGCACGGTCGGAATCCGACGGGGCGAAGATGAACCACATGCAGGCGGCGAACACGAGGAACATCAGGGCGAAGACCAGATATTTCTTCACGGCCTGACGGCGTTTCAGTTTTTCGGCATCTCTACTCATCTTCTTCCGTATTAAACCGGTTAAAGAACTCTTCCATGCCGCGCACCATCTCCTCCTGCGAGTCTGGACCGGTGAAATCAGGAACCTCAATCGGGGTGATCTCTATGACCTCACGGGGAGCGTCCTCACGCCCGATGTCGTAAATGGCACGGAATATCATATAGAAATTCACCACGGCGAACAGCGCACCCAATATCAGGATGGCGGCAAGCCTCTTTTCCGGTGTCAGGGCACCGCAGAAGGAGCGCAGGCGGTCATCGGCCGCGTCCTTGACTCTGATAAATGTTTCCTTTATTTTCATGTCGTTTCTTGTTTTAGCGGTCAGACACCCTCAGATCCCGGTTCTCTACAACCCGGAAAGACTCAAGGATGAAACCATGTGGATTATTGTCACTTCTTGTGGAATTTATAAGCCGTCCCCGTGTCACAAGGGAGCGCTCGGTGACGCTTTTCTCACGGATGATTGAGAGACGTGAGTAAGCCACCATGTCATAGGGATAGGAATGTAAATCGCATTTCACGCTGTCTATCTCTATGCGTTGTGTGATATTGCCCGATATGACACGGTTGTAGTACCCCTGCTCGGCAAGGTCGCGGTAATGGGCGTATGCCGAGCGGTCGGCAAGGAACAGGGCGCGCTGTATGTTTCCCTCTATGGCGCTCTTGTCGGGAGCCAGCGAGAAGAACAGCTCGTGGAAACGCTTCACATGCTCCCGTGCCTCTACGGGGCGGTTCTGCGAGAGGTCCTGCGCCAGAGCCAGCATCAGCGACTTCCCCTCGTCAAGAACATATATCTTCTGTCGTTGCGCCTCGGCGAAACGGTATGCCTTCCATACCGAATACCCAACAAGGAGCGTGCAGGCGCACAGATAGACTATGCCGAACAGACGGAGCTGGCGGAAGCTGCTCTCGATGTTTTTTAATGATTTGAACTGCATAAGAACACTGTTTTAATGATTGTCACTTGATAAGGCGTCCGGCCACGTTGCCGACAGCCGCACCTGCGGCACCTCCGGCTATGGAGCCTGTCTTTGAAGCGGTCTGGTTCACGTTCTTGCCGTAGTTTCCGGCACCGCCTCCCGCCTGCACTATCCATCCCGCCACGGTGGGTATCGTGAAATACCCGATTATGCCGATGATGAGGAAAGTGATATACACGGCGTTGGAACCGTCTGGAATAAAGTTAGGATCCGTGAGCTGCTCTATGTCCTTCTGGAGCATGAGCACCTGTATCCTCGCAAGCACGCTGCTGAACAGGTCGCTGACCGGAAGCCACAGGTAGATGCTTATGTATCTCACGAACCACTGCGTGAGGGTGGCCTGGAATCCGTCCCATACAGATATGGCGAAAGATATGGGACCCAGTATCGAAAGCACCACGAGGAAGAATGTCCTGAGCGTGTCTATCACGAGCGCGGCGGCCTGGAACATCAGCTCCAGAAGATTGCGGAACAGTTCCTGAAACCATTTCTTGGTGTTGTACATGGCGCGGTCTATGTACATTCCGCAAATTTCCGGCGCATCCGTTATGCCGAGGTCGTCGAGTTTTTTGTCAAACTCCTCCTTGTCCACAAGGTAGGATGTTTCGGGATTGCGTTTCATCGCCTCAATCTCCAGCCGGTCTTTCTGCTCGCGGTACTGGTTCATATCAAGCGTCTGCGTCTGCAATATGCCGTTGGTCCCGGTGACCACGGGTGAAAGCACGCTGTTGATGGTCCCCAGCACCACTGTCGGGAAAAACATGATGCAGAACCCTATCACGAAAGGACGGAGCAGCGGATACACATCCACAGGCTCGGCACGCGAGAGCGACTGCCACACACGGTAGGCCACATAGAACAGTGCGCCGAGTCCGGCGATGCCTTTCGCTACTCCCGTCATCTAGGAGCATAGCGGCATCATCTCCTCGTAAAGATTCCTGAGAATCTGGTGGAGGTTGTCGAAGTCAATAGCCATCAGTAGCATAGTCCGAAGGATTTATGATTACCAATAGCGTTCGCCGGGAGTGCCGTAGAGCGACAGCACGCGGTCCTGGTCGTTTTTCTTTTTCGCCCGCAGGTAGGACACGCCGATGTTCTTGTTGGTGTAGTATCTCACCAGCCCACGGTACTCGTGCATACGGGTGTAGCATTTGTCTATGACATCCATACGGTCCTTGTCGCCCATCGAGAGGCCGTTCTCGTTCACCACCGTCTTGAGGTCGGTGAGCACCGACGCGCTTTCCTCAAGCAGCTTGGTGTAACCCACGGCTATGGCGCTCAGTTCCTCCGGCGAGAAATACGGGTCGGAGAGCATACGCTGGAAGTTGTTCACATAGATGTCGGTGATCTCGCCGACCATGAGGATGGTCTGCTGCACCTTGCGGGCGTCGCGGAGCAGGTTCTTGACCTTTTTGAGCGCGTCGTAATAGGCTTTCCCCTGTTCGTAGATTTTAACAGTCTCCTGAAAGTTGTTGAGCATGGTGCTCGCCGTGGACGAGGTATGCACGATGTTCTTCGAGGCGTTGATGATGCCTTGCGCGAGGTTGCCGGGGTCGGAGACCACCCACTGCGCGTTTGCGGTAAGCCCGGCCAATGACAGGGCGGCACATACAATAAATGATTTAATTTTCATGATTCTAAAAAATTGTTGGTGAATAAATCTGTTATTTTCATGTCGTTTCGGAATCTGGATTGCGTTTGCTTTCGGCCAACTGCCGTATGGCAAGCTTGATATTGCCACCAAGTTTCTCCGTAAGCCGCATGAGTTCAAGTTTCTCGGTTTCCTCGGTGGTGTAGCACACATATTCCTCAAGCGACACTTCCGTGGCATAGACAGCGGACTGCGAACCACCAAGACCAATCCATACCTCCTTGTATTTCCGGGATGGGTTGTTGGCCATGTTGATGGACAGGATTTGGGCGCGCTCCTTATCGGTAAGTCCGAGCAACGCCTGTATCTCGTCGAACTTGTTGACATACTTGCGCTGGTCCAGGAGTATTTTGCAATCGGAATTGTTGATGATGGTGCCCTTGACAATCGGGGATGATATGATGTCCTCCACTTCCTGAGTCACTACTACGGCCTCGCCGAAGAATTTTCTGACGGTCTTGAAGAGATATTTCAGATATTCCGCCATCCCTTCCTTGCTGATTGCCTTCCAAGCCTCTTCCAGAAGTATCATCTTTCGGATACCCTTGAGCCTCCTCATCTTGTTGATGAATGTTTCCATAATAATTATGGTGACTATTGGAAACAATACCTTGTTGTCCTTGATGTTGTCCAGCTCGAAGACAATGAAGCGCTTGTTCAGCAGATCCAACTGCCGGTCGGAATTGAGCAGGAAGTCATATTCGCCGCCACGGTAGTACGGCTCAAGCACGTTAAGGAAATTGAACACGTCGAAATCCTTCTCGCGGGTGCGCTTCAACTTCAGTATCTCCAGATACTCGTCACGGATGAACTCATAGAATGTGTTGAACGAAGGCACCACCGACCTGTCGGCGCGTATTTTCTCCAGAAAGAGATTGACTGCGTTAGACAATGCCACCTCCTCGGCACGGGTTGGCGGCTCGTCATCACGTTTCCACAGGGTGAGGATAAGCGTCTTGATTGACTCCTTCTTCTCGATGTCAAACACCCCGTCTTCAACGAAGAATGGATTGAACGCTATGGGGTTATCCTCCTCGTATGTGAAATAGATGCCGTCCTCGCCGTGTGTCCTCGCGTTGATAAGGTTGCATAGGCCCTGATAGGAGTTGCCGGTATCCACAAGCAGCACATGGGTCCCCTGCTCGAAATACTGTCTTACCATGTGGTTGGTGAAGAATGATTTGCCCGAACCGGAAGGACCGAGGATAAATTTGTTGCGGTTGGTTATCACGCCGGTCTTCATCGGCAGGTCGGAAATATCCAGATGAATGGGTTTCCCTGTCAGGCGGTCAACCATGCGAATACCGAACGGTGAGAGCGAGTCCTTGCCGGATGTTTCCTCCACGAACAGGCATAACGCCTGTTCGATGAAGGTGTAGAAACTCTCTTCCGCCGGAAAGTCACCGGCGTTACCGGGTATCGCTGCCCAGAACAGTGTCGGGAGGTCAACTGTGTTGTGGCGCGGCTTCGCCTCCATGAATGCAAGCTGGCTACCCACATCGTTCTTTACACGTTTCAGTTTCTCGCTGTCGTCGCTCCATGCCATCACGTTGCAGTGCGCCCGTATCGAGGTCAGCCCCTTGCTGTGGGCCTCGTTCAGATATTCCTCTATCCATTCACGGTTTATCTGGTTGGAACGGCTGTAACGCGAGAGCGAGTGCATGTTTCGGGCGGTCTGCTCGAACTTGCGCAGGTTCTCGGCGGAGTCATCGATGAACAGGTACTGGTTCACGATATGGTTGCAGGTCAGAAGCACCCCTATGGGTGCGGCAAATGACAGGCGGCAGTCGCTGCGGTCGGTGGAGAGCCGCTCGTAACGTGAGTCCGTTGCGACACTTGACGGCAGATCCTCCGGGTCCGACAGCGTGTGCAGGCACAGGAAGTTGTCGCCTATGCGCATCTCGCCCGGTTCAAGGGTGATGTCTTGCAGGCAGGTGGTGTCCTCTTGCGAGAGCGAGAAATACTTCTCGATGATTCCCGCGCATTTATCCGTTCCGGTGATGTCGGTATCGGACAGGCGGCTTATCCTGACAAAGCCGCTGTCGTTGATTATGCGCTCGAACTGTGAGCAGGCTTCGAGGAAACGCGTCGCCGTCTCCCGGTCCTGCATCTCCTTGGGGATGATGAATCCCCGTGTGAGCGCGTTGAAGTTGCTCATCGTGCGGCTCCGCTCCTTCGTGGTCTTGGTGAGGAACAGGTAGCAATCGTGGCGCAAATAGGGCCGCTCATTGAAATGCCGCTCGAAGGAACGGCTGAGGAGACTCAGGTCGTCACGGCATATATCCGGCTTATAACTCTCCTCAATGAAGAAATCCTGCTTGTGCACGATGCTGTATGCCGGCAGAACCTTCACCGCCTTGGCCCATGCGGAATGCACCGCCTCGTACTCGGCCTGCGCGAGCGTGAACAGCTCCGGCAGCTCCACACGGTATGCCACGGTGATGTCCGCGTCCTTGCTGATGATGCAGCCCTTCTCCACAGAGAGCAAGGGAAACTTGCTCTCAAGTGTGGCGGCTTTCATTACATTTCTCATACGCTTCGTTTTTTGAGTTTGCTGAAAACAGCCGGTGGAAACTCCTGCGGCTGATGATGTGGCGGGGACGGTTGCGCGATGCCTGCAATTTCATGAGTCCGAACTCGCCGTAGCGGGCGTTGAGCCGGAACGTGCCCCAGACAAGAGCCGAGGCCGATATCGTTCCGAACCCTATGCACACCCACTGGTCTATGCCGGACATATACATCACCACGAAAATCACGAACAGCGCGAGCAGTCCGCCGGCGAAGATGAACAGGTACTGGCTTTTGAGACCCTTGAATTCCGGGCTGCGTCCTATCCCCTTGTTTACCTGGTATTCCGCCATGATCAGAGGAAGAATGAACGGAGAATGGTGGCCGCCACTATCAGGAAGATGCAGGCACCGAACCAGGAGGCGGCGGTCTTGGAGGTGTCCGGATCTCCCGACGAGAACTTTGAATAGACCTTCACGCCTCCGATAAGGCCGACAACGGCTCCGATGGCGTAGATGAGCTTGGTCGCGGGATCGAAGTAGGATGTCACCATGTTGGTGGCTTCCGTGATGCCGCCGATACCGTTACCCTGGGCGTATGCCCCTGCCGTGGCGAGGAGTGCCACCGCTGCGAAAATGATTCTTTTTTTCATGTGTCGAAACATTTAAAAGTGAGACAAAAAAATGATTTCGACCACAAATATATAGCACTTAATCCTTTGATTTACAAGTCAGGCGATGCGTGTCACCGTATGTCATCACGTTGCATTGCCGACACTGTTGCGGGTTGCGTAAGGCATATAAAAAGTATGGATGATAGATAGAAGATAAAGGCTAAAAAGTATGTGCCATGATTCCGATTTTCTTGACGGCAAAATTAGCCGTGTCCCTTGTGGATTGAGCAAGGCCCGTCCTTGCGGTTTTTGGAAAAATCATCCTCGCTGCGCTCCGGTATTTTTCCAAAAAGCCTTGCACAATCCGGTCCACGGCTGTAATGGCCGCAAGAAAACCGGAACACTGGCTCCGAGAGCCGGTCTATGTCTAATTAAAAATTCTGTATATATGAAAATCAGCATCAGTCCCGAAATGAAGTCACGCCTGCAAAACGCGGCGGCCAACGGAAGCGTGGTGGCGGAGGATATACTGTCCGAACTGGGAAAGAACCGCGACGCCTCGGAAATCATCAGGGGCACATACAACTATTTTACGACCAAGCGTGTCAGGTCGAATTATAATACGTACCACAAGATACGCATCATGTTCACAGCCTGCGGCAAGAATCTTGAACACGATAATTTCCCCGACAAAGGGAATCCGAGCGCGCCATGGTTCAGTGAGAACCGTGCCGACCTCGATCCCTCGACATTTGTCGGCTTGTTCAAGAATCTGCCCGAATATGACTCCGAGGACATAAAATATTTCATAAGCGCCATCACGCTCGACAGCCGGGTAACGATAAGGATATGTTCCGGCATGAAAGACTTTTACGAAGCGTACTGCGAGAACAACTACACCATAACCACTGACAACGGGGAATCGACATTGCACAACTCATGTATGCGTACCGAGGAGAAAGCCCGTAATGCAGCAGACTTCTACCGGAATTTTGCCGGTGCGAAAATCCTTGTCGCCAAGGACAAGGATTCAAATATCCTCGGACGGGCAATTATATGGGAAGGACTCAGATGGCATCGGGAATATGAGGCTGATGTGGATGTGTCACTCATGGACCGTATATACACATCCCACACATTCGTCATCGACATGATGAAGGAGGCTGCAAAGAAAGCAGGGATAATCTTCCGAAAGAAATACAACGATTTCTCACATCAACGGGAAGTCGTTGCCCTGAACCCCATAGCGGAACTGGAAGAAGATGGCGAGATTTCCGCCGACCTTGTGCTTGACGTGCCGGTAGGTCAGTGGTACAAAAGAGGTGTTCCCTATCTTGATACTTTCAGTAATCTTGCCATAAATGGTGAATGTCTTGAACTCAGCAATTACTACACCCGCAGCCAGATTGCCGATTGCCAGTCAACAAGCGGATATGCGACGCGTACCGCCTATGTGTGTCCGCGTTGCAATCGGGTGCATGAAGATTCCCTTAACAAATTCTGTGGACAGTGCATGTCGGAAATCTATACGGAAACAATATTCGGGAAGGTGTTGAACGGGCATCCGGTTATCTATAAAGGGGAACAATATCCATCCTCACTGTTCAAAAGGGGGAAACCTATGCCTCAACTGAAACGCTACCTGCAAATCGAAAGGCTGTTCAATAACTGATAGAGCAAATGGAAAGACTGATAGAACTGTATAATATCGCTTCACCGTCCGGCAAGGAAAAGCGTATGGCGAGATACATAATGGCGGAACTCAAAAAAATGGGAGTCGCCTGCCGGAAAGACAGGACCGGCAATATCTATGCCGTCAAGGGGAATGCCGACACATATCCCTGTGTGGTGGCACACATTGACGAGGTGCATCGTAACAAGACCGGGAGCTATGGTGCGTATGTCGTGGCCGATGAAATGGTGATCGGCTATGACAGGCGAAAGAAGCGTCAGACAGGCATCGGTGCCGATGACAAGAACGGAATCTGGATATGTTTCAAAATGCTTGAGCGTTTCAAGAATATGAAATGTGTTTTCTTCGTCGGTGAGGAAACGGGCTGTGTCGGAAGCGGCCGTGCGGACATGGATTTCTTCAATGACTGCCGTTTCGTGATACAGTGCGACCGCAGAGGGAACAGCGACATGGTGACACGGATAAACGGTACGCCGCTTTGCTCCGATGAATTCATTAGAGCGGTTGAACCGGAGAAGTACGGATATGCGGAATGTACCGGACTGTTGACGGATGTATATACGCTCAAGACACGGGGACTGCCCGTGTCTTGTATAAACCTCTCATGTGGATACTATAATCCGCATACCGATACCGAGAACACGATACTTAGCGATCTGACGAAATGCTACCGTTTCGTATGCCATATCATCCGCACCCACAAACAGGTAAGCGAACATCGCTATGAAAAACCGAAATATGAATCCCGCTATCCCTACGGGATGTTCAGTATATTGGATAATGACTGGCGATATCTTAACCGCAGGAACAGGAATAAACAGGACATGCAGGATAATCAGGATATGGATGACTTTGAATTCTGATAGAGCCGATACAATACCATAAATCAAAAAAAGGGAATGGACTGCACATTGCAGCTCATTCCCTTTTTTGATTATAGTGCTTATACATATTGGCTCCAATCAAAGACGGATGTTTGTGTTTCAAGTCGTTCAGAATGCTTATTCGGGGCGGCTTTTTCATCAAAACGCTCGTTCATAAGCCTCTCAATCCTATCCTTATTGTCAGATTCACTGAGAATAAACTCGTAGATGTCAGACTGACGGATGGAATACAGAGTCTCGACTGCACGGATAGTATCGGTTTCATCCTTATTTGCACCCGAAGCCACTGCGACCATATTGTTAATGTCGTCGTATGTCATGGCCTGTGAAAAGTCAGGGTCGGCCTCGGACAAGCCCGGTTCCATAAGTTTCTGCAAATCCTCTTCATCCATAGGCTCCAGAATGTCGTCCACATCATCGGCTGAAATATCATCGTCCTCGCCGATGAAATCAGATTCGGGCAGCGGCTCGCTTCTGACCGGTTCTTTTGCTTTCTTGGGATCCGGGATATATACACTCTTGGTCTTGCCAATCACCTCACAATATGTAGAGGGGGCAACAGCCGCTGCTTCCTTTTTCTTCTTTTGGTTACGGACAGTGCGGCGTTTTCTTCGTTCGGCTTTGGCGACCATCCGTATTTTGTGCCATCGCCACATCATTATGCGGATTATGCGCGCCCAACGGTATAGCCGGTCCCATAGACCTTCTGCCTTACGGCGGAACAGGAAGAACCAGAGCCGGTATAGGATATAGACCGCACATATAATGTTTACGGTCAGATAGATTTTGGTCATCATATCATTTGGCATTTAGTTTGATTGGCGAGAAACTTTTCTCGTACCTTCTGTTTATCTCGTCGATATATCGCTCGAAATGCTCTTCCACTATGTTTGTTATATAGCTCGACAGGCTGACATCGGGTGCTACCGCCGGAAGAAAACGCTTGATCTGCTCATGCAGGCTACGGTCAATATATACCTGCACACGTCGTCCCTGTGGATTATTCTTCAAGAACTTGCGTCTATAGCTTGCTCCATCATAGTGATTTTTTCTCGTAGTCATATCCATATTGGATATTTCGCATGGCTGCGTTTCATTAATACCGGCTTTTTTGATTGGCTTTTCCATACTTACATTCGTTTTAGGGGTTTTACTGATTCGTTGATATACAGTTCATGGATTTTATTCCAGTGACACTGGATATGATCCTTGAATATGTTGCTGAGATACCCGGACACGCTGACACCGGGGGCTATTATAGGTAGATAGCGCTTGATGCAGTCCACAATCTCCCTGTCGATGTAGACATGGGAGCGGTTGGAAGCCTGCGTGTTGGTCAAGAATACTTCGCGGTAGTCGGATGAGTTTTTTATCTTCTTTGTTTTCGGCCTGGTTGCCTTTGGTTCTGTTTTCATATCAGTTGTCGTATAATGGGTTGGTAATCTCGTTATTGTAAATCCGGTCAATCTCCTCCTTGTATTGTTCAAGATGAAGGGACAAAATGTTGTCCACGTATCGGGATATGCTTACCTCCGGTGCAACAATCGGAAGGAAACGCTTAAGGAACTGGTAGTTCGCCTGACTGATATAAGTCTGTTGGCGATGTGTCACATTCCCCGGTGATAGATACAGTGCGCGGTAGTCGTTACTCTCATCCTTACGTTTTTTAGGACGTGAAGGTGTTTTTTCACCGGGTACAGGTTCTGCCTTTGTCTTTGTGTCTGGTTCAGCCGGGTCACTCGTAGTCCGGTCTGCGACTGATTTAGTCTGCTTGCCCTTGCCGAATACCGGGATATCGCCTGCCATGATATCTTTTATCATGTCCTCATTGACTTCCACTTTATTTCTATTTCTCTCCATGTCCGTCCAATTTAAGTTTGACAATCAGTTCTTCCGCAAGTTCGGACAATCCGCTGCCTTTCATCAGTTTGGCCGGAGGCGGGAAAAGTGTGCATCGGAAGTAGTTTTTAGATTGTGTTGACAGTTCCTTGTCATAACGGTTGGTGTCCGGTATGACCGCATCCAGCAGGGTGAGTCCGAGATCCTTCATGATGCTGTTATATGCGTCGAACACCTCCGTGGATGCGCGGGCATCTTTTTTGTTCCAGAAGAAAAGAATGTCCTTTAACGGAATGTCCGGGTGTTCCCGCACATATTCCAACACGGTGGTTGAGAATGAGAGGCTGCTGTGCATAACGATGCGGTCTGCGATAATCGGGGTTATCACATAGTCCATGTTGATTATGGTACGGATGACACCTGCTGAATTCACGGTGCCGGGCAGATCGACAAGAATGAGGTCGTATTCACCGTCTTTCCTTAGCTGGTCTGTCGCTTCCCTCGCATTTTCTGCCTGCGCCCCCACGATGGCGTAGGCTTTTTTATGGATACGGTTCCACTGGTTCACCAAAAGCTGGCGGAAATACTCGCTGTTCTCAACTGTGCGCATATCGCGCTCTTTCATACGGATAAGGCTGAACTGTGGAAAGTCACAGTCCACCACGGCCACATTAAGACCTTTCAGGTAGTGGAAATACCCGGCCAGCATGATTGTGATGGCGGATTTGCCGACCCCGCCTTTCTGGTTGCTGATGGCAACGAATAATGGTTCTTTTTTCATGTCTACGTTTTTTATGTTATATGATACTGAATTCATTCCTGCATGAGTGCATGTCCGTATGACTGAATGTGTACGCTCATTCATGACCTCTGTCAGTCATTCATACATACATGAGTTCGGGCATTCACTCATTCGTGATTTACTGATTCTTTAAGTGCAGTCACTCTGTCACTCGTGCCTGATTGACCTCACTCAGTCAAGATGTCTCTCAATCTTTCAATCGGTCACTACTGACTTGCGGATTTCAATCACACTGCAAATAAAAGGAGATTTTTTCGACTTTCAACCATCTTGTCAAGGCCCTGACATTACGTGTCACCGTATGTCATCACGTTGCATATAACACTCTATTTTACAGCCGGATAAATGCCTGTAACTTTGCCTCCGACAAGGAAACGGACCGATGCAATCGGTGGAAATCCCAACTAATGTCAGGCAAGAGGGCCGGAAACAATTTGACGAAGGAAAATTCATGTTCAAGCGAACATAGCAAGTTGTGTTTCTCGGCACACGAAATAAATTTCGTGCCTCGAAACAACTTGCCGCTCGCCTGACGGCTCGGGAGGGGATTTCCTCCAAAGTCGGAAATCCGTGCCGGATTATCAGTAACTGAAAAATGTATTGAACCGTATGAAAAAAGAGAACCCACAACGAAGAAAAGTCGGGCGAAAACCTAAGGCCAAGCCCGAAAAATACCGTTATGTTGTCCGTATGGACGAGGATGAGAACCGTCAGTTCAAACTGATGTTTCAGAAATCAGAGGCAGTGCATCACTCCAAATTCATCAAATCCGTGTTGCTGAATCGGACTATTAAAATAATCAGTATAGATCCTGCGACGACGGATTTCTACATCCGGCTCACCAATTTCTATCACCAGTTCCAGGCGATAGGCAACAATTACAATCAGGTGGTGAAAGCCGTGAAGACCAATTTCGGGGACAAGAGGGCTTTCGTGCTGCTCCGCAAATTAGAGAAGGAGACCGTCGAACTTGTGATAGTGAGCCGCCAGATAGTGGCTCTCATCAACGAGTACAAGGAGAAGTATCTTGACACCCATCTCCCGGACTGACATGGTGGCGAAAATCAACCGGGGCGTTTCGCTCTACGGGGCACTCGCCTATAACTGGCAGAAGGTGGATGACAGGACCGCGCGTATAATATCGGGGAATGGAATGATTACTGATTCTGCCAACTGCCCCGATATGAATATGCAGAATGCCATCTACGGCTTCCGAAAATACCTGTTGGCAAACAAGAACACGGATAAGCCGATACTGCACATATCTCTCAACCCGTCGCTCGATGACAAGCTATCGGAAAAGCAGCTGGCAATACTTGCCGACGAGTATATGCGCAAGATGGGCTATGGCTCCCAGCCATACATAGTGTTCCTTCACGAAGACATAGAGCGCCGCCACATACATATAGTGTCAACCTGCGTGAACGAGCGCGGAGAGAAGATTGACGACTCATACGAGTGGAACCGCTCCATGCGCGCCTGCCGCGAACTGGAACGGAAATTCAGTTTGCAGCAGGTAGCTGACAAACGCCGCGAGCTGCTGGAACCGTATCTGAAAAAGGCCGATTACCGTGACGGTGATGTGAAACGTCAGATCGGCAACATACTCAAGAGCGTGTTTTCATCGTACCGCTTCCAGTCGTTCGGCGAATACAGCGCGTTGCTGTCATGTTTCAACATCGAGGCGAAACAGGTGAAAGGCGAACATGACGGAGCGCCCTACAACGGTATCGTCTATGCGATTACCGATGATTCGGATCGTGCGGTCAGTACACCTGTCAAGTCATCACTTATTGGCAAGAGGTTCGGGTATGAGGGGATACAGAAACGTATCGGCTACAACGCGCGTGACTACAAGGCGAAGAAATGGCAGCCGAAGATTGCGAATGATGTCACCTTTGCCAAGCATGGTTGCCGTGGCGACCGTGACACTTTCGTGTCTATACTGGCCTTGCACGGCATAGATGTGGTGTTCCGTGAGAACGATGACGGGCGCATATACGGCGCCACTTTCATTGACCACCGCAATAAAGAGGTGTATAACGGCTCCCGGCTCGGCAAGGAGTTTTCGGCAAACGCTTTCGAGAATCTTTTCAATTCCAATACTGATATTCCAGGGCTTGACGGACTTAACGATGGCCTGCGTATTAGCACACATTCCAATGCTGTCACCGACATGGGCGAAGCGATACAGCAGGCTTTCGGAATACTGTCTCTCGACACCAATGGCCCCGATCCGCAGGAGGAGGCTCTGGCGAACCGTCTGCTCCGAAAGAAAAAGAAAAAACGCCGTTATCGCGGCCTGCAATGACAACCAATATTATAAACCCATTAAAAATTATCCCATATGCAACAGGAAGATGACCTCCGGGGATTGGCGAAAGTCATGGAATTCATGCGCGCCATCTCCATAATATTCGTAGTGATACACGTTTACTGGTACTGCTACCAGGCTATAACCGACCTCGGTGTGAACATCGGTGTCGTGGACCGCATACTGCTGAACTTCCAGCGGACTGCGGGACTTTTCAAGAACCTTCTTATCACCAAGATGTTCGCACTGATATTCCTCGCCCTGTCATGCCTCGGTACCAAGGGTGTCAAAAATCAGAAGATGACATGGGAGAAAATCTACGGAGCCTACATATCGGGACTCGTGCTTTTCTTCATGAACTGGTGGATGCTTTCCTTGCCATTGTCTCCGATGGTGAATGCGGCGTTATACACCGCAACACTCACGGCCGGATATATACTGCTGCTCATGGCCGGAATATGGACGAGCCGCATGTTCCGCCACAACCTCATGGACGATGTGTTCAACACAGCCAACGAGAGCTTCATGCAGGAGACACGCCTCATGGAGAATGAGTATTCGGTGAACCTGCCTACCAAATTCGTGTATCAGGGACGCGAATGGGACGGATGGATAAACGTGGTAAATCCTTTCCGCGCCTCGATAGTCCTCGGTACGCCCGGTTCCGGCAAGAGCTATGCGGTGGTGAACAACTATATCAAACAGCAGATTTCCAAAGGGTTCGCGTTATACCTGTATGACTACAAGTTTGATGACCTATCCATCATCGCCTACAACGAACTGCTCAAGAATCTTGACAAGTACAAGGTGAAGCCGGAGTTCTACGTGATAAATTTCGACGATCCTCGCCGCTCGCACAGGTGCAACCCCATCAACCCGCAGTTCATGGCGGATATCAGCGACGCATACGAATCGGCATACACCATACTCCTGAATCTGAACAAGACATGGATACAGAAACAGGGAGATTTCTTCGTTGAGTCACCGATTATCCTGCTCGCCGCGATAATATGGTACCTCCGTATATATAAGGAAGGGCGTTACTGCACCTTCCCCCATGCCATAGAATCCCTCAACAAGCCGTATGCCGACATTTTCACCATTCTCACTTCATATCCATCGCTTGAAAACTACCTGTCACCATTTATGGACGCTTGGAAAGGGGGCGCCCAAGACCAACTCCAGGGCCAAATAGCTTCCGCGAAAATCCCACTGTCCAGAATGATTTCACCTCAACTGTACTGGGTAATGACCGGCGATGATTTCACGCTCGACCTGAACAATCCGCAGGCTCCCAAAATCCTTTGTGTAGGCAATAATCCGGATAGGCAAAACATATATTCGGCCGCCCTCGGACTATATAACAGTCGTATCGTCAAGCTGATAAACAAGAAGGGACAGCTCAAAAGTTCAATCATCATTGACGAGCTGCCGACCATATATTTTCGCGGCATCGACAATCTCATTGCCACTGCACGCTCCAACAAGGTGGCGGTATGTCTCGGCTTCCAAGACTTCTCACAGCTTGCGCGCGACTACGGCGACAAGGAGGCGAAAGTTATCCAAAACACTGTTGGCAACATTTTCAGCGGGCAGGTCGTCGGTGAGACGGCAAAGAACCTATCGGAACGTTTCGGCAAGATACTCCAGCAACGCCAGTCGGTATCCATCAACCGGCAGGATACTTCCACCTCGATAAACACCCAACTTGATTTCCTTATACCGGCATCCAAGATAGCAAATCTGTCGCAGGGCACGTTCGTCGGCAGCGTTGCCGACAACTTCGGAGAGGAGATAGACCAGAAGATCTTTCACTCGCGCATCATTGTTGACAGCGCGAGAGTGGCGGCAGAAACGAAAGCCTACAAGAAAATCCCTGTAATCAATGATTTTCTGGACGAGGATGGCAACGACATCATGCAGGAACAGATTGAAAGAAACTATTCTCAGATAAAGAATGATGTAGAGCAGATAATCGCCGACGAGATGGAGCGCATCAAGAACGACCCGGAATTACAGCATCTGCTCCCGCCGGAGGATAACGGAGTGGCCGGGGAGAAATAAAGCCGGTGTCTATTCTCTCCGCGAAGGTAGCCACACGCCTTTCGGACGGATGCAAGGCCAGGCCCTACGGGTTTCGTGGAAAAATCTTCCGCGCCCCGTGGGGCTTGCGGTATTTTTCCCGAAAGCCTTGCACTGTCCGGCGTGTGGCTGTCATGGCGGCAAGAATAGGACACAGGCTGCTGTGCCCGATAAGGATTTATAATCAACTAAATAGAAGATATATGAGTGTTATATGTACAAGGTGCGGAAGCACCAATGTCGCTTGTGAAGCGATAGTAAATCCCAACGGGAATGTGTTCAAGCGTTATACGGATGAGTCATTCCTGTACGGACAGTGCGAGGATTGCGGTACATATCCGGAACTGACCGATCCCGATGAAGTCAAAATGGATATCGACAGATTGTATCAGGAATTCAAGTCTTATTCGGACACGGAACCGGATTATGCCAACTGCCGGATAGTGTACAAGGATGACGGTAATGAGCATGATATAAAAATATCATTGAAAGTGGATGACAAATCCGCAGCAATGGAAGAGAGCATATTCTATTACTGCGACTGCCTTTCCGATTTCAAATCTCTGGCAGAATATGGCTGTGAGGATTTCATACTGGTCGGATGCTACAGATTCGGCAAATGGGCAGAAGAAGAATGTCTTTCAAATAATAAATAAATGCTTATGATAAAGTTACTGAAAGAATGTGCGGAGTATATACGCTCGCATCCGGATAATGGGCTGTCTGAAAAGCTCCTTGATAAAATCAGATTGGAGTTAGAGCGCAATGACGGCTATGCTATTGTCTCAACCGTTTCGCGTGAGGATGTAGGATCAGCGGGATATGATGCCGATGCCGTCAGCGATGAAGAACTTAATCGGATAGCGGAAAGTATGCACGAGGATCATACCGAATATGGTGGCTATTGGGTAGCTTTGAAAGATACCTGTGACAACTTGAAGATACCGAAAAATCCCAAATGAGTTTATACAATTAAAACTCACTATAACAGCGGAATCTACATTGAAGCAGGTTCCGCTGTTATAGTGTTACGAACGAACACGTTAGATAATCGCTGTACTAAGTCATAATTCAAGACTATGCGGATCAAGCAGAAATTGCTTTAATCCCATTGTGGTTATACCATTATCATCACGGCGTAACATAATGTTGTCCTTGACCACTATGATTTTCTTAAAGGAATCAGGGACATTTTTTAAGGGACGCTCTTCCTGGGCTACTTTTTCCAAAGAAGGAAGAGCAAACGCAGATTGAATATAATACCTCTGGCTTCCCTTGTTTGCAACAAAATCTATTTCTATCTGTTTACGCGCATAGGTGCCTTCTGATGTTCGCTCATTAATCTCAATAACGCCCACATCAACTGAATAACCTCGCATACGTAATTCATTATAAATGACATTTTCCATTATGTGCGTTTCCTCCTGCTGGCGGAAATTCAGCCTTGCATTGCGCAAACCCAGATCAGAGAAATAATATTTTTGAGGAGTGGATATGTATTTTTTCCCTTTGATATCATATCTCTCCGCCTTTTCCACCATGAAAGCATCAATGAAATAGTCAAGATACTGTTTTATGGTTGCTGCCGATATGCTCATGTTACCGTCGCTTTTGAATGTGTTTTCCAGTTTTCGTGGATTTGTCAGGGAGCCGATACTCGATGATATTATATCCAAAAGAATACCTATCTGGATATTGTTCTGGACTTTATTGCGCTCCACAATATCTTTAAGGTAAACCTCCCGGAACAACCGTTTAAGATACTGCGCCTTATCTTCCGCTTTATCCAATAATACCGCATAAGGCAGACCTCCGTATGTGTGGTAGATGTTCCATGCGTCATCCCACGCCATATCCGGATATACGGCGCAGTATTCCGCAAAACTTAACGGACGTACGTGTATTTCATCTCCGCGCCCTCTGAACTCTGTAATTATGTCTGTGGACAGGAACTTGGAATTACTGCCCGTGACATAAGTGTCAAGGTTATCTATGTGAAGAAAGCTATTGAGCACATCCTCGAATTCCGCCATAAACTGTACCTCGTCTATAAGCAGGTAATACTTTCTTTCATCTTTTAGCAGGCTTGTCACATATTCCAGACATACATCAGGATCTCGCAATGATTTGTTCCGTCGGTCATCAAGTTCAATACGGATAATATGTGATTCAGGGACACCTTCTGCTATAAGATGCTCCTTGAATAATTTGAAGAGAAGAAAAGATTTGCCGCATCGCCTCATGCCGGTAATGATCTTTATCAACCCGTTATGCTTACGGGACACAAGCAACTCTAAGTATCTGTCACGAGGTATAACCATGTCATTTAATATTTTTGCGAAAATTGCAATTTTGTGAAATGAATTTCGAGGGCAAAGTTAGCTATTAAATTCGTTATATCCTAATTATCACTTAAATAAATTCATATATGGGCTATTCTTTTAATGTTGCTTTTGAGAAATTATCTGATTTAATAGTGATTAACGATGAATGAGTTTTTTCATAGCCTACCACATTCAAATATTATTATGCGTTCAATACGCTGTAATTTGCCATTAATGAATAAAATAACAGCATGGTCGGCAGCGCCGACTAAGTCCCTTTATCAAGGTAACTCGGAGACCGAAATCCTCACGTTCAGGCCCTTCGGGTTTTCCTGCAAAAAATTCCCTGCGGTAATTTTTCTTGGAAAAAACGCTCCGGTTTCGCCCCTCCGAGTTGTAGTTTCGGCCGGGACTTAGCAAGCGATGCCGACCGATGACGCATAAAACGGTCAACTGAAAAACTGTGGTGCCGGCATTATGGAATATTGACGGTGCCACAGACCATGCAATATTACAAGAACACACATAATCCTGCCGCCTGTTTTTTACTGACGGATAGAAGCGGGGACAAAAGCAGCTCCGCCTCTCAATTCTGCATATTACGGTCGTTTTCTCCGCCCAGCCTGTTCTCCTTTCCGTTTCCCTCCGTACCTGTCTTTTTCGCTCCGTAATCGGCTCATTCCGACCTTTGCGTGACACCCTGCGGTGCAACGTGATGACATACGGTGCAACGTATTGTCAAGTATTTGCAAATCAGCATTTTGTATGATTTTAGAGCCTATATTTGCAGTGGAAACATTTATTTATTCACTCTAAATACTTCAATGTATGGCAAAAAAATCAGCAAGGGCGGAACCGGATCTACCGACACCCAAAATCACCGAGAACGAGCAGATGAGCGACATCGTGTTCATCCTTGACAAGATGGAGCTGATATTGCAGGCGGTGTCAAAACTTGACAAGGACGGGCGACATGAAGCTGTCCCGGCAGACACGAAACACCGAAACTCGTTCCTGAAAATCGACCGCTATGCGGACATGTTCGAGAATTTCCTCAAGAATTTCTGGAGCCAGCTCAAAGACCCCACACGCTTCGGCATCCTGTCGGTTAAGGACAAGCACCTTGACGACCCTGATGTAAGACAGGCAATAGAGGATATCGCAGCAGGGAAGAAAACCGACGCGGTGGAGGAATTCCTCAAGAAATACGAGATTACCCCGAAGGGGAAACAACAAGAAAACACCAATAATCAAAATGTAGAAGAAATGGCAAAGAAACAAAAAGACAATGAAGAAGTGCGGATGTCACCCCGTGAGGTACACGCACAGCAGGCCGCAGCCGCCGGACAACAGCCGGAACAGCGCGCCCCGCGTTACAACGAGTCAATGATCGACTGGGAACAACTCAAATTATTCGGTATCTCGCGCGACTATCTCGCCGAGCGCGGACTGCTCGACCAGATGCTCCGTGGCTACAAGACCAACCAGATGGTGCCTATAACCATGAACTTCGGCTCAGCCGTGCTCCGCACGGACGCACGCCTGTCGTTCCAGCAGTCGCCTAATGGCCCCGTGGTGCTCGCCATCCACGGTATGCGTCAGAAACCGGATCTCGATCGCCCGTATTTCGGGCATATCTTCTCCGACGAGGACAAGAAGAACCTGCTTGAAACCGGCAACATGGGGCGCGTTGTGAACCTCAAATCCCGCAGCGGTGAGATTGTCCCCACCTTCATCAGCATCGACAAACTCACCAACGAGGTTGTGGCGATGAAAGCCGAGAACGTATCCATCCCCGATGAAATCAAGGGTGTCAAGCTCACCGAGCAGGAAAAGAACGATCTCAAGGAAGGGAAGGCCATATTCCTCGAAGGCATGAAGTCGCAGGCGGGCAACGATTTCGACGCCAAGGTACAGATAAGCGCCGAACGTCGCGGCATCGAATACATCTTCGAGAACGACAGGGTGTTCAACCGTCAGGAACTCGGCGGAGTGAAACTCACCAAGCAGCAGGTTGAGGATCTGAATCTCGGCAAAGCTATCTTCGTGGAGGATATGAAGCGAAAGGACGGTGAATACTTCTCTTCGTTTGTCAAGCTCGACCCGCAAAGCGGACGTCCGGCATACACACGCTACAATCCGGATTCTCCCGAAGGGGACCGGGAAATCTACATTCCCAAGGAAATCAACGGTGTGAAGCTCACCGGTGAAGAACGGGAGGAACTGCGTGCCGGCCGGGTAATATTCCTCAAAGAAATGGTAAGTCGCAAAGGCGAGGAATTCTCCTCGTTTATCAAAGCCGACCTTGAAACCGGACGGCTGAGCTACTCCCGCACGCCGGACGGCTTCGAGCAGCGCGAACAGTTCAAGATTCCCGCCGAACTGTGGGGCAGGACGCTTACCGCAACCGAACGCGCCCAGCTTCAGGACGGCAAGGCGGTACTCATAGAGGGGATGATAGGTTTTGACAAGAAACCTTTCTCCCAGTATGTTCGTGCCAACTTCAACACCGGCCGTCTGGACTACTACAACGAGGATCCCACCCGCAAGCGCGACGCCTCGCAACGCAATGTGGTCGCCCAGGCTCAGGAACGGCGTCAGTCACAGGGACAAGGTCAGCAGAACCGCAAGCCGAAAGGCCAAAGCGTCGGCTGACGAAAAATAATGTGTAACGTAAAAGACCATGACAATGAATCAGGAAAACATAACTCCTTTCAATGCCGAAGATGTGGACTGGGGCGAACTGGAATCCATCGGCATACTCCGCGACGAGCTGGAGATGGCCGGCGAACTCGACACGCTCCTGCAAGGAGAAAAAACCGGTGTGATATCCCTCAGTCTTGTGCTCCTCGGCGTGGATGTCGTCCTTGACGCCACCTTGCAGCTTGTACGCAGGGAAAACGGTGAATCTCTCCTTGAGATTATCGGCATCAAGCCCGCATGACAGAGTTCTTATATAACCCAATGTCAAACCGCCGTTCCCTGCCTCCCTGACTATGGCGGGGAACGGCTAAATTTTCACCAATATGATAGCAATCATAACTGAAAAGCCGAGCGTCGGGCAGGACATCGCCCGTGTCGTCGGCGCCAACATACGCAAAGAGGGTTACTGTACCGGCAACGGCTACATGGTGACATGGGCGCTCGGACACCTCGTGTCGCTCGCCATGCCGGGCGCATACGGTTACGACCGGACATCTACCGAAAGTCTTCCCATGATTCCCGACCCATTCCGGCTTGTGGTTCGCCAGATCCGTACCGACCGGGGCTTGGTGACGGACATCGCCGCCGCTAAACAGCTCAAGATCATCGACGATGTGTTCTCCAGATGTGACAGCATCATCGTGGCGACCGATGCCGGACGCGAAGGGGAACTCATTTTCCGTTATATCTATGAATACCTCGGCTACACCAAGCCTTTCCGCAGGCTGTGGATATCATCGCTTACAGACGAGGCAATCCGTACCGGCATGGCGAACCTGCGCGACGGTCGTGAGTATAATAGCCTCCATGCCGCCGCAGACTGCCGCGCGAAAGCCGACTGGCTTGTGGGGATGAACGCCAGCCGCGCCCTCGCCTGCGTGTCGGGCACTTCCAACAGCTCCATCGGGCGTGTGCAGACACCCACGCTGGCTATGGTGTGCACCCGTTTCCGTGAGAACCGTGATTTCGTGTCCGTCCCTTACTGGCAGCTACATGTGACTCTCTCCAGGGACGGCAGGCTGTGCCGTTTCTTCCACAAGGATGATTTCAGAGAGAAGACACAGGCTGACGCCGCCTTTTCCCGTATCGTCCCCGGTGCCACCGGGCGTGTCACCAAGGCGGAATGCAGGCGTTCCGACCGCCAGCCACCGCTTTTGTACGACCTCACGGCTCTCCAGAAGGACTGCAACGTGCACCACGACATGACCGCAGAGAAGACTTTGGTCGTGGCGCAGTCGCTCTACGAGAAGAAACTGATATCCTATCCGCGAACCGGAAGCCGTTACATACCGTATGATGTCATGCGAACCGTGCCGGAACTGCTGCAAAAGGTGTGCACCATGCCGGAATTCCACACCTACGGTGCCACTTTTGACCTATCGGCGCTCAACAACCGCAGTGTAAACGACACCAAAGTGACCGACCACCATGCTCTGATTGTCACCGGTGTCACACCTTCGGGCATTTCAAGCGACGAACGTGCCGTCTATCTGATGATTGCCGGGCGTATGCTCGAAGCATTCTCACCCCCGTGTGTCACCGAAACACACCTGATAGAAGCCGAAATCTGCGGGATGCCGTTCCGTTCCAAGTCCTCGTCCGTCGTAATACCAGGCTGGCGTGCCGTGTTCGACCGCAAGGAGGACCGTGGCGAGGATGAATCCGATGACAATGCGGCTTGCCCAGCCTTTTCTGTTGGTGACACCGCGCCGGTGTCGGGGCACGGGCTGGCGCAGAGGAAGACCATGCCGCGCCCTTTGTACACCGAGGCCACCCTCCTTGCCGCAATGGAATCGTGCGGTAAGGATATCGCCGACGAGAAGGCGCGCGAGGCTGTCCGCGACTTAGGCATCGGCACGCCCGCCACCCGTGCGGCTATTATCGCCACTCTGGTTAAACGTGACTACATACGACGCTCAGGTAAGAGCATCATGCCTACCGACAAAGGTCTGGCACTGTACGATGCCGTGAAGGATATGCTCGTGGCGGATGTAGGCATGACAGGCAGCTGGGAAAACACACTGTTGCAGATTGAACGGCACACTCTTGAACCCTCTACATTCATGAACGCCATCGTCGGCTATACACGCAAGGCTACCACTGAGATTCTCGGAATCACCGTGCCAGTCACCCCGGTGCATTCCCGCCCATGTCCCAAATGCGGCAAAGGGAATGTCGTGATACGGGCTAAGACCGCCCGATGCGACAATACATCCTGCGGTCTGCTGGTGTTCAGACGATTTTTGAACAAGGAACTCACGGACGGCCATATCGAGCAACTGCTGTCATCCGGCAGGACTAAGCTGATAAAGGGGTTCAAGGGAAAGAAGGGAAATTCATTCGATGCCATGCTTGTTTTCGACAGCGGCTACAATGTTACGCTCGCCTTCCCGGACAGGAAATCTTCAAGAAAGAGATAGGACAGTGAATGCCGTCATTCGGATTCGGAGGCGAAGTTCGTGGCTTGCCATTTTCCACCGTCAAGGCCGGGCCTTGCGGTACGGGCAAAAATCATCCTCGCTGCGCTCCGGTATTTTTACCCGTAGCCTTGCCTGTGGAGTCACGCCACGGAGTAGCCTCCGAAATCCGGATGACACCGTGTCACCCCGGTAAAGATTTACAGTTATGAAAGCATCTGCACTTATCACAAGGATCACAGGCATGAGTTGGCTGTGGAAAGCGCTCCTGATACTCGCTTTGGCCGCCGTGTTCGGATACCTCTATACAAGGGGCGTATCACCTGTATGGGCGGCGTTGGCAATAGTGTTTTTCAGAGGATTCCTCCGATTCCTCTATAAGATTGCCTGCATCATAGTGGCGGCGGCTCTGCTGTTCGCCATAATCAGCGGTCTGATTTTTTGAAACAACGCATCATGAGCTTCCATCTCAGGCATAGATTTACAAAAGGCATATATGGCAGAGCCGTCCACATGGGCGGCTCTTTTTATGTGCTGTATGAAATAAATATATGTAAGAAGATAATAAGTAAGAAAGAAATAGTCTGGCTGACAGACCCGAAGGAACTACCGGGCAAAATTAGCGTCCGCCCCTTTCGGACTGCAAGGCCGGGCCTATCGGTTTCGGGAAAAATCATCCTCGCTTCGCTCCGGTATTTTTCCCGAAAGCCTTGCATTACCGGAGTCGGCCGCTGTAATGCCCTTGTAGTTCATCGGGCTGCCAAGCCCGGATATTCAATAATAAATTAAAAAAGAAATGACTATGAGACAGGCTATCATGACAGCGGCACAACCGGCGGTTACAATCCCGGTGCCGAAGAAAAGAATCGTCCGGATTGAAAGACCCGGAATCAAGTTCCCGTCACGCAGGACAGGGGGACCGGTGCATATCTCCACCATCCTGGATCCTATAATGGAGATAAGCCGCCATCCTGACCGTAACAGGCTTCTCGCAGAATTCTTCAAGGGATGAGCGCAGGCAATAACCGGAAATATTCACACTAAATACGATAAGAATATGTTTTTTCAATCAATGAACCAGATGATGAACCCTAACGTGGATATCACATTGGTCATCCGCAAGTCCGCCGACGGGCGCATGGCAGTGTCGGTGCTACCGAAGTGCAACACTCTCAAGGATGAGGCGCAGAACAGCATCGTGCCGTTGACACTGAACGGCACACCCGAAGAACTTGACACCGGCTTCATGCAGGTGGTGGGACGTCCCATGCAGAAGGCGTCGGGACTGATCTCCAACATGGCGCAGTTCGAGGCGCAGGCCGACAAAGCCGCGTCATCGAGCAAGGGTGCTAAGGAAGCCAAGGCGAAAGAATCCAAAGAGGACAGGGAGAAGCGCGAGAAGTATGAGAAAAATCTCAAGAAGGCGGAGGAGCATATCGCCGCCAAGAGACATAAGGAGGCCGTGGACGCGCTTACCGAGGCACGCAAGTACGCCAAACCCGACGACTTGAAGACAATCGACGAGCGGCTTGACGAGCAGAAGAAATTAGTGGGACAGGGAGATCTCTTCGCAATGATGGAGGAACCCGAGCAGGCTCAACCGCAGCAGTCCCAAGTCCAGCAACCGACACAACAGCCCGCGACGGCGCAGGTACAGCCTCAGCCAAGACCGGAACCTGTTAAACCGGTTCAACAACCGACCGTTCAACAGCAAGCTGCACCACAACATCAGTCCGCCATGCCACAGCAGGAAATGCCGGCGCAAGCCGCACACCCCGCTCAACAGCCATACGGCAACCCCGGACAGGGATATGGTGGTCAGTACGGATATCCGCAACAGCCGCAGGGATGGCCGCAGCAGGCGCAACCCAACGGCGGCTATCCTCAATATCCGCATCCCAATGGCGGGATGGTGCCGCCAAACGGAGGGCAGCATGGCTCGTATCCTCCCAACGGGCAGCCACGATATGCGCGGCAGCCGATGCCGTTCGATCACGACATGGCGGCTCATGCGCCGAGAATGGCGGATCCGGATGACGCACCACCATACCGACCGGAGGAATATGCGGAATATCCCGACTTCCCGGCATCAATGTTACAAGGAAATTATGCACAACCCCAAATGATGTAAGAAACTGTTTAAAATTAGAATTAAAAAAATGTTATAGGGCATAACAAACCCTCAGCCAAAGTGTTGAAGGAGAAAAAACATTGTTCATATGCATAGAATCAATCTCTATCAGACACTTTTGACCGAGGGTCAATGGTCTTATCTAAACAAAGTATTCTTCGAAAATGATTGTCGCAAACGTAAAAATTCACTACGGAGCCTATTCGAAGCGGTATTATACCTACTGGTCACAGGATGTCAGTGGAGGATGCTTCCGCACGATTATCCCAAGTGGCAATTGGTGTACTATTACTTCCGAAAGTGGTCCAAAGAAGGTAGAATCGAACATTTGCTCAACAAACTTGTACGAAAGGTGAGGAAGAAACGAAATCAATCAGAAAGTCCCTCTGTAGGAGCATTGGACGCCCAAAGCGTTAAATGGGGCAACCGCAAGAGTGACAATGGATTTGACGCAAACAAGAAGGTCAAGGGCATCAAACGTAACATCGTGGTAGACCGCAATGGCTTTATTCTTGCCCGGACAGTATGCAGTGCATCGGTTCATGATTCCCATCAGGCTCACCCATTGTGTAATGCAGCAGACAGAGAGTGGGAACGGCTTGAAAAGGTTCTTGTTGACCGGGGTTACCGAGGGAGATTGCTAAAGATATTGAAAAAGATTTTGCAATCAGCCTTGAGGTTTCCAATACTCCAAACGGGACTAGGGGATTCATACCGAAACCTCTCAGATGGGTGGTCGAGAGAACTTTCTCATGGCTTGACTGGTTCCGTCGCCTTTCTCGCAATTATGAAGAATCAACCGAGGTCGCTGAAGAAATGATTGATTTGGCTGCCATAAAAATTTTATTGAATCAAATTTAAACAGTTTCTAAGACTATGGCACTCGAAATCACAGGAATCAAACGCGTGTTCACTTTCAAGAAAGGGACAGCCACAATCACACTCGACGACCCCAATCCGTCGGACAGCCCCGAAATGGTGATGGATTCTATTCCAATACCTATCCCGAACTGACAACCGCCACGGTACACGGTCCCACCATGAAGGACGACGCGGCGGTCTATGAGTTCAAGACCACAATCGGAACCAAAGGATAAGAACCAATGCCCGTAAAACCTAAAAAGAGAACCAATGCAGACTCCTGAGCGAATCACAGTCGGAACAGCTCGCAAAGCTGCTCATAAGTCAGACAGAGAGGCGCTATCATTACGGAGTGAACCGGCAAAGAAGAATTACAGCGCCCAGCGGTGCTGTAATTCTTTCTGAAAACGACCTTCCAGAGTACCGTACCTTCTTTCATAATCAAGGATTATGGAGAGGATACATTCAACATAATCACGCAGGAGAACTATAATTTCCTGCGTGATTCATATTTCCGGTATGCGGAATTGTTGAACGTGAAGGCCGATCATACCCCGGCAAGACTCTGAATGAGAGCATCAACTATCTGTATTATGAAATGCAGACCATTCTCTCCGACAATATTGGACTGAATATCGAGATGTATGACAGCAGGCTTCATTTTACACTTTGGAAATGCCACAGGTGGGAACCTGCAAGCTGTATTATTTCCCGGTGAAATTTCTGACCCGAATCAACAACGGCTTAGGCGCATAGCCATATCGTTCCTTAACAAGTTTATGCACGCAACCGAATCGGTTCAATATGGACTGCGATGAACATGACTGTATAATGGAATGTGTCCTTATGGATTATGACACTGACGAGGCAGACAAAGAAATTATCAGGGACAGGAAGCGCATAGAGTCATATCAGTCAGGAGCAATACACAAACTGCTCAGACGTGTTGAAAGTAAGTCATATCATAACGACATACACACGGCGTTGCACGGTTATAAACCCGTTAACGCATGGGAATCAAAATTTATAGATGCCATGCTGGATGGAATGGAATTCCTTGAACCGAAGAAACCAATAATGCATTATGCTATGACCCATATTACGATAATGACCCGAATACGTCCGGTGGGTCTGCACCGTCAGATCTGCATTGTCTATGAGGAAGATGACATAGTCACCAGGACACTGATTGACTTCATAAACTCGGATTATCAGGAATCGTATGAGATAATACCGGTGACAACTATGAAACTGACTCCAAAAACGGAATCACTCTTCAAAATATCGGATGAGTATCCCGAACGGTTCTTCAATGGTCCGATAAGTTCATTAACATAATAAGTAATCTTGAATCATGACGAATTCCAACCAACTGACTCGGGAGATAAGCTCCGTAATATATCCAAAGCCGTTCTCATCGCCTATGTCAGCGAGGACGAGAAGAAACATTTCCTTGAGATGCGTGCAATAGATAAAAAGGTAATATGGTGAGGACGCCCTGTGACCTTGGAGTTCATGAACGATCTTGTGAGGAATTATTCGGAAGTCCACAACGGCACTCCATGCGGATGTTGCCGTCAAACCTGCTGTATTGCAACACTCGCAAGGGGTCTGAACGGTATGTATGGTATAATCCGCCGCAAAGACGAATGATGTATTTTGTGGAAAGCCTGAAGATTGAAAATGCGGAATACAATGTTCGGGAGTGATCTATGAATCAAAGGAAGGCGGCGGAATGAACGTGTATGCCTTCAAGGGGGAAGTCCCCAATCCGGAGACGAAACTGTATGCCGCCCGTTTTCAATGTCCACGAACGCCATTGTGTGCATGGGAATCCGAAAAATTGAAAGCCCGAGGTGCCCGGCATTCGGAACCTTTCTGGAATATCTTGAGAAAAGGTTTTGGCTGACTCGGAGTTCTCACACTTGGGCGGAGGCCGTAATCCTACGAAGTCCAATCTTGTGCTGGTGACAAAGGCAGCACGTGACAAACGTTCAACCTCAATGAATTATACCTCTGAATAATCTGAAATTAAAAAGACATTCTGAATGAAAACGTGTACATTATATTCACAATTACCTGCTCAATCCGCAGCATCCGGTTACGGTAAATCTTATAGGCGCCGGCGGCACGGGTTCACAGGTCCTTACAAATCTCGCCCGGCTCGATGTGACACTGAGGGCATTGAACCATCCCGGTCTGTTCGTGACAGTCTATGACCCCGACATAGTTACCGAAGCCAATATCGGGCGCCAGCTTTTCGGATGGTCGGATATCGGGCTGAACAAGGCGCAGTGTCTGGTGACACGGATAAACAACTTCTTCGGGAATGACTGGGCTGCAATCCCGGACTTATATCCGGTATGTCCCAAGGATGCACGAAGGGACAATATGGCCAACATAACGATTACCTGCACCGACAATGAAATCACGTATGGATTTATGGAAAGTGTTGAAGGCTGTACCGGAATCAGACTACACCAATCATGGCACACCGATATATTGGCTCGACTCGGAAACTCGCAGTCAAGCGGACAGGTTGTAATGGGAACCGTGCCAAGAAAAATCAAGCAGCCGGAATCGCATCTTTATGAAACGGTAAGCTCACTGAAAGTGGTGACACGCCTCGTGCGGTACTCAAAAGTGAAAGATAATGATTCTGGTCCGAGTTGCTCTCTTGCCGAAGCATTGGAAAAACAAGACCTGTTTATTAACTCGACACTGGCGCAGCTCGGCTGCAATCTTTGTGGAAGATGTT